>Ga0209647_1000002_pt1 | contig 1696451 bp, 1446 predicted proteins | sample GraSoi_2013_60cm_FD_185827 | JGI IMG/M metagenome (GOLD analysis project Ga0209647, IMG submission 185827) | Grasslands soil microbial communities from the Angelo Coastal Reserve, California, USA - Sample 9_17_2013_60cm (SPAdes) (version 2) | ecosystem: Environmental > Terrestrial > Soil >...
ATCGGTCCGTCGAGTCTCGCGCACCCAGGAAAGTTCGGGGCTGAGTGTCCCGGCGCAATGCGCCACCTACTCAGCGCGCACGGAGTGCGGCCTTGACACTCGCTCTCATAGAACGCCCAAGTTCACCTGCGGGCGAGTTCAACAAAAGCGAGCGCAGCGAGCAATCATTGAATCGCCCGACTGGTGCAACGCACGTTAGCTAGCACTATGGGAGGAACGGCGCATGGGATGCTGGGCATCGAGCCAGGAACAGAAGGCATCAACTTCATCCAGGGCGCGCGCCAGTTTGTCGCCAGAGATATCGAGGTGCGGGGGCAGCAGGAAGCGACTGCCGGGTGTCATGCTTTCGTTCCATCTGAGGTCAAAGGTATCAGCGAAGAAGCCGTTCGGAAAACGCGTCGTCTCCGATTCAGTCTGACGAGCGCGGACAGACGTGATATCGGTTGAATGTTGGGCAGAGTTACGAGCGAGGATCAACTGCTCGAGCAGCGCCAAATCAGCGGGCGACTCCGACCAATCAATGTCGAGCGCTCTACAATACGCGCGGTACCCAGCGAACCATCCGTTCTTGAACTCTGACTTGAACGACGGACTGTTCGGGAGGCCGATTCCCGCCTTCACGAGTTGCTCGTCGCCAGCGCGCTTTCTGAGTTCGCCGATCCACCGTTCTATGTACAGTTTCAGTGTCTGTGAAAGGAGCGACGCGACAGATTGCCCGAGCACGTCGAGTGCGTCGCCGGCTTCCATCCATTCGCCCAGAAAGGGCGGCTCGGCATCCTCGTATCCAGGAGGGTCTGCGTACGGCTCCTCGTGCGCCTCGATCTTAGCCCTGACCGCATGAAATGGTACGGACGCGTCTTTATAGAAGGCGCGCAGAAAGGCAGTGCGGCGTCCTGTGAATGCGAGATAATCCATGGGTGCTAGCTAACGCCTCAGCTAACTTGCGGGCGAACCAAACAAAAGGCGAGCGTAGCGAGCTTCCATGAATCGCCCGACAGGTTCAGCGTACGTTATACAGCCCGCAGCTAGACTTTTTCTTGGCGAAGCACAGCGCGCGACGCCTGATGGCCCTCCACGACCGATCGAAACTCAGGAAGGGCTTCTGCAGCGGCAAAGAACGCTTCGGCCGTATCGTATGAGAAGGACCAGAGGTTGGTATTCAGCGCGCTTAGCTCATCGGAAGGTGCGAAGTACAGGGTGCAACTGAGCTGCTCCATGCCAACCTGCTCACCATTCTCTTCCTGGGTGAACTGCCTCGTGAAGTCGAATTCAAAGGCGGGTACGCCAGAGAAAGCGTACGTGCCGCATTGAAACAATAGGCCGTCGGTTGCAGCAGCTACGGGAATGTTGGCGAACTGCTTGAACACGCGCCAAGCGAGCGACGCGTTGGGGCGCGACTTGTCGAAACCGGCGTCAGCCAGCATCCGCTCAAGAGTTGCTAGAGCACTTGACGTTGCGATCATATGAACGATGCGGCTGTATAACGCCCCAGTTGAGCTGCAGGGCGATCAATAAGAGAGCGCGCAGAGCGCGCTCCATCAATAGCCGCCCTGTCTGCTCCAACGCACGTTATACCGCGGGTGGATTGATCTCGCTCATGGATCGCGCCCAATCGAGAAAGGTGGCTAGTATGGCGCGCAACTTGGTTGGTCCCCCGCTACCCTCGAATCGGCGGTCTACGACTCGGCATGAAAGCCAATCCGTGTCGTGCGAGACATCATGAATGATGGTAAACGAAGCATCTTTGAGTGGCGTCCCTTCGAGATCGACTGTCACGGTCCAGCCAGGGTTATCTAGGGTTTCGATCGCGACCCCGAACTGATGCTCCCAGTCTGAATCGCATTGCGCCGTGAACCAAGCCTCCATCTCCGCCGCCTCATTGCGCGATTGCGCCTGGCGGGTAGTCTGAACTCTCTGGCACAGGCTGCCTACCACGTACTGACGGCCCGTGCTGAGTTGGAGATCACCGTTCGTGATCAGGGCCGAGATCTCCTCATCGATGGCGGCCCACAGCGGCGTGCCCTCGTAGAGCGTGTACGGATGGTTCAAGAGACCTTCCTAGCTTAGACACTCATTGCGGTATAACGCCAAAGTTGAGCTGCAGGGCGATCAATTAAGAGAGCGCGCGGAGCGCGCTCCATCAATAGCCGCCCTGTCTGCTCCAACGCACGTTATGTAGGCGCCTTGTGATGCCATGGCCGCGCGACTTGGTGAAGTAGATAGGCGAATGCCCTGACATACCATAGACGATAATCCCGTTCTGGTACCACTCGCCACACCCCACTGTCAAAGCTCAGGAACTCCTCGATCTCGTCGAGTACCGCCGTGCGGGAATGGGACGCGGGTAGCCTCTCGAGAAAGCGCCGTGAGGCCCGAAAGCAAATACGTTCGATGCGCGCCCGGCGCTCCTCTCTATAGTCAAATCCGAGCGCATCCAAGCGCGCGTGCGTCAGCTCGTGAATGATCGCTGCCGCTGCCTCCTCCCCATCGGACGTGTGACGCTGGAGATATTCTGGCGAAAGAACGCAGATGCGGAGCGACTGACGCCAATGAGCATTGGCGCCGTAAAGTCGACTGATGACAATCCCTCGCATCAGCGTGCGAACACGGGTGAAGTCGGCCGGCGCAAAAGCGGCAATCAAACGAAGCGCCGCCCCGAGGTGGCCTCGCAATTCCGGTTCATGCCGTAACGAACCTACCGCCACAGGAACCACTTCGCACGTCTCCCATGTGGCGCCCCACAGAAAAAGGCGATCGGACCAGGTCGTCGGCTTCGGGAACTGAACGATGGGTATTGTCACTCTCGATATCTATGCCTACATAACGCCCAAGTTCACTTGCAAAGGAACATATGAAATGCGAGCGAAGCGAGCTACCGGAGCTCCTTTGACAAGTGCAACGCACGTTATACAACACGGCGCAGGAGACTTAATAGCAGTGGGGCTGTCTCTCCATGGCAGTCGCGAATGGCGGGAGGCCGTCGCGGGCAAGCGCTTGGCGGAACGGGGTATCGTCCACCGTTTTGCCGATCCAGTCGCCGCCCTCAAGCCCGAATATCCAAGGCGCGAGAACCAGAGCACGTCTCGGGACTCCGTCGCGCAGTACTGGTTCAAAGCGTACTTGTCGCAGCCGCTTGCAGACAACATCGTAGAAAGCGCGTGGCGCCCCTGAGGTAAAGGCGACGGTGCTCAACTCGGCACGGCCAGTGGTATCGATCACATAGAAGGCGACGAAGCCGGCCTCCTGCCGAGCAGCGCGAAGTGCAGGGGGATACTCCATGTTCCCACGGGCCGGGAGCTGCCGTGCCTCGGCGGCATCAGCGACTACGATTTCCTCTATGCGTGGGAGAATCGATGGCTTGGTGTCCTGAGCCGCAAGCACGTCTGTGGTTACGAGAAGGGCAGCTGCGAATAGAAGATCAGCAGCGCGCACTCGGAAGAAGGAAGTAAAAGGCTTCATGGTGTTGTATAACGCCCAAGTTCACCTGCGGGCGAATCAAATAAAAGGCGAGCACAGCGAGCTTCCAAAGATCGCCCGTCTGGTGCAACGCACGTTATGTAGCGGGCGCGAGGAGGTTGGCGACCAAAGCCTCTGTCCCCATCATCAATATTGTCGCTGCTGCATAGTCTATTGCGATCCGGCGCACGGTAACCTTGGCTTTGGTAGCAAGCTCGTGGACAAAGATGTGGCGTTGCTCAAATAGCTGGACAACATCGCGAAACACGTCATCCGCGATCCCATCCTCCTCCAGCGACACTTCCTTGCCAACCTCGAAGTACTCGACCGACACTCGCTTAACGGCGTCGAGATATGGCGCGCCGATTAGAATCGACATAGAGTCGTTCAGGTCCGACAAGTTGCTGGCGGGCAAGAGGTGGGCTACAAATTCTCCGAAGGTCACCCGCTTTGACTGCAGTGCCACCACGTGATCGATGCCGATCTTGATTTCCTTGAACTTGCTGACGTTATCACGGAAAGGCGCGCCGTGATCGATGAGATCCCGAAACACCAACCGAAAGTAGCCTTCCAGACAGGCGACCGTTCCGATCGGGATGTACTTGGCGATTTCACTGCGGAATGGAACGTCCTTGTTACTAGACTCGCGCACAAATGCAGCGATAGCGCTAATACCACCGAGGCGGGTGTTCATCTCCGTGTAGCGAGGAGTACGGCGACGTATGCGACCTCTACGCGAGGCTATCTCCGCGACGTAGTCCCGCTTGGCCATATCAGCTCCAGGTGTGTATTGCTACATAACGCCCAAGTTCACCTGCGGGCGAGTCAAACAAAATGCGAGCGCAGCGAGCTTCCAAAGATCGCCCGACTGGTGCAACGCACGTTATGAAGACGCTGGGCGGTGCTGCCATTACTGAGTGAGCGAATGACCAAGCCGTTCCCATCGGATGCGCCCGCGCTCTGCGTCGCGCGAGAAGTATACAGCCCTCGGAATGCCGATAAATGCTCGCTCCGAAATGAAGCCCCCGAATCGGCTATCAAGACTGCTTCCGCGATTGTCTCCAAGAATGAAGTATTCATGCGCCGGAACGACAAGTGGCCCCCAATTCTGCAATGTTGGGTAATAATTAGCAGAGTCGTTCGGTTGTAGGATGTAGGCGCGCTGCCAGGCAAACTCGGGCCACGTAGGATCCGCCGAATCTCGTTGAGCGTACGGCTCCGCCACCGAGTGACCATTGACAGACAAGATGCCGGCACGCATCGCGAGCGTATCGCCCGGCAATCCCACGACCCTCTTCGCGAACGCGCCAGCCCCTGTTCGATACGTCACCAACTGCTCCCGCATGATCGGACGCCGCAGAGGCACAGCGAAGAGGTAGTCGCCAACCAATAGCGTGGGCTCCATAGACCCACTCGGAATGCGATAGGTATTGGCGATGTGACCGGTGAGTTGACTCTTGAAAAATGGTTGCCAGACGAGCGCAGAGAAAAGAAAGAGTCCCGCGTATATGTACCAGCGATTGTAGCTGCGGGGCACATATGCGACCGACGCTGTGCGTGCGCAGAGCCATGCGTCGGCCGCACTAAGCAGAATCGGGGCAAGAAGTGCGACGAACAGGAGGATGAGCTGCCCGACGCCCGGAACAAATACGGCAATCGTTAGCCCTGCGACCCCAACGGCCATGGACGATAACCAGACAACTAGCGCACGGAGCGGCCGGCCGCTGTAGAGCTGGCCGAGTCCGATGAGACCAAGCGACAGCAGCGCGGCTAGCCAGGGGCGTCGTGGAGATGGTTGCGGATCAACGACGGAAGTTGGCGCGTCGGTTGCGGCGCTATCCATTAAGAGGTCTGTGTGTCTTCATAACGCGGTAGCTCACCTGCAAAGGCATCCATAGAACGCGAGCAAAGCGAGCTACCTTAGCGCCTTTGCCTGGTGCAGCGCAACGTTAGATAGACGGCGCAACGGCATCTAGCGGTAAAACTCGAACGGTATCTGTACGAGTTGCCTTACGGCTCGCCCCTTTTTCACCGCTGGCGCGAAGCTCCAGTATTGAACAGCATCGCGTACCGCTTGAGTGAATTCCGCACCGGGCGTGCGCAACACCACGAAGGAGGCGAGAACCGGTGCACCAGTGCTGTCGATTGCGATCTGAATCAAGACCTGGCCATCCCGTCGCTCCGGCGACACCTCGCGCGGATAGTTAGGGGGCACGCGCCGGCCAACAGTGACCACGCGGTCGACTTCAAAATCAAAATACATGTGCTCGCGTTCAGCGACGGCGACGGGGAGCGCGAACTCCCTCGGCTGAGCGGGTGTCGCGGACACGACTGTCAACGAATCAATTGAGAGGGGAATGCCATTTGGCATGGCAAACGTCGCGCGATACAGTGAGTGCGTAGCCGGCAGCGTGAAATGGCCGGACGAATCCGTCCATCCTTCACTCTCGACTCGTGCCGCACCGGTAGCGCGGAGTGTCACCCAGAGATGGGCCACCCCTAGCCCATTCTCCGAATCCTTCACAAAACCGGAGAACGACTGCGCGGGAAGCGCAAGTGGAGTAGAGACGACAAGCGCGAATGCCAAGAGGCGGGCGACGGTCACAGCGAGATGTGCGAAAGGTTGCCACAAACAATGGGTGTGTCTATCTAACGCTCAAGTTCACCTGCGGGCGAATGAAAAAAGGCGAGCGCAGCGAGCTACCAAAGATCGCCCGACTGGTGCAACGCACGTTATGCCGCCGGCGCACTGCACTCTATCAAATTGCTTTCAGCTTGGCGAGTATCGCGTCGAGGCGCACCTGCTCGTCTGCGGTGGTACGCCGCGAACTCGAACGGCTGTGAGTAGCGGCGGCCTCGAACAGGCCGACGACGTCGAGAAGTACGTCAAAGCCCGTATCATCACCGAGCAACCGGCATTCCAGCTGAACCTCCCATTCAATACCAAGCTTTTCGTCACGGATGCCAAACATCCGGCGTTGCGGCAGCGGATCGTGCAAGATCATCCTGATATCAAGCTCGCGTGCGGTCTCGGCCAAGGTTACCAGCATGATATGACGGTATATCCAATCGAGGCCTTCCTGCTGATAAGTCAGGTAACGGAGCGTAGCCTGTTCGTTTCCGCGAACTGCCGCTACTGCGAGGCATGAATACGGCTTTCCAACGGCCTGCTCCACAAACGTCAGCGTGTAGCGCGCCTGAGCGCCATCCATGCCCCAATCGACCGCCCAATCAGTGTGCCAAGTCGGCGTTTCAAGCCGAGATCTCGTGTCGTTGGTGACTCGAGCGATTGCCTGAGTCAGTTCCGCCAGGCCAGCATCGAAATTCGTCCGAAAGTCAGCATACTTCTTGTCGCGAAGAAACAATGGAATGTCACAGTCCTCGATGAGTACGGGCATAACTACTACCCGCTTCTCCTCGAGCTCTCGGACCAATCCCGCTGTCAGTTCCTTCCGGCACCATTCTGAGGCGACAGATGCTTTTGACAGTAACACAACGAGGGCTGATGCCCCACTGACCGCCTCTTCAATCTTTCGGATGAGGGAGTCACCAACATTGAGCTCCCATCGATCGATCCAGACCTGCGCTCGCGCCTTCACGAGCTGAAGTGCGAGCCGTTGAGCGAAGTCCGCGTCGGTATGAGAGTAGCTGATGAAGACTGGCATTTGCTATATGGAAATGGCGGCATAACGCCCAAGCTCAGCTGCGGGCGACATCTTGACCGGGAAGATGCTGCCGGCGCACGGTACGAGCCAGAGCGGCGGCTACCGCTGTTCCCTACCCCAGTCGCCCGTCAGTTGCAGCGACACGTTAGATGGCTCGCTCGATCTCGCCTGTCCCGGGCTCATCGTACGCGCACCAGAATGAAGCTCGAACCGTTCGATATCTCCCTGGGGGGGTGCGAACCCTTTGGCGCCCCGCCGTACGCCGGAACCACGCGCGCGTCTCCTACTCGCTTCCCCACCACAAGGCCAGAGAGTGTGTCGAGCTCCACGATCGCCGTGTCTGCTGTGAACCATTGGGTCGATTTGGGTCTGAAGATCTCCGTACATGACCCACCTTCCTCATATGTCGCGAGGAATGACTCCCCGACCATGATGCTACGCTCAGTCTCCGCCAATCGGGACAGACCGACGCCGGCGCAATCCCCACAACTGCTCACGAGACTCGGCAGCGCCAAGCATGGCAGGAGTCGTAGTCGCACTTGCACGCTCACGTAATGTGTGTAGCCATCTAACGCCCCAGCTAACCTGCGGGCGAATCTAACAAAATGCGAGCGGAGCGAGCTTCCACAGATCGCCCGGCAGGTTCAGCGCACGTTAGATGGGTGGCGGTGCGCCGTCTGCGTTCGTCCTTTCTGCACCGCGGCGTCGGATCATCATTCGGGCTACGAGAAGACCAGCGGGCAGGAATACGAGACTCCATCGCCATTCGCCCGTGACAACGGGGATTAACGCCCACCACACGGCGCAAACGTAGATAAAGCGCGCGTACTGTTCAATCCGCGCGGTCCTAGTGCGTGCCGCGCCGAGTGCGGAGAATGCGAGTAGGCAGAGAGTCCAGACCCAGAAGAACATTGAATCAGTTGGACATGTAGTCATCTAACGCCCACGCTCACCTGCGGGCGAATCAATAGAGCGAGCGAAGCGAGCCATCCTTCGATCGCCCGTCTGGTGTAGCGAACGTTATACGCCCCGAACGCGGATGGCAGCGTCTCAGCGGTCGCGCAACTCGGGAAGCTGATGGAGCGCCGCTACATACCCTTCGCGATCGAATGGTCGATTGTGGCGAACAATGAGGCTCATCTCTTGAAGCATGACGGCGGACAGCCAACGCCATGCCTCGTCCTCAGAGAGGCCCTCGCTCAGTAGCCTGACGAGCGTGAGCCGCGTTTCCGGAGGATCATTCGCGGCGATCTGTGCTTCGAGGGCTTCCTTGAGCGCGGCCATCGCGGCAGGCGAAGCGCGGTCAGGCATTCATAGATCCATGTGGTGCGTATAACGCCAAAGCTCACTTGCAAAGGAGCACATAAAATGCGAGCGAAGCGAGCTACCAAAGCCCCTTTGACAAGTGCAGCGCCTCGTTAGAATGCCGGCGCCCTAGAACATATGCAGAAGGCTGCTTGTTGTCTCATCGATGTCGCGCAGCAACAAGAAGAACCTATCGACATCGGCGACCGCGCGGCGTGCGGCGACCGCGCTGGCATCCGGCCAGGGCCGATCAGGCATCCGTGAGTCCTCCGTCGGTCCAGCGTACTCCGCACTGAATGGATGGACTATGCAATCGCGAGCCGTCTTCCGCCGCCCGATAACAGCAAAGAGCTCGGCATCGTCCTGGTATGATATGCCGGCATGTGTGAGCGCCCTCTTTAGTCGCTCCTCCGCCGAGCCCCAACGGAAATGATCATCGTGGAGCTCCCCGCCGAAGCGCATCACCGCATAGTAGCTAATGCCTGCCTCAACGGTCATGGCAGCGAAGATCTGAATGGCCAGGGAATAGCGCTCGACGTCCGGCGTATCGCGGTACTCTGCGGGAACACCCAGTTTGCTACGCTGAGCTACCACCTCCTCGCGGTAGGCATCTTCTGACCGCCTCAGGTCGCTGAGGAAGCGACGCATGGCGCGATTGTACTCGTCCGGCACCGCGGCGAAAGCTCGCCCGTAGAAGTCGGAAAGAGCCGAAAGAGGCGTCTTTGTCATGGCTCGGTAGTTTGTGGCATTCTAACGCCCAAGTTCACTTGCAAAGGAACATATGAAATGCGAGCGAAGCGAGCTACCGGAGCTCCTTTGACAAGTGCAACGCACGTTATACAACACGGCGCAGGAGACTTAATAGCAGTGGGGCTGTCTCTCCATGGCAGTCGCGAATGGCGGGAGGCCGTCGCGGGCAAGCGCTTGGCGGAACGGGGTATCGTCCACCGTTTTGCCGATCCAGTCGCCGCCCTCAAGCCCGAATATCCAAGGCGCGAGAACCAGAGCACGTCTCGGGACTCCGTCGCGCAGTACTGGTTCAAAGCGTACTTGTCGCAGCCGCTTGCAGACAACATCGTAGAAAGCGCGTGGCGCCCCTGAGGTAAAGGCGACGGTGCTCAACTCGGCACGGCCAGTGGTATCGATCACATAGAAGGCGACGAAGCCGGCCTCCTGCCGAGCAGCGCGAAGTGCAGGGGGATACTCCATGTTCCCACGGGCCGGGAGCTGCCGTGCCTCGGCGGCATCAGCGACTACGATTTCCTCTATGCGTGGGAGAATCGATGGCTTGGTGTCCTGAGCCGCAAGCACGTCTGTGGTTACGAGAAGGGCAGCTGCGAATAGAAGATCAGCAGCGCGCACTCGGAAGAAGGAAGTAAAAGGCTTCATGGTGTTGTATAACGCCCAAGTTCACCTGCGGGCGAATCAAATAAAAGGCGAGCACAGCGAGCTTCCAAAGATCGCCCGTCTGGTGCAACGCACGTTATGTAGCGGGCGCGAGGAGGTTGGCGACCAAAGCCTCTGTCCCCATCATCAATATTGTCGCTGCTGCATAGTCTATTGCGATCCGGCGCACGGTAACCTTGGCTTTGGTAGCAAGCTCGTGGACAAAGATGTGGCGTTGCTCAAATAGCTGGACAACATCGCGAAACACGTCATCCGCGATCCCATCCTCCTCCAGCGACACTTCCTTGCCAACCTCGAAGTACTCGACCGACACTCGCTTAACGGCGTCGAGATATGGCGCGCCGATTAGAATCGACATAGAGTCGTTCAGGTCCGACAAGTTGCTGGCGGGCAAGAGGTGGGCTACAAATTCTCCGAAGGTCACCCGCTTTGACTGCAGTGCCACCACGTGATCGATGCCGATCTTGATTTCCTTGAACTTGCTGACGTTATCACGGAAAGGCGCGCCGTGATCGATGAGATCCCGAAACACCAACCGAAAGTAGCCTTCCAGACAGGCGACCGTTCCGATCGGGATGTACTTGGCGATTTCACTGCGGAATGGAACGTCCTTGTTACTAGACTCGCGCACAAATGCAGCGATAGCGCTAATACCACCGAGGCGGGTGTTCATCTCCGTGTAGCGAGGAGTACGGCGACGTATGCGACCTCTACGCGAGGCTATCTCCGCGACGTAGTCCCGCTTGGCCATATCAGCTCCAGGTGTGTATTGCTACATAACGCCAATTGTGTTGCCATGTTATGCAGTGTATGACCGCCTTTCTGACCACCGCACACTGCATAATCTGCACGTCCTCGTTCCCACGTCCAGATATCCGCTTGGCAGGTCGTGTGTTACGCAACCTCTCCTGACCGCCGGGATGATTATGCGGCCACGCGAGGCTGTATAAGCTGCGAGCGCCAGTATTCGCGTCCGGGGTCACTCTTGGACGCCTTCAACGCTCACGGCCAACACACCCGTTGCCCCACTCCGCAGGCGCCCACCTCGCGCACCTCTCGCCAGCATGCCAACCTCCCCCCCGCGAGCAACGCTACAACCGATCCACCGGGCTCTGTACGCCCAGCCCGCCCCGGTTGAGCACATGCGTATAGATCATGGTCGTCCGAACATCCGTATGACCGAGCAGCTCCTGCACCGTTCTGATGTCAGCCCCCGCCTCGAGCAGATGCGTCGCAAATGAATGCCGCAGGGAGTGACTGCTTACACGCTTGCTCAAGCCCGCCGAGATCGCCGCGTCCTTGATCGCCCGCTGGAGCACCGTCTCGTGCAGGTGATGCCGCCGCCGCATGCCATCACGATCCCGGAAGGTGCGCGCCGCCGGAAACACGTAGCTCCAGCCCCACTCGCTCGCCGCACTCGGATACTTTCGCTCCAGCGCCTCGCCAAGGCCCGTTACACGGACCGATGCACGTTGATCGGCCCGGTACAGCGACTCGCGGCCCGAAAGCCACCGCCGCAGCGGCACCACACAGCGCTCGGCCAGCGGCGTCCGGCGGTCCTTCCCGCCCTTCCCCGATCGAACCACGATTTCGCCACGGTCCAGATCCACATCCTTCACGCGAAGCGACACACACTCGGACACGCGTAGGCCACTGCCGTACATCAGCATCGCGCACAGACGGAGGGGATCGCGCAGCCGCCCGAGCAGCACACGAACCTCGCGCTGTGACAGCACCACGGGCACGTGACGCGACCGGCGCGCCGGCGCGATCCCATCGATGCGTTCGAGCGGCCGCTTCAATACGGCGTCATACAGGAATGTGAGGGCCGCAAGCGCCTGATTCTGGGTGGACGCGGCGACACGGTCCACGGTTGCCAGGTGCGACAGATAATCTCGCACCGCAGGCTCACCCAGCTCCTTGGGATGGCGCCGCCCATGGTGCTGAACGAACCGCCGTATCCAGAAGACGTACGCTTGCTCTGTACGCACGCTGTAGCGCCGCTCGCGGAGACGCATTCGCACAACCTCCATCAGCCGATACGTGCGCGCCGGATCGCTTCCGGTGAGGTGTGAAAGCGGGATGAGCGGTAGCCGCGGAGAAGTCATGGCGAGTACATGACTCATCACGCCGCAGCGAATCGCATCACCCGAATCCCGCATGGCGGCGACAAACGCCGCAGGCGAGCCCGTCCGTAAACGACATCGTCGCTTTACCGCCGCGTTACGCACTCGACGCACGCCGTCTCTCGACGATCACCCGAGCAGGCGTACCTTTCCCCGCTCGCTGATCGCCAATCACCTTCCGTCCCACCGGAGCAACATGACGACTCCCACTCGCCGCATGTCGTTGGTCCGCAGCCTCGCTACACTGACCGCACTGCTGCTCGCAACCGCCTGTGAGCCCGCATTCACGGTCGCCGACGTCGCAGCGCCACCGCTCACGCCCTCCGCGCCACGCTACACGGTCAGCGTCCCCGCACAGGGCACCGCCTCGACGCTCGATGTCGGCACATGGAACATCGAGTGGTTCGGCGATCCATCGTTCGGCCCCACGAACGAGGCACTCCAGCAATCCAACGTGCGCGACGTGATCGCCGGAGCGGATGAGGACATCTGGGGACTCGAGGAAGTGGTCACCAAGGCGGCCTTCGACACGCTCATCGCTCGGCTCCCGGGCTATGCGGGCCTGCTCGCCAACGACCCGAGCGTCGTCAACGGACCACAGTACTACAGCGACTTCAGCAACATGGAGCAGAAAGTCGCCCTCGTATACAAGACGTCCATCGTGACGGTGAAGAGCGCACAGATCATCCTCACGGCATACGACTACGACTTCGCCGGACGGCCGCCGATGGAAGTGAAGCTCACGGCGAACCTCAACGGCGCAGCCGAGGACCTCGTCGTCATCGTGCTGCACATGAAGGCCGGTGCCGACGGTGACAGCTGGCAGCGGCGCCAGAACGCGGGTGCGGCCCTCAAGACGTACCTCGACGCCACCTATCCGACACAGAAGGTGATCGTCCTTGGCGACTGGAACGATGACGTCGACACCTCGATCCTCGCTGGCAGCCCGACGCCGTACGCGAACTTCGTGGCAGACACGGCGCGCTACCGCTATCCGACCAAGGCGCTCTCGGACGCCGGGCTCACATCCGAAGTGAACTACGCGGGCTCGGTGATCGACCACCAGCTCGTCACCAACGAGCTGCTCGTGGACTATATCGCCGGCTCGGCGCAGATCTTCCGCGCCGATCAGTACGTGCCGAGTTACGGTACGACGACGACCGATCACTATCCGGTGCTGACGCGCTACACCGTGCCGGCCGGCGGGCCGACGAACGTGCCGCCGACGGCGAGCTTCACGAGCAGCTGCACCAATCTCTCGTGCACGTTCACGGACGCGAGCACGGATCCGGACGGCACAGTCACCGCGTGGAGTTGGGCCTTTGGCGACGCATCGTCGTCGACCGTGCGCAATCCGTCGCACACGTACTCCGCCGCCGGAACGTACACGGTGAGCCTCACCGCAACGGACAATCTCGGCGCGTCATCGACGACCACACGGACCGTGACCGTGACCGCGCCAGCCGGCGGCATCACGCTCACGACGCGTGGTTACAAGGTGCGTGGCAGCGCGCGAGTGGATCTCACGTGGAGCGGCGCCACCGGCAGCACGGTGGACGTCCTGCGCAATGGGACGAAGATCGCCGCGCCGGCAAATACGGGCACGTATACGGACGTGCTCGGGAAGGTCGTCGGCACGTTCACCTACCAGGTCTGCAACACAGGCACCACGACCTGCTCGCCGACGTCGAGCGTGACGTTCTAAGTCCGCGCGACGATGAAACGATCGTGAAGGGGCCGGCCTAACGCCGGCCCCTTCGCATTTCGTCTGTCCCTGAGGGTCACTGAGCGTAGCGTGGCGGCCGATGACTACGGCTTCCGCCTGCCCCACTCCGGACTCGGCGGCTCCTTCGTCAACCGCTCCACCGGCTTCTCCCTGAGCATGCGCATCGCCTCCTGAACCGCGCGTTCCAACTGCGGATCATGCCCCGCAATCACGTCCCTGGGCCAATTCTCCACGTCGACGTCCGGCGACGCCCCCACATTCTCGACGTCCCACTTCCCCGCCCGATTGAAGAACCCGCCCCTCGGCGCAATCATCGACCCGCCATCCACGAACGGCGGCGTATCCCACGTCCCCACGAGGCCACCCCATGTCCGCTTGCCCACCAGCGGACCGATGTGACGGTACTTGAACATGTACGGCATCAGATCGCCGCCCGATCCCGCCATCTCGTTGATGATCATCACCTTCGGTCCCCAGAGTCCCGCCGCAGGAGAGGTAAAGGGGCGACGCTCGCCGACCGGATTGTTGAAGTAGCCGTCGAAGTCGCGCTGAAGGAGATCGATGATGTAATCGGCCGCCGAGCCGCCGCCGTTGTACCGCTCGTCCACGATGGCGCCCTGCCGGTCCTGCTGCGCGAAGTAATAGCGATTCAAGCTGGCGAACCCCGGCTGTCCGGTATTCGGCAAATGTACGTAGGCCAGTTTTCCACCGCTTAGAGAATCGACGATACGCCGATTGCGCTCGACCCACGCTCTCGCGCGCAGTCCGGCCTCGTTCGGCACGGGGACAACTGTCACCCGACGCGCGGCGGCGCCAAATGTCGGCTGTGCGGACACGGTAAGAACGGTCTGCTTGTTCGCCGTGCCGTCGAGGAGACGATAAACGTTGTCACCGCCACGAAGCTCCGCACCGTTGATCGCGAGGACGTAATCGCCGATACGCACGTCCACGCCAGGCGCTGCGAGCGGCGCGCGTAAATCGGGATTCCAGCTCTCGGCGTCGTAGATCCTGGCGATGCGGTAGCGGCCGTTCTCCACGGTGAAGTCGGCGCCGAGGAGCCCGGCGGTGGTTGGTTGCACTTCGGGTATGTCGCCGCCGCGCACATACGAGTGCCCGATCGCAATCTCGGCGCCCATCATGTCGAGCAGATAGTTGAGATCCGCTCGATGGTTCACATATGGCAGCAGCGCGCCGTACATGAGCTTCATCTTCGGCCAGTCGCTGCCGTGCATGTTCTTCACGTACAGATAGTCGCGCTGAATGCGCCACCCTTCATCGAAGATCTGCTTGAACTCGGCGCGCGGGTCGACGTTCGCACGGAGCTGAACAGCAAGCCGCCCGGTCTGCGGCGCAGGAATGGCCTTGTCGGCGTCGACGAGGAACAGCGCGCTCTGCTGACCGGGCGTCCGATACAACAGCTTGTGCCCGTCGGCGCTGACGACATAATCGGCGACATTGGTCGCGAACTGCGCGGCCTTGCGATCCTTGAGCACATACCGATGCAGCGTCGCGCCGGCGGCGGGTTGTCCCGGCGGCGGCTCCGTGGTGCCCGTGGACGGCACGGTCTCGAGCCAGAACACGGTGCCCGCAGGACCGGCGATGACGTCGCGATATGGCCGCTGCGCAATGCCGGGTACGGTCAGAGTACGCTGCGCGAGTCCATCGACGTCGATGCTGACAGTTGGACGAGCAGCACGCGAGGTGCGGACGCTGTCGCCCGGTCCGGCCGGTGTTGCGGCGACACGTGTGCTGTCGGCCGCCCGCTCCTCGTCGCTCTCCGGCAGCAGCGGACTCGGCTCACCTTTCTTCAATACGGTGAGGTACAGCGCCGACGTCACCGGATGATCGTACGACGTCATGTCGAGCCAACCGCTCGTTGGCCCGAAGTTGGTCGACGCGAGAAACCACAGATACTTGCCGCTCGCATCCCATGCGGGACTCTTCGCGTCGGCGAGACCATCGGTCATCTGGATCTTCTGCCCGGTCTCCACGTTGTACGCAAAGATCGCGCGGAACATGCTCGGCAGCCGCTTCGCATACGCAATCCACCGTCCATCAGGGCTGAACCGCGGCGCCAGCGACCGCTCGGGCACCATGTACTCGTCGGTGTCCACGTGCGTGGCTTTGCCGGACGCGACATCTAGCACCCAGACGCGAAGATGCGTGTCGTGGAAGACGATGTGCTTCGCGTCGGGACTCCACTCGGGCGTGTAGTAGTGCGACGGCTCCGGCAGCGAGATGGCGCGCTTCGTCATGCCGTCCTGCGACGCGATGATGAGCTGATACTCGCCAGTGGAGTCGGAGAACCACGAGATCCACTTGCCGTCGGGCGACCATGCGGGATCACGATCCGCCGTCGTGCTCGACGCGGTCAGATTCCGCGCATCACCCTTCTCGGCGGGAACGGTGAAGATGTCGCCGCGCGCTTCGACGGTGGCGCGCTTGCCGGTCGGCGAGATCGCAAGCGCCACGACGCGATTGCTGACGTCCTTCCACTGCGCCATCATCCACGGGAAATCGCCGTTGGCGGCGATGGTGACGACATGCTCGCGCCCGGTGGAGGGATCGAGCTCGTGGACGTATCCACCCTGCTCGAAGACGACCGCGTTCGCTGCGGTCGACGCATCGAGCGTCTTGACGTCGAAATCGCGGAAGGTGGTCTGCTGCTTCAGCGCTTTGGACTTCGTGTCGAACGACCAGACGTTGGAGACGCCGTCGCGATCGCTGAGGAAATAGACGACGTCGCCGATCCACGCGGGATCCATCTCCTTCGAGTCCTGCCATGGAGTCACTGCGACTTCGTGAGTGGTCAGGTCTTCGATCCAGATGGGACGATTCTGTCCGCCGCGGTAGTTGCGGCGCTCTTCGTCCCAGGAATTGTTCATGCGATACGCGACGCGCTTGCCGTCGGGCGAGATCTTTCCTTGATAGGCGCGCGGCATCGGCATCGGCGTCTCCGGGCCTCCGGTGACCGCAACCTTGAAGAAGCGCGGCACGGGAGTCGGCGCCTGCGTCGCACGTCCGCTCGCGAAGACGATCTCCCTGCCGTCTGGCGTCCAGCCCTGCACGACGTCCGCGCCGGGGTGGAAAGTCAACCGCTTCGGCTCCCCGCCTTCGACCGGAAGGATGTACACGTCCACATTGCCGGCATACTGCGCCGAGAATGCGACGGTGGTGCCGTCGGGACTGAGCTTCGGGTTGGAGGCTTCGCCGGGAAAGCTGGTGAGCCGCCGCGCGGTACCACCGGCCCGGTCGACGATCCAGATGTTGCCGGCGTAGGCGAAGACGATGGACTTCGTGCTCACGCTGGGAGAGCGGAGCATCCGGGTCTGCGCTGGGGTCGCGAACGCGAGCCCGGCAAGGAGAAGGGCCGAGAGGGAGAGAGTGCGGCGCATCTGGAATTTCTGCTCGGAGGAAGGGCGAGAGACGATAACGCTCTCGTTGCCTACGTAACAGGAGGGGCGAGTGCTGGGCCGCGTCGCAGACTTCGCGGGCGACCTGCCTCAGTGCCCGCCTGCCGCGCGAATGATGGGATTGAACCACGTGGAGAGCCCATCACGCAGCCACGGCAGCTCCGATCCGACAAACGTGATCGCCGGCACGATGGCAATCAGCACGAGATTCATCACGAACTGCCAGTCCCACGTCACCACGCCCGGCGTCGTGCCGTTGATGCGACTGATGACCTCGTTCCGGTTCATCTGCACGGCGACCGTGACCAGCACCGCCATCGCGCTGATCACGAGCATGATGACGATGAGCCACAGTGCGCTCGACGGGTGAAGTTGATAGGACCAGATCAACTCTGTCACTATTGCGAGCGCGCCGATGATGTACAGGGTCAGCAACCGGATGTGCTGCATGATCCGGTAGATGTAATCCACGGCCTGCACCGCGATGAATTCTTCCGCCGTGCGCACCCACAAGCGCATCGGTCCGGCAAATGTGCGCCTGATGTTGCCGCTCGTGCTTCGCGGCGCCTCCTCCGAATAGATCTCCGTGCGTTCACCAACGTGCGCGAGATCGCTGATGGAAGGTTCATCGAGTTGCGCGTGATCGGTGACGTCGAAGAGAAACCGCAGCGCGGCGCTCTCGATCGAGCGCGGCGGAATGGGCGGCTTTGGCGACATCCAATCGTCGCGCGGCCAGACTGCTTCGGCGGTCATGAGTTGATCGAGATATTGCGGCGCCAGTTCTCGCGTGGTGTCACCGATCCGCACCGTCGGCATGCCCGCGGTCAGCGACGCCCGCTCCGCGTCGCTCATGCCGGCATACAACCGCCGCAGATGCGTCCACTGTGTGGACGAGATGCTGCGCACGAGCTTCTCGGCCTGCGGGCGGATCACATTGAGGCGCGTCAGCCGTGCAATTCGCCTCGGAAGGCGCTCGAACGCCGTCATTCTCGGCATCCGGCCAAGCTCGTCGAGCGTGCGTTGCAACGCGACCCACACGCGCCCCGTTCGATAGACGCTCCACGCCGTGGCGGAGAGCGAGGCGGTGACACCGAATCGCACGAGGACGTCGAACATCGAGACCACGAGACGCTCGCCGTTGTCGGAGGTCAGCAGGAACTTGTACCTCGTGAAGAGCAGCACCTCGAGCGTTGGTGCGATGATGCGCGCGAGCGCCATCGAGAGCACCAGGCACACGATGAAGAGCGCCGTCGACGCCGTGTCGGGCGTGAGGATCATGAGATGGCTGCGCGCGGCACGCATGGCCGCCGACCAGCGGGCGACCCGTGGGATGGTGTCGTGATCAGGGATACCCGCGCGCGACTCGAACGACGCACGCTCGAATGCGCTTGGCCACGACAACAGCATCTGAATACGGCTGATGTGCCATGAACTCCACAGCGCGAACATCGCTCCAGTGAGCGCCAGCACCATTGCCGGGGAATAGCCGCCGCTCAACTCACCGGCGCGTTCGAGGAACAGATCGGCGCGAAGCGGCGAGATGTTGCCGAGCCGATGAACCTGATAGAGGAAAATGACGACGCAGACCAGATATGCGACGCACACCAGGAAGATCACGATGCGCCCGATGTAGTCGGCTCTGCGCGACCGGCGCTCGCGGTGGTCGGCGCAGTAGGGTTGCGCATCCTTGTGATCGTCCCCCAGCGATGTCCACGCTTCGCGGCCGGCCTTCCAGCCGTTCACGAGCCGAGTACCTGCGAGCAGTGCGATCGTCACGGCAGCGATCACCGTGGCGGACTGAATTTCCGGCGACTCCCAGAGCTCGTCGCCCAGCCGGTGGGCAAATCCGATGGCCAGTCCGGAGATGATGACGGCGACGGCAAAGGCTCGAAGCGCTCCATACAGATTGGCGTGCAGAATGAGCAGTCGCCAATCGACGTCGCGAACGACCTTGTCCCCGTACATGCGCGGCACCTTTCTCCACAGGAATTTCCGCTGGCGATTCTCGAGCATCGCGAAGAGTGCCACGAAGGTGACCAGCAGCACACCGATGATGGTGTGCGTCGACGCGTTGACCAGCGTCGGAGAGCGCTCGAGTGAGCTCTGCCGCGTGAGCATCAGGTCGTTGCCATTTCCCGTTGGACAGGCCGTGATCGGGAAGTATCCGGAGCGGCCAATGGCCAGCACCCACACCGGAGGGATTACGTCGGGAGCGTTGGTGGTGAACTTCCGATAGCCCGGCTCACAGTAGTAGTCCGCGTCGCGCTGACCTCGCACGCCATACTCGGCCAGCCATGGTCCGTTCTCCAGCTGAAGTCGCGCCGCGTTGAACACTCCCTCGGCTTCACTGCTGGCGAAGAGCAGACGCCGATGGCCGACGCCGTAGTTGTCCCAGCGTTGCACACCCACCTGAAGAGGATACGTGCTGAATACCAGCATGCCGCGGAGCGCGGCGTTCACATCCTTTCGCAGGAGCAGGACGTTGCTGCTGGTGGTGAACAGCATCAGCTCGCGGCGGCGCTGCCGCAGTTGTTCCGCCAGGAACAGCTTGTCACGCGTGTCGGTCGCGAGAATACCGACCGCGCGTATGCGATATGCTTCGAGCGTTCGCGCGATTTCCTCGAGCATGACGTCGAGCATCGCGGGCGTCAACGCCGACGTCACGGGCGGGTGCTCCATCGCGCGCGATGGGTCCTGAAGATTCAGGCTGATTCTCTGCGCTGGCCTCCCGTCGCGCGGCTCCAGGGCCTGGGATTGGGGCGCACGGGCGTACTCCGAGCGCAGGCTCGATATGTTCGCGGGAAAGGGAATCTCGAGGAACGATTCGTTGCATTTGCCCGTGTCCGCTGGCGCGGGGACGGCATTTCTTCCGTCGGCGAGCAATGCACCGTATTGCGTGGACGATTCACGCAGGATGGCGATCCGTCGCACGGGAATCTGGAGCAGCGAGCAGAGCACGTTTCGCTCAACGCGCTCGAGCACGTCGTCCGAGTGCACGGTGGAGTGATACGTCACGTTGGAATCGCTTTGCTCGAGCAGCTGCTTCACAGGACCGGTCACTGACCCGCTGATGATGTTGACGCGCTCATCGCGGCCCAGCCGGCCGGCACCCTTCGCCCTGACCACGGCATCCGCAAGCGCGCTCGCCCCGCCGGTGAACGCCGGCCCGACGATGCGCAGTGCGAGACTCGTGCTCTGAACGCGGCGGTCGGCGAGAATTGCCTTGCGATCCGCGAGCGCACGCTCGAATGCCGTCGCGTTCATCCCGCTGGTCGGAACCTCGCCGAGGACATAGAGAACGCGAAGCTTCGTGTTCGTGATGTCGCGAAAGAGAATGACGCCCGGGAAGTGATGGCGGTACGCAATTGTGTCGATCCGATTGTTCCGGGCCGCCAGCTCGGTCTTTTCTCGATCGAGCGTCCAGGGAAGCCAGAATCGGTCGATCGTGTATCCCGATGCCTCGTATGCCTGGCGGAGTGCAGCCAACTCGGCGTCGAACTCGTAGTCGAGGTGCGAGTCCAGCGGATCCGGCAAGAAGGCGATCATCGCGTCGATGCGCGGTTTCGGGCGGCCGGCGCGGACCGTGTCCTGCTGGAAGTACTCATGGAGCAGGGTTGCGCCAAGCCGCGCCCGCTGCAGCTCCGGGCGCACGAAGATGTCGAGGCCAGCCGGCGTTTGCTGCTCTGTCCGCGGGCTCGCGAACTGTGTGTCGGCCGGCCGAAACGCTCTCTGACCCGTCAGGAGCGTCACGACAGCGATCGTACTGGCCAAACCGACGGTGGTACGTCGCTCCATACCGGGTCACGGTGGAGGGTCGCGGGAGCGCGTCTGGCGGGTGATGATTGAGGGGGATCATCGGAGCCCTCCCTGTCGTCTCGCTGCCATCATGCGTGTCCGTGATGAAAGCGGCAACACGACGCTGAGATTTTTCTAAGCGGTCAGCTGAAGTCGTCCCGGTAGGCGTTCGCCGACGCGTGGTGGGAGTCTCGCAGCAGAAGTCCCTCGCGGCGCAGCGACTCACAGCTCCCATCCGCGACTACGCGACCGTCCTCCAGCACGACGACATGATCGTCGTTTCGCAGCGACGTCACGCGATGCGTGATGAGCAATACCGTCACCGCAGGCGACAGCGCGGCGATCGACGCTCGAATCTCGGCCTCACTCTCCAGATCGAGTGCCGACGTGGCTTCATCCAGTACGAGCAGCTTCGGGCAACGCAGCAGGGCTCGCGCGATGGCGATGCGCTGGCGCTCGCCGCCAGAGAGTCGTACGCCGCGGTCGCCGAGCACGGTGTCGAGCCCGTCCGGCAGGCTTGCGAGCAGCCTGCCTGCACCCGCGCGTCCGAGTGACTCCAGCACATCCGTGTCGCTCACATTCAGGCCCCAGGCGATGTTCTCCCGCAGCGTACGATGTCGGAGCAGCGTGTCCTGCGCGACGTACGCCGCCGCTCTCCGCCACGAGGATCGGTGCGCCACCGTGAGCGGCGCGCCATCCACGCTCAGCGTGCCACTCGCCGGTGCGAGCAGCATGAGGATGATGTCGGCAATCGTCGTCTTGCCGGCGCCGGAGGGACCAACGAGCGCGGTTACGCCGCCCGCAGGAATCGTCAGCGACACGTCGTTGACGGCATCCGTCAGCGCGTCGGGATACCGATAGGTGACGTGATCCAGACGCAGACTGCCGTCGCGAACAGGCAGTTCCGTGCCGAGTGAATCAGCCTCGGGGCTCGACTCGAGCTGTACGATCAGCTCCTGAATTCGCTCGACCGCTGGCAGATAGCGATTCGTCATCACGGCCGCCGATTGCAGCGAGATGAGCTTCGGCACGAGCCGCCCATACACGAGCATCAAGGCAATCAGCGCAGGACCGGAATCTCCGCGCAACGTAATGGCACCATACGTGATGATGGCCAGTGACAGTGCAGCACCGGCACCGAGCAGTGCCTGAAGCTGTTGTCCTCGGCGCTGCGCACGCGCCCACGCGCGGGCATATGCGGACGCGTGACGGCCGAAGTCGAGTGCGGCGGCATCAGCGAGCCCGGACGCTTTGGCGGCCTTGAGGGCGACGATGTCCTCCGTCGCACCAACGAACAGGCCCTGCTCGAGCCGGCTGAGCGTCTCGCCATCGGCGCGTGAAGCGGCGCGGAATGGCATGACGATGAGGAGGAGCAGCACGGCGCTTGCGATCGATGCTACCGTCAACGCCGGCGAGATGGCAAAGGACGCGGCGACATACACGAGTGCCACGAAGAGCTCGAACACGGAGCGCAGCGCCATGGCTGCCGCGGCGCCGGCGTGCGACAACTCCACGGTGAGCACCTGGGTGACGCGGGCGCCGTGCTGCCGAGCGAGGATGTCCCATCGCGCACGTGCGAGCGCACGGAATACCCGGACCCGAAACGTCTCGACGATTCTCGCCTCGATGGCGGCTACCATGCCTGCTTCGGCGAACTGACACGCCGCTCGCATGAACGCCGCGAGGACGAAGAGCGCCAACATCGGCAGCAGGCGCGCCGGCAGGGCCGAGAATATGCGCTCGACCGGAGCGGGATACGCACCTCTCCCAGCGACGAGACCGGTTCGTTGCAGAAGTGGGAGGAGGACGAAGAGCCCCGTGGCCTCGGATAGCGCCACGCACGCCATGAGGGCAATGGCGCCGGGCACTCGCGTGCGTACGGGCGCGAAAAGATCGCCTAACGCGCCCACCCATGTACCGCGGTGCGAGCGCTCTGGCATCAGGACTTGCGCGCGTCGTTCAGGTCGCGCTCGAGCAGCGCTCGCAACGCCCTTCCATCGGGAGGATGAGCGATCAGCAAGCGACGCACGGGAACGCGCAACGCGAGCGCGCCGAGCCGCACGAGCGTTTTGCCGCTATCGGCCCGGCGTAATAGATGGGACACGTAGGTCGATGCCACCAGCTCCAGAAGGACGGTGGCAGCGGGCAGCGGCGCGCTCACCGACTTGGCGCACGACGGATCGACATCCAATAGGTAGACGAGGCCGAGCGGCACGCCTTCCGCCGGTGGCGCGACTGGCAGCTCGAGCTTGTTCCAGTTCGCCGTCACGCGCGAGAGCGACGAAAGTCCGAGCAATGACGCCCCATCGGGCCAGAGCCTGATGGACGCGAATCCTGGATGCGCGGCGACCTGTCCGTCGCCTTCGACTCCGGTGAGGGCGAGAAGATCTTCTGTCAGCACTCTGGCACCCGCGAGCGAGAGCACCGCAGCGGTCGTTGACTTCCCCGCGCCCGATGGCCCGACGAACGCGATCGCCAAGCCGTCGAGCACTACTGCGGCTGCGTGCAAGGCGAGCACGCCACGCATGCTGAGTGCGAAACCGAGCACGGGGCCGGTGAGGTACGACAGGGTGTCCTCGTCGGTGCTGCTGGCCGGCGTGAATGCGTCGATGTGCGTCGCCTCTCCATTGATGCGCGCCCATGTGCCGTCGCCGAACCAGAACTCGAAGCTGTTGTCGGCCCTTCGTAACACCTGCAATCCCTCACTCTCGTCCATGCACGCACATGTGGCGTAGTGTCGCTCTCCCTCCGCCGCATCGGGCGGCCGATCGAGAAGCCGAATGTCGACGTCATGCTCCGTCTCCGCCGATGGCGGTAGCAGCGGCACGAATGAATCCGGAACGCGTAGCCGCAGCCCGAAGAGTCGCGCGTTCATTTCGGTGGATGTGCCTCGAGCCAATCATTCAGCTCACGTACTCTGAGGAGGGCGAGCGACTGATCGATGTCGCCGATGGGCAGAGCATCGGGAACTGTCCGTAGGTTCACGAACTCGGACAGCCGCGCATCGGGAGACCCAGGAATATGCACGTTGCGCCCGTGCGTCGTCGCGAGCTGACGGAGGCGAGACTCCATGTACCCGGCGAACGGCTGCTTATGCCGCAATCGGACCGTGTCGGGCAACATCGAACGCATGGCTTCGCGAAGCAGGAGCTTGTTCTGACACCATGGAATCGGAGGGATGCCGGCAACGTACTCGATGATCCGCCGGTCGAGGAAGGGGAATCGCACGTCCAGTAGAACGCCGGTCAAGCCGAAGTCGATCAACTCGAAGAGATGCTGCCATGGAGGAGCGGTCAGGCCCGCGTACATCTCTTGCCGCCGAGCCGAGTCCGGAATTGTCGCATGCGCTTTCTCCGTCGCGACTCCACCATCGATCACCCACGGCCATCGCCGCACAGGTTGCGGACGTGTAAACAGAGCGCGCACGCCGAGATGCGGTCTGCGCCCGTGCACGAGCACGTGACGCGCGACATCGAGCGTCGCCTGGAGTGGGCTTCGCTCGCGCAACAGCGAACGAATTCCCGGCGGCCGCAGCAGCGCATCCCCGTCATAGCCCATCAGTGCCGCCGTCCCGAACCGTGCACCTCGCCGGACCAGTTCGCACCACAGCGCGAATCCCGGCTCACCCGGCGGCGTGATGCGCCGCGTTGCATCGTCCCGGTCGTCGAGATAGCCGAAGGTGTCCGCGTCAACTTCATCCAACTCGAGGCCGGAAGCCCCGGCGGCCGTACGCGCAAACGTGGTCTCGGTGTTGGGTACCGAGTGCGTGAAGACGTTCGTGACACAGCGTATCTGCGAACGGTCGGCGGCAGTTCGTGAAGCGACAGCAGCGATGGACGTCGAATCCAACCCGCCACTCATGAAGATCGCCGTGCGGTCGGTGCGGAGCCTGGCGCGCACCGCCTCATTTAGCACGTCCAGAAAGTGAGCCGGGTAATCGCGCGCATTGCGGTAGCGGATCGTCGGCGCGTCGGGAGGGCGCCATGGCGCGCCGAGGGTCATTGCTCCATCGCGACTCACGCAGAGCAGTTGCCCCGGCAGCACCGAGCGGACATCGGCATACCATGTCCTCGTGCGATCACCAGGAAAGCCCGTGGTCAGCCACTGCGATACGGTGTCGTGATGAACCGCGCCGTTTACGCCCGGAAGCGCGAGCAGGGCCTCGATCGTATTGCTCACCGCGATCATGCCGCCGGAATTCACATAGTAGAGGAGTCGCACACCGAGCGGATCGCGCCATGCCCGGAGTGCAAGCGGCGAGGGCGAGGGATGCACGGTCGCGATGCTGTAGTCCCCCGGTGGCGCGCACGGATCGGCGTACCCATTGGCTTCGAGCACGTGTGCAAACAGCGCCGCATCACTCTCGGCACCGGGCGAAGCGCCCCGAATGCGTCGATCGTCAATACGCACGTGCCCCACAAGGCGTCCGCCATCGCCCAGCCGGACGATGCCCTGATTCCGCTCGCCGTCGTGAGAGATGAACCGCGTAAAGCAGCATGCGGCGTCCTCGCCGATCCACATCTCGCTACCGTGCGGACCGCGCCGCTCGAGGATGCGCTGGGACTCGAACAGGATCTCGCGTGACGCGCGCCGGCCGTCGACGTAGGCGAGCGCGAGAAATCCGCTCATGCCTGTCCGGTGCCGAACAGCCGGCCGGCGTAGGAGAGTGCGAGGCGTGCCGGACGGATGACCCAATACAGCGGCACGAGCACATCAGGCAAGCGCACGGACTGCCAGTCATGCTCCGTCGGCATCAGCAGCGTGCGAACGAGGACGGACGTTCGCTCCCGGCGCGTGGTCAGGAAACGCGAATACAGCATTTGAAGTGAGCCACCCTCCGGAAACGGCACAGCGTTGCGCCCATATCCGTCGAGCGCCGACGCCATGTCGGCCGCCAGTCGTCTCGCGTCTTCATCGGCGGCGAGCGCCGTGCTCCACGTGTCGTTGAGAGGCATGCCCAGCACGATGTGCGCGACCTGCGCCGTCACCAGCAGCGCGCGCTCGGCACCCAGCACTCGGGAATGCACGAGCATCTCGGTCACACGATGCTCGTTGTGCGTGAGGATCTTCACGATGCCGCTCAGCCACTCGAGTCGCTCGTAAAGATGCCGCGCGGCGTGCGCAGACAGCACGACGGCATTATCGAGATCGGATAGTCCGCGAACTCGTACGCCGCCTATGGTGGAGTCCTCGCCTCGGGTGTACGCGGATTCGGCGGTGATGTGGAGCGGAAACTGAATCGGCGAAAACCGCCAGTGCAGCTCCACGTCAGTGCCGTTTCTGTGAAACGACGCGTGGCCGAGCCAACGGAAGAGATGCTCCTCGCGCCACGCGGAGTGCTCGTTGTGAGGAGAGAAGCCAGCGGCAAGGAGCGTGCTCCGCGCAAGTGAGTAGTCGCGCCGCGCGACAACGATATCCAGATCGGCCGAGATTCGCGTGGCGGCGTCGCCATAGAGCCGGAGCGAGAGTACCGGTCCCTTGAAGGCCAGCGCGTTGACGCCGGCATCCGAGAGGATGACCGTCAGCTCGCGCAGCACGCGCACGTGTGCGAGCGAGCGATCGAGCTCGTGTCGGACCGCTTCGGTGAGATACGCCGATGAGGCAACATGGGCGGCGATCAGGTCCCGGCCCAGGAGCACAAGGAGCCCATGCTCTCTGGCCCCGCGGATGGCCTCGGGCCAGTCATCGATTGCGCTCGCGTTGTCGCGAAGGTCAGCCAGGTCGGCCTCGAGGCCGGCTGCGCGACGGGCGGCGGCCAGCATCAAACGCCAGACAGCCTCCCTCGGCGCGTTCATCAAGGCATGAGATGGACTGTGTTCATCGTCACATCAATCATTGATGGGCCATATGCTATATTCATGGTTCTTGGGGCGATTGAGAGCGCTATCCGAGCCCCTTCACGGCGATGCGCCGGTGCGCAAGGCGGAAGCATGAGTGATCAATCATATCCTGACGGACGGGAGAGATCCGATGGTGCGTTCAGCCGGGCCGATGATGCGCTCCAACGTATCCGAGCGCCATATGCGAGCCCACGCCTCATCGTGCACGGTTCTCTCCGCGAGTTGACGAAGGCCATCGGGAGGACGAATTCAAGCGATGGAGGCACAGGGCCGAATCACAGAACAGGTGCATGATTCGGAAGCGTCTCACAGCCGCGTAAATGGTTGATATGTCACTTTTGTGACCTGTGGCGGGGCAAATGCGTTGTCTGCGAGAGATGTCTCTCACAGCAACACGTCCCTCGCGCAAGGCGGCAGCATGATCGACCAACGTGGCTCCGACCACCAGTGCGCTTCCCGCTCTTCCCTCCGGACAGAGGATGGGTTCCGGCAGATCCGAGTGCCATATGCCGCCGCGCGTCTAATCGTGCATGGGCCGCTTGCCGAGCTGACGAAGAAGCTCGGCACCACGGGTCAGCCTGACGGGGGAACCGGCACGTTGGTGCGCACCGGCGGGTCCTCCGGGGGCAGCTGCTCGGGAAACTGCAGCGGCTGATCCTGGCATTCGGGGGTTGCGGGAGCGGCGAGCCTGCCCCGGCCCCCCCCGCAGACAACTGTTTGCGCCCACACTGAGGATTCGTTAAGCTGTTGGGCGAGCTCGGCGGCTAATTTCACTCCCCGACAGCCCGTCATGGAGCGCATACGGGCCGCAGCGGCCACAATCGCCATCGTCAGCGGAGACCGATCGCTCGTCAAGCGAGTCATTTCTCTCCTCGCTGACGAGACGACCTCGGTCTTGGCGTACGTCGCCTTCACCGCCCTTCTTGCCGCCATGTCGGCGACCACGCCGGATGTCATCGTCATGGAAGACGACGAGGACGCGGACGCCGTGCTCCAGATCCGGCAGATCCGCCGCCGGCAGCCGTCGGTGCACATCCTCTACTTCAAGGTCGCGAGCGAGCAGCGCACCATCGATCTGCTCGAGAGTGGCGCCGACGACGCCATCGCGAAGGACTCGGAGGAGCTCATCCCGCGCATCCAAGCCGCGACGCGGCGCGCACGCACGCTCAACGCGCAAAACCGGATCGCCATCGGAGACATCGTCGTGGACCGCGAGGCACGCCGGGTATGGGTGGCCGGAGACGAAGTCCCGATGACGCCGCACGAGTTCTCGGTGCTGGACTGCCTGTTCTGGCATACGCCCAAGCCCGTGGGTGTGGATACGCTGGCGGATTTCGTGTGGGGCGACGAAGACAAGGCGGACCGCCGCTCGCTGGTGCACGTCTACGTCAGCTACGTGCGCCGGAAGCTGGGGACGAGCGCACAGGTCGTGATCAAGTACGCGCGTGGCGTGGGATACGCGTTCCTGCCACGCACGCAGCGGTCGAGCGGCCGCGCCAAACGAAGGGTGTAGCGCCGCTACGCCGAGTGTGCGCGCTGTTCCACGGGCGCCATCTCGCCGCGTCGCCAGAGATTGAACGCGGTGCTCAGCAGCGCGACGTGCGAGAACCCCTGGGGAAAATTGCCGCACAACCGTTGACGCTCCGCATCGAACTCCTCGGCGAGTAAGCCGAGATCATTGCAGAGCGACACCAGCTTCGCGAACAGCCGCTCGGCGTCGGCACGGCGGCCCATCACCACGTAGCAGTCGGCCAGCCAGAAGCTGCACGCGAGGAACGCTCCCTCGCCTTCGGGCAATCCGTCCACCGTTCGCGCCGTGTCGTATCGCAATACGAAGCCAGCCGAATCCACGAGCCGCTGCTCGATGCATTCCACCGTCGCGACGATCCGCGGATCGTCGGGCGGCAGAAAACCCACGAGCGGCAGCATCAGCAGGCTCGCGTCCAACAACGTGGTGTCGTACGCCTGCACGAAGCAGCCCATGTTCGTGTTGAACCCGCGGTCGCAGACCTCGGCATGGATCTCGTCGCGCAACGCGCGCCATTCTGTGAGCGGCGCCGGAAGCCCGAACTGCTCGGCGCTCTGGACCGCGCGATCCACGGCGACCCATGCCATGACCTTGCTATGTGTGAAGTGCTGCGGTGGCCCGCGGACTTCCCAGATGCCCGAGTCGGGTTGGTGCCAGATCGCCGCGACGTGATTCGTCAACGCAACCTGCAGCGCCCAGGCGTCGTCGCTCTCCGCGAGTCCGGCCACGCTCGCCTGATGCAGCGCGTCCATTACTTCGCCGTAGACGTCGAGCTGCATCTGCGAGTGTGCGGCGTTGCCGATGCGCACGGGAGCGGATTTCTCGTAGCCGGGCAGCCAGGGCAGCGTGGACTCGCGGAGCATGCGCTCGCCGGAAATGCCATACATGATCTGCACCTGCTCCGGGCTTCCAGCGGCCGCGCGCAACAACCAGTCGCGCCACGCGCCGGCCTCTTCGGTGTAGCCCGCATTCAGCAGTGCGAGGAGCGTGAGCGTCGCGTCACGCAACCAGCAGAACCGGTAGTCCCAATTCCGCACGCCGCCGATGTGCTCCGGCAGAGACGTGGTCGGCGCGGCGACGATGCCTCCGGTAGGTGCGTATGTGAGCGCCTTGAGCGTGAGCAGCGACCGCATCACGACTTTGCGCCACTTGCCGTCGTAGGTGCAGCGCGCAGACCACTCGCTCCACAGCTTGCGCGTCCGTTCCAGTGCCGCGAGCGCGTCGATCTCGCCGGGCGGCTTCAGATGTGATGCGCTCCATGTGAGCGCAAACGGGTACTCCTCACCCTTCCGGACCACCCAGTCGCCGACGGTCTTCAGGCTTTCGCCATGCTCCTCGACGTTGCTGCGCAGCGTGATGAGGTCCGGGCCCGCAACGACGCGGTGCGTGCGCAGATCGGTGCGGCTCACCCACGGGACGACGGAGCCGTAATCGAAGCGGACGAGGAGCTCGGTGCGCATCTCGACTTCGCCGCGAAGTCCGCGAACGATCCGCAGGAGATCGGATCGGTCGTCGTACGCGGGCATGAAGTCGATCAGCGCGACGGCGCCGCTCTCGGTCTCGAAGGTCGTCTCGAGAATCAGGGTCTCGTCGACGTAGCGGCGACTGACTTCCGCCACACCGCCGACTGGCGCGATCCGCCAGCGGCCGAATTCGGGGCCGCCGAGTATCGAGGCGAAACAGGCTCCGGAATCGAAGCGTGGCCAGCAGAGCCAGTCGATGGAGCCGTCGATGGAGACGAGCGCGGCCGTCTCGCAGTCGCCGATGAGGGCGTAGTCCTCGAGTCGGGTGAACCGTGACATGCGGGGCGGGAGAGCACAATTCGAGCCCTCCCGGCCGGCCGCCACTCTGAGACTTACTTCAGCACGATCCGCTGGAGATGGATTCCCTTGTCGTCGCGGCTGCCAAGGAACACGATGCCGCCCGTTCCGAAGCCCGCGATCGTCGTCGCCGCGGGCACTTGAACGCGGTCCACCAGCTTGCCGCTCCGGTCGATGATGTCGTAAATCGCCCCGCCTGGCGTCGGCTTCGTGGGGATGGTGCGCACCCAGATGCGATCATCCATGTCGGCGCGCACCGAGCTTGGTGAGAACACGGGCTTGTAGTCCGACAGCTCGGACGCATTCACCATGTTGATCGGCGGCATGTTGCCGCCGCCGGCCTCGGGGGCCTTGGCGGCTGAGCCTTCGGCGCCCGGCTTGCTCGCGACGTTCGCCGCGGGTGCCGGTCCACTCGTCTCGACACGGGGGGGGCCGTCTCCTCTGCGCTCGACGGTCATCATCGTCGGCCCGCCACCGCCGAGCCCCGGCGCGCCGCCGCCGAACACGGCGGCCATACCGGCCACTCCGCCGTTTCGGCGTGCTGTCTCCAACGCCACCTTCGCCGAGTCGAGAAAGCGCAGCTTGTCATCGTCGCTCATGCGCTGCCACTCGTACGGAATCTTCTCGGCCTTCGTCACCTTGCCGCTGCCGTCGAGAAAGTCGATGTGGTAGTCCTGCCCGCGAACGAATGCGACGGTGCCGTCGCTGAGCACCGTCCATTCGTCCACGACAGGAAGCGGATTCAGGGTGACGCTCACGCGCATGCCGCCGCGGTCGTCCTGGCTCACGCTGATGTTCGTCTTCGGAATCTTGAAGTAGCCGAGCGTGTCGAGCTTCCGGGTGCCGAGGTCGAAGCGAACGAGTGCCGAGCTGTCCGGCGGCATCGGTATCTGCGGCGGCCCTCCACCTGCCCCGAAGCGCATGCCGCGCATGCCAAAGTCCATCATGCGATAGACGAGCCGGCCCTGCGCGTCGAACGCGGGCTGGCCGAGTGATGGGACAGTCATGAACTGCGCGTCGTTCGGACGGGGTGCAGCCATCGTGCGCACGATCTTTCCATCGGGATCGATGACGAGCATCGAGAGCGCGACCGGATCGAGGAACAACGTCGAGTCCCCGCGATAGGCGATGAGCCCGCCGCGGCCGACGCCGTACGCATTGTTGGTGTTGCTCGTCGAATCGGCGACGAGCTTGACCATCTTCAGATCCTTGTCGAGCAGGACCACGCGATGGCGCGTCTGGTCGTTCACCAGCACGTTGCCATTGGCGAGATACCGAACCGCGGCGATGGACGCGAGCTCTTCGGTGCTCGTGGCGCTCGCAGCGGGAAGCTGCCTGACGGCGATCTTCGCGGTCTGTGCGCTGGCTACCATGGACAGGGCGAGCATGAGCGCCGCTTGCAGGCTCCCCAGCTCGAGGACAATGGCGCGGTTGCGCCGAATGACGCCGGACATCACGGACCTCCTCGAAGTACGGCACGCTCTACACCACCACCGCCACCGAAGCCACCACCAAGGAATCCACCCATGAAGACGCCACCGCCGGTGTTGCCCGCTGTGCCGCTGCGGATGCCCGCAAGATATCGCTGATCGAGATGGCTCGCGACGAGCGACGGCAGCTTGCGGCGCTGTTCGTCGGTTATCAGCACGTTGATGCGCGGTGCGAGCGCGATGAGCATGTCCACCGTGGCCTCACGTGCCGAACGATATCTCCCGTAGGCGTCGTTCTGATCGTACTTGTCGGGCAGCGCCGAGAGGTATTTCGCCACCGGTGTCCAGATGCTGTCCAGACGGATGGTGTACGCACGGTTCCACGACGCCAGTGAATCGGCCTGCGGACCGGTGAGCTCGAGCGTATCGCTCTGACGGAGCAGTTGTGACATCGGGTTCATCACGCCACCGGTGCCATACATGGCCTTCAACAGTTGCTCGCTTGGCTTCTGTCCCTCGCGCGAGCGGCCACGATCGAGCTGCTGCGTGAGCATCTGCCGCTCGCGTGTGGGTCCGACGTCCACACGGATCTGCATGGTGAGCGTCACGGGCGCGCGGAACGTCTGGAACTGTGGGTTCGTGCTGCCGAAGCGCGGATTGACCTCGTACCTGTAGCGCTGCGTCGAAGCATCGAAGCCCTTTACGTAAAGCAGCGTCGGATCGGAGAACGAGAACTGTCCCCAGCCGTGCAGCCGGTCCTCGCCGTGCATGAGCAGATCGGCGGCGCCCAGTGGGTTCGAGACGGAGAAGCTGAGCGTGGCGCGCTGGGGCATCCGCACCTTCATGGGATTGAATGAGATGCTGAGATTCGCGCTCGACGTCCACGGTCCCTCGCAACTGTTTCGGTCGGCCAACCTTCCAACCTGGCGCGAGAGACAGTCCTTCGCGGGGCCCGAGCCATTCGCAAGGAGATCGCGGATGCCAGCGGCGACAGCCGGATCCTTCGCGGTAGCCGGGTCGAAGACGAAAGCGCGGTCGTTGGCGTAGCCGTCGCCGTTGACGTCGGCCGACAGTTGGGGCGTGAAGGTGGTGCCGCTGGCGAAACGGCCGAACCAGTTCACGCGCACGGCGTCGAAGAAGTTGTAGCCGATGTTGTACGTGATCTGATGTCGCGAATCGAACTGAGAGCGCGTCCACTGGACGTCGAGCGGATTTCCGGCCGTACTCGAGAAGCCGCGCACCTGCTCGCGGTTGTCGGCCCACACGTACGAAGCGCTCCAATTGAGATTGCTGCTGAAGCTCGTGGGGAACACGCTCAATCGGACTTGCTTGCTGTCGCTGCGGAGGTCCGAGCGCAGCTCGCTGACGCGATTGTAGCTCGGGCTGACTTTCGCATCCCGGACGGCTATGGCGCCCGTCGTCGGCACGATGCTCGTGGCATTCACGTAGACCGGACGATTGCCTTCTTCCGCGAGCGCGAACCGCTGCGTCGGATTGAAGTTGAGGTCCACGAAGCTGGACTGATTCAGGTTGACGCCATACGTAAGATCGAGCGTGCCGGCAAAGCGGTTGCTCAGCAGCGGGCCATTCCACTGGAGGTTCCCGCGCACGCTGCGGCGCTCCTGATAGTCCTTGTCGAAGAAGGTCACGTTCGGCGCGGTGCTGGCAAAGACGGAGCCGCTCGAGCCATCGGCGCATTGGGTCGGAATGTTGGCCGGATTCTGTTGATATGCATCCCAGTTCGGCTGCGGCGCAGCGGGGCCGACACACGTGAGCTGCTGCACGGCGCCAGGCAGTCCCGTGTTGTCGATCGAGGAGCCGATGAGCGACGCACCCGGCATGTTCTGGAAGACGCCCACGCCGCCGCGCACTACTGCGCGTGGTCCGCGGACAGCGCCGTCGAACGCCGCGATCTGCGGCGCTTCGCCATACGACCACGAGAAGCCGAGTCGCGGGCTCACATAGAGGCGATTCGGGACGTAGTCGTTGCGGACGCCGAAGGCCTGTTGAAGCGCCGCGTTGAACACGGGTGACGCGCTGTAGTGATTGCCGTCCACGCGCAGGCCGTACTGGAGTTGAAGGTCGGGCGTCGCCTTGTAGGAGTCGCCGAGCGACAGTGCGCCGATCGTTTCGCTCGCACTTTGCAGGCGCGGGGAAAGATTGCGCGTGTAGTAGGCCGGCCGGTTGGCCTGCACGTCGGCGAGCGAATTGAAGAAGAACGAGCCGAGCGAGTTCGTGGTCTGATCCTGCTCGTAACCATCCTGCCGCAGCTCGCTCGCCAGCTTGAGCCGGTGCTTGTTGTCCTTGCTGAACCAGGACAGCTGGTTCGTTGCACCGGCGCTGTAGTTCGTGCTCTTCGTGCTCAGATTGGAGTTGCCGCCGAAACCGATGGTGCGTACGCCGCTTGTTCCATCCGCGAACGTGGAGTTGATGAGCACCGTGCCGTTGGGCAGCAGCGTGTATGGCGAGCCGTAGTTGCGGTTCGCGTTGACGTTGATGCCGCTCTCGGAAAGGATGGTGTTCTTGAGATACGCCGTGTGGCTGCCCTGCACGCCACCGCCATAGTTGGTGCGATCGCCGCTGTGTGCCGGCAGCTCACCGGTAAGCTGGCCGACGGGTGACTGACGATTCCAGTTGCCATTGAAGGTCAAACCGAACGTCTGGCCGATGCTCGATCCCGGCGGCGTGTAGTTGAGGCTGCCAAATACGGATCCCTGATCCTGAAGCCGATCATTCGGAATGCCGCCGTTGATCTTGGACGGCACGTTCGCCTGCTGCGTGAGCCAGAGCAGCTTTGCGACAGAATCGGCGGCGATGCCCGTGGCCTGCAAGGCGGCGGGGTCGGTGTTGTACAGCGTCTGCAAGTCGTTTGCGCGCCGCCCAAGCTGATACGAGACAGCGAAGTACGACTTGTCCATGACGATCGGGCCCGACAGCGCCCCGCTGAACGAGCGGTTGCTGTACTGCTGCCCGAGGGCGCGCGCGGTGCGGTCTGTCCACTGCAACTTCGGCGAGTCGAAGTTGAGCGACGTGGTGCGGCGGATGAAGTTCGAGCCGGAGCCCGAATTGATGTTGAACTGTCCTCCGCTGAAGCCCCCGCGGCTCACGTCGTATGGTGTCGTGATGAGGGACGTGCTCACTTGCGCGTCGCGCGGGATGTTCGAGGATCCGAAGTTCTGCCCGTTGAGCGTCGTCGTGTTTTGATCCGCGCTGAGCCCGAGCACCGAGAAGCCCGCGGGATCGCCGTCGGCACCCGTGACGGCAGTGACGCCGGGAATGGAGGCGGCCATCGCGTTCAGGTCGCCCTGTTGGTTCGCGGCGACGGCGGCGGCATTGGTCGTCTGCTCGGTGCCGCTCACATCGGCGGGCTTGTCGTTCCGGTTCACCTTTTGCCGATCGGCGACCGCACGCATGGTGTCCAGCAGCACCATGTGTTGCAGGCGTGCGTCCGCAACGAGAATGTCCTGATCCGCAGTGCGCTTGACCTCGAAGCGGCGGGGCGCGAACCCGATGGCGGTGACGTTGATGAAATAGTCGCCTTCGCCACCCGGGAACGTGATCGTGAACCGGCCACTTCTGTCGGTGCGCGCGGTCCGATTCACGCCACCTTGTACGGAGGTTGCGGTGATGTTCGCGTTCTCGATGGGTGCGTTATCCGGGCCTGCGATGACACCGCGGATGACGTCGACGCCCTGCGCGGCCGCTTGCGCTGACATCAGCACGATGGCGACGAGTGCGGCCACTACAATAGAAGAGATGCGGCGTGACACGGACTGGCGGGATGGAGGATCTGCACGTGACCGGCGTCAACGCCGGGTTGGACACCTGATGGAGGGAAAAGGGTGCCCATGGTGTAGTACGGGGTTTGGACGCCGTTCGTTTGGGGCTAACCCGTCTTATCTTCAGTATCGGCACGTTGTCGAGTGGAGCGCTGCATGAAGCCGTCCGCATTGGTCCTCGTGGCCGCCGTCGCACTCGCATGCACGCATCGCGGCACAGTGGTGCAAACGGGAGCTCCCGCCGCGGCCACGGCACGCGATCCTGATTATCGCGAGCCGTTCTGGTCGGATACCATCAAGCCGCTGTCCACGCTGAGCCGAGGATGGAACCGGATTCCGGGACGTTTCGGCACCGGGTGCGCTCACGATTCCATCTACGCCTTCAAGGTGCGGCCGGGCCTCCCGGACAAGGTGATGATCTTCCTCAACGGAGGCGGCGCATGCTGGCGAGCGCAGGAGTGCGATCCGCGGCACGCCACATACACCATGTCCGCGGACTCGGCGAATGACGTCGCCAATCGCGTTGGGCTGCTCGATTACACGAATCAGAAGAATCCGGTCCGGGACTGGACCATGGTCTTCGTGCCGTACTGCACCGGCGACTTCCATCTCGGTACACGCGAAATCGATTACGTGCGCGCGGGCGCCAAGGCCGACGACAAGCCGCTCACGATACGCCACGGCGGCGCCGCCAACCTGGAGGCCGTGCTCGACTGGGTGTATGTCAACTTCCGCAGTCCACGTGCGGTGTTCGTCACCGGAATGGATGCCGGGGCTCCGCCGTCACCAGTCGTGGCAGAGCGAATGGCTCGTCGCTATCCACGAGCGCGCGTGGCGCAGCTCGGCGACGGTGCCGGCGCGTTGCACTCGGACTCTTTACCGTCGATTCTGGCAGCGTGGGGAGCCGCGGAATATCTCCAGCATGATCCCGCGTTTCGTTCCGTCGACTCGGCCGATTTCACACTTGATCGTTTGTACATTGCGTCGGCGGCCGTCGCGCCACGCGTCCACTATACGCAGGTCAACGCCGCGCAGGATGCGTCGCAGGCGTCATTTCTCAAGCTGCTCGGCAACTCGTCGCTTTCCGTGCCTGCGCTCCTTTCCGCCGCGCTCACGGACGTTCGCGAGAACGCGCCCTGGTTCCACTCCTACACGTATCCTGGCAGAGGGCATACGATCCTGCGCTCGAATGCGCTCTACGCGCTGACCGTGGACGATACGGCGTTCCTGGCATGGCTCACCGATCTGGTAAACGGGGAATCGCTCGTGGACGTGGGGGGTCAGTTGCTCATGGAGACGCCCAAGCCACCGCCCAGAAGCATACGGAAGCCCTGAGGGCCTTCTAATCCCAGCGGGCGCAGTTCTCGAACCGATGCCCGCCCACGACGGCGTCGACGACGCGAACGAGTCGCGTGTACGCGTCCGATGCCTGCGCGGCGCGGCGTGGACGAAGGTCACCCTGAATCATGCCCGAAAGTCCGTCCACCCACACGCGTTCGCTGGGAAACCGCGCGAGCGTATCGCGCGCGTACACGAGCAGCCCTCGTGTATGCGCATCGACGCCAAAGAGTAGTTGTCTCGGATCGGCGCATGCTTCCAGCAGCAACGGCATCATCATCTCGAGGCGGACGCCTCTCGGATAGCGCGCGTTTCGGTAGAACAGCGAGCCGGGCTGTGTCGTTGGCCGAATGGGAACGTTGGAGATGCGCGTCGCTCCGTGCGCCACGGAATCCATGAGAATTCGCGCGTCCCGCTCGCGGCCGGCCGCGATGTAAACGGCTTCCAGCGTCGAAAGGCCTCGGCGAACCATTCGAAACCCCTCGATGACATTCGCGCTGAATGGCGCATCGAGTAGAAGGTCGCCGACGGCGATGATCTCGCGCGCGTGCCGCTCGGCATCGTCGAAACGGCGGCGCGCCACGTCGAGTGCCACCATGGCGGCGTGCGACTCTCCCGCATCTTCCAGGCGAAACAGCTCGACAACCGGGAAGTCATTCGGGTGAATCCGCGCGCTGTCCGGCGCCAACAGGGCGCCGAAGACGTCCAGCTGTGAGGCGCGTGCTGCGCGGGAGAACTCGTCGCGCGCAGGATGCGCCGATGCCTGCTCGAGAAATCGTTGCTGCTCTGCCGTCAAGCCATGCGCCGCGGCGAGAATGGCGGCGTCCGTCCACGCCGCGTCCTCACGGGCCGGGAAGAGTTTCTCCGCGGACGTGAGCCGCTTCCATGTCGGATATGCGGTCGCCGCACGTCTCTGGTATGCGGAGGGTGCTCGTGGATCGTCGGTGGAGACGACCGCCAGCAGCGCTTCACCCGCTTCACGAGGCGATGTCGAGCCGTCCGCGGGAAGACGATACGTGCGCCCTCCGCTATTGCGCTGCGCCAAGGCAACTAGCCGAGGCGTCAGGGAGGGATCGAGCGCGCTGTGACGCGTCTGACCGGCCACCGTGAAGAGATTGGCCAGCACCAGGACGCCGGCGCAGAAAAGAACGACGGCCGTGGCGATCGATACCAGCCCAACGGCGAGGACGCGTTGCACTCGTGCGCCCGCACCAAAGGGCTGTCCCTCTCGCGATCGCTCGAAGGCGGCGTACCATGCGGGCGCCAACTCCAACTCGCTCGCGTGAAGCGGATTTACGGAGCGGTGGCGGCGGATGCCCGCGAGCTCGATCTGCTCGGGCAGGCCCGCCACGACGCCCAGCACGGCAAAGACGATCAACGTAAACATGACGGCGGTAGCGAATCTGACTTCACCGGACCGACCGCTTCCGAACGACGCAAGCGTGATGAACGCGACGAACAGCGCCACCGGCGCGGCGAGGAACAACAACGTCGCCCGAACTACGCGCAGCACGCGGAGGGCCGACCGCTCGTGCATGGCGAGTCCGGCGTATTCGCGCGTCCCGGCAATCAGGGCGCCGGTGTCGCCACGCCGATCTACGAGCACCTCGGCGATCGTTCCCCAGCCGTATCCCAGCCGTGCTGCGACGACGAGCGCCTGCGCCACGCGCCACGCGCGAACGGCCCCGCGAACGAATGCCGCAAATCCGATGATGGATGCGGCCGCCAGAATGAGCGGCTCGATGAACGAAGTGCCGGTCACGTCTCGCCCGAGCCGCATGAACAGCACGAGCGGCACCAGCAACAGCAAGGCGGCGAGCGCGGGTGTCGTCATCACACGCCAAAGCGCGCCCCGCGCACGCTCGAGTCCGGGCGGCGGCCACTCGAGCGCTTCCGCCGCCCCCGGAGTCAGTGCGGCCATCGCCTCTTCGGCCGTTGGACGCTCGGCCGCATTCTTGGCGAGGCACCGCAGTAGTAGCGCCTCGAGGGCGGGCGGCACGTCCGCCCGCAGCTCGGACAGTGCGCGCGGCTCGTCCCGCAGATGTGCAGTCGCGACCGCCGCGGGCGCGGTTGCGTCGAATGGACTTCGTCCGGCCAGGAGCTCGTAGCCAAGAAGGCCAAGGGCGTAGATGTCGCTCTTCGGCGTCAGCGGTTCCGCGAGGAGTTGCTCCGGACTCATGTATGCCGGCGAGCCCACGGTCATTCCGCCCTGTGTGATGCGTATTTCGCTTTCGTCGCCGTCGGAGATGAGGCCCGCAATGCCGAAGTCGCTCACGGTGGCGCGTTCGTTTTCTTCGTCCCACAACACATTGGCGGGCTTTACGTCACGGTGGACGATTCCGCGCCGATGTGCCGCGGCGAGTGCGGACGCCACATCACCGATGACGCTCTCCGCGGCATCGAGCGGCAGAGCCCCGGACGCTGCCAGACGTTCCGCCATGCTGCCGCCAGCGACGTATTGCATCACGAAATACGGCGTGCCGTCCGGCAGCTCACCCACGCCGTAAATGGACACCACGTTTGGGTGCGAGACGGCGGCGATGGCCTGCGCTTCGCGCTGAAACCGGGCATGCGCTTCGGCGTCGGCCCGTGCCTGCACGAGGACCTTCACGGCGACAAACCGCTTGAGCTGTGGATCGCGGCCGAGATACACGCGTCCCATGCCGCCTTCGCCGATGGTGCGAACGAGCAGGACGCGGCCACCGAGGGCTTCCTGCAGCGCGACGGCGATGGCGTCGTGCTCGAGCGTGGAAACAGGCGTGGAGCTCGAGGGCCGTGAGACACGCGACTGCCGCGAAGCGCGAGACGAGCGCTGCATTGGCGCTACGATACGTCGCCTGTCATCAGGGCGTAAGGTGGAACGTCTAAATCTCTCGCGTGACTAGAAACATCGCACTGCTCCTCGCCCTGCCTTGCCTCATCTCGTCGCGCGCGTCCGCACAGGGCGGCGCGGCCACGCAGGTTGCACCCGCCGGCGATATCCGGGGCCACGTGGTCAATGCCGCGAGCGACACGCCGCTCGCCGGAGCCATCGTCGACGTCACCGCGGCAGGAGCCCAGCTGACGCTCGGGCGCGCCACCTCGGTTGCTGACGGGACGTTCCGCCTCGCCGGTCTCAAGGCGGGACGCTATCACGTCCACATTCGTGCACTCGGCTACAGGCCGTGGGACAACCCGTCCGTTGCCGTTGCATCGGGGACCGTCGACCTCGGCATCGTTCGCTTGGTCAGCGCGCCGCTCGAGCTCGAATCCGTTGCCGTGACCGGCAAGCGGCAGGACGTCCAGCTTGCTCCGGATCGCAATACGTATGTGGTGCGTGACATGCCAACCGCCAAGGGCGGCAACGCGCTCGACGTCCTTCGCACCGTTCCCGCCGTGGACGTGGACATCGACAACGTTGTGAGTCTCCGCGGCAACTCGGGCGTCACGATCCAGATCAACGGTCGTCCGAGCCCGCTGAAGCCGGCGCCGCTCGGCGACTTCCTCGCCCAGCTGCCTGCCGACATGGTGGATAGGGTGGAAATCATACCCAACCCGTCGGCGCGCGATGATCCGACTGGAGTGGCCGGCATCATCAATATCGTCCTGAAGGAGGAGGTCGACGGCGGCACGACCGGCGGCGCGACGCTCGCGGGTGCCACCACGAAGCAAGCGAATGCTGGGGTCAACTTCGGGTATGAACGGAAGGCGTTGTCGCTCTACGGAAGTTACGGATTTCTTCGCGACCGCCGCCCCCGCTCCGAGGCGCTGTTCCGCGAGAACGACTATCTCACACCACTCACCTATCTGGATGAGCTCTCCAGCCGCATCCAGGCGCGGCGCATCCATACGCTCACGGGCAGCGCGGGCTACAAGGTCACCGGGCACGACGACCTGTCCCTCGACCTGTTGGCCAGCTCGCGGCACGACGACGAGTCCAACGGCATCACCTACCGCGCGCTCGACGCAAGTCGTGCATTGGCGGGCCTGTCGGACCGCGTCAGTTCGGGGACGAACCAGGAGAACGACTTCGACGGAGCGCTCTCGCTCAAGCATGCCTTCGCGGAAAAAGGACACAAGTTCTCTGCCGAGCTTCGCGCTCTTCGTCATTCCGAGGGTGGGCCGACTGCAGTCGCCGCACACGCGTTGTCGATGGGGGGAGCCCCGCTGAGCACCACCGATCAGGAGACGCAGCAGAATCTCGAACGACCCGATGAGAATTCGCTCAAGGTGGACTACGTCCGCCCTATCGCGGCGGGCGTGCGAGTGGAGACCGGGTACAAGAGTTCGTTCGATCGTTTTCACACGGCGCTCGACACTCGCGTGTTCGACGCAAGCCGCGGGGCCTATATGCTCGACTCGACGCGCACCAGCGATTTCATGTACCAGCAGGATGTCAACGCCGCCTACGGCATGCTCACTGGACAGCGAGGGAAGCTGCAGTTTCAGGGAGGCGTGCGGGTGGAGCACGCGTCAACGCAGTTTCACGTGGCGTCCGTGACCACGACGTTCGAGAACACCTACAACAGTGTCTTCCCGAGCGGACTGGTTGCGTACAACATCGACGAAGCAACCCAGGTGAAGCTGAGCTATTCCGCGCGCATCAGGCGGCCCGATGACGCCGACCTGCTCGACCCGATTCCACATTACGCGGATCCGCTGAACCTGTCACGCGGCAATCCGTACCTGAAACCGGAGCACACCAGCGCGTTCGAGCTCGGCCTTCAGCGTTCGATGGGAAAGAGCACCCTTCAGGTGACGCCATTCTTCCGCCGCACGTTCGACGCCGTGAGGACGCTCAGGACCATCGACAGCGCCGGCGTCACGACACGCACGTTCGCCAACATCGCGACGAGCGACGCGTATGGCGAAGACGCCACGCTGGCGGTGAGCGGCACCCGCCTGAGCGGCTTCGTTGGCAGCAGCGCTTTCCGTCAAGTGACCAATGCAGCCAATGTCTCACCAGATCTCTCGATCCGCACTTTCGGATGGAGAGCCCGGGCCAATGGGGCGTTGCGTGCGTCGCGCAGCGTGGACGTGCAGGCCCTCTTCTCGTATCAGGCGGCGATGACCGTGGAGCAAGGCTGGAATGCCAGCCGTACGCAGTTCAACCTGGCGGCACGGCAGAAGCTCATGGACGACCAGTTGAGTCTGACCCTCCGCGTCATCGACCCGTTCAACACATCACGCGAGCGAGGCACCACCGTCGATCCTCGGTTTATCCAGAGCTCGGACCGCGCGCGGGCCATTCGTGGCCTCTTGCTCAGTGCAAGCTGGACGTTCGGGAAGCCGGAGAAGAGGAAGGATGCCATCGACCTGAATGACGACACCATGAAGTGAGAGAGTCGAGCTAGACGGATACCTCGCGCCGCACTGTCTCCGCTGCCGAGACGTTCACGTGCCCGCGATCGTGAATGGGGCCGGAACGCTCTTTCAGCATCCCTCCAGCACGGCCCGCAATGGCCGCTGCAATCTCGGCAACGATCGCCAGCGCGATCTCATCCGGCGACTCCGCCCCGATGTCGAGCCCGACCGGCGAATGAACAGACGGAGGTATGTCGCCGCCGGTCGCGCGGTCGCCGAGCAGTTCCAGGGTCCTGCGTTTCGGCCCGAGGACGCCGATGTAGCTGACGGCGGCATCGAGCAATGCGTGGAGATAGGCTCGATCGTACGCTGCGGAGTGCGCCATGACTACTCCGATCGTCTGTCCGTCGAGTGTGACCGACGCCTGAAGCGGTGTTGCGTCCTGTGTTGCGTTGAGGCAGACGACGAGATCCGCCGCCGGAAAGCGTGACGCTGACGCGAAGGCCGCCCGATGATCGACGACCGTCACCCTCCATCCCATCAGCTTGGCCAGGCGCACGAGCGGCACAGCATCGGCACCACCGCCACAGACCACCAGATCGGCGGCGGGACGTATGAGCTCGCGCGCAACGTTCGAGCGCATGTCCGGCAGCTGGCTGTCACCTTCGATGAGCTGTCCCGACTGGCCGAGCACGGCGCGCGCACCGATCCGAAGTTGCGTATGCTCATCCGCGACAAGCGTGAGAAGCGTGACGGGGCCGCGCTGCGCGGCCAGTCTCCCATAGAACGCGGCTGCCTGCACGAGGCCATCACCCGAGAGCGGCTCGAGGAGGAGATCAATCATGCCTTGGCAGCCAAGCCCGAGCCCGAGCACTGCGTCGTCAGACGCGCGCGTGTCGTAGCGGATGACACGAGGATGACCTTCCGCGATCACGTCCGGCGCGCGTGCGGCAATGTCCGCCTCGAGGCAGCCGCCGCTGACGCCGCCGATTGTCTCGCCGTCGCTCATGACGACCATGCGTGCACCCGCTCCGCGATAGACGGAGCCCTCCACGCTCGGCACCGTGACGAGGAGGACACTGGAGCCACGCCCGGCGGCGTCCGCCAGCGCCTGTTGCACACACTCGAGCTCCCGCATGTCATGAATGCTAGACGTGGTTAACTTCTTCGTCCATTCGCGACCCGCCAGACAATCATCATGGCCGACGACAACGGCAACGTTCTCACCGACATCGAGCCCGGATCCATCAGGCACGTCCATCTGGTTGGCGTGGCCGGAACGGGGATGGGTTCGTTTGCCGGGATGCTCAAGGCAAAGGGATATGAGGTGACGGGTAGCGACGAGAACGTCTATCCCCCGATGAGCGACATGCTCGCCGCCTGGGGCGTGGGCGTCATGACGCCGTACGCACCGGAGAACATCGATCGGGCGAAGCCCGACCTCGTCATCATCGGCAACGTGATTCGGCGCGTGAACGTCGAAGCGACCGCCGTGCGGGAACGAGGCATTCCGCAGATCAGCTTTCCGGCGGCCTTTGGGTCGCTCGTGCTGGCCGGCCGTCACAGCGTGGTCGTCACGGGCACGCATGGCAAGACGACTGTGTCGGCGCTTCTCTCACATGTGCTGGTATCCGCGGGCACGGACCCGACGTTTCTGGTCGGCGGTGTCACGTTGAACTACGACGGAAATTTTCGCGTCGGCGCAGGCCCTTACGTCGTCGTGGAGGGCGACGAATACGATACCGCGTACTTCGACAAGGGGCCGAAGTTCATGCACTATCGCGCGCAGACCGCCATGCTCACGAGCGTGGAGTTCGACCATGCCGACATCTACCGCGATCTCGCGCACTACGAGTCGGCATTCGACCGCTTTGCCTCCACGTTGCCGGAGGACGGCTTTCTCGCGGTCGCGGCATCATATCCAAATGCCGTGGCCATCGCGCAGCGCTCCTCGCGCGCATTCGTCGCCACGTACGCGGTCGCGGGAGATGCCGATTACCGTGTAGAACGCTTGCAGTTCGCCCCGGAGGGTGCTCGCTTCGTCATTCGTGAGCCGCGCGGACATGCCGGTGAATTCCTGCTGCCCATGTCGGGACGTCACAACGTGGAAAACGCACTTGGCGTGTATGCCGTGGTGCGATCGCTTGGTCTGAGCGCCGATGAGGTGCGCGAAGGGTTCCGGACGTTTCGTGGCGTGAAGCGGCGGCAGGAGGTGCGCGATGAGGTGGACGGCGTGCTCGTCATCGACGATTTCGCGCATCACCCCACTGCGGTCCGTGAGACGATCGGCGCCATCCGCCTGCGCTACCCCGACCGTCGGCTCTGGGCGGTGTTCGAGCCCCGCTCGAACACGAGCCGGCGGAACATCCATCAGGCATTGTATTCCACCGCCTTCGACGCAGCGCACGCCGTGTCGATTCGCGTTCCCGAGCCGCACGACAAGGTTCCGCTCGACGAGCAGCTCGACGTCGCGAAAGTCGTTGCGGCGCTGCGCGCAAAGGGAATCGACGCGAACGCGTCCCGCGATGTACCCGAGCTGGTGGCGCTTGTTGCGGATGCAGCGCGTCCCGGCGACGCCGTGCTCGTCATGAGCAATGGATCCTTCGGCGGGTTCATCCCTTCGCTGCTGGATGCGCTGAGACATCGTTCGTCGCGCGCCTGAGTCGCACCGCCGGCGCGGCGGACGTCACGCGACGACGTCGATCTCGTGCACCTCGCCCCAGCCGGCCACCCCCTTCGGCACGATCGCGAAGCGGATCTTCGAACCCACCGGAAGCCGGCCCGTGTCGAGATGTGCGAACCACACGCCGATCGACGCGTCATGACCCGTCACCTCCACGGGCTCGCCGTCGTTCACGGTCCAGCGCACGACCATGGCGGGCGGTGTCTGAATGCGTAGACGGTTCGCGACCGGCATCCGGTGCGCGCGGCTCTGCGGTGCCCACAACGAGATGTCGCAACTCGCCTTCTGCCGCACGTAGCGCTCGTATGGTTGCTGGGGCATGTCGAACACACGCCCGTCGTGGAGCGAGCGAACGAGCTTCGCGTATTCCGCGTGTGCCCACACGAGCGGCATCGCGCTGCCTGTCGCGCGCCCGTTGAACAATTCCAGCTCGGGAATGTCGGGCGCGTCCCACACCTGCTCCGGCAACATGCCGCCGTCGCTCGCCTGCGCGCGCATGACGCCCAGGAGATGGGTCGCAACTTTTGCGCGGCCGGCCGCGAGCTCGTAGTGCGCGCGCTCGCCGGCGAGCAGCGGCCACGGACGGCCAACGCCCGTCCCGTCGAACGGCGCGCCATTTTCCTTTTCGCCGTACCCGTCGCGATTGTAGCGATACCAGGCGGGCCCCGTCTCCGTTCGCACGCGCAGCATCGCGTCGATCACCTGCACCGTGTTCACGATGCGTGGATCGTTCGGATCGCGCAGCCCGTAGCGCACCAGCGCCAGCGCGTCCGCGCTGACGATGTCCTCGTAATGACACCATTCGACGCCGCCCGGCCGGTTCTTGATCGGGATGTAGCCCCCGCTCCTGGGTGACGCGTCGCAGATGTCGTCGGGCGCCACGCGCACGTAGTAGCCGTCCACACCATGTGCCCGCGCGATGGCACTGTCGTGGACATACACCCAATCCTCGATCCGCGCATTCCATGCGTCCGCGGTTTCCCTGAGCAACGTCGCAAGATCCTGCTCTCCGGCATGATCCGCAAAGTCCGCCGCCACGAGCAGCGCCGCGATCTGCGCGGCCAGCGAGTAGGTGGAATAGCCACCGTTCTCCTCCCACCGGTCCTGTGCCGTGACGGGCCCATTCTTGACGAGAAAGGCCGCCGCTCGGCGAATCATCTGATACGGATCGAGATCCTCCAGCTTCCCTTCGCGGCGCAGCATCTCCGCAAAGAGGATGGGAAACGCCACCTCGTCCATCTGCAATCCGTTCCAGTAGGGCGTGCCGTCGAGCCACAGGTTCTGCGCCCAATGCCCGTCCTCCTCCTGCGTGCTCATGAGGTAGCGCAGCGTGCGCCGCGCGAGCACGTTGTGCCCGAGTGCGATGAGGGCTTCCGCGCTGTTGACGAGATCGCGCGGCCACACGAGATGGTAGCCGCCCAGCTCGTGGTCGCTCTTGGTGTGGCCCCATGGAATGGACAGGCTCGCGATGACCGCTCCGGCCGCGCGCTTGTCCTCGTGAATGGCGAGCACCGCGGCGCTCATGCCGTAGAGATCGACGACGCTGTCGGGCAGCCGGAGTGGCGTCTTTGTCCGCCGATCGCGACGCGGGCGCTTCGAGCGGTCGGAGGCGAACGTGCTCTCGTGCGCGTGCACCGCCACCGTGCGCGCCGCACTCTGCCGCGACTCCTCGAGCGTCTGTGTGCCGTCGGACGTGCGAGGGCCAACGGTATGCTCGTGAAAGCGTAGCCACTCGCGCACGTACGACGCCTGCACCCGATCGAACGCGGACGCGAGCGACATGCGTCCGCGCTGCGCCGCTTCCGCCGGCCCCATGCCGAACGCGAGCACGATCACGAACTCGGCGACGTCGGCGCTCGGATGTGGGCACGCGCCGACGTCCACCTCTCCGGTGAGCGCGATGTTTCCGTTGCGCGCCTCGTTGCTTGGCTCGGTCACCATGCCCGTGGCCTTGACCTGGCGCCAGCCGTCGTTGACGCCGACGTAGCCGCAGCTCATGCCCCGCCACGGGACGTCGCACGCCATGGCGAGTGCGACATCGAGGCGCTGCGCGAAGAGCATGGGAACACCCTTGTATGCACCCACCCACCCGTCGTTGCCGTACCCTTGATTGCAGATGTGCGGAGCGAGCAACACAAACACGCGGTAGTCGGCTGGCGCGCCCTGCAGCGCCCGGAAACGAACGCGCTGCAGCAGCACGTCGCGTTCGGGATCCGCGATGACCGTCTTCTCGATCTCGAAGCGGCCCTGTTTGCAGGTGTTCACCATGCGATAGCCGGGGACTCCCGGCGCCAACAGGTGCACCACACTGTTGGTGTCGCGCTTCTCTTCCGAGAAGAATCCGTCGGCGGCGCTGACGAGAAGACCCAGATCTCGAGTGTTCGCCTGATCGACGCGCGGGTAGTACACCTCGTCCACGATGCCGTGTGACACCGTGAACCAGACGTGGCTGCGCCCGTCCAGCGCGGTGCCCACGCCACTCTTCGCGCTCGACGTCCAGCGCGGTTCGACGCCGGGACCCATCGGACCGCCGTGGCCGGAGACCGGCCCGGCAACCGTCACGTTCGCCGCATTGCCCGCGTCCAGAGACGAATTCCTCCGCGGAAGGCGTGCAGGTTGCTGCCGCGCCGCGCATGCGGCGGCAGCGCCAGGAGATGTCGTACGTTCCCACCACCAAGCACCACATACTCGGCGTTGAGCGCTGCGAGGAACATGGCCACGACGAGCTCGACATGCCGTCGCCATGCCGGCTTGCCGAGCCGAATCAACCCGGCTTCGCCCAGATAGTCCTCGTACGTGTGGTTCTTCCGATACGGCAGGTGCGCCAGCTCGAGCGGAATGACGACACCGTCGGCCACGAGCGCCGTGCCCAGTCCGGTACCCAGCCCCATGAAAAGCATGTTTCCGCCCTCATAGCTGCCAAGCGCCTGCATCGCGGCGTCGTTGATCATCTTCACGGGTCGACGGAACGCCTTGCGATAGTCGAATCGCACCCAGCCATGTCCGAGATTCACCGGCTCCATGTGGGGCCGATTGTTGACCACCGGGCCGGGATAGCCGATGGTGACCCGGTCATACTTCCACTCGGACGTGGCCTCGAGCACCTCCTTCACCATTTTCGCCGGCGTGAGGTGCGGACCCGACGGCAGTTTCAGCGGCACCCGCTTTCCCGACAGCAGCACCTTCACATGGCTGCCGCCGACGTCGATGACAAGAATTCGCACAGATGGTTCCTCTGGCGTCCGCTCAATCCGAATGGGTCAAATATGGTGATGAAGCAGGCCGCGGCGCTCGATCGCGCACTGTGGTCCGCGCGTCGCCAAGAACGCGCCGGAGTGCCGGCGCGTCGAAATCGGCGGAAGGACGGAACGCCCCCGAGGAATCGCAGCCGCTGGCGCGGCTCAGCCCTCGCCCTGAGTTGCGGCCACCGAGAGCTTCAGGCTCTCGTTGAGTGTCGCGTCTCCGCTGATGATGGAATCCCACGACAGCTCCTTCCCATTACGACGCCCCTTCTCGACGACCTTGATGCCTTCGGGAGCAATCGTGATGGTGTACGTCTTGTCCCCGTGTGCAAGCTCGCGCTTGATCGACTTGTCCAGCTTGGTTGCCATTGGTTGCCTCGCGGTGGAAACGATTCGCGCGAAGCTAGCCCGTGAGCACCAGCGATGCCAGTGGCGCCGAGTTTACAGGTATATGGCGGTCGCAGCCGCGGGCGACTCCGCCACATGCGCATGCGCGGTGCGCAGATTCGGGCGCGTGCTCGCGAACGAACCTTCCGCATAGGTCGCCACGATGTGCTCCGAGGCGAGCGAAAGTCTAAAGCTCCCGCCGCGGGACTCGCGCCAGTACCGGAGCACCGCGCGGACGGCGTCCATCGCATTGCCATTCATCGTCTCGACACCATGCAGGTCGAGGCGCAGCGTGCGCACGCGGCCAGGCAATTCCGAGCACGCCCGGTTGAGAGCGAAGGCGTCACCTGCGTTCAGCGATCCACTGAGGTACATCGTCGCCGCATCGTCGGCGACTTCCACGGCATGACGCAATCTGGTCTTCACGGGATCCATCCTGGCTCGGGTACGCCTTCAGGATCGGCTCCCAGCGCAACGGCCCTGCCAGTGGAGATTCAACAATTGCGTAACGAACCGGGTCACGTGCCTTGGAGACCCCGCAGATCCGCCGAAAGATGGGACCGGTCGGCCACTGCTTCGGCGAGCGGGCCGTGCGCGCCGAAGGCGACGATCGACACGGAGCCCACCGGGCAACCAAAGCGATAGCGAAACCGGCCCACGTCCACGCCAAGCAACTCGCACAGCAGCACTCGGATGGACGCCTTGTGAGACACGAGCAGCACATTGCCGTCGCGGTGGCGCAGCGTGATCTCTTCCACCACGCGCGCCATCCGCCGTGCGAGCGCAATGGCGGTTTCGCCAGCCGTCGGCGGATTCCACGCGGGATCCGCGCTCCACCGCTCATGCTCGTCGTGCCATCGCTCAGCGACCACATCGGCGCTCAACCCATCCCACTTGCCGTAGTCGATCTCGGCCAGATCGTCGCGCTCTTCCACCGGCAGACTCAGCACCTCGGCGAGGGGCTGCGCCGTAGCTGTGGCTCGTGTCAGAGGACTGGAGTAGATCGCGCTCCAGTCGAGATCCCGATAGGCGCCGGCAAACGCCCGCGCCATCGCGGCGCCGTCATCCGTCAGCTCGGGATCGAGACCGCGGCCACAGAACACGTTCTCGCGACTCAGCGCGGTCTGGCCATGGCGCAGGAGGTACAGGCGAAGTGTCATGCGTCTCTCACAAAGGGACCCAGCAAAGCTATCGAGCTCATTTGAGAGCGTGACTGGCATTCATTCTGCCCGTGTCCTCCTCTGACATGTCGGTATTTCTGCACGCTCGGGCCTCAGCGCCCTCGTCACCGCGTGCGCGCAGGCCGCTCACGCGAGCATTGCTCGTTTTCAACCCGGCGAGCCGCGGTGGCCTGCGAGCTCTGAGCCAGGTCACCCGGGCATTGCACGAAGCAGGCGTGGCGTTCGAAGTGGCGGAAACGATCGGCTCGAGCCGCCCAACCGAGGTACTGCGTTCCCGCATCGCGGCCGGTCCGAGCTATGACGCCGTTCTCGCCCTTGGCGGAGATGGGACAGCCATGGAAACCGCCTCGGCACTCGCCACGCTTCCCGACGCGCCAGCCCTCGGCATCATCGCCGTTGGCACGGGAAACGTTCTCGCTCGAACTATCGGTATGCCGAGAGACCCGGCGCGTGCGGTTCACTCGCTGTTGGACGCAGAGACTTCCCCGGTCGACCTCGGCAGGATCGAGAACGGGCCCGCGTTCGCCATCGGGCTCGGGGTGGGGCTCGATGCGTCCATGATCGCGGGTGCTTCCGCGGCGATGAAGCGCTGGCTTGGTCCTGTTGCCTATGTGTGGCCCGCTCTTCGCGCCGGACTCAGGCTTGAGCGGTTTCACGTGAGCATCCAGGTGGACGGCGTGACACACGACGCCGAGGCCTGCTCCGTGCTCATCGCGAACTTCGGCACCGTGCTGGGCGACATGTTCTGCTTCGGCGACAGCATTGCGCATCACGACGGCAAACTCGACGTCTGCGTCTTCTCGCCAATGTCATTGGTGGATGCGGGTCGAATACTGTTCCGCTTGCTCTTCGGAGGCGTCAGCCAGGATCGCTGCGTGCGGACCATCCGCGGTGAACGGATACGCATCAGCACTGAGGTGCCCCGCCAGGTTCAGGCCGACGGAGAGCTTCTCGGGCTGACTCCCGTGAGCGTGCAGGTCGAGCCGGCCGCGGTGCAACTGCTCGTGCCTCGCACTCCTGCGCGCCGATGGAGACTTCGTCGCTCGGCTCGGCAGGTTCGGCCGCAATTGCGAATCGTGCGATGAGGACGGTGCCCGCACGAGCGCATTACCAACGGCCCTCCGTGTCCCGGTTCTTCGCCACGTTCGGCTACGCGTGGTTCACGATCGGTCTCCTTACGGGAACGCTCGTGCTGGTCATCGCGGTGCGCGGCATTCTCGACCTGCTCCAGACGCTCGGCTGGAGCCAGGAGGCGCAGAATCGTTTGCTGATCGCGGTGATCCTCCTGTTCGTCGCGGGGTCGTTTCTGCTGGCGCGGCGACTGGTGCGCGCGCTTTACCATCAGACGACGCGCACGAGACGCCTGGTTCTCCTCGCCCTCGCCGTCGGCGCCATCTTCACGGGGTACGCGTGGTCCAATCCAACGCGGTTTCTTGCCCGCCTGGCCGGCACGACACCGTCCGCGCTGTCGATGCGGGGAGGACCGAACTTTCTCTTCGGCTCATATCCTGACGACGATGACCTCCGCGAGCTGAAAAAGAAGGGCGTCACCGCGATTGTCTCGCTGCAGAGCCCGGCGGTCGTGGTCGAAATCTCAGGCATCGCCGAGGAACGAAAAGCCGCTGCGCGTGAAGGCCTTCGGTTCATCGAGGCGCCCATGCTCCCATGGGTGAGCGACAACGCCGAGTCCATCGAGAAGATCAAGCAGCTCGCGCTCCACGGCACAGGCACCTACTACGTGCACTGCGGACTCGGCCGCGATCGCGTCAACATCGCGAAGCGGGTCATTGAATCCATGATGCCGAGGTCGACCACCCGTCTCGCGAGTACCCCGGACTTGAAGAGCGCACTCACCTTCGACCGGAGATCCGAACCCTTCCAGTTTGGTCTGCCCATGAAAGTGGCCACGGGTGCCTGGGTCGTTCCGGCACTCAATCGCGACGAGTTCTACGGGTTCATTCTCCAGGGGCAGCCTGGACATGTCATCGTAGCGCTCGATTCGCGCAACGCCGTGCAGAAAGCGTGGTTGGCGAGCGCGGTTCCCGACATGAAGCTGTATGCGGTGCCGTACACGCTCGTGCCCTATCCATCGGCTGCGGGCGACACCAGTACGGCCGATGTGTTGCGAGTCGTGACTGCGCAGAAACCGCCATTCACGGTCATCGTGCCGAGCACGACCTTCGACCTCGGCGACCCGCGGAATCCAGTCGCGCGCGCCATTGCGAAACGGTACGGCGTTTCCGTGACGGCCTTGCCTCGCACCGTGGAAACGACTCCCGGAGAGACGCCCGACCTCAAGGTGTCGGGCGCCGGTACACGCAACTAGACGGGAGCGCTACAGCTTCGACAACAGCAGGAATTCCACGCGGCCATAGCCTGTGCCGGCCGCGCTGTTGTTGCCGCCACGATAACCGGCGGACGCGCCAACGCGAAACTCCGGCGTCGCGCGGTACTCGATGGTCGGGCCGACCTCGTACCGGAAGATGGAGGGCGTAAAATCATTCGAGCCCTGCAGCACGAGCTCGGCGCCGAGGTAGATCGGATTGGCCGAGGGCTCAAGGCGATGCGCGGCGCGGCCGCGAGTCCAGTAGTACTTCGAGCCGAATCCGTAGCTTCCGATCCATTGGGCGCTGTTCTCGCCGTCGCCCCAATAGTTCGCCTGCGCGCTCACGAACACTCCGTTCTTGGAGCCGAGCTGATTTCCGGCGACGACCGCACTGCGCGTGGCCTCGGAGCTCACGAATGAATATCCGACGGAGCCCTGTACCGATCCCTCTGGTGCCACGTATTCCAGCCCGACCGCAGGCGAGAGCGCCCATGCCTGCGTGTGCGACGTCGGAGTAACGCCGTCCCGGAAGCGATACGTCTGGCCAACCAGCGACGCGATGGGCCCCCAACCCTGATGGCCGGAGCTCAACGTCGCGCCGAGAAGCGCCGAGCCCTCACCGAAGCCCGCTACCTCCGCGGAGCCATACGTGGCGAGCGATTGTGCGCTCAGTGGAGTGGCGGCGTACAGGATGGCGGCCGCGAACGAGGCGAATCGTAGTGTGGTCATCGTGAAGCGTGCGTGAAGCGTTCTCGTGTGAACGAACCTGCGTGAACGCACCGCGTTCTTGCCAAAAGCGTACCACATACGTGGTAACTGCTTTTGGCCCAAGGCCTTAGCGGCCTGAGGCGTACGGCATGGACGAGGCGGAATCGAGCAGTGGCGGTGCATCATTTGCCTCATGCTGCTGAGGCACTTGACCCATGACACCAACCTCATCCGCTCCCGTTTCATGTCGCACAGTCGGCTCATTCGACGCGGTCCGGTCCTCGTCGGGCTCTGCGTGGTTCTCACAGCGGCGCAGAACCGCTGCAATTCGGGAGTGCCGGGCGAATCGCCGCCACAGGCGAGCGCCGCAAAGCCGGTTGAGGTGCACAACGGCGATGTTGCCGCGACGACACCTGCCGGCCGCACTCAGGGGCCGCTGGTGATTCCGCAGCCCGCTCCTTTTACGCCGGTGGCCGTTGGCAAGGCAGCACAGACCGCGTTCATGAACGGATCCGCACGCACGGCGTGGCGCTATGTCTCGCGTGAAATGACGAAAGCCGGATTCGTCGGCGCCACTCGCAACTACCCGTTCCTCACGGTGTGGGACATGGGCAGTACGCTTGGAGCGGCCTATTCCGCGCGCGAGCTCGGGCTCATCGACAACGCGCGGTACAAGGACATCGTCAGTCGCGCATTGTCCACCATGGAACGAATGCCGTTGTACGACGACGTCGCGTTCAACCGCATGTACTCCGCCGTCAGCGGGGCAATGGTGAACAGCAAAGCAGAGCCGACGACCACGGGCATGGGCTTTTCCACGCTCGATCACGGACGCCTGCTCATCTGGCTGAAGCTCGTCGGCGCCGACGACCCCGCCCTCGCGCCGCGCACGCAGAAGATCGTATCGCGGCTCAACATGTCGCGGCTCGTGCGCGGCGGCTATCTGCTGGGAGAGGAGATCCTCGCGAACCGCGGCGGCCATCGGGCGTATCAGGAAGGCCGCGTGGGCTACGAGCAGTATGCCGCCGAAGGATTCGCGCTCTGGGGAGCGAAAGTCGACTCGGCGCTGGATTTCTCGGTCAACGGAAGACCTGTCAACGTCTACGGGCAGACGCTCGTCACCGATGCACGCGGTGGCGATGTGATGACCAGCGAGCCATTCGTCATGATGGGGCTCGAGTTGGGCTGGCAGAATCCGACGTGGCGCAACCTCGCGCTCGCGGTGCTCGCCGCGCAGGAAGCGCGCTATGAGCGGACCGGGCTCGTCACCATGGTGAGCGAGGATGCGATCCCCGTTCCACCAGCGTACTTCTACTACTACCTGCTCTATCGCGACGGAAAGCCGTTCGTGGTGACAACCGTGAGTGGCGTCGCGAACGACGCGTTCCCGCGATGGGTGAGCGCCAAGGCGGCATTCGGCTACCACGCGTTGTCGCCGAGCGACTACACGTGGCGCGCGCTCCAGACGGTGAAGTACGCCGGTATGCAGGATGGCTGGACTGCCGGAGTATTCGAGGGCACCAGAAATCCGACGAAGACGTTCAACCTGAACACGGCAGCGGTCGTTCTCGAGTCAGCGGCGTATATGAAGCGCGGTTGCGCCTTCGTCCAACGAAGCTGCGCCAACCGGTAGCGCATCGCTGGCCTGATCGTCCCCGGTCGAGTCGACGCCTCTCCGTGACTCGGGGGCCGCGAACAGCCGCCGAAGCCACAGAAAGCGGCGTTGCGGAATCTCGCGCTGCACGCCGACGACGAAGCTCACGTGCAGCGGCGACTCGAGGGAGCGGCTGAACACCACGACACCACGGCCGGCGATGTTCGTGTCCGGCACCTCCCACTGCATCGTCGCACCCGGTTGCACGGGCTGCTCGAGAACGAGACGAACGCCGCCGCGACTCTCTTCCTCGAGCAGCCCCATTCCCATTCGGGTTTCCTCGCCGTCGATCAGCACGGTGACGAAGACGGGGAGCGCAACCACATGCCGGCGCCCGGCGCGAGGGTTGATGAAGCGCTGCAATGCGGCTGCTATGACGTCCATGCTGTCGCGATACAGCTGTCGCGACAATGGAATGGCGTGATGCGCAAGGGTCAGCTCGATGGCGTCGCGCGCGCCGGGCGACAGATCCCCGAATGCGACGCCGTGGAGATACACATCGCCGTGAAGCGATCGAATGGGCGTGCGGTGCGTGATGACGCCGCGCGTAATCACGGTTCCCGAGGCCAGCGGCAGCGGAAGCTCGACCTCGGTGCCCGGCTCCAGCATGCGCGTGCTGCGGAATGACAGCCCTGACGCGTTGACGTCTTCCGTCGTCGTGGGAATCGCCTCCTCGAACCTCGAGCCGTTCACCAACACGGTTGCCAGCGTCGGTAGCCGGTGCGCAAACCGATAATCGGCGCGCATCTGCCTGGATCGAATGCTGTGGCGCACCACGTACATCGCAAAGGAGAAGTTCCAGGCCACCCACGCGCCGTTCACCACGAATGCTGTCGAGACGCCACCTCCATCGTGGTAGTGCACCCAGCCGGCGTGGCGTGCGACGAGGGCCCACGCGAAGGCGCCCGCCGACAGGACAGCGATGGCGAGCTGTGGCGCGTACGTGGCGAACGGCACGTCGCCCGTACCTTTCGGGGTGACGTTGAACCGCAGCGGCTTCCGCGCGAAATAGCCGGACGTCGCCCTGATGTACGTCCAGAAGCGCGTCATGTTGTAGCGCTCCGAGATCAGGATGTATCCCGTTCCACGTGAGAGTAGCTCGAAGCTCGTGATCGTCAGGAGCAGATACGGCACGAGCCGGAGCAGCAGCTCGCGATTCGGCACGTGCACGGGGAGGACGCCGAACAGAAAGAAGAAGACGGGCGCCAGGTAGAAGATGAGCCGCTGAATGCCATCGATGTACACGATGACGGAGCTGAAATACGAGAGCCGTTGCTGCCACGAGAGCCCCTCGAAGAAGAGAGGATTCATCTTGCGCAGCATCTGCATGGCGCCCTGCCCCCAGCGCAGACGCTGCACGTGGTACTGCGCCGCCGAGGCCGGTGCGAGCCCGTAGGCGAGTGTCTCGCCGTGGTAGCATGACCTCCACCCCCGCGCATGCAGCAGCATCGAGGTCTCCATGTCCTCCGTCACCGTCTGCGTGGAGAACCCTCCGATCTCCTCGAACGCCGCCCGGCGAAGCACGCCGCAACTGCCGCAGAAGAACGACGCATTGAGCCGGTCCTTGCCCGGCTGGATGAGACGAAAGAACAGCCGGTTCTCCTCCCACAATTCCCGGCCTTCGTCATTCACCACGTGGGTGAACGAATCGGTGTTGTAGAAGTCTTGCGGGGACTGCACGAACGCGAGCGCGGGATCGTCGAAATAGCCGAGCATCCGGTCGAGGATGTTGGGCAGCGGGACGTGGTCCGCGTCGAGTTGAAGCACGAACTGGCCGGACGTCACGGCGAGCGCATGATTCAGGTTTCCGGCTTTGGCGTCCTCGCATCCGTCACGCCGGATGTATCCGACGCCCAGCTCCGCGCACATGTCCTTCACGTCATCGCGCTTACCGTCGTCGAGAAGCCAGGTGGAGTGCGGATAACGGATTGCGCGCGTGCCAATGACGGTGCGTCGGAGGAGCTGCAGCGGCTCATCCAGGCACGTGATGAAGACGTCGACCGTAAGGTCGTCGCGCGCTCGTGGCGGCTCGCGGTGCAGGAGGCGCCAGGCAGTGAAAATGAAGAGTGCCATGCTCATCAGGCCGAACGTCTCCGCAACTACGAGTGTGAGGGAGAAGATCGGATGATCCCAGTTCAGCGAGCTCGTCCATCGCCAGTAGATCCAGTACGCCGCGTACGCGTACGCGACCACGGCGATGATCCTGATGGCAGTTTCCTGCGCCTCCGGAAGTCGCGGAATCGTGGAGGCAGAGAGGCCTGGAGCGCCTCCGCCCCGCTGACGGTTGGCAGAGCTCACAGATGCTGATCGGGCACGAGTATGGATGCCATGAGCAGTGCAGAGCGCGGGCCGCGCAAGCAGGTTTCCGGAGCCTCGTGGCTCACTTGTCAGCAACCGGGGTACAAGCGAGCAAGTCATTACGGCGCATCGACTTAACGATGAGGTCGCCAGTGACGTATTGGTCCGGATTCTCGTCTTGTATGTGACTCCGACGCGTAGGTCCACGCGCCCGGATTCCCATATCTCCTTCCCTGCCCATGAGCCGATTCGCGCGATCCTCTCGCTCGGTGCGCTACGCCGCGATCGTCACTGGTTTCATCGCCGCAACCGCCTGTTCGAACGACGCTACCAGCATCCTTGGCCCCGTCAGTCATGGCGGCGATTCGGTGACGGTCGCACCTGCGCCCACGCATACCGATTCAACGACGGGTTCGCTGCTCAGCCTCATCGGCTCGTCGTTCTGGGTGGATCCCTCGTCCAGGGCGCGCAGCACCGCCGATTCATGGCGCGCCACTCGCCCATCTGACGCAGCACAGATGGACAAGCTCGCCAATGCCCCGTCCGCCAGATGGATCGGCAACTGGAACACCAATGTCCAGGCCGACGTCAACGCCGCGTCCGCCACGATGGCCGCGAGCGGTGCGATGCCGGTATTCGTTGCGTACAACATTCCGCAGCGTGATTGCGGCGGCTACTCCGGCGGCAACCTCACGGCACCCGCCGCGTACAAGACATGGATCGACGCCTTCGCCAGCGGTCTCGGTAATCGTCGCGCTGTCATCGTCCTCGAGCCCGACGCGCTCGCGGGGATGGACTGCCTGTCGCCTGCCGATCAGCAGGTGCGCCTCGATCTGCTGAGCTATGCGGTGCAGCAATTCACGGCGAAGAACGGCGTCGCCGTCTACATCGACGCTGGCAATCCGCACTGGAAGTCCGCCGCCGTCATGGCCGATCGGCTGAAGAGCGCCGGCGTCGGGCGGGCGCAAGGGTTCTCACTCAACGTGTCGAACTTCTATCTCACGTCGGACAACGTGAGCTATGGCACCGACGTGGCGAGCCGCGTTGGCGGAAAGCACTTCATCGTGGACACCGGGCGCAATGGTCTTGGGCCCACGGCCGACGCACAGTGGTGCAACCCCGACGGACGCGCGCTCGGCAACCTTCCGACGACCGCCACGGGAAGCGTGCTGGTGGACGCCTACTTGTGGATCAAGACGCCGGGCGAATCGGATGGCATATGCAATGGCAGTCCATCGGCCGGCACCTGGATGCCCGAATACGCACTGGGCTTGGCGCAGCGGGCGTCGTTCTAGGTCGCTGTTACTGTCCTGCTGTCCTACCGCCCTCGTCGGCAAGCAACGTGCATGATGGCGTTGCCGTCATGACAGTTCCGGACCGGGATAGCGACATTGTGCCCATCAGCGCGGCGACGCCGGACGCCGGCCGCACGGTGGAGGCAGTTTCGTCGAGTCGCGCGCGAAGCATCGAGCGGACGGTCCTCACAGTGCTCGCGCTGCTTTACACGCTGTACTTCGCGCGCGACTTCCTCATTCCCATCGCGTTTGCGCTGCTGCTGAACTTTCTGCTCAGCCCGCTTCTTCGGGTGCTTGGCCGAATTGCCATCAAGCCCCCGATTGGCGCGGCGATCATCGTCTTCCTCGTGCTCGCGGCCATGGGAGGAACCATGTACCGGCTCGCCGGTCCCGCGCAGCGCTGGGTGGCGAGCGCTCCCGAAAGCTTCCGGCGGACACAGGCCAAGCTCGGCGGAATCATCCGGCCTGTTCAGCAGGTCTCGAAGAACGTCGACCAGGCTGTTGATGCGGTGGGCGGCGAGCAGCGGCCGATTCGGGCACCTGTCGTCGTCCAGACCGGGCCGTCACTCTCGTCGCGGCTCTTCGGCACGACGCAGCGTCTCGTCGCGGACATGATCGAGGTCTTCGTCCTCCTCTATTTCCTGCTCGCGGGAGGCGACCTCTTTCTTCAGAAGCTCATCAAGGTGTTGCCGCATTTCAGCGACAAGGTGAAGGCGGTGGAAATTGCGCGCGCCACCGAGTCGGCGGTCTCCGCCTATCTCACGACCACGCTCGTCGTGAACATCGTCGAGGGGCTGATCGTCGCGGGCGTGCTGAAGCTCCTCGGCATGCCGAACGTGCTGCTCTGGGGCGCGATCGTGGCGTGCCTGGAATTCGTGCCGTATCTCGGGGCAATCACGGCGATCGGCGTGTTGACGGTCGTGGGCATCAGCACGTTTCCGGACATCGGCCACGCGCTGCTCGTGCCGGCAAGCTTTCTGGCCATCAATCTCATTCAGGCCAACCTCGCCACGCCCGTGCTGCTTGGGCACCGCCTCACGTTGAATCCCGTCGCGATCTTTGTGGGCCTTTCGTTCTTCTTCTGGATCTGGGGCGTGCCGGGTGCGTTTCTGGCCGTTCCGCTGCTTGCCACGTTCAAGATCATCTGCGATCACGTCGCGTCGCTGGCGGCGATCGGAGAGTTTCTCGGCCAAAGAGACGAGACAGAGCGTCGCATCACCGCACGTCTGTAAGCCATCGGCAGCAACTTCGGCGTTGCTTTCACACGTAGCTTTTCAGCACCTTCGCCAACGCGTCCGCGATATGCTTTGCGTCGCGGATGTCGTCGGGAATCGAGACCTCGAGCGTGATGGATGTTGCGCCCGGTTTCCGCTCGACGTCCACGAGCCACCCGAAAGCGGGCCCGCCACACCGTGCGACCGCGCCTGAAGCGAGATGTGCGGTGACGATCCCTGGAAATCCGAATTCCACCGAACTGCCCTTGAGGGCACGTTGGAGGGCCGTCGCCACGGCGTGACCTTGTTCATGCGTCGCGCCCGCATCGTCGCTGATGGCGTGCTCGAGCGTCGAGCTCATCACATCAGGTGGCAGCTCGAACGCCGAGAGGGGGTCGTAGTCGTCGTGCTTGTTTGGATTCATGGGAGCGGGGGTCGGGCGTCGCTGCGGAGCGCCTCCTCTGAGGTACACCGCCGGCCGCGGATTGTCCCGCTGAAAACATGCGACATCAGGGCGTGAACAACCAGCCCCCACTCGATCCATTACGCCGCACGGCAAGCGTTCGGCTTGAGGTGCAGCCCCGGCCCGGCGATGACGATGTCGCAGGCTGCCTGCGCGATCAACAGGCCGACGAGGACGCGCCGGCTGACCGCCCAGCGCATGTGAATATCGGCTCGCTGTATGGCCAACCAACCCGTCACAATGACGGCGGCCTCCGCGACGAAGTCGTAGAGGGGTCGCTGATAGAATTGCAGCCCAAGTAGATCACCGCCGGGCACCAGGATCTTGTATCCGGTCACCATGTCCGCGGGAACGTGCAGGAGTACCACGGCGAGGAACGCAAGCGCGATGCGCCATGAGTCCGTGACGAGCAGTGCGATTCCGCCGATGGAGGCCCCCTCGATGAGTGCCGCGGGGATGGAATGTGAGAAGAGACCGTATGGGCTACAGATGCCGGCGACGAAGTAGGCGATGTCGACGACGTCCGGGGCAAAGGACGCCGCGAGCAGTGCAATGAAGAGGCGCGACCCGATTCTGTCGCGTTGTGTCGATCCAACGAGAGCAGCGATGCCGAGGTGACCGAATATCACCGATGCAGGATCCGGCGCACTTCGCTGAGGAGTCGCTCCGGGCGGACTGGCTTGGTCAGATGGCTGTCGGCGCCGGCGGCGATGGAGGCGTCGCGATCCCAGGTGTCCACAAGTCCAGTCACGACGATGATCGGAATGGCGAGCGTGGATGGGTCCTCACGTAGCACGCGTACGGCGTTCCAGCCGCTGACGACCGGCATCGTCACGTCCATCAGCATGAGATCGGGGTGCTCTGAGCGCGCGAGGGTGACCGCACCCTCGCCGTCGCTCGCTTGCAGAACGCGATAACCCGCAGCCGTCAGGATTTCGGCGTAGAGAGCGCGCTGCTCGGCATCATCATCCGTCACCAGAATCGTGGGAACGGACGCAGGCCTCTGCTGCATGGCGGGTGAGAGAAGGGTGCAGACCTCAAGGTATCGGGCGCGCCGCGCTGCTGCCATGCGCCGCGCCGGTTGCGACCGGTTTGCGGTTCAGCATTCACCGTTGACGGGCACACTCCATGCCTCAGCCCGCAATCATGTTACTCAGTCCCAAGCACATTCCCAAGCTCGTCGCCATCGTCGAGCTGTTTACACGATATGGTCTGCGCGACGTCGCGGCGCAGCAGGGGCTTCTTTCACTCGCACCGGAAGAGAAGGATCTGCCGCCCGAGGAGCTCGCCGGCACCGAAGCCCTCGCAGCGGCATTTCGAAGGCGCCTCGTCGAGCTCGGCCCCGCCTATGTGAAGCTCGGCCAGGTGCTCTCCACGCGGCCGGATCTTCTTCCCGCTCCGTACATCCGCGAGCTCGAATCGTTGCAGGACGATGTCGGCCCCGTCGCCTTCGCCGAAGTGATAACAACGATCGAGTCGGAGCTGGGAGCACGCGTCAACAAGCTGTTCGACTTCCTGGATCCGGAGCCACTTGGTACCGCCAGCCTCGGTCAGGTACACGGCGCCCGACTTCACGGCGGCCGGCCGGTCGTCGTGAAAGTGCAGCGCCCGGGCATTCGCGTGTCACTCGCGGAAGACATCGAGTTCTTTCGCGAGCTGGCGGAGTTCATGGCTGCACATACCGGCGTCGGCGCCCGCGTAGACGTGGTCGGCGTCATTCAGCAGCTCGAGCGTGCGCTCGCCGACGAGCTCGATTATCGCGTGGAGGCGAGAAATGCCGCTGCCTTTCGCCGATCGCTGGCTGCGTTTCCGAGACTCCTCATACCGAAAGTGATCGAGGCCTACTCCACCGAGCGCGTGCTCACGACGGAACGTGTGCGCGGCGTGAAAGTGCACGACGTGTCACCGATCGCGCGGCTCGAACACGACTTCGCTCCGCTCGCAGAAGATCTTACGCGCGCATATCTCAAGGGTATCACGATCGACGGATTCTTCCACGCCGATCCGCACCCCGGCAACGTCTTCGTCGTGATGCCGGACACGGAGAATCCGCTCACGCCGTCCGAGGTGGTGAGAGACGATCGTCGAGGCGAGTCGCGGCCCGTGCAGACTCCACTTGCTCGCGTGGAGTTGCGCGCACAGGAAGAAGCGGCGCCCGTTCCGGGGGACATGGACGTCCGCCTCGCGCTCATCGACTTCGGCATGACGGCGCGGCTGTCGGAGAACATGCGCGACCTCGCCACTCGATTGCTGATGGCGCTTGGCGACCGGCGAGGGGACGAAGTGGCCGCAACACTGGTCGAACTGGGAACTCCCGCGGCCGACTTCGACCGTGCGGGTTACCTGCGTGAGATCGGCTCCCTTGTCGCGCGCAATTACGAGGTGAGCGTCTCGGAGGTCGAGGCGGGACGAATGCTGTTCGACGTGATCGACATGTCATTCAGGCACGGGCTGCGCCTGCCAGCCGAGATGACGCTGCTGGCGAAGGCCCTCTTCAACCTCGACACGCTGACGCGCGCGCTCGATCCATCATTCATGCCGCTTGAGACGATCCGCGCATTCAGCACCGAGATCGCGATGCAGCGCGCACGGCGCGATCTGTCGCCTCGACGGATCTACCAGATCGCCGTGGAGAGCAGCGAGCTTCTCGCCGCGCTCCCGCGGCGGTTGGATCTCATCACGACGCGGCTGGCCAACAACGACATTTCGTCGCACGTGGACGTGCCGCAGCTTCCATCGCTCATTGTCGCACTGCAGAAGGTGGCCAACCGCGTGTTTTCAGGCCTGGTGCTGGCCGGATTGCTCGTTGCCAGCGCGATGCTCCTTCCCTATTGGCGGACGCTCGGCACTCTCGGCTTCGTCATCGCGGCCGCGGTTGCGCTGTACATGGTTGCCGCGATTCTCATGAGCGACCGCAGACCGGACTGAGCAATTCGAATCGCGGCTCCGGCGTACGACTGTTGCATCGTTGTCTACACATGCCGCCATCCGATCGTCGTATCATCGCGCAGGGCGTACTGGTCTTTTTGGCGATGATCGGGCTTTCGTTTGGATGTACTCAGGCTCCAACGTCTCCGACGGGCCGCGAGGCAGTCGTGCGCGCGGCAGCGACGGTGGCTCAGATGGCTGCGGCTGTGACCGGGCAGGAAGCGCCCCTTGCGGATGAGGCTACCGCCGGACGCAATCTCGGCTTCGATACACATACGTTTCCAGGTGAGCGGACCATGCGCGCCTGGAAAAACGCACCCGGGGCGCCCTACAGTTGGGTCGGCTATTACCTCCGGTCTCCCTGCCACAAGGATGCTTCGTGGTCGGGTAGGCGAGATCTGCTACAGAGCATGGGTTGGGGGTTGGCCGTGGTGTATGTCGGTCAGCAGACGTGGGGAAAGTCGGTACGAGCGCTCCCGGAAGCGCGCGTGAATCAGATGGTGCGGTCCGGTGCGACGTGCAACGCCGCGCTGCTCGGCGAAACGCGCGGCGTCGCGGACGGACTGGACGCGATTGCCGTGGCGCAACGCGAGGGCTTCCTTCCCGGATCCATCGTTTTCCTGGACATCGAGCGGATGGAGAAGATGCCCGAGGCCATGCGTCTCTATTACAGAAGCTGGGCGCGCACGCTGCTCCGCGACGGCACGTACCTGCCCGGCGTGTACGTGCACGCCCATAACGCGCAGGTCGTGTATGACGACCTCAAGCAGGAGTTCGCCGCGGCGGGCGTGAAGCAGTCGCCGCGCATCTGGGTGGCGAGCGGCCGCAACTTTGAGGAGGGCAAAGCGCCCCAGGACGTCGGATTCGCCTTTGCCGGTGTATGGCAGGGAATGATCGACGTCGCGCGCGCGGTCGCCGACATCAGGCTGCCCGTGGACGTGAACGTCTCATCGTGGACGTCGCCCTCCGAGCCCGCCCGCGCGGGCGACTGAAGTCCGGAGAACCGTTGGCGCCTTGACGGAGTATAGTTAGCAGCCCTCACGGAGATCGAATCGATGCATCGCCACGCCGCGGCGCTGACGCTCGCGCTGCTCGCCACAATTTCGGCCGGAGTCAGTCGTGCTTCGGCGCAAACCGCTTCCGCCAAGGGAGAGCACAAGGTGACCGATACGTTCAAGAAGCCTTCGGACGGTGAGCTCAAGCAGAAGCTCTCACCGATGCAGTACAAGGTGACTCAACATGAAGGCACGGAGCCGCCGTTCCAGAACGAGTTCTGGAACAATCACGAAGACGGCATCTACGTGGACGTCGTTTCGGGCGAGGCGTTGTTCAGCTCGCGCGATAAATACGACTCCGGCACGGGTTGGCCCAGCTTTACCAAGCCCCTCGTAGCCGAGAACGTCCGCACGAAGACGGACAACTCACTGCTCATGTCGCGCACCGAGGTCCGCTCCGCTCACGCCGATTCGCATCTCGGCCACCTCTTCGACGACGGTCCCAAGCCGACCGGACTTCGCTACTGCATGAACTCGGCGTCGATGCGTTTCATTCCGGTCAGCCGGATGGCTGCCGAGGGTTACGGGGACTACCTGAAGCTCTTCGAGAAAAAGAAGTAGGCGAGGGGCAGAATGCCGAAGGACAGGACGGCGGATCTACCCCGCCATCCGGTCCTTCACTGCGTGTCGGCTGGTCAGGGCTTCTTGTACTCGCCCTTGTGCTCGCCATGCTCTTTCTTCTCGGCCTTGGCCTCAGCCTTTTCTTCAGCGGCGGTCTCGTGCTTGTTGCTGAGCACCGCACCCGTAAGCGCATCGATCTGTACCTCGTCGATGCCCGCCTTGCCTTTCGACTTGATGTCGAAGGAGTAGAGCAGCTTCCCTCCCTCGCGCTCGAGCTCGCCCGACTTCACCTTGCCGCCCGGCACCTGCTCCAGCGCCGTCTTCTTCGCGGCGGCGAGCGTGATTTTCGCTTCCTTCTGGAGCTGCGCGTGCGTCTCGTGCTTTGGCTGCGGCTTGGCGGCTTGAGCGTCGGCCGGTGACGAAGCGAGTGTAAGCGCCGCAATCGCGGCAAGAAGTGCCGTGCCCATCGTGTCTTTGCGCATGATCGATTCTCCCATTGGTGGGTGGCTTACGCAGTCACCGGTGCGGGCTGCGTCCGAGTCTTCACCCTCGTGAGCGAATAATCCCGGCCGCGTACCGCAACAAGGAACGTCGGGACGAGGAACAGCGTGATCGGCGTCGAGAGTGCGAGCCCGCCGATCACGGCGAGTGCGAGGGGGCGCTGCATTTCGCTGCCTGCGCCAAGGCCGAGGGCCAGTGGAAGCAGGCCGAACAACGTGCACAACGTGGTCATGAGGATCGGCCGAAGACGGACACGCCCCGCCTCGAGCAGAGCTGGCTCGAGTGTTTCATTCTCGGTGGCCATTCTGTGATACGTGAAATCCAACAGAATGATCCCATTCTTCACGATGAGGCCGACCAGCAGAATGAGCCCCATGAACGACGAGACATTCAACGGCGTGCCGGTGATCAACAACAGAGCCATCGATCCGACAAAAGAGATTGGCGCGGCCAGCAGGACTACGAGCGGTTCCACAAACGAGCGAAACTGAACGACCATCACGGCGATCACCGCTGCAATTGCCAGCGCAAGAACCGTGAGCAGGGACTTGAAAGCGGCCTTCTGGCCCGCCGACTGCCCGCCGACTTCCATGCGGATGCCGGCCGGCGGCGGGTTCGACGCGAGAACCTGGTTCACTCCGCTCATCACCGTGCCGAGGGCCGCCGTGACGTCGGACGTTATCGTGATCACCTGCTGCTGGTTTTCGCGCGTGTACGCGGAGCGACCCTCGGCCGGCTCGAACGTCGCAACGGTCGAAAGCGGTGCGGTGGTGCGGCTCGCGGGCACGACGATGGGAAGGCTGCCCAACCGCAGGGCATCGAGACGAACGGCGTCCGGTGCCCTGACCCGCACGTTGATTGCGCGGTCCGACAATCGGATCTGCCCAGCCTGTACGCCGAGCAGCGCCCCGTTTACCGATGCAGAGATCTGCTCGGGTGTAAGGCCGACCTTGTTCGCTTCCGCCTGATTGATCTGCATTTGCAGCTCGGGTGCCTTTTCGACGACGCCGCTGAAGAGATCTTCGATTCCCTGCACCTGCGACAGCTTCGGCTCGAGCGCCTTTCCGTACGCTTCGAGCGCGGTCAGGTCGGAGCCGTACAGTCGGATCTCCACTGGGCGGGCGGCGCCCGCGAGGTCATTGATGACGTCGCTGAGGATCTGCACGAACTCGATCCGCATACGGGGCAGCACGGAGTTGAGTCGAGGTCTCACGTCGTCGATGACCTGCTGGCTCGAGCGGCTTCGCTGCGAGGCAGGCTTGAGACGCACCACCATGTCGCCGCGATTCTGCTCGGTAGCAAACAGACCGAGCTCCGCTCCGGTGCGCCGGGAGATGCTCTCCACCTCGGGCGTATTGAGCAGCAGCGCCTCGGCGATGTGCAGTTGCCGATCGGTTTCGACCAGCGCTGTGCCGCCGGGCGTCCAATAGTCGAGGACGAAGGCTCCTTCATCGATCTCGGGCAGGAATCCGGTCGGCACGAGCTTGTACACGACGACGCCCGCGATGATGAGCGCGACCGCACCGGCGATCATGAGACGCGTGTGGTGCAGCGCGCGATCGAGACCGTGCCCGTACTTCTCGGAGAGCGCGTCAATGGCGCGGCCTATTCCCGCAAGGAGGTGCTTGGCGCGCCCCTTGAGTCCGGCGTTCGTGGAAACCTGTTCGTCGTGTGCCACGACCTCCACGCCTTCGCCTTCCAGAAACGCTTCCGCAAGAAGGGGAATGATCGTGACGGCAAGGATCAGCGAGATGAGAACGGCAATCGTCAGCGTAATGGAAAGTGCAGCGAAGAACTGGCCGACCACGCCCTCGAGAAGCCGAAGAGGCAGGAAGACCACGACCGTGGTGATCGTGGAGGTCGTCACAGGTATGATGAGCTCCTGAACGGCCTCCCGAATGGCGTGCTCGCGATCCTTCGTAAAGCCCAGATGTCGCACGATGTTCTCGCTGATCACCACCGCATCGTCGATCACGATGCCGATCGCAATCGCCATGGCGCCGAGCGTCATCAGGTTGAACGTCTGTCCAAGGAGCGACATCACGAAGACCGTGATGATCAGCGTCAGCGGGATGGACGCGGCGCTGATCGCCGTGATGCGACCCTTGCGCAGGAAGAGGAACAGCACGATCACCGCCAGCACGGCACCGATGATCATCGCATCACGCACGGACGCCGTAGCGTCACGCACGAGGGACGCCTGGTCGTACACCGGCTTCAGCGTCATTCCCTTTGGCAGCGTCGTTCTGATCGCTGCCGCGACCTTCTCCACACTGTCGGCGATCGCTACGGTGTTGCCGCCGATCTGGCGCGTGATGTTGATCAGCGCAGCGGGCCGGCCGTCACCGGCCACGATGCGGACGTGATCTTCGGTCCCCACTTCCACTGACGCAACGTCGCGAACACGCAGCCCTTTGCCCACGACGACGTTGCCGATGTCTTCAGGGGCCGTCGCTTCCTGCGCCGAGACGACCAGGTATTGCTTGTAGTCCTGCGCGACGCGCCCGACGGCCGTGACTGTCGTCCCGACGCGAATGGCGTTGGCGAGGTCGTCGTATGACAAACCCTGCTCGGCAAGACGCACGGGATCCGCGATGACTTCGATTTCGCGGACGTCGGACGCCTGCACGTCGACACGGCCGACACCGGGGACACGCGAGATCACGGGTCGGATCTTGTATCGCGCGATGTCGTACAGGAGCTGTGGAGAGCCCCCCTCCAGATTGTATGAGAGAATCGGGAACACCGACGGCAGCAGCCGTTCCACCTGAATGTTGAGGCCCGGCGGCAGGTCGTTCCGTACCTCGTTCACACGTGCCTGGGTCTGCTGAAGCGCGTACGCCATGTCGGTGCTCGGCGAGAACGTCACCGAGATTTCCGAGGCGCCGCGAATGGACTTCGACTGCACACGCCGCACGCCAGGCACGACGCCGACCGCTTCCTCGAGCGGTTGCGTGATCGAGAACACGATCTGCCGCGCGCCGAGCGACGATCCCTCAGCAATGACGATGATGCGCGTGAACTCGAGCTCCGGATAGATCGCCGATGGCAGTTGGAGCGCGGCGTACATCCCGGCGGCGCACAACAGCGCAACGGTCAGATAAACGAACCGGCGCTGCGATGCGACGGCGCCCGCAAGCGACCAACGCGAGGGGGCGTTTTCTCCGGTCCGTTGTGCGTCGTTCACGGCTCTTTCGACTTGGCGCCTGCGGCAGCGCTGTCCTTCACGGGCAATTCCTTCGTCACCTTCGAGCTGTCTTGCACCCCAAAAGCGCCCTGCGTCACCACCTTCTCGCCTCCTTTCAGCCCGTCGACGATCTCGACACGCGATTCATCGCGTCCACCGATCTTCACGTCTCGCGAAGTCGCCGTGCCCTTCGCATCCACCACGAAGACCTTGTACGTCCCTACCTCTTCGCCAGGGACCAGCGCTTCAACGGGAATGACGACGGAATTCTTCGTCGAGATGGCGATGTCGCCGAAAACGTTCTCCCCAAGGCGTAGAGCGCGCTTGGGGCTGCCCACCGTCACGCGGATGCCAACCGCACGTGATACCGTATCGAGCGCCGCACCGACCGAGGATACCCGCCCCTCGCCGAGTGCTTCGCCTCCCGTCTTCTCGCCTGCGGAGAGTCGAACCTTTGCGCCCGGCAACACCGCGCCCGCGTCCGTGGCCGCGAGACTGAGGAGCACGTCGAACGCGGAGGGATCGGCGATCTCCACCAGAACCTGACCGGCATCGGCGGGCGCACCCAGCACGGCACGCATGCCCGTGACCACGCCATTGATGGGAGACCGGAGTATCGACAACTGCTGCGCGCGTTGGGCCGCCACTGCATCGGCGCGCGTCTTTCCCAGCTCTGCGAGCGCCGTCTCGGCGTCCTTGCGCGGTAAAATACCTTCGTTGGCCAGGCGCTGCGCCCGCTCGTAATTCTTCTGCGCGGCGGAGTACGCAGCCTCCGTCGCGCTCGCCGTTGCCGAGAACGTGGCCTGATCGAATTCAACGAGAGGCATTCCGGCGCCGACGCGCTGTCCCCCCGCGACGAAAATCTTGGCCACCCGGGTCGGCGATGGTGCGCTCAACGCGGCAAAATGGCCCGGCCGTGCGACGACGACGCCGATGGCCTTTGCCGTTCGTGTGAACGGCTCGACGCTGGCGGTGACCGTATTGGCGACGACGACGGGCTTCGCCTGCGCCGCCGTTTCGTTCTCCTTGTCTTTGGCGCAACCCGTCGCGATGAACGCGGCAACGAGACCAAGCCGCCGAGCGCTCTGCCGACTTCGCATGGTGCTGGTCATGGTACGGTGATCGACTGGGTGAGCGCACGCAGCTCGGTATTCACCGTCTGCAGCGCGGCAAGATCATCGATGTACTGTTGGAGCACTTCGCGCGCAGTGCGGCGCGCTTCGAGCACCGCGGGCAGCGCGGACGCGCCCTCGCGATACGCCGTGAGTGAGCGATCCGCCACGCGCTGCGCGCGCACCACGAGGTCACGATCCCGCGCGACCTTCGCGATGAGCTGTTCTCGTTCGCGCACGGCCTCGATGAGTCGCTGGCGCGCCTCGAGCCGCGCCGCCGTCACCTGCACGCGCGCACGTTCGCGCTCGGCGCGCGCCTCGGCGATGGGCCCCTGATTTCGGTTGAACAGTGGGAGTGGAACCACGATGCCAATCAGCGGCAACAGCCCCGGCTCGCTCCCCGACGGATCACCCCACTCCACGCCGACACTCAGTGCCGGAAGCTGAAACGCCGACCGCCGCTGAAGCGCCACCGCCTGGTCGGCGGCAACGAGAGAGGCCTCTGCGGCGAGCACGGCCGGCGTCTGCGCGATGCGTGCCGCTCCGGTATCACCTTGCGCAGTAATCAGTGAGCCTGCGGCTGGGACGGGAATACCGACCACCATCGTGCTGCTATCGATCAGGCGGCGTACGACCACGGTGTCCAGCGGTTGCAGCACGAGCGAGTCTGCGAGGGTGATGCTGACACTGTCGGCCCGCAGCCCCATGAGAGTTTGCACCGTAAGGAGCGCACTCATGTATGCGAGGGAATCGTTCGTCGCGACGTTCGTCTGCTGACCCGCGGTGACGGTGGCCAGATCGACGTCGAGGTCGCTGGCGTCGCCGGCATCGCGGCGGGCCACGGCCATCTTGCGCAGACTGTCGGCGTCGCGCGCCGTCTGCCTCGATAGACGGAATCGTGCGTTCGCGGCGAGCGCCTTCGTATAAGTCGTGTCGACCTCGACGAGTGCCGCCAGCCGTTCCGAGGCATACAGCAGGCGGGCGGCACGTGCGGCGGCGCTCGCCTGGCCGACGCGCGGCCCGCGCGTATACAACGCATCAAGGATCGGTAGCTCGAGCGTGACGTGTTTCTGCGGCGTCGCCTTGGATGCACTCGCACTCAGCGTCGGATTTGGCAGCGTGCGTGCCGTGAGCAGACGCGCCAGCGCGGCCGCAGTATCCGCGCGTGCCAGAGCAACCCTCGTCCCGGCAGACAGTGCGGACCGCTCCGCGTCCTGCCGAGTGACAGGCTGCTGTGCGGCCAGCCGCGTTGCACCCATCAGAAAGACGACGGGCAGCATCGCCGCAGCCCGTCGCGGAAACAGAAGAGTGTCGATCACAGGGTAGAGACTAGTCCGTTCACCTGTCACCCAAATGACAGCGTTTAGCGCTCAGCCGACCACTGATCCCGCCCGTGGGAACGTCACTGTTGCACGCGTCCCCACGTCCACCTCCGACGTCAGGATCAACCTGGCATCGTGCACGGAAGCGATCCACCGTGCAATCGAGAGTCCAAGACCCGCGCCCCCCTCGCGCGGCCGTGCCGAATCGCCCCGGTAGAAGCGCTCGAAGACCAACGGCAGTTGGTCCGGTGGAATGCCGCGTCCGCTGTCCTCGACGCTCAACGTCGGTGCCGGATCGGGATAGACGCGCACCCGGACGAGCCCTCCAGCGGGTGTGAACTTCACCGCATTGTCGAGCAGCACGATCACCAGCTCACGCACGAGCTGCACGTCGCCTGCGATCGGCGTCTCCTCGAATTCATCCACCTCGAGCTGGACGTTCGACGCCTGCGCCAACGCACGGACCGAGATTGCCGCGTCGAGCACGACGTCGTCGAGGAAAAAACGCGCGCGCGCCACCGGCCGCGCGCCGGAATCCGCTCGCGCGAGCATCAGGAGATCGTCCACGACACGCCCCAAGCGCGTCGCCTCGTGCTCCATGCCACGCAAGGCCGTCGTGTAATCATCCGTGGACCGTGGTTCCTGAAGCGCGACCTCCGCCCGCGCGCGCAGCACGGCAATCGGGGTACGCAGCTCGTGCGCGGCGTCAGCCATGAACCGACGCGTGTACGCCATCGACCGCTCGGCCGGCAGCGTCGCCTTGCGGACGAGAAAGTATCCGCCGCCCGCCACGAGCACGATGGCCGCGAGCGCGACACCACCGAATGCCGCGATGAGCGCCGCGTACCGGTCAGCAAGCTCGAGTTGATCCGCGGCGACGACGGCGATCATGGGTTCGCCACTGTCCAGCAGAAACCGTTCGGCGTGGATCGAGATGGTATGCTCGTTCCCCGCGTCGAACGCGTCCCAGACGGGCGGCCCATGCGCGGCCCGGACCGCGATGTCGCGAATGCGGGTGCGTGCATGCGCTGGCTTGACGGGGACTCCCGCGGTATCGAGCAGATACAGCGTGCGATCGGGAATGTGCAGCTCATCGACGGCATCCACGATCGGGCCGCGCGCGTTGGCCGCCTCCATCTCGCGAATGCGCGCCGCGCGAATGAGCTCGCGTGTCGCGACGCGCAGCGAGTTGTCGAGCTGGCGCGCATACTGCCAGTGGATGATGGCGTAGAGGCCGCCGCCGAGCAGCAGCAGAATGAGACTGAGCGTCGCCGCGTACCACAGTGTCAGGCGACGACGCAACGACTCCAGAGGCTGGGTCGTGACGGCCGCCGTCAAATGCCCAGGCGGTATCCCGCCCCACGCATGGTATGGATCAGCTTCGGCTCGTAGGCGTCGTCGATCTTCCGCCGCAGTCTCCGGACGAGCACCTCGAGCACGTTGGTGAACGGATCGTGATTGTCGTCCCACACGTGCGCCGTGATGGTGGCGCGATCCAGCACGACGTCCGGATGCAGAGCAAAGCACTCGAGCAGCGCGAATTCCTTCGCGGTCAGCTCGATGATGTTGCCTCCGCGGCGCGCTCGCCGCGCACCGAGATCGATCTCGAGATCCGCAATCTGCACGCTCCGCGGCGCAAGGGATCTCCGTCGCCGGCTGAGGGCGTGGATGCGGGCGATGAGCTCCTGGAGCGCGAACGGTTTGGTCAGATAGTCGTCGGCTCCGGCATCCAGCCCCGTCACGCGGTCGTCTACCGCGTCGCGCGCCGTGAGCATGAGAATCGGTGTGTCGACGCCCTGGTCGCGCACCGCCTTGCACATCACGAATCCCGATTCGCCGGGGAGCATGACGTCGAGCACGATCACGTCGGGCGACTCGAGCTCCATGAGCCGGCGCGCCTCGCGGGCGGTGCGTGCGTGCATGACGCTGATGCCACCACCGTGCAGGCCCGCCGCGACCTCGCGCGCGAGCTCGCTATCGTCTTCCACCAGCAGCACGCGCATGCTGCTAGCGGGATACCGCGAATTGTCGTGGAAACATCGTACCGGACACGGCCGCAATGAAGACGGAGGCGAAGTAACCGCTGCGCGCATGAATTGAAAAGCCCGGCCGGAAAAAAAGCGGCGAGCCCGCCGGCCTGATTGACCGACGAGCTCTACGCCGTTGTCCCTCGGCACTCCTCACGGAACGGTGGCGCGCTGACAGATGCCGCAGAACCTGCGCCAGCCATGCGTCGAAACGCCACTCACACGCTGCCAACGCGCAATTCAAGGGGCCAGGTCACGCGGCGCGTGACGTCCGGGCGGCCCCACATACCGGCGAGCTCGTCGATGAGCCCTGCCACCGGGTCCGTTCCCAGTGCTTTTCGATAGCGTGTAACGGCTGACCATGTGTCGAGGAAGCCACGCAGATGACCGAGCGTCCAGGCTGCTTCCATGACGAATGTGGGAGGCTCGATCTCGCGAAATGGAAAGCGAATCGAGCGATATCCCGCGTCCACCAGCGCACGCTCAGGCGGCCAGAACGGACCCATCGTCTCGGAGTAGAAGACGTTGAGCACTGCATCGATCTCGGGGTCGATGCTCAGCAGCTTGTAGGTCCACGCCGCGATGACTCCTCCCGGAACGAGCACGCGACGTACCTCGGCAAAGAACTGTTGAAGCTCGAACCAATGCAGCGCTTGAGCGACCGTCACGAGATTCATGGAGCGATCGTCGATCGCCGCCGACTCGGCGGTCATCACGGCGTAGGTTACGTTCGAGATTCTTACGGCGTGTGATACCTGTGCATAGCTGGGATCGCTAGCGAGCACGTCAACAAAGAGAGGGGCGAGCGATTGGGCGGCCTGACCGCTTCCGGTTCCGCAGTCCCATGCGCGTGTGCAGGTCTCGGTTTGCGCAGCGAGCCACGCGAACAGGGACGCAGGATAGTGAGGCCGGTGCGTCGCATACGACGGCGCCGTCTCGGAGAAATAGTCGGAAAAGGTGGACACGTGCGGAGTTCCCTATACCTTTCGCTTCGCGTGACAGTGCGACCACCCGTCGTACCATAACGCTCTCGTTCCCTGCGCAAATGCACGACCCGCGCAATCATAACGATCAGTCCACGGACGGCGGCGTATCACGCGTACGCTCGTTCGTTGACGAAGACGGACAACGCTGGCGCGTTTACGAGCGGGTCTTCGACGAATATGATCGCCGCAGTGGAACGTCGCTCATCTTTGCCAGCGAGACCGCCGTTCGCCGCGTGCGCAACTATCCGGAGAACTGGACGGATCTTTCGGATGAGGAGCTCGCCGCGATAAGCTGGCGCTCCTAGCGCCCGCCGAGCCGCTCGCCCAGGGGGACCGCGATTGGCTGGGCTGCTGGCTGACCCGAGGCGACGGGCACCGGGCCACGTCCCTCCGCGAGCAACTTCGTCACGAATCGTTGTCCCTCGGAGACGCGCTCCATCTCGATCGCGATCGAGTCGATTGCCTGCTCCATGCGCTCCAGGCGTCGCTCCTGTTCCGGATTCGAGGACGCGATTGGCGGCTGAGTCGAGCGACGCCAGAGGAATCGCGAAACAGCCATCGCGATTGGTGAGAGGACGAACAACGTGAAGACGATCACTATGGGAATCATGTTCCGACCGGTGTTGATGGGCGCAAAGGGCGGTAGCGGGTCCCTCGATCCAGCACGAGCCGCCTCGAGAGAAGACAGCAATCTGCCGTTCTCGTCAATGTCCAATTCGAGTCGTGCGATGCGCGCATCGAGCACACCGAGGCGTTGTTCGAGTCCTGCCTTGTTGGCACCCGTAGCGCTCTCGAGTGCGTTTTGCGTCGAGCGGCGGCGCGACGTTGCCGACTCGATCTGCCGCGAGAGCTCGTCGCCGCGGCGCCGCAACGCCCGGACATCACGCGCGCTCAGCGCCTGTGTGGAGATGACATTCGGCACCGGTGTCGCTGGCGGCGCCGGAGGGGGAATCGGCTGACTGGCCTGAAGCATATGTCCCATACGGAGGAGCCGACCCACGTGTTACAGTCGGATTCCCCCGAGTGACGACCGGGACCCCTTGCCGGTCAGCGCCGCTATGGTACGGGCACGGTGAGCGCCAGCGTCGCCCCACCATCCGGATGCGGAATCACACGGGCCCCCAGGAGAATGCGGTCCACCTTGTTGTCCGGGTGCGCGTGCGAATACCGAACGACCTTGAGGCCGCTGAACGTCCCGATGGCCGCGCCGAGCACCACGTCGCTCGCCCAGTGGTTGTTGTGGTACATCCGGGATAGCCCCACCAGTGTCGCGCCGCCATACATCACCGGCGCAACGAACCAGACCGCGTGCGGATACACCCGTTGCGTCTCGCTCGTAACGGCGGCGGCGGCGGCAAACGCCGTGGTCGTGTGTCCCGACGGAAAGCTCTGATAGTCGCTCGCCGAAAGCTTTTGGCCCGCCGGGCTGAATCCGTAGGTGCCACGTCCGAACCCCTTCATGAAGTTGAAGTTGCTGGGGTTCGTATCGGTCATGACGTAGGGGCGCGCACGCCCAAGCGTACCCTTGAGAAAGCTCGTCACGCCGGACGCGAGGATCACCGCCTCGGTACCATGCCAACCCAGATCGGCAAGATCCTTCTTGTCGGTGAGCTTCCCGACGGCGTAGAGACCGCCGCCTATGATGAACGCGCCGGGGCTCGTGATGACCTCCACTCCCTTTGCGGAATGCTCGAGGAAGCGGTTCGCGCGTAGATCGGGGTCCTGAAGACTTTCGGCGATGTGCCGATCCACAGGGAACATCGCGACCGTGAGCGCCGCGAACCCGGCCGCGAGCGCCGCATCCCGGTACGTGAACAACGTTTTGTGCGCCTCCGGGTTCGCCGTATCCTTCGGCGTCACCGTACGACCGTCATTTGGCGGCGCGACCTGTGCGGTCGCCGTGTGCACCGAGCAGCCGATGAGAATCGTGACGACCGCCGTGCGCATGCGAAAAGCAGACAGAGCCATTTCATCACCCTTCGAGCGTGACAGGATTGCCATTCATGCATGAATTAGGCGAGACATGTGCCAGACAGGGTCGCCTTATCAAGAGGGCACCCTCTGCCGTGCCAAGCCCATGAGAGAACTGCACTTCTATGGTTGAGCATCTTGGCCGGCTGATCAGCGATTACGGCTACTGGGTCGTCGCGCTCTTCATCTTCGGCGAGGGGATGTCGATCCCGTTTCCGACCGACACCACGCTCGTGACGGCGGCAGCATTTGCCGCTCGCGGCCGGTTGTCGGTGGAAATCGTTTTCCTGATCTCGACGATAGCCACGGCAGCGGGAACCACGATCGCTTTCATCGCCGGCCGCCGCGGCGGTGAATTCTTCGAGCGACACTCCCACAAGGTGCACCCGGCCGTGCTCACGCGGACACGCGGCTTCTTCGACCGGCACGGGCGTACCGCCGTGGTCGTCGGCAGGTTCATCCCGTTCGCGCGTATGCTCATCTCGCCCCTGGCGGGCCTGTCTACGATGTCGCTCGGCACGTTCACCGTCTATAACGCCATCGGGTCAGCGATCTGGTCCGCGGTGTTCTGTGGCGTGGGCTACTTCTTCGGACATCACCCACCTGCGATGACGCACGGCGTCGTGCGCGGCGCCTTCGGGGTCGCCGTTGGGATCGCGATCGTACTCACAGTGGTCGTGGCTGGCGGCTGGCTCGTGGAGGAAAGCGATGCGGCATGGCGAGCTGAAGGCTCCGTCTGGCATCGGATATTGATGTCAGCGCCAGTTCGCCTGCTTGCAGCGCGCTCGCCCGCGGCGCGCGCGTTCCTGTTTCGACGCTTTACCCCGGGCGACTATCTCGGCCTCAATCTGACGCTCGGCCTCGGCCTCAGCTTCGTGACGCTCATCATCTTCAGTGCGGCCATCAAGGCAATGATTACGCGGCGTGGCGTGCCGGAGTTCGACATCGGTCTCCTGGTCGCACTCCGCGAAACGGCCACACCGGCGCGAGACGCGCTATGGACGCAGATCAATCGGCTGGGACACTTTCCCACCGTCGCGTTTGCGGGGCTGACACTGGGTGCCATAGCCGCGTGGCGCCGTCACACCTGGCTTCCCGTGATCGGCGTCATCGGCGCTTTGGGCGGAAGTGTATTGCTCGACGCGTTCATGAAGAGCCTGATTGCTCGTCAGCCGGCGGCAGGCGCTCCGCCGACACCCATTCTCATGGGAACCCCGAGCGGCCAGGCCCTCACCTGCCTCGTCGGCTATGGATTGGTTGCCTACTTCATCGTGCTGCTCGTGGATGGAGAGCGAATTCGCATGCTCGTCACGCTCCTCGCGCTGTCACTCGTCCTCGCGGTCTGTTTCGGACGCCTCTACCTCGGCGAGCGCTATTTCAGCGACATTGTGAGCGGGCTCGCCGCGGGCGGCGTCTGGCTGTCCGCAACGCTGACGGGCCTGGAGGTCGCCCGACGTCGAGCCGAGATGGCGGCGCGACTCGGTGCGGAGTTGGCGCTCGTGCCAGGCGGCAACGCACGCGACGGCTGAGGCAACGACGCTGAGCACGTCCCATGACTATCTTCGCGCATCCCTTGCCACTGACCAATGGCCAACACAGTCCGACACTTCCGCTGGGCCGACGTCCGCGAAGAGCAGGTCACCGACACGATCTCACGCCGTCTCATCACCGGAGACGAGATGATGATCGCGCACGTCTACCTCAAAAAGGACGCGCTCGTTCCACAGCATTCGCATCACAACGAGCAGATCACGTATATCCTCTCGGGCGCGCTGCAGTTCTGGCTTGGCGCGCAGCGCGAGCGCGAGATCATCGTGCGTGAAGGAGAAGTTCTTCACATCCCTTCCAACGTGCCGCACGAAGCGCGCGCACTCGAGGATACGCTCGACGTCGACGTCTTCAGCCCGCCGCGCCAGGACTGGCTCGACGGAACGGACACGTACTTCCACAAGAAGTAGCAATGGATCTCGGTCTCCACGGCAAGGTCGCCCTCGTCGCCGCGGCGAGCCGCGGACTGGGTTTCGCGGTGGCCGAAGAGCTGGCGCGCGAAGGGATGAAGCTGGTCATCTGCGCCCGTGGCGAACCGGCATTGCGGACGGCCGCGCAGTCTCTTCGCGCGCTGGGCACGCAAGTCATCGAAGTAATGGCGGATCTTTCCCGGGCGGATGACGTCGCGCGCGTGATCGAGCGTGCGATCGGCGAACATGGCGGCGTCGACGTGCTCGTCACCAACGCTGGCGGCCCTCCCGCCGGGCCGTTCGAGGCTCACTCGGCGGAAGCATGGCATGCCGCCGTGCGCGGGAACCTCGACAGCGTGGTGGAGCTCGTCCGCGGCGTGTTGCCGGGCATGAAGGAACGTCGTTGGGGACGCATCATCAACGTGACGTCCATCGCCGTCAAACAGCCCGTGGACAACCTCATCCTGTCCAACAGCATTCGCGCCGCGGTCACCGGATTCGCGCGGACGCTGGCCAATGAGGTCGCGCCCTACGGCATCACGGTGAACAACGTGATGCCGGGCTATACGGCTACGCAGCGCGTCGAGGATCTCGCGCAGAGCAATGCATCCCAGCGCGGCACCAGCGTCGAAACGGAACTTGCCCGCTGGGAATCCCAGATTCCGATGGGCCGACTTGGCGAGCCGAGGGAGTTTGCCGCCATGGTCGCCTTCCTCGCGTCAACGCGCGCGAGCTATACCACCGGCGCGTCCATTCCTGTGGATGGCGGCTGGATCAAGGGACTGCTGTAAGCCCCACCGTCAGAACGGTATGTCGTCGTCGTCAAACGGCGGCGCCTCATGTGGCGGCGCGTCGTTCACCGGCGGGCGCGACGAAGCGGAGGGTGACGCGGCGCGGCGCGGCCGTGGCGGCGGATACGGACTCGGAGTTCCGTCGCGCGACGGCCAGATCACACCCTCGCACCCAGGACCTCCGCGCTCGCGCGGCTTGTTGCGGCATTTGAAGTCCGGTGCGCGAGGATTGCGCTTGCTCTCGCGATCGTCCCACATGGGCCCGCCGCAGATCGGGCAGAGCGGATAGCCGTCGGCATCGGCCGCGGGACCTCCTGCCACGGCCGTTCCGGCCGCCGGCGCCTGCACATTGCGTGCGCCATCCTTCGGCCAGACCGCGCCGTCACACGTGCGGTTCTTGCACTTGAAGTCCGGCGCGCGCGGATTTCGCTTGCTCTCGCGATTGTCCCACATCTCCCCCCCACAGCGTGGGCAGGAAGGCGCGTCAGCAACTGGATCAGTCATGCCTGAAACTTAAAAGGAATGACGGGACGACGGGATGCCGTCCCGTCATTGCCTCACACCGCGTCCGAGAGCGACGTGAAATTGAAGTCCTTCACCTTCAGGGTGGGAAAAACGACGTTGCCGCCGGCCTCCGTGCCCGCCACGCGGACCGCGCGGCCGAGCGACTCGAGATTGTTCAACATGAACAGGGGACTCTCGTTGAACCTGAGGTTCTTCACCGCCTTCGTGATCTTGCCGTTTTCGATGAGAAACGTTCCGTCGCGAGTCAGACCGGTGTAGAGAACCGTCCGTGGATCGACCTGCCGCAAATACCAGAGACGTGTGACGAGAATTCCACGGTCCGTGGACGCGATCATTTGTTCCGTCGTGGCGTCGCCACCCGACATCTTCACGGCGCCAAGCCCGCCGTTGGGCCGCGCGTTCTTCTTCTTCGCCCAGAAACGCGAATACTGCAGCTGCTTGAGGACGCCATTTTCGATCCACACCTCTCGACCGAGCGGCAGTCCCTCGAACGTCCACGGCTGGCCGAGCAGCTGTGGGTCGGCCGGATCCGAGAACAGCGTGACGCGCGAATCGACGATCTTGTCGCCGATCTTCGTGCCGCCACCCTGCTTCGAGAAGGCGGATCGTCCTTCGTCCGCGCTGCGCGCGTCCAGCGAGAATGCCAACAGCTGTACCAGATCGCCGACGGCCTGCGGCTCGAGAATGACCGTGTAGCGTCCGGGCTCCACCGCCACTGGACTGCGCGACTGCCGTGCCTTCTCGATTGCCCGGTCGCTGACGGCCTTGAAATCCACCTGTGTCCAGTCGGGGTGGTCGGCGGCCGCCCAACCGGAACCGGTGCCGTCGTTCGTGCGCACCGTGAGCTGATAATTCGCGCTCGTGGACGGAAAGTACGCGAACATGCCGGTGTTCGAGCCGATGGCATTGAAGTTCGTGCCTTCGATGATGAAACCGGCGGAAGCCAGGTCTCCGGCAGCCCTCGCCGCATCGATGGCCGTGTGCGCCGCCGCCGCTCGCTCCGCCGCGCTGAGATTCGCCGTGGAGTCGAAAAATGCCTTCACGTCCGTGTACTGCTGTGGTGGCAGCAGCGGCATGTTCTCGGGGTCTTCGGGTGCGAGCTTCGCGATCGCTTCGCTCTGGCGGACGGCTCGCTCGATGCCCTCCGGGGAGAAGTCTCCAGTGGTCACGATGGCATGTCGCGCACCATAGCCCGACTGCACCACGAGCTGCGAGTTGGTCACGCCACCGGACGTCGTGATGCGATTCGCGGCAAACCGGATGTTGCCCGTGTATCCCCCGCTCACATTGACGCCGATCGTTTCCGCCTTCGAGAGCTTGACGACCTTCTCCACGAAGGCCTGCGCTTCGCTGCGTGACATCATGTCGTTCGGCGAGAGCGCGCTGCCACTCCCGAACAAGCTTCTGGGGGCGCTCATGACTTTCTTCCCGTATTGATGACGTTGACGTTGCGGAAGCGGCTCGGCACGCACCCATGGCTCACCGCGTTGACCTGCCCTGGCTGTCCCTTTCCGTCGAAGAAGCTCGCACCCATCTCGTAGCTCTTCCTGCCGCCGATCATGTCCATCGAATTCCAGAAGTCCGGTGTGCGCATCTGGTATGCGACATCCTTGAGCTGGCCCACGATCTTGCCGCCCTTGATCTCGTAGAAGAGCTGGCCGCCGAACTGCGCGTTGTAGCGCTGCTGGTCGATGGAGAAACTGCCGTCGCCCACGATGGCGATTCCGCGGTCCGTCGCGGCAACGATCTCCTCCCAGCCGATGTCCTTCTCGCCCGGCAGCAGCGAGACGTTTGGCATGCGCTGGAACTGCACGTCGTTCCAGCCGTCGGAGTGGGAGCAGCCGTGACTCCGGATCGGCCGCTTCTGGCTCTCGTACCACCAATCGAGCATCGGCGCCTGCTCGCGCGTCGTCTGGTAATCGTTGACGATGCCTTCCTTGATGATGAGAAAGCGATCCGGCTTCACCCCGTCGTCGTCCCATCCGATCGTGGAGCAGCCGCCCTCCTGATCGCGGTCCCCCTGGATGTTCATGAAGCGAGGGCCATAGCGGAACTTTCCGAGCTTCTCCCGAGGCGGCGCGCAGAAACTCGTTCCGGCGTAGTTCGCCTCGTAGCCCAGCGCGCGATCGAGCTCCGTGGGATGCGCGATGCTTTCATGGATCGTGAGCCACAGGTGACTCGGGTGCAGGACGAGGTCGTAGCGGCCGACGTCGACCGGCTTTGCGCCGAGCTTTGCGGCTGCCTCCTCACCCCACTGACGCGCGTGCTCAACCGGCTTTGCGGCCGTGAGATACTCATAGCCACGCGCGGCGGGTTGAATGACGTTCGTTCGCGTCTGAAAGTCGGAGAAGTCGCTCTTTACCGCCGTGGCGGCAAAGGGGAGCCAGCTCCGAATCACCGTCTGTGTCGTGAACGTGCCGTCCGTGCTGCCATAATTCTTCTCTTCCTTCACGAAGAACATGTTGCTGTTCACGAACTTCACACCGGGCACTTTCATCGCTTCCGCGTTGGCGCGGATGAGCAGATCCGCCTTCTGCTCGATGGGCACCGTGAACGGGTCGACCGTGTGCGGCGTCACGTAACGGCCGTCCGGCGTGGGCGTCGCCGGCGCAAGACGGACGCGATCGGCGGCGGGGAGGGCGTTCGCCTTCGCGATCGACAACGCTTCCTTCGTGGCGGCCACCACGCCCGCCTTCGTCAGGTCGCGCGATGCCCCAAACCCCCAGGTTCCATTGAGCAGCACGCGCACACCGACCCCCATCGTGTCGGTATCGACGACGTTGACGATCTGCTGCTCGCGCGTGATGACGAAGTTGTTGCGATATCGCCCAATGCGTGCATCGGCAAACGCCGCTCCGCCGAGCTTCGCGGCATTCAGCGCCTCGACGATCAACTCCTTCGTGGCCGGGTCCATCGGCGCGGGCGCCGTGGAGGACTCCACCCGCTCGGCGAGCGCACCGGCGCGCTCCAGCGTTGGGCCGGCCAGCACCATGGCTCCGGCCGCCGCTCCGGTTCGAATGAACTCACGCCTGTTTGTCATGGGGAGATGGGACGAGGTGTGGTTGTTGGCTGACGCACCTACGACAACGTGACGCGACGGTTTCGTTGGACTCTCGCCGTCTGTCGCATCCACAGCCAAATTGCTGCGAAGGACGGTGCTGCACGAGTGGTCAACCGTTCAGCCTGTTGACGCCGGACCGATATTCCTGCTGGCGAACCGGCATGGAACGTGTGTGATTACTAGGCGGTTTTCTTGCATTGAGGCGCTGCTCTCTGCCTCGACTTCGCACGGACTCAATGGATTTCGTCGCTCCGAGCCAGCTGCCCCCCATTCCGACACCATCCTCCATCGTGGGTGATGGCGCCTCACCAGTGGGTGATGGGGTGTCGCCCTCCGAAGCGGAGCACACCGCGAGCGCGCCTCCGCGTCCCGATGCGCCACGACGCACGAGCCGGGTTCGCCGAAGCACCAGTGGAGAGCGGACATCCGCCAACGCGCCCGCGGCGCCACTCGTCCGGCCGGACGGCTCGCCGGCACCCGTCGTGCATCTCGCCGCCGAGCTCGCGCCGTTTGCGCGCACCGGCGGTCTTGGCGAGGCAGTCGCAAGCCTGGCAAAATACCAGGCGCAGTCCGGCATTCCGATCACGGTCTTCATGCCGTTGTATGCGATCGTACGCGAGCGCGTGGAGCTGAAGCCGATCGGACCTGCGTTCGCCGTAACCGTTGGACCGCGCACGGAAACCGCGCGTCTCTTCGAGCTTGCCGAGCCACAGCCACCGGATTCGCCTCGGGTTGTCTTCGTCGAGAACGATCTGTACTTCGACCGGAAAGGACTCTACGGCACGGCCGCTGGTGACTATCCCGACAATGCGCGCCGCTACGCGCTCTTCGCGCGTTCCGTGCTCGTCGCACTGCCGCGGATCATGTCGCAGCCGCCGAGCATCATTCACGCGCATGACTGGCAGACGGCGCTCGCGAACGTATACCTCAAGACGGAGTTCATGGCGCACCCGTACTACGAGGGCATTCGCGCCGTACTCTCGGTCCACAACGCCGGCTATCAGGGCCATTTTCCCGAGCCGACGATGACCGACATCGGGTTGCCGGTCGCACTGTACAACTACCGTCAGCTCGAATGGCATGGCCGCGTCAACATATTGAAGGGCGGGCTCGTCTTTTCAGACCTGGCCATCACGGTAAGTCCCACGCACGCGCACGAGCTCCGAACGGAAAAAGGCGGGTTCGGTCTCGACGGCGTGTTCGTGGCGATGCGCGACCGCCTCGTAGGCATCGTCAACGGCATCGATCAGGAAGTCTGGGATCCCGCGAACGATCCCTACATCCCACGGCGCTACACCGTGGATTCGCTCGTCGGCAAGAAGCGCTGTCGCGTCGCCCTGCAGCGCGACACAGGGCTCAGTCGCTGGCAGGCGCCCATTTTCGCGCTCACCGCGCGCCTCGTCAGCCAGAAAGGCCTCGACCTCATCCTCGGCGATCCCGGATATTTCGCCTTCGATGCGCAATATGTATTTCTCGGCCACGGCGACCGGCATTACGAGGCGACTCTCACCGAGCTCGCCGAGCGGGCGCCGAGCCGCATCGCCGTGCGCCTGGATTTCACGGAAGAGTTCGAACATCTCCTCCTCGCCGGCGCCGATCTGTGCCTGATGCCCTCGCTATACGAGCCGTGCGGTCTCACCCAGATGCGCGCGCAACGGTATGGCACCATACCGGTGGCGCGGCGGACCGGCGGTCTCGCCGACACCGTCGAAGACGGCGTGACCGGATTTCTCTTCGATGATTACACACCCGCCGACTTCATGCGCGCCGCGGTGCGTGCCGTGGACATGTACCGCGACTCGGACGCGTGGGAGGAGATGATGCGCGAAGCCATGAGCCGCGACTTCAGTTGGGAGCGAAGTGCCGTGCGCTATCTCAGCGTCTATCGCCGCGTGATGGGCTTGCCTGCCATCCGCTGACGCGGGGCACGCACCCAGGTAGTACCCGCAAGAAAAACGCGCCCACTCCGAGACCCACCGTAATGAAACGCCGCCTCGCTGTCGGAATTGTGTGCTGCCTTCTCCTCCCGACAAGAACTCGGGCGCAGAACGTCGCAAGCGATACCGCCCCGCCACCCGTCATGCGTGAGATGCGTGGCGCCTGGATCGCTACGGTCGGCAACATCGACTGGCCCTCGCGCCCCGGTCTGTCGTCGGACGAACAGCAGCGCGAACTGATCGTAATTCTCGACCGGCTCGTCGAGCTGAAGATGAATGCGGCAATCTTTCAGGTGCGCCCCGCCGCCGATGCGTTATATGCGTCTCGCCTGGAACCGTGGTCCGAGTTCCTCTCGGGCGAGATGGGCCGTGCGCCCAGCCCGTACTACGATCCGCTGGAGTTCGCGGTGACCGAGGCGCACAAGCGAGGGCTCGAGCTGCACGCGTGGATCAATCCATATCGTGCGCGTTATTCCACGGTACGCCCCGCCTCCAAATCGCACATCACGCGGGCGAATCCACGCCTCGTTCGCAACTACGGGTCCTACGTGTGGATGGATCCAGGAGACGCCGCCGTTCGTGCGCGCACCAAGCGCGTCGTGCTCGACATCGTCAAGCGGTACGACGTCGATGGCATTCACCTCGATGACTACTTCTATCCGTATCCGGAGTCACGGGGAGGGCGCGAGATTCCCTTTCCCGATGACGCGACGTGGAAGCGCTATCAGCGCAGGGGCGGCACGCTGTCGCGCGGTGATTGGCGTCGCCACAACGTCGATCTCCTCGTCAGCGAGCTTTATCGCGGAGTGCACGCGGTGAAGCCCTGGGTGCGCTTCGGCGTCAGCCCGTTCGGTATCTGGCGGCCCGGCTATCCGGCGTCCGTCAGCGGGCTCGATCAATACTCGGCGCTGTACGCCGACGCGCGCAAATGGTGGAACGAAGGCTGGGTGGACTATCTCGTCCCGCAGCTCTATTGGTCACTGGACCGGCCGCAGCAGAGCTACGTCGAGCTGCTGCACTGGTGGTCTGCCGAGAATCTCCATCACAGGAACCTCTGGGCCGGCAACTACACTGGAAAAGTCGGCTTCACCACGAGCGCGAAGTGGTCGGTGTCGGAGGTGATCGAACAGATCCGTCGCACGCGTGGAGAGGCCGGCGCGAGCGGCAACGTGCACTTCAGCATGAAGGTGTTCATGGCGGATCCGGACATGCTGAATGAGCAGCTCCTGCGCGAAGTCTATGGCGCGCCGGCACTTCCCCCCGCGTCCGGATGGCTGGACGATCAGACGCCGGGCTCGCCGCGTCTCATTCCGCGCGTCGATGAGGCGACCGGCGAGCGCCTCGTGGAGATCACCGCGCCAGTTCGCGTCCGCAAGGACGCGCACGCGGCGGCGCCCCGGTTGTGGGTGGTGCAGGCGCGCTCCGACGACGGGTGGACGACAGCCATTCTTCCCGCCACGACACGGTTTTATTCACTGCGGCCGCGGACCACCGACGTGCGGGTGCGCGCCGTGGACCGCGTCGGGCACCTCGGACCGGACGCGCGGGTCGCCCTCCCGCGCTGAGGTCTCAAGTCGCCCCTTGACAGGCCGGCGTCACGATTGAACCTTTCATCCGGATATACGGATGATTCAATCTCGCCCGATTTTCGACCGCCTGTCGGCCCTCGCCGACCCCACGCGAAGCCGGCTGCTGCTGCTGCTCGACCGGCACGAGCTCACCGTGGGCGAGCTGTGTAGCGCCCTTCAACTGCCGCAGAGCACCGTCAGCCGGCATTTGCGCACCCTCTCGGATGAGCACTGGGTCACCGCTCGGGCCGAGGGCACCAGCCGCCGTTACACCATGCCTGGCGCGGACCTCGACGGCAGCGCTCGGCGCCTGTGGCATCTCGTTCGCGAGCAGGTCGGCGCGACGCCTTCCGGGAGAAATGATCTCGCGCGCGCGGAACGCGTGGTGCACGAGCGGCGAACCACGTCGCAGTCCTTCTTCTCGACACGCGCGGGCCAATGGGACAGGGTGCGCTCGGAGCTCTACGGCCGGTCGGCGGACCACGCCTCCGCCGCGGCATTGGTGGACCCGACATGGATCGTTGGGGACCTCGGTTGCGGCACCGGGCAAACGGCGGCGGGATTCGCTCCGTTCGTCAATCGCGTCGTATGCGTCGATGAATCGAGCGCAATGCTCTCCGCCGCGCGAAAGCGCCTCAGCGTTTTCGACAACGTGGAATTGCACAGCGGAAGCATGGAGCGCGTTCCGCTCGATGATGCGGCCCTCGATGCGGCCGTCCTTTCACTCGTGCTGCACTTCGTCGTGGATCCCGCGGCCGTGCTCGCGGAAGCGGCACGAGTGGTGCGCCCCGGGGGGGTGCTCCTCGTCATCGACATGCTTCCACACGAGCGCGACGAATATCGATCCACGATGGGCCACATCTGGCTTGGATTCGCCGAAGCGCAGATGATGGAATGGTTGGGCGATGCGGGTTTCGAGCGCGCTCGCATCGTGCCGCTCTCGCCGGACCCTGACGCCAAGGGGCCTGCGTTGTTTTCCGCTCGCGCTGTTCGTCGTTTGTAGTTCTTGAAGCCGGTACGGCGTTGCCGCCGGCACGGTCTCCCTCTTCTCATCCCATGGCTACCACTCAGGCACCACGCACCCCGAGTCCGCTCGATCGCCCCTCCTTCAAGGTGGCCGATCTCTCACTTGCCGAATTCGGACGCAAGGAGCTTCGGCTCGCCGAACAGGAAATGCCCGGCCTCATGGCCCTGCGCACCGAGTACAAGGGACGCAAGCCGCTCTCGGGCGCAAGGATCATGGGCTCGCTGCACATGACCGTGCAGACCGGAGTGCTCATCGAGACGCTGGTCGAGCTCGGCGCCGACGTGCGTTGGGTGAGTTGCAACATCTTCAGCACGCAGGACCACGCCGCCGCCGCTGTCGTTGTTGGAAAGCAGGGCACGGTGGACGACCCGAAGGGTGTCCCCGTATTCGCGTGGAAGGGCGAGTCGCTCGAGGAATACTGGTGGTGCACCGAACAGGCGCTCATGTGGCCCGATGGCGGGGGGCCCAACCTGCTGCTCGACGACGGCGGTGACGCCACGCTGCTGGTGCACAGGGGCGCGGATTTCGAGACTGCCGGTGCCATTCCCGCGTTCGATGCCGACAGCGAGCCGGAGGAGTGGGGCGTCATCCTGGACCTGCTGCGCGCCGAGCAGCGGAAGAATCCGGGACGTTGGACGCGTATCGCGGCGGCAATTCGCGGCGTGTCCGAGGAGACGACGACCGGCGTGCACCGTCTCTACGAGATGATGCAGGCTGGCACGCTGCGTTTTCCCGCAATCAACGTCAACGACTCCGTCACCAAGTCCAAGTTCGACAACCTGTACGGCTGCCGCCACTCGCTCACGGACGGCATTCTCCGCGCGAGCGACGTGATGCTCGCCGGCAAGGTCGCGGTCATCTTCGGCTACGGCGACGTCGGTAAGGGCTGCGCGCAGTCGCTTCGTGGTCAGGGAGCGCGCGTCGTCATCACGGAGATCGATCCCATTTGCGCCCTCCAGGCTGCGATGGAAGGCTATCAGGTGACCACGCTCGAAGAGGTGGTGTCCACGGCGGACATCTTCATCACCGCCACGGGCAACCGGAACATCATCACCGTGGACGACATGGCGCGCATGAAGGACAAGGCCATCGTCGGAAACATCGGCCACTTCGACAACGAGATCGACATGGCCGGCCTGAAGAAGCGCAACATCGCGCGCGTGAACATCAAGCCGCAATATGACGAATACGTGTTCCCCGATGGTCACTCCGTCATGATTCTCGCCGAGGGGCGCCTGCTCAATCTCGGCTGCGCCACGGGGCACCCGAGCTTCGTGATGTCGGCGTCATTCACGAATCAGGTGATGGCGCAACTCGAGCTGCACCAGAATGCCGCGACGCTCGAGCGAAAGGTTTACACGCTGCCGAAGCATCTCGACGAGAAGGTCGCGCGTCTGCATCTCGACAAGCTTGGCGTGAAGCTCACGACGCTGACGGCGGACCAGGCGTCCTATCTCGGCATCCCCGTCGATGGCCCGTACAAGCCGGATCACTATCGCTACTAGCCCGACGCAGTATCAGTCGAGGCCGCTGTAACTCCGGGCCGCCGTTCCACTTGGATCGGCGGCCCGGTTTTCGCACGATGAGGTCGCTCGCCCACCGCGGTCGTTCCATCATCTGCCCGAATGCCCGTTTCGCTTCACCGCATCGCACTCGCGGCAGCCTTGCTTGCGCCTGTTACGCATTCGGCGCTTGCCCAAGGCCAGGCGAGGGCCAGAGCTCTGCACGACTCGATCACCGTTACGACGCTCACGTTCCCGGGCGCCGAGCACGTGTCGCCAGACGATCTGCGGCGGTTGCTGTTTACCCGTGGTTCCAACTGCCGGCTCCCCTTTCTCATCCCGCTCTGTAAGGTCTCGCCGTCCCAACTGTTCACGGACAGGCGGCGCACCACGTCGGCGGCGCTCGGCGACGACATCCTGAAGCTCCGTGTCTACTTCTGGCGACGCGGATATCGCGAGGCGCAGATCGACACCGTACTGATGCCCGAGCCTCGCGGTATGGCGGTCGCGTTTCACGTGGTCGAGGGTCCGCCGACCAATCTCAGCGCGCTGATCGTACAGCAGCGTGCGCCGGTGCTCTCGGAGTACGAGCTGGCCTCGCTCGTGGAGTTGAAGGAAGGCGGGCCGTTCGACCTCGTTGCGCTCGACTCGACCCTCGCGCACCTGAAAGCGACGATCTGGAACAAGGGGTACGCCGATGTGCGCATCGATACGGCCGCGCCACCGCCCGATGCGTCTCACGTCGTGCCGCTGCGCATCACCATCGACCCACGCTGGCTGACGCGCGTCGGTCGCGTGGAATTCGAGGGCAATCGGTACCTCAGTGATGAGACCTTGCAGCGCGGCATCCTGCTGCAGCCGGGCACCCTCTACACGCACGACGCCGTGCTCGAAAGTCAGAAACGGCTCTTTGCGTCGCCCGCGATCGCGCGCGCCATGGTCGTCACACCGCCAGCCGGCGACAGCCTGAAGATCGTCACCGTCGCCATCGCCGAGTCACCGCAACGGCAAGCGTCCGTCACGCTGGGATTCAATACCGTGGACTATGGCCAGGCCGCCGTGGAAGTGCGGCACAACTCCCTCGGTCAGGGGCGTTGGCTCTCGCTGCGCGGCGCCGTCGGCAACTTGCTCGCGTCGCAGCTCGACGGACGCTCGTTCTTCCAGCACGCGTTGGTGCGCGATGCGGCCGACACGGCCGGCTATCTGCAACCGACATGGCAAGCCGGTTTCACGCTGCGGCAGCCATGGCTGTTTGGCGCGCGCAGCGGAGCGGAGCTCAGCGCCTTCGCCGGGCGCCGGGCCCTACCAAACGTGGTCATCGACGAAGATCGCGGCGCGACGCTCGGGCTCGTTCACGAGCTTGCGCCGCGCACGCCGATTGGCATCACGTATCGGCTGGAGCTCACGCGTGTGCGCGCGAGCGCCGTGTATTTCTGTGCGGGCTACGGCGTTTGCGATGGAGCCACACGCGATGCGCTGATGCGCACTCAGCGTCTCGCTCCCGTTCTCGTGAGCGCATGGGTGGACCGCGCCGACGATCTCGAGTCGCCCATGCGCGGATACACCGCGGTGATCGATGCCGAGCATGCATCCGCGGCGACCGGCTCGAGCTTCCGACACAATCGCATCGCGGCGGACGCGGCGTATTACTATCCGCTCGGCGAACGCCGCGTGGTGGACGGCGCGGAGCAGTTTCCCAAGGTGCTGGCGTTTCACGGACGCGCCGGCTGGGTACGCCCAATGGCGGATGACCGTACCGCGCTCGGCGTCCCTGGCGACGGTGCGGGCATTCTGCATCCACGCACACTCTTTTACGCCGGCGGCATGCAATCGGTGCGCGGCTTTGCAGAGAACGAGCTCGGTCCAACCGTGCTTCAGGCGCGTCGCGAATCTCTCATCGGCGCAGGGTGCACGGACGCGACGATCGCGAGCGGTCAATGCGATCCGTCGAACGTTCCCTCGAACGAGCTCTTTCCGCGGCCAATCGGTGGGAGCACGGCGGTGGAAGGCTCGGTGGAGCTGCGCATGCCGCTCGCGAGGGCGCTGGGCGCCGTGTTTTTTCTCGACGCCGCGCGCGTGGGCACGGCGGGCCTTTCCTCCATCGGACACGCACGCGGCGCCATCACGCCTGGTGGTGGTTTTCGTTATCGCTCGCCACTCGGTGTTTTGCGCCTCGACTTAGGGCTACGCCCGATGGGGGAACAGCAGCTCCCTGTGGTGGCCGCTGTGGCCGATGACCACGGCGGACGCATTGTCACACTGCAGCGGGAGAAGCGCTATTCGCCGCTCGATCCGTCGCCCGGCTTCTTTCATTCGATTGGGCGGCGTCTCGTCGTGCATTTCGCCACGGGACAATCCTTCTGATGCGGCGCGATCGGCGTGACGTGGCGATCAGGGTGCTCCTCGCGGTGGGCGTGCCTCTCTTCGTCGTCGCACTGGCTCTTGTGATCCTGGCGGTGACGCCGTGGGGCAACGAGCGCGTGCGACGCGTCGCTCTCGGACAAGCGAACGGCCGGATGCAGGGCGCCATCACGGTGGAGTCAGTGAGAGGCAATCTCTTTCGCGCTGCGACACTGACCAACGTGCAGGTCACTGACTCCGCGAAGCGAGTGCTGTTCTCCGCGCGGCACGTTCGGGTGCGTTATGCGATCCTGCCCGCCTTGCGTGGCCAACTCGTGCTTCGCTCGGCGACGCTCGACACGGCTGTGCTCATGCTGGAGAAGCAACCGGGCACACGCTGGAATTTTCAGTCGCTGCTGAAGCCTCGTCCCCCGCGCGATACCACGCTGCACCGTGCAGGCCCGGAGCTCGCGGACATCACGATCCATCACGGGCGATTCCTCTACCGTCGTCCATGGATTCCCGACTCGACCCTTTCGCTGCCCGCACGGGAGGCAGCGATCGCAAAGGTGCTTTCGCCAGACGCGCGGCGGCGCACGGAGTCCGTTCCGGGCGGATACCAGCGCGTACTCGATTATCACGACATCGATGCCCGTATCAGCGCGATCGAGCTGGCCACCGTCGCGCGCCCGCTCGCCGTGCACATCGACGCGCTCTCGATGCTCGCGGAGCCGTATCGCCCGCCCGCGATCGACGTCCGATCGCTCGTTGGGACGCTGTACGGCACGCGCGATTCGCTCTGGTGGCGCGGTGCGCACATGATCATGCCTGAATCGCGCGTGAGCGGCGACGGAACGATTGGATTCCATCACTCGGGCTTCAGGCTGGATCTCGTCGGGACGCCGGTGGCGTTCGCGGATCTTCGATGGCTCGATCCGGCGTTCGTCGACAGCGGCGGCGGTCACGTTCACTATCAGATGCGGCTGCACGGCGACACCGCGGAGTACGCCGTCGACAGCACCGACGTGCGCTACGGACGCGCGACGCTCGTTGGACGGGCCGCGATTGCCCGCGTGAAGATCGGTGATCGGCCGCCCGAGATACTTGTACGCGACGCAGACCTCTCGTTCTCGCAGTTGAGCACAGCACTGCTGCGGCGTCTCGTCCCTGCATTGAAGTTTCGGCGCGACGGCATCGCCGCCGGTACGATCGCCGCACACGGAGATGCAAGCGCGCTTGCGCTGAATGCGGACGTTCGCTTCGATGACGATGCTGGAGGTCCGAGCCGCATCATCGCACGCGGCGAGATCGGATTCTCGCACGGGCTTCGTTCTCGCGATCTGGATCTGCGTCTCCTTCCCGTTCAGGTTGCGACCATCAAGGGGATGGGTGTGCATCTTCCTATAGACGGCACGGTGCGAGGACAGGCGCTGCTCACGGGAAACGTGCACGACGGCTGGACATTCCGCGGAGACCTCACGCATTCGGATCGCACGGGGGTGTCTCACGTGATGGGCAATGGCCGTTACCTGGCGCCCGGACGGCGCGTGAGCGTCGACGCGACGCTCGAGCCGTTGTCGTTGGCGACGGCCGGCCGATTCGCGCCATCCGCAGAGCTTCGTGGCAATGTCACGGGTCGCATTCACGCCGAGGGCACGCGTGGCAATCTGCTCGTGTCCGGACGCGTGCACTCCACCAGTGGCGGTAGCGCCGAGGGGCGTGGCACGCTCGCGCTCGGAGGTGCGCGCACGCGATACGACATCGCCGTCGCGGTGGACGCGCTCGATGCGGGAGCATTCACACGTCGCGCGCCGCGCACGGCGCTTACGGGCTCGATACTAGCTCGTGGTAGCGGACTGAAGCCGGCAACGTTGAATACCGCCTTGACGGCTGATCTCGTTCGCTCGCGTTACGACACGTTCGCTCTGGATCGCCTCACCGCTCGTGTGTCGGCGGCCAATGGCCTCCTGCGCATCGATACGCTGGCCGCCGCGAATCGCGGCGCTCGCGCGACGGCCGTTGGGACGCTCGGGCTCGTAAGGGCACAACGAGGATCCCTCACCTTCGCACTCGTCGTCGATTCCCTTGGCGCACTTCGCCAGTGGATCGGCACGACCGACAGTACGTCCATCCTTCCGGCAAGCAGGCGACAGAGCGCGCGGCTTGCGGCCGCACGAGCAGACTCCTCACGGCGGGCCGAGCTTGTGCGCATCGAACGGCTCGCACTCGGACTTCCGGAGGGAGTTTCGCTGGTACACGACTCACTTCAGCCTCTGCGTCGTGATTCTCTTGCTGGCGCGCTGCGCGCGGCGGGCGTGCTGCGTGGGAGCATTGCGGAGTTGGGGGTGGATGCCGTCGTGCGCGGATCCGGGCTGGTGGCTCGCGGTGCGTCCGTGCAGCGCCTGCTCGCCAACCTGCAATCCGACGACCTCAGGAACAAGGCGGTTCCACTCCTTTTCACGATTGATGCGGACACCGCGCAGGCCGCCGGCCAATCGTTCGAGCGGGCGTTCGCTCACGGCACGTGGGAAGCCAATCAGGTGACCGCCGAAGTGCGATTGCGACAGGATGATCGAGTGGCGTACAGCGCGGCAGGCAGATACGCGCGGAAGCCCGAAGACCAGGCCCTCCGCCTCGACTCACTTCGTGCCACCTTCGACACGCTCGTTTGGAGACTCGCGCATCCGGCGGGCGTTCGACTCGTGAACGGCTCCATTACTGTTGATTCGATCGACCTCCGCAGCTCGACGGGTGGACGTCTGTTTGCGGACGGCACACTGCCCTGCGCAGGCGCCGTGCGACTGAATGTGGCGGCGGAGAACGTTCGTGTGTCCACTGTGCTGGAGGCGCTTCAGCGCGACGCCGATGCGGATGGTGTTCTCGCTGCAAGCGCGAGGATCGAGGGGACGCGCGCCGAGCCCGTGATCGGTGCCGAGCTGACTTTGCGCGATGCGACATATAAGCAGGTTCGCGCACCGGATGTCGACGCGCGCGGTCGCTACGGTGTGCGTCGTGCCGTCCTCGATGCGCTCGCGCGAGACAGCAGTGGCCGGCGCGTTCTCGTTGGCACCGCGTCGCTGCCTTTCGATCTCGCGCTTGTCTCCACGTCGAGGCCGCGGAGGGCAGAGGGGGCGCTTGTCGTGGACCTCGCGCTCGACAGCCTGGCCATCGCAACGCTTCCAATGACCACGCTGATGGTGGAGGAAGTGCGTGGCATGGTCGCCGGCGACGCACGCGCTCGTGGTACATGGGCTCATCCAACGTACACTGGCCATCTGGCACTTCGCGATGGCGGATTCCGCATACCGACAGAGCAGTCGGGAATGCGCGTCACCGATCTGATCGCCGATTTCCGTCTCACCACGGACACACTGTTTGCCGATTCATTGGTTGGGCGTGCCCGCGGCCCCATGCGTGCGTTCGGAACGGTTGACCTCCGCGACCGTGCCCACCCGTTCGTTCGCTTCACGGCAACGGGGCGGGATGCGCGCATCTACGATTCCCCACGTGGACTCGTGGACGCTGACGCTGACGCGGTGGCCGTCGGCCCGCTGGACTCGATCCGTGTAACGGGCCGCGGCGAGATGAAGGGTGGATTTCTCGCGCTGAAGCAGTTCCGGAAGGATCTGCTCCGCGTCAAGGCGCCGGGCGATCTGGCGTTCATGAACGTGTACGATACGACCACAAGCACCTCCGACAGCGTTCGCGCTGCCCTCGCGCGCTCGAGGCGGAAGCGCGTCGGGGTGATCGCGGATCTCTCGCTTACGGTGGACCGCGAGAACTACTACCGAAACCGCCCCGATGCGAACACCGAGTATTACACCGTGGAGGGTGAGGAAGTCCGCGCGCACATCGACACGCGCTCCGAGGACACGTGGGCCGTCGGTTTCGTGCGCATCGGACATGGTGTCGCCTTTTTCCGCACGCGCACATTCGTTCCGTCGCGCGGCTCACTGACCTTCATGCCCCACACCGGCGCACCCGGCCTCGTGCAGCAGGTCGGCGAGCGATATGTCTGGGAACCGGGCCGCGGACTCTTTCCCCTTCAATTGTTGACCGGCGGCACTTCGATCGGGCCATCGGTCGGCCTCGAGAGTGGGACGTTGTTCCCGATGCGCGGCCGCGAGCTCAACGGATACCTCACGCTCGGACGTCTCGGCCTGTCGTTGCTCCAGCAATCAGGTACGTCGCTTTCCGGCAGCGAGGCGTTGAGCGGACAGCTTTCCAGCGAGACCGGAGCGCTCGCGCGTCGCCAGCAGGGTGCGACGGCGCTCGGCGTAGTATTGCACGACATCGGCACGGGCACGACGAAGGAATACGGCCTGGATGCATTCAGTGTCTCGCCAGCCGACGTTCCCACCGAGTTGGTGTTCGGTAAGACGGGGGGAGTACGCGGCGCGCTCGTCGAGGGTGGCCGTTACCTCAACACCGAGCTTTATGTGGCGGGACAGCTCCGCTCCACGAGCGGGATTCCGGGCGTGCGTATCGTAAGGCAGTTCGGAACCGGATACCGTCTGGATGCGGGCATCGAGCCGCGATACCTGTTCCGTGGTACGGATGACCTTGGAATTACGCACCCCACCGAGAGGGCGGGTGCGTTCGGTGCGTTTCTGACACGCATGTGGGGCTTCTGAGTGCGCGAACGCGAAAACGGTGGAGCGGTAATGGCCGCTCCACCGTTCGCGTTCCCCTGCGGGGAGACTACTTACACACTGGCTCGCCGTCCCCTGCTGTGGAGACGAGCGGGTTCGTCGTGTTGACGCCGATGCCGCAGCTGAAGCTCGCGATCTGCGTGTGCGTCACCGTCGCCGACCAGTAGCCCGCGCCCGGCACGATCGTCGGGTTGTTCACGCCCGTGGAGGGCTTGAACTTGAGCAGCGTCGTATCGTAGGTGACGTACTTCGTCGAGTCGGCGAAGAACGACTCTTCGGCCGTCACGAGGTTGCGGAGGTCGGACTTCATCGCGGCGATGTACGCCTTCTGCTTGGTGTTGGCGAACTTCGGGATCGCGATCGCGGCCAGAATGCCGATGATGACGACGACGATCAGAAGCTCAATCAGTGTAAAACCCCGGCGGGAACGGTTCTGCATGAGTGCCATCCAAATTGGAGGAGGTACCAAGGCCCCGGCACGGTCGTGCGCCAAGGAGGTGGGGCTGCCGTCTAACGCACCTGGAATGCCACGGACGCCCTTCTGAGCGCTATTGCTGTAAATTGTTGCAGTCGTTGTACTTACAGCTCAGACCTCAATCGGCAAACATTTTTGTGCGCACGATTTGGTCTCGCATGCTGCATGAATCACTGCCGACTGCGGCAGCGGCGGCCCCGCTGTATACACCCGTCCGGAGCCCGTTTAGGCCTCGAGCGTGTAGGAGGTCCGTGCATCAGCGGCGGGCAACGACACCAGCACCGTCGTCCCACGGCCAAGTGCGCTTTCGATCGCCATCCGTCCTCCGTGCGCCGCCGCCGTTCGCCAGGCAATCGCGAGGCCGAGGCCGGCGCGCTCGGCTTTCGTGGTATAGAACGGCTCGAAGACGCGGTCGAGCGCGCCATCGGGAATGCCACATCCCGTATCCTTCACGGTAACGCTCACCTCGGCATCGGTGCGCACTTCGACCCGAACGTGCCCACTTGCTTCCGTCGCCTGAACGGCGTTGAGGAGCAGATTCAGGAAGAGTTGCTCCAGCGCATCCTGATCGCCGTGCACCCAGATGGGAGCACCCCCAGGTGGTGGGGCCTCGATCCAGATTCCGCGCGCCGAGCCTTCGGCCGCAGCGGTCTTCATCGCCGTTCTGAGCGGAAGCCAGACATCGATGCGTTGCGACGCGAGTCGTCCGCTGCGCGCCAGGCGCAGCGTGTCCTGAAGCGTATTGTGAAGACGATGCAGCTCGCGGAGCGCGCGTGCCAGCGAGGGCCGCAGCGGTGAGTCGAGGTGCAGGTTGTTCTCGAGTGCTCTGAGTGACGACCGTGCGTTCCCCACGGATGGCGCGAGCTCCCGCGCCAACTCGGTAGCGAAATCGCCTACCGCCGCGAAGGCCTGCCGCTGCGAGAGCTCGCGCGTGCTGCGCTCGGCGCGTTCAACCAGCGCGCGCACTGCATCCGCGACAACCTCGGTTTCGGTGGATCGCATTTCACGTTCTGTGGTGAGTGCTCGCCCCGCCAGCGCCTTTGACGCGACGTGAACAGCGTCCCGAAGAATGCGCGCTTGGCGTTGTGCCCACCACGCGGCCGCGAGCGTTGCGCCCAGCGCCGTGAGCGTCAACGCCACACCGAGCCGATACTGCGCCAGCGCCTGATCGAACGACCCGATCTGCAACAGACCGAACACCACAGCGCCAGAGCCGAAGGCGCCTGCGGCTGTCGCGAGCGCGGCGCGAAGCGGAAGACTCTGGCTCCAGCGTGTCACATGCCGTGTCCGAACGCGCGGATTCCTCGCGCCGGCGTGTCGCGCCACGTGCCGCGGCGCACGATCTCCTCGAACGAATGGAAGAGTGCGGGATCGAACGCTGCACCGACGTCCCCGCGCATGATCTCCATCGCATCGTCATGGGAGAATGCCTGCTTGTAGCTCCGCTGCGACGTCAGAGCATCGTAGACATCTGCGATGCACAAGACGCGCGCGGTGATCGGAATCTCCTCGCCGCCGATGCCGTTCGGGTATCCGTGTCCGTCCCACCGCTCGTGGTGGCTCTCGACGATCGGCCGGACGTCCCACGGAAATTCGATGTCGGCCAGAAGCTCCACGCCGGCTGTGGGGTGGCGGCGGATGAGCGACCATTCGTCGCTCGACAGTTTTCCCTGCTTGTTGAGCACGTCCGCGGGCACCACCAGCTTGCCGACGTCGTGCAGCAGCGCGCCGATCCGGAACCAGAACAACGACGCGTCATCGCCTGCGGCGACGCGCGCCCATAGTGCGCAGGCGAGATCGGCCACACGGACACAATGGCCCTGCGTGTAGAGGTCCTTCGATTCGATGGAGTCACCCCATCGCCGGACCACATCGAGGAATTCTTCTTCCAGTTGCGCGGTGCGACGGTCCACGTCGGCGAGCTCGCGGCGCGCGCGGAGCTGCTGGAAGAGTCGATGCGCCTGGTTGAGTCGGTGCAGCGTATCGCGGTTCCGGCCGCTGCTGCGGTACATCTCGGCCAGCTCGCGTGCGGTCTCGCCCTGGAGGATGAGGTCCTTGCGCTTCACGGCGATCTTCTCGGCACGGAGGTAGTGCTCTTCTGCTTTTGCGATGTCGCCCTCGAGCCGCGCGATCTGCCCGGAAACTCGCTCGGCGTCGCCGTCCGTTTGGTCGTCGCCCGTTTGGGCGGCGAGCTCGCGGGCTCTCGCGGCAGCGGCGCGCGCCTCGTCGAGGCGATTCTCTTTTACACGTAGTTGCGCGATGTGAATGTCCACGCGAACGCACATGCTGAGGTCGCCGATGACGGTCACGATCTCGAGCGCCTCTGTGAGATACTTGTCAGCATCGTCGAAGTGACGAGTGTGCATCTGCAACAGACCGAGATTGACCAGCGCGGTGACGATCTCGTCGACGAGGCCAGCACCTCGCGCATCGGCGAGTCCTGACTCGTAGTACCGCATTGCTTCGGCGTCGTTGCCACGCACCGTGGCGATGACACCGAGATTGGATGCGGTCATCGCCGCAAGACGCGCGTCTCCGATGCGTAAGGCACTTTCGCGCGCGTCGAGGTACAACCGCTGCGCCTCATCATGTTGTCCCTGCGACCAGTGAATGGCCGCGAGCATGTTGATCGCACTTCCGCGGCTTGCCTCGTCTGCGGCCTGCTCCGCAACAGCGAGAGCAGCCTGGGCCCGTTCAGTCGCCAATGGATACTCTCCATCCTGCCAATACGTGCGCGAGATGCGACGGAGCAGTTGGCCGACTTCGCGCGGCGAGGTCACGAGACTCGCTTCGAGTGCGGTCTCGTATACAGTCCGTGCGTCGGCGCGTTGACCGCGACGTTCGAGCGTCTGTCCCTGCTCGAGAATGTCATCGATCGGCGACGGCGCGGCGGGCGCGGTCGATGGAATTGCCCGCAGGCCTGTCTGCGTGGGTCTGACCTTCATGACCGCTCGATCCTGTCCGCCGGGAAGGACAACGCTGTCTACACTGCCGAATGTACCATACAGACGACGAAGAGGCGCCCGTCGTTGCCGACGAGCGCCTCTTGTATCGCTGGCGACGCGCTGTAGACGCGTGCCCCGTGGGTCAGGTCACATCATCACTATTCGCGGCCGCACGCAATCACGTAGCCGGAGAAGTGCGAGACGGGCGCCGTGAATGACCAATCCAGCAGGTTCACTGAGCCGCTGATCAGCTCCGAGACCAGGGCGAATGTCCCTCCGAGAAGGCTCGGGTCGGGATAGTACCCGAGCTGCAGCAGCAGTCCGGTAACCAGGTTCGCGTTCGTTCCGGCAAGTTTCTGCTTGAGGCTGAGCGGCTTGGCGAACGTGATGCCATGCGGCCCGAAATCGTACGCGATGGCAGACCCGGCGCGGGCCGTCATCGTGATGACGGTCGGAGTCGTGAGCGCTCCCTGCGGAATCGTGACTGTGACGCCGGCCTGCGGGATGCTCAGCGTTCCACCCGCCCAGCCGACCGTTTGCGTAACGGTAATGGGCGCGGCCAGCGCGGTTGTCCGCTGGAGAACGGGAATGAGATGGAGGCTGTTGAGAAGACTGCCGACGAGATCAGCCGACGGCGCCTCTGGGGCGGCAACCCGGGTTGTGGGCGAAGTGGCCGGCTCGCTTGAGCACGCCGCCATCAACGCGACCGCAACAGCCAGGAGACCGGTGCGACGAAGTGAGCTGATCATGGTACTGAGGGAGAGAGTGCGAGAAGACTGAAAAGAGCCTCGATGCCCCGTCCAATCATGTTCCCGCGAACGTGAAAAGCGACAATGCTTCGAGCCCTGCAATAGCAGTGACGATGCCACGGCGGTGTCCATTTTCGCACAGTCAAACTGTCCGCAGCCAGCTTGTTCACCGTACACAGCCGGTCATCATGTCTTGGTCGGTTGGGGCAATTCGTCCGGCGGTGTGCCCAGGGTCACATCGCGCCTTCGTGGCAATTCGCCTGATTTGTCGCAGAATGCGAACGAGCGGTCGGCACCAGAGGGCGCCGACCGCTCTTTTTCTCACACCGTCCGAGAGCCTTTAGGGCTTTCCCTTCAACGTGGTGTCCTTCAGGCTCTTGCCGGTCTCCTTCAGCTTCCCGTGGACGTCGCTCTTCGCTTCGTCCTTCTCGTGCCTGAGGCTCCTACCGGCCTTCTTGGAGGCGTGACTTACGTCCCTCGCAACCTTATTCAGACCACCCGGATGTTCGGCCTGCGAGCCCTTCATGCCGGTGGTCCGCTTGATCTCCGTTTTGGTGTCGTTGCCTGCTTTCTGAAGGGCGCCGTGGGTCTTGCTCTCGTCGCGCCTCGCTTCGGCCTTCGTATCCCGTCCCGCCTTCTTGACGGTGTTGCTCACGTCGTGAGCCACCTTGTTCAGTCCGCCTGGCTTGTGACTGGAGGTGTCCTGCGCCGCGGCGGGCAGTACGCCGAAGAAAACAAGCGCCGCGGCAGCGGCGATGCGAACTCTGGCAATCATTGCTGGTTCTCCTGCTGGAGTTTGTGTCCTCCGACGTGCAAGAGACGGACTCGCGTGTGCAGCCGAGATCGCTGGATCGAGTGCTACCGTGCTCATGTTTTGTGAGCAACTCTTTGGTGCCCAGCTGAACCCTGCACGGAACAATCACTTACCACAGAGGCGCCGGTCGGAATCGAACCGACGAATAGCAGATTTGCAGTCTGCCGCCTTACCACTTGGCCACGGCGCCGGACCTCAAAGCTAACCGGACGGCGCCCGGGCTCAACCCGCCAGGCGCATCGGCGCGCCTCTTGATAGAATGGCGGCGCGATGTCGACCCACACCGCTCACCATCGTACGTCGTCCGACGAACGTCGCACTCTCCGGCGCGGCCGCGCGCACGTCTTCTGGAATCTCATCTACGGCGGCCTGCGCGCGCTCGGGCTCAGGATCTCGAGCTTCTACGTCACGGTCGGCGTCTTTCTCGTCGTCGGTGCGCTGGTGGCCGTCGTCGCGACGCTGGGATTCGCCGAGCTCGCGGAGCATGTGCTCGCGGGCGGCACGCAGGCGTTCGACGTCGCCGTGCTTCAATGGCTCCATGCCCACCAGACTCCGCAGCTCACCGCGCTGATGGTGGAGATGACCTACCTCGGCACCGGAACCGTCGTCGTCATGATCGTCGGCGTGACCGCGCTGTTCCTCTGGCACACGGAGCACAAGTACTCCGCGCGCCTCCTCCTCGCGTCCACCATCGGCAATATCGTGTTGAACGGCGCGCTCAAGTTCGTGTACCACCGCTCGCGCCCCAGCCTGTTCGCGTGGCAAACCACCGCCCTGAGCTCCTCTTTTCCATCCGGCCACGCGATGAGCGCCACCGTCGTCTACGGCACGGTCGCCTATCTGCTCATGCGGCTGCAGAAGCACCACTGGGCGCGCATGCTCACGCTCGCGGGCGCCATCCTGCTCGTATTGCTCATCTGTCTGACACGCCTCTACCTCGGCGTGCACTATCCGTCGGACGTCATCGGCGGAATGATCGTGGGGCTCGCATGGGCAGCATTTTGTATGGCGACGCTCGAAGCGTCACTCGCGTATGCGCGACGCCGTGCGCCACGCGGCTTCATCGAGGAGCGTCCTGCACCCGTCGAGGCGCCGGCGACGTAGCACGGCTCCCATTTCGGCCGATTGACAGGTGATTGGAACAATCGTTGCGCGGTCGGCCGACATTCCCTTCTCCTCACGGAGTGAATGACCCCATGGCCGCGCGTAAATCGTCGAGTCGTCGCAAGTACGGCAAGTCCGCTGGCAAGCGAGTCGAGAGTGCCGTCCGCCGCATGAAGAAAGGCACGCTGAAGGGCGGCAAGGGACGTCATCCGAAGGTGACGAGCCGCAAGCAGGCAATCGCCATCGGACTGTCGGAGGCGCGCGCAAAGGGCGCCAAAGTGCCGAAGAAGCGCTCGAGTGCCAAGAAATCGACAGCCCGGAAATCCACCCGTAAGCGCTCCACCTCCAAGCGCTCGCGCTGACCGTCGCAAACGGCGCCCGACTCAGCGAGTCGCTGTTCGGGCGCCCGCGATGTACGGCGTGGTCGTCGGCTGCGGACTTCCCTCCGCCGGCTCATCGGTGACCGCCACCGACATGAGCGCATCGTTCGGCAGCGCGTACCGCATCTTCACCATCGCATCGCCGTTGGACTGCGGCATGAAGACGCCGCCGCTGATCTTCTGGCTCGCGGTCACGAGCCACAACTGATAGACGCGCCCGGGCTTTGGACGCGGAAGGTTGTGGCCAACGAAGATCCATTGATTGGACGACTGGTCCCAGAACATGTGCCCCTTCGGTGACGGCGCGTTGCTCGATGCGAGCGAGACCACCGCCGTCTTCGGACCGGTGAGGTTCGCAATCATCTGATCCCGGTCGTCGATGATCGACCTGAGGGAGTCCACGAGCGTCGAGCCCGTCGCGCGATCCGTCGTCGCCAATTGATAGGCCGCGGCAATCGTATCACGCTCCGAGGAGACCTGGATGAGCGACGTCACGCTTGCCACTGCGATGATGGCCGCCGCCATCGCGATCCACGACGACGTGGACGTCATCCAGTTTCGTGCGAAGGTCTTCGTTTCGACCTGCGCCGGATGCGGCACGAGAATCTGATACTGTGGCACGGTGGTCGGCTCGGCGGCCGCGACGTCGGCACCGGCGCGCGACATGAGACGAGCACGGATGCGATCACGCTGAGCGGACGCCATTGGCGCGGGACGAACGCCATAGGCAAGCTCGGATGCCGTGATGCGCAGCACGGCCAGCTCGGCGCGGCAGGCGGGGCACTGCTCGACGTGCGACATGACCGCGTCCCGCTCCCACGCGTCGAGGGCGTCGATGGCCAGCGCCTCGAGCGCTTCGCGCGCGCTGTCGTGCGTCATGGCGTCACTGGTCATCGGCCGTCCTCGCGAATGCTCTGCAAATGGTCCCTCAACTTCTGCATACCCAGCCGCATCCGAGTCTTCACCGTACCCAGCGGCTGAGCGGTGCGCTCGGCGATTTCAGACTGGCTCAGCCCGGCGTAATACCCCAGCTCCAGAGCCTGTCGCTGCTCCGATGGCAGCGTGGCCAGTGCCGCAAGCACCACGCGCCGGCGCTCTGCGGCCTCGGCGTCGACCGCCGGATCGCTGTCCGACGCGAGTTGGAGGACGTCATTCTCGGCGTCGCCCTCTAGAGGTTCCTCGCGCTGCCGCCGCACCGTGCGCACGCGGTCGAGCGCGCGGCTGCGCGCAATCGTGAGCAGCCAGGTCTGTACCGAGCCGCGCGATGCGTCGTACCGCTCCGCCTGACGCCATGCCTGCCAGAAGGCCTCCTCGACCACGTCATCCACATCACCTGCGAGCCGGACGATTCGCTGAACTATCGCATGCACCAACGGGTGCCACCGGTCGTAAAAGGTGCCGAGCGCGTGCTCGTCGCCATCGCCCATGCGGCGAAGCAGCGTCGCGTCGTCCGCGGCGCTCCGCTCACCAGGGACGAGGATTACGCCGCTCGATTTGGAGTACGGCGGCCGGTTAGCCTGTGGATTCATACGGGGCTGAATGTACGCTGGCGTTTCGCGCCGCGGCAAACGCGCGGTTCGGCGTGCTCGAGTCAGGCCCTCTCTGGACTGGAAAGTTCCAGCCCGGTAACGTCAGCCATGCCCCGTCACCCAGCGTCCTCTATCATGCGCCTTTCGATGCGTCGTCCCAATCCGGCAGGCTTGATGTTCCTGGCGCTCCTGGCTTGCCACCGCGCGCCAGCCAGTACGAGTGCGCCACCTGCCGCGGTTCGCGTCAGTGAGGGCAACGTGGTGGCCATCATCCTGGCCGCCAACAACACGGATCTCAGCTATGCGCGCCTTGTGCCGGCGCGCGCGCACAGCGTAGCGGTCAAGACCTTCGCGGAGCGAATGACCACGGACCACACGATTCTCAACACCCGGATCGCCGACATCGCGCAACGAAACGGCATCTCGGCCGAGGATAATGCGATCAGCCTCGATTTTCGGGATCACAGCGCGAACCGGCGCGACACTCTTCGCGAGCTCGACGGAGCGCGCTTCGATTCGACGTACGCCGCGAACGAGATCCAGTACCATCAGGAGTTGCTGGATGCAATCGACCACGTGCTGCTGCCCAACGCGCGCACGCCCGAGCTGCGTGAGTTCGTGTCCTACCTCAAGCCCGCCGTGAGCGCGCATCTGGCGCACGCCCAGCAGATGCGCGCCGCGATCGCCAGCGGGAAGTGACAGGAAGCGCCGCGCCGGCGCGGCACGATCCGTACGTCGCACTCAGGCATCGGGACTTCCGGTGGTACATCCTCAGTGTGTTCACGATGACGCTGGCGTCACAGCTCCAGGCAGTCGTCGTTGGATGGCAGGTCTATTCCATCACGCATGATCCGCTCTCGCTTGGTCTGATCGGTCTTGCGGAGGCGCTGCCCTTCATCGCGTGCGCGCTCCCCGCCGGCTATGTGGCCGACCGATGGAACAGGCGCAGCGTAGCGGTTGCGTCGCTATGCGTGCTCGGGCTCTGCTCGGCCGCGCTGCTCTGGTTGAGCGCATCGCCGGCGCTGATTGCACGGCTCGGCGTGGCGCCAGTGTACGCCGTCATCTTTGGCGTCGGAATCGCGCGAAGCGTATACCAGCCCGCCCGACAAGCGCTCGGCGCCGAGCTCGTGCCGAGGAATCAGCTCGAGAATGCCATCGCGTGGAGGAGCGGAACATGGCAGATCGCGGCGGTCGTGGGACCAGCCGCGGGCGGACTGCTCTACGGCTTCGCCGGCCCGGTCTCTGCCTACGCACTGGATGTCGCCTTGATGGTATGCGCGCTGGCCAGCGTGCTCGCCATCCGCTATACCCCGGCCGCGCTCAGTATTGGGAACAGCCCGATGGTCACGGATCTGCTTTCCGGCCTCCGCTTTGTCTGGCGCGAGCCGGTCATCCTGGGCGCGCTCTCACTCGATCTCTTCTCCGTGTTTCTTGGCGGAGCCGAGGCACTGCTGCCTGTGTTTGCATCAGAGATTCTTCGGGTTGGCCCGCAGGGTCTCGGCGTCTTGCGCGCCGCGCCGGCTGCTGGAGCCGTGGCGATGGCGGTGTTTCTCGCGCACCGCGCACCCATCGAGCGCGCAGGACGCGTGCTGCTCGTGGCTGTTGCCGTGTTCGCCGTCGCAATCGTGGGATTCGGGCTTTCGCACAGCTTCGGCCTGTCTCTCGCGCTGCTCATCGTCAGCGGCATGGCCGACAGTGTCTCGGTTGTCATTCGCTCCACGCTGCTTCAGCTGCTGACACCGCCTGACATGCTGGGTCGCGTTTCCGCCGTGAATTCCGTATTCATAGGATCGTCGAACGAGCTCGGTGCGTTCGAGAGCGGAGTGGCGGCGCGCCTTCTCGGAGCGGTTCGCGCTGTGGTGCTCGGAGGCGTTGCGGCGCTCGCGGTTGTCGGCCTCACGGCGCGCCTAGTGCCGAGACTCCGGCAGTTGGGGCGTATTGCATAGTCAGTTTGTGTTTCGTGCACGAGGCACGCGTCATCGTTGCACTTTTCGCCATTGACCGGCTAATTTTTGATATCTGTCGTTGCATTTCTTGCTTCCTCGAGCTCCACGTTTTGATCCCATGACTGTCCCCGTCGTTTCGCCAAGAAAGTCCACGCTGCGTGAGCTTGCCGCGCGTATCCCCCGCGCGTCGCAGGCCAGCCTCGGCGGGAACGGTTCGTCACACCTGCCCACGTCGGCGTATTTTGGCATCAACACCTTCGGCGCGCGACAGATGCGCGACAAGCTGCCGAAGGACGTATACGCCAAGCTCGTTGCCGCCATCCGTCACGGAAAGAAGCTCGACATCGAGATTGCGCCGACTGTCGCTCAGGTGATCAAGGAGTGGGCGATCAGCCGCGGCGTGACCCACTTCACGCACTGGTTCCAGCCGCAGACCGGTCTCACCGCCGAAAAGCACGATGCGTTCCTCAGCTTCGACGACGACCGTCAGCCGATGGAATCATTTACTGGCGCGCAGCTCATTCAGAGCGAGCCCGATGCGTCGAGCTTCCCGAGCGGCGGACTCCGCGCGACCTGGGAAGCACGTGGCTACACGGCGTGGAATCCGTCGAGTCCCGTCTTCATCGTGGAGTCCGGCGACACGCGTACGCTCTGCATTCCGTCGGTGTTCATCGGCTACCACGGCGAAGCGCTGGACGAGATGACGCCGCTGCTGCGGAGCTCGGACGTCCTGTCGGAAAAGGCCATCGCCCTGCTCGAACTGCTGGGCGACACCGGCGTTCAGCGCGTCTACACGACGATGGGGCCGGAACAGGAGTACTTCCTCATCGATCGCACCCACTTCGCGCTTCGCCCCGACCTCGTGATGGCGGGACGGACGCTGCTGGGTGCGCCGCCACCGCGCGGCCAACAACTCGAGGACCACTACTTCGGTGGCATTCCCGAGCGCATCCAGGCGTGCATCTCCGAGGTCGAGCACGAGCTGTACAAGCTCGGCGTACCGATCATCACGCGGCACAATGAAGTGGCTCCGTCGCAGTTCGAGATGGCGCCGATGTACGAGGAGACGGACATCGCGGTCGACCACAACCAGCTCGTCATGGCCACCCTCCGCAAAGTGGCGCTCCGTCACGGGCTTCAGGCGCTGCTGCACGAGAAGCCGTTCGCCGGCATCAATGGCTCGGGCAAGCACTGCAACTGGTCACTGTCCATCGCGTCGGATACACCGGATCTCGATGGCTTCAATCTGCTGAAGCCGGGCAGGACGCCGCATCAGAACGTGCGCTTCCTCGTGTTTCTGGCGGCCGTGCTGCGGGGCGTGCATCGCCACGCCGGTCTCCTCCGCGCGGGCATCGCATCGAGCGGAAACGAGCATCGCCTCGGCGCCAACGAGGCGCCGCCAGCCATCATCTCCGTGTTCATGGGGCAGATGCTCACGCGCGTCATCGAGTCCATCGCCACCGGCAAGGTCCCCTCGAATGCCGCACAGGCGATGATCAAGCTCGGGGTGGCGAAGCTGCCGGAGATCGAGAAGGACAACACGGACCGCAACCGGACGTCGCCCTTTGCCTTCACCGGCAACAAGTTCGAGTTTCGTGCCGTGGGCTCATCCGCGTCCATCGCGTTCCCCATCGTTCTGCTCAACGCCGCCGTGGCCGAGGCGATCGAGGAGATCACGGAGGACATCCGCGCGAGCCTGAAGAAGGGCAAGTCCGTGGACGACGTGGTGCTCACCGTCGTCGGCAAGGTGTTCAAGGAGACGGAAGCCATCCGCTTCGAGGGAAACAACTACTCCGAAGAGTGGCTCAAGGAAGCGACGAAGCGTGGACTGCCCAACCTTCGCCGCACGCCGGAATCCCTCGAGCAACTCAACACCAAGCAGGCGAAGGGGTTGCTCACGAAGCTTGGCGTCTTCACCAAGGAAGAGCTCGAGTCCAGGTATCACGTTCGCCTCGAGCGCTACGTGAAGGACATGCTGATCGAGATGCACACCCTGAACGAGATGGTCGACACGCTGGTGCTGCCGGCGGCGTTCGGCTACTCGGGTGCGCTCGCGGCCGCAGCGGCGAACGCGGTGTCTGCCGGCGTGAAGGTCGTGCCGCAGATCAAGGCGGCCAACGAGATCGGCACGCTCATCGAGGCACTCCGGAAGCACCGTGACTCCCTCGAGGACGTCATTGGCAGGGCTGAGGGCATGCACGATGACCTCGCGAAGCAGGCGAAGCTCCTGACGGGCGCCGGCGCCGACGCAATGGCCAGCTCCCGAGCGGCGTCCGACGCGCTCGAACTCGCGGTGTCCGACGAGCTCTGGCCGCTGCCCAAGTACCGGGAGATGCTCTTTCCGGTCTGATCGGCGGAGGTCGTCGGGCTGACACGAAAGGCACATCCCCCACGTACGGGGGTGTGCCTTTCGAACGTTTGGTTACAGCAGAGCGCCTGTCAGACGCACTCCCGGCGCAGTAAGCTCAGAGTCATGGATCTTTATCTGGTCTCATTGGCGACCGGTGCCGTGGGACTCGGTGCAATGGCAGTCGGCGGGCTCTCGCACGCCGGCGCCGGGCACGTGGGTCACGGTCACGCCGGCGTAGGCCATGCTGGGCATGGCCACGGAGGCGTTGCGCACGCCGGCCATGCTCAGGCAGGTCAGGGCCACGCAGGAGGCGCTCAGGCCCACGCGGCGCACGCGCATATGGGAGATGGATTCCGCTGGACGTCGCTCCTGTCGCCACGCCTCGTGTTCGCGCTCATGGTGGGTTTCGGGGCGGCGGGAATTGCGGCCACACCACTGGCGGAGCCGATTCGGTTCGGCGTGGCCATTGCCGGCGCGGCGGCGTTCGAGCTGCTCCTCGTGGGGCCCATCTGGCGCTTCCTGTTCCGCTTCGAGTCGCGGCCGGCGTTCACTCTGGAGTCTGCCATCGAGGACGAAGCCCGTGCCGTCACGAGCTTCGACGCGAATGGAAACGGTCTCGTTGCCGTCGATGTCGACGGACAGGTTGTCCAGCTCCTCGCGACACTGGCGGTTGATGACCGTGCGCGCGGCATCCGTATCCGCAGCGGCGACCTTGTTCGCATCGCCGAAGTCGATGCCGCACGAGGCCGTTGTACCGTCACCGCTCCAATGCGCTGACGCTCCCTCACTCATCGCTCTCATATGAACATCCTGATTCTGGCAGCGGCCGTTGCATTTGGCGTGCTGGTCGTGCTGCCGGTCATCGTCGCGTCGTTTCTCCGCAATGTCGAAGCGGGAACCATTCGCCTCGTGAGCTGGCTCGCGGGCGGCACGGTGATCTACCGCGGACCCGGCAAATCGAAGGAGATCCCACTGCTCACCACCGGCACGACGATCTCCAGCAAGGTCATCAACGTCGACCTCGACATCACCGATCAGACGGCGGATCTCGATGCTGGTGGAACACCACAGCCGATCAAGGTGCGCGTGCTCGCCAGTGCCATCGTGTCGGTAGGCGACACGGATGTCCTGATCAAGACGGCAGCCAACCGCTTCTTCGCCAAGCCAGAAGCGGATCAGGTCAACACGCTCACGGATCTTCTCTCCAGCTCCGCGCGCCGCGCCATCAACCTGTTGACGCACGATCAATTGTTTTCTGCGCGGTCTGCGCCGCGCGTGTTGCCGGCCGGTACGTCGCCGGTTACCGCTGTGGTGGCAGTCCCCATCAGGGCACTGACGACGACCGACGGAGCGACGGAGGCGATCGAGGACGAAGACGACCCCCTCGCGGTGATCATTCGGAAGGCATGCTCACGCGAGCTCACCGACCTCGGCCTGATCTTCAATTCGCTGAACATCAAGGTGGTGCAGAGCGAGGTCGCGGACGCCAGACGTCGCATGTCTGCGGCAGAGGCTCAGGCCACGGCTGACATCGTCTCGGCGCAACAGGCACGCCGCGCCAAGGAGGCCACGATCGAGGCGGAGCGCATCATCTCCGATCGCCAGCGTGAGCTCGAGCAGACAAAAGCGTCGAACGCGGCGCTCGTGGCACAGGCGGAAGCGAAGCGGCAGGAAGCCATGGGCGTGCAGCGCGTCGCCGAGCTGGACGCCACGCAGATTGCACAGGCTAGAGCCGACGCCGAGAAGGTGCGCATCGGAGCACAGGCTGCCGCAGAGGCTGAAGCGATCCGGATTCGGACGGTGGCGTCAGCGCAGGCGGAAAGCATCCAGAAGGTCAATGAAGCCATCGCGGCGGGAGGCGAGAGCTACTTCCGCTATCGACAGATCGAGATGCTGCCGGTCATCGCCCCCAAGATTGCCGAAGCCCTGGCGGAGTCGCGGATGATCACGGTGTCCGGCGGCGAAGGCGGCGGCGCCGCAAATCAGACCACGAATCAGATAGCCAGTGTGATCCAGACCGTGCTCGCGGCGCAGCTTGTCGCGAAGAGCGGCGTGCTCGGGCCGGACGACAAGAAATAGCTCGCGACGGCGCCTAGTCGGCGGCCGGCTCAGGTGTCAGTGCGCGGTGCCGGCGCCAGCCGCGCCGGCCGACCCAGGTCTGTAACTCGTCGAGATACGTGTAAAACACGGGTGTCACGTAGAGCGTGACGAGCTGGGAAAATGCGAGCCCGCCCACCACGGCCACGCCGAGTGGGCGGCGGCTCGCGGCACCTGCGCCCCAGCCGACGGCGATCGGCAATGCACCCATGAGCGCCGCCATCGTCGTCATCATGATCGGGCGGAACCGCACGCTTGCCGCTTCGACGATGGCCGCCGCGGGCTCGCGTGCGTGCGTGCGCTGCACCTCGAGCGCGAAGTCGATCATCATGATCGCGTTCTTCTCGACGATGCCGATCAGCATGATCATGCCGACAAACCCATAGACGTCGAGATCGAGATGAAACAGCATGAGGGTCACGAGGGCTCCGAATGCCGCGAACGGCAAACCGGACAGAATCGTGATCGGATGGACGAAGCTCTCGTAGAGCACGCCCAGGATCACGTAGATCACGAATACGGCCAGCACGAGCAGAACGAGAAGACCCTGCTGCGTGGTGAGGAAGGCCTCGGCCGTGCCCGAGAAGCTGCCCGATACCGACGGCGCCAGCACGTCCTTCGCTTCGCGTTGCACATCGCCGAGCGCGGAGCCCAGCGAGACACCCGACGCGAGATCAAAGGAGATCGTGACCGACGGAAGCTGGCCGGAATGGTTCACCGTCACGGGGCCGACGCCCGATGTGAACCGCGCTACCGCGTTGAGTGGAACGACTTTCCCCTGCGTCGACCGCACCCAGAGCTTGCCGAGCGACTCGACGTCCTGCTGAAACTCGGGAAGGAGCTCCATCACCACCCAGTAGTTGTTCGTGGAGGTGTAGATGGTGGACACCTGCTTCTGTCCGTAGGCGTCATATAGCGTGTTCTCGATCTCCGACGCCGAAACGCCGAGCTGGCCCGCCTGTTCGCGGTCGATGTCCACCGTCACCTGCGGATTTTCGATCAGCAGATCGCTGGTGACGTTGACGAGCGACGGAAGCTGTCGAAGCCGAGCTTCCAACGTGCGTGCGCTTCGATTGAGCGTCGCAAGATCACCGCTCAGGACGGTGTACTGGTACAAGCTCTTCGAGGTCAGGCCGCCGATGGAAATCGCGGGCGGATTCTGGATGAAGAGCGAGATGCCGGGCACGTCGAGCGCCTGACGCGAAAGATCCAGCGCAATCTCCTGTGCGCTGCGCTTGCGCTCGCTGATCGGTTTGAGGTCGATGGTGAGCTGCCCCTGGTTCGCCGCCGGCGTCGTGCCCACCGACGATGTCACGGAACGGACGTCGGGATCCTTCGCAATGGCCGCCGCGAGCTGCTGTTGCGCTTCGATGAGCGCACTGAATGAGACGCCTTCCGCCGCCTCGGTGATGGCAAGGAGTTGCCCCGTATCATCGATCGGAAACAGACCCTTCGGCGCGATCATGAAGAGAGCCGCGGTGAGCGCGAGCGTGATCACCGAGAAGATCAGTGCTGCGAGGCGTCTCGCCATCACCCAATCGAGGCTCCGGGCATACGCCGCAAGCCAGCGATCGTAAATTCGTTCGGTCACCTGATAGAAACGGCCCTGCGCCTTTCCATGCGTGGAGCGCAGAAATCGGCTCGACAACATCGGCGTGAGACTCAGCGAGACGAAGCCGGACACGAGGATTGCGACGCCGATCGTCACCGCAAACTCATGAAAGAGTTTGCCGATGATGCCGCCCATGAAGAGCACCGGGATGAAAACCGCGGCGAGCGAGAAGGTCATCGACACGATCGTGAAGCCGACCTCCTCCGCGCCGTCGAGCGCCGCCTGCATGCGCGGTTTTCCCATTTCCAGATGCCGGACGATGTTCTCGAGCATGACGATCGCGTCGTCCACCACGAAGCCCACGGCGAGCGTCAGGGCCATGAGCGACAGGTTGTCCAGGCTGTAGTGGAGCAGATACATCACCGAGAACGTGCCGATGATGGACATCGGTAGCGCGAGACTCGGGATGATCGTCGCCGAGAGGTTGCGCAGGAACAGGAAGATGACGAGCACCACGAGCACGAGCGTCAGCTCGAGGGTGAACGTCACGTCTCGGACCGACTCCTGAATCGTGAGCGACCGGTCATAGAGGACCGAGACCTTCACGTTGGGCGGAATGTCCCCCTGCACTTTCGCTAACGCGTCCTTCACGCGTTGTGCGACCGCCACCGTGTTCGTCCCCGGCTGCCGCTGGATGGCCAGCACGATCGAGCGCGACGTCCCATACCAGCTCGCCGTCTTGTTGTTCTGGACGTCGTCCGCGACGCGGCCGATCTCACTCAGATGCACGGGGGCGCCGTTGCGGTACGCCACGACGAGATCGCGGAATTCGGCGGCGGATTGCAGTTGTCCGCTTGCCTGCACGGTGAGCGCGGTGCGCGGGCCATTCAGCACACCGGTCGGCAGATTGACGTTCTGGCTCGTGATTGCGGTGGCGACGTCCTCGAGTGCGAGATTCCGTGTCGCGAGCTGCGAGGGATCGAGTTGCACCCGCACCGCATACTTCTGCGCACCGTACACCAGCACCTGCGCAACGCCGGCGACCGTCGAGAGACGCTGCGCAATCGTCGTCTGCGCGTACTCGTCGAGCTGGGAGAGCGGTACCTGGTCCGACGTCAGCGCCAATGTGATGATCGGAGCACTTGCCGGATTGGCCTTCTGATAGGAGGGCGGCAGAATGCCCTGCGGTAATCCGCGCAGCGTCTGCGTGATTGCCGCCTGGACATCCTGGGCGGCCGCGTCGATGTCGCGGTCGAGCGAGAACTGTATGACGATCTGCGTCTGCCCGAGGCTCGACGTTGACGTCATGTTGTCGATGCCCGCGATCGTCGAGAACTGCTTCTCCAGCGGAGTCGCCACCGTCGCCGCCATCGTCGTCGGGCTCGCGCCAGGCAGTACCGCCGTCACCGTCAGCGTCGGAAAATCCACGTTCGGCAGATCGCTCACCGGCAATTGCCGGTACGCGACAATGCCGAAGAAGAGGATCGCGATCATGACGAGCGTCGTCATGATGGGCCGTTTGATGAACAGCGTGGTGAAGCTCATGCCTGCATCTCCGTCAGCGGCGCGGGGCGAGCTCTGTCGAGGTCCGCTCGGACGACCAGGGCAGCCTCGACGACAGCCGGCCCAGCCACGCCTGCGTGTCGTCGAGGTAGGTGTAGAACACGGGAGTGACGAAGAGCGTCACCACCTGTGAGAAGGCGAGCCCGCCCACGACCGCAATCCCCATCGGCCGTCTCGACGCCGCGCTTGCACCAAAACCGATTGCGATCGGCAGCGTTCCGACGATCGCGGCCACCGTGGTCATCATGATGGGCCGGAACCGGACGCTCGCCGCCTCCGCGATCGCTGCGGCGGGCGAGATGTGCTCCGCCCGTTCTCGCTCGATGGCAAAGTCGATCATCATGATCGCGTTCTTCTTCACGATACCGATGAGCATGACCACTCCGACGTACCCATACACGTCGAGCTGCTGTCCGGTCACGAATAACGCGAGCAGCGCGCCAAATGCAGCGAACGGAAGCCCCGTGAGAATCGTGATCGGGTGGATGAAACTCTCGTAGAGGATGCCGAGGATGATGTAGATGATGAACACGGTGATCAGCAGGAGAACGCCCAGCCCTTGCTGCGACTGCTGGAATGCCTGCGCCGTGCCCGAAAAGTTCGCCGTGATGCTCGTTGGCAGGATGCGTTGCGCAAGATTCTCGACCTCACTCGTTGCCGCACCGAGGTTGCCGTTGGGCGGCAGGTTGAACGAGATGGTGACGGACGCGAGCTGCCCGGAGTGCGCGATGCTCTGCGGGCCCACGCCCGGCATAAAGGTCGCGATGTCCGACAGCGGCACGAGCTTGCCGGATCCACTCGTGATGTAGAGGCGCGACAACGCGTTGATGTCCTGCTGGTCCTCGGGCCGGAGCTGGAGGACCACCCAGTATTCGTTCGTTGGCGTGTAGACGGTGGACGCCTGTTGCTCGCTGTACGCATTGGCCATCGCGCGCATGATCGCGAGCGGCGTGACCCCAAGCATTGCGGCACGCTGGCGGTTGATCTTGACGTTTACGACCGGATTCCGGTTCTGCAGATCGCTGGTGACGTCCGCGAGCATCGGGAGTTGCCGCATGGCGGCGGCAAGCTGTTGAGCGCTCGCGTACAGCGTGGCCACGTCATGCCCCTGCAACGTGTACTGATACTGTGTCTTCGACCCACGCCCGCCGATGCGAATGCTCGGCGGATTCTGGATGAATACCTGCAGACCGGGAATGCCGCTCAGGCGCCGCGTCAGGATCTGCACCATCTGATCGGCCGACGGACGCTGTCCCGCCGGCTTGAGCACGATGTTGACTTGGCCGCTGTTGCCGCGATCGAGCGTCGACATGTAGCCCGTGACGTTGCTGTCGCGCGCGACCAACGCGTTCACCTTCTCCTGAAGCCGCTTCATCTCCGGAAACGACGTCCCCTGTGCGGCCTCCGTCGTGGCATTCAGCAAGCCGGTGTCGTCGCTCGGAAAGAGCCCCTTCGGAATGACGCTGAATATGACGCCGTTCAGCACGAGGATGATGACGGAAAAGACCAGTGTCAGGGGACGATGCTTCATCGCCCATCCGAGCGTCCGTTCGTAGCCGCGAAGCATTGCGGCAAATCCACGCTCGAACGCGTTGTAGAGCGGCCCGTGCGTTTCTCCCTCGTGCGAGGTCAGGAATCGCGCGCAGAGCATCGGCGTCAGGGTGAGCGAGACGAATCCGGACACCATGATGGCGGCGCCGATCGTGATCGCGAACTCGCGGAACAAGCGCCCGATGACGCCTCCCATGAACACCAGCGGAATGAACACCGCCGCGAGTGACAGCGTCATCGACAGAATCGTGAACGAGACCTCCTCGGCGCCGTCGAGCGCGGCCTCGAGAGGGGGCTGCCCTTGCTCGATGTGCCGGACGACGTTCTCCAGCATCACGATGGCGTCGTCCACGACGAATCCGACCGCCAGCGTGAGCGCCATCAGCGACAGATTGTCGATGCTGAAGTTCAGCACGTACATCACCGAGAACGTGCCCACGATGGCCATGGGCAGCGTGAGACTCGGAATCACGGTGGCTGTGACGTTCCGCAGGAACACGAAGATCACGAGCACCACGAACACCAGCGCGGCCAGCAGCGAGAGCTTCACGTCGCGCACGCTGTCCTTGATGCCGATGGAACGATCGTACCGCGTGGTGACCTTCACGGAAGGCGGCAGCGCCGGCCGGATCTCGTCGAGCGCCGCTTTCACTCGATCGGCAACCGCGACCGTATTCGTCCCCGGCTGCCGCATGACGGCGAGCACGATGGCGCGATCACCATTGTACCAGCTCGCGTTCTTGTCGTTCTGCACGTCGTCGAATACGCCGCCGAGATCGCCCAGATGGATCGGAGCACCGTTGCGGTTGGCAACGACCATGCGCCGAAACTCATCGGCATTGGACAATTGTCCGGTCGCGAGAATGGTGACTGTGCGGTCCTTTCCGTACAGCACACCCGTGGGCAGCAGCACGTTATTGCTGCGAACCGCCGCTGCCACGTCGTTGACGCTCAAGCCGCGCGTCGTGAGCTGCGCCGGATCGAGCCGGATGCGGACGGCGTATTTCGCCGAGCCGAACACGTTCACCTGCGACACCCCTTCCACCTGCGACAAGCGCTGCGAGATGGTCGTCTCGGCCACTTCGTCGAGGGCCGTGAGCGACATCGCGTTCGAGGTCAGCGCGAAGAAGAGAATTGGCGAGGCAGCCGGATTCTGCTTTCTATAGGATGGCGGAATGATGTTCGAGGGCAGGAACGCCAACGCGCCCGAGATTGCGGCGTTGACGTCCTGCGCGGCAGCGTCGATGTCGCGGTCCGGAGAGAACTGCAGGGTAATGCTCGTGTTTCCCAACGAGCTGCTCGACGTGATGTTGTCGATGCCTGCGATTGCCGTGAACGCCTTCTCGAGCGGCGTGGCAACCGTCGCAGCCATCGTCTCAGGACTGGCTCCGGGCAGATTCGCGTTGACGTTGATCGTCGGATAATCCACAGCCGGCAGATCGCTGACGGTGAGCATCCGGTACGACGCCACACCGAACACCAGAATCGCCGCCATGACGAGTGAGGTCATGACTGGACGACGGATGAACAGCGCCGTGAAGTTCACGGCGTTCCGCCAGCTCCTGTCGATGCGCCGGCGCCTGCGGCGCGACCACCGTTACGTCCGCTGCGACCTCCGGTTCGACCGGCACCACCGCGACCGGTTGGGGCGCCTTGAGGCGAGGCAATCGTCACTTTCGCGTTTGGCGTCAAGCGTGATTGCCCCTCGGTGACCACCTGTTCGCCGTCGCGCAGCCCGGCCGCGATGATGCTTTGCGCGCCCACCGTGCGCTCGACTGTAACCGGCCGCTGTTGCGCCGTGCTGCTGTCGGTGAGCACGTACACGTACGGTCCTTGCTGGCCGGGCACCACCGCACTCGAGGGAACGACGAGTGCATTCTGCTCCACGAACAACCGGAGTTGCGTGGCCACGAACTCGCCCACCCACAAACGCTTGTTCGGATTGGGGAACGATGCCTTGAGCAGCACGGTACCCGTCGTGGTGTCCACTGCGTTGTCGATGAAGGCAAGGGTGCCATGCTCGGGCTCTACGACCGCAACGAGCTGCGACGACGTTGCGCCGCTCGGAGACGCGCCGCTGCGTCCGGGACGGCTTGCTCCCGGTGGCCCGCGCTGCGCCGAAGGGCCCTGATCTCCAGGTGCGATCGAAAGACCGAGCGGCGGCGTGCTGTCGGTCACCTGAGCGGTTCCGCCGTTGGGAATCGCCGTAACCCCAAGCGTGCCGGTAACCCCGTAACGCTGCAAGAGCGGAAGCTGCGTCGAGGGAATTGCGAAGCGAACCAGAATGGGCCTGACCTGATTGATCACGACCAGCGGAGTGGTTCCGGACGCGTGCACCAGATTGCCGGCCTTGACCAGCACCGAGCCCGTTCGACCGCTGATGGGCGCCCGGATGACGGTATTGTCCAGATTGAACTTCGCATTCGAGACAGCAGCCTGAGTTGCCGCCATCGCCGCCGCGGTTGCGGCGGCGTTGGCGCGCTGCTGGTCCGCTTGCTCCTTCGTCACGTAGTCCTGCTGCGCGAGCGACGCGTATCGCTCCGATTCACGTCGCGCGTTTTCCGCGTTGGCACGATCGCGTGCGAGATTTGCGAGCGCCTGCTCATACGCGGCCCGGTACGGCCGCTGATCGATCTGGAAGAGCACCTGCCCCTGCGTCACGTCGCTTCCCTCCGTGAAGGCCACGCGCTGGATGATGCCCTCCACCTGCGATGCGACGACCGCCGACTGATAGGGCACCACGACACCGTTTGCGTCGATGGTGTACGGCAGGTCCGCCTTGTGCGCGCGCGTGACGGGCACCGGCACAGGAGGCCGGCTGCGCGCGGCGTTCTGCTTGGAGCACGCGCCGCCAACGACGAGCAGCGCGGTTCCTGCGAAGCCGAGTGTTCTGAGTGAGAGCATTGACGTCCCGTTCGCGTTTGGCGGAGTCATCGACGGAGTCCCGATGAATCCAGGCCTGACGGCAAGGAATCACCCCTCGGACCGAGAACGCCGACGTCATGTGAGAGTTGTGCGAGTGCGAACCCCCACGTCCAACGGGCTTGTGCCTGCTGCGCGCGCGCGTTCGCCAGCGCCGTCTGCGCTGTAATCAGATCCACGATGGTCCCGACGCCGGCACGATAGCGTGCTCGCGCGGCATCCTCGGAGCGGGTCGCGCTGGCGAGGAGTGCATTCGCGGTACGTGTGCGCTGCGTCGCCGTTTGCAGCGCGTAGTATGAGGTATAGACCTGCTGCGCCACCTGCGTCCGCAACAGATCGGCGCGCGCGCTCGCGACCGCCACCTGCGCCTCCGCCGCCGTCGTATTGTATTGGCGTGCGAGATTGAGAATCGGAATCTGGACGCCGAGTGTCATGGTGTAGTTGATGCCCTGGAATGCCGTAACGTTCGAGAAGGTCTTCCCGACGTTCGCGCCAAGTGTGAGCGATGGAAGCTGTGCCGAGCGTGCGACGCGAACCTCTGCTTGCGCCTGCTGAATCGACTCGCGAAGGGCCGCGAGATCCGGACGAAGCGCCAGCGCGCGGTCGATCAGCGAGTCCACCTGCGTAACGATCATCGAGACGGCCAGCGAATCGGTGGCCGGCGCCAATTGAAAGCTCGCGTTGGGCGGCAATCCCATGGCAACGGCCAGGCTCCCCCGAGCGGTCTGCAGATTTCCCTCCGCACCCTCGAGGTCGAGCTGCGCTTGCGCGAGCAGCGTCTCGGCCTGCAGCACGTCAGCGATTGTTGCGACGCCCGCGCGATTGCGCTGCCGCGCCGATGCGAGATTCGTGTCCGCCTCCGCCACGGTCATGCGCGCGGCCGCAACGAGTTGCCGCTGGCCCTGATACGTGAAGTACGCACCCTCCGCCTGGAGCGCGACGTTCTGTAGCGTGGCATTGTGCGTGAGATCGAGCGCCACCGCGGCCGCGCGCGCGGCGGCAATGGTGCCGGTGCGGCCGCCGAAGTCGAGCAGGAGGTATGAGAGGGTCGCGGTCGGCGTCGCCGTGGACCGCAGGCTGGACCCGAGCTGCGAGGTTGTTTGCGACCGCACGAGGTTCACCGTCGCATCCACCGTTGGCACGTAGGCCGCTGCCGCCGCACCATATGTCGCCGCTCCCGCCCGGGCTTGTGCCCAACTGACCTGCGTTTGCGGGTTGTTCCGAAGTGCGACGTCCACCACGTCGCTCAGTGCCAAGACATCCGCACGAACCGCAATATCGGCCGGCAAGGTTCGTGGCGCTGCCTGGAGAGGCTCGCGCGCCACCGTCCCGGCTGGAGGATGCCACACGTCGTTGCGCGTGGGCGGCGCCGCGGGCGCGCCATTGATGGAGGGGAGCGACCGCGAGCAGCCGATCGCAGCAAGGGATACGGCTGCCAGGACAAGGCGTCCGTAACCTCTGAGTTGCCTTGTACCTGTTGGTCGAACGAACGATCTAGGCACGTGCCGTAAGTAAAGAGGAACGCGCGCGAAGCCTCGCGCGCGCGTCGATTGGATTTACGCTCGCTCAGGCCCTTCCGCTGGCATTCCGCATACTTTCGCTTCCACGAAGGAGCGGTTCGGGACTGCTTGGCAAGCTGATCCGCTGGCGGACAAAGAGTCGTCTGGCGTCCGGGCCGGCTTCCCGCAAGTTTGGAGCGTCGCCCAGGCCTCCTTCCACTGGCGCTGGCAATATGCCCACCTGCCAGTGCCAACGCCGGCCCAAACACCCACACCGCCTCCCCACGGCCTCAAATGTCAACGCACATTCGTCTCAGCGCGTTTGTTGCGGCGCTCAGCATCGCCGCCACACTCGCCCCCGCACCGGCACTCGCACAGTTCGGTGGCCTGATCAACAAAGCGAAGGATAAGGTCGCCCAGAAAGGCGCCGATCAGGCCAACGAGAAGATGGCGCCGGTGGCGCCTGGGGAGCAGCTCACCGACGAACTGCTCGGAAAGGTGGTGACCGGTGCGGCGGCAGCCGATCGGGTGCTGGCCGACCGCGACAAGGTGCAGACGTCACGTGAGGCGCGAAACAAGGAGTTGTCGGCGCTCACCGAGAAGAACCAGCCCGTGCACGAGGCATACAACACCGCCAACAGCAAGATCCTCGATTGCCGCCACGCGTCGTTCAACAGTCTCGAGGAGGCGCGCCGAGAAAAGATCGATGCGGCGATCAAGGGGAGGCAGGCAGATCCCGCATTCATGGGCAAGATGCAGCTCATTGCGATGAAGTACGGCAAAGCCATCGCCGACGCCCAGCAGAAGAACGACCCCGTCGCAATGCAGAAGGTGCAGTCAGACATGATGAAGGAAGTGCTCGGAACCGACGTGTTTGCAGACATGAAGAAAGACACCGTCGCCACCGACGCGAAGTGCGGCAAGGTGCCCGCGATGCCGGCCGCGCTTCTCCAGGAGGAGATGCTCAACAAGGCCGTGAGCATTGCCGATGACAGCATTCGTACGCTGGAAGCAGCCGCGGTGAACGTCGGTGCACGGGCAAGTGGCCTCGAGCAGATCCGCTACCTCCAATTGAAGGAGCGCGCCCTCTCCATCATGAATCGTATGGCCGGTCAGGGCGCGGTCGTGAAATACGGCGATGACGAGATGGCCGCCGTGCGCAAACGTCAGAGCGAGCTCGAGAAGCTCAAGCGCGCGCTGTGATCCGTCGCAGCGCGGCGATCACCGTCGCGCTGGTGATTGCGGGGCATTCGCTGCAGGGCCAGGATCCAGCGCTTCCTGCGTCAGCGCTCTCGGTTCGGCGGCCGGATGGCTCGTGGCGTGAGTTCTGGAATTCGCGCGCGGCTCCTGTCAGGTGGAGCGCCGAGCCATTTCAGAGCTGGCTGCGATGGCGCGGTGGTGCGCCCGGAGTGAAATGGGCCGAGGTATCTCTGCGCGGCACTGCCGAAGCATGGCGAACGCGCCTGGTCGTCGCGCGATTGGACCCCTCGCAGCTGCGGTTTGCGCTGGACACCGCGTTCAATCCGCGGCGCGAAGCCGCGTGGACGCTGGCACACGCATCACACGACGCCGTGTTCGCAGTCAACGCCGGCCAGTTCGAGGCGACGATCCCGTGGGGATGGGTCGTGTTGAACGGGAAGAGTTGGCTCCCGGCGCAACACGGCCCACTTGCGCCCGCTCTGCTACAGGACTCGAGTGGCGCGCTGCATTGGGTTCGCGGTGATTCGGTCCCCAGCGTGGCGAGCAGGGCACCTCCTCGCTGGGCGTTTCAGTCCTACCCCGCCCTGCTCGACGACGGTGCCGTGCTCGAACCGCTACGGTCGTCGGGACACGGCGTGGACGTAGCGCATCGCGATGCACGAGCTGCCATCTGTCTCACGAGAGACGGTCACCTCCTCGTGGCCCTGACGCGATTCGATGCCGCGGGCCCGGGGCTTGGCTTCATCCCCTTCGGCCTCACCGTACCGGAGATGGCCGGTGTGCTCGGCGCACTTGGCTGTCGCGACGCGATGCTGCTCGACGGAGGAATCAGCGCCCGCCTACGGGTGCGCGACGTCGATGGCAGCCTTCACGATTGGGAAGGGTTGCGCGCGGTGCCCCTGGCCCTCCTCGCCTTTCCTCGCCTGGATAGAGTCTCCCTCGGTGACGACCGGCCGTGGCGACGGCGACTCCCTCAGTACTTGGCGAGGTAGTTGTCCAGCTCCCACTGCGACACCTGCGTGATGTAATCACGCCATTCCTGTCGCTTGGCCGCCAGGAAATGCTGCGTGATATGCTGGCCGAGGGCAGCCGTGATGACGTCGCTCTTTTCCAGTTCGTCGCACGCCTCGTTGAGATCGTGCGGCAAGTCGTCGATACGCAGACGGCGCTTTTCGCGGTGGCTCATCTCCCAGATGTTCTCGTTCACCGGCTCGCGGAAGTCCGCCTCCGTGCGGATGCCATCCAGCCCGGCAGCCAGCATCACCGCGAGTGCGAGATATGGATTCGCCGCCGGATCAGGCACGCGATGCTCGACACGAGTGCCGAGCCCCCGACGCTCCGGAATGCGCAGCATGGGCGAGCGGTTGCGCATGCTCCACGCGACGTTCACCGGCGCCTCGTAGCCGGGCACGAGCCGCTTGTATGAATTGACCAAGGGATTGGTGATCGCGCATGAGCCGCGCGCGTGCCGCAACAAACCGCCGATGTAGTGCAGCGCGGCGCTGCTGAGCTCCCACTGCGCATTCTTGTCCCAGAATGCGTTGTGCTTTCCCTTGAACAGCGACTGGTGCGTGTGCATGCCACTGCCGTTCTGCCCGAAGATGGGCTTGGGCATGAACGAAGCGGTCAGGCCGAACCGCTGCGCCACGACTTTCACCACGAAGCGGAAAGTCGCGATGTTGTCGGCGGTCGTCAGCGCATCCGCATACCGAAAGTCGATCTCGTGCTGTCCGTGCGCGACCTCGTGGTGCGCGGCCTCCACCTCGAAGCCCATGAGCTCGAGATCCTGCACGATGGCGCGGCGCGCTTCCTCGCCAAGATCCACGGGCGCGAGATCGAAGTAGCCGCCGATGTCATGGGTTTGCGTCGTGTTCTCGCCGTTCAGGCCGCGCTTGAACATGAAGAACTCGGCTTCCATCCCCGCGTTCATCGTGTAGCCCATCCGCGCCGCGTCCGCGATGACGCGCTTCAGGGCGCCACGCGGATCGCCCGGAAAGGGTTCGCCGTTCGGGAGATTGATGTCGCAGATCATCCGGGCGACACGCTGCTCCGGATCGCCCCAGGGAAAGATCCGGAACGTCGTGAGGTCAGGAGCGAGGAGCATGTCGCTCTCCTCGATGCGGACGAATCCCTCGATGCTCGATCCGTCGAACATGATGTCGCCGGCCAGCGCCTTCTCGAACTGCGACGACGGAATCTCCACGTTCTTGTTCACGCCGACGATGTCCGTGAACTGTAGCCGCAGGAAACGGACGTTGAACGAGCGCGTGAGCGCCAGCACGTCCTTGGCGGTGGCGTCCTTGAGCTCCGGTAGCAGTGCGCGGGTTTCAGTCACGGTGCAATGATAACAGCGTAATCGGAGGCCCGGACAGCTGTACCGCTCGCGAGGTTGCGATTCACCGTTTTGCGGTTCGCCATTTGTTCCTCGATTACCTTTCGCGCGATGTCGTCCCCACCAGCTCCAGCGACCTGTCCCCGCTGCGGTGCCGCGGCCTCCGGACGCTTCTGCGCCGCGTGCGGCGCGGCGCTCGAGGGTGCCTCCTGCCCCGCCTGCGCAGCGCCGCTCACAGCGGGGGCGCGCTTCTGCCATCGCTGCGGAGCACCGGCAGGCGCCCGCGCCGCTCCGGATCGCGGTCTTGCCGTTGCGCTCCCGTGGGCCGTCGCCGGAATCGCCCTCGTAGCCCTCATCTCACTCGTCGTCGGCCAGCGGTTCGGCTCTCGAGTCAATCCCGCCAGCGAGACCGCGCAAGCGCCGGGCGTGTCGCCCTCCGTGGGTGGCATGCCGCGGGCGCCGGACATCAGCCAGATGACGCCGGCGCAACGTGCCGAGCGACTGTTCGATCGCATCATGGCTGAGAGCCAGGCGGGCAACGTGGAGAACGTACGAACGTTTATGCCAATGGCCATCGCCGCGTACGAGATGCTCGCGCCACTCGACCTCGACCAGCGATATGACCTCGGCCGCATCGGAGAGGTGGGCGGTGACACCACACTGGCCCGCGCGCAAGCCGACACGATTCTGCGGGAGCGTCCCACGCATCTGCTCGGGCTCATACTGGCCGCCAAGGTTGCCCGCCTCGAGGGCGATGCAGCCCGCGCTCGGGCGTTCGACGCGCGGCTCATCGCCGCCGAAACGACCGAGCGCGCCGCGGGACTCGGCGAATATCTCCTGCACAAGCCCGACATTGACGCTGCGATTTCCGCTGCCCGTTCCCCCTCGAAGCCGAAGTGATGACCACCATTCACGTCGCCCACAGCCCCGATTCCGACGACGCGTTCATGTTCTATGCGCTCGCCGCAGGGAAGATCGATACGGAAGGACTCACCTACGTCCACGAGCTACAGGACATCGAGACGCTCAATCAGTGCGCCATGCGTGGAGAGCTCGAGGTTACGGCGGTCTCGATTCACGCCTTCGCGTATCTCAGCGATCGCTACGCATTGCTCCCACACGGCGCGTCCATGGGCGATCGCTATGGACCGCGGCTCGTCGCGCGTGAGGCAACCGGTCGCAACGCGGTGAGGGGCAAGCGAATTGCCATTCCGGGGCCGCTCACCAGTGCATACCTCGCCCTTCGCCTGTACGAGCCGGATTTTCAGCCCGTGTTCACGCCGTTCGATCAGATCGAGGATGCCGTCGTGAACGGCGATGTCGACATGGGACTCCTCATTCATGAGGGCCAGTTGACGTTCGCGGATCGTGGTCTGCACCTGGTGGCGGACATGGGCGAGTGGTGGTTTCAGGAGACGGGCCTTCCGCTGCCGCTGGGTGGGAACGTCGTCAGAAAGGACCTGGACATAGATATTAGGCGGAAGATTTCGCGCCATTTACGCGCCAGTATAGCGTATGGATTGCAACATCGCGAAGGAGCGCTCGACCACGCTATGCAATACGCGAGAGGCCTCGATCGCTCGAAGGCCGATGCATTCGTCGGCATGTACGTGAACGACTGGACGCTGGCCTATGGTCCGCGCGGGCGTGAAGCGGTTCGCCTGTTTCTCGGCCGCGGCGTCTCCGGAGGTCTCATCACCAAACCCGTGTCGGTCGAGTTCGCGGACGACTGACCTTCAGCCTTTTGCCGCCGTGAGTCGATACTGGGAAGTGGCAACCCAATCACGGTCGGATGCATGTTAGTGTCGGATCCCGTTTCTCCCGTTCACCAATCCATCGTGGCACGCGCCAGCAACCGCTCCAGCGGTGAGGTCAAACCCTACCGGGTCCTGGTCGTCGACGACGAGGACTCCGTCCGTGTGTCCATCGCGCGCTTTCTGAAGTCCCGCGGATACGAAGCGGTCACGGAAGACTCGGGAGCAGCCGCGCTTGCCCGACTGAGCCACGAGCATTTCGACATCATGCTCTGCGACATCCGGATGCCGTCGCTTTCCGGGCTCGACGTGTTGTCGCACGCGCTGCGGCTCGACAGCGAGCTCGCCGTGCTGATGCTTACGGCCGTCAACGAGGCGGCTACGGCCACGGAGGCCCTGTCGCTCGGCGCGATGGATTACCTCGTGAAGCCGGTCGAACTGGCGGTCCTGGAGCGTGCCGTGGATCGCGCGGCGCACCGACGCCAGTTGGAGATCGAGCGGCGCAACGTCGAGCGAATGATCCGCGAGGAGGTCGCCCAGCGCACGGAGGAGCTGGAGCGCGAGAAGCGTGCGCTCCATGAGCTGATGATCGGAGTCGCCGAGGCGCTCATCAACGCCATGGAGGCGAAGGATGTCTATCTCCTCGGTCACGCCCAGCGCGTCGCGGAGCTGGCAGCCTCCGTCGCCGAGGAGCTCGGCCTGGACGCCGACGTCGTGGAAGACGTGCGCCTCGCCGGCCGGTTGCACGACGTCGGCAAGATCGGCATTCGCGAGGAAGTCCTGAACAAGCCCGGCTCGCTCACGGTCGATGAGTTCGACCATGTCAAGGAGCACGTGAACGTCGGAATGGAAATCCTCGCGCCGCTGAAGCACATTCCCGCCGTGCTCGAGTACGTTCGCGATCACCACGAGCACTACGACGGCAGTGGCTATCCTCGCGGCCTCGAGGGCGAGCAGATCACGATTGGCGGCCGCATCCTCGCGGCCTGCGACGCGTATGACGCGCTCACGTCGCGGCGAGCGTTTCGTGACGCGCTCGACGCGCGCGAGACGATCCTGCGGCTCGAGGATAGCGTCGGCGCCCTGCTTGATCCCGATGTGTTCGCGGCGCTCAAGCGCGTGGTGCTCCGCCGTAAGACCCTCACGTTCATCGACGAGCGTTTCGCCTAGCGCGTGGCAACGCTTCCCCCCTCGGAAGCGTATATTTCGCGATGCTCCGTTCTCACAATTGTTCGCGGCTGTGGCGGCCCATTGCCATGGTCGCGATTGCAACTTGTCCCGCGCTCGCCCAGTCCGGCGGGGCTTCCGCGGCACCTGATACGCTGCGCCTGTCGCTCGGCGATGCCGTGTCGATCGCCCTTCGCCAGAGCGACGAAATCGGCATTGCCGCGGCACAGACGGAAATCGCGGACGCCTCGTATGGCGTCGCGCGCGCGAGCGTCCTGCCTCAACTGCGCCTCAATACGTCGTACACGCACGTGTACGAGAGCGCCCGCGGCCAGGCCGTCGGCTCCGTCTTCAACCAGCCGAATACGTACGCGGCCAGCCTGAACCTCTCGCAGACGCTCTTTCAGGGCGGTCGCCTCGTTTCCGGCATGCGGGCCGCCGCGGACGTTCGTGAGGCCACGCGGTCCGACGAAGTCGAGCTGCGTGCACAGATCACCGTGCAAGTGCAGCGCGCGTATCTCCAGGCGCTGTATACGCAGCGCATCGCGGATCTCCAGGAGAGAAACGTCGCGCTGTCCGCGAGTCGTGTGACGCAGGTCGAGCAGTTCGAGCGCGCCGGGCGCGCGGCGCGGTACGACGTGCTCCGCGCTCGCGTCCAGCACGCGAACCTGGAGCCGCTGGCGATTCAGTCGCGCAGCGACCACGAGCTCGCGGTGCTCGATCTCCGGCGCATCCTCAACATCCCGGTCGAACAGCCGTTCGCGCTGCTCACCCGGATCGATTCTGCCACGGTCGCGGCCGTCGTCGCGGCCATGTCGGACACTGTCACGAGGGGCCAGCGCGCGCTTCTTCGCTCCGCCGAGTTGAACGCGGATTTCCGTCGCCTCGGCATCGCTGTGGCGAAGGCGGACTACTATCCCACGCTCTCGGTATTTCTCCAGTCCGGCTATCAGGCATATCCTCCGGCGGGTTTCGGTTTTCCCAGCTCCCTGGGTCTTCAAACGGCAGAAGCGTGCCCGTCGGGAAGCGCCGCGGGCCGACTCTGTCAGAACGGCGGCTGGTTCTCGGATCGGCAGGCCGGCGTCACCATCAGCATGCCCGTTTTCGACGGCCTGCGCGTGAAGTCGAGCGTCGACCTCGCCGAAGCGCAGGCGCGCCTTGCTGACCTGCAACTGCGTCAAACGCGCGAGGCCGTGTCCATCGACGTTGCACGAGCGCGGGCGGAGCTTCGGCGCGCGATGGCTGTTTCGGCCGCGAGACATCAGAATTCGCAGGAGGCCGAGGAGGCCTTTCGACTCGCCGACCTGCGCTTTGCGCGCGGCCTGAGCACGCAGCTCGAGGTGACCGACGCGCAGCTCGCGCTGCTCACCGCGCAGAGCACCGAGGCGCGTGCGACGTACGATCTCTTTCTCGCCGTGGCCGATCTCGCGCGCGCGCTGGGCAGACCCATCCCGATCCCTTCCGCCGCGGCGGCGCCGTCGCCCTCGAGATAGCACATGTCCCACTGTTCGGTGTCTGGCGCAACTCGTGTCCTGATGACGTTCGCCGCCGCGGCGGTCGTCACCGCGTGCAGTAGAGACGCAAACGGATCTCCACCCGCAGGCAAGACTGACGCGGGCACTCGGTCAGACGGACAGAGCGTGTCGCCGAGCGGAGCGACGCGCTCCGCCACAGCCGGTGTGCGTGCAACGCCGTCGATCACGCTGGCGTCGTCCGATATCGCCGTGATCGCGCCGACCACCATCGAAGACGGCGTGGCCCTCACCGGCGACCTGCGTCCCATCGAAACCATCGACGTGCGTGCACGGATCGAGGGTGACCTCACCGCGGTACTCTTTCGCGAGGGGCAGCAGGTGTCTGCGGGTCAGGTGCTCGCGCGCTTCGAGGCGAGCGAGCAGGAAAGTGCGCAGAAGAGCGCTGAGGCCGATCGCACGGCCGCCAGCGCGGATCTCGCGAACGCTCAGTGGACGTACGAGCAGGATGCGTCGCTCTACAAGGCGGGCGCCATCGCACAGCGCGATTTCAAGAACGCCGAGCAGGCGGTCGCTGCCGCGCGTGCACGCCTCGCTGCCGCCGACGCACGGTTGCGCGCCACGTCGAATCAGTCGAGGGACACCCGTGTGATTGCGCCTGCCTCGGGCGTCATCAACAAACGTCTCGTGGAAAATGGCGAGCACGTGGCGAAAGGCGCCCCGCTCTTCTCGATCGTACGCAACGGCACGCTCGAGCTGGCGGCAGCAATTCCCGCACGGCAGGCAAGTGCCTTGCGCGGTGGGCAGATCGTGCATTTTTCCGCCGACGCACAGCGCTTCGACGGAACGGTGGCCCGCGTGAGCCCGACGGTCGATCCGGCCACGCGCTCCGTGACCGTGTACGTGGACGTGCCGAATCCTGGTGGCACCATTCGCGGAGGCACGTTCGCCACGGGCCGTGTGATCAGCAGGACGCTCACGGACGTTCTCGCTGTGCCCACCGCGGCACTGCGGCAAGCCGTGGACAACGGCAGGCCGTTCGTCTATCGCATCGATGGCAAGTCGGTGAGCGTCGCTCCCGTGCAGCTCGGCGCAGTGGACGAGCGGCAGGGTGTGGCGCAGGTGACGGATGGGCTGCAGGCCGGAGACCGGGTCATCGTCGGCAACGTCGGCACGCTCGGTCGTGGGATGCAGGTCATCATTGCCGGCGAGGAACGGAGCGCCGGCAGCCGCAAGCACTGACGGCGCGAGCTCCGGCCAGCGCATTGAACGGACGGTAGGCCATGTTCCTTTCGGACATCTCCATCAAACGACCCGTGTTCGCCACCATGATGATGGTGGCGCTCGTGGTACTCGGCGTCGTGAGCTACAAGCGTCTGGCGATCGACGAATATCCGGACATCACGTATCCGATCGTCATCGTTCAGGTCTCGTATCCTGGCGCGTCGCCCGAAGTGATGATGCGCGACGTCTCGAAGCCGATCGAGGAGGCGCTCAACACCGTTCAGGGCATCAAGGAGATCGGATCGACGTCGCTCGAGGGCATCACGATCGTTCGGCTGATGTTCAATCTCGGCGTGGAGGTCAGCGTCGCGCAGCAGGACGTGCAGGCGAAGGTCGCTCGCATTCGACGTACGTTGCCACAGGACATCGAGGAGCCGGTCGTCCAGCACTTCGATCCCAACGACGCGCCGATCATGGCCATCGCGCTGAAGTCGCGGGAGCGCTCCATCCGCGAGATCACGGATCTCGCCATCGAGGTCGTACAGCCGCGCATCGAGGCCATCGAGGGCGTCGGCGGTCTCAACATCGTCGGCGGCAACAAGCGTCAGATACGCGTGCAGGTGGATCCGGCGGCGTTGCGCGCCTATGGACTATCGCCGGCCCAGTTGACGGCGGCCCTCGGGCGTGAGAATCAAGAGGTTCCCGCAGGCCGTATCGAACGTGGTGCGACGGAGCGTCTCGTTCGCGTCACCGGCCGCATCGTCGATCCTCGCGCGTTCGCCGAAATCCCGGTTGCGGTTCGCGGCACGACGCCCGTTCGCATTGGCGACGTCGCGACCGTCGTGGATGGCGCTGAGAACCGGCGCACGGCGGCAGAAATCACGGATTCGACGGGCTCGGCGGAGTCGGTCTCGCTCGAGGTGCTCAAGGTTTCCGGATCGAACACCGTGCTCGTAGCCGACAACGTGAAAGGGGCCGTGCAGGAGCTCGTGCGCCAGCTTCCGCGCGACATCGAGATGCGCATCATCAGAGACGACTCGCGGCGCATCCGCGAGTCGCTCGCCGACGTGGAGCTCACGATCCTCCTCGGTGCCCTGCTCACCGTCGCGATCATCTACCTCTTCCTCAACTCGTGGCGCTCCACGGTCATCACGGGCCTCACGCTCCCGGTCTCGATCATCAGCGCGTTCTTCATCATGTGGGTGTTCAATTTCACCGTGAACACCATGACGCTGCTGGCGCTCTCTCTCGCCATCGGCCTGCTCATCGACGACGCCATCGTCGTCCGGGAGAACATCGTCCGGCATCTGGAAATGGGAAAGTCGCACTCGGCCGCCGCGCGTGAGGGCACGAGTGAGATCGGGCTCGCCGTCATGTCCACGAGCTTCGCGGTCATCGCGGTCTTCATCCCGGTGGCGTTCATGGGCGGCATCATCGGGAAGATTTTCTTCCAGTTCGGCGTGACTGTGGCGTTCGCCGTGCTCGTATCGCTCTTCGTCAGCTTCACGCTCGACCCCATGCTGTCCAGTGTGTGGGCAGATCCGGAGGTCGAGCACAGCGTCAATGACGGTGGGGCGCACCAGCGTGAGCAGCGCGCGCACGCAAATCCCATTCGGCGGGCGGCCTTCGCGTTCAACGACCTCTTCGAGCGCATCGCCAATCGCTATCCGTCGTGGCTGCGGTGGGCACTCGGGCACCGGGTCGTCGTGTTGTCGATCGCCGCGGTGACGATCGTGACCAGCTTCCTCATTCTTCCCACGCTCGGGTTCACGTGGATGCCGGACGTCAACGGTGATGAGTTCACCGTGTCGTTCCGCGTTCCGCCGGGCTCGCGCCTCGAGTACACGCTCGCCCGCGGCCGCGAGATTGCCGCATTCCTGAAGCGTCAGCCGGAGACCGACTTCACCTACCTCTCGGTCGGCGGCGGATTTCGCGGCACCCCGAATCAGGGGAGCGTCTATGTGGCGCTCAGACATGGCCGCACGAGGACGCTGGCCGCAATTCAGAACGACCTTCGCGGCAAGCTGCGAGAGATTCCCGGCGTGAAGCCGTCCATCACAGGCCCCGCGTCCATCTTCAGCCGCGGATTTCCGCCCATCGTCGTCAACGTGCAGGGGCCGGAGGCATCACGCCTCAAAATCGCGGCTGAGCGCGTGCTTCAGGCAATGAAATCGGTCGACGGCGTGGCCGAGCCAAACTCGAGCGAGGACGGTGACATTCCGCAGCTCGACGTGCGCGTCGATCGGCAGCAGGCCTGGCGCGCCGGACTTGGGGTCGGCAGCGTCGCGGCAACCCTCCAGCCTCTGTTCTCGGGGCAACGAGCCACGACCTGGGAGGATCCGCAAGGATTCGCGCACGACGTCGTGGTGGTGTTCCCGGACTCGCTGCGCAATTCCGCCGAGGACGTGGCACAGTTGCCCGTCGCCAGCTCCGTGAGCGATCCGTCCAACGGCCTTCCCTCCATGGTTTCGCTATCGCAGGTAGCGGAAGTCCGTGCGGGCGTCGGCCCGCAGCAGATCGAGCGGCGCCAGCTCGAGCAGCAGGTGCAGATTCGGGCCGGTGTCCTGCCCGGATTTGCGATGGGTAACGTGGCCAATGGGGTCCAGCAGGCCATCGACAACGTGGGTCTGCCGCCAGGCTACCACTTCGTGTTCACGGGCGACGTCCAGAACCTCGAGGAAACCAAGGGCTACGTTCTGAGCGCCCTCGGTCTCGCGGTCATCTTCATCTATCTCATCCTTGCGTCGCTGTTCGGATCGTTCTTGCAGCCTCTCGCCATCATGCTGGCGCTTCCCCTGAGCTTCATCGGAGTGGTCCTCGCACTGCTGATCACACGGGGCAACATCAACGTGATGACGATGATCGGCATCATCATGCTGATGGGGCTCGTCACGAAGAACGGCATCCTGCTGGTGGACTTCACCAATCAGTTGCGCATCGAGGGCCATTCGCGTTCCGAGGCGCTGCTGGGCGCCGGACGCATCCGTTTACGCCCCATCGTGATGACTACGTTCTCCATGATCTTCGGCATGATCCCACTGGCCCTCGCACTCGGTGCGGGCGCCGAGGTGCGGGCGCCGATGGCGCGGGCGGTCATCGGTGGCCTCATCACCTCCACACTGCTCACGTTGTTCGTGGTTCCGGTGATGTACACGTTCCTGGATGACCTCGGACGGTGGGTCAGCTCCAGGCTCGTGTCGGCGGCCGCGCACGACTCGGACACCATCCTGCCCCAGCCAGCGGCGGGGGATTGATCCGTCGCGAACGATTTGCGCACGGAGTCCGCTTGACGGATTCCGCGCGCCGCCGTACTAGGGTGATTGTTGTCGGAGCGACGACGCGCCCGAGGAGGCACACGACGTGCAGCCGGGCCGCGGCGTCGGGTGCGAGTACCTGGTCCGACTGTCCTATCTCCAGAGGAGGCCGTAATGCCGCGCGGTGACGAGGTGAACGAGGAGCTCCGCTTTTCAGATCGCGACGACGACGTCGATGATCTCGGTTACGGCGGTGGTGGTGGTGGATCCTCGTCCTACGACGATGAAGATGAGGAGGACGGCGGCTGGGCAACCCACAAGGATGACAGCGACGACCTTTGGGACAGCACCGACGACTCGGATGACGAGGAGGAGGAAGGGGTCAGCACGCCGCTGATCGAGGGCGACGAAGAAGAGGAGGAGAGTCCGCTCGTCGTCGCGCGCGCACCGAAGTCCGGCGGCGCGGGCCGGCCTATTTCGACCGTAGTCACGGCCGGCGCCGAGGGCACACCCAGCAAGCCGGTTACGGCCTCGAAGCACCCAGCTGCGAAGGAGCCCGGGAAGCACACGCCGGCGAAGCGCGGTTCGGTGCTCGCTGGTGCACCCGCGACCAAGCCGGTGCCGGCAGCGAAGGCGGCAGCAAAGAAAGCCCCTGCGAAAAAGGCACCCGCGGCAAAGAAGCCTCCTTCAAAGAAGCTGTCCGTGAAGCAGGCGCCGGAGAAAAGGGCGGCGGGAAAGAAGAAACCGGTGAAAAAGGCACCGCCGCCAAAGAAGGCCGCAAAGAAGGCGTCTGCGAAAAAAGGGACGCCAAAAAAGGGTGCGGCAAAGAAGGGATCGGCCAAAAAGAGCACCCCTCGAAAGGCTCCGGGCCGGAAGGGGAGTGCGAAGAAGGCCGCGAAACGCCGCCGCTAGCGGTGGCACGGGCGGTGATGACGGGGTGCGGTCTCAGGACCGCACCCCGTCTTTTCTTCCGTCTCCCGGCAGACGGGCGTAATATCACGGGATGAAGCCGCTCGAGCGCCGCGTGCTCGATGCCCTTCCGGCCACTGTCTTCGCGGTGGATCTGGATGGGCGAATCACTCTGCTGAACAGATCTCCTTCGCGATTTGGTCAGCAAGACGGAGCGCCACCGCTTCCCGGCGGGGGCGCTGCCATCGGGGCTTCCATCTGGGAGACCATCGGCGACGCCGGTGTGAAGGACCAGGTGCGGCAGGCGCTGGCCACGTTGAGCGAAGGGCGTGCGCCAACTGCGAGCTGGGAATTCGATGTCGGTTCCGCGGGCGCGGGACGGACGTTACTGGTGCAGGCCTCGGTCCTCGAGGACTCTCGGGCCCTTGTCGGATATGTCTTCGTGGTCTCGGACACGACCACTCGGCACAAGGAGTCCGACATGCCGGCGCGCCACGGGCACAAGCGGCGCTCGGAGGCCATCGGTGACGTATCCGCCGGCGTCGCACAAGAGCTGAGAAGTCCGCTCTTCGGCATCTCGTCCGCCGCACAGCTTCTGCGCTTCCGCGTGAAGGATGATCCAATCGTGGAAAAGAACGTCGGGCGGATTCTTCGGGAAGTCGAGCGATTGAACAGCGTCGTCGCGGCACTGTTGGAGTATGGGCGGCCGACACCGCTGCAACTGCAACCTGGCGATCCGGACGTCGTGTGGGACGGCGTGCTCGAGAAGCAGCGCGGAAGCATGGAGAGCCGCGTCTTGCACCTCGATCGCGCCCGCGCCGAGCCTCCGGTCTCCTGCAGCATCGACGCGCAGCAACTGGCCGAAGTGTTCCTGAACGTCCTGGGTAACGCGGTCGATGCCGCGCCCGAGGGCGGCAAGCTCTCGCTGAAATCGTCGCTCGCTCCCGACGGGACATGGCACTGTCGGCTGCACAACGATGGTCCAGCCATTCCCACCGACGTCCTTCCGCGGGTCTTCGAGCTGTTCTTCTCCACAAAGGGGGCGACGGGCATCGGCCTTTCACTCTCCAGAAGAATCGTGGAGGGGCACGGCGGCACGCTCTCGCTGGAGAGCACGCCGGCGCAGGGCACCGCGGCGACGATCGTACTTCCACCCGCGTGACCTCCGCGTCGCACGCCGGGCCAGCGCTTGCGGTGCTCGTCGTGGATGACGACGAGATCGTGCGCAACGGCCTCGTGGCTTTCTTTGCGACTTTGGGCATGTTGGTGCGGTGCGCCGCCTCGGCGGATGAGGCGCGTGAAATTACTGCGCACGACGCACCAGACCTCGTCCTTCTCGACCTGCGTCTGCCTGGCGGCGGCGTCACTCTTCTCGAGGCACTCCGGGAAGATGATCCACAGGTCGGCGTCATCATGATGAGCGGACGCGCGGACGCGGTCTCGACCGCACAGGCGTTGCAACGCGGAGCGCTCGACGTCATCGAGAAACCTCTGGAGCTCGATGCGCTGCAGGCGAGCGTGATGCGCGTCGCCGAGGTGGTGAGGCTCCGGCGGGAGGTCGTCGTTCTTCGCGAGCATTATCACACAGATGACGGCGACGGCACCCTGTCTCCCTCGCTCGAGAAGCTCGTCGAGGTGGCGGCGCGCAACGACGACGTACCCGTGCTGATCGTCGGCGAGGCCGGAACCGGCAAGACGCTGCTCGCGAGGCACATTCATGATGCCTCGTCCCGCCGCGCCGAACTGTTCGTCCCGTTGTACGGCGACTTTCGCGGGTCTGATCTGCCCGAGCAGGGGTTATTCGGACGCGAACGGGGGACTGCGACCTCGGCGACGAGATCGCAGCGAGGACTCCTGGAGGTCGCGGCTCGCGGGACGGTGTTCATCGCCGACGTGGATCGACTGCCCGCGGCTGTCCAGGCGAAGCTCCTCGACGTGCTCGAGAATGGCCGCTTCATGCGCGTGGGAGGGTCGGCGACGCTACAGAGCGGGGCCCGCGTCATTGCCGCATCGCGAAGGCGCTCGAGCGACCCCGCCGGCTTTCGCTCCGATTTACATCTTCCCTTGCAGCTGTTGACGCTCTCCATCCCGCCGCTGCGGGAGCGTCGTTCAGATCTTCCTGGCCTCGTGCAAGGTCTTTTGCCCCGTTCGGCAAGGCTGGATCATGAAGCTGCCAGGGCAATCGACGAGTACTCGTGGCCAGGGAACGTGAGGGAACTGCGGGACGTTCTCTGGCGGGCCGCACTGCTCGCCGGCGGCCGGCCGATTTCCGTGCAGCACCTGCTGCTTCCGCGCGCCATGGGCGACCGGAAGTGGCGTGATGCGTTGAGCTTGGCCGATGCGGAGCGTCGCGCAATTACCCGAGCGATGCGGACCACACGGGGAAACAAGGTGCAGGCCGCCGAGCTGCTTGGTATCGCGCGGTCGACCCTGCAGGAGAAGCTGAGGAGAATAGAGCCGCCGGCGAACGATGAACGGTGAATGGTCGTGGCTCCGATGTCGCAAAACCTTGTCCAGTATAGTATTACAGCTGCACGATGGCCGGTTTTCGGACAGTGGCTGTGGGTAGGGCATGACCGATTGTCGTCCACTGTTCGCGTATTGGCCTCTTTCCACTCGCTGCTCACCGTTCACCGTTTCCCCGCGTTTCCCAGGCTCCTGTTATCTTCCGCCGCTATGCCGGAACTGAACCCGTCCCCCGTTGCGCTGCTTCGCGCGCATTCGCGCCACGCGCCGTGGAACGCGCGCGGCCTCGCGGCGCACGTCACCGCGCTCGTGGACGCCGCCGGCATCCGGCCGACCAATGCCTCCGCGCGGTCGGCGCCCAGTGCGCGGTCCGTTCGATTTTATGTCGCCAGCGGACTGCTCGACCGCCCCGAGGGCGCGGGAACCGCCGCGACGTACAACTATCGGCACCTCCTTCAACTGCTCGCGATCAAGCTCCGCCAGCGTGAGGGAGCGACGCTGGATACGATCAAGACCGAGATGAAGGACGTGACGGGAGACGCCCTCGAACGGCGCGTCGCATCGTCACTGGCGCCCGCCCTGGGCGCCCACGCCGACCTTGCCGTGCAGAATTCCGATGACGATCGCCCCGCGAGCTGGCGGCGATTCCCCGTGGCAGACGGCATCGAGCTGCACGTTCGCGACGGTGCGCCGGCTGCGCGCGAGGAAGCGCTCATCGCAATGCGCGAGGCGGTTCGTGCCGCGTTGGGCCGCGCCGACATTCGCTGACACAACGAATCGTCACAGCAGTCGCGATAGCAGCGACGCGCCTCGTTCCATCAGACGGTCCGTCCATGGACGCTTCCGAAACTCGTGCAGGAGGATCTCGGTGGAGCGGGACAGGTCGTCCATGAAGATTCCGTTCATCTGCGCGCCGAGCGTCGAGTCGAGGAAGACCAGGTTGGATTCGTTGTTGAATGCGAGTGAGCGGTTGTCGAAATTCATCGATCCGATCGTCCCCCACACGCCGTCCACGATGAACGTCTTCGCGTGCATCATGGCGGGCTGGTACTCGAAGACGCGGATGCCGCCTTCAAGTAGCTGCTCGTAGCGGGAGCGCCCCGCCCACCACGCGGTCTTCACATCGGTCCCCCTGTTCACCGTGAGCAGCCGCACGTCCACGCCGCGCCGGCGCGCATCGAGCAGCAGTCGCCGGAAGTCGTCATCCGGGACGAAGTAGGAGTTGGTGACGTAGAGGCTCTTGCGGGCGCTCGCGATGGAAAGCGCGTTGAATCGTTCGGCCGGCGTGCTACCCGTCGTCGGCGACGGAAAGAAGACTCCCGCGCTCACGTTGCCTGGTCGCGACGTGAAGGCGGCCGGCGGAAAGAAGGTCTTGCCCGCGAGCAGCTCGCCCACGCATTCCGCCCACGCCGCGCCGAAGGCCGCCTGCAGCTCCATGACGGCCGGCCCCTCAAAGCGCACGTTGCTGTCTCGCCATTGATCCTTGTGGCGGCCGTCGCCGAGCCAGTAGTCGGCGAGGCCGAATCCGCCGGTGTAGCCGACGGCACCGTCCACGACGACGACACGCACGTGCGAACGATCGCTGGCATTGTGCAGCGAGTACCAATGCAGTTGTCGCAGAAGACCGACCTCGACGCCGGCTGCCCGCAAGCTGTCGGCCCACCGCGCCGTCAGATTCTGAGAGCCGAATGAGTCGAGTACGAGCAGAACGCGCACACCAGCTCGCGCCCGCTCGGCGAGGATGCTCGCCATGGTGTCGGCGACCGCGCCGGGCTGCGAATAGTACATCTGCACCGTAATGGTGCTCCTGGCCGCTCGCAGGTCCGACCACAGCGTTGCGTAGACCGTCCCGTTGTTGAGCATTTCGACGGCGTTGCCGGCGGAGACGTGCAGGCCGGTGTACAGCTCGAGCGTGCGGACGAATTGGGAATCCGAAACGGCGGGCGGTGCCTCGTGATGGCCCACAGTGCGGACGGCGCGGAACGGTGTGCCGCGAGTCAACGTCTGGATTCCGACGAGCGCCAAGGCGATGACGACGAGAAGGCCGAACAGGGCGCTGACGCGCTTTACTCGCAGCATTTTTCGCATTTGAAACCCCGCCGTCACATACTTCATGCCAGCAGGCGAGACTGGTTCAACGGTGTCCGGTTTCGACGCAGGGGCCGAGTGTGCGAGGGGACGTGGATTTCTCCGGACGAAGCGTGGTGGTGACCGGCGTGGGCCGTGCGGGGCAAGTGGGCGAGGCAGTCGCCACATCGTTCGCCGAGCGTGGCGCTCGCGTCTTTCTCGTCGGACGCGATGAGCGGGAGGTGAATGCTCGCACCGAGCAACTCCTCGCCGCCGGAAGGCGTGCCGCGGCGCTCGTTGCTGATCTCGCGGATGAGCGCGCGGTTGCTACGCTGGCCGAACGCGTGCGCGACGCGACTGGCGGCCGCGTCCACGCCCTCGTTCATCTTGCGGGTGGATTCGCCTCCAGCGGCGCGGTTGCGGAGAGCGACGCATCCATCTGGAGCACGCAATTCTCCATCAATGCGACGACGGCGTACCTCTCCGCGCGCGCGTTTCTCCCGCTCGTCCGCGCCACGAAGGGCGCGATCGTGTTCTTTGCGTCCGAGGCAGTGCTGCCAGGTGGGCGTGTGTCCGGCGTCTCCGCCTACGCGGCGGCGAAGAGCGCGGTCGTATCACTCATGCAGTCGATTGCGCAGGAGGAAGGCCCTCGCGGCGTGCGCTCGAATGCCATAGCACCCACGAGCATCAGAACCGCGGCGAACCTTGAATCCATGGGCTCGGACGTGGCCTACGTGTCGCGCGAGGACGTGGCGAGCCTCGTGATGTGGCTGTGCTCCGACGATGCGCGCGCAGTGAACGGCCAGCTCATCCGCGCGCGCTGAATCGCGATGGTGGCGCCTGCTCCGGCGCGGCGAAGGTCCGTGCAGCGTGCCATTCGACTCGACAGGTCACTCGAGGCGCTGCCGTTCTTTCGGCTGAGCGATTCGGCCGAGGAGGACGTCATCGATTTTGGCGACGACGAGGGGCATCGCTGGCGTGTGATTCCGTCGCCGGACGACCGGGTTCCCGGAACGTTCGATCAGGATGTCTATGTGGAGTTGATGCGCCGGTTCACCGAGTCAGGCGAGCCCGACGACGGCGCCATCACGTTCACGCTGCATGCGTTTCTTCGGGCCATCGGACGACGCGTGGACGGACGGTCCTACGAGCAGCTTCGCGGAGCGCTCAATCGACTCGAGCACACCACGCTCGAGTCGCAGGGGATGTATGACTCGCGCAAGAGCGGACGTGCGGATGTTCGCTTCTCGGTGCTGTCCTCGGTGGCAGTCGAGCGGCGGCGACTGATCAGTCGCGAGCAGCTCCAGTTGTTCGACACCATCAAGCTCGGCGAGCCCGGCGTCGCGCGCGTCGTGCTCTCCGCCGTCGTGCGGGACAACCTGGCCGCGAATCACGTGGTGACCATCTCGGCCGGTACCTATTGGTCGCTGGCGTCCCCGGTCGCTCGGCGTTTGTACCGGTTGGTCGAGGTGGCGCGCGCGGAGGAGCGGCTCACTTGGCGCGTCATGCTCGAGCGGCTGGCGGAGCAGCTCCCGCTGGCCCAACGCTATCCCTCTCATCTTCAGCGCGTCCTCGGTCCTGCACATGAGATGCTGATCCAGTCGGGTATATTGCGGAATGCGGCTTTCCGCCAGCAGCAGCGCCGGTGGCTCGTGGACTATGTGCTCGGCTCGCGACCATCGTGACGCGATGGGAGGGATGGCATCATGACCACGAAGCTCGTACGGCCCATTCGCCGGGAGATCGAGATTGACGGTGATGCATTCACGGTCTTGCTCACACAGACCGGGATTCGTCTCACGCGGAAGCGGTTTCGACAGGGCCGCACACTGAGTTGGCGCTCGCTTCGGGAGCTCAGTGAGAGGGCCACGCTGGGAAACGACGTCAAGAACGCCTAGCTGCAGTCCGGAACCCGCGGTCCTGGCACGGCGTATTCATTGAGTAGAATCTCTCTTCTTTAGCAGACTCATCATGCGTCGTCCTCGGATTGCCCTTGTCGCCCTCGCGCTGCTGCCCATCGCGGCCGGTGGATTCGTTCTCCAGAGCAGCGTGTCCGCCGACGGCCCGCGCGTGCTCGAGCAGGTGCTGAGCCTGGTATCCCAGCGGTTCGTGGATACCGTGAGCGCTGCGGCGCTTTACGAGAAGGCCGCGCGTGGTTTGGTGAAAGAGCTCAATGATCCGTACAGCGAGCTCTTCTCTCCCAAGGAGCTCGCGTCCTTCTCGCAGCAGACCAACGGCAAATACGCCGGCATCGGGATGCAGATCGAGGACCAGCAGGGATCGATCACGATCAGCAAGGTCTTTCCGCATACGCCGGCGGAAGCAGCCGGCGTCCGTGAGGGTGACCGGATTCTCTATGTGGACTCGCTGTCTACGCGCGGATGGAAGACGCAGCAGGTCTCCGACTATCTGATCGGGAAGGAAGGAACCAAGGTTACCGTGAAGTTCGGACGGCCGGGTGTAGCGGAGCCCATCGCGATCAACTTCACGCGGCAGATCATTCATATTCCGGCCGTTCCCTACGCCATCGTGCTCGACAACCATGTCGGCTACGTACCGGTCCAGCGGTTCAACGAGACGGCGTCGGAGGAAGTGCAGGCCGCCATTGCGCGTCTCGCGAAGGAGGGTGTGCACGGGGTGATTCTCGACATGCGCGGGAATCCCGGGGGCATTCTCGATCAGAGCATCACCATGTCGAATCTGTTTCTGCGTTCCGGTCAGGAGATCGTGAGTGTCCGCTCGCGGTCGGCCGATGCGCAGAGCTTCGGGACGCGCGGCAACCCGGCGTTTCCATCACTCCCCGTATCGGTCCTGACCGACGAGTACACCGCGTCCGCCAGCGAGATCGTGGCGGGCGCACTTCAGGATCACGATCGCGCGCTTGTGGTGGGAATGACGACGTTCGGCAAGGGTCTCGTCCAAACGCTCTTTCCGCTCGATGGCGGCTACGCGCTCAAGATCACGACGGCCAAGTGGTTCACGCCGAGTGGCCGGAGCATTCAGCGCGAGCGCAAGTTCGTGAATGGGCGCTTCGTGGAGGAGACGCCGGATTCGTTGGAGACCGAGGCGAAGAAGAAGGCACGGCCTGCCTATCGATCTGACGCCGGTCGCATCGTGTACGGCGGTGGCGGCATTGCGCCGGACGTTCTGGTTCGTGACGACACGCTGACGACGGCGGAGCAGACCTTCGCGAAGGCGATCGCGCCGAAGTCGCAGGACGTGTACGTGGTCCTCGCGGACTATGCGCTCGAGCTCTCCCGGTCGGTGCCGCGGGACTTCCATCCGCAGCCGCAATGGCGCGACGAATTGTATCGCCGACTGACGGCCAAGGGTGTGACCGTGGACCGGGCGCAGTACGACGCCGCGTCGCGCTATGTGGACCGGCTGCTCGAGCAGCGAGTGGCGCGTCTGGCGGGTGGCGATTCGACAGCCAAGCGTCGTGATCTGGCCTTCGACGCACAGCTTCGGAAAGCGCTGGAGCTGATGCAGAAGGGCAACACCCAGAAGGATCTCTTCACGCTCGCGGCGGCCGAGACGAGACCCGGCGACGCGAAGGCCTTGCCGAAGAACCAGACCGCGGAGAAGCGCGTTCCCTGAGCGACACGGACTGATCGTATTGTGCGGCGGGCGTCCCCGAGCGGGGCGCCCGTTCGTACATTCCGGCCATGCGCCCGAAAGTCTCTCCCGTTCTGCTGGCGTGGGTCACCGCCGCTGCGTGTCTGCACACGGGATCCGCCGGAACCATCGTGCGCGATCCGGGCCCTGGAGAGCAGCATCTCCGCAACGTGCGGCAACTGACCAACAGTGGCGCGAACGCCGAGGCGTACTTCAGCGCAGATGGGCGCCGCATCGTGTTTCAGAGTGCGCGTGACGGCCGCGCATGCGATCAGCAATACGTGATGAACGTGGACGGCACCGACATCCATCGTATCTCCACCGGTACCGGAAAGACCACGTGCGGCTTCTTCTACGCGAACGACGAACGCGTGTTCTTCGGCTCCTCGCACGCGGAGCAGACCGCCTGCCCGGAGAAGCCGGACGCGTCGAAGGGCTATGTGTGGCGTCTCGATCCCTACGACATCTACACTGCCCGCCCGGATGGATCAGATCTTCGGCGGCTCACGAACTACGGCGTGTATACCGCCGAAGGTGTGGTCTCGCCGGATGGAAAGACGATCGTCTTCACGTCACTCAAGGACGGGGATCTCGACATCTACGCGATGAATGTGGACGGCGGCAACGTGCATCGGCTGACGTCGACTCCCGGGTACGATGGTGGTCCGTGGTGGTCGCCGGATGGAACGAAAATCGTCTATCGCGCGTGGCATCCCGTGGACACCGCACTCGTCAGCTATCGAGAGCTTCTGTCGCAGCGGCTCGTGCGTCCCAATCGCATGGAGCTGTGGATGATGAACGCTGACGGAAGCGACCAGCATCAGATCACGCACCTGGGCGGAGCCAACTTCGGGCCTTCGTGGACGCACGACGGGCGCCGCATCATCTTCTCGTCGAACTATCGGCATCCCCGCACCGGCAATTTCAATCTCTTTCTGATCAACTCCGACGGTACCGGACTCGAGCAAGTGACGACGAGCGCGGGATTCGACGGTTTTCCGATGTTCAGCCCCGATGGTACGACACTCATCTGGGCGTCGAATCGGCATGACGCGAAGCCGGGCGAAACGAATCTGTTTCTCGCCGACTGGGCACCCTAGTCGGGTTGCTTTCTGCCGCAAAGTGCTTTACCATTCTGGCAGTAGGCTCGATTCACAGGGAGACCCGAATGTCGCTGCCCAGACTGCTCAAGCACCCGAGCGGATTCCTTCCGCTGGCCATGTCGCTCGTCGCGCTCGCCACGGTCGCGCTTCACGTCGCGCGGTTCGGGTCCGCACCCGAGCCCGATGAAGGCGCCGCTGCTCACATCTGGCAGTTGCTCATGGTGGCGCAGATGCCCGTCATCATCTTCTTTGCCATCAAGTGGATTCCGCAGGCTCCACGGGAGGCGCTACCGATACTCGCTCTGCAAATTGCAGGGATCCTCGCCGCCATGGCGCCTGTGTTCTTTCTTGGGCTCTGACATGCTCACTCGCTCTCGCGTTACCGCGGCGCTTTTCCTCCTCGCCGTTTCGAGCGCGCCCGCGCCACTCCTTGCGCAGCGGCCGGCCGCACCTGAGATCCTCCTTCGCCTCGACGACGTGGGCATGAATCACTCGGTCAACTCAGCCATCGCGCGCGTGGCGGAGTCGGGGATTCCGTTCTCCGCTTCGGTGATGTTCGCGTGTCCGTGGTACCAGGAGGCCGTGGAGATTCTTCGGAAGCATCCACAGGTCGCCGTTGGAGTGCACCTCACCTTGAACTCCGAGTGGCGCAACTATCGGTGGGGACCCGTGCTCGGAAAGGCGGGAGTGCCAACGCTCGTTGACAGCGTGGGATATTTCCTCCCCTCGACAACCGAGTTCCTCGCGCGGAAATACGACATCGGCGACGTCGAGCGCGAGTTGAGTGCCCAGATGGATCGGGCAATGGCGTCGGGGCTGCCTATCTCGTACGTCGACTACCATATGGGTACGGCTGTCGCGACGCCCGAGCTCCGCGCGGTCGTTGAACGGCTGGCGAAAAAGTATCGCGTCGGAATCTCGCGCTACCTCGGTGAATCGTACCACACCATGTTCGACACCGCGATCGACGAGAAGAAACCGGCATTTCTGGCATTACTGGGAAGCGCCGACACCACGCGAGCCAACCTCATCGTGGTGCACGCCGCTATGCGCACCCCGGAAATGGATGTGCTCTTCGACCGTAACAACGCGGCGCAGAACAGCGCCGAAGGAGTTCCCCTGGTAGCGCGCCACCGGCAGAGCGAGCTGGAGATGCTTCTCTCGCCGGAGTTCGCCGAGCGAGTGCGGTCCGGAAAGGTCAGGCTGATTACGTATCAGCAGCTCATTGCCCGTGCTGCACGTGTTCCGGCGACGTGACGTCGAAATAATTGATGGCTGACGCACCACCAAGCTATCTGATCCGACAGTTCGAAACGGCATGGAAGCTCACCAGCTACCATCTCGACGGACTTGCGACTGAAGAGTGTCTATGGCGCCCGGCGCGCGCCGGACTTCACGTACAGCAACGGTCTGACGCAACGTGGCACGCCGACTGGCCAACGCACGAGGGCTACGACATAGGCCCGCCGAGCATCGCGTGGCTCACGTGGCATATCTGTTTCTGGTGGTCGATGGCGCTCGACCACTCCTTCGGGAGTGGAACGCGCGCGCGCGAAGACGTACCGTGGCCCGGTAACGCCAGCGACGTACGCAAAGAGATCGATCGGCTCAAGACCGCGTGGCAAGCCGCACTCGATGGTATAGCCGACGACGACTTACGATCGACAGACCGAACGCGATGGCCCTTCAAGGATCGTCCGTTCGGCGATGTCGTCGCCTGGGTCAATGTCGAGCTCACGAAAAATGCCGCGGAAATCGGCTACGCGCGTTTTCTCTATGCGGTGAGCACGCGCTGATGTCGCACAGGATGCGCTCGTGAGATCAGCGCTCAAGGTCTCGGGCGACGAGGTGGAGCGCGGCTTCCGCTGAAAGAGCGGGAGTCGCGTCGTCCGGTGTGTCGCCAGCGTCTGGGTCCTTGAGCACGTGTCCCGTGAGCACGGCGACGAAACGTTCGCTTCCATCCACTTCGCCGGAACGCATCAGCTTTCGCACTCCAGCCACACTCGCGGCGCTCGCGGGCTCGCAGCCGACGCCGCAGCGGTCGATCACCCGCTTCGCCTCGAGAATCTCTTCATCGCTGACCGCGACGACAGTGCCGTTCGTATCGCGAATGGCTCGGACGGCACGATCCCATGACGCCGGGTTCCCGATCCGAATTGCCGTTGCGCGCGTTTCCGCTTGCACGTGCACGCGTCGTGAGAAGTGCTCCGCGAAGCCCTGCGCGAAGGGCGATGCGCCCTGCGCCTGCACGGCGAGAAGGCGGGGAATGCGATCGATGAGCCCGAGTGCGTGCGCCTCGACAAGCGCCTTTCCGAATGCGGACGTGTTCCCCAGGTTGCCAGCCGGCAGGGCGATCACGTCGGGGGTGTTCCAGTCGAGCTGCTGTAGCAGCTCGAACACGATGGTCTTCTGTCCCTCGATGCGAAACGGATTGAGCGAGTTGACGAGATAGACGCCGAGTCGCGCGCTCACGTCGCGGGCAACTCGCAGGCATTCGTCGAAGTCCCCCTTCACTCGGATCATCCGCGCGCCATATGCCAGGGTCTGGGCGAGCTTGCCACGCGACACCTGCCCCTCCGGCACGAACACATACGCGGGAATTCCGGCCTGCGCTGCGTAGGCGCTCAGCGAAGACGACGTGTTTCCCGTCGAAGCGCAGGCGACGGCACGCGCACCGACGCGAAGTGCCTGGGTGATGGCGACGGTCATCCCGCGATCCTTGAACGACCCGGTCGGATTGTGCCCCTCGTGCTTGAGGAGCAACTCTTCGACGCCAGCGTAGTTCGCCACGGCGCTGCGTGAGAGCAGCGGCGTGTTGCCCTCCGGATGGGTTACGATCTCTTCGTCGGTTGCCTGAAGCACGAGCTCGCGAAACCGCCACACTCCGGATCGCATCGACGTTGGCGCTCCAGTAGGCGCTTGTCGTCTCGCCTCGAAGCGCGCGCGGAGTTCATCGGCACTCGGGAGCGCTGTGTGCTCGACGCTCAGCAGGCCTCCACAGCTCGCACAGATGGATGCGGCCGTGCGATCGTCTTCCGTGCGCCCGCATGCGTCGCAGTGGACCAGTGTGGTGGATGATGCGATGCTCATGACGTCTCGACGATTGTTCCGTGGCGATCGATGGTCGTAATGGTCGTGACGCATGGCAGCGGCACTCGCGCGTACGCCTCCTTCATCGCCGCGGCAATCGCTTCCGCCCGTACGTGGTCGTCCGTCACCGCGAAGGAAGTGGGACCTGCTCCCGAAATGGAAGCGCCGAGCGCGCCCGCCTCCAACGCGGCGCGCTTCGCTTCGGCGAATCCCGGCAGGAGATGGAGCCGGGCTGGTTCCGCGATGCGATCGTCGATCGCCCGGCCGAAGAGCTCGACGTCGTTCGTGTAGCATGCCGCAACGACGGCGGCCACCTGCGCAAGTTGGTGCGTGACGATTGAAAGGTCGACCGAGCGCGGAAGTGCACGGCGGGCCACCGATGTCGAAAGCCGCTGCGACGGATGCGCGAGGACGAAGATGAGCTTGTCGGGAACGGGCAATCGAACGACGTCGATTGGCGTCACCGACTTCACGAGCACGATACCACCCAGCAACTGAGGAGCGATGTTGTCGAGGTGTCGGCCGGCCACCTTTGCCTCCGCAACGAGACAGCATTCCAGAAGCCGTGCGGCGTCGAGTACGCTGCCGAGCAGCGCGTTGACCGCCGAGGCGCCGGCGACCGCCGAGGCGGCGCTTCCACCTTGTCCGCCAGACAGTGGCAACCCCTTGCGCACGCTCAGCGCGACGCCGGCCGCTACCATGTGCACTCCCATCCGTGTTGCCGCATCGAGAACTGCATTCGCCGCGATTGCGGACGTGTGCCGTTCGGCGTTCACCGGCAGCTCTGTGTGCCCAGGATCGCGGACTGTGACGCCCTTTGCGTCGCTCCACTCCGCCACGACTTCGTCGCGCGCGCCGCTCAGTGCGCAGCCCAACACATCGAGTCCGGGGCCGAGGTTGCCGATGCTGCCTGGTGCGGTTGCGCGCGCCGACGACGCAGTGGAATCGACGCGAGTCACTGTGTCGTCAGCCGAAGGACGTCGCCAAGCACGCCCGCTGCCGTCACCTCGACGCCCGCGCCCGGTCCGGAGACGACGAGGGGCCTGTCGCGATACCGTGCAGTCGAAAAGATGAAGAGGTTGTCCGTCCCATCGAGCGCCGCGAGCGGATGGCCGCTCGGCACGCTTGCGAGCCCGACGCGGACGCCGCCCCGCGTTGCTCGAGCGCGATACCGAAGGACTTCTCCGCGCGCGCGCGCGGCACTCGTCCGCGCCTCCCACACGTCGTCCATCTGCGCGAGCGACGCCATGAACTCGTCGGCACTCCCCGTCTGAAGTGACTCGGGCACCAGGGACTCGAGCTCGACGTCCGCCAACTCACCACTATATCCGATCAACCGAGCAAGGATGAGCCCTTTACGCGCGACATCGAGTCCGCTGAGATCGTCGCGCGGATCTGGCTCCGTATATCCCCTGCGTCGCGCCTCGCGCACCGCATCCGAGAAGCGACGTCCGCGCCCCATCTCGCTGAAAAGAAACCCCATCGTGCCGGATGGTGAGCACTCCACGCTGTCGATTCTGTCACCCGACGCATGAAGCTGCTGAAGCGTGTCGATCACCGGCAATCCGGCGCCGACCGTGGCCTCGTGCAGAATGCGGCGACCGCGCGTCCGTGCCTCGTGCATGATCCGCTTCACGTCGGGGTGAGGCGCGGTGAGCGGTACCTTGTTCGCAAGAACCAGATCGGCTCCGTGTTTGAGGGCGAGCTCCAGTGCCGCGCCAGTGTTCCCGCTTGCGACATCCACGACGATTGGCTTCGCGAGTGCATGAGACATCATAAGCGCCATCGCATCCTCGGCGGTTCCCTTCCGGCCACCGGGAAGCCCGCTCAACTGGCCACCATGATTCTTGTGGACGATGAGTCCCGCGAGGCTCCGCGGCGTGATGCCACGCGGGCTGAAGATGTAGCCGGTGTGATCGATTACGCCGACGATGCGCGCCGTGGTACGCTCGTGCTGGCGGAGCGCTAGCAGTTGCGAGATCATCCCGCGCGCCACGCGACCCGCACCCAGTAGAATGAGATCGACGTGCTGAACGCGGCGGGCAGACCGGCCGCCGCCGATCTTGCCGAGGTGAAATGCGGTGTGGACGGCAACCATCGCCGCGGCAGCGTCGTGTTCGTTCACCACGAACGAGATGTTCCGCTCGGAGCTGCCCTGCGCGATGGCCGCGACGCTCACGTCAGCGTGCGCGACCGCTTCGAATATGCGTGCCGCGACACCCGGTGTGCGTGCCATGCCGGAGCCGACGACTGCGATCGTCGTCATCGACGTTTGTGCGATGATCTCCTCCACTTCGCCGCGCGCGAGCTCTGACGCGAATTCCGCTCGCAGCATGTCGGACACCTGGGCAGCACGATCCGCGGGGACCGTGAAGCAGATGGACTGCTCCGAGGACGCCTGCGAGATCAGTGAGACCGACACGCGTTCCGCCGCCAGAGCGCCGAAGATTCGCGCCGCGATGCCCGGGACGCCGAGCATCCCCGTGCCGTTGACGGAGAGCATCGCCTGACGCGCAATACCGGAGATGGCTCGTACCGGCGCGCCACGTGCCGGCCGGCCGACCACGATTCGGGTTCCCGCCGCAGCGGGATTCGCGAATGGACGAATCCTGAGCACCGTTCCTGGCGTGAGCGGTAGAAGGGTGCGCGGATGGAGTACCTTCGCGCCGTAGTACGCCAACTCCGAGGCCTCGCGGGCATCGAGCACCGGAACCACGCGCGCGTCCGCAACGATCCGCGGATCGGCTGTCATGCAGCCGGGAACATCCTTCCACAGGATCACTTCCTTCGCGTCGAGCGCATGCGCGAGCACTGTCGCAGTAAGGTCCGATCCGCCTCGCCCCATCGTCGTCGTGGAACCGTCGTCCGCCCGCCCGATGAACCCGGGCACCACCGTCATGTGCTGTTGCTGCAGGAGTGGAGCGAGCAGTGCACATACGGCGTCCGTTGACCGCCGGAGATCAGGACTGGCGTCCCCATGCCGATCATCGGTGATCACAACCGCCGCTCCATCGACGACCAATGCGCTCAACCCGTGCGCTTCGAGTGCCGCGGACACGATGTGCGACGCCATCCGCTCGCCGGACGCAAGCGCTGAATCACGCAGCGCATCGCCCTGCGTGCTCTCATTCGCGAGCATCGTCAGCGTCGCGTGCAGCTCGGCCGCGATCGTCTCGATTGCGTCGCCCGGTGAGGAGCGACTACTCGGCGCGGCGGCGCCGATCACCTCGGCCGCGACCGTGAGGTGCCGCTCCCGCAACTCTGTGGCAACGTCGAGCGCCCCATTCACGTCGCCATCGGCCGCAAGGCCGATGGCATCGAGAAGTGCGTCTGTTACTCCCTGAAGCGCCGAGCACACAATGACGCGCGCGTGCGTTGCGCGCTCCGTATGCAGCAAGCGCGCCACGGCGGCAATGGCGCGCGCGTCCGCGAGTGCCGCACCGCCGAACTTGTGTACGACGATGTCACGTTTCGCCGGCGGCATCGCTGTCGAGGAGATTGGGGATTCCCGTCACCATGCGTGGGTTTCGCCGAATTTTGCGATCCAGAGCCGCGCAGGATCCAGCCCGCGCTCCTTCCATCGCAACCTCGCACGCCGCGGCGGTTCGTCCATCGGCTCGTCGGTCAGACGGAATGTTCCCCAATGAATCCCGAGCATGAGCGGTATCGGAACGTCCGGATGTGGCGACACGACGTCCTCGAAAGCCTGAACGGCCTCATTGGGATCCACGTGCACCACGTGCATGAACCAGCGTGGTTCGTAGGCTCCGATCGGCATCATCACGAAGTCGAATGGGCCGCACTGCGCGCCGACGTCGGCAAACTCCGGATGATACGCGGAGTCCCCCGCAAAATAGACGCGGCGCGCGCCACGCTCGAGCGCGTAACCCCCCCAGAGCGTCTTGTTCCGGTCACCCATCCGCCGCGCGCTGAAGTGTCGCGCGGGGGTGCCGGTGATGCGAGTTCCCTTCACGTCCACCGAATCCCACCAATCCAACTCCACGACGTTGCGAGCGCCCCAGCCGCGAAGGTATGCGCCCAGGCGAAGTGGTGTTACCCAGGTCGCGTCGGGATGCGCGCGAGCGATTCGTTTTACGGCCGGCTTGTCGAGATGATCGTAGTGGTTGTGCGACAGCAGGATCATGTCCAGCGGCGGCAACGCGTCGAGCGATATCGCTGGATCCATCACGCGCCTCGGCCCCATCCATTGAACAGGAAACGCGCGTTCACTGAATACCGGATCCGTGATGATGTTCAGGCCATCCATCTGAAGCAGGATCGTCGAGTGACCAATCCACGTCGCGGTGTGTACGCCCGTGCCGACCCTCGGCTGGACGACGTCGGGAATCGCCCTCGGAAACGATCCGCGCGGTGGCGTGGGATCGCGTTCCTCTCGCCGTCGGTCGCGCGCCCACCGCAGCACGTCGCGCCAATCGTGCGGTGCGCTGTCGGGCCAGGGGTTTCTGAACGTGCCGTCTGCAGCGTGGTGAGGCTTGCTCGCGCTCATTTATGAATGCTACGCCATCACCTGGCGCCACGCGGCGACGTTCTCGCGCACGTGCTCGGTACGACGCATTCCTGTGAGCACCGTCGAAACCGCCGGCAGCGAGGCCGCAAACCGAAGTGACCGCTGCGCGTCGGTCGTGCAGGTCGGAAACAGTTCCCGCACCTCGTCCGGCAGGTCTGCTACCAACCGACCTTGCATCAACGGAGCGCTGACGACCACCCCGAGTCCGAGCGCTTCGGCCGCCTCGAAGAGGGGAACCAGCTTTCCCCCGAGCCGCTGTGTCGGGTTGCGCGCGGCCTCGGGCATCCCGAGACCAAACGGGAGTTGGACGACGCGGAAGTGGTTCCCCGGCCCTCCGATGTCGCGCGCGAGCGCAACCAGATCGGACAGGCTGAGGTGTTGCCTGTTGTCCGGCGGGACGCGAAGCCCGAGCCAGGTCGCGCAGCCGTAGCCTCCAATCGATCCCGACGTCGCGCGTTCCTCGAGCAACTCGAAGGCCGTGCGCAACCTGGCGCGAAACGTGGCTTGATCGACCGCAAGAAGCTGTTCTTCCGGATTGTGGAGATAGTAGAGATCGATGCAGTCGAGCCCCAGGTTCTCCATGCTGCGCTCGAGCTGCATCATCAGGAAGCGGGGATGAATCGAGTGGCCGCCGCGGGCCAGATCGTTCGACGTAATGACGCCCGGCACGAAGAGCGTCTCTTCCAGAAACGTTTCGTACGCTTCTCGGCTCGTCGGCGGCTCGCCATCGAGAGCGACATATCCGCCTTTGGAGCAGACAAGCACTTCGTCACGTCGAATCTCGCCGGCACTGAACGCCTCGTTGAGAGCGCTTCCCACCGCACGCTCCGAGCGCTGACAGCGATAGTTGATCGCTGTGTCGATGACGTTGATGCCCGAACCGAGTGCCTCCCGAATGCTCTTCCGGTAGCGATCGTCTTCGGCGTCGGTGCATTCGCCGAGGTACGTCCCCAGGCCCAGCGCACTCGCGGTGAGCGCGCGCGGCACAGTACGGTAGAAATCCGCCGGGTGCCGCACGTTTCGTGTGGCAAGTCGTAGCGTTCCATCCGTAGTTCCACGAGGGAACTTCAGCGCTCCCGACGTTCGTGGCGGAGTGAGCTTCTCGCCGTCGCCCGCCGGAGAGGAGTGGGTGGTACCAGTTGGCATTGCATCGTCACGCTACCCGGCGTGCCCGTCATCAGCAAGGGCAGCTGGCGGACGCGCCCCTTTGGCGTCCTCCGCTTGAGCCCGTCCGACGCGGCCCGCTAGATTGCGCGGCGCCTCGGAGTTGCGTCAGCTCATGCTGCCGTGAGGGCGGTTTCAGTCATTTGAGAAACGGGAGCGTTGCAAATGCCAGGTTTTGGCGCCTGGGGTGAACGTTGGTGGATGCCGGTCCTTTTCGTTGCGATCGCCGGCCATCTCACGAACGTGTGCGTCACCCTCTTCCTGCACCGCGCGCAGACGCATCGCGGCGTTCGGCTGCATGCGTTCGCAGCGACGCCGATGCGTCTGTGGCTGTGGCTGACCACGGCCATCGTGACCAAGGAATGGGTTGCCTGCCACCGGAAGCACCATGCGTTTGCCGATCGCGAGGGAGATCCACACAGTCCGGTACTCGAGGGGCTACGCGAGATCATCCTCAAGGGTGCCTTCTATTATCGGCAGGCCGTTCGGCAGCCCGGGATTCTCGAGAAGTACGGCAAGGGTACCCCGAACGACTGGCTCGAACGTCATCTGTTGACGCCGCTGAACTGGATTGGCGTGCTCGTGATGCTCGGCATCGACATCTATCTGTTCGGACTGTTCGTGGGCCCCGCCGTCTGGGCCGCGCAGATGATCTGGATCCCGCTCTGGGCCGCTGGCGTCATCAATGGCATCGGCCATGCGCTCGGCTATCGCAACTTCGAGGTAAAGGACGAGAGCAGAAACATCTCGCCCATCGCCATCTGGCTCGGCGGAGAGGAATTGCACAACAACCACCATGCCGATCCGCGCAGCGCGAAGTTCAAGGCGCGCTGGTTCGAGATCGACATCGGGTGGATCTACATCCGCGCGCTGAAGCTGGTCGGGCTGGCACGCATTGAGTACGCGCGCAACTACGGCCCGCCGCGCCATCACGACGATCTCGCCGTCGACGCGGCGGCCTGAGGCACCCAGAGCGTGCGCTCAATCCGGCGGTCGAACAGGCCGCCGGCCCGGTGGGACGGTCCTGCCGCTTGCATATAGATTCCTTGGTGACGCTCCACTGCGAGGACCGAGGAATCATGCCCGCCACCGTCACCTGCTCCCGCTGCGGCCAGACCCGCACCGGTTTCGAGCGACCGCCATTTCCCGGCGCCATCGGCGCGCGCATCGTGAGCGAGATCTGTACGGAGTGTTGGGCACTCTGGCTCAAACAGCAGACCATGCTCATCAACCATTACGGTCTCAACGTGATGGATCCGCAGGCCCGCAGCTTCCTCACGAAGAACATGGAGGCCTTTCTCTTCAAGAAAGGGAACGAGGAAGAGGTCGACACGACGAAGCAGGGCACGATCGCGTGGTGAGGGCCCGGGCGCATTCGCTGCGGCTTGCGGTGGCCGGCGTGTTCCTCACGGCGTGTGCGACCGGCGGCGCGGCGACACGCTCCGGCCCGGAAGACGATGCGGTGTGGGCCGACTCGGTACTCGGCACGCTCTCGCTTCGCGACAAGGCGGCCCAGATGGTGTGGCCGTGGGTCCTCGGCGACTACACCGCGGTGGACAACCCGGCGTGGACACGCATCGAGCGCCTGGTCCGCGAACAGAAGCTCGGTGGCGCCATTCTGTCGGTGGGCGGGCCAATCGACATCGCCGTCAAGATCAATGCGCTGCAGCGTGCCGCGGCCGTGCCGCTGCTCATCGGCGCCGATCTCGAAACGGGCGCGGCATTCCGTGCTCGCGGTGGTTACTTCATACCGAACGCCATCGACCTCGGCGGCGCAACCGCGTTTCCGTCAGCGATGGGAATCGGAGCCACGCGCGACACCGCCATCGCCTACGAGATGGGACGGGTCACGGCGCTCGAAGGACGCGCGCTCGGCATTCACATGGCGTTCGCGCCCGTGCTCGACGTCAACAACAATCCGCGCAATCCCGTCATCAGCGCGCGGTCGTTCGGGGAGGATCCGCACCTCGTGGCACGGCTCGGGCGGGCATTCATTCGCGGCCTCCAGGAGAATGGGATGCTTGCAACCGCCAAACATTTTCCCGGACACGGGGACACCGAGCAGAACTCGCACCTGGAGCTTGCAAGCGTCGACGCGTCGCGCGCCCGGCTCGACAGCGTGGAGTTGTATCCGTTTCGGGAGGCAGTTCGGGCTGGCGTACGGGCCGTAATGACCTTTCATGGTTACCTGCCCGCGCTCGACACCACGCACACTGCCGCCACGCTGAGCTCCAAGGTCATGACCGACCTTCTGCGGGACCAGATGGGATTCCGCGGAATTCTGGTCACCGATGCCCTCGACATGAACGGAGTGCTTGGCACGTCGACGATGGCCGAGGTCACGCAGCGTGCCGTGCTTGCGGGCAATGATGTGCTGCTCATGCCCTCGGACATCCCGACGGCAATCGACGCCGTCGCCGCCGGCGTGCGCACTGGCAGGTTCCCTGAATCGCGTATCGATGCGTCGGTGCGGAAGCTTCTGGTAGCGAAGCATCAGATGGGACTCGACCGCCAGCGCCTCGTGTCGGTCGAAGCCGTCCGGGACGTGGTCGCGGATTCGGCCAACCTCGCGCCGGCCCGCCTCGCCGCCGAGCGTGCGATCACGCTGGTGCGGGATTCGTTGAATCTCGTGCCATTGGGGCGAATGGCTCGCGCAAGCCGCGTCGTCAGTCTCACCGTGGCGCCGCGTTCGGACCTCAGTGCCGGCACGGCCTTCAATGCCGAGTTGCAGCGGACGTTTCCGCAGTTGTGGACGCAGGTGCTGACCCCGGAGATCCTCGTGGAGACGACGGCGGGCGCCGCGTCCGGCGGTACCGGCGCCTACGTAGCAAGCCCGACGCCGCGGATTCTCCCAGCCGCGGTGGACAACGCGCTGCGCGCCGCGGAGGGTGCCGACGTCGTCATCGTCTCATCGTACTTCGGCGCGAGCTCCAGCACCGCAACCATGGCTGCGACCGGCGGCCTTCCCGAGCTGATGGACGGTTTACGGCAACGCAACCGGCACGTAGTCCTCGTTTCTTTCGCGAATCCGTATCTCGCGCAGGATCTGCCGCCCGCTGCGGTATTCCTGGAGGCGTGGAGCGGTTCTCCGCTCTCACAGCGTGCGGCCGCGCGCGCGCTGCTCGGCATTGCCCCGATTACGGGCCAGCTTCCCATCAGCATCCCGTCAGTCGCGGCCTTTGGCGCCGGACTGCGCCGGGACGTGCTTACCGCGCCGTCGTCGCAGCGGACACCGTGACGCAGCGACGCGTGTGCCGTCACGTTTCTTTCGGTTGACGTCACGCGCCGATTCGCGTATATCACGCAGGCGCGGCGAGTCGCGGTGAATTAGAAACATCTCGTTACCATATGACGACGCCCTCGCGCCAACACGCTCTTGACTTTGGTGACGAATTGTTACTAATTCGCGCCACATGCGTGACCGACCACTCGCCCTGACGAAGCCAGCCGCCCGCCGCACCGCCCTCGCGGTGGACGTGGTGGTCCTCTCACCAAGGAGCGACACGCTCGCCGTGCTGTTGTCGCGCGCCGGGGGCGCTGCCAGAGAACGGTGGTCGCTCCCGTGGGACACGCCGCGACCCGGCGAAGGACTCGAGGACGCGGCCGCGCGTGTTGCGACGACCGTGCTTGGAGTCACTCCGGTGTTCTTCGAGCAGATCGGCGCGCTCGCCGACGCGCGGCGGCACCCCGGTGACGCCGACGTGTCGATCGGCATCGCCGCACTCGTTCCCTCGGACGTACACGGCGGGACGCGTGATGCGGAGTGGTTTCCGCTCGACGATCTGCCCGCGCTCCCGCCTCGACATCGCACGGTGGTCGATCGCGCGGCGTCGGTCGTACGGCAGCGCGTGGATCAATCCCCACTCGCGTTTCGACTGCTGCCCTCCACGTTCACGCTCAGCCACCTCCAGTCTGTGTACGAGTTGCTGCTCGGCCGGCGGTTGCACAAGGCCAGTTTCCGTCGCGCGCTGCAGGCGAGTTATCTAGTGGAGCCCACCGACGAGTGGCGCGGTGAAGGGCGCGGCCGTCCGGCGCAGCTCTTTCGCTATGCGCCGCGCAAGCGGCGCGGCGTCCGGCGTGGTGTGCGCTTCGATCTTTTCATGGACTGAACGACGTCGTCCGAAAACATACAGACGTTGTCGTGCCATCCCGAATGTCTCCCGAACCTCAGGAGTTGCCTCTTGCTGTTGGCATATTAGTCGCAATATGTTCTTTAGGTACAAACTCGGGACGTCGATGCTCGATTATCTGGACGGGCTGTGCGCGGCGTTGCTGGCGCGGAACGGAACCGAGATCCGGCGCCTGTTGCGGCATCCGCTCGCGCGGGCGCTTCCGCGTCGCGTGCGCGAGGAGGGATACGCCATCGCACGTGCCGGCCCGGAAAGTCTGCGCGCTCCCGTCCAGACCCTGCACTTCTACCATCAGACCTTGCATCTCCTCGGCGCACGTCCCGCGGCACGCACCGAGGCGGCGCCGGCCACCGACCGTGCGATGCCCGAAAACGGTCAGCTCGAGATTCCGCTGCGCGCTGCCGGCGGCTGAGACGCGTCTCCGGTGCTCGTCGCACGCTGCTCGAGCAGCAGCCTCGCGATGGCGGCGTTGTCTCGCGCAATCCGGAAGAGCTCCGACGTCACATGATTGGCGTCGCCCTCGAGCTCCTCGAGCACGATCGGACGATCCGCGTCGCTTCGCGCACGCGCCCGCCGCTCGATCACCACGCGGCCACTCAGTCGCTCGGTCGTGACGTCGGTCGGATTGCTCACCAGCAATTCGACGCGAACCGATCCGCCGCCGGGCATCCGCCGCGAATACAGCGACTCTCGTGACACGTTAGCTTCGCCGCCTGGAGCGGCGTTGACGACTCGCTCCGACACCAGCTGCTCCTCCGGCCGTAATCCGTCTCGACGCGCGCGGTGCTTTCGCGACGGCCGGCGCGCCGTCCAGCACATGCTCGAGCGCTTTGATTGCTCTTTCAACAGCGCTCATCGAGGGGCGATGCGCAAGGGCCTCACCCCACACGTCTCCCATCTGCACGACTCGCGCCGGCACGGTGCCCACCGTGTACGCCTCGATTCGGAGCCGCGCGGTCAGCTCGCGCGGCAGAACCGGCGTCGAGACGGATGCGAGGGGGCGCGGACGCACGCTGTAGACGCTCGCCGCACTCTTCCCACGTGCGTTCTGCATCGCGTCCACATAGATCGTCCCGTTCGGACGCGCCCGGATCGAGCGTTCCACCGTGGCGCTCTCGCGATGGCGTCCCGCGATCACCCGCGCCATCAGCGTGGCCAACGTGGCCGATATGTCGTACGAGGTTCGTGCCGGCAGCGGTATGACCACATGCATCCCCCTGGCGCCCGACGTCTTGATCGCCACCGGAAGCCTGCAGTTGTCGGCCAGCTGTACGACGGCTTTCGTCAGGCGCACGACCTCCGCGAAGTCGACATCATCACCCGGATCGAGATCGATGACGCAGCGATCGGCGTGATCGACGTCCGTGACCCGCGACAGCCAAGGATGCACTTCAATGGCGCCCAGCTGCACGGTGTACAGCAGCGTCGGGAGATCTCCGCCGATGAGTCGAGACTTGGCGCCCACCGACTCCGCCCTGACTCCGGCCGGTACATGCTCGCCGGCATTCTGTTGAAAGAAGAGCGGTCCCCCGACCCCATTTGGAAAGCGCTTCAATATCAGCGGCCGGTCTCGCACGTGCGCCTCCAGCACCGGCCACACGTGGGTGTAGTAGCGCATCAGCCCGCCCTTCGTGATACCGGCGTCCGGGAAGAAGACCTTCCCCAGACTCGACACGTGAAGCGAGCCAGCCGCGCCGAAGTCCAGATCGCCCTCGCCGCCGTCAGCCTCGATTGCATACAGCTGAGACTTCACATCGCGCGAACGCCCCAGCGCTCGACTGGGGCGTTGCTGTTTCCCGCCGGCGGACGACGTACGCCGCGGCATGAACGACGTTATCGCAGCTAGCCCAGCTTGGTGACGTCGGCCGCTTGCGGCCCCTTCTGTCCCTGCACGATCTCGAATTCCACCTTGTCACCCTCGGCAAGCGACTTGAACCCGTTTCCCTGGATGGCGCTGAAGTGCACGAAGACGTCCGGGCCGCCTTCTCGCGAAATGAAGCCAAATCCTTTCGCGTCGTTGAACCACTTCACCGTGCCGTTGATGCGAGCCATGAACCGTACCTCGAACCAGAGCCTTGGAGCCTGATCCCGCGCTTGGACGTCGCCGCTTGGCGATGGCGAAGTCCATGCGCGTGACCGCTGTTATGCCCCGTCGCGCCGACCAATCGGCTCTCGGGGCGGGACGTATGCGTGGATCGGGCAAGTTTTGTGCACGCGGCAGCTGACGCGCTTCGGTCCGTTGCTACCGGCGTCAGCCTTGGGAGACCGCACAATGCCCCCCAAACGCGACGCGGGGCCGATTTCTCGGCCCCGCGCCCACAGTGAACGTTCCCTTCGCCAGTGAGACTACGCGGCGCCCGCGATATACCGCGCGAGACGTCCGCACTCACGACACTGCAGCGTGACCTGCGAGCGCGGCGGCGGCGGAAAGTCGTCGGGCGTCCGCTCGATCTGTCCCGAGCAGGATGGACAGCTCAGCGGGGAGCCGTTCCGATCGTTCGCGATGAGGTGGAGCGCTTGCACTGGGTTATACGTAGCCGGTCGCGGCTTGCGCATTGGCCCTCCAAAATGATTTCGCACACACCCGGGTGAATTCGGGCTCCGGGTAGCCCTTGAAGAATAGTAACCTTCAAATGCCCTAAAGCACAGTGGGGCATTGTCTTGCGGCCCAAAATCGACCATCTGCCCACTTGACGCCATTCTGCGGACGTCCGTGGCCCGTGCCGCTGTGCCACCTGCACCGTCTCGAGCCCTCCCGTGCTCGACCGCCAACCATCCGCGGACGCCTGGGACGCGAGTCCACAAGCGTTATACCGCCATGAAGTCGCCGGGTTCCCAAAAGGCCGTTCGGAGCGGTTAACTCGCGCAATTTCCGTCGTGCGGCCTGTTTGCCCGTTGGCCCGGGCTGCGACACATCGTCGCAGGTCTCGCAAGCGCGATACTTGCCAGCGTGCTGGGCATGTTCCCCGGAGCATACCCAGCCACAGAGGAGATGCAGCGATGGCCATGAAGAAGAAGGCTCGCTCCACCAGGAGCAGCGGGCGAAAGGCAGCAGCCAAGCGCTCCGGAGGAAAGGTGGGCTCAGCCGCCCGGCGAAAGGCGGCCGCAGGGGCAAGGGGCGCAGGGAGGAAAGGAGCCGGCGCGAGGCGCTCGTCGTCGAAGGCGACAGCGAAACGCGGTGCCAAACGGACGGGGGCGAAGAAATCAGCGAAGCGCGCGCCGAAAAAGACTGCGACCCGCGCAGCGCGTCAGCGATCGATGTCCATCGTCGACCGCGTGAAGCGAGTGGCTTCGGGAGTCGTCGAGCAAGCCCAGTCCGCCGTAACCCACGGCGTTGACGCCGCCCGGGAGCTCGGCGAGAACATCGTTGAGCGCGTGACGACTTGACCCATGTCCTTCGTCGCTGCGCCGGCGCTCAGCTGGCGTGGCGGCGGAGGAACTGCACCACGAGCGTCGCGACCTGATCCTTGCAGTAGTCCACTGTGATGACGTGGCCGCAGCCGGACACCCAGTGGCTCTCGACCGGCCGCCGAAACCCGGCAAGTGCCTTGAGAGCACGGTCGGCGGGAATGCGGTTGTCCTGCCTGGAGTTGATCACCAGCGTCGGCTGCGTAATGAAAGGCAAAGCCGCGTATCCCGCATCTGCGGTCTCCACGAGCGCCTGGACGGCCCCGGGCGAGAACGTGCCGTAGGCGCGACTCTCCAACGATGCGGCGCTGTCGTGTACCGACGACTCACCCCTGCCGCCCAGATAGGGAGTGACTGCACCCCACAGCCAACGAAATCGGGCCGCCAGCCGAATGCTGGTCGGCGGGACGAGATACGGTGCAAGGAGCACGAGCGCACTCACTTCGGCATGTTCCCTGGCGAGACGGACCGCGATCGCGCCGCCCATGGAAAGACCCACGATTGCGGCGCCTCGCGACTGTGACTGAAGCAGCGTCAGCGCCGATTCCGCCGAGTCGTAATACTCCGCCGACGTCGTTTGGGCGAAGGCTCTCGGAGACCTTCCATGCCCGGGAAGAAGCGGCGCATGAACCGTATAGCCCTCGTCGGCGAGTCGTCGTGCAAGCTCCCGAAATGATTGCGGCGAATCGCCCGAGCCGTGGAGCAGGAGAACGCCGATGCCGTTCGTTCCCGGGAGCGTGAACGATTCTGCACCGAGCGCCACCCCATCAGCGCCAAATTCATATCGGGCCGAATATTCTGCGTCCGTCTCGCGCGCGATGCGTGCCCGATTGGCGATGAGTCCTGCTGTCGCCAAGCCGACTATCCATGGAATGGTCACCGTGTATCTGGGCCGGTCAGTATCGGCGTAGCGTCGGGTCGATCTCGACCGACCAACGATCGATGCCGCCCACGAGATTGCGCACGCGATTGAAGCCCTGATCGCGCAGCCACGCTGTCGCCGCCGCGCTCCGCATGCCGTGATGGCAGTAGGCCACGATCTCGGTATCGCGAGCAAGCGAGTGTACTGCCTGCGGCAGCGCGCTCAGTGGAACGAGCCGCGCCTGTGGGAGCCGGGCGATCGCCCACTCGTATGGCTCGCGGACGTCGAGGACGGTGATGGGCTCGCCCTGACGGAGTCGCGCCGCAAGCCGATTCGGCGTGATCTCGTCATCACTGAGCGCTTCGTCCGCGTCCGTCTCGTTCGGTCGCTGGGTCTTGGTATCCTCACCGCAGAATGCCTCGTAGTCCTGTAGCGTCGCAATCTCGCGCGTGCCACACGCGGGGCAGCCCGCATCCCGTGCAACCTCGATTGTCCGGAAGCGCATGTGAAGAGCGTCCACCAACAAGAGCTTGCCGATCAACGGTTCACCGATACCGACGATCAGCTTGATGGCCTCGGTGGCCTGCATTGCTCCGATCATTCCCGGTAGCACGCCGAATACGCCCGCCTCGGCGCAGTTGGGCGCGAGCTCGGGGGGCGGCGGCTCCGGAAAGAGGCAGCGGTAACAGGGACCATCCGGGGCACTGAGCACGGAAAGCTGCCCGTCGAATCGTGAGACGCTTCCCTGCACGTTCGTCTTTCCGAGGAGCACGCATGCGTCGTTCACCAGATAGCGTGTCGGAAAGTTGTCCGACCCATCGAGGACCAGATCGAATCGACGGATGATCTCCAGGGCATTCGCGCTCGAGAGGCGTACCTGAATCGGCTCGACGTCGATCAGTGGATTGAGATCACGTAGGCGGTCATACGCTGATTGTGTCTTCGGCAGCCCGACGTCGCGCGTCCCGTGGAGGACCTGGCGCTGAAGGTTGCTGATGTCGACTGCGTCCGCGTCGACGATGCCCAGACGACCAACGCCGGCGGCGGCGAGATAGAGTGCCGCGGGGGAGCCAAGCCCTCCTGCGCCGATGAGAAGGACGCGCGCCGCTTTCAGCCGCCGCTGCCCTGGCTCGCCGATGCCCGGCAGGATCAGATGACGGTGATAGCGCTGGAGCTCGTCGGCGGTCAGATCCGGTTCGTTCTCGAACACCATGATGTGAGGTGGCGGAAACGAAGAATACATGCTTCGACGTCATCGCGACGGCGAGTCACCGACCGCCTGCACACCGAGATCCGAACGCGATCGCGCTGGAAGTCTACTGAATTGCCGCCGTGACCGTTGTTGTGTCGCCGAGGACGAGCGGTGCGACTTCTACCACCCCGGTGAGACGTTCGAAGAGCCGCGCCGTCGGCGCCACATAGAGCGTGCTGCCGACGCGCTCCACCAGCCCCTCACCGGTGAGCCGGCCGAGCACGAGTGAAACGGATTCGCGTGTGGCTCCGACGAGCTCGCACAGCAATCGGTATTGTGCGCTGGAGAGCTCGATGCGGCCGTCCGGATGCAGGAAGCTCGCGTGCGAAGCCATACGCTGGAGCGCGGACACAAGCCGCTGCTCCACAGACAGTGTCGTCAGCTCGCGAAGCCTGTCGAGCAGAGACGTGCGCTCTGCCATGACCTGCCCGATGAGGGCGAGTGCCTGTTGTGGGCGTTCTCGCACGAAGGCACGCAGGTTGGACGTGCTGACAAAGATTGTCTCCGTTACTTCGTCTGCACGCGCATCGGTCGCATACAGCGCGTTTGGAGACAATCCTTCTGCCCCAAACGTTTCACCGGGCGTGGCGACCCACGGGACGAATCCTCGGCCCGCACGCACGCGGCTGCGCAGGACGACGCAGCCGCGGAGGACGACAAAAACACCGTCGGCCGAAGTTCCCCGCTCGTAGATCTGGAAGCCCGCGGGCCAGGACGCGCGCGCGGCGTACTCCGCAATCTCGAGCAGATCCTCCTCCGTCAGGCGCTGGCCCGCAAACTCACCGCGTTCATGCCTGTGCTGCCGCAAGGCTCACTCCTCATGTGCTCCCTACGGGCCACGCAATACATGGGCCCCGGGCAGCGCGCGGGCTCAGCGGTATCGCCAGTCCCTGAGCGCTAAGGGATGTCGAGCGCGCGCCGTGCCGCAGCTATCGCACGAGTAGCTGCGTCGAATCGCTGTGCCAAATCGGCAAGCTCGCTGCTTGCAAGTCGCTCGTCCGCCGCGCGCACCGCTTCATTCACGGACGGAAACACCATGTTTGCGTATCCATTGTCCTGATCGGCGACGTAAATGAGGTTGCGATACCAGGGACGGGTGCGAAGTCCCGCCGGTCGAATCAGCGCTCGTTCGACCTGAAGTAGCGCCGCATTCGTGGCTTGACGACGTTGACGTGATGGGCTGCCCGCTGCCAGCGCCGCATCGCGCGCCGCATTGAACGCGCGCGCTTCCTGTTCCATACCGGAGATGGCGCTGCGGAGTGCCGTCGTGGTCACCGCGCTCCATGACTTCGCGCCCAATGCGCGATCGAGCGCTGGAACATATCCCTGCATCGTGCGCGCGAACTCCGCATAGTCGTATGGCAGAATGTCGGAGTTCGCGATGCGAAGCACCATGGCCGCACCAATGCGCGCCGCTGCGGCATGATACGCGAAGGTGGAATCGCCAAACCTGGACATCCACGTAAAGTCGTCGTACTGCGAGTGATACACACCACCGGCGCCGCCGAAACCCCATTCGGCAATGGGAATGCCGAGGTGGTTGTAGAATCCTGCGAAGTCCGATCCGCCTCCCGGATCTCCCATCGCCGGGCTCGCCGTGTCGGCCACGGACGACGCACGTTGCCACTCCGCATACACGCTTCCCTTTCCGCTAGGATCCGGAACGGCTTTCGCGACGTCCCGGAGCACGGGCCGTAGCGACGGCGATCCTCCTGCGTTGAAGCGAATGCCTTGCGCGGCCACGTCCTGATTGAGGTACGCCACGCCACCCCGCGACAGGCGAAGTGAATCGTCCTCCACGAATTCCGTGGAGCCCATGAGCCCCCACTCCTCGGCATCCCATGTGGCGAATACGATCGTCCGCTTCGGTCGATGTCCGGCCTTCACGGCGTCGGCCACTGCACGCGCCGCCTCAAGCACACTGACGCTCCCACTCACATTGTCGGCTGTACCGGGACCCCAACCGTCGCGGTGGCCGCCGATCATCACGATTTCGTCCGGATACTCGCTGCCACGCACGACGCCGAACGTGTCGTAGATCGGCTTGACACCGTGCGTCGCGCGATCGTCGGTGACGGCAACACGTGCACGAACGACACCGGGACCGATGTGATATCGGAACGGCAGCCCGCCCTGCCATGACTGAGGCACCTCCTTTCCACGCAACGGCCCAAGCAGTTCACTCGCATTGCCGTAGGAGATGGGCACGACGGGAATGTGCGGAATCTGCATCTGGGCAATTGGTATCCGAGGCGCGCCCGATTTGCTCGGATACCCGGGCGTCGCCGGATCGCCCGCGCCGTTGTACACACTTCCACGTTGCACACCGTCGCGATTCCGCATTGGCCCGTCGGGGTACACGTCGCCACGTACGTATCCGTCGTCCTGCGGATCGCTGTAGATGAGCAGCGCGATGGCGCCGTGCTTCTCTGCCTCGCGGGCCTTGATACCTCGAAACGATCGTCCGTAGCGGGCGACCGCGACCCTTCCCTTTAGCGATACTCCGAGCGAGTCGAGCTGCACATAGTCTTCGATGAGTCCATAGTTGACGTATACGACGTCGCCGCTGACGTCGCCGACACCGCTATGGCCATTGACGGTGAGGTATTGCGGTCCACTCGAGGTCGGATCGCCTGTGACCGGCGGCTCCGCGAGCGCCAGCTTCTTCGGCGTCGGCACCACGCGCCATACCGCCACTGACGTCGCATGCGGAATGAACACGTCGTACTGCCGAACGTCCGTCTCCAACCCCATCGCCTTCATCTGCGCAATGACGTAGTCACGCGTGCGTTGCTGCGCCGGTGTTCCAGCGACGTGCGTTTCCTTCGACAGCTCACGCGAGTGAGCGCGCGCCCGTGCGGCATCGGGTCTCGCGATGGCCTCTGCTTCGAGAACACGCTCGGCCGCAGACCCTGCCGGCGAGTAGCCAGGAAGGGGCTGCTGCGCCATGGCGGTGATTGGACTCCACGCGAGGGCAAGTATCGCCGGCACTCGAAACAGAACGCGAGCTGTCGTTGTCATGGTACGCATGAATGGGTTGATGACGTGAGACATTCAGTCGAAGTCGCGCATGGCCGCGGCAATGGCCGTCCGCAGGCGGCGCTCCCGATCCGGACCTTCGCGCACGCTGCTCGCGAGGACATCGAGTAGACGGAGCATTTCATCTTCGATGAATTGCTCGCGCTCACGCACGCCCAGTGCGTCGAGAGAGCGCTCGGCAAGCGAGCGCAAACGGGCGAGGGTTTCTTGATCGAAGGCGCGGAGCTGCCCGCGGCTCGGAGCTGCTTCCATTGGTGGCCGATCGCGCCGTCGGCGCCCGGCCTCGAGCAGCGCGGACATCGGCGCGAGTGCGATCACGAAGGAGCCGGGCGTGTGTTCGGAAAATGAAACGATGACGTTCTTTCGGCGCAGCTCGTGAAATACGCGAACACACGCGTCCTTGACCACGGGTACGCCGTCGTCGCTGTTGTTTCCTCGTCCGGTGACGACGAGGACTTCCTTGGCATCCGCTACTTGTTGCTGTCGGAGCCAGTTGCGCACACGATGAGATGCGTCGGCCGCCGTGGGCAGAGCGCTCCGGATATTCAGCGTGCGGGAGGGACCGAAGCGCACCTCGTCGAACGCCTGATGCAGACCCTTGAGCCCTCGCTCCGGACGCTCGCCCATCCGTCTATTGTCGGTTTTCCGGACGGAGTGCCCGCTCGAGGACGTGGCCGTCGAGGTGCTCGGTTGCCGTGACGCCGGCGACGCGCGCCAGCGTCGGTGCCATGTCCACGACCAGAGCACGCTCCGCGTAGCGGCCCGCGATGAACCACGGGCCATAGAAGATCACTGGCACACGCGCGTCGGCATCATACGGTGTGCCGTGCTCCGCGATCTTGGCGTCCGCCGGATATCCACCCTCGACGGGAGTGAAGACCACTTCAACCGGTGAATCCGGTGGAATCATGTGCACCCACCGACGCGTGATCGCGTCGTGAATGGTATCCCTGGCGGCCAGATCGCGAACACGATCCACACGGTCGATCCCCGGTGCACGACGAAGCGCGGCGATGAAGCGCGCAAGGATGGGATCCGGACTCACCCCTGCCTCGGCAAAGCGTCGGCGATCGACGTAAACGAGTGGTCCATCGAGCACAATAGCGGTCGTATCGAGGCCGGCCGCGCGCATTTGGGACTGCAGTGCGTGGACAGCTGGCCGGACGTCGTAGCGGATTGGCGCGTTTCTGTGTGCGCGCCGCGCGGCAAGCTCGGGAAAGCTCGTCACGCCGTGATCTGCCGTGAGCGCAAAGACGATGGCGCTCGAATCGCGCAGCTTGTACAGCGAATCGATGAACGCGCCAAGCGACCGATCCAGACGGAGAATGTGGTCGTGGATCTCGCGTGACTCCGGGCCGTAGCGATGGCCGATGTAATCCGTTGCAGACAGAGAGATGGCAAGGACGTCCGTTGCGGAGCCGGCACCGAGCCGGAGTGCGTTGACCCCCTCGAGTGCCGCGTCGAGCGTGAGTTCATCCATCCACGGCGTGAATGGGAGATCGAGAGCGGCGCGGACCGTGTCGGAGGACAGTACGTGCGGAAAGACGAAGTCCGCGCCCTCGTGCTCCATTGGCTCCGAATCCGGCTCGGCGTATTGATTCGCTGGTAGCAGCAGATTCCACTCTCCGCCGGCGTGTCGCTGCGCAAAACGCCGCGAGTTCACTCGGCGGATCCATTCCGGCAGCGTGTCCCCGTAATATCGGCTGGTCGTGAATTCGCCGTTCGACGTGGCGTACCAGAACACACTCTGTTTTGCACGGCCCATCGGGAGAATGGCTCCACGATCCTTACGCGAAATGGACAGTCCGCGCGAGCGCTGGTCGCGCGTGCGCAGCCAGTCCATCAGCACCGAGCCACGGAAGCGGTACGGAGATGCGGGCAGGTCGCGCGACGTCAGCAGCGGCGCCTGGGGATCCTCCACTCCCGCCGTATTGCGAAGAATTCCTGTCGACCGCGGAAAGCGCCCGGACATGACGACGGAGTGACCCGGTGCCGTCTCGGTCACGGCGTGGTCGTGATATGCATTCGTGAACACCGCGCCATGCTGCGCAAGCCGGGCCAACCCTCCGCTCAGCTGCGTGCTCCATTGATCCACGTACTCGGCGCGCATCTGATCGACCGTGAGAAAGACGATCAGCGTCGGACGCGTTGGTGGATGGACGGCCTGTGCGCCAGCCGTGCCGCCAATGACCGCGAGGGCGGCTGCGAACGTGGAACTACGCAGGAAACGGTATCTGATCGGGAGATGCATCGCTCGTGTTCATCGGAAGCGGAGAGCCGAAAATCTACATCGACGTCGGCGCTCCGGCTGCGTGCGTCAGCGACTCTACAGAATCGTTTCCAGTATGTGGAGTCCCTGCGTCAGATCCTCCCGCGTGGCGATGAGCGGGGGCAGTATGCGCACCGTGTGCTCGCCGGCCGAGCAGACCAGCAGGCCGTGTCCCAGCGCATCAGCCACGATCTGGGACGCAGTATTGATGACGTCCACACCCCAGATGAACCCCATGCCGCGCACCTGCCGGATGCGACCGGTCCGCTCCGCGAGCGCATTCAGCTGCGCGCCGAACCACGCGCCCGTGTCACGCACGTGTGCCAGCAGCGCGGGATCCGAGAGACGATCCAGCACATGGAGAGCGACGGACGCCACGAACGGTCCACCGCCAAATGTCGTCCCGTGATCGCCAGACTTGATCGTGGATGCGATCTCGTCGGTCAGGAGAATGGCTCCCATTGGCAGACCACCCGCTATTGGCTTCGCCAACGTCAGCATGTCCGGAACGACGCCGGTCTGCTCGTAGGCGAAGAGCGTTCCCGTGCGTCCCAGGCCGCACTGAATTTCGTCAAAGATGAGCGCGATGCTGCGCTCGAGCGTGATGGCGCGCAGCTCCCGTAACAGGCCGGAATCCATCACGCGTACGCCGCCCTCCCCCTGCACCGGCTCGACGATGAGCGCGGCGGCGGTATCCTCGCTCAGCGCGGCATCGAGCTCGGTGAGATCGCGCTCGAAGATCGACACGCCCGCGGCGAGCGGGCGGAATGGCAACCGATACGCCGGTCGATCGGTCGCCGCGAGTGTGGCGAACAGCCGCCCGTGGAACGCCCCGCGCAGCGCCAGAATCTCGTGCTTTGCTTCGCCGCGCGTGCGCGCCCAGCGCCGCGCAAACTTGAACGCGCCTTCATTTGCTTCCGCGCCCGAGTTGCAGAAGAACACCTTGTCCGCGAACGAGCGCGACACCAGTGCGGCCGCAAGCCGCTCGCCCGGAGACGTGTTGAAGAGATTCGATGTATGCACCAGCCCGTCCGATGCCGCGTGCAGCGCGGCCTTGAGACCCGGGTCATCGTATCCGAGCGCATTCACCGCGATACCGCTCACGAAGTCGAGATACGCCTTGCCCTCGGGATCGAACAGGCGAACGCCGCTGCCACGCACGAATTCGACCGGAGCTCGCTTGTATGTGCCAAGAATGGGACTCTCGAGCGCGGCATCGACCGCGCCTGCGGACGACGCCTCGTTCCGGGGAGAGGATGCTCCGGTGGACTTCAATGCTGATGCAGTCATGCGCAAACACTCCCGGCTCGTGTCAGTATGGTGCCGCGGTCGAGCTGCTCGATGGCCGCGATATCCGAAATGCGAACGCGTTCGACACCTCCCTCGAGGGCGACGCGCGCCGCGCGCAGCTTGGCGCGCATGCCGCCCTGTGCAATGCCGTCGTCGACGAGGCGCAGCGCATCGTCCGGCGAGAGCGCAGCGGCGGGGACGCCGTCTATGAGCACGCCTTCGACATCGGAGACCAGCAACAACTCTTCGGCTTGCAGCGCAACGGCGATGGCGGCCGCGGCATCGTCCCCATTCACGTTGAGCGTGGCGGCATCGCCACCTTCCGTTGACCGGCTGACGGGCGACAACACCGGCACCAATCCGCCTGCGAGCAGGTGCTCGATGACCGCCACGTTCACGTCTGCCGGCACGCCGACGAAGCCGTAGACGTCGCGCTCGAGCGGCGTCGCCGACAACAGAGCGGCGTCTTCACCGGAAAGGCCGATCGCCGGCACACCGACGCCAACGAGCGCACTCACCAGCCGCTTGTTCGCCGATCCCGAGAGCGCCATGCGAATGATCTCGAGGTCCTGCACCGTGGTGACCCGACGCCCTTCCCGAAATACCGCGGCCGAGCCAAAGAGTTGTTGCAGGCTCGACACCTCGTCGCCACCGCCATGCACGACCACGAGCGAGCCCGCTGCCGAACGGTGCGCCGCGGCGAGCGCCGGTGCGAGATCCGGATCCGCCTGTGGCCGTCCTCCCACCTTGATGACGCGGGTCATGTCGGCAGGCCCTCGCACTCGTCCAGGCCGAACATGATGTTGGCATTCTGGATGGCCTGCCCCGCAGCGCCTTTCACGAGATTGTCGAGCGCCGAGGTGATGAGCAGCATCGGCGAGCGTGTTCCCTGCAGGGTGGTTGCCGTCATGCGAACGACATTTCGCCGGTGCACGTCCTTCAGCGCCGGTTGCTCGCTGATCACTTCGACGAACGGCTCGTGTTCGTAGGCCGCACGCAGCGGCGCGATCGGGTCTGAAAGCTCCTTCACGATCGGAACCGTGATGCTCGCGAGGATGCCCCGCGCCATGGGCAGCAGGTGCGGCGTGAACACGAGGTCGGCGTCACCCAGACCATGTAGCGTCGCCACCATTTCCTTCATGTGCCGATGCGTGTTGCCCACGCCGTAGGCGCGATAGTCGTCCGCGACTTCGGCAAAGAGCAGCTCGCGCTTGGGCGAATTCCCCGCTCCGCTCACTCCACTGGCGGCGTTCGCGATGATCGTTGCGCCAGGAGGAATGAGGTTCTGGCGAAAGAGCGGCACGAGGGGAAGCAAAATCGACGTCGGGTAGCAGCCCGGATTGGCCACGACCTGGGCTGAGCGCACGGCGTTCCGCGTCTCCGCGCCGAGCTCCGGCATACCATATGGAATGTGTTCGGACACTCCGCTGCCAGGCCGCAGATCATTGGAGAGATCGACGACGCGGGCACCCGCCTCACGGGCCAGTTGCACCCAAGGCTGTGCGGCACCGTGTGGAAGCGCGCAGAAGACGAGACGCACGGAGTCGAGCGGTGCGTCCTCCGTAGCCACGTACGTCACGGCGGCGGAACCAAAGCGCACGGTCTGCCCGCGCTGCTCGTTCGCGGTAGCGAACGAGAGCGAGAACGACGGATGGCGCAGGAGGAGGCCACAAAGCTCGCGCCCAGCGTAGCCGCTGGCGCCGAGCACGCCCACTTGAATTCGGTTCACACTCGAATGCATAATAATGCAGACGGCGCGCGTCAACCCTTTTTGGCCGTCGCTGTCCCCTGCGGCGTCTCGCCGTCGGACTCCCGGGAGGGGTGATGACCAGGAAACAGGTGCGGCAGGCAGCGGTTCGGGATCTCGTCGAATCAAACGTCGTTGGCAGCCAGGAGGACCTCAGACAGCTCCTCTCGGCGCGCGGCATTGCCGTCACGCAGGCCACGCTGTCTCGGGATCTTCGCGACCTGGGGCTGGCCAGAGTGTCCACCGATCAGGGCGGCCGATATGTGGTGCCTGAGGCGCTTGCCAATGATGAGGACAAGCCGTTCCTTGGCAATCTCTTACCCCAGCTCTTTTCGAAGATTGACGGCGTTGGGGAGCTCATCGTGCTGCATACGGTGCGCAGCGGCGCACAGCCGATCGCCGAAGCAATCGATCAGGAAGAGTTTCCCGAAGTGCTCGGAACGATTGCGGGCGACGACACGATTCTCATTGTCACGCGATCCGCTGAGGCACGCGCCACGCTCACATCCCGGCTGTTGGCCCTGGTCGGCGTGCACTGAGCCGAGAGCTCGCGGAAGGGTTGACGCCGGCGCCTCGACTGTGTAAATATGCATGAGTTCTGCATAATATTTCCCACGGAGTACGCATGCCCCGCTTAATCGTCCTCGCCTATTCCGGCGGTCTCGACACCTCCATCATCGTGCCGTGGCTCCGCGAGAACTACGACGCTCGCGTCATCTGCGTCGCTGCCGACATCGGCCAGGGTGGAGACGAGCTCCGTGGCGTCCGCGAAAAGGCCCTCGCCTCCGGTGCGGAGGAATGCTATGTGGAGGATCTGCGCGAAGAGTTCGTGCGCGATTTCATCTTCCCTACCCTGCGCGCCGGTGCCGTCTACAACCGGAAGTACCTCCTCGGCACGTCGACCGCGCGGCCGCTCATCGCCAAGCGCCAGGTCGAGATCGCGCGCGCCGTGGGTGCCGACGCGCTGGCCCATGGGTGTACGGGCAAGGGCAACGATCAGGTCCGCTTCGAGGTGACGTTCGCCACGCTCGCGCCCGATCTGCCGGTCATCGCCCCGTGGCGGGAGTGGAACATTCGCAGCCGCGAAGACGCCATCGACTACGCCAAGGCCAAGGGCGTTCCGGTTGCCGCCACCAAGGAAAAGATCTACTCGCGCGATGCGAACCTCTGGCACCTCTCGCACGAGGGAGGCAACCTCGAGGATCCGAACTCGGCGCCGAAGGGTGACATGTTCATGCTCACTACCGACCCGACGCAGGCGCCCGACACGCCCGAAGACGTGGTCATCGGCTTCGAGGCGGGAACGCCGGTTTCGGTGAACGGCAAGGAGCTCCCGCCCGTGACACTGGTTGCCACGCTCAATGCCATCGCCGGCAAACATGGCGTTGGACGCATCGATCTCGTCGAAGACCGCATGGTGGGCATGAAGTCGCGCGGTGTCTACGAGACACCGGGCGGCACGTTGCTGTACGCTGCGCATTCCGAGCTGGAACAGCTCATCCTCGATCGGAAGACGCTCGCCGCCAAGGACCTCATCGCGCCGCGCTACGCGGACCTCGTCTACGAGGGGCGCTGGTGGACGACCGAGCGCGAAGCGTACGATGCGTTCGTCACCGTCACGCAGCAGCGCATTACCGGCACGGTGACGCTGCGACTGTACAAGGGCGGCATGACGGTGGTCGGTCGCGAGAGCATTCACGCGCTCTACGACGAGCGGTTCGTGACGTTCGGCGAGGATGACGTGTACCAGCAGAGCGACGCGGCGGGCTTCATCCGGTTGTTCGCACTGCCGGCCAGGGTGCGCGCCATCAAGGATCGGGAGCTCGCAGCCGCCAAGGAGCGCGTCGAGCCGGCTCCCGAGCTCGCGACGGTCTGACACCGCAGTCCGCGGAGACATCCATGACGGTTGCCGAAGACACCCCCGCTGCGAAGTCACACAAGCTCTGGGGTGGGCGCTTCGGCGCGGGCCCTGCGGCCGCGTTCGACGCGCTCAACAATTCCATCGGTGTCGACTTCCGCCTCTGGCCCTACGACATCCGACTCTCGAAGGCCTGGGCCCTGGCGCTCTGGGGCGCCAACGTACTCACGCTCGACGAGAGCAAGGCAATTGAGCGCGGCCTCGATGCCGTTGGCGAGCGTCTCGCTGGTGGTGAGCAGCCACTTCCCTCGGACGAGGATGTGCACACGCTCATCGACCGCCTTCTTCATACGGAGGTCGGTGACGTTGCCTCGAAGCTGCACACAGGACGCAGCCGCAACGATCAGGTTGCGACGGCGACGCGGCTCTGGACCATGGAAGCGTGTCAGCGACTCGATGCCGCGGTGCGAGGACTACAGCAAGCGATGGTCGATCAGGCAACGGCACTCGAATCGGTGTTGATGCCGTCCTACACCCATATGCAGCGAGCCATTCCGATATCGGCCGCACACTGGATGCTTTCGCATTTCTGGCCACTCGAGCGCGACCGCACGCGTCTCCGCGCCGCGCAGCACTCGGCCGCGGTGCTTCCCCTCGGATCGGGAGCGGTCGCTGGCTGCGCGTACCCGATCTCACGCGTCCTTCTTCAGGGCACGCTGGGATTCGATGCGCTTTCTCCGAATTCCGTGGATGCCGTCTCCGATCGCGATTTCCTCGCGGAGACGCTGTTTGCGTCGACCATGATCGCCACGCATCTGTCGCGCCTGGCCGAAGATCTCATCATCTATGGATCGAGTGAGTTCGGATTCGTCCAGTTCGGCGAGCAGTACACGAGCGGCTCCAGCATGATGCCGCAGAAACGGAATCCGGATGCGCTCGAGCTGGCGCGTGGATCGGCCGCACGCACCCTGGGCGATCTCACGGCCCTGCTCGTCACGCTCAAGGGCCTTCCCACCAGCTACAACAAGGATCTGCAGGACGACAAGCGCAGTCTTTTTGATGCCGTCGATCTGCTGCTGCTCGTCCTTCCTGCCGTGGCGGGCGCACTGGCAGAATGCGTCTTCCGCCCTGCTCGCATGCGCGAGGCGTTGTCGAGCGCAATGATGGCGACGGATCTCGCCGACTATCTGGTACGACGCGGATCGACGTTTCGCGAAGCCCACGGCGCGGTGGGAATGCTGATCCGGGAGAGCGAAATCACCGGCGTCGACCTTCAAGCACTACCCATGGTGTCGTTCCGCGCGGCCAACGCCCGATTCGCCGATGACGTCATCGATGCGCTGAGTGCCGCACAATCCGTGCGTCATCGAGAGGTGGAGGGCGGCACCGGACCGGACGCGGTACACGCTCAGCTCGACGCCGCGCGTGGCGCCCTTCTTCCACCACCGACTCTCCGCTCGACAAACGCGGTCGTGTGAGAAAGAGCAGCGCGGACTCTTAGAGGAGTCTGCGCTGCCCCTTTTCGGCACGCACGCCTGGCGGGCCGCACTCACGACGACGATCGGGCACCGCCCGGACGGCACCGCGACCGTGTCGCGAATCTCCTGCACGGTGTCACGTACCACGACCGTGATCGCCGTGCAATCATGTGCGTTGCAAGAAACGCACGCAATGTCCGGATGGCGCGGCTCCGTTCGCGACGTGCCGGCTACGAATGCGCTGCGAACACGGACGTGACGCCTGCGGTGGTGAACGCAATCACGTTGTAACGGTCGCGTCGACCGGCGCCTTCCATTCCCGGTGAACCCGCTGGCATTCCAGGGACGGCGAGCCCAAACACCTGCCGGCGCGATGTCGTGAGCGCGCGCTTGATGTCAGATGCGGGGACGTGCCCCTCGAGGAGCATTGAACCGACGATCGCCGTATGGCACGACCGTAACGCGACCGGAATGCCCATCGTGTTCTTCACGTCGTCCATGTCGGAGCGGTCGTGTGTCACCGGTGCGAATCCGTTCGACGCAAGGTGAGCAACCCATTTCGTGCAGCATTGGCACGCCGGGTCCTTGTACACCGTGATCGGGATGGGCGCCGCACGACGCCATCCACCCGTCATCGACACGCCGGCGCCGAGGGCCACGAGGATGCCGAGCATCGTTCGCCGCGGAATCGGCCGGTCGTCGAGCATCACAGGTTCCATCGGCGGCTCTTCGTCACCAGGCCTCAGCCATCCAGGCGCACAACAGGAATTCCAATTGGCGTTGCCCTGATCTTGCTGCGGCGTATCCGCTTCTTTTGCGCATACAGCTCCGCATCGGCGCGCTCCATGGCGTCTCGCAGCGGAAGGGCCGGATCGAGCGGACTCGCCCCGACACTGGCGGTCACGGCATAGGGCAATCCCGCCGGAGCATATTGCGAGATTGCCGCGTCGAGGCGCGCACCGATCGTCTGCGCCGCTTCCTGACTGCCCTCGACCATCATGGCGACGAACTCGTCGCCGCTCCAGCGCGCCACGATGTCCGTCTCCCGGAAAATGCTCTTGAGCGCGGCAGCGACGAGCTTCAGTGCCACGTCCCCTGCTGCGTGGCCGTGCCGATCATTGATCTGTTTCAGCCCATCGAGATCGGCGAAGACCAGCACCGGCGTCCGGCCGTGGCGCCGTGCGCGCGCCAGCTCCTGCTCGGCAAAAAGTGTAAATGCGCGGCGATTCTGCAGCCCGGTGAGATCGTCGACCAGGGCGAGCGCATGGAGATCGCGCTCGTAGCGCAGCTGCGACGTGATGTCGCGAGCCAGCAGCAGCATGGCCGGCTGATCGTGGTATACGCATGCGCTCGACGTGATTTCCACGTCGATGACCGCGCCGGTCGCATTCACCATTCGGGCGCGCGCTCTGGGCATCGGCTCGACAGTGGGCTGCTCTGTGCTGTGATCCGCGAACACACCCACAGAGTCCGGGTGGGTGAAGTCCGAGAGAGACCTGCCCACGAGCTGGCCCTCCGAGGGCAGGCCGAGCAACTGCGATGCGGCGGGATTGGTGAACAGGATCTTCCCTTTCGCATAGACGATGACGGCGTCCGGAAGGAGTGCGAGCAGTTGCCGGTAGCGCGTTTCCGTTTCACGCAGCACGCGGAGCTGCCGCCTGGCGCTGATTCGCGCCATCAGGAGGATCGTCGCCAACAGCAGCGCGAGTGCGGATGCGCTCCAGATGATCCACCGGGCAATGCCGGTTGCCTCCTCGTCCACACGCAGATCGCGACCGTCGCGTGGAACGATCTGCCACACCATCGGGTCGTCGGTGTTGTCCTGGTATGCCGTCACCACGCCGGTGACCGTCAGGCTCTCGGACTTCGCGGCGTGTGCGAGATCGACGTGCGCACCATGATTTGCCGGCACCCACACCGTGATCGTGCCGTGGCTGAGTGGTGCCGCTTCCCGCAGCCGAAGCCACTGCCCCCCCTCGCTGACTCCGGCCGCGGTAACACGCCCGTGCACGCGAACCAGCTCGCCGGAATGCTGCGCGATGACCGCCGGGTCCACCGGGATCTCAACGGCCGAGACGGTGCGTCTCGGCGCATTGATGACGGACACGGTTGTGGCGGCAAGCTCCACATTGCCACGGTAGGTCTTGATGGCTCCGGTCGCGATGACGCTGTCGCCTTCGCGCACATCGGCCTGCGGAGAGCGCGAAAAAAGTCGGAGGCCCCCTGTCCCGTCCTGAATCGCGATGTCGAAGACACCTGTCTGCAGCTTTCCCGAGCTCACGATGGCGCGCCCGCCGACCGTTACCTCTATGTCAGTGGCCCGCCGCGCAATGGCGTCGGCAACGGATCGGACCGGACGAACAGAGACGTCTTGAGCCGCAACGCGCGGCGTGCGGACGGACGGTGCGTTGAGGACAACCAGCGCCAGCAGTGTCCAGCGGTCCATCAGCGGCGAGAGGGGGCATGGAGGAGTGAGGGGCGGGCACGGTGACTCGTGTCCCGCCCCATGACGGAAGGTAAGCATCGCGGCCTCATCCGTCGATGAGCCTGTCGTGCGGTGTGGACGCCGGACGCGTGCGGCATTGCACGCAGACAACGGGCGTTCCGAGATCGGTCAGCAACCGGCGCAGCCACGAACCGTGAAGATCGCGGTAGCAGAGAATTCTGCGGCACAGCGAACAGACGCCTCCCTTCAGCAGGTCAACGCGTCCGCCGCACTGGTCGCAGTCCGTACTGATCTGCGAGCTACGAAAGAACTCGAACTTCGCCATTCGGCGGTGAAGATATGGTCGCTCCGCGAGCCCATCCGCCATTCGTTCGCGAGCGACTCAGAAGACGATGCCGAAGGTAATGGGAATGAACTGATAATTCGTGCCGTCGCTGCTGTTGCCGAGCATGATGTGATAGCGCGCCTCGAAGAACGTGGCCAGTCCGGTGAGCGGAAAACGCAGCCCGCCGCCTCCATTGATCCCGATGGCCGTTCGGCTCGATCCATACCCGGTTGCGTTGGTGCTTACGCTGCGATTGTAGACACCCAGTCCACCGATGAGATACGGCGCGTCGCTTTGCGGTCCGACGTTGAAGACAGCGTTCGCTGTACCGGTGATGATGCGGACATCACCGCCGCCGCCCTTCAGACCAAGGCCGTTGTAGCCGCCTTCGAAGCGAAGGCCGACGGGAACGATTGGACCGCCGATGGCGAGACCAACCGCGACGTTGTACCCGAGATCGGCGATGTCACCAAGCGTGCCGACGGGGGCGTTGATACCTCCGGCGACGAGAAAGGACGACTGGGCGCGAAGGTGCTGCGGCGCGACGAACGATGCTACAAGGAGGCCTGCCATCACGAGCTGGCGATTCATGTCGTCTCCGTTGGAAAGGTGATGTGCCCGGAGTTGGCTTCGATATCTGTGCCAGACGGGACTCAGCCTTGGTCCAGCAAGGGGCTGGCGAGGCAGCTGTATTTCCTCAATACTTAGGAATAATTATTGCGCCCGTTCAACTATGATTTCCTAGTTTCTGAGGAAGTTAGTTATGCCATCCTATAGCATTGCCATGACGGCACTTGCCATCAACGCCCCAGCAAAGTGGATCGACAATGCTGTGTCCCAGAATACGGCCGACGGCGTCATGTCCGTCAAGCGAGGCGTGCCCCGCAGGGTGAGCCGAGCTGGCCTCCTCCTCCTGGCACTCGCTCGGGAGCTTCACGTAGAGCTCGGACTCGGCGTCGCCGACGCTCTCGCCAAGGCCGCGAGCCTGCTCGAGGCCTATGAGAACAAGCTCCAACTCGGCCACCTGAGCGTTTCCGTCGATGTCGAGGCGCTTCAGCGCGACATCGGTCGACGCGCCGCCGACGCCCTCGAATCGGCACCCGTCCCGCGGCGGGGACGCCCACGGCGAGAAAAGTGAACGGGGCGGAGTGTCCTCGATGGACACCCCGCCCCCGTTTCCCCAGCGAGACCGACGTCTCAGGCCTTCGAAACGTTCTCGGCCGCGGGTCCCTTGGCTCCCTGCACGATGTCGAACTCCACTGCATCACCCTCGGCCAACGACTTGAAGCCGTTGCCCTGGATCGCACTGTAGTGCACGAAACAGTCCTTTTCCCCGTTGTCGGGGGTGATGAAGCCAAAGCCCTTCGCGTCGTTGAACCACTTCACTTTGCCTGTCGTACGCATGTCCCACTCCTGAGGAAACTGATCGCCGGACGGCATGACGTCGCCGCGGCAGAACACTGTGGTCGCGGGCTCACCGATGTCCCGCCCTGAACCGCCACCCACCCTCGACGGGCCGATGGCAGCGGCTAACGTAGTGTCGCAGGAAAGTTCGGTCAATAGTTGAGGTCGTACCGTGCTCGGGCGCACGGTATCATTACCCCGCGCCCGGAGCCGATGCGTCAGGGCAGCGCCCTCACCCCGGTGACGAAGTACTCGGTCTCCCCAAAGCACCTGGACGGAAGGCCGGGATGCTGCTCATACGTGATCGAGACACGGGAGCCCATGAGCCGGTTGAGCACCACGGCCACGCTGTCGTCACGGACGCTAAAGAGAAATTTCTCCTGCGCCGCGCCTGGCATGTTGACCTGGGCCAGCTCGCCTTCCCACGTCTTACAGAGCCAGCCCTTCTGCGAAAACTTCTGAATGAACCCTGCCCGGTTGCCCTTGGAATAGGACCAGTGCAGCGCCGCGGCACTCCAGGTCGCGAAGGCCAGCAAGGGAAACACGAAGACGATGGCGAACACCACGTAGGGCCACTTGCGACGACGCCTTGGCGTCTGCGTCGAGTGCGGTACCGATGTGTCGTGCGCCCGCTCTTGTTCGATGCCGTCGTTATCCATCCGTTCGCCCTCCGTTCGTGCAGCGTCTGAGGAATCAAAGTTATCGGCCGCTGTCTGTCCGCGCAGGATGCCTTTTCCTGGGTAGATTGCAGGACCCTCGCCGAGATCCCGTGTCCTTCGCTCCGCGCCGCAAGACCGTCACCGCCGTCGTCGGATCCGTACCCATCGGTTCGGAGCATCCAGTCGTCGTGCAGTCGATGACCAACACGGACACGGCCGATGCGCGCGCGACTGCGGAGCAGGTGACCGCGCTGGCCGCGGCCGGGTCGCAGCTCGTCCGCATTACGGTGAACAACGAGGAGGCGGCCGCGGCCGTGCCGGAGATCGCCCAGCGGCTCGCCGATCTCGGCACGCAGGTGCCACTTGTCGGCGATTTCCACTATAACGGGCACCTGTTGCTGGCGAAATATCCGGAGTCCGCAAGCGCGCTCGACAAGTACCGTATCAATCCCGGTAATGTGGGCAGCAAGCGCCGCGATGAGAATTTTCGCACCATCGTCCGGCACGCCATCGAGTACGGCAAACCCGTGCGCATCGGCGTGAATTGGGGCTCGCTCGATCAGGATTTGCTGACCGAGATGATGGACGAGAACGCGCGCGCCGCGGCACCGCGTGACGCAAAGGACGTCTACATCGAAGCCATGCTCGCGTCCGCACTCCGCTCCGCTGAGCTCGCGGAGGATGTGGGGCTCGGGCACGACCGGATTCTCATTTCGGCAAAGGTGTCGCATGTGCCGGACCTCGTTGAGGTCTACGGCCGCCTCGCGGGGCGATGCGACTATCCGCTGCACCTCGGCCTCACCGAGGCGGGTTTGGGAATGAAAGGGCAGGTGGGCAGCGCTGCCGCGCTTTCCATTCTTCTCGCGCGCGGCATCGGCGATACCATCCGCGTCTCGCTTACGCCGAAGCCGGGCGGCGATCGCGCAGACGAGGTGCTCGTCGCGCAGCAGATCCTGCAATCCCTTGGCCTTCGCAGCTTCGCGCCGCAGGTGACGGCATGCCCCGGATGCGGCCGCACCACCTCGACGTTCTTCCAGCAGATGGCTGAAGACATTCAGACGTATCTGCGGGAGCAGATGCCGGTGTGGCGCACCGCGCGCCCAGGCGTCGAGCACATGACCGTGGCGGTCATGGGTTGCGTGGTGAATGGTCCCGGCGAATCGAAGCACGCGAGCCTGGGGATCTCACTGCCAGGTACGTTCGAGGAGCCGAAGGCTCCAGTGTACATGGATGGGAAGCTGCTGACGACGCTGAAGGGCAACCGCATCGTCGAGGAGTTTCTCGTGATTCTCGAGGATTACGTGGCGCGCACGTATCCGGCGCGCGAGCTCACGGCGGTCTAGCGCCCGAACCGCTCCAACTGTTCGGCCACGTCGCGAAATTCGTCCATGATGGGCGCCTTGAATCCCACCTCGCGTAGACGGTCGTGAACGCGCCGATACCAGCGAACCGTCCCGAGGCGCCCCACCGCAAAGCGCGACCACACCGTATCCGGGTCCAGCGTTCGAGTGAGATCCGCGATGATGGATGAGCCGCTATGGATCTTGTCTGCCGCGCACACCCAGCGCGCAGGCTCGGACGCGGCCGCGAGGCGCGCCAGGTAGTCGTCCTTGCGCTCTTCGGCGGAAAGCTCGATGCCCTCCTCGTCCAGCTGGCGATGCGTGACGGCGAGAACCGTGTCGAGGACCTCGCTGCTGAACTTGTCCGCGATCCGCTGCTCGAGCATGTCGCGAGTAAAGCCATCTCGCACGCAGTCCTCGACGACATCGTGCAGAATTCCCGCGATCACGGTGTCCTCGTCCTGATCGTAGCGCGTCAGGATGATGGCGACGTTTGCCGGATGCGTCAGATATGGAAGCCGAGTCCCCTTTCTGACCTGGCGGTCGTGATGCTTCGCGGCGAACGCGAGAGCATGATTGATTCGGTCTGAGTAGCCTCGAGTCATCGCGTCAGATGAGACGGAGCGCACGAGCGTGCGGGGGGCGGAAAGATACTGTGACTGGCTGCGTGCCGCACGAGGCCGAAGGAGAAGTCAGCGCGAGATCTGTGCAGCGAGCAGCAGATCGAGTAACGCCAGACCGAGCCCCTGCATGATGACGGCGAGACCCGCTCCAACCAATCCCAGCCGGCGATCTAACCTCCATCCCATGACGGCCAAACAGGCACCCGCGACCACGTATCCTCCATCGAGACCGATCGTGAGCCATAACAGACGGTCCAGGCGTGTCGCACTTGCCAGGTCGCGCGGAGCAAGCCTGGCGAGGAGCGTCAGGGCGAGGATCAACTCGAGAAGACCCCACGCGAAGCACTGCGCTCCAAAGTGCGTCAACAGGCGGGATGCCCGCCCGGTGACTCTCAGCCATGCAAGGAGTGCAGTCCCTGCGAGCATGCCCCCCAGGGCCCACAGGATGAGCCGCAGCAGAAAGATGCGCTCGGCGTCTTCCAGAGTATCTGCCCACATGTAGTGCATGTGCCAACGCTAGCATGGCTCGCGGACGAGTCACAGTGAGACGCTCTGTGTTCCCTCTGTCACGGCTGACACGCGGGACGTAGCGTTGAGCCCCATGGCCCCCCCAACCGAGCGCAATCCGCTGTTTTTTTCCACGCCGGACGAGTTCCGCCGCTGGCTGGCGGCCAATCACGCGCGCGCGGATGAGCTCTGGGTCGGATTCTATCGGCGTGACTCCGGCCGGCCTTCCATCACGTGGCCTGAGTCGGTGGATGAGGCGCTATGCGTCGGCTGGATCGACGGAATCCGGAAGTCGCACGACGCGGAGAGCTACAAGATTCGATTCACGCCGCGGCGAGCCAGAAGCATCTGGAGCCGCGTCAATCTCGAGAAGATTCGTGTCCTCACGGAGCAAGGGAGAATGGAGCCTTCCGGCATCGCCGCCTACGAGGCACACGATCCTGCGCGAACACAGAAATATTCGTTCGAGCGTGGGACGGTAGTGTTCGACGCCGAGTCGGAGAAGGCCTTTCGCCGCAACCGACGCGCGTGGGCGTACTTCTCTGCGCAGCCGCCCTACTATCGGCGTGTCGCGACGCACTTTGTCATGAGCGCCGCAAAACCCGAGACGCGGGCTCGTCGCCTTGCTACACTGATCGCGCATTCCGCGAAGCAAGAACGGTTGCCGCAGACGCAGAGCGCCAGTAAATCACCAAGGACGCAGAAATAGCGTCTTCTGGCTCTAAACTGATGCTAAACTGACCCGAAGATGTCCCTATATCTCTGCTTCTGCCATGTCGCGCACGGGAGCGGCCGCCGGTCGAGATGGAGCAACTGATGGATCGACGGCGTTCCAGATTACGATCCCTTTCGGGTTCGCTCCGGTATCGCGAATGGCGACCACGAGCTCGTAGAGGTCGGACAGATGGGTCTGGCCTGCGCGGGCACACACAATCACATCGGGAACGGGGAGCGAAAGCGGGAGCGCCTGACGCACCTGGTCCACCGAGCTGACGAGGACAACGGCGTCGTACCGTCGCGACAGACGCGCACCATCGCGTTGCAGCAGGCCCGCGAGGTCCTCAAATGATGCCGGCCGCGATCCGCTCGGAACGACGTCGATCGTGCGGTCGCGCCCGACACGGGCAGACTGCGTTATGTCCGGCCACTCGGCCGAACCGCGAGCGGCGGCGGAGATCCCCTCGCTGGGCCGCAAGTGGAGGACTGCCGCTACGGCGGATGCAGAAGAGTCCGTGTCGACAACGAGGGTCGCGCGTGCTTCGTCCGCGGCGATGGCGGCGAAGTTGACGGCCACGATTGCGCTCACGGAAGGATGGTCGCCGGTGACGGTGAGCATCACCGAGCTCGATCCTGCTGTTGCCACGTTCAGATAGATCAGTTGATGCCCGTCGCCGCCTGAGTCCATGTACGGCGGTGCCGCACGATCGGCCGCGCGCCGGCGGCGCTCTGCCGTTGCCGCCATTGGGCGCACGATGCCCAGCACGCGCGCTCCGGTGACGTGCTCCACTTCGGCCGCATCCGCGACGCGCGGCCGACGCATCTCTGCAAAGAGCGCGGAGCCGAATCCAAGAACTGCACCGAAGACGAGCGCCGCGGCGAGAATGGCCGTGGGTGAAGCACCGACGGCGCTCAGCTCGCGCGCCCGCTCCTCTCGTGCATCGAGCTGTTGAAGCTCGGCACGCTCGCGGCTCAATCGCGACGCAACTCCTGCGGCGGCAACGATCGCGTCGTCGCGCAGTTTGAGCGTGGCCAACGTATCCGGCGGAGGCTTGGCGGCGACGGTCGCGGATATCGCGGACGGTGCAGGAGCGATCGCCGCCATCTCCTTTCTCAGCGCCGCACGGTGCGCCTCTGCGAACGCGGCAATGTTGCGACCCAGCTCATTCGCGCGCGCCGTCAACGCCACGAACACGGGATCGACGCCGCCCACGGCGCTGTAGCTGTCGCGCTCTCGCTCGATCTCCACCAGCGAATCGAGCATCTGCTTGACACGTGGATCTGCCTGCATCGGTGCGGACTGCGCCAGTGCGCGGTAGGAGCCGAGCAGGGGGGCATTGTCGGCGCGTTCGATGAGCTTGCCGAGCAGGTCGATCTGGCCGGCAAGGGCGTCGCGTTGTGTGCGAACCGTCGAGGAGAGCTGTGCACCACCGGGCCCCGTATCGGCGGCCGTTGCGGCTGCGGTTGCCGAGACGAGCCGTACGAGATCGACCCGAGTCCTGGCGAGCGTCGATTCCGCCGCCGCAACCTGCCGCTCCGCTTCCGTCATCGCGGCTACTGTCGACTCGGTGTCGGGGCGAGACGCAGACGGCGGCCGAAGGGCGGCCGCCGCCTTGCGCGCCTGTTGTGGCACGATGATGAGTGCCAGCAGTGACGTCATGAACGTGACGATGCTGACCGCGGTAATGAACGCGGGCCGTCGCAGAGCATTTCGTGCGCGCGCCGAGATCCACACAACTGGACCTTGACCAGACTGTTGAGCTCGCCGGCGGACGCGACGGTGCGGCGTCATGCGCCGGCTACCATCAGCGACGACGGTGAGGTTCTGGGCGATCGTCTCACAGCACTTGGATCCGAAATGACGCCATCAACCTGGAATGTTCGCCTCAGACACGATGCACGTCGTACACCAGCGCCGATCGCTTCGGAAGCACCCATGCACGAACGGGGCGGATGCACAGTGCATCCGCCCCGTTCGGATTTGTTCGACGCTCGCGGTGTTACTGCACCGTGATGGACCCTTTCATGTTCATTGCCGCGTGTGGCGTGCAGATGAAGTTGTACGTGCCTGCCGGCACCTTTGCGAACGAGACGACGTAGGGTTCGTTCGGCTGCATCAGCATCGGGCTGGCAAGCTCGCCCATCTTGGCGCCAGGCATGTTGGCATCGAGCTGTGCCTTCGCCGCCGCATCGGTGACGTTCTGGAACGTGACGTTGTGTGGGCCGCCCGACACGTTGATGAACTTGACTGCATCGCCTGACTTTATGGTGAGCGAGGCCGGGTCGAACTTATAGCCGGACGCGTCGCCGATCATTTTGACTTCGTGCGTGGCACCCGTGGCCGGAGCCGCTGCCGCCGCGCTGGCCGCAGGCGTGGTGGCCGCAGGTGCCGGTGTCGCTGCCGGGGTGGTCGCACTCGGAGCGGCCGCGTTGGCCGCGGCGCTGTCCGTGGCGGCCTTTTTCTCGCCGCCACATGCGCCGAGGACCGCCGCGCTCGCCAGGAGCGCAATACCGTGGAACCGCATTTTCTCGTGCCTCCAGAACCGTGAACGTGAGTGACGCGCCAAACGGGGCTCCGCGGCGCATTGTGATTTTATTCACAAGCGTTGCCCGGCGCAAATACAGGCTGGCCAAGCCGGATGGCCGCCGGCCGTTGCATGGCCTGCGCCGCTGTTGACCCGGCCGCCGGGTTCCCGTTAGGTTCACTCCATGTCTGGATTGCGCCACCGCCACCTGCACCATCACTACGGCCCGTCGGGTCGGGGCGACGCACGCGTGGACGAGTAGGCGAAAAGCTTTCCTCAGACACCTGCCGCACCTTCGGCCCGTCGTCCTGACGGGCCGTTTTGTTTTCCACGCTCTCTTTCACGGTCGCGTTCACCGCCACATGCTTCGTATCGCACTTCCCAACAAGGGTCGACTCTCCGAGGACGCCCGCGAGCTCTTCACGGACGCCGGGCTGGAGATTCGCGCCGCGGGCCCTCGCGCGTTGACGGCGTCGCTCGGCAGCGAATTTCAGGCGCTCTTCGTCCGCGCGCAGGACATTCCGGAGTTTGTGGCCGACGGAGCGGCGGATGCCGGTGTGACCGGATTCGATTTGATCCGCGAGTCTGGTCGCGAGCTGGAGGAGTTGGCGGACCTCGAGTTCGGGCGATGTCGTCTCGCCGTGGCCGCACGCGAGGAGAGCGGCATGCGGACGTTGGCAGACATGCCACCCGGAACCCGGATCGCTACGGTGTTTCCACGCATCACCAGGCAGTTCTTCGATCGCTGCGGGCTGCGGGTCGAGGTGGTTCCGGTATCGGGGGCAGCGGAGATCGCGCCACACATCGGGATCGCAGACGTCATCGTGGATCTCGTCTCGACCGGATCCACGTTGCGTGTGAACGGTCTGCTGGAGCTGACGACCGTGCTCGAATCGAGCAGCCGGCTCGTGACGACAGCAGCGGTGCGTGCCGATTCACGGAAGGCGAAGGCGCTCGAAGAGCTCGTCGGCGCGCTGGGAAGTGTCCTGGCTGCCCGCGGCAAGCGCTATGTGATGGCCAACGTCCCGCGCAACACGCTCGAGGCTGTGCGCCGCGTCGTTCCTGGTCTCAATGGACCAACGGTCATCGACATCATGAACGGCGGCGATCATGTCGCCGTGCACGCGGTTGTGTCCGCGGCCACGATTTACCGGACGATCGCCGATCTCAAGGCGCTGGGGGCACAGGGAATTCTCGTCACCCGAATCGAGAGGCTGATGGCATGACCGCGCGCGCGAAGACGTCCGTACTCCGTACGTTCGGTGCCTGCGAGGAATTGTCGTCGATGCAGCGTCGTACGTTGTTCGAGCGAGGCACCTCGAACGACGCCGTCATTCGGGAGCGAACGCGGCAGATCCTCGGAAAGGTTCGGAGCGGTGGAGACGACGCGCTGCGCACGATGGCGCTTGCGTACGACGGCGTGACGTTGTCGTCGCTCGAGGTGCCGCGCAGCGAGTGCGATGCCGCTCTCGAGGGACTCGACACCGGACTGCGGCGGGTAATGGAGCGCAGTGCCGCCAACATTCGACGGGTTCATGAGGCGTTTCGGCCCGATCTCCAGGAGGTTGAGACGGAGCCCGGGATCCTCGTGGGTCGGCGGCCTGACCCGTTAGGGCGCGTGGGGGTCTACGCGCCCGGAGGCCGTGCGTCCTATCCGAGCAGTGTGCTCATGGGCGCTATTCCCGCACGCGTGGCCGGTGTCGCGCAGGTGATCCTGTGCTCGCCACCACAACGGGAATCCGGCCGGCCGGCCGATGTCGTGCTCGCGGCGGCGGCGCTGGCGGAAGTGGATCGTGTGTTTTCGGTCGGCGGGGCGGGCGCCATCGGGGCGATGGCACATGGCACCACGACGATTCCGCGTGTCGATCGGATCGTCGGACCTGGCAATGCGTATGTGGCTGAAGCAAAGATTCAGGTCTCGAGCATGGTGGGCATCGATTCGCCCGCTGGCCCCAGCGAGCTGCTCGTGCTCGCCGATGACTCGTCCAACGCAGACGTCATTGCTCGCGAGCTGTTGGCGCAGGCGGAGCACGACCCACTCGCTGCAGGGGTCGCCGTCACGTCCACTCGCGCTCATGCGCTCGAAATTCAGCAGGAAATAGAGCGACTTTTACCGCTGCAGCCTCGACGGGACATCAGCGGTGCCGCGCTCGAGGGCCGGGGAGCGGTGTTGTGGTCAGAGTCGCTGGATGCTCGCATCGAGTTCGCGAACATGTACGCTCCGGAACATCTCCTACTGCTGGGGGAGACGACGGACGTCGTACTCGCGCGGCTTCGCAATGCAGGCACGGTGTTCGTGGGCGAATTCGCATCGGTGGCCTTTGGCGACTACATGACCGGCGCCAATCACGTGCTCCCGACGGGCGGATTGGCGCGCGCGTATTCCGGGCTTTCGACGCTGGATTTCGTTCGCTGGACAACCTATCAACGAGTGACGCGGCGGGCAGCAGCGAGGATGTCGCTCGACGTCGCGGCCTTCGCAGAGGCGGAAGGCCTTGGCGGTCACGCTATGGCTGCGCGCGCATGGGCAGTGGAGAAGGTACCGTGACCACGCGCGTCGAACTATCCGCACTCGCGCGGCGCGGGATGGAATCGATTCCCGTGTATATCGGGGACGCCACGCCCTGCGCAGTGGACCTGAGTGACAACACGAACCTCTGGGGAGCGCCACCCGCTGTCTTGCGCGCCCTTCGTTCCGCGGATGTGTCCGTGGTGGCTCGCTACCCGGCGACATATGCCGGGTCACTGCGGGACGCGCTTCTCGAGCATGTCGGTCTTTCAGGTGCCGACGGCATCGATGTCGTGACAGGTTGTGGTTCCGACGACGTACTGGATTCGGCAATGCGGGCCTTTGCCCAGCCCGGCGAGTGCATCGCGTTCTCGTCGCCCACGTTTTCGATGATTCCCACGTTTGCGCAGCTGAACGGACTCACGCCCACGCCTGTGCCCTTTGCACCAGGCTTCGAGCTGGATGCAGAGCGTCTCGTGGACGTACGCGCCAAGCTCACTTACGTCTGCGCGCCCAACAATCCGACGGGAACACACGTGGCTCGTTCCGCGATCGATTATATCGTGCAGAACGCGGCGGGAGTGATCGTCATCGACGAGGCGTATGCGGAGTTTGCGCCGGAGGTGTTCGTCGACCTCTGTACGGCCTCGGATCGCGTACTCGTGACGCGCACGTTCTCCAAGGCGTTCGGCATGGCTGGCTTGCGGCTCGGCTACGGCATCGGCGATCGGAATCTGGTCCGCCTCGTCACGCGCGCTCGGGGTCCCTACAAGGTGAATGCGCTCGCGGAGCGCGCAGCCCGCGCGGCATTGACCGCCGGCACCGAGGGACGAGATTGGGTGCTTGAACGCGCTGCGGAAGCCGTCGAAAATCGACTACGCCTCGTCGATGCGGTGAATCGACGCGGGCTGACAGCGTTGCCGTCCGCAGCGAATTTCATCCTCATCCCAACTCGCCGCGCAAGGCAGCTCGCGTCGGGACTCGCAACGCGTGGCGTCCGCGTTCGCGTGATAACGGGAATGCCGGCGGAGCCGCGCGAGCTTGCTGATTGTGAAGGCGTGGGGTTGCGCGTTGGCGTTGGGCCCTGGCCGGCGATGCAAACCTTTCTGAATGCGCTCGATGAGGTCGTTGCATGCGCATAACCATCTTCGATTACGGCGCAGGCAATCTGCACTCGCTCGCAAAGGCATTGCACACCCCCTCCGCGGAGGTCGTGGTACAGGACGATCCCGTAGCGGCGCTCGAGACGGACGTGCTCGTGTTGCCGGGGGTCGGCGCGTTCGCGGCCGCAGCCGAACGTCTGTCGCCGGGCCGCGAGGCCGTCCGAGAGGCATTGCGCGCCGGACTCCCTGCGGTGGGGATCTGCCTCGGGATGCAGTTGCTGTTCGATGCCAGCGACGAAGGCGGCGGAGCGGGGCTCGGTCTCGTCGCAGGGCGCGTTCGTCGACTCAACGCCGTGCGCGTGCCGCAAATCGGATGGAATTTGGTCGAGGACACACCGAAGGATTCTCCGTTCGCCGATTCGAAGCTGGCAATGGCGTACTATGCCAACAGCTACGTCTGCCAGCCCACCGACGTGTCCGTGGTCACCGCCTGGTCGACGCACGAAGGAGATCGATTCCCCGCGGCGGTACGCGTGAACAACACCATCGGCGTGCAGTTTCATCCGGAAAAGAGCTCAGCTGCCGGCGTTCGGTTTCTGCATGCCTGCCTCGACGAGGTGCTTCGATCGAGCGTGGGCCAATGATCGTCGTTCCCGCGGTGGATCTACGCGACGGTGCGTGCGTGCAGCTCGTGGGCGGCTCGTACGACGAGGAACGCGTACGACTCTCACGGCCGATTGAGGTTGCGCTCGGCTGGGAGCGACTCGGCTTCCATCGCTTGCACGTCGTCGATCTCGATGCGGCCACTGGCCGCGGATCGAACTTTCCGCTCGTGTGCGAGATCATTGCGCAGTCGTCCATTCCGGTTCAAGTCGGAGGTGGCATCCGGTCGGATGATCTCATCGAAGAGCTGCTGGAAGCGGGGGCGGCCAACGTGGTCGTGGGGACGCGCGCCATTGAAGACCGTGACTGGCTCGCGGAGATGGCCGGCGAGCATCCCGGCGCGTTGATCGTGGCGTGCGACGTTCGTGAGCGACGAATCACGACACAGGGATGGTCCCGCACGCTCCCTCTCGACGTTCTCGATACGGTGGAAGAGTTGAATGCGCTCGCACTTGGTGGCCTGCTCGTGACCGCCGTTCATCTGGAGGGACAGATGGGTGGGACGGATCTCGCGCTGATGGAGGACGTGGCGGAACTCTCGCGCTTTCCCGTTTACGCATCCGGCGGAGTCGGCTCCCTCCAGGATCTGCGGGCACTCGAGCACCGCGGCGTTTCGGGCGCCGTGACGGGAATGGCACTTTACACTGGCGCACTCGATCCCGAGGTCGTTCTGCGGGAGTTCCCCGAATGAGTCGTCCATTCACTTCACGCTCCATGAGGCCAACGGCATGACGCTCGTCACCCGCGAAACCGCGGAGACCTCCATTCGATGCGAGCTACGTCCTGGCACGGGCATCGCGCATGCGTGCACCGACCAATCGTTTCTCGACCACATGCTTGTCGTGTTCGCGCGCTATTCGGGGCTCGATCTCGATATCGAGGCAAAGGGGGATCTACAGCATCACCTCGTGGAGGATGTCGCCATCTGCATCGGCGCGGCCGTGGCGGGCGCCCTGCCGGCGACGGCGGCACGATATGGCGACCGCACCATTCCAATGGACGATGCCCTCGTGCACTGCGCGGTCGATCTCGGCGGGCGTCCATTCTATCGCGGTCCACTTCCGAGCTCGCTGTACGATCACTGGATGCGCTCGTTCAGCGACAGCGCGCGTGCGACGCTGCATCTTCGCGTGCTGCGTGGTACCGATCGACATCACGTCGTGGAGGCGGCCTTCAAGGCTCTCGGTCTCGCGGTCCGCGATGCCTTTGTCGACTCGGGTGCTGTTTTCAGCACCAAGGGTGCGGTTGGCATGCGCGTGGAGGATGTCGGATAGTGTTGACGCGCAGGGTCGTGGTGTGTCTCGACGTCAGCGAAGGCCGAGTCGTGAAGGGCACGCAGTTCGTGGAGCTGCGCGATGTGGGAGATCCCGTGGAGCTTGCGACGCGATACGAACGTGAGGGTGCGGACGAGATTGTATTTCTGGACATCTCCGCCAGCGCCGAGGGGCGCGCGACGCTGCTCGACGTAGCGCGTCGAACCGCGGAGGAGTTGTTCATTCCGCTGACGATCGGCGGCGGAATCCGGTCTGCCAATGACATGGGGCATGCCCTTCGCGCCGGAGCGGACAAGGTGAGCATCAACTCCGCTGCCGTCGCGCGGCCGGCCGTGCTCTCCGAGTCGGCGGACCGGTTCGGATCCCAGTGCGTGGTGGCCAGCATCGACGCGAAGTGGGATGCGGGCTGGAGTGCCTGGCGCGTTTACATCAAAGGAGGACGGGAGCCGACGTCACTCGATGCGGTGCAGTGGGCCCAGGCGTGTGTGGGTCATGGCGCTGGTGAGATCTTGCTGACGAGCATCGATCGGGACGGCGCGCGCACCGGCTACGATGTGGAGTTGACCGAGGCCGTGTCCGCAGCAGTGAACGTTCCGGTCGTCGCGTCGGGCGGTGCAGGCTCGGCAGAGCACGTCTGCGATGTGCTGCAACACGGCGCGGACGCCGCGTTGCTCGCCGGCATTCTGCATGACCGTGAAACAACCGTCGCCGATGTCAAGCGCGTCATGCGCGCTGCGGGACTGGAGGTCCGTTCATGAATGGAGGAGTGGATAGCCTCACGCTGGAATCGGTGATGGACCTGGCCCGTGTTACGGGAGAAGTCGCCATGCGACATTTCCGCACGCGTGTCCGCGTGGAGACAAAGAGCGACGGATCACCCGTGTCCGACGCGGATCGCGCTGCGGAGCGTGCGGCACGGGAGTGGGTGGACATTCGTTTCCCCGATGATGGCGTTCTCGGCGAGGAGTACGGAGAGCTGCGGCCAGGCGCCGCGCGACGGTGGATCGTTGATCCCATCGATGGCACGAAGGCGTTCGTTCGGGACGTTCCACTTTGGGGCTCGCTCGTGGCCCTGTGTGAAGGTTCGCATGTGCTTGCCGGCTCGGCCTTTTTTCCAGCCATCGACGAAATCATCGCCGCTGCTCCCGGGCAAGGATGTTGGTGGAACGGCGTGAAGGCGTCGGTCTCACGAACGCGCGGGATCGATGAGGCGACGGTTCTCACGACCGATTGTGGATTCGCGGGTGATCGCGTTCGACAGCACGGCTGGGAGGCGCTCGCGTCGCGCGCGCAGTTGAGCCGCACGTGGGGCGATTGCTATGGGTATCTGCTGGTCGCCACTGGGCGCGCGGATGTCATGCTGGATCCGGTCCTCGCTCCGTGGGATGCTGCTGCGCTGTATCCCATCATCCGAGAGGCCGGCGGAGTATTCACCGACTGGGATGGTGAAGATACGGCGTTCGGAGGGAGTGCCATTGCAACCAACCGTGCTCTCGCGTCCGCCGTGCGATCGCTGCTCTCGACACCCGACAGAGGCTGACCGTGATCGATGTGGAATCGTTGAACTTCGAGAAGGGAGGCGGACTGGTGACCGTCGTGGCACAGGATGCCAATACGGGCCTGGTGCTGATGGTGGCCCACGCCGATCGCGCGGCGATTATCCGGTCTCTCGAGACCGGCGAGATGCACTATCACTCGCGCACGCGCGGTCTCTGGCACAAGGGACAGTCGAGCGGTAATACGCAGAAGATCGTTTCGCTGCATGCGGATTGTGACGGCGATGCCGTCCTCGCGCGCGTGGTGCCCGCGGGACCTGCGTGTCACACGGGAACGCGGTCCTGTTTCCGACAGGATGATCTTCCGACGCGAGGTCTCGCGATGCTCGATGCGATCATTATGCAGCGGGCAAAGGCAGACGCCGCGGAAGGTGAGAGCTATACGCGCAAACTACTTGGAGACCGCAACCTGCGGCTCAAGAAGCTCGGGGAAGAGGCCGCGGAACTCGTAACCGCGTGCGCCGATGGGGACGCCGCTCGCGTGAATGAAGAAGCGGCGGATCTCTTCTATCACGCGCTGGTAGCGGTCCACGCCACCGGTGGCTCGCTCGCCGACGTGGAAGCGATTCTCGATCGCCGACATGGCCGCCCCTGACAGGGGCGTCAGAACTGCTGTAGCAAGCTTCGATCGAGTTTGCTGGAGTCACCGACGTATGCGAACTGGAAGTTTCGCAGGTATTGCCGCGCGGCCCGACGCACGTCTTCCGGCGTCACGCGTCGCAACGATTCCATGAAGCGGTCCGCTGCCCGATAGTCGCCCTGGTACAGCTCCGCTTTCGCCAGCGCGTTCGCCTGATCGGCGTTCGTTTCGTTCTTGAGATAGTACTCGGTGATGAACTGTTGCTCCAGCCGCTTCAGGCCGGCCGGATCGACAGTTTCGTTCTGCAACGCGTTCAACTCCTGGCGCATGAGGCGAAGTACTTCGTTGGGAGCGACCGTCGTGACATACAGTCCGCCGACGGCGTGCGCTCGCTCGAGAAATGGAGCTTCGACAGCGTAGCTGAGATTACGCCGAGAGCGAACCTCCGTGAATAGTCGTCCTGACAGAACCGCTGTCGCAACGCGCAACGCCGTGTAGTCGGAGTCGGTCGCTGGCGGCCCGGCGGCGTAACCCAGCAGGTAGTTCGTGGGGAGGGCGCGGTTGTCGAGCGCGAGCGCCGTCCCCGACGTTGTGGGCGGCGGTGGAGTACTCCATTTGTAGCTGCCCCGCGGCAGTGTGCCGATGGACTGGCGGACGAGCTTCTCGATCTGTGCGCGATCGACGTTACCGACGACGATGAGAAGCATGCGCGACGTCACGAGCTGCTGCGCATGGTACTGCTTCATCTGCGTCACCGTGATGCTCGTCAGCGACGCCTCGCTGCCCGCCGGAGGGATCAGGTACGGGTGATCACGATAGAGAAGGCTGTCCGCGAGCTCGGTCGCGGCATCGTCCGGCTGGGTACGACGCTCCCGCGCGAGGCTGACCAACTGATCGCGCACGATCGCCACGTCCGCCGCCTCGAGCGTTGGAGACATGACACGATCGGCGAGAATCGCCCACGTCGAATCGAAGGTTGCGCGGATAGCGTGTAGCCCGATCGAGCTCCAGTCATCGTTCACATCGATCCCGATGGTGCTGCCCAACCGCGCCGTGCGCTGCCGCGCCGCGGCGCCAGGAAAATGCTTGGTGCCACGCTCGCTCACCGCCAGCAGCATGGCTTCGATACCGGCGGTCGATTCGGTAAGTTGTCGCGCGCCGCCCAATAGATAGAGGTTCGCCGCCACGACGTCGTTTGCGGTATTTCGGCGCAGAATGACCGACAGCCCGTTCACCTCGAAGCGAATGGTCGCCGCGGTGTCGCCAGGCACATGGCGCGGAAAGCGCATACCTGCGGCCGGCCGGACGGCGAATCCTGTTGCCATGAGCGCAACAATCGCGAACCGGTGCATGGGAATCATGGAGTGGCCCCCAGCAGCTCGCTGTCCGTCAGACGGAGTGCGCGTCTCGCTTCTGGCGACAGCAATACGCCGGTAACTCGCGGGTGGCCGACGATGTACTTCAGCGCATAACGGCGCAGATCCTCCGGTGTCTGTTTCGCCATCGTGTCCACATAGCCGAAGAAGTAGTCAAGTCCGGTCACGGCCCACCAGAATCCCAATTGATGCGCGAAGCCCGAGGACCGTTCCAGGCTCTCCATCGTGCCGACGATGCGCGTTTTCTTCACACCCTCCACCGCCTCGGTGGTGATGTATCCGGGCTTCGCGACCGCATTGAGTTCGCGGTCGAGCACCGCGATGGCCTCGCGGATCTTGCCGGGCGCCACCTCGCCACTGATCGTGATGGGCCCGACGTGATTCAAGGTGTAGTAATTCACGACGACCGACTGCCACAGCCCGCTGTCCACGAGGTTTCGTTGAAAGCGTGAGCCCGGCTGATTGAGCACATCGGAGAAGACATCCGCCGCATAGGTCGCCGGCGTGTCCATGTGTGCTCCCGGACCCTGCCACTGTACCATCACAACCGCGGTATTCACCGGTTGTTCGACGATGACGGCCACATTCTTCTTGAGTGGTGGAACCGGCGGAATGGTGTCCGTCACAAACGGATCCGCGCCTCTCGGCCACGAGCCGAAGAGCCGTCGAACTGCGGCAAAGATGCTGTCCGGCTGCACGTCTCCCGCGACGATGACCGCTGTGTTATTCGGCACGTAGTACTTGTGCTGAATGAATCGCATCTGGTCCGGTTTGGTCGCGAGAATGATCTGGCGCTCACCGAGCGGGTTTTTTCTACTCCACGCGCTGCCCCAGAGTGTCTTGCCCATCGCGGTGCGCAGTGCGTAAAACGGATCGGATTCGGCCCGGTCGTACTCCCCGATGACGACGGCACGCTCTCGCTCCAGCTCGTCCACGAGAAAGAGCGGTGATTGCAGCGCGGACGCGAGCAGCGCGATGGCCGGAAGGGTGCTGTCGGAAGGAACGGTGAGGTAGTAGTTCACCTGTTCTTCCTGTGTTGTGCCATTGAACACGGCGCCGAGCTCCGAGGCCCGGTTGACGAAGGCATCCGGCTGCGGGTACAGCGCGTTCGCCTTGAAGAACATGTGCTCGTACAGGTGCGACAGGCCCTCGTACTTCGCCGGTTGAGTGAAGGAGCCGTTCTTCGCGTTGGCTTCGACCGTGGCCAACGGCACGCCGTGATTCTCGACCACGATGATCTCGAGGCCGTTCTCGAGGACCTCACGCTTGATATGCTTCTCCAACTCAGCGCGTTGTGCCGTGGCTAGGCGGGCATGCAACACGGTGACGGACGCGACCAGGAGGATGCGGAGTGCGGTACGCGCTGGAATTCGCCTGCTGCTCATGATTTCTTTCCCGAGCCAATGTCCACGTTACCGTCTCCTTCGTCTCGATGGTCCGTCGAGCCCAGCCAGCTGGAGCGCGTCACCGCTGCACTGCCAAAGGAATTCCTTCGGCGTAACGCGGCGCTTGCTCCGTACACGACGTTCAAGATCGGTGGTCCCGCCGACCTGTTGCTGGAGGCAACCTCCGCCGACGTCCTGGCCGATGCTGTAATGGCCGCGCGCGCCGCGCGGGTGCCCTGTTTCGTGCTCGGGCTTGGCGCAAATGTACTCGTTGGGGACCTCGGCGTCCGAGGCCTGGTCGTGCGCAACACTGCATCCCGTTTCGAGTTTTCCCCAGAGGGACGCCTCGACGTCGAAACAGGCGCCGTCATGGCAAGGTTGATTCCCGAAGCCGTTCGGCGGGGCTGGTCCGGACTCGAGCACTACGTTGGCATTCCGAGCACCGTTGGCGGCGCGATCTGGCAGAATCTGCATTTCCTGTCGCCGGCGCCGGAGCGCGAGCGAACGATGTTCATCGCCGAGGTGTTCGAGTCCGCCGAGTTGCTGACACAGGAAAACGGGCGCATGGTTGCCGACGCCGCCTACATGCGATTCGGCTATGACGATAGCGTTCTTCATCACCGGAGCGACATCGCGCTCAAGGCAACGTTCCAGTTGGCGCGAAAGAGTCCCGACGAGATGCATCGCATCATGCAGGAGAACCTGAGCTGGCGGGGGAGCAGGCACCCGTGGCTCGAGTATCATCCCAGCGTCGGCTCGATCTTCAAGAAGATCGAGGGCATCGGCGCCGGACGCCTGGTGGATCAGTGCGGACTCAAGGGATATCGCGTGGGCGACGTGCAGATATCCCACATTCACGCCAACATCATGGTGAACCTGGGAAACGCCACGAGTAGCGATGTGCTCGCGCTCATTCGCCACGCGCAGCGGTCGGTGAAGGAGCGCTTTGGATACGACCTCGAGCCCGAGATCGGTTTCGTGGGTGAGTTCTAGCTCGGCGGGATATCCCTCGGCCGGTCATCCGGCGGAACGAAGTTGGAGAGAAAGAGCCGCTCCTGAGGCGTCAGGCTCTTCAGGCCGGTCGCACTGATCTTGTCGAGAATGCGATTCACTTCATCCTGATTCACGGAGTGGACGCGCGCTCGATCCACCTTGTTCCACCGGGACGCCAGCGAATCTGGTGGCACCGCAATGGTGGTCTGAGCGCGGAAGCGCTTTGCACCGTGGCGTCGCTCCAGATACAACAGATACAGGAAGCCGCCGAGGAAGCCGCCAAGATGTGCGAAATGCGCAACGCCGCGGCCGACGCCCAGCAGAGCCATGGCGGTCGAGATGGCGACCAGCCACCGTGCCTCCACAGGAAACACGCCCCAGATGAGAATCTGATCACGCGGCCAGAACCGTGCGTACGCAAGGCTCACACCGAATACGGCGCCAGACGCGCCCAGAATGACGGCGTTCGGTGAAAAGGCGAAGGACAGCAGACCGCCGCTGATTCCGCTGATGAAGTACAGCGCAATGAACCGTTGCGGGCCCATGCGCGATTCGACGCGCGTGCCGAAGAAGTACAGCGACAGCATGTTGAGCCCGATGTGCATCAGGTTTCCATGCAAAAACATGTACGTGACGATCGTCCACGGTCGCGCAACGATGAGACTCGGCACGAACCACAGCATTTCCGTCAGACCGGGCACGGTTTGCTGCAGGAAATACATCAGGACATTGGCGATCAGCAGCCGCTGAACCCACGTCGTCACAGCGAACCTCCTACGATGCGGTGGCCGCGCGGCCGAGCAGCTCGACCGCGGCAGTTTCCTGCTCCCACGTGGCGAGCGCACGATCGAGGGACGCGCGCGTCTCGTCCAGTTCCATGCCAAGTCGGTGCGCGTCCGCCCGTCCATGCGCTGCCGTGTACAATGCCGGATCATCCAGGAGGGACGTCAGCCGTTCCACTGCCGCCTCGAGATCCACGACGTCCTGCTCGGCGCGCGCCGCGCGCGTGCGCGCATCCCGCAGGAGCCGCTTCTGTTCGTCGCCACCGCGCTCTTCACGACGCGAGACCCGCCGCTTCTCGTCCACGCGCCGGCGCGCGACTTCCTCTGCTGCGCGCACGGCGGCAGCGTGCGCACGCTCCTCGCTTGCCACCTCCCATTCCCCGAACGTACCATCGAACTCGGTCACATGGCGCTCGTGCAGGACCCACACCTTGGTGGCAAGCGCGCGAAGCATGGCGCGGTCATGGCTGACCAGGATGACCGTCCCGTCGTACGCTTCGATCGCATCTTCCAACACCTCGATCGTTTCCACGTCCAGGTGATTTGTCGGCTCGTCGAGAACGAGCAGATTCGCGCGCGCCAGCATGAGCATCGCCAATGCAACGCGGGCGCGCTCGCCGCCCGAGAGCGTCGAAGCAATCCGTTGCACTTCGTCGCCGCTGAAGCCGAAGCGGCCAAGATGGCCCTGGATCAGACGACGTTCCCACTGCGGGCGAAGATCGAGAATGATGTCGAAGAGCGTGCGATTCAGCGGCACCTGTGCCAGCTGCTGATCGTAATACGCCACTCGAATCGAGTTGCCGACACGCAGCTCTCCGCGCACGACTTCTCGTTCGCCCACGAGCGCCTTGAGAAGTGTCGATTTGCCCGAGCCGTTGGGTCCGAGGATGCCAACCCGCTGTCCTCGCATGATCCGCCCCGTCAGATCTTCGATGAGCACTCGCTCTCCCACCGCGAGGACCGCGCGATCGGCGACGACCACCTGATCTCCGCCTCGATCGGCGATGTCGAGCCGAAGCGCCATCGTGCCGTCCTCGCCTGCGACCGCGCCGAGTCTCGGAAGGCGCTCGAGCTTCTTGCGTCTTCCCTTGGCCTGCTTGCTGTTCTGGCCGGCAATGTTGCGCGCGATGTAGTCCTGCTCCGCAGATATGACCTTCTGCTGCTTGTCGAATGCACGCTGTTGCGTGAGGCGGCGCTCTGCTCGTTGCGCAACGAACGATTCGTATCCGCCGCCGTACGGTGTCGCGGTGCCGTCCTCGAAATGCAGCACATGATCGGCAACGGCAGAGAGAAACGCGCGATCATGACTCACGAGAACGATGGTGCGATCGCTTTCCGCCAGATACTGCTCCAACCACCGCGTCGTATCGAGGTCCAGGTGATTGGTCGGCTCGTCGAGCAACAGGATGTCGGACGGTGCCACGAGCTGTCGTGCGAGTCCCACGCGGCCGCGTTCCCCTCCGCTGAGCTGCTCGAGTGGCTGCTGCCGCGCCACTGCGGGATCGAACCCAAGGCCATGCAGAACCGCGTCTACCCGTGGCGCAATCGTGTATCCGCCTTCGTGCTCGAACCGCTCCAGGTCACGACCATAACGTTCCAGCGCCGCCGGATCGCTCGCTGTCGCGAGTGCATGTGCCTGTTCCGCGAGCGACTGTTCGAGCGCGAGCAGCTCCGCAAACGGGCCGGCGGCCGCCTCCCACACCGTCGTCGCCACGCCAAAATCGCGATGCTGTCCCAGCAGCGAGAGCGTGATTCCGCTGCCGCGTGACACGCTGCCGCGAGTGGGTACCAGCTCGCCGACCATCAGCTTGAACAGCGTGGTCTTGCCGGTCCCGTTGCGCCCCACGACGCCCCAACGATCACCAGCGCCGATCGTGAACGTGATGTCGCGAAACAGCGTGGTCGCGCCGAATTCTACGGCAACAGAAGAGAGCGAGAGTTGTGTCACGAAGCGACGCCAGAACAGTGATTCACGCGTCGAGCCAGCTTTTCCACGTCCCCGCCGCGTCACCGATCGATAACGCCGTGCCCCACCGCACCAGAGGCATTTTGAGCAGCAGCGGTTCCGCTGTAAGAACTTCCAGCCAGCGGTCGTCACCATAACGGGCGGTGCGCAGGCCAAGCTCGCCGTAGCGACGTGAGTCCTCGTCGACGAGTGCGCCAATACCCAGTTTCTGCGCGAATCGCAGCAACTCGCCGCGCGAAGCCGCCCGCTCCTGTAGATCGACGAAATGCGTCTTCATGCGGCGTTCAGCAAAGAACCGAAGCGCCTTCCGCGTGTCGGCGCTTTTCCGCGTGCCGAAGATCTGAACGTCCATTCTCTCCAGACTGCTATTATTCAGTGATCGCGGATGTGCCGCGGTCCCGTTCCCATTCCGTTCGATTGCGCTGGCCAAGCGAACATACCTACACCCCAGCCTGGTGGGTACCGGGCGCGCACCTTCAGACGCTGTGGGGCAAGCTGGCGCGCCGGCCGCCCGTCGTGTCGACACGAAGCGAGCGCTGGCCGACGCCCGATCACGACGAGATCGAGATTCGACGACTTGACCGAGGTATACATACACCCGTAACGCCGCGATTGGTCATCCTCCACGGCCTCGAGGGGACCATCCGCTCGCACTACTTGCGCGGAACCCTTCGTCAGGCCGAGATGCGCGGCTGGCCGGCGGATGTGTTGATCTTCCGCGGTTGCAATGGCGAAGTGAATCGCGTGCGGCGGATGTACCACTCCGGCGAGACGGGCGATCTGGAGCTCGTCGTGCGACGCCTGATCGAGAACGAGCCAACCCGACCGCTCGTGCTCGTCGGGTTCTCGCTCGGCGGCAACGTCCTCCTCAAGTGGCTGGGTGAACGAGTGGATGTCATGCCTTCACAGGTCGTCGCGGCGGCCGCCGTCTCCGTACCGTTCGACCTCGAGCGCGGCGCCCGCCACATCGAAAGCGGCCTCTCCCGTCTCTACACCTGGCACTTTCTTCGGACGCTCAAGGCCAAAGCCCGTCGAAAGCTCGATCGTTTCCCCGGTCTCTTTGATGTGGCGGCGCTCGATCGGTCGCGCACGCTGTATGACTTTGACGACGCGGTGACTGCCCCCATTCACGGTTTCCGAGATGCGCACGACTACTACACCCAATCCAGCTCGCTGCAGTACCTGCGCCGCGTCCCCGTGCCGACGCTGCTGCTGAGCTCTTTCGACGACCCCTTCCTGCCGCCGGACGTGCTCGAGCGAGTTGCGTCGGAAGCCAGCGACAACCAGCATCTCGTCTGTGAGTTTCACGACCGAGGGGGACATGTCGGCTTTGTCGCCGGCAAATCGCCGGTGTCCGCGCGCTATTTCGCGGAGGAGCGAGTGCTGAGTTTTCTTGCTGCACAGGTGGTAGCTCGCAGCGCGGCCGCCTAGCCCAGGCGTACTCATGGCGTATCTGTTTCTCACCCTCTTCGTGGCCGGTGTTCTGCTCGGCGTCCGGCTGCTCTTCTTTGGCGCGGAGCGAAGGAAGCTGGTGGTGAGTCGCTTGCCACTCCGCCGCTCCGAGCCGGCGGCGGTAGCGCTTCTGATCACACTTGGTGTCGCCGGATACTTGCTTGGTCGCACGTCTCACCTGTCGGCCGTCAACGTCCTCGGCATCGCCGCGTTGATCGCGGCGATAGTCTCTGCCGCGGCAACACGTTTGGCGATCGCCGCCGCCCGTATCGCGCCGGCGCACGATCCCAGTGACCGCCGATTCGCGCTTCAAGGACACATCGCCACCGTGTCGACCCCCATTCCGGCTCTGGGCGAGGGTGCCATTCTGATGACTGGCGACGTCAGCGCGTCCCGTGTTGCCGCACGTAGCATCGATGCGGAGGCGATCGAGGAAGGCGCCGAGGTCTGCATCGAGCGCGTTGAAAACGACGTTGCCTTCGTCGAACGGTGGACGCTGGTGGAGCGACGCCTCTAGGGCCCGTTTCGGCGGCACGCGTTAGGCGTGTGGCGTACGTGGGGTCGGGAAGGTCTGTCGTTGAGAGGAGGGGCCGATGGCCGACGCACTGGTGTTCACGCTCGTCTTCGCCGGACTGTTCGTGCTCCGCGGCGTCGCTGCGACGATCTTCTTCTACTACATCCTGCCCGTCGGCGACCATTGCCCGAACTGTGACGCGGTCACGCTTCGCATTCAGTCTCGTGGCTGGAATTTCTTCTTTCCGCGAGTGCGGACGAGCTGGTGTCTCGAATGCGGATGGCACGGACTGCTGCGGCCCGGCCCTCTGACGCCCGCGCCCTCAGGCTCCGAGCTGACGAAGATGCAATAGCCGTTAGCGGGGCGTCGCGCCGAGGACCAGCACCGAAAGCCACTCCGGCCAGCTTCCGCTCAGCTCGAAGAAGTCGTCAAAGTACGTGAGGCCTCTGGCCTCCAGCTCCTCGACAAGCACGCCCAGCGCCTCGGTGTCGTAGATGGGTCCCAGCGCGACGATGTCGCCTTCCACGCGAAACTCCGTATCGGTAAGTCCCAGGCGAGTGTCGAGCACGGCACGGCTGAGATCCGCTCGCTCATAGGCTGCTCGCCGAAAGAAGAGCGACGGAACACCCTGCGTAACGGGAAGTGGCATGCGTGAGGCCTCGCGCGGTCCGGTGACGTTTTCTCCATCGAAAGGTAGTCCCGCGGAGCTATCTTTCTGGCATGTCTGCCCCCGGCCACGCGGTCGAAGCCGTCTATGATGTGATCGTGATCGGTGGCGGCCATGCCGGGACCGAGGCGGCCGTGGCCGCCGCCCGGCGAGGCGCTAGGACGGCGCTGATCACCAGCGCGCTCGAGACCATCGGCCAGATGTCGTGCAACCCGGCTATTGGCGGCGTCGCCAAAGGCACTGTCGTTCGCGAAGTCGATGCGCTCGGGGGCATCATGGCGCGCGCCACCGATCTGGCCATGTTGCAGTTCCGCATGTTGAACCGCAGCAAGGGCCCGGCCGTGTGGGCGCCGCGGGCACAGTGCGACCGCGGATTGTATCGGCGTGCTGTGCGTTCGTTGATCGAAGCACATCCGCGGCTGGAGACCGTGCAGGGGACAGTCGCGCGCTTGTTGCTCGACGACGCGCGTGTCGTGGGCGTCGAGACTCTGGAGGGACGACGCTTTTCCGCCGGAGCCGTCGTCGTCACCACGGGCACGTTTCTGCGGGGCCGCATTCATATCGGGACCACGACATCTCTCGCCGGTGGGCGTGCCGGCGAGGGCGCGGTGACGCACCTCGCGGAGCAGTTGGAGAACGCGGGGCTTCAGGTGGAGCGGTTCAAGACGGGAACGCCGCCACGCATCGACGGTCGAAGCGTGAACTGGAGTGCACTCGATCGACAGGAGAGTGAGATCGAGGCGTTCGACTTCACCTGGTCGCATTTCTGGGACGAGCCGCGCGTGCGTGCCGATGGCGCAACCCGTCATCCGGCGCAAATGCCCTGTCTCATCGCATTCCTCGACGCGGAGGGAAAGCACATCATCAAAGAGCACATCGGGGAATCGGCGATGTATGGTGGCGCGATTGCCTCGAGGGGCCCGCGCTACTGCCCGTCTGTCGAGGACAAGATCGTGAAGTTTCCCTTGGCCGAGCGGCACCAGCTCTTTCTCGAGCCCGAAGGGCACGATACCAGCGAGATGTACGTGAACGGTCTTTCCACGTCGCTGCCCGCACATGTGCAACTCGAGACGCTGCGATCCGTCCGCGGGTTGGAAGACGTGCGCATGACGCGCGCGGGCTACGCCATCGAGTACGACTACTATCCGCCGACCCAACTCGATGCGACGCTCCAGGTGCGCGCTGTGCCTGGATTGTTCTTCGCGGGCCAGATCAACGGCACGACTGGATACGAGGAGGCGGCGGGGCAGGGTGTGGTCGCGGGCATCAACGCAGCCGCAGCCGCGTTGAACGGCGCGCCGCTCGTTCTGGGGCGAGAGAGCTCGTACATCGGCGTCCTCGTGAATGATCTCGTGACGCGCGGCGTGGATGAGCCCTACCGCCTTTTCACGTCGCGCTCCGAGTTCCGGCTCACCGTGCGTCAGGACAATGCCCTCCGCCGACTCGGCGGGATTGCGAGGCAGCTCGAGCTCTACTCGCCCCGCGAACTGGAGTTGGTCGCTGGCCGCTTGGCGGCTGAAGATGAGGCGCGCGCGTTGGCCGACGCGACGTCCGTACGTCCCGAGGTCGTGGCGCCGCTCCTTGCGGAAGCACACAGCTCCGCGCTTGCTCACGCCGTTCGGGCATCGGAGCTAGCACGCCGCCAGAATGTGTCGCTGCGCGATGTGTTCCGGGTGCTCGACATCGGACAGCATTTGCCCGCGGATGCCGTGGTGAGCACTGAGCTGGAGCTCAAGTACTCCGGCTACTTCGAGCGTGAGCGGACACAGGCCGACAAGCTGCGCCGGCTCGGTGAGTTTCCCCTCGACCCGGCATTGCCCTATCACGAGATGCCCTCCCTTTCGTTCGAGGCCAGGCAGAAGCTCGCCGTGCTTCGGCCACACACGCTTGCTCAGGCGGCAAGCACGCCCGGAGTGAGTCCGAGCGATCTGCAGAACCTCGTGATCGAGATCGAGAAGCGACGTCGCGCGGGCGTGAGTCGTCGCGAGGCCCGTCGCCGCTGACAGTGGTGCGGCAACGGGCTGCCTGATGCATGGTCGCGACATGGGGTACGAGCCAAGGCCTTCCGGCGTGCGCTATGCAATCGCCAGGGACCCCCTCGTGGATTTAGTATCAAATCAGCAATAAATAGGAGAAGCCATGCGCCTTGCGACCCTGTTCGCCTCCGCGCTCGTGAACGTGCTCGCCGCGACGGCAGCCTCTGGCCAAACGACCATCTCCATCAGCCCGCCCGTGGTGACGACATCTGGGCAAGGTGAGGTGAAGGTGACTCCGGATCGCGCCTCGGTGATGATCGGTGTGCAAACACGCGGCGCGACGGCGACGGCTGTCGGTGCCGACAATGCGTCACGGACCAGGGCTGTTCTCGATGCCATGACGAAGATCGGTCTCCCGAAGGAGGCGCTGTCGACGGAAGGCTACTCCGTCTACCCGGAAATGCGATACGATCGCGACGGCGGTGCGCCGCGCGTGACAGGATACGTGGCCACGAACACCGTCCGCGTCGAGGCACGCCGACTGGACCAGGTCGGCACAATCATCGACGCTTCCCTCGCGGCCGGCGCCAACGTGATCAACGGGCTGTCCTTTTACATGGCCTCACTCGACGAGGCGCGTCGTCAGGCCATCTCGGCAGCGGTGTCAAACGCACGAGCGGATGCGGAAGCGATGGCGACGGCTGCTGGTGGAACGCTCGGTCAGTTGCTGGAAGTGTCTACTGGCGGTCCCATCGTCCCCCCGCGTCCGATGTTCGATCTGGCGGTCCGGTCCGCCGCTGGCGGGGCGGTCCCAACACCGGTCAACCCGGGGCAGCAGACGGTGACGGCGTTCGTCAGCGCCAAATGGCGGTTCGTGCCTCGCTGACTGCTGCCCGGACCGCCAGATAGGCGGTTCAGTCGAGCCGAGTTACGGATCAGCCTGCCGAGACCGGAGATGTTTCACGTGGCACATGGGGCCTAGTGTTCCACGTGCCACATTGTTCATCCCGGGTTAGCTTGCGGCTGGGGCAGCAGGAGTCCATTCGCGCCCCTTGAGGGGATCCCAACCCGGAGCCGAGTGGCGCGCATCATTGCGATTGCAAACCAGAAGGGCGGCGTTGGCAAGACGACATCGGCGGTGAACCTTGCTGCCAGTCTCGCCGTGGCAGAGCGGAGGACGCTGTTGATCGATGGCGATCCGCAGGGGAACGCAACGAGCGGCGTGGGTTTAGGTGCAGACGCCGCAGAGACGACGTATGACGTTCTCATCGGTGCGACGACGATTGGCCGGGCGCGACAGCGCGCCGTTCAGTTCAGCAAGCTCGACGTGCTTCCTGCGACCCCCGATTTGGCCGGCGCGGAAGTCGAGCTCGTCGGCCTCTCCGCCCGAGAGAGCAGGATGCGTGAGGCCGTCACGCTCATACGCGACGAGTACGACTACATCCTCATCGACTGCCCACCGTCGCTTGGTCTTATCACCCTGAACATGCTCGCGGCTGCGGATACGCTGCTCATTCCACTGCAGTGTGAATACTACGCGCTCGAGGGCCTGAGCCAGCTCCTCAACACCGTCCATCTCATTCAGCATGGAGTGAATCCGACACTCGCGATCTCAGGAGTGCTGCTGACGATGTACGACGCCCGCCTCAACCTGTCCCGCCAAGTTGCGGCCGATGCACGTGAGTATTTCGGCTCACAGGTGTTTGACGCGGTGGTTCCCCGAAATGTCAGACTTGCCGAAGCTCCCAGTTTTGGAAAGCCGATCATGTTGTACGACGTCCAGAGTATCGGAGCCCAGGCCTACATGGCTGTGGCACAGGAGCTCATGGCTCGTGAGGAGTCTCGGGGAAGTTCGACGTCAGCGGTCCTCGGCGGACAGCCCTCTGCCGAAGAGGTGAGATCATGAGCGCAGACATTCCCAAGCGGCTCGGAAGGGGTCTGGAAGCATTGATCGCAACGGCCAAGCAGCAGCGCCAGACTGCGGACACGGTCCCCACATCGCCGCCGTCTGATCTGCAGATGTTGCGCATCGCCGACATCGTTCCGAACCATTTTCAGCCCAGGAGAACCTTCAGCGAGGCCGAGCTGTCGGAGCTGGAAGCATCGATCCGGGCCAATGGGCTACTACAGCCGATCACGGTGCGCCCTCGAAATGGAAAGTGGGAGCTCATCGCGGGTGAGCGGCGATTTCGCGCGGTCACTCGACTCGGCTGGTCCGACATTCCATGCATCGTCCGGAACTTCGACGACCGTGAGATGCTGACGCTCGCGCTCGTGGAGAATCTTCAGCGCTCGGATCTGAGCGTGCTCGAAGAGGCCGAAGGATACCAACGCCTCATCTCCGAATTTCAACTGACCCAGCAACAGATTGCTGATGCCGTCGGCAAGGACCGGACGAGTATCACAAATCTGCTCCGCGTGCTCAGCCTTCCGACGGCAATTCGCCGGCTCGTTGAACAGGGGCACCTGAGCGCGGGTCACGCGCGGGCGCTACTCGCATTGAAGGACGAGCGACGACAGCTCGAGTTGGCCCAGGAGGCCGTTGCCAGGCAACTCTCCGTACGGGAGGTCGAGGCACGAGCTCGACACGCATCGGCCCCAACTGGCAAGCCCGGCAAAGGCTCCCCAGCAACGACCGCTCAACAGGGTAGCGCCGCCACTCGCCGTATCGAGGAGCAGCTCCGGAAGCGGCTGCAAACAGATGTCGCCGTGCAAGCGTCCAGCGGTGGGAAAGGGACACTCAGAATCGCCTTCTACAGCGCTGACGATCTCGAGCGTCTCATGGAGCTGATCGTCGGAAAGAGCACCGATTTCGACTAAACGAATGATTATCCGCCGGTATTGGTACCGCGCGTAAGGTCAACTCGTGCCATCACTTATGCTTGATTTCCTACCGATGAAGCGACGGCGGCGTTCGACCATTCGCCTCGTTTCCCTCGCTCTCCTCGCCTCGTGCTCGACGAAAGAGCCCTCGGACCATGCCGTCTCGGCGAAACCGGACACCGGTACCGAGAAGCGGTTCAAGGTCGCGCTCCTCACGCCAGGCCCCATCAGCGATCAGTCATGGAACGGTGGCGCCTACCAAGGTCTGCTACGCATCCGGGACAGCCTCGGCGCATCCGTCAGCCATATCCAGACCAAGACGCCAGCGGAATTCGAGGAGCAGTTCCGGCAATACGGCGCGCAAGGCTACGATCTCGTCTTTGGCCATGGCTTCGAGTTTCAGGACGCCGCCAAGCGTGTCGGCCCCGAGTTTCCGCGCACGATTTACGTGACGACGTCGAGTAGCACGAGCGGCGCTAACGTCGCGGGAATGGAGTTCGCTTTCGCTGACGCGTCCTTCCTGGCTGGTCTTGTCGCAGGGAGTCTATCAAAGACCGGAATTCTCGGAGTAATCGGCGGAACAGAGTTGCCGCCGGTGAAGGAGAGCTTTGTGGCTTTCGAGAAAGGAGCGCGAGCAGCCAATCCGTCTGTGCGCATTCTCAAGTCGTACATCGGAAACTGGGATGATGTGAGCGCCGGGAAGGAACAGGCGCTGGCGCAGATCGGCCGCGGTGCCGACGTGATCTTTCAGAATGCCGACGCCGCGGGACTCGGCGTGTTTCAAGCAGCGAGAGACACCCGCAGAGCACTTATCATCGGATCGAACTCGAACCAAAACGGCGTCGCCCCGGAAGTGACCGTCGGAAGCGTCGTCATCGACTTGCCACATGCATTCCTCTCTGTGGCTCGCGAAGTGAAGGACGGACAATTCAAACCACGAGTCATTCGACTCGGGACGTCGAGCGATGTCGTGTCGCTGGTGCTCAACCCGGATTTCGCCGCGCGAGTGCCACCGGCGATTCAGCACCGCGTGGATTCGCTCAGAACCGAGATGCGCGCGGCACGCTTCAGCGTGCAGGCAGGAGAGCGGTGACCGCGGCGGCACCAGGTGTGCCGCTGTCGGCGATCGTCTCGTATCTCGACAAGATACTCGACACGGCCGGAACCCCTGACTATCCCGGTGCTGTCAACGGACTTCAGGTGGACGGCTCGCGTCCGGTCCATCACGTCGCGGTTTCGGTGGATGCGTCCCTCGCGACAATCGACGGAGCCGTGGCGGCGGGCGCCGAGTTGCTCGTAGTTCACCATGGATTGTTCTGGTCGGAGGCGCGAGCGCTCCGAGGCACCACGTACGAACGATTTCGTCGTTTGCTCGTCAACGACATTGCCGTCTACAGCTCGCATCTGCCGCTCGATCGTCACCCCGACCTTGGCAACAACGTGCTCTTTGCGCGAGCACTCGAGCTCGAGCCTCGCGAGGAATTTGCGCGCTTCCAATCCATTGCAATTGGCGTCGCGGGGAGATCCGATGTGGATACCGAGGAACTGGTGCGACGCGCGACCGTCATTGCGCGCCTCGACGGGGGCACCGTGGCGGCTGTGGGAATCGCGCCTGGCAGGCGAACCAGACGATGGGCGGTGTGCACAGGGGCAGGGGCTTCGAGCGCTACGCTCAGCGAGGCAGCGAGCGCTGGAATCGACACGCTGATCGTTGGCGAGGGGCCGCATCATACGGCAGTCGAAGCGCAGGAGATGGGAATCGCCGTCGTCTACGCCGGCCACTACGTCACCGAGACATTCGGCGTGCGCGCGCTCGGTGGGGAGCTCGCGCAGCATTTCGGTCTCACCTGGTCGTTCATTGCAGCACCCACTGGTCTCTAGCTCGGTGCGTGCGCCGTTGTGACGCCCGTTCTGGAGTTATCTGCTATTCGGAAGCGGTTCGACTCCGCCACGGCAGTAGACGGTGCCTCGCTCGCCGTGGAGCCGGGGACCGTACACGCCTTGCTCGGCGAGAACGGAGCGGGCAAGACGACGCTGATGCGAATCGCATACGGGATGCTTGCACCCGACGCCGGTGAAATCCGGGTGAACGGTTCACCGCGTCGTTTTTCGACTGCCGTGGACGCGATCGAGGCGGGCATCGGCATGGTGCATCAGCACTTCACGCTCGTCCCCGCCATGACGGTTGCCGAAAATGTGGTGCTGGGAGGACGCGGATTGCTTCGGAACGCGGAGATGATGACGCTCGTCGCCGAGATTGCCTCTCGTACCGGGTTCCGTCTGGATCCGCACGCTCGCGTTGAATCGCTCCCCGTCGGTGCCAAGCAGCGAGTGGAGATCGCCAAGGCGGTCGCCCGAAATCCGTCCGTCCTCATACTGGATGAACCGACAGCCGCGCTCGCGCCATCCGAGATAGAGGATCTACTGCAATGGATTCGACAGTACGTCCGCTCGGGTGCTTCCGTCGTGCTCATCACGCACAAACTCTCCGAGGCACTCGCCATCGCAGATGAGGTGACCGTGATGCGACGCGGAGCGGGTGTGTTCCGGGCGCCGGCGAGGGACGTCTCGGTATCGCAGTTGGCGCGCGCCATGATTGGTGCGGATCCGGATATGGGCGACACTTCGCGTCGGCCAGCGCAGGTCACGGGCCGATCTGTGGTATTCGAGGCCGAGTTGCTTCGTGTGGCGGACGAGGCAGGACGCGTCCGCGTGAGTGACGCTTCGTTCCGCATTCGTGGCGGTGAAATCGTGGGAGTCGCCGCCGTCGAAGGGTCGGGGCACCGCGAGCTCCTTCGCGCATTAGCTGGTCGCACCTCGCTTGCCGGCGGTCGTCTCGTGCGACCGGCGGACGTAGGCTTCGTTCCGGAGGACAGACATCGGGACGCGGTGATGGTGAGCCGTTCGCTGACGGACAACATTGCGCTGCGCGGCGCGGGAGCACGGCGTGGCCGCGTTGATTGGCGTCGACTGCGTTCCGAGACGCGGCAGATGATCGGCGAGTTTGACATACGACCGGCCGACGCGGGCGCACCTCTCGGTGCCCTGTCGGGTGGAAACCAGCAGAGAATCGTGCTCGGGCGCGAGCTTGCGGTTGCCCGCGAGACGCGAGCTACGGCTGGGTTGGTCGTCGAGAACCCTGCGCGCGGCCTCGATGTGCGAGCGACGGCGTTCGTCCACATGCGGTTGCTGGACGCGGCAGCAAACGGTACGGCCGTGGTGTTTTACTCCAGCGATCTCGACGAAGTGCTTGCGCTGGCGACACGTCTGTTCGTGGTGTTTGCTGGCGTTGTGCGCGAAGTGGCGCTGGATCGCGACGACGCGGGCCGCGCACTGCTCGGACTCTCGTGACTAGACGCGGAGCTTTCGGATCGCGGTGATTCCGAGTACGGGGCCAAGTGCGAGAATCGGAAACGCGTACCTCCAACCGGCCGCGGCCGCGACGACGGGGACCAGTTGGATGGTGACTGTCGTGAGAAGGAAGCCGATGGATGTCTGGAGGGTGAGAGCAGTCCCGACGGCGTCGGGACGCGTAACACGCGTAACGAGTGTCGAGAACTGGGCGCTGTCCGCGATTACCGCGATGCTCCAGACCAGGAGCAGGCCCGTCAGGATCCAGGTCGACTGACCGAAGACGAGTGGCGTGAGCAGCGCGCACGAGGCACTCACCACCATGGCAACTATTACTAGCCGCACATATCCCACTCGGTCCGCAAGCTCGCCGCCCAACACGCAGCCGATCGAGCCAGCCGCGATCACCATGAACGAGAGTGCGCTGGCGAGGGATGTAGACGTCACCGTGCCTCCGCCCTGTGCGGTGAGACTCGCCGTGATGAACGCGGGAATCCAGACCCAGCACGCGTACAGTTCGAGCATGTGACCGGCGTAACCGCCCAGAACCTGGCGGTATTGCGAATCGCGCAGCACCACGTGCACGAGAGATAGCGAAAAGCGCCGGCGCGGAAACGGCACCGGCCCGTCCCGGTACGTCAGTGCAATCAACGTTGTGGAAATCAGCGCGGCGATCGACGCGGAGAGAATCACCCGGCGTATGTCCGCATCGGGCAGCGCGTGAACGAGGTAGGGAAGCGCCTTGCCAATGGTCAGCGCGCCGACGACTACACCTATCGCCAATCCGCGCCTGGCATGGAACCACGTGGCCGCCATCTTCATGGCCGGCGGATAGACGCCTGCCAGGAAGACGCCCGTCAGCAGACGACAAACCAGCGCCCCACGAAAGCTGTCGGCGAGGAGCAGCCCGGCGTTTGCCGCGGCCGCGCACAGTGCGGCCACTGAGAAGTACCACCTGGATTCGATGATGTCTGGCAGGTTGAGAATCGCGGCGACCGCCGTTCCGCCCACGAAACCCACCTGCACAGCGGTACTGAGCCAGCCGGTTTGTTGTGCGGACAGATGCCACTGCGATGTGAGTTGCGTGGCCACGGCGTTCGCTGCAAACCACGGAGACATACCAAGCAGCTCAGCGAGTGCGACTACGCTCAACATGCTCCATCGTCGAGCGTCGTCGGTTACCTTCACCGAATTCTCGAGATCTGCACGGGCGTCCGAGGCCATCACGTGACAAGCATACAGCGGATGCATGGACCGCGCTGCCGTTCATGAGGGGATGGCGTGGACTTGCCGGAGCCCTTCTGGGAGTCGTCTGCCTGCTCGGACTCTCGGCGTTGCTCATCTGGCTCGGGGGGTTCTCCGTCGGTCATGCGCTCGTCGCGTTGTGGGGCGGATCCTTCGGTTCGTGGTACGCCCTGACGTCTTCGACGCTCGTGCGGGCCGTTCCGTTGATGTTGTCCGGGTGTGCCGTCGCGATTGCATTTCGTGCGGGCGTGTTCAACATCGGCGCCGAGGGCCAATTGTTGCTCGGTGCGACATTCGCGACGGGCGTCGGCCTCATCGCGCCGCGGGGCGGACCAATCGCGATTTTCATGGCACTGATTGCCGGCGCGTGCGGTGGTGCACTCTGGGCGGGCATAGCGGCAGTCCTTCGACGGCGGTTCGGCGTGCTCGAGGTAATCAGCACGATCATGCTGAACTTCATCGCGTTGAATCTCGTTGCCTATCTCGTGCGTGGCCCGTTCCAGGAGCCCACGCACGCGTATCCTCAGAGCTCTCCGCTCCCTGACACGCTTCACCTGCCCCGCATTCCGGGCATGGGGCGGCTTCACGTCGGTATTCTCGTGGCGGTCGCCGTGCTGATCGGCGCTGGATGGCTGCTTCGATACTCCGCCGCGGGATTTCGAATCATCGCCGTTGGAGAGAATGCCTCTGCCGCACGATCCGCAGGATTGATCGACGTAGAGCGCGTGACGTCGCGCGTGTTCGTCGCGAGCGGCGCAATCGCCGGACTCGCGGGTGCGCTCCAGGTGTTGGGGGTCACCTTTGCGCTCTACGAGGATCTCTCGCCGGGCTATGGGTACACGGCAATCGCCGTCGCGCTGCTCGCCGGCCTGGATGCGTGGATGGTCATTCCTTCGGCCGTGCTCTTTGCCGCCCTCGAGTCGGGCGGCAGCGCCATGCAGCGAGACGCCAACGTTCCTTCCACCCTGGTTGCCATCGTGGAAGCAGTGCTGATCCTCACCGCGCTCTGGCTTCAGCGCGATGGGCGATGGGCGCGTGCGCGCGCGCTTCGCAGAGTCGTTTCCCCCAGAGCGGAATCATGACGACGGGAGACTTGGCGACATTCCTTTCTGCCGGCGTGCGAACCGCGACGCCGCTGGCGCTCGCCGCTCTGGGCGAGCTGCTCGTCGAACGCTCCGGGCTGATCAACATCGGGCTCGAGGGCGCCATTCTCGCAGGTGCCTTCGGGGCATTGCTTGGTGCATCGGCCGGCGGTCTCGCTCTTGGCTATCTCGCCGCGATGGGCGCCGGAGTCGTGATGGCTCTGATCTTTGCCTTCTTCGTGCTACGGGTACGCGCCGACCAGATCATCACCGGAACAGCGCTCACGCTCCTGAGTGTTGGCGCCACCGGTACGATGTACCGTGCGCTGTATGGCAGCGGCGGCGCCGCGCTGCGTGTGCCGACGAGTGGCTCGATTCCATTTCCCGTGCTCTCGCGCATTCCGGTGATCGGCCCGGCGTTTTTCGACCAGCCGCTCGTGACGTACATCGCGTACGGCCTCGCGTGCGCCCTGTCGTGGTGGCTGTACCGAACGCATGCAGGACTTGCGCTGCGCGCCGTCGGCGAAGAGCCCGAGGCGGCGGCGGCGGCAGGAATTCGTGTCGTACGCGTCCGCGCATCTGCAATTCTCGCGGGCGGCGTACTCGCCGGACTCTCGGGCGCCGCGCTTGTCCTTGCTCACGCCGGCACGTTTGCCGAAGGTATGTCGGCCGGAAGAGGATTCGTCGCCATTGCCATCGTGATTCTCGGCCGCTGGACTCCAGCGGGTGTGGCGCTTGCCGCTCTCCTGTTCGGAGCGGCGAGCGCCCTGCAGTTCGCGTTTCAGGCAATGGGCTGGCAGGTGCCGTATCAACTCTTTCTTGCCATCCCCTACGCGCTGACGCTCGCTGGGCTAGCTGGAGGCGTCGGACGCAGCCGTGGCCCGGCGGCGTTGAATCGAGCGCTCTGAGGTCAGGCGCACCGTGTGGGGGCGCTCGTCCACCGCAGCCGCCAGTGCCCCGAACCCGTTCGCTCGACGAGCGAGTATGACACGCCGACTTCACTATCGCGGGCGACGATGAGCATCGGCCGGCCGTGGATACGGACGGCACCGAAGACCTCGGGCGTCGTGATTTTCTCCTCGAGCGCGTGCACGCGCTCCGCGTACGCGAGCTTGTACGACCCCGCGTTCACTCCGCTATCACGCTCCGCGATGAGCAATGTTTGTTCTTCACGGGGATTCGCCTCCTGATTCACCCGACGGATGAGGTGCGCGACGAGCGCCGCAACACCGGGAGCAGGCTCGAACCTTCGGATGTCGTGAGCGGAGAATCTCAGGCCTTGAAACTCCGGTGCGGTCGGCGCTGTGACGGACGAGGCAAGCCGTGCGACCTCGGCGACGAGTGCCATGCTATCGCGCGCGCTGAGGCTCTCCACGGAATCGAGCGGTAGCGTGGTGACGAGCGCGCTGATGAATCCCACCGACCATGCGCGGGAAGGCGACGAACCCTTGAGATCGCGCAGCGTCCACACCGCGCATTCCGAGTCGAAGGAGGGCAGTGGCTCGTCCAGTGTGGCGGTGAGGCGGAGCCCTCCACGCCCCAGCAGCGTCACGTTGTCGAGAGCGCCCACAAAGGGTTGCAGGACATCGCCCGCGCTGTCCGGCCCTCCAGGCGACAACACCACCGCCTGATCGACGCCGTCTCCGCGAACCAGCAGAGCGGGTCCTGCATCCTTGACCCAGTTCTCCTCGAGTCCCGAAGACGTGCCGGACGATGCCGCGGCGCTCACGGCGGCGCTTGCCGAGTCTCGACGACTCGCCGGCGTTGTTCTCTCACATGCCAGTGTCACTTGCGAGACTGCCGCGAGAAGTAGCCAAAACGTTCCACGGGCACAGGAGCGGCGGTGCGACATGCGTCGTAATTTGGGGCGTTGAAACGGTCCGTCAATCAAGGAGCGAGCGTGATCGACCAGTCACAGCCGGTGCGGGGCGGCGCTGCGGACGCGCCCGTGGCGCGTCGGGCACCATGGATCGAGCGTGCAAGCTGGGCGCTGTACGATTTCGCAAACACGATTTTTTCCATGAACGTCGCCACCCTGTACTTCGCGGTGTGGCTGATTGCGGACATGGGAGCATCCAACACCGTTTACGCAGTCGGCAACGGCGTGGCGTCACTGCTGGTGGTTCTGTCGGTCCCATTGCTGGGTGCAATCTCGGACGGCACGCGTCGCCGGAAACCGTGGGTCGTCGGATTCACGCTGGTCTCGTGCGCCGCGTGTGCGGCAATCGGCGTGCTTGGTCAGACGACACTTCCCGTGCGCGGCGACGAGGTTCGTGCGCCAGACCTGGTGGCGCCGTGGCATCCCACGTTCTCGTCGTTCGGGTGGGTGCTCGTGGCCTTCGTCATGGCGAACTACGCGTATCAGGCTGCCCAGCCGTTCTACAACGCCATGATGTCGGAGCTCGTGCCACCCGAGGAACGGGGTCGGTTGTCCGGTATCGGCACGGCGGTGGGGTATGTCGGCACCATCGTTGGCCTCATCCTGGTGTTTCCGTTTTTCAGTGGCGCCGTGCCCGTGCTTGGCGCGCTGCCCGCCGGCTTCATGAACGCGCTTCGGGCGATCGTCCCCTACACGTCGCGCGGAGGTCGCGTGTCGACCTTCGTTCCCACTGCGTTGTTATTTCTGCTCTTCTCCCTGCCGCTCTTTCTGTTCTGCAAGGATCACGAGCCGCGTCACGGCCGGGTTGGCTCGAAAGCATTCAATGCGTTCCGCGAAGTTGGGCGGACGCTGAAGGATACGCGACGTTACCCGGGCGTCCTGCGCTTCATCCTGGGATCTTTCCTGTATCAGGACGCGATGGGCACCATCATTTCATTCATGGCGCTGTACGCAGTCAAAGCGATGGGTTTCGCAAAGGGTGCCGAGACGACGTTGTTTCTCGTGCTCACGGTGCCGGCAATTCTCGGAAGCTATGTCGCGGGCCGCGTGGTGGACCGAATCGGTGCCAAGCGTACGCTCGTCGCCACCATCGTGTTCTGGATCGTGTTGCTCGTTGCCATGATCGCCGCACCGAGCCGGGCTGCATTCTGGATCGTCGGTGGGTTCGTCGGTCTCATCTTCGGCGGAATCTCGACAGCGGAGCGGCCGTTGCTTCTATCGTTGGTTCCCGAGAGCGAGGCGGCCCGATTCTTCAGTCTCATGCTGCTGTCGGCTCGCGCAGCCGCCGTTGCGGGACCGCTCATCTGGGGAATTACCGTGGACTCGCTGGAGCCCGTACGCGGAACGGCACTCGCATATCGCGCCGCGGTTGCAACAGTGGCGGCCACGTTTGTCGTCTCGTACTTCCTCATCCGACATGTTCCTGATCGGCGCGTGTACCAGGAACCGAGGCTAGACGCTCAACTCGACGTCTCGATTCAACCCGTGACCTGAGCGTCTGGCGGGGCGGGCGGCGGCAGGAACGGTCCACCGAGATCCCAGTGCCACGCGTCACGTCCAGCGCCGGTGCGGGGGTCCTTGAGACGCTTGTATTGGATCCTGTCCGATGGGATTCCGGCACGCCGGCCATACTCGAGGAGCTTGCTCTTGTCCGTCGAAACGAGATGAGCCATCGGCCGCCCCTTCCACACATGGCGGTGCAGCCAGAGCCCCCCATCCATCGCGTGGATCATTCCATCGCGGCGATTTCTGAATTCACGATACGGCGGTGCTTCGGACTCCCCTAATTGCAAGCCGGCACGCCTTCCGTCGTAGTGGGAAACGGAACCGGCGAGACGGCTCCGCCGAAAATCACGCACTGCAGCGGATACGACAGCGGATGCGTGGCCGTCGCCACCCATCCACCCGACGCTGGCAACGTGATGGTGAGCTGCACGCCGGGAGACGGGCGGAATTTCAGCGATGCGGTGTCCGTGGAGTACCTGGTCGAGTCATAAAAAATTGCCTCCTCCGCGACCATCAGGTTGCGAAGATCGCTGCGCAGTGCCGCCGCGTTCGCCTTGCCCTTGGTATTCTGAAACTTCGGAATGGCAATGGCGGCCAGAATGCCCACGATGACGACCACGATGAGCAGCTCGATCAGCGTAAACGCTGAGCGCCGGCCGTGGCGGCCGCCTGTTTGGCGCAATGCGGGAGGGAGCTGACGAGCGATCGGCATGTTCACCTCGTCAAGGCAAGGGCGGTGCCCTGAAATGTTGACATACCTATCTTGTTGTTTATCAAGTGCTTACGCAAGTGGATCGCGACGCGGCTCACAAAAAGACGCCCTATCGATCTGCCCGAAACGGCGCAGTCTGCAATACCGGCCCTATAGCTTGGTCTCCAGCCAGTTTACGCCTGTCCCGATATCCACGAGAAGCGGAACGGACAGCGTTGCTGCGTGCTCCATTTCGTATTTGACCAGCTCGGTGACCTGTCCGAGCTCATCGGCAGGAGCCTCGAATACCAGCTCGTCGTGCACCTGGAGCAGCATCTTCGCCACGAGTCGCTCGTTCCTGAGCCGCTGATCGATGCGAATCATGGCGACCTTGATGAGGTCAGCCGCAGAGCCTTGAATCGGAGAGTTCGCCGCCGTTCGCTCGCCGAATGCCCTGATGTTGAAGTTCCGATCCCGAAGCTCGGGAATATAGCGCCGGCGCTTGAAGATCGTTTCGACGTATCCGTGCTCTCGCGCATAGACGACCATCGAGTCGAGGTACTCGCGAACGCGCTGAAAACGCTCAAAGTACCTGGAGATGAAATCCTTCGCCTCTGCGTGCGAGATCTTGAGTTGACGCGATAGAGCGTGAGGTCCCTGTCCGTAGATCGTCGCGAAGTTGATCGTCTTCGCACGAGCACGCATCTCGGCCGTCACGTGGTCGACGGGCACGTCGAAGATCAGCGATGCCGTCTGTCGGTGAATGTCTCCTCCCGCCTTGAACGCCTCCACGAACGCCGGATCGTTTGAAAGGTGCGCAAGCAGGCGCAGCTCGATCTGTGAATAGTCGGCTGCGATGAGCGTCCACCCCGTGCGTGGAACAAAACCTCTGCGAATGTCCCTTCCGAGCTCCCGGCGAATAGGAATGTTCTGGAGATTCGGGTCGCTGGATGACAAGCGCCCGGTGGCGGCAACGGTCTGATTGTAGGACGTGTGCAACCGCCCCGTTCCTGGATTCACGAGCGCCGGCAGCGCGTCGATGTAGGTGCTCTCGAGCTTGCTCAGCTCACGATACTCCATGAGCAGGGCCGGCAGCACATGTCCCGCCTCCGCGAGCTCCTGAAGCACCGTGGCGTCCGTCGACCGGCCGGTGGCGGTCTTCTTCGTCGACGGCAACTGAAGGCGGTCAAACAGTATTTCCCGCAGCTGTATGTTGGAGTTGATGTTGAACTCGCCGCCGGCCGCCGCGTAGATCTCGCGCTCCACACGGATGCGTTCGCGCTCAAAGCGCTCCTTCAACGATCGGAACCAGGGACGATCGATCTCGATGCCTTCCCATTCGATGTCCGCAAGGACGCCGATGAGAGGAATTTCGACATCGTTGTAGAGGGGCAGCAGTTGTTGCACCTCGATCTGCGGACGGAATCGCTGCTCGAGCTGCCACACCACGTCGACGGCCTCGCAGGAAAAATCGCGGGCACACTCGACAGGTACGAGGTCGAAGGGAAGCTCCTGCCTCCCCTTGCCGCATAGATCCGCATAGCTGGCCAAATTCCGATCGAGGAACTCGATGGCCAGCAAATCCAACCCGTGCGACCGACGCCCCGGGTCGAGCACATAGCTGCCGATCATCGTATCCGAGACGAGGCCGGCGACCGCAATGCCCGTTCGACGCAGTAGCAGCACGGAGTGTTTGGCGTCGTGCATCACCTTGGGGATTACCGGATCCTCAAGAAGAGAGCGCAAAACGCTCATCCGTTCGTCCTGCAACGAGGGGAGGTTGCGCACGAGCTTTGGCCCTGTCGCGAGCGCTCGTGCCGCTATGCTCGTTGGCTCCACCGCCTTCGGAGCGCGCTTGATCTTTGCCGCCGGAGGAGCCGTCCCGTCCATGCCATCGAGCAGCAGATCGCCCTGCGCCGGCTGAGCTGCTCGATGCGCCAATGGCAGATAAAAGGCTTCTCCCGCGCCGACGGCAATGGAGATCCCGACCAGCGCCGAACGCAGTGGATCGAGCTGTAGTGGGCTATCCGGATCGCTGACGCTCTCGGTGCCGAGTGCGATGTACGGCGCAGCCTTGATCCGAGGGACGAGGGCATTCAACTCGGCGACCGTCTCTATCGTCCGATAGACCGTGGACGGCCGCATCGTTTCGCTCGGGACCGCGGTGGCCGCGCTGCCATCGGCAGCGACGCTGTCCGCTGCGAGGGCATCACCGAGCGTTCGCGTGAGCGTATGAAATTCGAGCTCGACGAACAATTGCCGGAGACGCGTGGTGTCCCCGGCCCGTGTCTTCAAGTCCTCGAGCGCGAGCGTAAGCGGGAGATCGTCACGAATGGTGACGAGGTCCTTCGAGAGACGCGCAAGATCGGCGTGCTCGAGGAGCGCTTCGCGTGGACGCTTTTTGGTCAGCGTTGGTGCCGCCCGAAGAATGCTCTCCAGATCGCCGTACGCCGTGACGAGCTCGCGCGCCGTCTTGTCGCCGATTCCTCGCACGCCGGGAATGTTGTCGGAGCTGTCACCAACGAGTGCCAGGTAATCGGTGACGCGATTGGGCGGAACGCCGAGTCGTGCGTCACCGTTTTCCTCGGACACCCATTGCTCCTCGACGCCAGCGGGCCCGCCGCGTCCGGGGTTCAATAACCACACGCGTGGCCGGACGAGTTGCTGAAAGTCCTTGTCACCGGAAACGATGACGACGTTGACGCCTTGCGCGATGCCTTGCCGCGCGATCGTTCCAATGACGTCGTCCGCCTCGTAGCCACTCAAGGTGAGGACCGGGATCCGGAAGGCATCGAGCAGGTTTCCAATCCGCTCCATCCCGGTGTTGAAGTCGTTCTGCAGCTCTTCCGTCAATTTCTCGCGGGTGGCCTTGTACTGCGGATACCGCTCATGACGAAAGCTCAGGCCGGAATCGTGCACCCAGCCGAGATATTCCGGGCGGTGTGTCGTCAGCAGGCGTTGTACGAAATTCACCACGCCCCATGCCGCCGACGTGTTCTCGCCACGGGCCGTGGTGAGTGGGCGCGATATGAGTGCGAAGAACGCCCGGTAGATCAGTGCGTAGCCGTCCACAAGGAACAGGCGCGGTCCCGTCGGCAACACGGCACCGGGAGCGGGCGAAAGCGTAGGATCAGTCACGCCTGAACCATAGCCGGAAAACGGCACCGCCTGCCACTGGGCAGGCGGTTGCGCGCGACGGAGCGGTGACGCCGATCGTTCAGCTCACGCGCTGCACGTTGGCGGCGTGAAGGCCCTTCGCTCCAGTCTCAATCTCAAATTCCACTTCCTGTCCTTCTGCGAGCGTCTTGAATCCGTCCATGGCGATTGCCGAGAAGTGCACGAAGACGTCCTCACCGCTCTCCTGTTCAATGAAGCCATACCCCTTGGCATCGTTGAACCATTTGACTTTCCCTCTGGCCATTGCCGCTGTCTCCGGCTGAGTGAATCGATGCAGGCTCTGCGTCCCTGCAGCGTGCGGCGCCTATATAGGAACGCACCGATTCTTTGTCAAGAAAACCCGGTTGCCACGTGTCTGCCGCTCGTGCAATGCTTGCTACCATACGCTGCGGGGCGTTACGTTCGCGAGGTGCCAAAAGAGAATCTCGTGGGCCGGACACTGGCCGGCTACACGCTGCGCGCCGAAGTTGGGGAAGGCGGAACGTCGGCTGTGTTTCGTGCCGAGCATCCCACGCACGGTGTCGTCGCGGTGAAGGTCCTGCGCGAAAAGTTGCGTGGGGACAAGACGGCGGTCGCACGCTTCGTCCGCGAGGCAAGATACGGCGAGCGCGTGCAGCATCCCAATGTCGTGCGTACGCTCGAGGTGGGCGAAGCGACGCCCGGGATGCACTTTCTCGCCATCGAGTGGGCGACGGGCGAGCTTCTGGAGCGCTATGCGAAGCAGCATGGTCCGCTGCCGCCCGACGAGGTCACGACGATCGTCAATCAGATCGCGGCGGCCGTGCATGCGGCGCACGTCGCGGGCATCGTACATCGCGATCTCAAACCCGACAACGTCGTGTACGATCCGGGCAGCCGACTGGTGAAGCTGCTCGACTTCGGCATCGCGACTGACACCGACATCGCGCCGGAGCAGCGGCTCACGCGAGCCGGGTTCTTCGTCGGGACGCTCATGTACGTGGCGCCCGAGGCGCTCTCGGGCGAGCTCGTGACGCCCGCAGCAGATCAGTACAGCCTCGCGACAATCGCCTATCTGCTCCTCACCGGGGGGCTGCCATTCACAGCGAAGACGCCTCGCGAGATGTTCTCACAATTGCTCTCCCAACCGCCGATCCCGCTCAACGCGGCGCGGCCGAACCTTCGGTATTCCGCCGCTGTCGAGCAGGTCGTGATGCGCGGCCTCAGTAAGGATCCACGCCAGCGCTTTGCCGACGCGCTGACGTTTGCTCAGGAGTTGAGCGAGGCATTCGCGGGATCCGACGAGCCGGCGCGCGGAGGGCTGCTCTCGCGCGTGAAGGACATCTTCAAGCGCTAGCGCTCAGAAGGGCGGGGTCCCGCGCGATGTCGGCGGCATTGACGGGAAGCCAGATCGTGAACGTCGAGCCTCGGCCCAGTTCACTTTCCACGCCGATCTCGCCACCGAGCAACCGTGCGAGCCGGCGGGAAATCGGCAAGCCAAGACCCGTTCCACGTCGCATCGACTCACCTCTCGGGCCGGCATTGACCTGCTCGAATTCGTCGAAGATTCGCTCGAGATCTCCCGCGGCGATTCCAATTCCGGTGTCGGCGACCTGAAGTGCGATCCAGGTTCCGGGCTTTGGCGGCTGTGGTGTCTGCTCGAGAGTGGGCGTGCCAAGCAGACGTGGATCGTCGCTTCTCAGCCGCGCACGCACGCTGATCGTGCCCGTATCCGTGTACTTGACGGCGTTGCCGATGAGATTGATGAGCACCTGCCGGAGATGCGAAGGGTCCGTCCGGACTCGCGGCAGCGACGCGCCCACCGAAATTGAGAATGCCAGATTCTTCTCGCTTACGAGGGACTCCAGCTCGCTGGCCACATTGAGAACGAACGGCCGAAGCACGATCGTCTCAGCATGCACCTCGAGTCTCCCTGCGGCGATCTTCGCGATATCGAGGACCTGATCGACCAGATGGCGAAGATGTGTGGCCGACGCGGCAATGCGATCCACGGGCGGCACTTGCCGCGGGGAGAGGTCGCCGTAGAAACCTTCGCGCAGCAATTCAACAAAGCCGACGATGGCGTTCAGTGGTGTGCGAAGCTCGTGCGATATGTTCGCGAGAAACTCGCTCTTGGCCTGATTGGCCCGCTTCACGTCGCTGTAGAGTCGTTCGAGCTCACTGGAGCGGCCAGCGGCGTGCAGCGCGCGTTTCTGTTCGCGAAGCAGGCCGATTGCCAGAAGCACTGTTCCCAACACGCCGAGGCTCCACAACGCCCAGCGCAGGCTTCTGGAAGTGAGCGCATGCGCACTGGCGAGTGTCCAGGTACCGCCCGTTGGCAGCCGGATGGTGCGCGCCGTCAGCGTCGTCGCTTGCTCCTGCCCCCTTGGCGCAATCGCCGGACGCATGGCGATCAGGGTATCCTCGGCCGACTCGACGCTGAGGGCGATCCGTGTACTCGACGTCAGGCGACCAAGCGCCCTGCTCAGCCCTCTGTTGTCGAGCAGGACGGTGACCTGCCGTTGCTCATCGATCGGCCGTTGGATCAGAATTCCGGCGGGCCGATTGCGCAATTTCACGATTCGAACCGCCGCCGTCCGGGCCGGGACCGTGGTCAAATCGTGCTCCGGGTCATTCCGCGCGACGAGCCCGCGCATGTACACAACGGAATCCCCGGTAGACGATCGGACCCAGATTGCTTCGATTTCCCGAAGCGAGGCGGCAAGCGAGTCAAGAGAGGCGAGTCGCTGAGCGCGAAGCGCAACGGCAAAGCCGCCCACGACACGATACGCGTCGGCAATGTACGATTCCGTCAGGAGTGCGGACGCCTGTGCATCGAGCTTGGCCTCACTGCGATCTGCTCGCAGCAGCGCCCGGTCCAGCAAGAGAAGCCCGGCGAGGAGAATCAGGAAAACGGCGCCGACGAAGCGCGACAACAATCCCAGCCCGGCTCGCTCGTGCACGTCACCGGTTGGCACGGCACCTGGCACCGAATCCTTGGCAGGCATACCCATGAGCGATCACGACATCCTGATTTCCCTGTTGGCCACCAAGTCGGCGCGGCGAGGCAATTTCGTGCTCTCGTCCGGGCGCGCGTCCACGTTATACATCGACGCCCGCCTCACCACAATGAGCGCCGAGGGACTGGCGCTCATTGGGCCGCTTGCCCTCTCCGTGTTGCGGCAAACACAGTGGAATGTCGACGAGGTTGGCGGTCTGACACTCGGCGCGGATCCGATCAGTTATGCCATCGCGTACGCGAGCACGCACACGGATCGGCCGGTGCAGGCCTTCTCCGTGCGCAAGCAGGTCAAACAGCATGGCACCCAGCGCCGGATTGAAGGGCCGTTCGATCCTGCCGGTACCGTCGCAATCATCGAGGACGTGATCACAACGGGCGGCTCGGCCCTTCAGGCAATTGCTGCCGTGCGCGAAACGGGTGCGCACATCGCGGGCGTCCTCGCGCTTGTGGATCGCGAGGAAGGCGGAAGAGAGGCGATCGAAGGCGCCGGCGTGCCGGTCGTTGCGCTCGCCCGCGCTGCCGAGATCCTCGCTCGAATGTCGTAAGCGCTATGTCTGAAACGTCTGATACGCGCCCGGCATGGCCAGCGGGTGAAACAGCATCAGCGTTGCTCGATAGGGCAATACGAGCTCCTTGCGAAATCGCTCGACCATGGCGCTGCCGTCGTATTGGGCCCTGAACTCACCGGCCGTCATGTCGAGCAGCATCCGGACGTGACGGCCAAAGCTCTGCGGAGAGCTGTAGTCGAGGTGATTCGATATGTTCGCGATGGAAAAGCCGACGTTCTCGAACATCCTGGCTGCACGGACGAGACGCGCCATGGCGAGATACTGTTTTGGTGTAGGCAGACGGCTGCGAAAAAAGCGGCTCATCAGCGTACTGGGCAGAATGCCGAGATCGCCGGCGAGCGAGCGAATGGTGCCCACGCGCGGAGAACACGTGAAGAGCACTTCAAAGAACCGCCAGCAATCGTCCGTCGTGCCCGCCAGATCGACGGCGAGCTGTCCCAGTGCCTCGCGCTGCGCACTCTGGCCGCTGTCGGCCATGAGAGCGCCGCGGAGCTCACGCCACCCTGCCGGCATTCGTACGTCGACCAGCCGGTTTATTCCGCTGCGGCCGAGCGCAAGCACGGCGTGTGGTGTCCGCGCATGCAACTCCGTAAGGAGGGCGACGGCGGGAATACGCGGAAACTCCCGAACGAGATGGGTGATTCTCGCCGGCTCCCGCATTGCGTAGGTGACCGAGACGAGGACGGCGTGAATCTCGCGCGACCTCAGATCCGTGATGAGATCATCGACCGTGTCACGGTGCAGCGTGGAGTAGTATCCCTCGCCGGCAGCATCGACATCGGGGCGTTCGTCCGGTACGAGCAATGTGGCGACGGGAAGGAGTCGCCGTGGTGCGCTGTTGTCACGCATACCTCTCCTCACGTGGTGGGGTTGTCCCGGAGTGACCGGGCGGCACGTTTTTCACCCGACTAGGTAATCACCAGGCGTCACTTGACCGTCATCGGCCGATGTTCCGGTAGGCCGCGTGCGCGCTAGATTGCCTCGGGAGAGAAGGCTACCAGCTGGGTGATCGCGGGCTTGACGGCCCGAGGAAAGTCCGGGCTCCATCGAGTGCACTGCCAGGTAACGCCTGGGCGGGGGTCGCAGGACCACCGACGGACAGCGCAACAGAAAGCAAACCGCCGTCTCGAAAGGGGCGGTAAGGGTGAAAGGGTGAGGTAAGAGCTCACCGCGGATCTGGTAACAGGTCCGGCGAGGCAAGCCCCAGTGGGAGCAAGGCCAAATAGGCAGCGAGGAGGTACTCACTCCGCCAAAGACGCTGCGGGTAGGCTGCTGGAGGGCACGAGCAATCATGCCCCAAGAGAAATGATCGCCTGAGCTCTCACGAGCTCAACAGAACCCGGCTTACAGGCTGGTAGCCTTTCTCCTCTCCCTCGCCCCGTTCGCGGCTCGATCAATGGTCGACGCCGTTAAATAGTCATAAATGGTGACGAATATCTAATTCTCGCTTTCCTCGGGGCGCCGTGGAGCTCGAGGTTCAGTCAACCAGGCGGAGCGGCATCACCAGACAGAGATACGTGGCCGAATCGTTCCAGCCTTCCGGTTGTACCGTGGCGGCGCGCTCCGGCGCCTTGAACGTGAAACGCACTTCGTCCGTCGGCATGTAGCGGAGAATTTCCAGGAGATAGCTCGCGTTGAATCCGATGTCGAGCTGATCCCCTGTGTATCGCAACGCGAGCTCGTCCGTGGCCTCGCCGAGGTCTGGCGTCTGGACGCTGAATCGCAGCATGCCGCTGTTGAACGACAGGCGAATGCGGTGCGTCTGATCCGACGCAATGACCGACATGCGCTTCAGCGCGCTGGTGAGCGCCACCTTGTCGGCGATCGCAACACGATCGTTGTCCTTGGGAATCACCTGATCGTACGGCGGGTACGGACCCTCGATCAGCCTGGTGTAGACCGCGGTGAACGGCGAGCGGAATCCGAGATGGTTCTCACCGCGCGCGATCTCGAGCTCTTCGTCCGCGGGGAATAGCCGGCGAATCTGCTCCAGTGCCTTGGGGGGGACGATGAGATCTGCGGAGGGCGCTCCGGTGGCCTTGATGGGAAGTTCCATCTTGGCCAGACGGTGGCCGTTCGTGGCCACCATTCGCATGACGTCGGGCTTGAGCTCCCAGAGCACACCGTTGAGGATCGGCCGGCTCTCCTCCGTGCTCACGGCAAACGATGTGTGGGAGATGAGCTTCTGAAGGTCGCCAGACCGAATACGCCAACTCTCGCTGAATCGGATGGAGGGGAAGGCGGGAAACTCATCGCGCGGCAGTCCGAGGATCTTGAAGTGGGACCGGCCGCAATCCAGGGTGATGCGCTGCTCTCCGGACGCCGCGATCTTTACCGGCGACGGCGGGAGCTCGCGCGCGATCTCGGACAGCTTCTTCGCGGGCACCGTAATGGCGCCAACGGTCTCGACGTCTGCGGCGACCTCGGTACTCACGGCAATGTCCAGATCCGTGCCCGACAGGCGAATGCCCTTGTCGCTCGTTTCGATCAGAATGTTGGCGAGAACCGGAAGCGTCGTCTTGGCGGGGATGCTTGCCGCGACGGCTGCGAGTCCTTCCTGGAGCTTCTCGCGCGAAATAGTGAACCGCATTCCAACTCCTGTTGGGCCGAGTGATGGGCAAAACGATAAGGGAAGGCTTCGCTATCTATGCTAATCAGTAAGGAACAGCCCGATAGCAGTCCGTAGTAGTGCGTGTGCACGGTGTGAGCGAAATCGATAACTCATGCCGCCTCATACTGTTGCGTGGCTCGCGGTGGTGTTGAAGCCGTGTTTCATCGAGCTTTCAGTGCACAGCAGCGCGCCCTGGAGCAAGCGCTTCAAGCTCAGCCCGCAGCTTGCCAACACGCTGTGCAAATGCGGGATCCTCTCTCGTCACGGCAGCGACCCGGTCCAGACTGTGGATAACCGTCGAATGATCCCGCCCTCCAAATGCAGCGCCAATTTCCACGAGCTGCATGCCGAGGAGCTCGCGCATGAAGTGCATCGCAACCTGCCTGGGTGCTGTGAGGGCCTTCGTGCGCGTCTTCGAGCGAAGTCCCTCCGGCGTTACACCCCATTCCCGCGCAACGCCCATCTGAATCGCCTGCGGGGTGAGGCCCGTGAGCGCGGCCGGATCAGCGAGACGAATCTTGTCGCGGAGCGCGTCTCGCGCGAGGTCGATGGTGATCTCACGGTGCTTGAGCGACGCATACGCCAGCAGCTTGATGATCGAACCCTCGAGCTCGCGCACGCTCGAGCGAACATATTCTGCGATGAACCGGATGACGTCCTCCGGTATGGTGTGCTCCAGATGATCGAGGAGGGCCTTGTTGCGCAGAATCGCAATTCTGTGCTCGAGCTCCGGCAACTCGATGTCGGCGACCATTCCCCACTGAAAGCGACTCACCAACCGTGCTTCGAGGCCGGGGATCTCGGAAGGCGGACGGTCACTCGTGAGTACGATCTGGCGTCCCGCTTCGTAGAGCGCGTTGAAGGTGTGAAAGAACTCTTCCTGGGTGGCCTCCTTGCCCTTCAGAAACTGCACGTCATCCACGAGGAGTAGATCGGTTTCGCGGTACCGCCGGCGAAAATCGTGCATCGCGCGATTCTGGATCGAGCCGATCATGTCGTTCGTGAATTGCTCCGCCCCGATGAACGTGATCCTGATTTCCGGCCGCCGAGCGAATACCTCATGGGCGATCGCCTGCATGAGGTGGGTCTTCCCGATGCCAGTGTCGCCGTACAGGAAGAGAGGATTGTATGCTTTGCCCGGCGCCTGTGCGACGGCGTGCGCGGCCGCAGCGGCGAGCTCGTTTGACTTCCCGATGACGAAATGGTCGAAGGTGTAGCGCTCACTGAGGTGTGCATTGATGCTGGCGCCTTTCTGCTGCCCTGGTGCTCTGATCTCGGCCGGCGGCGCCACAAAAAAATCCATCTGAGTGCGCGACTTCCGGTCCTCCTGAACTCGGAAAACGACGTTGAGCGGATGACCGACGGCGATCGGCGCGAGCTGAGTGAGCAGCGGCGCATGCTTGGACTCATTCCAGTCCGCTGCAAACTGATCTGGCGATCCGACAACAATGGTCTCTTCGTCCACCGAGATGGCCTGCGTCGGCTCGAGCCATGTTTTAAACGTTTGTTCCGGCAGTTCGTGCCGAGCCCGATCCAGGATTCGCGTCCAGACTTCAGTTGCCGAGAGCATGCATTCTCTGAAGCATGTGGAAAAACCGGGCAGGCGGGGAGGCGAAGGTATCGGCGCCATGTGGAAAAAGCAAACCACCCTCCACGGCGGGTCGCCCTACCGCCGGACCGAAGCAGCCTCGGTACTCGAGCGCACAGCACGTAGATGGTTGATGCTGATTGACTTATGTCCAGCGGCTGACTAGGCTTCGCGATCTGTTGCTGGACGTGAATCGCTCGATGTCTTCGGAGTAAAAGAGTACCAATGGGAAAGCCAACGTATCGGCCACGCAATACCCGCCGGTTGAGGACGCACGGATTCCGTGCGCGAATGGAAACAAAGTGGGGCAGGGCAACATTGGCGCGGCGTCGCAAGAAGGGGCGCAAGCAGCTCACGGTTCGCATCCCGGACAAGTACGCCGGGGCCTAGCTCTCACCAATCCAGTGCCGGCGTCATTTCCGCGTGAGCTCCGCATCACACGCGGTGCCGAGCTACGACGTCTGGGAGATGAGGGGAAGCGCATTCGGACGAAGTTTCTCGACGTCCGATATAGCCCTTCCCCTCCTTTGCTTGCCGAGGTCATCGAGCGCGTCCGTATCGGGTTCATCGTACCCAAGCTTGGCCACAGTGCGGTGGAGCGAAACCGCCTGAAACGGCGCCTGAGAGAGCTTGCCCGCACGCAGCTCTCGACCATTCCCGCACGCATCGACGTTCGACTCCGGGCCAAGACGGCGGCCTATACCGCCTCATTTGCGGAATTGTCCGTGGATGTCCGTACGGTGAGCGAGGCCCTGGCGCGGTGAAACAGGTTCTCATCCTCTTGATCAGGGCCTATCAAGTGTCCCTCGGACACCTCATGCCGCCCTCGTGTCGTTACTATCCAAGCTGCTCTGCGTACGGTATCGAGGCGTTGCAACGACATGGAGCGCTGCGGGGATCATGGCTGACGATCCATCGCATCGCGCGATGCCATCCGTTTCACGCAGGCGGATACGATCCCGTTCCCTGAGACGCGGATCTCTCTGTACTGAATAGGATCATGAATCGACGTTTCGTCCTTGCGATCATTCTCACGGCCCTCGTCATCGTGGGAACGCCGCTCATCTTCCCGCCGGGCCCGCGCACGGGCACGCGCGCCGACTCTGTTGCTGCGGCCGCGCGAACCCCGACGGAGTCAACTCCGAGAACCGAGCCGGCGAACGCCCCGGCCCGCAGCGCCACGCCGACGGCAAGCGCGCAGCCGTCACGTGCGCTCTCCGATGTCCAGGACACCATCACCGTGCGCACGCGTCTGACGCACTATCGCTTCAACGCACTTGGCGCGGCGCCTGTTTCCGCGGAGCTCGATAGCTATCCATCTCGCCGCCCCGGGAGGAAAGGGCTCGCGACGAACCTCGTCACCGCGCCGGGGCGCCTCGTGGGATATCGACTGGCGATCGGAGCCGATACGGTCCTTCTCGACACCGTGCGGTTCTCACGGCTCAATACCCCCCCGTCGGAAATCGACTACGCCGCCTCGGTGTTGGGGCACACGGTTCGTATCTCATATCGCCTGCCCAAATCGGCCGACGAGGAGTATCGCCTTCAAGTGGCTGCGAGAGTCGATAGCGTCCCCGCTGGTGCGAGTCTTCTCGTCGCCTTGCCGACGACGATCGAATCGAATGAACCAGACACGCTCGACGACATGAACCACCTTGGCGTCAGCCTTCGGCCGATTCGAGGCGACGTTTCCAGCACGAACTTCTCGAAGCTCGACCCTGGCGAGGTGCGCACGGAGACGGGCCCGTTTACCTGGGCCGCGGTGCGGGACAAATACTTCCTCGTCGTCGCACGCACGAACGCCGTGCCGTTCACCACGGCACGAATCCAGGGACTCGCGCGCACCGGGAAGGTGGCGTCGCACGTACTCACCGAGGCGACGCTGCCACTGAAGAACGGCGCGGCCAGCTTCGAGATCTACGCCGGTCCACAGGATTTCGAGCGCCTCCAGCGGCTTGGTGGAGACCTCGACCAGGTCAATCCGTACGCCGGCTGGTTTCACGGCGTGGTACAACCCGTCGCGGCGCTCGTGATGAAGGCGCTTCTCTGGATGAAGCGGACGACGCGGCTCAACTACGGATGGGTGCTCGTCCTCTTCGGCGTTGCGATCCGGCTGCTTCTCTGGCCGTTGAATCAGAGCGCTATGCGCACGAGCATGAAGATGCAGCGGCTCCAGCCGGAGCTGCAGGCACTCCAGAAGAAGTACGCCGATGATCCGCGCAAACAGCAGGAAGCGGTCATGAAGGTCTACAAGGACCACGACATGAGTCCGCTGAGCCCGGTGATGGGGTGTCTTCCGATGCTCCTCCCCATGCCCGTGCTCTTTGCGCTCTACTTCGTCTTTCAGAACACCATCGAATTTCGCGGCGTTCCGTTTCTCTGGCTGCCGGACATTTCCCTGCGGGATCCCTTCTACATCACGCCATTGCTGATGGGCGTATCGATGTTCGTGATGTCCTGGATCGGCATGCGCAATTCGCCGCCGAATGCGCAGGCGAAGATGATGAGCTACATGATGCCGGTGATGTTCACCGTTCTGTTTCTCAATTTTGCCGCGGGATTGAATTTGTACTACGCGGTACAGAACATCGCCGCACTGCCACAGCAGTGGCTGCTCGCGCGAGAGCGAAGCAAGCTGCCACCCCTCCCCGCCGCAGGAGAACGGAAGGGCCGCACCGCATAAGCCGAGGTGCCGCAGGGCGGGCCCGCCGCCCCGCAGCATGGCGCGCCCTGTGCGCTGGCGACACTCTCGTGCGAATCACGTACGTCGGTCACGCCACGCTGTTGCTCGAGGTCGAAGGTTGCCGGATCCTCACGGACCCCAACTTCGACACGACGCTCGGCCGGTTCCTGCCGCGAGTCACCGCGCCCGGCCTTGCCATCGATGCGCTGCCGCCGCTCGATGCCATGCTGCTGACTCACGCGCACGCCGACCACCTCTCGTTTCGGTCGCTCGATCAGCTTCCGCGCGAAATACCGTTGTTCGCGCCGTCGGCCGTCGCCAGGTGGCTCCTGGGCAAGGGATATCGAAATGCCACGGGCCTCGACCCGGGCGGCGTCGTCTCCCTTCGTGACGGCACGCTGCGAATTCACGCGGCACGGGCAAAGCATCGGGGCAACCGGTATGGCTTCGATCGGTGGCTCAGCGCGACGAACATGTATCTCCTCGAATCGCCGCACGAGAGCGCGTTCTTTGCCGGCGACACGGCGCTGACGTCCACGACCCACGACCTCGTCGAACGCATCCTGTGGCGTGCGGACCGCCAGCTCGACGTCGCACTGCTCCCCATCGGCTACGCGCCACCATGGAAACCGGGATTCCGCCGCGGTCATCTGACCGGTGAAGACGCGCTCTCACTCTTCGAGGTGCTCCGCGCGCGCGCGATGCTCCCTTATCATTGGGGAACGTTCCGGCATGTTACCGCAACGGCATTTGACGCAATTACCCGCCTCCAGAACAGCCTGAGCACCTTCCACCGGAAGGATCACGTGCACATCGTCGAGCCAGGCGAGACACTCGTCGTCGAGGGAGCAGACATCTGGCGAGCGAAACTCTGAGCGCGCTGAACGGAACGCTGCTGGAAGGCGGCGCGACGATCGCGGCAATCGCCAGCGCTCCTGGAAGGGGCGCACTGGCGGTGGTTCGGGTCAGTGGAGCGGAATCCCACCAGATTGCGCGACGCATTCTGATGCCGTCCCTCACACAGATTCGTCTGGCACGACGATGCCGCGTGGTGGATCCGGCTGGCGCAACGGTGGACGACGCCGTGGCAACACTATATGCGGCACCGCATTCGTACACCGGCGAAGACATGCTCGAGCTCACGGTGCACGGCGGTGCCGTCGCGCCGATTCTTGTGCTCGACACGCTCGTGGCGGCCGGTGCGCGCCAAGCGGAGCCCGGCGAATTCACCCGGCGCGCGGTCCTGAACGGCAAGCTGGATCTGCTGCAGGCCGAGGCCGTCGCTGATGTGATCGACGCGCGCAGCTCGGCGGCGCATCGTCAGGCACTCAGACAGCTCGGCGGCGGACTTTCACGTCAGCTCACCGACCTCCGAGGTCAAATTCTCCAGCTCGAGGCGCTGCTGGCATATGACATCGATTTTCCGGAGGAAGACGACGGGCCGATTTCGCGCGAGCGTGTGGCTGCCGCGACGGACGAGGTGATGACGACGCTGCAGCGCCTCCTCTCGACAGGACGAATCGGCGAGCTCGTGCATGATGGTGCACTCGTGGTACTGGCCGGGCCGCCGAATGTCGGAAAATCGTCTCTCTTCAACGCCCTCGTGGGCGAATCGCGCGCCATCGTAACCGAAACGCCCGGGACGACACGGGACGCAATCGAAGCAGTGATCGATCGGCCGACGTTTCCGTTGCGTCTCGTCGACACCGCCGGGTTGAGACAGGATCCCGATCCCATCGAGCGGCTTGGCATCGAAACGGCGACCCGGTACCTGGAGCGAGCCGCCATCGTGCTCGCCTGCTTGACCGGCGTGGCGGACGAATGCGTCACCGCGACCCTGCGGGACTGCACCGACGCGGCAATCATCACCGTCGGGACGAAGGCGGATCTGGCGCGAGCCGCGTTCGATGCCGACGTCCATGTCAGCGCGCTCACGGGAACGGGCTTGTCGGAGTTGCTTGCCCTGATCGAGGCGCGCCTTGGGGAGCGGCCAGGATTGTCAGCGCCAGATGCGCCGGTGCTGACGAGAACGCGACACCGTGTGATGATCGAGCAGGCCGTAGAGGAGATGCACCGCTTCCGGGCCGCCTGGGCAGTGAGCGACCTTCCGGCGCCCGTCGTCGCCTCTCATCTGCACGCGGCGCGAGGCAGCCTGGAAGAGTTGATCGGCACGGTGCAGGTCGATGACGTGCTCGACGTCGTCTTTCGAAGCTTCTGCGTGGGAAAGTAGCGAATCAGGCCGTCGCGGCCGCGCCGCGCGCCAGCTCCTCGAGCTCGCGCGCATTCGCCCGAACCGCCCAGGCAATCCCACGCTCGGCCACCGCCGCCTCGACCATGCGCGCGCCAAGGTAATAGCCGCTGCGCTCGGGCAGCACGTACCGATCGACGGTGCGGGCTTCGTCGCTCATACCACCGGACAAGTAGCGCAATCGAAGGCCCAGTCCTGCGCGATCAAGGTCCTCGATCACGGCGCGGTTGATGACAGATTCGAGCTCACGTACACGCGCATACTGTCGTCGCGCAAACCCGAAATACTCCCACGGAGCATGGCCTGGGCTGATCATTTGCGACACGTGCACCGCGAGACCTTCGTTCACGAGCAATTCGCGAAGCGGCGCCTGCTGACCGGTGTCCCAGTACGAGTAGGAACCGTTCGCGGCGTCAACGAGCTGCCGCATTTCGCTTCGGCTCGTTGGCGAGGTGTATCGGATTGCATGGGCGTGCTCGTGCGCGAGCCACAGCGGGATCAGCTCAGGATCGAGTCCCAGCCCCTGCGTATCGGGATTGGCAACGGACGTGAAGTGTTCCAGACAAACGAAGCCGACACCTCTTCCGTCCACCACGAGCTCACCTGCGTTCGCCGCGCCCACGCCGACCATGAGGATGACGTCCACATCCACATCCTGCTCGAGGAGGTGCGCAGTGTGTTGCTCGGTCGATCGGGCGAGCGCCACCACATCCGTGCGCTCCAACATCTCGCGCAAGTCAGTGCGGTCCGCGAGCGCTGTCGCGCGGACGACGTCGAGGAAATGCGGCCCCTCCGGATCAACGACGTAGTTGTGCCAGTAGGGCGCGAGGAGCTTCTGGTGGGCTTGGAAGTAGCGCTGGTAGGCGGCGACGCGATCGGTGCTGTTGAGTACTGCAAAAAAATCAGGCAGCAGGTTGATCAGCATTCGACCGGGAAGCTACCTGCGAAAGTGCGAAGGGGCCCGTTACGCGAACGGGAGCGCCGATTCGGCGGCGCATTGGACGCGGAATGATAGTGGCGATGGTTGGAGCGAACAAGAGACACAAAACCGGCGAACACGACACACGCCGCGCGCGTGATCAGGCTCACGGACTGAAGCGAGCCCGCGCGGAGGACGCAATTGACCGCCGCCGGCTCCGTCCGCGGGGCTGGCACGCTTCTTTCCTTGATGTTCGTCGCGAGCAGGCCAGGCGCGGGAGAGAACGATGACGACGCTTCAGCAGATCGAGCTGCGCTGTCCAATCTGCGAGACGCGATTCAAGTCGCAGCAGGTCATCTCGACGAATTCATTCGGCGGGAAGCGCACGGATTTCCATGAGCGAGCGGCGGGCACACAGCCCCTTCCGTTCCTCATTCACATGTGTAGTCGGTGTGGCTACTCCGGCGCGGAGCGCGACTTCACGGAGGAAACAGACGTCACGCCGGGGTTGCGCGAGCACGTCTGGAACGAGCTGGCGCCGCAGATCTCGACCGTCGCGGTGCCGGGCTCGGAGAAGTACGAGGCGGCGGCAAAAGTGGCAGAGTGGCAGGGGGTCGATGCCCGGCACATCGCCGACCTCCTCCTGCGCGCCGCATGGTGCTGCGTGGACGAAAGTGACACGGAGGCCGAACGCTACTTCCGCCGGAAGGCCGCGTGGAAGTTCGAGGAGGCACTCGACAGCTACGACGGCGTGGCACACGAGGAGCGCGCGGTGCTCACATACCTCGTCGGCGAGCTGTGGCGCCGAATCGGGGATGCGCGGCTCGCGACCGACTGGCTCAACCGTGTCTCCTCCGAGATCACGGACCGCGGAACACAGCAGTGGGTGCTCGACGCCGCCCGCCAGCAGCGCGACTGCCCACGTGAGTGGTTTGGCTGACGCTACCGCGTTCCGAACAGACGATCGCCGGCGTCGCCGAGTCCGGGCAGAATGTAACCCTGTTCGTTGAGCTCACGGTCGAGCGCGGCGCAGTACACCACGACATCGGGATGTGCTTCCGCCAGCCGACGGACGCCCGCCGGCGCCGCAACCAGGCACAGGAAACGAATGCGAGAGGCGCCGGCCCGTTTCAGTGAGGCGACGGCCGCCGCGGCGCTTCCTCCCGTTGCGAGCATGGGATCCAGCAGAAAGAAATCACGTTCCGCGGCGTCTCCGGGCACCTTGAAGTAGTAGTCGACCGGCTCGAGCGTATCGTGGTCTCTGTAAAGTCCGATGTGTCCGACCCTCGCAGCGGGGACGAGGCGGGCGACTCCTTCCACCATGCCGAGACCCGCGCGCAGAATCGGCACCAGCGTGAGCTTCTTTCCACTCACGCGCCTGCCGGTGGTTCGCTCCAGGGGCGTGTCGACGGGCGCCGGTTCCAGGGTCAACTCACTCGTGGCCTCGTACGCGATCAGGGTGGCGATCTCGTCGACGAGCTCCTTGAAGATTTTCGTGGGCGTCGAGCGGTCGCGCAGCAACGTCAACTTGTGCTGCACCAGCGGGTGCGAGACGATGCGCAGCGTGGCGAACGCGGGGGTGGTGTCCATGCGGCGGAAGCTAGTAACTTCGCGCGAATGAAAGAATACCAAGCCGTGATGCTGCGACTCACTCGCCATGCGCGTGATGACGAGGACGCGTTGACGGACCTGCTCAACGAGCGAAGCCGCGGCGGATGGCATCCGGCCATGATGTCGCAGGACGATCGCCGGATTACCGTCGTGTTCGAGCGGCCAAGCGATCGCCCGCCTGGAGCGGGGTGATTTCACCGTGAGCGGGGGCGCGCGACACGAGGGGTCGGCTGCCGCACGTGACCGGATCATCGGGGCCGCCATTCGCATCGTGGCGCATGGAGGTGTGCACCGTGCGACAATGGCGGCAATCGCGGAGAGCGCAGGGGTGAGCAAGGCGCTGCTGCACTATCACTTTGCGGACCGTCAGACCCTTCTGAGTCACGTTGTCCTTCGGCTCGGCGAACGAACGACACATCGCGAGCGTCGCGCCCTCGATCGCGAACGCCTCGCACCGATCGACGCGTTGTGGCACTGGTGCAGCGACGAGCTCGAGCGCGGTGAGCTACGCGCGCTCATCCAGCTCGGCCTTCTCGACGAACCGGTGTTGAGCAGTGCGGCCGCGAACGTCCAGTCCCAGCGACTGGCCTCGGCTCACCGGACGATTGGTGAGTTGTTCGTCCGGCTGTCGCTGAGTCCACGTCTTGCGACTGCGTTGATTGCCGCTACGCACCTGACCTTCATCGATGGTCTTGCCGTGAACCGTGTCGACCTCGAGGAGGCGCGACGACGCTTCGACGTCTTCTGGCTCGCGAATCTCACCCTCGGCGACTGAGCACATGCCGGCCGACGATCTCATTTCGTCGCAGGGGTTCCGCGCACTAGGTTGCAGCCGATGAGCTCACGCTACTCCTGACAAGTGCGTCTCGTCATTCGGCTGTTCGGCGCCCTCGTGCTGGCGTGGATCATCTCCCTTCTGGCGGTGCTCCTCTGGGAGCATCGTGACGAAACGCGGCCAGCTGGTGCCATCGTCGTTCTCGGCGCCGCGCAATATGTGGGACATCCGTCACCGGTTCTTCGAGCGCGATTGGATCATGCGATCGAACTCTGGCGCCGTCATCTCGCTCCAACGCTGATCGTTACGGGCGGGCGTGGCGAAGGAGACAAGACCACCGAGGCCGCGGTGAGTCAGCGGTACGCGATGCAGCGCGGCGTGCCGGCCGCCGCGATCAGGATGGAGTCCCTCGGCCGCACGACCAGCCAGTCGATGGCTGGCGTGGCCGCGCTCGTTCGAGAATTGCCGCGCCGAGACGTCCTTCTGGTCAGCGACCCCTTTCACATGTTGCGGCTCCGCATCATCGCGCGGCGACACGGTCTCGAGGCCTACGCATCGCCAACACCTTCGAGCCCGATCGCCGCCAGCGCGCTGGAACGCTGGAAGTACGCGCTGAGTGAATCCATCAAGGCTCCGATCGCGTTCGTGCTCGAGCGGAATTAGTAGCAACACGGTACGAAACACCCAGCGGCCGCGGCCGGTACGCCCGATGCCGTACCACGCGTCGCGGGACTAGTGCAAGTTTGGGGGATGCACATTCCGATCGAGACCTTTCGCCTCGGCAACGGCCTCACCGTCGTCCTGTCGGAGGACCATACCGCGCCCATCGTGGCCGTGAACCTGTGGTATCACGTCGGGTCGGCCAACGAGCGTCCGGGGCGGACAGGCTTTGCGCACCTGTTCGAGCACATGCTCTTTCAGGGATCGGCCAATGTCGGATCGAACGAGCACTTCGAGCTGATCCAACGCGCCGGTGGGACGCTCAACGGATCCACCTGGCTGGACCGCACGAACTACTACGAGACGGTTCCATCCAATCAACTGGAAACGGCGCTCTGGCTGGAGGCGGATCGCATGGGCTACCTGCTACCGGCCATGACGCAGCAGAAGCTGGATACCCAGCGCGACGTCGTGCAGAACGAGCGCCGCTGGTCGATGGACAACCAGCCCTACGGCACATGGTGGGAACGGCTGCCGGCACTCTGCTTTCCTCCCGGGCATCCATTCCACCACTCCTTGATCGGCTCGATGGCCGACCTCGACGCGGCGAGTCTCGACGACATCGCACAGTTCTTCTCCACGTACTACACACCGGACAACGCGGTTCTCTCGATTGCCGGGGACTTCGACGCGGCAACGGCGCGACAGATGGTTGATCGCCACTTTGGCCCGATCCAGCGCGGTGCCGCTCGCCCGTCTCTGCCCGACATGTCCGTGTCGCCCACGTTCGGCGGGCCGCGTCGTGAAGTCGTGGCGGACGACGTCATGCTCCCCCGCCTGTTCGTCGCATCGCGGTCACCCGTCTTTGGCTCGGACGATTACTACGCCGCCAGCGTGTGCGGTGCCATTCTCGGCCTCAAGAAAGGCAGCCGGTTGTTCCGTACGCTCGTTCGCGAGCATGAGGTGGCCGCCGAGGTATCCTCGTTCACGTACGATCTCACGAAAGGCAGCGACCTGCTCGTCATCGACGTCATGGCGAGGCCGGAGACGAGCCCGGAGAATCTCGAGACACAGGTACACCAGCAACTGGACCTCGTGGTCTCGGAGGGTGTGACCGAGAACGAGGTCGAGCGCGCCATCGCACTCATCGAAACGGATCTGGTCGTGACACTACAATCCGCCGGCGATCGTGCCGATCGTCTCTCGCTCTTCGCGACCTACTTCGCCCGCCCCGAACTGATCAACGTGCAGACCGAGAAGTACCGCCAGGTCTCGGTTGCGGACGTCAACGCGTTTATCGACGAACGCCTGATTCCGTCGAATCGTGCGAGCCTGCTCTATGTCCCGCGCAGCGCCGCAGCAATACGCTCATCCGATGAGCTCGTGCTCGAGGGCGCGCGATGACGGATCGCTCGCGCCCGCGTCCGGGGCCGCCGCGGGAATACCGGTTTCCGCACTTTACCAGACATGTGCTCTCAAACGGAGTGCGCGTGGTGGCCGCGCCGGTGACGAAGCTGCCACTCGTGACCGTAATGATCCTCGTGGACGCGAGCGCCACCACGGAGACAGCCGGCCAGTACGGCGTTGCTGCCCTGACGGCGAGGCTCCTTCTGGAAGGAGCAGGTGATCTGTCCGGTGCGGCGCTCGCCGATCGATTCGAACGGCTCGGGGCGATCATCGAAGCGCACGCCAACTGGGACGTGACCGCGATCTCCCTCACCGTGATGCGCTCACGCCTGCGCGAGGCACTGGCGCTCGTCCGTACGCTCGTGCGAGAGCCCACGTTTCCGACACGGGAGCTCGAGCGCGCGAAACACGAGCGGCTCGCAGAGCTGCTCCAACAACTGGCCGAGCCCCGGACGCTCGCCGACGACCGCTTTACCGATGCGGTATATCGCAGCGATGCGAGATATGCCCGCCCCGAAGAAGGCGATCCGGCCAGCGTTCGTGCCATCACGCACGACACCGTGCGAGCGTTTCACGCGTCGACGTATGCGCCCGCAGGCACCACGCTGATCTTTGCCGGCGACATCTCCGAGCACGATGCATTCGAGCTCGCGGCTAACATGTTCACCGACTGGAGCTCGCCGCCGGCAATCCGTCCCGCGAATGCTCCAGACGCCGCGCGGACCGGGCGAATCGTCCGTGTTGTCGCAAAGGCGGACGCGCCCCAGTCGGAAGTCCGTGTCGGGCATCGCGGGCCGCCAAGAACCGTTTCGGACTACTTCGAGGCCACGGTGATGAACGCGGTGCTTGGCGGCCTCTTCTCGTCGCGCATCAACATGAACCTGCGCGAGGTGCACGGTTACACGTATGGCGCGTCGTCAGCGTTCGAGTGGCGTCGGGGCGCGGGTCCATTCGTGATCCACTCCGCAGTGAAAAGCGAGGTGACGGGGGACGCGATCAGAGAGATCCTGCTGGAGGTCGATCGGATTCGCGACGTGGCGATCGGTGCCGAGGAGCTCTCGCTGGCGACGAGCTATCTGGACGGCGTGTTCCCGATTCGATACGAGACCACTTCGGCGATCGCCGCGGCGCTTGCCAACATGACCGTGTACGGCCTCTCGGACGACTACTACGATACGTATCGCGCGCACGTCAGAGGCGTCACCGCGGAGGGGGTGCTGCGCGCGGCGCGAACACATCTGCGCCCGGAGCATCTACAGATCGTGGTGGTAGGCGATCCTGCTGTCGTCGCGTCACCGCTTGAAACAGTCACGGGGCTGCCGGTGGACATCACGCGACCCGACGAAGCTGCGCTCCCACTGTGAGCTCCAAGAAGAAAGGCGGCAAGCCCGTGATTACTGCCGGGGAGCTGCGCGACCGAGCGCCTGACGAACGGCCGGCGGCCCAATTGAGCGAGCGTGAGCTCTATGCCGGCAAGATCGTAACGCTCTATCGCGACACCGTTCGCTTTCCCGATGGCTCGACGGCGGAATTCGACATTGCGCGACATCCGGGCGCGTCAGCGGTGATTCCGTTTCTCAACGACCCGGCGGGTGACGAGCCGCAGATCCTGCTGCTCCGACAGTATCGCTACGCGGCCGGCGGCTATCTGTACGAGATCCCGGCCGGCCGTCTCGACGAAGGCGAGTCACCCGAATCGTGCGCGGCGCGGGAGCTGAAGGAAGAAACCGGATGCACCGCCGCGCAGATCGAGCCGCTCACGTCGATCCTGACCACGCCCGGATTCACGAACGAGGTGATTCACCTCTTCATGGCGACCGGGCTCACGCACGGCGAGCCGAGCCATGAGGCGGATGAGTTCGTCGAGATCGTCATCATACGCCTGTCGGAGGCGCTCGAGCTGATCAGGTCAGGCGAAATCACGGATTCCAAGACGGCGCTTGCTCTGATGTTTGTCGCCGGCTTCAAGACGGGCGACTAACGAGCTCTTCCATATAATCCAGCCAACCTCTGGCGCGCCCGCCGGTGTCGAAAGTGGACACTGGCGGGCGCTTGGCTGTTTTGGGTGTACTCCAAAGTGGACACCGCATTCGACTCTTCTCACGACCACTTCGGCATAAGTGATTCCTCCTCAATGAGTTAGCTCGGCGCAGGACCAAGGAATCGGTCGGCATGGCACCTGCTTTTACATGGGCCGAGAAGTCGAGCCGGGAATCGTCCCGGTGCATTGCTGGCCAAGAAAGCCTAGGAGCAGACCATGGCAGACATCGCTATCAAACGGAACGCTGAGCCGGCGCAGACGGTTCGGGAAAAGCTTCGTGCGATGGACGACGCCGAGATCGTCACGGCATTTCTTGGCGGCGAGGAGCGCGCGTTTCAAGAGCTCGTCGAGCGCTATCAGGGCCGGCTGCTGAGCTTCATCTATCGCACCATCGGTGACCGCGAGAAGGCCGAAGACCTCGTGCAGGAGGTGTTCATTCGCGTGTACCGCCACCTGCATCGGTTCGATCGGTCGAAGAAGTTCTCGACCTGGGCGTACACGATCGCCTCGAACCTCGCGAAGAACGAGCTGCGCAACCGCTCGCGCAATCCGCTGGTACTCTTTCAAACCATGAAGAGCAACTGGGACGACGAAGATCGCCCGTTGCAGTTCGAGGATACGACGTCGCGCCCTGACGACCTCTATCGGAAGCGGCACCTGCGTGAACTGGTAGCGCAAACGGTGGCGAAGCTACCGGCGCATCATCGCGAGGTCTTCGTGCTGCGTGAGCTCGAAGGGAAGTCCTACGAGGAGATCGCCGAGATCACCGACTGCAATCTCGGTACGGTGAAGTCGCGGTTGAACCGCGCACGCAACGCATTCGCGGAGATCATCGAGCCCTGGGTGGACTGAGTCTCTGAACGGCGGGGTGAAGAGCTCAGGCGGCAGTTGCCGCCTGAGCTCTTTTGCCGTGCCCTTGCGGGCTCGGCCCGTCAGACCGCAATTCGCTGAGGCGGGAACAGGCTTTCCTACCGAGTGTACGGATGGCGACCCCCCACTTCCCACACCTCACGCCGCCGCAGATGCATTGCAGGGAGTTCAGGCGAAAGCACGACGCCTACATCGACGACACGCTCAGCGGCGAGGACCTCGATTCGATGGCGAATCACCGCCGGGTGTGCGAGCGCTGCGGCAGGCTCGACACGCGAATTCGCCGGGCGCTGCTCGTAGCGCGCAACGTCCCTTCCATTCAGCCCTCTGCCGGGTTCTCGCGGCGCCTGCATGCTCGGCTCGAGCAGGAGCGGCGTTTTCTCTCGCTCGCCCGCCATGAGTCGCCGCGGCCTGCCGTGCTCTCCAGTGCGACGGTCGGCCTGCTCGCCGTCGGTGTGCTGCTGGCGGCGGGATTTGCCGGCGTCATGATGTTGGCTCCTGCCGAGGAGCATGTCGCGCGAGTCGCGCCTGTAGTCGCTCCGCGTCCGGATGCGCTTCCGCCCTCGATTGCCGCGCCCACGATGGTTGCGTCCATGTCGGCCGGCATGCCGATCTGGCCCGCCATCTATCTTGCGCAAGAAGCGCCCTGGCACCTCGCGAGCGACGGCGTCAGCCCGTAGCACCGGCCGTGTCACGGCAGCGCTCGCGGGCGAGCGCCGTATATTTCCGCCATGGCATCACCGGGCGAGAAAGCACTTCACGCCGCGCTCCGGAAGCGCGAGTTCGACGCCGTCTACTATTTTTACGGCGATGACGACTACCTGAAGGAGATCCGCGTCCGCGAGCTCATCGATGCTGCCGTGGACGCTGCCACACGCGACTTCAACCTCGAGCAGCGCCGCGGCGCCGACAGCGACGCGGAGATCATCGATGCACTGCTCGCGACTCCGCCGATGCTCGCCGAGCGTCGCGTTGCGGTCATTCGCGACGTGGACAAGCTCAAGCGCGATGCAAGGCGCTTGCTCGACCGGTATCTCGCGAACCCCGCGTCCGACACGCTGTTGCTGCTGGTCTCCCCCGAAGGCGTCAAAGCCGATCAGACGCTTGCCGCCCGTGCTACCGCGGTGGAGTTCGCTCCACTCACCGGAGATCGGGTTTCGAAATGGGTCGTGTACCATGCGGAGCACGATTTGGGGCGATCGATATCGCCTGAGGCAGTCAGCCTGCTCCTGGAAGCAGTGGGCGACGATCTGCGACAGCTCGCCGTGGAGCTCGAGAAGCTCGCGAGCTATACGGCGGACGCGATCGACGAGCAGGCAGTATCGGCCGTGGTTGGCGTGCGTCGCGGGGATTCGCTCGGCGATTTTCTCGATGCGATTCTCGCGAAAGACATTGCCACGGCACTGCGAACTCTGACCGGCGTTCTACAACAGCCCAAGATGAACGCAGTTCTGCTGGTCATGCATCTCACCACGCACATGCTGATGCTGGGCTACGCCGAAGCGTCGCGGGCACAAGGGACACCCTCACGATCGGTGTACAACGAGCTCATGTCGGTGTTGAAGGAGACGGGTGCATTTCCGGGGCGCCCGTGGGGCGAGGCAGTGAATGCCTGGTCTCGTTACGCAGACCGGTGGAACGCTGCCGACATCGACGCCGCACTGCTGGCGGTACTGAGTACGGACGAGGCGCTCAAGGAAACGAAGGTATCGTCCGAGGAGCAGATGCTGACATCGCTCGTTCTCATGCTCTGCGGCAACGACTCGGCGCAACACGCCGCATGACGATGCGTGCTTTCCTCCTAAGACGTCTCCGCAATCACCTGCTCTTCGCGGCGAGCATGCTGCTTCCTGCCCTCGTGAACGCAGCGGCGCAATCACCGTCGAGCGCGACCGATTCGGCGTTCCGTCGCGCGAGAAAGCTGGTCAGCGACGGCAACGGACAGACGGGGCGTGCGGTCGTCGATTCGATCCTTCGCGCATCGGAGGACGGGTCGCCGGCGTACGGGAACGCGGTTTACTGGCGCGGCGCGCTCGCGGAAACGGCGGCCGAAGCGGAGCGTGACTACCGCACCGTCATCGTGGAGTATCCGCTGTCCCCATACGTGGACGATGCGCTTCTGGCGATGGCGGATCTGGAAAGTGCGCGCGGTGACCGCGCGGGAGCGCTGCAACACCTCCAGCGATTCGTGCGCGAGCATTCCGTTTCCTCGGCAGCGCGTGGGACTGCGGCCCTGAACGCGGCGCGACTCGCGTTCGAGCAGCGAGACACCCGCGTGGGATGCACCATGATTGCCGCGGCGCGCGAGTCCACGCCGCAGACCAGCGTCGAAGCGAGAAATCAGATCGATTATCTGGGCGGGCGTTGCACCGCGGAGAGCTCCGTCGCGCCTGCCCCGCCCGCCGCACAGCCGGCGGTTTCCAAAGCAGCCGTGCCAACCACACGGAAAGACTCGAGCACAGCGGCAACGGTTGCGGTGCCCAAACCAACAGTGCCGGTTGTGTCTGTCGACTCGACGGCGCGGCGCCCGCGCGGCTCCTACACGATTCAGCTCGCGGCGTACAACACAAAGCCCGAGGCGGAACGGCTGGTTACACGACTCGCGACGCAGGGCGTGAATGCGCGTGTGAGTGGAACGACGAAGCCGTTTCGCGTTCGTCTGGGCTTCCACGCGTCGAGGCAAGAGGCCCAGGACGAAGTCAATAAGTTGCGGGCGCGTGGAATCATCGGATTCGTCGCCACGGAGACTCCGCCGCCAGAGGGGAAGGTGCCGTGAGCGCCGCGACACCATTGATGCAGCAGTACCGGGAGATCAAGGCGCGGCATGCGAGCGCGATCCTTTTCTTCCGCATGGGCGACTTCTACGAAATGTTTTATGAGGACGCCGAAACAGCTTCGCGCGTGCTGGGATTGACGCTGACGTCACGCAATAACGGCGGCGCGGCCGAAGTCCCACTCGCAGGCGTTCCCGTGAAGGCGGGCGCCGAGTATCTGCGCCGCCTCGTTCAACAGGGATATCGTGTCGCCATCTGCGAGCAAGTAGAGGATCCGAAGCTTGCCAAGGGGATCGTGCGGCGCGAGGTCGTGGAGACGATTTCTCCCGGTGTCGCGTTCGCCGACGATCTGCTGGACGGTGCGCAGAACAACTTCGTCGTCGCCCTGGCAGCGGCGGGACAGGGCGCCATCGGCGTCGCGGCGGCGGATGTCTCCACCGGTGAATTCCGACTTGCGCTGTCTGCCACCGAAGAACTGGATTCACTGTTTGCACGCTTTGCCCCGCGAGAGATCGTCGTGCCGCGCGGAACGTCGGTGTTGCCGCGGTCGTCGATGCTCGACGGCGTGCTCGTCACCGAGCGCGACACGTGGGAGTTCGATGCCGGGATGGCGCGCGACGATCTGGCACGCCATTTCGCGGTGCGCGGCCTTGATGGGTTAGGTCTCGAGGAAGGGGATGCCCCGCTCGTGGCCGCTGCGGGAGCACTGCTGCGGTACCTGAAGGAGATGCAGCCCGCCGGCATTCCTCAGCTCGCGCGCCCGCGCGTGGAGCGCGCCGGCGGTGCCATGCCGTTGGACGAGATGACGCGACGCAACCTGGAGCTCGTCGAGTCGCTCCGCGGCACGGACACCACGGGCACACTGCTCGCCGTCCTTGACAGGACGATCACGCCGATGGGCACGCGATTACTGCGGCAATGGTTGCTCGCGCCCCTCGTGAATCGAACGGCCATCGACGCGCGACTCGATGCCGTCGAGCTGCTCGTGCGCGAGACCGGTAGCCGGGATGCGCTGCGGGCGGCGCTGGACGGCGTGCGCGACATCGAGCGATTGGGCAGCAAGGCAGCCGCGGGACGCGCGACACCGCGCGAATTGGGCGCGCTGGGAACCTCTCTTGGACGGCTGCCCGCCGTCGCGGCCGCAGTGGAGCGAATTGGCGACTGGAGCGCGCTCGCGAAAGCGATGTCCGGCTGGGACGATTGTGCGTCACTGGCGACCATGGTCAGCAGCACGCTCGTCGAACGGCCGCCACTGCAAATCGGCGACGAGCAGACGATCGCGCCGGGCGTCGATGCGGAGCTGGACGATCTTCGACAGCTGCGGAACGGCGGGCGTGAAGCGATCGCGACCATCCAGGCGGAGGAGCGCACGCGCACGGGCATCTCGTCGCTCAAGGTGGGCTTCAACAAGGTGTTCGGTTACTTCATCGAAGTGACGAACGCGAACAAGCACCTCGTGCCCGCCGACTACCAGCGCCGCCAGACGCTCACGGGCGCGGAGCGATACGTCACGCCGGCGCTCAAGGAATACGAGGAGCGCGTGCTCACCGCGACGGAGCGAATCGAAAGCCGCGAGCGGGCGTTGTTCGAGGCTCTCCGCAGTGACATCGGCCGCCAGGTCGCGCGTGTGCAGTGCGCGGCGGCTATCGTCGCGGAGCTGGACGTTCTGGCCGCATTGGCCGACGTGGCCGCACGCGAAGGGTACGTGCGGCCCACGATGTCGGAGGAGTTCCAGCTCGAGATCGCCGGTGGTCGTCATCCGGTCGTCGAGCGCATGATGCCGCGCGACAAGTTCATCCCGAACGACATGCGCCTGACGTCCGACAACCGCGTGATGGTGCTGACCGGGCCCAACATGGCGGGGAAGAGCACGATCCTGCGTCAGGTGGGGTTGATCGTGCTGATGGCGCAGGTGGGCAGCTTTGTTCCGGCGAGCGCGGCAACGATCGGCATCTGCGACCGCATCTTCACCCGCGTCGGCGCGAGCGACAATCTGGTGCGGGGGCAGTCGACCTTCATGGTGGAAATGGCCGAAACGAGCGCCATCCTCCACACCGCGACCGCGCGAAGCCTGGTGCTGCTCGACGAAATCGGCCGCGGGACGAGCACGTACGATGGCGTCTCGATCGCCTGGGCCGTCACCGAGCATCTGCACGACGCGGTGGGGTGCAAGACGATCTTCGCGACGCACTACCACGAGCTGGTGCAACTCGAGGCTGAATTAGACGCAGTATGCAACTATAACGTGGCCGTGCGGGAGGTCGGAGATCAGATCCTCTTCCTGCACCGGCTGATGCCGGGGAGCGCGGACCGATCGTACGGCATCGAGGTGGGAAAGCTCGCGGGGCTGCCGCAGGACGTCATCGCGCGCGCTCGAATCGTGCTTGCATTGCTCGAAGGGGAGGCGGAGCATCTGGTACCCGCGCTGGCGCCAGTTGGCGGACGGAGGCAGCCACGCAGCGCGGTGATACCCGACCAACTGGCGCTGTTCGCGCCGCCGGCACCGCATCCCGTCGTCGAGCAGCTCAAGAGCGTCGACGCAAACAGCCTCACGCCGATCGCCGCACTGCAATTGCTGGCGAAGCTTGCGGCCGAGGCACGACAATGAAACCGATGCGCAACCTGCGCCCTTACGACAACGTTCTCGAGACGGTTGGTTGGACGCCGCTCATCCGACTGCACCGGATCACACGTGGAATCCGTACGCCGGTGTATGGGAAGGCGGAGTTCTTCAATCCCGGCGGATCCGTCAAGGATCGCATCGGCCTGCCCATCATCGAGAATGCCGAGCGTGCGGGGCAACTCAAGCCGGGCGGGACGATCGTGGAGGGGACGAGCGGCAACACCGGTGTCGGGCTGGCAATCGCCGCGGCACTCAAAGGCTATCGCTGCATTTTCACGATGCCGGATAAGATGTCGCAGGAAAAGGTCCGGCTGTTGAAGGCTTTTGGCGCCGACGTCATCGTCACGCCCACGGCGGTCGCTCCCGACCATCCTGACAACTACATCATGGTGGCCAAGCGCATTGCGGAAGAAACGCCAAACGCGATTCTCGCGAATCAGTTCTACAACCAGGCGAATCCGGACGCGCACTACGCGACGACCGGCCCGGAGATCTGGGAGCAGACGGAGGGCCGCGTCACCCATGTGGTTGCTGCGGCGGGAACCGGTGGGACGATCACTGGCGTCGGCCGCTATCTCAAGGAGAAAAATCCCGCCATCAAGATCATTTCCGGCGACCCGCAGGGGTCGATTCTGGCGGAGCTCTGGCGGAGCAAGGGAAAGCACAGAATGGAGGGTGCGCCGTACAAGGTCGAGGGTGTAGGACAGGACAAGCTTCCGGAAACACTCGACCTCTCGATCGTCGACGACTATCGCACCGTCAGTGACCGTGACGCGTTCGGCATGGCACGGCGTCTCACGCGCGAGGAGGGGTTGTTCGTGGGAGGATCGTCAGGCCTGATCGCGCACGTGGCGTTACAGGTGGCGCGGGAGGCGGACGATCCGGACGCCTGCATCGTGGCCTTCCTGTGCGACACCGGAGAACGCTACCTCTCGAAGCAATTCAACGACGAGTGGATGCGCGAGAATCAGTTACTCGAGCCCGATCGCGTGACACTCGGTGACCTGATACAGGGCAAGGGGAACGGCGCGCCGCCTACGGTGGTCAGCGCCGCGCCGGGTCAACTCGTGCGGCAGGCGCTCAACCTCATGCGCCTGCACGACGTCTCGCAGCTCCCCGTCATCGACGATGGTCAGAGCGTGGGGAGCGTGACCGAGTACGCGCTCACGCAACGCGGACTGGAGAGCTCGCGCTTCCTGGATGCCGTGGTGAGCGAGGTCATGGACGAGGCGTTTCCCGTCGTCGATGCCGCACAGCACGTGGAGTCGGTCCAGAAGCTGCTCTCGAAGGCTACGCCCGCGGTGCTGGTGCGCGACGGGGCGAACATCGTAGGCATCATCACGCGAAGCGACATGCTCGCGTACCTCATGAGCAGATAGCCAAGGACAACCGGCGTGCGGATCATCGTACTCATGGGCGGGACGTCGTCGGAGCGGGACGTCTCGCTCGCGTCGGGGCTGCGAATCGCGGGCGCCCTGCGCGAGCGCGGCCATGACGTGCGGAGCATGGACACGGCAAAGGGGCCGATCGACCTCGCGGCCGAGCAGCAGATGTTGGCTGGCTCCGTCGTTGGGCAGGCACCGCCGACGCCGGAAGAGCTGGCGCAAATGAATGCGGAGTCGGTGGCCGACATGGCCGGACGGCTGCCGCGGCGGGGCGAGTGCGACGTCGCCTTTCTGGCGCTTCACGGCGGACGGGGCGAAGATGGTACCATCCAGGCGCTCCTCGATCTGGCCGGCGTGCCCTACACGGGGAGCGGACACCTCGCGAGCGCGCTCGCCATGGATAAGGATCTATCCAAACACCTCATGCGTGCACACGACGTACAAACGGCGGACTGGTTGATGGCGCGCGAAGACGCCATCCCCACGACCGAAGCAGTGGGCGACGTCCTCGGATGGCCGGTGGTGGTGAAGCCATCGAAGCAGGGATCGACCGTGGGCCTCTCCGTCGTGAAAGCCGCGTCAGACCTGTCGTTCGCCATCGCGGAAGCATTCCGTCACGACGATGAAGTGATGATCGAGCGGTTCATTCCCGGCCGAGAGCTCACGGTGACCATCCTTGGGGGCGATGCCCTTCCGGTCGGAGAGATCATTGCGAAGAAGGAAATATACGACTACGAGTGCAAGTACACGCCGGGCATGGCCGAAGAGATTTTTCCCGCGGCGCTGAGCATGGCAGAGAGCTCGCACGTGCAGGAGCAAGCGCGGCGCGCCTTCGACGCGCTCAAACTCTCGGGGTGTGCGCGAATCGACTTCCGCATGAAAGCATCGACTGAATTCTTCTGTCTCGAGGCAAACACGCTTCCGGGCATGACGGGGACGAGTCTTGTGCCACAGGCTGCCGCGGCGGCCGGCATCGGCTTTCCGGAATTGTGCGAGCGCATTGCGCGGCTCGCGCTCGACCGCGCATCGGCTCCCGTCGGATGAGCCGACCCATTGGGAAGCTTCCGAGCTCGAGCGCCGCGCTGGCGGGCATTCCGGCGGGCGTGCAGACCTGTGGTCCGTGGAGTGGCCGCCGCCAACTCTTCATTCGTTTCGCGGTGGAGGCGGAGACGGCGACCATCTATTCGGCCGATGCGCTGCGCGGTGAGCTGACGCGTCTCACAGCGCGTTCCCGATATCACTCGATCGCGATTACCGGGCGCGACGCGCTGGCGGAAGAGCAGTTCCTCCGGGACGTCTTCGAGGCGGCGAGTCCCCTGCCGGTGATGCTCGATCACGACGGGCAGCGGCCCGCGGAGCTGCAGGGGCTGCTTCATGCGCTGTCTCTCGTGCAGGTCACGCTCGAGGGAACGGAAGGCGCGCCGGCGCTCGAACGGGCCAGCCAGACCATCGCGCTCTCCGCGCGCAAACATGTGACGCACACCGTGGTGGTCCTTCCGCTGCCGTCGGTGAGTGACGGGGTGCTTTTGCGGATCGTCGAACAGATACATGGCGCAAGCGCCGACACCGTGATCGTCGTCCATCCGGTGTCCGATCGCAGCCCCGACCATGACCGGCGGTGGGCGTCGTGGCTGGAGCAGGCGATGGCAGTCCACGCCGACGTGCGCGTGTTGTCCCGGTGGCCGGTGCCGGCCGCGCGCCCGGAGGACGCAGGAACCCGCAACGCGCGCTGAGGTTAGTACGTTGAAGGAAGAGGCGTTCGCGCGGCGCGGGCGCAACACACCGTTCACGAGCAGTAATGCAGCACCGTCCGATGGCGATCCCCCTCCCGGTCGACGAGCATGAGACTCCGCTGATGACGCGCGGTGTTCGCGTGCTGCTCGCCATCAACGTCGTCATGCTGTTCCTGCAGTGGACGCTCGTCAGCGACGCCGACGCCTTTGCGGTGCTTGGCTTTCAGGATGCGAGCCTTCAGCGGACGCTGTGGAGCACGATCACCTACATGTTCGTGCATTACGGCGTGTGGCATCTCGTGGTGACGATGTCCGCGCTCCTCACGTTTGGTCCGCGGCTCGAGGCGGCCATGGGAACGCGCGCGTTCGTTCTCTATTACCTCTGGTGCGGCGTGGGCGGCGCCATGGCCCAGCTTCTGTTCGTCCGTTCCGGATTGCTCATCGGTGCGTCCGCGGCCGTGTTCGGCGTGATGTTCGCCTACTGGCAGCACTGGCCCCGGGAAGAAGTGTCGTTCCTGGGCGTGGTGCCGATGCGGGCGTGGGCGCTCGTCCTGCTCCTGATCGCCGCGAATTGTGTGGTCGGCGCGATCGGCGCCGGCGCGCCGGTCGCCGGCGGTGTCCGGCTCGCGTATCTCGGCCATTTCGGCGGGCTGGCGTTCGGGTGGCTCTATTTCCGCACGCCCCCAGCGGCCAGCCTGGACCGGCTGCGTCAGCGCATGTCGTCGGCGCCGGATCAGCCGGAAGAGACGCCACCCCGCGCGATTCCGCGTACCCGCTCACGCGCGCAGCGTGAAGATGCGGATGACGTGGTGGCCAAGAGCAAGGCGCTGGCGACGCAGAAGCCGCGGCCATCCTCTCGGGCGATCGTCACGCCGGTCCGGACCTCGCGAGAAGCGCGCGCGGCGGAACTGGATCGCGTGCTCGACAAGATCTCGTCGTCGGGATTGGAGAGCCTGTCCACCGATGAGCGTGCCGTGCTGGACGAGATGGCGAAGCGCCTGCGCGGCGAGGGCTAAGACAAAAAAAGAGCCCCCTGGACTTGCCAGGGGGCGGTACCGCCAGGCCGTTCTCCCGGCGGCGATGTCCGGCCCAGAGTGGACCGGAACTTTCAAAACATACGATCATCCGGGTGCGTCGCGCCAGAGTAGATTCCTTGCATGCCGCGCGCCGAACTGCTGGAGACCTTCCCCAATCCATACCCCGGTCGCGGGTATGAGATCGCGATGGAGTGCCCCGAGTTCACCTCGCTCTGTCCGCTTGGGGGCATCGAGTCGGATGCGACGGAGCTGCAACAGCTCGAGGGCGGTGCGCCGGACTTCGGGACGATTTTCATCACATATGTTCCGGGCGACGTCTGCGTGGAGCTCAAGAGCCTCAAGCTCTATCTCTGGAGCTTTCGCAACGACGGCATCTTCTACGAGCGTGCGGTCAACCGGATCCTGGACGATCTCGCCGCCGCGGTGCGTCCCGTCTGGATGGAAGTCGTGGGTGACTTCAACATCCGCGGCGGCATCAAGAGCGTGATCACGGCGCGTGTCGGAGCACGGATACCATAGCCCGTGACCCGACAAGACGGGTGACCGTCACATGGGCTGGTGCAACGAGACGCCACGATTGCTGGTTACGTTCTCGTTTCACGAGTCCCTTGCTCCACTCGCAGGGCAAGTCCTACTTTCTTCGGCAGAGTAGCTCCTCGCCGCTCGCTCGAAGCGCGCTTTTCTGCCGGAGTTGATACGGCGACCCATCCGCCGCGACCCTCCCCCATGCGGATGAGCGAAGTTCCCACTGTCATTGAGGATTGTTTAATGAGGCGACTAGCACGTTTCCTTCTGAACGTCGCGCCGATGTTGGCGTTCGCCGCCGCCACGGTACAGGCCCAGGGCGTGACGACCGGTTCGATGTCCGGCGTCATCACGTCGAATGGCGCACCGGCTCCGGGTGTCAGCGTCATCGCGCTGCACGTCGAATCCGGCTCGCGCTACGCGGCCGTCACGCGGGATGACGGGCGGTACACGATTTCCGCCATGCGCGTCGGCGGCCCATATCGCGTTTCCGTTTCCCGCATCGGGTTCCAGCGCCAGCGCCGCGACAGCGTGTTCATCACGCTCGGTCAGGCGACGCCGATGAACTTCGATCTGAAGTCGGTGGCCGTGCAGATCGAGGAAGTCACCGTATCGGGCATCCGCGATCCGGTCATGAGTCCCGATCGCACGGGAGCAGCGACCACGGTGCAGCGTGACGCGATCGCCGCAATGCCGACGATCTCGGGTCGTCTCGACGCCCTGGTGCGCTTGACCCCGCAGGCGGGCGGAACGAGCAATCCGTACTCCTTCGTGGGACAGGATCCCCGGATGAACAACATCACGGTGGACGGATCCTACTTCAACAATTCCTTCGGCCTCGGCAACACACCGGGCGATCGCACCGGCGTCGCGCCGATTTCGCTCAATGCCGTGGAGCAGGTGCAGATCAGCGTGTCGCCGTTCGACGTGCGGCAGGGCAACTTCGTGGGCGCAAACGTCAACACGGTGACGCGGAGCGGCACCAATCAGTTCAAGGGCTCGTTCCTCTATCAGACCCGCAATCAGAACTACATCGGCACCAAGGCGGGCGCGAATCCCTTCGATCCCGGCCTGACCAAGTACCACAACATCGGCGGCTGGGCCTCGGGACCCATCATCCCGAACAAGCTGTTCTTCTTCTTCAACTACGAAGACGACGCCATCGAGCAGCCGGGCACCACGTTCCGCGCGAACCTCGGCAGCGAAACGGCTACGGGCAGCGTCACACGCGTGAAGGCGTCGGATCTGGACGGGTTGGCTACCTTCCTCCAGACCAACTTCAAGTACGCACCCGGCGCCTACCAGGGCTACAACAATGCGACGCCCGCGAAGCGCCTGCTCGGAAAGGTCGATTACAACGTCAACGACCAGAACAAGCTGAGCCTCCGCTACATCCAGCTCGACTCCAAGACGGACGTGCTGCTCTCCAACTCGTCGTCGCTGGGCTTCGGCAATCGTCGCTCGAGTACGTTCGGGCTCAACTATCAGGCGTCGAACTACAACATTCTCGAGAACATCAAGTCGCTGGTCGGTGAGCTCAATACGTCGTTCGGAAACGGAATGACGAACCAGCTCATCGCCGGCTACACGACGAACGACGAGAGCCGCGGTGCTCTCGAGACGCTGTTCCCCTTCGTGGACATCCTCGAGAGCGGCAGCGTCTACACGTCATTCGGCAGCGAGCCCTTCACCCCGAACAACGAGCTCCGCTACCACACGGCCCAGTTCCAGAACACCCTGTCGATCTTCCGCGACAAGCACACGTGGTCCGTTGGCGTGAGCGCAGAGCGGTATCACTCGGAGAACGTGTTCTTTCCGGGCTCGCAGAGTGCATACGTCTACAACTCACTCGCGGACTATTACGCGGACGCGAACGGCTATATCGCGAATCCGAACCGCACGACGTCACCGGTGACGCTGCGTCGCTTCCAGGTCCGGTACATGAACATTCCGGGCGCGACAAAGCCGGTTCAGCCACTGGACGTCACGTACGCGGGTATCTACGCGCAGGACGAGTGGACGCCGACGCCACGCCTGACGCTCGACATCGGTGCACGCATCGACGTTCCGCGGTTCGACAACACCGCGTATGACAACCCGAACGTCGACAAGCTGGTGTTCCGCGACGAGAACGGAAACGCGGTGCAGTACAACTCGGGCGCGCTGCCCAAGGCGACCCCGTTGTTCTCACCCCGCCTCGGCTTCAACTGGGACGCCAACGGCGACCGCACCATGCAGTTCCGCGGCGGCGTCGGCATCTTCACCGGCAAGCCGGCGTACGTCTGGATCTCGAACCAGATCGGCAACACCGGCGTGCTGACGGGCTTCGACCAGCTCGACAACACGACGGCCCGTCCGTGGAATCCGGATCCGAACGCGTACAAGCCGAAGGGCACGCCGACCGGTGCACCGGCAGCGAGCGTCGATCTCGCAGTGACCGATCAGAACTTCAAATTCCCGCAGATCTGGCGCGGCGACATTGCGGTCGACAAGCGACTTCCCTGGGATCTCGTCGGGACCGGCGAGTTCATCTACAATCACGATCTGAACGGCGTCTATTATATCAACGCAAACCTTCCGGCGGCACAGTCGGCGTTCGTGGGTGCGGATGCTCGCCCGCGCTGGACGGGCACCTCGTGCAACGCTCCGACGCCCGGCCCGTGCGTGACGCGTCTCAACAACACCGCTGGCAACGTCATCACGAACGCGATCGTGCTGAAGAACCAGAGCGTCGGCTATTCCTGGAACTCGGCATTCTCGCTCGAGCGCGCGTTCAGCAGCGGATTCTCCGCCAAGGCGGCGTATAGCTACGGCGTGGCGAGGAACACCGTGGATCCGGGCTCGATCGCGTCGGGGTCGTGGAGCAGCAACGCGGTTTCACGTGACCCGAACAACCCCGGCGTCGGCTACTCGCAGTACTCGCCGGGCCACCGTCTCTTCCTCACCGAGTCGCTGCGACGCAACTGGTTCGGCTTCGGCAACACCACCATCACCGCGTTTACGGAGTGGGCGACGCCGACCAACTTCAGCTACATCTTCAGCGGCGACGCCAACGGTGACGGCAACACGTCGAACGACCTGCTCTACGTCCCGAAGGACACGTCGGAGATGTACTTCCAGCAGTACACGCAGGGCACCGGTGCGACCGCGGTGACGTTCACGGTGGATCAGCAGAAGCAGGCGTGGGAGAAGTTCATCCAGCAGGACGACTATCTCAGCGCACATCGCGGGCAGTATGCCGAGAAGAACGCGGTGTTCATGCCGATCGTGATGCGGACGGATTTGAGCATCTCGCAGGAGATCTCGCGTCAGGTCGGCGGCCGCACGAACGGTCTGGAAGTGCGGTTCGACGTCCTGAACTTCGGCAACCTGCTGAATCACAACTGGGGCGTGGGCCAGCGCATCGTGACGACGTCGCCGCTCACCACCCCAGGCGCGGACGCACAGGGCCGGCTGGCGTATCGCCTACGGAACATCAACAACCAGCTCGTCGATCACACGTACGATCCTTCGGTCGGACTCGGGGATGTGTATCGGTTGCAGCTCAGTCTGCGATACAATTTCTACTAGGTAGGTCGGTAGGTCGGCAAGACAGACACAACACAGCACACCAGACGCCCCGTCGAGAGTCATCGGCGGGGCGTCTGTCGCGTCCCGCAATGAATCAGGCCGTCCCGCGTTCGATCGATGACGCTCGAATGACGGCCCCGTCGCATACTCGTTCCCGTCGGGAGCAACACCGGCCGTAGCGCGAGTCGTCAGCGCTGACCGGAGCGGGTCGCGCGAATCGAGAGAGGGTTCGACCACAGGCCAGGCGGCACGGCGGGACTGTCCCGTGCGACGTCGCCGGCACCTTCCATCGAGGCACGCCATGCACAACAAGAACATCGGCGCGGAGCTCAGCGCCATGACGGAGGAGGAGCAGCTCCAGGTCAACGGAGGCGACGGGGAATTCGCGAGGACGGTCGGCTGGTTCGTGGGTTACGCCGCGGGCTGCACGCTCATGGCGCTGGACTTCAACAACAAGGTGGCCCACGGCATCACCCCGATCTTCTACGACGGCAACGTGTACTGATCGGCCCCACCCTCCGACACGGAGCGAGCCATGAACAGCACTACGGAGTTTCAGCAGCTGAGCGAAGCGGAAAGCGAAGCGATCGTCGCAGGGGCGGCAGTCCCCATTCTCCAGGTGATCGTCGGCGCAGTCGTCGCCGACATCGTGCAACACTGGTCGGACTTCACGAAGGGAGTGGCCGAGGGTTGGGGAACCACCAGGTGAGGCGAGCGTCGTCGGTGGTGAGGCATGGGGCCTTGCCACCGGCGATCGTCGCCTTGGAGAACCGAATGTTCAACCGGATTCAGCGAATGATTGGTGTCACTCTATTGACGATGCTCGGTGTCCTTCCCGTGGGCGGGCTCGAGACGATCTATGCGTTCGTCCCGCCACCCGTCGGTACCGTCGTCGCCGTTTTACTGGTCGCCGGTACGGCGTCTGTCGCGCGCGCCTATCTGTTCGGCGCCTATCGCCGATCGTCGACGCATCGTCGCGCAGCCATCGGGCTTTCTCTGTCAGCGGCGCTATGCGTGACCGCATTCAACGCCGTGCAGCATCACTGGATGCAAGCGCAGCCCATCGCGCTGCTCGTCGAAGCGTCTGTCCCGCCCTGGGGAACCGTCTCGAACCTCCTTGTTGGCCTTGTGTTGGCTCCTATGCTCGAGGAATTCCTCTTTCGCGGCTACATGCTCTCGAGGTTGCTGACCATGGTTTCCGCTCCCACGGCCGTGATGCTGAGCGCGGTGACGTTCGCGATCATCCACATGGACACCAGCCGGCTGCTGGGGCAATTCCTCACGGGCATTTTGCTGGCGACCATCGTCGTGGCGACGTCGCGCCTCTGGCTCGCCATCCTCGCGCATGCATTCATCAGCGGCAGCTCGATGCTCGAAGACGCGGCCGTGCAGGCCGGACTCCCGGACGCGATGGGCCGCCTCTATGTCGTGATGTGCGCCGCGATCGCCGTGCTGGCCGCATGGGAATTTCGACGCGTTCTCCGTACGACGGCCTGGAAGTCATTCTCCAACGGCTATCGAAACGTGAGCCGCCCGGTCACGTGGGATGCGGAGCCGCTGCTGTAGTCTTCCATGTCAGCGACACACGAGAGCCTGCCATCGATCGCACTCGACGATTCCCTGGAATCGTTGCGGTCGGCCCATCACACGTGGACGCGTGCGCTCTACCTGTGCACGGTCGGCGCTGCCGTAACCGCACTGTCCGTCCTGGCAGCCATTCCCGTCGATGTCATAGTGACCGCCGCTGGCCAGCTCACACCGATGACGGATCAACACAGCTCGCTCGTGGCTGACCTTCTCGTGCGTCCGTCCGACGCGATATACCTGCACGACGGTCAACGAGCTCAGCTCGGCGTCGATGGATTCAACGTGCAGGAATGGGGCGTCATCGAGGGCACCGTCCGTCAGGTGGCGTCCGACTACACCCTGGTTGATGGCAAGCCGCTGTTCCAAACAATCGTGGTGCTCGACGACGAGACCCTTCGTCGCCCGAACGCACGCGCGCGGCTTGGCGCGGGGCTGCGAGTGCATGCCCGTGTGCTCGTCTCGCGAGCTCGTCTGCTGGATCTCGTCCGCCATCGGGAGACGCGTTGATGCTGCGGCGAGTGCCGAAGCTTCGACAGCATGATGCAACGGACTGCGGTGTTGCGTGTCTCGCCAGCATCATGCGCTTCCACCGGCGGCCAATCTCCATCATGCGGCTGCGCCAACTCGCCGAGACCGACCAGCAGGGGACGACGCTCCTCGGTCTCTCGCGTGCGGCGACGCAGTTGGGTTATTCCGCGAAGGCGGTGCGAGGAACCGCCGATCAGCTTCGGCATGCACCCATGCCAGCTATCGCCCATGTGCTGAACTCCCGAGGCGAGCGGCACTATGTCGTCCTCGAGCGGGCAAACGCCCGGCGTGTCTGGCTGATGGATCCAGAGAGCGGCGACCGACAATCGTCACGTCGTCGAGAGTTCGACGGCCGGTGGAGCGGCGCGCTGTTGTTGTTGGCGCCGAGTGCGGCGCACGGCGCGCGGAGAGCCGAGGTGGGTCGGGGTGCGCGTCTGCGCATGCTGATGCGGCCTCACGTCGCGGCATTAGCACAAGCGCTAATGGGTGCGCTCGTGTACACCGTGCTCACGCTGACCATGTCCGTCTACGTCCAGCAGATCGTGGACACGGTCATAGCCGCGGGACGGGCGGGACCGCTTCGTGTCATGACGCTCGCGATGCTGGCCATCACCGTGGCGCAGGGCGTCATCGGAAGCCTTCGTGCGTTGCTGATGCTTCATGTGGGACAACACGTGGACGCAGAGCTGATCCTCGGCTATTACGCTCATCTCATCCGTCTGCCGCAGCGCTTCTTCGAGCGCATGCGCGTGGGGGAGCTGACGTCGCGCATCACCGACGCCGTGAAGATCCGCACGTTCGTGAGCGACGTGCTCGTGGAGGCGTTCGCCGACGTCCTTGTAGTCGGAGCGTCCGCGGCATTGATGTTCGTGTACGACTGGCGACTCGCGGCATGGACGCTGTCGACCCTGCCGGCGTACCTCGGCCTCTTTCTGATCGGCGGCCGGTTCAGCCGCGGTAAACAGCGCGCCCTCGTGGCGCGCGGTGCGGCGCTCGAGGCGCACGTGGTGGAGTCGCTCACTGCCGTCGGCACCATCAAGCGATTCGGGCTCGAGGAGCGGACGACACAGGAGACGGAAGCGCGGCTGGTGCGCTTCTTCCGCGATGCGGCGTCTGCGGCGCGTGTCTCCGTCTGGGTGAATACGCTCGCCGGCGTCATCGGGCGGGCTGGTACGATCGGGCTCCTGTGGATTGGTGCATCGCGCGCACTCGAGCATGGTCTCACCGCTGGACAGCTGATGTCGTGCTATGCGCTGATGGCGTTTCTCACGGGCCCCGCGCTCTCGCTCGTGAGCTTCGGCCGATCCATCGAGGAAGCACGCATCGCGGGTGAGCGGCTGTTCGACGTGATGGAGATGGAATCCGAAGTGCGGCCCTCGCCGCTTCGGTTGCCCGCGTCGCATCCGGGAGACGTTCGCTTCGATCACGTCACCTTTCGTTATGGCAGCCGCGCGACAACGCTCGCCAATGTGTCGTTGCGCTGCATGGAGGGGCGGGTGACCGCGATCGTTGGGCCGAGTGGGTCGGGAAAGAGCACGGTCGCGGCGCTGGTGCAGCGTCTGTACGAGGTGGATGAGGGACGGGTTCTGATCGGCGCGCACGACATCAGGCATCTCGATCTCGCGAATCTGCGACGCCGCGTGTGCGTGGTGCCGCAGACGGTGGATCTCTTTGCGGGCAGTGTCCTGGAGAACGTCGTGCTGGACGATCCGCGGCCCGACGTCGACCGTGTGTTGCAGCTCTGCGACGACATCGGGCTGCGGGAGCGTATCGAGCGGTTGCCGGCGGGATTCCTGACGGAGGTCGGGGAGCGGGGTATCTCGTTATCCGGCGGAGAGCGGCAGCGTCTCGCCGTGGCGCGCGCGCTTTATCGCCAGCCTGCGGTGCTCATCCTCGACGAGGCGACGTCGGCGCTCGATGCGGCGAACGAGCAGCTCGTTCTGGCGGCCGCGCAGCGTGCGGCTCAGACGGGGACGACCGTGATCGTCATCGCGCACAGGCTGGCGTTGATTCGTGGGGCGGACCACATCATCGCGCTGTCCGACGGTCGTGTGGCCGAAGAAGGCCGGCATGTGGATCTGCTTGCGCGGAGTGGAGCGTACGCGACGCTCTGGGCCGACCAGCATACCTCTGCGCCGCTGGCCGCCGCCGGATAGCCCTCACGGAGCGTGGGTCTTCGCGATACGATTCGAGGACCTGGCCCGTCTCCGGATGCCGATCATGCGAAAGGGAATTCAGGACATTGCAGCAATGCTGGCGTCCGCGGTGATGCTCACCGGTTGCACGCCGAACGACCCGGAAACGGCGGTGAGTCCGGTGCAGGCCGTGACGCGAACTACCGAGCGCCTCCAGCAGTCGAATGACGTCTACACCCGGCGCGGCGACGACGGTGTGCTGATCACGAAGGTCCAGGAGCCGGCGCCGAAGGTGTGGGATGCGCTCAAGGCTGCGCTGGCGGATCGCAATGTGACGCTGACCGTCTTCGACCGTTCGGGGGGCCGGATGGGCGACACCGCCATGGTCTTCATGCGGCGATGGAGTGGTCAAACCGCGTCCTACTATTTCGATTGCGGGCAGTCGATGACGGGGCGGCGTGCCGACGAGGATCGGCTTCGCGCAGTGCTCCTGGCGCAGTTGACGCGCCTTCGGGAGGACACGATCGCGGTGGCGGTGCATTTCTCGGCGTTTGCGTCGCCGATCACGATGGGGGCGAGCGCGGCGACGGCACAGTGCACAAGCACGGGACGCGGGGAAATGGACCTGCTGGACGACGTGCGGCGGCGGCTCGGGATCGTGCAAGCCAGGTGACGCCGCGTCGGTGACAAGGGGGTACACTGAGGCGCCGGGAGTGGCTAGACTATCAGGTCGTCTGACGCAGGCGGCCAGGTAGCTCAGTTGGTAGAGCAACGGACTGAAAATCCGTGTGTCGGCAGTTCGATTCTGCCCCTGGCCATTGCTGTAACTCTTTTTATAACAAGGTGATACGAGACGGCGGCCACCTCGCAAGGTGGCCGCTTCCGTGTGAAAAGTCCCCAAAAAGTCCCCAAAGTTGCGACAATCTTCAGGGAAGAGTCTCTGCGCCCTGAAGTCCAACTCCCTTACTCGCCGAAACGGTGTCTGGGCTCGGCTTCATGCACCTGTCGAGCTGTGTCGCCGAGGGTCCGCGAAGAAGCGAACACTCCGCGTCACTTGGGCGATCTTGTCTGTGAGTGGCGCACAAGGAAGCCGACGCAGCGAACGAGGGGCTCGACGAATGATGTGCAGAAAGACGGCGCCATTCACGCAGCAGACCACCCGTCGGCGTACCAGATTCGCGAGCGCAGGGTGGTACCGGAGATCGGGCTACGGCTTACGAAGCCGGCGCAAAAGCAGCAGCTTTCCGGCCCCGTAAATGAGTGAGCTACAGAATAGGCGTAGGCAGCCACATAGGCTCTCTAATCAGGCCATTCTGCCTTTTGAAAGAGGTCAGATATGCTGAATCCACTCGCGGACTTCGGCAAGACGGCACAAGGACTCGCTCGAAACCCCTTGGGCATCATCGCGCTCTTTATCGTCCTGGTGTACGGCATCGCCGGACTCGTGCTCACCAGTTCCGTCGCCAGCCTTACGCATGACGAGCGACAGCCGCTGCTCTGGTTCCTCGTAGGATTTCCGGTTATCGTGCTGGGCGTCTTTGGCTGGCTAGTAAGCTCTCATCATAGAAAGCTTTACGGCCCGCAAGATTACAAGAGTGATCGCTCCTTCTTGCAGACTCTCGCCCCGGATGTGCAACGACTCCGCCTCAATGAAGAGGTGGCCAGACTTGAGGGCGCCGAGGACAATACGTCCGTTGAAGAGGGTGTTTCTCCGCCGGCTGGCTTTTCCCTACCGTCGGCGATACGGGAGGAGCCAAATAGACTCCCTGCCGGGTCGGGCCCGGTTGAAGCAGCCGAGCTCACAACGTCAGCTCAGCGGCGCGCCGAGTCTCGGGCGGCTGTACTCCTCGCAGAGGAGCTGGTGTTACGACAACTTGAGAGCGAGTTTTCTGCCCCGGCGCGCCGCCAAGTCACGATTACCACGCCAACGGGATCCGTGAGTCTCGACGGCGTGATTCCCAATGAGCACGGAGGAGTCGCTATTGAGATCAAGTTGCTACGCCATGCGACGGCGGAGAAGAATGCGTTGCGCCTGGTAATGGAGTTCACTTCGATTGTTCACCGCTTCTTTGCCATTCAGCCCGGTGGTGATTGGCTCTTTGTCCTAGCAATCGTTTGTGATGATGTGCCGATACCTACGCGGTCTCTCGTAGAGGGTCGGCTTCGGCGCGCATCAAAGGATCTCGGCAAACGAATTGAAGTTCGCTTCTATGACCTCGCCGCTCTCCGGACAGAGTTCGGCGTGCCGGCTGCTTAACGAGCGCTGAAAACAGGATGACGACAACGGCACCATGCAATTTGTCTAAACCGCGTGTTCCAGCTGGCCTCACCTCCACGCGATTCCCGCTGTACCCGCCACCACACGAGGCAACGCATGGCCGAAGTGCGCGAACTTGCGGTGTCCAGTCTCTGGCTCGACTCTCGGAACCCGCGATTGCCGGAAGGCGCCGACGGCCAACCGGAGCTCATTCGAATCATGGCTGAAGTGCAAGGCGACAAGCTGCTTGCCCTCGCCGAAGACATACTCGACCAGGGGCGACATTTTCGAACCGCCTGTCGCTCCTTCGCGACGTCACCCAGAGAGGCAACGAAAAGCGCAAAGTTGATCAGGTCGGTCAGTCGTTAGGTATCGGTCGTTTTCAGTGTGATTGGACGCGATGCGAGTCACACGGTTCGACAACGGTTCCTGATATTCAACGCTCCCCAATCAAGGAAGTCCGCTCCTTCCCCTTCATGGTCTTTCTTGCGGGCGGCGTTTCGCGGTTACATCGTCAATGGCGGTGTAGGCCGCTCGGCGCACACCTTCGAGCTCGCCACAAACAATGAACGCCGGCGAATTGGGGGCTTTCGTATGCCTGGTCCAGTAGTCGCGCACTGTGGCAGGCGCATAGACGATTCTGGTACAAAGCCACCGGCCTTCCCGCTGGCCAACGTCAACCTCGTCGCTCAGCGTCTGCGAGGGCTTCTCGCCGAGCTGCGTCCCGCCGCGGTCGTCTCATCCGCCGCTAACGGAGCGGATCTTTTGCTGCTACTGGTCGCGGGCGAACTAAAGGTTCCTCAACACGTCATCTTGCCATTCGACGTGGAGCGCTTCAAGAAATCGTCAGTTACGGATCGACCGGATGCGCGCTGGGGCCCGTTGTTCGACCAAGTAGTGCGCGAGGCTAGGGCTGCGGGCACGTTGACGGACCTAGGGACTGGCGGCTCGGACGATGTCGCCTATGCCGCCGCAAACGAAGGGATCCTGCACCGGGCCAAAGAACTGGCCCAAGGAACGACTCCGATTGCGCTTGTCGTGTGGGAATATGAACGCCCGATGCCCGAGTCGGACTTTGCCCGTGACTTCGCCAAAGCGGCGGTCAACCAGAAGTTCGTGCTGCGTATCGTCCAGACAAGCTCGCGATCGATCAAGAACACGCCGAATGTCGCTCAGGCTAAGGCGGTACTTCAGGGGAAGGCCCTCGACGCCAACGCGGCGCTCGCCCTCTGCTTGGCACTTCGACGTGAGCTTGCGTTTTCGTGGGCGCGTGACCTCGCGCAGATGATTCGCATGAGGGACGGAACGCCGAAGGCGCTCCAGTTCTCCTTGCTGCGTATCGAAGCAACATGCACTTACAAGGACCTCGCGCTTCCTGCCGAGACCCGGCTCGCAAGAGCCGTCAAGCTACTGCGGGATGCCAGAGAAAACCTCGACACTGAAACGGATCCCGAAGTTCTTGGATTAGCCGGCGCCATCTACAAGCGGTGGTGGGAATATGATGGGCAGCGCTGGCGGCTCGAGCGTGCACTTCGCTATTACCAGCGCGGGTACGGCGCGGACGAGGCGACGGACAACGGATATCAGGCGATCAACGCCGCTTATTGCCTGGATCAGCTGGCACGTCTGGACCTGGTGGTCGCTCGTGACGCCGGCAAGCGTGAAGATGGAACGACGACTATCGATGAATCGATCAGGCAGTCCGCTGACGCAAGGGAGGCGGAGGCGCGCAGAATACGGGAGATGCTGGTAGACAGGCTACCGACGCGGTTCGAGGACGACCTGAAGCTCCCGGCTAAGGACCGCAAGCTGCAAGGGTGGTGGTTCATCGCAACCGTCGCCGAGGCGTATCTCGGGCTCGATCAGCATGACAAGGCGAAAGAATGGCTGTCGCGAGGTGCCGGGCAAGGTGAGGACTGGGAGTATGAGGCGACCGCGACGCAGATGGCGTCGTTGGCTCGAGCCCGACACGCGCTCACCAGCGAGGCCGACTTTGACGAGAAGTCACCGGCTTGGCTCGCGGTTCGCGACGGAATGGCCGGCATCGCCGTCGATAGCGCTCACTCGGCCTTTCTGGGCAAATTCGGTCTGGCCCTCTCGGGCGGTGGCTTCCGGGCCGCATTCTACCATTTGGGCTTGCTTGCACGGCTTGCCGAACTCGATGTCCTCCGAAGCGTGGAGGTCATCTCATGCGTTTCAGGCGGATCGATTGTTGGGGCCCTGTACTACCTCGAGGTGCGTCATCTTCTTGAAACGACACCCGACGATCAGATCACGTGCGAACACTACATTGCGATCGTGCAACGAATTCAGAGAGACTTTCTCGCAGGCGTCCGCACCGACATCCGATCACGCTTGGTGGGCGATGCGCGAGGCGCACTTCGTGACGCGTTCTCGACGTCGATCTCTCAAACGACACTTCTCGGCGAGCTGTTGGAGACGACTCTCTACAGCGAAGTCCCGGACGGCGAGGGATTACTCGAACGGCGAATGGCCGATCTCTACATCGAGCCGGCACGGAATCCGGGCGTGAAGTACGATCGGCAACGGGCATTCAACCCCCGCCTTGAGAACTGGGGACGCCGAAACAAGGTGCCCATCCTCATCATCAACGCGACGACGCTCAACACGGGCCACCTGTGGCAGTTCACCACGTCGTGGATGGGAGAGCCGGAGACCCGCGCCGATCAAGTTATTGGGTATGTACAGGATCTAAGACCAACTCGCTACACCGATGCACCCCCGCCGCATGATAAGATGCGCCTCGGCTGGGCCGTTGCGGCATCAGCAGCCGTTCCAGGCGTTTTTGACCCACTGACTCTCGTTGGGCTATTCCCTTCGCTAGTGCTTCGATTGTCAGACGGCGGCGTTCACGACAACCAAGGGACCGCGAGTTTGCTCGATCAGGATTGTTCGTCCTTGGTGATCAGCGACGGCAGCGGCCAGCTGTCCATCAACGAGGACCCTGGCACCGGCCGACTTGACGTCCCGATCCGGGCGAATGACGTGCTGATGGCGCGGGTGCGTGAGCTCGAATTCCAGTTGGTGGCGGCGCTCAGGAGGTCCGCAGTCCTGCGCCGCGTCGTGTTCGTTCACCTTACACAGGGGCTCGCCGCCGATAAGACCTGGACGCCCTACGGCATGCGTCAAGACGTGCAGGCCTTACTGGCGCGCGTGCGCACCGACCTCGACGCATTCAACGACCTCGAGGCCTACGCCCTGATGCAGAGCGCTTACCTGGCGACGACCCACGAGTGGACGCAGCAGTCTCGCGACTTCCCACGAGCGACGCCGCAAAGAGCGCCGTGGCCTTTTGACGAAGTGGCGACGCTCGTCGCCGCCGACACGGAGACTGCTGCGGAGTACTCGCGAGTCAAGAAAGTCCTTGCTGCAAGTCAGCGCAAGCTGTGGAAGGTAGCAGCACTTTCGCCCGCGCTCACAAGCATTGGGAGGGTTGTTCGACGGGTGTCGACGCCATTCAAGAGCAGCAAGCCAATGACGCATCGCGTAGCGTCCGCGATCGTAGGAACGTTGACTGCCGTGCCTCTTTGGATACATCGGAGGATCGGCAGAAATAGGTGGCTCAAGGCCGGTAGGCTGAAATGATCGGACGTCCCACTTAATGCCGAGCTTTGACTGGCAGGTGTCAGCGGACGCACTATGGCGGGATCGCTATCCCGATTGGGCTCACGGCTACGGCTTGTGGACAAACCGCCCAAGCACAGCGATTCCGCGGGTCGACGACATCGCCGCGCTACGCTACAACACGACCTGGGGTGGAGGCTATTTGGCGTGTCCTCGCGTCTTCGTCTCCCATCGTCAATCGGACGCGTCGCTAGCGCGGACCGTAGCGTGGATCGCCCGGTCCCACGGATTCCAATACTGGCTCGACGTTGAGGATCCGACACTGCAGGGGCTCGGGGCGAAATCGGCCACGGCCTTGGCGACAGCTGCAGTTATCGAGATGGCGCTCCTAAACTGCACGCATGTCGTCGCAGTAATGACCAACAACACCCATGGAACAATGTGGGTGCCCTACGAATACGGTCGGGTCAAGGAACCTACACCGCACTCGACGCAAGCAGCAACCTGGCTCCATCCGCATTACGCGCATCCAGTGCCGGAGTATATGCTGCTCGGCAGCGTACTCACTTCCCGTGTGGCCCTCGACACCTGGTTCGTGCACCAGATGCTGGGCTGGAACTCGACTTACGGATCATGCGTCGGCCTTTCGCGCGATTCCTGGACCAGTGGCGCGGTCGACCCTCTGCCAGAATGAAAGGCGGCGGTCGGCGTCTTCAATAGGATGACAGTATCGAGCGATTTGACTGCGCGCCCCATCTTCTTGGCGAAGCCGCGCAGTTCGTATCAGCGCAGCTTCTCGATAGCGGCAGCAAGTTGCGGCCAGGCAACCACTAGGAGCTTATGGTCTGCAAAGGCCTTGGGGAGGTTTTGCGGATTATTTCCACTTGGATGCACTCCAAGAACGTGCTTACCTAACTCGATGCTCCGGCGAATCTCCCAATCAACCCAAGGGCTTCTTGGAGTAGAGTCAGATAGGAAGACAACGGTCACCGAAGACTGCGAGATCCGGTCCTCGATCTTCTGCTTGATGTACGCAGCCCGCGCGCTGTCAATCGGATCGGAGACGGACCAGTCGTTGAACTCAAGTGCCACGTTTTCGTTCCTCGCTTGTCCTCGAAGCAAGTTGACGTACGTAACATCTTCGTACGCGAAACTGAGGAAGACATTTCGCTTACCCTGCTGCTCCCCGGCCATGAGTTCCTTCTTGGCCTTGTCGATTAGGGATTGGACATTGCCGATATAACCGGGTCCTCCACCGCCACCGCCCATAGTCAGACCTCCACTCCTTGGAGTTCGCGGCACGATATGCACTGCCCGCAAGGTTCAGGACCGCCCGCGTGGCACGAGTACGTTCCTGCGACACCCTTTTCCCGTGCAATAGCCGCGACATCCGCCTTGGAAAACGACATTAGTGGCGCGATAACACGTAGTTCCTTCCCTAGCGCTCGACAAAGAAGCGCCTCCATGTCACGCAAGAAGCTCCGGGTTTGATCGGGAAAAATGCTGGACGCCTCATCGAGGAGGCCGATGTTCACCGCGCTTGCCCCAACGCGATGGGCGTAGGCACCAGCGACGATCAGGAAAAGTGCGTTGCGGCATGGCAGAAAAGCGTCCCGTACAATGTCAAGGGTTCGATCGCTTAAACCGGACGGTAGTAGGGCAGCGTAGCCTGGCAGCGAGGCGATTGCGGCTTCCGGGAGGCCGAGCCGGCGAAGATTCGCCTGACACGATCTCAGCTCGCGATCCCGGCCGAGCTGGCCGTAGTCGACAAACAGAGGAAACTGGGTCAAGCCGGCCTCGTGCGCCAAGGTGGCCATCACACTGGAGTCCAAGCCGCCCGAGACAAGCGTTACTACGCTCATGCGGCGACTTCGTCCGCCGCCTTCATTGTTGCCCAGATCGCCCAATCCATGCATCCAAGACTATAGCCGAGACTTCGCGCGTACTCAGCAAGCCGGTTTTCGATGCGCTCGTACTCAGGAAACGACGTCGGCAATCGCGTCTCCGCCCCGACGAGCCTCACGCTCTGCATGAACCTGAGTACATATCGATCAATCACGGCGAGATCGAGGCTGATCCCCAGGTTCCGCAACATCATGCTCGTTTGCTTTGGTCCGAGTCCGGGGATGTCTGAGGCAAGCGAGCGTCGTAATTGAAGAGTCGATACCTGAATGCTGAGCCGCTCAAGAAGAGGCATTGCTGAAATCGAATCACGCGCACCAGCAATCTGGGTTGCACGTGCCTGTGGGAATCGGTACGCACCAAGGCCGCGGCTCAGGCGCGCGCGCCCGGAAAGAAATGCCGACAGCCTTCGGCCATATTCGGCACTCCGCTGCGAATACCACCAAGAGTCATCAAGAAACCCAGCCGCAATGAGCGCGCCGGTCCATTGAACAGCTGATGCGTGGCGAACTTGGCTCGACAGGACACAGCCCACGAGTTGATTGCGTGCAGCTTGTTCGGTAAGAGCACGAATTGGGCGCGCTTCGAGAACCTTGGCAACCTCCTGGCAAAGAGAAACTACGACCGGTTCGAGGCGCGTTCTCACGGTCCCTCCTCCGGGAAAGCGCGGCGAAAGTCGGCGTACAGCAGCGGGCCAATGTCGGGAACGTAATTCAAGAGAATGTCCTCCTGACCGGCGTGAATCAACTTCCACATCGTTCTGCTCCAATCCTCAAAAAAATCCAGGTTGTACGATAAAACTCGTGAGGCATACGGCGCGCCATCATTCGAGGCGATCGCACGGGCGCGAACATTTGTTAGTCGTGCCAAGCATGGTTTCCCCACCATATCGAATTGCTGGAAATGGTAGAGTGCGGCAGATCGAAAGTCCGCGACTGTTCGACACCACTCTAGCCCGTCGAACGAATCCGCTCCCGCAGCCGCAAATGCCGCCATGGACAGCGGATTGCCTGTCCCCAGCAAATGAAGGGGATAGTAGCGTGGAAGGCGGTCAAGGGACGCACGCATCGCGAGCACGGCGGCAAACCGCTCTCGCAGCCCGTTACCAAGCTCGCGTTCCGGAATCGCAATCAGAAGTGGATCAATCGCCGCCGCGACCTCCGCAACGATACTCGCCGCCGCGGCCGCTGGCGCGCGCGCATTCACTGGTACGTGGACGATTGGGCATATGACGGTTGCGGCGCCGATCTTTCGCTGGTCGGCTTGGCAAGTCGCGATGATGCTCCTAGCGACCCTTCCGATTGACCCCTTCGGATCAACGGCGTCAAATTGAAATGCGAGATCTGGCCGACAAGCCGCTACAGTCTCGTGGTAGCGACCAACCCGCCACCCACCAGGATTTGCTCGGCCCCAATAGTCGTTGCGACGGGACGCCTCGTAGTTTCCTGAGTCCAGAAAGACAACCGTCTCAGTCTCCATTAGGCGACGGAATTCGCGGCCGAACCGCGTCTCTTGAGCTCGCAGGTGCCAAGCGTCATATGCTGAAACGAGCACGGCCCCAGGCCCCAGGCCCCGAAGAAGCGTTAAGCCAACCACCGGTGGTAGTCGCGTCTCAAAACTCGAGATTGACAGCGCGAATGTCGGCAACTGCAGTTTCTTGCTACCCACGGCCAAGCTCTTTGGTCGCTGGTGCCTGACCTCTTTCTTTGGGCCAACCGTTTGGGTGACTTTGTGACGGAGCTTTTGAAACCCTGGGTCTTGCGTGTCGCCCCTCCAGCCCTCAGCAGGAGTCCGATTGGCGCCGCCGAAGCCCATTGGAATCTCCGGCTTTCCGATCACGAACGGCAATATTGGCTTGCCAAGTTCTTGGGCAAGGCTCATCTCATCTCTGAGGATGGCGCTACGCCGTCCGCGAACAGCGCTCGATAAGAGCGGAACGACAGCGCGACAACGGGGGAGGTAAGATCGCACGTGCTGCTCCCAATCCCCGTGCGCAATGTCTTCTGCCCACCACACAGTCCAACTCTCACGAAGGAGCTCGACAAGCCGAGTCGCGAGACCCAGATCGTCGGAAACGAATAGAACGCACAGGTCGTACTCCTCCTCGGATGGCCTAGTGCCCGGCATCGACCCCCGTTTAGTTAGAGGAATTCTGCGATCCTGACGGTCCGTCTACCCTGGCGGCAACGAGCCGTGCGTCCCATCTGATCGTTCACGGTTCAAATCTTCACCCCTTCTGCAGCAGCTCGGCCATTCCGGATATGGCGACGTTGTACGGAGTATCTGGCAAAGGGAACATCAGCTCAGAGTGACTGACTGCCGAGAACTTACGCGCCTGGCACACGGCACAGCAGGCGGAAAGGCGTGGCGGTTAGCGGTGAGCGCGGCCAATGGCCGTCTCGTTGTGCGCCAACACGACGGCGCGGATCTGTGCGATGTCCTCAGCGTGCGGTGTGCGGTCGATGGAGAGCAAGAGGCGCGTCGGGGTCATCATCTATGATCTGTATTGCCGCCAACGCCAAAGGTCAGGTGCGGGCCGTCCGCTGCAACGCGTGTTACCCAGCAGGAGCGGAAAGCTGTGACAGCCACTTCGACATCGCTAGGGTGCCGATGCGACGGAAAGGCTGCGGCTCGGATCCTTGCTTTGACGGAGCCATTTACCGAGCCAAAGCCTCGCGAACCACGTAGGCGCTCCCTTCGGACCCGACCTTGCAAATGCGTTCAATGCCGTACGCATCAGAGGGCTCAACGTAAACCTGAACGCCAGCTTTGGTAGGCGTGCATCCGTTCAACCTATTGGCCAAACGTCGTCAGAGCCCGCGTGTCTTGGTTCGAATAATCGCACTCGCGCGATGCAACGCTGACTCGCTCAGACATACTACATAGTCACCTTTGAGGGTGAACGGTCCCGCTGCGGATAGATCCAGTTGCGCGACCGCAACAGCGGAGGGCGAGGCCGAGTCACTGCGAACCAACGCCCCAACGATTGCGACCACTACGCGCGCGCATGACCCGAGAAGCAAAAGTCAAAGCGGCGGTACATGCGCTTGTTCTGCGCCCGCTGCTGGGGAGTTAACGTCGCCCGCCAAGGATCAGGGGCGCCGCAGTGAGGACAGCTCACCGTGCCGACACTCACCTGTTTTGCGCAGCCTCGACAGAGCGTCAGCGCCATTGTCGTTCATCTCCGGCGATAAGTAACCTTTGCGGTGCGTGTTGGCGGCCGTTTTTCCTGGCAATGCAGCGGAAACTCGCGAGCCGAGCCATGATTACGCCGTTTGTCGACTGGATCGGTGTCTCTTTCTCGGGTAAGTGGCGGGCGGCACGAGCGCAACTATATCCAACGAATCGCACCGCCTTTGTATTCGATGTAGCGGCATCGTCCTATCCGTTCAAAGACCACCCATTGGAGGAGCGGCATGGGTTACACCAAAGAATACTTGGAGTGGCTCGAAAAGAAACGCATGGAAGGCGAAGAGGTACTGGATGAGCTTACCGCGAGACTCGGTTCGAACGCCGCTTCGTTCGGCTGGATGACGGAATTCGCGAAAGAGACGTTGGCCGAGGCAATCGAGCACGCGCGTGGTCGACCGCCGCGGTGGGACGCGTTCCTGTCATATGCTGGCGAGCACGAGTATACGCTCGCCGTGCCGCTGGCAGAGGAACTTCGCAAGCGCGGCTGCAAGGTCTGGATCGACCATGAACGGATTCTAACTCCGCCTGACGGCAAACCGGGCGGCATTCTCTACCGATTCATTCACGAGGGCATCGCTCTGTCGCGCGTCGGGATTGTGGTTGTGTCCCCCGAGTACCTAGTCCGTGAGTGGACGAGGCAAGAATACTTCGGCCTTCGGCTGAAGGGAGTGTCGAATCTGTTCTTCGTTCTTCACGACGAAGACGGGGGAACGCTGAGGAATCGGCTCCCCGACCTCGCAGCCGATCTCGAACAGGCCCGTGCGCGGGTGGCATCAACGGCCAGGAACTCCATCGGAGAGATAGCCCTGCAGATCGCCGAGTTCATTGAAATAGTCGCGAAATCGTCGGGCACCGTCCCACCGCAACCGTAGCGCGAAACAAGCCGACTCGCTTACGCCAGAAAGGTCCTGTTAGCACCTCATACCGCACGGTAGGTCACGCTATTAACACCGGAATAGAATTGCGCACGTTCACCGGGCAGAATTGCATACGCGGTGGGGGGCGAGCCGCCTGATAATCCGTGTGTCGGCAGGTCGATTCTGCCCCTGGCCATTAGTGTAAGTCGTTGTACAATTCGCCGATACGAGAAAGTGACCGCCTTACCAGGTGGCCGCTTTCGTGCAAGAAGGTTCCCCAAAAGGTCCCCAACCCGGCCTCACGACGCGTTCGCTGTTGCACCCGGTGCTCGCGACGTAACAGGCGCGATCAGGTCCTGCAATTCAGCGGGAGGCGTGACATGACGCGCCAACAGAACGGCATCGCGTTGCATATCGAATGATAGGCCGTGAGCTGCCACATTGCGGCTAAAATGTCGGTCCTAGGAGCGAGCGTCCCGTTTGTCCAAGGCGGCTAGCGACTCAGCGCAGGTACGACTTGGCGATCATCATGTGCACGCCGACGTTGCCGTCCACGAGCTGCGTGATGTGCAGGTCGGCGGCCATCGACGCCGCCTGATACGCCTGCGTCCGCGTGATCCCCTTGGTTTCTTGAAGGAACTTGACCATCTGCCCGATCGCCGTTTTCGTGGCCACGACCAGCGACGTGTCCGTCCCCATCGTGATCCAGTGCGTCGGCGTCTCGCCGCGCGGCCACTCGAGCTTCATATCCTTTCGCACGATCAGCTGCACGCGGCCCTTGAGGTTGGTCTCAATGGCGGTCTGATCCACCTCGCCGTCGCCCTGCGCGGCGTGACCGTCGCCGATCTCGAGCAGCGCGCCCTTCACGAAGACAGGGATGTACAGCGTGGTGCCGGCCACGAGCTCGCGGTTGTCGAGATTTCCCGCGTGGCGGCTGGGCGGATTGCTGCTCACGCGGCCGAGCGCCGGCGCCGGCGCTACGCCCATCGAGCCCCAGAACGGCCGCAGCGGAACGGTGATTCCGGGTGCGACCTCCGCCGTCATCCTCTGCCGGTCCATCTGAATGAGTCGGGTGGCGCGGGGCTCGCACAGCTCGCGCATGTAGCCGCTACACCCATTGTACCCGTACGCGATCGGCAGCGTGATCGACTGGATGCGCACCTCGAGCACGTCGCCCGAGTCCGCGCCCTCGACGAAGATGGGCCCGGTGAGGATATGGCCGCCCGGACCCTTGAGCACGGCTCCGGTGTCCTGGGTGACGATGTCGCGCAGGTTCTGCGGAATGTCCTCTGGCTTCACGCCCATCGCTTCGAGCCCCCGCGGAGTGTTCGTCAGCATCGTCTCGATCTCGACGATGTCTCCCGACTTGATCCGCACCGCGGGGTTGGCTTCGGACCAGTAGTACCCGTACGCCACCGTCGTGGGCGTCGCCGGCAGTTGATGAACCGTTTGCGCCGCGAGCACGACTGGGGATGAGAGACCGACCGTGAACAGCATGGTTCGCAGGGCAAGACGCGTCATGACTCCTCACGTGTGTCGTTGAGCGACAATTCGGCGGCCGGATCCGCCAGCTACACAACTTCCAAACTGTCCACGAAGCAATCGAGACCACCACTCGCGAACCTCTCAAGTAAACCAGGCGTCGGCAAGAGCTGGATATGCTCTCTTGACCAAATAGAGGTTCTATAATAGGTTAAGAAACGATACCTAATGTATCTTAACAAGAACTATAATGGATCTCACAGGCGCTGGAGAGGTGAGCGAAGCTCTCACGCTGGTCGGCGAGCTCCTGGCCGCCGAAGGTCACGAGTACGCTGTGACGATCCTCGGCGGAGCCGCGCTCAATCTCCTCGGCATCGTCGAGCGGACGACGACCGATGTCGACATCCTCGCGTTTGCAACTCCTTGGTCGGGTGACCACGCGCCAGCACACGTGCACCTTCATGCGCCACCGGAACCGATCCCGGAACCGCTGGCACACGCGGCACACACTGTGGCGCGCGACCTGGATCTGGACCCCGATTGGCTCAATACGGGACCAGCGCTTCAATGGCGCGTCGGATTGCCGCCGGATCTCGAGATGCGCGTGCGCTGGCGCCGCTATGCATCGCTCTGGGTGGGCGTCGTCGATCGATACGATCTGGTGTTCTTCAAGCTGTTCGCTGCGGCCGATTCGACCGGCCCGAAGAGCGTGCACTATCAGGATCTCCTCGCGCTGAACCCCTCGATCGCGGAGCTCCAAGCCGCAGCCTCCTGGGTCCGGCAGCAAGACGCATCAGCGGCGTTCAGCAACGTTCTCGACCGAGTGGTAGCCCATGTGCGCACGGATCTCGGACTCACCTAAGTCTCCCAAAGCCTCCGACACCGGAGACGCTGGGCTCAAGCTGGATATTCTTCGAGCCAGGCTCCGGAACGTCACGCTCGATGTGGTCTGGCGTCAGTGGCGGGCGCTGGGCGCGGGAGCGGCCGCGCGGAGCGGCCGAGGTGACCACGCCTCGTCAGCTCTCATCGATCCCGAGGCCTTACTCCTGGTCTCGTTGGCGCTCATGTCCGAGGAGCGTCGGTTGACAGATCTCCTTCATGACTGGGGAGCACGGAACTCCGATCTCCTGAGCGTTCAGCGGGTCAAGAATCTGGCTGCTGCGTATCCAGCCGAGGTGCAGGGCCGATTGCGCGAGCACCTCAGCTGGTTCGCCACGATCGCCCACGATGAGGGGAAAGACCTGCGCTGGCGATCCGTCGTCGGAGCGGCGCCGGAGATGGGCGCGATCGACGGCTCGCCTCAAACAAGGAAAGGCAAAGTCCGATCGACGCGTGCTCGGCTCAGCGAAGATGCCGCCATCATGCTGCGCCTTCGTCTGGGGTTCGGCGTCGGTGTCAAAGCGGACTTGCTCACGTACCTCCTGGCTCGTGTGCACGAGTGGGCGACCGTGCGCGAGATCAGCAAGGCGATTGCATATACTCCCGCCGCGGTTCGCAGAGCTGCGGAAGATCTCTCGGCCGCGCGCCTGGTCGAGTCACTGGAGGGACAGCCGGCGAGCTACCGGATCACCTACGAGCCCTGGCGCACACTGCTTGGGCTGGAGGAGCGGCTACCACGTTGGGCGAACTGGCAGGACCGCTTCGTTTTCACGACGGCGTTTCTGCACTGGGTGGATACGAGGTCAGCCCGACCGCCCAGCACATATGCGCTCGGTACTCAGGGAAGAGAATTCCTGGAGCGATACCGGTCAGCCCTGGAGCGCGATCTCGTGGTCGTCTGGAATGCGCACACCAAGATACAGAACTGGCCGGCGTTTCTAAGCCAGGCAGTGCACGACCTTGCCGGCTGGATGGAGGAAATGGCTTAGGCCGAAGTCGTAGTCAAGCTTGGAGTGGGTCGAGACCTCGCGTGTCATTGATCATCAGCCGGGAAGGTAGAACAACACCTCAACGGTGGTGCCGAGGGCGCGGGCGATGCGTAGCGCGAGCACCGTCGACGGGATGAAGACGCCATTCTCGACAGTGTTGATGGTCTTCCGAGACACCCCGACGAGCGTGGCCAACTCCGCCTGCGTGAGCGCGCATCGAGCTCTGGCCTCACGGAGCGAGTTCCCGAGTTCATCATGCATCGCGGTGCGCGCGGTGCTCGAGGTAGGCAAAGGTCAGGAGCGCGGCGGGAATGCTCGGTGTGACGATCAGGTAGACCGCCTCCCGGGCGCCCATTCCCTGGCTTACCGGCAACACAATGAGCCCCATCGCCACCACCATGGCGATCCAGTAGCCCGCGACGACCGCCGTCCGGTAATGGCTACGTGAGAGCTCATCGTGCAGCAGCTGCCGGATTTGCCGGTTGTAGACCAGGCCTCCGCCCGTGGCAAGGATGAGGAGCAAGGCGAAGGCGTTCACCGCCCACATGCCAGTTCGTGGGTGCTGCGCGTCCACCCCGAAAAATGGGTGCGTCAGCACCTGCACCATGAGGAACACTGCGGCGGCGATCGCGGATGCAAGCGCGCGCTTGCGCGACAGTCGATCCGCGATCTCCACGGGCGTCTTGGACGGCATTACCAACCTCGAATGGACTGGGTATGATAGTAACCTATAGGTGACTATTAATAACCTATAGGTTACATGCCGTCAAGTGGGCTACGGTCGGCCTGAAATAATCCGAGTGTTGGGAGCGCAAACGCCTCGAACGGAGTGAGAGGAGAACTACTGCCTCATCCGAGGGTCAAGCCGATAGGCCTTCCCTAGATACTCCTTGCCGCGAACACTGTCGCCCCGCGCGCGGAACGCAGAGCCCAATAGATAGTTGGCACCAGCATCGTTCGGGTCGATCGCCACCGCCTTCTGGAAAGCGGCAATCGCGCTCGCGTAGTCCTTCATGCTCACGAACGTGTTGCCGAGGGAGACGTAGCCCGCCACAAATCGTGGATTGCGCGCCACGATGTCCGTATACCATCTGACCGCCGAGGGAAAGTCGCGCCTGTAGGTGAACGCATCCCCAATTCCCATGTGCGGCTCCGCATACGCCGGATAGAGCGCGATCGCTCGACGGAATTCGGCCAGCGCGATCTCGTAGTCTTCATCCTGCCGACTCGGCGGCACCTTGTTCTGCTTCAACTCCTGCAACATGTGGTTGCCATAGAGGAAGTGAACGCGTGCACTGTTCGGTGAATGTCTCGAGTCGGCGGCGAAGAGGGTCGTGTCGTTCTTCCAGTCGGGATTGCGCGCCCAGGTCAGCAGAGCGGATGCAACGAGCAGCAGCGCCACCACGCCGGCGAACGCCGGATTGGCTGACCACGGGCGCCCTACGTGCGGCGCCGTCGGATCCAGCCGCAGCGCCCGCGCGAGCAGGAACACAAGCATAATGCAGAAGCCGAGCGAGGGCGCATACAGGAATCGGTCGGCCATCGTGGAGCGCGTGAGGAACAGCACGTTCGCCACGAGCGCCATGCTGATGAGATAGAACAGAATCCCATACGCCACGGGCTCACGCTTCGGCAGACGGATCGCCCCGTAGATCAGAAGTCCCACGTATAGCAGAAGCGACCCCATGGCGATCGGATTGTCGAAGCCAACGATAGGGATCTGACGAAACGAATAGTCGGATGACATCGGATGCGGGAAGAACAACAACCGCAGATACATCCCACCGATGTAGAACGCCGTGGCCTGCCGATGCACGAAGTCCGGTGCAGCCGTAAGCGAGTTGTCGATCAGGGAGATGGCGCCGCCCCCGATCTGGCTGGTCAGCACGGAGCTGCGAATCACCAGATAGACGCCGGCCGCGATGCCGATGGGTACCACGGCTCGCAGCATGGTCTTCGAATCGGGCCGACGGAAGACGAACAGCGTCATCGGCACGATGACGAGGAACGTGATGGCGCTTTCCTTCGACATCAGCGCCAGGAAGAAGTACACGCCCGACAGGACGAGATGCTTCTTTCGCGGTGCACTCACGTACGTCACACACCGCCACACCGCGAGCATCGAGAACAAAAACGCGAGCAGCTCATCTCGGCTCTTGATATTCGCGACCACCTCGGTGTGAAGCGGATGTGCGATCCACAAGAGGGCGATGGCGAATGGCACCATCGGGTCATAGCCAACGAACAGGTCACGGAGAAACCTGAATAGCACGACCGCCGTCAACGCATACAGGATGACGTTGATCCAGTGGCCCAACGCCGGGGATCCCGGCGCGATCTGCCACTCGAGGGCGAATATCACGAGCGACAGCGGGCGATACAGCCAGTCGTTCATGCCGTCCAGGCCATACCAGTAACCGGTGTGAAGCATCGCCGGGATGGCTCGCACGCCTGCCATCGTGAGGCGGTTGCCGTAGATGGTGGGGTAATCGTCGAGGGCGTAGCCGTGGTGCAGCGTGTTCACGTACAACAACACGGCGAGGCACGCGCACGTCACGCCCATCCACTTGTCCCGAGCCATCATGAACATCGCTTGCGGAACGAAGGATGCGAACGACCTGCCGCGCCAGAAACGTGTGCACACAGCCCCCGTGTGCGCCAGCGTCCCCGGACGATCAGTCGCCGGTCATGGCGATGGCGTCACCTCCGGACAACACCCTCACGCCGTAGCGCTCAGCGCGTGTGAGCCGCCACTTGAGGATCGGAGGCGTCACGAGCGTCGTGGCCATCACTGCCACCACAATCGCAGAGAACATTCGCTCATCGAGGATCCGCTCGCCGTGCAGCGTAAGCCCAAGTCCGATGTTCGCGAAGATGAGACCAACCTCTCCGCGCGGAATCATGCCGATTCCAATGGCAACGTGATCGAGCCCCGCGCCGAGACCACCGAGCGCACAGGCCTGTTTGCCCACTACGGCGGCGACGATCAGCAGCGCGGCGAGCCCGAACGCACCGGGCTGTGTGAGCGTCCAAAGCTGCACACGCATTCCCATGACCACAAAGAACACGGGCACGAGGAACATCGAGATGGGACGTACGAGCTCCTCGAGACGATGCTCGCCCCGATCGAGAAAATCGCGATAGTGCGCTTCCTCGAGAATCAGCCCGCCCGCGTACGCCCCCACGATTGGTGCGAGGCCAATGACCGACGCGACATACGCCAGCGTGAAGCAGACGGCGAGCGCGACGGTGAGCAACACGCCGCGCCCCTGGAGCCTGGATGCGACCGAGAAGAGACGCGGCGAGAGAAACGCACCAATCGAGAACGCGGCGACGAGAAACAGAAGGGCCTTCGCCATCACGAACCCGGCGCCACCCAACGACACGCTCGTGCCGGTGCTCGCGGCGGCAATCACACTGCCGACGACAGCCAGAATCACCAGCCCGATGACGTCGTCGATCACCGCGGCACCGAGGATGATGCGCGCCTCTCGCGTTCGCGCGCGACCGATGTCCTTGAGCACACGCGCCGTGATGCCGACGCTCGTCGCCGTGAGCGTCGCGCCGAGAAACGCGTGCGCGTACACGCTCTTGTCGGGCAGAAGCAGAGCTCCCACCCACCATCCGAGCGCCCATGGTGCCGCGACCCCCAATACGGCCACGAGCAGAGAGCGCAATCCCACCTGCAACATGTCACGCAACGTCGATTCCAGACCGACCTCGAACAGCAGAATGACGGCACCCACCTGCGCCAGCAGATCGATGGTTGGGTCGGTCTTGATCGCCGCCAGCCATTGCAGGTTCGCCCACTCGAGGTTCCCCAAGACCACACCCACCAACAGCTCACCGAGCACCGCGGGCTGCCCGAGGCGCTCGGCGGCACAGCCACCGAGGCGCGCCCCCACGAGAATCACCGCAAGCGCAAGCAGCACGCTCGCGACGGGCGCGGGATGTGACGTGATGAGGGGGATCACGCGAGCGCTCCCCTCGGTGGTGTGTGAATGGACATCACGACTTCGATGATTGGCATGCGCGCAGCGCCGAAGGCGCTACGCGCACCCCGATGATTGTCAGGCTGCTTCGACCGCCTTTCTGCGCGGTGCTTCCGGCAACACTGCGGCGGAGGCGTGATCCGCCGGATAGGCGAGAACGCCCATCTCCGGAATATCCAGTCCCTCGTCTTCCACGCTCGACGACACCCGATGTCCGCGTACGAGCGCACCCGTGATCTTCCATGCGACGAATGCCGAGAGACCAACCCAGATCAGGTTCGAGAGAGCGCCGATCCCCTGTGCGATGATCTGCGTGCCGTCGCCGTAGAAGAGGCCGCGCACGCCACCCGTCACGTTGTTCGTGCCGTCGCCGTACGTTCCGTCGGCGAAGAGGCCCACAGCAAGCACGCCGAACAGACCGTTCACGCCGTGCACCGCGATGGCGCCGACGGGATCGTCGATGTGCAGCTTCTGATCGATGAAGGGCGCTGCAACGCTCACCAGCAGGCCTGCGACGAGGCCGATGATGACCGCCGACGGCGCGGTGACGAACGCGCATGGCGCGGTGATCGCGACGAGACCGGCCAGCGCACCGTTCGCGCACATCCCCGGATCCGGCTTGCCCGTCCGCATCCACATATAGATCATCGCCGCGGCACTTCCCATGGCGCCGGCAAGCATCGTGTTCACGGCGATGACCGCGATGCGTACGTCCATGCCGGCCAGCGTGGATCCCGCGTTGAAGCCGAACCAGCCGAACGCGAGGATGAACGTCCCGAGAAGCGCCATCGGGAGGTTGTGCGCCGGAATCGTGTTGGACGACCCGTCGGCGTTGTACTTGCCACGACGTGCACCGAGCATGATCGCGGTGACAAGCGCCATCACGCCGCCGGTGAGGTGAACGACGCCCGAGCCCGCGAAGTCCACGTACCCGTGCCCGAGGCCGAAGTTCTTGCCGAGCTGTGACAGCCAGCCGCCGCCCCAGGCCCAGTTGGCGAACACCGGATAGATGAGCGCGCCGATGAACACGCTGAACACGGCGAACGACGCAAACTTCCACCGCTCGGCGAGCGCGCCGGTGGGGATCGTCGCGGCCGTGTCCATGAACACCATCTGGAACAGGAAGTACGCGAACACGCTCGCGTTGTACGCGACGCCCGTCAGGAAGAAGCCCGTGGTACCAAAGAGGCCGAATTCCTTTCCGAAGAGTGTGAGCGTGAACTCGTGGCTGAGGCCAGCGTAGCCACCGAGCGTACTGAGCGCGCCGACGCCGCCGGCCTGGAGCGCGAACCCGATGACCCAGTAGGCGAGCATCGCGATCCCGTACACCATGAAGTTCATGGTGATGGTGTGGCCCGCGTTCTTCGCGCGCGTGAATCCTGTTTCCACGAGCGCGAACCCGGCCTGCATGAACATGACGAGGAAGCCGGCGACGAGCACCCAGACGAAGTTGATGGCGGTCGCAGCGTCGGCGACGGCCTTCGCGACGGCGTCGAGCTTGGGCGGCTCGGGCGTCGTGGTCTGAGCAAGAGCCAACGACGGCAGCACGAGCAGAACTGCGGCACACGCGAGCCAGTCGATGGGCCTGCGTCTTACGGTGCGTTGGACTTGCATTGTCTTCCTCCCGGCGGGGCGGTGGTGTGAGGTAGGCATGAAAAGCCCCCGTGGTCCGATGGGCTCACAGGGGCGTGTCGAGGGCATTCCTTGGCGACTCGGGGTCGCGCTCCGCTCCGTGCACCTCAACCGACGCCCGCACGCCAGCAAATCCACTGGGGAATTCGCTTGCGGACTGGCGTTCGTGGAGCGCTGGCAGATCGAACGGAACGAGTGCTGATCACGTCGATAACGTAGGCCAGCCGGTGCGTACTGTCAATAGAAGTCTGCAAAAACAGCAAGAAATCTCGCCATTTCCGTCAAATATGCTCAAAACATTGCTAATTCGACACAATTGTACGACCAACGTGCAAAATCAGTTCAAGAACATGAGCGTTCACGCCGCCCGCATCCGTGCGAGGTCCGCACCGGTAGCCATCCCTCAGGGCCGCTTCGCGCTCGGATCTCCAGTTGGTGGCGGCGCCTGATCCCTCGATCCTCGTGGGCCCAGCAACTCGGTGAGCAAAGGACGTAGCGCATCAGCCCAGATCTGATAGCCCTTCACAGTTGGATGAAGCAAGTCAACGGTCATGCCGTCGTAGAGCTTTCCGTTCTTGTCGGCGAGTTTGTCGTTGACGTTGATGTACCGAACCTTCTTGCCATCGGCAAAGCGTGAAAGGTTCTCGTTGATCCTGGTGATCTCCGGCATGACGGCCATGTCGTCGTTTCGCGGAAAGATGCCGGTGAGAACGATCGTCGCGTTCGGCGCCTTGTTCTGACAGAGCTCGAGCAACGCCTTCAGGCCGCGCGTGATGTCCGCGACCTTCTCCTGGTTGCCGGGCCGATTGCCAACGTTATTGGTGCCAGCGAGGATGACGATCACCTTCGGGTTCACACCATCGAGCTCGCCGTTCTCGATGCGCCAGAGCATGTGTTCGATGCCATCGCCGCCCCATCCAAAGTCCGCCGCATTCCAACCGAAGAAGTTCGCGTTCCAGTTGGCGAGAAAATCAGGGTAGTCCAACGCACCCCACCGACGCGTGATCGAGTTGCCCTCGAAGTAGACGTCGATCTTTCCCTTCGTGCGCTTCTCGAGAAGCTGCTGATGCGCAAGCATCGAATTGGCGTCGGTGCGCGGCGTCGGCTTATCGGCTGGAAACGGCACCGGCGGCGCGGGAGTATACGGGCGCTTGAAATACCTGTCAGCCCACGGAATGAAGTACTTCCAGTTTGGCGCATCGGTGTGTCCGCCGTCATGCTGCCGCCACGCGAGCTGACCGCCGGTGAGACTCACGTTCACCGCGGGCATCTTCTCTACCATATAGTCGTCGGAACGGCCAAGGTCTCTGGCGCCCAGCAACCGGAATACGGATTGCGCGGCGATTGCCGCCATGAAGCTGCCCTGGTGATCGAGCCACTTCGCGTCGCCCCTTTCCGGAATGCCGTAACTCACGAAGGTCAAGCGAGGCGCGCAGAGAGCGATCAGCTCATGCGCATCCACGGGAAGGTCGCCGGCGTTCTTGCTGCCAAAGCTCGCATCGGATGCGCCGTACTTGAGAAAGTTGCCGGCCATCCAGTGATACTCGCCGGGGCCCGTGAGGCTCTCGACGGCCTCACCCCAATTGCGACGGTGCAACTTCGCGCCGCCCTCGCCGGAGGAGCCAATCAACACGGCCGCGAAACGCTGATCGAAGGCCATGGTGACGAGTGCAGCCTTGCCGTATCGGGACACGCCCTCGATGCCGACCTGCCTGGCGTTAATAGTCCTTTCCGTCTCGAGATAATCGAGGGCTCGCCCGGCCCCCCAACCCCAGGCGCGCAACGCTCCCCAGTCATCCGGCTTCCGTGGTCGACCCTTGTTGACCAGCCCGATGATTCCTTTCGTCAGACCGGCGCCATTGTCGGCCTGAATGCTCGCAGGATTCACGAACGCGAAGCCCCATCCGTCGACGATGAGCTGCTCGGTATTCGGAGCGTCGCTGCCGGGACTTGGCGGAGGAAAGGAGAAAGTCCGCACGCCGGCAGGTTGAGGCGGAGCAGGTCGCCCAACGGCCTGAGCGAGCGGACGGCCGCCGAACAGAATCATCACTGGGGCAGCAGTCGCATCCGCCGGCAGCACGAGCGTCATCGAGATGTCGACAGCGATTGCAGGATACGCCGAGTTGTCGACATGTCCGGTGAGCTGTTTGCCGAGGACGCGACGGCCGCCTACGGTGCCCGTGTCCGTCGCGGTAACAGTCCATGTGACGCTCGGGACATTCGCTGGAACGCGGCCCAGCACCTCGCGCTCGAAGTCTTCGACGATTTCCGCGCGGCGCTGCGCCCACAATGCTGGGGTCGTGACTCTCCTTCCATTCTCGAGCGTGAGCACGCTGGGAAGCGTCGGGAATGGATTCGCCGCTGCCTCATCGTAGTTGGCGTGATTGGGCGCGGCGTCATTGCCACTCGGCCCCGGCCGAAGTGCGCGGATGCCGAGCTGCTCCATCATGTTCCTGTAATCGTCCTGAGCGGTCCATGGCGTTGGCTCGGGCTGCGCGACGGGCGTCTGTTGTGCGCACGCCCAGGCCGCTACCAGCGGCACTGCCACCATGAAAGCACAGGTAACCAATCGAGACGTACACGGGGCGTTCGACGATGCCATCATGTTTGGAGGAGTGGCTGGTCCGGTCAGGCCAGGCTCGTGAGCGTCATCCGCTGCCCAGCGTTCGATGGCGTTCGCTGCCGCTCAGGTGCCAGAGCGCCATTCCATGCAGGAGAATCGAGACGGGTACCAGAAAGACCGGCACGAGCACCAGCGGAAAGGACGTGATCAATGTATTCGGCGCGTCGAGCGCGAACTGCTGCAAACGCCCCGGCGCCGTGAGCACACCCATTGCGACGGCGATGAACAGATCGGCGAGGCCAAGGACGTTCCAGAGCACCGCGAGTCCGCGCCACCGAATCGCATCGCGCCGGTAGAGCCACGCCACGAGCGGCGCGGTCGCTCCGATCATCACGTCACCCCAACCTGCGGGAAGCCCGAATTCTCCCGGGAGGCGCCCGGCCGCATACATGATCAGGAAGATCGCACCCTCCACGCGGTAGAGCTGGACGGCGATCAGGAGATGTACCGGCGTGGCAGCCACGATGTCGCGCGCCCGCTGTGAGGTGGCGAGAATGACCAGCGCGATCGCCATCGGCACGACGAGACCGAAGGCCACCTTCGGTACCGTCTCGGTAGGGCTTCCGTGGAAGAAGCCGCGGGATCCAAGCCAAATGGCAAGCGCAAGCCACGCGCCCATGAACACGCCGGCGAGTGCGAGTGGCGCCGTTCGGTCCGCCGCCGAGTAGTCGAGTGTCCGGAGCGCGCGATAGACGCCGGCCCAGACGAGACAGGCGAGCACGATGACGACGGGGGTCGGCGACGCGCCGACCACGCTGATGATCTCGGGTGACATGAAGCCCCTCGTGCGCGCAACCGCCGGTTAGAGTGTAGATACACATATCATGGCCAACAACAGCCCGCCGCCCGGTTGAGCGGTCCTCGAACACTCCCTACGACGCCAGATTCGTGCTTCCGTCTTCCACGGCGCCGACCACTGCGGAGAGATCGGACAGCAATCTGGTGAGTCTGTTGTGCCCCATGTTGGCGGCGACCTGGCTCTGCGCCTTCTGCCACAGCGGAAGGGCAGTCACAGCAGCCTCATCACCTGCAATGGTCAGCTCGACGACGCGGACGCGTGCGTCCGCACCCGATCGGATGCGGACCAACCTTCGCTGCTCGAGGATCGCGAGATTCCGCGTCAACGTCGTGCGATCAGTACCCGCTGCCTCGGCCAGACTATTGATGCTCATTGGCCCGTTGCCCTGGAGCAGCACGAGCAGCGTGAACTGCGTCGTCCGCAGATCACTCGGCCGCAGCACATCATCATAGAACTGGGTTACGGCGCGCGTTGCCTTCCGAATGTTGAAGCAGGCGCACGTTGCCGCCACGTCGGCGGCTTTGGCGCGCCGGCTCCCGCGTGTACGCTGATCCATGATTGGGAGTATATACACCTAATTGCAGGGATCAAGGGAGATTCGCTGCATGGGCTCGCGGCCTAGAGAAACGGCGGACGCCAGTGCCAAGGCCAGAATTCCCGTACGAGCGACGTCGCCGAACCCGCAGCCACCACCGTCAACCCATTCCTGATTCCGTGAGCGACGTGAAGTCCGTCTGATCGCGCTCCAGTTCCCAGAATGCCACTCACGATCTCCGTCAGCGGATACATCATGGACAGGCGGATCCCGCTCGGAGTGCTGACGCGCAAAGGAGCGACGAATGGCGTGGGCGAAACGAGACACGGAATCGCCACAGACGCACGGCTGATATCGGATCGTCCGCTCATCAACGGCGCGAGCGATCCCGAACCGCAGCGTGTGCGATATCACCACCTGCGCATAGCACGACCCGAGCCGATCCGCGAACCCTCGGCCATTCTGAGGATATGCCGGCGGACGCATTCGCCACTGATCGAAACCGGCGAGCCCCAAGCTGAGGATGACGGGCCGCGGACCGAATGTGCCAAGGAGATAGCTGCGAAGCGCCTCAGGCTGATAGATCGAGTCCGCGCCAACCGGCATTCGCGCCGCGACAGCGGACGAGTCGCCCGGGATCACCTGCGCGCCGGCCGGACGTGTCCAACCGATCGCCAAGACAATGCCGGCGATGGCTCGTCGAATGGATGTCACAATCGGAACCAGCGACCGTTCCTGTCGCTCGTGTGACATTGGAAAGTGCGAGCGCGAACGGGAGTCCGGGAAGTGTCCCTTAATAAATTCGGGTCTTCCGGGAATTGAGTGAGTGAAATAGCGTGCCCCTAGCCGTTAAACCGGGGCGTTATGGACGACCGGACGCTGTATGCGACGATCTTAGGGCTGGATGCGCCGCGGAACGTGGCGCGGGTAGAGCTCAGGCGATCAAGCACGTCGTGCACGTGTGGGTAGTGGCCCGACCGGGGACACCTCTTGTCTGCCCCGAATGCGGCGAGGCCGGCCCAATCCATGATCATACGCAACGGAGCTGGCGGCATCTGGACACCTGCTAGTTCCAGACGCTGCTCCACACGGCCGTGCCGCGCGTCAGCGGCTCAACGCATGGCGTGCGGACGACGCTGGTGCCTTGAGCCGAGCGGCGGTCCCACTTTACCCTCCCCTTTGAGCGACTGCCGATTGCGTGGCTGAAAGAGGCCACTCCGCTCGCGGTGGCGCGCCCGCTCGGCCTCACGTGGGAGGAGGTGAAATGGCATCGTCGAGCGCGCCGTCCGTCGCGGGCTCGCGCGCCGCCCGAGTGTCGCCGGCCGACGACTCGGGATCGATGAGCACTCGTATCTCAAACGCTTCCAGCTCGTGACGATGGTCATGGATCTCGACGAACAGACGGTGCTCCACGTGGCCGATGATGCGATGGCCATGTGGGAATCCTACACAAAGACCGTGCGGCGTACGTGCCGAACGCCGATGCGAAGATCGTGTTCAATCACTACCACGTGATGCGGTGTGATGGAAACGATGGACTAGGTGTGCCGGACGGAACAGCAGGCGCCCAGGCAGCGCAGCGATCGGCGACTCACCGGCGCCAAGTTTCTCAGACGCAAGACGCGAGGAGAGTCCGTCACGGCCGATCAACGACGTGCCTTCGCGCGGTTGCGCCAGAGCACGCTCACGTCGGCGCGCGCGTGCGCGACGAAAGTAGCGCTGCGCCGTCTCTGGGAGTTTCGCTCCATTCCGCGAGCCCAGCCTTCTTCGCACACTGGCTCTAGGCCAATGCGCTCGCGCCTCGCGCCCACGCGCTATCTCGCCAAGACCCTGCGCCGTCAGACGACACATCCTGACCTACCTGACGCATTGGATCACCAACGTCGTGACTGAAGGCCTCAACGCCAAGCTCCAGTGGGTCAAGTACCCCTCCCGCAGCCCTCTGCGCTCCCGAGCGCTTCAAGCTGGTCATCTACCTCCACCGCGACGGCCTCGATCTGGAGCCGCGCGCTGAGAAAATCTTAAGCCTCAACCTGCTCTAGAGCCGGACGACCCAACTCCTATAAGCATTCGACCAGGCTGAGAGTCCCCTCGGCGCTGTCAGTGCCGAGCGTATAGGGGCCGTGCATGGAATGCTATTTACAGAGGCTCCGTTGCCGCCCTACGCCGCCTCTGGCGCGGCGTCAGCTTTAGGCGCACCTTGATTGTATGGCTAGCAGCGGCGCCGCTGTAGTCCAACGACTTTCTATGGCCGCCTGCGATAGACCATGTGTCTCAAGGTACTTTACGTAGTAGACGAGCCATCGCTTGTTAGCGACGCCCTCCATCTCCTACTGAACACGCACACACACTTCATCGTACGTCGTTGCGGTATTGGAGAGGTTGTATGGGCGACCGCAGCTCTTAAGGCCGATGTATTGCTGCTCAGCGCACACAGCGGTCGCAAAGCGGTCGCCGCTTTGGTCCGCGAGGTAATAGAGTGCGCGTCGGGACCTCCTCTCGTCGTACTTCGCACGCGACCTACCTGGAGCGAAGAGAACGCCCTGCGAGCAGCGGGCGCTGCTGCGGTGGTAGGTACAGAGGCAAGCTTCACGCATCTCTTGCGGACGTTTGGGGATGTAACGGCAAGCCCAAGCGCTCACACTTCGCAGGTGGTGGTCGGCGCCATATGCCGGAACCCGCGGACGCCGAATGAGAAAGGCGAGCCTACACACCGTGCGCTAACTGCGCGTGAGTATGAGGTGGAGCAACTCATCGCACAAGGCTTATCGAATAAGGCAATCGGTCGTCAGCTATCGATTGCTACCCACACAGTGCGCGCACACATCCGGCATATCATGTCAAAGATCGGTGTGCGCACACGAGTGCAAATCGCGGTTCATACACTAACGTGCGAGCGCTGACAAGTATATATGCCGAGCGCAGTCCTAGGCGCTGCACCCCGCTCTTCTGGTCTCGTCACACGGCTATGCGACATAGCCCACATGGCCGATAGCTGGTTCAAGGCGGCAGTGATATCGTGCACGGTTAAGGGGAGTTGTGTTGACCAACCACTTCAACAAGGACAGTAAATATGAAGCCAATCAAGAAGCGTTTCGCTCTTAGCGCCTTGAGTGTCGCAGGCGCAGTCGGGCTGGCGGCGTTTGCGCCAGTAACCAGCCAGGCTAATGGGCAAGGTCTGAAGGTCGGAGTACAGGACGCGTGTGCCGATGGCTCATGCGCTCCTTTCACGGACTACATTTGTGGCCTTAACGGCTCAAATTACCCGGATAAAGTGTTTGTACCCGCTGGTTCATAGCCATAGCGGAGGCTTCAGAACAACCAGTACGTAGATGTACCCCTGACCCGGTCGGCACCTCCCCTCCACTTTTGCCGCGTCAAACGCTGAATGCGCATAGCTGCACCTTTGTGGGCGCTTTCCGGCGCTGTCTGTATTGTTGGAGTGCTCAGCATTCTCTCCTGCCGCAATACGCCGCCAAAGAGCAACGAGCCGTATGGGAAGGGTCTTCCATACGTGAGTAGCGCTCCAACTCCTAACGTAAGGGAGGACACTCTACGTCTCGACTCCGTCTGGGCCATACCGCTGAGACCGATACGAAAGTTTGCCCTTTCGGCCAACGCGCTACGCTCGCCGACGGCCATACGCATGATTGGAAGACGATTGATTGTTCTCCAGCCCACTGCGACTCACGGGCTCTTTGTGATCGACCCACAGGTGGGCCGCATCATTGCAACTGGTTTGCCGACGACAGACGCTCCTCGCCAGTATTTTGGCAGTATCGTCGAAGATCCCAATGACCATAAGGCCGTATGGGTCCATGACGTCTACTCCCAAAGACTCCTGCACCTCCGGCTTGCATCGCTCGCGGATGTCGGTGCCGAGCTCGAACCAGACTCCACAGTAGCTTTAGCGTTTCGAGGAGCACTCAGAACACCGTGGCCTGTGCGGTCCGGGTTTATAGCAAGCGGGTTCCTTGATCGCGGAGTACTGGTGAAGTTCGCCGCAGATGGCCGGCCTCAGCGCCTCCTGGGAGGTAGCGCGTTTGACAGCCTCGGTCTAGTTGACGACGTTCGACACCACCTAACAGTCGCCAGAATCGTTGCTCAGCCAAGCACCCAAAGGATAGCGATGGCATACTTATCATCGCCCTTTCTCGAACTTCGCAATAGCGCTGCAGCACTGCAAGCGCGCTGGTATGTCACGCTCGGTACTAACGCGTTCACAGTGCCTAGACCTGTACGCGATGGCAGCGGTCGACTGCGCTTCGGCGCCGACTCAACGACAAGAAGCATGTTTCTCGATATTGCTAGCAGTCAACGCTTTGTGTATGCGCTTTACAGCGGTCATCGTCTAATTACGCGGCCGCGCGACTCGACCGCGGCCGCCTTCCGGGATGCTTCAGGGGCACTAGGCATGTTCGTAGTTGCGATGACGTGGTCGGGAGTAGTCGAACGGGTGATTTCAATCCCTGAAGGCGCATCGCGCATAGCGGTAAGTCATGATGACCAGTACCTGTATACGGCCGGCCTCATTCGAGATTCAATCAGCGAGTATCGCCTCGCCATGCTGACCAATGTCCACTAGGCGACGCGGCCTAGCACTACGCACCATGTCTTGGGTGGTCACGACAGTGGCGCTAGCTGCGCTCGTGCGCATGAGCGCGGTCGAGCCATACCGCATTCCAAGTAACAGCATGGAGCCAGCCTTGCTAGAAGGCGACTACGTCGTGGTTGACAAGGCGTCCATGGGACTACGGTTCTTGGAGTCACGCCTTCAGCCATATCCAACCCGCGCGTTGCGCTCAGGCGACGTAATCGTGTTCACCTCGCCCGATGACCCAGAGACGGCATACATAAAGCGAGTCACTGGCATTCCCGGGGATACCTTGGAGATGCGTAACGGAGTGCTTCTTCGTAATGCAAGGCTGCAGCGGGAAGGGTATGCTCGTAGGTCGCCGGATAAGGTTTCGGACGCGACGGACTTTCTCTGGCAGCGGCGCTATTTGCTGCCAACGGAAGATCGTGCATCGTATCTACCCACTTCGGCCAACTGGGGCCCAATAGTCGTACCCCGCAACTCATACTTCGTGCTTGGTGACAATCGAGGCAAGTCGTTTGATAGCCGACACTGGGGATTCGTGCCGTTCTCGCGCATACGTGGGCGCGCACTGTTCATATATGGTAGTCTCGGGGGGCGAAGTGCGGGCGATAGCAGTCAGCGCCTCCGGTGGGCCAGAATAGGCATGCGCTTGTAGGACAGCGCGCACCAAACTAGCGAGAGCTGCGAAAGCGCCTGCTGTCAAATGGGCTGCCGGGCACCTCAATTGGCGGTTAACACTATGTGGACCTTATCGTCTAAGCAGTTACCCCCTTCGGGGGCGACCACAATCTATAAATGCGTCTTGGCCCTATCGCTATGTGCCTTCGCCATGGATCTCCCCGCGCAGCAGCCAGCGCCGCACCGCAAAGATACTATTCGTGGCACGGTGACTGACGAGCGAGGGGACGCCATCAAGAATGCCTCTATCATAGTGACGCGTTCAGGTGACTTTGCGGTCTTTCAATCAACGACTGACACTTTAGGTGTGTTCTCGCTGACCATTGCTGAAGGTACCGGTGACTACCTGCTACATGTTAGCGCCATCGGCTTTCAGGCATTGCGCCGACGTGTCTCGAGTGACACCTCTGGTCGCATCGGAGATAGCGTTTTCGTACAGAATGTGCGGTTGCGCGCAGCAACGCAGAAACTAGCGACGGTGCAAGTTCAGGCGAATCGTCCAAAGCCTTCTCGGATGCCTGATTCTGGCATCGAGACAGGCGCCGCCGAAAGAACGCCTGACGCCTTTCTTGGGATGCTTACCGTTGATGCACTCGGCGACCTCGCTTCCATCGCCGCCACACAACCAGGCGTGCTATCCGTCAACGGCGGCTATTCAGTCTTCGGGCTTGGCACCGATCAGAACCGCACGACTCTCAATGGCCTAGGCTTCACCGGAACAAGTCTACCACGCGACGCGCCAGTTCGTACTCGTGTTGCCACCTCCACTTATGATCCATCTCGCGGGGGGTTTAGCGGCGGGACCATTGCCATCGACGCGCTGCCCGGTGGCGTGTTCTCCTCGCTATACGCACACGCGTCGCTTGATGCTCCCGCCCTTCAGTATACTGACCGTATCGGCTCACAACTTGGCGGCAAGTTCACAGACCTCGACGCTAGCGTGGGCGCGCGAGGTCCGCTGGGTTATAGTGACCGCTACTTCTACAGCTATGGGGTACAGGCTGATCACCGTTCGGCCGCGACCGCATCCCTCCTCAGTGCGGAGACTGACCTTCTGCAGCACGCGGGGCTGTCTGTTGATTCCGTCCGGCGCTTTTTGAGTCTCATCACTGCACAGCAAGTGCCGTTAGGAGGTTCGGCTGCTCCGACTGTGCTTACGACTGATCAGCTGCGAGTGTTGACCCGGCTCGATTGGGCCCCCGTCAACTCTCGGACGCTAGCTCCCCCGAAAGAGACGGCTGGCCTTCTCGCCATCGGCAACGTTACGAGCATCGCGCCCTTTGCTCTCGGCCCGACGGCGACGCCTGGACATGCCGGCGAACACACAATCTCACGGGGTCAGCTGCAAGCGGTATACTCACGGTATATCGGCAACGACTATTTATGGGAGACAAAGACTGCCGTGTCCGCTGGCCGCGATCACAGCCTACCACATCTTGCCGTTCCTGATGCTCACGTCTCTATCGCGTCGCTATTTGGTGACGCCACAGCCGGCGTCAGTACATTGCAGTTCGGTGGCAATGGAAGTCAGTCGGTAAACTCCGATCTTCGACAATGGTCGTGGGAATCACGCAGCGAGCTGCAGCTGTATGCGCCAGGCCGTAGCTCGCATAAAGTGAAGATTACGGCAGATTATAGATTGGACGGCTTCAAGAGCATTTCAGCAAATGACGCCTACGGCTCCTTTGTCTTCACTTCGCTGGCGGACCTCGCCGCACAACAGCCGAGCAAGTACACGCGCACTCTATCGACGCCGTCACGAAACGGCGGCCTAGCAAGCGGCTTTGCGTCCATTGGCGACCTTTGGCGCGCACTGCCGTCTCTAGAAATCCTATACGGCGGCCGAGTGGAAGGAGAAAGGTACACCAGCACTCCAGCCCGGAATACCGCTGTAGAAGTCGCGTTTGAAGGCGTCCGGACCGACGCCGCGCCGAGAGGGCTTCATGTGAGTCCACGAGTGGGCTTTACGTGGATCAGGTCAGGGGCGGCGAGCAACGGAGGGATTGCAGCCAACAAGACCGGAGTTTTCAATATGGGCCCGACGAGTTATGTGCGGGGCGGCTTTGGGGAGTTTCGCAATCTTCCTTCGGCCCAGCTGCTTTCCGACGCAATGGCGTTTACGGGCCTCCCTGATGGTGCTCGCACTGTCACATGTTGGGGGGACGCGGCACCGACTCCGCAATGGCAGGACTATATCACAGACGCAGCGACGATCCCGCGCGCCTGCCAGGGGAGTGCTGCGCTGTTCACCGATGCTGCACGCGCGGTCGAACTTTTCAGTCCGAACTTTGCGCCACCTCGAAGCTGGCGTGGCAACCTTTCCTACACATCTCAGTACCGTCGGCTGTCGTATTCCGTCGAGGGCATTTACTCATGGAACCAGAATCAGCCTGGTGTAGTGGACCTCAACTTTCGCGACACGCCATCGTTTGTATTGCCCGGTGAGGGACGACCGATATTCGTGCCGCCAACAGCCATCGTTCAGAGCACGGGTGTCGTATCACCTGTGCCGATGCGCGTCGAGTCGGCATTTGGCAGAGTCGTGGATCATCGCTCAGATCTTACATCAGTTAGCCGGCAGGTCACGTTCACGGTCTCACCAGACTTGCTGCGGCTAACCAATTGGTATGGGGCGCTGTCGTACACCCTCGGCGATGCCCGTTCGCTATCACGCGGCTTTGACGCCTCGACGTTTGCTTCGCCGACGGTGGCCGACTGGGCGCGCTCTCCACTTGATGTGCGTCACCAGTTCCTCGCTCGCGCAGGCTATGCCGGACGTAGCGCGGCCTTCACGCTCTCGGGAACCCTTAGATCCGGGCTCCCGTTCACTCCGCTGGTGGCGGGCGACATCAATGGCGATGGCTTGGCAAACGATCGAGCCTTCGTATTCGACCCAGCGCAAGTACGCGACACCGACTTGAGGCGCGATCTACGAGCGCTGCTGAGCGGCTCCGAGGCCGCGCGCCGTTGCCTTAGTAGCCAGCTCGGTCATGCAGCAGGCGTGAATAGCTGCCAATCGCCATGGGTCGCTCAGCTGAATGCGGAGGTTACCCTAGTTGGGCGTGCGCTACATCTTCCCAACAGAGTAACACAGGTCGCCCTGAGCTTTGCGAATCCCCTTGCAGGAATAGATCAGCTAGTTCACGGCGCTGGCAGGCTACGCGGCTGGGGCGTGCAGGCATTTCCCGATCCAATACTATATGAGGTTCGTGGCTTCGACCCGACAGCGCGTGCCTTCCGGTATGTCGTCAACCCGCGTTTCGGCACCACTAGTCCCTCGTTAACAACGTTTCGCGCGCCGTTTAGGGCAACGCTTGACGTGGCGCTTGATCTTGGGCGAGATGTATCTCTACAGCAGATCGAGCGCGCCTTGAAGCCCGGGCGCCGCGGTTACCCGGGACCACGCCTCTCACTCGATGAGATAAAGCAGCGCTATGCGCTGAATATCCCGGAGCCCTACGGCGCTATCGTGGCAGATCCCGATTCCTTGCTGCTCTCGAAACAACAATTCGAGAGTATTCAGGCGGCACGAGAAAAGTGGCTTGTCGCACGGGATAACTTACTTAGGGAGTTCGCGGAGTATATCGCTTCTCTTGGAGAAAGCTATGATGTGAGTCAAGCACTCGCACGTCAGGAGGATTTGATCGCGCGCGGCTACGAGATGGCGCGCGTCGATGTTCAGGCGACGCTCCCCAGTATCATGTCGCCCATTCAGCTTCAAATGGTGCCAGGCGTGGCCAGCGTGCTACTCCGCGCCAAGCCCGGTGAGGGTCCCGGGGGACGCACGTATCGCCCGTAGGTTACAAGTGCCGAGTGTCGCCTGACATCTGCGGCACATAGTTGGGACTTCTTAAGGACGCGCCAATGCGATTGTTCGAACAACTTGGAACCGACATTGATGAGCGATGGAAAGCGACCGACTTTGACACAAGGGCGTTTCCTGCGATTGCATCAGAAGCCCTCGAAGGTAGCCAGGCGATTGCGGATCTTGACGCATTCGATGTCGTGCGATGGGTACTAGACTCCGACGAACTCCCGCCCCAGCGTAATATCGAGTCGATGTTTGGCGAGCCTCCTGTCCAGGTCTATGATCACCCTAAATTCGTCATCCAAGTGCTGCACTGGCTTGATGGCACTACGGCAATCCATCAGCACAGTTTCAACGGCGCTTTCCATGTACTAGCGGGGTCCAGTGTACATTCTCTATTTCAGTTTACCGAAACACGGCGTGTCAATACGGCAGTGCTTCTTGGTGATGTTACGCTGATGAAAGCCGAAATCTTGGAGCGGGGCGCGACGCGGCCCATTCTTCACGGTAATGCTTTAATCCACTCTCTGTTTCATCTAGAGCGCCCGTCTGTTACGGTGGTGGTGCGTACAGTATCGCAGGCGAACGATGTGCCGCAGTATCAATATATCCGCCCTGGTATCGCCTTCGATTCATTCTATAAGCCACAGTTAGTGCGGCGGCGTATTCAAGCTCTGACACTGTTCTCACAGTCAGGACACTGCGACTACAAGGATCTGTTGCAGGATACGCTCGCGCGCGCCGACGAGTTCACGTTCTTGCAGGTGGCAATCGCTTCGCTTCAGCACATGACAGTGCCCGATCTTGAAAGGCGGATACGTGAGGCCGGCAGGGCTGATGAGGCATTTGTTGACGGAGTCTGCGCTGCGCTGCACGGATTGGCTCGTGAGAGTCAGATCGTCCGCTTGCGAGGTCACTATCACACGCCGGATCAACGCTTCTTTCTCGCCCTCCTCATGTCCTTTCGCAGCGCCGGTGAGATGTGGCCTTTGATCCGCGCGCGCTACCCAGATGCAGATCCCGAGGTCCTCGTAATGAGGTGGCTAAAGGAGCTACGTGGAGCCACTTACTCAACGCCTTTTAGCGATGTCGCGTTCGATGATGCTACGGAAGATGTGGTACGGCTGATGCTGGGCGGCACGCCGATAGATGAAGTTCACAACTCACTACGGCGGGAGTTTGACGAGGCTGACGTCGACGCTCATTTCGCGACAGTACTGCAGATTCGGGAGGCGCTTCAGGCGTCGATCTTTAGCCCAGTCTTCACTATGAGTGCGTAGCGTGGCCAGTTATGAACGCGGTTGGCTAGCTGTACGGAAACACGTTGCGGAATCACGTTAGAGGGCATGTTGAGGCTTCCCCGATGTGATTGACACCCCACTTACCCTGATAGTCAGGGTGGAGGTGTTCAATGGTCAACCAGAAACGACCGCGCCGTGGGTTCAGTGCGGAGTGTAAGCTGGAAGCGGTGCGACGAATCCAGGAGCGACGGTCGAGCGGGATCAGTCTCGCGCAAATCGGCAGAGAGGTTGGTGTAACGCCGGCTCTCCTGCGCGCGTGGACCCGACAGGCCGAAGCGCGCGTTGGCGCGGCGCCGCTGGATGTCTTTCTCAGGTCAGGGTCGATTGCGCGCTGAGCAAGAGGAGCTGGGTCGGCTGCAACGAGAGAACACGCGGCTTCAGCAGGAGAATGCATTCCTAAAACGCGTGGCGGCGTACTTCGCGAGGGAGTTGTGCAAGTACACCAAATATCCCGCAGCTCGTGAACAGCCTAATTCCCGCACGCGCTGTTCCGCCTTTCTATGGATGTGGGGCACCTCCCGTGTCAGGCCGTGGGGTCAAGGACGACTCGGGCCGCGGCCCGAGGAGCGCCCCGAGCTCACGAAGCCGATAGCTCCGTCCATCGATATGCAGCACCTGGACGTGATGAAGGAGCCGGTCCAGGATCGCGGTCGTCAGAATCTCATCATCGGCAAAGACCGCTGGCCAGTCACGCACATGCTTGTTCGACGTGAGCACGATGCTGCCGCGCTCGTAGCGGGCGGAGACCAGTCGAAAGAACAAGTTCGCCTCACTCCGATCGAGCGGCCGAAAGCCGACCTCGTCGATGATCAAGAGTCCCGAGTTGAAGTACCGCTTGGCGCGGAGTCGGGCGGGCGGCACCGCGGCATCGGCGCGTCACACGTGCATCAGATCATCAAGCACGAAGTGCGTGACGGAGGAGCCGTTCTTGATCGCCTTCACCCCAAGCGCTGCCGCGAGATGACTCTTCCCCACACCCGGTGGCCCGAGAAAGAGCACGTTGGTCTTTTCGCGGATGAAGCTGCAGGTCGCGAGCGCCTCGATCTGCCGCCGGTCCACACGCGGCTGGAAGCTCCAGTCGAAGTCTTCGAGCATCTTTCCCGACGGTAAGCCCGAGAGCTTGAGCATCGTCGTGACGCGACGCTCGTCCTTGCGATCGAGCTCGCCGCTCAAGACCAGCTCCAGAAAACTCACCGGTGAGAGCTGTTCGCGGCTCGCTTGCTCGACGAGTTCCGCCAGGCAGCTTGCCGGATAGTCGGAGCCCTAACGCGCTGAGCTTCGCCGCCACCGGGTCGAGGGTGACAATCGGCACCTTCTTCGGAACGGGACTCATCGGCACGCCTCCTCGACCAGAGCGATGTATACACTGAGGGGACGCGTCACCGCACTGGGGGCCGGCCGGCCCGAGATCCCCGCGAGTTGCAGTTGCGCGCGACGTCCGAGCGGTGTCGGTGCACGGACCGCCACCGTGGACTCGCCCTCATAGTGCGACGAGACCAAGACCAGACGGGCGGCGGTGTATCGCGCGTGACGCGCCCACCGTCGTCAAGCGAGTGCGGGAATTTGGGTGTTCTTCTACAGGAGTCGCGATGAGCGACAAGTACGCTGCGATTGCGGCCGATCGGGAGCGCTATCCGGTCCGCCTCATGTGCGCGGCACTCGGCGTCAGTGAAAGTGGCTTCTATGCGGTGCAGGAGCGCGCGCCCTGTGCGCGAACGGCACGCAATGAAGCGCTGCGCCTGGCGGTGCGGACGGTGTTCACGACGACACGTGGCCGCTACGGATCGCCGCGTATTCACGATGAGCTCAGCGAGGACGGTCTCGTTCGCGCGGCCACCGCGCCGCTCCGTCCGCACGACCGATTCCGCTCACGGCGATCCCATCGCGCCGAACGTGTTAGCTCGTGACTTCCTGGTTCGGGACGACTGTGCGATGGATGCGGCGTCGGTCAGCGACATCACCTACATCTCGACCCGCGAAGGGTTCCTGTGTCTCGCCGTGTCTTTGGATGTCGCGAACCGAGGGGTCGTGCGACGGGGCATGGACGACACGCCCGAAACGGCGCTACCCTTGGCCGCCCTAGGCATGGCGATCCTCCAGCGACAACCGGCGCCATTCACCATTCGGACCGTGAAAGCCAATACGCAAGCCGCGACTACCGCGCCTTGCTCGACGCCCATGGCTTTCGGCTCAGCATGAGCGGCAAGGGAGATTGTTGGGTTCAAGCTCTCGACCGATCCGCTCTTTGTCGAGAAGGAATGTGATGTCGTCGGCGTCTATCTGAATCCCCCGAGAACGCCGTCGTGCTGCGTGTTGATGAGAAGAGCTGGATCGGGGCGATCGAGCGCAAGCAGCCCAACTTGCCGTTGGGATCGGCTATGTCGACGGCATCACGCACGACTATCCGACATGGGACGACCACGTTATTCGCCGCGGTCGACATTCAGAGTGGCGAGGTCCTCACCCAGTGCAAGTGTCGGCATCAAGAGTTCCTCAGCTTCCTCGAGCACATCAACGCCAGCGTCCCTGCGCGGTTTGACGTTCATCTCGTGCTGGACAACTACGCGGCGCACAAGCATGCCAACGTGAAAGCATGGCTGGCCCGTCAACCGCGATTGCACCTGCACTGCACGCCCACCTACGCCTCGTGGCTCAATCAGGTGGAGCGCTGGTTCGGCCTCATCACGCAGCGCGCCATCCGCCGTAGCTTGTTCCCACGGTTCGTGAGCTGATCGCAGCATCGAGTCGTTCATCACCCCCTAAACGCCGCCGCATGCCTGTTTACCTGGACCGCCACTGCCGACTCGATCTTCGCCAGAGTAGAGCGACTTGCGAAAGCAATTAACGGGACATCACACTAGCTGTCCTCTGAACTTCTATGTGCCGCAGCCTCGTCAAAGTAGGATGTTATCAAGACGTGTACTTGCGCTCGCCTCCTGAAACGGAAGTAGTGGTAGCGTGACAGTTGCTCCGAGCAGGGGCACGTCTTTGACCGTTGCCGGCCGCCCTAAGAGTGACGACAGGCGGCGAACTACTTCGACTCGCGCGCCGACCACAGCAGCCTGCATGTACGCGTCCGCCATGACGTGTTGCCAGAGTCCCCGAAATATTGGTGCAATCACCGGAAGCGATGGCGTGACTGGGCCTTGGGCAGTCTCGATAATTGACCTATTGTGATCCTGACGACCGGTAAAAGGCAAGAATGGACAAATATCACGCATGTGGATTGTTGAGCAGTCCCCTGGCACGAAATCGAGCCATCTGCAATGCAAGTGCTCGCTAACCGCTCGGCGCGCAGCGAAGGTAGAACTGCACGTGAGGATCTCGTGCGGTCTTGCCCCAACACCGCATAGAATGTCAGTGATGTGCGACAACGTAATTCCGGACGATGCCGCGTCGTCGAGGATGCCGACGAGTCTGCCGTACAATCTCTGCAACTGATATTGCTGCGTGATTATGTCGGGCGATGCTAACGCTAAGTGCGACTCTGCTAGCTTACGCGTCATACGCACGCGCAATGTGTCGCCGTTTTTGCTGGAACTTGGAAAGAGGGGATCGAGAATGATCCAGGTGAGGCTGGTATCCATTTGCTGAACCGCCCACGACGCGAAGTCGTTGTGCGATGTCCATTGCCAGCGGTGGACCGCTGCGAATGTGATGCATGACTCCTTAAGTCGTCTTGCAGTCGGGAGTACTACCTCGCGGCCGAAGGGAGTCAGTGAGCGACCCGCCGCTTCAATGTCATCGATAATTATACGCACAGTGTCGTGGCCACGTTACTAATGAGGGGCCAGCGTTGTTAGAGATAGCCCATCCGAGGCAGTTACCAATCTGTCTATTACTGCCTCTTCATGATAGGGTGACTAGGATGAGCGCTTTGCCTTTGGACCCCCGTGTTATCGGCGGCGTGAAAGTGCACAGAGTCGGCGGTTGAGAGTGCACACTCGGGGTGACGATCCAGTTGGCGACCTGAGCGGCTGAGCCGGTCGCCGGTATCAACGCCGAGTTGCGCTTCCCTCAGGTTCGATGAAGTGCGTGTGTGTATAGATGGGGCACGCCCACGTTGCTCGAACACCTCTTCGACCAGAACGGCAATAGGACCGCGATCGATGCGCGGCTTGGGATGAGCCGCCGGTTGATCTACCACTTGATCGAGACCGGGCAGCTTGATCGCGATCTCGCCGCGTCACCGCCGCACCGGGCGCGCATCCCTGCGGCGATATAACTTGAGCTTTACAAACCAATCATCACCGCGCCTCGAGACGACCCGAGGCTCTCGACGGTGCGACTGTTCGCCGAATGTCGCGCGGCGGGCTACGACGGCTCCGGAAGACGGAGGGGAGCGAAGGCATCATGACGGGGGGCCTTCCCTACGAGATGATCATCGTCGGCATTCAGCCGTGAGCGAGGAATAGCTCACGTTCCAGGACGAGCCTGTAATTCCGTCGGGGACATCCAGCGCGATTCTCGGTGCCATTCCCCAGGCGTGAGGAGCGACCGGTTGTCAACAGAGCATTGCGCACGCGGGGCGCAAGAGAGATCATACGATCATCGGCACCGAGGCCTGGTACGCTGCCGGGCCCTCCCCGCGCTCACTCTCCCGATCCCCGTGTCCAGCTCATCGGAATCTCCGGGTCATACGCCGGGCTCCTCCAGCCAGTTGCGCGTGCTGGTGGTCGACGACCAGCAGACCGTGCGCGCAGCCATCTCGGGACTGCTCGTGGCGCGGGGTTTCGACGTCGTCAGCGCAGGAACTGGCGAGAAGGCGTTAGAGCATCTACGCACCGAGTACTTCGACGTGATGCTCTGCGACGTGCGCATGCCCGGAATGCCGGGACTGGAGCTTCTTACGAACGCCCTCAACATCGAGCGCTCGTTGCCGGTGCTGATGCTCACGGCGGTAAACGATCTCGAGACGGCGCGCGATGCGCTGGAACGGGGCGCCATGGATTATCTCACCAAGCCGATCGAGATGGACGAGCTCGATCAGGCGGTACGAAGCGCCGCGTACCACCGACGCAGTGAGCTCAAGCGAAACAGCGGACCGCAGCCGGTCATTCCACAGATGGATTCGGGCGCAAGGCAGGTCGAGCTGGTCGGCGGCCCGCTCGATGCGCGCCGAGTTCGCGTGGAGGACGCGCGGTATCGTCTATGGGTGGTCATGCAGCCCGACGGGGAGCACGTATGGGCGTCGATCGACCCGCCCTCGAACCTCCCCGATGGAACGCGCCCCATCGGCTCGTACACCTTCTCGGCGGAGCATCAGGCGATGCACTGGACGCCGGAGCGGACCTGACGCGTTAACGCGCTGACGGCCGTTCGGGGAACGCGGCCTTGTAGACGCGACCTCCCTTCATCACGAAGACCACGCGTCTCAGCGCGGTGATGTCTCGACTGGGATCGCCGTCAACGGCGATGAGGTCGGCCTGATATCCCGGCGCGATAGTACCCACGACGGTTCGCAGACCCATGGCGTCAGCGCTCAGCGACGTCGCCGATACGATGGCCGCCATGGCATCCTGTCCGGCGTCACGAACGCGGCAGACGAGATCCTCCGCGTTCCGCCCATGCGCGCCGGCGACGGCGTCCGTTCCAAAGACGAGCTTGAGGCCACGAGTGCGCGCTGCCATGCGCACGACACTCACGGCGGTGGGGAGCGCGCGCTCCATCGCCGCGAAGCCGGCGGCGTTGTAGTTGCCGATGCCCTCGTATTTCGGCCGGTTGTCGAGATAGTTGCGGAACACGAGTGCGCACTGCGGGTCGAATGCCGTTCCGTTCTGCGCCATGAGATCCAGCACGTCCTGTGTGGCAAACACGCCGTGCTCGATCTGCGTGCACCCCGCTTGCGTCGCGGCACGCATCGATTCGGGACTATGGGCATGCACCATCGTTCGAAGCCCGATCGCCTTGGCCTCGCCGCAGGCGGCTTTGAGCTGTTCGTCGCTCCAGGTTTGCCGCCCGCCTTCGCGAATGCTCGCGGACGCAAAGATCTTGACGAAATCCGCGCCATCGAGGCGCCGGTGTCGCACGAGCGCGCGGATGGAGTCGGGCGTCAGCTCGGGATCGACGAGCGGCTCGAGCGACGTGAGAATCCGCGGGCCCGGAATGACGCCCCGAGCGATGGCATCGCGAAGAGGAAGATCGGCCACGGCGCCCGGACTCGCGATGGTCGTAAAACCGGCCATGAGCGTCGCGTAGGCGTTGCCCGCGCCGGCGAGCGTCTCGTCCGCAGGTGCTTCCCCGTCACCGGCGGTGTGCAGGCGCCCACTTCTATTGAAGTGCCAAATGATGTGCGAATGCAGGTCGATGAGGCCCGGAAGAACCGTGTACTTCGACAGGTCATAGGTGATCGGGGCACCGGAGACGGGGCGCAATACAGCGATCTTGTCGCCCGTCACCGTGATGAAGGTGTTCATCGAGTAGCCGCCGCGTCCATCGATCAGGCGGCCGGCCTTGATGACGACGGCCGCCTGTTGCGCGATCAGCGGCGTGGCACAGACGAGCGCGGCGAAGGAGGACAGTAGACGCATCGGGGGACGTCTCGGGTTCTGGCACGTCTCGGAGCAAGACGCCAGCTTATCCCATGGCAGGACGATCCGTCCAGAGCCATCCCGCAGACGTCCAACGCGGACATTGTCCGGCAGGCCAGCATGACCCCCATTCAACGGAGCTCGCGGCGACGCGCACGACCGATCGATCATGGCTTCACGCTGATCGAGGTGCTCGTCGTGGTCGTCATCATCGCGGTGTTGGCGTCGCTCGTGGCGCCAAATGTCTTTCGCCACGTGGACACCGCAAAGCGCGTGACGGCGGAGGCGCAAATCGCGTCGCTGAGCGCGGCACTCGACGCATATCGTCTCGACAACGGCCGCTATCCGACCACCGAGCAGGGGCTGAACGCTCTCTGGATGACGCCGGCCAATGAGCCACGGCCGACGAACTGGCGTGGCCCGTATCTCCGTCAGCCGGTTCCCGCAGATCCATGGGGCGCTCCCTACGTGTACAAAGCGCCCGGCGACCATCTTCCGACCGGCTTCGATCTGTCGTCGCTCGGCGCCGACGGACAGCGGGGCGGCACCGGCGAAGCGGCCGACATCACGAACTGGAAGCCCTGACCTACCGTGGCGCTTCTCCGCTACCGGGCACTCACACGGGACGGCACCCGCGAGGCAGGCACGATGGAAGGGCCGACGAGTGACGCGGTAACATCCGCGCTGCGGTCGCGCGGCCTGATCGTCCTCGAGGTGACGCCCGCCGGAGCATCGCCCGGACGATTCTACAAGCGGGCCAGCGGCGCGGACCTGACGGAATTCACGCGCGCTTTCAGTGCACTGCTCCCAGCCGGTCTGCCACTGGCCCGGGCGCTGAGCGTCGCGCGCGACATCGTGCCTTCCGCGATGCAGGCACCGCTCGCCGACGTTCATACGCGAGTGGAGCGCGGCGTTGCACTCTCGGACGCATTTGCCGCGCATCCGGACGTGTTTCCCGCCTCGTATGTGGGATTGGTCCGGGCGGGTGAGCGGTCCGGCAATCTCAACGAGTCCATGCGCCGGCTGGCGGACGCACTCGAGCGCGACCAAGCGTTGCGTTCCCGATTGCTGACAGCAGCGATCTATCCCGCGCTGCTGGCGCTCGTCGGAGGCGCCGCCATCCTGGTGCTCCTCATGGTGGTGCTGCCGCGCTTCGGGGCGCTGTTTGCCTCATCGGGAAGCGCACTCCCCACCTCCACGGCCGTGGTGCTCGCTGTCTCGGCGGCGTTGCGCGCACATGTGGTATCGGTGTCGATTGTTGTCATCCTCTTCATGAGCTTCAGTGTGTGGCTGGCCGTGGCGGATGACGCGGCAGCGGGGCGCTCGCGCCTGCTTCTTTCGATGCCGTTGGCGAACCGGCTCTATCGAGAGGCGCTCGCCGCGCGCGCGGCGCGGCTGATCGCAATACTACTCGGCGGCGGGGCGCCATTCATCACCGCGCTGGACGATGCAGCAAAATCGCTTGGCGATCCGGCGGCTCAACAGGAGATTTTGCGCGTCCGCGCGCGTGTGCGCGAGGGCAGCAGTCCCGCAGCCGCCCTTGCGGAAGGCTCTCTCTTTCCGCCACTCCTCGCCCGATTAGTAGCAGCCGGAGAAGAATCGAGTCAGCTCGAGAGTTTCTTCTCGAAGGCCGCCGATCTCTTCGAGGAGCGATCGACCCGCTCCGCCGCGCGGTTCATGGCATTTGCGGAGCCCGGTCTGATCGTCGCGTTTGGTCTGGTCGTGGGTGTGATCGCACTCGCGCTCGTTCAGGCGATCTACGGTATCAACGTGGCGCCCACCCGCGCATTGCGATGACGGAGCACGGATCGGGCTTCACCCTGATCGAGCTGCTGGTGGTCCTTGCGTTGCTCGCGATCACGAGTGCCGCCGCAGTTCCGGCGCTGCTTCAGGAGCGACACGAAACTGCGGAGCGCCGGCTCGTGCGCGATGTGGCGGGGCTTCTTGCGACGACGCGCGATCTGGCGCGCACGACGGGCCGGTCTGCCACCTTCGTCCTGGCCCCCACCGAGCAGCGCTACTGGATCACATCGGGCGATTCGACGGCGGCAGGAATCCTCTCGATGCCGGAGGACGCGCGGGTGGTACGTCCGACGACGGCTCGTGTCTCCTGCTCGTTCGCCGCGGATGGCCAGGCCACACCGTGTGCGCTCACGGTGCGGGGAACAGGTGAACACACCATTCTCGTGAATGTGTGGAGCGGCGAGATCGCCGTGCGCGATGCGCGTTAGTCCACGGAAGGCCGGCTTCGCACTCCTGGAGGCCGTGGTAGCGCTCGCGATCATCGCGCTCGTGTGCGTGAGTGTTCTGGGTGCGTACGGAGGTGCGCTACGCGCGGACGCCAGCGCAGCAAGTCGTCTGCCCATGGCGTCGCTTGCGACCGAGCGGCTGTCGGTGCTCGATCTGAATCTCGCCACTCTGGATCATTTGTCCGACTCGCTCGTGCATGGGCAGTTTCCGCCGCCATACGACGGTGTGCACTGGGAGGTGGTGGCGCGGCGCGTGCCGGGAATGGACAATCTCTTCGACATCGTCGTGCGTGTCGATGATGGACATGCGGAATTCGTCCTCCGAACTCGCCGCTATCGTCCGACACTCGCCGGAGCCATCTCGTGAGCATTCATCGTTCGTCGCGATCTGGCATGACGCTCCTCGAAGTAATCGTCGCGCTCAGCGTCACCGCGACCGCGCTGGCAGCCGGCGCCGGCACGCTCGGCTTTCTCAGCGATCGACAGGCGACATCCGCCGGGCCGGCGCTCGCGTCGGCACACGCAGTGCGTACGTCGCTGCGAAATTGGTTGGCTGCTGCGACACTGACCACCGAAGGAGACGCAGAGCTTCGCGGCGTGCACGCGAGCCTTGGAGGGGACGCCAGCGCAGCAAGCAAGGACGAGTTGACGTTTCTAACGCGCGCCACGACGCCGCTTGGCTCAACCGGCACGATCGTTCACCTGTACGTCATTGGAGGAGCGGACTCGCTTCGCGGCATCGTCGCCGAGCTTCGGCCGTGGCGCAGCGCGGGCTCCTCGATGGTCATTCCGCTCGCGACGGACGCAATCGGCCTTCGCATTCGCTATCTGTCCAGCACCGCTGCACAGGGCGACTGGCGCACGGACTGGGTGACGAGGAACGTTCTGCCGGCGGCATTCAGGCTGGAGGCGCAATTTCCGTCGCTGGATCAACCATCATCGGCGCGGGCGCTCCTTGCGGTGCCCATCACTGTCGTACTGGCGGAACGTCGATGAGACGGCGCGAGGGTTTCGCATTGATGGCCGCGCTGTGGCTCGTGGTGCTCCTTGGAGTGATGGGCTATGAGCTGTCCGCGCTCTCGCGCACTCGGCGCCTGGCTATCGTGAATGCGCTCGAAAAGGCGCAGGGCGACGGGGCAGCGGATGCAATGGTCGAAACGGTGCGCGCTCTGCTCGAGCGTCGTCTCGCGAATCCCGGAGAAACGACGTTGCGCATGCGCGATGCACGGCTCGATCCGTGGGGCGACCTCGCATCCATCGCGACCGACTCGCTGTCGCTCGGCGAAGAGCGCGCGATCGCGCACGTATACGATGCGTCCTCACGCCTACAGATCAACAAGGCAACGGAAGGCGACCTTCGGCGCCTGTTCATCGCGGTACATGTGGACGCCGATCTGGCCATGCGATTGGCGCAGCGCATCCTCGACTGGCGCGACGCGGACGATGTCCGCCGCGTGAACGGTGCAGAGCGTGACGACTACCTCATGGCTGGCGCGAGAGTCCTACCCTCCAACGCTGACTTTCGTGATCCGGCGGAGTTGCGGAATGTCGAGGGCATGACTCCCGAGCTGCTAGCACGCATCTCGCCGCTCGTGACCACTCGCGGCAGCGGCACGATCAACGCGAACTCCGCGTCCCGTGAAGTTCTGTTGTCGCTGCCGGGGTTCAGCGACGAGGCCGCAGCGGTCGTCATCAGAGCGCGGCAGAACCGGTCCCCACTTCGCTCGCTCGACGAGCTGACGAAACAGCTCTCGGGAGGTGGCGGGAACGCGATTGCCGATGCCATGAGCGAGCTGAATTCACGCTTGAGCTTCGACACACGCGAAGTCGCAGTCGACGTCGAAGGATGGGTTGACGGAAGCCCGGTACGTTCGCGATTCAGCGCGGTGTACGAGCGAACGGGTGACGCGGTTCTCGTGAAGTGGAGAGGGACCGAGCCGTGACAAAGGGCGAGACTGGCGCGTTGGGAATCGCGCTCGACGGCACCTCACTCACGGCCGCATGGCGTCGCGCCAGCACCGAATGGAGCGAGACCAGCATCACGTGCGATGCGACGACAGGGTCGATTGCACGTACTCTTGCCACGCTCACCGATGAAGTGCCCGCGCCGCGTGACGTGCGCGTCACATTGCTTCGCCCGCTGGCACAGACGCGCACCGTCGAGCTGCCACGGTCATCGCGTACGCAAATCGAGCGAGTGCTGGAGCGCGACTGGACAAGATACATCGTCGGTTTTCGCGCGACGCCGCATACCGCGGCTGCCAGGCGGGTCGCTACCAATCGCTGGTCCGTCGCCTTCGCGCCAACCGATGTGCTGGAGGCGATCCTGATATCGTGCCGGGAGCTGGGCTGGCCTGCACCGCTGATACAGACGGCGGATGTGGTGCTTGCCAGCATCATTCGCGAGCGCGGCGAAAGCGGCTCGGAACCCGCATGCGCAATTGTTTGCGACGACACGGGAGCGACTGATGGAGTAATAGCTCGTGGAAGCGAACCATGGGTTGGGCGGCGCTTTTTCCCAAACGCTGGCGCACACGACGTCCAGGAGTTCGCGTGGGACGGCCTTCGGTATGCCGGACCTACGGAATCTCAGATGCCAATCGTGCTTCTTGGTGCGGCGACAACTATCACAGAGGTGGCTGCCAAGCTGAATCCCACCGACTTTCGCGTTCGCATGCTGCCTGTAAACGTGAGAGATGCGCCTGCCGCGTTCGCCGCCACGGGTACGCTGGCCCAGCCTATACTGAGGCTACTTCCTCCTGGGGCGGTCAGGGAACGTGCGCGTCATGCTCGCAAGCTGACGGCATGGCTCGTTGCGGCCTCGATCATGGTCCTCGTCACCGGCTTGGGCGTAGAGCGGGCGGGCATTCGGCGTCAGCTCGAGGCCATTCAACGCACACGCGCAGACATTGGCACGCCAGTACAACAAGCACTAGGGTCTCGAGCAGCGCTGGAGTCATCCGTCGAAGCAGCGACCGCGCTCGCGGCACACGAGCGCTCGCGAGCGGGAACCAGCAGCCTCCTCGCTGCAATCGTAACGGTGCTGCCACCCGGAACGGCGCTCACAATCCTCGCCATTTCAGGAGACAGCGTCACGGTGGAGGGCGAGAGTGCGCGCGGCGCGGCGGTGTACGACGCGATTCGGCGAGTCAAGGGCATCTCCAGCGTCCGGTTATCGGCGCCACTCAGGCAGGAGCGAGCTGTCGGCGACATATCTGTCGAGCACTTCGCGTTCACGGCGCGATCTCAGAGTCCGGCGCAGTGACGACCATGGCAGCTCCGGAGCGGCAGGGTTTACGCGCTCGCGACCGCCGAGCCATCACGCTTGGCGCAATCGTTCTCGTGATGGTGCTCGGCTATGCGAAGATCATTCGTCCGTTGCGCACCGATATTGCGCACGATCGTGAAGCTTTGCATGAGCAGCGAGGGCTTCTCGCCAGGGAGAGAGCACTCATCGCTCGAGCGCCAACACTACCGGCGGCGCGTCGCGACGTGGAGCAGGCACTCTCCGCGGAACAAACGCGGCTCTTCAGCGGCGATTCCGTCGCGGCGACGTCCGAGTTGAGCGGGTTCGTGGCCGACGTCGCGCGAGCGACGGGAGTAACGCTGACCAGCCTGGAGGGACGCGCACCTGCAGGGGCGGGCGGCGTCTACCGCATAGGCGCCGACCTGAGAGGCGAGGGAGCCTGGCGACAGGTGCTCACGTTCATTCGCGCACTGGAGTCGTCATCGCGATTGATCGAAGTCACGTCGATCCGAATCGAGCGAGGCCCGCGAGGCGGACCATTGGGCGGTGCGGCACTGCTGCTGACCGCCAGCATTACGGGATATGCAAGGGGGGGCCGATGAATCGGCTGGATTGGCGTGAGTGGCCCGTGCACACCCAGTTCGCCGCCGCGGCGCTCGCGCTTTCGATTCTGGTTGCACTCACTTCCACATGGCGCGCGTTTCGGAACGACACCGTGCCCGACGACGTGCTCCCAGCTGCCTCCACCGCGCCACGAATCATCATCAACATTCCGGACGATGCGGGCGCGCTGCGTGACGCGGCAAACCGGTCGCCATTCGACATCACGCCTCCGTCGAATGCGACGCAGCTCACGAGCTCTGTCGTCCAACAGAACGCGCCACCGCTCGTGCGACCACGCCTTGCAGGCACCGCGATAGACCCGCAGAGCGGGAGCTTTGTCGTGGTCGAGACGCCTGAAGGGCGGATACAACTCGTACGGATTGGCGAGCGCACGGGCGAGCTTCGTCTCCGATCCGTCTCCGTCGGCGAAGCCGTCTTCGACGATGTTCGCGGCAACCGAATCACCCTCAAGGCATCACGACCGGGGTCCGACCAGCCATGACACGAACTGTGAGATCTCATCGCGTCCTCAGCATCGCGGCGGCGATCATCGTGCTCACCGCGCCGCTGTCCGCTCAGGACACAGCGCGAGTCGTTCCGCCGCCGCGCCTGGATTTTCAGGACGCTGACATTCGCGCCGTCATTGCAGCAATTGCCGAGGCAGGCGGGTTGAACGTGACGTACGGCGAGTTCGCTCCGCGCCGCGCGACCCTTCACCTGTCGCGTGGTGTAGCGCGAAGTGAGATGCCCGAGCTCCTGCGCACCTTGGCGTCGGCAAATGGCCTCCGCGTGGTAAGTGACGGCGGCCTTCTGCGCGTCGAGAGCGCTGAGGCGCCGTCGTCGGCGCGTGCGACGTCGAAGCAAGGAACCCAACTCTTCGTCTATCGCCTCAAACATGCGCGCGCCACCCGGCTCGCCTACACGCTGCAGCTTCTCTATGGAACGCGGGGCTCCGAAACGCCGCCGCAAGGGTATTCGCTGTCCCAGCGGCCTCTCTCTGAACAACTCCGTGCCATGCAGGTGCCACCCCTGAACATCGACACCATCGGGCGCGGCGCAATGACGACGGGTGTTCAGGTCCTGCAGGGCGGCACAGTGGGAGACATACAAATTGTTCCTGACGAGACCACCAACTCACTGCTGATTCGCGCGCAGCCCGCGGACTACGAAACGATTCGACAGGCCGTGGACGCGCTGGACCTCCGTCCGCTGCAGGTGTTCATCGAGGTGTTGATCGCGGAAGTTCGCCGCACGCGCGCGCTGGATCTCGGCGTCACATCGAATCTCACAAAGCGGAGAGACGGAAACGAAACCTCCGCCTCACTCACCTCGCAGACGCCCGACAACTTTCTCGTACGCATCTCGCGCGGCGGATCCGTGCAGCTCGATCTGGCGCTCTCGGCGCTGGCGGAACAAGGTGACGTGCGCATCCTGTCACGTCCGCTCATCCTCGCCGAGAACAATCTCGAGGCGCGCATTCTCGTGGGGAGCCAGCGTCCGTTCGTGCAAGTCTTCCGGTCGCTACCGACGGAAGGGGCGGTACGCGACCAGGTCGTTCAGTATCGTGACGTCGGTACGTCGCTCAGCCTCATTCCGACGATCAATCCCGACGGATACATCAACCTCCAGGTGAAGCAAGAGGTCAGCTCCGCGACGGCGGAGCTCCAATTCGGCGCGCCTGTCATCAGCACGCGCGAGGCGACGACGCATCTGTTCGTGAAGGATGCGCAAACGGTCGTGATCGGCGGCCTGGCCGACCGGCAGCGAGAGCAGACGCGCTCGGGTATCCCGATTCTGAGCTCGCTTCCTGGCATCGGTGTCCTCTTTGGCGCGACGCACGCCAGCGACGCGCAGAACGAGCTCTATCTCTTTCTCACACCGCACATCGTCACGACGGACGAAGATGCAAATCGCTTGCGGCGCGACATCGAGGGCCGACTCGATGCCGTGAGCGGCAGACCGCAAGACAATCCACCCGTAACGGCAGCGCCGAACGGAACGCTGCCCGCGCGCCCGACACCACCAATAGCCAAACCATGACGATTCCCGCGTCGTCGATCGAGGTGACGCGCCTCTCTCCGCGCATCAGCCCCGAATACCTCGAGGAGAATGGCGTCGTTCCTCTCGGTGTCATCGAGGGCGCGCTCCATCTTGGCGCGTGGACGGACGTCCACCTGCACGTCCGCTACGAGCTCGAGGCCATTGCCGGTGTACGCGCGCAGATTCACCGCATGGGCGAGGACGAGGCGCGCGCGCTCATTCGCAGAGCGTATGGCGAGACGTCTGCGCAATCGCTCATCGATTCGATCGGCGTCACGGCGGCGTCAACGAACGAGGACTCGGTCGCCATCGACGACCTGCGCGCGATGGCGAACGAAGCGCCCGTCATCCGGCTCGTGAGCATGCTGTTGACGGAGGCGCTGGGGGCTCGGGCGTCGGACGTCCATCTGGAGGCGTATCCTGACGCACTGCGCGTTCGCTATCGGATCGACGGTGTGCTGCGTGATGCACCGTCTCCACCGCTGACGATGGCGCCCGCGGTCGTCAGCCGCCTCAAGGTGATGGCGAATCTCGACATTGCCGAGCGGCGCCTTCCTCAGGATGGTCGGATCCGACTGCCATTGCAGGATCGGCAGGTGGACGTGCGCGTCTCCACCGTGCCGACCCTGCACGGCGAGAGTCTCGTGCTCCGCCTCCTCGACAAGTCCGCGAGCACGCTGGATCTGGATGCGCTCGGCATGTCGTCCGCGGATCTCGCGCGATTCGAGGACGTGTTGCGCCGTCCACATGGCATCGTGCTCGCCACCGGTCCAACCGGATCTGGAAAAACGACGACGCTGTACGCGGCGCTTCAACGACTCAGAACGGGCCGGGAGAAGATCGTGACGGTCGAGGACCCGGTCGAATATCAACTTGCCGGCATTCCGCAGGTGCCGGTGAACGAACGCGTCGGCGTCACCTTTGCCAGTGCGTTGCGCTCACTGCTGCGTCAGGACCCCGACGTCATGCTCGTGGGTGAGATCCGCGATGGCGAGACGGCCGAGATCGCGACGCAGGCCGCGCTTACGGGACATCTGGTGCTGTCCACGCTTCACACCAACGACGCGGTCGGCGCGCTCACCCGACTCGTCGATCTCGGTGTTGCGCCGTTTCTGGTAGCCGCCACTGTCGAAGCTGTGCTCGCCCAGCGCCTCGTGCGAACCACCTGCATCGTTTGCGGAGCCAAGGTGCACGCCACGGATGCCGAGCGCGCTGAGCTTGGACTTGCCACGCTGAAGGAGGTGCGGCGCGGTGCGGGTTGCAATGCCTGCGGAAATAGCGGCTATACAGGGCGCACGGGCGTGTATGAGTTGATCGTGCTCGACGACGATATGCGTACCGCCATCACCGGCGGTGGCGGGGCGACGGCTGTTCGGGCGCTCGCACGGGCGCGAGGTATTCCGCTGCTTCGCGACGATGGTGCCCGATTAGTCGTCGAGGGGCGCACGACGCCGGAAGAAGTGCTGCGCGTGTGCCGGACGTGAGATGTACGCTGCCGCGCAGCTGATCGATCAGTCGTCCGCCATTCGGCCGCTCGTCTGCGTCTCGGGCATCGACGCATAGACCGCGAGCGATAGCCCAATGCAGGCGGTCACGTACCAGAAGTACCACACTTCGTGTCCGATGCTCTTCGCCCACAGCGCGAGATACTCGGCCGTGCCACCGAAGACCGAGACGGTGAGCGCATATGGCAGTGCGACGCCCAGTGCGCGAATTTCAGTCGGGAAGAGCTCCGCCTTTACGACGGCATTGATGGCCGTGTAGCCGCTCACCGCGACGAGCGCCGAAATCAGCAGGGCGTACGCGCGCGCCTCCGTGTGGGCCTGCGCAAGGGCGGTCATGAGCGGAATCGTTCCGGTCACTCCGAATACGCCGAACGCGATGAGCACCGGACGCCGTCCAACATGGTCGGAGATCAGGCCGACCAACGGCTGCATGAGTACGAACACCAGCAATGAGACGGCAGAAATGCGCGATGCGTCTCCCTTGCTCCATCCGGCGGAGTTCGCGAGAAACTTCTGCGCGTAGGTGGTGAAGGTATAGAATGCCACTGTGCCGCCGGCGGTCAGACCGACCACCGTCAGCACCTGACGTGGATACCGGAACAGTGCGCGCAGACTTGCCCGCGGCCGTGCGCCGTCGTGTGCGACGTTGCGAAACGCAGGCGTCTCGTCCAGCCCGCGTCGCACCCAGAGAGCAACCACCGCCAGTGCGGCACCGATGACAAATGGAATTCGCCACGCCCACGCTTCCAGCGCAACCGTACCGAGCGTGCGCTGCAAGAGCAGCAGGATCGCGAGCGCGATGAGCTGCCCGCTGATGAGCGTGACGTATTGAAAGCTGGAGTAGAATCCGCGCAAGCGCTGGCCGGCCATCTCACTGAGATAGGTCGCACTTGCGCCGTACTCTCCACCGACGCTGAGTCCCTGAATCAGCCGAGCCACCACGAGCAACACCGGGGCGAGCACGCCGATTCGGTCGTACCCGGGCGTCACCGCGATCATGAGCGAGCCGAAGCACATGAGCATGACCGAAGCACTCAGCGCGGCACGTCGCCCGTGACGGTCAGCATAGCGTCCCATCAGCCATCCGCCGACCGGACGCATGAGAAACCCGACGGCGAACACGGCGGCCGCGTTGAGAAGCTGGGCCGTCTGACTTCCTTGTGGAAAGAAGACCTTGGCGAAGTACAACGAAAACGCCGAATACGCGTACCAGTCGTACCACTCGACGAGATTGCCCGCTGATCCCCCAACGATCGACTTGAGGCGATGAGTCATCCACCTATCGTGCGCCGGGTGCGCTGGCTAAGCTAGGCCCGTGAACACGCCACCAGACGATTCCACTCCAATCACACGGCGGGAGCTCGTACGATCCGCGGGAGCCGCCGCCGGTCTCGTTGCGGCTGCACCGTTTGCACGCCTGATCGCACAGTCGCCTTCAGCGCCGGCACAAATGCCGTTCGTTCCCGACGCGCCGCTGGATGCCACCAAAATCCCCGGACTTCCCTCGGCCCCGCTCAACGCACGATCGGCCTTCGAGAATCCTGGACAGGCGCCGCCGGGAGTGATGTCGGGTGCATCCAACACGCCACTCCAGCAGCTGCACGGAACGATTACGCCCGCCGATCTGCATTTTCAACGGCATCACAACGGAATTGCGGTTCTCGATCCTGCGCGGCACCGGCTCGTCGTGCACGGACTCGTGGCGCGTCCACTGAGCATCAGCGTGGAGGATCTTCGGCGCTTTCCGTCGGTGACGCGCACCTGCTTCATCGAGTGCGCGGGAAATGGCCGAGTCGCCTACCGCGCGCCGAAACCGGAGCTGACGCCGCAGGATGTCGATGGCATGACGAGCAACTCGGAGTGGACCGGCGTGCCCGCCTCGGTGCTGCTGCGCGAAGCAGGTGTGCAATCGGGCGCCTCGTGGGTGCTGGCGGAAGGAGGAGACGCCGCGGTGCTGTCGCGCAGCATTCCTCTCGACAAGATGATGGACGACGCGATCGTCGCCTATGCGCAGAACGGCGAGGCGGTGCGAACGGCCAATGGCTATCCGATGCGCCTCGTGCTGCCCGGCTACGAGGGCAACATGTGCATCAAGTGGCTGCGTCGGCTCAAGGTCATCGATCAGCCGAACATGTCGCGCGACGAAACGGCGAAATACACCGATCCGTTGCCGGACGGCACGTCGCGGCAGTTCAGCTTCGTGATGGATGCGAAATCCATTATCACATCGCCGGCATATCCCGAACATCTCGCGGCGCATGGTTGGTGGCCCATCAGCGGCCTTGCGTGGTCGGGGCGCGGCCGCATCACCCGTGTAGATGTCAGCGTGGACGGCGGCGCATCGTGGAGCGCCGCGGAGTTCGAGGGTCCGGTGCTGCCCATGGCACACACGCGATTCCAGTACATGTGGAAGTGGGCCGGCCAGACGGCGCGCCTCATGAGTCGCGCGGTGGACGAAACAGGGTACGTGCAGCCCACCCTCGCCGAATTCAAGCGCGTGCGCGGAACGGGCACGGACTACCACTACAATGCCATTCGCTCGTGGACGGTGGCCGCACATGGCGCGGTGACGTTCGGTGGCTGAGACGCGAAAAGCGGCTCGTCTCATTGCCCTGCTGCTGCTCGTCGCCTGCGAGCAACGCAGCTTCGGCAGTTCGACATCGCAGCGCCCGGATCGGTACGAGCTTGGTCGCGCCGCGACGAAGACGGAAATTGCCGCGATCGACATTGATGTGAACCCCACGGGCTCCACGCTGCCACCCGGACGCGGCACTCCGGCGAGCGGCGCGGCAACCTACGCCGCGAAGTGCGCCGCCTGTCACGGTCCACACGGTGAAGGCATCGAGAAGAACCCGAAGCTCATCAGCAACGAGCCGCCTGCGGGCTTTGCGTTTGCGGGCGATGTGAAAGCGCCGAAGACCATCGGGAACTACTGGCCATATGCGACGACCCTGTTCGACTATATCCGCCGCACGATGCCGCTCAACGCTCCTGGCTCGTTGACGTCGGATGAGATATACGGACTCGTTGCCTATCTGCTGGCCGAGAACGGCGTCGTTCCTGGCGATGCCACCATGGACGCGAAGTCGCTGCCCGCCGTGAAGATGCCGGCGAAGGGACACTTCGTGAAGGACAACCGGACGGGCGGCCCGACGTTCCGGTAGCTATTACGTCCGCTCGAGCAACAGAATGCCCGAGAACCTGGTCATCTGCTCCCGCTTGGCGGCCGGCATCACCAGCTTCGAGAAACGCCAGATCCACGCGAAGGGCATCTCGCGCCGGAGTCGTCGTGCTTCTTCGAGCATCGAGCGGAACACCGTTTCCTTCCAGCCGAGCGGTGCGAAGAAGGCGGCGCTGTCGGCGGGACCGAATCGAAACGGCGCATTGCCCTTCTCGAGATTTCTCCCCCAGTACTTCTCCATGAGCTTCAGCAACTGCGGGCTGGCGATATCGGTGATCCACCACCGCGCGCTCGGCACCGCATGCAGAGCGTTGGCGAGCGATTTCACCTGCGCCTCTTCCAGGTAGATGAGCAGTCCCTCGGTGATCACCAGCAGCGTCTTCGATTCGCGTCCCACCTGGGAAAGCAGTGCGTCGCGAACCGCCTCGTTGGTGAGGTCAGCCGGAACGGCTTCGTATCGGCATGCCGGCACCTCGCCACGCATGTGCGAGGACTTGTATTCCGACATCTCCGGCAGGTCGACGTCGATCCACCGCAGCTCCGGCGGCAGTGGGAGTCTCCATGCGCGGGCGTCGAGGCCGGCCGCGAGATTGAGCACCGTGTCCACACCGCCGCCACGGACGCGGTCGAGAATCATCTCGTCCATGACGGCCGTGCGGACGATCATGGCCCAGGCGGTACTCCGGCCGCGCTTCATCTCGCGCACGATCTGACGCCCCCGCTCGCCGGCGAGGCGGTCGGCGAACGGATCGCGGAACAACGCATCGGGACGTGCCGTTTCCATGGCGCGATATACCGCGACCCAGCGCGCCGTGTCCGAGACGTTTTCTATGGGCATGATGCCACGAAACATGGCTGCATCGTGGAGATGCCGACAGACCGATCCAGTCCACGTGCTGGACGCGCGCGGCCTGCCGCCCTATCCTCATGCCGACGGTAGAGCCGGCCTCGCCCACTCCTCGGAGATTCCCATGGACCTGTTCACGCATGTCAACTGGATTGCCGTTGTGGTTGCTGCTGTCGCCGCCTTTGCACTGGGCGCCATCTGGTTCGCGCCGCCCGTGTTCGGGAATGCGTGGCTCGCCGCATTGGGCAAGCCAAAGGAAGAGATGGGAATGCCAGCGTCCGCCATGGGACTCAGCTTCGTGGTGACGCTCGTCATCTGTCTGACGATGGCGATGATCCTCACGCGCATGCCACTGACGACCACCATGGGTGCGGCGCGACTTGGCTTCGCCATCGGCGTGGGTATCGTCGCGATGGGAATGGCGTCGGACTTCGCGTTCACGAAGTGGCCGCGGAAGCTCTACTGGATCCAGGCGAGCTATCACGTCGTGATGATGACGCTCATCGGCACGATTCTGGGCGCGTGGCGCTGACGCGAACGTCCACTGCATGCCGCTCGTCTTTCCATTCGACCCGAACATTGCGCGCGCCGCGACGATCCCCGCGCGACTGTACAATGATCCTGTCTATCTCGAGCTCGAGAACGAACGGGTGTTCGCGGGCACCTGGCAGCTCGTCGGCCGTGCAGGCGACGTCGCGGAACACGGCCAATATTTCACGACGCAGGTAGGCGACAACGCGATCGTGATCCTTCGCGATCGCGACACGCTGCGAGGCTTCTACAACGTCTGCCTGCACCGAGCCGGTCCGGTGGCGACGGGATGTGGCAAGCGAAACACGCTCCAATGCCGGTATCACGGATGGACGTATGGGCTGGACGGCGGCCTCCTCCGCGCGCCGGAAATGGAAGGGACCGAGCAATTCCGTCCGAGCGAGATGCGGCTCGTGCCGGTGCAGGTGGCGGCGTGGGGACCGCTCGTCTTCGCGAATCTCGACGGTAAAGCGCCTCCGCTGTTGGAGGTGCTCGAGGACATGCCGGCACGCGTTGCCGCATTTGGCTGCGACACGATGCGCTACGTCACGCGCAAGACGTGGGACATCGCATGCAACTGGAAGGTCTACGTGGACAACTACCTGGAGGGCTACCACCTCCCGGTCGTGCACCCGGGACTGCACAAGGAGCTCGACTACGACAACTATCGTGTCGAGCCCCATCGCTACTTGTCGTACCAGCACGCTCCGTTGCGTCCCGTCCACGGCGGAAACGCATCGATGCGTCGCTACGACCCGTCGAAGACGGACGTCCCCGAGGCGCTCTACGTCTGGCTGTTCCCCAACATGATGTTGAACATCTACATGGGGCAGATGCAGACGAATCTCGTCGTGCCAGTCGGTCACGACCGGTGTACGGTGATCTTCGAGTGGTATTCGAGCGAACCGCCCACCGATGCCGCCGCTGAAAGCGAATGGACGAAGTTGCTCGCGTTCAGCGACGAGATTCAGGAAGAGGACATCGGGATCTGCGAGGCCGTGCAGCGCAATCTGCGCTCACGGATCTACGACCGCGGCCGCTACTCTGCGACGCGTGAGAATGGAGTGCATCACTTTCATTCCCTGCTGCACGAGTTCCTCACTTGACCTGCCGGGAGGTTCCCGATGTGGAATGACTTCAAGACGTTCATCCTCCGCGGCAACGTCATGGACCTCGCGGTCGCCGTCGTCATCGGCGCGTCCTTCGGCAGCATCGTGAAGTCGCTGGTGGACGACCTCATCATGCCGCCCATCGGCATGCTGACGGGAGGCGCGGACTTCGGCAGCCACTACGTGCTGCTCAAGGCCGGCGCGAAAGCGCCGCCGCCGTACGTCACGCCGGCCGCCGCGAAGGAAGCGGGCGCCGTGACGCTCAACTACGGCACGTTCGTCGGCACCATCGTCACGTTTCTCATCGTCGCCATGGCGATCTTCGTGCTGGTCCGGGCGCTGAACAAGCTCCATGCGAAGCCCGCGCCGGCGACGCCGACGACCAAGCCGTGCCAGTACTGCACGCTGCCGATTCCCCTCGCGGCCACGCGCTGTCCGAATTGCACGTCGCAGTTGAGTGCGGCGTGAAGTAGGACAGTAGGACGGCAAACACAAAGGCGCCCACCACGAGAGTGGCAGGCGCCTTCCTATGTGCTCATCCTACAGACCGTAGCGCGCCGGATCGTTGCCGACCTTCGCCGTCGCGATGAGTTTCGGCACGTAGTCCTGCGTCTCGCGCGGAAGCGCATGAAGGATTCGGAAGAAGTCCGCGTCCGTGCCCTTCGTCTGACCGGTCACACGCCTCAGGGCCTTCGAGACAGTTCCTGCTCCTGAGTTGTACGCCGCCGCTGCGAGATACCAGGAGCCAAACCGATCGTAGAGCGAGCTCAGGTACGTGAGCGCCGCATCCGTCGACTGTGCCGGGTTCTTCCGCTCATCCGTTCTTCCGCGGACGCGCAGTCCGAGCGAGCGCGCCGTTCCGCCCATGAACTGCCAGAGGCCCACGGCGCCCACGCGTGACCGCGCGGTGGGATTGAAGTTGGACTCGATCATCGCCAGGTAGACGAGCTCGCGTGGCATGCTGCGCGCATCGAGCTTCCGCGTGATCATGGACGCATACGTGTCCATGCGCGACAGGGACTGACGAAAGTCCCCGTGCAGCGACGTCGTCAGTCGCGTGACCCACTCATCAATCCGCCGATGACTGTAGTCAGTGTTGAGGCCGGTTGCGTCATTCGCCTGCGTGCCCGGGGTCGCCGGAACCATAGCAGGCTGAGCAGTTGCGACCGCTACCGGAGACGCTGATTGTGCTGCGGTCGAGCTATCCGAGCGCGCCACAGCGGCCTGCGTCCCCGTGGCCTGCACGAGGAAGCGGGAATGGTCGAGTCCGGCAACGAGGGTCGAAAGGCCCATGGCGATCGCGAGGGCAGGGAAGACAAGGCGCGACCGCAGCTGGAGAAGGGCCTGGGAAGGGGTAGGCAATTATCACTCCATCTCTATGATACTCTTGAACTTAGCCGCTTTCGAGAGAAGGAGTAGACTTGTCTTTCAGAATTGATTCCCCACCAGACCGCTAGCGCTTTTTGGCCTTGACCGCCTTTTGCGGAGCACGTGGGCGCGCCTTCGGCTGCACCTCCTCGTCGGCGACTGCCACTGGCGGAGTTGCGACCTTTGGCGGGCGTCCGCTGCTGCGCCGCATGGAGTTCTTGAGCATCTCGGCGTCAAACAGCTCTTTCGCCTCGCGCATTGCCTGCAAGTACTCCGGATCTTCGCGCCGCTTCCTACGGGTCATTCCCTGGGACTCTGAGTGAAGTGAGAATCGAGAGGCCGGAGCTCAATGGGACGTGCTTCCGACGCGACCGCTGGCCGCCTGCGCGGCGGAGCGCGCAAATCTGCGCTCGAACCATGCCGCGGTCGCGGAATCTACCGTAATGAAGTTGGTATGTCGCATCATGTGATGCGTATCGTCCGGAAGGACAATTTCCTCCAGGAGTACACCTTTTCGCTCGAGCCGCCGAGCGAGACTGATGGTCTGGCTGAAGCGCACGTTGCGGTCGTCGTCACCGTGAATCAACAATACTGGCGAGCGCCACGTCTTCACCGACGAGACGGGAGACGACGTCCATGCGACGTCGAGGGCGCGCTGGAGATCAGGCTGCTTCTCGTACCGCGGCGCGAGCAGACTCGCCGCACGCTCCGTGGTCCAATCGTGCACACCGTGAATGTCCACGCCGCCCGCGAAGAGATCAGAGTTGCGTCCCAGCGCGAGTGCGGTGAGAAAACCGCCGTACGAGCCGCCGTAGATTCCAAGACGTGACGGATCGACCTCGCGGAGTGAGCGGAGATACTGCGCGCCGGCGAGCACATCGAGATACTCCGAGGCACCACGGCTGCCGCCATTGGCAGGATGCTGAAAGTCGCGGCCATACCCGATGCCGAGACGGTAATTCACGGACAGGACGACGAATCCGCGGCTCGCGAGATATTGATTCGTCGCGTACGAGTTGGAGTAATAGTCCGAGTAATGCCAGCCGAGCAGCATCTGTCGCGGAGGGCCGCCATGCACGAAGATGACGGCTGGCTTGCGGCCTCCACGTGCGAGAGACGCATTGTCAGCCTCGAAGAGCTGACCGTGGATCTCGAGGCCGTCGGACGCGTGGAATACGACCCTGCGCGGCACGACGAGCTGCGACGTCGGAAAATCGGACGGAATGCGGTCGAGGCCGATCCATCGGATGGCGCTCCCGGCCTGCGCCGGCATGATCGCGGGAGCGGGGGGGCGGGACGTTGTCGCGCCGATGAACGCGACCGACGCACCGTCACCGGTGAACACCGGCGTCCACTCGAGTCCCGCGCCCGGCGTCAACACCTGCGGCTCCGCACGATCCACGGGGACGCGCACGAGGTGGCGCCTGTCGATGTCATCGACGTTGCTGCCGGCGTTGGCCGCGAATGCGATCCACTTGCCGTCGCCGCTCATCGAGATGTGCTCCGCCATGTAGCGGCCCGGTGTCAGCAACAGCGCATCGCCACCAGACTCGGCAACCGAGTACAGGTGCGGCCAGCCATCCATCTCCGAGAGAAAGGCAATGCGTCCCGCGCCGTACAAAAGATTGGTGCTACCCTGTGTGCCCGGGAGCGAACCCCGCAGCGTGAAGGGACTCTTCCACAGTTGGTGCGCGTCGCCAGTTCGTGCATCCGCGCGCCAGATGCTCCATGCTGTGGGGTGGTCGACGAGAAGCGAATCGGGCGCTCCACCATTTCCCGGCGTCCGCACGAATACCAGGTGTGAGCCATCGGGTGACCAGCGTGGAGAAAAGTCACGCTGCGTGGACGGCGCGATCCAGCGAATCGGCGTCGAGTCGTTCGTGAAGATGCCGATCAACGAGTGATCGACGCGCCCCGAGACAAACGCAAGGCGCGTTCCGTCGGGCGACCAGCGCGGATCGCCAGCGTCGCCATTCATGCTGAACAGCTTCTTCGCCGCCGTCTTCCCGTCCACCGGTGCCGTCCAGATCGCGCGATCTCGCACGAACGCCACCACGTTGCCCGAGGAGATCACGGGGTCGTCACCTTCTCCCAACCGGGTCGGGGTTCCCCCATCGAACGGCACGCTCCAGATCTCCACCTTCGGCGCGGTGGGCAGCGACAGCGGATTGGGCGGCGGACCGGCCCAGTTGGATCCATGATCTCCGCCGCGGACGTAAACGACGTATCGGCCGTCATCCGTCAGCGTGACGCTCGTGAGCTCCTGGCCGTCGTCGAGCGCATAGTTGGTGAGGCGCCGCGCCGTATATGCCGGCGCATCGGCCACCCAGATGTTCCGCTTCCCCTGCTCGTCGAGCGCGTAGGCGATGCGGCCACCGCGCGCGGCCGCCGTCAGCTCATTGGGGAACGGATAACTCTTGATCTGCGAGATCGAAAAGGACTGTGCCCGGGCGGATGACGCGATGACAGCAGCTGCGAGGATGGCGGCGCGCATGGCTCGATGATGCTCGAGAGAGGGAGAACGACGAAGATGCGGAGACAGAACGCTCTTCGCCACTGCCGTCCGCCGCGGCTAGTGCGTCGCGACCACCGTGTTGCGCGCCGAATCCTCCTCGAGCACGAGCGCGTGTTCCGCGATCCACAGTTGCACCGCATCCGGTGTGATTGGCGCGCCCAGGGTCATGGCGGATCTCGGACCCGCGATAAGGCCGGCGGATCGGTTTCGTCCACCGCGTTTCGCGATGTACGTGGCCTGATCGGCAAGGGCCACTGCGCGCATCCAGGTCTCTCGCTCGGCATCCTCCGCACGGAACGGATACGCCGCGTATCCCACCGAGCACGTGATGCGAATGGTGGGCCGCCCGTCGAGTTGAACCTCGCATGCCTCGATCTTCCGCCGGATGCGTTCGGCGTGCACCGCCGCGAGCAAGCGATCCGTGAATCGGCCCACCACGAGGAACTCCTCGCCACCCCAGCGACAGATGACGTCCGACTGCCGGCACGCCTCGCCGAGGACGCGGACTACGCTTTTCAGCACCTCGTCGCCGACCATGTGACCGTGCTGGTCGTTCACCGTCTTGAACAGATCGATGTCCAGCAGCAGAAAGACGAGGTCGGAGTCCTCGGCCCTGTCCCCCTTGTGAATGGCGCGCAGATGGCGGCGCGCGCACAGCGCCATGTCGGCAGCCATCGTCTGCTCGAGATAGCGCCGATTCCTCGCGCCGGTCAGCGGGTCCGTTACGCTCCACTGTTGCGTGAGCCGGGCGGTCTCCGTGCGCTTCCAGTAGAAGAAGAACCCGGTCATTCCGATCATCACGGCCGCGAGGAAAACGGCGTTCCGCCGGTCTGTCTCGCGGTCGGCGCGCAGCTCCGCTTCCGCGTTGTCACGGCGCAGCTTCGCGAGCTCGTGGGCGTGGCGCTCATTGGCATACCGCATCTCGAGCTCGGCAATCCGCCGTGCGGTGGCCGAGTCGGTCTGTGCGGTAGCTGTTCCGCCGGCGAGACACAGCACGAGCGCGGCGGACAGGCGGAGGTGAAGAGCAGGTGACGGCATCGTCACAGGCTGAGACGAATTCAGGGGACGCATGGCAACGGCTGGCCGGTCAGCAGCAACGCGGCGCCCGACGTATATGTCATGATCCCCCACTCCTCACAAGTATGCCGAGAGCACACCGCATGCGATCCTACCGCGCTTTCAGTGGCCTTACCCTCGTCGCGCTGGTCTGGGCCATCGTTCCGGCCTCAGCACAGACCACCGTGCGCCAACAGTCCGCGGAGTGGGATCCGCAGGCGATCCTGCACACCGAGTCATACGTTCGGCCGCCGGCATTGCTCGAGCGCATCATCACCGCGCCGCGCACCGACATCTCGTTCACGACGCCGAGTCCCGACCGCAAGTGGTTCGTACGTTTGACGGGGTCTGACCGCGGTGACGTCGCCACCTACGGCAAGCCGCATGTCAACCTTGGCGGCCTGCAGATCGAAACCCGGGCCAACCGGGCACGCACGCTGACGACGAGCACCAGGCATGGAATCGTGCTTCTCGACCCGGCGACGCAGGCCACCAGAGTGATCGAGGCACCCAGGGACGCGTCCATTTCGTCACCGGCATGGTCGCCGGATGGAGCGTACCTGGCATTCATCGCGAACTTCGAGGACGCCTCGTACCTGTACGTCGCGGACGTGGCCAATGGGAGGTCGTCTCGCGTCTCCAGGACGCCTCTACTCGTGACACTGAACACGACATTGGAATGGAGTGGCGACGCCGTAGCGGCGGTATTCGTTCCGGAGGACCGCGGACCGGCGCCGGTCTTCGGCAACAAAGGCATCGCGTCAGGTCCGGAGGTGCGGCTCACGGAGTCGCGTGCCCTGCCACAGGTAATACACCCCGCCCTGCTTCGGACGCCATTCGACAGAGATCAACTTCGCTATTACACGACGGGGCAGCTGACGCTGGTCGACGCTCGCTCGCGTCGCGTTACGAAGCTCGGCGCGCCCACGATGATTCGGTCGGTGGACGCATCGCCTGATGGGAAGTACCTCCGCGTAACGCGGATGGTCGAGCCATTCTCGTACGTCGTTCCCGTTGCGAACTTCGGCACGGTCACGGAAATATGGGATGCGAGCGGCAAGGTGCTCGCGACTGCCACGCAGACACCCTTACGCGAGGGCGAGCGTGGAAGTGATATCGATGTTGCCCTCACGGGTCCACGTAACGGCCAGCCCGCGACGGACACCGGCAAGCGCAACGTTCAGTGGTCGCCATCCGGTGCGAGGCTGGTCTACGTGCAGTCGGTATTTGGTGCGGACAGCTCGACGCGTCGCGGTGGCACACGTGGTGGGCAAGCGAGTGGCGCAGCGACGCCTCGTCCGCAGCCTACAGCCGTCAAGCTGATGAGCTGGCTACCGCCCTTCGCCGCCGATGATACGCAGCTCGTGTACGAAGGCAGCGGACGGCTCGGCACCGTGGCCTACGGAACCGACGGCCGAACCCTCTTCGTATCGGACAGCAATACCGTAATCGTCATTCCGGAGGCGGCAGGCCGGCGGCATTCACTCGGCCGCGAGGTCTCGCTCACCAGCGCAACACCCGGCGCATTTGCAGGTGCGGGGCCAGGTGCCCGAAGCAATCCCGACTCGTCGGGCACCGTGGGCACGCTTGCGATGCGCACGATGAACGGTACGCAGGCGGTGATCGTCAGCACCGATCGCAAGTCCGTCTTCGTACGTGGCACTCGCTCGGCCGGTGTGCGATGGGACACGCAGGCTCCGCGTCCGTGGCTGGACCGGCTCGACGTCGAGTCCGCGAAGCGCGTGCGTGTATTCGAGAGCCCCGCGGATGTGTTCGACGACATCGTCGCGCCGCTCAACGACGACTACTCGGCGTACCTCTACACGCACGAGTCGCCGACCACGATCCCCGATGTGCATCTGCGTGACGTGAGCACAAACCGGAGCGTGCAGCTCACGCACAACGTCGACATCGCGCCGGAGGTATCGGGCGAAATCCGGAAGCGTCTTGTGGTCACACGGGCGCGCGATGGACGTCGTTTCTGGACGGATGTCACGCTTCCGCGTGATTGGGCACCGGGCACCAGGCTGCCGGGCATCATCTGGTTCTATCCCCGGGAGTTCACGTCGCAGCAGGAATATGATCGCTCGCGATTCACCACCAACATCAATCGGTTTCCCGAGCTGACCTCCTCGCGGCCCGCGTCGTCGGTGAAGCTCTGGGCGACACAGGGTTTTGCGCTCATCGAGCCGGACATTCCGATCTTTGGCGACTCCGGCAAGATGAACGACAACTACACGCGCGATCTCCGGGAGAATCTGGATGCGGTCATCGATGCCGTCGTGGACGCCGGCTTTGTCGACCGTGCACGACTGGGTATCGGTGGCCACAGCTATGGCGCATTCAGTACCGTGAACGCGCTGACGCTGACCCCGTACTTCAAGGCGGGCATTGCCGGCGACGGCATGTACAATCGATCGCTGACGCCCTTCGGTTTCCAGAGCGAGCGGCGTGATTTCTTCAATGCGCAGGCGACGTATCTCGACATGTCGCCGTTTTACCGTGCGGACAAGATCAGCGGCGCGTTGCTGATGTACCACGGGCTCGAGGACCAGAACGTGGGGACTGCGCCCATCAGCTCGGAGCGGATGTACCTCGCCCTCCAAGGGCTGGGGAAACCCGCGGCATTGTTCATGTACCCGTACGAGGACCACTCGGACGCGACGTACCAGACCGATCTCGATCTCTGGGCCCGGTGGGTGGCCTGGTTCGACGTCTATCTCAAGACCGCCGGCCCACCGGCGGTAAAGAGTCTGATCCCATAAGGCCGAAAGGACGGGCGCTCCTAGTTTGAGCGCCCGTCCTTTCGTTGGCGCCTCAGGGCTTCTGAGGCGCCGATGGCCGCGCTTCGCCCGCCATCACCGGCTCGGTAGTGCCGGCCAACTGATCGCGGCCCTTATCCCGATACGGGATGCCGTTCACCATCCAGTCTGGTGCCGGCGCGCCCTTCAGCTTGTTGTCGAAGAACTGCTGCATGCGCATCGCGATGTCCTTCTGATTTGCGCGCGATGCCGGGTTGTGGACGTCGTTGTTGTAGTTGATGAGGTATACCTCCTTTCCGAGACGGCGCATGCCGACGAAGGTCTCGATGCCCTGATACCAGGGTACCGCATCGTCCGCGTCGTTGCTCATGAGGAAGAGCGGTGTCGTCACCTTGTCGAGCCAGAAGAGCGGCGAATTCTCCATGAAGCGCATCGGGTACTGCCAGATGCTTCCGCCGATGCGGCTCTGGCTGTGCTCGTACTGAAACGCACGCGCCAGACCCGAGCCCCACCGAATCCCGCCATACGCGCTGAACATGTCCACGACCGGCGCGCCAGCCATCGCCGCCGCGAACATGCTCGTCTGTGTAATCATGTACAGCGTTTGATAGCCGCCCCAACTCTGTCCCTGCAACGCGAGGCGCTTGGGGTCCACGAAGCCTCTGGCGACGAGCATCTGCACGCCGGGCACGATGCTCTTCAGCGCGCTGGGGCCCGGATATCCGATCTCGTAATGGATGTCGGGCTCGAACACCACGTAGCCGTTCGAGATGTAGTGCGTCGGGTTGATGACATTGCGGCCCGTTGGCGCGATGTAACTGTGCAGGCCGCTCGAGAGCTGCTCGTAGAAGTACGAGATCATCGGATACTTCCTGGCCGGATCGAAGTTCTCCGGCTTGTACAGCAGGCCTTTCTGTTCGTGGCCGTCATTGCTCGTCCATCGCACGAGCTCCACGGTGCCCCAGTTGTAATCCTTCTGCTGAGGATTTGCATCCGAGATTCGCGTGAGCGCCGTGAGGTTTGCTCCGGAGTACAGATTGGGGAAATCGACGAACGTGCCCTTCGTCACGAGATACTGGCTCGCGTTGCGCGCCTTGATCGGCGTGCCCCATGCAACGTCCGCCATCACGATCTTCTCCGGCGGCCTGGTCGCTCCCAACTGATCACGGTAGAAGCCGGACGCCTTGGTTTCGTCGTCGACGGCGCTCAGGAGCAGCGGAGCATTCGGCTCGAAGACGTTCGACGTATCACTCGCCGCGCCGCTGCCACGCACGTTCCTGCCAGTGCTTGCGGTCTGTACGAGACGCAACACCAGGTGATTCCGCCGGCCGAGCGAGTCGGTGACGTTCGTCGCGGGCTTCGAACCGGTGGGATCGACCTCCCATACGTCCCACCGATCGTAGAGCAGCAGGCTGCGGTCACCCTTGGTCCATCCGGCGATCCCCCATGCCGGCGCATCGTCCGGCATGTCGAAGGTCTCGCGCTCGAAGCTCACGTCGCGAATGGGAGCGGTGACGTCCACGGTCTTGCCCGTTGCGATGCTGTACGTGTGCCAGTGCCCCTTGTCGAAGAAGGCAATGAACTTCGCATCCGGTGACAGGTGTGCCGTACCAGTGATCCTCGTTTGAACGAGCGTCGTCTTTCCAGTCACACCGTCAATGGCGTAGACATCGGTGCCGCCCTCGCCCCACATGCTCTCGATGTTGTAGCGTTCGCGGCTCTGGCCCAGCGCGACACGCCCGTCGTCTCCGAACGCGACCTGGGGCACTGAATCGGCAGCGAGCGTGACGAACTTTTGCGTCGCCGGATAGTAGAGGCTCGCGAACGATCGGTTGCGGTCGCGCACGGCATTGAGTCGCTGCGCGGGCTGGAGGTGCGCATCGCGATAGTGCCAGAGGTCGAAGACAGACTTGCCGACGAGCGAATCGGCCGGCACGGAATCCGGCATGATCGGCGCGACGCCGAAGGTGACGGCATTACCACTCTTCGTGAAGCCGACCGCCGTGTTGTCGGCGATACGCATCCCGGCCGGCACGGCACTCGCCGACACGGCGGCAACGGCGGCGCCGCCCTTCAGGGCAGCGTAATACAAGGCAAAGGCCGGCTTGGTCCGGCCGAATTCGTCTCTATTTGATACGAATGCGACCTGGCTCGCCGCGCGATCCACCGCCAGCGCCTTGTAGTCGCCGCCGCCGGTGAGGAGCGTCGTGACGGCGCCAGTCGCAAGATTCCGGACGAATGCGCCATCCTTGCCAGCCTGGCGTGAAACGACGGTGTAGGCAAGCACCTTCGCGCTGTCGTCGAAAGCTTGCGCCAAAACATCAGTGATACGCTCCTCGACGCCCGTATTCAGGTTGCGCAGTACGAGCGTGGAGCCGAACTGACGGCGTCCGGCCCGAGCCGAATCAGCCGGCGCCGAGGCACCGCGTGCGCCCCGCCCACCGCTCGTGTCATTCGCCGCCGCGGAGTCATCGACCACATACGTCATCCATCCAGCTGCGGCCGCAGGCAGCCGGAACGACCGCACACGACCAGCCGTCGTGATCTTTCCATCGGCGAGGTTCACGATGGCGAGGTCTGCTCGATTCTGAAGCGCCGCAGAGGCCCTGCGATTGCGCACGGCGCGATCGAACTCCGCCTGTGCCGGGTACGTGAGCACAACCACGAATCTGCTATCGGCCGTGAACTCTCCCGGTGCTACCGTGACTCCCGACGGCGCCTCCTCGGGGTTCGCGCCGGCGCGCGGACGAAGGCCGCCTGGCACGTTGTTTGGCCGGCCCAGGTAGCCTCGTGGGACGTGAATTTCCCGGCCGCCCGACAGGGAGCGGACGATCAACTCACCGTCACCGACCTGCGGAACGAGCGAGTACATCGCCCAGCTTCCGTCGTTCGAGATGGCGGTGCCCTGAATGGACTTCCATTTGTCCCAGTCGGACTGCGTGAGCGGCTTCTTCTGGCCACTCGCGAGGGCGGGGACGATCAGGAGTGCGAGGCAGGCGAGGGTGCGGATGCGCATGGCGTGTACGAGGTGAGGGACGACGGAATACTACGCTCGACTCCATGGTTGGCGTTGATTCGGTGCCGGACGGTTGCAGTCCGTCCGACCGTTGGCGAACCTATTCGCTCACCCAAGCCAGCCAGCCCCAATGGTTCGTCCTCTCACCGCAGTCTCTCTTTCGATGGTGTTCGGCCTGACGCTCGCGCCGACGCCCGCAACGACCAGTCGCCAGGACCCCCGTGCCGCCACCAGCGGGTTCGGACAGACGTTGGTTCCTGATTCGGTGCTGCTGGCGGGTTACAAATGGCGCAACATCGGCCCCGACCGCGGCGGACGCTCTATTGCCGTGAGCGGCGTCCGCGGCCATCCAAAAGAGGCGTACTTCGGCGCCGTCGGCGGAGGTCTGTGGAAGACCACGGATGCAGGCGACCACTGGGCGCCGATCACCGACGGCCAGCTCAAGTCCGCGAGTGTCGGCGCGGTGGCGGTGAGCGAGACGAACCCCGACATCCTCTACATCGGCATGGGCGAGACCTGCATTCGCGGCAACATCATGCCTGGCGACGGCGTGTATCGGTCCACCGATGCGGGTAAGACCTGGACGCACGTCGGCTTCTCGAGCTCCGACGGCATCTCGAAGATTCGCATTCATCCGACGAACCCGGACATCGTCTTCGTCGCGGACTTCGGCAAATACTCCGTGCCAAGTTCGGAGCGCGGCGTCTACAAGTCCGCAGACGGCGGGAAGACGTGGAAGCGCGTCCTCTATCGTGACGACAAGACCGGCGCCATCGACATCGCGATCGATCGCTCCAATCCGAACGTCATGTACGCCGCCCTATGGGAGGCATTCCGGAAGGAATACACGATGTCCAGCGGTGGTCCCGGCTCGGGTCTGTTCAAGTCGACGGACGGGGGAGAGACCTGGACGGAGATCACGCGCAGTCCCGGCCTTCCGTCCGGTGTCATAGGGCGCATCGGCATTGCGGTGTCCGGAGCAAGCTCGAGCCGCGTGTACGCACTCGTCGAAAACGAGAAGGGCGGGCTCTTCAAGTCGGACGATGCGGGAAGCACCTGGTCGCTCGCGAACGACAATCGCGCCATCCGGCAGCGCGCGTTCTACTACACGCACGTGTTCGCGGATCCCAAGGATGCGGACGTCGTCTACGTGCAGAATACGTCGCTCTTCCGCTCCAAGGATGCCGGCAAGACGACCCAGGAGCTGAGCGGCACGCACGGCGACTTCCACGATCTCTGGATCGACCCGGACAACACCACACATCTGGTGGTTGGCAATGATGGCGGCGGTGCCGTGTCACTGAACACCGGCGGCCGTTGGACCGATCAGGACTTTCCTACGGAACAGTTTTATCACGTCGCAGCGACGAAGCACATCCCGTACGAGCTCTGTGGATCGCAACAGGACAACTCGACGTTGTGCACGCCGTTCAACTGGAACGTCGGCGCCTTCGATGCGCGGCAGTCCGCCGGACGCCGCGGTGCGCGCGGTGCACGTCCCGGCGCCTCGGCCGACAGCGCAGCCCTGGGCGCCAACGACATCACCCTGGGCGGAATGGCGGTGTCGTTCATCGCAGGCGGAGGGGAGCCGGGCTACATGGCGCCGGATCCGCTCAATCCCGACATCTTCTATTCCGGCACCAACAACGGCGGCTACGTCGACAAGTTCGACCATCGTCTCGATACACACCGCGAGGTGAATCCCTATCCGTGGTTCTACTCCGGTGAGCCGAGCAAGGACGTCAGAGAGCGGTGGCAGTGGACGTTTCCGATCATCTTCTCGACGGTCGATCCGCACACGCTTTACGTGTCGTCGCAGCGTCTGTGGAAGACCACGAACGGTGGGCGCACGTGGACGGTCATCAGCGGCGATCTGACGCGCCACGACTCGTCCACCATGGGACACTCGGGCGGCCCCATCACCGGCGACATGAACGGACCGGAGATGTACGCCGTGATCTTCTCCGTCGCGCCGGGAAAGAAGAGCGTGAACACGATCTGGACGGGCAGCGACGATGGGCTCGTGCACGTGACGCGCGACGGTGGGCGCACCTGGACCAACGTGACGCCGAAGGACATGCCGGAATTCGGCCGCGTCTCGCAGATCGATGCATCGGCCTTCAATGACGGAACGGCCTACGTCTCCGTGCGCCGCCCGCTGCTCAACGACCAATCGCCGTACATCTGGAAGACGACGGACCACGGCCGCACGTGGACGAAGATCATCACAGGTATTCGGCCGGACGCCTACGTGCACGCGGTGCGCGAGGACCCCACACGCCGCGGATTGCTCTATGCCGCCACGCAGCACGGCGTGTATGTCTCGTACGACGACGGCGCGCAATGGCGCTCGCTCGTGCTCAACATGCCCGACGTCCCCGTGAGCGATCTCGTCGTCCAGGACAACGAGCTGGCGATCGCGACACACGGCCGCGGCTTCTGGGTGCTGGACGACGTCGCCGCGTTGCGCCAGATCACGCCGGCAATCGCATCATCGGAGCTGTATCTGTTCACGCCGCCGGCCGGTGTCCGCAGCGGACCGGGCGTCAGCCTATCGTGGATCACCAAGACCGCGCCGAAGGTGGCGAAGCTCGAGATCCTCGATTCGACGAACGTCGTTCTGCGAACGTTCGAGCCGGACACGACGCCTCCGGACTCCGCCGCCGCACGAGCCCAGGGCGGCGGGCGTCGAGGTTTCAGCGGCCCGTACCTTCCGAAGACAGCCGGATTCAATCACCTGACCTGGGATCTTCGCACGAAGCCGATCGCCAGCTTTCCCGGAATGATCTTGTGGGGTGCAGGCACGTTCGGTCCCGCCGTTCCGTCAGGGCGATACACTGCGCGGCTCACCGTGGATGGAAAAGCCGTGTCGACGCCTATCATCGTCAAGCGAAATCCGTTGCTCACGGACGTCAGCGATGCGGATCTGCGGGCGCAGTATGCGTTCGGCAAGAAGGTGTGGGCCAAGGCCAACGAGGCGAACGAATCCGTGATCGGCATCCGTCGCGTGAAGGCACAGTTTGCGGACCGCGAGAAGAAATCCACCGACGCGGCGCTCAAGACCGCCGGCGACTCGCTGGTGAAGCACACGTCCAGCGTCGAAGAGAAGGTCTATCAGGTCAGGAACCAGAGCGGCCAGGATCCGCTCAATTTTCCCATCAAGGTCAACAATCGCCTCGCAAACCTGCTCTCGATGTCCGAGCGCGGTGACGGCCCGCCGAACAACAATTGGGAGGGCATCTACGGCATTCTTTCCGCCGAGTTGAAGGGTTATACCGATGCGCTTGCCCGCATCTACAAGACCGATCTCGTTGCTGTGAACAGCGAGCTTTCGCGCCTGCGGCTTGCTCCGCTCGATCCGAGCTGCGCGAAGGTAGAAGGGTGCACCGCAGTACCATAAGCGCGGCGCTGCTCTGCGCCGCGTTGGTCGTCGCTGCCGCCTGCGGCGGCGGCGATCATACGACGGGCGCGACGTCGGACGTGATTCCGCCCAGCGTGCCAGCGTGCGGACCGACGACGGCCGTCTTCGCGATTCCACCCGTTGCGCTGAGCGATTTCGTCGGATGGGAGCCGCTCGGCGCGTTCAATCCGCCGGGTCACACCTTCCCGACGGACCACCAGTACATCTACGTCAACAATCCGGCGTCCCAGGCACCACGGCGAGAAGTGAACATCGTCGCGCCGGCGGACCTCACCATCACGCACGCGCGAAAGGGAACGTCGAATCCAGGATCGATAACAGATTACACGCTCGATTTTGCTCCGTGCGCAGAGGTCTACGGTGAATTCGGGCATGTCCTGACCGTTGCACCGTCCATTCTGAACACGCTCGAGCCGTTCGATCAGTTCTGTTCCACCTATTCTCCAGCTCCAGGCGCCACGGTCTCCGTCTGCGAGTCGAAGAGCGTCGCCATCAAGATCGCTGCGGGCGATGTGATCGGGACGGCGGGCGGTCCCTCGCCCCACTCGTTCGGGCTGGACTTTTCGCTCTGGGACGCACGCGTTGCTCCCACGGCCTTTGCGAATCCGGCGCGATGGCCCACGGTCACAAGCAAGTTCGATCGCTTTCACGTCGTACCGGGGAGCGACTACTTCGCGGAACCGGCACGCTCACAGATTGCACCTCGCATGGGCTCTTTCGATGGTACGATTCGGCGCACGGCCCCGCCGGTGGGCGGCACGCTGGACGTCGACGTGCCCGGCACGGCGATGGGAGTGTGGTTCACGCCATCACAGCCGACGTTTCCGGAGTACATGCATCTGGCGATCGCGCCGGACCACGTAAACCCGAGTCGCATCGATATCTCACCGGGGATATCACTCACGAACTGGAATCGCGGCCTGGTCTTCTTTACGCCCACGAGCTCCGGGTTCGTGAACAGACATCCGGCGCAAATCACCGCCGACGGCCAGATCTACTGCCTGGAGACACTCGGCTCCTGGGCCGTGATCGTTCAGCTCACTAACGCATCCACGCTGCGCATCGAAGGCCTGCTTCAGCCGGCGACATGCGCGTCAGCGAAGCCATGGGCGTTCACGTCGGCGGCAGTTCAGTACGTCAGGTAGAAGCCGTCGCACGATCTACTGAGCCGATCATACGAGAGAAGATCGGCCTCGCGGGCCCCTGACCTATAGCGCAGGGGCCCCTCGTGACGCCGCCATTACGGCGCCGAGAACCTCATGGCTCGTTGTCCTGCGTGATCGTCACGTCGTCGCCCGTGCCATACCGTTCCACGCGGAACGTCTGCTTGAGTGTCTGGCCGTTCACCGTCAGTGTCGCGACGTACGAGCCTGGCTCGGCGAGGTTGCCCCCCTGACCGCCAAATCCACCAAGGCCACCGCGTCCGCTTGGTGCCTTCAGGCCGATGATCTCCCAGATCTTCGTCTGCGCCGCATCGGCCCGGCCACCACCGCCAAACGCCGCGGCGAGCCCTTCGGCCGATGTGTCGGCAGCGGCCGCCGCTGCTGTCGTCTGTGCTCCGCCGCGCCCGCGGCCCGCGCTCGCCGGCGGCTCCGCCGGACGCGCGCAGAACGTGTCCCACTGTGTGGCGGGGTGCTCACAACCGACGTTACCTCTTCCGAAGCCACCGGCGAAACGCGCGGCAAGACCGCCGGCCGGCGGGTTGTTCGCGATGTTGACGATGCGACGCACCGCCGCAAGCGCCGTGCTGTCGTAGTTCGCCTTCTGGAGGGAGTCGATCACCACCGGAGCGCGAGTCTTCATGAGGGTACTGTCCCGCCGCTCGGAGGGCGACAGCTCACGTTTCGCGCTGGCAGCGTTCTGGAATGCCCAGTTCACGGTGTGCACGCCGCGCCGCGACGGTCCGGTCGTCTGGAAGAGCTGCGTGCCGGCCGCATCGGAGACGGTGATGCGAACCGGTCCCGAGACGGAGTCCTTGAGCCGATAGGAGATCGCGGCCCCGTAGGCCGGCGACGGAATGACGAGTGGGGCCTGGCCCCATCCGTTGCCCGGCAGTCCCAGCGTCGGGCCTTCGCCCCACTGGAACGCCGTGCGTGGTGCAAAGAGGGTGGCGGCGTCGGCCAGCGACTTCGCGCTGACCTGCTCGAGCGCGCCAATGTCCACGATCCAGACGCCGCGGCCATGCGTCGCCGCCATGAGCTCACGATCGCGCGGGTGGATCTTCAGATCGTACACCGGCACGCTCGGCAGACCTGCCGCGAGCTTGGTCCATGTCGCTCCGCGATCGATGGAAGCATAGGCGGACAGCGATGAACCGACGAAGAGCAGATCCCGATTCCGCGGATCCTCGCGCACCACGTGCAGGTAATCGGCGGGCGACGACTTCGGCAGATTGTTGACGATGGACTTGAAGGTCCGGCCGCCGTCCGTCGTCGCGTAGAGATAGGGCGTGAAGTCGTTCCAGCGGTGATTGTCGAAGGTCACGTAGAACGTCAGCGTATCGAAGTGCGACGGCTCCACGCGCGAGACGTACACGTCCTTGCTCGGCAACCCGGCAAATCGGTCGCTCAAGTTTTCCCACGAGCCGCCGTCGTTATGGGTGACCCAGACGTTGCCGTCGTCGGTACCCGCGAGCAGCAGGCCGGGCTTGACGTACGATTCCGCGAGCGTGACCACCGTCCCGTACGTCTCCGCGCCCGTCACGTCCGGCGTGACGCCGCCCGTGAACTTTTCGGCGGTATCCATGCGGGCGCGGAGCTGTTTGGAGAGGTCGGGCGAGATGGTGAACATCTCCTCGCCGCGCTTGAGCGACTTGAACACCTTGTTGCCGCCCAGATACATCACCTGCGGGTTGTGCGGCGAGAGGAAGAACGGCGAGTTCCAGTTGAAGCGTGTGTGCAGGTCGGTGGAATCCTTCCGCTGACTGGTACGCAACGTCGTGATGCGTTTTTCGACGTCTCGCGACGGTGCCACGAGTGGATCACCATGTGCGACCGCCACCGAGTCCTCCCACTGCCGGTAGCGCTCCTGATAGCCGGGCTTGTTGATGCGGAGCGTCTGTCCCGTGTGGAGGTTGCGCCCCTGAATGCCCGCGTTCTGCGATTCGCCGAACACCCAGTCGCCCGAGGGGTCCTGCGCCGTATAAAAGCCGTCGCCGCCGGAGATCGTGTACCAGTACGAGTTGTTCAGCGGCCCGCGCTTCCGGCTCGGTCCGCACCAGGCGCCATTGTCCTGCGCGCCGGCGCAGACGTTGTACGGCACCTGCATGTCGTAGCTGACTTCGTAGAACTGCCCGATGGGCAGATTCATCGGATAGAAGAAGTTGCCGCCCTTGTCGTACGTGATGGCGATGCCGCCGTCGTTCGCCAACGCCCAGCGCTCGGGATCATTGGGATCGATCCAGATGCCGTGATCGTCCACGTGCACACCCTGCGCAGCGTTGGTGCTCGTCTTTCCACCGTCGTTCGAGACCTGCAGCTCGGTGGACGAGAAGTACACGCGATCGGGATTCTTCGGATCGGCGCGCACTTGCGAGTAATAGAAGGGCCGCACGTCAATGCTGGTCATGTGCGTCCAGGTCTTGCCCGCGTCGGTGGAGCGATAGAGGCCGTTGGCCTTGGGACGCTGGCCCATCTGGACCTTTTCCGGCTTGTCCGACCATGCCTCCGTGAGCGCGTACACGACGTCGGGATTGCTCGCCGCGACGGAGAGACCGATGCGTCCCTTCACGCCCTCGGGGAAGCCGTTCCCCTTGATCTCCGCCCAGGTCTTGCCGGCGTCGGCCGACTTCCAGAGGCCCGAGCCCGGCCCCCCACTATTGAGCGAGTACGGGGTGCGGTAGCGCTCCCAGCTCGCGGCATAGATGACGTCGGGGTTTCGTGGATCGAGTGCGACGTCCACGAAGCCGGCGCGATCGCTGATGAACTTGACCAGTGTCCACGTCGCTCCGCCATCGGTGGTCTTGTACAGTCCGCGCTCCGCGCTCGGTTTCCATGCGGCGCCGAGTGCTGCGACGTAGACCACGTCCTTGTTGCGCGGGTCGACGACGATGCGGCCGATGTGCTGTGTCTTCTCCAGCCCCTTGAACGCCCAGGTGAGACCGCCGTCGGTGGACTTGTAGAGGCCGGCGCCGGGCTCGATGGTATTGCGCGAGTTCGGTTCGCCGGTGCCCGCCCACACGGTGTTCGTGTCGGACGGCGCGATGGCGAGCATGCCCATGGAGATGATGTTCTTGTCGTCGAACACCGGACGCCACGTGACACCGTTGTTGGTGCTCTTCCAGATGCCGCCGCCTGCGGCGGCAACGAAGAGCGTTTTCGATGGGCCAGGAATGCCGACGACGTCGGACAGGCGGCCCATGAACGTGGCGGGACCGACGGTGCGCCACTTGAAGCCGGCAACCGTAGCGGAGTCGAGGGACTGGGCCCGAGCGGACGTCGCAGCGAAAACCGCGAGAAGTCCAAGGGCGGAGGAGATGCGACGTCCGGACATGCGACTCTGGGGTGAGAGGGGGGCGGGCGGGAGCTCGCAGACAATTACGTTGGGGAGCGCCCGGATGCTGGATTGCGCGCGACGGCGCATTGAGTGGAGGACGGGGCGCGCCTGCTGAAGGGCGGTATTCGGTCTCGCACGAGACCTCCACTATCTGGCAAAAGAGGTTTATAGCAGATACATGGCAGGTATTGGCATATCTGCAAATGATAGCATAGTATTAGCCATAGGCCGGCCCAAGCCAAATACACACGCAATAATGGTCCAGCGCCCAATCCCGACCTCGTGGAACGTCTACAACCTGCTTCGTTCCCCGTTCTTCCAGCAGCCGCTCGAGTCCGGTGAGCAGACACCTCGGCCGCTGAGTCTCTTCGTCGGCCGGGAAGCGGAGCTCAAGAGGCTCCGCGGGACGATTCATGGCGCCGGCGAAAATGCCACAGTCCAGGCGATCGCGGGCGCTCCAGGCGTTGGGAAGACGACGCTCGTCAAGGAGCTGAAGGCCCTTGCCCTCGAGGACGGGTACCTCACGACGGACAGCTATGTCGCGATCCTGCCGAATGATACGCCGGAGGGCCTGTTCGGTCGCGTGCTCGGAGCCCTTTATGACACCATCCTGGCAAACCGCCCGCAGTCGGGCGACAACTCGGCGATGGCAGACGCCAAGGTCCTCGTGCGCGCGACCCGTCTGACGTCAGGAGGGATCACCCTCACGATTCCCGGCATCGGCGGGATTGGGGGAACCCATGGCACTAGTGTCGTCACGCCGAAGGACCTCCTGATCGACGGGCCTCGGGTCATGCGCGACCTCACGCGTATGGTGCAGACGTCAGACGCCCGAGGCACCCTGCTCCACCTCAACAACCTCGAGAACCTGAGCGAGTCCGATGCGATGCGGGCGGCCGAGATCCTGCGCGCCCTCCGCGACATCATGCTTCTTCACAACGGGCTGCATTACGTCCTCGTGGGAACGGCGGACGCGGTGAACATGGCCGTCAACACGCACGCGCAGGTACGGAGCATCGTCGGAACTCTCGTTCTCGCTCCCTTCACGATCGACGAGGTCCACGCGTTGCTTCGCGCGCGCTATGACCACCTCCGAGTCGACCCGACAAGACCGGCCATGTCGCCGGTCGACGCGAACGCCGCGGCTACGTTGTATGACTTCTTCCGCGGTGACCTTCGCGGGCTCTTGAAAGCGCTCGAGGACGGCGTCGGCGTGTTAATCGGTCTGGATCACGCGACCGCACAACCGCTCACGCTGGACGAGCTACGTCCGGTACTGCAGCAAGGCTACGCATCGGAGCTCGCCGCGTTACCCGAGCAGAAGCGTATCGCTCAGCTCACGAAGTGGGGCACAACGGCGCCGGCTAGCGTGCAGACGCAGAAATCACTCGGCACGCTATGGCAATTGTCCCAGGGAGCGGTGTCGACGGCCGTCAGCTATCTCACGCGACAGGGCTACGTGGTCGCGCTACCGCGCACCGGTACGAATCCCATTCAGTATGTACTGTCCGGTGTCAGCAGGTTGATCTTCGGCTGAGTTCAGCATCCCCGTCAGCTCTCAGCAATCGCTCGCAGTGCACGGTCGTACATGGAGACAAACTCACTGTCCCGCGCAATGGTGAAGCCGAGGTCGTGCACCAGGCCATTCTGGAGCCGATAGATCCATCCGTGCACGGAGAGCGGCTGTCCCCGGTGCCACGCCTCCTGCACGATCGTCGTCCGACAGACGTTCGCGGCCTGCTCGAGCACATTGAGCTCCCCGAGGCGGTCCGTGGATTGCTGCTCGGTCATGGAGCGCGAGAAGAGCTGGTGATGTCGCGACGCCACGTCCTGCACGTGCCGCAGCCAGTTGTCGATGAGGCCGAGCGGCGACTTCTTCCATGCGGCCTCGACGCCGCCGCACCCATAGTGACCCACGACAATGATGTGCTCCACCCGCAGGACATCGACGGCGTACTGAAGCACCGCCAGACAATTGAGATCCGACGGGACGACGATGTTCCCCACGTTCCGATGCACGAACAGCTCGCCCGGCATGAGACCGACGATCTCGTTGGCCGGAACGCGGCTGTCGGAGCATCCGATCCACAGGTATCGCGGTGCTTGCTGGTGAGACAACCGGTCGAAGAATCCGGGATCGCGCTTTCGCACGCCCTCCGACCACTCCTTGTTTTTGCGCAGCAGCTCGGGGAGACTGGACATCAGCTGAACAGATCGGCCGGCAGCGCTTCCAGCGCGCCTTCGATTTCCAGCATGCGCCGCTTGGTGTCGACACCGCCCGGTGCAGAGAATCCGCCGAGCGCACCATGTGCCGCAAGCACGCGGTGGCACGGGACGATGATCGGGAAGGGGTTCCTACCGAGCGCGTAGCCGACCGTCTGCGCAAGCCGCGCATCGCCGAGCTGCTTTGCGATGGCGCCATACGTGAGCGTGTGTCCAGGCGCGATGGATCGCGTGATGGCGTACACACGACGATGCAACGCGGGAACATCATCATCGTCCAGTACGACATCTGTCAGGTCGACGTGCGTGCCCTCGAGCAACGAGACGATCGCCTGAACGACGCTGCGTACGGACGCAGGCGGCGTTTGCTCCGCGGCAGATGCGAGATGTCGCCGCATGCGCGAACGCGTTGCATCAGGCGTCTCGTCAGGAAGCGCGACGCGACGGATGCCTCGATCCGTCCAGGCGATGGCGCACGTGCCGATCGCCGTATCGAACAGCGAATATCCCATCACGCGTGAGTTGACCTCAGTCGTTCAATCGATTGGAGCGGACGCGAAATGTCATCAGGCAGTCGCATGAGGTCAAACTACTGGGGTACTGTCGCCGCAATACGAAGGATGGCGTCCGCGCTCCGCTCGATATCCGCGTCGGTCGTCGCCCATGAGATGATGGAGATCCGCATGGCCGTGCGTCCCTGCCAGATGGTGATCCCCGCCCAGCAGGTGCCGTCCGCCTGAATGGCCTCGATGACGCGCGCCGTGCGCTCCGCGCTGCCGAACGTCACGAGCACCTGATTCAACACGACCTCGTTCAGAATCTCGAGCCCCGCCGCCGAGAGACGATCAGCCATGCGGCGTGCCTGGCGGCAGTGACGGGCGACCAGCTCCTCGACGCCCGCGCGCCCAAGTGAACGCAGCGCCGCCCACACCTCGACACCGCGTGCGCGACGCGACAGCTCGGGCGTATAGTCCGACGGATTGCGATTGGTCGAATCCGTCGGCAGGTACTCCGCCGTCACGGCCATTGCGGCGCGCAACGCGTCGTGATCGCGCACGAAGGCGACACCACTGTCATATGGGACGTTGAGCCACTTGTGGGCGTCGGTGGCCCACGAGTCCGCGCGCTCCATGCCGATCGCCAGATGTTGCTGCTCTTTCGACGCCCGCGCCCACAATCCAAACGCGCCGTCGACGTGCACGAACGCTCCCGTCTCATGCGCAAGGTCGCAGATGTCACCGATGGGATCGAATGCGCCCGTATTCACGTTCCCTGCCTGGAGGCACACGATGGTCGGCCCGGAGATACGCGGCACCTTGCTCGCGATCATCCGTCCCTGCCCGTCAACCGGCACCTTCACGACACGATTGCGTCCCAACCCCACGACGCCAAGCGCCTTGTACAGCGTCGGATGCGCCTCGGCGCCGGTGATGACGGTAATCGGCGGCGCACCGAAGAGACCGTCGGCCTCCACGTTCCAGCCGGTCTTTGCGAGCACGGCATGACGTGCGGCGGACAATGCGGTGATGTGCGCGACGGTCGTGCCCGTGACGAAGCTGCCGGCGATGCCGGCAGGAAGTCCCAGTACATCGATCAGCCATCCAAGCGCGACATCTTCGATGGTGGACGTGCCAGGCGTTGAATTGTAGAGACCGGTGTTCTGGTCCCATGCGGCCGCAAGCCACGCTGCCGCCACCGTCGCCGGTAGTGAGCCACCAATGACGAAACCAAAGAACCGCGGACCCGCCATGGCCATCGTGGCGGGAGAGCCGAGTGCATCGAGCTGCTCGAGCACGGTGCCGGCATCCGTGGGTTTTTCCGGCAACGGAGCACGAAATCCCGTCAGGGCTCCGACGGCCTCCGCGCTGGGCGATACGCGTCGCTCCGAAAGCGAGTCGAGATACCTGATGGACCGCTCGGCCGCATCGCGAAGAAGTTCACTCATCGTTCGTGGGTGTGCATGTCAGCAAGTGGATACTGACGGGAGTTCGCCTTTCGGCGAGCCTCGCGCATCTTCCAATCTATGTTGCAGGACGCGCTCGCTGGATTCCATCCGATTGTTGCTCGGTGGTTCGTCGAAACGCTTGGCGAGCCCTCGGCGCCGCAGCGCCAGGGATGGCCAGCCATTGCCGGTGGCAGTGACACGCTCATTCTCGCGCCAACCGGGACGGGCAAGACACTCGCGGCGTTCCTCTGGGAGCTGAACGCGCTGATCACGGAGGGACTCGAGGCGCCGCTCGCCAACTCGGTTCACCTGTTGTATGTGTCGCCGCTGAAGGCGTTGAACAACGACGTCCAGCGCAATCTCGAGGGTCCGCTCGCCCAACTGCGGCAGCGATTCGATCGCTTTCCGGACATCCGCGTCGCGGTGCGCACAGGTGATACGCCGAGCTCCGCGCGATCGAAGATGTTGCGGACGACGCCGCACATTCTCATCACCACACCGGAGTCGCTGCATCTGCTGCTGACGAGCGTGCGTGGGCGGACGATGTTCAGTGCATTGCGCGCAGTGATCGTGGACGAGATCCATGCTGTCGCTGGCAGCAAACGCGGCGCACATCTGGCGTTGACGTTGGAGCGTCTTTCTCGTGTGGCCCCAGCGCCGCCGCAGCGCATCGGATTGTCGGCAACCCAGAAACCGTTGGAAGAGATTGCCCGCTACCTCGGCGGGTGCGATCCGTCGCCTACATCAGCGACCGCATACCGGCCAGTCACGATCGTGGACTGCGGCCTGGTGAAGCGCATGGAGACGCGCGTGGTCTCGCCGGTGCCGGATCTCGCGCGTGTGGATGGCACGGTCTGGACATCGGTCGTGCCTCTCGTCTTGAATCGCATCCGCAGCGCGCGCACGACGCTCGTCTTCGTGAACAATCGTGCGCAGTCCGAGAAGATCGCTGCGAAGGTGAATGCGTTGGCGGAGGAGGAGCTGGCGTTGCCGTATCACGGGTCGCTCTCGCGGGAGCGGCGCTTGCTGCTGGAGGAGCGTCTCAAGGCGGGCGAGCTGCGCGCGGTCGTCACCACGAGCTCACTGGAGCTTGGCATCGACGTCGGGTCGGTTGACCAGGTAGTCCTGCTTCAGAGTCCCAAGCGTGTGTCCGCGGCGTTGCAGCGTGTTGGCCGAGCAGGGCATTCGCTCGACGCGGTGAGCCGGGGCATCTTCGTTCCGACGTTTCGTGACGATGCGATGGAGCAGCTTGCGATCCTCGAGGGCATGGCGTCCGGCGACGTCGAGCCCACGCGCGTCGTGCAGAATGCGCTCGACGTGCTCGCGCAGCTCATCGTGGCGATCGTCGCATCCGAGCCGGATTGGACCGCGGCAAAGCTCTTCGACTTCGTGCGCCGCGCATATCCGTACCATGCACTGACGCGCTCGGCGTTCGACGAAACGCTCGCGATGCTCGCGGGAAAGTATCCGAGCGATGTTGCAGCCGAGCTGGAGCCTCGCGTCTCGTGGGATCGCATCAGCGACGAGCTGACTCCGGCGCGATCCGCCCGGATGCTGGCCACCATCTCGGGTGGCACCATTCCCGACCGGGGCCTCTACACCGTCAACCTTGCCGACCGCACGCGCCTCGGGGAGCTGGACGAGGAATTCGTGCACGAATCCCGCGTCGGCGACGCATTTCAGCTCGGCAGCTCGACGTGGCGCATACGATCCATCGAGCACGATCGCGTCATCGTTGCATCGGCGCCGGGTGCATTCGCGCGCATGCCCTTCTGGCACGGCGAGTTCATGGCACGCTCCAACCATCTCACGCCGCGCGTGGGAGCGCTGCGGCGCCGGCTCGACGAAGCGCGGACGCTCGAGGATCTGCACGACATCCAGGAGCACTATCGGGCCGACGAAGCCACGACACGATCGCTCGTGGAGTACGTGCAATCGCAGCGCGCACTGACCGATATCGTGCCGGATGAGACGCATCTGGTGCTCGAGCACTTTCGCGACGAGGTCGGCTCGGTACGTATGGTGTTGCATGCGCCGTTCGGAGGACGTGTGAACGCGCCGTGGGGCATGGCACTCGCGCGCAGCGCACGGGAACGCCTGCACGTGGACATCCAGGTGCAGACGACGGACGACGGGCTCATGCTGCGTCTTCCCGACATGGGAGCGGCGCCTCCACTCGATCTCATTCGATCGCTCACGGCGGCCGAGGCAGAGCGGCTCGTGATCGAGGAGGTCGGGGCGTCATCGCTGTTTGGCGCGCGGTTCAGGATGAACGCGGCTCGCGCGCTGCTCCTGCCGCGCGGGAATCCGCGCCGGCGCATGCCGTTGTGGCTTCAGCGTCTCAAGGCGGCGGACCTTCTGGAAGCGGTGCAGGAGTATCCGTCGTTTCCGATCGTCGTCGAGACCTATCGCGACGTCCTCCAGGACGCGTTCGACATGCAGGGGCTCCTCGACGTGCTCGCGCGCATCGCGGCGGGTGCGATCACCATTCGTACCGTCGAGACGCAGATGCCGTCGCCATTCGCGGCGTCGCTGCAGTTCGGTTTCGTGATGGACTGGATGTACGGCGACGACACGCCGCGCGCGGAGCAGCGCGCCGCATTGTTGTCTCTGGACCGCGCGCTGCTCGATGAGTTGATGGGAGGCGAGGGCGCGGATGACGCGACGCTATCGGTGCTCGAGGAGGTCTTGTCGCGCCGGCGGGGGACCGCGCCGGGCCGACAGGCCAGGGATGCAGATGAGTTGGCCGTGCTCGTGGACCGGGCGGGAGACGTTACATGGGCCGAGCTGGAGGCGCGCATTGCGCCGAGTATCGAGTGGCGCAGGGGGAATCCGCTGAGGGATCTGCTCGAGAGTGGTCGCCTGATCGGCATCGACGTACCGCGGCGTGAGACGCGATTCATACTCGTCGATGCATTCGCGCGGTATGCGTCGGCGTTCGGGGTTTTTGCTACCGTGTTATCGGGCGTGGAACAGGTGTCGCGGCCAGCCGAAGACGTCGTCCCGGAATCACTGCGCGCTCCCGCGCTTACGGAGAGTGCCGCGCGACGTGAGATCCTGGGGCGCTGGACGATGCTCGCTGGAGCGGTGTCGGTCGATGATGCGCGGGCGCGATACGACTTCGACCCGCAATGGATCGAGCGACGCTTCCAGGACTGGGAGCGCAAGGACCGCCTGATCCGTGGCACCTTTGGCGGCGATCGTGGCACGGTTCGGTGGTGTGCCCGACGTCTGCTGGAGCAGGCGCGGCGCCGCGAGCTTGCGCATGCACGCAAACAGATCGAAGCGGTGCCGCTTGGCACCTTTCAGCGATTTCTCCAGCGGTGGCAGCATCTCACGCCGGCCACTCGGCTCACAGGCAACGATGCGACGGCCCTCGCCGTCGCGCAGCTATATGGTATCGCGCGGCCGGCGGAGGGATGGGAGCGCGAGTATCTGACGTCACGTGTCGAGCGATATGATCCAGCGGTTCTCTCTCGCCTCGCGGCGGGCGGCACGTTGGTATGGGCTGCGGAGCCCCGGCGCGATGCGCACGCGACGAGGGCGCCACAGGTTGGGCGAATTCGATTCTTCGAACGCGGAACGGGACGGTTGTGGACCGGCGCTCCGGCGGACGAGAGTGTGCTGACCGAAAACGCGCGACACGTGGTCATCGCGCTGCGTGCGCAGGGTGCGTCTTTCACGGCAGAAATATCTGGTGCCACCGGACTCGGTCCGCAGGCGACGCGCGAGGCGCTTCGCGAGCTCGTGGCGGAGGGGTTGGTCACCAACGACACGGTGGACGCGCTGCGCGACGTCATTCGATTGAAGTCCGTGTTGCCCGTGAAGCGTGGAAACGAGCCGGATCCGACGCGTTGGCTGCCCGCGGACTACAAGCCAACCGAGGGTCGGCCGGTGGTGCAGCGTCGCGTCAGCGTGCGGCGACTTCCGCGGTGGCGGCGCCCCGAGCTGGCGGACAGCTCGGCGACCACCTGGGGCGGGCGGTGGTCGTTAGTGCACTTGCCTGGAACGCTGGGTGTTGCGGCGGGTGAGCGGGAAGATGCCGAGGCTCTCGCGCGACAATGGCTCATCAGATACGGGGTTGTGTCGCGAGACTGGTGGAAGCGCGAGCATCCGGCCGTCGCTTGGCGCGACATCTATCACGAGCTCAAGCGACTGGAATTCCGCGGCGAGGTGCAGCGTGGGTATTTCGTCGCCGGCCTGGCGGGGGCGCAGTTTGCGTTGCCCGAGGCGGTGGAGATGCTGCGCGCGACTGGACCGGATGCGGAAGAGGCGACGGTGGTGATGCCGGCGTCCGATCCGGCGAACGTGTACTCACTGCCCACGGCGGAGGGGACGACGGTGGATCCGTTGACGCGTCCTCGCGGGGCGGGGGCGCTGCTCGTGATGCGGGCGGGACTCGTAGTACTGAACGTGGAGTCGCGCGGGGCGCGGATTCGCACGCGGCCTGATGCAACGCATGATGAGGTCGTCGAGGCAGCCGCGGCTCTGGCCGAGTGGCATGCGCGTCGTTCGGCGGCAACCCGGCGTCGCGATCTCGTGGTGGATACGATAGACGGCGAGCGGGCGGCGGGATCGCGGTGGGCGGAGGCGTTCGTCGAGGCGGGATTCAGGTCGATGGGGACAGGACTGCGGCATTTGGCGACCGTCGGGCTGGGTCAAAAACAATAATGACTGATATACGCCGGCCGCATACGCGCCGCGGCGATCACATGATGGACATGCGTCCATATATAAATATCAATTGATATAAACGAGATCGTCGGGTTTTAGCGCACGCCCCATCGGTCTGCGGCCCTCCCTTTACGAAATCTTTATGGCCGCCACGCCAATCCTTGTGCCTCCCTTATCCGCTTGGCACTAGCCTATCTGCTGGCCCAGCGACCTTAGCTTTCCGACATGCCGTCCACCTATCGCCGGCTCAAACACGTGGTGTTTGGCCGGCCCTTGCCGAGCGAACGGCTCGAGCATGAGCGCCTGAACAAGAAGACGGCGCTCGCCGTTCTCTCCTCCGACGCCATCTCGTCGGTCGCCTACGCCACCGACCAGATCCTCTTCGTCCTCGGCGGCGCCATCGGCCTCGCCGCCGTCAACTACGTCTTCGGCATCTCGGCCGTCATCGTCGGGCTGCTGGTCCTGGTGGGACTCTCGTATCGCCAGACGGTGTTCGCCTACCCGAACGGCGGAGGATCCTACACGGTTGCGCGCGAGAATCTCGGCGTCATGCCGGGCCTCATCGCCGCCGCGGCCCTGCTTACCGACTACATCCTCACCGTCGCCGTGTCCATCTCCGGTGGCGTTGCGGCCATCACGTCGGCGTATCCCAGCCTTACGCCGCACACGGTGCTGCTCTGCTGCCTCTCGATCATTCTGCTCGCCACGGTGAACCTCCGCGGCGTGCGCGAATCGGGCGCCGCGTTTTCGATTCCGACATACGCGTTCATCTTCATGATGCTCGCGCTGCTGATCACTGGTGCATACCGCACCTGGGGCGGGCACGAGCTCGCTCCGCTGACCGCCGCGCTCAAGATCGATCCTGCCTCAGCGCGCAGCCACCCGGGCATGTCGCCAATCACGGGATTTGCCCTGTTCTATCTCCTGCTGCGCGGATTCGCTGAAGGGTGCGCCGCCATGACGGGGACGGAAGCCATCTCGAACGGCGTCATGGCCTTCAAGGCGCCAGCGCAGAAGAACGCCGCCATCACGCTCGGCTGGATGGTGGCCATTCTCGCAGCGTTCTTCCTGGGCGTCTCGTTTCTGGCGCAACACTATCAAGTAATGCCCACTACGAGCGAGACCGTGCTCTCGATCCTGGGCCGCCACGTGTTTGGCGGCGGCCCGCTCTACTACGCACTGCAATACAGCACGTTCGCCGTGTTGGTGCTCGCCGCCAATACCGCATTCGCCGACTTTCCGCGACTGGCGGGAATCCTTGCGCACGATCGCTACATGCCCCGCCAGCTCGCTGCTCGCGGGGATCGCCTCGCGTTCTCGAACGGCATCGTCTCACTGGCGTTGGTCGCGCTCCTGCTCGTCTGGATGTTCCACGGCGACACGAACGCGCTGGTGCCGCTCTATGCGATCGGCGTCTTCGTGTGCTTTACGCTCTCACAGGCCGGCATGGTGGCGCATTGGCGGAAGACGCGTGAGCCGGGGTGGATATGGAAGGCGTTTCTCAACGGTATCGGTGCCGTCGCCACCGGGGTCGTCTCGATCATCCAGTTGGTGACCAAATTCACCTCGGGCGGATGGGTCATCGCGGTCATCATTCCGCTGATCATCCTGTTGCTGCGAAAGATTCACCGCCACTACGAGGAGTTCGCGGCGGAGATCAGGTTCACCGGACAGAGTCCAATTCATCCGCTGCACCACACCGTCATCGTTCCGGTCAACAGCATCACGAAGGCGACGTCGGGCGCACTCGTCTATGCGACGACCATCTCGGACGAGGTGGTTGCGGTCTACGTCGAGGTGGACCCGCGCGATACAGCGCGCATCGAGTCGGAGTGGGAAGCCTGGGACATCGGCGTCCCACTCGAGGTGGTGAAGTCTCCGTATCGTTCAATTCTGAAACCCCTCGTGGAGTACGTCGAAAACCTGCGGATGGTGACGCCCGGAGAGCTGGTGACGATCGTGGTTCCCGAGATCGTGCCGAAGCGCTGGTGGGAGCATCTGCTCCACAACAAGACGGCGTTGTACATCCGCACGGCGTTTCTCTTCAAGCCCAATGTGGTGGTGACGGCCATTCCATATCTCGTCGGCCACGCATACCGATTGCGTGAGTGGATGGATCACGACGAGGACCTCGATAGCGCGGAGCCGGACGACGACGCCACCATTCGCCATGACAGCGCGTCGTGAGGGGCAGCTTGCCGACGCACGCTCAGGGTTTCAATGCACGCACGCTCGCGGAGTCGGACGAGACGTAATACACCCTTGCGGTGTCGTTCGAGACACAATGTCCGTTCTCGCAACCCGACACACAGGCGGCGACGGCCATCGTGCTGTACACCACCTGTGGCGCGTTGGCATTCGGGACATAGCGTGCAATCGTCGTGTCGCGGCGCAGGAAGTACATGGAACGCGTGCTGTCCTGCGGAATGATGATCAGCCGCACTCCGGTGCCTGGGGATGTCCCACTATCGCGCCAGACGTAGTTGTTGCCGGCGCCGATACCCATCTTGGGATATGCCAGCGTGCTGTGAATGCGCGCCACGATGTAGGTGGATCGCACTCGGCCCGTGGTATCTGTCCGTGTCGCGGAGGCGACCGTGAGTGTTGGCAGCGTGCCGCCAGGGCCCGGCAGTATCGTGTCGGACACCGCCACGGCAGCCTGCTCCATCCCGTACGTGTAGTTCCCGCCGGCTTCGGTCATCATCTCTCCACGTACGTCGCGATTCGTCGCATTGGTGCACGCGATCGCAGCTACTGCCGTCACGAACGCGGCCATTCTGACCACCGGTCCTGGCATACCCTCGAGGCGCATCATCGCTGTCTCCTGGTAACGGGTGAGCTGCGTAAGGAGCTACCGACCCTGCAGATGCTGACGCAATCGATCGATGGGCGGACGGAGCTCGACGTCGGCGTCACTCCACAGCGTGACGGCTGGCCGCGCCCATCGCTCGAACGTGGCGTGGTCCTGCGCCTGCCAGGCCAGCTCGGAGCGAAGCGTCATCGCCCGAACGATTGCGCCGGCCTGCGGCAGAATCTTGATGAGAATGCTGCGCGTGCGGGGGAGCGCGTCGAGCGCAGCATCGAGCTGCGCGATTGCCTCTGCCGTATCGCCGATGGCCACGAGCGTTCGCGCTTGATGAAAGATGCGATCCAGCGTCATGTTGCCCGGCGTCAAGCTCGCCGTGGTCTGCGAGAGCTCGCGACTGGCCTTACGAACTGCGGCGGTGTCATGGCGGGCGAGCGCCATGCGCATCGTAAGAACACGATCGTTTCCGGACGCGATGGCCGTCTTCGACAGCGGCGCGAGCTCATCGTACGCCATGCCGAGTGACATGCGAAGCACCGCGAAGCGAACATCGTTTCGCTGGTCCGACGGAACCCACGTGTCCACCAGACGTGTCACGCGCGCGAATGATGTGCGCAGACTGTCGGCTGGCCCTCCCATCGACGCATATGCGTGCAGCGCAAGCGCCGCCGCCATCAACTCGACTGGTACTTTCGGACGGCGGCCATTGGCGAGGACAAACGGAACGTGCTCGCTGTCGGAGGAGGCGTGTGCGGCCAGTGTGGCCGCCATTGAAGCGTGCCCCGTCAGCATGGCCAGTCCGGCCAGATACCCCGCCTGATATGGTGCCGGCGCAGGCGACGCACGCAACGTCGAATCAGCGAGGGAGCGTGCCGCGCTGACGCTGTCTGTCTTGAGAAGCAGCCGTACCACCATCGCAGACCGGCGTGCTCGCCAATCGGCGTTCTCGGACGCCGCTAACGCCTGGCGAGCCGTCGTAAGGGCAGACAAGAGACTCGCACGCGTTCCGGCGATACTGCTCGCGGCCTCCTGGGCAAGCGCGTAACTCTCGAGTGCGTCACCGCTCGAGGGGAATGCCTTTACCCAGTCCGCCATCAGACTGCGGTACGTCTCGGCAGACCAGAGGACCGCGTCCCGTTCGGTGGCAGGCTTGTTGATGCCAAGGATGGCCGCCGCGAACGGCCGCGGAGCGAAGGCGAGCGTCCCTGCGGCGAATGACGGAAAGGCGGCGAATCTCTGAGAGTCTGCTCCGACGAGCATACCCGGTCGCAGCCTTCCTTCTTCCGCGATGAGCACTCTGCGCGAGAGACGAGAGAATGCCAACCCGCGCTCCGCTGCGTGAAACGACGGCACGAGCACGAGTGCGCGCCGGTACGCGGCGATCGCCGTGTGGAAGCTGCCGCGAAAGCTGTAACCCGTCGAACTTCGGGCATCGCGCACGACGACCGGATCGCGTGCGTTGCAGTCGCCAAGTCCGAACCACGACGCGAAGTCGAGCGAGTCCGTCGCGATCAGCGCACGATAGCGGCGGCATGCGTCTGCCATCCTGCCCTGGGCGAGATCGAGCAGCGCGGCAGCGTGCATCCGGTCCCGCGCCGGCAGCGCGCTCGCGAGCGCCACGGCTCTGAAAGCATGGTCGGCCCACATCGCGGGTTCGTCGCGGCCGCTCCACTCGCGTGCGCGTGCCAGCCACAGATGCGCGTGCGCGTAGGATTCGTCCGCAGCGAGCGCTTCCTCGAACTTTTTTCCCGCGAGGTCGAGATCGAAGTGGTCGACGGCTTCTCGTCCATCGAGGAACGCCTGAAGAGCGACCAGGTTCTTCGTCCCGGTTGCAGCGCCCTCTCGACCTCGCGCTCCACCTACCAGGATGGAATCCGCGAGTGACGTGAATGCATGCTCGAGCTCACCCGCGTCCTTTCCGGCGCGCACCACGAACTGACGACTCGCATTGGGGCCGCGGACGACATCGTACGTCACCGCCCGGATCTCGAGGGAGTCGCCGAGCATTACCACTTCACCCCACGCCAACAGTCCGGCGTGCAGCGTCCGCGCGGCGTCGAGCACTTCCGGAACGGTCCGTGGCCGCTTCCGCGTCCAGACGTCGCTCACGCGCATGTCGTCCACGAGTCGCACGCCGTCCCATCGCGCCATCGCGTCGTGGAGCAGCCGCGCGCAACCGTCGCCATCGAGCCACACGTTGCTCGCGCTGGCCACGTGCCGAAACGGAAACACCGCGTAGGTGGACCGGTCCACCATATCGTCCGACGCGGAGCCACGTACCAGACGCCATGTTGCGCCGCCCGCGAACAACACGACGGCGGCCGCGGCCACCCGGGATCGTCTCGAGAGGAGAGTTGCCGTGCGTGGCGGGTGATGCGCGGCTTCGAGCGCGCGCACGAACGCACCCGCCGAGCCGTAGCGCTTGTCGGGGTCGGGTGCCAGCGCCTTCTCGATGACACGCGCGACGGACCTCGGCGCCGTCTGCCGCAGGGACCGTGTCGCGACAGACGGATTCGAGATACGAGCGGCTCTGGCCGGCGGACTAGCGCCGCGAGGCGGCGGAGATCCCGTCAGCATCTCGTGAAACACGCAGCCAAGTGAGTACAGGTCGCTTCGGCCGTCGAGCTCGCGTTCGCCGGCAGCCTGCTCGGGGCTCATGTACGCCGGTGTGCCGACCGCGAAGCCGACGGCAGTCACCCGCTCCGAGGCGGCCATGCGGATCACGTGCGCGATGCCGAAGTCGGCGACGTACGCGTGGTCGTTCGCCAGCAGAATGTTGGCGGGCTTGATGTCCCGATGGATGATGCCTTGCCGGTGCGCGTAATCGAGCGCGTCGCCCACCTCACATGCGATGCGCACGGCAAGCGGGAGTGGCAACGGCCCTTCGCGCGCGAGGCGGTCCGCGAGCGACTCGCCCTCGACGTATGGCATCACGAAGTACGGCGATTCGTCCCACACGCCGGAATCGTGCAGCGGGATGATGTGTGGGTGCTGCAGGCCGGCGATGGTGCGGATCTCGACGAGAAAGCGCGTCGGCGTGAGCATCAGGTTCGGCTGGAGCACCTTGAGCGCTACCAACCGATCGTGCTTGTCGTCGTGAGCGAGGTACACCACGGCGGCTCCGCCGCGACCGATCTCGCGGAGGATCTCGTACCCAGCCGGAGACGAACCAATGACATCCACGGGCAGCGCCTCGAGGGATCGCGCCGCGAACGAGGAGGGAGAGGCGGCGGCGTTCAGACTGCTGCGGGCATGATGATAGTCTTTTGTGAGGGCGGCGGTAATAGGAGGACGGTAGGTCGGTGGGACGGCGAGCTATTGCACTCTCTACTTACTCTATCCATCAATATCTATTTATATGGGCGACCTTGGCTATGATGCATCATCCTCGCCTCGAGCACCAATGGGCGCCTTCTATATTCAGTCGATCCGTCTCACATCCGATCCGTGTCCGAAGCCCAACCCCGCAACAATTTCATCCGAGAGCTGGTCGCCGCCGACGTCGCGACCGGCCGCTTCGGTCGCCCGGTGGCCACGCGCTTTCCGCCCGAGCCGAACGGCTACCTGCACATCGGACATGCAAAGTCCATCTGCCTGAACTTCGGCCTGGCACAGGAGTTCGGCGGCCGCTGCAACCTCCGGTTCGACGACACCAATCCATTCACAGAGGACATGAAGTACGTCGAGGCCATCCGCCACGACATCCGCTGGCTCGGCTTCGAATGGAGCGAGGAGCGCTACGCAAGCGACTACTTCGACACGTTGTACGAGGTTGCGGAACGGCTCGTGCGCAACGGCGGGGCGTACGTCGATTCACAGGACGAGGAGGCCATTCGGGAGAACCGCGGCACGGTGACCGAGCCGGGGACACCGAGCCCGCACCGCGGCCGTTCCGTTGAAGAAAATCTGGATCTGTTGCGGCGCATGAAGGCGGGCGAGTTCCCCGATGGCGCCCACGTGCTGCGGGCGAAGATCGACATGGCGCACCCGAACATGATCATGCGCGACCCGCTCCTGCTGCGCATTCGGCACGCGTCGCATTACCGGCTGGGGGACGCGTGGTGCATCTATCCGCTATATGACTTCGCGCATGGCCTGAGCGACGCGATCGAAGGGATTACGCGCTCGCTCTGTACGCTCGAGTTCAAGGACAATCGCGACATCTACGACTGGCTCGTGCGCGCCGCGGGATACGAGCATCCGCCGCTCCAGGTGGAGTTCGCGCGGCTCGAACTCGATTACACCATCGTGAGCAAGCGGAAGCTTCTGCGCCTCGTGAACGAGGGGCACGTGACGGGATGGGACGACCCGCGCATGCCGACGATTGCAGGCTTGCGCCGACGCGGAGTGACCCCGGAAGCGATCCGCACCTTTGCGGATACCATCGGGGTGGCGCGGAAACCGGCGCGCGTCGAAATGGCCACCTTCGAGCACGCCGTGCGCAACGACCTCAACATGCGCGTGCCGCGGGTGATGTGCGTCGTGAGCCCGCTGAAGGTGGTGCTGACCAATTATCCCGAAGGACAGGTCGAGGAGCTCGAGGCCTCCTACTATCCGCACGACGTCCCGCTCACGGGGTCGCGGATGATTCCATTCTCGCGTGAGCTGTGGATAGAGCGGGAGGACTTTCTGGAAAACCCCCCGAAGAAATTCTTCCGTCTGACGCCGGGCCGAGAGGTGCGGCTGCGATATGGATATCTCATCACCTGTCGCGAGGTCGTGAAGGACGACCGCGGTCAGATCATCGAGTTGCACTGTACGTACGATCCGACGACCCGTGGCGGAGACGCTCCGGACGGCCGCAAGGTGCAGGGTACGATCCATTGGGTGTCGGCGGCGCGGGGCATCGACTGCGAGGTGCGCCTCTACGACAAACTGTTCACGGTGCCCGATCCGGAGGCAGGTGGCAACGACGACGACTTCACCGCATACGTGAATCCGGAATCGCTCGTCGTGGTGCAGGGCGCGAAGGTGGAGCCGAGCGTGTTGAGCGATCCGGTCGAATCGCGCTATCAATTCGAGCGGGTGGGATACTTCGTGCAGGACGCCACCGACTCGACACCAGCGCGGCCGGTATTCAATCGCACGGTGACGCTCCGCGACAGTTGGGCGAAGGTAAAGCCCCAGGCCTGAAGGTTCCGCTAAGACGTCCGCCAACCGTACGGCCGGGTCCGCTTGTGCCTTCTTGCGACTTTGAGAAGCAACCTGTAGCGTGTGGGTCCCAGGACATTTGACCGCTCTGCGACGAGGTGGGGCGGCGCACGGTTTCGTGCTTCTGACCCCACCCCGCGTCACGGAGTACCGCATGAAGAGAGTCGCCGCACTCGGGCTGCTCGTATCCGCGCTTGCTGCCTGCTCGGATCTGCCGCAGCCCTCCGCCCCGACCGCCGCGCTGCAACCCACCACCGCCGCGCTTTCGAAGGGCGGCGTTCCGATCCCGAACAGCTACATCGTCGTCTTTCGGGACGACGTCCAGGACGTGGACGGCACGTCCGACGATATCGCCGCAACGTCGGGCGGCAAGGTCAACTACAAGTACAAAGCCGCGCTCAAGGGCATCGCGATCAATCTGAGCGCTGCGCAGGCCGCCGCGCTTGCGAGTGATCCGCGAGTGGCGTACGTGGAGCAGGACCAGACGATGACGATCTCCACGGTGCAGAGCGGCGCCACGTGGGGAATCGACCGGATCGATCAACGGAATCTCCCGCTTAGCGGGACATACGTGTACAACGCCGACGGCACCGGCGTGACGGTGTACATCATCGACACGGGCATCAACTTCACCCACACCGAGTATGCGGGCCGCGCCTCGACTGGCATCGATGAGGTCACGGCGGGCGGCACGGCTACCGACTGCAACGGGCACGGGTCGCACGTGTCCGGCACCGTCGGTGGAACGACCTACGGCGTCGCGAAGAAGGTCAAGCTCGTGGCGGTGCGGGTGCTCGATTGCAACGGCTCCGGCAGCACGTCGGGCGTGATCGCGGGCATCGACTGGGTGACCGCGAATCGCGTACTTCCCGCCGCCGCCAACATGAGCCTCGGCGGCGGCTTCTCGTCCACGCTCAACGCGGCGGTAGATCGGTCGACAGCCGCCGGCGTGACGTACGCCATCGCGGCGGGCAACAGCTCCGCGGACGCGTGCAACAGCTCACCGTCGAGCGCATCGACGTCGATCACGGTGGGTGCCACGGACATCAACGACGCCTTTGCGTCGTTCTCGAACTTCGGCAGTTGCGTACACATTCTGGGGCCCGGCGTCAACATCACGTCGGCCTGGATCGGCAGCAACACGGCCACGAACACCATCAGCGGAACGTCGATGGCCACGCCGCACGTGGCTGGCACGGCGGCGCTCTATCTCCAGGTGAATCCCAGCGCGACGCCGTCGGCCGTACGAAGCGCGCTCACGTCGAACGCGACACCCAACGTGATCAGCGGCGTGCCGGCTGCGACGCCCAACCTGCTGCTCTACAGCGGCTTCATCGCGGCGGGTCCGCAGCCGCCGGTGGCGAACTTCACGTACAGCTGCTCGCTGCTCAGCTGCAACTTCGACGCGAGCAGCTCCACGGCCCAGGCCACCGCGACGTACAGCTGGACGTTCGGCGATGCCACGAGCGGCACGGGCAAGACGACGAGCCACACGTATGCGGCATCGGGCTCGTATAGCGTCGCGCTGACGGTCACCGACGCCAACGGCACCAGCACCAAGACACAGACGGTGACGGTGTCCAACACACCGGCGCCACCAGTGGCGAGCTTCACCTACACGTGCAGCGGGTTGACCTGCTCGTTCGACGCCGGGGGCACCACGGGCGCGACGTCCTACTCATGGGCGTTCGGCGACGGCACGACCGGCAGCGGCGTTACGACCTCACACACGTTCGTCGGTCGCAGGAATTACACGGTGACGCTGACCGCGACAGGTGCGGGCGGATCGTCAAGCACGTCGAAGCCCATTACCTGCAACAAGAGAAACTGCTCGTAGCGGGAACCCGGGAAGTGACTGATGGGGCCGACGCAAACCATGCGGCGGCCCCATCGGCCTTCAGGGGACCCACGTGGTGAGCGAGGCCGCGCTGCGGCGCTCCTTCGGCGGCGGAACGACCGCCGGCTCACCCACGTTGAGCACGGCCACGATCCGCTCCCCTTCCGGAACGCCAACCGCTGCGCGCGCGGCCGCGTCGTTCATGATCGCGCCGGTCTTGATGTGCGTGCCGAGTCCGAGAGCCATCGCAGCGAGGGCGATGTTCTGCACGGCCATCATCGTGGCAGCGAGGTCCTCCTCGCGGATTTCGGGATTCGCGTCCTCGACAACCGAGACCGCAATCATCAACGGAAGCGCCGCATGCTCCTCGGCAATCTTGGTGCGCAGCGCCTCAGCAGCAGCGGCATCCTCGAGCTTCTTGGCTTTGCGAGCGCCGAGCGCGGCACCATATGCGTGACGAGCCTGTGGGCCGAGCACGTAGAAGCGCCATGGTTGCGTGAGGCGGTGGTTCGGGGCGGTTACAGCCACGTCGATCATCGCCTCGACGTCGGCGCGGGTGACTTCGTGTGCAGTGAACTGGCGGATGGAGCGGCGGCCCTTCAGGGCCTCGAGCAACGCGATTGGCATGGGAGATATCTAACGACGGTGAACGGTGAACCGTGTCAGCCGCTGTGACGAAACGTTCCGAGCGTCGGTTAGGCAGCCTGTCAGCATCGGACGAGGCTCTCATGTACTCTCCCGCACGACGCGCGAGCGTGGCGCTCTTGATCGTCGTTGCCGGCGCGGGGCGCAGCGACGCGCAGCTCATTTCGCCTCGCACGGTTCCCGTCTTTCAGGACGAACAGTTTCAGCTCTATCCCTCGAGCCGCCCGGGGTTGGGTAGCGTGCGCATCGCGCTCGACGACACCCTCGGGGACGTGTTCGTGAATCCTGCCAAGGCCGTTCGGCTCAGGGGCACGATGGCCGTGGCCGCGCCCTATGGGCATGCCATTTCCGGCGACCGCGGAGGCGGGCGCACGCTGCCCGTCACCGTGCTGTTCGGTACGGAGGACTGGGGAGGCGCCGTGTTGGGCGCCATTCAGCAAACCGACCGCGCCGGTCCCGTGTGGAACCGATCCACGAGCGAGCGCACGGCGACCAACCAATATCTCACGGCATCCATCTCCCGCCGCTTCTCCGACGGAATGTCTCTCGGCGCGAGTGCATTTCACGCCGACCTCTCGGCCGTGGACGGCGTGGATCTGCTCTATGCCGGCAGTGACCGGATCGATCAGTCGGGAAACCTGAACGACTTCAGGGTGGGCGCGCTCAAGGAATGGCAGTCCGGGCACGCCGCGGAGCTGCTCGTCGTCCGCAGCAGCACGCGCATGCGGCATGACGTCCACTTCACCACGTGGGTCTGGGACAGCACGGCCAGACAGTCGCGGCAACGCACTCGGCAGGACATCAATCTCGACGAGACCGACGTCACGGGCCTCCACGCGCAATACATGCTGCCGGTGGGTAGCGAGGGGTGGCGGCTCGGCTTTCTCGGCACCTTGAACTACTTCGACCATCCGAAGATTCCCAACTACGTTCTGCAGAACCTTCCGCGCGACCCCGGATCCACGAGAGCCTACAACGTCGGCCTGGGTGCATCGCGCAATGCGGGCCCGCTCACCCTCGCCGCTGACGTGGTCATGGAGCCCATCACGTCCAACACGTTTGCGGACATGACCGCCGACGTGAAGCGCGCCGACGGCACCGTGATTCCAGCCGGTGAGAAGACCGTGGAGAACCACTTCACCTTCCACAACAGCAGGGCGGCACTCGGTGTGGGGTGGCGCGCCGTCGTGGACAGCGCGGCGGGGACGTCCGTCTCCTTGAACTTCGGCCTGTCGATGTACGCCATCTCGTACGATCTGCTCCAAACCAACAACATCACCAGAACGCTGCGGGCGCAGCACGAGAACTGGGTGGAGAGCGGGCCGACGCTTGGCATCCGCTTCCACATGCGGGATGCCGATGTGTCGTACGCCTTTCGCGCCACGTGCGGCACCGGCAACTGCGACATCGTCCAGGGGGACCGCGTATTCGTCACACCGACCGTGTCTGCGCCGGCGCCGGGCGGAATCATCGCGGCGCCGGCGTCGCCGCTCTTCCTGCAAAGCGGACGCGAGACGAGCCATCACCTGACCGTATCGGTTCCATTTCGGTAGTACGCCTTGCGGGAGAGCTCGAGCGTGGCGTACATGAATCATGCGTCCGCTTCGCCTCAGGTCGGCCCCCCGCATCCGGAACCCAGGCACGCGCGTCGCCTTGCCGTTGGTTCTCGCGCTGTCTGCCGGTGCGCCGCTACTCGTCGCGGGGCACCGCTCACATCCGCCCGCCGTCGGACGAATCGAAGGGCAGGTGCTGCTCTCCACCGCACTGACCACGCGACGGCCCCGGTTCCGCATTTACACAGATCCGGGGCCAGGCGCTCGCCCGCCGGCGCACGAAGCGGACGAGATGCGAAACGTGGTGTTGTATCTCCAGCGCGCGGCCGTGCCAGACGACGCGCGGGGAGAGCGGGCCAACATCACGCAGCGTGACGAGCAGTTTGTTCCACACGTCGTGACGGTCCTGCGCGGAACCACGGTGGACTTTCCAAACGACGACGAAGTGTTCCACAACGTCTTCTCGCTCTCGAGCGCAAAGACGTTCGATCTGGGGCGATACCCCAAGGGTTCATCCCGGAGCGTGGTGTTCGACAGGAGCGGTGTGATCCAGGTGTTCTGTCACATCCACTCGGACATGAGCGCCGTGGTTCTGGTGCTCGACAATCCGTTCTTCGCGGTGCCGGCCGAGAACGGCCGATACGCTATCGAAGGCATTCCGCCGGGCGAGTACACCGTGGTTGGCTGGCACGAGCGGATCAAGCCCGTGACGCGGACCATCCGCATCGTTGCTGGCGAAACCGCGCGCCTCGACTTCAACATCCCGATTCCGCCGGCGAGCGAGGATGGACGCTGACGAGCCAGTGACTCCCGTCGACGCCGGCGGCATTCGCCGGATGGTTGCACGATCGAGCCTGCAAGTGCGCCTGGCTGCGCTCAGCGCTCTGCTCGCGGCGATGGTCATGATCGTCACGTTTTCGGTGCTCAGCGTTCAGGTGCGTCAGAACACCCAGCAGCTGTTCGCGCGGGAGCTGATACACAACGGTCGGACGCTGGTGGCGCTCCAGCATGAGAGTCGCCGCCAACTCGTGCTCACCGCATCGCTCATTGCGGAAAGCCCCACGCTGCACTCCGCGATCTCGACCTATCGCTCCGAGCAGCTTTCGGGCAGCGCCACCGGCGACATTCTGACGAATACCGTGCAGAACGAGGTGCGGCGGCTGGGCGCCAACCTTCCCGGCGGAACCCTGCTGGTCACCGACGAGCGAGGGCGGATTCTCGCGGGGCGCGTGCGGGGCCTTTCAACAACCATGCGCGGGACCGAGCTCGCGAGCCTCCCTGCCGTGCGTAACGCGCTGGACGCGAGCCTCGTCACCAACGCCGACGAGCCATACCTCGATGGTCTCGAGGTGGACGGCCACTACTTTGGCGTGGGAGTGGCACCTCTCATCGTGGACGGGTTCACGATCGGCACGATCGTCGTCGGCGAGCCGGTGGATTCGTCCCTTGTCACCACACTGAAGCGGGACTTCGACGGAGAGATCGTCGTCTCGGCGGGCGAGCGAATCATCAGTGCAACGCTGCCAGACAGCATCGCGAGCATTGCCGCGCGTGAGCCTGGCAACGCAGAACGTGCGCTTGCGCTTGGGCCGGAGGAGTATCTCGCGGCCATCGTCCCGATCGGGAAGACACAGCGTGGCACTCCGCTGCGCATCACGCTGCTGCAACCGTTGACTCCTACGGTGAAGTTGCTGCGCGATGCGCTGTTGCGCGATTTTCTCATCTACGGCCTGGCCGCCGTCATCCTCGCCGGACTCGGCGCCGCGGCGCTGACGCGCTCCGTTCTGCGTCCGTTGCGAGCGTTCATTCAGTTCATGGGGCGCGGCGCGGAACGCGAGCGTCTGGACGAATCGTTCGACGCGACCGGTGCCGCGCGCGAGATCCGCGCGCTCAACGAGTCCTTCAACCAGCTCATGGCTGCGCTCAGCGGAAAACGCGTCGAGCTGGAGCGCCGCGGTTCAGAGCTTGCCGCGGCCACGGAAGTGCTGACCGACGAGGTGCGGGAGCGCGAGCGCGTCGAGCGCGCGCTCCGTGATAGCGAGGCGCAACTGCGTCAGTCGCAGAAGTTGGAGGCGATTGGAACGCTGGCGGGCGGTATCGCGCACGACTTCAACAACATGCTGACGGTCATCTCCGGCTTCACGCAGCTTGCGATGAGCAGCCTGGGTCAAGAGCATCCCGTGACGGCCGACCTGAAGCAGGTGAGCGATGCCGCGCGAAGTGCGGCGACACTCACGCATCAACTGCTTGCGTTCAGCCGGAAGCAAGTGATGCAACCGAGGGTGCTCGATCTCGAGATGATCGTGAGCAACATGGAAGGGATGCTGCGGCGTCTCATCGGCTCGCGAATCACCCTGGAGGTATCTCACGACGGGGCGCCGGCCCGGGTCAAGGCCGACCCCGGCCAGCTCGAACAGGTTCTTCTCAACCTGACGGTGAATGCGCGCGATGCCATGCCCGATGGGGGCGAGTTGCATATCGTCACGGGGCATCGATCAGCTGCCAGCGGCGCAAATCAAGTCATGCTCCAGGTGCGCGACACGGGAATCGGGATGTCGGAGGAAGTGCGGGACCGGATCTTCGAGCCCTTCTTCACCACGAAAGAAGTTGGGAAGGGTACGGGCCTTGGTCTGGCGACGGTCTACGGAATCGTGGCGCAGTCCGGTGGGTCCATCGAGGTGGACAGCGCGCCAGGACGCGGCACGACGTTCACCGTGGCGCTGCCTCCGATCGCGGAAAGCGTAACACACACTCCGGTCGACTCCATGGCGGCGGTGCTTCCGCGCGGCGCGGAGTCGATCCTGATTGTGGACGACGAGGAGGCAGTACTCGACCTCGCGCGCCGAACGCTCGAGAGCTGCGGGTATTCCGTTCGCGTCGCCCGCAATGGGGTCGAAGCCCTTACCATGGCCCGTGGTCCGGAGCGGATCGACGCCATCGTGACGGATGTCATCATGCCGAATCTCAGCGGCCCGCAAATCGTGGAGCGGTGCCTGGTGAGACATCCTGAGGCGCGCGTCGTCTACATCACCGGATACTTCGATGATGAGATCGTCCGCCTCGAGGTCGACGAAGAGGTGCGCCTCGTACGGAAGCCGTTCACGCCGGCAGAGCTGGCCCGCACTGTACGCTCTGCGCTCGATTCACCAAGGACGTCCGCCACGTTCCATGGCTCATAGCGTCATCGCGCGGCGCCGCGCGCTGGTGTTTGTCTTCCTGGCCCTTTCCGGCACACCACGAACGGTGTGCGCGCAGGGTGGCTTTCTGTGGCAAGGCATCGTTGACGTCGAGGCGTGGAAGACCGATTCGGCATCCAACCTCCTGGCCCGCGGCAGCGGGCACCCGAGTCTCCTGGGACGCATCGATACCTGGGCCGCGGCAGAACCGCTCCGCAACATCGTGTTCTTTGCCGAGGTCCTCGGCGAAACCGGTCCGGCGCGCATCGAGGCGGGGAGCGAGATCTACTTCAAGCGAGGTGGCGTACGATTCTCGCCATCAGACGCATTCACGCTGGAAGGAGGCAAGATTCCTCAAGTCGTGGGGACATTTTCGTCGCGGCAATTATCGACACGCAATCCACTCATCGGAACGCCGGATGGATATGCCGCCACGTACTCGTACGGTGCACGCGTGGATGGCAGTGTCGGCGTGCTGGATTATCGCGGCGGCGTGGAGTCGCTGTCCCTCTGGCGAGAAGGGTACACTCCGCAGCCCGGGAAATCCCTGCATCCGGCAGTCGGACTTGGCGTTACGCCCATTGCCAGCGTGCGCCTCGGGGCATCCGCCATGCGCGGCCCGTATCTCAGCGACGCCTTCTCGGATCAGCAATTGAAAGGTCAGTCGTGGCGAACCTATCGGCAAACGATCATCGCCGGCGACGCCAGAGTGAGCATCGACTACCTCGAAGTGCACGCCGAGGTCGCGCGAAGCACCTACGACGTCCCGGGGCAGTCCGCCACGAGCAATGGCTTGCAATACTACGTGGAGTCGAAGTACACCGTCATGCCGCGTCTCTACGTCGCCGCCCGCTACGAGCGCAATGACTACCCGTTCATCGGCGCCTTCGGGCCGAACTGGGTGGCGAACAACAGCATCGTGAGCGACGGAGAGGTCGGCGGCGGATTCCGGCCGGCTGCCAGCACGCTGGTGAAGTTGACCGTACGCAAGGACCACCGCGCACCGAACGCAAGGCCGTCAGCTCCGCATGATGCGGGGTATGCCGTTGCCCTGCAGCTCTCGCAGGCGTTCGATGCGCTCGAGCTGATCACGCGCGGACCCTAGCGCGATTATCGTTCGGCATGGCACTTCGCGTCGCCGGATTCCCATGCAGCTGAAACAGGCGATTTTCCGCGCCGCACGCTCGGCGGGCATGTTTTCCATCCTGCGGGACAGCCCCTGGCGTCGCCGCCGGCTGCTGATCGTGTGCTACCACGGCGTGTCGATGGACGACGAGCACGAATGGTCGCCGTCGCTCTACGTAACGCAGGACCGGTTGCGCGCGCGACTCCAGGCGCTTCGCGACGGAGGATACACGATTCTTCCCCTCGCCGATGCCACCGAGCGTCTTTACGCCGGCACGCTGCCGCCGCGAAGTGTCGCCCTCACGTTCGATGACGGCGCGGTCGACTTCGAGCGACGCGCGCTGCCCGTGCTCCGCGAATTCAACGCACCGGCGACGCTGTACCTGACCACGTATTACTGCCTGCACCGACTGCCGGTGTTCGATACCGTGCTGTCCTACGTGCTGTGGAAGGGGCGCGACAGCGGCGCCGATCTCGCGTCCATCGTCGGATCTGCGCAACCCATGCCGGTCTCGCCGGACAGTGAACGCAACGCCACGCGGCAGCGGCTGCGCGAACATGCAGCGGCTCTCGGACTGAGTGCCGGCGAAAAGGATGTCCTCGTCGCGCGCGTTGCCGGCCGTCTCGGCGTGAACTACGACGCCATCAAGGCACGGGGAACGCTGCAGATCATGGCGCCCGACACCGTTCGTGGGCTGCCGGGCGACCTGGTAGACGTACAGCTCCACACACACCGCCACCGGACACCCATCGATCACGACCAATTCGTGCGAGAGATCCGGGACAACGACGCGGTCATCCGCGAGCTCCGCATCGGAGCGCCCGCTCCGACGCACTTTTGCTATCCCAGCGGGGACTACCACGGTGAGTTCTTCGATTGGCTGCATGAGTGCCAGGTGCAGTACGCAACGACGTGCGTGCCCGATCTCGTATCGAGGGACGCGTACCCGCTGTTGCTGCCGCGCCTCGTGGATACGATGGAGCAGTCGGCACTGACGTTCGAGGCGTGGGCGAGCGGCTTCGCGGCGTTGCTCCCAAAACGGCGAGCGTTCCGCCTGGATCCGGAACGTCTTACGGTTGGCGAGGCAGTGCGGGGATAGCGTCGTACCAGCGACTCGCTCTGTGTCTTAGCGACGACCACACGTGAGTTTTGTACAAATCGTCCTCGGCAGCATAGCGAAGTCACGCGAGCGTAATCAATGCAGTGCTCGACACGGCAGAGTGTTGACATACATAGTGGCAGTCATGTAATCTGCTTCAGTGGTGTTCTCACACCGAACTCAAGGCAACCATGAAAGCCGAGGACCTCGAGTCTCTCCGATCTGAAATGAGAGAGGGATTTCAGACTGTCAATGCGCAGCTCGGGAGGCTCGACGACGGACTGCAGGCGGCCAATGCGAGGCTCCAAGGTTTGGAGACGACCGTCGCGGGGCTCGACGGAGGATTGCAGACGCTTACTGCAAAGGTTGACGATGGCTTTGCAGATATGCATCAGGCGCTGCATGGCCTCATGTTCAAGCTGCTCACGCCATCGGAGATCAATGAAATACGGTCGCAGATGAAAAGCCCTCCAGAGATGAAGACCTTTCCCTTCTGGGCCATTCGGTAGCTGCCGGGTATGGTCGGCAGCGGGCACGGTCAGGTGAGCTCGCGTCCCTTCGTTTCAGGGATCGCCACCCAGGACAATGCGCCCAGCAGGTAGGCGGCGCCCGCGACGAGAAAAGCCACGCTGAATCCTCGCGTGGTTGCCACGCTGCCCACGGTAAATGGTGCAGCCGCGCTTGCCACTCGGCCAATGTTGTACGTGAAGCCCTGCGCTGTCGCGCGAATGGACGTCGGATAGATCTCAGCGGTGACTGCGCCAAAGCCGCTGAAGAATCCCGTTCCAAAGAATGCGACGAGAGGACCGAGCAGAAGAAGGACCAGGGGCTGCCGCGTCGCTCCATAGAGGGGGAGCAGAATGCTCGCCATCACGAGATACGCGATGTAAACGCGTTTGCGCCCCACCCGGTCGGTAATGTAGCCGAAGGTGATGTAGCCGAACCACATGCCGACCTGCATTGCCACGATGAGCCAGGACATGACCGTGGTGTCGAGGCCGATGCCGCCCTGCGCGCGCGGCAGCGACAGATAGGCCGGCACCCAACCGTTCAGGCCCCACCAGCCGAACAGCGCGCATGCATTCATGAAGGTCACGGCCGCCGTGAGGGGAAGCATGCGGCCGCGAAACATGTCTGCAAAGCGCGCGGGCCGCGCATGGCCTGTCGCCGCCGTGTCGCCGGACGCCGCGCGCCTCGAGAGCCATACCTCCGGCTCCTTCACGTTGCGCTGCACCCACACCGTGAACAGTGCGGGAAGCACACCGACGAAGAAGACGGCACGCCACCCAAAGCGTGGCAGCACGATGCTCACGACAATGGCCGCAGCCGCGAAGCCGATTGCCCATGAGCCCTGCATGAAGCCAAGCGCGCGACCACGAACGCGCGACGGCCACGTCTCGGAGACAAGCGCTGCCCCACTCGCCCACTCGCCTCCCATGCCGAGTCCGAGCAACGCACGGAAGACGGCAAACTGCCAGAGCGTCTGCGAGAATCCGCAGGCGGCAGTAAAGGCGGAGTAAATGAGCACGCTCGCCATGAGTGCGCGCGTGCGACCATAGCGGTCGGCGACGTGCCCGAAGAGCAGCCCCCCCGCCGCGCCTCCAAGCAGCGTGATCGATCCCAGCGCGCCGGCCTGCGCCTTCGTGAGCCCGAGATCCGCGATGACGGATGCGAGCGTCAGCGAGAAGAGCATGACGTCGAACGCGTCGAGCGCCCAACCGAGCGACGCGGCGATGAGCGCGCGCCGTCCTTCGAGCGTGCCCTCCTTCCACCAGCCGAACAGCCCCACGGCAGGCGCGGATTCGTCGACGACCGTGGTCGTCATTGACCGCGGGCGCTCAGGGGACGTTCACCGGCGCCGGTTCTCCGGCCGCGAGCGCCTTGAGCCACGCCGTTGAACGCACCGTGAAGGGCATCATCTGCGCGGGAGACGCGAGATGATTGTGCGGCGTGTCGAGCATCGGCGCAGCCTCTTTCGGGCCGGCAAGCTGATTGAAGGTCGTCCACTGCCCTATGGCGGGGGTGACGTCGTCGATGAATCCAATGGCCATGAGCGTCGGCGCCTTGATGTGGGACGCGAAGTTCGTGACGTCGAAGTACGGTGCCGTCGCAACGACGCCGGGATTGTTGGTGTCCCAGAAGGGATAGCCTGGCATGCGCCCGTGCATCGCGCCGAGCGCATCCGAGCCTGCCGGCACATTGACGACCACCGCGGTGACCTTTGCATTGAGTCCCGCCACGGCAATGCTCTGCTGTCCGCCCATGCTGGTGCCATTGGCGACGAGAATGCGACCGTCCCAGTCCGGACGACTCGCGAGATATTCCACCGCACGATAGTCGCCAAGATACATCTGGAGGAAATAGTTGTGGTGGCGGTCAGTGTTGTTGAGTGACGCATACTGACGGATCATCGCCGGAAGCGCATCGTAAAATGCCTGGGGCATGTCCGAGGGCACGTCATGGGGCTCGACGTTCATGGCCAGCCATCCCTCGGCGGCGCGATCGGTCACCCATGCTCGCTGAAGCGGGTACGGCGGACTCGCCCACTGCATGATCAGCAGCGCGGGAAACTTGCCGGCGCGTTTGGGTTTCGCGATCTGTCCGTACACGTGCGCGCCGCCGATGTTGTCCAAACGCACAGTGGCATACTCGATATCCGGCGACCCGCTCTCCTTGGGCGTGAGTACGGCATGCATCGGAACGCGCTCGAGCTGCGCGATTTCCGATGCCCAGAAGCTGTCGAAATCGGCCGGTGGTGGAATGACGGGCTGGATCTTCGTCGGCTCGACCGCGGCTGCGACGCGCCAGCGGCCCGGGCCGCCGGTATTTGGAGTGCCAAAGGGCTGCACAGAGCCCCGTGGGGGAGTAATTTCCGCGATCACCACTCCGGGCGACGAGAGCGACGTCTCGATGCGCGCCGGCCCGCGGGCCAGATCGAGCGCGCCGGAGCTAATCATGCGCGCACCATTCTCCTTCACCACGAACGGGTAAGCACCGGGCGACGCCCGCTGCCCCTCGGCGAGCGTGATCGTCCAGCCGATGACGGCGCCGACGGAATAGATGTCCGAGCGCACGTCGGGCGTGATGACAAGCTGCTGGGCACGGAGGATCGGCGCCACACAGAGCAACGACAGCGCGAGACGGAACATGCGCGATCCCTCGCGCGCGCTCCCTTCACTCAACCGCATGCGCTCACAGCCCCTTGGACCCGAGCCACTGGGCCGAGTAATCCGCCAACTCCTGCCAGCCGTGATCGAGCGCCAGTGAGTGTCCGCGGCCGGCGAACTGCTTGAAATCCGTTACGGCCGCCGACTTTCGGTAGACGCGCAGCGTGCTGCGCACGAGCACCGGTGGTACAATGTGATCGTTCTCGCCGGACACGAGCAACAGCGGACCACGAGTCGCGTTGGCGGCATTCACCGTCGTGGCCGACGACGGATTGAAGGTCGCCGTGGCTGCCTGGAACAACGGCCGCCCAGGTGCAGGCATGGCGTACCGGGCGTACAGCTCTTTCGCCTCACGCTCCGGGACAGCGTTCGCGAACCCGTACCGGAACTGTGACTCGGTCAACGATACCGCGCGCGAGAAGTTCAACGGGTTTCCAAGCACGGGAAAGGACGCGCGCAGTGCGGAGAACGGAAGCTCCCAAACACCGCGAACCGGTGCGGGATCGATTGCGATGGCGGCGGAGCCGAGATCGCGGCCGAGCAGCTTTTGAACGAGAAGTCCGCCGAAGGAATGGCCGATGAGAACCGGCTTCACCGGAAATCGCTTCAGCTGTTCCGCAATGTGATTCGTGATTTCCCCGACGCCGAAGCCCGCGACCGCCTGTGGATTGCGTCGAGTTGCCTCGGCGGACTCTCCGTCGCCGGGCCAGCTGACGGCGTGGGTCTCGTACCCGTGCTGCCGAAAGTACTCCTGCCAGTTGTGCCACGACTCGGCGTGCAGCCACAGGCCATGGACGAAGACGACAGGCGGCCTGCCACTCGCGGTGGTTGTGCTCGTACCCATGAGTTCCCCCGGGGTTACTCGTTCGCCTCGCTGCGCAGTATCCGCGCGAACACGCCGATGTCAATGTTGCCGCCGCTCACGAGGCACACGACTCGGCCGCCGGGCTGGCTGGCGTCGAGCGCGGCCGCGAGGGGCGCGGCACCCGCGCCTTCGGCCACGACTCGCACGCGCTCGGCGAGCGTGCATACGGCGGACTCCACCTGTGCGACGCTCACCACGCGTGTACCCGCCACGAGATTCTTGATGAGGGGCCACATCTCGGCCGAGACTGCGGCGGATCCCATGCCGTCGATGAACGTGCGCGTGACCTCTACCGTCGTGGGCTGACCCTTCGCGAACGATGCCGTGAGGGGCGCTGCCGTCTCCGCTTCCACCGCGTACACTTGCGTCGCAGGGCTCAATTCCCGCGCGACCGCCGCAATGCCCGCGATGAGGCCGCCGCCACCATATGGAACAAAGATGGAATCGACACTGTCGAGCACCTCGAGAATCTCGAGCGCGATGGTGCCGTTGCCCGCCATGACCGCCGGGTCCGCGAACGGGTGGATGAACAGTCCATCCACGCCCGGATGGCGATGTTCCACGAGCGCCTGCCACCAGACGTCAAACGGAACCTTTGTGACTATGCCGCCAAGGCGCTCGATGGCGTCGGTCTTCGCCCGCGGGGCATGTTCCGGCACGATGACGCGGCAGGGGATGCCAAGCTCACGCGCACACCATGCGACGCCCTGCGCCATGTTGCCGGCACTGGCGGTATAGACGCCGCGCCGCAGTGCATCGCGTCCGGCAAGTGCCATGGCGTTCGCCGCGCCGCGAATCTTGAACGAGCCGATGGGCTGAAGGTTCTCGAGCTTGAGGTGCGTGTCGTGCGCGAGATCTGCCGGCACGCGCAGCAGTGGAGTTCTGACAGCGATGCCGGCAATCCGGTCTCGCGCGCGGCGCACGTCATCGAGCGATGGTGGCGCGAGAGTCCCTGTCACGTCAGTACCGATAGATGAATGCAAGGTACGGTATCGCGACCGCGGCGGAGGTGACACCGAATAGTGCAGCGTCCACCGACAGTCGTTCACCGATGAAGCGCACACCGCCCGACCACAGGGCGCCTCCGTTCGACAGATCGGCGTAGTTCTCCGTCACCAGCGAGATGCCCTTCGACACACGCGTCGTGCCACCCACCATGAGCAGAGAGGCTCCAGCCTTCTTGTTTCCGTATCCGACCCCGCCACCAACCGTAAGGCTGTTGTCCTCACTGCCGAGTGTCGCGACACCGTATCCTATGCCGACTGGCGATTGAGCCACCAGCCATTTTGCACCCGCGATCAGCGCCCCGACAGCGACGTTCACGTTCGGGCTCTGATAGACGCCCACCTTCGGCGTGACATAGAATATCTGGTCCGCGATTCCGACGCCGGGAAAGACTGATGCTCCCACGCCCATGCTAATCTGATCGGTGATGCCAAACTGAAAGCTCGGGAAAAAGAGCTCCGCCTCGGTGAAATAGGTCTCGTCGGACCGCATCATCCGCCCCGTAGGCGCGAAGAGCAGCCGTGTGCGGCTGGGATCCTCGGGCCACAGGCCTTCCTCGTGCAAGCCGCTCCGATGCACCAGGCGCACCGAGATGATAGTCGATCGAGGAATGGTGGATTCGCCCACGGCTGACGCGAATCGCACGGAGCTGGATGTCACCTCCAGCACCCGGCCAAGCAGCGTCGATCCATCGCGCAAGGTGATTTGCGCCACCATGCTATCGGGCGTCGGGCGTAGCTCGACGCGATCCTGCGCTTGCGCGCGCATGATCGGCAGGAGGAGAACCAGCCACAACGTCCAGATGTGGCGTCGCACGCGGTCGTTCGAAACGGTGACCACGGCGGCTGTCATTCGCAGAGCAGGACGGAACATGGGTCGTCTCCAGTTCGGATCCTTCGTTGGCGCGCCCGATTGTCGGTCGATGCCACGTCGCCGAACGTCCCCGTTCGTTGACGCGACATCATTGTCGGGTCGCGCAACCCCCTCCGCCGTCGTGCGAATGACGTAGTCACCGCCCCGGTTCGACGTAGCTCCGAGCTGCGCCCGGGTCTACGTACCGGTCTTGACCGTCCGTCGCGAAATCAGGTCGGCATGTATCGCGCAACGGCCATGGCGAGCGTGGCCAGGATCAGCAGCGCAGCTACCACACGCAACGCAGTCATCATTCTTCCCTGCAAGCGCTCCATTTCCGCCTGCTGCTCCGGGGTGGGTGACCCACCTTGTGCCTTGATCTGCGCGCCGATAGCACCCAGCCGTCTCGCTGTGGGTGCGTTGACGGCCATGCCGCTGATCACGGCGAGAATGGCCAATCCTCCGCCCAAACCGAACGTGCGACCGGGACCGGAGTGCATCCACACGCTGCTGAATCCCGCAGAGTCGTTCCAGTAGAGCGCGAGCCCCGAAAGGATGGCAAGAATCGGCACCACCATCATGAAGATGGGAAGCTTCCGGACGTTCGTGAGATACGCCATGGCCGGACCGCTTGCCGGACCCAACGTCTTCAGGGTCGGCATGAGAAACAGCACGAGAAACAGAACGGCGCCCAGCCACACTGCGCCGAAGACGATGTGGATTGCGCGGAACAGCTGGAGAGTCGTCGGTGACATCGGGTGGTTGTCGGAGTTTGGGATGAACCGCGGGGATACTATCGCAACACGGCCTCGTCGTCGTGCCGGCTTGCTTCCATCTGTCGCATGACCATGTCGTAGTAGCTGCCGCGCGCCCGCATCAGCTCCTCGTGCGTGCCACGCTCGACCACTTCACCTTCTTCCATGAGAAGGATCATGTCGGCGCGGCGCACGGTCGAGAGCCGGTGCGCAATGACGAACGTGGTCCGGCCGGCGAGCAGCTCCGCCATCGATGCCTGGATGAGTTGCTCGCTCTCGGTGTCGAGGTTGCTCGTGGCTTCGTCAAGGATGAGGATCTGCGGACGCGCGAGCACCGCCCGCGCGATGGCGAGCCGCTGGCACTGGCCGCCCGAAAGCTTTACGCCGCGCTCTCCCACGAACGTATCGTAACCTTCCGGCAGCCTGACGATGAATTCGTGGGCATTCGCACGGCGCGCGGCGTCCTCGACCTGTTCGTCGGTCGCGTCGTGGCGCCCGTACGCGATGTTATCGCGCACCGAGCCGTCGAAGAGAAAGACTTCCTGCTGCACGATCGCGAGAAGGTCCCGATACGACGCGAGACGGAACTCCCGGATATCGGTTCCATTGAGCAGAATGCGCCCGCGCGTGGGATCGTGGAAGCGCGCGACGAGGTCCGTGACGGTCGTCTTGCCCGCGCCGCTCCGGCCCACCAGCGCGACCACATGCCCGCTCGGCACACTCACATTCAGGTTGCGCACCACAGGGCGTCCGGCACGGTACTCGAACTCGACATTCTCGAATGCGAGATGCTCGAGCACGCGCGGTGCGTCCGTCGCATCGGGAAGGTCGGGCTTGTCGTTCTCCATGGCGAGCACCTCGAACACGCGCTCCATGGCGGCGAGCGAGCGCTGGAGCTCGGAGAACGAATTCACGATGTTCCAGACGGGATTGAGCAGCAGGAACGTGTACCACTGAAAGGCCATGATGTCGCCGATGGAGGCGCGGCCCTCGAGATTCAGACGCCCGCCATACCACACGATCACGACGTTCACGGCGCCGAGCAGCAGTCCCCAGGCCGTCCAGATCACCATCTCGCGCCGCTGCGCGAACAGCTCCTTTCTTAGAACCGTGTGGCGCCCGCGCATGTAGTCCAGCAATTCGTGCAGCTCGCGCCGGAATGCACGCACGATGCGAATGCCGGAGAACGTTTCGCCAACCCGACCGTCGATCAGCTCCGCATCCTTGCGCAATGACCGATAGATGGGCCGGATACGCCGCGCCGAGATGAAGCTGATGACCATGATGCCGGGGATGATGGCCATGGCGGTGAGCGCGAGCCGCCAGTTGAGCGCCATCAGGATGAAAATCGCGATCACCAGCCGGATGATGGACACGGCCGGCGACACGATCGCCATCTGCAACAGCCCGGTCGTGGTATCGACGTCGCCGGTGAGGCGAGACAGGATTCCGCCGGTCTTCATGTCCCACAGCCGCGGCAGCGGCAGATGCAGCAGGCGCTCGAACAGCGCCCGTCGCAGCGAGAGCATCACTTTCGTGTTCAGCAGTCGCTGACGGTTGTCCTTGTATGCGTTGAGGAGGTTCGTCGCGATGATGACGACGAGAAACAGCATCCCCGCCCCGTTCAGACGTTTGACGCGGTCCGCCGCGGCGAGCCCGGACTTGAGGAGCACGCGGTCGACGATGAACCGCATGAAGAGCGGCTCGAGCATCTGGAGGCCTGCGACTGCGAGCGCGAGCAGCACGAACCAGAGGACGCCCTTGCGATGCGGCCTGAGCCAACCGAGATACTCGCGGAGGTACTGCCGCCGCTTGAGCCGCCGCTCGCCAGGCGGCGCACTATCGGTCGCTACGGCCGCTCGGTTGCCATTGTCCGCGTCCACGATGTCGTCCAACCGCCTGCGCCGATAATCCTCGACGAATGCGAGGTAGCGGTGGCGTGACGAACGAGGGCGTGATGGCATGCGGCGCGGGATGCCAGCAGGTTGCCCACGTGCGGGCGGAGGCGCAAGTCTGTCGGGCTTCCGGTGCTACTGCCCGGGGTGGTACTGACGCTCCGTGTGCCCCGCGAGCTGCGAGCGGTAGAAGTAGACATCGCGGAGATTTCCCGCGGCGTAACGGTCTGCCTGGTCGTTGAAGTGCTTCGATGTGGGGTGGCCACTCTCCCCACCGGCGGACACGGCACGCGCACGGACACTGTCGCCGAACTCCACAACGGCGAGAAAGCTGTTGCCACTCGTCCCATAGTACTTCTTCGTGCCATTTGCGGGACGAGCACCGAACGCGGCGAGCGAGCCCCAGCGAGACGACGTGAAACCGACCGGAATACTCGGTGCCGCATCGTTGAACGGTTGCACGATGTCGCCGGTGAGACGTTGGAAACGGTTGATGTCGCCCCACGGTGTCTTCCAGGTTCCGTAGTCCGCTACAAGTCGATCGGACGCCGTCGCCAACGCACGCAGCTTCGCTTCGGCCGTGGTGCCGTTGGCGAGGAGTGTGTCGCTGGACGTCCACGAGGTACGCGCGGCCGGAAGCGAGTGCAGAAGCTCATCGCCCCAGAACAGGGCAAGCGTCGTGGGCACGGACGTAGCAGACCAGCGATGGTCCCACGCGCGAAGCAGCGCGATCTGCTCCTTTACCAGCGACTTGAGCGAGTCCGCCGTCGTGGGCGCATCGTACGCCGCGATCAGGGAGGGCACGAGGACATCGAACGACGGAAGCCACGTGTCGAACGCTGCGTCGATGACACCCTGGGGTGTGAATGGCTTCCGTACCGAGAGCACTCGCAGTGCATGGACGCCGCGGGGACTCTCGCTGCCGTTGTCCATGTACTTCGGAAAGGTGCGCGGCTGCGGACTGTTGGAACCTGCAGCGGAGTAGGGCCAATTGTTCGTGTTGTAGACCCAGCCATTGGGCGGATTCACCACGAGAGGGCTCTCGTCCACCGAATGAAGCCCCTTCCACTCCGTCGCGGGATTGCTGCCGTCAACGGGCTTCCGCCAGTCGAACGACGTATCGCGCTTCGGAATGAAGTTCGCGTGGAAGTACGCGACGTTGCCCTCCGCATCGGCGAAGATCGTATTGTTGGACGAGTTGGTGTGCAGGTCCATGATCTTCTTGAACTCGCGATAGTTCCGTGCCTTGATGCGCGAGTACGACTGCGTCAGTGCCTTCACCGGTTCCTGCATGAGCTTGACGGCGATCCACTTGCCGTCCGCCGCACGCACGATGGGGCCGTGGTGCGTACGAAAAACCGTGAACTCCCGCTTTGACATGCCGCCCGCGGCCCTGTACGGCACCACGATGCGCTGCATCGTGACGGGACGCTCCTCACTTCCATAGCGGTACACGTAACCGTCGCCGCGCTTCACGATCCTTTCGGCGTATTCGTCCATGTCGTCGCCATTGGACGACGTGTGCATCCAGCCTGCGCGATCATTGAACCCCTGGTAGACAAAGAATTGTCCCCAGGTAAGTGCGCCATATGCGTTCAAGCCTTCTTCGCTCACGAGCTGTGCTTCGGCGCGGAAGAAGAACGACGTGTGCGGGTTGATCCACAGGATCGCGTGATGGCTCGCGGTGATCGACGGGGCGAGCGCGAAGCCGTTCGACCCGGTGGGTTCGCGCAGCGGTGCCGGTTGCGGACGACCCGATGCGCTGTCACCGGCGTGAGTGCCGTAAAAGCGCTCGAGCTCGCGAAGGGACACGTTCTCGATGTCGCCGCCGATGCTCCCTTCGCTGAACGTGAGCGCCATCCACGGCTCGAACCTCGTGATGACGCGCGGCTTCACGTCCGGATGCGTGGACAGATAGTAGTTGAGTCCGTCGGCCCACCCATCCATGAGCGACTTGAGCCAGGCGGGACTCGACCTGTACTTCACCTTCATGCTGTCCGGGTCGATGAACAGCTTCATGCGGAGATCGCGCCAGATCTCCGCCTCACCCTCGGCTTCCGCAAGCCGGCCTTGCGAGTTGATGAAGTTGGTCTCGATGCGGTTGAAGTCGTCTTCGGCCTGCGCGTACATCAACCCGAAGACGACGTCGGCGTCTTTCTTTCCGTACACGTGCGGGATGCCCCAATCGTCCCGAACGATGGTCACTCGCTTCGCGGCGGCCTGCAAACGAGCGGCGTCCGTATCGGCGGCATCGGCTTGCGCGCAGGCAGCAATAGCCGCCAGCAACAACGGAAGAAAACGGTGCATGATGTCAGGTGAGCGTGTGAGCGTTACTTCGTCTTCTGATAGGTGCCCATGAGCTGCGCCTGTGCCACGATGTGTCCCTCCATGGCCGCCATGAGCGCGGACTTCGACGGTTTGCGGAGGTCGCCGAGTACGGTGTCGAGCGCGTAGAGCTTGAAGAAGTAGCGGTGCCGGCCGATGGGCGGGCACGGTCCGCCCCACCCCGTGCGCTTCCAGTCATTCGTTCCTTCGCGCGTGCCAGGCGGGACGCTGCTCGACTTTCCTTCCTCGATGGCCGAGACGGACGCCGGAATGTCGTACAGCACCCAGTGCACGTACGTCATCTTCGGCGCCTTGGGATCCGGTGCATCCGGGTCGTCCACGATGAGCGCATAACTCTTCGTGGTGGCGGGCGCGCCCTTCCACGCCAGCGGCGGCGACGTATCACCGCCCTCGCACGTGTACTTCGCCGGTATCGCGGCGCTGTCGCCGAAGGCGGACGACAAGATGGTGAAGCTCATTGCAGGTGCTCCGGTGGTGGATGACGTGGTGCGTGTCTTTGGCGGCGCAGCGCGCTCGTTCGACTCCCCACACGCCGTAATGACGAAGAGGACGGTGCACGCGCACGCGAGTCGGGAGATCATCATCCCATCAGAGTATGCGATCCCGGCTGCATTTGCGACGGCGAAGGAACGCCGATGCCGTTGTGGCCGCTACAGTGACGGATGTTTCCCAACGGTCTCGTCGTGCATCTGAAAGAGGTGTGCGACGGACAGCACCTTGTCATCATTGTAGAGATTGCCTGTGATCACTGCGCCGATCGGTTGTGGATTGAGTGGCGCGGACGGAGCTGACGGCGAAGGCGCGGGTGCGGCGGGCGCCGCCGATGGAGCTGCACCAGGAGCCGCCGCCGGACGTGCCGCGGCAGCAGGCTGCTGCGGGACATCGAACTTGTAAGGGACGACAACGCACGGATGGCCGGTCTGCGCGTTCGGCGCGATGTCCGCGCCCGGCCCCGCAATGAACATGTCCAGATCCTTCATGAACTCCGCCCACTTCTGCACGAGCACATAGCGACGTCGCTGCTGATTGACGTACTCGTATGCGCGTGTGAGCCGCCCGCCGACAAACCGTGGGTTCCAGTTCGCCGGAGCCATGGCATCAGCGGGAACGCCGGTCGCGCCGTCCACACCCGGGAATGGTGTGCCCCGCTGCGCGGGCGCCACCAGCGTCGTGAGATCGAGTCCGATTTCCTTTGCCTTCCGTTGGACGTACGAGTCGAACGCCGACGCGTACTCGACGTTCAACGAACCAAGGCCGTCGGAGATACCCGGGACGGTCGGCCGGTCACCGATGGTGACCGGCTTCATGCCAAGATCGCGCAACTTGTCCACCAGCTCCTTCGGCGCGTTCTGGTGAATGCCGATCCGCAGCGACGCGAGCTTGATGTGCGGGTCGAAGTGAAAGGGCGTCGTCACCGTGGACGGATCTTTCTCGTCCACGCCGTGGATGACGCTGAACACCATCGCGCAATCCTCGATGGTGCGGCAGATGGGGCCCACACGGTCCTGGGACCATGCGAGCGTCATTGCGCCAGAGCGACTCACGCGCCCGAACGTGGGACGCAACGCACTCGCTCCGCAGCGTAGTGCCGGGGAGACGATGGACCCCTGCGTTTCGGTGCCGATGGCGAACGCCACGCAGCCGCCCACGGACGCCGACGCGGGGCCGGCTGACGATCCGCTCGATCCCTGCGACAGATTCCACGGGTTGTTGGTGCGGCCGCCGAACCACTGATCGTTCTGCGCGAAGATTCCCGTCGAGAGCTTCGCAATGAGCACGGCACCCGCGTCCCGAAGCCGGACGACAACTTCCGCGTCCTCGTCAATGACGCGATCGCGAAAATCCGGCGACCCCCACGTGGTGGTCACGCCTTTAGTAGCAAATAGGTCCTTAATCCCGTACGGCAGGCCATGCAGCGGCCCGCGATACTTCCCGGCCGTCAGCTCCCTGTCCGCTGCCGCGGCCTCCGCCAACGCCGACGTCTCCATGATGGTGACGGCGCAGTTGAGCGTCGGATTGAGGCGAGCCAGACGCGCGAGGTAGATCTTCGTGAGCCGAGTCGAGGTGATCTTTCTTGCCCGCAACATGGCTGACAGGCGGTGCGCGGGGAGATATGCGATGTCGTCGTCGGACGCCGGCACGGTTCCCGTCCACTTCGCGGGCACGTAGGGCCGGCGGTTGAACACCGCAACGCCGTGCTCCTTTACCAGCTTCTCCATCAACGCGCCCGTACCACCCGGATACGGCATGAACTGCTCGGCCGGTGGCTCGCCGTTGCCAAGTGGATATGGGGGCGCCGGCGGCTGTTGCTGTACAGGCGTTACGCTGCGCCGCGCGGAATCGGTTGCCTGTCCACGGAGAAAAGCGGGACCGAGCGTCGTCGCGGCGGCGCTCGCGAGTGACATGAAGAGGAATTCGCGGCGGCCGACGCCTCCGGAGCTTGCATCCTCCATCTGTTCGGCGATCAGGGCAAGCTCGGATTCGTGTGCGTCGAGGAGGTCGTCGGGACCGTTCACAGATGGCTCCAGAGATGGCTGTTCGGTTCAGGGCGGATGAAAGTGCTCCGTCACATGACAGTGTGCCAGAGTCCGGCAGCTACCGGCTTCGCCGCCCGTCTGGCCGCGATCTAGATTCGAGGCCGTGTCGATCCGGCGTCAGTCTATTCGTCGTGTCTGTGGAAGCGCCGAACAACTGGGCGACCGATGAATCCCGGTGGCCCCCATACCCTGACGGAGGTCGAACCATGCGTTTCATGATGATCGTGAAGGCCCACGCGGCCAGCGAAGCCGGGCAACTGCCGAGCGAAGAGAGGCTCGCACAGATGGGCAAGTACAACGAGGAGCTGTTGAAGGCTGGTGTCATGCTGGACGGCGCCGGGCTCCAGTCGAGCGCGAAGGGCGCGCGCATCAAGTTCCCCGCGCGCGGCAAGAAATCCGTGGTGGATGGGCCGTTCAGCGAGACGAAGGAGCTCATCGCTGGCTACTGGATCATCCAGGTGAAGTCCCGCGAAGAGGCGCTCGAATGGGCGCTGCGCGCTCCGAACCCGGCCGGCGATGGCAACGAAGGCGAGATCGAGCTCCGGCAGTTCTTCGAGCTCGAGGACTTCGGCGAGAGCGAAGCTGTGGAACACCACAAGGCGCTACAGAAGGAGCTCGGTGCAAACCGCCCCGCAGGCGCGTGACGACAGAAGATGCCCAACGTGCGATCGAAACAGTCTGGCGAATGGAGTCAGCGAAGCTGATCGCCGGACTCACGCGCATGGTGGGCGACGTCGGACTTGCCGAGGATCTGGCGCAGGACGCACTCGTCGCCGCGCTGGAGAAGTGGCCGGAGTCAGGCGTCCCGGACAATCCGGGCGCCTGGCTGATGCAGACCGCAAAACACCGCGCGATCGATCATCTGCGTCGGGAAAAGCGCATCGCGCCCAAGCACGAGGCCATGGGTCGCGATCTCGACACCGAAGGTGGTGCGGCAGTCGATGCGCTCGATACGGCGATCGACGATCACGTCGGCGACGATCTGTTGCGCCTCGTCTTCTTCACGTGCCATCCGGTGCTGTCCACGGAGGCACGCGTCGCGCTGACGCTTCGTCTGCTCGGAGGGCTCACCACCGCGGAAATCGCACGAGCCTTTCTCGCGCCCGAGCCGACGATCGCACAGCGAATCGTGCGCGCAAAGCGGACGCTCCTGGAAGAGAGGGTGCCATTCGAGGTCCCACGAGGCGACGAGCTGAACGCGCGGTTCGAATCGGTGCTCGAGGTCATCTACCTGATCTTCAACGAGGGATATTCCGCCACGGCGGGAGACGATTGGATGCGCCCGGCTCTTTGCGAGGACGCCCTGCGCTTAGGGCGCATTCTGGCTGGCCTGGCTCCCGACGAACCGGAGGTACACGGCCTCGTTGCGTTGATGGAGATTCAGGCCTCGCGCCTTCCGGCGCGCGTCGGTGCCCGAGGAGACCCGATTCTGCTGCTGGAGCAGGACCGGACGCGGTGGGATCACCTGCTCATCCGGCGAGGGCTCGCGGCACTGGACCGCGCCATCGAGTTGGGCGGCGAGTTGGGAGAGTATGCGCTGCAGGCGGCGATCACGGCGTGTCACGCTCGGGCGCGAGCGCCGGACGAGACGGACTGGAAGCGGATCGCGTGGTTGTACAGCGCGCTGATGCGAATTGCTCCGTCGCCGGTGGTGGAGCTCAACCGCGCCGTCGCCGTGACGATGGCGGAGGGTCCTGCCGCCGGGCTGGCGATCATCGAGACGCTGACGTCAGCGCGAACGCTCGAGAACTACCACCTGCTGTTCAGCGCCCGTGGAGATTTCCTGATGAGGCTCGGTCGATATGACGAAGCGCGGATGGAGCTTGCGCGTGCGGCCTCGCTGACGCGAAACGTGCGCGAGCGCGATCTTCTGCTGGCGCGGGCCGCCGAATGTGCCAGGCGGTCTGCGGCGACGTCCAGCTAATCAGAGCGGCTTCGTCGTATCCGGCGCGACGCTATCACGCTTCGGTGCGATCGAGTCCCGCTTGAGTGACGAATCACGACGCGGAGTTGCCTCGATCCGCGGACTCGGCAATGCACGGAAGTCGAAGATCGTATCCGCGAGCGCGCGGCGGCGACGGGTCGAATCCCGCGCAGCTCTGCTCTTCCTTGCGAGGTCTGCGGCCTTCTTCGCGGCCATCGCGGCCGAGTCGGGAAGGTTTGCAACCACGCCGCCAGCGGATTCGACGACAAAGGAATTGACGGGCAAGGGCACGGTGGACGTAGGGCGAGCAGCCGACGAAATGACGGGCGCCTGCGCGACGACCGGGCGCGCCACCGGGACGGACTGCCGAGCTGGCTGTCGTGATGCGACGGCGAAGCCGGCGATGGCGACGAGCGCGATCGCAGCCGCGAGTGTGCCGGCTTGAATGAGGCGGCGCCGCGAGGTGACCGTGAGTCCGCCAATCGGCTTGAGCGGCTCTTCGACTGCAATGTCCTCCGGCTCGGGCGACGCGAACCGAATCGGCTCGGATTCGAACACGGGATTCGTATCGTCGAACGTCAGGGGCTCGAGCGGAGCGAGCGTCGGCAGCGCGAAGCGGGGCGCCTCGAGGGTTTCGTCATCGACTACGGATGCACTGTCGTCCACTTCCTCCAGTGCTGTCTGGCGCTTTTTCTCGATCTCGGCCTCGCCACGCGCCTTCAACTGCGAGCGCAATGCCTCAATCTGGCTGCGATCGGCCGCTGCTGCGCGCTCGAGCTCTGTCTGTTGCACAGTCACGATCTTCTCGAGCTCCGTACGGCGCGCGAGGAGATCGGCACGCTCTTTCTCCACGGCGCGCTGCAGCTTGGTCCGCTCCTCGGCGACTTCGCGCTCGAGCGTGGCGCGATCGGCGTCGAGCTTTGCGCGCTCCTTGATCCGGAGCGCCTCCAGGGTGGCCCGCTCCATGGCCATGAACGCGGCGAATTCATCGCGTGCCGCCGCCAACTTCTCGCGCTCCACACGCTGTTCCTCGAGAATTTCGGCGCGAATGCGCTTCTCTTCCTCCTCGCCGCGGTACAGCGGATCCGACATGCCGATGAGCGCGATGTACGCGGCAATGTCAGCGGCCGTGCTGCCGTTCTTCGTCTCGAGCAGCTTGTCCGTCTCTTCGGTGAGGCGGGCGGGAAGCTCGGGCCGTGCTTCGTGCAATGTGCTCGCATCGCAGGCATCGGGGAGCTCGACGCCGGCGAGCATCGCCATCGCGAGGCGCGCGACCGTGCGGGCGTCACGCGTCTCGTCGTCGGGGCGTACGCGGTGCAGGGGCGTGACGTCGAACACCACGCGCACCTGGTCCGTCTTCGGCCCGAGAAACACTCCTTCGGCCGTAATGCCGCGATGCACGATGGAGTTCTGGCGTGCCCAGTCGAGCAAGCCGCTGAGCTCGCGCAGAATCGCCGCGATGCGTGGAGTCGAGAACGCCTCGCCCGTCGCCAGCTTCTGTGCGAGCGTCGGATCGGTGATTCGCCGAGTGACTATCGCAAAGGCGTCGTCACCGAGCCAGCGTCCTTCGACCACCGGAACGAGGCGACGGTGCGGGATACTCGCGAGGGTTTTCGTGTCGGCTGCGAGGTGCGAGAGCGCGTTGCCCTCGTCCCCTTCCGGAGTGGTATAGGTCGAGATGACGACGCCCGGCTGGTCGTCGCGGCGCTTGGCTTCCGCCGACTTTGCATTGGCGATGTAGACTCGCGTGCTGTCGTTCGGCCCTTCGAGCTCGCCGACGATCTCGTAGTCGGTTTCGAGCAGGGAAAGGTCGACGTGTGGCTCGGTCTCGCGCATGAAGGCTCCGGAACGATCGCGTGGAAGCGAGTCCCCCCGACGTATATGCGTGAATGATGCCGCGGCCGCGGAACTTGAAGCGGACTGAGCGACAGCGGCCACACAACAACGCGATTCTGTATTTTCGCTAGGGTGACGGCGGCGTTGTCGCGCGCACCGTACGCCGCGGGAAAACCGGCCAAGCAGTCGTTACGGGACACTCGCGCATTCCATGCGCGGCAACGAAGGCAAGGAATCTCGAGTCGGTCTTGATCGGATCGAACATGGGATCGCACGAAATGCTCGAGGATGCGGCATACATGTCGGTCGCATGCGTCGAGGCTCGATCCAGCACGCGCATCGCGGCGGCAAACTCACGGTACACCACGCCGATCATGAACTGATCGTATACGGATCCGGGCGGCCGCTCCGCACGAATCGCATCGCGCACGCGTGCCGCGTCTCCCCATCGGTTGGCCGCGGCGTACGCGAGCAACTGCGCCCCGCGCAGGCCGGGCGAGCGTGGCGATCGCCGTGCGAGCGCTTCCTGCACCTTGATCGCGCTATCCACCCGGCCGCCAAGCGCAAGCGCGTTCGAGAGAATGACTCGCGGCAGCTCGAGCGTGGAGTCGAGAGCGATGAGCCGCTGTGCCTCCTGTGACGCGTCGTCGAATTGCCGCCGGAGAAACAGAGCGCCCAGAACAGGAAGGTGAGCCGAGAACGACAGCGGATCGAGCTCCACCGCTGCGCGCGCCTCGGCCAGGCCCTCATCCACTCTTCCCAGATGGATGAGGTTGTCCGCGTGCCATTGGCGTGCCATTGCGTCGCCCGGCAGTAGCGTCAATGCTTGCACGAGATGCTGCTCGGCGTCGCGGTAGCGAAGCGTGGGCCGCATCGCGAGCGCGATGGCCAGGTGTGCGTCGGCGGAGCCGCTATCGAGCACCAACGCACGTTCTGCGGCGGCGGTGGCCAGCGCACCAATCGAGTCGCTCCGCACACTCGCCGACGCGGGCATGTATGCCATAGACAGGCCCGCGTACGCCCGGGAGAACCGCGGATCCCTGGCAATCGCCTGCCGGAAGTAGTCAGCGGCGATCTTCAGGTTGTCGCCGCCGCGCTTCAACAGGTAGTACCGGCCGTGCAGGAAGAGATCGTATGCCTCGCTGCTTGCCGTGCCGCCCTTCGACTGCGTGACAGATCGTGAAACACTGCCGCGCAGCGCCGATGATAGTGCGGCGGTTATCCTGCTTGCGACATGATCCTGCATTGCATAGACATCGCCGCCATTGCGCTCGAACTGCTCCGACCACAGCACGAGTCCGTCGTTCGCGCTCGTCAGCCTGGCGGTGACGCGAAGCCGGGTGCCCAGACGCTGGACAGAACCCGTTATGACGCCGCCCACGCCCAGCGTGCGGCCCACCTCGAGGGCATTGATTGGCTTTCCCTTGAATGCGTACGACGACGTACGTCCGGCAACGCGAACGCCGGGCACACGGGCGAGTGTGTGCGCGACCTCGTCGGTCATGCCGTCGCTCAGGTACTCGTTCTTCATCTCACCGCCGATGTTGGCAAACGGTAGTACGGCAGTGGTCCCGAGTGACGCATCCACAGGCCCGATCGCCTCGTCGCGCGTCATCCCCATGGAAACGCCGCGCAGGCGGGCCAGGGCGTACGGTGCTCCGAACACGAACGCAGCGACGACTGCCGCGGCCGCGAGGCCCGCGCCGTAGCGCCTGCGATTCGGCGCGGGAATGACGCCGATGCTCCTCGGAGTCAGGCGCGCGAGCAATCCCGGGTCGCCGAGCGTCCGCACCAGCTCGGTTGCCGCCGCGGGACGCAATGCGGGATCCTTCTCGAGGCACCGCATGATCAACTCCGAGAGCGCCACCGGAGTGGACGGCAGCTTCAGCACGAGATGCACCGGAAGCTCCGACACATGCGCCGCGATGTGCTGCTGTGCGTTCACCTTCCCCGGAAATGGATGCGAGCCGCTGACCATCTCATACGCCATCACGCCCCAGGCATAGAGATCGGTCCGTGCGTCGGCCTCCCTGCCCGCGGCTTGCTCCGGCGACATGTATGCCGGCGTGCCGAGCGACGTGCCGCTGCGTGTGTGCGCTCCTCCGAATGACGGCCGCCTGGCCGCCGACAGTGCCTTGGCGATGCCGAAATCCGTGACCATCGCCGTGCCAAACGACAACAGGACGTTCTCGGGTTTGATGTCGCAGTGAATGACGCTCTGCCGATGCGCATACGCCAGCGCGCGTGCGACATCGCGAAGGATGCCCACGCACTCGGGTATGGGGATGCGCCCGCGCTGCATCCGTTCTCGGAGGGATTCGCCGCGTACGACCGGCATCGTGTAGTACGGCAGTCCCTCGGGCGTCACTCCCGTGGAGAGCACAGGAACGATGTGGGGCTCGTGCAGGGAGGCCACCACCTTGATCTCTCTCGAGAAGCGCTCCACCGACAGACCCCGCGAGAGGTCGGGATCGAGAACCTTGATCACGACGTCGCGTTTTTCACCGGACACGGTTCACCGCTCTCCGTTCACCGCTCGACCGTATCCAGACCGGCTCTTCCCAGCATCGCCCGAACGCGCGGATCGCGCGCATGTCGCGCAAGCGCCGGCTCGGCTGCGATCGCGCTCGTCGAGAAGCCGCCGGGGAGCGTCAGGCACCGCTCGAGCGGCGGTAGCATCTTTTCCACTTCACCGAGCAGCGCGTAGATCTGCGCGTCGTTGCAGGCCACGTATGCGGACCATGAGCCACGAGGCCACCGCTGCAAGGATTGCGGGACATCGTTCACACCCGCGAGCGCCATTCCTCGCTCACCGCGTGCCGCCTCCGTCCAGGCCATCAACTCGCTGAAGACGCGCCGCTCGCTGCCGCTCGTCGCCAGGTCGCCAAGCAGCTCCTTCAAGACGTTCGCGGCAGAGTCGAGCAGCGCACGAGCAGTCGGCGCATCGCGTCGTGCCATGTTCAGCTGCGCCTTCTCAAGATAATAATGAAGGCTGTCCGCTGCGGACGCCGCGTGAAACGTCTCCGGAGCACCGGCGGCGAGCGCCTGCTGCATCTCACGGTCACCGGAGCGGAGGAGGACGAGATCTTCGGCGGACGGAGAGCCTCCGAGCGCCACGAACTCGTGCATCAGCCGGATCATTGCGGCCAGGTCGCCCTGGTTACGCGCAATGTGCGCTGCACGCAGCACTAAATCCGGTCGTTTCGGCATGATTGCGCGTGCGCGATGCAGAAATTCGTTCGCGTCCGAAAAGCGGCGAAGGGCTGCCGCGCTGACGGCGGCCCCGATCAAAGCGTTGGGGGAGCGCGGCGCGAGACGTATGATGCGTTCGATGTCGCGCCACACGGCGGACGAGTCGCCGACGAGCAGCAAAAGCTCGCACCGAAGCTGGAGTGCTTCGACATCCGAGCCGTTGTTCTCGAGCGCGCGTCCGACGAGGGTGAGCGCGTCGTCGGGGCGATTGCGCAGCAGGGCGATCGTGCCGGCCGCCGTCAGCGCACGGGAGTTGTTGGGCGAGACGGCCAGCGCCCGCCGTGCGGAACGTGTTGCCGAGTCGAAGACGGTTGGTGTGGCGTGCGTCCGTCCTTCCCGGGCCAGCATTGCGGCGGCGCCGGCGTGCGCGTCTCCGTAACGCGGATCGGCGCGATAGGCGCGCTCGAATTCGTCGAGCGCCGCGTGCGGAATGTCAGGCAGAAAGGTCGCGCCGCGCCAGTAGATTTCCTCCCCGCGCGTATACGCGCGCAGCGCGAGCGTGTCGTTCGTGCCCCGTTCGGCGAAGATCGCCTTTTCGCCGGCGCGGATATCGACGCCGAGCTCGCGCGCGGCCATTGTTGCGAGGCTCGTCTGCGTCGTGAACGGATCGGCGGGAAACGCCGGTGCGGGCTCGCCTGCCCACTTCACGGTTCCATCCGACACCTGGAGCAACGCCGGCGACACCTGGGCGCGCGACGCGCCGTCGAAGTCCCGGAACCAGCGCAGACCGGTGCGCAGCACGTACTGCGCGCCGAGTGCCTTGCCTGTTTCCCATGCATCACGGCCGTCGGCCACCGCGTGCACGCTGCCGACGTCAACCAGCCGAATGGATGGTAAGCGCGCGAGCTTTGCGATGACGCCGTACTCGATCGCTTCGCTGAAGACCGTGTCGGCCGTGCTGCCGCTGTTTTCCATCGGCAGCACAGCGACCAACGTCGGCTCGTCGACACTCACCGCTTGCACCCGCCAGATCATCGCGGCCAGCGCGAGGAACAGCGCGAAGGCGACCATCGTGAAGCCGATCAGCCGGTACGTGCTCCAGCTCTCGATCGCCAGCGCGGCAGCTCCGCTCGGAATCCGCTCCACTACGGCGAGCAACTCGGCCGCGTCGTTCGGACGTTCATCCGGATTCTTCGCAATGCAGCGCATCACGAGCCCGGCGAGCTGTTCGGGAATGCCGAATTGCTTGTGTGGTGGCACCGGCGGCGGCGCACTCGTGTGTGCCTCGAGCAGATCCGCCTCCGTCGCGACGTTCGGGAATGGGTGCTGGTCGTAGAGCAGCTCGTACGCCATCACACCCCACGCATAGATGTCCGCGCGGTGATCCGACTCGGGGCTCGCAGCGGCATGCTCCGGAGCCGTGTATGCGGGCGTCGCTACCGACGTGCGAACGAGCCGCAGGCTTCTGCGCTCCTCGACCCGACGCGACGCTTCCAGCGCGCTCGCCACGCCGAAGTCCGTGACGACTGCCACACCCTTCAGCAGGAAGACTTTTTCCGGCTGAATATCGCCGTGAACGATGTTCTGCCGGTGCGCATGCGCCATCGCCCGCGCCACGTCGCGCAGCGCGATGATGCTGTCGTCGAAGCTGATCGGACCCGCTTCCAGGCGCCGCCCGAGCGAGGGCTCGGCGATGTACGGCATCGTATAGAAGAGGTGCCCGCTCACCGTTGCTCCGGTGGACAGCACGGGGACGGTGTGTGGCTCCTGGAGCGCACCGATGAAGTGTATTTCGCGCTCGAATCGTTCCATGACGACGCCCTCGGAGACTTCGGGCGGCAACACCTTCACGACGACGTCGCGGTCGTGGTAGACCTCGCGGGCGAGAAACAGGCGCGAGCGCCCCGCCGTCTCCAGCTCGCGTTCGAGGACGTAGGCCCCCCCCAGCGCGAGCGAGAGTTGTGCGCGAAGATCCGAATCGTTCACTGCCGTCTCAGCATCGCGACGCGCGAGCGGCAATCGTCGGGTTCGAGTGCGAAGCCACGGAGCGCGCTATCGGCGTTGATCCAACGCGTCGGCGCGGCGAAGGAAGTCGCGTAGCTCTCGCACCACTTCCTCGGGCGCCTCCCAGGTGGGAAAGTGCGCCGCCCCCTTGAAGACGACGACCCGCGCGTTCGGCGTCAGCGCCGCGAACTGCCGTGCCATGACGGAGTCCACTTCGTCGAATTCACCGACGGTGAACAGCACGGGTACACGGACCGTGCGCAGCTGCGGCGTGGCATCATAGGTCCGAAGCGTTCCGGTGATCGTCGCCTCGTCCGGACCATGCATGAAGTTGTAGATACTGTCGTTCGCGAAGCCAGCCATGCTGTCCAGGTCGGCCCGAATGTACCGCCTCAGCACATACGTCTGATAGAAAGTACTGATGGCACGCTGATAGTCGTCGGACGTGCGGAAACGTTCACGCTGTCCGCGCTGAATGGCGAGCGCCATCGAGTCGGGCAGCGACGCAATGAGCTGGCCCACTCGTTTCGCGAGCGCCGGATAGCTCAGCGTCGGGCTGGCCAGCGTGAGGCTGGCGACGTGATCCGGATGGCTGTGATAGTACTCGAGCGCGACGAGCGCACCCCAGCCCTGACCGATCAGGTGCACCTTCTGGTGACGCCGGTGCAGACGGAGCAGTTCGAGATCGCTGACGAAGTTCGGCAGCGCATAGAGCGAGACGTCCAGGACCCGCTGCGATTTGCCGCTGCCGAGCTGGTCGTAGCGTATCACGGGCCGTTCGTCGCTCAACGCCTCGAGCGGCTTCTGGGGAAAGCTCGATCCGCCGGGTCCATCGTGTATGAGAATCACCGGTGTGCCGCGCTGGCCTTCCCCGGACACCTTGTACCAGATCAGGCCATCCGTGACCGAGAGGACACTCTCGCCGGGAGGCTGCGCACGCTCGGTCTTGTCGGAATCGTCGGAGGGTCGCTCTCCGAGGTAGCCGGATGTCTGCGCCGCGGGAGTGGCGTCTTGATCGGCGTCACTGCCGTCAGCTCCGTTGCGCTTGGAGCTACACGCGACGAGCGCACAGGCGACGAGCAGAAATGCGGTCTGCCTCATGGGCACACGAGCGAATGCGCGGTGGGGGGTTGGCGCGCCAATGGTTCCATCACGGACAATAAGAAGATACGCGTTGCGCGGCCGGTTCGTTACGTCTGGCGAAGGGGATGCCCGTGCCGCAGTCTTGAGAATTCGACTCTTTCCCTACGGTCTTTCCATGCGCCCCTCGTCTCGTTGCCTCGTCCTGCTTTCCGCGATGGTGCTCTTCGCTCCGTTTGTGCTTCCGGCGCAGCAATCCTCCGCTGAACGGCGCACGGATCGTCTCGCGCTCGCCGACTACCTCGACTGGGAGGACGTTCAGGACCCGCAAGTGTCTCCGGACGGGCGCCAGATCGTCTTCACGCGGCGGTGGATCGACAAGATGAACGACCGCTGGGAGTCGTCGCTGTGGATCATGAATGCGGACGGCACGCGCGCGCGTTTTCTCGTCAAGGGCGCGACTCCGAAATGGTCGCCGGACGGAACGCGTATCGCGTTCACGAATGCGCCGGACGCGACCGGACCAACGGCGGAAAAGGCGCAGATCTTCGTGCGATGGATGGACGCCGAAGGCGCGGTGACACAGTTGACACGCCTATCGGAGACACCGAGCAATCTCGAGTGGTCGCCCGATGGCAAATGGATCGCGTTCACCATGCTGGTGCCGGCGCGGGACGACTGGCGCATCGACATGCCGACACCACCAAAAGGGGCCAAGTGGACGGAGGCACCGCGCATCGTCCGGAAGCTCAACTATCGGGCTGACCGCCAGGGCTTTCTCGAGGACGGCAACACGCACATTTTCGTCCTCTCGGCCGATAACGGCGGTACCCCGCGGCAGATCACCACCGGTGCGTTCAATCACGGTGCTCCGCGCTGGATGCCCGACGGGAAGTCGATCGTGTTCAGCGGCCTTCGTGTGAGCGACGCGGAGTACCAGTGGCGCGAATCCGACATCTACCGCATCGATCTCGCCTCCGGAGCGATCAAGCAGCTCACCACGCGCCGCGGCCCCGACAACAATCCAACGCCATCGCCCGACGGGAAGTGGATCGCCTACACGGGCTACGACTCGACGAGCGACACCTGGGTGGACGCGAAGCTCTACCTGATGAGCGCGGACGGCACGGGACACCGCCTGCTCGCGTCCAAGTGGGATCGCACGCCGAGCAACCTGACGTGGGCGCACGACGGCAGCGGCATCTACTTCGACGCAGAGAGCGCGGGCAACCGCAATCTCTATTTCGTGCCGCTGAATGGCGACGTGCAGCCCGTCACGCAGGGAAAGCAGGTGCTGACCGTCACGTCCATCAACCCGTCGGGGCTCGCGGCCGGGGTCATGAGCACGGCAACACATCCCAACGACGTGGTCGCCTTCTCGCTCAAGTCGCCCGGCACCATCCGCTGGCTGACGGAGGTGAACGACGACGTCCTCACCGGCAAGCACCTCGGCCAGGGCGAAGAGATCTGGGTGACATCCACCGACGGCCTCAGGGTTCAGGGGTGGATCGTGAAGCCCGTGGACTTCGATCCTTCGAAGAAGTACCCGCTCATCCTCGACATCCACGGCGGGCCGCACTCGATGTACAACGTCGGCTTCAGCTTCGTGCGGCAGGACCAGGCCGCGAACGGGTATGTGTCGCTCTACCTCAACCCACGTGGCAGCACCGGTTATGGCAGCGCGTTCGGCAATGCAATCAAGAATGCCTATCCCGGCAAGGATTTCGACGACCTGATGGCGGGCGTGGACACGGTGCTCGCTCGCGGATACGTGGACTCGCGGAACATGTTCGTCTATGGATGCAGCGGCGGCGGAGTCCTCACCGCGTGGATCGTCGGTCACACGAACCGTTTTGCCGCTGCATCGTCCAACTGCCCGGTGATCAACTGGGTGAGCTTTGTCGGCACCACGGACGGCGCGAGCTGGTATCGCAACTTCGAGAAGCTGCCGTGGGAGGATCCGAGCGAGCATCTGCGCCGGTCGCCGCTGATGTACGTCGGCAACGTCACCACGCCCACCATGTTGATGACGGGCGTGAACGACCTGCGTACACCGATGGAACAGACGGAACAGTTCTATCGCGCGCTCAAGCTGCGGAAGGTGCCGACGGCGATGATTCGCTTCAATGACGAGTGGCACGGCACGTCGTCGAAGCCCTCGAACTTTTTGCGGACGCAGCTCTACATGCGGAGCTGGTTCCAGCGGTACGGCAGCAAGACGGAGAAGGTCGCAGTCGTGCCGTGATAGGGCTGCCGGCGAGCGACCGCGCGATTACGGATGGGAGTGCAAATCGTGTCCGGGCGCGCGGTGCTCGCCCCGCTGGAATGCGAGAAACTCGTGTACCGCATGAACCGCAGCCGAGTCAGTGGTCGTGATCCGGAGCGCGCCGCCACGTGGCAGCTCGCTGACGTCGTATCGGATGACCGCTCGCTTCGCCGCCATCAGGGCCGTGCCCGGCACTGCCGTCAGGTGCACGAACGCGGGCGTTCGGAAGTCGGCGTTCTCGAATGCGCGAGCGATGTCGCGCAGATGCCCGCGAATCGTGAGCGTGCCTGCGGAATCATCGTGGTCGCGCCGGAGCTCGATCCGACCTCCGTCCGCCAAGTCGTCGAAGCGGTGGACGGACGTATACTGGTCCACACCCATCGCAATCGCACCGCGCTTCTGCATTCCTGCGAAGCTCGTGTCCTGCGCGTGAACCAACTGTGAGGTTGCGACCACGCCGCCGGCCGCGACATAGAGAAGGTGCTTCAGAGAGGGGCAGTACATGACGTGTGCCTCGCAATGGGTGAGCGGTGACTGCTGTCTCGAGCATACGTGACGCGCACCGGCCACACAGGGACAAAAGTCTCTCGACCGGTGTCGAAAGGCGACCACCATCCATGGCCGCTGGCGGAGCTTCCCGCCCAAACGCGCCGTGCGCTCCTCGCCTCCGCTACACAGCGGTCCTTCCACACAGACGAGGTGCTCTACCTTGCCGGGCAGGAAGCGCTGTCGCTGTACCTCGTGCTCGAGGGGCGCGTGCGTCTGCTGCGCGGACACACCGGACGTCCACTGCACATCCACGATGAGATCGCCGGCGGCGCACTCGGCGAAGTCCCGCTGTTCGAGGGCACGACCTATCCCGCGACGGCCGTCGCCGCGGAACCGACACGCTGTCTGGTGCTGCAACGCGATGCCATTCTCGAGGCGGTACAGCGGCATCCCGAGCTCGCCCTCGCGATTCTCGCGCGACTCTCGGGCCGCATTCGCCTGCTCGTGGACAGGCTGGACCGTAGTGCCACGCGCTCCGTTCGCTCACGACTCGCCGATCTCGTCGCGTCCCGCAGCAAAGCCGCAAACGGGCGATCGTTCACGCTGGGCGCAACCCAGCAACAGGCCGCCGAGGAGATCGGCACCGTGCGGGAGCTTGTCGTGCGAGGACTGAAAGCCCTGCGTGACGATGGTGTCATCGAAGCACGGGGCGGCGGACGCTACGTCGTTCGAGATTCAGCCCGCCTGCGGCGAATCGCTGAAGAAAGCTGACGCTTCCTCGCACTGTAGAAGAGCCTTCCCCGCTGGCTCGGGCTTGGAACGCACGATACGTTCGAATGAATTCCACACGGACCAGGATGACTTCTCGCCGCGATTTTCTCGTCCGCGCCGGTCAGGCTGCCGCCGCCATCTCGCTCTCGTCACCCGCGCTGAGCCGCATCCTCGACTCGGCTGCCTACGCGGACTCGAACGGGCTCGTGCGATCCGCCGCGCCGCTCGACGTCACGCCAATCACGAGCGGAATGCGGTGGCGTACGCTGGGACCCTTCCGGGGAGGACGCACCGCATCGGCCACCGGCGTTCCCGGCCGGCCGAATGAGTTCTACTTCGGTGCCGTCAACGGCGGTGTATGGAAGTCCATCGACGGCGGCAGAACGTGGCTGCCGATCTTCGACTCGCAGCCTGTCGCGTCCATCGGCGCGATTGCCGTTGCGCCGTCCGCGCCGGATACGATCTACGTCGGCAGCGGGGAGAGCACGCTGCGCGACTCGAACGGCTATGGCAACGGCGTCTACAAGAGCACGGATGCAGGCCGCACGTGGACGCACATCGGACTCTCCGACACACAGCACATCGGCAAGATCGCCGTAGATCCGCGCGATCCCAACGTGCTGTACGTCGCCGCCATCGGTCATCTCTATGCACCGAGCTCGGAGCGGGGCGTGTACAAATCCACCGATGGTGGGCGTACGTGGCGTCATGTGCTCAACAAGGGCATGGACGTCGGCGCCGTCGAAGTCGTCATCGATCCGACCAATTCGCAGACGGTGTACGCGGGGCTGTGGAACACCCGCCGTCCGCCGTGGTTCACGTATGCGCCCACGAACGGGCCGGGCGGAGGCATCTACAAATCCACCGATGGCGGCGCCAATTGGGTCCAGCTCAAGAACGGTCTGCCGCCCGAGGGAATCGGGCGTACGGGCATTGCCGTAGCACCGAGCAACCCGCAGCGCATCTACGCGGTGGTGGACTGCCTCGTGCCCGATCCGTCCGCACCAGCAGCTACACCGGCGGCGCCGTTGCGACCGGGCGTCGCTGCGCCTGGGCAGGGAGGCGTGTTTCGCTCGGACGATGGCGGCTCGTCGTGGACGAAGCTGTCCGGCGACACCGCTCTCTGGGGGCGCGGTTGGTATTTCGAGAAGGTCACCGTCGATCCGCGCAACGCGGACATCGTCTATGTGCCGAACGTCGCCGTGAACCGCTCGAAGGACGGCGGACGCACGTGGGTCGCGCTGCGTGGCTCGCCCGGAGGAGACGATTACCATCAGGCGTGGATCTCGCCCGACGATCCGAACACGATGATCGTCGCGAGCGATCAGGGGGCGGTCGTCACGCGAAATGCTACGGCGGACGATCCGCGAACCGTGACCTGGAGCTCATGGCTCAATCAGGCCACGGCACAGCTCTATCACATTTCGGTGGACTATCGCCGTCCCTATTGGGTGACCGGCGCCCAGCAGGACAGTGGCGCCGTGGCCGTTCGCTCGCGCGGAAAGTTCGGCGAGATCTCCACGCGCGACTGGGAGCCGATCGCTCCGGGTGGTGAGAGCGGCTACACCGCGGGAGATCGTCTCAACCCAGGTATCGTATTTGGTGGAACGGGACAGCGCTTCGATCTGGAGACGAATACGGCGGTGCGCGGCACGAGCAGCCCGACGAAACAAGCCGAGGACCGCGCCGACTGGACGCAGCCGCTCGTGATTTCCGGTGCCGATCCGAGAGCGATGTACTACGCGAGCCAGTTCGTGTACAAGACCACGGACGCCGCGAAAACATGGAGGAAGATCAGCCCGGACCTCACGCGTCGGGAGGTCGTCATCCCCGCGACGCTCGACGCTGCTGCGGCGAACCAGGTGGATCGCAACGGAAAGAACGGCGTCGTCTACGCGATTGCGCCATCTCCACTGCGCGCGCCACTGCTCTGGATCGGAACGGATGACGGCCTGATCCAGCTTTCGCCCGACGATGGGGCGAGCTGGGAGAACGTGACGCCGGCTGCGATCACGTCGTGGAGCCGCATCACCAGCGTCGAGGCCTCACACTTCGACGCGGCCACGGCGTACGCCAGCGTGGATCGCCATCAGCTGCAGGACTATGAGCCGTACGTGTACAGGACGCGCGACATGGGAAAGAGCTGGCAGAAAATCACGGCCGGCCTTCCGCAGAGCGTCTACGTCCACGTCATCAAGGAAGATCCGATGCGCCGCGGCCTGCTCGTGGCCGGCACGGAGCGCGGCGCTTTTGTCTCGATGGACGACGGCGACAATTGGCAGCCTCTCCAGCTCAATCTGCCGGTGACGTCGGTGCGCGACTTTCAGTTCCACGAAGCGGATCTCGTGGTGGGTACGCATGGGCGCGGCATCTGGGTGATCGACGACATCAGTCCGCTGCGGCAGCTGACGGAGGACGTCCTGCTCTCCGCGGCGCATCTCTTCAAGCCGGCAACCGCCGTCAACTGGGAGCAGAGCAGCGACAATGGGACGCCGCTGCAAAAGGATGAACCGCAGGCGGAAAATCCGCCGGTTGGCGCGGTCGTCGATTTCTACCTGCGATCACCCTCGTCGGTGCCGGTCACGCTCGAGATTCTTGGCGAAGGTGGTCGAGTGCTGCACACGTTCTCCACGGATCCGGCGCGGCAAGAGCCACAGACGGGGCGTCGAGGCGCCGGCGCACGGAGCGGCGGCATTCCGAGCGTTTCCCCGCTCTGGATTACACAGCAGGAAGTGCTCACCGCGGGCCACGGACTGCACCGCGTCCACTGGAATCCGGTTACACCAACGACGGGCGCCCAGGGAATCGACGGTGGTCCTCGCAGTGGCGGCGAGCCGCTGGCCGGAACGTTCACAGTACGGCTCTCAGCGAACGGGCAGTACTATGCGCAGACGTTCACGGTGCTGCCGGATCCGCGAGTGCGTTAAACGGCGAGCACAGCTATCGAGATACCGCAACTACAGAGAACAGCAACAGCTCATTAGCCACAGAGACACAGAGCCCACAGAGACACTACAAAAATAGATATCTGTAGTTCTCTGTGGCTCATGAGCTGTGCGGCATAGTTAAGACTGTAATGCGATTCTCGAATGGTGAAGTGGCTGAACACCTTGCCTAACGCACAAACTCTACAAATGAATGGACGCAGGAGCCAGCACCTCATACGGCTCATCGCCCCGCGTCGACGCGCATGGAACGCCGACACACTCGACCCACGCGTGTGCGTCGAGCACACCATTTTCCACCGCTCGCGCGCCGATCACCACGCGAGCCGGAAATCCAAGCTCACGCAACACCGTACACTCCGTGACGCTGCGGTAGAGACACGTCACCCGCCACCGATCATTCGACAGCCGGCGCAGGCGGTCGAGCCGCCCAAGCACACGATGCGCCAGGCGCACGGTCCGCTCGGCGTCGGCAGGGCTTGCCCGATGTGCACCGACGTCGGGCTCGACCAGCAATTGCGGCAGCTCCCTGCGAATGCGGCGGGGGGCTGTGAGAACGGCGCGGACCGCGAGACGCAGACGAGCGAGTCGTGTCAACTGCGACTCAGGCCACGCAGGCCTCGAGAGCCTGGCGCAACCGGGGGAGCATGCGCGCGATTTGCTCGGGCGATACCGCGCCGACCGACAGTCGGAACCAGCCGGTGTCCTCCGTAACGCCAAACGCCTGAAACGGCACGATGGCGACGCCCGCCGCATTGAGGAGATAGGTGCGCACGTCCTCGTCCGTCTCGAGTCGTCGGCCGTCCGGCGTATAGCGCCCGCGCAGGGCGAAGCGCGCACTGAGATAGATCGCGCCCTGCGGCTCGAGCGCGTCCACGGAACACCCATGACTCCGCATGTCGCAGAGGCCGGAGTGAAGGAGGTCGAGCCGCTCGCGCAGCCCCGACGTAATCTTCGTCCGGTACGCGTGCATGGCGGCCTCGTCCGCGAGGAGCGACGCCGTCGCACTCTGCTCCGCTTTCGGCGCCCATGCGCCAACGTGACCGAGCACGCTGCTCATCGGTCCGGCGACATCCGGCGGAGCCACGATCCAGCCGACGCGAACGCCAGTGGCCGCGAACGCTTTCGAGATGCCGTCGATGTATACGGTGTAGGGCGCGACCTCGGGACACACCGCGATGGGATGTGCGTGCCTGGTGCTCCCAAATGTCAGCGTCCAGTACACCTGGTCGTACATCAGGAACAAGGGCCGCTCGTCGCCCCCGCGACACGCGTTTTCCTCGACGACCAGCTCGCAGATGGCGCGCAGCGCCTCGGTGCCGAAGGAAGTGCCGGATGGATTGAGCGGCGAACAGAGCGCGAGCAGCCGCGCTCCGCGCACGGCCTCCGTCAGCGATGCGCGCGTCGGCAGAAAATTCGACGCCGCGTCACATGGTACCTGCACGCCTTCGGCGCCCGAAAGGTGAACGTAATGATTGTTGTTCCATGACGGCGCGGGGTAGACGACGCGATCGCCAGGGTCCACGAGCGTGGCGTAGGTGGCAAAGATTCCTGGCCGCGACCCCGCCGTGATGATGACCGACGCCACATCGGGCGTGAAGCCGAGCTCGCGACGATACAGGGAGCGAACGGCCTCGCGGAGCGGAAGGATGCCGTCGGATGGCGGGTAGTTCGTCTCGCCGCGCTTCAGGGCCTCGACGATACCGCGCTCCAGCACGTCCGGAATCCGGAACTCCGAAGAGCTGAAGTCACCCACGGTGAGATTGCAGATGTCGCGTCCGCTGGCGACCAGGGCGCGGACGTCGGCGGCGATCTTGAGGATCTCCGAGCCGACGAGCGTACCGGCGATGGCGGACGCGCGGCCCGAGCTCATCACTGCCGGGGCGTGCGTGGTGGTAGCCATGACCTGAAGTTAGGAGAGTTGCGGCGAGTTTGCTGCGCGGTCTTCCGGGCCGCAACGTGACAGATCAAATTCGACGCCATGACGACACGCCGCGAATTCGTTGCCACCATGGGTGCCGCGCTCGGCGTCACCTCGATCGGTTGTCACACAGCCTTCGGCGGGCTTTCAGGCGAGGAGTCGCTGCACAGCATCGGCATCCAGCTCTATACCCTTCGTTCGCTGACGTCGAAGGATCTGGAAGGCACGCTCCAGAAGGTGGCCGAGATCGGCTATCGCGAAGTGGAGTTCGCCGGATACTTCGGCCGAACACCCGTACAGATCAGGGCGATGCTCGCCGCGAACCGCCTGACCTCTCCGTCGACGCACATCGGTCTGCCTGCCAACGACGACGCGTGGAAAAAGTCCGTCGACGATGCAAAAGCCATCGGGCACGAATGGATCGTCATCCCATTTCTCGACCCGAGCCAGCGCGGGAAGACTGCCGACGACTGGAAGCGATTTGCCGCGCACCTCAACGAGTTGGCGCGCATGGCGAAGGCCAGCGGGCTCCGATTCGCCTACCACAACCACGACTTCGAGTTCGCCCCGCTGGGTGGCACAAACGGATACGAGGTCCTGCAAGCGAACACGGATCCGGCTCTCGTCGAGTACGAAATGGACATCTACTGGGTGGTCAAAGCCGGCGCCGACCCGCTGGATCTCATTGCACGATATCCACACCGCTTTCCGCTCATGCACATCAAGGACGCCAGTCCGCTGCCCGAACGGAACATCATGAATGTCGGAGAAGGAACGATCGACTTCGCCAAGATCTTCGCGCGGCAGAAGACGTCCGGCATGCAGCACGCCTTCGTCGAAAACGATTCGCCGGGCCCGGATCCGCTGGCCGCGGCCGCGATCAGCTATCGCTATCTCGCGAAGCTGACGTTCTGATCATTTCCGACCGCGACGCGCCGCGCACCGCGCCGTCGCGTGCATCAACGAGGAGATAGATGACCGAAAATACGTACGACGTCTGTATCGTTGGATCAGGGGCGGGTGGCGGCATGGCCGCGTACGCGCTCACCCAGGCCGGCGCGAAGGTGGTGATGCTCGAGGCGGGCGGCGAATGGTATGCGTCCCGTGATTCCAAGATGCTGACGCCGGCCTTCGCGTCACCGAGGCGCGGCGCCTCGAACCGGAATCGCCCGTTTGGCGAATTCGATGCCTGCGACGGCGGCTGGGACATCGAGGGGGAGCCGTATACGTCGGCGCCCGGCTCGAACTTTCGCTGGTGGCGTGGCCGCATGCTCGGTGGACGCACGAATCACTGGGGGCGCATCTCGCTCCGCTTCGGGCCCGATGACTTCAAGGGCAAGACGAAGGATGGACTCGGCGAAGACTGGCCGATTTCCTATGCCGACGTGGCGCCGTGGTACGATCGCATCGACGACCTCATCGGCGTATTCGGATCCCATGAAGGGCTGCGCAATCATCCCGATGGGAACTTCCACACACCGCCGCGCCCACGCTGTTACGAGTTGCTGGTGAAGAAGGCGAGCGATCGCCTCAACGTCACGTGCATTCCCTCGCGCCTCTCGGTCATCACGAAGCCGATCAACGGCCGCCAGGCCTGCCACTACTGCGGCCAGTGCAACCGTGGATGTCAGGTGAAGGCAAACTTCTCAAGCCCGGACGTCCTCATCGCGCCGGCGCTGAAGACCGGCAAGCTCACGCTGCTCACGAATGCCATGGCGCGCGAGGTCACCGTCGGCAAGGACGGCCTCGCCACGGGTGTTGCGTACATCGACAAGAAGACCGGCGCGGACCGACATGTATCGGCGCGTGTCGTCGTGTTGGCCGCGAGCGCCTGCGAAAGTGCGCGCCTGCTGCTCAACTCGAAGTCCGCGCGCTTTCCGCAGGGGCTGGGCAACTCCTCGGGCTGGGTGGGCAAGGGGCTCACCGATACCACTGGCACTGACGTCTCCGGATTCATTCCCGGCATGGTCAATCATGTGCCGCACAACGAAGACGGCGTCGGCGGCATGCACGTCTACATGCCGTGGTGGCTCGACAACGCCAAGCTCGACTTCCCGCGCGGCTACCACATCGAAGTATGGGGTGGAATCGGCGCGCCAGGACTGGGCTTCATGGGCAACATCCAGAACTATCCCGGCGGCGGCGGATATGGAAAATCGCTGAAGGATGACTACCGCAAGTACTACGGGGCGACCATCGGCTTTTCCGGGCGCGGCGAGATGATTCCGAACGCCGACTCGTACTGCGAGATCGATCCGAACCTGGTCGATCAGTGGGGCATTCCTGTGCTGCGCTTCCACTGGAAGTTCACGGACCACGAATACAATCAGGTGAAACACATGCAGGAGACTTTCCGCGCGCTCATCGCGGAAATGGGCGGCCAGGTGTTCTCGCCAATGCCCACCAAGGAACAGAACTACGGCATCGCGGCGGGCGGCCAGATCATCCATGAGCTCGGATGCGTGCAGATGGGCAGCGATCCGAAGAACTCGGCGCTCAACGCCAATTGTCAGGCGCACGACTGCAAGAACCTGTTCGTCGCCGACGGCGGGCCATTCGTCACGCAGGCCGACAAGAATCCCACGTGGACCATTCTCGCGCTGGCGTGGCGCACCTCGGATTACATCGCGCAGCAGCGCAAGGCAGGTACCCTGTGACCGACATCAATCGCCGCGACGCGCTCAAGGTGCTGGGCGCGGCGCCGCTGGCCGGCCTGCTGGATTGGACACCTGCCAGTATGGAGCGCGCCACGCGACACATCGCGACGCTCACCGAAGACTCCGGCGCGGCGGCCGCGACGAAGTTTTTCACGGCACACGAGTGGAAGACTGTCCGCGTGCTCGCCGACATGGTGATTCCCCGTGATGAGCGGTCGGGCAGCGCGACGGACGCAAAGGCGCCGGAGTTCATGGACTTCATGCTGGCGGAGAAGGACACGAGCGAGAGCTCGAAGGTGCAGATGCGCGGCGGGCTCGCATGGCTGGACGGCGAGATGCGCCGGCGATTCGGCAGGGACTTTCTCGCAAGCTCCGACGCGCAGCGCCGGCAGGTGCTCGACGACATCGCCTACCCGAAGAAGGCGGCGGCGGAATTCCGCCGCGGCGCTACATGGTTCGATCGATTTCGCGCGTCGGTGGCCGGTGCGTTCTTCTCAAGCGCGGTGGGGTGGCAGGATCTGAAGTACGTGGGGAACGTGTTCAACCCCGGCTGGAACGGATGTCCCCCCGAGGCCACGAAGAAGCTGGGTGTGTCCTACGAGGAGTTCGACGCGAGTCTCGCGAAGTCCCGCGCGGGCCGAGCCGGCTGACCGCCGGCCGCAGATCGCGTTCTCAGAGGCCGGCAACGAATGCTCCGTAAGCGATTGGGCGTTGGATTCATCGGCTCCGGATTCAACTCCCGCTTTCACATGCTCGGCTGGAAGGGTGTGCGCGACGGCGACGTCCGCGGCGTATGGAGTCCGAATGCCAAGAACGCCGCGTCGGCCGCGCAGTATGCGAACTCGCTCGACGTAGGACCGGCGAAGGCATACCGCTCCATTGGCGACATGGTCGCTGATCCGGAGATCGACGCCATCTGGCTGACGGGTCCAAATCAGGCACGCGTCGAGAACGTCGAGGAGGTCGTCCACGCGATCGAGAGCGGACGCGGCACGCTCCTAGGCATTGCTTGCGAAAAACCGCTCGCGCGCAACGTAGCCGAGGCGAAGGAAGTGCTGCGGCTCGTGAAGCGTACCGGCATCATGCATGGCTACCTCGAGGATCAGGTCTTCGCGCCGCAGGTTGATGCCGGTCGGTCGCTCATCTGGGCACGCGGCGCAGCAACCACCGGGCGTCCCTATCTGGCGCGTGCCGCAGAAGAGCACAGTGGTCCGCACACGCCATGGTTCTGGAAAGGTGAGCTGCAAGGCGGCGGCGTACTCAACGACATGATGTGTCACTCCGCGCTCGTCGTGCGGCACCTGCTCACCAAGCCGGGCGAGTCGCTTGCCACCGTGAAGCCGAAGCGCATCACGGCACACATCGCGTCGCTCAAGTGGTCGCGGCCGGCGTACGCGAAGCAGCTGTCGAAGACCATGGGCGTCGACTACTCGAAGTCGCCGAGCGAGGACTTTGCGAGCATGACCATCGAGTTCGAAACCAGCGACGGCTATACCGTACTCGGCGAGGCGAGCACGTCGTGGAGCTTCGTGGGTGCAGGACTTCGGTTGTCGTCGGAGCTGCTCGGCCCTGAGTATTCGATGTCGTGGAACACCCTGGATGCGGGGTTGAAGCTGTTCTTCAGCCGGGAAGTGCGTGGGCGTGCCGGTGAGGACCTCGTCGAGAAGCAGAACGCCGAGACGGGCTTGATGCCGGTCGTCGCGAACGAAGCGGTGGCGTACGGGTATGAGGCAGAGGACCGCCATTTCGTCCGCTGTTTCCTCGGCAAGGAAGTGCCGATACTGACTCTGGACGATGGCCTCGAGGTGGTGCAGGTGTTGATGACAGCCTACAAGAGCGCGGAGGAGGGGAAAACGCTGGAATTCCCGCCGCGCGGTATCGATAAGTTCGTCCCCGCGGTGGCGAGCGGCACATGGAAGCCGCCGAGGCAGGGCCGATGACCGTGCTCATCGAAGCGTGCGTCGACGCAATCGACGCGGCGCTCGACGCGGACCAGGGAGGCGCCAGCCGGTTGGAGCTTTGCGGCGAGCTGCTCCAGGGCGGCATCACGCCGAGCGCGGGGCTGATCGGTGCGGTATGGGAGCAGGTGAACATTCCCGTCTTCGTCCTGATCCGGCCGCGCATGGGCGACTTTCTCTACACCGACGACGAGTGCGACGTCATGCTCCGTGACATCGCGCTGGCGAGATCGCTCGACGTGGACGGTGTCGTGTTCGGCGCGCTGACCGCCGGTGGCGACATCGACGTCGGCACCGTGTCGCAGCTCGTTGACGCAGCCGGCCCGCTCGAGGTGACCTTTCATCGCGCGTTCGATTTCGTGCGCGATCAGAACGTAGCCCTTCAGGCCCTCATCGAGCTCGGCGTGGATCGCGTGCTGACGTCGGGCGGTGCGGCCACGGCGCTCGAGGGTGCCGGGCAGCTTGCCCGGCTCGTCGAGCAGGCGAGCGGAGAGATTCGCATCGTTGCCGGAGGCTCGATCACCGCGGACAACGTGAGCGAGGTCGTGCAGAGGTCGGGCGTGCACGAGGTGCACGTCCGCGGCGCGGCGCGCGTGGAGAGCGAGATGTCGTATCGCGTCAACTGCGTGACACTCGCTCGTCCACACACTGCGGCCGATTACGATCGCATGGTGACGCGCGCCGACGAGATCAGCCGCATCGCACGCGCCGTGGGCGCCGTCGAGAGCGCCCTGCCAGCTTGATCGCCTAGATCGGCGTCTCCGCGGCGGCGGCCTCCGTGCGCGGTCTGAAGATCAGCGCGAACACCACGAGAATTGCGGCGGCACCAACGGCCGGCACCATCCAGATGGCCGGCCAATTGTGCACTGTCACGCCTCCGGCCCCCGGAGACGCGTAGCGGCTCACCACCATGCCGGACACCGACGCGCCGACGAGGTAACCGACTCCGTTGGTCACGAAGTTGATGAACCCCTGTGCGGCCGCGCGAATTTTCGGACCGGCCCGCTGATCCGTGTAGATCTGGCCAGCGACGAAGAAGAAGTCGTAGCACACGCCGTGCAGCAGAATGCCGATGTAGATCAACCACATTCCCGACCCGCTGTTGCCGTGCGCGAACGCGAAGTAGCGGAGCGACCACGCGAGCATGCCGGCGAGCATGATGTACTTGATGCCCGCGCGCCGTAAGGCGAACGGAAGCAGCAGCATGAAGCCGATCTCCGACATCTGTCCGAACGTTTGAATGAACGCCGGCTCGGGCGCGCTGATCTCGTTGAGGAACGGGTTGGTGAAGGCGTAGTAGAACTGCAGCGGAATGCACAGCAGGAACGATCCGATCACGAAGATCAGGAAGTCCGAGCTCTTGAGAAGCTGAAGCGCATCGAGACCGAGGGCGTCCTTCACGCTGAATGAGGCGCCGGCGCCCTTGGGCGGCGTGTGCGGCAGCAGTAGCGAGAAGGCACCCAGAACGATCGAGGCCAGCGCGGCAAGTCGCATCGGAGTCGCGAGCGCGTCCGCGTGCAGCACCTTCCCGACGATGATTCCCGCCACGATCCATCCGATGGTGCCGAGCACGCGGATGATGGGGAAGTCGCGCGCCGCGTCGGTGACGTTGTGAAACGAGATGGAGTTCGTGAGCGACAACGTCGGCATGTAGCACAGCGCGTACAGCAGCAGTAGCGGGTAGAACGAGCTCCATTCCGTCTGCTGCGAGACGAAGTACATCACCACGCCCCCGGCAATGTGCAGGATCGCCAGCAGCTTCTCGCTCGCAAAGAACCGGTCGGCCACGATCCCCATGAAGAACGGAGAGATGATGGCCGCGATGGCCATGGCGCCGTACGCGCTGCCGATCTGCGTGTCGCTGAAGTGCAGCGTCCGGCTGAGATACGTGCCCATCGTCACGAACCACGATCCCCACACGAAGTACTGCAGGAACATCATCGTCGAGAGACGCGTGCGAGTGGAGTTCATGGGAGGTTCCGGACCTTGATGTTGCGAAGCATGAGCGTCCCGTCGTGGTCGCCCTGGATGCCGATGTACCCACGCGTAGCGCGTCCATAGTGGGGCCACTCGCCGAACTTGCTGTTCTTCACCTTGGCCTCCCAGTCGGGGCTGCCGTAGTCGTATTCAACGACCTTCTGTCCGTTCAGCCAGTGCTCGACGTGCGTTCCGCGCACCACGATGCGCGTGGAATTCCACTCGCCCGCGGCGTGCACGACGCCAGCCGGCGGGGCGTACAGGCCGTATGCGGCGGCGGCCGAGGTGAGCCGGTTACGGCCATCGGGGTGCCGGGCGTCATCGAGTAGTTGATACTCGGTTCCGCTCCAGTAAATCTTCTCGTATTCCTCGGTGGCGCGGTAAAAGATGCCGGCGTTGCCACCGGGGCTGAGCTTCCAGTCGAGCGACAGCTCGAAGTCGCCGTACTGGTCGCGCGACACGAGATCCTCGACCGACGCGCTCTTGCTGATGACGCCGCCCGTCTCGCTCCAGCCCGCGGGGAGCTGCGGTTCCTTATAACCGCGCCAGGCGCTGAGCGATGAGAGATCGCGCCAACCATCGGGTCCGGCCGGTGTCACACTCGCCGACGGAGACGGGGACATCGTAGGACGCTGACTGTGGCTACAGGCGGCCGTGAGCGCGAGTGCGGCGACGGCGACGCCGAGCATTGCTGGTCGGAGCATTTCCACCTCGAATGGGTTCGACAATTGTGCCGCAACGCGGCATCCAATAAGAGGGCGCGGCGGCGGGATTCTCACAAGAGGCGCGAGGCGTCGATCACCCGCGCACCTCTCCGGCCCCCTGGTGGCCGTCACGCATGCCGCGATTTCGCAGAATCGTCATGAAGGAACGGCCCCGCAGCTCCTCCACGGCCAGCCCCGTCATGGCGACGGCATCCGCTTCCGTGATCGCCCCGGAATTCACGCCGCGCAGAAAGAAGTTCAGCAGCCCCTGCCCGGTGGCCGCATCGTCGAACACGTCGCCGACGAGCGTGGCCTGCGCCGCCTTGCCGACGAAGTTGGACAGCCGCGCCGCCGCCGCATCGATGCCGTCCAGGAAGAAGGCGTAGAGGGCGGCATACCGCGTCACGAGCTGCGCGGGATGGAGGTCCCATCCCTGATAGAAGCCACCGACGAGCGAGTGCGTCACGTCGTCGAAATGCCGCTTCCACGCACCATGAACGCTCGCTCGATTCGCGGCGATCTGGGCGGCCGTCAGCCCATCGCCGCGATGGATCGCCACGGGCATCACGGTGGTGGATCCGTCCGACAACCATACACCCGTTCCGGCGAATGCCACCTGCATCACATGCTTCGCATAGTCGCAGGCGGAGTGCCGCATGTGCTGATGCGCAGCGGTGATGTTGACGCCGGCCGTGTAGTCGTACGTTCCGAAGTGCGCGCCAACCAACCTGCCGCCTGAGACGTCCGGGATGCGCGGCAGCAGCGACCGGCCGTCGCTCCCAAGCACAATCTGCGGGGTCTCGACCATGATCTCGAACCGAAGCGTGCCGGCCGGCAGCAGGAGCACGGTCTCCAGGCGCTCGAGCTCCGCGACGATGTGCTCCACCTGCTCGATGATGACGATCTTGGGCACCGTGACGACGAACTGCTCCGGCAGCCGTCCGGCCTGGCGGACGACGTCCGTCACCAGGATCTCGAGCGTGCGCGTGGCGCGAGCACGGAGCTCTTCGTTGAGCGGTTTGATGCGCACGCCCACGAAGGGCGGTAGTGTGCCGTCCCGCATGCCTGCGGCGAGCGACTCGGCCACAGCGCGTGCGTGCCGGTCCTCCTCCGCGTCGGGACGATTGCCGTATCCGTCCTCGAAATCCACACGGAAATCTTCCACCGGCTCGCGGAGCAGCTTGCTCCGCACGCGGTCGTAGATGGTCGCCAGCGCCGGATGATTCGCGATGCCGAGGGCATCGCCGAGTACGGTAGCGTCGGGTGCATACTCGTCGAGCGCACGAAGCGCGACGTCACCCAGCCTGCGCGCGGCGTCCGGGCGAAAGAGCTGCGCGCCGCCATACACCGTGTGCACCGGCTGCCGCGTGCCCGACTCACCAGGGTAGCGGACGGCAAAAGCGAGATTTGCCGCGCGAAGGGCGTCGTGAGTCGTCGTCATCCGTTGTAGATCCGTCCGCCCTTCGCATGGTAGTGCTCGAGGACGGCCTGCGCATCTGCACGGAGTACGTTGCGCACGACGCCGATACCCCGCTCCTCGAGATACTGGTACGACTCGGGAAACACCGGGCCCTCCTCGAAGTGGAGCTTCGACGCATCGTCGCGGCTCGCACCGCACACGATGCGCTTGACCCCGCTCCACAGCGTGGCGCCCAGGCACATCGCACACGGCTCACACGACGTGAAGAGCTCGTGCGCGGACAGGCCAGGCGCCGCCAGCGTGAACGAGCCGAGGCGCCGCTGGGCCATCATGAACGCCACGATCTCGCCGTGCAGCACGCTGTTGTTGAGCCGAACGACGCTGTTCATGCCGACGGCGACGAGGCGCCCCGACACCGATTCGAAGATGGCCGCCCCGAACGGGCCCCCGGTATCGCGCTCGACGTTCTCGTGCGCCACGGCGATGGCCAGGCGCATCCGCTCCTCATCGGAGCCAAAGCGCCGATCCCAATCGACCATCTCGTCCACCCAATCCGGGTAGCCGATGCGGACGTCGAATTGCGGCATGCGCGGAAGCTATGCGCAGCGGCGCGGGGCGCCACGTGGTTGACTGGGCTCCGGCCGGCGAGCAACTTCGCGCATCGCCGCAGGAGATTCCTGCATGTCGGTCGTCGGCACCAGCGTCGCGCGGAAGGACGGGATCGGCAAGGCCACCGGCGCCGCGAAGTATGCCGATGACCTGTCGATCCCCGGCATGCTCTTCGGACGCACCGTTCGTTCGACGATTCCGTGCGGACGCGTCAAGCGCATCCGATACGACTTCGACACGACCGGATTCACGATCGTCGACCGTCGGGACATCCCGCTGGATGGGCGCAACGTCGTTGCACTCATCGAGGACGACCAGCCCTTCCTCGTCGAGCGCGACGTGCGCCATGTCGCCGAGCCGATCGTGCTGCTCGCACACGCGGACCGCGAGAAGCTGCTCGCGGCGGACGTGATCATCGAGTACGAGGTCGAGCCGCCTGTCTTCGATCCGGAAGCATCGACCGAGTCCCTCAAGACGCTCACCATCGACAAGGGACACCTCGACGCCGGCTTTGCCCAGGCTGACGTCATCGTGGAAGGCACCTACCGCACGGGCCACCAGGAGCATGTTTACATCGAGCCGAACGGAGTCATCGCCGTGCCGGAAGACGGAGGCATTGCCATCTTCGGCTCGATTCAATGCCCATTTTACGTGGTCAAAGCGCTGAAATCGCTACTCGGGCCGAAAGCACATGTCCGCGTCGTGCAAACAGAGACGGGAGGCGGATTCGGCGGCAAGGAGGAATACCCCTCCATGATCGCGGGGCACGCCACGCTCCTGGCGCTCAAAGCGGGCCTTCCGGTGAAGATCGTGTACGATCGAACGGAAGACATGATCGCGACGACCAAGCGTCATCCGTCGATCGTGCGGCATCGCACCGGCGTGAAGCGCGACGGAACGCTCGTCGCGATGGACGTCGAGGTCATTCTCGACGGCGGAGCGTACATCACACTCAGTCCCGTTGTTCTCTCACGCGGCTGCATTCACGCCGCGGGACCATACCGTTGCGACAACGTCCGCATCCGCGGCCGTGCGATGCTCACGAATACACCGCCCAACGGCGCGTTTCGCGGCTTCGGTGCGCCGCAGACGATCTTCGCCATCGAAGCACACATGGATCGCATCGCCGAAGCACTCGGCGTCGACCCCGTGACCATTCGCGAGCGAAACGCACTCGTGCCGGGCGACACGACGGCCACGGGACAGCGACTCACGGCCGACTGCAGCGCGCTCCCGGTGTTGCGCGAGGCCGTCGAACGGACCGACTTTCGCCGCAAGCGTGAGGCGTTACGCGGCACCAACCGTGGCATCGGTCTGTCGCTCTTCTACCATGGCTCAGGCTTCACCGGCAGTGGCGAGCTCCGTCTGGCGTCCAAGGCGGCGCTCGAGCTCACCGACCACGGCGTGCGCATTCTGGTGAGCAGCACGGAGATCGGGCAGGGCACGCGCACGATGCACGCACAGATCGTCGCGGAGACGCTGGGCATCCCCTACGAGGACGTCGACGTCGCCCAGCCGGACACGACGCTCGTGCCCGACAGCGGCCCGACCGTGGCGTCGCGCACCTGCATGGTTGTGGGCCGCATCCTTCAGCGATGCGCGGAAGACCTGAAACGCCGGCTTGGCGACCTCACACCGGCGGAGTATTACCGGGCGCATGGCCCCTTCACGATCGTGCGCGAGCACGAGCCTCCAGGCTGGATTCAGTGGGACGACGAGACCTACACCGGAGACGCATACGCGACGTACGCCTGGGGATGCGACGTCGTCGAGGTGGAGCTGGACGCGGACACATGCGAAGTCCGTCCACTCCATCTCACCGCGGTGCAGGAGGTCGGCAAGGCAATTCACCCCGCGCTCGCCCGGGGACAAATCGAGGGCGGGAGTGCGCAGGGCATCGGATACGCAATCGTCGAGCACGTGGCGATGCGCGACGGCGTGATGGCCAACGCGTCATTGACGAACTACACCATTCCGACGACGCTCGACACACCCGCGATGGACATCGTGCTTCTCGAGAACCCCTATGAGGACGGACCCTTTGGCGCAAAAGGGCTGGGTGAGCTGCCGATGGATGGTCCGGCACCGGCGGTCATCAACGCGCTGCGTCACCTTGGCGTCGACCTGTCTGAAATCCCCGCGACACCCGAACGTGTGATGAGCGCATGCGGCTCACGCTGAACGGAGCGGTAACGGATGTGGAGGCTGCGCCGGGAAGGCGACTCCTCGACGTTCTCCGCGAGGAATGCGGCCTGACCGGTACCAAGGAAGGATGTGGCGAGGGCGAGTGCGGTGCCTGCACGGTGCTCATGAACGGCCAGCTCGTCGTCTCGTGTCTCGTACCGTTCGCGCAGGCGGAGGGCGCCGAGATCCGCACCATCGAGGGGGTCGGTGATCATGCGCTACAGCAACACTTCATGAGCGAGGCTGGCGCACAGTGCGGCATCTGCACACCAGGCATGGTGATGACCGCGTCCACACTGTCACGCGATGCAACGCTCGAAGACATTCGCATCGCGCTCGCGGGCAATCTGTGCCGCTGTACGGGGTATGAAGCGATCTATCGCGCCATCCAGCGCGCGCGTGCGGCTACATCCGCGTGAAGTCCGCCCTCTCACAACTTTCGTTCGCGCGTCCGCGCACGCTGGAAGAGGCGCTGACGCTGCTGCGCGATGAACCGCTCGTTCCCATTGCGGGCGCGACGGATCTTTACGTTGGGCTCAATTTCGGTACGCTCAAGGCGCAGCGCTTCCTCGACATCACCAGGCTCGAGGAGCTGCGCGGCATCAGTGTCACCGGCGATCGACTCGTCATCGGCGCGGGCACCACATACACCACGATCATGCATTCCGCGTCCGTTCGTGCGCACTGGCCGATACTGGCCGACGCCGCATCACAGGTCGGTGGCGTTCAGATTCAGAATCGCGGTACGCTGGGTGGCAACGTCGCGAACGCGTCGCCGGCGGGAGACACACTTCCCGTTCTCGCGGTTGCGGATGCGATTCTCCAGCTTCGCAGCGCGCAGAGCCAGCGCGCGGTGCCGTTCAATTCCTTCTACACCGGCTACCGGCAAACCGTATTGCGGCCCGACGAGCTCATCGTGTCGATCGAGCTGCCGATGGTGGAGGGAAAGCAGTGGTTCCGGAAGGTCGGCACGCGTGCAGCGCAGGCGATCTCGAAGCTCGTCATGGCCGCCGTGAGAACAGAAGCACCGCGAATCGCGCTCGGCAGCGTCGCTCCGACGCCACTCAGACTGCGCCGCACTGAGGCGGCGCTCGCCGGCGGAAGCTCCATCGAGGACGCGATCGGCGTCTTACAGACCGAGATCACGCCAATCGATGACTTGCGCTCGAGCGAAGCGTATCGGCGGGCCGTGGCGGGCAACCTCCTGCGTCGCTTCTGGGCCTCGTGATCATCCGCGGCACACGTGTGTTGGCAAATGGCCGGCTTGGCCCTTCAGCCATCCACGTACTCTACGGTGTGATTTCCGCCGTGACGGAATTCGGTGAGACGCGAGGCGACGACGACATCATCGAAGCGGGTGACGACGTTGTAATGCCAGGGCTCGTCGACACCCACGTGCACGTGAACGAGCCGGGACGCACGGAGTGGGAAGGATTCACGAGCGCCACGCATGCAGCAGCGGCCGGCGGCATCACGACCATTTACGACATGCCGCTGAACAGCATTCCTGCGACAACCAGCGTCCGGGCGCTGGCCGCCAAACGGGATGCCGCGGCCGGAAATTGCATCATCGACGTCGGCTTCATTGGCGGTGTGGTGCCGGGAAATGCCAACGAGCTCGAGGGACTCCACGCGCAAGGCATCCGTCTCTTCAAATGTTTTCTCGTGCCGTCGGGCGTCGAAGAGTTTCCTGCCGTAACGGAGACGGACCTGCGAATCGCCATGCCTGTACTCAGGCGGCTGGACGCAACGCTGATGGTCCACGCCGAGCTGCCGGGGCACATCAACGCCGCTTTGCACGGCGACCCGCGCAGATACCGGACATATCTCGCGTCACGGCCCGCGTCGGCGGAAACGGAGGCAATCGCGCTGATCATTCGCCTCGCGGCGGAACTGGGCACACGCGTCCACATCGTGCACGTGTCTTCAGCCGCCTCGCTGCCGCAGATTCGCGAGGCACGTCAGCGAGGCATTCGCATCACATGTGAAACATGCCCGCATTACCTGACGTTTGCGGCCGAGGAGATTCCGGACGGCGCGACGCAGTTCAAGTGTGCGCCGCCGATTCGATCGCGCGCCGACCGCGAGCTGCTCTGGGATGCGGTCCTGACCGGCGACATCGACATGATCGCCAGTGATCATTCACCCTGTCCGCCCGGCATGAAATTGCGTGAGACCGGTGATTTCCTTCACGCATGGGGCGGCATTGCATCCCTCCAGGTGAGCCTGCCGTCCGTATGGCACGAGGGTCGAAAGCGGGGCCTGACCGTCGACCGCCTCGCGCGGCTGATGTGCGAAGCACCGGCGCAACTCGCCGGTGTGAGCGAGCGTAAAGGGCGCCTTGCGCAGGGCTTCGACGCGGACCTCTTCATCTGGCAACCGGACGCCCCAGTCGCGGTTAACGCTGCAACGCTGTATCATCGGCATGCGGTTAGCCCGTATGATGGCCTGACGCTCACCGGGAGCGTAACGGCGACATTCGCACGAGGAAACGCGGTGTTCCACGACGGACGTATCACTGCTTCGATTCGCGCATGACTGATTTTACGGAACTCATAGATCTTGCGTCCCAGGCACTTGGCGGAACCGTCATCTCCGCCAACGACGAGTTCTTCGCGCCCAAGGAAGGGCTGTTGAAGCCGACGCCAGCAGAATGGCGGGAAGGGGCGTACACGGAGCGCGGCAAATGGATGGACGGATGGGAAACCCGCCGCCGCCGAACGCCGGGCCACGACTGGGCAATCATCCACCTTGGCGCACGCGGCGTCGTGCGCGGCGTCGTAATCGACACGAGCTTCTTTCGCGGCAACTACCCCGAGCGCGCCAGCATCGAAGGGTGTGATCTCGCCGGGACGCCGTCGGCCGCGCAACTCGAGCAGCCGGGCGTGGCCTGGCGCGTCCTGCTGGGCGAATCGTCGCTGTCGGGCGACGCGCTGAACAAATTCGTCGTCGAGGAAGCACCACCGGTCACGCATCTGAGACTGAACATCTTTCCCGATGGCGGCGTCGCACGGCTGCGCGTTCACGGCGACGTCAGCCTGTCGCTCGAAGGTCGAACGGGTCTCGTGGATCTCGCCGCCGTGGAGAACGGCGGCTACAGCGTGGTCTGCAGCGACATGTTCTACGGGCATCGGCAAAACCTCATCATGCCCGGGCGATCCACGTTCATGGGCGACGGCTGGGAGACGAAGCGCCGCCGCGGACCCGGACATGACTGGACCATCATCAGATTGGGGCACCCTGGCGCGATCGAGCAGATCGAAGTCGATACCGATCACTTCAAGGGCAATGCGCCGGATTCCTGCATGATCGAAAGCGCGCATGCACCGGGCGCATCGGCCGAGTCGCTCATCGACGCGAAACGGCCGTGGACGCAGATTCTCCCTTCGACGAAGCTGCAGCCACACGCCCGTCACGCATTCTCGGCCGCTGCGTCTCCGCTCTCGACGCATGCCCGCTTGAACATCTATCCGGATGGCGGCATTGCACGACTGCGTCTCTTCGGCCGCCTGCCGGCGACATGAGCGTCACCGTGGCGCAGCTCGACGACTTTCCGGAGACACAGGCGGCATTTCTGCTGGCGGCGTGCTGCGGATCCTCCCGCTGGGTGGCGAGCATGGTAGCGCGTCGCCCATTCCGTACGCGAGCCGCTGTGCTCGCGGCAGCGGATCAAATGGCGCGGGAGCTTCAGCCGGCCGACTGGATCGAGGCGTTCTCGCATCATCCGCGCATTGGCGAACGACAGTCCTCCGTGGCCGTCTCGACGATGGCAAGGGATTGGTCGGCGGATGAGCAGCGCGTCGCGTCCGACACGGACGACCGAACGCGCCTCGAGCTGGCCGACAGCAGTGCGAAGTACGAGCAGCGCTTCGGTTTTCCATTCATTGTGTGCGCGAGCGGGCGAAGTGCCGAGGAGCTGCTGGCCGTCCTCGAGGAGCGCCTCGGAAGCAGTTCCGATGCCGAGCTTGCCATTGCTGCAAAGGAGCAGCAACTCATCACGCGACAGCGGCTCGCTCGGTTGGTACGCGGAACGGAGGAACGGTGAACGATCGCACCACGATCAGCACGCACGTGCTCGACACAGCGCTCGGCCAGGCGGCACCAGGAATTTCGGTGATGCTGGAGCGCATCGAGACAGATGGAACGCATCGTCACGTTTCGAGCGGCGTCACCGACGCTGATGGGCGGATCGTCGGTCTCGCGTCTGCCCATGCAAATCTGCCGGGTGGCAGCTATCGTCTTACCTTCGACATCGAGCCGTATTTTCGCGCGATGCAGCGCGCGACATTCTACACGCGCGTGCAGGTGGACTTCAGGATCGCCGGCGAACCGCAACATTACCACGTGCCGTTGCTGCTGAGCCCATTTGGCTACTCCACGTACCGCGGCACCTGACTAGCGGCCAATCCTCGCGAGGGCGGTCATGCTCGGTCACAACAGCTATGGCAAGTCGGGCGTTCGCCTTCTCAAGGTCGAGCGCGCGCATTCGCACCACACCATCCGCGATCTCACCGTGGATCTCGCGCTCGAGGGTGATTTTGTTGCCACGCACGTGAAGGGTGACAACACTGCCGTGCTGCCGACAGATACGATGAAGAACGTCGTCTATGCCAAGGCGCGGGAGCTGACCATTGGCGAGCCAGAAGACTTCGCCGCCGCGTTGGCGACTCACCTGCTCGGCTCGAACACAACCGCCACTGTCGCGCGAGTGACAGTAGCCGAACACACCTGGCGAAGGCTCGATCTGGCGGGAACGTCGCACGATCACGCGTTCGAGGGAGGAAGCACCGAGCTCCGGATCGCGCGCGCTCGGGCGGCCAAGGGAGAAGAGTTGGCCCTTTCCGGGGGTATCGATCGGCTGCGCGTCCTCAAGTCGGCGCAATCCGCATTTTCGGGATTTCCCCGGGACCGGTATACGACACTTCGTGAAACCGAGGATCGCATCCTCGCGACGTCCGTGACCGCCGAGTGGACCTACGCGACGAACACCACGGATTTCGGCGGCCACTTTCGCGATGTACGTGGTGCGCTGCTCGAGACGTTCGCGCAGCATGACAGCAGATCCGTGCAGCACACGCTCTATGCGATGGGAGAGGCGGCGCTCGCGCGCTGTGGCGCAATCAGCGAGATCCACATCACCATGCCGAACGCGCACCATCTGCTCGTGGACCTGTCGCCGTTCGCGCTGGAGAATCCGAACGAGATCTTCGTGCCGACTTCGGAGCCCTACGGTCTCATTTCCGCGACGATTCGCCGCGGTTGAGTGCGGGCGCGGTGGCTCGACACTTACTCAGGGCGTCACACGTACGGTATTGTTAGCGGCCGTGCATCCGGCCGGTGTACCCAGCCCTCATGGATCGTGCGCGCCTTCGGGCGCGGCGTCTCTTCATATGACTTCGCTCAAGCGTTCGTCCGCAGTTCCCCTCGCGCTCGTTCCCGCGCTTTCCTCGGTGGTCGCGTGTGGGCCGTCTCAACCACAGATGGTGTCCGGCGTCGATCCCTGCCTGCCGCAGGTGTACAACGAGGTCGCCTGTCAGTACGCCACGCAGCATCAGGGCTATTACTACGGCGGCATGTGGTATCACCACGTCTACGCCATGCCGTTCATCTACTATCACAACGGCTATTCGGGCTACGTCGGCGGAGGCGGGCGCGTTCGCTCGCTGGGGGCAGGCGCATACGAGCCCCATATCGGTTCAGGCGCCCGCACGACCGTAGTTCGGGGCGGATTCGGCGGAATAGGCGGCGCGCGCGGCTTCAGCGGAAGCTGACATGCAGCGCATCGCAAGCACGCCACGTCCCGATTGGCAGCACGTCGTCGAGACGCGGGGGCTGAAGTGGCATACCGGCCAGACGCCGTACTGGTCCGAGGAAGCCTACTATCAGTTTTCCACGGAGCAGATCGAGACCATCGAGCGTGCCACCAACGAGCTGCACGCGCGCTGCCTGGATGCCGTCCAGCACGTCATCGACGAAAAACGGTATGCGGAGCTCCGCATTCCAGACCACGCCGTCCCTCTCATCACGAAGAGCTGGGAGGCAGAACCGCCGTCCGTGTACGGCCGTTTCGATCTCGCCTACGATGGTACGTCGCCGCCGAAGATGCTCGAGTACAACGCGGACACGCCGACCTCACTGCTCGAGGCATCCGTCATTCAGTGGGACTGGCTCCAGGCACAACATCCGGGCGCCGACCAGTTCAATTCCATGCACGAAAAACTGGTCGCCTACTGGCAGTCCGTCGCCGACGATCTCGAGCGCATCGGAGCGCTAGGTCCCCTCGTGCACTTTGCGTCCATCGACGACCTCGAGGACGGCATGACTGCCGCGTATCTCGCGGAGACAGCGGGCCAGGCTGGCTTGCAGGTGAAACTGCTGGCGATGGAGGACGTCGGCTGGGATCCGCAAGCGCGCGAATTCTGCGACCGGGAGGACGCAAGCGTCGCCACGCTGTTCAAGCTCTATCCCTGGGAGTGGCTCATGCACGAGCCCTTTGCCGAGCACATCAAGGTGGCGGACACCGTGATGATCGAGCCGGCGTGGAAGATGGTCCTCTCGAACAAGGGGATACTTCCGATTCTCTGGGAGCTGTTTCCCGGCCACGGCAATCTGCTGGCCGCATACTTCGACGAGCCGCATGGCATGTTCGAGTACGCCAGAAAGCCGCTGCTCTCGCGCGAGGGCGCGAACGTCACCGTGCACACGATGAAGGAGCACGTGGAGTCCACGGGCGAATATGGCGCCGAAGGATACGTGTTCCAGGAACTCGCGCCGATTCCGGACATCGACGGCAAACGCCCGATCATCGGCAGTTGGATGATCGGCCAGGAGGCGGCTGGCATGGGGATTCGTGAGGGGGACGGCTGGGTCACGGGCAACACGTCTCGTTTCGTACCCCATCTGTTTCGCTAAGGCCGAAAGCATGCATCGGGCTCAACGGTCACTGGTGTAAGGGCCGTTTACCGGGTATCATGCGCATCGTGACCCGTCCTTTCGTCCTCCGGCTCGGCTACCTGCTCGCCGCAGTGCTGCAATTTGCGCTGCCGGCGGTCGCGTCCATTGCGGACGCAGTCGAGGAGACAGAAGGGCGTGCGGTTCGGTGCCATGTGGAGGCATATGGCAGCCAAGCGCACCGCGTGCATCCGGAAGACTGCGTACTGTGCGGCGCTTTGTCGCATGGCGCGTCTCCAAGCACGCAGGTCGCGCTCCGCGCGCCCATCGTGCGGGCGATTCAGGCCCGTGTTGCCGCAGCGACTCGCTCGCACCATGGCGCGCGTTTGGCCGGCGACCCCCTGCAGCGTGCGCCACCGACTCTGAGCTGAGTCCGGCGCCCTTGGGCGCCCGAACAACTCAATTCGAGGGGCGGAGGCACGATTCCTCCGCCCGCGCATGCCGGTGAACCGTCCCGCGTGTGCTCACCGCACATTCAGCTCATGGCGTTCATGTCACAGCTCATTTCGATGTTCTCGCGCACCACGCTTCGATTGGTTGCGCTTCTTCTCTGTCTTACCGCCTCGCGAGCGTTTGCACTTTCCGCCACGGCGGAGCCGCCTCCCGCGACCGATCTGTTCGGTGCGGTCACCGACAGCCTGACCGGCCGTCCCATCGGCAGCGCGCAAGTGTCCGTCATGCAAGGCACACGGATCGTCGTGAATACCACCACGGACGATTTTGGCCGGTATCGTGTCCACAACCTCGACGCCGGCTCATACACGGTGAGCGTCCACGCACTCGGCTTCCGGGCGCAAGGGCGTAACGTCACCATCACCGGCACTGCCGGCTCGACGCAGGTGAATTTCACGCTCGGCACCGTGGTGCTGAATCTCGAGGCGGTCGAGGTACACGCGACGACGCCCATCGCGGTGAACACGCGGACCGGCGATCAGGTATTCAATCAGAACGAGTATCACGGCGCCCCGACGGCGACGACGTCACAGATCCTTCAGCAGTCCATCGCGGGTGCCGTGCGCGCTCCGACCGGTGAGGTCCACATCCGGGGGCAGCACGCTGAGTACACCTATTATGTCGACGGCATTCCCGTGCCGGCCGGCATCTCCGGCAGCCTCAACGAGCTCTTCGATCCGCAGGTCGTGAATCAGATCAGCTTCCAGACCGGAGGCTGGGACGCGGAGTACGGCAACAAGAACACCGCGGTCGTCAACGTGTCGACCAAGATTCCCGCCGGCGGATTCCACGCGGATGCGTCCGCATTCGGCGGAAGCTTTGGCACGCAGGGCCAGGCGCTCAGCTTGAGCACCAATGAAGGGCGTCTCGGTCTCTTCGGGTCGTTCTCCCGGCAAGTCACCGACATGCGGCGCGAGCCGGTCGCGTTCGATACCACCACGTTCGTGGCGAACAACTTCCACAACCACGGCGAGGATCTCTTCGGGTTTGGCAAGGCGTCGTACTCGCTCAGCACCACGGACGTCTTCAACGTCGACGCCAACTGGTCGCGCACGACCTTCCAGGTGCCGTTCGATCCATTGGTCGTCGCACAGTCGGACGACAGCCAGCAGGACATCAATGCATTTCTGAACTTTGGTTGGCGTCACCAGTTCGGGGGCATCGTGGCGCCCACGAAGTCGGCTGACACCGAGATGGCACAGCCCTCGGAGCTCTTTACGGGTCTGTTCTACCGGCACGGAAGCCTCAACTACACGCCGGGTGCGCAGGACGAGCCGCAGTTCTTCTTCTTCCCCGACACCACCAACCCGTACAACGTGCGGGAGGCGCGCAGTTTCAACATCCTTGGCGCAAAGGTGGACTACCTCTACAACTTCGCGTCGGAGCTGCAGTTCAAGACCGGCGTGCTCGTTCAGCACACCAGCGGCACCGAGAACTTCACGACGGTCGATGCGTCAGGACGGGCGGGCCCGGCGTCGCAGTCGACGCTCAACGGCAGCGATGTCGGTGGCTACGCGCAGATCGCCTATGCGCCCTTCGAGAAAATCGAAATTCGTGCTGGCGCGCGCTACGACGCGCACACGGCTCCGTTTGCCGGAACGCAGTCGCAGCTCAGCCCGCGCATTCGCCTCAACTTCTATCCGGGCGCCGCGACGACGCTGTACGCGTACTACGGCCGCCTGTTCATGCCCACCAACGTCGAAGAGCTGCGCACGATCACCAATTCGACGCAAGGCACAGCTGCCGAGCCGACGCTTCCGGAGCGCGACCACTTTCTCGAGGGCGGCATCATCCACCGGTTCCCCGTGGCGGGCATCGTCGCCAAGCTGTCGGGTTATTACAAGCAGAGCGAGCCTGGCGTGGACGACGGGACCATTCCCGGCACGGCCATCGTCACGGCGGTCAACATTCACAGAGTGTACGTCAACGGGCTCGAGGGCGTGCTCGAGGTTCGTCCCAATGGTCCCTTCTCCGGGTATGTGAACGTCGCACTCTCACATGCGTACGGGCACGGTCCCGTCACAGGCGGCTTCTTCCCAGCCGCCGACCCCGTCGGCTATTTCGATCTCGACCACGACCAGCGTCTCTCCATCGTTGGCAGTGGCACCTACACCGTCAGCCAGTTCTTCCTCAACGCGACGGCGATCTACGGATCGGGGCTGACGAACGGCAAGACGCTCGACGACGTTGGCCACCCCTTCGGAACGGGCTTCCTCGATTTCAACAAGGAGTTCAAGGTCGATCCGTCCACCATCGTGAATGCCAGTGCGGGATACACGTTCGTTGCCGGACAAACGCTGGTACGTCCGCAGATATACGTAGACAACCTGTTCGACAGGCACTACCTGCTGAAGGGTGCGTTCTTCAGCGCCGCACAGGTGGGCAGGCCGAGAAGCGTGCAGGTACGCCTGAGTTTGAGCATCTGACGTCGAGCGTTTCCAGAACAGGCTGACGGAGATTCAGCCAGAATAGAACCAATCGGGCGATCGGGGAGTATTGAATGTGCAGGCTGTTGCCGCGCACATTCGATACTCCCCGTTCCGCTTCCGACCATGATCAAGCGTCTCCTCAGCGCATTGGCACTGTTGCCCCTCGTCGCCGCACCTGGCAGGGCTGCGCCCGTGCCTCGGCCTTCTCCACTCGATACGGTTGTGTTCGCCGGAGGCTGCTTCTGGGGCGTGCAAGCGGTTTTCCAGCACGTCAACGGCGTCGTGGCTGCCACATCCGGCTATGCGGGCGGCGCCACCGTGAAGCCGAACTACGAGGACGTCAGCACCGGCAGCACCGGGCATGCGGAGTCCGTGCGTGTGGTCTACGATCCGGCCAAGGTGTCGTTCGACAAGCTGCTCGAGGTGTTCTTCACCGTCGCGCACGACCCCACGCAGCTCAATCGCCAGGGCCCGGACCATGGCACCCAGTATCGTTCCGCGCTCTTCTACACGAGTGACGCGCAGCGGGCGGCGACGCAGGCGTACATCGCCGAGCTCCAGAAGACCGGCGCGGTTCGAGGTGCGGTCGTCACGCAGGTCGCGCCTCTCCGGGGATTCTTCGTTGCGGAGGCCTATCACCAGGACTATGCCACGCTGCACCCCGATCAGCCGTACATCGTCTATAACGACGCGCCGAAGATCGCAGCCCTGAAGAAGCACTATACGTCACTCTGGACGGACAAGCTCGCCGCGCACTGAGGCGAGCTGGCTTCTCGGTTACAGGCTGCTGGGACCGAGCTCCCCGCCGAGCAGTGTGATGACGTCAACCGGCACGCCCGAGAGGCGGCTGTGCTCCCACACCGCCTCCTCGTTCGGCGCATCGTACTCGCAGAAGGAGTGGCGCCCGTCGGCGGTGAGATGGCTTCGCACCCAGGTGATTCCCAACTGATTGCACACCTTGGTGCTCGTCACCCGCACGCCCTCGAGCTGCTCGGGCGTAAGGGGCGGCAACGTGCGCGTAATCATGTAGCGTGGCATGCCATGAGCATGCGCTGATCAAGGTGCTTTGTCAAATGGCGGCCGTGACATAACGCACGGCCGCATCCATCGACATCGCCAATCCCTCGCGCCACGCGTCATCGCTCTTCGCCGTACCGAGCTGTGCAATGGCTGGGGCCACGCGACGCTCCAGGCGGCCACGATCGGCCTCCGACAACGGCGCGCCCAGCCGTTCACGAAGACCAGCCACCGCGCCGGCAAGCCGAATCGCGCGCTCGCCGTCATTGCCCGCTGCGGCCGCACCTGCCAGCACCTCGAATACTCGCAGCATGGCACGCTGGTCGCCCATGTCCGCTGCGTGGACGAGCGCTTCCTCGAGCAGCGCGCGCGCGTCGAGCAGATTGCCGTCTGCGAGCGACAGGTCACCGAGATCTGTCAGCGCGGAGGCCATGCCGCGCTTGTGTTGAATCTCGACGAAGGTCGCCAGGCTCTCGCGATAACGGCTGCGCGCCTCTGCAAGTGACCCCTCGTCTCGTGCGACGTCGCCGAGGTGTCCCATCGTCCACCCGATGTTCGCGAAGTCGCCGGCACTCTGAAACAACGCCAACGCCTCCGCATATCGGGCGCGGGCATCAGCAAAATGTCCGCGCTGGCGCTCCGCATTTCCCAGATTGCCGGTTCCGATTGCCGCGCCGCGAGGGTCGACGTCACGCAATGCCTCGATGGCCGCCTCGAAGAGTGGTATCGCGCGATCGATCTCGCCTTGCCGCATGTGAATCACCGCGAGATTGTTGCACGCCACCGACGTTGCTCGCGGATTGTTCAACTCCTGCGTGAGCTCGAGGTGCTGCTCGAACAACTGCTGCCCGAGCGCATATTCGCCACAACTGTCAGCCAGCGCGCCCGCCCCATACAGCGCAGCGAGTCGCGTCTTGAGCGGGCTCTCCGTTTCGGCACGTGCAATGATGTCGCGCAATCGACCCAGGCCTTCGCGTGCATATCCTCGTGCGTCCCAATAGCGCCACAGCGACACGGCCATCTGCAGCGCGTCCAGCGGGTCGCCGGACTGCGCGACATGATCGAGTGCCGCACGAAGGTTGTCGTGCTCGGCCTCGAGCCGGTCGAGACAGGTGTCGTCGCCAGCCATGACACCAGGCTCCACGTCCAAAGCCAGTAGGCGGAAATACTCCGCGTGACGCTGGGCCATCTCCTCCCGCTCCCCCGACGCATCGAGCATCTCGTCCGCGAATGCCTGAATGGGGCGCAGCATCAGGAAGCGGGAATTGCCCAACGCATCCACTTGCTGGCGGAGCAGGCTGTGGTCCACGAGCGAGGTCAACAATTCTTCAGCATTCTCGGTCTCCGTTTCGCCGAGCGTGACGATGGCAGCCGTGTTCGCGATGGCACCGCCGAAGAACACGGCGAGCCGGCGAAACATCGTCTGCTCTTCGGGCCGGAGCAGATCGTGCGTGCATGCGATGGCGCCGCGCATGGTCCGCTGGCGCAGCGGAAGGTCACGTGCACCGCTCGCCAACAGATCGAGCCGCTGCGCGAGCTTGGCAAGCAAGGCACTCGGCGTCATCGTGCGCGTTCGCGCGGCCGCCAGCTCGATTGCCAGCGGGACGCCGTCGAGCCGCGCGCAGATCTCGACCACGGAGTGTACGTTGGCGTCGTCGAGGCGGAAATCCGATCTGGCGGCGGCAGCCCGCTCCGCAAACAGCTTCACGGCAGGCGACGTCTCCGCCATGGTTGCCGTCAACCGCACGTGCGGATCGGGCACGGCAAGCGGCTCCACGGAGAGCTCGTGCTCTCCGTAGATCCGAAGCAGGACCTGGCTCGTGAGCAGTATCTTCACGCCCGGGCAGTCGGTGAGGATCGCGCTCACTTCGCCCGCGGCGTCGAGCAGTTGCTCGAAGTTGTCGAGCACGAGAAGCGCCTGCCGTTCCCGCAGGTGATCGCGGGGATCGCCGCGGGCGCCGATTCCCTGTGCGATTCGCGCTCGCATGGCGCTCGCATCTCGCACTTCGGCCAGGGGGATGAAGTAGGCCCCGTCGCGAAAGAGCTCGGATGCGCGCGCACCAACGTCGAGGGCCAGACGGGTCTTTCCGATGCCGCCCGGGCCGTGCATCGTGAGCAAGCGCACGCTGGCGCGCTGCAACAACGCAAGCACGGCTCGTGTATCCTGCTCTCTGCCTATCAGCGGCGTGAGCGGCGCGGGAATGCGCGACGCGCGCTGGGCAATGCCGCCTGTAGGAAGACGAAGGGGACCGACCGCCTCGTCCGGCGCCGCTGCGAATGCTTCGGCGAAGTCGGCAACCGTCGGAAAGCGGCTGTCCGGATCCTTGGCCAGTGCGCGAAGCACGGCTCGCTCCGCGGCGTCGCTGACGGTCTCCGTGCCGCGAAGCGCGGCCGGCGATGCCGACAGATGCTGCGCGAGCAGCGCGACAGCGGACTTGCCGGTGAAAGGAGGCCGGCCCGTGAGCAACTCGTATGCGACGCACGCCAGACTGTACTGGTCGCAGCGCCCATCGAGCTGTGTTCCGTCGCCCGCCTGCTCGGGGCTCAGATACGCCGGCGTTCCAACGACGACTCCCGTTTCGGTGAGCGCGATGCTGCTCGTGGCCGACAGGACGGCGCGTGCGATGCCGAAGTCGCTGACGACGGCGTGGCCTTCTGATACGAGAATGTTTTCCGGCTTGATGTCCCGATGGACGACGCCCTGCCGGTGGGCATAGTCGAGGGCGCTCGCCACCTCGCGCAGCAGCCGCGCCACCTCTGCCTGCGGCATCGTTCCCGATCGCGCGAGTCGTTCACGCAGCGTCTCGCCGGCGATGAAAGGCATCACGTAAAACAGCAGCGGTGGCCCGTCTTCTCGACGCGCCTCGCCGGAGTCGAAGAGCGGCACGATGTGCGGATGCGCGAGCCGCGCGGCGATCTCGATCTCGCGGAGGAAACGATCCGCGCCAATCGCGCCGACCACCGTGGCGTCCATGACCTTGAGCGCCACGGACCGCCCATGGCGCAGGTCCTTCGCGAAATACACCGTCGCCATGCCGCCGCGAGCCAGCTCGCGCTCGACGCCATAGCGGTCACCGACCGCCCGCTGCACACGCTCGAGTGCGTCAGGCTGCGGCATTCAGTCCTCGAGGCCTGGCCGATCCCGCACCGCCATCATCGTGCCCTGTAGCATCGCGATGAGCGTGTCACCCGCACGCAACTCGCCGGCGCACACGGTCAACGTTCGCCCCGCGCGAACCACGCGGCCGATGGCGAGAAACTCGCTCCCCGCCGCGGGAGCGAGAAGATTCACCTTGAATTCCACCGCAAGCACCGCGGCGCCCGGCTCCATCAACGAGAGCGCCGCATAGCCGCACGCACTGTCCACGACGGACGTCACGGCGCCGGCGTGCAGAAAGCCGTGCTGCTGCACGAGGTCGTCGCGATGCGCCAGGGCGATCCGCACTTCGCCCGGCGCGACATGCACGAGCCGCGCACCAAGCGTCGTCATGAACGCCTGTCGGGCGAAGCTGGCCCGGATCCTCTGCTCGAAATTCGGGTCGCGCGGCGTGAATGTCATTGGCCGGTATGTACGCGCGGCTGCGCTGTCTGCTCCGTAAGAGCACGAACGGCGTGAAGCACCACGGGCCATGCGTCGGAGCGCGGCGCAATGAGGTCGAAGTGGCCGGCGCCAAGCACCACGTCGAGCTCTGTAATACCTCCCGTGGCACGGTTGCGCGCGAGAAGCTCGCGGCTTTGCGCCAGCGGAACGATCGGATCCAGCTCGCCGTGCACGATCCGCACGGCAGGCCGGATGGGCACGCGTTCGATGGGACTCACGGCGTGATAGCGCTGAGGTTGTTCCGTAGCAGTGCCGCCGAGCAGCGGCGTCACGCTCGCATTACAGCTTCCCGCAGCGGAGCCGTACGCAGCCAGATCCGCGATACCGGCGAGACTCACCACTCCGGAGATCGGAAGCGGCGCTTCGCTGGAGACGAACAGGCCCGTGATCTCTGCCTGACGGCGTGTTGCTGCCCATAGCGCGAGCTGCCCGCCGGCGGAGTGCCCCATGAGCACGACACGCGTCGTGTCGATTCGGGGGTGCTGCCGGGCCAACACTCGCACGAAATCCACGGCGTGCGCCACGTCGTCGAACGTCCCGGGCCACCCGCCGCCGGTATCGCCCAGACGACGATATTCGGGCGTCCACGTGGCGAAGCCTGCCTCCGTGAGCGCATGCGCCGCACCGCGAACGTGTTGCAGGTCGTACTCTGCTCGCCAGCATCCACCATGTAGCAGCACCACGAGCGGCACGCGGTCGCGCCCTCCGGGCAGGCGCAGCTCACCGTGTTGCAGTGGCTCGGCGCCATACGCGACGACGGCATCTGGCGCGGGAACGGCCTGCGTCGTGAGATCGGAGTAGGGAATCATGCGTCTTGCCACACCATTGCCGGCGCACGCACACGTCGCGAGCGCCAACGGCAGGCCGACTCGTAGATGCATGCTATCGTTGCGCCACGGTACCACTCCGAGGCGACACCAACGCCTGGTACACGAGCGTCGGAAACTTCGACGGAACGTCGGACCGCATCGGCATCTGGTTGATCATGAACACCATCACGAGCCCCTCTGCCGGATCGACCTTGTACTGCGTGGCGTACGCGCCCGACCAGCTGAACGTGCCGACCGACGCCATGCCGTCCGCACCGTACTTCTCGACGGTCTGAAAGCCGAGCCCGAAGCCCATGCCGGGAGAGCGATAGAGCGTGCCGCTCTGATTGGTCGTCATGAGATCCACGGTATGCGGCGCGAGATAGCGCACGCCGTCCATCTGGCCGTGGTTCAGCAACATTTGCAGGAAGCGCGCGTAGTCGTGTGAGGTGGAGAGGAGACCCGCACCGCCGGCGAAGCTGACGCGCGGGCCGTCGACATAGTCGCCCTGTCCGCGCGGGCCGACCGGCGCCCGGACAACGTGGCTCGTCGAGTCGCTCATGTACACGGCAACCAGACGGTCGCGCTTTGCGGGCGGCAGAAAGAAATATGTGTCCTTCATGCCGAGCGGTTCGGTGATGCGCGTGCGAACGAACTGATCAAGCGGCATGCCCGACGCACGCTCGACGACGCAGCCAAGAATGTCGGTATTGTAGCCGTACACCCACGACGTGCCGGGCTGCGCGACGAACGGCAGAGTGGCGAGCCGCTCCATGGTGGTGCATACGGGCTCGTTCTTGTCGGCGGTGTACCAGCCGAATCCGGCGACTGGGCCGAGTCCCTTGGCGGCGTACTGTTGTGCGACGATCGCGTCGGTTCCGTACGAGATGCCGGCGGTGTGCGTGAGCAGATCCTTGATCGTGATCTGCCGCGTGGCAGCAACGGGGGAATGTCCGGAGTCGGACACCAGCGCCACAGCGGTGTGCGCGTAGGCCGGAATGAAGCGGCTCACAGGATCGCCAATCGCGAGCTTGCCTTCTTCCATCAGCATCAGGATGGCGACGCTCGTGACCGCCTTCGACTGGGAGGCAATTCGGAAGATGGCGTCGGGCGTCATCCGCCTTCCGCTTTCCTTGTCGGCCCACCCCGCGCTGGTTTCGTAGACTGGCTTGCCGTCGCGCAGCACGAGGGCGGTGGCGCCGGCAATGCGGTTCGAGTCCACGGCGCCCTGGAGGTATTGCTCCAGGCGCGCGAGTCGTGTGAGGTCGAATCCGCCGCGGGTATTCTGAGCGACAAGGGAAGTCGGAAGCGCTAGAAGGAGGAGGGCGCCGCGGAGCGTCATGGGGAGACCGGTAGGACGGTAGGACAGTAGGCCAATTAGGACAGCAAACCAAAGCCAAAGCGGCTCGCTGTCCCACTGTCCTACCGCCCTACCGTCCTTCAGGCAACTGCCCCACTTGACAATCCGCTCGTCTTGTTGAAATATCAACACAGCTGAATTTTCAGCAGCCCCCAGGACCCCTCCCCAATGTCAACAGCGGTCATGACCGACAAACCCGACGCAACCGGCCTCTCACGCAGAGAGCGCCAGGTCATGGACATCCTGCACCGGCGCGCCGAGGCAACGGTCGCGGAGATCATGGCCGAGCTGCCCGATCCACCCACGTACTCGGCCGTGCGGTCGGTGCTGCGGATTCTCGGTGAGAAAAAGCTCATTCACCACAAGGAAGACGGTCCGCGGTACGTCTACTTCCCGGCGCAGGACACCGAAGAAGCACGGGAGGACGTGCTCGCCCATGTGGTGAAGACGTACTTCGCCGGCTCACCCGAGCAGGCGGTCACGGCGCTATTGCGGATGTCCGACGTCGACATGAAGGACGACGAGATCGAGCGCCTCCGCGCTACCATCCGCCGCGCGCGGCAGAACGGGAGATAACCATGCTCAACTCCATTCTGAATGGCTTCACGGCAATGACTGGCTGGAACGCCGCCCTTCCACTGCTCCTCGTGAAGGCGACGCTCATTCTCTTTGCGGCGCTTGGCATCACGCTCACCATGCAGCGCGCGTCGGCGACGGCGCGCCATCTGGTCTGGCTGGTGACGCTGGGTGTTCTGTTGCTCGTTCCCGCGCTCACCGCGTGGGGCCCACTGCGGATCGCGATTCTTCCCGCGCCTTTGGCTCGTGCGAACAAGGCCCCGCTGCCTGCTGCGTCCGATGAGCGTGTCGCCATTGGGCCGAACCTGTCCGCTACTCTCGACGCGCGTGCGGAGATCTCTGAATCGTCCGCCGCACCGACGACCGACGGCTCCGCCACGCCGCGTCCACTCACGCTACTGCTCGCAGCGTGGGCAATGGTCGTTACATTGATCTTTGCTTCACTCGCGCGCGCGGCGTTTGCCGTCCGTCGCATCGTGCGGAGCTCGCGGCCCCTCGACAGCGAGGACTGGCAGACACCGCTGCTCGAGATCTCCGACCGCCTCGGCCTCGATGAGCCGCCACGTCTGCGGCAGAGCGCAGATTCGAAGATGCCGTTCGCGTGCGGCGTGCTTGCTCCCACCATCGTGCTGCCGGCGGACTCCGAGAGCTGGACGCGAGAGCGCCGGAGCGCCGTGCTGCTCCATGAGCTGGCGCACGTGCGCCGCCACGATCTGTTCGGTCACGCACTCGGCCGCTTCGCCTGCGCGGTGTACTGGTTCCACCCGCTCGTCTGGACGGCGGCCAAGCGTCTGCGCTCGGAGAGCGAACGCGCCTGTGACGACCTTGCCCTGTCGTGCGGCACGCGCGCCACCGACTATGCCGAGCATCTGCTGGACATCGTCACTCGCGTTAGAAGTGATTCCACCCCACTCGTCGCTCTGGCCATGGCGCGGCGTAAAGAGTTCGAGGGGCGCATGCTGGCCATCCTCGATCCCGATCTGCGCCGCGTTGGCCCAACCCGCCGGCAGTCGGCGTCGCTCATCGCGGTGCTGGCGCTCGTGTCGCTCACGATCGGCGCCACCGCTCCGGTTGCGCGTCGGGCGGAGGCAGTACCGGCAGCGGCATACAACACCTCACCCATTACGATGGTCGTGTCGCGGGAGCCCGCGAAGTCCTGGTCGAGCACCGTGCCGCAGAAGCCGGCGTCGCTTTCACACGAGATGCCGCTGCTGGTGCCGCCTCCCGCCGCACCACCAGCCGTAGCTGCTTCTCCTTCCGTCTCGTCGTCGTCGAATGCGACACACGCGCTGGAGGTCATCAGCAGCGAGGGCGCGCGGTTCGGCATGAGCGTCGCGCAGAACCTTCTGCGCGGCTACGGGGACAAGGCCGACCCAAACGCGCGAAACGCAGACGACCGGCCGGCGCTGCTGGCGAAAGTGCTTCGCACGGATACGAGCGCCATCATCCGGCGCGTGGCGGCGTGGGGACTTCAGGAGTACGCGGACCAGCAGGTCGCCGCGGACGCCCTGACGAACGCATTGCGTCACGATCCCGACGCACGCGTACGTGAGATGGCGGCGTGGTCACTCGCAGAGTCGAGCGACCGGACCGCGGGTGCGTCGGACGCATTGGTCGACGCGCTCAAGAAGGACGCAAGCGACAGAGTGCGCACGACTGCCGCCTGGGCCCTTGGGCAACGCGGCGATCACGCGGCAGAAGACGTGTTGACGACGTCGCTCGCCGACGCGAGCCCTGAGGTTCGGCAGCGCGCTGCGTGGGCCCTTGGCGAGATCGGAGCGAAGCAGGCGCCAAAACCGCTCATCGCATTGCTGACGGACAAGGATCCGCGCGTTCGCATGCTGGCCGCGTGGGCTCTGTACAACATTCAGGATCCATCCACCGCGTCCGCGCTCGAATCGGCCATGAAGATCGAACAGAACACCGACGCGCAGATGGCGGACTTGCGCGCGCTCGCCGCACTCGGCGAGAAGTCAGTCGACGCGATCAAGGGACTGCTCGAGTCGAAGGATCCAAACGTGAAGCAGATGGCGGTGCGCGCGCTCGCGGGTGGCCATGCGACAGGGCCGTGGCCCTGGCCGTGGCCCGATCCGCGGCCGCAACCCTGAGCACCTGAGGGCGGGCGCATTTGCGCCCATTCTCTTCGCATCGAGTGCTGATTTTTCAACTATGAATCGAGGATGACGATGATTCGAATGTTTGGAACCCTGGCAGCTGCCATGCTCACGTGCATGAGTGGCTCGGTCGGAGCAATCGGAGGAGCGCATGAAGGAATCGACGACGCGGGCATGTCGCTCGACGTCGCCGCGCTTCTGACCGCGGCGCACGGCGCACCACCTCTGATCTGCAGTCTCGCGGCCAGCTCCATCCGCGGCTGGGGCTGGGGTGGGCGAGATGCGCCTGCGACTCCGCTCTCTGCCGTGGTCACGCCTGTGCGCGGCCGCGACGTGGAATCCCGCGCACTGCCCGTGGGGGACATCGAGCGTCTCGTGGCTGCACTCGACTCCGCCGATCCGTGCGTCCGCGAGCTCTCGGTACGCATCCTCGGCGGCCAGGAAAGGAATCAGACAGTCGTCACCGCACTGCTGACTCGGCTGTCATCGAGCGACGCGACCATTCGCGAAGTGGCCGCATTCGGGCTCGGCCTGATGCAACCGCCGTCCGCCGTCGACCCGCTCATCGGCGCGCTTCGCGACGTCGCGGCCGGCGTTCGCGCCGATGCTGCGTGGGCACTTGGCCGCCATGAGAACGGACGCGCGCTTGCAGCGCTCGTTGGTCTCTTCAACGACGCGTCCGACACCGTTCGCGAAGCGGCGGTCGTCGCCGCCGGACGCATCGACTCGAACAGTACGGTCGCCGCGCTGCTCCGTGTGCTTCAGAACGATTCGTCGCCCAACGTGCGGCGTGTGGCCGCATGGGCACTTGGTCAGCACGAAGCGCGCGAGGCAAACGACGCGATGGCGCGTCAACTCGACAAGGAGCCTGACGCATCGGTACGCGAAATGATCGTCTGGGCGCTTGGAAACACCGGGGCGCGCGGCAGCGTCTCGGTCATCGCCAACGCGATGAAGCACGATTCCAACGACGCCGTTCGCGAAACCGCAACCTGGGCCCTCGCCGAAATCGGCGAGCGCTCGGCCGTGACGGCGCTGGCCGACGTGCTCTCCACCGATGCGAGCACTCGCGTGCGCGGCACCGCGGCGTGGGCCGTGGGGCAGTTGCGCGACCGTGGACATGAAGCGCCGAGTGCCCTCGTGCGCGTGCTGAAGGACGACAGCGAGGATGTGCGGCTCAAGGCGGCATGGGCGCTTGGTCAGATCGGTGACGCTGCGACGATGGGAGGCATCCGCGATGCGTTGCGCGTCGAGCGGAGCCCACAGGTGCGTAAGGCGTTGATCCGCGCGCTCGTGCGAACCGGTGGACGCTCGGAGGAAGCACTTACGGAACTGCTCAACTCGAGTGATGCGACAGTGCGTGAAGCGGCGGTTCGGGGGCTCGCCGGCGCTCACTCATTCGACCCCTGGCCCTGGCCGTGGCCGAGGCCGCGCCCCTTCCCATGAGCATCGCACGTGGCGTGCTGTTGGCGGCGCTGCTGTGCGCGGCGTCGCCGGTGAGAGCGCAGGACTCGCTGGAGCCTGGCGTAGTTCCCGCCGACTGGCGCAGGCGCGGGGAGCTGCTCGTCCAGGCCAATCGGCATCGCGAGGCAATTGCCGCCTTCGAGCGCGCGTTGCAGCTCGACGCCTCACGCTCAGGCGACACGTCACTCAGCATCGCCATCGCCTACGCCCGACTTGGCAATCGGAAGCAGGCGATGCGATGGCTGCAGCGGGCGATCGACGCCGGGCTCTCCGACTGCGAGCGCAGGCGTCGTGCGTTCTTAGAACACCACTTTCGGCTCGACGGCGATGAGCTTCAGGCCCTTCGACTGCAGGACGCCGTTGAACGCCTTGAGATCATCAGCCAAAAGGCGGTCGAGCGTGGCGCGGGTGTCGCGGACACCATTGCCAAGCACCACCGTGACTTCCTTCTGTTGCGCGGTGGGCGGGAAGTCGGATGCGCCGACCCCGCCCGCCAGATAGCTGACCTGCTGCGCGATGCGCGCGGGCCAACGCACTTCGTCCTGGCCGCGCCCAGTGAGACGCAGGTCGAACAGACGTCCTTCGACATCCATGAACTTCTGCCCGAGCGCATCGGCCGCGGCGCGAATGTCGGCGGCACCGAGTGACTGGAGCTGTGAGCGCACGCTCTCGATCTGGTTGATCATCTCGCCGGTTGCGTTGAGCTGCCGCTGGAGCTCGAGCTTTGCAGCAGACGACGCCTTGATGTCCGCCACGGATTCGCGCTGATTGGGATCACGCAACACGTCGAGCGGCTGCGTGAAGGTTTTGCCATTTGCCACGAGTGTCACCGTGTAGCGTCCTGGCGGCATGAGTACGGAAATCGTTCCAAAGCCGGGGGTATCGCGCGTTCCGTCCTTGGCCATCGTGAATTCCGCGTTGTACGACGGCTTGGTCTTGAGCTTGGGCGCCTTGGTGGGCTCGTTGCGGAGGTCCCAGTAGGTGCGGTTGAGTCCAACGTGCGTCGTGGAGTCCGTAATCACGCGAATCGTCTTGCCGGCCGCATCCTTCACGGTGAGCGTGGCGCGCGTGGGCGACTTCAACCAATAGTTGATCGACGCGCCGTACGTCGGATTCGCGCCGGCCGTCTGATCATCGTTCGGCGCATAGTTGCCGGTGATTTCGGTGAACCTGTATGCGGCGCGTGGCGCGAACAGATAGGCGTCCGATGCCACGATGTCCGGCGTGATCGTCTGGAGCGGGCGCAGGTCGTCCAGAATGTAGAATCCGCGTCCATACGTTCCGACGACGAGATCGTTGAAGTGCGGCTGGATGATCATTCCGTACACGGGCGCGGGCGGCAGGCCGTTCTTGAATGGCTGCCAGTGATCTCCGTCATCGAACGAGACGTAGAGTGCGTTCTCGGTACCGAGGTAGAGCAGGCCGCGCCGCACGGGATCTTCGCGGATGATGTGTGCGTAGCTGAGCTGCGACTTCGGAACGCCGTTCACGATGAGCGTCCACGTGCGCCCGAAGTCCTTCGTGCGATAGACCCACGGGTCGCGATTGTTCTCCTGGTGACCGTCCACGATGAGGTACGCCGCGGCCACGTCGTAGTGCGACGGTTCCACGTGACGAACGGCTCCCCAGGTAGGGATGCCAGGGATGTTGCTCGTGACGTTGGTCCATGTGGCGCCGCCATCGCGTGTCACGTGCACGAGTCCATCGTTGCTGCCCGTCCAGATCACGCCCGCCTTCACGGGCGATTCGGCCAGCCCGTACACGACGTCGGCGTACTCCACGCCGATGTTGTCGGGGGTGAGTCCACCCGAAATGCCCTGCTTCGACTTGTCGTTGCGCGTGAGATCGGGGCTGATCACGCGCCAGCTCTTGCCGCCGTCCGTCGTCACGTGCACGAACTGGCTGGCGGTGTAGATGCGATTGTGGTCGTGCGGAGAGATCGCGAACGGCGCGTCCCACACAAAGCGATACTTCACTTCCCCGGCGCTGTGGCCGCCCGTGCTCAGCGGGTAGACCTCCACGTTCTGTCCCTGGCGCGCGCGCAGATCATACCGTACGACGATGCCGCCACGCGCTCCGGAGCCGGAGGCGGTGGACCAGATCAGATTGGTGTCCACAGGGTCAGGTGTGGCCCAGCCACTTTCGCCTCCCTCGACACCGTGCCATTCGCTGCGAGAGATCTGCGCTCCATTGCGGCTATTGCTGGGCCCCCGGTATGACGGGCCGTCCTGTTTGTTGCCGTACACGAAGTAGGGCACGCGGGTGTCCGTCGTGACGTGGTACATCTGTGCAATGGGCAACTGTTGCCGCAGCCACGTGCGTCCGCGCGTGGTGGAAATCGATACGCCGCCGTCGTTCGCAACCGCCATGCGATTGGCGTTGGAGGGATCGATCCACATGTCGTGATTGTCGCCGCCTGGCGCGCCGAGCGGATTGCGTCCCGTATCGCTCGTGGCGGCGCGAACGGCCGCACCGCCGAATAGCGCACCCGTGTTCGTCAGTCCGCCATCCAGCGAGCGGCTGAACGTCGCGCAGAGGAAGTACAGTTCGTCTGCGTTGTCGGTGGACACCACGGTCCGCGTGTAATACGGCTGGCGGCACCCGAGATTCCGGTCGTAGCTCGCCACGCGCCAGTTGGTGCCGCCGTCGTCCGAGCGCCACAGCTCGCCGTTGTCGGTGGGCTTGTCGTGAATCGGCACACCGTCGCCGGTCTCGATGAGGGCATAGACACGATTGGGGTCGGTCTTTGCGACGGCGACGCTGATCTTCCCCACGTCGTGCGTCGGCAGACCGTTTCCACGGAGCCGCGTCCAGGTGGCTCCTTCGTCGCTGGAGACGTAGAGAGCCGAGCCCGGTCCGCCGCTCTCGCGTCCCCAGGTGTGAATCTCGAACTGCCACGTGGCGGCGAACAGCTTGCGCGGATTGGACGGATCCATCACGACGTCGATGCCGCCGGTGTTCTCATCGACGAAGAGCACTTGCGTCCATGTGCGTCCACCGTCGGTCGTCCGGTAGATGCCGCGTTCCTTCTGCGGTCCGTAGCTGTGTCCCTGCGCCGCCACGAGCACGATGTCGGGATTCGACGGGTCGATGGCGATGCGGCCGATTCTCCCCGAGGAATCGAGTCCCACGTGCGTCCACGTGCGTCCGGCGTCCGTCGACTTGTACACGCCGTTTCCGATCGAGATGTGACTCCGGATCCACGGCTCTCCCGTGCCCGTCCAGACGATGGACGGATTGGAGGGCGCAACGGCCAGTGCACCGATGGACGACACGTTCTTGTCGTCGAAGATGGGGCGCCAGTGAATGCCGGCGTCGACCGATTTCCAGATGCCACCGGACGCCGCGCCGGCGTAGTAGGTATTGAAGTCGCCCGGGACGCCGGCCACCGATGCGACGCGGTTCCCGACGGGGCCGATGTATCGATAGCGCAGTGCCGACGTGTGCGCCGAATCGAGTGTGACGGGCGCAAGTGTCGTGCGCTGAGCGGACAGCGACGATGCAGGAACGAGAAGCGCACCGGCGCACAGAATCCGGCGGGAATGAAGCAGTGTCAGCATGGTGAGCATTGAGACGGTTGAGAGAGGTGCCTCATCATCGGCGTCACTTTACACCGAGGTTCTTCTTCAGGAATGCAATCGTGCGGGGCCATGCGTCCTTCGTCGCCGTGAGATTCGCACGCTCCTCGACCTCGTCGCGCTGTGCCTTCGGATCATCCTGTGCGCGCAGGAAGCCGTGTATCGCTCCCTCGTAGTTGATGCCGAGATAGTCCTTGCCGAGCGCGCGCATTACCGAATCGATCGCCGGCATCGACGCACTGATGCGCGGATCCTTCGAGCCGTTGAGCAGCATCATGGGCTTCCGGATCTTCGCCATCGAGTCCGCGATGGGCACGGCGCCGTTCATGTACGGGAATGCGCCATAGAACGCGACGCCTCCGGAAAATCCAGTGCCGTTGTAGATCGCTGCCGCCCAAGTGGTCGAACCGCCCCAGCAATAGCCGATGACGGCGTATCTCGGCGCGGCGGATGGCTGCGACATCGCATAGTTCGCGGCCGCCGTGATCCCCTTGTTTCGCTCGGGAATGCCGACGCCGGCGATGAACTTGCGCGCGGAATCGCCGCTCAGCTCCACCGTCGACGGCCCGCCGCGAGCTCGCGACACCAGATCGGGAGCGATGGCAATGAAGCCGTCGGCGGCCACCTGATCGGCCACGCCGCGCACCCACGTCGAAAGGCCGAAAATCTCGTGCACGACGACCACCACGGGAGTCTTCGCGCTCGACGTGACTGGATACACGACCCACGCCATCAACGAGTCCGGCGACCCGGGCTCCCACGCCAGCCTGACCCACTCTGCATGCCGCGGGCTGGCCGCAAGGCGCGCGACCGCCTGGGCATTGCTCGGCGGCAGGCCCGGCGTGCCCTGCGACTCCCTCACAGTCACCGTCGCCCGCACCGGCGCGCGAAGGTCTACGGTGGACATGTGTGCCATGTGCTCGTCCGTGCCCAGCGCGGGCGGCCTCGATTGAATGGTGCATCCCGAGACGAGTGCGGAGACGAGCACTGCGGAGCGGAGGAAGAGGGAGCGAGTCATCGTCGGAGCTCACTGTGGAGGTTCCCGATCGCGCGGCGAACGCGAAGCAGACGGTAAAGAGGAATCGCGGCGGCTCGTCTGTCCAGTGGCGGCGAGGTCAACATCGAGCCCCACGGCTGCGTAGTTTTCCATATCCCAGAACGGAGTAACGCGAGGTCATGCGAGCGATCAGGATCATTGCCGGTGTGGGCGCGTTGATGGTCGGCGGCGTCTCGTCTCTCGTCGCACAGAATGCCGCCGTCGTCTTGCCTCCGCCGCGGCCGGACACGGCCTATGATGCTGTCCGCCTCCTCGTGGCGCGGCTGGACCTCGAGCGCTACAAGGCGACGATCAAGGGGCTCACGAAATTCGGCGACCGGCGGCAGGGCACGGACCGCAACCGCGCAGCCGCGGACTGGATCGAAGCGCAGCTCAGGAGCTATGGCTGTGCCGGCATCGAGCGGCTCACGTACGAGTATCAGCCGCCCAGTCGCGACAGTGTCGCGCGCGCCGCGGCGGCCGCGGCGGCGCGCCTCGCCGGATTGACTGCCGCATCGCAGGGCGGCGGCCGCACCCGTGCCATTCGCACACGAACGGGTGTCAACGTCGACTCACTGGCGCAGAAGGATCCGGTGCTGCGCGCGGTGAACGCACAGCCGACCACGCCGGGCGAGCGCCAGGAGGTGTATTGCACCAAGGTAGGCAACACACATCCGGAAGAGATGTACATCGTCGGCGCACACATGGACGGGCACGGGTGGGGCGAAGCCGCGAACGACGATGGCTCAGGCACCGCGCTCGTGATGGAGCTCGCGCGCATTCTGAGCATGCCGGACGTCAGGACGGAGCGTTCCATTCGATTCGCGCTCTGGAACAACGAGGAGACGGGGCTCAATGGCGCGCGAGCGTACGTTGCGCAGCGTCAGGCCCTGCAAGGAAAGGAAATGCCCATCGGCTCCGGCAAGTATCCCGAGCCAAGATGGCTCGGCATGATTCAGCACGACATGATGCTGTTCGATCATGGCATGCCGCGTCCCGACGGAACCATTCCACCGGAGCAGCGCCCCGAAGCGGACGTCAACATCGAATTCCAGTCACGCTCCAAGATGGCCGCCGAGTCGCAGCGCCTCGCATGGCTCTTTCAGGATGCGAACGAGAAATACGCGACGGATTACCCGGCGGCGGTGGGTCAGCACATGACCAACACGGACAGCGCGCCCTTTCAGGACATCGTCGCGGCCATCAGCCTGCGCGAGAATGAACGCGGTCCGCAGATCGGCGCGGGCTGGGATCCGACATGGCATCAGACCAGTGACGTGTACGCCACGTTCTCCGACAGGGACTTCCGACTCGGATTGAATGCGGCGCAGACGACGCTGAGCGCCCTCGCACTGCTCGTCGGAACGTCACTCGCGCGGTAGGTCTGCGCTCGCCGGCGCCTCAATCCATCGGCTCGAGATAGCCGATCGCCTGCTTTTCGCCGAGCTGCACCACGGCCACGTAGAACGCGTAGGAGAAATCCTCGTCGGCCTCGAGATCTTCGTCCGGCTGGAACTCCAGCCGATAGGCACTCTCGAAGTTTTCGTCGGTCAGCTCGTCCGGAATTGGATATGAGGGCGGGCCCATCACGGCGCCCAGGCCATCGCACTCGTCCAGCGACCGCGCTCCGTTCATGTCGGCGTTGTCCGCGACGGTCTCACGCATGGAGCGGGGATCGCCATATGACAGCTCCGCGGTGCTGTATTCGCTGGCGGGCGGCGCCTCGCCGCGCGATAGGCGCACGACTTCTCTGAGCCCGCCGCCAGGGAGCTCACTCCGCAGCCAGGGCGCCAACATACCCTCGGCCCGCCCGAAATCACGGCTCAGGACGGCCTGGCAGAACGCGGCGAGGAAGGACTCCGTCGTCATGTCACGATCTCTGCGTTGAGCCGGCCGACGACCGGCAGGAACTGCACCATGCTGTCTCCTCTACGCTGAAATGCGATTACCCGCTGTCGCCCGCACAGCCGCGCGTCTCAGGCGAACGCACGGACGATGATCGGATCGGCCGGCTCGCCAGCGACATCGAGCTCCACTCGGAGACCCTTTACCGAGGCCGGCTCGAAACGATCGATCCGGGCGTAGCCAATCGTCGTGCCGCGGGAGAGAAGCTTCCAGTCGCCGACGCCGCGCGCCGAGCCGTACACCGCGTAGCGCGCCACTTTCTGTCCGCGTGTGATTGCTTCCTCGAGCCGGATACTGGAGATGGTTCGCACGTGGGGGAGCTCGAGCTGTGCGGCAGCGGACCCCTTACCGGAATGCCATCGCACTGCCGCGTCACGCGCCACGTCCTCGGCAAAGCGCGCCGTTCGCCGTTCGCCGAATGATCGCAACCGTTCCACGTCCGTGGGGTGAAGCACACCGTCCCGCGTGGGAGGCACGTTCAGGAGGAGCTTGGCGTTTCGTCCGACCGACGTATGGTACAGCTCGAGCAAGTTGTCCACGTCGCGAACCTTTGCGTCCTCGGCGGCGTGATGAAACCAGCCCGGCCTGACGGAGACGTCCACCTCCGCGGGCCGCCACACCATTCCCAGCGGCGTGCCGTGCTGCAGCATGTCGGTCACTCCCGGACCACTCTCACCCGGCACGGAAACGACGGATGGATCCACCGTGGACCAATTGGGATCGCCGGCGGTGCCACGTTCGTTGCCGCACCAGCGGACGTCAGGCCCCGCGTCTGAGAACATCACCGCGTCCGGCTGCACCTTGCGTACGAGCGCCCAGATCCGCGGCCAGTCGTAAACCTGTCTCCTGCCGTTCGGACCCTCGCCGTTCGCACCGTCGAACCACATTTCAGCGATTGGACCATACCGTGTGAGCAGCTCGGTGAGCTGGTCGCAGTAGAGATTGTTGTACCGCGGTGAATCGCCATAGGCGGGATTGTTCCGATCCCACGGCGAGAGGTACAGGCCCGGGCGCAGATCCTCGGCGTGGCATGCGTCGACGAACTCGCGGACGACGTCGCCAGTTCCATTGCGGAAGGGGCTGTGTGCGACCGAGTGCGTCGTGGTCGCGGTCGGCCAGAGACAGAAGCCGTCGTGATGCTTCGCCGTCAGGATCATCGCGCGAAATCCGGCGACGCGCGCGGCGTGCGCCCACTGCCGTGCATCGAGGCTCGTCGGGTTGAAGATCGCCGGATCTTCCCGGCCATCACCCCACTCGCGATCGGTGAACGTGTTGACGCCGAAGTGCACGAACATCGCCAGCTCATCGCTTTGCCAGGCAAGCTGCGCGCGCGAAGGACGCGGACGTCCGGCGTTGAACGCGGGACGCAGCCACCCGGCTGCCATGGCCGTTCCACCGGCGATCAGAAACTCGCGTCGGTCCATGAAGCGGGTGCGCGGTCGCGATTACAGTGTGTAGTCGAGCTCGTAGCGGTGTTCCTTTCCTTCGATGAGGATCCGCAACGTGCCGGCGATCTGCGCCAGCTCTCCGGTGCCCGAGTCCGGCACGACGAGGACGACGAGAGATTGGGCGCCGCGATTCATCGTCCCGTTGTGCTGTAGCGCAAAGGAGCCTTTGCGGCCATGCAGCGTGCCGGTGACCACTTCCATCGCCACATATCCGGCGGAGCCCTTCACCGCGGTGGAGCTCACGGCCAACATCTCGCCCTTGCTGGTTCCCTCGAGATCGCCGTAGAGCTGCTTATCGATGGACATGCGGCCGATCGGCGCATCCGTCGCCTGCGGATTTAGTTGGACGTCGAACCTTCCGGTGGCTTTCGGCACTGATGTCGTGCGCTCTGGACGTGAATCGTGAGGGTCGATTTCGGCCGCGGTCATGTGCGCGCCGCTCAACGAGTGTGCGCCTCATCGGTCCGTGCCGCAAGTCCACGCGTGCTGCGATCGGCTGCGTCGCGGAGTTGCCACCCGCATGAGGTCCCTGCCAAGACTGGGCACCTCACGGAGGACTACCCGCGCCGTAGCGCTCAGGCTTCTCCGAGTGCCTCGAGATCGGCGACATCCTTCGTTCGACCGCTTGCGCGCTTGTTTCGCACGAACGCCTTCAGGCCGAGCACCGGGACACGCACACCTTCAATTTCCCCGTTGATTCGTTCAGCCCATGCCTCGTCGAAATCCACGCCGCTGATCGACGTCATTACGTCGATGCGGTAGGGCGCCAATCCGAGTTGCGCGATCACGTCTGGCCTAACGAAATTCTCCACTGAGACGTGGAGGTCGCCGAGCGGCGCGCGGAATCCCATGAACGCTGAGCGCATGCGCGCCGACGACCAGAAAGCGCGTCGGCGTTGACAAGCGCGCGAAGCAGGTCGCGGAAATCGTCGATCAACCGCTCTCCGGATTGCGGTGATCGCTCAGCCGCACGAGACGAACGGGCATTTCCGCCCTGCTATAGACGGGCAACGCGCGCCCACTCGCGAACCAGGCCATGCGAGACAGCTCGCGCAACATTGCGAGCCGCTCCTCGACAGTCGAGCCGAGGCGGGCATCCCGTGCCTCGTCGCTGTGGAGCGACACAACACGGTAGGTCATCTGTCTGGCGCGCATGGCCAAATATGAAGGGGAAGCGAGGACGAAGCCAAATCTCGATCGTCAGCAGCATTCCGCCGGATTCGACTGCGTGGGTGCCGACCCACCGCCCTTGAACACCGAGAAGATGAGTCCCCCCGAGAGCAGCAGCGCGACGAGCGCCACATACATCAGGATGCGCCGCACCTCGGGATGCAAACCGCGCGGCCGCTCCATGTCCGGGCGTCCGTCCTCCGACGTTGACGCCGAGGGTGGAGGCGCGCTCATGTTCACCTTGAACGATTGCGGCCCGCCCGTTGCACCCATCGTTGACGTGAACGGCACGCTATGGGTGCGCTTCGGGGGCTCGGGCTCGAGCGACGGATCCGGAACGAGCGTCACGGTGCGGCCACATTTTCTGCAGCGGATCTCCCGCCCGATGTGATCCGGGCCCGGATGATATTTCTCGCCGCACTTGCATTGCACCGTCGCCATGGGCGCGTGGCTGAGAGCCGGTCGGGGGTCTTAATGAATATGCGTGACGCCGCCGCCGCGCCACGGGACGGTCAGTCGCGGAACCGTTCGTTCAGGGCTGCCCCGCTTGCGGCACCTCCAAGCACGGTGAAGGTGCCATTTCGCGCGATCTCCTCGGCCGCCGCGAGAAAACCGGCCCATGCCGAGCGCGCCAGCGCGCCCCCGACGCTGATTCGGCGAACGCCAAGCGCCCTCAACTCGTCCACGCTCGTAAATCCGCTGCTCACGAGCACGTTGATGGGCGTCGGTGCTGCGGCGTCCACCACCGCCTTGATCTGAGCGAGCTCGCGGAGGCCGGGTGCATAAACGCAATCCGCGCCTGCGCTCGCAAAGGCGCAGAGACGGCGGATGGTCTCATCCAGGTTCGGCCGATCGACGATGAATCCTTCGCTGCGGGCGGTGAGCAGTACGCCGGTTCCGGACCGGTCGATTGCTTCACGCGCGGCGCGCACGCGTTCCACCGCGAGATCGAACTCGAACAGAGGCTTCGAGGTGTCCCCGGTCGAGTCCTCGATCGAGAAGCCCGCGATTCCGGTCCGCACCACGCGCGCGACGTTTCCGGCGACGCCGGCGGAATCCGTCGCGAAGCCGCCCTCGAAATCCGCGTTCACAGGCACCTGGACGGCGCCGCTGATCGATGCGAAATGTGTGAGCGCCTGATCCAGGGTCACTTGATTGTCCGGTCGGCCAAGCGACCACGCCAGTCCGGAGCTCGTTGTGGCGAGCGCCGCGAAGCCGAGCTGCTCGAGGACGCGCGCGCTGCCGATGTCCCATGGATTCGGGATCACGAAGCATCCACTCTCGTGCAAGCGGCGGAACGCAGTAACACGTGGATCTGTCACGTGAACATCGAGAGAGATAGACTTCCGGCGTCCGATCCCCTGCATTCTATCATATGAAACGCACCATCGCCGCGTTCGCTCTCGTTCTCTCGCCGGCACTTGCGCCCGCACAGGGCCAGCGCGCCACGTTGGCACTGCTCAACGGCCACGTGGTCACGATGGATTCCACGAAGCCGGAAGCGCAGGCCATCGCCATCGCCGGTGACCGCATCATCGCCGTGGGCACCAACGAGGAGATTCAACGAACGATCGGAGCCTCCACGAAGGTCGTGAACCTCGCGGGTCGTCTTGCCACACCTGGTTTCGCAGACGGCCACGGCCACTACATGGCACTCGGCGCCTCGAAGCTGCAGCTCGACCTGACGAAGGCGAAGACGTGGGAAGAGATCGTGGCCATGGTCGCAGCCGCCGTGCGAAAAGCCAAGCCCGGCGACTGGATCATCGGATTCGGATGGCACCAGGCAAAGTGGGAGCATCCGCCGGTTCCCGTTGTCGAAGGCAACCCGGTGCATGCGACGCTCAGCGCCGTATCGCCGAACAATCCGGTCGAGCTGTCACACGCCAGCGGTCATGCATCGTTCGTCAACGCGAAGGCGATGTCGCTCGCTGGCATCACCGCGCTCACGGCGAACCCTCCGGGCGGTGAGATCGTCCACGATGCGCAGGGCAACCCCACCGGCATGCTCCGAGAAGCGGCGCAGGGACTCATGAGGACTGCACGTGACGCCAGCGATGCCTCGCTGACGCCGCGGCAACGTGAAGCGCGTGCGCGCAAGATGGTCGAGCTCGCGGGCGCCGATGCGCTCTCGAAGGGCATCACATCGTTCCACGACGCGGGATCGAACTTCGCCACCATCGATCTGTTCAGGAAGCTGGCATCGGAGGGAACACTTCCTGTCCGGCTGTACGTCATGGTGCGATTCGAGTCGAACGAGCGGTTGGATAGTCTGCTCGACCGCTACCGCATGCAGGGTTTCGGAAACGGCTATCTCACCGTGCGCTCGATCAAGCGTCAGATCGACGGCGCGCTTGGCTCAAACGGCGCGTGGCTGCTCGAGCCATATGCCGATCTTCCGCGCAGCATGGGGTTGGCGCTCGAGCAGCCGGAGAGTCTGCAACGTGTGGCCGAGCTCGCCCTGCGACACGGCTTTCAGGTAAATACACACGCTATCGGCGACCGGGCGAACCGCGAGGTGCTCAACGTCTATGAGCGCGTCTTCAAGGCGAATCCTGGCAAGAGTGATCTGCGGTGGCGTATCGAGCATGCGCAACACATCGAGCCGTCCGATCTCCCGCGCTTCAAGCAGCTCGGTGTCATTGCCAGCATGCAGGGCATCCACACCGTGTCCGACGCGCCATGGATTCCGTCGAAGCTCGGTGAGGAGCGTGCGCGCCGCGAATCGTATCTCTTTCGGTCGCTATGGGACCTCGGCGTCATCGTCACCAACGGCACGGACACCCCGGTCGAGGACGTCAATCCCATTCCGTCGTACTACGGCATGGTCGCGCGCGTGACGCGGGAAGGAAAAGTCTTCGTGCCCGACCAGCGGCTCACGCGACTGGAGGCGTTACAGGCTTACACGCTCAACAACGCCTACGCGAGCTTTCAAGAGAGAGATCTGGGGTCGCTGACGCCGGGCAAGTACGGCGACGTCACGGTGTTCTCGAAGGACATCATGGTAATCCCGGAGCCCGAAATCCTGCGCGCGGCCGTGGATTACACGATTGTGGGTGGGAAGATCAAGTACGCGGCGAAACACAGGTGAACGGTTCACCGCTTCTGTGCTACCGCAACGGCAACTCGTGAATCGGCCGTTCCATAATAAAGAAGCCAACGGCCCTTGAACGGCACGAGACCTTCCACGAATGTCGTGCCTTCGGTGTACTGCCCGGTGCGTTCATACGGCTCTGACGGACGAATGAACGGCGCATCGCTTCGGGCAAGCAGCCGGATCGGGTTGCGCGAGTCGAAGAGAGCTTGTCCGCCGGTATACACGCGCGCCGGAAGGGCGGGATCGCCGTGGGTCGAATCGTTGCCCGCATTGTAGAGCAGCACGATCCCGCGAGCCGTGAGAACAGCTGGCGGTCCTGCCTCGACGAGCCACGAATCGAAATAGCCGGGACGTGCCGACAACACTTTCAGCGGCCGACCGTCCGAATCCTCGAGTGGTGTCCAGTGAAGCAGATCGTCCGACGTCGCGATGAAGATGTCCGGGACGTTGTAGTACATCCAATACTTGCCGTTGACTCGCGCGGCTACGAGCCGGCCGTCCTTCATTTTGCAGAGGATCGCACCCGACTTCGACTCGACGTCCCGATACTTTGGCGGAAGGGCCGGCCCGTGCTTCGTCCACTGCACGAGATCGGATGACGTCGCAACCGCGAGACGCGGGACTTTTCGATTCCACTGTGTATAGGTGAGGACGTACGTTCCGTCCTCCGTTTCTACGACGCGTGGATCCTCGACGCCACCCGGCCACTCGTTGCCCGATTGCTCGTCCCGGTCGGGAAAGAGCACCGGAGCGTTGCGTCGTGTGAAATGCAGCCCGTCGGTGCTCCTCGCGAGTCCGAGCCGCGACGTGTGACCGCCAATCTTCGCGTCGCCGGAGGCATCTTCCGCGCGATAGAGAACGTAGACCGCACCGCCGCGCACCACGGCGGCGGGATTGAAGGTCGCATACGCCTCCCACCGTACCATGCTGTCACTCATCGCCGATCGAACGGTGCTCTCGGCGCTCGGTGCGATGATCGGATTCGCCTTGGGTGGCTTGATGAACGGGCCTAGCATCCATGGTTGCTGCGCGAAGACGGTGTGTGCCGCGCCTCCCACGATCACTGCGGCCAGCAGTGAGTCTCTCAGCGGTCGTCGCAAGAGAGTCCGGGAGCTCACGAAGGGCCGGAGGGAGCAGACGACCGGCCTGCACGGTTCCAACACCACACCGCGGCCCAACCGAATGCGATGGCAATGATCGGAAACGCGACTGCACCAACATACGCGCCTTGTCCTCCCACGCGCGTGTGCTGGAGTCCCTGCGTCACGACCAGCAGTCTTACCGTATAGAAGACAAAAAATGCGCTGACGAGAGCAAGCACCACGGAGAGCACGCGCATAGCTACCTCACTGATCGCGCAATGGCGACGTGATTGCTCCGCGCCCACCCCGCTGCAATCTCGTCGCCAGGTGGCGCTTCACGTCCGGCCACTCGGCCGCGAGAATGCTGAACATGACACTGTCGCGCACGGTGCCATCGCGCCGTGCCGCGTGGTGGCGCAGGACGCCATCGCGTTTGGCACCGAGTGCCTCGATGGCGCGCTGCGATCGGAAGTTGAAGTTGTCGGTGCGGAGCCCGACGCACTGACACCCGACCGACTCGAAGGCGTGCGTCAGCAGGAGCAGCTTCGACGCCGTGTTCACATGGCTCCGCTGCCATCGCGAAGCATACCAGGTGTACCCGATCTCCACCCGGTCGATTGCCGGCACGATGTCGTGGTAGCGCGTACTGCCGATGACCTCGCCGGACTTCGAGTCCACCACCGCCCACGGCAGCATGTGTCCAGCCGCCTTACCGGCCAGCGCATCGATGATGTAGCGCTCGACGTGATCGGGCTCCGGTACGGCGGTGTACCAGAGCTCCCAGAGCTTTCCGTCTGCCGCCGCCGCTCGGAGACCCGCTTCGTGCTCATGGGCGAGCGGCTCGAGGCGGACGCCATGACCTTCCAACGTGATGGGCGAGAGGGCAATCATGGGTCGCAAGTGTGTCGTGATCGACGATCTGTCGTCCTTCGGCGGAATCGACCGCAAGGCTCCGGGGAAGTAAGACCATGATCGGCACCCGCGCCACCACCGTCTTCTTACGTCACGGTCACCGTCTGCTTGCGGACCTCTACCTCGCCCGCACCGTCCGCGTGGTAGATGTGCACCTCGTACTGACCGGGCGCGAGCGGAGCGACCGCGGCATCGTATTGCAGCGCGCGCAACTCCATGGAGCACAGCGCGGCAGCGCGCGCCGTGTATGCGACGTGCAAGGACACCACGTTGCCGGCAACGTCGACTCGGCCACTCATGGAAGTGGCGCACAAACTCCCGTAGCGTATCGCCCTCGCGGTGACCCGTCCCGCGCCGCCTTCCGCCGTCGGTGCAATCCAGAGCACGCCTGCCATGGCGGGAGAGTCAGAGACGGTCAGCGTGAGGGCGCCGTTCACGATGACCAGCGGATTCTGATCCTGAGGCGCGAGCGCGACGTCGGAAGAGCAGCCGAACGTCGCACCGAGAACGAGAACAGCGATCCATCGCATGAGCCTGGTATTCCGTGCTGGGGTCAAATCGCCTAACCTGAGCGTCTGCTCCGTCGTCACAGCCATCCCACAAGAGCGTCAGCACAGCGGATTCGTCATGGCCAAAAAATCAGGCAAGAAAACCCTCATCCGGTGGTTTCCCGAGCCGGAGGCGCACGACTATCCTGCTGCGGCCTCCTACCTCAAGCTCATCTTCGATGCCGTCACGGTCAACAAACGTGTGAAGCTGCTCGAGCGCGCGCCGATGACCGTATTCAAGGCAAAGGACATCTTCCGCGCCTCCGGCCTCTCGCTCCTCGGCGTGAGCAACTCGCACGTCATGAAGGACAGGAAGAAGCTGGAGGCCGGCAAGTCACTTTCCCCGTTGCTGCTCGTGCGACATTCCATGCTCGGACGGGTCATCATCGCCGATGGGTATCACCGTTTGTGCGCGGTGTACATGTTCGACGAGGACGCCATCATTCCCTGCAAGATCGTCTGACTCCTTGCGGACGCGCGCAGCACATCCGAAGATCAGCGCCGCTTCCCGCTGCTCATACCATCACCCACCGGTGCTCGACATGTTCCGCGCATTCCGTCGGCAGTCCGTCGTCGTCGCATCATTTCTCGCGGCCCCGTTCATCCTGGCGGCTCAACGGCGCCCGAACGAAGAGATGCGGCCGTCCACGATTCCGACGGATAGCACGGTGTACTCGCGCCTCCGCTGGCGCCACGTCGGACCGGAAGGCAACCGCGTCACCTCCGTGACGGGCGTCAGCGGCGATCCGAACGTGTACTACGCCGGCGCGGCGTCGGGCGGAATCTTCAAGACGACCGACGGCGGCATTCACTGGAAAGCCATCGCTGACAGTTTGCCGGTCTCGTCGATCGGCTCACTCGCCGTCGCTCCCTCCGATCCGAACGTCGTATGGGCCGGCACCGGAGAACCCTTCATCCGAAGCAACATCTCCCTTGGCTGGGGCATGTGGAAATCCACGGACGCCGGCAAGCACTGGGAGCGCGCAGGCCTCGAGAACACGGGACGCATCTCGCGCATCGTCATTGACCCGAAAGATCCCGACCACGTTTACGTCGCGTCGCTCGGACGCGCCTACGGCCCGCAGCCCGAACGCGGCATCTTCCGAACGACCGACGGGGGCAAGACCTGGGCGAAGGTCCTGTTCGTCAACGACTCCACGGGCGCGTCCGATCTCATCATGGATCCGTCGAATCCGCGTGTGCTCTTCGCCGGCATGTGGCAGATCGAGGTCCACACGTGGGGCCGCACGAGTGGCGGAAAGGGCAGCGGCATCTGGACGTCGCGCGACGGCGGCACCACCTGGGCTCGCATCACGGATCACGGACTGCCGAAGCTCACGATCGGCAAAGTCGGTCTTGGCATGAGCGCCGCGAATCCCAACCGCATCTATGCACTCATCGAGACCGGCGACGGTGTTCCGCGCGCAAACGGCGACTCGACATCGGCGGGACGACTCTTTCGCTCCGACGACGGTGGAATCAATTGGGCGCTCGTGAGCAGCGATCGCCAGATGGCCGGACGCACGCACTACTACAACCGGTTCGGCGTCACACCCGACAATGCGAACGAGGCGTATTTCCTCTCGGCCGCGTGGTCCAAGACGCTCGACGGCGGCCAGACGATCATCGATCCACCCAACGCCGAGATCCCTGGCGGGGATCACCACGACATCTGGATCGATCCCGCCAATGGCAACCGGATGGCCGTCGGACACGACGGCGGCATCTCCATCACGACCAACCGCACACGCTCGTGGCTGCAGGTGCAATTGCCCGTCGCGCAAGTGTATCACGTCACGATCGACAACCGCATCCCGTACAACCTTTACGGCAATCGACAGGACGGCCCCTCGGCGATGTGCCCGAGCAATCCACGTCAGAGCTTCATGGAGGCCTACTCGGCCAACCTGAGCCGCGGCCTGTGTCAGACCGTGGGCGGCGGCGAGAGCGGATGGGCGACGCCCGACACCGTGGACGGCAATCTCGTCTGGTCGAGCGCATCGGGATGGGGCAGCGTGGGCGGCATCGCGACGCTGTACGACCGGCGCACCAACGTCTCGCACAATCTCGACATCTGGCCGATGTCCACCATCGGGTGGGCGGCTGAGAGCCTCAAGTACCGGTTCGTCTGGACATTTCCGCTCACGATCTCGCCGCACGATCACAATCGCGTGTACGTCGGCAGCCAACACGTCCACGTAACCACGGACAGCGGGCGCACGTGGACAGAGCTGAGCGGCGATCTCACGCGCAACGACAAGAGCCGGCAGAAGATGTCCGGCGGCCTCACGCCGGACAACATCGGCGTCGAGTACGCGGGCGTCGTGTTCTCCATTGCGGAATCCCCGATCCAGCGCGGATTGCTATGGGCCGGCACCAACGATGGGCTCGTGCATGTCTCGCGCGATGCGGGGCGCACGTGGGCCAACGTCACGAAGAATCTGCCAAGTCTCGTGGACTGGGCGACGATCAGCAGCATCACGCCGTCGCGCTACGACGTGGGAACGGCCTATCTCACAGTGGACGGGCATCAGGTCGACAATCGCGATCCGTGGGTCTACAAGACCACGAATTACGGGGCTACGTGGAAGCTGATCACCGGCGGCCTGTCGAAGACGCCGCTCTCGTACGCGCATCACGTGGCGGAAGATCCCGTGCAGCGTGGCCTCCTCTATCTGGGCACGGAAGGCGGACTGTATGTGTCCTTCGACGATGGCGCGCGCTGGCAGCCGCTACAGACGAATCTGCCGCATGCTCCCGTTTATTGGATCGTCGTTCAGCCGCGATTCCATGACCTCGTGATTGCCACGTACGGAAGAGGATTCTGGATTCTCGACGACATCACGCCGCTGCGCGGGCTCGCGAGCTCCGTAACGGCGAGCCGAACGCACCTGTTTGCGCCACGCGAGACGTATCGCTTCCGCGACGCCGAAAGCCCGTTCGCCGTCGGGGACGATCCCACGAACGGACAGATTCCGCCGTATGGCGCGGCAATTACCTACTGGCTGAGATCGGGCAAGGACAGCGCCGGCGCGCGCACGGTGGCGACTCGTGCCGACATCGGCAAGGACACCGTGATCGCAACGGTTTCTCCAGGCGCGCCGCGCGACACGACGGCGAAAGCGAAGATGCCGGCTACGCCGGCCGACAGCGTGACCATCACCATCTCGAGCAGCGACGGCGCCGTCATTCGCACGATGAAGGGACCCGTGGAAGCCGGCCTCAATCGCGTGTGGTGGAATCTGCGCTACGACCGCAGCAAGGAAACCAAGCTGCGCACGAGCCCCGAGTATGCGGAGTGGTTTCCCGTAAAGCTCGAGGGACGCACCGCTCCCGGCGTGAGTCGCGTCGCGATCCTCGCGCCGCCAGGCACGTACTCCGTCAAGCTGTCACACGAGGGAGAGGAACAGACGCGGACGCTCGTGCTTCGCAAGGATCCGAACAGCGGAGGCAGCGAGGACGAGATTCGCGCGCAGACCAACGTCGTGCGCGACATTCAGCGGGACCTCGACAGCACCGTCACGCTCATCAACCGGTTGGAGGTCGTTCGCGGCCAGCTTGCCGTCCTGCGCACCGTGCTCGCCACGGACTCGACGCGCAACGACGTCCGCTCGGCGGCCGACTCCCTTGACCGCAAGCTCCTCGTACCCGAACGGCGGTTGTTTCAGACGCTGATCACGGGGCGCGGCCAGGACGACGTGCGCTGGCCCATGCGTCTCGCCGAGCAGTTGGCGTACCTCGCGGAAGAGATCGGAGGATCCGATTTCGGGCCGACCAGCTCGCAGCGCGAAGTCGCCCGTCTTCTCCACGAGCAGCTCGGGGTCGTCGGTGCCGAGGTGTCTCAAGTGTTGCAGCGTGATCTGGCCGCGTTCAACGAAATGCTCAGAGGCAAGAAGCTCGAAAACATCATTGCGGCGAGGTAACGCCGGGCGTCAATGCCGTGAACGGTTCACCGTTCTCGTCGTCATTTCATGTGGGGCGGCGATGTATTCACCTTTCCTTCCTGGGCGTCACGGACGAACTGCACGAAGCCCAGTCCATGGGCGCCGCGACTGTCGGTCGCGAGTGCGACGAGGAGATGCGTACCCGGCGGAATGTTCGTGATCGGAATCATCGCGACCCACTGTTCCGCGGCGCCGAAATGTCCCACGGGCTCACGCGCGAGCACGGTCGGCATACCCGCTACCGTGGCAACGACGTCGCTCACGTGTAATGCGGAGCGCACGGTGACGACGACGCGCAACGTATCGCCGAACACCTGATTCTCCAGCGGCGATCCAAAGCTGACGACGATGGTCGGATCGATCTTCTCGGTGACGTAGATGGTCGCCGTGGCCGATTGTCCGTCGCTACTCGCCGTGATGGCGACTGTGCCCGGCGACATCGCGGTGACGAGACCGGCGGGCGACACGGTGGCCACGTTTCGGCCCGTGAGCTCCATCACGGACCAAGCGATCGCACGATCGGCGATGACGTTGCCGGCGTCGTCGCGCAGCGTTGCCGCCAGTTGCAGTTTGTCCCCGGTCGCGATCGTCCCTTCCGTGCGATTGAGAATGACCGCAGCGACCGAGCCCACCGGCGCGGTGATGGTTAGAGTCGCCGACGCGTGAATGCCCTCGATCGCCACGGTGATGGTTGCGACGCCGGGCGCCATCGCGGTAACCACCCCATTCGATGCGACGACTGCCTTGGCGATGTCGGAGCTGCTCCACTCGACGATGCGATTTGTGAGCGGACGTCCAATGCTGTCGAGCGGCGACGCCGATAGTTGAATCGTGGCGCCACGCGCCAGCGTGGATGTCGAGGGTGTGATGGCGATGCGCGCCACCGGCACGGAGACGACCGTCACGCTCGCCTGGCCTCGTACTCCGTTGACGAGCGCCACCACCATGGTCTGTCCGGGAGCAACGCCCATGACGATTCCGTCCACACTCACCGTGGCGATCGCCGGCAACTCCGTACCCCATGTTGGCGTTCCGATTGCGAGCGCCGCGCCATTGCGATCGAGCGCGGATGCGCGCGCCGCGGTGGTCTGTCCCACCTGAATCACCGTCGAGGCGATCGAAACGCTGAGCGCCGTTGCCGGTGCCGTAACGCCGGGTGGCGCTGTCACGCCAGTCGGCGAGCCACCGCAGGCAACGGCCAGCCATGCCATCACCAGCAATGTGGCATGTCGACCGAAGTGATTGCCGCAGCGCGTTTGGACCATCAGTTGGACTATGCCGCCGACTCCGCCCATTGACAAGAGGCCGAGTGGATCGCTTTTCCACCGGCGCATGCTCGGGGACCGTCTAAGCCGTCTCGCGGTCGTAAAACAACAGGTCGAAGTTGCCGGGCGCACAGCCGAGCGTTCGTAGCAGCATGGCGACCTGACCGCGATGGTGCACCGCATGAACGACGGCATGCAGCATGAGATGCTCGAGTGACGCAGTACCCTTTTGTTCACCGAGCGTAAAGTCGACGCTGCGCATCATGTCGTTGTCCGTGAGGCCAGAGAGAAACGCGCGCACCTTCTGCTCGACATCTGTCCATGTCCGCAGAACCGAGTCCAACGTCGCGTAGTCCTCGGCCTTCAGGCGGTTACCCCGCACCGGACCACCACAGCGGTCGAGCCAGCCCCACTCGGCGCTCATGACATGGACCAGTGTGTTCCGAATGGAGCCATAGCTGCCGGCGACGGGCTGTGTGAACTGCTCGGGCGAGAGCTGCGCCACGACGTCGAGCAGTCGCCTGTTGGCCCAGTAATGGTAGTCGTACAAGCGCTCGAGATCGGCGACTCGCATCGGCGTTCCTGGCATGTGGCGACGATCCTCAAGCGTCCGCGTCTCGCGGCAGGCCCTTGGTGGATACGTACGTCGCGACCGCGACGACGATCACCAGTAGCAGCCACGACGCCAGCGGAGCGAGAAGGAATGCGGCCGCGGTCTTCGTTCCGGGAGGCATCGACACGACGCCTCCGTAAAGTGCCAATGAGCCGGCCGTGCTGATGAGCGTCACGACATACAGCGTCGCGCGCGTCGAAATCGTCCAGCGCGGTGACGCCTTATCGGCTAACGCCAGGCCGACGAAGGGAGAGAGCACCCAGAGTACAAACAAAAGCATCAGAATGCTCGACTGCCCGCGATTGCCCGCGCGAAGCGTCAGACCGAGAGACGCGGCCGCGCCTACCACCAACGCGACCATGGCGACTGCACGGAGAACCCTAATCTCTCTCACTCGAGGCCGTCACACCTAGGCACTCGCCTACGATACACCCAACGTCGGGCCGACGGAACAACCACGATCTCTGGCGCTCGTCCCGGAGCAGCGCCGTGCCATTGCGCTTGCATCCCTCGACGGTACATATGAAGGCGCTCTCCTCATTCACGGAGGATACGATGCGCCGCTACGAACAGGTTTCAGGAGCCTTCTTTTCACTACTTGCGGTGGTCCAACTGGCGCGGCTCGTGATGCGCTGGCCCGTTGACGTAGCGGGCGTGAGTATACCGCTCTGGGCATCGGTTGTTGCGGTCGTCATCACGACGTCATTTGCCGCGTGGGCATTTCGCACTGCGGCGGCGCCGCAAGAGGCGTCGACGCTGCACTGACAGCGTCAAATCCTCGCCGCAAACAACCACCGACGGATGCAGCGCCGCCGCCATTCATAGGCGGTTGCACGCGCACGTTCTCGAGCGTAATACTCCACCTTAGGCACGACGCTTGGCCCGTGCCGCTCGAGAGCCATGTTTGCGAGTGACACGATGATCGTCCCGCACCGCCCGTTGGCTGCTTATCGGATCGACAGCACCGCCACGAGCGCGATGCAGTCGGGATGGCTCGTGTACGCCACCGTACTGGATCAGGTGAGTGCCGCCGCATCGGGTGACATGTCGGCGACGGAGCGCCTCGCGGACGCTTACGGCCGCCTGCTGGCTATCGCAGAGTCGTACGCGCTCCGGCAAGTCACCCGAAGCGAGGCCGTTGAATACGCCGACGCCAGCGAGCCCGTCGAGCCCGAACGGAATGGCGTCGCGGCCATCCTGTCGCTAACGCGCGAAGTGGCGCACGCCGCCGAGCGCGCTGGCGCGCTGCAGACGTCATACTCCCTCCTCGCAACGCTGGATCGCATTCCGTATCACGATGCTCCGGTGGAGTATGGCCGAGGGCTGGCGCAGCGCGCTCGAGTCGCGAGAAAGGCTGATTCGCTCGATGTCGCCGAAACACTGTATCGGCGCGTGTCCGCGATTGGCAGGGAATGCAAATCTCCCGAGCTCGAGGCACGCGCACTGATCGGACGTGGCATCGTCGCGCAAACGCGTGGTAACCATCCGGCTGCGCATCGTCTGTTCACCATTGCCGCGCGCATGGCGGAGCGGGCCGGTCGCGTCGATCTGGTGCGTCTCGCGCATCACAGCCTCATGGTGCTCGCGGCACGGCGGGGAGAGTTCAGCGAGGCACTCGCGCTCGGGTGGCGCGCGTTCCACGACGTTACCGGCGACGCTCAGTTGGAGGCGGAGATGCTCGTGAATCTCGCCCAGCTCGCCTTCGATGTCGGTGACGCGCGAGCTGCCCTGCATGGATTCGCGGCGGCACTCACGCGCGAGCCCGCGCTGTCACAGATGTTGCCCGCGCTTGGAGGCGCGGCGCGCGCTGCAGCCGCACTCCACGCCAGCCACCTGCTCGGCGCCTGCACCGAACGCCTGCGGCGAATCTCTCATACGACAACCGCCTTCGCGTATCCGCGCGCCTCGGCCTGGCTGGACGTCGCGCGCGCATACGCCGCCGCGGGACTCCGCGAGCGTGCAAACGATCATGCGCGCCGTGCGGAGGCGTTGGCTGTCGAACACGGATTCCATGAGATTGCGCACGAGGCCGAAGCGCTCCGCGCGGAGATCGGCCGTCCTCTCGCCCCGCACGTAGCCACGCAGCCGATGACTGCGCCCATCGAGCCGGCCACACTGAGCCTCGCCGGAAGCGCCGTGCTCGAGAAGCTCGCAGCCCTCTCGAGTCCCGAGCACGTGCTTGCACCGGCATGAGCCGATGGAGAAGCGTATGAGCCGGACGGCGGATGGCCGCCCGACCGCATCACGGACAGACGCGTCCTTCGGCCAGAGAGTAGCCGCTTCGGCACAGTGCCGAATCCGCCGGCGTGAGAACGTCGTGACTCGCCGACGCCGGAGCGAGGCGCCGAGCGACACTGCGCGGGCTGGTTGGATCGTTGCCGGCGCACGCGGCGACACCGAACGTGAGAAGCGCGAGAACAGCCCGGCGGAAGGCATGGTGGAACATGAAGAGCTCCTGGTGGGGGGAGCTCTTCCATATGGTGGAGGCTGACCCGTGCCAGCCACGTGGCGGGCACGATCCTCATACCGTGGGCAATGGCGTCCGGGAACTCGCGTGATCGCCCTCATTACGGGACGAGCCGACGCCGCGCGCATCGCGGCCGCCTTGCGGCCACTTCCTGTCCGTTTCGTCAGCACCACCGGCGAGCTGCGCGCAGCCGTGGACGAGCTGCATCCGTCCTGCGCGGGCCTGATCCTCGAAGCCCACGACGCTCGTGGCGAGTCCACGAGTCCCTTCATCATCGCGATGATCAGAGCGGGCGCTCGCATCCCAATTCTTGGCTACACCAGTGCCGGACCGGCACACGCCGATGACATCCGCGACTTTGCCCACGCCGGCGTCCACGAGTTGGTGTTCCGCGAGGTCGACGATTCCCCCGCCCTTCTCACGGCAAAGATCAGCCGTGGCGAGGAAGCATGCGCTGCGGCCGAGGTGTTCGCGCGCATTGCCGCGCACACACCGGTTCGCCTGCGCGGCATGATCGACTACGTGCTGAACTACCCCCGGCAGGATCACTCGGTGACGTCAGTTGCATCGGCGCTCGGCATCCATCGCAGAACGCTGGTGAATTGGTGCGAGCGCGCCAAAGTGCCGCCGCCGGCCACGGTCATCACGTGGTCTCGCCTGCTCCTTGCCGCCGAGTTGTTGCAGGTGCCGGGGCGCCCTGTGGAGCGAGTTGCCAATTCGCTGGAGTTCGCGTCGGCCGCGGCGTTCCGCAACCTGTGCCAACGGTACCTGGGCCGTCGCCCATCGACGCTGCGCGAGCCGGGTGCGCTCGACGAGTCGTACGCGGCGTACGCGAACGCCATGACGTCGGCGCTCCGCGGGGGCCCACCCCAGGATGCGAGCGTCCAGCCGTTTCGGAGCGTCGGCGATCTCTGAGGGCGCCGTGCCATGCGGTTCCTCGGAATGCGCAAACGGAAGCGGTTGCCGCCTACGCGGTGGAGACGAACCAACCGCGAGTGGAGTTGTCTTCGGCCTTTCTTCGGTATATACTCCCATTGCGTCCCCATCCAAGGAGCACATCAATGGCTTCTCTGGTCGCAACAATGGTTGTCACGTCGTCCCGCTCCGTGGTCGTCGAATCGCGTCGTCATCACGCGCGGTTGGTGCTGGTGCCCAACTGCGTCCGCGAGTGGCCGCTTCATTATGAGGACAACGGAACCGAGCGTCATGCATTAGGCTCGGTCGCGGTCGGCGCTAACGCATGGTGGTCGGTTGCGCTCACCGTTCCCGCTCGCGACGATCCGTCGGATGCGGCCTTCATCCGCTTGGAGCGTCACGGAGCGCGGCCCGCGAGCTATCTGGGCGACGTCGTCGAAGAGGTGTCCGTGCCTCGCTCGGAGCTCGACGCCATCGTGATGCTGCTCGCGGGGGTCGTCGATCAGGCACGTCGAGACGGCCTCCTGGCGTCGCTGCAGTCCTGATGCCATGCGCGTGGGTGCGTCCTCAGCGCTCCAGCTCGGCCTCGGCAAACAGGCGGGAAACCGGCAGCTTCAGGACGCGCGCGATCCGCTCGATGTTGTCGAGTGAGATGTTGGTCTCCGCTCTCTCCACTGAGCCGATATAGGTCCGGTGGAGTTGGCACGCGTCGGCAAAGCTCTCCTGGGAGTAGCCCGCCGCGCTGCGGAGGCGGCGCACGGCCAGCCCCAATTTTCTACGTAGCGTGGGCATGGCCTACGCTCGCGCTGCGACGCGCATGACTCTACAGCGTATGCGCAGACAGCCTTTACATGGCGCAGCAAAAGCGGTAAGCTCGGCTCGACGGGACTGATTAGCGCTCGCGCTCGGCTTCGGCGAGCAACACGCTCGGCGTCATGCCCAGCGCGTTCGCGATCTTCTGGATCGTCATGATGGTGGCAGAAACGCGGCCGCGCTCCACGAGCCCCATGTACGTGCGGTGAATGCCGGCGGCCGCGGCGAAGGACTCCTGCGAATAGTCTGCCTGCGCGCGAAGCCGGCGAACGGCGCGTCCAAGCTTTTGTTGCATTGTGATCATCGCCGGCAACGGTGGATCGCCGGTGTACCCGGTTCTACAGCAGATATGGTGGGGGCATATATGCGTCTCTCGATCAGACTGGGCGGCTTTCGCGATTCGGGGTGGGAGCGTGCGTGAGGCAGGGGCAGGTGATGCGCTCTCCTTCCGCGAGCTGTTCGACGCCCACGCGGAGGCGTTGCGGCGCTATGCGCGACGGTTCGTTCGCTCGCGCGAAGTTGCCGAAGAGCTCGTGCAGGAGGTGTTTTTCCGCCTGTGGCGGGCGTGGGACACCGTGGATCGCGGGCCCAACATCCGGGCATATCTCTACGTCGCGACCCGGTCGCGCGCTCTGAACCATCTCAAGCGGGAGCGGAGCGAAGCACGTATGCACGCACATGTGTTCCCGCGGGGAATCGACAGCGACGAGCCGGCGCTGCCGCCCGATGCCGATCGGAGTCTCGAGACGGACGACGTCGCTCGCGCGATCCAGCGTGTGCTGGACGCGATGCCGCCGCGACAGCGTGAGGTGGCGGGATTGCGACTGGGGCGGCAGCTCTCCACCGCGGCGATCGCCCGGCAGCTCGGTATCTCGCCGCGCACGGTCGAGGTGCACATCGCGCGGACGACGAAGGCGCTGCGCGAGCAGCTGCCAGCGCTGCTCGCCGATCGGAGGATTTCCCGGGGTGACTAAGTAGTTCGTCGCATGTCCGCTGTTACATGAGCGATCGGACAGCCTGATCAACCTGGCTGTCGGGGCCGACCCTTTCGCTCCGTACGCGCATGTCTGACGTGGACTGGGATCTCGTGTTTCGCTACTTCGGCGATGAGTGCGGCGCCGAAGAACGTGAGGAGTTCGAGCGTTGGCTGAACGCTGATCCACGCCGGCGTGTGGTGGTGGAGGCGGCGGCAGTTGCCGCCGACCGGTCGCTCGCGGAGCTGCGTCGTGGCTCGCCGCGGCCGCGTGTGCGTGTCGCCACGCCGTGGCCTGCGAGCGATGCCTCCTGGCGGATGGGCGCGGCGGCAGCGGCGCTGCTGCTGCTCGCTGGCACTGGCGTGCTCTGGATCGAGCGGAGTGGCACGTCAGCAACCGCAGAACGCGAGGCGGCTCCGCTTCGCATGGCGCGGACGACGCGTGGCGAGCGCCGGACGTTCGATCTGAGCGATGGAACGCGGGTCGTACTCGGCGCAACCAGCACGCTACGATATCCCGCGGCGTTCGGCGCAGGTGCGCGCGAGGTGTCGCTCACGGGCGAGGGCTACTTCGACGTGAAGCACGACTCGGCACATCCATTTCGCGTGCACGCTGGCCATGCCACGGCGGAGGACGTCGGCACGCAGTTCGGCGTCCTTGCGTATGCCGGCGACAGCGTAGTGCGCGTGGTGGTGAGAGAGGGGAGCGTCTCGCTCGGCGCAACCACGGGACCGGCGAGCCCGGGCGCGCTCGTGGTTCGCGGACAATTGGGAACCCTGGCAAGGGGACGCGTGCTCGCGTCGGTGCACACCGTGAACGTGGATGCCTATCTCGGCTGGACCGAAGGACGGCTCGTCTTCGATGAGACGCCGTTGTCGGAGGCGCTCACTCAGCTCGGCCGGTGGTATGGCGTGCCCTTTCGGGTAGCCGATTCGGCGCTGCTGTCACGGAGACTGACGGCGTCGTTCACGACCCAGTCATTGCCCGACGTGCTGACCGCGCTCGCTCCTGTGCTCGACGTGCGCTTCGAGTCGGTGAGCGGCGCTGTTCTCATGCATTCCCGGTGACTCACCGACACAGGAGATACGTCGTGCTACGCTCGTTGCGTCTTGGGTGGCTCATTGGGGTGACTGCGCTGTGCGCATCGCGTTCGCTCCCGGCGTACGGACAGGATAGTGGTGGCCAGCGCACCGCGCTGTCACCTCGGCTCGTGACGCTGGACCTGTCCGATGTTCCGTTGCGGGAGGCGCTCAAGGCGGTTTCGCGTGAGAGTGGAGTCTCACTCATCTATGCGAGCAGCACGGTGCCGTTGGAGCGGCGCGTGTCGCTGCATGTGCAGGCGGCATCGGTGGACGCTGCACTGCGGGATGCACTGCGCGAGACGGATGCCGAGCCGCGGGAGACGGCGTCGGGGCAGGTGATGCTCGTAAAGCGGTCGGTGCGTCCGGCGTCGGAGCGATTGGAGAAGGTGTTGGTTGGCTCCATCAATGGGCGCGTAATCGACTCGGCGGGAGGAACGGCCGTCTTTCGCGCGACCGTGACCGTCGATGGTGCGCGTCGCACGACCACCGATGACGACGGACGGTATCGGTTTGCAGATGTGCGCGCTGGCGCCCACGTGGTGGAGATTCGTCGCATCGGCTATGCGCCGATATCACGGTCGGTCACGGTCTCGGATGGAGGTGCAAGCACTGCCGATTTCGTTCTGACGCGGGTTGCGTCGCAACTCGAAGAGGTGGTGATGACGGTGACGGGGCCGCAGCGGCGGTTGGAGGTCGGCAATGCGATCGGGCGAATCCAGGCGGACAGCGTGATGCGCGATGCGCCGGTGACGAGCCTCTCGGATCTGATCAATGCTCGCGTGCCGGGCACGCAAGTCGTGTTGAACAACGGGCTGTCCGGCGGCTCGCCACGAACGCGCATCCGTGGCCTGAACAGCATCACCGTTGCAAATGATCCGCTGCTCGTCGTCGACGGAGCGAGGGTGGAAAACAGCGCCACCGCGATCGCTGGCTATGGCCTGACCCCCGGCCGCTTCAACGATCTCAATCCGGAAGAGGTCGAGTCGGTGGAGGTGGTAAAGGGGCCGTCGGCGGCGACGCTCTACGGCACTGACGCCGCAAACGGTGTCATTGTCGTAAAGACGAAGCGCGGCCGTGCGGGACGCCCATTGTGGTCTGCGCACGGGGAGTACGGGCTCATTCAGCAGAACGCGCACCTCCTGGACAACTACTACTCGTGGGGGCACAACACGCTCACGGGCGCCATTCAGCAGTGCACGCTGACGCTGCTCAGCGCGGGCACGTGCATCGCCGACAGCCTCACGACGTTCAATCCGCTGATGAACACCGAGACGAGTCCGATCGGAACGGGCTATCGGCAGCAGGTGGGCCTCCAGGCGTCGGGCGGCGTCGCGCAGTTCACCTACTTCCTCGGCGGCCAGTACGAGGGGGAGACAGGGTTTCTGCGCATGCCCGCGATCGATCAGAGCAGAGTGTCCCTGGAGCGAGGCGGCGCAGCGATCCCGAGTGAGCAGATCAGGCCAAATGGGCTGCACAAGGTCAGCATGCGCGGCAACGCCGGGGCCGCGCTTGGCCCGAAAGCGGACGTGAATCTCTCCGTTGGGCTCATATCGAGTGAGACTCGCTTGCCGGGTAGCGCCGTGTTCCAGGCCGGCGGCTGGGGACTTGGGTATCGGACTGCACAGGACGGTTGGCTTCCGATTCTCTCTCGTCCTGGCGAGGGATTCGCGATCCGCAACACCGAATCGACGACGCACAGCATGAACAGCCTGAGCAGTAATTGGCGGCCTTCCTCATGGCTGTCAGTGCGCGCCACGGGGGGCTTCGATTTCTCCAGTGCACTGCTCGACGCACTGCAACGGCGAAACGAGGGGCCGCTTGGCGTCAACAGAAATGGCCAGCGTATCAGCAGCCGCACGAACGTTGCGCTATACACGGTGGATGTGGGTGCGACTGGCACACTCATGCTCCGATCCAGCGTTACGGCTCGCACGTCGGTGGGATTGCAATACAATCGCCGGCAGCTTGGAGCCACAACGGCCACCGGGACGAACCTTGCCATCGGTTCCGAGACCCTGGCTGGTGCGGCGGTGGTATCGGGCACGGAGCAGACCGTCCAATCCGTCGTTGCCGGCGCCTACGTGGAACAGGGGCTCCGGTTCGATGATCGCCTATTTCTCTCAGGTGCGCTTCGTGCCGATGGTGGCAGTGCATTCGGGCGCAACTTCAAGACTGCGCTCTATCCGAAGCTGAGTATCTCGTGGCTCGTGAGCGATCGCCGCGAGGGGATATTGAACAGTCTTCGGCTTCGTTCAGCATTCGGCGCATCGGGTGTTCAGCCAGGAAGCACGTCCTCACTCGCGCTAATCGGCCTGGCTCCGGCGCTCGTGGACGGAGCGAACATCACGGGCGCAAGACTGAGCGCCATCGGCAATGCCTCGCTGAAGCCGGAACGGCAATCGGAGCTCGAGGCCGGTGCGGACGTGGAGCTCATGGGCGGGAGCGTACGACTCGAGGCGACGTATTACGACCGGCTCAGTCGCGATGCCTTGATCGACCGTCCTCTTTCCTCCGAGCTTGGCATTGCCTCGCGTCAGGAAAATATCGGCTCCGTCAGAAATCGTGGCGTGGAAGGATTGCTTTCGTTGACTGCCGTTGAAAACCACAGGCTTACGTGGGACATGAGCGTGAATGGCTCGCTCAATCACAATCGTCTCGAGGAGATCGGCGCCGGCATCGCCTTCATCGGTGGCAGTCCGAACTCGCGCAGCATGCAGGGCTATCCGCTGTTCAGCAGATTCGCGCGTCCGATTCTGGGTTTTGCGGATGCGAATCGTAACGGCATCATCGAGGCGTCCGAGATCCAGGTCGGCGACGGCCTCGCATATGTCGGACAGTCGTTTCCGCCGAAGCAGCTCACGGTGTCGAGCAGTCTCACGCTGCTAGGCGGCGACCTCAAAATTGCCACGCAATTCGATCATCGAGGCGGAAATCGGATCGTGAACTTCAACGAGAGCAACCGGTGCAGCATCACATTCAACGACTGTCGGGCCGTTAATGACCCTGGCACTCCATTAGCCGATCAAGCCAATGCCGTAGCGTCGAACACCGTCGCTTTGGGTCGCACTTCCTATGGCTACTTGCAGGACGGCTCATTCACGCGGTGGAGGGAGCTCTCCGTGAGCTGGGCGCTGCCCATGAGAGCGGCTGCCGGGCTACGCGCGCAGACCGGAAGACTGACCATCACCGGACGAAATCTGCGGCTCTTCACGGCATATCCGGGCGTCGACCCGGAGGTGAACGCATCCCCCGGATTTGGCGACGGCTACAGCGACAATCCCACCCCACCACCCGCGCGGTATTTGTTGCTGCGCATCAACCTTGGGTTCTGATCCGTGCGTGTGGCCTCCTCATGTATTCAGTACGAGCCGGAAACCGGCCCGATATGGCACCTCGTGTCTCTCCGCGAGGCGCGTGTGAAGCCAGTTGCGGTGAAGGCAGCGATGATGCTCTTCGCCATGGTCACTGGTGGCTGCTCGGACCTGACGACGGTCAAGGCGCCGGACGTGCTCGAACCACCGGCGCTCGCGACGTCCGGCGGGGCGGAAGCACTTCGCGTCGGCGCGATCAACGGATTCGTGCTCGCGTTTGCCGGTGACGCACGTGGGCAGATCACCATAAGCGGCGCACTTGCCGACGAGTTCTTCAACGCTGCGGCGACGGTGATTGGGCTTGCGGAGGCAGATCAGCGCATCATGCCGGACCCCAGTAGCGCGTATCCGTACGCCCTGGTCCATCGCGCCCGCCTGGATGCCAAGCGCGCCATCCAGGCGATGCAGGCGTATGCGCCTGCATCGCGCTCCAAGATTGGAGAGCTGTTCGCGCTGAAGGCGTACAGCGAACTATTCCTCGCTGAGAACATGTGCTCCGGCATTCCGCTCGGAGAGCTCGTGGATGGCAATCCCGTCTATGGCCGACCGGTCCTGAGCGACGAGCTCTATGCTCAAACGCTGCTCGACTTCGACTCCGCGTCAGTTTATGCGGCGGACAGCACGAGAATTCTTTCACTCGCTCGCGTCGGGCGGGGGCGCACACTGCTTGGCGCGGGGAAGTTTGCCGCTGCGGCCGCAGCTGTTGCCGCCGTTCCGACGAGCTACTCATACGTCACCTTTCACTCCGCCGCTGCCCAGCCGAATGGTGTGTTCTCGATCATCAACAACCTCAAGTTCATCACCGTCGCCAATCGAGAAGGCGGCAACGGGCTCGATTTCCGTACGGCGCAGGATCCACGAGTACCGACGGTGCTTGTGGGAAAAGGTGTCGACGGTACGACTGACGTGTACGGGTTCGCGACGTATTCAAGCCTCGCCGCTTCCATAGTCTTGGCAAGTGGAACCGAAGCGCGTCTGATCGAGGCGGAATTGGCGTTGCGCACCGCCGATGTGAGTGGTGCGTTCGCGATACTGAATGCCTTGCGAACGACGAAAGCGGGACTCGCACCGCTGACTCCGGATTCCACCGCGTCAGGGCGTGTCGATCAGCTCTTCCGCGAAAGAGCCTTCTGGATGTTCGCGACGGGACACCGCCACGGCGACCTGCGTCGGCTCATCCGACAGTACGGCCGCACGGTAGAGTCGGTCTTCCCGAGCGGTCCGTACAAGGCCGGCCAGATGTACGGCGCAGAAGTGACGTTCGCGCCCGATGCACAGCAGCTCGCCAATCCCGGCTACATCGGGTGCACGAGCCGAGCCCCATAACGGCGCTCTCGCAGCGTCGCGAGCTGAGAGACAGCCGCTCCGCGAAGGGTCTTCTGACCAGGATGCTCCGCGGGTTCGAGCCTCATCTCCAATCCCACCAGTCATGAACCGTTCAGTAGTCCTACTCCTCGGCGCGTTGGCGTGCATCGCGATTCGCGCGTCAGCGCAGAAGTCCGCGCCGCTGCCGATTGACGTTGCCCTCGCTCAGCCGAAGTTTCCATCCTACATGCCCATAGCCTTGTCGCCCGACGGTGCGTGGGTGGCGTATACGCTGCAATACCCCGCTCGTCGTTCAGCCGGCGACCAGTCGAGCGGCTACCTCCGAAACGGCGTGTCGGGAAGCGTGGAGTCGTGCCGCCTCTGGCTCACGGACGTTCGAACCGGGCGAACGATTGCGGTCGCTGATCAGAACGCAACGACGTGGGCGCCGGCGTGGTCGCCCGACGGCAAGTGGCTCGCCTACTACTCTGACGAAGACGGCGTGCCGCGTCTCTGGGCGCGCGAGACAGCCACGGGGCGGAGCAGGCGTGTGTCCGACGCCATTACACGATCGTTCACTTCACTTCAGGTGCCACGGTGGACGCCGGACAGCAGGCGAATTGTCACACGCATCATCCCGTATCGATCCGAGTTGCCTGAAGCGCGAGCGACATCGGCCGCCACGGAACTGACGGCAATCGCCGATACGGCGTCCACCGTGACGGTGTGGCACACGGATCGCGCCCGGCCCTATGGCGGAGGCCAATCCCTGAAGGTTGGGGGTGGTGGGCAGAGCGGCAAGATGGTCGCCGATCTCGCCGCAATCGACCTGGCAACGGGCACGGTGAGGACGCTAGCCAGCGGCCTCACGCCGCTGGACTATCGGGTTGCACCGGACGGCCGCTTCCTCGCATTCACGACGTACCGACCGATGGAGATGACGAGCGAGCCAACCAGTATGTTCGGGTTGTTCGTCGTGCCGCTGGACGCTGCGGGATTGCAAGGGCCTCAGGCGCTCGAGACAAACGCCGCGATCGCCGACTTCGGAAGAAGCGTGGTTTGGTCTCCTGATGGAGCCACGCTACTCTACTCGGCGACCGATAGCGCCGGGTACGAGCGCCACTATGCGGTGCGACCCGGGGATTGGCATACCAAACGGATTACGCTGACAGGGTCATTCACGCTCGAGAACGAGAAACGTCCGAACATCGGCCGGTCTCTGTGGTGGCGCGAGCGGGGCGATGAGTTTCTAGTCATGAGTTCGCACGGCCTCGCGGCCATCTCTACAGATGGTCTTGTTCACGCCTCGGTGTACGCTCCCGCCGGATATCAGCTCCTGACGCTGGTTGGTGGGGCAACGCAGGGAGCTGCGTGGACGGATGATGGCCACTCCGTCATCGCCGTCGTTCTAAACGACTCCACAAAGCGCACCGGCTTCGCGAGAATCGACGTCGATCGACAGCTATGGCAACTGATTCGCGAAGATGATCGGAGCGTGGGAACGCGAGCGTTTGTGCCGCTCGACATATCGCCCACCGGCACGCTGGTGTTCGAGAGCGAGGACGCGCAACACCCGCCAGATCTCTGGACAACGTCCGACTTCGCGATACAGCGGAGGCTGACGAACACGATGCCGCGCATGCAGGACTACAAGCTCGGGGTGACGCGCCTCATCGAGTGGAACACGACCTCCGGCGCGTCACGACGCGGTACGCTCCTGCTGCCGAGCAACTACACGCCAGGTACACGATATCCTCTCGTTGTCTATCCTTATCCGCTGAGCTACAGATCAGAGGACCTGAACGTATTCGGCGTCAATGGCAGCGGCGTGGAGAACATGCAACTCCTGGCGACGCGCGGTTTTGCCGTGCTGGCACCCGACGTTCCGCCTATCCAGTGGACCGATCAGATGCGCGAGCTAGCAGGCGTGATCATCCCCGGAGTCGACCGGGTGATCGAGCTCGGCATTGCCGACTCAAATCGCGTCGGCGTAATGGGCCATAGCTGGGGCGGGTACACAGTTCTAGCTCTTCTCGTGCAGACTCAACGATTCCATGCAGGACTGATGCGAGGCGGGTTCGGGGACCGACTTGCGAGCTACGGCACAGTGGAGCCATCTGGTTGGGCGCGTGGCGCGCTCGTCAGCGACTGGGAGATGGGCGGAACCGTATGGGAACAGCGGGAGCGCTTCATTCAGAATTCCCCCATTTACTTCTTTGATCGCATCCATACGCCGCTGCTCATCGTTCACGGAGAGGCCGAAACCACGGTGCCAATTTTCCTCGCCGACCAGGTGTTCGCAGGTCTCCAGCGCCTTGGAAAGGAAGTGGAATATGCGAGATACAAAGGCGAGAACCATGGTGAAACGGCGTGGAGGTATGCGAACCAGAAGGACTATGTCGCGAGAATCATTCGATGGTTCGAAACTCGCCTTGGAATCGACGCCATCGCTCCCAAGGTTGAAGAGAAGCGCTGAGAATTGACCGAGAATCTGACGACTCTGTAGCAGCGAGTAGGAGACGCCTCTCCCACTCGCCACTCTGACCACCTAGAGGCCGAAGCCCACCGCGCCAACCGGCCTCGCCTGCAATGCCAGCGATTCGCCGGGATCGCCCATTCCTTCGGCCACTGCCTTCGTGATCTCCAGGACGCTGCCCTTCGCCGTGAGCTTAGGTGCTGCGTAGTTCTTCTGCATGATCTCATCCTCGGTTAATGGTACGAAATGCCGTCGGGAATTCGACGGCGCGATGACCTGGCTGGTGGGACGGCGGTCACTGCTACTGCTCAGAGGCCGAAACCGACGCTTCCTGGAGTCAGCGACTGAAGCGTGTCAATCGGATCGCCGCTGCCACCGCCGGCGGCCTTCGTCGTCTGCATGACGTCGCCCTTGGCAACGAGCTTGGGTGCCGCGTAAATCTTGGACATGGTTGGTTCTCCTGGACTTTCGTCCGATCAGAAATCAACTGCAGGGAAACTTCACTTCGTCGAACCTGAACTACCGATCTGCGAACCCTTCGCCGCCCACCGGCCAGATCGTATTTGAAGCCACAGCTCTACCTCGAGCGTGCTGCCAACCCGCGACGACGAGCCTTTATGCCCGCCACGTCCCTCACGCGCTGCACAAACCGCATCGCGCAATCGCTTCGGATCCACGCACCCGAGCTGCCCGAGAATCGGATCCTCCAGCAGCCGGTCGAGGTATTGCCGTTCGTGCGTCAACGACCACACGTCGAAACCGTCCGCCTCTCCCTTGCCGACCCGCGTACGCACGAACTCCGGCAGAATGCCTCGCATCGACTCACGAAGAATCCACTTTCGCTGCTGCGGCCGGACGACCAGCTCCGGAGGCAATCGCAGCGAAAGCTCCACGAGCGGACGGTGGAGGTACGGATGCCGCACATCCAACGCGTCCTCATGCGGCCCATCGATCAGCGTCGACGGAATGGCCGCGATCAGCGCCGCCTGCGCCTGCTCGTACTTGTGCCCAAGGCGACCGCCATACACCTGGTCGTGCGCGGTGCGGGAGACGATGTCGAACCGCTGCGTGGCCTCCGACGTCAACCACGGCGGCACATCACCCTCTCCGCCACGGGTGAGTGCGCGACGCAGACCAGTCGGCAAGAGCGGAAGCAGCGCGTTGCGATAGGCCAGCTCCCAGAACGACACCCTGCCCAACGCCGCCCGATACGCCATTTCCGCGAGCGCATGCCCCAACTGACCGGACACCACCCAGTCTGCAAAGAAGAACATCGTGCCCAGTGCGAGGTTGTCTCCGCCAAGTCCGGTGAACAACACTCGACCTCCCGCACTCTCGATGACACGGGCCGCCTCGCAATCGCGCGCGGCCGCCGGAAAGGACCGATTCGGTTGATCGAGTAGCGGTGGATCGATCAGCACCTCGCTGCGGCTCACGCGATGCGGCACAAGCTCGTTGCGCACGTGCCAGTGCTGCACCACCGCGTCCGAGTACTCCTTCTCGTCGGCGCCGGTTCCAAGCGAGTCGGTGAACGTCACGGTGCCACCGAGTCCGTGCGTCGTGTCGCCGCGCGCAGCGAGCCACTGGGAGAGACTGACCACAGACGACGAATCGAGACCGCCGGACAGATGTGACCACGTCCGCCCATCGCCAGAGAGGCGCTGGCGCACGGCGTCCATCAGCATCGTACGAAACGCATCCACGCTGTCGCTCGCCGAAAGAACAACGTGGTCGCGAGCCTGCGCCTCTTCCGCGGACCAATAGCTCGACAAGAGCGGGGTACCGTTTCGTACACGAAGGGCAGTCGCCGCGGGCACCGCTCGAACGTTCGCATACACCGTCCGCTCCGGATCGGGAGCACAGTACGAGACGCGCTCGGCGAGATACTGCACGTCGTACGAATCTCCCGCCGCAAGCGGAGACGCGTGGGAGCAGAAGGTGATCAGTCCGTCGCGTGGCCCAGCGTAGTAGAGCTTTCGAACGCCGAACGTGTCCCGCGCGGCGAGGAGACACCCTGACGTCGGATCCCAGACGACGAACGAGAAGTCGCCCTCCAGCCGGCCGATTCTCGCACCCTGATCCCGCGTGACGAACTGCATCACGAGTCCCAGATCGCTCACGTCGTCGTCGCGACGAGACAACAGCCGCAGCACCTCGGCCCGATTGTCCAGCCGCGCCACGCCAATGCCGATCGCGGCTCCGAGGCGCGCCACGACGGGGCCGCCGAAATCATCCGCAGAAGCGAGACCGAGAAATCCTCGGGCAGTATGGCTCCCCAGCTGCGTCATGGGTCGTGAGCGGGCGATCGTATCACTGAACGACGCGGGCACCGGTCCGCCGTCCATCCGCACAGCGCACGCGAAGAATCTCATGACGCCAGGCCCTCTATAGGGCGGAAGCGTCTCACGTGCTCCGGTACGTCGTTGATGGGATGCCCTCGATACTCGATCCAGGCGTGTGCGAGAAACGGGTACGACTGCACGCCCATGCGGTAATGCGCCACGATCCCCCGGCGGCGAAGACACCAGTAGAGCAGGAGCGATCGCTCGAGACACTGTGCGCGCCCCGGATAGAGCGCCGCTGCCATCGCCACGGTGTGCTCGAGGCGTTCAACAGTCGTCGTCTCCACATCCGCCGCGACTTCGATCACCTGAGCGCGTCGCCGGATCCAGCTCCAGGTCCGCTCGAATCCTCCAATGGCAAGCGCAAGCTTCAGTAACGCGATCAGCAGCATCGCGCGCCCCACCGCGAACGCTCCGTTGGTAAACGTCACGTGATCGGCTCGGCCACGATGAGACCCGCCGCATTGAGCTGGCCAAGGAGGTCGCTGACGTCGCGCGACACGCGACCATCCCGATCCTCGCGCGGAACGTCATAGTCACGACAAACCACGGCGACGAGATCCGCGAGCGTGGACGGCTGCTCCAGTGATGCCCATACGCAGGTTCCGACGCCGTTGAGCGTGAAGTATCGGTCTCTCACGGTATCGAACAGAACGGCTTCGTCGGCCTGCAGCGTGACGAGTACGCGCGGCGACCGGCGAAAGCGGCAGCACGTCAGATCGGTAGTCGACTTCCTTGAGAGAAAACTCACTGGCATGCGCTGAGCCTCCCGTATACCCAGGGAGTGTGGCGCGACGAGTGCCGTCAGGGCATCGCTGAAAAGCGACAGACTTGCTATGGCGCGACCGTCTTAGCCCCCAGCGCTGGATCGGCCGAGCACGACTCCCATGACGTGATCGAGTGCTGCGGCGAATCCGCCATCGTCATTGAGCGTCGACGGTCGAGTGCCGGCATACGTCGACAGCAGTCGCGTCACGCCGCTCGGATGGGAGAAACCGCGCACGACCTGTACGCGACGTGCAGACCAGCCGTACTCCGTCATCAACCAGAGGGCGTCCAGCGCGATGAACGAGCGCAGTACGACGTGGGCGCCGGGCCAATGCTCACTCCGCAATCGTCGCTCGATGGTGCGCGGGGAGCTTCCGCTCCATCGCGCGAGCTCGTCGACTCCGCGGCGCGTGGCCGCCGTGAGAATGGCCAATGCGACGAACACCCTCAGCACTGTCGGTACGACCGGCATCACGTGATGCAGCAACAGGGGCACCGCGCTGGGACGATATGCTGGGGAACACAGGTGTCGAAGCACAGGCTCGATGCGCGCAAAGGGACGGACGACGCACTCCGTACGCATGCCTACCGCCATCACCCCAATGAGCTTCTCGATCGTGGCGAGATTGACCCGGGAGTGAATTACAACCGGTAGAGCGGGGCAGAGTGCGGCGAGATCGACCAGCGTTGCCGCAATCGAACGGCCGTCCTCATTCTCGGGGCCCGTGACGACCGCGTCGAACCGTCCCCCAGCCGCCGCGCCCAGCAGTGCATCTGTTCGCTCGCACCATTCGACTGCACCCAATGGAGAGAGCTGCTGCACGACGTCTTCGTGATTGCCGGCTCCGGTCAGCACTCCGACCCTCAGCGATCGCTCGTGGGGAACGTCTGTCACCGCCATTCGATCATCCCCATCCTGCGCCAGGCCGAAAGCAGTCGGACGACGTCCTCGGCGAGGCGCTCCGCCGAGGAGCCGTCGTCGTGCAACCTGGAGACGAGTGCCCCTAGCGTTGGCTCCAGCACGAGCTGGTTCCAGACACGGGTACCAAACACGTCGAGCGAAACACGCCGGCCCGCGCGGACGTCGACGAGAACCGTGCCGTTGGGCCGCGCGCATGTGATCACGCTTTGGGCGTGGCCGGCACGCGATCCTCGCGGTGGTAGCCTTGCCATGGGCGCTCTGGGTGCGCGTCCACGTGCGGTTCGGCGCCGCATCGCGCTCGGATGAGGCTAAGCCGTGGGCGGCATCATACCGTCACACCACGGGCAATGCTGGTCGAGGACTAGCGGCCCTAGACGCCCGACCGCCATGCGGCGAAGCCGGAGGCAGGCTCCGGCTTCGTCACGCCTAACGACCCGGTCGCGGCAGGGCCGAGGGCGGAACCAGCCCGATGATGCGCATATAGCTCGCGATCTGCGCATAGTGCTCAGCGAGATCCGTGACATACCCAATCATGAATCGCGCCCGTGGGACTGTGCGCCCGGAGCCCGGAGGGCCGGTCGGTAGCTCTTCACCCAGGCGTGCATCGTCGACGCTGGCCAACGCGTTGTCACAGAACGCCAGCGACGCCTTGAGTCGGGCGACGAGCGTATCCTTGGGCCACATGGCCTTGATCGTATCCGCGAGAGAATCCTTGGCCGTTGGCGTGCGCTTCACGGCGCCAAAGCCGCCGCACAGTCCGTAATTCGCGGCCTCGAGATGCTGGGCGACGTACCCGATCGTCTGCTGCACTGGCGTGGGTTTGTAGCTGTACTTGCTGGCGGGAATGGAGTCGAACGCCGCCGCGAGCCATCCGCCGTAGCGCGCGCTGCTGGCCTTGAACGAAGCGGTGACGTTGTTTGTGGTCTGTGCGGCGAGCGCCATAGGAAGCGCTAGCGCGGCCGCGGTGAGGAAACGAAGGCGCATTGTGTTCTCCGGAACGGGACATGAACCCGCTTGGCGGTGGGCGCCGGGCGTCTTGAATGCTGTGGCGCACCCGGCGCAGCCGCAAGGCGGGCCGCCTCCTCCTTGCTTGCTAAGAGGGGCGCCCGCGACGAGCATTCCATTGCGCGGCCTGCGTACTTGTCCAATAGGAGACCGCGGTCCGCTGGCCGCACAGCCGATTCCGACCCCCACCGTTGGAGTGCCTCAATGCGTTCCTCCCTGCTCGTTGCGCTCGGGGCACTTCTCTATCTGGGCGCGCCACTCGAAGCAGGCGCACAAACCGCAAGCCGTGCGTTCAGTCTGTTCCTCGACTGTAGCGACTTCTACTGCGATCCGGACTACTATCGCACGGAGATCGCCTTCGTCGACCACGTACGCGAGCGTTCGGCGGCTGACGTGCACGTTCTCATCACGCGCCAACGCACGGGCGGAGACGGACGTTTGTTCACGCTCGCCTTCTACGGCCAGCGGCGCTTCGCCGGTCTCGCAGATACGCTCACCGTGAGCACCAAGCAGGGAGCAACGGAAGACGAGCAGCGGCAGGCGATCTCGCGCGTCGTCAAACTGGGGCTCGCCCGCTATCTGGCCCGGACTGCCGATGGCGACCGAGCGAGCCTCTCCCTGGAGCCCGGGGCGGCCAGTGCGGCTTCCGCCAAGCCCGCAGCTGACCCGTGGAACGCCTGGGTATTTCGACTCGGCGCCAACATCAACGCGAGTAGAGAGCGCGACTTCAGCAACAACTATGTCTACGGCAGCTTAACCGCATCGCGGGTGACCGAGCTATGGAAGACGAACCTGCGCGTGAGCGAGAACTACATCGATCAAGCCTTCTCGATCGGCACCGATCGGGTGACGAGCGTACGGCGCGATTACGGCGCAGCCGCGCAACAGGTGCGGAGTCTCGGAGAACAATGGTCCGCGGGCGGTCGCGTTTCTGCCGCATCGTCGACGTATCTGAATCAGCATCTTGCCGTCACGGCGGCGCCGGCCGTGGAGTACGACATCTACCCATATAAGGAATACACGAGGCGGGCCGTTCTCCTGCAGTACGCGGCGGGAATAAAGCATTTCCGCTACGACGACACGACGGTGTACTTCAAGATCGTGGAAACGCTGCCGTTCGAGTCGCTGAACATCGCCATATCGCAGAAGCAGAAGTGGGGGTCGCTCCGCTTCGAGATCTACGGGTATCACTACCTGAACGACCTCAGCAAGAGCCGGCTGTCGTTCTACAGCGAAGCCGACGTGAGGCTGTTCAAGGGATTCAGCGTCAACCTGTTCGGCGACTATGCAATCCTCCACGACCAGCTCTACCTCGCGAAGGGTCAACTGACGCGAGAGGAAGTACTGCTCCGCCAGTCACAGCTCGCGACGACGTATCGCGCATTTCTCTATATGGGCATCAGCTACACGTTCGGCTCGGTGCTCAACAACGTCGTCAACCCGCGCTTCTCGAACAGCTCCAGCGAATTCTGATTCGAGACCGTGGCCCGATGTGCGCGGAGAGCTCGAGACGGGACGCTATTTGTCCTGCTGCTGTGCTGGACGCTTCGATGCAGGAGGCATGAGGTCACGCAGTGCTACGACCTCCGCGGCGATCGCGGACTTCATCGTGGGCTCGCGGTCGGGCGCGTACAGCGCGGAGTGCAGCGACGGGAGAATACCACCGCCCTTCATCGCGGCGTCGTACTTCACTCTCTCCACGGCACCGACGCGCAACATCACCGTCGGAATGCCGGCGAGCTGAAACTCCGAGAAATCCTCACTGGCCATCTCGGGTGGAATCTCAGTCACCAGGCCGGGCGCCATGCTGCGCACAAGCGCGGCGCGTACTCGCTCCGTCAGCGCCGGATCGTTCACCAACGCGCTCGCGCCCGGAATGACTTCGACCTTTGGCGCGCGCGGTGCGGCCGCGGCGGCCGCTTCGGCCTTCGTGATGCGGTCGATTGCGGCCAGCAGACGCTGACGCACCGCCGGCGTGAAGGAGCGCACCGTCAGCTCGAGCTTCACCTCGTCGGGTATGATGTTGTTCTTGGTGCCTCCGTGAATCGTGCCGACGGTGACGACCGCGGGGTCGAACGGGGAATTCTCACGCGACACGATGGTCTGCAAAGACACGACGAGACGCGCGGCGATCACGATTGGGTCGATCGCCGACTCGGGGCGCGCACCATGGCCACCGCGGCCATAGATGGTGATGATCACGCCGTCGGCGTTGGTGAGTATCGGTCCGGCGTGATAACCGACCAGTCCCGCCGGGAACCGCGCGTCATCATGCACGGCGAGTGCATAGTCGGGGCGTGGAAAGCGGGTGAACAATCCGTCGTTGAGCATGCCCCGAGCGCCGGCGACGGTCTCCTCGGCGGGTTGCGCGATGAGCATCAGCGTGCCGCTCCAGCGCGTGCGATCGGCCGCCATGATGCGTGCTGTCCCGACGAGCGACGCCATGTGAATATCGTGTCCGCACGCATGGCTCACGCCGACGTCGACGCCCGCATCGTTCTTCACCACGACGGTGCTCGCGAAGGCCAGTCCGGTGTTCTCGGTCACCGGCAGTGCATCGAGCTCGGTGCGAAGCATGACGGTGGGCCCTGGGCCGTTTCGGAGTAGTGCGACGACTCCGGTACCGCCGACGCCGGTGGTCACGTCAAACCCAAGCTGCCGCAGCTCGCCCGCAATCTTGATGGCGGTCTGTGCCTCCTTGCTCGAAAGCTCGGGATGCTGATGGAGATACCGGTAGAGCACCTCACTCTGCCCGTAGACCGCCTCAACCTCGGACGTAATGGCCGAGCGGTCTTGCGCGTTCGCGCGGACGGCGACGAACAGCGCCAGAACTCCATATAGGTGATAGCGTCTCACAGCGACCCCCAAACGAGTGTGTTTCACACCCGCGGGCGGGCGCCAAACGAAATCTGGTGCGGTCACCAATGCCCGGCTAGCGCCTGCCCGATGCGCTCGAACTGGGAGCTGATTTGCCGCGACCGCCCGATTGACGTAGCGTACGCGCTCGAATCTCGCGGAGAGCGCCCATGTCACCGAATGCATCCTGGCAGCAGATCGTCGCCTCCTCTCTCGACTGGGATCAGGCGCACACGAAGCTGGACGACGCGCTGAAGGGCCTCCCGCCGTCTGATCGCGGCCGGCGTCCCGACGGCGCTCCGCATTCGGTGTGGCAGTTGCTCGAGCACATTCGCATCGCGCAGCACGACCTCCTCGACTTCTGCGTGAATGAGAACTACAAGCACGAGATCGAATGGCCGGAGGGCTACTGGCCAAGGGATCCGGCGCCACCAACCGGCTCGTCGTGGGACGAATGCATTGCGGCGATCAGCGCGGACCGGGAGGGGCTTGCACACCTGACGACGGACGGCTCGGTCGATCTCACGTCCAAGATTCCGCATGGAACCGGGCAGACGTACCTGCGCACGATTCTCGTCGCGGTCGATCACACCGCGTACCATCTCGGACAAATTGTGACGGTGCGCCGCCTACTCGGCGCTTGGCCTCCGGAGTAAGCTCCGACGGTGCACCCGTCTCGCTCGATGGTTGTGCGACATATGGCAACCCGAGGACGAGCAATCAATCGAGGCCGGCAAAGAGCTCGCGCAGATCGACGTCGACGGTCTGAGCGATTTCCGCGATGTGCCAGTGAATCACGTCGCGCACCACGTCGCCTTCGCCGCGCCGTTGGCAGACTTCCACGGATCTGTCACGAATGTCGACCAGCCAGACTTCGCGAACGCCGAGCTCGAGATACGCGTTTCGCTTGAAATCGCGGTCATAGCGGCGCGACGAGGGACTCAGCACCTCGACGGCGAGCCAATGGTCCTTCATGTCCACCCACGGCGCTCCGATCGGAAGGCGTGCGGGCACTACGAGCAGATCTGGCTGGAGCTGCGTGCGCGGCGGCAACTGCACTACACCCGGCGTGTAGATGTGGGCGTGTCCTGGTATTTGGAGCGCAACGCCCAAGGTGATAGCCAGGCGAGCAGCGATACCCTGATGTGGTGAGCCCGGCGACGGCGTCACCATGAGGACGCCATCGAGCAGCTCGTACCGATTCCCGTCGTCGGGGAAGTCGTCCAGCTCGGCGATCGTGTACCGCGGAACCGTGAGCGCCATGCCCATACAATACCCACTCGGCAAAGAGGCTGTCCAGTGCACAACACCACACGATAGCTGTAACGCGGCGTGAGCAACACTCGCGATGCGCGTCGTGGGTGTTTCGACAGTACATTCACGCGGCCCCGAATACTTCCCGTCACGAACACCGCATGCGTCTTCGCTGGACGAATCCCATCGCCTGGACGGCTGGCGTCATTACGCTGGCCGCGTGGCTCATACGGCTGCCGCTGCTGCGCATCCGCTATTTCGATCCCGACGAGTTCCAGCACACGCACAACGCCTGGAGCATCGCGTTGGGACAGGTGCCGTTCCGCGACTTCGTGGATCATCATACGCCGCTCTTCCACTATTTCCTCGCAGCATTCTTCCGGTTCCACGACGTCGCGTCGAGCGCCGGAGAAGGCGAGGCAATGCTGTTTCTCGCACGGCGCGTGATGTGGTTGCTGTCGGCGGTGATCGTCGTACTGACGTTCGATCTCGCGCGCCGCTGGCGTGGGGCCGAAGTCGCGTGGGTGGCGACGGCATTGCTCTCCACCACGATCATGTTCGTGAACAAGACGCTGGAGATCCGGCCCGATCTCCTCACGATGATCTTCTGGCTGGGCAGCCTGATTCTCATCCTCGAGGGCACGCGATCGGACGGAAGAACTCCACGCCGTGACATGCTGCTTTTCGCCGTGAGTGGAGCGTCCATCGCGCTGGGCCTCTTCTCCTCGCAGAAGCTGCTGTTCGCGGGCCCGTCGCTGGCCGCGACCATGGCGTGGTACGTCCTGGATGGTACGGCGTCGACGTCGCTCCGGCGGCGACTCACGCTCGCTGCGGCGCAAATCGCCGGCTTTGCAATCGTCATTGCGCTCGGATTCGGCTACTTCGCGTCCCAGCACACCCTCAGCCAGTTCCTTCACTACAACATCGGCGCCAACATCGGACTGGCGGACCGATTCTCACCGCTCTCGCGCATCCGCATTCTCCTACGGCAGAATCCATATCTGGTCGCGCTCGGCGCCGCGGCGCTGCTCATGCAGCTCCCACGGTTGGCCGGCTCGCGCCGCATGTCGACCGCAACGGCGATCATCGTCCTCAACACCATCGGGCTCGCGATCGGGCTCTTTCTCAATCCAGTTCCGTACGAGCAGTCCTTTCTCACGCTCTTACCGCTACTCGCGCTGCTTGCGGCGGACTTTCTGGTGGTTACAACCAGCGCGGACCGACGCACGGCCATCGGCCGCCTCGGCCTTGCCGCCGTTCTCGCAGTGTGGTGCACGCGTTACTCACTTCCGGTGATGGCGCATTTTGGTTGGCTCGTACCGCTCACTGCTGTCGCGGGACTCGGTGCCTATGTCGTCTTCTATTTGAAGGCCATGGCGGAGCCGGCGGTTGCCGCGATGGTCGCGTTCCTCGGCGTCTATCCACTGGCCGAGCTGCGCAGTGAGCTACGGGCGACCAACTCTGCCCAGCTGCAAGCGATCCGGGCTGTCTACGCCCACTCGACACCGACAGACACGTTCCTGGACGGCTTCACTGGTTACGGCGTCTTTCGCCCCCATGCTTCCCGCTTCTGGTTTCTGCATCGTGAGATGCAGGCGATGATGACGCCGGCGGAACGCGAGATGATCTTGCGCGACATGGAGTCGGGACTCATGTCGCCCAGGATGATCGGCTTCGACCGGTCGCTGCGAAGTCTCTCGCCCGAGTTGAACCAGTACATCGCCACGCACTACGACTCGCTCGGCGTCGGCCCGCTGTTCATCCGCAAGTAGGCAGGTCAGCCGACGAGAAGAAACGCGAAGCCGTCGTACCCCTTGAGTCCGACCGTCTGGATTGCGGTGGCACTCACCCGTGACTCAGCGGCGACCATCTCATTGAAGCGTCGAATCCCGATGATGTTCGGGTCGGTACTCTCCAGGTCGATGATCGCCCCATCGCGAATCACGTTGTCCACGATGATCACGGAGCCGGGGGCCGTGAGCTTCAGCGACCACTCGAAGTATTCGGGGATGCTTGCCTTGTCCGCGTCCACAAAGACGAGGTCGAACGGATCGTCGGCCTCTTGCTGGAGCTTTGGCAGGGAATCGATCGCCCGTCCCACGCGGACATCGATGATGTCGCTGACGCCGGCCCGCTGGAAGTTGCGCCGGGCAACTTCTGCGTGCGTCGGCTCGTACTCCAGCGTGATGATTCGCCCGCCAGGCGCGAGGCCGCGCGCCATCCAGATGGTGCTGTAGCCGCCGAGGGTGCCGATCTCCAGAACGCGGGTGGCTCGGAGCAGGCGAACGTACAGGTGCAGCAGCTTTCCCTGCATCGGAGATACGGCGATGGGCGGCAGGCCTGCCAGCGCGCTCTCCTCCAGCGCCGCGAGCAGCGCGGGATCGTGGGCGACCAGCTTCTCGACGAGGTACGCATCGACGGCAGCCCATTGTTCCCTTGACATCCCGGCACCCCCGGCGGCTTGAACGGTGAACATGTGTCGCGGCTCAGGTGTCCAAGGTAGACGCTGGTTGAATCCTCGCGGGAGTCCCTCCAATATCAGGGGACGGTCCGCTGCATCCCCTACCCACATGTCCATGCAACTCCATCGAGCCTTCCGGTTTGCGGCGTTCGCGGCGCTGATTGCGGCGCCGGCACACGCGCAGAAGGGCAACGCCGTCAACATCCCGTTCGAGACCATGCGCCTCCCGAACGGCCTCGAGATAATTCTCGCGCCCGACCATACGGTGCCGCAGGTGACCGTGGACGTCTGGTATCACGTCGGGTCGAAGAACGAGATGACTGGACGCACGGGCTTCGCGCACATGTTCGAGCACGTGATGTTCACGGGCTCGGGACATGTGCCATACGGCACGCATGACCGGCTCACCGAGGGGGTAGGTGGTACCAACAACGGATCCACGAACAACGACCGCACCCAGTACTGGGAGAACGTGCCGTCGAACTATCTCGAGAGCGCGCTCTGGATGGAGTCGGATCGCATGGGTTTTCTGCTCGACTCGCTCGACGAGAAGAAGTTCCTGGCGCAGCGCGACATCGTGAAGAACGAGCGCCGCCAGAGTGTGGATAACCAGCCATACGGCCGTGCGTATGAGCTGGTGGACTTCGGGCTCTATCCCGAGACGAATCCATATTCATGGCCGGTCGTGGGCTACATGGCCGACCTGGACAAAGCCACGGTGGACGACGTCAAGAGTTTCTTCCGCCTCTATTACGCACCGTCGAACGCGACCATCGCCATCGTGGGCGATTTCGAGCCAGCGCAGGCGAAGGCGTTCGTGCGCAAGTATTTCGGCGACCTCAAGGCGGGCGCGAAGATCACTCGGCCGACCGTAAGGCCGCCTGTTCTCTCGGCGACCAAACGGCTGACGTTCGAGGACCGGGTGCAGGTGCCGAGGCTATATTTCTCGTGGGTCACGGTCGGGGACGACAACGAGGACTCCGATCCGCTACAGATTCTCGCGCAGATTCTCGCCGGCCCGCGCACGGCACGGCTGACGAAGGCCCTGGTGTATGATCGCCAGAGCGCAGCGAGCGTGACCGCCTTCAACAACGACAACGAGAGCGCCGGCAACTTCGTCATCTTCGTGACGCCGCGGCCGAACAACACGCTCACGTCGCTCGAGGCGTCGACAGACTCTGTGCTCACGCGCTTTCGTGACGATGGGCCGACCGCGGAGGAGATGCAGAAGGCCAAGGCGGGGCTCGAGTTCGGCTTCGTGTCGCAGCTCCAGTCCAACCTGGGCAAGGGTGAAATTCTTAATGATGGCGCGGTCTTTCACGGCGACGCCGGCTATTACAAGAAGCAATACGCACGCCTGAAGGCTGTTACGGCTGCCGACGTCAAACGCGTCGCCAACAAGTATCTCGGCGCCAATCGCGTGGTGGTGAGCATCGTGCCACTGAACAAGCCGGAGCTCGCGTCGCGAGCCGAGTCGAGCACGAAGGTGACCGTCGCTCCCGACGGTGGACACTACATCATGGGGAACAAGTGATGAGCCCCCGCACATTCTCGCTTCGCGCACCTGCTGCGCCCCTGCTGGTCCTCGCGCTTACTCTGCCGGTTTCCGCGAGCTCCGCGCAGAAGCTCGATCGCAACAAGGAGCCAGCCGTCAGCAAGTCGCCGACGTTGCACGTGCCAAAATGGACGAAGACGAAGCTCGCGAACGGCGCGGACCTGATCGTCGTCGAGAAACACGATCTGCCGCTCGTTGCGTTCAATCTGGATTTCGTCGGCGGCGCGGCAAACTATGAGCCGGCTGGAAAACTCGGACTCGCGCAGTTCACGGGACAGATGTTGAGCGAGGGGACAAAGACACGCACGGCGGATCAACTCTCCGACGCCCAGCAACTGCTCGGCACGAGCATCAACGCCTCGGTGGGGCAGGAAGGCGGTACGATTCGTTTTACCTCCCTGAGCGACAAGTTCGAGCCGGCGCTCGCACTGCTCACGGACATGATGCTCAACTCCACCTTCCCGGACTCGGCGCTGGAGCGCATCAGGGGGAGGACGCTCGTCGCCCTGACGCAGCAGAAGGACCAGCCCAACAGCATCGCGCAGAGTGTCTTCGCGAAGGTGACGTACGGCGACGCGCACCCCTACGGGCGCGTCGTCAACGAGAACACGGTAAAGGCCATCACGCGTGCCGACATCGTGAGCTTCGCGAGCTCCTACTTCAAGCCGGGGCGGGCGGTGATCACCGTAAGCGGCGACATCGATCCAAAGTCCGCAAAGGCAATCGTCGAACGAGCGCTCGCCGCATGGCCGCAGGGCGGAGAGCGGCCGAGCTGGGCATATGGACCGGTGCCGGCGCCGAAGACGCGAGAGATCTATCTCGTGGACAAGCCGAAGGCGGCGCAGAGTGTCTTTGCCTTTGGAACGCCGGGCCCCTCGCGCGGCACGCCGGACTACTACCCCATCGCCGTAATGAACCACATCCTCGGCGGACTATTCCAATCGCGGCTGAATCACGACATCCGCGAGGTGAAGGGCTACAGCTACGGCGTGCGCTCCGGCTTCGCGTTTGGCCATGGGCCGGGCGCGTTCCAGGCCGGTGGCAGCATCGTGAGCGCAAAGACCGACAGTGCCCTCATCGGTTTCCAGACGCACTTCAAGGGTGTACAGGGCGCGATGCCGTTCACGGACAACGAGGTGAAGCAGGGCAAGGAGTCGTTGATTCAGTCGCTTCCCTCGCGCTTCGCGTCGGTAAACGGCACCGCGGCGGCGATCTCCAGCATCTACACGCAGGACTTGCCGGAGACGTTCTTCCAGGACTACGCGAACAACATCAACGCGGTAACGAAGGATGATCTGACGCGCGCCGCGAAGCAGTACATCGACTGGGACCACATGAACCTGATCATCGTGGGCGACAGAGCCACGATCGAGGCGCCGTTAAAGGCGACGGGTATCGCGCCGATACAGCCGATGGATGTGGAGGGAAAGCCAGTGGTGGTGCCGTAGGACTATCGCGTAATCGCGTAGTAGACAACGTACACCCACGACAGAAATCCCTGGATGATCGCCCACACGATCGAGTGATGCTGACTCCACGAGATCGTGATGGCGAGCGCGGAGCCGAAGCTCACGCCGGCCTTTGCCACCTGCACCGTCCGGTAGATCGTATTCTGTCTCGGCGGGCGGACATCATTGATCGGTCCTGAGTAGCTCATGTGGGTTGCTCGCTGTGTCGGTCGTCGGTGATGGATCAAGTTATCGTATTTTTACCGTCGTGTCGCCATGAAGCTCGGCCTCGGGTTGTACCGCAGTCTCCTTACCGACGACAACTTCAAGTTCGCGAAGCAGGCCGGCGTGACGCATCTCGTCGTGCACCTCGTGGACTATTTCCGCGGACAGAATCCCGTGCTCGCCAGCGGCGAGCCGAACATGGGATGGGGCATCACGCAGAATCAGGATCGTCCCTGGACGGAGGACGACCTGCGAGCAATCAAGCAGCGCATCGAGGCCAACGGGCTCGCATGGGAGGCGATCGAGAATTTCGATCCGGCGCACTGGTACGACATCCTCCTCGACGGTCCGCGCAAGGAGCAGCAGCTCGAGCAACTGAAGCGCACCATCCGGATGATCGGCCGTGTCGGCATCCCGATCATGGGATACAACTTCAGTCTCGCAGGCGTGTGGGGATGGACCAAAGGCCCGTGGGGACGCGGAGGCGCGAAGGCGCTGGTGTACGACGAATCGACGATCGACCCGCAGACCCCCATGCCGAACGGCATGGCCTGGAACATGGTCTACGACCCCGACGCACCCGAAGGCACGGTGCCGCGCGTCGATACCGACGAGCTGTGGCAGCGCTACGAGTATTTCCTCTCGCGCATCGTTCCGGTTGCGGAGGAGGCGGGAGTGCGCATGGCGCTCCATCCGGACGACCCGCCGGCAGACATGCTGCGCCGCACGGCGCGGCTCGTCAATCAGCCGCAGAAGTACCAGAAAGTATTGGACATCGCGCCAAGCCGCGCGAATGCGTTGGAGTTCTGTCTGGGCTCTCTACAGGAGATGCGGGACGGCAACGTGCTCGACGCCATCGCACACTATGGAGCTCAGCGGGCCATTGCCTACGTCCATTTCCGAAATGTCCGCGGAAAGGTACCGCACTATCAGGAAGTGTTCGTGGACGAAGGCGACCTCGACATGCTGGCCGCCATTCGCGCGCTCCGCGCTGTGGGCTATGACGGCGTGATCATTCCCGATCACACGCCGGAAATGACCTGCGGCGCGCCGTGGCACGCGGGCATGGCCTACGCGCTCGGCTACATGCGCGCGGCGCTGCAGATGACGGTGTAACCGCCGTCAGCCGGCTGTCACGCCATCGACGCGAAAGCTCTCCCGCCAGGCATCCATTACATTGACGAACCGGATACGACTCTGCGCCACACCGGATCGGCGCTCGACGAGGTAGCCGATGCGGAAGAGGAGCGAGTCGAGCAGAAGATCGTACGCCGTCCCTGGATCGATGGCGAGTCGCGCGAATTCGCGAGACAACTGTTCCCTGAAGAGCTTCGCGAGCGCGTTGTCGGCAAACAGCACCGTATGAAACTGCGCGAGCTGCAGGTCATCCCCGCACCTCGTGAGAATGTCGTCGGGGGGCTGGATGAAGTTGAGGATCGAGAAATACAGGCAGAAGAGGTCATACATCGGAGGCACGCCGTCTCGCACGAACTCCCAGTCGATGAGCGTGAGGCGTCCGGAGGCGACGTCGAGCACGCAGTTCTCCACAGTGAAGTCGCCGTGTCCCATCCACGTGTCGTACTTGCCGCCGATGTCATCGATGCGCGAGGCTAGATTCGCACCGAGCACGGTCCTGGCATTCCTGAGCCAGGTGGCTGCCGATGTGCGCCGCGCACGGTACGGACCGAGCCTCGACACTGCTGACGTGCTCTCGGCCAACCTGCCGAGATGGCGCCGCAGAAATGCAACCTGCCGGTCGAAGTCGAGCTGGGGAAGAATCATCGACAGCGGCTCGCCCACGGCGCGTGACTCGACCGTGATGAGTTGACGGCCGAATGTCTCCGACGCGAGTGGTCTGGCGACCTCGAATGGCAGCAGCTCAGGACTGCGCGACGCAATCTCAGACACGCGCTGAAGCTCCGCGAACTCGTTCGCGACGCGCGCGCAACTGTCTACCGTGGGCGTCGAGACCTTGACGACGACACCTGGATCGTCGTCGAGGTAAGCGCGAATCGTCGTCTTCTTTGCGAAGGGATACGTGGTGAGCAGAAAGTGCGGGCGCGGTTTGAGCTCGGGTGGCAGCATGGTCTCCCACGCGTGCGGCTCGGGCTCGCTCTTATGGACGATGAAGACGAAATCGAGCACGAAGTGCCGAAACAGGCCGAAGCGCGCGAAGAGGCGCTTGAGCCGAGCCATGGCGGACAGTCCCCCGGGCTCCGAACGCGCGCCGAACTGACACTCATCGAGACTGCGCTCGATGCTCTTCTTGTCGAGGGGCGTGAGGCGATAGGGCTGGTTGTAACCCGGCTCCGACCAGTAGCCGTCGTTGCCGTAAAAGCCCGCCTCGCTGAAGAGCTTGTCGTAGCCGGCTCTCGTATAGGTGTACGTGCGATACGTCTTCGACGGCGCGACCATGCGATGGTGCTGGCGCGCAAACAGCTTGAGTGCCGCCGTGGCGAGTGGCCGCGGCAGCAGGTTGGTGAACGGCAGGCCGGAATGATCGATGGCGCCGTAGAAGGACGCGTACGACAGCCGGTTCTCGATGCCCACCAGCAGACGGCCGTTGGGCTTCAGCAGCGACTGCACTCGCCGCAGAAAGCGAAGCTGCGCGTCGCGTGGACTGCCTTCAGGGTCCCAGTCGCCGATCCACTCGAGCACGCCATTCACGACGATGGCGTCGAAGCTGTTGGGTGGATATGGAAGACGGAGCGCACTGCCCACCGCCAGACGGACGTTGGTGAAGCCCTCCTGTCGCATGCGAAGGCTCGTGAACTCGACGCGCTGCGGAATGGCATCGATGGAGTGCACTTCCTCGAAATGCTGGGCGAGCGCGTGCGTGATGGCGCCGTAGCCGCTGCCGATGTCGAGAACGGCGGCATCGCTCGGGAGCTCGAGCAGCGGAATCCACGAGGCGCGCTGCCAGTCGAGAATGGAGATCCACGCGTCGTCCGCGGGCGTGAACCGGTTGGCGACGGCTGTTCTCCAGCCCACGCGCCGCGCTTCGTCGATCAGGCGCTGTGCATCGGCCTGTTGGATCTCGCCCCAGTAGAAATCGTGGTCGACGAGGTAGGGAATTCCGTTCCGTACGGGATACGACGCGCCACACGTGGCGCACAGGAGCGGCACTCCGCTCTCTGGCAGTGGCGAAGCGCACTGCGGGCAGATCAATGCAATCATGGACTGGTGGGGGGTGTCGGCGTCGACGACGAACATTTGTCCTAGTGTGCAAACGCAGCTGGAGGTTTCTGAAACCGGCGGAAGACAAGGGCGGCATAGAGCACCGCTCCGACCATGAGTTGCGCCATGGCTTCCACCGGACCCGCATTTCGGCGCAGCATTGCCATCGCGCCGAAGAGGGCGATGAGCGGTGCCACCGTCACGAGCGCGGGCAGTTGTGCAGCGGCCCAGTAGCTCGCGAGGGAGCTCCCGAGTGACTGACACGAGACCCACGGGAGGATCACGAACGCGGTGAGAGCAAGCGGAATGGCAGTGCCCCACGCGACGCCCAGGATACCGAACCGGCGCGCAAGGACGATGCTCAGCACGAGGTTCGCGGCTCCCTCGAAGAAGAGGATCTTCGCGAGTGCTTTATGCCGGCCCACGCCATACAGCATCCGTGTGGATCCGAACTGGCTCATGTACACCGCCATCGGCACGCCGATGATGAGCAGCACCATGTAGGCGAGCTCGTATCGGGCGCCGACCCAGAGTGCAATGAGCACCTTCCCGAAAAAGAACAGCACGACCGTCATCGGAAACGCCAACAGGCTGGCGAGATGATTTCCGGTGAGGGTCATTCGCGTGACCATGTCGTGGTCGCCCAGTGCATCGGCATGGCTCAACGCCGGCGTGAACACGCCGGCCATGGCCGCGACCACCTCGGTGCCATACGAAAGGATCTTCGAACCGATGGCAAAGACAGCGACCATCTCGAGACCGATCATCCGGCCGATCACCAGCGAATCGGACTCGAAGCGGAGACGGTTGGAGACCGCGACCCAGAAAGTGACGACGCCGAATCCCGCCAGCGTGGCGAAGGTGTCCCGGCGCACGCCGGAAAGCGCGATGCGCACTTCAGGAAACCGGCGCACGACGTACGCGGCGTTCGCGATTCCCGCGGCGACGTTGCAGGCCACGGTGATGACGCCGACCGCAACGATGCCGTAGCCAAGCCGCAACGCGATCACGACCATGATCGCGCGAGCAACGCTGGCGGTGGCCTGCACCACTCCGATGCGTACGAATTGCTGAAGCCCCTCGAGCGCACCACCGAACGCGCTCAACGGAAATCCGATCGCCGCTCCGGTGCCGAGGATCAGAATCAACAGTCGTCCGGCCGCGAGATCAGCGGCCGAATGAAAAGTGAAGAGGTGGTCGAGCTGCCATGCCGCCATCACAGTGAGCACCAGCACCGCAAGCCCGATGACGACATACCCGGAAACCGCGGTGGACACGACGCTCGAGAGGCTCTCGAAGTCCCCCCGCGCGTTATGGCGCGCTACGTAGCGAATGACGCCGTTGCGGGTGCCGAGGTCGAGCAGGCCGTAGTAGCCGAGCAGACCGGACACCAACACCCAGAGTCCGAATGGGGCATCACCAACAGCGTGCAGGATGATGCGCGTGAGCACGACGCCCGTGACCGCGTCCGCACCAACGCCGATCCAATTGCCGGCGATGTTGCGCAGCAGACTCGCGCGCGCGTTCACCCGTTGTGGGGAGCGGGAGGCAGCGTTGTGCACGGATTCCAGAGGATATCGATAACTGACAACAGCGAGACACAGCTGTTACGGCAATAATATAGTATCGGCAGCGGAACCTTTCTCTTGCATGACAAACGTTGCTTGCGGGCCGCGGCGGCAGAGGTGACCTTCGGGCATGACAGGTCAGTTGCTGAGGCGAATCGTGGCTGCCGCTGCATGTGTGCCGGCTGTCGCACTGGCACAGACATACGATGTCGTCCGCGCCGAGCACGACCTCATGATTCCCGTTCGCGACGGGGCTCGCATGGCCACCGACATCTATCGCCCCGCGCGCGACGGCGTGGTGTTGGCCGAGCGGCTGCCGGTACTGCTCATCCGCACGCCGTACGACAAGGGCGCACAACAGCACGACGCTGAGTACTTCGCGAGACACGGCTACGTGGTCGTCGCGCAGGACGTGCGGGGACGCTACCGCTCAGAGGGAAGGTTTCTCAAGGTGCAGCCGAAGGATGCCACCGATGGATACGACGTCATCGAGTGGCTGGCGAAGCAGCCGTATTGCAACGGCTCCGTCGGCATGTGGGGAACCTCATTCGCCGCGCATACACAGGCGGGCGCGGCGCAGTATCACCCCCCGTCGCTGAAGACACTGGTCGTCAACATGGGCGGCATGTCGAACGCGTGGGATCACGGCGTTCGCTATCGCGGCACCTACGAGATGGGACGACAGCTCACGTGGGCGTGGAGCCAGCTCGCGGCCGACGCGCCCAACGCGATCGTGAAGAAGCGGCTCGAGCAGGAGAGGGTCGAGGACTGGTATGGCGTGCAGCCGATGCGTCGCGGTCTCAATCCGCTCTCCGCCGCGCCGGAGTACGAGGCATGGTATCTCGACTTCTACGAGCACGCGGACTACGACGACTTCTGGAAGGACCCGATGCTGAACTGGTCGGAACACTACAAGGAGACGTCGGACATTCCGATGATCCACGTCGGCGGCTGGTACGACATCTTCCTTGCGGGCACATTCCAGAATTTCGTCGAGCTGGGGAAGCTCAAGAAGAGTCCGCAGCGTCTCCTCGTGGGTCCGTGGACACACCACGGCAACACGCGCGCGTTTGCCGGCGACGTGGCGTTCGGCGCGGGCGCCGCGATTTCCGATTTCGACGGCGACTGGCATCTCCGTTGGTTCGACCACTTCCTGAAGGGGAAGCCGACGGGTGTCGAGCGCGAGACGCCGCTGCGCCTGTTCGTCATGGGGACGGGAGACGGACACCGCGACGCGGACGGACGTCTCTTTCACGGAGGCTACTGGCGGAACGAGACGTCATGGCCGCTCCCGGGCACGAAGCAGGTGTCGTACTACTTTCACGGCGACGGCACGTTGAGAACCGACAAGTCGACAACGGGGTCACCGAGCACGACGTACACGTTCGATCCGTCGCATCCGGTGCCAACCATCGGCGGTGGTTCGTCGGCGCGGCTCAAGGACGGCGCCTACAACCAGCGCGAGGACGTGCGATTTCCGCCATCAAAGCCGCCCTATCTTCCTCTGCGCGCGCGGCCGGATGTGGTGGTATTTCAGACGGAGCCGCTGGCCGCAGACGTCCAGGTCATCGGCCCGATCCGTGTAACACTTCACACGTCAACAAATCGCACGGACACGGATTTCACGGCCAAGCTGATCGACGTCTATCCACCCAGCGCGGACTGGCCGGACGGCTTCGATCTGAATCTCACCGATGCCATCGTGCGCGGCCGCTACCGAGCGACGCGCGACCACGCCGTAATGCTCGCGCCGGGCGCGATCAACGAATTCACCATCGAGCCGTTTCCGACGGCGAACGTGTTCAAGAAGGGCCACCGCATCCGCGTGGACATCTCGAGCAGCAATTTCCCGCGCTTCGACGTGAACCCGAACACCGGCGAGCCACTCGGCAGAAACCGTCGTATGATTTCGGCGGACAATACGATCTACCATAGCGTGCGCTATCCGTCCCGCATCGTGCTGCCCATCGTTCCGCTCGGGGAGAGACCATGACGACTCAGCCGCTGCCGTTGAGTGACATCGCACCGCCGGAGCGGATCGTGATGACAGGCGCGGATCGCCGCGCGCGCATCGGCACGGTGTTGCGCGTGGCCAGCGGCAACTTTCTCGAGATGTACGACTTCATCGTGTATGGCTACTACGCCGCATACATCGCGAAGGCGTTCTTCCCGGCCGCGAACGAGTTCGCGTCGCTCATGTATTCATTGGTGACGTTCGGCGCCGGCTACCTCATGCGCCCGGTGGGAGCGATCGTGCTCGGCGCCTACATCGACCGAAAGGGGCGGCGAAAGGGACTCATCGTCACGCTCGCCCTGATGGCCGTCGGTACGCTCACCATCGCCGTGACGCCGTCGTACGCGTCGATTGGCATCGCCGCTCCGCTCATCGTCGTTGCCGGCCGGTTGCTCCAGGGACTATCCGCCGGCGTGGAGCTCGGTGGTGTCTCCGTGTACCTCGCCGAAATCGCAACGCCCGGCAAGCGCGGCTTCTACTGCTCGTGGCAGTCGGCGAGCCAGCAGGTGGCCGTCGTGTTCACGGCGCTGACAGGCCTCGTGCTCACTGGCATGCTGACCTCGGACGCAATGGGCGCGTACGGATGGCGGATTCCGCTGCTCATCGGTTGTGGAATCATCCCGGTGATCCTGTGGCTGCGCCGGTCGCTCCAGGAGACGACAGCGTTCAGCAAGATGCCCGATCATCCGCGTCGCGTTTCCGCCGTGCTTGGCACGATGGCGGAGAACTGGGTGCTGGTGCTCACCGGCATGCTGCTCGTGGTCTTCACCACGACATCCTTCTACCTCATCACTGCCTACACGCCGACGTTCGGACGTCAGGCGCTCCACCTCGAGCCTTCGATGGTGTTCGTGGTGACGTGCGGTGTCGGCATCTCCAATTTCCTGTGGCTTCCATTGTCGGGAGCGCTCTCCGACCGCATCGGACGCAGGCCGCTGCTCTATGTGATTCCGGTGCTGGCTGTGCTGACTTCATATCCGGCCATGACCTGGCTGGTTGCCGCGCCGAGCATCGGGCGGCTGCTCGCGGTGGAACTGCTGCTGTCGTTCTTCTTTGGTGTCTACAACGGCGCTATGGTACCGCTGCTCGTGGAGATCATGCCGGCGCGCGTGCGCACGGCGGGTTTCTCGCTGGCCTACAGTCTCGCGACGGCGGTGTTCGGCGGCTTTACTCCCGCGCTCTCGACCTATCTCATCGAGGCGACCGGGAACAAGGCGGCCCCGGCTCTGTGGCTCAGTGCCGCGGCCGCGGTGAGCCTCATCGGTGTGCAGATGTCGAGACGCGCGCGTCCGGCAATGTGAGAGGCGCGTGCACATGACACCGAAGGACTTCATTGCCGGGCACGTCACGCGTGCCGTCGCGGGCCCCGTCTGGCACGCGGACGCGCTCGATCAGATCCTCGCCGATGTCACGGCGGCGGAGGCGGGCGCGCGCCCGATTCCTGGCGCGCACAACATCGCCGAGCTCGTGGCGCACGTGAGCGTGTGGGCGGCCATCGCGGAGCGGCGCCTGGTCGGCGAGAATGCCAACCCGACCGACGAAGAGAACTTTCCAACGTTCAGCCAGCCCACCGACGAGACCTGGAGGAGCGCGCTCCAGTTGCTGCGCGAGCGGCATGCGTCGCTCTCCAGGGCGATCGCGCGACTCGAGGAGAACGCGCTCTACGAGCCCGTGGCGTTCCGCGACTACTCGGTGGCGTACATGCTTCACGGGGTCGTGGAGCACGATGCCTATCACGCAGGGCAGATCGCCTTGCTCAAGAAGATGGTACGGCTCGTCTCCGCCTGATCAAGTATGCCGCGATGGCGATCACGACGATGAGCGAGACGAGAAGACTGAATCTGCCGATGTAGGCGTCCAGGAGCGGCAGGTTTCTGCCGAAGAGATAGCCCAGCGCGCTGAACGTGGCGGCCCAGAGTACACCGCCGGCGAGGTTGACCAGGCTGAATGAGACAAACGGCATTTCCGCGACACCCGCAAAGAGGCAGCCGAAGATGCGAAGCAGGGCGACGAATCGGGCGAAGAACACCGTCGAGGCACCATGGCGCGCGAAGTACACCTCGGTGCGATGGAGCCGCTCGGGCGTGAGACGAAAGAAATCGCCGTGTCGCACCAGCAGCTCGCGTCCCCCGATGCGGCCGATCCAGTAGCCGCCGGAGCCCCCCAACACCGCGCCGATGCTTGCCGCGATGACGACACCGGGCAGGCTGAGCGAGCCCGTCGCCGCGAACGCCGCCGCGGTCACTACGGCGGTTTCTCCCGGCAAGGGAATCCCGAACCCCTCGAGCGTGACGAACAGCGCAACACCGGCATAGCCATACTGCTCGGCGAAATGGGAAAAGAACCCGCTCATTCCGTTGCGCGGCGCGATCGCTGGGGCATTCTCCTCACTGATGCTTTACGGTGATGTCGACGGGCTCCACGTCGATGCCGCTGCGGCGGACGTCGAAGATGCCGTTGACGAAATCCAGATGCATCCGCGAATGCAAGGCGACGTCGCTCCCGATGACGCCGTCGAAGGTGATGAAGGTCCAGCGGCGGTCCGAGGTAATGGGAATGTTCCGCAGCGTCAACGCGTAGTCGCCATCGCTGAGCGCGACTTCGCGGGCAATCCACGATGTGCGCTGCACCTCGGAGCCGAGGCCACCGATCACCGCGCGCCGCATTGCAACCGACGTGCGGGGAAGCTTGCGAAGCAGCGACGGGGTGACGTACGTCCCCTCCGCCCCCGTATCGAGGCCGAGAATGAGCGGTGTCCCGTCCTGTGCGACGAGACGCACGACGGGATACCCGATCCAGTAGAGATTGCGAGCCGCCAGTGGATTCGGCCTTGGCTTTCGAATGGTCAGCGTGCCGGCCGCTGCGTCGAGCACGAGGTCGAGCGCGCGGAGGACGTCCGTGCCGATGACGCCATCGATCGAGACGGATTCCGTGACCCCGTTCACCACCCGATGGTCGAGCCGAAGCGTACCCGGACTCACAAGCGCGGCACTGATGCCTCGAGCAATGACGGGCCCCACGGCGAGCGAGTCAATGAGTACCGCGCGTGCCGGGATGTGTCCTCCGACGACTCCGAGTGCCAGCGTGTCGAGTGCCGCGAGCTTCAGGTCGGCGTCCTTCGCGACCGAGGCGGACACCAGGGTGAGGCTTGCGCCCGTGTCGAGCCAGAATTCATGCTCGTGGCCATTCACGCGAACGGTGATGACCGGCGTGCCGAAGGCGCTACGGCGCAGGCGAATGGTCGTGGGATAGTCCGGTACTTCGATGACCGGCGGGGGGAGACTCGAGAGCGCGTGTGCCCAGCGTTCCACCGCGGCCTGCTGTGCGAGAACATCGCCGATGTCGATCGTGTCGGGATCGACGCCGATGGCGGCGATTGCGGGCCAGTCGGACCGCCAGGAGAGAGCGACGGTGAGTCCGACGCGCGCGCGCATCCGGACGATGTTGTCCCTCGCGCCGTGCGCCAGCGCACGAAACACGACGGCGGACGCATCCGGGTCGCTCGCCATCAACGTGCGGAGCCCGTACGCGAACGTACGCTCCTCCACGCTGCGCGCCGACCGCTCGGCACCGGGTAGATCGAGCACCGAGATGTCTTCCCAGAACTCGCGTGTTGCCGAAGCCGGACGGCGAAGCGCCCAGCGCGCGGCGCGCAAGTTCATGGTGGCAGAATCGTCCACCGTGTCGGGAACGATCCCAGGCGCATGTCCCTCGACGATCTCTTCGGCGGAGGGAACCGGCGCACCTGTGCGGCACGCCATGAGCGCGGGAATCGCGAGGGACAGGATCAGCGACGTACGTCGCATAGGACCGGTGGGGTGAAGCCGCTCTGCGGATGCTATCCTGAGGACTCCGCCTGCGCCAATTCCGACACCCGGGTGTCGCCTCAGGGCCCTCCGGCGCCATCGCGCGCCAGGACGAAGCGCACGAGCAGGACGCGCCCGGGGGCGGGCTCGTAGAACTTTCCTCCAGTGGCATTCACGCTGACGCTGCTCGCGTAGCGCGCGCCTCCAACGTTCTGCACCGCCACCATGGGGGCGAGCCGCGCACCGGCAAGGACGACCTCACGGCTCACAGCGACGCCGAACACCGCGCGTCCCGGCGCCTGTGCACTGTTGGCGTCGTCCACATCGAGAGGGCTGGCGACGTCCGCGGTCGCGGAGAGGGTCGCTCGCGCGACGTGAACGGCGGCGGTCGTCATCAACGCGTGCTCGGGCACTCCGGGAATGCGGCGTCCGGCAAAGGACGTCGCACCGACGGCGTATCCGACGTAGCGGAAATGCGAATACGTGTACGCTGCGCGCAGTGCGAACGGGCCGGAACCGCCATCGAGCGCGAGCTCGCCGCCGCGGCGCGCGGTTCGTCCCGCATTGCGAAAGAAGCGTCTGCCATTGCCATTCGGGATGTCGAACGGCACGAGCTCGTCCCGGGCACGCGCGTCGAAGAGGGCGGCGTCCCACCTGACACCCGTTCCGGCCAGGACGCCCTTCGTCCCCATCTCGACCGTTACCGTGGTCTGCGGCTGGAGATTGGTGTTGATCCCCGCCGAGCCGTCCTCGTTGTTGCCAAGCTCCGTCGTGGTCGGCGTCTCGAAGCTGGACGAGACGTTCGCGTACAGCGACGCGAGCGGCGAGAGACGCCACACGATTCCGAACGAGGGGCTCACAGCCGCCAGGTCTCGCTCGCCTGAGTCGTCAGGGTTGGTCGGCGTGATGAGTCGGTCGTGAACGCGGAAATTCACCCGATCGTGGCGCACACCGGCCGACGCGAGCAGTCCATCGGCGATGGCGAATTCCGCCCGCACAAACGGCCCGAGAGAGCCCACCAGCTCACGCTGATTCTTCCGTTGTGCGCCCCGTTCCGTCTGGAATCCGGCGCAGGTGGTGCCGATGCAGTTGTCGTATTCCTGCCGGTCGTCATTCAGCCATTGCGCGTCTGTGCCCGCGGTGATGCGGAGCATGTGTCCGGCGACGATCGGACGTGCGCTCGCGTGCAGCGACGCTCCGCCACTGGAGCGCTTGAGGTCCACGATCGCCTGCGTGAGCGGATTCTCGAGCGTGCGTACACTTCCAACCAGGCTCGCGTCGACGTCGATGACGTCGCCCATTGGCCGCGACAGCGCCAGCGAGAGATCACCCTGATGCACTGTCTTGCGCGCGCCCTTGCGGACTGAGAGTGGATCTGCTTGACGCGGATCGGCATCCATCTGTGCGCGCGTGAGAGCGCCGGGACTCTCCGCGCGGTCCACGGCGGTAAGCCGGGCCGACAGCGCAACTGAGCGCGCATCATCCGAGTCACCATCACCGAAGAGAGCGCGCGCGGCCGCGCGCGTCGCGCGCTGCGCGGAGTATTCGCGATATCCGCTGCCGGTGATCCGATTGAGTGACGACGTGACGCCGATCCCGTTGACGACGTCGCTGACGCCTGTCGCGGCGACGGTCGGAGTCGCGGCGCCGCTCACGATTCGTCCATATGGCGCAAAGGCCGCTGCTGGCGGCTTCGACCTGAGGTCGATGACGCCACCGGCCGCATTGCCGTAGAGCGACGACGCACTGCCGCGCGTCACCTCCACTCGGTCGGCCCCTTCCACATCCACAACGTCGACGGGTGTCTGTCCGTCGGGAAGCGTCACGGGAATGCCATCCTGAAGGACGCGAACGCCGCGCACGCCGAATGCGGATCTCGCCCCGAAGCCGCGAATGCTGACGCGTGGATCCTGGGCGGGATTCTGTCGATTGGCGAGTGCCAGGCCGGGAATGGCGAACAACAATTCATCGACTCCGGCTCGCCGAAGCGCGGCGAGGGAGTCGGGCCTCACGCGTGAAATCGCGAATGGAAGCTCGATGATCGAACGCGGTCCCTCGCGCGTGGCCGTGACACGAATGGCGGGCAGCGATGCCCGCGCGCTGTCCTGGGCGGCGAGCGTGCAAGGCGCGCACAACAGCAGTGTCGTCAGCGTGAAGCGAGTACGCATCACACAATAGTAGCGGCTTGCGTGAACAGCCAATAAACCACAGAGAACACAGAGAGCACAGAGAGCACAGAGAGCACAGAGTGCTTCTCCACGTTTTCTTTCTCTTCGTTCTTGTTCTCTGTGCTCTCTGTGGCTCCGGTTCTCACCTGTTCTCTGCAACCGTAGAACCTTCACCAGGTGCTCATTGCCGCCCGTGCTGCCGTACGGCGAGCGACAAGACCACGGTGCCAAAGGCAGCCAGCGCAAGCAGAGGCTTCATCACCTCTACGATCGTCGCTCCCTTGAGCATCACCGCCCGCATGATTCCGATGAAGTGCTTGACCGGATTGATCTCTGCCAGCCACTGCGCCCAATCCGGCATGGATCGCACCGGCGTGAACAGTCCGCTCATCAGCAGATACACCATGATGATGAAGAACGTGACGAACATGGCCTGTTGCTGCGTGCTCACCAACGTCGAGATCCAGAGTCCAAGGCCCAGGGCCGCCACGAGGTAGACGCTGGCAGCGAAAAAGACGAGAACAAGGCTGCCGCGCATCGGCACGCCGAACACCAGGCGCGCCACGAGCAACCCGATGGTCAGCTCGAACAGGGCAATGACCCAGAGGGGAATGAGCTTCGCCGCAATGAAGGCACTCCGCGAAAGAGGAGTGATGGTGAGCTGATCCAGCGTGCCCACTTCCTTCTCGCGCACGATGTTCATTGCACAGAGCAGCGTGCCGACCACCGTGACGAGCTGCACGAGGATTCCCGGCACCATGTAGTCGCGATATCGGAGATCGGCGTTGTACCAATTACGCGATCGCACGTCGAGGACGGGGCCTGTCGGCGAGGATGCGTGGATTGTCGCACCGAGCTCGCCCGCGTATCGCGTGATGATCTGCATCGCGTAGCCTTCCGTCACCCCCGCCGTGGCACCGTCCTCTGCGTTCAACACCAGCTGCACACGGGCCGCATGGTCACGCACGATGTCCCGCTCGAAGTCCGGAGGAATGTTCACGATCAGGCTCGCGCGCCTGGACAGCAGCGCCTCCTCAGCGAGGGCCGCGGAGGGTGACGCATCGGCCAGCACGAAGCGGCCGGCCGCCTGCAACCGCTGGCTGAGACCGCGCGAGATCGTCGTGTGATCGCGATCGACGACGTACAATCGCGCGCTCTTTACCTCGAAGGTCGCGGCATTCGAGAGCAGGAGCAGCTGGAGGATGGGCGCGATGATGGTCATCCGCAGCATGACCTTGTCGCGGGCGATCTGAAGAAACTCCTTCACCAGCAGAAATCGAAGCGCGCGCACTAGGCCAATCTCGGCTTGAAGGACCGCACAGCGACGGTGATGAGAACCAACGCCATCGCGATGAGCACAAGCGTCTCACGCCAGAGGTATGGAAGCCCGATACCCTTGAGCATGATGCCCCGCGCGATGACGATGAACCACCGCGCCGGAACGACGTTCGTGAACGGCGAGAGCCACCGGGGCATGCTCGCAATCGGAAAGATCATTCCGGACAGGAGAGCGCTCGGCAGCATCGTCGCGAGCATTGCAGCCATCATGGCGCCACGCTGCGACGACGACAGCGCCGCGATGAGCACGCCAAGGGCGAGCGATGCGAGGGCGTACAGCACGCTCTCGCCGAGCAGCAACGGCACGCTGCCGCGGAACGGAACGTGAAAGACGAGCCACGCTGCCAACAGCGCCGTCAGGACGTTGGCGAACGCGAGCCCGAGGTACGGCAACACCTTCCCCACGATGATTTGCCAGGGCCGCAGCGGCGAGACGAGCAGCACCTCGAGTGTGCCGCGCTCCTTTTCGCGCGAGAGCGAGATGGCCGTCATGAGCGCTGATACCAGTGTCAGCACGAGCGCAATCAATCCGGGCACGAACAGATTCACACTCTCGAGCGTGGGATTGAAGCGCATCCGTACGTCGGTGATGATCCTCGTCGCGCCCCGGTTCTCGGTGAGGTCCCCCTCGTAGGCGGCAAGCACGGCTTGCGCGTAGTTGCGGATCACGCTTCCCGTATTGGGATCCGATGCATCGATGATCACGGCCACGTGCGCGGTGTCGCCCGCCGACAGATGCGATGCGAAATCCGGCTCGGTGACGATGGCTACATCGGCCTCGCCGCGCCTGAACAGCGGTTCCACGTCGTCCATGCGCCGCACCCGCGCGACGACCCGAAACCGGTTGGTTGCGGCGAATCGGTTGCGCAATGCAACGGTCGCCGCATCCGGTGCCGGCTCCACGAAGGCGATACGAACGTTGCGGACGTCGCTGCGCAGCGCGAAGCCAAAGAGCACGACCTGCACCAATGGCATGAAAAGCAGAATCGTCAGCGTCTGCCGGTCGCGCCTGATGTGGCGAAGCTCCTTGACGATGAATGCCCACAGGGCGGCGCTGTTCACGCGGCCGTTCCCGGCTCCGAGGTCGTTCGCGCGAGTTGCACGAACACGTCATCCACCGACGCGGCGCCAAATTGTCTCTTGAGCTCTTCCGGTGAGCCGAGCGCCGCGATGCGCCCTTCCACCATGATCGAGAGCCGGCCACAGTACTCGGCCTCGTCCATGTAATGAGTGGTCACGAGCACCGTCGTCCCGCGCGCCGTCGCGGCGTAGATCATTTCCCAGAACTGGCGGCGCGTGATCGGGTCTACACCGCCGGTGGGCTCGTCGAGAAACACGATCTTCGGCTCGTGCAACAGGGCGACGGAGAAAGCGAGCTTCTGTTTCCATCCGAGCGGCAGTCGCGCAACGAGGTCGCCCGCACTACCGGAAAGGCCGAGGCGCTCGAGAAGAGACGACGACCGCTCTCGAATCTCCGAATCGGTCAGGCCGTAGATGCCACCGTAGAGCCGGATGTTCTCTCGAACGGTGAGATCCGGGTACAAGCTGAAGCGCTGGCTCATGTAGCCGATGTTGCGCCGAACCTCCAGACGTTGCGTACGCACATCGAATCCGGCAACGTGCGCCTCGCCCTCGGTCGGCGGCAGCAAGCCGATGAGCATCTTGATGGCGGTCGTCTTGCCGGCGCCATTGGCACCGAGAAAGCCGAATACTTCGCCGGCACGAATGTCGAAGGTGATGTGATCGACCGCGACGAACGATCCGAACCGGCGGGTGAGGTTGCGCGCCTCTATCGCGGACGTCGCCGACTCGGCGCTCACGCCGCCTCGCTCGCCATGAGTGACATGAAACTGTCTTCGATGCCGGGCTCAATGGGCTCGACACGCGCATCGGAGAATCCCCGGCCATCGAGAAACGATGTCACGTCGCGCGCGATCTCATCGCCGGAAAGATCGGGCCGCGAATCCGTGTAGTGGAGCGAATCGCCAAAGAGATTGACCGACGCGGTATGCTCGTGCTCGCGGAGCGCACACAACATCCCGTAGCGATCGCTACCCGCAATACGAACGAGCGGACGAGTGAACCGCTTGCCGATGGCGGCCGGCGTGTCCACGCCGAGCAGCCGGCCGTCGTGAATCAGTGCGATGCGATCGCAGCGGAGGGCCTCGTCCATGTAGGGCGTGGAGACGAGGATCGGAAGTCCCGACGACTTGAGCACCGCGAGGTGGTCCCAGAATTCCCGGCGCGAGACCGCATCGACGCCCGTGGTGGGCTCGTCGAGAAAGAGCAGCTCGGGGCGGTGCACGAGTGCGCAGGACAGCGCCAGCTTCTGCTTCATGCCGCCGGAAAGCGCGTCGGCGCGCCGGTCGCGAAACGGCTCGAGCTGGCGATACACGGGTGCAATGAGCTCGTATCCCTCCTTCACCGTGGTGCCGAACACCGCCGCGAAGAACTCGAGATTCTCGGCCACACTGAGATCGGGGTAGAGCGAGAAGCTGCCCGGCATGTAGCCGACGCGCGCACGGATTGCCCAGTGATCCTTCACGACGTTGCAGCCGAGCACCGTGGCCTGCCCGCCGTCGGGGAGAAGCAGCGATGTGAGAATACGGAACAGCGTCGTCTTGCCGGCACCGTCCGGACCGACGAGCCCGAAGACTTCACCGGGTGCGACGTCGAACGACACGCCATCGAGAGCGGTGACGCTACCGAAACGCTTCGTCAGCTCATGGACCTCGATGACGTTCGTCACGTGCCCTTGGTGACCGGCGCGAGACGCAGATCTCCCGGCATGCCGATCTTCAGCACGGCGCCGGTGTTCGGGACGCTGATCTTGACCGCGTACACGAGCGACGCACGCTCGTCGCGCGTCTGCACGGGTGTCGGCGTAAACTCGGCTTTCGAGGACACCCATGCGACGACACCCGGAAACGTCGCCAGCGTGCCATCGCCGCGGTCGGCGTGCACCTGAATGCGCTGACCGAGCTTCAGCGAGCCCAGTTGCTGCTCGGTCACGTACGCGCGAAGCGTCAGCGTGTCGAGCTTCGCAATCCGATAGAGCGGCTGGGCGGGCTGCACGACCTCGCCGGCCTTCACGTACGTCGCGAGGACGGTTCCGCCAGTGGGATTGACGACGCGACTCTTTGCGATGCGATCCCGAACCTGCTCGATGTGGGCCGTGGACGACGCGACCTCTCGCATCACACTTGCCTGTTGTGCCCGGGCCTCGGCAATCTGCGCCACGAGTGTCTGGTAATCGCGCTCCGCCTGATCGAGTTGTTGCGCCGTGGCGGCCTTTTGATCGATGAGCCGGCGTGTGCGCTCGAGATTTCTGCGTGAAACGGTGAGCTGGGCCGCGTAAACACCAACCTGACCGCCGGCCGCCGCGGCGCGAGCCTCCGTGGCACCCCGCTGAGCGACTGTCTGAGCGCGCTCGAGTGCGAGCTGTGTGGTGTCCACGACGGCCACGGTCGCTCCCGCAGCCAGTGTCGCGCCCTCGGTGGCGGTGAATGACTGCAATTGTCCGGCTGCCTGTGACGAGACGACGACCTCATTCGCCTCGAAATTTCCATAGGCATCTGGAGTGTCCGCCTTGCTGCATGCTGCGAGCAGCAGCGCACCCGTAAAACACCGCAGCACTCGATTGGAAGTCCGACGCATCAGCGCACCTCGATGCCCATGGTGGTGAGAAACCGTGCCTGGCTCTGCGCCAGTTCGACGCGATGGCTCGCGCGCGCGGCGCGTGCGCTGAGGAGCTCCGTCTCGCGGTCGATGAATTCTGCCGCGGTCACGACCTGCTCGGCGTAGCGATGCCGGGTTTCCGCGACGACGCCTTCGCGCAGCGCGACGATCTCGTCGTCCATTGCGAGTGTCGCGGACAACCGATCGATCGTCGCGAGGTCGGCATTCACGGAGCGTCGCAGCATCTCGGTGAACGACTGCTCCTCGGCTGAGACGATCTGTCGCTGGAGCGCGAGGACTTCGCGATCGTTGCTCGTTGCACCCCAGGTCCACGGTGTCCACTGCAACTGAATTCCGCCGAGCCAGTAGGTGTTGAATCGGTCACCGAGTGGGTTGAGCCCGGGCCGGCCGTAACCGAGTCGGCCGAACGCGGATACGCGCGGCTTGTCCTGCGCGGCACGCACGTCCTCCTGTCGCATGAGTGTTGCTCTGGATGCGGCGAACTCTTCGTACTCCGTGCGGCCGCGCAACGAATCGAGTCCAGCTCGCGCACGGACCACCTCACGGGAGAGTTCCGGCACCAGCAGAACGCCAGGGTTCTGCGCCGACACACCAGCGAGATCCCGCAAGGTCGCGAGCGCCACGCGGCGACTGGATTGCAGCTCGGCCATCGTCTGCCGGCGGCGCAACAGCTCCGCCTCGAGCATGCGCGCTTCGCTCTCAAGTGCAGTTCCTCCACGAACACGTACTTGCGCTCCGCGCACCTGTGACTCGAGGTCGGCGAGTGTCGGCTCGAGCTCACCCATCTGCGCTTCGGCGCGTAGCGCCGCGAAGAAGGCGTCGTTCACCGCCTGCCGCGTATTCTGAAGCGCGACGCGAAGTCTTGCCTGCGACTCACCGAGCTGCGCCGTCTCCAATGCCTCCCTCGGTGCCCGCGACGGGTCAATGAGACGTTGTGTGGCGGAAACGCGGGCGTCGTACGTGTCGCGCCGCGGAGTCGGCAACGTCAATCCGGGCAGCGCGACCGCGAGATGAGCGACCTCGGACTGAAGCTGCGCCTGGCCGTCCACTGCGAGAACAGGGAGCTGTTCGGCGTTCAGGCTACGGCGACGGAGTCGCGACTGCGCCGTGAGGAGATCCGCTTCCATTGCTCGCGGATCATGCTGCCGCGCGCTCACTTGGAGGACACCGAGTGTGAGCGTGTCACGCTGCTGGGCCATTGCGGACGTGGGCAGGGCGACCAGCGTCGCGAGAAGAAGGCAACGAGATGTCATGGGCGAAGCGCGTTGCGGTAGAATGCCGGGATCTCTGTCTTCCGGACTTCGATGAAGCGCGCGAACGCCGCGTCATCCATGCCGAAGAGGACCTGTAGCATCGGTCTCGCCGCGAATGGGAAGATGCAGAGCGAGATCAGGTTGATCGTAAACTGTTCCGGCGCGATGGGACGCATGGTGCCACCCGCGACACGTTCGTCGATCTGTCGGCGCAGCGTGTCGAAGACAGGTGGGAGGACGCGTCCGGGATCGCTGCCGAAAGCGGAACGCAGAAGGTCCGTGACGCGTTCCGGATGATGATGAATCTCCGACAGGAGATAGCCCGGGAGAAACGGGCTTTTGCTGAGGTTGTCGAGATAGGTGTCGACGATACGGTCGATCTTCTCGTCGATGCTGATGTCGCCACCGATGATCTGCACGAGCGTCGGCAGAAGGCGGCCGGCGATCTGGCGAAAGACAGCGCTGGCGAGCCGCTCCTTGGATCTGAAGTAGTAGTGCAGGAGTGCCTGGTTGACGCCCGCTTCGCGGGCGATCTCCTGCATGCGTGCGCCCGCGGTGCCGCGCCGGATGAAGACCGTGCGTGCGGCGTCCAGAATACGCGTTTCAGTGCCGACGTCCCGCTGGAGAGCGGTGCGTTTTTTCCGTGCCAGCTGTTTAATCATTTGGTTTAATCAGTTGACCAAACACGAATATGCACGAGCACTGCGCCGCCGTCAAGGACACCACGCATTCAGGCGAGCGGAAGACACGTGCATGGGCGCAGCAGACGGGCAGCCACAAACCATTCCGCGAAACCCGGTGTCAGAGTCAGCGTAAGGTTCAAAGAGGAGAACACCGATGGTCATGCTGCGTCACATCGCCGTTTTCGGCATCTCGTTGCCAACGTTCGCCGTTTCGCCGAGCGTCGCCAAAGCCACTGTTTACATGCCGTCGCAGGTTGCGGCGCGCATGCTGGGTGGACGCTCCGCGCGCATCGCTCCCATGGTGCGCCAGGCCGAGTCCGAGACGCGGGAAGAGCCGACCCCCACTCCGAGTCAGCCCTCGGCGGTCTGAGGCAAATCGGTCGTCGCGGGTCCCGCGATGACCTTGCCCTGCGGGTCGAACCGAGATCCGTGACAGGGACAATCCCAGCTCTGCTCGGTGGAATTCCAACGGACGACGCACTTGAGGTGCGTGCACACCGCCGAGTGTTCATGGAGACGGCCGCGCGCGTCCCGGTAAGCGGCGATCTTGTGCATACCGCGCCGGATGACGCGACCCTCGCCGCGCGGAATGTCAGCCGCGTCGCTCGTATCACCCGGTAACACGCGCTCCGCATAGTGCAGCGCGACGTCGATACTCTCGCGCGCGAGTGCCTTCAATTCCGCCGGATGCGTGGTCAACCGCTTCGGATCGAAGAGCGGTGTCCATGGGTGCGGCGCACCCTCCATCAACACCGGCAGCAAAATGCCGGCGATGGTGCCATGCGTCATGCCCATTCCGGAATCACCGGTCGCCAGCCACACGTGCTCCGCGCCGTCGGGATTCGCTCCGATGAACGCCAGGTAGTCGAAGGGCTCGAGTACCTGACCGCTCCACTGTGAAATGCGGTTGCCGAGGTTCGGCCAGTAGCCTCGCGCCCAAAACTCGAGGGCGTCGAAGCGGTCCGTGGCATCGTTCTCGTGCGCGGTCTTGTGATCCGCACCGCCCACGAGAATCGCATCGCGCGCGCGGTCGAGAGGCTGGATGCGCACATAATGATAGGGATCGGGCGTATCCCAGAAGAGCGCGTCCGGAAACGCACCGCGCTTCATCTCGAAGGCCACCACGAACGTCCGGTAGGGCGCCTGCTTCACATGCGTGGTTGTCATGTCGCTGATGGCGCCGTTGGTACACACCACGACATCGTGTGCCGAGACCACCATGCCGGACGTCGTCTTCACCTTGGCTGGCGTGCCACCCTCGATGCTCTCGACGCGCGACCCCCCGTACACTCGGCCACCGAGGCGCTCGATTCCACTGGCGAGTCCAGCGAGATACTTCAACGGATGGAGGCGCCCCTGTCCTGGAAAGCGAAGCACGGGTCCGCTCGCGAAACCGGGAGCGCTCTGCTTGCGCGAGACCCCGATCAACCCCGCACGGTGTGCGGCGGCGAGCTCATCGCTCAATAGCTGCTGCGTGTCGTCGGCGCCGAGGAAGAGGTAACCGTCCACGCGCGCGAAGTCGCATTGGATCTGCTCGTCCCGAATCGTCTGTTCGATCACGTCGATTGCCGCCGAGTGCGCTTGGGCCGCGAGACGCGACATCTCGAGGCCGCGCGACTTCTCGAGCACGAAATAGTGGTCGTCGAGCGCGTTCACGAGATGCGCCGTCGTACGACCCGACTCTCCTGCGGCGATCTGGTCCCGCTCGAGCACGGTCACGCGCTTGCCCTCGCGCGCACACGAGTATGCCACGGACAACCCCGCGATACCCGCACCGACGACGCACACGTCCACGTGCGTGGATTTCGCGATGGCGCGATGCTTCGGGAGGGAAGCGGTGTCGAACCAGATCGAGCGCGTTCCCGACATGCCGGACGCTCCGGAAGAGAGGTGGCCACCAATGCAAAAAGCACGTCCATTCCCCCTGTGGTCGCCGTCCCGCTGGCGAATGATCTGTCCACTGCACATGTTCGCCACATGTCCCTGACGGAAGCGGTCGCCGTCTTTTCGGCTGGCGCGATACTGGGTGCGCTGATCGTCGTGGTGGCCGGCATGCTCCTCCGTCGCTCGCCGTCGGCTGCGACGGAGCTGGGCGCGATGCTGGAGCCACTGCGGGACGAGCTGGATCGCTACGACCAGCGTCTCACGAGCTTCGACCGCGAGCGCGCGATGCAGTTCGGCGCGTTATCCGAGCAGTTGCACAACGTCACCGCCGTCAGCGAGGGCCTGCGCGACCAGACGCATCAGCTCGCGTCCGCGCTCCGGTCTCCCGGCACCCGTGGCCGATGGGGCGAGGTGCAGCTCAAGCGTGTCGTCGAGCTCGCCGGCATGACCGAGCATTGCGATTTCGACACGCAGGTCACGCTCACGAATCGCGATGGGGACGACCGGGAGCGCACGTCGCGTCCCGACATGATTGTCCGCCTGCCCGGCGGGCGGAGCGTCATGGTCGACGCCAAAGCGCCCATGTCCGCGTACCTCGATGCGATGTCTGCCCACGACCGCCAGCGAGAGCCGCTCCTGAGACAGCACGCTGTGCAGTTGCGCGCGCACGTGGACGTTCTCGCGAAGAAGGGATATTGGGAGCACGCCGGCAGCGGCGCGACACCGGAATTCGTCGTCATGTTCCTGCCTGGGGAGGCGTTCTTCTCGTCCGCCGTGCAGCAGGACGAGGATCTGCTCGACGACGCGGCGGCGCGCGGTGTGATCATCGCGACGCCGACGACGCTCATCGCGCTGCTTCGCGCGGTTTCGTTCGGATGGCGTGAGGCGCGCATCGCCGATGGTGCGCGGGAGATCAGTGTGCTTGGCGCAACGCTGTACGAGCGTATCGCAACGCTGGGCGGACACTTTGCCGAGGTGGGAAGCGCGCTGGATCGGGCGGTGACGAGCTACAACCGCGCGGTCGGTTCGCTGGAGTCTCGCGTCCTCGTCTCCGCGCGCCGCTTTCGCGAGTTGGGCGCCGCACCGGACCGCGCCGGCATTGCCGTGATCGAGCCCGTGGGTGCGCGCACTCGCGGCGTGCAGGCGGCGGAGCTGGTGACGCCGTCGCTCGTGACATCGGCAAGCGTACAGGACACCGGGCTCCACTGATGTCCTCGGCGCACGAGCACCGGTGGGCAGTGGATGGCATCGAGGATGGTGTCGCGCGCATCGAGGAGGACGGTGCACGCATGCGCACGGTGCCAGCATATCTGCTTCCGCCGGGCACGAAAGAGGGGCAGTTGCTCCGCGTCGTGATGGATTCGGGAAAGGGGGACGCCGTGATCGCGACGATTTCGATTGATGCCGCCGGTACGGCGGCGGCGCTGGAGAAATCCAAGGCGGCAACAGATCGGGCGATGCGCGACTCGCGCAAGCGCGATCCCGGAGGCAACGTCACTCTCTAAGCGTCAACGGGATCCACAGCGTTCCCAGCCCGGTATGCGTCAATTCATAGGAAGATCGTTCCCGCCGCCATTCGTTTGGCGAAGCCAGGTCGTCCCACCTGAAGCACACCACCATTTCATCATGAAGATCCGCCTTCTCTCCATCGCGGCGTCTGCCACGCTCGGCGCGTGCGCGAGCGCGCAGCCGGAGCCCGCGCCAGCGCCCGCTCCGCAGACCACCGCTACGCGTGGCTCGGTTGCCGGCGTGCCGCAGGGCACGCCCGCTCAGGATACGGCCGGCCGAGCACCCGGCGCTGGCGGAGCCGCTCCGGCGCCAGCCGCGCCGCGACCATATAACCGCGTCGTCACCAGTGAGGCGAAAACGCGGCGCGGGCTGTTCATCACGCATCGCGTGGGTGACCGCCTGTACTTCGAGATTCCGGCCAAGGAGCTGAACAAGGACCAGCTCGTCGTTGGCCGATATGCGCGGGCGGCCGCGTCCAATCCCAATCTGCCCACCGGCGGCTTCGGCGATTACGGCGGCGACCAGTTCGGTGAATCATCCCTGCGCTGGGAGCGGACAGGCAACCGCGTTCTCCTCCGCGCGCCCTCGTGGGCCATCGTCGCTGACACGACGCTTCCCGTGTATCGCGCCGTGGTGGCGTCGAGCTACGCACCCATCGTCGCCGCCTTCAGCGTCGAGACCTATGGTCCCGACAGCGCCGCGGTGGTCGACGTGACGCGGCTGTTCACGACCTCGATTCCAGAGCTGCAGGCGATCCGCGGACAGGTGGATGCGACGCGTTCGTTCGTGGAGCGCGTGGTGGCATTTCCGGACAATGTCGAGATAGAGGCGACGCAGACCGGCACGACCACGGCGTTCGGACTGCCCGGCCTTCCGACCGCAGGTGCAATCGCTCCCCGACCGGCAAGCTCCGTGCTCGCACACTGGAGCATCGTGCGTCTCCCCGAGCAGCCGATGACGCCACGTCGCCACGATGAGCGCGTCGGATTCTTCTCGAACAGATATGTAGATTTCGGCGCCGACTCCCGCGCGGCCCGCCGGCAGTACATCACGCGATATCGGCTCGAGTGCGCGGGTCCCGCCGGTGCTGACGGTCTCTGTGCACCGAAGCAGCCCATCGTCTATTACGTCGATCCCAACACGCCGGAGCAGTGGAAGCCGTGGGTTCGGAGGGCCATCAACGACTGGAAGCCTGCGTTTGAAGCGGCAGGATTCCGCGATGGTATCGTCGCGGCGGATCCGCCAGCCAACGATCCGGACTGGTCGCCCGAGGACATTCGCCACACGGTCATTCGCTGGCTGCCGAGCACCGTGGAGAATGCGGTGGGACCGCATGTGAGCGATCCGCGCACTGGCGAGATCCTCAATGGCTCCGCGCGCATCTTCCAGAACGTCATCAACCTGAATCGTGACTGGTATTTCGCGCAGGCGTCGCAGCTCGATGCACGCGCGCGGACCTTCCCGTATCCCGACTCGCTGACGGGCCGGCTGTTGGAGTTCGTCGTCGCCCACGAGATCGGACACACGATCGGGTTGCGGCACGACCAGATCGGCAGCTCCACATATCCGGCGGACAGCGTGCGGAGCGGGACCTGGGTCCACAGGATGGGTCACTCGCCATCCATCATGGACTACTCGCGGTTCAACTATGTCGCGCAGCCGGAGGACCGGATTGCAATCGAGGACGTCATCCCACGCGTGGGCCCGTACGACAAGTGGGCCATCATGTGGGGTTACAAGCCGATCGCAGGTGCGAAGACGTCCGATGACGAGCGCGCGACGCTCGACCGGTGGACGCTCGTGCAGGACACGGTTCCGTGGTTCCGCTTCTCCGAGAACAACGAGTTCGGCGGCTTCGGCACGCTCAGTGAAGCGGTTGGCGACGCCGATCCCGTGAAATCCACGGCGCTGGGCTTCAAGAACATCCAGCGCGCGCTTGGCTACGTATCGGCGGCCGCCACGCAGAAGGGCGAGGATAACGCCGATCTCGCGGAGCTTTACAACCGCACGGTGGGGCAGTGGGCCACCGAGGCAAACCATGTCGCAACCATCGTCGGTGGCGGCACGGTCCAGTACAAGTCGGGCACGCAGAGCGGACCCGTGTACGCCAGCCTCTCGAAGGCACGGCAGGTGGAAGGGGTGAAGTTCCTGAACGAGCAGGTGTTCAAGACGCCGTCCTACCTCATTCGTCCCGAGATCGCTTCGCGCGTGGAGGCTGGCGGCATGATCGAGCGCATCACCTCCGCGCAGAGTCGCGTGCTGACATCGGTGTTGAACGACGGGCGGCTCAACCGGTTGCTCGAGTCCGAGGCACTTACGCCGAACAAGGCGAGCGTCTACACGTTGGCGGGCCTGCTCGACGACCTCCGGCACGGCATCTGGTCGGAGATCTACAGCGGCCAGTCGGTGGACGCGTTCCGCCGCGAGCTCCAGAACGACTATCTCACGCAGATCGACCGGAAGCTCAACCCGGGCCCGGCAAATCCCCTGCTGGCGCAGCAGCTTGCGCAGTTCGGCCTCCGGCAGCCGGTGCTGAGCAGTGATGCGAAGTCCCAGTTGCGGGGCACACTCGTGGCGCTGCGCGACGATCTTCGCGCCGCGCGTGGTGGAGACCGGTCGACGCAGCTCCATGTCGCCGGCGCCATCAAGCGGATTGGGGATATTCTGGATCCGAAGAAGTAGTCCTCGGAGGATGAGCGGGAGGGCGGGGGCGCACGCGTGCTCCCGTCCTTTTGCTTGTTACTGCATACGTCTTATCCGTAGGTTCCGCCATATGAGACTCCTACCATGCCGACCACGTCCATGACCAGAACTCTCCTCGCAGCCGCTCTGTTCACGTGTTTGCCAGCGCTCGCCGGCGCGCAGGCGCCCGATCCGCGAGTCGAGAATCTGCTGCGCCAGATGACGCTCGAGGAAAAGGTCGGCGAGATGACGCAGATCGACATCAGCATCGTGACGCGCGTCAACGGAACCGCCACCACGCCGCAGCAGATAGACTCGGCGAAGCTCGAACAGCTTCTCGTCAAGCGGAACGTGGGATCGCTGCTCAACGTCAGCTATGTGGCGCTCACGCCGGCACAATGGGTGGACCTGACGTCGATGGTGCAGCGATTCGCGGCGCGCCGCCGACTCCCGATTCCCGTCATCTATGGAATCGATGCGGTGCACGGCCACCAGTACATGCGTGGCGCCACGATCTTTCCGCAGAACATCAACATGGCCGCGACATGGAATCGCGACCTCGTGCGGCGGGAGAATCAGATCACCGCCTACGAGACGCGCGCGAGCGGTATTGCATGGAACTTCTCGCCGGTGCTCGACGTCGCGCGACAGCCGCTCTGGTCGCGCATGAACGAGACGTTCGGCGAAGATCCATTTCTCGTGGCGACGATGGGCTCCATCGCTGTCGCAGCCGAACAGCGCGACCCCCAGCCGGCCATCGACTCGTTGCTCGGCGCCGGAAACGTGACGCAGGCCAGCTCACCGCCACGACAGAGCGATGTCTATGTCGCCACCACCGGAAAACACTTCCTCGGGTATTCCATGCCGCTCAGCGGCAAGGATCGCACGGCCGCGTGGATTCCGGATCGTCAGTTACGCGAGTACTTCCTGCCGTCCTTCAAGGCCGCGATCGACTCCGGGATCCGCTCCATCATGGTGAACTCGGGAGAGATCAACGGCGTTCCCGTGCATGCGAGCCACGAGCTGCTCACCGATCTGCTGCGCACAGAGCTCGGTTTTCGCGGCGTGGTCGTCAGCGACTATGAGGACATCCTCCGCCTCTCCACGGTGCATCACGTGGCACGCACCCGGAGAGACGCGGTGCGCATGGCCGTGAACGCCGGCATCGACATGAGCATGGTGCCGCTCAGCACGAACTTCATCGATGACGTGATCGGCCTGGTGCACGCGGGCGAGATCAGCGAGGCGCGCATCGACGAGGCGGTGCGCCGTATCCTCCGGCTGAAGTTCGAGGTCGGTCTCTTTGCGAACGCGTCGGCAGATCCGGCAAAGCTCGCGAATGTCGCCTCGCCTGCTTTCACGGCAGTGAGCCGCAAGGCGGCAGAAGAATCGATCACACTGCTCAAGAACGAGCGCGACCTGCTTCCCCTGGCTACCGGTACGCGTATCCTCGTAACGGGTCCCGGCGCCACCGCCGTTCTCGCGATGCACGGAGGCTGGACCTACACGTGGCAGGGGACGGACAGCTCCATGTATCCGCGGAACATCGTGACGTTCCTCGATGCGCTGCGCGGAAAGTTCGGCAGCGCCTCGGTGACGCATGTCGCCGGTGCCGGCCTGACGACAGACGGGAATATCGACGCCGCGGTCGCCGCCGCGCGGAGTGCCGATGTCATCGTCGTCGCGCTTGCGGAGCCGCCGTCCGCCGAAAAACCGGGCGACATCGACGATCTGTCGATGCCCGCCGCCCAGCTCCGTCTGGCGCTTGCGATGGAGCAGACGGGTAAACCTGTGGTGCTCACGGTGTTCGAGGGTCGCCCGCGCACCATTCACGACATCGTCGGTGGTGCGCGCGCCGTGTTGCAAGCCTTTCTTCCCGGTCCCTATGGCGGCGAGGCGCTTGCGAGTGTGATTGCGGGCGCTACGAACCCGAGCGGCCGTCTGCCGTACTCGTATCCGAGAAACGCCGGCGACGTGGAGCACTACGATCGGACGGCCAGCGGCGACGCATCGTCGTCGAAGCCCGACAACGGCTATCGGCCCGAATGGGATTTCGGCGCCGGCCTCTCGTACACGACGTTCGCATACGACTCGATCGCGCTTGCGAAGAAGACGCTGGCGGTCGGCGACACGATCGTCACATCGGTCACGATCACGAACACGGGCAAGCGTGCTGGCATGGAGGTCGTTCAGGTGTACAGCCGGCAGTTCTACGCATCGGTGTCGCCGCCGATACGCCGTCTGCGCGACTTCGACAAGATTACGCTCTCACCGGGCGAGCGACGGACAGTCACGTTCCGTATTCCCGTGCAACGGCTTGCGTTCGTCGGACGCGACAATCGACTGGGCGTGGAGCCTGGCGAATTCGAGCTTCAGATTGGAGGGAAGACAGCACGATTCATTGTGGAGTAGTGACGATGACGACGTAACAGCAGCACCCGGAGGGAGCCCCAGTACTCGGTATCCGGCATCCTGTACGAGGCGTATTCAGTACACGGCGATGTTAGTCGGGCGTCGGTAGTCGTACCGGATACGCTCCTTTACCGGGTTCCGGATACCGGATACTGGCCTTCACTACTGTTCTTCACAGGTACTGGCCTTCACTACTGCTCTTCACAGGCGGCCGCACTTGCACGCCGATCGCTCTGCCCGTCAGCATTGTGTTCCCCTCGCTCCACCGAAATCGTGTAGCTCGAATTTAGCGTGCCCCGCGCGCGAATGGTGATTGTCCCATTCTCGTCCGTGCGATACCACGACACGCGATGGCGTCGGTAAATCGTCTTGGCCTGCAAATGGACATGGCCGTAGTCATTCGCCGAGCCGACTGAAACGAGCGCGATCGACGGGCGAATCGCGTCGAGATACGCATCGCTCACGCCGTTGCAGCTTCCGTGATGATCGGCCTTGAGTACGTCCACGCGCATGCCCGGAGAACGATCGTACCCGGCGCTCGAGAACCAGCGTATCTCGTCCTGTTCCGCGTCGCCGGCCATCCACATGGTGAAGGATGCCGAATCAGGGCCCACGAGCTTGATCGCCGCCGAGCGATTGTTCGGTTTCTGGCCGTCCGGATCGGGGCGCATGATGTGGAGCTTCGCTCCGCCTTTGAGCGTGACGGTGCACAACGGCGCGCCATTGGCGCATGGATCGTCCGTGTCGCGATAGATCAGGGATCCGCGGCGCACTCGCGCCGCAATGGAATCACGCAGCCTGGCCAGCGTTACGTTCGGCGACGGATCCTGATTTTCCCAGAAGTAGCGAACCGTGATGTTGCGACGCGTCGCAAAGAGCTCGCGCAGCCCCTGATAGTGATCGGCGTGTTGGTGCGTGAGGACGACGGCGTCAATCGTCGTTCCGTTCAGAGCGAGTTGGTCGAGGTATCGGCCGAGGGTGGCTGGCTTCGGGCCGCCGTCGACGAGGACTGTGGAACCGCCGTTCTGGATGAGGATCGCATCTCCCTGATCGACGTCGAGCATTCGAACGACGAGCTCGGCCGGTGCTCGCCCATGGTCCTCGGCGATACGGGCATCGGTGTCGCCCGGCACGCAGGCGCACAGCAGCGCGGCGAGAGCGAAGGGAATGCGATGTCTCACATCGCGAACGGTACCGATGCGTCTGCGCCGCACAAGCGCAAAAGTACGCGTTGAGCATCATCCGACGGCCTCCGGACTGGACTTTCGTCACGTCCGCACGGAAGATTGACGAACTCGCGCCAGGACCGCTGCCATGCCATCGCGCCGTACGTTCGTCCATTCTCTCTTCGGAGCATCGCTCGCCGCGCCGGTCATGCGCGCCGACGCCTTCCGGCGGATCTTCGACGCGACCGATGTCGCCGGCAGCAGGCCCGCCGAAGGCGTGGCATCCGACGAGGAGTACTGGGAACAGATCCAGCGGGCGTTCGATCTCGATCGCACGATGGTGAACCTCAACAACGGCGGCTGCAGCCCCGCGCCGACGCATGTGCTCGAGCAGATGATCCGCGACCTGAAGTTCTCGAACGAGCTGCCCGTGGATCACATGTGGCGCGTGCTCGAGCCGCGCATCGAGTCGGTTCGGCGCGACCTCGCGAAGGATTTCGGCTGCGACCTGGAAGAGATGGCCATCACGCGCAATGCGTCCGAGTCGAACGAGACGATGATCTTCGGCCTCGATCTCGCGAAGGGCGACGAGGTCGTCATGACGACACAGAACTATCCGCGCATGCAGAACGCGTGGCGGCAGCGCGAGCGCCGCGACGGCGTCATCCTCAAGCGCGTGAAGCTCGAGACACCCGTGAAGAGCTCCGCGTCATTCGTCGAGCAGATCGCGAACGCCATCACGCCGAGGACGAAGGTCATCGAGGTGATGCACATCAGCTTTCAGACCGGCTACATCGCGCCGGTGCGCGAGATCGTGGACCTCGCGAAGCCGAAAGGCATTCAGGTGTTCGTCGACGGCGCACACGCGTTCGCGCACTTTCCGTTCACGCGTGACGATCTCGGCTGCGATTACTACGGCACGAGCCTGCACAAGTGGTTGCACGCGCCCATCGGCACGGGATTTCTGTACGTACGGCGTGACCGTATTCCGAAGCTCTGGCCGCTCATGGCGGGATCCATCGAGCAGGACGCGGACATCCGGAAGTACGAGGAGATCGGCACGCACCCGGCGGCGAACCACAACGCCATCTCGGTCGCCATCGCCTTCAACCGCGGTATCGGCATGCAGCGGAAAATCGCCCGGCTCCGCTACCTGCGCGATCGGTGGGCGAAACAGGTGCTCGCCGCAAGCGACCGCGCGTTCATGATCACGGACATCGCACCGGGCAAGTCGGGTGCGATCGGCGTCTTCGGCGTGAACGGCATGGATATGGGCAAGCTCGGCGGATGGCTGCTCGACAAGCACCGGATCGTCACCACACCCATGGTGACGGACGAGTTCAAGGGAATGCGGATTACGCCGAACGTCTACAACACGGTCGATGAAGTGGATCTGTTCGCGGATAGAGTGATACAGGCGATCAGGCAGGGAGTTGCCTGACTGCGCTGAGGTCAGTAGTGAAAACCAGTACCCGGTATCCCGCACTCGGTAAACGAGCGTATCCGGTACGACCACGGGTCGCAGCAGACGACAACCGTCAGGAGAACGCCATGATGCGGCGTTTCGTCATCGTGCTCGTCGGAATTCTTTGCGCCGTGCTTGCTCGCACCGCTTCGGGCCAGGCGCGACACTACGCCCTGGAAACGACCGAGGGCCTGCAACTCCACAACACGACCGCCGAGGCGGTGACGTTCCAGGGCAAGCGTGGCGTGCGAGTGGCCGTGGCGCCCGAGGTCATGCGCCGGCCGGAGTACATCTCCGGTCAGATCGAACCAGAATCGTTCGTAAGGATCGAGGGCCTCGAGCTCTCGAACGGCGTCATTGAGGTGGAGGTCGCGGGCTCGCCGGCAGAAGGCGCGTTCGCCGGCGCGCGGGGCTTCGTCGGCATCGCGTTCCGAGTGCAGGCCGATTCCACTCCGAATGGCCGGCAGACGTACGATGCGTTCTACCTCCGGCCGACGAATGGACGCGCAGAAGATCAGGAACGCCGGAACCACTCGGTCCAGTACATCTCACATCCCGACTGGACCTGGTTGCGCCTCCGTCGCGAGACGCCGTCGCGCTACGAAGCGTACGTCGATCTCCTGCCGGATACGTGGACGAAGATCAAGATTGAAATACGGGGTGTGCAGGCCCGGCTATACGTGCATGATCAGCCACAGCCGGTGCTGATCGTGAACGATGTCAAGTCGGGTCCGTCAGCCAAGGGAGCCGTCGCCTTGTGGATCGGCCTGGGTGCAATCGGGCACTTCCGGAATCTTGTGGTTACGCCCTAACCTTGTCTGAACCGCTCCCACTCTAAGACTCGGCCACCGACGCCGGCCGCTGCGGCGATGGGACGTCAGACGGCTGAAGGCAGAATCCGGACGGCAGACTCTGACCCTGAAACGTCGTGTACAGGATACGCCATTTTACCGAGTGCCGGGTACCGGGTACTGGTCTTCACTACTGCTCTTAGTCTTAGCGTGGTGACTCTGATCCCACGAGCTTTCTCGCCGTTTCAACGATCTTGTCGACCGTGAGTCCGAGCTCCTTGTAGATCGTCTCGTACGGCGCACTCGCCCCGAACCGCTCGAGTCCCAGCACCACGCCATTCGAGCCGACCCATCGATACCAGCTCATTGGATGCGCCGCCTCGATGGCGACGCGCGGCACGCCCTCCGGAAGCACAGTGGACTCGTAGCCCGCTCCCTGCCGCGCAAACAGCTCGTGCGATGGCATGCTCACCACGCGGGCCTTCACGCCAAGCGCCGAGAGCTTCTCCGCCGCCGACATGATCAGTGCGACTTCCGATCCGCTCGACATCAACACCACATCGGGCGATCCACCAGCGGCCTCGGCGAGCACATAACCACCTTTGGCGACGCCCGCCGCCGATGCGAACTTCGTGCGATCGATGAAGCCGAGCTTCTGCCGCGTCAGGACGAGTAACACAGGACCGTTCGAGTGCTGTACGGCGACCTTCCACGCCTCCGCCGTCTCCGTGGCATCGGCCGGCCGGATGAGCGTGATATCGGGAATCGCGCGCAGGGCCGAAAGCTGCTCGATGGGCTGATGCGTCGGCCCGTCCTCGCCGAGCCCGATGGAGTCGTGCGTGTAGATGAAGATCACGCGCTGCTTCATGATGGACGCGAGACGCACCGCCGGACGCATGTAGTCCGAGAAGATCAGGAACGTCCCACCGAACGGAATGAGCCCGCCGTGCAACGCCATGCCGTTCATGATCGCGCCCATGCCGTGCTCGCGAATGCCGAAGTGCATGTAGCGCTTGTCGTAATCGCCGGGCGCGAAATTCTTCCACGTCTTCACGGCCGTGCCATTGGACGGCGTGAGGTCCGCGGAGCCGCCAATGAGCTCAGGCATCACACCGACGAGCGCATTGAGCACGGTATTGGACGCCGCTCGGCTCGCAACGGACCCGTTCTCCGCGGTGAAATCCGGGACGACCTTCTCCCATCCGGCGGGCAGCGCTCCACTCATCCGACGATTGAGCTCCTTCGCGTCGTCGGCATACGCAGCGCCGTACTTCGCGCGCCGCTCGTTCCATTCCGCGTGTGCCTTCGCCCCGCGATCCAGGGCGCCGCGCCAGTGCTTCAGCGCCTCCTCGGGGACGTAGAACGTCTCGTCGGGCTTCGGCCATCCGAGATTCTTCTTGGCCGCCACGACTTCGTCGGCACCGAGGGGCTCGCCATGCGCGGCGGCGGTGTCCTGCTTCTTCGGGCTGCCGTAGCCGATGTGCGTCCTGGTGACGACCAGCGTTGGACGCGTCGAATCGGCCTTCGCTTCGGCGATGGCTTTGTCGATCGCGTCGAGATCGTTGACGTCCGCAATGTGCAGCACCTGCCAGCCATACGCCTCGAACCGTTTGCCCGCGTCATCGGTGTACGTGAGGTCGGTGCTACCGTCGATCGTGATGCGATTGTCATCGTAGAAGCCGATGAGCTTTCCGAGCTTGAAGTGTCCCGCGAAGGACGCAGCCTCGTGGGAGATGCCCTCCATGAGGTCGCCGTCGCTACAGATGAACCATGTATAGTGGTCGACGATCGCGTGTCCCTCGCGATTGAATGTTGCCGCGAGATGTGCCTGCGCCACGGCCATGCCGACCGCGTTCCCGATGCCCTGTCCGAGCGGGCCCGTTGTCGTCTCCACACCGGGTGCGAAGTGCAGCTCCGGATGTCCCGGCGTCCTGCTGCCCCATTGGCGGAACTGCTTCAGGTCGTCGAGCGTGAGGCCGTAGCCGCTGAGGTAGAGACAACTGTACAGCAGCATGGACGCGTGGCCGCACGACAACACGAAGCGATCGCGGTCGGGCCAATGCGGGTCGGCGGGATCATGCTTCAGGTGCTTCGTGAAGAGCAGATAACCGAGCGGCGCGAGAGCCATCGGCGTGCCGGGATGACCCGAGTTGGCCTTCTGCACGGCGTCCATGGACAGCGTGCGGATGGTGTCGATGGCGAGCTTGTCGAGTGCGGTCATTGGCATGCGCGAAACATAATTGTAGGATGATGACCGGGTTGGCCACTCGGTGTTTTATTCCCGGTTGACCGCCGCGCCGATGGTCGTACCGGATACGCTCGTTTACCGAGTGCCGGATACCGAGTACTGGTCGTCACTACTGATCTTCACGCCGACGTCAGGGCTGCGTGTGCGATGCGACCGTGGGCGTGCTCGCGCCGGCGTCAACCGGACCGACGTACAGCATGCCGGCGGCCGGTGATCGCGGATCGACGACGATGCCGGTGGATGCCGAGCGCTTCAGATCACGCCACACGGCGTCAGGCGTCGCAAGCGGATGCGCCTCGAGATACAACGCCGCTGCGCCGCTTACATAGCCAGCGGCCATCGAGGTTCCCGTCCACAACTGCTCCGTCGGCAACCGCCGAAAATCCATGCTCGGCAACAACACGGAATCGCCCGGCGCGAAGATGCCGATGCATGGGCCGAATGCCGTGCCCGGTGTGCGCTGATCCACGAGCATCGCGTGCGCGCCGTCGCCGATGGTCCGGAGCCGCGAGGAGCCCACGGTGATGACGCCCGGCGCGTTGCCCGGCGAGACGCGACATGCATCCATCTCGAGGTTGCCGGCCGAAACGACGACGGGAATGCCGGCGTCGAGCAACCGCTGCGCGGCGGTATCCAGTGCGGCGATGTTTCCGGTGGTGTCGGCGATGAAGGACCAGTTCGCGATCGCGCGATGATGTGGATGCTGCGCCCTGTCCTCGAGCACCCAACTGACGCCCCGCACGATGGCCTCGATGCTGCCGCGCATGCGCCGGCATTCCACCATCTTCACGTCCACGATCTCCACCGCGGGCGCGACGCCGAGCGTCGTGCCGGCGACGGCTCCGGCGACCGCGGTGCCGTGCGCGTTGCAGAGCTGGTCCTCGTTCGGAAAGGCATTGAAGCCGCGCCGGACCCGCCCCTCGAGCTCCGGGTGCGACGCCATGATGCCGCCGTCGAAGACGTAGACGGTGACGTCGCGTCCGCTACCGAAGTGCCGATACGTGCGATCGAGCGGCAGGCTGCGTTGATCGATGCGATCGAGCGCGAAGGAAACCGTGCGCGCCTCGGACCAGGCGGTGGTGATCGTCGTCGGGGCCAGCGATGCGCCGGCTGACGCGACGAGTCCCGGTGCGTCCCGGCCGCTCATGGGAGCGCAGCCTCCGCCCAACAGCATCGGTCCGAGTGCGACGATCATCCGGCGGCTGCGGCGTAACACGGTGGCGAGGTGCATCTGGGAGCGGCAGAGTGGCGCGAACCATCACGCGACCACGTTGTCGCGCACCATGCCTACTCACATTTGCCGTGCCACCTCACGGGCAAGGGCCGCAATGCTCCCGTCGAGTGCGCCGTCAGTCCTCGGTCGCGTTCGTCTGAGCGTTCGGTCGAGTCCGCCCTCAGGCGTGACTCAGCGCACCAACTGTTCGACCTCCGCGGCCTTGCACTTTTCGCCGTGGCTCGGATACGAGTGTCCGCAGTGCACGCATTGCTCGCCGAAGCCCGTGCGCTTCCAGATGAGGTAGTAGACCGCGCGTTGCAGTTTGGCGACGCGATCCTCGAGATCCTTCGTGGACGAGCTTTCTGCCATGATTCCTCCGGGACTCGGCTGAGTCGCGCAAACATCGCACAGCGCGTGGGCGCCGCGCCAGTCAGTCCAGCTCGTAGAGCACGAGTCTGGTTGTGGCGAGGGTCGGTCGTGAGAGTGCGTAGTGGATCCATCGTCCGTCGCGTCGCGTGGTGACGAGGGCCGCGTCGCGCAGCGCGCGCAGGTGGTGCGACACGAGGGACTGACCGAGGCCGGTGGCCGCCATGAGATCGGCGACGGTGTGTTCGCGGTCGGAAAGGATCTCGAGGAACCGAAGGCGTGTTTCGTCGCCCAGGGCGCGGAATCGGAGTGCCGCGAGTGCGCGGTTGCGATCGGTCTCGGCCATTCCGGAATATATGAACATAAATTTATGTGACGCCAGACCCCCTTTATCGCGCGCCCGGCTACGCATGCGCCGCCAACCGCTCGCGTATGTGCACCGACGCGTCAGGATGGCGATATTCTACGCGACATGATCCCACAGGATCGCGCCGCCCGGCTGACGGCCACCTACCACGCCACGCTGGCGCGCTTCATTGCGCGGCGGCTCGACGATCGCGATGCCGCTGAGGAGATCGCGAGGGAGACCATCGAGCGCGTGGCGGTCGAGGACGACGAGGAAGGTGAGCGCTCGACGATATTCGCCGCCGCCATCAACCTGGCGCGTTCCGAAGACGTCGGTGTGCCGCGAGCTCAGCCCCGCCTCGCGCTGATGCGCGCCGACGTCGAGACGGACATCGTCTCTCATCTGGAGGCAACGCACGCGAAGCGGCCCGCCGAGCAGGCCATGGCGCGCTCGGCGCTCGAGACCTTGCCGCTGCGCGACCGCGATGCGCTCCTCATGCGCGAGGAAGGGTTGCGGTACGACGAGATCGCCGCCGCGCTGGAGATGCCCGTGACCGCCGTGGGATCGACGCTCGCACGCGCGCGCCGCCGCCTGATGGAGGCGTACGAGGCGCTCCTCAACGCACCGGAGCCCGCGTGAACGAACGACGCTTCACGACGCGCGACGTCGACGACGTCCATCCGGACCAGGGGACGATTCACGCATGGCTCGAGGGCTCCCTCGATTCCGCCGCCGCCACGCGAACCGAGGCGCATGCGGCCAAGTGTGCGTTGTGCTCGGCGCGCGTTGCGGAGGCTCGAGGGCTGATCGCAGGCGCGTCGCGTGTGGCCGGACTGCTCGACGAGGTGCCGCCGCCGATCATTCGCCCCACGCCAGCCGCTTCGCGGAGCACATGGCGCGCACTCCGTGTTACACCGGCACGTGCAGTTCTCACGGCGGCCCTTGTCGTCACCATTGGTGTCGTGCTCACGCGCCGACATGGGGCCGTGGAGCGTATCCCTGCACCGGACGCGATGGCGCCGGCCGCGGGACGTCCGATGCCGCCGATGTCCGATTCCCTGCTGCGCTCCGCCATAGTCGCCCGCCTCCGGCAGGAGCAGCCGCCGCGCGCGGTCGAGCCGCTGCGCGGGCTGTTCCCGTCGACCTGCATGCAGGTGGAGGCGTCTTCCGGGTTTCGCGCCAGCTTGGGCGAGGTGTCGCCGCCATTCGTGCTGGCTTACGACTCGACAGCGCAACATGCGCGGGTCCTGACACCCGATGGCAAGGACACGCACGCACGGGCTGTCATAACCCGCTCCGACAACGACAGCATCGCGCTGACGCTGGAAGGCGCGCGGCACACGATGTACATGTCGTTTACCGGCGGGGGAACGGTGCGATCCGGCGTCATGGCCGCAGGGCGCTCTGCCACGGCACAACGCGATCTTCCGGTGACGGCGCGCGCCGTAAGTTGTCCGGGTCGCTGAGCGCAGCGACCGAGTGACGGGCGCCCACGCGTTATCGTCATCGGGGAAAGGGACGACCGCGCCCCGCCCATCCTTTCGCAGACAAACGTTCTCCCAGCGGGCCGCGTGATCGATGCCGATCCTCGTTCAGCCAGCGCCGACGCGCAAACGCCCCGGCTCTCTCAGGAATTGTCCGAGTTCCTGGTGGAGCTCTCGGTGGCCATGCACAAGCATGCCATCTACCCGCACGGGCATCCGCTACTCACCCAGTCGGTGGAGGCGGTCCACGACTCGCTGATCCGGCTGCTCGTCGAACGTCCCGCGCTCTCCATTGGCGTCGCGCGACGCCAGCTCATCATCGAAGGCGTGGCCACGGGCGCGCTGCATCCGCTGCTCAGCGAGCTGGCGGGCAAGCTCCACCGGCACCACATCGGCGCGCTGAAGTTCCTCCGCGGCATCTCGCGCGACGAGCTCGCGTCGGCACTCGAACGCGTGGGCATCGAAGCGCAGCGCGATGAAAAGCCGCTCGGCATGCAACCGGAAATTCTCGATTCGCTCTGGGTCAACGTCAAGCTCTTTCCGCTCACGTACGACCGGCTCGAGTTGCTCGATGAGGAGGAGGCGGCAGACGAAGACGGATCAGCTCGGCCGCCCGGCGGACGAGACACGCGCGCGGCGCAGCTCTGGGTCGGCCTCGCGCGTGCGGCCATCGCGTCCGAGCAGGGGCGCTCCCAATCCGACGGTGAGCTCGAGCCGGAGCACGTTGCCAAGGCCATCGACGACCACGATCGCGAGCCCGCGTACGACCAGGTGATCGTCGGCTACCTGCTCCAGATCGCGCACGAAGTGCGGCACGACGACACGCAGGTGCAGGCGAGCGCCGGGTTGAAGCGCAGGATCTCGAAGCTCGTGGGCTCGCTGCAGCCGGCGACGCTGCGCCGTCTCCTCGACATGGGCGGCGACACGCTACAGCGGCGCAAGTTCGTGCTGGATGCCGCGCAGGGGATGAACGTGGACGCGGTGGTGGAGCTGGTGCAGGCGGCGGCCAACGCGGAAGGCCAGACGATCTCACACTCGCTCGTGCGCATGCTGACGAAGCTTGCAACGCACGCCGCGCAGGACACCGGCAGGCGCGGCAACATGGCCGACGAGGAATTTCGCGAGCACGTGGAACGACTGGTGAGCTCGTGGTCGCTCGATGACCCGAATCCGCTCGCCTATTCGGCGGCGCTGGAGCACATGTCGCGAGCTGACCCCGCGACTGCGCCCGACGAGGCGCAATTTCCCTGCGAGCCGGCCCGCGTGATTCTCATGGCGCTGGAGCTTGGCGTTACTGGCGATGCGGTCACGCGCGCGTTGACGGCCTCGCTCGCTCGAGGACAACTGGCGGAGCTGCTCGATGTGCTCGACACAGCGCCTCCGGGACGCGAGGAGATCTCGTCGCAGTTGTGGACCGTCATCGCGGCGGCGGATCCGCTCGGCGCGCTGCTCGTCGCGCCGAAGCTCGATCACCAACTGATTCGGCGTGTAGCCATGCGCCTCGGCGCGGCCGGCGCGCCGGCGCTCGTTCGTGCGGTCATCGTGCTGCCCTCCGGCGCACATCACGATCGTCTCATTGCGACGCTCATCTCGCTCGGGGCCGATGCCGCGCCGGCGGTTGCCGCGCAGCTTGCCTCCGCTGCGCCGCCGATCGTGTGTGAGCTGCTCGCCGGTTTGAAAAGCATGGCTCCGGCAAAGCTACCGGGCGAGGCACGGTCATTTCTCGCGCACGGCGACGCGGCCGTCCGCCGCGAAGCGGCAAGGCTTCTGCTCTCGTACGAGGAGACGCGCGACGCGGCGATGCTCGTGGCCGTGCGGGACGACGACGCTTGCGTGGTCGCGGCGGGCCTTCAGGCGGCGCAGGAGCGGTGCCCGCCGCTGGTTGCCTCCACCATCAGGCTGCGCGTCGATCGGGGCGAGATCACGGAGAGCGCCGCGCTCGTGGCCGCTGTACGCGCGGTGGCGGGTGTGTCCGATGAGCAGAGCGTCGAGTGGCTCGTCCGCCGCACGATGACCACGGGCGGACTGCTGCGTCGGCCGCGGCTGACCCCGACGTCGCCGGAGATGCTCGCGGCGCTCAACGTCCTTGCGGCGCGGTGGGGAAGCGATTCACGTGCGACGCCGGCCCTCGAGCTTGCACGGTCCAGCACCAGCGCCACGGTGCGTGCGGCCGTGCGCGGCGAGCGGCTCACTATGCGGACGGAAGCAATCAAATGAGCGATCCCGTCCGCTTTCTCACCGCCTTCACGCAGTCCATTGCCACGATGGCCCTGTACGCGCCATCGCACCCCGCGCGGGCGCGCGCGGTGGACACTGCGTACCGGTTGTTGCGCGACCTCCAGGCGCACGACGCCCGTCCCGAATTCTCCTTCCTCGGCGACGAGGTGGTGTTCGCGGAGCGTCCACTTCGCGAGATGCGCGACTGGGAATGGGCGTCGCGTCTCGCGAACGCCGGTGTGCAGCGCCTCGAGTTTGCCGCGGACGTTTCGCGCGATGACTTCGAGACGTTTCTCGAGGAGGTCGTGGCGCGCCTTACGCTTGCTACCATCGACACCGCGGAAGCGCGGCCGGGGGCGCCGCGCAGCACCATCCGCTTCGGCGCGCTCGGCATCCGTGGCGAGCAACGATCGACGCCGGCCGTGTCGTCGGAGGCGAGCCAACCGCGCGGAACCCGTTACGATCTGCGCGACGAGGTGGAGACGGTGCAATGGATGCACGGCGAGGTCGGCGACCGCGGATTGCTGCCGCTGCTCGAGGCGGAATCCGTGGTGCGGTCGTTGGCGGTCGCCATGCACGGCGATCAGCAGATGCTGCTGCCGCTCCTCTCGCTGCGCGAATTCGACGAGTACACCACGACGCATTCGCTCAACGTGAGCGTGTTGACGATGGCACTCGCGGAGGCCATGGGCATGTCGTCCGCGGACGTGCGCGCGTTTGGCGTGGCGGGGTTGTTACACGATCTCGGCAAGACGCGCATTCCACTGGACATCCTCAACAAGCCGGGCAAGCTGAGCGACGACGAACGCGCCGTGATGCAGGGGCACACGAAGGAGGGGGCGAAGCTCATCCTCTCGAGTGGGCAACAACTCGATCTCGCCGCCGTAGTGGCGTTCGAGCATCACATCATGCTCAACGGCGGCGGGTATCCCGCGCGCCACGTCCGCCGCGAGTGCCACTGTGCGAGCGCCCTGGTGCACGTCTGCGACGTCTACGACGCGCTGCGGACGCACCGGCCCTACCGCGGGGCGTGGGAACCGGCGCGCGTACTCGAGTACATCGAGGACGGTGCGGGTACTGATTTCGACCCGGACATCGCGGGAGTATTCGTGGACCTGATGCGGCGCATGGAGGGCCGTATCGAGCAGACGACCCTGGCCGAGCTCCGCGAGCCGACGCCCGCCTGAGCGGGCCGGTACTTGCGGTACGCTTGCGGAACCGCGGCCGGCAGGGTGGCTGCGCCGTTCGCACGCCGAGTATGATGAACGGATGACACTGCGCATCTGGCCGGGCCGTCCCTATCCACTGGGAGCCTCGTGGGACGGGACCGGCGTCAACTTCGCGCTCTTCTCCGAGCACGCGAGCGGCGTGGAGCTGTGCCTGTTCGCGCACGAGAATGACGCCGCGGAGTCCGCGAAGATCCGGTTGACGGAGCGCACGGACCAGGTGTGGCACTGCTATCTGCCCGATGTCCGCCCGGGGCAGTTCTACGGGTATCGCGTCCACGGATCGTACGAGCCGGAGCAGGGACATCGCTTCAATCCGGCGAAGCTGCTCATCGACCCATACGCGAAAGCGATCACGGGCTCGATTACATGGAGCAACGCACTGTTCGCGTATCGCGTGGACGGTGAGAGTGATCTGGAGCCCGATCCGGACAACTCCGCGGGCAGCGTCCCGAAATCCGTGGTCATCGACTCGGCCTTCACCTGGGAAGACGACCGCCCGCTCAACGTCCCGTACAACCGAACGATCATCTACGAGTGCCACGTGAAGGGCATGACCATTCGGCAGCCCTACGTGCCGCCGCAGCTCCGGGGCACGTACCTTGGCCTCTGCAGCGATCCGATGATCGAGTACTTCCAGACTCTCGGTGTCACGGCGCTCGAGCTGCTGCCCGTGCATCAGTTCGTGGTGGATCGTCACCTCGCCGAGCGTGGCCTGACCAACTACTGGGGCTACAACTCCATCGGGTTCTTTGCGCCCGACGTGCGCTACGCCACGCGCGGGCTCGGCAACCAGGTGTACGAGTTCAAGACCATGGTGAAGACCCTGCACGCAGCGGGGCTCGAGGTGATTCTCGACGTCGTGTACAACCACACCGGCGAGGGCAATCATCTGGGACCGACACTGTCGCTGAAGGGCATCGACAACGCGACGTACTACCGGCTGGAGGCAAAGAACAAGCGGTTCTACACCGATTTCACGGGCACGGGCAACTCACTCAACATGCAGCATCCGCGCACGATCCAGCTGGTGATGGATTCGCTGCGCTATTGGGTGGACGAGATGCACGTGGATGGCTTTCGCTTCGACCTCGCGCCGGTGCTCGCCCGGGAGCTCTACGACGTGGACAAGCTCTCCGCGTTCTTCGACATCATGCAGCAGGATCCCACGCTGGCGCGCGTGAAGCTCATCGCGGAGCCATGGGACGTCGGGCCAGGGGGCTATCAGGCCGGCAACTTTCCGCTGCGCTGGACCGAATGGAACGGGCAATATCGCGATGCCGTGCGCCGTTTCTGGCGCGGCGACCCGGGACAGGTGGGCGAGTTGGCAAGCCGGCTCGCGGGCTCCAGCGACATCTTCTCGAGCAGCGATCGTGGCGTGTACGCGAGCATCAACTTCATCACGGCGCACGATGGCTACACGCTCCGCGATCTGGTGAGCTACGAGCAGAAGCACAATGAGGCCAACGGCGAGGACAATCGCGACGGGCACAACGAGAATTTCAGCCGGAATTGGGGCGTCGAGGGCGACACGGACGACCCGGTGATCCGCGAGCGGCGCATTCGCGTCACGCGGGCACTGCTCGCGACGCTCGCGTTCTCGCAGGGCGTGCCGATGCTCTCGCACGGCGACGAGATCGCGCGCACACAAGGGGGAAACAACAACGCATACGCGCAGGACAACGAGATCACCTGGGTGGATTGGGAGATCGATGAGGGCACGTCGGCGCTGCTGGCGTTCACGCGAAAGCTCTTTGCCATGCGACAGGCGCATCCGGTGTTGCGTCGCCGCCACTTTTTCCGTGGCGCGCCCCCTCCGGGTTCGGACCGCAAGGACGTGACGTGGCTCAAGCCGGACGGAACGGAGTTGACGGACGTAGATTGGCGCGATGCGAAGGCGCACGCGCTCGGCATGCTCATCGACGGCGCGGCGACCGACGAAGTGGACGAGCGTGGCCATGCGGTGTTGGGCGACACGCTCCTCATCCTGATGAACGCCGGCGCGGAACCGGTGTCCTTCACGCTGCCCGCCCTGGAAGGAGAGAACACCTGGGTGATCCTGCTCAATTCGGCGCGCGACGACATGCCGCCGGAGCATGCGCTGAGCGTCACGATTGATGCGCATGCGCTGGTGCTGCTGCGTTACGGAATGGATCGGCGGATCCACGTTGCCGACCAGCCGCGGCGCGAGCGGTTGTCGCTCCCTGAACAGCACACGCTATGACGACGTTCGACTCCGACGCGCGACGCGCCCTGGCGGAGGGGCGGCATGCCGATCCGCATTCGGTGCTCGGCGTGCACCCGTACGAAGCGGGCGACGTGTCTGGCGTGATCATTCGCGTTCACCAGCCCGAGGCGGCGGACTGCTTCGTGATCCGCGATGGTGTCAGCACGGCCATGCGCGACGAATCGGGTGGTTTTTTCTCGCTTGTGATTGCCGGTGCACGCCTGCCGCTACGCTATGGCCTTCGCTTCATCGCATCGGACGGCAGAACGTGGGAGCGTGGCGATGCGTATCGCCATCTCCCCACGATCGGCGACGTGGATCTCCACCTCTTCAACGAGGGAACGCATCGTCGCCTCTGGACCATGCTCGGCGCCCACCTGCGCACGGTGGATGGCGACGAAGGCGCGTCGTTCACCGTATGGGCGCCGAACGCGGAGCGTGTGAGTGTGGTGGGGGACTGGTGCAACTGGGATGGACGTCAGTTCCCCATGCGCCGCATGGGCTCGAGCGGGCTGTGGGAGCTGTTCGTCCCCGGAGTGGGTGTGAACGCCCTCTACAAGTACGAGCTGCGAACGCGGGACGGGCACCTGCGCATCAAGACGGATCCGGTGGGCCTCAAGATGCAGCAGTCGCCGGGCACGGCCTCCATCGTGGTCACGGAAGGAACGTACGGGTGGCGCGATGGAGCGTGGATGTCGGCGCGGACCGGCCGCGACCACGTAAGGGAGCCGGTCCACATCTATGAAATCCATCTCGGATCGTGGGCGCGCGTGCCCGAGGAGGGCAACCGGTTCCTGAGCTATCGGGAGATCGCGCCGCGGCTCGCCGAGTACGTGACGCGCATGGGATTCACGCACGTGGAGCTGCTGCCCGTGATGGAGCACCCGTTCTACGGCTCATGGGGCTACCAGATCACGGGATACTTCGCTCCCACGTCACGCTATGGGTCGCCCGACGACCTCCGCTATCTCGTGGACACCCTGCATGGCGCGGGAATCGGTGTGTTGCTGGACTGGGTGCCCGCGCATTTTCCTCGCGACGATTACGCGCTCCGCCGATTCGACGGCACGGCACTCTACGAGCACGAGGACGCTCGGCTCGGCGAACATCCCGATTGGGGCACGCTGATCTTCAACTACGGGCGTCGCGAAGTCCGCAACTTTCTCGTCAACAACGCGCTCTACTGGCTCAACGAGTTCCACATGGACGGGTTGAGAGTGGACGCGGTGGCCTCGATGCTCTACCTCGATTACAGCCGCAAGGAAGGCGAATGGGTTCCCAACCGGTTCGGCGGCCGCGAGAATCTCGAGGCCATCGACTTTCTGCGCGAGATGAATGCCGTCGTCCATGCGGCCGCGCCGGGGTGCATGACCGTCGCCGAGGATTCCACGGCGTGGCCGGGCGTGAGCCGGCCGATCGAGGAGGGCGGCCTCGGCTTCACGTTCAAGTGGAACATGGGATGGATGCACGACACCATCGAATACTTCGAGCGCCCGCCCATTTTCCGAAGCTACCATCAGGATTCGCTCACGTTCGCCATGATCTACGAGCACAGCGAGCATTTCATCATGCCGCTCTCGCACGACGAGATGGTGCACATGAAAGGGTCGCTCTACGCCAAGATGCCGGGCGACCATTGGCAACGGATGGCCAATCTGCGGGCGCTGCTGGCGTATCAGATTACGCGTCCCGGAAAATCCCTGCTCTTCATGGGCAGCGAGCTGGCGCAGCCGGAGGAATGGAATCACGACGAGTCGCTACCGTGGCATCTCCTCGAGTGGCCCGATCGCGCAGCGTTCCAGGCGTATGTCGCGCGCCTGGGGCATGTCTACCGCGAGCATCCCGCGCTATGGCAGCTCGACAGCGAGCCGCGTGGCTTCGAGTGGATCGACGTCGCCGATCGGGCCAATTCCGTCCTCTCCTATCTGCGCCGCGGCAATGACGGTTTTGCCGTGGTGGTGCTGAATCTCACGCCGACGCCGCACGGCGGCTATCGCATTGGTGTGCCCGAACAACGGACCTATGAAATCGTGCTGTCGACCGACGCCACTGAGTGGGGCGGCAGCGGATACGGTGCGCGCACGGCCGTGGACGCGGACGACATTCCGTATCACGGACGGCGCTATTCCGTGGAGCTGCCGCTTCCCCCATTGTCCGTACTCGTGCTCGCCCCCGCGCGCACGTGACGCATACGCAAGTGCCTGGGCTCGAGCGTCCCATGCTTCGCCGGCTGGCAGCACGGCTCGGCATTGTCGAATCGTATCTCGATCAGACCGGTGGGCACGTCCGCCACACATCGGACGCCACGCGTGAACGGCTGCTGACCGCCATGGGACACGATGTCGCGACGGAGGAGCGCGCACGTGCGGCTCTCATGCGGCTCCGGCGTCGCGAGCTGCGCCAATGGATCGATCCCGTGCGCGTGGTGCGGCAACGCAGTAAACGGCTCAGCCGGATCATGGTGCGTGTCCCGCCAATGAACACGGAAGACGTGCGCTGGACGCTGTCCCTGCGCACCGAGGAGGGCATCGAGTTCCGGTGGCATGGCGTCACCCACGGCGGGCGCTCGCGGCGGCACATGCTGACGCTCCCGGTGGTGCCGCCGCTGGGCTATCACGATCTGAGCGTGGTGTTCGAGGGCGGAGGAGCGCGCCATGAAGCGCATCAGCGACTCATCGTCGTGCCGTCGCGCTGCATGCCACCCGAGACGCGGCTCCATGGGCGGCGCGGCTTCGGTATCACGACGAACCTCTACACGGTCCGCAGCGAGGCCAACTGGGGGGCGGGCGATGCCGGCGACATACGCACCATCGCCGAATGGCTCGGCGATCACGGCGGCGCATTCGTTGGCATGAATCCGCTGCACGCCCTGCGCAACGCGGGATTCGACGTCAGCCCGTACAGCCCCATCACTCGACTCTTTCGCAATCCGCTCTATATCCGGGTGGATGACGTCCCTGAGCTCGCGCACGACGCTCGCGCACGCGAACTGATTTCGTCGCCGGCGTTTCAACAGTCGCTCATGGATTTGCGCGCCAAGCCCATGGTGGACTACGAAGGCGTGGCGGCGCTCCGCACGCCCGTGCTGCATCATCTCCACCAGACGTTTCTCGAGCAGGAGATAGCGCGCGACACGCCGCGTGCGAATGCCTACTGGGCTTTCGTGCACGAGGAGGATCCACAGCTCACGCAGTTCGCGACGTACATGATGCTGTCGGAGCGGGAAGGTCCCGATGCTCGGACGTGGCCCGAGCCGCTGCGCGATGCGAACGGCGAAACCGTGGCGCGGCTGCGAACCGAGCATGCAACTCGTGTGGACTATCACCGCTGGCTTCAGTTCGAGCTCGACCGGCAACTCGGCAGCGCGGCCCAGAGCGCGGTCAAGGCGGGGCTCGCGCTCGGCATGTATCAGGATCTCGCCGTCGGCTCGGCGGCGTCGGGAAGCGACGTCTGGGCGAACCCGAAGCTGTTTCTTCAGGGCGCCACCGTGGGTGCCCCGCCGGACATGTATTCCGACGAAGGACAGAACTGGGGGCTTCCGGCAATCGATCCGCACGAGCTCCGTCGCACGGGCTACGACTACTGGACGCGTCTGCTGCGCGCGGGATTCCGGAATGCCGGCGCTCTGAGGATCGACCACGCGCTCGGGTTGTTTCGCATGTTCTGGGTGCCACTCGGCGAGTCGGCACGGCAGGGCGCATATGTGCGCTCGTTCAGCGAGGACCTGTTCGGGATTCTGGCCCTCGAGAGCCTGCGCGCCAATGCACTCGTGGTCGGCGAGGACCTTGGCACCGTGCCCCCGGAAGTACCGCGAGTTCTCGCGAAGTGGGGTGTGCTCAGTTCCAAGGTGCAAGTGTTCGAAAGGGACTTTCATACCGGCCGTTATCGCTCGGCGGCAGAGTACCCACGCATGGCGCTCGCCACGGTGAACACGCACGACCTTCCGCCGTTGGTGGGATGGGTTGATGCGCGCGACATCCAGCTCCGCAGCGAGGTTGGGGACCTCGCCGACCCGGGCGTGTCGTCCGGCATGCGCTCGATGCGGCAACACGAACGCGATTCCCTGATCTCGTCACTCATCGAGGCCGGACTGCTGCCTCACGACGCGCATTCACATCTCACGTCGGACACCCTGATTGCCGCGGTCCATGCGTTCATCCGGCGGACGCCATCCGTGCTCGTTGGCCTGTCGCTGGATGATCTCGCGCACGAGTCGATGCCGGTAAACATCCCCGGCGTATGGCAGGATCGTTACCCGAGCTGGTCGCGGCGGATGCGCGAGACCCTGGAGCAGCTCTTTGAGTCGCCCAGGACGGTGCAGGGGCTCGGCAGCGACCTTCTGTAGCCGGCCGCGACACCGCCGACCGCGGGCGCCGGACTTGCGACAGGGAGCGGATCATGGACCGACCGCTCGTCGCCACATACCGTCTTCAGCTCAGCGCGGATTTCACGCTGCACGACGCGCGAACACGCATTCCCTATCTGCGCGCGCTTGGCATCTCGCATCTCTATCTCTCGCCGATCCTTGCCGCCCGAGTGGGAAGCACCCATGGCTATGACGTCGCCGATTACACACATGTCAGTGCCGCGCTCGGCGGCAAGGAGGCGTTCGTCGCCCTTGCGGACGACATACATGCTGCCGGCATGGGCATCGTGCTCGACATCGTGCCCAATCACATGGGCACGGGTCCGGACAATCCATACTGGGACGACGTGCTCGCATACGGCCGCGCGTCGAGGTACGCCGAGTGGTTCGACGTTGCGTGGCACGCGCCGACGAAGCGCCTGGTCGGAAAAATTCTGGTTCCCATTCTTGCCGATCCGTTGAGACGCGTGCTGCCGCGCGGGGAAATTCGACTTGAGCGGTCGCCGCACGGACTACGCATCCGCTACTTCGATCACAGCCTTCCCATCGATCCATCCACGGCCCCTGCCGACGTCGAGGATGTGGAGGCATGGACGCAGGGCAAGGAAGGGCAGGGCCGCCTGAAGCGATTGCTGGCGCGCCAGCACTATGAGCTCGCACACTGGCGCACCGCCAGCCGCGATCTGAACTATCGTCGGTTCTTCGACGTGAACGAGCTGATTTCCCTGCGCGTGGAACGCGAGGACGTGTTCGAGGCCACGCATCGCACGGTACTTGGTTTCGTCGCGGACGGGCTCGTGGACGGCCTGCGCGTCGACCACATCGACGGGTTGCTCGAGCCGAGGCGGTATCTGGAGCGCCTGCGGCAGGCAGTGGAGGCGCGTGTGCAACGCACACCGCGCTTTCCCATTGTTGTGGAGAAGATTCTTGCGGGGCAAGAGGCAGTTCCCGCCGACTGGCCCGTGGATGGAACGACAGGCTACGAATTTCTCGTCTCGCTGGAGGATCTCTTCATCGAGCCGGAAGGAGCTGCCGCCATCGAGCGGCGATATCGGGCTCCGCGCCTCGAGCGCAGCTTCCACGACGTCGCCGTGAACGCGAAGCGCGCCGTACTGCGTGGAGCACTCAATGCCGACGTCCGCCGCGTAGCGCCGATGCTCGACGCGCTCGCCACGCGCGTCGGCTGGCCGGAGCTTCCCATCTCGGCCTATGCGGGCGCCATCGTGGAGCTTATCGCCGTCCTGCCGGTGTATCGCACATACATCGACGCGGAGCTCGGAGAAGCATCACCGGCTGATCGCGCGGTGCTCGAGCGTGCACTCGCGGATGTCGAGAGCGGTGGTCGGACGAGCAGCCTCGCCGTTCAGGCTCTCCGCGAGGCACTCCTGGGCGACTGGCGCGATGCCGAGCCGCTCGGTGCGCGGGCGCGCATGGTGTTCGTGCTGCGCTGGCAGCAGCTCACCGGACCAGCGGCAGCGAAAGGGGTAGAGGACACAGCCCTTTACGCGTATGCGCCGCTCGCGTCGCGCTGCGAGGTCGGCGGTGATCCGGGCCTTCCGGTGCACGGTGCGGATGATCGCTTCGACCGGCGTCTTTGCGAACGGGCGGAACGGTTTCCCCTGTCGCTGAATGCGACGAACACGCATGACACCAAGCGGAGCGCCGATGCGCGCGCCCGCATCGATGCGCTGAGCGAGTATCCTGACGCATGGGCTCGGGCGTTGCGCCGCTGGGAGCGCCGGCATCGCTCGCTGCGCCATGTGGTGCGTGGGCGGCTCGTGCCCTCTCGGGCGACCTATGACTTCGTGCACCAGGCGTTGATTGCCATTTGGCCCCTGGCGGCATCGCGCACGGGTGGAGACGAATGGGTCTCGCCGCTGCGCGATCGCCTCGCGGAATACCTTCAGAAGTCGGAGCGTGAAGCAAAGGTGAGCACGAGCTGGACCGATCCGGATTCAGAATACGAGCGCACCATCGCGGAGTTCATCGCGGCACTCCTCGATCCGAAGAACGACGCTGCCCATCTTGCCGAAGTGGATCGGTTCGTAGGACGTCTCTCGCCGCAGGCCCTGTGGAACACGCTGTCGCGACGTGCGCTGCATCTCATGGCGCCCGGCGTGCCGGACATCTATCAGGGCGACGAGCTCTGGTACGCCGCGCTCGTCGATCCGGACAATCGTCGTCCAGTGGATTGGGTGGCGCGCGATGCGGCGATGGCGCGGGTGACCGGTATCACTGGGAGCCGCGCGCAACACCTGGCAAAATTGCGGGACGATGGGCAGGTCGATGAGCTCAAGCTGATCATCCTGCGCGAGTTGCTCTCGCTGCGCCGCGCGCGTCCTGACATCGTCGGCGGCAGGTACGAAAGACGTCCTGCCGTCGGGGGGCACGCAGAGAAGATCGTCGCCTTCGAGCGTTCGAGCTCCCGTGGACGCGCCATCGTGCTCGTCGCCCGATACACGGCGCCGCTCGAGTGGCCGCAGGTCGGCTCACGATGGGGGGACACGAGGGTCATCGTCGGCGGTGAGAGCTTCGCGTCCTTCCATCGGGTGCTTCACGGCGGGTGCGTCACTGCGCACGGCGGCGAGGTGAGCGCGGCCGACGTCTTTGAGGCCATCCCCGTGGAGGTGCTGGTCGAAGCGGCGGAAGGCGGCGTTTCGGTCGGTTGAACCCGGGCGTCCCCGGGATAGAATTCAGGGTTGGCCGAGAGGGCCATGTCGTCTGGCGCGGCGGAGATGCCGCGCCGTTTCACAGCAGCCAGGGGATCGACGCCCGCTCCCGGAAGCACGGGGGCGGGCGCTGCGTCCCGGAAGCGATACAGTTCGAGGAATTCATGACCACTGGTGCCACGCCGGCACGAAGCACCGTCGCCTACTTTTCCATGGAGATATGCCTCGAGCAGGCGATCCCCACGTATAGTGGCGGCCTCGGAGTGCTCGCAGGTGATACGCTCCGGTCCGCCGCCGACCTCGGCGTCCCGCTCATCGCGGTCACGCTGTTGCACCGCAAGGGCTACTTCGTTCAGCATCTCGACGCCTACGGGCAGCAGAGCGAGTCGCCCGTGCACTGGAAGCCGGAGGCGGAGCTCGAGCGCCTGGATGCGCGCGGCACCGTGACGATCGAGGGCCGCGCGGTGCAGGTGGCCGTGTGGAAATACGAGGTGACCGGCGTGCGCGGGCATGTCGTCCCCGTGTTCCTGCTCGATACGATGGTCGACGGCAACGGCGAGTGGGACCGCACGCTCACGGACTGCTTGTACGGCGGCGACGAGCACTATCGGCTGTGCCAGGAGATCGTGCTCGGCATGGGTGGCGCGTCGGTGCTCCAGGCGCTGGGCTACGACAACGGAGTGATCTATCACCTCAACGAGGGACACTCCGCCCTGTTGACGTTGCAGCTCCTCGAGCGGCAGCTGGACTCGCGCCAGCACTTCGAGCTGAACGACGCGGATCTCGAGGCGGTGCGCCAGCGATGTGTGTTCACCACGCATACGCCGGTGCCCGCCGGACACGACAAGTTTCCTCTCACGATGGTGCGGACCGTTCTCGGCGACGAGCGCGTGGCGTTGCTGCGAGTATGCGGCGGCATTCACGAAGGCATGCTGAACATGACGCACCTCTCGCTGCACCTCACGCGCTTCGTCAACGGCGTGGCGATGCGGCATCGTGAGGTGTCGCGCGGCATGTTCCCGCAGTCGCCCATCAACTCCATCACCAACGGCGTGCACGCCGTCACGTGGGCCAGCCCCGCCTTCGCGGCACTGTACGACAAGCGAGTGCCCGAGTGGCGAAGAGACAACCTGTATCTGCGGTACTCGGTGAGCATTCCGCTCGAGGAGATCCGTGACGCGCACGCGGAGAGCAAGCGCGCGATCCTTGCCGAGGTGTTCCGGCGCACGGGAACGAAGCTGGATCCCTCGGTGATGACCATCGGCTTCGCGCGCCGAGCCACGCCATACAAGCGTGCCGACCTGATTTTCTCGGATGTCGACCGGCTCGCGACCATCGCGCGAAAGATCGGCAAGATGCAGATCATCTTCGGCGGCAAGGCGCATCCACGTGACGGCGGCGGCAAGGAGCTGATCAAGCGCATCTTCGCAGCCGACGAGCGCTTGCAGGGGCTGGTGGAGGTCGTGTATCTCGAGAACTACGAGATGGCGCTGGCGCAGCAATTGGTCGCTGGCGTCGACCTGTGGCTGAACAACCCGATGAAGCCGCTCGAGGCGTCCGGCACGAGCGGGATGAAGGCCGCGATCAATGGCGTCCCGAGCTTCAGTGTGCTCGATGGATGGTGGGTGGAAGGCCACGTCGAAGGCGTGACCGGTTGGTCCATTGGCGGCCCGGAGGCCGAGGGCGACCCGAGCCGCGATGCGCTGGACCTGTACATCAAGCTGGAGCGCGTCATCCTGCCCCTCTTCTACGGACTTCCCTTCGCCTATGCGGAAGTGATGCGCTCGGCCATTGCGTTGAACGGGAGCTTCTTCAACACACAGCGCATGGTGAGGCAGTACGTGCACAATGCGTACTTTCCCGAGCACCTTCCCAGCGACGTGCGCATCGAGGAAACGGCGCTGTTGTAGGCCGACCTGCCGTGTCCGACGCCGATCCCGAGGGACCACCACGAGACCGCGGCACGCCGCGATCGCCGTTCGACAGGCTGCGCGTCCGCGGCCTGGCGGTGCAGTCCATCCTGGCGGTGATCGTCGTCCTCATGGCGACGTACGGCCTCGGGCCGTGGCTCAAGCAGCCGGCGAATGCGAGTCTGGCCGTCATCCTCGCGTATGCGACGATGGCGGCCGTGTTCATGGTGCGGGCGCGGAGTGCGGGCGTAAACTGGAAACGGTTTTTCGGGCGGGCGCCGCGGTGGGCCGACCTGCCGCTGCTCGCGATCGTCGTTCCGCTGGGAATGCTCACCGCGGGCTCGCTCACGATCGTCTTCGTCCCGCTTTCGTATCTCACGCCGGAGCTGGTGCAGCGCACCATCCTCGAGGACTCGCCGCTCTACCACATCGCGTCGCTGGAGCAGCTCATCTGGGTCCTTCTCGCGGTGGCGGTGGTGGCGCCGGTGGTGGAGGAGATGGTCTTTCGCGGCATCGTGTTACAGCGCTTCGCGCACAAGTGGGGCACGAGCACCGCCGTCGTGGTGAGCTCGGCCCTGTTCGCCATCGCGCACGTGGAATGGGTCGGCCACTTTCTCATTGGCGTCTCGCTGGCGCTCCTGTATCTGCGCACGAGAAGCCTTTGGGTGTCGATCGTCACGCATGCGGTGTACAACGGCATGTTCGCGTTGACGCTCGCGTGGTCGTACTTCAGGCACGAGCCGGAGTCGATGCAGACGCTGGCGTCGTTCCGACAGTCGCTCGGCCCGGGCGTCCTCACCTTCGTGCTGGGCGCGTTTCTCCTGTGGCTCTATCTCGATCTCTATTGGCGCGAGCGTACGCTGGGCGCTGTCATCGCTGGGCCGGTGCCGTACGATGTCATCGAGGAGGAGGCGCGAAACCCGGCATGATTCACAAGGCGGCATGCTCGTTTGCCAATGCGCGGACGCCGTGATAACGTAGCGGCGAGGGACGCAATGGCCGGCAGCGCCGGATAACGAGTGCCGCGCACGCGCGCCGTGGAGAAGCTCGTGCAGACGACACCTGGCAGCCGCATCGGATCCTACGAGATCGTCGAACCGCTCGGCGCTGGGGCGATGGGCAATGTCTATCGCGCGACGGACCATCGGCTCGGACGCGACGTCGCCTTGAAGGCTTTGCCGGATTCGCTCGCGCACGACGACGATGCGCTCGCGCGATTCGAGCGTGAAGCGCGGTTGCTCGCCGCGCTCAACCACCCGAACATCGCCGCCATCTACGGCATCGAGGAAAGCGGAACGGAACGCTTTCTCGTGCTGGAGCTCGTGCCCGGAGAGACGCTCGAGCAGGTGCTGAGACATGGAGCCGTGCCCGTCGCGCGCGCTCTCCGCATCGCCATCCAGGTCGCGGCGGCGCTGGAGGCCGCGCACGACGCCGAGATCATCCATCGCGATCTCAAACCGTCGAACGTCAAGATTACGCCGGACAGCCGCGTGAAGCTGCTCGATTTCGGAATCGCGAAGTACTCCGCACCGCAGGGCGGAATCGATGCATTGTCGGCGGATCTGTCGCTCACGCGCACCGGAACCATGGTGGGGACGCCGCAGTACATGAGCCCGGAGCAGGTGTTCGGCGAGACTGTGGACCGCCGCACCGACGTCTGGGCGTTTGGCTGCCTCCTGTTCGAGCTGCTCACCGGGCGAGTTGCGTTTCCCGGGCACTCCATCATCGAGATCGCGGACGCTGTGCGGAGACGCGATCCGGAGTGGTCGGCGTTGCCCGGCGACACGCCGGCGGGCTTGCAACGGCTGGTGGCGCGCTGCCTGCGGAAGGACCCGCACGAGCGGCTGCACCACATGGGTGATGCGCGCGTCGAGCTCGAGGAGATCGCGTCGGAGCACGTCCCGGCGACGCGTCGCCCGTCGCGAACCTTCGTCATTGCGGCCGCCGCGGCGTTTGTCGCGGCACTTGCGGCGTCGGGCGTCCCCATGTTGCGCCGCACGTTGTTTCCACCACCGTCGGCCGGCCCGATCCAGTTCACCCAGCTCACGTCGGCGGAGGGCGTCGAGCAATTTCCCGCATGGTCGCCGGACGGCAAGTCCATCGTCTTTGCGGGCGACGTCGGCGGCATTCGCAAGCTCTTCATCAAGCAGATCGGCTCGAGCGACCAGGAGCGCCTCACGACGGGCGACCAGGATGATCTGCAACCGGCGTGGTCACCGGATGGCCGCCGAATCCTGTTCGTGCGCGCGCGTGAGACACATCGCCGCCTCGAGCCCGGCGACGTCTTTGGCAACTACGAGTCGGATTACGCGGACGTCTGGTCCATCGACCTTCAAACCCGACGCGAGAGCCGCTTCGCGCAGAGCGCCTACTATCCGTCGTTCTCGCCGAACGGCCGAACCGTTGCCGTCGACGCGTCGTGGGCCGGCCCTCGCCGCATCTGGACGGTGGACGAGCGCGGCTTCAACCCGCAGCAGGTGACGTCCGATTCCTCCGAGGCCGTGACCCACGTGTTGCCCCGATGGTCGCCGGAGGGGACGCGGATCGTGTACCAGCGCGTGGAGCGGACGAAATTCGACATCGCGCTGGTGGACGTACGCCGCCGTCAATCGGTGGCGGTGACCAACGACAATTATCGGAAGATCAACCCGGTCTGGGCGGGCGATGGGCGCGCGATCTATTTCTCATCCGATCGCGGCGGCGGGATGAACCTGTGGCGTGTGGAAATCGATGGTGAGAATAAAGTCGGGGGACCGCCGCGCCAGTTGACGAGCGGCGCCGGACAGGATGTGCAGATTGCGGTATCGCCGGATGGGAAGCGGCTCGCGTATTCGACCCTTCGACAGAACGCCGACCTCTGGCGCCTGCCGCTCACGCCCGAAGGAGCTGCCGCAGGCCAACCGGAGCAGGTCATCGCCACGACTCGCGAGGACAGCCGCGGCGCATGGTCGCCCGACGGGAAACACATCGCCTTCAATTCCGATCGTGCCGGTGACATGAACCTGTGGATCCATTCACTCGAGGACCACACGACCCGTCAGATCACGCGCGGTGCGGGCGGCGACTTTCAACCGAGTTGGTCGCCCGGACGGCGCGAAGCTCGCCTTCTTCTCCTCAAGAGCGGGCAAGACGGATATCTGGACTGTGGATCTTCCCACCGGCGCCCTCACGCGGCTCACGCACAGCCGCTCCCTCGACATCAATCCGTTCTTCTCACCCGACGGCAAGCAGATCGTGTTCGAGTCGGACGCGTCCGGACGACTGGAGCTCTGGCTCATGGACGCGGACGGTGCGCGCCTGCATCAGCTCACGGACATCGGCGTTTCGGGGCATTTCATCCGCTGGTTGAAGGACGGGAACATCTACTTCCGTAGCCCGGCGCGGAACGCCGTCATGCGCATCACGGCGGCCGGCGGCGAACCGCAGGCGGTCTCACCGGAGGGAGGCTCACACATCTCGTTCTCTCCCGACGGCTCGAAGTACATCGACGTCAAGGGACACAAGGTGCTGTGGCTCTATTCCTTCGGCGCCGCGCCGCGGAAGCTGTTCGAGTTTCCCGATCCGGAAGTCCGCATCGACTATCCGGTATGGTCGCCTGACGGCAAATGGCTCCTGTTCGACCGCTTCAGGCCGGAAGGCGGCGACGTGTGGATGGCCGAGGGTATTCGGTGACGTCGATGACGTCACCGTGCGCGACACTCCGTTCCACCTCGACTTCGTAATCTTCGGTCTTGCGCACCGCCCGTAACACGGTGTTCCCGGCTACCACCGCGCCGACGATGATGTAGATGTAGAAGGTGTAGAAGCGCCACCAGATGAGCGCCGCGCCGAAGATCCGTGCCGGAATCGCGCCGCCGAGCGCAGCGCGGAACGCGACTTCCACCGCGCCGCCGCCACCGGGCGCCGGTACGACGGCGGCGCCATACAAGAATCCCAGCGGCCAGAGTGCAAGCGGCGCGAGCGGCGCGCTGGGCACGCTGGTGAGCACGAGCGCCGGCAACACGAGTAGTCGGATCCCGACGTGCACGAAGGACGCGAGGAACGCGGCAACGGCGGGCGTCTTGTTCACGTGCTCGACCGAATCGATGGTCGTTCGCAGCTTGCGCAGCGCACGCTGGATGGTTCGCCAGCGGCCGGCGTGCAGACGAAGTCGCAGTGCCCACCGCGGCGGCGGCCCGCCGGCGTTCCGTCGCGAAAGAAAGATCGCCATGGCGCCGATGCCGATGACGATTGCCGCGTACAGGCCGACGATGGTCGCGAGCGTGACGATGACGGCGCCCGCATGCCGAAACACGATGGCCACCGCAATCACCACGGCGGCGAGAGACAACACTTCGCCGAACAGTTCGGCGTAGATGATGACCAGAACGCTGGACGAAGGCAGCCCCGACTCCGACAGCACGAAGAATCGGGCCGGCTCCGCGCCGGTGCGCGCCGGCGTGATGGCGGCGGCAAAGTCGCCGGCGAGGCTGGTGCGAATCGCCGTCGGGAGGGCAAGCCGCAAGCCCGCGGCGCGGGCACTCCAGCGAAGTTTGAGCGCGCGCGCCAACACCTCCACAGCCACGGCCAGCAGCGCGAACAGATGCGCACGCGGCGGGAGTGCCAGGGTCATGCCCTGCTGCCACCAACCCGCGATCATGTAGATGGAAACTCCGATCGTCGCCGCGAAGGAGAGCGCGGTGAGCAACCATCGTGTCGGAGTCATGCTGGCTGTACGCTGCGCGTCACGGCTTCGCTGGGCGACGAGCCCACGGCGCGCGCATACAGCTCGAACCAGGGTGCAATAGGACGATCGCCCCGACTCCACCGCGCGAGCCGTCCGCCGACGGTCTTGACCACTCGCTCCTCGAGCGCGGCCCAGCGACGTGTCCATTGGTCGGCGACCGGCACGAGCACGTCACCCACCACGCGCACGACCTCGAAGCCGAGCCGCTCTACCAGACGTGCCGCCGAGCGCGGAGTGAAGCCGATTCGATAGGGAAAGCCGAGGAGATTGTTCTGCGCCAACCACGCGCGTGCCATGCGGGCGGCCGGCGTGTCGAGCAGAGGACGTACGGCTGCGTAGCACGCGCCATTCGGCGCGCGGAGGGCGAGTAGGCCACCGGGTTTCAAGCGGGCCCGCGCGGCACGCAGCGCCGACGTCGGGTCCGCGAGCTGATCGATGCAATTCCAGATCGCCACTGCATCCACGCGCCGATCCGCGTCGAATGTCTCGATCGTGCCGTCGTGGACCTCGAAGCCGAGCGATCGCGAAAATTCATTGGTGCATCGATTCACGTCGATTCCCGCAAAGGACCACCCTTGTTCGCGCGCGGACGCGAGAAATGCGCCGACGTAGCTGCCCACCTCGAGACCCGAGCCACTCCCCCTCGCGATGCGTGTAAGACGCATGGCCTGGGCGCGACAAGCCTCCCGCTGGGATGCGTGCAACGATTGCATCACTTCGCGTGTGAGCGTGTCGTGCGCGTAGAGCGCTTCCAGCTCACGCGCGCGCTCGACGGGATTGCGATAGACGAGCCCACAGGAGATGCAGCGCACGACACGGAGTGGCGGCCGCTGCGAAAAGGCGACGCGATCCAGCAAGTGCGCGGGTGGCGTGTCCGGCTCGAGCCGACTGTCGTGATACGCCCACAGCTCCTCGATCTCGCGACGAACCTCTTCTGCAGACGCGAGCTCGCGTGCGTCCGCGCTGCCGCAGACGATACATCGGGCGAGCTCATATGCCGTGGACATGTGCGCGACTCAGGCATGGAACAGGCCCGACTCGCCGGGCTTCGTAAGTCCACGACGGCGGCGTACCGCCTCATCGATCACCGCGCGCAGGCGGGCCGCGAAGACCGGCTCCGCAAATGACTCCGCATGAGCTCGCAGCGCGCGTGGGTCCCACTCGCGGGCCGACACGGCATCCAGTGCCTGCGCGAGGGCCGTTGCGTCCGGCGCACGAAAAAACACACCGGTCTCGCCGTCGCGTACCGTATCGAGGGCGCCTCCGCTCGCGAAAGCGACAACCGGACGGCCGGCCGCGTTCGCTTCCAACGGCGTGAGGCCGAAGTCCTCGGTGCCAGGGAGAATGAATGCGCGGCAATGCGCAAAGAGATCCGCGACCTCCCGGTCAGACAGCCGGCCCGCAAAGCGTACGGTTGGTCCAGCGATGCGCTCGAGCGATGGCCGTGCCGGTCCGTCGCCAACGATCACGAGCGAGAGACCGCGCCTCGTGCACGCCTCGACGGCGAGGTCGATGCGCTTGTATGCGTTGAGGCGCGAGACGACGAGGTAATAATCCCCGGCTCGATCCTCCGGCTGAAATCGATCGACGTCGACAGGAGGAAAGACGATGTCGCAGTCGCGTCCATACGATGTACGGATGCGGCGGGCTACTTCGGTGGAGATGGCGACGAACCGATCCACGCGCCGTGCCGTGTGAACGTCCCACCACCGCAACGGTCCGGCGAGTGCACGCGATGCCAGTCGCGCGAACGGGCCAAGCTCCGAGCGCGCCAGATAGCCGTCCAGGCTCCACGCCCAGCGCATCGGCGTATAGCAGTAGCACACGTGCACGGCGCCTCTCGGAACGGAGACACCCTTGGCCCACGCGGAGCTGCTGCTCAGCACGAGATCGTATCCGCGCAGGTCGAACGAACGGACGGCGACGGGATACAGCGGCAGATACTTCTTGAAGTGCTGGCGCCATCCTGGAAGACGCTGCATCCACGACACGCGCACGTCCGCGTCAGCGAGCGGAGCACCAACGGCGGCGGGATCGAACAGCGTCACGAAGATCGGCGCGTCCGGAAACATCCGATGCAGAACGGCAACGACTCGTTCTGCGCCTCCGGCCTGATTCAGGTAATCGTGGACGATCGCGACCTTCACCGGCGGGCGTGCTCCAGAACGTCGGAGACGTTCGCCATGACACCGGTGATCATCGCATCACGTGTAAAGCGCTCGCGCACGTGGCTGGAGCCCGAGCTCGCAAGGGAAACGGCAAGCTTCGGCTCTCTGCGTAAACGCATTATTGCCGAGGCCAGGGCCGCGCTGTTGCCAGGCTGCACGAGCAGCGCCGTCTGCATGTGCTGCACCACCTCGCGCACGCCGCCGGCGTCGCTCGCGACCAGTGGCTTCCGCGCAATCAACGCCTCCACGAGAACGCGGCCGAACGGCTCCGGCAGGGTGGACGTGTGCGCAATGAGGTCGCACGCCGACATGAGCGCGGGAATGTCGTCCCTGGCGCCGAGGAGATGGACGCGTCCCGCAAGCGTTGGCTGTGCGGCGCGGTGCCGCAGCTCCTTCTCGTATTCGGCCTCGCCGCTGAACAACGCTCCGCCCACGATCAGGGCATGGACATCGGGAAGCGTCTCGAGGGCGTCGAGCAGCACACGCTGACCCTTCCATGGATGCAGGCGGCTGAAGCTGCCGACGACGAATGCATCGTCAGGGATGCCGAGTGCCCGGCGAACAGTGAGGCGGGCTGTCGGGTCCACGCGATCGAACGCGGCGGGATCGATGCCGTTGTGCACGACGCGGACGAGATCGCGTCGTCCGCCGGCGGCAACGAAGGCGTCGGCGGTTGCGTGTGAATTGGCGATGATCCGCGACACTCGCGCGTTCGCCGTCAACGTCATGAGCCGCAGATTCGATGCGCTGAAATGCGATCGATCCAGAATGTCGCGGAGATGCCAGATGACGGGACGACGTGCCAGCGCGGCGGCGGTGGCGCCGATCAGGAAGGCCTTTGGCGAATTCGTGTACACCAGCGCCGCCTTCTTCGCTCGTCGCGCAACGTGGGTCGCAAGAACGACTGTGCCGACGATCGCCGTCGGCGACGGCAGGCGCGTCCCCTTCTTCACGCCACGCAATGCCGCGCCGGAGGGAATGGCCACGACGCTCACTCCGTGCTCGAGGAGCTTCGTTTCGAACGGCCCGTGTTCGAACAGTACGACCTCGCAGCGATCCCGAAACGCGACGGCAATGTCGAGCAACGACAGCTCGGCGCCCCCCAGCACCCCGGCGTGGTCCACGAACAGAATGCGCGCCGCACCACTCACGCGACCACCTGTTCGTACACATGGCGCACCTGTGTCGCGATGACGGGCCAGTCGAACTGCGTGCGTGCATACTCCGCGCATGCCCGTGCATCCGGCACGGTCACTTCGCCCAGCAGCGCGCGCGCGAGCGTGTCACCGATTGCGGAAGCAGTCGCGGAGGTCGTGATGAGCTGGGGAGCGAAAGGCTCGACGATTTCGCGGAGGCCGTCCACCGGTGTCACCACGCATGCCGTTCCGGCCGCGAGAGATTCAACCGTGATGAGGCCGAATCCTTCCAGCGCGATCGTCGGTACGACCGAGAGATTCGCCGCGCGGTACGCCTGTGGAAGGTGGGCGTCGGGCACGAATCCGAGCAACCTTACGGTGTCGCCAAGTTGCCGTTCTGCAATGCGCGCCTCCAGCTCGCCACGAATGGACCCGGAGCCCGCGATGCACACGAGCACGTCCGGCACACGCGAGCGCAGCTCCACGGCGGAGTCGATGAGCAGCTCCAGACCAACACGTCTCACTAAACGGCGCACGCAGAGAACGATGGGCCTGTCGGTCGGCCAGCCGAGCGTGGCGCGCGCTTGCTCGCGGGAATCGGTGATGGCAAAACGCGCCGCCTCGACGCCGCCAGGTATGACGTGGATCCGCTCGCGCGGGAAACCGAGATCCATGGCGAGAATCTCGGCAAAGGCGGAGGAGAGCACGATGGCGGCATCCGCTGCATGATATACGCGGCGTTCAATCATCTCCTTCATCCATGCCGTGACGCGTGGTGCGCCCTCCAGCCGGGACTCCTGCCCCCACGGCCCCTGGAAGTGCACGACGAATGGACGCCTTCGCGCAAAGTCGAGTACGGGAAGCGCGTGTTGCGCAAAATGAGACACGATGAGCGCGTGCTCGTCGTGTGCTTGCAGCCAGGGCATGGCTGCGCGACGCAATGCGCGCAGTCTGTGTGGAAGCCGGTCACCCGGCCGGGCGAAGGCACGCGCCAGGCCGCGAGAGATCCGCTCCACGTCAGGCGACCCGCTCACCAGACCTTCCGACTTCACACCCTGTTGGTCCAGCTCCGCGAGGAGATGCGCGTACACCCGATTGAGGCCGCCGGGCCGCTCGCTGAACCACTCCATGCCGATCTGCAGCGTCTCGAGCGTCATCGGGCGTTCGACCCCAGCAGATCGTCCAACGTATTCTCCGGGCGCAGGGAGCCGTCGAGTGCCATTCGTGCCCAGACCTCGAGCACCAACAGAGTCCAGATCTGATTGCCCCAGTCGCGCGTCCCATCGGCGTGCTCGCGCAGCAGGCGACGAACCAGATCCGGCTCCAACCATCCGCGATCGAGAAATTGCGGCGTGTCGAGGAGCGCGGACACATACGGGGCGAGATCAGTGCGAAGCCAGAGCGAGGCCGGAATGACGAACCCGCGCTTTCCACGATGCAATGCTTCGCGCGGCACGTAACGCTCGGCCACACGCTTGAGGAGATGCTTCGTGCGGAACTGCCGGAGCTTCAGCGACGCTGGCAAGGTGGCGGAGTACTCGATGATCTCGCGAGCGAGAAATGGCGAACGAGTCTCGAGGCCATGCGCCATGGAGGAAACGTCCGCCTTCGCCAGCAATTGATCCGGCAGATAGGTGGTAAGGTCGCCGTACAGTGCGCGGTCGGCATCATCCGCCGCAACAGCGCGGTCCCACGCCTCGGCGTACAGGGAGTCCGGATGCCAGTCCGCAACGAGCTGCCTGAGTGGCGCTGCGTACCCGCCGCGCAGGGAGCGAAAGCCGCGGTCGTACACGAATGCGTCGCGCCCGCTCGTCGCGCCGTCGCGCGTGAGCAGCGCGAGGCGCCGGAGGAGCCCGCCTTTCGCTCGCGTGCCGGGCTCCTCCGCGAAGAGACGCGCGAGCCCACGTCGAAGCGCGGCGGGAAGCATGGCGCGATAGGGCTCCGCGGCTCGCGCAATCATCGGCCGCGCATATCCGCCAAACGCTTCGTCGGCGCCGTCGCCTACGAGGGCCACCGTCATGAACCGTCGTGCCGCGGCGGCCAGATAGTAGTTGGGGATGATCGAGACGTCGGCGAGCGGCTGGCCGTAATGCCAGACGATTGCCGGAAGATCGCGCACGACGGAAGGCGCCAGAATCTCCTCATGCAGGCGAACGCCATACCGAGACGCCACGAGTCGCGCGTAGGGACGCTCGTCCGCCACCGGTCCTTCATAACCGAGCGTCACGGCGTCGATGGAGCCGCCGGCCTCCTGACTGGCCAGCGCCGTGATGAGGCTCGAGTCAACCCCGCCTGACAACAACGTGCCGGTCGGCACGTCGCTGCGCAGCCGACGGCGCACCGCGGTCCGCGTCATCGCATCGATGGCGTCCAGCGCTTCGCGCTCGCCGACACGAGCCTTGGGCACGAAGCGAACGTCCCAGTATCGATCGATCCGAAGCGCACCGGTCGTCGCGTCGTATTGCAGGGCGTGCGCGGGCCGCAACTGCGAGATGCCGTCGAAGATGGAGAAGGGCGCGGGCACCGCCTGGTACGTGAGATAGGCGTCCAGTGCATGCGCGTCCACACGCGGCGGCGACCCGGCGAGCGTCGTCATTGCCGTGAGCGTGGAGGCAAAGGCAAACCCGTCAGCGACGCGGCCGTGAAAGAACGGCTTCTCGCCCATGCGGTCGCGCGCCGCGAACAATCGACGCGTTTCGGAGTCCCAGAGCGCGAACGCGAACATGCCGTCCAGGCGGTCGAGCAGCGCCGGCCATCCCCACACGCGAAATCCGTTGAGAATGACCTCGGTGTCACCGGTCGAATGGAAGGGGATCGCGCCCAACAGCTCCTCACGGAGCTCGAGATAGTTGTAGATCTCGCCATTGTAGACGAGCGCATAGCGCTCGTCGCCGGAAAGCATCGGCATGTGTCCGGCCTGCGAGAGGTCGAGCACCGCGAGCCGCCTCGAGCCAAGACACGCCGTATCGTCCACGTAGAGCCCGGCATCGTCGGGGCCACGGTGGCGCATTTGCTCGCGCGCGGCTTCCACGCGCCCCGACATTGCGCGCGCTCCCGCGCCCACGTAACCGACGACGCCGCACATCGCTCAGGAACCTCCCGCCGGCGCGCGCAACGCCAGCGCGTCGCGATACACCGAGAGATAGGCACGCGCTACCGCGGACCACGAATACTCCCGTGCACGCTCGAGGCCCGCCGCCACCAGCCGCTCCCGCGCCGGCGCATCGTCGATGAGACGAAGCACAGTGTCCGCAAAGGCGTCGTCGTTTACGAGCATGCCGTAACGTCCCTTGTCGAGCAGCTCGCTCGCGCCGGTATTCGGTGACGCCACGACGGCGGTGCCGCTGGACATCGCCTCGAGATACGGAATGCCAAACCCCTCATACGTGCTCGGCAGCACGAACACCCACGCTTCGCGATACGCGCGCGCGAGCTCGACGTCGCTCGGAAAGCGCTCGTACCGCACGCGAGGATGCGGCGGCGGCTCCTTGTCTGAGATGAAGCGCAGCACGACATCGGGATGTCGTGGCGCGATGCGCGACACGAAGGTCTCGTACATCCAGCGGCCGCGCTTGCGGCCCTCCCATGTGCCCACATACAGCAACTCGGGCACCGCGCTCTTCGGGCCAGGCGTGAAGAGCGTGCTGTCCACGCCATTGCCGATGACGCGGCGGAGACCATGCAGCTCCGCGGCGTCGGTGCCCACCGCGACGCTCACCGTCGCGAGCCGCGCGGCCAGTTTCTCGAGTGGAAAGAGCGCGTACTGAACGAGGCGCCGCGGCCAGCGCGTCGCCCTCTGTGCTTCGCGTAAGGCCGACCCGTGGAGTGTTCGCACGGTCGCGCGGGGGCGGCGGATCACGAACCAGTCGTCGCCATGATAGTGCACGACGTCCGCGCCACTCAGACGGATGACGTTGAGCAGCGCGGGAAGGACCACAAGCCGGCCAAAGCGGGAATCGCGCAACCACCACGATCGCGGAAACAGGTGGCGATGCACGTATCGCGCATCGGCTGGTGCAGGGGTGAGACTCGCCACCGTCACCGGCACGCCAATATCCACGAGCGCGTTCGAGAGCCGATGCACCGCGATCTCCACACCTCCTGGCTTTCGTCCGCTCTCGGGAAGCGTCGTGTGGAGGATCAGCACCCGTGGAACGGTCTGCTCGGCGCGCCCTTCCAGGATAGCAGAACGGACGTTGCGGAGCCGTGCCACGCCGCGCTCGAGCGCGAACTCATCCCGATAGAGACGCCGGCCCTCTTCGCCGAGCGCGGCTGCGCGCGCCGGATCGGCAAGCAGTGCGGATACGGCCGCGGATAGCGTGTCGGAATCGTCGGAATCGGCGAGAAGCACCGTGCTCCGGCGCGTCCACACTTCATCGGCAATCGGACCCCGATTTCCGATCACCGGGACGCCGAGTGCCAGGCCCGCCATGAGCGAGCCACGTCGCGCGCTGATGCCGTCGTCATACGGTTGCACCAGCACGTCGCAGGCGGCGACGTGCGCGCTCACATCCGCGGCTTCGAGACCGCCCGTGGCGTGAATGCGTGACATGAGATCCTGACGACGCCTTGCCAGCGTCGCACGCATTGTTTCGCTGTTGCGTCCGACGAAGAGCGCGATACGATCGGTGTCCTCGTCCAACACGCGTTCAAAGGCTGGTGACAACACGCGCAAATGATAGCGGCCGAACGTGCCAAAGTGTCCAACGATGCGCTCCATTCCGCGCGGGCGCAGGTCCTTTCGGATGTCGTCCACCCGATCGCCGTCCGCGACGTCGGGCACATTGCTCGGCACCGGTACCCACAGCATCTGACGCACGCGGCGTTTCCACGGCCCGCCGAATCGCGACAGCCGATACTGCCATTCCGAAATCGCGACGTACGCGCGGTTCGCGGCTCGCGCCGTGAGCCAGTTCATGACGAGATGTACGAGCGCGGCAACGTTACGGCGCCAGCGTTGCCGCCACGTGAACTCGAATCCCACTTCGTGAAAGTAGATGTCGAGGCCGCGCGACCGCTCGCGGAAGAGGAGGAACGCGAAAGGCACGTTCATCATCCGCCACCCGAATCCGGTGGGGACGTATTGCACGAGCACGCGAACGTCGGCCGGCTGCTCACGGATGACGCGACGCAACACGCGCAACGCGTCGAGCCCGAAGTGCGACGGCAAGTGGTGCACCGTGACGCCCGGCACCTCTGGCGTCGGTCCTGATGCTGGTGGCGCCCATACGTCCACCACGTCGCCAGCCTCCGCGAATGCGCGCGCGAGCAGACGGGTATGATCGCTGACGCCGCCGAGCATCGGCGGGTATTCGCAGGTGATGATGCACCACTTCTGCGGTGCAGGCATTCCGCTCGAGCGCTCGGCGAGCGACGACGTCACCGCGGCATCCGGGCCGTCGCCTGTGCCCAGCTGTTCCATTGGCGCCATCGCAACGCGATCGCGAGCAGCTCGAACGGCACCGACGCGAGCGCGGTGAGTGAATCGATCGACTTTCGGGAGTGCACGACCACCGACACGCGTGCCCGAAATTGGTTCTGGAGATACCACGGCAGCCCGCGAACGGGCGGGTGGATGAACATGTAAAGGACACCCGCCTGGTGAATGCGCGCCAGGCGCATGCCCCACGCGAGACGCCTCGGCGGATGATCCACGGATGCCGACGCGACGAACTCGATCTGATGCCCCGCCGCCAGAATGCGATCGCGCATGTCCGTGTCTTCCATGTGCGGCAGCGGAAACCGCTCGTCGAAGCCGCGCACGTCGTCGAACGCGTCGCGCCTGATGGCGAAGTTGCACGACCACAGGACGCCGCCGTGGAGATTGATGGGCGAGGTCTCACGCGGCGACGGGTCGCGTTCGCGGCACGTGATGCGCCCCTCGTACGTGCTGACGTCGGAACGTATCGCGCCGTCATACGCCGCCAGCAGATCGAGCTCGGGGAGACAGTCGTCGTCGATGAAGACGAGATATTCGCCATGCGCGCGCGCAGCGCCGTTGTTGCGGTTCGATGCCGGGCCGCGCCGCGGCCCAGCGATCCAGTGCGCCCACGGAAAATGCGTCGCGACGAAGTCTCGCGCAGTCTGTGTTGGGCTGTCATCGGTGACGATGACCTCGTACAGCTCTCCTGCGAACGTTTGCGCGCCTGGAGCGAGACGCTCGAGGCAGAGTGCAAGCAGCTCGTTCCGGTCGCGCGTGGGCACGATGATGCTGAATCGCGGAGCGCTCATGTCGCTGCACGAAGTGGAAGCGACGCCGCCCAGTGGAGCATCGTCGAATACTCGTTCATCAGCGCCGGCCATCCGAATCGCGCTTTCGCGGACGCATGGCGTTGTCGTCGCTCATCCTCGGTGATGGGCTTTTGCAACGTCACGCTGACCAGGCGAGCGAGCTCTCCCTCCACGCGAAGATCCGCGAGAGCTCCAAAGCCATCGAGCAGGTATCGTGTGACCGGAAAGTCGTGTGCGATCACGGGCAGGCCATGCGCGAGCGCCTCGACGTACGCGAGCCCGAACCCCTCGCGGAGGGACGCGAGCGCGAATGCATCCGCCGCGCGGTAGTACGCATCCATCTCGTGCGGCGCCAGCGTGCGGATCAGCACGTTCTCGGCGCCAAGGAGATCGTTGGCAAGCGCGCGAATCGTGACTGATTCGGCGTTCTCCGCGCCCAGGAGCACAAGAAATGGCCGCGGTGCGGGCAGGCGTGCAATCTCGCGGATGAGGACGTCCATTCGCTTGATGGCGACGTCGAGCAGGCCGGCCGACAGAACCACCATGCGGTCGGCGGGCAGACCGAGTGTCCTTCGCGCATCGCCGATAATGCGCGTCGGCACGTCCTCCGGAACGTTCACACCATGCGGAAGTACCACCTGCCGCGACGTGTCTTCGCCGCGCTCCTGCGCCTCGGCCAGACCGGCCGGCGTCAACTGTTGCACGGCGTCTGCACGAGTGAACGGTTTCGTCGTGAGGCCGCCGTTGTAGTAGAGCAGGCGATAGCGTTGCCCGCTGAGGCGGCGCCAGTGCCAGCACAGGTTGCCGAGGTTCAGGTCGGCGAAGTACACCACGTCCGGCGCACCGCGAATGAGATGGGGCAGGAAGGACAGGAAGAAGGTGAGCTGCTCGGAGAAGTAGGAGTCCCGCCGATGGAATGCCGCCAACCATCGCGCCGCGCGCGAATCACGCGGCAGGTTCGCGAGCACGTGTACGGGAAGCTCGCTCACTGGCCCGCCCGCAAAGACCCTGATCTCGAGCGTCGGATCGTGCCGAAGCGCCCCCGCGCACTCCAGCGTGAACGTCTCGAATCCGCGACGCTGCCGCCCCAGCCCCGTGCACGGAAAGAAGACGCGCACGGGCCGCTCGGGCAAAACCGCCGGTAGGCCGGAAAGAGACGGCACGCGGGAGTGATCGTCTATCTGGTGAACGTCGGAAGGGGCATCTTCCGCGCGACTGCCAAATCTACGACCCGGCTCGCGGCCCCGCCTCCACTCGACGCCCCACCAGAACGTGAAAGTCGCCCTCATCACGCTGAATGACTCGACCGACGTGCATCAGTGGTCGGGGCTCAACTACTTCATCGCGCGCGCCCTCGAGCGCGCCGGCGCGACGCTGCACCGGATCGGCCCGCTCGACACGCGCTGGACGATGGCCATGCGCATTCGCCAGCGATGGTACGACGCGACGAAGCGCACCTACCATCAGGTCATGGAGCCGCAGTCACTCGCGGCCATCGGCGCTGCCGCCCGCGCGCAGATTCCGGCCGACGCGGACGCCGTCCTCGGTGTGACGTCGCTCATCGCCGCGGCAGTGGGCCCACTGGATCTCCCGTTCGCGAGCTGGGACGACGCCACCAGCGCGGCCATGTCGGAGTACTATCCCGACTTTGAGCGGCTCGCACCCGTGAGCCGGCAGCACAACATCGAAGTGGGACGCCGCGCGGTGGAGGCCGTGTCGCTCGCCATCTATTCGTCCGACTGGGCCGCCAACTCCGCGCGGGCGGCGTATGGCCTTCCGGAGAGTCGCGTGGCCGTCGTGCCCTTCGGCGCGAACCTCGAAGAGCTGCCGTCGCAGGGCGACGTCGAGGCCGCCATCGCCGCGCGCCCAGACAATGTTTGCCGTCTGCTCTGGGTCGGCGTGGAATGGCATCGGAAGGGCGGCCCGCTCACCATCGAGATCGCGCGGGGGCTTCGGGACGCCGGCGTGAACGTCGAGCTCACGCTCGTGGGGTGCAAGCCGGAGCTCGAGGGGCCTCCGGAGGACTGGATGCGGATCGAGGGATTCGTGAGCAAGAAGACGGCTGCGGGGCGTGTGCGCTTGGCCGAGCTATTTCTGCGCTCGCATTTCTTCGTCATGCCATCGAAGGCGGAGGCGTACGGCCTGGTGTACGTCGAAGCGGCGACGTACGGCGTTCCGGCTGTGGCGATTCACACGGGTGGCGTTCCCACCATTATCCGCGACGACCTCACGGGCATCCTCGGTACTCCCGACTCCGATGCCTCGCAGTACGTCGGCCGTATACTGAGCCTGCTGCACGACCCAGACCGGTACACCAACATGGCCCTCGCCGCACGCAAGCGCGCGACGGATCGCCTCAACTGGGATACGGCTGGTCGAGACGTGCTTGCGCGCCTCGACCAGCTCTCTCGATGATCATTCACTATCCGTCGGTTCAGCAGGTTCCGTGGACCACGCTCAACGGCGGCATTATGGAGTCTTAAAATAGAGTGGGGTTGTGTAGTTCGAGCAGCCACTGCTGTTGCACGCTGCTACATCCCAGCGATATGGTCGCCCGGCGGTGAGAGTAACCGTATGTTGGGCGGACTGTACCGTAGTACTTACCACGAGAGCGTTCGTGCTCATGTCACGCACGCCGACTCCATAGGATGTTGCACCCGCGACGGCGTTCCATTTGAGAGTTACCGTGCGGCTACTGAGTGTTGGGCCAGGAGATGATAGGCTGCCAGGGGCCGTATTGGCCGGAATGGCGGGTGCTCCTGGTGTTTGAAAGTAGAGTAGCGATGAATACAGCGAGCATCCACTGGCATTGCATGCTGCGACGTTCCAACGATATGGCAAGCCGGCGGTAAGGTTGACGCTGAACGACAAGTTCGACGTTGTGATGTCAACGTCAAGCCGGCCAGAACTCATGTTACGTATTGCAAAGCTGTAGTAAATAGCACCGGTGGTGGCATTCCAGCTCGCAGTTACCTGCGTTGAGCTCGTGACTGGTCCCGGGCTGGTGAGTGACCCCAGCGATGTTCCTGTCGGTGTGTTTGGTTTGGCTACCGCCTGTACCGCGAAGCTGGTGCTTCGCAAAGAGTTACCTGCTGCCGATGTGAGATACAGCTGGTAACTCCCAGCTCCCAACTGTACGCTCGACAAATTCAGCGAAGAACTATTCAGAACAGCTACTCCAGCGGAGGGGTGCAAATAGCACGTTGTCGATCCAGAGATGCAGAAATACACCTGCAATCCTGAGACATTTAAGCCCGTGCCTGTGACCTGGCCTCCAAAGGGAATTCCTTCAGTCGGCGTGCTGAACCAGTTGAAAGACTGGATGGATGGTGCGCTAACAGTGGGAACGGTGACCGTTGCGCTAGCAGATGGCTGGGAGTATCCAGCGCTATTGAACGACTTGACCCGATACGAATAGGTCGTCCCATGTGTTACAGATTGATCGAGGAAGAGAGCGATGTCTTGAAGTGTCGTTCCTACAACGGCGTACGCTCCGCTGCCGGTGGCTCGCTCAATCTGAAACCCAGACTCGTTGCTTGAATTGTCGTTCCAGGCTACAGCCACGTAGCTGGCGTTGGCCGATGCGGCGACTCCTGACGGTGCCGCGGGAGCGCTAATGGTTGGCCCGAAATTGGCCACCAAGGCACGGCTCGCCGTTGCCGTAAACGTGTACGATGCATTTGGCGATACCGAGGTGGCGCCTTCGGTCCAGCCGGTGAATTGATAATTACTCGCCGGTGTTGCAGAGACTGTTACAGAACTGCCCTGCTGAACGGTTCCAGGACTTGTGGTCGAGCCCCCGTTACTTGGGTTTGCACTCGTTGATATCGTTACGGTGGAAGCTGTGTTAAAGGCTGCCGTTATCGTAAGCGGCTGTGAGAGCGTGAGCGAGCACCCTCCTGCTCCAGAACAGCCTCCACTCCAACCACCAAACGTGCTTCCTATTGCAGGCGTCGCGGCAAGTGTGATTGTCGTACCGATTGCAAACGATGCAGCGCACGATCCAGATGCCGTTCCGTCTGTTGCGAAGCTACACGCGATCCCTGCTGGCGTTGAACTAACGGTACCGGCACCGTTTCCGCTTCGCGCAGAGGTCAGAACGGCCTGGCCACTAGTCACATTCAAATCGACAATCACACTTTGTGGGGAGCCTGCGGTTCCCGCTGAGCCGCTGATTACGACCGTCGCACGATATGCGCCTGTGGGAAGGCTTGTCGGGGTAACGGCTAGAGCAAGCGCTGCCGGCGCACTCGTTTGACTTAATGACGCCGTCAACCAGCCGCTTTGCTGTCCCGCTTGGTAGGATGTCGCAGCACTCAACCCGCTCAGCGCGCCACTCCCTGCATTGGAAATTTGGATCGTTTGGGCACTGGGAGTACTTGCACCTATGGTATGAGCGAATGTGGCTGACGTGCTGCTTAGTGCGAGCCGAGCGCCGCTTGCTTGGCCGACCGTCAACGTGATCGAGATAAGTGCGGGTGAATTCTGTACGCCGGACGTAGAGGACAAGACGGGAACGGAAGCTGTATAGGTTCCGGCAGGGAGGGTAGTCGTCGCGTAAGTCACCGATATGGTAGTAGGCGCCGTTGTGCTTGTTAATGCCGCACTAAACCATCCAGCCTGTTGGTTTTGCCCGTAGGTAATCGTTCCAATGCTTAGACCAGAGAGTGTTCCTGATCCTCCATTCGTGACATTTACGACTTGAAGTGGTGCAGACTGGCCTGTAGTGATGCTAGAGCTCAATGCGGCTTGGCCCAGAACCAATTTTGGTGTACCTTCGGATACGGATATCGTCAGCTGATGAGCCTTTGTCGTTCCGCCACCGCCCTTGTAGCTGTTTACCGCCGCCGTGATGGTAGCTGAGCCCCCGGTGATCGCTGTGAGCGTTCCTTGTGCGCCGTTGAGCGTTACCACGCCCGGCGGGCTAACCGACCACGAAATGGCCCGCGGCGTTACCGCGCGCCCTTGGTAGTCAAGCAGATTGGCACTGAGAGTCGCTGTCTCGCCGATGGACAAATTCGACTTCGACACATGCGCCTGCACAGTTGATACTGGCATAACATCCAGCCGCAGGCTGCTCAATTTCTTGACGACTTTCGGGAGTGGATCAAAGGGCGTCGGATTTCCCTGGTCGACGAAATCGTCGGTGAGAAGAGCGTGATCGAAGCCTAGGGACGATGACACCGAGAGGAGACCACCATTGTTGCTGCTCTCCGTTGGCACAATCGCATCTCCTCCCGATTGTGCGCCGAGCCGCTTCAGCGTACACGGCATCGTCACAGAGAAAGCATGCGCGACAATTGGCGGCGACCGAAACGATGTGCGTACGTCTCCGGTGATAGCCGTAATCCGCGACGAAAGGCTCTGGATCGCCGAGGGTGTTAACGACTTGAAGAATATGCTGGACGGTGCGAGATCGTCTGACCCATCACTTGTCGCCTTCGCCCAGTCGTAAACAGCCGCAAGTGCAGCAAGATTCTTCTCGCTTTCCGAGTAGTACGAATCTTCAAATACACAGTTGTGTGCCGCGGTCACGCTGACACTGATATTGTTGGCGAGGACGCTACCGTTCCAAGGCGTGCCGAGCGTAATAAGGTGCTGAACGTGTTCGGCAGGATCCGTGTTCATGTAGGAGGCCGCCACCAGGCCGCCCATGCTGTGCGCAATCATGATCACGTCACGACCGGATAGTTGTGCCTGAATGGCGCGTGCAAGATCTGCTGCCGACTGCTTAATGTGCTGAAAGCTCGGATAGCGGAACGTGTAGACGTCATAGTCAACCGACGTCGGCGGCAATCCGCCAAGCACATAGCGCCATGTTGAGCTTGCCGGATCGTATGACTCGACTGCTGCGCAGTCATGTTGTGTCATTTGCCATCCGTGAATCAGTACGACGGCGATGCGCTGGGGCGATACGTCAGAACGTGTGCTTTGAAGCTTTGACGATCCTGTCGAGGAGCATGTCGTTGGGGTCGACTGAATGCTGGCACTTATCCCCAGACTGGTACCACCGATTGTAGCGGATGAAAGCAGAGAGACCGGTACAGTGACGGTGGTACGTACTAAGCCGGCAGCAGGTACATCGGCCACGGTTTCAGACGGAAAGACAGCGATAGTTCGTCCAGCCGCGTCGTTGAGCGCAACGTCTACCCTCCCAAGGGCGCTCATTGTTGTGGCCGACCCCGACTTGACGATTTCCAAAGCAATACTGCCCGATCCGAGCGTTCGAGATGAGAAGGCACGCAAACCCGACACTGAATTGTTCGGTGATACAGAAACTGTCAGCAGCGAGTCTCCATCCAGACGCATGGACGTGCCGACGGACGCCCCAATCGCCGTTCCAGATGGGAGTGCGCCTGGAGCAACCCGAACTGTCGACCCAAAGCCGACGTGAAGTACTGTGGTATCTGTGGCCTTGACGACGGTCGAATCGCGATTAGGAAACAGGATGCGGACTGTACCCCGACCAACCACGTTGGCTGTCGATGCAAGGATTTGCGTTACACCACCCCGCTTGCCTTTCACTACTCCGCCGGCATCAACGTCGGCAATCGAGGTGTCCGCCACAATCCAATGAATCGAGGCTCCTGCAATTGAATGGCCGTTACTCCCCAGAGCAGTCGCGGCAATCCTTAGGGTTGTCCCTATCGCCAAAGTCGCGGTATCTGGAACTAGTTGGAGTTTCGAAACACCCGAGTCGACACCGGTGGTGGGCTCAGTGGCGCGACGAGACCCTTCGCACGCAACGATGGCGGAAATAGAAGTAATGCTTCCGTAGAGCCATTGTGTGCTTCGTCGCATGGATACCGTCTCACTGAGGTGCCGCGTTAACAATACCGCGCCTTAGAAGTTGTGCAAGCCTAATCGACTGTCTAGTGACACTCCGAAGTATGGCGGTGAAGGGGCATTTCGGACGGCCCAGGCAAGGTTAGGGAGGAATGGCGCCTGACGCCGCGACAGAGAAGCAGCTGCGGCCGTCGATGTGCAGCACTCGGGACGTGATGCAGGAGTCGGTCAAGGATCGCTGTCGTGAGGATCGCATCATGGGCAAAGACCGCCGGCCGTCCGGCATTGGGGAACTGACAACGGGCCGGCAGCCGGACCCACTCCTCAACTGCCGCCAGTCGGAGGAGCATTCTTGATATCGTAGACTGGCGACCGGCAGGGTTCTACGAGCACCTGCCCCTCGGCATAGGTGATCGTTGTTTCGATCAGAGGCGCACCAGGAGGAAAAGTCATCAGTGGCCTCATGGCTTGAAACTGAACGCGATAGTCATGCGGACCGGCCGGCACGTCGTAGAAGTATTGAATCTGGCCTACTTGAACGGATATCGATCTGGAACGGCCAGCAATGTCCAAGTAGACCGTGACGGGGGTTCTCTCAAACTTGTTCGCAAAGCCGTAATGGCCCGTGTTGTTGATTGCGCACTTTGTTGACGGCTGCGGACTTCTTGTGGTCGCGTCTTGCGGAATCGGGCGAACGGTCGGTGCACTTGAAATGGCTGACAGCATTTGCAAGAGCGCCGTCTGGCCCTCCTCCAAGCGGCCGATTCGGAGCGCATGGTCCGCCTGCACTGCCTTCAGCTCCTCGATTGCACTGGCAGTTCGACTCTTGATACTATAGGCTTCCAGATCCGAAGGCGCCCGACGCACCAGTGCGCCGAGGTCAGATTGCAATCCTTCGAGCATTGCCGCTTGACGCAGCAGGATTTGGCGGTTGGCTGAGTTAGTCTTGGCTTGGGCTACCAGCTGGTCGCGTAGCCCGATCAGCGTATCTCTTAGCCCCGCACCGTCGCCCAGCATGCGGTCCACGCCCTTACTTGCCTCGTAAGCTCCCAGAAACTCGGCGATCACCTTGGCGGCTCGGCCCACATATGGTGCTGATCGGACGAGGAGCTGCGCCTGTTGCGCCTCTGCTCTAATGCCGGGAATGACTACCAATGCGCCGTACATAGCCAACCACACCATGCGGGCTCGCGACTTGTGACTACTCGTGAGCGGTCGGCAACCAATCGAGAAGTCCATCGAGCTTACCTGTGCAATACGGCTATTAGTCATTTATGAGCGAGTCGGTTCACCCGGTGCGGTATGCGCGGCCCGGTAACCGCCGCGAGCTTTCGGTGGTATTGTTGGCAGACAATCGCCGCGCCCTGAAATCTCCTCGGCGCAAAATGGGCGGGCTTTCACGATATCCACGTTCGGCGTAAAGATGCCGTATCGCGCGACCTGCGCAAGCCAAGACGAGGAGGAACGAGTCCAAGGCGGCGGCGCCCCTACGGGAAAGGGCGCTTCGTAGAGATGTCTGTTGCCGCACAACGCCCAAGTTCACCCGCGGGCGATCACCGGAACGGTGAGCGACCCAATGTGAAGTGCGACCGTCAGGTGGCGAGCGATACCAATGGTGCCGCTCAGCGCCCGTTGGTGCAACGCACCTTAGGCTGACAACAAGCAACTATGTCCGCCACCGCGGCCTGGGAACACGACCACGTAATGTTCGAGGATCGATAGCGACGCCACCAGCTGTTAGGAGTGGAGGTTGGTTCGTTACGACGGTCATGCCGATCCTGTGACGCAAAAACCCGCCCGGCCTGTCGGCCTGCGAAACAACGGCTTCGGACGGGTCACCTCTGGAACATCTCGTAACCCACTTGCCGAGGAACGTACCCATAGACACGAGACGACATTCGTTTGTGAGATGCACAAGAGCGGCGATTGTGAGCTCATCGGCCGACGCCGCATCTATCGCGTACATGCGCTCGCGCGTCTGGACAAGAACGATACTCTCGTCGCTGATCTTAACCATAAGATCCAGTTGCCTGCGCAGGCGACGTGCTTCGGTTTTCGGAAGCGTCAAAGACTTGACGGGCCGATCTTGAGGTAGTCGCTTCGCTTGAAAGAGAACGGCCTTTCGTACCTCCTCTTCGCCGTTACGAATACTTACCACAATGCTCCCGTCAGCTCCCGTCAAAATGCGATCGAGGCGAGCTGCCAACCCTCCTCAGCTTCAGCGTTCGTTAGCGTGCAGGGCGAGATGTTCGCCATTGAAATGGCGGTGGATTTATCCCCACGTACCATAGCCGAGGGACCGGCCCGTCGTTATTCAAAATCTTCACCTACTCAGTCCACCATGTCCGGTTCGAAATCCCAGGTAGAGCACCATTCGACTCGCCCACGTCGGAGAAAGAAGTGGCTGCGGCAGCCAACTGTCCTCCAGACGGATGGGAATAGGGTGACCGTTCCGTCTCGATGATCACGGATCCGCCAGCGCGGACGGGAGTCGTCATGAAGACTCATGTGCAAGGCCTCGCCACAGCCGCAGGGACAGAGTAGCGCCACGCTCCAAAGGTACTGTTTCTCTCCTAGGACGTACACAGTGGCTGGCATCAACCGCTCCGGGATTTCTTCAACAAAGACAGTCCCCCATGGCTGTTCTTCGAGACGTCTGACGCGCCGCCATCGCGATCCAAGTGATCGGCATAGGGCCCAGGCGCGAGACCAAGTCGATCTCGACGCGACCGTTCGCACCTTCATGCCTCACTACCTTCCGAGAGCTCCGGCATGTTCAACAGGGGGCGTAGGTCACCTCGTCCAACGTGGCGCGCCACCACGAGACACGGTTCGTCTTCACGAGCTGCAATGATCCGCGCTTGGGTTAGGCTGATCCCATAACTCGCGAACTCAGCGTTTCCGTCATCGCGGTATGGGTGAAGTCGCGCAAGAAGCTCATTAACGGCGAGGCTCGCGTAAAACATGTTGACACTGATGACCGCCGGTCGCTCTTCTTGAACGCCGGTGATGTACTTTTCTCGAAGTAACGCCGCGTACCGCTCCGGGCTCTCTCGCCGAAGCGCGGCGGCCTGAATATCGGAAGCGGTGTAAACGCCGCGACTCAGGAGACTCGACCCGCCTGGCTGAAGGTAGTGAACTGTGCCGCAGAGTTGCTCGACTCCGCCCTGACCATCGGCTATCAGACGAACTCCAACATCGATATAGGGCAAGCAATAAAACGTGGCCAGCCTATTCAGTAGATCGCGGCCGTCAACCGAGTCCATGCAGCCGAACACGACGTCACATTTCGCCACGCGCCGGACGACGCCGGGTAACGAGAGAGTCGCAACGATGGGCTCGACGACTGTCCCGAGGCCCATCGCCTTGATCGCTCGGGCCATGACCTCGACCTTCGCGACCTCGGCGAGCGCGTCGGCCATCGTCGCATTGTTGATCCTATTGAGGTTTTTCTCTTCGACGTGATCCGGGTCTACGAGCACCAGCCGGCGGATTCCTAGGCGCGCGAGCATTTCGACGAGCGGGCTGCCAGTGCCAGAGCAGCCTATCACCGCAACCGACAGCTCGCCAAGCATGGTGGTGGTGCCCCGGCCGAAGGCCTGCGCCGTACGCCGCGCGAACTCAGGATGAGACGCGCTCTCTGTATCGGCGGACATGACGATGGCGCTGTATTTCCACAGCAGTATGTCATCGCCGGTTACCGACACGCTCTCAATCGGGGAGAAGGCACCGGCAGGGTCGACCAAACGGGCGAAGATCTGACCGTCGGGCAGCATCACGGCGCTCGCGTAGGCGTGATCGCGGCCGAGCCAGGCCGCCACTGACTCCGACAACTCGGCGTCCGCCAAATCGTCAGTCCTGGAGAAGCGGCGAAAGTCTTCAGGATGGCTGTGGATCTTGAGCAGCGACAGGTTGCGCGACTCGGCCTCCGCAAGAATCGCTGGCAGCACATCGGTACGCCAGGTCACTCGATCTGCTGTTCGCACGATGCAATCGCCGTACGGTACCGGGTGCAACTTGTGGACTGACAACGCGTGCTCATGCAGCGTCCCGCAGAGCGCGAACGCCACAGCTTCGTTGCCGTCGCCCGGAAATAGATGGTGGCGAATGGAACCATGCTGCGCCCCAGTCATACGCAGAGAGCGGTAGGAGTGCATGGTCGCTACCTCCGGAATTCACGAGCGAACCACTCTTCGACGAGCGCCAAGTGTGCGGCGATGTCGTCCACACCGGGTCGCCACGGGTTTTCGTTCGTGCGATGTCGAGACCACCGTTGATACAACCGTCCCTCGATCATCATCCCCGTGAGCGCGCCGATCGCACGACCGTCGGCACGTGCCATCGGCGGGTTAACGTAGACCATGTCCAGTGGAGCGGTCGGGTACCCGCCGACAATGTGAAGCGCGACGGTCACGTCTCGGTGGTTATATCCGGACGGCAGACGGAAGCCGTGAACGAGCAACCAGCGCTCTCCCTGCGAAAGGACTGTCTCCCAGGGCAGTCCGCGAGCATCGAGATGGAGCACGTCCTCTTCCGGCAGCAAGAACTCACGCCGTGGCCGCGGCGCGGCCGACGCGGTCAACGGTCCCCCCGGTCGAACCGATGGGCTTGAGCTACCGAGCCCTCGGTCTGATCGAGAGGCAGCGTCATGAACCGCTCGACGCCGGGCGTGGTCAGGTCGACCACCTGAGTCAGCTCTATCTTGACGGTCTTGCCGCCAGCGAGCTTTTGGTCGAGCCGAAAGCGCTCGGGCGGCTGCTTCCCTGCAAGGCGGAGAATCTCGCGCCCGGTGACCGTCTCGGTCGGGACCAGGATCAGCTGCTTGTCGACCCGAATCCGGTACTGCTTACCCTTTGGCGGCGTGCGTCCTGCCTTGGCGTAGGCTTCGACGTCGATGATGTCCTCGTTTCCTTCGATCTGGCTCATTTCTCGGCACCTCTAGTGGAATGGCGGAAGGCGACGGCGCGTCACCTGTCCTCGAGAACCCTTTCCACTAGCCGTTACATCACGACCCGGCATCGCGGCGTTTCGCGGAAACCCGCTTAAATCCATGATGCCGTAACGTTTCGTCGAACTATTCGCCCTGAGCGTTGGTATTGGCCGTAACGCCTCACGGAACCCTCTGCTTCGTGACCTGACCTGCCTGTAACGCGCTGACGAACATTCCGGTCCCGAGCCGAGCACCGTTGTAACGTGTCGCCGAACACTTTGGCCACGAGCCGATCATCCCGGGTAACGACCTTCCGAGCGAGTCGACGGGGGACTCGAGCGGGCGTCTGTAACAGGCGCCGGAACAATAAAAGAGGGGACCCGGCCGACTTGGTGTCCAGCATGTCCCGGAAGGTTGTAACGGGGCACCGAACACCTTGGTGAGAGACCTATGGGCCGTGCCTCCAAGCGTTGAAAGGGATCCCCCAAGAAGTTTCGGTGGTCGCGCCTGTAACGGGGGCCCGAAAGGTTTCGTGAACGGCTAGAACGACTGTCTCAAAAAGCGAGTAAACATGAATGTCAATTAAGTCACCACCCCCTGAACTTCTGGATGCGGTCGAACGGGGCGACCGCCCGGCAACGACCCGACTCGTCGACGAGTACATCACCATCGCTCAGCTGGTAGGGTTGCATTTCCGGCGGCTGTCCCGCGAAGACTGCGAGGAGATTGCCGTTGACGCGATGCTCGACGTCATCGCGAGCTTGCCGAAGTACGATCGGTCGAGGCCATTCGGTCCGTGGCTTCTGACGATCGTTCGTCGCCGTGGGCTCGATTTCCTGGAGAAGCACAAGGGCGAATGGACCAAGGGCGAGCGAGGTCAAGTCTCGACCCAGATATCCTTTGAGGACGCCAGCAGGGACGATGCACCTCGCCAGCTGAAAAGAGACCTCGAGAGCGCGACTGCCCGCGAGTTGACCGGCGATGGCATCACAGCCTCAGAAACCGCCGAACCAGCGGCCATCAGCTCAACGCTGGCCGCGATGATCGACAAGCTCCAAACCTGGATGACCACTCTGACAGACCGCGAGCGTGCTCTGTTGGATCACTACACCTACGGTGCCTCTTGGGAAGAGGTTGTCGCAGAGCTCACGAAGCTCGGAGCTCCCGTTTCGATAAGCACAGCGCGAGTTCAAGGACACCGACTCATTAAAAGGGCCCAGCAGGAGCTGGGACTTCAAATCGAGGACTAGATGATGAACGAGGGCGACAACACTGAACGGACCATCCTCGGCTTGCTGCGGCTCATTGGCTGGCAGTCAGGTCGCGACCGAGAGCTGACTGACCAGGAGGCTGAAGTGATTCTCGACGTCGCAGCTACTCAACCGGTATCTGACGATGATCGCGCGCGACTTCGTGAGCGAGTCCTGAACCGGAGATTCGGCACGACGCCGCTGAGGGAGGCGTCCGAGTCGGGAGCGGAGACGAGCGAGCAGGCCGAGGAAAGGCCGATCTCGCTCGTGACCCTACTCAAGGATAGAACAGGAGAGCGGAAACCAAAGGTGCTCGCCGACGAGCTCGGGGTCACATTGCCGTTTCTGGTGCTCGTGTCGGAGCACAGTGACCTGCTGACTCCGGGCGCACGGTCGGAGATGGCGAAGCGCGTAAAGCGGGCTCGAGGCATCGATACAGCGGAGACGATGCGCGCACTGGAGGGTGGACCGGCGGCGGTGCAGAAGGCGGCGTCACGGAACGTCGAGTATGGCGCGCACAAATTGACCTACGAGGATCTGGTGAAGCAGTCAGGGCTGGAGGAGAGAGAGAAGAAGTTCTGGCTGTCGCTCAAATGAGATCGCTTGCAAGGGCGCGGGCGGAGGCGCGGGCCGCGCGCTTACAGGTCGACGCGGTCCTGCTCGATGACGGAGCCACCGCGGAGCTGGCGCCCGGTACGATTCTGCTTGCCAAGCTCGTCAAGTATTTCGAGGAGACACTCGAGGTCACGCTGGTACCGCTTGGCCGAGATGTGATGCAAGGGGACGCCGCCGCGCTCAACACGGATGGCTTCCTGAAGTATTTCGAAGGGCTGAAAGCCACAGAGCTGCTGGAGACGTTCGCGCACGAGCTCGGCCACAAGCTGATGCATCGACGGTTGAGCGACCCCGCGGTGCCGGTGGACCCGCTTTACACGTCTATCTACGGCGACGCCGGAGCGATCGCGTTGACACGATACAGCAAGCGGATGCGGGAAGAAGCGGAAGCGAATGCGTTTGCCCAGGAGTTCGTGTGTCCGAGCGATGTCGTGTTCGCTGCGTGGCAGGAGAACGACGCGGCAACCACCGAGTCGCTGGCCGCCCAACACGGCGTGACGGAGCAGATCGTGCGCGTGCAGCTTGCGAACGCGCTGCACGAGCTGGCCGTGGGGCGAAAGGAGGCACCGTCAAAGCGCGCTGTTACTTATACGGAGGACCAGGACAGGGCGGCGCAGCACATGGGCACGCCCGCGCTGGTAGACGCAGGTCCGGGAACGGGCAAGACGTCCACATTAATCCGGCGGCTCGAGTACCTGATGGACCAGGGTGCGGACCCTAGCCAGATGTTAGTGCTGACCTTTAGCAACGAGGCAGCGCTGGAACTGCAAGAGCGGGTCGCGGCGCGATTCAAGGACAATGTCGCCGACGCCATGACAATCTCCACCTTCCATGGCTTCGGGATGGAGCTGCTCCACGTCCATGGCGGTAGCGTGGGCGGAGCCGGAGGATACGAGCCGGGATTCGGACTCATGGAAGACGACGGTCAGGTGGAGCTGGTGACGGAGCTGATCGGCCGAGTGCCCTGCCCAAATCTCAAACCAATGTCGGATCCGCCGGACACGGCGCTGGCGGTGGTCGAGCACATAAACCACTGCAAGCATCGCCTTCGTTCGGTCGACAGTCTGGACGAGGCGATCCGCCAGTGGCATGTGCCTCCGACGCAGGCCGTACCCGACGTGAAGGGGGCGAGCAAAGAGGTGAAGGCCGACGCGAAGCGGATCAAAAAGGAGAACGAGGAGCGCGACAAGAACGAAGAGAGGCGCAATGCCTCGTTGGACCTGCTCGCGCTATACCGCGAGTACGAACGGGCGAAGCAGGAACGGCAGCGCGTGGATTTCGCGGACCTAATCCTCCTCCCCTTGCAGCTACTGGAGCAGCACGAGGAAATCCGCGCGATCTACAGGAAGAAGTATCCCTGGGTACTTGTGGACGAATTCCAGGACGTGACGCGAGCGACATCGCGGCTGTTGCGGGCGATCTGCGGCAAGGCGAATCCGCCCTGGGTGGTCGGCGATGCGCGCCAGGCGATCTACCAGTTTCTCGGGGCTGATGCGGACAACGTACGGGCGATGGAGCGGGACTTCCCGGAGGTCACGCGGTATTCACTGAAAGACAACTACCGGTCGGCAGAACCGATCGTCGAAGCGGCCAACGACCTCGCGAGGCTACTTGGAAGCGATGACGTCAGCTGGCGGGCCGCCTCTGACGAGCGACCCCTCGGAGAGCATCCCGTCGTGATTGCAGAGGCGGCGTCAGACTTGGGGGAAGCGCGCGGCGTCGTGGAGCAGGTGAAGAACTGGATCGGACGCGACCGCGTAACGCCAGGGGACATCGCAGTGCTGGCGCGACGTCACGTCGACGTGCGAAACATCGTGATGGCGCTGACGGAGGAACGAATCATCGCGCAGGCGGCCGGTATGATGACGGCTGAGGGCGCGGCAGGAGACATGTCGGTGGTGCTGACGCTGGCCGACCGCCCGGCGCCGTCGCTCCCGCGGCTAGCGTTTGCACTGGGCGAGGCGGAGCACGCTGAGACGATCAACGCGACGGTGGAGTTTCTCCTGAAACGGGCGCGTAAGACCAAGGCTGAAGCACACGACAACGGCTCCGGCGCAGAGGCAGCAGCGGAAGAGGACGGAGCTGACGATCCGAAGGTAAGCCGCGACCTGGTGGAGGAGATCGATGCGGCTCTTGAGGCAGCCCACGGCGAGTTGCATTCGGGCGACGGCTTCGTGGCGTTGACGACGTTCCTTTTCAACTCGAGCCACTATCTGCGGCGGCTGCTGGCAGCGAAGGCGACGGCCGAACGGCAGATGTCGCTCGTGGAAATCGTGAGCACGCTGACGCTGGCGGCCACGTATCGATCGACGCACAAGGGCGTGAAGCCCATGTGGGCGCGCCGGGGGTTTGCGGAGCGCCTGCGGGTACGCCTCACCCGCTATGTGCCGATCCCGATCATCCCGCGCCCGAGGAGCGATACTGTGCGGGTGATGACCTGTCACGCCGCTAAAGGGCTCGAGTTCCCTTGCGTCGTGGTCGCAAGCCAGACGTACACAAAGTTTCCGGGAGCGTATCGCTGGTTGCCTGGTGTGTTCAGGCAGGCTGCGGCGGAGGATGAGGAACAGCCCGACTCGCTGCTGTTCGTCGGAGTGACGCGCGCCAAGAGGGCGTTGGTCGTGTCGTTCCCGACAAAAGCCGGCGAAGGGCCCAACGCGAGAGACAAGAAGTTGGTACGTCTGCTGGAGCGCTGGCGTACTGCCAGCCGCGCCAGCGAGACGCGAGTACATGTGCACGAAATGGCGTGGGGCCCGGCGGGCGGGAACGCGGTGCAATCAGTAGTGGCGGGGCCTTTGTGGGGGGACGTGAAACCGGTGTGGCTGAAGCCTTCTGTGCTGGACGAGGATCGCTGCCCGCTCGAGACGTACCTGGAGAAATTCCTTGGCCTGACCTTTCCTGAAGGTGAACGAGAGCTGTATCCGCTGGTATTCGGCATACTACGCCGGGTACTTCGCCAGATGGCCGACGCCGCGATGGAAGCGGGTACGCCTATGGACGAGGCTGACGGCCGCGTACTGCTCGATAAGGAGTTTCCGAAAAGCCGGTGGGGCGAGCATCCTCACTACGAATGGTATAACGGGATCGCGCTACGCGCGGTGCTGGGGTTTCGGGACGCGTTCCGCCCGAGGCGCGGCGAGCTGACGCGGCTGGAGCCAGAGATGGAGCTCGATCCATCGGGGCGCGGCGACCCGCCGGTGCGACTCGACCTTATCGCGCTGTACAAAGATGCGTCCGGTCGAACGACGGCCATCATTTTTCGGCCGGACAGCTACGCGAAGATCGCCGAGGACGGCGAGATCAACTGGGGAAAGCTCGACGGCAAACGCGCGTCGCTGGTGTTGGTGTTGGGCGAGGATGCGAACGTACGCATGCAGGTGTACTCAGGAACTGATGGCAGGATCTATGAATACCTGCCGAGCATTCAGGCCGCTTCGTTACCGAAGGAGCTCGATCGGGTGCGCGCCCGCCATGCGGCACTGGCAAACGCAGACTTCGGCACCGACGCGGATCGCTGGAGCTGCGACCAGTGCCGCATGCGTGTGAACTGTCCGCACTGGATCGGCGCGCTGCGGAGAACTGAGGCGTAACGGGCCTGCAACCACGTTCAGTCACTCAGTGGCTGTACGTGAACGCAGAGCAATCACAACGACCCACTCGGCGAGCGGCCAAAAACTGTCTTGAGAATCGATGTCCCGCTGTCGATTCAACCAAACTTTATCGGGGATACCCAGGGCGGGGGGCGGGTCGGCAGATCGCGTGGTCCGTCACGATTTACGTTTCTTGTCGGACTTCACGTACCCCATCGGTTCGGCTGATAAGCGTGAGGTCCGAGGCTTAACAGGTGGCGCCATATCGTGAGCCTGGCGCGAGTGGTGTCGCGCACGCAGAAATTGTCTGTGCGCGAAAGTGTACCGGTCCCGTGGCTTGTAGCGGCATAACGCCGAGTTTCACCTGCAGGCGAATACATAAACTGCGGTGGCGGCGGAGCCGCCGTCGCTTCCGCAGCTCCATTGTCAGGTGCAAACAATGGTTAGCCCGCACCGCGCGACGAATTCCAGGGCGAGGCCCGCAGGATGAACCGCCAGAGGGGCAGGTCCTCGCCGAAATACTGCTCGGTGGGATTCGGATAGGGCGGTGTCGGCAGCGCCGCGGGTCGCAACCGGGCGACCTTGTCCTCGTTGACCGTCAGGTCGTTGAAGCTGGAGCTTGCGAGAGAGCTGAGAGGGGCGACCATCGCGAAAGAAACGGATGGATCAGGAGACTCCGGAACAAACGTGAACTCTATCGCTGAGACGGAGTCGCCCTCCATGGCAGCGATCGGCTCGGAGTCCGGCCAGCGACCGTGCATCATAAATCCCCACGCGATGTCCTTGTCGCGGGCGGCGTTGATCGGGCGACCATTGACCTCCATCTCGACGGCGTCGATGCGCATCATGTGTTCGGATGTCTTTCCCGTCGTCGAGAGCCGACGGCTGGATACGACGAATCTCAGAAGCAGCGGATGCTCCGTGGCGAGCGTTGCATCCCCCAGGAGTCTCATTTCTGACCGTGGGATGGCAAGCACGAACGAGAGTCGGAGTCGTCCGCGATCAAGGTTGGCCAGGAGGTCATCGACTCGGTGCAGTGACCACATTCGCCACGCAGACCAGTAGACGGCTACGTAGGCCGGAAGGCTGCACAGGTCGCCGTAGGCGTGGAGGCGCCGAAGATAATCTTCCTTGAATGTACGTCCGCCTGACGGCGAGCGCGCGTGACAGTTCTTTACCTCGACCAAGATCTGCGTGCCGTCGGCCAGCAAGATCCGATAGTCGGGCACGACGACATCCAGGCCATCGGCAAGGACCACGTCCCCGGCATCCTCGCGCTTGATCATCCGTGCTGCCCCGAGAGACGCAACGACGTAGACGAACATTTCCTCAACGCGGCGGCCATGCAGCCGGATCGGGGCGCGAGCTTGGTCGATGAGCTGCGCGAGCTCCCCGACGGCATCCGAGCTGGTCAGCGCTCCTGAAAGATCGGCTTTGCCCGTACCGCTCGCGTATGCTAGAAGCTCGAACGCAGAGGCAGCGGCTGGTGCAGGGTGGTGTCGTCGGTATCCTTTCACGATGGCAAAAGGTGTGGCGGGCCAACGCCCAAGTTCACCGGCGGGCGATTACCGGAACGGTGATCGACCAATATGAGAGCCAGCGCCAGGTGGCGAGCGCACTTCATGATGCATGCAAGCGCCCGCTGGTGCAACGCACCTCTGAAAGTCAATCGCTCTTAGGCGCAGCGTGGTGCGATGGCTGTTCGCACAGCCACAATGACAACAGTTCCCGTACTCCCGCACGTGCAATATCGGACAGCTCCTTCTCCTGGCTGATCATCGAGAGCGACACGAAGTCGTCTTCAAGCGCCTCTACGTCCGGAGAAGACACGAGCCTGTATTCGAAGGAGGTGGCCCATTCGCGTTACCGGGGGAATGACGCAGTCCTGCTACGCCACCGCACCCATGCGTTGCACCGGGCGCACCTCCGACCGTTGGGAGTGCACATGCTGCTGGAGCCACTGCTCGTAGGTCCAGCCTTCCTTCATCATCCAATAGAGGTAGCAACAGAGCTTGCGCGCGGCGGCCGCTTGTGCCTTCGGCTTGCCCTTCGCCCGCAACAGATGGCGATAGTACGTGCCCACGGGGCCGGGCGCCAGCTTCAGCGTGACGACGATCTCGATCAGGATCCACTTGAGCCAGCGATTGCTCGCCTTGCCCAGGCCGCCGTACGCGGTCTTCTCCCCGGAACTTCGCGTCGTCGGCACGAGCCCCGCATACGCCGCGAGCTCGTAACTCGAGCGAAAGCGGTCAATCGATCCGATTTCGGCCTGGACGAACAACGCGCTGAACACGCCAACCCCCGGCATCGTGGCTAGCTGCTTCACGATCGGGTTGCCTTTGGCGGCGCGCTTCACCTCGCCATCGAGGCCCGCGATCTCACGGGTGATGGCGTCGTGCAGTGTGAGTAACCGCTCGGTCTGCGCGCGGAGCACCGGTGACAGCGGGGCGGTGGCGAGCCACGCCCGCCCACCCTTGCCATAGAGGTCGGCTCCAGGCGCGACGAGGTTCTCCGAGGTGAGATGGCCATGAATCCGATTCTTGAGCCGGGTGCGCTCACGAACGAGAAACGCGCGACCGCGAAGACGTTGGCGACGGCGCCGCGTCTCGACATCGGGAATCCAGATCGCCGGGAAGAGATTCACGCGGAGCAACTCCGCAAGTGTGCGCGCATCGATTGGATCGGTCTTGGCGCGGGCCTGCCAAATCAGCTTGACGTGAAAGGCGTGGGCGATGTGCACCGTATGGCCCTGCTCGGCGAGGCGCGTCGCCAACCACTCCCAGTACAGCGTCGCCTCAAGCCCGACCGTCACGGGACGTGGGGGCGTGTTGAGCCACGCGGTGACGGCTTCGAGCGCTGTCGAGAGCTGTCGGACTTCAGCGATGCTCTCGCCAGCCGCATCGAGCGCGCAGGCAGTGATGTACCGCTTATGGAGATCGAAACCAACGAACGTCATGAGTGCCTCCCGCACAGAGTGCGGTGAAGCTGCGCTCGACGGGCTACGTCAGCGAGATGCTGAGGTCCGTGAATCGCTCGTGACTTTCAATCTCATAGAGTCGCGTTAGATAACGCCTCGCGCGACATACTATCGCTCACGACGTCGAGGACGTTCCACTCTGCCAAATGCAACGGCCTCTACCTTGGAACGAAGCGGATCGCGCAACTCAGGATCGGCATCGCAAAAGCGCTTTGCATCAGCAAAATCGTCTTGCTCGCAGTAGATAAACTGTCTGGCGGAAAATACCTGTAACGAGCGCTGAAATAGAACGTTGTCAAGTGACAATTCGGCAAAGACGGAGCCATCCTGATCTTGAACACCCGTTTCATCTTCGATGAACTTGCGCTCAAATAGCGACAGCTGCAGCACAGACGAAAGCGGAATGGTTGTCTCGGCACCGTAAGTGGCGGGCCCAAGTCCGCGCCCAGGCCGTTCAACATGACCATGGATTGCCACGGGATTGTCCGCCACGTACAGCGGCGAGCCTGTTCTGTTAACGCCAAGAAGCCATACGTGCCCCGCGAACATAGTTGCTAGTTCAGCGATAAATGCAGGCTGAAGGATGTGTTCACCATGAAGCGCAGCCTCCTTGTCTTTGGGAATCTGACTGATGCGATCTATGAGAGATGTGATTGCTGGAACCGCAGGGTCAAAGCCATTCCGAGCCATCGTTTCCGTGGCGAGAACACGTCGCATAAGCTCAACATGCTGGAACATTTGCTCACGCATCGCTGGTGTTCGGAGATACTGAACTGCAATAAAGCGCGACAAGGCATCGCGCTCCGGCGCGCCCACAACTCTGAGAATACCGGAAGCTAAGGCAGCATCGATACTGCGAATCGAATCAACCGCTGGTCCTTCGACTGACTGAAAGACTTGCTCGAAATGCGCGCCTGGGCCTTCCGCGCCGTCGAGTGCCGGAATCGAGAGAAAATGGTTCTGGTGGCCAGTGTCGCGCACGATGGTCGGGAATGAACGGTCCGCAGCTATGTCGTAGCAGTAGATGCGCTCATTCTGGTCGGCGAACTGCCGTAGTAGCAATTGCGGTACGAAGTGCTGCTTCTTTGTGCCGCGCGCCATGGAATGCATCCTGAGTGTCGTGGATAATCGTACTGCCCTATCTAACGCCGGAATTCAGTGGCAGGGAATAGAATATGAGCGCGTGCGGAGCACGCGCCATCCGCAGAGCCCTGTTAACTGCAACGAGTCGTTATGGTGCCGGTGCTATCCACTTCCGAGCGCTCGTTTGAATCGAAGACGATCGGCGAGGTAGCCAAACCCATGGCTGCGGAGTAAGCGCTGTGCCTCCAGTGACTCCAGTTCTGCATCCTCCGGCACTGTGACGAGCGCGCGCATAACGAACTCGGGGACGCCCGGGACGCGACGATAGGCGACCGGCACGAGGCGCGTGGTCAGATCGAAGATGATCGCGAGCACCGCATTGGGTTGATAGTGATATTGCGAGAGAAGCCGATCTTGATGGTCGCGTGCGTCCATTAGGTCGAGCTTGGCCCGCGCTGTGTGCGCTCCAATCGCCCCGGGCACTGATGCCAAAGCCAGAAGAGCGATCCGATCGTCGGAAAGCGGTGGCGCAAGAGTGCCTTCCGCTTGTAGCGCATCTTGACGATTTTCCTCCAGTTGGCTGTAGCTCTGGTACTTGTTGCTTACGTCATCAACAGCATCGCCTGTCCGTGTCGCCAGATCTTCGAGCACGGCGAGAGCTCGCTGCAGGCGCATGAAGCCGGCGACCACGTCGGGTGCCTCTTCGGCGCTTTCCGCGATCAGCCCTTCAACCCAGAGATGAATCGTAGGAGTGGCAATCCGCGTGGTACCATCCCACGGCCGAAGTCCTTTCTCCTTGATTGCCGTCAGCTCCTCATCGATCCTGTTGAGATCCTCGAGTAGTGCCGCAGCCGCCCCGCTTTGTCGCTTCATGCTAGCGCGATCCTGTTTGCGTGCCCGCTAGGATCATTCCCGCATACAGAGATACGAGGGACGTGGCCGCGCCAAAAGTCATTTGAGCGAGAATGGGCGCCCAATTGGTCGAGTCAGACATCGCGTGGCTGCTTAATGGTACAAGGATCTTGCCCGGATGGCCCGAGAGTCAGCGAACTATGTGGCAGCATAACGCGAAGCTCTGCTGCAAGGGCATCAAATAGAACACGGCGGCGCAGCCGCCGCCACCGACACGCCCTTGGCAGCAGCAGCGTCGGGTTATGGCGCGGATGTAGATGGGCACACGGCGCGCTCAGACAGCGCGACGTCGAGTCGACGCGATGGCCGAGTGGTCGGCCCGGCGCACGCGCGTGGGGCACAACCTGAGGAGTATCTCGCGATCTGTTATGACCGGCACGACCGCTCCGGCGAATCGACAGCCGGACCTACGACTACGGGCCAGCGCGACGCGGCACTGTCAGCCGCGAGCCTTCTCGACCCGGCGCACCAAGAGTGCGACCGGCATCACCCGATCGTTGGCATTGTTTCCGCGCAATAACGCTAATTAGGCTGCCAGTTATACGACGTGACGAGCAATTGCCAGCATTCCTTTGCTGCATAATGTGCGCGGCCTGCTCGCCGCGTCCAGCTATCCCCTTCGACCGTCACGCGTTATGCGCCGGGCATTGATGCGGCAGGATGATTATGCAGCGGGGCGACGCTGCATAAGCGGCTGACCGCACCGAAATCGACGCAAGCCGTGTAAACGACACGCCCATCGCCGGAGCATCCGCGCTGCGATACGGCACCGGCCGTACCGCGCCCTCCAACTGCTGGTCGACATCCGAGGGCAGCGCGTTGCGGCGGCTCCCCCACGGCAACCAGAAATTCTCGGGCGGTCAGCGCCTAAACCCCATCAACCGCTGCACCGTACCCAGAAATGCACGCGTGCGGAACATGCTCGGATACTCCCTCACGGCCCGCGCCAACAGCCGCCATCCCCGGCCACGATGCCCTGCCATGAGCGCATCGCGAGACGCCTCGAGCGCGAGATGCCCCTTCCGATCCGCACGGACGGCCCGCGCGTGACGTCCCTCTCGTCCCAGCACCTCCGGCCAATGTCGCCACTCCACCTCGAGTGTCTCACGCATCTGCCGCTCCCGCTGCGTCACTGATTTGCTCGCACCGTGAAAACGGAACCCCGCGACGATCGCCGGCGTCGCCGCGGACGGCACCCCTGCCAACGCACACCGGACGAAGAACTCGTGGTCGAACGCATAGTGCAACGTCTCGTCGAGCTCACCCACGCGCGCGAACACGGACCGCCGAAAGAAATGTCCGGGTTGCGGCGCATACGACGCGAAGAACAGCACCTCTGCCGCACTCCGCTGCGGCACACCAGGATACTCGAGCGCCGGCGCCATCTCACCGAAATACCGCGTTCCCCCCACCAGCCATTCAGCCGCTGGGTGAGCTGTAGCCAACCTCTCCATTTCATCCAACGCGCCCGGCAACAGAACATCATCGCTGTTGAGAAACGCGATGATCTCACCACGCGCACGACGAACTCCCGCATTCCACGCCGCCGCCTGACCATCATCCGGCGCACTCTCCCAATACGCGAGCGACTCATCGTGTGCGCGGAGCACGTCGACGCTGTCATCCGAGCTCCCACCGTCGAGCACGATATGCTCGACGTCATCGCGACGCTGGTCGCGCACGGAGTGGATCGTCTCGATGAGAAACGGAGCCTGATCGAGCGACGACGTGATGATGGTGAAGCGCGGCCAATCGACGCGCGCGCGGCCACCCCGTAGCGCCTCGGCCATCAGGACCAGAGTGCCCGCGCTGGCGCGATACGGGACTGAATCAGCTCGAGCACGGCCTGCACGTACTGCGGCGTGGTCCAGGCACGCGCACGCTCACGGCCGCGGCCGACGAGCTCCTCTCGCACATCCGGCGACTCGCGCAACGTCCGCACCGCATTCGCGTATGCGTACACGTCAAAGGGCGGCACGAGAATGCCGGCGTCCCCAATCTGCTCCTCGGCGCCACGCACGCCGGCAGCAATCACTGGACACCCCAACGCCATGGCCTCGAGCGGCGGCAGATTGTCCGGCCCGAAGAGCGACGGATACAACAACGCCTCGGCGTGCTGATACAACGCGATCAGTCGCTGCCGTTCGACGAAGCCCGGCAGATGCAACCGGTGGGCGACACCGAGCGCCTGGGCTTCGTTCTGCACGTGTTGCAGCGCGCCCTTGTCGTCACCGACGCAGATGAGCTCCGGCGGATCGTCGATGGCGTTCAGCGCCGCGAGAACGCGCACCGCCGTGACGTGATTCTTGTGCGCCCAGAACTGCGCCGGATACAGCAGATACCGGTTCGGCAGATCGGCCGGCCGCGCCGGACGGGGCCGCATCCCCGCCGCCACGGCAAAGGAGGGCGTGGGAAGTGGAATCACGTGCATCGCGCCCGCGGGATCGCCGTAAGCATCGCGGAGCTCACGCGCACCCGTCTGTGTTCCGACGGTAACGATGGATGCCCGGCCGACGAGCTCCGCGCAAAGTCGCTCGCGCTCACGCCATTCGCCCTTCGCGCTCACCTCGGGAAACCACGGCTGCACGCGATGCTGCACGTCCCACATGGTGGCGACGTATGGCATGTCCAACGGTACGAGCGAGCCACCGAGCAGCCACGCGCACTGCGCGCCCGCTTTGCGCAGTGCATCTGTCAGTGCCGCGAATGGCAGGGGCCTCGCACGTCGCCGAACGAGGCGGACCGCGCGACGCAACGCCCGGCGCGGCAACTTTGGCTCGCGCACCTCCTTCACGAGCGTGATGCGCTCAGCGAGGTTCTGCTCCTTCACGAAGGACGCGATGCGCTTCGAGGCGGGATACACCACGAAGCGGTACGCCGAGGGCGTGGTGAGCACGGCGTAGAGCACCTCGTCCTCGAAGGTGGCGCCCCCCGAGCTCGAGCTCGCCCACGACGTACCGACGAGTGCAATGGTCAGCGGTGGCGGCATGACGTGACGATGCTAGCCGACGCTTGCGCTGAATCGCGGCGCATATGCCGCGGCAGGCCAGCCCGGCCAGCGCTCGTATCCAGCGCCCGGCTCCGGCGTCACCTCGAACCGCACCACGGCGTCGAGCTCATCGAGCATGTCGGTCACGGTGGTCAGTGTCAGACCGACAGTATAGAGGCCCGGACGGATTTGCAGGTTCCGGAGACGTACGACGACGGTTCGCCGGTCGCCGGCAGCCAGATCGATCCACGCATCGACGGTGTCGGTCGAGACGCCGAATGCGGGACGTCCACGCTCGTCCATCGCCTCGACGCCGAGGAGCGCGCGATTGACGGCGTCGGTCGCCTGCACGGTGACGGCGACTTCCAGCGTGCAACCGCGCGTGATGCCGTCCAGCGGCGTACCGTCTTCCGCCACCGCGTTCACACGAATGCTCGTGCACCGCGCGGCCGCCGGCTTCGAGCGCGGCAACGGCGTGAGATCCACCTCGTCGGTCGTCGCCGCAATGGCGACGCCGGCCGAGTAGAGACGTGTGATCTCGGATGCCGATGCGTCGGCGATGACGCGGCCTCCACTCAACAGCAGCCCGCGAGTGCACAGGTTGGCGACGGCGGCAAGGTTGTGGCTGACGAACAACACGGTGCGCCCTTCCTTCTGTCGTACCTCCTTCATCTTGCCAAGGCACTTGTCCTGAAAGGCCTGGTCGCCGACGGCGAGCACTTCGTCCACGAGCAAGATGTCGGCGTCGAGGTGCGCCGCCACCGCGAACGCCAGCCGTACCTGCATGCCGCTCGAGAATCGCTTGATGGGGACATCCAGGAAGTCGCTCACGCCGGAGAACTCGACGATCTCGTCGAACCGTGAGCGAATTTCCGCGCGACGCATGCCGATGAAGGCGCCGTTGAGGAACACGTTTTCGCGCCCGGTCAGCTCGGGATGAAAGCCCGTGCCCACCTCGAGCATCGAGCCGATCCTGCCGTAGACGTCCACCGCGCCCGTCGTGGGCGCCGTCACGCCCGCGATGATCTTGAGCAGGGTGGACTTGCCCGCGCCGTTGCGCCCCACGAGGCCGAGGATCTCGCCCTGCTCGATGTCGCAGGTGACGTCCTGCAACGCCCAGAACTGATCCCGCTTTCGCCCCGTGCGCGCACGTCCGACCCAGTCGCTTACGGACTCCGCAAGCGTGGTCGCCTGTCGATTGGCAACGTTGTACGCCTTGCCGATTCCCCGGACGGACAGCGCATGGCCGGCGCGCCTAGATGACGTCCGCATTCAGCCGGTCCTGATAGAGGAAGTAGAGCGTGCCCGCCGCCAGGACCGCGAGACTGACGACTCCCGATACACCCACGGCCTTCCAGTGGACGTCGCCCTTGCCCAGCAGCGCGGCCCGCATGGCGTCCAGCAGCGGAGCCACCGGATTCAGCAGATAGAACCGTCGCAGCCGGTCCGGCACCACGGCCACGCCATACGCCACCGGGCTCGCGTAAAGGAGCAATTGGATGAGAAAGGGAAGGATGTAGGTGACGTCGCGAAAGCGCACCGTCAGCGACGCCGCGAACAATCCCATTCCTAACGCGAGACACTGCAGCAGAAACAACAACAGCGGAACCAGCAGCAGCGACGTCAACGGTGGAAAGCTGCCGCGCACGGCAAGCACCGCTAAGAGGATCACCGCGCCGATCGCGAAGTCGAGCACCGATGCCAGCACGGACGACGCCGGCAGCATGATCCGGGGGAAGTACACCTTCGTCACCAGCGTCGTATTGCCGATCAGCGAGATGCTGCAGCGCTGTAACGTGTTCTGGAACGCCGTCCAGCCAAGAAAGCCGGCGAACACGAAGAGAAAGTACGGATTCCCTTCGCTGGGCAGATGTGCCACGACGCCGAACACGAGCGTGAACACGCCGCTCGCGATGAGGGGAAGCAACACGACCCACGCAATGCCGAGCGCCGTTTGCCGATAGCGCAGCTTGACGTCGCGCAGCGCGAGTGTGAGCCAGAGATCGCGGTAGCGCCACAGCTCGGGCAGGTCGAGCGGCGTCCGCCGCGCATCGGAGCGGATGCGACGCAGAGGAACGAGATGGAGCTCCGATTCGCCCGCTGGTGCGGGTTGCGTCATGCGGCGGTGGGCCGACGCGGCAGCGCGCGCGCGAGCAGCTCACTGTGCCCTGCATAGCGCTGCAACAGGTCCGTGGCGCCGGCGTACGTCCTGCCGGCCGTAGCGAGTCCCACGGCGCTCCAGAAGAAAAATCCCGATACGCTGTTGAAGATGTTCCCGAAGAACGAGGCGAAGATCAGCGCGACGACCACCGACACCGCCGCGCTCGTGACGGGCTCGAATCGCACCCTTCGACTTCGGGCAATGGGCAGAATGATCGCCGCCAGCGCGAGCATGAAGAGCGTCCCGCCGAGCCATCCCATGACGCTGTAGATCTCCAATGGTCCGCTGTCGAGCGCGAATCCCGCCTTGCTGCCTCGCAACAGTTTGCTCGCTCCGCCGAGGTACCCAAGTCCCCATCCGGCGGGATTGGCGGACATGTTCGAGATGGCGAACCGCGTGAACGTGACGCGATTCTTGAAGCTGTAATCCTGCTCGACGTTACGTAGCGTCGCGGCTCGGCGCGTCAGCACCGACATCACTCGGGGCTGCGTGATGACCGGCGCCGCAAGCATCAGCACCGCCAGCAACGCGATCCACTGCCGCGGCAGCGAGCGGAGCGGCTGCCGGAGTTGCATCACGACGGCGCCCAGCAAGAACGCGCCCCAGGCCGACCGGCCTTTCGTGAGCACGAGCGCCACGAGACCCAGCGCAAGCGCCACGAATCGCCACCGCTGCGGCGACGCAAGCCCGATCAGCAGCGCGAAGACGAGCATGACGGAAAACGGGCCGGGGGCATTGAGCGTGCTGAACACACGAATCAGAAACGGCATTGGCGCGCCGACGCTCGCCATCTCGGCACTCACGACCCAGACGCGATCCCACAGCGGCGGATCGATGAACTGCGCGACAGCATACGCCGACGTGAGGAGCAGCCCCCACAACACGTTCGACGTGATGGCCTTCCGCGTGACGGGGAACCGCCGCCACTCCAACGCCAGGTGCATTCCGAACACCAGTGGCGCGATCCACGTGAGCAGGTCGTATGTCGCGGCGGCCACCGACTGCCGAATGAGCCCGATCAGAAACGCGTACGCCAGCGCCGCACCGGCCACGAGAAACGGAACGTATGCGCTGCTCCGAAGCATCCGGAACCGGCGGATCACCGTGAGCACGGCCACGCCGCTGGCGAGCAGCGGCCCGAGAAGCAGAGGGCTCGTCGGATGAAAACCATAGTGGAGGTCGAACACGCGACGAACGAACGGCGTGAGCAACCAGAGCCACCACACGAACGCCAGGTAGCTCGTGCGGCTCCGCACATAGGTCAGCAACCCTACCAGCAGGCAGGCTGCCGGATAGGTGACGGTGAGCAGTCGGCCGCCGACCCCGGCCAGCGAGATGGCGACATACGCCGCGAACACGACGAGCGCCACCATGCTCGCGGCGTCCCTCGGCGCGGCGTCGATCTGGACGGCTGTCGTCTCCGCCGGCGGAAGGTGGTCGGATCCCGCGACCAACCGCTGCCGCGGATCAGTGGGCGGCGCCGCGGTCCTCATCGACGAACAGCCCGACCATGGAGTCGTATCGAAGTGCGCCGCGCGAGCTGCGGCGTCCCGTATGACGAGCGCGCTGCCGCCGGCGTGCGATCACGATGCCATACAGGAGAAAGTTCAGGGCAAGCGCGGAGACGATGCCATGCACGAAGACGTCGAACCACGTGGAGCTCGTCTCGGTTATCGGTGCCTCGGCACTCCTGGCCGTGAGCACCGCGTGTTTCAGATTCACCAGCGACCGCAGGTCGGTCGTGGTCGCCACCTCGAGCAGCTTGGGCAGCCGCTGCTCCACGCCCTTGCTCACCGTGGGATCCGCCGCGCTGAACGTGAACATCACGGCCAGCCAGAAGCCGACCACGATGAGCGTGTTCAGGTAGAGAATACGCACGGACACGAATCTCGGGCGCTGCTGCGCACGCACGCGCGTCCAGGGCGTGTCCAGAAGGAGATACGTCAGCAGCCCCACGCCGAACGTCGCCGCCAGCACCAACGGCGCGAGAAACGCTTCGGCGGCCACGCCCATGAGACCGAACACCCACGCCGGACCCGTGCGCGACACGACCGGCCGTTTCGCGCCGGCGTTCTCGATTGCCCGACCGACTCGCCACGCGAGCGAGTGATGATGTGAACGTCTCGCGAGCATCAAGGCCGCCTGCTAGTTGTAGTACGCGCCATACCGGCCGAAGTCGTAACCGCCGCGGTACCGCGAGTTCCGGCGGAGATCGACGCCATTGAGAATGGCACCGGCCAGGTTCGCTTGCACGTGCTTGAGCTGCAAGACCGCGAATCGAAGGGCCTGGCGCTCAGTCCGATCTGCGCGCGCCACCAGCAGTGTCGCGTCGGCGTGCGCGCCGATCAGCGCCGCATCCGTGAAGAGATTGAGCGGCGGCGTATCGATGAGCACGTAATCGTACTGCTGCCGCAGCCGCTCGAAGAATGGCGCGAGCCGGCCCGCCACCAGCAAGTCGGCGGCATTTGCATTGGGCGCACCGCCCGAGGGCAGCACGTCGAGGTGGCCGGTACCCTCGAGCGCGACGCGGCGGATGCACTCGCCGGGTGTCGCCTGACCGTACAGCAAGTCGAAGAATCCGGGCTGGGCCTCGATGCCGAACAGCGTATGCAGGTTTCCACGGCGCGTCTCGGCGTCGATCAGCAGCACGCGCTTGTTCTGCTGCGCGAGCGTCACCGCCAGATTCGCGGCGCTGGTCGTCTTGCCGTCGCCGGAGAGCGCACTCGTGAGCACAATGACCCGCGGCGGCCGCGCCGGCGTGACGTAGCTCAGGTTCGTGCGCAGCGCGCGATACGCTTCGGCGGCCATGGTCTGCGTTTCCCCTTCACGCGCCTTGCCGGCCGGCAGGCCGAGCGCCGGGAATTCTCCGCTCACCAGCGATCGGTATCGCGCGGATAGCGCTTCCTGGCGCAGGTTCGGGATGATGCCGATCACCGGCGCACCGGTGATGGACGTGACGTCGGACTCGTTGTGCACGGTCGTGTCGAGCCAGTCGCGCAGGAACGCCACGGCGACGCCGACGATGAGTCCCGAGAAGAGCGCCACCGCGAAGATCACCGGACGCGACGTGCCAAGAGAGCCAGTCGGCAGCACGGCGCGATCGAGCACCTCGGCGGTCGAGTCCTGCACCGCCGCGTTGATCTCCGCCTCCTTCAGCCGTCCCTGCACCTGCGTCATGATGTCTTCCACGCCCTTCTGGGCGCGCGTCAGCCGCTGATACTCCACGTCCTGCATCGGCAGCGCCTTCACCGAGCTGCGGAGTTCCGCGATCCGGCGGTCCACGCCGCGGACCTGCTCCGTCGTGCCGTTGATGAAATTCCGCACGGTGCTTTCGATGTCGCGCTTCGTCTGCGCGATCTGATTCTCGATCACCTTGATGTCGGGATCGCTGGGGTTCAGGCGGCGACGAACGGTCGTCAGCTCATCCTCCTGGCGGCGGAGTCGCTCCACGAACTGCGTCGCGGGGCTGTACGTGTTCTGTGCGCGCAGAAATGCGGGGGTCGAGAGGACGCGCTCGAACGCCTGCCGCGTCTCCTCGGGGCCCTTCGTCGACTCGAGCTGCTGGAGCGACGCGACCATCGCGTCGCGGTCGATGATGTACGCCATGCGGATGTCAGACAGATGCTGAAGCTCCGCGGTCTGCTGGGTCTCCGAGTTCTGCACGCTGATGATGTTGTTCGCCTGGAGGAACGCCGTCATGGCGTTCTCGCGCAGGCCCATCTCGCCGGACAGGGTGTCGAGCTGCCGCTTGAGCAATGCAACGCGGCTGCGCGCACCAGCCTTTTCCGCGTCGAGCCGCTTGCGCACGTAACGCTCGGCCAGCGCGTTGGAGATGTCGCGCACGAGGACGGGATCGTTCCCCTCGTAACGCACGGTCAGGATGTTGGCATTCTGATTCGGTTGGGCCACCGTCACGCGCGACCGCACCAGATTGGATGCGTCCTCGAGTGACGTCACGCGCACCAGAGCCGGGCCCGACGTGAGCAGAGAGTCGCGAAGCCGGAACGTGATGCCAGGAAGGGCGATCAGCGCGCTCCCGCGCACGGAGCGGAGCGGCCGGTTCGAGAGGTCGCGTACGGAGACCGAGCCGCCGGCCCCCGGCACGAGCCGGTACGACACCAGCGGAGCAAGACTGTCCACGTGTGCGCTTGCAATCACGGCGCTACGCGGAGTGCGACGCGGCTCGTCGAGCTGCAGCCGCAGGCCCAGCGTGTCGGCGACGTCATTGGCCAGCGAACGGCTGGTCAGCACCTCCATCGCCGTGGCCATGAGGTTCGTGTTGTCGGAGGTCACACCGTAGAACGCGGCGGCGGGGCTGCTTTCGCCGCGCGGGTCGATCCGAATGGACGCCGTCGCCTGATAGACGGGATCCATTCTCCTCACCGCCACTACGCCGGCCCCGAGCGAGAGGAGGACGCATCCGAGTATGAGCCATGCGCTGCGAGCGACCGTCGCCCAGACACGGCGAAGATCGAGATCGGGCGATGAGTCGGTGAGCAGCGGTGCGGGAAGCGCTTCCATGGTCAGAAGAGGTCGGAGACCGGACTACCGGCGTGTGATGAGCAGGATGAGCGTGAGAATGGAGCCGACGAGCTGGACGGACTCGATGGTGGTGCGGACCCCGATGTCGTTACGAACGATGAACGGAGGGTCCATTGCATAGAGCTGATCGGTGGACCGGATGCCGAGGTCCGAGACGCGGTCGCCCGTGGAGATCTCGTGCACGGGCTCGCCCACGCGGAGCAGGAAGGCGCGCAGATCGCCGCCCGGATGATTGGGGCCGCCGGCGCGCGCGATGAGGGAGAGCACCGACGCTGATGGATCCGCGAGCTGGATGCCCGGCAGCTTGACGCCGCCCACCACCGACACCGGACGCAGGAACGTGACTTCGATTCGCGACGAATCCAGGCGCCCCGAATAGCTCTTCAGGATGGCGGATTCCACCGCGCTCGGCGTCATGCCCGTGACCGTCAGACGCCCCACCGTGGGCACGAGCACTTGCCCACGCTCGTTCACGGGGAGATCGCCCGATTGCTCCGGGCTCATCCACACGCGCTGGCGAATTACGTCGCCGGGTTCCACGAGCCACTGCGACGCGCCATGTGTGAGCGGCTGCACCGACGGCGGCACCGGGATCGCGGGAATGCATGCCGCCAACGCCACCGTGGCGAGCAGCGCGACATACCGGACTGCTCCACGAGAAGCCCGCGCGCACTCGTCGCGGCGGGGGAGGTCGAAGGACACGTTGATTGTCAGATCGGGTGGGAACAGTTGCAGAAGACGCAAGCGGCTGGAGGGGTAGGCATCAAAGCGCGCCGCGCATACTCAGGACGGCTGGGATGGTTCGGAGCAACAGGAGGAGATCGCGCCAGACCGTCCAGTCGCTGATATAGGTCTGCTCGAGCTTGATGACGTCGTCGAAGCTGGTGATGGTGTTTCGCCCGCTGACCTGCCACGGACCGGTAATGCCCGGCACGACCTCGAAGCGGACGAAGTGACGCACCTTGTACTTCTCCACTTCTCGCGGCAGCGGGGGGCGAGGTCCCACGAGCGACATCTCGCCGCGCAGCACGTTCCAGAGCTGCGGAAGCTCGTCGAGGCTGCTGCGGCGGAGGAACTGGCCAACCTTCGTGATGCGCGGATCTCCGGCAATCTTGAACAGTTGCGGATCGCTGTACACGTTCGCCATCGCCACTTCCGCCTGTCGTGCCTCGGCGTCCTGCACCATCGTGCGGAGCTTGAGCATCGGGAACGGCTCCCCGCCCAATCCCACGCGCGTCTGCGTGAAGAGTATGGGGCCGGGGGACGTCAGCTTCACGAGCACGGCACACACGGCCATGATCGGGGAAAGGATGATCATCCCGGCCACGGCTCCGGTCACGTCCAGCATCCGTTTCACGACCAGCTGCCATCCCAACAGCGCTGGGCTGCTGAGCAGCGCAATGGGACCTTCGCCTCGACGAATCAGCGTGGGATTGTTCATCTCGCGCAGGGGCCGCCGCCGCAAACCGAACACGCGACATCCGGCGCTCGACCCCGCGATGAGAACCGTCTGGAGTGCGTCGTCGCTCAGCGGTCCGACGAGAATGATCGCGTCCGCCTTGGCCGCATGGACTTCCTCATAGAGCATGTGCCAGCTTTCCTGCTGCTCGCGCGGCCACTCGGGCGCTATCTCATACACCGACGGCGATGGGGCACTGTGATCCACCTGCTCGCGGAGGAAGGTGTTGAGCTGCTGGCGCAAGCCGACGAGCAGGGTCCGCTCCTGGTCCAGCCGGCGGGGGTCGAACGTCTGCATGGCGACGGACGCCGCGCGGCGCTGCAGCACCAGCGCGAGCCACAGCAGCAGGACGACCGCCGTGATCACCGTCACGCGTGGGACGAACTGCGTCGTAAGGAGCTCCGTCCAGCGCGGGAGCACGATGCCGAGCACGATGGCGAGCGCGATACGGTCGCGCTGCTCTCCGTGCTGGCTCTGGGAGTATGCCCGTGTTGCCGTGAGACAGAACAACAGCAGCGTGATGCGGCGGAGCAGTGCCGGCGGGTTCGTTGGGATGAGCCCTTTCACGAACTCCGCGTGCAACGGATCGACGCGCATCGGAATCCGCGCGAGCAGCACGAAGACGACCGCGATGGTCAGCGCGTCGGCGGCGAGAATCGCGAAGGCGAACGCAAGCTCGCGCCAGAATCGGCGGCGTTGTAGCGCGAGGACATGCTGGCGCGCCTCGAGCCGCGAGACGAGCTGCTGCGCCGGAATCGACTGGGAATCGCGCCCGCCGTCGGGAGACGCGGGCGTGGGAGCGTCCGGAGTGCTGGCGCTACGATTCATGCTGATTCCAGCCTCGCCGGTCGGCCTGGATGGGCTGCGTCGCCGCTCCGCCGTGCTTCGAGTCATATGTGGGATGAATCGTGAGCGCAGTCACATGTATTGACCGGACTCAACGGAAAAAATATACTCATCCGGAGACGATTTGACCAGCAGAAGGTCTCATGCGTCAATTACTGGTCGGTAGGCGGTAGATGTTCTGCACTTTGTCCGTCCGGCTCCGACGTCCCTCCACTTTTGCGCTGCGGTGCATGGCCGCAGGGCGCATGCGCTTCGCCTCGTGATCGCTCGGGGTGCAAGCCGATCCGACGGCCTTCACTTCTTCGAATGGCGCAGACCCTGTCCGTTACCGACTTGACACCGCAGCAGAAGTCCGCAGGCAACTGGCCCGGTGAACCGAGTCCGCGCGCGCGGACCGCATTCGAGCCCGGTGCCTTCGAGTTCCTGTTTGAGTCATTGCTCGAGGAAGCTGTCCGCCTCGGTGCCACGGACATTCACGTGCGTGCGGGCGACGTCGTGCAGGCGCGTGTCGACGGCGTACTGGTACCACTCGACACCCCGACGCTCAACACGGCGGACACACGCTCGCTCGCCGCGCGCATCCTCGAATCCAACGGCGCCTCGGAGCGCGTGGAAGACGTCAAGGAGTTCGAGGGCTCGATGAGCGTCCGTGGCGTCGGTCGCTTTCGTGCCAACATCCTGCGGCAGCGCTCCAGCTTCATGGTGGTCATGCGCGTCATCTCCGACGTGCTGCCCACGTTCGAGCAGCTCAACCTGCCGCGCGCCATCGTGCACGCCCCGAAGATCGAGGCGGGACTCATTCTCGTGTGTGGCGCGCCGGAATCGGGCCGTTCCACCACCATCGCGGCCCTCATCAACCACCTGAACACCACCTCGGCGTCGCGGCGCCACTGCGTGCTCGTGGAGCGGCCCATCGAGTATCTCCACAAGAGCCAGCGCTGGAGCATGACGCAGCGCGAGGTGGGCAGCGACACGGAGTCCTTCGAGGACGGCGTGCGATCCGCCATCATGCAGGACGCCGACGCCATCGTCATCGGCGCGATGGAGGAGCACTCCGTGGTGGAAGCCGCCATGCGCGCCGTCGAGGCGGGCCGGCTCGTCATCGGACGCATGCAGGCGCCGGACGCCGGCTCTGCCATCCGGCAGATGCTGCAGCGCATGGAGGGAGAAGATCAGCAGGCGCTGCGGCTGCGTCTCGCCGAAGTGCTGCACTGTGTCGTCGGACAGAAGCTGGTGCCCAGGCTCACCGGCGGACGCCGGGTGCTCGCGACACAGCTCCTGTACATGACACCGTACGTTCGCGAGTCCGTCCTCGACGCGGGCTCGTTCGACAACCTCAACGATGCGCTGCGGAAGGGTCGCGACCAGTACGGCACGCAGACGTTCGACCAATCGTTGGCGGATCTCGTGCTCGCCGGAGAAGTCTCGTTCGAGATGGCCATCAAGCTGGCCGCAAACCCGCTCGACCTCGAGCTCCAGCTTCGAGGCTCGCGGTAACGCACGCGCGCCGCATGGCGGCATACGCGGTGCCCCGCAGCTGACTCGAGCGCGACATGTCGGATACGTCTCAAGCGCCCGTCTCGGAGCTTCTCGCCGACGGCATTCGCTACGAGCGCAACGGTGTCGTGCAGCGCGCACGCGAGTGCTTCGAGGCGGTCACCGAACGCGCTGACTCACACCCCGCGGCGGCGGCCGAAGCGTGGTGGCACCTCGCCAACGTGCATCGCCTCCACTCGAGATGGGAGGACGCGCTCGCCGCCGCGAACCGCGGCGCCGCGCTGGCGCGGGAGCATGGGTGGCGGGACATCGAAGCCAACGCCCTGAACATCGAAGGCGCCGTCTGGTGGGCGCGCGGCGAATCTGGCCAGGCGCGCGCGCTCTTCACGCGCATCCTGGATCTGGCGATGACGCCGGCCACGCGCGCCAAGGCACTCCAGAACCTCGGCAGTCTCGCCGCGGAAGCGCGTGACTTCGACGAAGCGGAGCGCCTCTTCACCGAATCGCGCGACGCATATCGGGGCGCCACCGACCAGCGCGGTGAGGCCGTGTCGCTGCTCAACATCGGCCGGCTGCAGATGGACCGTGGCGAGCTCGCTTCCGCTCGTGAAACGCTCGAGGCGGCGCTCAACGAAGCGCGACAGGCGGGCGATCTCGAGATGCTTGCCGGCGCCCAACTGAACCTCGGCATCGCGCTCGCAGCGCTCGGGCTCGCCAGCGAGGCGGAGGAACGCATCACCACCGCCTATGGGCAGTTCACCATTGCCGACGTTCCCTCGCAACGCGTCCGATGCCTGATGCAGCTCGCGGTCATTGCCTCCGAGCGGCACGAGCCGGCCGCGGCACGCGTCTGCCTCGCGCACGCCTTTACTGTGGCAGAGTCCGCCAACCTGCCCGTTGAGCGCCGACTCGTCGAGGAACAGCTGAGCGCGTTGTCACCGGACTGACGACGGCGCTTCGGGTCGGTGCTACCGCGGTGGCAAAGGAGCGCAGCGAAGTGAGCCAATGGCACGCGACTGGCACTATGAGGCCACGTGATCCCGGGCACAGCGACGCCAAAGCCGGCGCTGCAAGCTCGCGGTGCTCCTACAGAGGTCCTCATGCGAAAGCGCCTGTTCTTCATCGCCGCGGCTACGATCGGTCTGGCCGCATGCTCGAGCGAGTCGTCAACCGCGCCGAGCCGGCTGCAACCTGGCGCGGCGCTCCGGGACGACCTGACGTGCCGCTCCGGCTATCACGTCGCCACGTACGCTGACGGCACGCAGTACTGCGCGCCTGACGCGGTTTCGGCCGCGTCGCCGACCAGCGCACCGTAGCTCACAGGCCTCAGGTGTCGGGTCGGCTCGCGTTGCGGGCCGACCCTTCGTCATCCCGCCAGCGCCGCCTCCGACACACGCGCCGCGTCTGCTCCTTCTTCGCGTGCCGAAGGTTCCGTCGCACGCAATCGCATGACGAGCCGCGCGCCGCGAACCGGCGCGCTCTCCGCGAACACCACGCCGCCGAACTCCTGCACGAACTTGTGCACCAGCGACAAGCCCAGGCCCGTGCCAGACCCCACGGGTTTGGTCGTGTAGAATGGGTCGAACACCCGGTCGGAGTGCACGAAGCCGGGGCCGTCGTCCTCGAACGTGACCACGACATCCTCCTCCTCACGCGCAGCGGCGACGCGAAGCATCGTACCTGTGCCCGTGTTCAGTGCGTCGAGGCTGTTGTTCACGACGTTCATGATCGCGAGCTCGAGCTTCTGTGGCTGCGCGGACACGTAGAGATCGTCGGGCACGGAGATCTCCAACTGCTTCTGCGATTGCACGAATGCGTGCCGCCTGAGGCCGACCGCCACGTTCATCGCGTCGGCGAGATGCACGCTCTCGAGCTGCGTGGCCGCCTCCCGCGAAAAATTGAGAAGGTTCCGCACCAGGTCGCGCGCGCGCAGTGATTCCGCGACCAGCGGATCCACCAGTGAGGTCGCGAGCTCCTGCACCGCCGGATCCGGGTAGCCCGACATCTCCATCTGCAGACATTCGGCGACGCCGAGGATGCCGGCGAGGGGATTGTTCAACTCGTGTGCGAGTCCGGCGAGCATCTCACCGACGGCGCTCAGCTTCTCGTGCTGCACGAGTGCGCGCTGTGCCCGCTGCAGGTCCGCGAGCGCCCGCTCCAGATCCGCATTGCGGATCTGCGACTCGATCCGCGCTTGGCGGATGCTCGCCGCCATCTCGTTGAAGGCCGTGCCGAGCAGCTGAAATTCGGCGAATCGCTGCGGCGGCACGCGCGCGTCATCCCTCCCCGCGGCTAACGCCCGCACCGCCACGGAGAGATCGCTCAACGGCGTCGTCACGCGCCGATGCAGGAGCACCGCGAGCATCACGGCGGCGACGATCAGCGCAGCGGCCAGCGCCACGCTGGCGTACTGCAGCCGCGTGAGCCACATCTCTTCGCTTTCGCGGAGCTCTTGCCGTTGATGCTCACGCACCGCAAGGAAGCGCTGTACGGCGCGCTCGAGCAGCGCCGCGTCGCGGGAGAGCGTGACCATGTGGGCGCGCGCCCGCGCCGGCTCGCCGCTGGCCGCAAGATCGAAAGCGCGCTGCGCGGCCACCTCGAAGATTTCGTGCGCTTCCTTGATCCCCTCGACCCGCAACCTGGCCTCGAGCGGCATGGAACGAAACAGGTATTTCCTGATGCCCCGATACGCCTGTGCGCCACCGTCACGGAACTCCGCCAGCGTTCCCGCACTCGGATTCTCCAGATAGCGATACGCGGCGAGCTGCTGCCCGTAGGAAGAGCTGACGATCTGGTCCGCGATTCGCTGTTCGTCGATGAGTTGCTCCGTCGTGCGATCCAGCTCATTGCCGAGCGAGCGCGAGAGGTGCGCCACGGCGAGCACGGACACGGTGGCGACGACCCCGAACACCGCCGCGACGATGGTGATCATCCGGCGCAGCGTGCGTGCCCCCCGGCGTCGCTCGTCTACTGGTCCAACCATGCGTCGGGTATCGGACGAGACCCCTTGGACGTTACCTCGGCGAGATGATATCCGGGCGGCGGATCGCCGTTGGCGTCGAACCGAAGCGGACCGTCCAGACTCGCGAATGCGGGCCGTGAGGTGCCGACACCCGCGAGATAGTCCCGAATGTCGCCGCGCTCCGTGCCCACCGCGGTGATGGCCGTGGCGAGCAGGCGCACCGCGTCGTACGCGAGCAGAAACTGGTCCGAATGCTCATCGTGGAACTGTCGCTCGTACCGGGCGGTCAGCGCGCGTGTTGCGGGCGAGGCCGCGTCGGCGGCGCGAAATCGAACGTACCGCACGCCATACAGAACCTGGGCATTCGGCTCGTGCGGTCTCGGCACACTGAAGCGGTCACTCGCCACCACCCGCACATGGGGAATCGACCGCTGCACCACCGCAAGCAGTTGACGCAGCTCGCCCTCGGTCCCGATCCACACGATCAGGTTGGGCCGTGCGCGCACGACCGCCTGCGCGATGTCCGGGATGTCGGTGATGGCGTCGACCACGCTGGCGGGGGCGTCATAGACCGGCTGAATGTCCCTGACGGCAAGCTCCTCCGCCAGCCTGCCACGCAGACTCCGCCCGTAGTCGTCGTTCTCGTACAGCACTGCGACACGCGGATGCGGCGAGTCGCCCGCCACGACCTTCGCGAGGAATTCTCCCTGATACAGATCACTGGGAACCATTCGAAAGCTGTACGGGCCGGCGTGGCTGTAGAGAGGCGCCGTGGACGTCGGCGCGATCTGAACGACGTGCCGTTCGTTGTACACTTGCGAGGCGGCGAGACTCGCGTTGCTGTTCGTGTGCCCGACCACTGCAAGAATCGTTGCGTCGGTGGCGAGACTCTCCGCGGCCGTGAGGGCGTCCTTCGCGGATGTGCTGGAGAGCCCGTTGACCACGCGGAGCTCCAGCCGCCGTCCGTTTATTCCGCCGCCGGCGTTCAGATCATCGGCCGCCATGACCGCGCCGCGCAGACCATCCGGGTCGAGTACCACTCCGATACGCAGCGGCGCCCGCTCGCGGCAGGCAAAGAGCAGCAGAAAGCCTGAGAACAAGAGTTGTGGCGCGACTCGCTTCGGCATACGAACGGCGGATGCTCGGGAAAGAAGGGGACATCATCCAGTATCGGCGGAAATTGGGAGATGCTGCATTGGAACTCCTTGCGCACGCCCACGCAGCCCCGTAAATGCAGCCCTGAAAACTCGCCCCATGGAGCTCTCGTGTTTCAGTCTCTCTTCCGCGCTGTTTCCCTCGTTCCCCTTGCCGCGCTCTCGCTTCAGGCGCAGCTGCGTCCCGCACCTGCGAGCGACACCAGGCCGAGCATCCCTGTCAGTCCGGCTTCGTTACAGCCGGGTCCGGTAGATTCGTCGGCACTGAGCGGACTCCGCTGGCGTGAGTTGGGACCCTACCGGGGTGGCCGTTCAGTCGCCGTCGGCGGTTCGGCCGCCCGCGCGAGTGAGTACTACATGGGCACCGTCGGGGGCGGTGTCTTCAAGTCGCTCGATGGCGGACAGTCATGGGCGCCCGTGACGGACGGCTACTTTGGCGGAACCATCGGCGCAGTCGCGATCTCTGCGTCAAACCCCGACGTCGTATATGTCGGCGGCGGCGAGTACGCGTTGCGCGGCAACGTCTCGCACGGTGAGGGTGTGTGGAAGTCCACCGACGCGGGCAAGACGTGGACGTCGCTCGGACTCAAGGCGACTCGACAGATCTCGCGGGTGCGCATCCACCCCACGAATCCCGATGTCGTGTACGTCGCTGCGGAAGGCAACGTGTGGGCTCCTACGCCGGATCGGGGCATCTACCGCTCGAGAAACGGAGGGCGCAGCTGGGACCGCATTCTCTTCCGCAACGACTCCACCGGCGCGTCGGATCTCGTCATGGATCCCTCCAACCCGGATGTCCTGTACGCCGCATTCTGGCAGGCAGGCCGCACGCCCTGGATGCTCATCTCCGGTGGCGCAGGGAGCGGGATCTTCAAGACGACCGACGGCGGCGACCACTGGACGGAGATCACGCACAACGCCGGATTACCGGCGGGTCTCTTCGGCAACATCGGGCTCGATGTGTCGAGCGCGAAGGCCGGTCTCGTGTGGGCCATTGTCGAGAACGATTCGGGCGGCGTGTTCCGCTCCGACGACGGTGGTGCCACGTGGAGCCGCACCAACGCCGACCGCTCGCTGCGCCAGCGAGCCTGGTACTACTCGAAGATTCACGCGGACACCAGGGACGCGAACGTCGTCTACGTGAACAACGTCTCCTTCCAGAAGAGCACGGATGGCGGCAAGACCTTTCGCCCGGTGCGCGGCATTCCGCACGGCGACTCGCATGACTTCTGGATCGCGCCAAACGACAACCAGCGCATGATCGAGTCGGACGACGGCGGAGCCAGCGTGTCCACCGACGGCGGCCGCACGTGGTCGGAGGAAGATTTCGCGACCGCGCAATTCTACCACGTCATCGCCACCGACCACTTCCCGTACCAGGTGTGCGGTGCACAGCAGGACAACAGCACGCTCTGCGGACCGAGCCGCAAGGCGGGCGGAATCGACCTGCACGACTGGGTGGAGGCCGGCGGCGGCGAATCCGGATACATCGCGTCGCGCAGCGACAAGCCCGATGTCGTGTACGCAGGGAGCTATGGCGCGCTGCTCACCCGCAAGGATTTGCGCACGGGGCTCACGCGCAACATCAACCCATGGCCCGACAACCCCATGGGCCACTCGGCCATCGATCTCAAGTATCGATTCCAATGGACGTATCCGATCATCCTCTCGCCGCACGATCCCTCGGTGCTGTACGCGACGTCGAACTACGTGCATCGCACCACGAACGACGGTCAGAGCTGGGAGGTGATCTCACCGGATCTGACGCGCAATGATCCGAAGACACTCGGACCATCGGGCGGCCCCATCACGAAGGATCAAACGTCCGTCGAGTACTATGGCGTCATCTTCGCATTCGCCGAGTCGCCGAAGCAGCGCGGCGTGCTGTGGGCGGGGTCCGACGACGGGCTGATTCATGTGTCCCGCGACAACGGCAAGTCGTGGCAGGACGTCACGCCGAAGGACATGGCCGCCTATACGCGCGTCTCGCTCATCGAGCCCTCGCACTTCAGCGCCGGCACCGCATACGTCGCCGCGAATCGTTTCCAGTTGAACGACGACCGGCCGTACCTGTGGCGCACCACCGACTTCGGAAAGACGTGGGCGCGTATCGATCGAGGGATCGACAGCACGCAGTTCGCGCGCGCCATTCGCGAAGACAACGAGAAGGCCGGACAGCTGTACGTCGGGACGGAGCGTGGCGTCTGGTTCTCGCGCGACGACGGCGCGAGCTGGCAGCGTCTCCAACTGAATCTGCCCCCCGTGCCCGTGCACGACCTCGCGATAAAGGAAGGGGATCTCATCGCCGCGACACACGGACGCAGCTTCTGGGTCATCGACGACATCTCGGCACTGCGGCAGATCACGCCCGCGGTCACACAGAAGCCCGCGCATCTCTTCCATCCGCGGGATGCATATCGGGTGAGCTTTGCCGGCGGCCGATTCGGTGGGGGCGGTGCGGCACCGGGTGCTCCGTCCGGCCCGCCGGTGCATCCGGTCGCGGCGAGCCCCGCCGGTGGACCGCAGGTGCACTACTGGCTGAAGAACGCCAATCGCGAGGTCGTGCTGCAGTTCCTCGACTCGAAGGGCACGCTCATCCGGAGCTTCACCAGCCGCCAGGACTCCGCCACCGCCGTGGACTCGGTAACGCGGGCCGCGCGCATCAAGGTGCGGCGCGACTCGCTCGTGGCCGCTGGCGTGCCCGTCGACAGTGTCGAGCGAATGCTGCGCCGCACACCCGACGCGGGCGCATTGGCGGCCGGTGGGGAAGAGGAGGGAGGTCCCATTCGCACGCCGCCTCCGCCACGTGTGCCGAACAAGGCGGGGATCAACACCTTCAACTGGAACATGCGGTATCCGGACGCTTCGACGTTCGAGGGGCTGATCATGTGGGCGGCCGGCACCCAGGGTCCCATGTCTCCACCGGGCACCTATCGCGTCCGCATGATCGTGGACGGGAGGCCCGTCGGCACGGAGACGTTTGTCCTCAAGAAGGATCCGCGCACGTTCGCGACACAGGCGGAGCTCGATGCACAGTTCGCGTTTCTCCTGCACGTACGCGATCGCACGACGGAAGCGAACGACGCTGTCAAGACGATTCGCTCCGTGCGCAGGCAGCTCGCCGACCGCGAGAAGAAGCTGAGTGCGGGGGGACTCGCGACGTTCAAGCCGCTCGCCGACGCGCTGCGCACCGAGCTCGCGGTCGTCGAAGATTCCATCTACCAGACACGCAATCGCAGCGGACAGGATCCACTCAACTATCCAATCCGTCTGAACAACAAGATTGCGGCGCTCGCGGGCGTCGCCGGCAGCGCCGAAGCGGTGCCGACGAAGCAGACCACCGACGTGTTCAAGGTGCTTTCCGTGCAGCTCGACACACAGTTGTCGAACATGAGGAAGGCGCTCGAGTCCAAACTGCCCGCCATCAACAGCACATTGCGAAGCGAGAAGCTGCCTGAGATCGTCCCACGGCCAGCGGACGTCCCTCCGCCCGTTACCGTGTCGATGACTCAGCCGGTTTCCACCGCCATCCCCATCGTGTGATAGCCCTTGTCCACGTAGACCGTGGTTCCGGTGATTCCCGAAGCAAGGGGAGAGCAGAGGAACGCCGTCGCGACGCCGACTTCCGTTGCGCTCAACTGGTCGGGGAGCGGCGCGTTGGCGGATACATAGGCAACCATCTTCTCGATGATGCCGATGGCGCTCGCCGCGCGCGATGCGAACGGCCCCGCGGAAACGGTGTTGACGCGGACGCCCCAGCGGCGTCCGGCCTCGAAGGCGAGCGTGCGGGTGTCGCTCTCGAGTGCGGCTTTCGCGCTCGACATGCCGCCGCCGTATCCGGGGATCACGCGCTCGCTCGCCATGTACGTGAGCGATGCGAACGCGCCGCCCGGCCGCATCAGCGGACCGAAACGCGAGACCATGGCGATGAGCGAGTACGCACTGGCACTCACGGCGGCGAGGTAGCCGCTGCGACTCGTGTCGATGAGCGGTTTCTTGACCTCGGGGCCGTTCGCCAACGCGTGCACCACGATGTCGAGCGGATGATCGCCGAAATCCTCGACGAGGCGCGCGGCCACGCCGGCAATCGAACAGTCGCCGACGTCCCGGTACCGCTTGCTGGTGCGCACGTCGTCCGGAATGTCGCCCAGCGTGTCGTAGACCGCGTCGAGCGGATAGATCTTCTCGAACGGCAGCAGCGCTCCGTTCGACATCACGCGCGACTCGTCCATCTTGCCGCGCTCGAGCAGATTGAGGAAGATGTTCAGCGCGGGCGGCCAGGTGCCGACACACACGGTGGCGCCGGCTTCCGCCAGCGCCTTCGCGATCGCGAAGCCGAATCCGCCGTCATCGGCGACACCGGCGACGAGGGCGCGACGTCCAGTCAGGTCGATGTTCAACATCCGAGCAGTATGCCACCGCGTTTGCGACGCCGCAAAGGCCGGCCCGGTGGCGAAGCTCTTGCATGCTCCACCGCCACCGCGCCGGCACACCCCCACCGTCACGGAACTGCATGGCAACCGTCCTGTACGTCGACGACGAGGAGACCATTGGACGCGTGGTCTCGCGCTACTTTACCCGGCGTCACGACGTCGTTCACGTGGCGAAGAGCGTCGCCGAAGCCCAGGAGATTCTGAAGAGCGCTGATCCCACGATCGTGTTTCTGGACGTCTGGCTCGGCGGCGAAAGTGGCTTTGATCTGCTCAACTGGATCGAGGAGTACCGCCCGCACCTCGCGAGTCGCGTGACATTTGTCACCGGTGAGCTGTCGGACATCGGCCGTCCGGGCCGCGAATGGCCGCCGCTCGGGCGCGAAGTCATCCACAAGCCCTTCGACCTCAAGACGCTGGCCGACGCGGTGCAACGGGCGGAGAACGACGGCGGACAATAGACTGTTCCGGTGGCGGAACACATGAGCGCACGGTCACATGTGAAAGCTGCTCCGGCTGCCGGCATCTCCGGAGGACCGGCGTTCGCCCGCGGCCTGTGGCGTATCGCTGCCGCCGACGTGTCCAGTGGCAATCACGTCCGGCTGCTGCACGACGGGCCCGAGACGTTCGACGTCATGTGCGCTGCGATCGACGCGGCAGACCAGTCGGTTGTCCTCGAGGCCTACATACTCCGCTCCGACGAAGTGGGCCGGCGTGTCGGCGACGCACTCGCACGCGCGGCACACCGCGGTGTTGCGGTTCGGTTGCTCAGCGACTGGATCGGCATGCGCGGCGTCGCGCGGAGTTATCTCGAAACGCTGCGGAAGGCAGGCGTCATCCACCGCACGTTCAACTCACCCGGCGTCAAGCCGTACTTCGGGCTCGTCCCGCGCGATCATCGCAAGGTCGTCGTGGTGGACGCCAAGGTGGGCATCACCGGCGGCGTCGGCATCGGTGCGGAGTGGATGGGGCGCGGACCGCGGCATCGAGTGCACTGGCGCGACACCGCGGTGCGCATCGAGGGGCCGGCGGCGAATGACATGCAGCAGGCGTTCGACATCATGTGGGAGCGCGCGCAGAGTCGCGAACGACGCGGCTCGCATCGGCTCACGCGGCGTGCGGCGCGCGGCGCGCACCTCGATCCCGCGACGGCGGCACCCGCACTCGTCGGTATTGTCGAGGGCGAGCCGTTCAAGATGCGAATCGCTCGCGCGCTTCAGATGCAGGCCATATCGGCGGAGCGCGCCATCTGGATCGCGAATGCCTACTTCGTACCCGCGTGGTCGGAGGTCGAGGCGCTGACAGGCGCCGCGCGCGACGGAGTGGACGTGCGTATTCTCGTTCCGTCGCGCAACGATCACCCGTGGGTCTCGCTGCTCACGCGTCGCTATTACCGCCGTCTCCTCACGAACGGCGTCCGCATCTGGGAGTGGCGCGGTAGCATGATGCACGCAAAGAGCAGCGTCGTGGACGGCCGCTGGGTCCGCGTCGGCTCGACCGACTTCAACCCGCTCGGCGTTGCGATCAACTACGAGCTCGACGCGGTCATCGAGGACGCAACGGTTGGCGCGCAGGCAGAAGCGATGTTTCTCAAGGATCTGGATGCGTCCAGGGAGATCACGATCAGGTCGCGAGTGCTGCCACACGCATGACGAGGATCAGTAGTGACGAGGATCAGTAGTGAAGGCCAGTATCCTGTATCCGGCACTCGGTAAAACGACGTATCCGGTACCGACCGCCGAAGCGGCTGTTAACGCCGAATAACGCGCAGACCGACGAACGGCGCCGACGAAAACCACCTCTACCGGATACGGTGTTGACCGAGTGCCGGGTACAGGATACTGGAGTTCCTTCCTGGTACTGCTGGTGTGTCGTCGATGCTGCCACGAGCCGTGCCAGGGATTCCGGACGCATGTGCGACTGGTCGAAGAAGTCGCGCGCCGTCATGCCCGTCGCAGCCGGATTGAACCCGCCGATGACACGTGCGCCGACGCGCGCGGCGAGCTCGCGATATCGTTGCTCCGCTTCGACGAGCCGGTTCGGCGACACCTTCGCAAGCTCCGCGTACACCACCGGATGAAATGGCGCCATGAGGAGATCCACTTCCACCCCTTCGCGTCGCACGTAGCGGAGAAACCGCTCGAGGACATCCATGCCCGACGTATTGAAGGACTCACGTCCATCGTACATGGCGGTGTGATCCCGCACCTGCGCCGCATACTCCGCTGCGAGTCGGTTGGTCTCCCGCTCCGAATACGGAAGCCAGACGATGGAGCCGTCGGGCGCCTTGGTTTTCTCCACGTTCTGCGCCCGGTCCGTGACGGTGTAATGCAGCCCCCGCGTGCCATGGTGCCGGAACGAGAACACGGCGAGACGAAAATACTCCGGCGACGCCAGCCGCTTCCACGCGCCCACATCGAGCGCGATCCGATCGCGCAGCGCCGAGTGCGGGAGATCCAGTCGATCGAACATCGCTTCGCGACTCTCCAGCAGCGAGCGCCAGAGGGCGCCGGACCGATCGTTCCGCAGCGTCCATGGATCGAGGTTCACGACCAGACGGCGCGGGCGGCGACTATTCGTATCATATAGTGCATAAATGCCCAGCATGTCGTCGAGGCGGCCGTTCGCGAGCGACGCATTCACGAAATGCCGGCCGGGGAACGCGCTGGCGTCGAGTGGTTGCAAGCGGCTCGATCCGATCGCAAGGATATCGGGCGCCCCAACGCGCGACTCCGCCAGCAAGCGCTCGATCGCCCGATCATCGTAGTTCATGACATCGGTGACGTAATGTCCTTCCACGAGTGCCCGAACGATGGCGCGCTCGTCGGCGGGTGCGCCGAGTATGCGCGCCGGGTCGATCCATGCGTTGAATGCGACAGGCAGCAGCGCCACCGCGCAGAGCGCGGTGCAGCGGACGAGAAGTGCCCCCGCTCCGTGACGCGCCACGTCAGAACTGGAAGTAGATGAACTTGGTGCTGCCGAAGACGCCGAGCGTCATGATCAGCAGCACGGCGACGGAGTATGCGGTCCAGCGAAATGCCACGGGCGCCGTGGCGAGCCGCGCACGAACGGAGCCGGAGCGCTGTACGTGTTCCATGGCGAGCAGCGCCACCACGGCGGCAGTCCCGAGCACCAGCCGCGATGGCTCAAAGCCGAGAAACAGAAGTCGCGCGCGAGCCCCACCATCGGTTGCAATCTGTGCAAGCTGCGATGGAACTCCCGCAAAGAGGTGTGTGACGACGTACCACGCATCATGCAGCGACGTTGCGCGGAAGAAGACCCACGCGACACACACCAGCACGAACGTCGCTCCCGTCTGCCATACGTGCATCAGCGACGGGACGCGATCGAGCCCCACGGCGTGACGGAGCCGTGCACGGAGGTCAGCCGTGAGGATCGACGCGATGAGGTAGATGCCATGGAGCGCGCCCCACACGACGAACGTCCATCGCGCGCCATGCCACAGGCCGCTGACGAGAAACACGATGAACAGGTTGCGCACCCGAAGCGCGAGGGTCCCCCTGTTGCCGCCAAGGGGTACGTACACATAGTCGCGGAACCAGGTGGAGAGTGAGATGTGCCAGCGCCGCCAGAACTCCGAGATGCTGTGCGAGAAGTACGGGCGGTCGAAGTTGCGCATCAGCCGGAAGCCCATCACCTGCGCCGCCCCGATGGCGACGTCGGAGTATCCGGAGAAGTCGCAATAGATCTGGAAGGCAAACGCGAGCGTTCCGACGATGAGCGGAAGGCCCGAATACTGCTCTGGCGCGTCATATACCCTGTTGGCGAGCTCGGCGAGGCGGTCGGCGACGACGATCTTCTTGATGAAGCCCCAGGCCATGAGCTGGAGGCCCGACACGATCCGTGCGTAGTCGAACTCGTGCGGCTCGTCGAATTGATGGAGCAGGTTTTGTGGCCGCTCGATCGGTCCGGCGACGAGCTGCGGATAGAACATCACGTAGAGCGCGTACTTCGGAAAATGGTGCTCCGCTCGCTGTTGCCCGCGATAGACCTCGATGACGTAGCTGAGACTCTGAAACGTGTGGAACGACAGGCCGACGGGCAGAATCAGCTTCAGCGCGGGCGCAATGTATGCCATGCCGATCGCACGCGCGGTGAGCGTGACCGACTCGGCGAAGAAGTTGAAGTACTTGAAGATGAAGAGGACGGCGCACGTCGAGAGGATGCTGGCCACCAGCCAGCCGCGCCGCGCTGCGCCGCGCGTGGCCTCGATGCGCTGCGCCGCCACGTAGTCGATGAGAATGGTGACGAACAGCACGACGATGTACGCCGGCACGAACGTCATGTAGAATATGCAGCTTGCGACCAGTAGCAGCGTTCCGCGCGCCCGATGGGGCAGCGCGAAGTACAACATCGTGACGATCGGAAAGAAGATCGCGAACTGCAGCGAATTGAAGAGCATCGCGCTGGGTGGGAGGCGAACGCCGGTATGACGAGCGCCGCTTCACGCGAGCAACGTATTGTAGCGCGATTCGTCGCGGCGGTCTCGCTCCTGTGCGGCGCATTCGTCCAGCCGCTGGGCGCGCAGGCCGACACGTCGCGGATTCCGTCGCTGTTCACCTATCGCGACGTGGTGCTCGCCGGCGGATTCGCCGCGGCGACGCTGCTCATTCGTCCCCTCGACGAGGACTACGCACACCGACTGCAGGATTCGTCCACGCAGGACAGCCGGCGGCTGCACCAACTCGCGCAGTTCGTGCGCACGACCACGGCGCCCGGCTCCTACATCATCGGCACGAGCATGTACCTCGCGGGCCGCCTGACCCGCAACGATCGGCTCGCGACGCTTGGTCTGCGCGGAAGCGAGGCCCTCGTGCTTGGCGAGGCTGTGGGCGGCGTGCTGAAGGGCTTTGTAGGGCGGCAGCGCCCGGTCGTGGCGCCACGAAACTCGCACAGCTACCAACTGCTTCGCGGCTTCACGGACGGCGACAACTACCAATCGTTCCCCTCGGGCCATACGGTGGCGGCGTTCGCCGCGGCGGCAGCGGTGACGAGCGAAACGGCACAGTGGTGGCCGAACACGCGATGGCTCATCGGGTCGGTCCTGTATGGAGGTGCCGCGCTCACCGGGGCGTCGCGCATGTACGACAACCGCCACTGGGCCAGCGACGTCATCGTCGGCGCGGCCATCGGGACTTTCGCGGGGTTGAAGGTCGTGCGTTATCATGGGTCGCACCCCGGCTCGCTGGTAGATCGCTGGTTCCTCCGGGGATCGCTCGTCCCCGCCGACGCCGGCGGCTACACCCTGCACTGGGCCGTTGCGCCCGGCGCGGAGCTCGCAGCCCCTCCCCGATCACGATGACCCCTCGCGCGCGATGAGTCCCGCCCCGAAGAGCGGCATCTTCATCATCGCGCCCATCGACGGGCCAGTCGGCGACCGGATTCTGGAGATCCAGGAGGCCCACGACCCGCGCATTCTGAAGCTCGGCAAGCCCCACGTCACCATCGCCGGGTCCTCCGGCATGGGGCCGATCGACCCGCGCACGTCGGTAGCCACGCTGGAGGAAAAGCTGGCGCCCATCGCCGCGAGCACGGCGCCGCTCACGCTTCGCTTCGGCCGTCCGACGCGCTTCATGCAGACGGAAATCGTCGTGCTGCCGCTCGATCCGCACGGTCCGCTCCGCACGCTGCACGAGCGCATCAAGACGAGCGACCTCAAAGCCGCGGCGCCGCGCTTCTACTTCACGCCGCACGTCACGCTCAGTCTCTACCGGGAGCTCACCAAGGACGCGCTGGCCCACCTGCTGGCGACGCGCTTCGACGAGCCGGTGATCGTGGACCGCATCGAGTGTCATCTCACGCGCGACTCGGGCGAGTCGCGACATCTCGTCACCCTGCCACTCGGCGGGCCACCGACGGGCGTTTAGTTCAGCGCCTTGCGCACCGCGGCGTCGATGTTCTGATCCCCGCCGACGCCCGTGTAGACCACCTTGCCCGCCTTGTCGAGCACCACCACGAAGGACGTCGCGGGCACGTTCCACTTGTCCGTTGCATCGCCCTTTGCGTCGAAGAGCTGTTCGCCCGGCACCTTGTGCTTCTCCACGTGCAGCTTCACGCGCTGCACGCTCTGATTGATGCCGACGGCCACGGCGACGAACTTCACTCGGCTGCCGTACGCGGCGTGCGCCCGCTGCATCGCCGGCAGCAACTGCGCACAGTTCTCACACCACGTGGCCCAGAATTCCACCACGGCTGGTCCTTTCGCGATCTGCTTGAGTTCCGCCGGCTTACCGTCCAGCGTCTGAAGCGTTGCGCTCGGCGGAATGGATCCGAGCGCCGGCCCGCCGTCCTGCGCACGCATGGCGCCTATCGGCGCGACCAGCGACAGCGCGATGGCGAGACAGAACCGTATGCCGACTCTCATATGATCAATTGCCCCATCTTCACGAGGTAATACTCGGCCGCCCCCAGCATGACGAGCGCGAACACCTTCTTCACGACGAGCATCCAGGCGCCCGCACGTGGGAGGCGAGCGAGACCGCCTGTGGATAATCCAACGATCACCAGCAGCGTGCACATCCCCAGCGAGAACGTCAGCAGGTAGACGAATCCCGTCGCCGCACTCTTGGTCTGCGTCACCCATGTGAGCACGGCAGCCATCACCGGCGCGGAGCAGGGCGCTGCAACCAGCCCCGACATCGCCCCCATACCAAACGCGCCGGAGAACCGACCCGCTGTACCCAGTGACGACGCGCGCATGAGCAGACCTTGCGGCAGCCGCACGGGAAGGACGTCCAGCATGCTCAACGCCGCGACGATGAGCACGTTTGCCATGGCGAAGTACAGCCAGGGATTCGTACTCACGCTGCCGAAGATGGTTCCGGTGATCCCGGCGAACACACCGAGGGACGAGTACACCAGCGCGAGGCCGACCACGTACGCGATGGTGAGCAGCACCGGCCGCAGGCGCGACGGTGCGGTTTCTCCCGCCGTCTGGCCTCCGACGATTGCCGCGGTGATGGGAATCATCGGGTAGACGCACGGCGTCAGGCTCGTGAGCACGCCGCCGAGGAACAGGGCGGGGAGTGCGAGCAGCGGGTTTCCGCTCAGAAGTTGCATGGAGACGGATGCGTCGGCCATGGAGTGAAGATAACCCGCGCCCGCCGTCGATTGCGTCGGGACCATTAACGCTCCTCGGGTTCCGATCGTCGTACTGGTAACCCGCCGGAGCACTCCATGTCGAAAATGTGCGCGCTGTCACTCGTTCTTGCGTTCGTCGCCACGCCGGCGATGGCGCAGATGCATGATCACGATCACGCGGCTGCGACATCGACGGTTCCCGCCGCGAATGCGGATCTACACATGGAGATGACGCCGGCCCGCCATGCGACGCCGGCTGACTCCGCGCGTGCCGCCTCAGTTGCTCGGACGTTGCGCGAGGCGCTCGCGCCGTACGCCGATACCACAACCGCGGTCGCGGACGGGTACGCGATGTTCGCGCCACAGGTGAAGGAGCAGAAGGTCTATCACTTCACGAACAAATGGCACGCCGTGCAGGAGGCTTTCCGCTTCGACCCGGCGAAGCCCACCTCGCTGCTGTACAAGAAGGCGCCCGATGGCCACTTCGTGCTCGTCGGCGCCATGTACACCGCGCCGAAACGGTTCTCGGTGGAGAAGCTCGATGCCCGCGTGCCGACCTCCATCGCGCGCTGGCACAAGCATCTGAACTGGTGCATTCCCAAGCGCGGCGAAGGACAGCGGTGGCTCGAGCGCCGCGACGGCCATGCCGTGTTCGGCCCCGAGAGCCCGATCGCGACGCAGGACGCCTGTGACGCGGCCGGTGGAAGCTTCCACGACACGCTCTTTGGCTGGATGCTGCATGCCAACGTCATGCTCGGCGACGATCCGCACACCGTGTGGGGTGACGAGCACGCCGGCCATGACATGCACGCCGGCATGAAGATGGATCGCGGCGACATGTGACGGCGCCGTAAATCACGGGGGCTGGTGCTGGCGGAGCGGCCAGGCGCGCTGCACAATCGTTGCTGTCACCAACCTTCAGGAGAGCCCCGCGATGTTCATTCCCGTAGTTGCGGCCGCGCTGTCGCTGTCGGCGCCGCATGCGCTCAAGCCGGCGCCGGTCTTTGTCGTCCGCGCGAAGGACTTTTCATTCGTCGCGCCGGCTGAGATCAAGTCCGGCCCGACGACCTTCAAGCTCATCAACGACGGCAAGGAGCTGCACCACCTCACGCTGGTGAAGCTGGACAGTGGAAAGACCATGAAGGATTTCTCGGACGCCATGCAGAAGCCCGGACCGTTTCCGGCATGGACGAGCTTCGTGGGCGGGCCAAACCCCGCCGCGCCCGGCAAGAGCGTGGAAGCCACGATGACACTGGAGCCTGGCCAGTATGTCATGCTGTGCTTCATCAACTCTCCGGGTGATCCCAAGCCGCACATGGCGAAGGGGATGGTGAAGCCGCTCACCGTACTGCCGGAGGCCAACGGACGGACCGCGCGAGCCGCCGACGACACCGTGCACCTGAGCGACTATACCTTCACGTTCTCGAAGCCACTGACGGCGGGCAAGCACGTCGTCCAGGTGGTCAACGACGCGGCGCAGCCACACGAGATCGTCCTCGCGAAGTTGCCACCGGGAAAGACCATCGCCGATCTCGCCAAGTACGTGGACGAGGATCTCATGAAGGGTCCGCCGCCCGCCATGCCCTTTGGCGGTCTCGCGACCATCTCACCGGGGCGCGCAGCGACCTTCAACATCACGCTCACACCCGGCCGCTACGGCGCGATCTGCTTCGTGCCCGACGCCAAGGACGGCAAGTCGCACAGCGCGCACGGCATGACCACGGAGTTCACGGTGAAGTAGCTCGCGACCACGTTTAGATTACGGGGCTGTGCCCGGTGTTTCGGGCGCAGCCTTTGTCGTTTCTGCTGTCTGAGCTCGCCGTCCTACCGACCTACTATCTCTGATGGCCCCCCAGTTCATTTACGTCATGAAGGCGCTGCGGAAAGTCGTTCCGCCGTCGCGCATCATTCTCGACGACATCTGGCTCTCCTTCTACCCCGGCGCCAAGATCGGCGTCCTCGGCGCCAACGGCGCGGGAAAGTCGAGTCTGCTGCGCATCATGGCCGGCGTCGACCAGGACTTTCAGGGCGAGGCGTGGGCCGCCAAGGGCACGAAGATCGGCTACCTCGCGCAGGAGCCCCAGCTCGACACCACGAAGAACGTTCGCGAGAACGTCGAGCTCGCGGTGGCCGACCAGCGGAAGCTGCTCGAGCGCTTCAACGAGATCTCCATGGCCTTCGCCGAGCCGATGGATGACGACGCGATGCAGAAGCTGCTCGACGAACAGGCCCGCGTGCAGGAGCGCATCGACACGCTCGATCTCTGGAACCTCGATAACAAGATCGAGATCGCGATGGAGGCGCTTCGTGTTCCACCCGACGATGCCGACGTGACGAAGCTCTCGGGCGGCGAGAAGCGGCGCGTGGCGCTGTGTCGCATTCTGCTCGAGCAGCCCGACATGCTCCTCCTCGACGAGCCCACCAACCATCTCGACGCCGAGAGCGTCGAGTGGCTCGAGCGCCATCTCGCCGAGTTTCCGGGCACCGTCGTCGCCATCACGCACGATCGCTACTTCCTCGACAACGTCGCGAAGTGGATTCTCGAGCTCGACCGCGGCAAGGGCATTCCGTGGGAGGGCAACTACAGCAGCTGGCTCGATCAGAAGCGCGAACGTCTCAAGGTCGAGGAGAAGACCGAGTCCGCGCGCCAGAGAACGTTGGCGAGAGAGCTGGAATGGGTCCGCATGGCGCCCCGTGCGCGGCAGGCCAAGAGCAAGGCGCGCATTCAGAAGTTCGAGGAGCTCCAGGCGCAGGACACCGGCGACAAGGTCCTCCAGCACGAGATCACCATTCCGCCGCCGCCGCGACTCGGCAACGACGTCGTCAAGGCGAAGGGGTTGAAGAAAGCGTACGGCGACAAGGTGCTCTTCGACGATCTGACATTCTCGCTGCCGCGCGGTGGCATTGTCGGCGTGATCGGCCCCAACGGCGCCGGCAAGACCACGCTCTTTCGCATGATCGTCGGCGAGGAGACGCCGGACGGCGGTGAGCTCAAGGTCGGCGAGACCGTGGAGCTCGCGTACGTCGATCAGTCACGCACGCTCGACGGCAGCAAGACCGCGTATCAGGAAGTGAGCGGCGGGCAGGACGAGATCACGGTAGGCAACCGTGAGATCAATGCGCGGGCGTATCTCAGCCAGTTCAACTTTCGTGGAACAGATCAGCAGAAGAAGGTCGGCGATCTCTCAGGCGGAGAGCGTAACCGCCTGCATCTGGCCAAACTGCTGAAGTCCGGTGGCAACGTGCTCTTGCTCGACGAACCCACCAACGATCTCGACGTCGACACGCTGCGCGCGTTGGAAGAAGCGCTGGTCGATTTCGCCGGTTGCGCGGTAGTCATCTCGCACGACCGGTGGTTTCTGGACCGCATTGCCACGCACATCCTCGCCTTCGAAGGGAACAGCGAGGTGGTGTGGTTCGAGGGGAACTTCAAGGAATACGACGCGGACCTCAGGCGGAGAAAGGGTACGGACGCTGACACCCCCACCGGGTGACCTACAAGAAGTTGGTGCGCAGCTAACTGCGTCGGGGATAGCGACGGCTCACCTCAGCCCCCGCGGCGCAGACGAACCTACTGCGCCGGAGCCAACTCCACCTCTCGATCGCCAGCGAGATCCGTCCCCGTCTCGAGCCCGCGTGCGGCGCGCTTCTTCTCGCGCACCATCGCGTGATAGCGCTCGCCCCACATCCCCATCGCCTGGAGTACGGAATCCAGCGTCTTGCCAAAGTCGGTGAGCGCGTACTCGACCCTCGGCGGTATCTCGGGAAAGATCGTGCGGCTTACCACGCCGTCCTCCTCGAGCTCTCGGAGCTGCTGCGTGAGCATCGTCTGCGTGACGCCGGGAATGGCGCGCCGCAATTGTCCGAAGCGCGATACCCCCCGCTGCAGCTGCCCGATGATCAGCAACTTCCACTTTCCGCCGATCACGCTCAGCGTCACCTCCACGGAGCACGAATACTCGGGATCACACTTCCATTCAGCCTCTTTCTTCTTGCTCATCCGCATACTCAACTCGCTCATCGGAGTGATAGGCAGAAATAACGTACTACGTCAGTATAAACTGCCTACAGCAGTATTTCCTGTCTACTTGAGAAGACTTTGATAACTCATAGTTTCGCACCTAGAGATGAAAACAGCAAGTCGTACTTGACCTGATTCCACATTTCCCGGTTGCGAACATGATACCGACCAAGCGTTCCGCAGCGTCCCTCGCGTTAACCGCCATCTTGGCCGGTTGCGCCGCCCAGGCAGCACCGGTCCCTCCTGCCCCGCCGCAAGTCACGGTCGCGAAGGCGATCGAGCTCAACATCGACGAATTCGACGAGTTCACCGGCCGGCTGGAGGCGGTGGACGTCGTCGCGGTGCGTCCGCGCGTGGCCGGGCTGCTCCAGCGCGTCGCCTTCCGCGAAGGGACCGAGGTCCGGCGCGGCGACGTGCTCTTCACGATCGACCCCCGTCCCTACCGGGCCGAACTGGATCGCGCGCGCGCTGAACTGCTGCGTGTGACGTCGCGCGCTCAGCTCGCGCACAGCGAAGTCGAGCGGTCGCGCACACTGGTCGAGAAGCAGGCGATCTCGCGCGAGGAGTTCGACGTACGCGTGAACGCCGAGCGTGAGATCGCCGCGGCGATCCGCGGGGCTCAGGCGCAGGTCGAGACAGCGGCGCTGAACCTCGAGTGGACCGAGGTGCGCGCGCCGATCGCCGGCCGGATCAGCCGGGCCGAGGTGACCGAGGGGAATCTCGTGCAGGCGGGACCGCCGGCGCCGACGCTGCTGACGACGATCGTCTCTCTCGATTCGATCTTCGTGTACTTCGACGCCGATGAGCGTGCCTTCCTCAAGTACGGCATGCAGGGGCGGACCGACCGGCGACAGAACCTGCGCAACGGGAAGTTCTCCGTCCAAATGGCATTGGCTGACGACGACGGCTTCTCGCACACGGGTCGCCTGGACTTCGTCGACAACCAACTCGATCCCAGGACGGGGACTATCCGCGCGCGTGCCGTGTTCTCGAACGCCGCGCGCGGCTACGCGCCCGGCCTGTTTGCCCGCGTCAAGCTGCTGAGCGGCGCGCAGCACCCGGTCGTGCTCATTCGCGACGCGGCCGTCGGCACGGATCAGGACCGCAAGTTCGTCCTCGTGCTCAAGAAGGACGGTACGCTCGAGTATCGCGTCGTCCAGCTCGGCCGCATGGCTGACGGACTTCGCATCGCGACGTCGGGGGTCTCGGCGGGCGAGCAGATCGTGGTGAACGGGTTGCAACGCGTCCGGCCCGGCGTTGCGGTGAAAGCGACCCTGGAACCGATGCAGAAAGACTCCACGGCGGTCGCGCAAGCGGCAGCGAAGTAACCCCGAAGAGCCCACACGTGAGATTCTCCCGATTCTTCATCGACCGCCCCATACTCGCGGGCGTGCTGTCGATGATCGTATTCCTCGCCGGCGCGATCGCGATGTTCGCGCTGCCCATCAGCGAGTATCCCGAAGTGGTACCGCCGTCGATCGTCGTCAGGGCCATCTATCCCGGCGCCAATCCGCGCGCGCTCGCCGAAGCGGTGAGCACACCACTCGAGGAGCAGGTCAACGGCGTCGAGAACATGCTCTACATGTCGTCGCAGGCGACGGCCGACGGCGTCGTCACGCTGACGGTGACCTTCCGTGTCGGGACCGACCCCGATGTGGCGCAGGTGCAGGTGCAGAATCGCGTGAGCCAGGCGCTGCCGCGATTGCCGGAGGAAGTGCGACAGTACGGCGTCACCACCGTCAAGAGCTCCCCCGACCTGACGATGGTCGTGCACCTGGTGTCGCCCGACAATCGGTACGACATGACCTACCTGCGCAATTTCGCGACGCTTCAGGTGAAGGACGCGTTGGCACGCGTCCGTGGTGTAGGCCAGGTGCAGATCTTCGGCGCCGGCGACTACGCCATGCGCATCTGGCTCGATCCGCAGAAGGTCGCGGCGCGCGGACTCTCGGCGGGCGATGTCGTGCAGGCCATTCGCGAGCAGAACGTGCAAGTGGCGGCCGGCGTGGTGGGCGCGCCGCCCATGAAGGGCGACGTCGCCTACCAGCTGAGCGTCAACGCGCGCGGACGTCTGGTAGACGAAAAGGAGTTCGGCGACATCATCGTGAAGACCGGGGCATCGGGCGAGCTCACGCGTCTCCGCGACGTCGCCCGCATCGAGCTCGCGGCGGGCGAGTACGCGCTGCGCTCCCTGCTCGACAACAAGTTCGCGGTCGCGATTCCGATCTTTCAGGCACCGGGATCGAACGCCCTGCAGCTCTCGAGCGACGTGCGGGCAACGCTGGCTGAGCTGAAGAAGACGTTTCCGGAGGGGATCGACTACTCGGTCGTCTACGATCCGACGACCTTCGTGCGCGACTCGATCCGGGAAGTGGTGAAGACTCTGCTCGAGGCGACGCTGCTTGTCGTGCTCGTCGTCGTGCTCTTTCTCCAGACGTGGCGCGCGTCGATCATCCCGCTCCTGGCCGTTCCGGTGTCGATCGTCGGAACGCTCGCCTTCATGCTCGCCTTCCGCTTCTCGATCAACACGCTGTCGCTCTTCGGGCTCGTGCTTGCGGTCGGCATCGTGGTGGACGACGCGATCGTCGTCGTGGAGAACGTCGAGCGCAACATCGCACTCGGGATGACGCCGCGTGAGGCGAGCTACCAGGCGATGCACGAGGTGAGCGGGCCGATCATCGCGATCGCGATGGTGCTGTGCGCCGTGTTCGTTCCGATCGCGTTCATCAGCGGCCTGACGGGGCAGTTCTATCGGCAGTTCGCGATGACGATTGCCTTTTCCACGGTGATCTCGGCGTTCAACTCGCTGACGCTTTCGCCCGCGCTCAGCGCGCTGCTGCTCAAGCCGCACGGCGCGGCGCCCGACGCGCCAACGCGCGTCATCGAGCGTCTCTTCGGCTGGCTCTTTCGCCCATTCAACCGCCTCTTCGCTCGCGCTTCCGAGAGCTACGGCCGCGGTGTCGCCGGCGTGATCCGGAAGAGCGGGATCGCACTCGCGGTGTACGCCGGACTGATCGTGCTCGCCGGCGTCGGTTTTGCGCGCGTGCCGACCGGTTTCGTGCCGACGCAGGACAAGGGGTACCTCATCGCCTTCGCTCAGCTCCCCGACGCGGCGACGCTCGACCGCACGGAGTCGGTGATCAGGCGGATGAGCGCCATCGGCCTCAAGCACCCGGGAGTGGCAAACGCCATTGCCTTCCCTGGTCTCTCGATCAACGGGTTCGTCAACAGCCCGAACGCAGGCATCGTCTTCTTCGGTCTCGAGAACTTCGAGGCGCGAAAGGGGAAGGATGGGTACGGACCGGCAATCGCGGCCGCGTTGAATCAGGAGTTCGGCTCCATCCAGGATGCGTACATCGCGATCTTCCCGCCGCCACCAGTGCAGGGACTTGGCACCGTGGGCGGCTTCAAGATGGAGATCGAGGATCGCGCCGCGGTTGGCGAAGGGCAGATCAACAAGGCGTTGCAGGAGCTCCTCGGCAAGGTGTATCAGACACCGGTGCTCGCAGGAGTCTTTTCCGGCTATCAGACCAGTGTTCCGCAGCTCTCGGTGGACGTCGACCGTGAGAAGGTGAAGCGGCAGGGGATCGCACTCACCGACGTCTTCCAGACGCTACAGGTGTACCTGGGCTCCGCGTACGTGAACGACTTCACAAAGTTCGGCCGTACGTATCGCGTGGTGGCGCAGGCGGACGCGCCGTTCCGCGCGACGTCTGACGGCGTGGGGCAGCTCGAAGTACGCAATGCACGCGGCGAGATGGTTCCTCTGAGCTCGGTGCTCACCGTGCGCCCATCAAACGGTCCCGATCGCGTCGTCCGGTACAACGCGTACCCTGCTGCCGAGGTGGTGGGCGGCCCCGCACCGGGCGTGAGCTCGGGACAGGCCGTCGCAACGATGGAGCAGCTCGCGAAGGAGACGCTGCCGAACGGCGTCCACTTCGAATGGACGGAGCTGACGTACCAGCAGATTCTGTCGGGAAACACTGCCCTCTACGTCTTTCCTTTGTGCGTCCTGCTCGCCTTCCTGGTATTGGCGGCGCAATACGAGAGCTGGTCGCTCCCGTTGGCGGTGATCCTGATCGTTCCCATGGGGCTGCTGTCGGCCCTCGCCGGTGTGTGGTTGAGCAGGGGCGACAACAACATCTTTACCCAGATCGGATTCATCGTTCTGGTCGGTTTGGCATGCAAGAACGCCATTCTGATCGTGGAATTTGCGCGGGAGCTGCAGGCGCAGGGCCGCGATCGCATCAGCGCTGCACTGGAGGCATGCCGGCTCCGTTTGCGTCCCATCCTCATGACCTCGCTCGCCTTCATCATGGGCGTGGTTCCCCTCATGATCTCGAAGGGTGCCGGCGCGGAGATGCGTCAGGCGATGGGAGTCGCCGTGTTCTCCGGCATGATCGGCGTTACGGTCTTCGGTCTGATTCTGACTCCGGTGTTCTATGTGGTCCTTCGCAAGTTCGTCGAGCGCCGTGACGCATCGGCGCCGCCGAGTGGCACGGCGTCAACGACATATCCGCCGGCCGGCGAACTGGAGGCACCCCTTCATGCGTAGTCTTCCAATCATCATGGCAGCTGCCGCGCTCGCGGTGAGCGTGACGGCACCCTTGCTCGGTCAGTCGACCACGGCGCGCGCCGATGAGCCCGCGCTCGTTGCCTTCTGGCACGAACTGGGCGACACGACGCTCGAACGCCTCACCGTCGAGGCGCTGCGCGCCAACTACGACGTTCACGCCGCTGAGGCGCGCCTGCGCGGAGCGCGCGTGGCAGGACGGCTGGCGGCTTTCGATTTTGCGCCGACCGTCACCTCGAACACCGGCTTCTCGCGCCGGCGTTTCAGCGCCACCCAGCTTCCGGGCGCCCCCGCATCGTTTCGCGAACAGGACGTGTACGACGCCGGATTCGATGCGAGTTGGGAGGTGGACATCTTCGGGCGCGTGCGCAGCGCATTTGCGGCGCGGAGTGCGCTTGCCGGGTCGGCCAGCGAGGAGTTGCGCGACGTGCAGCTCTCACTCGTTTCGGAGCTGGCGCGAACGTACTTCGAGCTGCGCGGTGCGCAGCGTCAGCTGGCCGTCGCGGAGCAGAACGCGGCGAATCAGCGGCGTACCCTGCGGTACACGGTAGACCGCCTGGCTGCTGGGCGGGGCACCGCGTTCGACCGCGAGCGTGCGAGCGCGCTGGTGAGCACGACCTTGGCTGGCGTGACCGCCATCGACGCGAGGATCGCGGCCGCGAACTACCGAATCGGCGTGCTGGTCGGCGGACGGCGGCTGACGCCCATTCCATTACAGGGACCGCCCGGCGACTACGAGGTCGTCGAGACAGTGCCACTTCCCGTCCTCCCTGCCGGTCCGGCAATCGAGTCGGTCGCCGCGCTGATTCGCCAACGTCCCGACGTGCGGAGCGCGGAAAGACGCCTTACCGCACAGGGAGCACTGGTGAGTGTGGCCCGCGCAGATTACCTCCCTCGGTTGAACGTGATCGGAAGTGTCGGCTTCAATGCCGGAGCAACCGATTTGCTGGGCAAGAAGGAGTCATCGCGGTATCTGATCGGTCCGGTGCTCTCGTGGCCTGCGTTCGACCTGGGGCGCGTGCGTGCCCATGTCGAAGGCGCGCGCGCGCAGGAGGAGGAGGCGCGCGCGCGTCGCGACCAGATCGTGCTCAGCGCACAGGCGGAGGCGGAGAATGCGATCGTCGCGTACGATCGATCGCGCGCGCGGGTGTTGCTGCTGCAAGACGCGGCGCGCTCGAGCGAACGCGGCGCGGAGCTCGCGCGCCTGCGCCTCGACGGCGGCGAATCCGACTTTCTCGAGCTGCTCGATGCGCAGCGCACGGTGCTCGACGCGCAGGACCGGTTGGCACAGGGAGAGACCGACGCGGCGACGGCTTACCTTGCACTCTACAAGGCGTTGGGCGGCGCCTGGGCAGGGAGCATCGGTGGTCGTTGAGTACGCGTATTGACGGCCAAATCGAACAGATGCCGATACTCCTCATCGGGTGACATACAAGAAACTCATGCGGAGTTAGTCTCGTGTCTGGTAGCACAAACGGTCAGCGGGCGATGGTCGCGCCCAGAGTCCTCGTTGTCGACGATGAGCCTGGCGTGGCGGCAGAGGTCGGAATGCGTCTCGTCGGGCACGGCTTCGAGGTGGCGGCGGTTGCTTCATCCGCCCGTGAAGCAATCGATCTGGCCGAGCAAACCAGGCCGCATCTCGTGCTGATGGACGTCGTCCTCGGCGGTGACATGGACGGTATCGAAGCTGCCGAGGTGATTCGCCGGCGCCGGTCGATCCCCGTCATCTTCACGGTTGCCGACACGGACGAAGCGACCTTGCGACGTGTGCGCGAGGTCCAGCCATTCGGCTACGTCGCGAAGACGTTCACGGAGCTGGAGCTCCGCGCGCACACGGACGTGGCGCTGCGTGGCGGCGCCGGCACGCGGCCCGTGAGCGAGTTCGAGGAGCGGTTTTTCGACGTCTCGATCGATCTGCTCTGCTGCCTCGATTTCTCCGGCTACTTCGAGCGGCTCAATCCCGCGTGGGAGCGGGCGCTCGGGTTCACACGTGCGGAGCTGATGTCGAAGCCGTTCATCGAGTTCGTGCATCCCGACGACCGCGAGCGCACCCTGAAGCAGAACCGCGCCGTGCGTACTGGCGGGGAGGCGCATGTCTTCGAGAATCGCTACCTCTGCAAGGACGGCTCGTATCGATGGCTGCTGTGGAATGCGGCGCCCGATGCCGAGCACCATGTCATCTATTCCGTCGCGCGCGATGTCACCGAGAAGAAGCGCGCGGACGAAGAGCGCGATCAGCTCGTGCGAGAGCTGCAGATCGCGCTCGCCGAGGTGCAGAGCCTGCGCGAGATCCTGCCGATCTGCTCGTACTGCAAGAAGATTCGCGACGACGAGGACTACTGGCACAGTGTGGACGCGTACCTCGCCAGGCACACGAGCACCCGGTTCAGTCACAGCATCTGTCCGACGTGCTATGACGTCGAGGTGGCGCCGAGGTTGCACGCCATGGAAGAGCGGTTGAGGCGCCCGCTGTAACGAAACGGGAGTGAATACCGCGCTGATGCGCTGGGATAATCAAACGTTTGTCCCAGAATCGGTTGCGGAGTCCAGGGCAAAGTCCCATTGCCGACACGTATAGTCCTGGGTCAAAACCTTGGCACATGCCGCTGCACTTGTATAGATTATTGAGAATTCTATACATATACCGCCAATGGTGTACACCTGGTTGGCATAACCAAGATCCTTCCGCTCACGGCGCTCGATCCGGCGCGATTCGATCAGCCGTCAATTCTCAAGGGCCTGGCGGCTGCCAGTAGGCAGCTTGCCGAGCTGAAGGGTGTGGCCGCGTCCATTCCTCGCGGCGACATCCTGATCAACGCCCTTGGCTTGCAGGAGGCCAAGGACAGCTCGGCCATCGAGAACATCGTCACCACGCATGACGAGCTCTTTCGCGACGCTGCGCTTCCGGACAACGTCGGAAGTCCCGCCGCCAAGGAGGTGCTTCGCTATCGTCAGGCGCTCAGGGTCGGCTATGACGCCGTCAGTGTGAGAAGAATGCTTACGATCAACGATATCCTGCGAATACAGGCGGAGCTGGAGCGCAACGACGCCGGGTTTCGCAAAGTACCAGGGACGGTGCTCAAGAACAGCGTTGGTGAGACTGTGTACACGCCACCCGATCCCGGCGCCGTGCCTGCCCTGATGAGCGATCTCGAGACGTTCATCAATGACGGCGAGGCATTCACCGCGGACCCACTCATCAGAATGGCGCTGATCCATCACCAGTTCGAGAGCATCCACCCGTTCTATGACGGCAATGGTCGCACCGGCCGCATCATCAACGTGCTCTACCTCCTCACGGAAAACCTGCTCGACATTCCGATCCTCTACATGAGCCGTCACATCGTGCGCACGAAGGGCGACTATTATCGGCTACTCCAGGACGTCCGCGAGCGAGGAGCGTGGGAAGAGTGGGTCGTCTACATGCTGACCGCAGTCGAAGCGGCGGCGCGAGAGGGCATCGCGGTGGTCAACGCAATCAAGGACGCTCTACTCAAGACGAAGCATCGCATCCGGTCCGAGCATGGCAAGATCTACAGCCAGGACCTCATCAACAGCCTGTTCTCGCATCCATACACGAAGATCCAGTTCATCCAGAACGACCTGAGCGTGTCACGCATTACCGCCACTCGATATCTGGATCTGCTCGCCGCCGGCGGCATTCTCCACAAGGAGCGGATCGGTCGCGCGAACTACTACATCAACCTGCCGCTCACGGCGATCCTCGCGACGGACGTGGCCGAGCCGGCAGCGGCCGCGCGTCGCTGATCATGGCGAAGTCATCCTCGCCACGATGATCATCCACTAACGCCCCTACGCCTGCTTCAGTACCTGAGACGCTCCAGATAGGAGATGCTCAACGGCACGTTCTTCACGGGATCCGGCGTCTCGTCCTCGAGGTAGTAGTACTCCAGCCCATCCTTCTGCGCCGCTTCCATCACCTCCGCCCAATTCACCTGCCCCTGGCCGATGACCGCCTGCTGCTCAGCCGGTAGGCCGCCTGACAGCGATCCGCGCGCGACGCCCGGCTTCATGTCCTTGATGTGCATCAGCTTAAAGCGTCCGGGATATTTCTTGATCAGCGCGGCCGGATCGACACCGGGCAGGTACGTCCACAGCACATCTTCCTCGAAGGAGACCAGCGCGGGATCAGTCTCGCGAATCATAAGGTCGAGCAGCGTGCCGTTGCCGTAGGGCACGGGCTCATAGCCGTGGTCGTGGTAGAAGAACGTGAGTCCCGCGTCCTTCATCGTGCGCCCGATCCGGTTGAAGTCCGCGATTGCTCTCCGCGCATCGGATTCCTTGAAGGCGCCGTCGTGCGGATACCAAGCGAGACCCACGTACCTGGCGCCGAGTGCTTTTGCGTTCGCGATGACAGTCTCGGGGTTCTTCGTGAGGTCCTCGTAGGACACGTGCATCGACGTCGCAGTCAGCCCCGCATTCCGGAGCGCGTCCGCGAATTGCGTCGCCGTCATGCCATAGAGACCGGCCGTCTCCACGTGCGTGATCCCCATGTGGCGTGTCATCCGCAGCATCGCACCGGGATCCTTTTTTGCCTCCTCCCGGAAGCTCCAGAGCTGAACGCCCATCGGGGCGTGAAAGTCGCCGCGATAGGTGATCTCATATGCCCCAGGCACCGGGATTACCGGGACCGGCGCGGCGGACGACGACGTCGACTTGCACGATGCCGCGCCGACAAGCAGGATGGCGGCGGTCGCGAGCGAGAAAGTGTCGATCGGCTTCATTGGTGACTCCAGGTGATGGCAGCGCCACAGAACTTCAATCCACGGAATTCACAATGCAAGAGAACCTGCCGCTATCGCGCCGCGAATTCGTCGTCGCAACGACAGTCGGTGCCATTGGCCTGTTGCGTGCCACCGAGGTATTCGCGGGCCCCGCAGCGCGTTCGGACGAGCCGCTTCTCTATGTCGGCACCTACACCGAAGCCGCGCGCCGCGAAGGCATCTACCTCCTGCGCATGGACTCGCGGACCGGTGCATTGCGGCGAGTCGCCGCCATGGACGCAGGCGCGAATCCCTCCTTCCTCGCCATCCACCCGACGGGACGAACGCTGTATGCGGTAAACGAGGTAACCGAGATATCCGGCAAGGTCACTGGCTCGGTCAGGTCCTTCGGAATTGATGCGGACTCAGGTGGACTCACCCTGCTCAACGAGCAGATGTCGGAAGGCGCGGCGCCCTGTTACGTAACGACTGACCGCACAGGCCGCGTCGCGCTGGTTGCCAACTACGTCAGCGGAACGCTCGCGCTTCTTCCTGTGGGCGACAACGGCGCCCTCACGCCAGCATCACAGGTGGTGCAGCACGTCGGCACCGGAAAAGTGGCCGCGCGCCAGGAGCACGCGCATGCGCACTGCATCATCCCACATCCCTCCAACCGATTCATGCTCGCAGCGGACCTCGGCGTCGACCGCGTCCTCGTCTATCGGTTCGACGACGAGCGTCGAGAGCTCGTGCACGTCGAAGCGAGCGATGCGGTGACGCCGCCGGGCACGGGCCCGCGTCATCTCGCGTTTCACCCGACGCTGCCACTCGTATTCGTTGCCGGTGAGCTCAACTCGACAGTCACGGCCCTGCGCTGCGATCCGGCCACGGCGGCGCTGTCTGCGGTTCAGTCCCTCTCCACGCTGCCTGCTGCATGGACCGGGGAGAACTTTCCCGCCGACGTTCACGTCGCGCGCGATGGCCGCACGCTCTATGTCTCCAATCGCGGACATAACAGCGTGGCGGTGTTCAGTATCGCCCCCGCCACGGGGGTGCTCGCGCTGCAACAAGTCGTGTCAACCGGTGGCGACTGGCCGCGCAACTTCAGTCTCGATCCTACGGGACGTTGGCTTCTCGTGGCAAACCAACGCTCCGGATCGGTCGTGGTATTCGAGCGCAGCTCGGAGAGCGGGCGTCTGACACCTACGTCGCAGCGCATCGAGCTGCCGAGTCCCGTTTGTCTTCGCTTTCAGGCGCAGGCCGGCACGACGACGTAACGCGGTCATGTCTCTGGATGTCGTCTCGATCGCGCATCAGGCGCATCACCACGCGCCATTCACTACTGCTGCTTGAAGCTCACCAGCACGATGACCGGCCCACCGTTCGCATTGAGCCCGAATCGGTTCTGCGCGTCGTGCTCGTCCAGGTACCGAACCTCATAGAGGAGATTCACCCTGAAGTAGGTCAGCTCACGGATGGGCCGCAAGGGACCGTAGTCCTCCGAGAACTGCACGATCCCCGCGCCTCCACCAACGAAGCTCTGAGGGCCACTCGTGCGGAAGAACGTCGGTCGGAGGAAACGGATGGCCTTCAACGCATCCATGCCGCCGAGCTCCGGGTTCTGGAGCTCGGCCTGGCTGATGACGTTCGGATTCCTGGCCAACTGCGTGCCGGTCGCAGTAGCAGCAGGAGGTCTCGCGCAGGAAGTGGCAATGAGAAGCAGTGCAGGCAGACTCCGTCGCATGGTGATCATTTGGACCTCATGTGTTACTCGCGGTCGCGCATCATGCGCAGCACCACGAGCCGATCCTTCACTCCGGTTATGACGTACAGCACACCGTGCCACTCGTCATTCTTCGTGTCTCGCGCCGTCACTTGAAGCATCCCCGCACCAGCGCCTGCACCGATCACATGCGAGGCGTGCCAACCCCCTGACTCCAGCTCGCGGGCGTAGTGGATAAGAATCGACTCTACGCTCAGCGTAGAATCAAGACGGATGTTCGATTCCTCGTTGCGGGTGCCGTATGACAGGGGATCCCGACTGGCGCTCACGCCGGGCGGAGGGCGAAGAACAGGGAAGATCAGCGGCGGCCGGCGTTCTCTGAATTCTGGCGCGTTGCACCCGCCGACCGGCCGATACCCCACCACCTGCGTCAGCGCGAAACTGCGGTAACGACGCGTCGAATCAACCTGTCTCACCACCATGGCGTCGCTGTCGCTACAGAACGTGTGTTCCGGTGCCGGCGAATCGTTCGCAATGAACCCACGATATGGATTGGGCTCCACGGGCATGGATGTCGCCGCCGTATACCCCGCACGACGCAGCAGCGACTCGAGGCGGGAGATCCCGTTCGTCGAGCGCGGATAGCGGTATACAACGGTTGTCATCGTACCGAGAGTGCCGCTGCCGACGAGGCGCGCAGGGGGCTTCGGGTCCAATCCACCTGGCCACCGCTTTGGTAGCTGTCCGACGGCAAAGCGCGCCTCCTCGTTGAAGGGCACATTTCGAAGCAACACAGCTTTCACGAGAACGGACGGCACCATCTGCGTCTGCCGCTGTGCGGCAATAGGCATCGTGATGGCTGCAAGCGCGATCAGCGCCAACAGCGCGTGTCTGAGTGAGTACATCACGGTCGTTCGTCCAGCCACATCGTGATGGAGACGTCGCGGTTCGCCCTCGTCGATACCACGCTGAGTGTGCCCGTCCAGTGCCTGCCGGTCGTGTCGCACGCGTCGAACGCCTGCGACGCGAAGAGGTCCGTATAGGATTCCTGAAACGTGCCCGCCGTCCATCCAGCCTCGACGAGTTGTTTCGCGTAGTGAGCAACGATGGCTGCCGAACCCAGGGTCGAGTCGATGAGACGAACGCGCGTCGATACGTCTCCGGCCGAGCTGCTTCCGCCGAAGCTTGGAAACCGCGACGATTTCGGCGGCTTCAGCACCGGGAATTTGAGTGGCTCGTCCACCAGACGCGCTACGACGCGTGGTGCGGGGGGAAAGCATCTCGCGTCCGAGGCGCGATACATGACGTGCACCAATGCGCCTGTCGCCGCACCCGCGACGGGTAAGGCAGTGACGCCCGCCGAGTCTCGGCAGAACAGACCATCATTGGACCAGCCGGTGCTCTGAAAGCCACTCGACTCGATGGTGCTTGCCGGGAGCGTGTGCGACTTCCAGCCGTTCTGTTCGAGCAGCGTAAAATACCGCTCGAGGAAGCGGCGCGTGGTGTCGGCGAACACGACGATGAGGTGATGCCCGTTGATCATCCCACCGACGACCGTCGCCGGTGCGGCCGGGCTAATCCCGATCGGCCATCCGGCCGGCAGCGTGCCGACGACGTAACGCGCCTCGTTCATGATTCCCGCGGAGCGTGTCCCGGATAGCAGAGCGGTCGCCAGCATGCTCGGAACGGATGGCGAGTCGATCTGCGCCGGGGCTATTCCGGGAGCAAGAAGCGCCAGTGCGCCGATTACGGCTTGGGCCACGGCATTGCCACGCTGCATAGTCTGATCCGCGTTTATCGCTCAGTTGCAACTCGCTTGGCCAGTGCCTGTCGGGCGCCCGCCGCGAACCACTTGCACGCATCCGAATCAGTAAGCGCTCCCGACTCCATCCGCTCCCACAACCGCGACACCGACGGATGCGGCGTGATGAGTATGTCACATTGAAGGTGCGCCAGCACGTCGAACCCGTGCTCGAAATCAGCGAGCGCCGTCGGATACTCCTTGCTCCGGGTGAAGAAGAATCCCTCAGCCGATATCGGCGACTGGCTGTCCGCATAGACAATGCCGTGGCATACTGACCCCTCACACGACCGCCAGCTCCACGTCGTTCCACCGGGCGTATGGCCCCCGGTAAAGTGCGCCGTAATCGCGAGTGAGCCAACACGGAGCGTGTCGCCATCGGCGATCGTCCGCGCCACCGGAGCGGGCGGGTAAGAGAACGCGATACCGAACTGTGGATCGTCCGGCCACGACTTGCCCGATCGAATCCACCGCCCACTCGATGGACTCGCTGCCACCTCGGCGCCCGACGCACGTTGCAGTTCGGCGATGCCGCCTGCATGATCGTAGTGCGCGTGCGAGTTCACGATGAGCTTTACATCCTCCACGCGGAAGTTCAGTGCCCTGATGTTCGCCACGATGCTCGGTGCAGACGCAGGCAGGCCGCCGTCGATCAGGATGTGTCCTTCCGGCGACGTAATGAGAATCGCACTCAATCCATTCGTGCCGACGTACCACGTATTTCCGAAGATCCTGATGGGCTGGTGTGGAACGCTCCAGTCCGCGCAGCTCGGACACTGGGCGGCAGAATACACATAGTTGGCACGCGTCGAATCCGGCGACTGCGCTTTCGCCGGCGACGACAACGCCAGTGCGAGCGATAGAAGAGTACCGATGCGCAGACGCGCGAAGAGCGTAAAGTTCACGGCGGCAATTTTCCTGGACGAAGAGCGTCCACCCACAATACCCGTCTCTCCATGGTGCTGAAAGGTCCCTTCCACTTCGCCACGCTCGACTGGGTCATCATCGGCGCGAGCATCGCCGTGAGCTTCCTTCCCGCACTCTTCTTCTGGAAGCGGGCGAGCACCAACACCAGCGAATTCTTCACCTCCGGCCGCGCCGCGCCATGGTGGCTCGTCGGCATCTCGATGGTTGCCACCACCTTCAGCACCGATACGCCCAACCTCGTCACCAACATGGTGCGCGACCGCGGCGTGGCGGAGAACTGGCTCTGGTGGAGCTTCCTCCTCACGGGAATGATGACGGTGTTCTTCTACGCCCGGCTGTGGCGCCGGTCGGGCGTGCTCACCGATCTCGAGTTCTACGAGATTCGATACTCCGGCAAGGCGGCGAGAGTGCTGCGCGGCTTCCGCGCCGTGTACCTCGGTCTCCTGTTCAACTGCGTCATCATGGCCACCGTGAACCTCGCCGCCGCCAAGATCGGCAACGTGGTGCTCGGCTGGCCCATGGGACGCACGCTCGTGGTCTGCGCGGCGATGACGATCTTCTTCGCGTCGGTGAGCGGGTTGTGGGGCGTCCTGGTGACGGACACCATTCAATTCGGCATCACGATGACGGGCACCTTCGCTGTCGCATACTTCGCGCTGGCACAGCCTGAGGTGGGCGGTATGGCGGGTCTGCTCGCAAAGGTGCCACCGAAGACGCTCGCCCTCCTGCCTGACTTCGGCGACTGGACCGTCGCGGCCACAGTGTTCGTGATTCCGCTCACGCTGCAATGGTGGTCCGTCTGGTATCCCGGCGCGGAGCCCGGCGGCGGGAGCTACATCGCACAGCGCATGCTCGCGTCGAAATCGGAGAAGGATGCCGTCGTAGGAACGCTGCTCTTCAACGTGATGCACTATGCGCTGCGCCCGTGGCCGTGGATCATCGTGGCGCTCGCGTCCACCATCATCTATCCGCAGCTCTCCGACATCGCGGCGGCATTTCCGGAGATGAACCGCTCGCTGCTCGGAAACGACATCGCCTACCCGGCGATGATGCGCTTTCTGCCGACTGGATTTCTCGGGCTCGTGGTGGCCGGCACGCTGGCGGCGTATCGCTCCACCATCGAAACGCATCTCAACTGGGGCACCAGCTATCTGGTGCACGATTTCTACCGACGCTTCCTCCGGCCGGGGCTCACCGAGAAGCATTACGTGCTCGCGGGACGGCTGACGACCGCCGCGTTGATGATCTTCGCGGCGTTGCTGACGTACGCGCTCGGCACCGCGCGCGAGGCGTTCGACATCATTCTTTCAATCGGGGCCGGAACGGGTTTGCTCTATCTGTTGCGATGGTTCTGGTGGCGGGTGAGTGCATGGAGCGAGATCGCGGCCATGGCGAGCTCGTTCATCGTAGCGCTCGCATTCTTCGTCGCGCGGAAGATGGGATTCGAGGTCGCATCGACCGTCTCATTGCTCGTGACCGTCGGGGTGACCACGGCCGTCTGGGTGACGACGACGTTGCTGGCGCCGCCAGCGGATGACGCGACGCTCATGCGGTTTTACGAACTGGTGCGCCCCGCGGGGCCGGGATGGAAGCCGATCGCAGCGCGTGCTGAATCGAGTGCGTCGCCCGACTCGCTGCCCCAGGCACTCCTTGGCTGGATGCTCGGATGCGCCTTCGTCTACGCGGCGCTCTTCGGCACGGGAAGTCTGCTCTACGGACGCATGCCGCAGTTCTGGATGTGGCTCGCGCTGTTCGTGCTCAGCGGGCTGGGCATGCTCAAGGTGCTGCGCGGCTTCTGGACCGCGGCGTAGGCCTCGCACCAGGCACCGAGGACCGCCTGCACCGTACTCCGATCGCGGAGATAGCTGAGAAGCTCGTGCGGCTCATCGTCACCATTCTGCGTGGCGACGTCGCTGACCTCTGGTATCGCACGCGTCTGACTGCCAGTCGAATCGCGGCCGAGCAAACGTGATGCAAAGGGATCGCGCTCGTTCACCACATTGACCCACGAGCGCACGCCGCGAGGAAGGGCCAGTGGCCCGCTGTCGTCGAGCAGGAGCTCGCGCAGATCGTCGGAGCCGAGCGGAGAACCTATGGTGACCAGACGTCGAATTTCTGGTGGCTGCGATTCGCTAGCCGTGCCGCGGTGCTGGAGATAGCTCCACGCGACGAGCGCGCCGAGGCTATGCGCGACGAGCACGACAGGTCGTCCGTCGTCAACCGCCCGCGAGATCGCATCCGCGATGCGACCCTCGGCCAGGCATCGCGATGCCTGGTCACCGAAGAAGCGCAGGTCGCCCGCGACACCACGAACGTCGTCTGCTTGATCGCCGCTCACGCTCGCTTCGAGCAAGTCGCTGGCGAAGACTGCGAAGACGCGTAGTATGGACGCTGCCGAGATCGTGGTGGCACTTCCCTCGTCGCGACGGACACACGTTTTCAACTGGTTCGAGTCGCGATGGCGTGAATCGAGCACGTCCGCATACCAGACCATGCGCACGTCATCATCGGCGAGGAGGGAATCACCCGCCAACCCAAACGATCCCTCGCGTAACGCGTGAAGCGCCTGCCGTCTGATCATCGCCGAATCGCGCGTGAGGTAGCCGCGGCCATGCACCACGAGAATGAGCGGACGCGCCGGAGCGTGTCCGCCAAGCGCGGCTGCGCCCACCAGGAACGGCAGCGCCAACGTGAGCAGGATGTGTCTTCGGGCGAATCGCATGGAACCTCTCAATGACTACACCACCGCATCGCCCGAGTGTCACCGGCACCGTCCGGGTTGTGACGCACGAGGCGGGCCGTCATTTTAGTCGGATGAAGCGTCTTCTTTATGGTATCCTGCTCGTTCTTGCAGCGCTTGCGCCGGCAGTCCATGCGCAGAGCGCCGCCACATATTTTCCGCCTGCCGGCCAATGGGAGCGGAAGTCGCCCGCGGCGGCGGGTCTCGACTCCGCGAAACTCCAGGAGGCCGTGGACTTCGCGCTTTCGCACGGCAGTGCCTGGGACTTCGATCGCGATCAGGTGCGCACCTTCGGACCGCCGCTCGGCCCACTGCCCAAGCAACGTGCCGCCACGAACGGCATCATCCTGCGCCATGGATACGTCGTTGCGCAGTTCGGGGACGTGAGGGCCAACGATCCCGTGTACAGCATTGCGAAGAGCTTTCTCTCGACCGTCGCGGGGGTGGCCGTCGATCGCGGTCTGGTGAAGAGCGTGAACGATCCTGTGGCGCGCTATGTCCACGACGGCGGCTACGACTCGCCGCACAACGGCCAGATCACCTGGAAGCACCACCTCCAGCAGGAGAGCGAGTGGGAGGGCAGTCTCTGGGGAAAGAACGCCGACTTCATTGGCGCGGAGCAGTTCGGCAACGGAGCGCGCAAGCCGCGCGCCATTCAGGCGCCCGGCTCGTACTTCGAGTACAACGACGTGCGGATCAATCGATTTTCACTCTCGTTGCTGCGCGTCTTCGGCACGGGCGTTCCCGACGTGCTCGACTCGGCGATCATGTCGCCGATCGGCGCGTCGCACGACTGGCGATGGGTGCCCTACGGCAACTCGAGCGTTGACATCAACGGTAAGACGATCGCCTCCGTGAGTGGTGGTACTCGCTGGGGCGGCGGGCTGTGGATCAACTCCGAGGACTTGGCGCGCTTTGGCCTGCTGATCCTGAATCACGGCAATTGGCGCGGCCGTCAGCTCGTGTCTCGTCAGTGGCTGGAGGATGCCGTGACGCCGAGCGAGCACGGTCCGGACTATGGCTATCTGTGGTGGTTGAACACGCGAAAGAAACAATGGCCAAGCGCTCCGGCGTCGAGCTTCGCCGCGTTGGGCAACGGATCGAATACCATTTGGATCGATCCGGAACACGACATCGTGCTCGTATGGCGGTGGTATCAGAACAGTGCGTTGGACGAGATGCTTCAGCGTATAGTGGCAGCAACACAAACTCAGACATCACCACGCTGAGACTCTCCGCCGCCGATGCCCCTGCGGCGATGGGACGTCGGACACCGTTGTCAGCTAACGGAAATCAGACTCAGATAGCCGTGCCGTACCGGATACGTTGTTTTACCGAGTGCAGGATACCGAGTACTGGTCTTACTACTGGTTTTACCCTGCCACTCTGTTTGCCATCTGTTGCGCCCGTATTGCGAGCTCCATTGCCAGGAAGCAGTGCGCCTGAGTCATTGCCGTTTCCGTGCGATTCAACACGTCGTCCACGAGTTGCCGCCCATAGGGTTTCTCCACGTTCTTGCAATCCACGCGCGTTACACCCTTCTGATCGACGAGAATGAGATGGTCGCCGCCCTTCGTGCTGCCGCCGATGTCCACGTACTTGCGCAGCTCCATGTAGCCGTCGGTTCCGAGCACGGTGAGCCGGCCGTCGCCCCACGTCGGAAGGCCGGCAGGTGTGAACCAGTCGACGCGGATGTATCCCGTTCCGCCGTTGCCGCGCACCATCACATCGCCGAAGTCCTCGAAACGTGGATGCTCCGGATGGTGGACGTTGCGCACCTGCGACGCGACGACCTCGCCACTCGTCGACCCAGTGAAGAAGAGGAACTGATCGAATTGATGTGAGGCGATGTCGCAGATGATGCCGCCGTAATTCGCCGGCTCCCAGAACCAGTCCGGCCGCTCCGGCGGATGCACCCGATGCGGTCCGAGCCCAACGGTCTGAATGACCTGGCCGATCGCGCCCGCCTTGACGAGCTCTCCAGCCTTGACGGTGGCGCTACTCTCGAAGCGCTCGCTGTACATGATCGAGTAGATGCGCTTCGTCTCGGCCTGTACGCGCCGCACGTCCGCAAGTTGATCGAGCGTCGTGATGCCGGGCTTGTCGGACATGAAGTCCTTTCCGTGTTGCATCACGCGAATGCCGAGCGGTGCACGCTCCACCGGAATGCCGGCGGTCAGGACGAGCTGGATCGTGGGATCCTCGAGAATCTCGCGCTCGTCCTTCGCAACCTTCACGTTCGGATATCGTTTGGCGAACGCAGCGCGGAGCTCGGGCTCCTTCGCGAAAAAGGAGACGAACTCGCCGCCGCCCTTCGTGGTCGCGTCGACCTGGCTGTTGATGTGGCCGTGATTGATCCCGATCACGGCGAACCGGAGACGCGCGACGTCGCTACCATGCCGGGCGGCCCGAACGGCTGCGCCAAGCTTCGCCGGCAGAAGAGAGGCCGCCGCCAAGGTGGCAACGAATCCTGCGGAGGTCTTCATGACGTCTCGGCGAGTAAAGTTGTCCATGATTCGCTCGTGGTTGGCGACGCGTGTCGATTCGGGAGGAATCCTGCCCTATTGCCATGGCCGGCCGCTAGGGGAACATTCGTCGCATGCCTTCGACACGGACACCGGCGGGAGCCGTACCCGCCGGGACTGCGCGGCCCCCACTGCGTTTGCCGTTTGTGGGGCGACAGAAAGAGCTCGCGCTATTGTCGAACTGGCTTACCAGCGTCGCTGAAGGGCGGAGAAGCACACAATTCCTTGCCGGCGTTGGAGGTATCGGAAAGACGCGGCTGGTTGGCGGCGTAGCTGAGCTCGCTGATCGTCAAGGATGGACGGTGATCGTCGGTCGCGCATATCCGGTCGAGACGGGTGTCCCCTACGCGCTCTTTGCGGATGCGGTCGCGCCAACGGTGCGCGCCATGACGCCTGCCGCGCTCGCCATGCACACTCGCGGCGACGCTGGCATGCTCGCGCACATCTCGCCCGCGTTTGCGCCGGGAGCGACGCCCGCGCGGGATCAGGGTGGCGACGCCAAGGCGCGCCTGTTGTGGAGCTTCGCGCAGTTTCTCTCGCACGTAGCCGCAAACAAACCGCTGCTGATCGTCCTGGAGAATCTCCAGTGGGCAGACACGTCGTCGCTCGAGCTCCTGCACTTCGTCGCGCGGCAAGTCGGCAGCCAGCGGATCGCGCTCCTCTGCACGTACAACGAATCGGAGCTGGATGGTAATCCGACGCTACGCTCGACGGAGCAATCCCTGCTTTCGCTCAATGCCGCCTCGCTCGCTCGGCTCGAGCCACTGAGCCAGGATGATCTCCACGCGCTGCTTCGCGCGGTGTTTCGTTCCGACGCGGCGTCCGCATCCACGCTCGCGCCCCGACTCTACTCATGGACGCGCGGCAACCCATTCTTCACGGAAGAGATTCTCAAGGCGCTCGTCGAATCCGGCGCGCTGCACGAGCGCGAGGGAGTCTGGTTCGGCTGGGAAGCCGAGCTTCCGGGACTGCCTCGCTCCATCCGCGATGCGATTCTCACTCGTGTGGACCGGCTGAGCCCATCGGCGCGAACGGTCGCCAATCTCGCGGCCGTCATAGGAACGCGTGTTTCCCATGATGCGCTCGTCGCCGTGAGCGGACTTTCGGAAGAAGACATCCTGGCCGCACTCGATGAGCTACGCGATCGCACCGTGCTCACGGAGTCCGCCGAAGAAGGCACCATCCGGTACGAATTTACGCATCCGCTCGTGCGCGACGTTCTGTACGGTGCACTCGGCATCGCGCGGACGCACCTGCTGCACGCTACGGTCGCCGAGTCGCTCGAGCGGCTCCACGGCGAACGCGCGGACGAACACGCCAACGAGCTCGCATATCACTATGCGCGTGCCGACGCGCGCGGTCTGGCGCAAAAGGCCGTGCGCTATCTGGCGGCGGCTGGCCGGCTCGCGCTGGAGCGCCATGCCAATCGCGAAGCAGCCGACTATCTCGCGGCCGCGCTCGATCAATACGATGGGGCAGCACGTGCAGCAGTGGACGATCCATTCGTCGACGAACAATCGCTCGTGGAGCACCTTGCGCAGGCGCGTCAGCGCCTCGGTGAGTACGCCGCGTCCACCTCGCTCTGGCGCCGCGCGCTTGAAACCGCCGAAGCCGCGGACGACGTCGCACGCATCGCGGCAATTCAGCGACGCATCGGCCTCGCATCGTATTGGAGTGGCCGCTACGAGGATGCACTGGGCCACTTCGACGTCGGGGGCGCCGCGGCGGAGCGCGCAGGTGACGACTCGCTGCGCGCACGCATCCTGATGGCGCGGGCGATGACCATGCACGGCCTCGGTCAATCGGACACGGCACGCGAGGATGTCGAGCACGCGCTGCGGATCGCCGGCCGTCTGGCTGATCCAGCACTGCTCGCGCGAGCTCACCGGTCGTCCTTGTTGTTGCACGCCTTCATCGGTCCCGCGGAGCGCGTACAAACCGACGGAATGCGTGCCGTGGAGTTCGCCGAGGCGGCGGACGAGCGAGGCGTCGCGTGGTCGGCGCACTGGGCGTTAGCCATGGTTGGCGGGCTCTCGGGCAACAGCCAGATGGTCGCCGCGCATCTCGCCGAGAGCGAGCGCCTGGCCGAGGCGCTTGGGTCACCCGTGCTTCGCTGCTGGACGGCGGAGCTCGCGATCGAATACGCCTCAGGCACCGGTGATTGGGATGCCGGCCTCGCGCTTGCGGAGCGGACGATTCCTCTTGCACGCGCGTTGGAGCAGCGCGTCCTCGTTCCCCGACTTCTCGTGTGGTCGGCGATGATCCACCTGCATCGCAACGCGCGCGACCGCGCGAAGCAATACCTCGACGAGGCGCGTGCGCTGGTCGGTGGAGACAATGTCCAAAGTCCCATCGACGTCAACGCTGCCGCTCCCGTACACGCGGGTCTCGTTGCATATCACGTGACGGTCGGCGAACATCGGCAGGCACTCGAGATCGGCGATGCCGGCCTCGAGCTCGTTGATCGTACCGGCTATTTGTTGTGGGGCATTCACCGGCTTTTGCCGATGATGATCGAGGCCGCGCTGTGGCTGAGAGACCTCGACGCGGCGCGGCAATATGGGGCTCGACTCCGCCGCGACTCGGTGCGGATGGGACATCGGCTTGGCATGGCGTGGGCGGACACGTGCGATGCGCTCATCGCAATGTTGGAGAAGGACTACGCGCGCGCAGCGCCGTTGCTCCGGAATGGAGCCGATGCTCTCGATGCCATACCATGGGCGTTCGACGGGGCGCGCGTCCGCCGAAAGCTTGCGGAGGTCCTCGTAGAGATGGGCGACCGTGAGGCCGCGTCGAAAGAGCTGCGGCGCGCGCATGACGTCTTCGTTCGGCTGGGAGCGGAGGCGGAGCTCACATCCACACGGGATCTCATTCGTGAGCTCGGGCTCCGGCCGCCGGCGCGTGTGTCCACGCCGGGGATTGCCGGCTTGACGAGCCGAGAGGTCGACGTCGCCCGTCTCGCGGCGCTTCACAAGTCGAACAAGGAGATCGCGGCGGCGCTCGACATCTCGCCGCGCACGGTCGGTACGCACCTCGCCAACATCTTTCTCAAGCTGGATGTTGCGTCGCGCGGCGAGTTGGCCGAGATGGCACGCCGGCAAGGGATGTTGTAGGCGACACCGGCATCAAGCCGGCAAGCTGAGTGGGGCGAGTCCTTGGCGGCGCGATCATCATCGCGCCGCCAAGGATCCGTCGCTCCTGCGCGTCGGTAGTCGTACCGGATACTCTTTTACCGAGTGCCGGATACAGGGTACTGATCTTCACTACTGCAGTGCTTTAGTCAATGTGTGCCCGCACCGACAGGTACACCGTGCGCGGCTGGCCGGGCGAGACGATATGGCCTGCAATCAACTCAGGGTACGCGCGATCCAACACGTCGCGTAACCCAACTTCAATGTCGAATCGATCGACCGGCGCCGATGCCGACGCGTGCAACAATCCATAGCCTCCCACGACCACACCCGGCTCGTCGAAGGGACTATAGGGACCCGTCCAGTTTCCGCTCACGCGAAACCGCATCGACCGCGCACCGGGCACGAGGTCCAACGCGGCCGAGCCGATGTACTTCGACGAGTTATAGACGCGAAGCCCGTCGAGGACCACCGGATCACCCGTCCCTTCCGATGACACTGCGACGAGACTGCGATACCGCGCGTCGTTGAACGTCCAGGTTCCGGACGTCGTGAGAAACGCGGCGACGGGAATACGCCAGTCGAGCTCCACGCCCTGTCGTCGGCTCGCGCCGCCGCTCGTCGAAGCGAGCGTCACCGGATTGAATGTCTGCTCGTTGCTGACGTCCATGCGAAACAGCGCCACCGACGCGTTCGCACCTTCATGATCGAACTTGAGACCTGTCTCGTACGCCCAACTGGTGATCGGCACCAACGTTGGGTCACTGATGACACCGTTCGCCGAACGGAATCCGCGCGAAACGTTTGCATAGATGCCGAGGTCCGGCGTCACGCGAACCAGTGAGCCGAGTTTTGGGGACAGCACGCCGTGCGTGGCGTTGATCACCGCGCCGCTGTCCGGAGCGGAGCGTGTAGCCAACGCATCGTAGCGGAGTCCCGCGTCCACGCGCCAGCGGTCGCTTACGTCAACGTGCGATTGCAGGAACAGCGCGCCCGACAGTTGTCGTCCGACTACAACGGCGGCGGCTGAATCACGGGTGCGGGTGGTCGTGAAATAATTCTCATAGCTCGACCGGTCCCATCGCGTTTCGGCGCCCACGGTAAAATCGCCTCGACTGAACGGCCGCGTCAACGCGGTCGTCGCACCATAGCCGGTGCGAGAGTCTTCCTCCTCGCTCTGGCTCCCAGAGCCCTCGAATTTTCCGCCGGCAGGAGGAATCGTCAGAAAAAGCTGCCAACGGCTCTGTGTCGCATACGCGGTCGTGCGCCATACAAGGTCACCGGCGAGCACACGGAGGCTGAGTCGCTCCTGTGCGCGGCGCTTGTAGCCCCCGTCTGTAGGGTTAGAAACAATATCATATTGATGGCGGACGAACTCCTCCTCGCTGAGGAAGCTGGGAGAATTCCAGTTTCCACCGTACAGCTCCACGCCGCCGTCGAGAGTGACACCCGGCGAGACAGCGTGCACGAGACGTGCGTGTCCCTGCGTCTGGTCGTACCCCGCGTTGGGACGAAAACCGTTCTCGCGCTGGTATCGGACGCCGAGCACGCCGCCACCGTCGCTGCCATGGTCGAAGCCGGTCAGCACCATCGCCTCGGCGCGCCCGAAGCTTCCGCTAGAAACTGTGGCGTCCGTGCCGCGCATTCGCTCGAGCGTGCGGACGTTCAGCACACCGGCGAGCGCGAAGTTTCCGAAGAGCGCGCTGGTGGGCCCATGAAGGACGTCGATGTCCTGCACGCCGCCCGGAAAGATCACCGACAGATCGTTGTATCCCTCCGCATGGCCGTTCACAGGTTCGTTTAACGGAACGCCATCCACCCACGTTGCCATGTCCGTCGAATGATCCGAGCTGAATCCGCGGAGCGACGCGTCGGATGCGAATCCGGGACCCTGTCCCTGCTCGTGCACTTCGACGCCGGCCGCTTGCCGGAGCAGATCCCAGGGAGAGCTCGAAGGCGTTACACGGATGGTCGCCGCATCGACGTGTACCGCGCCCACGGGTTGAGCACGTTCGGCCGGTGTCGCGACGACGGTTACCGCGCGAAGACGTGCAATGGAGTCACGCCGCGTGAGAGAATCAGAGCGCGCTGGCCGATCCTGTGCCGAGAGCGCGAGTGGAAGGAGGGCGAGAAATCCGGCGCGTGGTACGCACCGGAGAAATGCTTGTCGTGAGGGCACGTGTGGTCACACAGAAAGACGGTCGGGCTGGCGCCGCGGAGTGCGCGCCAGAGCGCGATGCTCCTCGAGGGAGCCGCGCAGGAGTCGTCAGACTGTGGACTGCGGAGGACCGATGGTCGGCGGGCGGGCGTACTCTGGAGCCGTGGGGCGATGTTCGCTCGCCGTCGGCACAAGGGGGTTCGTCGGCCGTACGACGGCAACGAAGGTCAGGACGTGCGCAGCACTGGGAACGGTCGCGACGGCGACGACGCAGCAGCATGCGCCGATGCAGGTGCACTGTTCGGCCTTGTCGTGCCCCGTGTGCGAGTGCGCTCCGCCATGGCTCGGTGGGGCGGCTGCATGGTTGTGCGCGTTGCCATGCGAGCCATGCAGCGGGCACGAATGCAGCGCCGACGGCTCGGTGAGGGCCGTGACGAGCCAGAGACCGCAGACGGCCGAGGAGAGCCTATGCCAGAGCGATCCGCGCATGGTCGGGAATGATACATGTCGCGCCGGCCCGGTGTCCATCAGGGAATGTCCCTTGCCACCTTGGTCAGAACGGACTCTCGAACGTCAGCCCGGGACGGAAGAGCAGCGCATTGGTGTTGTCATACGTGACGCCAAGCGACAGCCACCGTCGCGGGCCAATCGCACTTCATGTAATTTCTGCCTCGTCTGTGCATTCTGTTTTCTCGACATTCACCCGGCCGGCCTGAATATGCGCATTGGTGCCCTCCTCGCTCTCACGCTTCTCGCTGCACCTCTCACAGCGCAGGAAACTCCCACCGAGCGTGAAGCCGCTCGCGACGTCCTCAAGAAGATGGCCGCGCTCGAGCAGTCCATCGACGTCCCGTCGATCGTCACGAAGCTCACCGCGCCGAACCCCGCGCGCGAAGCCGTGGTCGCTCGCGCCAAGGAGCTCATGGACAAGGAGCTCATCGCGCTCGGCGACGACATCACGAAGAATCCGGAAGTTGGTTTCGTCGAGTACAAGTCCATCAAGAAGCTCACCGACTATCTCAAGGCGCATGACTTCGACGTCGAGATGGGTGTCGCGAAGCTCCCCACCGCGTTCGTCGCACGATACAGGAAAAACAACGGCACCCCCACCCTCGGCGTCATTCTCGAGTATGACGCACTGCGCGGCACCAAGGGCGCGTTTCACGGCGATCAGCACAGCACGCAAGGGCCAATCGGCATCGCGGCCGCCGTGGCGATGGCGGAATATCTCTCGAAGAACAAGCTGCCCGGGAGCGTCATCGTCTACGGGACGCCGGGCGAAGAGATGATGCCTCCAAACGCGAAGACGGACATGTTCGAGGCGGGCGTCTTCAATGGCGCCGACATTCTCGTGCGCAGTCACAGCAGCCCGGCCACCACGCGTCCGCAGCCCGGATTCGGCACCTGCTGCATGAACATCAACGGAACGAAGTACACCTTCAGCGGCGCGCCGGCGCACCAGCTCACCGCGTGGGCGGGCCGCAATGCCCTCACCGCCGTCATTCACCTCTTCGACAACATCGACGGCATCCGCAGCAACATTCGCCCCGAGTCACGCGTGCAGGGCGTGATCATGGAAGGCGGCACCGCGCCGAACGTCGTTCCCGATCGCACCGTGGCCGACTTCTACATTCGATATCCGGACGTCGTGTATCTGGAGCAGCTCACCGGGATGGTCGACGACGCCGCCCGCGCCGCCGCGCTGGGCACCGGCACCAAGGTGAAGATCGATCACTACGGCAAGGCGCGCGACGGAATCTCCGTCGCCACACTCGGCGAGCTGGGCTTCGCGTACCTGAAGAAGTACGGCGCGACGAACGTCATTCCCGAGCCCGGCAAGCCGATGGGCTACGAGGAGACGGGCAGCGTCTCGAGCGTGATTCCGGGTCTCGACTTCGACGCACAGACGTCGTTCGCCCCGTACCACACGTACGAGATGGAGACCGACGCCTTGGCCGAGGTGGGGCACAAGGGATTCACGGCCGACGCGATGGCGATGAGCGCGCTGCTGTTCGACTTCGCGACGCATCCGGAATATCGCGCGGCGGTGAAGAAGGAGTTCGAGGGGATCAAGGCGCTGTTCGGCGAGTACCAGGCTGCTCTCCGGAAGACCTACACGACGCCGAAGGTGCCGGACCCGGAGTGAATGCGGTCGTTGGATTCGGCCTGCAGGAAAGGGATGATGCATTGATCTGAGCATCAGATGATGTATGTTTCATGCATACTCTCCTGGATCGGCCGACCGTGCGCACGACACTGAATATCGATGACTCGCTCCTGGCCGAGGCTGGGCGGCTCACTGGCATCGGCGAGCGGACCGCGCTCATTCACGAGGGACTCCGAGCCCTCATCGCGCGCGAGAGTGCCAGACGTCTGGCAAAACTCGGCGGCTCCGAGCCGCGGGCCGTGCCAGTTCCCCGGCGCCGCAGCACCCAATAATGGTCCTCGCCGATACTTCAGTGTGGACCGAGCATCTCCGCCATGGGGACGATCGGCTGAGGACCGAATTGGAAGCTGGTCGCGTGGCGACGCATCCGTTCATCCTCGGTGAGCTCGCCTGTGGAAACTTTCGCAAGCGAACGGAGATACTACAGTTGCTGAACGAACTGCCCGCTGTGATTCAGGCCAGCAACTCCGAAGTTCTCGAGTTCATCGAGCAGCGCCGGCTCATGGGTCGCGGCATTGGTCTGATCGACGCGCACCTTCTTGCTTCGGTAGTGCTGACGGGCGCAACACGTCTATGGACCCACGACCGCCGCTTGGCCACGATTGCGTCGGAGCTGGGAGTCTGAATACTCGCGCTTTCCGATTACAGTTTGGCTGGGCGATGTATCGCGGAACAGCCTTTCGGCCTACTTCTGGGACAACTGGCGCAGCGCATTCCGGTATTGGGCGTTCACCGCTTCGAACGCGCGCATGCTCTGCTCGAACGTCGGATCGTACGGCGTGAGAAGGATGCCTTCGGCAGTGCGCACTACGGTGAGCTTGTCGCCCGGCCCCACCTTCAAGGCGTCAGTCACTTCTTTCGGAAATGTTGCACCGACCGAGCGCCCGATCCTGCGAAGCGTAATCGACATGGACATAACCGATATATATTGGCGTGGGTGAGGAGTTGACGGTCCTGCCCGGAAGGGCTTCCGAGCGGTTTGCAATGACTACCATTCTGGAAGTTGCCGACTCGGAGCTTTACATGATCGTCACCGTCAGCAAGTGGGGAAACAGCCTCGGGCTTCGTATTCCGCGCTCGCTCGCGGAAGACGCACATCTCGACGATGGCACATCGGTCGACCTTCGGATCGAGGACGGCCGCCTCGTGGTGGAATTGGTAGAGGAGCGAAGTCTCGATCAGCTCCTGCGGCAAGTGACGCCTCAGAACCTGCACGGCGATGCGTTCCCAAGTTCTTCGATCGGGACCGAGATGCGCGCACTGCGCTAGAACGAAGGCGCGGACTACTACGGCTGCGGCAGTGCAAATGCCACATACGTCCCGCCCGACTCCGCGCCATTCTTCCCGCCGCCACACGCGATGACCACATACTCGCGCCCGTTCACCATGTAGAGCGACGGCGTCGCATTCCCCGACGCCGGCAGCGTCGCCTCCCACAACAGCTTCCCCGTGCGCTTGTCGTACGCATGGAACTTCTTGTCGTACGTCGTCGCGCCGATGAACAGCAGGCCGTTTGACGTCACCACCGGCCCGCCGTAATTGTCCGTGCCGGTATTCCGTAAACCCTGCGCCGCCAGCGCCGGATACTCGCCGAACGGAATCCTCCAGCGAATGACGCCCTTGTTGAGATCGACCGCGTTCAGCGTGCCCCAGGGCGGCTTGATCGCCGGATAGCCGTCCGGATCGTTGAAGATGATGTACCCATTGTTCCGGTACTTCAGGAAGTTCGGATTCGCCGCCGCCGTCTCGGCGACATCATGGCCGGTGATCAGGAAGTCCACGAGCCCGTTGATCGCACCGCCCTCGAGCACCTCGCCGAAGCCGGGCATCCGCCCCTGTCCCTGACGGACGATCGCCACGAGCTCGTCGCGCGTCTTCCGCTTGCCGATGTCGACGAGTGACGGAAACGTCGGCGGCGTGCCCTGAAGGTCGGAGCGATGGCAGCTCGCACAGTTGTTCTGATAGGACGACTTGTCGCTGCGCGGCTCCATCTTCAGCAGCCACGCCATCTCGTTCACGTTCACGTACAACAGACCGGACTCCGGATCGAACGCCGGTCCGCCCCACTCCGCGCCTCCATCATAACCGGGAAAGACGATCGACCCCGTCGTACTCGGCGGAGCGAACAGTCCTCGTGTCGTGAACTTGCGGAAGATCGTAAGCGCCGAGTCGTGCGCGCGTGGCGTGCGTGTGGTGAGCTGATCTTCGGTGAGCGTTTGCCGAACGAGCGCCGGCGGCTTCACGGGCAGACGCTGCGTCGGGCTGGCTCTCTCACCATCGATCAGCGACGGCGGCACCCTGTGCTCCGCGACCGGAAAGAGCGGCGCGCCGGTTTTACGATCGAGCAGCCACACGTGTCCCGTCTTGGTCGTTTGCGCGAGCGCGTCGATGGGCTTTCCATGACGTATCACGGTGACGAGCGCCGGCGGCGACGGAAAGTCCATGTCCCAGAGGTCGTGCCTCACGCCCTGGAAATGCCAGATACGCTTTCCCGTACGCGCGTCGAGCGCGAGGATCGTGTTCGCAAAAAGATTGTCGCCGAGCCGATTGGCGCCATAGAAATCGAAGGACGCGGAGCCCGTGCCTCCGAAGACCATGCCGAGCTTGTGATCCACGGTCAGTCCGGCCCAGACGTTGGTGCCACCCGAAACCTTCCACGCATCGGGCGACCAGGTCGCGTAGCCGAACTCGCCCGGATGCGGAATGGTATGAAAGCTCCAGCGCAGCTCACCGGTCTTCAGATCGTACGCGCGAATGTCGCCTGGTGACGACGGCAAGCTCTCGCTGACGGTGCTTCCAATGATGTACAGATCTTCGAAGACGACGCCCGGTGAACTCGCGCTGACCGTCACGCCCTCGATCAGGCGGCCGAGTCCTTTGCGAAGATCGACGCGCCCCGAATCGCCAAAGGAGAGAATCGGTTTACCGGTGCGCCTGTCGAGCGCCCACAACCAGTTGCGGTGCGTAAAGAGGAGGCGGTCGCCGATCACCGTCACACCGCGATGGCGAAACCGCTGCGAAGACTGTTTGCCGAAGGTCGGGTCGAAGCTCCAGAGCTCGCGTCCCGTCGCCGCATCCAGCGCGATGACGCGCAATCTCGGCGTGGTGGCATACAGCACGCCGTCGATGACGATCGGGTTCGACTGCATCTCCGAGCCCTTGAAGTCGTCATGGGTCTCGTACGTCCACGCAACGGCGAGCTGCTTGACGTTGGCGGGCGTGATCTGCGAGAGAGTCGAGTAGCGCGTGTTGTCCGACGTTCCTCCGTAGATGGGCCAGTCTACAGAGGGTGCCTGGGCAATCAGGGCCGACGGAAAAGCGAGGAGAAGCGAGACGAAGAAGGGGCGCATGGGTGGCAAGTATGAGCCTTCGACCGGAGGGAGGCGAGGCGCGCCCCTTCCAAGACCATTGAGAAGGGCGTTCGGTCAAATGGTATAGTAGATAGCGGTCAATTGGTATGCTATATCGTGGGCAAATGGTCTCGTTGACGCCGGTCAAATGGTATACTAGATTCCGGGCAAATGGTATGATTTTCTTCCATCGCTGCCCATGGCAGAGCAGGCTCATCACAGTAGACCCGTGACCGCATATACCCCTCGTGTTGTTGACGCAGAACTCGATGCATTGCTCCGGGAACTACCTGCCGTGGCCATCGAGGGGCCAAAGGGAGCTGGAAAGACTGCAACGGCCCAACGGCGGGCCGCCACTGTCTTTCGGCTCGACGACCCGACTCAGCGAGAGATTGCTGCAGCGGATCCGAGGATACTCCTGACCGCCACGCCGCCCATTCTCATCGATGAGTGGCAACACGTCCCGGAAGTCTGGGATGCCGTTCGCAGGTCGGTCGATGACGACCGGAGTCCCAATCGGATTCTGCTCACTGGTTCCGCGGCACCCACGGCGCCCCCAACTCATTCCGGAGCCGCACGAATCGTCACAGTTCGGATGCGCCCGCTCGCGCTCAGCGAACGCGATCTCGGCACTCCCACGGTCAGTCTAAGGAAGCTGCTCAACGGGACTCGTCCCGATGTGGGCGGCGAAACTGCCGTGACCCTTGCGGACTACGCCCACGAAATCGCGCGGTCAGGATTCCCGGGAGTGCGACGTCTCACGGGTCGAGCGCTCCGCGCGCAGTTGGACGGCTACCTGCGACGGATCGTCGATCGCGATTTCGTCGAGCAGGGGCATCCGGTCCGACGCCCCGAGACCCTGCGCCGCTGGATGGCGGCGTACGCCGCCGCGACGTCGACGACCACATCCCTCGAGAAGATCCGGAACGCTGCGACCGAGGGAAACGGCGATGCGCCGACGAAACTGACCATGCTTACCTATCGCGATGTACTGGAGCGACTCTGGATTGTCGATCAGGTGCCTGGGTGGCTTCCTTCTCGAAATCACCTGGCCCGCTTGACGCAAGCTCCGAAGCATCACCTTGCAGACCCGGCGCTCGCAGCGCGCTTGCTCGGCATCGACGACCACGCGTTGCTCACCGGTGACACTGGCGCGGTGAGCGTTCCCCGCGACGGCACACTCTTCGGAAACCTGTTCGAATCCCTCGTTACGCTCTCCGTACGCGCATACGCTCAGTCTGCCGAAGCGCTGGTACGCCATCTTAGAACACGAGATGGGCGCCAGGAGATCGACCTGATCGTCGAACGCCCGAACCACCGCGTGCTCGCGCTCGAGGTGAAGCTCAGCGCGACGGTGGACGACGACGACGTGAAGCACCTGCTCTGGTTGAGAGAGCAGATCGGCGACGATCTACTCGACATGATGATCGTTACGACCGGACCGCGCGCATATCGCCGGCGGGATGGAGTGGCAGTCGTCCCAGCAGCATTGCTCGGTCCATGAATCGTGCGCTCCAACGCGACGTTGGCCTCAGCGCGCGACCCCACGTGCAGCCCGTCGCCGCGCCGACACGAGAATCCCGATCCCCACGAGATTCATCGCCACGATCACCAGCGTGATCTTGAGCGCGAACGTCAGCACACTTTCCACCTTGATGATCGGAAACACCGAGAGCACGACGTACAGCACCGTCATGAGCAGTCCCGACATCGACGCCGCTTGCAACCACCGCGGTGGCCGCGGCGAAACGCCACGCAGGCCGAAGATCGGAATCGCGAACATCACGACGTACGTCAGCGCGTAGAATATTCCACTCGCGTTGAACAACAACTGGAATGCCTCCGCCTGCCCGACGCCCACGTTGCTCAACACCGTGATCGTGAACGAGCACGCGCCAACGAGCAGAATCGAGTTCACCGGCGTTTTGTACTTGCTGTGCAGTCGGCTGAACCACGCGGGAAGCATGCTGTCCCAACCGGCAACCATCGGCAGCCGCGTCACGGCGGTGAAGCTCACACTCGCTTGCGCGACGCGCATGGACAGCGTCATCAGGATCGCGATGGTGACAAGCGGACCCGCGATGCCGAACGGTCCAAAGCCGGCGCGCAGCACCTGCGCCAACGGCGCGATGAGATCGATGTCCTTCGTGGGGACGTACGCCACCACGGTGCTGGTGCCGAGGACGAACATCAGTGCGATGATCGGCGCCGCGATGACCACCGAACGGCCGACGGACTTCGCCGGCGCCCGAGTCTCACCCGCGAGAATGGCGATGTACTCGAACCCGCCGAGCGCACCGAAGCCCAGCTTGCCGAGGATGTTCAGATTGTACAGCGAGAACTTCGGTATGCTCGTGCGAAACGGGTGATACTCGCGGAGCGTACCGGTGAACAGCCCGAACACCGGCAAAAGAATCAACACGCCGAAGATGATGAGCATGAAGACGCCGCCGGTGTTGTGCACCCACTTGCCGACGGACAATCCGATCGTCGATGCCACCACCATCAACGAGAGGATCACCGCGGAAGACAGCGCCACGAACCACGCGCTCGTCGTCATCCACGCCGCGCTCGGCCCCAACGCATACGATAGATACGTCGAGCACTGGAGGCCGATCTCCGACGTGAACACGATGACGTAGAGCCAGAGATTCCACGCGAGCAGAAAGCCGACGGTCTGATTGAACCCCAGCTTCGCCCATTGATACAGCCCGCCCTCGAGCGGCATCAGGCGATTCAGGTAGATCACCACGACGGCTGACGGCAGATAGAACAGCACCAGCGCGAGCAGCCAGAAGATGACGTGGGACGGGCCGAGCTTTCCGGCGACGCCGATCCAGGTGAGCCCGACGATGAACAGGATCTGCGTGAGAGCGAGGTCGCGGACGCCGAGCTCCTTTTTCAGCGACGCGCTATGCGCCTCGACCTGTGCTTCCGATTGCGCGAGCTCAGAGCTCGGCGGTATCGTCACGGGCGCAGCTCGCCGAGCAATTCCCAGTAGCGCGCCCAGGCCTCGAGGCCTTCATGCAACCGATGCACGCGAAAGAATTCATTCGGTGCGTGATAGTCTTCGTCGGCGGTCGAGAAGGAAAAGAAGACGGTGTCCAGGCCCATGTGGCGCTGGAACAGCTCCGAGATAGGCACCGTACCGCCCATACGGACGATCAGAGGCCTGACTCCGTAGACGGCTTGCAGTGCGGTGTCGGCGGCCCGAAGAGCGAAATGGTCGGCATCGATGTGGGCCGGACGAGCGCCGTGGTCGGCTTTGGTGATGGACAGTCGCGTACCGGGCGGCACGTGAGCCTCGAGATGGCGCGTCACCAACGCGATAACGTGGTCGGGATCCTGATCCGGCACCAGACGGCAGGTGATCTTTGCGTGGGCTTCGCTCGGGATCACAGTCTTCTGACCAGGTCCTTCGTAACCGCCCCACATGCCGTTGACCTCGATGGTCGGGCGCGTCCATTGGCGTTCGAGGGTCGTGTAATCGCGTTCACCGAATACCGCTGGCGCGCCGATCTGCGCGAGATACGCTCGCTCGTCGAAGGGCAGGGCTGCTATCGCGGCGCGCTCGCCGGCTGAGAGCTCCGGCACACTCTCATAAAAGCCGTCGATGGCAATGCGCCCGCTGTCGTCATGCAACGTGGCGATCAGTCGCGCCATCGCATGCAGCGGATTGGCGACACCACCGCCATGTCGCCCGGAATGCAGATCCTTTCCCGCGCCCGTCAACGTGAGCTCGAGACCCGCCAGCCCGCGGCTCGACACGGTCAACGACGGCTCGTCGATGCGCCACATTGCGCCGTCGGCAGACAGCACGACGTCCGCCGCAAGCAGCTCCTTGTGCTGCTCGATGAATGTCTCGAGATGACGACTGCCGATCTCCTCCTCTCCCTCGAACATGAACTTCACGTTCACCGGCAAGTCGCCAGTAACTGCGAAGAACGCTTCGGCGACCTTGATGGGGATCAACATCGGTCCCTTGTCGTCGGACACACCGCGCGCGTAGAGACGTCCGTCGCGCAACGTTGGTGTAAAGGGCGGACTCTGCCACTTCTCCAGCGGATCGGCGGGCTGCACGTCATAATGGCCATACACCAGCACCGTCAGCTTGCCAGGTGCGCCGAGCCATTCGCCGTAGACGACGGGATTGCCGGGCGTGGCGATGGTGTGAACGGCAACCGGACCGGCGGAGGCGAGCTTCGTCTCCACCCATCGTGCGGCCGCGAGCATGTCGGCGGCGTGCGCGGGATCGGTGCTCACACTCGGAATCGCGGCAAGCTCGACGAGCTCGGCGAGAATGCGATCGTGGTTCGATTGCAGATGTGCAAGGACGCGTTCGTTCACTTCACTTGCCGCCGTCGACGGAGAGCACCTGGCCGGTAATCCAGTTCGCATTGTCCGACGCGAAGAAGAGGACCGCATTGGCGATGTCCTCGGCCGTACCCAACCGCTTCAGCGCGATGCGATCGACGAGCGCCCGCTGCCCCTCGGCGCCGTAGGACTCCCATTGCCGTTCGGTGGCAGCGTTGGAGCGCACGAATCCCGGTGCAACGTTGTTGACCGTTATGCCCCACGGTCCCAGCTCGTGCGCGAGCTGCCGTGTGAGGCCGATCTGCGCTGCTTTCGCCGACGCATACGCCTGGATGCCAGTCAGGCTGATACCGAGCCCCGCGCCACTCGAGATGTTGACGATGCGGCCGCTTCTCGGCGCTTTCATTCCCGGCGCAACGGCCTGAACGAAGTAAAACGCACCGGTGACGTTGACGTCGAAAATGGACTTCCATTGCTCCGGCGTGACCTCTTCGAGAGGACGCCCGACTTGTCCGAGAACGCCGCCCGCGTTGTTCACGAGGACGTCTACTCGCCCCGTGGCTTCGGAAGCGCTGGCGACGAATGCATCCACCGCGCTCTTATCGCGCACGTCCACCGCACGGACGACGCACGCTCCTCCCGCCGCTCGGCACAGTCGCTCCGTTTCGAGCAGCTCGTCGTCGAGCACGTCGCAAGCCCAGACGCTCGCGCCACGTACGGCAAACGCCAGACTGATCGCGCGTCCGAAGCCATGCGCCGCGCCGGTGACGATTGCCGCCTTACCGCTGAACTCCGCGGTCATGCGTGGACCATTCCGGCGAGCTCGTTCAGCGTTTCGAGGGATTGAGGTCTGACACCGTTTTCGACGTCGTGAATGAGTTGCACGAGACGCTCCGTGAGGGGTGTATCGACGCCTGCCTCATGGCCGAGCGTCACGACGATGCCGAGTTGCGCGTCGACTTCTGTGGGACGCTTCCTCACGGCGAGATCGCGCCAGATGCCGCTGTGCGTCTTGGCTGAGCGACGGTTGTGAGTGACGAGGTCGTCCAGCGAGCGCGCGGCCGCATCTGGCGCGGCTGAAGACAAGAACGACGACGGATCGAATCCGTCGAACGACTCGGGCGTGACGCCGCGCGCGTTGGCCACAGCGAGAATCTCCTGTGCAAGCGCGGTGTACAGACTGCGGTACTCCGGCATCGCGATCGCGTCGGCAATCGATTCGTTCGTGAGTGCCGTAGCGAAGAGCATGGCGCCGTACGCTTCCTTGCCCCAGAGATAGCCCCAGATGTTCGTCGTGACGATTGCGCCCTCGTCAAAATCGAGCCAGCCATCTCGAATGGTGGATACCCGCGGCGTGATGCGGCCGTCGATCTCTCCGACGACCACCGCGCCGCGGCCGCCGTAATGAATCACGCCGGGCTCCATGTAATCAGCGCCGAAGTTGACGAACGCACCCACCGTTCGCTCGGCGCCTATGACGTCGGCGATCGCGAGCTCGTTGAGTCCATTCTGTGCCGAGATCACGCAGCCATTGGCGCTCAGGTGTGGGAGGAGCGCTCGTGCGGCGGATTGGGTGTGATGCGCCTTCGTCGCGAGGACGATGCTGTCCCATTCGCCGCGTAATGTGTCGGGCGTGAAGGCTGGTACACGAACGGTGAACGTAGAGATCGGCCCGACAATCTGAAGACCAGTGTCGTCGATGGCCGCGACGTGCTCGCGGACGGTATCCACCACAGTGACGGCATGTCCCGCGCGCGCGAGATACGCCGCCAACGTTCCGCCGATCGCGCCGCCGCCCCAGAAGAGGCAGCGCATGGGTGCGCGCGTCGTCAGGACGCGTTACCCCACGTGCCGTCGAGCAGTGCACGCGTCTCCTCGACAGCGATCTGCCAGAGTGCGAGCATCTCGTCGTCGGAGCGCTGGTAGAGGCCGCCATAGTTCCCGTCGCCGAGGTATTCGCGCAACGCGAGTGGATCGAGTGCGCGCACACGGGCGAGGTCCACCATCGGGCGCTGATCTCCGGGGACCTCGACGCCGGGCAGCCGAGTCCACGGAAAGTTCTCCATCCAGGAGCCGTGCGAGGCGACGGGATCGATCGCCTGCACCTTGGCCCACGTGCGCGGCGCATTCCACCAATTGTGAAAGATCACTCGGCAGTCGGCATGACTGGCGGTCCATTCCTGCGCGAACTGTTGCACGGCGCCGTTGCCACCATGACCGTTGACGATGAGGATGCGGCGAAAACCGCTGTGGGCCATACTGTCGAGAATGTCGCGGACGACGTGCAGGTGGGTCTCCACCTTGAGCGAAATGGAGCCAGGAAATTCGCGAAAGTACGGCGTGACGCCATACGACACGACCGGGAAGACCGGTATTCCGAGCGGCTCGGCCGCCTCGACGGCGACACGTTCCGGGAGGATGCAGTCCACGGTCAGGCGCAGGAAGCTGTGCTGCTCGGTGCTGCCGAGTGGGAGCACGGCTCGGTCATCGCTTCGCAGGTAGTTCTCTACCTGCATCCAGTTCATGTCGCTGATGCGCACGTCGATTTCCGTTTACGGCGACTCGGGCCTTCTCGTCTTCGTCACCTTGTCGAACTCCTCGCGCCGCCCCTGAATCAACTTCTCTGCCGTCCTGCGCGGTTCGTCCGTCAGCAGATCGAGCGCTTTCCTGCTCCCGTCATCGTGCGCCTTGCGAATGTCCGACACGGCCCTTTCGTAGGCCGCCATGGTCTGGCGAATCGCACCTCGAGAGTCCGGCGATTCACTCGCGGCCTTCAGCACGACGCGCAGCGAGTCGATGATCGCGAGCGACGGCTTGGTTGCATGCATCAGGTCCGCATCCAGGCTCGACCACTTTCCTTCGGTTTCCTGGCTGAGTGCGAGGCTCCTCTGATTTGCGAGGAGCATGGCGATCGGATCCAGCTTGTCGATGTCGCGGCCGGAAGGAATCTCGGGCTCGTTCCTGATGCTCTTCATGTCTCGTTCTCCGCCGCCGCCGCGCCCACCACCGCCACCACCCCTTTGCGCAGAGAGCGGCGCACCAGACAACGCCAGCAGGAGAACGAGATAGCCGATACGTGCTTTCACAGTCAGATGTCGAATGGGGAGAGGAAGGGCCCTGGGGCTGCGCTTCCTGCATGCGCCAGGCATTGCGGTTTGAACACCTGCGGGCCCACAGGTTCCCTCGAATAGACTGAAGGTCACCGCGCTGGCGTTGACCCCGAACTCGCAACCGGCGCACGCAGATCGACCATCGGATCGCCCCACAGGTAGTGGTTGAACCACGCCAGGTTGTGGCTCATCACCGCGCGCTGTGCCTTGGGTTTGTTGATGGGATGTCCGAATCCGCGATAGAGCACCATCTCCACGGGCACGTGCTGGTTCTCGAGTGCCTGCCGCAGCTCGTAGGAGTTCGCCACCGGCACGCGCTTGTCCAGATCACCTTGCTGGATCAGCGTCGGCGTCTTCGCTTGTTTCACGTACGAGATGGGCGACGTCCGCTTGTAGATTTCCGGATCGCTTGCCGGGTCGGCGCCCAGATAGTCGATCGTGAATGGCGTGATGTCCGTGTTGTAATAGTATGTCGCCCAGTCGGAGATGCCCGCGCCCACCGAGATCGCGGCGAAGCGCGTGGTGCTCGTGGTGAGAAAGGCCGAGATGTATCCGCCCTGGCTCCAGCCCATCGAAGCGACTTTGGCCGGATCGACCCAGCCCTTGCTGATGAGGTAGTCCACGCCGGCCAGCACGTCCCAGGCGTCGCCGACACCGAGGTTCCGCATGTTGAGCATGCGGAAATGCTCGCCGTAGCCGGCACTGCCGCGATAGTTCACCTCCAGCGCGATTGCGCCGCGATCCACCCAGATGTCGAGCGGGTAGTACGTGCGATCTGCGAGCAGGACTGGCCGATCGGTGCCCGTGGGTCCGCCGTGGATGCGAACGAACAACGGATACTTTCGCGAGGGATCGAAGTTGTCGGGCTTGATCAGCACGCCCTCGATCGACGCGCCGTCCTTGCTCTTCCAGGAAATGACCTCACGCGTGCCGAGTCGAAACGCCTTTGCCTGGTCGGTGAAGTGTGTCAGCGTCTTTGGAGCCCACGCGCTCGTGGTCGACACGGCCACTTCGTCGAGCGAGGCTGGCCCCGATCTCATGACCGCGATGCGGCTGCCGTCGGCATTGAGCGAGCCCGCCTGGTTGATCGTGCCATCCGGACCGGACACGCGCGTGATCTGCGTCGTCTGCGGATCCACGCGAAAGACGTGCGACGCGGTACGGGCCGACGCGCCAAAGTAGATGCCATCCGCCTTCCACGCGATCGCGTTCGGATTCTCGTCGAAGGCATCCGTGAGGGAGCGAACTGCGCCGCCCTCGGCAGGCACGACGGCAATGCGCGAGTTCGTGATGAAGAATGGCTGACGTCCCATTTTGGACACGAATGCGATCCATTGGCCATCGGGCGACCAGAGCGGGCTGCCGTCGGGTCCTGGCTGGTCAACGATACGCCGCACCGAATCGCTCGCAAGCGTGATGACGTACACGTCAGCGGTAGAGCCCTGCACAAGATCAGGATTGCTCTGCGCCGAGAAGGCGATCCGCGCGCCGTCCGGCGACCAGTCGAATGCGCCGACGGTGAACGTGGTGCCGTGCGTGTGTTGCGTTCCGGCCGCGGGCGACCGCATCGCCGCGGCGACGTCGACGGTGAACAAGTGGACGTGCTGGTAGTCGCGCCGCACCACGTCGAAGTCGCCGAACGTGGCCTTCCGATCCTTGAGCGCGGGCGATGGGTCCACCGCGGTGAATGCGATGGACCGTGCGTCGCGCGACCACTCGTATGATTGGATGCCGTTTTCCGTCTTGGTCAGCTGGATCGCCTCGCCGCCATCGGGATGAATCGCAAAGATCTGCGCCTTGTCGCCGACGCGCGTGCTCGTGAACGCGAGCCACTGTCCGTCGGGCGACCAGCGAACCTGTGTGGCCGGTTTCTCACCGCGCGTGAGCTGCACCGGATCTCCGCCATTGGCTGGCGTGAGGTACACCTGCGTCACGAATGCGTCGGCCGTCCAATCCGCCTGACTCACCAGGAACGCAACGCGGCGGCCGTCGGGTGAGAGCTGCGGCGCGCTGGCCGAGCGGATGTTCAGGAGATCGTCAACGGACGGAACGCGTGGCGTCTCCTGCGCCGACAGCAGAGCGGGGATGGCAATGGCGGCGAGCGCCATCCGGAATGGCATCATGCGGAATCTCGATGGTCGGGTATCGGCAATTCCACCTATTCGTTGCCGAAAGCTGCCATAAGTATTGCCAATAGTGGCCGATAATTGAGCCATCATGCCGCCTCTCAACACGTCGGCGGCCGCAACCCGGGAGCCGGAATGGCAACACTCGCCCGCCCCCGCCCCTTCAGGATCACGTTGAATGCCTCGAGATCAACGCCGCTCAACCGCTCCCAGGCCGCCACCAGCGTTGCCAGCTCGCGACATGTGCTCGCGAACGCCGCCTGCACGGCCACCGTCGGCGCCATGTCGCCCTGATCCTGCGCGTTCAACTGCGCCACCAACGCGTTGTTGACACTCGTGAAGCTGGGACGCGGCGGGCCGCCCCGCGCACGATCCCGGCGAGACGCATCGAGACCGAGCACAGTATCCAACTGTGCGCCGAGCAGTGCAGCCCGCGCTGAAACATCGGCCAGCTCGGGCTGCGCGCCCGCTGGCACCGCTCCACGCAAAGCAGTCTGAAGCGCAAGCGCGAGCCGATGACCCTCAAACGATGCCTTCAACCCATCCACAATCTTCATTTGCAGCTCGTGCTGCGCCTGAACCGCGGCGACTGTCGCCGGCGATCGCGGATCGGCGCGCACCGTCACCGGCTGCGAGTACGCCCGTCCTTCCACGGTGAGACGCAGCGTGTACGTACCAGGCACGGCGACGGGCCCTTCGGGTGACGCAGGCGTCGCCCCGGGGTTGGCGTTGATCTCGAACGAGTGCACCAGCGCCGGCGGCGCATCGTACCGAAGATCCCAATTCGTCCTGTTCTCACCGGCAGCCGCCGGCAGCACCTGCGGAGGTGCGACCCAGAAGTTGGGATGCGGCGGCCTCGCGGCTTCCGCCACGGGAACCGTCGATACACTCGAGAGGTGGCGCACCACGGCGCCGGACGCTTCGAGAACGTCGAGCGTGATTTCACGCGCCGACGCCTTCGCGAGCCAGTAATCGACGATCACGCCGTCCGGCGGATTCTGCGCGTGTGGCACCTCGGGAGGAAATGGCGTATCGGCATTCACGTTCCGGCGAAGACGCATGGCATCGCCCGGTGCGAACAAGTGCGCCGATTCGCTCGCGACAGCGGGCGTCAGCTCGCGCAGCATCGAATAGTCGTCGAGGACGTAGAAGCCGCGTCCATACGTGGCGACGACGAGGTCATTGCCCTTGATGACGAGGTCGCGGAATGACGTGGTGGGCAGATTCTGCATCAACGACTGCCAGTGGTCGCCGTCGTCGAATGAGACATACATGCCGCTCTCCGTTCCAGCGAACAGGAGGCCCGGCCGCTTCGGGTCATTTCGAATGACGCGCGCAAAGCTCCCGCTCGGCTCATTCACCGGCAGGCCGTCGGTGATCCGCGTCCACGTCTTTCCGAAATCGTGCGTCCGGTAGAAGTACGGCGTGTAGTCGCCGACGCGATACAGAGCGATCGCGGCATAGGCGGTCCCGGCGTGGTGGCGCGACGCCTCGACCGTGAGCACTTCGGCGCGCGACGCGTTTGGAAGTCCGGGGACCGATGCATCTTCCCACGTGCCGCCGCCGTTCCGCGTGACCTTGATCAGTCCGTTGCTGGTTCCAGCCCAAATCAATCCGGACGCGACTTCCGACGCGGACATCGACTCGATCGCGACGGCGCGTTGCCCGGGAGCCGGCACGTACGGTGTGCCATCCGCCGCGGCAGTGAGATCGGGGCTGATGGACGTCCAGTGCACGCCGTAATCGGTCGTCGACATGACCGATTGGAAACCTGCGAGCATCATGTGCTGGTTCCACGGCGCGAACAGAATCGGCTGCGACGACGTGGTGCGCAGCCGCGCGGCGGGATCGGCGGCGGGACTCACGTTGATCCACAACTCGCTCGGATAGGAGATCTTGAGGATGCCCGAGCCGCTCGAGTAGATCGTATTCGGGTCGAGCGGATCAGCGATGATCGTCCCCCACTCCCATCCGGAGACGGGATTCCAGTCGAGCGGCGTAACCGCGCCGAAATTGCCACGTGCCCGCGTGCGAATCGCACCGGCATCCTGCTGCGTGCCGTACACCCAGTACGGGAACGAGTTGTCTGCCGACAGATGGTAGATCTGCTCCGTGGACTGGTTGTACCACGAGCTCCACGTCGCGCCGCCGTCGAGCGTGACGATGGCGCCCTGATCGACGCCCATCACCATGCGCTGGCCATTCGTCGGGTCGATCCAGAGCTGCTGCGGGTCGTCGCCGCCAGGTGCACCCTTGAATCCCGTAAACGTCGCGCCGCCGTCAGTGGACTTGTAGCTCGACGTGCTGAGGGTGTACACGACGTCGGGATTCTGGGGATCGACCTGCACGCCCGAGTTGTAGCCGCCCTGTCCGTTACGAATGCGCTCATCGTCCGCCGCCATCTGCCGCCACGAGGTGCCTCCGTCGTCAGAGCGCCAAAAGCCCGTGTTGGCGGTAATGAACACGCGCTGCGCATTCGTGCGTCTTGCCACGGCGATGGACACGCGACCATTCAGCCGGGGCAGGCCACCGCCGGAAAGCTCCCGCCAGGTGACACCGCCGTCGATCGACTTGAAGATCAGGGTCGTGGTGCGTCCTGTGTCAGGCGTCTGCGGCGCAGGCGGTACCCCTGGCGGCGGCGCGTAATGCTTCACCGTCGTCGCGAATACAACGGACGCAGCGTCGTCCGTCCGCGCGAGCTTCTGGACACCGGTCGTGTCGTCCACGAAGAGCGTTCTCGCCCAGGTGATGCCGCCGTCCGTCGTCCGGAACACACCGCGTGCGCCGCTCTTCACGTGAACGTCGCCCTGCGCGGCAACGAGCACGACATTCGGGTCGCGCACGTCGACGAGCATCGACGGGATCTGCTTCGTCGAATCCAGTCCAACGTGCCGCCAGGTGCGACCTGCGTCTGCCGACTTGTAGATGCCGTTTCCTTCGTTGATTGCACCGCCGGTGATCATGTCACCCGTTCCGGCATAGATGACATCCGGATTGCTCGGTGCCACCTCCACCGCTCCGATGGATGAGACCTCCTTGATGGCGTCGAACACCGGATACCACGTCTCGCCGGCGCTGGTGGTCTTCCAGACGCCGCCTGCGGGGAACCCCACGTAAAACACACCCGGCTTCCCGATGGCGCCCGAGACTGCGGACACGCGGCCGCCGCGGAACGGTCCGATGTTGCGCCACCGAAGCCCGGCGTACAACTGCGGATCGATCGAAGGCGCGGTGCGCGGCGGCTCGACCGTCGTTGCAGCGGCGAAAACGGCGACGAGGCTCGTGAATGTCCAGCGGGAGATGAGCGCGGGGATCATGCTGCGGACCTGTTGGAGAAGGATGATCGGCGAGAGTCCGGAGTATGCGTCTGTGGACACCTCATTACAACGACCGTAGCGCCAAGCGTACGCCGGAACGGAACTCGCGTCTGGCTGAACTCGTAGGGCCACCCACACCTTTGGCCAAGGAGACGGACATGCTCGTCGCGATCATCGTTGGCATCATCGCTGGATTCCTCGCGGGCAAGATCATGAGTGGCGCGGGGTACGGAGTCCTCGTCGACCTGGCCCTCGGCCTCGCCGGCGGCATCGTCGGCCAATGGGTCCTCGGCCTTCTCGGCATCGCGGGGACGGGCGGCGTCCTCTGGTCGATTCTGGTCGCCACACTTGGCGCCGTGATTCTCGTCGCGATCGCACGCCTCATCAGGTCGGGAACGCGCACGCCGTGACAGGATGAGCCACAGGGGCGGCGACGAGCGGTCGTCGCCCTGTCGTTTTTCCGCGCCCGATGCGACGTTCATGTCTCACCTTCGATCCATCATGAACGCCTCTCCATTCGCTCGTCGGTCCGCGTGCGCGCTCCTCCTCTGCGCGCTTCCCGCTGCGTCCTATTCGCAGTCGCCCTTTCGTGTCACGTCTCCCGACGGCCGGAACATCGTCACCGTGAATGTCCGTCAGGGCGCGCTGGTCTATAGTGTCACCCGCAACGGGGACAACGTCGTCCTACCGTCACGACTCGGCTTCACGTTCCGGAATGCACCGCCTCTGCGCGATAGCCTTCGCATTGCCAGCGAGACGCACTCCTCCTTTGACGAGACCTGGACGCAACCGTGGGGCGAGGTCGCGCGCGTCCGCGATCATCACAACGAAATGCGCGTTGAGGTCGCCGAGACCACAGCGCCAAATCGCCACTTTACGTTCGCTGTCCGCGCCTTCGACGACGGCATCGGTTTCCGTTACGAGTTGCCGGCCCAGCCGGGCATCACCGACTACGAGATCTCCGACGAGCTCACGGAGTTTGCCCTCGCAGACAACGGCCGCGCGTGGTGGATCGCCTCCAACAGACCGCGCCTGGACCGCTCCGAGCAGCTCTTCTCCGAGGGCCCGGTCAGCACGCTCGACAGCGTTCAGACGCCGCTCACGATGGAGATGACGAACGGGACGTATGTCGTCATCCACGAGGCGAATCTCGTGGACTATCCGCGCATGTTTCTCGCCGGTCCGCGCATGGAGAGCCGCACGCTTCGCGCTGCACTCGCGCCGTGGGCGGACGGTGTAAAGGTCCGGGGACATACGCCGCTCGTCACGCCATGGCGCACGATTCAGATCGCGGATCGCATCGAGGATCTGCATCCGCAGGTGCTCACACTGAACCTCAATCCGCCGAGCAAGATTGCGGACACACGCTGGATCACGCCGCAGAAGTACGTCGGCATCTGGTGGGGCATGCACCTCAACACCATGACGTGGTCGTCGGGCCCGAAACACGGTGCCACGACCGAGAACACCCGCCGCTACATCGACTTCGCCGCGGCGAACGGATTCAAGGGTGTGCTGGTGGAGGGATGGAACCTGGGCTGGGACGGCAACTGGATCTCCAACCAGAACGCGTTCTCGTTCACACAGTCCTATCCCGACTACGACCTTCCGGCTCTGACAGCCTACGGAAAGTCGAAGGGCGTCGGCATCATCGCGCACAACGAGACGTCAGGCGGCATCGCCAACTACGAGCGCCAGCTCGACGATGCGTTCCGGCTCTATCAGTCGCTTGGCATCCATAACATCAAGACGGGCTACGTCGCGGACACCGTGGGGGGGGGACAGTCGCACTATGGGCAGTTCGCGGTGCGACATCATCGCAAGGTGATCGAGACGGCGGCCAAATATGGCATCGCCGTCGACGCGCACGAGCCCATTCATGATACGGGCGAACGCCGCACGTGGCCGAACATGATGAGCCGCGAGGGCGCGCGGGGTCAGGAGTACAACGCGTGGGGCGCCGAGGGCGGCAATCCACCTGAGCATGAGTCGATTCTGTTCTTCACCCGTATGCTCGGCGGACCGATGGATTTCACGCCGGGAATTCTCGACGTCTATCTCAAGGCGACGGGCGCGCCACATTCGCTCGAGGAGGCGCGTCCGCGTACGACCGTGGCGAAGCAGCTCGCGCTGTACGTGGTGCTGTACTCGCCATTGCAGATGGCTGCGGATCTTCCCGAGAACTATGCCGGCAGGCCCGAGTTCCAGTTCATCCGCGACGTCGCAGTCGATTGGGACACCACGCGCGTGCTCGGCGGCCGCATCGGCGAATACGTCGCGGTGGCGCGCAAGACGAGGGACAAGGACGAATGGTTCATCGGCGCGATCACGAATGCATCCGCGCGTTCGCTCGACGTTGCGCTCGATTTTCTCCCGCGCGGCCGCTCGTATGTCGCCGAGGTGTATGCGGATGGGCCGGGCGCCAACTGGCGGACGAATCCCCTGCCAGTGGCCATCTCGCGCCGCACGGTGACGTCAGCATCGCGCATGGAGATTGCCATGGCGCCAGGAGGAGGGCAGGCAATTCGGATTCGCGCGGTGCCGTAGCGTAGCTCGGTGTCGTGAATGCGCGCGTGATTCGGAACACGGAGCGCTGGCCGGACCAAAAGGCCACACAAAGATCGGAAGCCGGCCCAGCCATGACTTCTGATCGCCACATCGTCCCGTGAATATGAAGCCGTCGCTGTTCGGCGCAGTCGCCCTCATCGCTGGATGCACGCCGGGTGTGCGTGGCGTCGAGCCGTTGCCCTGTCCGTCCGGCGGTGTCGCGGTGACCCGATCAGCGGATGGCGTGATACCGCCACGGCCACGCGGATTCTTCACGCCGCCACTGCCGCCACCAGCGTCTGTGCGCGGCGCACGCGCTCTGATACGAGTTCTGGTGGATACCACCGGCGCCGTAGTGTCCGACTCCATCACGGTCTGCGGCGTGGCCGACGCGAGTTACGCCGCGAAAATGGCCTACCACGTCTCCTTGATTCCCTTTGAGCCCGCGCACCAAGCCGGCCAGCGGATACGGAGTCAGGTTCTCATTAGCTACCAATTCTGATAATAGCTTTGTTAGAGGCTCGTGTCGCGCCACGTCACACGAAGTGTGACCGAAGGTATGCCTTTGCAAGTGAGCCTGGGCGTTGCAAGGCAAACGCCCTCTACCGGTATGGCGTGGGTGAGGTAGATTGATATATCGTTGTACGATACGCCAATCGATCGAGGCCCCGTGGACGTTGTCACGATTTCGCCCAAATTTCAGGTCGTCATCCCTCGGGACATCCGGGAGCGCCTCGGCCTCGAACCCGGTCAAAAAGTCCAAGCGCTCGCCTACGAAAACCGCATTGAGTTCATCCCGGTCCGCGCGCTGAAGAGTATGCGCGGCTTTCTGCATGGCATTGATACTTCCGTGCGCCGCGAGCGTGATCGCGTATGATTGCCCCGTCGAAACGCTCCGGCCCGAACGTCGTCGACTCGTCGGCGTGGCTCGAGTATTTCGCCGATGGCGCTGGAGCGCCTCACTTCGCCAGCGCGATCGAGACCGTGGCCCGCTTGGTCGTACCTGCGATCTGCCTGCTGGAAGTGTTCAAGGTCGTCCTGAGACAGCGCGGCGAGAGTGATGCGCTGCAAGCGGCGGCATTGATGCAGCAAGGGACGGTCATCGACCTGGACGCCACTCTCGCCCTCGCGGCCGCCACGCTGGGCGCGGCGCATAAGCTCCCCTTGGCCGATAGTATTGTCTACGCGACGGCCTTGCGCGTCGGCGGCGTGGTCTGGACACAAGATGACGATTTTGAGGGGTTGCCGGATGTCGAGTATTTCTCGAAGGCGGCGAGCAAATCCTGATCTGCGTCGCGGCTATTTGACATTGTGGTGAGCGCGGTGGCTGGATGGATCAGTGACCGCCGGAAGGCGTCGGCTTCCGATCAAGCCCATCCTGGCAGATGTGCCGTCCGAAAGTGTGACGTCGACGATCGAGCGCTGGTTAGGCCAATCGGGACCGCAGTCAAGTCCGTTGAGCTGGCGGCGCACCTTCATGAAGACTGAGGCGTAGATCCGGAATCTCATGAATGACATCTCCAGGCATTGCGTCACGTCTAGCCACGCCCGCACGAGACACGCGCTTGCCTTGGCACTCATTGTGGCCATTGTCTCCTGCCGTGCGGACGGGGTGCTCGGCCTCGACAGCCAGAGTCAGAGTCGCTCGGCCCGTGTGGGGCAGGAAGTAGAAGTGACGTTGGGGAACGTGGGGCCGGCGATTTACGAGAGCCCTCCTGGAATCTCCTCGAGCGCCTTGATGTTCCTCAGCGTGGACGTTGTCCCGCCCTACAATCCAGGCGGACCGACGCAGCGTTTCCGCTTCAAGGCCGTCAACGCTGGGATGGCCATCGTGGCCTTTCGTCGAACCTTGAGCGGCACCCTTGTATCCATTGTCGAGGACACCATTCAAGTCCGATAATGGCTCAACGCACTGTCCAGGCCGCACGGAAGCCAACTACGCGATCACCAGCGCGTTCAGGTATTCCTCGAGCTCCTTCCTGACACCGTCGCGCCGCGTGGTGAGGCTCGCACGATCGGCCTGCAACTTCTCGATCTGCGATTCCTGTTCATTCAGCTTGGCCAGCAGGCGATCGTAGTACTGCCCGCTCTTCTCCACGGTCTTCATGTTCTCGCGGATGCGCGCCTGCTCCGTAGAGATCTCTGCAACGCGCTGATTGTCCACCGCGATCTGGCGATCGAGATCGACCGTCTCCTGCTTCAGCTGGATCGCCTTGCCCAGCGCATTGCGTACGCTTGCCGAGATATCGCTGGTCCTGGTGTAGGCCACGAGTTGCGTAACGTCCATCGGTACCATCGCAAGGCTCTCGGTCTGCACGAGCTCCTCCTTGACGGTGAGAGTGCTCTGCACGTTCGGACCAACTTTAACCCTGAAGCGATAGTGTGACGCCGTCGTCTCGTACGGCTCCTGCGTATCGACGAGCTTCCAACCGCGCCGCACGGGATGCTCGATGACGATGACCTTGCTCTTGTCGCCCTTGTTGTCGATGACGTACGACTTCGTTTCCTCGAGCTTTCGGCTGAGGAGCATCATGCCCTTGCTGACCTTGGCGCTCTGAATCCGCGATGCTCCAACCAGATGGTTGGCATCCACGGTGACGTCGAGATCGATTCCATAGCTCAGCAGCCGCGATTGGCCTGGAGGCACGTTGTCGATTCGCGCGTCGCCGACGTACCCACCGCCATCCAGCACCGTGACCGGACCCTGGAGCAGGTGCTTGCCGGAGGTGTTCCTGAACAAGACGCCATTCAACGGATTGGTGCCGAGCACAGACCCGTTGTAGATGGACATGCGCTCGAGCTGGACGGAGTCTGTAATGATCGGCAGCATGGCCGACTTCTGCCGTGCGAGCGCGACGTTGCCAACGGCATACTGAAAGAGCTCACCGAGCCTGGCGGTCTCCGCGATTCCGGCAACCGATCCGTTGACATACCAATCCGGGTCCGCCGTCGCCGAGAGAGCAGAGTACGACGAAGCAGTCGTTATGGCCTCGTTCATCTGCATGGAAAGGGGCTTTCCGTCCGGACCATATCCAAAGCGACGGAGAGCGGAAGTAAGGCTATCGACCCGGCCTACTGTTCCGCTGCCACGGAAGTAGATCTGTGGGCGCACGCCAACCATCGTTTCCTGTGCAACCATTGGGCGCGTCGAATAGAGCGGCTGGTAGAGATCCATCGTGAACGAGATCGGGCGGCCACTCACGAGGTTGAGCGATACGTTGTTCCAGTCACTCTCGGTCTGGTTCTCGACGATTGCCCAGCCCTGGAGCTTGCCGCTGGTGCCCTTGTCGCCGAGGATGAGGCGATACGACGTCTTCCAGATCGGCGTCTCCACCACGTAGCCGATACGCACGTGGCGATCGCCGGTGCCGGTGAAGCTGATGGTGACAGGCTTCTTGTCCTGATCGCGCGCCTGCACGAGCGCGGAGAGTGCTTTCGTCAGCTCGTCCTGAAGCTGTTCGTCCTGGAGCGAAAGGCTCGAGATCGACGGCAACTCAATCGCGCGAATGCTTGCGCCCGTGAAGAGATTGAGCACGGCAACCTGCGAGGCCTCTCCCTTCTCGCTTGTGCGGCGCTGCGTCTCGACACCGAGGATGACGCCCGAGAGTGTACCTTGCCGAGCCTGTAGCGTCACCCGTGCGCCGCGGAGCTGATTGAGCAGCTCGGCTTGACTCGGATTCTGCGTAATGTCGACCTGGAAGCTCTTCAGCGTCTTGGTGAGCGGATCCTGTGACGGATATGTAACTGCGCCGACGTGTCCTCCGTCCTGGTCCTGAAGCATCAGGGACTTGAGGATGTCGTTGATCTGCGAGGTCTTGAATCGCAGTTGCGTGGCGCTGTTGCCATGCACGATACCCGCGTGCTCGAAGTAGCCGACGCCAGAGGAGAAGAGCACGACCTTGGCGACCGGGACACTGGCGGTCGTGCTCGTGGGCGCCTGCGCAACGGCGAGTGTGATGGGCGCGCTCACTGCGACCAATGCAACGCGGATTGGCTTGATCACGGAATGCCTCTAAGTCTCGTCTGTATATATGCAGACTCTCCGATCGAGCCGAGCGCCACATGTACGTCTTAGGACGATTCGGCCATGGCATTGCGGCGCACAGTGAGCCGTTGGCCGTCCATACCGGATACGTCGTCTTACCGAGTGCCGGATACCGGATACTGGTCTTCAATCCTCCGTTCTACGGCGCATATACCACAGAGGACCCAGAGTGCAAGCCTCTGTGTCCTCCGTGGCTCCTTCACATGTCTCTCGCTGTTTTCTCCAGCACCTGATGATCGGGTGCTGGTTTTCTTGACTCGCCAGCCGATTACTGCTCCACGACAACCAGGTACCGCGAGGGAGCCCAGAACCGCGTCGCATCCGCAATTCTCAGATTGCCGCGGAACGTGTTCTCCTCACGGTCGCCCACGGTGGCATGGTCGAGGCTCTGCCGCGAGACGACCTTGTAGCGCCGGGTGCTGTCCGGCACCACGATGGTCTGCACGCTTCGGAGATCGCCAGCTGTGAATGCCTGAGGATCCAGCGCGCGCGCGACCTGGAGCGTACGTCCCGGATGTGCGAAGAGGAGATTGGCGCCTCCCTCACGCACGACCACGCCGCGGTTCACCAGCTCGTCCTCGCGCCCGACGATGTAGTACACCGCGTTGTGCTCCGACTCGACCGCCTTGAGCGACGTCTCGACGCTCGCCAGGCTGGTCTTCGTCGTCGCAAGAGACGAGGCAAGCAATTGCGCCGACGTCCGGAGACTGTCCACGCGTCCCGACAACGCCTCGATGTTCGCCGTCTGCCGCTTGATCGTCGCACTCAACTCGCCGATCAGCACGGAGTCGCTCGCGAGCTGCGTCCGGAGTGCCACGTTGGACTTGCTCTCCTTCGCCAGCGCACTGGCCGTTGCGCGCGTGCGTGCAACGAGGGCGTCGACCCGCGCCATCAGCAGTTTGCGGTTCTCGATCTGATGCGCCAGCGGATCGAGCTGCTGATTGGCCTTCTTGTCCTTCGGCAGTCCCGAGACGCGGGCGACGCTGCTGTCGATGTGGCTGATGAAATCGTCCGCTTGCAACACGACGCGCGTCAGCGAGTCCTTCTGCGCGGCGAGCTGGGTCGCGAGCTGCTGGCGCTGCGTGGACACGGCGACTACCGTGCTGTCCGCGCGTTGATGCTCTGCGGAAGGACCGCACGCGGCACTGACGAGCAGCACGACGGTGGCGAGTAGCGTGAGACGGGGGGCGTTCATGGGGATTTGTGAGTGAGCGTGGCGGGCAGGGGCCCGCGCCTGTGCGGCCGAGTGATGGTCTGAGCACCTCGATGTTACAGCAATCCACCCCGGTCGGGAACGGTGGTTCCAACACTCCCGAGTCCGGGCGCATCCGATGCGTCATGCTGAGTGTGATGCTCGTCACAATTGGCGGGCCAGCGTCCGCCGGGGCACAACAGTCAGCCTTCGAGATTCCGCGCTGGCTTTATCCCGGTGTCGGCCCGCTGACCGCAGCGCCCTCGTCTGACACCGGAGCAGCGCTTCACGTCCCGGGCAGCCGGCGGACGTTCACGCTCGCCCAGACGCGAGACCGCATCAATCCGCCCGACTGGTTTCCCGAGTTGCATCCGCCTGCGCCCGACGCCGTCGTGCGCGCGCGACCGGCAGGACTTTTCGCTTGCGGGTACTGTCATCTGCCGGATGGGTCGGGGCGATCGGAAAACGCGACCCTCAGTGGCCTGCCGGCGGATTACATCGAACGCCAGATGGCCGACTTCCGCTCTGGCGCTCGGCGCAGCGCGTCCGCGACGGGTGCGTCCACGAACATGATCGAGGTGGCAAAGCGCGCGACAGCAACCGAATCGCGCGAGGCCGCACGGTATTTCGAACGGTTGCGCACGAAACCGCGTTACACGGTTGTGGAGCGGACAGTCATTCCCCGCACGTACGAGGTCGGCTATCTCTACGCCGTGCCCAGCGGTGCCGACTCGGAGCCCCTTGGTCAGCGACTCATCGAAGTGACCAATGACATCGAGCGACACGAGCTGCGCGATCCCGGCGAGACCTTTACGACGTTCGTTCCGCCGGGCAGCATCGCGCGCGGCAGGCGCATCGCGTCGAATCCATCGCTCGGAGCTCCCACGCGTTGCGTCACCTGCCATGGCATGTCTCTGAAGGGCACGGCTGTCGCCCCGCCGCTCGCGGGTCGATCGCCGGCATACATACTGCGCCAATTGGTCGCGTTCCGCGTCGGGACGCGAGCAGGATCGGCAAGCACGGTGATGCGGACAGCGACGGAGAAACTGGACCTCGATGACATGATCTCTGTGGCGGCATATGCGGGCTCGCGTCGCCCGTAGCGGCTAACGGCTCGATACAGGACGAAGTCTCATGACACACATCGCATTCCTGGGCACCGGACTACTCGGCGCCGCCTTCGCCGAGGCCGCGTTGAAGCGTGGCGATCGGGTCACCGTGTGGAATCGTACTGCTGCCAAGGCGAAGGCGCTCGAAGCATTCGGTGCTGAAGTGGCCGCCTCGCCGGCCGATGCCGTTCGAGGCGTGGAGCGCGTACACCTGGTGCTCAAGGAAGATGCCGTCGTCGAGGAAGTGATCGCCGCGCTGCGGCCGGGGCTCGCGCCCCAGACCATCATCATGGATCACTCCACGACGCAGCCCAAGCGGACGGCGGAGCGTGCCACACGCCTCAACGCGGAAGGCGTCAAATACCTACATTGTCCCGTGTTCATTGGTCCCGTGGCGGCACGCAAGGGCGAAGGGACCATGCTCGTCGCCGGGCCGAAAGCGTTGTTCGACGCCGTGGCCGATGGACTGAAGCGGCAAGCGGCGCGCGTCGAATACCTCGGCGAGCGTCCCGACCTCGCCGCCGTGTACAAGTTGTGCGGCAACGCGTTCATCATTGGCATCAATGCGCTCGTGGCCGACGTATACACGATGGCGCACGGTGCGGGCGTCACGGCCGAGCAGGCGCTGAAGGTCACCGGATTCCTCGATGTGTCCGCAATAGTCTCGGGGCGGGGCAAGACCATGGCGTCCCGCAATTACACGCCCGCCTTCGAGCTCGCGATGGCCCGCAAGGACGTGCGATTGATGCTGGAAACGGCCGGCGACAAGCCGCTCGCGATGCTGCCGGGAATCGCTGCTCGAATGGACGCGCTCATCGCGGGCGGGCACGGCGAGCAGGATCTCGCCGTGATGGGATTGGACGCAGGGTGAAGTAGACGGAGATTCACGCCGGGCGCGGAGCGACGCGGCGCCGCGCCGGTATGAGGCTACGGAACGTGTCGCGGGACATTCCGCCGCACCGTAAGTTGAACGCCACATGGACATGACCCCTCCCGCGTCCTCCGAGCATCGCGCCTCGTACCGCGTCAGCTACCCAGCCGATTATCCCGATGAGCTGCTTCCCGTCATCGTCATCGCGCCGGATCGGCGCGTGTCGCTCGTGGACTGGTCGGATATTGGAATGCGCGTTCGACTGGCGTGCCCGCGTGATGAACAGACGGGCGATCACGTGTCGGTCGTGATCACGCTGGCCGGCCGGGAGCCGATGCAGGTGGAGGGCGCCATCGTCTGGTGCGACGACGACACCGCCGCGCTCCGCCTCATACCCAAGGCGCTGCCATGGGCGATCCTGCTCGATGAGCAGCGCGCGATCGCGCGCTGGCGCCTGAAGATCGGCGACGAAACGCCCGCCTGAGCGGCATCACCTCCGCTCCATCTCCAGTTCGGCGCGCAGGCTCTCGATGTCGCGCGACACCGTCGCCACCGCGCGCGGAGTCTCACCCCGCATGAAGCGCACGGAGGCGTCACGCGCAGACAGGTCGCCATCCACGCGTACTGCGTCCCATTGCTCCGCGTGCCCGACATAGTTGATGGTCGCGTCGTAGTGCGCGCTCCAGAAGAACGCCACGTCGGCGAAACGCTCTCGGGCACCGAGCACGTTGCGTGCGGCGGTCTGGCCCATGCGCTGCGCTACGACCCAGTGCTCCACTCGAATCCGGTCACCAGTACGGGGATCGGGAAATCGCGCGACGTCGCCCGCGGCGTAGACGTCAGCGGCGCTCGTGTGGAGAAACTCGTCCACCAACACGCCGCGGTCGACGGCCAACCCGGCGCTCTCCGCCAGCGTGAGGCGCGGCCTCACGCCGACACCGATCACGACCAGATCCGCCGAGAGCCGCGTTCCGTCATCGACGACCACGCTGGACTCCTCGATCCGCTCCGGCTTGTGCCCCAGGTGAAACACGACGCCCTTGTCACGGTGCAGCGATTCGATGAACTGCCCAAGCTCTCTGCCGAGCACGCGCTCGAGGGGCAACGACTCCGGCGCGACGACGTGCACCTCCAACCCTCTCGCGCGAAGGGACGCCGCCACCTCGAGCCCGATGAACGATGCCCCGATGACGACCGCGTGCTTCGCACGTGCCGCCGCCGCGATGATGGCGCGGCTGTGCGCGAGCGTGCGCAGCACATGCACGTGCGGTTTCTCGACGCCCGGTACCGGCAGCACGATGGGATCGGCCCCGGTCGCGATGAGAAGCGCCTCGTAACCGACCGACTCTCCGCCCTCGAGCGCCACCTCACGCTTGGCGACATCGATCGCTGTCGCCCGTGCCGGCCGCACATGGATGCCGTGCTTCGAGTGGAAGTCCTTTGGCCGCAGAGGAATCCATTCTTCGGGAGCATTGCCCGCGAGATAGTCCTTCGAGAGGTTGGGGCGGTCGTATGGCGCATCGGGGTCATCGTCGATCAACGTCACGTCGCCACTGAATCCGCAGCGCCGAAGCATCTCCGCGGCCGCCGATCCCGCCGCCCCGGCGCCGACGATGACGACGGACCTGGGATGCGCACCCGAACGCGCCAGCGGATAACTCGGCGCAAGCGCATCGCGGTCCACCTTGTCTCCCACGCGGATCGTGTCGCCGATTCGCTCCACCGTGAAGCACGCCACGGGTGAGAGTGCAGGCGCCCTCAGCGCCTCACCCGTGCGGAGATTGAAACACGCGTGATGCCACGGGCACCGCACTGTGTCGCCGTCGATGATACCGTCGGCCAGCGGCCCACCGTAATGCGTGCACGTGGCGCCGATGGCGAGAAAATCATCGCCGATTCGCGCAAGAAGGACCGGTTCGCCACGCGCGTGCCCGAGCAGTTTCTCGCCGGGCTGGAGTGCGTCGGCGCGCACCCCAGCGGCGAGATCCGGACCGGTCAAGGTCGTGTCACCGCCCATGCCTGCCCTCCGCGCCGTTTCGGTCTCATAAAATCTGTGAGGACAGCAATTGAACCACAGAGCACACAAAGAGCACAGAGAACGACAAAAAACTTCTGTAGTTTTCTCTGTGCTCTCTGCGTCCTCTGTGGTTAATTCACGCCTTGTAGCTTCGAGGCAAACGATGCATGCTCGGAGGGCGAACCCCTCCGGCATCAGTATAGCCGCGCGAGAATCTCCTGAAGAAGCGCCATCGGCACGTTCGTGAAGGTCAGCCGGGTCGCTCCGGGGCTCACGATGGCGCGACGGACGGTGCCGTCCGGGGCGCGATAGTAGACGTACTGCGATGCACCGTACGGTGACGTCCGGACGACGGTATAGCCGCGCTCGTTGAAGACGTCGCGAAGAACGACGACGCCGTCAGACGGACGGTAGTACTTCTTGTACTGTCCGGGCGGCATGCCGCCGGGTTTCTTGGCCAGACCGGGCGGGATACGCGCCACGTTGCCGTTGGATTGGACATAGACGCGATCGGGCTGACGGCCGCGGTTCTGGTCGTGGCCCCGCTGCTCGTCCCGATCGCGATTTTCTCGTTCACCCGAACCGCGTCCCCGGTCACGATCCTTGTCGTTCCCATGACCGTGGCCGTGTTCCTGCGCGAACGCCGGCGACGACACAGCGGCGACGGCAAGCGTAAGGGCGACGAGCACGTTCGCATGAGTTCGCATTGTGGCACTCCCAAATGAAAATGGCATGGTCAGGAGTGCACAAAAAGCGCCGCGGGAGCTCATGTGCATCGAGCTCGACCGTGGACGCCACGCCGTTCAGTCGATGCCGGCGAGGTACAGCACGAGGAGTTCCTCGAGATCGCGTCGCATGTCCGGCGCACCTGCCGAGCATCCGCGTGTTGCCGTGCCGACGACGCCGTCGATGACCGCCACGATCGTAGCCGCGCGAGCGGCACGCCTCGCCTCCGGCATGAGAGGAAACCGCGCCTCGAGAATGAACTCGACGAACGAGAGCATCGGCTGCATGGAGCGCGATGGGCGCGGCAAAATGTTCGGCGCACGCACGAGCGCGAGGAGGTCGCAGTTGCGCTCGAGGTAATCGAGCGGCGCGAGCATCAGGGCAACCACGTCGTCAGCTGAAAGCTGCCGCCACGGAATCTGTTCGTCCTGCTCGATCCGCAGGACGATCGCCTCGATCTCCCCGAGATGTCGCTCGCCGAGCGCGCGCAACACCGCGGACACGTCCGGGAAAAAGTGGTAGAGCGACCCCTTGGACGTCGCGGCGCGATCGGCCAGCGCCTGCGCGGTAACGCCTTCGACGCCCAGCTCAGTCACCAGCTCCGCCGCGGCGTCGAGAATGGCCTCCACCCGCCGTGTGCCACGCTCCTGCGTCGGGACGCGTGCGTCGCCGGCATCCGTGTCCAACCCGGGGATGCCTCGTCTCGTGACGAAATGTCGGGGAGCAGGGGTTGGGCGTGTCATCCAGGGAACCGGGTGGCCATTGGGTGCGTATCTGGTGTGGATGGACGATAGGTCGGCGCGGGGTGCTTGACAACCAGACCAAACGGTCTAGTTTCATGTAAAGTAGACGACTTGGTCTACTTTGTACACCCTACACACCGGCCGGATTCAGGACGCAGGAGCAATCGTGAGGCTATTCAACGTTGGTCGTGGGCTGATTGTGGCGCCGGTGGCTCTGGCGCTGCTGGGAGGGAGCGCCCCGTTGCGCGCACAGCCAATGGCGGCGCACGGCGCCACGGTTCCCGCCAGCGACGTCACCTCCGTGGCGTCCGGCTATCGGGTGTCGGTGGGCGAGCGTGCGACCTACGACGTCGAGTACAAGGGACGCGGGGTTGGAAACGGATCGCTCGAGGTGCTCTCGTCCGAGACCACGGATGGTCATCCGACGTACCATGCGGCGCTGCGGCTGGACGCGGGTTTTCTCTTCGCCAAGGTGAGCGAGCAGTTCGATACCTGGTTCGATCCGTATCGCTTCGTTTCTCGCCGGTTCTCGCAGAACCAGCGCGAGCTGACGCATACCCGCAAGAAGAATTACGAGATCGCGCCCGAACGCGGCATCTTCCGCGAGACGTACAGCGGCGACGTCGATTCGCTTACCACCAACGAGCCGCTCGACGACATCTCGTTCCTCTTCTACGTCCGCACGCTGCCGCTGAGGGTGGGCGAGGTGGACACGATTCCGCGCTACTTCAAGTCGGGACGCGAGGTCATCATCCGCGTGCTGCGGAAGGACACCGTGACGGTGCCAGCCGGAACGTTTTCGACGATCGTCGTACAGCCGACGATCACCAATGCGAACGGCCTGTTCAGCCAGGGCGGCCAGGCCGAGGTGTATCTGAGCGACGATGCGGCGCGAACGGTCGTGATGCTCAAGAGCCACGTTCCGGTCATGGGATCGGTGGCACTCACCCTCCGCGAAGCGTCGACGAGCAAGTAGCTCAGGTCGTGTGCTGCAGCAGGTCCTGATACTCCGGGTGCCGCCGGATGTACGTCGCGATGAACGGGCATCGCGCAACGACCGCGAGGCCTTCCGCGCGCGCGCGGTCGAGCGCGACCTTCGCGAGTCGGCCGCCAATCCCATGCCCCTCGAGCTCGGGCGGGACGAAAGTGTGCGTGAACACGATCACGTGGTCATGGCGCCGATACTCGGAGTACGCGACATCGTCTCCGACGTGCACCTCGAAGCGCGACGCGTCCGCGTTGTCGACGACTTCCAGATCCTCGTTCGCCATGCCGGAGTCTAATGGACGCGCTTCGCGGTGCCCCACACGAAATCGTTGTCCATGCGAATCTCCAGTGACATGACGCGCCCCTCTTCGCGCTTGAACTCCACCGTCATGTCGGGGCGATACACCTCGTAGATCCGGCCCTGCTCGTCGTACACGCCCGGCGCGAACCAGTCCGGCGCGATGCGAATCAGGGCGAAGTGGTGATAATACGCGTCGTCCGGCTCCCAATAGCCCTTGAGCGTGTTCTGCTCATACACGACGAAGAATTTCGACGTGACCGTGGCGCCGGCGCGCCGGTTCCTCGTGAACGTGTACTCGCCGAGATAGGGGAGGGCATCGGCTTCGTCCATCGTGATGCGGAGCGAAGGCTCGACCTCGACCTGCATGTCCACCCGAGTGCGTCCCCACTGCATCACCAGCGTCCCGCCGTCAGCGCGAATCTCCGGCACCGACCACGTCAGAACCTCGGTGAACGGCCCATCGTGCGGATGAATCGGAAACCTCACCTGCCGGTCGCTCGAGTCCGGCGGGAACATGTGGTAGATGCGCACGTTCGGATCGAGCACGAAGGTCCACTCGCCCGATTGGCGGACGACCATCCACACCGAGTACGTGCCCGGTTTCACCGGATGGCCCTCCAGCTTCACCGGTTTGCTCACTTCGAGCGTCGTCGCATAGTTGGCGCCCGGTGTCCACACCTCGTTCCACCGCACCACGTCGGGCGAGCCGAACAGCGTCTCGCGTCCACGCGCCCGCGGACGCGAGTACTGCATGGTGATTTTCGTGCCGTCGATGGTCTGCGTGACCGTCGCGGGCTCGCTCGCGCGGATCTGGGCGTTCGCTGGACACGCGAGCACGGCAATGGCGATGACCGAGAGCGGTCGCATCGTGCACCGCATGGTCAACCGAACTTCGCGTCGATGGCTCTGCGAATCTCGTCGAGCGACTTGCCGTCTCTGTGGAGTCGTACGACGAGGGCGCCCTGGCCCTGGCATATCGCGCAGCCTCTCGCCATCGCGCTCTCACCCTCGTAGCACGTGAGCAGGGAGTAGAATCCTTCCGACGCCGCGCAGCCGCACTGACAGCCGATTCCATCGACGATTTCCGGCATCGTACGCACGCCGTCGAAGATAGCCGCCAGCTTTGGGTCGTTCCCCACCTGGTCGCCCCTCAACACCTTGGCCGCGGTGATGCCGGGACGCGGGGTCGGGTGAGGTGCCGGAGCGGACATCGCGCGCGTGGTACGGAAGGGGATGAGCAGCGCGGCGGCCGCTCCGAACGCGACGCGAACAAATTCCCGGCGGACGACAGGGTGCTGCATTTCCACTCCGGCCAGTGATACCCTGAACTATTCATCGGCGATGCGCTGTCGTCCAGTGCGCTCCGCACTTGCGCCGCTCGCCACCGCCTGCAGTCTTGGTGACGTTCAATCGCCCGCGACGCCATGCCAACCACCATTCTCTGCATCACCAGCTACTTCAAGGGCCAGGATTTTCTCCGCGAGTGCCGCGCACTGGGATGCCGTGTGCTGCTCCTCACCGCGGAGAACCTCAAGGACGCCGAGTGGCCGATCGAGAGCATGGACGAGCGCTACCTCATGCCGGAGGAGCTCGGTCGCGAGCAGATGCTCGACGCGCTGAGCTATCTGGCGCGCAGCGAAGCCATCGATCGCATCGTCGCCCTCGATGAGTTCGATCAGGAGATCGCGGCGGCGGCGCGTGAGCACCTGCGCATTCCAGGCATGGGCGAGACGACCATGCGCTACTTTCGCGACAAGCTCGCCATGCGTATGCGCGCCAAGGAGCATGGCGTGCTCGTGCCGGAGTTCGTGTCGCTCATCAACCGGGCGGAGGTCGCGCTCTTTCTCGACGCGGTTGCCCCACCGTGGATTCTGAAGCCGCGCAGTTCCGCGTCGGCCATCGGACTCAAGAAGATGGACGACGTCGACGAGGTGTGGCGGGTGCTCGATCAGCTCGAGAACCGACGACCGCACCATCTGCTCGAACAATTCATTCCGGGGCAGGTCATGCACGTCGATTCCATCGCGTGGGATATGCAACCCGTCTTTGCCGAATCGAGCGGCTATCTGAACACGCCATTCGACGTCTATCACGGCGGCGGTTTGTTCGCGACGGCCACGCTCCCGCGCGGATCACAGCTCGGTCGCGACCTCACCCACCTGAATGCGGAGATCATCCGCGGGCTCGGACTCGTCCGTGGAGTGCTTCATACGGAGTTCATCAGGGCGGCCGAGGACGGCCGCCTCTATTTTCTCGAGACGGCGGCGCGCGTCGGCGGTGCGTACATCGTGGACATGATCGATGCGGCGACGGACGTGAACCTGTGGCGGGAATGGGCGCGCCTCGAGGTCGCCGATGCCCGCGGCGAAGAATACGCGCCGCCTCCGAAGCGCGCGGATTACGCCGGACTCATTCTCACGCTCGCGCGTCAGGAATGGCCGGACATGTCGGCGTATGATGACGCGAACGTCGTCCGCCGCCTCGTCAAGAAGCAGCACGCGGGACTCATCGTTGCCGCGGACAACCGGGAGCGTGTCGACGCGCTCCTGGAGTCGTACATGGAGCGCTTCCATGCGGACTTCCACGCGGTCATGCCGCCCGCCTCGAAGGCGCTGGACTGACGGCGCTTTTGGAAACCAGTAGTGAAGATCAGAACTCGGTATCCGGTACTCGGTAAACGACGTACCCGGATGGACGTGACGGCCGACCAAGGGCGCCTTTTACCGGATACGCCCCTTGTACAGGATGCCGGACACCGAGTACTGGGGTTCCCTCCGGATACTGCTGCGGCGTCGTTTAGAGAGGTCAGCCCTCGAGCTCCTCGAGTGTCCTCGGCCAATCCTGCTTGAGCAGGCGCGACATCGCCCGATCCGCCAGCAAGCGCCCTCCGGTCTGACAGCGCGCGCAATAGTTCGTCTCGTTGTCGCTGTATCGGATGCGCTGGACCGGTGCGCCACACTCCGGACACGGTTGGCCGTATCGGCCGTGAACCGCCATTCCCTCGCGGAACGCGGTCACATGCTCGGGGAATCCGCCGCTGCGCTCGTTCGCCAGCCGATCGGTCCAGCTCACCAGCGTTCCTCGAGTGGCATCGAAGAGGCGCGCGATGTCTTCGTCGCTCAAGCGGGTGGTGAGCATGAGCGGCGAGAGCCGCGCGCGATGCAGAATCTCGTCCGAGTACGCGTTGCCGATGCCGCTGAACAGTCGCGGGTCGGTCAACGACCGCTTGAGGGTGTGATTCTCCCTGCGCAAACGCTCGGCGAACTGGTCCGTCGTCGCGTCGAGCACCTCGAGGCCGCCGCGGTCGAACTGCTGGAGCCCCGCACGGCCCGCCACGACGTGCAGCGCGGCACGGCGTTTCGTTCCCGCTTCCGTGAGAACCAGCGCACCTGTCGGGAACTCGAATCTCGCGAGGGAAATCCTTGCCGGTACCTTCTTTCGCGAGCCGGGCTCGAGCCAGCGAAAGCGGCCGGCGATCATCAGATGGATGACCACGGAGAGATCGCCGTCGAAGCCGAAGACGATGCGCTTGCCAAGGCGCTCGACGCTGCCGACCTGCCGGCCGACCGCGGCGTCGAGCGGCGGATCCACCGTTCGGAGAATGAACGGGCTCAGGATGGCGTACGCTGAGAGTGGCTGTCCGACCACGCGCTCGCGCAACGCGTCGACATACACGGTGACGTCGGGTAGCTCCGGCATCTAGCGGGCAACTCGCATGGCGCGCATGTCGTGACGATATGAGCGGTATCGGGCGCTCGCCAGCGTGCCTTGGCGGGCTGCCGTTCCAGCGCGATACTTCAGGGTGCGCCGCGCCCGACTTTCGTTGCGCTGCCCGTCCTCCTCTCTCGTGCCATGCGCCTGTCCTCGATTCCCGTCCTCCGTGCCGCCGCCACTGCTGGCGTCGCCGCCATGCTGATCGCCCCCGCCATGTCGGCGCAGCAGAAGGCCTATACCGCGGTGGACTATGCTCGTGCGGAGCGTTTGCTGGGGCAGACCGTGAATCCCCTGGTGTTCGGCTCGTCCATCCGTCCGGTGTGGCTCGCGAACGACCGACTCTGGTACCGCGTGTCGACGCCGAACGGCTCCGAGTTCATTCTGGTGGATCCTGCCAAGGGGACGCGGACGCGTGCGTTCGACAACGCGAAGATGGCGGCCGGCCTCAGCGCCGCGAGCGGACAGACCGTCGGTGCGAATGCTTTGCCGTTCAACACGATCGAGTTCACACCCACCGGCGCAGTCCTGGTCCACGTGGGCACGCGTCGCTACGAGTGCAACGTGGAGACGGGGCGGTGCGGCGCCGCCGTCGATGACCGCGAGGCTGCAACGCCGGCGGTGGTTGGCGGCCGGCGCGGCGGTGCGTCATCTGGCGGACGCCCCCCCGAAGTGCGTTCGCCCGATGGAAAGCGCGGCGCGTTCATCAGGAATTACAACCTCTGGGTGCGCGACGTCTCCACCAATCAGGAGCGTCAACTCACGACGGACGGCGTGAAGAGTTTCGGTTACGCGACCGACAATGCGGGATGGACGCACAGTGACAACGCGATTCTGACGTGGTCACCCGACTCCAGAAAAATCGCGACGTTCCAGCAGGACGAGCGCGGCGTGGGCATGATGTATCTCGTGAACACGGTCGCTGGACATCCGGCGCTCAGCGCGTGGCCGTACCCGCTGCCGGGCGACAGCATCATCACGACCATACAGCGCGTGGTCATCGACGTGGACAACGCGGCGGTGACGCGCTTCCAGATGCCCGCCGATCAGCACCGCTCCACGCTCTGCGACGACGTGTCGTGCAGCGCCGGCGAATGGACGGATGTCGAATGGTATCCCGACGCGTCGCACGTCGCGTTCGTCTCCTCGTCGCGCGATCACAAGAAGGCCACGCTGCGCGTCGCGGATGCACGGACGGGCGTGGTGCGCGATGTGTACGAGGAGGTCGTCGCGACACAGTACGAGTCGGGCAACGGCGCGTCCAACTGGCACGTCCTGCCGGCCAGCGGCGAGTTCATCTGGTTCTCGGAGCGCGATGATTGGGGGCAGCTCTATCTATATGATCTCAACACCGGAAAGCTGAAGCAGCAGATCACCACCGGAACGGGAAACGTCACGGCCATCCAGCACATCGATGACAAGGCTCGCGTGATCTGGTTCGGTTGTGTCGGCAAGACGCCGGGCCGCGATCCATACTTCCGCCAGCTCTGCCGCGTGGACCTGGACGGCAGACACTTCAGCGTGCTGACGCCGGAAAACGGCGACCACTCCGTGCAGCTCTCGCCGACCAACAAATATTTCGTGGACAGCTACTCGCAGCCGAACGTGCCGCCGGTGACGGTGTTGCGCGACGCGGGCGGAAAGCTGATCACGACGCTCGAGCGAGCCGACATCACGCGTCTCGTGGCAGCTGGGTGGAACGCGCCGACGCCGATCGTGGTGAAGGCACGGGACGGCACGACGGACCTATACGGCCTTCTGTACACGCCGGCCAACCTCGACTCGACGAAGAAGTATCCGATCATCAACCACATCTACCCGGGACCGCAGACGGGCAGCGTCGGGGGCAGGAGCTTCTATCCCGCGCGCGGCGACAATCACGCACTGACGGAGCTCGGCTTCATCGTCGTGGAGATCGACGGCATGGGCACGCCGTGGCGCTCGAAGTCGTTTCACGACGCGTACTACGGCAAGATGGGCGACAACACACTCCCGGATCAGGTGGCCGGCATGCGCGAGCTCGCGCGGCGCTATGCGTTCATCGACGTCGATCGCGCGGGAATCTGGGGACATTCGGGCGGCGGATTCGCCACGGCGGACGCCATGTTCCGCTATCCGGACTTCTTCAAGGTCGGCATCTCCGAATCCGGCAACCACGACAACCGCGTCTACGAGGACGACTGGGGCGAGCGCTATCAGGGCCTCCTCATTCGCGGCGGCCCCAATGGCGACAACTACGACGCCGAAGCGAACCAGACGCTCGCGCGCAACCTTCGCGGCAAGCTGCTGCTCGCGCACGGCACGATGGACGACAACGTCCCTCCGGTCAGCACCGAGCTCGTCGTGGAGGCCCTCATCAAGGCGAACAAGGACTTCGACCTGCTGATGCTCCCCAACCAGGCGCATGGTTACGGCAGCATGAGCGCATACATGACGCGCCGCCGGTGGGACTACTTCGTGAAGAACCTCATGGGCGCCGAGCCGCCGAAGGAATACCAGATCGGCGTACCGCGAAACCAGCCGCTGCGAGTTCTGCCCGCCATGACGCCGGAGCGGCCGTGAAGCGCTTGCTCGTCGCAGTCGCGCTCGGTGCGCAGACGGCGGCCGCGCAGATTCCATCGAGCGAGTACGCCGCGAGACGCGACTCGCTCGCGGCGCACATCGGCGATGGCATCGTGATCGCGATCGGCGGCCGGACGCCCACGACCGACTTCGGTCCGTTCTTTCAACTGCCCGCATTTCACTATCTCACCAACTTCGACGAGCCGGACGCCGCATTCGCGATGGTCGTCCGCCGCGGCAGGGGCATGAGCACGCTGTTCATCTCACCTGCCGCGCCGCGTGCGGCGTTCTACTACGGTCGGCGCCCTGATTCCGCCGCCGTCGTGGCAGACTGGGGACTGCACGCACGCTCGGCGCCCGCGTTGGAACGTTTCGCGGACTCCGTTGCCGCCTCCGGGCTGCCGTTCTTCTTCCTCGCCGATTTCGGCGACGCCGATTTTGCCGCGCAGGATTCCCTCTCGCGCGGACGCGAGTTCATGAAGGCGCTGGCCGCCCGGCACCCGGGAATCACCGTGCGCGACGGCCATCCTGTCCTCGACGAGCTCCGCGCACGAAAAAGTCCGGCCGAGATGGAGCTCTTGCGCACCGCGGCGAAAATCAGCTCGCAGGGGCATCTCGAGGTGCTGGGCATCCCTCAGCCCACACACGAATACGAGATCCAGGCCGCACTCGAATACGCGTTTACACGACTGGGTGGTGGTCGTCCGGCGTACGGCTCCATCGTCGGTGGAGGCGCGCATGGAACGCAGCTGCATTACATGCGCGACCGAGGCGACGTACATCCAGGCGACGTCGTGGTCATGGACGCAGCCACGGAGTACGAGGGCTACGCGGCGGACATCACACGTACGATTCCCGTGAGTGGCCGCTACACGCCGGAACAGCGTGCCCTCTATCAGCTCGTGCTCGACGCGCAGAAGGCCGCCGAGCGGAACTCGAAGCCGGGTATGCTTGCCTCGGCCGCGACAGACTCCGCGTTCGACATCCGCGCTAAGGGACTGGCAGCGCTCGGTCTCGTGGAACGCGAAGACGCCACGCTCGACATGCCGTGGCCCGTGAACTGTCAGGCGAATCCGCGCTCATGCCGGCAGGCGACGTTCTGGATGATCCACGGCATCTCTCACGGACTGGGCCTCGCCGTACACGATCCCGCGCAATTCTACTACGGTGACCATCGCTTCAAGGAAGGCGACGCGTTCACGATTGAACCGGGCATCTACATCGGCAGCGCGATGCTGGATGCGCTACCCGACACGCCGCGGAACCGCGCGTTTGTTGCCAAGGTGCGACCCGTTGTGCAGCGGTACGAGAACACCGGCGTGCGCATCGAGGACGATTACGTGATCACGCCGCAGGGTCTCGAGCGCATCAGCTCCGCCCCGCGCGAGATCCCTGAGATCGAGGCTCTCATGGCCAAGCGTCCGCAGCGCGTGGTGCCCTGACGGCCCGATGCTTCTTCGACGCTTTTACGACGAAAACCTCGCGCAGGCGAGCTATCTGATCGGCTGTCAGGCTACGGGCGATGCGGTCGTCGTGGATGCCAATCGCGACATCGAGCAATACGTACGCGCCGCTGCGGAGGAGGGCCTCCGGCTCAGCCACGTTACGGAGACGCACATTCACGCGGATTTCGTATCGGGGAGCAGAGAGCTCGCCGGGCACACCGGCGCGCAGCTCCATCTTTCCGCTGAGGGCGGAAAGGACTGGCAGTATGCGTTCGCGGAGTCGGCGCGCGCGCGGCTGCTGCATGACGGAGACACCATCGCCGTCGGCAACGTTCGGCTCGACGCGCGCCACACGCCGGGACACACTCCCGAGCATCTCACGTTTCTTGTTACGGACACCGCCGCAACCGAGTATCCGATGGGCGCCCTCACTGGCGATTTCATTTTCGCGGGCGACGTCGGGCGCCCCGACCTGCTCGAGCGTGCGGCGAATATTGCCGGTACGATGGATGGCAGCGCGCGCACGCTCTTCGCCAGCTTGAAAAAATTCGCCACGCTGCCCGACTACCTGCAGCTCTGGCCGGGACACGGCGCGGGGTCCGCCTGCGGCAAGGCACTCGGCGCCGTGCCGTCAACGACGCTTGGTTACGAGCGCATCGCCAACTGGGGGCTTGCAGCGAGCGACGAGGACGAGTTCGTCCGCTTGGTCCTCGAGGGACAGCCCGAGCCGCCAAGATATTTCGCGCACATGAAGCGAATCAATCGCGACGGCCCGGCCATGGTCGGAGGCATTCAGTCGCCACGTCGCATCGATGGAAAGCAGATCACTCCGATTCTCGACGACGGCGCGCTCGTCGTGGACACGCGCGACGCCGTGACATTCGTCGCGCGACACCTGGCGGGCACGATCAACATTCCGCTCAACCGAAGCTTCACCACGTGGGCGGGGTCGCTCATTCCATACGATCGGGAGTTCTTCCTCCTTACGGGCGGGGATGATCCTCACGTCGCCACGGAAGCCGCCCGCAGGCTCGCGATGATCGATCTCGAATGTGATGGCTGGTTCGGGCGCGACACTTTCGACGAGGCGCGCACAGAGACGACATCACAGGTGAGCGTGCGTGCACTCTCCACGCTCCTGGGAGAGAAGGGCGCCTTCGTCCTCGACGTACGCGGCGACGCGGAGTGGGAGCACGGACATCTCACCGGCGTGCGGAACATTCCACTCGGCCAGCTCGGCGATCACCTGGATGAACTGCCGCGCGACGTGCCAATCGTTGTCCACTGTCAGTCAGGAGGACGATCCGCCATCGCGGCGAGCATCCTCGCGGCAAATGGATTCGACAACGTCGCCAGTCTGACCGGCGGCTTTGCCGAATGGGCCGCGTCGGGATTACCGATCGAACGGCCGTAGCGCTCAGCGCTGCGGCCACGCAAACAGCCGGCTCGGATTCGTGCCCGTGCGCGCGCGCGTCACGTCGTCCGGTTCTGTCCAGAAGCCCTGCGTGCGGTCGAAGCTGCTGAAGCGCACCTCCACGCCTCCCGCACCGCGCCCGCTGCGTGTAAGCGGAAAGGCGAGGTCAGCGCGGTACAGTCGCTTCGAGCGCGAAGGATACGCGCCAAGCACGCTGATGCCGAGTGTCGTACGCGTGGCGTCCACGCCGAACGGGACGTCGCCTGCACGCAGCAGCCCATTCTGAACGAATGCAGCAAGGCCGATGTCGGCCTCGCGCACGAGGGATTCGCCGCTGACCCGCAGCTCCGCGCGCGCGACGTTCCGAAGTGCGCCGGCAAGCCCGGAATTGCGGTAGCCCGGCAATCCGTAGTCGTAATCCCTGAACGAAAGCTGCAACGGGAGACGTGAGTTGCGGCCGGCCGAAAGCTGATCGTCCACGACGAGAACCAGCCCGGGCGCGCTGCCCCAGTAGAGCGCCGTGCGAGCGCTCCCAATGACGCTGTTCCACGTGCTCGCTGCGTCGCGTCTACCCTCGAGCTGCGCGAGCGTCGCCAGCAACGCATTCGCGCTCGCCGCGCCGGCGTACAGTGCGCCGGATATCAACAGGTCCCGCTCGCCGAACTGCGGTAAACCGTGGGCGATGTGAACTCCGAGCATCGCGCCACGGGCGACGTCCTGCGATCCGACCAGGGCATCGAAGCCGCTCACGGTCTGGAACGTCACGCGCCGTACGCCGCCCGTGATGCCGATCCTCCCCACCTCGAACGACGGATAGCGCCCGCGCAGCGTGGCGCTCGTATCCGGCGCCACGCCGGTGTCTTGCACGATGACTGCTCGCGTGGCCGGTTCGAACCGGCGTCCATCGATGGCGCCGCCCAACAACGTCACCGTATGCGTGCCAAACACGCGCAGCAGCGAGCTGACGCCCCAGCTTCGGTCGGACGCCTGCAGCGCCAACTGGTCGGCATCGACGCGCTCGAAGCGCGGATAGTCGTCAGTGACGATGATGCCCGCATGCCACGAGATACGTTGGAGATCGGTGAAGAGCGGATGTTCGACCTCGGCCACGAGGCGGTGTCCGATCTGATAGCGCGCTCCGTCGAGCACGAGTCGATACGGATGGCCGACCAGTGCATCCTGCTCCATGCGTCCGCCGAATTCCGTCCGGTAGCTTCCGCCGTTCTCGATACGTCCTTCGACGCGAAGCGCGAGACCGCCGACGTTCTCGTTGCCGAGCGAGAAGGACTCCGGTCTCAGGCCGCGAAATCGGCCGCTCACGAGTACAGGCGCTTCGTCGGTCGTGGTCACCTCGACGACGACACCAATGCCGGTATCGGGCGCCACGCGCACGACCGCCTGTGACAGGAACGGTTGCGCCCGCAGCACGCGCTCGGACTCGGAGCGACGGAATTCCGTACAGATCGTTCCGGGCGCAAGCGAAAGAAACGCCTCGATCACGGTGCGACGTGTGGTCGCATGGTGCAGCCCGATGGCATGCGCCGCGGCCCGCCATTTCGCCGCGGTTCCCGAGAACGGCGGGCGTTCAGTCGTGATGTTCACTCGTGCGACCACGCGTCCATCGCAGATGAACGCGGTGGAGTCGTTCTGCGCAGCGCCCACGGCAGGAGCCAGCGAGCCGACGATGGCGAGCAGGACCGAACGACGCATGCGCCCGCGATGAGCAGAAGGCGAGCCACGCCGGTGGCGGTCAGGTCATTGCACGGTTCAGCGTCACTGTGAACGTGCTTCCCTCACCGAGCACGCTCGTCACGGACAGGGATCCGCCCATTGCCGCCGCGAGATCGCGGCTGATGGAAAGTCCGAGTCCCACGCCTTCGTGCGGGCGATTCAGCGCGCGTCCAACCTGAATGAACGGGTCGAAGATCTTGTCGAGCCGGTCGGCGGCAATGCCGATGCCGGTGTCGCGCACGTGTATGTGCACCTTTCCATTGGTCGGCTCGCAGCTCACGTCGATCCGGCCGCCCTCGGGCGAATACTTGATCGCATTCGACAGCAGATTGATGAGAATCTGCTGCAGCTTCTCGCTGTCCGCGCGCACCGCAACCGATGGGTCGCACGGCTGCACCGTGTACTGCATGCGGCGGTCGCGAAGCTGGGGAGCAACGAGCTCCTCCAGCACGGCGAGCGCCGGTGCCACCGGAACGTTGGTGATCGAGTAGCTGACTTCGCCCGCTTCGAGCTTGGCGAAATTCAGCACGTCGTTGATCAATGCCAGCAGCGTCTGCTGGCTCCGCGCCACGCGAAGCAGCGCATCCTGCTGGGCGGCGTTGAGCTCGCCGTAAATTCCCATCTGAAGGATCTCGGTGTACCCACCGATGGCATTGAGCGGCGTGCGCAGCTCGTGGCTCATGACAGCGAGAAAGTCACTCTTCGCCTGATTCGCGCGAAGCGCCGTGTCCCGCGCCTCTTCTGCTTCCGCCGACGTCTCCTGGAGACGTTCGTTCGCCGCTTCCAGCTCCGCGGAGACGGCAAGTGCGGACTCCACCTCCGAGGCGAGCTCGCGCTGCGACGCCTCCACTTCACCGGCCATTCTATTGAAGCTCGCGGCCAGACGTTCCACCTCATCCGCTTCTTCAGCCGCAACATCGACTCGTCGGCTGAAGTCGCCCTGTGCGATGGCCTCGGCCGCCGTAGTCAGTGCGCGCAGCGGACGCGTTACGCGCCGTGCCAACGCCCACGTGATCCCCGCCGCCGCGATCACGAGCAGCAGGGTGACGAGCATGATGCGGCGCAGCGTCGCACGTGGTTCCGCGACGATCATGCTCCGCGGCACCTCGAGGACGAAGAGAAACGGAGTGCCCCGAACTCGGCGCTCCGTGCCAATCAGTCCGCTGGCGCCGGGACGATACGCCACGAAGCCCGACTCCATGCTATCGCGGCGCGTATCGGGCGGTGCCGCATGCCCGTCGATTGTCGTCCAGAAATCATCCGTCGCGTTGCGCACGTAAAGCGAGAGCTGTCCACCGAACAGCGCATTGATCATCTGCTGCGTTTGCGGCGTGTTGGTGATGCGTCGCTGCTGAGCCAGATAGCCGACACGCTTGCCGCCGCGGAACACCGGCGCCACGGTCCAGAAGTACACGCGGCCACCCGTCGAGTAGAGAGTGCCGATGCGCGCCGAGTCGAGTCCAGGGGGATCAGGCGGAATCTTTGTCACCGCACGCCCCGACAGCGGACGCATCTCCGGTGAGCTCGCGGAATCGCCAACATCCCCGCCCACGTGCGCAACGCGATGCCGATCCGCAGTCCATAGCTCGATGGGCAGCCCGGTGTCGGTCGGCACGCGCACCGACTCGAGTAGACGGAGCACCGCCTTGTCCTTTACCTCACCGCGCGTCGCGTCAAACGTGGCGAGGCTCATCTGAATGGAGGAGTCGCGTGTGAGGTGCTCGAGCGCGGCGACGCGAGAGCGCGTTCCGGTTTCGCCGGACTGCACGAGCGGCACCATCAATCCGATGAGCCGCGAATGCGTTGCCTCCGTCTTGCTCTGCACGAGCGCCTGATACGTCAGCGTCAACGTGAGCGCCACGACGATGACGACGACGAGCGCCGTGAGCAGCGGCAGTTGGCGCGCCAGCGGCCAGCGCATCCATCCGCGCAGATAACTCGAGTCCGAGCTCAAGGTTGATCGTCAGGACGATTGCCGCGGTGCATCGGAGAAAACTGACCGACGGCCTCAGCGCTTGCCAGCATCGGCCAAAACGCAGGCCTACGGTTCTGTCCGGTAAGCGTGGCCCGAGTCTCGCCCCTTGGGGCGGGTACGGCACAACCGCGCTACCCGAGCCCAGCCACATGCTCACCGCTCACCCCATCATCCGACCGTTTCGCGCATCGGTGTTCACGAGGCGGCTAGTGTCCGCAGCGCTAGCCGTCGCCACCGTATTCATTGCCGCCTGCGCAAAGGAGGGAAGCGCCCGACCGAAAAGACTCTCTCTGCGGTTTCGCCATCCTGCGGTGTGGGCACCGGCCACGCTCACGCAGGTACAGGGCGTTCCCATTGCCATGGTCAAAGCCGCTATCGTGCAGCGACTCGCCGCCGGGCCACCGGAGCGCGTTTCGCCGAATGCATGGCGGCACACGAAGGCACTGTACAAGAGCCTCGGCGAAACGCCGCTATGGTTCACGAGCGACGGCCTTGCATCGGACCGCGTCCGCTCGCTCACCGATGCCGTGCTCTCGAGCTCGGACGACGCCCTGCGACTCGATGCGTATCCCATCGCCGAGCTCTCCAACGCAGTCGTCGCCGTGAAGAATGTGACGTCCCCCTCGGCGGCCGGGCTCGCCGAGGCGGACGTGTTGCTGTCGGCAATGTTCGCGGCGCTTGGCGTGGATCTGCTCGTGGGACAGGTGTCGCCCCGCGCGGTTGGACAGTCATGGCACATCGATCCCAACGACGACGACGTGGACAGCGCTCTCGTACACACGCTCGGCGACACGCTGTCTCGCGGCATCGAAGAGATGCGTCCCGCGGAAGCCGACTACGTGATCCTGAAGAACGAGCTGCGGCGATACCGCGACATCGTTGCCGCGGGAGACTGGCCAAGAGTCCCCTCCGGGCGGGCGCTGAGGACAGGACAGTGGGACACGCGCGGCCGCATTCAGTCGCTTCGCGCGCGTCTTGCCGCGGAAGGCTACGCGGTCGACTCGATTCCGCATGACCTGTATGACCGCTCGCTCGCCGATGCCGTCGAGCTGTTTCAGGAGCGCCACGGCCTCATCGTGAACGGGCTCCTCGATGCCGAGACGGTGGCGTCGTTGAACGTCAGTGCTGCGTATCGCCTCGGTCAGATCGCCGCGAATCTCGAGCGATTCCGCTGGCTCCCTCGCACGCTCGGCGAGCGCTACATCTATGTGAACGTGCCCGCGTTCCGCCTGACCGCGTACGACAGCGGGGCGCCCGCGCTCGAGATGAAGGTCATCGTCGGCCAGGAATACGAGGACAAGGCGACGCCCGTGTTCAGCGACAACATGGAAATGGTTGTCTTCCGGCCGTACTGGAACGTCACTCCGGCCATCCAGGCAAAGGAGATCGAACCGAAGCTCGCCGCAGATCCGGGCTATCTCTCGCGCGAGAACATGGAGTACTACAACGACGGCGGGCAGAGGCGAATCCGGCAGCGCCCCGGCGGAAAGAACGCTCTCGGATTCGTGAAGTTTCTCTTTCCGAACGACTTCAACATCTACATGCACGACACGCCCAATCACGAGCTGTTCAAGAAGGAGGTGCGCGCGTTCAGCCATGGCTGCATCCGGCTGGAAAAGCCCGCGGAGCTGGCCGAGTGGGTGCTCGGATGGGATGCGGTTCGCGTGCACGACGCGATGATGAATGGCGGAGACAATCGCACCGTGCGCCTGCGCAGGAGGATTCCGGTCTACATCCTCTATGGCACGGCGTTCGTGCGCGACAGCACGCTGCACTTTGGCAATGATCTGTACCATCGCGACGAGCGGCTCATCCAGGCGACGGCGCCCGGGGCGCTTCCGGGCGTGACCGCGCGGGACGCTCTCGAGCAACTGAAGCGAATCGCGCGCTGACGGCGGCGCGAGCAGGCGCCGCAGGCACAGTCCAACCTGTTGTCCCGCAATGGTTTGGACAAAACTATGGCGCGGCCGGATACGCACGCGTTAGATTTGCGCAGGTAACCGGGCGGAACGGCCAAGTCCCCGGCGCACCTTGGTGCGGCCGGGCGGGTTCAGTCATTGGACACTTGGCGAGGCGTTCACCCTGTGTTGCCGACTTTTCGGGTACTTTCGCGTCGCGCGCAGGTACTACGCCAAGCGTGTGTTGGACATGTGATGTCCCGCTTCGTTAAGTGAGGTCCGATGCAGTATTCGACGTCGAAGATGCCGGTGCTCTCACTGATCGTTCCCGTGTACAATGCGGCGGATCAGCTTCCGAGCACACTCGCCTCGGTCGATCGTTTCGCGACCAGCTTCCCGGGACCGCTGGAAGTGCTTTTCGTCGATGACCATTCGACGGAGCTCGAGACGCAGCTCATCCTCGAGGATTTTACGCGGCAAGCCAGCTACGCCCGCCTCCTTCGGAATTCGCGCAACCGCGGCAAGGGCTTCTCGGTCGCCCGCGGCATGCTGGCGGCACGCGGCAAATACCGTGTCTTCACCGACGTCGATCTCGCCTATCCGCTCGACGAAGTGCACAAGATCGTGAAGGAGCTGCGCAATGGCAGCGACATCGCCATCGCGTGTCGCGTCCTGCCCGAATCGCGCTACCTCATGAGCCCGACCTTCTTCCACTACCTGTACACTCGGCACGTCATGAGCCGCGCGTTCAACAAGGTGGTGCAGCTCTTTCTGCTGCCGGGCATCCTCGACACGCAGGCTGGTCTCAAGGGGTTCACCGCCGAGGCCGCGCAGCTCTGCTTCTCGCGCGCTACCATTCCCGGCTTCGGCTTCGACATCGAATGCCTCTACATCGCGCAGCAGCATGCGCTCGGCATCAGGCAGACCGCGGTCAACTTCCGCTATGATGACGAGCCCACCACCATGCGCTTCGCGAGCGACAGCCGGCGTATGTTCGTGGACATCTGGCGCGTCCGCATGAATGCGTGGCGCGGACAGTACGCCGCGGCAAACGAGCGCTTCACGTTTCCGGCCGAGGATCAGTGGAACCCGGGCGTGCACACGCCGCCGCACGGGATGCCAATGCCGCACGGGATTCCCATGCCGCAGGGCGTCGGCGCCGCGTAGTTCCACCACACGGCGCGGTATCCGCACGCTCGGCCGTTTTCAGTCGTTCCGTGCGATTCGTTTGAAGACGCTCATCGTCAACGCCGATGACTTCGGCTTCGCACCCGGCGTAAATCGAGGCATCGTCGAGGCCCATCGGTGCGGGACGCTGTCCTCGACGTCGATGCTCGTGAACAGCCCGGCGTTCGAGGAAGCCGCTGCAATCGCGCGGCAGACACCAACGCTCGGCGTGGGACTCCACTTCAACCTCGTGACCGGACGTCCGCTCACCGACGTTGCCACGCTGGCTGATCCTCGCACCGGACAATTTCACCCGCTCGCTGAGCTGGCGCGTCGCGCACTCGTAGGGCGCGTGAGCCCGGAGGACGTTCGTCGCGAATGTGACGCCCAGCTCGCGGCGCTGGCGCGCGCCGGCATCGCCATCACGCATCTCGACAGCCACCGTCACGCGCACGCGCTGCCGGGTGTGCTTCCCGCCGTGTTGGCGAGCGCGCGCGCCGCGCGCATACGAATTGTCCGAAAGCCGCTCGACCGGCCGACAGCGGACGTTGTGGCCAGCGCGAAGATGCTCGCGCTCCGCGCCTCATGGCGCGTTGCATCGCGCACGCTCGGTGCCGAGGACCGCGCGCTGCTCAGCGGTTCACCGACCTTTCGCGGCATTGGGCTGCAAGGCGCGCTCGACGTCGAGCGCCGGCTCCTTGCATTGTTCGATCGGTTGCCGGCGGGTGCCACCGAGCTCATGCTGCATCCCGGCTATGACGACGCGACGTTGGCGGCGCAGGACCCCTATCGCTCGGAACGCGAGCGCGAGCTCGCGGCGCTCCGCTCGCCACTCGTCGTGGAGCGGCTCACTCGCGGCGACATCAGGCTCGTCAATTTTGCCGGGCTAGGACGCTGACGCGACGTCGGCAGAAATCGCTTCGGCCGGGCTGAACGTCCATAACTGCCATTGCATCACGAGCCAGAGGATGATGGCGGGAATCGTCTTCGCGTGATAGCGGTCGAATACCTCTCGCTGCACCACGTTCGGCATGGCGTCGGAGGAGGCCAGGATTGTTCCGACAACGAACAGGATGAGCAGCGCCCACGTCCATCGTGACATGCGCGGCAGCGAAGCGAACCAGATTGCCGCGCCAGCGACGGCGATGACGAACGTCGGGCTCTCGGACTGGTGATTGAAGATCACGCAGAAGACGAGCACCGAGCACAGATAGGTCAGTCGGAACCGCCATTCGCGTTGTTGCGCGCGTCGAACGATCACCGGCGCCATCAGCGCCACCGCACCGATGATCTGGATAGGGAGATTGGGCCAATCACGGTGGAGCAGCAGCTCGACCATCTGCATCACCGTGAATCCGCGGTCCACCGTGTCCCGGTTCTCGATCGCCTGCCACGACGAGTACTGCGTCATCAGTGTCGTCCACGGCGTCACGAGGAGCGGCAGGGCCAGGAGCACCAACGTGGTTACCAGCACGGCCGCGACCACGCGGAACTTTCGTGGATGGCACAGCGCGAAGGTCACGCCGACGACCGGAAAGATCTTGATGGCTGCACCGATGCCCGCCGCGAGACTGCCCAGTACGGTGTGACGCCGCTCGTACGCGGCAAATGTCAGAATGATGAGGCCGGCGACCAGGGCGTTGCTCTGCACGTTCTGCAGCGAGCCGAGCATGTCGAGGAAGACGACGGCGCGCGCAACGGTGGCTCGTCGCGTCGGCAGCACGGCACCGATGCCGATCCACAACGCGCCGGCGTTGAGCGCGTTCCAGAGCAGCATCGAGAGGGCGAACGGCAACAGCGCGAATGGCAGAAAGAGCAGCGCGAATGTCGGACTGTACTTGAAGAAATCGAAGTGCAGTGCCGGATACGCGGCGTACAGATCTTGGCCGTGCACCAGGTGGAGCGACGCGGCGCGAAAGATCAGGTAGTTGTTGTTCTGGTGCGCGAGGCCCTGCTGCGCCGTCGCGGCGATGACAGCAACGATCCACAGCGCGGCGGCGAATCGCCTGGCCGCCGTGGCCGAAAGGAGGGCGTGCATGGGCGCAATGTAGACGGCGAGCAGGGGCGCACGGCATCCCGTCGCCTCAGCGTCCGCAGGCATCAGAATTGACGGAGCCCGGACGCCATGACGGCACCGCTGCATCCGCCTGGTGACGCCTTGCAGGCGGTTCTCCTCGACATCGACGGGACGCTGATCGACAGCAACGATGCACACGCCCGTGCCTGGGTAGGGGCGCTTCGCGAGCATGGCTACGTCGTCGCGTTCGACGAGGTGCGGCCGCTCATCGGGGTGGGGGGCGACAAGCTGCTGCCGGCGCTCACTGGTCTCGATCGCGACAGCGGGGAAGCGGATCGCATCGCCGCCACACGCGGCGAGCTCTTCATGCGCGAGCTGCCGGCGCTTCGGCCCACTACCGGAGCGCGCGCGCTCCTCGAGCTCCTGCTCGCCGAGGGACTGGAGCTCGTGGTCGCGACGTCGGCGCAGGAGAACGAGGTGCGCGCGACACTCGTGCAGGCCGGCGTCGCGGACCTGATCCAGGCGGCGGCTTCGTCGGGTGACGCGGACCGCTCGAAGCCGGATCCGGACATCGTGCGAGCCGCGTTGGTCAAATCCCGGCGACACGCGGCACACACCATTCTCATTGGAGACACGCCGTACGACGTCGAGGCCGCATCGCGCGCGCGCGTGCCGGCGATTGCCCTTCGATGTGGAGGGTGGTGGCCCGACAAGGCCTTCGGCGGCGCCATCGCCATCTACGACAATCCGGCGGATCTGCGCGAGCACTTCACGATATCGCCCCTCAGCGTGCGGGCGTAGTCTTCGCCGCCTCCAACGCCTGCTCGAGCGAATCGAAGAGGTGCTCGCGTCCGATCTCGTCCAGAGCGGCCGACCCGGTGAGCGCCACCAAGGGTTGCATGTGTACTTCCGCCAGGTACACGCGTGTGCCCTCCGCACGCGAGCGATGCACGAGCTCGGAGAGCGCGTGCATGCCCGTGCTGTCGAGCGCCGACACGTAGCGCATTCGAATGATCAGCACCCTCGGCCGCTCGGCGATGCTGCTCAGCGTGTCCTTGAATGCGGCGGCCGCACCGAAGAACAGCGGACCGGTGATCTCGAAGACTTCCACGCCCGCGGGAATGCGCCGCGTGTCGATCGTCTCGCGCTCATCGACGCGCGGCATGCCATCCTCGTCGAGCTGGTCCGTCACGACCGTGACGTTGGTGACGGACGCCATGCGGCGGATGAAGAGGAACGCCGCCAGCACCATGCCGACGCCGATCGCGACGGTGAGATCCACGAGCACCGTGAGCGCGAAGGTGGTGAGCAGTACCACGACGTCGCTCTTCGGTGAGCGCAGCTCGCTCCGGAATCCGCGCCAGTCACTCATGTGATACGACACCACGAGGAGGATCGCGGCGAGGGCCGCCATCGGGATGTATGCCGCCCAGCGTCCCGCGAACAGCGTGACGACGAGAAGCGTCGCCGAGTGAATGATCCCGGCAACCGGCGTGCGGCCGCCGTTCTTGACGTTGGTCGCCGTTCGGGCAATCGCCCCCGTGGCAGGAATCCCGCCGAACAGCGGCGACACGAAGTTGGCGACACCCTGTGCGACGAGCTCCATGTTCGGACGATGTCGCCCGCCAATCATGCCGTCGGCAACCACTGCCGACAGCAGCGACTCGATGGCCGCCAGCAGCGCGATCGTGAACGCGGGCCCCACGAGTCCCGTGAGCTGCTCGATCGTCAGATGGGGCATCGCGGGATGTGGGAGCGACGCATTGATGTTGCCAAAACGCGTGCCGATGGTTTCCACGGGAAGATGCAGCAGACGGGCGGCCACCGACGTCACGAGCAGCGCGACGAGCGGCCCCGGTATCCTCCGACTCACCTTCGGCCAGAGCATGATGATGGCGAGTGCCACGAGTCCGATCACCATCGCGGCCGGCGTTGCGGCCGACATGTGCTCGAAGAATGCACTCCACTTGCCGACGAACGACGCCGGCACCGCGCCCATGCGAAGTCCGAGGAAGTCCTTCACCTGGCTCGAGAAGATGATGAGCGCGATGCCGCTCGTGAATCCGGTCACCAGCGGATGTGGGATGAAACTGATCGCCGTGCCGAAACCGGCGAATCCCATGACCACCAGGATGACGCCGGCCATGAGCGTCGCGACCATGAGGCCATCCAGCCCGTATTGCTGAATGATGCCGTAGACGATGACGACGAACGCACCGGTAGGGCCGCCGATTTGCACACGCGAGCCGCCCAGTGCCGAGATCAGGAACCCCGCAATGATCGCGGTCCAGAGTCCACGCTCCGGCGAGACGCCGCTGGCGATGGCGAAGGCGATGGCCAACGGAAGCGCGACGATGCCGACGATGACGCCGGCAACGGCATCTCGGGCGAACTGCGCGCGATCGTACGTGCGCAGTGCCGAAACGAGCTTGGGCACGAACGCGGCCGGCCCGCTCACGCCTCGATCACGAACGCGTCGAGTGACTGACGTCCAAGGCGCGAGCTACTTCGCCGTGAACGGCGTCGTTGCCTTGCGCACGGCCGACTCCTCGCGCGCGTTCTCGAAGAAGGCGTACGCGAACGCGGCGAGGACGAAGACGACCGTGAGGAGATAGATGACTTTCGTGCGCCGGCGCCTGCGCTCTCCGCGCCGCCGGAGGACAACGGGCTCCTTGACGGCGGGAACGAAGATGGGCGAATCGCGGCGGCCGGAGTCGGGCGCCCTGATCGGGTCGTGAATCATCATCCGTGTGGTCTCCTCTCCGGCATCCCGCCTAGGGCTGGGACGCCGTACTCCAGTGGTGTCGAGCGGACCGGGTCCGTTTGCGATGCAGGCGTCGAAGGAGCAGCCCGAGCACCGCGGCGGCAAGGAACGTGGCGAACGTGGCTTCACTCTCGTTGGCGAGCGTGAAGTCATCGATGGTATTACCGAGCGTCCACATGGGATCGGTCAGGGCGATCACGAGTGGTGCGAAGAAAGCGGTTGCGAGTGCCGGCGCGAAGCCGACCACGCGAGCGATGATCGTCATCGCCATGCCGCTCAGGACCAACAGCAGCATGGTGTTTCTCGGCGACTCTCCCGGAAGCGTTCCGGCGAGACCGAGGGCAATGGCGCCGCCGCCGATGAGCGCGAGCTCAAATCGGCCGCGGCGCGAAGTACGACGGCGCTCCAACCAGCCGCGCCGGTGCCGATGTGGCGCGACAAGATGAGCCGTCCCCTTGGAATGCGGGGTTGATGACGTCACGGAATTGGCCCATCCATGAACGCCCTTCATCGGGCGTCGGTGGGGTATTGGGCAGCACCAAAGTGCGTGGGCGGACACGCGTTGTCAAAGGTTCTGCGGACAATTGGTTGTCCATCTCGTTGTGATCCGGTGGCAATGTCGAACCACGACACTATCGCGATTCGACGACCTCGGTGACAACGCGGGCCGAGTGGCGCACGATGTCGGTGGAGATGGGCGCGTCGGGAATGCGTGGCCGTGTGCCGTAGGTGCGCGAGCGCATTCCGTTGACTCCTGGTCGCAAACTGAACTAGCCTCCGTGCTTAGTTCAGCTTATGCGACATCCTGAACCTCCAATGCACCGCCAACGATGGCGGCGGGCCTTGCGCGTCCATCTGTTTCGGGAAATATTCGGGTGTATTCCAATTAGCAGCAAGCAAGTGGATACTTGCATTCCAGCCCGACGCCGCTAGACTCCTGCGCCTCATGATCTCTCGCGAACGCATCCTCGAAGCCGCCTCTCGCGTCTACAGCAAGCACGGTTTCCGCGGCGCTACCACCCGCCTCATCGCGCAAGAGGCCGGCGTCAACGAAGTCACGCTCTTCCGAACGTTCGGATCCAAGAGCGCCCTGATGCAGGCTGTCCTGGTCCAGCAGCAGGACGGCGCGCCGCCCACCGAGCTCACCGACGATCCGGTGGATCCCGAGTGCGAGCTGAAAGTCTGGATTCAAACCAGTCTCGATCGCCTGCGCGACATGCGACACCTGCTGCTGCACAGCATGGGCGAGTCCGACGAACGCCCCGACGCCGCGCAATTCGCGTGTCAGGGACGCCGCACCGTCCACGACATCATCACCCGCTATGTGCGCGCCCTGAAGAAGAAGGGTCTCGCCGACGTCAACGCGGACGAGGAGGCGGCTGCCGTGATCCTCGTGGGCACGGTCATGAGCGACGCCATCGCGCGCAGCTTTGTACCGGATGTGTATCCGCCCATGGAACAAGCGGCCGAACGCTACACCAATTGCTTTCTTCGCATGCTCGGCGTGAAGCAAACGACCCGTGCATCCGTACGGAAGACACGCATTCACGCACACTGAGTCCAACCTCACTCCAGAACACGACACCGCAATGAACGCAGATCCGATCGCGTCAGCCGGACGCCGCGCGCGCACGCCCGCGCTTGTGCTCCTGCTCGCGATCACCACGCTCGGGCCCACGCGCGCGCACGCCCAACAGACGCGCGCACTCTCGCTCGAGGAAGCCATCACGCTCGCCGCACGCGAGAGCGAAACGATCCAGATCGCGCGCGCGGGTGTGACGCGTGCGACCGGCCAATTCCGCCAGGCGCGCAGCCAGTATCTGCCGCAGGTGAACTCCAACCTCACGTACGCGCGCACGCTCAGGTCGCAGTTCTCCGCGCTCGCGTCGAGCTCGTCCGGCTCCGCGGATACGACGAAGAAGTCCGTCTGCGCCCCGCAGATCCCGGCGAACGCCACACCGGCGGAGCGCGCAGCCATTCTCGCGCAGGCATCCACGTGTCCGGCAGCACAGAGCATCGACTTCTCGAAGGTCGGCTTCGGCGCGCGCAACGCGTACACCCTGGGTTTCGGCGTATCCCAGAACGTTTTTACCGGGGGCCGTGTGTCGGGCCAGACGCAGTCCGCCGCCGCGCAGGAACGCGGCGCCGAAATCGAGGTGGTAGCGCAGCGCGCACAACTGGCCCTGGACGTCACCCAGGCCTACTTCGACGCTGTACTCGCCGACCGCCTGGTCGCCATCGCCGACACGTCGCTCTCGCAGACGGAAGAGCTGCTGCGCCAGACACGCGTCGCACGGCAGGTGGGCAACGTCAGCGAATTCGATCTGCTCCGCGCCACCGTGACGCGCGATAACCAGAAGCCCGTGGTCATCAGCCGCCGCGGTGATCGCGACGTCGCCTATCTGCGGCTCCGCCAACTGCTCAATCTTCCGCTCGACGAGCCGTTGCAGCTCACCACGCCAATCGACGAACCGGGGCGCGTCACGAGCATCGTTGCGGCGAACGCGAGTGAAACACCGCTCGGGCGGCCGGCATCGGATACGTCCACGGCGAATCGCGCGCCGGTGCGGGAAAGCGAAGAGGCGCTCCGTGCGTCGGAGGGCCTGCTCAAGGTTGCCCGCGCGGATTTCTTCCCGTCGCTGTCGCTGACGTCGAACTATCAGCGGCTCTTCTTTCCGCAGAACGTGTTTCCCACGCTGAACCAGTACAGCGAAAACTGGACGGTGGGCGGGACGATCGCATGGTCGCTGTTCAGTGGCGGACGGACGGGCGGCCAGGTCGAAGTGGCGCAGGCCAACCTCGACGAAGCGCGTGCGCGGCTGCGGCAGGCGCGCGAGCTCGCCGCGCTCGACACCCGTGTGTCGATCAATCAGCTCGCATCGGCGGAGGCGGCCTTTGTCGCAAGCCGCGGTACGGCCGAGCAGGCAAAGAAGGCGTATGACATCGACGCGCTGCGGTACCGCGAGGGCCTTTCCACGCAGACCGACCTGACGCAGTCGCGGCTGCTGCTCGAGCAGGCGGTGGCGAACCAGGCGCAGACGTCGCGCGACCTCGCCGTGGCGCGTGCGCGTATCGCCCTCATCCGAGACCTGCCCATCAACACGAGTGCGCTCGGCGCGGCGGCACAGCGCGCGACTCAGCCGTCGCAGCAATCGCAACAGCAACAGGCACAGACGCAACGTCCGCAATCCTCCAGCGCCGGCGGAACCGGCGCTGGTCAAACCACCGGGAGCCAGACCCCATGACCGCCCTGCAGGGAGTTCGCGTGAGCAACGCCAGTCGATACGTCCGCATTCTGTCCGTTCTGGCATTGGCGGTTGGCGCCGCCTCGTGCAAGAAGGCGGACGACGCCAGCGCGGCGACCGCGAAGCTCCAGACCATGCAGGTGGGTCCGGAGAACGTGACGGTCGTCCACGCGGAACAGATCCGTACGGGACCAGCGCTGTCCGGATCCCTCGCGCCGTTACGCTCGGCGACGATTCGCGCGGAGATGCAGGGATCGGTCGTGCAGACGTTCGTCGAATCAGGGCAGAGCGTTCACGCCGGCCAGCCGCTCGCGCAGCTCGACGCGCAGGTGCTTCGCGACCAGCAAATCTCCGCGCGCTCGGCGGTGACCACGGCCGAGAGCAGCTACGAGATTGCGAAGCGCGATCTGCAGCGCAACGAAACGTTGGAGAAGGCCGGCGCCATCGCCGAGCGCCAGGTGGAGGCGTCACACAATCAACTGCTCGCCGCCAGCGCGCAGCTCGCGAACGCGCGCGCGGCGCTTGCAAACGTGACCAAGTCGCTCGAGAAGGCCACCGTGCGTGCGCCGTTCGCCGGTGTCGTCGCGGCGCGACAGGTGAGCGCGGGCGACGTCGTGTCGTCCGGCACCGCGCTGTACACGGTGGTGGATCCCGCGTCGATGCAGCTCGAGGCGTCGGTACCTGCCGAGCAACTGAGCCAGGTTCGTGTCGGTATGCCAGTGGAGTTCAAGGTCACGGGATATCCGACGCGGACGTTCCTCGGCCGTATCACACGCGTGAATCCCACGGCCGACGCGGCAACTCGCCAGGTGAAGATCATCGCGGCCATTCCGAATTCGGGCAACACGCTCGTCGGCGGGTTGTTTGCGGAGGGTCGCGTGGCGACCGAGATACGCACCGCACCGATGGTCCCGATCAGCGCGGTGGACGAGCGCGGCCTGCGTCCCACTGTCGTGCGGTTGAAGAACGGGAAGATCGACAAAGTGGAAGTCACGCTTGGAATCCGCGATGCGGCGGCGGAAACGGTCGAAGTGGCCGCCGGCCTCGCGGCCGGCGACACGGTATTGCTCGGCGCGGCCCGCGGTATTACACCGGGCACGCCGGTCAAAGTGTCAGCGCCCAGCGATGCGAAGCGGCCGTAACCCGTAACCCGTTCACCGTTCACCGGTTTTTTCATGTTCATCTCGGATTTTGCGATCAAGCGTCCTCTCATCACCGTCGTCGCGATGGTGGCGCTGGTGGTGTTCGGCTTGTTCGCGTTGCTCAAGCTGAAGACGGACGAGTTTCCTGACGTCGCGCCGCCGGTGGTGGTGGTCGGCATTCCGTATCCGGGCGCGTCGCCGGACGGCGTCGAGAAGGAGATCCTCGATCCCATCGAGGAGCAGATCGCGTCGATCAGCGGCGTAAAGCACATCAACGGCAAGGCGTACGACGGGTTCGGACAGATCATCGTCGAGTTCGAATTCTCGAAGGACCTCGCCGAGGCGACGCAGGATCTCCGTGATGCCATCTCGGCAAAGCGCGCCGATCTGCCCACGGAGATGAAGGAGCCGATCATCAAGAAGTTCAACGACACCGACCGGCCCATCGTCTCGCTCGCGCTCACGTCGGTGACGCTGTCGCAGGCGGAGCTCACGCGACTCGCCGATCCCACGATCACGCGCGAGCTGCGCTCGATCACCGGCGTCGCGGAGGTGACCGTCGCCGGCAAGGTGGAGCGCGAGCTGACCGTGGAGCTCGATCCCCACCGCATGCAGTCCGCGCGCGTGAGCGTCGGGCAGGTGGTGCAGGCTCTTCAGCTTCAGAATCTCGCGGCGCCCGTCGGCAAGGTGACGGGTGCGCTCGATGAGCGCTCCATCCGCCTCAAGGGGCGGCTCCAGAACGCGCAGGAGTTCGGGCAGCTCGTCATTGCCGACTACAACGGCGCGCTCGTGCGTTTGGGCGACGTGGCCTCCATCCGCGACGGCACCGAGGAGCCGCGCACGATGGCGCTGTTCAACGACGGCCAGGCCGTCGGCATCGACATCAAGAAGTCCAAGGGATTCAGCACGACGGAAGTATCGGACAAGATTCGTGCGCGCGTCCAGCTGCTTCAGCCCACGCTCGGCAAGGGGACGAAGCTGGAGCTCGTGAAGGATTCCGGCGTTCGCGTGGACCACGCCGTGCGCAACGTGGAGGAAGCGCTCATCGAGGGCGCGTTCCTCACGGTGCTCGTCGTCTTCCTTTTCCTGAATTCCTGGCGTTCGACGGTCATCACTGGTCTCGCGCTCCCGGTGTCCGTGCTGGCGAGCTTCATCGCGGTCTGGGTGCTCGGATTCAAGCTCGAGACGATGTCGCTCCTCGGCCTCTCACTCGCGATCGGTATTCTGATCGACGACGCGATCGTCGTCCGCGAGAACATCGTGCGGCACGTGGAGATGGGAAAGGATCACTACACGGCATCCAAGGAGGGCACCGATGAGATCGGGCTCGCCGTGGCGGCGACGACGTTCTCGATCCTTGCGGTGTTCTTCCCCATCGGGTTCATGCCCGGAGTGGGCGGACAGTGGTTCAAGCCGTTCGCGCTGACCATCGCGTGCTCGGTGCTCGTTTCGCTGTTCGTCTCGTTCTCGCTCGACCCGATGCTCTCGGCCTACTGGGCCGATCCGCATCTGCCGGAAGACAAGAAAAGGTGGATCACGAAGAAGCTCGACGTCTTCAACCACTGGTTCAATCTCCAGGCTGAGAACTACAAGCTGGTCATTGCGTGGGCGCTCGACCACCGTTCGGCGATGGTGGCCCTCGCCATCGGCACCTTCTTCTCGTCGTTCACGCTCTTCACCGCCGGCCTGCTCGGTCTGCTGGCGGCATTGGCCAGCGTCGGCGTCATCGTGTTCGCCCTCACGAGCAAGCGCCTTGCGACACCCGTGAAGCTGCTGCTCGGCGTCATCGGCGTCGGAATGTTCCTGACGCTGCCCAAGGCGGTGTCATCGGCCGGACTCGCCGTTCGCACCGTCGGCGTCGGGTTCTTCCCCGAGGACGACAAGGCGGAATTCACCATTGCGGTCGAGACGCCGCCTGGCTCGAACCTCGAGTACACGCGACTCAAGGCCATGGAGGCAGCGCGCATCACGCGCTCCCACAAGGAAGTGAAGTACACGTACACCACGCTCGGTGGCGGCGCGTCGGGCAGCGTGGACGAAGGGACCATCTACGTCCGCCTGGTGCCGAAGAACGAGCGCAGCGTGAGCGCGGAACAGTTCGCACAGGTTCTCCGCGAGGACACGAAGAACGTCGCGGGCGTGACACTGTCCGTGTTCACCAATGACTTCGGCGGCGGGCGCAAGCAGTTGCAGTATCAGCTTCGCGGCAATGACCTGGCGTCCATCAACCAGGCGGCTGATCAGGTGTTGTCCATCGTGAAGAGCACGCCTGGCGCCGTGGACGTGGATCTCTCCACCAAGGGGCAGAAGCCTGAGCTCGACGTCGATCTCAATCGAGGCGTCGCCGGAGCGCTGGGTGTGACGGCGGGTCAGATCGCGCAGTCGCTGCGTCCTGCGTTCGCCGGCATCGACGCGGGCGACTGGCAGGACCCGACGGGACAGATGCGCTACGTACGGTTGCGTCTCGTTCCCGAGGCTCGCCGCAACGCCGAGGATCTCCGGCAGCTTCCGATCCTCGTCACACCGCCGAGCGGTGCGCCGACGACCGTTCCGCTCGGACAGGTCGCAACCGTGCGACAGGGCATTGGACCGGCGATCATCGATCACCTCGATCGCGATCTTGTCGTCTCCGCGCAGGCCAATGCATCGGGCCGGGCGACCGGCGACATCACGAACGATGTCGTGGCCAGGATGTCAAAGATCACGTTGCCACCGGGTGTGCGCTTCTCGCTCGGCGGTGATGCACAGTCACAGAACGAGGTGTTCGGCCAGATCTTCTTCGCGCTCGGCGTCGCGGTGATGCTGATGTATCTCATCCTTGTCGCGCAGTTCGGATCCTTTCTCGATCCGCTCGCGATTCTGATGTCGCTGCCGCTTTCGCTCATCGGCGTGCTGTTGGCGCTCGCGCTCACGGGCTACACGATCAACATCATGTCGCTCATCGGCGTGATCCTGCTCATGGGCATCGTCGCGAAGAACGCGATTCTGCTCATCGATTTCGCCAAGTGGGCGCGCGAGAAAGAGGGGAAGCCGTTGCGTGAAGCGCTCATCGAAGCGGGCGCGATCCGTCTGCGTCCCATTCTGATGACGACCTTCGCGCTCATCGCCGGCATGATTCCGGTGGCGCTCGGTCGTGGTGAGGGTGCGCAGTTCCGCGCTCCGCTTGGCGTCGCGATCATCGGCGGCGTCATAACGAGCACGCTGCTTACGCTGCTCGTCATTCCGACGTTCTACGAGGTAATGGACGAGGCGCGGCACTGGCTCGCCGGCCGTTTCGGATTCACGCCGCCGATGACGGCCGAGCATCCTGTGCCGGTCGGAGCGCATCCGGCGCTTGGTGACTGAGGGGTTGATGGCCGATCAGGATGACGTCCGTACAGTGAGGCGCGCCGCTATGCGGCGCGCTACGCTGCGGCTCGTCGTGGCAGTCGTGGTGCTCGACCTGATCGCGCTCGCGATCTACCAGTTCGCGGACATCGCACACACTGCGCCGAAGATCCGTGTCTACTTCACGGTGACATGGTCGGTTGCAAGCGCACTCGTGGCGGTCACGTTCTTGAAGAAGGTGAGGAAGGCACGCTTCAGCCGTTAACGGCTGGCGTTGTACTTGTCGAAGAATTCCTTCCGCGCCTTCACGACCTTCGGCGCCACCACCGCGCGACAGTACCCCTGTGCGGGGTTCTTGGCGAAGTAGTCCTGGTGGTAGTCCTCCGCGGCGTAGAACTCCGGCGCGGGCAGAACCTGCGTGACGATCTTCGCGTCGTAGCGGCCGCTTTCGTCGAGCTCGCGAATGAGCGACTCAGCGGCGGCCTTCTGCTCCGGTGAGTGGTAGAAGATCACCGACCGATACTGCGTCCCCACGTCGCCGCCCTGGCGATTCAGCGTGGTCGGATCGTGGATGACGAAGAACACCTCGAGCAGCTCGCGGAAGGTGATCTGTGCCGGGTCGAACGTGAGCTGAACGACTTCCGCGTGTCCGGTGCGTCCCGAACAGACGAGCTCGTAGGACGGCTTGGGCGGCGTGCCGCCGGCGTAGCCGCTCACGGACGAGGAGACGCCTCGCAATCCACGGTACACGGCATCGAGGCACCAGAAGCAGCCGCCGCCCAGCGTGGCGATTTCGCTATTGCTCATGCCTTTACCAATCGCGTCGGGAGACGTCCAGTTCCGCTGCCCGCATCAATGCAGGAGCGGCAACGGTGGCAGCGATTCGAGAAATTCCGCAAAGGGCTTCTTCCACAGCTTGGCGACCGTGTGCGTGCCGTGGCCGCGCGTCTCGGGACCTATGGGAATGAGGAGGAAGCGCCCGCGTTGCACCTGCGTAATGAGCCGCTCGACGATGCCGAGCTCCGGCGGATTCACCTGATCGTCCGCCGAGTTGATCGCGAGCACTGCGGCTCGAATCCGGTCGAGCATCGGCTCGGGATTGTAGTCGCGCGATGCATCGAACGCATAGAGAAAATCATTCGCGTCGGTGACGCGCATGCGTGACTCGAGAAAATGCTCGATCAGCGAGTCAGCGGCCTGGCGCGTGGGCGCGTCATGCTGCTGCACGAGCGGTGCGCTCGTCATGAACCACAGGATCTGGAGCGCGGCGCGCAATCCGGGCGGTGGGGCCGTGTAATCGCCGTTCTTCCACGCGGGATCGCTGCGGATGTCATCCATCGCCATGCGGCGCATCATGCGGTTGCGTCCCGCGATCTGCGTCGGCGCGCACGCGAGGGGCACGACGCCGTCCATGAAGTCGGGGTGACGCTCCGCCCACACCCAGCTGAGCATGCCGCCCATCGACGTTCCCATGACGACTCGCAGGTGCGCGACGCCGAGCCGCTCGACGAGCAATCGGTAGTCGGCATCGACGATGTCGTCGTACGTGTAATGCGGAAATCGCCCGCGCAATCCATCGCTTGGACGACTCGACTGTCCATGTCCGATCGCGTCGCGCAGCACGACGTAGTACTTCGTGGTATCGAGTGGTTGCCCCGCCCCGAACAGCTCACCGGCGAAGATGGGCGAGAAAAAATTGTTTCCCGACCCGGTCGTGCCGTGAAGGATGAGGACGGCGTTGCGCACCACGCCGCGTGCGTCGCGCCGCGGACTGCCCAGGGTCCTGTAGTGCACGCGCAGGACGGGCAGGGTCTCACCGCTGGCGAACTTGAAATTGTGAATGGCAAAATCGCCCGTGGTGCCTGGCAGTTGTCGCACCGGCTGCGCGACCAGCGGCGGCGCGAGCAGAAATACAAGTGTCGAAACGAGACGGAGGTTCATTCGAGGTGGGTTTGGCGGATGAGTCTCCTGCTGCTCACTTCAAGCGCGTTACCGGACTGACCCTCCGGGTATCTTGCCGTGATGCGTCTTCCGCGGTGGGTTCCGCGCAATCCAGGGTGTGGCTGTCTCGTGCTGCTGTTCATTGCCATTGCCGCGGTTCTTCTGCTGCTGGACGGAAAGTAGCGCGCACGGGGCAGAGCCGCAGCCCGCCCGCAGGGCACGGATGGCGTCCTTCGTACGCGCCCGGGACGCCGACGAGACGGGTAGTGCCGGTCACGGCGCGGGGATGCCGGCGGCGTCGAAGCTCGGCAGCCGACGCGTCCGGGAGAATTCCGCTCGTGTTGCCGCGAATCGATCCGCGCGTGCCTGCCACAACTGGGTGGCGAGATCGTACTTCACCAGCACGTTGCCGATCCAGTACGGCCGGTTCTCCTTCCGCCATGAGGACTCGTACAGGTCCCGCGTGAGCGAGTAGGCGTCCCGCAGGTCCTGCATGCGGCCGTTGACGCCGGAGATGTCCGCGAGATCGCGCCCGCGATCGCGATTCGTGGAGTCGGCAGCGCGCCCGTAGGCCTCGCGTATGTCATCAGCGAGCTGGAACTTCATGCCGATGAGGTCCAAGCGTCGCGCACCGAGCTCCATGGCGTCGATGACGTCCGTGCTTCTGACGTTGCCGGCTGCACGCAACTGCGCCAGGTGCACGAGGGCGGATTCCGCCGCGATGCGCAGCGCGCGCGAGTACGGGCGAATGCGCGGTGCGGTCACCAATCCATCGGCGCTGAACGGATCACGCCAGAATAGCGCATCACTACCTTCGCCAAGACCCGCCTGCCGCAGCGTCGCGTGGGCCGCCATCAACAGCCGCTCGGCGGCGTCGATGTGGCCGGTCGTGTCGCCGAAGAGTGCGCGGCCGTAGGACCGCTGAAACTCGTCGATGCTGCTCTCGCCGGGCTGCCACGAAGCGGCCGCGCCGAACAGCACGCCGGCCCAGCTCTGATTGAACAGCGCCTCGCCGTCATCGTCCCAGGTCGTGTTCAATACACCCGTGGCACCAAGGCGCTGGCCGTCGCGCACGAAGTTGCGGATGTTGACGAATGCGATGTTGTAATTCGGGTACACGCGATTCCAGCTGCTCACCCCTGGCGCCACCCACGTCTCGATGCCCGCCTGCGTGAACGGTGTGATCTGACGCGCGAAGCTCGTATCCGCGCCGTACGACCACGCGACGGCGAGCATTTCCTTCGGGAGCGAGCGGACGAGATCCGGATGGTTGACCGCGACGTCGCCCCAGAAGAGGTAGCGCTTGCCCGGCCGCTTGATGGATTCGACGATGTCGCGCAGGAATCCGAGGTACACGGGGCCGATGCTGTCGCGCCGAATGCGCTCCGCCGTTTGACCGCGCCCGAGCTCGAAGGTCTCGTCTGCGCCGAGGTGAACGTATCGGCTCGGAAAGAGACTGTCGATCTCCGCGAACCACTGGCGAATGAGCGCCATGGAGCCGGCCTGGCCGGGCGCGAGCACGTGCCCATGCGGCGTTTCGGCGAGCGGCGCGTACAGCTCGTACTTCAGCACGTGGTGCAGGTGGCCGAAGGCTTCCTGTTCGGGTATGACGTCGATGTGATAGCGCCGCGCATAGGCGACCAATTCCTTCACGTCCGCTCGCGACAACGCACCACCCGGCGGCGCAATGAGCGGATTGGCGCGATACTCGAGCGTGTGCTCGAAGTACGGCGAATAGGTGTTGATCTTGAATGCGGCGAACGTGCGGATCTGCCGCTTCATGTAATCGAGCGTGGGCACCGGCCCGCGCGACAAATCGTCATGGAGGCCGCGATGCGCCAGCGCGGGCCAGTCGCGAATTGCGGCGAGCTGCAGTACTGCCGAGGCGCCGCGGCCGCGCACGAGCTGCTTTACCGTCTGCGCGCCGTAGAAGATCCCCGCGCTCGTGGAGCCCACGACGGTGAGCGTACTGCCCTGCGGAATGATGGCGTAGCCCTCCTCGCGCATCGCGTTGTCGAACGCGACACCCGCGTCCTGGAGGAGTGTCCGTGCGGCGGGCGACGACGTGCGCAGCAGGACCACGCGCGCACTCGCCCGAGAACCGCCCGCGGCGATGCCGTTCTCGCGCAGTGCGTCTCGAAGATCCCGCGCGGCGAATGCGTCGTCGCTGTCGGTGGGGACGATGACGTTGATGCCCCCCGACAGCACGAGGTCACGTCCAGGTCTTGCCTCTCGGGGCTGCGGGACGAGACGCAGGGACGACGCGGACTGCCCACCCGCCGAACTGGAGATGGCGATGAGCGCGAGAAGGAGTGAACGACGCATCGGCATTCTGTCTCTGAATTGAGGTGATCCGGTGATTCTGGCGGCCGTTCCCCGGCGATAGATTTCCCTGCCCCATCGCCCCGCCCCACGAGGAATGGTCGTATTCTGTTCCTGATCCTGCAATCCGCCGCACCAGTCCTCCGTCATGCCCACACCATGGCGCCGCTCGCACGCGCGTGGAAATACGCGGTCCTGGGGCTGACGAGCATCGTGTTCGAGGAGACGAATCCCATCCTCGGTGGCATTGCCGCGAGGCATGGCCGGGCACAGTTGCTGGCCGTCATCGCCGCGGTGGCCATCGGCATCTGGCTGGCGTCACTCGCGCTTTATTGGATCGGCTATTCGCGCATCAACTGGGTCCGCAGGCGGTGGCCGGACAAGGAAGAACCAATCGAGACCGCGTTGCGTCTGGTCGCTCGTCACCCGTGGCGTGCTTCGCTCGCGATTCGCTTCGCGTATGGGCTGAGACTGCCCCTGCCGATTGCATGCGGCGCGGCGCGTGTACCGCTGAGTCTTTACGGGATGGCGAGCGGAATCAGTTGCCTGCTCTGGTCGATCGCGTTCGCGTACGTCGGCCTCGCCTTTGGCGGAGCGGCGCTGCGTGTGCTTCAGGTTACGCGCCGGCTCGAGGTTCGGCTCGGACTCCTGGCGTTGCTGCTCCTGATCGTGCTGCTGTTCATTACTCGGCGGCGCATGGCGGCGCCTCGCGAATCGGCCGGAGGTGAGCCGTCGTGAGCCCGGAAGAATTTCGCCGCCTTGCGCATCAGCTCGTCGATTGGGTCGCCGACTATCGCGCGCACGTGGCCAATCGACCGGTCATGGCCCGCACGAAGCCTGGCGACGTTCGCGCGCAGCTGCCCGCATCGCCGCCCCAGCACGGGCAGTCGTTCACAGACATTTTCCGCGACGTGGACGAGATCATCGTTCCGGGGCTGACGCACTGGCAGCATCCGCGCTTCTTCGGCTATTTCCCCTCCAACGGCGAGCTCTCGAGCGTTCTTGGCGACATGCTTGGCACGGGCCTCGGCGTCTTGGGACTGTCCTGGCAGTCGAGCCCCGCGCTCACGGAGCTGGAAGAAGTCGTCTGCGACTGGTTCCGGCAGATGGCCGGCCTCTCCGACGCATGGAGCGGCGTAATTCAGGACACTGCGTCCACGAGCACGCTCGTGGCGCTGCTCTGCGCTCGAGAGCGTGCGTCGAATTATTCGTTGGCGCGCGCCGGACTTCATGGCGAACAGGCCGCCCTGATCGTATACACCTCGGCCCACGCGCACAGCTCCGTGGAAAAGGCCGCGCTACTCGCGGGCTTCGGACGCGAGAATCTGCGGCTGATTCCACATGATGCCGATTTCGGCATGCAGGCCGACGCGTTGGCACAGGCAATCGCGGAAGATCTCGCTGCGGGACGACATCCGTGCGCGGTTGTGGCGTCCGTCGGCACGACGACGACCACTGCAATCGACCCCGTGGCGGCGATCGCATCCGTCATCGCACCGCACGGCATCTGGCTGCACGTCGACGCTGCCATGGCGGGGTCCGCGATGATTCTCCCTGAGTGCCGCTGGATGTGGAATGGCATCGAACAGGCAGACTCGGTCGTCGTCAACGCGCACAAGTGGCTCGGCGTCGCGTTCGATTGCTCGCTCTACTATGTGCGCGACGCCGATCATCTGGTGCGAGTCATGTCCACCAACCCCAGCTATCTGCGCTCCACGGTGGACGACCAGGTGAAGAACCTGCGCGACTGGGGATTGCCGCTCGGCAGACGATTTCGCGCACTGAAGATGTGGTTTCTCATCCGCGAACAGGGCGTGGCCGGACTGCAGCAGCGCCTGCGCCGCGACATGGAGAATGCCCAGGCGCTCGCGAAGCTCATTGATGCGACGGACGGATGGTGCGTGCTCGCGCCCGTTCGGCTGCAAACCGTGTGTATTCGTCACGACCCGAGCGGACTCTCCGCGGAGGATCTCGATCGGCATACCCTGCGCTGGGCCGAGCGTGTGAACGCTTCGGGTGAAGCCTACCTGACGCCGGCGATGCTCGACGGGCGGTGGATGGTGCGCGTCTCGATCGGCTCCGTCACCACGGAGTGGAAGGACGTCGCCGCATTGTGGGACGCCGTGAAGCGGGAGGCGGACGTCAGCGCCAGCGAAACAACTTGAGCGCCAGCGCGAAGCTGACGACGAGCCACGCGCCCACGATCGCGAGCGAGGGTGCGACCGCGCTCCATCCCGCGCCCTGAAGCATCGTTGCCCGCAAGGCATTGTTCGTTGCGGTGAGCGGCAGCGCCTGAATGACGGGTTGTGCAACGCGTGGAAAGTTGGACGACGAGAAGAACACGCCGGACAACACCCACATCGGCATCATCGTCAGGTTCATGAGCCCGGAGACGCCCTCCATCGTCCGGGCACGCGACGCAATGAGCAACCCCATTCCGCCGAAAGCGAGCGCCGACGACAGGCAGACGACGAAGAGCTGAAGCACCGAGCCCCGCACTGGAACGTCGAAAAACAGGGCCGCGCTGCCCACCAGGACCGCGATTTCGAGAACGAGAAAGAAGAAGCGCGAGAAGAGGAACGATGCCAGGTAGTGCGACCGCGGCATCGGCGTGGACACGAGTCGCTTGAGCAGATTCCTCCGCCGCGCCTCGACGATGGCAAACCCAAGTCCCCATATGCCACCGCCCATGATGTTCATCCCGAGCAGGCCGGGCACGACGAAATCGATGTAACGCGATCCCTTCTCGCGCACCTTCCGCTCACTGACGGACATGGGATCCTTACGTCCCGCTGCGCGCTGCAACGCGTCGTCCACGAGCGCACGGGCAGAGCGACCTTCGGGCCGCGTGTCGTCGAACCGATATTCCGCTCCGCCCGCGGAAGCCACCACCACCAGCGCCACCTCACCGGTGCGGAGCGCGCGCGCCGCGGCTGAGTCGTCCATGCTGAGCACGCGAAGCCCGTGTGCATGCTGGAGCCGCGCCACCACGGAATCGCGCGCCGCTGTACCGTGAATCGCGCCGATCGTCACCACGTCGGCCGGCTTGTTCCGAAACGCGATGCCGAGTCCCAGCGCGAGGATGATGGGAAACGCGAACGTCCAGAAAACGGCCTCGGGCTCGCGAATGAACTCCCGGAATCGAACGAGCGTCAATTGCGCCAGCGACCGCTCGCTCCACGGCCGGCGATCCTCGGAACGGGAATCAGGCATCGCGCAGTTGCCGCCCAGTCAGGGAGACGAAGACATCCTCCAGCGTCGCCGAATGTGTGGCGAGCTCCCCAAGGCCAAGCTGAAGCCGTTGCAGCTCGGCCAGGAGCGCCGGAACGGTTTGCGCGAGATTGGCCACCTCCAGCGTCCATCGGCCGTCATGCTCGCGGACTGCCATGACACCATCGATCGCACGAAGACGCGTGGCATCCAACGCGCCCGGCGGCGCCTCCGGCGTCGTGAATTCCACGACATGTTCGGCACCGAGCGACGCGATGAGCTCGCGGGGCGCACCGAGCGCGATGATGCGGCCGTGATCGACGATGGCGACGCGGTCGCAGAGTCGCTCCGCTTCGTCCATGTAGTGTGTCGTCAGCACGATGCTCCGCCCGCTCGCCCGCAACTCCGTGATGAGGTCCCAGAGCTGTCGCCGCGACTGCGGATCGAGTCCCGTCGTCGGTTCGTCGAGAAAGAGCAGCTCCGGGTCGCCGACGATGGCGCACGCGAGCGCGAGGCGCTGCTTCTGGCCGCCAGACAGCTTCCCCACGCGCGAGGAGCGCTTCTCGCCGAGCTGCACGACGTCGATCACATCGCCGACGTCGCGCCCGCGAACGTAGAAGCTCCGGAACAGGCGAATTGTCTCGTCTACTGTGAGCTTTTCCGCGAGCTGCGTCTCCTGAAGCTGGATGCCGAGCCGCTCGCGAAGTGCGCGCTCGTCGTGATCCCAACGTTGGCCGAGCACTTCCACGACGCCGGCATCCGGATCGGTGAGCCCTTCACAGATCTCGATCGTCGTCGTCTTGCCCGCGCCGTTCGGACCGAGGAGACCGAAGCACTCGCCGGCGTTCACGGTGAGGTCGAGGCCATCCACCGCGACCACGTCGCCGTAGGCCTTGCGCAACCCTTCGACCTTCAGAGCGGGAACGTTCGCCATTCGCGAAAACTACCGCTCCGTCTCACCGCCCGTGAGCGGCTCGCCGTCGAACCACGCGCGCGCGCCGGCTAAGAACTCGTGGGTTCCCGCGGAGTCGCGCGCTCGCAGATCTTCGCGCACGCGCGCAAGCCGGCGCTCCAGCGCGGCGAGCGCCACGACGAGCGGCTCGTGATTGTCTTCCACGATGGAGGTCCAGAGTGACGGCGCGCTGCCAGCGAGACGCGTCATGTCCCGACCGCCGGGACCCAGCGCGGAACGTGGAATCCCCATGTCGCCGAGCACGACCGCCAGCGCACCAGACATCACGTGCGGCAGATGGCTCCGCCACGCCATCTGCTCGTCGTGCTGTGCCGCGTCCATGATCTCGACGCCCGCGCGCAATCCGCGCCAGAATGCTTCCGCCAGCGCCAGAGCGTCCGGGGTGGTGGCCGAGGTTGGACAGAGGAAAACGCGCGCTTCGTCGAAGAGCGTCGCACGAGAAGCCCGCCAACCGCTCCGATGGCTACCGGTGAGCGGATGCGCTCCTACGTAGCGAGTGCCGAGTCCATTGAGCTCCGCTGCCGACACGATGCTCCGTTTCGTGCTCGCCATGTCCATGACGAGCCGCACGCCATTCGCGGAGCGGGCCACCGAGGGAAGGAGCCGGATCGCGGCGTCCACCGGCGTCGCGAGCACGATGACGTCGGCGGACGCGACACGCGTCAGCTCGGCGTCCAGCCGTTCATGGACGATGCCCTCCCGTTCGGCGGAATCGAGTGACTCGGGATCGTCGTCGTAGCCGAGCACACGTACGTCTCGTACTGCCAGCGCGCGGGCGAGTGAGCCTCCCATCAGCCCCAGGCCAACCACGGCCACCCGCGCGATCGGCTTCACGCGCCACTCTCCTGCACCGTGCGCGAGAGTCCGACGATGTGCCAGAAGATCTCACGGATCCGCTCGGGCGGCAGGTCGCGCTCGCGGGCGGCGGTGACGGCGCGTCTGATGACTTCTGCCTCTCGCTGCGGATCGAGGATGGGCAGTCCCGCCGCCCGCTTCATCTCCGCCGTCTTCTTCCCAAGCGCCACGCGATCCGCAAGCAGCGCGACGAGACGGCGGTCGATGTCCTCGATCTCCGTTCTAAATCGGCCGAGCCCTTCGAGCGGATCGCTGCCGCCATCGGGCGTCATGCGACGGCTGCTCCCGCGAGTGCCGTCGTGCCGTCGAGCGTGAGCGCGCGTCCGGCCGCCGCGGCAAAGGCGGGCAGACGCTGCATCAACGCATCGAATGCCGGAATGTCCAGAGACTGATCGCCGTCGGAGAGCGCGTCCTCCGGGCTGGGATGCACTTCGACGATGAGCCCGTCCGCTCCCGCCGCAATGGCCGCGAACGCGAGCGGCGCGACGAGCGCCGCGTCCCCGCCGGCATGACTCGGATCGACGATGACCGGCAGGTGCGTTTCCCGCTGCAACACCGGAATCGCCGAGACGTCGAGCGTATTGCGCGTGGCGCGCTCGAAGGTGCGAATGCCGCGCTCGCACAGCACGACCTGCCGATTGCCGTGCGCCATGATGTACTCCGCGGCCATCAGCAGCTCGCTGATGGTCGCCGAGAGTCCGCGCTTGAGCAGGACGGGCCGCTGCACGCGGCCGAGCTCCGACAACAGCGCGTAGTTCTGCATGTTGCGCGCACCCACCTGCAACATGTCCGCGTGCTCCGCCACGAGATCGACGTCCCGTGTGTCGAGCACCTCCGTCACCACGGGAAGACCGTATTCCGCCCGCACGTCGGCGAGGAGCGCCAGCGCCTCCCGGCCGAGCCCCTGGAAGGAGTAGGGCGACGAACGCGGCTTGAAGGCGCCGCCCCGGAGAATGCGCGCGCCCGAACCGCGCACGGCGTCGGCCGTCTCGCGCAGCATTCCGCGATTCTCGACAGAGCAGGGACCGGCGATGACGACGAGCTCCTGGCCGCCGATCGCCGCGCTCGCACCGACACGTACAATGGAGCGATTCACCGAGAATTCGCGCGATGCGAGCTTGTACGGCTTCAGCACGGCGAGGACGTTTTCCACGCCGGGGATCGACCGCAACGGCAGCTCCTGAAGAAGGGATTCGTCGCCGATGCAGCCGATGATGGTGCGCTTCTCGCCCCGCGAGAGATGCGTATGGAGGCCAACCGCCTCGATACGCTCGCGGATGTGATCGAGCTCGGCGTCGGTGATGTCGGGGCGCGTGATGATGATCATTGGACGAAGCGAAGAGGGGCAGACGAACGGGAGAAAAACAAAACGGCCCGTGATTTCTCACGGGCCGGAGGATTCGTGGGCGAGATGTCAGATCTCAGTCGCGCGCACGTCGCCATCCACGGCCCGGAGTCCGGTAGCCGTAGCTAAAAAAGTACGTAAAAAAGGCTGGGCGTGGCGACATGCATGCACAATACGCGAGGGATATGCCGCCCGCAAGGTTGTTTTGACGGCGGTGTGACGCACGCCACATGTTTGGCCCATGAGACTCCGAGCAGGGATCGCACTGGTCGCTCTCGTCATCGCAGCAGCCGCTCGTGCTCAGTCCCCACGTGCGCGAGCGCGGGAGCTCGGCGTCGCACCCGGTATCTTTTCGCCGGGCCCTCACAATGCCATCACGGATGTGAGTGGCGTGCGCGTCGGCCACGCGACGGTGGTGCTCGGCGACTCCGTCCACACCGGCGTCACCGCGATTCTTCCTCACGGCGGCAACCTGTTTCTGGATCGCGTGCCTGCCGCAGTGCACGTGGGAAACGCGTTCGGAAAGCTCGTCGGCGCAACGCAGCTTCGTGAGCTTGGCGAGCTCGAGACGCCCATTCTCCTCACGTGCACGCTGTGTGTCTGGCGCGCCGCCGATGCGCTCGTCGCCGAGCTCCTCGCGCAGCCGGGCATGGAGCGCGTGCAGTCCATCAATCCCGTTGTCGGTGAAACCAACGACGGCGGACTCAATGCCATTCGTTCACGCCCGATCGGCGCGGAGGCCGTCCACTCTGCTCTGCTGAATGCGAGCGCGGGTCCGGTTGCCGAAGGAAGCGTCGGCGCCGGTGCAGGGACGATCGCGTTCGAGTGGAAGGGCGGTATCGGAACGTCATCGCGCGTACTGCCGCTACGCTGGGCGCGTGGACCGTCGGTGTGCTCGTCCAGAGCAACTTCGGCGGCGTCCTTCAGGTGCTTGGCGCTCCGGTGGGGCGCGAGCTCGGACGTTACGCGTTCAGGAGCGCTCTCGGGCGCGAACGCGGCGACGGCTCGGTGATGATCGTCGTTGCCACGGACGCGCCGCTCTCCGACCGAAACCTCGGGCGGCTCGCGGCGCGTGCGATGATGGGTCTCGCGCGCACTGGCTCCGATGCGTCCAACGGCTCCGGTGATTTCGTCATCGCATTCTCCACGTCGCCGAGCGTGCGTCGCTCGGCAGCGACGGTGTCTCGCGTCAACGGAGACAGCACGCGCCGCGTTCTCATGCCGGCCGAGCTGCCGAACGACGACATGTCCCCATTGTTCGAGGCGGTCATCGAGGCCACCGAAGAGGCGATATACAATTCCCTCTTCATGGCGACGACCGTCACCAGCCGCGGCCGAACGATAGAGGCCATCCCTCTCGACCGCGTCAAGGAAATTCTCGCGAAGTACAACGTTCCCGCCCGCTGACCCCCCGACCACCGATGCGTCTTCGTCACCTCATTGCACCCCTGCTGGCACTTTCACCGTGCGTGATCGGCGCTCAGAGGCCCATCCCCACACCGGCATCTGTCATCGGCTTTGATCCGGGCACCGACCGCAAGCTGCCGCAGTGGCGTCAGGTCGTCGCCTACTTCAATGCATTGGAGGCCGCGTCGCCGCGTATTCGAGTGCGCACGCTGGGCAGCACGACGCTCGGACGGCCCTTTCTCGCCGCATTCATCGGTGATTCCGCGACCATCGCACACCTTCCGGCGCTGAAGGACGCGCAACGCCGACTCGCCGACCCACGCCTGACGACGTCGCGTGAACGCTCGGCACTCGAGCGCGACGGGAAAGTGGTCGTGCTCATCACGTCGAGCATTCACTCCACCGAAGTTGGCGGCATTCTCACTCCGCTGCGCCTCGCCTACGACATGGTGTCGGGCGAGAGCGACGAAGCGCGGTCCATCAGGAAGAACACACTCGTGATCCTGGTGCCCTCAGTGAACCCCGACGGCGTGGACATCGTCGGTGACTGGTATCGCAGCTCGCTCGGCACGGCGTGGGAGGGAACGAATCCGCCGGAGCTTTACCATCACTACACGGGTCACGACAACAATCGTGACTGGTATGCGTTCACGCAGGTCGAGACGCAGATGGTCGTCGACTCGCTGTACGACCAGTGGCATCCGCAGATCGTCAACGACATTCACCAGCAGGGAGCGTTCGGGACGAGAATCTTCATCCCGCCCTACATGGATCCCATCGAGCCCGACATCGACCCGATCCTCATGGCCGGCGTGGCGCAGATGGGCAAGTCGATGACGTGGCGCCTCACGAGCCGGGGATTCACCGGTATCGGCAACAACACCGCATACGACGGCTGGACGCCCGCGCGCGCGTTTCAGCACTATCACGGTGCCATCCGCATCCTCACCGAGACCGCGAGCGCGTCGTTGGCCTCGCCGCTCGCCGTGCCCTTCGATTCCCTTCGCCCCGGATACAACGTCGACCCGAAAGTGTCAGGCGTGGACTTCCTGACGCGGTGGATGGGCGGCACCTGGACGATCGGTGACATCGTGCGCTATCAGACCGCCGCGTCGTGGGCACTGCTCGCACAGGCGGCAACGGACCGCGCGATGTGGATGGCGAGCTATGGCGAAGTGCAGAAGCGCGCCGTGCAGGGCAAAGGAGCGCCGGGGCGCTCAGACTGGCCGGCGACACTCATCATTCCTCCCCAGCCCTCGCGCGACACCGCGGTGAATGCGGTGCTTCGCATCCTGCAGCGCGGGCAGGTGGAGATCCTGCGCGCCGACACGGCCTTCAGCGCGAACGCACGAGCATTCGCGGCCGGGAGCTACCTGATCAACATCGCACAACCGTATGGCGCGTTCGCGAAGACCCTCCTCGAGCGGCAGCGTTACCCCGATCTGCACGAGTATCCGGGCGGGCCGCCGAAGCGGCCATATGACGTCGTCGCCCACACGCTGCCGCTGCTCTACGGGTTCGATGTCTTTGCGTCTCCCGCACTGGTCAGAGTCGCAGCGACGCCGCTCGCCGTCGTGGCTCCGATGCCGTGGCTGGCCGCCGGACTCTCGCACGACGGAAACCGGCGCATTGCCATCTTCCGGAATGCCACTCCGTCGATGGACGAGGGGTGGACTCGCTGGGTCTTCGACCAGTATCGGATCCCGTTTACGACGCTCACCGCACGTGACGTGCGGGCGGGCAACCTCAATGCGCGCTTCGATGCGGTCATCATTCCCGATCAGCAGGCACGCGCCATTCAGCAGGGACCCGCTGGGAGCTATCCCGATTCACTGAAGGGCGGACTCGGAGACGCCGGTGCGGCGGCGCTGCGCACGTTCGTGGACTCGGGCGGCACGGTGCTCGCTTTCAACGAAGCAAGCAGCTACGCCATCGAGGCACTCCAGCTTCCCGTCGCGAACGTGCTCGCCGGTGTGCGCCCAAGCGATTTCTACGCGCCTGGGTCGCTGTTGCGTGTGGAGCTCGACCGGTCGAGCCCATTGCTTGCTGGGTACTCCGCGCCGGAGCCCGCGATCTGGTTCGAGGGATCGCCCGCGTTTTCGGTGAGCGACTCCAGCAGGGTCACGGTCGTCGCGCGCTATCCCGCCGCAGGAGAGAATCCGCTCTTGTCAGGCTGGTTGCTCGGTGCGCCGCGTCTTGCTGGCAGAGCGGCGCTCGTCGACGTCAGGCGAGCCAGGGGCCACGTGGTGCTGTTCGGCTTCCGGCCGCAGTACCGCGCGCAGAGCATGGCGACGTACCCCATCATCTGGAACGCACTGCGTCACTAGGCCGGGCGGAAACTTTTCCGCCCGTGTGGCGTACGTGGGGGCACTCCCATCTCGCCACCGAGTCGTTCGGCTATGCTCGCTGCTGTCATCGTTGTGGTCCTGCAGGCCGCGCCAGTACCCACGCAGCAGGCGCGGCCCGCGGCGTCCGCCGAGCAATCGGGGCGCGACTCGACGCGGGCGGCAAAGCAACTGACGCGTGACTCGGTGCGCGCACTGGCGCGCGCCCGTCGCGACTCCATCCGCGTGCACCGCGAGCCCAAGCGAGTGCCGGTCACGGCCGAGCATCTTGCCACGGCATTTCGGGACAGCGCGGCCCGGCCCCTGCTGTTGCTCGCGAGACAGGCGCGCATGCGGCTGGATTCGTCGCTCGCGTCGTACGATGCCACGACGTACCAGCGCATTTCAGTGGGACTCGCCTTCACGAGGTTCGGACGCGATCGCCTTGCGTTCCGGACGGAAAGCGCGACGCGCGTACAATGGCGTCGCGACGTGGGCGCATACGTCGACGTCACGGGCTCCAGAACGGCGATACCGATCGCGGGGAAGTCGGCACATGTCGATCTCACCGGCGACATCACGCCGATTCCGTACTATCCCGGCAGCGAGACCATGTGGATCGGCTCGAGCGCCGCTCGTGAAGCGGTGGATGAGAATGAGGGCGTCGTGAATCCATTGGCAGCCGGATCCGAGGCGTACTACACGTTCAAGACCGGTGATTCAGCGACGTTCCGGCTTCCCGACGGACACGCGATTCGGCTGCGAGAGCTCCAGGTGCGCCCGCGCGCACCGAAATGGAACCTCGCTGTCGGCTCGCTCTGGTTCGATCTCGACGGCGGCCATCTCGTGCGGGCCGCATACCGCATGAGCGTGCCGATGGACATCAAGGCGGTGGCCGAGGAAGACGACCCGAAGTCGTTCGAGGACGTTCCCACGATCATGAAGCCGCTCATGTTCCCCATGACCGCGTCGATCAGTGCGATCGGCGTAGAGTACGGTCTGTATCAAGGGCGCTTCTGGCTTCCACGTCTCCAGGTGATGGAGGGCAACGCGACCGCGGGCTTCATGCACATCCCGATGAAGCTGGAGCAGAAGTACACGTACGAGCACGTGAACTCAGGAGCGCCGCTTCCGAAGATCGAGGTGGCGAAGGACAGCGCACGAACGCAAGGCGGAACCACGGTCGAGGTGACGGTCGGTTCGGGCGAGCATGAGGAAACGGTGCGAGAGGACCGTCGGGCGCGAAACAAGGCGCAGTGCGACAGCATCGGCGTGCGAACGCGCGTACGGACGTCTCGCGGCAACCCGAATCCGGTGCTCACGCGCATTCCGTGCGATTCCACACGCCTCGCGAATTCTCCCGATCTTCCGCCCTCCATCTACGACAAGGGCGAGGAGACCTTCGGCGCGGTCGAGATGGATGCGCTCGTGACACAGGCGCTCAGCATGGGAGCTCAGGCCGACTTTGCACCGCTGCCGCCGCATGCCGAGCTCCAGAATTTTCGGTACAATCGGGTGGAGGGCATTTCCGGTGGAGCGAGGATCGACCAGGAGCTGGGCGCGGGTTACTCGCTGCACGCGACAGGTCGCATTGGTATCGCGGACTGGCAACCGGCCGTCGAGCTGTTCGCGTCGCGCAGCGATCTGAGGCGCACGCTCTCCGTTGGGGCGTACAATCGCCTCGTCTCCGCCGGCGACTGGGGCAACCCGCTGTCACTCGGCAGCTCCATCTCTGCACTGCTCTTTGGCCGCGACGAAGGATTCTACTACCGCGCCTCGGGGCTGGAGCTGACGTCTGTACCCGATGGAGCCGCTGGCGGCGGTTTCCTCTGGTCGCTCTTCGCGGAGCAGCAGCGCACAGCAGTCCAGAAGACGACGTTCTCCTTTGCTCGCGTAACCATGGGCTCCAGCTTCGAGCCCAACTTGACTGCGGACAAAGGCGTGTACGTCGGCGCGCGCGCCCGACATCTCGCAAGCATGGGGCTCGATCCGGAAGGCTTTCGTTTGTTGAGCGACGTACGCCTCGAGGCGGCGCGAGGAGACACCGGCAGCTACGCGCGCGCGGCAGCGGATCTCACCGCCTCACATGGCATCGGCGATGGCGCCGCGGCGCTCACCCTCGCGGCGGGTACCTCGGCGGGTGCGCTGCCCGCGCAGCGCTTCTGGTTCCTGGGCGGAACGCAGACCGTCCGCGGCCAACGTCCCGGCAAGGAGACGGGAAATGCCTTCTGGCTCGCGCGTGCAGAGTTGGCGCACGGCAGTGCGCTCCTTCGCCCGGTGCTGTTTTCGGACTTCGGCTGGGCCGGCGATCGCACGGCGTGGCGGAGCATCGGACTTCCGATGTCCGGAGTCGGCGCGGGGTTCTCCGTGATGGACGGACTCATCCGCTTCGACGTCGCGCGCGGCATCAATCCCGAGCGCATGTGGCGGATCGATACCTACGTCGAGGCGCGATTCTGACGCTGGCCGCCTCCGTGGACGGCGTCGGCTTGACAATGCCGTCCCACCGTCCGAAAATGCATCTCATGCCCACGCCGGTGTGTGCCCACATGTACCCGTGTCTCATGCGGAACCGTCCGCAAGGGAGACTCGGCGCGCACACGTAGATCACGACGTCCTTCGTCGCTGAGCGCCCCGGTCCCCCACGCGGACCGGGGCGCTTCCATTTTCGGGAGCGTACCGCCGCCTCAGCGGATACGTGACGAGAAGCGACCGACCCCATTCCCAGATACACGCCATGCTGCCAATTGCGATTTACCACGAACACCCCGACTGGTTCCGGCCGCTGTTTGCCGAGCTGGATCGCCGGGGTTTGGAGTACGTGCGGCTCGATGCCGCCGCGCACCGCTTCGATCCGTCGGAACGAACGTCCCCGTACTCCCTCGTCATCAATCGCGCGAGCCCCTCGGCGTATCTGCGCGGACACGGACAGTCCACGTTCCATACGCTGCACTGGCTCCATCATCTCGAGCGGATCGGTGTGCCCGTCATCAATGGCAGCACCACGTACGGGTACGAGCTCTCGAAGGCGAGCCAACTGGACGCGCTTGCTCAGCTCGGCCTTCCGTTCCCGCGCGCCGTGGTGATCAACGATCCGTCGCAGGCCGTCGCCGCCGCGGAGGATCTCCGCTATCCGGTGCTCGTGAAGGCGAACGTGGGCGGTAGCGGAGCGGGCATCACGAAGTACGAAACGGCAGCGGCGCTGGAAGGAGCCGTCGGGCGCGGTGAAGTCTCGCTCGGCGTGGATGGTGTCGCGCTGGTGCAGGAAGCCGCGCCCCTCCGCGACGGACACATCACGCGCGTCGAAACCATTGGCGGGCGCTATCTCTACGCGATCAATGTCTTCCCCGCCACCGGTTCGTTCGATCTCTGCCCGGCGGATGCGTGCCAGACCACGAACGGAGTAGAGCTCGTGCGCGGCGCGTGCGCCGTGGATGCGCCCAAGACCGGACTCCGCGTGGAAGCGGGATTTCCCTCCGCCGAGATCATCGAACAGGTGGAGCGCATCGCCCGCTTCACGCAGCTCGACATCGGTGGCATCGAGCTCCTCGTCGACGACCGCGACGGCAAGCACTACTTCTACGACATCAACGCGCTCTCCAACTTCGTCGCCGACGCGCCCAACGTCGTCGGCTTCGATCCCTGGGTGAATTTCGGCGACTATATCGAGCTGCGCGCCGGTGCGCCGGCGGGAGTGGGCGCGTGAGCACGATCCTCGCGCCCGAACGGGCGCTGGCCGACGTTGGCGCATCGCCACCCACCCGCATTCGCTTCGGATACTGGCTTCCCGTCTTTGGCGGTTGGCTTCGCAACGTCGAGGACGAGCGAATGGAGGCGAGCTGGAACTACACCAAGCGCCTCGCGCAGCGCAGCGAGCAGATCGGTTTCGATCTCACGCTCATCGCCGAGCTGTTCCTGAACGACATCAAGGGTGAGGACGCGCCGGCACTCGACGCATGGAGCACGGCCGCCGCCCTTGCCGCCGTCACAGAGCGACTCGAGCTCATGGTTGCCGTGCGGCCGCAGTATCATCCTCCCGCGCAACTCGCCAAACAGGCCGCCAACATCGATCACATCTCCAACGGCCGCCTTGCGCTGAACGTCGTCAGCGCGTGGTGGGCCGACGAGGCGCGGCGCTATGGTGTCCACTTCGACCGGCATGACGACCGCTACGCCCGCACCGCGGAGTGGCTCGACGTCGTCAGTGGCGCGTGGCGCGAAGCGCGGCTGACGCATCGTGGCAACTACTACACCGTGGACGAACTGATCGTCGAGCCGAAACCCGTGCGTCGCCCCGCGCCAACCATTTACGCGGGCGGTGAATCCGAGACGGCGAAGAATCTCATCGCGTCCAAATGTGACGCCTACGTCATGCACGGCGATCCGGTCGAGCGCATCGTGCCGAAGATCGACGACATGCGGCAGCGTCGCGCAGCGGCCGGGGGAACGGCCATGGAATTCGGCGTCGCGGCGTACGTCATCGTACGTCGCACGGAGCAGGAGGCCCGCCGCGAGCTCGCCCGCATCACCAACGTGGCCGAGGGCTCGCCAGGCTACCACAACTATCAGGACTGGCTCGCCAATACGCAGCTCGAGCAGCGCGTGTCGCTGGAAGACTACTCGGTCTCCAACCGCGGGCTGCGCGCTGGCCTCGTAGGGACGCCGGAACAGGTGGCGGAGCGGATTCGCCAATTCCAGGAGGCCGGCGTCGGGCTGCTTCTGCTGCAGTGCAGTCCGCAGCTCGAGGAGATGGAGCGCTTCGCGGAGGAGGTCATGCCGCTCGTTTGAGGGCGTACGGTCTTTCGCTATGGCGCGGACCGCCCGAATGCCCGATACTTCGCCCTCACTGTTCGCAACGCGAACATCCTCCCGTCGACGCCCACCCGTCCCGGCCGATGTCTATTTCCCCATCTCGACAGCGCGGTGCGCTGCTCGCGCTGTACGGCGTTGGCGTTGCCGTGGCTACGATCCAGCGCGGCGTCCTAAGCCGAGAGCACACGACTTTCACGATTTTCCGCCAGTCGTTCGCTCATCTGGCGCGCCACCAGAATCTCTACGCGGCCTATCCGGCCGAGCAGGGCGCGGCGGCGGCGGATCTCTTCAAGTACAGCCCCTCGGCGGCAATGCTGTTCGCCCCGCTGGCGGTGATTCCGTATCCACTCGCGCTCCTGTTGTGGAACGCGTTGAACACGGGACTTCTCGTGTTCGCGGTGATGCGACTCCTCCCGCCGCGCCGCGCAAACCTCGCGCTGCTGTTGTTGGCGCCGGAGGTCTTCGTCGCCATCCAGAGCTCGTCCAGCAACGGGCTGGTCACCGCGCTCATTCTGCTCGCAGCCATCGCATACGAGGAAGGCCGCCTGCTCCGCGCGGGGTACGCAGTCGTCGTCGGAGCGGCCATCAAGATCTTCCCGCTTGCCGCGCTGGTGTTTGGCGTATTGCAGGTGCGCCGTCGAACGGCGGTCATCGCGACGGCCATCGCGCTCATCGCCGTCGCATCGCTGCCGTTGCTCATCATCCCGCCACGCGAGCTGGTGCAGCAGTATCGCTGGTGGCTGTCCGTCGAGCGGACCGACGCGGCCGACATGATGTTTGGCCTCTCGCTCATGCGTCAGCTCCGCGATTGGTCGCAGATCACCTGGCCCAACTGGGTGGTGCAGTTGCTCGGCACGGCTTTCTTCCTCCTGCCCATCGCGCTGCGCCGCGAGTCGTGGAAGAACGAAGCGTTTCGCATGCAGTACCTCTGCTCGCTCCTGGTGTTCGTCGTGCTGTTCAATCACCAGGCGGAGCGCCAATCCTTCATCATCGCCGCGACCGGATGCGTGCTGTGGTACGTGAACAGCCGCCGTACGGTCGAAGGCGCCGTCCTGCTGGGCATCGGTCTGCTCGGTGTACCGACGCTGCCGTATCTCGCGCTGTGGCTCGTCATCCACTTCGAGTTGTTGCGTGGCACACCGTCGCTCAGGCTGGCGACCGAGCCGATCGTGCGCCCCGTGCCGGTCGTGACGCCCCGCTGGATCGCGAGGTACCGCGCGGCTTCCTAGCCTGATGAACCGCGGGGGAGGCGCTGGGGTTACTGTTGTTCGATGCGTACACTCCTTCGCTACCTCCGGCCGTACTGGCGCTTTGTCGCCCTGGCTCTCCTCCTGGCGACCGTCAACCAGGTGTTTTCGCTGCTCGATCCGCTGATCTTCCGGCACGTGATCGACAGCTATGCGACGCAGTACGGCAAGTACACGCGCGCCGAATTCTTCCGCGGGGTGCTCACGCTGCTCGGCATGGCGGTTGGCGTTGCCTTCGTGTCGCGCGTGGCGAAGAATTTCCAGGACTACTTCGTCAACGTCGTCGTTCAGCGCGTCGGCGCAGACCTGTACTCCGACGGCATCCGGCATTCGCTCGCGCTGCCCTTCCAGACGTTCGAGGATCAGCGCAGCGGCGAGACCCTCGGCAAGCTTCAAAGGCGCGCTCGGACACGGAACGGTTCATCAACGTGTTCGTGAACCTCGTGTTCTTGACGCTCGTGGGCGTCACCTTCGTGATGGTCTATGCGTCCCGCGTCCACTGGTCCATCCCGCTGGCCTTTCTCGCCACCGTGCCCATTCTCTTCACCATCAGCACGGTGCTCAGCCGCCGGGTGAAGGTCATCCAGAAGGTCATCGTCGCCGAGACGACGGCGCTGGCGGGCGCCACGACCGAGTCGTTGCGCAACATCGAGCTCGTGAAGAGCCTGGGGCTCGCGAAACAGGAGGAGCTCCGCCTCAACGCGACGACGGACAAGATCCTGCGCCTGGAGCTGAGGAAGGTGCGCTACATCCGCTCCATCAGCTTCGTCCAGGGCACGGCCGTGAACTTCATCCGGACGTGCATCCTGCTGCTCATGCTCTACCTGATCTTCCAGCGGGAGATGAGCGTCGGACAGTTCTTCGCGCTGCTCTTCTACTCGTTCTTCATCTTCGGACCCATGCAGGAGCTGGGGAACGTCGTCAACATCTTTCGGGAGACGGAGGCATCGCTCGCCAACTTCGACGCGATCTTCCGCATTCCGGTGGACCCGAAGCCGCGCGATCCCGTGGCCATCGATGATCTGCGCGAGCTGTCATTCACGGGAGTGAGCTTCACTCATGCCACGGGCAGCACGCCGGCGCTCGCCGATGTCTCATTCAGCGCGCGACGCGGAGAAACGCTCGCATTCGTCGGTCCATCCGGCGCGGGCAAGACCACACTGGTGAAGCTGCTCGTCGGCCTCTATCGCCCGAGCCACGGTGCCATTCTCTACAACCAGGTGTCGAACGAACGGGTGGACCTGGACCGCTTCCGGGAGCGGATCGGCTTCGTGACGCAGGACGCGCAGCTCTTCAGCGGCTCCATTCGCGAGAACCTCCTGTTCGTGCGGCCGAGCGCGACGGACGCGCAGTGCCTCGACGTACTGCGTCGTGCCGCCGCGCAGTCGCTCCTCGGCCGTGCGGAGCAGGGGCTCGACACCGTCATCGGCGAGGGAGGAATGAAGATCTCCGGCGGCGAGAAGCAGCGTCTCTCCATTGCGCGCGCGCTGCTGCGCGAACCGCAGCTGCTCGTCTTCGACGAGGCGACGAGCTCGCTGGATTCGCTCACGGAGGAGGAGATCAGCCGCACCATGCGCGACGTCACGGCGACCGCGGACGTCATCACGGTGCTCATCGCGCATCGGTTGAGTACAGTGCTGCATGCGGACAGAATTTTCGTGCTCGAGCGCGGCCGCATCGTCGAGGAGGGCTGCCATGACGATCTGCTCGCACGGAAAGGGCTCTACTATGCCATGTGGCGCCAGCAGGTGGGTGAGCGGCGAACGGTGACTGCCGCGCCGCTCGCACCGGGCAGAACGCCTCTTCCGTCCGGCGCGATCGCGGGATAAGGCTGCTCCGGGCGGTCATTCAGTCCGCCGCCTGCGAACATCCCGGGCACTCAGCAGGTGCTCGTAGTGATTTCGAGCACCGAGCGGCCTCGTGCAGAATGAGCCAATTCCCGCACTCCGCGTGTCCGCTGCCGTACGAACGATGCGTGCCGACGACGCTGCAACTCTTTGAAATATAAGTAGTTGCACTGTGCTCGACGTTCTGGCATGGCACTCGCCATAGTGACAAGAACATGAACGGTCGATTCCCAGTGGATGCCCACACGGTCAATTTGTCCCGGCGCGCTGCGCCACTTGGCGACTCCCGGGACGTACAGCGCGATCTTGCCGCGGGCGCTGTGCTACGCCTCCAAGCGCCATCGCGAGCGGTGGCTGCCATCATCGTCGGCGTCGTTCAGCTTTTCGTTCTGATCAAGTCGAGCGGCAGCACAGTGGCAACGAACGCCCTCGGCGACGTGGCCACGATCGTATCGGCCTACGTGCTTGCGATCGTGCTCTTGCACGCACCGCTGTGGCGGCGTACCGAGGCGAGCTCGGAGCTCGTCATGACGGTCCTCACCGCCGATCTCGCGTTCGTGTTTGCCATGACGGCCGCGACGACCACCGCCACGCATTACGAGCGAGCGCTCCTCGGCATGGCAGTCATCGTTCACGTGGCGAATTTCTTCTTCGGCGCACGTCATGCCTGGCGCGTCCTCCAGCTCGGTGTGCTGGGCTATCTGGGGCTCATCTACCTTGCCATGAGCCGGCACGCGCGCGTCGACGTCCTGGAGGAATTCTGGACGCTTGCGCTCTGTGCGGCGGGCGTGTCTCTCATGATCATGCAAGCCACGGGCGTGCGCCGCCGGCTTCGCACCGTCGTGAGCCTCTTCCAGAGCGCCGAGGACGGCGACTTCACGCCGAGCTACGACGTGGCCGCGGACAGGCCACCCGACACCGTCACGCGCGTGGGCATGGCGTATAACAGAGTGCGGGACCAGCTCTCGAGCATGGTGCTCACCGATCCACTCACGGGGTGCCTCAATCGCCGTGGCTTCGACCAGTCGCTCGTGCGTGAGGCGGCGCGCGCCACGCGGGCGAGCGGCGAATTCGGCCTCGTCGCACTCGATCTCGATCACTTCAAGTTGGTCAACGACACCTACGGACATCCCGCGGGCGACGCCGTGCTCCGCGAAGTCGGAGCCATGCTCCTGGCCTCCGGGCGCGGTGGTGACATCGTCGCACGCGTGGGTGGCGAGGAATTCGCTCTTCTCCTACCCGATACGGGCGCGGCAGGCGCGCATCTCTTTGCGGCCCGCCTCTGCGAGCGGATCCGCGCACACCAGTTCACCATCGGTCCGCAGAATGCGCCCGTCAAGCTCACCGCCAGCGTGGGGGTGGCGGTCGGCGCGCCGCGCGGCGAGCCGAACTTCGCCGCGGTGTTGTGGTCCCGCGCCGACAGCGCGCTGTACGCCGCCAAGCACGCCAATCGCGACTGCGTTCGCGCCTGGAGCGAGGAGACCGAATACTCCGGCGAGCACGCCGTCATTCAGTCCGACCTGCGAAGCCCAGCCTCCAAGCGCTAGACGATCAGCGCATCGAAGGCCGCGTCGCAGGCCGCGAGACAGCGCTCGAGCCCCTCCATGGTATGATCGCCCATGTGCCCGATGCGGACGGTCGTCTCCTTGTTCTTGCCGTAGCCGCTCCCGATGGTGTAGCCGCGCTCTGAAACGGCACGCAGGACTTTCCCCGCCGTGAGCGAGGTAGGCAGCGTGATGGTTGTGACGCTGGGTGTGCGACGCCCTTCAGGGGCGAGGACGTGCAGTGCGTCGCCGTGACGCGACCGTAGTGCGTCCACCCACTCGTACGTGCGCTGTGCCATCGCCGCGTGACGCGCCCACCGCACCTGTACGGTCTCGGCGACGATCGCCGCAAGCTGGAGGTCCGCGGCGAAGAAAAGGGGAATCGCGGGCGTGTTGGGCGTTTGATTCTTCGCCGCGTACGCGTCGAACTCCACGACATCGAAGTACAGCCCGCGGTCGCGCTGCGCACGCGCCCCTTGGACGAATTCTGCGGACGCAACGGCGAATGCCAAGCCTGGCGGCAGGGCGAGCGCTTTCTGCGAGCCCGTGAGCACGAAATCGAGTCCCCATGCGTCGAAGAGAAGCTCGGCCGCGCCGATCCCGGTGACCGAATCCACCAAACACACGGCGCCGTGCTCGTGCGCGGCCGCCGTCACGGCGCGGATGTCGGTGAGCGCGCCCGTTGATGTCTCCGAGTGCACCACCGTCACCGCCGCATACTGCGTCGACGCCAGCTTCGAGCGCACGACATCGGGATCCACGGCTTCGCCCCACGGCACTTCGAGCACGTCCATGTCGCGCTCGCACGCGCGCGCAGCCGCGGCAAAGCGCGCCGAGAACGCGCCGTTGACGAGGGAGAGGACGCGGCCGGCGGGCGCGCAGCGAATGGCCCCTTCCATCAACCCTGTGGCGGACGAGCTGCACACGTACACCGGACGCGAAGTGGCGAAGACGAGCTGCAGCGACGCCGTAAGCCGCGCGAACACGGACTCGAACTGCGGTCCGCGATGCGGAATCATCGGCAGCGTCATCGCCCGCAGCACCTCGGGGCGCACTTCCGTGGGTCCGGGAAAGAAGAACGTTCCGTTCGTCAGCAGGCCGGTCATGTCAGCACGAGCTCCCCCAGTTGTCGGTAGTCCTCGATCTCGACGTCGGCCACATCCGCAACCGATGCGCGTCGAATGAATCCGGTGTAGGCGGCGAAGGAATCCACGGCGGGGCGCATCGCGAGGTCGGTCACGCCGTCGCCGACTGCCAGCACGCGCCGCCGCAAATGCAGTGTCTCAGCGACCACGCGTTTACCCGTGGACGTCGCGAGCGGCGACGTGGTGTCGTAACCGCGATAGTTGCCCTTTGTGTCGAAGCGCAGCGATACGGCATGTACGTGCCGCTGTGGAATGCCGAGCTGCACCGCCACCGGCCGGATCGCCTCGAGGATGCCGCCGCTGACGAGCACCACGCTGCGCCCGCTCGCCATGATCTCCCGGACTGTCTCTCCGGCACCCGGCGCCAGAGCGGCCACGTACACGTCGGCGAGCGCGGCAACCGACTCCCACGAGGGCGCTACGAGCGCGAGCCGCTCTCCATACACCGAGTCCAATGCGACTTCACCGGCCATGGCGCGGCGCGTCAGCTCCTCGACGCGTTCGCTCACGTCCGCGCCGCGCGCCGCGGCGAGCCAGTCGATTCCCTCCACGCCACACAGGGTGGAATCGACGTCGAGAATGATGCTGGCAAATCCATCCTCGCTCACAGGACGTTTCCGGGCGACAGGATCCCCGCGGGATCGAGCTCCTGCTTCACGGCGCGCATGACGCGGAGCTGGAGGGGTGTCATCTGTAATGGCAGCCACTTCCGCTTGATCTTGCCGATGCCGTGCTCGGCCGCCACGGTGCCGCCAAGCGCGATCACCTCGCGCAGCGTCGCTTCGACGACACGTTCGATGCGCGACAGTTGCGCCGCGTCGTCGGCGATGAAGTTCTGATGCGGGTGTCCATTGCCGGCGTGTCCGTAGATGACGGCCTGCGCGATGCCGGCTTCGCTGGCAAGGGCGCGCGCGCGGCGAATGGCTCGTCCAAGCTCGCGATACGGCACCGCCCAGTCCGTCGAGACCTTTCGCCCACCATGCACGCGACGCGCGGCGCCCCGCTCATTCATATGCGCGGGAATCGCGTGTCGCACTCGGCGCGCCTCGCGCAGGCTTGCTTCGCCATCGTACACGCGCATGTCATCCGTTATGGCCCCGAACCGATCGGCAAGAGCAAGCCACTCGTCCAGAGCGGGATCGACACCGCGGATGGGCGCCTCCTCGATGTACACAAACGCCTCCGCGCCCAGTGCCCACGACGTGTCGCCGGTATCGCGCGCGATCGAGAGCGCGAGCGCATCGAAGAACTCGAGGCATCGTGGGTGGACCGCCGTGCTCTCCCGTGCCGCGACGACAAACGCGAACGCTTCCTTTTCGCGCACGAACGGAATCGCGAGCCCGATCACGTGCTCCGGCATCGGCAGCAACGCCAATTCGGCCTCCACCACCACGCCGAGCGTGCCTTCGCTGCCGATGAACCAGTCCACGGCGTCCTGTGCGAAGGCGTAACCGACCGTGTTCTTCTCGAGCGATGGCCGCCGAAGCTCCACCAACGACCCGTCGGCCAGCGCCACGGTCAGTGCACGAACGTGGTTGCGTGTCGGGCCGTATCGAAGTGATCGCGCACCGGAAGCGTTGCACGCGATGGCGCCGCCAACCGTGCATTCCTCCTCGCTCGTGGGATCGGGAGCGAGCAGCAGATCGTGCTGCGCACACGTTCGCTTGAGCTCGCCCAGCAGCACGCCTGGCTCGACGCGCACGCTGCGTGCGTCTACATCGATGTCGATGACGCGCTGCATCGCGCGCAGCGACATGAGGATTCCGCGGTCCGTGATGGATGCTCCGGTCGTACTCGTCTGCCCACCAGCGGGCGTCACCGGAGTACGCGATGCGTTCGCTTCCGCGAGCAGCGCGGCTACCTCGACCGCGTCGGCCGGCCGCGCCACACCCTCGGGCACGAGCTCGAGCCCGGAGACGTCCGTCGCGTAGGTCCGGCGCACGTCCTCGTCGCGCGAGACCACGGGTGCTGATGCCGCCGTCACACGCCGCGGAAATGGACGACCGTTGCCGAACGGACGTCGCCGAGCTGCAACAGCGCGTCGCGGACTTCGGCGCGCGGGACGCCGTCCACGCTGATCGCCGCCAACGCCTCGCCACCCTGCGCCAGGCGGGCCTGATGATACTCGGCGATGTTCACGCCGGCGTCGCCAAGCACCGTGCCGACGCGGCCGATGACGCCGGGAACGTCGTTGTTCGTGAGGATGATGAGTGTGTCGCGTGGCGCGACGTCCACGTGAAAGCCGCCGATTCGCGTCAGCCGCCCGGGAGCGCCGTCGGGCGCGACGCATCCGACCGCAATCTCCTGCATGCCGCCGCTCAGGCTGATCTGAATGCCGAACGGCCCAAGGGACGACGACTCCGACGAGGACAGCTCGACGCCACGCGTCTCGGCAATCGATCGCGCGTTGATGAGATTGATCCGCTCGACGTCCACGGCGCCTTCGAGCACGCCTGCCGCGGCGGCGGCAAGCAATGCCGCGCCGGAGCCCGCGAGCTCCGATCCACAGCGAAGCGAGAGACGTTGTGCGGCGCGCACGCCACGATCGGCGAGGATTGCGCTTGCGACGCGTGCCGCGCGCCGCGTCACTTGCAGAGCGGGTTGCAGTGCGCGCCAGTCGCCGATGCCGGCACCGGCGACGTTGATGGAGCGCGAGAGCTCGTCGTGCAGCAGTGCATCGCGCACGGCGGCGCACGCATCCACCGCCACGTTGCGCTGTGCCTCCGCCGTGGATGCACCGACATGCGGCGTCAGCAGAACGTTCTTTGCTTTCCGCAGCGGATGATCCGCCGCGAGCGGCTCCTTGACGAAGGCGTCAACGATGGCGCCCCGAAGCTGGCCCGTCTCCAGCGCTTGCGCGAGCGCCGACTCTTCGATGATGCCGCCGCGCGCCATGTTGATCACGATCGCGCCGCTGCGCAGGCGCGCGAGCTCGCGCCGCCCGATCATGCCCGCCGTCTCCTCGGAAAGAGGCGTGTGCACGGTGAGCACGTCCGCCATGTCCAACGCGTCCTCGAGCGTCGCGAGACGCTGAATGCGCAACGCGCGAAATCGGTCGTCGCCGACGTAGGGGTCGTAGCCCGCGACGTCCATGCCGAATGCGAGCGCACGCGTCGCAACCTCGCCGCCGATGCGCCCCACGCCGACGATGACGAGCGCCTTCCCCTTGATCTCCGTGCCGAGGAACTGGGCGCGCTCCCAGCGGCCGTCGCGCATGGAGGTCGCCGCACGGGGCAAGTGACGGATCAGACCGATGAGCGATCCGAAGAAAAGCTCGGCGACGGCCACGGTGTTGCCGGCCGGCGCGTTGATGACCGCCACGCCGAGCGCGGTGGCCGCGTCGAGCGCGATGTTGTCGACGCCCACGCCGGCACGTCCCACCACGCGCAATCGTGTGGCGCGCCGAAGCAGCTCTGCCGTGATGCGCGTCGCGCTGCGCCCCAGGATGGCGTCGTACCTGTCGATACGCTCCAGCAGCTCGTCCGGCGGGAGCGTCGGAACCTCGTCCACGGTAAAGGACGGCTCGGCAGTGAGCAGGGCGACGCCCTCGGCGTCGATGTCATCGGTGACGAGGATACGGCAGGGCACGGAAGTCTTGTTCGGGGGATATCCGCAAGCTCGCCGGGCAGCGTGCGCCGGGCAACCCATGGGCGCCGTTCGCGTGGCGCGCCATATTCGGAGCCATGCCCGTCGTATCTCGCCGTGCCCGTCTGGTGGACCTCACCGCGCTGCTCTGCATCCTCGCCGGCGCGATCACGTGTCTCGTCGCCCAGGCGCGCCTCTCCGAGATAGGACGGCTGTCCTTCCGCCATCCCGGGCCGCGCACAGAGTCCGCTCTCGCCGCCGCGGATCGGGCTCGCTTTCTCGCTTATGCGGGCGTTGGAGGAATCGTCGTGGGATGCATCGTTGCGGTCACGGGAGCCCTTCATCTCGCGCGTCGGCGCGCCGCTGAAGGCCAGGCGTAGGGCTCAGGCGATCTCCATCGTGCCGTCGCACACAAGCACCGAGCTGCCGCCCACCCGCACGGCCGTCACCATTCCGTCGCGGAGGTCCGCCTCGACATCGAGAATGCTGGGCCGTCCCATCTCGAATCCCTGCTCCACGCGCCAGCGCAACGTGCCGTCGCGCCGCGTGTCTCGCGCCGCCAGGTAGCCTGCAAGCGCCGCATTGGCGCTACCCGTTGCTGGATCCTCCGGCACGCTCAGCCCCGGCACGAATACCCGGGCGCGAAGGTCGGAGCCCGGACGCTCGGCGTCGCGCGCAAAGAGATGGATCTCCGAGGCCCAGGTGCCCTTGAGTGTCCTCTCCCAGGCGTCGAGACGCAATTGTGCACGCGCCACTGCGGCGCGGTTGCGCACCGGCACGAACAGAAAGGGCAGGCCGCACGAGTATCCCTGCGGTATCCAGGGATCGGGGAGGAAGTCGTCGAGCTCGAGCCCGAGGACGTGCGCCAGCGCCTCGCGGCCCGGCGCAGGTGGACCAAGCTCGGGAAGCTTCGCTACGGAGAGCTGTGCAAACACCGGCCGTCCCTCGCGTAGCGTGATGGTGACCGGAACCGGTCCTACCGGCTCATCCAGCACGATGCGAAGCTCGCTGGTGCTCGAGACGAGCTCACCGATGGCCGCAAGGACGTGCGCGGTGCCGATCGTGGGATGGCCGGCGAATGGCAGTTCCGCTCCGGGCGTAAAAATGCGCACTCGGCGCGTTCCCTCCTGTGTTTCGGCAGGATAGACGAACGTCGTCTCCGAGAAGTTGAACTCGCGCGCCACATCCTGCAGGCGCCTCTCGGGGATGTTGCGTGCGTCCGGAAAGACGGCGAGCTGATTGCCTCCGAAGGGCGTGTCCGTAAAGACGTCGGCGGTGTAATAGCGGTATCTGGCCATGCGCTAAAGATGGGCACCTTCGTATCCTGGCGGCACTGGCCGCCGCTTCGCACGCGAGCGAACATACGCGACCTCTCTTTTCCGCTCACATGCGACGTCTCTTAGCCAGCTCTGCCGTCCTCGCCGCGTTTCCCGTCATCGCGCTTGCGCAGTCGGAACCGCCAAGCATCAGGGGCACGGTCGTCGACAGCGTCCACGGGCGGCCGCTCGCCGGCGCGACCGTCATTGCGACGCCGGCCGCCAGGCTCGCAGACACGCTCTTTCATAGCACGTCGTCCGACGCGCAGGGACGGTTCGTGCTCGGTGGCCTGCACCAGGGGCGCTACGTGCTGAGCGTGGAGCACCCGTGGATCGACTCCACGGGCATCGGCGCGCCGCCGCTTGAAATCGACGTGCAAGGCGAGTCCCGCGTCGTCCTCGCCATTCCGTCGGCCGCCACGCTCCGGCGTGTGTTCTGTCCGGCCGCCGTCCGAGATACGTCGGTCGGCGTCATGCTCGGAACGATCCGTCGCGCCGGCAGCACGGTTCCGGGCGCTTCGGTCGTCTTCACGTGGAGCGACTTCGACCTGGATCGCACGACGCTGGCAGTACGTCCACGTGAGGTCACCGCGACCGTAACGGCCGACTCCAGCGGCGTGTATCGCGCCTGCGGACTGCCCATCGCGCGATCACTCCTCCTCCAGGCACAGACGGGAGGCGCCGAGCACTCGGGCGTCATCGAGGAGCAGATTGGCGAGGCAGGGTTGCTCGTGCGCGATATCACGCTCGACACACAGGCCGAACCACCCGCACCCGCAGTTGGCACGCCGGCCCTCGCGACGACCGACACCGCGGCAGTGCTTGGCAGATTCGTGCTGACGGGACGCGTGGAGTCCACCGGCGGCCAATTCGTTGCCTCGGCGCAGATCCACCTGTTAGGCACCTCGCACGGCACGGCGTCAGGCCCGGACGGCGCGTTTCGCCTCGCCGGGCTTCCTGGGGGGACTCAAGGCTTCGAGGTCCTTGCGCTCGGGTATTACCCGCGCCGATTGCGAGTTGACCTCGACAACCAGACCGCGCCGATCACCGTCAAGCTCGAACGTGCGGCCGTAGTCCTGGACTCGCTGCGCGTCATCGCGAAGCGCGTGAACAGTCCCAATGCCGCCGGCAATCGCGAGTTCGATGAGCGCTCCCGAAGTGGCATGGGGCGTTACTTCACCGAAGACGAAATCGCGCGTCGTCGACCGTTCGAGACGGCGGACCTGTTCCGGCTCGCTCCTCTGGTGAGAGTGTCCGGCTTCGGCGCCGAGGCCCTTCTCGTCTCGACTCGCGGCATGTCGACACTAGGCTCGCCAGCGAGCATGAGGCCGGGCGGAGCCGCGTGCGCGGTAGACGTGTTCATCAACGGCATCAAGGTACAGCCGGGGGACCTCAATGCGTTGCCACCCGAGGCCCTGCATGGCGCGGAGCTCTACTCAGCCGGTACCGTGCCAGCGAAGTATCGAGCTGGCCCTTGCGGAGCCCTCTTTCTCTGGACGAAGTGAGCGCTACTTCTCCGCCATGAACGGATAGCGATGGTCGAGTGGCGGAGAGAACGTCTCCTTGATGCTGCGCGCGCTCACCCAGCGCACGAGGTTCAGCTTCGAGCCCGCCTTGTCGTTGGTGCCCGAGCCGCGTGCCCCGCCGAACGGCTGCTGGCCTACCACCGCGCCGGTGGGCTTGTCATTCACATAAAAATTTCCGGCCACGTTTCGCAGCCCGAACATTGCCTCGCGCACCGCACGGCGGTCGTTGGCGAACACCGCTCCCGTCAGCGCATACGGCGACGTGGTGTCCACGACGCGCAGCGTCTCGTCCCACCGTGCATCGTCATACACGTGCACGGTCACCACCGGACCGAAGATCTCCTCGCACAACAGGCGATATCCGGGATCGGCGGTTTCGACGAGCGTCGGATGGATGAAGTATCCGTCCTTGCCGTCCACCTTGCCGCCCGCGATGACTTTCGCGTTACGCTTTGCATCGCTCACGTACTCGGAGATCTTCCCGAACGCGCGCTCGTCGATGACGGCGCCCATGAAGTTGCGGAAATCCGTCACGTCGCCGACACCAAGCTCGTCGATGATGCCGACCACCCGGTCCCGGACGTCGTGCCAGAGGGACCGCGGCACATAGACGCGGCTTGCCGCGGAGCACTTCTGGCCCTGGTACTCGAATCCGCCCCGCGCGATGGCAACCGCGAGTGCCTGCGGATCGGCCGACGGATGGGCGAGAATGAAATCCTTGCCGCCCGTTTCACCGACGATGCGCGGATAGGTCGCGTAGCGCGACATGTCCGCCCCGATCGTCTGCCACATCGTATTGAACACGCCCGTACTTCCCGTGAAGTGCACGCCGGCCAGGTCGCGATGCGTGAGTGCCACGTTCGAGATCGCCGCCGCGTCGCCCGGCACCAGGTTGATCACCCCCGGCGGAAGACCCGCCGCTTCGAGCAGACGCATGATGTAGTACGCCGACAGCATCGCCGAGCCGGCGGGCTTCCAGACGACCGTATTGCCCATGAGCGCCGGCGCCGTGGGGAGATTGCCGGCGATGGACGTGAAGTTGAACGGCGTCACCGCATACACGAATCCTTCCAGCGGACGATAGTCCAACTGATTCCACATCGCGTTCGTGCTCAGCGGCTGCTCGTCGTACAACTGCTGTGCGTAGGCGGGATTGAAGCGCCAGAAATCGATCAGCTCGCAGGCCGCGTCGATCTCCGCCTGAAACACCGTCTTCGATTGGCCCAGCATGGTGGCCGCGTTCACGGTCTGTCGCCACGTGGTGGTCAGGAGCTCCGCCGCACGAAGAAAGACCGCCGCACGGTCTTCCCACGACCAGTTCGCCCACTCCACACTCGCGTGTTTTGCCGCGGCAATTGCCTGCTGGACGATCTCGGGCGACGCCCGATGCCAGTCCGCCAGCACGTGCCGATGATTGTGCGGCATCACGCTCTGGGACAAATCACCCGTGCGGATCTCCCTGCCGCCGACGATGATCGGAATCTCGACGCGCTCGCTCGCCATGCTCGCGAGCCGCTCCTTCAGCTCCGCCTTTTCCGGAGAGCCGGGCGCATAGCTGCGCACGGGCTCGTTGACCGGTGGCGGCACGCGACGCGTACCGGCGAACCCCGCGAGCGGAGCATCCGCCGGCGAGATTGCCTCGAGTGCCTGACGCGATTCCGCGGCCGCACGAGCGGATGGAGAGCGATCGGTGATGACGGGTGCGGCCATGGGCGCCGGGGATGACGTGAGTGGTGAACCGGAAAGATAATCAGGCTATTGTCCCACATGCTCTCGAGATGCGCTGCCCTCCTCGTGTTCGCCGCCGGGTGCTCCGCCGCCCCCGCGGTCGAATGGACCTCCGAGCGCACCATCGCGTCGCCGCCGGATCACCCCGGCCTCGATGCCGAGGGAGACACGACTCGTAACGCACTCGAAGGGCTCGCCAAAGGCCTGAGACCCTCTGTGGCGGCATGCCCGGGATCGCTCCAGCTCGCGCGCTCGGGACGGGCACTTTACGCGGTGTGGTGGGCGCCTCGCGCCGACAGCAGCGCTCGGCTGCTTGCAGCTCGCTCGATGGACGGTGGCGCATCATGGAGCGCGCCCGGGACTGTGGACAGCACGGACCGAAGCGTTGCAGGATGTTCGCGTCCCCCTCCCTCCATCGCCGCGGATTCCTCCGGCGGATACGTCCACGTGTCGTACGGGCTCGTGGCGCCGGAGGGACCCGGTCTGTTTTTCGCGCACTCCATGGACGGCGGTGAAAGCTTTCACTCGGCCGTGCCGATACTCTACGGGGAGCACCCGGGATACTCGAGTGTCGCCGCATCGGGCGACGTGGTCGCGGTGGCATTCGAGGATCCCAATGGGACGGTGCAGCGCATCGGTCTCGCATTGTCGGGAACCATGGGACACATTTTCGAGAGTCGGCTGCTGCCGGTGTCCGACGACAACGGCGCGGCCACGAAGCCGCTGGTTGCCGTTCGGGGACGACGCATCTCCGTTGCATGGACGGAGCGTGCGGCGCCGGACGGGCCTGTCGTTCTTCGCATTCGTGCCGGAATCCTCCACTGAATCGCCGCAAGGTATGCGCGTTCTCGTAGCGGATGACGACGTCATCGCCCTGACTCTCGTGACCGCCGTGCTTGCGGACCTCGAGCACGACGTCGTTGCCGTGAGCGATGGTGCGGCGGCCTGGGAGCGCTATCAGCAGGAGCCGGTTCCGCTGGTCATCCTCGACATCAACATGCCGGGCCTCGACGGACTCGAGGTCTGTCGCCGCATCCGCTCGCACGAGCAGGGCATCGCCACCTTCGTCCTCGTGTGCACCGCGCGCGATGCCCGTGAAGACCTCGCCAACGTCCTCGAGTCCGGCGCCGACGACTACGTCACCAAGCCCAGCTCGCCGGAAAACCTCCGCGCGCGACTCGAGATCGCCCGCCGCCGCATCGGACTGGACAACCTTCGCCGTACGGTCGAGGCGGAGCTGGCCCGCTCGCGATGGCTCTCGGGGATCGGCGAAACCACCATCGCAATCGAGCACGAGATCAACAATCCACTCTCAGCGCTGTTGGGAAACGCGGAGCTGCTGCTCATGGACGAGTCGCTCGCGGAAGAACACCGGGAGCAGGTGCGGATCGTACGCGAGCAGGCGACGCGCATCGCACAGGTCGTCCGCCGACTTGCCCATCTCAAGAATCCCCAGTCCGTCGAGTATCTTGCCGGCTCGCGCATGATCGACCTCTCGGCTCGAACGGGACGAACCGAGTAGCACTCGCACGGGAGCGGCACGGCGTGGAGCATTACTTCGGCGCCCACACGATCGACAATGGCGGAATCCACATGGCGGTGCGGCGCGCCGCCAACGCGGGCATGCGCGCCATGCAGCTCTTCTCGGCCATTCCGAAATACTACGGCGACAAGGTCTCCATCCGGGGCGAGCGCGTGGAGCGCTTTCGTCAGGCGATCGCGCCCACGTCCATCGCGCTCGAGCGCGTCGTCGTGCACGCGGCCTACGTCCTCAACACGGCGACACCGATTCCCGAGCAGTGGACGCGCGCGCGAGACGGGCTCGCCAAGGAACTCGAGCGGTCCACGATGCTCGGCGTGGGGCAGGTGTGCTTTCATCCAGGCGCCGCGACGGACGACGATCGCGATGCGGCCGCTGAGCGCATTGCGGCTGCCATCGTGCATGCGTTGGAGAAGGTACCGACCACGACACGCCTGCTCGTCGAGAACACCGCCGGCGCCGGGCGAACGATGGGGCGAACGCCCGAGGAAGTCGGACTCATTCTACGGCACGTCCCGGCGAACCTGCGCCCACGCACCGGCTACGGCCTGGACACCTGTCATCTCTTCGCGAGCGGATTCGATCTGCGGGAGTCCCCGTCGGCGGCGCCTCGGCTCCTCGATGAATTCGAGAAGGCCACCGGCGAGCCGCCCCGGTTCTTTCACCTCAACGACAGTGACGGCGCCCTCGGCTCGAACCGCGACCGGCACATGCTCATCGGAGAAGGGAAGATCGGAGCGGAGGCTTTCAGGTGGCTCCTGGCGGATGCGCGCACGCGCGGCGTACCGCTCATTCTCGAGACGCCGCAGCTCAACACCGAAGTTGGCGACGATGACGACGCACCCGACCCGTACGACGTGCGGATGATGGAGCTTCTCGCGTCGCTCGTGGGGTAGTGGTGCTGCGCCGAGGCTATCCGCTCCTGATGGTGTTGGTGGCCTCGGCGGTCTCGCTGGGCGTCTACGACCGACTGCCTGCGACGATGGCAGTACACTGGGATCTCGACGGGAATCCCGATGGCTGGATGCCTCGCGGCGTGGGCGCGTTTCTCACGCCCGTGGCGATGCTTCTCGTCGCCGGCATTCTGCGGACCGTCGGTCGCAGGCGCGTTGCCATGACGCGGCCGACCCTCGGCCAGGAGATCGGCATCGCCGCGATTCTCGGGCTGCTCCTCGCCGTTCATCTCGTCGTGCTCGCGGTTGCGCTCGGATATCGAGTGCCGCTCGGACGCGTCGTCCCGGGAATGATCGGTGCGCTCTTCGTGCTCTTCGGCGGCGTCCTTCCGCTCGCTCGCGCGAACGCGTCGTTCGGCGTGCGCACGCCGTGGACCCTGTCGAGCGAGAGCGTCTGGAGACGCACGCACGAATTCGCCGGTGTCACGCTCACCGCGGCAGGCGCGGCGATGATCGTGAGTGCGATTCTCCTCCCGAAGGAGCTCACGCTCGCCGTCGCGGTGGCGGGCATCGTTGCCGGGCTCGTGGGGCCGGCAGTCTACTCGTACCTCACCTGGAAGCGCGAGACGAAACGCTGATTCTCCCTCGGGAACGGGTGCGCCGCAGGGCGGCACACAGGGGAAACCGCGAGTTCCTTAGAGGGAGAATCGGGAGATTCCCTATTGCGCGCACACTGGAGCATTGTATCTTGCGCCCCGTCGTACAGCGTTTCGCTCATAGCGAGAACCTGTTCATTATTCCAGGAGACGAGCATGGCCGCGAAGAAAGCCGGAGCGAAGAAGGGTGCCAAAAAGGGCGCCGCGAAGAAGTCTTCCAAGAAGGCAGCGAAGAAGAGCAGCGCCAAGAAGGCCCCGAAGCGCGCCAAGAAAGCGAAGAAGTCCGGCGCGAAGCGCACGCCGAATGCTGCGTTCATGAAGCCGATGACCCCAAGCGCTCAACTCAGCGCCGTCGTAGGCACCACGCCTCTCCCGCGCACCGAAGTGACGAAGAAGCTGTGGGCCTACATCAAGCGGAAGGGCCTCCAGGATTCCAAGAACCGTCGCAACATCAACGCGGACGACAACCTGAAGCCCGTCTTCGGCGGCAAGAGCCAGGTCTCGATGTTCGAGATGACGAAGCTCGTCAACAAGCACCTGAAGGGCTGATCCAACGCTGCGCTCCGCGCCGCGCCGTCAGGGGGGCGTGCCGATTTCATCGGTACGCCCCCCGCGCGCGTCCAGGCCCACCGCTCCGGCCGTAACACCCGGGGCAGGGTCATCGTCTCATATATTACCGGGCGCCCCCTCCGGCCCGTGTTCTCTCCTCCTCCCGTCGTCCATGGCCTCGAACGTCGTCGCGAACGCGCGGCGCGGCAAACAGCCCGCACGCGCGTCGCGCATTCATGCCCTCTGGGAAAACATCAAGTCCCTCGCGGGCGCGATCCTGATCTATCTCGTCATCAACACGTTTCTCGTCGCCGCATACCGGATTCCGTCGGGCTCCATGATCCCGACGCTCCTCATCGGCGACTGGTTGTTCGTCAACAAGGCCGTGTACGGGCCGCACATTCCCTTCACGAACACGCACCTTCCCTCGTTCAGCGAGCCGAAGCGCGGCGATGTCGTGGTGTTCGTCTCGCCCTACCAGCCGGACGAGGCCGCACGCAACGAGGATCCCACGCCCACGCTCGTGAAGCGCCTCGTCGGCATGCCCGGCGACACACTCTTCATGCGTGACGGGCTGCTTCGCGTGAATGGCATCGAGCAGCGACAGGGTTTCGGCGTCGTCAGCCGGCCTACGTCGGGCAGCTCGCAGCCTACCGACTACTCGGAGCTGTTCGAGTGGCAGCACAAGATCGAGCTCCCGCAGAGCCGTTTTGGCCCACCCCCCAAGCAGCCCCAGCTCGACACCTGGGGGCCGCTGCTCGTCCCGGCGGGCCACTACTTCATGATGGGGGACAATAGATACGAATCAAAGGACAGCCGATACTGGGGAATAGTGCCCCGCGAGAACATTCGCGGCCGGCCAAGTTTCGTCTATTACTCATACCGCGGCGGTGACGAATCCGATCGGCCGTTGCCATTCATCACCGACATCCGATGGAGTCGCATCGGAACTCGCATCCATTGATTCGCCCTGCATGAAATGTTGACGCCGGAGCCGTACGAACCCCGTCCGCTCGTGTCACGCCTCATCGCGTGCTCACAGCTCACGTGCGTCGTGCTCTTCGGCGTCCTGCTGCTTCGTCCGTGGCAGGCTGGCGTTCCCGCACTGGGCGCGGCGTTCATCCTTGCGTGTGTGGCATTCGCCATCGCCGCCATCGCCATCTCGCGCGATGCCGCCGGATTGGTGCGCGTCGTCTTCGGCAGCTTCGCCGCGCTGGCGTTCGCGCTCGCCGTGAGCGAGGTCTGGCTGCTGCTGTTCCCGCGTGCCACACAACCGCTGGGGCTTCAGGAAGCCTCCGCGTTGGAGCTCGCGATCTCCATGGCGGCGCTCAACGCGCTGCTCGCGCTGTATGGCACGTACGCGCTGGCCGCCGGGCGCGTCGCCGCAGAGGCGCTGGAGACGAGCGTCGCGGCGGAACGCACGCTCAAGGAGTCGCTGGCTCAACGCATGGCGGAACGGACCCTCGAGCTGGACGACGCACAGCGTGTCATTCAACGCATGTGGTGGCTCGGCCAGCAGATCACGCTGGAGCTCGATCCGCGGCGTGTGCTGGAGCGATTCCTCGAGGCTGCCGCAGACCTCGCGCAGGCTGACGGTGCCGCACTCGGTCTCGTGAACGCGGACGCCACCATCGAGATCACTGCCGCCAGCGGCGTGCTCGCCGACCACGCGGGCGAGCGCATCCCCGCGGCCGCTTCTGCCATGGGGCGCGTCATCCGTAGCGGACGCTCCTGGAGCGTCGCGGATATCACGGAGCATCGCGACCAGGTCTACGGGCGCATGCGAGACAACGTCGACAATCCGGTGCACGGCATGGCGGTGGTTCCGGTCAACCGTCGGGGCGAGCGCATCGGCGCTGTGTCCATCGTCTCGAAGGAGATCCATACGTTCTCTCCGCTCGAGCTCGAGCGCGTGGAGGCGATGACGGACCTCCTGTCGGTCGCCCTCGCCAACGCGGAGCTGTTCGAGACCATGAAGCGCGCGGAGTGGCGGTTCCGGACGCTGTTCCGCGCTGCCCCCGACGCCGTGCTCACCATTCTTCAGGCGACGGGACGCATCCGCGAGGCAAACGATGCGGTGCGCGAAGTGTTCGGGATCGAGCCGGGACAGATGGTCGGCCGCGCGTTGCGGGACCTCACCGCGCCCGGAGATCTTCCGGCCCTCGACGCCGCGCTCACCGCCGCCTTTGCGGGCAGATCATCCCGTCTCGAGGTGCAGGTCGTCACACCGGCGGGCCAGACGCGCGTCGTTGCACTCGCGCTGAGCTTCCTGCCCGAGGCGGATCCACCCAGCGTTCTCGTCGTCGGCCGCGACATGACGCACGATCGCGAGCTCAGAGTCCGGCTCATGGAATCCGACCGTCTCGCCGCGGTGGGAGAGCTCGTCGCGGGCGTGGCGCACGAGGTGAACAATCCCCTCAGCAGCATCAGTGCGTTCGCCCAGCTCCTTCTGCGCGAGTCGGGGCTGACCAGCTCGCAGCGCGAGTCGCTCGAGGTCATTCGTTCCGAAACGCTCCGCGCCAGTCAGGTGGTGAAAGACTTGCTCGCCTTCGCGCGGCGCAGCGAGCCGATGCGGGCACCGCTCGATCTCAACAGCGTCATCACGCGTACGCTCCGCATGCGCCAGTATCATCTTGACGAAGCCAACGTGCGCGTCGACGTGGAGCTGGGGACCGATCTTCCCTCGGTGACCGGCGACGCACGGCAGCTCCAGCAGGTGTGCCTCAACCTCGTCACCAACGCCGCGCAGGCCATGAGCCCACTCGGCGGCGGCCGCCTGCGGGTGCGAACGTACGTGTCCGGCGACAAGGTCGTCCTCGACGTCAGCGACACGGGACCGGGAATTCCTCCCGAGGCGCGCGCTCACATCTTCGAGCCGTTCTTCACCACCAAGAAGGAAGGCGAAGGCACCGGTCTGGGACTGAGCGTGAGCTACGGCATCATGACCGCGCATGGCGGCACCATCGAGGTCGCGGACACTGGCCCCGAAGGAACCACCTTCCGTCTCGCGCTGTCTGCTGTGGAGACGCCGCCCAGTGACGCTGACGTCTCCGGTGATGCCGTCCTGCTCAATCTCCGCTCTCCGCTCGCGGGTATCCGGTTGCTCTTCGTGGACGACGAGCCTGCGCTGCGCAGCGGCATGGAAGCGTTCGGAGCCATGCGAGGGTTCAGCGTCCTCGTCGCCGGCGACGGTGAAGCCGCGCTCGACGCCGCGCGGAGCAGCGGCGTGGATGCCATCGTGTGCGATCTGCGGATGCCCGGCATGGACGGCTTCGCGTTTCACGAGGCGCTGCGACGCGAGCGCCCCGGTCTGGCCGACCGCACCGTGTTCATCACGGGCGACGTGGCGACGCCGATTGCGCGAGGCAGCTTCGCACGCCAGCCGGTGCTGACCAAGCCGTTCTCGTTCGACCGCATCGAGGAAGCGCTCGTCGCCGTGATGCGCGGGACACCGTACGTGGCCAACGAGCGCGCGGGACGCGGCTCCGGCTAAGCCCAATGTCACGCTTCTTCCCGCGCAATACGATCGAGTGGCGGCTGGAAGAACCGCCGGCGTTTCGCCGGCTCTCGCTCTCGCTGCCCGAGATGGCGATTCTCACCGGCATCGTGCTGCGCGTACTGCGAGCGCTCACGTTTACGGTCGGCCGGGCGAGCTGGCTCTACTATGGATTCGCGCTGGTCGCGGGGACCCTGTTCCTCCTCGTCATGACGACCGCGCACCTGGCAAACCATCCCGTCCGTGCGTGGTCGTGGCGCGCGCCGACGTTCGCGCTCGTGGAGACGATTGGAGAGATGGTGGCGAGCCTGTGTCTCATCGCCATCCATCGTGAGCCGGAGGGCGCGGCGCGGGCCGAGTTCCATGATTGGCCGACGATGGCGCTGCGCGCGCTCTCACAGAGTGAGCTGTCCATCTGCCTCTGGACGCTGCTCCTCGCTGGCGTGATCGTGTTCGCGCGTAACGTCGGAATGGCGCGTGACGTCGACGCGGATCCGCTCGATCCTGCTCTGCCCACTCCGCATGGGGAGGCGCCTTCGTAAGAGTGCACCCTGTTATAGCTGTCGCTAAGTCGATCAATGCGGTGCCCGCCGCGGTCTTTTTGCCTTCGTCGGTCTTACCAGGTAGCCGCGGATCTTCCCGATCACCTCTTTGTCTTGAATGTGGCGCATCTGGCTCAGGCACAGTATTCGGTGTCATGGATCGGTGATCGCGGTTCATTGGGGACTGGGGTCGTCGGCGATTCGCTCGTAGCGAATGGCGCAACGGCGTGGTTGTATCTCTACGACCGTAATGCGGGTAAGACGAATATCCGCCGTTACGAACGGATGAATTAAACCGTGAGTCGACCCACGTCCTACCAGCGTAGCACCACCAATGCCAGTAGGGTTGGCCGGAGCTGCCGTCGAAGGAGGTCACGACATGCCAGGCACGGTGCTGTGGCTGTGGGTTCGCGAGCCTCATCCAAATGTAACGACGGGAGGAATGAGAGTCTTGGCGCTTAGTCTCTGGTTCGCGCGGGCGTTCGCATGGATGCTGACGCCGCTGCTACTTATAAATCCGCAGTGCGGGACAGCCGCGGCTTGCATATTTGGCGGCGCGACGTCCTTGTCGCTCGAACAGCCCCGATGGCATCGATGAGATCGGGCGAGTAGCCGTGATTGCCGGCATTGTCGTCTGTTTGATCGCCGGCAGACGGCTTGGCCGTTTGGAGAGCGTTCGAGGTGTGTCTTGGGGGTAATATGACGCAGTTTACGAACGGCCCGCACATCGCTCTTGTACTCGCCCTATTGGCTGTGATGGCAACGGTCCCTAGATGCTCCGTGGCGCAAGCTCCCACAGTGAACTCAGGTGACCGAGTGCGCCTCAGTATCCAGGGATCCAGCGAGCCGATAGTTGTCGATCTCCTCGCCTTTAGCGCGGATAGTGTCTGGTTCCTCGAAAACGGTGATCACTATGCACGACGCTCGATCAGCCGACGTCGCATAGAGGTCGTCGAAATCCATCGTGTGGCAAACTCCAATGGGTGGACGGCCACCGGTGTGGCCCTCGGCGCGGTTGTGGGCACGGCGCTCTGGGTGCGACACGTGAGGAGCGAACCATGTCATGACGGGCCCTGCGGCATCGACATCGTGCTCACCCCCGTCGCCGCCATTCTGGGTGGGGTGCTCGGAGGAGTCGCCGGTCGTCTGAGTGCGCATGACTCGTGGACCCGGGCGCGATTGCCGCCTGGGTGAGCAAGTGGGTGATCATGAGCTAAAGGCGGGTGCAGATCGCTGTGATTCTGCCTTCCGCGAATGACGGATCGTCGACTGCTGACAATGCTTCACCGCTATCTCCACCCGGGGATGCTTGGCGGACGGCGTGGTGGAGGAGCGATGCGATGGCACCGCAGGCTGGGTCGCGTTCGCCGCTCTTGGCGAATGTGCTCCTGGACTCGCTGATCCGCCGCCAGGGCTTGAAGCACAGATACGCAGCGGTGACAGGTAGCGCGTCTACGAACGCAGCGGCGTCGTGAGAGAGGGTGTGCTCCGCCGACGCGGTGTTGTATCCCTAGGGACATGCTCAGGAAGAGCACTTTGCAGCGGATTGTCAGCGATGCGGGAGCAGGGACAACATGTCGCGTTCGAGTGTTCTCACGGTCTCGTTGGTTATCTGTTCGGTCGCGTTTGGCTGCGGTCAGATAATTGGGCCGTTGGTGCGTCCGATCGTCCGCGCTCGCGAGCCGAGGACCGGAAAACAAGCAACAACGTTGCGGATTGCCGACAGTACCACACTCATTCTGATGGTCTATAGCGCCCAGGACTCAATGGTGGATCCTGGCGTGTCCTGGTTCACACGAAACGCTGGTCGCGAGCAATAGGAGTTACATGGTGACAGCACGAGCGGTGGGCACGGCCTACGTCGTAGGAGAAATCACCGATGAGGGGACCATATTTCGTGACTCGGTTCTGGTGACCGTTACTCCGTAATCAGCGACGATCCGCTCGTCTGCGCGCAGGACGAAAAAGGCCCCGGACTCATCGTCCGGAGCCTTCGTCATCACCGCTCACCGTTCCTCAGCTCTTCTGCGACCGCCTGCGGCGGAGGCGCACACCAGCCAGTCCCACGAAGCCCGTGCCGAACAACACCAACGTCGCCGGCTCCGGCGTCACCGTGGTCGTGGGCGGATTGTACATCAGGAACTCCTGCGCGCTGCCCGACTGATTCTTGTTGATGTCCGTGACCACGTAGTACCCGGTCGTGTTCAGGCTGGCGTAGTTCGTCGTCGCCTGCCGCATCCAGTACGATCCCGTCTGGTTGCCGCCGGACTTGTACGCGAGTCCCGTGTTCCCGAACAGATTCCAGATGGAGATCTGGATGTTCGCGACGTCGGTGTTGTTGTTGCCGGCCGTCCCGTACAGCGTGCTCAGATACGCCGCCTCCCTGTACAAGGAAAGGCTCGACGACCGCGTGTTCGTCCCGATGCCTGTGCCGGTGGACAGGCTCGTAAGATTCGCATCCCACTGCTCGCCCGCGTGCACCGAGTGGAAGAAGTCCACGCAGTTGAGGATGACAGGGGTCTGATTCCCTTGCGTCCCCATGAGCCCGGAGTACGGGCCCACCGAGTATCCGTAGGCCGAAACCGACCCGCCGCCTACGAACGTGAAGTGCTGCTGCCCTGATTGCAGCTGGGGCGTTGAGGACGACAGCAGCGGCGACGAGGGCGAATTCCCACCCTGGTTCTGCCCTTGCTGATTCTGCGCGCTTGCCGTGACAGCAAGGACGAACGAGGCGACGACGGCGAACGCTACGGCGCGAGGACGCATGTGAGTTCGTGCGAAATGGTGTAGCCGGCCGCTTTCGCAAGCGATCCGGCACGGCGTGCAACGCACCCGTGCGAGGCACAATCCGTTCCCACCATAGCGCCAGAATGTACTTGAGAGGCAGGTGCAAAAGTCGCTGCTGCACAACGACTTGCCTTACTTCATCAGCGCATGATTTGTGGCGCGTTCATCGCCGCGTCTTCGGTCTACCGCCACAATCCTGTAGCACAGTTGCCACACGCCCGCTCGCGGCTATGCCCGTTGCGTCGTCCGCTTTTTCAGCCACGCCTCGAACCAGCGGCTGTACCACCGCTCGAGCTTGCAGGCACGACCCAGTAAGCCAAACGCGAACGCGCCGAGCAGCAGCTTGGCTTCCGCCGTGACCGTCGCCACCTCGTAGGACCGATACATGTCCGGCCGGATCGCCGTGCGCGTCTGGATGGCGTCGAGCGAAAAGCTGAGCATGCCGAGAACGACGACGAGCGTCATCAGCCAGCAGACGATGCCGAACCAGAGCTGGGTCTTGTAGTGCGAATACGTGAGCGCCGTCCCAACGGCAATGAGCGCCCCAGCGGCGGGGATCATGAAGGCATTGCTGATCAAGCCAATGGCGCCGAACCGCCACTGTGCCGCGAGTGGATGCCAGGGCGCGACCGACGCCAGCGCGTCGAAGAAGGGAATGAAGAACAGCAGGGCAGCAACCAGATATGCGGCAGGCGCCATCTGACGGTAGTTCGACATGTCCTGAGGAAGGAGGAGGGAGGGTGACGAACGCCGGCGCTACGCGCGCCGCAGCTCGAGCTCGAAGGAGAACTTCGTGCCCGATTCTTCCTTCGATGCGACCTCGAGCGACGTGCCCATCGACCGAAGGAAGTCCTGACAGATGGCCAGCCCCAACCCGGCATTCGAGAAGCGAACGCCCGACGCGCTGGGCCGGAAGCCATCGAATAGAATGCTCATGACGTGATCGGGAATGCCCTGTCCCGTATCGGACACCCAGAACGCGAGCCGCGTCTCGTTGATCTCGGTCGCGCCGATCGTCACCGACCCCTCGTTGGTGTACTTCAGCGCGTTCGTCATCAGATTCAACAGCACCCGCCCAAGAGCGCCCGGATATCCCACTCGACCATCAGACGTGGGAAGCACGTGTGTGATGGGCAGTCCCTTTTCCTCGCTGATGGGGCGCACGGTGTCGCAGACGCCGAGAATGACTTCGGCAATGGAGAAGGGAACGGGGCGCCCGTCCACGAGCCGCTGCCCGCCCTTGACCGCATCGATGACGTCGCAGGCGAGCGTATTCAGGCCGAGCGCCGCACCGTAGATGAGGCCGAGCTGACGCTCCTGCACGGCCGTCACGGGCCCGCTGCGGCCACGCCGCAGGGTCTCGACCAGAAAGAGGATGCTCGTCAGCGGCGACCGCATGTCGTGCGCAATCTCGACGATGGCGTTGATGGACCCGGGATCGGAGAGATGGCGCGTGAAATCGTTCGTCGCCGCTCCGCCGAGCGCCGGTCGCGTCAGCCGGTCGAAGGCGGTGAGGAGCACGGCGAGGTCGGTGGCGCCGATTCCAGCCCCCTCCTGCGCCACGATCGACAGCAGCGCATTGTGCAGCGCCGCGACATGGTGCATCGGGATGTGCTGCACCGCCAGACGGTCCGCATCGTAGCTGCTGTCGAACTCGGCGTCGGACGCGGCGAGGCCGAGCCGCCCCAGACGGCTCAACTGCTCTCGAATTTCTGCCGCGGAATCCGGGTCGCCGCGGGACAGCTCACCCGCTGCGCGGTCCGCGGCGAGGCTAAGCAGATCCTGCAGCGAGGGACTCACGATGTCGGCTGCGACATGCGATGAAGTCAACCGCGCTGAGTCTCGTGACTCGGTGGGGGATGACCGTTGCGCCGGCCGGAAACAGGACCGGCTGGCGCAACGACTTTCTGGCACTGCTACGCTACGATGCTGCGTCGCCCCGGGCTAGAGCGAGAGTGGCTCGTTCGAATCCTTCCGAAACCCGTGGCGCTCGAGGAGGCGATACAGGGTGGTACGGTCCACGCTCGCGAGCCGTGCTGCCCGCGACATGTTGCCGGCCGCACGCTGCACCAGCCGGGTCACATACTCCTTCTCGAACGACGCCAGCACATGGTCCTTGGCAACATGATAAGCGTCGTGCATCGGCACGCCGAGCGACACCGTCGGATCGGTAAAGTTGTCGTCCTGCTTCTGTACCGGAATCTCGTCGGGCACGATGACCGCACCAGGGCTCGTGAGGACCACGAGATGCTCCACGACGTTCTGGAGCTCGCGCACGTTGCCCCGCCACGCCCGCGCCTGGAGGAATTCCAGCGCCTCGGGGCTGAAGGTGGGCGCAACGTCCCGCGGGGTGTGGTGGCGCTTCCAGAAGTGGCCGAGGAAATGGTTGGCCAGGATGGGGATGTCCTCCACGCGCGCCCGCAGAGGTGGCAGGGCGATGGAGACCACGTTCAGCCGATAGAACAGATCCTCGCGCAGATGCTTGCTCTGAATGGCGGCGCGGGGATCGCGGTTGGTGGCGGAGATGAACCGGATGTCCACCTGCGCATCCTGCTGCTCGCTCCCCACTCGGCGCACCACGCCGTCCTGCACCACCCGGAGCAGCTTGGCCTGTAGCGGCAGGGCCATCTCGGTGAGCTCGTCGAGGAAGAACGTTCCGCGGTGCGCGGCCTCGAGGAGGCCGGTCTTGTCCCGGTCCGCTCCGGTGAACGCGCCCTTCCGGTGGCCGAACAGCTCCGACTCGAGCAGGTGCTCGGGCATGGCGGCGCAGTTGATGGGCACGAGGGTCTCGCTCGCGCGCCGGCTGTGCCGGTGAATGAACTGCGCGAACATCTCCTTTCCGGTGCCGCTCTCACCCACGAGCATGACGGACGCGTTGGTTCCCGCGACCTTGCGCGCCAGCTCCACCGCCGTGCGGAAGGCCGGAGACACGCCGAGCAGGGTGATCTGGTCGCTGTTGCCGCTCTGTACGAGCGACTGTGCGCTGGATTCGTTGCGCGCACGCGTCGTCAGCACCGCATGCGCGGCTCGCCCGAACATCAGATGCAGGTGCGTTCCCGAAAACGGCTTCGGCAGATAGTCCCAAGCCCCGATACGCATGGCCTCGAGACTGGACGCCACGCTCGGGTTCCCCGTCATGACGATGACGATGGTGCTCGGTTGCGCCTCCAGCACGGCCTTGAGGATCTCGATGCCCGGCACGGGCGTCATGTAGAGGTCCACGAGCACGATGTCGAAGCGCGAGCGGCGGAACAACTCGACGGCTTCGTCACCTCGGCCGCTCGAGGCGACGTTGTAGCCCTCCACCTGGAGGACGCTCGCGCAGCCTTCACGGAGGATGCGGTCGTCGTCGATGACCAGCACGCGGATGGAGGCGCGCGCTTCCATCGGCACCATCGCCGAGTCGGACACCACACTTTCGCCGACAGGCGGCCGCATGGAGATGGCCGACTCGGTCAGCGGAGATACGCGGTCGGTGTACGGGGCAGCGGGTGAAATGCTGCTGTCAGTGGTGGCCATCTTGCGCCCGGCGTCGGGGAGATCGGGAGGAGGGAGGGAGCGTCACGACTGTTGCTTGTTCCCAACAACAATAGTGGGTGACGCGCGGCACAAACCTTCGCTTCCCCTGCCGGAAAGTCAAGCGAATCTTTCTCCGGGAGGAGCTTGACAGTAAAAAAACCGCGATCACGCCATGGATCGCGGTTTTTCGTGTCGTCCAATGGACGACTGTGTTGCGTGGCCGCAACAACTCACTGTTCTAGCTGATCGGCAGCTCCGAGAAGCTGAAGGCGCCACTGATGCGCTTTCCTTCCATCTGCTTCTGAGCGTGCTGGAGGGCCGCTTTGGCGCGCCGCACCACCTCGTGGGCATCCACGCCGGCGGCGCTGAAGTCCGGCACCGCGTAAAAGCCGGCGTGCAGGCCGGCGTAGGGCTGATCGAGATCGATAGCGGAGGATGTGCGCGTGACGGCGCGCGTGAGGCGGCCGACGAACTGGCGCGCTCCTGTCTCGTCAGTGTCGGGAGCGAGAATAGCGAAGCGGCTCTCGCCCACGTACCCGACGATGTCCGACTTCCGGCTTTGCGCGCGGCAGATGTCCGCCATGTACGTCAGCTCGGTGCTGGCGGGCTTTCCGGTGGGCGCCCCGTCGGTCACCGTGGAGGTCACCGCCACGCAGGCAAAAGGCTCATGCTTTCGGCTGGCACGTGCGCCGAGCTGCTCCGCCCACTGTTGGAGACCGTAGGCGCTGTATAGCCCCGTGAGCGGATCGATCAGCGACGATGCCTGCACGTCCTCGAGGCGGCGGCGCGCCCGCACGTACGTGTTCAGCTTGAGCAGCAGCGTCTCGACGTCGAGCGGCTGGGAGCAGAAGTCCCATGCGCCCGCCTCGTAGGCGGTGAGCCGCAGCCGGTTGGACGCTGGCGCCGGCGAGGTGACGAAGATTGGAATCGAGTGATCGAACAGGGGGTCGTCGCGCAGGGCGCGACACACCTCCACGCCTCCCATCTCGGTGAGGGTGTCATCGAGGAGGAGCGCGTCGGGATTGACCCGCCTTGCCAGATCGAGCGCTCGCCGGCCGCCGGCTACCCGGAGCACGGTGAAGCCATTCAGCTCGAGCACGCTCTCGACGGAACGGCCAACCCACTCTCCATGGCTGGCGATCAGAACGAGCATCGGACGCTTCGAAAGCTCAACCATTGTGGTGCGCGTTTGGGCGAGAGTGACAGATGGACCAGCGGCGGAGATCAACGACCGACAGCAGCTTCATCCACGGATAGCAACTGCCCTGCATACCACTTGAGCGCTTCCTGCAAACCAGCCGCTGCGCGGTGCGTCGGCTCGTATCCAAGCAGGCGGCGCGCCTTCCCGATGTCGGCCAGCGAGCGCCTGATGTCGCCCTGCCGCGCCGTCGCATACTGCGGCTCCGCGCTGGCCACCGACGGCTGATACGCCACGAGGCCATCCCGGATCGTGCGAAACAACTCGTTGAGCGACGTCTCTTCACCGCAGGCCACATTGTACGCCTGATCGGTCGCTTCCGCATCGGGCGTCATGGCGGCGAGGATGTTCGCCTGTACCGCGTTCGCCACGTAGCAGAAATCGCGGCTGGTCTCACCATCGCCGAAGATCTCGCAGCGCTCGTTGGCGAGCAGCTTCGCAATCCACCGCGGAATGACCGCCGCATACGCCCCGTTCGGATCCTGGCGGCGTCCGAACACGTTGAAGTAGCGCAGCCCGATGGTCTGCACCCCGTACGTGCGCTGAAAGACGGACGCATACATCTCGTTCGTCGCCTTCGTTGCCGCGTAGGGCGACAGCACCCTGCCGGTGACATGCTCGACCTGCGGGATGGTCGTGGCATCTCCGTAGACGGAGCTCGACGACGCATAGACCACGCGCCGCGCCGAGGCGTCGCGCGACGCCACGAGCACGTTGAGAAACCCCTCGACGTTCACCTGACTGCTCGACACCGGATCCGCGATGGACCTGGGCACCGAGGCGAGCGCCGCCTGATGCAGCACATAGTCGGCGCCAGTCGTCGCCTCGCGCACCGCATTCAGGTCGCGGATGTCGCCCTCGACGAAACGGAACGTTCCCGGCGCACCGGCCGACATCGCGACGGCCTCGTCGAGGTTCGCGCGATGTCCGGTGGCGAAGTTGTCCAACCCCACGACATGCTGGCGAAGCTGCAGCAGCTCCTGCACGAGGTTGGAACCGATGAAGCCCGCGGCACCCGTGACGAGCCAGGTCCGCGGCGAGCCGATCAGCTCGTCGCGGACGACATCGTAACGCGTGCGGGACCCTGAAGACACCATCGAATCAGGCATGAGAGGAGTTTCAAGCATGAAGGTCCGGGGCATCTTCCATTCCCCAGACTCGGCTGGAAGGGCTCGCGTGTAACACTTTGTAGATCAACGTGTTATGAGCGCGCCATAAACATACGAACACATCGTGGTCCCCGACAGTGTCGCAAGCGTACTGCACATGTGTCGTCCGGAGTCCGCAGGAGCGCCGTACGGCGCGACTGCCGAGGAGCGTTACGGAACCAGCGTGACCTGCACGCCGAGCGACTTCACGCTTGGCAACTGTCCCATCTCCGCTCCACGAAAATTGGACGTGGAGAGCACGGTCTCGGGATCGATGTTCGGCGCGTTCGTCCACAGTGCCAGGTTCCGACCGATGAGAGAGATACGACCGCTCTGCGCGCGCAACGCCGAAATGAAGTCGAGCGGAAGCAGATAACTCGCCCGCACCTCGCGCAGCTTCACGAAGCTGGCGTCGTAGATCCACCGCTCCGCAATGGCGCCCAGCGCGCGATAGTAATTCTCGGTCGATACGTGCACGGTGTTTAGCGCCCCGGTGGCGACGTCGATTCCGGAGATCAACAGACCGCTGTCGGGGCGAACGGCGGTTTCGGCGAGCACTCCCGTGACCGCACCGGCGCGATTGCTCGCACTGAAGACCTTGCCGCCATGGTGCGTGTCGAGGAGCGCACTCAGCTCGATACCGTGCGACCGGAAGCTGCTGGACAGGCCGCCAATCCACGACGGCATGCTCTCGCCGAGGACGCGCGGCCCCGTAATGCTGTCCGGGAGTGGACGCCCGTTCCGCAACTGCAACACGCCACTCGGGTCTCGCAGATAACCGGTCCCCACGAGCACTCCGAGCGAGCTTCCGGTCCGGGCTTCGACGGACACGCCGCCGAACGCGGGAGCGAGCGCCAGCCGCGTCACACCAGCCGCCAGGGATTCCACCATGTTCGTGTTCTTCGCGAACGTGGCGCCGAACGCCCACTCCGATCCATCGGGGGCGCGGTACGGCACGATGGAGGCACCTGCCTCGACGCCGGAATTGGTCATCGACGCGGTGCGCAGGAACGTCGTGCCGTTCGGGATGACCAGGTTCTCGCTGCGATCGCCGTACGCGGTGAGATCGAGGCTGAGGCGCCGGCTCATCATCCGCATCGTCGCGCCGGCCTGCCATCCGGTGGTGAGCTCGGGCGTCGCCACCGCGGACACGCTGGTCGCCGGGATGACCGCGCTGAAGCCAAGCCGCTGGAGCACGGCCGGCGTCGCATCATTTCCGGTACGCGACCAGCCCGCGTGCACCACGAAGGACTCGACGGGTCCATGGCTTCCCGTATCGAGGCGCGCGAGATCGAGCGTCGCCACGACGGCCGGATACAACTGGGAGTTGCTTGCGCTTCCCGCCACCGACGAGGCCTCCTGCCGAGCCCCCACTGTAAGCGCCGCCGCGTCACGCACGGACGCCTCGAATCCGCCGAACAGATAGTTCGCGTTGCCGTTCGCGCTCCACGACACCGGAGCAGGCGTCGTGGTGTCGACGAGACGATCGGCGCCCCGAACGATCATCTGGAGGTCGTTGCTGCGCAGGCCGGCGCCCGCACTCAACGCCACGGCAATCGTGCTTCCCGAGGGCGGCGCCGCGCGAAACAGAACTTCCGCATTGGACGCCGATCGCGTGATGTCGTCGTTCTGGAACCCCCCGGTGGAAAAGTCCCCGCGGCCAGCGTAATACGGGAAACCGCCCATCCATCCGGACGCGACGGAGAAGCTCCGGGCATCCGATGAATGATCCAGTCCACCACGCGCCGTGCCCGTCAACCAGTCCGAGAGAGCAAACGTCGCGGTGCCGCCCGCGACGTACCGCGTGCGATCGTCGTGGTTCTTGTTCTCGAGCGCCGAGAACCACGGGTTGTTTCGCCCGTTGTAGTTCCAGCTCAATTGCTTGCCCGTGACGTCCCGCAGAAAGGTCTGGTACGCCGCCACGTCCACGGATCGCGGCATGTGCGAGAAGCCGGCGACCGCGTTGCTCTCGTCGAATCCCGAGCCCGGCCGATCCTGGCTGGCATCGCTGAAGTATTGTGCCGTGCCGCTGAGATTGACTCGCGCATTGGGCTGCGCACTCGCCGTGGCGACGGCAGAGCGATACGTCACCGACGTGGATGGGACGACGCCGTTGGTGTTGCGACTGCTGATCGCGCCGCGAACCTGGCCGAAATCGTTGCCACCGAGAAGCGAGATGCTGGTGGCCACCGTGCGGCCGCGCCGATAGTAGCTGTCCACGCTGCCCGGGTGCGCAAAGAATCCGCGAACCTCCGGGCGGCCCGCTTCGAGATGGCTGGCCTGAAGCACGGGCGTTCCGTCGAGCGCCGGTCCCCAGCTATCGTCGGTTCCATCGTTGATGCCGCCGCCCTTTCCGTCGAAGAAGGCAAACTTGCCGTCCCGCCCCTGCCCGAAGAAGTCCTGGTATGCGGGCAGGCGGAGCGCCGACGAGATGGTGATCTGCTGACTCGCTGCCGCCTCGAAGCCGTTGAGGCCACGCGCGCTACGCGTCGTAACGACGAGCGCCCCGTTCGCCGCGCGTCCGCCATATCGAAGTGCCGCGGCGGGACCCGTCAGCAACTGCACCGACGCGACATCTTCGGGATTGATGTCGGCGAGCAGCGTGCCGTAATCGAAGCCACCAAGACCGGCGCTCTGCTGAGTGGACGTGAGATTGCTGTTGTCGATGACGATGCCGTCGAGCACGACGAGCGGTTGCGTGACACCCACGATGGACCGCGGACCGCGTACGACGATGCTGGACGTCCCTCCCGGCGCAGAGGAGGACTGGATGTCCGCGCCGGAGAGTCGTCCCTGGAGCGCGCCCGCGAGATCGGTGGGTCCCGCGACGTCCATGAAGGCGGAGCTATCCACGACCTGCACGGGAATCGTGGCTCGCGCAACGCGACGGACGCTCGACACGCGCGACGTCGCCGGCATCGTCGGCTCGACTTGCGTTTGCCTCGGCGTCGGTGCCGTCGTGGTCGGAGGTGGGCCGGGCGAGGGTTTTTCGCTGGGCACCACGGACGGGGTCTTCGAGGGCGACACGTCGGTGAGCTCGAAGTCGCGCACGATCGATCCGCCGGTGAGATCGATGTCCACCGTCTGCGTCTTGTAACGCGGATACTCGACGCTGAGCTTCACGGTCTGCCCGCGCACGCGCGTGCTCGGGACGATGAAGCTGTAGCGGCCCTCGGTGTTGGTGACGGCGCCGAGGTCGAGTGACTCGATGCGCACGTTGGCGCCCTTCAGCGGCGTCGAGGCCGCGGACACGTGGCCGGTGATCGTCATGGCCGACTGCGCCGCCGCGGGCGCCGCCGGAATACAGAGGAACAGCAGACTGCCAATGCCGAGGCCGCGATGGCGACGCGTCATGTGCGGATCAGTGTCGAAGGTACGGGTCCAGCCTGCATCGCGCCGCGCTACGGCGTGACGCTGAGCACCATGTAGCGCGGTGTGAGACGGAACGTCGCGGTGCTGTCTCCCAGCTCACCCGCCTTGTTGAAACCCCAACATAGCACCGAGTTGTCGACCGCGGTCCCGCACGTGTGACCGAAGCCCGCGGAGATCGACTTGAACTTCACGGAGGTCACCACCGGCGTCGGATTCGGACGATACGTGGCCGTGCTGTCACCGAGCTGACCGCCGGAGTTGTCGCCCCAGCAGTAGGCTGTGCCGTCGGCCGTGAGCGCGCACGTGTGGAAGCCGCCCGATGTAATGCTGGTGAACGTGGGGGCCGAAGCGTATGTGCGCGGGGACGTCACGACCGATGACGTTCCTCCAAGATTGCCCCAGCAGTGCGCGCGACCCGTCGTCGTGAGGCCGCAGGTGAAGCTGTCGCCCGCCGAGATCTGCTGGAAGGTGAGGACGGTCGCAACGGCGGTGGGTGATGTGGCAGTCGCCGTCGTGCCATTCCCGAGCTGCCCATTGACATTGAGGCCCCAGCAAAAAACCGAACCGTCGATGCTCAGCGCGCAGTTGTGTCCGATGCCGGCCGTGACGGCGGAAAACTTGAAGCCTCCGAACACGGGCGCCGCGGCATACCGCTGCGGATTGGCGGCGCGATCACCCAACTGCCCCTGTGAGTTGTCGCCCCAGCAATAGACGTTCTGGTCGGTGGCCAACCCGCAGTTGTGTACCTGACCGGGCGCGATCTGCACCCACGCCAGCGGGCTCGGATACTGCACCGGCACGAGGCTCGAGAAGACTTTCGGCTTGCTCGCCGTGTCCGGGAGGGAGTTGGTACCCCAGCAATAGACGCTCTGATCGACCGCGATGCCGCACACGTGTCCTGTGCCCGAGCCGATCGACCCCGCCAGCGACGTGAACTTGACGTTGTGCTTCGTGGGCGTGGGACTGGCCGTGTTCTTCGCCGTGCTGTCGCCCACCTTGGGCTGTTCGCCCCAGCAACTGGCCGTGTCGTCGGTCAGGATGGCACACGTGACGGACTGGCCGGCCATGACGCTCTTGGGCGTAAAGTGAACGGGTGTCCCCGTGCCGGTGGCCGTGAGCGTCACGGAAGCAAACTCCACCTTCGCGATGAGCTGCTGCTCGCCCGGGATGTCGCCGAGCGTCCAGATGCCTGGCGATGCGACGCCGTCTGCGCCCGTGGATACCACCGACGTGGCAACGCGGCCTCCGCGGGTGGCCGTAAAGAACACGGGCACGCCGGGCCGCACCTTGTTCAGCGAGTCCACCAGGCGCACGGAGGGCTGAACCGGCAATCCGGAGAGAATCAGCCCGCTCTGCTTGTCGCCCGCGAGGGCGGCGAGCGCGTCGAAGGTCCGCAGCGAGAAGGTCGTGAAGTTCGGCGTGATGGTGGTGATCGGCTTGTCGTCCTCGCCGAGCGCCGTTGCCGTGACCGTGTTGACGCCGGCGGCGGGGCCGAGCTTCCACTCCGCGGATGCGATGCCGACGGCATTGGTGGTGGCGATGGCCGGAGACACCGCACCGCCGCCGCCCGTGACCGCAAACGCAACCCGCGCGTTCGCCACGAGCTGGTTCGAGGAGTTGATGACGCGGACGCGCAACGAATCGGGCGTCGAGCCGGGCGAATTGGCCTGCACCGGCGCATACTGAAACGCGTCGATCTTGTCGGGGCCGTTGTGGACGACCTTCACTCCGATCGGTGTGGACGTGACGCTCACGCTCGAGGCGACGATGGCCACCTGGCCCGTGTCGACGGCGAAGAGCTTGCCGTTGCCGTCGATCGTCACAACGTTCTCGTTGCTGCTGCGAAACACGACCGGGTAGTTCACCACCGTGCCCGTCCTGCTTCGCACGACGGCCGTCAGTTGCGCATGATACCCGCGCTCGATGGCGAAGCTCGCGCCGCTGATCGTGACGGAGCCGATGTCCACCTGTTGCACGGGCGGGGCAGAGCTACTGGTGCACGCCGCACCGAGGACGGCGAGGGCAAGCGCGCGAGCGAGGCTGGCGGTGCGAATGAGAAAGCCCGGTTGGGGCTGCGGAGGGAGATCGGAAGCGGTCACGATTAACAAAAGAGGGCGCTGGCGCGTTGTGGAAGTGTCAGCGCTGAAGTCGGACCGCAGAAACCACATGTGCCCTTTCCAGGCGACGATTCGTCAATCTGTACTACACTCAAGACGCGGCGCCGGTCCAGCCGGTCACGCAAGAGCACCAGAAATGTCATCGCGGGGCGAATGGACCTGTCGCGATCATGTATGGTACTCACATCTGTTGCGCCTCCGCATCACTCGCATTGCCCCAGGTCTGCTTGACCATTTCCGCCGGTCGTTAGCTTTACAGGCCGCATGCCGGACGTGCCGATACCCTTCGTGGTGCGGACGTCCTGCGAACGTTCCAACCTTACTGTAGCGACGAGCGCGGGTCATACGCCGCACGCTGGCACGAGCCGCACTCGTGCCGGAGCCCCAACACCTCGTAGCCGACACCCCGTAGTGGAATGTGCATGACGATGTCTTCCCAGCACTGGCTCCGCACGATCGCCATCGCCTGTATCGGAGTGACCGTCGCGTCGCGCAGTGGGCATGCGCAGGCGACCGCCGTGGACGCTGGCCCTGAACTGGAGTCGCGGTCCACGCTCGAAGCCGAGGCCGCGAAGGCCGAAGCCCAGCATCGAAAGTCGGAGGCATGGCTGCTGCGCACGCGCCTCCAGAAAGGAGATTTTCAGGACGGCGATCGCATCATCGTCAAGCTGCTCGGGCAGATTCAGCTCCCTGGAAACGACACGGTGACGGTGCGGGCGGGCAAGGTATTGCCGTTGCCGCAGATGGCCGACCTGCCGCTCGAGGGCGTGCTGCGGTCGGAGCTGCAACCGAAGCTGTCCAGCCACATCGCCAAGTATCTGCGCGACTCGACCGTCCGCGCGACGCCGCTGCTCCGCATGGCGGTGCTGGGACAGGTCCGGAATCCCGGCTACTACTATGTGCAGGCGGACGTGCTGCTCAATGACGTCGTGATGAAGGCGGGTGGACCGATTCAGACGGCGGACGTGGGCAACATGATCATTCGTCGCGGCACCGACATCATCTGGAACGCGCAGGACACGCGGACGGCGCTGGCCGACGGCATGTCGTTGGACCGACTGCATCTGCGCGCCGGAGACGAGCTGTACGTGGACGACATCAAGGGATCGATCGACTGGACGAAGATCGTGCAGTTTGCCGGTCCGGTGCTCGGGCTGCTCGTCACGTGGAAGCGCTTCTTTCCCTGATGGTGCCGCGGTCGTGGCGCGCGCCGACGCGGGCTGAAATCTCACCTGGGATCGTTCGATATGGCTGATGAATCAACGTCGATGCAGCTCGTACCAGAGGGCCAGTACGGTCCGCCGCCTCCGTTGGAGGGGTGGGGGAACGTGCCAACGCTCACGCCGCCGCATTCGCCGCTCGAACGACCGATTTCCGCCGTCCGCCGCTACAAGTGGATGATCGTCGTGGTGCTCCTGCTCTCCACGGCCGGCGGTGTCGTGTCCACCCGCTTCGTGAAGCCGGAGTACGAGTCGAAGGCCACGCTCTGGATCGAGTCGCAGACGCCGCAGAGTGGCGGCGGGCCGATCCGGTCGCGCGAGCTGCTCAATCCGGGCGCGTGGGTGGAGCTCTACAAGAGCTTCAAGATCTTCGACAACGTGGTCCGCAAGCTCGGGCTCTACATCAAGCCGGTGAAGGACAGCGACGCGCCGCTGCTCGCGACGCTCAGCATCGGCGACAAGTTCCTGCCGGGCACGTACACGTTTCGCGTGGAAAAGAAAACGAAGCGGTGGCGCCTCACCGTCGAGGATCAGCAGATCGCCGACAGCGGCAGCGTCGGCGATTCGATCGGGCGGGGGATGGGACTGCGGTGGCTGCCTGAACCGAAGGCGCTTGCCCGCGTGGCGGACCGCGACGTGAAGTTCGTCGTGGACCGGCCGCGTGAAACATCACTGGATCTCCTCACGCGCTTCGCGGCCACCATGCCGATGAAGAGCAACTTCATGCAGGTGACGCTGACGGATCAGGATCCGCGCAACGCGGCACGGGTGCTGAATGCCCTGAATCAGGAGTATGTCGTCACCGCGGGTGATCTGAAGAAGGCCAGCCTCACGGAGTTCTCGAAGATCCTGAGCCGCCAGCTCGATTTCGCGGAAACCTCGTTGCGCGAAGCGGAGTCCGCACTGGAAAACTTCAAGATCCAGACGATCACGCTTCCGTCGGAAGGCGGACCGATCACCCCCGGCGTGTCGGAGTCGCGCCTGACGGTGATGAACGCGTACTTCCAGAAGAAGATCGAGGCCGACAACCTCAAGCACGACCGTGAAGCGCTGGAAAAGGCGATCGCGTCACTGGAGGGCGGCACGCTCATGTCGGAGTCCATGCTGATGATTCCGAGCGTGGCCGTCGGACCCGGCGGTGAGCAACTGCGGCAGCACTTCGCACAGCTCTATCAGAAGCGGAAGGATCTGGCGACGCTGCGCGTCAACTACACGGACAATTATCCCGCGGTCCGTGACCTGATCGGCGAGATCGAAACGCTGGAGAAGAAGACGATCCCGACGACGGCCAACTCGCTCCTTCAGCAGCTCAAGGAGCGCGAGGCCGACTATTCGTCCCGCATCGGGTCGGCGTCGACCGACCTCCAGGCGATTCCCGCGCGTACCATCGAGGAAATGCGGCTGCATCGCACGGTCGTGGTGGCGGAGGGCCTCTACGAGACGCTCAAGAAGCGCTATGCGGAAGCCACGCTGGAAGAGGCGAGCTCGATTCCCGACGTGAAGGTGCTGGACTCCGCGGTCACGCCGCAGCGCCCAAGCAAGAACACCGCACCGCGCGTGCTCGCGGGCGCCGTGGTCGGCGGAATCGCGCTCGCGATCGGCCTCGCGATTCTCCTGGACACGCTGGACAAGCGCATCCGCTATCCGGACCAGGCGGCGAAGGATCTCGGCCTCACGATCAGTGGCGCTGTGCCGGAGCTGCTCAAGGGATCAGCGCAGAGCCAAACCCCCGAGCAGATCACGCAGCTCATCGAATCGTTCCGAACGCTGCGCATGAACGTGAAGCATTCGAGCGGGCAGCAGGTATCGCTGGCCGTGTCGAGTCCATCGCCGGGCGACGGCAAGTCGTTCATCGCCTCGAATCTCGCGATGTCGTTCGCGGATGCGGGCTATCGCACGCTGCTGGTGGATGGCGACACGCGGCGTGGCGCGCTGCACGAGATGTTCGGTCTGCCGCGCACGGTGGGGCTGACGGACTTCCTCTCGGGCGACGCAGAGCAGAGGGCGATCATTCATCCCACCGGACACGAGAATCTGTTCCTCGTGCCGACGGGCACCATGCGGCGGCGCAGCCCCGAGCTGTTGACGTCGCCGGCGCTGCAGCAGTTGGTAAACGATCTCCGCCGTCAGTACGACGTGCTGATCTTCGATACGCCGCCATTCGCCGCGGGGGTGGACGGCTACGCGATTGCTGCGGCGACTGGAAGCCTGCTGGTGGTGTTGCGCATCGGACAGACGGAGCGCCGCATGGCGGCGGCGAAGCTGCTGCTGGTGGACCGCCTGCCGATCAATATCGTGGGGACGGTGCTGAACGCGGCGCCGTCAAAGGGCGAGTACGAGTACTACGGCTACGTCACAGGCTACGACGTCGAGGAGGAGCTGGAGCCAAGCCAGCAAATCGCGGAGGTTTCGTCCTGACGGCAGGCCTCGGCCCGTGTTGAAAACGTAGCGGCGGATCGCAGTTGTGATCCGCCGTTGTCGTTCGGGGTTGCGCCGTCTGTTTGGCGGGGATGTGTTGCGAGCCCGCAGAATTCTGTAGGATGGGAGCAACAACCCCACAGGATCGCTTGGTGCTTCAAGGGTCGTGACGATCGCGTAAGTCGTTGTTTGACAATGGACTGTGCGTCGGCACGCGGACTCAAGTGGTGAGCACGGGGACTGCATTGGGGCTGGTTGCAACCGCAGCGGCATTTCCTTCCCGCCTGCTGCTTCACGCCACCCCCGGAGAGCACTCGATGCAGGTCGCGGTTTCGGCTGCCCTTGACCTCCCCATCAAACGGCGTCGCACCAGCCGTCCGACGCCAGCGGTTTCGATGGCGGCGGTACAGATCGAGGTCGCACGTGAGATCCAGCCGTTGTCGTTCGTGGATCTCGATGTCTCGCGCGTCGTCGTCGAGGACGTCGTTCCGCGGACGCGGTCGGAGACCATTGCGCGGGTGATGAACGTGACGGTCGCGATCCTTGCGGCCATCATTCTGGCGCCCCTGATCCTGCTCGTGGCGCTGGCGGTCAAGCTGACGTCGCCCGGTCCGGTGTTCTACACGCAGGTGCGTGTTGGCGTGGATCGGCGGTTCCGGGAGAAGAGCGCGTACGACCGCCGCGGCTACGATCATGGCGGAAAGCCGTTCATGATGTTCAAGTTCCGCACGATGCAGGTGAATGCGGAGGCGGACGGCCGTGCGGTGTGGGCGGTGAAGAGCGACCCGCGCGTGACGCGCATCGGCAACCTCCTCCGCCGCACGCGGCTGGACGAGCTGCCGCAGCTCCTCAACGTCATCCGTGGCGACATGAACGTCGTCGGGCCGCGTCCGGAGCGTCCCACCATCTTCGCCGATCTGCGCCGCACGATCCCCGAGTACTCCATGCGCCAGCGCGTGAAGCCGGGCATCACCGGTTGGGCGCAGATCAACCAGGCGTACGACGCATGCGTGGACGACGTCCGGCGCAAGGTGCAGTTCGACCTGGATTACATGAAGCGGCAGAGCCTCGCCCACGACATCCGGATCATGACCATGACGCTTCCGGTGATGGTCTTCCGCCGGGGTAGCGTCTAAGCCGAAGCGCAGGGTTGGGGGAACGCGGCGCGGTGAACAGCGGGAGCCCTTGTCGCAACGGGGGCTCCCGACGAGTTTCAGGGGGCGTCTGCGCGAGTCCGACCGACCTCCCTCACCTGTCTCCGACGCTGCCGAGCCCGATGAGACGCGCGCCGCTTCCAGGAGACGAAACCGCGGTGAGGATCGTCTAATTCCGTGAGCATCAACAGCAGAACGGCACGCATGGGCGCCGTGGCCCCGCCGATCCAGCGCCGGCCCGTGGCCGCAGGCACAGCACCGCGTCGGCTCGCGCCCGTAGATGCGACACGCGGTACGTTCCTCTCGAACCCGTTTTCGGGCGTCGAGCTGTCGCCGGCGTACGTCGCCTTCTGCGTCTACATCTTTTCCATCGTCACCTATCGCGTGCCCCTCGGCACGGCGTCGATGGTCGCGGCGATGGCCACGCTGCCGCTCGAGAAGCAATCGCTCAAGGTGCCACCGCTCGCGCTCATGACCTTCGCGTTGATCGGCTGGGCGTTCGTGGGCATGACGACGACGAACTATCCGGAAGTCGTCATCCAGGCTGTCAACGAGTTTGCCAAGATCGGCGCGGTGGTGTTCGTGGCGCTCAACGTGCTCTCGACGCGCGCGCGGTTCCGCGCCTTCATCGTCGGATCCACGATTGCGTATTGCTGCTTTCCCGTTCGCGGGACGCTGCTGGCGTACTTCATCTATCACGGCACGATGGCCGGCCGAGCGACCTGGAACTACATCTACTCCAACCCGAACGATCTGGCCGGTCTCACCATCCTTGCGTTGTCCGTGGCGCTCGGTGCGCTCGCGGTGGAGCGGCGCAAATGGGTCAAGACGGGCCTCACGGCCGGGGTTGGACTCATGGTGGTGGTCATCGTGCTCACGCAGTCGCGCGGGGCACTCATTGCCCTGGTCGCGTTCGGTGTCATCGGCGGACGAAAGTACCTGACTGACATCCGACGACTCCTGATGATCGGCATGCTGGGCGTCGTGGTGATGATGGTGGCTCCCGACGCGGTGTGGAAGCGCATGTCGACGATCAGCATGGCGACCAGCCAGGACGAATCGCTGTTCGATCCGGAGCTCTACGATCTCGCCACGCGCGCCGACCAGGCCTCGTCACTGCAGCGGCTTGCCATCTGGGAGGTCGCCAGGACGATCATCGCCGAGAACGCCATAACCGGTGTCGGGCTCGGTGCGTATCCGGAGGTGCACAACATCACGCAGCGGCGGCCTGGCTTCAGTTGGACCGCGCGCGGAAAGCGCGATACGCACTCGACGTACCTGAACATCGCGGCCGAGATGGGCCTCGTGGGATTTGCGATTTTCGTGAGCATGATCGTGCACGTGCTCCTCTACTCGCGTCGCGCCCGAATGAAAATGCAGTCCAAGTTCCCCGCCCTGGCGTTGCAGCAGTTCAATCTCGAGGTGGGTCTGTACGGATACCTCATTGCGGCCATCTGGGGGTCGTATAGCGGTTTCATCGCGACCTACATCCACCTGGTGGTGATGTATGCGGGCGCCAAGCTCCTGGAGAAGGAGAGCGTGGGGGTGGCGCAGCCGGTGCGGCGCCGCGGGGCGGCACCTGTCCAGGCGCCGAACTTCACCGGGCGGCGCCGCGTGGGGGCGATCGCGTAGGTGTGCGGCATTGCGGGGTATGCGGGCTGGCGGCGGTCATCTGACGTTTCGGAAATGGAGCTGGCGGCAATGTGCGCCGCCATCCGGCATCGAGGTCCCGACGACGAAGGGCATCACATCGGCCCGGGCGTGGCGCTCGGCATGCGGCGCCTCAGCATCATCGACGTCGCCGGCGGCAGACAGCCCATCTCGAACGAGGACGCCACGGTGCACGTGGTGTTCAACGGCGAGATCTACAACCATCATCATCTGCGCGCGCAGCTTCTGCCGCGCCACGTGCTCCGGTCGCGATCCGACACGGAGACACTCGTCCACCTGTACGAGGAGGACGGTCCGCGCTTCGTCGAGCGCCTTCGCGGGATGTTTGCATTCGCGATCTGGGACGAGAAGGCCGAGCGGCTGTTGCTTGCGCGCGACCGCCTCGGCATCAAGCCGCTGTACTACTGGGTCACGCCCGACGGCATCGCGTTCGCGTCCGAGCTGAAGTCGTTTCTCGCGCTCGACGAGTTTCCCCGCGAGATCGACGTGAGCGCGATGCACGAGTATCTGGCGCTCGGGTACGTGCCCGACCCCGCGTGCATCTTTCGCGGCGTTCGCAAGCTGCCGCCGGGTCACGTGCTCACATGGGATCGCGCGAATGGCGTCTCGGTGCAGCAGTATTGGACGCCTGTGCGCGGCGAGATGCCCGTGACGGATGAACGCGCGGTGGTGGAAGAGCTGCGGCGGCTCATCGCGGATGCGGTGGATTCGCACCTGGAGTCCGAGGTGCCGTTGGGCGCGTTTCTCTCCGGCGGAATCGATTCGTCCACGGTCGTCGCGCAGATGGCGCGGTTGTGTGCAACGCGCGTTCGAACGTTCTCGATCGGGTTTGACGAGCCGGAGTTCAACGAAGCGCCGCATGCGGCAAGCGTGGCGCGCGCCCTGGGGACAGACCACACGGAGCTCATCGTCCGGCCCGACGCCGACGAGCTCGTGGAAGAGGTGGTGGGCACCTTCGATGAGCCGTTCGGCGATTCGTCGGCACTCCCGACACTGCTCGTGTCGCACCTCGCACGGCAGCATGTGACGGTTGCTCTCTCGGGTGACGGCGGCGACGAGCTCTTCGGCGGCTACACGAGGTATGCGCGGATGGAAACTGCGCGTCAGCTTCCCACGCGAGTTGCTCGCAAGCTCGCGCGCGCCGCGGCATTGCGTCTCGGACATTCGACGTATGGGCGCAACAAGCTGCTTGATCTGTCCCGGGAGCGGCGCGGACGGTATGCGGCCACCGTCGCCCAGCCGCTCGCGATCAACGAGGGGGGAACCCTTCGGCATGTCGCGAGCGATCACTCGCTGGACGCACTGCTCGACCGCTGGTTCGAGCCTGCGGAAGGACGCGACTTTCTCACGCAGATGACGCTCGTGGACCTCGCCAGCTATCTGCCGGGAGACATTCTCACCAAGGTCGACCGGGCGAGCATGCGTGTTTCCCTGGAGGCGCGCGTGCCACTGCTGGACCATCCTCTGGTGGAGTTCGCCGTCTCGCTGCCGGGACATCTGAAGCGTCGTGACGGCACGGGCAAGTGGATTCTACGCGAGGCCATCAAGGGGCTCGTGCCGGATTCGGTCTTTACGCAACCCAAGCGCGGGTTCGCAGTGCCGCTTGGCCGCTGGATGCGCCAGCAGTTGCGCCACCGGCTCGAGACGCTCATAGACGCCAGCCGGCCGGTGCACGAGTACGTTGACCACGACAGCGTGGAGCGCCTGGTGCGGGAGCATCTGAGCGGCAGGCGTGACCACAGCCACTTTCTCTGGCGCCTGCTGGTGCTGGATCTGTGGCTCACCGCACTGCGGGACGCCTCGAATCGCACCATGCTCGTGTCGTGACCGCGCTTTCGTCCGTCAATCTGCTCCTGCAGCCCGGCCAGTGGCGCGCGCAATTGCGCCGCGCCGACCCGACCCTCCTCAAGGGGTCGATCAGAGCGTTCAGTCTCAATGCCGGCGGGCTGCTGCTCGGCCTCGTGACGCAGACCGTGCTCGCCCGAACGCTGGGGACGCGCGGATACGGCCTGTACGTGTACGTGCTCGGGTGGTCGAACGTCGCCGGACTGTTGTGCGCTCTCGAGTTCGCGAACGCGGCGGTGCGTTTCGTGAGCGCGTATGCCGCGACCGAGGATTGGGGCAGCCTTCGCGGGTTCATTCGGCGCAGCCATCAGATCGTAGTCGCGACCACGCTGACGGTCGCCGCCATCGGTGCGGGACTGCTGCTGTTCGCGCTCGATTACGACCAGCTCATCGAGTTCGCCTTTCTTGCCGTCTGCGCGCTGTTTCCGCTCACGTCGGTGGTGCAGCTGCAGGGCGGTATCCTGCTTGGCCTGAAGCGAGTCACGCAGTCGCAGGCGCCCTACCAGGTGCTGCGTCCAGCGCTATTCGCGGTGACCGTGATCGCGACGGCGCGTCTCCTCGGCTCGAACTTCAACGCGTGGCACGCCGTGACGCTGCAGTTCGTGGCGACGGGTGTCGCGCTGAGCGCGACGGCGTGGTTCCTCCGCCGAGAGGTGCCGGCGCAGGCCTATCAACATGCGCCGAGCTATCACACGATGGAATGGGTACAGGCCAGCGGGCACTTCGTGGCCATTTCCATCGCACAGCTCGTGCTGTCCACACAGGCCGACGTGCTGATTGTCGGCGCGCTGCTGGGCACGTCGCAGGCCGGCTTCTATGGAGCGGCGAGCCAGCTTGCGAGCCTCGTGGGCTTCGGCGCGACGGCGATCATGGTGATCGCCCAGCCCATGATCGCCGATCTCTTCGCGCGCGGAGAGCTTGCCGATCTGCGGCGGATCTCGACGCAGATCCTGAAGCTCACGTTCCTCCTCTCCACGCCGGTGTTCTTCCTGGTCGTGGCGCTGGGCAAGTCGTTGCTGCACCTCTACGGGCTTCAGTTCGTGCCAACGTATCCGGTGCTCGTGGTCCTGGCGACGTCGCAGCTCATTGCCGCGGTGCTCGGCATGTTGCTCGGGTATCTGTTCACCATGACGGCGCATCAGCACATCGCGACGCGGATCATTGGAATCAGCGCCGCGCTGAATATCGTGCTGACCCTGTTTCTGACGCCGCGATACGGGATGATCGGCACGGCGACCGCCACGGCGATCTCGACGCTCGTGCGGAGTGTCACTCTCGCGCTGGCGGCGCGGCGGATCTTCGCGCGTCAGCCCGTACGGACACCGCCGCCGACCGAAACGATCGTATGACCGATGGCGTGCCCGCCACGGCGGCCACGCAGCGCGAGACCATCCGGCTCGTGCTCGTCGGTCCATCCATGGACATCCTGGGCGGTCAGGCGGTGCAGGTGCAGCGCCTGCTGCGTCGCCTCGGTGAGCTGGATGGATTCGTCGTTGAATTCCTGCCGGTGAATCCCCGGCTGCCGGGACCGCTGCGGCTGTTACAGCGCGTGAAATATGTCCGTACGGTCGTCACGTCCATGGCGTACGTGATCTCGCTGCTGTGGCGTCTCCGGAGCGTCGACGTGGTGCATGCGTTTTCCGCATCCTACACGTCCTACCTGCTCGCACCGCTCCCGGCGATGGCGATCGGGCGGATGTACGGAAAGCAGATCGTGCTGAACTACCGCAGCGGCGAGGCCGACGACCACCTGGCGCGTTCGCGCTTTGCGCGGTGGACCATGCGACTGGCGCATGAGATCGTCGTCCCGTCCGGGTATCTCGTCGACGTGTTCAGCCGATTCGGATTACACGCCCGCGCGATTCTCAACTTCGTGGACCTCGATCGGCTCGACTATCGGGAGCGACGCACGGTACGTCCGCGCGTGTTGAGCAATCGCAACCTCGAGCCGATGTACAATGTCGCCTGCTCGTTGCGGGCGTTCGCAATCGTGCAGCAGCAGCATGCAGATGCGCGGCTGACGGTCGTGGGCGAGGGGAGCCAGCGGAAGGAGCTCGAGCGCCTGGCTTCCACGCTTGGCCTTCGCAACGTGACGTTCGCCGGCAAGGTGTTGCCGGACAGGATGCGGGAGTACTACTCGGATGCGGACATCTATCTGAACTCGCCGAACATCGACAACATGCCGAATTCGGTGATCGAAGCATTCGCGGCGGGACTGCCCGTAGTGAGCACCGACGCGGGCGGCATTCCGTACGTCGTGCGGCACGGCGACATCGGTTTTCTGTCCCGCTGCGACGATCACGAGAGTCTCGGCGGCCAGATGCTGGAGTTGTTGCGCGAGCCTGGGCTGGCGGCCGCGGTCTCCGCGCGTGCGCGCCGGGAGAGTCTCACTCGATACGTCTGGCCCGCGGTTGCCGTGGAATGGAAGCGGCTCTATCGCGATCTGACGCAGTTGACCGCATGACGACTGTTGGCGACTGGCGGTTCGCGGCCGTCCTGCGGCGCGCCCGGTCGCTTCGTGGCCGCTCGCTCGGCGAGCTGCGTGAGCGAGCGGCGCAGTTCGTGTCGGCCGAGCTGGAGCGACGCGGCATGTCGGTGGCGTCCCGGGAGCCGCGTGGCCGCTCCTTCGTCGAGCTGCTCGACCAGCGCGTGCTGCGCGGCGCGAGTGACGGCCCATCGCTCCGCGAGCATTTCTCATCCAGGTCGGAGCCCGCCTTCTTCGTTGGCATCCGTGACGGAGCCTCGGCGCGAGAGATGGAGACTCCGAGGTGGGCGCGTGCTCGTGCGTCTCTGATCGGCGCGGCGGAGCGCGTCCTCGCGGGACGATTCGACCTCCTTGGCCACACCGATCTGTGGTTCGGCGAGCCAATCGATTGGCACGTGGATCCCGTATCCAGCAAGCGAGCACCGGACGTCCACTGGAGCAGAATCCCGTATCTCGACCACTCTCTCGTGGGCGACCACAAGGTCGTGTGGGAGCTCAATCGTCATCAGCATTTCTTCGTTCTCGGCCGCGCCTATCAGGTGACGCGAGATCCGAGGTATGCGGCGTGCTTCGCGGAGCAGGTCGCATCGTGGATGGACGCCAACGCGCCGAAGAACGGCATCAACTGGGCGAGCAGCCTGGAAGTGTCGTATCGCGCCATTGCGTGGCTCTGGGCGATCGAGCTGTTCCGCGATGCGCCCGAGCTGACTGCCGCGCTGGTCGAGCGGATGCTGAGGTATCTGTACGTGCACGGTCGCCATCTCGAGCGGTATCTCTCCACGTACTTCAGCCCCAACACGCATCTCACCGGCGAGGCGCTGGGCCTGTTCTATCTCGGCACGATGCTGCCGGAGTTGCGGCGCGCGAGTGTCTGGCGAGAACGCGGTTGGCGAATTCTGGCGCAGCAGCTCGCCCGTCAGATCTACGACGACGGCGTGTACTTCGAGCAGGCAACCTACTATCAGCGCTATACGGCTGACATCTATCTGCACGCGGTGATTCTCGCGGACCGCAACGGCTTTGTCGTGCCGCGCCCGATGCGCGACCGTCTAGCGCTCGCGATCGACCACCTCGCGTTTCTCGCGCGTGGCGACGGGAGCATTCCCGTGATCGGCGACGACGATGGCGGCCGCCTCGTGCTGCTCGAGGAGCGTGGGCTCACCGATGTTCGCGCGGCTCTCGCCACGTCCGCGGTCGTACTGGATCGCGCCGAGCATGCCGCGGTGGCCGGTGGCGTGACGGAGGAGGTGCTCTGGCTACTCGGCCCGGCAGGCGTTCATGACGCCGAGTCACGCGTCGGTCGGCCTCCACCTGTCGAGACGTCGAAGCTGTTTCCCATCGGCGGTTATGCGATCATGCGGAGTGGGTGGGGCGAACACGCATTGCACGCCGTGATAGACTGCGGTCCGCTGGGCGCCCTGAACTGCGGGCACGCGCACGCGGACGCGTTGTCTCTCGAGCTCGCGGTTGGTGCGTGTCCGATCATCGTTGACCCTGGCACGTACACGTACACTGCGTCGGCGGAGGCGCGCGACCACTTTCGCCATACGGCCGCGCACAACACCGTCACTCTGAACGGCGAAGCGTCCTCGGTGCCGGCCGGCCCTTTTTCTTGGGAGCACCGCGCTGAGGCAACGGTGGAGCAGTGGTGGACGGGCTCGTTTACCGATTGGTTTGTGGGCCGCCATGATGGCTTCGGGAGGCTCGGAATCGGCGCGTCGCACCGGAGGTCCGTGCTGCACGTCCGGGGCGAGTATTGGATCGTGGTAGACACGGTGGACTCCGACGTTGCAAGCGACGCCGTGGCCCACTTTCACGCCGCGGAGGGGGCGACTCCGGAGAGCAGGGCGGAGCGCAGCCTCGTGCTACGCTTCCCCTGCGGCGCCGAGCGGCCGCGGCTATTTTTCGGCATTGCGGGCGACGTGGACGCGGTGGCTGTTGAGAATGACTGGATATCTCCCTCGTACGGCCGCCGCGTACGTGCCCCTGTCGTGCGCGTGGCGAGCCGTCGGAGCGGCGAGCGAACGATCGTGACGGTTCTCTGTCCGCTCGCGGAAGGTGAAACGGTCTCGGTCACCGACATCCCGGCGAGCGAGGGACGCGGGATAGCCGTCAGTCGTCCAGAGTGGTACGACCTGTTCGTTCTGGGAGCAGCGGGACGGGCGAAGGTATCCGGATTCGAGCTGTCGGGGGACGCCGCCTTGCTGCGCAGGAAAGCACCGGGCGCTTCGCTCATCAGCGTAGCTGTCTTCGGCCACGAAGCGAAACTCGCAGCGGATGGGGAGCTCTTCGAGGCGTCAGATATGGCCACGGAGGCGTTGCGCGGGGTGACCGGCTGGACGTCGACCGGCGGGCGGAAGGGGTAGGGGATTCGTCGTATTCATCGTAGCGGCGCGCGCCGCTGTTTTCATGAGGGTCCGGAACGACACATGTGCGGCATATGCGGAATTGCGTTCTCTTCGCGATCGGGTGCTGAGGTTCAGCGCTCGACGATCGAGCGCATGTCCGACGTGATCGCGCATCGTGGCCCGGATGGCGCGGGCGTCTTCGTGCGTGGGCGCATCGGCCTGGGACATCGGCGGCTGAGCATCGTGGATCCCGAGGCGGGGCAGCAGCCCATGGCGATTCACGACGGTGCCGTGCAGATCGTGTACAACGGCGAGGTGTACAACCATCCCGACATTCAGCGACGGCTCGAGGCCGAGGGGCACCGGTATCGCACGCACTGCGATACGGAGAGCATCCTCAGACTCTACGACAGGCACGGCGCGGGCGTGGCGGAGCGGTTGCGCGGCATGTTCGCCTTCGCGATCTGGGATTCCAGAAACGAGACGCTGTTCATCGCGCGCGATCGCTTCGGGATCAAGCCGTTGTACTATGCCCTGACGGCCGACGGCTCACTGTACTTCGGCTCCGAGATCAAGGCCATTCTGGCGAGCGGCGACATTGCGGCGCGATTCGATGACACCTCGCTTCCCGAGTATCTCTCGAGCCATTCCACCTTTGGCGCGAAGACGATGTATGCCGGCATCCGCCGGCTCGAGCCCGGTCACACGCTCACCTGGCGCGACGGTCAGGTCACCATCGAGCGCTACTGGGACCTGAGCTTCGCGCACGAGGGAGAAGACACGCGGAGCGATGCGGACATCGTTGCGGAGTACGGCGCGCGATTCCGCGAGGCCGTGCGGATGCACCTCATGGCCGACGTTCCCCTGGGCTCCTTCCTGTCAGGCGGCATCGATTCGGCGGCCATCACCGCCGTGATGAGCCAACTCATCGACGCGCCAGTGCGGACGTTCTCGGTCGCGTTTGCCGAGCGGGATGCAAACGAGCTGCAATATGCCCGCGTGGTGTCGAAGGCGTTCCGCACCGAGCATCGCGAGATCGTAGTGTCGCCCGCGGAGTTCTGGCGTGCGCTCCCAAGGCTCATCTATCACGAGGACGAACCCATCGCGCATCCGTCGAGCATTCCGCTGCACTTCGTGTCGCGGCTTGCCGTCGAGAACGTGAAGGTGGTGCTCACGGGCGAGGGCAGCGACGAGGTGCTCGGCGGGTACAATCGCTACCGCGCCACCATGTACAACATGCGCTTCGGCCGGACGTTCGAGCGCGCGGTGCCGCGTGCGGGACGTGCAATGGTACGCGGTCTCATCGAATCGCTTCCAGCGGGATCGCGCGTACGGCAGAAGCTCTCGCGCACTTTCCTGACGCTGCCGGCCGACATCACTTCATTGTACTTCGACAACTTCGCGGTCTTCGGACGTCAGTGGCTCGACAGCCTATGGTCGCGCGATGCGCGGCAGCGGCTCGGCGCATTGTCGCCGTATGCAACGTCGGAGCAGTACTGGGACGCCGGTGACGCGCACACGCTGCTCAACAAGCTGCTGTACGTGGACACCAAGACGTATCTCCACGAGCTGTTGATGAAGCAGGATCAGATGAGCATGGCGGCCTCCATCGAGAGCCGCGTGCCGTTCCTCGACCACGATCTGGTGGAGTTCGCCGCACGCATGCCAGAGCGGATGAAGGTGCGCGGGCTCACCACGAAGTACGTGCTCCGCCAGGCGATGGCGAAGGTCCTTCCGCCCGAGATCCTCACGCGGCGGAAGATGGGCTTTCCTGTGCCGGTCGGTCCGTGGCTGCGCGGACCGTATCGCTTCGTGCTCGATGATTTCGTGCTCGGTCCGCGGACGCGCGAGCGCGGGCTGTTCGACACGACGACGCTTCAGCGGCTCGTCGCGAGCCATACCTCCGGTGAGGCGAATCACTCGGAACGGCTCTGGTCACTGATCAATCTCGAGATGTGGCAGCGCATGCAGTTCGATGGCGAGGCCATCGAGGACGTGAGCCGGTCACTGGCGCGTCCATCACCCGTCTCCGTCGCCGTTCCGGCGTAGACGCCTCCCCACCATTCCCGAAATGTCGAATTCCGTCAGTGTCTTTGGTCTGGGCTATGTCGGTTGCGTGAGTGCCGCGTGTCTCGCGCGTGAAGGACATACCGTCGTCGGCGTGGACGTCAGCCGCAGCAAGGTGGACATGATCAACGCCGGCACGGCAACCATCGTGGAAAACGGAATCGGCGAGCTGGTGGCCGAGATGTCCGCATCGGGCCGTCTTACTGCGACGACCGATGTTGCCGATGCCATCGCACGGACGAGTATCTCTCTGGTGTGCGTGGGAACGCCGAGTCAGGCGAATGGGGGACTCGATCTCACGTACGTGCGACGCGTGTCGGCGGAGATCGGCGCGGCGCTGAAGCACAAAAGCGACTGGCACGTGGTCGTCATTCGGAGCACGGTGCTGCCCGGCACCACTGCCGAAGTCGTCGTTCCGATTCTCGAGCAGGAGTCCGGGAAGAAGGCGGGCGTGGACTTCGGCGTCTCGATGAATCCCGAATTTCTGCGCGAAGGCACCTCGATCAAGGACTTCGACGATCCGCCATTCACCGTGATCGGAGCGGGCGACGAGCGTACGGCGGCGTCGGTTGCGTCATTGTATGCGGGCCTCAAGGCGCCGGTGCGCGTGGTCGCCCTCGCCGTGGCCGAGATGGTGAAGTATGCCTGCAACAGCTTCCATGGGCTGAAAGTGGCGTTCGGCAACGAGATCGGCAGCATCTGCAAGGCGCTGCACGTGGACAGTCATGAGGTGATGCGGATCTTCTGCGAGGACACGAAGCTGAACATCGCGCCGACGTATCTGCGCCCGGGCTTCGCATTCGGCGGCTCGTGTCTTCCCAAGGACCTGCGGGCCCTGTCGTATCGTGCACGGCAGCTCGACATCGACGTGCCGGTGCTTACGGCCGCGCTCTCCAGCAACGAGAAGCAGATCGCGCGCGCATTCGACATGGTGCGGGCGACGGGAGCAAAGAAGGTGGGTGTGCTCGGACTCGCCTTCAAGGCGGGCACAGATGACCTCCGCGAATCACCCATCGTGACGCTCGTGGAGCGGCTCATCGGCAAGGGGATGCAGCTCGCGATCTACGACGGCCACGTCTCGAAGGCGAACCTGATCGGCGCGAACCGCGAGTACATCGAGAACGAGATTCCACACGTATGGACGCTCATGAAGCCGACCGTGCAGGACGTCGTCGGCTTCGGCGACGTCGTGGTCATTGGCAATGGCAGTCCGGAGTTCCGGGACATTCAGCCGTTGATCCGCGAGGGGCAGGTGGTCATCGACCTCGTTCGTGCATTTGGTCCGAAGACCTCGGATCGCACGTATCAGGGTGTCGCGTGGTGAGTGCGGCCGGTTGATGCGTATCGTCTGGCTCAAAGCCGGGAAGCTCCTGCCGGTGGATACCGGCGGAAAGATCCGCTCGTTCAACATTCTCCGCCATCTCGCGACGCGCCACGAGATGACTGTGGTGTCGTACTACACGGGCGCGGCCGACCACGCATACGAGTCGGCGTTGAACGCGCAGTTTCCCGGGGCGGAATGCGTCGCCGTCCCGATGGGCGCCGGTGCGGTGGGGCAGGCGCTGCATTACGCGCCGCGGTTCCTGTTCCAGCTCGAGCCGTACTCGGTGACGAAGTACACGTCGCCGCTGGTGACCGCGCGGCTTCGCACGGTGCTGACCAGGCGGACACCGGACGTCCTGATCTGCGACTTTCTCGCCGCGTCGCTCAACGTCCCGCGGGATGTCACGACGCCCTCGGCGCTCTTTCAGCACAACGTGGAGAGCGCGCTGTGGGAGCGGCAGGCGCGATACGAGCGGAATCCCGTCAAGCGCGCGGTGTTCGCGATCGAGGCCAGGAAGATGTTTCGCTACGAGCGCGCAACGCTCGCGCGATTCGATGAGATCATCGCGGTATCCGAGCACGACAAATCGCTGATGCATGCGATGTCGCCGGACGCGCCCATCACCGTGGTGCCTACGGGCGTGGACGTCACGCACTATCGACGGCCTGGCAACGCCGTCGCGTCGGCAACTCCGCGCGTCATGTTCCTCGGCTCCATGGATTGGCCGGCGAACATCGACGGTGTCGAATGGTTCTGCGACAGGATATGGCCCTCGGTGCGGGCGCGGGTGCCGAACGCTGAATTTCACGTCGTCGGGCGCAATCCGCCGGCGCGGATCACCGGACTCGCATCGGACTCCGTGAAGATCGTTGGCGGCGTGACCTCGGTGCTGCCCGACCTGCACGCGGCGTCCGTGTTCGTCGTGCCGCTCCGCATTGGCGGCGGTACGCGATTGAAGATCTATGAGGCGATGGCGGCATCACTGCCGATCGTGTCCACGGCCGTGGGCGCCGAGGGGCTGGAGGTCTCCGATGGGGAAGACATCGTGCTGGAGGACGATCCCAGTCCTTTCGCGGACGCGGTGAGCGCGCTCCTGGTGGACGAAGAGCGCCGCGCACGGATTGGCGCGGCGGCGTTGGTTACGGCGTCACGCTTCGATTGGTCGGTGATCGCGACGGATTTCGAGGTCGTACTCCGTCGCGCGATCGTCAGCGCTGAACGCCCACCCGTTCCGCAGTCGCCAGCATGAGGGCGATGGTGTCCATGTCCTTCGCGCCTACTTTCCCCGGCGAGATACGACGTTTAGTCACCTTCTCCAGCTCCATCAGCACCTCGATGAGCGCAAAGGAGTCCACGAGGCCCGACGAGACCAGTGGCGTCGTTTCCGCGATGTCGACGGACGGATCGAGGAGCACTTTCTTCTTCAGGTAGTCGATCAGGGCCTGCGCTTCGGGACTGCTCGCCATTCCTGCTCCTCCGTGTGTCACGCGCCACCGGTCATTGCGCTGAACCAGGCGGCTTCGGGTGAACCGTCTTTCATGGGGCTGACTTTGCGGCACGACGACACCACGATCTCCTTCTCGTCGGACGCGCGGCGAATACGGTAGTCGAAAGCGAGATCGAGCAGCCGCCCGTGCTGCGCGTCGGGCAATGCGCGCATGCGGGTCTTCACGAACACCCTCAAGCTATCGGTTGCCGGCGCATTTCCGTAGTACCCGACGCGCCGCTTCCAGGTGGATCGAGCGTCGAGCGCCGACGGCGGGATCTGATGTGGCAGGTCCGCCAGCACGCCGCGCTCGGACGCATCCAGAATGGAGATGAAGTTGGCGAAGTAGATGAGGCCCGCGCCGTTCATGTCGCGATCCTGGTCGAACGTGTAGTGGAACACGCGCTCGCCCTCGTACACATCCACATCGTCCGGCTCGGGCGCGAAGAATCGTCCCTCCGCGCGCGCGGCGCGGCACATGGCGAGCGAATCGGGCTGCTCGTCGAGCTCCGGAATTTCCGAGAAGTCCATGTTCGCCGGAATGGACATGGACAGCTTCGATGGGCCGCGCTCCTGATAGATGAAGACGTTGCTGCTGCGGATCCAATGCTGCGGCGTACCCGTCAGCACATGCTTTCCATCGAGGTGCACCTGGCGGCAGTGCCAGAGATCCGTGTCGAAATGCATCGTCTCGTTCTCACCATGCGCGGACAGCGGATGGTCCGGTGCGAAGTGCACCTCGAGAAAGAAGAACGTGGCGTACAGGCGGGAGCCCGCGTCGTCCTGAATGAGGGACGTCGGCACCTTGCCCGCGATCTCGATCTGCTTCCATCGGTCATTGCCGATGGCCTTGAACAGGGAGCTCTCGGACAAGTTGTTTCTGCCGAGATGCGGCATGCCGAGCTCGAGATGGAATTGCGATTTCATTGGCGCGGTCCGCGCATGACATTCTCGACGACGGGATAGAGTCCGTTGGCCAGCTGTTGTGCCATCAACGTGGCGCCCCGGTTGGTGAAGTGAACAAAGTCGGCGAAGTTCTGATGGCCGCCGGGCATGGATGCCGCGACGTCGATGAGCGGCACCCTCTCCTCCGCGGCCACGGCGCGAAGCGCGTCGTTCATGCGGCGCTCCATGTCCGCGAAGCCCTCCTCGCGAAGCATCGGATAGAACTTGCGCCAAGCGACGAGCTGCGCGCGATCCCGCTCCTGCCCTCCGTTACCGAAGAGATTTGCGTGCGTGACGATGACGGGCGCCACACCGCGCGCCTTCAGCGTCTGCACGAGATGGGCGACGTCGTCCCGAAAGCGCCGCACGTTCTCCTCGGGCAACCGGTCCATCACCGTGAACCCCGACTCCGCGATCCGCGTTTCCCGTGCGCGGAGACGCGTCTGAACGCGCTGTGGCAGTATGCCCTTGAGGAACGTGCGCAGCCGGTCGGCGATGCGCCACTCAAACGGTTCGGCCACCTTGGCCGCTCCTTCCCGCGCCGGCTTTGGCTTGAGAAACGGAAGCCAGATGTAGTCCGCGGGCGTCGGGTATACGATGGCTACGCGTGCATGCAGCCGATCTACGATCTCCGGTGCGCGTACGTCCGCGGTGTAGGCGGATTCGCCGGGATAGGCAGCGTTCACCACCTGCACGGCGTCACGCCCGATGCGCGCGTTCAGAAAGTGCTCGAGCTGCCGCGGATACTCCTGGCCCTCGTCCTCATAGAGCCCGAAGGTCTCCGAGGCGCCGAAAGCGAGGATCGTGAGCCTGTCCGGCTCGAGCTCGGGGCCGCGAAAGCCCGCCTCGTTGAGCCCCCACTTTCGATAGCGCGCATGCGGCTTCCCGACCCGCCCCAGCGTGTCCCTTGTATACAGGATCTCGGCGTTGTAGGGGCCGGTCAACGGCGCGCCGTACGTGAGATGATCGTCGAGACGTGCCCACCCCTCCAGCGCGAGGACGAAGACGGCCAGCGCGACACCGCCGCGAGCGGCCCTGAGTGGCGAGATCATCAGAACTGAAAATAGATGAACGACTGCGGCTCGGCGGTGTGGAAGAGCGCGAAATAGAAGATGCCCGCGTAGCAGGCGAACCTGAGCTCGATGGGCAGCCTGGCGAGCAACGAATGACTTTCTCCCTTGCGCTCCGCCCAGCCCTCGATCAGGAAATAGGCGACGACGATGCCGACGACGAGCACCACGAAGCTCACCGGGAGAACGGATGCGCCCGATGCGAACGGATTCACGGCGGAACGAAACAGGTCGCCGGCCTGCGACCAGTCACGCGCGCGAAAAAGGATCCAGCCGAGATTGATGGCGACGAACGTGATGGCCCAGGAGCTCACGCTCCCCATCACGCCACTGAACTGCACACCGTTGCGTCGCTGCCATTGCTGTGTGAGCCGGTGTGCGAGAAGCAACAGCCCCTGATACGTGCCCCACACGATGAAGAGGAGACTCGCCTTGTGCCACAGGCCGAACACCACCATGGACATGACGAGCATCAGATTCCGCCACCACACCTCGCGCCGCACGGTGGCAAGCGGAATGAAGAGATAGTCGCGAATCCAGAATGAAAGCGTCATGTGCCATCGCGTCCAGAAGACCGACGGCGTGGTGGAAAGATACGGGCGCCGGAAGTTCTCCGGCAGGAGAATGCCGAACGCCTGCGCGATGCCGATGACGACACGTGTATAGCCCGCAAAGTCGAACAGGAGCTGAAAGCCGTAGCCGATGAGCAGAAGCCATGTGTCGCCAAATGGGAGATGCGACGAGACGTGATCGAACCCCCAGTTCACGCCCTGTCCATTCCATCCGCCGCCCAGAAGCCGGCCGAGCGTGATCAGCAGAACTCCGACCCACACGCTCCGCGCACCGGCGACGACGTTCTCCCACGTCGCGCGTGATTCGTGTCGGAGCTGCGGCAGCAACTCCGGCAGGCGGCAGATGGGGCCCGAGAGAACCGTCGGCGCAAACCCCATGTACAACAGGAATTCCGTCAGCGACGGATCGAGCTGCTCGCCGCGGTACTGATCGAAGAGATAGCTGAGCCCCTGAAACGTCCAGAACGAAATGCCGATGGGCAGCGCGAGGTGCGCGACTCGGGCGGCCAGACCGGTTGAATCAGCGAAGACGCTGGCGAGGGATGGCAGGTACTTGAACACGCTCAGGAGCGCCACGTTCGCCACGATGCCGATCCAGAGCATCCTCGCCGTCGGCGTTCGTCGAATGACGCCGCCCCAGACGAAATTGAAGAGCGAGCTCGCGATCAGAATGACGAAGAAGCGCCAGCCGAACGTGAGATAGAACGCGTAGCTGGCCGCGAGGAACAGGAGTTGGCGGCCGCGCACCGGCCGCATGGTGCGAGCAAGCAGCCAGAGAGCGGGCAGGCCGAAGAGGAACCAGAGATACAGGCTCGTCATGACGTCGCGCTTGAAGAGTTCGGCTGCAGTGTCGTGCGTCTCAGGGGATCACGACTCCCGCGATCGCTGCGCTCACGGCATTCGCGTCGGCGCCGATGTCCTTGCCGTCCGTGCCACGGCCGCGTAGGGCACTCATCGGAGACAGCCGAAAATCGAGCGACGGCGGGCTGACGAAGCCGAGCATCTCGACTCGTTGCGGATAGTAATTCCCTTCGGGGTAGCCAGCGGCGCTGCCGAGTATGACCACGTTGTGCGTGAATGCTCCTCCGCGCATGAATGCCGCGATGGTCGCGTTCCCGCCGCCGAGACCGGGACCTTTCACGCCATAGGCCCCACCGCCGATGATGTTGTCTCGAATGACGAGCCGCTGTGGCGGGGTCTCGAGCGGACCGGCAAACAACACTGCCGCGTTCGATGGGCTCAAGATGGTGTTGTGCGCGAAAATCACATCCGATGGATCGCCCACCAGCATGATGGCGCGCCCGTCGCCGCCGAACATGGGCGCCACGTCGATGTTCACGACGATGTTGTCGGTGACCGTGAGCCGCTGGAGGTGCACTCGCGTGACGTTCGGATCCGGCGCTCCGGAGATGGCGAACCCCGAGCCGGTATTTCTGATGAGATTGAGCCGGAAAGTGACGTCGGAGGTCCCGCACCACGGACATGCGCCGTCCTGATTGGTGGACTTCAGCACGATGGCGCTGCCTCCCTGGCCGTGCTGCCAGTTGTTCTCGAAGACGTTGCCCTCGATGAGCACACGCGACGCGCTCTTCGTTTCGAGCAGATTCTTCACCAGCCACACACCCTTCCACGCCACCGGCTTGAAGAGGTGGTTATGACGGATCTCGATGTCGCTCGGCACGAGGTCGCGTATGCCCGGGTCCGCGCCGCCGAAGGAGACGTTCTCGGTGGACGCCTCGAGATAGTTGTTGACGATCTTGTATGGTCCCGGACCGTTCCAGCCAGCAATCGCCTGTGCGTCGGAGTTGGAATGACAGCCGGCGACATAGCTGTCGATGATTGCGCTCGCGCCGCTGTGAAGGTCGATGCAGCGACGTATGTCGACCGTGGTGCCCGCATGCACGTAGCTGCGATCGAGCACGATGTTCTGCGGCACCATGGCGTCCGTTCGCTGGGCCTGCGATCCGTCGCCGAATCGCACGAGCCGTCCGAGCTGAGTGACGGCGGGTGCCGCGGTGACGTCGAGGCCGATGAGCCGCCAGCCGGCCGTGCCAGCCGCGGTGCCCAACACCTCGACGCCATTCTGCGGCGTCACCAGGCGTGCGAGTGACGACGAGTCCCGTGGACCGACGCGCTTACCCTCGGGCAGGTTCGCCATCGCCGAGCTGCGTACGACGATGACCGGCCCGGAGCCGGGCATCCGCGCTCCAGTCTTCAGGGGCAGCGTGAAACCGCCGACATACGTCGCACCAGCCTGCAGCACGATCTCGTCCCCGGGCTGAGCGCGGTTGAGCGCCGTCTGGAGATTGTCGCGTGGGCCGACCGTCCAGCTCCTTCCCTGCACCAGGGGCATGCGGGTGTCGAGCAGCACTCGAGGGAGGGCAGCGACGGCCGCTTCGCCGGACGGTTGCGCGCCCGCCGCGGCGCAGAGCGCCAGCAAGCCACAGCCGAGGATGCGGTTGACGAACATCGGGTGGGCGGGATGTCTAGGAGTGAGACCGCTTCAGGCGAGAGCCGCTTCAGGCGCGGGTACGGCGGGTGCGGGCACGGCCTCCCGATCACCGAGGAGGTGCTCGCGAAGCTGCAGGAACGGATGCTCGATGAGAATGAAGCTGATTGCCGCCACTCCCGCCGAGATCCCGGTCCCGACCACGAGGCCCAGGAGAAATACCAGCGTGGGCGAAGGCAACAGCGGCCCGAAAGTGTGAATCGTCCAGGCCGTGCTGCCGTGGAGAAACCAGAAGTGATTGAGGTACATGCCGTACGCGAGACGCGAGAACGGATAGAAGAACACCGAGTTGAGCGGACGCGTGATGATCGACCGGTCGGCCAGCGTGAGGAACGTCAGCGACCCGAAGATGAGACCGAGCGCGAGAAAGGCGAAGATGTCCTTGTTCATCCGGTCGAGCGCGAGGCCGAGTGCCGTGCAGCCGACGAATACCGCCAACGCCAGCGGTGAAGTGCCCCAGCGCCCGCGCGCTTCGAACACGCTCTTGTAACGCGTGCTCAGGAGCGCGAGCAGGAGGCCGATGATCAGTGCCTCACAGTGGACGTGAATGGGGAAGTGCATCTGGTCCGCCAGCCGATCGGGCGACATTCCAACGGCCTCGAGATGCTGGCGCTGGAACACGCGCACGATGGGAATGGCGACGACCGCTCCAACCAGCGGCCACGCCTGTGCGCGCCGCGGAAGAAACCGCGTGGTCAGGAGCAGCAGGATCGGAACGGCAATGTAGAACTGCTCCTCGGTGGACAGCGACCAGGAGCGGCCATACCGCGTGGGGAAGTAGTTCGAGAGAAAGACCCAATCCGGCCACTCGAAGCGCATGCCGTGGATGAACACCACCCAGAACATCATGGCGAAGTACAGCGGCCAGATGCGGAATCCGCGGCGCAGCAGAAAGCGCGGCACGCGCACCGTTCCCGTGCGGTCCAGCTCGCGCCAGAGCTGTTTGCCGATGAGCAGCCCGCTCAGCACGAAGAAGAGATCCACGCCGGTCCAACCGAAGTTGAACACCGGATTGTGCGCCAACGCGATGTCCGGCGCCTTGGCCAGCGGCCATTGGCTGCCGGCGTAGTGCGCTCCGACGACGAGAAAGATCGCGAATGCGCGAAGCGCGTCCAGCGCAGGCACCTGCGAGGCCGGCCGGCGGGTCAGCTCATGCCAACCCGAACGAACGATGGAAAGGGGATTCACGATCAACCAGGGCTCAATGAGGCGCGTGCGGCGTGGCGCGCGGAGGACGTCGCCGGCCTCGAAAGCCGCGCAGCACCATGAAAAAGACGGAAATGAGCGATCATCCGTAACGCATTTCAGCCGTCATTTTGTGCCGCAGAGGCGCTCGTAGAGATCGCCCAGGGCCGGCAGGATGGCGGCGGCCGTGAATCGGCTCCGCGCCATGGCCCGGCCCTCCTGCCCGAAACGGCGGCGCAGCTCGGGGTCGCCGAGGAGGCGCTCCAGCGCCGTTGCGAGCGCCTGCGGGCTGCCGACCGGAACGAGAAGCCCGTTTCGCTCCTCCTCGACGGCGTCCACGATGCCTCCGACGCGGGTCGCCACCACGGGACGCTCGGCGGCCATCGCCTCGACGAGGGTGTTGGGAAAGCCCTCACTCAGCGAGCACAGCACGGACACGTCGAACAGGCGATTGAGATTCGGGAGGTTGGGCCTGACTCCCGCAAAACGCAGCATGGAGCCGACGCCGAGCTCCGTGCCGAGCGCCTCGAGGGCGGCCTGCTGGTCGCCTGCTCCCATCATCACCAGCACGAGCGAAGGAAAGCGGTCGCGAAGGAGGGCGACCGCCCGGATGAGCGAGCGGTGGTCCTTGATGACGCGGAGGTTGGCCACGGTGCCGACAATCGGCGCGCCATCGCGGAGCGACAACTCTTCCCGCATTCGCGCCAACCAGGCCGGGTCCGCCTCGTTGAATAGCGCGTCATCAACGAAGTTCGGGATCACGACGACCTTTGCCGGCGTCACGCCGTCCTCACTCACGAGTGACTCACCCACCCGCGTGCTGTTTCCCAGCACCCGATTCGAGAGGACGTACGCGAGACGATTGCCCACGGCGTGCAGGCGGGAAATGCTGCCCCAGCGTTTGCTCGTGATGATGCAGCGCGTGCCCGCCAGGCGCGCGAAGACCGCGCCGAAGACGTTCGCATACCTGTCATGCGCATGCACGATGTCGATGCGCTCTCGGCGGAGAAACGCGGCGAATCGCATGCCTTCGCGAATCATGCTTGCGCCGTAGAGACTGCGCACGGGAAACTCGTAAACCGGAATGCCCGCGGCGTCGAACCGGGGACGCAGCGCCCCGTTGGCCCGAAAGCACACCACCGACAAGCGAAATCTGGCGGGGTCCAGCCGCTCCGCCACGCGGACCGCGTTCATCTCGGTTCCGCCCACGTTGATGCTGTCGAGGCAGAAGACGACGTTGAGGGGCATTCCCGCGGCGTGAGTGGGCGGAAGGCGGAGGGATGCGACGGGTTCGCGCTCGGAAGCTAGCGCGTCGTCGCCGGCGCCGGTGGCGGAAACGACGAATCCGCGGGCACCGCCCGCGGATCGCCGGTCCATCATGCAGTGGTGCCGTCAGGGCACGATGATGTTCGCCAGAAGCGCGTTGATGGTGGCGGTGTCGGCGCCAAGATCGAGTCCGTCGCTGCCCTTGGCCTTGAGCGGGCTGCTGGACAGCAGCGAGTAATCGAATGCCGCGGTATTCGCGAAATTCACGGCTCCGACCGTCGCGGGATAGAAGCCGCCGGTTGGATACCCGCTGGAGCTCGACAGAATGAGCGCGTTGGCGAACCAGAAGCCTTCCGGCATGAACGCAGTGATACTCGGTGTTCCGGAGGTGAGCCCGGGTCCCTTCACGCCGAAAGCACCGCCGCCGATGATGTTGTCCCGAACGACCAGGCGGAGAGGCGGCGTGTTCTGCGGTCCGCCGAACAGCACCGCAGAATTGGTCGGATTGATGATCGTATTGTGCCGGAACGTGACATCGCGCACGTCCTGGTTGACCAGCAAGCCTCTGCCGTCACCATTGAACGTGGGCGGAACGTCGACGTTCGCGATCACGTTGTCGTGGATGGTGACGCGCTGCAGCGGGAACTGCGTGAAGTTCGGATCGGGATCCGCCGAGATGACGATTCCGGCGCCGGTGTTCTCGATCATGTTGTAGCGGAACGTGACGTCCTGCGTACCGCACCAGTTGCAGCCGCCACTCTGGTTGGTGGACTTCATGTTGATGGCGCTGCCGCCCTGGCCGTCGAGCCAGTTGTTCTGCATGAGGTTCCCTTCGACCAGCACGCGCATGGCGTTCTTGGTCTCGAAGAGATTCTTCACGAGCCAGACGCCCTTCCACGAGGTCTGCTTGAAGAAGTGATTGTGGCGGATCTCGATGTCGCTGGGCACGAGATTCGGCGCATCGGGATCCGCGCCGCCGAACGACACGTTTTCGGTGGACGCCTCGAGATAGTTGTTCACGATCTTGAAGGGGCCCGGTCCGTTCCAGCCCGCGATGGCCTGTGCGTCGGCGCCGTTCGCGTGAATCTCACTGATGTACGAGTCGATGACCGCGGACGAGGCGGAGTTGAGCGTCACCCCGCGACGGATATCCGCCACCACACCCGGCGTCCCCGCTATCCCGTGGATGTAGCAGCGGTCGATGACGAGGTTGTTGGCCGTCACGGCGAGCGACGTCTGGCCTCCGCCACCGCCATCTCCCAGCCGAACGAGCGCCGACGTACCGACGGTATTCCCTGGCGTGACGGTGACCTCGATACCGATGATGCGCCAATGGTGCGCCGAGAGCGCCGTGAGAAGCGCACCGCCGTTATTGGCGGTCTGGAGGACCGGCAAGTTCGCTGTCGCGGCCTGGGACGCGGTCATCCGTGAGCCCGGTGCCGGCAGGGTCGTCGAGCCACCCGTCGTCTGCGGACGGATGGTGATCCACTTGCCGTTGTTCGCGCCCTTGCCGGGCAGCGTGAAGTTCCCGACGAAGATCGTGTTGCTCTGGAGCTCGATGACGTCGCCGTAGGTGGCGTTCGTCAGGGCCGCGGTGAGCTGCGCCGCGGTCGAGACGCTGATGATCGCTCCGCCAACGTCAGGTGCGGGCGGCGGCGCCGTGTTGAGGAACACCTGCGGGAGCGCGGCCAGGGTCTCGTTGCCGTGACCGATGATCTGGATGGTCGCAGGGGGCGAAGTCACGCCGCCGGCGGTGGCCGTGAAGTTCACGTTGCCGAGCGTACTCGTATTCACATCGGTCACGAGCCCCGCCTGCGTCACGGTGCCCTTGGTGGCGTCGCTCGTGGCCCACACCGGCGGAATGGTGGTGACCGGATTGCCGAACGTATCGAGGATGAGGACGGTGAGTTGCGCCGTCTGCCCATTGAGCAGCGAGGCCGCAGGTGACGTGACCTGAACGCTTCCCACGGGCGGTACGACCGTGATCGTGATGGTGCCCGTCTTTCCCTCGCTCGTGGCGGTGATCACGGACGTCCCCGTGGCCACGGCCGTGACGAGGCCGGAGGCGTTGACGGTGACCGCCGCGGGGTTGCCACTGGACCACGTGACGACACGATTCGTTGCCGCATTGTTGCTCGCGTCGAGCAGCGACACGGCAATCTGCTGCGTCTGCGCCGCCACGAGGAAGGTCGTGGTCGCCGTGAGGTTCACCGTGTTGACCGGCGGGATCGTGACGGTGGCGCTACCCGTCTTGCCCTCGCTGGTGACGGTGATCTGCGACGTGCCGGACGCCACCGCGGTGACGAGTCCGGACGCGGAGACCGTCGCCGCGGCGGTGTTCGATGAGCTCCAGACCACCACACGGTTGGTCGCTGGATTGTTGCTCGCGTCGAGCAACTGAACGGTAGCCTGCGTGGTTTGGCCCGGCTGACGAGTGGGATTCGGCAGACCGACATTCACGGTGTTCACTGGCGGGACGGTCACCGTGAGGGTGCCCGTCACAGTACCGCTCGTCACGGTGATCTGCGTGGTTCCGGACGCGACGGCCGTCACGAGTCCCGTGTTCGAGACGGTGGCCACAGCCGTGCTGGTGCTCGACCAGGCGATGGGCAATCCCGTCATCACGGTGCCGTTGATGTCGCGGAGCGTCGCCGTCGCCTGCGTCGTTTGTGCGGGCTGCAGCGTGCTGTTCGGCGCCGTCACGGTGATCGTGGTCAGCGGCGGGGCCAGCACAGTCAGCAGAATGGTGCCGGTCTTTCCTTCGCTGACGGCGGAGATGGTCGTCGTCCCGACCGAGAGGGCGGAGACGAGGCCGGTCTGACTCACCGTCGCGACGCCCGTGTTGGTGGACGTCCACACGATCACGCGTCCCGACAACACGGTGTTTTGCGCATCGGTCAACGTGGCAACCACCTGGAGCGTGCGTGTCGGGTAGAGCGGTCCACCGGCGTTGAGCTGGACGTTGGCCACGGGGTTGTTGAGCGCCGGCGACACGGTGAACGTCGCGGTGCCGCTCTTGCCTTCACTGCTCGCGGTAATGGTCGTGGTGCCGACTGCCTGGGCAGTGATCAATCCGCCCTGCGTGATGGTGGCCACGTCCTGGTTGGAGCTGGTCCAGGTGATGACACGGTCGGTGAGCACGTTGCCCTTGCCGTCCTTCACCACTGCGGTGGCGTTCGTCGTCGTTCCGACGGCGAAGACCGTGGGATCGTTGACGGTGACGGTGATGGTTGCGATGAGAATGGGCGCGGGCGACACGGTCACGCTCGCCGAGCCCTGAACTCCGTCGATCGTCGCGGTGATGGTCGCGGTTCCCGGCGTCACGGCGACTACCGACCCGGTAGCGCTCACCGTGGCAACCGTCGCGTTCGAGGTCGTCCACGCGACCGCGCGTCCGGTCAGCGTGTTGCCGCCAGCGTCGAGGGCCGTGGCGGTCGCCGCCGCCACGTCGCCCACGATGAGCGCACCCTTCACGGATACGGACACGGACTTCACGGGCACCGGGATGACCGTGATGACCACGGCTGCGTTCAGCGTGCCGACGGAGCCGGTGATGGTCGCGGTCCCAGGCTTGATCGCGGTGAGCACCCCGGCCGACGAGATGGACGCGACGGTGGCGTCTGACGTGCTCCAGGTGACGGCGGCGTTGATCGGCTTCCCGGCGGGGTTCTTCACCACCGCGGACAACGAGATCGAGGTCCCCACCGTGATCGTCGCGGACGTCGGCGGCGTGATTTCCACGGATGCCGGCGTGTTGGTAGTGGTGCTGGTAATCGTGGTATCGACGGGCGACGTGATATCCCCGCTGCTGCACGCCAGGGTCAACAACCCGAACGAGAGTGCAGCCTTTCTCATCATCGTGCGCATCTCAACCACCGCCATTGCCTAGGGTACGTCGTAGGGCAGGTGCAACCGGACCAGCAGAATCTCGCCTTAACCGGGAAACGGCGCAATACAGTCAAAGACAATCGGTTACACGTCCGGTCACAATGCCTTCCAAATTGTTGCGCCAACGCCACATGCATGTAACGAGGTATTGCCTGAAAGGGTCGTGCGCCCGATGTTCACGGTCTCAACGCGCCACGTGCCGCGCGGACGCAGCCAATCGTCAGCGTAAGCAGCCCGATGCCGGGCGCGAATTCGGGCGACGTTCGGCCCTGCGACGCACAATTCAGCGTTTACGATCCTGTCCGTTCCTCCTGCCAGCAGAGCGCCCCACGCCGCAGTCGATACCGGCCGTCCGCCTGCCAGCCCCCCGCAACAAAAGACCGAGGCCTCCCGCGGCATGAACGCCGCCGCGCGGTCGGCGTTGTTCTATGCGTCGCCGACACCGGCGGCCCCCGGCGCTCCCCGGCTGCTGCTGTTCATCTACAACTTCCCGCCGGATCCGGCCGTGGGCGGCCTGCGCTGGCAGGAATTGGGGCGGTATTTCGCCGGCGAAGGATGGGCGGTGGACGTGGTGACTCGCGACTTCAGCGAGCTGTCGGGGAAGGATCCCCAACGGCTCGCCAGGCTGCCGGTGGGCGTGCGCGTCTTCTGCGTGCCGGACCGCGAGCCGCTCGTTGGGCGCATTCAGAAGCTGGTCTGGCCGATCCTCCGCCGGCTCGTTCCACAGCGGTCGTCGCAGAAGGTGGACGCGCTCTCACAACGAGAGATATTCAGCCAGGGGGGCCCGCGCTCGATCGTGCGGGCCTATCACGCATGGATGGAGTTCACCCGGGACAGCATCTGGGCGAGTGCCGCGGCGTCGCTCGGGCACGCCGTGCTGAATGGTGAGCCCTGTCTCGCGATCGTGAGCTCGGGACCGCCTCACATGGCGCACGAGGCAGCTCGCCTGGCCGCGACGCGTGCCGGAATTCCGCACGTGGTCGACATGCGCGATCCGTGGAGCCTCGTGCAGCGGCTCCGCGAGCCCATCGCCAGCCCGATGTGGATCCGCCGCGCCCGTGCGTACGAGAGCCGCATCGTCTCGTCGGCCGCGCTCGTGACGATGAACACGCAGTCCGCACGAGACGCCATGCGCGCGGCGTATCCGGAGAGTGCGCACAAGGTCGAAGTCATCCGCAACGGGAGCGACGACGAGCCGCTTCCGCCGGCCCGCCGCGACGGCTGCTTTCGCATCCGGTTTGCCGGGTGGATCTACATGGACCGCGATCCGCGTCCCGTGTTCCGCGCCGCGCGCCGCGTGATCGACCAGCTTCAGCTGACGCCGGACAACCTCATCATCGAGCTCGTCGGGCACGCGAACCGCTACGCCAACACGCCAACGACGCAGATCGCCGAGGAGGAAGGCGTGACCAGCTTCGTCCGCATCGGCGGACGGATGCCACGCCAGCAGACAATGGAATTTCTCGCGGGCGCTACCATGCTCCTGAGCCTGCCGCAGGACAGCGACTACGCCGTACCGGCGAAGATCTACGAGTACGTGCGTTTTCCCGCCTGGATGCTCGTGCTTGCGATGCCGACCAGCGCCACGGCGGAAGTGCTTCAGGACTCCGATGCCGACGTGGTGGATCCCACCGACGTGGAAACGCTGGCCGCGGTGCTCACAATGCGGTATCGGCAGTTTGCGCGAGGCGAGACGCCGCGCGCCATCGGCGCCGACGGCCGATTCGACCGCCGCGTGCAGGCGCAGAGGCTCATGACGCTCATCACGCGGCTCGTGCCGCCTGACGATCAGCGCGGCGAGAGCGCGACCGTCTCGCTCGGCTGATCCGAACGGCGGGAGCCTACGCCGGCCGGCGCTTCGCCCGGTAGAACGTGGGCCATATCCACCAGCAGACGGGCACCGACCTCGCGTCCGAGCCGCTCCGCATCAGCGACGGCGCGATCGAATACGGTCTTGTTCCCGAGGCTGCTCGCGCGGACGTACACCACGATCCGTACGAGCGCCTCCTCCGTGTGACCGAGAAGCGCCGCGTCCCGCAGCAGGTTCCACTTCACGGCGTATTCGCTCGCCACGACGCGACCACGCCCCTGATACCAGTAGTAGACGACGGACTGCAGGTTGCCGTTCTTGAGCAGGTACTTGTTTACCACGTACGGGCGGCCTCCGGCGACGACCGAGCCCGTGTCCGCGGTCATGATCTCCCAGCCGGCACCAGGCAAACAGTTGCGCGGGGAGTGCATGGACTTCCCCTGCGTCTGCCGGTCGTAGTAGCCCACGTACGTCGTGAACGCGACGGACGTGTCCCTCCAGAACGCGCGCGCCTGGTAGTCGGTCATGCCGACGATGCGCCGCTCCTCGTCGGAGATGCGCTGATTCGTGACGCGATAGCCCGACAATTGGGGCAGCACGGTCTGGAGCGAGCCAGCGAGAGGAATGGCGCTCTGCGACCGAGCGGACCACAGCAGGGCGACGCCCACGAGGAGCAGGATGGCTGGCAGGTATCTCCGCAACACGATTCTATCCACGGCTCACCTCGCGCGCCGAGATGATCTGCTCGACGCGCACGGCAATCCACGTCGTCCCGGCGAGCAATGCGAACGAGACGACAAAGAGAATCCATCCTTCGGTGAGGTGCATGAACCCCGTGCCGAGCTCCGGATCGATGTAGTAGACGAAGAATCCCGTGAAGAAGACGCGCACGCCATTGATGGCCACCGCCACGGGAACGGCGACGAGCACCAGGAGCGCACGCATGAACGGCCGTCTCAGCGCCAAACCGCCGAGCAACACCGCGAGACTCAGCAGCGCAGTGAGGGACCGGAGCCCGCTGCACGCCTCGGTGACGAACAACTCGTTGCCTGGAATGCGGATGACGTTGCCGGTGAGACGAACCGGGACGTCGCGCATGCGCAAGAGCGCCGCTCCCATCTGCGAGGCCTTGAATTGCAGCGGCAGCGCGATCGCCTGTGTAATCAGCTCCGGCAGCGGAATGCACAGCCAGAGGAGCAGGTACGGGAGCCACCAGGTCCGCAACTGTCGCGTGCCGAAGCGATAGATCGTGAGCCCGCCGAGCGCGAGCATCATGGACGCGCGCATGGTGAACAGCTCCGCGGCGAGGCCCGACATGTAGCGGAGTATCACGGCAACGACGAGCACCGCCGCGCCGAGCGTCACGTTGCCCTTCGCGTCGTCGCGCACGCCGGCTTTCACGGCCATCCAGATGGCGACCGGAGCGAGCAACAGGCCATGACCGGCCTCCGGCAGCGACCACCAATCGCGAACGAGCGTGTACATCGGCTGCCAGAAGAGCAGCAGGAACGCCACGAGCGTGATGGTCGTCGGCACCAGCTCCGACGCGGCATCGGCGTCGCGGATGGTGTGTGCGACACGGACTCCCATGCGGCGGGCGTCGAGAAGCAGACCGCCCTGGGCGGTCACTTCGGGCTGCGTCATCGCGAACCTTCCTTCACATCATCGCGTGCGGGCCGTTCGAGCACGCACCGGACGATGGAGGTGGTGAACTCCCGCGTCAAACGATTGGCGATGGGCCGAAACTTCCGGATCGGGACCGCCTCGAGGTGCACGAGCCTCAGCGGACTGGCCGCAACCAGCCGCTCGAAACGTCCGATGGTCATCTGATTCAGCCCGCCTTCGACCTCGCTGAAGCGCGTGGCGCCGTCGGCCCGAATGTCGGAGCGCCACCGCACCAGCGCGCGCTCGCTGAACACGAGATGCGCCCAGGGAAAGACGGAGAAGAGATGCCCGCCGAGCGGGTGATACCAGGTGGGGCCGAAGCTCGCGATCACCTGTCCGCCGGGACGCAGCAGCTCATGCATGGTGCGCAGAATGTCGTCGGGACGGCCGAAATGCTCGAACGAGTCCAGCGAGATGATCGTGTCGACACGGTCCACGGGCGGGACCGTGCCGAAGGTGCAGCGGTTCGCGACCCCTTCCTTCTGTGCAAGCTCGCGCGCCCTCTCGAGCGACTTGGGCAGGATGTCGAGCCCGAAAACGCTGCGCGCCACACGTGCCATCTCCACGGCCTCGACGCCGTATCCGCACCCGAAGTCCAGGACGTCTTTTCCGCGCACGCGCTCGAGCAGGTCCGCGCCGAGGAGGATCTGCAACTTGCTGGCACTGGCATAGGCGGCGCCGGTCATGCGCGACGCCCCTGCGGGCGCGATGCGCCGGAGAATGCGGTACTGGAGTGCGGTCAGCATCGGTGCAATGGCGGGTTCCTGCGAAGCGCAGCGGAAATGAACATCAGGTCCATACGTCCCAGCGTCCGCGCACGCCGTTCACCGTGGCGACCACGATCGAGCCTTGCATGGCCACGCCCCACGCGATCTGCGCCCGCAAGGCCCGCCGCGCGCGCGGAATGAGGCACAGAAGCGCGACGGCGACGACAGCGTCGACGAGTAGTGATACACCGTAGGAGCTCGCGGCGATGGCGCGCCCGGCCGTCCATGCAAGGCTGAGGAGCAGCAGCGCCGCGAAGTACGGCGTCAGGAGCCGCAGCAATTTGTGGAACACGAACTGGAGCCAGATCGGGTTGCGCAGCGGATTGAGCACCGCCGGCAGCCACGCGCAGACCTGAATGTTCCCCGTGAGCGTTCGCACCTTGCGACGGTATTCCTGCCCGGCGGCGAAGCGGCGAATGTCGCGCGCAATTGCATGCTCGGTGTAGGCAATGCGCCACCCATCCAGACCGAGGCGGAGCGGGAGATAGACGTCGTCGAGAATGAGGCCCGCCGGCAGCGGCTGCCAGAGCGTGCGGCGGAGCGCGTAGATGCATCCCGTCACGCCGACGCAAGAGTGTATGCGAGCCTCCCAGCGCCGGAGCCACCGCTCGAAGCGCCAGTAGTGTTCCGCGAGATTGCGAGAGCCGTTCGCCCCCGGAAGGTCGAGCATGCCCGACACTGCGCCGACGCGCGGGTCCTCGAATTCGGCGACGAGAGCGCCGATCGCCGCGGGATCGAACCGCTGCGCCGTGTCGGCAAAGACCAGGATGTCGCTCTTCGCGGCCCGTACGCCGGCATTCAGCGACGACGCTTTGCCACCCTCCGGATCGCCGCGCAGCACGGTCACGCGCGAATCGAGATCGCCGAGCTCCTCCGCGGTGCACTTCCCGCGGACGGCATCCAGCGCGACGGTCACGCGCACGCGGTCGGCCGGATACGTGCTCGCGAGAAGGTCGGTGACGCGATCGCGGATGGCGGCCGCGGTATCGCTGCTCGCCAGCACCACGGTGACCGTCGGGACGTCACCGCCCGGCGCGCGTCCCCGCCTGCGTCGCAGTCCGCCGAGCGCGCGAACCGCAAGCGGGTAGCCGCCCCAAATGGCGGCCAGCGCGAGCGCACTCATCAGTCCGAGTGCGATCACCGTTTCGTGACTCCGCCATCCATCAGCGATTCGAGCATGACGCGCGACAGGTACAGTTGTTCGCGTGCAGCACGCATCGTGACGACGGGAATCGGATGGTGAACAGGAGGTCTGAAGCTCGTACCTGAAGACGCCCGGCCCACCACTTCAGTCACCGGCTGGACTGGCAAGGTCGGGGCCAGTGCGGGATATAGGTAAATACTTGAGCCGCAATGACTTGCATATGTGATGCAGGTCCACTTCGCGGCTCTGTGGCGGCTCTGCTACACCGAATCGTCGAGGCAGCCCGACAGCTACGCCATCGCGTGCGCCGGGACGGCACGGGGCGCACCGGCGGCACCGTGCGCGACGATCGGCGACGTGCCCGAGAGCGCGACGATCTTCGCGCGGCCGGGCTGCGTCTTCGACATCGCATTTCTCGTGTCCACGATGAGCTCCGCGTGGTCGGCGATGCGCTGGTAATCCACGGACTTGTGGTCGGTCACGATCACCACGACGTCCGCCGCGCGAAGCACCGCGTCCGTGAGCTCCACGCTGTGCCGCAGCGCGCCCGATCCGCCGCCATGGCCGTCGTCGTCACGGATGGTGGCGATGTACGGATCGTGATACGACACCGACGCACCGTGCGACTCGAGCAGCCGGATGACGTCGAGCGCCGGGCTCTCGCGCACGTCATCGATGTCCCGCTTGTAGGCGACGCCCAGGATGAGGCAGTCGGACCCGTTCATCGGCTTCCGCGCCGCATTGAGTGCGTGCGCGACCTTTTCGACCACGAACGTGGGCATCGCCGTATTGACCTCGCCCGCGAGGTCGATGAAGCGCGTCTTGTAGTTGAGCGTACGCATCTTCCACGCGAGGTAGTGCGGATCGAGCGGGATGCAGTGGCCGCCAATTCCGGGGCCCGGCGTGAACTTCATGAAGCCGAACGGCTTCGTGGCCGCGGCGTCGATGACTTCCCACACGTCGACGCCGAGCTTGTCGCACACGATGGCCATCTCGTTGGCCATCGCGATGTTCACCGAGCGGAACGTGTTCTCCAGGAGCTTCACCAGCTCCGCGACTTCCGTGGAGCTCACCGGCACGACGGAGTCGATGCACGAGGCATACAGCGCGGTCGCGAGCTCCGTACACGCCGGCGTGATCCCACCGACCACCTTGGGCGTGTTCTTCGTGTTGTACACCGGGTTGCCCGGGTCCACGCGCTCGGGGCTGAACGCGACGAAGATGTCCTCGCCCGCCGTATATCCCGCGGAGGTCAGGAGCGGCAGAATGACTTCGCGCGTCGTTCCGGGATAGGTCGTGCTCTCGAGCACGATCAGGAGTCCCGGATGCGCGACCTCGGCCACCGTGGCGGCCGCGGCCTGGACGTAGCTCATGTCCGGATCGCGGGTCTTGCCGAGCGGCGTGGGAACGGCGATGGAAATGGCGTCCGTCGCGCGCAGGTCCGACGCATTCGTGGTCGCACGGAAGTGCCCGCTCTTCACGAGCGCGGCCAGGCTCTCGCGGGATACGTCCTGGATGTGCGACTCGCCGCGATTCAGCAGGTCGCAGACGCGTTGGCTGACGTCGAATCCGATGACCTTGAAGCCCGCGCGCCCGAATTCGACTGCGAGCGGAAGTCCGACGTACCCAAGCCCGATGACGCCAACGGTGACGCTCCGGTCGGCGATTCGGGCGAGAAGGTGCTCTTTCATCTGTGTGGCGGCTGCTGGCTGGGAGGTTACGGAACGTAACTGACGGCCCAAACGCGACCTAGTGGCGGGGGCCTGCCGGAACACGATTCAGCGGCAATGCGGGTCACGGGTTCTCCGCGGGCACCTTTGGAGCGCCGACGGATATATTTCACGATCACACACAGCCCCGGCCTCACCATGATCCGAAACGACAAGGAGCTCATCGTCGTCGGCGACCGCGTCCTCATCAAAGTGGAAGAGGGGGAGGAGCGGACGAACGTCGGGCTGTACCTGCCGCCAACCGCGCTCGACAGTCAGGCTGTGCAGGGTGGAACGATCATGGCGACCGGGCCGGGCACTCCGATGCCGGCCTTCGATGCGGGTGCCGGTGAGGAGCCGTGGAAGGATACGTCGCCACAGACGCGCTTCGTGCCGATGCAGGCGCGCAAGGGCGACTACGCGCTCTTTTTCCGCAAGGCGTCCGTCGAGATCACGTTCGAGCAGGAGCGGTTTCTCGTGGTTCCGCAGGGTGCCATTCTCGCGCTGGTGCGCGAGTCGTAGCGGCGCGCCGACTTTCAACGACAGGATCTGACATGATGTACGACGAGCGATTCATTGCGCCGATGCGTCAGGAGCTGACGCGGCTTGGCGTTGAAGAGATGCGGACGTCGGACGACGTCGACGCGAAGCTGAAGGAGGTAAAGGGGACGACGCTGCTGGTCGTCAACTCGATGTGCGGCTGTGCGGCGCGTAACGCGCGGCCCGCGGTGGCGGCGGCCTTGCAACACGAGGCCAAGCCGGACCATCTCACCACAGTCTTCGCGGGACAGGACCCCGAGGCGACGGCTGCGGCGCGGCGCTATCTCACGGGGTATGCGCCGAGCTCTCCGTCCATTGGACTGCTGAAAGACGGTCGGCTCGTATTCATGCTCGAGCGCCATCAAATCGAGGGACGTTCGGCGGATGCGATCGCGGAAGATCTGGTGGGAGCGTTCGACCGATACTGCTAGTTTCGCGTGAACGCACCCATTCGACCGACCCGCGGTTTTACGCCGCGGGTCGTCGTGCGTTCGGGGTCTCGTGGGCACGTCCTCTGCATTCATGTGTCGCACTCACGGACTCAAACGGTGGAGACGCATATGGAGCGCAACGCGAACGACACGGTCGGCACTCAGGACTCGGGCATCATTGGGACGACGGGCGCGGCGTCGTCCTCGGGGTTGGGCGCAGGGGCCACGACGTCGGGCACGAGTCAACCTGACGGCGGCATCGGGAGCGACGGCAACAGCGGCGCGGGCGGACTCGCCGACCGTGCCCGGAGCGCGGCCGGAGCAGCGGGTGAGAAGATTGCGTCCGTGGGCTCGGTCGTTCGCGACAAGGCGGGAACACTCAAGAATTCGGTAGCGGACGCGTTAGAGTCGGGGGCCGAGCGCCTGCGTCAGCAGGGTGCGGGCGGCGGACAGACTGCCGGCGCGGCCGCGACGGGAAACAGCGCCGCGATGGTTGCCGACGACAGCCGCCTCGGCCAGACGAGCAATCAGATCGCTGGTGGATTGCAGGCGTCGGCAGACTGGTTGCGGGACGCGGACGTCGACGGCCTCAAGTCGGGCATCGAGCGGCAGGTGAAAGAACATCCCGGACGCACGCTCGCGATTGCGGTGGGTGTGGGGTACCTGCTCGGCAAGGCGTTCCGTAAGTAGGGCGAGGACGCTCGCATGACGGTCGATCCGAGGTCAGACGGCCGTCGCGGAGTGGGCGCGTTGCTTCGCGATCTCGCGGAGAGCAGCGCGGGGCTCATACGCGCGGAGGCTCGGCTCGTGCGCATCGAGCTCGGTGATGCCGCCAGACTCGCCGGACGCGGCACGGCGTTCGTCGCGCTTGGCGGGGTGTTGCTGCTGCTCGGCGCGCTCGCGGCGCTGACGGCGCTCATCCTGCTGATTGGCGATCAGTGGCTGCCCCACGATCTGTACTGGCTCGGAGCGCTGCTCGTGGCGCTCATCGCTGGCGGCATCGCTGCCTGGCTCGCATTCCGGGCACGCACGGCGCTCTCGCCGTCCGCGCTCCTGCCGCGCGAAACGGTTTCGACGCTCAAGGAGGACAGGGAATGGCTGAAACAACGGCTGACGTGAAGCGGGACATCGAGCTCACGCGCACGCGGATTTCCGATACGCTGGAAGAGCTGGAGCAGAAGCTGAACGTCGCGCAGATGGTGCGCGACAACCCGTGGCCGGCGCTTGCGCTCGCGGTCGGCGCGGGGGTCGTGCTCAGTGGGTCCAAGGCGGACGTGAAGGCGGCGGCCGCCACGGTCGTGGCCACACAGGGCGCGAGCGGGCGAGTGGCCGCGGTGCTCGACGATCTCGTGGCGCATGTGCTCGAGGGCTTCCACGGCGCGGTGGAACAGCGCATCGACGCATTGGCCAGCGACGTGAAACGGGCGATCGGCGCGACTCCGGGCGTCGCGCGCAACGTCCCGGTGAGCGTCGCGCGGGATTCGGCGGCGCCACTAGGGCAGGCGTCAACCGCCCGTGCAGACTAGTCGCGGACACCGTTTCGGGGCGCTCGGCACAATCACGAGTAGCGTCTCGCCCATTCATCGTTCCGCGGACTACTTAAAGAGTCGTGATTACGAATGGACCACAGAGTCACAGAGATCACAGAGCAACAAGGCAAAGCTCTGTGTTCTCTGTGACTCTGTGGTTCATTAGCCGTTCACGTAGTGAACGGGGTTGAAAAGGGCGGAACCTCCAAACATCGAGTGCCCGCTCGCGTTCTTGCATGAGTCAGCCGGCATACCTGATCCAGCGCGCCAGCTCGGAGAAGCTCGGCCGCTTGCCGTACATGAGCAGGCCGACGCGATAGATGCGCGCCGACAGCCAGATTGCCGCCATGGCGGCCAGTGCCACTCCGCCGAGCGACGCCGCGAGCTCCCACCAGGGAACCGGGATGAGCGACATGCGCAACGGCATCAGAATGGGCGCCGAGAAGGGAATGAGCGACATCGTGCGTGAGAGCGTGGTGCCCGGTCCCAGCAGAATCGGCTGCATGAAGATGATCGAGGAGATCAGCATCAGCATTACGGGCATTGCGGCCTGCTGCACGTCTTCCTGACTGCTGACCATCGCGCCCGCGGCGGCGAAGAGCGCCGAATAGAAGATGAAGCCAAGAACGAAGAACGCGAGGATCATGAGCGCGGTACCGGGCGTGGGCAGCGCCGCGGTGATCGCGTCTGTAGGAAGCCCCTGTGCCGCCGCGCGTGCCCGCACGCCAGCCGTTGCGGCGTCGCCCGACATGCGGCTGAAGAGGATCGGTCCCAGATAGAACAGCATGCCCAGCGTGAGCGCGACCCATGCGGTCACCTGCGTAATGGCCACGAGCCCCGCCCCCAGGACCTTGCCGGCCAGAAGCGTATCCGGCGAGACGCTCGACACGACCACCTCGGCCACGCGAGTCGTCTTTTCCTCGAGCACGCTGCGAAGAATGTTCTGCCCGTACAGTGCGATCATCATGTAGAGCAGAAACGCGATGATGTATCCGAAGGCGAGGTTGCCGAACCCCCCTCCCGCCTCGCGTCCATTGTTGCCGATCTTTTCGGTCTTCGTCTCCAGCTTCTCGGCCGTCAGCGCGTTCACGCGCGCGGGGTCGAGTCCCGCGTTCTCGAGCCGCTGCGCGAGGATCTCGTGCTTCACGCCGGTCATGAGGGATTGGACGTCGCTCACCGAGCTCGCATTGCGGCCCGCGTAGCGCACGGATCGGTTCGCGACGGTGTTCGAGTCGAGTACGAGGAAGCCGTACGCTTCCTTGCGTACGACCGCGTTGACCGCGGAGTCCTCGGTGACGGCGAGCCGCGCTGGCTCGACGATCTTTACGCGCGGGCTCGGCGACGCGGGAAAGTCGCGCTTCAGTCCTTCGCTTACGCGCCGGCCGAGGTTCGTGCCGGTGGCGTCGATCACGATGACGTTCGCGAGGTCCATCGACGGACGCTGCCGCATGGAGAGGTATGCCGGCAACACCATCAACACGCCGAGGAAGACGGGGCCGAGCAGGGTTCCGATGAGAAACCACTTCGAGCGGACGCGCTCGAGGTATTCCCGGCGGAAGACGACCGCGAGCTTGCGGAAATCAACCTTGACCACTCATTCCCTCCTCGACGCCGCTTGCGCCGACTCGTTCCAGGAAGATCTGATGCAGCGAGGGCTGCACCAGCTCGAAGCGTTGAATGGCGGCGCCCGTCTGCATGATGCGATGCAGCAGGATCTGCGCGTCGGCGCCGGGCGCAAGCTCGATCTCGTAAAAGCGATTCTGATCGTCGGCGCGCGCGACCAGGGAGCGATCGGCAAGGACGGGTGTAATGGCATCGCGAGCTTCGCCGGCGACGGACAACGCCACGACGCGTGTGCCCGCACGGGCTTTTACGTCCGCGACGGCGCCGTCGAGCACCTTGTCCCCGTGCGCGATGATGCACACGGAGTCGCACAGGCGTTCGGCGTTGTCCATCAGATGCGTGCTGAAAATGACGGTGCGGCCGCGCTCCTTGAGATCGACGATCGTGTCCTTGAGCGCCTGCGCGTTGATGGGATCGAGGCCGGAGAAGGGCTCGTCGAGAATCACGAGCTCGGGATCGTGCAGCAGCGTCCCGATGAACTGGACCTTCTGCTGCATGCCGCGCGAGAGCTCGTCCACCTTCGACAAGCCCCAGTCCTTTTCGGCGGTCTTGAGCTCGAAGCGTTCCATCCAGTGTGCGATGCGCTTCTCGGCCTCGCGTCCCTCGACGCCCTTGAGCTCCGCGAGGAATTTGAGGACGCGCCGGACCTGCATCTTCTTGTAGAGGCCGCGCTCTTCCGGCAGGTAGCCGATGCGATTGGCGATGCCCGGCGTGAGGTGCGGTTCCCCGAATAGTGCGATCGAGCCACTGTCCGGAATGATGATGTCGAGGATCATCCTGATCGTGGTCGTCTTGCCGGCGCCGTTGGGGCCGAGCAATCCGTACACGGATCCGCGCGGGACGGACAACGACAGATCCCGTACCGCGACGTGTCCGGCGTAACGCTTGACGACGTTGCGGATTTCTATGGCGAGGTCGGGCATCGGGTGGGGTTGAGACGCTCCAATATACGGCTTGCGCCGCGCTTGGTTTCGGTCGCCTCGCCCGTAGATTCTCCAGGTGCGCTCCACTTTCCTGTTCGCGACGCTCGTCGTTGCGGCCTGCACGACCGATTCGCGGCGTGCGGCCGCACGCGCGGACACGCTCGTCGTGTATGATGCCGCGAGTCTCGCCGGCCCTATGCGACCGCTTCTGGATACCTTTGCCGCCAGAACCGGAGCGGTGGTCCAGGAGGAGCACGGAGCGTCCCTGGAGCTCGCGCGGCGGGTGCTCGATCTGAAGCGCGTGCCAGACGTGATCGCGCTCGCGGACCGCGACGTGTTTCCCGCGCTGTTGATGCCGTCAGCGACGGCCTGGTATGCGACGTTCGCCAGGGACAGGATGGCGATCGCGTACACCAGGGGCTCCCGCCATGCAGATCAGATCCGCTCGGACAATTGGCGCGAGATCCTTCAGCGAGCGGACGTTCGCGTCGGCCGCAGCGATCCGGTTCAGGCGCCGGCAGGGTATCGCACCCTGATCACGTACGCCCTGGCGGAACGGTTCTACGCGGAGCCCGGATTGGCGCGCCGATTGGCCGAGCGCACTCCGCCGTCGCAAATTCGCGGTAATGCCGCCGAGCTCACGGCCCTGCTCTCCACGGGTGAGCTCGACTACATCGTGGACTACGAGTCGGTCGCGCGCTCGCATGGATTCAAATTCGTGTCGCTGCCTGCGGACATCGATCTTGGGGATGTCGCTCACGCGGCCGCGTATGGCGGCGCAACGGTGAGTGTCCCGACGCGGAAGGGTGCCGTTGCGCATCGCGGTGAGCCGATTCTTTTTGCGGTGAGCGTGCCCCGCTCGGCCCCGCATGGGCGGACGGGAATTCGGTTTGTCCGGTTTCTCCTTGGACGTGAGGGGCGCGAGATGCTTCGGCGCGGCAACATGGATACCCACGACGGTCCTGTGTTTACGGGGGATACCATGCCAATGGCGTCGACCCCGCCGTGAGCGCGCGAGGCGCTGAGCGACTTGCGACCGCTGGAGTAATTGCCGGCGCGTCATTGCTATTGCTGCTGCTGGCCATTCCCATCGGCTCGCTGGTCGTCCGGGGCGGCGTGGCTGGCGTGAACGCGCTTGCGGCGGATGTGGAGCTGCGCAATGCCCTGCTGTTGACGGCAGCCTGCGCCACGGCGGCCACGTTCGCGACGATTCTTCTCGGCACTCCACTGGCGTATCTGCTTGCACGGGATCGCGTGCCGGGCGGCGTGGCCCTCGCCACGTTGCTGGAGCTGCCGCTGCTCATTCCGCACCCCGTCGCGGGAATTGCACTGTTGCTGGCGTTCGGGCGTCAGACCTGGATCGGCGGTGTGCTGGGGCGTGCCGGATTGGGAATCGTCGGATCATCGACCGGGATTGCGCTCGCCATGCTGTTCGTTGCCGCGCCGTTGTACATGAGTGCTGCGCGCGAGGCGATCGCGCGCGTGGACCGTCGCTACGAGGACGTGGCGCGCACGCTGGGTGATTCGCCGTGGCGCGCGGTCCGACGTGTGACGCTTCCGCTGGCCCGCCGCGGTATCGTTGCCGCGGCCATCGTGATGTGGGCGCGCGCCGTGAGCGAGTTCGGCGCCATCGTGATCCTGACGTACAATCCCAAGGTCGTGAGCGTCCTGAGCTACGATCGCTTTACCGCGTACGGACTGGATGCGGCGCTGCCCGTGGCGGCCGTGCTGGTGCTGCTCGCGCTCGTGCCGTTGTTGGCGCTGCGCTCGCTCCGAGCGGGTGCTTCCCCATTGGAGCGCTCCGGTTGATCGAGTGCGTTGGCGTCGGCGCCCGCATCGGCGCTTTCATGCTGGCGGACGTCACCTTTGCCCTGTCCCGTGGGCAATGGGGCGTCGTGCTCGGCCCGGCCGGCGCGGGCAAGACGACGCTGCTCGAGATCATTGCCGGCGTGCGCCGACACTCAAAAGGGCGAATCGCCCTCCGTGGCGCGGACGTGACGACCCGCCGCCCGGAAGCACGTCGTCTCGGCATGGTGTACCAGCACGGTTTTCTCTTTCCACATCTCGACGTCGAGGGCAACATCGCCTATGGAAGCAGCGCCGCCGCGGCGTGTGCGGCCGCGGAGCGCATCGGTGCCGACGCGCTCTTCGGCCGGAGCGTGGCAACGCTCAGCGGGGGCGAACGACAACTCGTGGCCCTCGCTCGCGCGCTCGCGACGTCGCCGGACATTCTCCTTCTCGACGAGCCGTTCGCGGCTCTCGATCCGCGCCGCCGATCGCTGGTCCGATCCGAGGTGGCGAGCATCCATCGCGAGCGCGGAACTACAGTGCTCCACGTGACTCACGATTTCGTCGAGGCGGGACTCCTCGGCGACCTCGCCATCGTTCTTCACGGCGGCGGCGTGGCACAGGTTGCCACTCCGGACGAACTGTTTCGCAAACCCGCATCCGGAATCGTGGCCGACTTCGTGGGAATCGAAAATGTCTTCCGCGGGATGATCGAATCGCGCGAGGGCGACACCGACGGCGCCGAAACCACGTTGCGCTTCACCGGCGAGGGCATCGAGCTGATTGGCGTTGGCCGGCCAACGTGCGGTCCGGGTCACGCGGTGGTCCGCGGAGAAGACGTCGTGCTCTCGCTGTCGCCGCTCGACGGGAGCTCGCCTCGCAACGTCCTTGCGGGCGTCGTCCGTGAGATCGCGCGAGACGGTGTGCTTTCACGCGTCTCGGTGGCAACGGGCGGGACCTCGATCACCGCTGTCGTGACGCGACGTTCAGTCGAGGAGCTCGGTCTCCGTCCCGACGTTGCGGTGACGGCGAGCGTCAAAGCCACCGCGGTGCACCTGTGCTGATTCTCACGCTCACGTTTCTCGGCATTCTCGTCCTCGGCCTCGTCGCCGAGCAGTCCGGGCGATCACCCGATGCGACGGAGGGGAAACTCGCGCGGATGCTTGCGTCGCGCGGCGTGGTGGTCGCGGTGTTTCTCGTCACCTTCCTTCTCCTGTGGTACTCCTGGGCTGCAGTGAACCCGATCCCGGTGGTTCACGACGAGATGGCCTACGTGCTCCAAGCCGAGATCTTCGCGCGCGGCAAGTGGGCGCTGCCGTCGCCGCCGATGCCGCTGTTCTGGGAGCAGCCGCACATCCTGACCGAGCCGACGCTCGCCGCCAAGTACTTCCCCGGTCACGCGCTCGCGCTGGTGCCCGGTGCATTCCTCGGCTGGCCCGCGCTGATGCCACTCGTGTTGCAATCGCTGTCGGCGTCGCTGCTGTTCGTCTTGGCGCGCCGAATCGCAAGCGGCGGCGTGGCATTCATGGCGTGGATCATCTGGCTGTTCTCGCCAATCGTGCTGTATTTCGGGCCGACATACTTCTCCGAGGCGACGACGACCGTGTGCTGGCTCGCCGGCTGGTATGCACTGCTCGAGTGGCGCGACTCGCGGCGACTCGGCTGGCTCGCCGCCGTGGCGTTCTTTACGGGGTGGGATGCCATCACGCGGCCGCTCACCGGCGTAGCATACGCCATTCCGATGGCCGCCGTAATTCTCCGGGACGTCGTGCGGCAACGTCGTTGGCGCGATTTCGCCATCGCGTTCGCGGTCGGTTCGGCCGTCATGGCCATCCTTCCACTGTGGAGCGCCCGCACCACCGGCGACTGGCGTCTCACGCCGCTGACGTTGTACACGCGTCTCTACATGCCGTACGACGTGCCTGGCTTCGGTCTCGTGTCGACACCGCCGGCGCACAGCATTACCCCGGATCTCTACCAGCTGAACAATGCGTACAGGTCCCCGCACGTGACGCATTTTCCGTCGACACTCCTGAACACTCTGAGCGATCGCACGTTTTACCTGTCCGTGAGCGTGTGGGGCACTACGGCGGGTGCATTGAGCGTTTTTGCCTTGCTGGGCCTTCTTACGCTTGGAGGCCCTGCCACGTTTGCGTTCGTGAGCGCCCTCTGCCTGCTGGCGTCGTATCTCCTGTACGCCACGCCGGCCCAGTGGACGCTCTACTACTACGAAAGCGTGCCGGTGTATGCGTACCTGAGCGCCGCGGGACTGGCGTGGGCCGCATCGCTGATCGGACGGCCGCGAGGAGCCCCCGGGTCACCGCGATTCATGTGGCGGTCTACGCGGTGGTCGACCGCCCTCGTTTCGGCCGCCGTGATGTTCGTGCTGCCGGGCCTCCTTTCGTTGCAGCTCCTTCACGCACAGCACATCAGCGACCGGCGGTTTCTCACGCCGTTCCATCGATTGCTCGGCTCCATCCACGACGCGCGCGCCGTGGTATTCGTGCGATATTCGAGGGCCCACAACTCGCACGTCACCTTCGTCCGCAATACCGCCAATCCCGAGTCGGAGCGACTCTGGGTGGTCTACGACCGCGGCGACGCCGAGAATTCGCGCCTGCTGTCGCTTGCGCCGGGGCGGAAATCGTATCTCTTCGACGAGAGCCAGAGGCGGATCTATCTCTACGATCCGGTCGCAAGGCCCTGACGTGGCGGGCGGCGTGACGGACGGCGTACCGCGAACGATATTCGAGACGACGATTCGACGGAGCTGATGTTGGACGCTCGGCGATCTTCCGGACGGCGAAACGTGCTGCCGCTGCACTCGGTCAGTCAGGCGCGCCTGAACGCCGAGGCGATCGTGGCGCTCGGGGTGACCGTGGCGCTCACTCTGGCGCTGCGCCAACAACTCGCCGAGACGCGGTTGCTGCTGTTCTGGGTGATGAGTGTTTTCGTCGCCTGGAGGAGCGGGCTCTGGCCGGTGATCGGCACGTCGGTGATCGGCGCCGCGCTCTTCGTGCTCGTCGTGCAGGCGGACGTCGAAGCGTACGGGACGGTGTCGCCCCCAGAGCTCTTCACGTTGGCGATTTACGTCGTGGTCTCCGCCGTGCTCGGAGTTGCCTTCGACTCGCTGCGCCGCAAGCGCGCGCAGGTGGCGGAAGCCACGAATGGCATGCTCGACGCCATGATGGTGCTGGATCCGCACGGCCGGCTGCAGTTTTTCAACGAAGCCGCTCGTACGCTCGGTGTCAGCATGGGTCTGGATCTGAAGGCCCTGCGCAAACGGGTGTTATGGGAGGCCGTGCCCGCGCTGGCCGGAACGGAGTTCGAGCTCGAGCCATTGCGCGCACTGAGCGAACAGCGCGCGATCGACTTTCAGGCGCGCTTCCCGGGAGCGAACGCATGGGTGCGCGTCCGCGCTGCCCCTACCAGCGAGGGAGGCGTCACTCTATTCGCGCACGACGTGACCGGCAAGATGGAAGCGGAACGCGAGCGCATGCGAACGGATCAACGCTACCGTGCACTGGTGGAAGCGAGCACGGTGATGGTGTGGAACACCGATGTGGACGGCACCGTGGACGTGCCCGCCTGGCATGAGATCACCGGACAGACCACGGCCGAGCAGCAGAGTGCGGGATGGCTCCAGGCCATCCATTCCGACGACCGCGCCAAGGTCGTTGCCCGGTGGAACGAAGCACGCGAACGGCAGGAGGCCTACGAGATCGAATACCGGCTCCGTCAGCGCGAGGGCGCCTACCGCTGGTATCGCGTACGCGCCGTCCCCATCCGTGAAGGCGATCTGGCGCGCGAATGGGTGGGAGTACTCGACGACGTCCATGAGGAGCGCGTCGCCCGGGAGCGCCACGAGGCGGTGGAGAACGCCCTGGCCGTGCTCGGCGTGTCACTCGACTACGAGTGGAACTTCGCCGCTGTGACGCGTCTGCTGGTGCCGACGCTGGCTGACTACTGTAGCGTCGACCTCGTAGATGTTTCCGGCGATATTCGGCGCGTCTCGTCGACGCACAGGGATCCGGAGAAGGAAGTGCTGTTGCGCGCGCTGTGGAACAAATTCCCTTATCGGGCGGGAGACCCGGGTGCGCCGGAAGTGGTCCGCACCGGCGTGGCACAGTTGAATCCGCGCATCCAGAGCGCGGAGATCACCCGCTTCGCGCGTACGGAGGAGCAGGCGGAGATGCTGGACGCGCTTGCCCCACGCTCGTATCTGTGCGTTCCAATGCGCTCGAGCGGACAGGTATTCGGCGCGCTCTCGCTCGTGTACTCGGATTCCGGCCGCGAGCACACGGCGGCCGATCAGGCGGCGGTCGAGCAGATTGCGGCGCGCGCGGCCACGGCAATCGAGAACGCGAGGCTCTACGCGGAAGCACAGGCGGCCAGCCGGGCGAAGAGCGACTTCCTGGCAACGATGAGTCACGAGTTGCGCACGCCGCTCAACGCCATCGCCGGATATGCGGACCTGCTCGCTCTGGGAGTGCGCGGGCCCGTGACGGAGGACCAGTTGCGCGACCTCGGCCGCATCCGCCAGAACCAGCAGCATCTGCTCGAGATCATCACGGACATTCTCAATTTCAGCCGTCTCGAGGCCGGCCACACTCGCTACCTGATGGCTGATTTTCCGGTGACCGAAGTGCTGGAGCGCATGGAGGGCGTGATCGAGCCGCAAGCCAGGGCGCGTTCGATCGAGTACCACTATGTCGCGCCGGCCGCCGATCTCGTCGTCAACGCGGATCGAGAGAAGCTCGAGCAGGTGCTCATCAACCTGCTCGGCAACGCCATGAAGTTCACGCCCGCGGGAGGGAGCGTGTCGGTCAGCGCGGTCGGGGTGGACACACGCGTTCGCATCATGGTGCGCGACACCGGCGTCGGCATTCCGGCGGGTGAGCTGGCGTCCATCTTCGAGCCGTTCGTGCAGCTCGAGCCGGCGCTGACGCGGACCATCGAGGGCACGGGACTCGGCCTCGCCATCAGCCGCGAGCTCACGCGAGGCATGGGAGGCGAGCTGCGCGCCGAAAGCGCGCCGGGCAAGGGATCTACGTTCTATGTCGAGCTTGCGAGAGCCGGAGGTCAGCCGTGAGCGCGCTCGTGTTGATCCGCCAGCTCCTGCAGCATGCTGCGTGGGCCAACGAGAAAGTGCTCGATGCGCTGCGACGAGCCGGCGGCGAGCACCCGGAAGCGTGGCGCGAGTATGCGCACGTCCTCGGCGCCGAGGAGGTTTGGCTGTCGCGGCTCGAAGGGCGCGAGAAGCGCGCGGGCGTGTGGCCCACGTTCACGGCCGACGAAGCGGAACGATTCGGGCGGACGCTCGCGGCCGACTACGACGCGCTGCTGGTACGGATGCAGGAGGAGGATCTCGAGCGTGCAGTCTCGTATGTGACCACCGACGGCAGGTCGTTTACGAGCGCGGTGAGCGACATCCTCGTACATATCGCGCTCCACGGGCAATATCACCGCGGAAAGATCAATCTCCTGTTGCGTCAGGGTGATGACGAACCGGGTCCTGCCGACTTCATCGCCTTTATCCGCGGAGCGCCGGCGGCAATCACGCCGCCCTGACCTGGCGCGATGCTACTCGACCAGCTGTGGCGATGCGAAGATCGCGCGCGCACGCTCGATCGCGCGGACGAGCGCGTCGACGTCGCGCTCTTCGCTGTAGACATAGAACGACGCCCGCGCCGTGGCGGGGACGCCGAGCCGCCGCATGAGGGGCTGCGCGCAGTGATGCCCCGCGCGAATGCAGACGCCGTCCTTGTCCAGTATCGTTGCGAGATCGTGGGGGTGGATGTCGGCCACCGTGAAGCTCACGACACCGCTCCGCTGCTCCGGCTGCGGACCGAACACATGAACGCCTTCCACCTCCGCCAGCCGGCTCGACAGAAGCCGTACGAGCGCGCGCTCGTGGGAGAGCACGGCGTCCATGCCGATGCCATCGAGATAGTCGCACGCGGCCGCCAGTCCGACGGCATCCGCCACATTGGGCGTGCCCGCCTCGAACTTGTGCGGCAGCACGTTCCATGTGGAGTAGTCATCGCGCACGAACTCGATCATGTCGCCGCCGAACTGATAGGGCGACATGGTTTCGAGGATCGCGCGGCGGCCCGCGAGCCCGCCGATTCCCATGGGACCGCACATCTTGTGGCCGCTGAAGGCGTAGAAATCGACGTCGAGTGCATCGAAGCCCACGCGCATGTGCGGCACGGCCTGAGCTCCGTCAACGACGACCAGCGCGCCCACGCTTCGTGCGATCTGCGCGATGTCGTTCACCGGATTCACGGTCCCAACCGCGTTCGAGACGTGGCTGAATGCCACCACGCGCGTCCGTGACCCCACGAGGCCGCGCAGGGCATCGAGGTCCACCCGCTGGTCCTCGGTGAGCGGACATACCCGGAGCGCGGCACCGCGTGCACGCGCCACCTGCTGCCACGGAACGAAATTGGCGTGATGCTCGAGCCCGGTGACGACGATCTCGTCGCCGGCTTGAACATTGGCGTGTCCCCATGCGGTCGCCACGAGGTTGAGGGCCTCCGTCGTTCCGCGCGTGAAGATGAGGCAATCCGCGTCGGCGAGTCCGATGAACCGTGCAACGCGCGTGCGCGCATCGTGATACCGCTGTGTCGCGCGTACGGACAGATCATACGCGCCGCGGTGCGGATTCGCGTTGTCGTGCTCGTAATAGGCGCGCATGGCGTCGAGCACGGCTTTCGGCTTCTGCGACGTCGCCGCAGAGTCGAGGTAGTGCAGCTCGGGATTCGCCACCAGCAGCGGGAAGTCTGCGCGGCGCGAGACAGTCACGAGCGCGTCTCCTCGACCGCTACCTCCGGCCCGACGAGAATGCGGCCATTCACCACGCGAACGTCGTAGACCGGCACGGGCCACTCAGCGGGGTGACGCTTCGCGGCACCCGTCCGGCAGTCGAAACGTGCGCCGTGCCAGATGCACTCGATGGTACCGTCGCCGTGGAGAACGCCTTCGGACAGATGAAACAGCGCGTGCGTGCAGAGGTTGCCCACCGCACCGATCGTCCCGCCGACATTGTAAACGCACACGGGCTGGCGCGTCGTCAGCTCCACGCCAAGCATTTCGCCATCGGGCAGGTCGACGACGGCGCCGACGTCCTCGAATTCGCTCACGGCGCGGCCTCCGCACTTCGCAGTGCGGACAGGAGCGTATGCCATGGCATGCTCGCGCACTTTACGCGGATCGGAAAACGAGACACGCCGCTGAAAGCCGCCATCTCGCCAAGCGTGCGGGCATCGCCCTCGCCCGGCACGAACTTGCCCGTCACGAGATCGTGAAAGCGGACGAAGATCTGTTCCACCTCTTCGCGCGACTTGCCCTTCACCGCCTGCGTCATGATGGACGCCGATGCGCGAGAGACCGCGCAGCCGGATGCCGTGAATCGCACGTCGTCGATCGCATCACCCGTGACGGACAGCTCGACCCGCACCTCGTCACCACACAGCGGATTCCGCCCCTCGGCGCTCGATGTCGCGTGGTCGAGCGAGCCGTAGTTCTTGGGACGGCGATTGTGATCGAGAATGATGGACTGGTAAAGCTCCTGCAGATCGCTCATGCGCGTTACCGGCTGCCAGCGTGCTCCGGCAACACGCCGGCCCACTGCCTCGTGTATCGCTGAAGCGTCGCGGCCTCGAGTCCCTCGCGCACCTCGGTGCACTCGATCGACTCCAGCACGTCGGCAGCGAAGGCATACGTCAGCAGATCGCGCGCGAGGCGCGCGTTCACGCCGCGGCTCTTCATGTAAAAGAGCGCTGTTTCATCCAACCGGCCCACGGTGGCGCCGTGCGTGCACTTCACGTCGTCGGCGAAGATCTCGAGCTGCGGCTTGGTGTCGATGCGTGCCTTCTCCGACAGCAACAGCGTGTTGTTCGTCTGCTTGCCGTCGGTCTTCTGCGCCTCGGGATGGACGAACACCTTGCCGTTGAAGACGCCGTGCGCCTCGCCGTCGAGGATGCCCTTGTACAGCTCGCGGCTGTAGCACCCGGGCGCGACGTGCTCGATGCGCGTCTGGTGATCGATGTGCTGATCCCGGTCGCCGATGTACAGGCCGTTGAGCGTGGCTCCGCACCCTTCACCACGCAGGGTGGTGTAGATGTTCGTCCGTGCGAGCGCTCCACCCGTGGCGAAGCTGAAAGAGAACAGATGGCTGTCGCGCGCCTGACGCACGTCTACGGTCCCAACGTGGAACGCGTCGGCCGATTCCTGCTGAAGCTTGAGATGCGTCAGCGTTGCGCCTTCGCCGACGACCGCTTCCGTGACGGCATTGGTGAAATACCTGCCAGGCGCGAGACCCGCATAGCTCTCCACGACCGTGGCTTTCGCATGCCGATCGAGGACGATCAGATTCCTCGGCTGGGCGACGCCGTCCGCCGCTGCGGCGTCGCTCACGAACAACAGGTGAATGGGAACGGCGAGCTCAACGTCCTTTCGGACATGGATGACCGCGCCGTCATTGATGAACGCGGTGTTGAGCGCCGTGAACGTATGAGCGTCGAAGGATGCGACGTTGCCGAGGTACTCATCCACCACGAGCGAAAGCTCGATGTACGCGCGGCCGAGCGGCATCACGTGAACGCCGTCGGGAAGCGCCGCACCGCCGGACAGGCCCGCGTCGTACCGCCCGTTCACGAACACAAGCGTGTGCCACTCCGCCGAGAAGCGGTACGGCGACAGCGCGCTCGCGTCCGGCGTGCGCGCCGACTTCGTCAACGGGGAGAAATCCGTCTCCGCGATCGGCGCGGTGGACGTGAAATGCCAATCCTCGTTCTTCGTCGTCGGAAAGCCGAGCGTCTCGAAGCGCGTGATGGCCGACAGGCGAAGCGATCGCACCGCGGGCGGCGCGCTCCCGCCGCCGTTCGCGGAGAATGCCTCGAAGTTGCGGAGGTACGACTCGATCATGCAGCCGCTCCCTCGAGCAGCCAGTCGTAGCCCCTGGCCTCGAGCTCCAGCGCGAGCTCCTTCCCACCGGAGCGCACGATGCGTCCCGCGGCGAGAACGTGTACCACGTCCGGCACGATGTGGTTCAGCAGCCGCTGATAGTGTGTGACGACGATGGTGGCGTTCTGAGGCGTTCTCAGCGAATTCACGCCGTTCGCGACGATGCGCAGTGCATCGATGTCGAGACCCGAATCGGTCTCGTCCAGGATCGCGAGCCTCGGCTCCAGCACGGCCATCTGAAGAATCTCGTTGCGCTTCTTCTCACCGCCGGAGAAGCCGGAGTTCACGGACCGCGTGAGCATCGCCCCATCCATCTCGACGAGCGCCATCTTCTCGTCCATCAGGTCGGCGAAGCTCATCGGATCGACCTCCTCCTCGCCACGAGCCTTGCGAATTTCGTTGTACGCGGCGCGAAGGAAATACGCGTTGCTCACTCCGGGGATCTCCACGGGATACTGGAACGCCAGGAAAAGACCTTTCTGCGCGCGCACTTCGGCGTCCATCGCAAGAAGGTCCTCGCCGTCGTAGGTCACGGTGCCAGCGGTGACCTCGTACGCCGGATGGCCGGCGAGCACCTGCGCGAGCGTGCTCTTGCCCGAGCCGTTGGGGCCCATGACGGCGTGCACTTCGCCAGCGTTGACCGACAGGTTGATTCCCTTCAGGATCTCTTTACCTCCGACGACGGCGTGGAGGTCCATGATTTCAAGCATCAGTAGGACACAGTAGGACGGTAGGACAGTAGGACGTTTGCCGTCCTACCGACGTACACGGCGTTAACCGACGGAACCTTCGAGTGTAATTCCCAGCAACTGCTGCGCTTCCAGCGCGAACTCCATCGGCAGCTCCTTGAACACTTCCTTGCAGAAGCCCGAAACGATCATCGACACGGCCTGCTCGGCGCTCAGCCCACGTTGCTTGAGGTAGAAAATCTGATCCTCGCCGATCTTCGACGTCGACGCCTCGTGCTCCACCTGCGCGCTGTTGTTGCCGACCTCGATGTAGGGGAACGTGTGCGCGCCGCACCGGTTGCCCACGAGCATGGAGTCGCACTGCGTGTAATTACGCGCGCCCTCCGCCTTCGGCAGAACCTGCACGCGGCCACGGTAGCTGTTCTGCCCATGCCCCGCGCTGATGCCCTTGCTCACGATGTTCGACTTCGTGTTGCGGCCGATGTGGATCATCTTGGTGCCCGTGTCGGCTTGCTGGTGATTGTTCACCACCGCCACGCTGTAGAACTCGCCCGTGGAATTGTCCCCCTGAAGGATCACGCTCGGATACTTCCACGTGATGGCACTGCCGGTCTCCACCTGCGTCCACGAGATCTTGGAGCCCGCACCCGCGCACTTGCCGCGCTTGGTGACGAAGTTGTAGATGCCGCCGCGACCTTCCTTGTCGCCGGCATACCAGTTCTGCACCGTGGAGTACTTGATCGTCGCGTCCTTGAGCGCCACGAGCTCCACGACGGCCGCATGGAGCTGGGTCGTGGACCGCTTCGGCGCCGTGCAGCCCTCGAGATAGCTGACGTACGAACCCTCGTCCGCCACGATCAGCGTGCGCTCGAACTGCCCGGTGCCTTCCTGATTGATGCGGAAGTACGTCGACAGCTCCATGGGGCAGCGCACACCCTTGGGCACGTACACGAACGAGCCCTCGGAGAACACGGCCGAGTTGAGCGCGGCGAAAAAGTTGTCGGAGTAGGGCACGACAGAACCGAGATACTTTCGCACGAGATCCGGGTGCTCGCGCACTGCCTCGCCGAGCGAACAGAAGACGATGCCGAGGGCGGCAAGCTCCGTCTTCATCGTCGTGCCGACGCTCACGGAGTCGAAGATGGCGTCCACGGCGACGCCGGAGAGCATCTTCTGCTCGTTCAACGGAATGCCGAGCTTCGCATACGTGCGCAGCAGCTCCGGGTCGACCTCGTCCAACGACTGCAGCGGCTTCACCGATCGTGGCGCCGAGTAGTAGGACTGTTCCTGATAGTCGATCGGCGGATAGGTGACGTTGGGCCAGTGCGGCTCCTTCATCGTGATCCAGCGCCGATACGCCTTGAGGCGCCAGTCGAGCAGCCACGCGGGCTCGTCCTTCTTCCCCGAGATCAGCCGGATCACGTCCTCGCTGAGGCCGGGCGGCAGTGTGTCCGCCTCGATGTCCGTAACGAAGCCGTACGCGTACTCGCGATTGACCAGCGAATCGATGGACGAGCTCATTTCCAGTCTGTTGCTCCCGTGTGTCCTGGATACTAGAGTAAAGTAGTCGGTATTACGGGTGGCGTCAACGCGCCTCCGATCGATCTAAATCCATGCCAGGCAATGGATTACGAGGAGAAACGGAGCCTCGTTCGCCACGGCCCGGACTGGTTCGCGACGCGGCGAAATGACATCTTGTCACGCAGCGACCACCCCATCGCGAGATCGCATCGATGATTCCGATGCCCGTATCCACCGACAATGCCCATCGCTACACCTGGGGGACCGGTTGTGACGGCTGGTACCTGGTCCGCGCACAGGGCATGAGCGTGATTGCCGAGCGGATGCCGCCGGGAACGCGCGAAGCGCGCCACTGGCATGCGCGGGCCATTCAGTTCTTTTACGTGCTGACCGGGTCGCTGCAGATGGAGGTGGAAGGTGCCGTTCACGACCTTCCTCCCGGATGCGGCATCGAGATCCCGTCCGGAACGGCGCACCAGGCGCGCAACACCGGCAGCAGCGATACGACGTTTCTCGTGATCTCCGCACCGCCGCATCAGGGCGACCGCCGCGAATCCGATACCGCCGAAATCTGACGCGTCGCTCAACACTGGCGCGCAGACCCGCTCGTCTCCTCCAATCACGCACCGCTCGTGACCGGACTCCCGCGTCTCAACGCCACGCGTTATGTGCAGCCGCTCCGCGAAGGGGGCTCGCTGCCTGCCGTCGTGGATACGGACGCCGACGGCCTGTACGTCGTGAAATTCCGCGGCGCTGGCCAGGGAGCCAAGGTGCTGGTGGCCGAGCTCATCGTGGGCGGAATCGCGTCGGCGCTCGAGCTGCCCATTCCGTCCCTCGGCATCGTCGACATATCCGACCGGTTCGGGCGGAGCGAGCCCGACCCGGAAATTCAGGATATCCTGAGACGCAGCCACGGCGTGAACGTGGGCATGCGCTATCTCGAGGGCGCCTTCAACTTCGACCCCAAGGCGGCCGGTGATCTCATTCCACCGGAGATCGCGGCGCGCACGGTGTGGCTCGACGCGTTCACGACGAATCCGGATCGTACGCATCGCAACCCGAATCTGCTCATCTGGCATCGCACGCCGTGGCTCATCGATCACGGCTCCGCGCTGTACGCGCACCACGACTGGGCTTCCGTGAACGCGGGGCGCGCGCGGAGCCCGTTCGCACTCATTCGCTCGCACGTGCTGCTCGAGCCGGCTGGCGACCTCGGTGATGCCGACACGTGGGCTGCCGCGCGCGTGACGGAAAATGCCATTCGTGACGTACTCGCCTCCGTGCCCGACGAGCTGCTGCTCGATCCCGTCTCCTCGATGGGCGAGTTTCGCACCGCGGACGAAGCCCGCGACCGCTATGCGCGGTACCTCCTCGAGCGTGTGAGCTCGCGGGATCGCTGGCTCGACGAAGCGCGGCGCGCGCAGGAGCAGGTACGGATCGAAGTGCCGCAACATCTGGCGGCGCGCCGATGAGCGATGTGGTCATGGTGGACTACGATTTCGCCGTCCTGCGCGTGGTGCCTCGCGTGCACACCGGAGCATTCGTCAACGTGGGCATCGTGCTGCATGCGCGCACGGCGGAGTTTCTCGGTTTCCGTGCGGTGACGGATGCCGGCGAGCTGGCACGAATGGCGCCCGGTGTGGACCCGGAGCTCCTTGCACGGTATCTCCGCTCGTGCGCCGCAATTTGTGCTGGCGACGCGTCCGCCGGCCCGGTGGCATTGGCGCCTCCCTCGGAGCGGTTTCATTGGCTCACGGCCCCGCGGTCCGACGTGATCCAGTCGTCGCCGGTCCACGAGGGGGTGTCCGCGGAGCCCAAAGCGGCCCTCGACGAGCTCTATGCCCTGTACGTGAGTGGGTGATCTTGCGCTAACTTTCACCGTCCTTCGCCGGAGTGGGTCGTGAACGAAGCTGAGCTGAAGAAGCTGTTGAAGAAGACACAGGCCGCGGCGGCCGCGAAGCCGAAAAAGAACAAGACGTACGATTCGACGCTGGATGCCACGCGGCCCGCGCAGTCGCAAGAGGAAGAGGCGGCCACCTCCGACGCGCTCGAGCTGTTCCAGCAGATGAAGAAGCGGGAGTTCTAGGCGGTGGCGTCCGCCGCAAGTGCGGCGGACGGTCTATTCTGCGGCGAGCTTCCGAATGGCGTCGCGGAGCAGGGAGGCGGCGAGCGTCACCTTGTACCCATTCTTCGACAGCGGCTCAGCGTCGAGCAGCGCGCGCTCGGCGAGTCCGACGATCGCGTCCTCATCGAGGCCGCCCGACATGGCCTCCTCCTCGACGGACGTGTAGACACGGTACGGACGCGGGGCCACACCGCCGAGGACGAGGCGGACTTCGCCGTCCACGCGACGGGCGGCGGCGAGGCTCACGAGCGCGAAGTCCCATGCCCCGCGCTGCATGAGCTTCGTGTATTGCTGCATTCCGCCCGCTGCGGCGGCGCCGAGCTGTATCGCCACGATCAGCTCGTCCTGCTGGAGGACCGTTTCCCCATCCATGCGTTCGCGCGGCGTGACGAAGAACGTCGCAATGGGAATGGAACGCGCGCCGCCGCGCCCATGTACTTCGACGATCGCGTCCAGCGCGACGAGTGCCACCGCAGGATCCGAGGGATGTACCATCCAACACGGACCTCCGTCGAGCACGGCGAGGTACTGATTCTCGCCGTCGTGCGCAGGGCAGGACGAGCCGCCGTTCTTGTGACACGGGATGCCGCGCCGGAAATACCAGCAGCGCGGGCGCTGCATCAGGTTGCCGCCGAGCGTGGCCATCTCGCGAATGGCCGGCGTGCCGACCTGCTCGCACGCCTGCGCGAGAGCCGGATACCGTTCACGGATCAGTACGTGGGATGCGACGTCAGCGAGGCGCGTGGCGGCGCCGATCCGGACCCCGCCGTCGGCCAGCTCACTGATGCCGTTGGCTTCCGGGACCGCACGGATGTCCAGCACGACATCGGGGGACGCGAGACCTTCGTCGATGGTGACGAGCAGATCCGTGCCGCCGCCCACGGGAACGTGCCCGGGGCGGGCGAGCTGGTCGAGCGTTTCCGCGAGCGAACGTGCGGTACGATACTCGAACGCTGACACGTTGCGCGGCGCCCGGCTCAGTGGGCTTCCGCTTCGCCTCCCTTCGTGTGGAAGCGGACGTCCGTGGGGTGCTTGTATGTCGTCTTGTGGACGTACGCCGCGCCGGCCGCCGATGCGACGGCGAGAAATATGACGAACAGTGCCGCGCCCCACCCTTCCTGCCTGAAAGGAATGTGGCGACCGCCGCCCGGGTTCGTTGGTCCTTCCTGCATTGCCGTCTCCGTTCGTGTGTCGAGCGCTGGAAAGTTATGCTGCCCGCCCCCGGCGCAACAGCGCGGGTTCGGATTCTGCAGAGCGTCGGTCGGCGGCCTATCGACTGGAGGAGAAGTGACGACAGCGGCTCGCGTTCGCTCCGTGACGGAGGGTGGAATTCCGCAGCGTCCGCTGGGGCGGACGGGCGTTTCCGTCTCCGCCATCGGACTCGGCGGATATCATCTGGGGCTCGTGGGCTCGGAACGCGATGCGATCTCCATCGTGCACGCAGCGCTCGACGCCGGCGTCACCTTCCTGGACAACGCGTGGGAGTACCACGACGGCAAGAGCGAAATCCGCCTGGGAAAGGCGCTCGCGGGCGGACGTCGAGCGCAGGCCTTTCTGATGACGAAGGTATGCACGCATGGGCGCGACGCGCGGGTCGCGATGCATCAGCTCGAGGAATCGCTGCGCCGCCTCAAGACCGACTACCTCGATCTCTGGCAGGTGCACGAAGTGGCGTATGCGGGCGATCCCGAACGTCACTTCATGAAAGGCGGTGTCGTCGAGGCGCTCGACAAGGCGCGCTCGAAGGGGCTCGTGCGCTTCGTGGGCTTCACGGGGCACAAGGACCCCGCGCTTCATCTGAAGATGCTGTCGTACGACTATCCCTTCGATACGTGTCAGCTGCCGCTCAACTGTTTCGATGCGACGTTCCGGAGCTTCGAACAGCAGGTGCTCCCCGAGCTCGCGCGCCGCGGCGTCGCGGCCATCGGGATGAAGAGTCTCGGCGGCGAGGGAGAAGCGGTAAAAAAGCGAGTCGTCGCGGCACGGGACGCGTTGCGCTACGCGATGAGCCTCCCCGTGGCGACCACCGTGAGCGGCGTCGATTCCATGCGCGTGCTTCGGCAGAACCTCGGTGTGGCGCGGGGCTTCGAGCCTATGTCGTCGCTGGAGATGCAGCGCTTGCGTACGCAGTGCGCCGGCCATGCGGTGGACGGCCGATTCGAGCTCTACAAGGTGACGGCAAAGCACGAGGCCGACGTCGGGCGCAGGCAGCATGGTTTTCCACTACAGGGCGAGCTCGGCGGCTAGGTCCAAGCGGATGCTCCGGCCCTAAAGCTTTTTCCTCTCCGGACGACACTGAGGACGTTGGCTCCGTGCTCCGCGGAGCGACGGAATTCCTTTTCCCGATCAGCATGCGTTCCAACGCCGCCGCCATCCTGGGTGCCCCGATTGCTTCATGGGCGCTGTATAGCTGTTTGTCGCTGGTGCCCATTTCAGCGGACGTGGCGGGGGTGCTCGCCGTGGCCTGGGGCGTCTTCTGGCTCGGTCTCGCGCAATTCAGCGCCGTGCGCAGCGTGCGCCACGGAATGCGGCCAACGCGGGCGGCGGCAATCTTCACGTCGCTCTTTCTGCCGGTACCGGTCTACGCGTTGACGATCGCGTCGGACATGCTCGAGTTCGTGCCAGTGAGCGTGGCGCTTCCCATGTTCGCAACGCTGTGCGCGAGCGCGCCGCTGCTGCTCTGGATCATGTCGTTCCGGCCGCGCGGCCGTCGGCGCGCGTCGATGCCGGTCGTCGCGGTGGAGTGGAAGCAGTACACACCGAGCGCGCCGAAGGGAGTGATACCGCCGCGCAGCGGCGGAAAGACGGTAGGTCAGTAGGACAGGAGGTCGGTAGGTCAGCAAACCCCGTTACCGCCCTTTACAGACTTACCGATCCACCGTCCTACCTTACAGTGGTGACGCCACCCCTCAGTCGCCAGTCAATCTGGCGATGCGCAAGCTCATTGCTCTGACGTTCGCCGCGACCGTCAGCGGCTGTTCCCGTCACCTCTATTCTTCCGCGGCAGCGCCAGTGACCGCGCCGACGCCCGTTGTGTTAGCGGGCTCGACGGGATCAGTCGCAACGCCCGAAAGCGCATCGAGCGCGGACGCCGTCGACTACCTGCTGATGCGTCGAATGCAGATCCCGGTAGCGGGCGTGTCCGTGTCGCAACTGCGTGACAGCTTCGACGAGGGACGCGACGGGGGACGAGTGCACCGCGCACTCGACATCATGGCACCGCGCGGCACGCCAGTCATCGCAGCGGACAGCGGACGAATCATGCGCGTCGGATTCAACGCGCTCGGCGGAAACTGTCTCTATGCGACGGACCCACTTGGGCGCATCGTATACTATTACGCGCATCTGGACGCCTTTCAGCCAGGGCTCGCGCAGGGCGCAATGCTCGTCCGCGGAGACACCATCGGCTTCGTTGGCACCACGGGAAATGCGCCCAAAGACACTCCTCATCTCCACTTTCAGGTAATGCGCATGGCACCGGACGGACGTTTCTGGGACGGAGAGCCCATCAATCCGTATCCATTGTTTCTGGTGACGCAGGGCGGCAACCGATGACGCTGACCTCTCGCGAGCGTGCTGCGCTCCGGGCCGAGGCGCATCATCTGAGTCCTATCGTTCATGTGGGGCATCAGGGCTTCACGCCCACGCTGTTGCAGACCATCGATGATGCGCTCCGCACGCATGAGCTGGTGAAGATCGCGTTGGCGCGAACCACGGACGTGAAGCCAAAGGACGCGTCGCGCGACGTCGCCGAGCAGCTCGGCGCAGACGTGGTGCAGACGATCGGGCGGACCTGCACGCTCTACCGCGAAAACCCGGACCTCAAGCGGAAGGCGGGGGCATTGCCCCCGTGGCGTTCCTGAGGTAGCCAGGACGAGTCCGAGCGGGCTCGTCGTTGACGAACGCCGGGCCAAGTTGTAGTCGTAGAAGCCCGGCTCTGGCCGCTCGGCGTCGCGGTTTTCACCCACCAGCATCTTCAGGCAGTCCATGCGCAGACTTCGCTCGATCTCCGCGGCACTTGTCGCCGCCGTACTGTTTGGATGTGGCGGAAGCGATTCTACGGGTACCACGACCCCGCCGCCTCCGCCACCGCCGAACACGACGGTGACGTCCATCGTGCTGTCGCCGTCATCCGTGCCCGCATTGTTGGTCGGTGCGACGACCACTCTGTCGGCGACCGCGAAAAATTCGGCGGGCGTGGACGTCACGTCCTCCGCCACGTTCACCTGGACGACGTCGGATGCGACCGTCGCAACGGTCTCGGGTGGCCTGGTGACGGCCAAGGGCGCCGGCACGGCGACCATCGCCGCGGCGGTAGGCACTGTCAACGCATCCGTTACGGTCACCGTGACGGCGCCTGCTCCGGCCGCGGTCAAGACGATCAATGTGACCCTCGCAAGCGCAAGCATCGTCGCCGGGGCTACCACGCAGGCGAGTGCCGTGGTCCTCGACTCGGCAGGCAATCAGCTCACGGGCAGAACGGTGACGTGGACGAGCTCCGCCACGGGCGTGGCGACGGTGACGTCGAGCGGCGTCGTCGCTGGAGTGGCGGCGGGCACGAGCACCATCACGGCGACGAACGGCACAGTGAATGGCACCGCGACGGTGACGGTCACCGCCGCAGTGGGGGGCACGAACGGCGAAACGTTCGCGACGCTGCCGCAGGTGTTCCTCAATACCACCGCGCCACCGGCACCCGATGCGGGCGGCCAGATCATCAGCGCCACGTCGAGCGCAGCCTTCCAGACGGCGCTGAACAGCGCCAATTACGGGGACGTCATCGAGCTGTCGAACGGCGTCACCTACACGGGCAATTTCACGCTGCCCGCCAAGGGCGCGAACAACGGCAAGTGGATCACCATTCGCCCCGCGACGCGCACGGGCATGCCGGCGGAGAACGCGCGCATGACGCCGACGCTGGCCGCGAGCGTGAACCTGCCGATCATCCTCAGCGCCAACAACGGCGGCGCGATCGTCACGGTCAACAACTCGCATCACTACCGGCTCATCGGCCTCGAGATTTCGGTGACGTCGAACAACCCCGGCAACACGGGGCTCGTGCGTTTCGGAGATGGTGGTGGCGGTGGACAGACGTCGCTCGCGGTGATGCCGAACAACCTCGTCATCGACCGGTGCTACATCCACGGCATCGCCGGTACTCCCGGCGTCGTACCGAACACGCGGCGCGCCGTCGCGCTGAACTCGGCGTCCTCGGCGGTGATCGATTCATACATCAGTGAGATTCACGAGCAGAGCGCGGACGCACAGGCCATTGCCGGCTGGAACGGCGCGGGGCCGTACAAGATCGTCAACAACTACCTCGAGGCGTCCAGCGAAAACGTCTCCTTCGGCGGCTCCGACCCCGACATCACCAATCTGATCGCGCAGGACGTCGAGATCCGGCACAACCACTTCTTCAAGCAGGTGTCGTGGAAGAACAAGTGGCTGGTGAAGAATCTCTTCGAGTCGAAGGCGTCGGCGCGCGTGCTCGTCGAGGGGAACCTGATGGAGAACAACTGGCTCGACGGGCAGGGCGGAAGCGCGATCAACCTGAAGTCCACCAACCAGAGCGGTGGCTGCCCGGGCTGCGGCACGATGGACGTGACCTTCCGCTACAACCTCATCAAGAACACGGGCTCGGGCATCGTGGTGTCGGCGAATCCCGATCCGAATCAGGTGAACTTCAAGCTCCAGCGCATCACGTTCTACGACAACATCATCGCGAATATCGACGTCGCACCGACGTTCACGGGTGACGGCCGCGGCATCCTGATCAATCAGGACATCATCGACGTCTCGTTCATCCACAACACGATCATCAACCCGTCGAACGCCGCCGTGCTCTTCGGCGGCCCGCAGACGACGCCTCCGCTCAGGCTCTCCATTCGCGACAACATCATTGGCGGCGGGGCGTTCGGCGTGAAGGGCCCGGGGCTCGTGTCCGGTAGCCCGTCCATCACCGCGTTCATGCCCGCCGCGAACTTCGTTGCCAACGTGCTCGTCCTCGCGAGCTCGAGCGGCTATCCGTCAACGAGCTTCTACGCCACCAGCGTCGGTAGCGTCGGATTCGTGGACCTGACGAACCTGGATCTACACCTCACCGCGTCCAGCTCGTTCAAGGCGAAGGCCACCGACGGCAAGGATCCGGGCGCGAACGTCGATCTGATCAACGCGGCCATCGCGGGGGTCATCGTCCCGTAAGGGCGTCGAGCACTCTCCACGGCGTCAACGGAATTTCCGCAATCTCGACACCCAGGGCATCCGCGACCGCATTGGCGATCGCGGGTGCCGTGGGGATGATCGGCGCCTCGGCGACGCCTCGCGCCCCGGTGTGATTTGCCACCGGATCGGCGCTCTGTACGAAGAACGCGTCGATGACCGGGATGTCCGCTATCGTGGGGATCTTGTAGTCGTGCGTGTTGGGATTGAGGTGCCTGCCGGTCGCGACGTCGAGCACGCGTTCCTCGAACACCGCGTAGCCCAGCCCCTGAATGATGCCACCGACGAGCTGACTCTCGGCGAGCGTCGGGTTGATGATCCTCCCTGAGTCATGGGCGCTCGTGACATGCAGCACGCGCACGATTCCGGTCTCGACGTCGACCTCGACTTCGGCAAACTGCGCGGCAAACGCGCTGATGGCCGTGTCCTGCGGATTCGCGCCCCGGCTTCCTTCGCCGATGATCATGACGTCCCCCAGCTTCCGGCCGATCTGTGCCAATGTCATCGATCGATCACCGTCGCGGACTCTGACGGAGCTCTCGCTGAGCTCGAGCTGCGCCACGTCGCTCTCGAGCAGCTCGGCGGCCGCCTCGAGCACGCGGGCTCTCGCCTGTAGCGCTGCGACCCGCACGGCCGGACCCACCGACGCCGTCGTCATCGAGCCCCAGGAATTGCCCGCGTACGGCGTTCGCTCGGTGTCGCCGAGGACGGTGCGGACATCAGTGAGGCGCGCGCCGAGTGATTCGGCGGCAATCTGGGCGAACACCGTGCGCGAGCCGGTGCCGAGGTCCTGTGTGCCGGTGAGGACGTCCACGGTGCCGTCGGGGTTGATGCGCACCGTGGCATAGGCTGGCGGCCCGCCGCCGGCGGGCCAGATCTGCGACGCCATGCCGACGCCGCGACGAAGCCGTCGTGCATGCTCGCGCGACTCGGCGGCGTCCACACGACGTTGCGTCCAGCCGAATCGCTCCGCCCCTTCGGCGTAGCAACGGTCGAGGTGCTTCGCGGAGTACGGACGTCGCTTTTCCTGATCGGCAGGCGCGTAGTTGCGACGGCGCAGATCGAGCGGATCGATGCCGAGCTCACGGGCCAGCGCGTCCATCGCGCACTCGAGTGCGAATGCGCCCTCGGTGTGTCCGGGTGCACGGAAAGAGTCCATCGCGCCCGCATTCAGAAATACGAACGTCTCGCTCGTGTGCACGTTCGGGCACTCATACAGCTCGTGAAAGATCTTTGCCGGACTCGCGAGCCATCCGCTGTAGCCATAGGCGATCGTGGCGTCGCACTCGATGGACACGAGGGTTCCGTCGCGGCGAGCGCCGAGCGTGACGTGGCAACGCGTCGCTGGCCGATTGCCCGTGTCGGTCTGTTCTCCTTCGCGATCCACCAGGCAGCGCACCGGGCGGCCGAGCTTTCGCGCGAGCGCCACCGCCGCGTAGGTGTGCGCCGCCGCGTAGTTCTTCGCGCCGAATCCGCCGCCCATGTAGTCCTTCACGACGCGGACCCGATTGAGGGGAAGCTTGAATGCGCGCGCGACATCCTTGCGCACCTGAAAGATTCCCTGCGTGCTCTCCCACACCGTCAGCGCGTCGCCCGTCCATTCCGCCGCCGCTCCGTGTGTTTCGATCGCGGTGTGAAGTACACAGGGCGTGCGATATTCGCGCGTGACGACCACGTCTGCCGCAGCCCGCGCGGCGGGCGCGTCACCGCGGCTTGCGATTCGGGGCTGGCCCTTCGGCGTATTTCCGCTTGGCCGCACTGCCGGTGCGGATGGGCCGAGGGCATCCTCGATGGTGACGGCATGCGGCGAAGTTTCGATGTCGACTTCCACGAGCGCGCACGCGTGGCGCGCGATGTCGGGCGTGTCGGCGCAGAGCGCCGCGATTGGTTGGCCCGCCCAGTGAATCGTCGTGTCGAAGAGCGGCGCGCCCTGATGTGAGATGGTCTGGACGTCCTCGGCCGTGATGACGCCGCGCACGCCGGGCAGGGCAAGTGCGCGCGAACAATCGAGCCGGGTGACCTTACCGCTCGCCACCCGGGCGCGCACGAATTCGGCATGAAGCATCGCGGGGCGCTGAACGTCCGCGGTGTAGCGAGCCTGTCCCGTCACCTTCTCCGGCGCGTCCACGCGTGGAACACGCTGCCCCACGACGGATAGCGCGGCGTGCTCGTCCCATGGAGCGGGCTCGAGGTCAGGGCGCTCGACGATCTTGATCTCCTCGCGGCCTTCGACCTCAACCTTCGTGGCGACGAACCGGCGGCTCATGCGCTGCGCTCCGCGACCGCGCAGATGGCCCGCTCGATGGCCGCGTACGTCCCGCAGCGGCACAGATTGCCGCTCATGGCCACGCGGATCTGCGTCGGCGTCGGGTGTGCCGTGTCGCGCAGCAATGCGACGCCTGCCATGAGCTGGCCCGGTGTGCAGAAGCCGCACTGGAGTGCGTCATGCTCGATGAAGGCCTGCTGGAGCGGGTGAAGGGCCTGCGCCGAGCCCAGCCCCTCAACGGTGGTGATCGGCGTGCTCTCGCAGCCCGCCGCCAGGGTGAGGCAACTGTATGCGAGGCGGCCGTCCACGAGCACCGTGCAGGCGCCGCATTCGCCACGGCCGCAGCCCAGCTTCGTGCCGGTGAGCTGCAACCGCTCGCGAAGGACTGTCAGCAGCGTCTCGCTGTCGACACACGGCACCGAATGCTCCTCGCCGTTCACGATCAACCGCAGTTGCCTCGACGCCATGCGTGGTTGCGGGAAGTGGTTTCAGCAGCCGGCGAATCGCATTATCTTAGCTTGACCGTCACTTCTCCGCAGGTTTTCCGAAAATGCCCTACGTCATCACCGAAGCGTGCATCAATACGAAGGACAAGGCGTGTGTGGATGTCTGCCCCGTGGACTGCATCTACGAGGGAGCGGATCAGCTCTACATCCATCCCGACGAATGCATCGACTGCGGTGCCTGTGAGCCGGAATGCCCGGTGACGGCCATTTTTCCCGAGGAAGACGTTCCGGCAAATCAGAAGCAGTACGTGCAGATCAACCGCGAGGTCTTCACGAGCGACAACCCACCCGGGCGCCCCACGCGCTGAGAGAGAAGGCGCGCGATGCTTCGCGCAGTGACGTTCGACTACTGGGATACGCTGTACGATGGCGGCCGCACCGCGGAGCGCGTGGCGCTGCGACGCACGGCGGTGGGAGCGCTGCTCGGCGCGTATGGGCGAGACATGCCCGAGGAGCAGCTTCGCGCCCTGTACGAGGAGTCGGGTCGCGAGGCTCAGCGCTGGTGGAGTGAAGAGAGTCGCGGCTATCGCACGGACGATCGCCTCCGCTGGATCCTGCGAAAAGCATCTGTGATGCCTCGGGACGAGTGTGAGCACGTTGCCGCCGCGGCCGATGCCGTGGACAATGCGCTGTTGATGCTGCCGCCCGCGATGTTCGCCGGAGCATGGCAGATGCTGCGCACCATGAGCCGCAAGCATCCTCTCGCCGTCATCAGCGACACCGGGTTTGCGTCAGGGCGCGCCCAGGACCGGCTGCTGGAGAAGGATGCGGCGCGCGGTTTCTTTTCGGCGACGATCTACTCGATGGACGTCGGTCATGCCAAGCCGCGTCCGGAGATCTTCGACGCGGCGGTTGCCGCATTGCACGTGGAGCGGGAGGAGATTCTTCACGTGGGCGACAATGAGCGCACGGATGTCCGTGGTGCGCTGGCGGCAGGCTTTCGTGCCGTCCGATTGGATGTCGCCCGCGACGGCGGTCCAAGTGAAGCGGAGTTCGTCGCCCGCTCGTTCGAGGAGCTGACGGAGTACCTGAGCGCGGCCTAGAAGGGCAGGCCGAACCGCTGCTTGGCGACGAAGAGCGCCGCGATCACGGCATACTGGAGAAAGGTCGAGATCTCACTGCGCCACGCCTCGCCCCAGTCGTGCTCGCCCTCGTCGTCGTCCGTGCCCGGGGGACGCGGAATCCAGCGTGGCGTGCGCGCCTTGTACGCCAGATAATCCTCGTCGAAGATGGACTCCAGCACGCCTTCCTCGTACCGCACGATGAGCGTGTACTCGATGGCGAAGAGGACGACCGCCACGGGAATGAACCAGAGCACGCCGGAAATGATGGTGAACCCGATCCAGATGAGAAAGTTTCCGACGTAGAGCGGGTTGCGCATCCACGCGAAGATGCCATAGGTGACGAGGCGCTGTACCGTACGCGAACGGCGGCGCGTCACCGTGCCGGCAGCGGCGACGCCGCACAGCCGGATCGCCTCGCCAAAGGCGACGAACGCCAGGCCGACGATCCAGCTCATCGCGTCGATGGTGCCGTGTGCCAGAAGCGGAACGAGCAGGAACGGCACCGGCAGCCACCCACGATGCCGAAAGAGCACGGCTCCCAGCCGCGCGCTCAGGCGCTGTTCCGCTTCCGAGACGGCCGGCTGCGGCGAATTCGCCGGGTCGGAGGACGTCGAGGTCATGGCCTAATGTAGCCGGGACGTCACTGTCCTCGGACCACGGGCTCGTCTGCGTCGTCTTCGGGCCAGTGCGGCAGCAGCGAGCGCCATTCGTCGGGCACGCGAACGGGTTTCCCCGAGCGGTCGATGGCCACGAACACGATGGACGCCTGCGCCACCAACACGCCGCTGCCCTTCTTCCACACACCCTGCTTCACGATGTAGCTGGTGTTCTTTACCGCGAGCAGTCCACTGCGTATCACGAGATCGTCGCCGGGCAGGGATTGCGCGAAATAATCGATGTCCACATGCCGAACCACGGAGTAGACCGGCACCGTGGCGAAGTCACGCACACCGCCGACCTCCTCCCGCTCGAGCAGCTCCCAGCGCGCACGCTCGAGAAAACCGAGCATCGTCGCGTGGTTCACGTGGCCCAGCATGTCGCAGTCGGCCGGGTACACGTGAAAGACGACTTCGGGCAGACGGTCAGTCATATCAGTATCCTGGTTGCGAGACTGGCGGTGCAGGCGATTCGGCCGCGGCGAGCCACCGCGCGTCGAACGTTAGCCAGAAAAGAACGCTGCCGTCACCCAACGCCTGCGCTCGCCGGAGGGCGACGCCGAACGCCTTGGCTGAGTACGTGGCGTCGAGCGTTGGGCCTCCGGCTTCGTGAAGCGCCAGCGCCGCCGCCTGTGCAGCCGGCGTCTCCCAGCCATAAGCGCCTCCATACGCACTCTCGTCGATCTCCAGGATCTCCGCGTCGCAGGGAGGGATCGTCTCGCCGGCGAGGCGCTCGAGCAGCCGTCGCGTGCGGCGGGCGAGACGCAGGACACGCGCGCGATTGGCCACGATTCGCGGAACGACACGGACCGCGACGAGGCGCGTTCGTACTCGGGCAATCGAGAGCCCGACGAGCAGACCCGCCGCGGTACCGCCCGTGCCCAGCGGAACGACCACATACGCCGGCATGTCGAGTCCATCGCGCTCGAGCTGATCCACGAGCTCCAGCGCCGCATTGACATGCGCGAGAGCGCCGCGTGGCACACTGCCGCCGGCCGGCACCCAGAAGGTACCGCGCCGAAACCGGCGCACCGTCGCGCGCACGTACGCTTCGACGACCGAGCGCGTACGCGTTACGGTGGCCGCCTCGCTCAGCCGCGCCGCCGTGCGCAACGAGATCTCGTTCGTCTCCTGCGGCCACGTGATGACCTCGCACGCCGCGCCCAGTCGTCTCGCGAAATGCGCCACCGCGAGCGCATGCGTGGATCCCTCGGCGCCGACGGTGAGCACGGTGACGTCAGGGCCGGCGCCCGTGAGCAACATCTCGAGCGCACGCGCCTTGTTACCGCCGAACGACGGCGTGCTCAGATCGTCCCGCTTGATGAGGATAGAGACGCCGTCTACTCGCCAGCGTTCGACAGCGGTTTCTCTGACTCTCAGGTCGACCCGCGAAAGCGCGGCAGCAAGTCCCGGATAGCGGGCCAGCAGCGAGCGCACGCGCTATGGGTGCGCGCCGCGCGCCGCGTCGAGCGGTTCGTCGAGATCCGAATTGAAGACCGGATACGTCCAGGTGCCTTCAGCCGGAAGCTGTTCCAGATAGAACATCTGTACGAACACGATGATCGTGGCGAGCAGCGGCACCGCGACCATGAGACCAATGAAGCCGAACACCAGCGCCAACAGCGTCTGCGTCACCACGGTCAGCGCCGGGGGAAGCTTGATCCCCTGCTTCATGAGCAGCGGAATGAGCAGGTGACTCTCGAGGAACTGGAGGCCCCAGTACGCGAACGCCACGTAAAGTGCCTTGTCCGGTGAGTCGAGGAACGCCATCGCGATGCCGGGCAGCGCGCTCAGGATTGGGCCGATGGTGGGAATGAACTCGAACAGGCCTGCCAGCACGCCCAACGCAAAGGCCGCTTTCACGTGCAGCGCCAGCAGCATGATCGTGCTGACGACACCCATCACCACCATGGCGATGAGCTGCGTCACCAGCCACCTCCGCAACACCTCCGCCACGCGATCCATCATGATCGTGCCGCGCGCCCGCTTCTTCGCCGGCAAGAGAGACAGCAGGCCGGCACGATAGAGATCCGGCTCGGCCGCGAAGTAGATGCTCAGGAAGAGAATGAGCAGCAGCCCGCCGATGATCTCGACCGTGGAGGCGATGACAGGGAAGAGATAGCGCGACATTCCGTGCATCTGCTCGCGAAGCTGATCCTGGAGACCGGGCGTGTGCGCCGTGGTGTCGGGCGCCACTGGCTTGGCGGCGGGACCTGCAATGGGCGGCTGGGCCGTGGCTGGCGCGCGTCCGTTGTCGAAGAACATCAGCCCCAGCACGCCGCCGCGACGTGCGTTGACCCACTCTTCCACGCGGTCGGCCGCCTCAGGCAGCTTGGTGCGCAGCTCCACCCCTTGCTCGCGCAACGTCGGCGCCATCCACGCACCGAAGCCGACCATCAGGCCGACGCAGCTCAGGACGATCAACGCCGCGGCGATGCCGCGCGGGATGCGGAAGCGCTGCAGCTTGTTCACACCTCCCGATACGGCGATGCCGAACAGCATCCCGAGGAACACGGCGAAGAAGAGGTGGTTCGCGACCCAGAACAGCCGCGCGCCAAAGAAAACCGCGAGGATGATTGCGGTTGCGCGCACGAGGTCGCGATTCCGCCAGCCCACCGAACGCCGCGCGCGCGCCTCATATCGTCCAACGGTGCGCATGGCAATGCTCGCGCGCGCCTGTTCCACAAGGCTAGGGCGCGAGGGGGCAGACGGGTCCTTGGAGTGAGGCGGCTCGCCGGTGGAGTGGGTCATTGCGATACATTACGCCCGGAACATTACGGACAACAGTGCAGCGAGGACGTGGCGTGGCCGAAGCTCTGAACGCACCACCGTTCGACTATCTCGACACTGCCGCCGCCGTCGACGGTTTCGCGCGCGAGATCGCCGGCGTCAGCGAGCTCGCCCTCGACACGGAGGGGGCCAGCTTTCATCGCTTTGTAGATCGCATCTACCTGCTGCAGCTCTCCACGCGCGACCGTCACGCCGTCATCGACCCACTCCCGATCGGTACACCGCCGGGACTCGGCGATCTCCTCTCCAGTGCGGACGTCGAAGTCGTCTTTCACGATGCCGATTACGACCTCAGGCTTCTCCAGCAGGACTACGGCTGGCACGTGACGAACATCTTCGACACGCGCATCGCAGCCCAGCTGCTGGGGTACACGGCCTTCGGTCTCGCCGCGCTCCTCGAGCGGTTCTTCGACGTCCGGCTCGACAAGAAACATCAGCGCGCTGACTGGTCCATGCGGCCGCTCACCACAGACATGCTGGATTACGCCGCGCAGGACACCCGCTACCTCTTGGAGCTGAAGGATCGGATGGCGGCGGAGCTGGCACGCATGGGGCGCATGGCGTGGGCGCGCGAGGAGTTCGCGCAGCTCGAGGGCACCCGTTGGGCGGACGAGGATGCCGCTCTCGCGTACCTGCGTCTGAAGGGAGCGCGCGATCTGACGCGGCGCGAGCTGGCCGTCTTGCGCGAGCTCGTCCCTTGGCGTGACACCATCGCCGCGAAGCTGGACCGCGCCACGTTCCGCGTGCTTGGCAACGAACAGCTCTTCACCATCGCGCGCACGCTGCCGCAGACGAAGGACGACCTCGCGCGCGTCAAGGGCATGCCGCGCGGCATTCTGGAGCAGTGCGGTTCGCAGCTCATCGACGCGGTGCAGCGCGCGCTCGCGCTGCCTGACTCGGAACTGCCAAAGTTTCCGAGAGCACCGCGCTGGGATCGTGACCCCGACTTCGACACGAGGACGTCCGCACTCAAGACCGCGCGCGACGAGGCGGCGCGACGACTGTCGATGGATCCGGGCGTCCTGTGCTCACGCGACCGGCTCGAAGCGGTCGCTCGGCGAAATCCAACGACCGTAGAGGATCTGGAAGACGTCAGCGAGCTGCGCGCGTGGCAGCGGGGAGAGCTCGGCGCGGCGTTCATCGAGGCGTTGAAGCCGCACAGAAAGACCGCCTAGAAACGCTAGAGTCCCATGTACGCGCGCACGCGGGGCTCGATGCGCTCCGGGCTCCACATTGGAGACCAGACCAGGTTGACGGCCACGTTGCCGGCGCCGGGAAGCGCCTTCAGCACGCGCTCGGCCTCCCCCATGATCTCCGGTCCGCTCGGACAGCCGGGAGACGTGAGCGACATGTCCACGACGATGGTGCCGTTCTCGACGCGAACGTCATAGACCAACCCGAGGTCCATGATGTTCAGGTTGAGCTCGGGGTCCTTCACCTTGCGGAGGGCGAGCCTCGCCTGCTCGACGCCGACGTCGGAGAATGCCTCCGCCGATCCCGGCGTGGGCTCGTTCGATTCCTGTTGGTCTGTCATGCTGCTGCTCCGCGCGTGTCCTCTGGAGTATCACCAGTGCGACCCCTTGCGGGCAACCGTGTGGCGCGGGCGGTCAGTGCGTCTTCGCGGACTTTGTCCGGCGAGAAGGCTTCTTCGACACGGGATGCTTGCCTGACTTCGACCGCGAGCGTGACGCCGCGCTCTTTCCCCTCCGGCTCTTGCCGTGCCGGGCGGAGCGCTCCGGTCTGTTCCAACCCACGGCGCGGTCGGCGCGAAACGCACGCGGCATGGCGATCGGCCCACCGGCGACGTCAGTCACGGCAAGCGCAGCCGCATCGGCCAGATCGGCGCGGACGTCGGAGATGACTTTCGCGGGCCGTCGCGCCCTCGCGGCGTGCACGCGATTCGTCAGCAGCACCACGAACATCTCGCGATCGGGATCGATCCACAGAGACGTGCCAGTATAGCCGGTGTGCCCATACGCGTTGACGCCAAGGTACTGGCCGCAGCCGCCGGTGCCGGCACACGTGTCCCAACCGAGCGCGCGCGTGCCCGCGGCGCGATGCGTGAAGAGCTGAACCGCGCTGTCCGAGACGATGCGGACGTCGCTGTACACGCCGCCGTTCAGGAGCATCTGGGCGAAGATCGAGAGATCTCTCACGGTACTGAAGAGGCCGGCATGCCCAGCTACGCCGCCGAGGGCGTATGCATTTTCGTCGTGGACTTCGCCGCGCAGGGGATAGCCGCGTGGCGGGGTGATCTCGGTCGGCGCAACCCGTCCGCGCAACGATGCGTCGGGACGGAAGTGCGTGTCCGACATGCCCAGCGGCACGAACACGCGGCGTTGCAGAAACGTGTCGAGCGATTCACCGGCAATTGCCTCGACCGTGAAGCCGAGCATGTCGGCGCCGAGGTCGGAGTACTCGTAGGTCTGTCCGGGGGCGGCGACGAGCGGCGTGGCGATCACCATGGCGCGCGCCTCTTCCGGTGTATGTGCGAGACGCCAGAGATCGCGGCCGGCCGGAAGTCCGGAGCGGTGCTCCAGCAACATCCGAATGGTGACGTTCTCCTTGGCGCCGCCGCTGAACTCCGGAATGAAGCGGGACACGGGGTCGTCGAGATGCAGCTTGCCCTCGTCGAAGAGGACCATGACCGCCGTGGTCGTTCCGACGACCTTGGTGAGCGACGCGAGATCGTAGATCGTGTTTTCAGCGCTGACGGGGCCCGATTCCGGCGTCCAGCCCAGGCGGCCGAAGCCCTTTTCCCACACCGCTGCGCCCTTGCGGCCCACCACCACGGCGGCGCCCGGATAGCCGCCCGCCTTGATGCCCCGCTCCACGACGCGATCGATGTTGGCGAGGCGCGCCGCGGACATGCCGACGGCCGCTGGCCGTTTGATGGGCAGGCCCTCGCTCACGGCCGCACGAGCCGGAGTGACCGGTATTACCGGATGCGCGACAACCGCCGCGGCGAGCAGGAGGTTCAGCAACTTGCTCCAGGCATTCTGTTGCGAGCACGTCCCGGATGTGACAGGGCAGGACGCATGCGCGTGGGACGGTGAACACGTGCGCCGGATCGGGGAGGGCGTTCGATCCGGCGATATCACTACTCGGGCAGGCTCCGGCGAGTTCCACGGCCGGATTGGGACAAGATGCCTCCTGTCCGCACGACGAGCAAGATGTTCAGCCGTAACGACCTACGCTGTACCGTGCGTCACAGGCGGGAAACTGAAGCTCCCGGGCGCGCAGGTGCGTAAGGAGAGGGTGGCAGGGCAACCCTTTTCTGTCTCGCTGTGACAAATTCGTTGGACGTCATGGACAATGAACAGCTCACCGTACAACGCGCCATCTCCGGCGATCAGGCGGCGATGCGGGCCCTGTGGACCCGCCACGCGCCGCACATCGACGTCGTCGTTCGGCGCCTGGTGGGGCACGATCCCGATCTTGCCGCCGACGTGGCACAGGAGGTCTGGATTCAGATCTTCAAGGCGCTCCCGGGCTTTCGTGGCGACGCGCAGTTCGCTACGTGGGCGCATCGCATTGCGGTGAACCGGACGCTGAACGCGCTGCGCCGCACGAAGCGCATGGCGGCGATGGAGGTTGCCGTGGAGGACGACAGCGCCTCGGTGGAGCCGGAGGCGGATCGGGCACTGCTCGCGGCGTCCATCGAAGAGGCGGCGGCGAAGCTCGCGCCGGGAGCACGTACCGTGTTCCTCCTCCACGACGTCGAAGGGTACACGCACGAGGAAATCGCAGCCGAGCTGGGGATCACGGCCGGCGGCTCGAAATCACAACTTTTCAAGGCGCGCGCCAAGCTGCGCGTATTGTTGGCTCATCTTGTCGATGCACCGTCGTCACATCGGATTCAGTCCCACACCGCTGAACATGCTGCACCTGCCTGTTGAACGTCTCGCCGCGCTGAGCGACGAACCGCCGACTCCCGAGGAGGACGCGCACATCGCTTCATGCGACGCTTGCGCCCGCGAGCGACACGCATACGCTGCGCTGCGCTCGCTGGCGTCGGCAGAGCGCGACGCCTTCGGACTTCCGCTCACGCGCTGGGAGTCCATCGCGGCTGCGCTCGCGAGCACGCCGCTGCACGTGGAGCAGGCAATAGCTCCGCGCCGCTCGCCACGCTGGATGCTCCAGGCAGCAGCGGGGCTGCTCCTCGTGGCTGGTGGCGCGATGCTCGGCCGCAGATCCGCCGGTGCGGACTTTCTCCCGGCGCCGGCCGCCGCACTGACCAGCGGCGAGACGGGTGGGACGTCGTCCGGCAATCCGGACTCGGTGTTCTTCGGCACGCTGGAGGAGGCGCGATCCGCACAGCAACACTCGGAGCTGCTGTATCAGCAGGCGACGGCGTATCTCGCGAAGTTCGATTCGACCAGCGCGGGTACGCCAGTGGCGTACCGTTCGCGGCTCGCCGCCCTCGATCGGGTGCTCTCCACCACGCGTGAGGCCCTGCGTTCGGCGCCGCACGATCCCGTCATCAACGGCTACTATCTCACCACCCTTGGCCAGCGCGAGGCAACGCTGCGGCAGCTCAGTACGGTGCTGCCGGCGTCGCTGCGCGTGAACAGCTTCTGATGCACCCCACACGCTTCCTTCTCCCTTCGCTCGCGCTGGCCGTTGCGTCGGGTCTCGCGCCGGCTGCGGCGCAGCAGGTCATTACCCGGCGCCCGCCGCGTGCCGAGACGGGTGACACCACGAGCGAGCGCGCGTTCCGCCGCCTTCAGATCCGCCTCGACTCACTCACGCACCTCTACAACGAGAGCGAAGACATCACCGCCGCGGAGCGCCGCCGCGTCGCGGAGGAGATTGCGCGCACGGTGGCGTACATCACCGAACAGATTGGCGACGAGATCGGTGTGCGGAGTGGCGAGATGCGGATGCGGCAACCGCTTGCCGCGGGAATGCAGCGAGTGATGCTGCGTGCGAACATGCTGCCCCAGTTCTTCAACGCTCCGCGCGGCTGGATCGGCATCGTCGTCGAAGGACCGGGCATTGAGCCGCGCGCCGAGGGGGGAGAGTTGATCGTTCGCTATCTGTCGTATCCGCGCATCGTGTCGGTGGATCCGAGCTCGCCCGCACAGCGCGCCGGCCTCGTGCCCAACGACACACTGTTGGCATATGACGGGAGCGACGTCCGCGAAAACGACATCTCGCTGAATCGGCTGCTGCGGCCCGGCGCGAAGGTGAGCGTGCGCGTCCGCCGCGACGGCCGTCCACGCGAGTTCGCGGTCACCGTCGCGGAGGCGCCCTCGCGCATCGTGCAGCGTCGCGGAGACGAGGCTCGTGATGACCGAGCCGCATACGTGCTGAGCGGCATTCCCGACGTGCCGACTGTGTTTCCGCGAATGCCGGCTCCATCTGCCGGCCCGGTGCGCGCGACTTCACGTACGCCGATGGCGGCGGCTCCGCCGCCCGTGCCGCCGATGCCGGCAGCCACTCCGTTCGTGTTCGGCTTCTCCGTGAATGGAGTGGCGGGCGCCCAGCTCACAACGATCAGTGAGGGGCTGGGCCGCACGATCGGCGTGAGCAGCGGCGTACTGGTGACGAACGCACCCGCCGGCTCGCCCGCATCGGAATCGGGGCTCACGGACGGCGACGTGATCGTGAAGGTGTCGGGCCAGCCCGTTCGCTCCGTGCTCGAGGTGCGGCAGCTCGTCGGCTTCGCGTATCAGAACGGCGAGCGGTCGGTGGAGATCGACCTCCTGCGTCAGAAGAAGCCGGTCAAGACGACGCTGCGCTGGTAAGCTTGCGCGATTCCGGCACGAGCGAGCGGTGAATTGCGAGCGCGGCAACGGCGCCGTCGCTCGCGGCCACGATCGCCAACTGCGGGCCGGGAACGATGTCGCCCGCAGCAAAGCAATTGCGCACGGACGTGTGATAACTGTCGTCCACGAGAATGTGCCCGCCCTTGTCCCGCTCGCAGTGGAGCTGCGCGCCCAGATCGTCGGCGGGATACTGGCCGATGGCAAAGAAGATCTTGTCCACATCGAGCTGAAGACCGTTCTCGAACTCGATCGCGTGCACGCGCTCCCCGCTGTGGCGTACGCACGTGATGCGCGACTCCAGCACCGGAATGTTCAACGCATCGAGTTTCTCGCAGTACTCGGCGCGGTCGAGCGCGGCCGGCGCGCCGTTCGTGCAAATGATGATGTCGCGAGTCCACGTGGTGAGGTCCAGTGCGAGACCGACGGCTTTTCGTCCCTTGCCGATCACCACGACTTTCTTGTCCTGGCACTCGCGGCCGTCGCAGTCCGGGCAGACGTGCGCATTCGCGCCATACACGTTTTCGATTCCGGGCAGGTTCGGCCACACGTCGCGCAGGCCGATGGCGAGAAGCAGGCGTCGCGCATGGACGTGTGCACCGGTACCCAGAATGAGCTCGAAGTGATCGTCATCGCGCTGCGTTGCGCGCTCGCACACCGCATCAATGAGCGTGACGCTTTCCGCACGCGCCTCCTGCCGGCCGCGACGTCGCAGCTCTTCAGGACGAACGGCCGGCAATCCGAGATAGCCGTTCACGCCGCGCGTTTCCCAATTTCGTGGGTCGCCCGAGTCGATGACCGCGACGCGGTGGAGATAGCGGGCCAGCCAGATGCTGGCGCTGAGACCGGCGGGGCCGCCGCCGACGATTGCGACGTCATAGTTCTGTTCGGCGGACATGCGGCGTCACGTCGCAAGTCCCGCGCTACTGACGCGGCGCGCTATTTCAGCGAGCCGGGAGGAACCAGGTACAACAGCCGCAGCGTGGCGCGGTCCGATGCCGACAAGGCTTCCGTCGCGGACTCGCGATACATGACGCTGCTTGCGTCGGCGGAGTGATTCAGGCCGAGTGCATGTCCCACTTCGTGGCGTACGATGCCGGCGACGACCACTGGGGACAGAAGGTGGCCCAGGCTGTCGTGATTTGCGATGGATATTCGGGCGCGCGTGATCTCATAGCGGCTCGACTGCAACCGCTCGGTGACACCAATGCGCTGTCCGTCCTCGAGTGGAAATCGGTTCACCCAGCGGACGGCGATGTCGGCAGAAGCGGTGTCGTCGATGAATGTGAATGAAAGCGGCGCGTCCATGCGAGCCCATTCGGTGAACACTTCGCGCGCCATGTCCGCGTACCGCGGGTTCCACCCTGCGACGGAGGACATCGGCTCGACGAAGACGCGGATTCGCATACCCGGCCGGTCCGGCCAGCGGTACAGCGCACTGTCCTGATCGGCGAGAATGTCTCCGATATAGGTACCGGCCTGGAGGTTCATCACGCGCCGGCGAACGCTGGCGGTGGGAACGGAAAGCGCGGCGAACGAGACGAGGCCGAGCAGAAGGACGCCCGGCACAAGCTCCAGCCGGAGACGAACTAGCGGACGCCTCCCGGCGGGAGCGAATACAGCAGCCTCGCCGTCGCGCGATCGGCGCGTGAGAGCGCACGGACGCGCACCCTCGGCGCCATGATGCTCGTCGAGTCCGTCGTGTGGTCGAGTCCGAGCAGATGGCCGATCTCATGGAGGGCCATGGCGTGCATCGCGTCGTCGTCGAGAATCGGCCCGTCGCGGTGATACACGGCGAGCGTGATGTCGGCGTCGGTGATCCACCAGTCGTCGTCGCGCGCCCACTTCGTGCGCCCGCTGATCTCTTCGTCGAAGTGATCGATGAACGCGACGTGGACGTCGGCGGATGTGGAGTCGGGGGTGAAGGCGAACCGCACGGGGAGATGCACGGCGTTCCACTCGAGAAACGCGTTGCGAACTTCCACGGCGTAGCTCTCCGCCCATCCGGGAATGTCGGTCTCGTTCTGGATCCAGATGCGCAACGGTGCCCCGTGCCGGTCGGGCCAGCGTGACAGCGCGCTGTCGCGCTCCACGAGCATGTCGTTGATGTACGTGCCGGCGCCACTCACGGCGAGACGGCGGCGAACCTCACTCGGCGCAGGACGCGAAGGGTCGCGCAACGCCACCGAGCCGCCGATTGCGCCGCTACTGGCGAGACGCGCGCGCGGCCGCCGGGCCGGCGCTGGGGACGCCAGTGGCAGAAGGGCAAAGAGCAGCGCGGCAAGCGCGGCTGCGCCTGGAAGGATGCGTCGCAGAGTCACGGCTGAGAGACGGCGAGACGACGGAGGTCAGGATCCCGTCGCGAGGAAGGACTCGATCCGGCTGAAGAAGAGGTGAGGGGCTTCCCAGAACGGCATGTGGCCGGCGTGCGGCAGGAGGGAGAGACGCGCGTTGGGCAGAAGGGCTGCGAGGTCGCTGGCCACGGATGCCGGCAGCGCGTCCTGCTCCCCATGGATGACGAGCGTTGGCGTCGAAAGGGCACGCAGCCGCTCGCGCCAGTCATACCCCTCGCGTCGCAAATGTGCCAGCACCGCCGAACCCGTGGCACTGGCGCCTGCCGGCGGCGCAAAACGCGCAGCCAACTCGGCATCCACGAACCAGGCGGGGTATGTTGCGCGCGAGTATGCGCCCTGCGCTTCCACGTCGGTCGTACCGAGGCGCGGATAGAGTTGTGCCGCAGTCTCACGGCCCGCTGGCGAGAGTCGCGAAAGTGCAATCTCATGCAACTCGGGCATCCATGCGCTGGTGGGTCCGACGGAATCCACGGTGACGAGCCGCTGAGTCCCGCCGGAGTCGCCGAGGACGCCGAGCATGGCAATGCCGCCGCCCCAGGAGTGGCCGAGCACGTCCCAGCGGCGCACGCCGAGCGCGCGCCTGAGGGCACCGATGTCCTCCGCGTCGTCCTCGATGCGCGCGTCCGCAGGCACGTGCGGGGCCTCCGATGCGCCACGCCCGCGCTGGTCATAGAGAATGACCTGCCGATTCAACGCGAGTGGCGAGAGTGCGGGCCACAACAGCGCGTGGTCGTAGAGCATGCCGCCGTTGACGAGAAGGAGCGGTGTCGCACGGCCCACGGGAGGAGACGTCCAGACGGCGAGGTCCAGGCCTCGCGCGCGAACGCGCATGCGATCGAGCGGAGGCGTGCGGCCCAGCGAACGGCGGAAGGAGAGGAAGTCAGAGTAAGGCATGTAGGACAGTAGGACAGTAGGACAGTAGGACAGCAAACTAGAACGCCGTTACCGTCCTACCATCCTATTGGTAACGTTCACTCATGAAATTTTCCCCTCGTCTGCTCGTCGGCGCGCTGTTCGCCGCATCATGCCAGGTCGCCGTTCGTCCCGCGCCGGCAGACAGCCCACCACCTTCGCCGCCTGAGCGCTGGAATGCGCTGATCGGCGACTATAGCTCGCCCGGCGTGGAGCGCATGGTGCTCGAGCGCGACCGGCATCTCGTCCTTCGCGTCGCACGTGAAGAGTTGGTGCTCACCGAGATCAAGGCGGATTCGTTCGTCACCGTTCGCGTGAGCAGCGACACGATGCCGGTCGTCTTCAGGCGCGATGGCACGGGCCGCGTGAAAACGATGAACTATCCGTCCATGGTGCTCGCTCGGACGCAGATGGGGCCCGAGTCGGGCAATCAGTTGCGCGTGACGCCAGTGCGCCCGCTCGACGAGCTGCGACGCGATGCACTCGCCGCGAAGCCACCAGCGGAAACGGGCTCCTTTCGACCCTCGGATCTCGTCGAGCTGGTGAAGCTCGATCCCACGATCAAGCTCGAGATCCGATACGCGACGAGCGACAACTTTCTCGGCACGCCGTTCTACACGCAGGCGCGCGCCTTCCTTCAGCGGCCCGCGGCAGAGGCGGTCGCACGGGCGAGCGCCGCACTCCGTCCACTGGGCTACGGACTGCTCGTGCACGATGGCTACCGGCCGTGGTATGTGACGAAGATGTTCTGGGATGCGACACCCGCGGACAAGCACATCTTCGTGGCGAATCCGGCAGACGGTTCGCGGCACAATCGCGGCGCCGCGGTGGATCTCACCTTGTACGAGCTGGCGAGCGGCAAGCCGGTGGAGATGGTGAGCACGTACGACGAGACGACTCCTCGAGCCGCGGCGGACTATCCCGGTGGCACTTCGCGGCAGCGGTGGTACCGACAGCTATTACGGCGCGTGATGGAGGCCCATGGCTTTACTGTGTATCCGGAAGAGTGGTGGCATTTCGATTACGGGGACTGGCGGAAATACCGAATCGGTAATGCGAGGTTTGAAGAATTGGCAGGACAGTAGAACAGCAAGCTCAAAACGCGTCGTATCTTCTGCTCCGTCTCCCAACAAGGACCAATGCGAGTTCGCATGCTTCCGTCCCGATTCCTTGCAATCTGCTTCGCCGCTGGCGTCGCCCTGCTGGTCAACACGCGTCGCACCGACGCACAGACGCAGACGCCCAGCGTCGGTGTGGCCGCTCGTGCAGCAGCGCGTACGTATCGCGAAAAGAACGAAGGAGCGATCGTCACCGAATTCGCCGAGCTGCTGTCGCTCCCGAATCTCGCCAGCGATTCCACGAACATCCGCCGCAATGCCAATCACCTGCTCGGCATGCTCGGCAAGCGCGGATTCGTCAATACCCGGCTGCTCACCGTGCCGAATGCACCGCCTGCCGTGTATGGCGAGCTTCCGGCACCGGGTGCGTCGCGGACGCTTGTGTTGTACGCGCACTACGACGGCCAGCCACTCGACCCGAAGCAGTGGTCGTCGCCACCGTGGTCGCCGGTGTTGCGCACCGGGGAAGTGACCACCGGTGGACGTATCATTCCGATTCCGGGCGACGGCGGGCACATCGATCCGGAGGCGCGCCTCTACGGCCGCTCAGCGGGCGACGACAAGGGCTCCATCATCACGATGCTCACCGCCCTCGACGCGATGCGCGACGGCGGCGTCAAGCCGTCCGTGAACATCAAGGTGTTTTTCGAGGGCGAGGAGGAGGCGGGGTCACCGCACCTTCAGAAGATCCTCGAGACATATGCCTCGCAGCTCACGGGCGACGCATGGCTCTTCTGCGACGGCCCGGTACATCAAAGCGGGCGACAGCAGCTGTCATTCGGCCAGCGCGGCATCACAGCCTTCGATCTTACCGTATTTGGTCCGACGCGACCGTTACACAGTGGGCATTACGGCAACTGGGCGCCGAATCCCGCCGCCCTCATCGCGAATCTCATCGCGAGCATGCGTGACGACGACGGCCGCATCAGGATCGCCGGCTACTACGACGACGTGAAGCCAGTCTCGCCGGCGGAGCGCAAGGCCATCGCTGCACTGCCGGCGTATGATTCCACACTTCGCCGAGCGTTGGGTCTCGCGCACACCGAGGCGAAGGATGCGCTGCTGGCCGAGCGAATCATGCTGCCCGCGTTCAACGTGCGGGGGATTCGGGTGGGCGGCGTGCGCGAGACAGGATCGAACACGATTGCATCGGAGGCGTATGCGTCGTTCGATCTCCGGCTGGTGCCAAACCAGACGCCAGAGCGCGTGCAGAAGCTCGTTGAGGATCACATCAGGAAGCAGGGCTACTACGTGACGCGCGACAGCGTCACGCTTGCAACCAGGCTTGCGCACGCGAGAGTCGCGCAGCTGACGTGGGAGCACGGTTATCCGCCGTCACGTGCGCCTATGGACGGCCCCTTCGGCAAGGCGGTCATCGCCGCAATGTCCGACGGTGCGGCTGAGCCGCCGCTCATCAATCCCACGGTCGGAGGCAGCGGACCCGCCTATCTGTTCGAGCAGATTCTCAGAGTGCCCATGATCTCGCTCCCGATGGCGAACTACGACGACAATCAGCACGCAGCCGACGAGAACCTGAAGATCAGGAATCTCTGGGATGGCATCGAGATGTACAGCGCGCTACTGGCTGACATCGGCAAATTCTGGGGACCGCGGCCGACACCCTGAGTGATCGAGCACGCTGTGCTCTGGCGACAGAGCTACGATCCGCTCGGCAACGTCGTGCTGTCGACGCTCGCTGCGGCGCTGCCGTTGGTGGTGCTCCTCTGTCTGCTGGCGTCGCGTCGAGTGCGGGCACATTACGCGGCCCTTCTCGGACTCGTCGTCGCGCTCAGCGTTGCGGTCCTCGTGGTGCGCATGCCGGTTCGAATGGCGCTGTCCGCGGCGGGACTCGGCGCCATGTATGGTCTGTTCCCGATTGGCTGGATCATTCTCAACGTCATCTTCCTCTATCAGCTCGCTGAGGGGCGCGGTCTCCTGAACGAGCTTCGGTCGGCCATCACGCACGTCACGCTAGATCCGAGACTCCAGCTCGTGCTGGTTGCGTTCTGCTTCGGCGCTTTCTTCGAGGGCGCGGCCGGTTTCGGGACGCCAGTTGCCGTTACAGGCGCCCTGCTCATCGGGCTCGGCTTTCCTCCGTTGCAGGCGTCGGGACTGTCGCTCATCGCCAACACGGCACCCGTGGCCTTCGGTGCGCTCGGCACGCCCATCGTGGCGCTTCAGGCGGTGACCGGTCTCGACCTGTTGCAACTCAGCAAGATGGTGGGCCGTCAGCTGCCCCTGTTCTCGCTGGTGGTGCCGTTCTGGCTCATCGCGGCGCACTCCGGGCTGCGCGGCATTCGTGAGACGTGGCGCGCGCTGTTGATCGCTGGCGTCACGTTCGCCGTGCCACAGTTTCTCGTCAGCAACTATCACGGGCCGTGGCTCGTGGACGTCGTGTCGTCGATCTTCTCCATCGTGGCGCTGACGTGGTATCTGCGATTGTGCGCGCCTCCCGTACCGGCGCCGCCGCATCCACGAGTCTTTGTCCGGGCATTCATGCCCTGGCTCGTGCTCACGCTGTTCGTGGCGCTGTGGGGACTGCCGGCCGTGAAAGCGGCGCTCAACGCGGTGTCGTCACCGAAGCTTGCGATGCCCGGTCTCGATCAGCTCGTGCAGCGCGTGGCGCCGGCCGTCGCGACGTCCGCTCCCGAGGCGGCCGTATTCAACTTCAACTGGCTCTCCGCGAGCGGCACCGCGATTTTCCTCTCCGCGATCGTGACGGGAGTCCTCCTGCGTTATCGCGCATTGGAGCTCGTCGCCATCTATCGGCGCGCGCTGCGTCTGGTTGCGCCGTCGCTGGCGACCATCGCGGCAATGCTCGCGCTGGGCTACACGACGCGGTACTCGGGGCAGGACGTCATCCTCGGGCTCGCGTTCGCCCGCACTGGCGTGGCCTATCCGTTCTTTGGCGCGCTGTTAGGATGGCTCGGCGTCGCGCTGACCGGATCGGATACGTCGTCGAACGTGCTGTTCGGTGGACTCCAGAAAATCACGGCGCAGCAGGTGGGTGTGAGTCCGCTGCTCATGGCGGCGGCAAACAGCTCGGGCGGCGTGATGGGCAAGATGATCGACGCGCAGAGCATCGTGGTGGCCAGCACGGCGACGCGGTGGTACGGGCACGAGTGGCGAATTCTGCGTTTCGTCCTCGTACACAGCATCGTGCTCGCTACGCTCGTCGGCCTGCTGGTGCTGCTCCAGGCATATGTACCGCCTTTCTCGGCGATGGTACCGAGGTAGGACGGTGACCGCAGACTATGACTACGTATTGGCCGTTCACTCTCGCCGTTCACCGTTTTTCATGCCGTTTCACTCCTCATTCTCAATGCCTCAGGCATTCCCGCATCGACCCACGCTAAGTCGACGGACGAAGGATCCTTCTTCCCAATATGGAATGGGACACGACCGTGTCCGGCGACACAGTGGCATGCGGCACGGATACGACGAGCCGCCTGGTCCAACCCAGATCCAACTCGACAATCCGGTGCTTCGAATCCCTCGTCATTCGCCACCGCTTGGGGCGAGACGAATCACCATCACGTGCAAGCATCGCTGCCTCCAGAATATCATCCGGCACGTCGGTCACTTCCACAAGCCTGCGACACGTGGCGCACGCTCTCGTTGCGCCCGACGAATAGTCCTTTGTGCAGACCGCACGTCCGCAGTTGTCGCACTCACGTCGGTGATCAACACAGGTTGCCTTCCCACAGCAAGGACACGACGCGGTACCGCTGCTCGTGTAAACTACATCATCGATGTGACAACGGCTCTGATGCCGAACACATGCGCTCGCACGCGGCCGATCTTTCACGGGCGCTAGATGGGTCAGACAATGGGTAAGTCCGTCCACGACACAGATTGCTGAGTGCGTGGAGCACGTGATGGTTGAACAGGTCGCACACGTCACAACTTCGTCCACTGCAACAATCGCATTCGGCTCATGTGCGCACCGCGCCCGATCCTTCTCGCAGACGAGTCGGCGTGAACGGTCGGTGCGCCTGAGATGCTTGGAACAGTGGATGCGCTTGTCGACATCGCAGCGGGCTTGATGCCGTTCACACACGACATGCTCGCAGCTGGCACACCCGGTGACTTCGTCCGGCCCGACGACTTCTCCGACGCCACCCTCGCATGCGCGAACGCAATTCGAGCACAGTCGTCGCGCACCCTTCGGTGCACTTGGATCACTGAGCGTGGCGTGGCGGTCACATACGATGCGCCCGCAAAACGCACAGTCGGCAAGACATGCCGCACACGCCGCATGTCCCGACTCATCACACAATCCATCGTGCGCGCTGCAGTGCGCACGATGGCAGGAGACGCAGGTTCTCGAGTGCTCCGAGCACACCGGGAGCGCGTCGATGTGACAGGCTGCCAGACCATGACCGCGACAAAAGCTATCGCGGCACACGGAGCAGTCGAGTGAGCACAGATCGCACGCGAGATGGTCGCTTCGGCAAATGACGCCTTCGCGCAGAGGCCCGGAGCACGTTGGGCAACGCAGCACCCATGCACCGTTACCAGCGAGTGAGCGCTGGGCCACGAGAGTACCGCGCCTGCCCGTGCCCCCTTCGATTGCCCACTCCGCCCTCTGAACGAGAAGCTCAAATTCCTGCAACTGAACCGGATGAACTATCGCGCGGACCTCGTGACGATCCGTTTCTTCGCGCTTCCGTCTGGAATGTTCCGCATGGTATGCCGCGCGAGCGTCCTTGGTCGTGATCTCGCTCCCTCGGCCTCCAAGATCATCCAGCAGCGATCGATAGTAACGCTCGATGCGCCCCAATTCGTGAGTCAGCGCTCGCTGGGACTCCGTCTCGAGCTTCTCGATCTCCGGACGGAGGCTTGCTTCCAGACTGTCCAGCATTCGAGGCACCATGTCAGTCATCGGCAACACACCCGAAACGGCTAGCGATTCCCAGACATCAGAGCGGTTCGCCAGGGCCGAGGCATCGCCAGCGCTTACGCACGCGCGAGCCACGTCATCAGTGAGGAGGGCTCCGCTGCTGAGGTCGAAGAGCGCGCTCTCAGCAAGGTGCTCTCGTACATCAGCACCTGCGCGGACCACGACCCGCGCGATTAGGGACCCGACGCGATGCCGTCTGACCGAAGCACTCGAAGCCGCAACCTGCCCGTTCCGGATCGGCACGGGGGCGGGCGGTGCGCTCGACAGGTCGCGATCTGTTGGCGTGACACGTCCCACGAAGTGCCGATCGCCGCGGCGACGTACGGCCTCGATCAACTGTGCCGCAAATGGACTTCCGATGATCGCCATCTCAGCGTGTTCATCTTCCTGCATCGCTTCAACCGAGAAGGCGATGCGAGCCACCGACCGGCGGCCGAATGCCCGCCGGTCACTCGCGGGGATTACCAGCTGATGAAGATTGGGAGCAAGCTCCGTCATCACGGCGCCGGACAGCGACACATAGCCGTCGAGGAGGCGGCGAACGTGTTCATCTGCGACACGTTCGTGTTCCTCTGTGCGGGCGATCTCCGGCTGCTCGCTCATGACGCGTTGCTCACGCCACAATCGGGTCCGCGTCGATCTTCACGAGCATTATCGGCAATCGGTCCGCCTGAACAGTGAGGTAGACTGCCCGTCCACGTCGCGTCACGCCAGTGATATCGACGAGCGGTCCATAGTCGGGCGAGCGCACACCATCCCGCACATCGGCCTGTTCGAGCGCTTCCATGATCTCGTGAACTTGAAGGAGTAGCATTTCTCGGCGCGCGTCCAGTCCCAGGACCATCTTCAGGTGTTTCGTCCCAAGCCCCAATCGTACGCGCGCTGGAATTTCGAGATTGACGAAGTCGCGCTCGAGCCGCATCGCGTTGTCGTCGCCGCTCAAGTCGGCGTTGAGGCGCTCCTGCTCCAGGCCCGCTTTGCGGCTTCGGCTGATCTCGTCACCAATGCTGTCGATGGCCTTCTCGAATTCGCCCTCGGTCTTCGCCCGCAGGAACTCATCGGTGATTCGCTGCTCCATCGTCTCGGCGCCGCCAAAATCGCCAAGAATGACGTCGAGTTCCCCGACGACGAGCTCGAACAGGCGGATCTTCTGATCGAGTAGCGTGAGGATGTGCGCTTCGATCGTGCCGCGCGCGGCAAAGTTGATGATGTGCGCTTCCCGGGTCTGCCCGATACGATGGATGCGTCCAATTCTCTGCTCGACGACCATCGGGTTCCACGGTAGCTCGTAGTTCACCAGCACGTTACAGAATTGGAGATTCAGCCCCTCGGTGCCGGCACGCGTTGCGATAAATACGCCATCGGTAGCCTCCTTGAAGAGCCGAAGGCGGCGCGCCCGCTCGACGCGTGACAAGCCTCCCTGATACAGAATCGGCCGACGGCCACTGGCACGGACATGGCGGTCGAGCAGCGCCAGAGTCGGAAGATGTTCGGAGAAGACAATCACCTGTCCCGTGTGTTCCTCCAGAACGCGCCTCAGCGCTACCAGTTTTGCGTTTGAGTCGATCGCGGCCGCATCATCGGCAAGCGCCACCGCGCGGTCGCGATACTCCGGCGTGATCAGCTCGCCCTCATTGAACTTCCGCAGCGAATCGGCGAGAGCGGCAGACGATGAGCATAGACGCTGGCAGAGGCGCATGATTTCGAGAGTCATGATGCCCTTGCCGCCTCGCCGTCGCTTGCGAACGGCGTCCTCCTCTATCTCATCATGAGTCGGCTCGTAGAATCCGCTCGCATAGAGCTCGCGAAGGAACAGCACGGTGCGATCATACAGATCCCGCTCCGAAGGGGTCAACACGACGACCGGATGCGTGGGGCGCCGAGGAGGAAGATCGATCGACTGGGCGACACTCGATCGCCGAGTCCTGATCATGACCTCCGACGTGAGCTCACGCACCGCGGCCGGATTCGTCACCTTGCGGCGGTCACCACTCGTGAGATAACGACGCGAAAAGTCGCGCCATGTTCCAAGCTGACCCGGCCGCAGAAGCGTCACGAGGTTGAACAGCTCGCGGAGGTCGTTCTGGAGAGGAGTCGCCGTCAGCAGGAGGATGTAGTTCCGTTGTATTTTGGCGACGAATTGATGAATGCTGGCCAGGTGATTCTTGACCTTGTGTGCTTCGTCCAGAATGACGAGGTCCCACGGCGTACGAAGAATGGCTTCCTGGTGTTGCTTCCGCACGGCACGATGATATGAAACAATCGCACGGCTGCATCGCCGCCAGTCATCACCATCCGTCGGCGTCTCGAATACCTCGAAGAATTTGGTCTCGAGCTCGCCGCACCATTGATCCACGAGAGCAGCAGGCGTGAGAATCAGAATACGTCGGGCGAGGCCGCGCACCGCGAGCTCCTTGAGCACGATACCGGCTTCGATGGTTTTCCCGAGCCCCACCTCATCGGCAAGGATTGCGCGGCCGCCCATTTGACGCAGCACTCGAAGTGCAACGTCGATCTGGTGCGGCAGCTCCTTGATCGTGTTGGAATCCAGCGTAATGAGCGAATCGAACCCAGGGACGAGCGCAAGGCGTTCCGCCGCGCGCCGCAGCGCGAACCATTGCGCGGAATCTGGCGGCTGCTGCATGCGTTCCATGAACACCTGCAGTGCCCGCTCGTCGACGTTCCAGATCGGCCGTAACGGGCGGTCTCCCGCGGATCCGCTGGCCATCTACGCCTCAGTTGGCTGACGTCAACGAAAAACGATCAGCCAGCCATCCGAGTTCCGCGTTGTCCACCACGGCGTCGTGCGGAATCATCACATACCGCCACGGCTTGCCGCCGTGTCCGGTGGAATAGGCCGTCGCATGGCCGCACCAGTCCCGTGCCACGGACTGCTTCGACACAACATCAGGATCTTCCAGATCGCGCCGTGCTTTCACCTCCACCATCAGGATCTCGCGATCCGTTTCCGCGACAAAATCGGGCTGGTACTCGTTGTGGGTCCCGCCGCTCCCGTAGAAAATCTGGAACTGGCCGCGCGCCGGCCTCATCCACTTGAGCGCGTCGCGCTCGAGGATCACCGCAAACTTTCGCTCCGGATCCGAATCGAACTTCTGAACGTCGTACAAACACCGCGTAAAGCCCGCGAACAGGTACTTGGCGATATTGCCCTTGTCGGTCGGCGTGAACCGATAGTCCACGACGCCTTCGCGAACCGTAGCGGTATACGCGCTCGGTTTCAGATCCGTCATCCCGCGGCTCACCACAACCTCATATCCGCCGGTCGACTTTTCGCGAAAGTGAGGAACCATCTGTGTGTGAACGAACGTCGCGATCTCGCGCTGGTGATAGCGAAGGACCCTTCGCGCATCCTCGTCTGACAGGTACGACTCGAGATGACGCACGACCTGCCCGGCCAGATCATAGAGCAAATCGGCGTGATCGTCGTACGAAACATCGTTGAAGCCAACGAGGCCACTGACCACATAGTCTTCCGCCCGCTTCTCCTCCACTCCACCAGGATTCAGCGCGAGAACGTCTGTTTGACCCGTGCGAAGATGTCGGATCCAGAGGTCCTCGGATACCGGTGGATAGCGGAGGTTGCTCAACTCCAGCTGAAACGGCTCGAAACGTGAACTGACGTCTCCTGTTGGCACCAGGAGAATGCGCGGAATCGAAATCATCCGTTGGCCGATGCGTTCAGCAGTCTTGGCCACGATCGCCACGACGTCCATCGGCTGGGTAGCAATGTCCAACTCGATTTGGCGCGGCGCGTACTCCGCCTCGACGATACGCGCGATTTCGGCGCGAATGTCCGCTCGCTCCAGATGTGCAACGTCGGGAAGCAGATCGGGCCGGGTCGACAAGCGCCGTATCACGGAATGGGTGATCTGTGCGACGCGCTGTTCTTCCGGAGAACTGAAGAGCGGCGTCGTTTCGACGCGGGCATCGGTTGCGAATTGCGCAACTTCCGCCGCCGGGGCCAGCCCCAGCTCGGCATCCAACCGCGACGGCGACGCCACGCTTGTGGTTCGCGCATCCAGTTCGCGTTCATCGAGCACGACACTCGTCATGCGAATCGGCGAATTCGGCCGGCCCGCTTCGTCCACGATCTCCTGGAATCGATCATGCGCCACGATGTTCAGGCGATCAACCGCCGGAACACCGGTGCGCACCCCATACGGAAGCCGCAGCCCGCGTCCGATCGATTGCTCGATCAGAGTTCGCGCATTCGCGGCCCGCAGTGGAATGATCGTGTAGAGATTCGTGACGTCCCAACCTTCCTTCAGCATGTTGACGTGAATCACAATCTCGGTCGGCTCGTCGGCGTGCTCGACGCGAAGGAGTCGCTCGATCATGACCTCCTCTTCCGCGCCGCTACGACTCGAATCGACCTGGATCGCCTTGCCGCAATACCGCCCCTCGAAGAACGCCTCGGACTCGATGTGTGCGAGCAATGCGGCGGCGTGGGTCGTGTCACGAGCGATCACGAGCACGAACGGCTTCACCACCGGCCGGTCCATCTGTCGGGCATACGTCTCCAACTCCACCTTGACACTCTCATGGAGACGGATGCCGTCTTCCAGCTTGAGCCGCTCGATCTCGTCCGCGCTCATCCCCGCCGCGTTGAAATTGCGACGCGTCACCACCGCCGGCTCCTTCACGAAGCCATCGGCCATGGCGCGACCGAGCGGGTAGTCGAGCACGACGTTCTTGAATTGCACCGGCCCGCGCGATGACTCCGTGAACGGTGTCGCCGTGAGCTCGAGGCCGAGCACCGGTTTCAGCTCGTTGATCGCCTTCACACCCGCCGATGCTCGATACCGATGCGACTCGTCCATGATCAGCACGAGGTCTGGCAACACCGCGAGGTACTCGAAGTAACTCTCGCCGATGTACTCCGACAGCCGCTTGATCCTTGGCGCCCGTCCGCCGCGCACTTCCGATGTGATCTTCGAGATGTTGAAGATGTTGATCTTGCAGCGGACGAGCCGGTCGAACAACGTCGAGGCGCGCATCTCGTAGTCGTCGCCAGTGATGATCTCGGGCGCAGCCGTGGCGAACTCCGCGATGCCCTTGAAGACGTACTTCGGGGTATTCGGCGTGAAGTCGGTGATGAGCTTTCTATAGATGGTGAGGTTGGGCGCGAGCACAAAAAAGTTGTCGATCCCATGCGCCAGATGCAGATACGTGATGAACGCACCCATGAGCCGCGTCTTGCCCACGCCGGCGGCAAGCGCAAAACAGAGCGACGGAAAGTCCCGCTCGAACTCGGTGAGTGAAGGATACTCGCTCCGGATGACCTGAAGTGCAGCATCGACATCCGTGGCTTTCGAAGGCGCCACAATCTCAGTGACGCGATCGAGTATCTCGAGCGCCTCGCGCTGCGGCGCGCGCAGACTCAACCGGCCGGCGATCGAATTCACATGCCGGCTCACTCCTTCTTCTCCTTGCCGGCCCGCGGCAACGAGCGCACCGCCTCGCTCACCTCGTCCAGATAGTCACGCTCAGCGATCTGTTCTCGCTCGAGCCGCCGCCGCTCCTCGAAGCGCGCATACTCTTCGCGCGCGAGCCGTTCGGCGGCATCGTGCGAGATGCTCCCGGGATTGTCCAGAACGCGCCGCTCGTTGAACCGAAGAAATTCGTCGAGCTTCGTAGCCCAGTCCTGCATGAACGTCTGCCGGCGTCGCCGCGCCTGATCTTCAGCGAAGTCGAGGAACATCACGACGATGCGATTCAGCTCGTCGATCTCGCCATTGCGCAGGTAGTTCTTGGCGATCACTACATCTCCCTTCCGGACGACGTCGCCCTTCCATGTCGACAAGCCCATGTTGGGCGCGGAGTGATCCGCGCGCTGGGCGATCAGCTCCGCGGCAGTGTGGCCGGTGACAGAGAAATGCAGCTTGTTCTGCACCGTCTGGAAGAGTCGCTTCGTCTCGGCGGCAGAGGGCTCGTAGTCGTTGGCGAGTGCCAGAATGTCGCGGACGCGGAGGTACATGCGGCGCTCGCTGGCGCGTATGTCCCGGATGCGTTCCAGGAGCTCGTCGAAATAGTCCGGCGTGCCCGGACCCGGTGGATTGCGCAGTCGCTCGTCGTCGAGCGTGAACCCCTTGACGAGATACTCACTCAGACGGGTCGTGGCCCATTGCCGGAACTGGGTTCCTCGCCTGGACTTTACCCGGTAGCCCACGGCAAGAATGGCCTCGAGGGCATAGTGCTTGACGTCACGCCGGACCTCTCGCGCACCCTCGGTTCGAACTATTAAGAAATCCTTAATAGTTGCGGTCGGGTCCAGCTCACCATCGTCATAAATGCTTGCCAGGTGGATGTTTATGTTCGCGACAGACGTCTGGAACACCTCGGCCATCTGCGCCTGGGAGAGCCAAACGGTGCCTCCAGCGAGCCTGAGCTCCACCCGCGTGCGCTGGTCCTCGGTCTGGTAGAGGATCAGCTCCGACGCCGGGACCTCGTCGTCCTGGCTCACTTCATTCGTCGCCGAACATGTCCTGCTGGCCCGCGGGCGGCGGCGCGGGGGGCAGGTTGGCGACTTCTAGGCTATAGTCGTCGCGACCCCACTCGCAGCGGGAGAGGACGTGCGTGGGGATCTTGCGAACGGTCAGGTTCCCGAAGCGATCGGTGTTGCCCCGGAATGCGGTGCAGAGGACGAGGAGCGTGCGGTCCGGCCCGACCTCGTCGCTCAGCTGCTGGAGTTGGCCGGGCCCGAGATTGGCGGTGGTGACGTAGAGGAAATCGCGCTCGGTGGAGCGGCCCTGCTGCCAGTAGACGGAATCGCTGGGCGCATACGTGAAGCCTTCGAGCTTGCACAGCGCCTCTGCGAGCATGGCGGCGTTGTATTCCGTGTTGATGACGGGGTTGCCCCACTGGTCGGTGGTGATCAACGACGGTGCGAGGCGGTAGTAGCGGAAACCGCCGCCGCCTTTCCAGTTCACGGATTCGGTGATACCGCCGGGATCTTCGCCGTCGATCACCTTCTTCATGCGCGGGATGATGTGGGTATGAGCGTGTTCGCCCATTTCGATCATGATCCAGCGGCGGCCCATTTTGTGTGCGACGGCGCCTGTGGTGCCGGAGCCGGCGAAGGAGTCGAGAACGAGATCGCCCGCACTTGTCGAAATCGTCAAGACCCGCTCAAGCAGTTCCTCCGGTTTCGGGGTGGCAAAAGGCTCAATTTCCGGAAGAAGCTTACGAAGATGATCGCGCTTCGCATCCTGATTCGAACCTACCTCTGATGCTGGCCACCAAGTTCGCGGTACGATTCCGTCCTGCACATCCGTGAGATACCGCTTGATGACGGGCATGCTGTCACCCTTCGCGCCGAAATAGACGCGATTGTCTACCAGAGCGCGTTGAAAGCTCTTTTCCGAGAAGCGCCAATAATTACCAGAAGGCGGTGTTACAATTCGGCCAGACGGCAACGTAACAGGAAAGCGAGCGGCGGCAGATCCGCTCTTAGCCGTGCCATTGTCACCTTGCAGCCATGGTCCGCGAGGGTCATTGTCAGGATTGCGATATCGAGACACTTGTGCTTCGGACCTTGGGAGAAGGTTTCTTCTTCTTCTCCAAATGTCTCTATCCCGTGCATAAAGCAGGATGTGGTCATGCGCCGATGAAATATCCGTGTCTCCACGCCTTCCTTGATCCTTTTCCCATGCAATGGATGACACAAAACTCCGTCGACCGAGGACCTCGTCGCAAAGAACCTTCAGGTAATGACATTCCGTGTCATCAATGGTGATCCACAACGAGCCATCGGATGCAAGGAGTTTCCCAAGCAACTCAATTCGATCCCTGAGTAGGGAGAGCCAAACCGAGTGTTCGACACCATCGTCGTAATGCTCAAAGGCACTTCCAGTATTGTACGGAGGATCAATAAAAATGCATTTGATCTTTCCCGTAAATTCCTGCTCGAGAGCCTTTAGCGCCAGCAAGTTGTCCCCAAAAATCAACTGATTGTCAAAGACGGTACGCAATCCAACTTGGTGCGGCGCATGATAGGATTTGTCCGGATCTTCCACTAGAATGCGCGGCTCAAGGAGCGGTCGAGTCTCCTTGCCAATCCACGTGAGTTCAAGCCGGGTCTGCCGCGTTGCCACGATACTGTACTTCTCCAGGTGAACGGAACGCGCCTGATGGAGTAGGCCGAAGACGATAATCTACGAGCCGAGCAGACCCTCAACAAACGTTGGTGGCGCTATGATACCAGAGTCCAACGCAATGCAAAAAGAGACTCCTTGCTCACAACCTGCTCCAGTCGCGACTCGATGTCGCTGATCAGGAACTCCCGTCGGCGATCAACCTCGTCCTGCGCATCGAACAGCCGCTTCCGCTTCTCGTTCCGCGTTGCCTCAATTGCCTTGACCTGCTTCTGAATTGCGAGCTTCTGTTCGAGGGTCAGGGCTGCACTTGACGACTTCTTGATCTCGCGGATCTGCCGATCCATGTCTTTCAGTTCGCGTTCAAGTCCCGTCTTCTGATCGTCTGCCCACGCTTCGAGCTTGGTTGCTTCCTCATCCAGGAATGTCGCGTTGTGCTCTGAGACGGACAACTGAATATCCGCCTCGGCACGCTTGCGCACCGTTTCCAGCGCATCGAAGACGTCGACGGGCACCCGGGCGGCACCCAGGACACGCGACGGGAGACGAAGCATCCGAAGCGGAGCCGCGGGATCCACCGGCGCACCTGAATCTGTCTGCGCGGCGAAGATCATGTGATCCTCCTCCCGGTCGAGCGACGACACACTGTACCGCGACACGCTCAACCACCCCGACTGCCCAATCAGCGGCTCGAGCACCACGGACCGGCCTTCCTTCACCGAGTACGTGAACTCCACCGAGACCGGCTCGAGGACACGCTCCTTGGCCGCGGTGATCGCCCATTCAGCCAACGGGTGACCGATTCTATATAGATGCGCTTCCCCGGAACGACGCGGAAGCTCATATCGCCCCGTCGCCATGTCTTCCGTTGGAGGAGCATGGAGATCGAACCCGCCCGCTCTAGTGAAATCAGCCCGGTCCCGCAGTTCGTGCTGCGTGAGGGCCATCAACAAGTCTTCGAGCCGGCTGCGCGCCTCGGTTGATTTCTCATTCGTCGCCTTCAGCCGGTCGCGCACCTCGTCGTCAAAGTTCTCCAGCAATTTGCGACGCGTGGAGGTCATGGCCTCGTTGATCTCGAAGCTCAGTTCGAGCTGGAGCGTGTCGAACTCGCGCTTGATCTCCGTTGGGTGGCGGCATGTCTGATAGATCGTCGCAATGCGCTTCTCGAAATCGACGCCCGCTTCGACTGCGCCGAGTACCTCGTCGCTTACGCCGAAGACACCTTCGAACAGCTTGAACTTCGACGACAGAAGCTCGAAGACCCGCACGTCGGCGGCGTTGTTCTGGTTGAGAAAATTCACGACGACGACATCATGCTTCTGCCCATAACGATGACAGCGCCCGATGCGCTGCTCGATGCGCTGCGGATTCCACGGAAGATCGTAGTTCACCACCAGGGAGCAGAACTGGAGGTTTATTCCTTCGGCGCCCGCTTCCGTGGCGATCATGATCCGCGCGCGGTCCCGGAAGTAGTCAACGAGCGCTGACCGCATGTCGGCCGTGCGGGATCCGGTAACCCGGTCCGTGCCGCGGTGTTGAGCAAGCCACGCCGCATAAATGGCCTTGGAACTCTCGTCCGTGTTCGATCCATTGAACAGGACGACGTCTTCGGCGGGAAATCCTCCATCGGCCAACACGCGCAGCAGGTATTGCTGCGTGCGTCGCGACTCAGTGAAGATGATCGCCTTTTCGTTGGCGCCAAGCGCGCGAATGGCGTGGAACGCCTTCTCCAGCGCACCGAGCAGTGCCTTCCCTTTGCCGTTATGCTCGATGCGAGCCGCCAACGCCGCGAATTCATCGAGGTCGCCGATTTCGCGCTGCAAGGCTTCGCGCGCTTCCGCGCTCAGTGCTTCGGCCTTCTCCGTATCGTCGCCCCACTCTTCGGCCGTCTCGGGCAGGGATTCGTAGTCAGCCTCGAGCGTCTCTTCCAGCTCTGTCGTCGGTGTGCCCACTCGGAGCTTCTCGCGAAGCCGGTTGGCCATCGTCTCCAGCGCTCCCGCGATCGCAATGTCGACGACGCGAGGAGCTTTCGGAGCACCAGCGTGAGGAGCGTCCGCTGACTGCCCGGCAGCGCCTGAAGATTGTCGCGGCGCAGGTACTCGGACACGAGCTCGTACAGCTCATCTTCGCTCTGGTCCGGCGTGAACAGCTCCAGGATGGCCGACCGTTTCGTATATGACACGTACGATGCGACTTGCCGGCGCAGGGTGCGATGACAGACCGGCGCGATGCGGCGCTTCAGGGATTGGAAGGCGGTGTCGTCATCGAGCACCGTGTATTGCTCGCGAAACGTCCGAACGTCGCCAAAGACATGTTCGTCGATGAACGAGACCAGCCCGTAAAGCTCCAAAAGAGTGTTCTGGAGCGGCGTGGCCGTCAGGAGAATCTTGTGCCGCTGAGCGAGTGCCCGCTTCAGAGAGTTCGCGATGACGTTCGACGTCCTGTAGACGTTGCGGAGGCGGTGGGCTTCGTCGATCACCACGAGGTCCCACGGCACGGCGGCAACATCGGATTCCTTGCTTCGTGCGAACTGGTACGAGCAGATCACGATCGAGCTATTGGAGAATGGGTTCTGAGCACCCTGTTTACGCCCAAGATTGAATGATCGTGCCTCGAAGATCACGCAGGGTACGAAGAACTTCTCAGTGAGCTCCTGATACCACTGCTTGCGAAGATTCGCCGGAGTGATGACCAGAATCTTTCGCCGCCGTTCGGCCCAACGCTGGGAGATCACGAGACCCGCTTCGATAGTCTTGCCGAGCCCCACTTCATCCGCGAGGAGAACTCCTTTGGAAAGCGGGGAGCTGAAGGCGAACAGCGCGGCGTCAACCTGATGCGGGTTGAGGTCGACCTGGGCATCCACGAGCGCGCCGGCCAGACGGGACGCGTCATCCGGAGGAAACCGGCGCGTCAGCTCATGCGCGAAATACTTGGCCTGATGATCCGTGATTCCCATGGTCGCCGATCGCATAAGCTGGTACTTTAGGCGCGAGCTCACGGAATCTGGTGAGCTGCCCGCCCTTCCGATACCAGCCCGCCCGCCATGACGCTCCCGCTCTCCAAATCAGAATACATGCAGGCACGCAGTTGTGGCGCGAAGCTGTACTACAGGCGACAAGGGTATCCGGACAACAAGAGCTCTAACGCCTATCTCCGTTTGCTCGCGCACGGAGGATACATGGTAGATGCCCTTGCGCGCGCAAAGTATCCTGAGGGAATTGCAGCGCCGAGTGGACATGATCCCATTGCAGACGCCGCGCACGGTCGCGAGCTGCTGCGTGCGGAGCACGTGACGGTCTTTGACGCCACCATTCTCCACGGCGGACGAATAGCGCGCGCCGACGTCCTCGTGAAGAACGGTGAGGCCATCGATCTCATTGAGGTGAAATCCAAGGGAATCGACGGCGCCGCCCACGCCCAGAGCCTGGCGAAAGGTGGCCGAGGCCTCCTTCAGAACGCGACGAAACCAGGAGTCGCGGCTAAATGGCGAGAAAAACTCGAAGACATCACGTATCAGACACTCGTGCTCGAGCGCATGCTGCCCGGCATTGTTGTTCGGCCCTTCCTGATGCTGGTGGATGCGAGCAAGCGGGCGAAGGTCGACAACGTGCCCTCGCTCTTTCGGGTGCTCACCGGCGGTCCGAACGGCGAACGAACATACGGTGCCCGGTTCATCGGCGAGCCCGAGCTGTTGGACAGCCTCGACCTTCTCACAATCCTGGATGTCTCCGCGGAAGTGGCCCTTCTCCGTGACGAGGTGGATGCCGCGGCGTCCGCGTTCGAGTCAATGCTTGACGAGCCGTTTGAAGCGGATTGGCGCACGATCGGCGCAGATTGCAGGAACTGTGAGTTCAGCGCTCCAAATGCGGCCGGCGAAAGCGGATTTCACCACTGCTGGGGTGACCTGGCGGACAAGAATCCGCACGTGCTGGAGTTGACCCATGCGGGCCAGGTGAAGACGCTCGATGGTGAGCCGCTGGTCGAGACCCTCTTCGCCGAAGGCAAGGCGTCCCTGTTCGATGTGTCCATCGCCTGCCTCGCGAAGGCCGACATGACGTGGGGTCCGCTTGGAATTCGTCAGCGACGGCAGATCGAGCATACGCGCAGCGGCACCGAGTGGATCGGGCCGACTCTTCGGGCCAACATCGGGCGCGTCGAGTATCCATTGTATTTTATCGACTTCGAGTGCTCACGCCTGGCAATGCCGTATCATGTCGGAATGCGGCCCTGGGGACAGGTGTCGTTTCAGTGGAGTTGTCATACGGTGGCCGAACCGGGCGCGCAGCCCGTTCACACCGAGTGGCTCAATGCGGACGACGTGTGGCCGAATCGGGCCTTTACCGTCGCGCTCCGTGATGCGGTCGGGGAGACGGGAAGTGTTCTGATATGGTCGCAGTATGAAATCAGCACGCTTCGTGAGACCGCCGAAGAGTTGCCGCGATTTGCCGCGCTGGATCCGGAGCTCCATGCATGGCTGAAGCGGCTGGAATTGCGAGCGGTGGACATGCACAAATGGGCGCAGAACGACTACTACCATCCCGGCATGAAAGGGCGAACGTCGATCAAGGTTGTTCTGGATGCGCTCTGGCGGTCCGACGCCGCGATGCGAGAGCAGTTCAAGCTCTGGGGAGGCCGCGATGTTCCCGCGGATGCCGACCCCTATCGGGCGTTGCCGGCCATCGAGATCAATGGCGTGATGCAGGACGTGCACGAAGGCACCGGTGCCATGACGGCATATCAAGCAATGATGTACGGCGTCGAACGGGATGATCCCGACGGCAGAAACGCGTGGGCACACCTTCTTCGACAGTACTGCGAGCTGGACACGCTCAGCATGGTGCTGGTGTTCGAGTATTGGCGGCGAGCAACGTCAGCAGGCAATTGATGAGCGGATGTGGTTAGTGCCCGGGCTGTGCCTTCTCGGCGCGTGCCGCTGCGACGAGCGCCTTCACCTCGCGCAGTAGCGTCGGCCCGTGGTACGGAATGCCGTCCTTGATCGTCCACTCCACTCCCCCGCCGCGCACGACCCTTCCGTCGCGCATCTGATCGACACCCGTCGGATACAGCACCTTGATGTTCTCCAGCGGATTGCCGTTCACGACGATCAGATCCGCGAGATAGCCCGCGCGAACGCGCCCAAGGTCTGCGTCGCGCCCCAAGATGCGAGCGTTGTTGCCCGTGACGTGCTGCAGCACCTTCATCGTTTGAAAGCCGGCCTCCTGCTGTAGCTCGAGCTCGCGAATGAGCCCGAAGCCGTACATCTGATAGATGAATCCTGCATCGTCGCCGGCGCCGATGAGCCCACCTTTCCGCTCGAAGTCGCGCAGCGCTGCCATCCAGATTCTGTAATTCTCCTTCCAGTACGCTTCGTCGGTCGATGTCCAGCCGATGAAGTACGAGCCATGATTGGCCGGATCGGGACGGAAGTATTCCTCGAGCGTGGGATGCAGGTAATCGACGAACCACGGCTGCGTCTGCGCGCGCTGCAGGTCGCGCGACGCCTCGTAGATATCGAGCGTCGGCACCCACGCGACCTTTGCCGCGACCAGCGTGTCGAGCACGCGGCCGAGCAATACAGGATCGGCCTCGCGCCAGAGGCGGCCTGCCCACCGGAAGCGATCGGTCTCGTTTCGATAGTTGTAGTCCGATGGAAAGTGCTGTCGCCCATCGAGAATTGCGGCGTCGGGAATGCCGTACCAGTGCTCGATGCTCGTGGTGCCGAACCGGGCGTCGTCCCACGCGTTTGTCTCTTCGACACCCACATGGTGTGCGACGCGCAAGCCGAGCTTGTGCGATTCGTCGAGCACTGCCTGCATGACGTCGCGATCGACGCCGAGGATCTTGATGCCGTCCGCGCCCATCCGCTTGAGGAGCTGAATGCGCGTGCGTGCGGCGTCCGGCGTCTGCGGCACCGGAGGATTCGAGAATCGCGCGTACACGAACAGTCTCGGTGAGGCGATCTCTCCGCGAGCGGAACGTTCGCGCAAGGTGATGATCTTCTCGGTGGTATCCGCGCCGACCTCGCGCACGCTCGTGATGCCGCAGGCGAGCCACAACTTGAGCGTGTAATCCCACGGCTGCGGAACGTGCGCACGCTCGTCCTGAAGATGCGCGTGCGCGTTGATCAATCCCGGCAACACGTACTTTCCCGTTGCGTCGATGTCCACGTCGGCCTTCGGGCGCTTCGCGAGTCCGGAGCGCACGGCTACCGGGTCGAGAAACGTCACGCTCGCAATTCGGTTGCCCTCGAGAAGAATGTCCGTGGGGCCGGAGGCCGGCGTCCCGTTGCCGTCGACGATGGTGGCATTACGGATCGCGAGCGTGGTGGCGCGCACACCGTGTCTAGCCGTGGTCTGTGCGGACGCATTCCCGACGAACGCCGCGAACGCCACGAGAATCAGTCTTGCGTGTTTCATCAATGGAGTCCTACCTGTCCTTTGACGGAGGCGAACAGCTTGGCGGAGTCGAATCCCACGCCGTTCCTGAACACGGTCTCGATCTTCTCGATGTCCGCGATGCGCGTGGACGGGTCGCCGTTGACGACGATGAGGTCTGCGCGCTTGCCGCCGGCGATCGATCCGATGCGGTCGGCGCGGCCCAGATAGGTTGCGCCATTGAACGTCGCCACCTTGATGGCCTCGAGCGGCGTGAGTCCTGCCTCGACGAGGAGCTCGAGCTCGCGCGCGTTGGAGTAGCCGGCGACGACGCCTCCGTAACCCGTTGGATCCGTGCCCGCCAGCAGGAGACCGCCCGCGCGAAGAAACGCGAGCTCGAAGCGCATCTCCTTCGGAAACAGACCGCTCCACGGCGAGGTGCTCGTCGAGATCAAGGTCCAGCGCCGAGTGTATTGGTCGCGCGATTCGGGCAGCATTGCGTCGAGTGCGCCCTGTGGCGCCTGCGGGCGTCCGGGCACGAACGTCTCGAAGACCGTGAGCGTGGACGTCAGCGCCACATGCTTTGCCACGAGATAACGGATGAGCGACTGGATGGGCTCGCCGTCGACATCCAGAGTGGCGAGCGAGGCGAGCACGCCTCCACCAGTGGTGGGGCATTCATCCGGTTTCTTGCCGGTGACGAAATCACTCGCGACCACGAGACCATGCTCGAGATTGTCGATGCCGATGGTCGCCGCTTCGCGGAAGGTCACGGAGCAGAGATGGCCGGTCACCTTCAACTTGCGGCGGTGCGCTTCCTTCACCACGGCCGCGAGCTCCGCGCGCGTGATCTGCATGTACGTCTTGAACGACGTCGCGCCGCGATCGGCCCAATGTGCGACCATCTGCCGCGCATCGGCAGTGTCCTTGAGCGCATGGACCTGGTAGATGGGCAGGCCGGGTCCATTCAGATACGGGGCCGTCGCATCGAGGTCGGGACCGACTGTGCGTCCGCTGTCGATCGCGCGCTTCAGCTCGAGGTCGGCGTAGCCGGCCATGTTGCCCGCCGTGCGCGCCGTCGTGACGCCGCCCGCGAGATAAAGCCGCGGAAAGCTGAATGCCTGCTCGTTGTAGATGGTCCCGCCCCCAGACGGATAGAACATGTGCTCATGCACCATGACGAAGCCTGGCAGCACCGACTTTCCGGTGAGATCGATGACGCGCGCGCCGGCCGGAATGGCGACCTGGCTCGAATCGCCGACGCCGCGGATGACGCCATGATCGATGAGCACGGTCTGATCGGAGCGAGCCGCCGCGCCCGTTCCATCGATCACCCGCGCATGCGTCAACGCCACCACGGGCGCGTCCACGCTCACGAATTGCTTGACCTGATCGGTCGCCTGCGCGGAGGCGACGACGGGAATGCAGAGCGCGATGACGATACGACGCATGCGGTGGTCGGCAGGAGGAGACAGCGGACGGCGCGCGCCGCCCGTACTAGCGCAGAACGTACCGCGCATGCAGCGTCACGGGAACGGGCGAAGAAGCCGTAACCCACGCCACTCATATCGGAACACTCCATGATCAGACGCGTCCCGACCGCATTCGCTGCCGCGCTGTTCGCGTGCGTGATGGTGCATGGCGTAGGCGCGCAGTCGCCCCGGCGCCTCCTCGCGGGCCGCGTCACCGAAGCGCAGCTCGGCGGCATCCTTGCTTCGCCGGATGCGTGGCATCCGTATCCCACAATTCGGGAGCGGGCACAGTGGGACGCGACGCCTGCGCCCGTGCGCGCCTCATTCATCTCGGCGGCAGAGAAACAGCTCGGCGTCGCCTGGGGCACGTTGCCGGCCACCGTGACGCTTCGTTTCAGCCGCGACGGCGATCGCAGTGAGTACGACCGGATCAACACCGAGCGACGACAGCGGCTGACGACGCTCGTGATGGCCGAGGTGTTCGAGAATCGCGGGCGGTTTCTCGACGAGATCGCCAACGGAATCTGGGCCATCTCCGAGCAGACATTCTGGGGCTCGACGGCGCATCTGTCCCTTCAGAAGGCTGGCGTAGGACTTCCGGACGCGCGCGAGCCCGTGGTCGATCTCTTTGCCGCGGAGACGGCAGCGCTGCTCGCGTGGACGGATTATCTGCTCGGCGCGCGACTCGACACCGTCTCGCCGAGGCTGCGCGAACGCATTCGTTACGAGGTCGATCGCCGAGTGCTCACGCCGGCGCTCGAGCGCGACGACTTCTGGTGGATGGGCTTTGGCGCGCGGAAGATCGTGAACAACTGGAATCCGTGGATCAACTCGAACTGGCTGGCGAGCGTGTTGATCCTCGAGCGCGACCCGCAACGGCGTACGCGCGCCGTGTACAAGATCATGCGCAGTCTGGATCGGTTTCTCGATCCATATCCGGCGGATGGCGGCTGCGACGAAGGACCGAGCTACTGGGATCGCGCTGGCGGCTCCCTGTTCGACAATCTCGAGATGCTGCGCTCGGCCACCGGCGGCAGGGTGGACATCTACGCCTCGCCGCTCGTCGGCAACATTGCCCGGTACATCTACCGTGTGTACATCAAGGACACATGGTTCGTGAACACGGGCGATGCGCCGGCGCGCGTGAATCCCGACGCGGAGGTGGTCTATCGCTTCGGCGCTCGGATCAACGATCCCGTGATGCAGTCGTTCGGCGCCTTCATCCGCCAGCGCGGGGCGACTCTTGGTCCCGGCGGCTCCAGTCCCGGACGGGTCATTCCAGCTGTGCTCCTCGCCAGTGAAATTGCCGGAGCGAAGGCAGCGGAGCCGCTGCCTGGCCAGGTGTGGTTGCCTGACCTTCAGCTCATGGCGGCACGTATGGCGCCGGAAACGCCGCGCGGGCTTTACGTCTCAGCCTGGGGCGGCCACAACGGACAGAGTCACAACCACAACGACGTCGGCAACTTCGTGGTGTTCTCCGACGGGCGCCCCGTGCTCATCGATGTCGGTGTGGGGACGTACACGGCAAAGACGTTCAGCCCACAGCGATACGACATCTGGACCATGCAGTCGGCGTGGCACAACCTGCCCACGATCAACGGCGTGATGCAGAAGGACGGCGAGCAATACGCGGCGAAGAACGTCGCGTTCGCGTCGAGCGGCGACTCCGTTCGGCTCGACATGGACATCGCGGCCGCCTATCCGGCTGACGCCGGCGTTTCGCGTTGGACTCGCAGCGTCACGCTCAGGCGCGCTTCACGCGAGATCGAAATACGGGATGACTATGCGCTTGCGCGCGTCACCGAGCCTATGCGACTCAGTCTCATGACGCCGCTGTTCACCGACGTGACGACGCCGGGCGAAATCCGGCTGCGAGAGACAGGCGGAACGACGTATGTGCTCCGCTACGATCCCGCAAAGTTCGCCGCATCGACGGAAGAGGTTCCGATCACCGATGCGCGATTGAAGGGCGCGTGGGGTGAGCGATTAGCGCGCGTGACGCTGACGGGCCGCGGCGCGATGCTGTCGGATCAGGTTGCAATAAAAATAGGACAGTAGGACGGCAAGCAACCGCTCTATGTCCTGCTCTCCTACCTCCTTATCGGCTTCAAAAGCAGGTCCTGAAAGTCAAACGAGAAATCCACCTCCGGCGACGCCGGGGCCATCTTCAATTGGTCGACTGTGCCGTCCGGATTAAGGGCGAACGTGGCGTACGCGTCGGCGCGCAACTCCCGATCGCGCCACTTCACGAGAAACGTGTCGTGCTGCCAGTGGGTCATGTCGCCCACGAGCTGCGGCGTGTGGCCGAATCGCATGACGAGACTCTTGTTCTCCACGGCGATGCTGACGTCACCGTACCACGCGTCCTCATAGCGTCCCGCGAGCTTTGCGAGCGGCAGCGATGGACCAGACAGGGAGTCGCGCGCCACACTTGCCTGCCGCGACTGCTGCGCCGAGCGCATGCGTACCGTGTCGCGCATCGCCGCAAAGCGCGTGACGTAATCGACCACCGGCGCGCGAAGAAAGTAGTCCACCGCCGCGAGCGTTAGGGCGTTATAGGCGTCATCCGACTCCTGATTGGTGAGCACGGCGACGCCCAGGCGCTCCGATGGAAACATGGTGACGAGCGAGACATAACCGGGCAGGCCGCCCGAATGCTGTAAACGAAGTCGCCCACGATAATCCGATACGCCGACGCCGAGTGCGTAACCGCGCAGGTTCGGGCGAAGGTGCTCGAATCCCGGAATCGATCGTCCGCGCACTGGAATCGGTGTCACGATGGACCACAGCTCGCGCGTGCTCGCAGGTGTAAAGAGTCGTCGTTCCGGCTGGCCGTTGCCCGCCGGCGCGATGCGACCCGAGTCCAGCTGCACCATCATCCACTTGGCCATGTCTGCCGCGGATGAATTGATGCCGCCGGCGGGATTGGTGTTGTCGCTGGTCAACGGCGCGATCACGCGCACGGTCCCGTCCATCTCCGCATGCGTGGTGGCGATGTTGCCTGCCGCGGTGGCGTCGGAATGACGCACCGTGCTGCCCGTCATGCCGACCGGTTGGAGAATGTGCGACGCGACGAAGTCCTCCCAGCTCTGACCGGACACGCGCTCGATGAGCTGTCCGGCCACGAGGTACAGCACGTTGTCGTAGGCGTATGCACTGCGGAACGACGTCGCCGGCTTGATGTAGCGGAGTCTCCGCGCAATCTCGGGGCGATTGTACGTGGAAGCGGGCCACCAGAGCAGATCACCAGCGCCCAATCCGAGGCCGCTGCGGTGCACGAGCAGGTCGCGCACGGTCAACTCTCGCGTGACGTACGGGTCGTACATCGCGAAGTCGGGCAGGTATCTGATGACCGGGGCGTCCCACTCGACCTTGCCCGATTCCACGAGGATTGCCAGCGCCGTTGCCGTGAACGCCTTGGAGTTGGACGCGATGCCGAAGCGCGTATTCGAGTCCACGTGTTCCGGCTTGCCGATTGTGCGCACGCCGTATCCCTTCGCCAGAACCACGCGACCGTCCTTCACGATTGTCACCGCGGCGCCGGGGACGTCGAAGGTCTTGAGCACCCGCTCGACGTACGCGTCGAAATCGGGTGGCGGGGTTACGCGCACTGATTGTCCATGTGCTGCTCTGGCGGCGAGCAGGATAACGGCGAATGCGGCGAGTCGAGTTGTCATGTGTGTGCCGAAGGTAGGTCAGTAGGACAGTAGGACAGCAGGCCGGAAAGCGGAACGGCTTGCCGTCCTACTGTCCTACCGCCCCACCTTGTGGTATTGGTAGATGACCTCGGTCAGGGACACGACCATGACGCACCGGCTCACACTCTCCGTGACGTGCCTCGCGCTTTTGTTCGCGACCCGCACGTCTGCCCAGGAGCACCAGCACCGCGCGGCCTCGGAACGCCTCGGCACGGTCCATTTCGCAACCTCGTGCGCCCCCGCCGTGACGCCCGTGTTCGACCGCGGCGTCGCCCTGCTTCACTCATTCGAGTTCGGGGCATCCATCAATGCTTTCTCGAGTGTGCTCCAGCAGGACTCGACCTGCGCCATGGCCTGGTGGGGCATCGCGCTCAGCATGTGGACGAACCCGATGTCGGTCGCCAACCGGTCGCCGGCATTCCTGCAGCGCGGACTCGACGCGGCGCAGAAGGCCGAGCAACTCGGCCGCGGGTCCACGGATCGCGAGCGGGGCTACATCGCCGCCGTCGGTCAACTGTTCACCGACGTCGCGCACCGCGATCAGCGAACACGCATCCTCGCGTACGAGCGTGCCATGGCGGATCTGGTCGAGAAACAACCGGCCGATACCGAGGCGGCGATCTTTCACGCGTTGTCGCTCGTCGCGGCGGCGCCGCCGAGCGACAAGACGTACGCCAATCAGCTCCGTGCGGGTGCGACACTCGAGGCAATCTGGGCGAAACAGCCGGATCACCCGGGACTCGCCCACTACATCATTCACAGCTATGACGTTCCCGCGCTCGCGTCACGTGCGGCGATCGCCGCGCAGCGCTATGCGGACATCGCGCCGTCCGCGGCGCATGCGTTGCACATGCCGTCGCATACGTTCACGCGAGTGGGGCGTTGGCAGGAGTCGGTGAACACGAATCGGCGTTCCATCGAGGCCGCGCAGAAGGAAGGATCGTTCGGTGAAGCGCTGCACGCGTCGGACTACATGGAGTACGCATATCTCCAGATGCGACGCCTCGACGACGCGAAGGCCGTGCGGGACGGCCTGCCAGCGCTGTCTGCGAAACTGAGTCTCACCGCCGTCTCTGGCGCGGCCCCACCGAGCGCAGGCGTGTTTGCGCTCGCCGCAATTCCGGCTCGGTATGCACTCGAGCGTCACAAGTGGGATGAGGCGGCCGCCCTCGTGCCGCGTACCAGCGCCTTTCCGTACGCCGATGCCCTCACGTGGTTCGCCCGTGCACTCGGAGCCTCGCGGATCGGCGACACCGTCGCTGCGCGCGTGGCCGTCGATTCGCTCGTCGTCCTCCGACAGCGCCTCGTGACGCAGAAAGAGGAATACTGGACCGAGCAGGTCGCCATTCAGGAAATCGCGGCGCGCGCCTGGATCACGCTCGCACAGCATCGTCCCGACGACGCGTTGGCGAAGATGCGCGAAGCCTCGGTGCGCGAGGACGCGACGGAAAAGGGCGCGATCACGCCCGGTCCGCTTGCGCCCGCCCGCGAGCTGCTCGGCGACATGCTGCTGGAGCTCAATCGCCCGGTGGAAGCGCTCGCCGAATACCGGAAGACGCTGGAGAAGGAGCCGAATCGCTACTGGGCGCTCGCGGGAGCGCGTGTCGCGGCGGATCGTTCCGGAGACGCCGGCACCGCGGCGCGATACGCCGCGATGCTCGACTCCCTGACGACGATGCGCATGAAGTAGCGTGGTCTCCAAGACCTGGCATCTCATCGGCTCGCCGGATGAGCTTCGAGCACGCGCGCCATTCAGCGTGGAGCTCGAGGGTCACAGCGTTGCCGTCTTTCATCACGGGGGCCGTTTTACCGCCATCGGAAATCGCTGCAATCACAAAGGCGGGCCCCTGTGTGATGGCCGCATGCGCGACGAGTACGTCGTCTGCCCGTGGCATGCCTGGGAGTACAGCGTGTTTACCGGAAAGGGGCCCGAGGGTTACGACGAGGAGCAGGTCCCGGTGTTCAGCGTCGAAGAGCGCGCGGATGGCGTGTACATCGCGACTCCACCGGCGATGCCGGGCCGGTTGCTGGCGCACAAACCGTCGCACCTGCTCGAGGAGCATCCTCGCGAACCCGGTGCGCCGCCGCGCGTGCTTGGGATCTCCACCACGGCGATGGACGACGCCAATCCGCGGTACTCCACGTCGGACGCACTACTCGATCATGCGCTCGCGTACGCGAAGGATGCGCTCGGTTGCGACATTCAACACGTCGCGCTGCGACAGCTCGCATTCAAGCCATGCGAGGGCAACTACTCGAAGCACGCGAGTGCGTGCACGTGGCCGTGCGCCATCACCGAGCGCGATGCGGACGATCAGCTCATCGCCGTCTACGAGGGACTCGTCCACTGGTGCGACGTCGTCCTCATCGCGTCACCCATCCGGTGGGGAAATGCGTCGGCCCTCTATTACAAGATGGCCGAGCGACTCAACTGCGTGCAGAACCAGGTGACCATTGGCGACCGCGTGCTCATCGCGAACAAGGTTGCCTCGTTCATCATCACGGGCGGTCAGGACAACGTGCAGGGTGTCGCCGGCGAGATGCTGTCATTCTGGGCCGAGCTCGGCTTTGTGTTTCCTCAGTTCCCCTTCATTGCGCACACGCGCGGTTGGGATGCGGAGGACATGGACGTCAACGTCCGCCTGGTGAAGGCGAGTACCGCGCTACGCGAGGCGTCAGCGGAACTCGTGACGCGCGCGGTGAATCAGTGGCGCGTCATTGATGCGCATCGCGACATGCTGCTCCAGCCCATGGAGCGCACGGGGCGCAAGGCGCAGCGTCTGTCGCACCACGGGGACGTACAGGTGCAGGCACATGACTGACAGGCTCGCGATCGCAAAGCGGTACGAAGCTGCGCTCTTTGCCGGTCGCATGGATGAGGTGAAGAGCTATTTTACAGACGACGCGACCTACTGGGTGATGGGCGCGCCTCCACTTGGCGGCGAATGGCACGGTCCCGCCGCCATCGTGCGCGCCTTCAGCAACCGCGAATTCGGGCTCGGCAAAGCGGATTGGGGCTATGAGGACGTGTGGCGCGAGTGGTACGAGGCGGACGAGCGCGTGATCGTGGAGATCCGTGAGCGAAGTTGGCTCAAGTCGTCACCGGCAGACGTCATGGATGTGCGCACCTGCGCCGTGCTCCGATTCCGCGGCGACCGCATCTGCGACATGCGCGATTACACCGACGCGGGGCGCTACGCGTCGTTTCTCGCAGCGCATCGTTCGGAGCTGCCGAAGTTCTCCTAGAGAAGCGCGCTCAATGGCGGATCAAGCCGCTTGGATGCCGACGTCCACCTGACGTAGCTGGGTGGCGCGTGAGTCTCACACTGACAGTAGGGCGATTGGACGTCTGCGAGCGACGCTGTATCTTCAGACGATCAACTCCTCTCTAACCAATGACCGCCACCGACGCGCTGAAGCGCCACCGAGCTGAGGTACTTCGTCTCGCCGCCCAATACGGTGCGACGGATGTACGCGTGTTCGGCTCCGTCGCGCGCGGGGAGGCCGATGAGTCGAGCGACATCGATTTCCTGGTACGGATGAGCCCAGGGCGGAGTGTTTTCGATATCGGCGGCCTGCTCATGGATCTCCAGGATTTGCTCGGCAGGCGCGTTGACGTCGTGACCGAGCGCGGGCTTCGCCCACGGGTGCGTGAGCGGGTGATGCGCGAAGCCGTTCCCGTCTAGCCGCTACCACTCGTGCGAAGCGATCGGGCGTGTCTCCTCGATATTCTCGACGCGATTGCCGGTATTGACAAGTATCTCTCGACGCGTGAGGCGTTCGACAGCGACGAACGGACGCAAGCCTGGATGGTGAGTCGTCTACAAATCATCGGGGAGGCGTCGCGACACCTGTCGCAGGAGTTTCGGGCTCGGCACCCGGAAATTCCGTGGCGACTCGTCATCGGTATGCGTCACCATCTCGTCCATGGCTATTTCGATGTTGATCCAGACATCGTATGGGCCGCGATTAGCGAACGTATCCCAGAGCTCAAGGAGCGTATCAACGTCGTGCTGGCCACCGAAAGCCCCGCTTGATCCGAAGGACAAGGTCTTTACTGCAACGTTGATCAGTACCCAGCGGCCATTCCGTCTTTCCGCGGATCCGAGCCCGCAGCATAGCCCTTCGGCAACCGGATGATCCCCTGCGCGCCGCCGAACCGCGTGCGCGTGCCGTCCACCACCTCGTGTCCCATCGCGGTGAGCTGCGTGCGTACCGCGTCCGTGATCGGCGCCTCCACCTCGACGGTCAGGCCAGTCGTATGCCGGAAACGCGCGGCGTCGATGGCCTGTTGAATGTCCATGTGGAACACGAACAGGTTGATGAGCAACTGCGCGTGTCCCTGCGCCTGCATCGCGCCACCCATGAGACCGAAGCTCATGTACGGCTCGTCCCCGTGACCGTCGGCCGTCGCGACAGGGCCCGGCTTCGTGACGAAACCCGGAATCAGGGTATGAAATGGCCGTTTCCCGGGCGCTATCGTGTTTGGTAGACCCGGCTCCATCGTGAATCCCGCACCGCGATTGTGCAGCGCGAAGCCCGTGCCCGGCACGACGATGCCCGACCCGAAATGGTCGTACAGGCTGTTGATGAACGACACCATGTTCCCCGCGCTGTCGGCCGCCGTGAGGTAGATGGTCTCCCCCGACACGCGTGGATCGCCCGGATCGACCCGCCGCTGCGCTCTAGTCTCATTGAGACGAGTGCGCTGGCCAGCGATGTATCCGTCGGCCAGCAAGCGGTTGGCCGGCACCACGAGATGGTCCGCGTCGCCGACGTACCGCACCAGGTCTGCATAGGCGAGCTTCTTCGCCTCGACAAGATGATGGAGATAGGGTGCGGACAGATGACCCATCGACGCGAGGTCGTAGGGCTCGAGAATCCTGAGCATCTCGAGCACGCCGACGCCCTGATTGTTCGGAGGCAGCTCCCACACGCGATAGCCCTTGAACGTCGTTGAAATCGGCGTCACCCACGTGGGGCTGTTCTTCCGGAGGTCCTCGATCGTGAGAAAGCCGCCCAGCTCCTGGCTCCGCTTCACGATCTTTTCACCGAGTGGGCCGCTGTAGAACACTCCGGTGCCGCCCTTGGCGATCTCGCGCAGCGTACGCGCGTAGTCAGGGTTGCGGAACCACTCGCCCGGAACCGGCGCATGACCGTCAGGCATATAGGTGCGCCGCGCAGCCGTGTCCTCTCGGAGCAGCGCCTCCTGCGATTTCCACTCATCCGAGATGACCGGCGTCACCGGAAATCCCTCCTCGGCGTAGCGAATCGCCGGCGCGATGGCCTGTGCCAACGTGAGCGTGCCGTACTTCTTCAGCAGCTCGTTCCAGCCCGCCAACGCGCCCGGCACGGTGACCGTCTCGATGCCGCGCGCCGGCATGTCCTTGCGTCCGCGTGCGAGGAGTGCCTCGCGCGTGGCGAGCGCACCGGCCCGCCCACTGGCGTTCAGCGCGACGAGCCGATGCTCCTTCGCGATCCACACCATGGCGAACATGTCGCCGCCGATGCTCACCATCATCGGCTCCGTGACGGTGAGGACTGCCGCCGCGGTCACCGCCGCATCGATGGCGTTGCCGCCGCGCTGAAGCACGGCGAGGCCCGCCGTGGTCGCGAGGGGCTGGCTCGTGGAGACGATGCCGTGCGGTGCGTACACGACTGAACGTCCGGCGAGGCTCGTTGGACGCTGTGCTGCGACAGTGGCGAGCGGAAGCATCAGGGCGAGGACGGGAATCTCGAGGCGCACGCGAGGGTAGTGAAGAAGGTGAACGGTTAACCTTCAGTCCATGCAAATCGGAATCTACACCTTCGGCGACATCGGCCCTTCCATCAGCGCCGAGCAGCGCCTGAAGAACTTGATGGAGGAGGTCGAGCTGGCCGACCAGGTCGGGCTCGAGATCTTCGGCGTCGGCGAGCACCACCGTCCCGACTATGCCATCTCCGCGCCCGCAGTCGTCCTCGCCGCCGCGGCGATGCGCACCAGAAACATCCGGCTCACGAGCGCGGTGTCCGTCATCAGCTCCGATGATCCTGTGCGCGTGTTTCAGGAATTTGCCACGGTCGATCTCCTCTCGCATGGGCGAGCGGAGATCATGGCGGGACGGGGCTCGTTCATCGAGTCCTTTCCACTCTTCGGATACGACCTCGAGGACTACGACGAGCTCTTCTCCGAGAAGCTCGACCTGCTGCTCATGCTGCGCGAGCAGGAGCGCATCACCTGGTCCGGAGCGCTGCGTGCGCCAATTCAGGGACGCGGTGTGTATCCGCGCCCCGTGCAGAATCCCATTCCTGTGTGGATCGCCGTCGGCGGGACGCCACAGTCCATCGTGCGCGCGGGGACGCTCGGCCTTCCGCTGGCGCTCGCGATCATTGGCGGACAGCCCGAACGCTTCGTTCCCCTCGTGGAGATGTATCGGGAGAGCGGCCGCCAAGCAGGACACGCCGAGGCGAGCCTGAGAGTCGGAATCAATTCACATGCGTACGTTGCGGCGACGTCGCAGCAGGCGGGCGACGAGCTCTATCCGTCGTATGCGGAGGTCATGACGCGCATCGGACGTGAACGCGGATGGCCGCCGACGACCCGGCAGCAGTTCGACGCCATGCGAGGCCCTCAGGGCGCGCTGCTCGTCGGCAGCCCGCAGGAAGTCATCGACAAGCTGCTATTCGAGTACGAGCTCTTCGGCAACGATCGATTCCTACTCCAGATGGCGCTCGGTGACATGCCGCACGCGTGGATCATGCGCGCCATCGAGCTGCTGGGCACCGAAGTCGCGCCGGTGGTGCGTCGCGAGACGGCGCCTCAGCCGCTGGCTCATCTGCCGACCCAATAGTTCACCTTCAGCAGAAAGATGTTGATCGGGCGATCGCGGAAGAGTGCGCTCGACTGATTGCGGACGTCGAGCGTGCCAGTCGCGTCCGACCCGCTCCGCTCCTGCGTCCACACGAGGAACACGGTCGATCCCGGACGATATTCCCACCGCACGACGGCATTGCCGCGCAGCGAGCGGAAGGTGAAGTCCGGGTTGCCGATGCTGAACGGTGCCGCCGGGCCGGTTCCGTCCGGATCGATGGTGTACTGTGACGCGGCCGCGCTGTAGCTGATGGTCCCGACGTCCTTCCCGAAGATCTGTTTGTCCAGCGTCCGCGGCGCCGAGAACTGCCGGAACTCTGAGTATGCGCCGCTGGCGATGAACGGCTGCGCGAACAGCTCCAGCGTCAGCTGTGGCGTGAACGTCACGTTGACGCGCGTGTCCATGCTGAGTGTCTTCTGGTGCAGCAGCGCGAACACGTAGCGCGTTCCGCCGAATGCGGGCACCGTGGCGTCCGAGATTGCCGTCACGTATTGCGTGTTTTCCTCTTCCGCGTTGTATGACGGTGCGAGGCTCACGAACACGTTCGTCGCCGGTTTGATCGCGACGGCAGGCTGGAGACGCAGAACGCGCGTTGGCGAGTTGATGCCGTGCGCTTCATCCACGCGCATGGACAGCACCATCGTTCTGCGCTGGTCGGTGCCCACGTACTGCGAGCCGTAGTCGTAGCCCGTTCGCACGACCACCGGCCCGCCGCGCGTCAGCGTCTCGTCCAGCGTCGACGGATGATGGATGTAGAACGCGTTGGCATTCCAGTAGTTCTTCAACGTGGTGAAAATGCCGTAGTGCTGCTCTTCGTCGTTCAGATCGCCGTCGAAGTTGTACTGGCGTTGCGCTCCGCCCGTAAAGTTGAGGTAGCGGAAGGGTCCCATCGGCGTCGTCCATTGCCGCGCGACGTTGGCAAGCATCCACTTGTAATCCGCTCGGCGAAGAAAGGCGAGGTCGTTCACCTCGAACCCCGGGCTGCGCCAGTTCTGTGCGGTCTCCCACAGCCAGTCACCGTTGTCCTTGGCGAGGCGCGCATAGAGCCCGTAACCGCGCAGGTTCGTTCGCGATGCATCGTACTTGACGCCGAAGAGACCATCCGTCGTCTCCCGCCGATCGATGCGCTGGAAGTAATGCGCGCTCGATTGCTGCGTCCGCGCGATGGCGGAATCGGAGCCGCCGACGTCGGACACCGCGAACTGCGCCATGAGCGAGTAGTCGCGCCGGCTCCAGGAATGCATCAGGTCGACGCCAGCGACGTTCGCGCGCGACCGAAGCCGGGTGGCCATCAATGAATCGTCCAGACGGCGAAGTGTGGAAGTGACGATGCCACCGAATGTCGTGGCACCATCGCGAAAGTCGCGACGGACGCGGCCGACGAAGTAGTTGCTGAGCGGTTCGACAGTCTGCGTGCGTTCCGGCGAACCGAGCGTCGAGCGGAAGCGTGCCGTTTCGCGGTTGGTCACCGCGTCGAGCAAGCCGACGGTGAAGTCACTTGCGCGCCCCGTGACCTTCGCGGCACCCACGATGCGCGTGTTCTCCGGGAGGTCTGCGTAAGCGGCGTTGTCGTCGACCCAGCCGTTCAACTGGGGCGCGCGTCCGATGCGACGGGAGTAGAAGAGGCCGAGGTTCGAGACGTTGTCGCAGAACATGCAGTTGAAGTCGCCGTATGCGAACGCCTGCCGGCCCGCGACGAAGAACGGCCGCTTCTCGTTGAAGAAGGTTTCGAACGCGCTCAGGTTCACCGTCGCGGGGTCCACCTCCACCTGTCCGAAGTCGGGATTCACCGTGGCGTCGAGTGTGAGGTTTGACGTGAGCAGAACCTTCGCGTCGCCCCCCACACGCACCGCGCGCGAGCTGCTGGTGTGAAAGGGGTCCACCGGGTCCGCGTACTTGTACTGTGCTCGTGACACGACGTACGGAAGCAGCTCGACCTGTCGCTGCCGTCCGCTCAGATGCATGCCCTCGATGTGTCCGAAGAACGGCGGGCCGCCGGCTTCATTGCGTTTCCAGAACGACCACATGTCCTGCTCGTTGAGCCGGTCCACGTTGCGCCAGATCTGCATGCCCCATGTCTGGAGCGAATCGCGTGAGAAGCGCAGCTGCGAGAACGGAATCCGCATCTCGGCCGTCCAGCCGAGCAAATCGATCTGCGCCGCGGCTTCCCAGATGGGGTCGAAGGACTCGTCACCGTTGAAGTGCTCGCCTTTTACGCTCGCCGGGTTCACCTCGAACCAGATGCGGTCGAGATGGTTGTGATAGGGGTCGAGCACGATGGCGAGCTTGTCGGTGGTGAGCTGATCGGAGCTCAACAGCTGATCGCGCCGCGCGAGCGGAGCGCGCACGCCCGCGGCGCCGAGCGAGTCGTACAGACGTGCGCCGATGTAGAGGGCGTCGTCATCGTAGATGATGCGCACTTCGGTGCGCTGCGTCGCGGGAGCGCCCTCGGTGGGCTGCGTCTGCCGAAACTGCGTGATTGGCTGGGCCGCCTGCCATGCCGCCTCGTCGAGGCGGCCGTCTACGACGACCGGGCCCGTGCGCCGCATGGCGACGACGGAGGGCGGCGTCGTCGGGTGTACCGACGATGATGCGTTCTGAGCGCGGCCGACGACGGGAAGGCCGGCGGTGAGAAGGAGAGGGACGAGGCGTAGCGTGCGCATTCGTTCGATCGGTGAGTGAGAGCATCTGCTCGCACTACGGGAACATCGCGACAGAAAGTTTCGGTCGTCAAAACGTGAGCATTAGTGGCTTCATCTGCTTGCGTGAGCAGTCGTACTGGACCGCACGCGGTTCCGCCACGCAACGCAGTCGCGCTTCTGACAAGAGCGCTGCTTAAGAAATTCGCGGCCATACACTACAATCCAGAAGCTCATCAATGCTCACCAGACGGAACTGGCCAATGGGACTCTGCATCTTGGCGACCGTAGCGGCGCTCGCGTGCCACGACTTGACCGAGCCGATCCACGGTCTCTTCTCGCCAGCGGTGAGAAGGGACCTGAATGGGGCAGGTGCCGTCGTGGTGTATCCAGGGAACATGCATGGCTGGGTCTTCATGGATCGCGCGGCCCGAGGCGTATGCACGAGCACGACGGCGTGCGCGATGGTCTCCGGACCAACAGGACAACCTCTTGGCTCTGGAAGCGCAGAGTTGGCTGCAGCGACGAATGACGGCGTACAGCTTCAGTTGGGAGACTATCACGGTGTCGTCTTGTCGCGCCTAACTCAGTTGGAGTACTACAGCTTTACGAAAACCCATGGAAGCACACCTGGAACGATCAGGCTCAGCATAGATGTGGACTTCGATCTGACGGACACTGATACCACGGCGTACGCGCTCAGCTTCGAGCCGCCGGGGGACACGAGTGTGCACAGCTGGCAGCACTTCGATGCCCGCTCGGGCGCTTATTGGTACTCCACAGCGACGACAGTGATCAGGGCGGGCGCAAGTGTGGCGAATCCCTGTGTCGCGGCAACGCCCTGCACGTTTGCGCAGGTCATTGATCATTTTCCCAATGCGGGCGTTCATGCGACACGCGGGCTGGTCTATCTACGCGCATCTGGGTGGGGGTTTGCGGGCTTTCGAGGAGACGTCGATGCTTTCTCGATCGGCATCGGTGGATCAACCACCACATTTGACTTTGATCCAGCCGCGCCAGTGCCGCTCATTCCGCCTGACAGCACTCCATCTACGCTGCTTGCGCAACTCGGCAATGTTTCGGGGGCCCCGCTTTCCGACAGCGCGTACAGGAAAAACATAGTGGTTGTTGAATTCACGGCGACCGCTACCCAAACGCAGAGACAGGCGGCGGTTGACTCCGTCGGGGGCACCGTGGTTGGCGGCCATCGTTTCCGTGAAGATACGACGAGCGGACGGTATTACGTATTGATCACCGGTGGGACGACCTCCGCGCTGGTAAACGCGGCCACAATACTGCGCCGCCAGCCTGGCGTGACATTCGCGGGGTGGCCGGTGTACGATCCAGCCGTACCTTCGTATCGAAAGCCCACTGACGGAGCGGGCTGGAATAACTGGCTCATCGATCCCAGCAGCCCTGTGTCAACGCCTGTCGATAGAGACTCCGCGAGCGATAATCGCCGACACGGCCGACGCGAGGCCGCGAGTGTAGCGAACCCCTGCATTGCCACGACGCCCTGTACTGTGACGCAGGTCATCGAGCGCTTTCCAAACGTCGGGGTCCATGCGACACGCGGGCAGGTCTACCTGCGCGCCTCTGGGTGGGGATTCGCTGGGTTTCGAGGAGACGCCGATGCCTTCTCCATCGGGATCGACGGCGCGACGACGACGTTTGACTTCGAGTTGGCGGGCCCTGTGCCGGCTTCAGCACCAGACTCCCTGCCACGCGCGCTGTTCGACTCGCTTGGCATGATCAACGGGGCACCACTGTCCCCGTCCGAATCGTATCGTAAGCGCATTGTGCTGGTCGCCTTTCGTACGGGTACAGCACAGCCGCAAAGGCAAGCCGTCATAGATGCGATTGGCGGCACAGTAGTTGGCGGTAAAGCGGGCCTGTTCGGCACTGAAGGCACCTACTACGTGCTGATTCAGGGGGAAACGACGCGTGACCTTGTGACCGCTGTTTCTACATTGCAACGCCAGTCAGCGGTGTCCTTCGCCGCGTGGTGGCAAATCAGCGACACCAAGCCGAGAATGTTTCGCAGGCCCATCGACGGAGGGGGATGGAGCCAGCATTGAGACCCGAATCTTCGTCGATGGCGGGAGGCATCGTTGCGCTAATTCATCCTTGCGACAGCGTAAGGACGCATGCGTATGGCCAATGCGCGTCTTCGCGCAGGAGCACGACTGCCGATTCCACTCCCGGTTGGCAGTGAGATCAGATCGAGCTCGCCGACCTCGGTGCGGAATCCGCGCAGTCGGCACGCTCTTCGAACTCGGCGAACGCGAGCTTACTCCGAGGACGGCTCGAGGAACTTGCGGAACAACCTCGCGAGGTCATCGACGCCGGGCTCCCACATCCCTTCGTTATGGCCGCCCGGCAGGTTGTGGATCTCGATGTCAGCCGCCCGGCCGCCCCAGCCGCGAAGGTCGTCCGGAACGGTCCCGGCGAACGCCTGCTCCGCGCGAATGTAGGTGATGCGCCCCGGCCAGAATGGTGGTGTGTATCGCTCGCTCACGCGGTGATGGGCAAGAAAGACTCTGCTGACGTTCGGCGGAAGAGGGAAATCGAGCGGCGGATTCTGGTGACGGAACCGTCGTAGCAGCCTGTTGCGTTGAAGCTCGCCACGCCACCAATCGCGCGTCTCATAGGCGCGCTCGCGGATCTTCCAGTAGAGGGAACGCCATTCGCGGAGCGGCACGGTGCCGACCGCAAACATCAACCACAGGCGGCGCAGCGTAATGTCTCCGTGCTCCGTCAGGTACCGATGCACCCGGCCGGCCATCGTCAGCCTGGGATACCCGGGACCGCTCGTATCGTACATCACGACGAGCTTCACCTCGTGACCGTGCGAGCGCATGTAGTGGGCGAGTGCGAGCGCCAGCATGCCGCCCTGCGACAGTCCGAAGAAGACGTACGGACCGGTGGGCTGAACCTTGAACACCTCCGCGGCATAGTACGCGACCATCTCCTCGACGGTCTCGTGTGGAAGCTGCGAGCCGAAGTTTCCGACCGCCTGGATGCCGTACACGGGATGGTCCGTGCCCAGCCGCTGCGCGAACCGCTCGTAGATGAGAACGTTGCCCATCGCGGCGTGCACGCAGAAGATCGGCTGTCCGCTCGTCGCGCTGGGGAATCGGACGATGCATTGCCACTCGTCGGCCGTCTCCGGTGCGCGGAGAATCTCCGCGAGCGCGGCAACGGTGTCGCGCCGAAGTATCGTGGCGAGCGGGATTGAACGGGCGAAGTCAGCATTGATTCGCGTGAAGACCCGCACGGCCGCAAGCGAATGACCGCCGACGTCGTTGAAGCGGTCGGTCACACCGATGTTCTTGTTGCCGAGTATCTCGTGCCAGATGCGCAGGACGCGGGCTTCGATCTCGTCGCGCGGGCCCAGCGATTCGGAGCGAGTGAGCTCCGTATCCGGCGCCGGCAGCGCCGCGCGATCGATCTTGCCGTTGACCGTCAGCGGAAGTCGTGCGAGCGGAATCACGACGGCCGGAACCATGTAGTGCGGCAGGCGGCTGCCGAGAAAGCGGTTCCATTCGACGCCGGCGACGTTCTCCGCTTGCACATACGCGACAAGACGCTTCATGCCGACGCCATCGTCCAGCGCGATGACCACCGCGTCGTCGACCGACTCGTGCTCGCGCAGCGCCGCCTCGATCTCGCCGAGCTCGATGCGATAGCCCCTGACCTTCACCTGGTGATCGGTGCGTCCCAGGAACTGAAGCCGGCCATCCGGGCGATAGCGCACGCGGTCGCCGGTCTTGTACACTCGGCCGCGGCGCGCGTCGAACGGGTCGGTCACGAATTTCTGCGACGTCATCTCCGGCTTGTTCAGATAGCCGCGAGCAACACCGGCACCGCCAATGTGCAGCTCTCCGGCGACGCCGATCGGAACGGGCTGCATGTGCTCGTCGAGCACGAACAGTCTCGTGTTGTCGAGCGGTCCGCCGATGGGCAGCACACCGAAGGCATCGTCCGTCGTCGCACGATCGGCCGCCGACCACACGGTCGTCTCCGTCGGCCCATACATGTTCCAGAGCTCACCGCCGGTTGCGGTCAGGCGCTCCGCGAGGGGAATCGACACGGCCTCGCCGCCGCAGAGCATCTTCATGCGGCGCGGATTGGTCCAGCCGCACTCGAGAAGAATCTGCCAGGTGACGGGCGTCGCCTGCATGATCGTCACGTTGGCGCGCTCGATCAGCGCAGCAAGCGCCGGCCCGTTGATCGCCGTTTCCCGCGGAGCAATCACCATGCGCCCGCCAACGATCAGCGGCAGGTAGAGGTCCGGCACCGCCAGGTCGAACGAGACCGTCGTGATGGCCAGCAGCACATCCGTATCCTGGAAACCAGGGCGGACCCGCATGCTATTGAGCAGGTTGACGAGGTTCCCATGCTCGATCTGCACCCCTTTGGGCCGGCCCGTCGATCCTGACGTGAAGATCACGTACGCGAGATCGGAAGGATCGCTCGACACGTCGAGGGGCGTGTCCTCATGTGCGTCGATCGCCGCGCGATGCGCGTCGAGCTGAACGAGCGCAGTCGGGATGTCGGGCAGGCGATCGAGAAACGCGCTTTCCGTCAGGAACACCGCCGGTGCAGCGTCCTCGATGATCTGCGAAATGCGCGCGGCTGGATATTCCGGATCGAGCGGAACGTATGCCGCGCCCGCCTTCCACGTCGCGAGGACGCTCACGAGGAGGTTGCGCGTGCGCTCCACGCTCACAGCCACGAGCGTTCCGCGTGTGACGCCCCGCTCCCGAAGATGACGCGCAAGCCTGTTCGCTGCCGCATCGAGCTCGGCGTAGGTGAACAGTCCTCGTTCGTCCTCGATGGCGATGCGCGACGGATGGGACCGCGCCGTCCGCTCGATCCAGTTGTGCGTACACCGGTCTGCTGGTGCGTCCGCGCTCGTGGCATTCCATTCGTGCAGGAGACGCGCGGTCTCGCCGCTCGAAAGGACATTCAGCTCACACACCTGCGCGCCAGGATTTCGTGCGACGTCGCGAAGCACGTTCAGGTAGTGCTGTGTAAACCGTGCCGCGCTGTCTTCGTCGAACAGATCAGTGTTGTACTCGAGCACGCCACGGATGTCCCGCTCCGTCTCGTCGATGAAGAACGTCATGTCGTACCGCGACACACCGGCATCGGGCGGCGCCAGCACGTCCGCGGCGATGCCCGGCAACCTCGGAACCGGATTCTCCCCGGCGCTCTGAAATGCGAGGAACACCTGGAAGAACGCCGTGCGCGACGGGTCTCGTTGCGGATTGATCGTCTCGACGAGCCGTTCAAACGGCACGTCCTGATTCGCGTACGCGCCCAACGTGTTCTCGCGGACCTGCGCCAACAGCGCCGAGAACGGGGCTTCCGACGCGATGCGAGCGCGGAGGGCAAGGATGTTCACGAACGAGCCGATGAGGCTCTCCGTCTCGCGCTGGTTGCGATTGGCGATCGGCGTGCCGATGACGACATCGTCCTGTCCGGAGTAGCGGTACAGCAGCGCATACAATGCCGCCATGAGCACCATGTACACCGTGACGTCCTGGCGCTGCGCGAGCGCTTGCAGACTCGCGAAGAGCGGCGCGTCGATCAGCACCGGCACCTTGGCGCCCGAGTTCGATTGCACCGCGGGGCGCGGACGATCTGCAAGCAGCTCCAGCGCCGCCGGCGCACCCGTGAGCTGCTTCCGCCAATAGGCGAGCTGCTCCTCCATGACCGCGTCCGTCATGGTCTCGCGCTGCCACGTTGCGAAATCGGCGTATTGTACCGGAAGCGCCGACACCGGAGCGTGATCGCCCGTCGAGAAGGCCGCGTAGAATCTGGCCAGGTCGTCGCAGAAGATGTTGGTGGACCATCCGTCGAAGACGATGTGATGCACGATCACGATCAACACGTGCCGCGTCGGCGACAGACGAAGGAGGCGGGCACGAATCAGAGGGCCGGCCGCGAGGTCGAAGGACGCTCTCGCCATGTCCTCGTAGATGCGGCTCGCTCGTGCATCGCCGTTCTCGCCGTCGACACTCTCCGAGGGCAAGTCGAGCACGAGCGCATCTTCGATCATCTGCTGCGGCCACCCTTCGACCGCGACGAATCGGGTACGCAGCGATTCGTGCCGCGCGATGACGCCGTTGAGCGCTCCGCGTAGCGCATCCGCGTCGAGCGCGCCGTCGAAGGACCACGCGAGCGGGATGTTATACACGGCGCTCGGCGCAACCTGCTCGAGGAACCAGAACCGCTGCTGCACGTAGGAGAGCGGAATGATCCCTTCGCGCTGTACGGCACGTATCTGCCGCGCCAACGTCACGCCACCCGCTTTCCTTCGATCCGAGAGCGTCGCGGCCAGCTCCGACAGCGTCGGTGCGGCGAACAGGTCGCGCAACGACACGTCGACTCCGAACGCTCGGCGAATGCGATTGAGCAAACGCGTCGCGAGGAGCGAGTGCCCGCCCAGCTCGAAGAAGTCATCGTGCGCCCCGATGTGTTCGCGCTTGAGTACTTCCGACCACAGCTCCGCGAGTGCCCGCTCGTCCGCGGTGTTCGGCGCCACGAACGCTCGGCGCGACTCTGCCGCATTGCGCTCCGGAGCCGGGAGTCGCTTGCGATCGATCTTGCCGTTGGACGTAAGCGGCCACGTGTCGAGCCAGACGATGACGCTCGGCACCATGTACGCCGGCAGAGAAGTCGCGACGGCGGCGAGAATGTCTGCGGAGCGCTTGTTCGCCGGAGGCGTACCGGCCGCGCTGATGCAATAGGCCACAAGTTGCGGCTCGCTTCCAGCGTCATCGCGCACGACCACGATCGCCGAATGCACCTCGGGCTGCCGTGTGAGCGCGCTTTCGATCTCACCGAGCTCGATGCGATAGCCACGAAGCTTGATCTGATGATCCATTCGCCCGAGGAACTCGAGGCGTCCGTCCGAGCGGTAGCGCACGAGATCACCGGTGCGATACAGCTTCGCATCGGTGCCGCTCTCGAACGGATTGGCGACGAACCGCTCCGCGGTGAGATCGTCGCGGCCCAGGTAGCCTCTCGCCACTCCCTCGCCGCCGATGAGGAGCTCACCCGCAACGCCGACTGGAACGGGACGCAGCTTCGCGTCGAGCACGTAAAACGTCGTATTGTCGATTGGTGGGCCAACGGGCACGATGGCGCCGCTTCGTGCGTCATCAACGCGATCGACCGAAGACCAGATCGTCGTCTCGGTCGGCCCGTACATGTTCCACAGCTCGGCACCCGTGGCATTCAGTTCGGCCGCGAGCGACGACGGAAGGGCTTCTCCGCCGCAGAGCATCCTGATGCGCGAAGGGTTCGTCCATCCGGCGTCGAGCAGCATGCGCCAGCTCACCGGTGTCGCCTGCATCATCGTCGCGCGCGTGCTGGCGATACGCTCGGCGAGCGCATGGCCGTCGATGGCAACGTTGCGCGAAGCGATCATGACGCGTGCGCCGCTCACGAGCGGAAGGAAGAGCTCCAGCGCGGCGATGTCGAACGACACCGTGGTCACAGCCAGCAGCGCGTCGGACTCCGTGATGCCGGGCGCCTTCCGCATGCTATTGAGGAAGTTCACGAGCCCGCGGTGCCGCAGCTCGACGCCCTTGGGGCGACCGGTGGATCCGGAGGTGAAGATGACGTACGCGAGGTCGTCGCTGCGAACGCGCACGTTGGGCGCGGCGCCTGATGCCGACGCGATGCGCGCCTGCTCTTCATCGAGGAACACGATGTTGGCAGTGCCTCCCGGGACCCGCTCGGCCAGATCTCGGTGACTGACGATGACACCCGGCCGCGAATCCTCCACGATGTCGGCGATTCGGCCGGCGGGATAGTCCGGGTCGAGCGGTACATACGCGGCGCCAGTCTTCCACACCGCGAGCATGCTCACGACGAGGTCGCGAGACCGCTCGAGACAGATCGCCACCAATGAGCCCGGCGTTACGCCGCACGCAATCAGATGGTGCGCGAGCCGGTTCGCGGCCGTATCGAGCTCGGCGTACGTCATCGCGCCCGCCGTGTCTTCGACGGCCACGCGATCGGCGTGGCGAGCGGCAGTTTGCTCGATCCACTGGTGTGCGCACACGTCCCGCGGAAAGTCGGCCGCGGTGTTGTTCCAACGTTCGAGGAGGACGCTCCGCTCCTCCGGTGTAATCAACTCGATCTCACCGAGCCGACCGTCACCATGATCGACGAGCGCCATGAGCAGGTGGGCGAGCTGGGGGAGCATGCGGCGTACGGCGCCATCGCGGATGCGCACCCGGTCATACTCGATGCGCAGCAGCATCTCCTTCTCGGCGTACGCGTGCAGCGTGATGGGGACGCTCGTCTGCTCCCTGACACGCAGACGGCTCAAGCGAGAGTCCACTCGCTCCAGCACGCGCGACTCCAGGCGGTTCTCGAAGATGACGAGCGTCTCGAAGAGCGGCGTGCCCAATGGCACCTCGGTCAACGACTGCACCATCGGGAGCGGCACCTGTTCGTGGGGCCGCGCCTCGGTCTGATTATGACGCAGCTCGTGCAGCCAGTCGATCACCCGTTGGTCGTCGCGGATGCAGACCCGCTCCGGAAGCGTGTTGATGAAGATGCCTGCCATCCGGTTTGCGGATTTGTCGCCGTCCAGCGCGGCGCGGCGGGCGGCCCTCGTCACGCCGTACACCACGTCATCCGTTCCGGCGTAGCGCGCGAGCAACAGCGCCCACGCGGCGTGTACCATGATGCTCGGCGTCAGCTTGTGAGCTACCGAGAACGCTGTCAGACGCTCTGTTTGTTCGCGCGTGAGCGTGACACGCTGTTCCGTATGGTCCGGCGTACCGACCGCCTCGCCGTCCGTGCCGACCTCGGGAAAGACCGGAGACGAGAATCCGCTGAGGATTGCGCCCCAGTACTCGAGCGCGGGCGCATGGTCGCAACCCTGGAGCCACGCGAGATAGTCGCTGTACGGACGAACGTCCGGAAGCTTCGATCCACGCCCCTCGCTCTCGGCGTTGTAGACCTCGAAGACCTCGCCGAACATCGTGACGTAGCTTCGGCCGTCCAGGAGGATATGCGGCATCGACATCGTGAACACGTGTTGCGATTCACCGATGCGGAAGTAGCCGAAATGGGCGAGGCGCAGTGCTCCGAGATCGAATCCGTTCCGCCGGTCCGTCGCGAGCCACTCCTCCAACTTGTCGTCCTGCGCGGCCGGAGACAGCGCGCTCCAATCCGCCTCCTCGAACTCGAGCGTCAGATCGTGCGCGATCTCCTGCACGGGCTCGTCCACATCCTGCCAACGGAATCGCATCCGCAGGATCTGGTGCCGCTGCACCATCGCCTGCCACGCACGCCGGAACGCCGCGATGTCGATGCCGTCGAGCGTGACCGCCAGCTGCAGGATGTCGAGGCCCGAGTGTCGATCCTGCAGCCAGTTGTACAGCATTCCCTGCTGTTGTCCCGTGAGCGGAAACACCCCTTCGATCGACTCGCTCAGCTCGGGAACACCGTACACACTGGCCGGCGATTCGATCGGGACGACCGCCTGATGCTCCTCGCCGTTCGTCATCGGTTGGCCCGAGCCCGGTGTCACGCGATGGGCTCCAGCAGCGACATGGAGGCGTTCAACTGCACGGTGCCCACGAAGTCACCAGGGCTCTGCACGTCCAGCATGATTGCCGGATAGGTCGCGACGTCCTTCTTGGCCGCGGGGTCCACGGCAATCACTTCCACGAGATACTTGCCCGGCGCAACGTTGGCCTGGAGGTCGATCCGCACGCTGAACTCGCCCACTCGCGCGATGTCGAAGCGAAGCCCCTGTGAGCCCGTGGCGTACAGGATGGTGCCGGTGACGAGGGAGCGCAGGCGAACACGCACGGGCTCGATCTGTTCACCGATCGGATTCGGAATGCGCCCTCTCACGAGGACGGCGAACCGCTCGCCGGAGACGACAGACTCCTCGGAAAGGCTGACCGAATCGAACACGATCAGTCCGGAGTTGACCGCCGCACGCCAGACGTCCGCCTGACGCACATACGCGGAAATCGCCTCTCTCGGTGTTCCGTGCGCCGCAACACCACCCTCGATGAGCAGAATGACGCTCGAGCACAACTCCGCGACGCGCTCGAGCTGATGCGACACCATGACGACGGGGATGCCGCTTCGTGTGAGGTCGCGGATGCGGCCGAATGCGCGCTCCTGGAACGACAGGTCGCCCACCGAGAGCACCTCGTCGATGATCAGCACCTCCGGCTCGAGATGCGCGGCAATCGAGAATCCCAGGCGTGCGTTCATGCCGCTCGAGTAACGCTTCACCGGCGTGTCGATCGCGTCGATGACGCCGGAGAACTCGACGATCTCGTCGAACTTCCGCACGATGTCGGCGCGGCTCATCCCCATGATGGCGCCCTGCAAGAAAACGTTCTCCCGTCCCGTGAGGTCGCCGTGAAATCCTGCCGACACCTCGATGAGGGCGCCGACCCGCCCGAAAATCTCGCAGTGACCGCGCGTGGGCTCGAGAATGCGTGTGAGCAGCTTGAGTGACGTGCTCTTGCCCGAGCCGTTCGGTCCGATGATGCCAAGGCACTGGCCGGGCATCACCTCGAACGAGAGGTCGCGGACGGCCCAGAAATCGCCCTCGCTCAGCTCGCGTTCGTTCTCGCCGCGCCCTAGCAGACGATTGGCGACGGCGGGAATGAGATCGCGAAGGCTGTCGTGGATCTGCCCGCGGTGGAATTTCTTCCAGACGTGATCGAAGACGATGCGGGAGACGGTCATGTGTCGCGCCCTCCCATCAGACCAGCTCCGCGAACCGGCGCTCGGACCGGTGAAAGAACAGCGCGCTCATGAACAGTCCGCCGATCGCGATGACGGCGACATACAGGAGATAGGCGGGCTGCCAGACGACGAATCCGGCGGGCGCGCGCACCGTCTCCAGCAACGAGTGATGCTCCACGACACTGAGGCGGAGTCCCTCCAGAATCGCGCCGACGGGATTCAGCATCATGAGCCGCGAGCCCGTCGGGCCGAACATCGCCGCGTCGAGCAACACGGGGGTGAGGAAGATGCCGAACGTGACGAATATCTGGACGAGATACTTCACGTCGCGGAAAAAGAGATTCGCGCAACTGAGAAAGAGCCCGGCCGCCAGCGCGAGGATCCACAACAGTGCGAGCAGCAGCGGCGCCCAAAGGATCTGGACGGACGCCGTCACCTTCAGGAACGGAAGGACCACCGCCACGATCACCATCGCGATGCTGGAATCGAAGGTCTGCGCGAGCACGGAGCCGAGCGGCAGCACCTCGCGCGGGAAGTAGATCTTCGTCACCAGCGCCTTGTTGGACACGAGACTCGGCGTCGCCGAATTGAGGCAGCCGACGAAGAAACCCCACGGCACTGCCTTGAGCGCCATGCCCGCGATCTGATTCATGGCGATGTGACGGCCGGACACGTAGGCGAAGGCGAGGCGCACGGCGAGACCCGCCAGCACCACGGACGCGGGTAGCAGCAACGCCCAGGCGAATCCGAACACCGCCTGCTTGTAGCGGATCCGGATGTCGCGCAGCGTGAGCTGATGAATGATGTCGCGGCTTTGCCGAAGCTCCGCCACGATCTCCGCGAGATCCCCGAGCATGGTACGGCGACGCTCGGGAGGCGGCGCGGCGCGTTCAGTGACGATGTCGGCGAGCGGCGGAGACGTTGCGGTCACGTGGACTGTGAAGGTGCAGAGGAGGATGGAGGAGCGGCGTCACCGCGCGCGACGCGAAGCAGCAGCGATTCATACTCGGCGCCCGTTCGGCTCCAGCGATAATCGCGGCGCACCCGGATGCCGGCGGCGCGGCCGAGCCGCTCACGTAACTGACGATCAGACAGCGCCAGACGCATCGCGACGGCGAGCGCTTCGTGATTGCCCGGTGGGACGAGAAGTCCCGTGCGGTCGTGCTCGATCATTTCCGGCAGCGCGCCGACCGCGGAGCCAATCACGGCTCGGTCCACGGCCATGGCTTCGGCGGCCGCGATGCCGAACGATTCCGAGCTCGACCGTGAGGGAAGGACGAAAAGCGTCGCCCCACGAAGCTCGCGGGCCACTTCATGTCGCTCGAGTGTGCGAAGGAAGTCCACGCGGCCACGAATGCCGAGCTCGCTGGCGAGCGCTTCGAGGGCGACTCGATCGGGACCGTCGCTGACGAGCCGGAGGCGGAGGGCTGGATGCGCGTCGGCCACCAACGCGAATGCGCGAATGAGGATGTCCACTCCTTTATAGGCAACGAGCGTTGCCACGGCGAGAACATATGGAGGTTGCGTCTCGCCCCATGGTGCCTCCGGGTCATATCCGAGCTCGTCCGGATCCACGCCGTTGGGTATTACATAGGTAGGGCGGCGGGTCAGGATGGGCCATGTCGTGGCGGCGACGTCGAGAAACGACCTTGATGGAGAAGCGAGGGCATCGGCCGCAGATAGCGCTAAATTGACGCTATGATGGCGCTTTGATGGCGCTATATTATAGGGGAGAAGGTCGGCACCATGGACTGACATCACCAGGCGCGGACCCCCCACATGTCGCGCAATCGCAAAGTGGAGGGACGCGGCGTGCGGGAAATGCACGTTGACGACATCGATCTCCAACTCTCGAAACAGCTTGCGAAGCCGCCACTGCTTGAGCGGCGCGTATGCGACGAACGCCGCGGGTCCGCGCAGGCCAGCTCCGGGAACGTGAATCGGGCGCAGATTGAGACGCACGGCCGGCAACCCCAATCGGCTCTCGCCCCACTGCGGCGTGTCGGACTCGCCGGGCAGCATGAGAAAGGCGCCATGTCCGCGTTCGCGCAGATGGAGAGCGACATGATTCACCACGCCGCACACGCCGCCGAGGTTGTCCCACGGGACGACAAGCAGGACGTTCATCTCGTGCCGGAAGACGGTGAGGGGGCGGCACACACGGCGACCCGCGCGACGAGCTCAGCGCGATGTAAATTGCCGGTGAGTCAACCTATGATAGAAACGGCATTTGGACGGCGCAACCGCACCGATTCCCGACCGTGACAGGGCCGGCTCACGTGCGTCATTATTGTAGCGGAGTCCCCGCGCCCTTCCAGCCACGAGTTTCCGGCTGTTTCGCCCCCATCGCGCGACCGTCCAACCATACCAGCACCGCACGCTGCGGTCCGGCGGTTACGCGGTTCGCCAGACAATTCCTCCCCACTCGTCCAGGTATTCGACCATGACTACGGCCACGAACGAGCCCATGCTCTCGCCGTCGGCTACGCCGGCTCCGTCCGGCGTGCGCGCGTACACTTTTGCGGAGGGCGCGCACCTTCCGCTCGTGCTCGAACCCACGGTCGAGGGACTCGAGCTCGCGAAATGGAACGCGGAGAATCGCGAGTGGATCGAGGCGCAGCTCCTCGTGCACGGTGGAGTGCTGTTCCGCAACTTCAACCTACCGAGCCCCGCCGACTTCGAGCGTGCGGCCAAGGCGATTTACGGTGAGCTGTTCGGCGACTACGGCGACCTGCCCAAGAACGCGGCCGGCGAGAAGATCTACGAGTCCACGCCATATCCGGCGGACCAGATGATCCTCTACCACAACGAGAGCTCGCACCTGCCGTCGTTTCCGAATCGCATCAGCTTCCACTGCGTCACCCCCGCGAAGGCGGGTGGCTGCACGCCGGTGTTCGACACGCGCGGCGTGCTGGCGCACATCGCTCCCGAGGTCGTGAAGCAGTTCCGCGAGAAGGGTCTCATGTACGTGCGCAACTTCTCCAAGGGCGTGGATCCGTCGTGGGAGGAGTTCTTCCACACCACCGACAAGTCGAAGGTGGAGCAGATGTGCCGCGACGCGGGCAGCGACTTCGAGTGGAAGGCGGACGGTGGACTTCGCGTCATCAACCGGACGAAGGGGATCGTGAAGCACCCGAAGACGAAGCAGGAGATGTTCTTCAACCAGGTGCAGATCCACCACATCTATTGCGTGGACGAAGACACGCGCGAAGGCCTGCGCGCGTTGTTCGACGAACAGGATCTCCCGCGTAACGTCTACTACGGAGACGGCTCGCCGATTCCCGACGAGACGATGCAGCATCTCGGCGAGACGTTCGAGAAGGTCGCCGTGCGGTTCAAGTGGCAGAAGGGCGACATGATCATGCTGGACAACATGCTCGTCACGCATGCGCGCGACACGTTCGAGGGTGCGCGGCACATCGTGGTGGCCATGGGCAACATGATCAACGCGGCCGACCTCCCCGCCTGATCGGCGCCTTTTCCAACGTGGCGGCCCCGGCGGCGACATACGGACTGACGCCGCTCCAGCAGGGGATGTTGTTTCATCACCTGCTGGAGCCGGCGGGCGGCGTGGACGTCGAGCAGCTCGTGTTCTCTCTGCCCGAGGCCGTGGATACCGGCCTCCTCGAGGCGGCCTGGGAGCATGCGACCTGCCGGCATGCGGCGCTGCGCACGGCGTTCGTCTGGGAACAGCGCGCCGAGCCCGAGCAGGTGGTGCGCGAGCGGGTGAAGCTGCCGTGGACGGAGCTGGACTGGCGCGCCACGGCGCGCGATACACACGAGGGCCGCCTCCACGCACTGCTTGCCGGTGATCGCACGCGCGGCTTCGATCTGGGCACTGCACCGCTCCAGCGCGTCACCCTCGTCCGCCTCGCGGACGACGACTACCGCCTGATCTGGACGTTCCACCACATCATCCTCGACGGACGATCGTTCACGATCATCCTGAAGGAGATCTTCGCCGAGTACGACTCGCTGACGGTGCAAACGGCGGAGCCGCCGACGTTCGCGTCGCACGTGGCGTGGGTGCGCGCACGCGACCTTGCGTCGAGCGAGCAACCGTGGCGAGAGCGGCTCCGCGGTTTCGCCGCGCCGACACCGCTGCCGATGGCGCTTCCCACGCCGCTCGCGGAGGGCGAGCACCGCGACGGACAAATCGAGCAACGACTCGGGACTGAGGCCACGCGTGTGTTGGCGACGTGGGCAGCCGGGCACGGCCTGACGCTGAACACCGTGGTGCAGGGTGCCTGGGCGCTCCTGTTGTCGCGCCACTCGGGTGAGACGGACGTCGTCTTCGGCGCCACGCGTGCGTGCCGGCGCTCGGTCGACGGCGCAGACGACATGGTCGGTTTGCTCATCAACACGGTGCCGATGCGAGTCGCGGTGAATCCCGACGCGACGCTGGCGGAATACCTCGGCGCCATCCGGGCGACATGGCGCGGACTGCGCGATCTCGAGCACACGCCGTTGGCGGCGGTACAGGGATGGAGCGAGCTGCCGCCGGGCCGCGCACTCTTCGACACGCTGCTCGTGTACGAGAACGTGTTGCTCGAGGATGTCCTGCGTGCCTCGGGAGGTTCGTGGGCGAACCGGCGCGTCACGGTCTTCGAGCAACCCAACGTACCGCTCACACTCGGCGCCTACGGCGGTGCGGCGCTGACGCTGAAGCTCGATCACGACCGCGCGCGGATCGATGACGCAACGGCGACTCGTCTTGTCGCCCAGCTCGTGACACTGCTCGAGGGCATGGCGACGATGCCGGACGCGCGCGTCGCGGACCTTCCCCTGCTGCCGGCCGCCGAGCGCAATCTCGTGTTGCACGAGTGGAATGCGACGTTCGCGCCGCGTGAGGCCGAGACGATTCACGGAATGTTCGAGGCTCACGCGCGCGCGCGGCCGAACGCCGAGGCGATCCGCGCGGGACGCGTGCGGCTGACGTACGCCGAGGCGGACGCGCGCGCATCCCGGCTGGCGACGCGCTTGCGCGCGCACGGGCTCATGCCCGGCATGATCGCGGCGATGTGCGTCTCCCGAACGGAGAATTATCCGTTGGCGATGCTCGCCATTCTCAAGGCGGGAGCCGCGTTCCTGCCGCTCGACCCGGAGCATCCGACTGCGCGCATGGCGCACATGGTGTCGGATTCGGGCGCGCACATGCTGGTGACGGAGCAGGCGCTCGCCTCGCATGCACCGTCCGCGCCGGTGACGGTGCTCGTCGATGCGGAGGACGACACCGCCTCGACGGACGGGGCCTTTGCGGCCGTGGATCCGCGCGACCTCGCATACGTGATCTACACGTCCGGCTCCACGGGCAAGCCGAAAGGAGCGCTGTTGCACCATCGCGGTGCGTGCAATCTTGCCCGGGCATACGTGTCGCTGCTCGACCTCGACGAGCACTCGCGCGTGTTGCAGTTCGCGTCGCCCTCCTTCGACGCTTCGGTATCGGAGGTGCTTCAGTCCATCTGTCTGGGCGGCACGCTGCACATGATGCCGTCGGACGTATTGAAGTCGCCGCACGAGCTGGCGTCGCGGATCACGGCGGAGGCCATCACATTCGTGACGCTGCCGCCCACGCTGCTGCGCGTGCTGGATCCCGCGACGATGCCGGGTGTGCGCGGGGTGCTTTCCGCCGGAGAGGCAATCGGCGCCGACATCATCGAGCGGTGGGGTCGCGGCCGGCAGCTCGCGAACGGCTATGGTCCGACGGAGACGACCGTATGTGCCACCGCCGCGCTGTGCGATCCGGACGACAGGCTTCCGCCCACGATTGGGCGGCCAATCGAGAACGTGCGCGTCTACGTGCTGGATGCGCACGGCGCACCGGTACCGATTGGAGCGCCGGGCCGCCTCTGGGTGGGCGGCGTGTGCGTCGGCTCTGGCTACCTGAATCGTCCGGAGCTGACCGCCGAACGCTTCGCGCGTGATCCGTTCGCCGCCGACGAGGGCGCGCGAATGTACGACACCGGCGACATCGCGCGATGGAGAGCGGACGGCAATGTCGAGTTCCTGGGCCGCGTCGATCATCAACTCAAGATCCGCGGCTTCCGCATCGAGCCGGGCGAAGTCGAGGCGGCGTTGCTGTCCACCGGCCGTGTGCGCGAATGCACGGTGATCGGCCGCGAGGACACGCCGGGTGACAAGCGGCTCGTGGCGTATGTCGTCGCCGCGCCGCGGGCGTCGCTCGACGGAGCCGCGTTGCTCGAGGTGCGTGACCTGATTGCGGCGCAGCTTCCCCCGTACATGATCCCTTCCGCGTTCGTGGTCATGGAGCGGCTGCCGCTCACCAGCAGCGGCAAGGTGGATCGTTCGCGGCTACCCGTTCCCGACGCGGCCAGTCTGCTGCGCGATCGGCCGATGGTGGCGCCGCGGACGCCGCTGGAACGCACGCTGTGTGACATCTGGCGAGGTGTACTTCGCACGGGCCGCGTCGGCGTCGAGGACGACTTCTTCACGCTCGGCGGTGATTCCATCCTGATGATCAGCGTCATCGCGCGCTCGAGAGAAGCGGGTCTGCGCTTCTCGCCGCGCGACGTGTACGCACATCCAACGATCGCAGCGTTGGCCGCGGCATTGCCGGCACTCATGGTGGCCGACGAGCCGGCGGACGACGTCGTCGTGGATCCGGCCAACGTGCCACTGACTCCCGTGCAACGCTGGTTCTTCGACGGAGAGACGGAAGAGCTGCATCACTGGAATCAGGCCTTCCTTCTTACCGTTCCGGCAGGGATCGACACGGTGACGGTGGAATCCGCCGTGGACGCGCTCGTGTCCCGACACGAGGCGCTGCGATTGCGCTTCACGCGCACCGCCGGAGGATGGCGGCAGCTCATCGCGGACGGCGCGCGTGCCGCCGTGGCCCGTGTGGACCTGAGCAACGTTGCAGATGCCGGACTGTCCGCCGAGATCCAGCGTGAGTGTCGCGCTGCGCATGCGTCGCTCGACATCGAGCACGGCCCGACCATGCGCGTGGTGCATTTCGATCTGGGTGCGGCGCGCACGGGGCGGCTGTTCGTCGTCGTACACCACCTTGCGGTGGACGGCGTGTCGTGGGGCGTGATGCTGCGAGAGCTGGACTCGTGGCTCGCCGGCGAATCGTCGGCGTCCGGCGGACGGCCGACGTCGTTCGCACAGTGGGCGGCTCGCATGGCGGCGTATGCCGGCAGCGATGCGCTCGCGCGCGAGCTGTCCTATTGGGAAAAGGTGGGGCGCACGACGTCGATCGTCCTGCCACGCGATCGCACGGTGGTGGCGGAGCGGGACATCGTGGAGAACGCCAACACGGTGAGCGTGTCGCTGAGCCAGGCGGAGACTGACGATCTGCTCCAGCGCGTGCCGGCCGCGTATCGCACGCAGATCAACGATGTTCTGCTGGCCGCACTGGCCCGGGCGATGTCGGGGTGGGCCGGCGATGGCGAGCTGCTGATCGATCTCGAGAGTCACGGCCGCGAGGACCTCTTTCCGGGACTCGACGTGTCGTCGGCCGTGGGGTGGTTCACCGCGATGTTTCCCGTCGCCATTCCCGCCAGCCGTGGCGACGTCGGGCGTTCGTTGCGCGAGGTGAAGGAGCGTCTTCGCGCCGTGCCGCGGCGCGGCGTGGGATACGGCGCCCTGCGGGAAATCACCGGCCTCTCCTCTCTTCGCGAGCAGAGCACGCCCGAGATCGCGTTCAACTATCTCGGCCAGATGGATCAGTTGTTGGCGGGATCTCGCCTCCTGTCCTTCGCACGCGAGGCGTCGGGAGCGTGGCAGGGTCCGCGTGCGCGTCGCCGGCATCCCATCGAGATCAACGCGATGGTGCGCGACGGGCGGCTCGAGCTCGAGTGGTCGTTCTCGCACCAGCGCTACGACGACGTGACGATCACTCGCGCGGCGGGCACCTACACCGCGGCGCTGCGGGAGATCATCGCGCACTGCGTTTCGGGCTCTGCGTTCGGGTACACGCCGTCCGACTTCCCGCTCGCGCATCTCTCGCAGGCGGATGTCGATCGGGTGATCGGCAGCGTGCGTGACGTGGAGGACGTCTACCCTCTCGCGCCTATTCAGCGACTGTTTCACGGTTTTCCGGATCCGGCAAACGATCCGGGATTCGAGCAGTGGCGGTATCGCATGACGGGCGCGCTCGACGTCGCGGCCCTGCGCGCTGCCTGGGAAGCGGTGGTTCGCCGCCATCCCGTTCTCCGCACGTCGTTCACCGGCGATGGACTGTCGGCACCGCTGCAGATCGTCCACCGCGCCGTGGAGCTGCCGATCGCGGAGCACGATTGGCGAAGCCTGAATGCCGAGGACCAGGCGGCGCGCATGCTCGTGCTGCTGGACGAAGATCGCGCGCGAGGATTCGACTTTGGGCAGGCTCCGCTGATGCGGCTGCACGTCGTGCGGCTCGCCGACGATCGGTGGGACGTCGTGTGGTCGCAGCATCACCTGTTGCTCGACCGCTTCTCTCTGCCCCTCGTGCTTCGCGAGGTGCGGGACGTCTATGTCTCCCGTGTTCGCGGCTCCACCGCGACGAGCGGTGACGCGACAAGGGTGGTCCCATTCCGCGACTATGTCGCGTGGCTCGCGCGGCAGGACGAGCATGTCGCCGAAGCGTTCTGGCGGGACACGTTCGGTGGCTATGTGGCGGCTCCCGCGCTCGCGTCGCGGATCGGGACGGACTGCGAATCGGTGGACGGGCTCTCCGTTGAGCACGACGAAACGGGTGATGTGCTCGTGCGGCTCAGCACGGAGCGGACGGCGGAGCTCCAGGCGTTCGCGTCGCGGTCCGGCCTCTCGCTCAACACGGTCATCGCGGGCGCATGGGCATTGTGGCTTGCACGGCAACTCGGCACGGAGGACGTCGTGTTCGGGCTCGCGGTGGCCGGTCGTCCAGCCGAAATCCCTGGCGTGGACCGCATGATCGGCGTAACGATCAATAACCTCCCCCTGCGCGTTTCGCTGGCCGGCGCCCCGACGGTACGGGACTGGTTGCGGGACGTGCAGCGACGCCAGGTGGATGTTTCGCAGTACGCTCACTCGCCACCGGAGAGCGTGCAGGCGTGGAGCGGCGTGCCGTGGCGGCTGCGCCTGTTCGACAGCATTCTCGTCTTCCAGCACGGTGCCGCGGACGCCGACAACGCGTCGTGGCTGGGCGACGCCGTGCGCGTCGAGCCCGTTCCGGCGGCGACGCATACGGCGTATCCGCTGTCGCTCGTGGTCGGCGGCACCGATGCGCTCACCTTTCGCGTCGGTCGGGATGCGGGACACGTCACGACGCAGCAGGCGGAAAGTGCGGCGCACGGACTCATGGCAGCCCTGACGGCGATCGTGGCGGATGAGGAGCGCGCAGTGGACGAGGCGCGAGCGACGCTCAGGACACCCCGCGTGTCGGAAGAGCTCCATGCAGCGCGAGCGACGCACCGGGAGCAGATTCCACCGCGTACGGCGACACAGTGGGTACTGGCGAAATTGCTCGGTGATCTGCTCGAGATCCCGGATGTCGGCATCACCGATGACTTCCTGGCGCTCGGGGGAAACTCGCTTCTGGCGACCCAGCTCGCCTCGCGCGTGCGCGACACGCTGCGCGTGGAGGTGCCCGTGCGGCTGGTGTTCGCGAATCCGACGGTGGAAGGGCTGGCCGGTGCGCTCGCGGCGCGCGAGACGGTATCCGGTCGGCTCGAGAAGATTGCGGGTGTCGTGAAGCGAGTGCAGTCGATGACGTTGGACGAAGTGCGCCGGGCCAGCGCGGCCGGTGCGGTGCTGACCTGAGCGGACGAGCGATGACCGGAGCGGATCTGGAGAACGAGCGACAGCGGCTGCTCGACGAGCTGCTGGCCGCCGAGGGGCTGAACGGGGCGGATGCGCGCTCGCAGCCCATCGTGCCGCGCGATCGCTCACGTCCCGCACCGGTGACGTTCGCGCAGGAGGTCCTCTGGCTGCTCGACCGCGCGACGCCCGGATTGACCGCATACAACTCACCGATCGCGCGTCGCATCCGCGGCGTGCTCGATGTGGACGCGCTCGAGCGCGCGGTGAGTGCGCTGGCGGCCCGTCATGATTCTCTGCGGACGATCTTCGAGACGCGGAGCGAAGGTACCGTGCAGGTCGCGCTCGATACTTCAGCCGTCGCCATTGAACGGATCGACGCCGGCGGCGCTTCGGCGGCCGAACGCGAAGCGCGCGCGATCGACGCCCTGCGTGCCATCGCGGACACGCCGTTCGACCTCGCGCGCAAGCCGGCGTTTCGCGTGGCGGTGGCGCGCATCGCGGCGGATGACCACATCCTGCTGCTGCTCACGCATCACATCGTCTCCGACGCGTGGTCGTACGGGTTGATCTTTCGCGAGCTGTCGAGTCTCTACGCCGACGCCGCGCGCGGCGCGCCACCGTCCCTGCCCGCGCCCGCGCTACAGTTCGGCGATTTCGCCGCCTGGCAGCGCGAGACCCTTCAGGGAGAGCGGCTCGCGGAGCGCCTGGCATACTGGCGCGAGCGGCTCGCCGGCCTGCCGGTGCTCGATCTTCCCACCGAGCGTCCGCGCTCCAGCCAACAGCAGTTCGGCGGCGCGCGAAGTGGGACAGCACTCTCTCCGGCGCTGTCGGCGGCGGTGAAGCAGACTGCGCAGCGCGAGGGCGTCACGTTGTACATGATGCTGCTCTCGGCGTATGCCACCGTGCTGGGGCGGTACGCGGGGCAGGACGACGTGGTGGTGGGATCTGCCGTGGCGGGCCGCACGCGGCAGGAGATGGAGGAGATGATCGGCTACTTCTCCCAGGCGCTGCCGATGCGAGTGCGTTTCGCGTCCGACATGTCCGTCGCGGCGCTATTGCACAGCGTGTCAGCGACCGTGCTGAACGCCTTCGACCACCAGGATGTCCCGCTCGAGTCTCTCGTCCTCGACCTTCAGCGCCAGGCGGGAACACCCAGTCATGCGCCGCTCTTCCGCGCGGTGCTCACGATGCAGGATGCCGGTGCGGCAGGTCTTCGTCTCGGGGACGCGGAGACGACACCAGTCGAGCTGGAGACGAGCGGCACGAAGTTCGACCTCACGCTGCTCGCCACGGATGGCCCGCACGGCATCGAGCTGTCGCTCTGGTATCGCACGGACCTGTTCTCCTCGCGATATGCCGAACGATTTCTCGCGCATCTGCGCCGCGTGCTGGAGCAGATGGTGGAGGATCCCACGCGCTCGCTGTCGGATGTCTCATTGCTCACCGCCGACGAGCGCGGCGAGATCGCTAGCGCCAACGACACGGCCACAGAGGTGGGAGACCCGGTCACAGTCGCGGAGCTGTTCGCGCGCCAGGCGAGCCGTGTGCCCACGCGGACTGCCGTGGTTGCCAGTGCGACGGACGGTAGTATAAATGAGACGAGCTTCGAATCACTGCGCGCGCAGGCCAACCGGATAGCGCATCGGCTGCTGGCGCTCGGACTCCAGGGCAATGCGCCCGTGGGGCTTCTGCTCGACCGCTCTTCGGATGCGATAGCGGGGTTGCTCGGCATTCTCGAGGCGGGTGGAGCGTACGTGCCGCTGTCCGTGGATGCGCCACCCGCGCGCCTCGCCACGCAACTCGGCGAGTGTGGCGCACGACTGGTCGTCACGACCGGGTCGCTCGTGGAGCGGCTGCCTGCGTCCGTGCAGAGTGTCGCGCTCGATCGCGACGCAACGCTGCTCGCGGCGCTGCCGACATCGGCGCCCGATCGCCGCGGATCGCCACAGGATATCGCGTACATCCTCTACACGTCCGGGAGCACCGGTACGCCAAAGGGCGTCGCGGTGACGAATGCCAACGCGGTGAATTACGCGCGTGCGGTGAGTCGCGTGCTCGCGGGCAAGGACGGGCTCGCCGCTGTGGATGGTTGGCACTTCGGCATGGTGTCGACGCTGTCAGCGGATCTCGGCAACACGAGTCTGCTGCCCGCGCTGTTGGGCGGCGGCACGCTGCACGTGCTCGGACGCGAGCAGGCAAGTGAGCCGGCGCGATTCGCGGACTACGTGAGCCTGCATCCGCTCGACGTCCTCAAGATCACGCCCAACCATCTCGCCGCGCTCGCGGCCGGCCGTCAGGGTAATGCGTTGGCCGCGCTGCTTCCTGCGCGTTGGGTGGTGACCGGTGGCGAGGCATTTCGCCTGGAGCTCGCCGAGGTTCTACTGGGCGCGCGCAGGTGCCGAGTGCTCAATCATTACGGTCCCACCGAGACCACCGTGGGCGCGTGCACGTTCGAGGTGACGTCCGAGTCGCTCGATGTGGCGCGGCGCGCTGGTGCGGGAACGGTCCCCATCGGTGGGCCGCTGGCGAACGTGCACGCGCATGTCGCCGACGTTCATGGCAACGAGCAGCCGCCGGAGATTCCCGGCGAGCTCCTCATCGGTGGCGCTGGAGTGGCGTCGGGATATTTCCGTCGCCCCGAGCTCACGGCGGAGCGTTTCGTCGCCTGGCGGGAGGAGAACGACACGGAGCGCGTTTACCGCACGGGAGACCGCGTGCGTCGCCTGCTCGGTGGCGCGATCGAATTTCTTGGGCGCACCGACGATCAGGTGAAGGTACGCGGCCACCGCGTGGAGCCGGGCGACGTGACGGACGCGTTGTGTTCGCATCCTGGTGTGGCTCACGCCGCCGTCGTGGCGTTGAACGATGAGTTGGTGGCGTATGCGGTGCCAAAGGCGGCTGGTTATGCCGTGAGCCACGGCGATCGCCCCAGCGTGGAGAATCTGCGCGCCCATCTCGCGGCACAGTTGCCGGAGTACATGCTTCCGCGCGCGATCGTGCTGCTGGACGCGCTGCCGCTGACGTCGAACGGGAAGGTGGACAGGTCGAAGTTGCCATCGCCGGACGCGGTGGCGGCCGGTGGGGATGGCTATGTCGAACCGCGCACCGACACCGAGCGCCAGCTCGCGGCCATCTGGACCGAGGTGCTGCGGCGCGATCGCGTCGGGTTGACGGACAATTTCCTTGCGCTCGGCGGACACTCGCTGCTTGCCATCCGCATGCTCGGAAAGATCAGCAAGTCGTTCGGCGTGCGCTTGCCGTTGCGTCTGCTCTTCGAGAACGCGACGGTGGAAGGGCTCGCGAGCGCCATCGAGCGCGCAAAGGCATGAGGACGCGAGCGAGATGACAGAGCACGGAGATTCGGGGATTCCGCGCCGGGCGACGGGGGACGTCGCGCCGATGTCGTATGCGCAGGAGTTGCTCTGGCTGCTCGACCGCGCGACGCCGGGCCTCACCGCGTACAACGTCCCGCGTGCCATCCGCATTCGGGGAACGCTGAATGTCGCGGCGCTGGCTCTGGCGATCGAGGACCTCGTGGAGCGGCACGAGATTCTTCGCACCACCTACGCGGCCGCCGCCGAGGGCCCTGTGCAGCACGTGCACCCGCACGCCGCCGTGCCGCTGCACGTCATCGATCTGACAGCCGAACCGGAGGCTTCGCGCGACGACGCCATCGAGCGCGTGGTGCTCGCGGACGCGCGCACGCCGTTCGATCTGTCACGCGACCGTCTGTTGCGCGCGACGCTCGTGCGATTGGCGCGGGACGATCACGGGCTCATTCTGGCGTCGCACCACATTGCGTCGGATGGGTGGTCAAAGGGGATCCTGTATCGCGAGCTGAGTGCGGCCTACGCCGCGCGTCAGAAGGGACACGCGCCGGCATTTCCGCCGCTCGACGTGCAGTACGCCGACTTCGCGTCCTGGCAACGCGACGCGATGCGCGACGCGGATCATGAGGCACATCTCGGGTTCTGGCGCGAGCATCTCGCGCCGCCCCTTCCGGTGCTCGACCTGCCGACGGTGTTTCCGCGACCGGCCACGCAGTCGTTCGAGGGCTCGCGTACGACGATGATGCTGCCCTCGGCGCTGGTGGGCCAGCTGCGCGCACTCGGCATGGATCGCGGAGCCACGCTGTACATGGTGCTCCTCGCCGCATATCAGACGGTGCTCCACCGTTACGGCGGACAGGACGACATCATCACGGGCTCCCCGATTGCCGGACGTGACCAGCCGGAGACGGAGGATCTGATCGGCTACTTCGCGAACACGCTGGCGATGCGCACGAGCTTCGCGGGAGATCCGACATTCGGCGAGCTGCTGGAGCGCATCTCGGAGTACGCCATCGAGGCGTACGAGCACCAGGACGTCCCCTTCGAGAAGCTCGTGCTGGATCTGCGCGACGCGCACGAGACATCGGGCCATGCGCCGCTCTTCCGCTGCGTGCTCACGATGGAGGACACGATCCCCGATCAGCTCGTGCTCGGCGACGCGGACGTGCAGCCCATTCTCGTGGATTATGGGCAGGCGAAGTTCGACCTCACGCTGTTGTTTGCGGAGCAGCCGGACGGCCTGCGTCTTACGCTGTGGCATCGCACGGATCTGTTCACTGACGCGTATGCGGCGCGCTTTCTGGGCCACGTCCGCTCGGTGCTCGAGGCTGCGGTTGGCGACGTCGGCGTGCGTATTTGGCAGCTTCCGCTGCTGACGCCTGAGGAACGCGCCGCATTGCATGGGTGGAACGACACCGCCGCCGACGAAGGTGAGCCGGCGACCATTGTCGCGCTGCTCGAGAACCAGGCGTCGCGCGCACCCGACAGCATCGCGCTGGTGAGCGGCACGACTCTTACGCGCGGGCAGCTCGAGTCGCGCGCAAATCAGCTCGCGCATCATCTCATCGCGCGTGGTGCCCAACCTGGGCACACCGTGGGTGTGCTCATGGACCGCTCGGCCGAGGCCATCGTGGCGCTCGTCGCCGTGCTGAAAGCGGGCTGTGCGTACATGCCGTTGTCGGTCGACGCACCACCTGCGCGTCTGCAGGTGCAGATGCGCGAGAGCGGGGCAGCGCTCATCCTGACAGCCGACGAGCATCTCGATCGCCTGCCAGCCGGAAGCACGGCGATCGTTCTCGGCGAGAAATTGCCCGCGATCGATGCGCAGTCGGAGGGCGCGCCACAGGTGCCGGTAACGCCGGACTCGATTGCCTACGTGCTCTACACGAGCGGTTCCACCGGCGTGCCGAAGGGCGTGGCCGTTACACACGCGCACGTCGTGCACTATGCGCGCGCAATTGCATCCGTCCTTACGGGACGCCCGCCCGCAACGGCGCTCGACGAGGTCGCCGGTTGGCAGTTCGGCATGGCGTCCACACTGGCGGCGGATCTGGGCAACACCAGCTTGTATCCCGCCCTGCTCGGCGGCGGCACGCTGCACGTGTTGTCGGCGGACATGACGACTGATTCGGAGCGATTCGCTTCGCGTCTCGCCGAGTATCCGCTGGACGTCCTCAAGATCACGCCGAATCATTTCATGGCGTTGGCGGGATCGAAACGCGGTGCGGAGCTGGCGTCGGTGATGCCGTCGCGGTGGCTGGTCACCGGCGGCGAGGCCCTTCGGCTCGAGGTTGCGCGTGCGCTACTCGCGGCGGGCAAAGGGCGCGTGTTGAATCATTACGGGCCCACGGAGACGACAGTCGGCGCCATGACGTTCCCCGTCACCGACGAGTCCCTCGCGGCCGTCGACCGGTTGGGTGCACAGACCGTTCCTGTTGGGCGCCCGCTGGCCAGGACACACGCCTATGTCGTCGATGCGCGTGGCAACGAACAGCCGCTCGACATTCCGGGTGAGCTGTGGATCGGTGGTGCCGGCGTAGCGATGGGCTATCTCCGACGTGACGACCTGACTGCCGACCGTTTCGTGGAGCACGCGGGCGAACGCGTGTATCGCACCGGCGATCGCGTGCGTCGTCTCGACGACGGCAGCGTGGAGTTCCTCGGCCGCGCCGACGATCAGGTGAAAGTGCGTGGATACCGTGTCGAGCCCGGCGAGATCGAATCGGCGTTGCGCGCACATCCGGGAGTTGCGTCCGTCGCGGTGCTACCGCGTACCGACGTCGCGGGTGATGCGACACTCGTCGCGTACGTAGTTCCGAGGCAGGCGGGTTACGCGGTGAGTCACGGTGATCGTCCCACGGTGAAGACTCTCGCGGAATGGCTCGCCGCGCAGTTGCCATCGTACATGGTGCCTGGCGAAATCGTTCTGCTCGACACGCTGCCACTCACGGCCAACGGTAAAGTCGATCGCGTCGCGCTCGCGGCGTTGTCCGTGCCGATTGCCGATGTGGACTCGTCTCGCGTCGCGCCGCGCACTCCCACCGAGACCGTGGTCGCCCGCATCTGGTGCGACGTGCTGAAACGCGACGAGATCGGTGTGACGGAGAGCTTCCTCGACGTCGGCGGACATTCGCTGCTCGCCATCCGCGTGCTCGGGCGTATCAGCAAGGAGCTGGGTGTGCGGCTTCCCCTGCGGACGCTCTTCGAGACGCCGACGGTGGAACGCGTGGCGGCGCTCATCGACGCGGAGATCAGCTCGCGTGCAGAGGAGGTGGCGCTGCGCGAGGCGCTTGCCGCCGTGGAGAGCATGTCGGACGACGAAGTGGCACAGCGGCTCGCCACCGAGCGGGAAGGCGGAAACTGATGGCCGGCGATCCGACGACGACGGACCTCCAGGCGCGACTCGCGCGGCTTTCGCCGGAACGTCGCGCGCTCCTCGAGCGTGCGCTTCGAGAGACGGGCGGCACAGTCGCTCCGGCCACCGAGTCGATACCGCGGCGTGTGGGGGACGGACCCGCGGTACTGACGGCCGGTCAGGAGCTGTTGTGGCAGCTCGACCGTGCGCTCGGCGGGCTCGTCGCCTACAACGTTCCTCGTATTTTCCGAGTCACGGGGCGCTTTGATGCCAATGCATGGCAGCGCGCACTCGATGCGCTCGTGGAGCGGCACGAGGTGCTGCGCACGAGGTTCATGCCGACTCCGGAAGGACCACGTCAGATTGTCGGCGCTCCGTACAAGGTCCCTTTCGAGCGGATCGATCTTCGGAGCGAGCCGGCGCAGAGTCGCGCCGCGGCAACGAATCGTGAAATCGTTCGCGGAATCCGCGATGGCTTCGACCTGTCCAGCGGACGTCTCCTTCGCTCGGCACTCATCACGCTCGGTGAGAACGAGCACGCGCTCGCGCTCGTGTCGCATCACATCGTCTGCGACGAATGGTCGCGTGACGTCACGCTGCGCGAGCTGAGCCAGTTGTACGACGCGTTCGAATCGGGACACGCACCGAATCTCGCGCCGTTGCCGATCCAGTACGCCGACTACGCCGTCTGGGAGCGCGACGCCACGCGCACTGGCGCGCTGGCCGAGCAGTTGAAGTTCTGGCGCGATCGGCTCGCCGGCATGGCCACGCTCGACCTGCCGACCGACCGCCCGCGTGGAGCGGTGCCGAGCTTCGAGGGAGCCCGGCTGCGACGCATGGTGTCCCGCGCGACACTGGACGCGCTCCGCGATATCGCGCGATCGCACGAAACGTCGCTGTACACGTTGCTGCTCGCCGCGTACTCGGTCGTGCTGGGACGACACAGTGGACAGGACGACATCGCCGTGGGCACGCCGATCTCCTCGCGCCGCTTGCCGGAGCTGGAGGGACTGATCGGCTACTTCCCGAACGCGCTCGTCATGCGCACGCGGCTGGACGGCGATCCCTCGTTCAGCGATCTCCTCCGCCGGACGCGCGAGATGTGTCTCGCCGCATTCGAGCACAAGGACGTGCCGTTGGAACAGCTCGCGCTCGAGCTGCGAGATGCAAAGCAGCTCGGGCAGGATCCCCTGTTCAACGTCTGGTTCCTCATGCAGGCGCCGCAGGCGGAGCGTCTTCGGCTTGGCGCGGCGTCGGTGGCGCCGCAGCTCACAGACTTCGGCACGGCGAAGTTCGACGTCATGCTCGGTGCTCGCGAGCAGGAGGACGGGCTTCAGCTCGGCCTCGAGTACCGCACGGAGCTCTTCGACGCAGAAACGATCGACCGCCTGGGCGAACACCTCGAGACGTTGCTTGGAGCGATTGCCGCAGACCCTATGCAACGCGTCTCGCAGCTCGCGCTTCTCGGTGCCGCCGAGCGCGAAACCGTCGTGCGGACGTGGAACGACACCGTGACGCCGATGCCAGCCGACGCGACGCTGGTGAGCTTACTGGCGGAGCAGGTGGCGCGGGCGCCTTCTGCGACGGCGGTGCGGGACGAGTGGCGTGCGCTGACCTACGGAGCGCTCGATGCGGAATCGTCTGCGCTCGCTCGTCGGCTGCGTGCCGCAGGCGTGCATCGCGGGTCGCTGGTTGGAGTGTGCGCGGAGCGATCCGTCTCGCTCGTCGTCGCGCTGGTGGCCGTGATGAAGGCCGGCGCCGCGTATGTACCGCTCGACCCGGAATATCCCGCCGAGCGTCTGGCGTTCATGCTGGATGACGCAGGCGTCGCAGCTCTCCTGGCCTCGCGTCAGGTCCATGCGTCAAGCTCGCTGCTCGCATCTGCCTCGCGTCCTATGCTCGTAATCGAGGACGACGCAAGCGTGTCGGATGAGACACCGTTCGACGCGCCGCGGCCGGATGATCCCGCGTACATGATTTACACGTCGGGCTCGACAGGAAATCCGAAGGGTGCGGTCAACGCGCACCGCGGAATCGTCAATCGTCTGCTGTGGATGCAGTCGGAGTACAAGCTCGCCTCCAGCGACGTCGTGCTCCAGAAGACTCCGTTCAGCTTCGACGTCTCGGTGTGGGAATTGTTCTGGCCGCTCATCACGGGCGCGACGCTCGAGATGGCGTTACCCGGCGGGCATCGTGACACCGCGTACCTCACGCGTGCTCTGTCAAACGGTGTCACCGTTTGCCACTTCGTCCCCTCCATGCTCCGCGCGTTTCTGGCCGATCGCGCCGCGGCGCAGTGCACGTCGTTGCGCGACGTCATGGCGAGCGGTGAAGCACTCGCGCCCGATCTAGTCGCGCAGTTCAACCGCACGCTTCCACAGGCACGCCTTCACAATCTGTACGGCCCTACGGAGTGCGCCGTGGACGTGAGCTATTGGCCATGCCCGCGTGATACCGAGGTGCCCGCCGTCGTGCCCATCGGTCGGCCGGTGGCGAACACCAGGCTGTACGTGCTGGAACCGTCAGGTGCACCTGCACCTATCGGCGTTCCGGGCGAGTTGTACCTCGCTGGCGTGCAAGTGGGCCTGGGTTATCACAAGCGGCCCGAGCTCACGCGCGAGCGATTCCTGCCGGATCCATTCGTGGCGGGTGAGCGTATGTACCGCACGGGCGACAAGGCTCGCTGGCGCGCCGACGGCACCGTGGAATACCTCGGCCGTCTCGACTTCCAGGTGAAGGTGCGTGGCTTCCGCATCGAGCTCGGCGAGATCGAGACCGCGATCGCGCGGCTTCCGGCGGTGCACGACGCCACGGTGATGGCCCACAACGACGAAGCGGGCGACAGCCGGCTCGTGGCGTATGTCGTCCCGAGCACAGATGCAGCCGAGTCCGCGGACGGTGAAGTCGTTGCGCGGTGGACCGACGTGTTCGACCGCGCCTACACCCACGCCGACGAAACGGGTGATGCCGTCGAATCCGGCTTCAACATCGCCGGCTGGGTGAGCAGTTACGACAAGCGGCCAATCCCCGCGGCCGAGATGCACGAGTGGGTGGACCGCACCGTGGATCGCATTCTGGATTTGCGTCCTCGCCGCGTTCTCGAGATCGGATGCGGCACCGGACTGCTGCTCTTTCGCGTCGCCCCGCACGTCGAGCACTACCATGGTATCGACATCGCGGCCAGTGGACTCGCGGGCATCCGGAGCGATCCGGCGTTTGCTGCCATTGCAGATCGTGTCAACCTCGACCTGGCTCGCGCCGACGAGATTTCGAGTCTGACAGCGGGCTCATTCGACACCGTCGTCGTGAACTCGGTCGTGCAGTACTTTCCGACCGCGGAATATCTCGTTCGCGTTCTGGAGGACGCCGTGCGACTCGTCGCGCCGGGCGGCACCATCTTTCTCGGCGACATCCGCCTGCGTCCGCTGCTCGAGACGCTGCACACCTCCGTCGCGCTCCACGATGCACCTGACACGCTATCCATCGCCGACCTGCGGGCGCGCGTGCAGCAGCGCATGTGGAACGAGACCGAGCTCGTGCTCGATCCCGCCATCTTCGATCATCTGCGGCAGCACCTGGGCGACATCGGCCAGGTGGAGGTCATGATCAAGCGCGGTCGCGCGGTGAACGAGCTGTCGAAGTTCCGTGGCGACGTGATGCTGCGCGTACGCGCGGCGTTGCCGCCCGTGACCGCGTCGTTGAGAGCAACGACGATCGACGACGTGCATTCACTGCTTGTCAGCGGCCCAGAGGCACTGCATCTCACCGAGCTGGTCGATGCGCGCATTGGCGGAGACCAGCTCGCGCGGGACCTGCTCGCCACCGCGCCAGGCCAGGGTACGGTCCGCGATCTTCGAGCGGCAGTTGCGGCGGCTCGCCTCGGAGGAATCGACCCGGAGACACTCGCGACGATTGACGACCGCTACGACGTACGCCTGCTCTGGCCGCAGTCGAACACGCCGGGCCGGTTCGATGCCATACTCAGGAAGAGAGGCACAGCGCGTCTGCAAACAGTGTCAGCGCTTGCGGCGGCGGAGATCGTACGCCCGTGGTCCGAGTTTGCGCACCAGGCAGCAGCAGAGGCGTTTACGCTCGATGAAGTGGCACGGCTACGAACGCATCTCGCGCGGACGCTTCCGGATTACATGATCCCGTCAACGTTCGTGCGGCTCGACGCCCTTCCGCTTACGCCGAGCGGCAAGGTGGATCGCAAGGCGCTCCGGCCGCCCGCCGTGCAGCGCTCCGAGCGAGGATTCGTCGCACCCCGGACGGAGACGGAGACCTTCGTGGCCGCGTTGTGGGGCGACGTCTTGCGGATCGAGCGTGTCGGCACCGCCGACGGCTTCCTGGAGCTCGGTGGACATTCACTCCTCGCGATGCGTATCCTCGGGCGCGTGCGTGGCGAGTTCGGTGTCACTGTGCCGCTCGACTCACTTCTGCGCGGCGATTCGGTCGCGCAGTTCGCAGCGCTCGTGGACGACGCGCGCCGCGCCACACCCGAACCGGACGACGACATTGCGCTCGTTCCCGTGTCGCGGGAGTCGTTCCGGCGTGCCGCAAAGGAGCCGGCGACATGAGTGCGCCCACGATCACCTCGCTCACGGCGCTGCACGGCGAGGTGCAGGTGATGCCTGTGTCCTTCGCGCAGCAGCGCTTCTGGGTGCTCGATCAGATCGAGGGCGAAGCGGGAGCGTACACCATTCCCTTCGCGCTCCGACTGGCCGGTGACCTGGACGTCGAGGCGTTTCAGCAGGCGCTCGATCTCATCGTCCAGCGTCACGAAGCGCTGCGCACCGTCTTTGCCCTCGAGGGCGACGATCTCATGCAGATCGTCCTGCCGGCGATGCGGTTTCCACTCGCCATCGAAGACCTGCGCGTGCTCGATGCCACGTCCCGCGACGAGACGGTCTATCTCGGCGCACAGGCTAATGCCAACGCACCGTTCGATCTCGCCGCGGGACCCTTGGTGCGCGCGCGGTTGCTCCGGTTGGGTGAGCGCGAGCATGTGCTGCTGTTCGCGATGCATCACATCGTCTCCGATGGGTGGTCGGTCGGCGTGCTCTTCGACGAGTTGGAGCGCGCGTACGTCGCAATCTGGGGAGGCGAGAGCCCGTCGCTGAAGGAGCTCCCGCTTCAGTATCCGGACTATGCCGTGTGGCAGCGCGGAGCGATGCAGGGCGGTGCCGCCCAGAGGCAGATCGCGTACTGGAAGAAGCGCTTGCAGGACCTTCCCACGTTGGAGCTGCAAACGGACTACGTACGGCCTGCCGTGCAGACGTCCAGCGGCGGAAAGCGCGAGCTGCTCGTGCCCAAGGAGCTCGTCGAAGATATGCGCGCACTCGCGCGCCGCGAGCGAGCGACGCCGTACATGGCATTCCTCGCGGCATTCGTCACGCTGCTTCGGCGCTACACGAGCCAGGACGACATCGTCGTCGGCTCCATCACGTCCGGCCGACGCAGGGCCGAGCTCGAGCCGCTCATCGGGCTCTTTGTGAATACGCTCGCCATTCGCGTGTCGCTCGACGGCGATCCCGCGTTTACCGATGTGATGCATCACGTGAGCGAACGCGCCCTCGAGGCGTACGCGAACGAGGACGTGCCGTTCGAGCAAGTCGTGGAGGCGGTGCAACCTGTTCGCGATCGCAGCCGCAGCCCCATCTTCCAGGCGGCGTTTCAACTGCTCGAGAACGTGTCGCGCGAGCTGACGCTCCCGGGGCTCAGGGTGACGCGTGTCGCCGGCGTGAAGGACACGACGAAGTTCGAGCTGACGCTCATGCTCAACACGGCGCCCGATGGCGCGCTTCGAGCCGTGTGCGAGTTCAACAGCGATCTGTTCCACGAGTCCACCATCGACCGCCTCCTCGGCCACTACGTGGTGCTGCTCGGCAGCATTCTCCGCGAGCCCTCCACGCCGATGTCGCGGCTCCCGCTGATGGACGCCGCCGAGCGTGCGCTGCTGCTGGAGGATTGGAATGCGACGTCGATGCCCATGCCCACGTCGAGTCTGCACGCGCTGATCCTCGAGCAGGCCCGAAGAACACCGGACGCCGTCGCCGTGGAGTCCGACGACGCGACTGGATACGTCACGCGCCTGACGTTCACGGAGCTCGTGGCGCGCGCAAGCGCGGTGGCTGGACTGCTGCGGCAGCGCGGTGTGAAGCCTGGAGTGGGCGTCGGCATCTGCATCGATCGGTCGTGTGATCTCGTCGTCGCCATGCTGGGAACGCTCGTCGCCGGCGGTCATTACGTGCCGCTCGATCCCGCCTATCCGGCCGACCGTGTGCAGTACATGCTCGGACAGAGCGGCGTGCCGGTGCTGCTCACAAATGCGGCCATTCGGCGTCGCATCGCCTTCGACGCTGAACGTGTCGAGGTAGTCTCGATCGACGCGCTGCCCTCGTCGTCGGCTGCCGTTGCTCCAGCCGAAGTGGACGCGGAAGATCTCGCGTACGTGATCTATACGTCCGGCTCCACGGGGCGCCCGAAGGGCGTGATGATTCCGCACCGCGCCGTGGTGAACTACGTGCGCTGGATGGCCGACGCGTATCCCGTCGGCGGCGGCGATGCAATTCTCCAGAAGGCGCCCGCAAGCTTCGACGCCTGCATCTGGGAATTCTTCCTGCCGCTCACCACCGGCGCGCGGCTCGTGCTCGCGCGCCCGAATGCGCAGCAGGATCCCTCGTACATCGCGGATGCCGTGGAACGGTTCGGCATCACGGTCCTCCAGCTCGTGCCCTCGCAGCTCCAGATGATGTTGGAGACGCCTGCTTTCGCAGCGTGCGCCACGTTGCGGCGAATCTTCTGCGGTGGTGAAGCGCTTCCGTCTGAGCTTCTCGCGCGGCTCGCCGTGGCGATGCCCGCCGTCGGCGTGGTGAATCTCTATGGGCCGACCGAGACGACGGTCTACAGCAGCCATTGGGCGCTCGACCGCGAGCATTTCGATGGATCCGCGCCGATCGGGCGCCCGATTGCAAACACGCAGGTGTATGTGCTCGACGGCCACGACGAGCCGGTCCCGATCGGCGTACCGGGCGAGCTGTGCATCGCCGGACGCGGCGTCGCACGCGGCTATCTCGGACAGCCCGAGCTGACGGCGGAGAAGTTTGTTCGGAATCCGTTTGCGGGCGGCACCATGTATCGCACCGGAGATCTTGCTCGCTGGCGGCGCGACGGATCCCTCGAGTACATCGGACGGCGCGACCATCAGGTAAAGCTCCGCGGCTTTCGCATCGAGCTCGGGGAGATCGAGACCGTGCTGGCGAAGCACGCCGGTGTGCAGGGTGCGGTGGCCATCGTCCGCGAGGACGAGCCGGGAGACAAACGCCTCGTCGCTTATGTGGTGGCCGTTGGCACAGTGCGGCCCGACGCGGCGGAACTGCGGTCTCTCGTGAAGTCGCACTTGCCGGAGTTCATGGTTCCGTCGGCGATCGTGTTCCTCGACGCGCTTCCCATGAACGAGAACGGCAAGCTCGATCGCCGCGCATTGCCGCGCCCTGAGGCCTCGGATGAACAGGGCTCCGCTTACGTTGCGCCGCGCACGCCACTCGAGGAACAGATCGCGGCGGTATGGGCCGACGTCCTCACCGTGAAGCGCGTGGGCGTGGAGGATGACTTCTTCGCCCTCGGCGGCCATTCGCTGCTCGCGATGCGCGTCATCGCACGCCTGACGACGTCGGTGCCCGTGCGCCTGACCATCGGCACGTTGTTCGAGGGTCGGACGGTGGCTGGCCTGGCGGCGCTCATCGATCGAAAGCTCGCAGAAGACCATGGCGTGGCGTCCGACCCGATCGAGCCGCGCGCGGCCGATGGACCGGCGCCGCTCTCGCAGGCGCAGGAAACACTTTGGCTGTTCGAGCAGATGCATCCCGGCACGTCGGCGTACAACGTGCCCGTTGCTCGCCGGCTTCACGGACGAGTAGATGCGGACGCGCTCGAGCGCGCGTTGAATCAGGTGATTGCACGTCACGATGCGCTGCGCACGTCCGTTCTCGAGGCCGCCGGATCGGTGGAGCAGGTGGTGTCTCGTGATGCGCCGGTCGAATTGCGCCGGTCCGACCTCATGCATATCCCTGAGAAGGATCGCGACGGCGCAGCGGAGCAACTGCTGCGTGCGACAGCGAGCGAGCCGTTCGATCTCACGAAGGCGCCGCTATTTCGGCCACTGCTCGTCCACGTGCGCGAGAACGAGTGGCTGCTGCTGCTCGTGGTGCACCACATCGTCTTCGACGGCGCGTCCATCAGCGTGATGCTGCGCGAGCTTGGCGAGGCCTATGACGCGGCATTGAGCCGTCGCACCTTCGCACCGCCGCTACTTGCCATTCAGCTCGCGGACTTTGCGGCATGGGAGCGTTCGACGCTCACCGGTGAGCGCCTTGCGGACGACGTCGCCTTCTGGAGGATGTATCTCGACGGCGCGCCTGGAACCATCGAGCTGCCAACGGACCGTCCCCGTTCCGGTGCGCGCTCAGGTCCCGCCGGTCGCGTCGTCGTAACACTTCCAGCCACTCGCCGCGACGAGGTGCGCACGTTCGCACGGGCGGCCGGCGCGACGCCGTTCATGGTGCTCCTGAGTGCATTCGAGGCAGTGCTCCATCGCTACTCGGGCCAGAAGGACCTCGTGGTCGGGTCGCCCCTTGCAGGCCGCTCGCGCCCGGAAACACAGGGACTCATCGGCTACCTGGCGAGCACCATCGTGCTGCGCGCCCGCTTCGACGACCGGCTCACGTTTGCCGGACTGCTGGCGCAGACGAAGGAGAGCGCGCTCCGGACGTACGAGCACCAGCTCCTTCCCGCCGAGCGGCTGGTGCGTGAGCTGCGCGACAGGCGGCCGAGCGAGGGCCTGTTCGACGTGATGTTCGTGCTTCAGGACACGCGCGTGCCGACGCTCTCGCTGCGCGACGCCCGGGTCGAGCCACTCGCGGCGGAAATCGGCTCGGCGAAGTTCGATCTCACGGCCGCCGTTTCGGAGTCCGATACGGGGCTGAGGGTCGCCGTCGAGTATCGCAGCGATCTCTTCGACGCCTCCACAATCGAGCGGCTGCTCAGTCACTTCGATACGCTGCTCGAGGCAGGCATGCGCGAGCCGCACACGGAAGTGGATGCGTTGCCTCTGCTGCCCACTCGCGAACGCGCACAGCTTCTCGAGGAATGGGCCGGCCCGCGCGTTCATTATTCGGGCGGCGAGACGCTGGTGGAATTGCTCGAAGCGCAGATGCAGCGTACGCCCGAGGCGATCGCCGTCGTGGATGAGACGAAGCAGGCGACGTACGCGGCGCTCGATGCGACATCGCACGCGCTCGCACGTCAGCTCCGTGCGCAGGGCGTTGGACCAGGCGTGCTCGTGGGCATCTGTGCGGAACGGTCCGTCGAGTTGGTGGTCGCGCTCGTGGCAACGGTGCGCGCGGGCGGTGCATACGTGCCAATCGATCCCGAATATCCACGAGAGCGCATCGCATTCATGATGTCGGACGCGGACGTCGCCGTCCTGCTCACGACGAGCGCAATCGGCGCAATGCTTCCCGCCACCAAAGCGGCGGTCATCCTGCTCGACGAAGCATGGACGCAGTCGGACGACGATTCGCCCATTCCGCTGCCTGCGCAAACGGACCCCGCTTACATGATTTACACGTCGGGGTCCACCGGGCAGCCGAAAGGCGCATTGAATGCGCACGCCGGCATCGTCAATCGACTCCAGTGGATGCAGTCGGAGTACCAGCTTGGGCCCGCGGACGTCGTGCTCCAGAAGACGCCCTTCAGCTTCGACGTCTCGGTGTGGGAATTCTTCTGGCCGCTCATCGCCGGCGCACGGCTCGTGATGGCACGCCCCGGAGGGCATCGAGACGCCGAGTATCTCGCCGAAGCCATTGGCCAGTACGGCATAACAGTCTGTCACTTCGTGCCGTCCATGCTGCGCGCGTTTCTCAGCGTGCCCGCTGCGGCTCGATGCGGAGCGCTGCGCGACGTCATGGCGAGCGGCGAAGCGCTGCCACCGGACCTGGTAGCGGAGTTCTATTCCGTGCTTCCCCGCGCACGCCTGCACAATCTATATGGCCCCACGGAATGCGCGGTGGACGTGAGCTATTGGCCCTGCCCCCCGCGTCCAGACGTCGTACCAATCGGCAAGCCGGTTTCAAACACGCGGCTGTACGTGCTCGACGAGCGGCTGTCGCCCACGCCGGTCGGCGTTCCAGGCGAGCTCTATCTCGCGGGCGTCCAGGTGGGGCTGGGCTATCATCGACGCGATGACCTCACGAGCGAACGATTCGTGCCGGACGCATACAGGCCGACCCACGAATCATCCGCGGCGCGCATGTACCGCACCGGGGACCGAGCGCGCTGGCGCGCGGACGGTACCGTGGAGTATCTCGGCCGGCTGGATTTCCAGGTGAAGGTCCGCGGCGTCCGCATCGAGCTCGGCGAGGTCGAAGCGGCATTGCTGAGACACGAGTCGGTGCGGGACGTGGTCGTCGTCGCGCGGCCGGATCGTTCGGGTGAATCGCGTCTCGTCGCGTACCTCGTAGCGGACGAAGCTGCTCGAGACATCGGAGCACTCCGAATGTTCCTCGCACGATCGCTCCCTGAGCACTCCATTCCTGGCGCGTTCGTGTTTCTCGATGCGCTGCCATTGTCGAGCAACGGGAAGATCGATCGCAAGGCCCTGCCAGAGCCGTCGGCCGTCGAGACTCGCATCGCCGCGATCGCGCCTCGAGACGACGTCGAACGAGTTGTCGCCGATGTCTGGGGCGACGTGCTCGGCTTCCCCGAGGTCGGCGTCGAGACGAGCTTCTTCGAGCTGGGCGGGCACTCGCTGCTCGCCACGCGCATTACCGCCCAACTTTCCCGCATCTTCCGCACTACGCTGCCGCTTCGTCGCTTTTTCGAGGCGCAGACGGCGGCTGGTGTCGCGCGCACACTCACGGAGCTCGAGCTGAAGCCCGGTCAGACGGCGCTGATCGCCCGGCTCCTTCTCAAGGCACGACAGATGTCGCCCGAAGAGCGCGAGCTTGCGCGCGCGGCGCCTCACGAACAGACGACGGCATGACGAAACAGGATTCCGGAGCCCGGTTCGACGACGATCTCGACGCCCTTGCGGAGCTGTTGGCCGCCGAGGGAATCGATGCGCCCGCGTCGCAACAGATCGTGCGACGCGATCCGTCGTTGCCGACGCCGATGTCGTACTCGCAGGAGCTGCTGTGGCTGCTCGACCGCGCGACGCACGGACTCACGGCGTACAACATGCCCGTGGCTCGGCGACTCCGCGGACCGTTGGACCTGCCCGCGCTCGAGAGTGCGCTCGCGACGCTCGTCGCGAGGCACGAGGTCTTGCGCACGCGTTTTACGGACGAAGGTGGTGGGCCGCAGCAGGTGATCGATCCGCCGGCGCCGTTCCACCTCACATCGGTCGACGCAACCGGCGCGACGAGTGACGCAAAGTTCGCCGACGCACAGCGCATCGTACGTGAGCGCGCGAGAACGCCGTTCGATCTCACGCGAGAGCATCTCTTCCGTGCGACGCTGGTGCGGCTCACCGCGGACGATCACGTGCTCGTGCTGGAAACGCATCACATCGTGATGGACGGCTGGTCGTTGGGCATCGTCTTTCGCGAGCTCGCACAGGCATATGCGTCGGCCCGTGCCGGTCGCGCTGACGGGCTGCCGGAGCCGGCCATCCAATACGGTGACTTCGCCGCCTGGCAGCGCGACCGCCTCTCCGGCCCGCGGCTCGAGGAGTTGCTCGCCTTCTGGCGCACGCAGCTCGGCGACGCCACCGACCCGCTGGCGCTTCCGACGGATCGCAAACGGACCACGTCCACCGGTTTTGCCGGTGCGCGCGAATCCATCACGCTCTCGGCGGCCGAGACGGCTGGGTTGAAGCGTTTTGCACAGGAGCGCGGAGCGACGGCGTACATGCTCCTGCTCGCTGCGTATGCGACCGTGCTCCACCGTTACACGGGACGCGAGAACGTACTCATCGGATCGGGAAGCGCGGGCCGGGCGACGCCGGAGACGGAGTCGCTCGTGGGGTACGTGAACAACACGTTGGTACAACGCGCTGACTTTGCCGGCGATCCGACCTTCGCCGAGCTGCTGGAGCGCGTGCGTCGGAGCGCGCTGGATGCGTACGACCATCAGGACGTGCCGCTCGAGAAGCTCGTGCTCGAGCTCCGGAAGGGCGACGTCCAGCGCGGCGATGCACCGCTGTTCGACGTGGTGCTCACGATGCAGGACACGATGCAGTCGGCGTTCTCCCTCGACGGACTCGACGTCGAAGGCTTCGGCGCCGATCTTGGCGCGACCAAGTTCGACATCACGCTGCTCGTCTCCGAGCGTGGTGGTGAGCTCGTCGTCACGTCACAATACCGCTCCGAGCTGTTCACGCCCGCGACAATGCGGCGCTTCCTCGGACACTTCCGGCATGTGATTCATGGAGGCATCGCGGCGCCGGCGACGCGCGTCTCGGAGTTGCCGCTGCTCACTGATGCCGAGCAAAAGGAGATCACATCCTGGAGTGCGACGCAGGTGAACGAAGGCACCCCTGCGACAATCGCGTCCTTGTTCGAAGCGCAGGCCGCGCGCCTGACGTCGCGGGCCGCGATCGTGGCGCCCAGCGTAGCGACGAATACCCTGACGCTCACCTACGCCGAGCTGAACGCACGGGCGAATCAGTTGGCGCATCAACTGCGGTCGCTCGGCGTCGGTCCGGACGTGCCCGTGGGGTTGCTGATGGACAATACCGCGGACGCACTCGTGGCACTCGTGGGCATCGTGAAGTCTGGCGGAGCGTACGTACCACTCTCCGTCGAGGCGCCTGCGGCGCGGATCGCACAACAGCTCCGTGAGTGTGGAGCGCGCGCCGTCGTAACGATCGCCGCGCTCCTGGAGCGTGTGCCAGAGACCACGACCACCATCGCGCTCGACCGTGACGACGACGTGGCGGCACTTCAGGCACAGCCGCAGACCGATCCGGTGTTAGTCACCTCGCCCGACGACCTTGCCTACGTGCTATTCACCTCTGGCTCGACGGGCACGCCGAAGGGAGTGGCGGTGACGCATGCGAACGCCGTCCACTATGCGCGTGCTGTTAGCCGGGTTCTGGCCGATGTCCCGCGGGGCGTAGAGGGCGATGGCTTCGCGACCCTGGACGGGTGGCAATTCGGCCTTGCCTCCACACTTGCCGCCGATTTGGGAAACACCAGCCTCCTCGTCTCGTTGCTCGCGGGCGGGACGCTCCACGTACTCGGAAAGCAGGTGACGACCGAACCGGAGCGCTTTGCGTCCTACATGACCGCGAATCCGCTCGATGTGCTCAAGATTACGCCGAACCATCTCGCCGCTCTGGTGACGGGGAAGACCGGCACGGAGCTCGGCGCCATACTCCCGCGCCAGTGGACGATCGTCGGCGGCGAGGCGCTCCGGCCGGACGTCGCGCGCGCGCTGCTCGCGGCATCGCCCGGCCGTCTGCTCAACCACTATGGTCCCACGGAGACCACGGTGGGCGTGTGCACTTTCGAGGTGACGGCGGACTCGCTCGCACAGGCGGAGGCGCTCGGAACACAGACGGTGCCTATCGGCCATCCGTTGGCGAACACGCGCACGTACGTCGTGGACACGAAGGGGAACGAGCAGCCGGTGTCGATTCCCGGTGAGCTGCTGCTGGGCGGCGCCGGCGTAGCGCGCGGCTATTTGGGCCGCGTCGATCTGACCCGGGAACGCTTCCTGATGCATCGCGATGACCGCGTCTATCGCACCGGCGATCGCGTGCGACGGCTCGAGACGGGCGCCATCGAATTCCTCGGCCGCGCCGACGACCAGGTGAAGGTGCGCGGCTTCCGTGTGGAGCTGGCGGAGATCGCTCATGTGCTGCGGGCACACGCTGGCGTAAGCGATGCAGTTACAATTCTTCGGCCTGACCATGGCGGCGAGCCTGGAATCGTCGCTTACGTAGTGCCTAAGAGCAGTGGATACGCCGTCAGTCATGGCGACAGGCCAACGCCCGAGACGCTCACGGAATGGATCGCCGCGACCCTTCCCGCGTACATGGTGCCGTGGGCCATCGTCCTTCTCGACGCGCTACCCCTTACGCCGAACGGCAAGGTCGACACGAATGCGTTGCCTGCGCCGGAGACGGCAGGAGTCACGACGCAGCGCGTGGCCCCACGCACCGATACCGAAAAGCGCGTGGCCGCCATCTGGTCCGAGATACTCCGCAACGATGACATCGGTGTCACGGACAACTTCATTGCACTCGGCGGACATTCGCTGATGGCCATTCGCGTGCTCGGGAAGATCAGCAAGTCGTTCGGTGTGCGGCTCACGCTGCGCTCGCTGTTCGAGGCGCCCACGGTCGAGCAGCTTGCCACGGTGCTCGACGCGGAGGTGGCGAAGACCGCCGCAGCACCCGCAGCCGGCATCGGCGCGGTATCGCGAGACGCATATCGCATCAGCAAAGCGCCGTCGCCGGCGGGAAGCGATGGAACGGGAGGCGCAGGACGATGACGGGTACGACCACGGAGCCCACGCTGCTGGCGGCCGACGCGCAGGACGTCGTCATGCTCCCCGCGTCGTTCGCGCAGGAACTGCTCTGGGCCATCGACCGCGCCTCTCCGGGCGGCGTGGCGTACAACGTTCCGCGGACCCGCCGGCTGCGCGGTGCCCTCGACGTCGACGCGCTGCGTCGCGCATTCGATGCGCTCGTCGAGCGTCACGAGATTCTGCGTACGACCTACGCGACGCACGAGGATCAGGCCGTGCAGGTGGTGCACCCACCTCGCGCCGTCCCGTTCGAGATCGTTGATCTTTCGAGCGTCGCACCGGCGGAGCGCGACGACGCCGCGGCGAAGGTGATTCGCGATCGCAGCGCTCGGCCGTTCGATCTGTTGAAGGACCTTCTGCTCCGCGTCACCCTCGTGACGCTCGGCGACACGGAGCACGTGCTGCTGTTCGAGTCGCACCACATTGCATTCGACGGCTGGTCGCGCGATATCGTCTTTCGCGAACTGTCGGAGTTGTATGCCTCCTTCGCGGCTGGCCGCGCACCCTCGCTGCCGCCACTGCCAATCCAGTACGCGGACTTCTCCATCTGGCAGCGCGAACAATTGCAGGGCGAGCGGCTCGACGCACTCCTCGGCTGGTGGCGTACCGAGCTCGGCGACGCCGACCATGTGCTCCGCCTGCCGACGGATTTTCCGCGGCCGACGGTCTCGCGCTTCGAGGGCATCACGCGGTCCGTCACCGTCCCGGGCGAGCTACAGCAGGAGCTGCGCGCCCTCGGTCAGCGATTCAGCGCAACGCCATACATGGTGCTGCTCGCCGCGTACGCCACGGTGCTGCATCGCTACACGGGACAGTCCGATGTGCTCGTTGGGTCGCCGATCGCCGGACGCGCGCGTCCGGAAACGGAAGGGTTGATCGGCTACTTCGCCAATACGATCGTGCAGCGCGCACGCTTCACAGGAGATCCCTCCTTCGCGCAACTGCTCCAGCGCCTGCGCGACAGCGCGCTCGGCGCGTACGATCACCAGGACGTACCGTTCGAGAAGCTGGCGCTGGAGCTGGAGGGACGCGCGTCGCTCGGCCAGTCGCCACTGTTTCAGGTCGTTTTCACGCAGCTCGATTCCTCGCAGGCGCCGGAAGCGCGCATGGGCGACGTCGTGCTCGAGCCCTTCGCGCTCGACAACGCCACGACGAAGTTCGACCTCACGCTGTTCATGTCGCAGCGCGCCGATCGGCTCGAGCTCTCGCTGCGCGGCCGCGCCGATCTCCATCGGGCGGATACGCTCGAGCGCACGCTCGGCCACATGGTCAGCGTGCTCGCTGCAGCAACACGCAATCCCGATGTTCTCGTCTCCACCATCGATCTCGCCCAACCGGACGAGCGTCAGTGGCTGGATGCGGCGAACGACACGAAGGTCGACGAGGGGGCTCCCGCAACAGTCTCCGAGCTGTTCGAGCAGCAGGCGGCGCGCGTTCCGAACCGTGCCGCAGTCATTGCGTCGCCCGCGGCTGGAGGCGACGAAACGTCGCTTAGCTACGCGCAGGTCAACGCGCGCGCAAATCAGATCGCGGCGCGGCTGAAGGAGCTCGGCGTGCGGCCGGGCGTGCGCGCGGCACTGGGACTTGACCGGTCCCTCGAGGGTCTCGTCGCCATCCTGGCCATTCTCAAAGCGGGAGGCGCATATGTCCCCGTGCCGCCGGAGCTTCCTCCCGCGAGACGGCAGCAGCTTCTGAAGGAGTGCGGTGCACGCGTGTTGATCGGACTCGCGTCCGACACGTGGGACCTTCCCGCCGATGTCTCGCTTGTCGCGCTCGATCGCGACGCGGCGGCTCTCGACAAGCAGTCTGTCTCCAATCCGACAACCTCGGCGTCGCCGAGCGATGTGGCGTACGTCCTTTACACCTCTGGCTCCACGGGCGTGCCGAAGGGCGTCGCGGTCACGCATGCGAACATCGTTCACTATGCGCGCGCGGTCAGCCGCGTGCTCGGCGACGTGCCCGCGAGTGCGCCAGGCAACGGCTTCACCGCGCTCGACAACCTGCACTTCGGCATGATCAGCACGCTCGGCGCGGATCTCGGCAACACGAGTCTTTTCCCAGCGCTGCTCTCCGGGTCCACGCTGCACATGCTCGGAAAGGCGGTGGCATCTGAGCCTGCGGCGTTTGCGCGCTACGTGTCTGCGCACCCACTCGACATCCTCAAGATCACACCGAATCATCTGAATGCGCTGTCGGCGGGCAAGACCGGCGGCGAGCTCGCGGCCATACTGCCGAGACGCTGGCTGGTGCTCGGTGGTGAGGCATTGCGCCCGGAGCTCGTTCGCACACTGCTTCGCGGCGCGCCGTGTCGGATCCTCAATCACTACGGGCCGACGGAAACCAGCGTCGGCGTGCTCACCTTCGAGGCCACGTTCGAGTCCGTGGAGGCGGCGCAGGCCGCGGGCGCGCAAACAGTCCCGGTTGGACGGCCGCTCGCGAACACGGCCGCCTTCGTGGTGGACGCGCACGGCAGTGAACAGCCCGTCGGCATCCCGGGCGAGCTGTTCATCGGTGGAGACGGCGTCGCGAAGGAATACCTCGGGCGTCCCGAACAGACAGCCGACCGATTCATTTCCTTCCGTGGGCAGCGCGTCTATCGCTCGGGTGATCTCGTGCGACGTCTGCCCGACGGCGCCATCGAATTTCTCGGCCGGGTCGACGATCAGGTCAAGGTTCGCGGCTATCGTGTGGAGCTCGGCGAGATCGCTCAGGTGCTGCGCACGCATCCGGCAGCGCTGGATGCGTTCGTCATTCTGCGCAGCGACGAAGGCGCCGAGCCGCAGTTGGTGGCGTACGTCGTCCCGAAGAAGGAGGGATACGCCGCGAGCCACGCGGAGAAGCCGACGGGCAGGACCATCACCGAGTGGCTCGCGGGGAGGCTGCCCGAGTACATGGTGCCGTCGGCGGTGGTGTTGCTGGAAGCGCTCCCGCTGACCGCCAACGGCAAGGTCGACCGGAATCTTCTGCCGGCGCCCGAGGGTGATGCGGACGACAGCAGCGCGCACGTCGATCCACGCGACGACACCGAGCGTCAGCTCGTGCTGATCTGGCAGGAAGTGCTGAAGAAGCCCGTCATCGGCGTGGCGGACAACTTCTTCGACCTCGGCGGCCACTCGCTGCTCGCCATCCGCATTCTCGGCAAGATCAGCAAGGTCTTCGGGCAGCGGATGTCGCTCCGCACGCTGTTCGAGTCGCCGACCATCGAGTTGCTGGCGAAGCAGGTCGGCTCTCCCCTCGTGGAGTCGCGCGAGCCGACTGTGCTGCCGCTTCAGGAGGAGGGTACCGGAGCCGCCATCGTCTATCTGCATGGCGACTGGACCGGCGCGGGATGGTACATGCGACGTCTCGCGCCGCTGGTCGCGCCCGAGTCGCCGTTCTACGTGCTGCCGCCCAACGACGCCGACGAGTCCGATTTCCCGTGGACCATCGAGGCAATGGCGGAACGGCACATTGCCGAGCTGCGGAAGGTCCGTCCACACGGACCGTATCACGTGGTGGGCTACTGCGTAAACGGACTCGTGGCGTATGAGATCGCTCGCCAGCTTCGCGCCGCGGGCGAGACCGTCGAACGCGTGGTGGCCATCGACAGCATTCCGCTCAATGCCGGGCTGCGCGGCATGCGCTCGCTCATCACGCCCCTGCTTCCAAAGGGAGACGCCGACGCACGACTCACGCGCGAGGCCGAGCTGATGAAGAAAGCCCGCTGGGCGAGACTACAGTTCAGGCAGTTCCGCCAGCGCTCGCTCGCGGGCAAAGTGACATGGACCGCGCGCAAGGTGGGACGTCTCACGGGTATCGTGGCTTCGGAGCAGGTCGTGGATGCGCCAAAGGCACCCGTGTCGGACGAGCCGGAGCAGATACCCGACGAGCGCGTGCGCACCACCCAGCAGCGCGCTGCGTCCGCATACGTCCCCGGCCCCTATGAGGACATCGTGGATGTAGTATGGGCTGTTGGGCCGAAGGGCGCACCGCCTCGGCCCAGCCCGATTGCGCGATGGAACCTGCTCGGCAAGACCCGGCTGCACACCATTGAGTCCAATCACATCGGGCTCATTACCAACAATCTGCACATGCTGGCCGACGTGCTTCGCGGCATTCTTGGAATGCGCGGCGCGTGACCGCTTGGCGGCCACCTCCGCCGTCCGCGTTGGAGACCGGGGCCGTGCATGTCTGGCGGATACGCCCCGCGCGGCACGACACGAGCACTGCCTGGGCCGTGCTGTCAGACGCCGAGCGTGAGCGCGCCGGCCGTTTCATCTTCGAGGAGCACCGGAAGTTCTTCGTGGCGACGCATGCCATCGTGCGCCGAATTCTGGCGACGTATATCGGTCTGCCGGCGGATGCGCTGCAATTCGCGGAGAGCGAAGCAGGCAAGCCGTCGTTGCTTCGCGGCCAATCGGAGACACACGTCGAATTCAACCTGAGCCACTCCGGTGATCTCGCTCTCCTCGCCGTGAGCGCGGCCGCGCGCGTCGGCGTGGACGTCGAGCGCTGGCATCGCCACACCGAGCATCTCGAGTTGGCAGAGCACTTCTTCTCGGCTCATGAGCGAGACGCGCTCAGAGCGCTTGCCGCGCACGACGCTGACCTGGTGGCCGGCTTCTTCGCCGCGTGGTCGCGTAAAGAGGCGTACCTCAAGGCCACCGGCACTGGCATCACGCAGGGGCTGGATCACTTCAGCGTGTCGCTCAGGCCAGGCGAGCCGGCGCGGCTCATTACCGACGAGCGTGACGCGATGGCGTCAGAGCGATGGTACTTCGCAGCGCTCGACGCGGGGCCGGAGTATTCGGCGGCGCTGGTTGCCGAGCAACCGGTAAGCCAGGTGCTGTTGCTCGATTACCGTTGAACGATGTGCAGGCTCGGCGTCTCGGGCGCCTGCTCGAGCTCATCCGCCAGCGCTTGATCAGGCGCCGCAAGAGCGTACTCCAGGTCGCGCGCCAGCATCTCCACCATCGGCTCGTGCATGAGATCGCGATGGGCGCGTAAATCGCCCGCGATCTCTCTCAACCGCACCTCGCGCTGCGTGTAACGCTCCCATCCCAGTGAGGGCTGCGGATACCGTCCCTTCACCGTGTACACCAGGATGTCTCCGGGAAACATCGTCGTCGGGACATAGCTCGTCTTCGCCATGTGATTGTTGAACGCGATGTACGTCTTGAGGAGCCTGAACACGCGCGGCACGGGCCCGCCGCGTCGGCGCTGATAAGCGCGCAGCATCTGGTTACGCTTGTTGATGAGGGCTCCGAGGGCGCGGCGGAGCACTCTTCCCGTCCAGTGTGCGGGCGTGGCGCTCCACGCCTGTCCCTTCGGTTTGAACCACGGCGCGAGTCCATCAAACGACGCGAGCAGCGCGACCTCCTCGCCGGCGTCCGTCAGCTGCATCGCCATCTCGAACGCGATCGTCGCACCGAGACAGAAACCGGCGAGCCGATATGGTCCGGCCGGCTGAACCGTGCGCATCTCCCGGATATAGTGCGCGGCCATCTCCGGAATCGACGCGTGCGCCGTCTCCTTTCCGTACAGTCCCTGAGCCTGGAACGCGTACAGCGGCTGATCTTTTCCGAGCGCCTTCGCCAACGGATAATAGAACAGCACCGTGCCCATGCCGGCGTGCAGGCAGAAGAGTGGTGGCCGCTTTCCTTCCGGCTGAATCGGCACGAGCGACGTAAGCTCTTGCCGCTGCTCGGTTCGCGTGCTCAACCGCGCGGCGAGCTGCTCCACCGACCCCGCCTCCAGCAGCAGCGTCGGGACGAGCGACCTGTCGTATCGCCGGCGAAGCTGCGCGAACAGCGCGACTGCGCCCACGGAATCGCCGCCGAGGTCGAAGAAATTGTCCGTGATGCCCACGTCTTCCGTGTGAAGCGCGCGCTGGAACGCCGCGACGAGATCGCGTTCCGTGTCAGTGCGAGGTGGAACGAGCGTCCGCGCCGGCGCCGCCGGTGCCATGCGTCGAACGTACGCGCGTATCGCGGGCAACAGATCCGCTGGCGTCGCCCATTCAGAGCAGATCTTCGCCAGCGCGTCGTTCATCGACGAGCCCGTCGCCGCGACAGGTGCGGCGTCGCCGGCGTCGTCTCCATCCGCCGCGATGGATGCGTCGAACGGCAGTTCCGGTGCCGCGAGCGCCTGTTCGACAGATACCACGAAGCGGTGATCCGCCTCGATCGCGTTCTCTTCCACACCAAGAAGGTTGAGGAACGCGAGGATTGGCGCATTCTTCTTGCTTTTTACGTACGGCAGCTCGATGCGCTCGGCGCCGCGCTCACGGGCAACCTGGCCGAGCATCGCGAGCATTCGGTGCTCCACACGACGACTCAGCGCTCGGCAGCTCAGCAGGAACGTGTCCGCCACGAGGCGCTTCCCCTCGACGCTGAAGAGCAGGAGGCCCACCGTGCCGTAATCGCCGAACCGATCACGCACGTTGATGATGCGCGCCTCGAGCGCGCCCGACGCGAGGAGGGCGGCCAGCTCCTGCTCGGTACGCCGGATCGTGGAGAGATTGAACTGATTGGTGCGAAGCGTCATCTGCGCCGCACGGGCCAGCGCCGCCGCGCGCGGCGGCAGGACGTCCACCACCAACTGAAGGCCGCGCAGAAAGTCCTCGAGGCTGCCCGACTGCTGGATGGCGTCGCTCCGCTCGAGCTGTTCGCGATAGGTGGCACCGCGCCGGCGGTCCGCATCGGTGACGGTGAGTCGATCGGACCACCAGCTCGCACGCAGGAAGCGCTCGACGTCCTTGTCCGCGGATGGCAGATGAAGCGCGAGGACCTCCGGCGCGTTCTGACGGACCTCCGCGATCTCGTACGCGGAGTCGTCGATGAAGACGAAGCTGTCGAGCCCGAGATTGAGCTCCGACGCCAGCGCACGCAGGTTCACGGACTTTGGCTCCCAGTTGATTCGCGACCGGACGATGTGCTCCCACTTGAGCGGCGTGTCGCTGCGCGTGCGGAACACCTCCTCGACATCCGCGAAATTGTTCTTGCTGCAGAGTACGAGCAGCATGCCCGCCTCCTGCTGCGTCACGAGAAACTCCTGGAGCCGGCGGGCCGCATTGTCGATCTCTACGCCATCCGACCCGAGCTCGCCGACCACGCCGCGCCAGAGTGTATTGTCGCAGTCCAGCGCGATGACTTTGTGCGGCGGCGCGATCAGCAGCCGTACGTGCCGTGCGATCGCAGTGGCGAGTGAGACGAAGAACAGCTCCGTGTATGGAATGTCGCCGAGCGCTTCAGTCTCCGGATCGTGCCAGGGCGCGTTGCCGAGCGGTGCGAGAACGTCGCGCGATCGCAGCACCGTGACCTGCCCGCTGCCCGCGAACGCGCTTGCGAGCTGCTCCTCCATGTGTGCATTCGCTGTCGCGGCATCGCGCTCGCCGGGCTGCGTTGCAGGGCAGCACACCACGAGCATGGGCTGCGCCGTCGCAGTCACGGCGTCACGCAGCGCGGTGATCAGCTCATCGAGGATAGTCCCGGACTGCCTGGATGCATCCGCGCGCGCGAGACGATCGAGCCTGACGAGGAGGACGTTGGCGCCGCCGCGATTCTGGCGCAGGCCGCTGCCAGGGTCGAGTAGCTGCTGAAAGATCTGGTCGTACGGCGCGAATTCGACGGTCCAGGGCAGTTGGAGGCTGTCGAACCAGAAGGTCAACCCGGTCGACAGCGGATCCGCCGTGAAATTCGAGACGACGTAAACGGTCCCTTGAGCCATCGCGCTATTCCGTCCGCCACATGTACCAGAACTCGAAATATAGACGCCAGAGTGCACCCTGAGGAAACCGGGCTTCCGTCGTCCGTCCGCGAAGGTATCAGTGTCGTTTCAGGGCCCTACGGCGGAGGCGCCGTCGCCTCGAGCGACGCCACCCGCCCACGCTCACCCAGCAGCCGCCGGCCAAAGTCGATGCACGGCTTCTCGACCAGATGGTAGGCCGCATAACACCCGACGGTCAGCACCGCAGCCGAGATGAGCAACTGAACCGCCACCATCTGCCCCGTGAACACGCCGAAGCCCACGCGCAGCGCCAACTGATGGATGAGGTAGATGCCATACGAATACGTCGCGATCGTGTGCGCTGCTCGCGTCAGCATCGACGGCGCCGTCTCCACCACGCACGGAATGCCAACGCCGATCACCACGCAGAACAGCGCGCGCATCCCCCAGTTGGGATACAGGGCAAATCCGTACGAGAGAATCCAGACGTCCCCGAGCACGATCGGGATCCACGTCCACGACGGCAAACGCGGTACGACGCGCCGGCGCAGCATCCAGTATGCCAACACGCCCATCAGGAAGCACGGGATGAAGCGCAGCACCGGAAAGCGCCACATCGACGGAATGCGGTGCGGCTCGTGAATGCCGTACGTGGACAGCGCCGCCAACGCGCATCCCGCGACGAGCATCGCGATCATCGGCGCCGCCGACCTGCCGCGCGCGACGACGAAACAGAGCGGCAGCAGCACATACATCTCGATCTCGAGCGGTAGAGACCAGAGTACCGGAAGCACATAGTCCCGGCCCGTGATGTCCTGGATCATCGCGAGGTTCACCAGGACGAGCGACGGCGTGAACTCCGTTTCCTTCGTCGTGAACCCCGCCTTCACGTGGAACAACACGACGATGCCGACGATGACCCACGCCAGCGGGTAGATGCGGAACGCGCGGCGCAAATAGAAACGCGGCACCCACGACGATCGCTCCGGCGCACCGTCGCGCTCCAGCGACGCCATGAGAACGAGCGAAGTGTGGACGAAAAAGGCCTGCACGCCCGCTTGCCCGGTCCAGAAAACGAATCGCGTATGAAAGCCAAGCGTCGCAGCCACGTGATTGAAGACCACGAGGAGCACCGCGATGGAGCGCAGGATGTCGAGGTTCCGCTCCGGCAGTCGGGTGAGTGCCTTCATTCACCTTCTCCGCGGCGATGCGCGAACCCGCGCAACTTGCCCCACGAAGTGCTGGCGGTGATCAGGTCACCCATCCACTCGGTTGGATCGCGGAACCACCGCGTCAGACGGTAGCGCAGCTCGGCCTCGAGCGCGACACGCCAGAGCCAGCGCGGCCGCCCGAGCAGGGTGGGGAATCCATCCATGAGCGTATGACTCTCGTAGCGGCCGATGTACTCGCCGTCCGCATCGAAGTATCGGCGAAGATACTCCAGGGTCTGCCGGTCGGGAGGGATGTAGTGTCGTACGCGGGCGGTGGGCACCCACCAGCCCTCACCGCCGGACGTCAGCGCGCGGCGTATCACATCAATCTCCTCCCCCCCCATCCGGCTTCCCGGACGGACGCCACGATTCGGATCGTACGCGAGCACACGCTGGCGATCCATCCGAAACGCCACGTTCGCGCCGAACGGGAGACGTCGATCGTCAAGCCGAACCTCCGCGTCACCATGATTGATGCAGGCAAACGCGGCGAAAACGCTCGGCCAGACCTCGGTAAGCCATTCGGGAGGTGTATTGGGGAACCACGGTTCCACGGGGCCGCCAAACACCACGCCAGCCGGATGACGCGCGAATGCCGCGACGTATTCCACAAGCCATGACGGCGACACCAGTACGTCATCGTCCGTCCACAACAGATAGTCCCCCGTCGCCTCACGCACGGCGTGGTTGCGGGCGTTCGACAAGCCCGGCTCCGGCTCGAACAGCCGCCGAATCGGCAGACGGCCGCTGAAGCGCGCGATGACGTCGTCCGTATCGTCGTTACAATTGTTGTTGACGACCAGCAGCTCCCACGTCACCGCGGGCGGCACGACCAGATGCTCCATCTCGTGCAACGTCTGCTCGAGCAGGGCGCTGCGGTTCCACGTACAGATGGCGGTCGTGATGCGTGATTCGGTCATGCCTTAATCGGTTGTGCCGGCGCGTGCCACGACGGTGTCACGGGCAGGCGCTAGACGGACGATCGGCTGGCGCGCCAAGGGTTGCGATGCGATGATATCTGACGTCCTGCGACGCGAATTCGTCAAACCGCCGGTCCCCCCTCAGCCGCGTCAATGCAGACTCCGTATACGTCCGTCATTCTCATCTCCTACCAGCAACGCGATCTGGTGGCGGATGCCGTGCGCTCCGTGCAGGAACAGGATGACCCGTCGTGGGAGATCATCGCCGTCGACGACGGTTCCACCGACGGCACGCTCGCCGTGCTCCAGGAGCTTGCCGCAAAGGACGCACGTATCCGCGTCATTGCAAAGGACAATACTCGGCTTCCGAGCATCTCTCGCAACGTCGGTCTCGCGGCCGCCAGAGGCGAGATCGTCAGTTTCCTCGACGCCGACGACAAGTACACGCCCGGCCGGTTCAGCCGCATCCGCCGGGCGTTCGACGCGTGCCCCGACGCGAGCGTCCTCTTTGGCGACTACAAACCGTATGGGCTCCCCAAGTGGGACGCCATCGATGGCGGCTATCTCGCGCACCTCGGTCATGCCTTCGGCTACAGTCTCCTCTCCACCCACCCTCAGGGCACCGAGGTGTGCCTGAACGGTCGCGCGCTCCTTCCGCTGCTCGTCTGCGAGTTTTTTGGCGCATTCACACTCAATGTCGCCATCAGAAGGAGCGTGATCGAACAGCGGCGCCTTCGATTCGACGAGACGCTCCTCATGGCGGAGGACCACGACTTCATCGTGCGGGCGCTCGAGGACGGCCAATGCATCTTTGTCCCCGAAGTCCTCGGCCTGTGGCTGCGGCAGCCATCGACCATTTCGTCGGCCCCACCCGCCAAGGGCCACCGCGACGCGTACGAAGTGCTACGTCGCCATTTCAACAGGGTGGACACGCGGACAGTGCCGCGGCCGGCACTGCGGCTGACGCGGCATCGCCTGGCCGAGCATGCGTTCGAGTGGGGCTACGCAGCGTCGCGTCTCGGACAATTCGCTGAAGCGCGCCGGGCCTATCGGGAGTCGTTCCGCTTTCGCCCCCGCGTACGCACCCTGGTCAGCTACCTCAAGGCACTGCTTCACGTGTCTCGCGTACGCTGATGCAACCAGCCTGCGCTATAGCGTCAACAGCAACGCGGTGTAAGCGAAGTTGATGCTGGCGTTGGGCCCGGACTGATCGATGTACGCTCCGGGAAAGAAGTGGCTGAACCCGCCGGTCAGCAGTGCGTGGCGGATCACAGGGTACCGCATCGTCAGGTCGAACTCGGCACCTACCGCCTTCGGCAGCGTGCTCAACGTGCCGGTCCGCCCGGGAATCACCCCGCCGAGCTTGTTGTAGATCTTATCCCCAGCACTCACTCGGCTGTAATTGTGCAGATCGAGTTGACCCACGAGGTCGCGCCACACTCTCATAGCCGTGCCCACGCTCAGATCCAACGCGTTTGGCCTGCCGATGACGTCCTCGTACCCGAGATAGGCATGCGGATTGGCGAAGAGCAGGTTGTATGTCTGCACGTCGCCGCCCGCCATCTCGTCGCCGCTCGCGTAATCGATACCCGCGTAGACCCGCGGCGCGCCCTGAACGCCCGCGAACGTGTAGCCCGCTTGGCCAGCGACCATGTGAGCGCTGATGTCGTTCGTGCCAAGCGTTCCGGTCTGGAGCGCGGCTTCGAGATCGTAGTCGAACCGGGATGATCCGGGCCGGACCGGACCCCACGCCCGCCCGCCGAAGGTCTGTCGATCTTCGGGTCCCGTCGTTCCGTTGAAGGTGGCGGCTCTCCTCTGGAGCCCCATCCAATAGGCATCGAGGCCGACGTTGGCTGACGCAAACCGCCGCGTCCCGTATGCGCCATAAAAGACGGTCGCCGAGTCCCTGACGTTCGACGTATACGGCTTCACGATGACTGGCCGCACCCAGAACGCCGTGAGACTTCGATCCGGCGCGCTCGCCGCCACGGATCCTCCGTCGAACGTCTGCCGGACGTTCGCCCAGTCGAGCGAGCTTACCAGCCGCTCACGCCCCGGAGTCATCTCCATGCGCCCAAGACGCACTGTGAGTGCTTTCCCCTCGGAACCCGGCAACCGAGCTTCCGCGTAGCCCTGCTGAACGGCAAGCTGGTCGACGTCGATCGGCCGTCCGAGCGTGCGGTCCGTCACCATGGAGCTCTTGTACTGAAGAAACACGCGGAAGTCGTCGCCGAGATGCAGGTCGCCGCTCGCCATCGCTCTGGTGAGCAGGAAGCTTGCGTCCTTCGCTGCCGGATTGAACCCGAAGTTGAACCCGTTCCACGTCTCGAATCGCTCGCGGAGCGAGCCGTCGAAGCCGATCCAGACATTCCCGTCTTCGCCCAGGACGACGCGCTTGAAGGGGTCCGACCAGTCCCGTCGTGCGACCGGGCCGCCAGGACTCTGTCCTCCCACAGGCGCTGCATTGCCGACGATCGAAAACAGGACTACCGCGAGCATCGTGGTGCGCATCGGAATGGCGTCGTTCATCCCAATGCCGACCCGGCGGCGTGCAGCTCCTCCGCGGTGATGTCCTCCAGCCGCCGCTGACGCGTCTCCACGCCGAAGACGGCGAGCAGAATCACCGCGGCGGTCATCGGAATCGCGCCGATGAGCGCGACGGTCGCGATGGACGGATTCGCGATGCCGAGCACCACGAACGCGATGATCGCCACTCCGCCGAATTTGCTGGCGCCGGCCGCGAATCCGGTTCCGCGCGAGCGAATTCTCGTCGGATAGATCTCCGCGCTGTACACCGAGAGCACGGCGACGACGGCGCTGATCCCCCAGACGGGGATGATGAGCAGCACGTAGAGCAGCGTACGATTCTGTACGATGGCGTCACCGGCCGCCACGAAGCCGAACAGCGCCGCGGCCGTGAGCGCCGTGAGGCCGATGATCGTCTTCTTGCTGCTCCAGAAGCCGTACAGCCACGCCACCACGAACGACAGCGGAAATCCAATCATCGACGAATTGCGCAGAATCGCATCGGCTTCGGTGTAGCCGAGCTTTCGCAGGTTCGTGGGAATCCAGAGGTTGAATCCGAACAGCACCAACCCCGAGCCGAGCGCAAGAAGCCCGATGACGAGCGTGAGGCCGAGAAATTCCCGGCTCGCGAGCTGCGACCACCGGCTGGCCACCTGTGCCTCCACCAATTCGCTCTCCGGCGCCTCCACGATCGTCGCGCCGTACCGCCGCATCACCGCACGGGCCTCCTCATCTCGGCCATTCGCCAGGAGAAATCGTGGTGATTCGGGAATCCACCGGTTGAGGAGAATGAAGAGCACGCCCGTGGGAAGACCGACCAGCCACAGAATGCGCCAGCTGTACGTGGGCACCAACGCGGAGGCGAGCCAGCTCGTGAGGACGTACGCGCCGGCGATGTCGGCACCCACGAGGATCATGAGCCAGCTCCGGTGCCGGGCGGGAATCGTCTCGGCCAGCAACGCGTAGCAGAGCGGCAGCATGCCGCCCACCGTGACGCCCATGAGAAAGCACATCACGAGATTCCACGAGTAGCTCGGCATGGCGCCGCAGATGGACGTCCCGATGAACCCGATGCCGGCGTAGAGGATGGAGGCGCGACGCCCGATGCGGTCGCCCAGCCAGCCCCACATGATCGATCCGAGCACGGTACCGGTGATGCCCGAGAGCGCGAGCGTCGCCGCGGGAATGTGGCCCGTCGGATTCAATGGGCTCTTCAACCCGTACTCCTTCGTGATCCCCGGCATCACGAACGCCAGCGCCGTGGGCTTCATGATGTCGATGGTCACGGCGATGGCCATGGCGACCAACAGCCCGATGTGCGCCCACGAGATCGGCGCGTCGTCCAGCGCCTTCACGTGAAGTCGCGATACCGCCGCCGTATTGGGACCAACCGTAGGATAGAGTCCGTAGAGGCTCGCCCCGAGCCCGACGATGATGGCCAGCATCCCCATCTGCATGCCGACCCCCATTGGCATGCCGGCGAGACGATAGCCCGTCGCACCGCCCATCAGATACATGGGCAGATGCAGCAACGTGCCCGCCGTGACGGCGATGACACCAAACCAGAACGCTCCCGCGTGGTGGAACGTCACCCCACCCGGAATCATATTGTGCTCGTGCTGTCGCTCTGACATGCTGGTCTCTTCGGGATGTTGCAGGTGAAAGGCGACCCCGGCATAGTACCGTCCGGAAGCGCAGGGTCGCTGTGCAAACGAGTTCAAACAGAGGGAGCGTGCGATGGCGCAAGCAACACTCAACAATCAGCAGAAGATCATCGCGGGCCACGCCGTGATCGTCGCGAACCAAAAGAAGATCCTTCGCAATCAGGAAGACCTTCGGCCCATCCTCGCCAACCAGGCGAAGATCATTCGAAACCAGGAGGCGATCCTGAAGAATCAGAAGAAGATCCTGGCTGATCACGCCCGCCGATTCCGCGAGATGGCGCGCCGGCCGAAGTGATTCAGGCGGCCTGCGCCTGACGCGCCGACTATCGCTCGTCGATCACCCAGTTCACCGCGTCCGCGTAGAGACGCCAGTTCTCGACGTCTTTCGCGAGCGCGTGCCGCCCGTCAGTCGTGAGATGGTAGTACCTCGCGATTCGGTTGTTCTCCGTCGTCCGCCAGTGTGAGTTGACCCACCCCCGCTTCTCGAACCGGTGCAGCGCGGGGTACAGCGACCCCTGGCCGATCACGAAGACGTCATGCGACATCTGCGCAATGCGATGGCTGATCCCCCACCCATGTGTGGAGTCCAGCGAGAGGGCCTTGAGAATGAGCAAGTCCAACGTGCCCTGCATGACGTCCAGCGATTTCGTCAACCAGTCGCTCCTGTCGAAGGTTGACGGGAGTATCGGGTCCCACCGCAGCGCTGCGCAAGGTGACGAGAGCCTGGCGCCGCCAGTATGTGGGTGCAACTCGCGATGCGCAACATTCACTTTTCGTGAATGCTTCCCTTTCACTTCGACAGGAGCAATGAAAATACGCCTACCGCCAGCTCACGTCTGACGAAACGCGGCAAACGCATCACGACTTCGTGTGCCGAACATGGATAGTCCGACCAATCACCGAGCCCGACCACGGTCGCGGTCGCCCGTTCTCAGCCAGCCGGTTGCTGATCGCCCGCATCCGTCCCATGTTCCAGAGGCCCCGTCGGCGCAGGGGCTCACCAGCCAACCGCGCCACGATACACATGCGCACTCCGGACGTCGCACCAATCACGGTGCAGCAGAAGCCGCGCGACGACGAGATCGACGTCTACGGCCTGTCACACACTGGGCTGGTCCGCAGCGGAAACGAGGATCACTTCCTCCTCGCGTCCATTCACAAGCGCGTACAGGTGCTCCAGACCAACCTCGCCGAAATCGAGCGGCTGCCGCTGGAGGACGAGCGCCTGGCGTTTTTCGCGATGGTCGCCGACGGCGTCGGCGGTGCCGACGCGGGCGAACAGGCCAGCGCCATCACGCTCGAGGTCGCGACGCACTACATGGCGCGCAGCACGGACTGCTACTACCGCGACGACGGCACCGGTGAACAGTTCATCAACGTCCTCCAGGACGCCGCGATGAAGAGCCACGAAGCGGTCCAACGGATGGCGCGCGAAAACGGCGACGGACGCACCATGGCCACGACACTTACGCTGTGGATGGGAGTCTGGCCCTGGTTCTACCTGCTCCAGGTCGGGGACTCACGCTACTATCTGTTCCGCGACGACCGGCTCACCCAGGTGACGAGGGATCAGACCATCGCCCAGGACCTCCTCGACCAGGGCGTGTTTACGCGGGCCATGGCGGAGCGCTCACAATTCTCCAACGTCCTCTCGAGCTCCATCGGTGGCGACTCGGCGGTGCCCGTCGTGACGCGCATACGGAACGACTGGATGAGCGTGCATCTGCTGTGCACGGACGGGCTTACCAAGCACGTGTCGGACGAGCAGATCGCGCACCGGCTGCGACACATGACGTCCGCGCGAAGCTGCTGCGAGCAGTTGCTTCAGGACGCCCTCGATGGCGGAGGCACCGACAACGTCACGGTGGTGGTCGGACGCTCGGTGCCGCGGCGCTGAGCGTCCGCGGCGACCGACGCCGCGCCCACCACCTCGGCGCGACGCACTGCTCCCAAAGATGACCTACTTCGTCGAGAGGTCGCGGACCGCCTTCGCTAGCAACCTCACGCGCGGTGCATCCTTCGCGCCGCCGGCGTCCCGGTCGATGGTACCCGCGAGCGACTGCAACGCCGCGCGGCGCGCACCGCCGGATGTCTGCTCTGCGGCGGCGAGCGCACTCGTCACCGCGTCGCGCCGGGCGGCGCCCAGTCCGTCGTTGCGCACGAGCTGATCCAGATAGGCACGCGCAAGGCTGAAGGTCGCGGGCCACACGATCTCCGGCTGTGCCTGCGGATTGAACTCGCTCCAGCGCACGGAGATCGCCGCGTCGATCTCGTTCTGCGAGATGAACTCACTCGGCGCCAGCTTCAGGATGTCCAGTCCACGGCCGATCTCCGAGCTGTAGATGTTGCCGTTGTACCAGTACGCGCCCCACGAGCCGGCAATCAGCATCTTCGCCGGATCGATCGGCCCGCGGTCGAAGAACGCGATCTCCTTCGGGTGCGCGGCATCCGTGAAGTCCACAACCGAAACGCCGCCCTGATACCAGCCCTGCGCCATGACGTCGCGGCCCGGAATCGGAATCAGCGATCCATTGTGCGCAACGCAATTTTCTTCCGGCGTCTGCGGCACTGGAAGCTTGAAGTAGCTCGCGAAGGTCATCCGGTGCCCCTCGCGCGTGAAGATCGCGTCCGCGCCCCACTCCGGCCTGTCAGTCACGCGGCAGCGCGGCTGTGTTCCGCCGCCCCATTCGTCGGTGTACAGCACCTTCTTCGCATCGTTGCTGAACGTCGCGGAATGCCAATAGGCGAAGTTCGGGTCGCTCACCTCGGAGATGCGCTTCGGCTTCACCACGTCGCTGACGTCGAGCACGATGCCGTTGCCCGAGCAGGCGCCGGCCGCCACATGCTTCGCCATGTAGATGGTGACGTCATGACACTGGTTCGTGACGCCCGTGGCCTGCGTGCCTTCGCCGTGCGCGCCGCCCTTCCAAAGACCCGCAATGTTGCCAGCCGAGTCCGAGAAGATCCGTGGCGAGGCCACCACCTTTGCGGCCTGTGGACTGTCGAGCGGCACCTTGATGATGTCGATGCGGAACAACGACGTGTTGGGATCCTCGGCCGGCTGCTTGCCGGAACACCCGGCGAGCTCGTTCGGCGAGCGCACCGAGCTCGTGCCGCTCACATAGACGTAGATGTTCTTCTTGTCGTTCGGATCGACGGCCAGGGTGTGCGTGTGCGAGCCGCGGCACGTCTGCACGGCCGCGATCTGCTTCGGTTGCATCAGGTCGCTGACGTCGAAGATGCGCACGCCGCGAAAGCGGTCGAGGCTGACGGTGTCCTGCACGCCCTGCTTGCCGCAGTCCACGCGGCCGCGTGTCTCTTCCACCGAAATGAAGAGCAGATGTCCGTAGATGCTCGGATCGCCCTGGCCGCCCGGACAGGGGAACAGGAGCTTGAGTTGTGGCTTGGCGGTGTTGGAGACGTCCCAGATCTGGAACCCGTTGAAGCTCCCCTGGAACACTGTCGTGCCCTGGAACGCGAGGTCCGAGTTCAGGAATGCGAAGTCGCCGAGGTTCGCGGGGTTGTAGAAGCTCGCCGGCTTGTCGCTGTGTGAGACGAGCTCGAGGTTCCTGATCGCGCTCGCGGCATTCTGAAAGCCGCCGGCGAGTCCAACGCGAGGATCCTGGGCGTGGAGATTGGTCGCGCCGAACAGAAGCGCAGCCGCGAGCGTGCCGATGCTGGTGCGTGCAGTCATTGTTGGTGGCTGGAAGGACGATGGGTTAATGGTGCCGCGCCGCGCGTTTTCCGTCCAGCAGCCGGCGCATTCGTGCAATCTCGGCCCGCTGGTCGGCGTCGATGTCCGACGCGAACTGAAATACCTGTGATTCCTGCGCGGCACCGCGCTGCGCGAGAAGCTGTGCCACCATCGTCAGTGCTCCCTCGTGGTGGCGGATCATGCCCTCGAGAAAAAGACGCTCGAACGCCGCGCCCCTGGCCTTGTCGAGTTGCGCCAACTGCGCGGCGGTCAGCATGCCGGGCATGATCATGCTCTCCATGTGGTGATGCGCGACGGCCGTGTCGGCATCGTGTTCGCGGAGCCAGCGTTGCATCATCGCAATTTCGTCCTTCTGCGAGACGTCGATACGCTCGCCCAGCAGACGCATGTCCTCGCGCGTCGTTCGCGCAGGGATGAGCGCGCTCATCTCGATCGCTTGCGCGTGATGGGCGATCATGTCCCGCATGAACGTCGCGTCCGCCTGGGAGCCGCGCTGTGCGGCACCGCCCTGTGCACGCAACGCAGACGCGACGGCGCACGCCGCGAGAGCACTCCGGACCAGGTGCGATGAAAGCCGTCCCATGCATCAAATGTATGCGTAGCGTTGGACTGGCCACGCATGCACCTTTCCAGACCGGCACTTCGCCCGTCATACACCGTGTCCGACGCCACCGCCTCCACCGACATCGCGAATTCCCCGACGGACTTCGTTCCGTCGTCGCCGAGCGCCCCTGAGCGCCGGGCCTACGACCGCTCGATCGTCGAAGGGCCGTTGCGGCCGGCGGTCTGGAAGCTCGCCTGGCCGACCATGCTCACCAGCATCATCGGCGGACTCCAGGGCATGGTGGATCATGTCCTCGTCGGTCACCTGGTGGGCTTCAAGGGAAACGCCGCCATCGGCGTATCCATGCAGATCTTCATCATCGTCATCGTCTTCATCAACTCGCTGTTCACCGGCATGAGCGTGCTCGTCGCGCGCTTTGCCGGTGCCGGCGAGGCCGACAAGGTGGACCGCACCGTCTATCAGGCGTTTCTCACCGCAATCTTCCTGTCGCTCGGCGTCATGGCCCCGATCGGATACTTCGGGGCGCCGACGCTTCTCGACTTCGTCCACGCGGCACCGGACGTGAAGTCCGAGGCGCTGCCGTTCATCCGCATCCTGTTCCTGTTCAGTAGCGGCCTCCTGATCTTCTACATGCTGAGCGGCGCACTGCGCTCGGCCGGGGACGCGCGCACGCCGATGGTGCTCGGCATCGTCATGACCGTGCTCAACCTGGTGCTGAACGTCATCCTCATTCGCGGTCTCGGTCCCATTCCGCGGTTCGGCACGGCCGGGTCGGCGATGGGAACGTCAATCGCCACGGGTGTGCTGGGGCTGTACTCGTTCGTGAAGCTCTGGCGTGGCGATTGGGTGGTCCGCTTCCCTCGTGGCCGCGGGCTCAGGCCGGACTTCAGCATCATCCGCGCGCTCTTTCGCTTCGGGCTGCCCTCGGGCATTCAGGGCATCGCCATGAACATCGGCGGCGTGTTCATGCTCGCGTTCATCGGCTCGCTCGCGCAGGGAGCGGCGGCACAGGCGGCATTCGCCGTGTCGTACACGCAACTGTTCTCGCTCATCACCTGGACGTCGCTCGGCCTCATGGGTGCGTCTGCTGCCATCGCCGGACAGAATCTCGGCGCGGGGCATCCCGAGCGGGCCAAGGCCGGCATTCGAGTCTCCGCGAGCCTCGGACTCACCGGTGCTGCGATCATCGGCTTCTTCTTCCTGTTCTTCCCGCGCCAGCTTCTCGCGATCTTCGGCATGAACGATCCGACCGTGGTCCAGATCGGCAGCCAGCTCTTGCGCGTGCTCAGCGTGTCTGGACTCTTCATCACCGTCGCGCTGGCGTACACCGGCGGTCTTCAGGGCACAGGCGACACGAAGAGCCCGCTCTACATCTCCATCGTGTCGCAGATGGTCGTGCCGCTCGGCATCTGCTTCGTGATGCAGCGGGTCAGCACGCTCACGCCGCTCACGATCTGGATCGCCATTCTCATCGGGCACGTGACCCGGTGTATCCTGAGCGTCCTGCGCTTCAATCAGGGCAAGTGGCGCAATATCGCCGTGGACATCGCGCCGCAGGCATCGTGAGTCATCGCTGCCACGGCGGCCGCGCAATCGCATAGTTTTGCGCGCATGGCATTCCACGACAAACCCCGTTTCCCACTGGGCTTCCGCTGCGCCAGCCGCAATGTCGGCCTCAAGCCGACGGACAAGGACCTGGCCCTTTTCGCGAGTGATGTAGACGCCGCGGCCGCGGCCGTGTTCACCCGAAATCAGTTTCCGGGTGCTCCGGTGATTCTCGGGCGCGAGACCATGCGTAAAGGCACGCTCCGCGGCATCGTCGTGAACAGCAAGGTCAGCAACGTCGCCACCGGCGCCGCCGGCGTGGAGCACGCACGTCGCATGGCCGCCGCCGCCGCGCGCGAGTTGGGCACGACGGCGGGCCGTATCCTGGTCAGCTCGACGGGTGTCATCGGCGTCCCGCTTCCGATCGATCGGATCGAGCAGGGTATCACCGGCATGAGCGCCAACCTTCAGGACGATCCCGTCGTCGGAGCCGAGGGCATCATGACCACCGACACCTATCCCAAGGCGTTGTCGTGCGACGTGCAGGGGGCGGTCATCACCTGGGTGGCGAAGGGCTCGGGCATGATCGAGCCCAACATGGCGACGATGTTGTCATACATCTTCACCGACGCCGAATTCGATGCTGCAACGCTCGATCGCATGCTACGCCACGCGGTGGACGTGAGCTTCAACATGCTCAGCGTGGATGGTGACACGAGCACATCGGACACCTGCGTCATTCTCGCCAACGGGCACGCCGGCGCCGTGGACGAGATCGGGTTCTTCGAAGCACTCGTCGAGGGATGCGTCCGCATGACCGAGCTGCTCGCGCGCGACGGTGAGGGCGCTCAGCATCTCCTGCGCGTCGGTGTTCGCGGCGCCGCGGACGACGAGGACGCACGGCGCATCGCCAAATCCATCGTGAATTCGCCCCTCATCAAGACCATGGTACACGGCGCCGATCCGAACGTGGGCCGCCTGCTCATGGCCGTGGGCAAATGTTTCGACGCGACGATCCATCCGGAGACGACAGACGCCTGGATCAACGGACACCAGGTGGTGCGCGGCGGAACGCGTGTGAGCTTCGACGACGCTGTCGTCCGGCAGGCCCTCTCGGTCGAGACCGTGGATATCGTCGTCTCGCTCGGTGTCGGTGAGGCCGAGGCCACGGCGTATGGTTGCGATCTGACGGCGGGCTACATCGAAGAGAACGCGGCGTACTACTCGAGCTGACCGCCACGCGATGGAATTCACGACCCCGCCCTCCAGCAAATTCAGGCAGACGCTCGTTCGCGTCATGACCGTGCAGGTCGTCACGCTCGTGCTGCTCTGGCTCATGCAGCGCTCGTTCACGCCCTGACGTGCACTGGATCAACTGGGCCATCGTCATCGGCTGGCTGTCTTACGTCGCCATCGACGGGCTGCGTCGCGCGCGCGGCACAAAACATATCGAGGGGTACTTTCTCGCGAGCCGGAGCCTCCCGTGGTGGGCCGTAGGACTTTCCGTCATGGCCACGCAGCTCTCCGCCGTGACGATGATTGGCACTACCGGACAGGGCGCCGTGGACGGCATGCGCTTCGTCCAGTTCTACTTCGGGTTGCCGCTCGCGATGGTCATCCTCGGCGTGACGATCGTGCCGTTCCTCCACGGCGCGAAGGTGTTCACCGCCTACGAGTATCTCGAGCGGCGGTTCGACGCGAAAACCCGCTCTCTGGCCGCGTTTCTGTTTCTGCTCTCCCGTGGCCTGTCGTGCAGCACCATACTCGCCGCGCCGGCGGTGGTGTTCTCCGCCATCTTCGGTTGGCCGCTCTCATGGTCCGTGGCCGTCATGGGCGTGCCGACCGTGTTGTATACCATGATCGGCGGCGTGCAGGCGGTCACCTGGGCCGACGTCAAGCAGATGGCGCTCGTCACCGTGGCCGTCACGTCGATGGTCGTCGTGCTGCTGCTCCGGATTCCCGTCTCGCCATCGGACGCGTTGCACATTGCCGGCGCGGCGGGCCGACTGCGCGCGTTCGACTTCTCCTTCAGTCTCACGAACACCTACACGTTCTGGTCCGGCCTCATCGGCGGCACGTTTCTCATGCTGTCGTATTTCGGAACGGACCAGAGCCAGGTGCAGCGCTATCTCACCGCACGCTCGGTCGACGAAGCGCGCAGCTCGCTCCTCATCAGCGCTTACTGGAAGATCCCGCTCCAAGCGCTGGTGCTCATGGTCGGCATTCTCGTCTTCGTATTCTACCAGTTCCAGGCGCCGCCACTTCTGTTCAATCCCGCGCACGAGCGCGTCGTGAGGAGTGCCGCGCCCACCGAATATGCTGCCATCGAATCGCGCTATGGCAGCGCACTCGCTGCACGACAGACTGCCGCGCGCGCGCTCGGCCACGATGGGCGCGACATGCGAATTGCGGCGGTCGAATATCGCTCCAGGGACTCGGCTGTCAGCGCCGCGCGCACGGAGGCGCTGGGCTTGGCGCAGCGGACCACCGGAGCTCCGGCGAGGGACGTGAACTACATCATCCCGCGATTCGTACTCTCCGAGCTGCCCCTGGGGCTCGCGGGATTGTTCATCGCCGGCGTCATGGCGGCCGCCATGTCCGCCGTCGCGGCCGAGCTCAACTCACTCGCCACGGCGACGGTGATCGACTTCTATCGCCGCTGGGTTCGTCCCGAGGCGAGCGACGCACACTTCCTCGGTGTGTCAAAGGCCGCGACGGCGTTCTGGGGGCTGTTTGCGTGCATTGCCGCGACGTATGCCGCCACGCTCGGCTCCCTGATCGAGGTCGTGAACCGCTTCGGCTCATTCTTCTACGGCTCCATCCTGGGCGTCTTCATCCTCGCGATGATTCCCACTTCCCGAGCGCGCGGGGCGTTTGTAGGACTCATCGCAGGGATGGCCGCCGTTGCCGCGGTGAACTTCGGGGCGCCGCAGGTGTCGTTCCTCTGGCATAACGTCATCGGCGCCGTGACGGTCGTGGCCATAGGGCTGCTCCTGAGTGCTGGTGGTGGCCAGCCAACGGCGGTGGACGCCTAAGAAAGGGCAAAACGAGCTGGCGCTTCCATTGTTTTCACGCATATTGTCGGCGGCACCATAGTTCCCCACCGAGCAGCGAGTGCTCCCCACCGCTGGCGCACCGACGACGCCGGCCACGCCTCGCGACTCCCGCCAACGCGCGTCGGAGCGTTCTTCAGCGTGCACACCGCACGCGGAGACGCGCATGTGCGGCTTCGTCGGCTTTTTCGCTACCAGTCCCGGTAGCGCACTCGCACCTCACTGGATCCGATCGCTCATCGACATCCTGGCCCACCGCGGTCCGGATGACGAAGGCGTTCTCGTTGAACCTCCGTTCGGACTCGGCTTCCGTCGCCTCGCCATTCTGGATCTGACGCCAGCAGGGCACCAGCCGATGACGAGCGACGACGGAAGGCATTCGCTGGTCTTCAACGGCGAGATCTACAACTACGTCGAGCTGCGCGACGAACTGCGTCGCCTCGGTCATCGGTTCCGGTCGTCGGGCGATACCGAGGTACTGCTCGCGGCGTACCGCCAATGGGGCGAGCAGTGTGTGGAGCATCTCGCCGGAATGTTCGCGTTCTGCGTCGTCGACCACCGGTCGAATACGATGTTCGTGGCCCGCGACCGGTTTGGGATCAAGCCACTGTTCTTTGTGCGACACGCCACCGGCGTGTTGTTCGCCTCGGAGCTCAAGGCCATTCGCCGATCCGGACTCTGGAACGGACGCCTGAACGTCACACGCTTTGCGGAGTTCCTGTCGGTGGGCCGCACCGAAGAGGTGGACGAGGACGAGAACACCTATCTCGACGGCGTGGGCCAGATCAAACCCGCGCACTCGTGCGTGGTGCACTTCGACGGATCGATGGAGATGCGCCACTACTGGACGCTGCCCGATGCGTCTCCGGTGTCCTCGCGTCAGGCGCCCGAGGAATTCCTCGGCGCATTCGACGAGTCACTTCGCATCCACATGCGCTCCGACGTACCAGTTGGCGTGATGTTGTCTGGCGGCATGGACTCGGTCTCCATCGCATGCAGTGTTGCACAACGCGGTACGAATCGTGGCATGCACGCGTTCTGCTACGAGTCACCCGAGTTCGATGAAAAGCGGCAGGTGAGGGACACCGTCGAAGCAACGGGTGCCACGCTGCACGTTACGCATGGGCTGGCGCCTGAGGACTTCTGGCAGACACTGCGCCGGCTCGTCTGGCATCACGACGAGCCGATTCACTCGACGAGCGCCCTCATGGGCTTCGAACTGTATCGCATGGCGGCCGAGCAGGGAGTGAAAGTCGTCCTCTGCGGCCAGGGCGCCGATGAGACGCTCGGCGGATACCATCACCTGTTCGATCACATGCTCGTGAGCGAAGCCATGCGTGGTCGACTTCTCTCCACGGTCCTGCAGGCGCGTGCTGCTTCGCGCACGACCGGCAGGAGCTCGCGCGCATTGTTGTTGCGCTGCGCAGCTCTCGTACGCGCCCACGTGCTTCGCAACAGTTCCACCTATCGCGCAGACGCAGCGCGGCGGCGCCTCCTCCGCGGGGAGGGCCGCCAATATCTCGTTCCCGAGTTTCGCGACCTCGCGTCGGTGCGTCACGAGTCACCGGCCGGACAAACGCTTGCCGTCGCGCTCCGGCGTTCCACCATGCAGAGTCCATTGCCGCATTACCTCCGCGCCGAAGACCGGAATTCCATGGCGCACGGCGTCGAGGCGCGCGTTCCCTTTCTCGATCACCGGCTCGTTGAGCTGGCCATGCGCCTGCCCGTTCAATGGCAGATGTCCGACGGTTGGAACAAGCGGGTGCTGCGCGAGACGATGCGCGGACGCATTCCGGAGTCCGTGCGCGCGCGCCGAGAGAAATTCGGCTTTCCCACCTCGGCTCCTCAGTGGTTCGCAGGACCACTCGCGAACGGATTGCGTGAGATCATCGAGGATGGGATGGTGATGCGCAACGGATGGTTCGACCGCGATGCCGTGCGGACGGCGCTGAACGAACACATCCAGGGGCGCAGCGCGGCCAAGCTGCTGTTCAACGTGGCGCAGCTGGAGGCATGGATGACGCTCAACGCCGACGGCTGGGCTGCCGGTGCGAATGCCGCGCGGGCGAGCTTGCCGAGCAGCCTGCACTCGACAGGAGGGCTGGAGCTGCACACGGTCTGACGGGCGGGCCGTCGTGCGCAGATATTCAGCTCTCCCTCACACGCCCTCCATCATGAACGTGCGTCCGCTGCTTCTCGCGCTGGCCGTTGCCAGCGCCGCACCGCTCTCCGCACAGACCTCGTACTCGCTCCCCCGCAGCACGCCCGAGCGCGAGGGAGTCTCGTCATCCGCGATTCTCGCGTTCGTTCAGGCCGCGGACACCGGCGTGGACGCGATGAACAGCTTCATGCTCGTGCGCCACGGGCATGTCGTCGCCGAAGGGTGGTGGGGACCGTACGACGCCCGCACGCCCCATGTCCTTTACTCGCTGAGCAAGAGCTTCACCTCCACCGCCGTCGGTCTGGCGATCGCCGAGGGGAAACTGAGTCTCGACGACGAGGTGCTGAAGTTCTTTCCGGAGGAAGCGCCGGCGCAGCCGAGCGCGAATCTTCGCGAAATGCGCGTGCGCGACCTGCTGCGGATGAACACGGGTCAGGTGACGGAGCCGTCGATCATGACTCCGGCGGACTCCACGCTGCGCGACGCGACGTGGATGAAGCGCTTCCTCGCGCACACGGTACCGTTCAAGCCGGGCACGCACTTCCTCTACAACTCGCCCGCCACCTACACACTGTCGGCGATCGTGCAAAAGGTGACGGGACAGGCCGTGCTCGATTACCTGCGGCCCCGACTCTTTGCGCCGCTCGGCATCGAGAGCCCGACCTGGATGGCGAGCCCGCAGGGAATCTCGGCTGGCGCGTATGGGTTGAACGTGCGCACGGAAGACATCGCGCGCTTCGGACAGCTCTATCTCCAGAAGGGCATGTGGAACGGGCGTCAACTGATTCCCACCGCGTGGGTGGATGAGGCCACGGCGCGACAGACCTCCAACGGTTCCAACCCGCACAGTGATTGGGACCAGGGCTACGGCTACCAGTTCTGGCGTTCGCGCCATGGCTTCCGCGGGGACGGTGCGTTCGGACAGTACATGCTGATCCTCCCCGAGTATGATGCCGTGGTCGCGATTACCAGCGGCGTGCGCGACATGCAATCGGTGATGAACATCGTCTGGGACAAGCTCCTCCCGGCGATGTCCTGGGCGCCGCTGCCCGAAGATCCGGCCGCGCGTCGCGCGCTGGAAGCGAAGCTCGCGAAACTGACGGTGAAGGTGCCGGCCGGGCGAATGACATCGCCGCTCACGGCGAAGGTCTCCGGTATCTGGTACGACCTGCCCCCGAACGACCGCAACATTCGGGCGGTATCGCTCGATCTCACCGCGCGCGCGCCTGCGCTGCTGGTGCGCACGGCGTCGGGAGAAACGCGAACACCGATCGGACTCGGCTCATGGGTGCGAAGCTCCAGCGGGTTTGCGAACGGCATCGAGCGTTCGCTCAGCGTACCGGCGCAGCCCGCGGTGGCTGCGAGCGGCGCGTGGACGGCCGACAGCGTGTTCACGCTGAAGATCGTAGCACCGGAAACGCCGTTCTACTCCACGCTGAACTTCCGATTCGACTGTGACCGGCTGCTGATCGACTCCGAGCAGAACGTCAGCTTCGGCGCGACGAAGCCCCAGCGATTGGAAGGGAGGGTGACACCAATCCGGTGAAAGTGCACACAGGAGCGAACTCCCAGACAGGAGCAAACAGCCAATTTACGACAGGAGCAAACAGCCAATTACCACAGGAGCCAAACAGCCAATTACCACAGAGGGCACAGAGAGCACAGAGCAGCTACAAAAAAAGCGTTGGCGGATTTTGTTGATCTCTGTGATCTCTGTGTCCTCTGTGGTTAAATGCTGCTCTGCGGTTTAATGCTGCTCTATGGTGAATGCTGCTCTGTGGTGAATGCTGCTCTGTGGTGATGGCGTTCCGTAGTGATGTTCTGAAGTAAATATTCTATCTGGCGAAAGCTCTGTTGCGCGGTGGCCGCATTGACACTTTCGATGAATAGTCCCTCCCCAGTCGCTATGGGTTCCCATGACCGCTCTCCGATCTCTTTCGCTCGCCTTCGCAATCGCGCTCGCCTCTGCCGCTGGCGCCCAGTCGCCGCTTACACCTTACCAATCACTCGGGCACGACCTCCTGCGCGAGCTCGTCGAGACGAACACCACATACTCGGCGGGCAGCACGACCAGGGCTGCGGAAGCACTCGCGGCCCGCTTTCGCGCGGCCGGATTCGCCGCGGTCGACGTTCAGATCGTGGGACCGGACAGCGGACGCGATGCAAAGGACCGCAATCTCGTCGTGCGTTACCGCGGCAAGGGAACGCGGCGACCAGTGCTGCTCATCGGTCACCTCGACGTCGTGGAGGCGCGGCGCGAAGACTGGGTGCTCGACCCGTTCGCGCTCACGGAACGAAACGGCTACTTCTACGGCCGCGGCACTCTCGACATGAAGAATGGAGACGCGGGGTGGGTGGTTGCGTTGCTGAGGATGAAACAGGAGGGAATCGTACCGGCGGGCGACTACATCCTCGCGCTCACCGCCGGCGAGGAGGGCGGCGGCGGTTACAATGGCATCGCATGGCTCCTCGCGCACCGTCGCGATTTGATCGATGGCACCTACGCGCTGAACGCCGATGCAGGAGGAGGCGAGCTGCGCCAAGGAAGGCCCATCGCCATGGACGTGCAGGCAGCGGAGAAGGTGTTCCAGACGTATCGACTCACCGTCCGCAATCCTGGAGGGCACAGCTCCCTCCCTGAAAGGGACAACGCGATCTACCGCTTGTCTGCCGCACTGGGTCGGCTTGCAGCGTACGAGTTCCCGCTACAGACAAACGCCATCACGCGCGCGTACTTCACCCTGACTGCGCCGCTCGGCGAGGCGCGGCTCGCGTCCGACCTGAGTGCCGTAGGTTCGAGTGCCGTGCCCGATAGCGCGGCAGCGTCGCGGCTGGCTCGTGTGTCACCGTTCTTCAACGCACAACTCCGCACGACCTGCGTCGCCACGATGATTCAAGGCGGCCACGCCGTGAATGCCCTTCCGCAGCGCGTGACCGCGACGGTGAACTGCCGAATCCTGCCGGACGTGGACCCAAAGGACGTCGAGCGCGCGATTCGCACAGTTGTGGCGGATACAGCAGTCGCAGTAAGTCGCGCCGACACCGCGACAGCCAGCCCGCCCTCACCGCTGCCGGCGCATGTGGAGCATGCGATTCGCGACGTGACCGCATCCATGTGGGGACCGCTTCCGATCATTCCGATGATGGAAACGGGCGCCACCGATGGACTCTTTCTGCGGAACGCCGGCGTTCCGGTGTACGGGGTGAGCGGGTATTTCGTCGATCTCAACAACTCCGCCGACGTTCGCGCGCACGGGCTCGACGAGCGTATCGGAGTGAAGGCATTCTACGACCAGATCGAGTTCACGTATCGGCTGTTGAAGGCGCTCTGAGCGAGTCAGCGGTGAGGATGACGTGCCTATGGCCTTCGTTCATAGCCCTTCCAGAGCCACTCCAGCGCTTCGGGTAGGGTCTGCTGTTTGGTCGCACGATCACAATGTCCTGCGTTGCGCGCGAACACGAACTGGTAATGATAGCCTTTCGCGGCAAGCACGCTTGCCATTCGTTCATTTGCCACGACCCAGTCGTGCATGTCGTCGCGCATTACGTTCGGATTGAGCAGATCTCGGTCTCCGACCTCCATCCAGATGCGAATGGGCTTGGGCGCGTCGCTCGGAATCAGGCGGTCGTGAAACTCCCACGCGCCGCGCGGAGTCTCGGCACTGTGCGGCCACTGCTGATTCACGTACGTGCCCGAGTATGTCAGGACGCGGTGGTACAGCTCGGGGTGATACCACGCCATGATCAACGCCGCCGACCCGCCGGAACTGCAGCCCATCGTCGCTCGGCCGTCTGGATCGCGAGTCAGTCGCACGTTGAATTGCGTCTCGACGAGCGGCAGCACCTCCGTCTCGACAAACTCCGCGTAACGTCCCGACATGGTGTCGTATTCCAGTCCGCGCTCGCTGCCCTGCGCATCTCCGCTGCCGTTGCCGATGGAGATGGCGATCATCGGCGGCACGCGTTGCTCGGCGATGAGATTGTCCAGCGCAGCGAACAGTAGGTGATCGGGTCCGTCCGCGCCGACGATGAACGGCCCTGGCGTGCCCACGACATACTGTTTGGGGACATAGACCGTCACACGCCGAGTGTAGGCGGCGGGATGGCTGGTCGTCACCACCAACCTGGCAGGATCGGCGGGATCGACGACCCCGAACGTCCCCGCCTCGCGTGCAATTCCGGGAAAGATTCTGCTATCGGCCGAGCGCATCGTGAGCTCGTAGACCGTTCCATGCGGCACGCCGTCGATGACGACCATCCGTGGTGCGGGATCGTGCGTCGGGCCGATGATGAAGTTTCCATCGACATCAGGCGACGGAACGGCGCCGTCAGGCAGCTCCCTGGCGGCGACGAAGCCCGGTGCCGTGGGGTCGCGCGTCGGAGGCGCACGACGTGTCGTGGATGCCGTCAACGGCTGTACCTGCTTCACCGGCTCCCCTGATCCGCTCTGGGCAGTTGCTGGTCGTACAACCGCCAACACTCCGAACGCGACGCTAAAACACAGCCGTGATTTCGCCATTCCGGGCGCCAGTTGTTGGAGGCGATGACAACCTACCACCCGCTCGCGGAGAGCGCAGTACGAGCGTCAGCGCCGCACGAAGGCGAGCAGCGGGGAGAAGTCGCCACGGTCGGCAGCTCTGAGGGCAACCAGGTAGTCCGCGCGCGCGTCGGTCGCGCGTGCGAGATCACTACCGCCCCAGGAGAATCGCGTCTCATGCTCGGCGTGCAGAAGCACGTCGGCCATCAGGCGCGACCAGCGGCCGTTTCCGTTGGGCCACGGGTGAACGAGCACGAGTTGGTAGTGAAGCCGCGCGGCGATCTCGTCGAGCTCGTAAACCCGCTCGGCACGCCAGAATGCTGCGTCGTCAAGGCGCTCACGCAGCGCAACGCGCACATGGCTCGCGGGCACACCGATGTTCTTGCCCGTCCGTCGATAGGTGCCCGCCCACATCCACGTCTCGCCGAACATGCGGCGATGGAGCTCCGCAGCGAAGTCGGGCGTGAGGACAGTCGTCACACGACGACGTCGGCGCGACATCGCCCAGCGGTCGGCTCGCGCGATGTTGAGTTGCTCCCATGCGTTGAGCTCGGCTTGGGTGGTGATGTGCAATGGCAGGAGCCCCTCGACCTCATTCGGATCGAGGGGTGTAGCGTCTGCCTGGCCTTGCGCCCATGCGGGCGTGCTCCCGCCGCTCACTTCGGTCGCGTGCGCCTGATGACCGGGTCATGTCGATTGGGCGCGACGACGTCGGGCTCCCACAGATGCCGCGGCGTCTCAGCGATTGCGGCCGCGCGTTGGACGATCTGATACTGCATGTCCGAGGCGCTTACCGCCTGATCCTCGAGCGCCATGGTATGCGCAATACGGTTGAGCTCCGCCGTGGCGACGTCGCGCGCGCGCGCCTCGATCAGTGCGTCGAGCAGGTTGTCCCCAGCCTCCACCGCCGCGTGCCGCGGCACGACTGCGTAAATGAGCTCGCAATCGAGCGCGTCGGCCGCTCGCCGGAGGGCGCCGAGCGAGATCGTGTCCTCGCGTTCGCGCTTTTCCAAACGGACGACAGTGGACGGTGTGACGCCGAGACGCGCCGCGAATTGGCGGACCGTCATATCGAATGCCTTGCGGAGGGCCGCAATCCAGCCATCCCGTGGCCGCTCCGTGCGTGAGGCCTCCACGTAAGGGCCGAGAGCTTGAGAGAGCTGACGCCGGGCAAGGTGTTGAAAGCTGGCGTCCATGTAGAGGTCGGTTTGAAGTGAATGTTGATGCTCTACAATGCAATAACAACATATATTCTATTGCTCTATAACGCAACATCAACAGTCATTGTGTTGCTCTATAGGACATCAATATACCGCCGCCTGCCGCCGACGTCACCCGTGCCCTACTTCCCGTTCGACGGCGCCACGAAGCGTCGCGACTGCCGTTCGTACGCGTGCGCCAACGCCAACACGCGCACGTCCTCGCCCGGCAGCCCCACCACCGACACACTAAGCGCCGGCATTCCATCTACACCCAGGCCGGCCGGAACAGATACTTCGGGCAGGCCTAGCCAGTTGCCGTACCCGAGCGCGGTGCGGATGTCCGGCCAAGGATCGACGGCACGCGGCGCGTTGAAGGGCATCGTCGGATACACCATCGCCGCCATTCGCGCTGCGCGCATGGAAGCCGCGAGTGCCGACACAACCTCGGCGCGCGACCGCGCAAACGATCGGCCTGCCGCGTCATCCGCCATGGGCTGATCGAGAAGCGGCTCGCACTCTTCGAACGTGGCAGGGAGAACATCGTAGAACGCGCGGTACGCCGCATATCCGCGCCGCATGGCCGCGCGCGGGTCGTCCGTGCGCCCGGCGAAATAGCGAAAAAGAGCGTTCGCCGTGGGAGCTGGCGATCTTGAATCGACGGCAACGTCGCCGCGCGCGCGCGCCGCGGTGGCAAAGGCGTCACGGAAATCGACGCGGCTGACCGCGGGCGCGAAGGACTCGACGGTAGCCCCGGCCGCACGCAAGTCGCCCACCGCGCGATCCCACACCGCAAGCGCTTCGGTGCTCATCTGCGCGCGAGGGACGTGCGCCTCGACAAGTCCGAGCCGCACTCCGGCCAGCGCATCGTCGCGTAGCGCGATGGGGAGTGCGCCGTCTCGTGTCTCCGTCAACGCGAGAGGGTCCGACGGATCCGCGCCCGCGATGACGGCGAGAAAGAGCGCCGCGTCGGCCACCGTGCGCGCGAGTGGACCATGCGTGTCGAGGTACGGCCACGTCGGGATCACGCCGGTGCGCGGCACGAGCCCGAACGTCGGCTTCATCCCCACGACGCCGGTGAATTGGGCCGGGATGCGGTTCGATCCGCCGTCGTCGGTGCCAAGCGCCGCGAAGGCCATCCCCGTCGCGACCGACACGGCTGAACCCGCGCTCGACCCGCCCGGCGTGCGCGTGCCGGTGCGGTCGTGCGGGTTGAGCACCTGTCCTGTGTGACTGCTCGTGCCATTGCCGCGATAGGCGAAGTCGTCGGCCGCCGTCTTTCCGAGGACGATTGCGCCGGCTGCACGGAGCCGAGCCACCTCGAGTGCGTCGCGCCGCACAGGCTCGGGGAAGAGACGCGCCCACTCCGCACTCGACGCCGTCGTCGGGAGCCCATCCATGTCGTAGATCGACTTGGCGAAGACGGGCACGCCGTCGAGTGGTCCGCGCGCTCGGCCAGCGCGTCGGCGAGCGTCGGCGGCGCGGGCTTCGGCCGGGGCAGTATCAGCGAGTGCGTCGATGGCGCGCCACTTCATCCCATCGGAACGGCAGCGGTCGAGCGCGCGGGCGGTGACCTCCACGGCTGTCCACGCGCCGCGACGACGGCCCGCCTGATAATCGGCGATGGTGCCATGGAGCGGGTCACTGCCGAGGGAAATCCACCTGGGAAGCGGGAGTGCAATGAGAGCGGCGAGTTGCGCGATGACTTCGCGGCGAGTGGGCGACATGGGTGTGGTAGGGGATTCTTCACCGATGCTGACGATGCGTGCGCGTATCGACCGGAATGGAAAGGCCGTCGACTGGATGGAGAAGGTGAGCGACGAACGGTACCAAGTCACGCCTGCCTGATGACCCGGTAGCCTAATCGAGGGGGCGAAGCGATCTTGCTCGGACGTGATCACGCGTCCAGCCGGTACGCCAGCCGCCACCATCCGCCCGGCAACAGCCGCGGACCTTCCGGCCATGGGTGTGCTCGGCGCCCTTCTCGTCCGGACGCACCATGACTTCGATCCGCAGCGCTTTCTTGCTGCCACGCCGGATACGGAACACCGGTACGCCTCTTATCTCGGCACGCAGCTCGAGAAGCGCACAGTCGTCCTCCTCGTCGCAGAATCGGACGGCAAGGTCATCGGCTACACCTATGCAGGCATCGAGGGCAACGATTACATGTCGTTGCGCGGGCCGGCTGGCGTGCTGTACGACATCGTGGTCGATCCGGCCCACCGGGGGCACGGCGTCGGCCGAATGCTGCTCGACGCGACGCTCTCGGCGCTCGAGGTCCGCGGAGCGCCGCGAGTCGTGCTCTCGACGGCGGAGAAGAACAAGGCCGCGCAGCGTCTGTTCGCCCGTGCGGGGTTCCGGCCGACGATGCTCGAAATGACGCGCGAGCTCGACGACCTGCCAGGCGGATAGGACCAGGTCACGGCCGCCCGACCTCTGCGCGCCCATCCCCGAGCGGAAGCGCGGTGATCTGCCCGTTGGTGAGCGCTTGTGAAAACGTCCACCGCTGCGAGAGAATCGCCGCCACCGGCTGTGCCACCGTGGTTGCCGCCCGCGCGTCTCGCGCCGCTTGCAGCGTCGCGTGATCTCCTGCGAGAACCACGAGCGACATGGTGGCTGGGTTGCCAGCCAGTGCTTCTTCGGGAATCCGCAATGTCGCTCGGGCACCGGGTTCTACACGGCCGAGCAGCCACTCACGTCGCTCGCCGATGAGATAGACGCGTACGTATTCACGGGCCTCGTTGTCGAATCGGATGGCGAGCAGAGTCCCGTCCGTGGGGGCGGGTGCATCCGACGCATGGTGCGAGCTGGCGCTCACGCAGGCACCAGACGCGAGCGTGACGGTGAGCGCGACGGCGAGTGAAACAAGAGAGCGGATGCGTGGCGTAGTCACTGTATCCTCCATGAGCGGGAACGGCGCGCACGGCGCCTTATCTCGTAGCGCGCAGAACGCGGTCAAACCCGCTCATGGGTGCTGGTGTCCAATGGCGGAGACCGGGTTTCCCCTCAGCATCGAGCGACAGTGCCCAACACCCCTTTGCCTGCGCCCACTGTCACCGAGCTACTGCGGGCGTGGGGCGCGGGGGACGCCGAGGCATCCGAGGCGCTCATCCCGCTCGTGTACGCGGAGCTTCGGCGCCAGGCGCGCCGCGCATTGCGCCGCGAGGGCGAAGGTCACACGCTCCAGGCCACGGCACTCGTGCACGAGGCGTGGCTGCGCCTCGACGACCAGCATGAAGCGCGTTGGGAGAGCCGCACGCAGTTTCTCGCCGTCGCCGCGCAGATGATGCGCCGGGTACTCGTGGACCACGCGCGCACGCGCCGCGCACTCAAGCGTGGGGGCGGCGGGATGCAGGTCACGCTCGGCGACGCGGTCAACGCGGTCGCGGTCTCCGACGCGGTGGATGTCCTCGCATTGGACGACGCCCTCGCGCGGCTCGCGATCCTGGATCCGCGAAAAGCGCGGCTGGTGGAGCTGCGCTATTTCGCCGGGCTGAGCATCCCCGAGGCCGCGAGGGCGCTCGGCATTTCGCCAGCGACGGTTGGTCGGGAGTGGGTCATTGCGCGCTTGTGGCTCCGCCGTGAGCTCGAGGCATGACGTCGCCCACGTACGCGTCGACGGGCAGCCCTCCACCGCCGATGACGCCTGAACGGTGGCGCCTGGTGGACGCGATTCTCCAGGCTGCGCTCGCGTGCGAGCCCGAGCAGCGGGATGCCGTCGTCGCCGCCGCGTGTGCCGGCAATGAGGCATTGCGAATCGAGGTATCGTCGCTCCTCGCAGTACACGTGAGCTCGGCGGACGACTTTCTCGAGCGCCCCGCGGCGGAATCATTCGGCGCGCCGGACGTGCCGCTGCTGGCTGAGCGTCTCGCGAGTGCGCTCGAAGGACGCTACGCGATCGAGCGCCAGATCGCGCGCGGGGGGATGGCCAGGGTGTTCCTCGCTCACGATCTGCGGCACGGGCGCCGCGTCGCGATCAAGGTGCTACGCGAAGATCTCGCCGCGGCGGTGGGCGCAGAACGATTCCTCGCCGAGATTCGTGTTACGGCATCGCTGCAGCATCCGCACATCCTTCCGCTGTTCGACTCGGGCAGTGCGGACGGCCTGCTGTGGTACGCGATGCCCTTCATCGAGGGCGAGACGCTGCGCTCATATCTCGCACGGGAAGGGCCGCTGCCGATTGGCGAAGCGGTACGTCTTGCGCGCGAGATAGCGGAGGCGCTCGACCACGCGCACGTCCGCGGCATTGTCCACCGCGACGTCAAACCGGAGAACGTGCTGCTACAGGACGGGCACGCGCTGGTGGCGGACTTCGGAATCGCGCTGGCGCTCGAACAGGCGGGCGGTGAGCGCATCACGCGCACGGGTCTCACGCTCGGCACTCCGCAGTACATGGCGCCCGAGCAAGCGGCGGGCGAGCGTGTTCTCGACGCGCGCGTCGACGTATATGCCCTCGGTGCTGTATTGCACGAGATGCTCGCTGGCGAGCCGCCGTTCGCCGCGCCGACGAGGCAGGCCGTTGTGCGGCGAATGATGCACGATCTACCGCCGGCGCTGGTCACGCGACGACCGGACGTGACGCCCGTCGTCGATGCCGCAGTGCGGAAGGCGCTGGCGAAGCGGCCCGATGATCGGTTCCCGAGCGCGGCGGCGTTTGCGGCAGTGCTCGTGGTGCCGCTGGACGGTGGAGCAGCCGCGCCCGCGTGGGATGGTGGACGCATTGAACCACGCGGCCGCACAGTGTCCGCGCGAGCCGCGCTGTATGTCGCCGTCGCTACGCTCGCGGTGGGGCTCGCCGGCGGCCGCCTGGTCGATCCATCGTCGCTCGTCCAGCGTTGGACGGTCGCTGCGCCGCCACCGACCGTGGTTTCGCCGGCGAACAACGCCGGCGTCAGTACTGCGGGAGTGACGACAGACAACGTGACATTGTCCGTCGTCGACCGCTCCGGCCATCCGCTCCGCGAGATTCTGGTGAACCGTCCGTGGACTCCGCGCTTTTCGCCAGATGGGCGCCGCGTGGCGTACGGCGCGTTCGGCGCCGGACGGCAAACGAGCGACATCTGGGTGACGGATGTCGACGCCGGGACGACGAAGCGGCTCACCGACGACGACGCGGACGCCAACGATCCGCAGTGGAGTCCCGACGGTGCGAGCATCGCCTACTCAGTGAGCGCGCCGGGTGGAAAGGATGTGGCGGTGCGCTCACTTGCCGGCGGCGCCGCGCGCATGCTCGCGTCACGCGACGGCCCGCAGTTCCCGAGCGACTGGGTGCGCGACGGCAGCGCGTTACTCGTCACCGAGGAGACCGGGCCCAACCGACACGACATCCTCGTGCAGCCGGCGGACGGTTCGGCGGCGTGGCCGTACGCGGCGACTTCCGCGGACGAGACGGCCGCTCGTATCTCGCCCGATGGGCGCTGGGTCGCGTATACGTCGGACGAGTCCGGACGGGCGGAGGTGTACCTCAACTCCTACCCGAGCCCCGGGCAGCGCATGATGATTTCCTCGGGCGGCGGAGTGCACCCTGTCTGGCGCGGTGATGGACGGGAGCTGTACTACTGGCGCGACGGTGCTCTGTTGGCGGTGCGGCTCAGCGGGACGGAGGGCGCACGGCCCGTGCGCGGTGCACAGACGGTGTTGTTCGAGGCGCCGTATCAGATGAGCGTCAATACGATGTACGACGTGTCTCCGGATGGGCAGCGGTTCGTGATCGTGCGCCAGCCGTGAGAGCGTTCTCCTACGACGACTTGCCGAGCCACACGCGTTACTCCAGCGGAGGAATCACCACGATGAAGCGCTCAGCAATCCTGACGGCAACCGTGTTTGTGTCCCTGACTCTGACGCGGCCGCTCGCCGGGCAGGCAACGCCGCGACTGGCGCTGGAGCTACAGGATTACGTCTCGCTCCCCGTGACCGCGGACAATACGAATGAGAACACGCGCGCCCAACTGGCTCGTGTCAATTTCCTGCGCGATGAGCCTGGCGGCCGCCGCTTCTTCGTCAACGACCTCAACGGTCCGCTCTACATCCTCGACAAGCGAACGAAGACCGTCACAACCTATCTCGACTTCAACGGCGCAGGCGGACGGCCGGGGTTGTTCTCGAAATTCACTTTCGAACGAAACTTTGCCACCGGCCTGACGAACTTCCTCTTCGATCCAGACTACGCGCGTAACGGTATTTTCTACACCCTCCACATGGAGGATCCGACCGTCAACGCGCCGGCACTTCCAAAGAGTGGTGTCGTCCCCGGCCTCGACCTGACCGATTACACCACGACTCCGGCGCTCCAGACGCCGACCGTGAATGGAAGGATCGAGCGTGAGGTTGTCCTGATCGAATGGACGGATCGGAATCCGTCAGACAACACCTTCGAGGGGACCGCCCGCGAGCTCCTGCGGCTACAGGAGCCGCTGCCGATTCACCCGCTCGGCGAGATGACCTTCAATCCCGCTGCCCGCCCCGGCGATGCCGATTGGCGCGTCATGTACCTCGGCTCGGGCGACGGCGGCTCGGGCGAGCAGCGCGACAACCGCCGCCTGAACCCGCAGCGGCTCGACACGTATGTCGGCAAGATCCTCCGCATCATCCCGGACCTTCGCGAGCACACGACCACGAGCACCGTCAGCTCGAACGGTCGCTACCGAATCCCGAACGACAACCCATTCTCGATGGTCGACGGCGCTCGCAAGGAGATCTGGGCGTCCGGCCTGCGCAATCCGCATCGGTTCTTCTGGGATGTCGACCCAGCACGGCCACGCTCGCCGACGCTCCTGGCGTTCAATATCGGGCTCAGCACGTGGGAAACGGTGGTCGTCATTCACAAGGGGGCGAACTACGGCTACCCCTTACGCGAGGGCACCCAGAGCATGTCGCCCACGAACGGAATAGGCCCGCTGCCCGAGCGCGATATGATCCCGGTTCAGATCTCGGACACCGTTGCGCGTGGTGAGGTCAGGCCGACGTATCCCGTAATTCAGTACCCCCATAGTCGGGAAACGGGTGGTGATGCCATCGCCAACGGCTTCGTCTACCGCGGCAAGCTGATTCCACGCCTTAGGGACAAGCTCGTCTTCGGCGACATCACGACTGGCCGGATCTGGTATGCGAATCGGTCCGACGTGCTCGCGGCCGACGACACCAACCCGATGACCGTCGCTCCGATCTACGAAATGGACGCGGGCCTGCGTCGAACGGCCGAAGAGGCGTATCACAAGCGCGGCGGTCCGGGACAGGCACTCCCAGGATCTGGTGCGATTGCGGGCCGGGGCCGAGTGGACCTTCGCTTTGCGCAGGACAACGACGGAGAGCTGTACATCCTGACCAAGAGCGACGGCATGATCAGAAAAGTCGTCGGCGCCAGGGTTGCGGCGGGCGCCCCGCTCGCAGCGGTCGTTCCCGCTCGGGCTCCTGGACAGAGTGTCACCGGCCCGCTGGCTACCCCTTCCAGAAATCTCATTGCATCCACGCCTGCGTCGATTGCCATCGGGAAGCGAGTCTACCAGGCGAACTGTGCAGCCTGTCATGGCAATGCGGGTCAGGGAGCGACAAAAGCCGGCATCACGATCTCCGTCATCGAGGAACAGCAAGGGAGGCAGCCGCCGGATCTCGCTGACGACCAATGGGATCACGGCTCGAGCGATAGCGACATCTTTCGCGTCATCAAGCGCGGGCTCCCGCCGACAATGATGGCGGGATTCGATGGGCGTATTCCGGACCGCGATATCTGGAACATTGTCAATTACCTTCGCACGCTCCATCCGGGCAAATAGCGCCGAAGCATCCTACGGTCCAGCCACTGATCGGGCGGACGCGATCGCGATCCTCCGTGCGGCCGTCGAGCGCGGCGTAACGCTCTTCGACACGGCAGAAGCCTATGGTCCCTTCACGAACGAAGAGCTCGTCGGCGAAGCGCTCGCGCTATTCCGCGAGCAGGTACACGTGGCTTATAAAGCACACTTGTCAGTTATAAACGACAAGTGTATACTATAAACGACAGAACAAGCCTATCGCCTCACGCTCAAAATCCATGCGTCCTCCAGCCACGCCGCAGAGTGCCCGCAGGTATCCACTCAATGCGATTCTCGGCACCGAGGCAAACGTACGCCTCCTACGCGTCTTGATTGCGGCGATGGGGCAGCCACTCGCTTCCGGGGAGCTCGCAGCCCGCGCAGCCCTCGCGCGCACCAGTATCTACCGCGCGCTCGATCTGCTTGAACAGACGGGCATCGTGATCTACATCGGCGCAGGCCGCCAGCGTCAGGTCCGATTTCGCCGCGACCACTCGCTCGCGCCAGCTCTTGAGACGCTCTTCACCGCAGAGGCCAACACCTACGCAGAGTTCCTCGGCGCACTGCGCGAGACCGCAGCAACCATCCCCGACGCGACCTCTGTGTGGATCGAGGGCCCTCTCGCGACCGGAACTGACACGCTAGGCGAGCCGTTGGCGTGCTTCCTCATCGCAGCGCCTGACCGACTGCCGAGCCTGACGACGGAACTCCGGGACGCCTTCGCTCCAATCGAACGTATGTACGACGTAACGATCCCCATTCACGGACTGACGCGAAGCGAGCTCGCAATGCGTGCTGAAGGAGGCGTGTCAGCTCTCACGGGCGCGATCCTCCTTGCGGGCACTCCCCCTGCCGCATTCCACCCCATCGCCCGAGAGCGATTGGCACGACAGCACCGCATCACGGGGCATGGCGATCATGATGCCCAGGCCTTGGCGACCGCAGCGGCCCTGGCGGATCTCGTGGCGAAGGACCCGAGCATTATTCCGCGCGCCCTACAGGAGCTTGAGCGCCAGATGCAGAGAGCATCCTCAGGCGAACGACGCGAACTGAAAGAGTGGGCGCACATACTGAGTACTACGACTCCGCGCCGCCTCCGCAATCTCTTGGTGCATCCCGGTGAGCGCATGACGCGACTCCGGCAGACCATGCCGTTCGTGAGTCTCCTTTCGCTTGAGGACCGCGCACGGCTCAGTGTGCGGGCAGCCCAGGAAACCAAGCCGTGATGCTACAGTCGCATGTCTGGGCGCCCCACGCGCCGAAATACATCTCGCTCGGCCGTCAACAGCCGATGTTGCCCAGGACGACGGCGGCGTTGCGGCGCAATCCGCGCAGCTTCGCGCGCTTCATCGGTGAACCCTTGAACGCGACCGAGAACTCGGGTTGCGACATTGAGAGCAGCTCGGTGGCCAGCGCTCGAGCGTCCTTGCCTGCCAAGGCTTCGCGCGCCGCGAACGGCGACTCCGCAAACAGCGTCCGCGCGAACTTCACGTTCCACGGGCACACCTCCTGGCAGATGTCGCAGCCGTACAGAAGCTCTCCGATGGGCGAACGGAATTCGTCGGGGATCTCGTCCTTCGACTCGATCGTGAGATAGGAGATGCACCGCTTCGCGTCCAGTGCGCGCGGCGCGACAAACGCATCTGTCGGACAGGCATCGAGACATCGCGTGCACGTCCCGCAGCGATCCGCCTCGAAGGGCGCGTCCACCGCGAGCTCGATGTCGACCACGAGTACGCCGATGAAGAAGAACGAACCGAGCCGCGGATTGATCAGATTCGTGTTCTTGCCGAACCAGCCGAGTCCTGCTTGCCTCGCGAGATCGCGCTCCAACAGCGGACCGGTGTCGACATACGCCTTGCCCGCCACACTCCGCCCCGCATCGGCCGCGATGCGTTCGTGCAGCCCGTGCAGCTTGTGCTTCATGACGTCGTGATAGTCGTCGCCGCGCGCGTAGCGCGCCACGGGCCCACTCGGCTCGCGTCCGCCGTAATCGAGGCCAACGACGACAGCGTGCGTCGTTCCGGGTAGCGCGCGGCGTGAGTCGCGCCGTTTCTCCGCGCCGCGAGACAGATAGTCCATCGTACCCGCGTACCCCGCATCGAGCCATTCGTCGAACGCTGGTGCGGTGTCGGCTGGACCGAGCGCGGCGATTCCGGCAAGGTCGAAGCCGAGCGCGTACGCGTGGGCCTTCGCGAGCCTCGAGAGCTCGGAGGCCGAGCGTACCGATGTGGCGACGTCAACTGTCATTGCGCACCGCCCAGCGCGCATAGCGCTCGACATCGTCGGCTGGCGGTGTGATGTCCTCGTCCCCGTACGCGGTGTACATGCGCCAGCGCACGTACTCCGACGCGGGAAGCGGAAGAAAAGGAAACTGCCGCCACCAGTGGCGTCGCCGAAGCCGCCAGCCGACGCGAATGAGAGCGGCCGCGGTCGCGGGCCGGCGGGCGCCGCGAAGCGTCAGCGCCATGATGAGTCGTGTCCATCGCACGACTCAAAGGTAAGTGAAGTCCGGCCAATGCTGGAGCATGCACGAAAGCCCGACGCGGCAGCTACGGAGATGCTGCCGCGCCGGGCTTCCTAACGAAGTATCGGATCGTCAGCTAGCGACCGCCGTCATCGTCATGGTCGTCCCGGTTGTCGTCGTGGAAGGCGCGGAACGAGCGCGCGATGTTGGCCGCGATGATCGCGTTCGCCGAGGTGCCTGCTGCGGCGTTGGTCGGATCGATCAAGGTGCCGGACGACGTCTTGAACCACGTGGCGGCGTCGACGTGCACGGTCAGGTTCACGCCCTTGTCCGCGATGACCACCGGCGGATTGAATCTGGTCTCGAACTCCGCATGCGGCGAACCGACGAACGTGAAGGGTTTGCCGTTGAAGGTGCCCTCGATGCGAACGCTGACATTGGTGAACTCGGGATGCGCCGCCAGGAACGCGGTTGACGCCGTTCCCTTGCCTTTCACGGGGCGGATCTTCGCGTCGAGCTTCGAGTACGTTCCAGCTGGTACCGTCACGCTGAGTGCGGTGATCATGCTACCCGTCACCGGCACGTCGACGATAGTGGGCGCGAGCGCGAGCTCCTCGCATTCATGTTCGTCGGGGTGGTCGTCGCCGGCGTCTTCGTCGCTGTTGCATACGCCGCTGGCTGGTTCGAGCTCCATGCGCGCGACAACGACCTGTGCCTTGTTGATGACGAGCACGTCGGTGCCCGACGTCGCGGTGATCGACCGCAGGGCGCTGCTCGTGTCACTCAACGACGCCGCGGCCGCCGTGCCGGCGCTGAAGGAGACCGTCACGTTCTGTCGTCCCGCGCCAGGTCCAGTAGAATCCGCGGCGCACGCCGCCACGATCGCGGTCATGCCGAGAATGGCACCAAGGAAAACGGTTCTGCGCATCGTCTGCTCCATCGGATGTGGACGCGTAATCGGCGGGTGCCGATCGCGCTCCTGAATCTCGCATGGTTCGCGCCGTAACTTGGTGACTCGAATCACCCATTGAGGGTGAGCGTCGAATGGTCGCGCCAGCTAAGAGGATGAGAGAAATGATCTCCCGTCCACGCGTGCCGGTACCGCGATACCGAGTGCGTCCAGTGCGCTTACAAAAACGTCCGCCGTCCTCCTCGGCTCGCGCGCCGGCTCTCGATTCGTGAGCAGAGGCACCAGCATGTGATCGCGATGCAGCGCTCCGTGCGCGCTGCAATGGGGAATCGGCTCATAACGCGCCCGGAAATCCCAGCCCGGTGTGGCCGAGAGGATGATGTCCCCGGATCGTGCGGCGCCCGCGAGGCTCGTGATCTGCACGATCGCATCGGGATACGGCGTGTGCCGCGCGGCGTCGTATGCGACGTCCGCATCACCGGCCACGTCGCATCCGATCTGCAGCGGGTCACCGCTTTCGCGCACGTAACGGTACGTGGCGCCGTCCAGCGATACGTACGCCGTCCCGAGCCGCGCGCTCCGCACTTCGCAGTGCGCGGACGTATGAGGCAGCAACAGGAGATCGGTTGCGGGCCGTTCGAGCATCAGTCGCACCAGTGACGACCACCGCGCGCGCAATGCCGGCCAGCCGCGACGCACTCGCTCATCGAGCCCCAGATACACGTGCGCCATCGCGTTACCGCTCACCATGACCGCGACGTCCGGGTCGATCGCGAGCGTGAACGGATGCGAGATCGTGCGCGCGCCCGTGTCCGCCACAAGCTGCGCCAGATCGTCGTGCGCGTCCAATCGGCTGTGGCCGTGGTCGCTGGCGATCCACAGGTGCGTCTCGTCCCACCATCCTCCACGTTCAGCGTCGTCGCGAATCCGGGCCGCCGTTGCATCTACGAGCCGGAGCGCGTCGCGCACGAGTCGGCTGCCGTGGCCGTGAGCATGCGACGCCTTGTCCACGCCGACCATGGCGGCGAACACGAACGGTGGACGATCTTCGCGAAGGCGGCGCGGAATGGTCTCGAGCACTTCGCGGTCCATGTCCAGCCAGCGGTCCGCGCGACCGAGAAAATGCGTCATCGCCACCCGGGCTGCGGAGCGGGGAGTCAGCGTCCCGTAACGGTTGCTTTCGCTCAGGCCACGCGTGATGACGCTCATCGCGCCCACGCTGCCGGGCACGAGCTCGAAGATGGTGGGCGTCGCATCGTCGAGATCCTCGTCGACTCGTCCGAACTGATGGCCAACGTAGCTCCGTGAGTAGTCCGGCCAGCCGCACGCGACGCGTGAGCGGTCGAACCAGCGGATGCCCGGCAAGCCGACGGCGCCCGGAAACCGCCCGGTGAGGAATGGCGTGTAGGCTGGCCCCGTGACCGAGGGAAATACGCTCGTGATCGCGTGCAACCCACCCTCGTCGCGCAGACGTCGCAGGGCGGGAAGGTCCTCGAGCGCTCCCTGTAACGCGTCCAGGCGCGCACCGTCGGCGACGAGGACCACTACCGGCACGGCGCTCCCCAGGAACCTGACATGCGCGAACAGTAGCGCCGTTCGTGACGCGAATCATTCCGCGGGTCGCTGGCGCCGGAGCGCACTGCCCGGCTACACTCCCACACCATGGCTACCCAGAAACGAGTCTCCAAGCGGGCGGCCCGCGAGCGCCCCGCGCCAATGCCGGCGCCGGCTCGGACGAAGACGCCGCGCACCGCGACCGGCAAGCGCGGCAATCCGGCACAACTCGCGGCGGCCCAGGCCGAAGCACAGGAGGGCCTGCGCGAACGGACGGAAGAAGGCCATCGCGCCGCTGGCCGAACGCCGCCATCACAGAAGAGCAACAAACGGCAATCGGGCGCAGTCCGGAAGATCGACGAGGACATCCGCGATCTCGTCGGCCCGGTCACGGAGGACGCCAAACTCCTTCAGGGCCCTTCGGAAGAGCCGTCACACCTCGCGGATTTCACCCGCACGGACACCTGGCGCGTGTTGCGCATCATGGGTGAGTTCATCGAGGGCTTCGACAACCTCGCCAAGGTCGAGCGCGGCGTCTCCATCTTCGGCTCCGCCCGCACGTCCCCCGACGATCCCCAATATCTCGCGGCCGAGCAAACCGCAAAGCTCCTCGCCGAGGCCGGATTCTCCATCATTACCGGGGCAGGCCCCGGCATCATGGAGGCCGCCAACAAGGGCGCCAAGGAAGGGGGCGGACGATCGATCGGCTGCAACATCGAGCTTCCGTTCGAGCAGGGTGCCAATCCGTACGTCGACACGCTCGTGAACTTCCGGTACTTCTTCGTCCGGAAGACGATGTTCATCAAGTACTCGAGCGCCTTCGTCATCTTTCCGGGCGGTTTCGGCACGCTCGATGAAGCGTTCGAGGCCCTGACGCTGATCCAGACGGGAAAGATCTATCAGTTTCCGGTCGTTCTCTTCGGGCGGCACTATTGGGCTGGGTTGCTCCGCTGGTTGCAGTCCCGCGTGCTCGTCGAGCAGAAGATATCCGCCGGCGACCTCGATCTCCTCCTGGTGACGGATGATCCGGCGGAGGCGGCGCACGCCGTCATCGAGGCATACAACGCGACGCGGCAGTAGCGTCGCCACAACACCGTTTCTCGTTTCATGGCCAGCAAGAAGAAGAAGGGTGGCAAGCAGACGAACGACGCCCGCGAGCGCGGCGGATTCAAGGCAAGCCGCCACGGCACCGGCAAACGCGCATCCGCCGGAGGACCGAAACACGCGCAGAAGCGCGCGGCAGAAGAGCGTGAGCGGTCCGGTGGCCAGCACACGACGCATGAAACCTCGCAATTTCTGCGCGGTGGACGCATCGAGCCGCGTCGCATCGATGGAACAGAGACCGTCGCCGAGCTGATCGACGGCGTGTTCCTCGCCTACAACAGCGCGCGGCTGCGAGAGGCCTGCCAGCTGTTTACATCGCGCATGCTCGAGAGCGACGTGACGATTGGCATGACGCTCACGGGCGCGCTCACGCCGGCTGGCCTCGGAATGGCGGCGCTGATTCCGCTCATCGAGGCCGGTTTCGTGGATTGGATCATCTCCACAGGCGCGAACCTTTATCACGACGCGCACTTCGGACTCGGTTTGTCAATGCATCGCGGCAATCCGCTGGCCAGCGACACCGTACTGCGCGAGGAAGGCATCGTCCGCATCTACGACATCTTCTTCGACTACGACGTGCTGCTCAGCACGGACGCGTTCTTCCGCAAGATCATACAGGGCCCGGAATTCCAGCGGCCCATGAGCAGCGCGGAATTCCACGCACTCTGCGGCAAGTACATCCGCGAGCGCGAAAAGGCGCTCGGCATCGGCAACAAGTCACTCCTCGGCGTCGCATACGAGTGCGGTGTGCCCATCTACACGTCGTCGCCCGGAGACTCGAGCATCGGCATGAACGTCGCCGCCCTCGCCCTCGAGGGTAACAAGTGCGTCATCGACCCCAACGCCGACGTCAACGAGACGGCGTCCATCGTTTTGTCCGCCAAACGCGGTGGAGGCAAGAGCGCGGTGTTGATCTGCGGAGGCGGCTCGCCGAAGAACTTTGCCCTCCAGACGGAGCCGCAGATCCAGGAAGTGCTCGGCATCGACGAAAAGGGACACGACTACTTCCTCCAGATCACGGACGCGCGGCCCGATACCGGAGGACTCAGCGGCGCCACGCCGGCAGAGGCGGTGAGCTGGGGCAAGATCGATCCCGACCGTCTTCCCGACGCGGTGGTCTGTTACATGGACGCGACCGTCGCGCTGCCATTGCTCACGTCGTACGCGCTCGCGAAACACAAGCCGCGCAAGTTGAAGCGCCTGCTGAGCCGTCGCGAGGCCAACATGCGAGCATTGCGACACGAGTTCACTCTGGCCACAGGCATTCCGTCGGAGCCCGACACGACGGACTCGAAGCTACCTATGCACCGCTGATCATTTCACCGAACGGTCCCGCACATGCCAATCGCCGATCTACTGCTGCCGGAATTCGATCAGGAGATAGCCGTGACACGTCGTGTGCTCGAGCGGGTGCCCGACGGGCCGGGCAAGGGTGAGTGGCGGCCGCATGAGAAATCGTTTCCGATGGCGCATCTCGCGCAGCTCGTCGCTCGACTTCCCGGTTGGGTGCCGATGGTGACCGAGCGTGATGAGCTCGACATCATGCCGAAGGACGGCCCGAGGTATCCCGGCTATTCCATCGAGTCGACTCCCACGCTGCTTGCGGAGCTCGAGAAGAACGCAAAGGCCGGCCACGATTCGATCGCCCGCACGTCGGATGAGGAATTCGCCAAGCCGTGGCACTTCAAGCGCGCCGGAGAGACGCTCTCGTCATTCACCAAATACATGGCGCTCCGATCGACGGTGCTCAATCACCTCGTGCATCATCGTGCGCAGCTCGGAGTGTACCTGCGGCTCGTGGGCGAGAAAGTTCCGGGAATGTACGGCCCCACGGCGGATGAGCCGTGGGGGAAGCACTCTTAACGCGGCTCGTCGGTTTCGCCGAGTACTGCCTGCACCAACGCGCGTCCTGAGTATTCACCGAAGCTCACGTAACCTACGAGCGCCTCCGGTCCCAGCACGCGTCGCTGAATCTCGCGCTCAGGCAGCCCGCGGTCGGCGAGCGACATGATGTTGCCAATCGTGTCCTCCAACCACACAGCCTTTGCGAGCAGCAGAGCGGTCGCCTCCTGAAGGACGCCGCGATGCGCGTCCAGTAGCACGCGAGGATGCAGCGCCGCCATTGCCCGCAACGTACGCACGAGCGTTCGCGGCCGTTCGACGCGATGTGCCACGCGCACCTTCACGCCGAGAAAGAGATCGCCGCTCGCGAGAATGCCGCGTTCGTCGTCGTACACGACGAGGTGATCCGCGGTATGCCCCGGAGCTTCGATGACGCGCAGCGGCGACGGGTCGAATGCCAGCAGCGGATCTCGCAATGCGGAAGGACGCCCCCATACGATCCGGCGATACGCGCGAAGCTTCGGGCGCTCCCGCAACGTCTGCTCGCACGCCGGGTGCATGCGAATCGGAACACTGCGGGCGGCAAGAGCCGGCGCATTTCCCGAGTGATCCTCGTGCCAGTGGGTAATCACCGCACCTCGCGGCGCCAGATCGGCCACCGCCCGGAGTAGCTCGCCCCGCACGCGCGCAAACCCTGAATCCACGAGCACGCCGCGAAGGACGTACGCATTCGCGGAATAGCCCGCAGCCCGCCCCTGCCAGGTGCTCATTCCGATCCGTATGACGTCACCTTCGACGCGCGACAGAGTAAGGGTCACCTGGCGCCGCTCACGATTGCCCAGGAGGGTCGCACTGGATAGAATGAAGGGAGTGACGTGGCGCCCGACCCATGGTCGGGCGTCAACTTTTTTATTGCCGGCCGGACCAAGATGATCGAAGCGCTAAAGCAGAAGCTCGGGGACGAGGTCGAAAAACTCCAGTACGAGCTCAACGTTACCCTTCCGAGCGAGATCCGGCGGGCCGTCGAGATGGGCGACCTGCGCGAGAACAGCGAGTACAAGGCTGCTCTCGAACGGCAGCAGTTCGTGCGTGCGCGCCTCGGACAGCTTCGCGAGCGCCTGAGCAAGCTCTCTTCCATCGACGTCACGCAGATTGCCACTGACGCCGTCGGTCTCGGCTCCCAGGTGACCGTCAAGGACGAGAAGACCGGTCTCGCGGAGACGTATCAACTCGTCTTCGGTGACGCGCTGGAATTCGAGGAAGGGCAGGTCACCATGTCGTCGCCCATCGGGCGCTCGCTGCTCGGCAAGAAGGTCGGCGACGTCGCCGTGCTCAAGCTGCCCACCATGATGCGCCGGCTGAAGATCGCCGAGCTGCGCACCATTCACGATCTGTCGGAAAACGACGTCTGAGCCGCGCGATCAGTCGATCGTGAACACGCGCGCGGTTTCCGCCTCGTAATCGGCCAACGCTCGCGCACTCCACGAATCGTCCGCGCCCAACCACGCGGCCACGCGTGGCGCAACGGCACGTGCGGCTGAGCGGCCGTGATCCGGGGTCTCGAACGCGATGGGTGTTCTGCGGATGAGGAGGTCGCCCAGCGAGCACGCCATCTCGTCCTGCACCGCATAGCGGAGCTCGGCGAGGAGGTATGGACGCTCGGGCGTGATGCGCGAGCGCAGCGACAAATCGGCATCTCCTGGCGCCCATACGGAACGCCAGCGCGAGCCATAGGCACGCACCAAACGCGTGGCAACAACGCCATCACCCGTTTCGTTCGTCGCCTCGCGAATTGTCGCATCCAGGTCGGACAGATCGCCGCCAGGAAGTGGAACGACCGACGTCTGACAACGCGCTCGATGCGTGCCGAGCGCTGATGTGACGACATCCACCACCTCGCTTGCCATGGCGCGGTAGGTCGTGAGCTTCCCGCCCGTAACGCGCACGAGTCCCGGTACCGCCTGCTCGATGGCGTGCTCCCGCGACGCCGACACCGGCGTCGCACCCTTTGCGCGTCGCGCGGCCAGCGGACGAATGCCGGCCCACGCCCCGACGACGTCCTGCCGCTCCAACTGCGCGGTCGGAAAATAGTGATTCGCCGCCTCGAGCAGATACTCCACGTCCGCTCGCGTGGCGCGCGCTTCCGCTGGCGAAACCGCATCGAACGTGTCCGTCGTCCCGATGATCGTGAACGCGCCCGCGGGGAGGACGAACATCACGCGCCCATCCTGCGGCGCCGTGATGGTGATCGCGCTGACGTTGCCAATGCGGGTGCGCGGCACCATGACGTGCGCTCCCTTGCTGCCTCGTACGCCCGCCTCCGCCGCGTGCGCGAGAGACTCCACGCTGTCGCTCCATGGTCCCGCGGCGTTCACCACCAGTCGCGCGGACACACCGACCGACTCGCCCGTCGGGCCATCTTCAATCATCGCGCCGCACACACGCCCGTCGCGCTGGTGGAGCTCGACCACGCGCGCATGATTCAGCACCGCCGCACCTTTCTCACGCGCAGCGATCGCGTTGGCCAACGTCAGCCGGACGTCATCCGTCGACGCATCCCAGTAGCTCGCGCCGCCCAGAAGATCTCTCGTGCTCAGCGCGGGCTCGAGTCGCTCCACGGCACGCCGCGTGAGCCGCCGATGACTGCCGACGTTGCGAAACAACGCCAGCGAATCGTACAGCGCGAGACCGACGTCGAGCTTCCAGCGCGGAATGCGGTCTCCCGCGTACACCGGCCAGGTGAAGGACATCGGACGCACGAGATGCGGCGCGATTCGAAGCAGCGTTCGCCGTTCGCGGCTGGACTCGAAGACGAGCGAGAGCTGCCCGTGCTCGAGATAGCGCACCCCGCCGTGCACGAGGCGCGACGACCGACTGGAGGTACCGCTCGCAAAATCGTCCTGCTCCACGAGCGCAACGCGAAGTCCGCGCATGGCCGCATCGCGCGCGATGCCGCACCCCGTGATGCCGCCGCCGACCACGAGGACGTCGAAGGTCGTGCTCTTCAGCGATTCAATCGTCCGTTGACGCCACATGGTCTCGCCTGGCCGCACCTGAAAAGTTCCCGGTGAACCTATGTCGCGGCACCATGCGCGCGAGCCGCTCACCCGGTAGCTTCCCCGCATGCCACCCCTCGGCGCACCCGGACGGCGGGTTGCCATTGTCGCGGGCCTCCGCACGCCGTTTGCCAGGTCCGGCACAACGCTGAAAACGCTGTCCGCCATCGAGCTCGGAAAGCGCTGCGTGGCGGAGCTCATCCAGCACACTGAGCTGGACGGCACGCTCGTCGAGGCCATCGTGTATGGCACGGTGATACCGTCCGTGCTCGCGCCGAACATCGCGCGCGAAGTCTCGCTGATTCCGCTCCTCCCCAAGGGCGTACAATCGTTCACGGTGGGACGCGCGTGCGCATCGGCCAATCAGGCCATCACCGACGCGGCCGATCAGATCGTGCTCGGCCATGCCGACGTCATCATCGCAGGGGGCGCGGAGTCGCTGTCGAACGTCCCGATCCTGCACTCGCGCGGCATGAGCGACGCCCTCGTTGCGGCGTCGAAGGCCAAGTCGTTCGGCGGACGCGTTCGTGCGTTGGCGAAGGTGAGGCCCCGCGACCTCGTGCCCATCACGCCGGCCATCGCCGAGCCGAGCACGGGCGAGACCATGGGCGAATCGGCTGAGAAGATGGCGAAGATCAACGGCATCTCGCGCGAGGCGCAGGATCAGTTCGCGTTGCGCTCACATCGCCTCGCCGCCGCCGGAACGGAAGACGGACGCCTCACCGCAGAGATCGCGCCCGTCTACGTGCCGCCGTCGTTCGACGCGATGACCAGTGACAACGGCATCCGCGTCGATTCGTCGCTCGAGGCCCTCGCAGCGCTCAAGCCGGTGTTCGATCGCAGATATGGAAGTGTCACGGCCGGCAACTCGTCGCCGCTCACCGATGGTGCGAGCGCCGTGCTGCTCATGAGCGAGGAGCGCGCGAAGACACTGGGTTACACACCTCTCGCGTTCATCAGAAGCTACAGCTACGCCGCGCTCGATCCCGGTGAACAGTTGCTCATGGGCCCTGTGCTGGCTGCGCCGGTCGCACTTGCCCGCGCTGGTCTGGCCCTCGGTGACATGGATCTCATCGAGATGCACGAGGCCTTTGCCGCGCAGGTGCTGTGCAACCTGGCTGGGTTCGTCTCGAAGGATTGGGCCAGGCGCGCGGGCTTCAACGAGCCGGTCGGAGAAGTGGACCGGGCGAAGCTGAACGTCATGGGTGGATCGGTTGCCATCGGACACCCGTTCGGCGCGACCGGCGGTCGGATCCTCACGACGCTCTGCAACGAGCTCGCGCGGCGCGGCGGACAGTTCGGTCTCATGACGGTGTGCGCCGCCGGCGGCATGGGGCACGCCATGGTCATCGAGCGAGCCTGATGCCCGCGCTGACCATCGAGCACGTCGGCGGCATCGCCGTCGTCACCATCGACCTGCCGGGCGAACCGGTGAACAAGGTGACGGCGGCACTGCGCGCCGAGTTCGCGGCGGTATTCCAGCAAATCGCGGGCGATGCAACGGTCCGCGGCGTGGTGCTCGCCACCGGCAAGGCCGACACGTGGCTCGCGGGCGCCGACATCGATGAATTTCTCACGTTGCAGAGCGCGGCCGATGCCCAGGCGCTCAGTCGCAGTGGACAGGCGCTGCTCGCGCGGCTCGAATCGCTCACGGTGCCGGTCGTCGCCGCGATACACGGCGCATGTCTCGGCGGTGGACTCGAAACCGCGTTGGCCTGTCACTATCGCATTGCGAGCGATCATCCGAAGACCGTGCTCGCGCTTCCCGAAGTGCAGCTCGGCCTCATTCCGGGTGCGGGTGGCACGCAACGGCTGCCCCGCCTCATCGGATTGCAGCGCGCACTCGACCTGGTTCTGACCAGTCGGAACGTGCGCGGAAAGCGCGCGCTTCAGATGGGACTCGTGGACGAGCTCGTCCATCCGGCCATTCTTCGCTCCGTCGCCATCGAGCGCGCAAACAGTCTCGCGGGCGGCGCACGCGAACGACGCTCGCCGAAGGGGAGGGGTGCGGCTGCTCTTCTGCTGGAGGACAACCCCATTGGACGGAGCGTCGTCTTCAGAAAGGCCCGCCAGGGGGTCATGGAGAAAACCAGCGGACACTATCCGGCGCCGCTCGCCGCCATCGAAGCGGTGCAGGCCGGCTACGACCGCGGCGCGGAAGCCGGATACCGCGAAGAGTCTCACCACTTTGGCGAACTCGCCGTCTCGGACGTTGCGCGCGAGCTCACCTTCCTCTTTTTCGCCACCACCGCACTGAAGAAGGATCCCGGCGCGCCATCGCCCGCACCTGATCCTGTCATTGTGGAGACGCTCGGCGTCGTCGGCGCGGGATTCATGGGAGCTGGCATCGCGTCCATCGCCGTGCAGCAGGGTACGGCGGTGCGCCTCAAGGACACGGACACGAAGCGGGTCGCACGCGGGCTCGCAGCAGTCAGCGACGTACTCCGCGAACGCTTGAAGAAGAAGCAGCTCACCCGGCTCCAGTTCGACGACGCGCTCATCCTCGCGGGTGGTACCACCGACTACTCGGGATTCGGCAAGGCGGAGCTGGTCATCGAGGCCGTCTTCGAGGACCTGTCGCTGAAGCACAGGATCATACGCGAGGTCGAGCCGTTGCTGCACGAGGGTGCGGTCCTCGCTTCGAACACGAGCACCCTTCCCATCGGCCGCATCGCGGAGGTGGCGCAGCGCCCCAACCGCGTGCTCGGCATGCACTTCTTTTCGCCGGTGCACCGGATGCCGCTGCTGGAGGTCATCGTGACGCCGGCAACGGACGCCGATGCCACGGTCACGGCGGTGGCCTACGGCAAGACGCTTGGCAAGACGGTCATCGTCGTGAACGACGCTCCGGGCTTCTACACGACGCGCACCCTCTCGGCGTACATGAACGAAGCCGGCCGGCTCCTCGACGAGGGTGCGTCCATCGAGGCTGTCGATCGCGCGCTGCTGGCGTTCGGTTTTCCCGTGGGGCCCATCACGCTCCTCGACGAAGTGGGCATCGACGTCGGGGGAAAGGTCGGCGAAACGCTCTTCGGCGCGTTCGGCGCGAGGATGTCGCCCAGCGAGTCACTCCGTCGGGTGGTCGAGTCGGGGCGCACCGGGCGAAAGGGCAGCCTGGGCTTCTATCGGTACGACGCGGAGGGCACGAAAGGCGACGTCGACCCGTCGGTGTATGAGTTGCTACCGCATGGCGCGCAACGGCGGGAGATCGAGGGCGACGAAATCACGCAGCGCTGCGTGCTGGCCATGGTCAACGAGGCCGCTCGGTGCCTGGAGGAAGGCGTGCTGCGTTCGCCGCGCGATGGCGACGTCGGTGCGGTGTTCGGCATCGGATTCCCTCCCTTTCGTGGCGGGCCGTTCCGTTACGTGGATGCGCTGGGCGTCGAGCAGGTCGTGGACGAGCTGGAGCAGCTAAACGGGCGTTTCCCCGGGCGCTTCGAGCCCGCGGATCTCCTGGTTGACCATGCCCGTGCCCGCGCAAGGTTCTATCCGCCAAGGGGAAAGGGGCCCTAGATTCAATGGTGAGCGGTTTACGGTGAACCGTTACTGTCTGGCAACTGTCCCAGTGACTTCAGGTGTCTACAGTGGGTCTTGCGGGTATGGAGAGCTCGGATGCGGAGCTCGTTACGCGGGTGTTGCACGGTGAGGTGAACGCGTACGGCGCACTGGTCTCGCGCTATCGGGACCGTTATGCGCGCTACGCGGTACACATGCTGGGCAATCGAGAGGACGCGGAGGAGGCGCTTCAGGATGCCTTCACGCGGGCGTATCGCTCCCTGGAGCGGTGCGAGGAGCCAGAACGGTTCGGCGCGTGGTTGTTCCGCATCCTGGTCAACCGGTGCCGTACGAGTGGAGCACGCCGTGTGCGTCGTGGGCAGACGTTCGTCCATGACGAGGGGGCGCTGCTCAATGCCTCCGAAGAGCATCCGGCGGAGCAGACGATGTGGCGGGAGGAGATCGAGCGTGCCGTGGGCGAGTTGAGCCCCGACCAGCGCGAGGCGTTCCTCCTGAAGTACGTGGAGGAGCTGGGCTACGACGAGATGTCGGAGATCACCGGTGTCGGTGTCTCGGCACTCAAGATGCGTGTCATGCGCGCATGTGATCGGTTGAGAACATTGCTGAAAGAGGTTCACAGTGGCTGAGTGGGGTCGGACGACGCTCGAAATGATCGTCGAGGAGCTTCAGCGGCCGGTGCGGTTCGATCAATCATTCGATCGACGCCTCATGGTCCGCGTGCGCCGCCTGTACCGTGAGCAGCGCAAGCGCCGCGGTTGGCTGGGCGCCGCGGCGTCCATCACGCGCCATCCCGCATGGGCCGCCGCGCTCGCGGCGAGCCTCATCGGCATGGTGACGTTCGGTGTCATCCGGGTTCGTCAGGGCGAGCGCGTCGTTGCCACAAATGGTCTCGAGCCCGTGCAATTCGTGCTCGTCGCGCCGGCCGCGCGCAGCGTGGCCGTGGTCGGCGACTTCAACAACTGGGGCTTCGGCGACTCCGCCCTCGTCGCCACGAATCATCATGGCGTATGGAGCGTCACGGCGCCGGTGCGCGCCGGCGTGCATCGCTACGCGTTCGTCGTCAACGGCAAGCAGTGGATGGCCGATCCGAATGCACCGCACTCCTCCAGCGACGACTTCGGCATGCCGAGCAGCGCGCTGGTGGTCGAGGACAGCACCAAATGAGTACCGCGCGCGCCGCGCGTGGCCTGCTGTTGATCGGTGCCTTCGCGGCGCTCGTTTCGCGCGCCGGTGCGCAGGATCCGCGCGCGAGCCTTCGGCTCGACGCACCGTCCAAGGCGGCCCTCGCGGCAGTCATCGACTCGGCCCGCGCCCAGGGGCTCCCCACGGAGCCGCTCACTGAAAAGATCTATGAGGGGCTGGGCAAGGGTGCCGATGGTCCGCGCATCGTTGCGGCGGTACGCATGCTGGTCCAGGACATGACGAACGCGCAGCGCGCGCTCGGAACGGTGGCGAGCTCCGATGAAATCAAGGCGGCCGCGTCAGCAGTGCACGCAGGCGTCCCCGCAGTGGAGCTCGGGAAGATGAAGAAGCGGAGCGGTCTCCGGAGGTCGCTCACGCTGCCCTTCACTGTCGTCGCCGACATGGTGTCGCGCGGCGTACCGGTCGGCACCGCGGTGGATGCAGTCAGGTCGCTCGTCGGCGCTGGCGCAAAGGACAAGGACATCAACGAGTTCCAGCGGAACGTCAAGGAGGACATCCAGCAGGGTGCCTCTCCCGCCGCCGCGGCTGAAACGCGGGCGAAGACGGCCGGTGGCACGAAGCCCGACGGCGAGCTCGATCGCTGACGCGGCGCGCGCCGCGACGACCTCCCGGCGCGCACGATTCCACACCACGCGGTCCCCGGCTCGCCGCCGCAAGGCAGGCACGGTTCGCCTGCGCCCGGCGCGAAATTACATTCCACGCTTCCCGCGCCACCGGCTCATGTTGCGTAATGCGTTGCTGTACCTCTCCAGTCAACCGCGCGTCTTCCGTTTCGTCCGCAACAACAAGCTGGCCAAGGGGCTCGCCAACCGCTTCGTCGCGGGCGAGACGATCGATTCGGCCATCGCCGCCGTCCGCGAGCTGAATGCAAAGGGCATCACCGCTTCGCTCGACCTGCTCGGCGAAAGCGTCCATACGGAGAACGAAGCCCGCGCGGCGCGCGACGAATATCTTGGGCTGCTCGACCGCATCGCCGAATCGAAGGTCGACGCCAACGTCTCCGTGAAGCTCACGGCCATGGGGCTCGACATCGATCACGAGCTCTGCGTCGTGATCATGCAGGACATTCTCGCGAGGGCGCAGCGCTATGGCTCGTTCGTCCGCATCGACATGGAGTCCAGCGAGTACACCGACGCGACGCTGAAGCTGTTCGAGGAGCGGCTCTATCCCACGTACAAGGCCAATGTCGGCGTGGTGCTCCAGAGCTATCTCTACCGCACCGTCGGCGACGTGCAGCACATGAACGCGCTTCGGGCCCGCGTGCGCATCTGCAAGGGCGCGTACAAGGAGCCGCCATCGGTGGCGTATCCTGAGAAGAAGGACGTGGATGCCAATTACGTGAAGTGCGCAAAGGAGCTGTTGCTTCACGGCAACTACCCTGGCATCGCCACACACGATCCGGCCATGATCACCGCGGTCAAGCGGTTCGCCGCGGCCGAAGGCATCGCGCCCGATCGCTACGAGTTCCAGATGTTGTACGGCGTGCGCCGCGACATGCAGGAGTCGCTCGTGAAGGATGGCTATCGCGTGCGCTGCTACGTGCCATTCGGCACGCAGTGGTATCCCTATCTCATGCGCCGTCTCGCGGAGCGCCCCGCAAACGTCGCCTTCATCACCGGCAACGTGCTCCGTGAGGCGTTGCACGGACGCCGCTGAAAGGCTCACGTGCCCGGACAGCATCTCCCTGCGGACCACTCGCGCGGCGACGCCAACACCATCGGCGGCTACGCAGCGGTGCATGGGCGGCCGGCCGCATTCGAGGGCACTGACGGAGTCTCCTACAGCGTCGAAATCGTGACCGCACTCACGGGCGACTCCGAACGGCCATGGGGCGCATATCTGCTCTTCGTGCAGTGGACGCGCGTCGGCGCCACGACGCCGAGCGGTCACCTCGAGACGGAGTTTCTTGCCGAGTCCGACGATGAGGTCGAGGCGCGCGCCCTCGTTGGCGCTCTCTCGCTGAGCCAGGTCCGCTCAGCACTGCACGAGTTGATCGCCGCAAAGGCTGGCGGTCCGCCGCCGCGTCGCTGGTATGATGCGATGAACGAGGACTCGCCCGCGGACGACGCATGAGCGAGCGTCAAATGAAGGGCGTTGTGCTCAGCGGGACCGGCGGCGTGTGGCGCGTGCAGCGGGAGGACGGCGTCATCCTCGAGGCGTCGCTGCGCGGCCGCGTGAAGAAATCGAATGCAGGCCGCCGGCCGGACGGCTCGCTGCGTCGTGATACCGTGGAGTCGGCCGCGGAGACACTCAAGCTCGCCGTCGGCGACCACGTGGTGCTCGAGCAGGAGGAGCAATCGCCCACCGCCGCGATTTCGGAGATTCTGCCGCGCACGTCGCGACTCGCACGGCGCGCGCCCGGAGGCGGGCAGGGGGAGCGCATTCTGGCGGCCAACGTGGATCAGGTCGTCGTCGTCTTCGCGGCGGCGAATCCGGATCCGCACCCGCGGATGCTCGACCGCTTTCTCGTCATCGTCGAGGCGAACGACCTCGTCGCACGCATCGTGATCAACAAGGTCGAGCTCACCGGTGGACGCACGGTGGAGCAGGAGCGTTGGCGTGACTACGAGCAGGCCGGCTATCACGTGCACTACACCAGCGTGAAGGAGCGGGAAGGGTTGGACGAGCTGCACGATGCGCTCGCGGACAAAGTGAGCGTCCTTACCGGTCCTTCTGGCGTGGGGAAGTCGTCGCTGCTGAACGCGATGTTTCCGGGGCTCGAGCTCCGGATCGGAGAAATCAGCGAGTCCGTCAACAAGGGGCGTCACACCACGGTGGGCGCGTATCTGCATCCGCTGCCCGGTGGAGGCTACGTCGCGGATACTCCCGGGCTGCGCGAGGTGGGCATGTGGGCGTTGCTTCCCACGGAGCTCGACCAGTGCTACCCGGAGCTCCGTGCGCATCGCGACGAATGTCGATTCGCCGATTGCACGCATCGGGTCGAGCCCGATTGTGCGGTGCGCGCGGCGGTCGAGCGTGGAGAGGTGAGTCGGCGGCGCTACGAGAGCTACGTGAAGCTCAGGTCGGAGCTGGAGGCGAGCGCACCAGCCTGGTGATGGGGGCTCTCGCGACCGAACGCATCGGGCGCCGACTGGCGCGCGTCTCGGCGGAGGAACTCGTTCGGGTCGTCGAGGGGCTCAACGAGATCGTCGGAAGCTGAGTCCTCGCGCTTGGTTGCGCAGTAAGTGATCATCGCTCGCTCAACGCCAAAGTTGACCTGCAAGCGAGACAAACAAAAAACGCCCGCATCAGCGGGCGACATCCACAGCGTTAGTTGGCAGTGCCAACACGTTAGCCAGCGCGGCGCTCGATCTCTCCCTGCATGCCGGTCAGGACGAGATGCTCGAGCTGGACCTTGCGACTCGCATTGTCGATGTCGATACCCACAAGGCTTCCCTCAGCGTCGTAGTCAAGAACGACGCCCTCTGAAATCTCGCGGCTCTCGACGCTCAGATGCTCCGACAGATCGATGTAGAGCGAGTCTGTGTCCGAATGGTAGGCAAGCTTCATGGCGTGAATCCCCGGTCGGGAAACGCATTGTGAATCGTGAGCCGGTCCGAAAGGGTCACCACTCGAAGATATCGTCCGCCTAGCTCCGGCACCACACCCCAGAACCGTACGCGGTTGTCCTCCTGAGCCTCAACCCGGCTTGGCTGCTCAATCACTGCGATGCACCATTCGCGTCGCAGATAGGGCCGCTTGCGCAGGACTTCGCGCTCGAAGTAGTTCGTGAACCGATACTCAGGCATGACAAAGATACCTAATACCGAGAATCGGCTCGGATGACCTGGCAACGCCCAAGTTGAGCTGCGCGCGGATCAAATCAATGCGAGCGCAGCGAGCTTCCACCGACTTGAGCCTTGGATCACCGCTTGACAAGAAAAGTTGTCAAGACTACCATCCCCTCATGCTCGACATCCAGGTCATCGATGATCCGGCGGCGGCGGCGGTAGCCATGGAGCCGATACGAAGCCGACTCCTTTCCGAACTGGCCGCGCCCGCCTCGGCGGCGACGCTGGCTACGCGCGTCGGCGTGGCTCGGCAAAAAGTCAACTACCACCTGCGCGCGCTGGAGACGCACGGGCTGGTGCGGCTGGCCCAGGAACGCAAATGGGGCGGGCTGACCGAACGGCTGCTCGTCGCGACGGCCGCTTCCTATGTCGTTTCGCCGAGCGCGTTGGGCCCGGTCGCTGTCGATCCGAATCGGGAAGTCGATCGGCTGTCCGCGAGCTATCTCATCGCGTTGGGCGCACGGCTTGTTCGCGAGGTGGGGGATCTCGTTCGTCGCGCGAACGCGTCTGGCAAACGCCTCGCGACCCTGGCGGTGGATACCGAGGTTCGCTTCCGATCGCCGACGGACCGGGCGGCGTTCAGCCACGAACTCGCCGGCGCCATCACCAAACTCGTTTCGAAATACCACGACGAATCCGCTCGCGGCGGCCGCGCGCATCGCCTGGTCGTCGTGGCGCACCCCCTACCGCTGAAATCGAATCCCAAGGAGACATCATGAGCGTGAAGAAAGAAGCTTCCGGACGCCGTTCCGTTCAGGTCGAAGTCGAAGTCCCCGGCACCCCGGAGGAAGTTTGGCAGGCCATTGCTACGGGGCCTGGTGTCTCGTCCTGGTTCGTGCCGACGGAGTTCGAGGAGAGCGATGGAAGGCCCGTCGCGGTGAAGTCGAATTTCGGACCGGGCATGATGGCCCGTTCTTCAATGACGACCTGGGATCCGCCGCGGATGTTTGCCGCGCAGGGCGAGGGCTGGGGTGGCTCGCCGCCCATGGCAACCGAGTGGAGCGTCGAAGCGCGCGCGGGTGGTGTCTGCCTCGTCCGTGTGGTGCACAGCCTCTTCGCCAGCACCGACGACTGGGACAACCAGCTTGAAGCCACCGAATCGGGCTGGCCCGGCTTCTTCCGCACCCTGCGGATCTATCTCACGCACTTCCGCGGCCAGCGCTCGGCGATCATGCAGTTCGTGGCTCCCGTCGAGGGAACGGAAGCGGAGGCCTGGGAAAAGTTGACTGCGGCATTGGGACTGAAAGGCGTGAGCGTCGGGCAGCATTGGGCGTCGCCCGCGGATGTCCCGGCGCTCGGCGGCGTGGCGGAGTACGTCAGCGAGGGTCCGTACGACGCCCTGCTGCGGCTCGACAAGCCGGGGCCGGGCGTAGGCGCCCTTGGAGCCTTCAGCATGGGCGGCCAGAGCATGGTTGCGTTGACCGTCTACCACTATGGCGATCAGGCGGCCGGAACCGCCGCCCGCGAGACACCGCTGTGGCAAGCCTGGATGCAGGAACGCTTCCCGATGCCGGCGGAGATCAAATGAGAAAGCTCAAAATCATCGAACACATCTCGCTGGACGGCGTGATTCAGCACTCCGCCGATGACGGCGACTTCCCCTACATCGACTGGACCGCGCCCTATCGGACCCCCGCCGGCCGGGAGTTGGTCATGGCCGCGCATGGCGAGCGCTTCGATCTGCTGCTTGGCCGTCGCACCTACGATATCTGGTCGGTCTCCTGGGGGAAGGCGCCGAGCAGTCCGATAGGGGATCGCATCAATGCGGCAACGAAGTACGTGGTGACCCACCGTCCGGAGAGTCTTGAATGGGGGCCATGCGAGGGCGTTGGACCGGACCTCGTCGAAGGCGTTCGCCGCATCAAGTCGCAGGATGGCCCGGGCCTTGTCCTTTCCGGTAGCTCTACGCTGACGTCGACGGTGCTCGAACATGGGCTTGCGGATGAAGCCGTGCTGATCGTGTCTCCGGTTTTGTTGGGGACGGGGAAGCGGTTCTTTGCCGAGGGAACCCCGGCACGCGCATTCGAGCTCGTCAGCACGACGGCCACGCCGACCGGCGTCCTCCTCAACACGTACAAGGTCTTAGGGCCTTTGAAGACCGGATAGTTCGAGCGTCACAACACCTGGAGTGCTGCATGCATGTTCGTTCTGCCGTCTGACGTTCGCTCTGCCTCGCTCGCGGCACCCGCGCTCCGCCGGCGGCAGACACCGTGTGGCCGCGGACTGCGCGGGCGTACTGCGCATCCGCTCTTCCGAACGCGCACATCACCGCCGCGAGTGCCGTTCAGTCCAACAACTCGCTGCGCGTCCTCTGTAACGCGCGCTATGCCGGCGGCGCGCCGGAAGCAGCGGGCGGATGGCGGGTTACGGGCTCTACTATCAGCGCGGGCACCGGACCGCCCGTGGGCCGCTCGAGCCTGCGGCTTGACCACTGAACATAGCCGGCACGACCGATTGTGAGACGCTCGGCGGAGACGAGGACATCTTGTGGCTGGGCAATCTTGAGCAGGATCGGTCTTGCATCCGGCGTAGCGTGGAGCCTGATGAGGAGACCGACGCCAAGGCTTGCGATCGACTCGACATAGAACGGACCGTCGGACGCCGGGAGCGGCTGCCCCCAGGCGACGACGCGCACCCGAGTGCCGCGGAGGAACTGAAGGGAGCGCGCCGCTCGGCCAGCGATACTGAACGCACTGCCGACCAGAAATATGGCGGCGAACAGAAGCACGACGCTCCCGGTACGAAACGCGGGAAACCATGACGCCACACCCGCGGCAGCAAGACACAAGACCGCAATGAGCGCGGCACGCCATGGAGTGATCAGAGAGTCACCGACGGAATCACCGTGAACCTTCGGAAGGTGGTTGCGGCATCGAACGCCCCAGTTCAGCGGCTGCCGCGCAGCGGATCGTCCGCTGCAACGATTGTTGGGCCGCCCTCACTGACGCACATAGCGCAAGTGTGTGGCAGCTGGACCATTAAGAACCTTTTCAATGCGAAACTGCGGCCCGGGCTCGCGTAGGTTCTCGAAGAGACGCCGCCCGCCGCCGAACAACACGGGTGCCAAGGCGATTTCCAGCTCGTCAACGACACCCAGGTTCAGGTACTGCTGGATCACATCCGCTCCACCCGCGATACGAATATCACGGCTGCCTGCGGATTCCCGAGCCAGCTCCAGGGCACGCTCCGGCCCGTCATTGATGAAGTAAAAGGTCGTCCCACCGGGGCGCGCCCAGGGTTCGCGTCTCTCATGGGTAAGAACGTATACCGGTGTGTGAAACGGAGCCTCCTCTGGCCAGGCGCGCTCGCCTTGGTCGAACATTCGCTTGCCCAGAATGTTGGCACCGATGCGCTCCGTGGTGCTGCGAAGCAGGTCATTGACCGGGCCGGTCTCTCCCCCTGGTCCGAGCTTGAGGTTCTCGCGGAAGTACTGTTGATTGAAGATCCAGGCCATCAGCGCCCCCCACTTGGCGCCCCAGTTCTTGTACTCAGGCTTGTCCATGGTCATTCCTTCCGGTGCCATGTAGCCATCGAGGCTAAGCCCAATGTTGACGAATACTTTGCTCACGATGTTCCTCTCGCATGTTCGAATGTCGGCCTAACGCCCAAGTTCACCAGCAAGCGCCAGCGGTTAGGGCCTGGTCAGCAGCAAGCGGGTTAGGCCGCCGAGCGTGGCTATCCGCTACCGATGCTGCGCGAAGAGCCATTGGACCAAGGTGCTATCGGCATACGCTCGCGATGGGACGCCTGAGTGAGTGACCGCTGCTAACTCGGTGTAGTGCACGTCTGCTCTCGCGTGCTGCAGCGCCGAGACGAGCTGTCGCGACTGCGCGACCGGCACCTGTTCATCAGCGTCGCCATGGACAATCCAGATGGGAATGTGTCGGATGCCAGCAGCGAGCGCCGCGAACGGATCGGGCGCCGTGACGAACGCATTGGTGCGCCGGTCGGTCTCACTTTCAATCGCTGCATATCCGGCACCGGGTTCTACGCGACCTGCGACTGTAACGAGCGCCGCAAAACGCGCGGGCCATTTGAATGCCAGCCGGTAGCTCCCCGTCGCACCCATCGAGTAACCGGTGAGGTACACGCGCGCCGCGTCGATGGAGAACTCGGCGATGGTCCGATCGAGCTCCGCGATGACCAGTTCCTGCATCTCGGGATATAGCCAGCGCGTGCCAACCTTCCCCTGTGGGAAGACGACGATGGCCGGGAAGGGCCCGCGATTGTCTCGAATGCGGCGGGCGAAGGCCGCATTGGTCTGGTACATACCGTCGCTGCCCTGGTCTCCGTTGCCGTGCAACGAGACGATCACCGGCCACTTGGTCTGCACCGTGTAATCCGAGGGGACATAGACCTGATACCGATAGGTCTCGCCGTGCATCGTAATGGCGCGGTCAAGAAATCCCGTTTGGGCAGGCAGGGGTGAGGCATTCAAGAGCACGATTGCAACTAGCCAGGCTTTCCGCACGAGTCTCCGAGGTGTAATTGTGGCCGTCGGCGCTCAAGTCACTGACGTCGTGTCAGCACGACGTGGGTTGCTGCGGCAGTGGGCACATGGGTGGTGCACTCGTAGCCCAAGGCCGTGAGATCGAGGCCGTAGAAGAGATGCTCGCCGGACCCGAGCAGCCTTGGCGCGATCGCCACGTGCAGCTCGTCGATGAGCCTCGCTTCGAGGTACTGGCGGATCGTCGCCACACCGCCGCCGATCTCCACATCCTTTCCCTCAGCTTCCGCCGTCGCTCGTTCCAGCGCCTCGCGGATACCGCCCGTGACAAAGTGGAAGACCGTGCCGCCTTCCATCTGAATCGGCGGGCGGCCGTAATGCGTCAACACAAATACGGGGCCGTGGTACGGCGGGTTCTTTCCCCACCAGCCGCGCCAGGCATCATCGGGCCATGAGCCACGAATCGGGCCGAACATGTTGCGTCCCATGATCCAGGCGCCGACGCCCACCCCAAAACGCGCCGCGATATCGTCATCGACGCCGGTGGTGCCGCCGGTCTTGCCATTGATACGCTGGAACGTGCGGGTCGGGATAAACCATTCATGCAGAGCTTCACCCCCGACGCCGAGGGGATCCTCACGAGTCTGGTGCCGGCCAGCGCCGTAGCCGTCGAGCGAAATCGTAAAGTTGTGCACGCGTACACGGGCCATTGTGTGCTTCCAGGCAAGGGTGGCGGTCGGAGAGCTGCGGCTTCTACACTGACGTCGAACAACAGGGAAGGAAATAGACAGCGTGTCGTTGCCGCGCATGCCGCTCCCCGCGCCGAGGAGCCGTCATCGATGGCTATCCCTGAATGAAGCGGAGCGTGTTTCCGTCAGGATCCTCGACGTAGAACTCGCGCGTGCCCCATGTCTGGTCGATCGGGCCTTCATGCACATGCTGCGGCGCGTCCGGATTGCCCGGGGTCTGAAGTCCCCGCGCCCGGAATGTTCGAAATAGCGCATCGATGTCGCTCGTCGTAATCGCGACCACGGAGCCGAAGACGCCATCGCCACGATGGCTTGAGAGATACAGGTGGCTGCCATCGCGGGCGAGAACGCTGAACGACGGGTCGCTGAGCTCATCATCGCCATCTACGCGCTCGAAATCGAGGACGCCGCTGTAGAATGCAAGTGACTGCCGCATGCTACGGCAGCGGAGCGATGGAATGATTGCCATAGAGCCTCCTCCTTCAGACTTCTCTTGGTGTTGCCGTCAACGCCCAGTTGAGCTGCAAGCACTCCAATAGACGGCGCTGGCGCAGCCAACGCCACTCCGTATCGCGCCCCGGCTTGTGCAGCGACGCGTTCGACTGGCGGTCGCGTGCTCTAACTTTCGACCCGCCGCTCTGTGAGGCGTTCGGCCAAGCGGCGTATGCCTCTGCGCTTCGTCCATGCGGCAAGTCCACCAACGATGACACCGAGGCCGACGGGCACGTCCGGCGGGATGCCTGCTTTCAGCGCGATCGGGATCAGTACCCAGCCCAGGAGCGCGGCGGCGAGGACAGTCAGACCTGATGATGGCACCTTGATACGTCGCAAGTCGATGGCGCCGATACCTAAGCTGGCGATCAAGGGGCGGCGGGTTGCCATGAGGGCGCTTCGATAGCGCGGCCGGCTCGTCGTTCGTAGTGAATAGATCGGCTGCCTCACTGAGAACCAGCAGGTGCTCAAGCCACTCCAGCATGCAAGTCCTCCTGGTGTGGGCGCAGCCTAATGCCCAAGCTCACCTGCGGGTGCTATCTCAACCTGGGGATACCCTCGACCGGTCCGCGATAGTGATCGCGCGCGATACCGGATGCTCTCCGCGCTCCGTCAAGTCCAGCGCCTCGTTAGGTGGGCCGCTCGTCGCCGCTCGCCCGAGTGCCGAGCAACTGAGTCGTGGCCCGGATCTGGGCATTGTGACACCTCGTCCTCGTTAGGTGGAAGTGTCCACGAAAGTGGTGCAAGTACCCGCGTCGGCTCCACTCCAAGGTTAGGCCGTTCGACTCTCGCTATTACGATCTCTCAAAGAGAACGAATACCGCTTCGTCGTTCACCAAAAGGTCCTCTTTCTTGGACTCTCGTGTCAACACGCTTAGAAATAGCAACGCGCCGCTCGCCACGGCGGCTCCCATTCCGACAGCCCACCAGACACACTGACCGGTCCGCAGATGAAAAGCCCATTTGAGCCCGACAAAGAACCAAGATGAAAAAACAAACGAATACACCAGACTTGACGTTACCTTGTCATTAACGAGACGCGCTAGCGGATGCCTGATTGTGCCCTGATAGCACGCAAAGTGGCGTGTTTCATCGCAACGCGTGAATTGACCGCGAATGCCCATCGCTGCTTCGAGGCTCGCGCCAGTGACTGAATAGTCATGGCACATCAGCAGGCTACGCACTTCGTATCCGAATAGTGCGAGAGTCAGAATGCCAGAAAAGATGCCGATGTATCCAACGACTTCTGGTTGAAGCTCCGGCTGCGGCGACGTTGGCAAAGCCTTGCCCAGCGCGACCAACCCAGCGACTGAGGCAATAGGGAGAAACCCGAGAAGTTTCATCCGGAAGTTGTGCAATCCCTGATAGCTGCGGCAGAGCTCAGAGTATGTCGTCGTTAGGAAGGACGGCGCGATTGGCGAGGGGACGGACCGAGGCGCTGTGTGGCTCACAATAAAATCTCCGCTGAACTCGTTCGCTCCCGCACACGGGGGGCCGGTACGCGGCGCCTCCCTGTCCCGGCGTAGCGGAAATAAAGAAGATTCTCGCGTCGCCTACGCTTCGGCCAATCCGGCTTGTGCGCGACGGCACGCCTATACGAAACCACGTTCTGAAGACGACAATGCATTGAGACTTCTCCCGATCGGTCAACGCCCAGGTTCACTCGCAAAAGAATACATAAAGGCGAGCGCAGCGGGCTACCAAAAGCTCCTCTGACAAGTGCAACGCGTTAGACATCACACGCTGCGATCTCGCCCTTCGGACGGGCTACCAAGCGCGCGACCCGCTGTCATGGGCAACTTAACTTTCGTAACCGGAACCAACTTCTGCCTTCCGGCTGGCTTCAAGACACCCTTCCAGACGCTGACTGCAAGACCAATGGTATCGACGAACATAGCACCACCGGCTGAGTTAACAACGGTCTGAGAGAATGCGCCAGCATGAAAAATGATCCACGATGAGATGACGAGGATGGCCGCCAACAACCCAATGGATGCATAGCCCATTGCCAGCTTAAGTATGAACCAGCGGTTCTCGTGTTGCTTTTGCTGATCAAACGTCTCGCGCTCTTGGCGGAGTTGCTCCGTCGCGCGTTCAATGTCGATAGCCGAAAGTGCCGGTGCGCTCATCGCGTACTCTCCCGTTCCGACTCTCGACTAGCACGCCGAAGTATGAACGTCGTCACGAGACTCGTTGTCATGGAGGCCAGAATAGTGAGTGCCGCCCATACCAATTCCGTTTTGTGAAGCCATTCGGTCCAGGAGCCGCGAAACACTAGGAGACCTGAAATGACGCCGACCACAATGGTCACGCTTCCAAGCGCTGCCACTAGTAGCTTGCTCCGCTCGATCAGAGAGACTCTGTGATGCTCCTCGGCTGCATTCAGGCTGGCACGTTGAATTTCGAGCGCCTCCAAGCGCCGACGTAAGGCTTCTTGCGTGTCCTGTTGCGTGTCCGGAGCCGCCTTGATGGCCTCGACGAGTCTTGGAAGCGCGTCGCTGAACCGCCTGACAGTCGACATGTCGAGATAGACGCGGTCCCGTAAGAAGAATGGAAGGTCCGTATCCGCGTCCGCCAGCACAGGGTACACCCGAAAAGTGCCCTTGTGCTGTTCGGTCGCTAGCGCCATTGCTACCTCTGTCGCAACCCACTCGCTCTTCTCCGAGCGAGGCGAGAGCACAACGACGAATGCGTCCGCGGAATCGATGCCACGTGTTACTGCGTCCGATATAGCGTCGCCGGGCGCGATGGAATCCGTCACGGTCGTCGTTTCAATGCCCGATCGCTTGAGATGCTCGCGTAAGCGGGCAACAAATCCATGATCAGCCACCGCAGATGAGATGAATACTCTTGGCATGGTCACTAAGGGCGGGGCTGGCGTCTGGGCACTGCCGAAAATACACCACAGCTTGGGTGTTGTCTAACGGATATTGAGAGCGCGCCCTTGCTGCTACCATGGAGTTGTCGAGAAACCATGGGCCACAGCAAAGAGGCGCTCTCATGAGACGCTCCACCAAGTATGTCGCGCTCGATGTGCACCAAACAACCACCGTCGCGTCGGTTCGTGAGGAGGGTGGACGGGTGATCGCACCGACCATTCTACCGATGGAGGCCGGACCACTGGTGGCGTTCTTCCGCGGCATGCGCAGGTCGCTCCACATCACCTTTGAAGAAGGCACGCAGGCGCAATGGCTGCACGATATCCTGTGCGTGTGGTCGATCGCGTGATCGTGTGTGATCGACGAGGCCGTTCGGCGCAGGGACACAAGAGTGACCAGCACGACGCGGACGAGTTATCCGACTTGTTGCGCTGTGGCACACTGCGCGCGGTCTATCACGGCAGTCCCGCGCGGGCGACGCTCAAGGAGCTCGCCCGCACGTATCAGCATCTGGTCGAGGACTCGACGCGCGTGATGCTTCGCCTGAAGACGCTGTTCCGTGCCCGTGGCATCCGCACGCCGGGGCGAGCCGTTTACGATGCAGAGCAGCGGCCCTTAGCCTCGCGCATGTCGCTAAAAAGGGCCGCGCCTCTGGCGAACTGCGTCGTAGGCGCTGCTGCAACCACCAGGACTCAGCCTGATCACAGACGTGTGCACCGGACCGCCCTCACCAAGGCGGCCACTGGCAGGCTACCAGCTGCCCCGCTCCCCCGCGACCTCGATGACCTTGCCGATACGATCGGCCGCATGGCGCCAATTCGTTTGCACGGCGAGCTGCGCCGCATCCGACTCGCCGCTGTCGATGGCATCGATGATCGCGTCGTGCTCCGCCACCGACGCGCGGATGTCGCTCGTGAGCATGCTGATGTACATCCGAATGTACCGCTCGGCCTGAGGCTTCACGCTGTCGTGCATCGCGATCAGCCGCGGGCCGGCACACGCCTCCACGATCCGGCGGTGGAGACGCTCGTCAGCCTCGTACAGACGTCCGTGGTCGATCGGCGCCGTACGTCCCGTGCGATGGAATTCGGCGTTCAACGCCTTTAGATCCTTCGCGAGCTGCCGGCGTTCCGCGGGCGGCAGGGTCGCGGCCCACCGTGCTGCGAGCCCCTCGAGCTCACCGACGATATTGAGCAGCTCGTGCACGTCTTTCCTGGTCAACGGCGCGACGGTGAGACGCGCCTGCTGCGCTCCCGGCGCACCGACGACGAAACCCTCTTGCTGCAAGCGCTGGAGCGCCTCGCGCACAGGCGTGCGGCTCACACCGAGCCTGCTCGCCACTTCGGTCTCCACCACGCGGCTGCCCGGAGCGAGAAGCCCCTGCACGATCAGCTCCCGCAGCCGCTGATAGACCTGCTCGGGCCGCGATCCATGCGGCGCCGCGGACGCATCGCCATCGCCCTGACGCGCGCCGCGAGGAGCGCGCGGCGCGACGGAACGCGGCGAAGCTGGCGTGCGGCGAGCAGGCATCGATCGGTGGGATGGAGTTCACCAGCAATATACGAGAGACGCGCTCTGCATGCGCCCCTGTATGCATCCCGTGACGCAAAAGCTGCCTCGACATGCCGGCGCCCGCGCGGCATCCTTGGCACATGCGCGACCTTCCGCACATCCGCCAGGACCTCTCGGCGTCGGTGCTCACGATTACGCTGGATCGTCCCCAGCGTCTCAACGCCGTCAACGACGCGCTTGCCGCTTCATTGGCCGACGCCCTTTCCGACGCGGCGACCGATGACGCTGCGCACGTCGTCGTCATCACAGGCGCCGGCCGCGGATTCTGCGCGGGACTCGACCTCTCGGAGCCACCGGTTCTCCCGTCGGCCACGCGCGCCGAACGGCTCGATCCGTTCGCGTGGGTCGGCACATGGGTGCACCGTGTCCTCGCATGCGAAAAGCCTGTCATCGCCGCGGTCAACGGGCCGGCCGCCGGCGCGGGATTCGGCCTCGCGCTCGCGTGCGACATCAGGTTCGTCGCCGCGTCGGCAAAGCTCACCGCGGGCTACGTGCGCCGCGGTCTCAGTCCCGACGCGGGCGTCTCGTACCTGCTTCCACGCCAGGTGGGGCTCTCGCGTGCATCGGAGATTCTGCTCAGTGGCCGCGACGTGGATGCGGACGAAGCGCTCAGGATTGGTCTCGCCGCCGCGATATTCCCCGACGACGCCTTCGCCGATTCGGTGCGCGCGTACGCAACGACAATGGCGCAAGGCGCACCGGTCGCCCAGGCGCTGACGAAGCGCCTGCTGGCAGAATCGCTCGACAAGCCGCTCGACGCCGCGCTGCGAGACGAGCTGACGTACATCAAGCAGTGTTTCACCACTGGCGACGTGGCCGAGGCCATCACGGCGTTCAGGGAGAAACGGCCGCCGGTGTTTCGCGGTCTCTGACGCTCAACGCGCTCGCGCCACCGCAAGCACGTTCCACGTCGTCTCATCCGGCGGCGCATCCTCCTCGCCGAACGCGCGCAGCTCGAGCAGCTCCAATCCCGCATCCTCGAAAACGAGCGACAGCTCCTGCGGAAAGAAGAATCGCATCGCGTGCGTCTCGGTCATCTCCGCCACGACCTGCTTGTCTCGCAGGCGCCACACGCGATAGCGCACGTCGGCGCGCTGCGCGAGCGTATCCAGCGACGTTCGCACCGAGCGGATGATCTGTCCCCCAGGGGCGTCCACCACCTTGGTGCGCTCACTCGGCCGCACCGACAGCACGGCCGGACCATACCACACGTCCGCCACGAGCAGCGAGCCCTCGCGGAGATGCGCACGAACGGTCGCGAGCGCGGCCCGCACCGCCGCATTGCTGACCTGATACCCGAGCACTGCGAACATCATCAGTGCCGCGTCGTAGGGCTCGCCGCCGAGCCGGATGCCTGTGACGTCTCCCTCCACGAATGCCGGCTGGGCGATGGTCTCATCGAGCGTCTGCTCGGCCTTTACTCGCGCGATGGCGAGCATCTCGGGCGATCGGTCGACGCCGGTCACGTCGTATCCGCGGCGCGCGAGGCGTATGGCGTGCTGTCCGGTGCCGCAGCCGAAATCCAGCACGCGGTTGCCGCGTAGGGCATGCCGCTCGAACACTCGCTCCAGGAGTGCGACCTCTGCGTCGTAATCCTTGTCCTGATAGAGCAGGTCGTACTGCCGCGCGTACTCCGCCCCGAACACATCGCTCATGCCAGGCACTCCTCCAGCACGTCGCACACACGCGTGAGCTGGATCTCGGTGAGTCCCGCTCCCGACGGCAGATGGATGCCGCGTCTCGTGAGGCGCTCCGCAACAGGATAGCGCTCGCCGGCAAAATATCCGCGCTCGAGCAGCGCCGGCTGCTCGTGCATCCCCACGAAGAGCGGCCGCGTCTGCACGCCACGCACGGCGAGCCGCGCGGCGAGCTCTTTCACGTCCACGCGCGCATCCTCGCGCAGCACCACGCCGTACATCCAGCACGAGCTCCGAGCCCACGGCTGCGGCGCTGGAAGCTCCAGGCACGATACGCTTGCAAGTCGCTCGGCATACGCCGATCCGATCCACCGTTTACGCTCGAGCAGCTCGCCGATGCGGTCGATTTGCGGCAGCGCGAGCGCCGCCTGAAGGCTCGTCATCCGGAACTGATGCCCCAACTCGGTGTGGAGGTATCGCCTGTCCTCTCGAAAGGCGAGGTTCCGCTGCGAGCGCAATCGGGCCGCGGCAACGGAATCGTCGGTGACGACCATTCCTCCTTCGCCGCTCGTAATGAGCTTGTTCGCATAGAAGCTGAACGTGCTCATCGCGCCGAACGAGCCGCAGCGCCGCCACTTCGCCGCATCGCTCCCTCCCATGCGACACTCCGCTCCGTGCGCTTCGGCAGCATCCTCCACGATGGAGAGGCCACGCTGCTCCGCAGCCGAGACGATCGCCTCCATGTCGCAGGGATGACCGTCGATGTGCACGGCCATGATTGCGCGCGTCCGTGGCGTGATGCGCGCGAGCACGTCGTCCGCGCGCATGCACCAACAGCTCGGGTCCGCGTCCACGAGCACCGGCGTCGCTCCAGCGCGGACGACGGCGAGCGCGCAGGAGATGATCGTGAACGTCGGCATGATGACTTCGTCGCCGGGCTCGAGAGCCAGCGCCTCGATGGCCAACTCCAACGCGGCAGTCCCGCTGCTCACCGCTACTCCGTACGCGCGATCGCAGTATGACGCCCACGCCTGCTCGAACCGCGTGAGGTACGTGCCCGCCGACGAGATCCAGCCGGAACGGAGCGCGTCCATGACCGCCTCCATCTCCGGCACACCGATGCGCGGCTCAGACACCGGGATGTGCACGAGATCGCGCATCAGAACAGCGCCTTCTCGGTTAGGCCCGTGTACGGTCCCTGCTTCACCTCCAGCAGCACCGTATCCTCGAGCATGCGGAACCCGTGGCCTCCGCCCACCATCAGCATGAGATCGCCCGCACGGAGCTCGCGCGTCGCCACGAGGTTCCGGGCGTCGTCGTAGACGTCGAGCTCACACCGCCCACGACGAACGAGAATCACCTCCGACGTCCCCACGAGGTGGCGCTCGAGCGGCAAGTGCACATGCCGCGTGATCTCTCCGCCGGCGGGATACACAACGAAGCCCACCTGCTGCGTGAGCTCGCTCGGCGTGACGAAGGTGGTGGCTGCGGGCGCGAAGGGGGCTCGAATGATGTACGCCAGTGGACGACCGCTCGAGGTGATCTGCTCGACGTGGTCCATGATCTACGCCGCGGCGCGCGCCTCGCTCTCGATGGAGACGTCCCGATCCCGCGCGATCGTGATGATCGCCACGCCGGACAGGATGATGGCCGCGGCCGCGAGCGTCCGCAGCGTCACGGACTCGTGGCCGATCACCCAGCCCAGAAATACGGCGACGACCGGGTTGACGTACGCATACGTGGACGCCTTCGCCGCGGTGGTGTGATTGAGCAGATACACGTACGCGGTGAATCCCACCAGCGAGCCGAAGGTGATGAGATACAGCATGCCCAGCAGCGACCGTGTGGAGACATGCGCTGGATCGAACGTCGCAATCTCTCCTGCGAGCGATCCGACAACGGCGAGAGACAGCCCACCACAGATCATCTGCGTCGCCGCGCCGCCGAGGCCACTGCTCGCTCTCGGCGCATGCTTCGTGTACAGCGAGCCCGCCGCCCAGGAGAGCGATGCGAACGCCAGCACCAGCGCTCCCGTGAGATTCACGCTGCTGTTTCCCGCTCCGCCCTCACCCACCAGCAGACCGAATCCAGCCAGGCCAAGCGCGAGACCAACCACCACGAGCGCGTGCGGGCGGCGCCCTCCCGGACGCAACCAGTCCAGCAGGACCATCAGCACCGGCACGATCGCGACGAGCACCGCGGTGATCCCCGACGGAACGCGCTGTTCGGCCCATGCGACACCGCCATTTCCGCCCACGAGCAGCAGGACGCCGCTCACGAAGCCGGTGCGCCAGTCTGCACGCGTGGGCGACTGTCCACGCGCGCGTGCCCAGAGCAGGAGAATGAGCCCGGCCGTGGTGAATCGCGCTCCGGCCATCAGCAGTGGAGGCAGCGTCTCCACGGCGAAGCGAATGGCGAGGTACGTCGATCCCCAGACGAGGTAAACGGCGGCAAAAGCGGCCAGTAGTCGCGCTCGCATCGGGACAACATAGCTGGGGGTAGGATCTTGCATTTTCGGTTCAACTGATGTATAGTTAACACGTCAACTAATCAGTCTTGCGATGACTACGGCTACAACCGCCACGCCACTGTTGCCCGGAGAAGAATCCGGCGCCGACGGCGTGGCATTTGATATTCCTCACGAGCCCGCGCTGCTCGGTGACCCGAAGCGCGACGCGGAATTTGCGCGTGATGCACTTCCATGGCTCGACGACGTCTATCGGTTCGCGCTTTCCCTCACGCGTGATGACGCCGATGCGGACGACGTCGTCCAGGAGACGTATCTGCGAGCGTATCGCTCGTGGCACACGTTCATCCAGGGGACCGATTGCCGACGCTGGCTCTTCACGATCTGTCGCAACGTGTTTCTTCGCTCGCGGGAGCGTCAGCGTCCGACCGTGGACCTCGAGGATGGCGAGCAGGACGCGGTGGCTGCGGGGTCGGTCTATGCCGCCGCGCGCGAGCGGGGCTATGATGACCTGTATGCCCGGCTCGACCTGGCTCCGGCACTTCGCACCGCGCTCGACGAGCTCGCGGAACCGTTTCGGTCCGCCGTGATTCTCGTAGACGTGGAGGATATGAGCTACGAGACGGCGGCGCAGATCATGGGTGTGCCCATCGGGACCGTGCGGTCGCGGCTGTTCCGCGGGCGCCGGCTGCTCCAGGAAAAATTGCTCACGGTCGCGGAAGATCTGGGTTTCGTCACGCAAAGCGCGGAGCAGGAGTCGTGAGCGCGCCAGCACACACGAAGCTCGAGGAGCTCGGGTTGTCTCCCACGTGCATCGAAGTCGTGCGGCATCTCTGGGACTATCTCGACGAGGAACTCACCCCGGTGGGCGCCGACCGTCTTGCAGCGCACCTCGCCACGTGTCCGCAATGTCGCGGCTACGAGGGCTACCAGCACTGCTTTCTCGAGGCGGTGGCGCGGCTCAAGGCCAACTTCGATGCGCCCGCAGACCTGCGGGAGAAGCTCGCGGCCAAGTTGAAGCGCGAAGGATGCGGCTGCTGGGAGCGCGCGCGGCAGAACCGCGGGATCACCGCGTCGGAGTGAAGATCGGCTGCCGAATCCGGCCGCCCTCCTCCCCATTCAGCACGACGACGGTTTCGACGACGATGTCGGGCGCCAGAGACGCGGCCACGGTGCAGTAGCGCTCGAGCGAGAGGTGCACCGCGCGCTCCGCGTGAATGCGCTCGATGTCCTTTCCGTCAACCCGAAAGTGCAGCACGACGTGCTCGAACCGCCGCGGATTCTCGGCGCGCCGTTCGCCCGCCACGTCCACGACGAGCGCGGTCACCGGAGTCTTTCGCTTGGCCAGGATGTCCACGACGTCTACGGCCGAGCAGGTCGCGAGCGCGCTGAGGAGCGCTTCCGGTGGTGACTGCGCTGCCACACCGTCGCCGTCGATGAGCGCCTGCGGCCCATCCGGCTTTCCCGTCTCATAGCGACGGTCCCCGCGCCAGCTGGCGCGGACGATGGCTGTCGTTCGCATCGGAGCTGCGGCTGGCTGCGTCATCGCTCGATCGGAGCGCGCACGGCGTTCCCCCACTCGGTCCAGCTTCCGTCGTAATTGCGCACCTTGTCGTAGCCCAGCAGGTACGTCAGGACAAACCACGTGTGTGACGAGCGCTCTCCGATGCGGCAGTACGCCACGACCTCGTCGCCCTTCGAGAGACCCGCTTCACCTTCGTAGATCGCGCGCAGCTCGCCGGCCGGCTTGAAGGTGCCGTCAGGGTTGGCGGCGCGGGCCCATGGGACGCTCTTCGCGCCCGGAATGTGTCCGCCGCGAAGCGCGCCTTCCTGCGGATACTCGGGCATGTGCAGCTTCTTGCCTGTAAACTCGTCGGGAGAGCGGACGTCGATCAAGCGTCCGCCGGCGTCCATGTGCTCGCGCACGTCACGCATGAAGGCGCGGATCTTCGCATCGTGGCGTTCTGGCGCTTCGTACGTGGAGCGCGCTACACGCGGAACGTCGGTCGTCATGTCGCGCTCTTCGGCTTCCCACTTCGAGCGCCCGCCATCGAGGATCCGTGCGTCCGGAAAGCCGAACAGCTTGAACACCCAGAGTGCGTACGTCGCCCACCAATTGTTCTTGTCCCCATAGAAGATGACCGTCGTCGTCTTCGAGATGCCCAATGACCGGAGCAGCTCCTGGAACTGCTCACGCGACACGTAGTCCCGCTGCACCGGGTCGTTGAGGTCGAGGTGCCAATCGATCTTCAGCGAGCCGGGAATATGCCCCATGTCGTAGAGCAGAACGTCTTCGTCGCTCTCCAGCACACGGACCGCGGGGTCCTCGAGATGCTCGGATAGCCATTGCGTGCTCACCAGGGCGCCGGCGTGCGCGTATCCCTTGGCGGCGATGTCCTGTTCGTTCATGATGGACGGCGAGTTGGATGGTGAGTCGGCACGGAATCAATCCCCGTAGCGGGCGGCGAGTTCTCGGTCCCGAGGGATGGGCGGCTGCCTTCGGCCGCGCGAAGCACCCGCGGCAGTGCCTCGATCCAGTCGAGAATGACGCCGGCCTCCTGCTGCCACCCCGGCTCCGCCAGGAGAAAGTGGCCGTGATTCTTCGCGATGTGCAGCGGCGCGTCGTACTTCCGCGCCACCTTTTCGGCCACGCGGGAAGGAATGAATCGATCGTGCTCGCAGCCGACCACGAACATCGGTGTGCGCACCGCGCGCGGCGGAACCTTGAACACACCGACTGCGGCTTCCCGCGCTGCGCGCCCGCTGTCAGCAACGAGCCGCTCGCGAATCGGCGCGCGCTCGTCCGGCGGAACGGCGTTCAACACCAGCGCGTCGATGTCGCCCGCAGCCGGAAGAAACGCACGCGAGAAGAGCATGGAGGGAACGTACCGCATCGTTCGCAGGAGCAATTGCGGAGTGAAGACGCTGATGCCGCGCGATGGCGCTGGCGAGATCAGCACCACCGCCCGCGCGAGGTTGCGGCCGGCCAGAATGAGCGCGACGAGGCCGCCGAGCGAATGTCCGATGATGATTGGCCGGTCGAGCGCACGGGCCGCGGCCGTAGCATCGAGGGCGTAGTCGGTAACCGACTGTCGCCCAATGTCGGGAATCGGCGGCCCGGGTGGATGACCTCGAAATGCAAGCGCGTGCGCGGGATGTCCGCGCGCGGCGATCAACGGCAGAAGCTGCTCGAATACCCAGCTGCCCGCGAAGAGGCCGTGCAGGCAGAGGACCGGCGCTCCGCTGACGTCCTCCGGGAGCACGGTGTCCACAAAGAGACCATCCGCGAATTGCGTCTGCATTGAAGGCCGTACTATCGGTGGTGGCGGGTCACGGAGCAATGGCTGAGTGAGTCCCGCGTGCGGCCGCGCCGCGATTACACTCCATGACCACCTCGTGTTTCGTTCACATGCGCATTGTTTCACCGCGGCTGTCAGCCCTGATGGATCCCTACGCGCACCACGTCCTGGTGTGCGTCGGTGGCTTCTGTTCGCCGAATCGTGAAGGACGCATGTTGTACGCGGAGCTCGCGCGTCTCCTCCAGCGCGAAGGGCTGCTCTTCGGACCTCGGCGCGTGAAGCGGGGTGAGACACCGTGCCTTGGTGTGTGCATCGGCGGCCCGATCGTGGTCGTGTATCCCGAAGGCATCTGGTATTCGGGCGTGACGCCCGCGCTGCTGGAGCGCATCGTGGTGGAGCACCTCCGTGACGGCCGCGTGGTGGAGGACGCGGTGTTTCACCGCCTGAGAAAGGACGCCGACTAGCGCGCGACTTGCGGCTGCTCCGCGCTGCCAGCAGAATCCGCTCGTGCCGGACGACTCGATTCTTTATTCGCGACTGCTGCCGCACGGGCCCGCGGTGCGCATCCGCCGAACCAGCGAAAAGGGCGCGCTGCCCGTGACGGCTGTGCTCGAGGTGGACCGCCGCGCGGGGACGCCGCGCGAATTCGACGGCGGATTTCCGCCGCCCCTCATGCTGGTGGAAGGCCCCTCCGAGTCCGACGTCCTGGCGGCCCTCGAGCCATCAGCGCGCGACGATCGCGTCGTTGCGGGACTCATGTACCAGAAGGGGCTGCGCTAGCGTCGCGCGAGCTCCTCGGCCAGCGCCCGAAGCGTGCGCGGCCACACGTGCGGCGCCGCGAACAGGAAGAAATTGCGACGTGCCTCGGCGTCGGCGCGGAGAAAGTCGGCGAGGCGAAGTCCGGCCTTGCGAGCGTTGCACGCCTCACACGCCGTCACTAAGTTGCCACCGGAGCGGTCACCGCCGCGCATTCGGGGCTGCACGTGATCCACGGTGAGCGCGCCCGCCTCGAATTGCGCACCGCAGTACACGCACCGAAAGTCGTCCCGCGCGAAGATCCGCTCCCGTCGCAATGAACAATCGCCTCCCGTCCAGACGCAATCTTTTCGAGGCCGCGCAGCGCTACCTGCTCGAGCCGGGTGAAGAACAGCTCGAGCGGGTCGCCGGCGAACCGCCGCGCCTTACATCCCAAGCCATTCAAAAGGTCCGCATGTCCCGCTCCCGTGAGCGCATTCTCGCCAATCTCGATGACATGTATCGCGAAGCCTTCGAGCGCGCGAAGACGTCGGGAGACGACACCCAGATGGCCTCGCTCGACTTCGCCTATCGGCGCGAGCAACTCTACTTCGAGATCCTCCTCGACGTTCGGGACGCCGTCGAGCGCCGCTAGCGATCATTTGGGCCGGAGCCGGTCGTTTCGGTCGCTGGCGCCCGCTCCGGCACGAGCAGCGACGCGATGATGGACAGCGCCAGCACTGCGAGCACGACACCCAACGACACCGTAATGGGCACGTGAATCCAGTTCTCGGCGAGCATCTTCGCGCCGACGAACGACAGGATGATTGCCAGGCCGTACTTGAGCAGGTGGAACTTCGTCACGACGTTGGCGAGCAGGAAGAAGAGCGACCGAAGTCCGAGCACGGCGAAGATGTTCGACGTGAACACCAGAAACGGATCGCGCGTGATTCCGAAAATCGCCGGGATCGAATCGATCGCGAAGATGAGGTCCGTGACCTCCACGAGGAGCAGCACGAGCAACAGCGGCGTCGCGAACCGGCGGCCCTCCTCGAATACCAGAAAGTGCTTGCCGCGATATCCATCCGTGACGGGCAGGTAACGGCGAATCAGGCGCACCACACCGTTGTCGTCGCCGCTGAACTTCTCGTCGTCGCCGAACATCATGCGCGCACCCGTGATCAACAACAGGGCGCCGAAGATGTAGATGACCCACTCGAAGCGGGCGAGCAACGCTGCGCCCAGCCCGACGAACAGGCCGCGCATCACCAGCGCGCCGAGAATGCCCCAGAACAGCACGCGATGCTGGTACTGCGCAGGCACTGCGAAATACTGGAAGATGAGAACGATGATGAAGATGTTGTCGACGCTCAACGACTCCTCGATGACGTAGCCGGTGAGGAACGTGAGCGCCGACGCGCGATCGAAGAGCGCCGCGAGTCCGGCCGCGAAGAGGAGCGCCAGGACGACCCACACCGTCGTCCACGTGAGCGCCTCGCGCGCGCCGACCACGTGCGGCCTGCGGTTGAACACGCCGAGGTCGATGGCCAGCATCGCGAGCACGAACGCGATGAAGCCGACCCAGAACCAGATGTTGGTCGCCAACATGCAGAAGGCTCGTCAGTGGAACACCGCAGCGTCAAGCGCCCTTTCGCCCGCGCGAGGGCCGTGGCAGTATCCCCCGCATGCGCCTTCCAGCCCGACTGCTTGCCGCCACGCTCTCCGCCGCACTCGTGACCGCCGACTCCGTCAGCGCCCAACGCGCAGCCATCGCGCCCGCGCCGCCGATGGCCGGCGACCTCGCCATCGTCAACGCGCGGGTCTGGACAGGTGACGTGTCGCGCCCCTGGGTGGACGCGGTGCTGGTGAAAGGCGATCGGATCGAAGCCGTTGGCTCATCCGCCGAGATCCGCAAGCGTGCGGCGGGCGCTCGCGTCATCGACGCGAAGGGCCGCATGGTCACACCAGGCTTCATCGACGCGCACGTCCATTTTCTCGACGGTGGGTTTGCGCTGTCGTCCGTGAAGCTCCGGGATGCCACCACCAAGGCGGAGTTCATCCGCCGCATCAAGGCGTTTGCCGCCACCGTGCCGAAGGGGACCTGGATCTTCAACGGCGACTGGGACCACACGAACTGGGGCGGCGAGCTGCCGCAGCGAAGCTGGATCGACTCCGTCACGCCCGACAACCCCGTGTGGATCAACCGGCTCGACGGACACATGCAGCTCGCCAACGCGCTCGCGTTGAAGGCGGCGGGGATCACGCGCGACACGAAGGACGTCGCGGGCGGCACCATCGTCCGCGAGGCGAATGGCGAGCCCACCGGCATCTTCAAGGACAACGCGATGTCTCTCGTGGGACGCGTTGTTCCGGAACCGGACATCGCGATGAACCTTCGAGCGCTCGATACCGCGATGACCTACGTCGCCGAACGGGGTGTCACCAGCGTGCACCACATGGGCACGTGGGCCGATCTCGCCGTCTTCGAGCGCGCCCATCGGGATGGCGCGCTGCGCACGCGAATCTCCGCCGCGGTGCCGTTGCGAACCTGGGAGCGTTTGCGCGACACCGTCGCCGCGCGCGGCCGTGGCGACGCATGGCTGCACATCGGCGGGCTCAAGGGATTCGTGGACGGATCACTGGGCTCGCATACAGCCGCCATGCTCGAGCCGTTCAGTGACGCGCCCAACGACCGCGGCCTCTTCGTCAATACGCCGGAAAATCTCTACGCATGGACGAAAGGCGCTGACGACGCGCATCTCCAGGTGATGGTGCACGCCATTGGCGATCGCGCCATCCGAACGCAGCTCGACATCTACGAGCGCGTGGAAAAGGAGAACGGAGCGCGCGACCGCCGCTTCAGGATCGAGCACGCGCAGCACATCGCTCCTCCGGACATTCCCCGATTCGGGAAGCTGGGTGTCATCGCCAGCATGCAGCCGTACCACGCCATCGACGACGGGCGCTGGGCGGACAAGGTCATCGGTCCCGAGCGCGCAAAGGGCACCTACGCGTTCCGCTCGCTGCTCGACCACGGCGCTACGCTCGCGTTCGGCAGTGACTGGTTCGTGGCGCCACCCACACCGCTTGAAGGGATCTACGCTGCGACCACTCGCCGCACGCTCGACGACAAGCATCCGGGCGGTTGGGTACCGGAGCAGAAGATCAGCGTCGAGGAGGCGTTGCGTGCTTACACAAGGGGAGGTGCGCGCGCGGGATTTCAGGACCGCGATCTTGGCGAGCTCAAGGCTGGCCAACTCGCCGACCTTGTCATGATCGACCGCGACATCACACGCATTCCGCCAGAAACCATCCGCGAGGCGCACGTCGTGCTGACAATGGTTGGCGGCCGCGTCGTGTATCAGGCGAAGGACGCAATCCAGTGAGCGCAGTCCGGATTTCGCGAGGCGCATCGACCGCTCTTGCTGCGGGAGTCATCCTGTCAGGCGTCATCGCGCTGACCGCAGCGTCCTGCTCGGCGGTTGGTTCACCTTCTGCCGGCGCGGCGGAGGACACGGCTTCGTTGCGCAAGGCAGTCGTGCAGCTCGAGGCCGACGCACGCGCGCTCGCGCGCGCGGATGGATGTTCGGCCGCGAACCAGTGCAGAACTGCGCCGGTCGGTAACCGGCCGTGCGGCGGTCCGCGCACCTATCTCGCCTATTGCGCGGCCACGACGGACAGCGTCGCCCTGTTCAGGAAGCTCGACGCGCTCAAGGCGGCAGAGACGAAGTTCAACCAGGCGTCGAACATGGCTGGCACGTGCGAGTTCAGAATGCCGCCGGCCGTGGGACTCGACGGCGGAAGCTGCAAGTCGCAGGCGACGGGCGCGTCGCCGTGACCGCCTCTAAAAACCCGCGATGTCCTCGATGGCGCGTTTGAACGTCTCCACCTGCGGCAGCGTGGCGTCCTCGAGCTGCGGAGCATAGCCGACGAAGGTGTCCGTGCTCGCCACGCGCTTCACGGGCGCGTCGAGCCACGCGAAGCAGTCATCCGCGATGCGCGCCGCGATCTCGGCGCCGTAGCCCCAGGAGATGGAGTCCTCGTACGCCACGATCACGCGATTGGTCTTCTTCACGCTCGCGTACACCGCGTCCTGATCCCACGGCGAGAGGGACCGAAGGTCGATCACCTCGGCGCTGATGCCCCGCTCGTCCTGCATCTGATTCGCCGCGGCGAAGGCGCGCTGCACCGTGGCGCCATATGTGACGATGGTGACGTCCGTGCCCTCGCGCACCGTGCGCGCCTTGCCGAACGGAATCATGAAGTTCGGTCCGGGATACGGCGCCTTGTTGTACGTCTGGCGGTAAAGATGCTTGTGCTCGAGGAAGATCACCGGATCCTCGCAGCGGATGGCCGTGCGCAGGAGCCCATTGGCGTCGAGCGCGTTGGACGGGCAGATCACCCGCAGCCCGGGGCAATGCGTGAACAATGACGCGCCGGTCTGCGAGTGGTAGATGGCGCCGCGGATGTATCCGCCATACGTGACGCGCACCACCACTGGCGCGGCAAACGTGTTGTTCGAGCGCCAGCGCATCGTCGCGAGCTCGTCGCGCAACTGCATGTACGCCGGCCAGATGTAATCGAAGAATTGAATCTCCACGACGGGCTTGAAGCCGCGCAGCGCGAGGCCGATGGCGCGCCCCACGATGGTGGCCTCGGCGAGCGGCGTGTTGTAGACCCGCGTGCCGCCGAATTCCTTCTGGAGACCCCACGTGACCTTGAAGACGCCGCCCTTGCCCTTGACCTTGCCGAGGTACTCCTCGCGCGACACGTCCGCGACGTCCTCGCCGAACACCACGATGCGATGATCGCGGCGCATCTCGTCCTTCATGCAGGCGTTCAGCAGATCCACCATCGTCGTCTCGTTCCCCGAGAACTGAGGATCGTCCTCGGTGTCGAACTGCTCGCTCGCCGGATTCACGTCGGGCGAGTAGACGTACTGCATCACCGTATCGGCAGCCGGCTGTGGCTGTGCCAACGCGTCATCCGTTGCCGCGAGCACGACCGCGTCCACTTCCTCCCTGATCGCCGCGATGTCCGCCTCGGTCGCATGTCCCTGGCTCACGAGCCAGCGAGGAAACTGCGTTACGGGATCGCGCGCCGCGTCCGCTTCGCGCTCCGTCGCTGGGCGATACATCACTTCGTCGTCCGAGAGGGAATGCGAGTACGGGCGAATGACCTTCGCGTGCACCAGCGCCGGTCCCTTCCGCTGCCGCGCGTAGTCCACGGCCTTCCGCATCGCTGCATGGCTGGCGACCAGGTCGCAGCCGTCCACTTCCTGAATGAACAGGCCGGGGAATGACGCGACGAGCTTCGAGATCGATCCGCCCGCGGTGTTGACCTCGACCGGGACGGAAATGGCGTATCCGTTGTCTTCAACGAGGTACACGACCGGAAGCTTGAGATTGCACGCCGAGTTGAGCGACTCGAAGAACTCGCCTTCGCTGGTGGTGCCGTCGCCAGTCGTGACGAGCACCACTTCGTCACCCTGGAATCCTTCCGTGATGTCCAGCAGCCGTGCGCGAACGGACGCCTCGGCGCTGCCGACCGCCTGGAGAAACTGCGTGCCGGTGGGCGACGACGTGGAGACGATGTTGTAGGCCTTGTGTCCCCAGTGGCTGGGCATCTGGCGTCCGCCGGAGCTTGGATCCAGTGCGGCGCCCACAGCCTCGTACAGCATTTCATTGGGCGTCACGCCGAGCTGTAGGCAAAGGGCGCGGTCGCGGTAGTAAAGGAAGAACCAGTCGTACGCCGACTTCAGCACCAGGCCCGCGGCGGTGAGGATGGCTTCATGGCCGGCGCCAGAGATCTGGAAGAAGATCTTGTTTTGGCGCTTGAGCTGGATCTCCTTGTCGTCCAGCCGGCGCGACAGGAGCATGGTGCGGTATGCCGCGACCAACTGTTCGCGCGACAGGGTGTCGGCGCTTTTTCGGTCGGCGCGGGTCTGTGTGGCCATGCGGGAACGGTCTCGGGTGCGCGTGGTGTGCGGCAGCAATGAAAGATAACGGGGCGGCATTGGTGGGTCACCCGCATCCGCCGCACCGTTGCGCGTGGTGTCTTCGACTGGCATCTCCTGTGCACGACGGAGCGCCGCACTCACGCTCGAGGATCCATGCCCAACGCCTCCCATCTCGCCTGTACGTTCTGCGACATCATTCGTGGCGCGGGCGAGGTCTCCATGTGCTACGAGGACACCGAGGTGGTCGCCTTCCTGGACGTGCAGCCGGTGAATCCCGGGCACGTCCTGGTCGTGCCGCGCGAGCACTTCGAGTCGCTGGAGGACATTCCCTATGTGCTCGCGATGCATCTCTTCGACGTCGCGATGGAGCTCGCGCCCGTTGTGAAGCAGGTGGCCGGCGCCGGGGGGTTGAACGTGGTGGTCAACAGCGGTGCTGCGGCGGGGCAGGACATCTTTCACTATCACGTGCACGTCATTCCGCGGCGCGCGGAAGACGGCTTCGACATCCCGCTGCCGTTCGGGGGCTCGGAGATGCCGGACCGCACGGTGCTCGACATGAACGCGGCGCGGATCATCGCGGCCTTTCGCGACCCCGTGAACGTGCGGGTGCGGTCCGAGCGCCGGTCGGGGTCGACGGACCGGCGGGTCACGGATGAGAAACAAATGTAGGCATATCCGCAAACAGACTCTTGCGCGTTCGCCGCGTCATCACAATAATGCTGCCGAAGACCCCAGCGCTCCCGGAGCCCGATTGAGCACAGCAGCTCGACATCGGATTTCAGAACACCACACGCGACTGCGCCTTGCGCGGCGCGTGATCCGGGCAGCCGGCGCAACGCCGACCACGATGTGCGACACCCCGCGACAGGAACCTCGTCCTGCGCGGGGTGTCGTCTTTTCTAGCGAGGTGCAATGCCCGCTCGACACGGTCACCGCGTTTCCCTCCCACGTTCGCCGCGCGTCGTCCGGCGCGTCCGGCGACTTCTCCCGGCGCAGCAGAAGCGGGCGTTCAAGCTCGCGGCCATGCGCGACTGTGGTCGTCGCTGCGTCTACTGCGCGGCATCGCTCGACTTCGCCCGGGCGACCCTCGACCACGTCTATCCGCTGGCGAAAGGGGGCGCCCACGCGCCCGGCAACGTCGTAGCGGCCTGCCCCTCCTGCAACCGCCTGAAGGCGGACATGCTTCCCTCGGAGTTCTTCATGCGCTATCCCTGGGCGGGCAGCAACTTCATCCACCACGCCCGTGCCGTGCACCGCGCGCTCAAGCGGCAGGCTCGCCGCGCCGTGAGCCTCGCCTTCGCGGGAGTACGCGCGGCCGCCTGACTCAAATGCGACAGAACATTTCTTCTGGCACGACCTGGGAACCCATTGTCGGCTACTCGCGCGCCGTGCGCGTGGGCCAGGTCGTGCAAGTGTCGGGGACGACCTCCACCGATGCCGCGGGCAAGCTCGTCGGCGTCGGCGACGCCGCCGCTCAGACGCGGCAGACCATCGAGAACATCCGCCGCGCGCTCGAGCGCGCGGGCGCCCGCCTGGAGGACGTCGTCCGCACGCGGATCTACGTCACGGACATCACGCGGTGGGAAGCCATCGGACGCGTGCACGGCGAGTTCTTCGGCGCAATTCGACCCGCTACGTCGATGCTCGAAGTCCGGAATCTCATCGATCCCAACATGCTCGTGGAGATCGAAGCAGAGGCGATCATAGAACTGTCCTACTAGGGGTTGATCGGGAACGGCGCATTTCGAATGACCTGACCCGGCGTTCTCCAACCGCCCGGCGGCTCACGCTGCGTGGACGGCATCGGAGCGCGAGGCCTGCCCTGCGCAGGCACCGCCTCCGGCGCACGATCCACGCTCGGCACCTCCGCTGGAGCGACATCGGCGGCTCGTTCGGTCGGCTGAGCGGGAGCCGGCGACTGATGACGCACGGACGGGGCGATGCCCTGACTGCCGTGCCGCACTGATGGGGCGCGCGAGACAGCGGGCGCCTTCGGCGACGGCGTCGGACTCGGCGTGCGCTCGCTCGCGGAGACGACGTCCACGCGATTCGCGCTCGATCCAGCGAGCTGAACGTCTCCGCCGCCCACGCGCGCGAGATCGCGCTTCAGATCGTCGCTGAGCTGAGGTTGTTCCGCGGAGCGTGAGCACCCCGCGGCAATGGCGAGCAGAACCGTACTGGCTGAAAGTCGAAGGGTGTGTCGCATGCCGAGTATTACACCGGTTCCGCGAAAATGATCTGCAAGATCAGCGGTTGGAGCGCCACACCCGCCGTCCCGCGGCAATCTCCTCCATGGTCCGCTTGGTCGCGACGGAAGTTCGGATGTCTTCCGTGACGTCGCGCTTGGAGTCCGCATACTCGTCGCGATGCTTGATGAGGAGCCACTGGGGTCTGCCCGGCCGTTTCATGCGCACGAGTACCCACGACCCATGCAGGCGCTTGCCGTGGAGGATGAACTTGACGTCGCCACGGCGGTAGCCCTCCCGGAGCGAGGTGACGCCACCGCCGTCCTCGGCCTCGTATGTCCCACGATCCCACAACATGACGGTGCCACCGCCGTACTCACCCGCGGGAATGGTTCCCTCGAATGTGTTGTACGCAATCGGGTGATCCTCCACCTCCATCGCGAGTCGGCGCATGGACGGATCGAGCGACGGCCCCTTGGGAACGGCCCACGACTTCATCACGCCATCGAGCTCGAGACGGACGTCGTAGTGGAGGTGACTTGCCGCATGTTTCTGTATGACGAAGCGCAGCGCTTTCGTGCGTGTTGCCGGCACGCGCCCCGCAGGCTCACGCGTGAGCGTGAAATCGCGTTTTCGGTTGTATTCACCAAGTGCGCCATTCTTCGTCGCCGTGGCCGCCTTGCGGGCGCTGGGCCGCTTCGCGGACTTCGGCGTTGTCACACGCTTACGCGTCGCTCGCTTCGTTGCCATATGACGCCGACGTAGCGAGGAGCGTGCCCTCGCTCATCGCAGCTCAGTAATCGACCGGGCGGAGATAGCTCTCGCCGATGGTGGACGAGCTGAGCATGGCCACCGTGGGCATCCGCCGCTTCCAATGCGTCGATGCGAGTCGCTTCATCACGAGCGCGACGTCCTTCTCGTCGAAGCCGCGCGCGACGAGATCGGCCTCGCTGTAGCCGTTGAGCATCCAGTTGAGCAGCTCGTCGGCCTTCTGATAACTGATGCCGAGGTCTTCTTCGTCGGTCTGTCCGACCACGAGATCCGCCGTCGGCGGTTTTCCAACGACCTCGTTGGGGACGCCGAGATGCTTGGCGAGAGCCCAGACCTGCGTCTTGAACAGATCGCCAAGCGGATTGATGGGCGGCGAATCGTCCGCATGCCACGTGAAATAGCCGAACAGGCGCTCCGTCTTGTTGCCGGTGCCAAGCGGAATGGCGCGGTGCTTGGCAGACAGATCGAACAGCGTGATCATGCGCATGCGGGCCATGACGTTGCCGCGGCGCGAGGCATCGGCGTCCGGCTCATGGCCCAGATATCCGTCCACCGCATCACTGATGTCGATGGTGCGGCCTTCGATGCCGAGCGACTTGATGACGAGCTCGCCGTGCTCGCGGCTTTCCTTGCTCGACGTGCGGTAGGGCATGCACAGGCCGATGACATTCTTCGCGCCGAGCGCTCTGACCGCGAGGCTCGCGGTGACGGCGGAGTCGACGCCCCCCGAGATGCCCACGACCGCGCACTCGAATTGCCGCCGCGACATCTCGTCGCGGAGGAATCGCACCAGCCACTCTTCCACGAGCGCGCAATCGAGTTGCAGCGAGGGAGGCCTGCCGCCGAGCGATTCCGTCACGACCTTGATCTGCGGTCCCTTTGGCTTTTGGGCGCGCTTGACCTTCGGCTCCTCGATCGGCTCGGTGGACGACACGAGCTCCATGCCGTCGAAGGAGAGAATGTGCGGTGCACCGGTGTCTACCTTGCGCATCGCGTCCTGGAGGTGCGGCAGCATCGTCTCCAGATCGGCGATGAGCGGCATGTCGGCGCGAGCACGCGTGACGTCATCCAGATCGATGGTCGCGACTACCAGGGCTTCTTCCCACAGTGGACCGCGGGCGAGGACGTCACCCTTTGGGCTCGCCAGCATGGACGCGCCCGGAAACTGCTTGCCGCCCTCGCTGCCCACGAGATGCGCGAGCGCGACATAGAGCCCGTGTTCGTCCGCCATGTCGCGCGCCAACCGCTCCCATCGTGCCGCACTCGCCGGTCCGGGGACGTCGTCACTCCGCGGCCACGCGCCCCGCGCCGGCGGGGCGGTAGGACAGATGATGAGCTGCGCGCCGTCGAGCGCCGCGATGGTGCCGCTCAGCGAATGCCACACATCCTCGCACACGAGCATCGCGACGCGGCCCCACGTGGTGTCGAACGCGCGGATCTCGCGGCCCCGTTCGACGAAGCGCTCCTCGTCGAACAAGCCGTACGTGGGCAGAAACACCTTGCGATGGACGTGACGTACGAGTGGCAAGGCCTCGCCGAGCGAAACGTACATCACGCTGTTGTAGAGCTTGTTGCGCCAGACCTCGTAGAAGCCGACGCTCACGTCGATCGGAACGTTTGTGCCGTACGCACCGTGCAGGTCAGCGGCGAGCCGGCCTGCCGTGACGGCATGCTCGCGCACGCCGCCCTCGAGGAAGTAGCCCGTGAGCGCCGTCTCGGGAAAGCAGACCAGACGCGGACGCGGGTCGAGCGCCGCGGCGCGCGCCAGAAACTCGCCGATGCGTGCGAGGTTGCCCGCATAGTCGCCCTTGCGGGGCTGAAATTGCGCCAGTGCGAGCGTGACGAAGTGGCTCATCGGACTTTGAAGATCATCCGCGGTCGAGCGCGAAACCAGTGGGCCAGCCGGCCACTTTTCCGAACGTCGCGTGTACTGTTCCCGCATGCGCCTCCCAGTGCTGCTGACGGCGGTTCTTGCGCTTGCTCCACTGCACGCGCAAACGGGCATTACAACGGGCGAGCCCTGGCAGATCGTGCCGCAGCGCCAGTCGTCGCTCGTGTTCGCCCGCGACGGCGCCTTCATTGGCGAGATCGGGACGGAGTCCCGCACGACTGTTCCTATCCGGAGCCTGCCCAGGTACGTGGGGCAAGCGTTCGTGGCGGTCGAAGATCAGCGCTTCTATCAGCACGACGGCGTGGACCTCATCGGCGTCGCCGGCGCCATCAAGGGGCGCATCCTGGGCTCCATCACCGGTGAGAAGCGCGGCGGGGCGAGCACCATCACCCAGCAGCTCGTCGGCAACATGCATCCGGACCAGATCGACCGCCGCGACATGAGCCTCGCGCGCAAGCTGCGCGAGCAGCAGGCCGCGCGAGAGATGGAGCGGCACTACTCGAAGGAGCAGATCCTCGAGGCGTACATCAACCAGATCAACTTCGGCCACGGCTGGTACGGCGTCGAATCGGCGTCGCGGCACTACTTCGCGAAAAGCGCGTCGACGCTCACGCTCGCGGAGGCGGCCACGCTCGCGGCGCTTCCGAAGTCCCCGGTAGCGTATGATCCCGCGCGCTTTCCCGACCGCGCCAGGACGCGACGTGATCTCATTCTCGGCTTGATGGCCGCGCAGGGCTTCGTGTCGGCAACGGCTGCCGGTCGCGCGCGCACGGAGCCGGTCACCACCGCGCCAAATTCCGGTGCGGCCGCGCCATCGGAATACTTCGTTGATGCGGCCCGACAGTTCGCCGAACGCGCGGGCGTGAACGTGGCCGGCGGCGGATATCGCATCTACACCACTGAAGACCCCGCGCTCGAGCGTGCAGCGGTGCAGTCGCTCACGGAAGCCACACTCGCCGTCGAGCGGCGACCGGACTTTCGTCATCGCACATGGGCCTCCGCCAAGGGGGCCGGCCCTCTTCTCGAGGGCGCCGTCGTGGCGATCGAGCCGTCTACGGGCGACGTCCGCGCGCTCGTCGGCGGACGGAGCTGGGCGATGGCGCCGTTCAACCGCGCGACGCGCGCAATGCGCCAACCGGGCAGCTCGTTCAAGCCCTTCGTCTACGCGAAGGCGCTCGAGGACAGCCTCACGGCGGCCACCATCGTGCCCGACACGGCGCTCGCGATTCCGCTCGTCAACGGCGACGTCTACAGCCCCGAGAACTCGGACAACAAGTTCCTCGGCCCCATCACTTTGCGCGAGGCGTTGACACACTCGCGAAATCCAGTCGCCGTGCAGCTCGCGCTACGCGTCGGCCTGGATTCCATGGTGGCGATGGCGCACCGCGCTGGCATTCCCACACCGGTTGCGGCCGTGCCCGCGAGCGCACTGGGCGCGTCGGTCGTTCGGCCGTTGGACTACGTGGCGGCGTACGCCCTGTGGGCGAATTCCGGGGGCACGGTGGAGCCGCGTATCGTCACGCGCATCGAGGACGCGACCGGGCGCGTCGTGTATCAGCGTCCTCCGAGCGTACCGCAGCAGGTGATGGACGCACGGATTGCGTTCATCGTGCGCGACATGATGCGCGACGCAGCGGAGCGGGGGACGGGCACCGCCGCCCGAAAGACCGTCCCTCCGGAGATAGCCGTCGCCGGAAAGACGGGCACCACCAACGACAACGTGGACGTCTGGTTCATGGGCATGACGCCCGATCTCGTCGCGGGCGTCTGGCTCGGCTTCGACAGACCGCAGACGATCACGCCCGGCGCGGCCGGCGGAACGCTGGCGGCGCCAATCTGGGGAGCGATGATGGCGCGCTACTACGCAGGACGCGCTGCTCCAGCGCCATGGACACCACCACCGGGTCTCGTCACCGCGGAGCTCGATCGACGCACAGGACAGCTCGCAGATGACACCACACCATCCGAGCAGCGCTACACCGAGTACTTCATTCCGGGGACGGAGCCCGAGCCACTGCGGAGCATTCCCTGGAAGGCTGGAGTATTCGGCACCCTGATTTCCTGGTAGTCACGCCGCGGACAAAAAAACAGCGCCCCGCCGTGAGGCGGGGCGCTGTTTCCGTTCGTTACCGTGTTAGCGGCCGAGCTTGACGACGTTCTCAGCGGCCGGGCCCTTCGCGCCCTGAACCACGTCGAACTCCACCTTCTCGCCTTCGGCGAGGGACTTGAAGCCGTGGCCCTGGATGGCGGAGTGATGGACAAAGCAATCCTTGTCCCCGTTCGCGGGCGTGATGAAGCCGAAGCCCTTCGTGTCATTGAACCACTTCACGGTGCCGGTCGTACGCATAGCAGAAACTCCTCAAAGAATGATTGTGGTCGGGAGTACTGAGCTACCGTACGTACCGACTACATGTTGAACGTGAATGACGCCCTCACGCGGGGGCTCGCTCATGCTCGCGCGACACTGTGCCGATCGAGCCGCGACGCTGAGCGAAACGAAAAAGGGACCCGCGATGTGCAGGTCCCTGATTCTGGAACTCGGTCCCACAACTACGTGGGGTTGCGTCGCTGAGGAATAGTAGCGCTCCAGGGACGCAATGGCAACACGGAGTTCTAAACGCCCGCTTCCTGCACCTCCAGAATCTGCGGCCGAGCCGCCGGACCCGACCCATTCGACCCCTCGGGAAGCAGCGCGATGGCGAACGCCTCGTCGAGCGTGCTGACGGGGTGGAAGTGCAGTTGCTCGCGCACCTCCTCGGGAATGTCCTCGATGTCGGCCTCGTTGTCCTTGGGCAGGATGATGTCCGTGATACCCGCGCGATGCGCGCCCAGGACCTTTTCCTTGAGCCCACCGATCGGGAGCACGCGTCCGCGAAGCGTCGCCTCGCCCGTCATGGCCACGTCGCGACGAACGGGACGTCCCGACATCGCGCTCACGAGTGCCACCGAGATGGCAACGCCCGCGCTCGGTCCGTCCTTGGGAATGGCGCCGGCCGGCACGTGCACATGCACCTCGATGGATCCGAGACGGTCCTCGGGAATCCGGAGGTTCGACGCATGCGTCGCAGCGTAGGTGAGCGCGGCGCGAGCACTTTCCTTCATCACGTCGCCGAGCTGTCCGGTGAGAATGAGGGACACGTTGCCCCAGCCGCTCACCTGGATCTTCTGATCGTCGACGTCGGACGAACGCTGCGCGCCGTGCAGCCGCCGGATGGCGGCCTCGACGAACATGATGTCGCCACCCATCGGCGTGTAGTACATGCCGGCAGCGACGCCGATCTCGTTCTGCTCGTTGGCACGTTCCGGATGTACACGCGGCCTGCCGAGCAACTCACGCACGTCGTCCGGCGTGATCGTCAGGTCGGCCGCTTCACCGGCGGCCAGCTTGCGCGCAACCTTCCGCGCGACCGCACCCACCTGACGCTCGAGCTGACGCACGCCACTTTCACGAGTGTAGTTGGAGACGATCTTCATGACCGCCTCATCCGTGAACACGACGTTCTTGCTCTTGAGCCCCGAGTCCTCGAGCTGACGGGGAATGAGATACTTCTTCGCGATCTCCGCCTTTTCGCGCTCCGTATAACCCGCGAATTCCACCGCTTCCATGCGGTCGAACAGCGGCCCCGGAATGTTCTGCGCAAAATTCGCCGTAGCGATGAAAAGCACCTCGCTGAGGTCGAATGGTACGCCGAGGTAGTGGTCGGTGAACGTGTCGTTCTGCGCGGGGTCGAGGACTTCGAGCAGGGCCGCGGCGGGGTCGCCCTGGAACGACGCGCCGAGCTTGTCCACCTCGTCCAGGAGGAAGACCGGGTTGCGCGTCTTCGCCTGCTTGAGGCCCTGGATGATGCGGCCAGGCATGGCGCCCACATACGTGCGCCGATGGCCGCGAATGTCCGCCTCGTCGCGGATGCCGCCGAGTGCCACGCGGACATACTCGCGTCCGAGCGACCGCGCGATGGATTTCGCGATGGACGTCTTGCCCACGCCCGGCGGGCCGGAGAACAGCAGAATCGGGCCCTTCGCCATGGCGCGGGCCTTCGCCTCCTTCTTGTCCGTCACGGCGCGGTGCTCGTCCGTGACCATGAGGCTCGGCGTTGCGTCGCCGCGATCGATGTTGAACGCCGCCACGGGAATCTCGCCCGCCTGCTCCACTTCCTGCGCCAGCTCGAGCGCGCGGAGCTGACGCACCGCGAGGAACTCGAGGACGCGATCCTTCACGTCCGGGAGCCCGTAGTGATCTTCGTCGAGCACCTGCTGCGCGCGCGAGAGGTCGAGGTTGTCGTCACTCCGGGTGTTCCACGGCAGCTCGGCGATCCACTCGAGATACGTGCGGATGACCTGTGCCTCCATGGACTCGCGGCCGGCGCGCTCCAGACGTCCGAGCTCGCGCTCGACTTCGGTCTTCGCCGTCGGCGGCAGCTCGAGCTTCTCGAGCTTCTGGCGCAGCTCGCTGATCTCCTTGCTCTGATCGTCGTCGCCGAGCTCCTTCTGGATGGCCTTCATCTGCTCGCGCAGGTACATCTCGCGCTGCCGCTCGCCCAGCTCCTCCTGGACCTGCGACTTGATCTCCTCCTGCATTTCGATCATGCCGATCTGACGCTGGACGTGCACGAGAACGCGCCGCAGGCGGTCCTCCACGGAGAGGTTCTCCAGCAACCCCTGGCGTTCGGCGACGGGCAGCTCGATGTAGCCCGCCACGAGATCGGCGAAGCGTCCCGCGTCGGTGACGGCGTCGAGCACCTGGTGGACGACTTCCTCGGGCAGGCCGCGGCGCTCACCCAGCTCCGCCGCGCGCTCGCGAATCTCCTTGTAGAGCGCGACGAAGGCGGGATCCTTTTCGTCGAGCGGCTTCATCTCCTCGACCGAGGAGACGATGGCGCTGAGGTAGTTGTCCGCGGGATTCGTGACGTACTGGAGGGCGGTCGCGCGCTGCTCGCCCTGAAGGAGCAGTTGGACGCCGCCGAGCCCGCGCTGGACCTGGCCGATGCGGGCGATGACGCCCATCGAGTACAGGATCTCCGGCGAGGGCTCGTCGGTGTTGTCGCGCTGCGCCACGGCAAAAACGAGACGATCGCCCTTGAGGGCCGCTTCGATGGCGCGCAGGGTGCCGGGCCGGCCCGCGGCGATGGGCGCCGTGAGGCCTGGAAAGATCACCGTCCCCCGAAGTGGGAGGACGGGAAGCGTTTGACGCTGAGCCATGTTGGTTCCTCGTGGAAGAGTGGCTCCGGACGACTCGGACCAGCCGCAGACGCCGAGGCCAAGGCGGATGGAAAGCGCACAGTCCATTCCATGGTCGATGCGACATGGCGGCAGCGTCTGACACTAATCACGGTCATCGTGACGTAGTGTCCCTGCCGCCATGGCGGTTGTCCTTTCCCATGCGGCGCCGCTGTGCTAAAATGACGTCTCTCGGACTCCTCCTGCCTACCCGCCGTCGCTTGCCCGACCCGCTCGCCACATCTGCGGACGACGAGCTGCGCGCTCACGTCGAGCGTGCCCTCACCGCTCATTACGAGCTCGACTGCGAGATCGGACGAGGCGGTATGGGCATCGTGTACCGCGCGCGCGACAAACGCTTGAAGCGGCAGGTGGCCATCAAGCTGCTGCCGCCCGAGCTGGCCTTCCGCAGCGAGATCAAGTCGCGCTTTCTCCGTGAAGCCGAGACGGCCGCGCAGCTCTCGCATCCGAACATCGTCCCCATCTATACGGTCGACGAACAGGAACAACTCGTCTTCTTCGTGATGGCGTACATCAGCGGCGACAACCTCGCCAAGCGGCTGCACGAGCGGGGCGTGCTCACGACCGACGAGACGCGACGCGTGCTTCGCGAGGTGGCTGACGCCCTGTCCTACGCGCACGACCGCGGCGTGGTGCATCGCGACATCAAGCCGGACAACATTCTGCTCGACGCCGTAACGGGCCGCCCGATGGTCACGGACTTCGGCATTGCGCGCGCGATGGACTCCACAGGCGACAGCCGCCTCACGGCCACGGGGATGGCCATCGGGACGCCGGCGTACATGTCGCCGGAACAGGCGGCGGGCGAGCGGGAAATCGACGGCCGAAGCGACATCTATTCGCTCGGCATCCTCGGCTACCAGATGCTCGTGGGCGAGCCGCCGTTCGCGGCGGGCAGCACGCCGGCGATGCTGGTGAAGCACATCTCCGAGCGTCCCATCCCCGTGCAGCAGCGCCGCGCCGACGTGCCGGTGGATCTCGCGCGCTCGGTGATGATGATGCTGGAAAAGGACCCGGTGAATCGGTTTCCGAACGCGGCGGCGCTGGTCGCCGCGCTGGATGCGCGCGAGGCGCCTCCGTCGCGCACCGAATCGCCGCCCGCACCGGCACTCGGTACCGTTCCGCCTGGCTACAATCCGCCATCCGAGCGGTATTCCGGCATGACCGACCGTCAGTACGGGAGCATGCCGGACCGGTCGTATGCGCCCGCCCCGTACGGAAACGTCGATCGGCCGTCGCTCATGTCGGCCCATCAGGCCACATACGACGAAGTGCGGCGCTGGGATGCGCCGCCGGTGGTTGCGTTCCGACGCAAGCTGGCGCCCTATCTTTTCGTCAACGGCGTCATCGTGCTGTTCGCGGTATTTGGCGGCAAGGATCTGCTGACATTTACCGTGCTGTGGAGCATTTTCATCGCGTTCAAGTACGCGAAGCTCTGGAGCGAGGGGTATGATTGGCGCGACGTGTTCAGACAGCCGCGTCATCGCGAGTTGATGGAGGTCATCGAAGCGGGCGGCGAGCAGGTCAAGGCATTGTTCGACCGTGGTACTCGCGCGCGGCTGCGCGCGGAGCGCGCGCAGCGGAGACTCGCGTCGCCCATGGCGTCGCCCGTGCCCGTCGGCGGAGGCTCCTACGCCGCCGCAATGCTCGAGGGCCCGCTGGCCGATCGCGTCCGTCAGGCGTTCGCCGACCGGGATGAGATATTTCGCCGACTCGAGTCGTTGAGCGGCGCCCTGCCCGCGGCGCAGCGCGACGAGATTTCTCGATCCGCCATGGCCCTGGCCGACAAGGTCCAATCGCTGGCGGTCGCCGCCGATGAGACGGCGAGGATGGACGTCACCGGCGCGCGGGAGCATCTCGAAGGCGAGATTCTCACGCTGGAGAATGCCGCGAATCCGCTGGAGCGGGAGAGCGAGGATCGTGTGCGCCGCCTCGCGTACCTCAAGCGCCAGCGCCGTGCACTCGTCGAGACGGACCAGCGCCGGCAGAGCGTGTCGTCCAAGCTCGAGACGTGCGCGCTCGCCCTCCAGAACATGCGCTTCGATCTCATGCGCCTCGGCGCGAGCCCGCAGATGCACCAGCACATCACGGGGCTCGCCAATCAGGCCATGAGCATCGCCGACAACGTGGACGAAGCGCTTTTCGTCGCGGATGAGATGGGCCGCCTGGGCGGCCGCTCGTCAGGCGCGCGCCGCCCTCAGGAGCGAGGGTGACGGATCACCTGCTCGACCGCCTCGTCAGCGCGGTCGGCCTGCAGTATCTCGTGGATACCGAGATTGGCCGCGGCGGGATGGCCGTCGTTTACCGCGCGACTGACCTGCGCCTGCACCGGCGCGTCGCCATCAAGGTGCTGCCGCCGGAGCTCGCCTTCAACGGCGACGTGCGCGAGCGGTTCCTGCGCGAAGCGTCGACCGCCGCGCAGCTCGCGCATCCGAGCATCGTCCCCATCTACACCGTGGACGAGCGCGAAGGCATCGTGTACTTCGTCATGGCCTACGTGGACGGGGAGAGCCTCGCGCAACGCCTCGCACGCGAGCCGCGACTCCCGGTGGAGGATGCACGGGCAATTCTCGCTGGTGTGGCCGACGCGCTGGCCTACGCGCACTCGAACGGCGTCGTGCATCGCGACGTGAAGCCGGACAACATCATGCTCGACAGAACGAGCGGCCGGCCGCTCGTGACGGACTTCGGCATCGCACGCGCCGCGCAGGGGGACACGCGGCTCACCGTCACGGGTGTGGCCATCGGGACGCCGGCGTACATGTCACCGGAGCAGGCCCTCGGCGAGCGCGACGTGGACGGCCGGAGCGACATCTATTCGCTCGGCGTCATCGGATATCAATTGCTGGCGGGGGAGACGCCGTTCAAGGCGTCGAATACGCCCGCAATGCTCGTGAAGCATGTCTCGGAGACGCCGCGGCCGCTCTCGACGCTGCGTCCGGACACACCACCGCCGCTGGCGTACGCGATCGCGCGCGCCCTCGCAAAAAAGCCCGAAGAGCGGTGGACGGACGCCACGGCGTTTCGCCTGGCGCTGCTGGCGACCGGTCCCGTGTCACCACCGCCACCGCTGCCGCGATCGCAGACGTTCCCACAGCAGCCGCCAATGCCGATTGCGCCGCCGCTGAGCGCGTATGCGGATCAACTCCGGGACCACATCACGTCGCAGGTCTCGTGGCAGCTCCAGGCTCCCCCCGCGGCCGTTTGGCCGCCCGCGCCGGTATGGGGGAGCAAGTCGGAGTGGCGGCAGTGGAAGCGCGATCGAAAGGAGTGGCAGCGCGCGCAGCGCCGCGGAGCCGACCACGATGACGAAACGCTGTCGGCCGATGAGCGGATCGTGCGCTTTCGCCGCAACGCGGTGGGCAGCGTGCTCACCATCGGCACGTTGGCAACGATCAATCTGACGACGTCGCCGCACTTCTTCTGGTTCCTCTTTCCCGCCTTCTTCATGACCGTCGGCGTGCTGAGTCGCGTGGGGCGACTCTGGGCCGACGGCGTGCCACTCACCAGGGTCTTCAGCAGAATCCGGATTCCGCCACGCGAGCGCGCGCTACCCGCGGCGGCGTCGTGGCAGTCCATTTCTGCGGTGGTGCATCGCCTGGCCGGACAGGATGTGCTCGACGGCCAGTACGGCGAGCACGTGCGTCGCGCGGCGAACGATCTGACCGCGGTGAAGGAGACGCTGGAACGACTGCCCGAAACGGAGCGTGCGCTGATTCCGGACGTCGCGCCGACCGTGGATGCCCTCGCGGAGCGCGTGGGCGCGCTTGCGACGACGCTGCACCGGCTCGATGCAGACGTGGGCGGTTCTTCGCTCAAGCTGCTCGAGGCGCGTATCGCGGCGCTTCGTGTCGAAGCGAAAGGATCACCGTCCGCGGAACAGGAGCGCCGGATCGCGCTGCTCGAGCGGCAGCGCACGTCCATCGCGGAGTTGTCCGGCCGGCGCGCCGCGCTCGTGTCGCAGCTCGAGAGCGCCGGCCTCGCGCTGCAGAACCTGCGCCTTGACCTGCTCAAGCTGCGCTCGAGCGGGCTCGAGAGCGCGATGGGCGACGTGGCGAGCGCGACGCAGGAGGCGCGAGCAGTATCGCGCGAGATCGGCAACGCGATCGATGCACTGCGAGAGGTACGCCGGCTCTAAAAAGGCAGTAGTGAAGGCCAGTACCCGGTACTCGGCACTCGGTAAACGAGCGTATCCGGTATGGACCCATCGAGGCGGCTGGGGAGTCAGAAACCACACCGCATTAAATCAGTACAACAGCGAAATTGAGACAGAGGACGCGAGACACAGAGAAAGGCAAAGACCGTTGTTGTGCGTCTCTGTGAGCTCTGTGACCTCTGTGGTAAGGAGCAGTGAACTCCAGAAACCGCGAATACAGCAGGGATCACGAGTGAAACACCTCCAAGTCTTCTCGTGCACGACGCTGATCGCGCTCGCGTCGTTGGCAGGACACGCACAACCCGCTGCACGCACCTATGCGCCCCTGCCGCGTCCGGACACCGTGCGCGGTCTCTACGTGAATCGCTGGGCGGTGCTCGATCAACGCGTCTGGCGTCTCGTGCAGGTGGCGGAGACAACGGAAGTCAACACACTCGTCATCGACGTCAAGGACGATCGCGGTTACGTGTTGTATCGCTCCAAGGTGCCTCTGGCTCGCGACATCGGCGCGGACACGACAAATCCGGTGCCGGCTTCCCGCATCCGCGCGGTGCTCGACACAATGCGTGCCAACGGCATTCACGCCGTCGCGCGCATCGTGGTGGCGAAAGACCCGCTTCTCGCGCGGGCGCGTGACTCATGGGCCGTGAAGCGGAAGGCCGATGGCAAACTGTGGCTCGATGCCAATCAGCAGCCGTGGCTCGATCCGACACACCGCGAGGTGTGGACGTACGCCGCGGACCTCGCCGCCGAAGCAGTGGCGATGGGATTCAGTGAAGTCCAATACGACTACGTGCGCTTCCCCGACGACCCTCGGCTCGCCCGTGAAGCGACCTTTCCGCTTGCCAAGCGGCGCGCTCGAGCGCGCGTCATCCGCGATCAGCTCGCATATCTCAAGAAACGCACGTCGGCGATGCAGGTACCCATGGCCATCGACGTCTTCGGGCTCACGACGTCGGACACGACGGACATGGGCATCGGCCAGTCGTGGGAACAGTTCGCGCCGCAGGCGGACATCGTGCAGCCCATGACGTATCCGTCGCACTATTCAACGGGCATGTACGGATTTCCGAATCCCAATGCGGAGCCTAACGGTGTCATCGATCACGCGCTGAAGGATGCGCTCGCGCGCAACGCGAAACTGGCGCACCCGCCGCTCATCGTCCCCTGGTATCAGGACTTTACACTTGGCACGCCGAGGTACGGACCCGAGCAGGTTCGTGCGCAGATACAGGCCGGATACGACAACGGCGTGGCAAGTTGGCTGCTCTGGAATCCGGGCAGCTCGTATACGATCGAAGCCCTGCTGCCGAAGTCGAAGCCGTAGCGGCGCGCTAACGCTTGAGCAGCGCGTCGAGCACGTCGGCGATGACGCGAGGCGCGTCCTCTGGCGTGAAATGACGCGAGTCGGGCGCAATGTCGAACGTCGCACCGATCGTTGCCGCGAGCCGCGCGCCGAGCGATAGACCCAGAAACCCGTCATGCTCGCCCCAGATGACCGACGTCGGCACCTGAATTCCGGCGAGTCGTGAGCCCAGTGCCGCAGTCTCGCGCTCGTCGAGCGCCGCGAGATGACGAAGGAGAGTGTTCCGCCCCTCGTCGCTCACGAACGGCCGCTGATACCGGCTGATGGAATGCGTCGCGCGCGCCGGCTCGTAGTAGCCGCGCTCCAGCTCCGCGCGAACGATGGGCAGCAGCCAATGTGTCGGAATCTGTCGCACGAGAGGCAGCAGCCGCTGCGCGAGGCGCACGTCACGCGGCCGCCACCCGGAGAACGCGACGCTGTTCACGAGCGCCAGGCGCGAGACACGTGAAGGCCAGTCGAGCGCCAATGACTGCGCCACGCCGCCACCAAGTCCGTGGCCCACGATGCAGGCGACGTCGATGCCCAGCGCATCGAGGAGCCCGACGACGCGTTCCGCGTGCGCACGCAATGAAAGAGAACGCGTGCCCGGTGGATCGCTTCGTCCGTAGCCGAGCAGGTCCGTGACGACCAGGCGATGGCCGGGCGCCATCTGCGCGACCACGTCGCCCCACAGATGTCCCGACGTCAGGAAACCATGCAGGAAGACGACGGGCTCGCCGGCTCCACGCGTGCCGGCGGCGTAGTAGTACAACCGCGCGCCGCCGACGTCGATGAACTCACCGCGCACGCGCGCAGGGGCGGAAGGAAGGACTCTGGGCGTGCATGCGCGCACGAAAATGGGGTGCCGGTGCAATGCACCGCCACCCCATTGCCGCGACGGCAGGACGTCAGATTGCCGGCGGCGGAGCCTGTCGCGTCATGCGCTTTGCCATTTCCTCGAGGTTCTTGTCGAAGACCGCCTGCTGATCCGGCGTCAGGACGGCGCGGATCTCCGGCTGCATCTTCGCGCGGAGCTCGCCCATCTTCTTCATGGCGCCCTCGCGGTCGGACTGCATGAGCTCGCGCACCGCCTGTTGCTCGGGCGCGTACTTCTTCGTGATGTCCTCGATCTTCGTCTTCTGTTCAGCACTCAGCGTGCTGTCGATTCCCATCAACATCATGTTGCCGCGACGGCCGCCGGGCCCGCCCTGCTGTTGCTGGGCGTGGGCGACGGTGGTGCTTCCGACGAGGAGTGCGACGCCGAGCGTCGCAATGCGAATTCCCTTCATGTTACCGGCCTCATGGAGAATGATGAAAGTACCATTTTGATAACTCGTTGTCCTGTAACAACTTAGATAATACCCTCTAGCGTCGGCCCGGTATTTCGCTAAGCTTACCCGCCTTCCGCGCGGGGCGTCTTGCCCAGCGCCGCCATTCGACTCTGGCCTGACCGCAAGCCCGCGATCCGAACGTGACTCTGCCGTCGCCATCGAGCAGTACCACCACCGCCGTTCCCGCTCCCACCGTCCCGCCACCGGTCGCTCCGCCCCCATCTCCAGTGCGTTTTCCGCTGGACTGGCTTCTGGAGCATGCGGCGGCACCGATACGCTACCGGTCCATGATCGACGTGGCCCGGGTCGGCGCTACGGATGCCGCAAAGATTGCGTCACTTCCATTTACATATCCACCCGCGTTGCTGTTGGCCGTGCTCCAGTCGGGGGATGGCATGTGGAATCGGAGCATTCTCACGCTGCCGTCATCGCGCGCCGAGCACTTCGAGGGAGTGGGCACCGTTCCGGCCGTCCGGCGGCTGCTCGAATACGGCTGGGACAAGGACACACCGCCGCTGCTGCATGCACGTCGCATTCTGTTCCGACTGCTCGCCGAGGACGATGATCCATCCTTTCTATTCGAGCTCGGCGGAAAGCACGTGCCGGACGAAGAGACGTTGAAGCGCGGGCGCATGCTGCTGCGCGAGGCGGCCGCGGCGACGCTGGCGCAGGCGGGCTATGAGGGCGATCCACGCCTGCGCGGCGCGGCACGGCGCATCGTACTTCGCATGGGCGACTACCTGCGCTCGCCGCTGGCGCAGAAGCCGTGGATCCGCCAGGGCAACCAGCACATGCTGGCGGCCGAGGCGTGCCCGCCGTCGATCTTCGCCATCGAGATGCTGGCGCACATGCCGCTCTTTCGCGCCGAGCATCATCGCGTGATGGATGCGCTGTATACGCACGTCACGCAGCCGCAGCCGCGGCAGGAAGCCGTGCAGCTCTGCGGCAAGCACGCCATTCCCGTTCCGCATCTCGTCCTCGGCGACCCGCTGCCACATCGCAACGCGGTGGACAACGACGTGCCGTTCGCGCTGCATTGGATCGAGCTGATGGCGCGTCTCGGATATCTCCGGAGGAACGACAACTGGTCGCGGCTGTTCGAGCGTTTTCTCGAGGATCGCGATCGCGACGGGGTGTGGCACCCGCACAAGGGCATGGCCATGGTGCGCGGGTCGAGCCCGTACGCGTGGCCATCCTATCCGCTCGAGGCACAGCTTGCCGGTGAGGAGCGGTGGACGGACGTGACCTTCCGTCTCGGTCTGATCGCGCGGCTGTCGGGTCGCACGATCGAGATCGTCTGACCGCGACACGCGGCCGCGAAGCACGCCTTCGCGGACGGATCGCGCCCGCGGAGATGTTTCCCGCGGGGCGGTCCGATGTGGCGACGCGCGCCGTTGACCTTGCCGGTGGCATCACGCTCCGTGTGGCCGAATCCGGCAACCGTGACAGTCCCGTCATCCTGCTTCTCCACGGATGGGGTGCGTCGATCTACATGTGGCGGGACTGGTTCGCGCCGCTGGCCGCGGCGGGTTATCGGGCCATTGCAATCGACCTGCCGGGTCACGGGCTGTCGGAGAAGCCCGACGGCGTGGAGTGGTACACATTGTCGGGGATGGTTGGCGCGGTGCGCCAGTTCCTGGACGTGGATGAAATCGTGCACGCCGACGTGGTAGCGCAGTCGATGGCCGGCACGATCGTGTTGTCGTTGGCGCAGTCGGACGCGCGGCTGGGCCGCATGGCGCTCGTGAATCCCGCCTGCTTCGGCCGCATCCGATTTCAGCCGTTTTTCCGGCTGGCGCGGCCGCCACTGCTGGATCGTGTGCTGCCGCGTCTTGTCGCGCGATGGATCGTCGCGAGAGCGCATCGTCTCGTGTACGGCGACGCGTCGCGCCTCACCGCGCGCGACGACGACGAATATTGGGCTCCGTCGCAGTTTCCGGCCTATGCGCGCGCGATGCGACGACTATTGAATGCCTTCGACTGGCGACGCGCCAATCCGGACGCGATGGCCGCGAACCTGCGCGCGCTGGCTTCGCGTCTCCTCGTCATACTGGGGACGCGCGACCGGCTGGTGCTCGATTCGCTGCCGTATGCGAGGGCCCTGAGAGAACGTTTGCCGGCCATGCGGCTGTACGAGATCGAGGGCGGCGGCCATGCGGTGAACGAGGAGCGTCCCGAGGACGTGGTTCCGCTCGTGCTGTCGTTCTTCGAGGTGCTGTCCTAGTAACGCACGCGTCCAAGTCGCGACACGAACACCGTGTTGGCTGCAACGCCTCGCCTGGCGATGAGCGCAACGTTGGCCGCTCCATAGCCGAGCCCGCGGACGTCGAAGGCGATGGAGTCGCGCGTGGCCGAGAGCGACACGCCATAGGTGGTCCCCAATGGAGCGCGTGCGAGCGATCCCGTGCGCGTGCGGAGGTCGAGCACGGCCGCGCTGGTGTCGATGCGGAGGGCCACCATGGTCTGCTGTGATATGGATTCGTCCCGTGCCCGTGCGATCAATTCACCGGCGGCTCTCGCGGCGCTGCGCGTGGCGACGCGATCGAGCACGAGCTGCACTTGCCGCAGCATCACCAGCGTCGTGAGACCGATGATGACGAGGACGAGAACGAGCTCGATGAGCGTGTGCGCGGATCGCGGACGGGACACCATGCATGGAGTCTTTCCGTCGCGCGCCGGGCGTGCGTGGTCGTTCCATTGCACGGTGTGCCGCAGGAGTGCATCGTCACCGAGTCACACCGCCGTCAGAACGGAGTCCCGAACATGAAACCGACGGTCCGTCAATGTGCAGTGCTTGCGTGCGCGATCTCCCTGGCGGGGTGTCGCAGCCCAATGGCGGATGCGCAGATGGTGGAGCAGATGCGTCAGCTCGGCGACGAGCTCAATGGGCTGCGGCAGGATGCTGCACAGGCGCATCAGCAGGTGGACTCCCTCCGCACCGTCGTGGCCCGGCAGGATACGCTGCTTCGGCAGCTTGCGGGGATGGCCGGCGTGCGAGTGGCGCCTTGAGTCTTCATGCGCGCACGACCGCTGATATATTCAGGGCATGAAGATCTCGATCGAGTATTGCACGCTTTGAAACTACGAACCGAGGGCCGCCAGGCTGGTGGCCGAGCTCAACGAACATTTCCCCGGAGCCGAGGTGACGCTGGTTCCGAGCTCGGGGGGGCGTTTCGAGGTTCTCAAAGACGGTGTGCCGTGTACGAGAAGTCCAAGACGGGACGGCACGCGGCGCCGGGAGAGATCGTTTCGCACCTGAAGGCATCCTGAGCACCGCACTGATTTGATGCGTATCGCCATCTCGACGGGCGGCGGAGACGCCCCCGGCCTCAACGCCGTCATCCGCGCGGCCGTGCTCACCGCTGTCAATCGCGGATGGGAAGTCATCGGCGTCAAGCGCGGCTTCGCCGGACTGCTCGGAGAAGACGAAGTCATTCCGCTCACGAGAGAATCGGTGCGCGGCATCGGACACCTTGGCGGAACCATCCTCCGGGCGTCCAATCGTGGGAATCCGTTCTGCTATCCGCGCAAGCAGCCCGACGGCTCGTACGTGGCGGTGGACCGGTCGGACGAGCTGATGGAGAACGCCCAGCGGCTCGGCATCGAGGCGGTCATCACCATCGGCGGCGACGGCTCGCTGGAGATCGCCCGCCAGCTCTGCCACAAAGGCATGCGCGTCATCGGCGTTCCCAAGACGATCGACAACGACGTGAGCGGCACGGTGACCACGTTCGGCTTCGACACGGCGGTGAACACCGCCATCGAGGCAATCGACAAGCTGCACACCACCGCCGAGAGTCACGATCGCGTGATCGTGATGGAGGTGATGGGGCGCGATGCGGGATTCATCGCGCTGCACTCGGGTGTCGCGGGTACCGCGGACGTGATTCTCCTTCCCGAGATTCCCTATGACATCGGGAAAGTGTGCGAGAAGATCCTGGCTCGCGACGCGGCGGGGCGGCATTTCTCCATCGTCGTCGTCGCGGAGGGGGCATATCCCAAGGGCGGGGAAGTACACCTCATTGGCGAATCGCTTCCCGGGCAGGCGAAGCGGGTCGGCGGCGTAGCCGAACTGATTGCGCGGGAGATCCAGGCAGTCACCGGCAAAGAGACGCGCTCACTCGTGCTCGGGCATCTTCAGCGCGGTGGAATGCCAACCGGCTACGACCGGTTGCTGGCCACGCGCTTCGGCGGCGCCGCGGTTCGCGCGGTGGCGGATGAGAAGTGGGGCCATATGGTTGCCCTCCAGACGCCGCACATCGTCACGGTTCCCATCGATGACGTGCTGAAAGAGAAGAAGCGCGTGGACGTCGCCCACGATCTCGTGCAGACGGCACGAGAAATCGGGATCTCCTTCGGCGATTAGTTCCGCTGGTGTTGGACGTGCTAACAACGAGTGAATTTGGATACAATCGCAGCGGACGCAGCCTGACGTACGTCCCGCGTGGCGGAACTATACTTGGCCGATGGGTACAAGGACGGTGAGCAGGCGGCTACACGCCTGCGCTCCCCTGATGGACGGCGACGGGGGAAGTGCGCCCGCCACCGGAGACACGCGAGAATGATGCTGCGTACCGTATTTCTGACCATTGCATGCACGGCGGGGCTCGCCGGCGTCGCGCGCGCCCAGAAGGGCGACGACATTCCGAAGTCCTATCGGCCGCCGCCAGGCATGTGCCGCATCTGGCTCGACAAGGTGCCGCCCAAGCAGCAGCCCGCGCCCACGGATTGTCCCACCGCGGTCAAGAACAAGCCGCCCAACGGAAGGGTGATCTTCGGTGACGACTACGTGGAGAAGGGAAAGAAGCCCGAGGACAAGGAGCTTCCCTTCCTCAAGAAGTTCGGCGAGGACCGCAGCAAGCCGCAGGACTGACACGCCGCGCGCACGAAACTCGCCACGCGCGAGCCCATGCGCGGCGTAAGAGACCAATACCTTCCGCTCGATCACGACGCCTTCGTCCGGTCCGAGCCGGTCACGGGCCGCGTGATCGTCATCGCGCCCACGCGCGCGGCCTGCGAGACGATCGAGATCGCGGTCGGCCTGCACATCGAGACGTATCTGGAGAAGCACTTCGGGGGCCGCGTGCGCGAGCTGGCGCGCGCGCACCGGGGCTTCGGCATCGTCGCGGGCACCGGATCGGGAAAGACGCTCGCCATCCGTCCGATGGCGGAAGAGCTGCTCGGCACGACGGATCTGCGCGTCGGCGTGATCAACCGCGAGCGCGAAGCCACACCCGATACGCCGGAATGGAATGTCATCATCGTCACCACCGGCATTGCGCGGCGATGGTTCCAGGACGGTGACATCCTGCCTGCCGACACGCTCATCGTGGACGAAATTCACCAGACGTCGGCCGAGCTGGAGCTGTGCCTCGCGCTCGGCAAGCGAGTCGGCTGCCGCTTCATCTGGCTCTCGGCTACCGTAGACCCGACGTTCTATCGCAACTACCTCGACAGCGCCGATGTGCTCGAGGTCTACGCCTTCGATCCGCAGAAGGCGGCGAAGGTGGAGGTCGTCAACAAGGAGCCCTCGGAGTTTCTCGACGACAGATTTCTCCAGCGCGTCTACCGTGAGAAGCGCGGTGTCGGGCTGTTCGTCCCCACACGCAAGGGCGTCGAACAGGCCGCGGAGGACGTTCGCATCCGCGCGCCGCGAATCAATACGGCGCACTATCACGGCGGCGAGCCGATCAGGGTTCTGCGTCCGTTTCTCGACGGCGAGGAGCGAAAGCCCTTCTTTCTCGCGATGACGGCGGCGGGCCAGAGCGCGTTGAACGTACACGGCCTGGATACCGTCGTCATCGACGATACGCGCTTTACGTCCATCGTCGAGAAGGGGAAGAACGTCCTCACCCGGCTGCACCTCGGCGCAAACGAGATTCTGCAGATGGCGGGACGCGTGCACGGCCGCGTGGCGGGCGGGCGCGTGTTCATTCTCAGTGACCGCGACATCGATTTTGCGTCGCTCAAGCCGACGGCGCCGGAGTTTCAGCTCGCCGGCGATTCGGAGCGCGTGGCGATCACCTGCGCGGGACTCGGCGTTGCAGCCGATGCACTCGAGCTGCCGGTGCCGCTCGATCGGGTCGCGTACCAGCGTGCCGTGCGGTTTCTCGAGAGCAGAGGCATCATCGAGCACGGGCGGCTCACGCGATATGGGCGGGCGGTGGAGGCGATGCCCGTGGAGCGCGAATGGGCCGAGCTGCTCGTCAACGCGGACGATGAGCTGGTGCCGTACCTCGCGGTGATGAGCGGCATCGAGTCGCTGCATCGCATGACGCGCGAGGAGAGGAACCTCGAGGGGCTCATCGTCCCCGGAAGCGATCATCTCACCGCGTACAACGTGTATGCCGAGGCCTATCGTGTGGCGGGCTACGTCGGTGAGGTCTACGGTCTCGCGCGGCACCTCTTCCACGCGGAGGAGATTGCGGAGTGGGCCGAGGACCGCGGTGTGCTCGTGAAGTCCATCGAGGATGCGGCGCTGGGAATGGCGAGCGTGTATCGCGGCCTCAACATGCGGCTGCCGGCCGACATGCGTCACGCGCACGAAGGCACGCGCCGGAAGTTTGCGGAGGTGCTCGCGGAGTACATGCCGTTCGATCTGGTGATCGACGAGGAAACGGCGTGGGGTGAGGAGGCACGCGTCAGCAAGACAAGCGTCTGCGGAAGTTGGGGAGCAATTGCCGGCGAACTGCGCTACTTCGCCGACAAGTTCGGCCGCCCTCGTGCCGCGATCGAGGGCACACAGCTTCCAATGGATCTCGTGCGACGATTTGCCACCGGCGGCGAATCGCGCTTCGTGTACGATCCCGAGCGGCGAAAGGCGCCGCTCGTTCTGGAGCGACGAATCCAGTACCACGGATTCGAGCTCGAGCGCGAAGTGGAGGTCGTCGATGTCTTCCCGGCGGGCCGCGAGGAGGAAGCGCGCCGCGTGCTGGCCGAGGCACTGGCGCGGGGAGAGGCTCGGCATCATTCGGTTCCGCGCAATACCGCGCTCGTCGAGGCGGTGCGCGAAGCCTGGCGTCGCTCGGGGGGAATTCTGCCGCGCCTCTCACAACAGGAGCTGGCGGCGCTCTATGCCGAGCGACTCGCCGGTGTCGCGTCGATGACGGCGTTCAAGCAGGCGGATCTCGATCTGTCGGACGCGATCGAGGCGCTCAGCCCGCGAGCGGAACGCGCCCGATACGATTCGCTGCCCACCCAGGTGACGATTCGTGACCGCGACGTCGAGATCGCGTACGACGTCGAAGAGGAAGACGACCGTCCGATCGCCGTGGCGCGACTCCGACTTCCGGAAAAGCTCGCCCGCAACCTCACGGAGTCCGAGCTGCCCGTGCTGGACCGGCCCCTTCGCTTCAGTGTTCTGCGCGGCCAGCGCGGACAGACACGTGCGCGGACGCTGGAGGAGCTACAGCACCAGCTCGACGCTCCCTGGACGGACGACGAGGTCGCCCGCTTCAATCGGAAGCGCGACGAGCAGCGCACCACCGCGAAGGATCGAAAGCGCGAGCGGTTTCGCGAGCCGAAGGGCTCAGGCGGCCGGCGTGGGGGCCGCGGGCGGCGACCCGGAGGCGGACGATTCCGCTGAGGCAAGGATCGTGGTGTACCGCTCCTCACGCACGATGACGAAACCGCGCGCGAGATAGTTGGGCAGCGCCTGCGGCGCGTCGAGCGTGCAGGTGTTCAGAATGACGCGCTCTGCGCCGAGGGCGAACGCCTCCTTGACGGCGCGCGTGAGCATGAATCCGCCGAGTCCGCGGCCGATGAACGACCGGTCCAGTCCGAAATACATGACCTCGACGCGCGCCGCATCGAGCCGCTTGAGCTCGAAGAATCCGGCGAACTGGCCGTCGACGCGAAGGGCAAACACGCGGACGTCCTTCGACGACAGATATCGATCGAGCTCCTGGGTGGTCCACGCGAGACGATCGCGCCAGCCCCATGGTCCTCCGACTCTTACGTACGCCGCGAGATACTCCGCCGCGGTGCGCGGCTCGAGCGCGGCGATGACGGCGCCAGCCGGTGTTGCACGAGACGGCCGCAGCGCGGTGCGCGAGGGAAGCTCGAGGTACGTGCGAACCGCCTCGACGGTCTGCCGGTGAGCTACCATTTGCCTGGCACTCCGCGATGCTGCACCGGCTCAGCGATGCAGCTTCATCCTGTGACGCGCGGCCTTCGCCCTGTTGCCGCAGGTTGCCATGTCGCACCAGCGGCGGCGGCCATTCTTCGTCTCGTCCTGAAACACCCGCCCGCATCGCGGATCGGCACACCGGCGCACGCGCACCAGCTCGCCGAGGATGAGCGCATCGGCCGCGCTCTCGACCACGGAGATCAGAATGCCGGCGAACGCATCGCCGACGGGCACGAAGGTGCGGACGAAGCCTCCGTCGGCCTGCAGCTCGACGCGGCGCGTTCCCGCACTGCGCCCGAGTACACGATTCAGCTCGGCGAGCGCGTCACTGCGGATGGTCGACGACGACGCTCCGCGCTCGGCCAGTGCACGAAGCACGTTCCGCACGCGGCGGGCGTCTCCGAGCACGGCCAGGGCGCCGGCGGGCTGTTGTTGGGAGCGGCGCAACATGGAGGCGGCGCGCTCTTCGTCGAGGAGGTGCGCGGCCTCGAGCCAACGCACGAAGCGGTCGAAGTCGCTGAGCGCATCGTCGCCTCGCGCGACGCGGTCGGAATTCACGAAGTCCAGCCACAGGCGTTCCGCGACGAACGCAAAAGCGTGTCGTTCACGCGGCTCCGTCGCCGACGCCGATCTGGTGAGCTCCAGAGGTTGCGACATCGGCCCTAGCATATCCCCCGTGGCGGAGGGCGGCAACCTGCCGCCGCGAGATGGGCACGCGGAGATTCGCTGGCTGTGCAGACGCCGTTTCCCGAGGCATCTTCACTCGATATGACGACAGACCTCTCAGCGGTCCGGTCCATCGCGGTCGGATCCACGAACCCGGTGAAGATCGCGGCGACGCGCGATGCACTCATGCGCCTCATGCCCCATGCACGCGTTGACGGCGTGGCGGCGGCCAGTGGCGTGCCCGATCAACCCTGGGGAGACGACGAGACGATTCGTGGCGCGGTGGCGCGCGCTCGCGCCGCCCGCGTTGCGCTCGACGCGGATTTCGGCGTCGGTATCGAAGGAGGCGTCGTGGATGCCGCGGAGGGCAGGGTGCGTACGTGCGCGTGGGCCGCGGTCGTCTCGCGCGACGGACGCGAAGGCGTGGGCGGATCGCTCTCGCTCGAGCTGCCTCCCCAGGTCGCACGGCTCGTGCGCGACGGCATGGAACTCGGTCACGCGATGGATACCGTGACGGGAGAACAGAACGTGAAACAGGGCGTCGGCGCCGTGGGAATCCTCACCAGAGGACTCGTCACCCGACAGCAGGCCTACGAGGTGCTCGTGGCCTACGCGTTGGCCGCGCACATCAATCCGTAACGACTTCCCTCGCGATGGACGGCAGCCCCGGAGCACGCGCATGGCGGCGTTGCAGGCGCTGGAGCCCGTCGTAGGCGGCGTACTTGTACGCGTCGGCGAGCGACGGAAAGTTGAAAGCGGCCTGGATGAAATAATCGAGCGAGCCGCCGAACGCCATGACGGTCATACCGACATGAATCAGCTCGCACGCACTCTCCCCGACGATGGTGACGCCGAGGATGCGCTGATCTTCCGGATGAAAGAGGAGCTTGATGAAGCCGTCCGTGTCCCCGAGGATCTGGGCGCGTGGATTGATACGGTAGCTCGAGCGCCCGACCTCGTACGGCACCTCGCGCGCGCGCAGTACGTCCTCGCTCTCGCCCACCGTCGCGATCTCGGGGATGGTCCACACGCCGTACGGAAGCACATCCGAGACGGCGCGCTTGTACTTGAGCTCGAAGGCGTTGCAGATGGCGACGCGCGCCTGCTCCATGGATGCCGAAGCGAGCGCGGGGAATCCGATGACGTCGCCGGCGGCGTAGATGTGCGGAACGGCCGTGCGGTACTGGCGATCCACGATGATGTAACCGCGGTCGTTCACCTTCACGCCGATCCGCTTGCAGTCGATCGCGGCGGAATTGCCGATGCGGCCCGTGCTCACGAGCACGCAGTCCGTGTCGAGCTCGGTGTCGTCGGTCAACACCACATGCGCGCGCCCGTTATCCACCGTCACTTCTTTCACCTCGGCGTCGCCATGTACGGTGATGCCAAGGCGCGAGGTCATGGACTGGCGCAGCGCGTCGCTGACGTCCTTGTCGAGGTGCGCGAGGAGCCTGTGTCGCGAATTGATCAGCGTAACGCGGACGCCGAGTGCCGCGAAAATGCACGCGTATTCGCAGCCGATGACGCCGCCGCCGACCACGATCATGGAGGAGGGAATCCGCTGCAACGTCAGCAGGGAATCGCTGTCCACGATCACCTCGTTGTCCAGCTCGTAGCCCACGGGCGCCATCGGCGAAGACCCTGTGGCGACGAGAATCACATCGCCCTGAATGAGCCGAGTGTCGAGTCCGAAGCGCGAGACCTCGATGGAATGCTCGTCGTGGAAGCGTGCCGAACCTTGCACGGTGACGATTCCATGCTTCTCGATGTTCTCGGCGATGAGCTTCCATTCGGATTCGATGACCGCGCGCTCGCGGTGCATGAAGTCGCCGATGGTGATGTCCTGTTTGACGCTGACGTCCACACCATAGAGCCCGCGCTGGCGCAGGCCGGAGAAATAGAGCGCGGTTTCGCGCAGCGTCTTGCTGGGAATCGTGCCCGTGTTGACGGCGGCACCACCGGGCTTGGGCGCCTTCTCGATGAGGCAGACGCGCTTGCCGAAATACGCCGCCTGCGCGGCTCCCTTTTCGCCCGCGGGGCCTGAGCCGATGACGACGAGGTCGAAGTGCTCGGGAGGCGTCACTACGCGTGGAGTGGCGAGGGAGGCGAGAGCAGGGCGTCTTCGTGGTAGACGATCCAGCCGGTCTCGTCCTCGGCGACCAGCTCGACCTCCGTACCAAGAGGCAAAGTCAAGTTAGGATTCTCGTGGCCGGCGGGAAAGTCCATGAGGACGGGAACGCCGAGATCGGAGACCAGATCGAGGACGAAATCCTCGAAGTCGTCCTCTTCGCTGCGATCGAGCGACAGGTGGCCGAACACGATGCCGCGCACCTTGCCGAGGAGTCCCGTGGCGCGAAGCTGCACGAGGCGCTCGTCGACGAACGACATGGGATCGCGCACCTCCTCGAGAAAGAGAATCGCATCTGCCGTGTCGATCTCATAGGGCGTTCCGATGGTCTGCTGCACGAGCGCCAGGTTGCCGCCCACCAATCGACCGACGGCACGGCCAGGCCGCACGGTGCGCGACGCGTCCTTGCCGATTCGCGTCGTCGGATGCGGTGTGGTCAGTGCGGTGAGCAGCGACGCCGTCGTGACGTCGCGCGCGCTCGGAATCAGATCGTCCACGGTGGGCCCGTGAAACGCGCGCAATCCGGCGAGACGCATGAGCCAGAGATGCAGCACGGTGATGTCCGAGTAGCCCACGAATGCCTTCGGATTGGCGCGGAAGATCGTGGGGTCGAGGTGTGGGAGCATGCGCACGGCGCCGTATCCACCCGTCCCGCCGATGAGGGCCTTCACGCGTGGGTCGATCCACATGGCGGTGAAGTTGTCGGCGCGGCGCTCGTCTTCCGCGCGCAGATAGCGGCGCGACACGTTGAGCTCGGGATCGAGCAACACGTCGTAGCCGGCGCGCTCGAGTGCGCGTACGCCGCGCGCGAGCCATTTTGGCCGCGGCGAATAGGACGACGCCACGACGCCGATGGTGTCGCCCTTCTGAAGTGGCGGCGGGCAGAGCAGCGCGGACGCGTCAGGCACGCGCCGCGGGCACGCCGTCAACGGGTGTGTCGCTGTCGTCGTCCTCGAAGACTTCGTTCGACGGAGGATCGGCTGTTTCTGCGATCAGCGAATCAATCGTTGTAGTGGCGTCGATCATTCCATCGATCTGCCGTGCGACGTCGAGCGCGGCCTCGAGAGACGCGGTGACGGATTCGATGCCGGCGCTCCCCATGTGCAAGCGGAGCAGATCCAGCCGGATGTTCTCGATGGCGCCGACGGTCTGCGCGAGGCGAAGCGCGGATTGCGAGCGGGATTCTCTCAACTCGGCCGCAATCGCATCACGCCGAGCGTCTTTGAGCGATTCTCCGCCGCGCTCGAATCCGGCGAGTTGATCGTCGATGGCGTCGATGGACTCGCGAATGCGGGTTGCGTCTTCGGAGAGCTGCCGTACGGCCTCGGGAAGGGCTGACAATTCGCGGCGAGTGTCGCGCGGGAGTGCCTCGAAGAGGTGATCGGTTGCACGGCCGAGTGCGACTTCGGTGAGTACGGGCATGCCGAGCGCGGGGCGCGTTGCAGGAGTCTCGCCGAGGGAGGCGAGCTTTGCGATGCGGCGTCCCCAGCGACCCTTCCAGAACGAGATGCTCGCGTTGGCGATGCGGCTGGCAAGTCGAAAGCGGATGAACTCACCGGCCAGGGGCACTCCCGAGATCGTGAGCAACACGAGCGAAGGAAAGAGCACCAGCAGGCTTTGGGGGCGTCCCAACGCCACGGCAGTGGCAGTATCCCAAATCCCATTGCCGGATTGCGAGGGTAAGAGCCGGTTCGCGAAGACGCTCGCCTGGTAGTACATCCAGCCACCCATCGCCGTGCCACCAATGCTTGCCCCGAGCAGCGTTCGAAACACGGTGCGCGATCGCGGCGACGTTTGTCTCCGCTCGTACTCGAGCTCCTCCGCACGCACGAGCTGATGCTCGCGTAACGCCGCATGCAGATCGTCAGGTGTGTAGCCCTCGCCGATTATGCGGCGAAGTCGCGTCGTCCACGGAATGGCGCTGATGATCGGCATCACCGTGAATGGCACGAAAAACGGCCACGTCAGGTTTGTAACCGCAACGAGGGTGATGCCCGCCGTCGCCCCCATGCCGAGCATCGCGAACGCCGCCGGCAACTCTCGCTCATTCTGCGCGATCCACGAGCGGAGAGGCGCCGGAATCTCCTTCGCATGCTCGAACGCCAGGTCAATGGCCTCCGCGAAACTCTCGGCGCTCCGATAACGGCGAATCGGCTCCTTATGGAGGCATCGCTCCACCGCGGCCGCAAGGCGCGGGGGAACCGACGGCGTCACACTCGCAATCGAGGGTGCAGTCGCCGTGAGCTGCTGTCGCACGACGTCCGCCGCCGTCTCACCATCGAACGGAAGTCGTCCAGTGAGTGCATAGAAGCCCGCGATCCCCAACGAATAGAGATCGCTGCGCGCGTCGAGCGGCTCGCCAGCGGCCTGCTCCGGACTGAGATAATGCGCGTTGCCCATCACGCGGCCGTCGTCATGCACGGCGGCGGTCCGCATCGCGCTCGCGATGCCGAAGTCCATCACGATGGCCCGCTCGGTCCCCCGCTCCAGCATGATGTTCTCGGCCGAGACGTCCCGGTGCACGATGCCGGCGGTGTGCGCGTACGCCAGCGCCCACGCCACCTCGCGGAGCACACGTGCGGCCTGACCCGGCAGCAGCGGACCGCGCGTGCGGATACGCTCGCCGAGCGTCACGCCATCCACGAACGCCATCACGAGATAGGTGAATCCACCCCGCTCGCCCGCCAGGTACACCGGCACGATGTTGGGGTGGCTAAGCCGTGCAACCGTCTGCGATTCATTCAGGAATGCCGTGCGCCACGTGGCATTCGACGCGACTTCGGGTGGCAGCACCTTGATGGCGACCGGACGGGCGAGCCGCACGTCGCGCGCGAGGTACACGATGCCCATACCGCCGCGGCCGAGCTCGCGGTCCAGCGAGTACTCGCCGGCCAGCGCCTCCTGGAGCGCGATGAAGTCCGAGTCGGGGGCCGCGGCCATAGGTCAAGCTAGGGCGGCGGGCTCGCCCTACGCTAGATTTCGTAGTATGGCGCCGCCCCCAGCCGACCCCCAGCCGACGTATTTCCGAAAGGGTTTCGGCCTGAAAGCTGATGTCCAGGACGAGCTGACGTCGGATTACAACGGCCACATTGTGGACGTCCTGCGCGAGCAGGACCACACCCTCACGGTCGAGGACGTCACCATCCGGTTGGCGCAGGAATTCGGCTTCTGCTACGGCGTCGAGCGCGCGGTCGAGTACGCATATCAGACCCGTAAGAAGTTCCCCGACCGGCGCCTGCTGCTCGTCGGTGAGATCATCCACAACCCGCACGTGAACGCGAAGCTGCGCGGGATGGGCATCGAGATCCTCGAGCGGACCGAGGCAGGAGAATTCGACTTCAGTGGAATTCGCGCTGAAGACGTCGTCATCCTCCCCGCCTTCGGCGTGACGATCGCGGCCTTCGAGGCACTCCGGGACATCGGCTGCGTTCTGGTCGACACCACCTGTGGGTCGGTGCTCAACGTCTGGAAGCGCGTCGAAGCGTATGGCCGCGACGGCTTCACCGCGCTCATTCACGGGAAGTACCATCACGAGGAAACCCGCGCGACCGCGTCGCAGATGCTGCGGTTCCCGGGTGGCCACTACATCGTCGTGCGCCACATGGACGAGGCGCGCATGGTGTGCGAGTACATCGAAGGCCGTGGCTCGCGCGACGAGTTCCTTGCGCACTTCGCCAATGCCGTCTCGCCTGGCTTCGACCCGGACGTCCATCTCCAACGCGTCGGCGTTGCGAATCAGACGACGATGCTGGCGCGCGAATCCCTGGCTATTGCGGAAGCAGTTGGCGCATCGATCGAGCGCGCGCGAGGTGTCGCCGCCCGAGCTGACTTCCGCACATTCGACACCATCTGCAGCGCGACCCAGGAGCGGCAGGACGCCGTGCTCGCGCTGCTCGAGGAGCCGCTCGACGCGATGGTCGTGATCGGCGGCTTCAACTCGAGCAACACCATCTCGCTCGCTGCGCTTTGCGCCGAGCGCGTGCCGACGTATCACATCGAGGACGCAAGCGGCATCGATCCGGAGGCGCGCACCGTGCATTTCCGAGTCGCCGGCGTACAGCACGTCGAGGAGACGAAGGCGGACTGGCTGCCCGCGGAGGGACCGGTGCGCATCGGGCTCACCGCGGGAGCGAGCACGCCGAACAACAAGATCGGCGAGGCGGTCGCGCGCATCCTCGCGACGCGCGGGCTGGCGTTGCAACCGGCATAGCGGCCAACCGGTGCTGCCGTTCTTCACACGGTACGTCGCCCTCGGCGATTCCATGTCCATCGATCTCTATCCGGCGCTCGACGCTGGCGAGATCGACGTGGCGGTGGCATTGGAGCGCGACACCCACGCGGGTCGCGTTGCTCCGTTGGGCGCGGCGTCCCTCCTCTACCAGAACGACGACGCGCGACATCCCGAGTCGCAAGGCGAAGAGCTCAATGCGCGCTATCCGGGCATCCGCTTTCAGAACCTCGCACTGGACGGCGCGACCATCGGCGACGTGTTCGGTGAGCAGCTGCTCGCGCTCGAGGACGACAGCGGCCCGACGCTCGTGACGCTCACCGCCGGCGGCAACGACTTGCTGAGCGCCATGGCGAATCGTCCGCGCGCTTCACTGCTCGAGTCGATCGGGCAGGAGGTCATGGCTGCGTACGATTTTCTCGTCGCATCCATCAGGCGCGATGTTCCCGACTCCGTCATCGTGCTCACGTCGATCTACGATCCGTCGGACGGAACGGGGCGCATCCCCGGCGTTCTCGAGGGCGTGGGTGTGTTGCCGCTCCACGTTCTCGATGCAATGAACGCGCACATCAGGTCACTGGCCGACGACGACGTCGTTCTCTTTGCCGACGCACACGCCTGGTTCCTCGGACACGGCGTCTCTGCGCCCGAGGCCGAGCGATGGTACTGGCGACGCTCGCTCGTGGAGCCGAGTGCAGCGGGTGCGGACGGGTTGCGCCGCCTCTGGTTGTCCGTGCTCGATGCCGCCGATTCCGCGCCATGATCGCCGGTCTCCTGTTGGCGGCGGGATACGGCCGTCGATTCGGCGGGAACAAGCTGTGTGCAAAATTGAATGGAAAGGCGATCGTGCGATCGAGCGCAGACGTCCTGGCGCCGACGGATGCGCTCTATGTCGTGGTACCTCCCGCAGCGGATCAACTGACACAGGCGCTCGCACGGCTCGACGCGACCTTCGTGGTGAATCTCGCGCGAGGTGAAGGCATGGCGAGCTCCATCCGCGCAGGAATCGCGGCACTGGCCGAGGACGTCGAGGCAGTCGTCATCGCCCTTGGTGATCAGCCGCGCGCGGATGCTGCGGTGACGCGCGCGCTCTGTGAGCGGTGGCGCGCCGGCGAGTGCGACGCGGTCGTGCCGCTCTATTTGGAGGGGCAGGGAACGCCTGTGTTGTTCGGACGCACATGTTTTTCGGCGTTGAGCGCGCTTCGCGGCGACGTCGGCGCACGCGGCGTCCTCGAATCCGGACAATTCACGGTGGAGCATGTACACACGGGCCAGCACATGCCGGTCGACGTGGACACCGTGGAGACACTGGACGCGCTGCGCGAGCACACGCACGACTGACGGGCCCCGCTTGCGGCAGCGGGCCCGCCTGATGATGCTTCGATGATCACTTCTCGCCTGCCGCGAATGCATCCTCGCCTCGCCGAACTCCTCGACTATCTGGACGCTGCGCGCGCGCGCGTGCTTGGAGAGGCGGCGCGACTGCCGCGAGATCGCTGGGGCATTCGGCCTGAGCCCGACCGCTGGTCCGTGGCGGAGGTCGTCTGGCATCTGCAGCGCGTCGAGCGCGGCATTGCGAAAGTGATTGCCCAGCGCGTGGGTGAGGCCCGCGCGAGCGGACATCCGACGGAGAGCGACACGGCCTCCATGATGCACGCGCTCGATGGCCGGCATGTGGCCGATCGTACCGTGCCGATCGTCGCTCCGCCCCGCGTCTCGCCGCCGGAGTCTGTCGATCCGGCGGACGTGGAAGTGCAGCTCGAGCAGTCGCGCGCGTTGCTGCGCGCCGCCATCGCCGACGCGGACGGCCTGGCCCTTGGCAGCATCACGCATCCGCATCCCATGCTGGGCGAGATCAATCTGTATCAATGGATTCTCTTCGTCGGCCAGCACGAAGCCCGCCATGCCGGACAGATTGCGGAAGCCGCGCAGGCCGCGGTCGCCGCCCACTGACCGGCATCACCACACTCAGCCCGTTCGGCAGGAGCACTTCATCATGATTCGTCGCACCGTAATCACGGCGTCGCTCGCGTTCGCCGTCGCCGCACCGTTGACCGCACAGATGACCCACGATCACGACGTGAAAGTCGAGGGCGCCGGGGCGCTGCCCAAAGGCTGGATGGGCCGCACCGACAACGCCACGGCCAAGATCGAGGACGCGAAGTTCGTCGCCATGGGGAGCGGATTCCACGTGACCTCCGGGCCCGCCGCCATCTACTGGAACGACAAGAGCGCCACCAAGGCGCCGTTCACGGCGAGCGTCACGATTCGCCAGACGAAGAATCCCGCGCATCCCGAGGCGTACGGCATCTTCTTCCAGGGCCGCAACCTCGACAAGCCCGATCAGAACTACGCGTATCTCCTCGTGCGCGGCGATGGGAAGTTCCTGCTCAACCACCGTGCCGGCGCCGACGTCCACAAGATCATCCCGTGGACCGACAACGCCGCCGTGCACAAGGCGGACGCGAACGGCGTGGCGACCAATACCGTCACCGTGGACGCGACGAAAGCGGATTCCGTCCGCTTCCTGATCAACGGCACGCAGGTGGCGGCAGTTCCGGGCGCGCACCTCGGCAGCACCGATGGCATCGTGGGCCTCCGTGTCAATCACAACCTCGACGTGCACATCAGCGACTTCGTCATCACGCCGGCGAAGTAAACCGGCCGGCGCCGGACGGGTGACTCATCCATCCGTCCGGCTCGGCTTCAGTCCGACATGAGAACGTCGAGCGCGGGGCTGGCGGACCAGCGGCACTGTATACAATATTGTACGCTGGCTGACCGCCTCCCACCATGATCGCACCCACCGTCGCTCTCCTCACCGCGCTCGCACTTACCGCGACGCCTGCCAGACCGCGCGCCCGACAACGGCCCGCCACCCAATCCGTCTATCACGGACGCAGCAACCAGCTCCGTGTCCGGCCGCCGCGGCTCGAAGAAACGGGCAGCGTGGACGGCGCCCTCGATGAGCCCCAATGGGCGCAGGCGGCCCTCCTCACCGGTTTCAGCCAGTTCTCGCCACAGGACGGGGTGCCCGCCGAGGATTCCACCGAGGTCTACGTGTGGTACTCGGCCACGGCCATTCATTTCGGCATCCGCGCGTTCGAGCCGCACGGAGCGGCGCGCGCGACGCTCGCCGATCGCGACCGCATCGGCAGCGACGACAACGTCCAGATCCTCCTCGGCACGTTCAACGACGGGCGGCAGGCCACCGTCTTTGCCGTCAACCCGCTTGGCGTCCAGGCCGATGGCACCATCCTCGAATCCAATCAGACGCTCAAGAGTGGATTCGCCGGCAGCACGCTCGCGAGAGATCCTGCGGATCTCAATCCGGATTACGTGTTCCAGTCGAAGGGACGCGTCACCCCCGAAGGCTACGTCGTCGAGGTGCGGATTCCCTTCAAGAGCCTCCGCTATCAGGATGCGGATGTCCAATCATGGGGACTCAACGTCGTGCGTCAGGTGCAGCACTCGGGACACGAGGATAGTTGGGCGCCGGCGCGACGCTCCGGGCTCTCCTTTCTCGCGCAATCCGGCGTGCTCGAGGGGCTCACGGATCTGCGCCGAGGGATCGTGCTGGATGTGAATCCCGAGCTGACAGAGCGGACGCCGGGCGCTGCACCACCAGGCGGCATCGGCGCGTGGCAGTACGACCGTCAGCGGCCCGAACTGGGTGGCAATGCGCGCTGGGGCATCAGCAGCAACCTCACGCTGAACGGCACCATCAATCCCGACTTCTCGCAGATCGAATCCGACGCAGGCCAGTTCACGTTCGATCCGCGGTCGGCGCTCTTCTTCGCCGAGAAGCGCCCGTTCTTTCTCGAGGGGATCGAGCAGTTTTCCACGCCCCACTCGCTGATCTACACACGGCACATCGTACAGCCGGTGGGCGCCGCGAAGCTGAGTGGAAAGGTGTCCGGCACCAACATCGCGCTGTTGAGCGCCGTGGATGGCACCGCGTCATCGGCGACGCGCGTCGAACATCCGATCTTCAATCTCCTCCGCGTGCAGCGTGACGTTGGCCCGTCCTCGAAGATCGGCATCACCTACACCGATCGCGTGGAAGCCGGCGGATACAACCGCGTCGCCGACGTCGACGGGAGCTACCTGTTCGGCGGGATTTACAGTCTCCAGGCGCAATACGCGAACAGCTATACCAAGCAGGGCGCGGCCGTACGAAACGCGCCGCTGTGGCATCTGGGGCTGAACCGAAACGGCAAGCAGTGGTCGGGGACGTACTCCATCGACGCCGTGCATGAGGATTTCATCGCCCAGAGCGGTTTCATCAATCGGCCGGGCGTCGTGATGGCGACCTTCGATAACCGCTACAACGTGTTCGGTGCGGCCGGCGGCCTGTTCGAGGTGGTGACCATCAATCCCGGATATTTCAGCACGTGGCGGTATCAGAGCTTCGTGCATCAGGATGAGGCCATCGAGAAGAAGCTGCACTTCGTCGTGAATGCCACCATGCGCGGCGGGTGGAATGCGGCCGTCGGCTACTTCGTGGAGACATTCGGTTTCGACCCAGGTTTCTATGGGAACTATCGCGTGCTCGGCCCGCAGGGCGACACGTTGCCCTTCACCGGCACGCCACGAATTCCCAACAGTGAAGCGCTCGTGTCGTTCAGCTCTCCGGTTGGCGCCAGACTATCCGCCAACGCTTTCTATCTCTGGGGACACGATGAGGATTTCTTCGAGTGGGCGTCGACGAACCTGATCGTCGCGACGTACGGACTGAACTATCGGCCCACCGACAAGCTCCGCATGGAGGCGACGTACAACATGCAGAGCTTCGCGCGGCGGTCGGACGGCAGCAGCGTCGGCAACAATCGTATTCCGCGGCTGAAGGTGGAATACCAGCTTGCCCGGCCGCTGTTCGTGCGGTTCGTCGGCGAGTACGATTCCTTCTTTCGCGACGCATTGCGCGATGAGGGACGCACCGGACGTCCCCTTCTCGTGAATGGCCGTGCCACGTCGAGATCGATGTCCACCAGCTTTCGCGGTGACTTTTTGCTCAGCTATCGGCCCAACCCTGGCACCGTCGTCTTTCTCGGATACGGCGCTGGCTACCTCGACACCAGGACCGCCGCGCAGCCTTTCGAGTTTCCTTCGAGCCTCGGCTTCCGCGGCTACAACCGCACCGATGATTCCTTCTTCATGAAGGCCTCCTACCTGTTCCGGCTCTGAGTGCCATGGTGCCGGCCGTGAACGATGGAGAGCCCGCGCGCGGCGATGCCCATGAGCTGAAGCGCGCACTCGGGCTGCGCGATCTGGTCCTGTTCAACCTGGTCGCAGTCGTGGGTCTGCGGTGGCTCGCCACCGCCGCGAAGGCCGGTCCCGCCTCTCTCGCGCTCTGGGTGCTCGCTGGTCTCTTCTTCTTCGTGCCGCAGGGACTCGTGGTCATCGAGCTCTCCTCGCGCTTTCCCGAGGAGGGAGGGATTTATCAGTGGACCAAGCGCGCGCTCGGCGAGAAGCACGGCTACGTGTGCGGCTGGTGCTACTGGATCAACAACGTCCTGTACTATCCCAATCTCCTGATCTCCTCCGCGGTGATTGCGACGTACGCCGTCGGGCTCGGCGACACGAGCCTCTCGAGCAACTGGACGTACGTGTTGACTGCGACGCTCGTGTGTTTGTGGCTTGCGGTGCTCCTGAACATTCTCGGCGTGGGCACCGGCAAGTGGCTTCAGAACGCGGGAGGCGTGGGCACGTTCATCCCCGGCCTCATACTCATCATCCTCGGCGGCGTCACGATGGCGATGGGACACCCCGCGGCGAACACGGTGACGCCGGCCAACGTGGTTCCCGATCTGCGGCATCTGTCGGGGCTGAATCTGTGGGCGTCAATCGCCTTCGCGTTTGCCGGTCTCGAGCTCTCGAGCTCACTCGCCGGCGAGGTGCGCAACCCGCGTCGTACGTTGCCACGAGCCATCCTGATCTCCGCGCCGCTCATTGCCGTCGTGTACGTGCTCGGCACGGGAGCGCTGCTGCGTCTCGTCCCGATCAAGGACGTGAACATCGTCTCCGGCTTTGCGCAGGCGACGGCAGTCGGTGCACGTCTGATCAGCCCGGCGCTCTGGTGGCTGCCCGCGTTCAGTGCCGCCGCCTACACCATTGGAAACGTGGGCGGAGTGGGCGCCTGGCTCACCGGTCCGGCGCGCGTGGCGTTCGCCATCGGACTCGATCGATACTTTCCGCCGACGTTCGGGCGCGTGCATCCCCGGTGGAAGACGCCATACGTCGCGATTCTGGTGCAGGCGTCACTGGCCACCGTGTTTCTCCTCGTGAGCCTTATCGGGCGCGGCACCACCGTCGAGAAGGCATATCTGATTCTTCTGGATACGATGCTCCTCGTTTACTTCGTTCCGTATGTCTATCTCTTCATCTCGTTCCTGTTGCTCCGTCGCGGCGCAGTGGATGTGGGGACTTTGCGCGTGCCGGGCGGCCCGATTACGGCGGCGTTGGTCGGCGTCAGTGGATTGATCGTGACGCTGCTCGCGATGGGCGTGGCAATGGTGCCGCCGTCGGACGACGCGCACCCGATGCTCTTCGAGATCAAGGTGGTCGGCGGCGCGCTCGGCTTCATTGCGCTCGGCGGTCTCGTCTACTGGCGTGCCAGTCGCGCCACGAGCTCCCGAGCCTTCGTCGCGCCGCAGTTGCCGTAACAGTTGTTGAAGAACACGATGGTGCGCGTGGCTTCCTCGGCGGCCGATTCGACGAGCGGCCGTTTTGACGCGCAGAGGGCGCCTGCTAGCTTCGAGAGGTGAGCGACACGGACGCGGTCCTGAAAGAGGGCGAGTTGATCGACTCGGAGCCCTCGCAGCCGGCGGGCGAGGAGCCGAAGGACCTCGGTTTCGGCTCCATGGTCGGCGGCGCCAACGAGCGCCGGCTCATCGAGCGCGACGGCCGGTTCACGGCGCGCCGCGAGGGCTTCTCGCCGCTCACGTATCTCAACGGCTATCACGCCCTGCTCACGATGACGTGGCCGCGCTTTCTCGGCGTGGTCACCGTGTCGTATCTGACCCTGAACGCGCTGTTCGGCGGGCTGTTTCTGCTCTGCGGGCCGGGCGCCCTGGCCGGGATGACCAGTCCGAGCATGGGCGGCACGTTTCTCAGGGCGTTCTTCTTCAGCGTCGATACGTTCGCGACGATCGGTTACGGGAACGTCTACGCGGTTGGCGCGCCCGCGAATCTCATCGTGACCATCGAGTCACTGATCGCGATCCTCTTCATCGCGCTGCTGACCGGTATCGTCTTCGCGCGGTTCGCGCGTCCTGTCGCGGCGCTCATGTTCAGCGACGTCGCCGTCATCGCGCCGTATCAGGGGAAGACCGGGTTCATGTTCCGCATCACCAACGCGCGGAGCAACCAGTTGATGGAGCTCGAGGCCAAGGTGCAGTTCACGCGACTCGACGGCAGCGGGCGGCGCTACACCCAGCTCAAGCTCGAGCGCACGAAGGTCGTCTTCTTTCCTCTGAGCTGGACCGTCGTGCATCCCATCGACGAGACGAGCCCGCTCTGGGGCTGGACGCACGAGGACTTGATGCGAAGCGATGCCGAATTTCTCATCCTCATCAGCGGCATCGACGAGACGTTCGCGCAGACCGTACACGCGCGGTCGAGCTACAAGGCCGAGGAGATCCTGGTCGGAAAGAAGTTCTCGAACATCTACAATCCGGTGGACCGCGACGGCACCATCAGCATCGACGTCTCGAAGCTGAGCGACGTGGAGGATGCCGCGGACGACGAAGCCTTCCGTCACACACAGACCTTCCGGCATACCGGTCATTTCACCGGGTTTGCGGCGCCTCGCACCACGGATTCGAAGAAGCCGTAGTGCCGGCTATTTGGCAGGATTACGCGGCTTTCCTACCGAGAAGCCTTGATCCTTCGCACCCGGCTTCGCGGCCCGCTTCTCCGCCTCCTCCTGCGCGTACTCCTCCTTCTCATGGGCAAGGAGTCCCGATTTCTCGCGCGCCATGTCGTGATCGGCCCCGCCAGATTCCGGCCGGTCGCTCTGGAAGTTGTTGCTCGGCTTGCTCCCCATACTGAAAGCTCCTTTGGATGGCGCCGGTCGAAAGGGGCATGAAGCACGCCGTCGTGACGGCTCTCGGACCTACCGCAGCCCTCGTGGGTAGAGGCACGCTCTCCCGGCCGTATATTCAATCCATGCGTCTGCTTCGCCCGATTCTACCGCTCGTCAGCGGGCTCTTCGTCGCCCTACCTCTCGCGGCCCAGAAGGCACCCGTCAGGCAGCCGCCGAAAACGGCGGCGCCAAAGGAAGCCCCCGCCAAACCTGTCCCGGCGCCGGAGGTGCCAAAGTTCGCGTACCTCCAGGGCGTCGTGTTCGACAGCATTCACGGCGACCCGCTGGTCGGTGCACTGATTCAGGTGGAGAACGCCGGCCGGCTGGGGGCGAGTGATTCGCTGGGACGCTTTCTCGTGGACAGCATCCCGCCAGGCTCGTATCGCGTCATCGTCGATCACCCGCTGCTCGACACGCTCGGAATTGCCCTGGTTACGGCGCCGATGACCTTCGTCGTCAACGAGATCACGCACTCGGTGCTCGCCGTGCCAGACGCCGAGCGTTTGACGGGCCTCTTCTGTCCGGCGGCCCGTCGCCTGCTTGGTCCGGGCGCGCTCGTCGGGCGTGTACGTGAGCCGGACACGGACGAGCCGGCCGTGGGCGCTCGCGTCTCGTTCGTATACTACGATCCCGATCCGCCGGGGCTACCCGCGCAGTTCAAGGTGAAGAAGCAGGCGAAGCTCCGCGAAACGACCGTTGGGGCCGATGGCACATATCGTCTCTGCGGTCTTCCCGCCACGTTCGACGGTAAGCTCCAGGCACAGCGGCGCGATGGCGGCGCAACCGCCGAAGTCCCCGTGCAGCTCACCGAGGGAACACTGGCGCTGCGGAGCATGAGTGTCGCAGCGCTTCCACGCGTTGCCGGCGCTGACAGTGCGCAACCGCAACAGAAACCTCCGCGCGTCGCGCGCGTCCTCGGGCGGGTCTTGAGCGCTACCGGTGCGCCGGTGGTCGGCGCCCGTGTCGAGCTACAGGGCACCAGCGCCGCCACGCGTACCCGAGCTGACGGCAGCTTCGTGCTGGATTCCCTGCCCTCGGGTACGCAAGCCGTTGTCGTCCGACAGCTAGGCTTCAAGCCCATCGAGCAGACGGTGGAGCTCACGGCGCGAACGCCCGCTCGCCTCACGGTGAAGCTCGGCGTGTTCGTGCCGGAGCTCACGCCGGTGGAGGTCGTGTCGCGCCGCGACGAAGGGTTGCAGCGCGTCGGATTCCTCGATCGCAAGCGCATGTCGGCGGGCGGCCACTTCGTGGATCCGGAGACAATCGAGAAGCGGCATGCACAGCTTCTCACGGACCTTCTGCGCACCATCCCGGGCATTCGCGTCTCCTCAACGAACGGTCAGGCGCAGGTCTACTCCACGCGAACGGCGTCGCAGGACGGCTGCGTCACCATCTACGTGGACGGCGCGCCGTGGAGCTCGCTCGAGCCGGGCGATCTGGATTCGTTCGTGCGCCCCAACGAGGTCGCGGCCATCGAGGTGTACAACGGCACGTCGGTTCCGCCGCAGTTCACCACGCCCGGCCAGAGCTGCGCGTCCGTCGTGGTGTGGACCAAGACCCGTGTCCAGACCCGGAGCCGTTGATGCCGCATCCGATCATCCACCACCCGTTCGTCATCTCGCTCGGCACCTGGTCTCTCGGTTCGCTCACCATCGGACCGATTCAGATCACCGGCTTCGGCATCGCGATGATGGCGGCCTTCGCCACGGCGCACTGGGTGGCGCAGAACGTCCTCCAGCAGCGAGGCGATGATCCGGAGATCATGAACGACGTCACCTTCGCCGCGCTGGTCGGCACGATCGTCGGCGCGAAGGTGTATTACGCGATCTTGCAGGGCAGCATCAGCGCTCTGTGGGGACGCGCGGGCTTCGTCTTCTGGGGCGGTTTCATTGGGTCGGTAGCGCTGTGCGCCGCCGTCATTCGCTGGCGTAAGCGCTCGTTCCTGCGCATCGCTGACGGCGTGGCGCCCGGCATTGCAGCAGGCTACGCCATCGGACGGACCGGATGCTGGGCCGTGGGCGACGACTACGGCCGAGTGTACAACGGCCCGCTGGCGGTCGCGTTTCCGGAAGGGCTGCCGCGCACGCTCGCCGGCGTGATGAACTCGCAGTTTCACGCGAATCTTCCGCCAACGATCGCACCGGAGACGGTGATCAGCGTCTATCCGACGCAGCTCTTCGAGGTCGCGCTCGGCCTCGTGATGTTCGGCATTCTCTGGCGCCTGCGCTTCAACCGTCACGCGGCGGGCTGGCTGTTCGGCATGTACTGCCTGCTGGCGGGAGTCGAACGTTTCGTCATCGAGTTCTTCCGGGCAAAGAGCGACATGATCGGTCCGGTCACCTCTGCACAGCTCGTGGCGCTCGGCGTCGCCGCGGTGGGTGCGGTGCTTCTCACTTCGCGTCGCGAGCCGCGGCCCGAACTCGCCACCGCCACCTGAACGGAGTGATATGACGACGCCTCGTACGCGCCCCGATGCCGCGGAGTATCCCGCGTTCTTTGCCGGCTACATCGCATCCGTGCCGGACGACGACGTCGTGGAGCTGCTGAGAAGCACCGGGCAGCAAGTGACGGACGCGCTGTCGCGCATTACGGAAGAGCGCGGCGGCTATCGCTATGCCGAAGGAAAGTGGTCGATCCGCACCATGCTGGGCCATCTCATCGACACCGAGCGTGTCTTCACGTATCGGGCGCTCCGCCTCGCGCGTGGCGATACCACTCCGCTACCAGGCTTCGACGAGAAGTCCTTCGCGGCGTCGGCGGAGTCCGATAGTCGCACCATGGCCGATCTGGTGCGCGAATTCTCCGCCGTCCGCGCGAGCAGCGTGCTGTTGTTCGAGACACTTCCCGACGCGGCATGGACGCGCAGTGGCACGGTAAACAACGGCAGCGTGTCGGTGCGCGCGCTGGCCTACATCACGGCAGGTCACACCGCGCACCATTTACGTGTGCTGCGCGAGCGATACGACGTGACGACAGCCTGACCGTCCGACGGGACGCTCGAGCGTCCCGTCAGCGGTCAGTCGTATCGTTCAGGTTCCTCCGTCGATGCAGCATCCCGACAAGCATGAGTACCAGAGGGGCGAACCGCCTCCTTGCAGCAGCAGTCCAAGCTTCACGAGGGAGTCTCGCCGAGTGGCGGTCTCGGCGCAGGTCTTGAAGTCCGCGCGAGCGCCCGGCGTCCATGGATGACCGCACCCAATGAACTTGCCAGCGGCGATCTGCGTGTGCGAACGTTGCCCCTGCGTCTTATCCAGCTGCTCGAGGTGCCACCGCATGCCTGCGGCTGAATCCCCCGTGATGAGCACGTAAAACTCGAGGTGCGAACCGGGCTTCATGTGATACCGCGCTTCCTCGGCGTCTCCTTTGTTGATCGCCCGGCCATAGATGACGCCGTATTGCGGTACGGTGCCTGGAGACAGCGAATCCTGGGTGGCGACGGCTTCGATCATCACCTTGATCTTCTTCGTCCCTGAGTCGCAGGCAGAGTCGCCCTTGCAGTCACGGTCGCGTTCGTGGCCCCCGACGTAGGTCAGCTTCTGGACGAAATCGTAAAACTCGTCGCCGGTGTAACTATCGATGGACTTTGTGAGCGCCCCTGGCAGCGCCCGAGCGGGTGGCCGCTCGCTCCGCGTGCATGCGGCGAAGATCGCTGCCAGCGCGATCAGCACCGTGCCGACTCGATGGATCCGGTTCACGTTCGTGCCTCCTATGCAGGGCGGCGTCAGCGCCGTTGGTACTGCGGGTGGCACTAGTCTGCCGTTACGACGGGCGTGTGGCAAGCCTCCGCATGCGGGCAAGCGTTGGCGCAAGCGAGGGGTCGCTCTTTGCCCACAGCGTTAGCACGCGGCCCGCCCACAGCGCGGCAGTGGCCGCGTCGCCCCGCCGCGAGGCAAGCTCCGCGCGCAAGACCATCGCACGCCCGACCGCCGCAGCCATGCCAGGCTCGTAAACCACGAACGATGAAAGCGTCGGCAGCGCTGTCAACGTCAGATCGAGTTGGTGCATGGCCGCCGTGGTGTCGTGGAGCGCCGCCCGAACCCACGCCTCCGTCACCGTCAAGTCCAACGAAATCTCGCCTGGCCGGTAAAGAGCCCGGGCAGTTTGGTTAGAATCGAGCTGTACGCGGGCGCGAGCGGTGTCGCCCCGACCCAGCCATTGAAGAACGGGGCCGAGCGGAGCGGCGAAATCATGGAGGGCGAGGGTCGCCGGGGGGCCGAAACACTGGACGCCCAGCGAAAGCGGCCTCGCGAGAATGCTCTCGCTCGCTTTGGCGCGCTGCGCAGGATTCACGTAACTGTCGAGCAACACGTCCACGCGGGCGCGAAGCGCGCGGAGCGAATCGTCGCAGACGCCAAGTGACGCGCGCACAAAGAGGGCCGCGGACACGTCGTCGAGCAGGGGCATCGTCGGTGCACCGGTCAGGCTCACGGTCATACCGCTCGCCCGCAAGCTGCGGACGGCGAGATGTTCGCGGCCAAGAAGGGCGGCGATGCCAGCACGACTGAGCGCGATCTGGCCCGTCGGTTGTCCCCCGATGTTGAGGATCGAATCACCGAGGGCAAAGCTCCGCGCGAAATCGCCGAGCTTGAGATGGAGTCGAACATCGCTGGCGCCAAGTCGCGCGCGCTGCGTGGAATCCTTCGAGAGGACGATGGCACGCTCGAGCGCGCTCAGCGCGGAATAGCCGCCATTGGGCGTGCCCGTGATTTCGTCGCGGGCCTCCAGCACGCGCGCGAGGCTCTCGAACACCTCGGCGTTTTCGGGAAGCCGTTGTGTGAGCGCCACCAGTGTCGCAAGAAAAACGTCGCGATTCCTGCGGATCGCACGATCAAGAAACGGGGACACGACGCTACTTGGCGCACCGGCGAGGATCGTGGCGCCGGGAAACGCGGCGTACGCGATCGTATCCTCAACGAGGTCTGGGTAGCCACGATATGCCGCGCTGTCCGCTCCCACGCCGTTCCGCAGCCGGTTCGTCTCGAGCGTAAAGAGCCACTCCAGTGAACTGAACGGAAGCGTGGCGAACGCGCCTGGTGCAATACGCAGCGCTTGCGTATACGCCCGCTGCGCACCGGCCATGCTTCCGCGAAATGTCCAGCCGGATCTGCTGTGTACGTTGCGAACGACGATGCGGTCAAACGCTCTACAGTATGTCAGGCCTATCCAGGCCACGGCGTCGAGCGAGTCCCGCATTCGCAGCGCGTCGTACGCCCTGCATGCGTTGTCGAAGTGATTCGCCTGAATCTGCTGTAGAGCATCGGTGAGGCTCGCCTCCCGCACTCCCAAAGACGCACGGTTCCGGAGGGCTACGCTCAGGTGAGGCGCCCATCGTGTGACCGGCTCTCTACGCCATACTTGTAACTGCGAGAGCCATACCCGTGGATAGGCGTAGTCTGCGTCGGCCATCGTCGCGCGCTCGAAGGCCGCCATCGCGCCTTCCAAACGCCAAGCGGCCAGCTCCCGCTGACCCTCCTGATAGGCATGCCATGCCTCGAGACTCCGCGTCCCGACGTCGCCGCTGCGGGCGTCAGCGGGAGTATTCGGCAGGCGCAGGAGATCCGCCGCGAGCGCACGAATGGCGCCGGGTTGCGACGACAGGAGGGTGCGCGGCCCAACCAGCTCCTGCTCCTTGAGCGATGTCCCGTCGATGGCGTCGTACACGCCCGCGCGAATCCGCAACGAGTCCTTCGTCACGAACACCCGCCCCCACACCAGCTTGCCCGCCCGCACACGCCGCGCGGCCGATCGCGAATCCTGCAACGAGCTGTCGCCGAACGACCGGATCGCATCGCTCACGCTGAGATCCGTCGCGAGGTGCAGCCCATTCCACTCGCGCATGGCCGCGTAGAGCCCCTGTGCCACAGGCTCCTCGTCGCCCGGCGGGGTTTTCGCGTTCACGTACTGGAACGGCACCACGGCATACTGCGCGGTGTCGATGCGCCCGGTGATGAGATCGAGCTTGTCCCGGCCGCCCGGCGTCGCGACTGCCGTAACAGTCGTGACGACTGCGACGGCCGCCGCCCACATCCAGGGATTCTGCGACAGCGGCCTGCGCTGCTCCTGTCCCGTGCGCAGCTCGCCGGAATTTCCCACCGCGGTCGACAACGCAGCGCTGAACGCGCGCGCATCGTCGAATCGGTCGTCGGGCGACATGGCCAGCGCCTTCGCGATCACGGCTTCGATCGGAGCCGGCACGTCGTGCCGATACTCGCGAAGCTTCGGCGCGGTCTTCGTCACGCGCTGGGAGAGCAGGATCTGCGGCGTGTCCCCGAGGAAGGGCGGCACACCCGCCATGGCCTCGTACAGCACGCACGCGAGCGAGTATACGTCGCTTCGTCCGTCGAACGCGCGATCACGTGCCTGCTCCGGACTCATGTACGCCGGCGTGCCCGTGATCGTGCCCTGCTGCGTGATGGTCTCGTGCGCGCGGTTGATCGCGCGCGCGATGCCGAAGTCCGCCAGCACCGCATGCCCGCCGGAGAACAGGATGTTCTCGGGCTTGATGTCGCGGTGCACGATGCCGTGCTCGTGCGCATACGCGAGTGCGCCCGCTACCTCGCGACCGATGCGCACCGCCTCCTCGATGGACAAGCGATTGTCCGCCGAGAGCCGCTGGCGCAGCGAGTCGCCCTCCACGAACGGCATCACGTAGAAGAGCTGCCCGTTCACCTCGCCCGAATCGTGGATCGAGAGGATGTGCGGATGCTGGAGCCCGGCCGTCAGCCTGATCTCGCGCAGGAACCGCTGTGCACCGAGCGCGGTGGACAGCTCCGGATGCAGCAGCTTCACTGCGACGAGCCGTTCGTGTCTCGCGTCGTGCGCGAGATACACGGTGGCGGCGCCGCCGCGACCGATCTCTCGCTTGAGGACGTACTTGCCCGCGAGAGTCTCGTGCAGGTGCTGGGGAATCTCGAGCAAGGCTGTCCGATGGTGCGCGGGTGGGGCTAGACTAGTCGAGTCCGGACTGGATTCGACACCGGATCCGGTCGATCTCATCCTATATTGACGATGCTGGGGGGCCCTTCGCCACCGATGCCAGAAGTGAATTTGACAGTGGAATTTGCGTTTCGGTTGGCCACGGTGGAGGACGTTCCCGTCATCCTCCGGTGCATCCGGGGCCTGGCCGACTACGAACGCCTGCCACACGACTGCGTGGCCACGGAGGACCTCCTACGGCAGAGCCTGTTTGGCGCCGACCCAGCGGCGGAAGTCGTGCTGGCGTTCGCCGGAGACCAGCCTGCCGGATTCGCCCTGTGGTTTCGCAGCTATTCAACCTTTCTGGCGCGTCCGGGCATCTATCTGGAGGACCTCTTCGTGTTTCCCGAGTACCGCAGCCTGGGACTCGGCCGCTCGCTCCTGCGGAGGCTGGCACAGACGGCAGTGGAACGCGGGTACGGAAGGCTCGAGTGGGCGGTGCTGGACTGGAACGAGGACGCGATCCGCTTCTACCAGTCGCTCGGCGCGGTGGCGATGATCGACTGGACGACCTATCGCGTCACGGACGGCGCGCTGGCGACGCTCGCTGCGGGCGAAGCGAACAATCAGTGACGGGTTGCCGCCGCCGGAAGGTCCGTTGATACTCAGGTGGTGCCGACGAGGTGATGGGCATGCTGCGCATCTGGCTGCAGTCGGTGGTGAAGGCGCCGGCGATGGGGACCAGCGCGACGATCAGCATAGTGACGCACGCTGTGTTGATCGGCGCCGCGGTGCAGGGCACGGCCGTGCACACACCCGAGCTGGCCGCCGCCATCACGCAGAGCATCCACTATCTTCCGCCGCCGGACAGAAGGGGAAGTAGAGAGGCGTACGTCGAACACCTGCGGTTCGTGGACATCGGCTCGGGCAGTCCGGTCGCGGTTGGCATCGGCGAGCCTCAACCGCGGGGCGCTCCGGCCGATGCCCCTCAGACCGGCGGCGATGCGGGCCACGACCCGCGAGCCCAGCAGCCCTCGGTCGCCGAACCGTCGCCGGATTCCGTGTATTCTGTCCTCGAAGTCGAAGAGAGTGCCGCGCGAAAGGAAGACAGCGCGGCGCCCGCATACCCTCCCGATCTCATGAAGAAAGGCGTCGAAGGCGCAGTGTCCGTCCGATTCGTCGTGGACACGTTGGGGCGAGCCGACTCGTCCAGCGTGGAAGTGCTGCGCGCGACCAACGCGAAGTTTCTCGACGCCGTCAGCACCGCGATCCCCGTCATGCGCTTCACGCCGGCCATGATCGGCCGCAAGCGAGTGCGGCAGACGGTGGAGCAGACCTTCCATTTCCGGATGGTGCAGCCGGCGCCGGCCGAACACACGCGCGCCATCGCATCGCCGTGACGGAAGCCGAATTCACCGGCTTCCGTCCCGCCGCACTCACGTTCCTTCGTCGCCTGCGCCGCAACAACGAACGCGAGTGGTTCGAGCGCAACCGCGGCACGTACGAGGGCGAATTGCGCGCCCCAATGGCAGCGTTGGTGGAGGATGTGGACGTACGCCTTGCGACGATGGCCCCGGAGCTCGTGGGCGATCCGAGACGCTCCCTCTTCCGCATTCATCGCGACGTGCGCTTCTCGAAGGACAAGTCGCCATACAAGACTCACGTAGCGTGCTGGTTCTTTCATGGCGACGCGGGGCGCGGCGTCGGCACGACCACGCCGCACGGGGGCGCCGGCTTCTACTTTCACATGGAGCCGGATCGCATATCCATTGGCGGCGGGATCTGGATGCCGCCGCGGCCCACCTTGCAGCGCATCCGCGACGTCGTTGCGGAAGACCATCGGCCACTGGCACGAGTGCTGGCGGATCCCACGCTGAAGCGCCGCTTCGGGACACTCGCGGAGGAGAACATGCTGTCGCGCATGCCGAGAGGTTTCTCCGACCAGCACCCGGCCGCGCAGTTGCTGCGTCATCAATCCTTCACGGTCGGGCGCGAAATCACGCAGCGCGACGCCTTCAGCGCTCGCCTTCCCGATCTCCTCGCGCGCGATTATGCACGCATGCTGCCGTTGGTACGATGGATCAACGGCGCGCTGGGACTCCGGACGCTCGCGCGTCGGTGATGGCCGCCGTACGTTGATCGCATGACGATGGCACTCATGGGTGTGTCCATTCGCCGCGCCGACATGACCGACGCCGCTCGGCTCGCCATGCTCGCGCGTCAAACGTTTGTCGATACGTTCGGCCCGGACAACACCGCGGCGGACATGGCGTCGTACACGGCGCGCGCATTCGGCGAGGACATCCAGCGCGCGGAGCTTTCCGACTCACGCATCATCGTTTTCGTGGCAGAGCAGAACGGTGAGGCCGTCGGATATGCGATGTTGCATGAGGGGCCGGCACCGGACTGCGTCAACGCACACGATGCCATCGAAATCGCCCGATTGTACTCGGTGCACCGACTTCTTGGGTCGGGCATCGGGGCGGCGCTCATGCAGCGCTGTCTCGACGAGGCGGAGTCTCGCGGCAAGGACGTGGTGTGGCTTGGCGTGTGGGAGCACAACGCCCGTGCAATCGCGTTCTACCGTCGCTGGGGTTTCGCAGATGCCGGGACGCAACCGTTCGTGCTCGGGCGAGATCGCCAGACCGATCGCGTCATGTTCCGCGGCGTGATCGGGTAGAGCGGTGCGGCACACCGTTCGGCTGCACGGCGTCATCATCGGCCACTCGGAGCTCGAGCACGCCGAGCCGGAGCTGCGTCGCGCGTGGGGCGTGTTTCGTCCCGGCCTCGGGTACGATCTCGTGGAGCCGGTGTTCCAGCTCTTTCGCGAGGCGGTCCCCATGAAGGGCGGTGAAGCGATGGACGAGATCAAGCTCGCCCGGTATCACGCCGCGCGCGACAAGCTGGGCCTCGAGCTGGTGAACGCGGAGGGACGTCGCATCACGACGAGCGCCATCCACATCGCCGACTATCCGGTGGAGAAGGGCGGCCCCGAGCTCGACGTCCTCATCAGCGACGACACATACTGGGCGCACCGGTAGCGCTCAGTGGAAATTGTGGCCTCGGGCGAACTTCACACCGACGGCCGCTTGCAGCGCGTTGAAATAGGGACGCTAATACCGAAAAAAGCCGAAGCACACTCGAAGCCCAGCGTTTTTGCCTTACTGCGGAGGCGACTTCCCCTTCTTCGGGTCGGGGGTGGTGAACCACACGAAGGCGGCGCCGCAAATGGCGAACAGGAATACGGCTACGAAGCCGAAGATCGCGGGAGTTCGCATTTTTTTTCAAGCCTCCTTTCCACAAGGACACTGAGCAGAAACACAAACAGGCCCAGGGCAAACAACACAGCGACAATCGATAGTGCTACGTCATTGATCGTACCATCCAACGGCCCAAAGGCCATCAACAAAGTACCAATCTCTCGTATTGCATCCAATACTCTCTGCCGGGCCTTTCCGATCCTTATCTCGGAACTTTCAAGTTGGGGGATCGTCACGGCGTAAGAACGTACGCGCCGGACGAGCCGTCAATCAAAACGCGCGACGAGGCTTTCGTTGCGTATTTTTGTCCAATCTTCCTCGAACGCGCCCGGCAAATGCCCCTGCGGCTCACCCGCCTCGTCCTCGCGCTCCTGCTCGGCGTCGTCGCCTTTACCCTCGTCATCATCATCACCGAGGATCCGGGCCCTGGACTCGATCCCGATGCCCAGGCCTATCTCGGTGCCGCCGAGTCGCTGGCGTGGAAAGGGTCGTACTGGATTCCGAGCGCGAAGTGGACGAGCCCGGACAGCACCGAAGCGCTCGCACACTTTCCACCCGGCTACTCCACTGTGCTCGCGCTGCCCATCCGCTTCGGCATGGCGCCGCCGCAGGGCGCGCGGCTGATCCAGGCGGTCGCCGCATTCGTCACCGTCGGCGTGCTGGTACTGCTCGTGAGCTCGGCGACGTCACTCGTGGCTGGTGTGTTGCTGCCTATCGCGCTGTTCGCCATGACATCGATGCACGAGGTGTACGTCTCCGTACTGAGCGAGCCGCTCTTCTTCGCATGCCTGGTCGGGACACTCGCGGCGATGGTGTGGTGGCCGGATCGTCCGTTGCGCGCCGGCCTGCCCGCGGCCGCCGGTGTGATGACACGCTACGCGGGGGCCGCGGTCGTCGCCGCGCTCGCGCTCTGGATGCTCGTCCAGCCCGGCACGTGGCTCGTGCGCGTGCGGCGCGCCGCCGTCGCCGTGGCCCCGGCCGCGCTGCTGGAAGTCATCTGGATCGTGCGCACGCGGCTCGCCGCCGGCCCGGGAGAAATTCGCCAGTTCGCCGTGTATGGCCACGTGGGACCGACGCTTCGTCAGGGACTCGCGACTCTCATCGCATGGTTGGCTCCTGACATTCCCGGCGCCCCGAGCCCAATGTCGCACCGGGGCCTCATCGCACTGGCCATGGCGATCGCACTGCTTGTACTGATGACGATGGCTGTCACACGCGCGAGGCGCGATGTGGAACGCGCACCGTTCGCATGGCGCATCGTCGCGGCATCGGCACTCATCGTCGCGTGCTACTTCGTGGTGGTCGCCGCTTCACGCCTGCTCGCGGATCCGGACATTCCGCTGGACGAACGCATGATGTCGCCCGCACTGCTGCTGCTCGCCACGAGCATCGCGACCCTCCTCGGCGTCTGGTGGCGCGGTGCACCGCATCGCGTGGCGCGTGTGGCCGTTCTCGTCATGCTGATGGCGTGGTGGCTGGCTGCCGCCCGTGCGGTGCGTGCGAAGGCGCACTACGCGCTCACGTGGGGATCCGACTTTGCGGGACAACAGTGGCGGAACAGCGAGGTTCTCTCATGGGCGCGCACGGAGGGTGCGAGCTCTCCGCTGTACTCCAGTTGGCCGGCAGCCGTGTACTTCCATTTGCACCGGCCGGCTCGCGAGCTGCCTCGGCGGTCCGACGCAGCCACGCTCGCGGCGTTCGCGGACACCGTGCGCTTGCGCCGCGGCTATGTGCTGATGTTCGGCATTCCGAACAGGCTGTATGCGCCGAAGGACTCGCTCTTCAAGGCGCGCGGCTTCGAGATCGTCGAGGAGCTGAAGGACGGATGGATCCTCGCGCCCAAGTCCTGATCGTCGACAAAAAAAGAGAGCGGCGCTCTTGCGCCGCTCTCCCGAGGTCGGATGGACCTCTCTCTTACTGAATGGTGATCGTCTTGTACGGGACGCCGAGGAACTTGATGGGATAGACGAGCTGCGCCACCGCGCCGTCGCCCACCACCTGGATGTACAGCGTACCAGGTGTAGACGGTGCCGTGAACGTCGTCGTGAAGATTGCGATGCCGGTATTCGGGTCCAGCGTGACCGTCGCGGCGGCCGTCGTGCCGCTCAGGTCCACCCCATTCGACGACGAGTAGTACACGCGACCGGCCGGAGCGTGCGCCGGGAAGAAGCTGAACGGCTGCGTCGTCTCGTCGAAGCTCCACGTGACGGTGATCTGCGAGTTGACGCCCGTGGTCGCCGGCGCCGTGATGGTCGCCGTGTATGGTTTCATGCCGATGGACACCACCGAGCTTGGCGGGCCGAGGGTGACAGGGGTCGGCGTCGTCTGCGCGCCGAGCTGCAGGGCGATGCCCGCGAGCGTGGCGCCGACGCGGTTCGGGTCGCCCGACGTGCTCGTGCGGACCCGATACGATCCCGTGGACGTGACGAAGTTGAAGCGCGTGACGGTGTCCGTGTCGATCAGCTTCGAGAATGTCGCGGGCGACGTCGCGTTCGGAATGTCGATGGACGCCGTGGAGAAGTCGCCCGGAATGCCGCCTCTGCTGGCGACGTACAGCCCCGAGTCCGACACCACGTAGAGATTGACGCTCGCGCTCTTGGTGCCGCTCGTCGCCGTGACGGTGACGGGTCCCTGTCCGGTGGCCGTGGCGAGACCAAAGTCGTCGAGCACCGCGACGTCCACGTTGGACGACTTGTACGTGATCGGACGCTGGAGAACGTTGCCCGCGCTGTCACGTGCCGTGGCGACGATCTGCTTCGGAAAGCGGAAGTGGAGAATGGTGTCCAGTGGCGGCGTGATGACGACCGCGGCGATCGGCACTGGAACGACCGTGACGGTCGTGGTCGCGATGATCGCGGTGTTCGTGATGCCCTCCGCTGAAATCGTCGCGGTGCCGGCGGATACGCCGGTGACCACACCGGTGGATGACACCGTGGCGACGCCCGGACTCCTTGAGGTCCACGTGATGGTGCGAATGGCGACGGAAGCGCCGGACGAGTCCTTTCCCGATGCGACGATCTGACCCGTGCCGCCGACGAGGATTGGATTTGCCGGTGGCGTGAGCGTCATCGAGAAGAGCGACGCGTCGGTGGAGACGATGGAGAGAGTTCCCGTGACGCCATCCGTCGTGCCGGAGATCGTCGCGGTACCCGGCCCTGCAGCCCGGACGACGCCTGCCGCGTCCACGGTGACCGCGGCGGTGTTGCTCGACGTGAAGGCGAAGGTCTTTCCCGTCACCGTCACACCGGCGGCAGTGCGAGCCGTGGCCTTTACGGTATCGGCGCGTCCCACCGTGAGCTTCGCGGGTCCGGTCAGCGTTACGGATGCCACCACGGGCGGTGGCGGCGGAGGTGGCGGCGCCTTCGTGGTGTCGACAGGCGGCGTCGTGGGCGTATCGCCGCCGCAGGCGATGAGGAGCGCGGTAACTCCGACGGCAAGTATGGAACGAAGCTGTGTCATGTTTGATGGGCAGGAGGAGTATTCCTAAACGTCCCCAGGAGCGAGGAGCAGGTCAAGGCGCGCTATCGCTAAACTCGTGCGCGGCGTCCTGCGTCACCTGGCGGGCACGACCGAAGGGGTAATGCCGTCAGTGCGTTTGCTCGGGAAGGACCCGGACGCCGACCAGGAGTCCGCCGGTAGAAGGCGACGGCTGAGGCCGCACGAAGAAATCGGCGTAGTGTGCGTCACGGCTGATGCGAAACAGGTGCAACGCCGCAATGCCTCCGTAGATGTACGTGATGTCCGTCTTGGAGAGCGAGGAGGTTCGCGCCATGAAATCCACGTCGCTCACCGCGGCGGTCCGGCCGATGGTGACGTAGAACACCGCCGTGGCGAGTCCGCTCGCCAGCATCCCGCGCTCGAAGGCGGAGCCCCGCTCATGCGGCGCGTCGAGAATTCCTTCGTCGAGCGCGGCCTGCGCGTTGAGCCCCATGCTCGAGAACAGGAACTGCTTGCGCGGCTCACGCACGGCATTGAGCCCCGAGTACACGGTGGGACGCCCCTTGTCGAACCCGATCCATGGGTGTGAGCCGACGGCGTAGGCCGTGATGATGTGCGCGCTCTCGTGCGCCAGGAGACTGGCCGCAAATCCGGCGGTGAAGTCGCGCCAATAGTGCGGGGGACGCACGGGCTCGTGCACGGTGTCCGATGCGACGCCCCCGGCTGACGTCTGGGCGTGCAGCGACACCGAGGTGACGCACAGGCCAACGAGCGCGAGCGTGACGACCGTGCGTGCGCTACTTTTCATGCTTCTTCTCACATCAGACACCGGGCTCCATGCCTTCTCGTCTCTCCGATCTCGAGATTCAGCGCGCCCTCGGTTCGCTGCCGGGATGGGCTCGCCGCGCCGACGTCCTCACGAAGAGTTTCACCTTCAGCACCTTCGCCGACGGCATCGCGTTCGTGAACCGCGTGGCGAAGGCGGCGGACGACGCGAACCACCACCCGGACGTCGACATACGCTACACGCGGATCGTGTGCACGCTGTCGACGCACGATGCAGGGGGAATTACCCAGCAGGATCTCGATCTGGCTGCAAGAATAGAAAAGCTCGCGAACGGTTCACCGTAAACGGTTCACCGTTCGCCGGCTCTTCAGCCTCTCCTTCGCCCGCCGCCGAGCAAGCTCACGATGGCCAGGAAGAGATTGAGCAGGTCCAGATAGATGTTCACCGCGGCCGGCACGTAGTCGTCCGCCGTGTACTGCCCCGACCGGACGATGCGCGCCGTGTCGAACACCAGCAGGCCGCTGAACACCAGCACCGTGCCGGCCGCTATCCACAGCGACGCCAGCGCGCTCTGGAAGAAGAAGTTGAGCAGCGATGTCGCGATCAGCACCCACAGGCCGATCATGAAGAAGCTGCCCCACGCGCTGAAGTCGCGGCGGCTCACCACGGCGTACAGGGACAGCACGCCGAACGTGGACAGCGTGAGAATGCCGGCCTGGCCGATGATGCCCGGCGAGCGCGTTTCCGCGTACACCAGGAACGGCGCGATGAAAATCCCCTCGATGAACGTGAAGATCAGCGTGAGGATGATGTTCTTCGGGTAATCGCGGCGCGCCTGCATGGCCATCCAGAGCGGCGCGAACATCGCGATCATCGTGATGATCGGATGCTGAGCGGCAGCCTGAAAGACACTCGGCGTGCTCATGCAGAAGAGAACGCCGAGCGCGGTGACGATGACGCTGACGAAGACGAGGCCGTATGTGCGGCGCACGAGCGTCGCACGCTCCTCGCCACTGAGAACGAGTGTGCCTGGGTACGACACGCCCATTAGAAGGAGCTCCGATGAGGGGATGCCGAAATATACCCCTCAGCGGCAGCGATGAGCCATCCGTCTAGCGCTTTCGCAGCTCCACGTTGCCGTTCACGGTCGTCAGCTTGATCCGCCGGCCGCCCTTGCCGAGCGTGGCGCGGAGGTGCCGGGGGTCGATCCGCCCGGTGATGGTCACCGGCCAGTCGGTCTGAAACCGCCCGTTCACGGTCGAAAGCTCGATGTCCGCATCGATGTCGCCGGAAAATTCGGCGACGATGGAGCCGTTGACGGTGGTGAAGTTCAGGTCCTCGGTTCCGTCCAGACGTCCCATCGACGCCCGGACGCTGCCGTTCACCGTGCTTGCCTGCACCGGGCCACCCGTGCTGATGGCGTCCACCCCGCCATTCACCGTGCTGGCGCGCACTTCGCTCGTGACCCCGTCCACGGTGACGCTGCCGTTCACCGTCCAGACGCCCACCTTCACGCCCTTCGGCACCCGGATCTCGAATTCGACGGAGACGTCGTTGTTGCGGTCGCGGTCCCACCGGCGGTCGCTGTGGCTCGAGTAGCTGTCCTCGGTGCAGGTGGTGTTCGTATCCACCCAGATCGCGCACACCAGGATGCTGCCATCGGCGCTCTTCTTCGTCTCGATGGTGACGTCCTTCGGATCGCCACGCCGCCACGACTTGGTCGCGATCACCTCGACCTTGTCGCCGCTCGCGGATCGAACCCGCATCTCGCCGTTGACGTTTCGGACGCGAATCCAGGCGCCCTGCGGAACGTGCTCGGAGAGCGTGAAGTCGTGCTGGGTCTGCCGACCCTGGGCCAGGAGCGCCGCGGGCATCGCCAGCAGGATGCCGGCGAGTGATGCCGCGAACCGTCGCGTCGTCGCGCGTGTGATGAGTCTCGTCATAGTCGTCTCCTTACCGGTGACGCCGAAGCGTGATGTCGCCGCTGAAGGTCTCGGCGACGATGCGCGCCGTGCCCCGCCCGACAGTGAAGGTGAGCCGCTTTGCTCGTGCCGCGCCGATGCCGTGCGTCCCCATGGTCAGCGTGATCGGAAAGTCACTCTCGATGCCCCCGCTGAACGTGGCGATGCTCAGCTCCGCGCCAATGTCCGCTGGAAGAGTGAGTCCGATCCCCCCCGAATGCGTATTGAACTCGTAGCGGCCGCTCTCGAGGATCGGGCCCTGAAAGGTGACCTCGCCGCTGGTGGTATGCGTGCGAACCTGCTTTGCGATCACGTCGCGCAGATCGAGGTCGCCGCTCACGGTCTCGACCACCACGTTCCCCCGCGCGCCGCTGAGCGTGAGGTCGCCGCTGATGGTATGGATGTTCGACTCCCCTCGCACGCCGGAGACCGAGACGCCACCCGACAGTGTTTCCACGTCGAGCCGGTCACCGGCATCGCGCACTTCCACGTCGCCACTCTGCGAGTGGACGTCGATCTCGCCATGCACGTTCCGTACGGTCACCGAGCCGCTCCACGTGCTGGCGATGACTCGCGCGCCCGCTGGAACGGTGACGTCGAATTGTCCGTCGGAGCAGCCGCGTCCCGACGCCGGCTCGAGCGTGGCGCGCGTTCCGCTGCTGGAAAAGCGGATGGCTCCGTTCTCGCTGCGCGCATGTACGCGAATCTCGTTGAGTGAGGATCCCGTCACGGTCACGCTTCCGCCCGGACAGGTGACCGTCACCGCACCGCGCGCATCGAAGGCCACGGTCGTATCCAGTGATCCGGCCCGCTCCCGCTCCGCTCGCTCGCGCGCCCGCTCCCGATCGCGCTCGGCGCGCTCCTGGGCCCGTTCAGCGTTCCGCTCCCGTATCTCGCGATCACGCTCGATGCGCGCCTGCTCGCGTTCCCGATCTCGCTCGGCGCTCGATTGCGCGAACGCAGCAGCAGGCAGCGCGAGCATCAGTGCGATCGCCAGCGGTCGCAGACGCCGCGCCTCGCTCCTCACGCCTTTCCGGAACAACAGACCATTCATGACAGATATCCTCAGGTGCCTGCGGGAAGCTGCGCTGCAGTCCGCAATAGATCGACCTTCTTCTCGAGCGAACGATTGAGCTGTGTGGCCAGAAACGCGCTCGCCGGATCACGCGCCAGGGCGGCGCGGCTCTGCACGATGGCCGAATCGATGACGGCGATGCTCTGCTCGAGCACCGCGATGGTACGTGGGTCCAATTGTGCGCGACGGACGCGCACGATCTTCCGGAGCGCGCTGATCTCATTCTCCAGCACAGGCTCTCCGGCCTCCGCCGCGGCGCTCGCGAAACGCACCGGGGTCACCTTTGCGGGCGCCACGCGGGACACCGAGCCGGGCGAAGCGGTGGGCTGCTCCACCTGCGTGGAGACGATCCGCGCATTCGGCTCGGCGGGCAGCGGCGCCTTTGCCACGGCGACCACAGGACCGGGCGCCGCCGGACCGGACAGCGAAGCCCGGGTGAGATAGTGCGTCACGCCGGCTGTTACGACGACGAGCGCCGCCGCTGCCGCGGCTGGGACGTACCAGCGACGTCGCACCGGCGCGATTGTCCGCTTCGCATCCAGCGGCAACACACGCGCCTCGAGACGCGAGGCGATTCCGGCCCACAGATCCCGCGACGGTTCGAGCGACGGCAGCGCCGCCGCGTCGACGCGAATTCCGTTCAGATCGTCGAGCAACTGGCCGCACGCCGCGCATGACGCCGCATGCGTCTCCACCGCGGTCCGCACCGCCGGCGTCGCGTCACCCTCGAGGTAATCCGCGAGCACACTCGCAAAGCCGTCGCAATCCAGAATCATCGTAGATGTCGTCATCTCGTCAGTGCCTCCCTCAACAGCATCCGCGCCCGGTGAAGCTGCGCCTTCGTCGCTCCTGATGTCACGCCGAGCATCTCGGCGATCTCTTCGTGCTTGTAGCCTTCCACGTCGTGCAGCGTGAACACCCGTCGTGCTCCCTTCGGCAGCGCTGCGATCGCCTTCTCGAGATCCATCCTGTCGCCCGGTGAGACCGGCCTCGCCGCCAACCCTTCTACGCCATCGCCTTCCTCATCATCCTCGAACCTCGATCGCTGCCGCCCCTCCGTCTTCCGGTCGTTCAGCACCACGTTCACCGTGAGCCGGTGGAGCCAGGTGCCGAACGCACTTTCGCCCCGAAACAGGTGGAGCTTCTCCCACGCCCGCACGAAGACGTCCTGCGTCAGCTCCTCGGCGCGCACGCGGTCCGGGACCATGCGCGCGCAGAGCGAGAACACCCGGTTGACGTGTGCATGGTAGAGCCGCTCGAACGCGCGACGGTCCCCGCTCGCCGCGAGCGTCACGTCGGGGTCGGTCGTCGTTGGGTCGGTCAGGACAGGTTCAGGAAGTGCCACTGCCGTCATCGATCGTCCGGGAACCCCGTTCGGTGCACTGAATGGGATACTCAAACGGCTCAGAAGGTTTGAACGCCGCCCGCCCGCTCGGCCATCCGTAGTACAGCCTCGGGAAGCTCCCGGACAGCGTCGATCACGAGGTCGGCTCCGCTCGCTTCCAGCGCCGCGCGCCCGAAGGCGCCCCATGTGACGCCGATCGTCGCCACGGCGGCTCCGCGTCCGGACGCGATGTCGTGCGGGGAATCACCGACGTAGATCGCGTTCGAGGCCTGCGCCTCCAGCAGCGCGAGACCACGCTCCACTGGCTCAGGGTGCGGCTTGTGATTGACGCACGTGTCGCAACCAACGAGCACGGGGAACAGTGCGCTCATTCCGACGTGATCGAGCGCGCGTCGCGCGAGCCAGTCGGCCTTGCTCGTGACGACGGCCAGCGGATGGCCCGCCGCGGCGAAGCCGTTGAGCACATCGAGCATGTCGTCGTATGCGTGAAGAAGCCGGTCGTGATGCTGCAACTGGTACTCACGGTATCGCGCCAGGAGGCGTTCGGCCTCGGCGTCGTCCTGTGCGTACTCCCGAATCACGCTGAGCAGGGGACGACCGATTTCGGCGCGCCATTCGTCGTCGGTAGGCGCGCGTCCGGCAAACCCGATGAAGGCATGTCGGGCTGAGCCGAGGATGAGCTCGATGGAGTCGACGAGCGTGCCGTCGAGGTCGAACAGGAGTGCGGAAGGCATTCAATGAATGATGTCGAGACAGGCAAGCGAGCGCGAGAATGCGCAGGTGACCCGCATCACACGCGAAACGGGCCTAAGTCACAGTACCACAATGGCTTAGACATTGCAACGGAACGGTCTGAAACGATCGAGTGTAAGCCTCATACATGTTCCCTCCATTGCATTCGCCACGCGCAACGCTCGCCACATTCGCGCGTCTCGCGCTACTCGTTGCCGCTCCTCTGCATGCGCAGATGATGCGCGGCGAAATCGGCGTGAGCGCCGGCGTGGCCACTGACCAGCGCGGCTTCAGATCGAACGCCATCACGTTGTCGCCTTCGGTCGTGCTGGCGCCCGATCCACGTCTCACGGCGGGCCTCGCGCTCAGCGGCACGCAATTCGGCTCGAACGCACGCGCGCTCGGCGGAACGGCGAGCCTCGGCACGCGGCTGCCCATCGTCACGGGGGTCGCGCTCGGAACGTCCGCGAGCGGCTCCGTGACCCGGACGTCCTTCGATGCGACGTACGGAAGCGTGGATCTCACGCCGACGCTCGAGGCGTCGCTGGCGAACGTCACGGTCTTCGCCGGCGGACACCTGGCCAGCGGGTCCACGAGCATCCGCGAGCCGGTCACCACGCCGGGCGGCGTAGTGGGCGCGCCAACCGTTGCCACGCGCGACATGACCGTGTCCCACACGAGCGCCGGTCCAGTGTTCGGCGCCGTGATGAACGTGGCCGGCGCGCGGCCTGGTGAGGGCGGGATGGTGAGCTACCGCGAGGAGCACGCGCGCGTCACCGGAGTCAGCGTTGTCGATCGCGTTGCGTCAGGGATGCTCACGAGTGGCCCGATGTCGTTCGGCGTGAGCGGCGGCTTTCGCGATGCGCCCGACGAGCAGAAAGGATTCGGCGGTCTGAGCGCCACATGGTCGGTTGGGCCGTCGTTCGCCATCCAGGGGGCTGCCGGCAGCTATCCGAGCAATCGGATCTCGGGCACGCTGGGCGGCAATTACGCGAGCATCGGCGTGTTGCTGCACGGGCTGCGTCGTCTCGACGATTCCGCGCCAGCACCACTGCGCGGCGCGCCGGCCGTTCCCGCCGGCGCTACGAGACTCGCGATCCGCGCACCTGGCGCCTCCCGCGTGGAGCTTGCCGGCGACTGGAATTCGTGGACGCCGATTCCCGCGACGCGGGCCGGCGACGGCGTGTGGTACGCCGACGTGCGGCTCTCACCGGGCGAGTACCGGTATGCGTTCAAGGTCGACGGGAAGGAATGGATGGTCCCCGATGGCGCGTCTGCTGTAGACGACGGATTTGGCGGACGCTCAGCGCTGGTGAACGTGCGTTGACCGAACGTCGCAAGACCTCCCGCGCGCGTGGGTGTGCGCAGGAGCACGAATCAACTCCTCAAGGAGATCTCGAATGATGAAGTCAATGATCGTTGCCTCGCTCGTTCTCGCGCCCGCCGTGGTGTTTGCGCAGACGAGCGCCCAGGTGCAGTCACGAACCGAAGTGAAGACCTCGGGGTCGGCAAACGTTGGAAATGGTTCGGGCCACCGCCTCTCGGCCGACGCGCAGAATCAGATCGAGGCGAACGTACGCGTCGCGCGCGAGCGCAAGCTGCCCGAGCAGCCGATCCGGCGGCGTGTCGCCGAGGGTGAGGCGAAGGGTGCGACGGAAGCGCAGATCGTGGCGGCGAGCCGGCGCACGCTGGTGGACCTTCAGACGTCGCATGACGCGATCGTTCGGGCGGGACACACTGCTCCAAGCGATGAGGAAGTGTCGCGCGGTGCACAGTTGATGGCCCGCGGCTACACGAGCGCACAGATCGAAGCAGTGGCTGCCAAGGCACCGGGAGACCGCTCGCTCGTGGTTGCGTTCGACGTGCTGACGTCGTTGCAGACGCAGGGCAAGTCGACCGCGAATGCCGTGGCGCAGGTGGAGGCACAGCTCGCGTCTCATGCATCTGATGCACAACTCCGCGGCATCGCCGTGGACGTCAACTCCTCGAGCGCACTGAATGGCGCGGTGAACCTCGGCCGTTCAGGCGGCAGCGCCTCCGGATCGACGAGTGGGAGCGTCGCAGGCAGCTCCTCCACGACGTCGGGTGGCAGCGCTGGCACCGGGTCGGCGAACGCGGCGGGCAGTGCGGCGGCAGGTGCAGGTGCCGCGGCCTCTGGTGCGCTCACCGGCGCGCGCGGCGGCGTAACCGGCGCCGTGAGCGGAACGGTCAGCGGCGCACTGGGCAAGAGGCCGTAAGCCCACACACGCCGCGGGAACTAGCGGCTGGGGCATCATCCGTGTAGTAGGTGGGTGGAGATCCTCCAGTCACCTACTGCACGGACTCATGCCTCTCTACCGAAAGACAGCCGCGGCCATCGCTCTGGTGGCCTTTACCGTTGCGTGTCACGGCGGCGCGAGCGCTGGCGCGACGGCGGGCAGCAGCACGATGCCACCATCCACCGGGCCCGCCATGCAGGCTGAGAGTATGGAGCAGGCAGGTGAGTATCTCACTATCGTCGGAAGCTGCAACGACTGCCACACGCAGGGCTGGGTGGAGTCCAAAGGCAAGATTCCGCCGGCCGACCGCTTCGCGGGGCTGAACGTCGGCTTCAGGGGCGAGTGGGGCACGTCCTATGGCAAGAACCTCCGCACGATCACGCAGCGGCAGTCGGAGGATCACTGGGTGGAGGTGCTCAAAACCACGGATGGTGGCGACGGCCATCCGCCGATGCCGTGGTGGAACACGGCGCAGATGAACGAGCGCGACTTGCGCGCGATTTATCGGTACATCAAGTCGCTCGGACCAAACCCGAAGGGCGTTCCGCGCTCGCTTCCTCCGGGCAAGGAGCCCACGGGCCCATGGATCTGGGTCGCGACGAAGACAGGCGCGCTCTGACGTAGCTCGGGCGCGCCCGCCAGCCGTGGTCCGTCAGCGGACGATGATCGCGCCCTTCTGACGCTCTCTCAACGCCTTGAGCTCGGCGCGATGGCCGCGCAGGAACTCGGCGTTGGGTCTGAGCGTGGCCGTGTGCACTGCGGCCGATGGATCGCCCATGAAACGCTCCGCCTGCGCAATCGCGATGGCGGCGACGAAGTAGTCACGCACCGACATTCCCGTCGACGTGATCGCATTGCTCACCGTCGCATTGTTCTGGAGCCGCTTGAGCCCCGCGTCGATGTCCTTCACCTGGATGTCGCTGCCTGCGTCGGTGATGTTCGCGTCGAGGAACGATCTCACGCTCGAGTCGCGCGCGCGAAGCGACAGCACGCTGTCGGTGGCCGCAATGAACCTGCGAAAGTTGTCGTCCGTCAGCTTGTATTTGCCGGCGGTAGAAACGCTCTTCTCGTCCGTCGGAGTGAGCTTTGCGACTCCGCCCTCGGTCGGAGTTACACTCAGTGCATTTCCCGTATCCACCGTCATGGCGCGCTCGGCCGTGACGTTGCCACCCGCTGAATCGGTCCGCGCGTTTTCAGCGCGTCCGCAGTCCGCGAGCACGACGGGCAGGACGAGAAACAGGGCGGCGTAAGCGACGTGAGGTCTCATTGCGTGCACTCCAGTGACAGATCATGCCAGACAATCCGCAGAGCACGTGCCCGCCATGCTCACCAGTGCCGAATCGTGTGCGGCTCGGGCTGGCTCGCCGACCGGCTCATCCGTAGACTTCGCGCTTCAACGCTTCGCGCCGATCACGTTCAGAGAAGTGTCATGACAACGCGTCCATACATTCTGGCCGAGAGTACGTGGAAGCTCGTGGATGCGACGCCGTACGAAGTCGCCGTGCTCCCGTGGGGCGCCACGGAGGCGCACAACTACCACCTTCCGTACGCCACCGACAACATCCAGTGCGAGGCGCTCTCGGCCGAGTGCGCGCGCATTGCGTGGGAGCGGGGCGCGAAGGTGATCGTGCTGCCGTGCGTGCCCTTCGGCGTGAATACGGGACAGCTCGACATCAAGCTGTGTCTCAACATGAACCCGGCCACGCAGGCGGCGCTCCTCAGGGATGTCGCGCACGCGCTCGAGACGCAGGGCATCCGGAAGCTCGTGGTGTTCAACGGCCACGGCGGCAACGATTTCCGCCAGATGATCCGGGAGCTTCAGGCGCACACGAGCGTGTTTCTGTCCACCGTCAACTGGTACAAGGTCGGCGACCCGGCGAAGATCTTCACGGATCTCGGCGACCATGCCGGCGAGCTGGAGACGAGCGTGATGATGCACGTGGCGCCGGAGCTCGTGCGTCCCCTCGACGAGGCGGGCGACGGACGCGAGCGCCGTTGGAAGATCGATGCGCTGCGCAAGGGGTGGGCGTGGGCGCCGCGCCGCTGGACGCAGATCTCCGCGGACACGGGCGCCGGCAATCCGTCGCTTGCGACACCTGAAAAAGGCGCGCGCTACGTTGCGGAGCTCACGCAGACGATCGGACAATATCTTGTGGATCTCGCCAGCGCGGACGTCGATGACCTGTACACAGACGCGTGATCGCGCTGGACGCGTGCGTCGCCGCGCGACAGCATTGGTGATGCCTCGAATTGCTTGCGTCGCGATGCTTCTCTGTCTGGCGCTGCGCGCTGAAGCGCAGGATGCCCCGCATGAGCCGGTGACCGGCCTGTTTCCGGCCATCGGCATTCACTATGGAAGTCCGCTGCGAGCCTCAGCCGCGTTGGGCATGCTCGTGGACCGCGTGGACAAGGGGAACGACGGCTTCATCGCGATGTTGGAGATAGGCCAGCAGGGCTTCGGCGCAAATGCCGGCTACTTCCATCTTTTCGGCTCGTTCGGCTCGGGCTATTCGCTGCGTGCGGCGATATTGCGCACGGGAGACGAGCCCTGGACCGCGGCCGAGCATACCACGTATGTGGGCGTGCAAGTGCACGGGATGTTGATCTTCGGCGTGGGCGGGCGAGTGGGGTTCATGCGCCGTATCAGTCACGCGGACAACACCCAGCACGACACGATCGTTCCGGTCGGACTCTCCATCGGCTACTGACCGATGGTCGTCTCGATGAGCTTCGAGTGGCCGCTCGCGATCGAGCTCGCGCTCGTGTTCGTGGTCCTCACCTACGTGCGATGGCGCTTCCTTCGGTCACGCCTGCGGCGTCTGCCCCCGCGGCCCAGGACGCCGCCCGACGGCGAGTAGTCGCTACGCCTCCAGCGGAGGAATCGGACGCGGCCGCGACCGCGCCTGCGTTCGCTGCAACTCCTTGTTGGCGTCCTCACTCGTGGAGCCGAGCGCCGCCTGGTGCTCCTGGAGAACCTCGGAGGTCGCCGCCGCTGTCGGCGAGAGACGCTGGCGGCGCAGCCGCACATAGTTGAGCCGCAGCAGCCAGATCGCGCGCTCCGCGTCGTCCTGCGTGATCGGATTCAACATCGCCCAGGCGGACGTCGCCGCGACTTCATCGAGTGGTTCCGCGAGGTTGCCGCGGATGACCGCCTCCTTCAGCGCCTTGGTGAGTGCCAGATGCAGGGCACAGTCGCCGTGCAGGTGGCCGACCTGCCGCCCGTAGAGCCGGAACTCCACGCCGTCAGACTCCCCCGCTTCGTGAGGGCTGGCGTGCGGCCGCATCTCCACGCCCGGCCAGCGGCGCACCTCCTCGATTACCCGCAGCGCGAATGCTTCCCGTTCGCGTCCCGTCAGCATAGCGTCCTCCGATGGGTCGTGACCGGCCAAAGGGCATAAGCTGTACCTTTGCGACAGCCTCTGCCGTGCTACCCGAGCCGAAAGGATCCCGCATGTCGCTGACGTACGCAGGCGTTGTGATGCTGCTCACCGTGGCGCTCAGCGCATTCTGGACGCAGCAGGACAGCGGAACCACGAACGAGCTGCGCGGTTTGAGCGTGGTCTCCCCGAGTGTCGTCTGGGCGAGTGGAACCCACGGCACCATTCTGCGCACCACCGACGGTGGAGCTCACTGGCGCGCCGATACAGTGCCGGGAGCGGCTGCGCTCGATCTTCGCTCCATCGCCGCGACGTCGGCCACGGTGGCGCACGCGATGAGCATCGCGGACTCCGGACGAGTTTTTCGCACGACCGATGGCGGACGAACCTGGTCGGTTCGATTCACCGGCCTGCGTAAAGGCTCGTTCTTCGACGCCATCAAGTTCTGGGACGCGAAGCATGGCATCGCCATGAGCGATCCCGTCGACGGACGCTTCCTGGTGATCACGACGTCCAACGGCGGCGACACGTGGGAGGAGACTCCCGTCGAGGGAATGCCCGTGGCACTCACGGGCGAAGGTGCCTTCGCGGCGAGTGGAAGCTGTCTGGCGGTGCAGGGAACCCGAGACGCCTGGTTCGTCACCGGCGGCGCCACCGTGGCGCGCGTGTTTCACTCCGGAGACCGCGGTAAGAGCTGGACCGTGCGCGACACACCGATCCGTGCCGGCGCCGCATCTGCCGGCATCTTCTCGGCGGACTTTCGCGACCGGACGCATGGCATCATCGTCGGGGGCGACTATCAACGTCCGGAATTGGGTGGACGCAACGTCGCGCTGACGGCCGACGGTGGAAAGCACTGGACGCTCGCGGACAGCGCCGCGTCGCCTCAGGCCTACGAGTCCTCCGTCTCGTTCGTGCCGGGTACGAAGGGTCGTACCATCGTCGCGGTGGGACTGCGGGGCACCGATCTCTCGCGCGACGGCGGCCTCACGTGGACACGCACCGACAGCACCGGCTACAACTCGGTGGCCTTCGCGTCGAGTACCGCCGGTTACGCGGTTGGACCGCGCGGCCGCGTGGCGAAAGGAGCGATCCCGAAGTAGCGGCTCAGTGCCCGAGAATCGGGTGCGGCTTGTAGGGCGCCTCGAGCTCGGCGATTTCCTCGGGGGCGAGGCTGACGTCCACGGCGCCGATGGCGTCCTCGAGCTGCGGCAGCTTCGTGGCGCCGATGATGGGTGCCGTGACGGCGGGCTTGGACAGCAGCCACGCCAGCGCAATCCGTGCCGCGCTCACGCCTCGATCGGCGGAGATGCGTTGCACCGCGTCCACGATGCCCCAGTCCACGTTGTTGGTGTACATCTCCTTCTGATAGGTGTCCGTCTCCGCGCGAGTCGTGACGGCCTTCGTGTTCTTCGGCCGCGGCCGCGCGAGAATGCCACGCGCCATCGGTGACCATGGAATGACGCCGACGCCCTCCTTCTCGCAGAGGGGAAGCATCTCCCGTTCCTCCTCGCGATAGAGAAGGTTGTAGTGGTTCTGCATGGAGACGAATCGCGCCCAGCCGTTCCTCTCCGATGCGGAGAGCGCCTGCGCCATCTGCCATGCGTAGCCCGAGCTCGCACCGATGTAGCGCACCTTGCCCTGGTGCACGAGGTGGTCGAGCGCCGCCAGCGTCTCCTCGATGGGATAGGAGTTGTCGAGGCGGTGGATCTGGTAGAGGTCGATCGTCTCGATGCCGAGGCGCTTGAGGCTTGCCTCGCATGCCTGCACGAGGTGTTTGCGCGAGAGCCCGGACATGTTCGGCTTGTCGTTCATCGGCCAGTACGCCTTGGTGGCGATGACGATCTCGTCGAGCTTGGCAAACTTGCGAAGCGCGCGCCCGACGATCTCCTCGCTGACGCCGAGGGAGTACATGTCGGCGGTGTCGAAGAAGTTGATGCCGGATTCGATGGCGACGCGGAAGAACGAGCGGGCGGCGTCTTCGTCGAGGACCCATGAGCGCCAGGCGGGGTCGCCGTAGGTCATGGTGCCGAGGCAGATCCGCGAGACGGTGAGTCCGGTGTGTCCGAGTCGGGTGTAGCGCATGTGGAGCCCGTTCAGTTGGAGAGAACCGGTCGAATATAGCAATCCGGGCGCGTTGGGGACCCGTCGGACGAGATTGTCAGAGGCAGATCGATGCGGTCGGCGATTTTGCGGCCAGGCGCTGATCTGCATCCGGGCTCTCGAAGAGGATAAGCGAAACAAGCTCGTGCCTCTCCTTCGGCAACTGTTCGCATGGTATTTCGTCTGCGATGGCGCGAAGTGCTCCGGCGGCATTGTCCGTCGTCTCCAGGGTTTGCATGCGTCGCAGGAAACGTCTCTCGAGTCCGAGCGACATCGGTCGACCGAGCATGAGGCGCAGTTGCGCAATGGCCGGCGCAGCTCCTGCTCGCTCGTGTCGAGGAATTGTTGCCGCAGCGCGGAGCAGCAATGCGAGCGCATTGTCGCGCGCTACCGAGGAAAGAGGAGACGCCGCGGTCAGCTCGCCGATCAGTAAAGCCGCTCGCCACTCGTCGAGCTCGCGCAGCGCCTGCTCAAAGGCTTCTGGGCATGGTTGCACAGACGGCGCATTTGCCTGTCGCAAGGCGTCAAGAACCATTCGCTCGCCTGATGTATCGCCCGACAGGCGTGCGACGAGCGTGCCATCGGACAGGGCGGCCAGCCAGCCCGTTCTATCGCTCGATACTGCGGCGAACACGGGAAGCTCGTGGATGGGCAGCGCCGCATCATTGCTCCATCGCGCGATGCACGCGTGCATCTCACCTCGCGCCTCCGCATCCAGGTGCATCGCCCGGCGCCCATCCACGCGCGCGAGCGCGGCATCTCGAGACAGCGCTGGCAATACATCGAACGTCGTGCCCACAAGCGTGCGCGACGTCGCAAGCTTGCGGCGAAGACGTGCCTCGAGCGCAAGGAGTGACGCAGCGCGGGCTGGTGGCGCAAGCACATACGTTCGCACATACGCCACGCCGCCGGGACGTCGCACCCGTCCCACACGCTGAGCAAGCCGCGCCGGATTCCAGGGCAGATCCAGATGGAGCACGATGCCGGCGTCCTGAAGATTCATGCCCTCGGCGAGCAAGTCGGTCGCGAGCAACAGCGTTACGCGCTCCCGCTCATGCGGACGACGCGCTCCTTGCGCAAGCGGCGCGAATCGCTCGAGAAGCTCACTTCGCGAAATGTGGCCGGACGCAATGCGCGCCGATCGAGCCGTGAGAAGGCCGACTCCGTCGAGATCACGAAGCGATGCATGGTGCGCCGCAACCGTGCTGGAGAAGTTGCTGAAGGCCAGCACGGGGACATCCGGATTCGCCCGCACGAGAGCCCGGATCGCCTGGCAGCGCGCGACATCGGGGTCGGGGAGCTCGCGAAGTAACGACGCGAGGCGGGCAAGGGCTTCCAGCTCTCGCGTGATGCCCTCACGGAGCTCACTGCACCGCCGAACATCCACCGCATCGTCGATCAGGAGCGCCGCGAAGCCGAGTTGGATGTCGCGATCGATTCCGGTCCACGACCGCACCTCGCGTCGCGATGGCAGACGCTGCTCGGCAAGCCCCTGCTCGACGGCGGTCGCCACGCGGCGACGAGCACGAATGCGATCGCGGAGCGCGGCGCGGCTCGACGCCCACGCGCGAACGAGAGAGATGGTGCGCAGCACGTCGGCGGTGCCGCCATCACGTAGTGCAACTGATGCAGGCAAGCCCAGAATGGCATCCAGCACCTCGCCGTCATTGGCATCGATCTCGAGCCATTCGGGGGCTGCGACGACAGGCATCGCAGCACTCGGCGGCTCCGCGTTGCGGAGCACGAAACGAGAGAGATTTGCCTCGTCCATGTGAAACGCGGCTTCGCCGAGGAAAAGGGCCACCTGTGCAGCGAGATCTCTCGCGCGATTCTGGACGGGCGTGGCGGATAGCAGAACGATCGGCACGCGTGCGGCCGTGAGCTCGACGAGGATTTCATACCGTCGTGTGCTCGTCGTTCTGTAGTGATGCGACTCATCGACGATGACTCCGTCGAACATCTCGCCTGGCGTGGTGCCGCGACTCAGCGATTCGTGCGAGATGAAACAAGTGGTCACGTCGGCGCGAGCGGAAGCCACGCGCCACGTCTCGCGAAGAACGGCCGGCGCGACGACGAGCGCACGGCGCCAATCACGCGCCAGCGCCAGCGCAACGAAGGTCTTTCCTCGGCCTACCTCCTCGGCGATGACACAGCCTCCACAGGCGGCAATCATCCGCGTCGCGCGACGGATCGTGTCGCGCTGATCCTCGCGCAGCGTGATCCCACCGAGGCGCTCGCGCGGCAACGGACCGAGGCACGCGTGCGCCACTACGGCGCGCGCGCGAGTCAGCCGATCGGCGGGTGATGGCACCACGCGAGAAGGGGCGCCACATGAGCTGAATGCAGCCGATACGCGCGGCATGTGGCGCTCAGCAGTTCGGCGTCCGTGGGCGGTGCTCCACCGATGGCGCGTTCCGCGAGAGGCGCCAACAGCTCGCGGGCCCGGTCCCAGTCCGCGGGAAGGGGAAGAAGTGACATCGTCCACGCGAGGTAGCGATGCCAGCCACCGCGCGCCGGCTCCGCGATGGCGTTGAGGGGTTAAGAGATAAGCCCCCGCCAACTTCACCCCCCCTCACACAAATCTGCTCTTTTGCCGCCGCTCGGTCGGCAGCGGACCGTCGCTCGATTGGCACCCGTTCATCACCTCTTCCCGTCTGTCGCCTTGCTCATTTGCTGAACCTTGCGCAGCAGCGTTGCCGCCTTCGGCCCAAGGCGAATGAACTTCATCCCCTCGTAGTTCAGTGAGTCCGTAACCGTCCGGCCATCGACTAGTCGCGAGACGGACTCCCGGTTGGCGGATCGGGTGCGGACACAGAACTCGAGATCGGCACCACGGGCGCTGCGCACGAGGACCAACGACTCCTGAGATCGGTTGATGGTCAGCTTGTCGCTCATGCACGTGCTGTTGCTGCGTGCCGTCAATTCTTCGTTGTCCCACAACTCCACGGTGTACTCAATCTCATCGGTGTACAAGTTTCCCATGAGGACGTAGGCGACCGTTTCGCGGCACACGCGAAGATCGTGGTAGCACCAGATGCTTGAGGTTTGCCGCGGGGGATCGGCTGGCGACCAAGTGCCCTGCGCATGAACGCTTCCGTAGCTAGGCGCCGTCCAGTTGCTTGTCCAGACTGTTAGATCGTGGAGCGCAAATGGCACGAACGAACGATCTGAGGAGTACTTAAGTGCGAGTTCCATCTCAGCGGAGAGCGAATCTGTCAGTGGCACGCCATGGCGCCGGGCGAACTCCCTGAACGCGCGCCGAGTTGGTGCGTCGAGCTCACCGGAAATCGCGATCCCGTAGCCGAGCCGCCCGAGCGTCTCCTGTGCCTCGATGAGTCGCAGTGGCTTAAGCAGAGCGACGAACTCACGCGCAGCATGCTCGCCCTTCGCGGTATCGGGAAGGCTCAACGCCGAATCCGTCATCTTCCGTTCCGCTCGAAGCTCCCGGACTTTAGCGGTATCGAGCGAGATGTGCGGGCCTTCGCTGACCGCGCCAGCGTCCGGGGAGGCCTTTGTGCAGGCCGCGGCAACCAGCGCCACGGACGTTGCGAGCGCGAGGACCGCGCGGGACCGAGACACCGTACCCTCCCGAGAAAAACACCTTGGAATGGAGCTGTGCTGCTGCTGTCGCTTGGGAATAGACGGAGGTCGCGGACAGACCGCTAGGCAACAAGACCCAGAAAAACACACAACCCCTGACGGCTTCACCCCAGCACCCCCCCCCCCCCGGCCACGCGGAGGGTAAGGCTGACGGTGCTATGTATACGCTGTAGCCCCGTGCGCTCCGCGCTCGCATTCTCGGTTGCATGACCCGGAGGCGACTCGTGAGACGCAAACATCACGCGTGGGAGCAGGGGGAGGGTAAAGGCGGAATATTTCTATTTTGCTCGTGCTGTGGCAGGCGTCTCGACCGTCGTCGCACAGGCGATTGGAAAGACGCGATTCTCTCGGTCTGCGAAGGGCTACCCCTCGCGACACGTCCGCGTGCTCTGGCCCGCGGTCGGCTGGTGGTGATTGCCCCCCCGACGCCCTCGCCCCTTTCGAGCGGCCGGCGCTGACACTTCTGAGCGGGATTCGCCGAGCGCGCCGAATGGCTGCCTCAAGGGTGTTACCTCTGTGCGACTCGTATTCAAATCAACGAGATCATCTGGTTAGTCCTCGCTTGCGGTGAGGCTGGCCATGTCAACGGTCGAACTTGTTACGGGCATGTTTGAATAGCCAGCTGAACAAAGCCGCTCTCGAAAGTCGGCATCGATTTCGTCGGTGCGACGCGGGCCTGAAACCGCACAGACGAAGGGACTAGTCGTTCCGGCCCCTACCAGCGGCAAGGCTCTACGCTCAGGATGCGGAGCGTCTAGACGTGGATACGACTGCCCATCGTGTTCCATGTACACATACCGACATTCACGTTCGGGACTCAAGTACAGGTGCTTATAGGCCTGAAGAAGCATGTTGGCGAGTGCCGTGGCGTGGGGAAGGAGCTCGGCCCTTTCCTCGGCGGGGAGGCTGACCGAGAGAGCATCACACCGTTCCATTAGGTTTGCGAACAGGTCCAGCTGCGCGGAGGGCGCGTAGATACACGGGGCAGCAATGACTTTGAGGTCGCGGTTGACCAGTTGCGAGTCAATAATGAGTGCTACGCCGTTGCCGTCGTCCCCGTACGTCCGCCACATGTGCGGAGAATCGGTATCCACGCTTAGGCAGGCGGCAAAGAATCTTGGGGCCAAGACGGGATCTGAGAACTGGTCGGACAGCGCCTTGCGAAACGGAGCGTTCGGCTCCGGTCCCGTTTTTCGATACAAACGCACGGCTTCGGCGGCGAATAACTGCCGATGTCCTTCAACATGGCGGGGATCAAACGTGGCTGTATCGGTGGCCCACAGCTGGCCGGTCTGAAGAATCTGCGTGGCGGCAGTGGCGGTCGTGTAGTGAGCCAGATAGCGGGCCGGCTCCTTGAACTGGAAGTGGGACGCAATTGAGTCCCAGAGGTCCTTGGCAATGCGAGTATTTACGGAGTTCATCTGCTCTGAAGCTCAAGGACGCTAGCTGTCGCTACCGGAGAGGTTGTTTCGCGGCGATTTCTGCGCCACTCTCGCACCGTTCGGACGCTCACATTCCATGCCTTCGCGAGTGTCGCCGCAGACGCCGCAGTAAGTAGTTCTATCGGCGGTGCGTTGGTGGTCGTTCGGTCGCCGTACGTGCTCAGAATGCGGTCCCAATCGCCAATGAGTCCCGCTCCCGCTGCCTCAAGGGCGTTCGATTCCTTGCCAATGAGTCGCAGCTCGCTTGGCATGATGTGACGTCGGAATAGCAGCCCGCGCGCACTCGCGCCCGCAGGTTCGCCCCTCGCGGTCGCGCTCTTGACTTCGCCGTGGGCGAGGAATTCCGCCAGGACGTCCGCGAATGACCGGACGCGCACCACACCCGGTCGAACGGTCAGGCTGGTCGAAATGGCGTATTCCGCCCCGGAATACGTGTCCGTCCACAACTGGCGCGCCCATTCTTTCGGATTGGCCGTAAATGGCGCGACCAAATGAAACGCGCGCGCATTTACGCCCGCCGGATGTCCGAAGCGCGCCACGTGCGCGCTCACCAAGAAGCCGAACGGCTTAATACGCGCCGAATATTCCAATTCCGCCCAATTGCGCAGAAACCCGCGAAAATAGCGCGGCGTGCTGACCGAAATGCGCGAAATGGCCGGATAATTGAGGAATTGCGGGCTTTCGCACGGCAGCCCGAATTCCCGGTGGAAGATGATGTTCCAGAGCATATCCGGCCATTTCTCAGCGCTTCCCTTCGGTAATGGGCTCAATAGGTGCCCAAGGCCGTGCTCCGAGCATTTTTCGAGCTGAATTTCGCCCGTGTCGGTCCGTGAATAGAGCGCATAGCGTTTCGCAGACACGACATACGCGTATATCGCGCGCTGTCCCCGGCTGGAATAATTCAGGTCCTCAATATTCAAAATGGTCGGAATGACGCGCGGGTCGTACGGATTGAGCGCGTCAAATTGTGCTTGAATGGCGTGCACGTCCGACCACGACAGCGCGCGCACCGCTTCCATGCGGTCAGTCACGTCGGCCATTCCGCCCTCGCATTCGATCAATTCACCGCGTTCGGTCGCAACAATGGCCATCGAATCGGTGTCACAGAACGCGTACGTTCCGCCGCGGTCGGTGACGCACCGTTCCAAGAGCGCGAGCATGAGCCGCGCAGCGGCCACAATGAGCGCGGCCACGGGCGGGAAGCAGAATTCGCCGCTGTTCTCTGGCGCGGTCGTTTGCTGCGCAAATGGCGCGGTATGGCCGAATACCGTGACCGTTTCCGTGTCGTCGCACGCTAATTCGTCGCGGTTCATTTCGGCGAAAATGCCGTAACTCCCGCTATTCGCGACAATCTTGAGGAGCTGCGCAATGCGGTCGCGCTCGGCGGGCGGATAGTCGGCCGATGATTTCACGCGTACGCGTTCCTCAATGACCGTGCGAAAGAAATCCATTTCGCGCGGATTCACCGGAATTCTGCCCGCAAGCGCGACCGGGCGTAAATCGTCCTGCGTGCCCTCGCCGCACAATTGCCACGCGTGCCGAATGCGCGGCGCTTTGCCGGTCAATAGGGCGGACGCGTACACGTCCGGCCCGGCATAGGTCATCGGGACGGGCGACGTGAGGCGATTGACGCCAATATTCAGCCCCTCGCGCGTCTGTGCGTATTTCCCACGCACGGGCAGGATATCATCGTCCGGTTCGATCTCCGCAAAGCAACACAAACGCGGCCAGGTTGCCGGATCAAACGCCGCGTCCAATGACGCGGCCGCGACCAGCGCGCGAAACTCGTCGGTGCAGTCACGAAACGTGATGCGGGCAGCCGTCACTACGCGCCACAAATCGAGCAGACAATTCACGGTCGGGTACATGGACCGGAAATCGACCGTCACGACCGGCACCGGGACGCGCCGAATCCGGCATTCCGCGCGCCCGCCATAAAACGCGGTCATGCACCGGCCGAATTCCGCGTCCGAAATGCCGGGCGCTTTGGTCCGAAGCGGTCGAATCCCGAACGCGCGCAAATTCGCCTTGGCAATGGACGCGGGCGAATACGCGCGCATTGGGGCGAGGGAGAGGCCGAGCTGGTCAAATTCGACGCGCAGTGTCACCAGTAGTTCTTCCGTGGCCAGCACATCGCGCCGATTATAGTCGATGTAGTCGGCCGTGACGCGCCCGTGCTCCTCAACGGTCAACTTGCCGTGCGCCACGCCGAACGTCGCGCACGCGGACGCGAGGCTATGGCTTTTCGCACTGAGCGCGAACGCGAGCGTGCGCGCGTCCAGAAAATGCCCGCGAAAGGCGCGCGCGTTGGGTTCGCCCGTGGTCATTGGTCGTGAAAAGCCAATAAAGGCGCGCTTGCTGTCGAGGCTTTTCACGCAGATGCGCGGCCGATAGGGATGCTCGCGCCATTCGCCCGTGGCTGCGTCCTGATAATCCCACAGCGTGAACGAAAACCCGCCCCGAAACTTGTTGCGCGCGTCGCCCGATTCAATTGCAATTCGGGACAGGTCAAATGGGAGGTTGAACGCGACGACCATCCCGCGCAGGTCAATGGCGACTGGCTTGAACACGCGCGTCATAAATTGACGGCGCGTCAGCAACGTCACGCCGCGCGCTGTCGCGTACGCGTCCAGTTCACGCAGTGCGTCCGGCTGCGCGGTCGCGAGGTCGTCCGCGTGAAAGAGTCCCTCCTCAATGAGCACGAGCGAGCCCCCCGATTGCCAGCGCGAGACCCGGTAACTGCCGAACGTGAGCGACTGGCGCGCGTCCGTCGTGGTTTCGGTATCGAACACGAGCACGTGACGCGGCCAGCGCGGTTCCGCGCGCCCCGTGCGTGCACGCTTTGGGACGTCGAGTGCAGCCTCAGCGCGCGCGCTCGACGGCGCGTCCGGTCCCGTGTCTGTGCCGCGCACCGTGTGCGCGCGCAGGGCGACCGGAATGAGCGTCGGCGCGGTCGATGCCGCGTCTGGAATCAGCGCGCGCGCCATGTGACCACGCGCGCGATGGCGCGCCAGCTCGGAAATTCGCGATCGAGCAGCGCAATGAGCTGACACAGCGCATCAGCTAGGAGTACGCCGCGGTGGCCAAGGTCGATGAGGAGCGCGCTTTGCGCGCGCAGGATCGCCGCGAGCTGATGGAGTACGGTCGGCGGACGGTTGAGCGACACGCCCGCGTCCCGATAGCGCTCGGTTACGACCGCATGACAGTTCCGGCACAGAGCGACCGTCAAGTCTTCATCATTGGCGCGGCCGACCACGTGATGCGCTTCGAGCACCCCGCGCTTGACCGCGATGAGGCTGTCAATCTCTGCCAGCCCACATCGCACGCACGCGGGACTGTCTCCGAGTAGGCGCTCGCGTTTCGCGCGGCGTGCTTCGCTCGCAATCGGGTCGCGTGCCGGCGCGGTCATTTCGTTTCCCCAGTCGTGAGCGCGTAGAGGTCTTCAAAAGCCACTTCGCCTGCATAGGCGAGGCGTTCCAGCGTGCTCGGATTCGTGACGTAGGCGTGCGCGGTTTTGCCGGACTTCACGGACTTGCCGCGAAACGCCGCGAGCGGCCCCTGATCCCCCGTTTTCAAGAACTGATCGACCGCGCCCATATACCGCGCGAGGTCACTAGCCGCGCGCGAATCGCGAAGAATCAGGTCGATCACACCGTTCTCCGTGAGGAATCGCATCGTGCGTGGAATGCGGTCCCATGTGGTCGGGGCAAACCGGCCGTCGTCGCGCTTCTTGAGTGCGCGGCCGACATGGCGCTGCATCGTGCGTGGCGTGGTGCCCGCCTGCGCGGCCGCTTGGGTGAGCGAGAGGCCACGCGCGCGCATGCGCTGCAACCCGTCTAGGCTGCGTTGCTGCGCGAGCTGCGCGCGCAGGTCCGTCCGTGCCTTCCTGCGCGCGTCCGTTCGCGCTGGCGGTGCCTTCCCGCCCGATGTCGTGCGCTTGGCGGGCATGCACTACCGCCGACCGCCGTCGCGGTTTGGTGCGCGTGCCGCGCGCTTCGCCGTGTCGCGCATTGTCGCGAGGCGTCGGACTTCGCTGCCGCGATAGAGGTGAATTCCGCCCACCGTGATTTCCGCCACGGCCAGCTCGCCGCGTTTCTGCATGTTGCGCACGGACGCGGGCGTCACATCGAGAATGCGCGCCGCATCGGCGCTACTGAGGAGGGGGTCGTGCCGATCCATTGCCTATCTCCGGAATCGAGCCGCAAGCAGCTTCGTGCCATGTTTCGCGCACCGATGTAACGGCAATTCCGTTACTGCGCTCTCCTAAAATCACATGACTGCGCCAGCCTTCTAGCAGGCCGACGCGTACCGATGTAAGTTGAGGTATGCCCGATGCCTCAGCCGTCAATTGGTCGAAAGAGGACGTCCTCGCGTATGCGGCGGAGCGGGGGCACGCGGTCACACTCTCGCAATTCGACCGTTGGCGAAAACGCGGCTTGCTTCCGTCGCCCGTGCTGCGCGGCCGTGGTCGCGGGTCCGGCATGCTCGCGAGCTATCCGGAATCAGCCGGGCCTCAGCTCGTCGCCGTTGCCGAACAACTCGCAGCGAATCGCAGCGTCGAGGCTGCGCTCTGGCGTCTCTGGTGGAACGGGTTCCCGATTGAGGCAACCCGCATTCGCGCCATTCTCGAAACGGCACTCGCTGACATTGAGGAGCGCAGTCACGTCGCGGAACGTTTGTACGCGGAGGACAGCGACGACTTCGCGGCCGCGTTTGAGGCCCGCGCACTGTCTCGTGTGACAGATCGCGACCTCGGACGCCTGCGTCGCCGGTTAGGGAAGGCGCGCTATGCCACGTTTCACGCGTTGCTCTTTGAAATCGCGTCGGGCGCGTACACCAGCCACGACCGAGCAGACGCGGCACTCCTGGCGAAGGGCCTTGGCGTTGAGCGCGCGACGTGGTTCACGCCGCAGGCAGCACACGCGATGAGTCGTGCTGTTCAGCCAGATCGACTGCGGACAGCGTTCGACGGCGCGCAGTCGGCCGACCTGTCCAGCGCGCGAGACGAGTTGCGCGTCTTGCTCGAACGCGCATTGCCCCTCGTGCTCCAACAACCGGAAGAGTTTTTCAATGCCGAGATGGACAAGGGCTTCGCCCACGTGCTCGCGGAGGGGCTCGACGACTTGCAACCGACTATGGTGCTCCTCTGGCTCCCGGTTCGGTCGCACGCGCTCTTCCCGACGCTCTTTCGTGCCTTCTCTGGCTTACTCCAACGTCCGGTTGCCGAGTGGCCGGACGACGATCTTTCTACCTTGATCGCATCCGCATGACAGCAACAGCATTGAAGGCACGCACGGGTCACGGTGTGGTCGCGGTTGACGGTTATGGCGTTCGCATCGTGGTCGAACGCGGACATCTCGTCATCGAGGACGGTCTCGCGCGGTCGCGGCGCATGCGTCGTTTCGCGCGCGTCGCGCCCGATGTGCAACGCGTCGTGGTGCATGGTCATACCGGCACCGTCTCACTCGATGCGCTGCGCTGGATGTCCGATACCGGCATTTCCTTCATACAGCTCGACAACGACGGTCGCCTCATTGCGACCAATGTGTCTCGCGCGCTCGACGATGTACGTGTTCGGCGCGGTCAGGCGCTTGCGTCGGCGCTTCCGCAAGGCGTTGACATTGCGCGCTCGCTACTGCTAGGCAAGGTCAACGGTCAATGCGAGGTGCTGCGCGATATGGGCGGAAAGCGCGACGCTGTGCGTGTGCTTCAGGGCGCGAGCGAAGCGCTGGCCGACGCGAACACGATGGCGGACCTGCGCTACATCGAGTCGCGAGCAGCGGCGGCATATTGGGACGCGTGGAACGGCATCCCGATGCGCTTCGGCTCGCGGGATTTGGCGCGCGTCCCGTCGCATTGGCTCGCCTTCGACTCTCGGCGTTCTCAGCTCTCGTCGTCGCCGCGCAAAGCAAGCACGCCAATCAACGCGTTCCTCAACTATCTGTATGGCATTTTGGAGGCGGAGTCGCGGCTCGCGTTGCAGCGCGTCGGATGTGACGCGGCGATGGGACTAATTCACGCGGATAGGCCGAATCGGGAGAGCTTCGCCACGGATGTCATGGAGCCAGTCCGGCCGAACGTTGACGCGTTCGTTCTCCGAATGCTTGAGGAGCGCACATTCCTCAAGGCGGACTTCTTCGAGAATCGTGACGGCAATTGTCGCTTGCTTCCGCCGCTCACCTCGGCGCTTGCTGAGACTGCCCCGCAGTGGGCCAAGGCGCTGGCTCCCGTCGCGGAGGACGCGGCGTGGGCGTTCGCACATGTTCGGTTGCCAATCGGCCCAATCGTGCCGCTGACCGAGACAACGCCTCTACGGTTACGGACACCGCTCACACAGCGCAATCGCATGCGGACAGAAGACACCGCGAAGGCCGTAACGCTCGCGCCGCGTTGCAAGGAATGCGGCCAGACGTTGAACAAGCCGACGCGGACATATTGCGACGCATGCCTTCCTGCGCACGTAAAGCGAGCGGCACAGAAGGGCGTCGCAATCCAGCGACAACTCCGGGCGATTGGCGAGGATCGCCGCATGAGTCCTGAAACGCGCGAAACGCACCGCCAGAATGCGAAGCGACAGCACGTCCTCAACTCGACTTGGGAGGCGCATCAGAAAAGCATTCCGAGTCCTACACTCTACAAGCGCGAGATATTCCCGTGCATAAGGGGCTTACCCGCTCGTGCTCTTGTTGCGGTAACGGGGCTTTCTTTCAGCTCATGCAAGCACATTCGCACGGGCCGAATGACCCCGCATCCGAGACACTGGGACGCATTGAAACGACTCGCCGCGAAATGATGACAGTGCGGCCCGGCCCATTTCCTAGCTTGGCCGAGTATTCATCTGGCAGCAAAAAAAGCCGCCTTCATTTGGGGGCCTATGGCGCCGACGTGCTGTCAAGCGGATAGTAGCCATCAGGTGCCCAGACTGAAATGCCTTTGAAGTTGAGGACGTCGAGGTAATGACGCCTGAACAGCTCGGTGCTGCGGGCGATGGCGTTCAGTCTCGATATGATGATAGCGAGTTCGATGACGATAATGGCGCCCAAGAGGATAAGCATTGGCCCCTCTGCACAAGTTGAGAATCGAGGTCTATTCGCACGTGCCTATTTGGCAATCTCAACGACTATACCTACAACGGCAACGAGGAGCAGTAGGAACGTCGCGCGCCGGAAGCAGAAAACTCGTCCAAGTTCTTACGGGCCTCCCTCTCATCATGCCAAGCGCCGCGACCGATTTGGCCCGCGCGATCCATGAATGAAGCCATTGCGGTTCCTCGTGTAAGAAGGTGATAGCTCCTAGTCCCGGGAGAGTCCAACATGGCCAGCTGTCGCGGACGAGCAAGCAATCGAGTTGACATCATGATCAGACCCCCTCATGCTCAAGGGCCGTCGTGACCGATCATACCTTCCCCTTAGCACCACTACGTCGCTTTGACCCGAACGGCATTGTCGGCGATGTCGAGCGCAACGATCTTCAGGCATTCATTCTAGCCCTGGCGGCGGCGTTCAACGACCTTAAGGGGCTGATTATCTGGCAAGGCATGCTCCATGAATGGAAGAGCCCCAAGGCCGCAGCAATCACTGGCCACAATGGGCAATATACCGGACTAGAGATTCAAACCACGCGTCTGGTGCTGGCCCAACTCCATGAACTACTTGTGCTGATTGCGACCTTTGAGACTGAGGCGCGCGGAGCGGAGATCACAGCCATTCTGAGTCACGCAGTGCCGCAGACACGACGCGAGTGGAGGGAGTTGGTAGACGTCGCGACAGACAAGGGCGGTGGTCGGGATAGGGCGCTCACCAGCATGCTTCGGCGCATCCGCCATACCGCTGCCTATCACTACTACCAGCCCAAGGCTCTGGTAAAAGGTTTCCGCAGACATTTCTATGAAACCGCGAAAGGTCCGCACAACGAAGTCGCTTACGCGTCTACGGGGACAAACATGGAGCGCACGCGTTTCTATTTTGCGGATGCCGCGTATAGCGCTTTGCTACAGGAGTTAGGCGAATCCGTAGGCACAGAACAGTTCAGTCGAAGAGTTAGACGACTTGCCGACACGGCTAGTCAAACAATTGCGTTCATCGTGTCTCGATACATCGCGGCAAGCGAGAAGTAGATAGAGAGCGATGCCGTCTCTGACTAGCGCGTGCCGGACGGTGGGGTTCGCGTCCTGTTCAACGCGTCTGGAGTGTCGTAATTAAGGGCGCCTCTTCGCTTCCTGTGTGCGAAATGCCAAGAGACTTAGCATGGAGATGTATTCTATCGCTCTTTGCTCCGGTCCCTCCGGAAATGAGTGCCCGCCGGGATTCCGAATTGCCATTACTGCGCCCTCAAACAGATGCATCATGCCCTCCTGTTCGTCCTGGTCCACCTGATCTTTTTGGTCATTGAAAGCCAATATCGGAGCGTTCTTTGAGAAAACCGTGCGGATCAATGGCGCGCCGTCTAGATCGTGCTTGCCAGACCGTTCTTTGACATAGTTAATGAGTGCCTTCGAGGCCGCAAAAACTGCTTCCCAGTGATACCCGTCGAGGAAAAGTTCTCTTGCTACGTCAGCGATGCGGGGATGCAGATTCAGACGTTCGAAATAGCTAGCGGGCGATTTGCCCGTGTCCTGAAGTAGGTCCTCGCCTTTTTCACGGAGACGCTTGACTAGACCATGCAATATTGTTCTCGCCTGTGAACGACCGCGTTCCAGAACATTGTCGCGCGGCGTGCCGACTCCACTCCCACCCCAAAGGTTGAAGTGCTGATGCTCGTCGAATTCTGGGGAGTTCGGACCGAATACTTCTCGAATTGAATTGCTAATGTCGCTCGCCAAGACCTCGTCGGCTCCCGTCCGAAACATGGCGGTCGCCATCGGATTGAAGCTGTTCACGTCGTCGATACGTCGCTGCAATTTCCTGACAGCTTGCTCGATCTCCTCGACGGTAGCGAAGACCTTCACTTCGAGACCGGAGGGAGTCGGACGACGGTTTGGCATGTCTAGATCATCTCTCTGAAGCGCGTTGACATATGCAAGTCGCGAGCGTTGCTCGTTATCGCCCCCCCGATCACACAGTCGAAACTAAAGGCTTTCCGCCCGGAGCCTAGCCTTTGGGGGGGGGTGAAGTTCCGGGAAGCTTCTCTCTTAACCCGCGATGGCGTTGAGCCATGCGGCGGCAACGGCGCTGTTCAGCAACGCGGTGAGCGCCAACGCGTCGCTTTCGTCGTCGCACTGGACGACATAGCAGCTGTTCAACGGCACCGTCCGATCTCCCCTCGGCAGCAGCGCAGCTCTGGGCGTGCGGCCGAAGTCGTTCCAGACGACGCGCGTTTTCGACGAATCGGCGCTCTCCGTTCGAAACAGAGCCCACCATGCCCGAGTGCCGCGAAGATCGGTCCGATCGAGCAACCGCCGTCGCCACGGCGCCAGCCAGTGCGCGGCGCCGGGTGGAAGAGCACGCAGGGGTTCGTCGAAGTCATCGTGTGTCCAGATGATGGCGTGTCGCCCTCGCTGGATTTGCCAGGGCGTGACGTGGTCACCGCGCAGGAGCGGACGAAGCAGCTCGCGCTCGATGTCACCGTGGCGCCCCTCTCGCTCTATCGTGACCAGCGCCCCCCGAACCTCGACAGCGTCGACGATGAACGCATCGTTGCATCCGCACTTCACGCCGAGGATCGCGCGCCTGAACCTGCTGTCGCCGAGCGCGGGACCGCATCCGGCGAGTCGGTCGAAGACGCGGCGCGCGTCCGGCGGCAACAAAAGCAATGGACTCGCGGCGTCATGTCGCAGATAGCGGAGATCGCGCGCGCTCGCGCTCCATTGCAGCTCCATCGTGCGACGGTGCACACCGATCACCGCATCGCGACGGTCGCTGCTACGCGACGCGACGAGCGCGGACGGATACACCGCGGCGTCGAACGTGGACGGAGCCTCGGACCAGTCCTCGAGCGTGCGGAGCGTGAGATCCTGTGTCACGAGCCGCCTCACACCGCCGCCGGCGAGCGACCGCCACAGCTTGGCCGGCACGAGCAACGCGATGCACCCATGCGTCGACGCGAGCTGCGTGCTTCGTTCCACGAACAGCGCGGCGAGATCGACCTGCGATGAGAAGCCCCTCGCCGCATGGCCGGCGCGTGAGCCGAGCTCCCAACCAGCCTCGCGATACGTCACGAACCGGGCACGTAGACCGGCGCGCGCGGTCGGCGTGATGTTGTGCAGCCGAACCCACGGCGGATTGCCGATCACGAGATCGAAGCCGCCGCGCGCATGTGCCGCGCCGAAGTGACTTGGAAACGAGAACGGAACCGCTCCTCCATCAGCGAGGCGACGTCGCTCGCGGCGCAGCGCGGCGGCGCGAAGTCGCTGACTCCGCATCTCCATACGTTCGTCTCGTCCTGGAACTGCTCGCTCGCCGAAGAGGTCCGCAGCCCGTCGCACGACGAGGCGCTCACGCCGCACCGAGGAGATCGCGGTGAGCTCGCGATCGATCGTTGCTACGGCGCGACGACGTTCCTCCCGCGCCAGCGCGCGGCGGAGGGGAGCTTTGCGCGGACCTGTCGCCCGCACATACCGCTCATGCAGTCGAACGAGGGTTGCACTCGGTCCCATCAACGCCGGCGGCTCGAAGAACGCCGCACCAGAAAGCGCATCACCGACGCGAATATTGCCGTCGAGATTCGGAAGGGCTGGGACAGCGGACATGCGCTCCTCCGTGCTCTCGATGACCACGGAGAGCCAGAGTCGAAGCTCGCACAGCCAAACCGCTGTGGGATTCACGTCCACTCCGTAGATCGTTCGTGCGAGTACCTCTCGCCGAATGGCCGAGATGTTCCGTGAATCGCCGGCTGCCTTGCGCAGATCGGCAACGCGCTCGAGCACGTGGACGAGGAACGCACCCGAGCCGCACGCCGGATCGAGCACCGCGAAGTGCTTCAGTCTCGCACATAGCGTCTCCGCATCCTTCGGCGACAGCTCATCACCGCCCAGCGCAGCCTCCACGCTCGACTCGGCGAGCGTGTCGTCGCCGAGTGCGACGACCAACGCGCGACGTGTGACGCGTGCCACCAACTCCTGCGGCGTGTAGAAGGCGCCACTAGTGCGCCGCTCGCGCGCCGCCATGAGCGACTCGAAGGCACGTCCAAGCATTTCGGGATCGATCGACGCCTCTCCCCAGTGCTCCTGGTTCTCCCGAGCCGTGAAACGAAACGCTCCAAGCAGATCCCCGAATACCTGCCCGATGGCTTCGTCGCTGAACCGCGCCCTCGCATTGCGGCGTTCGATGGGCGCACGCGAGAACAGACCGCCATTCAGGAATGGGATGGCGCCGAGGCGCCTCGCCTCCGGCGCACGTCGAGACATGCGCGTGTTGAGCGTTCCGAAGAAGAGTGGAAGCAGGACCCGTTGGTGGAATCGTCCGCCACCGGCCATGCAGCCATCGAAGCTCGCGGAAAGGAAAGCGCGGTCTCCGTTCAGCCATTCCTTCGCCTCGAGGAACGAGAGGAAGAGCAGACGCGACACGCATAACAACGCGAGCTCGCTGCGCTCCGAGGCAGGCACACCGGTCAGCGACTCGGCGAGTGTACGCACTCGCGATTCCAGAATGCGATAGAACTTGCGGGATAGCGCGCCGCACCCGAGGAGCTCGCACCAGCGCGTGTAGACGGCGAGGTCGTCGACGTCGGTTGCCGCAGCGAGTGCGCAGAGTGATTCCGCGTCGCTCGCGACGATCCGCGCCCGCTGAGCGACGAGCGCGACAGTGCGGCTGCCGCGTGCTCCGGGTTGCCAGCACGCGATTCCGATTTCGTCTCCGGACGCCGACGAGGCGATGACCGTCCACAGCACGTGCGCCGATCGCGAACCCAGTGGCGCCGCGAGCGACGTAAGGAGCTGGCGTAGCGACTCCACCTCAGTGGAATCGATCAAGAGCGCGCGCAAAGCACCGACACCGGCCACGAGCGTGGCAGCACGTACTGTGATCGGAAGCCGCAATCGCTCCCGCGCGACGGCATCGAGCGTCAACGCCTCGCCGCGAAATCCCAACTCGCGCGCGACGGCGAGCCTTCCGTCGGGGGAATTGGCTGCGTGAAGCAGCTCGGCGGCACGGCGAAGTGTCTGCACACGCGCAGGCTATCAGGCAACCTGCGCACGGTCGTCATCGTGCTATTGCAACAATGAGCAGATCACGCCGCGAGGTACTCGCGTCCCTTCCAACGAACGCGACGTCCCCGCACGATGGCCTTCGCGGTGATGTACAGCATGACCAGCGCACCGAGCGGACTCGCCACCGTGTAGCCGACAGCACGCACCAGTCCGAAGTCGAGCCACAAGTACACGAGCAGCCACCACACGAGGTTGGCTCCCAGCGCAACCGTCGCCCACAGCGCCGCCTCACTGCCGACAACCCCGAACGCCGCGAGCATCATCATGAGCGGCGGCGCCAGCCCGACAATCGCGGGAAGCAGAAGAAGCAACGGATAGATCGCCTGACCGGCCCGCCCGCCGCCGATCGTCTCTCGTCCCGCGGCGAAGACATTCTTGCCCCAGCCCTCCAACAGCGTACCGAGCGACGTGTACATACGCGTTGTGAACTGATCGAGCCCGAGCACGAGAAAACACTTCCTCCCCAATAGAAACCACCGCTGCGCCAGCGCGAGATCCTCGGCGGGACGGTCGCGCACGGCTTCGTGGCCTCCCGTAGTGTCGTAGGCATCGCGACGCATGAAGATGCATTGACCGTTCGCGATCTTGTTCTCCGCCAGCGAGGACCTGTTCACGGTCTCCGTCCCGCCGAACCGCGCGAGCATCAGCGCGAGCATCTGCGGCTGCACCACGCGCTCCCAGAATGTGCCGAGCGCCTGCGTGCCGACCACGCTGAGAAAATCGGCCTCGCGTGCGCGCATCGCATTGATGCATCGCGTCACCAGATCGGGCTCCTGCCAGGTGTCGGCATCGAAGAACGCGAGGACGTCTCCCCGCGCCGCGCGTGCACCGGCAGTGCACGCCCACTGTTTACCGAACCAGTCATCGGGAAGCGGCGGAGGAACTACCACGTGAAGCCGCGAATCATCCGCTGCGATCGCTGCCAGTAGCGCACCGGTCGCATCGGTGGAGTGATCGTCCACCGCGATCACCTCGAGCCGCGGATACGTGGACGAGAGCGCCGAGCGAACGCAGCGAACGATGTTGTGCTCCTCGTTCCGTGCGGGATCACGATGGAGACGAACGGCCCATCCACCGGGGGGACGTCCGACTCGTCGTCGAGCGAGCGGGACTGCCGCGCGCGAATCATGGTGACGAGGGGCGTCACGACCCAGGGAGCAGCGGCAAGCAGGGCAACTCGCACGGACATGGCGGGAAGATGCGAGGTCAACACGGTACGCGGCCACCGTCACGCCATGGGAATGTTCGTCACACCATGGGAATGTTCACGCCATGGGACAAAACACGAAGAGCGCCCCGCGTGGAGCGCCCTTCGCGTCCGGAGACCGATCAGCGATTGCTGCTGCCGCCCGATCCGCCGGAGCTCCCTGAGCTTCCCGAACTGCCCGACGAGCCGCTCTGCGATCCCTGGCGCGACGACTGCCCGCCCTGACCTGGGCTCTTCATCCCGCCAGGGTTTTCGCCCTGCGTGCCCGACGAGGATCCGCCCTTCTGCGTCCCGCCATTTCCGGAGCTGCCGCTCATTCCACCCGAGCTGCTCTGCCCGTCGCCCTGCGACGACGAGTCGAGATCGCGGTTGGTCGAGGAGGCATTCCCGCCGGTGTTCGAAGTGTTTTTCTGATCTGCCATGTGTCCTCCGATGTATCAGCAGTGGGCTTTCCGCATGGGCCGAGCTTGCATTCGCGCTCCCCCAGCGTGTGCGCAAACATTCGCATAAGGAATGCCCAAACATCCGGGCACAACCGGCGCTCGGTTGCACCGCTCACGAGCGCTCTCTACGTTGCGAATCCATGCGATTTCCACCACCGCTCGGCCGCGGCGCCCGTGTCGCGCTGGTCGCGCCAGCCGGCCCATTGCGCGATGCACGCGAGCTGGAGATTGCGCGCGTTCAGGCGGAATCGTTGGGATGGGAGCCGGTCATCGGCGAGCATGCGCTCGCGCGAACCGGTTACCTCGCCGGAGACGACGCCGAACGCGCGCGCGACTTCAACACGGCGCTGCGCGACGAGCGCATCGACGGCATCTGGTGCCTGCGAGGCGGTTACGGCACCATGCGTCTCCTCGAGATCGTGGACTTCGACGCAATGCGCCGCCGCCCGAAGACACTCATCGGGTACTCGGACATTACGGCGCTCCATTCGGCGTTCGGCCGATGTGCGGACGTCGTCACGTACCATGGCCCCACGGCGCGCTCGCCACTCAGCAATTTCTCGCGGCAGTCACTCGTGCATGCGGTGACGGACCATCGCGACTCGTGCGGCGTGGCCGATGCGGCGCAGGTGTTGCGCCCCGGTCGCGCGGAAGGCCGGCTCGTGGGTGGCAACCTGGCGCTTCTCGCCGCGCTCTGCGGCACGCCGTACTCGCCGGATTACACGGGAGCGATCCTCGTGCTGGAGGACATCGGCGAAGCCACGTACCGCATCGATCGCATGCTGCGTCAACTCCACCTTTGTGGTGCGCTCTCGCGCCTCGCGGGCGTCGCGTTCGGACAGTTCACCGGCCGCGAGGCCGAAGACGAAGGCGTCCCGGCGCTCGACGACCTGTTTCGCGACGTGGCGGACGCCGCCGGCGTACCTGCCCTCACCGGCATTCCACTCGGCCACATCGACGACCAGTGGACCATTCCACTCGGCGCCTCCGCAGTGCTCGACGCGGACGCACGCACGCTCACCGTGACGTCAGCATAATCGCGAACCTCGACCTCCTCTCCAATGAAGAGCGGCACCGACCTCATCAACGAATCCAAGACGCGCATCAAGCAGGTCGACGCACGTCAGGCGTTCTCGCTGCACGAGCGCGGGGACGTCGTCTTTCTCGACGTGCGCGATCTGCCCGAGGTGAATCTCGGACGCATTCCGGGCGCGGTACATGTTTCGCGCGGAAACCTCGAGACGAAGATCGAGGCCGCCGTGCCGCGCGATGCCGAGGTCGTCATCTACTGCGCGAGTGGAAATCGTTCCGCGCTCGCGGCCGACACGATGCAGCAGATGGGGTACACGAACGTGTGCTCGCTGGCCGGCGGCATCCGCGGCTGGGTGGAGGCGGGAGGCGACGTCGACTGACGTGGAGACGGATCACGTAACGTCGGAGCTGGACCGGTTCGAGCAGCACCCGCTGATCCGGCATTTCATCAATTCGTTGCGGGAGCGGCCGGGCAGGATCATGGAGACCGACGTCGCCGTACGCCGCGCGGCCATTCTGCTCCTCCTGCGCGCTCGGCCCGATGGGGAGCCCGAGCTGCTGCTGATCAAGCGCGCGGAAGCCGAGGGCGATCCGTGGAGCGGGCACATCGCGTGTCCGGGCGGACGCATGGATCCCGGCGACCGGGACCTCGAGATGACGGCGTTACGCGAGACGTCGGAGGAGACGGGCATCGACGTGGCGCGCGACGGACGCGTGCTTGGCCACCTGGATGATCTCGCGCCGCGGTCGCCGTTGCTTCCTCCGCTCGTGATTCGCCCGTACGTCGCATTGGTGACGGCGAACGTCGACGTGGTGCCGTCGCCCGAAGTGGCGAGTGCGTTCTGGGTTCCGCTGTCGGCGCTACGAGAGCAGGCGGCGTGGGGAACCGGGCTCGTGAACATGCACGGCGGGCGGCGGCGCGTGAGCCTGTTTCAGCACGGCGAACACACCGTGTGGGGGCTCACCGAACGGGCGTTACGCCAGTTCCTCGACTACATGGGCTGCGGTGTCGACGGTGATTCCATCGACGAGGTCCACGGCTAGCCGAATCGACCTACGCGGGCTGCGGCGGGCGTACCTCGGACATCAGCGCGAGTGTGTTGCCGTCCGGATCCCGGAACTCGCACAGCCAAAGATCGTGGTCGGGCATTTTCGCGATCAGATGCGGCTCGTTGGCGAACGTGACCCCCCGGGATTTCATGGCCGAGTGTGCCGCGGCGATGTCGCCGACACGCAGATAGAGCACCGAGCTCACGCCCGCCGTGAACCTGCCTTCGGGCGGCGCGAGCATGAGCCGGACGCCGCCGATGTCGAAGAACGCGAGGTTCGGTCCGGCGGCGAAGAGAAATCTGAGGCCGACCGCATCGCGGTAGAACGGCGTGCTCTGCGCGACGTCGGACACCGTCAGCGCAATCTGGGCGAGACCGCTGACGTCCGCGGGCGTGGTGTCTGGCATGGCCGGAATGTAGTGATGGGCTTGTCTATCTGCGCCTCATATTATATTTAGGGTAACCTAAATCAAGCCCGATGAGCGCACGCCGCGTCGAACGGCCCCAACCACCCGATCTCCAGCCGCCTGACGCCGGTTGGCGGCATGCGCGCGTCGCCCCCAGCCTCGCCGAGGTCTATCGCAGCGTCCCGGTCGGGAGCCGCTCGGTGTGGCGGAAGCTGCTCGCCTTCGCGGGTCCGGGATATCTGGTGGCCGTCGGCTACATGGACCCCGGCAACTGGGCTACCGACCTGGCCGGAGGGTCGAAGTTCGGCTACACGCTGCTCAGCGTCATCCTGGCCTCCAACCTCATGGCGGTTCTGCTCCAGGGACTCGCCTCCAAGCTCGGCGTCGTCACCGGCCGCGACCTCGCGCAGGCGTGTCGCGACCATTTCAGCCGTCCCGTGGTCTGGGGGCTCTGGGTACTCTGCGAGATCGCCATTGCCGCCTGCGATCTGGCCGAGGTGATCGGTTCGGCAATTGCGTTCAACCTGCTGTTTGGCATTCCTCTGCCGATCGGCGTCCTTATCACCGGCTTCGACGTCCTTCTGCTGCTCTATCTGCAGAATCGGGGGGTTCGCGTCCTCGAGGCGCTGGTCATCACGCTCATCGCTACGGTCGGCGTTTGCTTCGCGTTCGAGCTGGTGCTGGCTCGCCCGGACGTGCTGGCCGTTGCGAAGGGGTTCATTCCTTCGCCGCAAGTCGTCACGAACCCCGCCATGCTGTACATCGCCATCGGCATTCTCGGCGCCACCGTGATGCCGCACAATCTCTATCTGCACTCGTCCATCGTGCAGACGCGGCGATACGAGGAGAATCCGGAGGGGCGGCGCGAGGCCGTTCGCTACGCGTTCATCGATTCCACCATCGCGCTGACGATGGCGCTGTTCATCAACGCCGCCATTCTCATCGTCGCGGCGGCAAGCTTTCACACGAGCGGCCATGCGGAGGTCGCCGAGATCCAGGACGCGCACAAGCTCCTCACGCCGCTGCTCGGAGCGGGCTCCAGTACGGTATTCGCGCTGGCGCTGCTGGCGTCCGGCCAGAACTCCACCCTGACGGGAACGCTCGCTGGCCAGATCGTCATGGAGGGTTTTCTGGACATCCGGATCCGTCCGTGGCTGCGCCGGCTCATCACGCGGCTCATCGCCATCGTGCCGGCGGTCATCGTCGCGCTGATCGGCGGCGCGTCGGCGACTGCTAAACTGTTGATTCTGAGCCAGGTCGTACTCAGCCTCCAACTCTCGTTCGCGGTCTTTCCGCTCGTCATGTTCACGTCGGAGAAGGCCAAGATGGGCGAATTCGTCAATTCGTCGTGGCTCAAGGGATTGGCCTATTTTGTGGCGGCGCTCATCGCCGTTCTGAACGTCTGGCTGCTGGTGCAGGCGGTCCGCGAGTGGCTCGCGTAGCCTCGCTGGAGCACATTTCCCATCTCATGTACAAGCGCATACTCGTCCCCCTCGAGCATACGGACTACGACGATGCCGTCGTCGCGCACGTGCGCCTGCTCGCGCTGCACTGCGGTGGCTCGTCGGTGGTACTCATTCACGTCGCCGACGGATGGGCGGCGCGGAACCAGCATCAGCTCGTGCTGCGCGAGAGCGACGAGATGAAGCGCGACCGTGCATACATCGAAGCGCGCGCCGACGAGCTGGCGTCGGCCGGCATCGCCGTGGAGTGCGTGTTGGCGGGTGGTGACCCCGGGACCGAGATCGCCGAAGCGGCGGAGCGGGAGAATTGCGATCTCGTGGCGATGAGCACCCACGGCCACACGGGCGTGCAGGATCTTCTGCTCGGCAGCGTCGCGAATCAGGTGCGCCACCGCACCACCGTTCCCGTGCTGATGGTGCGCGGCACGTCGCGGCGCGCACGCACGCCATGACGCCGGCGCACGCGCCGCCGGTGCTGACGGCTCCCGTCGAGGACTACCTCAAGGTCATCTACGATCTCGAGCGACTCGGACAGGCCGCCACCACGAACGACATCGCGGACCGGCTCGACATCTCGCCGGCATCGGTGAGCGGCATGATGCGGCGTCTGGCGGAGCAGGGGCTGATCCTGCACGAACCGTATCGTGGCGCGCGTCTCACGGGCGGCGGGAGACGCGCGGCCCTCCGCACGCTGCGCCGGCATCGCATCCTCGAGTGCTATCTCACCGAGGTGCTCGGCTATCCGTGGGACCGCGTGCACGAGGAGGCCGAGCGGCTCGAGCACTCGGCGTCGGAGGAGCTGATCGAGCGCATGGCGGCGTCGCTCGGCAATCCGAGACACGATCCACACGGTGCACCGATTCCGACCCCGGATGGCCGCGTCGAAGAGGGACGACTTGCTTTGCTGGGCGACATGTCGGAGGGCACGAGCGTCCGAGTGCGCCGCGTGCAGGACGAGGATTCCGCCCGACTGCGATATCTGGCCGAGCTCGGCATTCTGCCGGGCGCGAAAGTGCGGATTCTGGGGAAAGCGCCTTTCGACGGACCCATTACGCTGTGGGTGGACGGCCCTGCGGGGGGAACGACGCGCGCCATCGGCGTCTCGCTCGCGAAACAGGTACATGTGGAGCTCGACACGGAATAGCGCAGTCCGGAACGCTCCTTGCGCCCGCGGGTCGTGTGTCTGATTCCGTCGAGACCATGACTGCGCGATCCATCACGACCGATCCCGATGTGGGCGTTCCCGATCTCGTTCGCCGTCTGCGCGACGACTCGAAGCGCTTGGTCGCGGACGAGATTCAGCTCGCGAGACTCGAGACGGCCGACAGCGTGTTCCGCGCGACGCGCGGCTTGCTCTGGCTGGCGTTGGCGTTCGGCGTGTCGGTGGTGATGATCGTCGCGCTCACGATCTTCCTTACGACACTGATCGGGCGGATTGCGAACGGCCACATGTGGATCGGCGCAACCGTCACCGGGGTCATGGAACTGGTGACTGGCGCCTGGCTCGCGAAGCGTGGACTGGCTGAGATGCGATTAGTGGTGAACCGTAAGCGGTAAACGGTGAGCGGGAACACCCACCGTTCGCGTTTACGGTTCACCGGTCACGTCACGGAAGGTTTCGATCCACGATGTTCTGCATCGACTCCGCCGTTCTCTTCGCGCCCGTGTCCACGATCGAGCGGCCGCGCTCGTAGCCCTCGCCCGCGTAGCCGCTGATGGACTCCCAGTCCCCGAACCGCTTGGCGTTGTCCACCGACCATCCACGCTGAAGGTCTTTCGACACCTCCTTCCAGCTGCGGTTGCGATAGTCGGGATTGTGCGCGGCGAGATGTCCGAGCATGTAGGCGGGGCGCACGTCGTCGTAGGACCGGTCGGCGAGGCGATTTGGCGACTGCTCGTAGTGCCCGCGGTAGTACTCGTCGTCTTCCTTTGTGAGGGTGCTTGCCGCTTCGGTCACCGCGCGGCCCGCCCACCATCCACCCACCGCGCCGGCGATTCCACCGACGATGGTGCCGATGGGACCCGCGCCGGACCCCAATGCCGCGCCGGTGAGCACGCCACCGATGCCGCCGACGCCTTCGGCCGCTTCGTCCACGTGGCTCGGGTTGCTGTCATGCTTTCCTAGCGCCACATCCTTCGCGCGCTCGACCTTTCCGTCGGTCGAATCGAATCGGGGATCGCGATCGCTCATGATGTCTCCTCGTCTGGAGTTACGCGTCACGCATCGAGCAAGTTCAGGACCGGTTAACGCGGCAGCCGCGCTCGCCGCCATGCCTCGCTTGACATCGCGGGCTCATCGGCGCCCATTCTGCGCATGAGCGCGCCGATTCGGCTTGGTACGCAGGGCTGGAACTATGATGCGTGGGTGGGACCGTTCTACCCGGGCGACACGCGGCCGGCGGACTACCTCACGGTCTATGCGCGTGCTTTCGACACGGTGGAGGTGGACTCCACCTTCTACGCGGTTCCGCCGGTCAGGACGGTGCGCGGATGGTATGAACGGACGCCGCCGGGATTCACGTTCGCGCTCAAGCTTCCCCAGGAAATCACCCACGAGCGGCGGCTGCGGGACTCCGCCGATCTCGCGGAAGAATTCTTCGAGCGCGCACGCGAGCTATATGACAAGCTTGGACCCGTGCTCATCCAGCTTGCTCCCGATTTCGGCCCGAGCGAGCTGCCCGCCGTCGCCAACCTGCTTCCGGCGTTGCCGCGCGACATCCGATTTGCCATCGAGTTCCGCCATCGCGGGTGGATCAACGACGGCGTGATTGCGCTGCTGGCAGAGCATGGCGTGGCGCTCGCCGTGACCGACGCTCGCTGGATTCCCCGCAAGCAGATGCTGGCGCTCGCCTCGCGGCCAACGGCGAACTTTGCGTATCTCCGATGGATGGGCGCCAACCGCGACATCGTGGATTACTCGCGCATTCAGATCGACCGCACGCGCGAGCTGGAGGAGTGGGCGGACGTGATGACCACGCTGTCGAAGGTGAACGTGAAGGTCTACGGTTACGTGAACAACCTCTTTGCCGGTCACTCGCCGCAAAGCGCGCGAGAGCTCCAGCGCATGGTCGGCCAGGCTCCTGTGAATCCGGAATCCCTCGGCGAGCAGATGTCGCTGTTTTGATCGAGTGCGTGCACGGCTCATACATTTCGCGCGATGCCGCGTCGAATTCTCGTCTTCTGTGCACTTGCCGCCGTGGCCGCGGCCATCTTTCTGCGGCTCGGCTTCTGGCAGATCGCGCGCCTCAGGGAACGCCAGGCCTGGAATGCAAACTTCACGCGGCAGCAGACCACACGCCCGGTCGACTTTCGGCAGCTTCCGCGCGACTCGGCCGAGGCGCACTACCGCGGAGTGCGGATATCCGGACGGTTCGACTATGGCCACGAACTGATCCTCAGCCCGCGGACTCGCCGCGGGTCACCAGGTGTGGAGCTTCTGACGCCCGTCCGTCTCGACGGCACCGACACGGCGGTAATGGTGAATCGCGGCTGGGTCTATTCCCCGGATGCGTCCACCGTCGACCAGCCGCGCTGGCGGGAGGGTGATTCTGCGAGCCTGCTGGCATACGTGCAGCTCTATGCGGCGGATACCGCCATGGTGAAAGCGGCGAATCCCCGAGTCATCCGGCGCGTCACGCGGGCGGAGCTCGCGGCCAGACTGCCGTATCCGGTCGCGCCGTATTTCCTGATTGCGGTGGGAGACACGGCCGATCTCTCGCATCCGGCGCGGCGCGAGCTACCCGCGCTCGACGAGGGGCCGCATCGTGAATACGCGATTCAGTGGTTCATCTTCGCCGCGATTGCCGTCGTGGGAGCGGGCATCGTCGCCTGGCGCGACCGCTCACGTGTCACGGCTGTGCACCCCGAAATGCCGCGAGCTAACTTGCAGCAATAGCCACAGGACAGGGTCTATGCCCGAGCAGTCCGCCGGACTCGCCTCCGCGCAGGAAGCACGCGACGTCGCCGAAGCGGCACGCGAGAGCGAATGGTCCGGACCGAGCTTCGTCCGCGAGCTCTTCCTCGGCCGCTTCCGCCTGGATCTCGTCCACCCGCATCCGCGGCACGAAGACGCGGACGAACAGGCGCGCGCGCAGGCGTTCTTCCCGAAGCTCCGTTCGTTCCTGGAGCGCGTGGATTCCGACATGATCGACCGCACGGGCGAGATCCCCGAAGAAGACGTGCAGGAGCTGCGCGACATCGGAGCGTTCGGCATCAAGATTCCGCAGGAGTACGGCGGGCTCGGGCTCTCTTACGCCAGCTATACGCGTGCAATGGCCATGGTGACGAGCAAGGACGGTTCGCTCACGGCACTCCTGTCTGCGAGTCAGTCCATCGGTCTCCCGCAACCGCTCAAGCTGTTCGGCACGCCGGAGCAGAAGCAGCGCTTCTTTCCCCGGCTCGCTCGCGGCGCCATTTCCGCGTTTGCGCTGACCGAGACGGACGCGGGATCGGACCCCGCGAACATGCGCACCACGGCGACGGCGAGCGAGGACGGCACCTACTGGACGCTGAATGGAACCAAGCTGTGGTGCACCAACGGCACGCGCGCGGAGCTGCTCGTCGTCATGGCGCGCACGCCCGACCAGGTCGTGAAGGGCAAGCCACGCAAACAGATAACGGCATTCATCGTCGAGGCCAACACGCCCGGCATCGAGATCGTTCATCGCTGCCGCTTCATGGGGCTCAAGGCCATCGAGAATGGCGTCATCCGCTTCAACAATGTGCGCGTCCCGAGCGAGAACATTCTCTGGGGCGAAGGGAAGGGGCTCAAGCTCGCGCTCGTGACGCTCAACACGGGACGCCTCACGCTGCCGGCGAGCAGCATGGGCGGCGCGAAGGCGGCGCTGGAGGCGTCGCGATGGTGGGCCGGCGAGCGTGTGCAATGGGGTCAGCCGATCGGCAAGCACGAAGCGGTCGCGCAGAAGCTCGCGCTCATGGCGGCGAACACCTTTGCGATGGAAAGCATCGCGGAGCTCACCGTCGCACTCAACGAGGGCGGCAAATACGACATCCGCCTCGAGGCGGCCGTCGCCAAGATGTGGAACACGGAAGCCGGATGGCGCATCATCGACGACGCGCTCCAGATCCGCGGGGGGCGTGGCTACGAGACTGCAGACTCGCTGCGCGCCCGCGGAGAAGTCCCGATTCCCATCGAGCGCGCCATGCGCGATTTCCGCATCAATCTCATCTTCGAAGGCACGTCCGAGGTGATGCGGCTGTTCATCGCGCGTGAGGCGGTTGATCACCACTTCAAGACGGCCTTCGCATTGGTCGACAAGCATGCGTCCGGAGCGGAAAAAGCAGCCGCGCTGGGGCGCGCGGTCCGCTTCTATCCCGCGTGGTACGCGTCGCGATGGTTCGGCAAGGGAAGCGTACCGGGTGCATTCAGCGACTTCGGATCACTCGCGCATCATCTGCGTTGGGCGGAACGTGCAACGCGCCGGCTTGGACGCGCGCTCTTTCACGCGATGGCGCGCTTCGGGCCCGGCCTCGAGCGGCGACAGATGGTGCTGTTCCGCGCGGTCGACATCGGCGCGGACCTGTTCGCAATGACAGCCGTTTGCGTCCGCGCGAGCATGCTCGCGAGAGACGGCAATCACGAGGCCACCGAGCTCGCTGACCTGTTCTGCCGCGAAGCGCGCGACCGCATTGGCCAGCGGTTCGATGCGTTTTACGGCGCGCACGACAAGGCGACGTACCGCGTGGCACAGCGCGTCCTTGCGGGCGAGCACGAATGGCTGGAGCAGGGCATCGTGGGGCTGATGCCCCACGCGTCGACGAACGTCTCCGGCTTGCCGGACGCGGTGCTATCCCCGCTTGCTGCCTCGAGCGTGCGCTAGCTGGAGGACGATCACCGCGCTCGCGATCAGCACTCCGCCGACAAACGTGCGCGGTCCGGGAACCTGTCCCAGCACAGCGCCCGCCAACAACGCCGTCCAGAACGGTTCGATGGTACTGATGATCGCGGTGCGCACTGGTCCGATCACCGCAAGGCCGCGCAGAAACGCGATGAATGCGAACACCGTGCACACGACCGCGAGGAGCGCGATACACACGAGCGCCACCGGCGTGAAGTGCAGATTCAGCGGCCCGGCCGCAAGCGACGCCGCCAGGAAGATCGCCGCGGCGCCGACCGATGCGTACGTCGACGTAACCGCGGGCGAGAGATCGCCGCCGAGGTGCCCCATCATCGGGATGTACGCGGCGTAGATCAGGGCTCCCAGCAACGCGAGCGCCACTCCGGTGGGATTGAGGCCTCCAGCACCCGGTACTCCGACCATGAACGCCACGCCCGACAGCGACAGCAGGAGCGCGATGACGCGGACAGTGGTGAGCCGCTCGGTTCGCCGCACGGCCGAGATGGCCGCGACCCAGGCCGGATACGTATAGAAGAGAAACGTGAGCGACGCCGCGGGAATGTACTTGAGCGCCGACAGAGTCACGAACGCGATCGCCGCCTGGCCGCCGCCCGTGAGCACCAGCAGCTTCACGGTACGCGAAGGCCCAAGCCGGAATGCTCGCATTCCGCCGCTTACGGCGGCAAGGAGCACCGCCGCCACCGCGTAACGCCAGAGCAGAAGGTCGATCAGTCGCGCTCCACTTCGCGTTCCCAGTGTGATCAGGATGGCGATGGAGCCGAAGCAACACGCGCTGAACAGTACCAGCAGCGTCGCGCTCAGCACCGCCCGCGGCGGGCGGTCCACGTGCGGTTGCGTCAAAGCACCGGCAAGGCGCGCGTGTCCTCGGCGTCATCGAGCGAGTATCCCGCGCTCTCGACGGCTGCCTCCAACAGTTCGCGCGTTGCGCGTCCATCGTGCTCGATCACCGCACCACCGATGGACACCTGCGCCGAAACGATGCCGGGCACCGGCGTCAGCGCCGTGAACACGGCGTTCACACAGTGCTGGCAGCTCATGCCGCTGATCCGCAGACGCGTTATCATACGCCGCAATATCGCTCCCAACCGCACTCCCGTCATCTCATGAGCGTCCGGACCACCGAGTCCATCCGATCCGACTACCCGGCACTCGAGCGCCGCGAGCAGAGCCACCCTGTCGCGTACTTCGACGGACCAGGCGGAACCCAGGTGCCGCGCTCCGTCGCGCAGGCGATGACGGACTACCTGTTTCATCACAACGCCAACACCCACTGGGCGTATCCCACCAGTGCCGAGACCGATCGGTTGCTGGACCAGGCACGGGAAACGTTTGCGGCATTCTTCAACGCGGCGCCCGCGGACGTCTCGTTCGGCAACAACATGACGACGATCACCTTTCACCTCGCACGCGGTCTCTCGCGCCGATGGGGCCAGGGAGATGAGATCGTCGTCACGGAGCTCGACCATCACGGGAACGTCGCGCCCTGGCGCACCATCGCGAAGGAGCGCGATCTCGTGGTACGCACCGTTCGACTCGATCCCCGGACGTTCCGCCACGATCCCGATGACCTCGCGCGCGCCATCGGACCGCGCACCCGACTGGTGGCTATCGGCGCGGCATCGAACGCCCTCGGCACCATTACCGACGTCGCAGCGGTCTGCGCCCGTGCGCGCGACGTGGGTGCGGTCACCTTCGTGGACGCGGTGCACGCCGCGCCCCATGTACTGACGGACGTGAAGCAGATCGGCTGCGACTTCCTCGCATGCTCGGCGTACAAGTTCTACGGTCCGCACGCCGGCGCGCTATTTGGAAAGCGCGAGCTCGTGGACTCAATCGACATTCCCAGGCTGGATCCTGCGCCGACCGATGCACCCGAGCGCATCGAAACGGGGACGCAGAACCACGAGGGGATCGTCGGGTCGGCGGCCGCCGTGGAGTACATCGCCTCAATCGGCGGTGAGAACGGTAATCTGCGCGAGCGTCTTGTTCGGGCTTACGGAGCTCTACATCAGCGCGGAAACGAGCTCCTGACTCGCCTGTGGGAGGGCCTCGCATCGATCGACGGCGTTACGCTCTTCGGGCCACCGCCGGGGACGCCGCGTACGCCGACGCTCTCCTTCACGGTGCGCGGTCACTCGACCACCGACGTCGCGCGTCATCTCGCGACGCGTGGCGTCTATGCCTCCAACGGCGACTTCTACGCGCAGACGGTGGCCGAGGTGCTGGGTCAGGCTGCCGACGGTTTCGTCCGTGTGGGGGCCGCGTGTTATACGACCGCCGATGAAGTCGACCGGCTCGTGTCCGCGACGAAAGAGTTGGCGCGCACGTGAACTACTTCTTGCGCGACACCAGCTCCTTCTCGAGCGCCGGGACAAAGGGCTCGTAGCGCGACCCGGGATTCCACAACACCCAGCCATCGTACCCGGAGTCGTACACGGCCTTCTTCTGCGCCTCGATCTGTTCAGGTCCGTACGGCGGCTTGCCCAGCGTGAAGGCCTGCAGCCACGGGCGAATGTGTTCCGGTGTCTTGATGCCGAGCTTCTGGTCGCGCTGCTTTGCGCGGCCGACCGCGATGCTCACGACCTTGTACGGCTCCGCGTTCGGTACCGGAATCCCGAAGTCTCCGTGCGGATAGTGCGACGGATACACCATCGGCAGCACCACGTCCACGTTCGGTGAGATCTTCTCCCAATACTGGCCGACCTCCAACGGGCCATTCACCGTCGTCACGAGGCCGAAGATGTCGGCGGTGGTCCGCACTCCGAGCTTGTCGAGCCGCGTCGTGGCCTCCTTGAGGAACGCGGCGAGGAGATCGGGCTTCGACGTGTTGCCGCTGCTGGGAAAGACCTGTCTCGGCAGCGAAGGGTACGGCTCGGGAAAGCGGATGTAATCGAACTGGATCTCGCCAAATCCCATCTTCGCGAGCTCCTCTGCCACGCCGATGTTGTAGTCCCATAATTCGTGCTGATACGGATTCACCCACGCGATTCCCTTCTTGTCGCGCCAGATCGTGCTGTCCTTGCGACGGATGGTCCACTCGGGATGGACGTGCGCAGCAACGGAGTCCTTGAACACCACGAGACGCGCAATGGCGAGAATTTTGTGTGCGCGCAGCGTGTCGAGCAGGGCGGGCAGGTTCTTCACGACGCCCGCCGTCCCGGCGTTCTTCGCGAATGCTGGATTCGTCGTCGTGAAATTCAGTCCGAACTCGTCTTTCATGTCGATGACGAGCGCATTGATCTCGGTACTGTCCGCGAGCGCGACGAGTTTCTTCATCTTCCGGGCGCTCTGCGCCGCGAAGCGGTTCACGTACACGGCCCGCACGATGGGAAAGTCCGTGACGACGTCCAGGCGCGGCGCTTGCGCCAGCACGCACGGCGATTGAACGCGAAGCACGAGACCGAGAAAGGCAACACCCAACGAAAGACGCACGATTCAGACGGGTTGCATGGTTTTTGGACTCCGGAAGGGTAATCGCACTGACGTCCTCGCAGCTTTCACGCCGGAAATGAGCCTGCCGCGCGCTATATTCCCTCGAGCATGCGCCTGCTGGTCCTCCCGTCCGCCCTGTTCCTGACGCTTGCGCTCGACGCATGCCGCGACGCACGCCAATCCGCCACGCGCGGCTCGGCGAGGCCGACGGCCGAGTTTATCGTAGCTGCCGGCGACTCCGCCTACTGGGTCGCGAGCGACACCGCTGGACTCCGGGTGCGCGGTGCTCCGCTCGAGCTGGCCCGCGTCGACGGACAATTCGTCGAGGTGTACGTCGTTGACGACGAGCGCTCGTTCGGCGAGGCAGATCTCGTCGGTCAAAGCGTCTACAAGCGGGACCTCCGCAGTGGTGACTCCGTTCGCGTATTCACGGACAGCATCGTACCCGATATCGCTCGCCGATACGCCCGTGCGCATCCCGACGACCAGCCCCTCGCGCGAGGAGATGAGCCGAGCGACGAGCCGCGGTTGCGCGCGGCAGCGACGCTCGAGATCGGCGCCGCGCATGGGCCATTCGTCTCGTACTCCCTGCACACCGACGTCGAGCGTCCCAATGTCCCTCTCTGGCACACGAGCCGCGTTGGTGTGCTCGATCTCCGCACGGGCCGTCCCGCCTCGCTCTCCGACGTCGCTGGCGATGGGGCAGGATCCATCGAGCGGCAACGCGACCGCGCGCTGCGCGAGATGGCCGACTCCATTCGTGCGAGCCGCGACGAGCGGGGCCGTCGCGCATCGGCGATGCTCTCCAACTACCGCTTCGACGCGGGCAGCTTCTCCATCACCACTGCCGGAGGCGGACCTGCCATCGCGTACGCCGTTCCCGGCTCCGGCACGGGCGACGCCGGTCACGTGCTGCCGCTCGCGCCCATACCATTCGCCGAGCCGAAATGGTGGCGCGACGTCGCTCCGTCACTTCCGGTGACGTCGGCCAATGGAGCGCGCGACGTCTGGCGCCATGGCGCGTACTCGGTCGTCATTCGATACGATTCCTCAGGAGCCGGGCGGCTCGCGCTGCGCGACAGCGTTTCGCGTGAGTGGGCAGTGATGCCGCTGTCGGCACCGGCAACGCGCATTTACTGGCTCGACCGTCCCGCATTCGATGCCGCGACGCGGCATGCCCTCGTTCGCGCGTTCGAGGAAGCCGCCGCGTACGGAACGGAAACGCATATCGCCGGCGCATCCCGCGTCCGGCTCCAGCTCGCCTCCATGCTCCGATGACGAAAGCTCCCGAGCACCTTCGAACTCCCCACACGTCGGAAGCCATCGTCGCCGATCTCATGATGCCCCATCACGCCAATGGGCTCAAACACCCGTCGGTGTTCGGCGGCGTCATCATGAGTATGGTGGACCGCTGCGCGGCGCTGAGCGCCATGCGTCACTGCGGCGGACAGGTGACGACACTTTCGATCGACCGCATTCTCTTCAAGGAGCCGATCCGCGTCGGCGAGCTCGTGGAAGTGCGCGCGCGCGTCGTCCATGTGGGACGCACCTCCATCGCCGTCCTTGCCGACGTCTATGCGGAGCACATCGCTCGCGCTGTGCGGCGGCACACGAACGAATGCTGGCTCACCTTCGTGCACCTCGGCGACGACGGAAAGCCTGCCCCGGTGCCGCGACTTCACCTCGAGACAGACGAGGACCGGCTCCGGAATGCAGTGGCCGTGCGCCGGCGCGAGCAGGCGCTGGCGGAACGGCAGTGACGCTCTGTCCGTCGCAGCGGAGCACGTTAGATTGCGAGGCATGACGCTGTTCACCATCGATCACGCCAACCGCGCGCTTCCCCTGGTCCGGCGCATCGTCGAGGACGTCGTCCAGGAGCACCGCCGCTGGCAGGAAGCCATCGCCGAGCTCGACCTCCTCGGCTCCGCCGTGGCTCCCGAATTCCCCGATCCGCGTCTTGCCGCGCTCGAGCGCCGCATTCAGCAGATCGCGAGCGACATCGATGGCTATCAGGCGGAGTTGGAACAGTTGGGTGCGCAACTCAAGGACCGTCGCGTGGGACTCGTCGACTTCCCGAGCGAAATGGACGGACGGCAGGTCCTCCTCTGCTGGAGGCTTGGCGAGCCGTCGGTCCAGTTCTGGCACGAAGTGGACTCCGGGTTCGCCTCGCGGCAGCCTCTGTCGCCGACACTCGTCGGCTGAACACCCACACCCACACCATGAGAACGTTTACGACGCCGGACGGCATAGCATGGCGTGTCAGCATCACCACGCCAGGTTCCAGCAACGCGGTCATCTACTTCCGCCATCCCGACGGCCGCACGTCACGCCTCGACCGCTACAACTGGGTCATTACCAATGGGCCGGAATCACGCAGCGTGACCGCGCGTCTCGACGAAGATCGCGTGCTCGAGCAGCTCGATGACGCGTCCATCGCCAGGCTGTTCCTGCGCTCGATGCCGGTCAGCCGGCGCGATCCGTTGACGCAGGCTCCGGAGCCGACACCGGCGTGACACGGTAGGGGACGTCGATCTCCATGCCGTCCTTTCCGACTGCCGTGTTCTCGAACACCTCGCGCGCCTCCTTCCCGAGATCGCTCGCGTCACGCGAATAGCGCGCGGAAAAATGCACGAGCACCAGCGTGCCGACGTTCGCGTCGCGCGCCACGATGGCCGCCTCGCGCGCCGTGGAATGACCCGTCTCCACGGCGCGTTCCGCCTCCTCGTCGCCAAACGTCGCCTCGTGCACGAGGACGTCCGCGTCGCGTGCGGCGTCGATCGTCCCCTGACAGGGACGCGTGTCTCCGGTGATCACGACCTTGCGCCCTGCCCGCGGCGCGCCGACCAGCTCCGACGGATCGATGACGCGTCCGTCATCCAGCGTCACCGGTCGCCCGCGATGGATCTCCCCCCAGAGCGGCCCTTCCGGGACGCCAAGCTCGCGGGCGCGGTCCGGGTTGAAGCGTCCCTTGCGAATCTCCTCGACGACCGCGAAACCCAGTGCGCGCGCGCCACGATGATCGGCGGCGTAGGGCACGATCGCATAGTCCTTTCTGGCGACGTTCTGCCCCGGCTCCAGCTCCGTCACCTCGAGGGGAAAGGCGAGCCGGTCCACCGCGAAGTCCTCCGCACGCTTCAGCATGCGCGCCGCGCCGCGTGGTCCGAAGAGCCGCATCGGTTCGGTCCGTCCCTGCAGCGACATCGTGCGCAGCAAACCGATGACGCCGATCACGTGGTCTGCGTGGAGATGTGTGAAGAAGATGTCCGCCAAGCCGAACGAGACACCGTACCGCATCATCTGTCGCTGGGTGCCCTCGCCGCAGTCGAACAGCAGCGTCTCGCCCTCCCGCACCACGGCGAGCGACGCGACGTTGCGCTCCACGGTGGGTCGGGAGGCCGAGGTGCCCAGCAAACGGATGGAAAGCGACATGGCGGCGAAATATACGCGTTGCGGCCCGAGCTTTGCTTCTAAATCGAGCTCGGGCGAAAGAGGGCGCAAGCGCGCATGGGTCCGGGGTTTGCACAGTTGAACTCGTATGACGGGCCGCCCGCCCAAACTCTTGAGGAGGTAGCAGTGATGGCGATCAGACCGAACGATGACGAGCGCTTCGGCGCGGATCGGGAACGGCAGCGCGAAGTAGCGGACGAGAGTGGGCGCTTCTCGCGTCCTTCCAGCGGCGATGGGCTCGCCGCGCAATCGCGCGCGGCTTCGGCCAGCGGCCAGGGGTCTCCGCGTGCGCGTAGCAATCGCGGATTTGCCTCCATGGACCGATCCAAGCAGCGGGAGATCGCCAGCAAGGGCGGGCGTGCCGCGCATCAGAAGGGAACGGCGCACGAGTTCGACTCGAGCGAGGCGCGCGCCGCGGGCCGAAAGGGTGGCGTCACCGTGAGCAAGAATCGCGAGCACATGGCGGCCATCGGCCGCCGCGGTGGGGAAGCGCGCGGTGCAAATCGCGTGGCGCGGCTTCAGGATCGGGGCGGATCGGGCGGTTCCGAGAGGCTCCAGAGCGATCGCGAGGTCGGCATCGGGAGCAGCCTCTCCCAGCAGCAGCGGAACGCGAGCGCGAATCCTCCTCGGCCATCGGGTAGCTCGCTGGGCGGAGAGTCGCGGAACAGCGCACCAGCGGAACGCAGCATCGAGCGTCCATGACGCTCGCCGCGGCCTGACTTCGCGAGGGATCGGTCGTCACGCGACGACTATCCCTCGCGAGTCAGGTTCGCGCGGCCACCACGTCGCGCCAGCGCGTGTCGTCGATGTTGCCGCCTGACAATACAATCACCACCGGGCCATCCAGGCGCGCATCGGCTCGGCGCGCTGTCGCGACTCCTACCGCGCCCGCCCCTTCGACGCGCATGTCGTGCGCATTGGAGACCCACGCGATCGCGTCCGCGACCTCCGTCTCCTCCACGATTCGCAGCTCATCGATCGCGAACTGACCGATCGCCAGCCCCTCTTCGTCGATCTGTCCCGCGAGTCCGTCCGCGAGCGTCGGAACGACGGGAACAGACTCCAGCCGCGACGCGGCGAGCGACTTCGACATCGCGTTCGTCACCGCAGTCTGCGCACCCACGATACGCACGTGCGGCGTCTCCGCGCGCAGCAGTGCCGCAATGCCACCGACGAGGCCGCCGCCGCCAACCGGAACGACCATCGTCCGCACCGACGGCAGCGCGTCGAGCACTTCGAGCGCAATCGTCCCCTGTCCCGCGAGCAGCGTTGCGCCCGCGCACGGATTCACGAACGTGCAGCCAGATTCGGCGGCGTGGCGCAGTGCCAGCGCATGCGCACCGTCGTAATCCGGTTGCGACTCATCCACCTCGGCGCCGAGTGCCGCGATGCCCTCACGCTTCACGGCCGGTGCCGAGGAGGGCACGAAGACCCGTGCGCGAATGCCGAGCAACTTTGCCCCGAGGGCAATGCCGAGTCCGTGGTTGCCGGCGGATGACGCGACGACTCCGCGCTGGCGCTCTGATTCGGACAGCGTGGCGAGGACGTTGAATGCGCCGCGGAGCTTGAAGGATCCGGTGCGCTGAAGGTTCTCGCACTTGAGGTAGACCGGTGTCCCAAGCTCGAAGGAAAGCTCGGGAGAGGGCACGAGCGGGGTACGCTGCGTGATGCCGCGGAGTCGTTCGGCGGCGGCACGAATTTCGACGGGCGTGGGAATCATGGGGGACAAAACTATCCTATCCTCCTACAACAGAAAGCGCCGCGATCCGATTGGACCGCGGCGCCGGAGGATGCCACGTCACCGTCATTGGAACTCTACGTCCTACCGAACGGCGGCGGGCAAAAACTGCAGTTGGCTGAGCCAACGGAACTGCCTCGAGATGGAGCTGAGGGGGATCGAACCCCTGACCTCGCCGTTGCGAACGGCGCGCTCTCCCAGCTGAGCTACAGCCCCGCATGGTACGGGTTCGAGCGGCCGTCGCCGAACTCGAGGGTAGACAGAAACGGCCCCGCAACCGTGCGGGGCCGCCGTCACACAAAGAAATGTAACCAAGCATGCCCCACTGTCAACTGGACGAGCATGTGATTGAGAGCGTAACAGAAGACTCCGACCCTCATGGTCCGAGCACCGCGTGTGCATCATCGCGCATGGCGATGAACAGCTCGCGCAGCCACTGATTCTCTTCGCGCTCCGCGCGTCCGCCGAAGTCGTCCATGGCGGTGCTCGTCAACGAATTGATGAAGCGAAGAATTGCGCTCTCCTGCACGACCAGGCGCGACTGCCGCACCAGCACCGTCGGTTCGTCGCCTGTACCTGCGCGCACTCCCAGTCGGAACAGCGCGCCCTCGCCGGCGAACGGACGCCGCAACGGCGCCCGGATCAGGCGCGCCGTGATGAACGGAAGGTTCCAATGCGGCTCGCGACGTCCCGTCACCGTCCAGTCGCGCTCTGCCTCGCCTCGTGATGAGTTCACGAAGTCGAGTGACAGGTCATGAAATCCGACGTGCCACAACTTCACCTTCGTCGTGAAGTCGGCGAGGATGACGAGCGTGTCCGGCATCGGCCTCGGTGGCCCCGTCAGCGACACCAGATGTCCACCGAGTGAGCGCACCTTGATCGACAGGAACCGGTCGTGACCCTGCGCATCGAGGAACGGCGCGCCGCTCCTGTCCGTCAGCACGAACCGGAGCCGCGCGGAGTCCACGTATTTGCGCACGTATTCGCCGAACGCCGGCCACTTCTGGCGCAATTGATCGGAATGCACGCCGATCCCGAGCGTCACCAGCGTCGAGCCGTCGCCGAGCGCGAGCGGCCGGATGGTGTCGAGGGAGAAGAGGGCGCCGAGCACCGCGGACGAACGCGGCGCCGCTGCCGCGATTTCCGCGCGCGCGTCCTTCTCGGTGAGGCCCTCACCCGCTGCCATCAGTCGCGAGATCACCAGGGCGAGATCGGCGGGACGTATGCTGCCCAGCGCGAAGTCGACGGTCGTGTCCCATTGGTATTCCCCCTCCGACATGCGGCTGAGCGTCGTCACGTGCCGTCCGTCCGCCGGCTTTGCGGGCGCGGGCACGGTGCGGTGCGAGCTCATGACGTACTTGTCGTCCGTGTGGGTGCCGAACGTCTCCAGCACGCGGACCGCTCCGGACGATGCCGTCCATGCCGCCGTGTCGTCGTACACGCGTGACGGGGAGAGCGCTCCGCGCGAGAGCTGGACGCGCGCGTAGTCGTACTTTGCGTTGCGCACGATCTCGAGATGGCGGTTCGCGAGTGCGCCGTAGAACTGGTCGACGCTGGTTCGTGCGTGGGCGTCGGCGCCGAAGCCGGACTGCACCTGCCGGCATCCGGCGCCGAGGAATGGCAGGAGCGCGAGGAGCACGCGGGGCGACGCGACGCGGCTTCCGCAGTGGGGATGCGGTTTCAGAAGCGGCCTCCTGGCGGACGAGGGGTTGAAGCAAGTCTCTGACCCGGCTATTCTACAAGGGTTCCGCCCGCAATGCATTCGGTGCGCATTTCGGCGGTTTTTTTGCCCCTTGGTGTAACTGGCAACACGCCTGACTCTGGATCAGGAGAGTCCTGGTTCGATCCCAGGAGGGGCAACTCTAGGCGAGTCAACCGGTTCGGTTGGCTCGCCTTATTGCTTGGGGCGGCGACTCCCCCAGATTGGTCCCTGAAAATTCTCCTGATTGAGCCGAATGACGTCGAGGTCAAGGCCGGCAAGGCCACAACAGCCAAAGGCAAGAAAGAAATGAAAACTGCGACGGACACGAGCGACGACAACCATATGGCCCGACGAGATCGCTTGGGCGTTCTCACCCGATTCTTTTGAGAAGGGGCGCGTGCTGGCTCGCGCGTCACGTGACTACACCCCTAGCTCGTCAGTAGCTCATCGCTTCGTCCAGATGAGGATCACTCCGCACCCCCGATCGTATTCTTGCGGCGGCATATCGCCTTGCCGGAACGCCGCGAACGCTCCGATCAGGAGCGGGCTGACGTCGTTGATCGAGGATCCCTCGACGCCATCGATGACGACGTTCGTCTTGCACGGGCCGAGGGACGCACCGCGGTTGCTTACCACGTCCGCCATGATGCCATCACCGATCACCCGGAAGCCGGGGATCTGCTCGATCACGTCGCTCGCGTACACCGTGCGTTGCCGCCACTCCATGTCTTCGGGGCCGAAGAAGAGACCGATCGTGTGCTTTCGTACCTCATTGAACTCCTTGTAGCGCTGGCGCGTCGCGACGACGCGGATGGAGTCGAGGTTCACCACACGCTGTAGCCGCACGTCGCTCGTCGCCATGACGCCGCTCCGCAGCTCGACGGGCATCTCGGCGGCGGAGTATCCGACGTGCCGCACCTCGAGCATCTGCGTGCCGGCCGGCAGCCCCCTGAGTGCGTAGCGGCCGAGCGCGTCCGTCGTCCCCGTGGCGCGCGCGCCGCGCACTCCGACCCCCGCCGACGCGAGCGGGGCATCGCCCGTTCCGCGCACGATGCCGCTCAGCATCGCAGTCCCAGACAGGAGAAGGGCGGCGACGCTGTCCGTGGCTGCAGCCGATGTCGCGGAGTCCGATGCCGGACGCGCCGTGGACGCGTCGAACGAGAGGTGACGGACGGCGATCCCCAGCGTGTCATTGACGAGCGCGCGAATCACCGGACCCGTGCGGCCCATGTGCTGGAGCTGCATTGCGAGCCACGTGTCCGTCGGCACGCCGCACAGTCGGTACCATCCGTCGGCGTCGGTGATCGCCGATGCGGTGCGCTCTCGATTCACCGGACGCAGCGTGGCACGGTCGACGTCGCGCTCCATCCACGACAGCGCGAGCACGGCGCCCGGCACCGCGTTCTCGCTCTCCACGTCCACCACGTGCCCGAAGATCACGCCCGTTTGCGCCGGGAGAGTCACGTTCGGACACAGCGCACTGCGGAGCATCGCGGCGGGCGGAAGGGCGAGATCGATCGTCGCGGTCCGTCCTGGCGCGACAACGACCGTGCGCCCGGAGAGGTTGATCTCGAGGGAATCGAGGAGTGCGCTCTCGAAGCCGACCGCGTAGCGTCCGGGCGGCAGCGAATCGATGTGATACCTGCCTGCGGAATCGGTCGACGCGGCGCCGCTCATTGCCAAACGTGCATCCATGCTCACCACGACGACGCGTGTGCCGACGAGTGGGCGCGCGCGAGTACTGTCGATCACACGCCCCTCGAGTCGTCCGGTGCGATCGTCCTGTGCTTCGGTGGTGCGGGGCTGGCAGAGGACAAGCGCGAGGAGGGCGGCGAGGCGGAGAGACAGTGCGAGTTTCGAGTGTCGCAACGTCGGGATTGGTGAAGGTGAACGAGCGGCGACGTGGCGATCCGCGGCGGCCGGTCACGGAGGCTCGGACCGCTAAGGTGCGACTGGTTTGAATTGTATGCAATAGAGCGGGCAAGCGATGAGGTATGGAAGTGCGGCGATCGTTGGGTACGTCAGATGCGATTCGCCGGCGCGAACCGATTTCTGGTCCGCTTCAGCTACAGGGGCAAACGGCGCGTAGCCGAACCCTGTTGCCTACGATCGGCGGAATCGAGCGGAACCTGAACTTGATGGGTTGGAGCAGGCAGGCGGCAAGATCAAGTGCTTCACCGTATCGAGGATGTCAGGCGTACACGTCTTGGAGCAGACGTGTAATCCGCGCACGAGTGCGGATTGCTCTCCGCAAATGGCATGATTGCCTCCTCGTCCTATTCATCGCAAGAGTTCGGACACAGTCGCCATTACAGCAGCAATCAGTTTGGCAACCAGTGCTCTCCGGCCGCACCCTCAACATCTCACTAAGGTTCGATCCAGCAATGCGCGACTCGCGTCGCGTGGACCGCAGCAGGATGCGGAGCAACTCCATGAGAATCGCGCAAGTTGCTGGAACAGTGCCTGTGAGCCGTATCACTCTGGATCAGGAGAGTCCTGGTTCGATCCCAGGAGGGGCAACTAAAAGTCCGACAATCACTTACAGTGATGTCGAACTTTTCATTTTCAGCCCGCAAGGCCGTTGTGGGAGCATTTGGGAACCAGCTGGTACGGCTCGCGCAGCTGCCGCGCGGTCGTTGCAGCGCGACGAAGTTCTGCCCCTTCGCGTTCCAATGCGCTTGCTTGCGTTGCGCCTCGACGTCGATGCAATCAGCCAAGCGCGCGTTGCGGGAGCCAAAGAGTTTCAGGCGCCGAGCCGTCGAATTTCACGATGTCGAAAACACTCGACCACGTGGTCGTTGACCATTCCGACCGCCTGCATGTGCGCGTAGATGGTCGTCGTTCCGACGAACGAGAATCCACGACGTTTGAGATCGCGGCTGAACGCGTCCGATTCTTCTGTCGAAGCAGGAATCTCGTTCATCGAACGCCAACGATTCTGCCGTGGGCTTCCGTTCACGAATTGCCAGCAATACGCGTCGAAGCTCTCGAACTCCTCCTGAACCTTCAGGAATGCCTGCGCGTTTTTCACGGCGGCGCTGATCTTTGCGCGATTCCGAATAATGCCGCCGTCAGCGACGAGCTTGTCGATTCGCGCGTCAGTGTATCTCGCGACCTTGCTTGGATCGAACTGGCTGAACGCGCGCCGGTATCCGTCGCGCTTGTTGAGGATGATCGACCAGCTGAGTCCAGCTTGTGCGCCTTCGAGAACCAGGAACTCGAAATGCTTCCGGTCGTCATGCGTCGGAACTCCCCATTCCACATCGTGGTATTCCAGCATCAGCGCGTTCTCGACGTTGACCCAGGAGCACCGTTTCCGCGTGGAGTCTGGCATCCGTTACGTTTGCGCTGAAGGGCAGGCCGCGCAATGCTCGTGGGCGACGATGCGGCTACGCCGTTGCCGGCCGCGCAAAGGGACGCTGGCGTGAGACACGACCGCAACAGTCGACGTCTTCGTGGGCATGTTCCTCCACAACGTTGAATCATTCGTCCTTCGCCGACGCGGCCATTGCCTTACGAGCGGCGCCCACGAGATCAGCGTTCGTATGAGCGTGACCCCAGAGGCCCCATCCACCATCTGGTGCTTCGGTGAGTAACACCCATGTTCGCGGCTGGACCGAGGCATTGGCGGCCGCGGCGCCGGCGATCCGCGTGAGCTCCGCTACGATCTCGATCTGCTTATCGCGATTCAGCGCTCCTGCGTTCGTCAGCACCTGAACCCGGATGCATGCCTCGTCACCGTCAACATTCGAACAGTGGCCGGGCGGCAGCTCGTGCACGAACGCGGCGGTGTTCTGCCGGAACATCGCGATGGGCGGTACCTGCTCGATCCTCATGACCGCCGTAGCGAGGTCACGCGCCAGCTGGTACGTATCGTTGAACACACCGGCCGGCGCGTAGACGTCAATCATCGGCATCGGTTATCTCGCGGCGCTCTCGATGATTCGCGCGACTTCTGCGGCGTGCGATATGAACACCAGATGGCCCGAGCGGATTTCCGATACTTTCGCCTTCATGCGCGTGGCCATGAAGTGCGCGAGCTCTGGATTGATCGCTCGATCTTCCGTCGCGAGCACGAACCATGTCGGTGCCGATCTCCACGCCGGCTGTATGGTCAACGGCTCGCCAAGCGCGCTGCCGGCGATCGGCTTTTGCTCCGTGGCAAAAGCCCGGGCCTGCTTGTCCGGAAGCCCGTTGGCGAAGACCTTGGGATATTGCGCGGGGTCGATGTAGAGGAATCCGGCGGCATCCGGGCGCAGCGCGCCGCCCAGTCCAAGATCGGGGTACTTCTGCAACAGCCCTCCCAGTGCTTCACCCTGATCTGGCGCGAACGCGGCGACGTACACGAGCGCCTTCACATTCGGATTTCCTGATGCCGCTGCCGACATGACCGCCCCCCCATAGGAGTGCCCGACGACGACGAGAGGCCCTTGCTGCGCATCGATGAGACGCTTTGTCGTCTCGATGTCCGTCGCGAACGAGAACAATGAGTTCTGCACCGCGACGACGTTGTACCCAGCGTCCTGCAGGAGGCGCGTGACATCATACCAGCCAGTCGCGTCGGCCCAAGCGCCATGCACGAGTACGATCGTTGGTCCCATGGTGTGACTCCGGTTGGATTCGAGGCTCGCTTTCGTGGCTTTCGGCGAGGCTTTCCCAACTCGCGAGCCGCTGAGCTGTTGCTGTGCAACGCAGGGTGCCGCCGCCGCATGCATGATGCTCGCAAGGGCAACCATGATTCCGATCCTCAGCTGCTTCCGCATCGATCGCTCCCGAAAGAAGTCGAGCGCGGAAGATGGTATCAGCATCCCGCCACAACTATTCGTCGGTCGACCAGTCTTTCGCCTAACCGATTGGTTAGACGGATGCGCGATCGCCGCCGGTCGAGAGCTCGACGTGAATCGCGTCGCACAGTTCCAGTACTTCGACCAGGGCGAGTTCGTCCGTGTACGTGTCCATGTCATTGCCCGTCCACGGTTCGGTGCGGTTCATGCCCGTCGAGCGACTTCGGCTCGGGCCGAGATCCATGGGGTGTGTGACTGGTCGCGCTCGCCATGCAACCTGAGCACCCGGATTCCAGATCTCAGCTAGCCGTCCATGAGCGTTCCGAGCAATTCGCTGTACCGATTCTCCATGTCCCCCGGCTGGTTCCATCCTCGCTTGAACAGCGCTTGGAATCGCTGCTGTGCTTCAGGCCACGTCAGCGCCGTCGTAAACGACGTTAGGCTGTCGAGGAGCCGGTCGGCCGATGGCAACGAGACGTGGTTGATGAGATTCTTCGCTGCCGCGATCGGGCGCCGATCAAAGCTGGCAATTCGGCGCGCGAGCGCGTCCACGAAGCCGTCCAGCTCGTTGTCCGGAAACGCCCGATTGACGTATCCGTATCGTTCAGCGGTCTCGCCGTCGAAGTCGTTCGAACTGAGCACGATTTCGAGCGCGCGACCCCGGCCGACGAGCGGTGGAAGGCGTTCGGTGCCGCCGCCGCCGGGATGCACGCCCGAGCCGACTTCCACTTGCGCCAGGGCCGTGTTCTCTCGCGAGGCGAATCGCATGTCGCAGGCGAGAAGGAACTCGCTCGCTACACCACGGGCCCGGCCCCGGATCTTCGCGATGCTGACAACCGGAGACTTGGTGAGACGAACGAACGTATCCAACAGCGACGGAAGGCCGGACGGCCCGACAGTCTTAAGGAGGGTGAGGGTCCTCGCCGTGTCTTTCACCTCGAAGTGGGCGAGATAGAAGTCGGGATTCGCGCTCTCAAATACGACGACACGAAGGCTCGGGCTGGCGTCCATTCGCGCGAGCACGTCCTGCAGGCCCTCGAACATGTCGGCGTCCATGATGTTGAGAGGCGGATTATCAAACACCACTCGCCAGTACGCAGGCGTCTCCTCGATGACACGCAGGTGCGATGCTGATTCAGTCATGACTCTTACTCCTGGCTGCACCTGAATTACCTTCCAGGGCTACCCGTGACGGGCGACTCGGATCTGCGGGCGCGAATGCCCGAAGAGCGCGCGCCTCCACAATCGTTACCGACGCTTCGGACCTCGCTCTACGTCACACGCAACGGCGAGGCACTGTCCTGTTCGTCGCATGCACGATGCTCACGAGGGCAACCATGATTCCGATGCTCAGCTGCTTCCGCATCGATCGCTCCCGAAAGAAGTTGAGCGCGGAAGATGGTATCACCATCCCGCCGCAACTATTCGTCGGTCGACCAGTCTTTCGCTTAACCGATTGGTTAGGACGAACCTCCTGCGGTGACAAGCTGTTGCGGCACCCGGGACTGTAAGCTTCAGGGCATGAAAGTCCGGCGAGTCCTTCTGCCGTTCCTGGGTCTGGCGTTGCTGAACATCACACGGGGCGCCGCCGCGCAGAGTACGCGCAGATTGATGTCCCCTCCGCGGTTCACCGTCGATCAATGGACGACGGTGGACGGCCTGCCACAGAACTCAGTGAACGCCGTCGCCCAGACGCCGGACGGATATATCTGGGTGGGGACGTTTGGCGGAATGGCGCGCTTCGACGGGCTTCGATTCAACGCGGTGGAGCGGATGGACTCCACGGGGCGGCACGTCGATCGAATCACGTCCCTCGCTGTTGCGCCCGACAGCGCGCTGTGGATTGGCACGGAGGACGGACTGCTCCGCTACTACCACGGACGCTTTCGGCAATTCAAGGTGCCGGAGGGCTTGCCGCACAACTCTGTCAACGCACTGCATTTCGACCGCGCCGGCATGCTGTGGGTCGGCACCCAATATGGCGGTGCCGCGCGATACGATGGAACGCGCTTCGAGACATTTCATGGGCTCGACAGCGTGCCATTCAACGCGGTTCATTCGTTCGTCGAGGACGGCGCCGGAAAGCTCTGGATCAACATTGTCGGCGCGTTCTTGCCCGCGCTGCAACAAGACCACGTGTTCCAACGGCCGGACACGATAGGAAGCTACTCATTCAATCGCTTTCTGCTCGAGGATCGAGAGGGCAATCGGTGGTATCGGCTCCCGGACGGCGTTGGGCGTTTACACGCTAACGGCGGCCTCGACACTTTGCGGATCGGCTTCGGTCCGGAGAACATGGTTGAGCAGGACAGAGGAGGCGCGTTCTGGCTTGCTGACGTATTTCACGGGCTGGTTGAATTCCGGCCAGACGTACCTGACCCTGTTCAGAGGGTAAGCTCCTTCGGAGTTCGCTCCCTCTTTCGCGCGGGAGACGGAACGGTCTGGGCCGGAACGACTCGTGATGGACTCCTCCGAGCGAAACGAAATCTCTTTACCACGTATCGACAGTCGAACGGACTGCTGAACGACGCCATTACACCGGTCATGGAAACGCGGGACGGGTCGCTCTGGGCCGGAAGCAATTGTGGTGGAGTAAGCGTGCTCGATGCTCGCCGAACCGTCGTGCATACCTATCTGTCGGCGCCTGTGGGCACGCCGGACGGAGATCCCTGCATTGCTTCGATGGCGCAGGATAGCACAGGTGTAGTGTGGGTCGGCACGTGGGGTGGGGGCTTGAAGCGAATCGAGAAGGGCCATGTCGAACCCGTCTATGGACTCGGAGTGCTGGGCGACGGCCGAATGATGGCACTCTTTACTGATCGAGACGGGACGCTGTGGGTTGGCACGGACGCCGAAGGCCTCGCAAAAGTACGCGGACGTCAGGTCGTCCGCGTGTACAACACGAAACACGGCCTCGCCAGCAATAGCGTGCGATACATCACCCAGACCTCTGACGGCGCGATTTGGGTTGGAACACTCGGTGGCTTGAGTCGATTGGGCGCGGACGGCCGATTTACCTCGTACACGCTGCGCGACGGACTGTCGAGCGCGTACGTACGCGCGATCTACGAAGACGCCGACCATACGCTTTGGATCGGGACGTATGGCGGCGGATTGAATCGTCTGCGCCGTGGTCGACTCGTGCCGATCACGCAAGCCGACGGTCTCGCTGACAACATCGTGTCTGCGATTCTCGATGACGGTCGCGGCAATCTGTGGATGAGCGGCAACCGAGGGATTTATCGCGTTGCGAAAGAGCAGCTCAATCAGTTTGCAGACGGCGCGCTCCGTCGTGTGCACAGCGTACTGTACGGCGTCGGCGATGGACTCGTGAACGCCGAGACGAATGGGGGGTTTCAACCGTCGGCTTGGCGAGACCACACAGGACGCTTATGGTTTGCGACGATTCAGGGCCTGGCGTCCATCAATCCCGCCGAGGCGATCGACAACACCGGCCCACCCGCGGTGACGATCGATGAAATCTCGGTCGACGGTGAAGCGCAAGCCCTCGGCCCGGCGCTTCAGGTCGGACCCGGTCGACCCAATGTCGAGTTCCACTATGCCGCGGTAGAACTGTCGTCTCCGGGCAACGTGACCTTCCGGTACAAGCTGGAACCGCTCGATCACGAATGGGTGGAACCCGGTACGCGGAGAATCGCCTACTACTCGCGGCTCCCCGCGGGGCGTTATCGCTTTTTGGTCTCCGTCGCGAACCGCGAAGGAACGTGGAATCAGACTCCGGCGTTCACGACGATCGAAGTGCTCGCACCGGTCTATCGCCGATCGTGGTTCATCGCCGGCCTCTTACTCCTCGGCGGACTGATGCTGTGGGTTTTACAGGAGGCGCAGACACGCGCCCGAGTCGCGGCCATGCGTGACGAGCGAACGCGCCTCACCCGCGAGATTCACGATTCGCTGTTTCAGGGTTTTACCGGAATCGCGCTGGAGCTTGATGCTGCGTCCGCACGTCTGGCGCTGCCACCCGATAAGCAAGCGCTATTGGATCGTGTGCTACTCCTGATCGATCGAACCCTGGCCAAGGCGCGATTCGCGGTGTGGGAGATCAGGTCCACTGACGATGCAGCCACGCCTTTCAATCCAGTGCGCGAATGCGAAACGTCGTGCCAACGAATTTTGGGAGCGACATCAATCGAGTACAGCGTGACCTGCGAACGTCGACCACGAAGGATCAGCGTTGTCACGCGCACTGAGTGCATGCGCATTGTCGAGGAAGCACTCACCAACATCCGTAAGCATGCGGCGGCGCAGCACGCGTATGTCATATGGGATTTTCAGTGGTTTCGCTTTCGCGTTTCGGTGCGCGATGACGGCCGCGGCTTCGATCCGAGCCGGGACGCTCGACCCGTTGGCCATTGGGGACTGCTGGGCATGGACGAGCGCGCGAGCCGTATCGGAGCCCGCCTCACAATCGATAGCGAGCCGAACCAAGGCACGATCGTCATCCTGCAAGCGCCCTACACGCCCGGCCCAATTGGGCGTCGAGAGCCCAGGGCAAAGGACTAACCGAACGACGGATATCGCCGACCGTGAGCACCGGCCACCATTCTTTCATGGGCGCTCCAATTCGGGTGATGACGGTCGACGACCACCCGATTTTCCGCGACGGCCTCGCCGCAATGCTTTCGGTGCATGAGGATTTTGACCTCGTCGCCGAAGCTGGAGACGGCGCGGAAGCCGTCGAGAAGTTTCGTGCGCACAAGCCAGATGTCACGCTCATGGATCTCAGCATGCCTCGAATGAGCGGGGCGGAAGCGATCCAGAGAATTGTTACTGAGTTCCCGCAAGCGCGAATCATCGCCGTGACTACGTTCGTTGGCGATGCTGACGTTCATCGCGCGCTGGAGGCTGGAGCGCGCGGGTATTTGATCAAAGATGCCCTTCGGCATGATGTGGCGCAGGCGATTCGTGCCGTCCACAAGGGTGACAAGGTCCTACCGGCTGCAGTTGCGCAACGGCTCGCGGAATACACGCCGCGCGCCGATTTGACCGGGCGGGAGATCGAGGTGCTCACGCATATGATGGATGGTCTGAGCAACAAGGAAATCGCTGGCGCGATCGGTCGGACGGAGGCGACGGTGAAAGCGCACCTCCTCAACGTCTTCGAAAAGCTGGGCGCCAGCGACCGAACTGAGGCCGTTACAATCGCGCTGCGCCGAGGGATCGTTCATCTGCCGGACAAGTAAGGGTCGGCCGATAGGGATGGTCTACCGTGTGGTTGTGTCGGCCGCTCAGCCAGGAACGAACGTGTGTCGTTGAGCGATACCGATTTGTCGATTTACGGACCGCCGGTTCGACGTCTCAATGAGCAGCGCCGCAAACACATCATCACGGGAGCCCATGGGCAGGATCATCGTTACCGAGTTCGTCTCGCTGGACGGCGTCGTCAAGGCGCCCACCCTCGCCGCCTGAGTCGCGGCGGAGTGAACGATGGTTACGAGCAGATCGCCGTCGTTGGGTTGGCGAGATCCATCGTGCACCGCGTCGTGATGCCGTTCGTCGTCATCACCACGGCCACCTTGCTCGTGCCGTTGAACGTCATCTCCATGTGCGTCGCGTACGATACGCTGCCCCCGCCCGAGCCGCTCATATCCATCACCATCCTGCCCGAGGTCGGATACGCATTCGCGGCCGACACCGCGTTCGGCAGCGCGAGATTCTCCATCGTCATCGTCAGCGTGTATGACAACGGCTGCGTAACGCCGCCGGACGCAACTGTCCCCGACCCCTTCACGACTGACGTTCCGTTCATCACGTGCGTGCCCGTGAGCAGCCCGCTCAGCGTTTGATCCAGCGTCTCGTCGATGGTGAGCGTGGTGCCGGGCGACGTGAGCGTTCCCTTCGCCGTCATCTTCATGCGCACGGCAGCGATGGTTGTCGCGTTCCACACCGACTGCGGCACGCCCGCTGCGTCAAGCAGAATGTACGACTGCGTAATCGTGATCCCGCTGGCCGTCGTTGTCGGGCACACAAAGCTCTGCGTTGCCGAGCTGTACGTGCAGCTCGACGACGTTGGCGCACCGAAGCTGGTGCCGGCGGTTGGAGCGAGCGAGACGGCAACGCCCGACAGAGCCGGCAGCGACATTTCCGCCAGAACCTGATTCAGGTCCGTTGGCTTGCCGCTCGAGGGGCCGACGCTGGAATCGCCGGAGCAGGAAGTGATCAGCGCGCCAAGCGCCAATGCCACAATTCGGCGCCGATGTGTAAACGACATGCGAATCTCCTTTGCCCGTCGAACGATCACCTCAGTCTAACGTAACAGGTTGCGATTTTCGGACCTGTTCCGCAGTGGCCGCATTTGAGTGTTCGGTGACACTAAGCGCCAGTGCCCTTCTCGCCGCCGCCCTTTTGTTTCTCGCTGAAGTAGTAGCCGAGGATGAATGCCAACAAAGGGCCGAAGACGGCGGTGAGGAATTTACTCAGACTGTCCAGTATCGCGACCAAAGTATCCGCGAAGCGCTTCGCTTCTTCTGGCTTGCCGGTAACGAGCACGATAACGGCGATGGCCACCAGCACGAGCGCGATCGTGCCGGCGAACGCCGACACGATGATGCGCGCAACCCACGTCGCACTTTCGGCCTTCGCCTTCTCCGGATCCCATGGCTTGCTGGGGGGAGAATAGCCGTCGAGCGAGGTGGGTTGTCCAGGACGCGCTAGATCAAGCTCAACCGGAGCATTTGGCATGATCGGCGGATTGGCCGTGACAGAGCTACGGAATGACCAGCTGTTTCAATATCTTCCCGTCCTTGTCCGCAACGGCAAGGACGTGCGATCGATCCGTCTTCTCCTTGTAGGCAACATTCACCAGTCCAAGAGCGGTCCTCACAAGCTCAGTCATTGAACGACCGGTGGAGGCGGACAACTGTTGGAGTTCCTGAAATACTGGTTCTGGCAAGTTGATGTTGAGTCGTCGAACATCCTGCCCCGAGCTAGTTCCCGTGATGGAATCGGCAGTTTTCGTTTCGTCCATGAGGCCCTCCGACATTGATAAGATGAGTATAATATACTCATCTGGTACACGCAAGTTGCGACGCGGTTCTCGGGGCAAGCGCCGAAGTGCCCACAGGAGGTCGGAATTCGCGACATTGTCTCACGGTAACGCATTCCTCAAGTCCTAAGTCATGTCAATCACCCGCGTCGCCGTCATTCAGGCCGAGGTCTCCCCCGACCTCTCGACTGGGCTGGCACGCACTCGTGAACTGACCGCACAGGCAGCGCGCGACGGCGCAACGCTCGTCGTTTTCCCCGAGACATGGCTGCCCGGTTACCCCGCGTGGCTCGACGTCTGCCGCGACGTCGCGCTCTGGGATCACGCGCCCGTGAAGCGCGTCTACGCGCGCATGGCCGCGAACAGCGTCGTTCCCGCAGGAGAGTCCGGCCGCGCACTCGGCGACATCGCGCGCAAGAATACGGTGACGCTCGTGGTCGGCGTCACGGAACGCGTCGACGCGGAGATTGGACGCGGCACGCTCTACAACGCGCTGCTCACCTATGGCCCCGATGGCACACTGCTCAACCATCACCGAAAGCTCGTGCCCACCTATACCGAGCGGATGGTCTGGGGACCGGGCGACGCGACCGGGCTGCATGCCGTGGAAACGCCCGTCGGGCGGGTCGGAGGTCTCGTGTGCTGGGAACACTGGATGCCGCTGGCGCGTCAGGCGCTGCACGAATCGGGTGAAGACATCCACGTCGCCGTGTGGCCGACCGTGCACGAGATGCATCAAGTCGCCAGCCGGCACTACGCGTTCGAGGGTCGATGCTTCGTTCTGGCCGCCGGCTCGCTCATGCGCGCGGGCGCATTGCCGACCGAGTTGGAGACGCACACAGGGCGCGTGACGTCAGCGGAGCAGTGGGTCCTCCGTGGCGGCAGCGCGATCTTTGCTCCCGATGGTTCGTACGCCGCCGGGCCGGTCTACGACGAGCCAACCACTCTGATCGCGGACCTCGACCTCGGGCGCATACGAGAAGAGTCCATGTCGCTCGATGTCGCGGGGCACTATCACCGGTCCGATTGCCTGGACCTCCGTGTTACGCGGGTTCGCCGGTGAGCGGTCAGGCGCTCGGCTCCTGATACAGTCCAATCACGTTCCCTGCCGGATCTCTGAAGCGCGCCGTGATCTCCGGTGCATCGACACCAATCGCCTGGACAATCTCGCCTCCCTCCGCGATGACCGCGTCCACGGTCGACTGCACGCTGTCGACCATGACATAAACCAGAAGTCCAGCCGCGGTGGAGGACGAACGCCCCGTCACCCACGATCCACTGACTCCGCCCACCGCGTCGTCGAACGCGAGCGCGCCGTCACCTCGCCGGCGCGTCTGCCAGCCGAAGATGCGCGTGTAGAACGCGGCGGAGCGATCGACGTCGACGGCCGGAATCTCGAGATAACAGATCTTGCCGTGCGTGGACTGTGGCGACATGCGGGATACTCGGCGCGAAGTGATGTCGAGAAAGCTACGCGAGTGTCGAGGCCCGTCCACGCTTATCTTTCCTCCGAGAGTCCCGCCTCGCGGCTCACCCATTCCACGCTGCAATGATCGTTGGACACATAGGAGCCGCGTTCGCCGCACGGCGACGCTGGCCGCACGTGTCGCTCGCCATCCTGATCGTCGCGTCGCTCCTGCCCGACCTGTTGCGCGTCCTGTTTCTGCCCTTCGGACTCTTCAGCCAACAGAGCAACGTCTACACGCACGGCGTGCCGTGGATCGTGCTCATCGCCGCCGCCAGCGGCCTGATTGCATGGCGCGCGCTGCGCAGCACGTCCGCAGGCGTGGCGGTCGCGGTCCTGGTGCTCTCGCACGTCGTCCTGGACATGTCGTCGGGGACGAAAGAGCTCTGGCGCGGAGGGCCGCGTGGCCTCGACCTCGACGCATCGTACTGGCAGTACGAGTTCGCGCTCGAGGCGGTCGTCCTGTTCGCGGGATGGTGGTTGATGCGGGGCGGGGGCGTGGGGCGCCCCTGGCGCCTGTGGCGAGTGCCGGTGCTGCTGCTGGCGCTCGAGCTGGGCGTGATGGTGGCGGCGGTCTATGACCGCCCGTACGCGAAGCGCTGCTGGATCTACCCCTTCGCCCCCTGCGACGACAACAACCCGCTGGCGCACCGGTGGTGGGCCTTCTGGCAACCCGTGGATCTGACGGCTCGCCGCCCGTGAGGGGGCTTGCACCGTTACTGGAATCAATTATCTTAGTACTAAGATGAAAACAGCCACCCCTCCCGGCGAAGCGACCCACACGCGCCCACGGCTCGACTCCGAGACCGAGACGGCACTCAAGCTTTTCGTGGTCCTGGTCCGTGCGTCCACCGCCACCATACGTGCGGTGGACGGCGGACTTGCGGAACATGACCTCACACCGGCGGAGTTCGGCATCCTGGAGGCGTTGTACCACAAGGGACGTCTGCTGCTCGGAGATCTCCAGCGCAAAGTGCTGGTGACGAGCGGCGGGACGACGTATCTGGTGGATCGCCTCGAGGCAAAGGGGCTGGTGAAGCGTGAGGAGTGCCCGAGTGACCGCCGAGCGCGCTACGCGAATCTCACGCCGGCGGGCCTCGCGCTCATCAAGAAGATCTTCCCCGCGCACGCAAAGCGGATCGTGAACGCCGTCGCCGGGCTCAACACAAAGGATCGCGCCGAGGCGACGCGCCTGCTGCGTAAGCTCGGGCTCGCCGCGGCGCAGGCCCGAACGGACTGATCCCCAATCGCATGGCCTTGACCTCGGCGCCTGGCCATATATCTTAGTACTGAGCAACTCAATACTTAACTAATCTGGAGACTCCCATGACCACCTGGACGCTCGACCCCAGCCACAGCACAGTCGAATTCTCAGCCAAGCACATGATGTTCACGACCGTCAAAGGCCGGTTCGCGGACGTGCAGGGCACGGTCATCGCCACCGACGAGAACGACCCGCGCACGGCCACCGTGGACGTCACGATGAAGGCCGAGAGCATCGACACACGCACGGAGCAGCGCGATCAGCATCTTCGCTCCGCGGATTTTCTCGATGCGGGGACCTATCCGACGGTCACGTTCAAGAGCACCAAGGTCGATGGCGTGAAGGACAACTTTTCGCTCATCGGCGACCTGACCATCCGGGGCGTCACACGGCCCATCACGCTCGCCGTTACGTTCGAGGGAGCTGGGAAGGATCCGTGGGGCAACGACAAGATGGGCTTCAGTGCCATCGGCAAGCTCGACCGACGCGAGTTCGGTCTCACCTGGAACCAGGCGCTCGAAGCGGGCGGCGTCCTCGTGAGCAACGAGATCAAGATTCACATCGACGCGCAGCTCGCGCGCGCCCAGAAGGAGACCACGCAGGCAGCGTAACGACCATGCAACTGTCCGGCATTCATCACCTCACGGCCATCTCGGCGCGCATACGGGACAATCACCACTTCTACACGCGCGCGCTCGGGATGCGCCTGGTGAAGCGCAGCGTCAATCAGGACGACGTCAGCGCGTACCATCTCTTCTACGCCGACGCGAAAGGATCGCCGGGCACGGATCTCACCTTTTTTGACTGGCCCGCACCGGCCGAGCAGCGGGGGCGAAATTCGATCGCGCGGACGGCGTTGCGCGTGCAGGGTGTGTCCGCGCTCGAGTTCTGGCGCGCGCGTCTTCCAGAGCACGGCATCACCGCCGGTGAAATCGTCGAGCGGGACGGCCGGCTGACGCTCGACTTCGAGGATCAGGAGGGACAGCGTCTTTCGCTCGTAGATGACGGAGGCGTCGGCGATGCGCATCCGTGGACGGAGAGCCCCGTGCCGGCATCAGAGCAGGTGCGCGGACTCGGGCCCATCACGCTGAGCGTGTCGAACGCACAAGTCGTCGGCACGCTGCTGGAACGCGCGCTCGGCATGCGGCCGGTGCGCGAATATGCGTTTGGCAATTCCGCGCACAGGGTACAGGTGTACGAGATGGGCGCGGGCGGTGCAGGGGCGGAGCTTCACGTCGCGGAGCAGCCCGACCTCGCGGTGGCGCGACAGGGTGCGGGCGGTGTGCACCACGTGGCGTTCCGCACGCCCGACGCCGACTACGACGCGTGGGCGGATCGTCTCAACACGCTGGGCATTCACAACAGCGGCAAGGTGGACCGTTTCTGGTTCCGCAGCCTCTACTTTCACGAGCCCAACGGCATTCTGTTCGAGATCGCCTCGGAGGGCCCCGGTTTCTCGGTGGACGAAGACGAAGCGACACTCGGTCAGAAGGTGGTGCTTCCACCGTTTCTCGAGCCGCACCGGCAGGAGATTGTCAGCCGATTGAAACCGATCGACTGACCCGGCATTTCCGCCGGAGGGGTATCGCGACGTAAACTGCTCTCATGGCCGTCTTCCGTCGCGCTACCCACGCGATACGCTCGGCAACCGCGGTGACCGGTGCGCGGCCGGCGTACGCGGCGGGCATTCGGGCTTCCGTCGCTACCGTCATTCCGCTTGCGGCCGGACACCTGTTGGGTGATCCGGCCGCGGGTACGTGGATGAGCCTCGGCGGCTTCAACGGCGCGCTGTCGGATCGCGGCGGCAGCTACGCGTCACGCGCGCGCACCATGGCAATCCTGATGGCGACGGGCGCCGTCGCCGTGGCGCTGGGAACGCTCGTCGCCGGCCATCTTGCAGCAGCGCTCCTCGCGACGTTCGCGATCGCCTTCATCTCGAGCGTGTTTCGTGTGTGGGGAAATGCCGGCGTCAGCATCGGCACCGCCACGCTCACTGTTTATGTCGTGGCGCTTGCGATTCCCTCGCAACAGCCGGAGGAATTCCTTACCCGCGCGGGCTTTGTCGTGGTGGGCGCGCTGTGGAGCATGGTCGTGGCACTCGTGTTGTGGCCGCTACGTCCATTTCGGCCGGCGCGCGTGGCCGTAGCCGTGTGCTATCGCACGCTCGCGAGCTACATCGACGAGGTGGCGGCATCGATCCGCGCCAGGCACACCGCGGAATGGCCGGTGCAACACGCGCCGACAACCATCTCGAGCATGCGGACCGCGTTGGAGAATGCGCGCGCGGTGCTCGTGCAGCTTCGCCGGGGACGGCCGGGCTCGATGGACCGCGGCGAGCGGCTGCTCGTGCTCGGCGAATCGGCCGATCAACTGTTCGGGCACATCGTTGCGCTCGGCGAGATTCTGAGCGGCATGCCGGACGACACGGTGCGTCCCGCGCTCCACCAAACGTGCGTTGACATTCTGCACGCCGCCGCGATCACGGCGCGCGAGATTGCCACAGCGGTCGAGGCGGAGAGCGACGCAACGCCCGTGGCGGTACCCTGGAGCGGTGATCGGTTGCGCGCTGCCCTGCGCGCGCAGGCGGACGAATCGGCGCTGGAACCATACGAGTATGCTGCGGTCGTGCTCGACCGCGCGGCACAATTCGCGAGCTCCGCCTCGGTATCCGTGCAGGCACTCAACACCGGCCATGTCGAGCACGACGCCGAGAAGCTGCCCGTGCGGTCGCCTGTGGGCGAGGACGTCGAGGAGGAACAGTCGTTCCGCGATCTCGTGGTCGCGATGCTGTCGCCCGGATCGCTGCTCCTGCGGTTCGCGCTGCGCGTCGCCGTGGTGACCACACTGGCCGTTGCGCTCACCGAGCTGCTCGAGCTGAAGCGTGGCTACTGGGTGACGATCACCGTCGTCGTCATCCTTCAACCGTATTCCGGCGTCACGCTCACGCGCGCCGTCCAGCGCGTGATCGGCACCGTGCTCGGCGCATTGGTGGCGGCGGGACTTGGCGCGTACTTCCACGACGCGCGTGCGGTGCTCGTCATCGCCGCCATCTTCGTGGCCTGCTGCGTCGCATTGCTCCCGCTGAATTATGCGGCCTTCTCCGTGTTTCTCACGCCGACGTTCGTGCTGCTCGCGGAGGCGAGCGCAGGGGAATGGCACCTTGCAGGAACGCGCGTGGCGAATACGCTACTCGGTGGCGCGCTCGCCCTTCTGGGGGCGAGACTCCTGTGGCCGAGCCCCGAGTCATCGCGCTTTCCCTTGTTTGCGGCTCGTGCGCTGCGGGCAAACGCGGCGTATCTGAGCTCGGTGGTCGAGCGCTTCGGCGATCGAGGAGCGACTGCGAGTGAGATGATGCGTGCCGCGCGCCGCAAGGCCGGCCTCGCCAACGTCAATGCGGAGGAGTCGCTTCAGCGGGCGCTCGGAGAGGCGCACGGGGACGAAACCCGCGTCGCACCGGCGCTCACGGTGTTGGCCTATGTCAGGCGATTCACGGCCACGGTCGCGGCGTTGGCTGTCGCGCGGCACGCGTCGGACGCCGGAGAAACCGGCACGCTCGAGAATTTTCGCCGGCTGGTGGATGGCGTGCTTCTCGATCTCGCCGATGCGCTCGAGCGTGGCCGGCCGCCGATACCCTTGCCCCAACTCCGGCACGGCGTCTCGGACGACTCGCTGTCGCCCGTGATCAATGCGCGTCTCGAGCGGCTCTCACGCCAGGCACGGACGCTCCATGATGCCGTCGCGCGGATGATGCCGGCTCAGTCCCGATACGGGGAGTCGTGATACGGGGACTCGCCGTCACCCAGGAGATCGTCGAACGATTCCTTGATGCGTGGCAGTGGCGAGTCGTCGTCGGGCGCGAGCGCGCGCACGAGGTCGACGAGCATCGGGCTGAGGTGCGCGCCATAGCGCCGCAGCATCAGTGCTCTCGTCCTGTTGCGAAGCAGGAACGCCAGAATCGGCATGTCGGCTTTCAGGCCGTTGCACTCGGTGCACGCCAGGACCAGGTTGTCGCGCCTGTCGAAGGCGCTTTGCCCGCGCCGGGGCGCGACGTGGTCGAGCGTGATCGAGGTGGCCGGAACGCGCCTGCCGCAGTAGGCGCAGACAGAGCCGTGCTGTTGGATCAGCCAGCGTCGCGTTTCGGCATACGCGGTGCGGCTCGTCGAGCTCGACGTCAGTTGTGGTGCTGCCGTTCCGCGGCCTCGCCGGCGCGTGGATCGTTTTCGTGGTGTCGTCACAAATGGGGGAACGTATCGGCCTCAATGGCCGATTCCTGAGGGGAGCGTCGCTCGAAGGACGACCGAGCTCGCTGGACCGCCACGCGGGGGTGGCGGACCCTCACACATAATATACCCTGGTGGCGTCGCACGTTCCTGAGGCTGCCTGGGACAGGTGTGGCGCTACCCGGACGGCGGGGGTTACGATGAAGGACGGCATGAGGATATCCAACGGCGGAACTCCGAAATGGGACTGCGAGCGCAACCGCTCCTGACGCTGGCGGGATTGGTGGCCGCGTGTCATGGCGCGCCCAGCAACTCCTTTGTCGGAGCGCCGGTGCTCGCGCCGGCGTCCGAGGCGGAAGTTGCACACGACGAACTGCTGCACGCGGACCTTGCGCGAGCGGACTCCGTGGCGCTTCGCGGATTCGGTGCGGGGCTGGCGAGCACGTTCACCGAGGACGTCATCTACCTGCGCGGCGGCCTGCCGATTCTTCGCGGGAGCGCCGCGGCACGCGCCGTGGCATCCGCCGAGCCGGTCGGTCCTGGCGTGGGTGTTCGTTGGCAACCCGTGCGGGCGGACGTCAGCCTCGATCGAAAGAGCGGGTACAGTTATGGGTACGCCATTTTCGCCGTCGCGCAGGACGGAGCGCCGTCCGTGCACGTGGATCGGTATATCGCGTTCTGGCGGCGGGAGCCAGCCGGTTGGCGCATCAGCGGCTACGCGGAGACCTACGCGAGTCCGCCGTCCACGTTGACGTTGCCTGCGGGCGCCGGCGATGGCGTGTTGGCCGACGTTCCCATGTCTCCCCGGCGGGGTGCGCTCGACGCCATCCGAATCGCCGACGCCGAGTTCTCCCGCGAGGCGTCGCGGGTCGGCACCGGCGACGCGTTCGGCCGGTTCGCCGCGTCCGATGCGCAGATATTTTCTTCGGCAGGCGAGTTCATCACGGGACCGCGCGCCATCAGCGGTTCCTTCGGTCCGGCCACCGGCAGAAGCTCGCTCGTGTGGCATCCAGTGGAAGGCGAGATGGCGAGCAGCGGGGATCTCGGTTTCACCGTCGGCAACGCGGTGTTCAGCGACCTTCGCGACGACGGCACCGCGGCCGCGCGCTACTCCAAGTATTTCACCGTGTGGAAGAAACAGAAGGATGGAAGCTGGCGGTACGTCGTGGATGGCGGGAGCGCGCGTCCGCCTTGACTGAGGCGCACCGAGTCGCTGTATTGCCTCATGAGTACGCTGCCGACGCCGGGTGTGAAGACGACCGCGGGCGCCCGCGCGACGTGACGATGCGTCCCCGCAGCGCAAACCGAACTTGCAAGTGGAGAACGTGAAAGTGAACGCGAACTATCGTCGTGTCATTCCCGCCGCGCTTGCCGGGCTGCTGTTCGTGCATGCGCCGACCGTCGCACGGGCGCAGCATGCGGGCGTCTGGGAGCTTGGCGGGTTTCTTCAGCTCGACCGCATGGACGAGGCAATGCGCACGAAGCGTCTCGGCATCGGCGCAGGCGGCCGCATCGGCGTCTTCGCGACGCCGCGCTGGGAGCTCGAGGGCGAGGCGTCCTACTCACAGGCCGATCCGGACGGCCCGCGTCTCTCGAAAGCGCAGATCAACTATTACGTCGGGCGGCTCAACTACAACGCGCCGTTCGGCAGCCTGCCGGGCAACGCCGTCATCTTGAGTCTTGGTGCGGGCGCCGATCGTGTCGACGCGCATACGGATCTGATCGTCTCGCCGGCGATCGGATTGCGAACGCAGTTCAACCACTCGCTCGGACTGCGGTTCGACCTCTCCGCCATGGTTGCGCCGAATCCGAACAGCGCGACGTTCAAGTTTCCGCCAACGACTCCCGGCACGAATTCCGGCGCCGCGCAGTTGACCAACTATCAGGCGCGCGTTGGCCTGAGCTGGTTGCTTGGCAACGAGGGACACGCGCCCGTGGTAGCGCCGCCGCCCACGATCGATTCGTCGGCAGTGATCGCCGCGCGTGAGGCCGCGCGTGCGCGCGCACGTCAGGATTCCATCGATCGCGCCAACCGGTTGCGTCAGGATTCCATCGACGCCGCGAACCGTCGTGCCCAGGCGGAGCGTGATGCGGCCGCGAAGGCGCTCGCGGAGGCACGTGCGCTGGTCGCCGCGCCGATCTACTTCGACTACGACAAGTCGGAGATCCGGGCCGACGCCAAGGCGATTCTCGACGGCAAGCTGCCACTGCTGAGAGCCAATCCGTCGCTGAAGATCCGCATCGAGGGCAACACGGACTCGCGCGGCTCGAACGAATACAACATGGCACTTGGCCTCCGCCGCGCGAACGCGGCGCGCCGCTACCTCGAGTCGCAGGGCATCGAGGCGTCGCGCATCGAGGTGGTGAGCTATGGTGAGGAACGCCCGGTGGATCAGGGCACGACGGACGAGGCGTATTCGAGGAACCGCCGCGATGATTTCGTCATCACGGTTGGCGGTGATGCGATCTCGGTGCCGCGGTAAGTAACGAGCTCGTCACCAGGGCCGGCGCGCGGAGCTTGCTTCCGCGCGCCGGTTCTTTTTTGCTGGTGCCAGTTCGTCACAGCGATGTGCCAGCTCGTCACAGCGCCGTGACGAAGCACGGCGGCGAGTGGGTCGCCCTGATCGTTCCGTGCGGTCGGTGTACCCACCATCCAACTCTGAAACGACCATGAACGCTCGCAACTTCCCGGCATTCGTTGCCGCGGTGCTGGCAGCCTCGGCATGCGGCAGCAGCTACTCGAGTGCCACGGTGCAGAGCACGACCTACGTTGCCGCTCTGAGCGGTGCCAACGAGCGCCCCAATCCGACGACGAGCACCGGAATGGGCACGGCGACGTACACGCTCACCGGCAAATCGCTCTCCTATGTGATCACGCTCACCTCGGCGCTGACGGGACCCGCGACGTTCTCGCACATTCACGGGCCAGCAGCGGCTAGTGCTTCCGCGGGCGTGATCGTTCCTTTCACGATCAACAACGTCGCGATCGGAGCACTCGCGCAAGGCACGATAGACCTCAACGTTCCAATTACTGTCGGCTCCTCCACGGTCACTGGCGATTCACTCATCGTACTGTTGAATGCTGGCCTCGCGTACACCAACGTGCACACGGCCGCGTTCGGAGCCGGCGAGATCCGAGGGCAGATCCTGAAGCAGTAGGGTGCCGATCGCAACCGGCGCGCGGCATTGCACGAGCGCGCCGGATTGGCGAGCATGAACCGATGAGCCTCTCCTCCACGGCGGTCGCGCCGCGGCTGGTGCTTGCGCTGGCATTGGTAGGCATCGCATGCAGTTCGACCGCACCGGCGCGAGTGTCGTACACGGCCGCGCTTACGGGCGCGCGCGAGACGCCCTCGAACACCAGCTCAGCGACCGGTACGGCCACGCTGAACGTCGACGGGTCCACACTCAGCTACACGGTGTTTGCATCAGGTTTTGCGACGCCGCTCGTCGTCGGGCACATACACATCGGAGGCGCGGGCGTCGCAGGTCCCGTGATCGTGCCGTTCACGCTTCTCGCGGCGTCGGGAACGGTCACGCAGGGAACTGTGGACCTTTCGAGGTCTGTGTCCTACAACACACTCAGCATCTCCGGCGATTCACTACGTATACTCATGGATGCCGGGCAGACCTACGTGAATCTCCATACCGCCGCGTACCCGGGTGGCGAGATTCGCGGGCAGATCGTCAGGCAATAGAGGGAACTCTGGCGGGTCGAGGAGGTATCCCCGGGTTAGGGGTGGCGGACTCCTCCGCGACTCGTCGGCACACAGCGGAGTGCGGCATATGAAGCGGATCATCGGCACGTCCCTGCTCATGATGGCGATCGCCGCGGTCGCGCACGGTCAGTCGACCAATGAGGCGAGAAAGTCGGCGGTGGTGCCGGCACAGACACCGCATCCCCGCGTTGGGACGGCTGCGTCTCCCGCACCCGATCCGTCACAGCAGCGCGTCCAGCCCCTCTTTGCGCCACCCATCTTCTTTCAGGACGGCGGCGGCAACTTTCTCAGAGGGGCTCCGTTCCTCGTGCTCGGTGACGGCTCCGTGCTCGTCAATTTCGGCAACGGGTACGAGCGCGTGTTGCGTCAGTGCGCCGTGCCGGGGCAGCAAGCGAACGTGAATCCAAATGGACTCGACGTCCTGGGCCGTATTCAGCCACCGCCAGGCATCGCGGCACTTCAGGAAGGGACGCGAGGCCAGATGATGGGCGCGGTTCCGCACAGGAATGTCGGAGCGTGCTACACGCTCGACGCCCAGGGGCAGGCGTTGGTCGTTACCCAGTCGGTCAGCCGCTAACGGCGACGGTCAAAGCGCAGACGGTTGACCGGCTGCGACGCTCAGCTATCGCCGTTGCGGGTTGAGTCGGCAGCTCCGCCGAGCACGATGCGACGCACACCGCGCCACGCGCGCACGAGCGAGGAACTGGTGCGGGCGAGATCGCTCTCGATGACGCGCCCCGCGCCGCTGCTCGCGTGCACATAGCGTCCGTTCCCCACGTAGATGCCGATGTGGCTGATCCCGCGGCGCGACTTGCCGAAGGTCAGCAAATCCCCGGGGCGGAGATGCATGGTGTCCCGCTCGATGGACTCACCGAGTGACGCCTGCTGGCTCGCCGTCCGCGGCATGGAAAACTTCAGGCCGGACATGACGTATCGCACGAGACCGCTGCAGTCGAATCCCCGATCGGGCGACTGCCCGCCGCGAACGTACCGCCGGCCGATCTGAGCCCGGGCGCGAAGGACCACCGAGTCCCTGAGCGCATGCGCGGACGCACTGAAGGCGGAGAATGGCTTCGGGGCATCGAGCGACTCTGCGGGACCCTGCGCACCTGCCGACACCGAACAGGCCACCACGAGAGCACATCCCAGAAGGGCGTGCCCTGAGCGACTGCGAGATGCGGGCGCAGGCGAGAAGCTCATCGAATCGGACTGGAGGTACGAAGTGCAGGGGCCGGCATGGGAAGGGATCGTGCCACCGAGCCCAGCTCCGGCCGGGTGACCGGCCTTCGCGCATGGTATTCCCTGATGCAGGCGGAGGCAACAGTTACCTCACGTGAACCGCCTCATGAGATAACCGTCAAAGCTAATTATACAAGTTACTGCCGCGATCCGTCCCTTACCATTCACCGTTAACGGTGTCTAGCGTATTCCAAGCATCTTGTGCGTCTGCAAGCTCAGCCTCCACTGCGGATGCGCCAGGCAGTAGGCCAGTGCCGCCCGCGTGTGCGCGAGGGTCTCCTCCGGCGTGGGGCCATCCATTGGCTGAAGGAGAAACGCCCGGAAATTCAGGGACGCAAACCGCTCGGGCTGTGCGGCGGCCTGAGTCTGTGGAAACACCAGTTTAAGCTCATCGCCGCTGCTTACGAGGAGAGGGGCATCCGCCTTCGGGCTGACGCACAGATGATCGATCCCCCGTGGCACGCGCTGGGTGCCATTCGTCTCCACGGCCACCTTGAATCCGCGTGTATGCAACGCATCGATGGCCGGTTCATCGAGCTGGAGCAAAGGCTCACCCCCGGTGCACACCACCAGTGGGCAACCGCCCACGGCGCGCCGGTCGGCGACGCTCGGCCAACGCGCGAGCACCGCATCCGCCAGCGCCTCCGCATCGGAAAACTTGCCGCCATCGGGACCGACGCCGACGAACTCGGTGTCGCAGAACTGGCAGACCGCCTTGTGCCGGTCCTCTTCGCGCCCCGTCCAGAGATTGCACCCGCTGAAGCGGCAGAACACAGCGGGACGGCCCGCGTTCAGCCCTTCACCCTGGAGCGTGTAGAAGATCTCGCGGACGACGTAACTCATGCGTCGTTCACGCGCCCACGTATCGCGCCGGATCGTCTGCGCCCGCCTCGCTGAACCCTCTGAGGCGAAGGCGGCATGCGTCGCAATGCCCGCAGGCCACTCCATCGGGCGACGGATCGTAACAGCTGAGCGTGATGGCGTAGTCGACGCCGAGCGACAGTCCGAGCTGCACGATCTCGCGCTTGGTGAGATCCATCAACGGCGTCCGAATGCGGACGGGCGTCGTGCCTTCCACGCCACCGCGCGTGCCGAGGTTCGCCATGCGCTCGAAGGCGGCGACGTATTCCGGCCGGCAGTCGGGATAGCCCGAGTAGTCGAGCGCGTTCACGCCGATGAAGATGTCCGATGCGCCGAGCACTTCGGCCCACGCGAGGCAGAACGACAGAAAGATCGTGTTGCGTGCGGGGACGTAGGTGATGGGAATGCCTTTCGCGATGGCGTCGTCGCTGCGGTCCTTGGGGACGTCGATGTCGGCCGTGAGTGCCGAGCCGCCGAAGGTGCGCAGGTCGATGTCGACGATCACGTGATCGTGAACACCGAAATGCTTCGCCACACGGCGCGCCGCTTCGATCTCGGCCGAGTGACGCTGACCGTAGCGAAAGGTCATCGCGTACACGTCGTAGCCCTCTTTCGTTGCGAGGGCGAGCATGGTGGTGGAGTCGAGACCACCGGAGAGCAGGAGGACTGCCGTCGGCATCCTTGAAAGTTAGCTCGGCGCCAACAAACCACAGAGACCACAAACTGCAGAGACCACAAACTAAAGAAGAACACCGCATATGAACCACAGAGGACACAGAGGCTTGGCATTCCCTAGAAAGCGTCTGTGACCTCTGTGCTCTCTGTGGTCAATTCAAGCAGTTCCTGTTCTTCCAAGCTGAAGAACTTGCGGATACGGCGCGCCGCTAGTGTGCTCGCAGTGACCTCTGTGCTCTCTCTGGTCAATTCAAGCAGTTCCTGTTCTTCCAAGCCGAAAAACTTGCAGATACCGCGCGCCGCTAGTGTGCTCGCAGTGCCTCATCGAGATCCTCGATCAGGTCGTCCGGATGCTCCAGACCGATCGATAGGCGCAGCAGATTCTCCGGCGAGATGCTCGTCGGTCCTTCGACAGACCGCCGGTGCTCGATCAGCGATTCCGTTCCGCCGAGGCTCGTTGCGCGCGTGAACAGCTTGACCCGGTGCGTCAGGGCCATGGCCGCCGCTTCGCCACCGTGGAGCTGAATGCTCATCATTCCGCCGAAGTCGCTCATCTGTCGCATTGCGATTTCGTGTCCTGAATGCGACTCGAGTCCCGGATAGTGCACGGCCTCGACCGCGCGGTTCGACTCGAGGTAACGCGCGACGGTCATCGCGTTCGAGCAATGCGCAGCAATTCGCCACGGCAAAGTGCGGATGCCCCGCAGCAGCAGCCAGCAATCGAATGGCGAAGGAATGGCACCGCCCACACGCTGTGTGAGCCGCATCCGCTCGACGAAATCGCCGTCGCTCTTCGCGACGATGGCGCCGCCGAGCAGATCGCTGTGCCCGCCGAGGTACTTGGTGGTGGAGTGCATCACCAGGTCGGCGCCGAGCCCGAGCGGACGCTGAAGCACCGGTGTCGCCCACGTGTTGTCTACCACGCAGCGCGCGCCAACAGTATGTGCCAGGTCGGCGAGGCGCGCGATGTCCACGACGCGGACGAGCGGGTTGGACGGCGTCTCCACCCACACGACGCGCGTTTCGGGGCGCACCACGCGCGCGACCGCGTCCACGTCGGTCATGTCCACCGCGTCGTGCTCCAGGCCCCAGCGCGCGAAAATCTCGCGCAGTTGGCGGAGGGTGCCGTAGTACGCATCGTGTGGCGCGATCACGTGGTCGCCGGGTGAAAGCGCCTGAAACACTGACATGGTGGCCGCGGAACCAGACCCGTAGGCGATGGCCGTGGCACCGCCCTCGAGCGCGGCCATCGCCTCTTCGAGCGCATCGCGATTGGGATTCGACGTCCGCGCATAGACGTGTCCCGCGCGGAATCCACCATCCAGGTCGCGCTCGAACGTCGTGGATAGGTGAATGGGAGGCGTTACGGCGCCGGTGGAAGGATCGGCGGCGTGACCGGCGTGAACGGCGAGCGTTTCGATGCGCATGCGTGGTGCGAAAAGGCCGCCGGGCGCCGGCGACGCCGCAAGATATCGGGGCGTGTCTTGATGCGACATGCCGCGCCCCCTCTATCTTTCGGCCACCTTCATTTCCAACGCCACCACACGCATCGAGCAACACCGTGCATCGTCTTCGCTCCGTCTCGATTCTCGCAGCGCTCGCCATCGCACTGGTCGCCGGTGAGGCGGCCTTCGCGCAACGTGCACCCGCCAAGCGATTGCCGCTCAAACGCAGGGCGACGCGGACGATGGCGGCCATCACGGCGACGGACCTCATGTCGCGTCTGTATGTCTTCGCCGATGACTCGATGCAGGGGCGCGAAGCCGGCAGCGAGGGACACGCGAAGGCGACGACATACATCGCGGCGCAGCTCGAGCGACTGCACGTCGAGCCGGCGGGGGACAGCGGAACCTACTTCCAGTCCATTCCGCTGATCTCGCGCACGTTCAAGAAGTCGTCGACGATCACCATCGGCTCCGGCATGTACAACGCGTTCGCCGATTTCGTGGCGCTACCATTTCGCGGCGCGGCACCGCGCAAGATCGAGAACACACAGACCGTCTACGGCGGCGTGTGGGGCGATTCGACAAGACAGATCAGCGCGTCGCAGGCGCAGGGCCGGTTCGTCGTGCTCCAGGCGCCTGACGGGCTGACGCGCATTCCGCCCAATAGTGCGTTGAGCGGCGCGGCCGCCGTTGCCGTGGTGGGAGGCGACATGATGACCGCGGCGCAGATGGTGCAGGGACGTACGCCGTCATACGCGCTGCCCGCTCCCCCCAACGCGCCAACGACGCCGGTCATCCTCGTTGTCACACCCCTCATGGCGCAACGCCTGCTCGGCGCGCCGCTGGAGAGTCTGACCGTTGCGACCATTGGCACGACCATCACCGGCGAGCTCGAGTACGACGAGAAGCCCGCGCCGACGCGGAACGTCATCGGCATCATCCGCGGCAGCGATTCGCTGCTCGCGAATGAATACGTCGCACTCGGCGCGCACAGCGATCACTTGGGTTATCGCATTGCCGGGCCGCTCGATCACGACTCGCTGCACGCATTCAATGCGCAGCGCTATCGGATCATGGACAATCCTTCTGGCGCGCCGCTCACGCCGGAGGCGCGTGCCGAACGTGATGCACGAATCGCGGCAATCCGCGTGGACGTGAACGCCTTGCACCGTCGTCGGCCAGCGCGGCGCGACTCGATCTTCAACGGCGCGGACGACGACGGCTCGGGCACCGTGACGTTGCTGGAAGTGGCGGAAGCATTCGCCAAGGCGAAAGCCAAACCGCGGCGCTCACTGCTCTTCGTGTGGCACACCGCCGAGGAGAAGGGACTGCTCGGTTCCCGGTGGTACAGCGATCACCCGACCGTCCCATTGGATTCCATCGTAGCGCAGATCAATCTCGACATGGTCGGCCGCGGCGCCGCGCCGGATCTGCCTGCGGGAAGCGAGCGCTATCTCATGGTCGTCGGCTCGCGGCGCCTATCCACAGAGTTGGGTGATCTCGCGGAAACAGTGAACCGTTCGAGCCCGCAGCCGTTTACGCTGGACTACGCGTACGATGCAAACGGGCACCCCGAAAACATCTACTGCCGCAGCGATCACTACAACTACGCGCGATTCGGCATTCCCATCGTGTTTCTGACGACGGGTCTGCACGGTGACTATCACCAGGTGACGGACGAACCGCAGTACATCGACTACCCGAAGATGGCGCGCATCGGACAGCTCGCGTTCGCGCTCGCGGGGCGGGTTGCCGCGCTCGACCATCGTCCCGTGGTGGACAAGCCGCGTCCGGATCCGCTGGCGAGCTGCCGCCAGTAGTCGAAGCGGCGCGCCGGACTCAGTGTCGATGCGGCGACGCTACGGAGCAATGTTCGCCGCATCCCAGGCGGTAGCGATTCCGGGCGAACCATCGGTAGAAGCGATCGGCCAGCGTGCGGGCGAAGGGAACGTGGAACAGCCAGGAGATCAATCGTCCGCGCGGCAGAGCTTCGAGTAGCTGTTCGATTGCCGCGGCGCCCTGCCATGTGGTTCCATCCGCGGCGATCAATTGCATCGCTTCGCTGAACGCCTGGGCTGGAATCCACGAAAAGCGCGCCGTTACACCGGGCGCCTGCCACGGCACTATTTCAATGTTGCCGTCACGGCTCCATCTGCGCAAAACGTCGGCGGTGCGCCGACAGACGCGACACTCACCATCGTACACGACAGTGTATGCGTGTCCGGAGGCCTGCGTCGTCACGACGGCTGCTGCTGTGCGAGGCAGTGCAGTGTTCCGTAACCCCAGACGAGATCCACGGCGTGGATGCCGGTCACGCTGCGCCCCGGGAACACCGACGCAATGGTGTTGAGCGCGACACGATCGTTCGGGTCGTTGAAGGTGGGGACGAGCACGGCTCCGTTCGCGATGTAGAAGTTGGCGTAGCTCGCGGGCAATCGCTCGCCGTTCATCATCACGGGGCGCGGATACGGAAGCTTCACGACTTCCAGGGCGCCGGCGTCAGCGCCCGCGAGCTCGAGCCGGCGCAGGTTGTCCTCGCTGCGGCGATGATTTTCGTCGTCGGCGGGATCTTCTTCGTAGGCGAGTAGAACGCGACCGGGTCCGGCGAAACGGGCGACGTCGTCCACATGGCCATGCGTGTCGTCGCCGACGCAGCCCTCACCCAGCCAGATGGTGTGGCGAATGCCCAGCCACTCGCGGAACGCACGCTCGTACGCCTCGCGATCGAGCCCGGGGTTGCGCACCTGCTCGTGAGAGAGAAGCCACTCTTCCGTCACGAGAAGAGTTCCTTCCCCGTCGGTCTCGATGCCGCCTCCCTCGAGCACGAGCCGTCCGCCGCCATACGGACGCAAGGGCTCCACGCGCCCGAGTCCGGTGATGTGCTCGATCGCGCGACCGACCTCGGCGTCGAGCGCGAAGTTCGGATATTTCGCCCACGCGTTGAACATCCAGTTCATCAGCACGACGGAGCCATGCTCGTCACGCACGAACGTGGGCGCGGAGTCACGCAGCCACACGCGGTCGGTCGGGACGACGTGCAATCGAGCATTCTCGACGACACCGTGTGCAGCGAGGTGTTCCCGCGCCGCGGCCTTGACCGACTCGTCGTGACACAGAATCTCGACGCGCTCGTGCAGCGCGAGCACCCGCGCGATCTCGGCGTACACCCACGAGATGGCGGCCAGCTTTCCGGGCCAGTCCGGCTCGTGATGCGGCCACGCGATCCACGTGGCGGCATGTGGCGCCCACTCGGCGGGGAACGAATATGTGGTCATGCTTGGGCTCGTCCCGACGAGCTGCTCAGGCGCCGAGGTAGCGCGAGAGAATCGGCGCATAGGCGTCGATGCGGCGATCGCGCAGGAAGGGCCAGTTACGGCGCGTCTCGTCGATCAAGCGCGGATCGCAATCCGCAATGAGAATCGCCTCCTCCGTGCCCGCGGTGGCCAGAACGCGCCCGAAGGGATCCGCGATGAATGAGTTGCCAAAGAACTCGATGCCGCGCGTGCCCGGCTCGTCGTCTTCATGACCAACGCGATTAGGCGACGCGACGAACACACCGTTCGCGATGGCGTGCGAACGCTGAATCGTGCGCCACGCATCCACCTGCGCGGCGCCGAATTCGTCCTTTTCCGCGGGATGCCAGCCGATGGCCGTGGGATAGAAGAGAATGTCGGCCCCGAGAAGGCTCGTGATGCGCGCCGCCTCCGGGTACCACTGATCCCAGCAGATCAGCACACCGATCTTTGCGAAGCGCGTGTTCCAGACGCGGAAGCCGCTGGCCTGCTTGGCGATCTCACCGATGGCGTCGATGCGGTCGTCGTGGGCGGCGTCTCCCGGGACGAAGTAGTATTTCTCGTTGAAGAGCGGATCGTCCGGAATGTGCATCTTCCGATACACCCCGAGCAGCGATCCGTCGGCATCGATGATTGCCGCCGAGTTGCGATAGACGCCCGCAGCCTGGCGTTCGAAGATGGGGGCGATGAGTACGACGCCGAGCTCTGCGGCGAGCTTCTGCATGACGGCGGTGGTGGGACCGGGGATCGGCTCCGCCATGTCGAAGCGCTCGTACTTCTGCGACTTGCAGAAATACGGCGCGTTGAAGAGCTCCTTGAGACAGATGACTTGCGCGCCGCGCGCAGCCGCTTCGCGAACGCGCGCGACGGAGGCGTCGAGATTGGCTTTGGCGTCGGGCGATGCGGAATCCTGAATGATTCCGACGCGAAACGGTGCGCTGGTCATGGTGCAAAGATAACCGGCGCGTCTACGGCGAGCGCCGGCGACGCCTCACTCGATGATGCCGATGACGACGTCCATGACGTTCGTCCCCGTGGCGCGACGCGGAAACAATGAATGCGTGGCACCGAGCACCGCGTGCGATTCGTGCCGCTGGAGGGCGAGATCGGGATCGTAACCGCTCTCGCGGATGGTGGACCACAGGGATGCATCCGCAAATGCGCCGGCGGCGTCGGTGGTCCCGTCGCGTCCGTCGGTCCCTGCCGCGAGCAGCGTAATGCGCGTCGCGGCATCGCCGCCCTGGGACAGACGCCGCGCCGCAGCGAGGGCCAACTCCTGGCACCGCCCGCCGCTCGGCGGAGTGTCTGCGGCATTCACCGAGCCCGAGCCGTCGTGACCGAGCTGCACCGTCGTCTCGCCGCCCCACACGATGCACGTTCGTCTCGTGGCCGACGCCGCGCGCTCGATCAATGTCGTTGCGATGCGGTCGCCGCTCGTGGCCGCGTCGCCCGAGAGCGGAGCAGCGACTCGCTCCACGTCCAGATCGAGAGAGGCTGCCTGCGTGCACACGGCGTCCAGCGCGAGCGCGTTGCGGCCGATGATCTTCGTGCTGACGTGCGCGAACGCAGGGTGCGAGGGTTTGGGCGTCTCAGGAAGCACGCCGCGAACGACGCTCGCGAGATGGTCGCGCATTGCGGGTGCAATGCGTGAGTACAATCCGGCGCGTTGAAGCCGCTCCGTCACCTGGCGCGCCGTCACGACGTCGGGCGTGCATGGCCCGGAGCCGATGGAGGCCGGATCGTCGCCCGGTACGTCGCTCATGATGAACGCGTACGTCCGCGCTGGTGCGAGTGCGAGCGCGAGACGTCCCGCGCCCCAGCGCAGGAATCGCTTGCGCACCGCATTCATGTCGTGAATGTCGAGGCCGGAGGCGAGCAGAAGCTCGAACAATTGCCCGAGATCCGACTCCGCCATGCCGCGAAGCGGCGCGGCGACGAGACTCGAGACGCCACCGCTGAGGAGCACGATGGCGACGTCGTCCGCACGCATGCCGGTGGCCATCGCGCCGATTTTTTCCGCCGCCGTGAACGAGTGTCGTCCCGGCAGTGGATGATCCCCGCGCATGGCGACGACCGTCGCATACGGTGACGCCTCGATCTCTTCGCCGACGATGATGCCGCCGGCGATGCGCAGGAGCGCGCGCTGGAGCATGGCGGCCGCGCTCGCCGCCATGGGATAGGCGGCCTTGCCCAGCGCATACAGCCAGATGCGCTGTTCGGTACGGGCGGGAAAATCTCGCAGTGCCGCCGCCGTCACGGGGCCGGGAGCGGCACCTGTGACGGCGGCGTCATACAGCTCGGTGAGGACCGCGCGCGCGCGATCGGCGTTTCGCGTCAGACGAAATGCTGCGAGGGTGGGCCGAGTCGGGTCACTTCGCCGGCAAGGTCTGCCGCACAGCCGCCTCGAGCTCGTCGTACGCCGTTTGCGCGAGGACGTTGAACGGCAGCATGCGTTTCACGATGCGTCCCGATGGATCGATGACGAAGAGCGAACGGTTGTCCGACGTGCCGCTGACTGAACCATACAGCTTGCCGACGTGCTGGTCCGGATCGCTGCCATACAGTATCGGCGTCTGCTGATCCCGGGCCCATGCGGCCAGCGTCGTATCGGGATCCACGCTGACACCGAGGACCACGACGTTGCGTCCGTTGTTGAAGAGCTTGGCGTACTGATCACGGTACGCCTCCATTTGAATCGTTCAGCCCTTTGTCCGCGCCTTGAAGAAGAATGCGAGGACGACGGTCTTGCCCCGATAGTCCGAGAGGCGAACCGAGTCGCGGAGGACTCCATACCGCGTCGCACCGACGACGGCGAATTCGGGCGCCATCGCGCCGACCTCGGGTACGGCGGGACCTGCTGGCTGCTGGGCCGACAGGCGTCCCCCTGCGGCAAGGAGCGTGGCCGCGGCGACGACGGTGAGGATCCGCATCCGGTGAGGCATTGTTTCTCCAGGGATTTCGATGACGCGGCAAGATGCGTGTCCACGTCACCGCGCGCAACCCAACTTGCTGGCAGAGAAGCAGTTGGGTTCGCCGGTGCGAATGAACCGCAGAGCTACCTGAACCACAGAGCTAAATGAACCACAGAGAACACAGAGCACACAGAGAACTGCGATCTCAGAAAAAGGAAAAAGAGGCCCCCTCTGTGTTCTCTGTGGCCTCTGTGGTAAGAGGGCAGTTGCTCTACTTTTCTTCGTATCGCCAGCCTCCCCATATCTCCGCCGACGACGAGCTACCTGGCATTCTGTTCTTTCTCCAGGATACTCGAGCTCGCTGTAGCTCCGCGAGGACACCGCCTGCCCATCACATGGACGACTTCACCAGTTAAACATCCAAATCAGCACTTAACTCACGGTCCAGCACCTGCCATATCCCCTGTCGGGAAGCTCACCGACCACGGAGGAATTCATGCGCACATCCGGAATCGTTCTGTCGCTCGCGAGCGTCGCGCTGCTGGGAGCCTGCGGCCGCAGTGGCGACGCACGGCCCGACGATGCGCTGAAGAGCGACCTCGCGCTGGCCGCGCAGGTGCAACCGTATCAGGCGCAACAGTTCGTGTCACCCAACGAGCTCCAGCAGGGCGCGACGCGCGCGCAGGCGCCGCAGTACAACACGGCGGGACGTGCGCCGGTGTACCGCGCGCCGGCACCCGTGCGTCGGACATCCCGTGCTTCGTCACGCGCGAGCCGTGGTGACGGTGGCTCCTACCCGAGCGGCGGCTCGTATCCAAGCACGCCACGCGAGCCGGTGCGCCACACGCAGCGTGACGCCGCTATCGGCGCCGCCGCCGGCGCAGTGCTCGGCGCCTCCACGAGTCAGGACAGGGTCAAGGGTGGTCTGATCGGCGCGGCTGCCGGCGGCATCCTTGGCGGAATCATCGGACACACCGTTGACGTCCAGCATCCATAGAAGACCATAGTTCCCCCTACACGAACGCCCGCGCTAGCAGTTTCGCGCGGGCGTTCGTGTAGGGGTACGAGAGAAGCTCGCTCTACTTTCGCGCGAGTGAGCGGAGGACGTACGGCAGAATGCCGCCATTCTTGTAGTAGTTGAGCTCCTCCGGCGTGTCGATGCGACAGAGGACCGTGAGCTCCTTCGTGCTTCCGTCCGGCGACATCGCCTTCACGGTGAGCGTCGAGCGCGGCGCGAGCGAATCGTCGAGTTTAGAAATGTCGAACGTCTCGAAGCCCGTGAGCCCGACCGACTGACGCGTCTGCCCCTCGGTGAACTCGAGCGGCAACACGCCCATCCCCACCAGGTTCGAGCGGTGAATGCGCTCGAAGCTCTCGGCGATAACGGCACGAACGCCGAGGAGGATGGTGCCCTTCGCCGCCCAATCGCGTGAGGAGCCGGTGCCATACTCCTTGCCCGCCACGATCACGAGCGGCGTTCCCTGCTTTGCATACTCCATCGCGGCGTCGTAGATGAAAACCGTGGCGCCACCGGGCTGCGTCGTGGTCCACCCTCCCTCGCTGCCGGGCACCATCTCGTTGCGCAGGCGGATGTTCGCGAACGTGCCGCGCATCATCACTTCGTGATTGCCGCGGCGCGCGCCGTAGGAATTGAAGTCCTTCTTCTGCACGCCGTGCTCGATGAGCCATTTGCCGGCGGGACTCGCGGCGGGGATATTGCCGGCGGGCGAGATGTGATCCGTCGTGATGGAGTCGCCGAGCATCGCGAGGGCCTTCGCGCCCACGATGGGCCGGACGCCGGGCGGCTGCATCGTCATTCCCTCGAAGTACGGCGGATTCTTCACGTAGGTGGAATCCGGCTGCCACGCGTACGTCTCGCCGGCAGGCACATCCAGCTTCTGCCACTGCTCGTCGCCTTTGAAGACGTCCGCGTACTGCGTGCGGAAGAAATCCTGCTTCACGCTGCGCAGGATCTCGTCCTGCACCTCCTGCGCGCTGGGCCAGATGTCGCGCAGAAAAACGGGCCCCTCCGTTCCGATGCCGAGCGGCTCGCGGGTGAGATCGAGGTCGATGCGGCCGGCAAGCGCATACGCGACTACGAGCGGAGGGGATGCGAGATAGTTGTAGCGCGTCATCGGGTTGACGCGGCCCTCGAAGTTGCGATTGCCCGAGAGCACGCTGGCGACGAACAGCTTGCCCTCCTCGATGCCAGCCGCGATGGGCTCGGGAAGCGGCCCCGAGTTTCCGATGCACGTGGTGCAGCCGTATCCGACGAGGTTGAACCCGAGCTTGTCGAGGTATTCGGTGACGCCGGCGGCACGGAAATATTCAGTCACGACCTTCGAGCCGGGTGCGAGCGAGGTCTTTACCCACGGCTTCACGGTGAGTCCCTTCTTTACGGCGTTACGCGCCAACAAGCCGGCCGCGAGCATCACGCTCGGGTTTGACGTGTTGGTGCAGCTCGTGATGGCGGCGATGACGACCGCGCCATGGCGCAGTGTGAACGACTGGCCGTTGAACTTGCACTTCACCCCGCCGTACTCGTGCTGCGGCTGCGCGCCACCCTCCGCGTCCTCCACCATGACGGCGTGCGCCACCTCGGGCTCGGCGGCGACAGAGGGGGCAGTCTTCTGCGGCGCGGCGCCGGCGGTGCCACGTGACTTCTCCAGGTCGGCGCGCAGCGAATCCTGATACATCTGCTTCGCCAGCTTGAGCGGCACGCGATCCTGTGGACGTCGCGGGCCGGCGAGACTCGGCTCCACGCTGCCGAGATCGAGCTCGATCGTATCCGTGAATGCAGGATCGGGAGTGTCGTCGGTGCGGAAGAGACCCTGCGCCTTGGTGTACGCCTCGACGAGTGCGACGTGCTGTTCACTCCGGCCGGTGAGGCGAAGGTACTTGAGCGTCTCCGCATCCACGGGGAAGAAGCCCATCGTGGCGCCGTACTCGGGCGCCATGTTGGCGATGGTGGCGCGGTCAGCGAGCGAGAGCCCGGACAGGCCGGTGCCGAAGAACTCGACGAACTTTCCGACGACCTTCTTCTTACGGAGCATCTCGGTGACCGTGAGCACGAGGTCCGTCGCGGTAGCTCCAGCCGGCAACTTGCCATGGAGCTTGAAGCCGACGACCTCGGGGATGAGCATCGAGACCGGCTGTCCCAGCATCGCGGCTTCTGCCTCGATTCCGCCCACGCCCCAGCCGAGCACGCCCAGGCCGTTGATCATGGTGGTGTGCGAGTCGGTGCCGACGAGCGAATCGCAATACGCCTCGCCCGTCTCCTCGTTCACGAACACCGTGCGTCCCAGGTACTCGAGGTTCACCTGATGACAGATGCCTGTTCCCGGCGGCACGACGCGGAAATTCCTGAACGCGTCCTGTCCCCACCGGAGAAACACGTAGCGCTCGACGTTGCGCTCGAACTCGAGATTGGTGTTGAGGAGGAACGCGGCGTCCGTGCCGTACTCGTCCACCTGTACCGAGTGGTCGATGACGAGGTCAACCGGTTGGAGCGGATTGATCCGCTGTGGATTGCCGCCGAGCGCCGAGAGGGCGTCTCGCATGGCGGCGAGGTCCACGACGGCGGGGACGCCGGTGAAATCCTGGAGCAGCACGCGCGCGGTGCGGAATGCGATCTCCTTCTCGACCTTTGCGCGAACGTTCCAGCCGGCCATGGCCTCGATGTCGGCTTTCCGGACGAAGCCTCCATCTTCGTTCCGCAGCAGGTTTTCCAGCAGGATCTTGAGACTGAAGGGGAGCGTGTCGCTGTTGCCCTTCGATGACGCGCTGAGCGCGTCGAGACGATAGATCGTGTAAGACTTGCCCGCGACGTCGAGCGTCGCGCGGCTTCCGAACGAGTTGAGTGATGTCATTGCGGGTCTCGCCGTGCCGCCGCGGTTCCTCATCCGGGCGACGGTGGAGAACTGAGCCACTGCCATGAGCGAGCGCTCGAATGGCAGGCTCCCGGGAAGATAATACGTCGCGGCGTGCGATGCTGGCCGGCCCCCGCGCTTCGGTTGGCGCAGGTTGAGTCCAGGCCAGAGGAAAGCAAAAATGACCCCTGTCGATTCTCGACAAGGGCCACACGCTCTATCTAGTGAAGCATGTGGCGGAGGTTCTCGCGCCAACTACGATGCGAAATCAGGTCGCGTCGCTCCGGATCGTGGTACGCGGATGACCTCAACGCCCGCAACGAGCACGACGCCAAAGAGTGCAGCAACGACCGCAATGCGAGCACGCTAGCGGCGCCGTATCCGCAAGTTCTTCAGCTCGGAAGAACAGCAACTGCTTGAAATGACCACAGAGAGCACAGAGGTCACAGAGACTTTCTCAGAAAGCCAGTCCTCTGTGTCCTCTGTGTCCTCTGTGGTTCATTTGCGGTGTCCTTCTGTAGTTTGTGGTCTCTGTGGTTTGTTGGCCAAAACCGCACTGGCATCAAAAGGCTTCACTTTCACCGGCCTCGTAGTCAGTGTTCGTGCGTGATGAACGGCCCGCTCCCAGACGACGTCGCGACGCTCGCGGAATGGCTCGTGTCGTTCGACTCGACGAGCGGCCGCGAGACCGTGCTCATGGCCGCGCTGGCGGACAGCCTGACAGCCCGTGGCTGGCGGGTGACGCGGATTCCCGTGGACGCCGACCGGTTTGCGGTGATCGCCACTTCAGGCGACGGATCGCCCGTAACGCTGTCCACGCACCTCGATACGGTGCCGCCGTATATCCCGCCGCGGCGCGAGCAGGACGTCCTGCGCGGACGCGGCTCGTGCGACGCCAAAGGCATCGCCGCTGCGATGATCTGCGCGAGCGAGCGCATTCGATCGGCGGGGGAGTCGGTCGCCATGCTGTTCGTGGTGGGAGAAGAGACGACGCACGATGGTGCGCATGCAGCGGAACGGTGGCTCAACAGCACCGGTTTCCGCAGCCGCGCCCTGGTGAACGGCGAGCCGACGCAGAGCAAACTGGCCCTCGGCACCAAGGGAGCAATGCGCCTCACCGTGCGCACGGAAGGTGAAGCGGCGCATTCCGCGTATCCGCAACTTGGACGGTCGGCGACGAAGGCGCTCGTCGAGCTGCTCGCAGGGCTCGATTCGCTGGAACTGCCGCACGACGATCTCCTCGGCGCGACGACCATCAACATCGGCAAGCTGGCTGGAGGTGTCGCCGACAACGTCGTGGCGCCCAGCGCCGAGGCGCGACTCATGGCGCGGCTGGTGTCGGACGGTGACGAGGTCTGGCGCGTGCTCGAGCAGTGGGCGCGCGGAAAGGCGCACATTCAGCGGGGAATCGAGGTGCCGCCGATGCGCCTCGCGACGCTGCCCGGATTCAACACCGATGTCGTCGCCTTCGCCACCGACATTCCCGCCATGCCCTCGTGGGGAACGCCGTACCTGTTCGGGCCCGGGTCCATTCACGTCGCACATCGCGACGACGAGCACGTGTCGCTCGACGAGCTCCGGCTCGCCGTGGACGCCTACGAACGGATCGTCAGGCTGATTCCGTAGCGTCCGTGTCCGACACGTCCGCCGCAACTGGCGCCGCCTGTGGGGCGCTGATTCTCGTGCGACGGTCGATGTTCGTCGCGGTGATGGCGTTCGTCGGACATTCGTGGACGAATCTGCCGTCAGCGGGGGACCATTCGACGATGTGCGTCCGCGCGAACGCCTTGCCCGAGGCGTCCATCCCCATCGTCGAGGGCGCTATGGCGACGCACGTGCCGCATCCGGTGCATTTCTCCCGATCGACGTCCACCTGGACGCGCCGCCGCGGAAAAACGCTTCCCGGATTTCCGAAGTAGGAATCGAACCGCTCGAGCGCCCGCTTTGCGGCGCGATAGCCTTCCTGAACGTTGTCGGCCGTGTTGGCGAAGCTCAGCCAGTTCGTGTCGTCCACCTTGGGCCGGATGAGCACCATGGGCGGGCCCTGCCACTGCTCCAGCGGAAACTGCTGGAGCGCGTGCATCATCATGGTGGCCGCCCGCATGTAGATGGACGCGAATCCACTGGCATCCGCCCGCGCGCCCGCGAACGAATCCGAGCTGCCGACGTCCACGGCGATGAGCATGTCCGCGAAGTGCGCCGCGATGGAGACCGGCAGGTTGTCCACCACGCCGCCATCCATGCACCGCCGGTCACCCACCTGTGCCGGCGGAAAAAATCCGGGAAGCGCGCAGGATGCGTAGACGGCATCCCGCACGCTCACGTTCTCGAGCCCCGGAAGCCCCCAGACCACTCGCGTCCCGCGATCGACGTCGACCGTGTTCACGAGCAAACGCTTCGGCAGGTCGCTGAACGTGCCCTCCGGAATCGACGACTCGCAGAGCGTACGCAACGGCTCCTCCAGATAGATGGAGGGCGACCGCATGCGATCCAGCAGCATACCGAAATGATTGACGCGGAAGAGGTCCTTCCGCTTGAGCGCGAGCGCGCGCTCGGTCAGGTCCTCTACCGAAGAGCCAGCAAGGTATGACGCGCCGATGAGGGCGCCGATGCTGGTGCCGGCGATGAGATCGGGAACGATTCCCTTCTCCTCGAGGGCCTTCAACACGCCGAGGTGCGCGAAGCCCTTCATTCCGCCGCCGCCGAGGACGAGGGCGATGCGGCGCGATACGATGCGAGGGCCCGTCGCTGGCATTCGTTCGAGCTGTGTGCCGGCTACTGCAGGTATTGGTACAGGCCGATGAGGCCCACGACGGCGCCGCCAATGGAGATGGCGTAGCCCGCGCTGCCGCCCACGACGATGCCGGCAAGAATGGCGACGCCTCCGACGATCATCAGTGCCTCATCCTGGCCGAACCCACCGTGACGTCCCGCCGCTACGGGAAGCGCGCGCGCGTCCTCGCCAGCCGAATGCACCGCGACACGAGCCGAGGCCCGCGTCGGACCGGAGATGGAATGCGTGCTCGTCAAGCCGCTCGATGCCACGGACATGTCCGTCGAGGTGGTCAACGAGTCCTGGGCGCGAGCGTTGGTGCTCGCGAGAACCAGAGCAGCGGCGGTAACGAGCAGCGTGCGAAGTGAGGTGCGTACGTTCTTCATTGGAGTGCGGGTGCGAGTGTGATCCGCCCGAGAATCCGGGCGGAGGAACGGTGGCGCGCGGACGTCGCGCGGTCTAGTGTTGGGCTGAACGTCTGATGCGAACTCCGGGCCGCGACGCCAGAATCCCAACGTGACATCCTTCGCCGCGGTTCTGCTGTGACCGACGCCGCGCCCCCGCGACACGAGCCCATCTCGACGTCCGAGGGAAAGCTCCTTCGGGCGCTCGGCACATGGGGGCTGGCCGCCAGCATCGTCAATATCACGGTCGGCGGCGGCATTTTCCGGGCGCCTGGAAGTCCGGAAGTTTCGGGGCTTCTCGGCGCTGCCGCACCGCTCGCGTACGTCGCCTGCGCCGTGCTGATGGGGCTCATCGTACTCTGCATCGCACAGGCGGGAAGCCGAGTCTCGTTGACCGGCGGTCCGTATGCCTACGTCGAGGTAACACTCGGGCCGTATGTGGGCTTTCTGGTCGGCGTGCTGCTCTGGGTCGTCGGCTCGACTGCCATTCCCGGTGTTGCGACGCTCTTTGCCGATGCGACCGGGCGGTTCATCCCTGCGCTCGCGGGCTGGGGAGGGCGCGCGATCGTCCTCGCCGTGATCTTCACCGTGGTGAGCGCGATCAACGTGCTCGGCGTACGCCAGGGGACGCGGCTCAATTCGCTCTTTACGGTCTTGAAGCTGGTGCCGCTCCTCCTGCTGCTCGTCGTTGGCGCGTTCGCGGTGAACCCCGCGAATCTCGCGTGGCATGGCATTCCTCCGGCATCAGCGGTCTCACGCGCATCGGTGGTGCTGATCTTCATCTTCGCCGGTGTCGAGACGGCGCTGGTGCCGAGTGGCGAGGTACGAAATCCTGCGCGCACGGTGCCGCGTGCCGTGTTGCTCGCCACGGCATGCGTCACGGTGCTGTACATCGGACTGCATCTCGTGTCGCAAGGCGTGCTCGGCACCGCGCTCGCGGGAGACACCGCGCCGCTGGCGAGTGCCGCGGCGCGCGTGTTCGGGCCCTGGGGCGCGACGATGATCTCGGCGGGGCTGATGGTTTCCGCGTTCGGATACCTGAGCGGGATGATGCTCGCCGCGCCGCGCGCGTTGTTCGCATTCGCACGAGACGGATTGTTGCCACGCGCACTGGCGAGCGTGCACCCGCGCTATCGCACGCCGTGGGTCGCGATCGTCGTGCAGGGCGCGATTGCCTGGCTGCTGGCGGTGACCAACCGCTTCGAGTCGCTGGTCATCATCGCGAATGTGTCGGCGGCCCTCATCTACCTCGGCTGTGCGGCCGCTGCGTGGAAGCTCCAGGAGACACCCGTGCCGGACGGCGTGGAGGCGTTTCGCGTTCCGGGCGGCATTCTCGTGCCCGCGCTCACGTTTCTCGCGCTCATCTTTCTGCTGTCGTCCGTGACCCTGAGGGAATCGTCCGTTCTCATCGCGGTGTTGAGTACCGCGACCATCTTGTATGTCGTGGTCGGCCGAGCGCGTGGCCGCGGCCTCAACGTCGAACGCTTCGATGCTCCCCCCGACGCCTGATCCACTGCTGCGTTTTCGTGACGAGTTCCCCATCCTCGCCACGACGAACTACATGGTCTCGAATTCGCTCGGTGCCATGCCGCGCGCGGTATCGGAGCGGCTCGCGGACTATGCCCGTGAGTGGGCGACGAGCGGCGTCCGCGCATGGGCGCAGGGTTGGTGGGACCTTCCCATCCGAGTCGGCGACGAGATCGCGCCGCTCCTGGGCGCGAAGCCGGGAGAAACGGTGATGGTGCCGAACGTCTCCATCGCGCAGGCGCAGGTGCTCTCCGCGCTCGAGTTTGTCCCCGGAGAGAAGGACACGATCGTGATGACCGAGATGGATTTTCCCTCGGTCAAATACGTGACCAGCCAACTGGGCGAGCGATTTGGCGCACGTGTGGTCGTCGTGCCCAGCGAAGACGGCGTGTCGGTCGACGAGGAGCGGCTTCTTGCCGCGATCGATGAACGGACCGCGCTCGTCTCCGTGTCACACGTGCTCTTTCGCTCGGCATACATCGTGGACGTCGCACGTGTGAGCCGGCGCGCGCACGAATTCGGCGCCCTCGTGTGCCTGGACGCATACCACTCCGTGGGCGTCGTTCCGGTGGACGTCGAAGTCCTCGGCGTGGACTTTCTCACCGGTGGCGTGTTGAAGTGGCTGTGCGGTGGGCCCGGCGGCTCCTTCCTGTGGGTGCGCCCCGAGGTGAGCGAACGCCTGGCACCCGCGGTGACCGGTTGGCAGGCACACTCGCACCCATTCGCGTTCGATCCCGACATGTCGTTTGCGGCGGGAGCGTCGCGGTGGCTTACCGGCACGCCGGTGATTCCCGCGCTCTTCGCGGCGGCGGTGGGACCGCGCATCGTGCGCGAAGCGGGCATGGATGCGATTCGCGCCAAAAGCGAGCGACAGACAGCGCGGCTCGTGACATTGGCGGACGGCCGAGGATTCCCCGTAACGGCTCCGCGCGACGGCAGACGGCGCGGGGGTACCGTGGCGTTCGACGTGCCACACGCGCGTGAGGTGGCCCAGGCCCTTCTGAGCCGCGACGTCATCGTGGACTACCGGCCCGGAGCCGGCATCCGCGTGGCGCCGCACTTCTACTCGAGCGACGACGAAGTGGAAAGTGTCGTTGGAAACATCGACGAGATCCTCGCGCAGGAGACATGGAAGCGATACACTCTTCAGCAGTCGATCGTGACGTAACCGACCGAACCTGAACTCATGCCGCCAATTCCCTCCAAGCTCCGCAAGGCGTACATCAACCTCGACCACCCCTCCGTCACGCTGCGCTTCGAGGACGGACATGAAATCAGAATCGCCAAGGGCAAGGTGAAGACGTTCGACGCCTATGCCGGTGAAGTGATCAAGGTGGTCGCCATTTACGATCCCACGTCGGGCGAGCGCGATCTGCTCGAGTCCATTCGCGCGGAAGACCTGCCGGACGCCGATCCGCACGAGACGCGATGAACGCATCCGGGGGCCCGGCCAGCGTCGCCGCATTTCGGTGGGTTCGTACAGCTGGCGCACTGCTGCTCCTCTGCATGCCCGCCTGCGCCACCGGACAGGCGCGGCCGTTTGCGCCGACATCGTTCCAGCGCGCGGACACGGCGAAGCTGCACCACACGCTGGATTCGCTGGCCAACGGGCACCATGGTGTGGTGGGCTATACCGTCCACAACCTCGACACCGGCGAGCGGCTGGAGCTTCACGGCGATGAAACCTTCCCGACCGCCAGCCTCATCAAGGTGGCCATCCTCGTCACCGTCTACGATCTCGCCGAGCAGGGAAAGCTGGGGCTCGACGATCCCCTGACGGTGCTCAAGCTCGACAAGGTGGGGGGCTCGGGGCAGCTCCAGTTTCTGCACGACAACGCGGTCATCACGGTGCACGACGCGGCGTGGCTCATGACCACGCTGAGCGACAACACGGCCACCAACCTGTTGCTCGACCGCATCATCATCCGTCGTGTCTGGGAGAAGATGGAGAAGCTCGGACTCATGCACACCAAGGTGCACTCCAAGAGCTTTCTGCGGATCGCGAGCGTCGCCATGGACAGTTCCGTGAAGTACGGACTCGGCGTGACGACCCCGAATGAGATGGCGCGGTTGTTCGCGCTGCTCTCGGACGGCAAGGCGGTCAGCCCCAAGGCTGACAGCGCCATGCTCGACGTCCTCGCGCACAACGTGGCGTACGACAAGGTGCAGCGGTATGTCGAGGGGCTCGACGTTCCGCACAAGACCGGCGACACGGACCAGGTGCGCACCGATTGCGGATTGTTTCCGCTGCAGTCGCGTGTGGCGTACTGCGTTCTGACGAAGGAGAACAAGGACCAGCGGTACGAGATCGACAACGAGGCACACGTGATGATGGCGCACATGGGAGACGCGATCGTGCACGCGTGGCCACGGAAACCCGCGCCCCCGGCGGCTCCCTGAGCCGCGGATTCCGCGTCCGTGTCCCGTCGCCGGTGGCGGAGGCAATCGCCGCCGGACGTCCTGTCGTCGCACTGGAAAGCTCGGTTCTCGCGCAGGGACTTCCCACTCCGCACAACCGGACGGCCGCCGAACAAATGATGGCTGCCGTGTCGAGCGCCGGTGCCGTGCCGGCAATCACGGCCGTCGTCGCTGGCGAAGCGACGCTCGGACTGACGCCGCCCGAGCTGGAGCGATTTCTCGTTCGCGACGGAATACGAAAGCTCGCCGCGCGCGATCTCCCGGTGGCGATGGCGCAGGGATTGGATGGCGCCACGACGGTTGCGGCGTCGCTGTGCATCGCGTCCGCGGCTGGCATACAGGTGTTTGCGACCGGTGGCATCGGCGGGGTCCACCGCGATGCGCCCTTCGACGAGTCCGGCGACCTCGTGGAGCTGGCACGCACACCGATGATCGTGGTGTCGGCAGGCGCGAAGTCCATTCTCGATCTCGCCGCGACCCTCGAACGTCTGGAGACGCTTGGCGTCACCGTGGTCGGCTACCGGACGAGCGAGCTTCCGGGATTCTTTACGCGGACCACGGGGTTACTTCTTGGAGCGCGGGCCGACACGCCGGACGAAGTCGTCGCCATTTATCACGCCGCGCAGACACTTGGCCGGCGACAGGCAATTCTGGTCGTCCAGCCGCCTCCCGACGATGTCGCTCTACCAAGGGAGGTCGTCGATCGGGCGGTGGCCGACGCGCTCAAAGAGGCGCGCCGGACCGGCATTCAGGGTGCCGCCGCCACTCCCTTTCTTCTCGGGGCCGTCGTGGAGGCGACCGGCGGCCGGTCCCTCATCGCCAACCTCGGGCTCCTGGAGGCCAACGCCCTGCTGGCGGGGCAGATTGCCGCCCGGATGTTTGCAAAAAACCGTTGAACTTGTTGCTCACCAAATGGTACAATTGAAAAACCCTCACGGGCAGGAGGCTTTCGGACCCATGGCCACTCCGTTCCTGAGCTCCGAAGAGTACGACGAGCGCGCACATCAGCTCTACAACGAAGGGCAGTACGACGACGCGATGGCAGTGCTGCAGGAGGGACTGGCACTCTATCCGAACTCGGTGGAACTGCACATCGGTGTGGGGTATGCGCGGCTGGCGCGTGAGGAGTTTGCATGGGCGCGGCGGAGCTTCGAGGAGGCGCTGGTGCTCGAGCCGGAGCACGAGGACGCGCTGGCTGGCCTCGGAGAGACGCTCCTCAAGTTCGGGCTGGAGGATGCGGCACTCAAATGTTTCCGCCGCACGCTCGAGCTCGGTTACGCCGACGACCTGGATCTGATGCTCCAATCCGGCCGCGCCCTGTTTCGCGAAGCGTCCATGCGCGACCGGAAGGAGCTCTTTTCGGCGGCGATGGAGTTCTTCGAGGTCGCCACGCAGCAGGCACCGGACAGCGCGGAAGCGATTGCCTGCGTGGGTTACGCTCAGCACCGCCTCGGCAACGACGACGCGGCCGTCCAGATGCTTCGCAAGTCACTCCAGGCGGACAACGAGCATACGGAAGCGCGGATCTACCTCGCGAACGTCTTCTATGACCGCGGGGACTACGAGGCATCGCTGTACCATTTCGAGCAGACGGCCACCGAAGACCACTGGGACGAGCTCGGCATCTGGCGTCTCATCGAGCTCAAGCGCGCCGCCCACAAACTTGGCGAGCACGACCCCGAGCTGAAGCCGTGGGAAGACCGCCTGGCCGAGCTGGGAGGCGAGCTCGATTCCATCGACGAGCTATTCATCGAGGTGGATGGAGCCGTCGCATCAGAAAGTGGGGAGGTAGAGGTCGCACGGGGACAATTGGAGTTGTTCGGCACGCTTCTTTCCTCGCTCGCCGATTCGAGATCGCCGGAACCCGGGCTCGCGCCTGCCGCGAATCACGAGGTCGTCCTGCGTGATGGTCGTGCGTTCATCGGCTCGTGGGAGGAGATCGTGCGCTCGCTGCAAAACGACAATACTGAAGGGGGACTCGACACCTCCCTCGAAGCGTTCATGTCGCGCATGGCAAAGTTGACGTACCGCGAGACCGGCGTGCGCGTGCCGAGCCATGATGTGGAGCTGTTCGTGCGCGGAAGCGCGGACGCGGGACTGCTGCGCATCGTACAATGACCGCCGGCTCGCAGCGGGCCGCGCTCGACGCCGTGCATTCGGCGCGTCCGATCGTGGCTCGTCTGAGCGCGACGCGCGACAAGGAAGATCTCGCGGCGGACATCATCGAAGCGTGGAGTGCCGTCGAGACGGGACTCAGGTCTCTCGTCGGCGGGACGTCGCTAGGCGGGCAGGCACTGATTCGCGAGCTCCGCCAGCGGCAGTTCCTCTCGTTCGAGCAAGCGAATGCACTCGCCGAGTTCCATGCGGCGCGTGAGCGTGCCGGACGCACCGACTATTCACCGACCGAAGCGGACGTGAACGCGGTGCGCGACGCGTTTCTCAAGCTCGAGGCCGGCCTCATGGGGGATGCGGCGCCGGCAAAAGGTGCCGCGCCCGCGGTGGCGACGCCCGTGGATGCCAACGTTCCTCCGACGACAGAGCATCCCGCAACACGATCGCGACCGTCGTGGCTCGTTCCTGCGCTGGGAGCCGTCGGTCTCGTGATCGTCGTCGTGGTTGCGTGGATGCTGTTCGCGGGCCGGCGCGGCAACGCGGCGTACGACCAGGGTGTGCAGGCGTATCGGGAGGGACGGCGTGAGGCGGCCGAGGGTGATTTCAGAAAGGCGGCATCCGACGATCCCGCCGACCCCATGCCGCACGTCTACCTTGCGCGCATGGAGCGCGAGCGCGGAAACCTGAACAACGCCAACGCGGAGGCCGTGAAGGCCGTCCAGCTCGGACCGAACAACGGTGCCGCGCTGCGCGAGCTGGCGAGTGTCCTCTTTGCCCTCCAGAACTACGACGTGGCGCGCACGTTCTACATTCGCGCCATCAGGGCGGACAGCACCGACCGGCTGTCGCAGGGTTTTCTCGGCTGCTCGCTCGTGCGCATAGGGCGAGTGGACGAAGGACTCCGATGGATTCAACGGGCGGGCACCGGTGCGTGGACGAGCTGTGCACCGGCGTTGGGCGCGATTCAACCGGGCGCCATACCGTCGGCCAATCCTGCCGTACCGATGACCGTCCCGCGGCCCTGAAACGGCCCGGGACGCTCGATCGGGCGCCCCGCACGAACTCCCGTGATCACATTCGCGAACGTCACGAAGCGCTATCGCGCGTGGACCGGCCGTGCCGTCCTCGCTCTGGACGACCTTTCGCTCGAGCTGCGCGAGGGCGAAGTGTTCGGGCTCGCCGGACCGAACGGCGCGGGCAAGAGCACGTTGATCTCGCTGCTGCTCGGCTTTCTCGGTCCAACGAGTGGACTCGTCACCATCGGCGGCATGGATCCACGCCGATACGTGGAGCGCCATGGCGTGGGGTATCTCTCCGAGCTCGTCAACATTCCGCCAGGGTGGAGTGTCACGAGCGCGCTCAACCGCTATGCGTTGCTGTCGGGAGTGGACGAGACGCGCATCTCCGATCGCATCGAGCACGTGATCTCGCAGCTCGGGCTCGACGAACATCGGCACAAGCGCGTGCGACAGCTCTCGAAGGGCAACCTGCAACGGCTGGGGCTCGCCCAGGCGTTGCTGCGCGACGAGCCGGTGATCGTGCTCGATGAGCCGACGCACGGACTCGATCCCGTGTGGACGCAGCGGTTTCGCGACATCGTGGCCGAACTGCGCGCGCCGGGCCGCACGATGCTGATTGCGTCGCACAACCTGGATGAGCTGGAGCGCATTGCGGATCGCGTCGGCATCATCGATCGTGGGCGCCTCCAGCGCATCGTGGATCTTCGTGCAGGGTCGCGCCAGGTCTCGTCCGGTGCGCCGTACCGACTCGTGATCACGGACGGCGAGGACCGGGTGCGACTGCGTTTTCCCTCCGCGCGCGCCATCGGCGCCGGCGAGCTGGAGCTGACGGGCGTCTCTTCCGAGGAGCTCAACCAGGCCGTTGCGTCGCTCATCGGCGACGGCGTGCGCTTCAGCGCGATCGTCCCGCTACAGTCCGCACTCGAGCAGCAGTTTCGCGACGCGGTGGGTGCGGGGAGGTCCGAATGAGCTCCGCGCATTGGAGGCGCTACGCCCTGTGGCAAGCGCGCGACTACCTGATCGACCGTGGGTTAGCTACGGTGCTCATCACGGTGCTGTTCGCGTACCTCACGGCGGCGCCGTTGCTGCTGGGGATCGAGCGGACCATGCAGAACATGCCCGCACGCGTGATCGCGCGGTACGGAAGCATCGAGGCGGCGCGCGCGGCACAACTGCATGACGTCAATGCCATGTTCCTCCGGTCCTTCCTTGGTGTCGTGGTGTTTCTCGGTGCGATGATGGCCATGAACGGCATCGCCGCGAACGATCGAAAGCAGGGCTACTATCGCTTCCTGTTCTCGAAGGCGGTGTCTCCGCTCCGGTTTTACGGGCAGGCCTTTCTGGTCGGCTGGGCCGGCTTCGTCGCGATCGTCACTGCGCTCTCGCTGGTATACGGCGCGCTCGTTGCGCCAATTCTGACGCCGCAGCTCATACTCGCCGTCGCGGTGATGTTTCTCCTGTACGCCGGCATCATGTTCATGCTGTCGGCATCATTCCCGAGCGACTGGCTGCTGCTGGTGCTCTTCACCGTATTGGCCAGCTATTTGTGGGACCGGTGGGGAACGTCGCCGTCCATTTTCCACTACCTCCTGTACGTTCTGCCGCCGCTCAGCCGCACCGCGGACATCTACAGCGCGGTCGGAACGGGCGCGCCACTCGATGCGTGGCTGCTCGGCTGGTTCGGCGCGTACGGTGCGGCCTGCGCCGTCGCGGCGCTGATCGTGCTGCGATACCGGCGACTGGCAATTCTCTAGCGATTGTCCACGAATGACCACAGCGCCGGCCGCCTCTCCAGCGACCATCGATCCATCCACGGTCCGCCGAGTCGTGCTTCCGAACGGGCTCACCGTGCTCGTGCGTCGCGACACGTCTGCACCCGTCGTCGCCATCGTGACGCACGTGAAAGCTGGCTACTTCGACGAGACGGACGACGTCGTCGGCATCGCGCACGTCCTGGAGCACATGTTCTTCAAGGGCACGCCGACGCGAGGGGTGGGAGAGATTGCACGGGAAACGAAAGCGCTGGGCGGCTACCTCAACGCCGCCACGATCTACGATCACACCGTCTACTACGTGGTACTGCCATCGTCGGAATTCGAGAAGGGGCTCGACGTACAGTTCGACGCGTACGCCAACTCGCTGATCGATCGGGACGAGCTAGGGCGGGAACTGGAAGTCATCATTCAGGAGGCGAAGCGAAAGTCGGACAACCCTGGCGCCGTCGCCTCCGAGACGCTGTTCGAGATCCTGCACGATCACCACCGGATACGCCGGTGGCGCATCGGCAGGGAGCCGGGCTTGAGGAAGCTCACGCGTGATGACGTGGTGGGCTTCTATCGCAACTTCTACCATCCCGGCAACACCATTCTCACCATCGTCGGCGACGTCGACCCCGACGAGGCGGTCGCCAAGGTGGCGGCGCGGCACGGCAATCTGCCGGAAGGCACTCCGGTGCTGACGCCGGGTCCCGACGAAGTCGGCGGCCACGGATTCCGCTATCGCGAGTGGACAGGCGACATCGGGCAAACGCAGATCGCGATGGGCTGGCGGACGCCGCCCTCGCTCGACGACGCAACGGCCGGACTCGACGTCCTCGCAACGATACTCGGCACCGGCCGTGCGTCGCGCATGTATCGCGCGGTGCGCGACAGGAAGCTCGCGACCTCGGTTTCGGTGTACAACTACACGCCCACGTCACTCGGCGTATTCGTGGTGCACGCGGAAACGCCGCCGGAGCGCGCGCGCGAGGCCGCGCGGGCGATCTGGTCGCAGCTTCGATCGGTGCGGGAGCACGGCGTCAGCGACGCCGAGCTGCAGCGCGCCCATCGCGTGATCGAGTCGCGGTGGATACGCCGCCTCGAGGACATGGAAGGCCAGGCCAACTACCTGGCGGAATGGGAGGCACTGGGAGACTGGCGTCGCGGCGACGAATACCTGCAACGCCTGCTGTCGGTCTCCGCCGACGAAGTCACCACCCTGGCGCGCCGTTTTCTCGATCCGGACGAAGCGGGCATCGTGGTGTATCGCGCCGCCGGCGCGCCCGCCGTCGCGGACGACGCGCAGAACGCACGCAGCATGCTCGACGACGCGCCTCCCGCGGAACCACTCGAGATCGCGGAGCCGGTCGCACTTTCACCGGCCGTGCACACGCGGCTTCGCATCGATCGGGACGAAGGGGGCGTGCGCGTGTATCGCAGCTCCTCGGGCGTTCCCATTCTCGTCCGTCGCAAAGCGGGCGCGCTGGTTCATGCTGGTGTGTACGCGCTCGGCGGCGCGAGGGACGAGGATCCTGCCGAAGCAGGAATCACCGCGATGATGGCGCGCACGGCCGTCAAGGGCACCGAGCGACGCACGGCCACGCAGATCGCGGAGGAAGGTGAGCTCCTTGGCGGCAGCGTAACCGGCGGCGCCGCGGGCGAGAGCTTCGGCTGGTCCGTGAGCGTCCCGCTGCCGCACGCGGCGGAGGCCGTGGAGTTGCTCGCGGACGTCGCACAGCATGCAATCATCCCGGACGCCGCGCTAGAAACGGAACGCGCAATCGCGCTCGCGGATCTCGTTGCGCTGAGAGACGACATGTTCCGGTATCCCATGCGGCTCGCGACGGGTGCCGCATTCGCGGGACATGCGTATGGCGTCCCCGTGACGGGTGACGAAGACTCGCTTCCGCGCATCACGGCCGAGCGTGTGCGGGCGTGGCATCGTGCGCGTTTTCTCGAGGGGCCGACCGTACTCGGCATCGTCGGTGACGCGGAGCACGACGAGCTCGCGGCCATCATGGCGTCGCGGTTCGGTGAGCTGCGCGGCGGAGAGGTCTCGGTGCTGGACACCCCGGTGTGGCCAACCGGCATCATCGAGCGCAGCGAGCGGCGCGACAAGGCGCAGACTGCGTTGGTGCTGCTGTTTGCGGGCCCATCCCGCAGCGACGATGCACGGCATGCGGCGCACCTGATAGCCGGTGTCGCCAGCGGGCTCGGTGGCCGCTTCTTCGATGAGCTGCGCGACAAGCAGTCGCTGGCGTATACGGTGCACGCAGGCGCGGTGGAGCGGTCGCTCGCCGGTGCGTTCATGGCGTACATCGCCACGTCGCCCGAGCTGGAGGAGGTCGCGAGGGCGGGGCTGCTCCGCGAATTTGCCCGCTTGCGCGATGAACCGGTGACACCGCGCGAGCTCGAGCAAGCGCAGACCTACGCGATCGGCACCCATGCAATTCGCCAGCAGAGCGGCGGCGCAGTGCTCGGCGACATGGTGGATGCGTATCTCTTCGGCCGTCTCGCGGAGCTTACCGAGCACGACGCGCGCGTTCGTGCCGTGACGGCGCCGCAGATGCAGGCGATCGCGCGCGCCTACTTCGTCGAATCGTCTCGCGTGGAAGGCATCGTGCGCGGCGTCGGGAAGACTGTGTGACGCTCGCTATCCGCTGACCCGCTGCGCGCCCTTGAGCGCCGCGGGGGTGGAATCCGTTGCTGTCTCGCGGAGTCCCTTGATGGCGCGCATGATCGCGAACGCCACGCGGCGGAGGTGGCCGTCAGCGGCGCGCACACCGCGAATGGAGCCGTAGTCCCCCGCTTCGGCGACGATGAGTCCCTTGATGGCGGGCCTGCTCGTGGCCCACGCGAGCGCTGACCAGACCGCACGCTCCTGACTCGCCTCGCCATGTGCTTCCGGGAAGCCGCCGACGGCGAACACCCAGTGATCCTTCGTGGACCGCGATTCGACCATCCAGCGATCGGCTGCCCCGCGCGCGGCGTCGAGCGGGATGACACCGCTGGGCGACGGATAGAGCGTGAATCCGACGACGTCGACGGGAGACGATGGCGAGGCGGCCCAGGCATACAGCGCGCTGTCACGGCTCTCGTAGAGCGATGCGGCCACGCCAATGCGCACGCGCCGGTCCACGCGATGCGCTTCGGCGGCGGCGCGCGTGAGGTAGGTCTCCCAGAATTGCGGTGGCCGGACGCCGGCGGCAGCTGAACCCGCGGTGTACGGATCCTTGGCCGGAATGAGAATGTCGGGCCGCAGGTGGCGCACGATGGGTCCGATGGCGGCGAGGCGGCGTCGCTCGCTGAAGTTCCGGCCGGGCAGTGGGATGAGACCAGAGTGGTATCCCATGGTCACGATGAGCTGCGTGCTGTCGCTGCGCAGCTCGTCCAGCGTGTGCGCGAGCGAGTCGAGCGCCGCGCGGTCCATTGCCTCAGGCACCACGGTCACGCTGACCACGGTCACGCCGATCGAGTCCGCGAGCGCGATGTCGTTCGCGATGGCGACCGGCGGCGGCCCGCCCTCGAGGTCGGGGAACAGCTTGAGCCCGATGTCGAAGTCATTCGCGGGGCGCTCCTGAAGCTTCTCTCGCCGCGAGTCGTGCGCGCCGTACGAGTTCACCGCCTGATCGGCGGGGAACACGCGCGACAGGATCACGACGATCCACCCGAACGCGACGAGCGCGAGGAATACGCGAAAGGTTGCGGCGGAAGGGCGCAGCGCGGGATATGCGGGCGCCGTCATGGGCACGAAAAAGAAGAGCGGCGACGCGATGATCGTGGGCGAGACGCTCAGGAACGCGAACGCGCTGCTCGTTGCCGCGAGGACGACGAGCGCGGCTCCCGGAAGCGGCGTGCCGCGCGAGGCCACGAACCGGAGCACCGCGTCCGACGCGACGATGATGTCATAGAGCGCCACGAAGAATCCAACGAACGGATTCACGAGACGGCGCGCGCCGGCGTAAATGGCCTGCAGCGCGAAAAGCACCACCGTGACCGGCCACAGCCAGTCGACTGCGGTCACGGAGCGGCCCGTCACCGCATCGCTCGTCGCGAGATGGATGACCAGCGCCGGCACGAGCAGGAAGCCCGCGAGGCCGGTGAGGAAGACGAACGGGCGGGGCAGCGTCCGCACCTGCGCCATTCGTCCCGTGAGCACGACGTCCCAAATGACGACGACGCCATTGAAGATCAGCAGGACCAGCGGAAGAAACGCGAACATCTCAGCCCCGCTGGTGCGACTCGCTCGCCACGTTGGTTGGCGCCAGGCGCCGCACGAAGACGTCGAGCGCCTTCTTCGCTTCCGTCTCCGTCGGCGCGAAGGCATCGAGCAGCAGCAGCCCGCTCTCAGGCACCGTGTGCGCGCTCAGGTGGCAGGAGTCCACAAAGAGAAACACCGACACACTGCCGTCCGCGGCGACACGCACGATCGGCGCGCCGTGCGCGCTCAGGCCCCCGGCGCCCGCCGCAGCGATGAGCAGGCCGCCGAGGAGCGACGAATCACGTAACGCACCGGAGCCGACCCCCGTGAGGTTCGCGCTGAGGTGTACGATCGTTCGCGGGTCTGTCAGAACATGCTCATGGCGAGGAACGACCGCAGGGAGTCGTTCGTGCTCCGCAGCCGCGCCGACAGCAGCCGCGTGACGGACCACAGCACCTTGTACGCCATCTCGCGGTTGAAGTCGAGCAGCATCTCGAAATCCGGACGCGCGATGGTCAACACGGTCGTGCCGCCGTTCGAGATGGCATGCGTGGACCGTTCGCTGCGGTCGAACACCGCCATCTCGCCGAAGAGCGCCCCGGGCTTGAGGACGGCGAGCGCCTCTTCGCCGCTGCCTGGCACGTCGCGGCTGATTCGTACCTCGCCCACGACGATGAGGTAGAGCCGATTCCCGCTCTCCCCTTCGCGAAAGATGTACTCGCCGCTCTCGTACTTCTCCTCCTTGCACACCTCGGAGATCTCGGCGAGCTCGGACTCGTCCAGGTCCTTGAAGATCGAGACGTTCTTGAGCAGCTCGATGGTGTTGGGCATGCGGCGCCGCGAAGTGAGGAGACTGCGTCGAGCGATAGCTTATGCGGCGTCCGGAGGAGGGGCAAGCGTCATGCCCGCTGCGGCGAGGCTGCCACCCGGGACCACCGATTAGTATTCGAGGTCATGTCGTCGCGCGGAACGCTGGGCCGTTTGCCGAACCTGCTGTCTTACATGCGGCTCGCCTGTGCCGCGGGGTTCGTCGCGTCGGGCACCACGGACGCACGGGTGAGTCTCATCGGTGCGGCGGCGGTAACGGATTTCCTCGACGGATGGCTCGCGCGTCGCGTGCATGCGACGTCACGATGGGGTGCGCTCCTCGATCCGATCGCCGATCGCGTCTTCGTGTTGACCGTGGTCGGCACGCTGCTCTTCGAGGGATTCCTGACCACCGCGGCGTACTTCATTCTCCTCTCGCGGGACATCATGACCGCGGTGGGATTCCTGACCGCGCGCGCCGTTCCGTGGCTGCGGCCCGTCGAGTTCAAGGCGCGCATGCTCGGGAAGGCGGTGACCGTGCTTCAGCTCTTTACGCTGGCGGCGGTGCTCATCGCGCAGCCGGCAGTGCCGGTGCTGTTGGCGATCGTGGCGGCTACGTCGCTGCTCTCGATCGGGGACTACACGCTGGCGCTGTGGAAGGCGCGCGCCCGCTGAGCCGAGGGGCGCGAATCTGCGCAGGGCTGGCGGCAATGGCCCTCGCGCCGCTGGCGGCCGCGGCGCAGGACCTGGCGCTCGGTGCGCGTCCCGAAGTGCGTGCCGACGTCATCGCCATTGCGCGGCGCGCGAGTCTGCAGGTGGGCGGCGGCGCGGAGATTCCGGCCGGTTACTATGCGCGCATCGGCGTCATCGGCGCGGCGGGCGTGGACGTCGTCTCCGGCGCTACGGAGACGAGTGGACGAGTGGACCTCACCGCGCGGTTTCTGCTCGACCCATTCAGGCAGTCCCCATGGGGACTTTCCGGCGGCGCGGGTGTGAGTCTGCGTGCGCGGCGGCACGATAGAGTGCGGCCGTATCTCGTGGCCATGATGGACCTCGAGGGACCGCGATGGTCGAGCGGAGTGTCGCCGTCAGTACAGCTCGGGCTGGGCGGCGGAGTGCGTGCGGGAGTGGCGCTGCGCTGGTCCGGCGTGCGGACGCGCTGAGCGCCAAGTGAAAGACGCCCCCGATGTGATCGGGGGCGTCTCAAAACCCTTCAGGCTGCGGAAGCGGCGTCGGACTCGGACCGGGCCTTGGGAGGCTGGGCGAAGCGGGCACCGAGCGTCTTCAGCTCGGTCAGCTCACGCTCGCCGAGCTCCGGAAATCGCTCGGTCATGTACTTCATCGTCTCGGCGAACCACTCGTCTGCATGCTCGGGGTCCGCACCGACGACACCGCAACGCATGATGTGCTGGAACAGCTCGTCGCGGGCTTCCTCGAAGGGGGTCGGCTGCGCGGGTCCTGCATAACGACGTGCACCCGCGGTCTTTTGCGCTTTGGCCATGTATACGGATTAAAGGGGAACTCCAGAATCGAAATATAACCAGGAAACGAGCTGCATCACAGAGCGATACGCGAATCACGCGTGGAGCGCTGTCGCACCGATGAACTCGAGCAATAGCGAGACCACCGCTTCCGGCGCTTCCTCGGGAACCAGACGTCCCACGCCGGGAAGCCGCACGAGCCGGCTGCCCGGAATAGTCTCGGTCAGTCGCTCGGGAAACTTTGGTCCGACCCACGCATCCTGATCCCCCCACAGAATCAGCGTCGGCTGTGGCAGCGTTCCGAGCTCGGCGTCCTCCATGTCCTCGCCGTCCACGGAGCGCGCGAGGAGCAGCAGGTGCGCCAACCCCTCTTCGCCGACGTAGGGTGCGAGGTAGCGCGCGATGAGCTTGTCGGGCATGTGCTCCTCATTCGTCACGCTGCGGCGCAGCAGCTCGGTCAGGATGGGCGCGGCGCCCAGAATGCCCCGGCTCACGCGGAAGGCAAAGCGACCGGTATTTCTTTGTAATGTCTTGATGTCCTCCGCCGGCACTTCGTCGAGTGCGATGGGGTTGACGAGGAACAGCCGCTCCACGCGCTCAGGCCGATTCGCCGCGAGACGAAGCGCTATGGCGCCGCCAAGGTCGAGTCCTACGATCGTGGCTCTGGGGAGACGGAGCGCCGTCAGCGCCCGATCAACGAGCTCGGCCTGCGCAGCGATCCCGAAATCCGCGTCGAAGGGGCGGTCCGATTCGCCGTGTCCGAACAGATCGATCGCGAACGCCGTGCGATTGGCGAGCGCGATGTCCGGCGCGATCTCGCGCCACACGAAGCTCGACGTCCCGAATCCGTGCAGCAGGACGACTGGCGCACCGCCATGCCCGTACCGCTCGATGTGCATCGAGCCGGGTCCAACGGGAATTCGAAGCAGGTCGGCGTCCATGTCGAAATGAACCTTGGAGACGTTGCGGTGTCAGGAGTGCGGGCGGACAATGCACGGCGCGCGCCGTGAGGTCCAGAGCGGCCACGCGTTGCTCACAGTGGCGTAATCCCTCTACCTTTCGCCGCACACAAGCGGCTTCAGCGCGGGAGCATTCATGGCAAGGAAGGAAGTACGGGGGCGCGGCGGACCCGGCCGCGCATTCTGGATCGCGGCGGGCATCATCGCGGTGGTCGGGCTTGCCGCCCTTGGGTGGCAGGCCTCGCGTCCGAAGATGACGTCACGCACCATCGATCCGACGCTACCCAAGCTCAAGGCCGAGGGCTACGTGCTGGGCAGCGCCAGCGCGCCCGTGGAGGTTCTGGAGTTTGCCGACTTCGAGTGCCCGAGCTGCGGACAGTTCGCGACGGTCACGGAGCCGGACGTCCGCGCGCAGCTCGTGAATGCCGGAAAGGTGCGCCTTCGCTTTCTCGACTACCCGCTCGCGATGCACAAGAACACGTGGGACGCCTCGCTCGCGGCGGCGTGTGCCAACGAGCAGGGCAAGTTCTGGCAGATGCACGACCAGATCTTCGCCAATCAGGACAAGTGGAATGGAGAGGCTACGAGCCGCCCGCGTGGTCCACTCGCCGACGTCGCCAAGAGCATCGGGCTCGACATGACCCGATACAGCGCGTGCATGGACAAGGAGACATACCGGGCGCAGATCCAGGCGAATCTGCTGGAGGGCGAGCGCCGTCAGGTGAATCAGACCCCGACCTTCGTGATCGGCGACAAGCTCGTGCCCGGCGCGCTGCCGTACGATGCGTTCAAGAAGCTCGTGGACGACGCGCTGGCGAAGGCGCCTTCCGCCCCGGCGGAGTCGGGCAAGGCGAAGTGAACAAGAGGCCGCTCGTCGCGCTCGTCGCCCTGGGCGGCCTCTTCGTCGCGCTCTACCTGACGCTCTACAAGCTGGGGTACATCGGGACGCTCGTGTGCGCCGTCGGCTCGTGCGAGAAGGTGCAGACGTCCAAATGGGCGCGGCTGTTCAACGTGCCGGTGGCTGTGTGGGGCGTCCTCTATTACGTCGCCGTCCTGGGCGTTTCTCTCGCGGGGCTCACGAATGCGCTCTCGGAGAGCCGGCGCGTGTCGTTGGTGCTCTCGTGGATGACCGGATTCGGCGTGCTGTTCTCCGCATGGCTCACGTATCTCGAGCTCTTCGTCATCGACGCGATCTGCCAGTGGTGCGTCGTCTCGGCGATTCTGGCGGCCACGCTGTTCGTGCTGTCGCTGCTGGATCTGCGCGACGTGAGCCACCTGGAAGACGAGGTCGTAACCGACGCCGCGGCGATGCTTCGCGAAGCGCGCGTGGGTGATCAGATCAGCAATACCGGCGAAGTGAGCAGGCGCGCGATGCGTCCGGAGGAATAGCGGTCGAGCGTGTCAGGCGCGCTTGACGCCGCGCTTTGCCTCGGACGCCTCGTTGAGACGTAGGGGCGGACGCGATTCGTCAGTCGTCGCACCTTCGCGTGAACGCCTGCGGTAGGGCACGAGATCCTGGCCGAGCACCACGAGCGTTCGCGTGGCGACGGTGCTGGCCAGCGGCTCGGGAATGGACATCTGCCGGACGTACGAGTCGATGGCACGGTCGAAGGTCAGGTCTTCGGCGAGCGTGTCCACGAACATCAGCGCATTGTCCACGTGCGCGCGAATGATGGACTCTTCGGCGCGTGCCTGGGCGAGCCGGAGCCGCCGTTCCGCGCCGGGATCGATCTTTCTGGCGAAAATGTTTTCGGGGAAGAGGCGCTTGAGAGCGTTCCACATGATCGGCTGGGCTCGAGTCGGGGACAGCTAGCGCACAACACATACCAATCTAACTTGGGCCCATGCGTCGCCTTCACCGCAATCTGACCGTGCAGGTCCTCGTCGCGATCGGCATTGCCGTCGCGCTCGGCCTGGTGTCGCCCTCCACCGCACGGGCGATGAAGCCGGTCGGCGACACGTTCGTGAATCTGGTGAAGATGATCATCACGCCGGTGATCTTCCTCACGATCGTGCTCGGCATCGCCGGCATGCGCGATCTGAAGCAGGTGGGCCGCGTCGGAGGCAAGGCGCTCCTCTACTTCGAGATCGTGACGACGTTCGCGCTCGGCATCGGGCTGCTCGTCGTGAATCTCACGCGGCCCGGGGACGGGCTCGACGTCAGCGCGCTCGCCAAGGCAGACGTCTCCAGGTATGCAGAGGCCGGCAAGGCGCTCACCTTCGTCGAATTCGTCACTCACATCGTGCCGTCGAGCGTCGTCGGCGCGTTTGCCAGCGGCGACGTACTCCAGGTGGTGTTCTTTGCCGTGCTGTTCGGCGTGGCACTGGCGTTCACACACGAACAGGGACGTCCGATCGTCGAGTTCCTCGACCGGTTGCAGACGGTGTTCTTCCGCATCGTGGCGATCGTAATGACCGTTGCGCCGATTGGCGCGTTCGGCGCGATGGCCTACACGGTGGGCACGTTCGGCGTAAAGAGCCTGCTGCCGCTCGGACGCCTGATGCTGGACGTCTACGTGACGATGGCGCTCTTCATCTTCGTGGTGTTGAACGCGGTGCTGCGCGCGTACGGATTCTCGCTGTGGCATTATCTCCGCTACATCCGAGAGGAGATTCTCATCGTGCTGGGGACGTCGTCCAGCGAAGCGGCGCTGCCCAGGATGCTCGACAAGATGGAGCGATACGGCTGTGCCAAACCGATCGTGGGGCTGGTGATTCCTGCCGGCTACTCGTTCAATCTCGACGGCACGTCGATCTACCTTTCGATGGCGACGATCTTCATCGCGCAGGCATTTCACGTCCCGCTGACGATCACGCAGCAGTTGAGCGTGCTCGGCGTGTTGATGCTGACGTCCAAAGGCGCCGCCGGTGTAACGGGCTCCGGATTCATCGTGTTGGCGAGCACCCTTGCGGCGATGCGGGTGGTGCCGGTGGAGGGTGTGGCGATCCTGCTCGGCGTGGATCGCTTCATGAGCGAGGCCCGCGCGATCACCAATCTCATTGGCAACGGTGCCGCGACGCTCGTGATTGCGCGAAGCGAGAATGCGTTCGACGACGCGCTCCGCGAGCGTACGATGTCCGAGACGCCGGCCACGCGCGTGGCCGGCGTGAGTCCGGCTACACCCGCGTGATCACGCCGCAGGCGATGCGTGCGCCGCTGTTCCCGCTGGGATCCGTGCGCTGATCGTCCGGCAGGGCGTGCAGCACCACGGAGCTTCCATCGGCGTCCAGCAGCGACGTGGGACCAGGCGACAAGGTGACGCGCGGCGTTCCCGCGAGGAACGTCGCGTGCCCGAAGGAGTCGATGGTGATGGCCTCGAGATCGCCGGCGTGCGGCCCGTCCGGCGCCATCAGCCCGTGCTTCTTTGCATACGGGTTGAAGTGCCCGCCCGCGGAGCTGAACTGCGTCGCGGCGTCGCAGCTGCCGACGGTGTGAAAGTGGATGCCGTGTTGCCCGGTCGTCGCGCCCCGCGAGATCGTGATCTCGTACATGAGGCCCGACGCACCGGGCTGCTCCGTAAGGCGCACGTTGCCGACTTCGCGTCCCGCCGAATCGAGCAGGTAGGCCACGGCGCGGATGGCGTTGTCGTTCGGCGGCGCATGGTGGCACGCAGCGGCAACGGCGAGAGCAAGGGCGGCGGAGTACGACAGTACGCGAGTCATTGGATGAGCGGGTTCTGGTGATCCATCAGGTTTCCTGCGCCTCGTACGTCTCCTTGAGAGAGTTGACGACGTTGGGGTCGGCCAACGTCGTCGTATCGCCGAGTGCGCGACCCTCGGCAATGTCACGCAAGAGTCGGCGCATGATCTTGCCTGAGCGCGTCTTGGGCAGGTCCGCGCTGAACAGGACGTCATCGGGCCGGGCGATGGCCCCGATTTTCTGGGCGACGAAGTCCCTGAGCTCGTCACGCAGCGCTGGGGATTCTGCGTAGCCCTCGCGGAGCGTAACGAAGGCGGCGAGCGCCTGCCCCTTGAGGTCGTGTGCCCGCCCGACGACAGCCGCTTCGGCCACGGCAGGATGCTCCACGAGCGCGCTTTCCACCTCCATCGTCCCTATCCGGTGTCCCGCGACATTCAGGACGTCGTCGACGCGGCCGAGTATCCAGAAATAGCCGTCCTCGTCGCGTTTGGCTCCGTCGCCGGGAAAGTAGACGTCAGGCCGGTTGGGCCACTTGGAGAAGTACGTGTCCACGTAGCGCTGGTCGTCCCCCCAGATGGTGCGAAGCATCGACGGCCACGGCTTCATGATGGCAAGCAGACCACCGCCGACCTCGATTTCCTTGCCCTGGGCGTCCAATAGCGCGACGGTGAAACCAGGCATCGGGTTCGTGGCGCTCCCGGGGGTGGTGGCCGTGATGCCTGGCAGCGGCGAGATGGCAATGGAGCCGGTCTCGGTCTGCCACCACGTGTCCACGATGGGGCAGCGGTTGCCGCCGATGTGCTCGCGGTACCACATCCAGGCTTCCGGGTTGATCGGCTCGCCAACGGAACCAAGCAGGCGAAGACGCGAAAGGTCGTGCTTCGCGGGCCATTGGTCGCCCCATTTCATGAAAGCGCGAATGGCGGTGGGGGCCGTGTAGAGTATGGTCACCCCGTACTTCTCGCAAAGGTCCCAGAACCGATCCTTCTCGGGCCAGTCGGGGGCTCCTTCATACATCACGCACGTCGCACCATTGGCCATCGGGCCGTACGTGAGGTACGTGTGGCCAGTGACCCAGCCGACGTCGGCCGTACACCAGAAGACGTCGTCCTCCTTCAGGTCGAACACGATGTGCGTGGACGTCATGGCCCCGACGAGGTACCCGGCCGTGGTGTGCACGATGCCTTTCGGCTTTCCGGTGGTGCCCGACGTGTAGAGGATGAACAGCGGATCCTCAGCATCCATCTCCTCGGGCTCGCACCACTGCGGCGCATGGCGCATGAGCCGGTGCCACCACTTGTCTCGCCCGTCGCGCATGTCCGCGCCCGCCTCGTCGCCCGGTGCGCCCGGACGCCGCTGCACCACCACCACGTGCTCGATGGACGGCGTGCCTTCCAGCGCCTTGTCGGCATTGCGCTTGAGCGGCACGACCGAGCCGCGGCGGTATCCACCATCCGCCGTCACGAGCACCTTGCACGCCGAGTCGTTGATCCTGTCGCTCAGCGATTCGGGTGAGAAGCCACCGAATACCACGGAGTGAATGGCTCCGATGCGCGCGCACGCGAGCATCGAGATGACCGCTTCGGGAATGAGCGGCAGATAGATGGCGACGCGATCTCCTTTTCGGACGCCAAGGGACCGGAGGACGTTCGCGAACTTGTTCACCTGGACGTAGAGGTCCCAGTACGTCAGCGTCCGCGTGTCGCCCGGCTCGCCCTCGAAGACGAGCGCGGCCTTGTTGCGCCGCGCGGACCTGATGTGCCGGTCCACACAGTTCACCGACACATTGATCTTTCCACCGGTGAACCACTTCGCGCGCGGCGGCTGCCACTCGAGCACGCGCTCCCACGTGGACATCCACTCGAGCTTTGCCGCCTCGTCCGCCCAAAACCGCTCGGGGTCGGCCATGGCCTCGCTGTACTCGGCCGCGGAGATGTTCGCCTGTGCGCGAAAGGCGTCGTCCGGCTCGAACCTGCGGTGCTCCTGAAGGAGAACATCGATGTCGTTCATGACGTGATTCTGCCGAGGTGAATGCGCGGAATCAACTGTCTCTTGACTGGACGCCGCCGCCCGTAAGGTTAAGCGACCTCAAAGGCCCCTGGAGGCATGATGGCTTCGGCTCCTGTGCTCGAGATGACCCGATCCGATGTGCGCCGCGTGATTCTCGCGTCGTCCGTCGGCACGGTGTTCGAATGGTACGACTTCTATCTGTATGGATCGCTCGCTGCGATCATCTCGAAGCAGTTCTTCTCGGGCGTCGCGAACCCGACGACGGCGTTCATCTTCGCTCTCATGGCGTTTGCCGCGGGCTTCGCGGTCAGGCCATTCGGCGCGATCGTGTTCGGGCGCCTCGGCGACCTGGCCGGCCGAAAATACACGTTTCTGATCACCATTCTCATCATGGGCGCGTCCACGACGCTCGTGGGCGCGCTGCCGAGCTATGCGAAGATCGGCGTGGCGGCACCGGCGCTGCTCATTCTCCTGCGGTTGCTCCAGGGTCTCGCGCTTGGCGGAGAATACGGGGGCGCTGCGACGTATGTCGCCGAGCACGCACCGATGGGCAGGCGCGGAGAGTACACCGCGTGGATTCAGACCACCGCGACGCTCGGACTGCTGCTCTCGCTGCTCGTGATTCTCGGCTGCCGCACGGTGCTGGGTACGCCGGCGTTCGAGGCGTGGGGATGGCGAATCCCGTTCCTCGTGTCGCTGATTCTGCTTGGCGTTTCCGTGTGGATCCGCCTCACGCTCGGCGAGTCGCCGCTGTTTCAGCGGATGAAGGCCGAGGGACGCGGATCCCATGCGCCGCTCACGGAGTCGTTCGCGCGCTGGGGCAACCTCAAGCTGGTACTTCTGGCGCTCTTCGGCCTGACGGCGGGGCAGGCCGTCGTGTGGTACACGGGGCAGTTCTACACGCTCTTCTTTCTCACGCAGACACTCAAGGTGGATCCGCAGACCGCGAACCTGCTCATCGCAGCGTCGCTGCTGCTGGGCACACCGTTCTTCATTGTGTTCGGCGCGCTGTCCGACCGCATCGGCCGCAAACCGATCATCATGGCGGGCTTGTTGCTCGCCGTGCTCACGTACTTCCCGATCTTCAAGGCCATCACCCATTACGCCAATCCCGCGCTGGCCGCCGCGCAGGAAGCGGCTCCCGTCGTGGTCGTGGCGGATCCCGCAACCTGCTCGGTGCAGTTCGATCCGGTGGGCAAGACGAAGTTCACGTCACCATGCGACGTCGCGAAGGCCGCACTGGTGAAACGCGGCATTCCCTACACCAATGAGGCGCGTGCCGGCGGGCGCACCGAGATCCGCGTTGGCGCCACGAGCCTTCCGTCCTACGACGCGAGCGGGCCTCGCGCGAGTCTGGATGCCAAGTCGTTCGACGATGCGCTCAACGCGATGCTTACGGCGGCCAGGTATCCGACGAAATCGGTCACCGGACAGATGAACGTCGCGATGGTCGTTCTTCTGCTCTGGATCCTCGTCCTGTACGTCACCATGGTCTACGGCCCCATCGCCGCGATGCTCGTGGAGATGTTTCCGACGCGAATTCGCTACACGTCCATGTCACTGCCATATCACATCGGCAATGGCTGGTTCGGCGGATTCCTTCCGACGACCGCCTTTGCCATTGTGGCGTCTACGGGCAACATCTACTCGGGGCTGTGGTACCCGGTGGGAGTCGCGCTCGTCACGCTGGTCATCGGGACTTTGTTCGTGCGCGAGACTAGGGGCGTGGATATCGCTTCGTGACATAACGCGCGAGTCCATCCACGGTCATGCGCGACGGCGTGGCGAGCTCGTATGCCACGGCGAGCGTAGCGTCGCTGGTGTCCCGTACGACGTCGGCATCGTTTCGCTCGCGCAGCGATTGGGCGATCGCGTCGGCATCGTCGCCGAGCTCGAGACGCTGGCGGACCCACTCCGTCCATTCGTCGAGCCGGCGGCGCAGCTCGCCGAGGTGACGTTCGGGATCGTCGAAGCGACCGAAGTGCGTCATGAGGAGATGCTTTGGCGCCAGCGCCAGCATACGGTCGATGCTCGCATGCCAGGCTTCGACGTCGATGTCCGGAGGCGGTGTCGGCGGCCGAACGATGTGCGCGCCCGGAATCCGTACGCCGCCAACGTCGCCCGTGAACAGCAAGTCGCCCGACGCGTCGTGAAAGGCGATGTGGTGCCAGGCGTGCCCCGGCGTGTGGAGCGCGCGGAGAGTGCGCCAACCGCACGTGACGATCTGCCCGTCGGCGAGCAGGGTGACGCGTTCCGCCGGACACGGCTCGAATGCGCCCCACAGGACGTCCATACGGTCGCCATAGATGCGCGTGGCGCTACGAATGAGGCGCGATGGATCGATCATGTGTGGTGCGCCGACGGGATGCACGAGCAATCGCGCCTCGGGAACACGTCGGAGCAGAGCGCCTGCCGCGCCCGCGTGATCGAGGTGGATGTGCGTTACCACAAGCTGTGTGACGTCCTCCAGTCGTGCGCCCGCCGCCGACACTGCGTGCTCGAGCGCGTTCAGCGTCGAGCCCGGCCCCGTTTCGATCAGTGTATGACCCTGCGGTCCGGTGATGAGATACGAGGCGATCACACCCGGCTCGCCCTGGAAGTTCAGGTCGAGCAGCCAGAGGTCGTCATCCAGCCGAGTGGCAGGTGTGTAGATGCGTGTCATATCCCGTGCATTCTATGTGATCTCACGGTCTCGCGTCACCGCGCGCATGGCGGCGATGTAAAGGTTTTTCCCTCTCATGGCGACCGGCCTGTCGGTATGTTATCCGGATGAGCGCGCCGTCTCACATTGCCGACGATTCCGATGTCGCGGTCGAAGCCGAGTCGCTGGTGCGCGCGTTTGGCGGACGGCCGGTGGTGGACGGCGTTTCCTTCACGCTGCGCGCCGGCGAATGCCTGGCCGTGTTCGGGCCAAACGGCGCTGGAAAGACGACGTTGCTGCGCCTGCTCTCCGGTCTGTTGAAGCCGAGCGCGGGCTCGTGCCGCGTGGGCGGCGTCGTGTTGCGCAGCGGTTCGCGGGCGCGCGCTCAGGTGGGATTCGTATCCCATGCAGGCATGCTCTACAGCGCTCTCACCGCGAGAGAAAATGTAGAGTTCTCGGCACGGCTATACGGACTGCGCTCGCCGGCAGACGCGGCACGTCGTGCGCTGACAGCGATGCGTGTGGCGGATCGCAGCGAGACGCCCGTGCGCTCGCTCAGCAGGGGGTTGCAACAGCGCGTCTCAATCGCGCGAGCCATCGTGCATGAGCCGCGTGTGCTGCTCTGCGACGAGCCGTATACCGGCCTCGACGACGTCGGCTCGGCGGCACTCACTGAGGCGCTCACCGAACGGAGGGCCAGCGGGGCCGCACTCGTGGTGGTGACGCACAATCTCGGTGAAGGGCTCGCGCTGGCGACGCATGCCGCCATCATGCGTCGCGGCCGGTTTGCACGTTATGAGCAGCGCGGTGGCGTCGACGCGACGTCGTACGTCCGTGAGTATCGCGAGTTGGTGACGACCGATGCATGACGACGCGCGGCCACCGGGAATCCTGACAGCGTCGTGGCTCGTGGCGCGAAAGGATCTCGCCATCGAGTTCCGTACGCGAACGGCGTTTCTCGCGGCGGTCGTCTTCGCGCTGCTCGGCGTCACGATCTTCTATTTCGCATGGGACTCCACCGCCGTCGCCGCGATGGACCTCGCGCCCGGCGTGTTGTGGGTCATCTTCACGTTCAGCGCGTTGCTCGGGCTGCAACGCTCGTTTGGCGTGGAGCAGGCTGACAGGGCTATCGACGCGTTGCTTGCGGCGCCTGTGGAACGAGAGGCGATCTACCTTGGCAAGGCGCTTGCGAACCTCGCATTCGTCGTCGGCGTGGAAGCCATCACGCTGCCCGCTCTTGCGCTGTTCTACAATCTCCCCGTTGGCGAAGTATTTCTGCCACTTGCCGGCGTCGCTGTGCTCGCGGCCATCGGGATCGTTGCGGTTGGCACACTGTTCAGCAGCATGGCGGTGAATACGCGGCTCGCGGAGCTGCTGCTGCCGATGCTGAGTCTTCCATTTTTTCTTCCGATTGTCATGACGGCGGCACAGACCACCGCGCGGCTCCTCGCGGGCCGCCCGATTGCGGATGCGTGGCCATGGCTCCGCATCCTCGTCGGCTTCGACGTGGTGTTCATCGTCGCCTGCACGCTCGCGTATCCCTTCACGGTCGAAGAATGACGGACCGCATTCAGCATCACGGCGTCGATTCGCTCGCGACGTCAGCGCGCGGAACAGACTGGATTCTCCTCTCCGGCTTCGCCGCGCTCGCGGCGGTGTACGTCCGCGTCATCTGGTTCACGCCGATTGAAGCATCACAGGGTTCAGCGCAGAAGATCCTCTACGTGCACGCGACGTCGGCGTTCGTTGCGCTGTATCTCGCATTCGCGCTCATGGCGGTCGCGAGCGCGCTGTACCTCTGGCTCCGCGACGAAACGCTCGATCGTGTGGCGGAGAGCAGCGCGGAGGTCGGCCTCGCGTTCACGACCGTGGTGCTGATCACCGGGCCGCTCTGGGGCAAACCGATCTGGGGCGCCTGGTGGACGTGGGACGCACGGCTCACCGCCACACTGTTTCTGTGGCTCCTGATCCTGGGCTACCTGCTCATGCGCGGTGCCATCGACGACCGCGCGATGCGTGCCCGCTTCTCGGCCGTCCTGGGACTGCTGACAGCGCTCCTCATCCCCTTCATTCACCTCACCGTCTATCTCTTCCGCACGATGCATCCCATGCCGATCGTGCTGAAGCCGAGCCAGCCGTCCATGCCGCCGGAGATGCAGTGGACGTTCTTCCCCAGCTTTCTCGCGCTGACGCTGCTCTTTGCCGGGTTGCTGCGCGCGCGCTATCGCTACGCCACACTGCGAGACGCCGTACTCGACATGGAGAACGCGTCGTGACGCCCGACAACGCGGGTTATTATCACGCGGCGTACGTCGCGGCAGCAGTGATTTACGTCGGGTACGCCATTTCGCTGCGCGTGCGTCTTCGCCGCTTGGGCGCACGCGTGAGTCAAATCGTCGCGAGCAACGATCAGGCATGACGGCTGAGGCGCGCGGCCTCGTGTATCTGGTCGGGGCAGGGCCCGGTGACCCAGGCCTGATCACGGTGCGCGGACACCAGCTCCTCCGCGTGTGCGACGCAATCGCCACCGATGCGCTCGCGAATCCCGGCATCGTTGACGGAGCACGTCGAGCCAACCCGGCTGTGCAGGTGTACGACGTCGGGAAACGCGGAGGCGACCGCGCATCCTGGTCGCAGGACGACATCAATGCGCTATTGGTGCGTCTGGGGCGCGAAGGCAAGCGTGTCGTGCGACTCAAGGGCGGCGATCCCTTTGTGTTTGGCCGAGGTAGCGAGGAGGCCTTGGCGCTTGCCGCGGCCGGTGTCGCGTTCGAGATCGTGCCCGGTGTGACTGCGGGAATCGCCGCGCCCGCATACGCCGGCATTCCCGTTACGCATCGCGGGCTCGCGACGTCGGTCACCTTCGTGACAGGTCACGGGGATCCGACAAAGGATGAACCGGACGTCTCATGGGCATCGTTGGCGCAGGCAGGCGGAACGATCGTGTTGTACATGGGCGTGAAGACACTGCCAGGGATCTCTCGCGCGCTCCTCGAGGCAGGCATGTCCGTGGACACACCGGCGGCAGCTGTGCAGTGGGGCTCTCATGCGCGACAGCGGACCGTCGTCGCCACGATCGCCACGCTGGCCGACGCCATCATGCACGCCGGCCTCTCTGCTCCGGTGATCACCATCATCGGCGACGTCGTCGCGCTGCGCGATCAGATCGCCTGGTTCGAGCGCCGGCCGCTGTTCGGCAGGAGAATTGTCGTCACGCGTGCTTCAGCTCAGGCCGCGGGCGTGCGCGACGCCCTTCTCGAGCTCGGCGCGGAAGTGCTGGAGATGCCCGCACTACGAATCGAGCCGCTCGACGACGCGCGCGAACGCCTCGCCAGGACGACGTTCCAGGAATACGACTGGGTGATCTTCACGAGCCAGAACGCGGTGCAGATCGCGTGGGACGCGCTCCGCTCCGCTGGTCGTGATGCGCGGGCTTTCGCCGCTCTTCGAATCGCATGCATCGGCCGCGCCACGAACGACTCACTGCTCACCCACGGCCTCTCGGGCGATGTGGTTCCCGCGCGCTTCGTCTCCGAGGGATTGCTCGACGCACTCGCCGCGAGAGATGACGTGCGTGGCCGGCGCGTGCTCTATCTCGCCGCCGAAGGGGCGCGAGACGTACTGCCCGACGGACTGCGCGCACTTGGATGTGACGTCGACGTGATCTCGCTCTATCACACGACGCCGGACGAGACTGATCGCGAGGCGCTACGCAAGGCGATGTCATCGAGTCACGTGGATGCGGCGACCTTCGCATCGGCATCCGCGGTGCGTGGATTCCTGGATGCAATTGGCGCCGCGCTCGCGAGGACGGTGCCTGCGATCTCCATCGGGCCGATCACGAGCGACGCCATTCGCGAGGCCGGCATGACGCTCGCCGCCGAAGCGAACGAGGCTTCGGTGACGTCACTGGTGGAGACGACGCGCGCGTTCCTGACCGCGACCGAGCATGCGGCTCCCGGGCAGCACTGACCCCATCGTCGCCTTCGCGACGTCGGCGACCGTCGCCGACGTCACCGACGACGATCGCTTGCTCGCGCGCGAGCTCGAAGCCGCCGGCATGCGAGTCGAGCCGGCGGTGTGGGACTCGCCGGCGCTCGAGTGGAAGCGCTACGCGGCAGTCGTCGTGCGCTCGACCTGGGACTATCACCTCCGCCACGACGTGTTCATGGCCTGGGTCGGCCACCTCGAGCACATCGGCGTCCCCGTGCTCAATCCTCCGCGCCTCATGCGCTGGAATGCCGACAAGCACTACTTGATGGACCTTGCCGCCCACGGCGTGCCGGTCGTGCCCACGCGCTGGGTAAGGCAGCATGATGCCGCGCCGCTCGCCCAGATCATGGAGGAGGCGCACTGGGAGCATGTCGTCGTAAAGCCCGCCGTTTCCGCGTCCGCGCACCGGACGTGGCGCGCCTCGGTGTCGGAGGCACCGCTGCTGGAGGAGAACTTTCGCGCGCTCGTGGCAACGGGCAGCGCTCTCGTGCAGCCCTTCGTCGAAGCCGTCACGACGGACGGCGAGTGGTCGCTGCTGTTCTATGGCGGCACGTATAGTCACTCAGTGCTCAAACGGCCGCGGCATGACGACTTTCGGGTCCAGCGAGAACATGGAGGCACGTCGGCGCCATCCGAGCCGTCGCTCGACGTCGTGGACGACGCCCGCCTTGCGCTACGCACCGCCGAGCGCGCGCGTGGTGTGTCGTTGTATGCGCGTGTCGACGGCTGTGTGCTGGACGGACGCTTCGTGTTGATGGAGCTCGAGCTGATCGAGCCCGATCTGTTCCTCAGGTCGCACCCGGAAGCGCCCGGTCGGCTGGCAAGGTCGCTGCTCTCCATGTTGCACCGCGGCTAGCTTTTGTGACGTGAGCACCACGGCCCCCGTTCGCATCGGCACTCGCGCGTCCGAGCTCGCCCTCCGGCAAGCGCGGATGGTGCAGCGCGTGCTCGAGGCCGCGGACGTCGCCTCGGAGCTCACGACGTTCAAGACCGTTGGCGACAAGCGCCTCAACGAACCGCTGAGCGCCATCGGCGCGAAAGGACTGTTTACGAAAGAGCTCGAGCAGGCGCTGCTGAAGGACAAGATCGATCTCGCCGTGCACTCGCTGAAGGATCTGCCAACGGAATCGCCCGAGGGTCTCACCGTGCGGGCCGTGCTCGAGCGGGAGGATCCGCGCGATGCGCTCGTCGTGAACCGGAGTACGCTCGCGCAATCGCTGGATGACCTGCCGCGCGGATCTCGTGTCGGGACCTCGAGCTTGCGTCGTCGCGCACAGTTGCGCGCGCTGCGTCCGGACCTCGAGGTCGTGGACCTCCGAGGCAACGTTCCCACCCGATTGAAAAAAGTGGACGAAGGGCGCGTCCATGCGGCGATTCTCGCGGCGGCGGGATTGCATCGTCTCGACGCGCGGCAGCACATCGCCTGCTACCTCGACGCACCGGACTGGCTTCCCGCCGCGGGGCAGGGCGCGATTGCCGTCCAGACGCGCAGCGACGACGACCGCATGTGCACCCTGTGCGATGCCATGAATCACGCACCGACCATGCGCGCCGTGCGCGCCGAGCGCTCGTTTCTGGCCGCGCTGGAGGGCGGCTGTCAGGTGCCCATCGGCGCGCTGGCGATGAGCGACACGCTGTTCGGATTCATCGCCGACGTGGACGGCGTTCGCGTGGTGCGCGGATCCATCGCGCTGGACCCGGACGATCCCGAGCTTGGCGGCATTCGTCTCGCCAACCGGCTGCGCGGCGAGGGAGCGAGCGAGATCCTCGAGGGGCTGCGCCGTGCCGACCGAATTCCCTCGCCACAGCCGGAGTGAGCGCCGCACCAATGTCTTCCTTTCCCGCCTATCGTCCGCGCCGACTTCGACGGACTGCCGCGCTCCGCAAGCTCGTGCGCGAGACCGTGCTGGCGCCGTCGCAGCTCGTCTTGCCGTTGTTCGTTCGCGCGGGCACAGGTGTGCGCGTTCCTGTGGCGTCGATGCCCGGTGTCGCGCAAACGTCGGTGGACGAGATGATCAAGGACGCGCGCGACGCCGCATCGCTCAGCGTCGGCGGCGTGCTGCTCTTCGGCATTCCCGAGCACAAGGACGAAGAAGGGAGCAGCGCGTGGGACGACAATGGCCCGGTTCAGGAGGCGGTACGCGCGCTCAAGCGCGAGCTGCCAGAGCTGGTCGTCATCACCGACGTGTGCATGTGCGAATACACGTCGCACGGTCACTGCGGCGTCCTGCGCGACGGCGAAGTGGACAACGACGCAACGCTCGAGCTGCTCGTAAAGGAGTCACTGTCGCACGCGCGCGCGGGTGCCGACGTCGTTGCGCCGAGCGACATGATGGACGGGCGTGTCGGCGCCATTCGGCGCGCGCTGGACGAAAATGGATTCGCGCAAACCGCCATCCTCAGCTATTCCGCGAAGTATGCGAGCGCGTGCTATGGTCCGTTTCGCGAGGCGGCTGAAAGTACGCCGCAGTCCGGTGACCGGCGTGGATATCAGATGGACGTGGCCAACGCGGAGGAAGCCGTACGTGAGACCCGTCTCGACATCGAGGAAGGCGCCGACATGGTCATGGTCAAGCCGGCGGGCCCGTTTCTCGACATCATTTCGCGCGTCAAGGCGGAGACCGGCTACCCGCTCGCCGCGTACCAGGTGAGCGGCGAGTTCGCTATGATTCATGCGGCGGCGGAGCGCGGCTGGATCGATCTGGATCGGGCGATGATGGAGAGTCTCCTCGGCATTCGCCGCGCCGGCGCCGATATCGTGATCACCTATTTCGCGAGAGAAGCGGCGAAACGTTGTCCATGAGATATCGTACCTTCCCCAATACTTCCATCCGCGTCAGCGAGATCGGATTCGGCACGTGGACTGTCTCCACGGGCTGGTGGGGCGATGCGTCCGACGCCGACGCCATTGCGATGATGCGCAGCGCACTCGACGAGCACGGCGTCACCTTCTTCGATGCCGCCGACGCATATGGCAACGGCCGCGCGGAGCGACAGATCGCCGAAGCATTTCGCGGACGTCGCGACGAGATCGTCATCGGCACCAAGGTCGGCTACGACATCTACGATGAGGAGGCGCAACGGAGCCGTCGGGGCCAGCAGGAGCTGCCGATGCGCACGGACCCGGACTTCATCCGCATGGCCGTCGATCGCTGTCTCGAACGGCTCGGCACCGATTACATCGACGTCCTCCAGATCCACAACGCGAAGATGGAGCACGTGCGAGACGCGGAGCTCTGGGGGACGTTGCGCGAGCTCAAGAACGCGGGAAAGATTCGCGCGTGGGGCGCGGCGTTTGGCCCGGCAATCGGCTGGTTGTACGAGTCGGTGGAGCTCGTGGAGCGGGAGCCGGACGTCAACACCATCCAGATGATCTGGAACGTTCTCGAACAGCATCCCGGGTCGGCCATGATCGAAGCGGCTCGGCGGCATGCGCCTGATTGCTGCTTCAACGTGCGTGTCACGCATGCGAGCGGCATGCTCGAGGGGAAATACACCGTCGATACGGTCTTTCCCGAGAACGATCACCGGCGCCATCGTCCGCGGTCGTGGCTCGTGAACGGCGTCGAGAAGGTGAAGCGGCTCGAGTTTCTCACGCAGGGCATGACGCTGGGACAAGCTGCCCTTCGGTGGCTGCTCGAGGAGCCGCTCGTCGTCACCGCGCTGCCGAACATCTATGATGCCGATCAACTCGCGGAGTTCGCTGCGGCGAGTGAGCTGCCCGCGCTGTCGGATGAGGCAATGCAACGAATCGAGGAGCTTGACGCAATGAACTTCGGCGTGGACGAGGAGCCCATGAAATACAAGGGCGCCATGACGCGGAGCGAGGGCGCCGATATCGATCTTCAGGACGCGCGGAATCCCGTGTCGCGTCCCGTCGCCGGGGCTCCGTCCGGCCGTTGATGCGAAACCTGTGGCATGATCTCCCGGCGGGACTCCACGTCCCGGAGTGCATCACGGCCGTGGTGGAGATTCCGTCGGGCAGCCGCAACAAGTACGAGCTGGACAAGGTCAGCGGCATGCTGAAGCTGGACCGCGTGCTCTTTTCCGCGGTGCACTATCCCGGCGACTACGGGTTCATTCCGCGCACGTTGCACGAGGACGGCGATCCGCTCGACATCCTGGTGCTGGTGAAGGAACAAACGTTTCCCGGCTGCCAGATCGACGTCAGGCCCATCGGCGTGCTGAAGATGCTCGACCGGGGCGAGCCGGACGACAAGATCATCAGCGTGCCCCTGCACGACCCGTTTCAGCAGGAGTACTTCGACATCGCGGACATCACCCAGCACCGGCTCAAGGAAGTGGAGCACTTCTTCCGGACGTACAAGGATCTCGAGGGGAAGCGGGTGGAGATCATCGGCTGGGGCAAGAGCGACGAAGCGACGCGCATTGTCCTCGAGTCCGTGGCGCGTTACGATAGCTCCTACGGCAACGCGCGTCCGCTCGGGAGCGCGAAGAGCTGAGCGACCGTTTCCAAAGGAGACGTGAATCATGCCTGGGCATTCGCAGCAGGAAAGCGATCGTCGCACCTTCATTGCGACGCTCGCCGCAAGCTCCGCCGCACTCGCGGCGGGTAGCATCGCGCTCGGTCTCGACAGCAGACCGGCGCTCGCGGAAGGCGCTGACGTCACCAGCCCGATGTCCGAGGCGTGGCTCGCCAAGCTCACCGGGAAGCACAAACAGTTCTTCGACGCCACCTCGTCGAACCAGTTCGCGCCGGTGTTCGCGATGAACTTCCTCAACAGCAACAACGACACGTACAAGCTGCCGGACAGCAGCATCTCGGCCGTGGTCGGGCTGCGTCACTTCGCCCTGCCGATGGCGCTGACCGACGACATCTGGTCACGCTACAAGGTCGGCGAGTTCACGGGGACGATCGATCCGGCGACGAAGGCGCCGGCGCAGCGGAACATCTTCTATCACCCCCATGAGGGCGACATCATGTTCCCGACCTCCGCGATCGACAAGCTGATCGACCGGGGCGTGCAGTTCACGGCGTGCAACGTGGCGCTCACGGTGCTGAGCGGCGTGCTGTCGAAGAACGCCGGCGTGACGCCCGAGCAGGCGAAGAAGGAATGGGTGGCGGGGCTGATTCCGGGGGTCGTGCTCGTGCCGTCCGGAGTACTGGCGGTGAACCGCGCCCAGGAGCGGGGCTGTACGTACTGCAGCGGGGGCTGATCGGACGACGGTCTGAAAGCGGCCACGGCCAATTAACCACAGAGAGCACAGAGGTCACAGAGAACACCAGAAACGTGGTGTTTTCTCTGTGGCCTCTGTGACCTCTGTGGTTTATCCCAGGCTGTTTGCCTCTTTCTGCCCTCGAGAAATCATGTCCATCCCGCCCAGGAGCATGGCTGCACGTACCGCAGCGGCGGCTGATCGGGCGACGGCTCCTGGTCTGAAAGCGCCGGCCAATTAACCACAGAGAGCACAGAGGTCACAGAGAACAACAGAGACGTGGTGTTTTCTCTGTGGCCTCTGTGGCCTCTGTGACCTCTGTGGTTTATCCCCGGCTGTTTGCCTCTTTCTGCCTTCGAGGGGCCACGTTCATTCCGCCTCGCTTTATGATACAAAGCACTTGACAGAAATAGCGGGCGAGTGCATCATCCCGATGTCGCCTGGATCAGGGATCTCGAGATGACCGCACTCGCCCGACTGCTGTTCCCCGTACCGGCACTCCGCCGCTCGCCAGAGATGCTGCTGGCCTGGTGGGAGTCGCGCCGCCCCATGTACAACGTCGTCGTCGGCACGACGGGGTTGATCACGCTCGGCACCGTCACGCTCATCAGCTGGCTGCCGCCGCACGTGGACCTGCACGTCCCGATTCAGGTCGTGCTGGTCTACGGGCTCTGCGCCAACCTCTGCTACTCGCTCGGCTTCATGCTCGAGGCGCTCTTTGAACGCCTGTGGGGTGGCGAGGTCGCACCGGTGGGACCAACGCTCTTCAGGCATGGTCTCGTCTTCTCGGTGGGACTCACGCTGTTCCCCATCGGCATTGCGTGGCTGTCCTGGCTGTTCAACGCGGCGCGCGCCTTCCTCTGAGAGACGCGCGCCGCGTTCCACCTCAGGGCGACGGCTGCACCGGCCCATGTGACAGCGGCTCGCGGCCACGACGCAGGTAGAGCGTGTCGTACAGCAACCCCGCCGCGATGGCGCCGAGGATCGGCCCGACCCAGTAGACGATCTGCCCCTCGAACCACTGGCTCACGATCGCTGGCCCGAACGAGCGCGCCGGATTCATCGACCCTCCAGTCCGCGAGCCGATGGCGAGGATGTCCGCCGTCACCGTGAGACCGATGGCGAAGCCGCCCACCTTCGGCGCGCTCGGGTCCACGGCCGTACCGAAGACGACGAACACGAGGAAGAACGTAGCGATGGCCTCAGTGAGGATCGCCTGCGCCATGTTGATGTCGCCGCTCACGGACTGTCCGCCGAGGTGCGTGGCCGCTGCGACGCCCGCCGGAAAGACCGCCTTGAGCGCGTACGCCGCCGCCGCGGCGCCGGTGAGCTGTGCCACGATGTAGAGCAGCGCCATCGAGGGCTCGATGCGCCGCGTGGCCAGAAAGGCGATGGTCACCGCGGGATTCAGATGTCCGGAGATGCGCATCGTCGCCGACACGGCGACGGCCAGGATGATTCCGTGCGCGAACGCGGCGATGAGCAACGGGTTGAGATTCGACATGGTCGCCGACATGATCGACCCGCCGCCAACGAAAACCAGAGCGAAGATGCCGATGAACTCGGCCATGAAATGACGCCAGCTATCGCGCATGATGACGAGGGAAAGAGGGGATTCGGTGACCAGTCATACTCCATCGTGCCGCTTCAGCAACACCGCCGCGTTGATGCCGCCAAACCCGAAACTGTTGCTCAGCGCATACTCGACATCGGCACGCCGCCCGTGCTGCGGGATGTAGTCGAGATCGCACGCTTCGCCCGGCACCTCGTGATTCAACGTGGGCGGCAGCCACTTGCCGTCGAGCGCCAGCGCGCTGATCGCCAGCTCGATGGCCCCCGAAGCGCCGAGTGCGTGTCCATAGTAACCCTTGGTGCTGCTGACCTGTAGCCGGTGCGCGTGGTCGCCGAACGTCTGCTTGAGCGCCGTGGTCTCGGTCGAATCATTCAGCGGCGTCGAGCTGCCGTGCGCGTTCACGTACCCGACGTCGCCCGGCGAAACTCCCGCGTCGCTCAGAGCAAGCCGCATCGAGCGCGACGCCTGCGAGCCGTCCGGACGCGGCGCGGTCATGTGATGTGCGTCGTTGGAGCTGCCATAGCCCACGACCTCCGCATAGACATGCGCTCCGCGCGCCATCGCCCGCGACAGCTCCTCGAGAACGAGGACGGCGGCGCCCTCGCCCATCACGAACCCGTCGCGGTCGCGATCGAATGGACGTGAAGCGCCCGCGGGGTCGTCGTTGCGAGTGGACATCGCGCGAATGATGGCGAAGGAGCCGAAGCACAGCGGCGACAACGGTGCTTCCACGCCGCCCGTGAGCATCACGTCGGCATAGCCGTCGCGCACCACACGGAAGGCATCGCCCACGGCAATCGTTCCTGATGCGCAGCTCATTCCGTTCGTGCTGTTGGGCCCCTGCACGCCGAGCTCGATGGCGATGTTGCAGCTCGACGCCCCGATGAAGACGTTGAGCGCCAGCGCCGGATTCAGCGCACGCGTGCCTTCGTTCACATACACATCGTACTGCTCCTCGGCGAAGCGAATGCCGCCGAGTGCGCTGCCCATGCTCGCGCCGATGCGCTCGCGATCTTCCGCGGCGACGTTGAGGCGTGCGTCTTCCAGGGCGAGCTTCGCACACGCCACGGAGAAATGACTGAATCGGTCGAATCGCCTGGTTTGCCTGGACTCGAGAAAGTCGGCGGGATCGAAGTCGTCCACCTGCGCCGCGTTCTGGCTGCGCCACAGACCCGGATCGAAGCGCGTGATCGTCGTGACGGCGGAGCGCTCGCGCCGCAGGCCGTCCCACAGCCCCGCGCGTCCGAGCCCAATGGGTGTGATCGCTCCAATGCCCGTGATGGCGACCCGCCGGCGTTCAATCACCTCATCCTCCACATCAGCTAGTTTCCCGCGCCGATTGCGGTACGCTCGGCGTGTTCGGCCAGGCCCGCGAGTGTGCGGCTGGCAATCCCGTGCACGAACACGGGACCGATGACGAGCGTTGCCGCGGACGATCCCACGAGCGGTACGTCGGGACCATCCCACACGTGCACGATGCGTACGTGCGTTCCCCCTGGGGCTTCACGGAAGGTCCATTCGACCTCCATGCCGCGCGTCACGCCCTCGACGTGTGCAAACCTGATGCTAGCGGACGAGGCTGCCGTTGGGCGAAGCACCTGCATCTTCGATTTCCACGACGTGGGCCAGAGGACGACTCCAAAGGGCCGATTGGCGCTCATCTCCACGATACCGCCGCCGTCGCGGCGTCGCTCCACGAATCGGACGTACCGGTAGTGCTTGAGCAGTGCGGGCCACCGCTCCACGTCCGCCGCCAGCGAGAAGATCGTGTGCAGCGGCGCGCGTACGAGCTGTTCGTCCACCGTGGACATGCTCTTGCCGATGGGCAGCGGTCCGAGATCGAATGGCGGCAGGTCGCTCATGTCGCGGGCATCCAGGTGAGAGTAATGCGGAACGCAGGGTGTTGCCGCACCTCCGGCGTCCGCCCGGTGGCGCGGCTCACCGTTTCCGCCAGCTCGCGTGGCGTGAAGCCCCGCAACACGGACACGGTGCCATCGTGCCGAGTGATCCGGTGGAATCCCAGTGGCCAGGTCACCAGCCAGAATCCCGCCGCGGCCAGCCAGCTCCGCCGAAGGTCGCTGATGATCACCGCTCGCCGCGCAACGCGGTGGAGCTCGAGGATCACGGCAGCGAGCTCCGCGTCCTCGAAATGATGGAGCAGTTGGGAACAGGTCACGACGTCGACACTCGCGTTGGCGAACGGCAGATGCCGCACGTCGGCGCAGAGACTTCCGTCGAGCACTCGTATATTTCGCCGCGCCAGCGATTCGGCCTCGTCCACCCCGAAGGTGCGAAGGCGTACGCCGCGCCGCGAGGCCAGACCCGCCGCGCTCGACGGAATGTCGGCGAGGCCGGTCCCGACGTCGAGCAGCGTGACGTCGGTGCCGAGGCGCGGCAGCACTCGCGCCAGTTCGGAGAGGACCGCTCGTCGTCCGCCGAGCAACACGTTCGAAACCCGGACGTCGCGGAGCGACCGCTCCCGGGTGGCGGGATCCGTTCGAGGATCGTCGAGGTGCTCGACGCCGCGATGGCGGCGCGGAGTCAGCACGTTGCTAGCGCTCAAGCTGCGCGTAACCGCCGCGATAGTACAGCAGCGGGCGTGCGTCCCCCGCATCCGCGCGCTCCACGGCGCCGATGAAGATCGTGTGATCACCGGCTGAATGTCGTGACGTGATGCGACACTCGAGATGTGCGAGCGCATCCTCGAGCAGGACGACACCACTCTCGCCGCGCGTGAAGCCCAGCCCGTCGAACCGGTGCGACGAGTCCTCCGCGGCGAACCGGCGCGACAGAGCTTCCTGGTCGGATGCAAGGATGTTGACGCCGAACCGTTCCGCATGGCCGAGTGCTTCGAGCATGGACGCGCCGTGATCCACGCAGATGAGCACGAGAGCCGGAAATAGACTCACCGAACAGAACGCGCTCACGGTCATGCCTTCATCGCGCCCTTTCGCGTCCACTGTGGTCACGACTGTCACACCCGACGCGAAGCGGCCGAGTACGCTGCGGAAGGCATCGGGATCGAGCGTCATTCGTTGGGAACAGGTCGTCGAGCGAAGTCGGGCTGCCGAAAGAGATTCAGCAGATAGCCGGGACGCAACACCTCTCGTGCAGGCACGAAGTCGCCGGTGACGCCGATGAGCAGGTCGGCCATGTCCTGCCGCGCCTCGAGCGTGCGTGCGAAGTAGTTCATCGCGGGGGCGCTGCGGATCGCGGCGTTGATGAGTCGTTCCACGATCCATTTCCCGCGATACTCCAGTCGACGATCGCGGTCGTATGTGCGGAGTGCGGCGTCCTCGTCGCGCGCGCGCGCGGCGCCGAGTGCCTCCATGAGCCGCGGCGCGAGGAGTTCGCCGCCGCGAAGGGCAGAGTAGATCCCCTCACCGGTAAAGGGGTCGAAGAAGTCGGCGGCATCGCCGACGAGTGCCGCGCCCGGCGCCCACGCGCACGGGGCATGCGACGCAAAAGGTCCCGTCGCGACGACCGCCGATGCGCGGCGCGCACCCTTGAACCGCGGAGCGAGCTGTGGGCGCTGCAACAACCAGTTGTGGAGAAAGGCGCCGCGGTCTCCGCTGGCGCCGCGCGCGAGCTGCTCGGGGACGACGAGCGAGACGTTCGTGAAGCCGCCATCGACGGAGGCGAATCCTACATAGCCGACATCCTCGGCGACATGCATCTCGCCCCATTGCGTGATGTCGCCGACGTTCTCGTAGTGCGCCACGAGCGCGATCCGACGTCCCCACATGCGACGTGTCCGCGAGAGCTCCAGCCGCCGCGCAACGACCGAACGCAGACCATCGGCACCGACGACGAACGTGGAATGGAAGTCCTCGAAGCGGCCGTCCGCGCGGACGACGCGAAGGCCCTGCGCGCGACCTCCAGCATCGCGCAGCACGTCGGTGACGCGGATTCCCTCGCGAACCTCCGCGCCCGCTGCGCGCGCACGGTCCAGCAGAATGGCGTCGAGCAGCACGCGCCGCAGCGCGAGCCCCCGGTCGCGAAACGCGCTATAACCGTGCTCGGCCACGAAGTTTCCGCGGATCACCGCGCCGTTCGGCGCATGCACCACCATGCCGGCGAGATGCGCCGCACCGGCGGCCTCCACGGCGTCGAGCGCACCCATCTCGCTCAACAGGCGGGAGGCCTGCGGACTCAGATACTCGGCACACGGCTTCGAGCGCGGAAACCGCGCGCGATCGAGCACGAGCACGCGAGCGCCGGCGCGCGCCAGGGCGAACGCGGTGAATGAACCGGCGGGACCGGCGCCGGCAATGATGACGTCGAACTCCGGATGACGCTGTGTCATGTCGTACCGAGCATTGCTATCGCTGCTCCCAGAACAGTGGCAACCAGGTTGACGCCATCGTTATTCACCCAGACGCAGCCGCCGACGAGCACGGTAGCCGCGCCGCAATCGTGAATCCGGCACTCCGTATTCCGTTCGCACGTCGCGCACCATCGGCGCTCCTGTACCGTTGCGCCGAGGAGCGAATCGGCCAGCGCGCCGCCAATGCCGGCAATGACGAGAAGCGGCACTGACGTTGCGAGTCCGAGCGCCGCCGCCGACAGCGCGATGAACGTCGCTCCGGCGACCATCGCCACGGTGCCGTGGAGACTGATTGCGCCCGAGGTTCCCGCGGGCAATGTCCTCCACGTCGCAATTGACCGCGGCATTCCTCCGAACACGGTGCCGACCTCGGTGGCCCAGGTGTCCGCCGTCGCGGCGGCGAGCGCACCCAGCGCCGCGAGTGCGAGCTGCTGCGACGCCAAACCCTCGAGCGTGACGGATAGCACCGCGCAGAGCGCATACACGGCGCCGTTCGCGAGGACCTGCGCGGCGTCGCGCGTGCCTCCCTTCGCGATGATACCGCACGTGACGTCCTCTCGCCGTGCGCGCCGAACGCGCGAGAGCAGGGATGACGTGATGAAGAAAAGCACCAGCAGCGCGCCCCACCTCCAGCCGGATGTCATCGCCGCCGTGCCGACGATGATCGCGGCGAACGCGCCCGAACCGGACAGGGAGTGCGCGCGCCATGCAATCGCCGCAATGCTGGTTGCGACGAGGACGGCGGCGAGAAGATGCACGGGCAGCGAAACGGAAGGCATTGAGTGCCCCTCAGGTTCCCGTTAGCTTCACGGCTCACTCATCGCAAACCGGCCCGATGCATCGCTGTTCATGCTAGCCACCGTTGACGCCCTCCTTCCGCTCAGCCTCCTCGAGGCGGTTCGCGACGTCGACACGCCCGAAGGAGTGCTCGAGGCCGAATTCGTGGACGAGCTGCGCAACAAGCGGCTCGGACTCAGCGACACGGTGTATTCGCAGATCAAGCGGTACACCGAGGCCGTGCGCCGCAATCACAGAACGCCACAGGACGACGCCGTCGCTCTCGCACGCCTCATCGGTCGTCGCCCCGATGCCGAAGCGGTGCTGCGCGCCGCGGGCCGATTTCTGGCGCGCGAGGCGTACATGACCGTGTCGCCCGTGACGCGCGGCGCGCTGAAAGTGATGCCGTCCATGATCTCCAAGCCCATCGCGTTCCGCAAGACGCGTCGTCTCGCGCAACGCTACCTCAACGCCACCGTGCGTCGCGTCGGACAGTACGTTCTGCTCGAGGTGCCGCGCTCGGTGACTCTTGGCGTTGCACCCGGGAGCACCGGCTGCGCGTTCTATGAGTCCACGCTGCGCGAGCTGCTGCGGCTCCTCATCGGAACGACAGGGTCCGTGGAGCACACGCGCTGCGCCGGGCGTGGCGAAGGGAGTTGCGAGTGGCGCGCCGACTGGCGCGGCATCGATCGCGCGCGCACGGTCTGATCGTGCGATGCTGACGCCTGAACTGCTTCCGGCCCTTCAGCGGGCGCTTTCGGACGCGTCGCTCGACGGCTGGCTCCTTTTCGACTTCCAGGGCACGAACTCCGTCGCAGGCGGTTTCCTCGGCCTGCACGGCATGGTGACGCGCAGGATCTTCGTCTGGATTCCGCGCGAAGGCGTCCCGCACGCGCTGGGGCATGCCATCGAGCCGGGACCCTGGACGAGTTGGCCGGCATCCTGGACGAAATCTTCATACAGCTCGTGGCAGAGCCTGGAAGATTCCATCGCCGCCATGGTGCGCGGCAAACGGATCGCCATGGAATACTCGGCCGGCGACGCGGTTCCGTACCTCGATCGCGTGCCGGCGGGCGTGATCGAGATGGTGCGTGCCGCGGGGGTGACGAGCATTTCCTCGAGCGGCGAGCTGGTCAGTCGCTTCAACGCCGTATGGACACCGGCGCAGACCGCCGCTCACGAACGAGCCGCGGACGTCATCGCGCAGATTGCGCGGGACGCCTTCGCCTTCGCGGGCCAGCGAGCAGCATCCGCGGAGCCGATGTCGGAGTACGAGCTGATGGTGTGGATCCGTGCCCGCTTCGAGCATGCGGGGCTGTCCACGGACCATGGCCCCAACGTGAGTGCGGGCGCGAACGCCGCGAACCCGCACTACGAGCCGTCGGCGGAGCAGTCGGCTGTCATCACACCGGGGACCATTCTTCTCATCGACCTATGGGCCACCGAGCCCGAGGGCATCTACGCCGATCAGACGTGGATCGCGTCGCTCGGCGAGCCGAGCGCGCGCGCGCAGGACGTGTGGAACACGATTCGTGACGCACGCGACGCGGCCATCGAGTTTGTTCAGCGGGAAGCGGCCGCGCACCATTCGCCACGCGGTGCGGACGTCGACGACGTCGCGCGCCGTGTCATCGATGCGCGCGGCTTCGGAAAATACTTCACGCACCGCACCGGACACTCGATCGACGCCCGGTCGCTCCACGGCTCCGGCCCGCATCTCGACAACCTCGAGACGCGCGAAGAGCGGCTGCTGATTCCCGGCGTGGGGTTTTCGATCGAGCCCGGCATCTACATTCCCGGCGAGATCGGCATGCGCACCGAGGTGAACGTCCATCTCGAGCCGGGCCGTGCCGTGGTGACGCCCCCGGATTATCAACGGGAGTTGATCGTCGTCTGACGCTCGAACTCGCCTGTTTCGTGCCGGATTGCAGGTGGCTCGCGCCTTGCCCCGAAGCGGAGCGATGACCTCCTCATTGCCATCGACCTGCCGAGCGCTGACGGCCGGCGCTCTTGTGGTGCTGTCTGCGGTGACGGCCTGCACGCGCGAGGAGCCGAAGGCCACCGGGAAATCGCGGCCGGGCAAGCATGAACAAGCCGCCGCCGGCGACGTCGTCATCGGCACCGGGCATGCACCGTATCGCGTGATCAACGTGAGCTCGGCCGGCGCCGTCGCTGGAACCATCACACTGCGGAACGCGCCGCCGCTGCAGGCGACATCGACCGGGCCGCTCGGACCCGTGTGCGGTGGCTTGATCCCCGATCTCTCGGTGCAGCAGCAAGGAAACGGTCTCGCTGGTGCGGTGGTGTGGCTCGACGGCGTGGCCATCGGCAAAGCGCCCGGGGCCGAGCGACGACTGGAGCTCGAGAGCGATCACTGCAAACTGGTGCCGAGAGTACAGGCCGCATATGTCGGAAGCGCGGTGAACATCATAGGGCACGACGCATTTCTTCAACACCTGCGCTTCGCCGCGAACGGCGAAACCGCGCCCCGCGCGTCCATTCTCCTTGGCGGCGGCGAGCAAGTGATACCCACGGAATTGCCATTCAGGACGCCGGGCCTCGTGACGGTCAGCGATCCCGGGCACTCATGGACGAAGGCGTACCTCGCCGTATTCGACCATCCGTATTACGCCGTGAGTGCGCAGAACGGCGTGTTCACCATCGACGGGGTGCCGCCCGGAACGTACACGCTGAAGGTCTGGCACGAGCGCACGGGGGTGACGCAGCAGCCCGTGCGGGTGGCGGCAGGAGAGAAGGCGAACGTAAATGTAGAGTTGAGGTCCACGTCAGTCCCGTAGCTCCGCCCTGTACAACCTGCTGTAAATCCCCTCCGCATCCACGAGCTCGTCGTGCGTTCCTTCCTCGACGATGCGACCATGCTCGAGCACCAGCACGCGGTCCGCGCGTCGCACGGTGCGCAAACGATGCGCGATGATCAGCGTCGTGCGCCCGCGCAGCAGCTCTTCCATCGCTTGCTCGACGAGGCGCTCGCTCTCATTGTCCAGGCTCGACGTCGCTTCGTCGAGCACCACAACGGCGGGGTCCTTGAGAAACACTCGCGCGAGCGCGATCCGCTGGCGCTGGCCGCCGGACAGCTTCACCCCCCGCTCACCGACGAGCGTGTCCAGCCCCGTCGGTAGACGGTCGATGAACTCCGTCGCATGCGCCGCGCGTGCGGCCGCGAGCACATCCGCCTCCGACGCGTCAGGCCGTGCATAAGCGATGTTCTCGCGAACCGTGCCGCTGAACAGCGCGGGCTCCTGGGGCACGAGGCCCACCGAGCCCCGCAACGTGCCGAGTGAGAGTGTGCGCACGTCGCTGCCGTCGAGCGTGATGCGCCCGTCAGTGACGTCCCAGAAACGCGAGATGAGCGACGCCACCGTGGTCTTGCCCGCGCCACTTGGCCCCACCAGCGCGACAACCTCGCCGGGCGCGAGGCGGATTGAAACGTCCTGAAGCACCTCGGGTAGCTCGGGCGCATAGCGGAATCGGACGCCCTCGAGCGCGACCGCGCCGCGCACCGGCTGCGAAAGCGCGAGCGGCCGCGCGGGCTCGGCCACCGTTGGCGTCGTCTCCAGCAGCTCGAACACGCGCTGCGCGGCGCCGATGGCCTCCTGATAGCTCCCGAATAGCGATGCGAGCGAGCCAACCGCCGCCGCCACCGTGATCGCATAGAGGAGGAACGACACGAGCGCGCCCGGCGTGAGTGCGCCCTCGAGCACGAGGCGGCCGCCCTGCCACAGCACCGCTACCACACCGGTAAAAGCGATGAACCCCACGAGCCCGAAGAGCACCGCCCGCTGCGACGCGCGGGCGATCGCCGCACGCACCACGTCCGCCAGCAAGAACTCGTAGCGGCGCGTCTCCTCCGCCTCGCGCACGAAGCTCTGCACCGTGCGGATCTGCGAGAATGTTTCGTCCGCCATTGCCGTCGCGGTCGCAATGCGGTCCTGCACGCCAGTGCTCGCGCGCCGCAGACGACGCCCGAAGAAGAACGCCGTGCCGACCACCAGGGGTACCACCGCGAGCGTCGTCGTCGTGAGTCGCGGGTGGGTGAGCGTCAGCAGCACGACTCCGCCAATGAGGAAGAGCGATTGCCTCGACAGCTCGCTCACCCACGTGCCCATCAGCGATTGAAGAACGGCGAGATCCGCCGACAACCGGCTGGTGAGCTCGCCGGTCCTGCGCTCGGTGAAAAATCCCGGCGACAGGCGCACCAGATGCGCGAACACATCCTCTCGAAGCTTCGCGACGACCCGCTCCGCTGTGCTCGTCAGAAGATAGACCTGCACGAAGTTCATCACGCCTTGTAACGCGAAGGCGAGGACCAGGACGATCGCGATGTTGTCGAGCAGCGCGCGGTCGTGCTGTTGAAATGCTGCATCGAGCAGGCGACGGACCACCTGCGGAAATGCCAACGCGACCGCCGCGGCGACGAGCAGGCAGAGCGCGGCCACGATGAGCCGCGTCGCATATGGCCGCACGCGCGGAACGAGCGCCGTGAGCGCACGCGGAGTGGCCGGTTGGCGCGGCGCCTCGCTCACGCGAGAGCCCGATCCACCACCATCGCGGCAAACAAGAGGGCGAGATAGAGCAGCGAGAACTTGTACACCGCCCACGCGGGCTTCGCGTATTCCGATGCCCTCATCACCCGGATCACGCCGCGAAGCAGCAGGAGACCCAGCACCAGCGCCATGACGAAGTACGGAACGCCGAGCGCGCCGAACGTCACCGGCAACAGTGTCAGTGGCACGAGAATGAGCGTATACCACAACATGTTTCGCATGGTCTCGCGCTCGCCCCACACCAGCGGCGCCATCGGCACACCTGCGCGGCCGTAGTCCCGCTGCTTGTTGAGCGCGAGCGCCCAGAAATGCGGCGGTGTCCAGTAGAAGATGATCAGAAACAGGTACACGGCGAGCAGATCGACGCGTCCCGTGACCGACGCCCAGCCCACCAGCGGCGGAAACGCGCCGGCTGCACCGCCGATCACGATGTTCTGCGGCGAGCTGCGCTTGAGCCAGCGCGTGTAAACGAAGACATACGTGTAGAAACCACCGAGCGCGAGCGTCGCCGTTAGCACGTTGGCCACGTGTGCGAGGAGATACGTCGCGGTCGTCGCGCACAGAATCCCGAATGCCAACACCGTTTCCGCCCGCATCCGGCCGCTGGGAATGGGACGCAGCCGCGTGCGCGACATCCGGTCGTCGATGTCGCGGTCCATGTACATGTTCACCGCGTTGGCGCCGCCGGCCATCAGATAGCCGCCGACGAACACGGCAAGCACGAGCTTCCAGTCCGGCGAGCCGGCCACGTACATCGGCGCGATGGTGGTCACTAGCAGCAGCGAGATGATGCGAGGCTTGGTGAGCGCGATCAGATCGCGCGTGAAGCTCTTTTTCGCCGGCGTTTCCGCGACCGCGTTCACAGGTCAGCCCCGCGCGCGATGATCACCGCCACGCTGTGCTGCATCGAACCTGCCGGAATGCGTAGCGCGTCCCCGCCAACGAGATCGTCAGGGTTCTCTACGCGGGGCTCACGGACCCCGTGCCCGCCGCGTCCGAGATGCGCCAGGTACGCCAGCACGAACGTCGAGATCCAGATGCTGACGCCAGTGGCTTCGTGCAGCGAGCGGAGTACGGGAGGGAGGTGCAACCCGATCATCGCGCCCGCGAGGACGAGCTGCAGCACGCCCAGCGACAGCGCGATTCCGGCCGCCCGGCGGATGAGCGGCTCTTCACGCCGGCGCCGCAGACCCATGACGAAGCCGAACAGATGCAGGACGAGGAGTACGGCGAGGATACGGTGCGTCACCTGAACGAATACCGCTGCACGCGCCACGTCGGGATTGGTGCCGCACGACGGGAACGCCTGGCATGCGACAGCGGCGCCAGGATACTTTGCCGTGAGCCCACCCATCACGACGGTCACGAGCGCTACCGCCGCGGCGGCCATCGAGGCTCGCCGCGCGGTGCCTGAGACTTCGATCGCGCGCGCTTCGTCGCCGCCCAGCCCACCGGTACGGATCCACGTTGCAGCGACCGTCGCCACGAGACTCATGGCAACGGTCCAATGCGCGAGCGTCGCAAAGGGCGCGTTGCCGAGCTTCACCGTCAATGCGCCGAGCAGCGCGGCAGCGAGTCCCAGCACCAGAGCGAGCGCAGAGCTGCGCAGCACACCGCTCTCCCGGACACCAGGCTCGCCGCGCCTCCGCCATGCCGCCGCGAACGACACCACGAGCGTCAGGAGTAGCAGCGACGCGAGATACCGGTGCGTCACCTCGATGATGAGATCGGGGCGATCGAGCGGCGGGAAGAACGATCCGTAACAGCGCGGCCAGTGATCGCCGCATCCCATGCCCGATCCCGAAATGCGCACGACGGCGCCGAACACGAGATGGGCGCACGCCACGACAAAGGAGATCAACGCATACCGCCGGAGCATCCGCATCACATCCTCGCCGAGACGACCTGACTCCGTGCTCCGGTCCGATCGGCGCGTGAGTGGATGGCGCGCCACGTGAACGCGAGCAGTACGGCGAGAGCGAGCGCCGGAAGCACCGCCCAGAGCATTTCGACCGAGTGACGCGAGCGCGGCACGGCCGCCACCGGCTCGGGGGCGTTTCTCGTGGACTGGACCGACCGGATGATGAAGGTCTGCGCGATGGCGCAGCACGCCACGGACAGCCAGAACAGTCCGTCGGCGAAGGAAAGACGCATTCGGTAGGACAACTATGAGGGGAGCAAGAAAGGTCACCCACCCGCAGGTAGGGGTCAACCGGGCAATCCCTTACGGCGCACTCCCGCCTCCGTTTCCCGCGCCGTACCATTCCGCCATGACGACCTCGCCGGCGGCTCCCGAACGACTTTCCCTCCAGCGTCAGCTCGGCCTGTGGAGCGCGGTGGCCGTGCTCATCGGTTCCACGATCGGTTCGGGCATCTTCCGGTCACCTGCGGGCGTCACCGACAAGTTGCCCGGACCGCTGCCGTTGATGGCAGTGTGGGTTGCCGGCGGACTGTTCGCACTATGCGGCGCACTCACACTGGCCGAGCTGTCTGGCGCCTTCCCGGAAACCGGAGGCGCGTACGTCTTCATCCGCGAGGGCTGGGGACGCATGCCGGCGTTCCTCTTCGGCTGGTCCGAGCTCGTCCTCATTCGCGCCGCATCACTCGGCGCCATCAGCACCACGTTCGCCGAATACCTGCTTCGCGTATTGGGGCACGATCCTTCGGCCGCGCCATACAGCGATTTCGTGCACTACATCGCCGCCGTCGCCATCGCGCTCACGGCCACGTTCAACTACGTAGGGCTCCGGTGGGGCGCGCTGGTGCAGAATCTCACGACCGCGGCGAAGTACGGCGGTCTGCTCTTCATCATTCTGCTCGCTCTCGCCATCGGGTTGCCGCGGACGGGAGGTCACTTCACGCCCGCCGTACCGGCGGGATCATTCCACGTCGCTGCGTTCGGTCTGGCGTTGGTCTCGGTGCTCTGGGCGTTCGACGGCTGGGCGGACCTCAGCTTCGTGCAGGGCGAGGTCAAGGATCCGCGACGTACGCTGCCTCGCGCCATCATCATCGGCACGCTGGCAGTAATCGCGATCTACCTGCTGGCCAACGTGGCGTATCTCGCGGTGATGCCGGTCGACGTGATCCGTCACTCGAAGCTCGTCGCGGCGGACGTCGCGCAGCGACTGATCGGCGCGCCGGGAGTGGTGCTGGTCGCCGTGATGGTGATGGTGTCCACGTTCGGTACGCTGAATGGGACGCTGCTGACGTCGCCGCGCGTCTTCTTCGCCATGGCGGACGATGGGCTCTTCTTCAAGAAGGTCGCCTCGGTGCATCCGCGGTATCACACGCCCTACGTGTCGATCCTGCTTGTGACGGCGCTTGGCATCGTGTTCGTCCTCGCCCGCACGTTCGAGCAGCTCGCGGACACCTTCGTCACAGCCATCATTCCGTTTTATGCCCTCGCCGTGGCGTCCATCTACGTGTTCAGGCGCCGTGCCGACTATCAACCGCCATTCCGCACGCCGCTATACCCGGTGGTCCCAGCGCTTTTCATCCTCGCCACGTTGTTTCTGCTGGGCAACGCAATCATCGATCCCTCGTCGCGCTGGGCGACGCTCGCAGTACTTGGCATCATTCTCGTTGGCGTTCCGGTCTATCTCCTCACGGTAGGACGGAGATTGCGATGAGCAAGGACGCACGCACGTCCGATTCGATTTCGCGCCGCGAGTTCGTGCAGCGGTCGTCCGTCGCAGCCGCCGTTATGGCTGCTCCCATGATCATCCCCTCGCGGCTCCTCGGCGGCATTCACGCACCGAGCAACCGCGTTCGCGTTGGCCACATCGGCGCGGGGCGCATCGCGTCGGGGCACGATATGCCAGGCGTCGCAAACGCAGATCTCGCCGACGTGCTCGCAGTGTGCGATCTCGATTCGCGCCGGGCCGAGGCGGGCAAGCGCCGCATCGCGCGCCTGTATGCCGCGAAGACGTCGCCGCTGCCCGACGTGCAGGTCTACACGGACTATCACGAGCTCCTTGCACGGCCGGACATCGATGCGGTCACCATCAGTACACCCGACCACTGGCACGCACAGCTCGCCCTCGCCGCGATCTACGCAGGGAAGGACGTCTATCTGCAAAAGCCGATGACGATGACGCACGCCGAAGGTGTGCTGCTGCGCGACGCCGTCGCGAAGACGGGGCGCATCCTTCAGGTAGGAAGCCAGCAGCGCTCATGGGGACCGAACGAGCAATTCCGCAAGGCGGTGGAATTCGTTCGCAGCGGGCGCGTCGGCACCCTGCGCCGCGTGGAGATCGGCCTGCCCACGGATCCAACCGCGCCCGACGATCCGCCGCAGCCCGTCCCGCCGAATCTGAACTACGACATGTGGCTCGGCCCAACACCGCAGGTGTACTACACCGAGCAGCGCGTGCACTCACAGAAGACGGACGCCGCAGGAAACCCCGACGTGAACTCGCGGCCCGGCTGGCTGCGCAACGACGCCTATTGCCTCGGCATGATCACGGGTTGGGGCGCCCATCACTTCGATACGGCGCACTGGGGCATGAATCTGGAGCACACGGGGCCCAGCCGGATCGAGGGGCGCGGCGAGTTCCCCGCGAACAAGATCTGGAACGTGCACGGCGCGTATCACGTGGAGCTCACGTATCCCGGAAACATCATCATGACCGTATCGGACAAGCTGCCGAATGGCATTCGCTTCATCGGCGACGACGGATGGATTTTCGTGTCGCGCGACGCTCAGGCGGCAACCGCGAGTGATCCAACGTCCGCGCCGACGTCGCTCAAGCCGCTCGATGCGAGCGACCCTCGCCTCCTCGATCCGCGCGGTGTCACCGTGGAGCTGCCGCACAGCCTTTCGCATCACCGCAACTGGCTCGAGTGCGTGAAGTCGCGTCAGCAGCCGCTCGCGCCCGCGCCGATCGCACATCGCAGCAATGCGGCGTGCATCCTCAGTTGGATCGCCATGAAGCTCGCCCGTCCGCTCACCTGGGACGCCAGAGGCGAACAGTTCGCCAAGGACGCGGAAGCGAACGCGATGCTCTCCCGCGCCGAGCGTGCCCCCTATGGTGCGACGCGGCTCGCGGCGCAGCTGGCGAAGGCGTAACGCTATGCGGATCGGTATCCGTATCGTCGCCATCGCGGCGCTCGCAACTCTGGCGCTGGGCGTGAGCAGGACCGTGTCGCCCCGCTTCCGGCTCATCACACTGGATCCGGGACACTTTCACGCGTCGCTCGTGCAGAAGTTCATGTACGCGGACGTGGACTCCGTCGTGCATGTATACGCGCCGCCGGGTGAAGACGTGCAACAGCACCTCGCGCGGATCGAATCATTCAACCGCCGCGCCGAGCAGCCGACGCACTGGATCGAGACGGTGTACACGGGCGCCGACTACTTCGACCGAATGTTGGCGGAGCGCGCCGGAAACATCGTCGTGATCGCGGGCAACAACGCGCGAAAGACCGAGTACATCGTCCGTTCCGTCGAGGCGGGATTCAACGTGCTCGCGGACAAGCCCATGGCTCGCGTGCCGGAGGACGTCGGCCGTCTGCGCCATGCGTTCGACGTCGCAAGGGAGAAGGGCGTGGTCCTGTACGACGTGATGACGGAGCGCTACGAGGTCACGACGGCACTCCAGCGCGAGCTCGCGCGCCAGCCCGCGCTGTTCGGCACGCTCGTGCGCGGCACCGAGGACGATCCCGCAATCACCAAGGAGAGCGTCCACTACTTCTCGAAGATCGTTGCCGGTGCGCCGCTCAAGCGGCCGCCGTGGTTCTTCGACGTGAGGCAGGAAGGGGAGGGGATCGTGGACGTTACCACCCACCTCGTGGATCTGGTGCAATGGGAGGCGTTCCCCGATCAACCGCTCGCGATGTCCGACGTCGACATGCTTCGCGCTCGGCGCTGGGCCACCGCTATCTCGCCGGCGCAGTTTCGTGGCGTCACGGGGCTGGCGGAGTTCCCGGAATACCTCCGGGGCGACGTGAAGGATGGCGTGCTCCAGGTCTTCACGAACAGCCAGTTCGATTACACGCTCCGCGGCGTGCACGCGAGAGTGTCGGTGACCTGGAACTTCGAGCCGCCGGCCGGCACCAGCGATACGCACTTCTCACGCATGCGCGGCACGCATGCCCGGCTCGTCATCAGGCAGGGCGCGGAGCAGCGCTTCAAGCCCGTGCTCTATGTGGAGCGCGACACCTCCGTGCCCGCTGAGCAGCACGCCGCGGCGCTGCGGTCCGCAATTGCGTCACTTCAGGATCGCTATCCCGGAGTCGACGTTACCCCGGATGGCGGCGCGTGGCGCGTGGTGATTCCCGACCGCTACGACGTTGGCCACGAGGCGCACTTTGGGCAGGTCACCGAGAACTATCTGAGATACCTGCGCGATGGTGCGCTACCGGCGTGGGAAGTCCCGAACATGCTCGTGAAGTATCACACGATCATGCAGGCGTACCTGTTGAGCCACCGGCGCTGACGTCGAAGTTCAGCCGCGCAGTGCCGCTAGAAGATTCGGAGATTGATGTACTTCCTGGGGTTGGCCTTGAGGTCGGCCAGCACCGAATCCGCCTGCGACACCAGCCGGTGCAGGTCGGTGTAGAGCAGCGAGTCGCGCATCAGTTTGCCGATGTTTCCCTCGCCGCGCTCGATGCCGCCCACGAGCGCGTTCGCACGCCTGCTCGTGCTGTCGAAATTTGCCGCGATGCGCGTGAGCGACTCGCTCGAGCGGCGCATGTTTTTCAGCGTAGAGTCGATGGCCGCGGAGTCGATCGCGCTCGTCGCGCGGCGGAGAGACGCCATCGTGGCCGACAGATTCTTGTTCTGCTCCGCCACCACGCCACTGAGCTGCAGCGAGAGCCGCGAGGCGTTCTCGGAGAGCGCTGCGGCATTCGCCATCGTCCGGCGGATGTCTCGGATGCCGCCCGCCTCCACGAGCTGCGTGTTCATCGCGTTGACCATCGCCTGAACGGTCTTTCCGATCGAGTCCACGCGATTCTCGATGGCCTGCACGTCCGTTTCCGCAGCACCGACGGGCACGGTATCGCCCTCGGCGAATGCCGTATTGCTTGGCGCGGCGGGAGTGAGCGCGATGGCGGCGTCGCCGAAGATGCCGATGGGCCGCACGCTCGCCTTCGAGTTCTTCGGTACCTTCACGCCCTTGTTGACGCGCAGCGTCACGTCGAGAAAACCGTCGGGACGCAGCTTCACGTCCGCCACCGCTCCGACGTTGACGCCCGCGAGCAGGACCTGCTGGCCTTGCTTGAGGTTTTGGCCCCACGAGAACCTGCTGTAGAGCGGATAGCCGGACGAAAGCCCGCCGCGGACGAGCCACAGCGTCCCGAGTAGCAGGACCGCGAGGGCGACCGTGAGGAACGAGCCCACCAGGACTTCGTCGCGCCGTTTCATGTCTGTAGGTAAGGAGCGAAGAGCGCCGCCGTCAACGTGTCGAGCACGAGGATCGCCACGGAGGTGAACACGACCGCCTTCGCGGTGGAACGCCCGACCCCTTCCGCTCCCGCCTCGGTCACGTAGCCCTCGTACGAGCAGATGAAGGCGATGGCGCCACCGAACAGCGTCGCCTTGAGCAGGGAATAGACGACCTGAAACACGCCGAAGCCCAGCCGAACGCCTTCGATGAACTCCTGCTTGGTGACGTCCGTCGCGTACACGGCGACCACGTATCCGCTCAGAAGCCCCATCGTGTCCGCGAGCACCACGAGCGCCGGCAGCATCACCAGCGCCGCGAGCAGACGTGGCACGACGAGAAACGCGTACGGGTCGTACGAGAGCGTCTCGAGTGCGTCGATCTGCTCTGTCACCCGCATGGTGCCGATCTCCGCCGTCATCCGCGCGCCAACACGTCCCGTCAACACGAGCCCCGTGAGCAACGGCCCGAGTTCCAGCACCTGCATGAGCCGCACGGACAATCCGATGATGGAGAGCTGCACGCCAGGGAACAGCTGGTAGCGCGTCTGTAACGCGATCACGCCGCCGATGAACGACGCCACGATGACGGTGAGCGGTATCGACTCCACGCCGATTCCCCGCATCTGACGGATGGTCTCGGGCACGTACGTGCGTGGCTCACCGAATGCGCGACCGATGTCGCGCATGAAGTAGGCGCGCTTGCCCATCTCGGTGAGAAAATGGAGGAATCCATACGTCACACGCCGCGTGAATCGGATGCCCTGGCGCTGCACGATCGGAAAGGTCTCCGTCGGGCGCCGACCCTCGAACGGCCGGTCGATCTCACTCACGTGCGCACGCGATAGAGCAGCACGAGCCCCATCACCGCGAACGCGGCATTCGGCAGCCACGCCGCCGCGTCGGGCGACACGAATCCCCCCTTGCCGACGGCCTTGGTGAGCTGCACGAGCATGAGAAAGGTCACGGTGATCACGAGGCTGACGCCGATCCCCCACGCCGTGCCTCCGCGCTGCGTGCTCGTGGCAAGAGGCGCGCCGATCAGGGCGATGACGAAGCAGGTGAGCGGAATCGCAATCTTCAACATCCGCTCCACGCGCAGCTCGTTCGAGTCGCCACCCGAGCGCTCCAGCGACGTGATGAAGCGCGAAAGCTCCTGAAAGCGCATCTCCGAGGGGTCGCGCGGCTTCGCCATCAGGTCCGACGGCGCCAGCGCATTCATGCGCCGGTCGCGCATGGCGCCATATTCCACGGCGACGTCCGGCTGCGTATCGCGAATGATGTGCATCACGCCCTGCTGGAGGGTCCACTGGTGGGTGTCGCGTGAATACGCCGCCGCCGCCGCCGAAATCAATAGCGTGGGGTAATCCGCGCCCAGCCCCTTTCGTTCGATCTGCAGCCGGTCGATGCGGCCGGTCGTCACGTCCAGCGAGAGGGCCTTGTACACTCGCCCATACTCCCCCGCGTAGGCGAAGTTGGACCGCTGCGTGCCAGACCCGATCTTGCTCTCGCCGAGGAGGTCGTTGCGTCGCGCATCGGTGACCGGCACCATCTCGCCGACGAGGAGATCGACGCCGGACGCGAGCGCCGCGCCGAGCAGGATTGGCGCGACCAGCCGATAGAAGCTGATGCCCGACGCCTTCGCCGCCGTCACCTCCGAGTGCCTCGTGAACGTGCCGATGGAGAAGACCGTCGCGAACAGCACCGCGGCCGGCAGCGCGAGGAACATGGACTGCGGCACGTAATAGACGTAGCTCAGTGCGATGTCGCCTGCCGGAAGGTTCCGATCCAGATACGTCTGGAGGTGGTCGGTGACGTCGATGATGACGAGCAGGAACGGAAGTCCCAGCGCGGTGGAGAGGAAGATCTTCACCCACTCCAGGAAGATGTACCGGTCCAGCGGCCGCACGAGCGTCATGCTGCTGCTCCCGTTGCACCGCGACGACGCTCCTCGCGCCGCAGGCGGCGCTCCTCGAGCCACTCGCCCAGGCCGCCGCCACGTGCGCCGCCGGAATCACGTCCGATGCGGAACAGCATCACGAGGCCGGTCACCGTCATGAGCACGTTGGTGCCCCACATGGCCCAGAAGGGCGGCACGAGCCCATGGTTTGCAGCCGCCTCGCCGCCGATCAAGCCGACGTAATAGAGGGCGAACGCCATCAGGCTGACGCCGATCACCAGCCCCACGCCGCCGCGTGGAAACCGCAGCGCGATGGGCGGCGCAAGAATGCAGAAGATCAGGCACGCCGCGGCGAGCGAGAACTTCTTGTGAATCTCGATGTCGAACCGGTCGCGGGCGCGCTTCGCCATGTCGAGACGCAGCTTCGCGTCGCTGGCGCGCGATGCATTGGGGGTGAATCCGGGGTCTCCCGTCTTCGTGACCCTCCCCATGATCGCCGCCGCCGCTTCGGCCGCGATCTGCTGCTGCGTCTTGCCTCCGGTCGTTTCCGCCCGGACGATGGGGACTGCGGGCGCAACCGGCTTCACGCCGGCCGGCGTAGGCACGAACACCGGCGGTTTCGCCACCGTGTCCTGCAGCTCGCTGGCCTTCGCCTCCTTGACCGTGAAGACTTTCAGCAGCGTGCAGTACGCCCACCCGATGCCGTGCGGCTCTCGCGCGCGATAGAACGCCGGCAGATCGTCCGGCACCCGCTTTGGGTGCACGGCGTCCTCATACTCGCGCTGCGCCTGGAAGAGTTGCGTCTCCGCCACCCACAGTCGCCGCTGCATCTCACAGACGCTCATCTCACGATCCCCTTTCGACGCGGGATCGGTGCGGCTCGCCTTGAACTCATGCCCCACATTGCGCACGCGAATCCGGTCCCGGTTGTAGAACAGCCGATCGAGCTGGCCGGGCTTGTCCGTGGACACCTCCTGCATCTGTCCGTGATACAGGTCGAAGTCGAGGTCCACGTGATTCGACGCGAACGCAATGCGTCCGCTGTCGGCGTAGATCGTGCGCCGGCGCAGCGGGTCCGCGAGGTTGTACAGCACCACCTCGCGCATTCGTCCCCCGGCCTGATCGATCTTTCCGGCCCGCAGGTAGACGCGCCCCTCCGCCACCGTGTTGATGACCTGTTCCTTGAGCAGCAGCGTCGGCTTGGTTTGCGCGATATCGTCCTGCAGCGTCTTGAGCTCGTGATTTGCGCGCGGCAGCACCTGATCGTTGAACGCCAGCAGCAGCAGCGACATCACGACGCCGCCCGCCAGCGCCGGCGACACCAATGTCCACGGGCTCACGCCGCTCGCTTTCAGCGCGGTGATCTCGTTCTCCGAAGCCAGGCGGCTGAACGCGTACAGTACCGCGACCAACACCGACATCGGGATCGTCAGCGCCACCGTGAACGGAATCGAGAGCAGAAAGAACTGGCCGATCACGGACCACGGCAGCCCTTTGCCGACCAACTGCCCGAACTGCCGCGAGATGAAGTTGAGCAGCAGCAGGGACGTCAGCGCGGTGAACGCGAACGTCAAAGGTCCCGCGTGTTCCCTCAGGACGTAGCGGGTGAGTATCTTCAAATGAGGGCCCGGAGTGCGGGCGGCACGCGGAACTTCATGATTTGCACAGGGTTGTAGCGTGCGTCGCAGCCAGTAAATTCCGCTCGGCACGCGCGGAATTTCAAGTGTACCCCGCCTACCACGATTGGTGCGCGCTCACCGGCTTCTCGTCGCAATCGCGGCCATCGCAGGGCTGACGGCCCCTCCAGCCGCCCAAGGCCAGAACCCCACGAAGCCCGCGGTCCCGCGCGTCGACTCGGTGCGCGTGGACACGCTGCGCCCCGCCGCGGCCGATTCCGCGAAGCGCGTGGCCATGCCGAAGCCGCCCGAGGACACCACACGCAGACCCGGCCTCTTTGGCCCCGGAACGGACCTCGGACTCGACGTCCGATCACGTATCGAATACAAGGCAGACAAGCGCACCGACGCGCGGTGCGCGAACGGGCTGTTTCCGGGCTCGAACCTCACGTGCCAGAGCGCATGGTTGATCAACCCCGACGTGCAATTTTCCATGCGCAGCGTGGGAAAAGTGGGCGATCGCGTGCACGTCAACGTCGATTACGACACACAGCGCGAATTCGACGCCTCCAACGCGGTCAACATCTTCTACGAGGGAAAGACGGCGGATCGCCTGCAACGCCTCGAGGTGGGCAACGTCGCGTTTACGCTGCCGTCCACACGATTCCTCGCCAGCGGCGTGCCCAGCGGCAACTACGGCCTCCAGGCCACCGGCCGCGTTGGCCGACTGCGGTTTCAGGGCATCGCCGCGCAGCAGAAGGGTAACATCGTTCAGGATCGGACGTTCTACGTTGGCGCGCGCACCCTTCAGAGCGGCGAGCGTGAGGTGAAGGACAACGAAGTCGAGCCGCGTCGATTCTTCTTTACCGTCGATCCACTCCTGCTTCGCGGGGCATACCCCAACATCGACATCCTCAATCGCACGCAGCTCGCGTCGCTCGCCACGGCGCTGCCCGACACGCTGCGTCCGCGCCGAGTGATGCTGTATCGCGTGCAGTTCGGCACGCAACCGCAGAATCCGAACGGGCCACGCTTTCGTCTGCGGGACGACCCGGCGCGGGGCGCGCAGACCTACGACGTGCTCCGCGAAGGGGTGGACTACTATCTGGATCCGTCCCAGCTCTGGTTCGCCCTCGTGCGCCCGCTCAACCCGAACAACGAGCGGCTCGTCGTCGCCTACACGGTGCGTCTGAGCGGCCGCGATACCACCTATGCCAACACCGGCGGCACGCCCGATCTCCAGTTTACGGGGCGCGATCAGGTGGCCAATCTCGTCTGGGATCCGGACGTCCAGCCCGGTGCGCCGGCGTTTCGCCGAGAGATCCGTGCGGTATATCGCGTGGGTGGAGAGGAGCTCATTCGCTCCTCCACGCGCGTCCGCATCGTCAGCGGCGCGGGAGAGCAGGAGAAGCCCGCGGCGGGATCGTTCGCGACGTTCCTCCAGATGTTCGGTCTCGCGCAGTCCGTGAACCCCGCGGCATTCGATCTCGAGAACCGACTCTGGCCGCGTCCCAGCGATCCGAACTACAGCGCCGCGGCGGGAGGATCGGCCGGCCTCGCGAGCGCCGCATCGATGTCGTGGGCCACGATGGCGGGTGCATCGAGCAGCGGACGGATCATCCGCGATCACTTCATCATCTTCCCGTCGGTCCAGCCGTTTGCGCGTGCCGACTCGGGGCTCGTCGTTCCCGGAAACCCGAGCAATGACGCCATCTACGTCACGCCGAACGAATACCTCTATTCGCCGCAACACCCCGCCAACGTCTATCGGCTCAAGTTGGCGTACGAGACGGAGGCCACCGGCGAGGACGGCGCCGTCATAGTCGGCAGCGTGCAGGTGCGTCCCGGTTCGGAGCGCGTCATTCTCGATGGCCGTCCGCTCGTCCGCGGCGTCGACTATCGCCTCGATTACGATCTGGGACGCCTGACCTTCGCGCGCCCGGACACGCTCTTCAATCGGCAACGCACGGTCACCGTTCGCTACGAGGAGAATCCCACGTTCGCGCTGGCCGCGACGCCGACCACGCTGTTTGGCGTCACGAGCACGCTGTCCGTGGGTAGTGGTGAGCTCAACTTCATGGCCCTCCAGCAGTCGCAGAGCACGAGCTTCACGCGACCGCAGCTCGGGCTGGAACAGAACCGGTCCCTGGTCGCGGGCGTGAACGGGCAACTGGCATGGGAAGTCGGCCCGCTCACCCGCCTCGTCAATCGTCTTCCCTTCGTGGCGACGTCAGTGCCGTCGCGCGTCAGCGTGCAGGGAGAGTTCGCCACCAGCCGGCCGCAGGGCAACGCGAAGCAACAGGCGTACGTCGAGAGCTTCGAGGGCGAAGCCGGCGTCACCGTCAATCTCGCGGATCAGAACTGGTCGCTCTCGAGCCAGCCGGCTGATGGACACGTCATGCCGCGCCGGCTTGGCGCCAATCCCTTCGACCTGCGGCGCGCGGCCACCGTGGCATACCAGAGCATCGGTCTCAGCTTCGACGGCATTCCGCTCCAGATACGCGGCGACAGCATCGATCCAAATGCGAGCCTCTTCGGACCTGGGCTCACCAGCAACGAGCAATTGCTCTGGCTCACGCTCTATCCGCTGAGCGTCGGCGGCCAGTACAACACCGCGACGCGAAGCTACGCATGGTCCATCGGCAACCCGCTCCCCGGGCGGCGCTACCGCAGCGTGCAAACGGTGCTGAGCCCTGCCGGTACCGACCTTTCCCGCGCGGAGAATCTCGAGTTCTGGACCCTGGTGGATACCAGCGCGTTGCGTCGCGGCACGAATCCCACTCTCGTTTTCGACGTCGGAGAGATCTCGGAGAATCGCGTCGCGTTTGCCCCGGAGACGCTCACCGTTCGCGCGGGAGCGAAACCTGACTCCACGTATCGCGGGCGCAAGCTTCAGGGCTTCGACGTCCTCAACAGCGAGCGAGATCCCATTTCCCACGCGTTCAACGCGGAGGTCAACGACACGGGACTGCCGGGGGACGTCGTCGACACGCTCGTGGTGAACGACAACGGGACACCTTCTCGCGCGTTCAACGTTCCCATCTGCTCCGGCGCGACGCGCGAGCTCGTAAGACTCGGCGACACGCGCGCCAATTGCACCGTGCGGAACAACCGGCTCGACGAGGAGGACATCGATCTCGACAACGTGCTCAATCTTCCGAGCAGCGCGCGCGATCGAGAGCGGCTCTTGCGCTTCGTCGTGGACCTGTCCGATCCTCGAAAGTGGGTTCGTTTTGGGCGGACGTTCACGCAACGCCTCGATTCCCTCTCCACGGCGCATACGCTGCAGTGGGTGCTGGTGCGTGTGCCATTCCGTGCGGCCGACGACACCGTCAACGACCCACTGCTCCGGCGCGTGCGTGCACTAAGGGTGACCATCGTGAGCGGCGGTGCGGTCGCGGACGACCAGTTTACGCAGATTCCGCTCGCGAGGCTTCGCCTCATCGGCGCGCCGTGGGTCAAGCGCAGCGATCAGACGCTCGCTGGTGTCGCTGGAGAGGCGCCCGCCGGCGGATATACGCTGAGCTCCCTCATCGGCACCGCGGACCGGGGTACGCTCAACGGCGACGACTATCAGTCGCCACCCGGCGTCACGGACGAACCGGATTCCCGAGTCTCGCAGTTTGCAGCAACGAGCATCCAGATCAACGAGCACTCGTTGCGGCTTCAGGGAGGCAACCTTCCGCTCTATGGACGCGCGGAGGCCTATTACCGCTTTCCAAATGGTCAGCAGAGCTTCATGGGCTACCAGCAGCTTCGGCTCTGGGCGCGCGGACGCCGCGTCGGCTGGGGCCCGAACGGCGAGCTGCAGATGTACGTCAAGATCGGACGCGACGCGAACAACTTCTATCTCTATCGCACGACGGTGATGTCCGGTCCCGGCCAGGAAGCGTGGAATCCGGAAGTCCTCGTCGACTTCAATCGCTTCTTTGCACTGCGACAGAAGCTCCAGAACGCATATCTCGCCAATCGTGGCGACACGCTGCAATGCACCGGTGTGGATGCCGCTCTCGTCACCGCGTCGCGCGTTCCGGGCATCGTCGGCCAGCAGCGCTACGTGGCGTGCGACGGCGGATACATGGTATACACGGTCGAGCCGGGCGCTGCACCGCCGAATCTCGCCGCGGTGCAGGAGATGGCGGTCGGCTTTGTCCGCCTTCCGCCGTCGAACGGTGCGCCAAGTGCCATCGGTCCCGCGGACTCACTCGAGTTGTGGGTGGACGACATCCGGCTTGGCCAGGTGGTCAATCACGCGGGCTACGCGGGGCAGGTGAGCGTGGCATTGTCCGCCGCCGACATCGCGGACGTACGCGTCGGCTTCACCAAGCGAGATCCGTGGTTTCGCCAGCTCGCCGAACAACCGACGTTCGTGGACGACCGCGTCCTCGACGTCGTCGGCACGCTTCACATCGAGAAGCTGCTCCCCGCGGGACTCGGCGTCGCAATGCCGCTGACCATCACGCACGTCTCGGCGTCGAGTACTCCGATGTTTCTCAGCGGCACCGACATCCCGGGCGCAGGCGTACCCGATCTGCGCGCGCCGGGGACGGGAGTCACCACATATGCGCTGAGCGTTCGGCGTACCGCTCCCCTCGGCAACGCGATCCTCGGCGCGCTGGTGGACAACCTCGGACTGACGTCCACGTACACCACGGGCGACAGCAGAAACGAATACCAGCGCGGCAACAACGACAACTTTGCATTGACGCTGGACTACAACGTCGCCGCCGAAGCGCGAACCGCCTCCGTGCCCTCGATCATCGGGTTACCGCTCGGCCTGCCGAGAAGCTCGAGTGCGCAGGATACGGTGAATACGCCGCAGGTCTTCAGATGGAATCCCACTGTGATCCGCGTCTCCAGCGGCGTCGTGCGGAGCAGCGACCTCCGCTACTCGTTTCTCAAGCCTGCTGCGGCGGCCGATGACTCGGCCCGCATCGCGCGCGCGGAGCAGAATCTCTGGCGAAACGCGAGCACGCTCGAGCTCCGCCCCACGAACGAGCTCACCGCACGATGGGATTTCATCTCGTTGCGTGATCTGCGCGACTACGGTGACACCACCAGCGCAGCGCGCTCGGTCGCCGAGGGGCGCGCGCGACTCTTCGGCACGGACGTGGGAATGGAACGCGAGCGTTCACTGCTGACGTCCTTCGCATATGCGCCGCAGCGATCCGAGTGGATCAAGCCGCGGTTCGACTTTGGAACGCAATACGGAATGTTGCGCGACCCGAACCTTTCATCGTTCATCGCCGCCAGCGGCAATACGGTGACGAACCACATCCCGCACCGGCTCACGGCGTCGCAGACACTCGGTGGTGGCGTGTCAATCGACATCGGCCGCGCGCTCACGCTCTATGGCGCCGATTCATCGCTCGCCCGGCGGCTCGCGGGCGTCTTTGCGCCGCTCGACGTCACACTGAACCGGAGTCTGCTCTCCGCCTTCGACGATGCGCCGGCAGGCGCTCCGCTCGGATTTCAGCTTGGCTTCGGCGGCGTGGATGCGTTTCGTCGGGTGAACGAGCAACTGGCCGCCGCGACCGGCCTCACGAACGCGTTCGCCGCAAGTCAGACGCTGCGACTTCCCGGAAACGTGGCGCTGTTGAATCGCTTTCGGCGGACGACGACGCGAAGCTGGACGCGCCGCGCGGCGGACGCGCAGTCCGTCGCGGATGCTGGGCAGACCGTCTTCCCGGACATGAGCCTGCGCTGGAGCTGGCAGCCGCCTACCATGATCCAGCCACTCGTGAAGTCGCTCGGCGCCAACGCCGGCTTCGCGCTTTCGACTGGAACGATCTTTCTTCCCGCGGACGGACTCGATCAAGCGCCCGAGCTGCGCGCCAATCGCGTGCGCAGCATTCCGCTCAATACTACCATTGCGTGGGGATTCGCGCGGGGACTCACGACGTCAGCCGGATACAACCTCACGAGGCGAACTGATTCGCTGCCCGGTTCTCTCGCGGAGGGCCGGTCGGAGGACCTGAGCTTCGACGTGGGACGCCCGTTCCGGGTGCCGAAGGCGCTCGGCCTCACGACCACGAGTGACGTCCGTACGCATCTGTCATGGCAGCAGTCGCGCACGAACCTGTTCGTCAGCGACCTGGCGCGTGCCGGCACGAGCCGCCTCGCCGACAACGGGCGCAGCGCAGTGAGCCTGAATGCGGACACCGACCTCAGCGAAACACTGGTGTTCACGCTCCAGGGGTCGCGCGTGGTCACGTACGACAACAACTTCAATCGGCGCACCACGCAGTTCGTCCTGTCCACGGTGTTACAGGTGCAGTTCTTCGGAGAGCAGAAGTAGCGCTTTTGTTTTCTGTCCTACTGTCCTACCGTCCTACTTATTCTCAATGCGCCCCACGGTGCTCACAGCCTTGCTCGCCCTGTCGCTGACCGCATGCGACAAGCTTCCCACCAGACCGAAAACGGCGTTCAACGCCGACTCGGCGTGGTCGTATACGCAGCAGCAGGTGAACTTCGGGCCGCGTGTGCCCGGCACTCCTGCCGCCGCGAAGGCCGGAGACTGGATCGTCGCCATGATGAAGCAGCGCGCCGACACCGTCATCGAGCAACGGTGGGTGCACCGAACGGCGAAGGGCGACTCGCTTCCGCTGCGAAACATTCTCGCGCGATTCAGGCCGCAGGCCACGCAGCGAATTCTCTACGTCACGCACTGGGACACGCGCCCGATGGCCGACTCGGACCCCGTGCTCGGCAACAGAAACACGCCAATCCTCGGCGCCAACGACGGCGCATCCGGCGTCGGATTGTTCATCGCGCTCGGCGATGCACTCAAGAAGACGCCGCCCAACGTCGGCGTCGATCTCCTCTTCGTGGATGGCGAGGACTACGGGGCGAGCTTCAATCCACCGTACGTGGACGTCCTGCTCGGCTCGCAGTACTTCGCGACGCATCTGCCGACGCCGGACTACAAACCGATGTACGGCGTGCTCTGGGACATGATCGCGGACAAGGACCTCAATGTCCTGCAGGAAGTACGGTCGGTGAACGCAGCCCCCGAGGTCGTCTCACGCGTCTGGGAAAAGGCAAAGGAGCTCGGGTACTCCAGGTACTTCATCTCGAGCGTGGGCCAGGACGTCATCGACGATCACGTTCCATTCATCGAGCACGGCATGCGTGTCATCGACGTCATCGATTACGACTACGGCCCTCCCGCACCCAACGGCGGCGCGGAGCCGAACTATCATCACACGCTCGGCGACACCATGGAGCACATCAGTAAGCAGAGTCTCCAGATCGTTGGCGACGTGGCGCTGGCACTCATCACTCAGGGCTGATGGCGCGCATTCGAATGATGCGCAGCGCACACATTCGACGATGCTGTCATGTGCGGACGATCCATCTTCCGCGCATGCCCACACCATCAGAACAGAAGGCTCTCGCCTTCGTCGCCATCGTTGTCCTGCTCGGCGGAGCCGTGCGCGTGCTGCGCGCAAACTCCTCCCCTGAGCCCACTGTCGCCGAGCAGCAGGCGGTAGCGGCGCAGGCGCGCGCCGTTGACGTTGCATCCTCATCGGACAAGGCATCGCGAACGGGCCGGCGCGCGCGCTCTCAAAGATCTCGCGGCCGCGACACGATGCCCGTCGTCGTCGGTGGCGTGTCGAGCGTGGCGCCTTCGTTTGCGAGGCCCGATCAGCCGTATGCGAAGTCACCATACGGCTATCCAGCCGCCGGTCCGCGCATGGACGTGAATCAGGGCGCCATCACCGTGACGTCCAATTCATACCAGATGGGATCTGGGCGCGTACCACCTCCACCCGTCGCGTCCAGGAACTCGCCGCGACCGCCAGGCGAGCGCATCGACCTCGATCGCGCCACGGTAGAGGAGATCGACCGATTGCCACGAATCGGTCCGGCGCTCGCGCGGCGAATCGTCGCAAATCGTGACTCGTTGGGCCCGTTCGGCAGTCTCGCCAAGCTCCGCCGCGTCAAAGGCCTCGGCCCGGCAATGCTGTCCGCGCTCGATCCGCTGGTGACATTCGGTGCCCAACCCTGAATTGCTCCGTCCGGTGTCCCGATGTCCGAACCGTTCACAGCTCAATTCGCGGTTCACTCCTTGCCGGTTGCGTCCTCACCAAGGAGGCTCCATGCGTCAGCTCGCTCTGCTTCTCACTCCGCTCGCTCTCCTCGCCTGCAACCAGCGCGGACCGCTCAAGACCGACAGCGCGTCGGGCGCCGTCTCCACCGAGACCTCGCCCGCCGCGCCCGCCTCAGGCGTTCGCGCTGCGGACAGCACGTCCGCCAGCCCGGCGGCCGATGTCGCCGCCGTCGGCACTTACGGCGAAGACCTGTACGACCAGGCCAGGGCATCCAATTGGACGAATGCCAACGCACTGTTGGATTCCCTCGATCGCGCCGCAAAAGCACTTCCTACGAATGATCCCCGGCTCTCCGCGGAGACTCGGCGTCTCATTCCCGTCATCGATTCGCTGCGGCAGGCGGTCTCACAGAAGCAGCGCACTGCCGCCATGAAGGCCGCCAACCGCGTCACCTTCCTGTCCGCGAAAATGACGGATGCGTTCCAGCCCGTTACGCCGGTGCAGGTGCTCCTGCTCGACTACTATGGCCGCGAGCTCGAGATCTGGTCCGCCGAACAGAACGCGGCGAAGCTCGCCCAGGTGTCAGTGGACATACAGGACACATGGAAGGCGCTCCGTCCGTCAGTGGAAAAGCATCAGGGCGCGGTAGCGATGCAGCACACCGACTCGCTCGTCTCACGCATCAGAGCTGCGAAGGCGCCGTCGCAGTACGCCAAGCTCGCCACGCCGTTCCTCGATGAGGTAGACGAGCTCGAGAAAGTCTTTACGAAACAGTGAGGCGCATGCTGCTCGGCTGCACGCTCATGTTCGCGTGCAGCCACGCAGGGCCGGCAGGATCCGCGGAGGACAGCGGAGCTGTAGCGGCCTCGATTGCCCGCGGTGACACTACGGACGCGGAGTTCGAGGGCACCGACGACCGCGGAGTTCCTCACTACGCGCTCACGCGCGCGTTCTCGGCGGAGGACTCAGCCCTCCTGCTGCATGCGTACGGAATCGAGAACCCGCATCATCTATATGTCTCCGATTCCACCGAGGAGGGCATCCTCAAGTACGACACGGAGGTGAAGCGCTGCCGAACATGCTACGTCAACAGTTATCGCATCGGGTATGTGTCCGTTCGTCTCCCGGGCGAATCGTGGGAACAGGCCGAGCGGCGTGTTCGAGCCTCCAAGCCCAGTGCCTTCGCCCCGCAGACCGGCGACGCGGGAAGCACCTCGCTCGCCGATCTCGATCCCGAGGCGCGGCCGATCTTCGAGCGCATGCTGGGGGATGCTCGTGCTGCGGGATTTCACCTCACCGTCAAAACCACCTACCGTTCGCCCCGCCGAGAAGCCGCACTCATGGCGCGCGGTGGTGGACACACCCACACGCTCACCTCCAATCATTCCTACGGCCGGGCCGTCGACGTGGAAGTCGATACGCCAAAGGGAAAGCGCTCCCGACGCGTTTCGGATTGGATCGCGTTCCGCCGGTGGGTCGCGAAATACGAAACCGGCACGGGTATATCCTTCAAGCTTCTGGGAACTCCCGAACGCACCTGGGACTGGGGGCACGTGGAACTCCCCACTGACCAAGTCGGCTTTGGCACCATCGACGCAGCCGTCGGACGCGCCCGTGCGTGCCTGGCGGCCGGCAGCACCACTCCGTGCGATTTCAGGCCGAATCTGCCCGCAAGACTGCTTCCCTGAAGGGTTTGTTGCGTGCGGATTTCTTGACACGTCATCGACACAGCGCGACCTTCAAAATCCGGCTTTTCCAGCGGGACTTCCTGTCCCGTCGCTCGCGCTTTCCCTCCGCCGTCGCCCTTCAGATATGGCTGCTCCGGCCGCTTCCAGCGAACGCCTCGGCGATCTCCTCGTCCGCGAGGGGCTCATTACGCGCGAGCAGCTTGAAAAAGCGCTCCAGGAACAGCGCCAGAGCGGAACCCGGGTAGGGTACAACCTCGTCAAGCTCGGCTTCATTCCCGAGACTGAGCTGACGAAGATGCTGGCCCGCCAGCACAAGATGCCGGCCGTGGACCTCTCGAAGTTCGAGGTCGATCCCCGCATCGCGAAGCTGATCCCGGGCGACCTCGCCATCAAACACCTGGTCCTCCCCCTCAAGCGCGACGGCCGCACGCTCACCGTCGCCATGGCGGATCCGACCAATCTCGGCGTCCTCGATGACCTGAAGTTCATCACCCGCTACGACATCTTCCCGGTCATCGGCGGCGAGTTCACGCTGAAGACCGTCATCGAGAAGCTGTACGAGACCGCCGTCGACACGCAGGTCGCCGACCTGATGTCGGTGATTGACGACATGGGCGGCGAGGACATCGAGGTCCTCGAGGAGAAGGAAGAGGACGTCTCCGCCGCGGCCCTCTCGGCGCAGATGGACGACGCCCCGGTCGTCAAGCTCATCAATGCCATCCTCACCGACGCCGTGAAGCGCGGCGCGTCGGACATTCACTTCGAGTGCTTCGAGCACGACATCCGCGTCCGGTATCGTATCGACGGAGCGCTCCAGGAGGTCATGAAGCCGCCGATGAAGCTGAAGGCGGCGCTCATCTCCCGCTTCAAGATCATGGCGCAGCTCAACATCGCCGAGCGCCGCGTGCCGCAGGACGGGCGCATCAAGCTGAAGATGCCGAAGAAGGTCATCGACTACCGCGTGTCGACCCTTCCCACACTCTTCGGCGAAAAGATCGTGCTCCGGATTCTCGACAAGGGAAACCTGACGCTCGATCTCGAGAAGTTCGGCATCGAGCCCAAGGCCGAGAAGGACTTGATGGAGGCCGTGTCGAATCCGTACGGCATGGTGCTCGTCACCGGCCCAACCGGCTCTGGCAAGACCACCACGCTCTACTCGGCGCTCTCGAAGGTCAACAACATCGACGTCAACATCATGACGGCCGAGGACCCCGTGGAGTACAACCTCTACGGCGTCAATCAGGTGCTCGTGCGCACCGAGATCGGCATGACCTTCGCCGCGGCGCTCAAGGCGTTCCTGCGGCAGGATCCGAACATCATCATGGTGGGCGAGATCCGTGACCTCGAGACCGGCGGCATCGCCATCAAGGCGGCGCTCACTGGCCACATGGTGCTCTCGACGCTACACACCAATTCGGCGCCGGAAACGGTGACGCGCCTCATGGACATGGGGCTGGAGCCGTTCAACGTCGCGTCGGCGCTCAACCTCGTGCTCGCCCAGCGCCTCCTGCGCCGCATCTGCTCGAACTGCAAGGTGCAGTACACGCCGAGCGCGGAGGAATTCGACGTTGCCAAGGTGCGGGCCGATACCACTTTGAGGAGCCTGCGGTTCCAGCAGGAGACGATCGACAACGCCAAGATCAAGGCAACCAAGGAAGCGATGCCGTTGCTCCAGAGCGTGACGCTCGATACGCCGGTCATGCAGCTACCCTTCTTCAAGGGCAAAGGGTGCGACTCCTGCAACGGCACCGGAATGAAGGGCCGTCAGGGCGTCTACGAGGTCATGCCGATGAGCCCGAATCTCCGGAGACTCATCCTCCAGAGCGTCGGCGCCGCCGAGATCAAGGATGCGGCGGTGGACGAAGGGATGTTGACCCTCCGCATGGACGGATGGGTGAAGGTCATGAAGGGAATTACGACGCTCGAGCAGGTCGTTCGCGAGACCAGCGCCTAGTAGCGCGGGCGCGGATAGATCGTCTAGTGGCTGTGCGGTTTACCATGCGGTGTTGCACCGTGAACCGTGAACCGTAAACCGTAAACCGTCTCAAATGACTGCTCCAGCAACCGCACCCGGCATCAACCTTCGCGTCCTCCTCGAGGAAGTCATCGAGCGTGGCGCGTCCGATTTGCATATCACCGCCGGCGAGCGGCCCAAGATGCGTATCGACGGCGAGATCACGAACTCGAACGTCGAGTACGTGATGAATCCCAAGGACACGCTGCAGCTCGCGTATTCCGTACTGACGGAAAACCAGAAGAAGCGTTTCGAGATGGAGGACGAGCTCGACTTCTCGTTCGGCATCCAGAACCTCGCGCGTTTCCGCGGCAACTGCTTCAAGCAGCGCGGCTGTGTCTCGATGGTCATCCGACAGATTCCGTTCAACATCAAGACGTTCGACGACCTCAAGCTCCCCGACGTCATCCGCAAGATGGCCGAGCGTCCGCGCGGTCTCGTGCTCGTGACCGGTCCGACCGGATCGGGCAAGAGCACGACGCTGGCCGCGATGATCGACAAGATCAACAAGGAGCGGCACGGCCACATCATCACGGTCGAGGATCCGATCGAATTCATCCACCGCCACCAGGGTTGCATCGTCAACCAGCGCGAGGTGGGGACGGACACGAAGAGCTTCCAGGCGTCGCTGAAGTACGCCCTCCGGCAGGATCCCGACGTGATTCTCGTGGGAGAAATGCGCGACCTGGACACCATCCAGGCGGCGCTCACCATCTCCGAAACTGGTCACCTCGCGTTCGCGACGTTGCACACCAACAGCGCCGCCGAGGCCATCAACCGCATCATCGACGTATTCCCGAGCCATCAGCAGAGCCAGGTTCGCGCGCAGCTCGCGTTCGTGCTCGAGGGCATCGTGACGCAGACGTTGCTGCCCAAAGCCAAGGGACGCGGCCGCGCGATGGCCGCCGAAATTCTCGTCGTCACGCCTGCCGTGCGTGCCCTCATTCGCGACGACAAGATCCATCAGATCTACAGCACCATGCAGTCGGGCAAGAAGTTCGGCATGCAGACGATGAACGACGCGCTCTACAATCTGTACATGAGCCGCGAGGTGAACCTTGATGATTGCCTCCGGGCATCGCATGATCAGAACGAGTTCCTCCGCATGATCGGGCAGACTCCCGAGGACGAGGGAAAGCCCAAGCCGGCAGGCTCGGGCGGCGCCATGGCCGGAGCCAAGCGCTGAACGTCAGGATCCAGCGTCAGACAGCACTGAGGTAGACCGATGCCAGCATTTACGTACACTGCGCGCGCCCTCAACGGCGATCTCCGCACGGCCACCATCGACGCGCCAAACCGCGACGAGGTCGTCGCGCAGCTCAAGCGCCAGCGACTGAACGTCGTCAAGATCGACGAGGCGGCCACCGCAAAGAAGAAGAAGGGCAGTGGGAAGATCACGATGCGCGACATCGTCATCTTCACCCGGCAGTTCTCCACCATGATCAACGCCGGCCTGCCCCTCGTGCAGGCACTCGACATTCTGAGCAAGCAGAGCGAGAACAAGGCGCTGAAGGACGTCACCAATGCCGTCGTCTTCGACGTCGAGTCGGGACACACCGTCGCCGACGCACTCCGGAAGCATCCCAAGGCGTTCGGCGAACTGTACGTCAACATGGTCGCTGCCGGCGAGGCGGGTGGTATTCTCGACACCATCCTCATGCGTCTCGCCACCTTCATGGAAAAGAACGACGCCCTCATCCGGAAGGTGAAGGGCGCCATGATCTACCCTGGCGTGATCATGAGCGTTGCCGCGATCGCTATCGTGGTGCTGCTCATCTTCGTCATTCCCGTGTTCGAGAAGATGTTTGCAAGCGTGGGCATGGCTCTTCCGCTACCCACGCGCGTTGTCCTCGGCATGTCGCGTTTTCTCAAGAGCTACTGGTGGATCGTGCTCGCCGCCACCGCGGGGGGCGTGACCATGCTGAAGCGCTACTACGCTACGTCCAACGGCAAGCTCCAGATCGACAAGCTCATGCTAAAGATGCCGGTGCTCGGTGACGTGCTCCGGAAGTCAGCCGTGTCGCGGTTCACACGCACGCTCGGCACGCTGATCGGTTCGGGCGTTTCGATTCTCGAGGGGCTCGAGATCACCGCGAAGACCGCGGGCAACCGCGTCATCTCGGACGCCATCATGGAGTCGCGCGCCAGCATCGCCGGCGGTGAGACGATCGCTGCGCCGCTCCAGAAGTCGGCGGTGTTTCCGCCGATGGTCATCTCGATGATCGCGGTCGGCGAACAGACGGGTGGTCTGGACGAGATGCTGTCGAAGATCGCGGACTTCTATGATGAAGAAGTGGATGCGGCGGTGTCGGGCCTGCTGTCGCTGATGGAACCGGTGATGATCGTGTTCCTGGGCGTGGTGGTGGGCGGCATGGTGGTCGCCATGTATCTGCCGATCTTCGACATGATCAACGCGGTGCAGTAAGAACTTTGTAGCGCGTGCTGGACGCGGCACATTCTGTCGCCTTACGTCGAAACGTGCCCACTTTCGGACTGGGCCGCGAGTCGCTCGTCGTGCTCGAAGGCGTCGACGAACTCGTCGAGTTCCACGTCGGTCATCCCGAACTCCGCGCCGCGTGTACGCCACTGCGCCACCGCGGATTCCACCTCACCGAGCACCTGGCGCGCACGATCGAGCTTGAGCCCGAAGTAGGGCACTGCCGACATGAGGGCCTCGACGGACGCCGCCGGACCCGTCTCTTCGCTCACCCACGTCTTGAGCTCCCGCAGCTTGTCAGGGAACGGGTTCACGTCGAAGGCGGGGGCTAGGCGCCAGGTCTCACGTTCGACATGCAGGAAGCCGTGGTTGTGCAAGTGATCGTCGACGTTCGTGATGAGAATGGAGAAGGCGACGCGGCGCCACAGCTCCTCGATGTCCTCCTGCGGGGCCGCGCCGAAGATGCGGATGGTGTCGACCATCTCGGCGTACGTGTGCTCGGTGTGCCCACCGGCGGTGGCCCCCATGAGCGTGGCGGCGGAGAGATACATCAAGCGTTCGCCATCAACGCGGTCGAAGCGGCGGACGAGCGCCACGGGGATCCCGTCGCTTGACACAAGTCGCCCGTGCGCCGCCCGGATGCCGGCGTCGGCGGCGAGCGTCAGCGCGAGGATCTCAGCCTTCGTGACCGCGCGCTCGTCCTTCACACTCGGGAACTTGCCGATCGAGAGGCCGCCGTCGTCATCGAGCACGGTGCACTTCGGGCGGACGCCCTGGAGCGACGTGCCGCGCCCGCGCAGGTAAGCCAGGTCGGCTTCCGTCTCCGTGTTCATCTCGACGGCTCGGCTCGAGGACAGCAGGTGGTCGAGTTCGATCAACGGTGGGGCCGCGCGCCCTCCATCTTCGCGCGGACGGCGGAAGATGCCCGACTCGTCGTAGAAGCGGAGCGCACCGACCCGGCTGAAGTCATCGACTTCGAGCAGAAAATCCATCGCCCCGGCGAGCGCGGGGTGCGCCTCGCCGGCGGCCTTGGCCAGGGCACGGCGCTTCCCGTGATCGCGCAGGATGACCTTGGCTGCCCAGCCGTCCGGCTCGGAGTCGGCGATGGTGCCCGGGAAGATCGACCCGCCCTCGCGCCGCTTGTGGAACTGCGGACCGGCGACCAGCGGCAACGCTGGGTCGATGCGGAAGCGATCGGGCGCCGCGAGCCACTCGGCATCGTACTCGAACGACGCGCTTTCGCGCGCGCCATCCCCGTTATACCGCAGGACGCCCATGCGCCGGCCGCTGTTGCCGAGGGCTACCCCGATGGTGCGTTTCATTTGGGCTGCGGCTCTCGCTTGGGCCGGACGCGCTTGGGTAGGTGCTCGGACTCGAGCAGCGTCCCCGTCTCGTCCGCTCGGGGGTCCGCCAGATCGGCGACGGGCGTGCCGAGCCCAAGAACGAACAATGCCATCATGTACGTCCCGATGGCGACGCTCGGGTCCCCGTTCTCCAGGCGGTCGTACGTGGTGCGCGCGATGCCAAGTCGCTCGGCCATCATGACGGTCGTGATGCCACGACGTCGGCGCCCCACGGAGATGTCAGCGCCGAATTTGACGAGGGCGCGGCGGACGGGGCTGGGGAGCGTGTCGTTGGTCGCTGACTTCATAGCGCCTCATATATGCAGCATTATCTGACTTAATGTCCTATATATGCTACACTACTGTTTTTGTCCCGTCAATGATCATTTTCGTGCTAGTGTGTCATGTATGCTTCATTAGGCGTGTTAAAGTAGCATACATGATACACTATGCTCGGCGAGCCAATAGGGGGCGAGCCGCCGGCTGGCATCCTGCTGGATGTGCTGGTACGCCTTGCAAGGGCGAATGTGCTTGCAGGAGCGACATCCAAGCGAATTGCAGATGGGCTCGGCATGAACGTCAGCACAGCTCATAAGGGTGTGCGACGTTTGGTCGAGGCGGGGCTTGTCGACGCTTGGAGGCGCGTCAATCGACATGCATTTCTGGACTTCGTCGAACACGGCCTCCACTACGTCTTTCCAGCACGCGTCGAGGAGATGCAGTACATACCGCTCTCGATCAAAACCTTCGTCGCGGAGTGTACGGCAACACTGCTCTCAGATCCCGACGTCGAGGAGCTCGACGACGCCGTCCGGGGACCATCCGGTCTAGCCGCCCGTATCCTTCTTGCCAACTCTCTCCTTCGCCGAGCAGACTATGGCCATGCCTGCGATCCGACGCCGCTGGACGACCGCCGACGTTCGTGCTCTCACAAGCGAGGAGCGCGCGTGGCCCCGGTACGAGTTCATTGCCGGCGAGCTTCTGGTGACACCAGCGCCCGGCCTCATCCACCAGATTGCGACGACGGAAGTCTGGACCGTGCTCGAGGCGTATCTCGCCCGCGAGCCCATCGGCCTGGCGGTCACGTCGCCGTCGGACCTGGAGTTGAAGCCCGGCACAATCACGCAGCCAGATGTCTTCGTGATCCCCGCTGAAACCAGAATCATGGCGGACGTGCTTCAGTGGCCGGACGTCAAATCGCTGCTGCTCGCGGTCGAAGTGCTGTCGCCAAGCTCGCTCCGCGCCGATCGCGTGAAAAAGCGCGACTTCTACCTGGACAACGGCGCCGAGGAATACTGGATCGTCGATCTCGATGCGCAACTCTTCGAGCGCTGGCGACCTGCACAGGAGACGCCCGAACTGCTGCGCGACCGGTTCGAATGGGCGCCGCGCGGAGGTGAGCCGCTGGTGATGGATATTCCCGCGCTCTTCGCTCGCATCGACAGGAAGATGCGAATGTTCGTGCGGTGATACGACGCGTCAGAATACGCGTCGTTGGAGCCGACTGATCGTGAACTTGGCCGTATCCGCCACGGCCATCACCGTCATGACGCCCGCCTGAATCGGATCGGTCACCACGAGATCGGCGGCGTCGGGCACGCTCCCCGCCATGTTGAGACTCACGACGAGCAGTCCCTGCGCGCGCACCTCGCGGACGGCCTTCTCGATTTCCCCGCCCATGATCGACCCCGCGAGAACGAGCGCCGCGGCGCGCGGGAGCCGAGCCACTGCGCGCACTGCGTCGGCCACCGGCTGCTCACCCACCAGCGGGATGGTGTCAACCGAGATGCGCTCGCCACGGATGTTGTGCCGATCGGCTTCGGAGATGGCCCCCACGGCCACCTGCCCAACCTGGGCGCCCCCACCCATGATGATGATGCGTTTGCCGTAAATGGCACGCAGGGTGTTTACCAGCGTGACGGCATGCACGATGGAGAGCGACCGAATGTCCTCGATCAGCGGATCCGCGGCGCCAGGCAGGTCGATCTCGAAGTACACGCGCGTCTCGTGCGAGCGCTCTCCCTCGTCGACGATGTCGACGGACGCGATATCGCCCTCGTGTCCGGCAATCGCGCCCGTCAGCACGTGAAGGACACCCGGGCCGGAGTCGGCGCGGATCAGTACCCCGATTCTCTCCGTCATCTCGCCTGCGCTTTCCCGATGGTAGTCCGGGCAATATAGACGGCGAACGCCACTCGGCGGATTACGGAGCGGACCGCAACGCGAAAGTGAACGGCTCCTGCACGACCTGTCTCACGGCCCTTCCGCCGACGCGTGCCGGTACGAATCGCATTGACGAAAGTGCCTCGTGAACGGCCGCGGTGAAGGCAGGGTCCGCGGACTTGAGCACCCTGAACGTGGACGCGTCGGGAACTCCATTCGGATCGATCACGAACTGGGCGAGCACATCTCCCTCGCGCCGCGCCTGCCGCATGGCTGGCGGATACTTCAGCTGACCGGTGCCCTCGATCTGCCGCGCCTGGTTCTCCACCTGGAACTCGACGTAGGGTCCGTCTGTCTTCGTGGGTGCCGGGACGCGGTCGGCATTCGCGCCGGGACTCTTCTGCGCGAGCGGACCGTTCGGAGCACCCTCCGAGCAGGCGCCAACGATGGCGAGCACGAGGAGCACGAGGGCACCAACGAGGTGTGCACGACGAGGGCGCGTGAGACGCATGGCGATGATTCTCCGTTCGAGGTGTGATGGCGGAGCTGCGAGCATGGTCGCGAATGGGATCGCGCTTCGACGCTGCGCGGTCCAGAGGAGGAGTTGTCCGTAACGAGTCGGATCGGCGCCGGCGGCGAGCACTCTCGCATCACAGTCCATTTCCAGTGCGAGGTGCAGCCGCCGCGCGATGAACCAGAGCGCGGCGTTCCACGGGAAGAGGACGACGGCGACGCCAGTACCGAGGAGGAGCCAGGGATCTCGAGCCGCGCAGTGCTCCCGCTCATGGCGCAGCACCAGAAGACGCAGAGGTTCCTCGAGCTCGAGCAGCGTGCGCGGGATGATCACCGTGCGCCGACGCCATCCAATCGTGGCCGGCCCGATCTCATCGGTGACAAGCACGAGCACACCGTCGACGAACCGAGGCTCGGCGCCAGCTCGAAGTCGACGCAATGCGACGACGGCATACGCGAGTCGGCCGGCAAGCAACAGCGTAGCAAGCGCCCAGAGACCAAGCAGTGCGCGTCCCGCCATGTCCATAATTTCCGGACTGGAACGTCGTAACAACGCGGCGGCATCCGGCGCCACTAACATGGTGGGAAGGATCGCCGAGACAGTGTTGAGTTGGGGCAGGACAAGCGCTGCAAGTGGCGCCAGCACAGGCCACAGTGCGCCGACTGCCAAGGCCGCGCTCCAACTCCACCGGGCGGGCCATCCGAGCGCGCGGGCGATCGACTCCACCGACGCGGCACCCACAGCCACGCACGTGGTGAACAGGAGCGCCGAGAGCATCCAGGAGAGGATCATTTCTGCCCTCGCTTGGTCTTCTCCTGCTCGGAGAGCCGCTTGGCCATGCGACGCAATTCGTCCGGCGAAACGTCGTGGTCGTCGACGAGATGCGAGAGCAGCGCCTCCGGTGAGCCGAGGAAGAGTGTGTCGATGAGTTGGCGGAGCGCGCGCCGCCGTGCGGCCTTCTGTTTCACGCGTGGGAAGTACCGGTGCGCACGTCCCTCGCCCTCCCGCCGGAGAAACCCCTTGGTCTCGAGGTTTCTGAGGATCGTCAGAACGGTCGTGTATGCGAGCGGGACACCTAGTCCGTCCTTCACCTCGGCCACTGTCCCCGAGGCATTGGCCCAGAGCCAGGTCATGACATCGAGCTCCCGCTCGCCCAGCGATGCGTCGTCCATCGGCAGTCTCCGTCGCGGTAGTACTACTATCTACATAGTAGTATGGCACGAACGACGGCGGCTGTCAACTATGCAAATAGTACTTGCTGGGCGCGGGTGATCGGGTGTACACGACTGGTATCCGTCTCGCCCGTGCGCTCGACGACCCTCCGCATCTTCGTCAGTCGTCTGCCTTTGTCTCGTCAGATGGCATCGGCTTCATATGGTCGCGGAAGACTGCGGCGAGCTGCTCCTCCGTACAGTCTCCTGTTGCCATGCCAACCATGGTGCGCTCCAACTCCTCTCCTTCCAGATCCAAATCGTACGCGTTCAACTCCAGGAAAACCGCGGCGGTAACATACGCGGTGCGCTTGTTCCCGTCGTTGAACGCGTGCGATGTCGTCAGCGCGAACGCGTACGCAGCCGCGAGCGCCGCTAGGTCGGGGCTTTCGTAATGGTGCTTGTGTTGCGGTCGAGCGAGTGCGGTCTCGAAGGCGTTCTCGCCGCGAATGCCGAACGCTCCGCCGTGCTCCTTCAATTGCTCCTGGTGAATCATCTCAACGATGATTCTGGTCAGCCACACCGGTGTGGTCTACATGCCGCCGTCTATCGGGACAGGGCGGAGTGCCCAGCCATTGCGGTGACGGAGCTACTTCTTCGCAAGCGCCCGAAGGCCCTCACGATCACGCTTTGCAATGCGCTCATACGCTTGCATCGCCCGTGCAATCGTCGGGTCGTAGGGTGTGAACAGCACCCCATCTTCCCGCTCAACTGCAAATACTCGGTCACCGACGCCGAGATGAAAGCGCTCCGTCATCTCCTTCGGAATCGTCGCGGAGAGCGAAGTCCCCGTCTGCCTGATCGTGACGATCTTTACCATGCGATCCTGCTTGGATGTCGTGAAGGTTCCGATGCCCTATTATAAGCATAATAGTGCTTATGCATCAAGATGCATAAGCTTTTGGATAAGCACTTGACCCCCCGCCCATCTCGGCGGCCTGTTTTGAGCGCTCTATCCGATCTGGTATCGGTGGCGGCAATAGCGCTGGAGTAGCTCGTTCGGCTAGACAGTCTTCGGCAGCGACTTCATGTCGATCACGAAGCGATACCTGACGTCGCTCTTCAGCATTCGATCATAGGCCTCGTTGATCCTGTCGATCGGGATCGTCTCGATCTCGGATACGATGTTGTGCTTCGCACAGAAGTCGAGCAGCTCCTGCGTCTCCGCGATTCCGCCGATCAGCGAGCCGGCGAGGCTCCGGCGCTTCATGATGAGGTTGAACACGCCGGGCGACGGATGCGGCTCGGCCGGCGCGCCGACCAGCGTCATGACGCCGTCGCGCTTGAGGGCGACCAGGAACGGATCGAGGTCGTGTGGCGCGGCAACGGTGTCGAGGATGAAGTCGAGCGAGCCAGCGCGTGCCGCCATCGCGGCGGCATCCTTCGAGATCACCACCTCGTCCGCGCCGAGCGCGAGCGCATCGGCCGTCTTGCTCGGCGATGTGGTGAACAACACGACGTGCGCGCCGAGGGCGTGTGCGAGCTTGATCCCCATGTGCCCAAGGCCGCCGAGTCCGACGACGCCGACCTTCGTCCCCTTGCCGACCTTCCAATGCCGCAAAGGCGACCAGGTGGTGATGCCTGCGCAGAGGAGCGGCGCGGCTGCGGCGGGATCGAGCTTGTCGGAGATGCGAAGCACGAACTTCTGCTCGACGACGATCTCCTTCGAGTATCCGCCGTAGGTGACACCGCCGGTGTGCTTGTCCGGCGAGTTATAGGTGCCGGTCATCCCGTTCTCGCAGTACTGCTCGAGCCCCTCGGCGCAGCTCGCACAATGCTGGCAGGAATCCACCATGCAGCCGACGCCGACGAGGTCGCCGCGCTTGAACCCTTTCACGCTTGTCCCAGTCTCAGCGACACGCCCGATGATCTCATGACCGGGCACGCATGGGTAAACCGTTCCGGGCCATTCGCCGCGTGCCGTGTGGAGGTCGGAATGGCAGACGCCGCAGAACAGGATATCGATGCGAACATCCGTCGGACCCGGCTCGCGACGCGCGAAGGAGAATGGGCCGAGCGGCGCTTCGGGACTCGTGGCGGCGTAGCCGATGGTCTCGATCATGGCTCCTGTTGCAGTCATGGATACGGTCCTGAGCTTTGAGGTCTGGTGAAGATCGGCGGAACTGGGTCTATACTGCGGGTTCGTGAGAAGTTTCCTGGTGGCGGACTGGTGGCTGTGCGGTCCTGCCAACATACCTCACCAATCCCGAACATGACCGTCAAGCCGCGATGCGCGTGGGCCGAGAACGACCCGCTCATGCGTGCCTATCACGATGAGGAATGGGGCGTCCCCCAACATGATTCGCGCATGTTGTGGGAGATGTTGATGTTGGAGGGATTCCAGGCCGGCCTGGCGTGGATCACCGTCCTGCGAAAGCGAGAGGGGTTTCGGAAAGCGTTCGCCGGCTTCGATCCCAGGAAAGTTGCTGGATTCCGTGAGGCCGACGTCACGCGTCTCATGGCCGACGCCGGCATCATCCGTGCTCGGGCCAAGATCGACGCGACGATCCTCGGCGCGCAGCTCTACTGCGAGATGACGGATGCCGGCGAGGGCTTCGACGACTTCTGTTGGTCCTTTACCGATGGCAAGGTCCTGAAGAGCAACGGGCGGACCCTGCTCGCGTCGTCGCCGTTGTCGGAGAAGATCTCGCGAGAGATGAAGCGACGCGGCTTCAAGTTCGTCGGCCCGACGATCGTGTACGCCTGGATGCAAGCGGTCGGCATCGCCAACGATCACTCCGCAAAATGTTTCCGGCGCGCGCAGGTCGGATGATGAGGCACGGCTGATCAGGTGCCTCGCCGCAAGCTGCTCAACGAGCCCGCCTCGCGGGCCACGCGTCTCACCGCCCTCGACCTCCTCGACAAGGCCCGGCACGGCGCACGTCACTTCGAGAAGCACCGGAAGGACGACGACGACGCGCTGCACAAATTCCGGGTGGCCGTCCGGCGGCTGCGCAGCTGGCTTCAACTCTGGAAAACGGAGATGTCCGAGTCCGTTTCTGGGCGCCGCCGCCGGCATATCCGCGACATTGCCCGGGACACCGGACCGGCTCGCGACCTCGAGGTCCACATCGATTGGCTCCGCAAGGAGCGCCGCCGCCTGCGCGGGAGCGACCGCGACGCGATCGACACCTTGATCGCGCATTTCGAGGCCCGCGCGGAAAAGGCGCTCGATCTCGCCGCGGATGCCGCCGCCGAACTGGATGAAGTCCACGACGCGCTCTCGACCCGCCTCTCCCAGTATTGCGCCGCCGTGCGGGCAAGCTCGCCGCGTGATGGTGACCGATTCGACCACGCGCTCGCGGCGCACCTCGGAGAGGCCGCGGCCGAGCTACGTCGAAGTCTGGAAAAAATTCACTCGCGGTCGGATCACGAGGAAATCCACGAGGCGCGCATCGCCGCGAAGCGACTGCGCTACCTGCTCGAGCCGGTCACTGGCGAAGTGTACGGAGCGGGTGCCATCGTGAAGGATCTCGAGGAATTCCAGGAGATTGCGGGCGACTCGCATGACGTCCACGTGTTTCTACAAGAGATCGCGCCCTCGAGTGCCGAAGGCAAAACCGCGCCGCCGGTGCTCACGCACCACCTCCAGCAGCGGGGCAAGCGCGCGTACTCGTCCCTCAAGCGCGATTGGCTCGGCAAGGAATCGGACCCATTCTTCGAGCGCGTGGAGCGAGTCGCGGCGCGACTCATTTCAGCGATGAGTCGGCCCCAGCAATAGCAGCGCGGTGCGCGTAGGTTGGGAGACCCCAATCCCACTCGCATGACCCTTCGCTTTCAGCTCGCGGGCGCGCTCCTGGCCATCGCTGTCGCGGCGACGCCGATCGCCGCCCAACAGCGCCTCGATATCCTGATCCGGAGCGGCACAGTCGTCGATGGCACGGGCTCACCCGCGCGTCGTGCCGATGTGGGCATTGCAGGTGATCGCATCGTCTTCATCGGCGACGCACGCACGGCCCGCGTGACCACAGCGCGCACGATCAACGCGCGTGGGCTCGTCGTGGCGCCGGGATTCATCGACCCGCACACGCACACGCAGGGCGATCTCTCCGATCCGCGTCGCCGCGGCAACGTCAACTATCTCATGCAGGGCGTCACGACCGTCATCACCAACAACGACGGCGGCGGCACGCTCGACATCGGCCGCACGCTGGACGCCTGGCAACGAGAGGGCATCGGCACCAACGCTGCGTTGTACGTCCCTCAGGGAGACGTCAGACGCCGTGTGCTCGGGATGTCGGCCGCCGCGCCGACGCCTGCGCAAATGGATTCGATGCGCGCCATCGTGGCGCGCGGCATGTCCGAGGGTGCGCTCGGCCTCTCCACCGGCTTGTACTATGCGCCCGGCAGCTACTCCACCACAGAGGAGGTCATAGAGCTCGCGAAGGTCGCCGCGAAGGACGGCGGCATCTACGACTCGCACATGCGCGACGAAAGCTCGTATACCATCGGTCTCCTCGGGTCGATCAACGAGACGCTCCGCGTCGCGCGCGAAGCACACATCCCCGTGCACATCTCTCACATCAAGGCACTCGGCGCGGATGTCTGGGGGCAGTCGGATTCGGTCATCGCACTGGTGCGTGCGGCGCGGCGGGAGGGACTGACGGTCACGGCGGATCAGTATCCGTACAGTGCTTCGGGGACGAGTGTGAGTGCGGCGCTCCTGCCACGCTGGGCCGAGGAAGGTGGTGGCGACTCGTTGCGTGCGCGCATTGCTGATCCCGCCATTCGGCGGCGCCTCGTGAGCGACATGGAGCGGAATCTCACGCGGCGCGGCGGCGCAGCCTCACTGTTGATGACGTCGTCGCGCGACTCGTCGATCGTTGGAAAGACGCTGGCGGACATCGCGGTTGCACGAAAGGAGTCACCGATCGATGCCGCGCTCCAGATCATCACGAACGGCGGATCGAGTGTCGCGTCCTTCAACATGAAGGACGCGGATATCGAGAAGTTCCTCGTGCAACCGTGGGTGATGACAGGCTCCGACGGCAGCACGGGACATCCGCGCAAGTACGGAACGTTTCCACGCGTGTTCAGGGAGTACGTCTATCGTCGCAAGCTCCTCGCGCTTCCGCAGGCGGTTCAGCGTTCGAGTCAGTTGACCGCGGAGACGCTCGGGCTCCGCGGCCGCGGCGTGCTCAGAATTGGTGCGTTCGCGGACGTGGTGGCCTTCGACCCGAACACGTTCGCCGACAAGGCGACATACGTGCATCCCGAAGAGCTCGCGGTCGGCATGCGCTACGTATTGGTCAACGGAACGGTCGCGGTAGACGGCGGCCATTATTCGGGAGCACTCGCCGGACGTGCGCTTCGGCGTTCGGGATCCGGTAATGCGACGATCGACCACGCGTCGCACGTCGAGATCCGCCGGACGACGCACGGTGTTCCGCACATCAAGGCCGACAATCTCGCCGCCGCGGAGTTCGCCCTCGCATACGTGCAGTCCGAGGACTATGGCGCCCGCGTCGCCTTCGATCTGATCAAGGCGCGCGGCGAGATGGGACGCTGGTTCGGGCGCGACAGCATCGAACGGGACTTCGCGGCGCGCCTTGCGTGGACGCGTGCCGTCGAGACATACGCGCTGCTCGATCAGGAAACACGTGCTGTGTACGAGGGCTTCGCTTCGGGCGTGAATCGCTACGTCGAGTTGCACGCGGCGGAATTCCCCGCGCACTTCGTGCCGCGCTTCACCGGCTATGACGTCCTGGCGCACGATGTCTACGTCGCATCGCCGGCGCAGGCTGCCCGCGCACTTGCGTCGATCGATCCGTCGTTTCGTCGTGTTCGCACGCAACCGGATGCGGCCCAGGCGAGTCCGGCCGAAAGCGATGAACCAATGACATCGTGGCTCGATGTCCCGGACGAGGGATCGAACGCCTGGGCATTTGCGCCGAGCCGCACGACGTCGAAGCGCGCGATCCTGCTGCGCAATCCACACCTCGCGTGGAGTGCCGGCTACTACGAGGCGCACGTAGCGGTCAAGGACACGCTCGACTTCTACGGCGACTTCCGCATCGGCGGCCCGTTCGGCGTTATTGGCGGCTTCAACCGCGACCTTGGCTGGTCCACCACGAACAACGATCCACTGCTTGGACAGGTGTATGCGCTCGATCTCGATCGAGCGCGGCCGGACCACTATCTGCTCGACGGTGCGACTCATGCCGTTCTGCGCGACAGGATCAGCGTCGAGTACCGGAGCGGTGATTCCCTCGCGATCGAAACACGTGAGATCGCGCGCACACCGTATGGACCTGTCGTGCATCGCGACAGTACGAAGCTTTACGTCCTCCGCGCCGGCATGGACGGCGACTTTCGCGCCGGAGAGCAGTTTCTTCGGATGATGCGCGCGCGCTCACTGGCCGAGTGGAAGGGCGCCATGGGTATGCGCGCACGGCTCAACTCGAGCTTCACCTATGCGGATCGTGCTGGCAACATCCTGTATCTCTGGAACGGTACCGTACCGTCGCTTCCGCAGGGCAGGGGCTCGGACAGCGTCGTCGTACAGGCGCGCGGCGTGACGGACATCTGGACGCACTACGTGCCGTTCGACTCGCTGCCACAGGTGCTGAATCCACGGGGCGGATACGTCCACAACGAGAACGACGCGCCCTGGTTCACCAACATGCGCGAGCCACTCGATCCTGCGTCGTATCCGTCATGGTTCCCGTCGCCGCGACTGGGTCTCCGCAGTCAGCTCGCGATCTCGCTGATCGACTCGGATCGAAAGTTGAACCTCCAGGACGTACTGACCTTGAAGCACTCCTATCGCATGTTGCTGGCGGAGCGCGTGCGTGATGATCTCGTGTCCCTCGTTCGTGCGACGCATCCCGGCGGAGATACGCTGCGTGCGATCGACGTCATCGCGAAGTGGGACGGCACCACAGCACCGGACAGCAAGGGCGGTGTGCTCTTTGAGCTCTGGTGGCGGCGCTATGTGGCGGGCGCGCGCCCTGACACCATGTTCGCCGTGGCATGGTCCGCGTCCGCCCCGACGAGCACGCCGCACGGCATTCGCACTGCGAGCCGAGCGACGGACGCATTCTCCTGGGCGGTGCGAGAAGCGACGAAGCGGTATGGCGCGTTCGACGTTGCGTGGGGCGACGTCCATCGTGTGCGCGTCGGCGACGTCGATGTCCCGGTCGGCGGCTGCAACGGCGACCTCGGCTGCTTTCGCGTCCTGTGGTTCAAGGACGACCCTGACGGCAAGCGCTCGGCCACAGGCGGCGATGGGTGGATCCTGGCCATCGAATTCGGTTCTGATCGGCCGCACGCGTATTCGGTACTGGCATATGGTGAAAGCCCGCGTCCGGACTCGCCGTACCACGCCGACCAGGCGGCGATGTTTGCGCGGAAGGAGCTCAAGCCGGTGGCGTGGAGTGAATCGGAGATTGAGCGAAGCACGATTCGCCGTTATCGGCCAGGTATTGCGCCGTAACTCGTGCTTGTTGGAAAGACGAAGGCCCGCGACACTCGTCGCGGGCCTTCGTCGCATTCACACGCGACTACGGCTTGGTCGCGTCGCAGCTCTGTGCGTTCGCGTTGTTCAGCTCCGCCTGCGGAATCGGGAGACTGAGCTGCGTTCCGTAATTTCCGCCCTTGTGGAACGGCGCTCCCGAGCCGGGGAAGCTCGTCGTTGCGCGGCCGTAATCACGAATGCGACGGCGAAGATCGAATAGCCGCGAGCCACGCCCGAAATTCCAGAATGCGCGCTCGCGGAACAGCAGGTCCTCGCGCGCTGTCTGGGTGCCCGGATCGGCGAGCGGAGTCAGTCCCGCCACGCCGCCGCTGTTCGCGCCGGTGGCCGCACGCAGGTCGTTGAGCTTCTGCAGATACGTCGCAACGTCGCCGGCCTTGAGCGCCGCCTCCGCTTCGTCGAGCCGAGCCTCTACGCCAGACAGGAGCGCAACCGCCGTCTCACGCGTGGGCCAGATCTGCTGCGCGTCAAAGAGCGTCACTCCATCGAAGCCACGTGTGGTCGGCCGCGACGTCGGAACGCGCGGGTCCTTGGCCGAAACGAACGGAAGGGCGTTCGGGATGGCGGTACCCGCGAGAGCGCCGTTCCGCTCGATCGAATCCTGCACCGTGTACCGCTTGACGCTGTTGTTGAGCGCCCAGATCCCGTTGTCGCCCGAGACCTGGAGGTAGGTCTCGTTGAACACGAAGTTCGTCGGCACCGTGGCCACCAACGTTGCCGCACCCGCGTAGTTCTTCAACCCGATCTGCGCGCGTGCCTTGCCGAGCTTCGCAAGGTTGTTCACGAGCGCGCTGCCCGCATCCGTACCCGCGTTGGCGAGGGCGGAATCGAACGACGCCGACGCGAGTTGGAACGCTTGAGCCACCGTAATCGGCGACCCATACTGAATCGGTTCCGCCGTGGCGTCGCTGAAAATCTGCGCATCGCAGAAGTCCTGCGCCGACTGCAGCTCGGCAAATCCCTTCACGAAGAACATCATACCCACGTTCGACGCAGGTGCCGGCTTGTACTTCCGCAGCAGCCCGATGGCCAGCATCGACGACAGACGAGCCCGATGGATGAAGCGGAAGGCCGTGGTGATCTGCGCGTTCGTCGGATCGACGAGACGCTGATCCGTCTCGTCCCGCTGCTGAAAGGTGTCGCTGGACTTCCATTCGTCGGCGAAGAGTCCGCCCATGATCCAGGTACTCTCGTCGCCCGCCGTCATGGTCTTGAGCCGACCGATGGCGCCGACACGCGCCGCCTCGGCACCGTCCGCGTTCTGCACGTCGTTCGGATTGATGATGTCCGGCTGCGGCGCATCGAGGAGCGGGTCACTGATGGCGTGACACCCGCTCGCCGCGAGCAGCAGGACGCCGAGCATCGCTGCTGTCCGGCCGCGATGTCTGATCGAGATCTTCATGTGTCTGTATTCCTCCGCGGCGTCAGAAGCCGAGATTGAGTCGAACGGTGTAGAACGTCACAGGAGGTGACGTCTGGAAATCGCTCGGTGCGCTCAGCGTTCCGCCGCCGCCCGCGTCTGCATTGCTCTCCGGATCGATGCCGCTGTAGCTCGTCCATTTGAACAGGTTCCGGCCGGCGAAGGTGATGCTCGCCGTGCTCGCGCGCAGATGCGCCGCGACGATCTGCGGCATGTCCGCGGTGACCGACAGCTCACGGAAGCGCACGAAGCCGGCGCCCTCCATGTATCCGGCCTGCGTCCGCGACGGATCGTCGCGCAGCGCGACGACACGTGCCTGCTCGAACAGCGGCGCCGTCTGGTCGAAGAGACCGCGGCAGTTGTTGCGGTTCTGACAGCGAATGCGCTCCGTGCCGTTCAACAGCATGTTGCCGCCCTTGTAGTCGAACATCGCGTTGATGCGCACCTTCCGGTTGAACGTCTCGATGCCGTTGCTCAGCGTCGCTTCGTAGCGCGGAATGGAGTAGCCGATATACGAGAAGGCGGTGTCCACGACGACTTCGCTGGCTGTGATGATGCCGTTCTTGTCCTTGTCGTCGTAGCTCAGGATCTGACGCTGCCAGTAGCCGTTCAGCGGAAAGCCCGGCACCTGGCGAATGGTCGCGCCGACGATGGGCTGAATGCCCTCGCCGAGCGTCACGAGCTTGTTCTCGTTCATCGAGCCGCTCAGCGTGGTGCTCCAAGCGAAGTTCCGGCGGTCGACGAGCTGGGCATTCAAGCTCATCTCGGCGCCCGCGTTCTTGACGGAGCCGAGATTCTGCCGGCGCGTCGTGGCGCCGGAGCCCGCGGACGGCGGGATCACCGCGGAGATCAGCGCATCCTTCGTCACCTTGCTGTAGTAGGTCGCCTCGAGCGTGACGCGGCTATCGAACATCCGCGCGTCGAACCCGCCCTCGAACTCGCGAGCGCGCTCGGGGCGCAGGTCGGAGTTGCCGAGCGTCGAAAACTGCACGGCGGGCTGATCCACGGCGTTGATGTTTACGGTCGCCGGCGCGTAGAAGCGCAGCGCGTCGAGCGGCCCGGGCTGCACGCCCGATTCACCGAGCGCGGCGCGGAGGCGAAGCTCCGACAGGAAGCGAGGCTTGGGGAAGAACGACTCTTCGCTGATGAGATACGACGCGCTCAGCTTCGGGTAGACGACGCGCTGGAAGTTCGTGCCGAACGCGCTGTTCTGGTCCGTGCGAAGCGCGGCCGTGAGGAAGAGCCGATCGCGAAACGCGGCGGCTTCCTCGATGAACAGACCCAGAGTGCGGCTCGAGGACGTCGCCTCGTCGGAAAACGGCGTGGCCCCCGCACTCACCGTCTGCGTGCCCGGCGCGAGATTGCTGGTGCCCGAGCCGTTGCGGCCCGAGTACGCATTCACGTACTGCGCACCAACGGTGGTCTTGAAGTTCATCGATGCGGCCGGAGCGAACGTCGCCGTGCTGCCGACATCCGCCGAGAAGGTGTTGATGCTCGCGCGGTCGTCCTCGACCAACCCGAGCCGCGTGCTGCCGATGTCGGCACACGTCCCCCGGCGGCACAGCTGTTGATCCTGGCGCGCCGTGTAGTCGATGCCGACGTTGGCGCGGTTCGCCAGCCAGGAGATCGGACGCCAGTTCGCATTCGTGCTGCCGATGAAGCGGTTGATCTCCTGCGTCGTGGTGTTCTGGAAGATGTCGCCAGGCGTGGACGCGCGATAACCGTGCAATTGCGCCCCCGTCGAGCTGAGGTTGTAGCCCACGCTCGGCATGCTGACGAAGCCCGGGCCGCCGTACGCATGCGAAAGAAGCCCGAGCGAGTTGTTGTCCGTCTGCGGAATGCGCGTCGTGCTGTGCACGAAGCCCGTGTTCACCGAGACGTCGAGTGAGCCGCTCGGCGACGCGTTGATGTTCGCCCGAAGATTCTGGCGCGAGAGGCGATTGGGATGAATCCATTCTTCGCGGGTGCCGCCAATCGTGTCGAGCCGCGAGATCTCGTATGACGGAATCTGATAGACACCGATCTCGTCCTCGAACTGTCCCGACGAGAAGTAGCGGAGCGTCTCCGATCCTCCGCTGAGTTGCACGCCGCCCTGGCGGCGCGAGCCGCTGCCGATGGGAGATGCCGTCGGATCCGTGAACAGACTGTACGAGCGCAGCGAGTCGGGCGTGCAGGTCCCCGCCGCCTGCGCCGTGAGGCGACAGATCTGGCTCAGGGCCGTCGCACCCTTTACGAGGGTGGTGTACGCCGTCGGATAGGTGTTGCGATCCTTCAGCAGCCCGGTTTCCCCGAACGCCGTCCATTTTTGCGGGCCGCCGCGACCGTGCTTCGTGGTGATCACGATGACGCCGTTTGCCGCGTCGGTGCCGTACAACGTCGCCGCCGACGGTCCCTTCACGATCTCGATGTTCTCGATGTCGTCCGGATTGATGTCGAGCGCGCGCGTCTGCGTGCCGCGTCCGTCGCCGGAGCCGACGAAGATGTTCGGGCTCACGGAGCCGGTGGAGCTGGTCATGCGCACGCCGTCGATGACGTAAATCGGATCGCTCGACAAGGAGAGCGAGCTCGTTCCGCGAATGCGGACCCGCGCGCCCGACCCGGTGACGGATCCCGATGCGACCTGCACGCCGGGCGCCTGGCCGGCGAGCACGTCAGCGAGGCTCTTCACCGGCGCCGTCGCGGTGCGCTGCGCCGCGTTGATGTTACTCACGGTATTGCCCAGCTCGACGCGGCGCGCCTCACCCGTCGCCGTCGTCACCACTTCCGCGAGCTTGACCACGACGGCCGACAACACGAAGTCCAGTGTCGCCGTCTGACCGGCCGCCACGTCGACGCCCTTTTTCTGCTCGGCGAAGCCGACGCGGAGAACGCGGATCTGTTGCGCGCCATTCGGCACGCCGCGGAGGGTGTAGCGGCCGTCGGTCCCTGTGGTCGCCACGAGGCTCGTACCGACGACGAGCACACGTGTTTCGAGGATGGCCTCGCCGGTACCCTGAGCAGTCACCCGTCCGGTGATCGTGCCCTGGGCCGCAGCGAAGCCGGCGGTCGAGATCAGGAACAGAAGCGCAAACGCCACGGCGTTCGCCGCCATCCTGGCTGGCACCATTCGCATGAAAGGAAATCCTGTCTGGAGGAATGTTCGTCCGCTCAAACTGCAAACTGCCGCTCGAGGAACGCGACCTACGTACACACTCACCCGGTTTCGCGCGGATGGGTCACAGGCGCGCGCGGTACCGTGGGTGCGGAGAGTCGTTCATCGTAGCGGCGGATCTCGGCACGCGAAAGGGGAGCCACGAGCAGAAAAGCAGAACGGTGAACGGCAGCGTTCACCGTTCACCGTCCGTCGGTCGTCGAATCTTGCGATCAGTCGGTCGTCGCACTCACCCATGGATCATGTTGCAGCCACGTGGCATCGGGCGCGAAGAGAAACACCAGACCGCCATCCGCGAGCTTGGGCAGCAAGCGCTGCGCGCGCGCGGGCTCCATTGCGGGACAGCCCTGACTGCGGCCCGCTTTCGTCGCGGTCACGTACGGAGCGCCGTGCGCCACGACGCCGCGTGCAAGCGCCTGGTCGTTGAATCCGCGCGACACGCCCTGAAGTCGCATGCCGAGGGCGCTGTACGTTCCGCCGCCGGCGTGCCCGTGAAAGTCGTAGGTCGACTGCGCGACGTACAGGCCGAGCGACGTGGTGCTGCTTCCCGAGTAATTCGAGAAGCGCGTCGGGACACCGTACTGCGACACGGATGATCCGCGACCGTGTGCAACCGTGAAGGGGCCGTCGACGATCGTCAGCTTCTCCATGTCGAACACGTAGCCGCGCGGCTGCGTGCTGGCGAGGCCGTAATCGACGAAGTACAGATATGGTTTCCGCACGTCGTCGGCGTGCGCCGCCCTGAACGCGAAATAGCTGTGAAACGCACTCTCGAGGGCCTGCGGATGACTGAGCGGCCGAACCACGTTCGTGAATGCGACGAGAGCCGAATGCGTGACGGCGGCGACGCTGTTCGTGGGGTGTACGTTTGCAGATGGGCTTGCCGGCGGCGACACGAATGCAGCGGCGGCCTCGAGCACGGGCCCCGTCGCGGACGAGCTCGGTGCGACCTGCGCACCAGCAAAGATGAGGGCGCTCGTACCGGCGAGCACGTGCTGAAAGTGCCTTGATGGACGCATGGACTCCTTGTCGGCTGCGGCGCGATGGGCGCCAGGCGGGGACGTACGTCATACTCCGTTGGCGCTGAAAAGCGCCCGGCGAGCTTCAGGCGGGAGTCATAAAGCTAATAGGTCCTGCGTCGCATGTAAAGTGTTGTGGAGCAACGATTTATGGTCGCGCTCGGTAGGACAGTCGGGCTTGCCGTCTATTGTCCTAGCGTCCTGGGTCCTACCTCAAAACTGCTGAGTCTGTTCGCCCCATTCTGGACGGCACACAAAAGTTTCCGTATATAGTCAGGGAATCGGACAATAGTGTTCGGACGCGCAATTCAGTCGAACCACACCACGGCTGGAGCCTGCCATGACGACACCCGTAAAGCCGGACGTTCCGCTGCGCGACGAAGACGCCCTCAAGCGATTCTTCTTCGCCCAGCATGCGTCGCTCGGTGAAAAAGCCCGCGCCCAGCTTGGCGCGGATGCCTTTGCCCTTGCCCCGAAAGTGGTGGAAGGTGCCTTTGTCCGCGCGTGGGACGCCCGCGCGCAGTTCAAGACCACTGAGGAGCTGACCACCTTTCTCACGCAGGACGTGCATCACGCCGCCGCCCGCGCCCTCAGCCGACGCGCCGCGGCGCACCGCTTCGCGGGCCACGCGGAAACACACCACGCCAGCAGCGGTGCGATCAACCCCGACGAGTCGTGGCTGCACATCCAGCACGCGCTGCATGGTGAAGCACATGCACCGGGCACGCTCGCGGCCGTCGCCGCGGCGTCCCGTCACGAGGCCGCCGGCCACATCGCCAAGGTGGGCTCCAATCGCGGCATCGCCATCGCCGTTGGACTCGCCGTCGCCGCGGCCGTGGCCGTGCTCGGCGGGATGAAGGTGATGGATGTGGTCGCAGCCAAGGGCAAGATCGCCAAGGCCGTCAACGCCAGCGATGCGCGTGTCGTGCCGACGCCTCCAGGTCGCGCCGGCGAGATCAGTCTTGCCGACGGAAGCATCGCGCACGTCGCACCGGACTCGAAGCTCAGCATACCGAAGGACTTTGGCCCGCAGCTCCGTGGCGTGAAGATCGAGGGCGCCGCGACGTTCGACGTCGCACCAGGACTCAAGGACCCGTTCCAGGTCCATGTGCGGAACGCCGTCGTGGTGGCCACCGGTACCTCGTTCACGGTGCAAGCCTACGGCGACGACTCCACGAGCACGGTGGTCGTCGGCGAAGGGTCGGTCGAGGTACGTGTCGGCGATCAGCCGCAGGCGGTGAACGCGGGGGCGGGCGTCGTCATCTCGGCGTCAGGAACGCGTGCGGCCACGGCGGACGAGATCGAGGAGGTCACGGCATGGCGGAAGGGTTCGCTGGCCCTCTCGCATCGCACGCTCAAGGATGGCGTCGCGGCGCTCAAGCGCTGGTACGGGTATGACGTTCGCGTCGCGGACGTCGCCTTGCTGAAGCGGCCGGTGACGGTGAAGGCCTCGCTCGATTCGGCCATGCAGGCGGTCCAGCAGGTGGCCACGAGCGCCGGTCTCCGATTCGGCTACGTTGGCGAGAACATGGCATTCGTGGACACCGCGGACCGGAAGACGCGTCTGCGTTGAGAATGCTCTAAGAGATAGCCGCGTGCCCGGTAGATCCGGCATGCGGTACTCGTCGCAAAAGGGGGCCCGGCAAACCCGGGCCCCCTTTGCGATGTCCATAGTGTAGAAAGCGGTCTCGCCAGCCGACACTCAACGACGGTAATTGTCGTCATTTGAGTTTGCGGAAACCACCGCAAGTTTCCTACACAGGTTTCTTCGTGCGCTTTACTGAGTGGTTTCCGGCTCTTCAACCGCTTCGACGCAAGCTTCCGCTCTTGATCGCGGGGCTCATCGCCCTGGCCGTTGCGACGTTCGGCCTTCTGGCGAACCGCCAATTGCACATCGCATTCGAGGCCATGGCGACCGATCGTCTCCACGTCGCCGCACAGCGCCTGGGCAGCGTGCTTGCCGAACAGACCGGCCTCATTCGAAATCAACTTGCCTCACAGGCCGGCGATCCGATACTCGTCGCATCGCTCATGAACCCGACGCCGCAAACCGCCGCCGCGGCAGAAAGCCTCCTTGCGAAGCAGTTCCCTCCCCTGCAAGCGGCGTCGCGGGCGCTCTTCGCGAAGGATTGTCGCCTCGTCGCTTCGGGAGGCGAGATGAAGGAATCCGCGCTGCTCAAGACCTGTCCGGCCCACTCACCGCTCGTGAGTGTGAAGGGAGCGGGCCGGCAGGCCTGGGTTCAACCGTTCGTCATTCGTGGAGATACCGTCCTCTACGCGGTGATCGCGCCAGTCGTAAAGGGCACGGATACCCTCGGTACGTTGGTGCAGGTGCGCACGATCACCTCGCCGACCGGCGGGCGCATGATCAGTGCGCTGATTGGACGCGACGTCACCTTCATGCTCGGCAACGCCAAGGGGGCGCGCGTCTGGACGGACCTCTCGACACCGACGTCGGGCCCCGATCGCGCCAGGGTGTTCGGCGCCGCGCCGGCGTACTATGAGCCCGCCGGTGGCATCGAGCAGATGGGCGTCGCGCTACGCGTCGCGGCGACACCGTGGTTCGTATGGGTGCAGGTGCCGGTCGCCACCGCACGAGCGGGACAATATCGCGCGCTCCAGCAAATGTTCGGCATCGGCATCGCGATCATCCTCATCGGGCTGGTGTTCGCGATCGTCATCGGCAATCACGTGACCGGCCCGCTGCTCGAGCTCAGCAGTGCGGCGGACGATCTCGCCTCGGGCGACTACGGCCGCCGGGTCGGCACGACGCGAAGGGACGAAATCGGCCTGCTCATGACGTCCTTCAACAGGATGGGCGAAGAGGTCGAGGCGGCCAAGCACGAGATGGCGGCGCAGGGCGAGGAGCTCGAGCAGCATTACCGCGACGCGCAGGACATGGCGCACGAGCTCGAGATCTCCAACCAGGAGCTGCTCGAGGCTGCGGAAGAAGCGCGCACCGCGAACGCCGGACGGGAGCTCGCGCAGTCACAGCTGCTGCACGTGCAGAAGATGGACGCGGTCGGGCGGCTCGCGGGCGGCGTCGCGCACGACTTCAACAATCTGCTCACCGTCATCAGCAGCTACACGGAGCTGGCCCTCGAGGGGCTCGACGCCAAGGACGAGCTCTATCAGGACATGCTCGAGATCCGCTCGTCCACCGATCGCGCGGCCCGCCTGACACGCCAATTGCTCGCGTTCAGCCGGAAGCAGGTGTTGCAGATCGAAACGGTGAATCTCAATGCCGTCGCATCCGAGATGGAGAAGATGCTTCAGCGGCTCATCGGCGAAGACGTCGCCCTGGTCTTCGATCTCTCGCACGATCTCGGCGAAGTGCGTGCGGACCCGGGGCAGCTGGAGCAGGTATTGATGAACCTCGTGCTCAACGCGCGCGACGCGATGCCGAACGGCGGACGCCTCGTGGTGCGGACCGCCAACGTCACGGTGGCGAATGAGATCCTGCGCGACGGCCAATCCGTGCCGCCGGGCGACTACGTCACACTCAGTGTCGTCGATACCGGCTCAGGCATGACGCGCGAGACGCGAGACCACCTGTTCGAGCCATTCTTCACCACGAAGGAGCAGGGACAGGGGACGGGCCTCGGTCTTTCCATCGTGTATGGCGTTGTGAAGCAGTTCAGCGGCGAGATCCTCGTCGATTCGGAACCGGGACGGGGCACCACGTTCGACATCTACCTGCCACGCCTGCCACATTCCAACGGCGATTACACCGCCCGCCGTCGCACGTCGGGGCCTGCGCGCATCGGATCGGAGACCATCCTCCTGGTCGAGGATGACACGTCGCTTCGCTCACTCGCACGGCGCATCCTCTCGGACGCCGGCTACGCGGTGATCGAGGCAACGACCGCCGGCGAAGCGATCGCGATCGGCGAGAGCTACCGCGACAGAATTCACCTCTTGTTGACGGATGTCGTCATGCCGCAGGCCAGCGGCAGCGAAGTGGGCGCGCGTCTCTCCGCCACTCGGCAGGGCTTGCGAGTGCTGTACATGTCCGGCTACACCGACGACGACGTACTGCGGCGTGGAGTCGTTCAGGAGAAGATCGACTTCCTCCAGAAGCCATTTACACCAGCGCAGCTGACGAAACGCGTCCGCGAAGTGCTCGACGCGGCGGACTGAAGACCGCCGTTCGTCATTCGATGAGTCTGCGCTTCCGGTGCGGCAACACCTCCGCCTCGCGCCACAATCGACGCAGTTCCGTTTCCGCGAGCTCGTGCCAGCCGCCCGGAATCGGCACCAGCCGCCTTCGCTCGCTATCGGACTCGAAAGCCAGCCAGCCGCCGGCGAGCCCGGCCGTGAGAGCGATCCTGATTCCTCGCTTCTGGCGACGTTCGGCCTTACGGCGCTCGCCCGTCTGCATTGGAGGTCCGATGTCTTTTTGACGTCGCTGGAGGACGCGGCGCTCTCCCCAACTTGGGATTACGTCCCAGGCGTCGCACATGCTCGAATCCTCATTCTCAAATCGGCGGTGGGGCGTCATGGAGAGTTTTTCAGCACTCATCGTGCCCGTGATCCGGATCACAGTGCACCGTCGCGACCGCGGAGACTCAACCCCCGCAAGCGTTTGCGACCCGCCTAACAGCCGGAGAGTATGGAAACAAACGTTGCGCGGCGGCCACGTGCGGGCGCGCCTTCGCGCAATTTCCCCTCGCACCGTAGCGCTCGGCAATACGCACGTGGAGCCGAAAGCTTCCGGGATCGAGCGCTGAAGCACGTTCCAGGGCGCTTGCCCTCGTAGCGGTGGACGCAACGTTCATCGAGGCGACCTGGGCCGCGCTTCGCACGCCGGCCAGCCCGAAGGCGGCACAAACGATTGCACTGAGCATGAGCCGGCGGGGAACCGTCAGCGCGTATGAGCCGCGCTCACGACATGGACCGGCCAATGCGCCGAGCAGCGACCATGCAATGAGTGCGGGGGCAGGCAGCAGAAGGACGGCGTCGAACGCTCCGACGACGATCACGATCACGAGCGTGGAGAGCAAAACCGCCGCCCCAACCCTGCGCTCGGTCGTGGATTCGCTCGCGAGTCCGCGAATCGCGTCGAGCACGATCGCGGCGAACGCCAGCGCGAGACACAGCGTGGCCGCAATGCCTCGCTCCGAGAGAAACGTCACCCAGTCGCTGCTCGGCCACGGATTCGCCGTCATGCCGTCCTGCCCTAGAGACGGATCGTTGTCCGATGCAAACCGCGGATACATGACCGGCCAGTTGCCGGGCCCAACGCCAATGACCGGATGCCGGAGCGCCATGCGTGCACTGTTGCCGTACTGCACCAGGCGCCCGCGTCCGCTGCCGGCCTTGTAATTCACGATGCTTTGCGCGGTCTCCAGATACGGTGACTCGCTGCGCCAGTCCAGGGTGTTCGGCATGGCGAGTGACGCGCCGGCGCCAAGCAGTCCGGCGACGGCAAGACCCGTGAGTCTGGACAGCGCGACGGTTCCGTCGCGAGTGCGCATCGCCACGACGCCAGCGAGGAAGAGCACCGCGCCGCCGACGAGCAGCGCGAGCCACGCCGCGCGTGTTCTCGAGAGAATGAGCGCGGCGATCACCACCGCAAAGCCGAGGCACCATCGCATGTACGCGCCGCGCGAGTTCGCGCGCAGCGCCGAGTAGACGAGAGCGGGCAACGCGATTGCACTTGCATGCGCCATGAAGTTGCGATTGCCGAACGTGCCGCCTGGCGCGCGATTGAGGCTGAAGAGATCCGTGCGCACGCCGTACGCTTGCAGCAGCGCGGTTGCCGCGCCGGCAACACCGGCCAGCGCGAGCGCCGCGACGAGTGCGTGAGAGTAGCCGGCTCTCGAGAGCGACCGTGCACACCAGAAACAGACGAGGCCACCCGCAAACACCGCCACGGCGCGTTCCGCGAGCCAGGGATTCGTTGCGAAGCCGGCGGACACTCCGGTCAGCGCCATGGCCGCGATGAGGAATTGATCGGCCCGGCCGATCGACAAACGTGTCGCGCGCGAGATGCAGAGCAATGCGGTGAGTAGCGCCGTCACGGCGAGGACGAGCTCCTTCGGAGCGAAGAACCGGTCGAGCTCGAACGTCTTGTAGGGCGCGGCGGCGAGCACCACCGCGATCGCGCCAACCTGCATGATGCGCGTGGCCAGCGAGCCGGAGAGAGATCTCACGCCGCGTACGTCAGGGGACGACGTGTGTGGGATGGCAGCGACTCTCGCCGCGATCGTGAAATCCGCCCGGTGTCACGGGAATGAATTCCCAGCGATATCGGTCGGCGAGCAGTGTCAGCTTGAGGACGCCGAAATCCCGTGTCGAATGGGCTTCGCTGCCAGCGAGAAGCGCGCCCACGTCATACCGCCGCGCCCCGCCGGTGCCGACGACGAACTGGCGAACACCACTGCCCGGATCGGCGTGTCCTGCGGAGTCGAGCGGCGCGAATCGCTCGTAGATGTGATCGTGTCCCGCGATCGCGACGCTTACGCCATATCGATCGAGCGTGTTCCAGAGTGGAGCGATACGCTCGCGCCGCTCGTGCGGCCCCGAGCTGAATCTGGGATGGTGCATGTAGGCGACGGCGCAGCGGCCCGGATGCGACGCGAGGTCCGCGCGCAGCCAGCGCAACTCCTCCGAGGAGTCCGTGATCGCCGCGGCTGTGTTGAGCGCCAGCACGTGCCAGGTGCCGAGGTCGTAACTGTAGTATCCGCGCGGCGGCGTGGCTCGCGTGCCGAAGTACTCGAAGTACGGTGTCGCGCTCTCGCCGTCATAGTCGTGGTTGCCGGGCACCGGGCGCGTACGCGCGAAGTGGCGGCCCCACGTGGGCGCGTAGCACTGTTGAAAGGGAAGCGGATGCCGCTTGGTCACGTACGCCGCATCACCCGCGACGAACACCGTGCCGCGGATCGTATCGAGAATGCGCGCCGTGGCGTAGTCGCCTCCCGTTTCACAATTCGCGATGTCTCCGGCGCCGACCAAAACGGGCACCGTATCGTCGCGCATGGCGAGTGCCTGCCGATCCGCGTTGCTGCGCTCACGGCACGCCACCAGGCAGAGCAGCACCAGTGCGAGTCCTCCACGCCTCATGGGGACGGAAGTCTCCACGGACCTCGCAGCCGTTGGTACTCGCTGTCGGGAAGCTGGACGATCACCGGACGCCGAGCGCGCTCGAGCCACCGCACGAGCGACTCCATGTCGCCCGCCTCCATGGCCGTACAGCCGGCGGTCGTCGACGACGGGCCACCCCAGATGTGGAGAAAGATGCACGAGCCGCGACCCCGCGCCGGAGGCGCGGCGTTGTAACCCACGATCACACCGAGCCGGTATTGCGGGATCTGTCGCATTCGCTCCGCGCTGCTCCAGTCGATGGACGGCACGCGCGATCGGTCCACGACGGTGTTGTAGTGCACCGACTGCACGTCGTCCACACAGTCGCTGTCGTCGCGAAGCTGCACGTACGGGACGCGAAGCAACATCAACTCGCGCTCGGCAAATCCGAACGCGGTATCGAGAGGAAACAGACCGGCCGGTGAGCGGCCGTCACCCTCGCGCTTGATCGGCTGATCGAGTCGAGCCGCAAGTCGTGAGTCTCCCCACGCGAGACCGGTGCGTCCAATGACGACCGGCGTGGGCGCTCCGACGGGAAACCACTGAGCCGCGCTGGCGGCGCGCTCGTAGCGCCGCAGCCAACCGCTCGTCGCGTCCCACGACGGAGTGACGACGACCACCAGCTGTCGAGCCGACGCCAGTGACTCGGGCTCCGAGTGAGACTCCGGCAAACTCGCCGTCGCGCGTACGCAGGCGCCGAGCAGGAGCGCGAAGATGGAATACCTCGACATTGAAACACGGTTTGGGCTCATCGGCCTCTATCGCAGAAGGCGCGGACTGATACAATTGTCGCGTCAGACGGCTCCGAGGGGAACCGCCTGCGCGTCCTACGACTATTGAACAGCATGGCCGATCTCGTCCGGCGGAATCACTGGGTCGTGCGCGTCACGCATTGGGTCAACGTCGTCGCGATCATCGTGATGGCCGGCAGTGGCATGCGCATCTTCAACGCGCATCCCGCCTTCGCGCGGCCCGGCGAGCGCTTTCCACTGAATCCTTGGGAGGGCCATGCCATCCCGAAATGGCTGACGTTCGGCGCCTGGCTCGGCGGCGCTCGGCACTGGCATTTCGCGATGATGTGGATCCTCGTTCTGAACGGTTTGGCGTACCTGGTCTTCCTGTTCCTGCACGGTGAGTGGCGCGACGTGGTGCCCAGAAAAGGGGACGCGCGCGATGCGATCGAGATGCTCCGGTTCTATCTCTTTCTCCGGCGCGATCATCCGATACAGGGCAAGCACAACGCCCTCCAGAAGAGCGCGTATTTCGCGATGCCGGTACTCGGCGTCATCATCGTGCTCAGCGGGCTCGCCATCTGGAAGCCCGTGACGCTGGGCTTCATCACCGTGCTCTTCGTCAATTACAAGTGGGCGCGCGTGGTCCACTTTGTGGCGATGGTGCTGCTCATCGTGCTCGCGCTCATCCACGTGTTCATGGTGTTCGCCGTGGACCCCTACGCACTGCGATCCATCATCACGGGCTGGTACAACCGCGCGAACTCACCCGAGGCGCGCAATGCGCGCCCGTTCTACCATCTCGTTGCACCTCGGCGGTCCAGCGCCGAAAGTGAGACGGACGCGTGAGCATGGATCGACGCCGGTTCGTCACCATCTCCGCTGCGTCGCTCTCCGGCGCGTTGCTGGCCGCGTGCAACGCGAATCCCGAGAAGGCATCGAAGCTGCTCGCCCTCGCGGAGCACGGGAACGAATCGATCGAGCGGGGGCTGTTTCGCCACACGGCGATGGACAGTGTGCCGAGTGCCGCGGCGCTCGCGGGGAAGGACTTTCCGAAGTATTTCATCTCGGACCGAGTGCCGGTCTGGGATCCCGCGGTGAGAGGCGTGTGGCGGCTCGAGGTGAGCGGAGCGGTGAGGACGCCGCTGTCCCTTACGCTGGAGCAACTGGCCGCTCTGCCGCGCGTCGCACAGAAGGTGGATCACTTCTGCGTGGAAGGGTGGAACGCCCGCGCCGAATGGACCGGCGTCCGTGTGAGCGAGCTCGCGCGGCTTGCCGGCGCGACTGCCGATGCGCACTACGTGGACTTCGCAGGGTTCGACAACGACTACCACGAGAGCTGGGACATGGAGAGCGCCATGCATCCTCAAACGCTCGTGGCGTACGGCATGGACGGGCGCATGCTCGGTCCGGGACATGGCGCGCCCGCACGCGTGCATTCGCCCATCAAGCTTGGATACAAGAACACCAAGTATTTGACCAGGATGGTGTTCATGCCCAGCCGGAACGGCGGCTATTGGAGCGATCAGGGATACGAGTGGTACGGCGGCACGTGACGTCAGCCGAGCCGACGGTCGAGCGCCCCGAGCCGCGTTGGCCGGCCATCGTGGCGGCCCTATCGGCCGTCGCGCTGCATTTCGCTCTTCCGGCCGACCTTCGCATGGGACGCCGCTGGGTGGTCGCCATCGTCGTCGTGGCGCTCATCACCGCGGCGACCGGCGCCCGCCGCCTCGGGTATCATCGCGTCAATCAGCTCCTCGCCTACTCTGTGCTCGGCGTGCTCACCGCGGGGCTGGCGTTCGGCGTCGCGCAGCTCGTCGGAGGCGTGCTCCATCACAGCGTGAACGCCACCACGCTGCTGCAATCGGCCGGCGTTCTGTGGGTGACCAACGTCATCGTCTTCGCCTCTTGGTACTGGCGTCTCGATGCCGGCGGCCCGAACGCGCGCGAACGGCGCGACGCACATACCCGGGGCGCCTTCCTGTTCCCGCAGATGGCGTTTTTTTCGCCCAACGATGCCGACGTGACCATCGCGGAAAGCGAGCGGTGGCGCCCGCACTTCGTGGACTACCTCTTCCTGTCCTTCAACACGAGCACGGCCTTCTCTCCGACGGACGTGCCGGTCGTGTCGAAGTGGGCGAAGATGGCGATGATGATGCAGTCGCTGATCTCGTTCACCACCATCGTGCTCATTGCCGCACGAGCGGTGAACATCCTGCCGACGAGCTAGTCCTGCGCGCGGCGAGAAGGTGCCGGTGGGACCGTCGACGCCCGCATGCACCACCGCTCCAACTCGAAGATGGTCATGGTGCGCCAGTCGGGGGGATAAGGCGCCAGGCGCCGTTTGTCACCATCCTGCGACTCGAACACCAGCCAGCCACCCTTCCGCCGGTCGTGCTCCAGCACCCGCGCGAGGGCGCCATGCAGCTCGGGAGTGGCGATCTCGGACACCGTCCACTCGAGACCGACAGTATCCACGAACGTTCGGGAAGGAGCAGGCAGATTCATCGTCCGGAGACCGCTGAGAGCCATCGTGTGCCCGACCCTCTCACAATGGTCAATCACGCTCGCGTCCGCCAGATAGCGGGGCACAAAGAAGCGCTACTGGTACTGGACGTACAGCGGCCGGGGATTGAGGCGAAGGACCTCCGCCGGTGTCAGCAGCGGATCGCCCTTTTTCGTGTCGTTATGGAAGAAGAGCTTGAACCCGGTGAATTGCACGGGGTCTGCCTTCACGTAGTCGTGGTACGAGTCGAACTTGAGCCACGGCGGGCCCCACCCATCCATGTCCATCACGACCTGCACATGGGGCGCATAGCGAATCTCCCTGGCGTTCGTCACCATCTTTCGCGTGAAACGGTGGACGATCAGCACCTTCGGTGGAAGATTCTTCGTCCGGGCGATCTCGTCGAGGAATCCGACGGCCCAATTGACGTCCTTTGCGTCCAGCGTGCCGATCTTCGTCCCCGGAATGGCGCCAGAGGTCGCCATGGCGAATTCCGGATCGATGGCCAGATGGACGTCCGGATTCTCGAGGAAGGGACGCAGTCGCGGCACCTCCGCCTGCACGGTGCTCTTGCCGACCTGCACGTCGAGGAACAACAGCGCATGCTTCGCGCGCGCCCACGAATAGAGCTCGTTGACCATGGAGTCGCGCATCTGCAGCCGGAAGAGGCCTGCCTTGCCGGGCGTGCCCTGGGCGACGGTCACGATGAAGTGCAGCGCCGGCTGCACGGGGTGCGAGGGGTCGGCTTGCGCCCAGCGCGCCACCTCATGATCCAGCTTCGAGAGCATCTCCTCCTTCGGGTATTCTCCCAGGACTCCCATTTTCTTCGAGAGCGGATTCCCATAGAACGCGACGACACGCTTTTCGGGGAAGAGCGCTCCCGGCAGCTGCGCCGGCATTTTCACCGGCCATTTCGCGTCGTTCACGCTGTCCTTCTTCGACGTCATGCTGGCGAGCGCAACGCTGTCCCTGTGAGTCCGTTTCGGCAGCTCCCCCGACGTCGCCGCCGTATGCTTCGCAGCGTCCATCCCCGCGGCGGCGTCCGCCCGCGGTCTCACATTCACTTGACCTCCGGACGCGGCGACGGTCGCGACCTTCGGCGTGACTGAATCCCGCTTCGCGGCGCTGTCCTTGCCGGCGCCCGTCTGCGTGGTGGCGCCCGCTGGAACGTTCTTGTCCGCACACGACAGGGTCATGAGCGCGACGAGATACGCGAGTGCGACGAAGCGACTGCCGTGAAACATGGACATTGGGAAGCGAGTGGAGTTGTGGTGGCTCGGCGGATGCTAGCGGAGCAATGTGCAAGGGCCAAGCCCCGGCCGTCTCCCGATCGAACCGCTGGTGGTTGACTCAATCGCTTCGGCTCCCGTACCGTTCGACATGTCAGATTGCCGCGACGGGCCGAACCTGCCGGGCTGCGCACTCACGCTGTTGCTGCTCGACGCCGCGCGCGCCGTCGAGGCGCGCGCGGAAGCGGCGCTTGGCGCGGTCGGGCTCTCGCTCGCGAAGCTCGGTGCGCTGCGGCACCTGGTCCTGGCGCCTGAGCCTCTCACGCTGACGCAGCTCGCCGAGCGTCACTGCTGCGGCAAGTCCAATGTCACCCAGCTCATCGACCGGCTGGAGGCCGAGGGGCTCGCGGAGCGCACCGCCGATCCGCTGGACCGGCGCACGATTCGCGCTGCGCCGACACGAGAAGGCCGCGCTGCCTACGAGCGCGCCAACGCGATTCTGGCCGAGCAGGAGCACGCGTTGGACGAACAGCTTGGCCCCGGCATGCGGACGCAGCTCGCCCGTCAGCTCATGGCGCTGCGTGAGGCGCAACGACCCGCAGCGCGCCCGCTGGCGGATCGTCACGCGTCCTGAGCATCCACGCGTGCGATGAGCCATCACCACCATGGTCACGGCGCTGGCGAGCACCACGTGCACGCCGCCGAAGGGTCGCCATCACGCCGCCTCGCCGTCGTGCTGGCGCTCGCCGCTGCATACATGGTGGCGGAGGCCGTCGGAGGGTGGCGGGCGCATTCTCTCGCACTGCTCGCGGACGCCGGACACATGCTCTCCGACGTCGCGGCGCTGGCGCTCAGCCTCTTTGCCGCATGGATCGCACAGCGCCCTGCGACGCCCGCGCGCTCGTACGGATATCACCGCACCGAAATCCTCGCGGCGCTCGCGAATGCCTCCACGCTCATCGCGATCTCCGTCTGGATTTGCGTCGAGGCATACCACCGACTCGGCGCGCCACCTGTCGTGGCGGGTGGCGTCGTCATGGCGATTGCCGCCGGCGGGTTCATCGTGAACGTCGCGGCCATGCGAGTGCTGAGCGGAGGAAGTCGGAGCGCCAACCTCAACATGCGCGGCGCGTGGCTGCACGTGGCGACCGACGCCCTCGGCAATCTCGGCACGGTTGCCGCGGGCGCCGCTGTGGTCTTCCTCGGCTGGCGTTGGGCGGACCCGGTGGCGTCCGTGCTCATCGCGGGACTCGTATGCTGGTCCGCGTGGGCGCTGCTCAGCGAGAGCCTCGACGTCCTCATGGAAGGCACGCCGAGCGGAATCGATCCCGATCTGGTGCGGGCGGCGCTTGCTGCGATCGGCGGGGTGCTCGCGGTACATGATCTCCACATATGGTCCATCGCCAGCGGGCGCGTGTCGCTATCGGCGCACGTCGCCGTGGACGGCACGCGATCCGATCGCGAAGTCCTTCAAGCGATGTGCGTCTCGCTGCGCGAAGACTTCCGCATCACGCACGTCACGCTGCAGCTCGAGGAGGAGTGCGTGGCGCGCGAGACCCTGCACGCCTGAACGCCAGTCTCACTTCGTGCTGGCGTCCGGCGGCGCCTCGCCGAACAGACCTGCGATGAACGGTTTGGCGATGCAGTCGTAGAATCCGCGGCCGCCGCAGATCGACGTCGCCTGATTCGTGACGAAGGTTCGCACCTTCGTGGGATAGGTATGACACCGCGGCGTGTTCGTCCCTCTCACGCAGCCGTTGTAGTGCAGCAGCGCCGTTTGCCAGTCCGTCTGCGTGGTCCTGCCACGCAACAGCGGGCGGAAATACTGGCTCAGGATGAACACGCCGTACTTCACGTTGGTGGAGTCGCTCGAGAGGTCCCTGCCGAGCAGCGACGTCATCTCCTTCGTGAGCCAGATCTTCGGGTAGACCTGCATCAGCCCCACGGCGCCGACGTTGGACGTTGCTTTGGAGACGAACTTCGCGTTCTCGGTCAGCATCACGCCGAAAATGATGGCCGGCGAGATGCCGCGGACGTACGCCTCGCGCACGGCAAACGCGGCGATGGAGTCGGCGCGCGCCGAGTCCAGTTGCTTCAGCCGCATCAGATCCTCGTAGAAGTTGCGCTTCTCTTGTTGGTACCTGGGCGTCGCGAGAAGCCGCGTCACCTCGGAGCTTTCCTTCGGCGCTATCGTCGCGGCGATCTCTGGCGCGCGCTTGCGCAGCTCCTCGCCCACCGTTCCACGCGTCGTGTAGATGGGCCGCGTGTTCCGCACGGTGTAGATGATGACGAGCACGAGCACGACCACCACTGCGAGCGACCGGAGCACGTATCGCAGCAGGGACGAGCGCCTCCGTGCACCGCGCCGGTCGCTCGCGCCTTCGTCATGCTCACGGCGTCCGCCTTCGTGCCGGCGTTCCCCCGCGGGGTCATTCGGCGACATGGAGCAGCAGCTCGCTCATGTCCAGCGCACTCCGGAGGTCGGTTGGTCCCTTCCGGAGTGCAGGAGCCGTACCGAAGGGCGCGCCTCGGCTCAGGGCTGAGTGGAGGCCTCTGGCGCCGTGCTCCGCGGGTCGCGCGCGGCCGCCGCGGAGCCGCTCGCGGAGGCCGCAGCACTCTCTTCGGCGGCCGGGAAGTGAAAGCGCGCAGGATCCATGTTGTGTCCGTTGAGCAGAATTTCGTAGTGCAGATGCGGGCCTGTCGTGAGGCCGCTGGATCCCACCGTCGCGATGAGCGCTCCGCGTGCGACGGACTGACCCTGCTTCACGAGCACCGCACTGCAATGCGCATAGCGCGTCGTGATTCCACCCGGATGCTCGATCTCCACCATCAGGCCATACGAGAATCGCCGGCCAACGTACGTCACCCGGCCCGCGGCGGGCGCCGTGATGCGCGATCCGTACCGCGCGGCGACGTCGATGCCGAGATGTGGACGCACGAGATGGAGGAGCGGATGCTTTCGCGCGTAGCTGAATCCACTCGCGATGGCGCCGATGACGGGCAATCCTTCTATCGCGCTGCCATCGCCATCGAGGGCAGCGCTGGTTGACGACATCGTCGTCGACTGCCCGCGCGCGAGCAGTGCCCGGCGCCGCGCGGTGAGCTGTGCGACGCGGGCTCTATTCGCGGAGATGCCGAGCGCCGCGATCGAATCCCGCGCGATGGCTTCGGCTTCGGCAAGGGACGCGCGCGCAACCGTGAGCGAATCTTCCAGCGCAATGAGCCCGTCGCGCACGGCCGCGACCTCGGCGTCGCTGGGCGCGGCCTGCTGCTCGCGCACCGTCACGACAACCGCTACGACATCCACGACGGCGATGAGGATCAGCGCTCCGACCCCCCACACCGCGAGCTTGGCCTGCCAGCGCTTGATGTCGAATGCCCGTGTGGGCGCATCGGGCGTCGGCGGTACCACGAGGAGGCGCCACGGACGGCTCGCAAGCGGCACGCTCGGGCGGCGCGGCTCGGATACCAGTGGCGGTGACAACGACTCGGCCGACGGAATCGCACTCCGCGCATGGAGCGGGATGACGACGGAGTCGTCGAGCCCCGGCTTCTGGCCCGGCGGGACCAGCGGGTTGTCTCTCGGCGTGGGCCGCGAGAACGGCATTCTCAGCGGTGCCCCGGTGGAATGGCCAACTCGGCGCTGACGGCCGGCATTCCGGCTCTGGTGGACTGCATCTGCACCTGGCCGTTCACCACCCCGCCCTCCTGCACGAGCACCACCTGTGTGGTGATGTCTCCCGTCACGATGGCCGTGGGCTGCAATTCGACGCGTTCCGACGCGTGGACGTTTCCGGCGAGCGTTCCGCCGACGATCACTTCGCGCGCATTCACGTCACCGCGCATGGACGCGCCCACACCGAGCACGACCGTATCTGCTCGCCGAATCGATCCCAGCAGCACTCCGTCGATGCGAAGGGACCCGTCCGTATCGATATCGCCGGAGACGGTGAGCTGACTGTCGAAGAGGCTGTAGCCGGTGGCGGGAGCCTTGACTGGTCCGCTCGGACGTGCCGAGAAAATGCCCATGGGTACCTCGGGAGGGAAACCGCCCGCGCCCGGCACACCGGGGCGCAGAGGAAAGATTGGGGACGAACGGAGTCCGGCGCCAGACTCGGCGGTGGGGTCTCGGTGTGACGAAGGGCACTGCGGCGCCGGGACGCGTCCGATTCGGACACGGCAGTGGCACGCGGTCTGCCCAATAGACGATGCTACGATGCGAAAGCGCACACTTCAGGAGGCATAAATGCGCCACCGTCTCTCCACGATGATTCTTGCACCCGCGATCGTGCTCGCTGCGGCGTGCAGCAAGGACAAACCGGCCACGGATGCGTCGCTCAACAACGATCTGACGCTGGCGGCGCAGGCGCGTCAGAACGCGACCCTCGATTCGATCACTGCGGCGGAGCGGCTGAACGGCGGTACGGCGCGCGCTCCGGCGGCGCTTGGAACGACGACGGCTGCGGCGCCGGTCGCGACGACGCAGCGCCGGACGCACCGCGCCCGGAGTTCGAGTGGGGGCAACGTCTCGTCTGGCCACGAAGTGACGGTCAAGCACACGCAGCGTGACGCGGCCATCGGCGCCGTGGCGGGTGCGGCGATTGGCGCCGCAACGAGCCATAGCGTGAAGGGTGGACTCATCGGCGCGGCCGCGGGCGGCATCCTCGGTGGCGTCATCGGGAACAACGTGGACAAGCAAAAGAAGCGGGTCCCCTGACGCACGACTGACCGCGTAGGCGGAGGCCCACCGGCAAGGCCGGTGGGCCTTCTTCTTTTTTCAGGTGTCGCCACCTTGGGCTCTCCGCCGCGCACATACCGGATACGTTCGTCTACCGAGTGCCGGATACCGGGTACTGGTCTTCCCTACTGCTGTCCGCAAGCGACAAGATTTGACTCCTGTACCCACTCCCCCTAATATTCAGGGCTCCGCGTCAACTCTGACACGGACTACACCAAGGAAGGCGTTGCAGATGGTCGAGATTCATCTCGAGGAAAGCGACCGGCTCGACTGGGCTCTCAAGGCGTTCAAGCGGAAAATCGCCAAGGCGGGAATCCTCAAGGATCTCCGCAAGAAGCGGTATTACGTGAAGCCGAGTGAAGCCCGGCAGCTCAAGGCCGCCGCGGCTCGCCGCCGCAGCCGCACCGAGCGGTCCCGCTAGTCTTCCCGGATGGCGAAAGAAGACGCAATCCAGCTCGAGGGCTCCGTAACCGAGGTGCTCCCGAACGCCACATTCCGAGTGCAGCTCACCAACGGCCACAACGTCCTGGCCACACTCGGCGGTAACATGCGCAGGTTCCGCATCCGCGTGCTCGCGGGCGATCGCGTGACCATCGAGGTCTCTCCGTACGACCTCACCCGCGGCCGCATCACCTTCCGGCACAAGAACTAACCGCTCGACCTCAGCGTCGCAGCCGGTCCAGCGACGCTGCCCGGCGCGATCCGGGATACGGAACGCCCGGCTTCGTGGCCTCCCAGATCACCCGATTGAACAGGGCCTCGTCTGCCGCGTCCTCGACGCGCAGATCGAGCGTCTGCGACTCCCGCGCGCCACGCGTACCGCCCGGGTTGCGTTCGTCCAGCCGCTGTAACGGAACGATGGCCACGTAGGGCGACGGATCCGCCTGTGCGCTCCAGATGTCACGCAGCGGACGCCCGAAGTGATCGAAGTGCGACAGCGCGTCGAGGCCGAGCAGCTCTTCGATCGTGCGCAGCACGTCGGTGGTGTTGGCGAAACGATGGACGACTCCCGCTCGCGCCCATGACGAGATCACGAGCAACGGTGACCGGTGCGAGTCCACGTGATCGGGTCCGTTCTGCGCGTCGTCCTCGAGGACGAACACGGCGGTGTTCGTCCAGAATGGGCTGCGCGAAAGCGCGTCGATCATGCGCCCGAGCGCCAGGTCGTTATCCGCGACTGCCGCGCGCGGCGTCGGCATGCCGGCGGCAGCACCCGACGTATGATCGTTCGGTAGACGGATGATCTCGAGCGCGGGCATGACGCCGCGCCGCGAGAACTCCGCCAGCTCCGCAATCCAGATGTCGGCGCGCCGCTGATCCGGAATCGCCTGGCCGAATCCCGGAAAGCCCGTGTGCGTGTGGGCCGCGAGGTAGGGCTTGTCTCCGCGATAGCCGCGCGGAAGCGGATCGTCCGCATCGAGGCTGTCGGGGATCACGAACTCGCCATAGTTCCGGAACGTGATGCCCTTTTCGTGCGCGAGATCCCACAGGTAGCCTCGCGCTGGGGCGTTGACGTCGTCATCCATGATCACATACGAACTGCCCGACGCTCGCGAGCCCTCGTAGTCGTAGCTGCGACGCCGCTGCGAGTAGTTGAGCTGCACGGTCTTCTCGACGTAGTCGCTCGCGTACGCGGCAGTGGACCAGTTGTGCCCATCCGCGCTCACCTCGGCGTTGACGAAGAAGCGGTCGAAGATGCCGAATCGCTCGGCGAGTGCATGATGGTTCGGCGTCACCTGGCGGCCGAAGAGCGTAAGCGCGGTATCACCGTCCGCCGCACGCAGGTCGCCGAGCATCTGATCGTAGGTGCGGTTCTCCTTGATGACGTAGATGACGTGCTCGATGGGCGGGTACGCGCGCGCGGAGGCGCGCGGCGACGTCCACCCGTTCGCCTGTACGACGCGGCGCGTCAGCATGTCGAGCGTACCGGCGTCGGCGCGCGCGAGACGCGTGCGCATGAGCGCTCCGGTGAGCTGCGACAGGGTCGTATTTCCGTTGGCGATCTGCACGCGGTCGCGTGCTGACACCGGACTCGGCCCATCGGGATTGGCGCGCGTGCCGCGGCCCTTTGCGCTGGCGACGTCGAGCTCATCCTCCTGCGCGAAGAGCGCAGTGGGATACCAGCCGGTAGGAATACGTCCCACGAGCGCGTCACTGCCTGACGCGCCGGTGACACCGCTCGTGCTCGGCGCGAGATCGAATACGGCTACCGCGTTCGCATCGGCCTCAGCGACGAACAGCCGACGGCCGTCGCTCGAGAGCGCGAGCGCGTTCGGCGTTGCGCCCTCCGCGGGGCCGGCTGGCGGCGGATCGAGCAGCTCGCCGATCACGTGACGACGCGGGAGATCGACCGACACGACCCGATCCATGCTCGCGAGCGCCACGAAAACTCTCGTACCCGCGGCGTTGGACAGCAGGGCGGACGGATGGCGGCCGACGAAGATGTCTCCAGTGGACGAGAGCGAACCGTCCGCAGCCGGTTGGTATGTGCGGACATGATAGCCGCCCCAATTCGACACGACGACGCTGCCACCGCGAGTGGCGACCACGCCGTAGGGATACCGTCCCGTTGGCACCCGCTGGAGCAACCGGCCCGACTCTGCGTCGATGACCGCCAGCGAATCGGAGAGATTTTCGGCGACGTACAGCGTGCGGCCGTCGGGAGACAGCGCAAGCCCAGCCGGATATCGCGTTCCGAACGATCGCGCCGTGGCGTGATGCTCCAGCACGATGCTGTCGCGAAGCGTGGCACGACCATTGTCCCATGAGAAGACGTACACGTTGTCGGTGTTTCCGCCCGACGCGTACAGGCGTGATCCGTCGCGTGAGAACGCCAGCCCGAGAAACGCCGCGGGCAGCGGCACCGTTTGCGTCACGCGGCCGCTCGCCCGGTCTACGACCTGAATTCCGTTGTCGCGCCAGCCGTTCAACAGCAGCACGAGCTGCTCGCCACCGGGCGCCACGACCATTGCCAGCGGCATCTGTCCGACCGGCTGCAATTCCGCGGCGGGATCGAGGCGGACTCCGGTCGGCAACCTTCCACTCGCGTCATCGGATGCGGGTGTCGGCGTGCGATCCGGTGCCACGGCGCATCCAAGAGTCAGTGCCGATGCCGACACGAGAAGAATCGATCGCATGCGAATACGGGGATTGGGGCGTTCGATGTGCGTGATCAATGTTTGTCCGCTCATGGGTCGGTTGCGAAGTGCATCAGGTCTGCTTCAATCGTCGTCCGCGCGACAGGGCCGCGCAATCGCAGCCGGACGCGATAGAGCAACAGTGCGGCAACGACTCCGAGGCCGGCCACGAAACCCCACCAGAGACCGGCCGCGCGAAGCGGCGTGTAGAATCCGAGCGCGATGCTGACGGGCAGGCCAGCGAGCCAGAAGCCGGCGAGGTTGATGAGGAACGGCATCCGCGTGTCGCCCAGCCCGCGCAACACACCGGCGCACACCGCTTGAATGCCGTCGAACACCTGGAATACGCCCGCAATGGGGATGAGCGCTGCGGCAAGGCCCAGAACCGGTACGTCATTTGTGTATTGCGCGGCGATCGCTCGCGGCACCGCAAGAAAGGCAACCGCGGTCACGCACATGAATCCCACGCCGACCACGAGCGCGGCGCGCGACGATTCACGCGCCGCTTCGGCGTCCGCCGCACCCGCGGCGTGTCCAACACGCACCGCCGCCGCGGCGCCGACGCCGAGCGGCACCATGAACGTCAGGCTGGCGAGATTGATCGCGATCTGATGCGCAGCCATCTCGGTGGTGCCAAGGATTCCCATCAGGACGCCGATCGCGCCGAACACGCCGAACTCGAGCACTTGCTGAAGGCCGATCGGAAGTCCAAGTCGCAACATCGAGAGCAGCGGCGCAACGTGCAGCGACTCGGCGCGCCATGGCACGATCGCGTGATACAGCGATCGCGCGCCCAATGCGAAGAGCAGAAGAAACATGAGCCAGCGGCTCACGACTGTCGCCCACGCGGAGCCGGGCGCTCCCATCGCGGGACTGCCGAGGTGGCCGTACACGAACACCCAGTTCAGAAACGCGTTGGACAGGTTGGCGAGCAGGATGACGACGATGATCACCTTCATGCGCGTCAGAGCCATGAGACTCTGCCGCAATACGACGAACCCGAGAAAGGGCAGGACGCCGAGAATCGAGATCAACACGTAGGACGTTGCGATCGGAACCAGCTCGGGCGGTTGATGCAGCAGCTTGAGAATCGGATGCACGGGCAAAATCAGCAGGCTGCACGCGACGCCAAGCACCGCGGCGAGCAGGAATCCCCGTTGAACGCCGCGCGCGATGCCCTCGTCATCCCGCGCGCCGACGGCCTGCGCGACGACCGGGTCGAGCACCATCAGCGTACCCTGCGCGGGCACGATGAGCGTCATGAAATACAGGTTCCCGAGCGCGACGGACGCGAGGGCGACTGCCGACACGCGCCCCACCATGAGTGTGTCAACCACGCCCATCGCCATGAGTCCCACCTGCGCGACCACGACAGGCATCGCGAGGTGAGACATGGCAAGCAGCTCGGTACGGCTGGGGAGTCGCATGCAGAGACGAAAGGGGGGGCAGTGGTGTACGACAGTAAATTATGTGCATGACACTGCCTCGCGCTCTTGTCGCTTCGATGCTCCTGTTGACCGCCGACACACTCGTCGCACAGCATGCGGCGCACGAGATGGGCGGGATGCCAATGGACAGCACGGCGCACGCGTGGCACGTCATGGGTCAAGCCATTCCGCTGTTGACGCGCGCATCGCCGTCGGCGGGAGGTGTCACGAAAACGGAGGCCACGCTCACGCAGCCCATACTCATGGCACGCGGCCGGTGGCGCGAAACGCTCGCGTTGGACGCGACCTTCGACGCCGAGGGGCTGACGATGCGCGATGGCGAGCTGAATACCGGGGGTGCCGGGGAAGGCTTCGTCGACCGGCGACATCCGCACACCTACGTGCACGAGATCATGGCCTCTGCACTCGGTGCCATGGGTGCGATGCGCTACTCGGTGTCTCTAGGGCGTGGCTTTGCGTCCTTCGGAACCGACGACCCCATGATGCGCCCGATCGTAAAGTTTCCGCTCAATCATCATCTCGCGCAGATTCTGGAGCGGGGCGTGGTCGTCGCCGCGGTGCGCGGCGGGCCGGTCATCGTCGAGGCATCGAGCTTCGGGGGTGATGAGCCCACGAGCCCGTCGTCAGTGCCCGCCGCACGACGACTTGGCGACTCCTGGTCGCTGCGATCGACGCTGCTGCCGATGAAGGGCGCCGAGATCCAGGCGAGCTACGCGCGCGTCGCGTCGCCGGAGCAGGTGAGCGGCTTTGGGCTCGATCAGCGAAAGCAGAGCATGTCCGCGCGGTTTGCCCCGACATCGTCCGCATGGTATTGGCTCGCGGAATGGGCAAGGACGCAGGATCATGACTCGGCGCGTGCGCTCGACGTCTTCGCGTACGAGTCCGTGCTCGCGGAGGGGTCCGTCGCGCTTGGCCGCGCGTCGCTGTCGCTGCGACTCGAGCAGACGGAGCGGCCGGAAGAAGATCGCCTGGCCGATCCGTCTCGCACGCCGCGGCCCGCGTCCGACCTCAGCATCAACGGCATTACACGTTGGCGTGCGGCGACCCTGAACGCGACCGGTTCCCCGGTGACGGCGCGCGCTGTATCAGGGTTGCCCTTCGTGGAGGTCGCGCTGTTGTCGGCGTCACCGAAGAACCCGCGATCCCTGTTCACGCCGGAGCGGCTCTACGGCACCTCGGCGTTCACAATGATCACTGTGGGCATGCGCCTTGTTGCCGGCAGCCCACACAGACGCATGGGCCGCTACGGCGTAGCGGCGCTCTGATTCCCTCGCGCAGACAGAATCCGTGAATCCGATAGCACGCCGGTACCTCGCTGCCGCTCTCCTCGTCCTCTGTTCTTGTTCGTCCGCGGACACGCCGCCGACGCAGCCGGATCCCGTCGCCGCCTCCGGCACTCCTCTGACGATGACGGTGCAGGGGCGTGGAAACTTCCTTCCACTGACCACGAATGGCGGCCGTTACAGCGGCGAGATCGCGGTTCGCGGGACGACTGCCTACACCACCACGTGGAACAACTCGTCGGCGGTCGCGAGCGTATTCTATGTCTGGGACGTTTCCGCGGCGGCGCCCAGGCTCGTCGATTCGGTGAAGGTGGACAGCGCGACCACCCTCGGTGACATCCAGGTCAGCGACGACGGAACTCTCCTCGTAGTGGCCACGGAGTACACGAACGGCTCGATCGTGATCTACGACCTCGCCGATCCGCGGAAGCCGCAGCGCATCACGCGATTCAGAAACGGAAATACCACGTACGGTGTTCACACGGCGAAGGTCGGCCGCGTCAACGGGAAGCTGTACGGATTTCTCTGCATCGATCCGGTCGGTCCCGTCAAAGCACAGATCGTGATCGTGGACCTGAGCGATCCCGCCAATCCGAAGCAGGTCTATCAGCAGGCCATCGGAACGCCATACGTCCACGACACGTTCCTGCGCGACGGGATTCTCTTTCTCGCGCTCTGGAACGATGGTCTGGCCATCTGGGACGTGGGGGGCGGCGCGCTGGGTGGAACGCCAGCGGCGCCGAAAGAGATCGGCCGTGTGAAAACGGCGAACGGAAAAGTGCACAACGTGTGGTGGCTCAAGGATCCCGTCACCGGAAACGCCAAATACGCCTTCGTCGGGGAAGAGGGAGCGAACAACCTCGGAACGTTCTCGGCCGGAGACATCCACGTCGTGGACGTGGGAGACATGTCGTCGCCCAAGGAAGTCGCGTTCTTCACCACCGCCAACGCCGGCACGCACAATTTTTCGGTGGACGAGGCCAACGGGATCCTCTACGCCGCGTATTACAACGGAGGCGTCCGGGCCCTCGACGTTCGCGGCGACCTCTCCGCGTGCACGGCGGCGCAGCGATCGTCCCCCGCCAACACGACCCTCCAGCTCTGCGATCTCTTCAAGATGGGCCGCGAGCTGGGCATCGGCTTGCAGGATCCGGGCAACCCCGTACTCATTTGGGGCGTCCAATATCGGAACGGGCTTGTCTACGCGTCCGACATGATCAACGGTATCTGGAAGCTGACCGCGATCGCCCGTCCGTAGAGGCTGTTTTCGCTCCGTACGGGAACATTACCGCCCGAAACTGCTACATTTGATACGAGACCGGTGCGCATCTGTGCCTCCGGAGCCCTCATTCCGAGGTCGTCGATGTTTCGCCCACGCACCGCCGCCGTCGCGTCACTCCTGCTTCTGCCCATGGTGGCGGGAGGGTTCCTCCTTCAGGGGGCCTCCAAGAGCCCGACGCCGCGTCTGTTCGATCAGGTTCTCTCGATCGTCGCCAACCGCTATGTGGACTCCCTTCAGGGAGCGGCAATCTTCGAGAAGGCGGCCAAGGGTCTGGTGCGCGAGCTGAACGATCCCTACAGCGAGCTGCTCGCTCCCAAGGCGAACGAGGAGTTCAGTCGCGCCGTGGGCGGACGGTATGGCGGCGTCGGCATGCTGCTCGAGGAGCAGAGAAACGGCGGCGGACTTCGCGTCGTGGTCAGTCGGGTGTTTCCGCACACGCCAGCGGAAGAGGGCGGTGTGCTCGAGGGTGACGTCATCACGCGCGTCGACTCCCTCGTCGTCACGGGTGACATGAAGATCGACACCGTGTCCAACGCGCTGCGCGGCATTCCGGGCACGACCGTGCACGTGACATACGCGCGGCCCAGCGTACCCGAACCGATCAAATTGTCGTTCAAGCGAGCAATCGTTCACGTGCCCGCAGTCGCGTACACCGCCGTCCTCGGCGATCACGTTGGCTATATCCCCCTTCAGACGTTCAACGAGAACACCGCGGACGAGGTGACGGCGGCGACCGAGAAGCTCGTGCAGCAGGGCGCCAAGGGTCTCGTGCTCGACCTGCGCGAGAACGGCGGCGGCATCGTGGAGCAGTCACTCGCGGTGAGCTCGCTTTTCCTGAAGGACGGACAGCCCATCGTGAGCGTCCGCGGCCGGAATACGCCGGAGGAGATCGCTCGCGCGTCGAGCGCGCATCTCGATGCGCAGCTTCCCCTCGTCATTCTCACGGATGGCGGCACCGCGTCGGCCAGCGAGATCGTTGCCGGAGCGCTGCAGGATCACGACCGCGCCCTCGTGCTGGGCACGACGAGCTTCGGAAAGGGACTCGTCCAATCCGTCTTCCCGCTCGACGGTGGCTACGCGCTGAAGATCACCACCGGCAAGTGGTATACGCCGAGTGGCCGCAGCATTCACCGCGAGCGCAAGTTGTTGGCGGATGGGCGGCTGGTGGAGACTCGCCCGGATTCGCTGGAGACCGAGGTGCAGAAGAAGGCGCGTCCCACCTTCAAATCGGACGCTGGACGCACCGTGTACGGTGGTGGCGGCATCACACCGGACCTCATCGTCTCCGACGACACACTGTCGTCTCCCGAGCAGGATTTCATTCGGTTCGTCGTCGCACCCAAGACGCAGGCGTGGTTCACCACGCTCAATCAGTACGCATTCGAGCTGAGGTCGTCGCCGAAGGACTTCACAGTCACGCCAGCGTGGCGCACGGAGCTGCGGCGACGCCTCACCGCCGCCGGCGTCGTCATCGATCCAAAGTACGAAGCGGCCGCGCCCAAACTGCTGGACCGCGAGCTCGACCGCCGTGTAGCGCGCCTCGTGCTTGGCGATGCGGGCGCAAAGGTCCGTGGGCTGCGCGAGGATCATCAGCTCTCGCGAGCGGTGAATTTGCTGTCCACCGCATCGTCGCAGAATGCGCTGCTCGCCGCGGCGCACACCACTGCGATGACCTCGCCGCAGAAGTAGTCGCCATCAGCCCCGCAGTCCCGAGTCCGGGATGCGGGGCGATCCACGCATGGAGCACGAGCGTCCGGAGGCGGTGATCGAGGAACATCGCATCGTCGTGCCGCGCACGGCGCGGTACTACACGCTCGGGCCGACGCACGGTTTTCCGCGAGAGGTGTGGATCGTGTGCCATGGCTTCGGCCAGCTCGCGGCGCGATTCATTCAGTCGTTCGTGCCACTCGACGACGGTACGCGCCTGATCGTCGCGCCCGAAGCGCTGTCGCGATACTACCTCGACTCCATCGCGCAGCGGCGTGCCCAGGAAGCACCGCGTGTCGGCGCGACGTGGATGACGAAGGAATTCCGCGATGCCGAGATCGCGGACTATATCGGCTATCTCGATCTGGTCGCGACCGAGATACGGCATCACCTCACGGGTGCGTCGCCTCGATTCGTGGTGCTCGGTTTCTCGCAGGGCACGGCAACCGTCGCGCGGTGGCTCGGTGCGTCTGACTTCCGGGCGGACGAGTTGATTCTCTGGGGCGGCCAGATTCCACCAGAGCTGGAAGCATCAGCGTGGGCCGGCAAACTCCACGGTGCGGAAATCACGCTCGTGGCGGGGAACGAGGACAACTACATCACTCCGAAAGTGCTCGCCGCGGAAGCCGAGAAGCTATCGGAGGCTGGCGTTCCACATCATGTGGTGCGATTCGAGGGCGGCCACGCCATCGATGCGGCGACTCTTACGACGCTCGCGGAGCGCTTCGCGGCGCCCTGACATTTTCGGTCGACACAGCTCGTTCAGCTGCCCCGTTCGTCTCTGAGCCGGTCGAGCTCACGGCGATCGCGCTTGGTGGGCCGCCCCTTCTCCTCACGGACGAATACCGGCGGCGCCAACCGATGCTGCTCGGCGAGGTGTTCGCGCGCAGCGCGGCTGTCAGCCGTTTCCTCGTAGAGCTTCGCGGCCTCGGGCGCCGGCCCGCGCCGTTCCGACAGGGCGCGTACGATCACCACGTGGGTATATGCGCCGAGCCGCACGCGGACTTGGTCGCCCGCTTGAATCATTCGTGCGGGCTTCGCCGCTTCGCCATTCACGGTAATCTTTCCGCCGCGTATGGCATCGGCGGAGAGCGAGCGCGTCTTGAAGAAGCGAGCGGCCCAAAGCCACTTATCGATGCGCAACCGGCCGAAGTTCGTTTCGTCCTGGGACACGGATGCAAGATACCGCCGCAGGGGCCTGCCTTGCCGGCCGAGGCTCGGAGCGGGAACATCAGATTGACTTTGCTCCCGACGTTCGATATACTTTGATATCGAACTATCATAATTGTGCACAAATGCCGTCACATTACAAGGGAAAGCCCGACGAGATTCTGGCCCTCGATACGCTGATCAAGCTGTCGCGCAGCGTGAATGCCGTTCAGGGCAGTCTGCTCCCGTCGCTTCAGAGGGACTACGGCATCACCGAAGGCCAGCTCAGCGTCCTCGAGGCCCTCTACCACCTCGGCCCGCTATCGCAGGGGCAGCTGTGCAAGAAGGTGCTACGGAGCGGAAGCAACATGACCACCGTCGTCGACAACCTCGAGCGCGACAGGCTTGTGAAGCGAACGCAAAGCGAGGATGACCGCCGGGTCCACATCGTATCCATCACGGAGCGAGGCCGAGCCCTCATGATCCAGCTTCTGCCGGAACACGTTTCGCGGATCAGCGGAATCATGTCCGCTCTCACGAAGGATGAGCAGCGCGAGCTGGGCCGGCTGTGTCGAAAACTGGGGACCAGCGTAGCGCGCTGAGGCATGGCCGGGAACTTGTCGAGGCCGGCGTAAATACTTTCAAATCGAATATCACATTACAGAGGCTATATGAGCGCGAGCATCAGACCACAGGAGAGAAAGGCGAATGACGGCATTGCCAGAGCGGCAGAGCGGCGACGGTCGATCCGCAATTACGCGAGTGCAGCGATACCGGAGGCCGAGCTGCGCGACCTTCTGCGTCTCGCCGGGCGAGCTCCGTCGGCGTACAACGTCCAGCCCTGGCGCTTCGTCGTCGTGCAGACGCCTGAGCTGAAGCAGAAACTCTCGGCCGCGGCATACGGCCAGCAGCAGATCCTGCGGGCACCGGCTACCATCGTGATGTACAGCGACATGCTGAACGCACTCGAGCGCATGCCCGAGTCCGTGCATCCGGATTTGCCCGCGGACAAGCAGCAGGCCGCCGTGGACAGCTTCCGTGCAATGTTCGCGGCACAGTCCAGCGAGGATCGCGAGAATTGGGGCGTGGGACAGTCGAACATCGCGCTGGGCTATCTGTTGCTGCTCGCCGAGGCGAAGGGGTTCGGGACGTCGCCGATGTTGGGTTTCGAGCCGGAGAAGGTGAAGGAGCTCCTGGGGCTTCCGGCGCACGTCCGCGTGCCGGCGCTGATCTCCATCGGCTATCCTGGAGAGGAGGGCTTTCGCCCCCACCGCTTGCCGAGCGAGACGCTCGTCGAGTTTCGATGAGGTTCGATGACCATGGGTATCCATCATGTCACGGGCATTGCCGGTGACGCGCAGCAGAACGTCGACTTCTACGCCGGCGTTCTCGGCCTGCGGCTGGTCAAGAAGACGATCAACTACGACGATCCGCGCACGTACCACTTGTACTACGGCGACACGGAGGGAACGCCAGGCAGTCTACTGACGTTCTTTCCCTGGCCGGGAGCGCGTCGCGGCCGCGCGGGCGTTGGCCAGATTGCCGTGACGTCGCTCGCGATAGCGCCGGAGTCCATTGGCTACTGGCTCCATCGGTTCGTGACGAACGGAGTCAATCACGATGCACTCACACGCCCGTTCGGCAATGCCACCATTGCCTTCCGCGACCGCGACGGTCTCATGCTCGAGCTGGTCGCCACCGAGGACGCCACCGTTCGTGGCGCCTGGGCGGATGGTCCGGTACCGAGCGAGCACGCCATTCACGGCGTACACGCGGTGACGCTCTGGGAGGAATCGCTGGAGCGCACCGAGCAGGCGCTCGTGGAAGGACTCGGATTTCGCAGGGCGGACTCGGAGGACCAGACGACGCGTTTCTCTGTCGGAGACGGAGGTTCGGGCGCGTTCGTGGACGTTCGTGTCGTCGGTGGCTTCCTCTCGCCGCTGGGGGGCGCGGGCACGATCCATCACGTCGCGTTCCGTGCACGGGACACGGCAGAGCAGCTACAACTGCGAGAGAAGGTGACGTCGCTCGGTTTACATCCCACGCCGGTCATCGACCGGACGTACTTCCAGTCCGTGTACGTGCGCGAGCCCGGGAACGTGCTGTTCGAGGTCGCCACCGACGGACCAGGCTTTACGGTAGACGAGCCGCTCAAGTCACTCGGCGAGTCGCTGACCCTGCCGTCGCGACTGGCCGCTGACCGCGCCTCCATCGAGATGGTTCTCCCGGCGCTTCACCGTCCGCAGGCGACGCCGCTGCACGAGACGCCCGACGCTCCAAAGGCGAACGTATGACCGCACTCGACGTGCACGTGCATCGATGGGTGCCGCCGCGAGCGAACGGCGCGCCCACGCTCCTGCTGCTGCACGGCACCGGCGGCGACGAAAACGATCTCCTGTCACTCGGCGAAATGCTGCGGCCGGGAGCCGGTATGCTGAGCCCGCGCGGGAACGTGCTCGAGCATGGTGCGCCGCGCTTCTTTCGGCGGCTGGCGGAGGGCGTGTTCGACCTCGACGACTTGCGGCGCCGCACGGCCGAGCTCGCGGACTTCATTACAGCCGCCTCGGAACGGTATGGATTCTCCCTCGATTCCGTTTGCGCAGTGGGCTACTCCAACGGCGCCAACATCGCCGGGAGCGTGTTGCTGTCGCGTCCGGAGGTCATTGCCTCAGCCGTTCTGTTGCGTGCGATGGTCCCTTTCGAGCCGACCGAAGCGCCGTCGCTCGGCGGCAAGCAAGTCCTCATCAGCGCGGGGCGGTCAGATCCGTTGATCGCGCACGCTGGCACTGAACGTCTCGCGGCGATCCTCCGCGAGGGCGGCGCAGAGGTGGAACTCGCCTGGCAGGATGCATCGCACGGGCTGGTGCAGGCCGACATCCGCACGGCGCGCGTGTTTCTCGATCGGGTGCTTGCATCCGCGAAGGATTCCGAGTAAGTTACTGACCAGTCATTAAGGAACGGCGCGATTCTGGAACTATTCCAGAGTGCGCTTGGTTCATTGCTGACCTGGCGGTAACTTACTCATGACTGAAGCGACTACAGAGCCGCGCTGGCGGCGCCTCCCCGAGGAAAGACCGAAGCAGATCCTCGACGCAGCGATCGCCGTGTTCGGCGAGCGCGGACTGGCTGATGCGCGGCTCGATGACATTGCGAAGCGCGCGGGGCTCTCCAAGGGCACCATCTACCTCTACTTCCCCAACAAGGAAGAGCTGTTTCGGGAAGTCGTGCGCACCTCCGTCATCGCGTTCATCGCTCGCGCAGAGATGATCCTCGAGACGGAGCGCAACCCGGCGGAAGCTGTGCGGGCGTGGATGAGCGGCTACTGGACGTGGCTCCGGTCGCCCGTCTTTCCCGTGGTTCACCGGCTCGTGAACTCGGAGCTGCGCAATTTTCCGGATCTCGCAGCGTTTTACGCGACGGAAGTGATCGAGCGCGCGCAGCGGCTGGTGCGAGGCATGCTCGAGCGCGGCATGGACGCGGGCGTGTTTCGCCGGATGGACGCCGCCGTCGCGTCCCGCATGCTGAGCGCCGTGTTCCTCTCGCATGCGACGTGGTATCACTCGCGCAATTGTTTCAAGTCGATCGCGCAGGTGCCCGACGATGTGATTCTCAGCCAGATCAGCGACTTCTTCTTCAACGCCATGCGTCCCGATACTGCGGACGCGCCACAGCACGCCTGATAATGATTCGACCGTTCATCCGACTGTTTCTCCTTGCGCCTGTGATGGCGAGCGTCGCCGCGACCGTTCCGCTGCCCGCTCAGCAGGCGCCTTCTTCCGACACCGCGATCCGCCTGACGCTGGGTGGCGCGATTCGACTCGCGTCGCGTCAGAATGCCTCCGTCGAAGGCGCGCAGAGCCGCCTGGCCGCCGCAAAGGCACGGGTCACGCAGCGCCGCGCCGAATTCCTGCCGAATCTCTCGGCGGCGGTGGGCGAGCATGGCTCGACGATCAACAGCGCCACCTTCCCGATCGACTTTCCATCGGTGCCCGGGCAGCCTGCGCTATTCGATCCGCGCGGTTCGATCCTCGGACCCGTGAACGCGCTCGACGTACGCGCCCGGGTGTCGCAGACGCTCTTCGACCCCGCCGCCCGTACAAAAGTGGAGACGGCCAGGCTCGGCGTGGACGCGGCGAGCGCCGATGCGGCGAACGTGGCCGACCTGGCGGCGAGCGCGGCGGCGAACGCGTATCTCGCGGTCCTGCGCGCGGACGCGGTGTACGCGGCGCACCTACAGGACTCGACACTCGCGGCCGAGCTGGTCGGCATTGCGCAGGATCAGCTGAAGGCGGGTACGGGCATCGCGCTCGACGTGACGCGAGCGCGCTCGCAGCTCACCGGCGCGCGCGCCCAGCTCATCGCGGCTCGCAACGAGCGCGACCGCACCCGCGTCGAACTGGCTCGCGTGCTTGGCGTGTCGCAGGGACAGATCGTGCTCGCGGATACGTTGGCGGCTCTCTCCATGTCGGCGAACGCCGATGCAGCGGCGGTGCTCGTCCCCGCATTGCAAGGTAGAAAGGACGTCGCGGCGCTGGAGCTCCAGGCGAAAGCCGCCCGGCTTCAGGCTGGCAGCATTCGCCGGGAGCGCCTTGGCACCGTGGGTCTGTTCGCGGACGAGGGACTCTCGCAGCGCAATGGCCGCAGCTATCTCCCGACGTACGACTGGGGTGTTCAGCTGTCCATTCCGCTCTTTGACGGCTTGCGCCGAGAGGGTCGTGAGGAGGAGCAGCTTTCCGTTGCGCGTGAGCTGGATGTGCGTGCGAAGGATCTTCGCGAGCAGGTCACGGCCGACGTCCGCATCGCGACGCTGAATCTGCGTTCGTCGAGCGAAGCCGTCGGCGCGGCACGCGAGCGTCTCGCACTCGCGGAGCAGGAGGTCGCGCAGGCCCGCGAGCGTTTTCAGGCTGGCGTCTCCGGCAATGCGGACGTCATCACCGCGTCCCTTACGCTCAATACCGCGCGCACCCAGCTCGTGGATGCGCTGACGTCATATCAGTCGGCCCGTGTGGCGCTTGCGCGTGCACAGGGCTCCATCAGCACGCTGGAATAGCAGCACTTACCAGACAGCGATCATCGCGCCGTCCTTCACCGTTCGACAGACTCGACACATGGCAACCGCAACCCAACCGCAAGGCACCGCTCCTCGTCCTTCCGCCGTGGCTGACACGGCGCCCGAACCAGCGTCCAATGCACGTGGCCGGATCGTCATCGGTCTCGTGATCCTCGCCGCGCTCATCGGTCTTGGCTGGGGCGTGAAGCAGTGGCTGTACGGACGCGCTCACGAGAGTACGGACAACGCGCAGGTGGACGGGCACCTCGTGCCGGTGCTCGCGAAGGTGAGCGGGTACGTCATGGCCGTCACGGTCGCCGACAACCAGCGCGTGGCGAGCGATTCGACGCTCGTCCGGATCGACGAGCGCGAATACGCGGTGAAGCTCGCGCAGGCCGATGCCGATCTCGCTGCGGCGCGTGCGTCGGCGGGCGGGCGCGGCCTGGAAGGCCAGGCCGAGGCGCAGGTGCAGAATGCCACCGGACAGCGTGCGGCGTTGGACGCGAACATCCTTGCGGCTCGCGCAAACGCGACCAAGGCAGAGTCGGATCTCGCGCGCACGCGTGAGCTCGTAGCGAAGCAGATCGTCTCACGTCAGCAGCTCGATGCCGCACAGGCGGCGGCCGATGCGGCGCGCGCCCAGTTGTCATCTGCGGAGCGGACGGCGGGCGCTGCGGGCGCCGGCGTGAGCAATGCCCAGGCGGGCGTCCGTCTCGCGCAGGCGCGTCTCGGTGCGGCGCAGGCGTCGCGTGACAATGCGGCATTGCAGCTCTCGTACACGCGCGTTGCGTCGCCGGTGGCGGGCGTCATCTCGCGCAAGCAGGTGGAAATCGGACAGCTCGTGCAGGCCGGCCAGCCTCTTCTTACGGTCGTATCGGATACCGGCGTGTGGATAACCGCGAACTTCAAGGAGACGCAGCTCGCCGACATTCATGTCGGGCAGCCGGTGGAGATCGAGGTGGACGCGTACGGCGGCTCGACGGTGCAGGGACGCGTGGAGAGCGTGAGCGCCGCGACGGGCGCGAAGTTCGCGCTGCTGCCGCCGGACAACGCAACGGGCAACTTCACGAAGGTGGTGCAGCGCGTCCCCGTGCGTATCGCGATCGTCGGGGGCGTGGACAAGGCGCATCCGCTGCGTCCCGGCATGTCGGTGAACGCGCACGTCAGCACGAAGTAGTCATCGATGTCGGAGACCGCCATCATCACGTCCGGCCCCAGGGGCACTGCACGCGTGCACGTGCCCGCGGCTGCGCTCGCGGAGGACAAGTACAAATACAAGTACCTGATTGCGATCGCGGTGACCCTGGCCGCCGTGCTCGAGCTGATCGACACCTCGATTGTCAACGTCGCCATTCCCCACATGATGGGGAACCTTGGCGCGACGCTCGACGAGATCTCGTGGGTGTCCACGGGTTACATCATCGCGAACGTCGTCGTCATTCCGCTCTCGAGCTGGCTCTCCGGCTATTTCGGCCGAAAGCGCTACCTCACCGGGTCCATTCTGCTCTTTGTCGCCGCATCGTTCTTCTGCGGCGCATCGGGGTCGCTTGGAGCGCTCATCTTCTGGCGTGTGGTGCAGGGGCTGGGCGGCGGCGCCCTGTTGTCGACGGCGCAGGCGACGTTGTTCGAGGCCTTCCCGCCGAAGGAAGTGGGCATCGGCCAGGCCATGTTCGGCGTCGGCGTGATGGTGGGGCCCACGATCGGACCGACGCTGGGCGGCTACATCGTCGACAACCTGAGCTGGCCCTGGATCTTCTACATCAACATTCCGCTCGGCATCTTCGCGGCCTTCATGGTGTTCGAGTACGTGCGCGACTCGGCCCACCAGCAGCGCGCGAGCACCATCGATGGTACCGGCATCCTGTTGCTTGCGCTCTGTGTCGGCTCCCTGCAGTGGATGCTGGAACGCGGTGAGCGGTACGACTGGTTCGATTCGCGCTTCGTCACGGTGCTCGGACTCACGGCGCTGGTCTCGTTCATCCTGCTCATCTGGCGCGAGCTGACCATCGACGAGCCGGTGATCGACCTGAGCGTGCTGCGCAACCGCCAGCTCTTCGCGGGTGTCACGATGGGCGCGTTCCTTGGGTTCGCGCTGTATGGATCGGTGTTCGTGCTTCCGGTGTTTCTCCAGGGATTGCACGGCATGACGGCGAATCAGACGGGCATGATCATCCTGCCTGGGGCGCTGTCGTCCGCGTTCACGATGGCGATGGTGGGGCGAAACGCGCAGCGGCTCGATGCGCGCGTGACGGTGCCCATCGGCGCACTGCTGTTCTTTCTCTCGATGTACCTGCTGTCGCAGCTCACCTTCGACGCTGGCGCTCAGGATCTCTTCTGGCCGCTCGTGTTCCGTGGCGTGGGCCTCGGTCTCATCTTCGTGCCGCTCACCGGCGCGACCATGGCGGAGCTCAAGCCACATCAACTCGCGCAGGGAACGGGCATGTTCAACCTGACGCGGCAGCTCGGCGGATCGCTTGGCATCGCCATCAGCGCGACGCTGCTCTCCCGGTTCACTGCGCAGTCGCGGGCGCTGTTGATCGAGCACGTGGGCGCCAACGATCCGACGACGATCGCGAGAGTCGATGGGATTACGCGCGCACTCATCGCCAAGGGCGCGAACGCTGTCGCGGCGAAGCAAATGGCGCTGTCCATCATCGACCGGCAGGTCATGGGTCAGGCCAGCGTGCTGGCCTTCTCCCGGCTCTACTTGCTGAGCGGGCTCGCGCTGCTGGTGTCCATGCCCCTGCTGCTGCTCTTCCGGTCGGGAAAGGCGCGGGGACTCGGGCCGGGGGCGGCCCACTGACCGAGGGTCACTCTTCGGAGGAGTAGACCTCGACTTCCGCCGAGCCGTCGCGCGTGTAGCGCACGTACATGAGCCACGGGCGGCAGCACACGCCGCAGTCTTCGACGTACTCCTGCTCGCTCCCGCCGCCAGGATCGAGCGCGATTTCGTTCGGCTCTCCGCAGTGCGGACAGTTCACGATGGCCTCCGTCTCGGCGACACCGTCACCGAGGGGGAAGGCCTCCTCCACTTCGTCGTCTGTCCACTGGTCGTCGCCGTCGGGCATGCAGGAAAGTAGCTCGGCGGTCGAGTGGCCGGGAATGTCCCCTCGAAGTGAAACACGCGCGTCCTCCTGCGCGGACACTGCCGGACACTGTTCGCCGTGAAGTCGTTACACGGCCGTAGTTTGCGCGACGGACACCAGTGGCGTGGCAGATGCTTCGGCCGGTGATGAACGAACCGCACCGGAGCATGCCATGACGCATCGCAGATCTCTCATCCGTCGCGTCGGCCAGGTGGCCGGCGCTTTCCTGTTGCTCGGCGGGGGAGCGTGCTTCAGCAAGCGCGTCACCCGAATCGAGCCGTCGGCGGTGACCGACCTGTCCGGCCGGTGGAACGACACCGATTCGCGGTTGGTGGCCAATCAGCTTGTTGAGCAATCGCTCGCGTCCGGGTGGGCGACGCGATACGCCCAACTGCACGGCGGCGATGCGCCGGTGGTGATCGTCGGCTCGTTCGCGAATCGCACGCTGGAGCACATTGCCGTGGCCACGTTCGTGAAAGACATCGAGCGCGCGTTCGTCACCACCGGTGTGGCGCGCGTGGTCTCCAGCGGCGGAGAGCGCGACGCGCTGCGTGCGGAGCGGAAGGATCAACAGCAGAACGCCAGAGCCGACACGCGGGCGCAGCAGGGACAGGAGGTCGGCGCGCGGTACGCGCTCACCGGAACGCTGGAGTCCATCGAGGACGTGGACGGCCGCGAGCGAGTCGTGTTCTACCAGATCGACGCGTCGATCGTGGATCTCGAGACGAATACGAAGGTCTGGGCGGGCCAGCATAAGATCAAGAAGTATGTCGAGCGAGCACGCTTCGGGCTCTGACCCCTTCCCCGCGGAGAAACCATGATGTCCAGACACCGGATTCCACAGCTCGCGCCGACCATCTTCGTGACGGCACTCGCCACGGCATGCGCCAATCCCAAGCGAATCGATGAGGCGCCAATCGCGGTAATGCACAACGGCGATCGGGTCGCATCGCCGACGCACACGACTGACGCGGCGACCACGGTCGCGCTCGAGGTGGGCATTGCCGGCCGACAACGTCGTGATTCCCTGACGGCGGTCGCGCTCGCCTCGTGCGAGGCGTCCGTGTGCGCCGCATTGGAGCGCGGCGAGCTCGCCATTGGCATGACAGAAGTGCAGGTGCTGGCGGCAACCCGCACCACGGACGTCGCCTGGTCGGTTCGCAGGAGCGGTCACGGGGCGGTGCTCGTGCCTCGCGAAGCGGACGCTGTGCCGCGCGATGCCACCGCCCCAGTGGCCCTCGTGCAGCTCGCGGATGGCGTCGTGGCGGGCGTGACCTACCGGGAGCCGCAGGGCCTCCGCACCGTCACCAGCGCGGCCGATGCCGACAATGCTGGTGTCTCGCGCGCGGCGGCGCTCGTGCGCGCGGGCGATGCGATGGCGGTCATGGGCGACTTTACGGCCGCGCTCGACCGCTATGATCGGGCAAGCATCCTGACGCCGACGAACGCAGAGGTGCAGTACAAGATTGCGGCGACGCTGGACAAGCTGCTCCGTCCCGTGGAGGCGCAGCTTCGGTACAAGCTGTTCCTGCACCAGCTCGAGCTCCAGAAGATCGAGGCAGTGGGCACCGCGAACGCAAAGCTTTCGGATGCGATCGTCCACGCACGCGAGCGAATCGTCGTGCTGGGCGGAAAGCCCTGATCGTCCGAGCGATCATGCGTCTCTCCAGGCGCACTTCGGCCCAGGTATCGCACGGCCTCGTCGCTCTGTTCGGGATTCTCGTTCTGTGTCAGGGCTGTGCGGCACTGCGGGCCACGATCGCGGCGTACGACGTCGGTCCCAACGGAATCGCGACGCACCAACAGCGGCTTCGGGAGGCGCTCGCGCACCAGGACTTTGAGCGGGCGCTCGAGTGGGCCGAGGACGACCGGCTGTTGCGGGTGTTGAATGAGGGGGCGAGCGCGTTCTACGCGTCGCAGTACGCGCGTAGCGTCGCCGTGTTGGACTCGGCAGCGATGCTGGCCGACGATCGCATCACGAAGAGTCTCTCGGCGGAGGCGCTCGCGCTGGTGACGAACGACATGGCGCGCCCGTACGTGACCACTCGCACCGAGCGGCTCTTCATTGCGTATTACGCGATGCTCGCGTGCGCGCGCGAGGACCAGTGGGAGGACGCCGCGGTGGAGGCGCGCCGCCTAAGCGCCATGCTGCTGCAATTTGCGTCCGATCGCGCCGATGGTGAGCGCGTGTCGCACGCGATGATGCACTACATCGCCGGCGCGGTATTCGAGCGGGCCGACGAGCTGGATGATGCCCGCGTTGCGTACCGCGTCGCGCGTGCGCTGGCGCCGGAACTGGTGGATAGCGCTCGAGCATATCCGGAAGCGGGTGAAGGTGAGCTTCTCGTCGTCGTGGAGCGCGGCTTCGTGGCACACCGCGCGACCGAAGCCGTGAACGTGTTCGTCGGTGGCGAACAGAGTGATCGCCGATCTGGACGCGGCCCGCGGCGGCACGAGCACGAAGGCGATGTCGATGGCGACGAGGGCTATTGGGTATCGGTTGCCTTTCCAGTCTTTCGGCCTTCACGGCGCTCATGGAGTGGTGTCTCGTTGTTGGCGGACGACCACAGTCTGGACGGCTCGCGAATCTCGTCGGTGGTGGATGATGCGACCATCGCCGACGGGCAGCGTGAGCGGACGGCGCTACTCGCACGGGCAGCCACGCGTGCCGCCGCGAAGTATGTTCTGACCAAGGCCGTGAAGGACCGTAAGGGCGAAGTCGCCGGCCAGATCGTGAATTACGGCACGGCACTTCTGGAGCGCGCGGACATTCGCTCGTGGCATGTGCTTCCACAGGAGATCACCGTGCTGCGCGCGCACCTGACGGAAGGCCAGCATCACCTCGCAGTGAGTACCGGCAGCGCGGCCCTCGTGGATGCAGGACTCGTAACCGTGAAGGCGGGCCGGCTCACCGTGACGAGCGTGCGTCTCTGGCGCGATACGCCCAGTACGGAGCTCGCGGTTCGCCGATAGACAGGTGCGCGGCGGGCGACCGGGTGACAGTATTGCGCACCCCAGACGCCACGTCATGCATCCTTTCCTGATTCTTCTCGCGGGGCTTGCGGTCATTCTCGTGGCCATCGTCGGCCTGCGGGTGCACGCCTTCCTCGCCCTGCTCGGCGCGGCCATCCTCGTCAGCTTTCTCGCGCCCGGCGATGACCTCACGCGCATCAGTCGCGTGGCTGAGGCGTTCGGACGGATGACTGGCAGCGTCGGCATCGTGATCGCCCTGGCCGCGATCGTCGGAACGGCCATGACGGACAGCGGCGCCGCGGACCGCATCGTCGCCGCGTTCCTGCGCGTGCTTGGTGAGAAGCGTGATGCCGTCGCCCTGGGCGCGACGTCGTTCGTGCTGTCGCTCCCCGTGTTCTTCGATACCGTATTCTTCCTGCTCGCACCGCTCGCGCGGTCGATGCATGCGCGCACGAAGCGGCACTACCTCAAGTATCTGTTGGCCATGTGCGCGAGCGGTGTCGCGACGCACACGCTCGTGCCGCCGCATCCCGGACCACTCGGCGTGGCCGATACGCTCCACGTGGATCTCGGCCTCATGATCCTGATGGGCATCGCCATCTCGGTTCCTTCGTCCATCGTCGGCTTTGCGTTCGGGACGTGGATCGATCGTCGCATGGACGTGCCCATGCGGTTTCCAGTCGTTGAAGGCGCACAGGCGGCCGCGGAGAAGCGCATGCCGCCGCTCGTTCTTGCGGTGCTTCCGGTGGTGCTGCCAGTCATACTGATTGCAACGGGCACGATGGTTGAAGCGATGCGCGTGTGGATGCCCGCACGCATGGAGTTGTGGAATGCGTTGCGGCCGGTGACGTCGGTGCTCGGCAATCCGAACTTCGCCATGTTCATTTCCGCGGCATTGGCACTCATGCTCATGGTGCGCCAGCGTCAGTCGGGCGCTGCCGAAATCGCGGCGGTCGTGGATCGGGCGATCATGGGCGCCGGCGCGGTGATTCTCATCGTCGCCGCGGGCGGCGCATTTGGCGCGATGCTTCAGGCGGCGAAAATCGGACCCGCCATTCAGGTGTTGTTTGCAGGAGGCCGCGGGCAGCCCGGCCTCTCCGTGTTGTTGCTCGCGTTCGCCATCACGGTGGTGATCAAGGTCGCTCAAGGCTCGAGCACCGTGGCCATGATCACGACGGCGGGCATGATGAGCGCGATGCTCAGCGACGTCGTGCTACCGTTTCATCTCGTGTATCTCTGCACGGCGATTTCATCGGGTTCGCTCGTCGGATCGTGGATGAACGATGCCGGCTTCTGGGTGTTCAGCCGCATCGGCGGGGTCACCGAGCTGGAGACGCTGCGATCCTGGACGCCGCTGTCGGCAATTGTTGGACTGACATCGCTCGTCACGACGCTGACGCTCGCTACCGTTCTGCCCCTTCGATGAGCTCTTCGCCCGCGCTTCCCTCGCTCGATTCCGTGCTTGGCACCGCCGACGCCGTGCGCGCCGGCCGCATTTCCGGCCACGGTCCCGAAGGATCGCTTCCGCTTACGCCCGCGATGCTGAGGGATGCGCCGAGCGGTGATCTGTTCGGGTTGACGCAGAATGTCGGGATGGGATGGAGCCCGGCGCGGCTCGGTGGTCCGGAGTTCGTCATCATCAGTACCGTGGGCGGCCTCCGCGACGCAGACGGAACGCCGATCGCGCTCGGATATCACACCGGCCATTGGGAGATCGGTCTGCTGGTGCGGAGGGCGGCGGAAACACTTCGCGATGCGGGCGCGGTTCCCTTTGCCGCCTACTGTAGCGATCCGTGCGATGGCCGGACGCAGGGCACGACGGGAATGCTCGACAGTCTCCCGTATCGCAACGACGCTGCCATCGTGATGCGGCGTCTCATCAGATCGTTGCCCACCGCAGCCGGTGTGATGGGCGTCGCCACGTGCGACAAGGGATTGCCGGCGACGATGCTCGCGCTCGCGGGGGTGTCGTCAATGCCGGGAATCATCGTGCCGGGCGGTGTCACACTGCCCGCGGCCGGCGCGGAGGACGCCGGACAGGTGCAGAGCATCGGCGCCAGATTCTCACGGGACCTCATCACGCTCGACTATGCGGCCGAGATGGGCTGTCGCGCATGCGGGTCGTCCGGCGGCGGCTGTCAGTTCCTCGGCACGGCCGCGACGTCGCAAGTCGTGGCAGAGGCGTTCGGACTCGCGTTGCCGCACAGCGCGCTGGCGCCATCCGGCGAGCCATCATGGATCGAGTTGGCGGAACGGTCGGCGCTTGCGCTGCTTCGTCTGCGGATGTTGTCGATACCACTCTCGCGCATTCTGACCGCAAAGGCACTCGAGAACGCGATGCTGGTGCATGCTGCGTTTGGCGGCTCGACGAACCTGTTGCTGCACATTCCCGCAATTGCCCATGCCGCGGGTTTGACCCCCCCTGTGGTGGACGACTGGATTCGCGTCAACCGCGCCACGCCGCGTCTCGTGGATGCCCTACCGAACGGACCGAGGGGGCACCCAACGGTGCAAGTCTACATGGCCGGCGGCGTTCCCGAGGTGATGTTGCATCTGCGTGATCTCGGATTGCTCCACACCGATGTCGTGACTGTCACGGGTGAGACACTTGGCGCGACGCTCGATTGGTGGGAGCAGAGCGATCGGCGCCGCGCCGCGCGTGAGCGCCTCTCTTCCGGCGCGCAGATCGATCCCGACAACGTGATCATGAGCCCTGATGCCGCGCGGCATGCGGGTCTGGCAAGTACGACCGTGTTTCCGGTCGGCAACCTCGCGCCGGAGGGCTCGGTCATCAAGGCGACGGCGCTCGATGCGTCGGTCGTTGATCCCGACAACGTGTACCGTCACCTCGGGCCCGCGCGGGTGTTCACCGACGAGCGTGACGCCATCAGCGCCGTGAAGGGTGCCTCTGCGCGTCCGATCAAGCCTGGCGACGTCATCGTGCTCATCGGCAATGGTCCGTCGGGCACCGGGATGCAGGAGACGGCGCAGATCACGACTGCTCTGCGCTATCTACCGTGGGGCAAACAGGTGGCACTCATCACGGACGGACGGTTCTCGGGATTCTCGAGTGGTGCGTGTATCGGCCACGTGGGGCCGGAGGCGCTGCACGGCGGTCCGATCGCCCGGGTTCGCGACGATGATCTCATCGAGATCGTCGTCGATCGAAATACTCTTACGGGCTCGGTGAACGTCGTCGGCCTCGAGGGCACGCCGAAATTGCCCGCCGAATGTTCGGAAGCGCTCGCGACGCGAGACCCGCACGCCTCACTTGCACCGCATCCGTCGCTCCCCGCCGACACGAAGCTGTGGGCCGCGTTGCAACGAGTCAGCGGCGGCACATGGGCCGGCTGCGTCTACGATGCGAACAAGATCATCGCGGCACTCGAGCCGCCGGCACGATGACGTCGTATCGCTCGGGTGATTCCCACCGATCGGATTCCGCCGAACGGAAGAGCGCGTCGATGACGGCCATGTTGGCGACGGCGTCCTCCAGTGGCACTGGCACCTGACCGATTCCGCGTACCGCCTCGGAAAACCGCTCTGCCTGCAGATGGTATTGGTTCACGGCCGGGAACTCGATCGCCTCGGCGGATCGGCCGCCGAACTGGCTGCCGTCGTCGACGAAAATGCGGCAGCTCCGATCGGGCGGCGCATTGAACGGAATTTCCACGTCGATACGGCCCTCCGTGCCGAAGATCTGCATGCGTTGATGCGGTACGAGCTGGCCGGCGCACGTGAATACTCCCTGTCCGGAAGGAAAGCGCAGCAGTCCCGAGACCAGACGATCCACATCGAAGTCCGGATCACGCTCGATCACTGCCGTCACGGCGTCGGGCTCCTCGCCAAAGAGCCAGCGCGACAGCGTGATGGGATAGCAGCCGACGTCCATCAGCGCGCCACCGCCCCAATCCGGATTGCTGCGGATGTCCACGGGATCGCGGCGGAAATAGCTGAAGTGTCCCGAAACGACTCGCAGATCACCGATCCGCCCCTCGGCAATCAGCTCGCGCACAGCCGCCCATTGTGGATGCGCTCTCACCATGAAGGCCTCCGCGATGAGCACGTGCGCGCGGTCCCGCGCCGCGATCAGCTCCAATGCCTCCCGGGCGTTCAGCGCGATCGGCTTCTCGCAGAGAACGTGTTTACCCGCGTCCGCGGCGCGAACGGACCACGGGACGTGGAGATGGTTGGGCAGGGGATTGTAGATCGCGTCCACGTCCGGATCCGCGACGAGCTCCTCGTACGAGCCGTACGCTCGCGGAATGCCGAGTCGGCGGGCGGCTGCCTCGGCTCTCGAGCGGTCGCGCGACGCAATCGCCACCACCGGCGTGTGCGTCCCCAGTTGCATTGCGGGAATGACCTTGTTGACCGCAATGTTGGCCGCTCCCAGAACGCCCCAGCGGACTGGACGATCGGCAGTGCCGGAGCCCGGCTCAACGGTGGCGTGGCGCATGATTGAGTCTGGCGACGAACGCTGTCATCCGACAGGGCCGCGAAGGACGGACTCAAGATTGCACCGCCTCGCTCCGACACTACCCGGATCATCCCCTTCCTACCTATGCGATCCATTCTCGCTGGTCCTGCCGCGTTCATCGTGGCGATGTCCGCTCTCGCCGGACGCGTTGGCGCACAATCGAACGACGCCCACCCGTTCCACGTGCTCGCCTTCACGACCGGCGCCACCAACATGGCGGTGGACGCGCTCAACACCCAGCTCGCGGCGGCCCGCTTTTCCGGGCTCTCGAACCAGGGGATCAGCTATGGCGCGACCGGTCACTACGCGTTCGGACGCGCGCTCCTCGGCGCAGATGTCGCCCACACGACCTACGGTAATGAGTGGCTGGACAACGGCCGCTCCGACGACCTGAACTCGACGCAGGTCGCGGGCACGGCGTCGTACGCCATCTTCAGCGATCGAAACTGGACGGTATTCCCAACGCTTGGCGTCGGCGTCGGCAAGTTTGACGTGACGCTCCGCGACCGAAACGGCACGACTGGCACGACCGCGACGACCCCGACCTTCGCGGAGATCGCGCAGAATCCCGGCCAGTCGACGACCGTATCGGGAACCCACATGCTGTTCAACGTCGGCGGGGGCGCGGACTACCTGATCACGCGGAGCGCGCTCGGCACCGCCGGCGTGGTCTTCGGAGTTCGGGCCGGCTATAGCCTTGCGCCGCACAACACCACGTGGACGGCGGGAGGACGTACTGTCATCGCTGCGCCGGATGCGTCGTCCGGCGGGCCGTTCCTTCGCGTCGTGATCGGAATCGGCGGGCGGTAGGCTGAACCAACGGCCAGCGAGGGTCACGCGTAGTCCGGCGAATAGCTTGACAGCTTGACCTCCCACGCCGGGCACATGCCGAAATGGAATGCGGTGGTTCCCTCCGATGTCCCACCGCCGAAGGGGCCGTACACCCCGGTCGTGCGCGCGGGCGGCTTCATCTACGTCAGCGGTCAGACACCACGCGATCCCGCGACGGGCGAGCTCGTGGGAAACGACGTGGCAACGCAAACACGTCAGACGCTGTCCAACGTACGCAGCCTCCTCGCGCTGGCCGGTGCTGGACTCGAGGACGTAGTGAGCGTCACAGTCTATCTGGCCGATGCCGGTGATTGGGCGGCCATGAATGCCGTCTATACGGAATTCTTCCGGCCGCCGTTTCCGAGCAGGACGGCCGTGGGTGCCGAGCTTCGTGACATCCTCGTTGAAATCACCGTGGTTGCCTACGTGGGCGCTTAACGAAACCGGAGTCCCGACGTCTCCCCAACAGTTGGCGAGGGTGCGGCGTAAGACATTGTAGCGAAGGTTAGTGACCTGGACGCTGGTGGGGCGGCCAACACGAACCGGAGCGAAACACAAACGGGTTGGCAGCACGCTGCCAGCCCGTTTGTGCTATTATGGCCGCTCGATTTCGTCGCTCAAGAAGCAGAACGGTATCGCGTGGCACGAAGCGTGACACGCATCCGGCCCGATGCCTCGATACGACTGGCTGTTTTCCATTGCCGCTGCAGCGCTGTGTGCATGCGTCGGCACCGGTAACGACCGGCGCACAGCCTCCGGCGACGTGGACCTCGCTGGCGCGACACGGCCGGCCGTGCTCGCCGATTCCATCGTACAGCGCGCCGATTCCCTCATCCGGGCGGGGAGGCCGTGGCGGGCGACGCTCGTCCTGACGCCACTTCTCGTCACGCCGAATACCGCCTCACCCGAAGCACGGCTCGTCGGCGCTCGAGCCGCCGCCGCGTGGGACGGCTGGAGCGAAGTCCAGCGGCTGCTGCTCGGGGCGCCGTGGCTCGATCGGCAGCTCGGCGGCGAGGGACGTGAGCTGGTCGCGCGGAGCTTGCTGGAGTCGGGCGAAAGAGCCGTCTCCGACGCCCGCCTGGCCATGGAGAGCGCGCCCGACGAGGCCACGAAGCAGAGTCGCGAGGTTCTGCTGGCGCGCGCGCACGATCGTGCCAACGCCCGCGACAGTGCGGCTTTTCACTACATGGCCGCGGCTGGCAAATTGCCGCGAGCGGCCGATTGGCTGCGTCTTCGCGCTGCCGGTGTCACGGCCGACAGCGCTGCGCGAGCCGCGCTCTTTGCGAAGATCACCCTTCCGCCGGCGAGGACCCGCATTGTTCCGACGGATGCGCAGGCCCGCGAGCGAAGCGGAGATCTCCGGGGCGCGGCAGAAGCCTTTCATCGCGCGGGAGACGAGCCGTCCGCGTTTCGCGTGGAGGCGCTCGCTGCGAATGATGCATCATCGCGCGCCGCGCTGGTTCAGCGGATCCTGTCCTTTCTTCAGCGGTCGCCAAACGCAGCAGAAACGCGGCAGGCCATCGACGTTCTGGACCGACTCGTCCCTGACACGACTGGATCATTGATCGTCGCGCGGGCCGCGGCGGCCGCAGGCGTCTCCGCTCGCGCTGTCACCGCATTTGCGCGAGTCGCGTCTGCGGCACAGCTGACGCCACCGGACAGAATGTTGTGGGCAGGCGCGTTGGCGCGACTCAATCGACCCGGCGAAGCGGCCCGAGTGTACGCGACGCTCCTCGACGATTCCGCGTATGCGCCAGCGGCGTCGTATCAACGCGCGCGCATGCAGTTGCTCGGTGGAGACGGGCCGGGAGCGCGCTCGGCGCTGCGCGCAGTGATCGCGCGATATCCAACGGTGCGCGAAGCCGCGGCCCCGGCGTTTGCTCTCCTTGCGGACCTACAGATGGACGACGGCGATCTCAAGGGCGCCGCGCAGACGTTGCACGATCTCGTTTCCCGCCATCCCGACGCGACGCAGGCGCCGCTCGCCGGCCTGCGCGCAGCGCTGCTATCGCTCGGCTCTTCCGCGGCCGCCGCCGCGGCATCACTCGATTCACTCGCGTTGCGGTATCGTGCGAGCGACGAGGGTGCCGCCGTGCTCTACTGGGCTGGCCGCGCGCACGAGCGAGCCGGCCGAGCGACAGACGCGAAAGAACGATGGAAATCGCTTCAGCGAGAATTCCCGTTGAGTTATTACGCAGTGCGAGCAACGTCCCGGCTCCGGGAAGGCGAGTGGCGGCCACCGGCATCGTCGCCCGATTCAGCGGCGAAACAATCTCCAGCGCTCGATAGCGCAGTTCAGCGCATCGTCACCCTGCGTCGCCTCGGCATGGATGTCGAAGCGCGATTCGAGACGGACGCTCTTGCCGAGCGCGCCGAGCAGCCGCAGGCGGCTGCACCCGTAGCGCGAGCGCTCGCCGCAGCCGGCGAACCGTCTCGTGCCTTGCGCGTCGCGGCCGCACTAATGGAACGCGGAGCGAGCTCGCCGGCGTTGCTGCGCGTCGCCTATCCTATTCTGCACGAGGACGCGTTGCTTGAAGAGTCGCGGCGCAACAGCCTCGATCCGGCGCTGGTTGCGGGGCTGATCCGGCAGGAGTCGGGCTGGAATCCTCGCGCGGTTTCCGTTGCGTCGGCACGCGGACTCATGCAGCTCCTGCCGTCGGTAGGCAATTCGATCGCCTCGAGAAAGGGCTACCCGCACTGGAGCTCCGTGCTTCTCTTCGAGCCGGATGCGAATGTGGAGCTGGGTACGGCGCATCTCGCCGCGAGCTTGCATGGCGGCGTGCCGGTGGAGCAGGCGCTCGCGGCGTACAACGCAGGCGGATCACGCGTAACGAAATGGTCCACGAGGCCCGGGGCGGACGACCCCGAGCTGTGGACCGAGTGGATTCCCTTCGTGGAGACGCGCGACTATGTCCGCATCGTTACGCGAAACGCCGCCGTCTATCGCGCGCTGTATCGCCTGGGAGAGGGGCCATAAGGCGCCACCTACCAGCCTGGAACGAGCTGGATTCCGTACACCCAGTTCCGCTGCGGACGTTGGAACGGATGCGCCCAGTACGCCTCCAGTACCGCGTATCCGAGCAGATTCACCCGGGCAGACACGCCCGCACTGATCACCGGGATGCGGAACTGCGACTGATCGCTCGAGAGCGACGGTCCCGCCGCCTTGTTCCAGGCCTCGCCGGCGTCGACAAACGGCGCCACCGTGAGTGGCAGGTAGGGGAAGTTCAGCAGGCCGTATTCCGGCACGCCGAACACCGGGATGCGGATCTCCGCGTTGATGAGCGCGAGTCGGCTACCGAGCAGGCGGTCGAAAGCGGGACAGCTCGTGCGTCCGCATTCCGTCACATCGAAGGACCCATAGCTATACCCGCGAATCAGGCTCTCTTCGCCGAGGAAGAGCGGGTACATGTGCGTCGAATCCTCGCTGTCGCGCCCGTAACGTCCGTAGTGCAATCCGCGGAAAGCAAAGGTGATCGGCCGGAAGAACAAGTACTTCCGATAGTCGCCGAGCAGCCCGTTGTACGTGATCGTGCCCATTTGCGGCGCGAACTCGAAGCGGAACCGCGACCCGTCGATGGGGCCCGTAAATGCCGAGTATGACGCATCGCCCACATAAGCGACGCTTCCCGAGCCGAAGTACACCGATGGATACGAGCCGATGCTGCGTACGTTCTGGCTGATGGGATTCCCGAACGCGTCATACAACACGCTCTGAACCTGAGTGCTGTAGCCGATACGCGTTGCTGCCGCGGAGAACTCGATACGCCGCGTAGAGGAGAACGGATATGCCGTCGAGAGGCCCGCCTGGTCGTAGAAGATGCGTTGGATGACCAGGTCCTGCGTGAACACACCGTTCCCCGTGGCCACGTTGCCGTAGTAGCCGTACTGATACGGGATGTGCTGCACCACCGCCCCCCAGTTCCAGCGATTTCTCAGATTCGCGTACTGCACCTGCGCACCGATGTCCTGCACGGTGCCGTTCGCTTGCACCGCGACGCCGATCTGCCGGTCGCTCAACTGATCGCCGAAGAGGAACGACACTCCTCCCACGACGCCATTGCCGAAGGGACCGCCGACGGCAACGCCCACGGCGGGCTGGCCCACGGCGTCCAGCGAGAAGGCCGGGTGATAGTTGGTGACGGTGAAGTCCTTTCCGTCCGCGAGCCCGGTCAGCGGGTCGTGCAGGTACGGCGTCACAGTCGAAATGCCGGACTTGTCGCCGGGGGGCAGTGTGCCCGCGCTCGCGACGACCACGCCGGGAACGACGGGCTCACCATGCGTCCGCGAGGAATCGAGCGCGAATACGGCGTAGCCCTGATCCTGGAACACGGAGAAGAGCATTCGCCCGGTTGACGGAGCAACGGTGAGCGCGGGTGACGTGGCGGTAATGCCGCTCACCCCCGTTGAAAGCCGCGTGATCCGCGACAGCGCGCCGCTTTCGACTTCCATTCGGTAGATGTCGCAGAAGCCATCCTGGTCGCTGATGAAGAAGATGCTCTTGCCGTCGGGCGAATACTGCGGATTGAGATGCTTCCCATGCGGAAAGCCCTTCAGCACCGTGATCTTGCCGGACTCCACGTTCAGCGTGGTGAGCTGCAGATCCGAGAAGGTCATCGTCTCGAAGTTCGTTTCCGCGCCGCGATCGCTCGAGAACGCAATCGTCTTTCCGTCCGGCGACCACGTTGGCTGCATGTCGCCGTAACGGTCGTTGGTGAGCTGCCGGACGGAGCCCGCCTCGAGGTCGAGCAAATACAGATCAGCCAGGCCGCCCTGCTGCCCGGAGAACGCCAGCGTGCGTCCATCAGGCGACCACGCAAGGTTGGAGATGGCGCCGACGTTCGGCACGCGGATGCGCCGCTCGACGTTCGCGGTTTCGACGTCGAGCACGCCGATCTCGTGGTTGCCTTCCGCCTGGAGGATGAATGCGAACTTGCGGTTGTCCGGCGACCACGCACCCGAGGACGAGATGAAGGAGATCGCGTCGAAGTGCGAGTTGCTGGTCGGTCCGACGAGCCGCTTGATGACGTGACCGGTTTGCGCGTCTGCGACGAACAGCTCGATCTCGAACAGCCCGCGCCGCGCGAAGAACGCCACCAGCTTCCCGTCCGGGCTCACCTGCGGAGCGAGATTCATCTCGCCCGTCTTGCGATCGATCTGGAGGATGGGATCGCCCGCCTGGTTGGGACGCGTGCGTCCCTCGAGCGCAGGCAGATACGCGCGGCGCGACGCCGCGATCCAGTCCTTCGACAGCGAATCCGTCGAGATGCCCAGCGTGCGGCGAATGGCCTCCTCGAGTCCGCCGAGACGCAGCGACTGGCGATACACGTCGACGACGGCGCGGTCACCCCACCGTCCACCCACGTACGCCCACAGCGCCTGCCCGTACCGATACGGGAAGAAGCGCGGATCCGTGTTCAGTTGATGAATCGTCGGCAGCTTGTCCCGCTCCGCGGCGTCGCGCAGCCACATTGCCGTGAGCGGATTGTCGCGCCCAAGCGAGAAGTACTCGGCCATTCCTTCGATGAGCCACAGCGGCAGCGCATTGAGCCGCTGCAAACCTCCCGGGCCGGCTTCCGCCACGCTGTACTGGAACACGTGGACGAGCTCGTGGCCGAGCACGTGATCGTTGTCCGCGTACAGGCCGGTGAACGGCATGACGACGCGGGTACGGAGCCCCTCCGTCACGCCTCCCGTACCCTCGCTCAGCTCCTCGCTGACGACGTTCGTCTGCTGAAAGTCCGGCTGGTCGGCGTAGAACACCACCGACTTGCGATCGAACGTGTGCTTGAAGCTGTCGGAGTGGCGGGCGTACCACCGCTCTGCCAACCGCCCGGCGTCATGCGTGACGAGCGACTCGGCCGGATAGAAATACAGGTCGAAGTGCTGCGAGTGCATGACATGGAAATCGAAGTGCTCGTACTGGACCTTGTTGCGGCCGAAGTACTGCGCTCCCCCGCTCACAGGGAGTGCCAGGATGAGCGCACCGAACGACGCGGCGAGCGCCACTCGGCGGGAGGCGATACGGATCATCGTTCAGTCCCGCGGTCGAACCGCGACAGAGGATCTCCATGGCGACGCGACAGCGACGCCACATGCCGCAAAAAAGGGCAAAGATGGTGCCCCCTACCAAACCGTTGCCGCCTTACTGCCTGTAGTGCTTCGAACCGGTCACAGATCCGATGTGCGTGCCCCTCGAGCTCGCTATATGTAACCAACCGGACCGATCGTCGCATCACAAGCCGTTGCCGCGGCCATTCGTTGGGGACAATATCGAGACACGATGCGCACACCTCCCCCTGTGCTACCCGACGAGGCCGACCAGCCGCGTTACAAGACGACGTGGTTGGATCGCCATGGCACCGAAGGAGGCCTGAAGCTTCGCGCGATCGGCTATGGTCTCGTGGTGTTCGGCTCTACCGTGGGAGCCGCACTGCTGCTCCTCGCGCAAGGCGGCGCACGCGTCGGTTGGTTTCCGATCCTGATGCTGTTCGTGATCGCCGCGGTGTTCGCAATACTCGTGACCTGGTCGGGTTTGGCGATTTCCCGTGGGTCGGGCGCAGTGGCGAAGGCCTTCACGCTTCCTTCAGGCAATTCCACGCCGTACGAGGAGCAATTCTCGTATCAGGAGACGATGATTGCGCGGGGCAATCTGCACGGAGCGCTCGAATCGTACGAGGCGATCATCTCCGAGCGTCCGACGGCGGTTGCGCCGCGGCTTCGGGCGGCGGAGCACTATGCGACACGGGTACTGAATCTTCCGCGAGCCGCAGAGCTGTTTCGCGAGGCCCGATCGATCGAGGGAGTGACCACCCGCGACGAGATCTATGCCACCAGCCGGCTCATCGATCTCTACGACGGCCCGTTGAACGATCCCGGTCGCGCGCTGGTCGAGATGCGCCGAATGATCGAACGGTATCCGGATTCGCGCATCGCGATGCATGCACGCTCGGCGCTGCCGGCCATGAAAGCCCGACTGCACGGTGCCCCTGCGGACAATCGCAGGTAATCGCAGTGGGATCCAGTTACTCGCTGAACTCGTCGCGTCGCCCTCGCTTGATGTCGGATCGCTTCTGCTTCTCGCGGAGCCGAGCCTCCTTCGCGGCGCGCGACGGCGCCGTGGCCTTGCGGGCGCGAGGGATCACGAGCGCCGCGCGAACCAGTTCCGCCAGCCGATGCTCCGCGGCCGAACGATTCTGGCTCTGACTTCGACGCGCGCTGGAGACCACTCGAAGCCAGCCGTCGCCGTCGAGGCGCGTGGCGAGCTTCCGTTCCGCCCGCGCGCGCGACTCCGCGTCCAGCGCGCGCGTCGAACGAACGTTCCAGAGGAGCTCTATGCGCGTCGCCGAGGTGTTCACGTGCTGGCCGCCCGCGCCTCCGGCTCGCGTCGCCCGAAGCACCAGCTCCGCTCGGGGAATCGCGACCCGCGCCGATACTCGAAGTACCCTCTCCACGGTCATGCGTAACCCTCACTCTCTCAGATCGTCAATGCCGTGTAGTATGGCAGAATGCCAGACCGCCGGGAGGTCCCTGTCTCTGGCAGATTGCGAAACCCGCTAGGAAACGAACGTGCGATTCAGCTCCGATCATCGCGCCATCAGCATCAATCCGACCACCCTCCTGCGCTGGGTGTACGTCGCGCGGCTCTCGATTGCGTCGGCAATCTTTCTCGCCGCCGTACTTGCCTCGGTTGGACAGCAGCCCGTCGACGACAAGCTGCTGTTTGTTTCGCTGGTCTTCCTCGCGACGTTCTCGTTCACCGCCGCCTCTGTCCTGTACAGCCGATGGCTGAAGGGCGTCCAACCACAGACGTTCTTCTACATCCAGACCGTATTCGACCTCCTGTTGGTCACGGCCGTCGTGCACGTCACGCGCGATCAATCCGGGACGTCCCAGTTCGCGGCACTGTACATCCTCGTCATCGCCATCGCATCACTGCTCGTCACGGCGCGAGGCAGTCTCCTCATCGCGGCACTCGGCAACGTGCTGTACGTCGCCGATTCATTGTGGAGCCTCGATGCGATCAAGGTGAGCGTATGGCTCCAGCTTGGCGTCTTTGCGTTCGTGGCGCTCGGAAGCGCCTATCTGAGCGGACGTCTCCAGGAAGCGGGCGCTGGGTCCGAGGCGGAGCTTCAGCACGTGCGGCTCCAGGCGGCGGACATTCTCTTCAACATCCGGAGCGGCGTGATCACCGTGGATGCGACCGGGCGATTGCTGTACGCCAATCCCATGGCGGAGCATCTGCTTGGCATCGACCTGGAGTCACTGATCGGAAAACCGGTGCTGGAGGAGATTCGCCGAATCGCCGGTGCCCTTGCCGACGCGCTCGAGCGATCGGTACGCGCGCGTGTCAGAACGACGCGCGCGGAGGGCGTGATCGCCACCGTCGAGAAACGCTTTCCCATTGGCGTCACGACCACGTACACCGACGGCGACGGCCGCCGCACGGATCGCACGGCAACCGCCATCTTTCAGGACATCTCCGACCAGAAGCGCATGGATGCGCTCAGGCTTCGCGCGGAGCGGCTCGAAGGCATCGCGGAGCTCTCTGCGTCGCTCGCTCACGAGATCAAGAATCCGCTCGCGTCCATTCGGAGCGCCGTCGAACAGCTCGCGCGCTCGCCCATGACCGGATCGGATGAGCAGACGCTCGCGCGGCTGGTCATGCGAGAGTCGGACCGGCTGAGCCGCCTGCTGTCCGAGTTCCTCGATTTCGCTCGCGTGCGGGTCGCACGCCTCGAGCCCGTGGATCTCGCGACGCTCGTGAACGAAACGGTTCGTCTCGCGCTCGCGCATCCTGCGCGTACCGAGGGAATCGAGATTGAAACGCGCATCGACGTCGGCCAGCTTACCATCGAGGGGGACGACGACCTCCTGCATCGCGCGTTGTTCAACTTGCTCTTGAATGCCATCCAGGCATCCCCGCCAGGCGGCCGGGTGCACGTCGAGGTCTCAATTCCATCGCCGGAGCAGGTGGGCAGCAGTGCCACGCTGCGCGACGGCGCCGTCGCCATCAGCGTGAGCGACGAAGGCCCGGGCATCGCTCCAGAGAATCGCGATCGGCTCTTTGATCCGTTCTTCACCACGAAGCCGGGCGGCAGTGGCCTCGGACTCGCCGTCGTGCATCGCGCCATCGACGCACACCGCGGCCTCGTCTATCTCGACAGCTCCACCTCCGGCACGCGATTCACCATCGTGCTTCCCTGCCAGGTGCAAACCGGCGCCGACGATTCAGCCGGCGCGCCACTCTCACCCGCGTACACGTGAGCAACAATCGCACGCCTTCTGTTCTCGTCGTCGACGATGAGCAGGGCATTCTGGAATCGCTCGGCATCCTCCTGCGCAATGCGGGCTTCGACACGCACACGGCGCGCGGTGGCCGCGAGGGACTGGAGCGCCTCAGCGCGATCCAGCCGGACATCGTGCTCTCCGATGTCCGCATGCCCGACGTCGGCGGCGTCGAGATTCTTGCTGCGGCGCGGCAGCAGAACGCGGACACGCCCGTCATTCTGATGACGGCGCAGGCCACGCTGCAGAGTGCCATGCAGGCGGTGAATGAGGGCGCCTTCTATTACATACAGAAGCCGTTTCACAACGACGAGCTCCTCGCCATCCTCAAGCGAGCGGCCGAGCACCGCGAGCTGCGCGTCGAGAACAGGTCGCTTCGCCAGGAGATCAAACGCCGCGAAGGACCCACGGGTGCCCGTCCCGTCGGCAACTCGCGAAGCTGGCTCGATGTGTTGCGCCTGGCCGAAACGGTCGCCCCCACCGAATCGACCGTGCTGATTCAGGGTGAGTCCGGTACGGGTAAAGAAGTCATCGCGCGCTACATCCATGAACTGTCATCGCGTGCCGAGCGCTCGTTCGCGTCCATCAACTGCGGCGCACTTCCGGAGAGCCTGCTCGAGAGTGAACTGTTCGGGCACGTGAAGGGCTCGTTCACAGGCGCCATCAAGGACAAGACCGGCCTCTTCGCTGCGGCCGCCAAGGGCACGTTCTTCCTCGACGAGATCGGTGAGACGACACCGGCGACGCAGGTCAAGCTGCTGCGCGTCCTCCAACATCGTGAAGTGATTCCCGTCGGCGCCACCGATCCGGTTGCCATTGACGTGCGCCTCATCGCCGCCACCAACCGCGAGCTGGAAGAGGAAATCCGGCGCGGAGCGTTCCGCACGGACCTGTACTACCGCCTGAACGTCATAGCGCTGCATCTCCCGACCCTGCGGCAGCGCGCCGACGACATTCCCCTTCTCGCCGAACATTTCCTCGATCGCATCGCCGAGTTGCGGAAGGAGGAGCGGAAGTCGCTCTCCGAGAGTACTCTCGACGCGCTCGTGAGCTATCTGTGGCCAGGCAACGTGCGGGAGCTGGAAAACGCGCTCGAACGGGCAGTCCTCCTCACGCCGGGCAGCTCGATTCAGCCCAACGCACTCCCCGAGAGAGTCACCGCCCGTGTGAGTGAACCGCTCGTCGCCGACCGCGTGCCCGCCAATCCAACGCTCGAGGCTGTGGAGCGCGCATACATCATGTGGGTCCTTCAGAGCGAGGGCGGCAACAAGAGCCGCGCCGCGGAAGTCCTGGGGATCGATCCTTCGACGCTGTATCGCAAACTATCGCGCTACGGCGTGGAGACATGACCGGGCACTCTGTACCCGTTCGTCAGCAGGTCCATGTCAGTTGGCTCAGCGCGTTCCTGACAGTTCTGATTCCGGCGGCGATCGCAGTATGGGCGACGTCGCCGTATGTCATCGGAGTGTTTCACGACGATGGTGTGTACGCGCTCCTGGCGAGATCGCTCGCATCGGGCCACGGGTTTCATTATTCCCACCTCGTCGGAACGCCCGCGGCGACACACTATCCGCCGCTCTATCCACTCCTGGTGTCCGTTGCATGGCGCGTGTGGCCGGATTTTCCGGCTAATGTTTCCGTTCTGATCCGCGTCAATGCACTACTCCTCGGGATCGCCGCACTCGGCCTGTGGTATCTGGCGGTGACGCGCGCCTCGTGGAAGAGCGCATGGGCGGCTGCCGCCGCGATCGCCTGCACCATTTCGACGCCGACGCTCACCCTCGCGACGTCGCTGCTCTCTGAAACGCTCTTTCTCGCGCTGCTGTGGCCCGCGTTAGCACTCGGCGAGCGTGCGGCCGAGAGCGATGACACGCGTGCGTTCGTCGGTGCAGGCGTTGCCTCCGGGCTCCTCATGCTCGTTCGTGCGCACGCGATCGCCGTTCTTGCAGCGATCATCATCCTCCAGTTTTGTCGCGCGCGCTGGCGTGGTGCCATCGTCACGGCCTGCTCCGCCGTGTTGACGCAGGTCCCGTGGCTTGCCTTCACCGCCTGGGCCAGGCCGCGCGTAGCGCCGCCGCTCGAGGGAGCCTACGGGTCGTATCTGACGTGGTTCGTCGCGGGCGTGCATGAAGGAGGTGCGGATCTGGTGATCTCGACGGTGCGCGCCAACGCCGCAGAAAGTTGGCTGCTCCTCCAGGATCGCCTTGCCGCTGGATTCCCACCGGGCATCGCGTTGGCGACCTTGTTGATCGTGGCGGCCGCGCTCGTCGGCGGATGCGTGATTCTCGCCCGCCGAGCACCGGTGACCGTCGCGTTCTTCATCCTGTACGTCGCGATCATGCTTGCGTGGCCGTACAATCCGTGGCGCTTTGCGTGGGCCATCTGGCCGCTCGTCGGCTTCCTCGCGGCTACGGGAATTCGCGAAGCGTGGCTCGTGGCCGGCCGATGGCGGCCGGTCGTCGTTGCCGTCGCGATGCTTCCGGCGTTCGCCCTGCTTCGCGTGGAGCTCCACGCGTATGCAACGCGCGCATGGCGCGGTCCGGCCCAGACAGCTACCCACCAGATCACGCCCGTGCTCGATTGGATTCAACGAAACGTGCCGCCGGGCGAAACCGTGCTCACCGAAGGGGAGCCCGTCGTCGCGCTGTATGGCGATCGTCCGGCCTCGCCGCCGATCTCGTTCACCGCGCGAGAATATCTGTCTCCGCCCGGCGTCGCTGAGGGTGCCGCGCGCCTCTCGGAGATGCTTCGCGCAGTGCCGGCCCGATACGTGATGCTCCTCGCGCCGACAACGATCGAATCCGCCGACGCGCTGCGCGATCGCCATCCAGGTCTCGCGCGAATCGCATCCGTATCGGGCGCGGTTGCATACCGGGTCACGCCATGAAATGGACGTTGTCGGTGGCCGTCGTCGGCGTGCTGGGTCTCGCCGTCGGACTCCTCGTGCTCGATCACTACGCGGTCGGTGTGTTTCACGATGATGCCATGTACGTGATTCTCGCGCGCTCCATCGCGACCGGGCAGGGATACCGCTATCTGAATCTGCCCGGAACGCCGGTCGCGTCGCATTTCCCGCCGGGTTATCCGCTGCTGCTCGCGTTGTTGTGGCGTGTCGCGCCCGAATTTCCGCAGAACGTCGTGCTGTTCAAGGCGGTCAACGCGCTCCTGGTCGCGGCGTCCGCCACGCTCGTCGCGCAACTCGTGCGCGAACGGCTCGACAGTCGCGCGTGGGGGCTGACGCTGGGTGTTGCAACGGCAGTCAGCATCCCCGTGCTCATTCTGGCGGCGATGGTATTGTCCGAGCCGTTGTTTCTCGCGCTCGCGCTTCTCACGCTGCTGCTCGGAGAGCGCCTTCTCGAGCAGGGTGCGTCTCCGCGTCGTGCACTAGTCATCGGGCTGCTGATCGGCGCGGCCACGTTGGTGCGCGCCCAGGGAGTGGTGCTAGCGGTCGCCCTCGTGATCGCACTCATGCGTCGTGATCGTCGCCGCGAGGCTGCGGTCGCCGCTGCGGGCACCCTCGCGTTACTCGTGCCGTGGCAACTGTATCTCATGCTCAGCGACACCGCAGTCGCCGCTCCCTTGGCCGGCAACTACGGCTCGTACGCCAGCTGGTGGGTGCGCGGGCTCCACGACATGGGTGCGCGAATGATTCCGCTGACGCTGGCGCACACGGTGCCGGAGACCACCGCGATCCTCGTCACCTTGCTGTCGCCTTTCCGCAGCGCCGCAGGGCGCCTGGTCATCGTCCTCGCGCTCGGCGTACTGCTCGCGGCAGGCGGGGTGACGCTCGCTCGGCGCGCGCCGCTCACGGCTCTGTTTCTCGCCGGCTACGCCGCGATCGTCATTCTCTGGCCGTTTCCGCCCGCGCGCTTCATTTGGGGCGTCTGGCCCCTCGTGCTCTTCCTCGTCGCCGCTGGAGGATGGTCTTCCACGCAACGGGACGTCTGGCCAACGCCATTCCGTGCGGCGCTCGCGACGTCGTTCGCACTGCTCGTGCTGGGGCACGTCATCTATGAGGCCCGTGCGGTGGCGGGGCAGTGGTGGCAGAGCATACCGCGGGAGCAAAGCCTGCGCATCGAGACGGTTGTGGATTGGACGCGCCGCAATACCTCGCCCGGCGACCTTGTCGCGGCAGATGACGAAGGGGCAGTCTTCCTATACACGGGCCGGAAATCCATTCCGGTCATGGCCTTCACGACGGCTCACTATCTCGAATCGCGCTCCGCGGCAACCGAGGCAAACGACGGACTCGCGCCGCTGATCGCGCGATATCCCATCGGCGTGGTACTCGTCAACGGCAGGCGGACGCTGGATGCCGCGCAGTACCTCGTTTCGAAGTCCCCACCATTGCTCGTCCCTCGCGACAGCTTTCCCGGCGGCGCCGCCTTCACCGTCCTCAAGCGATGACCCTCACTCCCTCCATGGTTCCCGCGGTCAAACCGCAGGCAACGACGCTCGCCTCGACGCCCCGTGAGCTCACGCCGCTCGCCGCCGGGCGCATGACGCTGTCCGTATTGATACCGGTGTACAACGAGCGGAACACCATCGAGGCGATTCTGGAGCGCGTCCACGCCACGCCGATGCGGAAGGAGATCATCTGCGTCGACGACTGCTCCACGGATGGCACGCGCGAGCGCCTGGCCGAGCTGCAGCGGGCCGGATTCATCGACAAGCTCATTCTCCAGCCGATCAACGGCGGCAAGGGAAAAGCAATCCGCACCGCGCTCGCCGCCAGCACGGGCGACGTCGTCATCGTGCAGGACGCGGATCTCGAATACGATCCGCAGGATTGGCCGGAGCTCCTGAAACCCGTCATCGATGGCAAGGCGGATGCCTGCTTCGGCTCGCGATTCCTCGGCGGACCTCATCGCGTGCTGTACTACTGGCACTCCGTAGGCAACAGGGCGCTGACCACGTTCTCCAACATGCTCACGAACCTCAACCTCACGGACATGGAGACGTGCTACAAGGCGGTGCGCGGCGACCTCGCGCGCTCGCTGTCGCTCACGTCCGACCGGTTCGGGTTTGAGCCCGAGATCACCGCGCGGCTCGCGCGACGCGACGCGCGCATCTACGAAGTGCCCATTTCGTACGCGGGCCGAACCTATGCCGAGGGCAAGAAGATCAACTGGCGAGACGGCATCGCGGCGTTCTGGCACATCCTGAAGTTCAACCTGCAGCGATGACGTCCGTTGTGCGGCGGCGACTCGCCGTCGCGAGCATCGCGGTGCTGGCACTGCTCGCGACCGTCACGTCGATCGGGAGCGACTTCACGTACGACGACCGCGGCGTCGTGCTCGACAACCCGCGCGTGCAGTCGCTCTCACACCTGCCGCGCCTCTGGGGCGAGACCTACTGGCCGCCGAAGTACGGCGGTGACGGCTATCGTCCATTCGTGCTCTCGCTCTTTGCGCTGGAGTGGGCGGCGGACGATGGCGCCCCGCGGCTCTTCCACGCGGTGAATGTCGTGCTCGCCGTCGCGACGGCACTCGCGATCTACTGGTGCGCGAGCGCGATGCTGCCTCCGCTGGGCGCGTGGATCGCGGCGGCGCTGTTTGCCGTTCACCCGGTGCACGTGGAGGTCACCGGAAACGTCGTCGGCCAGTCGGAGCTCGTGGTGGCCCTCTGTCTGTGCATCGCGCTGGGCATGTATGTCCGGCGGCGTCGAGACGGAGAGCTCGGATGGCCAACGACGATCGCCGTGGCCCTCCTCTACGCCGTCGCCATCTTCACGAAGGAGCACGCGGTGGTGCTCCTCGGACTCATCGTCGCGGCGGAGCTCACCGTCATTCCCGGCGACTCCTGGCGCCGGCGTGTCCGCGCCGCACGGCCGCTGGTCCTGCTCCTGATCGCCGTCACGCTCGCCAACCTGTATGTGCGCGGCCTCGTGCAGCGCGACCTCACCGGATTCGTCGCGTATCCGATCTTCCGCTTTCTCCGCATGACCGCGGGGGACCGCATCGGCACGATGATGAACGAGATGCCGCGGGTCGCGCAGTTGCTGGTCTTTCCCGTGCATCTCAGCGCGGACTACTCGCCGACCGACGTCATTGTCGCGAACGGGTTCGACGTCACGGAAATTCCCGGCGCCATCATCTGCATCGGCACACTCGTGCTGGCGGTTGCACTCCGCCGGCGCGCTCCGGTGGCAAGCTTTGGTCTCCTCTGGCTGATCGTCGCCTATCTGCCCGTCAGCAACCTGATCGTGCCAGCGGGATTCGTGATGGCTGAGCGCACGCTCTTTCTTCCCAGCGCGGGGGTCGTGATCCTCGTGGGCTCTCTGGCGGAGCATGCGAGAACGGCGTGGTCCGGCCGCACACGCACGGTGTCGGCGGTGGCGCTCGCGATGCTTGCCCTGTGGTGGCTCGCGCGCAGCGTCGACCGGCAGCGCGTATGGAAGAACAACGACACGTTCTTCACGGCGCTCATGCGGGACGCACCCAACGGGTACCGTGCGCATTTCCTCTACGCGCGCCACGTGGGGTTGAAGTCGCGTCTGAGCGAGATGGAGCTGGAGTATCGCAGAGCCATTCGTCTCTTTCCGTACGACGCCGCGATGACGCTGGCCGTAGCCGATGCATATACACGCGCCGGCCTGTGCAAGCCCGCCGTCATCCTCTTCGAGTGGAGTTATGGTGTCGAGCCCGAAGCGCAGGACGCGCGCTACCAATACGTCTACTGTCTCGCGAAGCTCGGCCGCTGGAACGACGTGAAGCGCGATGGTCTGATCGGACTCCGATATGCCTGGCCGCGCGACGGACGGCTCATTCGCGAAGCCGTCCGGCAGGCCTCCCTGCACCTGGCGGAGGAGCGCTCAGCAGGGCTCCGCCCTCCCTGAGCCCCCGCGCTCCCCCTGTGGCAAACTGCTATGGAAGCCGCAAAATCCCACAGGGACGAGCCGGAATGCGCACGCGTCAACGAATCATAAAGCACTACAGCACAATGTGTTAGCTAAATCGCCGAACGTGGCCCGCACGTTGCCTGAATGCTCGGCGCGACTCTGTCTCGTCTGCACCAGCCACGACGGTTCATCAGCGCCGTCAACTCGCTTTCAGGAGAACACCAAATGTTGAATCGTTCCCGCCGCGGCTTCACCCTCATCGAGCTTCTGATCGTCGTGGTCATCATCGGCATTCTGGCCGCGATCGCGATTCCGAAGTTCGCCAACACCAAGCAGAAGGCGTACATCGCCGCGATGAAGTCGGACCTCCGCAACCTCGTGACGGCCGAAGAGTCGTTCTTCGCCGACTCGACGAAGTACGTCACGTACGACACCACGAAGTTGAAGTTCAAGCCCTCCACGGGCGTGAACAACCCGACGATCGTGCCGGGCGCGGGCTACTGGTCGGCGACGGTGACGCACACGCAGATCGCGAGCTTCAGCTGCGGCATCGGCGTCAACACGACGAACCCGCTGGTCTCCACGGCGGGCGACGGCGAGCCGGTCTGTAAGTGACGCACGCTCCGTCGGGCGCGCAGGCGCTCTGACGAATCGCAAGGAGAACGGCGCACCTCACGGTGCGCCGTTTTTCTTTGCACCCCGAGCGAATTCGATGACGCATGCTCCGGCGAATCCCCGAGATTCGGCGCATGCGCACGACACAATGCTCCCGCGCCGGACTCGGCGTCGTCGAAGTTCTCGTAGCGCTCATGATCGTCACCATCGCGCTCATCGGCATTGCCGGAAGCACGTCGCTGGTCGTGAGACAGACGTTCGACGCCGCCAAACGCCGAGCCATGGCGCATCGTGCGCATACGCGGCTGGGCATTCTGGCATCGCAAGGCTGCTCGGGCGCCTCCAGCGGAACGCTCACGAGCTCGGATGGCACCCTCGAACACTGGACTTTCGACACCGCACCGCCGGCGTTTGGCGTCGTGAGCGACACCATCACCTGGCGCAGCGGCGGCGGCATCCGCGTGGTCGCGCTGAATGGAGCGTTTCCGTGCTGAATCGCGTGGGACTCACCCTTGTCGAGCTGCTCGTGGCGTTGACGCTCGCCGCGCTCGTGCTCGGAACGGCCACGGTGAGTGTGCTCGGTCAGCAGCGCGCCCATACGCGCCTGCGCGCCGTGCTCGACGCCGACGCGCAGATCTCGGCGGCCATGACCGTGCTCGGCGAGCAGCTCGGCATGCTGAACGTCAGGCAGGACCTGATGTCGGGTGAAGCGCGCGATAGCGCGCTGCAGTTTCGCGCGCCGGTGGCAAGTGCCATCGCCTGTGCAGGGAGTGCGGGGCGCGCGACCCTCGTCGCCGACGCGGTGGGCAGCGTGCCGCTTCGCGGTGTCGCCTCGCTTCCACGAACGGGTGACACGCTCTGGTGGCTTGCCGACAGCGCATGGATTGGTGGCGCGATCACGGCGGTGACGAACAATCCGGTGACGTGTGCGTCCCCTCTGGGCGCCATGTCGGGTGAGCTGCAAGTGACCCTGGCCCGGCCCGACACCATCGCGTCCGGCACACCGCTCCGGATCACGCGCCAGACACGATACGGCGTCTATCGCGCGAGCGACGGCACCTGGCACCTCGGTTTCCGCGAGTGGAGCTCCAATCCGCCGGGCTTTCCATCCCCGCAGCCCGTCGTCGGCTCCCTCATACGGACCGGCTCACGACGCTCGGGATTCCGGTACTTCGACGACACGGGAGCGGAGCTTGCCCAGGGTACGTCCGGCGCCGATGTGACGAGAGTGGCACGTATTCGGTTCACCGCACACGCATTCGTGCCGGTCCATGACCGTGGCCGCGACAGCGTGCGGACGGATTCCATCGACATCGTCCTGCAGCATGCGCGAGGACCGTAAGTCCGCCGCCCGCGCGTCCCGAGGCGAACGACCGCGCAGGGGAACTGCTATCGTCCTGGCGCTGGCGCTCCTCACCCTCGCCGCGGCACTCCTCGCCGGCACCGCACGCTCGGCACATGTTGCCGCGCGGGGTGCGATTCGGCGGCAGGCGGCCATGCTTGCGGACGCGCAGTGGCGCGCCGACGCGGCCGCGTATCTGGGCCGATGGGGTACGCCGGAGGATGCGTTGGCGATTGGCGGCGAGCTCACCGTCGTCGTGGGGCCGCGTCCGCTTGGCGTGAATGGTGCGGTGGCCACCACCCGCATCAGACTCCTTCGCATCCAGACGCTGCGCTTCCTCGTGGGCGTCGAGGTGCGGATCGGGGAGGATGCCGCGCTGCTCGCCGTGCGCAGGGGAACACTTCTTCTCCAGCGCCCCGCGTCAGCCGACAGTGCCCTCGTGCTGCCGCCCGTTCCCGTCGCCCGATGGGCGCTGGCAAATAGTTATTGAAGTATCCGGAAAGAAAATTGTCCCACCCGTGACCCAAATCACCGGGTCCAGGACGGCGCCGTGTTACCATCGGCCCCGTCCGGTCGTGTGTTCGGTACGAGTGACCGGACGCGCGGCCACAATGCCCGAAAGACCCGGGCTGCCACACTGGTCTCAGCGCAGGTAAGTACAAGCAGGGTGGATTGCTAGATAGCCTGGCCTCAAGTGTATTGACCAGTGCCCGAAGCTGACTGAAACACGGCCTCGGATACCCTCAACTTCCTCTCGTTTCTGGACGCGCCGGCCGTCTGTTTTCCGCCGTGTCCTCGCTCGCCTCCCTCCGAACTTTCCATGGCTCTGTTCGGCCGAAAGAAGTCCACCGTCGGTCTCGACATCGGTTCGGGACTCATCAAGGTCGCCGTCATCGACCACTCGCGGAGCGAGCCTGAGCTCGTTCGCGTGTCGGTGGTACCCCTCCTCGCCGATGCCATCGTCGAGGGAGAGATCATGGACCCTGGCATCGTCGCGGAGGCCATTCGCGCCGCACTCCAGGCCGCCGATGTAAAGGGGACGCAGGTCGTCACCGCCGTCGGTGGGCGCGACGTCATCATCAAGAAGATTCAGATCGAGCGCGTGAAGGAGCAGCAGGCGCGCGAGTTGATGCGCTGGGAAGCGGAGCAGCACGTGCCGTTCGACATGGAGTCGGTCGAGCTGGACTTCCAGATCCTCGATCCCGAAGCCGACGGCGTCGAGATGAGCGTGCTCCTCGTGGCGGCCAAGCGCGAGCTGATCGAATCCAAGATCCGTATTCTCACCGACGCCGGGCTCGACCCTGCGCTCGTGGACGTCGACGCCTTTGCGCTGCACAACGCCTTCGAGATCAACTATCCGGACGCGATGCAGGGTGTCGTGGCGCTCGTGAACGTCGGCCACGAGGTCACCAACATCAACATCCTCGACGAAGGCGTGCCCATTCTCACGCGTGACATTACGCTGGGTACCCGCCGTTTCCGCGAGGATCTGCAGCGCGAGCGTGGCCTCTCCGCCGACGAAGCGCAGCAGCTCCTTCAGGGATACGACCGTTCCGAGCACCTCGACGCGGTCCTCGAGGGGCGTGGCGAGGAGATCGCGGTCGGCGTGGAGCGTGCCGCGGCATTTCTGGCCTCGTCCTCGCGCTCCAACAGCCAGGTTCGCGCGATCTACACATGCGGCGGGGGATCACGCATCCCCGGCCTGAGCGACGTGCTCGCGGAGAGACTGCGTGTCGCCGTTCAGCAGGCCAATCCGCTCGTGAATCTCAAGGTGCGCGACGGTGCGTTGACCAGTCTCGTCACCGACGAAGTCGCGCCGCTGCTCATGCTGCCGGTCGGGCTGGCGCTGCGACAGGTGGCATAGAGAGCCCGCAATGATCGAGATCAATCTCCTTCCCGGCGCACGGCGCAAGGCACGACGCGCAGGCCCCTCGTTCGACCTGGCGGGCTCACTCGCGTCAATCCGTGAGCGCATTCGCCAGCCCTGGCTCATCGGCTCGGTCGCCGTGGCGGTCATCGCCTTAGCCGCCATCGGCCTGCTGTACGTGCAGCAGACCCGTCGCGAAACGAAGATCAACGAGGCGCTGGAAAAGGCCGTGCAGGACTCCACGCGGTTCGCATCGGTGCTCCGCGAGCGCGAAAAGGCCGAGGCGCGTCGCGATACGGTGCTGCGGGCGCTCAATCTCATTCGCGCGATCGACGACGACCGCTTCATCTGGCCGCACATCATGGACGAGGTCAATCACGCGCTGCCGCCATACACGTGGCTCGTTTCGCTCGGCTACAGCGGCCTCGGTCAGGCGCAGACGGCCATCCAGACCCTCGCGCCGGCCGCCGCCAGTGATTCCGGCAGCAAGAAGAAGCGCAAGCCGCTCGGTACCGTGGTCATGCGCGACACCATCCGGCTCCGCGTCGTGGGCAACACCGTGGACATCCAGGCGCTCACCCGCTTCATGAAGCAGCTCGAGAGCTCCCCGTTTCTGGAGCAGGTGCAGCTCGCGAAGTCGGAGCGTTCCAGCGACAACGGCAAGGAAGTCACGCAGTTCCAGCTCGACATGCTGTACACGCGCCCCGACCCGTCGATGATCAAGCGCGTTCCGCTCGCCGTGTCGGTGAAGTAGCCATGGCACTCCTCCCTACCAACAGACGCGATCAGATCTTCGCGGTCATCGGCCTCCTGGCTCTCGCAGCCGCGGGCGTCTTCTACATGTACGTCTGGGATCCCAAGAAGACGGAGCTCGACACCAGTCAGGCCCGCCTCGACACGCTCCAGGTGATCAACCAGCGCGCCAAGTCCGAGCTTGCGCAGGGCAAGACCGCCCAGCTCAAGGCGGAGGCCGACAAGTACGCGCAGGACCTCACGGTCATGCGCCAGTTGGTGCCCACGAGCAACGAGGTTCCGGCGCTGCTCGAACAGGTCTCCACCGCGGCACGCCGCGTCGGCCTCGAGATCGCCGACGTGCAGCCGCTTCCGACCATGGCCGGCGATCAGTACGAGGCGTACAAGTATCGGCTGAGCGTGCGCGGCGGCTACAACCAGATCGGGCAGTTCCTCGCCAGCGTCGGCTCGCTCCAACGCATCGTCGCGCCCATCAACCTTACGCTGGCGCCGCTTCCCATCGACGCGAAGACGCCGCGGGCTGCCAAGATGCAGCCGCTGGACGCGCGTTTCGAGATCGAGACATACGTCGCGCGAACAGCGCCGCCCGCTCCTGCCAAGGACGCGGCCGCAAAGCCCGCGGGAGCCGCACAGTGAGCCGCTCACCATTCCGGTCGCGCGCAGCGAAAGCAGCGACGCTCGTCGTCGCGGCGCTCCTCATGGCGTCGCGCGCGAGTGCGCAGCGCATGCCCGACATCAACGCGCCCAAGCGCGCCGCGCAGAATGCCGTCAGAGCCGAGGATGCCCAGTTGTCGGCGCAGACCGGGCAGGAGGTTCGCCGCGGCGCGGCGCCCGCGCCCGTATCCGGACCGGCCAGCGCACCGGCCGCGAAGCGAGGCACGGCATCGAAGGCGGCCATTGCCGCATCGGTGGCGGCGGCGCTGCAACCCGTGACGCGTGAAGTGTACAGCTACGAGTCCTCCGGCAGCCGCGATCCGTTTTACTCGCTCATCCTTACGGAAGAGCTGCGGCCGTTGCTCTCCGATCTCAAGCTCGTCGGAATTCTGTACGCGTCGGCTGGGCGGAGCGTGGCCATCATGCGGGACCTGGTGACGAACGCGCAGTACCGCGTAGGTGCCGGCTCGACTTTGGGACGCATGCGCGTCGCGCAGATCAAGCCGCGTTCCGTGATCTTCACGATCGACGAATTCGGTATGAGTCGCCAAGACTCACTCTTCCTGGCAGACACGTCAAAGGCGAGGGTTAGATGAAGCGAGTGCTGTCGGTCATCGTTGCTTCGGCGATCGTGCTCGGGCCAGGTGCCCGGCCCGCCGCGGCCCGCCTGGTCGACGGGGCGGTCACGTCACTCGCCGTCGTCCCGGCAGCAGGGAAGGCGGAGGTCGTGATCGGCGTCGCTGGCGGAATCGAAGTGCGCGACTTCACGCTGCGGTCCCCGGATCGCATCGTGATCGATCTGAGCGGCGCGTCGCTGGGCATGTCCGGCGGCACGTACGATCACGTCGCGCGCGCGGGCATCTCGGACGTGCGGTACTCACAGTTCCGCCGCGGCACCGTGCGCGTGGTGGTGTATCTCGACGCGCCGCGCTCCTATCAGATCTCCCGCGCGGAAGGCGAGGTCCGGCTCTCGGTCACCGTACCGGCCGGCGCGCAGTTCGCGGCCTGGCATTCCGGCGCGGCACAGAACGCTGCCGCCGAGCCCCGCCCGCGGGGAGGCGACGTCCGCACCGCGGGCGAGCCATCCGGAGACCGTGCGATCGATCGCGCCGTCGCCGATCAGATGAACGACGCGAGGGACGCGCAGACCGTTGCGCCGATGCACACGAACGTCTCGCGTACGGCCACGCAGCAGCCGCGCTCTCAGCAGCCGCGCATCAGCGTCACGTATCAAGGGTCCGACATCCGCGACGTCATCGCGGCCTTCGCCGCGTTCAGCGGACGCACGATCATCCCCAGCTCGAACGTCGGCGCCATCAGAGTCGACGCGGAGATCAAGGATCAGCCTTGGGACGTCGCGCTTGCCGCCATTCTTTCGGCGCACGGCCTCGCGGCCACCGAAGACGCGAATGGCATCATCATCGTCGACACACAGGAGCGCATCGCCGCACGGGCCACCACGGAACCGCTCACGACGCGCGTCGTGCGACTGAATTATCAGCGCGCCACTCCCGTGGCAGAACAGATCCGCCAGCGCCTGCTCCAGTGCATCCCGAGCGAGCGCGCGCCATCGTCGTCGCAGGCTGCGGGTCAGCCGCCTGTCGCCGGCGCGCCGCCGGCCCAGCCGGTTGCGCCCACGAGTCCCGCCGGCGGTGAGACCTGCCGCGGCCGCGGCAACGTCAGCGCCGACGAGACCACCAACAGCATCAGCATCACCGCGCCCGTGAGCTCCATCGAGGATCTCGTGGCGTTCGCCAACACGCTCGACGTCCGCCAGCCACAGATCAACATCAAGGCGAAGGTCGTCCTCGTGAATCGCACGGACCTGGACGCGCTTGGCATCAAGTACGACCTCGGCTCGCCGCAGCAGTTCTTCAGCCAGGTCATCCAGCGTCCGGATTCCACCGGCAAGATCGGTACGCCCAACGACGCGCCGCGCGTGCTGCTCGGCGGCAATACGGTCTCGGCCATCGCGAACGCGTCAGGCAACGTGCCAGGCGCCGCACTCCGGCTCATCTACTCCACCGCGCTCGGCAACTTCGACTTCTCCACGTTCCTCGACGCGCTCCAGGACGTGAATCTGCTCGACGTCCAGTCCGAGCCGAGCGTCACGATCATCAACAACAAGACGGCCGATCTGACGTCGGGCGTGCAGGTGCCATTCGTGCCCCTCGTGAGCTCCGGCGGGAGCGGAACCACACTCACCGGCCCGGTGACGGTGGAACGCGTGCAGACCGGCGTGCACCTGCTCGTCACACCGAGCGTCACGAACAATCGCCAGGTGATGATGACGGTGGACGTGTCGAACTCCGACGTCAACTTCACGAACAACGGAACGCTGATCGACAACAACAGCGCCAAGAACACGGTGCTCGCGGCGGACGGACAGACGATCGTGATCGGCGGCCTGACGCAGACCAGCGTCCGCGTCACGAAGTCCGGAATTCCGCTGCTGATCGACCTGCCGTTCATCGGACGCCTGTTCGGATACACGACGAGACAGGAGCAACGCCGCGACCTGCTCATTCTCATCACCCCTCACATCGTCGATGAGGGAGCACAGCCTTCCGACGTCGTGCGGCCGTAGCCGCATGTCCGTGGAGTACATATGACGCATTCGAGATTCTCGATCCGTTTCGTCGCGCTCGCCGTTGGAGCCGTGATCGCCAGCAGCTGCGACACGCGGCTTCCGACGCAGGCGTCGAGCACGCTGGACGACGTCGCGCGACCGACGCTGGCCTTTGCCGTCGTCGGCGCGGTCAACAACGCCGTCGGGCTCGGCGTGCCCGTGACGGTCAACGTCACCGCGAAGGACGACAAGGGCGTCTCGACGGTTTCCACGACGGTGCGCAACGGCGCCGTCATCGTCACGACCGACACCGTCACGCTCAAGCCGACGCAGGTGTCGAGCACGCGCACGGTGGTCATCCCAGCGACATCGTTCAGGAAGGGCGACAAGATCGTCATTCGCACCACCGCGACGGACGCCGCACTGAACACCACGACAGATTCCGTGGTGGTCACTGTTTCGACACCGACCATTCAGATCCTCACGCCGCTGCCCGGCGCAAAGCTCAACATCGGCGACTCGGTGCTCGTCACCGCGAAGCTTCACGATGCCGCGGGACTCAAGGACGTCACCTTCCTGGCGTACACGCTGCGCGGCAACCCGTCGCTCGGCACGCAGGATACGATCGTCCGTTATCCGCGCATCGTCGCGCCAGCCGGAACCGGCTTCGCCGCGGGCACCAAGGATACGACGCTCACACGCTACCTGAAGGCCGCCGTACCGGCGGACACGCTCACGGACTCGCTCGTCGTCAGCGCGATTGCCACCGACGTCCTGGGCGGTGTGGACACCGCGCGCGTCACCATCAAGATGGTGCGCGGGCCGACCGTGACTGTGCTGAGCCCCGTCGCTGGTGATTCCGCGACGCCGGGAGCCGGCCTGACCATCACGCTTCGTGCCCAGGATCTGACCGGCGTGACGCGGCTCGGCTTCCGTCTCCAGAGCGACGCGACGTTCCCGACAAAGGTCGACACCACCGTCATCGCCACGTACGCCAACTTGCCGAAGGACGTGACGTTTACCGCCACCATTCAGGTGCCGGCCAACGCCCCCCCGCGCGGCATTCTCACGATCTCGCCGATCTCCACCAACCTCGGTGGGCAGGATGGCGCGTCCACACCGACCACTATCGCGATTCGTGCGGGCCTGCCGCCCGCGCCTCGCGTGTTCCAGTCCATCGCGACGCGGGTCGAGACCACCGACTCGCTCACGATCACCGCGCTGGGCAATGGCGTCACCTTCGTCGGCTATCAGTTGAAGGACACGTCGGGCACAGTCATCAAGCGCGACAGCGTCGCACTCGCGGCACCGTTCCCGTCGACGGCGGTCGTCACCATTGCGCTCAACCTGCCGAATAGCGCGCGGGGCAAGCGAATCACGCTCACGAGCTTTGCGTACGATCAGGGCGGACGCATCGGGTACTCGCTGCCGGCGAACGCCACGAACTTCCAGTCCAACGCCGCCGCGGCCTTCGTCGACTCGGCGCTCGTCGTGTTCGGCCACACGTATCCACTGCCGGCGTCTCGCGCCAGCGGGCTCATCGCCGACATCAAGGTGGATGGCGCCCGCGGCAACGTCTTCATGTCGAACATCAACAACGGCCGCCTCGAGGTCTGGCAGGGCGCGTCGGGCGCGTTCGACGGCGCGGGCATCGTGGTGGGATCACAGCCGTGGGGCATGACGTTCTCACGCACGGCGGCCGCCAAGGACACGCTGTACGTCGCCAACTCGGGCGGTACGAATCTCAGCCGCGTGTTCGTCGGCGGTGGCGCGGTGTCCTCGATGAAGGAGGATCTCACGAACCGTCTCGTGACGCGCGCCTCGTACATGTTCAAGCTCACCGAGACGCGTGACCCCGCCACGGGCAAGATTCGCCTCACGACGACGCCGCCGATCATCTTCTCCGACCGGCCGCAGTACGTGGAGCAGTCCATGAGCGGTCGGCTCTACATCTCCACCAAGCCCACGGTCCAGGCACCCGCTGGCACCATCCGCTACATGGATCCCAAGGCGGCGGCGCCGGACGAGCGCTTCATCCTCGACTTCGCCTTCCTCGGCAATGATCCGAATTCGTGGGTGGTCGCCAACCTGGATGACGTGGGCATCACCCCCGCTCCGGCGACGAGCTCCGCGAACGACATACTGACGCTGTGCGATCACGCGTCCGGCACCACGAATCCGAAGACGTGCGCCAGCAGCTCCGGCGGCATCCTCGCCACCATCGCCGCCCTTCAGGCCGCGGTGCCGACGACGGATGTCGAATGGGCTGTAAACATCGACTTCAGCTCACTCGGCATGACCGATACCACGTACGCCGCCTCCAGTGGCGACGGGCGGTGGATCACCTTCGGCGAAGGCAACAAGGCGCCAGTCGCACGCAACTTCATCCTGCTGGACGACGGCTCCGTGGCAAATCGCTTCACGTATGCCTCACCGTCGCTCAATGTCCTCGATCTGATGACCAATGGGTCGGACAAGATCTTCGGCGTCGCGCTGGACAAGACAGGCAAGACCATTGGCGTGCACGGAACGGAGACGGCGTTCTCCGCGGTCACCGTCCCGTTCACGCAGCGATTGCAGGGCAAGAAGTCCACGTTCTCCAATGGAGCCGGCATCGCGTTCCATCCCAATGCGGACGGAACGGGAACACCTCAGGACTCGCGCCTAGCATTCGTGTCGTCGAACAACGGAAGTGTGGAGGCCGTGGACATTGCCTACTACGATTTCAATCGCGGTACGCTCGTCACGAAGACCAATCTGTATGGACCGCTGCGCGCATCGTTGCCCTTCCCGTCGGACGGGCCGGGCGTCGTGCTCAAGCTGTTCGGCGTGTCGTCAAAGGGATTGGTCGTGATCGACGTAACGGCGAGCGACCTGCTTCCGGGCCCCTGACGTCCGCTCGTTTGAGTTGAGCGCGCGAGCCCGGCCGGAAATGGCCGGGCTCGCGCTACTTTGAGTAGTGTCGCAGTCCGGATGTGGCGCGGCAGTCCCACCTGTGAATGAACGCAATGCTCAGATTCACGACGGCAGGCGAATCGCACGGACAGGCGCTCGTGAGCATCCTGGAAGGGATGCCCGCTGGCGTTCCGCTCGTGGCGGAGCACATCGATTCCGAGCTGGCCCGCCGGCAGCAGGGCTATGGGCGCGGACGCCGCATGCAGATCGAGCGCGACACCGCCGAGATGCTGTCCGGCGTGCGCGCCGGTGAAACGCTGGGTGGACCGATCGCGCTGCTGATTCGCAATCGGGACTGGGCCAACTGGCAGGAGATCATGGACCCCGCGCCGCGCGAAGGGGATGCGGGCGGTGCGCTCCGGCGGCGGGCCGTTACGCGCGTGCGCCCCGGGCACGCGGATCTCACCGGCATCCTCAAATACGACCGCGACGACGCTCGCGACATTCTCGAGCGCGCGTCAGCTCGCGAGACCACGGCACGTGTCGCCGCGGGTGCGATCGCCAAACGGCTCCTCATCGAGCTCGGCGTCACCATCGGGAGCCATCTCGTTCACCTCGGCGGCATCGACGCGCGCCGCCCGGACGAACTGCCGGCAGATCTCAACGCCGCGGCAGATGAGTCTCCGTTACGCACGTTGGACGCAGAGGCCGAGCGTCGGATGGTCGAGAAGATCGACGTCATCAAGCGCGAGGGGAACACGCTGGGTGGCGTCTGCGAGGTCGTCGTGGACGGCCTTCCTGCCGGCCTGGGCTCCCATGTCTCCTGGGATCGGCGTCTCGATGGGCGTCTCGCTGGCGCGATGATGTCGATCCCCGCGGTGAAGGGCGTGGAGATCGGCATGGGGTTCGGCGCGGCCCGTGTCACCGGTGCGGAAGTCCATGACGAGATGGAGCCCGCGCCGGGCCGTACGAGGGCGGGCAACGTGCGGCGGCGGTCGAACCGCGCTGGTGGCCTCGAGGGCGGCATGACGACCGGCGAGCCTTTGGTGGTCCGGGTGGCGATGAAGCCGATCAGCACGCTCATGCGGCCACTCGCGACGGTCGATGTGGCGAGCGGCGACGCCGCAAAGGCTGTCGCGGAGCGCTCCGACGTTACGGCCGTACCCGCGATGGGCGTGATCGCCGAAGCGATGGCCGCGCTGGTGCTCGGCCGCGCCGTCCTCGAGAAGTTCGGTGGCGATTCACTGGGTGAAGTGCAGAGGAATCTCGATGGCTACCTTTCGCACCTCGCAGCCCGACTCGGCGGCTGATCCCGCCCTGCCGCACATTGTGCTTGTCGGCCTTCCGGGGTGCGGCAAGACGACCGTGGGCAGTCTGCTCGCCAAACGCCTGGGGCGCAGCTTTCTCGACTTCGATCACGAGATAGCGCGACGCGAGGGCATGACGATCGGCGAAATATTCGCGCAGCATGGCGAGCATCGATTCCGTCAGTTGGAGGCGGACCTGACGAGGGAGCTGCAGGAGTTCGGCAACATGGTCCTTGCGCCGGGCGGCGGCTGGATGGCTATCGAGGGGAACGTGGACCTTTTGCGTCCCCAGTCTCGCATCGTGTATCTCCGGTCGAGTCCGGCGGCGGCGCTGAAGCGAATGGGCTCGAAGGTGTCGGGACGTCCGCTCCTCATGCGCCCGAATCCGCTGGGAGAGCTGCAGCGAATGCTGGAGTTGCGGAAGGCCGCCTACGAAAAGGCTGACCGGGCGGTGGACGTGGATCGCCTTGATCCACAACGAGTTGTGGACAAGGTCGTCGGCGCGCTTGCGAGCTGAGCGTCGTCGTCGTAAACAGATGGTTACCCATCTGTTTGCGCGTGAGGTTGACTCCCCCACTACCTTAGAGCGTGTCCGTCGCCACCGTGCGACGATTTTCCGGTTCACGGGTATGAACGACCTCCGCCCTCAGGCGACGCGTGACGCGCCGTCCGGGCGGAGGCATGAGGGGTCATGACGATTCGCGTCCTGGGGCCGCACGAACGGGCCCGGTTTGCCACCGAGGCATGGGGGCATCTGCTGGCACTGGCTGGTGCGGGAGCGCTCAATGGCGCGGAGCTCGAGCAGGTGATCGAGCGCGCCATGCTGCAGTTCGACGGACGCATTGCACTCGACGATTTGCGCGCGATGATGGAAGGGGCCGGCTACGACGACCCCGGCGCCTCGCCGCCTACACAGACTGTTCACTAGAGAAATGGCTGCCAGAAAGTCCACCACAGCGAAAAAGACCACCGCCAAGAAGAGCGCCTCGCCGGCACGGAAGGCCGCCAGCGGCTCGCGCACGGCCGCCAGCGGCGCGCGCAAGACCGCGAAGAAAGCGGCCGTCGTCGAAGAAGAATTGCCAGACGAGCCGGCGGGCACCACGTCGCTCGTCATCGTCGAGTCGCCGGCGAAGGCCAAGACCATCGGCAAGTATCTCGGCCGCGGCTACCGCGTGAAGGCCACGGTCGGCCACATCATGGACCTGCCGGAGAAGAAGCTCGGCATCGACATCGAGAAGGGCTTCAAGCCCGATCTCGTGCCTATTCCGGGGAAGGAGAAGACCATCGCCGATCTCAAGTCGGCGGCGAAGACTTCACGCGAAGTCCTGATTGCCACCGACCCCGACCGTGAGGGCGAGGCCATCGCCTGGCACGTGGCGGAGCAGATCCGGCCCAAGCGCGGCGCTGCCGTCATTCCCATCAAACGCGTGCTCTTTCACGAGATCACGAAGGATGCGGTCCAGCGCGCCATCCAGCAGGCGGGCTCCATCGACGATAAGAAAGTCGAGGCCCAACAGGCGAGGCGCGTGCTCGACCGGCTGGTCGGCTACAAGGCGAGCCCGGTGCTCTGGAAGACCGTAAAGAAGGGAATTTCCGCCGGCCGCGTGCAGACGGTGGCGCTGCGTCTCATCGTGGAGCGCGAGCGTGAGATCAAGGCGTTCAAGCCGCAGGAGTACTGGACGATCGAGGCGCTCCTGGAGCAGGCAGGGCAACGCTTCACGGCAAAGCTGCACCAGATCGACGGAAAGAAGGCGGAGATCCACAACGAGTCCGAGGCATCCCGGATCATCGACGATCTCGCGGGGCGCAAGACGTTCGGCGTCACCGAGGTCAAGCGGCGCGAGCGCCGCAAGAATCCGTCGGCGCCATTTACGACATCCACGCTGCAGCAGGAAGCCGCGAAGAAACTGTCGTTCGGTTCCAAGCGCACGATGCGCGTCGCGCAGGATCTCTACGAAGGCGTGGACATCGGCGCCGAGGGCCAGGTGGGTCTCATCACCTACATGCGTACGGACTCGACGCGTGTGGCCGAGAGCGCCGCGACGCAAGCGCGCGACTATCTGCGCGTGCTGTTCGGCGAGGAGTTCCTGGCGAAGGGCATCCAGTTGTACGGCGATGGCAAGGCGAAGAACACGCAGGACGCGCACGAGAGCGTGCGTCCCACGGATCCCACGCGCCGCCCGGACGACATCCGCCGACATCTGACGCCGGATCAGTTCAAGCTCTACCAGCTCGTGTGGCAGCGCTTCATGGCGTCGCAGATGGCGCCCGCGGTGTTCGACACCACGACGGTGGACTTCGACATTCTGGCCGCCGAGCAGCCGCAGATCGGACGTCGATCATATCTGTTCCGCAGCACCGGCAGCATCATCAAGTTCCAGGGCTTCCTGGCGCTGTATCGCGAAACGCGCGAAGAAGGCGACTCGAAGGCGCTGGAAGACGAGCAGGCGCTGCCCGTCGTCGAGGTCGGACAGCAGGTGCCGGTCCACGGCATCACGCCGTCGCAGCATTTCACCGAGCCGCCGCCGCGTTTCTCGGAGGCCAGTCTCGTGAAGGAGCTGGAGCGGCTTGGCATCGGGCGACCCAGCACGTACGCCAGCATCATCAGCGTGCTCGCCGACCGGCGGTACGTGACGCTCGAGCAGCGACGCTTCTTCCCGACCGAGCTCGGCGACCAGGTCGAGCGCGTGATGGTGAAGCAGTTCCCCGACATCTTCAACGTCGGATTCACCTCCGAGATGGAGCTGGAGCTCGACAAGGTCGAGGATGGTGACCTCGGCTGGCAGCGCGTGCTCGGCGACTTCTGGAAGCCGTTCGACAAGTCGCTCAAGAACGTGCAGTTCGCCGACCTCATCGCCGAGGCGCACGATCTCTCGGGAATTGCCAACGAGCGGTGTCCCGACTGCGGCGGTGGACTGGAGCCCCGCGGCGGCTTCTTCGGGCCGTTCCTCGCCTGCGAGCATCACCCGAAGACGTGCAAGTACACGCGCCCGCTCAAGGGCGAAAAGGCGAAGCCGAGGATGACGGACATACCCTGTCATCTATGCGCAGCGCCGATGGTCGTGCGGCAAGGGCGCAACGGGGAATTCCTGGGGTGCAGCACGTTCCCCAAGTGCCGTGGAACGCGGTCCATGCCCACGGGCGTCTTCTGCCCGAAGGATGGCGGCGAGCTCGTGGAACGTCGCTCGAAAAAGCGGGGCACGGCGTTCTACGCGTGCTCGAACGAGGACTGCGACTTCGTCGTGTGGAACAAGCCGGTGGCTGAGACCTGCCCGGAATGCGGTTATGTCGGCGCGGAGATGAAGTCCACCAAGGCGCGCGGCGATTTCCGGAAATGCCTCAAGTGCGGTAACGAGTGGGACGTCGCACCACTACCGGAGGTTGTGGAGCCGGCCCTGGCCGTCTGACGGCCGGCTCGCACTCGACCGCGATCAGAAGATCGTGTAGATGAATGGCGCCAACGCCGAGCCCTGCGCGAAGACCAGCAGTGCGCCGAACGCCAGCAACACGACCAGGATCGGAAGAAGCCAGAACTTCTTCCGCACCCGCATGAATGCCCACAGCTCACTCAACAGCCCTTGTTGTGCCACGGGGTCACCTGAGTTCTAGAATTGATGTTCCATGCTCGCGCGTTGGTCGGTCGCGCGGGCGTGAGGTTGCCATCTCGTCTCCAACAGCTCGCGGCGCGTAATCGGTGAGGCACCGGCAAGCCTGCGGACCAAGCCGATAGGTGCGATGACGATGAAGTAGACGATTCCCATGAAGATGGGCGTCGTCACCTTCGAGATGAGATGGGCGAGGCCCATCCACGCGCGCTCGATCGGCCCGAGCCACGTCGGCACCAGGAGCGCCGCAATAACGAGCGTGCCACCGACACCGAGCACGACCTCGGCGCGCGTGATGCGGCCCCGCCAGAGCAGCAGGAGTCCGACGCCCACCAGGGCGAGTCCGACCGTGAGGCCGAACTTCCGCCCTTCGGCGGCGGTCAGTCGAGTTGAAATTCGCTTTGCCATGTCGCGTCCTCCTTCCACTCGGCCTGATCTGTCTTCTCGAGCAGAAATGGTCCAAGGACGAGACTATCGATGTGCGTGCGCATGAAACATCGGTAGGCGTCTTCCGGCGTGCACACGATGGGTTCGCCGCGAACGTTGAATGAAGTGTTCACCACCACGGCGCATCCGGTGAGATCGCGAAACGCGCTGATGAGGTCGTAGTAGTCGGAATTCGTCTCGCGACTGACGGTCTGAATGCGCGCCGAATAATCGATGTGCGTGATGGCCGGCAGATCGGACCGCACGATGTTGAGCTGGTCTATGCCCCAGAGCTTCTGTGCCTCCTGGAGCATTGGTATCCGCCGCTCCTTCCTGATGGGCGCGACGAGAAGCATGTACGGCGACGCACAGTCGAGATCGAAGTATTCCGCGGCGTGCTCCTCGAGCACGCTCGGTGCGAAGGGACGAAATCCCTCCCGGAACTTGATCTTGAGATTCATCTGTGCCTGCATGCGCGGGCTGCGCGGATCGCCGATGATGCTCCGCGACCCCAGCGCGCGTGGTCCGAATTCCATTCGGCCGTTGAAGAACCCGATGATCTTCTCGTTCGCGAGCTGCTCGGCCAGCTCCGTCATCATCGCGTTCCGGTCGAGGCGCCGATAGATAGCGCCCGTGCGCCGTAGAAACGATTCGATTGCCTCGGGGGCGAACGACGGGCCAAGGTATGCGCCTTTCATTGCATCCTTCCCCGGCGCGACGGTGCGCGGTCGCTGGAGATAGCGGTGCGCGATGAGCTGTGCGACACCGAGCGCGCCGCCGGCGTCGCCCGCAGCTGGCTGGATCCACAACCGCTTGAACGGCCCCTCGCGGAGCAGTCGCCCATTGCCTACGCAGTTGAGCGCGACACCGCCGGCGAGACAGAGATTCTCCAATCCGGTTTCCTTGTGAACCGAGCGGGCCATTCGCAGCATCACCTCTTCCGTGACGACCTGCACCGACCGCGCGAGGTCCATCTCCTTCTGCGTGAGATTCGTCTCCGGTACGCGAGGCGGGCCGCCGAACAGAGTGTGAAACGCCTCACTCGTCATGGTGAGGCCGCTGAGGTAGTTGAAGTACTGCTGATTCAGCGTGAACGAGCCATCGTCGTGAAGGTCCATGAGGAACTTGTAAATCAGCTCCACGTACCTGGGCTCTCCGTATGGCGCGAGCCCCATGACCTTGTATTCGCCCGAGTTGACCTTGAAGCCGGTGTAGTATGTAAACGCGGAGTACAGGAGGCCCAGCGAATCGGGCCAGCGGAGCTCGCGCAGCAACTGCAGATCCGCGCCGCGGCCCACGCCCGTGGCCGCTGTCGCCCATTCACCCACGCCGTCCATGGTGAGAATGGCGGCCTCCTCGAACGGCGACGGAAAGAACGCGCTCGCGGCGTGCGACTCGTGATGCTCGGCGTACAGCAGCAGCCCCTCGTAACCACCGAGCGCTTTGCGAAGGTCGCGATCGGTGAAGAGCTTTTCCTTCACCCAGAGGGGACCGGCCATGAGAAACGACCGAAACCCCCTCGGTGCTACGCCAAGGTACGTCTCGAGGATGCGCTCGAACTTGAGTAGTGGCTTGTCGTAGAAGCCGACGTGCGTGACGTCGGCAATGGAGATGCCGCCTTCTCGCAGGCAGTATTCGACGGCGTTCGCAGGGAAGCGCTCGTCGCCCTTCTTTCGTGAGAACCGCTCTTCCTGCGCCGCGGCAACGATCTCGCCGTCGCGTAGGAGACACGCTGCGCTGTCGTGGTAGTAAGCAGAGAGGCCGAGGATATTCTCACTTCTCATGGCGAGCGACGGCGGCCTCCAGCACAGGCCAGAATGCATCAACGATGGCGGGAATGGACGCTTCGGTGTTGTGGCCGATCTTGTCTACGTAAACCGTGGATGTGTCACCATCGAAAAGACCTGAGGCATTTACAAACCGCCCAGGCGCAAGCGTCGCCATTGCCGAATCCAGAAGCGGCGGTGCCGCGAGATGCACCTCTCGCCGGCGAACCGCGACCGGGTCGGCCAGAATTGTGCTCATCAAATCCCGTTCGGTCGCGGTGAGTCGTTTCTGCGATGAATAGAGAGTGGGTTGCCAGACGTAGATCGCGCGAAACCCGAATGCTTGCGAGAGCGCCTCCACAATGCGGACGTTGCTCACGTAAGCACGGATCATCGCGCGAGCGGCGGAGTCGGCTGGCAGTAGTTTCGCCGCCGCCGGATGTACGAGCGACTTGACGGCTGCCGTCGTGGCGAGGTGTCCGAGTCCCAGCCACGCCAGCCGAGCGAATCCGTGAAGGTCCTTCCGGAGCACAGTTCCGTTTCCGGCGTCCAGGAGCCGGCCCAGCTCGAATTCATTGACGCGTTTCCCTTCGTTCAGCGTGAGCCCCGCCACGCGATTCTCGAGCACGGACGAGATGTCGTTGATGCCATCGTAAAACACGACGACATCGGGCCGATTGCCCGCTCGAAGCTGGAGCATCAGCTCGATCAGCTCTTGCGTGAACACAAAGCCGGTTTCGCCGAAGTTCGCGACGTCGATGCGCTTGCCAGGACCCGCAACCGTTTGAAGCCGACGGACGGCCTCAGCAGCAATGGTATGATCGTCCCGCTGAAACCATCCCCACATCGTGGAGCCGCCGAAGAAGTACACCCGTGCGCTGGGCGCATTCGGCCCCTTGGGCTGCGGGGTGACGCGACGGCCAAGACGGTCGATGGTGATGTACCGGCCGTGAAAAGACGGGTGGCGTCGCCAGTAGATGTAGGGTGCCCAGCGAACGGGAAGGGTCGTATTGAACTCTCGCATGTATTCGCGCGACCACGATGCCGTCGCGAGATACACGGGCATTTCAATCCCCACCGGCTTTGCCCGCAAGGACATCGCCAGGCGAATGCTCCCTTCAAGGATCAGCAACAGCAGGACACAGACGCCGATCACGAGCCAGACTGCTTGCAGAGCACGCCATCCATTGACCACAGACCGACGCACGAAAGACATCATCTGGCGGATGGAGGAAGGATGACGAAACGACCTGTGGGAGGCGGACCAAGATTATGGCGGGCCTGTCGCAAACGCCACACATCCGGCACCCTGTCAGCTGGCGGAGGGTGCGGAGCGGCATCGCGGCGGTGCGACTTGAGGGGAATGCGGGCTGTTCGAGGAGCCAGCCAACGCAACGGCGGACGTCCGGCCGAAATAGCCGGGGCCTTACCTGTGGCTAGATTGGAGTCATGCAGCGTCCGGCCGCACCAACAATTCGCGTCATCGGTGGCGGCCTCGCCGGCAGCGAAGCGGCGTGGCAGCTCGCGGAGCGCGGACACGACGTCGTGCTGCACGAGATGCGCCCCGTGGTCGGCACCGAGGCGCACAAGACGGACCGGCTCGGAGAGTTGGTGTGCTCCAATACGTTCAAGAGCACGGAGACGTCCAACGCACACGGGCTGCTCAAGGCGGAGATGCGCCTCCTCGGCTCGATGATTCTCGAGTGCGCGGATGCAGCCAGGGTTCCGGGCGGCAGTGCACTCACAGTGGATCGCGACGTGTTCTCTGCCGCGGTGCACGAGCGCGTGTCGGCACATCCGCGCATCGCCGTTCGGCGTGATGAGGTAACCGACCTTCCGTCGCCCGGCATTGTCGCGACGGGACCACTGACGTCATCCGCGCTCGCCGAGCGGATACGCGAGCGCCTCGGCATCGACTCGCTCGCGTTCTACGACGCCATTGCTCCGATCGTCTCGCACGAGTCCATCGATCATTCGGTCGTCTTCCGCGCCTCGCGCTACGGCAAGGAGACGATGGAGGGAGAGCGCGACGGCGCGTATCTGAACTGTCCGATGTCGCGCGAGCAGTACGAGGCGTTCATCGACACGCTCACGCAGGCCGACCAGGCGAGCGCGCATGCGTTCGATGCCGTGCCGTACTTCGAGGGGTGCATGCCGGCGGAAGAGATGGCGCGCCGCGGACGCGACACGCTGCGCTTCGGGCCCATGAAGCCGGTCGGTTTGCGGGATCCACGCACCGGGCGTGAAGCCCACGCCATCGTGCAACTTCGCATGGAGGATCGCGCGGGTCGCATGTGGAATCTCGTCGGCTTTCAAACGCGGCTTCGCTACCCGGAACAACAGCGCGTCTTCCGGATGATTCCGGGTCTCGAGAGCGCAGAGTTCCTGCGGTTCGGCTCGATCCACCGGAACTCGTACCTCAACGCGCCGGCCGCGCTGGCGCCACATCTCGCGTCGCGCGACGAGCCACTGACGTTGTTTGCGGGCCAGCTCACCGGTGTCGAGGGCTACACGGAGAGCACGGCCACCGGCATCGTGGCGGCGATCAACCTCTCGCGCATGCTTGCGGGCGACGAGCCCGCACTCCCGCCGCCGACGACCATGCTCGGCGCGCTGTATCGGTATCTCCGCGAGGCGGACCCGGCGCACTTCCAGCCCATGAACGCAAACTTCGGCCTCGTGGACGACCTCGGCGTACGCGTTCGCGACAAAGCGACGAAACGGGCAAAACTCGCCGAGCGCGCGTTGGAGCACATGGCCGCGTGGCGTGATGCGCTGGTGCCGGCGGGGGCTCGCGGGTGATCCGTCCCGACGACGCCCGGCCGGGCGAAGTCGCCGAGTACCTGCGCCATCTCGCGAAGGAGCGGGACGTCTCTCCGAACACTGTAAAGGCCTATGAGCGCGACCTGACGGACTTCGTCGCCTTTCTCTCGAAGCACTACGGCACGGAGAGCTGGAGCTGGGAAGGTGTGGATCGCCTCGCGATGCGCGGTTTCCTCGCTCACCTCTCACATCGGGGCGCGGGCAAGCGCACGCTCGCGCGGACGCTCTCCGGCGTGCGCGGCTTCTATCGATGGATGCATCGCAACGAGCTGGTGGAAGCCAATCCCGCCAGTGCCGTCAGCGCGCCGAAGCTCGACCGCTATTTGCCGGCGTATCTCGACCGCGTGCAGATCGACCTGCTCTTTCAGATTGCGGAGGCGCGCGCAATGGAGGGCGCATTCGCGGGTGTTCGCAACCTGGCAATCCTCGAGCTGTTCTACTCCACCGGCATGCGGCTCTCCGAGTTGCAGGGACTCAGTCGCGGCGACCTCGATCTCGTGAGCCAGCAGGTGAAAGTGCGAGGAAAGGGCCGGAAGGAGCGCATCGTGCCGGTGGGCGACCACGCGGTGCTCGCGCTTCGCAACTATGAGGCGAAGCGTGACGAGCTGCTGCGGAATGCGGGGCCGCATGCCGAGCGAACGGCGTACTTTCTGGCGCGCACCGGCAGGCGGATGGGCGTGCGGATGATTCAGAAGGTCGTCTCCGCCTTTCTCGCGCAGATCGACGAGGACGCTGGCCTCTCGGCGCACTCCCTGCGACACACCTTTGCCACGCATCTGCTCGACAACGGTGCGGATCTTCGCGCCGTGCAGGAGCTGCTCGGCCACGCGTCGGTCTCGACCACGCAGATCTACACGCACACCAGCGTGGAGCGCCTCAAGCAGGTCTACCAGAAAGCGCATCCGCGGGCCTGATTCTCGCTTGGGACGCTGTCGTCCTCCTGTAGGAGTCACCGTGTTCCGCGTCGAAACCATTCCTCTCATCCTTGGCGTGCTCGTCGCAGTCCTTGGCGTAGCGATCGTCGCCGATGCGTGGCTGCCGGACGAGATGGCGTTCCGCAGCGACCGCCGCCGTCAGGAGCGCGCCGAGCGAAGCCCCGGCGCCGAGGGATGCATCGGACTGGCGGTGCTTTGCATGGCCGCTGCGCTGATCGGCCGAGACACCTGGCGATATGGCACGGTCGCGATGATTCTCGGCGTTCTGCTGTTCATGATGGGCCTTTATGGCAATCGTCACTACCTGCGTGAGCGCATCGTGAATCGAGGTGCGCTGCGGCGGGGCAAGGGGCGGCCGCCGGAGCAACCGCGCTAGAGGCGTCTCGGTCGGCATTCCGGGTACACGGGGATAGATTCCCCCGTATGTCAGAGCTTCCCCGGATACGCGCCACCACCATTCTCGCGGTGCGGCGCGGCGGTGCTGTCGCCATTGGCGGCGACGGCCAGGTCACCGTCGGCGAGACCATCATGAAGGCGAAGGCGCAGAAGGTGCGCGCGCTGAAGGATGGCCGCATGCTCGCGGGCTTCGCGGGCTCGGCGGCCGATGCGCTCACGCTGTTCGAGAAGTTCGAGGAGAAGCTCGAGCGGTATCCGGGCAACCTGTCGCGCGCCGCGGTGGAGCTCGCCAAGGACTGGCGGTCCGATCGCGTCCTGCGGCGCCTGGAGGCACTCCTTGCCGTGGCCGATGCGAATCACGGCTTCGTGATTTCCGGAACCGGCGAGATCATCGAGCCGGACGACGGCATTCTCGCGATCGGATCCGGCGGATCGTACGCGCTGGCCGCGGCGCGCGCTCTCGTGAACAACACGGACCTTCCTCCCGCGGAGATCGTGCGCCGTGCGCTGACGATTGCCGGCGAGATCTGCGTTTACACGAACACCAACATCACCGTCCTCGAGGCGAGCTGAGATGGCGTCACCTCGCACGCAGCAGGCGCTGGCGAAGCTTGCCGATCTGACGCCCCGTCAGATTGTGGCCGAGCTCGACCGCTACATCGTCGGGCAGGCGGAAGCGAAGAAGGCGGTGGCCATCGCGCTGCGCAACCGCTGGCGCCGACAGCGCGCGCCGGAATCGATCCGCGACGAGATCTCGCCGAACAACATCATCCTCATCGGACCGACGGGTGTCGGAAAGACGGAGATTGCGCGCCGCCTCGCGAAGTTGGCCGGAGCGCCGTTCATCAAGGTCGAGGCCTCGAAGTTCACCGAGGTCGGATACGTCGGCCGCGACGTCGAAGGAATGATCCGCGATCTCGTGGACAGCGCCATCGAGATGGTGCGACAGGAGCGCGAAGGTGAGGTCGAAGACCTGGCCAACGAGCGGGTGGACGATCGGCTGCTCGATCTGCTCCTTCCGCCACCCGCCGCTGTCACGGCACCGCCCAATGCGGATGAGCAGCCCACGCTCGCATCCGCTGGTGATGCCGGCGGTGTATTTGTCGTCTCTCCCGCCGGCGACGTGAAGCAGGAGGGCGCGAGCGAAGTGACGCAGGACCGCTACAAGCGCACGCGCGACAAGCTGCGCGGCCTGCTCCTCGACGGACAGTTGGAGCAGCGTGAAGTGGAGATCGAGGTGACGCCCGGCAGCTCGCCGATGTTCGACATGTTCGCCTCGCAGGGCGCGCCGGGAAACATGGAGAACTTCACGGACATGCTGCGCGAAATGATGCCGCAGCGGAAGAAGAAGCGCACGGTGAAGGTGTCGGAGGCACGACGCATTCTCTTGGAGCAGGAGTTCGACCGGCTCGTGGACATGGAGGACGTCACGGCCGACGCGCTCGAACGCGTGGAGACCCTCGGCATCGTGTTCCTCGACGAGATCGACAAGATCGCCGGCGAGAAGAGCCAGATGGGAGGGCCCGACGTTTCGCGCGAAGGCGTGCAGCGCGATCTGCTGCCGATCGTCGAGGGCTCCAACGTACAGACGAAGTACGGCATGGTGAAGACGGATCACATCCTCTTCGTCGCCGCGGGGGCCTTTCACGTCTCCAAGCCGTCCGATCTCATTCCCGAGCTGCAGGGCCGCTTTCCGATCCGCGTGGAGCTCAAGCCGCTCACCGAGGCGGATTTCGTGCGCATCATGACGGAGCCGGAGAACGCGCTCACCAAGCAGTACGCCGCTCTGGTGCAGGCCGACGGAGCGACGCTCGAGTTTACGCCGGACGGCATCGAGGAAATTGCGCGTATCGCGGCCACGGTGAACTCCCGCATGGAGAACATCGGCGCGCGGCGCCTTCACACCGTCATGACGACGCAGCTCGAGGAGACGCTGTTCGAGCTGCCCGATGGCGGCGACAAGCGCATCGTCGTGAATGCGGCGGCGGTCCGCGAGAAGCTGAAGCACATCGTGGATGACGAGGACCTGCGAAAGTACATTCTCTGACGCGTTCGCCGGCCGGCGCGCGCACCTTTTCCCGCACTCGATGACCGACCGCCCTCATCGCGACTTTCTCGCGATACCGGATTTTTCCACCCTCGAGCTGACGAAGCTGTTCGACCTCGCCGAGCGTATGCGCCGCGGCGAGTACACGAGCAAGCCGATCGCCGGCAAGACGCTGGCGATGATCTTCATGAAGGCGTCCACGCGGACGCGCGTCTCGTTCGAGGTGGGAACCTATCAACTCGGCGGTCACGCACTGTTTCTGTCGCCGCGCGACGTGCAGTTGGGCAGGGGAGAGCCCATCGCCGATACGGCGCGCGTGCTCTCCCGGTATGTCGACGGCATCATGATTCGGACTTTCGCTCACGCGGAGGTCGAGGAGCTCGCGCGTTACGCGGACGTCCCCGTGATCAACGGGCTCACGGATCTGGTACATCCCTGCCAGGTGCTGGCGGATCTCCTCACGGTCCGGCAAACCTTCGGCAGTATCGAGGGCCGGAAGATTGCGTGGATCGGCGATGGCAACAACATGGCCAACTCGTGGATCAACGCGGCCTTTCGTCTGGGCTTCGAGCTCGCGTTGGCGTGTCCGGAAGGCTACGAGCCGAATGCCGATCTGTTGGAGCGAGCCCGCGCGCATGCAAAGATCACGCTGACGCGCGATCCGCGCGAAGCCGTGACGGGTGCGCACGTGGTGAACACGGACGTGTGGGCGAGCATGGGGCAGGAGGAGGAGCAGACGAAACGGGAGCGCGACTTCACCGGTTACACGGTGGATGAGTCACTCATGCAGCGCGCGTCGAGTGATGCGATCTTCCTCCACTGCCTTCCGGCGCATCGCGGCGAGGAGGTTGCGGCCGAGGTCATCGACGGTCCGCGCAGCAAGGTGTGGGACGAGGCGGAGAATCGCCTGCACGTGCAGAAGGCGATCATGGCGGTACTGATGGGTGGAGAGAAACTCACCTGACGATTCAGGCTATCGAGCTACCCTGGACGTGCGGGAGTCTCAATTATGGACGTTTAAGAACGGCAGCGGGAGAGTTGTCGTGTTGCAACAAACAGCAACTGCGTTGAATAACCACAGAGGCCACAGAGTTACGACGTAAAAATCTCTGTGCTCTCTGTGTGCTCTGTGGCAAATATCTTCAAGGGTCCCGCGGAAAGTCAGCTTGGTGAAATTCCACCCACAGGCTAGGCCGAATCAGATATCCAGCTACAGCGCCGACGATGCCAGCGGCGCCCGCGCCTAGAGCTCCAACTATCAAGCCTGAATCAGGCTGCGTACGGAGGCGCACGCTCGTACCCGGTTTGATGTCCTGGCATGATGCGTTGGTTGAACAGAGTGCCAGTGCACCCAAGAGCAGTCCGGGTGTGATCCGCATGTGTCCTTCTGCCTCGAGTCGGGACAGTGCCATCCATGGTTCATGCCAACTATCCTCCGTGCAAGGTATTCTGCGCACATACCAGCCATTGGAAAGCCCAAATGCCTAGCATGAAAGCTGGAGACAAGGCGCCCGGATTCACGGCGCTGGATGACACCGGCGGTCGTGTGTCTCTCGCAGACTTCAAGGGAAAGCTGGTGGTCTTGTTCTTCTATTCGAAGGACGACACCCCTGGCTGAACCATCGAGGCATCCGGTTTCCAGGATGCCCTCCCTCGGTTCGAGGGACTCGGCGCGAAGGTCATCGGAGTCAGCCCGGACTCCGTCGCCAAGCATCAGAGGTTCAAGACGAAGCACGGATACGAGTTTCCGCTCATCGCCGACACCGACCACGCCGTGTGCGAGCTGTACGGCGTCTGGGGCGAGAAGTCGCTCTACGGAAGGAAATACATGGGTGTGAATCGGACGACCTTCGTCATCGGCCGCGACGGCCGCGTCGCACACGTCTTCGAGAAGGTGAAACCCGTCGGCCATGCGAACGAGGTTGCAGAGGTCGTGGCGAGGTTGTGAGCTGACGACCCCGCGCGTGCGTCCCATCGTTGCATTTCAGGGAGAGTCGGGTGCGTTCAGCGAGCGCGCCGCCATGCAGCTCGTGGAAGGCGCGCTCGACCTCCTGCCGTGCGACACCTTCGAACGAGCAGCGCGACTCGTGGTGGATGGACATGCCGATTTCGCGGCGATCCCGGTCGACAACCTGATTGCCGGTCCCGTGCACGCCGCGCTGGATGCCATTGGGAAGTTCTCGTCGCTCGAGCGCGTGCGCGAAGTCTCACTGCCCATCCAGCTCGCGTTGCTTGGGATCGGCGGCGCGACCGTGGACGACATACGTGAAGTGCTGAGCCACCCGATGGCCCTGCGCCAGTGCACGCGCTTCTTTGCGGCGCATCCCCGCATCCAGGTGGTCGAAGCGCACGATACCGCGGGAGCGGCTCGGCTCGTGGCCATCCGCCGAGATCCGACGGTCGCGGCGATCGCGGCGCCGTGGGCGGCGGCCCAATACGGCCTCGTTCAGCTCGCCTCAGGCCTCGAGGACCGACAGGACAACACGACAACCTTCGCGCTGATGCGCCGCCGGACGGCTGCGTCCGCCTGACGCCGGTGACCCGAGCACGGCTGCCGGGGTTCGGCTTGATGATGACGACACTTCCTCAGATTCGCGTGCTCGCGGCCGTCGCGACGGCTGTCGTCACCATTGCGTGCGCGGCCACGACGGCCGGCATCACGCCCGGGGAGGGCCCCATCGCGGTCGGCACGTGGGGCGGCGACAGCGGCGCGCTCATCGTGGGCGACACGGCGATGCATCTCCACATCGCCTGCACTTATGGCGACATCCATGGCCCGGTGACGCCGGACGCCAACGGCCGATTCTCCGTGACGGGGCAGTACTTGCTCCGCGCATATCCGATCGCGGTCGGACCGATGATGCCGGCGCAGTTCGACGGCCAGCGCGACGGGAACACGGTCACGATTCGCGTCACGGTGAACGACACGACACAGGGCAAGACCGTCGTTCGCGGCCCCGTCACCGTGGAGCTTGGCGCTACGCCAAAGATGATGCCCTGCCCGATCTGTCGCGATCCTTACGGCATGCTGCGCCGGAACCAGTCGGTGGCTCTGCTGCGTCGCCTCCGCTGACGCTCCTTTTGGCGGCGCGGAAGTAATCGGGGTGCGGCGTGGAGGAGGATGGATATATTCTCCGCCACCTTCACCTCGAGACTCCCCGCATGCGACGTACCCTCGCCATCGTAGCTCAGGTCACTGCCGCCGGGCTGTGCGGCGCCACTGTCGGGGCGCAGGAACCGGTTGCTCGCGAACCTGTGACGCCGGTGGTAATGGATTCGGCGCGCGCGCGAGCCCTGTACGTCAGCAACCGTCCTCAGGACCTGCCGAAGCGAAACGCCGCGAGAGATCTCGTCGCAAAGAAGGCGACCGATAGCATCTACGCGGCGCGCAGCGCGGGTGTGATGGAGTTCCGGAAGGTCACGTACCGGAGCCGCGTCGATGGACGAACGGTGCCCGCCTATCTCTTCGCGCCGCTCGCGAAGCGGGGCACCAAGGGACACGCGGCGATGGTGTGGGTCCACGGCGGCGTTCATGGCGATTGGGGCACGGCCATGTTTCCCTTCGTGCGCGAAGCGGTGCAGCGGGGCTACGTCATCATCACGCCCGACTATCGCGGCAGCACCGGCTACGGCGAGGAACACTACGCCGCCATCGATTACGGCGGAAAGGAAGTGGATGACGCCGTCTCCGCCGTGGACTATCTGGCCACGCTGCCGTATGTGGACATGGACCGTCTGGGCATCATGGGATGGAGCCACGGGGGATTCATCACGTCACACACGCTCTTCCGCTCCGAGCATCCGTTCAAGGCCGGTGCGGCCATCGTGCCGGTCACCAATCTCGTATTCCGCCTGTCGTACAAGGGCCCGGGCTATCAGCGCGACTACGCGCCGGAGGAGGGTATCGGCGGCTTGCCGTTCGAGAAGCGCGAGGAATACATCAAGCGCTCGCCTGTGTTCCACGTCGAGAACCTCAAGGTGCCGATGCTCGTTCACGTCGCCACCAACGACGAGGACGTGAATTACGTCGAGGACCAGCAGATGGTGTACACGCTGCGCGCGCTCAAGCCCGATCTCACGGAGACGAAGATCTACGTCAATCCCGCGCCGTGGGGAGCATCGGTGGGACACGCATTCAGCCGTCGAGTGGACCCGAAGACGCTCGAGCGCGTCGATTCTCCCGAGCAGATCGATTCCTGGAATCGCACGTGGGCGTTCTTCGAGTGGAACCTGCGCCCGTACGAGGATCGGTCGCGGCCGTTGCCTCCGGTGCGTACCGCTCCTTAGAGGCTGGGCGCCCACCCCTTGGCGTAGGTCCGCGACCAGTATTTACTCGCGTCTGGATCCTCGACCAACGCACCCGTCGCTGGATTGATCCGCAACTGGCGGCGGGTGTACTGCGCGATGTTGCCGAGGTGGCATAGATGCACGCTCTTCGCGCCGTCGGCGATCGGCGCGCGCAGCGTCTCGCCCGTACGAATGGCGCCGAGAAAGTTCCGCATGTGCGAGGCCGTCGCTCCGTCGTCGCCCGTGAGATCGACACCCGTGCCGCCCTTCGCCTCCATGTTCTGCTTCACCAACTTCTCCTTCACGTCGTACTGAACGTAGCCGTCGCGGTCGAGGACGATGCTGCCATCCGTGCCGTAGATGGCATTGCCCCGGCCGCGCTCGAACAAGCGCAAACCGTTGCAGCTCTGACCCTGCCACACGATCCGACGCCCGCCGTCGAACTCGAAGGTCACTTCCTGTGTGTCGGGAAACTCCCAGTCGTCATCGAAGTGATAGCGCCCTCCCGACGACGTCACGGACGTCGGAAAATCCACGCCGAGGGCGAGGCGGGCGATGTCGATCTCATGCGTGCCGTTGTTGCAGATCTCCCCGGTCCCCCACCGCCGGAACCAGTGCCAGTTGTAATGAATCACGTTGTCGCGGTAGGGCGTGCGCTCGGCGGGTCCTTGCCAGAGCTCGTAGTCGAGCGTCGCCGGCACCGGCACGGGCTTGCCATGCCCGATGCCGGATCGCGTATTGGCGTACCACGACCGCACCATGTACGGTTTTCCGATGGCGCCCTCGCGAATCATCTGGAGCGCCTCGATGGTCGTCGGCGACGAACGCTGCTGCGATCCCTGCTGGACGTGCTTGCCGTACTTCCGTTGCGCGGCAACGAGCAATTCGCCCTCGTGTGGATTGTGTCCGCACGGCTTCTCGACGTACACGTGCTTTCCCGCCTTCAACGCGAGAATCGCCATCGGCGCATGCCAGTGATCCGGCGCGGCAATCGAAATGACGTCGACATCCTTGTCGTCGAGCGCGCGGCGAAAATCACCGATCAGCCTCGGCGTCCGTCCGCCCAACGCGGGCGAGCTCGCCGCCTTTGCGAGCACGGCGGAATCCACATCGCAGAGATACGCGACCTCGGAGTTCGCGAGCTGGCTGAAGTTCTGCACGTGCACCATCCCACGTCCGTTCAACCCGATCACCGCGACGACGACCTTCTCGTTCGGCGATCCGGCGAATCGCGGTATGCCGATCGGCAGCCGGCTCATCGCGGCGGCTCCGAGACCCGCCGCACTCGTCTGCTTGATGAAGTCGCGTCTCGTCGTCATGTGTTCGTCTCCCGCTGGTGGCCCATGGTCTCGTCCACTTCTACGTCCCACATTTCACGTGCCTCGATCTTACGGGGCGTGTCGTCATCGTTCAACCGTGGTGTGATTTCATGACCGTCAGCCGTCGCGACTTCATTCTCGCCACCATCGGCGGCATGGCCGCCGCGTGCGCACGTCCAATCGTCGCTCCGAGCACCGCGACGCTGCGCGTCGGCTACTCCGCCATCACCTGGGGAAACAACGATCTCCTCGCCATCAACGAGATATCCGACGTCGGATATCCGGGCATTCAAGTGCGGAGCAACACCTGGCAGCATTTCTGGCGGCAGCCCTCGGTGTTTCGTGATCTGCTCTCGCAGAAGAAGCTGACGTTTGTCGCGCTGTCGAGTGGCGCGATCACGCTCGACGGCGAGCGCGAAGCACAGATGCTCGAGGAGCATGTGGCGCGCGCCCGCTTCGTGCGCGACACCGGGGGACTGTTCCTCCAGGTCACCGACGCACCGCCCGCCGGGCGCGCGCCCACGCCCGACGACTTCACCCGACTCAGCAAGCTCCTCACCACGCTGGGCGCGCGCACTGCCGCTATCGGTGTGCCGCTGGCGTATCACCATCACATGGGAACGCTGAGCCAACGGCCGGAGGACATGGCGCGGATTCTCGCGGACACCGATCCGCAAGACGTAAAGCTTCTCCTCGACACCGCACACTACCAGCAGGGCGGCGGCAACCCCGCGGAAGCGATCAGAACCTACCGCGACCGCATCGCGTTCCTGCATCTCAAGGACGTCGAGCCGTCCGCCAGTCACGATGGATACCGCTTCGTCGAGCTCGGCCGCGGACGTGTGAACTTCGACGCGGTCTTCTCGGCGCTGAACCAGATCGGCTTCAATGGATGGGGCGTCGTCGAGCTGGATGAGACGGAGCCGGGGCGGACTGCGCGCGAATCGGCGGAAATCAACCGTAAGTACCTGGAAACACGCGGTTTCCGCATCTCGTAGAGTCTCGGGGTGGGGACTGCCGTACTGGCACGCAGTTGTGCCATTATCTTCTTTCCTCCCTCAACCCCGTTCTTCGAGATGGCCGAGCAGACGACCCTCAAGCGTACTCCCCTCCGGGACGTTCACGTCGCCCTTGGCGCCAAGCTGGTGCCGTTCGCCGGCTACGAGATGCCCGTGCAATACCCCGGCGGCATCACGGCGGAGCACCGGGCCGTGCGGGAGTCGTGCGGTGTCTTCGACGTCTCGCACATGGGCGAGTTCTGGATCAACGGCGAGCGCGCCGTGGACTTCGTCAACTACGTCACGACGAACGACGTCGCCGCACTCGCGGCGGGACAGGCGCACTACTCGACCATTCTCAACGACCGCGGCACCATCGAGGACGATTGTCTCGTCTATCGATTCGAGCATCGCGTGATGATGGTGGTCAACGCGAGCAACGCGCCGAAGGACTACGCACACATCGCCAGGCATGCCAGCCGGTTCGGCGTCGACGTGCACGACGCCACCGATGACATGACGCTGCTGGCAGTGCAGGGCCCCGCCACCGCGCCCATCCTCCAGACGCTCACCGCCACCGATCTCTCCGCCATCAAGTACTACCACTTCGCCGAGGGCGAGGTGGCGGGTCGTCGCGCGATTATCTCGCGGACCGGATATACAGGCGAAGACGGCTTCGAGCTGTACATCGACAACGAGTCCGCCGTCCCCATCTGGGAGGCACTCATGGCGACCGGCCAAGTGGTGCCGGCGGGCCTCGGTGCGCGCGACACGCTGCGTCTGGAGATGGGAATGGCGCTGTACGGAAATGACATCGACGACACCGTCACTCCGCTCGAGGCCAATCTCGCGTGGCTCGTGAAACTGCCCAAGGGCGACTTCGTGGGAAGCGATGCGCTCAAGCGCCAGAAGGCGGAGGGCCTGAAGAAGCGCCTGGTGGGATTCACCATGACGGATCGACAGATCCCCCGGCACGGCTATCCCATCTACTACGAGGGACAGCCGAGCGGCATCGTGTGCAGCGGGGCGATGAGTCCTTCGCTCGGCATCGCCATCGGCACCGCGTACCTGCCCATGGCGGGTGCGAAGGAAGGCACCGCTTTCGAGATCGAGATTCGCGGCAAGCGCTTCCCCGCCACCGTTACCAGGCCCCCGTTCTACAAGAACGCCTCTCACCTCTAGGACAGCACGTGCGAATCGCGGTGCTCACGATCTCCGACGCCGGAAGTCGCGGCGAGCGACCCGACAGCAGTGGAGACGCTGCCGCGGCCTGGGCCGGCGACCGCCTGGTCGCCCGCGCCATCGTGCCCGACGAGACCCTGGCAATCGTGCGGCACCTCATCGACTGGTGCGACTACGACAAGGCCGACCTTGTGATCACCACCGGCGGGACCGGACTCGCCTCGCGAGACGTGACGCCGGAGGCCACCCGGTCAGTCCTCGAGCGTGACGCGCCCGGCATCGCCGAGCGGATCAGGTGGGTCACGGGACAATACTTTCCGCGCGCCGCGCTGGGCCGCGGCATAGCGGGCGTGCGCGCATTCACGCTCATCGTCAACCTCCCGGGGAGCACGAATGGCGTGAAAGAGTCGCTTGCCGCCCTCGAGCCCATCATCGAGCACGCCGTGCAGATCCTCCGCGGCGAGCCGGTCGATCACAAATGACCATCCTGATCACGCTGCACGACGTCGAGCCGGCGGTCCGTCTCAACGCGCGGCTCGAGGCTGACGGAGTCACGACCGCGCTCGTGAGTCCGCTGGACGACGTGCGCGCGGAGATCCGGCGCGCGAAGCCCGGGCTCATCGTCATCAGTGGCGATCTGGCAGATGCCTCGAACGTCGGCCTCATTCGCGAGCTGCTGTGGGAGGGAACGCCCGTCGTCGGACTCATGAACGGTGACGATGCGGAGCATCGCGAGCGGCTTCGCGCACTCGGGTACGTCGAGCTGTTCGTGAAACCCATCAACGTCGACGACGTCGCCCTCGGCGTGCGTCGCATCGTGGACCGCCGCGAGCTGCAGGAGGCGACCGGTCTGATTGGCGAGAGCGAGGCGTTGCGCGAAGTGATGGTGAAGGTCGAGCAGATGGCGCCCGTGAGCAGCACGGTGCTCGTGGAGGGCGAGAGTGGCAGCGGCAAGGAGCTCGTCGCGCGCGCGCTGGCCCTTCTCGGTCCGCGCCGCAACAAGCCCTTCATCGCAGTGAACGTCGGAGCGCTGCCGGAGACTTTGCTCGAGAGTGAGCTGTTCGGGCATGAAAAGGGCGCCTTCACGGGCGCGAACGAACGGCGTCTCGGACGGTTCGAGCTCGCCGATGGCGGGACTCTGTTTCTCGACGAGATCGGCGAGATTCCGCGCTCGACGCAGGTCAAGCTGTTGCGGGTACTCGAGGAGCGCGAAGTCACGCGCGTCGGCGGGACGCAGAGCATTCCGGTCAAAGTGCGCGTGATTGCCGCGACGAACCGGCCGTTGCGCGAGCGCGTGGAGGAAGGGGAGTTCCGCGCGGACCTGTACTATCGCCTCAACGTTCTCAGCATCTATCTCCCGCCGCTGCGCGCGCGGCCGGCCGACATCCCGATTCTCGTTCGCCGGTTCATCAGGGACTTCACGAAGCAGCACGACCGCCCGTTCCGCGGGATCTCGGCGGAGGCCATGGAGCTGCTCGTCGCGTATCCCTGGCCCGGCAACGTCCGCGAGCTGCGCAACCTCGTGGAGAGCATGGTCGTCCTGTCACACGGCCGGGAGATCGGCCCCGAGGACCTGCCGCGCACCATTCGCGAGGGAGGGAGCGCGCGTTTTCTGCCCGTGCCGGTGCCGTCGCTGGTGCAGGGAGCCGCCAGGACGGACGGGCGTGAGCTCGAGTTCATCCTGCGCAGTCTGCTCGAGCTGAAGCTCCAGGTCGAGGAGCTGCGGCGGCGAATGGACGACGGTCACGGATCGGCGGGGCTGGGCGTGCTGGGGCCCGGCCGAGGCGCATTCATCGGCGAAGTCGTGGCGCCTGGCGGCGGGGTGTTGGGGCCCGGATCCGTGCCCGGAATCGGCGCGCGTGACGAAAGCCCCCCGCCGAACGTCGTAACAGTGGCCCCGGGCACAAAGATGTCCGAGGTCGAGCGTGCCGTGATCGAAGCCGCGCTGAAGGAGACGCGTGGCAATCGGCGGCGCGCTGCGGACCTGCTGGGAATCGGCGAGCGCACATTGTATCGAAAGATCAAGGAATACCGGTTGCCGGAAATCGAGTATTCGCTTGACTAGTCATAGAGTGGATTAGAATTTTCTCAGCGTCGAACAGAGCGGTGCGTGCCGAGGCAGGCACGCCGTAGCGCCGGGCTCCTTCCTCCTGGCGCGTGCTGAACCAGGTAGCACCCAACCGTCCCACGTCCCCTAAAAATCCCTTGTTGACGGTGTCGGCGAAGAACGCTAGCGCCCCCGCCTCCGGCTCGTCGCGTGCCGTGGAGGAGCCTTCTCCCATCGCTGGGAGCCTGTTGCCGATTGCGCGGGCGGAGGAGCTGCTCGGCACGTTGCCGGGCGTGATCAACGTGCGGATCATCGCTGGGGATGACGGCGAGGTGTCCGAGGTGCACGTGCTGACGACGACTGCGGTGTCGCCGAAGCAGACCGTGCGAAACGTCGAAAGCGCGTTGTTGGCGCAACTCGGTATGCGAGTGAGCCACAAGAAGATTTCGGTTGCCACGAGCGAGGGCCCGGCGGCGGATGCGCTGCGTGCGGGCCGGCTCACGCCTGGTGCCGGGGTTGGGACGGCGGAGGAGCCGCCGCGGCGGTCGTCGAAGCGGACGGTCTACTTCGAGGACGTCGAGGTGCGGCGCTCGCGCGTGAGCGGTACGAGCTGTCGCGTGACGATCCGGCGTGGGGAGGACGTGTTCGTCGGTGAGGCGTCCGGCGAGGGCAGTGAGCGGCTGCGGATCGAGACGGCCGCGCGCGCCGCGGTGAACGCGGTGGTGCAGACGGATGTGGACAGCCGGACCCTGGCGTTCGAGGGTGCGCGGATGATCGATGCGTTCGAGCGCGAGTTCGTGTTCATCGCGTTGACGACGCGTGTGGGGCGTGAGGCGATTCTGTTGACGGGGAGTGCGTTGGTGCGGGACAGCGTCGAGACGGCCAGCGTGCTGGCAGTGCTCGATGCGACGAATAGGTGGGTGGATTAGGAATTTACTTGTGTGATGCAGGCCGACCCTTTTGCTGGAGCGAACCCTTAGCGAAGCGGAACTAGAGAACTGAGCGGAGCCAACACTTTTGGGCTGGCGTGGGCAACCACGACCTTCAAGATGTGGAGGTGACGCGAAATGACTGGTTTCCTTGGTGCACTATTCTCGTTCTGCTTTAGCGGCACGAACCTTTGGGCATGACGAACGAGTAGTTGGCAAGAGGGCGGTCGCATCAACCTAACGCGATGAGCATTAAGTCTTTCATTCAGCTAATCTGTGTCCTCGCCGCTGTTGCATCGGTGATGTTATGGGGGGTTGCTCCTCCTCCGAGCGACTACAGCGTCGGCACTGTTGGAGTACTCGCAGCTCTCGCATTAACTGCGGAGTTGATGGTCTTCTTGCTTCCGCGGGGTGCCACGGGATCGATTTCGTTTATCCCGTACATGACCGCGGTCTTGCTCGTGCCAAATTTCGCGGCCCTTGCTGCGATTGGATTAGCCAACGCCATCGCGGAAATTGCCAAGCGGCGCGGCGTCATCAAGTTCGCGTTCAATACAGCGCAGCTCATCGTTACCTACGCTATCGCGATCGCGGTCTATCGACAGCTCGGCGGAGTTACGTTGCTCGCGTTGACTCATACGTCTGCGGCAGACGCCACACTGAAGATTGGTATTCCGCTAATTGTTGCTTACGGGATTGTGTTCACGTTGAACACGCTGTTGGTAAGTCATGTAATCGCGCTTGCAACAAATGTAAGAACGTGGCAGGTTTGGCGCGAAAACAACCTTTCCACGGTGGGTCTCGACATTCTGGCCCTGCCGCTCGTGTTCGCGTTCGCTTGGGTTTATGCCAATTACGGGCCCATGCTGGCTTCTCTACTGTGGCTGCCGATTCTTGGTTTGCGTCAGATGAACACGACCAACCTCGAGCTTGCACAGACGAATCGTGAGCTACTCGAGTTGATGGTTAAGTCCATCGAAGCGCGTGATCCCTACACGTCTGGCCACTCTCGACGCGTAAAGGAATATGCTATAAAGATTGCGAAGCTCATTGGCCTATCAGGAGCCGAAGTAGAGAAGGTTGGTACCGCTGCACTCCTACACGATGTTGGGAAAATCTACGACAAGTACGCTCCAATCCTTGCGAAGGAGGAGCGCCTGACCGCCGAGGAGTGGGCAGTAATCAAGGAGCACCCGCAAGATGGTGCCAACTTGATCGCCACGATGACAAAGTTGCGCGAGCTCGTCCCAGCAGTTCGACATCATCACGAGAACTGGGATGGCACGGGGTATCCTGAGGGACTGAAGGAAACAGAGATTCCTTTGGCGTCCCGCATCATCATGTTTGCTGACACGTTCGATGCGATGACAACCGAACGGCCCTATCGAGGCCCGCTCGGCGAAGAGGTCGTGCGTTCGGAACTGCGTCGATGCCGGGGCCGACAGTTCGATCCGGAGATCACTGATCAGCTTCTTGAGAGCGATTTCTGGGCGTGGCTGTTCCCGCCGACGGACAGAGTTACCCCGCGGACCAGTATCCTGCGGCTTATGGCAACCGGCGGACGCAGATAGTCACGTCGTTCTCGTCGACAGGCGAGAACTAGCCTCCAATCGGACTCTCAAGCATCACGTCCTGCCACGCATCATCGGCAGAAGTGCGGTGTCGAAGCAGCCACTCAGGTGAGCCTCGCTCTCGCCGGTGGTGTCGGAGGTATTCGCTTAGAAACTCGGAGGCGCGTTGAGGGCCCTCACGGAGTAGAAGGGCGCACCAAAGTGCCTCAACGATTGAATCCTGACCGCCCAGAACTCGCCCGCGGTCATATAGCTCGCGCAGGGAAGCTACGAGCTCAGTATCGATATGATCACCACGTAGAACATTTAGACGAAGGCGTAGCGCAAGTCGCGAAGCTACGTAACGAGCGCAGCGCATTCGCGCGTCCTCATTCTCGGGCACTTCGATGAGACTCTCAGCCTCCTGATACCGACCTGCCAGCATCGCGAGAAGAGCGCCAGCATGGTAGTAGCCGGTAACCGGGACTGTGGTCGTGGAATTGCCCTGAGTCGTCATGCTCTTCATCACATCAAACCATCTCTCAGCGTCGCCGAGCTCCCCACGAGAAAGCGCTATGTCGCTGAGCAGCGACGCGATGAAAAGGGACTCGAACTTAAGGCCGCGCGTCGAGACGAAGTGGTAGTCCGCCAGTAACAATGACGACGCTCTGTCGAGCTCCAGCAATCTGCTTAACGCATACGCTGTATGCCGGCGCACTCGACGGCAGGCGGCGTCGTCCGTCGCTGAGGGAATCCGTTCGGTGATCTCCGTTGCCAATTGGAGAGCGCGCCGTTGATCGCCAAAGGCCGTCTGAAAGACGAGTTGCGCCTGCTGCCCCGCCAACGATGCAAGTGCAGTTGGTGAGGAGCGCTCAACAAGAAGGTACAACGAGTGAGCGCTCTCGACATCGTAGTCGGCGTCGGCGATGATCAGCATCTGGGTGATGGCTTCGAGCCGATGATGTTCTCCGCTCCCAGGATCGCTCACGATAGTGCGTAGGGACGTGAGCGCATTGGAGGTGTCAACACCGACAAAAGTGTCTGCTGTTACCAGACGAAGTTCGAGCGCGGCAATGTCCGCAGGAGGTTGACGGAGGTCCTTGGCAAGCTGGAGGCGGCGGCGAAGCAGCAATGGCACCGCCTGCTGCATATTCGCGGCGGCCGCATAACGAGCTTGATGGTCGAGGAGCGCGGCCTGATTGCGCGGTTTGAGAGCCGTTGTGGGCACCTTCGTCAGGAGTGTTACTGCCTCTGCCGGTTCGGCCAATGCAGCGATGTGAGTCGCGCATTTGAGAAGAACGTGGACGGCGGCTGCCTCATCTCCCGCCGCCAGCCAGTTCTCCGCCGCCGCCAACGCCAACGGCATCGAGTACCCCTGTGCCTCGCACTCCGCCGCCAGTTTGCTCGCCACACGCAATCGCAGGAGCCGCAGCACACCCGGAGGAATGAGCCCGAGGATCACCGCCTCCAACAGCGCGTGAGGGCCGCGAAGTTGATCGTCCACCAGGCTCACCACGCCGCGCTCCTCCAGTGTCCGGACCGCCCCGATCAACCCGATCTCATCGAGCTCCGTGATCGAGCGCAAACGCTCCAGCGTCGCCAGGCTGCCCAGTAGCAGACAGCTCTCTAGGACCAGCCGTGCCGCCGCATCCAATGAGAAGTAGGAGCTGGCGCCGAGGGACTGCACGTCGAACCCGTGCGATCCCGCCTCCCGCGCAGCAGGCTCCACGCGCGAGATCGCATTCAGATAGAACGGAATGCCCTCCGCTTCCCGCAGGCACGTCTCGAAATGCTCATTGCTCCAATGCAGATGCCCGGTCAGCTCCGCCAGCAACGCGCGGCTGTCCGACGCCTCGAGCGGCGCAAGCGGAAAAGATGCCGACCGCTCACTCGGCGCGAGAAGCTGCTGAGCCTCGGCCGTGGGACGGCAGCAGGCCAGAACCATCAGATGCGCGGAGTTCCTCGCGGTACTGAGTGCACGGAGAATTGCGGCGGAGCTGCGGTCGAGCAGATGCGCGTCGTCTACGATGAGCAGGAGCGGTGCCTCCGCGCTCACGGCCTCGATCACGTCGATCAACGCATCCTGGATCTCGGTCCGCAGCGCCTGAAGGGACTCGCCGCGCGGAATCTCGTAGGCGGATGTCGCGTTCGAGGGACGCAAACGCTCGAGCACGGCGACATGCGCGGGCGCCGCGCCGAGACTGCCGCGCTTGGCGCGCAACTCGGGGAGGACCTGTGCGAAGAGCGACAAGGGATACGCGCGTGCGCTCCCCTCGCACCGATGCTGAATCACGGTCACGCCACGCAGACGAGCCGCGGCCGAGAGCTCGTCGGCAACCCGGGTCTTCCCCATCCCGGGCGCGCCAAGAAGGACGACGAGGCGTGCGCTCGCACGACACTGCTCCCATTGGTCCCAGAGAAAGGCCATGCAATCCTGCCGCCCGTGCAGGCGGGGCTGAACGCGCGATACCGGCTGGCGCTCGATTCGCCCGCGAAACTTCTGGAGCTCGTCGCGGACGTGTGGAATAGCGGCGTTGCGGAGCGCCCGATCGACGACGTCGAGCGCCTCCTGCTGCCGACGGAGCATCGAAAGCGCCTCTGCGCGTGAATAGCTCGACGCGACGTGATCCGGCTCCAACTCGAGGAGCAGCCCCGCGAGGCGATTCACGAGCTGCCAGTCGGAGCCAGCCTTGGCACGGGTGATATCGCCCGTAAGACACTCGATCACCTGACGCCGTATCGCGCTGCGCCGCTCGTCAAGCCAGTCGACGAATGCTGGAGGTAGCTTCGGCGCCCATCCGGGAAGGGGAACGAGTGCGCCCGGCGTCAGTCCGCTTCGCTGTTCGGGCGAGCGTGCGCGAAGGAGCTGAATCGGCGTCACGGTGTGCGCGCCTTGGAGTGTGAGCACACCGCCACGCTCGTCGATGGTGAGCCCCGCTCGCCGAATGCGATACAATAATTGCCGCAGGTTGTGGGACGCCGAACGCCCGTCCGGGGACCTGAACAACAACGCCTGAATCTGCCGCCGACTGAGGCTCCCGGGGGGCTCGAGCGTCAATAACAGCATGAGCCCGAACAGGTGCGGCGCGCTGGACGTTATGCGCGCTTTCGGCGTGACGATGACGCTCTCGCCGAGAAGGCGGAGCTCAGTTGTGGCCATGAACGTGAGGCACGGAAGACCGCGTGGGGACGGCGTCGGCGCCGGTGCGTAAACACTGCAATCGTGGCGTCACTTGATCGTCATCGCAAGCCCCCGCCCGCTTACGCCATGTTTACCAGGCAATTCCGCTGACGATGCCCGTTCCGCGGGGAACCTACGCGGTCAGTCCGGCGATGATCGATTGCGCCGTGATTCCCTCCGCCTCCGCCTGAAAGTTCAGCACCAGGCGGTGCGTGAGCACCGGCGTGGCCATCGCGTCGACATCCTCCATGTCGGGCATCCCGCGGCCGTCCATAGCCGCCCGCGCCTTCGCGCCAAGAATCAGGTATTGCGACGCGCGTGGCCCTGCGCCCCAGCTCACGTACTTGCGCACCGCCGGCGGTGCTTCCGGTGAATCGGGACGCGTCCGACGCGCGAGGCTCACGGCGTGACTCACGACGCTCGGTGCCGCGGGCAGCCGCCGTACGAGATGCAGCAATTCCAGGAGCTGCGCGCCCGTGAGCACCGGACGGACCTCCACTGCGCGATCGCTCGTCGTCTCGTGGACGATGCGCTCCTCCTCCTCGCGGCTGGGATAGCCGACGGTGAGCTGCAGCATGAAGCGGTCGAGCTGCGCTTCGGGCAGCGGATACGTGCCCTCCTGCTCGATGGGATTTTGCGTCGCCAGAACGAAGAACGGCTCGGACAGCCGGTGGGTCGCGCCGGCGGCCGTCACCGCATGCTCCTGCATGGCCTGAAGCAGCGCGGCCTGTGTCTTCGGCGGGGCGCGGTTGATCTCGTCGGCGAGAACGATGTTCGCGAACACCGGACCGCGCACGAACTTGAACACCCGACGGCCCGTCGCGTGATCCTCCTCCAACAGCTCGGTGCCCGTGATGTCGCTCGGCATCAGGTCGGGCGTGAACTGCACGCGCGAAAACTGGAGATCGAGCGCTTCCGCCACTGTCTGGACGAGAAGTGTTTTCGCCAATCCGGGGACACCGACGAGCAGCGCGTGCCCACCGGCGAGGATTGCGGCGACCAGGTTGTCCACCACCGTTTGCTGGCCAACGATGCGGCGGGCAATCTGTTCGTTGAGCGCGGCGCGCGCACGCGCGAGGCCATGAAGCAGCTCGACGTCGCGCGCGTCGTCGCGAGAAGCGCTGATGTTGAGAGTGCTCGTCACGAAAGCCGGGAAGAGGATCTGAGATGTGGCACCGCGTCCAGCACGAAGGTTATCAGAGCGCGCAGCGGGCCAGAAGGTCCAGCACTTGATGCTGCGTGGCGTCGGCTTCGAGGCGAACGTCGCGTGCCCGCTTGTCGTCGCGCAGGCCGAGAAACGCCGGCTGGCGGAGCAGGCCGCCTTCGGTCATCTCGTTGTATCGGATCTGCGCCACCAACGTTGGCTTGACCCACACCATCGTCTCGCGTTTGGGTGGCGCGTCCGCGAACGGTGACGACTGGCGCCCCAGTGCGGCGAGCCGCGGTCCGAGCGTAGCGAGGGTCGCATGCGTATAGCCGGTGCCGACCTTGCCCGCATAGTGCAGCGCACCCTCATCGTCATAGTAGCCGACGAGCAGCGCTCCAAAGTGGTCCCGCGCCGCGCCCACCGTTGGCAGCGTGTATCCGCCGATGACGAACTCCTGCTCGTGCTCGAGCTTGAGCTTTCGCCACAAGGGAGATCGCCGCCCCGAGAGATACGGCGCGGCGGTGTGCTTGAGAATCAAACCCTCCCATCCGTCGCGAGTCGCCGCCGCGAGCATGCGCCCCGCGGCCGCGGTTCCGCAGCGCGCCGAGGAACTCAGCCGCACGAGCGCGCGCGCCGACCGTCGGAGCAAACGCTCGAGCCTCTTTCGACGCTCCGTCCATGGCTGTCGACGCAGGTCCACGTCGCCGAGCGCCAGGATGTCGAACGCAACGAATGCGGTTCGGACGCCGCGCGCGCCACCCGACGCACCGACATGGCGATTCTGAAGCGCCTGAAATCGGAGAGGCGCTCCGGCCCGATCGATGGCGACGAGCTCTCCGTCGAGCGTCATGCTGCCCGCTCGCGTCGACAGCGTTGCGAGTGCCCGAACCACCTCCGGAAATTCGCGCGCCTTGTCGATGCCGTTGCGGCTCCACAGACGAACGCCGGCCGGCGACACGTCGGCGATCACCCGAATGCCGTCCCATTTCGGCTCGATGGTCCACCCGTCGAGCGGCGGCAGCCTCCCCGTTGGGGAAGCCAGCATCGGCTCGGGGACGCGAGCCACGACGATCTACGCGGTCTTCCGCTTTCGCGTCGATTTCCGCGCGGCCGTTTTCTTTGCGCTGCGCTTCGCGCTCGCGGCTGCCGCGAGACTCTCCTGCAATCGACTCACCAGATCGACCACCTGCGTGTCCGGCCGCTCACCGATCGCCGGTGCCTCCACCTTCCTGCCGGCGGCCTTGGCCTTGATGATCTCACGCAGCTTGTCCTGATATTCGTCACGGTACTTCGCCGGGTCGAACTCCTGCGCGAGGTTCTCGATGAGCTTCACCGCCATCTCTTTTTCCTGGGGACGCACCTTCGCGTCCGCCGTGGTGGGCAGCTTCAGCTCGGTCGGATCCACCAGCTCGTCGTCGAAGCGCATCAGCTCGAGCACGAGGGCATCGCCCATCGGCTTCACCGCGGCGAGGTGCTGCTTCTGCCGCAGGGCAAAGGTCCCGATGCCCACCTTGTCGGTCTCGGCGAGGGCGTCGCGAAGCAACGCGTACGCCTTTTCGCCGCCCTCGCGCGGCACGAGGAAATACGGCGTGTCGAAGTACCGGGGATCGATCGACTCCGCCGGAACGAAGTCCGTCATCTCGAGCATCCGACTCAGCTCCGGCGCGACGGACTTGAAGTCCGCATCCGTGAGCGCGACGAACTTGCCCTTCGAGATCTCGTAGCCCTTGATGATGTCGCTCCAGGGCACCGTCTTGCCGTCCACCGTGGACACGCGCTCGTACTTGATCGGCTTGTGGTGCTTCTTGTCGAGCTGGCGGAACGACAGCTTCTCCGCGCTGCGGATTGCCGGACGCAGCTCGACGGGAATGTTCACGAGCCCGAATGCAAGGGCGCCTTTCCAGATGGATGCCATGTCACGCGTGGACGCAGGGCGATGTGGGGTCCACGACGATGCACAACACGTGCACGCCGCACTGGCCGAGCCCGGCGCACCGACGATCAGCGCACCGTCACCGTGGTCATCGCACGCGCACTGTGGGAGGCACTCGCGAGCGCACCATCAGCCACGTAATCACCGGGCCCGGGAGCGCGCCAGGTGGCCGAGTACTCGAGGCTGCCGCGCGCGGGAATCGTCTCCTGGCCAACCGTCTGCGCGAACGACATGCCTTCGGCCGAGCTCCAGTATAGTGCGCCGGTTCTGGCATCCGAGATGGTGAATGCGGCGCGCTGGCTGGTCGTGAACGCGATGCGCGTCGGGGCCTTCGACGGATTGCTGACCGCAAGCGTGAGCGTGACCACGCGATCGTCCACGGTCGCCGTGAGTGTGGCGGGGAAAGACGCGAGCGATGCGGGCACGAAACCGTGAGCCTGACGCGAGCGGCGGGCGCCGCGTCGTGAACTGCTACCGCAGCTCGAAAGCCGAGCTCTCCTTCATCGGAAAGTTCTTGCTGTGGAGCGTGGCGACGGCGACATAACGGCCTCGCGGGAGCGACGTCTGCGCGCGCTCCTCGATGCGCATGGTGTCGCCGCCGTCGAGATTGCGGTTCTGCACTGACTGCGTGAACATGCGGCCGGCGCCCCAGCGATAGACTTCGTGTCCCAGCGAATCGAGCACGCTGAAGTCGTACTGCTGGCCGCTGGGGAACTCGAGCTCGACGTTCTTGCGGCTCTCGTTGGTGAGATTGAGCGCGAAGTGCAGCGCGTGAGGCTCGATGTTGACGGCGAAGGTGCTGTTGACGCGCGGTGCGGTGATCGATTTGCTCGAATGTCGCGTGCTCGTGGTGGCCGTACCTTCATGCTTGGTGAGCGAACCGCACGCGAGTGCGAGCGCTCCGGCGCAGAGCAACGAGATGAGCAGGCGGGAATTCATGACACGAACCGGGAGAGGCGCGGACTCGGAGTGGAGCGCGCTTCCGCTCACACATCCGAAGGGCTGCGAACTTATCAACATGGGGACGAATAGTCAACGTGAGGCGTCACTTCGAAAGTTGGCGTCGGGACTGGACTTGCGGGGTTTGGCGCGATCTTCGGCCGCCATTCGGTTTTGAGGCCAGTTCGCTTGCGAAAAATTTCACAAGCGCTAAATTCCGCGTCGCATGTCAGGGACCCCAGAGGACCGCGCCGGGGGCTCGCCAACGACGTCCCGCGCGGACACCGGAGCCATCTCGCCGAGTCATTTCGCCGGACTTGGACTGCAGTTCGCGGTGTCGATCCTGGTGTTCCTCTACATCGGACAGTGGTTGGACCGGAAGCTTGGCACAGCGCCGTGGCTCCTCATCGTCGGAGTCTTCCTGGGCGCGGGGCTGAGCTTCTATAGCATGTACCGCACGCTCATGGCGGCGCAGGCGGCTGATGACGCGGCGCGAGCCGCCCAGCGGGACGCCGCGCGGTGACGCGGGAAGGAGTTGGCCGGGGAGTCGCGCTCTACGGGTTGGCGTCTTTGGTGGCCATCGGATTGGCGGCAGGCGTACTCATCCTTGTGTATGGATCGCCGGCCGAGCGGGTGGCGGTGATGTGGAGCGCGATGTTTGCGCTCGTGGTGCAGGTGGTGGCATTTGCGATTGCCCGCCTCCTCTCCGACCAGGGGAAGGGAATTGCGGGATGGGGACTCGGGGCGGCTATCTGCCTCGTTGCGCTGGTCATCTTTGGATTCGTGAGCCGGGCATTCGGGATGCCGCAAAGCGCGGCCCTCGTGAGCCTTGCGACTTTCTTCTTTCTGACCGAACTGATCGAACCGCCGCTGCTCAACGTATGAAACTCGGTTCAGTCCTTCTTGCGCTCGTCATCGCCGGGTCCACTGCGGGCGCGCAGCAGGTCGCAGAAGCGCCCCATGTGGCAGGATGTGAGGAGTACGCCCCCGGCGACTTCATCACGCCGCACATCAGCGACTCCCACTGCATCGACGTCCCCGGCTTCCCCCGCTTCTGGGAAGTGCACGAGGTCGTGCTGCCGCGCTGGACTCCCGTGCACATCGGCGGAGCGACGATCGACCTGTCGCCCACCAAGCACCTCGTGTTCTTGCTGCTGGCCGCTGTGCTGATCTCATTGATCCTCATCGGCGCCGCCCGTGCGCACCAGAATCACACGCACGAGGTCGGACGCCCGAAGGGTTTCGCGTCAGGCATCGAGGCCATGGTCCTGTACATCCGGAACGAGGTGGCAATTCCGAACCTCGGACCGCATGGCGAGGGCTACGCACCCTACATTCTGGCGCTGTTCTTCTTCATCCTGACGCTGAATCTGATCGGCCTCGTTCCATTCGGATCCACCGCCACCGGCAACATCTCGGTGACGGCGACGCTCGCGATCATCACGTTCATCGTCGTCGAGACGGCGGGCATCCGCGCGAACGGGCTGGGCTACCTGAGCACGATCTTCTATTGGAACAAGGACCTGCCGGTCCTCATGCGCGTTCCGATGTTCGTCCTCATGACGCCCATCGAGATCGTGGGCAAGTTCACCAAACCGTTCGCTCTCGCCATTCGATTGTTCGCGAACATGACGGCGGGGCACATCGTCGTGCTCGCGCTCATCGGACTCGTGTTCGCGTTCAAGAGCTACGCGCTCGGCGCGGCGCCGCTTGCGGCGGCCGTGGGCATCATGATGCTCGAGCTCTTCGTTTCGTTCCTCCAGGCATTCATCTTCTCGCTGCTTGCGTCCGTGTTCATCGGGCAGATGCGGGAGGGTCACCACTAAGATCCCACGGCCGTCGCTCCTCCGTGTGGAAAGTAGCCGGTCAGGTGGCCGGCGAGGTCCGTTGAGCCCCGGGGCTCGCTGACGGACGGCGGCGCAAGCCGCGGGCGCTGACGCAGTTCAACGTTCGATCCGGAGATTCACCATGGTTCACTCGATCTTCCCAATGCTGCAGGCCGCCGCCGACAACGGCCGTGGTCTCGTCGGCGTCGGCGCCGGACTCGGTGCCGGACTCGCTGTGATCGGCGCGGGCATCGGCATCGGCCGCATTGGCGGTCAGGCTGTCGAAGGCATGGCGCGCCAGCCCGAAGCCGCGGGCCGCATTCAGACGGCAGCGCTGATTTTCGCCGCGCTCATCGAAGGCGCGGCGCTGTTCGGCGTCGTCATCGCCTTCCAGATGCAGGGCAAGCTGTAAACCATTTCGGCCCGCCGGAGCCCCGGGGCGCCGGCGGACCGCCCTAAACCGTCGATCTCATTCCGATGCGCACTCTCGCTCGTTCGTTCGCGCTCGTCGCCCTGTCGGCCATGCCGGCTGCCGCCGAACCGGCGTCGAAGAATCTTCTCGAGCCCAACTACGGGCTCATGGTGTGGACGCTCGTCATCTTCGTCGTCCTGGCCTTCATCCTCGCCCGGTTCGCCTTCGGGCCCATCACGAAGGCGGTCGAGGCCCGCGAGAAGGCGCTCGAGGACGCGATCAATGCGGCCCAGCGCGATCGCGAGGAGGCGGCGCGCATCCTCGCCGAACATCGCGCAGCGCTGGACGCATCCCGCGGCGAAGCGCAGAAGCTCATCGCCGAGGCGCGCGTAGCGGCCGAGCGCGTGCGTGCGGAGCTCATCGAGCAGGCACGTGCGGAGCAGGCGGCCATGATCGCACGCGCCCGGCAGGAGATCGAGGGCGAGAAGACGAACGCCATCGCGCAACTGCGCAGGGAAGCCGTGGATCTCGCCATCGCGGGTGCCAGCAAGGTGGTCGAGCGGAATCTCGACCAGACCGCAAATCGCCAGCTGGTCGAGAGCTTTCTCGCTGGCCTGACGTCCGACTCCGTCGCGGCGAGCCGATAATCCATGCGCGACACGACGATCGCGCGGAACTACGCGGAGACGCTGTTCGCCCTCGCGGGCAAGGCGGAGGATCTGCAAGGGTGGGGCGCGATGATCGGCGAGGTCGCCGACGCGATGGCGGAGAACGCGACGCTACGGCTCTTCCTCGAGTCGCCTCGCGTGAGCACGGCGAGGAAGAACGAGCTGCTCGGTGCCGCGCTGTCCGAGGACACGCCCCGCGTGTTCCTTCGCTTTCTGCAGTCCATGGTGACGCATCGCCGGCAAATGCTCATCCCGGAAGTCGCGCGCGAATATCGGACGCTGGTGGATGAAGCCGAGGGCCGCCTGCACGCAAACGTGACCGTGGCACGCGAGGCGCCGGAAGAAGAGAAGTCGGCCATCGCCGCCCAGCTCTCGCGCGTGTTCGGAAAGGAGGTCGTCCCACATCTCACGGTGGATCCGTCCATCATGGGAGGTGTGATCGTTCACGTCGGCGACACGGTGCTGGATGGCTCCGTCAAGAAACGTCTCGCGACGTTGAGACGGCGGATGGTGGCTGGCCGTTAGGCACCCATGAGCGGACGCACGGAGGTTCGCCACGTTCCCAAGCCCTGGGGCCACGAGACCATCTGGGCGGCGAACGAGCTCTACGTGGGAAAGATTCTGCACATCAATGCCGGCCAGAAGCTTTCGGTGCAGTATCACGTGCAAAAGGACGAGACCGTCTACCTCCTCTCCGGTGAGATCAGGTATTGCGTGCAACTCGACGGGAGCGATACACCGCGCGACATGCAGTTGAAGGCGGGCGAGGCATTTCGCGTCACGCCGGGCACCATTCATTACATGGAAGCGGTCACCGACTGCGACGTCCTCGAGGCCAGCACGCCGCACCTGGACGACGTGGTCCGCCTCAAGGACGCCTACGGACGCGAGGGAACGAGCGCACCATGAAAGTCATCATTCCATTGGCAGGAAAGGGCACGCGGCTGCGGCCGCACACGCATCTGGTTCCAAAGCCGATGCTCAGGATCGCCGGCAAGCCGGTCATGGACTACATCCTCGAGGATCTGCAGCGGCTCGGCGGCGTGGACCAGGTCATCTACATCACCGGGCACCTGAAGGAGAAGGTCGAGGAACACGCGAAGACGAAGTTCGGGTCGCTGCCCTCGGTGTTCGTGGAGCAACAGGTGCAGGACGGTACCGCCGGCGCGGTGAAGCTCGCGCGGCCGTACATCGACCAGGATGTCCTCATCATCTTCGTGGACACGATCTTCGACGCGGACCTGTCGGTCATCAAGACCACGGACGCGGATGGCATCATCTGGGTGAAGGAAGTCGAGGACTACCAGCGGTTCGGCGTCGTCGTCACGGACAATGGCGGCAACATGACGAAGATCGTCGAGAAGCCGAAGACGCCGGTGTCCAAGCGCGCGAACATCGGCCTGTACTACGTGAAGAACTGGAAGCTGCTCAACGAGGGCATCGACTACGTGCTCACGCAGCCCAAGAACCAGGGCGAGTACTATCTGACCGATGCGTTCCAGTACATGATCGACAAGGGCGCGAAGATCAAGGTGGTGGAAGTCGAGGGCTGGTACGACGCCGGCAAGCTGGACACGCTGTTGGAGACGAATCGCACCGTGCTGGAGAAGGGCGCCGCGCGTCGCCCGAAGCAGATCGAGAAGAGCGTCACCATCCACGACCCCGTGTACATCGAGGATGGCGTAACGATGTCGGACTCAGTGATCGGTCCGAACGTCTCGATCGGCGAGGGCACGGTTGTAGAGGGTTCGACGCTGACCGATACGATCATCGGAAGCAAGGCGAAGATCCGGCGCGCGACGCTCCATCACTCGCTCATCGGCGACGACTGCGTCATCGAAGGCGTAGATGCGGAGCTCACCGTCACGGATCACTCGGAGATCCGCGGGCGAAGGTAGGTCAGTCTGCCGCCGCCAGCTCGGCGGCGGCGACGATGAGCGTCAGCGCGCGCGCAACACCGAGTGAGCCGTCGGTGTTGTCGTACCACTCGTCGGGCGTGTGGACGCCGCCCCCGCGCCCACCGGCGCCGATCGCGATCGCCGGCACGCCGAGGCTGATCGGCACGTTGGCATCCGTTGACGCCGTCGCGAGTTCCGCGGTGCGACCGATAAAGCTGGTCGCCTGAATCGCGGCCTGCACGAGTGGGTGCTCGACGTCGAGCTCCCCGCACGGGCGGTCGCCGATGACGTCGATGACGAACGAGAGGAGTGTCGTGCTCGGTGCGCGGCGCGAGTTCTCTTCGCGCAGCGCCGCACGCGCGGCGGCCTCCATTTCCGACATGCAGCGGTTCAACACGCTCGGGGAGGAGGAGCGCACGTCCACCTCGAGCCACGCTTCGCACGGAATGGCGTTGATGCTGATGCCGCCACCGATGCGACACACCGAAAGGGTCGTGCGAGGGGTGCGCGGTAATGGCACAGACGCCAGTCGTGCGGCGGCGGCGCCTGCCGCGTGTACAGGGTTCGGCACGCCGAACGATGCCCAACTATGTCCTCCTTCCCCGCGATAGGTGATGCGGCATCGTCGAGCGCCCAGCGCGCGCGTCACGATGCGCTCGTCGCCGGCGCCGTCGAGCGCGATGCAGGACGCCGGGGCACGGTCGAATGATTCAAAGAGATGCCTGACCCCGCGCAGGTCGCCCGATCCCTCTTCGCCGACCGTGGCTGCGAAGACGATCGGACGCCGCGTGCGCAGCGAGTGCCCGTCGATGGACTCGGCCACTGCAAGCATTGCCGCCAGACCTCGCGAGTTGTCGACGATGCCCGGACCGCTCAACTGGCGTCCGTCGCGCTCCACCGTGATCGCCGTGCCGTCGGGGAAGATCGTGTCGAGGTGCGCGCAGACCACGACCGGCTCGACGTCCTCGTCGCCTTCGCGCACGCCCACGACATTGCCCACCTCGTCGGTGCGCACGTCGAGCGCGAGCTCGCTGAAGAGCCGGGCGACACATGCGCCGCGCGCGGTTTCACTGCCGGTCGGCGCTGGAATCTCGCACAGCGCGATCTGCGCCGCGATCAATCGATCGTCCCGCGCCGCAAGTCGGCGCCGAGCCGGTCCGAGGCGCTCGAAGAGCCTGGCGAGGTCGTGGCAGGAGGACGCGCCATCGGATCGCATCCGTTATCTATGATGGCCAACTGCGTCCCACGCAAGGCGTGGGCATTCCCTCGCGAGCTTAGCCATGGCGACATCCGGGCAGCCCGGGCAGCACCGCCTGGGACGCAACGTCTTTGCGCTGGCCGCCGTGAGCTTTCTCACGGATGTGTCCAGCGAGATGATCTATCCGCTGCTGCCCGTGTTCATCAGCACGGTGCTCGGCGCGAATGCCAGCTTCATCGGCGCCATCGAGGGCGCGGCGGAGACGACGGCGGCGCTGCTGAAGCTCGCCAGCGGATGGTGGTCCGACAGGATTCAGAAGCGAAAGCCGCTCGTCGTGTTCGGGTATGCGCTCGCATCGCTCATGCGTCCGCTCGTTGCGATCGCACAATCCGCGACGCAGGTACTCCTCATTCGCGTCGCCGACCGAGTGGGGAAGGGATTGCGGAACGCTCCGCGCGACGCGCTGATTGCCGATTCGGTCGACCCGTCCATTCGCGGAAAGGCATTTGGCTTTCAGCGAGCCGGCGATCATGCGGGCGGCGTGCTCGGGCCGCTCATTGCCTTCGCGGTGTTGACGTGGCACTGGGCGGACATGCGCACCGTGTTCTGGCTGGCCGCAATTCCCGGCGTGCTCGCCGTTCTCGTGGTGATCTTCGCCGTGCGCGAGGTGCCGCGTGCCGTGGACAGCGGGACGTCGTCGGGCCCCGATCTCACGAAGCCGATGAGCGCGGCGTTCTGGCGAGTCCTGGCCGTGATTCTCATTTTCACGCTCGGCAACTCCACCGACGCGTTTCTCCTGCTGCGGGCCAATCAGCTCGGCGTCAACGTTGCGCTCGCGCCGATTCTCTGGGCGGCGCTACACGTCGTGAAGTCCGCGTCGAGCACACCAGGTGGCGCGCTGTCCGATCGGGTCGGGCGGCGTGCAACGCTGGTGGCGGGCTGGGCCCTCTATGCGGTGGTGTACTTCGGATTTGCGCAGGCGACGCAGGCCTGGCATGCGTGGGCGCTGTTCGGCGTGTACGGCCTGTTCTTCGGCCTCACCGAGGGAAGCGAGCGGGCGCTTGTGGCGGACCTGGTGCCGCGCGAGCGGCGCGGAACGGCGTTCGGCTGGTACAATCTCGCGATCGGCCTGGGCGCGTTGCCTGCGTCGCTGCTGTTCGGCTACGTGTGGGACCACTGGAGCGCGGCGCGCGCCTTCGAGATGGGCGCCGCATTCGCGTTCGTTGCGGCGCTGGGACTTTTTGCGGTGCTGCCTCGCGCGAAGCGGTGACACGAGCCAAGATTGGTGCCGGTCGGCAAACGCTGTAGTTCCCTCTTCCTCCAGCACACGAACGATGGCGCCTACTCTCACGCCCGTCAGCCTGTCGTGGATCGACTACACGATCATCCTCGTCTATTTCTCGTTCGTCCTCGGCATCGGCTGGCAGTTGCGCCGCGCGATGCGAACGAGCACGGACTTCTTTCTGTCGGGGCGCTCGCTGCCGGCATGGATCACCGGCCTCGCGTTTCTGTCGGCCAACCTCGGTGCCCAGGAGGTCATCGGCATGGGCGCTTCCGGTGCCAAGTACGGCATCGCGACGAGCCACTTCTACTGGATCGGCGCCGTCCCCGCCATGATCTTCGTCGGCCTGTTCATGATGCCGTTCTACTACGGCTCGCGAGCACGGTCGGTCCCGGAATATCTGCGACTTCGATTCGACGAGAAGACCCGCGCGTTCAACGCGATCTCGTTCGCGGTCATGACCGTGTTCTCGTCCGGCGTGTCGATGTACGCGATGGGCGCGCTGATGCACCTCCTGCTCGGCTGGAGCTTCAACGCGAGCGTGCTGGTGTCCGCGGCCATCGTGCTCACCTACATCCTGTTGGGCGGGCTCACCAGCGCCATCTACAATGAGGTTCTGCAGTTCTTCCTCATCGTGTTCGGATTCGCGCCGCTGACCATCGTCGGCCTCAACGAGGTCGGTGGCTGGGACGGCCTGATGGCGAAGCTCTCGACGCTTGCGGTGGCGCAGGGCCAGCCTGCGGGCGCATACACCCATGCCTGGCAGGGACTCGACTCGCCTGCGCACAATCTGATCGGTGTGGAGTGGTTCGGGCTCGTCATGGGGCTCGGGTTCGTGCTGTCGTTCGGCTACTGGTGTACGGACTTTCTCGTGGTGCAGCGCGCCATGGCGGCCGACTCGATGGACTCGGCGCGGCGTACGCCGCTCATCGCGGCGGTGCCCAAGATGATCTTTCCCTTTCTCGTCATCGTGCCGGGGATGATCGCCCTCGTCATCGGCGGCAAGGGAATCATTCCGCCAAAGATGGGTGCGGGTGGAATACCGCTCACCGACACGGCGGGCCGCGTGATCCTCGACTACGACCTCGCCACGCCGTCGATGCTGATGCACCTCTTTCCCAATGGCATGCTCGGCATCGGACTGGCCGCGCTGCTCGCGTCGTTCATGTCGGGGATGGCGGGCAACGTGACGGCGTTCAATACCGTTTGGACGTACGATTTGTACCAAACGTACATTCGCAAGGACGCGGACGACGCGCATTACCTGTGGATCGGTCGCGTGGCAACTGTCGTGGGCATCGCGCTCGCCATCGCGGCAGCGTATGTCGCCGCGTCGTTCAACAACATCATGGAGCTTCTACAGCTCGTGTTCGCATTCGTGAACGCGCCGCTGTTCGCCACGTTCTTTCTCGGCATGTTCTGGCGTCGCACCACCGGGCATGGCGCATTCTGGGGACTCCTCTCCGGCACGGTTGCGGCGGCCATCCATCATGGGCTCACGCTGCCCGCGGGCGCAGTGCCTGGCGTGAAGGGCGGCTATTTCGGTGTGATGCAGACCTTCCGGAGCGAGATGGGGCAGACCTTCTGGACCGCCATCTTTGCGTGGACGACGTGCTTCGTCGTCACCATCGTCATCAGTCTGCTGACCCGTCCCCGACCGGAGGAAGAGCTGCGCGGCCTGGTGTACTCGCTCACGCCGCGTCAGGTGAGCGCCGCGCGCGCCGTGTGGGAACGACCGGCGTTCCTCGGCGTCGTGACGCTGCTGCTCCTGATCGCTCTCAACCTCCTCTTCCTGTAATCCGATGAACGCCACGAACGATCTCGACGTCCGCGTGCCGATCGGTGCGCTGTTCACGCTCCTCGGGTTTCTATTGACGGTGTATGGATTCACCGAGCCCACGACCGCCGCACCCGCCTTCACGCGCCATGGTCAGATCAACATGTGGTGGGGGCTCGTGATGTTGGCTTTCGGCGTCTTCATGCTGCTCGTTTCGCGTCCAGCGCGCGCTCGCGCGGTGAACGGCAAACGCGGGTAGTCCTACGGCAGCTCGGCGTCGACGCGGAGGACGGTTTGTAGCAGCACGTTGGTGCCGTTCACGCAGTCTTTCGGCTTGGTGAACTCGTTCGGGGCGTGGCTGATGCCTCCCACGCTCGGCACGAAGATCATGCCGGCGGGGCCGATGTGCGCCATCTCCTGCGCGTCGTGCCCCGCGCCGCTTGGCAAGCGGCGTGTACTGAGTCCCAGCTCGCGCGCAGAGGCTTCGATGGCGACGCGCAGACGTTCGTCCGTCGGTGCGGGCCGGTTGGCGTTCGTCGCCTTGAAGATGAACGTGGTGCCGTTCTCGCGGCCGATCTTCTTTGCGTTCTCGACGATCTCGTCGTAGAGCGAGGCGATGACCGCAGCATCGAGGTCGCGCAGCTCGAGCGAGAGCACGACCTTGCCGGGAATCACATTCGGCGCGCCCGGGAACGCGGCGATGCGGCCCACGGTGCCGACCTGTCGCCCCGGTCGCGACGTCACCACGCGATTCACCATCAGCGTGAACTTCGCCGCGGCGATCATTGCGTCGCGACGCCGATCCATCGGCGTGGTGCCGGCATGGTTGGCGAAACCGTCGATCGTCACTTCCCACCAGTTGAGGCCGACGATTCCCGTGACGACGCCGATGTCGGTGTCTGTCTCCTGTAGAACGGCGCCCTGCTCGATGTGGAGCTCGAGATATGCGGCAATGGCTCCGGGCGTCCGGCGCACCGATGCGAGTCGTGACACATCGCCGCCGAGGATGGCGATGCCCTCGCGGATCGTCTTGCCGCTGCGCGTCACATTGGCGAGATCCTGCTCGGAGAGATCGCCGCTCCAGGCGCGGCTGCCGACCACGCCGCCTTCCTCGTTCTGGAAGATCACGACCTCGAGAGGGTGACGCGTATCGACATGGTGTTCCTCGATGGTTCGCGCCACCTCGATGGCCGCGAGCGAGCCAAGGTCGCCGTCGTAGTTGCCGCCCTCCGGCACGGAGTCGATGTGCGAGCCGAAAACGATGGGCTTTCGCGACGCGTCGGTGCCCGTGCGGCGGCCAACGATGTTACCGGCGGCGTCGATCTCGGTGCGGAGTCCCGCCTCGCGCACGAGGGACATCGTCCACTCGCGGGCGTGTAAGTCCGCCTCGGAGTAAGCCAGCCGCGTAACGCCTCCCTGTGGGTTCCTGCCGAACTCCGACAGCTTCGTGAGCGTGGCGTTGAGCCGTTCGCCGTTGATGCGAAGCGGCGACGATAGCGGCAGCGCCCAGAGCTGACGCGGAAGAATTGCCGCGGCACCTGCCAGCCCCAGGCGTCTCAGGGCTTCACGTCTCGAAGTCATGCGCAGTAGGAGGAAGAGTGAAGGGTGCGGTCAGCAGCAGCGGCTTCCCGGCCGCTCGTATCGTCGGGCAAGGGCGTCGCGGGCGAACTCGCCGCGCGTGAGCGGAACCGTATGCGGGTGATGCACGCGAATGTGCGAGAGGTAGGCCTCGTAGTCAGGCGCGCCGATCACGCGGCGAGCCAGGGCACCGGCCCGGCGCATGATGACGACGAATCGAGAGAACTGCGTCATCAGTCCCCGGCCAGCGAGGCGCGAGGGGCGAACGGCACTTCAGTCGACCGAACCGGCATTCCTCCGCGCAGAAGACCCCACCACACGCGTGCGCTATCCGCGAGGATCACGATGACGGCGAGCAGAAAAAACGCAGCGACCGCCGCATCGAGGTAGTCGTTGCCAACCATTTGAAGAAGTGTGCTCTGCGACGTCACTCCCGGCGGCAGTCGTCCACCGGATTGCGCGTCGAGAAGCATGCGCGCGTGCGCGAAAAAGCCGAGCTTGGGGAGCGGCGAGAACAGCTTCTCGAATCCGGCGGACATGGTGACCGTCACCAACCATGCGAGCGGCACGAGAGTGATCGGCGCGTATCGAGCCTTGCCCATGCGCATGATGATCGTCGTCGCCACGCACAGCGCGACGGCCGCAAGAAGCTGATTCGAGATGCCGAAGAGCGGCCAGAGCGAGTTCACGCCGCCAAGGGGATCGTTGACGCCCTGCCAGAGAAAGTGGCCCCACATGAGAACGATGAGAGCACTCGACAGCACGACGGCCGGCATCCATGCGGTACGCCCGAACGGCAACCACACGTGCTTGCCGAGGTCCTGGAGCATGAAGCGCCCCACGCGCGTGCCGGCGTCGAGCGTGGTCAGAATGAACAACGCCTCGAACATGATCGCGAAGTGGTACCAAAGGGCGGTCGCACCCGTGCCGCCGAGTGCGCGCGAGAACAGGTGCGCCATGCCGACGGCGAGGCTGGGTGCGCCGCCCGTTCGCGAGAGGAGGGAGCTTTCGCCCACCTGGCGCGCCAGGGCGTCGAGCTCCGCCGGCGTGACGACGAACCCCCAGTTGGCGATTGCGGCCGCAGCACTTTGCGTAGTCGATCCGAGCGCAGCTATAGGAGCGTTGATGGCGAAATACACGCCAGGCGTCAGCGCGCATGCCGCGATGAGCGCCATCACGGCAACGAACGACTCCACGAGCATCGCCCCGTATCCGACGACGCGGGCGTCGCTCTCGCGCTCGATCAACTTCGGCGTTGTGCCCGATGCGATGAGCGCGTGAAAGCCGCTCACCGCACCACACGCGATGGTGATGAAGGCGAATGGAAACAGCGCGCCGGCGAAGACAGGCCCCGTGCCGTCGATGAATCTGGTGAGCGGCGGCATCTGCAACGGCGGGAGGACGACGAGAATGCCCATTGCGAGCGCCGCCACGACGCCGATCTTCACGAACGCGGAGAGGTAGTCGCGCGGCGCGAGGAGAAGCCACACGGGAACGACAGACGCCGCGAATCCATAGACCATCAGCAGCAACGCCAGCGTCCGGCCGCTCAACGTGAAGGTCGCGGCGATGTCGGGACGCTCCGCAACCCAACGGCCGGCGAGCAAAGCCAGTCCGAGGAGTACGAGACCGATGGCACTTGCCTCGAGCACGCGTCCGGGCCGGATCCAGCGCATGTAGACGCCCATCAACATCGCGATGGGAATCGTCAGCGCGATGGTGACCGTGCCCCACGGACTCGACTTCAACGCGTTCACCACGACGAGCGCGAGCACGGCGATCAGCACGACCATGATGCCAAGGACGGCGACGAGCGCCGTGAAGCCGGCCACCGGTCCGATCTCCTCCTTCGCCATCTGGCCGAGCGACTTGCCGTCGCGGCGGATGGAGGCGCAGAGGATGACGAAATCCTGCACGGCGCCGCCAACCACGACGCCGACGATGATCCACAGGATGCCCGGCAGGTAGCCGAACTGCGCGGCGAGCGTGGGGCCGACGAGCGGTCCGGGACCGGCGATCGCGGCAAAGTGATGCCCGAACACGATCCACCGATTCGTCGGGACATAGTCTCTCCCGTCGGAGAGGCGCTCGGACGGTGTCCGTCTGGCGTCGTCGAGGGCAAATACCCGCGATGCAATGAACGCGCTGTAAAACCGATACGCGACCGCGTAGGTGCAGAGGGCCGCCACCAGCAACCACGCTGCGCTGATATGCTCGCCACGGCCGAGCGCCACGCGTCCGAGCGCGACAGCTCCGGCGAGTGCCACAAGGCTCCAGACGAGCGCGGAGGCGATGCGTCTGCGAAGGTTCGGCGTCCCGGAAGAGATCATGCGCCAAAGTGCTCGCGGGAGCGGTGAGGGTCAATGTGACGGCCGTCGCTCGGGCCGAGCAGCACGATTAGCTTTCGCGAGTCCCTTCACCTATGACGACCTGATGTCTCATTCTGCTCGCCTGCTCGCGGCGCTCGTCCTCCTGTCGGCCTGCCATGGCGGACAGAAGCCCGAGGAATCGTCGCCGGCAGAGCAGCCGATCCGCCCGCTGGCGCAGCTTGCCGCGCAACGCACCATCCTGACGCCGACATACTATGTGGCAGCGGGCGACGGACTCGGCTGGAGCGCGGCCATTCCGCGAACTCGGGAATTCCTTCGCGCGCTCGACGACGCCCTCGCCAAGGAGCTCGGCGCGCGCGGACTCAGGACGCAGTGGATCTATCCGGCCGATCTCGTCCGCGACACGAAAAGCAACCCAACCTACGCGGCCGATCCATATGCACTCGGCGTGAACGTCCTGCGCGATCCGAACATCGTGTCGGGCACGAAGATCGGCGATCCGCTCGTGACGCAGTTGCGTACCATGGTCGCGCTCGAGGAGAACGCGCGCGCCGTGCTGGTTCCCGTTGAGCTGAGCTTTCCGAGCGCGGGGACGGGTAAACAGGCGGCCGTGCTCCGCGTCGCGCTGCTGGATGGACGCCTCGGAGACGTACGCTGGGTCGGTGTCGTCCGCAGCGATCCCGCCAGCGCCATGACGCCCGCCGTCATTGCCAATCTGGCGACCCGCTTCGCCGACCTCGTCACTGCGCCCTGAGCCGGAATAGCACGAACATGGCAACATTGGTGACACTCATTCCGGGCGACGGCATCGGCCCGTCCATCTGTAGCGCGACTGTGCGCATTCTCGAGGCGGCGGGTGCGGACATACAGTGGGATACACAGTATGCGGGAATGGCCGGTGTTGCGCGCTACGGCGATCCCATTCCGGACGAGACCCTCGACTCGATCCGACGCACGCGCATCGCGTTGAAGGGCCCGCTCGAGACGCCGGTGGGAGAAGGCTTCCGCTCCATCAACGTGGCGCTGCGCAAGACGTTCGATCTGTATGCGAACGTGCGGCCGGCCCATACGATCGTGCCCGGCGGTCGCTACGAGGGAATCGACCTCGTGCTCATTCGGGAGAATACGGAAGGGCTGTACATCGGGAACGAGCACTACATCAGAATCGGCAGCGATCCGCGCGCGGCCGCGGAGTCCATTGCGCTCATCACCCGCGCCGGCTCGGAGCGCATCGTTCGCTATGCCTTCGATCACGCCGTGAAGCACGGGCGCCGCAAGGTGACGCTCGTCCACAAGGCCAACATACTGAAGTACTCGCAGGGGCTCTTTCTGGACGTCGGACGTACGGTGGCGCAGCAGTACTCGTCCATCGAATTCCAGGAAGTCATCGTGGACGCCATGGCGATGAGCCTGGTGCTGAACCCGGAGCGGTTCGACGTCATCGTCACGACGAACCTGTTCGGCGACATCCTCTCCGATGAGATCTCCGGCCTCGTGGGCGGCCTCGGGCTCGCGCCCGGCGCCAACATCGGCCTGGGCGGAGCGATCTTCGAGGCTGTGCATGGCACGGCGCCCGACATCGCCGGAAAGGGCGTCGCAAATCCCGGCGCCGTCATCCTGGCCGCATGTATGATGCTGGAGTACATGAACGACGGCGAGCGCGCCACACGCATTCGCCGCGCGCTCGAGAAGACCATCCGGGACGGACGCACCGTGACTCGCGATCTCGGCGGAACAGCGAGCACCGATCAGTTCACAGACGCCGTCATCGCGCAACTGTGACGACCGTCTTCCACTGCTCCGACCTGCACTTCGGACATCCGGCCGTGCCGGAGCAGTACGAAGCCATGGAAGCGCTGATACACGAATTCCGGTACGACGTCGTCGCGATCTCCGGCGATCTGTCCCAGCGCGCGCGTTCGGGAGAATTCCAGAGAGCCCGCGCCTTCATCAAGCATGCGGAAGAGACCAGCAAGGTGATCTGCATTCCGGGCAACCACGATGTCGCCTGGTGGAAGGCTCCCTTTGCGCTTGGCAACGAAGCGCTGCTGCTCGCCGCATATCGCCGCTACATCGACGAGGACATCGAGCCGGTGCTCCGTGTTCCGGGCGCGACGTTCGCGGGACTCAATACTTCGCACGGCGTAATCCGTCAGACCCTCACGTGGCGGCTCCGCGACATCTCCATCATTGGAATCGTCCGGCGGTCGCAGATCGAGCGCTTGCGGAAGACTTTCGCGGAATCACCCGCGGAGGATCTGCGCGTCATCGTCATGCACCACAATCCGGTGAAGGGAGAGCTCTCGCAGCGGCACGGCCTCAAGAACACCGCGCGCGCACTCGGGGCCTTCGCCGACATGAAGGTCGATCTGGTCCTCTGCGGTCACGACCACCAGGATGCGGTGCATTACATCGAGCACACGACCAAGGGCACGGTCATCTCCACCGCGGGCACCGTCTCGAACCGCATGCGGGGCGGACGGCCATCGTCGGTGAACAGCATTCGGCTCTCGCCCGAGCAGATCGAGATCTCCACACTGGTATGGTCGAGCTCGGACCGCGCGTTCGTCCCCGGACCCACCAAGTGCTTCAGGCGCTGAGACGCCTTCTGCAACGGGGCGGCGACAGCGCGCAGCTCGACCTCGGGCTCGCGCCTCAATCACCGCAAAACGAAACGGAGCTTCTGAACCGGCTGCGCGCCCTCGGCCTCGAGCGAATCGAGACGTTACGGCTCACGCGCAACCGGAACGTCATGGTCAGCTTTGCCGGCGAGCGGCTTCGCGTTCACGCGCAATTCCTCTCCGCTCCCGAACACGTGCATCGCGCGATCGTGACTTTTGTCCAGGGCCGGACACGTGCGGAGAAGCGTGAGGCGCAGAAGATCATCGTGTCTCATCCCGTCGTGCCGTCCGAGGCTCCAACGAGACGGGAGCGCACGCACAATGACGACGAGCCTGTGTCGGAGAAGCTTGCGAACTGGCACCGGCAGTTCAACGAGCGACACTTCAGTGGCACTCTCGCTCCCATCTCGGTGCGCATCTCACGCCGGATGAAGTCGCGACTCGGGCACTACTCGCCGGCCGCAGCAGGCCAGGGCGCCGAAATCGCGATCAGCCGGCGTCATCTCCGCCGCAATGGTTGGAACGAGGCACTTCAGACGCTGTTACACGAGATGGTACACCAATGGCAGGCCGAGACCGGCCGTCCGATCGATCACGGCGCGGAGTTCCGCCGCAAGGCCAGGGAAATTGGTGTCGCTCCGCGCGCGCGTCGCGTTCTGCGATGAACGCAGGTCGTCAGTGCACCATCGCGGTCATGCCGGTCTTGAGGTGCTTGTCATACCACGCCAGGAAGCGCTGAAGCCGGTCCACACGATAGCTCGGCACCGTGAGGCCGTGGAACTGATTGGGATAGATCACCAGTCCGGTCTCCACGCCGAGTGACCGCAGCGCCTGGTACATCTGCTCGCCGCCGATGATGGGGACGTTGAAGTCGCTCTGCCCGCCCATGAACAATGTCGGCGTCTTGATGCGGTCGGCGTGGAAGAATGGATAGGAAATGTCGATCCACTTCTGCTGCGCCTTCCACGGCGCGCCGATCTCGAGCTCGTACTGGCTGATGTACTGGTCCGTTCCGTACATCGAGAGTTGAAGGGCACTGCCGGCGCCGCTGACGGCGGCCCGAAAGCGCTGCGTCGTCGCGATGGTGTAATCCGTCAGAATGCCGCCGTAGCTCCAGCCGCCGATTCCAAGACGATTGGCGTCCGCGACACCCTGACGGACCGCCTCGTCGACAGCGCCGAGGATGTCCTGCACCTCCTTGTTCCCCCAGTCGGCGAAGATCGCTTTCTGATACACGGAGCCGCGCCCGCTTGAGCCGCGATAGTTCACCGCGAGCACCGCATAACCATTCGCCGCGAACAACTGGCGGTCGAAGTCGAAGCGAAAAGCGTCCTGACCGTTCGGTCCACCGTGGATGTAAACAACCAGCGGAAGGCGCACGCCGGGTGCCGCGTCGGCTGGCCGATAGAGCAGGGCGTGAACTTCCGTTCCATCCCGACTCTTCGACGTGAACGGCGAGACGGTTCCCAGCTTGAGCTGCGCGAACAGCGAGTCGTTCTGGTGAGTCACTTGTCGAAGTCCGTTGTCGCCCGTGACCACGGAGATTTCGGGTGCGCGCGCGGGCACACTCTCGAGCACCGCAATCCTGCCATCGGGCAGCGTGCTGTATGCGAGCACGGCTCGGTCGCCGCCGAGCAGCCGCGTCACGGTTCCGTTGCCGACGTGAATCTTCACGAGGGCGTCCATTCGATCGTCCGAGATGGTCGCCAGCACGGACTGCCCGTCGGCGGTGAACCGTGGTGAGAACACAGGCCGGTCAAGCGAGCCGCTCACGATTCTCGCAGGGGCGCTGCCGTCGCCCGGCACCACCGCAAGCTTGCTGAGGCTGTACGCCGAATAGCGCGGCTCGTCGCCGCGAGTAAAGGCAATCGACTTCCCGTCCGGGCTCCACGACGGACGGCCACCATCCGTTCCCTCGAACGTCGTGAGCTGCTTCGGCGTGGATCCCGCCCTGGCGTCCATGACCCAGATGTTCGAATCGCGCGTCTTCCCGGGCTCCGCGATCTCGGTTCGAACGAAGGCGACGCGCGTGCCGTCCGGCGACCATGACGGCAGATCATCCTCCGTCATTCCGGTGGTCAACGTGTCGAGCTTCTTCGTCGCGACGTCGAACAGCGCGAGGTGCGATCGCCTGGAGCCCAGGTAGCCCGTGATGTCGCGCTTGAAGTTGTAGCGGTCCACGACGATGGGCTTCGGTGTCTTGTGCTCCGCCGTGTCGCGTCGCGCGATCGAGTCCGTCTCCTCGTCGAGGACGAGGACCAATCGCTTCGCATCGGGCGACCAGGCGAAATCGGACGTGCCTCCCTTGAGCATCGTCAGCCGCTGCGCCTCGCCGCCCCGACGATCGAGCAGCCAGACCTGGCCGCCCTTGCCGTCCTGTCTGCCGGACGAGAAGGCGAGATATCGGTCGTCCGGACTCCACCTCGGCGTGCTCTCGGACTCGGGCGAGGACGTGAGACGAATCGTCGTCTCGCCATCCCAACTCGTCATCCACACGTCCGTATCGGACTTGTCCTTCGCCGAATCCGCCGACGACACGCTGTAGGCGATCCACTGGCCGTCGGGGGAGATCTGTGGATCGCCGACCGACCGGATTCTATAGATGTCGGTCGCCCGCAGCGGGCGTGGTGCGGTGGATTGCGCTTGAGCCGCTCCGGCGACGCAGGTGAAAGCGACAATGACAAGGACGCGGAATAGGGGCATACATGGTCCGGGCGAAGTGACGTGACGGGTACGACATCGGAATCTGCGGTCTGCATGGCGCTCCCGACATACCCTCCGAGGCCGCCGGGCAGCCATTAGCTTTCGTCACCACCGCCTCAGCTCCTCGATCAAAACATGCTCGATTTTTTCAACATCGACTCCGTCCTGTCCGAGGAAGAGCGCGCCGTCCGCGACAGCGTACGGCAATTCGTGGACGAGCAGGTGCTGCCCATAATTGGACACGCGTATGTGGAAGGCCGCTTTCCGAAGGAGATCATTCCCGGGCTTGGCGAGTTGGGAGTCTTTGGGGCAAATCTGCCCGAAGAGTATGGGTGTGCGGGGCTGAACAACGTGCAGTACGGTCTCATCATGCAGGAGCTCGAGCGCGGCGACTCCGGCGTGCGCTCCTTTGCGAGCGTGCAGGGCGCATTGGCGATGTATCCGATCTTCGCGTTTGGCAGCGAGGTACAGCGACGGACCTATCTCTCGCGCATGGCAGCGGGCGAGATCATCGGTTGCTTCGGGCTCACGGAGCCGGATTACGGCTCGAATCCGAGCGGCATGATCACCATGGCGCGCGAGCAGCAGGACGGTACGTGGGTGTTGAACGGCGCGAAGATGTGGATCACGAACGGATCCACCGCCGGCATCGCGGTCGTGTGGGCGAAGACCAACGGCGACCCGAGCGACGCCTCCATTCGCGGCTTCATCGTGCCCGCGGGCACGAAGGGCTTCACGGCGAAGGATCAGAAGGGAAAGCTGTCGCTGCGCGCGAGCGACACGAGCGAGCTGGTGTTCCAGGACGTGCATCTTCCCGCCGACTCGATCCTTCCGCAATCGGGAGGGCTCAAGAGTCCTCTCATGTGCCTCACGCAGGCGCGTTACGGGATCTCGTGGGGTGCGATCGGCGCGGCCATGGCGTGCTTCGAGGAAGCGCTGGATTACTCACAGAACCGCGTCATGTTCGACCGCGCCATCGGTGGGTTTCAGATTCAGCAGGTTCGGCTGGCCGACATGCTGACGGAGATCGTGAAGGCGCAGCTCGTCTCGCTGCACCTCGGCCGCCTGAAGGACGCGGGCACGTTCACGCCGCAGCAGGTGTCGCTGGCAAAACGGAACAACGCCAGCATGGCGACGGACGTCGCCCGTGAAGCGCGCCGCCTACTTGGTGCAAACGGCATCCTCGCTGAGTACGCCTCGATGCGCCACATGGCGAATCTCGAGAGCGTCTACACCTATGAGGGGACGCATGACGTGCATTCCCTCATTCTCGGGCAGGCTGTGACGGGGTTGAACGCTTTCAAGTAGGACCTCCGGGGCCGTCGCACACAGCAACAATTCTTTACAACACGTGGAAAGAAATTTTCCAACCGCTCAGGACAGAATGTCCGTGCGATCCGTAAAGCATTGTGTCGCAGCAACTTACAACGTGGTGCGGCGCTTGCTATTTGACCGACTCGCCCAAAGCGTGCGCGACGTAGCGCGGGATGGACAATGAGCGGCCTGGAGCAGCGGTTATGGCCTTCGACAAACGCGCGATTTCTTCACTGCTGATCACGTCGGCAGTCGTCCTGTGCGCGTGCACGGCTGACGTCGCATCTCGCCCCACCAGCTCGTCGCGCTCCCTGCTGAGCGGCGTCACGTCGCTGCTCACCTCCATCGACACCACGGTCACGGTCATCACCGTCGACCCGGCAGTCGCCGGGACGTACGACATCGGGCGCTCGAACAAGCTCCGCGTCGAGGCGGGCGGCATTTGCGATCTCGCCTCGACCTACGGGGTCGGTGAATGGACGGTACCGTGCCTGCCCGCGACGCTGCCCGTGGTCATCACGGCTCGCACGTGGGCTGACCAATCCGGGCATCCTCACGTCGATTTCTTTCCGCGCCTTCGCTTCGTTCCCCTCAGCGGTCTCGTACCATCGGCGGTTCTGTACCTGTACGATCCGGCCGCGTCGCGCAACGCGACGTCGAAGATCCTGTACTGCGACGCGGGTGTCTGTGTCGACGAAAGCCTCACGAACGCCGCGCTCGTCACTTCGCGCGACGCTCAGTCAGGCTTCGTGTACCGGCCTATCCTGCATTTCAGCGGCTATCAGGTCGCTACGTTCGACGGCAGCCCGCCGGCGGACAGCACACCATGAACGAACGCTCCTATCGCCGGGCCGCGGTCACGACGCCGGCTCGCTCGTCGCCCGCGCTGCGATTGATCGTCGCGAACGGCGACTCGCCGGCGTACGAGGAGCTCGTCGAGCAGGGGCTTCAGGCCGAGCGTGAGGGGCAGCGTGTCCGGGCACGCGAGCTATGGCTTCGCGCGCTCGAGTTGCTGCCGAACCCCAGGGCGCGAGAAGCATCGGCGCTCCTGCGGTGGATCGGACGCACCCATCAGACGGACGGCGACGGCAACGCCGCACTGGAGTGTCTGAACACCGCGCTCGAAATTGCCACGGAGCACGGCGACGTCGCTGCCATCGGCCACGCCGTCAACCTCCAGGCGATCGTGCATTGGCAGTCCGGCCGCATGGACGAGGCAGAGGTGCTCTTCAACGCGGCGCGCGACAACGCGGTTTCGGCAGGCGAAGCCAAGCTTGCCGCAATGACGGCGCAGAATCTCGGCGTCATCGCGAATATTCGCGGCGACCTCGATCTGGCGCTTCACCATTTCGAGACCGGTCTCCGCGACTATCGCGCGCTCGGCCTGCCTGCCGACGTCTGCAAGACGCTCAACAATCTCGGCCTGCTGCACACTGGCCAGCAGCGCTGGAGCGCGGCGGCTGCCGTGTATCAGGAAGCCCTGACGATCGCTGAAATCCTCGGCGACGTCAGCTCGCGCATCATGATCGAGGTGAACTACGCCGAGCATTTCCTGGCGCAGGGGAACTTCGAACGTGCCCGCCTCGTAGCGGACCTCGCGTCGGCGCTCGCCGCGGGCGCGAGCGACGCGCGCGCGGAGGGCGACCTCCACAAGGTGTACGGGATCATCGCGCGGGAGGCGGGCGACCTCGCCTCGTCCGAGGAGCATCTCCGCAAGGCGCAGGACATCGCGGAGCGGCGCGACGATCTGCTCCTGCTTGCGGAGGCCACCAAGGCGAAAGCCGATCTGCACCGCCGGCAGGGGCGCAATCGCGACACCTTGCACTGTCTCAACGCGGCGCATCGCATCTTCTCGCAGCTTCGCGCGCGACGCGAGCTCGCGGACATCGACTCGCGCATGACGCAGCTCGAGGGCGATTTCCTCGACGTCGTCCGGAAGTGGGGCGAGTCGATCGAATCGAAGGATCACTACACGCAGGGTCATTGCGAGCGCGTGGCCGACGTGGCTTGCGCCCTGGCGGCGCGCGCGGGCCTCGACGCGCAGTCCCTCTTCTGGTTCCGCATCGGTGCCATGCTGCACGACGTCGGCAAGCTGGTGATCGCGTCGGAGGTGTTGAACAAGCCGGGCCCGCTGACGCCCATCGAATGGGAGCTCGTGAAGCAGCATCCCGTGCACGGCGCGGAGATGCTCGCCGACGTGGATTTCCCGTGGGACGTGCGGCCGATCGTCGAATCGCACCACGAGCGCTGGGACGGCGAGGGCTATCCGCATGGTCTCGTCGGCGAGGAGATTCCGTTGACGGCTCGCATTCTGTGCATCGCGGACGTCTACGACGCGCTCACGTCGCAGCGGAGCTACAAGCGTCCGCTCTCGCACCAGGAAGCGCTGGACGTCATGCGCCATGACGTGGGCCATCAGTTCGATCCCGGGCTGTTCCCGGCGTTCGAGGAGGTGTCGGGCGAGCTGGCGCGAACGCGTGGTGGCGTCCGTGCGCCGGCCACTCGTCCGCGGCTCGACGGCGTGGGTGGCGGCGCGGAGACGGACGAGTTGACGGGCCTGCCACTGCGCCGCGCGTTCCTCGAGCGGGCACGCGCTGAACTGCGCTCGCGTCCCTCGGCCGTGTCTCTGCTGGTGATCGACGTCGATCACTTCAAGCTGATCAACGACACCTACGGCCATCTCGCGGGCGACGAGGTACTGCGCGAGCTGGCGGGCGTGTTGCGTCGCAACATTCGCTCGTCGGACTTCCTTGGCCGTTACGCCGGTGACGAATTCGTCGCGCTGCTCTCGAACACCCGGCCGGAAGACGCGATGATCGTCGCGGACTCGCTGCGCCGTGCGGTCCACAGTCTCGCGATGAGTCCTCCGTCCGACCGCCGGTCGGCGATGAGCACCACCATTTCGGTGGGTGTCGCGGTCGCGCCGGACAACGGTGCGACGATCGAGGAGCTGTTCGAGTCGGCGGACCGTGCGCTGTACGAGGCGAAGCTCGAGGGCCGCGACATCGCCGTGTCCGCGGGGCAGGCACGCACGGCCGGCCACGACCAGCCCCTTACGCAGGAGCGCTTCGTCGGCCGCGTGGCGGAGCGGCGCCGGCTCACGCAACTGCTCGATGAGAGCGTCCACTCGGGCGCGCGCCTCGTGGCGGTCGTGGGAGAGGCGGGCATCGGGAAGTCGGCACTCGTACGCGAGATGGCCTCCGAGGTCCGCATGCGGGCCGGCTCGCTGGTGCTCGGCCGTTGCGTCGACGCCGAGGCGCGCGCACCACTCGCGCCCTGGACGGCGGTGCTCCAGGCAATCCGGGTGTTGCGTGTCGTCGTCGATCGCCCGTGGCGGCAGTTGCCGCGCTTGTTGTCCGATGCGGGAGCCGCGGCGCCGCCGTCAGCAGACGGAACGCGCTTCGCGCTCTTCGAGGAGGTCGCCGAGTACCTCGCGCTTGCCGCCGCGGCGCGTCCACTCGTGATCGTCATCGACGACATGCAGTGGGCGGACGAGACGTCGTGGAGCCTGCTCGAGCACGTCATGACGCGCGTCGCCCGCGATCGCATCCTCTTTTGCGTGACGATCCGCGAAGAGGACAACGGCACCGCCAGTACCGATGCACTCGCGCGGCTCTCGCGGGACGAGCGTTTTTCCTTGCTGCGCGTCGCGCGGATGTCGGCGGCGGAGCAGCACGACTGGTTGTGCCAGGTGCTCAGCAGCCCGGCGGACGATGCCCTCGTGCAGTATCTGTATCGCCAATCGGAGGGCAACCCGTTTTTCTCCGTGCAGATGCTCCGGTCACTCCTGGACGAGCATCGTCTCCGCTGGACCGGGCGTCGGTGGGAGTGGACGACGCCGAGCGAAGGTATGCTTCCCGTCGCCGTGAGCGACCTTCTCACGCGCCGCGTGAGCCGGCTGTCTCCGCGGGCGCGCAGCATTCTCGCCGCCGCCGCAACGCTTGGACGCGCCATCGACGTGGAAGTGGTTGTCCGGGCCGGCATCGGCTCGGAGGAGGAAGTGCTCGACGCCATCGATGAAGGCATCACGCGATCGGTGCTCGACGTATCGGATGTGCATGGCGAAAGCCATATCGCGTTTGCGCACGCGCTTCTCGTGGACATCATGCGCGAGACGTTGAATCCCGAGCGGCGGAAGCGGCTCCATCAGCGTGTGGCAGAGGCAATGGAGGAGCTGCGGCCCACTCACGTTGCTGCGCTGGCACACCACTACGACGTCGCTGGCGTGCAGGAGAAGGCCTTCGCGCATGCGCGTGAAGCGGCGGAGCGCGCGGCGTCCGTGTATGCTCACGACGAGGCGATCGTTCAGCTCATCGCGGCGGAGCGTCACGCTTCCAGCCCCGTGCTCCTCGCCGGCGCGCGCATCCGCCGAGCGGCCATCACCGAGTCGGCGGGTCGATATCCGGAGGCAGAGACGATCTATGGCTCCGTCATCAAGGAATACGGGGCCTCCATGTCCGTTGCTCAGCGCGCGGAGGTACGCCGGGGAGTCACGCGCCTTCGCTCACTCCAGGGCGAGGCCGTGGACGTGACGCGCGCCTCGTGTCGCCAATTGTTGGCTGAGGCGGAGGCGCTCGGGCTCGATGACGAGCGCGCGGCGCTCCTGATGACGCTCTCGCAATCCCACAGCCGCACCGGCGAAGCGGATGTCGCGTGGAGCCTGGCGCGGGAGTGCCTGGCCATCACCGAACGTCGCGACGACCGATGGCCGCAGGCCGAGGCGCTCCTCCGGCTGGGATCCTCGATACTACAGGAACGGCCAGCGGAGGCGATGCTGCACTTTGGCCGGGCGCTGGAGCTGTGCGAAGCGCTCGATCACGCGCTCGGCCAGATCCGCTGCCAGATCAATCTCGGCGTTGGGCACACATATCTCGGCGCGCTGGACGAAGCCGAGAGCGCGTACCGCAGTGCTCTCGCACGTGGCCGCGACGTGCATACACCCGACTTTGCAGGACTGGCCGCCCTCAACCTCGGTGCGCTGTTCATGAAGCGGGGCCGGATGGCGGATGCGCGCGCGCAGCTCGAGGAGGCGAACGAGTTGTTCGAGACCATCGGGAACGAGCCGCACCGCGTCGCCGCCCTCTACAACCTCGCGCACCTCGCGCGGCAGGAGGGGAGGCGCGACGACGCGATTCGGCTGTACAGCGAGGTCTCCGCATTGGCGCGTGCAGTCGGACTGCACGAGGTCGTCGCTGGTGCCAGCGCCGGGATCGGTCTCATGGCGCTCGACGCGGGGGAGGAAGAGATGGCTGCCGCGTCGTGGCGTTCGGTGCTCGCCGTGCTTTGCGTGCTGGGCCATGCGTGGTTCCAGGGACGTGAGCTCGTCGAGGCGTTGGCGGTTCGCATGGCGCTCACGGACGGAGATAGTCCTCGGGCCCAGCGCTACTTCGAGTCCGGCGTGGACCTCGGGTGCGCACACGACGCATACGGAGTCGCATGGCTCGTGGCGACGTGCGCCCCATTGCTCGCCGATGGCTCCGCGCCGGTTTCGAGGTCCGTCATCCGTGATATCGCGACGGAATACGCGGACCGCGCTGAACGGATGGGAGCCGAGCCGCTATCGGCGCGGTTTGTCGAGTTGCTGAAGCACGGTCGGCTCGCGGTGACGCCGCACGACGGCGTGCCGACGCTGTTGGTCGGATGAAGAAGACCCCTTGTTGCAAGACCCTTTACGGAGAGCAGCGATGACGCGCATGGCCCGTCTCATTCCACCCCTCGCAGTCATCTCAGGATTGCTGCTGGCGTGTCGGGGCGCCGAAGGTCCCACAAGCCCGATGCGCGAGAGCACGCGCCTTACGGCTGTCGGTGCGCTCGCCGACAAGGGTGCCGCAAGCAATCAGTCGAACGGCAACAACGGACCCGGGCAGGGTCACGAAGACACGGTCGTCACCGTGAAGCGTCTCACACCGCTCTCGGCCCGGATCACGACGACGGCCTGGATCGGGCCGGCGGGCGGGCAGATGTGGCTTCCCGGCGCGGGCGTCGTCGTGACGTTCCCGGCGGGCGCGGTACCCGTGCGCACACTGATCACCGTCACCGCCAAGCCCGGCGACGACGTGGCGTATGACTTCCAGCCGCACCTGGTGTTTCCGGTGCCGGTTCTCATCCAGCAGGAACTGCGGAACACCTCGGTCCAGCAGAATCCGGCGCTCGCGCCTCTGCTGATCGGTGCGTACTTCGACACCGACCTCGATCGCAACTTCGTCGATTCAAAACACACGAAAGTCCGGGTGAAGGAGTTGCGCCCCGGCACCGTCAACGTTCAAAAGCGCAACTTCACCTTCACCGTGGACCACTTCTCGGGATACCTGATGTCGTCCGGACGCGCCGCCGACGATAGCTGAGCCGCGCGAGTCCCACACTCCACTGCGCAGCGCGACAATGACTCGCCACCGTCGCACCTCCCGCACGTTGGGTGAAGCGAGACGCTTCATCGAACGGGGTCGGACCGCCGAACGCGTCGGTTCGGCGGGTGAGGCGCTTGGCTGGTACGATCGCGCACTCGCGTCACTCATGCATAGCGAACCAAGCAACGATCTTGCGGACGTACTCCGCTGGAAGGGCACCGTGCACTGCGAATGTGGCGACACGGCCGAAGCCGACCGCCTGTATCGCCAGAGCGCGGACATCGCCCACACGGTTGGATACGCGCTCGGCAACGCACACGCCCTGAACTGTCGCGGCATCGTGGCCGAGCGTCGTGGCGACCTCGATCTTGCCGAGCAGTTGTACCGCGAAGCCGAAGAGGCAGCCGGGCGAGCGGGCGACATCCGGCTGTCCGCGATGGTGGAACGCAATCTCGGCGTTGTCGCGAGCATCCGCGGCCAACACGATGTCGCACTACAGCGATTCGGCGGCAGCCTCCGGAAGGCAGAGGAGATCGACGATCACGACGGGCAGTGCCGCTCCCTCAACAACATCGCGATGGTGTACATGGCGCAGCGGCGGTATCAGGATGCCGAGGCAGCCTTCTCCGTCGCGCTCGACCTCGCTCGGGACCGCGGAGATCAGGTCGTCGAATGCGTCTGCCGGATCAACCGAAGCGAGGCCATGCTCGCGGCGGATCGGCTCAGCGAGGCCGAGCGGGAGTGCAAGCTCGCGCTCGCCATCGCGGATCGGCGGGGCGACCGGTTGCGTCGCGCGGAGTCGCTGAAGCTGCTCGCCGGCATTGCTCGGCGGCAGGACCGGTTCGACGACGGCGAAGCCATGCTGCGTGAGGCGTTCGATCTCACGGATGCAGGGGAGGACGTGTTGCTTGCGGCGGAGCTTCGCCGGCAGATGGCGGAGATGTTCCGGGCGCGTCGCCAGTCGACCGAGGCGTCGCAATTCTATCGCGAGGCGCAGGATCTCTTCCGGCAGTCGGGCGCCGTCCGCCTGGCTGCGGAAATCGATGATTCTCTTCGGTCTTTGTTCGTGCCCCCGGTCACTGCGCCGCCTCCACCGCCAGCGTAGACTTGCTTCACGGGTGACTCCGGCGGCCGGCATCAGGCTTGCCGTCGTGTCCCGGTAGCGCGGGGCCGAAGACGGCCGCGCGGTTTCGCGTGCCTCGTCGCATCCCTCATGTCGCTGCAACCCCAGGGATTCACTTTCGACCGGGTCGTCGGTCGCAGCGTCGAGCTGCGGCAGGCGATCGACTTCGCGCGCCGGGTGACCCAGGCGCATACCTCCACCGTGCTGCTGCTGGGCGAAACCGGCACGGGCAAGGAGATGTTCGCGCGCGGCATCCACTACGAGGGCCGTAACGCGGCCGCGCCCTTCGTGGCCATCAACTGCGCCGCCATTCCCGATGCGCTGCTCGAGTCCGAGTTGTTCGGGCACGAAGCCGGTGCGTTCACGGGCGCGCGGGTGCGCAAGACCGGCCTCATGGAGCTCGCCGGGTGCGGCACGCTGTTTCTCGACGAGGTGCATCAACTGCCGTTGAACGTGCAGCCGAAGCTGTTGCGCGCGCTCGAGGAGCGGCGGATCCGCCGTCTTGGCGCCACGCAGGAAGTGTCGATCGACTGCCGGATCATGGCGGCCTCCAACGTGGCGCTCGAGCGCGCGGTGGAAGACGGGGAATTCCGACTCGACCTGTTCTATCGCCTGAACGTGCTACGCCTCGAGATCCCGTCGCTCCGCCAGCGTCGCGGCGACGTGGAGGTGCTGGCGCGGTACTTTCTCAGCGAGATGGCCCGCGAGCACGAGCAGACGCCCAAGACGCTCTCGTCCGATGCGCAAGCATTGCTGCAGGCTCATGCCTGGCCGGGCAACGTCCGCGAGCTCAAGAACGTGATCGAGCGCGCACACGTGCTGAGCGGCGCCAGCAAGGTCATCGAGGCCGCGCATCTGCTCATTCAGCGGCGTACGTCGCGATCGACACTCATGTCCGGCGCTCCGCTGGCCGGCGAAATCGAGATTCCGCTGTCGGGCAAGTCGCTTCGCGAGATCGAGCGGGAGGCAGTCCATCTCACTCTGAGCGCCACGGGCGGCAATCAGAGTCGCGCTGCCAAGCTGCTCGGTATCTCACGGCCGACGCTTGCGCGGATCGTTCGAGAGATGTCATCGGACTCGATCCGCCTGGTCGAAGCATCGTGACAGTGCGGCGTCTCCCGAGGAAGCGCGCCGCCGCCTGATTGGCACTTGGCTTGCCGCGATTTCCGCCGAGCAGTCAACACGGAGAATCGTATGGCCACCAATCAGCGGAACGCGCAGGACAAGCAGGAGAGCGGGACGAATCAGGCTGGTAACAACGCGACGAGCCACGCCACCAGCTCCACGGCCGACAACACGCCGGGCAAGCGCTCATCGACCAGCCAGAGTCCTCCGCGCGGCGATCAGCAGCGCACCGTCCCCATCGATCGCGAAAAGACGAGAACGACCGGCTCTGGAGGCTCGCCGGCCGCGCGCGATCGCGACATCACGGAGGACTGGCAGCACTACAACAGTCCGTTTTCGTTCATGCGCCGATTCGGCGAGGACATGGACCGCCTCTTTGCCGATTTCGGCTTTGCGCCACTCGGTGATCCGTTTGCGCCTTGGGGCGGCGCGCCGTCCGGCACCACGATTCGCTCGTTGGGCGCCGGAACGCCCCGCTCGGCGCGTGGCAATACTTCCATCGCACGGCGCGACGGCGGTGCGGCGCAGCGGACGAGCTGGCTGCCAGAGGTCGAAGTGCTGCAGCGCGGCGACGACCTGGTGATTCGCGCCGATCTGCCGGGCGTAAAGAAGGAGGACGTCACCGTCGAGGTCGACGACGGAATCCTCACGCTGAGCGGCTCGCGGCAATACGAGTCCGAGGAGGACCGCGACGGGTTCTATCACTCCGAGCGCAGCTACCGAAGCTTCTCGCGCTCCATCCCGCTGCCGAAGGACGTCGATGCGTCGCAATGCAATGCACGGTTCGACAACGGCGTGCTCGAGGTGACGATTCCGGTGCCAAAGGAATCCAAGCGTTCCAAACGCGTCGACATTCGGTGAATCGAAGCGGGGCCGACCACCGGCCGGCCCCGCACTTGCCTCCTGTGTTGGTGACAGGACATGGAGGAATCGTGACGGATACGGCGAAATCCCGGGTGCCCGCGCATCCGACCGAGCTGGACACCCGCGACGCGAAGGGCGCACCGGGCGGTGCGCGTCAGCATGTGCGAAGCGGAACGGAGCAGGGGGCTGCGGCGCGGCCGGGTGGTGCAACGCAGAATTCCGGCGGCTCCATCGCGGGCAATAGCGAGGAGCTCGGAACGGACCCCGGGCGCGGAGCGGACTAGCTTCGCGACTTCTCGTGAGCTGACGTCCGCGCTTACGACCTACCTCTCGTGGCGCCGTGGCCGTAAGTTCATGTGAATCTTTTCACATGGAGTTTGACGGTGAAAATTGCCGTCTGCATCAAGCGCACGCCCGACTCGGAATCGCGTTTTCGAATCGCCGCCTCCGGCGCCGCGATCGACGACACCGGTCTCAAGTTCGACATCGATGATTTCGCCGGCTACGCCGTGGAAGCGGCGCTCCAGATCAATGAGAAGGCCGGCGGCGGCGAGTCGGTCGTCATCGCCATCGGGCCGGACTCCGTGCAGGAGTCTCTGCGCAAGGCGATGAGCATGGGCGTCGATCGCGCGGTGCACCTCAAGGCCGACGCGGTCCCCGCCGACGGCATCGCGATCGCGAAGGCACTCGCCGCCGAGTTGCAGTCGGGTGGCTTTGACCTGGTCCTGTTCGGCAAGCACTCGTTCGATTCCTCGTCCGCAGTGGTCGGCACCGCAACCGCCGAGCTGCTCGGAGTTCCATGTGTGACGGCAGCATCGGAGCTCAGCGTCACCGGAGGAACGGGCGTCGCGCGCAGAGAGTTGGAAGGTGCCGCGGAGCTCGTCAGCTTCCCACTGCCCGCGGTGGTGACGATCGACGAAGGCGTCGCTCGCCCGCGCTATCCCTCGCTCAAGGGCATCATGGCGGCGAAGAAGAAGCCACTCGAAACGAAGCCGGCGCAACTCGGCGCCGCGCGCGTTACCGTGCAGAAAGCGCAACTTCCGCCGGAGCGGCCGGCCGGGCGAATCATCGGCGAAGGCGTGGCCGCGGTGCCGGAGCTCGTGCGCCTGCTCCAGACTGAAGCGAAGGTGTTGTGATGGGGAACGTTCTCGTATGGGCCGAGTCGCGCGGAGGGGAGCTGCGAAAGGTTGCGCTGGAAGCGGTGACGGCGGCACGCCGCCTCGCCGGCGCGACAGGTGGTGGTGAGGTGCATGTTGTGCTCGCGGGGCCTCCGGGCATTGCCGCGAGGTCGACCGATCTCGCGACGCACGGCGCCGACGTCATCTTCCTCGTCGAAGCGCCGGAGCTGGCCACCTTCGCGCGCGAAGCGCTCGCGGCCACGATCGTGGGGCGCGCGAGGGCAGGCGAGTATCGCGCGGTCCTGCTCGGATTCTCCGCCCAGGGCCGCGACCTTGGCCCCCGAATCGCCGCACGCCTCGATGCACCGATCGCGACCGACGTGCTCGACGCCACGCCGGCCGGGGACTCGCTCGTCGTGACGCATCCCGCTTACGCAAACAAGGTGCTGCTTTCGCTCGCCATTGCGGGACCGCTTGCCGTCATCAGCGTGCGACCAGGTGCCATCGCGGCGGTGGAATCGCCGACGTCGGCGCGGACGGAGGCCATCGCACTCGCCGCGGCACCGGCTGCCGTCGTCACCGTGACCGAAGTGAAGGAGGGAGCGAAGGGACGTCCGGATCTCGGCGATGCTCCAGTGATTGTCGCCGGCGGGCGCGGGCTCAAGGCGGCGGAGAATTTTCGAATCGTGGAAGAGCTGGCGGATGCATTCGGCAACGCGGCCGTGGGCGCCACTCGCGCCGTGACCGATGACGGCTGGCGGCCGCACAGCGATCAGATCGGGCAGACCGGCCGTCAGGTGAGCCCACAGCTGTACGTTGCGATCGGCATCAGCGGCGCCATTCAACATCTCGCGGGCATGCGCGCGTCTCGGACGATCGTCGCGATCAACAAGGACAAGGAAGCGCCGATCTTCAAGGTTGCCGATTACGGGATCGTGGGCGACGTCCTCGAGGTGGTGCCCGCGCTGACGCTGGCCGTACGTCAGGCGCGCGCGAGCGGATGACCGCCGGAAACGTCGTCTTCCTTTTCGTGCTCGTTGCCGCAACGGGCTTTTTCGCGCTGAACGTTCAGCGCCTGGTCCGATATCTCCGTCTCGGATACAGCGAGGATAGAACCGACCACCCGCTGACACGAATCAGGAACGTGCTCGAGATCGGCATCGCGCAGAAGAAGATCTTCCGCGATCCGATCGCCGGACCCATGCACGCCCTCATCTTCTGGGGCTTCATGGTGCTCACTGCCGGCACCATCGAGATCGTCATGGCGGGCGTGATCCCGGAGTTCTCCTTCGAGCTCATCCTGCCGCGCGCGGTGTATCTCGTGTATTCCGCGTCGCAGGACATCTTCGCGGCCCTCGTGATCGCGGCCGTTGCGGTTGCGCTCTATCGGCGGCTGGTGTTGCACCCACGCCGCCTCGAGGGCGACGATCTCGAGCACACGGATGCGATCATCATCCTCAGCATGATCGCTGGGCTCATGGTCACGCTGCTGCTGACGAACGGATTCCTGCTGGCCGCGGATCCTTCGGCGTTCGGTGGCGAAAAGCTCATCTCGCGCATGATCGGCCGGGCGATCACGCAGACGATGTCGCCGCGGAGCGCCTTGCTGCGCTATCACATCTTCTGGTGGACGCATGCGCTGCTGATCCTCGCGTTCCTCAACTACCTGCCGTACTCGAAGCACCTGCACGTCGTCACGTCGCTCATCAACGTCTACTTCGCGAATACGAGCGGGCCGGGCACGCGCGGTGCCATGCGCCCGATGGACCTGGAAGCCGATGTCGAGCAATTCGGGGCGAGCGACGTCGAGCACCTTTCCTGGAAGAATCTTCTCGACGGCTACTCCTGCACGGAATGCGGCCGCTGCACGGCGGCCTGCCCGGCCAACATCACAGGCAAGCCGCTGAGTCCGCGAAAGATCGTCGTCAACACTCGGCAGCGCCTGATGGAGAAGGCTCCGGCCGTGACAGGCGACCGCATGGACTTCATGCGATCCGCGCTGCTGCATGGCGGCGACGACGATTCATACGCCAGCATCGGAGGGGACGTCGCCGAGCACCAGCTCCTCGGAGCGTATATCACGGACGAGGAGCTGTGGGCGTGCACGAGCTGTCGCGCGTGCGTGGTAGAATGCCCCGTGTCCATCGACCAGCTCGACGTCATCAACCAGCTGCGTCGAAACCTGGTGCTCACGGAGTCGAGATTTCCTTCGGAGATGCAGCCGGTGTTCGAGTCGCTGGAACGCAACGCCTCACCGTGGGCGTTCGATGCGGGCGATCGCGGACGATGGGCGGAGGGCCTGCGGATCCCGACGATGTCCGAGATGGCGGAGCGGGGAGAGCGTCCCGACCTCCTGTTCTGGGTCGGCTGCATGGGATCGTTCGACGACCGCGCGAAGAAGATCACTGTGGCGTTCGCGCGCATCATGCAGGCGTGCGGAATCCGCTTCGCGATTCTCGGGCAGGAAGAGAGCTGTCACGGCGATCCGGCGCGCCGCATGGGGAACGAGTACCTCTACCAGATGCTGGCGAAGAACGCGATCGAGACGCTCGATCGCTACGAGGTGAGCACGATCGTCACGCACTGTCCGCACTGCTTCCACCAGATCGGCAACGAATTCCCGCAGCTCGGCGGCAACTACGAAGTGGTCCACCACTCGACGTTCATCGAGCGGCTGTTGGAAGATGGGAGCATTCCGCTGGCGACGGCCGAGGGCAAGCGGCTCACGATGGCATATCACGACAGTTGCTATCTGGGCCGATACAACGACGTCTACGATGCACCGCGCGAGACGCTCAAGCGGGCGCTTCCCGTCGTCACGCTCGTGGAGCCTCCGCGCACGAAGGACCGCGGCCTGTGCTGCGGTGCGGGCGGTGGTCGCATGTTCATGGAAGAGCGCACAGGAAAGCGGATCAACGTCGAGCGTACGGAGGAGCTGCTTGCGACGGGCGCCGATGCGATTGCCGTTGCATGTCCGTTCTGCATGACGATGATCTCCGACGGCGTCAAAGCGGCTGGCTCGGACGTGCCCGTACTGGACATTGCGGAGGTCGTGGCGTCGTCGCTGGCGGTTGTCTCCAACGGCGTGCACGCGTAAGGGCGCGCTACTCGCTCCGCCAGTGCACCCGGTGGAGCGTGATCGTCTGCGTGATCTCGCCTTCCTTGTAGGTGCGCACGTCAGGCTCAGTCACGAGACCACGCTCGCCGCACTCCTCGAGAAATGCGGGAAGCGCGATACGGCCCGGATCTGCAACGATCGCTTCCCCGCCGCGCACGAGTGTGACGGCGATGGCGTTGGCTACCAGCGTCGCGTACCGATGCTCGTACAACACGTCAGACGCGACGACGACGTCGAACCGGCCGAGGTCCTCCGGTAGAGCGCTCCAGTCCACGTGGCGCGCGGTGATCTCCCGACCGGTCGCCGCGTGGACGTTGAGACGGGCAAAGCGCGGTGCGTCCTCATAGTAGTCCGTCGCCGTCACGTGCGCGCCCGCCAACGTGGCGCCGAGCGCGACGACCCCAAGGCCGCAGCCCAACTCGAGAACGCGCTGTCCGCCGAGTCGCATGAGCGCGAGCTCGTTGGCAAGTATGAGTGACGATGGCCAGAGGTCGGCCCAGTATGGCAGACGTTCATCGCGCACATAATCGTCTTCGCTGATCAGGTCGTCCGCATTCGCTGGACTGAGCAGCGTGACATCCCGTTCAGCGACACGAATCGTTCGCGTCGACGTGCGAAAGCGACGAACGAGATCCGCTCGCTCCACGTTCGCGTCGTACGAGGCAGTCAAGAGAGGAAGCGCCCACTGCCACCCAGGTCGCCGTCCAGCAGCAGCGCGCGCAGCGTTGCTCCTGCGTCCAGCTCGAGGGGATCGGGCGGGACGACGAGCAGTGCATCCGCCGCCGACATCGATGTGAGCATGCCGGAGCTCTGCGCACCCGTGAGCCGCGCGAGTGGAAAGGGATGCCCGCTGTCCAGATGCACGCGAAGAAAATGTGTGAGTGGCACCGCGAGCTTCATGGGTTCCGCCAGTGTCACGGCAATCGTGCGACGATGCGGCCGCGCATTCCCGCTGAGCGCACGGACGAGCGGACGGCCAAAGAGCTCGAAGGTGACGAGCGCCGATACGGGGTTGCCAGGAAGGCCGAGCCAGCGTGCGCCGAACACGGTCCCGAAGCCAAGCGGCGCGCCGGGCCGCATTCGCACTTTCCACAGCGACAGCGTGCCTCCGAGCTGGGCGATGACGCCGCGCGTGTAGTCGAAGTCGCCCACGGACACGCCGCCACTGGTGAGCACGAGGTCACATCCTTCAGCGCGACGCAAGTGTTCTGCGAGCGCATCGGGCGTATCTGGTGCGATGCCAAGGTCCACGGGCTCTCCTCCGGCGGCGCGCACCGCGGCTGCCAGCGAGTAACTGTTCGACGAGACGATGCGATCTCCAGCCACGACCGCATCGAAGTCCGTCACGGGAACCAGCTCATCTCCCGTGGCGAGCACCGCGACACGCGGACGGCGATGCACTGGAACGGTCGCGCGACCGATGCTGGATAGTACGCCAATGTGCGCGGGAGCGAGCGCAGTTCCGGCGCGCATGACGATGGCGCCCGCCTGCACGTCTTCCCCTCGCCGCCGGATATTGCGAAGGGCGTCGCGCTCGTCGCGCACGAGAACCACGTCTCCCGACGCGTCCGTGTCCTCGACACGAATGACGGAATCGACCCCATCGGGAACGTACGCGCCCGTCATGATGCGGGCAGCTTCTCCACGTTCCACGCGTCGCGCTGGGCGTGCGCCGGCAGCAATCGTCTCGATGACGGTGAGACGCGCTGGTGCATTTCGTGTCGCGCCACGTACGTCCTCCGCGCGAACGGCGAAACCGTCCATGCTCGCATTGTCTCGCGGTGGAAGCGAGACCGACGACCCGGTGTCACGCGCAAGGACCCGGCCGAGCGCCTCAGCGAGCGGCACGTGCTCTTCGGCCAGCGCTACGACGTTCGCAAGGATGTGGGCACTCGCGTCCGCGACGTCGAGACGACTGAGTGTCACGTCAAGGCGCGAGTCGCATCGACGCGAGACGCGCACTCAGTGCGTCCGTGACGGCATCGACCCGCCGCGCGGGAACCATGAAGTTGTTGCACAGCGCGCTGAAGAGCAGGAGCCTGCCGTCCGCCGTGCTCACGTACCCGGACAGCGATCGCGCCTTGTCGATGGTGCCGGTCTTCGCATGCAGGTTGCCCTGCGCGGGCGTTCCCTTCATGCGCGATGCAATCGTTCCATCGACTCCGGCAATGGGGAGCGCGTCATAGAGCGCGCGGAAATCCTGAAAATGCGTGATGGCGTCGAGCACGCGAACGATGGTACGCGGACTCAGATAGTCGTGCCGCGACAGGCCGCTTCCGTCACGAATGACGAAACCGTCCGGTGCGGCGCCCCACGCTGCGAGTTGCCGTCCGACGACTTTGACTCCGCTATCGGCGCGGCCAACGCCGGTGATCTGCAGCGCCAGCGTCTTGAGCAGGAGCTCGCCGATCTGATTCTGCGATGGCTTCTCGAAGAACGGCAGCGTCTCGCGTAACGTGGGAGAGCGGACCGAGAAGAGAGAATCAGCGCGAGCGCTCGTGTCGCTGGCTGTGCCGTCCACGGCGATTCCGCCGGACGCGAGCGCTTCGCGAAGCGCAGCGAGATACGCTGCGGTCTGATCGCGATGGGTGATCGCAACGGTCACCGAATCTCCAGCCGCGATCGTTCCGGCGACCAGCACGCCCGCGTGCGATGAGTCCTGCGAGACTGTGATCGTGCTTTTTGCGCGCGCGCTATCCGCCGAGCTGCTGCCAGCGTGCACACCGGGGACGGTGTAGGCGCGGACGATGAGCGACGGGAAGGAAGCGGCAGGCCGCGTGCGAGCGGCGACCGCATCACCGGCGCGCGCACCACCGCGCACGACGACCTCCGAGAAGCCCTCGTTGAAGTACAACGCGTCCACGCCGGCGGAATACGGCTCGTCCAGGTCGTCCCACGCCCACCCATAGCCGAGGGGTGCGTCGACGAAGAGCGAGGGCGCGGCGACCACTCGTCCGCGAATGCGTGCGATCCCGCGCGCACGCAACGAATCCGCCAGGGCACGCAGCGGCACGAGGGCGTCACCACGTTGCATGTGCGTACTGAGGGACGGGTCGCCATTCCCGCGAATCAACACGTCGCCGATGAGAGCGCCGTCGCGAACGGCGCCGCGTGCGAACACCGTGGTCGTCCAGCGGAAGTCTCCGCCGAGCTGCGCGAGCGAGACCGCCGCGGTGACGAGCTTCATGTTGCTGGCCGGCATGAACAGCTTGTCGGCGTTGCGCGCGTACAGCGTCTCGCCGCGAGCGGGATCGACGATGAGAATGCCCCAGTGCGCGCTGCGAAAATCCGGAACGTCGATGAGCGAATCGACGAACGGCTGAAGGGCGCCGCGTCCGGAGCCCTCTGACGGCGAGGGTGTGACCGTCTGAGCCGGGGCATGAGCGCACGCCGAAGCGAGCGCGAGAAACAACAGGGATCGGGAGGACCGCATGCCATCAAAGATGACCGGCGTGACGCTCAGCGTCGAGGCAACTCGCCGCCCAGCTCCTCCAACTCCTCCGGCTCGTCGACGCTGAAGAAGATCCGCTCCGGCACGCCGTGCTCCACGAGTACGCGCTCGGGCACGGCGAGCGCGGACGGAAGTTGCGCGAACAACGCCCAGGCACGGCGCTCTCCACGGGCGAGCAGCTCGCTGCACACAGGAAGAGCGGACGCCGCATAGTAGGCGCACAGCGACTCGATCATCGGTGGATCGTCGTGGACGGGCGCCACGGCCTCGGCACCGGTGTCGCCGAGGGCGCGCATGCCGCGCAAGAGCGGTGCGGGGACAAAGGGCATGTCCCACGCAACCACGAGGACGGCAGCGCCATTCGCCGCACGCAGCGCAGTCTCGATGCCGGCAAGGGGTCCGAGACCCGGGACCGCGTCCGCGACGACGCGCATCGTGGGAAACCAGGATGGTGCGTCGGGATCGTTCGCGACGATGATGACGTCGTCGCTCGCAGCTCGCAACGCCGCGATCACGCGATCCGCGATGCGCATCTCGTCCACGATGGCGAGTCCCTTGGGCAACCCACCGAAACGCCGCGACTCCCCACCCGCCAGCAGTACTCCGATGCACTCCGGGCGCGCGCCGGCCACGGTCAGATGCGCAGGCCCCGTTGCTCCGCCGCCAGATCGAGCTCGAGCGTGATGGCGCGCTCGACCAGAAGCGACTCGAATCCGCGGCGAGGCCGCTCCTTGAGAAACCTGCCGCAGGAATTGCACATCACGAGATCATAGCCAAGCGCCGGATTCTCGATACGCGCGAGAACCGGGGCATCGACCTGGTAGCAACCGAGGCAGCCGGTACGCGGAGCGCGCCACTGCGCGTCGCAGCGGGCGCAGACGAGCGTCCGGTGTCCGCCACGCTCCAGCAGCGCGATGTCGGGCGAGCCGCCGCAGCAAGGACAGACGACACGCGTCCATCCGCGCCAGGTCGACGGGGCACCAACGCGCTCGGTGGCGGCGCGCAGCAACGCATTGGCGACGACGATCGCGGCCTGGCGCGCCAGACGCCGGTTCCCAGCGCGCGGAACCCGGTCCCCTGTAAACCAGCCGCTGACGAGGTCGTCGACGTCGGGCTCACCCGCAATGACCGACCGCCGTTCGTCGTTCGAGAGGATGCCGGCGACCTCGAAAGCGTCGAGCACGCGAGCGAGGCCAGGGCGCAGATCACCACATGAGGCGATCACGTGCAGCGCATCATACGCGATCTGCCCGCCCGCGATGCGCGCACGGGCCGCAGCGACGTCCACGGACGGCATGCACGCGCGCGCAATCTCACCATGCACTCGGAGTACAGGTGCAAGTTGCTCGGCCGTGGTGCTGCGCACGGACGCGGGTCGGGCGGGGGAGAGAGTTGGCACGGGAGAAGGAAAATGCGGGGGCAACAGGCCTCCCGCCGCGCCCCGCTACTTCCAAAGCACGACCAAGAATGCGGAACGTCACGGCGGATCAGTCTGGCTCGAAGGTCGCGCTGAGCGTTCCATCTTCCGCCACGGTAACGCGCGCGACCTGCACATGATCGCCCAGTGCGGCCTGCACGCGCCGGAAGATGTATCGCGCGAGATTCTCTCCGGTGGGCACGAGCCCGCCGTCCGCGAACTCCGCGACGTCCAGATTGATATTGCTGTGATCGAAACGATCGCGGACTTCACGCTCCAACACGGCGTCCAGCCGGCCCAGGTCAACGAGAAACCCGGTTACGGAATCGACGGCTCCCGTGACAGTGACGTCGCAGACGTAACTGTGACCATGGTAATTCGGCCGCGCGCAGGCGCCGAACGTCGACGCGTTGCGCTCGTCACTCCATTCGGCAATGCGATAACGGTGCGCCGCGGCGAACGTGACGCGACGGGTAAGGGACGTGGGCATTCGCGAAAGATAGGACTTGCCACGCGGACCTGTGAAGCGGATTGAGGGACCGCCGCGACGACGCGGAGTCCGCGCAGCTCCTTCGAGACGTCAGTGCGCTTCGCCCAGCTCGCCGCGCGACGCGTCCATCCCCTCGGGCGTGGGAGAGTCCGGGGGATTCCACGTTCGTCCGCTCTCCATGACCACCGTATAGTCGGTGGTGCCGGCCAGGTCGTCTTCCTTCTCGTCGGCGAGATGCTCCGCTTCGGGGCTCAGTGGCACCGGAACGTCCCCGAGCAGCGTGCCACTGCGCTCTGCCTCGTCCGCGAGATGGTCGTCGATGGCCTCCGGACTTTCGGCGCGGCGCAACGAGTCCACCACGAGATCGTTGGTGTAGTTCGTGAGCCCCAGCACGTCCGTCAACACGTGCTCCGCCACACGACGCTCGCCATCCGTGCCCACTCGGCCCGTGAGCGAGACGCAGCCGTCCTTTGCGAGCACGGTGATGTCGTCCACGTCCAGCGCCGTATGCTGCGCGAGCTGTTCGCGCACCAGATCTCTCAACTCACGATCGTCCAGCTCTTCGCTGTCGTGCAGGTTCTCGAAGTCGCGCGCCATGATTGCCGCCTCTGCTCGAGTGAGCGTCGGACCGGCGGTCAGCGCGCGAAGAGATACGACAGGCCCACCGTGAGTGCGGTGTGATGCGTATAAAACGATCGCGCGGTTGAGCTGCTCAGTACCGACGTGTTGTCGGAGGCGGCCCGATAGTACGCATCGGCGTAGTTCAACTTGAACAGCCGGTCCGTCAGGTCCACGCGCAACTGCACGCGTCCATTCGGCACGTACTTCACGCCGCCGCCGAAAGAGAATGCAAAGGGGGTGCCGAACGCGAAGCCCGTGGAGTCGTCGCTGGCGCCATTATGCACCACGCCGAGCCCCGTCCGCACCTGCGGCACCATACCGTGCCAGCTTCGTGCGCCCGTCAGGTTCATCACCAGGGCAAGATCCGCGGCAAACTCCTTGGAGCTCTGCGTGCCGATGTGGCGTGTCGCGGCTGGCCTGAGGGGATCGATGACGTCGCGATGCGTGGACCCGCCGAGGACGTCCGCGCTGAGCGCGAGCGGGCCCGTGAGCGTCCATTCATAACGCGCTCCGAGCATGGCAAAGCCGTTCGGCGCGATGCCCGCGGGATCGTGCCGCGCCTTCATCCAGCCGCTCAACAGCGTGAGCTCCTGGCTGTATTCGAGGTCCCTGTACGGGCTGCGCTCCGGCTCGTGGCCGACCTGCGCCAGCGCCGGCTGCACGAGCACCACCGCGCAGAGGAATGCCCCCACCACACGTTCAATCATTCAATCACTCGAGGTTGCGCGTCAGACGAGCCGCAGGTCGCGTCCCGTCATTTCGGATGGCTGCTCGAGGCCGAGCAGCGCGAGAATGGTCGGACCGACGTCGCACAGGGCGCCGCCACCGCGCAGCGCGCGGCCGGCATCATCCACGACGACGAAAGGTACCGGGTTGGTGGTATGGGCGGTGTGCGGACCGCCGGTGGCGGGATCGATCATCATCTCGCAGTTGCCGTGATCCGCGGTGACGAGCAACCGCGCCCCCACAGCACCAGCCGCTGCGACGACCCGCGTGAGGCACTCGTCGACCGTCTCGACGGCCTTGAGTGTCGCGGGGATGGAGCCCGTGTGTCCCACCATGTCGCCATTGGCGTAATTGCAGAGAATGAAGTCGTGCTCCCGCTCGACGATGGCGTCGCAGAGGACATCCGTGACGCCGTACGCGCTCATCTCCGGCGCGAGATCGTACGTCGCCACTTTCTGGCTGGGCACCAGCCGCCGATCCTCGTGCGGAAACGGCGTCTCGATGCCCCCGTTGAAGAAGTAAGTCACATGGGCGTACTTCTCGGTTTCCGCGGTCCGTAACATCGCGAAGCCGGCGCCCGAGACCACCTGACCGACGATGTTCGCCATCGATTGTGGCGGGAACGCGACCTGCACGTTGAAGGTCTGGTCGTACACCGTCATGGTGACGACGTGCAGCGCGGGCCGCGTCGAGACGTCGAAATCGTTGAAGTCCGGCTGCGTGAGCGAGCGCACGATCTGGCGCATACGGTCGGAGCGATAGTTGAAGCAGATGACCGCGTCGCCGTCGCGCATTGGACCGACCGGTTTGCCGGAATCGTCCACCACGGTCGCCGGCGTCAGGAACTCGTCCGTCTCGCCGCGCTCGTACGCGTCCGCCACGTACTTCCGAGGATCCCTCGTCGCGGGTCCGGCGCCGAGCACGGTGGCGCGATACCACTTCTCGGTGCGGTCCCAGCGGCGATCACGGTCCATGCCGAAATATCTACCGCCCAGGCTGGCTACCTTGGCGCGCCCTTCAGCCTTCCGAAGCAGCTCCTCGAGGTAACCCAGGCCGGAGCGCGGCATGGTGTCGCGGCCGTCGAGCATGGCATGGATGGCAACGCGAGGCACACCTTCGCGGGACGCCAGCTCGATGAGCGCGAGCAGGTGGGTGTCGATGGCGTGGACGCCGCCGGCGCCGATGAGGCCGACCAGATGCAGGGTGCCACCGCTCTCCTTCACCTTGCGGCAGGCGCCGACGAAGGCCTGGTTGCGGAAGAAGCTGCCGTCGCGAACCGCACTCGATATCCGCACCAGGTCCTGCAGCACCACTCGGCCGGCCCCGAGATTCAGATGGCCGACCTCGCTATTGCCGATCTGTCCTTCCGGCAGCCCGACGGCCTCGCCCGACGCGTGGAGCAGGGTGCGTGAACCGCGCTCCCATATCCGGTCCCATGTCGGAACCTTCGCCATCGCGATGGCGTTTCCCTCCGTTTCGGCGCGATATCCCCATCCGTCGAGCACCACGAGGATGACCGGAGCGGGTCGGGAGGGTTTCGCCATGAGTTTGTCGGGGTAAAGGAGAGGCGGAAATGTATCGGGCCGCCTTACGCGGACAAAGCGCACACCTACAACGGCAGTACACGGTATGAAGGCCAGTATCCGGTACCCGGCATCCGGTATCCTGAGTACTTGGTATAGACCGGGTTGATGGGTGAGCCATAAACCGGGTTGATGGGTGAGTAATAAACCGGGTTGATGGGTGGGCCGGCCGTTGTTCCGCATCGTACCGCGTACGCCGTCGTACAGAGTGCCGAGTTCCGGATACTGGCCTTCGTACTAAGTACTGATGTTGACTGGCCGGCCAGTCAGCATGCGTGACGATGGCGGCGCCGATTCGTCTTTCCTATGAATACATTTACCCAATACGCGCATCGGACCACGCGGGCCGATTCGCGCAGGGTCCGCCCTCCTCACCCTCCGAGGGCACAAGTTTCCGTGGCCGGTGTCTCAGCCTGCTTCGTCCGCCCGTCGTCTACAGGAGGCAAGTCCAATAGTGCAGGATTTCCGTCCCCTCGGCCCAGGCGCGGGCCTTGTAAGACACTCCCAGGGCTCCTGCGCCATGGGGTCCCAGTGAAGAGCGCCGCGGCCCGCGAAACGCCCGGCTCCGTGGGCGCTATCGGCGCAGGCGTGCTCTTCTGTCTCGCCACTGTCGCGGCGGTGCAGTTTCTCAAGCCGGGCGACATGGTTCCCACCACACCCCTGCGAACACTCGCCGCGCATGTCGCGACTCCCAAGCCGCTTGTCACCGCGAGCGCGGCGGCCGACGCCTTCGGCCAGAGCGGCAACGTAAAGGTCCGCTTTGCACTGCCGGGGCGCGACGTCGAGTTCCCGGTGAACGTGCCGAGCGCGAATGATTCCCTCCTCTATACCTGGGTTCCCGTCGGTGATTCGGGAGAGGTCGCACCGATGCGGCCCCTTACCGCCGGCCCGACCATCGCCCCAGCCCGTCCGGGCTTCTACCATTTGGCGCTGTCACACGGCGCCGAGCATCAGATTCTCCCCGAGCCGCTGCTGGCGGTGATGATGCCGTTCGACCAGAAGATCGCCGGCCGGCTGAACGGCTATCGCATCGGGACGTACCTGGCGGAGCGATTCGGCAGGGAAGATCGCGAGCACCCTCCAGGCTTCCTCGAGGTCCGACAGGCGGATCTCGATCTCCAGGTCACGCGGCACCTGCGTCTCGCGGCATTCGTGACGCACGACGAGCAGCGCGACGTGTGGCCGAAGTACGTGGCGCTGAATCCCAAGCTGCTCGACAAGCTGGAGCTCGTGTTCGCGGAGCTCGGCGGAAACGTGCGCGCGCAACTCGCCGTGGACATCCACTCCGGGTTCCGCACGCCGCTGCACAATGCGCGCGTTCCTCGCGCCGCCAGTGACAGCCGCCATCAATACGGTGACGCCGCCGACATCGCCGTCGACGCGGATGGGGACGGACGCATTACCATGACGGACGCCCTGCTCGTGACGCTCGCCGTGGAGCGCGTCGAGGACGCACATCCGGAGCTCATGGGCGGCCTCGGACTCTACACGAGCCGTCGTTATCCTTCCCCGTACGTCCACATCGACGCGCGCGGCACGCGCAAACGCTGGAAGGGGTGACGCGACGGACTCGAGGAGGCACGACCGATGAACACGTATCTGCGCGACAAGCTGCTGCAGAAGCTCGAGACCCTCTCCGATGAGCGAGGGTACCAGGTGCTCGACTACGTGGACTTCCTCGAGTCGAAGTACGCGGAGCGCCCCATGCCGGGTGCGACGACGACGAATCCACTGGGCCGGTTTGCCGACGCCGTCGAGGAAAAGCTGCGCGCCGGAAAGGTGAGTGCGACGACGATCGCCGAGACGATGGGCTTCATGAACAAGGCGATGGGCGTGCTGAGCGGCGCGGCCGCGGCGGGAAAGTCGGTCGCGAGCGATCTGATGACGGCAACCAATCGCGTGGTGGACGCCGCGGTGTCCGTAGGCCGCTCGTCTCCGCCGGATCAGTCCGGCGGCACGAGTGGTGCGAGTGCAGGCGCCACGCCGGACGCGGGCGGACATGCGCCCGGCTCGCCGCCGCCGAGTGGAGCGGGCGGCATCAACCCCTCGTAGCCAGCGGTGACGATGAGTTCCACGAGTCGGGGAGAGGCGCGCCGCGCGGCGGGTGGGCGCGGCTCGACAGGATCGCGCGCGACGACAGCGGAGCCCGCACCGCCCGCACCGCGCACCGGCGCCAAGCGCACCGTGCTCCACTACATCAGGCAGCTTCCGAACTACGTCCGTCTGCTGGGCGGACTCCTCATGGACCGTCGCGTCTCGATGGTGGACAAGCTGATCGTTGGAGGCGCCATCGCGTACATCGTGATGCCGATCGATCTCATTCCGGATTTCATTCCCTTTCTCGGCGAGGTCGATGACGTCTTCATCCTGGTGCTCGCGCTCCAGCGGTTGGTGGCGAACGCGGGGCGGAGCGTGCTGCTCGCACACTGGAGCGGCGCTGCGGAGGATCTTGCCGACCTGAATCTTCGCGAGGCGCTCGCGGCCGCTGCGTTTTTTCTTCCGCGTCGGCTGCGCAGGCGTTTGCGGGTGATCGGGCGGTAGCACGCGGAGGCCGTTCGGAGTGGCGCAGGACGCCCTGGCGGTTTACTTTTATCCATGGCGACAACAATCCGCTCGGCATCCAGAAACCGGCCCACTCAGCCCAGCGCTGACAGTGGGCCGTCGCGTTCCGAGGCCGTCAATGGCGCGGCGCGCGTGTGCGACGACGTGGCGCTGACGTTCGATGACGTGCTCCTCGCGCCGCGCCATTCGCTGACGCATCCGAAGGACGTTTCGACGACGTCGTGGTTCACGCGCCAGATCGAGTTGAATGTCCCGTTGGTGTCCGCCGCGATGGATACCGTGACGGAATCGGAGATGGCCATCGCGATGGCGCGCGCCGGAGGCATCGGCGTGCTGCACAAGAACATGTCCATCGACCGCCAGGCCATGCAGGTGGACATCGTCAAGCGCAGCGAGAGCGGAATGATCATCAATCCGTACACGCTGCCCGAGACGGCGTCGCTGCGAGAAGCCGCGAACCTGATGTCGCGCTTCCGTGTGTCGGGCGTGCCGATCGTGGACGCAGAAGGCCGGCTGGTCGGCATCATCACGAACCGCGACCTCCAGTTCGAGAAGCTGCTGGACCAGCCTGTGGCCGAAGCCATGACGAAGAACGGTCTCGTGACGGCTCCGTTGGGAACGACGCTGGATGAGGCGGAGCGCATTCTCGCGAAGCACCGCGTGGAGAAGTTGCCCGTCATCGACGCGGATCGGCGGTTGAAGGGCCTGATCACCGTCAAGGACATTCACAAGCGCCGGCAGTATCCGGGCGCCAACAAGGATCAGCACGGGCGGCTGCGCGTGGCGGCGGCCATCGGCGCGGCGGGAGACTATCTCACGCGCGCGCGGGCGCTCATCGACGCGGGTGTTGACGCGATCATCATCGACACCGCGCACGGCCACGCCGTGGGCGTGCTGGATGCGACGGCGAGAGTCCGTGAGGCGTTTCCCGACACGCAGCTCGTCGTTGGCAACGTGGCCACACGCGAGGGTGCCCAAGCGCTGGTGGAGCGTGGAGTGGACGCGGTGAAGGTGGGTGTGGGTCCGGGCTCCATCTGCACCACGCGTGTGGTGACGGGCGTTGGCGTGCCGCAGCTCACCGCGGTGTTCGACGCGGTGGAGGGCGCCGGTGACATTCCGGTCATCGCCGACGGCGGCATCAAGTATTCCGGCGATGCGGTGAAGGCGCTCGCAGCCGGTGCACGAAGCGTCATGATGGGCTCGATGCTCGCGGGTACCGAGGAGAGTCCAGGCGAGGCGTTTCTGCTCGAGGGGCGGCGCTTCAAGATGGTGCGCGGCATGGGATCGCTGTCCGCGATGCAGGACGGCAGCGCCGATCGCTACTTCCAGGAGGGGGAGCTCTCGCCGAAGAAGCTGGTTCCCGAGGGCATCGAGGGGCGCGTGCCGTACAAGGGTCCGGTGGCCGACGTCCTCTTCCAGATGGTGGGCGGTCTGCGCAGCGGCATGGGCTACGTGGGGTGCGGGACGGTGGACCAGCTTCGCACGGAGACTCGGTTCGTGCGCATCACGGCGGCGGGGCTGCGCGAGTCGCACCCGCATGACGTGACGATCACTCGCGAGGCGCCGAACTACAGCGTGTAGGTGGTCCGGGGCTGCTTGCTTTCGGCCCTGGCGGAGGTCTAATTCGGGGGTCCCATGAGGGGTGCGTTGACAACGCACCCCTTTTGCCGACATTTTTGTATGCAAGTTTGACGCGGCCGGGCTCGGCGGCGCCATGACCGACAAGAATTCAGACCCCAACCTAGGAGAACTCGCGTGGCGGGCTCACTCTTTCGAACGAAGTCCATAGACCGGCTCATCGCCGAAGGGGCGGTGGAGGGCGGGGAGCATGCGCTCAAACGGACGCTCGGCTCCTTTGCGCTCATCGCATTGGGCATCGGCGCCATCATCGGGGCTGGCCTCTTCGTTCGGACGGCCGCGGCCATCGCCGAGCGCGCCGGGCCCTCGGTGACGCTTGCGTTCATCGTGGCAGGGATCGGCTGCGCGTTCGCCGGCCTGTGCTACGCCGAATTCGCGTCCATGATCCCCATCGCGGGCAGTGCGTACACCTACTCGTACGTCACGATGGGTGAGTTCGTCGCGTGGATCATCGGCTGGGATCTGATCCTCGAGTACGCCGTTGGCGCGGCGACCGTGGCCATCGCGTGGAGCGAGTACTTCAACAAGGTGCTCTCGTTCGTGGGGCTTCAGGTGCCGTTCGCATGGAGCCACTCGCCCTTCGAGACGATGCAGTCGAACACCGCCGTGCACGGCATGATGAACGTGCCCGCGGTCGCCATTCTGCTGATCCTGTCGCTGTTGCTCGTGCGCGGCACGCAGGAATCGGCCTGGGTCAACAACCTGATCGTCATCACGAAAGTCACCATCGTCGTCGCGGTGATCATCATCGGTTGGGGGTACATGAACCCGGCCAACCATACGCCGTACATTCCTGCCGCGACGACGTACACGACGCACGAAGGGGTGACGCACCCGTACGGCGGCATCATGGGCATTCTCGGCGCCGCGGGTGTGGTGTTCTTCGCCTTCATCGGATTCGACGCGGTATCGACGGCTGCGCAGGAAGCCAAGAATCCGCAGCGCGACATGCCCGTTGGCATTCTGGGGTCGCTGGTCGTCTGCACGATCCTCTATGTGCTGTTCTCGCACGTACTGAGCGGCGTCGCCACGGTGGAGGATTTCCGCACGGCCGGCAAGGAGGCCTCGGTCGCCTTCGCGATCAGCAAGTACATGACGGGCTACGAATGGCTCTCGAAGTTCGTGACCGTCGCGATTCTGGCCGGATTCTCCTCGGTCATCCTGGTCATGCTCCTGGGGCAGTCGCGCGTGTTCTACTCGATGAGCCGCGACGGCCTGGTGCCGCCGGTGTTCTCCGAGGTGCACCCGAAGTACAAGACTCCGTGGAAGTCGAACCTGCTGTTCTTCGTGCTGACGGCGCTGTTTGGCGCGTTCATTCCGGGCGACATCGTCGGCGAGATGACGAGCATTGGAACGCTGTTCGCATTCATTCTGGTGTGTGCCGGCGTATGGATCCTGCGCAGGCGTCGTCCGGAGCTGCCGAGGTCGTTCAGGGCGCCGGCCGTACCGGTGGTATCCACGCTCGGCATCGTCGTGTGCGGCGCCATGATCTACGGACTCGGCTGGACGAACTGGCTGCGGCTCATCGTGTGGCTTGCGATCGGGCTCGTGTTTTACTTCTCGTACGGCCGGTCGCATTCGAAGCTGGTTCGAGAGGCCGCGTAGTCGCTGGTCGGTTTCCAGGAAGCAGAGCGGCGTTCCGATGGAACGCCGCTCTGCTTTATGGGGCCAGCGAGAGGGAATGTAAGGACATATGAAATTCGCAACAGAGCCACAGAGCCACAGAGCCACAGAGCCACAGAGCCACAGAGCCACAGAGCCACAGAGCCACAGAGAACACAGAGAACACAGAGTTCTTAACCGACCGTTGAGAACAGAAAGCATGCGTGGTCCAGCGTTGCCGAAGCCCTCAGTGTCTCAGTGTCTCTGTGTCCTCTGTGTCCTCTGTGGTTCATTGCCGTGTCTCTCCGTCGTTCATTCGCTGTTCCTCGCCGTTTCCGCTATTCCTCGCTGTTTCTCTTGTGATATCTTGCCCTGCACGCTGATCCGATTCCACGAGGACCTTGAGTGACCACTGATCTGTTGAGCGTTCCGGCCGGACGCCGCAATGCCATCGAAGAGTTTGCGCGGTCCTTCACGCCGGGCCGTCGAGTTGCTCTCAGCACGCATCTGAACGCGGATGGAGACGGCTGCGGCTCCGAGAGCGCGCTGGCCCGCCTCCTCTCGTCGCGCGGACTGCTGCCGCACGTCGTGAATCCGACGCCGTGGCCGGAGATGTTCGATTTTCTGCTCGAGGGCGTGGACGACCGGACGTCGCAGGGATCGAAGGCGTTGCGCGACGTCGATCTGCTGATCGTGCTCGACATCAGCGACGTGAAGCGGCTGGGCCATCTCACGGCGGCTGTCCGGGAGATGACGGTGGAGAAGATCGTCATAGACCATCATGCGGCGTCGGACGACCCTGCGGGGCATGTCGGCGTGTGCGACATCGCCGCGTGTGCCACAGCGGAACTGGTGTACGACACCGCCGTCGTGCTCGGCTGGGAGATCACGCCGCCGATTGCCCGCGCGATCTATACGGGAATGGTGACTGACACGGGCGGCTTCCGATTCAGCAACACGTCTCCACGATGTCTGGCCATCGCGGCACAACTGCTGGCGGCGGGCGTGGACCCCGAGGACATGTACACGCGCATCTACGCGTCCGCGCCCGCGGGGCGGATCCGACTCATGGCCGACGTGCTGGGGACGCTACAGGTGGACGAGCATCGCGGTCTCACATGGCTCTCGATGCAGGCAGACGCGCTGGAGAAATACCAGGTGAAGGCCGAGGACCTGGACGGCCTCGTGGAACATGCACGCTCGATTGCGGGGACGAGAATGGCGCTGCTGTTCCGCGACCTGGGAAACGGCAAGGTGAAGGTGTCGTTCCGCTCCACCGGAGCCACGGACGTGAACGTGTTCGCGCGCGAGTTTGGCGGCGGAGGCCACGCGCGCGCGTCTGGCGCGCTCGTCTCGGGTGAGCTGGCGGACGTGCGTGACAAGGTGGTCGAACGGGCGAAGTCGTTCCTGGCCGCTCCCGCTTGAGGTCCGTCTAAGGCTTCGCGATCACGCGAATCGTCTTCGAGGCGCGGATGTCTCTCGACGACGCGCCGACCTCGAGAGCGACGGAGTCGGGTTCCACCTCCCAGCGATGGTTCGCCGGGTTCCACCACGCGAGTGATGACGCGGGGAGTGTGAACGACACCTTGCGCGTCTCGCCGGGCCTGAGCGTGATTCGCCGAAAACCGCGAAGGTCGCGCAGCGGACGTTCGACCGCGGATTTCACATGACGTGCGTACAACTGCACGACCTCGTCTCCTGTGCGCGTGCCCGTGTTGCGTACGTCCACCGAGACGGTGATGGAGCCGTTGGACGGAAGCGTGCGGGCGCTCGTACGCAGATGGCGGTAGGCGAACGTGCTGTAACTCAAGCCGTGTCCAAACGGATACAGCGGCTTGCCGGTGAAGTAGCGGTACGTGCGCCCCGCCATTCGATAGTCGGTGAACGCCGGGAGGTCGGTGGTGTCGCGGTAGAACGTCACGGGCAGTCTTCCGCCCGGGTTGTAATCGCCGAATAGCACGTCGGCGATGGCGGTGCCTCCCGCCTGACCCGGGTACCAGGCCTCCACGATTGCCGGCACGTGATCCTGCGCCCAATTCACCGCCAGTGCGCTTCCGTTGAGAAGCACGAGCACCGTAGGCTTCCCGACGGCAACAACTTTCTCCAGCAGGTGCTGTTGCGGCGCGGGTAGGTCGATGCGGGTGCGATCGCCGCCCTTGAATCCGTCGATCTGCACGGGCATTTCTTCACCCTCGAGCCGCGCCGTGAGGCCGAGCACCATGACCACGGCATCCGCCTGTTGCGCCGCGCGCACGGCGTCCGCCTCGAGGGATTCCTGCGGCGCGGACATCATCATCTCGAGCTGTGCGTCACCGTACGTCTCCTGCGCGTCCACGCGCAGTGCGTAGTGTCGTCCGGCCTCGAGCTGCAGCGGAGCACTCTGCACGAGACGTGGATCGGGAAACTCGCCGTCGTGTGTCGGATACACGGAGCGAAACACCAGGGTGTCGTTCAGGTACAGCTGAAACTTCATCGTGCCAATGAGTCCCAGGCGGTACGTGCCTGCGTGCTGCGGCGTAAAGTTGCCGGTCCAGCGAACGCCGAAATCGTCCGGGTCGAGATCGGGTCGAGGCGCTCGCTCGCCCCAGTGCGAGCTGATGGTGGCGTCGGTGGACGTGAAGACGGCAGGCGCGTCCATCTTCGCGCTGGCGAAGTACTCCACCCGCACGCCGGGGGCTCCGTCGGGGCGCGCGAGCAGACCAGCGGAGACCGGCGCGAGCACGGGAAAGCTCTCGGCGAGATCCGATCCCAGTGCGTAGAGCACCTTCGTGCCCGGAGACACGGCTTCGCGGACGCCGCGCAACGGCGTGACGGGATCCGCCGGCTCGCCGTTGTAATTGCCGAGCAGCATGCGCGGCTGATCGGCGTTGGGACCGATGACCGCAATGGTTCCGAGCGTCTTCCTGAGTGGCAGCGCCCTGGCGTCGTTCTTCAGGAGCACGATCGATTCGCGTGCCACCTGTCGCGCGAGCGCGCGATGAGACGGCTGATCGACGACGGAAAAGGGGATCTGTGCCCACTTCACGTGTTCCGGCGCATCGAACATTCCAAGACGGAAGCGTGCGGTGAAGAGCCGTTTGAGTGAAGTGTCGATCTCCGCTTCGGTGATGAGGCCCTGCTTCACGGCATCCACGAGATTCGGGTAGACGCGACCGCAATCGAGATCGGTACCGGACTTGACCCCGCGCGCCGCGGCTGCCGCCGCGGTGGGCTCGACCTTATGCCGGAGGTAGATGTCGTCGATGGCGCCGCAATCCGATACGACGTAACCCGGGAAATGCCATTCACCGCGGAGGATGTCCTTGAGAAGGGGCTCGCTGCCGCAGGCCGCCTTTCCGGCTACGCGATTGTACGCGCACATCACCGAGTAGGCGCCGCCCTCGCGGATACCGGTCTCGAAGTGGGGGAGATAGCTCTCGCGCAGATCCCGCTCGCTCACGACGGCGTCGAACGTATGGCGGTCTGTCTCCGGCCCGCTGTGCACGGCGTAATGCTTCACCGTGGAAACCGTCTTGAGGTATTTCGGGTCGTCGCCCTGGAGGCCGCGAATGAACGACAGCGCGATGCGCCCGGTCAGAAACGGGTCTTCGCCGTACGTCTCCTGTCCGCGGCCCCACCGGGGATCGCGAAAGAGATTGATGTTCGGCGACCAGATGGTGAGTCCCTGATAGCGACCGTGCTGATCGTGCCGGAGATGCTCGTGATGTTTCGCGCGCGCCTCGTCCGAGATGACCGTGGCCATGCGGAAAATGAGACTGTTGTCCCACGTGGCCGCGAACCCGATGGCTTGGGGGAACACCGTGCCGAGTCCGTTGCGTGCGACGCCGTGCAGGGCTTCGTTCCACCAGTTGTAGGAGGGAATGCCCAGACGGTCGATCGCGGGCGCGACATCCTTCATCTGGAGGACCTTCTCATCCAGCGTCATGCGCCCGACGAGATCGTCCACGCGTTGGCTGATGGGACGCGACTCGTCGAGATATGCGGGACGTGGAGCCGCGGCCTGTTGGGCGTACGCGGTTCCGACGATCCCGAAGGACGCCAGGAGCACGAGCGGAAGGCGACGGCACATGGTGAGACGCGACCTTGCTGGTCTGAGGGGGAGGTCCACTAGCATATTGCACCATCGCCCGTCACGCGCACAACCAGATGACATATCCCGATCGAGCCTCGCCGTATTCCCCGCAGCGGCCCATCATCCCCGCCGACCGACAGCGCGTGGTGGAGGTGCTGTGTCTGCATTTTGCCGCCGACCACATCGCGATGGATTCGCTCGAGGCGCGGCTGGCGCTCGCCTACGAAGCGCCGACGCTGTACGAGCTCGAGCGGCTCGTGAGCGATCTGCCGGCATTGACGCAGACCTCGTACGATCCCGGCTCACCGACGCTGGCGCCGATGAGCGCGGTTCCCGAGCGTGGCGTCGTGATGGCGATGATGGGCGGTGCGTCGCGAAAGGGAAGCTGGGTCGTGCCGCGCAACCTGAAGGTGCTTGCATTCATGGGCGGGGCGGAGCTCGACCTGCGGCAGGCACGATTTGCGCCGGGCGTCACCGAGATCGAATGCACGGCGTTCATGGGCGGCATCGAGATCACGGTGCCGCCCGGCATTCGCGTCGAAACCATGGGCTCCGCCTTCATGGGCGGTTTCGAGTCGAGTGCGGGTGATGCAGGGAACCTCGATCCGCACGCTCCGGTGCTTCGTGTGAGCGGCATGGCCATCCTGGCGGGCGTGGACATCAAGGTGAGAAAGCCTGGGAAGCGAATGCTCGCGCGATTTCAAACCGCCATGCAGGCAGCGGGACTTCTCCCGCACGGCGAGGAGTAGGTGGCGCTGATCATGCGTCGCGCAGCGCTCGTCTTCTCCGCTGCATTCTGTTTGTTCGCGGCGTGTCATGGCGCTGCACCCGTGCCACCGATCGGCGGGGCGGCGCCTGTTGGAAGTCTTGAGCGCCTCGATCCGGCGTTCGATGCACTCGTTCCTCCGGGCGCAACCATCGACGTGCTCGCCGAGGGATTCGATTGGTCGGAGGGACCCGTGTGGCGGAAGAGCGGAGGCTATCTGCTCTTCAGCGACATCCCGAAGAACACGATCAACAAGTGGCGGCAAGGAAGCGGGATCAGCGTGTTCCTTCGGCCGGCGGGCTATGCGGGATCCACGCCGTTCGGCCGCGAGCTCGGAAGCAACGGACTGACGTTCGATGCGAGCGACCGCCTGGTCATGGCGGATCACGGCAATCGCCAGATTGCGCGTGTGGACGAGGCGCGGGCCACGAAGACGACGCTCGCGGATCGCTACGAGGGAAAACGGCTGAACAGCCCGAATGACCTCGTTTACCATTCCAGCGGTGATCTCTACTTCACCGATCCGCCGTATGGTCTGGACGGCATCAACGAGAGCAAGCACAAGGAGCTGCCGTTCAACGGCGTGTTTCGATTGACGCCGCGGGGCGAGCTCACGCTGCTTGCGAGCGACATCACCTTTCCGAACGGCATCGCCATCTCGCCGGACGGGCGCACGCTCTACATCGGAACCTCCGACGACCGAACTCCGTATTTGTTCGCGTACGACATCCGGAGTGACGGAACCATCGCGCGCAAGCGAATTCTCTTCGACGCGTCACCGTTGATTCGTGCGGGCCGTCCTGGTGGGCTCGACGGCATGAAGGTGGACCGCAACGGCGTGATCTTCACCACCGGTCCCGGCGGCGTGCTCGTCATCACGCCGGAGGGAAAACATCTTGGCAGCATCTTGACGGGCGACCGCACCGCGAACGTAGCCTTCGGCGACGACGGTGCGACGCTCTACATGACCGCCAACCACAGGCTCCTCAGGATACGCACGGCGACGCGCGGCCTCGGGTTCTGAGCCACCGGCGGAGGGCCGTCGTTATCTTGCGGCATGGCATCGACACTTCAGGAGCGCGTCGCGAAGACGCTCTCGAACATACGGAATCCACGGACCGGCGCGGACGTGTACTCGACGCAACAGGTGCGAGACATCGCGACGACCACCGAGGGACGCGTCCATCTCACGCTGCTGCTCACACAGGAGGATGATCCCGCGCTCGCGCGTACCGTGCGTCAGGAGGTGGAGCGTATCGATGGTGTCGTCGACGTGCAGCTCGAGGTGAAGCCGGTCACGCTGCCGGACTCGTCTCCTGCGCCGAAGGGCGCGTCGGGACGCACGCTTCCGGTAATGGATCAGGCACGCGCGCCCGCTCGACCGTCGGCTCCGACGCCCAAGCACTATCCCCAGCTGGGAAAGATCATCGCCATCTCGTCGGGCAAGGGCGGCGTGGGCAAATCGACGATCGCCGTGAATCTCGCGGTGGCGCTCGCGGCGAGTGGGAAGCGCGTCGGTCTCATGGATGCCGACATCTACGGCCCGAACATTCCGCGGATGATGGGCATCGTCGGCCAGCCGCCGGTGATCAACGAGAAGATCATCCCGCTCGAGGCGTTTGGCGTGAAGGTCATCTCGCTGGGAATGATGATCGAGCCGGATCAGCCTGCGATCTGGAGAGGCCCGATCGTGATGAAGATCATCAACCAGTTCCTTCAGGATGTTGCATGGGGACAGCTCGACTATCTCCTCGTGGACATGCCGCCGGGAACCGGCGACGCCCAATTGTCACTGGTGCAGGCGACGCAGCTGGATGGGGCCATCATCGTGACGACGCCGCAGGAAGTGAGCGTCGGCGACGCCTTGCGCGGCGTGAAGATGTTTCAGCGCGTCAGCACCCCGGTGCTCGGCATCATCGAGAACATGAGCTGGTTCGAGTGCCCGCACTGCGGGAAGCCGACGGCGCTCTTCGGCACTGGTGGCGGCGAGCGTCTCGCGAATGCGGTGTCGCTTCCGCTGCTGGGGCAGGTGCCGCTGGTCATGCGCGTGATGGAGGGCGGAGATACCGGTGCACCCATCGTGACGGCCGATCCGAATTCGTCGGCGGCACGCGCGCTCGGAAAGATCGCGGCGCGGATCGCGTCGATGGCGGACGCACCCCGAACAGCCTGATACTGTGGCACCATGCCACGCATCGTCACGCTCCTGACGGACTTTGGCACGTCCGACGGATACGTCGGCGAGATGAAGGGCGTGCTCATGTCGGGAGCGCCGGACTGTGTCGTGACGGACATCGCGCACGATCTCGTCCCCCAGGATGTCGAGGCGGGCCGACTCGCTCTCGCGCGGTACTGGCGACGTTTTCCAACGGGAACGATTCACGTCGCCGTCATCGACCCGGGCGTGGGTGGGACGCGCATGGCGCTCGCGGTGGAGAGTGAAGGACGATTTCTCGTCGGGCCCGATAACGGGATCCTCTCTCCTGCGATGCTGCACCCGGGCGCACGTTGCGTGTCTCTGCGGGTTCCACCGGGCGCTTCCGCCACGTTTCATGGACGCGACGTGTTCGCGCCGGCCGCGATTCGACTTGCCTCCGGCACGCCGCTCGACGCGCTCGGCCCACCATACGAGAATCCCATTCTGTTGCGCACGCCTGAAGCGATTCGCGACGCTGACGGAGTTGCGCATGGCGTCGTTCTCGGAATCGATCGCTTCGGCAACATTCTGACGAATCTCATCGCGCGCCGCGGGGCCAGCGTCGAGATCGCGGGACGCGTGTTGCCGGTTGCGCGCAGTTATGTGGATGTCGCGAGCGGCGAACTGTCAGCGCATACGGGGTCTTCCGGCCTCCTGGAGATCGCGTTGCGCGATGGCAGCGCGGCGACCCTTCTCGGCGCTCAGCGAGGGCAGGCGGTGCTCTTGAAGCATCGGGAACTGTAAACGGCCTTCGTTCCTACGATTTACCGCTCACCGGCTGGCCGTCACGACCTCGATCTGTCCAATCGCCGCTTCGGCGTGGATCTGGAGCTTGTGTGGCGCGCTGTCGTAGTTGGGCGTGTACCACGCGTCGCCGCGCTTCTCGAGACCCGGATGGTCGAACCCGGTGACGAAACGCTGCACCTCCAGCCGTAGGCCAACATCGGCCGGCACGCGCAGCGTGAGACTGCCCATCAGGAGCCGCGCATTCACGGCGAGGTCGTGCGTCCACACACCGCTGAAATCCAGATCGACGCTGCCGACGCCGCCGCGAATCCGCATCTGATCGGCATTCGCATTGCCGAGATGCACGGCAGAGAACGCGGCCGCGCCGACGTTGATGTCGAGATCGCGCATGCGGCGGCGGTTCGGCCGCGAGAACAGCAGCGTGGCGTCTGTCGCGCCGCACTCGAGCCGCACCGACTGCAGCGACATGTCGCCGAGGTCGAAGGTGGACTGCGTGCCTCCGAGGTCGAGATCGAGCTCCAGGGGAACATTCATCGGCAGCGTGAGGCGCAGCTCTCCCGCCTCGCGATTTCCCGACATCGCGTGAGTGCTCTGTCCGCCGCTTTCGAGTCCGAGGGCCACGGAATGCTGCTCGGCATCGTAGTGATGCAGGGGAACAGCCCGGCGCTCGTCGTAGCGCAGGTGCATGGAGTACAGCAGCGGTTCCGACGTCGGCCGGACATCGACTCGGCCCGCGCGGTACTGCACTCGGACACGCATTGGCTGCGTGTCGCGAAGTTGACGAGCAATGTCGACGCTGCGCCAGAGCGGAGCGCTCTGCGCACCAACCGACAAGGGGAGCAACCCGGCAAGCGCGGCCAGCCAGCGTCTCATGCGCATGACTATCGTCCCTCGCGCGTGCCGCCGACGCGCCGCGCGGCAACCACGCCGGTGACTGGCGTCGGGGTCATCCAGGACGCGAGCTCCGCGGGCCTCGTGCTCGCGGCGACCTTGCGATGGGTGCCAGCGCGCGAGACCAACGCCGCTCCCAGGCCGAGCGTCATTGCGACCCACGTGGTGGCCAACGCGGCGGCCCGAACCACCATCGCAGCCAACGGGGCCCAGGTGACGAGCGCGGCCACGAGCCAGAGAAAGAAGAACAGCGCCACTCCGATGCCGAGCGCGATCAACGCGTGGACGCGTGCAGGCGCCGCGGGGTCGCGATACAACGCGCCTCCGACCAGCCGAGACGTGGCGAGGAAGCCCAGCGTGACGAGGCCCGCGACGGCAATGGTGTACGCCACCACCACGAACGGAACGAGGAGAATGCCTATGAGGCTCAGTACCAGCCCGATGACGATGATCACGAGCGCAGGGAGCACCAGGAGCTGACCGACCACGCCGTACCAGAATGCCGACGCGAATCGGATCTCGATGGTGCGCACGACCTCGTCGAGATTGTCTCCGGCGAACAGCACCACGCCGATGGCGATGATCAGGAGCATGGCGAAGCACGCCGCGACGACACGGACCGCATCGAGCGTTTGCCGCGCCGGACTGCGCACGCCGACTGCGGCAGCCGCGCCCCGCAGAGTGGGGAGTGAACTCAGGGTGCGCATCTCGCCCTCTACCACGCCGCTGTCGGCCTTGACGCGTCCGCCGACGCTGATGGCGTCACCCGTGACGGTCCCGCCGCGATGGACGGTCACGTCGCCCGTGAGCGAAACGACCGAGCCATTCACGGTACCGAACACATCCACGGGGCCGCGAGCCACGACGGCGCCTTTGACCGTGCTGCCCGCGGGAATGCTTCGTGCGCCCGGTGCCACGCTGTCGGCGGGAGGGACTCCCGCCACGAGCTCGCCCTTTGAGAGGCGCTCGAGGTCGTGCTGAAGACTGGCGCTGGAGGTCTGCGCGGAAAGGGCGCGCGGGCCGATGAGCAACGCGAGCGCGAACAGGCTTGGCGCGGCGCGCATCCTAGCGCCGGCTGACGGTGGCGAGCCGCCGAATGCCGACGACGGTTCCGGCGGCGCCGAGCAGGAAGCCGCCGAAGAGCAGCGAGACGCCGATGGCGCCCGCGCCCTGGATGGCGCTGAGCGCCTGTTCGCCAAAGAGGGAAATGGCGACGTCACGGGCCGCTCCGACCATCGCGCCCCGAAGACGATCCCCAAGCAGCCCCGACACGAAGACTGCCGCATCGCCCTGGGCAGCGAGCCAGACGAGTGCGAGAGTGAACGCACTGGCGGCCGAAGCGAACACGGCCACAGCTCCTATGCGCGCCGGTCCGGCCTGTGGCACCCATCGGGCGACCGAATCGCGAGCCGCGACGTGCGCCGGCACGAAGAGCGGCACCTGCGCCATGACCCGCTCCGCCAACCGCGAATCAGGAGCGAAGTGGGGCAGCGCTTCGAGTGCATCGACCACGCTACGCGCCTCGTCAACGCGGGCGCGGCATTCCGCACACTGGTCGAGGTGCGCACGAAGATCGGCGACGCCGAATCCGGCTTCGCCGTCGACCAGCAGATCGACTTCATTCGGGAGCAGATGACGATGATTCACGTGGCCTCTTGCCCCAATCTACGGGCGGCTGGCGTTCTGGGTTTCAGACCCGGACCAAGGGTCAGTGGGTGACGTACGCTCATTCCCGGGAGTGCTCCAGCGCACGCCGCAGCTCGTGTCGTGCGCGGTGGATATAGGTCTTCACGGTGCCGAGCGGCAGGTCGAGGGTGCTCGCGATCTCCTCGTATGAGCGGCCTTCGACGTGGCGGAGCATGATGCAAGCGCGATACTCGGGGCGCAGCAGGGCGATTGCGCGCTCGATGGCGGAGCCCAGCTCCTTTGCCTCCATCTCGTCGAGCGCCGACTCGGCGGTGTCCGCGATCTCGAAGCGCGATGCCTCGACCGCGTCGGACGTCATCGCGTGCGGCGAGCCGTCGATGCTCACGGTGTCGAGCTGACGGCGCCTGAGGTGATCGATGGCGGCGTTGTTGGCGATCTTGAAGAGCCAGGACGAGAACTTGAAGTCCGCCCGGTAGCGATCGAGGTGCGAGAGCACCTTCACGAACGTGTCCTGCGTGAGGTCTTCCGCGAGCTCGCGGTCGCGCACCATGCGGAACACGAGCGAGAACACGGGCCGCTCGTACCGCTTGAGCAGCTCGCGATGTGCGGCCTCGCGCCCCTCGAGGGCGAGGGCGACGACGTCGGCGTCGGGAAGATTGGCGAGATCGAGGGCGCGGAGCATTCGGGAAAGCGGGAGCCGCGCTGCGGGAAGCGAGCGTCGTCGCGCGGCGAGAAAAGTATCGGGCCTCCCACCAGCGGGCCAGCGCCGCGCTTGCCGCCCCTCCGCCGTCCGACGACCTTTCGCGGATGGTCGAGACCGAGGATGTCCGCCGTGCGGAGCGCGCCGCCGAGGGGGGTGCGGAGAAACGTGCGTACGTTCGGACGACATTCGAGGAGCTCGCGCCGCGATACGACCTCCTGAATCACCTGCTGAGTCTCAACATCGACCGGCTGTGGCGGCGGCGCGCACTTCGCGAGCTCGACTGGGAGCGGCGGCCCGCCGGCCGGTATCTCGACCTGTGTGCGGGTACGCTCGACGTCGGGGCGGAGCTCGCCAGACAATCCGGTTTCCGCGGATTCATACTCGGCGCCGACTTCGCGATTCCCATGCTCCGTGCTGGCGCGGGCAAGGCGCCCGTGCAGCGTCTGGCGCCGGTGGCCGCGGACGCACTCGAGCTACCGATTGGCGACGAAAGCGTGGACGGCGCGATCGTGGCGTTCGGCATTCGCAATGTCGCGCAGCTCGATCTCGCGCTGCGGGAGGTGCGTCGGGTGCTCAGGCCGGGCGCGAAGTTCGTCATTCTGGAGTTCACGACGCCGCGATTCTGGCTCATGCGTCGAGCCTATCAATTCTACTTTCACCAAGTCGTGCCATTCGTCGGTGGACTCGTGAGCGGTCACCACACGGCCTATCGCTATCTGCCGAGCTCCGTGTCGCACTTTCCGGGCGAGCCGGAGCTTGCAGCACGCATGATGGCCGCGGGCTTTGCGAATGTGAGGTGGTCGTCGCTGACCTTCGGCATCGCGGCCATTCATGTCGGCACGCGCCGATAGAGCCGGGAGAATCTGACCTGTAATGCCACTCGATACACTCCGGCAATTCATTGACGCGATCGACGCGGCGGGCGAGCTGGTACGCGTCAGCCATCCCGTGTGCGCGCGACTCGAGCTCTGTGAGATTGCCGACCGCGCCATGAAGATGCCGGGTGGAGGACCCGCACTGCTGTTCGAGCACGTGATCCTCGACGATGGCCAGCGCTCTGCGTATCCGGTCGGCATCAACCTCTACGGCTCCATGAAGCGCATGGCGATGGCGCTGGGCGTCGAGCGCCTGGACGACCACGGAGCGCGCATCTCGACCTTGCTCGACCTCAAGGTCCCATCGGGAATCCTGGGGAAGCTGTCGCTGCTGCCGCGGCTGATGGAGGTGGCGAAGTTTCCGCCGCGGACGACGACGTCGCCGAGCTGTCAGGAGGTGGTGTGGCGTGGCGACGAGGTGAATCTCGACAGGCTGCCGATCACCACCTGCTGGCCCGAGGACGGCGGCCCGTACATCACGCTGCCGATGGTGATCACCACGGATCCGAAGCGCGGCATCCGGAACGTCGGCATGTACCGGGTCCAGAAGCTGAGCCGGAACACGTTGGCGATGCACTGGCAGCGGCACAAGGTCGGGGCCGCACACTGGCGCGAGATGGCGGAGCGCGGAGAGAAGATGCCGGTCGTCATCGCGGTCGGTGCGGATCCCGCGTCGCTGTACGCGGCGAGCGCGCCGCTACCGCCAACGGTGGACGAATTCATCTTTTCGGGATTCCTGCGGCGCGCGCCGGTGCAGCTCGCGCGGGCGTTGACGTGCGAGCTCGACGTTCCGGCGGAGGCGGATTTCGTGATCGAGGGCTACATCGACCCCGCGGAGGAGCTCGTCACCGAAGGGCCGTTCGGCGATCATACCGGCTTCTATTCGCTCGCCGATCTGTACCCGAAGGTGCACGTCACCGCGATCACCATGCGGCGCGATCCCATCTGGCCCGCCACGATCGTCGGCAGGCCTCCGATGGAGGACTACTACCTCGGCCACGCGACGGAACGAATCTTCCTTCCGCTGCTGAAGCTGACGATTCCCGAGATCGTGGACTATCACATGCCCGCCGAGGGCATCTTCCACAATCTCGTGTTCGTGAGCATTCGAAAGGAGTATCCCGGTCAGGCATACAAGGTGATGAATGCACTGTGGGGGCAGGGCCTGATGTCGCTTGCCAAGATGCTCGTGGTCGTGGACGAGTGGGTGAACGTGCAGAATCCGCAGGAGGCGTGGTGGGTGGCACTCAACAACATCGATCCGCAGCGCGACGCGCGATTCACGATGGGACCGATGGACGTGCTCGATCACTCGGCGCGCGCGTTTACATACGGCTCGAAGATCGGCTTCGACGCGACGCGCAAGTTTCCCGAGGAAGGTTTCACGCGTGAGTGGCCGGGTGTGATCGTCATGGACGAGGTGACAAAGGCGAAAGTGGACGCGATGTGGCCGGCGCTGGGGATCTCATGATCAAGGAAGGACAGACGTTCGAGGGAGGCACGCGCCTCTCCACGTACGCGAGCTTCGTCAAACTGCCGCACACCGTGTTTGCGTTGCCATTCGCGCTCGTCGGGGTGACGTTGGCGTCGTACCGGTATCCGCTCACGCTGCGCACCGTCGGCTGGACCGTGGTCGCCTTCACGGCCGCGCGCTTCGCGGCGATGGGGTTCAATCGCATCGTGGATCGCGAGTACGATGCCGCCAACCCACGCACGCAGGGGCGCGAGATTCCGCGCGGCGCCATGAGCGTTCTGGAAGCGAAGATCTCGGTCGCCGGTGCGTCGGTGCTGTTCGTGATCGCGGCGTGGATGCTCAACCCCCTGTGCTTCGTGCTGGCGCCGCTCGCGCTGGCGTGGGTGTTCTTCTACAGCTTCACGAAGCGCTTCACGCGCTTCGCGCACCTCGTGCTGGGTCTCGGTCTGGCGATCGCTCCGGTTGGCGGCTTTCTCGCCGTCGCTGGACATTGGAGCGCGCGCTGGTGGATGCTGTGCGCGCTCGCGCTGGCGGTCGCGAGCTGGGTCGGCGGCTTCGACATTCTCTATGCGCTCCCCGACACCGAATTCGACCGGGCGCACGGCCTGCACTCGATTCCCGCCGCAGTGGGCGTGCCGCGCGCAATCGTCGTTGCACGCGCGCTGCACGTCGCGACGGTGCTCCTGCTGATCGTTACGGGCCTGGGCGCAGGGAGCATGCACTTCTACTACACGGGCGTCGCCGTGGCAGCCGGCGTGCTGCTCTACGAGCACTCGCTCGTGCAGGCGGACGACCTCTCGCGACTCGACGCCGCGTTTTTCACACTGAACGGCGTGATGAGCATCGTGTTCCTGCTGTTCGTCCTCGCCGAGCGGATTTATGCCCAGGTGTGGCTTCAGGCGGCACTGGAGCGCGGGAGAGGGTTGTGAGTGATCGCGGCCCCCTCGTCATGGCCATCACCGGAGCTTCCGGAGCGCCGTACGCCGTGCGTCTGCTCGAGCAACTTCTCGTGGCTCGGCAGCGCGTGCAGCTCATCGTGTCGAGACACGGACTTCGGCTGCTCGAGACGGAGACCGACATCGGCACCATCGAGGGTTTGCGTACGTCGGTTGGCATGGAGCGGTGGGATGAGTTGGTGACCCTCTGCGACGACGACGATCGCGGCGCGGCACCCGCCTCCGGCTCTGCGCGCAATCGAGGGATGGTCATCTGTCCCTGCTCCATGGGGACGTTGAGCGCCATCAGCCAGGGCACGTCACGCTCGCTCGTGGAGCGCGCTGCCGACGTCGCGCTCAAGGAGCGCCGTCCACTCGTGCTGGTGCCGCGCGAGACGCCCTACAGCGCGATTCATCTCGAGAACATGCTTCGGGTCACGCGGGCGGGCGCCGTGGTCATGCCGGCCAGCCCCGGTTTCTACCATCGTCCTGCCACGGTGCAGGAGCTGGTGGACTTCGTGGTCGCGAGGGTGCTGGACCATCTGGGTGTGGAACATTCCATCGGCAAGCGATGGGATGGATCGGTTTGACCTCGGCATGGCCACGATCGGACTCATCTCGGACACGCATGGACTGCTGCGTCCGGACATTCATCAGGCGTTCGCTGGCGTCGAGCTGATTCTTCACGCGGGCGACGTCGGCGGAGACGAGATCCTCGACGAGCTCGCGCTCATTGCGCCCGTGTCGGCTGTTTACGGAAACACCGATGCATCGGACGATCCTCGCCTTTCTCCCGCCATCGAGAGGGTCATCGGCGGCTTGCGGGTGCACGTGTCACACGGCCACGAGCTGGGCTCGCCGACGCCGGAGAAGCTCCTGGCCGCCTACTCCGCCGACGTGATCGTGTATGGACACACGCATCGTCAGCTCATTACGCGAGCGGATGGCAGGCTGGTGGTCAATCCGGGAGCGGCTGGCGCGCGGCGCTTCGATCTGCTTCCGAGTGTGGTGCGACTGACGATCGACGTCGGCGCAGCCAGCGCCGAGCTCGTGCCGCTCAGCTACTAGACGACGCGAAAGTGCGAGGCGGGGTAGAGATAGTCGTCCCCCGAGTCGTCGAGAATGCGATAGAAGGCGCCGTCCGCTTCGACGCCGAGCATCTCGTAGATGCGTCCGAGCGTGAGGTCGTGGCATCCGCCTGGCTCGTCACAGCCTGGAAACGTGAGCCACGGTTTCAGGCTCACGCACTGGACCAGAGTCGAGGCCTGCCAGGAGGTCGTCATCGCGACGACAGAATTGCAAGACGCTCGCCATCATGCTGTGCGAGCCGTCACCACTTCAGGCAACAAATGCCGCTGCGGATTGCGAACGGTCCAGCTCCTCGGGGAAACGCCTGAACCATGAGGAGAGAAGCATCAACTCATCAATCTCGTGCGCGGGGACCTGAGCTGTTTCGCGTTCGACCGGTTCGAAGACATCGGTCAACATTTCCACGAGCCGATCGCGTTCCTCGTCAGTACGGGGCTGATGCATTTCTCCACGCACGCGCCCGCGTCGAATGAGATAGACGCGGTCGTCACCGCCGTGGCCAGGAACGGGATAGACGAACGACAAGGATTCCACCACGAAACGGAAGCGCATGAACTGCTCGCGGAGATCCTCCAGACGCTGCAGCTTGTCGCGCAGCATGCCGGCGCGCTCGAACTCCATTGCCTCGCTGGCCCGCACCATGTCGGCGCGCAGTGACTCGATGGGGCCGTCGCTCGAGCCATCGAGAAACGCACGGACGAGCTGCACGCGCTGGCGGTATTCCGTCGTCGTGCACCCGCCGACGCATGGCCCGAGACACTTGCCGATCTCGTAGCGGATGCATCCGGGCGTGCGCGGAAAGTTCTGAAACAGCTCCCGTTGATCCGAGAAATGCATCGGCTGCTCGAGTCGGCAATCGCGCAGTCCGAGCGCGTCGTTCAGCTCGCGGACAGCCTCTCCCACACGTTGCGCGCCGTGAAACGGGCCGTAGTACACCTGTGCGTCCTCTGCGCCGGCACCACGTACCACCAGAAGCTTCGGCGCCGCGCCGCGCGTGAGCTTGATGAACGCGAAGTGACGTACGTCGCGCTTCATCGCCACGTTGAGACGCGGGCGGAACTGCTTGATCAGGCGCAGCTCCTCCAGCAGCGCCGCAAACTCGCTTGGCGTGTAGTCCCATTCGATGCGCGTCGCTTCGCGGACGACGCGTGCGCCCTTGTCCTCGGGAAAGCTCGCGCGGAAGTAGCTGAGCAGCCGAGTGCGCAGCCGCTTGGCCTTGCCCACGTACACGATCTCGCCGTCATCCGACAGCATGCGGTATACGCCCGGACGATCTTCGGCCGTGGACCGGACGATGGCGCGCATCGCGGAGAGTTGCGCCTCCGGCGTCGGTGGACGCCGCAGGTCTACCGTTGACAGCGCGCGCACAGGACCGTCGAACGTCCGTCGATGGCGTGCGTCTCCACCAACCGCGCACCGCACCTGACACAGGGCTGGCCGCCGCGCCCGTACACCGCGAGCGAGGTCACGAAGCCTCCGGCTGAGCCGCTGGGGTCGATGAAGTCGCGGAATGACGTACCACGCGCAGCAATGGACTCGCGCAGCACCGAGACGATGCCCTCATGGAGCGCCGCCACCTCGTCAGCGCCGATCGAATCCGCGGAGCGTGACGGGTCGACGCCGGCCCGCCAACAGGCCTCGTTCGCGTAGATGTTCCCGACTCCAGCGAGCCGGCGCTGATCCATGAGCACTTTTTTCACTGCCTGCGTGGACCCCCGAAGAATTCCCGATAGATGCGCCGGCGTGAATCCCTGGTCAAGAGGCTCCGCGCCCAATCCACTCGTGTAGGCGGCAAAGCGCTCTTTTCCCATCAGACTCACGGTTCCCAGGCGACGAATGTCTCTGTAGTGGAGACGACGGCCATCGTCCAGGGAGAGATCGAGCGTCGAATACTGAGCCTCGTCCGGGGGAATTGGGCTGAGGAGCAGGGCACCCGTAAAGCGCGGCTGCACGACGAGTCGCTCGGTGTTCCCGAGATCGAGCACCACCAGCTTGGCCCGGCGCCAGACGCGAACGACGTCCGTTCCACGAAGGCGACGCCGAAGCTCCTGCGGAGTCACCTCGCGGAGCACGTCGGCTCGGCGCACGGCGACGTCGAGAATTCTCCGTCCCCGCAGCTCGCGATCGAGATCGCGGGCGATCGTCTCAGTTTCCGGAAGCTCGGGCAATCTCTCGCCAGCCGATGTCGGAGCGCCGCTGCATGCCAGCGAACCGGATTGCATCGGCCGCTTCGGCGCCGCGGCGGCGGGCGTCCATCATGGTCGCGCCGACCGCGCTGACCGCCAGTACTCGGCCGCCTGCCGTGACGAGCTGTCCGTCCGCATCGCGCGCTGTTCCCCCGTGAAAAACCACGACGCCCGGCGCCGCACTGCCGATGGAGATGACGTCGCCCATACGTGGCGTCTCCGGATAGTTCGCTGCGGCGAGCACGGTGGTCACGCACACACCCTGCGCGCGGGCGCGCGTCGGCGGAAGGCCGTCTCCTCGCGCCACGACGGTCATCAACGTGAGCAGATCCGGCTCGACGTCGAGCACGGGCATCAGTGCCTGCGTCTCGGGATCGCCAAAGCGACAGTTGAACTCCACCACCTTGAAGCCGTCCCGTGTGAGCATCAGGCCGGCGTACAGGAGCCCCGTGAACGGGCGCCCACGCTCGCGCAGCGCCGTGAGCGTCGCGTCGATGATTCGCTCGGCTTGTCCACTCGGCGCGTCGAGCGTTACCGGCACGTAGGCTCCCATGCCTCCCGTGTTCGGGCCTCGGTCCTGATCGAGAAGACGCTTGTGGTCCTGCAAGGCCGGAAGCGTCACGAAGCGCTCACCGTCGGTAATCGCGAAAACGGAGAGCTCCTCTCCCGACATGAACTCCTCGACCAACACCTCGTGCCCCGCTTCGCCGAAGCGATCGCCGCCGAGCATCTCCTCGATTGCGGTATCGGCCTCCTGGATCGTGCGGCAGATGATGACACCTTTGCCGCTCGCGAGGCCCGATGCCTTGATGACCATGGGCGAGCCGAGCGTTCTGGCGGCGGCCTTTGCCGCTCCCACCTCCGTGTGCACTTCGGCCCGAGCGGTGGGAATTCCGGCGTCGAGCATGAGACGCTTTGCGAACGCCTTGGACGTCTCGATCTCCGCGGCGGCACGCGTGGGTCCGAAAATGGGAAGGCCGGCCGCGCGAAAGTGATCGACGATGCCGAGGGAAAGCGGCGCCTCCGGCCCCACGACGGTGAGATCGACCGCGCGATTGCGGGCGAGCTGCTGAAGGCCCTCGAGATCCGTCGCCGCGACGGCGACGCATTCCCCCAATTCCGCGATGCCGGGATTACCCGGCGCCGCGATGAGCTCGATCGAGGGACTGTCCGTTTTCAACTTCCACGCGAGCGCGTGCTCGCGACCACCGCCTCCGACGATCAGAACGCGCATGGCGGAGAAATATACTGCGCTCCTCCGCCACGCCGGAGTTCACTCCGGCGAAGTTGGCGGCGGAGGCGGCGGAGGTTCTGTCGGCCCGCGGAAGGCATCGTTGAACGCGGCCTTCGCGCGATCGAGCGCGTCGCGAACGCTCGCCGCGGCATTCTCCGCTCGCCCGGAGTAATACGCCGCCGCGCGGTGCCAGTCGTCGCCGAGGTCGTGCTGTTCGGCACCGCGCCGCGCATAGGCGCCCGCGATGATTGCGTCGTACTCGCCGCTCGCGCGCCAGCGCTCCAGCTCCGCCGCGCGCACGGTGTGAAACGGGTGATCGCGGAACGCGGTGTTGAAGAGACGCAGCACCTTGTCCCAGGTGTCGCCGGAGGTGTCGTACGTGCCGGCCTGCGCCATGAACGCCTCGACACTGGAGGCATCCCCGAAATCGCGGCCGCCCGCGAGACGCAGAAATGCCCGCTGCGCGACCGTGCGATCCTGGAGCGCGAGCAGCGCCGCGCGGTCGCTCGAGAACTCGCTCTTCCGATGCCACTCGAGCAGCGCGAGCTGGAAGGGAAGCAGGGCGAGGCCCACCGGCAGAATGGCCAACGTGCCGAGCGTCATGATGACGAGCGCGATGGTGCGGTACGTCATGTGGCCGCTCATGATGTGCCCCAGCTCATGCGCGATGAGGAAGCGGCGCTCGTCGTCGCTTTCCAGCAGCTCGAGGGCTCCCGACGTCATGACGATGAATGGATCTGCGTAGCCGATGGCGTACGCGTTCACGGCGGGCGACTGCGTCACGTACAGCTCCGGACGCCTCTGCCAATCCATCGTGGTGAGCACATCGGTGAGCAGGGCGTCGAGCTGCGGCCGCTGCGCCGGTCCCACCAGGACGGCGTTCGCGAGAAAGATCTGCCTCACGCGGCGCTCGCTGAGAAATGTCGCCGCCTTCCGGATGATCTCCTCGAATCCCGGTATGGCGCGCAACGTCTCGAGGGCGGCGCGATCGGCGGGATGCTCCCAGGCGAGGGAGGAGATCTGAGGCAGTGGCGTAGGCATGGCTCCGTGCTCGCTGGCGGAAGATGACTGGTCCTACGCGACCGGGTTCCGGAAGGTGTCAGCCGCGGTGCCGGTCACACCACGTGGAATGCGTGTTCGAGATCGGCCAGAAGGTCGCCCACGTCCTCGACCCCGCAGGACAGCCGGATGAGTCCCTCCGTGATGCCCAGCCGGGCTCGGCGTTCCGGATCCACGCTTGCATGCGTCATCGACGCCGGGTGGCTGATGAGGCTCTCGACGCCGCCCAACGACTCGGCCAGGGAAAACAAGCGGCAGCGGGTGAGCACTTCGTTCGCCTTCTCCTTCGTTCCGAGCTCCACCGAGATCATGCCGCCGAAGCCCGACATCTGGGACTTGGCCAGGGCGTGCTGGGGGTGCGATGGGAGACCGGGGTAGATCACGCGCTCCTCGCCGAGGCGTTCGGCCAGCCATCCGGCGATCTGTCGGCCGTTGGCGTCGTGGCGCGGCATCCGAAGATGCAGCGTCTTCGTGCCTCGCAGCGCGAGCCATGAATCGAACGGGCCGGGCACGGCGCCCGCCGCGTTGAGAATGAACTGGAGCCGCTCGGCGAGCGAATCGTCGTTCACGACGACCATGCCGCCGATCATGTCGGAGTGGCCGTTCAGGTATTTGGTGGTACTGTGGTAGATGATGTCGGCGCCGAGCTCCAGGGGGCGCTGGAAGAACGGGGAGGCGAACGTGTTGTCCACGAGCAGGAGTGCGTCGTGGCGGTGTGCGATGTCGGCCGCAGCGCGCAGGTCGCAGAGGCGCATCAACGGGTTCGACGGCGTTTCGACGAACACGAGACGCGTGTTCGGCTGCATGGCGTCGGCGATGACCTGCGGGTCTCGTGTGTCCACCCAGGAAAAGCTCAGCCCGAAATGCTGGAGCAGCTTGTCGAACAGGCGAAACACACCGCCGTAGAGGTTCTCGCCGCAGACGATATGATCGCCGGCGCGGAACAGCTTCATGATCGAATCCACGCTGCCCATGCCGGAGCTGAACGCAAAGCCGTGCCGCCCGCCCTCCAGCGCGGCCACGTTGCGCTCCAGGGCCTCGCGCGTAGGGTTCTTGCCGCGCGCGTATTCGTAGCCCTTATTGTGCCCGAGAGCGTCCTGCACGTAGGTGGACGTCAGGTAAACCGGCGTCATGATGGCGCCGGCCAGGGGCTCGGGTCGCTGTCCCGCATGGATGGCCCGGGTTGCAAAGGCCGGGACGAGGTCGTCGTCGTATACGCGCGTCATGCCGATACTGCTTCCTGAGGTGAGGGCTCCGGCAAGTTAACCGGGGCGGTGGGGAGCGGCGAGCGCGCTTGCCGTCTCCTTTGTTGCGCGAACTTCCATTGCTCAACGGGTTCCATGCAAGCTGAAGGAAATCCGCCACAGTACTGTCTGATCGTGGACGACGAGCCGCGTCTGCGGCAGGTGCTCGTTCACCTCATGCGCAACGACGGCTTCGTGTGCGTCGAGGCGAGCAACGGCGAAGAGGCACTGGCGCAGCTCGAGCAATATCCGGTGACGCTCGTGATGAGCGATCTCCGGATGCCCAAGATGGACGGTCTGGAGCTGCTCCGCCGTATCCGTGGCCGCTGGCCGGACGTCGCCGTGGTGATGATCACCGCGGTGGCCGACGTGGAGGTCGCGGTGAGCTGCCTCGCCATCGGCGCGATGGACTATCTCACCAAGCCGTTCCACCTCGAGGAGGTCCGTGCGCGGGTCGCGCAGGCGCTCGAGAAACGGCGTCTGCTCGTGGAGAACCGCGGCTATCAGGAGAGCCTTCAGGAGAAGGTGGCGGTGCAGGCGCGGCGTCTGGAGGAGCTGTTCCTGGCGAGCATTCAGTCCCTCGCCGAAGCGCTCGAAGTCAAGGACCCATACACGCGCGGCCACTCGATACGCGTGAGCCACTACTCGGTGGTGCTCGCGCGCGAGCTCGGTCTCGACGGAGAGCTGCTGCGGCAGATCGAGCTCGGCGGCCATGTCCACGACATCGGCAAGATCGGCGTTCGCGAGGATGTGCTGAACAAGCCCGGCAAGCTCACGGATGCGGAATACGAGCACATCATGACGCACCCCGTGGTAGGCTGGCGCATCCTGGCGCCGCTCCTCGGAGAGACGCCGGTCGCGCTCAACATCGTCCGGTCGCACCACGAGCGGTTCGACGGCCGCGGCATTCCCGATCGCCTGGCCGGTGAGGCAATTCCATTCGAGGCGCGCATTGCGGCCGTGGCGGACTCGTTCGACGCAATGACGAGCGACCGGCCCTATCGCCCCGACGGCCTGACGCTGGAGGCGGCGATCGCCGAGATCGTGCGCTGCAGCGGAACGCAGTTCGATCCTCGAATCGTCGAGGCGACAGTGGCGGCGATCGAGAACGGCAACCTGACGCTGGTGCCGCGGGTACCGTCGTTCATTCCGGCCGGGGCGGCAACCTGAGGCGAAAGGCCGGTCCAACCGATTCGTTCTTGCGACCGATGGTCCCAACGAGCGCCTGAAATGCGTCGGGAGCACCCACGACAATGGTGATGTCGCCCTCGAGCAGTTCCGCAACCTTCGCGGGCTGAAATCGGTCCATCGTCGTCACGCGGGCGCCGCTCATCAACGGCGCTGATCCGCCGATCGTGAGGCCGACAGGCTGCGAGAACGGCAGCAACGTCAGGACATGGTCTTCCGGCGAGATCGCCAGCGCCTCTCGCGCATTGCGCGCACCTGCGATGAGATCGCGATGCGTGAGGATCTCGCGCGTTGCGGAGGTATAGACGACCACGGCCTCCTCATCGCGGCCGGCGACGTCGCGTTCCCCCTCGAGGGAAAGGCCGAAGTGGGAGCCGAGATCGATGGTTCGAGCGCGTCCGTCAAACAGCACCTGTGCGCTGCGCGGCGCGTCGTCCAGCAGCACGACGGGGATCTCGCCCGGAGCGCGCGAGACGAGTCTCGAAACCGTAAAGACTACCCCAACGCCGGCGTCATCGCACTGATACGCGATTTCCGCTGGCGCGGCCAACGGATCGAGAAGGACTGCGCCGCGGCCTTCACTCGCGGCCAGCGCGGTGACGAACAAGGGCGACGTCGGCAGCAGGATGGCCGAGCGCCTGCGGTTCAGGGCGCGAACGAGCGGCGCGCTGCGCTGGAGGAGCGTCACTCCCGCGGCGACGAGCTGCTGGGCCTCGAAATCGACGGACGCGCCCGCGGTGCCGATTCGTCCGCCGCCCGCGGCGAGTGCGAGAGGGAGCAGCGCGAGCGGATTACTCAAGCGCTCAGGTCTTGAATCGGCTGAGGGAACTCTCCAACCGTTCCGCGACCTTCGCGAGCTGCTGGCTGGACGACGCGACGTTCGTCATTGCCGCGGTCTGCTCCTGGACGACGGCGCTGACCTGCTGCGCCGTGGTCGCATTCGCCTCGGCCGACGAGGCGAGCGATTCGATCTCGTGCGCGAGCGCCTCCGCCTCACCGCGCTGGGCATCTGCTGCTTCGACGATGCGATCCACGGCCGCGCGCGCGCTCGCGATCTCCTTGTCGATCTGCGTCAGTGCCTCGGCGGACGCGCGGATGACCGATTCGCCGGTGGTGACCCGATCGCTGGCCTGGAGAATCTGCTCCTCGGTGCGGACGGCGCTCGTTCGGATCTCGGCGGCCAGCCGCCGGATCTGGCCCAGCGCGCGCGCGCTTTCGCCCGCGAGCTTGCGCACTTCATCCGCCACCACGGCGAAGCCCTTGCCGTGCTCTCCGGCGCGCGATGCTTCGATGGCCGCGTTCAACGCGAGAAGATTCGTCTGGCGGGCAATCGCGCCGATGACGTCGGTGATCTTGCCGATCTGCTGCGACTTCTCGCCGAGCTCCACGACCGAAGGAACTGCCGCGCCCGTGACCGCAGAGATCTCGGCCATCGCCTGCAACGCTTCACCCGCCGCGACGGTGCCGCGCTGCGTGGTACGTTGGGCGACATCGGCGGCCGAACGCGCCTGTTCTGCGTGGCTTGCCACGGCGGCTGCGCGCGTCGCAACCCGGCTGGACACGTCGGACGCCTTGTTGACGCCGCGCATTTGGCCGGCTGCCGCGTCAGCAATGGCCACCGCCGCCCCGCGTACCTCCTGCGTCGAAGCGCTCATCTGCTCGGCGCTTGCCGCAAGCTGCTCGGCCGTTGCGGCGACATCCACGGCGCTGGCGTCAAGCTCCGCCACCAGCCGGCGAAGCCCGCGCGTCATTTCCCGGAACGACGCCGCAACATGCCCGACTTCGTCGTCCGACTCGAAAGCAACCTCCGCCTGCAATTGTCCCTGTGCGATTGCCTCCGCCTGCCGAGAGAGCTCGAACATGCCGCGCGTAAATCGTCCGGCGCCCCAGAACGCGACGGTGATGGCGATGGCCAGCGCCAGCAGCGCGTAGGCGAGGAGGGAAAGCTCGGCTCGGCGTGCTGCCGCAAACACGGTGGCGGCACTGCTCGTCACAACCACTGCGCCCGCCACGCGGCGATCCGGCGTGATGATCGGCATGGCTGCCGAAATCACCGACTCGCCATTCACGTCGTAAAATCCCGTGGATGCTGCGCGGCCGGCGCTCAGCGGCTCAGCAAGTTCTGCCGGCGGTGTCCACTCGAGACCCGCTCCGCTCCCATCGCTTCGCGCGGCGACTCGGTACCGACCACCGGCGTCGCGTAGCAGCGTGATCACTTCCAGGTGCTCGTCCGCCGCCCCGGCGGTCTGCATGTTGTCGCCCCGCACTCGGCGCACGGGTTCCGCTGTGGCAGTCTCGAATGATTCGACTCTCGTGCCCACGGAATCGAGCTGGGTAAGAGACGACGCCGGAATCTGCTCGACCACGGCGCGGGCAATTGCCAGCAGCCGCTCTCCGTCCACCCGCGTCAGCGCCGTGCGCACACCCGCGTACCCCGGAACGAGCAGCACCGCGACGGTAATGATGACGGTACCGCCCGCGAGGGCGGCCATCTTGAGCCGTACGGGAAACCGGATGGCGCCGCGAGAGGCTATCAGGGTGCGATGCTGTCGAGAAAAGTGAAACGCCGCGCCGCGCGCGCCGCGTGACGAAGCTACCGATGCGGGACCATCACCGACAAGCGCCAAACGCGCTTGCCGGGTCAGGGGGCCAGAATACCTTTCGGCTTCCCTTTGACGGAGCGGGCATGGGGCAGCGGTCCGGCGGCTCGTTGATGGTCAGCGTTTCCGGGATTCGCGGGCGCGTGGGTGACTCGCTTACGCCTGACGTGGTGGCGCGTTACGCGGCCGCCTTCGGCGCGTGGTCGATCCGCCAGGGAGCGTCTCGGCGCATCGTGCTGGGGCGCGACAGCCGCGTGTCCGGTCCCATGTTCCACCGCATCGTGACCGGGACGCTGCAGCTTGCCGGATGCGACGTCATCGACATCGGCCTCACCACCACGCCCGGGTGCCAGCTCGCGGTGGAGCATCACGAGGCGGCCGGCGGGCTGATGCTCTCGGCCAGCCACAATCCGATCGAGTGGAACGCACTCAAGTGCGTGGGCCCGAGCGGGCTCTTTCTCGAGGCGGCCGAGGGCACGGCGATGCGCGCGCTCGTGGAGACGGGGATTCCGTTCGCCTCGTGGGACGAGATCGGCTCGGTGACGACGGATGACGGAGTCGCGAGCCGCCACATCGATGCGGTGCTCGCGATTCCGTATGTGGACGCGCAGGCCATTCGCGCGAGGAAGTTCAAGGTCGCGCTGGATTGCGTGCGTGGCGCGGGCGCCACGATCATGCCGGCGCTGCTCCATCGGCTCGGCTGCGAAGTCGTGGCCATCAATCTCGAGCCGGATGGCCGGTTTCCGAGGGAGCCCGAGCCCGTGCCGGCCAACCTTGGAGAGCTCGAGCAGCTCGTGAAGACGAGCGGCGCCGACATCGGGCTGGCCGTCGACCCTGATGTCGACCGCCTGGCGCTGGTGAGCAACGAAGGTCGCGCCATCGGCGAGGACTACACGCTGGCGCTCGCCGCGCGGCTGGTGCTTCGGCACCGGAAGGGTCCCGTCGTGACGAACCTGTCCACCAGTCTTCTGATTGATGACGTGGCGCGTGCCGCGGGCGTGGCGGCGGTGCGCGCTCCTGTTGGCGAGGTGAACGTGGCGGTGCGCATGCGAGAGCTCGGCGCGCCGATCGGCGGAGAGGGGAATGGGGGAGTCATCCTCCCCGAGGTACATTTGGGGCGTGATGCGCCCGTTGGGACGGCCCTGCTCCTGCAACTGCTGGCGGAGGAGCGTCGCCCACTGTCGGAGATCGTCGCGGACCTTCCGCGGTACGTGATCGTGAAGGAAAAGCTCGAGCGTCCCGATGCCAGTCTGGACGTGGTCTACGGCGCCCTTCGGAGCGCGTTTCCGGATGCGTCAGTGGACTCGCAGGATGGCCTCCGCTTGTCGTGGAAGGACAGGTGGGTGCACGTGCGGCCGTCGGGAACCGAGCCCATCGTCCGCGTCATTGCGGAGGCGCCGGATGATGCTTCGGCGCGGGAGCTGGTGCGTCGGTCGCGCGAGCCGCTCGACGCCCTGCGCCGCTGAACGGGAACTGTAGCAGGTCGATCACCCAAGGAACGTGACACATGTGTGGAATCGTCGGATACGTCGGGCCGAAGAATGCGACGTCGCTGCTCGTTGACGGCCTGAAGCGGCTGGAGTACCGCGGGTACGATTCCGCGGGCGTCTCGCTCATGAATGGCGCGGGCGTGGAAACGCGCAAGGCAAAGGGCAAGATCGCGATGCTCGAGAAGGCCATCGGTGCGCATCCGATCAAGGGGAACGTCGGCATCGCGCATACGCGGTGGGCCACGCACGGGCCGCCGAACGAATGCAATGCGCACCCGCACCACGACTGCACCGGAACGATCTCAGTGGTCCACAACGGGATCATCGAGAACTACTCGCCGCTGCGCGACATGCTCAAGAAGACGGGCCACACCTTCGTGTCCGACACGGACACGGAAGTGCTCGCGCATCTCATCGAGGCGGCGTTCGACGGCAATCTCGAGGAGGCGGTGGTCGATGCACTGGCGCTCGTCGAGGGAACGTACGGAATCGCGGTGATCTCCTCCCGCGACCCGGAAAAGATCGTCGCGGCCAGAAAGGGAAGTCCGCTCCTCATCGGGCTCGGCGAAGGCGAGAACTACGTTGCAAGCGATGTGGCGGCCATTCTCCAGCACACGCGTCACGTGGTGTACCTGGACGACGGTGAGATGGCAGTGCTGACGCGCGATGCCTATCGCGTCACCGACCTCAATGCGCAGACGGTCAAGAAACGCGTCAGCCGCATCGATTGGGATCTGGAGCAGATCGAGAAGGGCGGCTTCGCGCACTTCATGCTGAAGGAGATCATGGAGCAGCCGCAGAGCATCGAGAACACGATGCGCGGCCGCTCCGTGGACGAAGACGGATTCTCCAAGCTCGGCGGACTCAATCTGAGCAAGGACGAGCTGCAGCACTTCGATCACATCATCATCACGGCATGCGGTACGAGCTGGCACAGCGCGCTCATCGGCAAGATGATGATCGAGGAGCATGCCCGCATCCGGTGCGAGGTCGAGTACGCGTCGGAGTTCCGCTACCGGAACCCCATTGTCACCGACCGCACGCTGTGCATCGCCATCTCACAGTCGGGAGAGACGGCGGACACGCTGGCGGCCATGCGCGAGGCGAAGCGTCGTGGCGCGAAGACGCTCGGACTCGTGAACGTCGTTGGCTCGACCATCGCCCGCGAGGACGACGGCGGCATCTACCTCCACGCCGGCCCCGAGATCGGCGTCGCGTCCACGAAGGCCTTTACCAGCCAGGTGGTGGCGCTGACGCTGCTCACATTGAAGCTCGCGAGACTGCGCACGATGTCCGTCGTGCAGGGGCGCGACGTGACGCAGGCGCTGGAGCGGCTCCCGCAGCAGGTGCAGAGCATTCTCGATCGCGCCGCCGAGATCGAGCAGATTGCCGAAGCTTTTGTTGAAGCGAAGAATTTCCTCTACCTGGGCCGCGGCTACAATTTTCCGGTTGCGCTCGAGGGAGCACTCAAGCTCAAGGAGATCAGCTACATCCACGCGGAAGGCTATCCGGCCGCGGAGATGAAGCACGGCCCGATCGCGCTCATCGACGAGAACATGCCGGTGGTGTTCATCGCTCCGCACGATTCCGTATTCGACAAGGTCGTGTCGAACGTGCAGGAGGTGAAAGCGCGCGGTGGACGCGTGATCGTCATCACGAGCCGCGACGAGCCGTCGCTCGAAGGCAAGATCGACTACGAAATCCGCATCCCCGAGACGATCGACATGCTGAACCCGATTCTGGCCGTCATTCCGCTGCAGCTTCTGGCGTACTACATCGCGGCGAAGCGCGGGCTCAACGTGGATCAACCACGCAACCTCGCGAAATCGGTGACGGTGGAATAGCGAGCGTCACAGAACGTCGAACGCGCCGGCCACCAGGTCGTGCGATTACTCCTGCAACGCGTTTCGCGCGCCGAAGTGCGCGTGGGCACCCGCGCCACCGGGCGCATTGGGCGCGGATATCTGCTGCTCGTCGGATTCAAGCAGACTGACTCGGAAGAAACGCTCGCCTGGATGGCCGAGAAGGTCGTCGGCCTCCGTCTCTTCGCCGACGCGGAGGACAAGATGAACCTCTCGCTCGCCGAGGTGGACGGCGCACTGCTCGTCGTCTCGCAGTTCACCCTTTACGGCGACGCATCGAAAGGGCGGCGGCCGAGCTTCATCGACGCCGCGCGCCCGGATTCGGCCATTCCACTCTATGAGCGTTTTCTCAGCCTGCTCCGCGAACGTACCACGAAGGTCGAGTCGGGCGAGTTCGGCGCGATGATGGATGTCGAGCTGGTGAACGACGGGCCGGTCACGCTCTGGCTCGAGAAATGACGGCGCTGTCCGTCATCCTCGCATCGCAGTCGCCACGTCGCCGCGAGCTGCTGACGCTCGTCGGCATTCCGCATGTCGTCCAGCCGGCCGACGTGGACGAGCAGTACACGCCGGGTGAGACGCCGAGGGCACATGCCGAGCGGCTCGCACGTGAAAAGGCATCCGTGGTCGGGAGCGCGCATCCGGATGCGGTCGTCATCGGCAGTGACACGATTGTCGTGGTGGATGGCGACGTCCTCGGAAAGCCGCGCGACGAAGCGCACGCGGCCGAATTGCTCGCGCGCCTCGCGGGCCGTTCGCACACCGTCATGACGGCCGTTGCGGTGCAGTGGCGCGGCCGCGAGGTGTCCGCCGTCGAAGAGGTTGGCGTCACGTTTCATCCCATGAACGCCGGCGAGATCACCGCGTACATCGCCACCGGCGAGCCGATGGACAAGGCCGGCGCATACGGGATTCAGGGTTTCGGCGCCACCATCGTTCAACGCGTGGACGGCGATTACTTCGCCGTCATGGGCTTGCCGCTGCAGCGGTTGGTGCGCCTGCTCGGGCAGCTCGGGATCAGCTATCGGTTCGGGGCGCTCAGCGCGATGGCGTAGGTCGCGCGCCAGCGCTCAACGCGGTCCAGGACGTCTCGCACGGTGATCCGCTGCATGCGTCCGGGCCGGTTCTCCAACGAGATGGGATAGTCCTCTCCGGGATCTCCGTAGGCGTCGATGAGGAGATCGTGAAACCGCCGATAGGGCCCCACGCGCTTCGGATTCGTGTATCCCATCAGCGAGACGACCGGCCGATTGAGTGCCACGGCCATGTGGAGCGGGCCGGTGTCCGGCGAAAGTACGAGCGCGGAACCGTCCAGAATCGACACCAATTTCCGAAGCCCGCTTCCCAGGGCGGACACCACTGGAATCGTTGAACGCTGCCGGATGATGAAGTCGGCGGCCGCCTCACGCTCCGACAGTCCGCCCACGAGAAGGGGCTGCAACCCGAAATCGTGCCACAGCGCATCGCAGACGTCCGCCCAGCGCTCCGGCATCCAGTCCTTCTCCGGCTTGCTCGTGGCGACGACGATGGGAGCCAGTGGCCGGTCGAAGCCGGATAGAAACGTGTGTTGCCATTCGCGCTCGTTATCCCACGGGCCGAGATCCCACGTGACGGGCTCGTGCGGGATGCCCAGAAATTCGAGAAACTCGAAGTACTGGTCCTGAACGTGTTGTCCTTCGCGCGCGGGCACGCTGTGCGTGGTGAACAGCCAGTTGAGATCACGTGCGCGCGCTCGGTCGAATCCGAGCTTCACCGGCGCCTGTGCAAACGATGTCACGAGGCCGGCCTTGAGATAGACCTGAAGCGCCAAGGCGACGTCGAAGGGTCGCCGCGCCAATTCACGCCGAATGCCGAGATAGGCGCGCCACCCGCGCGAACGGTCGAACTCCACGATCTCGTCCACGTCCCGGTGTCCGCGCACGAGCGACGCCGCGCCCGGTTGAAGCACCCAGGTGACGCGCGACGCCGGCGAATGGCGCTTGAGGGCCGTGACGAGCGGCAACACGTGCACGGCGTCGCCCACCGCGGACATCATGATGATGCCGACGCGGTTCAGCGGTGTCGAAAGCATCCGAAAAAGTTAAGCGATGATCGGGCGCCAGGCCGAGGCGTGTCTCAGATCGCGAGCTCCGCCTCGTCGAACTCCGCCCCGCGCTCGTCTCGCCACTTTCGTGCGGATCGCCGCAGCCGCCCCACGTTGCCGACACGCACTCCCCGCGCATTGGGCCGCCCCAGCTCCACGCGGTCGACGTCGAGTACCCACGCCGCGACGCCGTCGCCCGATGGCGCGATGAGAATGTTCTTCACGTTCAGGTCATGGTGACGCGCGCCGACGTCATTCAGGGCGCGGACGAGCTCTCGGGCCGCTTCCCAGGCCAGCGCCCGCGAATCCGGCGGTTCACCTGGCAGCATGTATGTCGAGAGATCGCGGCCGTCCCGGATCTCGAGCGTCACCACGTCCACTCGCCGCCAGAAGTTCAGCACAGGCTCTGCCGCGAACATCAGAACGTCCGGGACGCGAACGCCAGCCGCCTGAAGGCGCCGTGTCACCACGAGCTCGTGCGCGGCGCGGGTCGGCGGGAGAAAAAGATCGCGCGTGAGCGGAGCGAGCAGGCCGCCGTGACGGTTGTGGCGCACCACCGCTCGTATGCGCGTCACGGGCAGCTCGATGGCGTAGGCGATGCCGCGGCCCTGCAACGGTCGCGCATCGGCGCTCGCCACCGCGGCATCGTACAACGACCCCTTGTCCAGCAGCGCTTTCGCGTCGGCGACGTGTGCCTCGCGGACCACCGCCACACGCTTTCCCGCCGTCAGGCGGCGGTAGCCGGCCGTGGCGCCGGCGGCCGTCATTCGTGTCGGACGCGAAACACTTTCACCGGCTGGCTCTTGTTCTTCAACTCCATGGGCGGACACTCGTCCACCGCCGGCGAGGACGAGAGCGCCTTGCACATCTCGTCGGAGATGAGAATCTCATCCGCCGCCGCGGCGCCGCACAGCCGGCTCGCCGTGTTGACCGTATCGCCGATGACGGTGAATTCGAGGCGGCGCTCGGATCCGATGTTGCCGGCGAACACCTCGCCGTAATTCAGGCCGATGCCGATGTGCAGGGTGGGCCGCCCCTCGCTGATCCAGCGGATGTTGAGCTTCTTGAGCTCCGCGATCATCTCGAGCGCGGCAGCCATCGCCTGATCCGCGTCGTCGGTGTTGCCGATTGGCGCGCCCCACTGCGCCATCACGGCGTCGCCGATGAACTTGTCCAGCGTGCCACCGTGGCGGAACACGCACTCCACCATCTCAGTGAAATATTCCGTAAGGAGCGTCGCCATGTCGTCCGGATTCATCGTCTCGGACAACGCTGTAAAACCACGGATGTCGCTGAACAGGACGGCCACGGGCCGCTTGTCGCCGCCAAGGCGCAACGCCTCCGGCGAGCCAGCGATGCGCGCGGCCAGCTGCGGCGCGAAATACCGCTCGAAGTTGCTGCGCACCAGACTTTCGCGGCGGATCCGCTCGGCGAATTGCGAATTCTCGATGGCCACGGCGGCAATACCCGCGAACGCCACGAGGAATTCCAGGTCCTCGTCGCTGAAGCGGTGCGTGATGCTCGGATTGTCCACGTACAGCACGCCGAGCACCTTGTCCTCGCTGCCGATGAGCGGCGCGCAGATGGCGGACCGGACCTGTTGCATGAGGATGGACTGCCCTCCGAAGCGCGTGTCTTCACCCGCGTTGTCGGAGAGCATCGCGATCTTCTCGGCCACCGCCTTTCGGGCGATCGACTGTGGTACGGCGCGTGGCGCGTCACCGCCGCGCTTGTCGCGTGAAATCTTCGGGGCGAGGTCGCCATGTGCGTCCACGAGCAGGATCGCCACGCGGTCCACCTCGAGCGTCTGATAGGCGTAATCCACGATCTTGTCCAGAATCGTGTCCACATCCACGGCGCGCGTGAGTCCCTTCGAGACCTCCAGCAGGGTGGCGAGCTTCTGCTGATTCTTGTCGGCCACGGATGTCGTCGGCGGCAGCATGCCGACGCGCGTCAAGCCGCCAGGTGCTGTGGGCGGCGCGCCAAGCGCCTGGAGGCCGGCGTTGGAATCGCGCATCGGGATCTGACGGACGATCGTCGCGCCGGCCGACGGCACAGGTGTCGTGTGCTGGACCTTTGGCGAGTCGAACGTGGTCAGGCGAAACGGGACCTTGCCGAAGGAGACGAGGTCGTCCACCGCGACGTTGGCCTGCTCGATCCGCGCCCCGTTGACGAAGGTTCCGTTGCTGGAGCCCAGGTCCTTCACCCGGAGCGACCCGCCATCCACGACGAGCTCCGCGTGCCGGCGTGAGATGGTCGGGTCGAAGACGGGCAGGTCGCACGTGGGTGCGCGGCCGACGGTCAGTGGGACGCCGTCGCGCAAGTCAAACGATTGCGTCCCATCGGGGCTGATCAGTCGGAGCGCCATTACTGACGAATATGTCCTCGTGGCAGGACGCTGCCTAGTCGCTGCGGCCTGCTCTCGCGGCGGCGTCGCGCACCCGGCCGATCGCCGTGAGCATCGCACGGGCCTTGCTTTCGGTCTCCGCCCACTCGCTCGCGGGAACGGAGTCCTGCACGATGCCGGCCCCGGTCTGCACCGACGCCGTGCCATTTGCGATGACGCAGGTGCGAATGGTGATGGCGAGGTCCATCCGCGCGCCGCCCGACGCGATGTATCCGACAGCGCCCGCGTATGGACCGCGACGTTCAGGCTCGAGCTCGTCGATGATCTCCATGGCGCGCACTTTCGGAGCGCCGGTCATCGTTCCGGCCGGGAACGTCGCACGGAATGCGTCCATCGCGTCCAATCCCTCACGCAGATTGCCCTCCACCTGACTCACGAGATGGAGCACGTGCGAGTATCGCTCCACCGTCATGTAGTCCGTCACGCGCACAGTACCGTATCGGGCGATGCGGCCCACGTCATTTCGGCCGAGGTCCACCAGCATGACATGCTCGGCGCGTTCCTTCTCGTCGGTCGAGAGCTCGGTGGTGAGCGCCGCGTCCTCCTCGGACGTTGCGCCGCGAGGCCGCGTGCCGGCGATGGGCCGCACGGTCACGCGCTCGCCTTCCACGCGCACCAGCAGTTCCGGCGAGCTGCCGACGAGCTCCGTACCGTCCAGCACGAGATGATACATGTACGGCGACGGATTGAGCGCCCTCAGCGCACGGTACAGAGCCGACGAGTCGAAGTCGTGCGGGACACGAATGCGCCGTGCGAGCAGCACCTGAAATGCATCGCCGGCGGCGATGTATTCCTTGATGCGATCCACGTCTCGCATGAACGCGTCGCGCTCGTACGTCGAGGCGCCCGTGGCTGCCGGCGCATCCGCTCGCAGGTCCAGCGACGGCAGCGTCATCGGAGCACGTAAGCGCTGAATCGTGCGATCGACGGTCATCACCGCCGCGTCATGGGCACTCCGAAGCGTCTGTTCGCTCAGGTCGTCCCCGAGCGGCACGCCGACCACGACTCGTGCCTGTGCGCGCAGATTGTCGACGATCACCAATGCGTCGGTAAAGACGAACAGCGCGTCGGCCGTGGCGTCTCCACGCGGTGGCGGTGACGGAAGCCGCTCGATCATCCGCACGCTGTCGTAGGTGAAGTAGCCCACGGCACCCGTCCAGAAACCACCAAGTTCCGGCACGGACACCAACGGATGCGCACGGATGAGCGCGTCGAGGTCGTCGAGTGGATTCGCCGGCCCGCGGCGGCCATGCCATCCTTTTGCCGGCGTCCAGTCTTCCACCACGCCGTCGCGCAGCCGCCATGCGGCGCGGGGCGCGCTGCCGAGAAAGGTGTATCGCGCCCAGGTCTCACCTCCGGCAGGAGCGCTCTCGAGCAGAAATGCGAACGGACCCTCGCGCAGCTTGGCGAATGCCGTGACGGGCGTGTCCGTGTCGAGCAGGCAATCGCGCCACACGGGCACCACGTGGTGCGCAATCGCCCGGCGGCGGAACTCGTCGAACGTCATGGGTGTCTCACACGAGCTTGTCCGACTTCTCTACGGCCGCGAACTTTCATTCAATGCATCACTCGGTCGCCGCGGCGGTTGCCGCCTGCGCAATGGGGTTGGCACTCGCCGGTGCTCCAGCGGGCGCACAGAACTGGAATGACGCGCGCGCGCGCGAGCTCGTCGAACGAGCCATGATGCGCCGCGCCCAGCAGCTCGCCGACACGGGCCTCCGCGACTACAAGGCCGTGGCGCACGGGTACGTCACCTTCCTCGCCCAGGTCGGCGAAGGCCTCGCCGAACCGCCGAAGATCGTGAAGGCCGACGAGCTGATGAACCAAGTGTATTGGCGCGCGCCCAACCTGAGCAAGCAGATCATCGTCGGGCGGCGCGACACGCTGCTGCTGCCCACCGACATCGCCTATCACCGGGACCACCTCGGAATCGTCCAGAACAACTTTCCGGCCATCATTCGGCTGGGCGACGGCGACGAAGTGGTGGACGTACCCCATCCGCTGTCGCCGGCAGGACTCTCGCAGTACGACTTCGCCATCGTCGATTCGTTGGCGCTGCAACTGCCGGGTCGCACCATCCAGGTACTGGAAGTCAGCGTGCGTCCCACGGACGACCGGCAGCCACGTATCGTGGGCGCGCTGTATCTCGATCGCGACGATGCACAGGTGGTGCGCATGGCATTCAACTTCACGCGCGCCGCCTTCCGCGACGAAGCCCTGGAGGACCTGTTCGTCGTCATCGAGAACAGCCTGGTGGACGGGCGCTTCTGGCTGCCCCGGCGCCAGGAGATTGAGATCAAGCGGGCGGGGACCTGGCTCGACTATCCCGTGCGCGGCATCATCCGCGGACGCTGGGAGATCGGCGACTATCAGGTGAACGTCGGCGTCTCGCCCGCCATTTTTGCTGGAGACGAGGAGATCGTCGCCGCGCCGCGCACGATCACCGACACGTTCCATTTTCATGGACGCGTGCTCGATTCGCTTCCGCCCGACGTCCGGACTGTCACCGACGCCGACGTCCGGAGAGTGCAGACGGAGGCCCGGTCGCTCGTGCGCATGCAGGCCATGCAGCGTCCTGAACGACTCACGTTGGCCATGTCGGGGCTATCCGAGTTCGTTCGGTTCGATCGCGTGGAAGGATTCGCCCTCGGCGCGGGCATCGCTTCGCGCTTCGGCGGTGGGTTTGGTGCACAGACGCGCGCGCGGTACGGTACCGACGACCGTTCCATCAAGGGGCTTGCCGGCGTCGATTGGCAGTCGGCCTCCTGGCGCGCGCGCGTGCACGCGACGCGCGATTTCCGTGAGGCGGGAGACATCATGGAGCGCTCGCGCCTGATCAACTCGATCGCCGCGCAGGAGTTCGGCAGTGACCTGAGCGATCCCTATTGGTCGCAGGGCGCGGGCGTCGGTCTCGACGCCAACGAGCTTGTCGGCCTTCGCTGGCACCTCGATGCTTCAATAGAGCGACAGCACGCGTTGAGCGTCCATGCGACGCCCGCGTTCGGCTCGTTCTCGGCGCCCGTTTCCGCGCTTGCATCGCGCGAAGTCCGCGTCGGCCTTGGTGTGGAGCGTGCGACGTCACTCTGGTGGCTCGGCAGCGAGTTGCGCGCGACCGCCGAAGCGCGCGTGGCGCGACTCACAGCGGACGAGCTCTCCGTTCTGCCGGCACCGATCACGGTCGTACGCGCGACGACGTCCGCCTGGCTCGAGCGCCCGTTTGAGACAGGCCGTCTGGCGCTGTTCGCGAGCGGGGGCGTCGTCGGCGGAACGGAGGGAGTTGTCGCCCAGGAATGGCTCTACTTTGGCGGGCCGATTAGCGCGCCCGGTTACGCGGTTCATGAGCTCGCAGCGAAGATAGGCGCGACTGCACGCGCCGAATGGCGGATGGCCATCCCGGCTCCTGCTATTTCGCTCGGCCGATTCGGCCGGATTCCGGGACAGGCCACTGTGGCACCTTTTGCGCAGGCCACGGTGATTCAGCGCGCCAGCGCGTTCGACACCGCTCACGCAAACGCGGGATACCCGAGCGTAGGCGTCGCCCTTCAGCCCTTCTTCGATCTCCTTCGGCTCCAGGTTGCGCGCGGACTGCGAGGTGGCCGATGGACGTTCAACCTCGACGTGACGCGAGATTTCTGGAGCGTCCTCTAGCGGCGAAATCGATACGGCGCGCGGTGCAGCGATGACGCTCGGGGCCTGACACCGGAGCAGCTTCGTTGCGTGGCAACCACTCTCACCGATCCGCCGCGCGCCGAGTTCGAGCGCATCGATCCACACGCCATCGCCCTCCTGGCCGAGCGGTGGGCTCGGCGCCATCACGTCATGCCGATTGCGGTGGAGGATGGAGCTCTCATTCTCGCAACCGCCAATCCCCTCGATCTCGACGCGGAACGGGCCGTGGCGTTTGCGACAGGCCATCGTGTGCGCTGGCAGATTGCGTCTCGCGAGGAGATTGCGCGCCACCTCGATGCCGTATACGCGCAGCCTGCGTCTCAGCCCGACAGCGCGACACCACCGGTCGAAGTACAGCATCTCGGCTTCTCCAACGATGCCGTCGCCGTTGGTGACATGGCGACCGATGGTGGCGCATCCATCATCCGCCTGGTCGATCACCTTCTCGCTGAAGCCATCAGCGCCGGTGCGAGCGACCTTCATCTCGAGCCGGAAGAGCAAGGCGTAGCCGTTCGCCATCGGGTCGACGGCGTGATTCGGCCTGTCCGGTCGCTCCCCCGTTCGCTGGGGCCCTCGCTCGTCTCACGGGTCAAGATCCTCTCCGCGCTGGATATCGCCGATCGCATGCGCCCGCAGGACGGCCGGGCTCGCGTGGCGGTACTCGGCTCCGTCGTGGATCTTCGTGTGTCCACGTTGCCTGTGTCTCACGGCGAAAAGGTCGTCGTGCGCGTGTTGGACGGAAACGCCGGACTCCGCACCCTCGAAACCATCGGTTTCGCGGCCACCGATCTTGCACGTATCCGCTCGCTGCTCGAGCAGCGCGAGGGGCTCATCCTGGTAACGGGCCCAACGGGCTCGGGCAAGACGACGACGTTGTATGCAGCGCTCCGGGAAATCCAGCAGCGTGGCGTCAACGTGGTCACGGTAGAAGACCCGATCGAGTACCGGCTTCCCGGCATCGTTCAGGTTCAGGTGCACGAGCGCGCCGGCCTCACGTTCGGTGCCGCGCTGCGGTCCATCGTGCGGCAGGATCCCGATGTCATCCTTGTGGGAGAGATCCGTGACCGTGAAACGGCGGAAATTGCCATACAAGCGTCCCTCACAGGACACCTCGTGCTCTCCACGCTGCACACCAACGATGCGGCGAGCGCCGTCACACGCCTCGTCGATGTGGGCGTCGCTCCCGCCAAGATCGCGACCGCGGTCAAGGGCATCATCGCGCAGCGTCTCGTGCGCCGGGCTTGCCAGCCGTGTGAGGCGGCCGGGTGTCAGGTCTGTCGAGGGTTGGGCTACCGGGGACGACGCGCCGTCGCGGAGATTCTCATCACGTCCACCGAGGTCGAGCGGCGCATCTCGGCGGGGGAATCCTCGGAGGCGATCGCGCAGGCCGCTCGGGCCGCCGGATGCGTGAGCCTGTGGGAATCAGGCCTCGCCCTGGTGAAATCGGGTGCCACGACGATGGAAGAGCTGCGGCGCATTGCCGCCGAGCCTGTGCGCACGGTCAAGGAGGCAGTCCGCGCTTCCGGGACTGACGACGTTGCAATCACGGTTCTCTGGACCGTGACACCTGATGCCGAAGCGCAACGGCGGCTCCGCGAAGCGCAGCTCGTCGCGTCGTTCCTCAAGGGACGCGTGCAAATTGTTCCGCTGAACGCGAGCAGGCCCATCGGCGCCGTGGAGCCGCATGCCATCGTCTGCGCCATCGGCGAGGCGGAGTCGTTGCGGGCCGCACTGCCAGCGACGCCTCCGGCACCACTGGTCGTCGCACTGGCGGAGCTCGCACCCGGGCATCACCATCTCTCGATGGTCGGCCGCGCCGCCGATCTGGTGCTTCCTCGCGAGTCGTCGGCGAGGTTCGTTCTCGCCACCGTGCTCTCGCTGCTCCGGTGGCGCTCTTCATGAATGCCGCGAAATCTCAGGTCATGGTCGACGTATCAGTCGGAACTGTCGAAGTGCACGTGATTTCACACACGTCTGTGGAGTGGCGCGTTCTCATCCTGCAGCGCGCTGCGGATACGCGGTGTCCCGGTTCGTGGGAGGCGGTGCATGGGCGCATCGAGGTCGGAGAGACGCCGGCCGCGGCCGCCGTGCGCGAAGTTCGCGAGGAGACCGGACTGGAAGTCCTCCGGCTGTACAACGTGCGGGTGCAGCCGTTCTACCTGCATCGGTCTCACACGGTCCAGCTATCGGTCGTCTTCGCGGCCTTTGCCGACCCGAGCGCACCACTCACACTCGGCACCGAGCATACCGCGGGGGAGTGGGTAAACGACGACGACGCGCTCGCGCGCCTGTTCTGGCCCGGTGACCGGCAATCGCTGCGAGAGGCTTTGACGCTCCTGGCCGATGGAACGGCGGGCGTTGCCGAAGACGTGTTGCGCGTGATTTAGCGGCGGCTCGGCGGTACGTCACCTGGGAACAGCGTGTCGCAAGAGTAGATCCGTATCTAGTGTGCTCACTCTGCGGTCTTCGATTGACTAAGCGGACGATGGACTGGAAAGGCCCACCTGCATTCAGACTGCGCTGAAGCAGCTTGCGTACCTTGAAGAGCGGGCGAAGAGCCGAGCACCGCGGAGCGTGTGCAGACGCCGGAGTAGGCAAAGGACCAAGGTGATCCGATTGCCGGTGCTTCCGCCTCTGAGCAGTTCTCCTGAGTGGAGATGGCCGTGACGCCTTCCCGTCCATGCATCACAAATGCCGTAGCGAACTACTGAGAACACTGCGGTGCGACAGTGCGGTAAGGCTCGCTGTTTAGGAAGGCAGGCTTGCAACTGTTTAGAGTGCACAGCCTCCCGGCCAGTCTTAGCTGACAGTCCAAAACGAAACGGTAGCCGCTCTTAGTCGCCCTACCACTACGAACATCGGGCTAACCAGACCGAGTCAAGCGACCTCATCTTCACCGTTGGGGCCCTCTCGTGCTTGCGATGAGCTCACGCCGTGTCATAACCGTTCCCGCGTCTACGCTACACGTCATTCCTACTCTAAGACATAGATGATTCCTTCCGCTGGTAGCAATGAGTCTAAACCACTTGGGCGCCACATTTCTCGACGTGGCCTCGTGCTCGTTGGAGCGATGGTAACGTTTCTGGTCGGATGTCACGATTTCGCGACCGCACCACGACTGGAGCCGCCACAAGCTGCGGCGCGGATGTTCTCATGTGATCCCAACTGTAGCTCGACTGAGACGCAGGCAGATGGGAGTTATGATGGAGAGATCGAGCTGTATTACGGCTATGCGAACGAAAAGCCGACGCCAACCGCGATAGTGAGGCACCCGACTTTCATGCGTGTGAAGGTCTCTGGTCTTGTAACGCAGAACCTCGCTGCGGGTTAGGGCGGCACGCCGATCACACGTCAGCCAACGAAGTGCCACACCTGCAGACTATATGGCGTCCTGGGCTTCCGTAGCGGTGGCGATCTATGGTGGGCAACAGACACGACGAGCGTCGTGCGCGTAGTAAACAATATCTACGGGCGGCGAAACGATGCGGGAGGTTCACCCGCAACGGCTGGCGACGCTACCCATTGCGGCTTGCAGGGGTACGTCGCGTGCTGGACGTGGACGGGCAGCACCCATCTCGACGTAACACGCATTCACGTCGGACTAACACTAACCCGCACACCGGAGAGTGCCGTCAATTCGTATGTGACGTTCTCGGCCGGCATGGAGCAGGAGTATTTCCCCGGCAACCCGAACCCTGTGGATATGTCTGGCCTCGAGTTCAAATGGGTACCAGATCGTCTCGGCAGCGCGGACACGGTATCGTGTCGAAGTAGAATCGGGCGAACGTGTACTAGAGAACTCGTGGAGCCCGGCACGATGCACGTGGGCGCCTATGTCAACGGCGAGTGGCAAGGGGACAAAATGCTGCGCGTTCAGGTCGATGATCCGTGTCATACGGGCCTTCCTTTTTCAAGATAAATACAGAAGGTACGCCCCCAGTGTGACGTCCCGTTAATTGCTTTCGCAAGGCGGGTGAGTTTCGCGAGGATCGAGTCGGCCGTCGCGGCCCACGCAAAGGGTGTTGAGGTGCGGTTGTATCGCGTGACGAAGGTGTCGATGCGCTGCACCAGTTCGCGGACGGTGCGGAACGACCCGCGGCGAATCGCGTGCTGGGTGATCAGACCAAACCAGCGTTCCACCTGGTTGAGCCACGACGCGTAGGTCGGCGTGAAGTGGACGCGGTACCGAGGGCGCCGGGCCAGCCACGCCCGGACCTTCGCGTGTTTATGCGTAGCGTAGTTGTCGAGAATCAAATGCACGTCGAGGTGTGCTGGGACGTTCGCGTCGATGTGCCGGAGGAAGGCGAGGAACTCCTGATGGCGGTGCCGGCGCTTACACTGCGCGAGCACGTCGCCGGTCTGGACATCGGGGCCGCGAAGAGCGTGGTGGTGCCATGCCGCGTGTAGCCGTGCGTGATCCCTTCCACATAGCCGAGGCCCAGCGGGAGATTGGGCTGCGTCCGCTCCAGCGCCTGGATCTGGCTCTTCTCGTCGACGGAGAGCACGAGCGCGTTCTCGGGTGGGTTGAGGTAGAGTCCCACGACGTCGCGCACCTTCTCGACAAAGAACGGATCGGTGGAGAGCACGAAGCCCTTGGTCCGATGCGGCTGGACGCCGAAGAGCGCGAAATAGCGCTGCACCGTGCTCTTACTAATGCCCGTCTGCGTAGCCACCGACCGCACGCTCCAGTGGGTGGCATTCGCCGGCGTCGTCTTGAGCACGGTGCGCAGGAGGCGCGCGACCTCGTCGTCATCGTGCGTGCGCGGTCGCCCGGGGCGCGGCGCATCGTAGAGGCCGGCCAATCGCTCGTGCTGGAAGCGGCGGCGCCAGTGCCCCACCATCGGATGGCTCAAGCCGATCCGCTTCGCCACCTCGGTATTCGCCAACCCGTCGGCGGACAGTAGAATGGCCTGGGCGCGCTGCACCAACGCATGCGGGAGCGACCGCGACGCCGCCCACTCGTGCAACTGGGTGCGCTCGACGTCAGACAACGTGAGGGCGAAGGTCCGTGGCCGGCCGATAGACATACAGGCTCCCGAGAAAGTATCCTCGGAGCCCCTGCAAGACTAATGCTGCTAATTAATGGGACACAATACGAGATGATATCGAAGAACTCCTCCTCAAGAATCGGCGTCGGCCCATTGCCATAGCGGCGCGTGCGGTCATCCGCGCGGGAAAGGGTCATCGATATTGGTCCTCCTTTCCACAAGAAGCGGCCAGCCGCATCGAAGCCAGCGCGAAAGAACTACACTCAGTTCTGTTTGAGCCAGAGCTTCGGCGTCCGATAAAACGTTGGACCTTCCGCTAGGTGGCTCTAGGGGTATTCGCACAGCGCTGTAGTTGCTGATCGATTTTATGCTTGTGGCTAATCGCAATCAGCAGGGCGAGCCGGAAAAAGTTGAGGAACAGGCCGAGGATGCCGACGGGAACGGTACTATGGAATCGTTGCGGCGGTCGCTTCGCCTGGCACGTCGCATCACCGGCAATGACGGCGGAAGCCTTGGACTGCATCCCGCCGTCTTTTTTTGCGGACCTAGTGGTGTTCGCTCGAATCCCATGTTCATGGGAACCGTCGCGCTCATTGGCAAACGACTCGCGAACAACGACCCGACGTTTTTCGACAAGTTCACGGCGGTACGAGCTGCCTTCGAAGCAGAGCTCATCGCGAAGAAGGACTTGATCGCAACCATCCTGCAGAAGCACTCAAGCCGAAAGCGCGTCGGTACGTATGAGCACCTATTGGGGGCATTGCTCATCCTCCTTGAAACGGGAGGCACGCCCACCGAGGAATGGCTAATTGAGCAAGCTGGCCTGAGAGGACGGGTCTTGGCCGGAAGCGCGCGTCAGCAAGGATCGCGCTTTTCCGATGAGGCCAGGAGCGAGGTATTTATCGCCCAAGCACTTTCCGGCGCGCCGCGATGCCCCATTTGCAGCGGCTACTTGGATCCCGAGAAATCGATGTCGTACGATCACATCGAGCGAGTTCGGGATGGCGGAGTGGGAGAAGCGGACAATTTGAAGTTGACGCATCCTTACTGCAATCAGAGCGTTCGCCAGTAAGAGTTGCTGGCGACGGTCAAGCAACAGTGGTCTCCGCAGGTGGGCGAAGCAGTAGGATGCGGACGGCGAAAAAAAAACAACTCCCCAACAGCGGCAGGCTGTTGGGATATTTCGTTGTCATCCAATGCTGGGATGATCGCTGCGGCCTTTTCGCGTCTTGAAAAAGACGACTACGTTGTCGATGATAAAATTGTCAAGCTCGTTGTCGTGCCCAAACAACTGCAATGCCGATTCGACGTGCAGAACATTTTGTTCCCTTAGCACATTAGACGGCACGAGCAACGTGTGAGCCTTCCAGTAGGGTAGGCGTCTATTATGGAACACCGGCGCATAACCAGGTGTTATACCGCCGGGGATGTCAGTTCCATTGATGCGCACGATGTTCCTGGCTGTCGGATCCGTCGTTGCCGAATCTTCAAGCGAGCCTGCCCTGGCTCCCAGTGTTTCGAACTGAAGGACGCCCAACTCCTTGGAATCAACGTTCTCACAGAGGAAGTGGTAGTCCTTCGATGCGCCAACGAAAAGCACTTCCGGTTCAAGTTTGATCTCCTCCTCGGAGATGGCGGGATCGTTGTGCATCTCGCCAAAGCGTTGCCGCACCGCTTGGATCACAGTAAAGTCGCTGGGCATCGTTATCCCTCGATGTAGTGGTCCGCTACATTAACGCCTCCGTCACCCAGCCCAATCATCGGTCATGACGGCCTGTGGCGCAAGCGACGTGAGTAGCGCGAGGGGTGAAGTCTCCGCGGACTTATCCCCTAACCCGTCAACGTGGTCACGGTAGAAGACCCGATCGAGTACCGGCTTCCCGGCATCGTTCAGGTTCAGGTGCATGAGCGCGCCGGCCTCACCTTCGAGGCCGCGCTGCGGTCCATCGTGCGGCAGGATCCCGATGTCATCCTTGTGGGAGAGATCCGTGACCGTGAAACGGCGGGAGGCGGTGCATGGGCGCATCGAGGTCGGAGAGACGCCGGCCGCGGCCGCCATGCGCGAAGTTCGCGAGGAGACCGGACTGGAAGTCCTCCGGCTGTACAACGTGCGCGTGCAGCCGTTCTATCTGCATCGGTCTCACACGGTCCAGCTATCGGTCGTCTTCGCGGCCTTTGCCGACCCGAGCGCACCACTCACACTCGGCACCGAGCATACCGCGGGGGAGTGGGTAAACGACGACGACGCGCTCGCGCGCCTGTTCTGGCCCGGTGACCGGCAATCGCTGCGAGAGGCTTTGACGCTCCTGGCCGATGGAACGGCGGGCGTTGCCGAAGACGTGTTGCGCGTGCTCTGACGGGCGCTCGGCCCCCCAGCTCATCGGGGAATGCGGTGCTCCGACGTGCGCAGAATCGTGGCCGGATCAGGCGCATTCGGCTTCACGCGCACGCTCTTCGCGGGAATGCCGACGTACACGTGGTACGGACGCACATCCTTGGTGGCGACCGCGTTGGCTCCGACCATTCCCTGCTCGCCAACGTGTACGCCAGCCAACACCGTCGCGTGATAGGTAATGCGCACGCCGTCCTCGAGAACGGTCTCGACGTTGGTGACGTCGCGCTGATCAACGATGCTGTGCGTGTGACTGTAAATGTTGGCGTAATCGCTCACCGACACGTTATTGCCGAGCTTGATGCCGCCGCGGTCGTCCAGCAGGACGTGCCGATGAATGACCACGTTGTCGCCCGCCTCGATGCGGTGCCCGAACGTGACCTCGACGTGCTGAAACGCCTTGAAGTTCTCACCGCACCGCTTGAAGATCCGCTGCGCCAACAACCGGCGTAAACGGATGCCCAAACCGACATTCTGGCCGCCCAGGGCAGTGCGATCGAAGGAATACCAGAGCCACAGCAGGGGCTTCACCGGCTGAAAAAGCGTATCGTCGCAGTCCGCGTAGTATTCCGGCTCCAGCGTAACGTTGCGTGGGTCGAGGGCGGAAAGCGCGAGCCGCGTGGCCCGGGACAGCTTCTCGTCGCTGACGGCAGTCTCCCAGTTGCCAGCGTACTCGGGGTAGACGATCGCCGTGAGTACGTCGCGGCAGAGCAGGGAACGGTCGGCCGCGACGTCGCGCGACGTGCCGCCCAGCCGGTCGGCGATCTCTTCGAGCCACGCATCGGCCAGCGCGGAATTGCTCGTTGGCGGCAGCGCGCGAAGTGGAAGGAATGGCATCGGCATGAAAGTGGTTGCGATCCGCCTCGACCTCGGATCTACGGTGTTTGCAGGGATTGCTGCGCGCGGGCGCGAGCACGCACCAGCATGCGCTGCGCCTCGATCTCCCTCAAAATTGCGCTCCAACCTGCGGTTTGCTGCGTTCCCAGGATCACGGTGAGCGGCTGATTCACCTCGAGCGCGTCCTCGAACAGGTACAGCGCCGCCTGCCGCTCTCGCGGCTGGAGTCGCTGGTTCCCGAACCCACTGCTCAGCGGCACGACTTCGAGCGGCCGGAATTCGCGGCCGGCCACCGTGATCGTGAGATCGAGCGGCGAGAAGTGCGCGTCCGGCGCGAGGCCGAAGAATGACACGTACCACACGCTGCCGCGCTGCAACCCATGCTGCGATGCCAGTCGCGCCAGCGTCGCCTTCCGGCTGTCGAGCTGGTCCCGAAGCGCGCGATAAGAGTCAGGCGAGAGCGTGCGAATCACGTTCTCGTTCATCGGCATGAGACTGACCATCACGTCGGGGAGCTGCAGCTTGAGCGCGATATCGTCCTGCCGCAGTTGTCCGAATCCGGCCGGGATCAGCTCCGTGGCGCTGGTGTCCGGCGCAGATGTCGCAGGCACGGCTGATGGGCGCGGCACGGGTGACGCGTTCTGCGCGCAGCCGATGCTCGTGTGAAGCGTCGCCGTCGCGAGTACCACCAGCAGGACGCGCCGGCTCATGCGCTCGACGGCTCGGCGGGCTGTGGCGTCGTCGCGGCGCGCCACGACGGCTGCTCCACCAATGCGACCACGGCCTCCGCGAGCTCGTCGCGGCCTGCGTTCGTAAGCGCGCTGAACGGAATGACCTGGTCGTGCTCCAGTTCGAGCGACGACGCGATTTCCGCCACCCGCGATTCGACCTCGCGCGCGCGCAGCTTGTCGATCTTCGTCAGCACGACGACCGTGGGCGCCTCCAGCTCCGCGAGGAACGCGAGCATGCCGCGGTCGTCCTCCGTCGGGTCGTGTCGCACGTCCATCAACAGCACTACTCCGCGCAGCGCCGGGGAGTTCCGCAGGTACCCCTCGATGAGCGGCTGCCACTGCGCTCGTCGCTCCTTCGAGATGCGCGCGTAGCCATAACCGGGCAGGTCTGCCAGAACGAAACGATCATTCACGCGGAAGAAATTGATCTCGCGCGTCCGGCCCGGGGTCTGGCTCACCCGTGCCATCGCCTTGTGACGGACCAGCCGATTGAGCAACGACGACTTGCCCACGTTCGATCGCCCAGCGAACGCAACCTCGGGTAACTCGTTCACTGGCCGCCAACCGTCTACCGACGCCATTGGCCCTATGAATTCCAGGCTTCGAATGACGAGCGGATCCTTTCCGCGCTCACTCAATGCGTCACCATGGCGGCGGGCTGTTCCTCGCGTGCCGGCATCGCGTGCGCCAGCGCAAGTGCCAGCACCTCGTCCATCGAACGCACCGGATGGAACTGCAATCCGGCTTTCACCTCATCCGGCAGCTCGTCGAGATCGCGTGTGTTCTCGTGCGGTATGATCACGTGTGAGATTCGGTTGCGCAGTGCTGCTACCGCCTTCTCCTTGAGTCCGCCGATCGGCAACACGCGTCCACGCAGTGTGATCTCACCCGTCATGGCCACGGTTCCACGGAGCGGAACGCCCGTGAGCGCGCTGACGATCGCGCACGCGATGGCGATGCCCGCGGAGGGGCCGTCCTTCGGCGTTGCGCCGGCGGGAATGTGCACGTGCAGGTCGCGCGTGCGCAGAAACTCCCGCTCGAGGCCGAGAGCTGCCGCGCGCGCCCGCGCATACGAGAGCGCGGCGCTCGCCGACTCCTTCATCACGTCGCCCAGCGTACCCGTCAGCTGCAAACGCCCGCGGCCGGGAACGACACTGACCTCGATCTCCAGCACGTCGCCGCCCACGCTCGTGTACGCCAGCCCCGTTGCCACACCCACTTTGTCCTCGATGGGATTCGCTTCGGGATCGAACGGGGCAGTGCCGAGCATCCCGTGGAGCATGTCGGCCGTCACGAGGTCGTGCTCCGTCGCCGCCGACGCAGCCGAGAGGGTGCGCCGCTCGGCGCGCGCGCGCGCCAACTTACGCGACAACCGGGCGAGCCGGCGCTCGAGATCGCGCACGCCGGCTTCACGCGTGTATCCATGCACGATTGCCGGAATGACGTCCGCCTCGAGCGTCACCGACTTCGGCTCGAGCCCGTGTTGTCGCAGCTGCCGCGGCAACAGGAACTGCCGCGCGATGGCGTACTTCTCCTGGTCCAGGTAACCGGCCAGCCGAATGATCTCCATCCGGTCGCGCAGCGGCTCCGGAATGGTGGCCAGCGAATTCGCCGTGGTGATGAACAGCACCTGCGACAGATCGTAGTCGGCCTCGAGGTAGTGATCGTTGAACGCGCGGTTCTGCTCGGGATCGAGCACCTCGAGAAGAGCCGCTGAGGGATCGCCTCGGTAGTCCGATCCGAGCTTGTCCACCTCATCGAGCAGAATGACCGGATTCACCGTCTCGGCGCGACGCATGGCCTGAATCAGACGCCCCGGCATTGCCCCGATGTACGTGCGCCGGTGTCCGCGGATCTCGGCTTCGTCGCGCACGCCGCCCAGCGACATGCGCACGAACTTCCGTCCCAGCGCGCGCGCAATCGAGCGTCCCAGCGACGTCTTGCCAACGCCCGGAGGGCCCACCAGGCAGAGAATCGGCCCGTCGAGCCGCTCCACGAGCGCCAGCACGCCGATGTAATCCAGCACGCGCTCCTTCACGTCGGCGAGTCCGTAGTGATCCTCGTCGAGTACCTGGCGCGCGTGCGCGACATCCAGCACGTCATCCGTGCGCTCCGTCCATGGCAGCGCCGCAATCCATTCGAGATACGTCCGGGCGACGCCCGACTCCGGCGACATCGGCGGAATTCGCTTGAGGCGACGCAGCTCGCGTCGCACGCGCGCACGCACCGGCTCGGGCAACTGCCGCGCCTCGAGCTGCGCGCTCAGCTCCTCGGTGTCGTCGGCCTCCTCCGAGCCCAGCTCCTTGTGAATCGCCTTGAGCTGCTCCTGGAGGTAGAACTCGCGCTGATTCTGGAAGAGCGAGCCTCGAACGTCGTCGTCGATCTTCCGCTCGAGCTTGAGCAGATCGGTTTCGCCCACCAGAGATTCACCGAGCGCCCGCAACAGGGTCGCGAGCTCCGGTGCCTCGAGGATGCTCTGTCGTCGCTCGAGCCGGGTACCGACGTGCGCCGCGACGCCGAACGCCTGGCGTGTCGGCGAATCGGAGCCCTGGATCAGGGACACGAGCTCCGCGGGCAGGCGGCGGTGCACGCTCACGTACTCCTCGAACAGCGAGATCACGCGGCGGAGGAGTGCCTCGGTCTGTGAGTCGTCGTCGAGCGTGAGCGCGGGCATCGGCTCGACGACGGCCCGCAGCGTGTCGCCGCCCGGCACGTATCGCGTCACGCGCGCGCGGGTGACACCCTCCACGAGGACGCGAACGGTCCCGCTCCCCATGCGGGACAATTGCCGCACTCGGGCAATCACGCCGACGCGATATAGATCGGCGGCAGCGGGCTCCTGCGTTTCCGCGTCGCGCTGGGCGACGAGCAGGAGCAGGCCGTCAGCGCCTCCGGCGGCGGTGAGTGCAGCGAGCGATGCCGCGCGCCCCACGAGGAGCGACATGGCGACGTATGGAAACACCACGACGTCGCGCAGCGGCAGCACGGGCAGGCGATCGGCGGTGGTGATGGTCTCGCCGTCGACGATGAAGGAAGCCATGCCTAAACATAGCCCAAACTACCGCCAGTTCACGCTTCCTTCTTTCGCTTCGTCGGCGCCAGCTCCAGCAGCGGCGCGGTTCCGCTCAACACGCTCGGCTCCGTGATCTTCACCTCGACCACGTCCTCGCGCGTCGGCAGGTCGAACATCACGTCCGTGAGCAGCTCCTCGAGAATGGCCCGAAGTCCGCGCGCACCGGTGCCCCGCTTCAGTGCCTTCTGCGCGATGGCCCGCAGCGCGGAGCTCTCGAAGGTGAGCTTCACCTCCTCGAGGCCGAACAGCTTCGTGTACTGCTTCGTGAGCGCGTTCTTGGGCTCCTGGAGAATCCGCACCAGCGATTCCTCGTCCAGCCCCTCGAGGGGAACGGTCACCGGGAGGCGGCCCACCAGCTCGGGGATGAGGCCGAAGCGGAGCAGGTCGTCCGGCTCGACCTCGGAAAACGCGTTCTTCGACAGCGTCGCCAGCTTCACCGGGTCCGTCTCGACCTTCGAGAAACCGATCTGCCGCCGCCCCGTACGCGCCTCGATGATCTTCTCCAGCCCGTCGAACGCGCCGCCGCAAATGAACAGGATGTCCTTCGTGTTGATCTGGATGTATTCCTGCTGCGGATGCTTTCGTCCGCCCTGCGGCGGGACGCTGGCCACCGTGCCCTCGAGGATCTTCAGCAGCGCCTGCTGCACGCCCTCGCCGCTCACGTCGCGCGTGATGCTGGGATTTTCCGATTTCCGTGCAATCTTGTCGATCTCGTCGATGTAGACGATACCTCGCTCGCACTCGGCGACGTTGAAGTCGCCCGCCTGGAGCAGCCGCACGAGAATGTTCTCGACGTCCTCGCCGACGTAGCCCGCCTCCGTCAGCGTCGTGGCATCGGCGATCGTGAACGGGACGTCGAGAATGCGCGCCAGCGTCTGCGCGAGCAGTGTCTTGCCGACACCCGTCGGGCCGATCAGCAGAATGTTCGACTTGTCGAGCTCGACGTCATCCTCGCGCCCGGAGGCCGAGTTGATCCGCTTGTAGTGATTGTAGACCGCGACCGCGAGCGCTTTCTTAGCGCGCTCCTGCCCGATGACGTACCCGTCGAGCGTGTCCTTGATCTCCTGCGGCGTCGGAACCTGGGTGATAGCCTCCGCGACCTCACGCTCCTCGTCTTCCGCGAGGATCTCGTTGCAGAGCGCGATGCACTCGTTGCAGATGTAGACGGACGGACCGGAGATGAACTTCCGGACCGAGTCCTTCGACTTCCCGCAGAACGAGCAGCGGAGGTGTTTGTCGTGCGACATGGCGGAGACTCAGCAGGAAACGCACACCCGGACACGCCGGGACAGGGCAGGTACCGAGAGTTAACGCGAGCGGACTACCCGGTCAAGAAAAGAGACGATCGGACCCCGTTCTGGCAAATCACTGACCCGTCGGGCGCGCCACGCCGCGCGCCCGCCCCGGCTACTTGACGCCCGCGGCCTGCGCCGCAATCACCTGCGGATCGATGATCTCGCCACGATTTGTGATCACGTGGTCGATCAGCCCGTAATCCTTCGCCTCCTCCGACGACATGAAGAAGTCGCGGATCATGTCGCGCTCGATCTGTTCCACCTGCCGTCCGGTGTGCCGGCTGTAGATCGTATTGAGCTGATGGCGCAGGAACAGAATCTCCTTCGCCTGAATCTCGATGTCCGCCGCCGTGCCCTGCGTTCCGCCCGACGGCTGATGGATCATGATCCGCGAATGCGGGAGCGCGCTCCGCTTCCCCTTGCGACCCGCCGCGAGCAGGAACGAGCCCATGCTCGCCGCGAGACCCATGCAGATGGTGTTCACGGGCGCCTTCAAATATTGCATGGTGTCGTAGATGGCCAGCCCCGCCGACACCGTGCCGCCCGGCGAGTTGATGTACACGAAGATGTCGCGATCCGGATTGTCCGCCTCGAGGAAGAGCAGCTGCGCGATGATGATGTTCGCGACGTCGTCGTTGATGGGCGTGCCGAGGAACACGATCCGGTCCATCAGCAGGCGTGAGAAGATGTCGTACGTGCGCTCGCCGCGGCTGGAGCGCTCGATGACATACGGCGGGTAAATTGTTGCCATGGGTCCGCTCATTTGATGATTGGTCACGTCGGTTGATTGGTCACGTCGTTCCGCTGCAGCAACCACGCGAACACTTTTTCCTCGGTGATGCTGCGCTCGATTTCGGGCAGGCGCCCCGCTTTCTGAAGCGACGCATACACCTGCCCAGGGTCGGTCTTGCGCTGTTCGGCGACACGCTGGACGCGGTCATCCACATCCTGCTCCGTGGCGGCGAGCGTCTCGCGTTGCGCGAGCGTGTCGATCAGCATGTCGCGTCGCACCTGCTTCTCGGCCACCGATGCGAATTCGGCGGCGAAGGCCTGGCGCTGGTCCTCCGGAATCTGATACGCCTGCACGTACGCGTCGATCATCCGATGCACCCAGCTCGGCGGCACATCGAAGGGGTTTGCTTCCGTGATCTGGTCGATGAGTGACTGCCGAACGAGCGCGTCGGCATCGCGGGTGGCGTGCTCCTCGAGGTCCGCGCGAACTGCCGCGCGCAGCGCCTCCAGGGAATCGAAGTCGCCGACGCTGCGCGCGAACGCGTCGTCGAGCTCCGGGAGCGCCTTCCGCTTCACCTCCTGCAACGTGACGCGCACGTTCTTCGACGCACCGCGCTGCGCCTCATCCGGAAAATCGTCCGGCCACTTCACCACGCGCTCCTTCGTCTCGCCCGGCGAGAGCTCCATGATGAGCTCCTCCACGCCCGCGATCGCCTGGCCGCCGCCGAGTACGATGTTGTACGGCTTGCCCTCCGGCATGTCACCGCCCGGTGCGTCTGGCGTGGCCAGCAGCACCTGCACCATGTCGGCCTCGCGGGGCTGTCCATCGGCCGGCGACCACGTAGCCTTTTGATCCCGCAGCGCCTCGATCTGTTCGGCGACCGTCTCGTCCGTCACGTCCTTGACCGAGCGGGTGATCCGAAATCCCTCCGTCCGCGCCAGCACGACAGTGGGCTTGACCTCGAGATGCAGCTCGAACGTGAGCGGCTGCCCTTCGTCGAACTTGACGTCATGCACGTGCGGCTGCGCGGCGACGTCGAGCTTTTCGCGCTCGATGACCTCCTTGAAGGCCTCCTGCACGAGGTTCTCGAGGACCTGCTGCCGAATCGCGTCCTTGAAGCGCTTGCGCACCATCGCCGCGGGGGCCTTTCCCGGGCGAAAGCCGGGAAGCCGTACCGAGCTCGCGTAGCGCCGCGCTGTTTTTTCCTCTTCGTGCTGCACCGTGGCGAGCGGAACGGAAACCTCCAGCAGGCGTTCCACGCCGTCGCTCTTCTTCGTGGTGATCTGGATATCCATGGCTCAAATCTAACCCGACGGCGCGACGAAAAGATCCAGCTTGGTGCGCCGTTCTTCGGGTGTTCTACTGTCCTACCGTCCCACTGTCCTGCCGCTTTACTTTCGGTAAATGAGTTGCGCGCCCGTCACAGTCTCGAGCACCACGGCGCCTCCGGCTGCCGTGCCCGTGTACGTCTGGCCGTTCCTCGTGTCGTTGAAGGACATGAGCGCGAAATCTCTCACCATCGACCACGTGCCCTGACGCAGGCCGATCTGCGACGTGGCCGCGCCCACGGGCGACGTGAGCGTGAAGGACAACGTCTCCGAGAACGTGTGGTCCGCACCGATGACGAGGGACCCCGACATGAGTCGGAGGATGCCCGTCGAATCCGTGCGCACGATCGCGGGGAGCGCGGCACCCTTGTACTGGGTCAGCGTGTACGTGCCAGCGACCTGCTCGGGGCGGGTGCTCTGATCGTACTCCTTGGAGCAGGCGACGCCGAGAATGAGGCACAGCAATGCGGCGGCCGATCTCATGGGTGTCTCCGGTCGAGAAGTGGGTGCAGCTCCCAGCATGCGAGAGGGGGGACTCGAACCCCCAAGCCTTTCGGCGCCAGATCCTAAGTCTGGTGCGTCTGCCAGTTTCGCCACTCTCGCGACGTCGGGTCAACCTAAGATGGAAGTCTCGAATTGGTAAGCGCTTAAAGCATCTGCTGCTGGCGGTGTGGCCATGCCGCATCGGTTGTTGCGGCCGTGCAACGGACATCGCAGGTTTGGTGTGACCCACCTCACAATTCCCGGTGTCTGTTTAATTGCGTCAAGTCGTTATGGGCAATGCACTTAAGGCTGATTTTCTACCCTCTCAAACGATGAGCCAGCCGTGCGCACGTGCCTTGCGATTGCCCCTGCCGTCTAGCCGCACAGCGCGGCGCCCCAAACCTCCTCGAAGACAAAGGCCCATGAAGATGCGCGTTCGGTCTCTCCTCAGCGGTGCGGCGACCATCCTGACATTGGTCTCCGCGGCTCCGCTTGCCGCGCAGCCTGTGTTGAGCGGCGCGCCGCAACCCAAGAGCCTGAAACAGGGCTTCGGCAGCCTGAGTGACAACTCGGTTGTCGGAAACCAGCTCCCGGCCTTCACAATGGGCGAGTATGCCTGCGCCAACAGCACGCTGGGCATGTTCTTCGGGGGCAGTACGGTAATCTCCAACCTCACGGGTTGGGGTACCTCCTGCAACGGCGGCTCCACCACAGTGTATCCCGCGCTGACATTTCTCTTCAATCAGCCCATCGCGTCATTCGGGTTCATGCAGCTCTCGTTGAGCAATAACCTGACAGTTACGACCAACAACGGATCCGTCACGACGAGCGTCGTACCTTACGGACAGACGTTCGCGCCCCAGTTCGTGGGCATAACGGACGTGTCCGGCTTCTCGGAGGTGACGATCAGTGGCGATGGTAGCGAAGCGCTGGCAGTCGACGACGTGAGCTTCACCTTGGCGGCCCCGGAGCCGGCTTCAGCAGCCCTCTTGGCCACTGGACTCGTCGGCATCGCGGGCTTCGCGCGTCGCCGCCGGAAGACGAGCTGACCCCACTCTGTTGGGAAAGCAAAAGCGGCCCTCGGCAATCGCCGAGGGCCGCTTCGCTTTCCTGCGAACAGTGACCTACTGAACCCGCACGGTCACCGCGCGCGTTGACCCCTGCTGACCCTGCGGCGCGATGTCGTACACGAGAAACGTCACGAGATCACCTGCCTTCAGCCGCGACAACACCGCGTCCAGATCCCCCGTCGTGTGCAGCACGCGACGCGGACCGGGATTCAGCACCTCGTACAGCACCGTCTGGTCCGCCGTGAGCTTCCGATATGACGGACCCATGGCGCTCACGTCGCTGACGACGAGTCCGCGACGATAGGGCTCCGCGACGACGGCACGCAGGCCGGCACTCACGGGCTCAACGGCAATACCAACCTTGTCGAAGCGACGTGACTCGCTCGGTGCACCTTCATCCACCGAGCTCCGACTTGCCGACGCCACCGCGCGCGTCTCATCGGGTGCCTCCACGAGCTTCACGCGATAGGTCTTCTTGCTGCCGAAGCGCATGACGTCGAAGCTCACCGTCTCGCCCGGCTTGTGGCTCCGGACGATGCGCTGAAGCGTGCTGACGCGATCGATGGGCTTGCCATCGGCCGCGATGATCACGTCACCAGGCTCTATGCCCGCATTCTTGGCCGGGCTCACACTGTCGGCACCGTAGCTGTAACTGCCGACCACCACACCGGTCACCTGATCGAGTCCGGCCGCCTTGGCCTCCTCGGGCGAGGCCGGGTTGATCGCGACGCCGATGACGGAGCGCCGCACCTTGCCATAGGCGAGGAGGTCGTCCATCACCTGCTTCGCCAACGTCACGGGAATCGCGAAGCCGTAGCCGGCGTACATGCCGGTCTGGCTCGCGATCGCACTGTTGATGCCGATGACTTCACCGCGGATGTTGACGAGCGGCCCTCCGGAATTGCCGGGATTGATCGCCGCGTCCGTCTGGATGTAGTCCGTGATGGCGTACCGCCCCGCCGTCGGCTCGAGAAGCCCTGGCAGCGGACGGCCCTTGGCGCTGATGATGCCCGCCGTCACCGTGAAGTCGAGGCCGAGCGGGTTGCCGATGGCCACGACCCACTGGCCGACGCGGGAGACGTTGTCGTCACCCAGCGACGCGACCGGCAGGTTGGAGCCGTCGATCTTGATGACTGCGACGTCCGTGGTGGGATCGCGGCCGATCACCTTGGCCGTGAAGGTCCGCTTGTCGAGCAGCGTCACCGTCACCTTGTCGGCGTCCGCCACCACGTGGTTGTTGGTGAGAATGTATCCGTCCTTCGAGACGATGAAGCCGCTGCCGGTGCCTTCCTGCGACTGCTCGCGAGGAGGTCCCTGCTGCTCGAAATTCCGGAAAAAGTCCTCCATCGTGCCCGGCTGGCGCGGATCGCGCCCCCGGACTTGCCGCACCCGTTGAATCTGGATCGAAACGACACTTGGCGTGACGTGATCCGCGATCGCCTCGAACGCGTTGCCTGTTTCCGCGAGCGACTGCACTTGCGCCGGCGCGACCTTCGTGCCCTTGCCCTCCTGGGCAAAGCCGAAGCGCGTCAGGTCGATGCTCGACGCGAACAACAGACCGCACGCGAAGGCGGTCGCGACCGCCGCGCCGAGGCGCATGCGTGAGAATCGTGTAGACATCGTTATTCCACCTGTCCTGATTGAAGTCTGTGAAGTCCTGCTAATTACATACACTCGAACGGGCACCGCGTGTTCCATTGAGACACATGCGCCGCCCGTCCGGTTTCCACTCGCTGTCTCCTGCCACTTACGACTACTTCTTCTCGTCCACGATCTCGTAGTCGGCTTCGACGACGTCGTCCGCGGGACGAGCACCGCCGGTCTCACCGCCAACCGGACCGGCCTCCGGGCCGGCGCCAGGTGCGGCTGACGCCGCCTGGCTCTGGGCATAGAAGGACTGACCCGCCTCACCGAACGTGCGGCTCAGCTCCTCCTGCGCCGCGCGAATCTCGTTCATGTCGTCCCCGCGAAGTGCCTTGCGGGCCCGCTCCACCGACGCCTCGAGCCGCGTCTTGAGGTCGCCCGGCAGCTTGTCCGACCACTCCTTCGCGTTCTTCTCCACCTCGTAGGTCATGCTGTCGAGGCGGTTGCGGGTGTCGATCTCCTCCCGCCGCTTCTTGTCCTCCTCGGCGTTGCGCTCGGCGTCCTTCACCATCCGGTCGATCTCATTGTCGGTGAGACCGCTGGACGCCTCGATGCGGATCTTCTGCTCCTTGCCCGTGGCCTTGTCCCGGGCCGCGACGTGCAGAATGCCGTTGGCGTCGATGTCGAAGGTGACTTCCACCTGCGGCATGCCGCGCGGTGCGGGCGGAATTCCGGTGAGCTGGAACTTGCCGATCGTGCGGTTGTCGCGGGCCAGCTCGCGCTCACCCTGGAGCACGTGAATCTCCACCGTGGTCTGATTGTCGTCGGCGGTGCTGAACGTCTCCGACTTCTTGGTGGGGATGGTCGTGTTGCGCGGAATGAGCACGGTGGTCACGCCGCCGAGCGTCTCGATGCCGAGCGACAGCGGTGTCACGTCGAGCAGGAGAACGTCCTTCTGTTCGCCCGTGAGCACGGCACCCTGAACCGCGGCGCCGATGGCCACCACCTCGTCCGGGTTCACGCCCTTGTTGGGATCCTTGCCGAAGAATTTCTTCACTTCGTCCTGGATCTTCGGAATGCGCGTGGACCCGCCGACCAGCAGCACCTCGTCGATGTCCTTGGGCTCGAGGCCCGCGTCCTTCAGCGCCTTCCGCATGGGCTCGAGCGTGCGCGTGATGAGGTCGTCCACGAGCTGCTCGAACTTGGCGCGGGAGAGCGTGTAGTTCAGGTGCTTCGGCCCGCTCTGGTCCGCGGTGATGAAGGGCAGGTTGATGTCCGTCGTATTGGTGCTCGACAGCTCCATCTTGGCCTTCTCCGCAGCCTCCTTCAGGCGCTGGAGCGCCATGGGATCCTTGGAGAGATCGATGCCCTGATCGCGCTTGAACTCGCCGACGATCCAGTCCATGACGCGCTGGTCGAAGTCGTCGCCGCCCAGGTGCGTGTCACCGTTGGTGGACTTCACCTCGAACTGACGCGAGCCTTCCACGTCATAGAGCTCGAGGATGGAGATGTCGTACGTGCCGCCGCCGAGGTCGAACACGGCGACCTTCTCGTCCTTCTTCTTGTCGAGACCGTACGCCAGCGCCGCGGCGGTGGGCTCGTTGATGATACGGAGCACCTCGAGGCCTGCGATCTTGCCCGCGTCCTTCGTGGCCTGCCGCTGTGCGTCGTTGAAGTACGCCGGAACGGTGATGACGGCCTTGGTCACCTGCTGACCGAGGTAGTCCTCGGCGGTCTGCTTCATCTTCTGGAGGATCATCGCCGAGATTTCGGGCGCGGTGTAGCGCTTGCCCTGGACCTCCACGGTGGCGACGTCATTGGGTCCCGGAACGACCTTGTACGGGACGCGCTTGGCCTCTTCCTGGACCTCGCTCATCTTGCGTCCCATGAACCGCTTGATCGAGAAGACGGTGTTCGTGGGGTTCGTCACGGCCTGGCGCTTGGCGACCTGCCCGACGAGCCGCTCACCGTCCTTGGTGAAGCCGACAACCGATGGGGTGGTGCGGCCACCTTCGGCGTTGGGGATGACGACCGGGTCGCCTCCCTCCATGACAGCGACGACGGAGTTCGTCGTGCCGAGATCGATGCCGATGACTTTGTCAGCCATTGCTTCCCTTGAGGTGTGATGGGTGGCGCGGCGCTGCCGCAGATGACCGGTGCTAAGGCAAGGACAGGACCCTACGGAGAGTGCCACTCTGGCAGGCGGAGTCGTCGGCCGGCTGACCATCGGATGACACGGTGGCGTAGTGACCGCCGGTATGTCACGCCGGCAGGGGATGGGCCAGCGGGCCTCCAATCGCCAGATTCCCGGACGTGATACCGCTCAGCGACGAGAACCCGACGCTCAACACGCCGTGGATGACGTGGGTCATCATCGGCGTCACCATCGCCGTGTGGTTTCTCGTTCAGGGTGCGGGAAATCCACCGTCCGTCGCCGTGTCCGTGTGCGAGCTCGGCATGGTACCGGGGGAGCTCACGCGGCAGGCGCCGGTGGGCCTCGCGCTCCCGCTCGGGCCGGGTCTCGCGTGCGTCATCGACCGCGATCCGATCAACGTGTTGACGCCGCTGATCTCGATCTTTCTGCACGGCGGCTGGGTGCATCTCCTCGGCAACATGCTGTTCCTCTGGGTGTTCGGAAACAACATCGAGGACAGCATGGGACCGGGCCGGTTTCTCACCTTCTATCTCCTCTGCGGGCTCATCGCCGCGGCCGCACACGTGCTCGTGGACCCAGCATCGCCCGTTCCCACGGTGGGCGCGTCGGGAGCCATCTCCGGCGTGATGGGCGCGTATCTCGTGCTCTATCCACGGGTCCGCGTGAACATGCTTTTTTTCTTCCTGATCTTCTTCAAGGTCATTCCGCTACCGGCGTGGCTCGTGCTGGTGTGGTGGTTCCTGCTCCAGGTGTTGGCCGGCGTCCCGCAGCTCTCTGCTGTCCGGCCGGATGTCTCCAGCGGCGTCGCCGTGTGGGCTCACATCGGTGGGTTCATTGCCGGAGTCGTGCTCATCAAGGTCTTCGAGAACCCGGTGCTCGTGGCCCGAAGGGATTCGATTCGCATGATCCAGCATCCGGTGTGATCGTTCCTGGGGCGAGCGCAACTGTTCGCGCAAAGTGTAACGGTTGCGTGACAAACCAGATGCCGAGGATGGGGAACGTTTGCAGCGGGTTCGGACCCCCCGTACCTTCATGTGCTGCGTTGCCCGCCCGATCACGCCCCTTGAACCGCGCTCATGCTGAGCCGTCTTATCCCGGCCGACGAGGAATTCTTCGGCCTTTTCAATCAGCTTGCCGAGCATCTTCGCACGGCGGCCAATCTCCTCGACGAGCTGTTCGCCGAGCCACACCGAACCACTGAGCTGGTCAAGAAAATCAAGGACGTCGAGCACCTTGCCGACCAGCTCACGCTCTCGATCAACGTCCGCATCGACAAGAGCTTCATCACCCCGATCGACCGCGAGGACATCCATCTGCTCGCGTCCCGGCTCGACGACGTGATCGATCGTCTCGACGGCACGGCGCGCCGCATGGTGATCCTCCACATCAACGAAGTGCGCGAGCCGGCCCGCAAGATGGCGCACGTGATCCAGAGCGCGGCGGAACACATCGCATATGCCGTGAAAGCCATCAAGCGTCCCCGCGAGGTGGCGGCGCAGGCGGCCGAGATCAAGCGGCTCGAGGAGGAAGGGGATCAACTCTATCACGAGGCCGTCGGTGCGTTGTTCGCCGGCACGCCCGACCCCATCGAGGTGATCCGCTGGAAGGAAGTCTACGAGACGCTCGAGATTGCGATCGATCAGTGCATGGGCGTCGCGAACGCGCTGCATAGTATCTCCATCAAGAACAGCTGAGCCGTGGTCTGGTACGTCGTGGCGATCATCGGGATCGCCTTCCTGTTCGACTTCAGCAACGGCTTCCACGATTCGGCGAATTCCATCGCCACGATCGTCGGCACGCGCGTGCTGAGTCCGTTGGCGGCGGTGGTGTGGGCGGCATTCTTCAACTTTGCGGCGCTGTTCACGGGCGGCGTTGCCGTCGCGAAGGCGGTCGGCGCGGGGATGATCGACCAGAGCATCGTCGATCCCAACGTCATTCTCGGCGCGCTTCTCGGAGCGATTCTCTGGAACGGCATCACGTGGTACTACGGGATCCCGTCCAGCTCATCGCACGCGCTGATCGGCGGCTACGCCGGGTCGGCCATTGCCAAGGCGGGCTTCGGGGCGGTCACGTGGGGTCAGAAGTGGATTCAGACCCTCACCTTCATCGTCGTCTCCCCGCTAGTGGGTTTTCTGGCGGGCTTCGCGCTGATGCTGTCGTGCTACTGGCTGTTTCAGCGGCTCAATTCGGCGCGTGTCGATCGCGTGTTCAGGCCGGCGCAGCTGCTGAGTTCGGCAATGCTATCGTACTCTCACGGCGGAAACGACGCGCAGAAAACGATGGGCATCGTCGTTGGCCTCCTGGTGGCGAGCAAGGGCTATTTCGCCACACAGACGGGGTGGCTTCACATCATGTATCTCCCCGACTTCAGGGTGATTCCGCGATGGATCGAGATCTGCGCCTACTCGGCCATCTCGCTGGGAACCCTCTTCGGCGGGTGGCGCATCGTCCACACGATGGGATCGCGAATCACCAAGCTCCGCCCCATGGGGGGCTTTGCGGCAGAGACCGGTGGCGCGATTGCCATTCAGATCGCCACCCACTTTGGCATCCCGGTGAGCACCACCCACACCATCACGGGGTCCATTGTTGGCGTCGGGGCCACCAAACGCCTGTCGGCCGTCCGCTGGGGCATCGCGGGACGGATCGTCTGGGCCTGGGTGCTGACCATCCCGGCTGCCGCCCTCATGTCGATGGCCTCGTATCTGCTCCTGGCGTCGATAGTTCACATGTAAACTATCATTGTGACCCGCCCGTGACGGCGGCCCGGGCGACGCCATTAAATTGAGTGCTCCGCGCGGCCGTGTGTCCGCACGGACGCATTGTCTCACGGGCCGAATGTGACGATCGCAAGTCCTCCCGTACCTGAGTCACCGTACTTCAACCGAGAGCTGAGCTGGCTCGCGTTCAACGAGCGCGTCCTCCGCGAGGCGGGAGACCCTCGTGTTCCGCTGCTCGAGCGGTTGAAGTTCCTCGCGATCTTCAGCTCGAATCTCGACGAGTTTTTCATGGTTCGGGTGGCTGGCTTGAAGCGGCAGGCGGCGGCCAAGGTGTCGACTGCGCCTCCGGACGGCCTGTCCCCGGTCGAACAGCTGGACGCCATCAGGAGCAAGGTCGCGCAACTGGTGACGGAGCAGCGTGCGCTGCTGGCCCAGGTGCTCGAGGAGCTGGCGCCGCGCGGCGTGCGGATCGCACGGATGGACGAGCTCTCGCCGGTCGAATGCGCGGCGCTGGACACGGTCTTCGAGTCGCAGGTGTTCCCCGTGCTCACGCCGCTGGCGGTCGATCCGGGGCATCCCTTTCCGTATCTCTCCAATCTCTCGCTGTCGCTGGCGGTGGAGGTACGCGACCCGGAGCGGCAGACGGTGCACTTCGCGCGCGTGAAGGTGCCGAAGTCGCTGCCCCGGTGGATCCCGATCTCGGGCCGGATGAACACGTACGTGCCACTCGAGAGCGTCATCGGCGAAAATCTCGATGCGCTGTTTCCCGGCATGGAGGTGCTGGGTTGGTACGTATTCCGGATCACGCGCTACTCGGATCTGGAGCTGCCGAACGCCGAGGAGCCCGAGGATCTGCTCGCGGAAATCGAGCAACAGGTGTTCAAACGCCGCTTCGGAGAGGTCATCCGTCTGGAGGTGCAGGACGACATGCCGGCGCACCTTCGTGCGCTCCTGATCGAGGAGCTCCAGGACTACGAGGAGCCGGCCATGCTGCTCGGCGAATCGGACGTCGAGGAAGCGGGCACGCTGCTCGATCTCAGCGATCTCCAGGCGCTCGCGTCGCTGGACGTTCCCGAGCTCAAGGACCCGCCGTTCACGCCGAAGACGCCAGTGGAGCTCCAGGATCCGGACCGGTCGATCTTCGACGTCATCCGCGAGCGCGATCTCCTGGTGCATCATCCGTTCGATTCCTTTCCCGCCACCGTCGAGCGGTTCCTGGAGACGGCGGCGACGGACGATCAGGTGCTGGCGATCAAGCTCACGCTGTATCGCACGAGTGGTGATACGGAGATCGTCCGCGCGCTCACGCAGGCGGCGCAGCGGGGCAAGCAGGTGGCGGTGCTCGTGGAGCTCAAGGCGCGCTTCGACGAAGCCAACAACATCACGTGGGCGCGGCAGCTCGAGAGCTTCGGCGTGCACGTGGCGTACGGCTCCGCCGCCTTCAAGACGCACACGAAGATCGCGATGGTCGTGCGGCGCGAGTCGGACGGAATTCGCCGGTACATCCATGTGGGTACCGGCAACTACAACTCCAAGACCGCGCGCCAGTACACGGATCTCGGCCTGTTCACGTGCAGCCCCTCGATCGGCGCAGACGTCAGCGATCTGTTCAACTCCCTCACGGGTTACGCGCGGCAGCGATACTACCGAAAGCTGCTCGTGGCGCCGTCGAACATGAAGGACCGTTTTCTCGAGCTGATCGAACGCGAGACGACACATGCCGCGAATGGGAAGCGTGCGCGCATCGTGGCCAAGATGAATGCGCTCGTGGACGCGGAGGTGATCGACGCACTCTACCACGCGTCACAGGCCGGCGTGGACATCGATCTCATCGTCCGCGGCATCTGCTGCCTGCGGCCGCGCGTGCCCGGCATGAGCGAGCGCATTCGCGTGGTGAGCGTGGTCGGCCGCTTTCTGGAGCACTCACGACTCTTCTACTTCCACAACGCCGGCGCGGACGAATACTACCTCGGCTCCGCGGACTGGATGCCGCGCAACTTTCTGCGCCGCGTAGAAGCGGTGGCGCCGGTGGACGATGCGACGCTGCATTCGAATCTCCGCTCGCTCGTGGACACCCTGCTGGTGGACAATCGGCAGGCGTGGGATCTACGCGCCAATGGCACGTGGGTGCAGCGGCAGCCGGAGGGAGAAACCCGGTCGACGCACGCCATCCTGCTCGCCGACTCGTGGGGCACGCAACCGTCGTCGCGTCCACTCGAGGGTGCCTACGCCGACTCCCGCACCTACGCGGAGCGGCTGGGAGACTGAGCGCTATTCGTTGGCGCCCGCCTCGACGGCGTCCGACGAGAAGACGTCGCCGTCCGGGCTGACGATCTCCACGGGGATACCGGCGACTCGCGCGAGCAGCTCGGACTTGCGGTGCGCGCCCCAGATGTCGAGCCGAATGTTGTCGGCGCCTGGTTGCGCGACAGGCGTAATGCGAATGGCGCGCTTCATCCGCCGCACCTTGAGCTCTGCAACCGCGCCGATGTGACCGCGATCGAATCCGTCGGCGACGCGAAGTAGCGCAGCGAGCTTGCGAACGCGGCCGCGCATGGCGGGCGACAACTCACCGAAGTTTCGGTGCTTGCGCTTCGGTTCCGCTCCACGATGGTAGCGGGCCACGTTGGCCATCACCACCTGCTCGGCGGGCGCGACGCCGAGCAACTCCGCATGCAGGATGAGGTGGTATGCGTGTTTGTGGTGGCGGTCGTAGCTGATGTGGTACCCCACGTCGTGCAGCAGGGCGGCGTCGCCGAGCAGCGTGCGGTCCTCGTCAGAGCAGCCGAGCCGCTCTCCGAGCGCGTCGAAGAGGCGGAGCGCCAGCCGCTGCACCTGTTGCGCGTGCGGTGCTTCGTAGTGGCACCGCTCGGCAAATTCGCGCACCGACCGCTCGCGCGCCTCACCCGGATCGGCGGCTGTGGCGCGCACGCGAGCGGTCTCGAGCAGAATGCCTTCCCGGATGCCGTAGCGGGAGACGACGAGGTCGCGCGCGTCCACCCGTGCCAGCACTTCCGCCGCGACGGCGACCCCGGCAACGATGATGTCGGCGCGCCCCGGATTGAGTCCGGGCATTTCGCGCCGCTCTTCCGTGGACATCGACGCCATCGCGTCGAGCAGGTGCTCGACCTCGGTGCGCGGAATCTTCGTCGCATGGACGTTTCGCGCCGCAAGCATTTTCTGCCGCGCGAGGTGCATGCCGCCGAGATTCGTGAACGTTCCTCCGGAGCCGATCACCTGCGCGCCACGCCAGTCGCGCGTGGAGATGACGTCACGCACGGCGCGTCGCACTTCCTTGCGAAGCTGCCGCAGTGCGCGCGGCGTAACGCCGTCGCGGAAGTATCGCTCCGTGAGGCGAAGGGCTCCCAGGGGCAGCGACACCAGCTCATCGAGGACGCCGTCGGCGCTGAGGGCCAGCTCCAGCGAACCGCCGCCGATGTCCATGATCACGGAACGTCCCGCCGCGAGATCGAAGTGCGCGAGCGCGCTTCGGAATGACAGGCGTGCCTCGTCCTCGCCGCGGAGTACCTTGACGCGAAGCCCGGTTTCCTGCCGGACGCGCGCGATGAATCGCTTGGCATTCTCGGCGTCGCGCACCGCGCTCGTTGCGACGGCTTCGATCCGGTTGGCGCCGAGTTGTCGCGCGAGGGTCGCCATCCGCGCGATGGCTTCCACGGCGCGCTCGATGGCGTTCGCTCCGAGGACGCCGGTGTCCTCCAGATCCGCGCCGAGGCGCGGTGCCGCCTTCATTTCGTCCACGACGCTGATGGCGCCGTCGGGCGTCACGTCGGCCACGATCTGCCGGACCGAGTTCGATCCGATGTCGATGGCGGCGATTCTCGTTTCCGTGCCCGCGCGGGGCTCGCGCGTCTGGCGCGGACGGTCGGGGCTGCGTCGCGCTGCGGTCATGAGGTCGAGGCTGCGGGGGCGGGCGATGCGTTGCCGCGGAAACTATCGCCGGGTCGTCGTCCTCACATGGGGGGGACCGGGAAAAGACGCCTCAGCCACTCAACGCACTCGTCCGCGGCGCCTCTCCGCCGCCGTGCTTGATGTTCTTCCCTTCGGCGAGGAAGACTGCGTCCTCCGCGATGTTCGTCGCGAGATCCGCCACGCGCTCGAGGTTCCGGCTCACCAGGAGATACTCGAGCGACGGATTGATCGTGCGTGCGTCGGCCATCATGTGCGTGAGCAAAATTCTGAACACTGACTCGTGCAGCGTATCCACTTGGTCGTCGCGCGCGCACACATCGCGGGCGAGCGAGCCGTCCGCGCGAAGAAATGCGTCGATCGCGTCGCTGAGCATTGCCCGCGCGCGCCGCGCCATGTCCTCGATTTCCGGATCCGGATTGATGTGTGTGCGTTGGGAGATCAGGCGGAGCGCGGCCTGCGCGATGTTCACCGCATGGTCGCCGACGCGCTCCAGGTCGCTCGTCACCTTGATCGCGCTGACGATGAAGCGAAGGTCGCGCGCCATCGGCTGCTGGAGTGCGAGCAATTCCAGTGCGTCGGCCTCGATCTCCACTTCCATGATGTCGAGCTCACGGTCGGCGTTAATCACCGCCTCGGCCTTTCCCTCGTCCAGGCTGAGCAACGAATCGACGGAGAGATCCACCAGCGATTCCGCTCGCTCCGACATCGTGAGCAGACGTCGATTCAGCGCGGTGAGCTGGTCGTGGAAATGGCGAAATGGCAGGTCTGGGCTCATCCGAATCTCCCCGTGATGTAGGCTTCCGTCTGGTCCCCACGCGGGCTCGTGAACAGCCGCTGCGTCTCTCCCACCTCGACCAGCTTGCCGAGATAGAAGAACGCCGTGCGATCCGAGATGCGCGCCGCCTGTTGCAGGTTGTGCGTGACGATGACAATCGTCAACTCGCGTTTCAGCTCGTAGATCAGCTCCTCGATCTTCTGTGTCGCGATGGGGTCGAGCGCTGACGCCGGCTCGTCCAGCAGCAGCACCTCCGGCTCGTTCGCAAGCGCGCGGGCGATGCACAGGCGTTGCTGCTGCCCGCCCGAGAGCGTGAGCGCGCTGTCTCGCAGCCGGTCCCTCACCTCGTCCCATAGTGCGGCACGTCGGAGCGCCGACTCGACGATCGCGTCGAGATCAGCGCGCTTGGGCCGCACGTTGATGCGCGGACCGTAGGCCACGTTGTCGTAGATGCTCTTGGGAAACGGATTCCATCGCTGGAAGACCATCCCCACACGCTGCCGAAGGGTGACGACGTCCATCCCGCGCTCATAGATGTTCTCACCGTCCAGCCGGATCTCGCCCGACCCGTGCGCACCGGGAATCAATTCGTTCAGCCGGTTGATGGATCGGAGAAACGTCGATTTGCCGCAGCCCGACGGGCCGATCAATGCCGTCACGGCCGACGGCGGAATCGACAGGTCGATGTCGAAGAGCGCCTGGGTCGCCCCGTACCAGAAGTTGAACCGTTCGACCTCGACGCTGCCGCTGCGCGCCGGCTCGGGGGCGCGTGCAAGCTCCTGCGCGGCGCTCATCCGAACCGTCCGGTGATGTAGGCTTCCGTTCGCGGATCGCCGGGCGTCGTGAACATGTCGCGCGTGGGTGCCGCCTCTACCATCTCGCCGGACAGCATGAAGACGGTGCGGTCCGAGACGCGCGCCGCCTGTTGCATGTTGTGGGTCACGATGACCACGGTCATCGTCCTGCGCAGCTCATAGACGAGCTCCTCGATCTTCTGCGTACTCATGGGGTCGAGTGACGCGGTGGGCTCGTCGAGCAGCAACACGTGCGGGGACGTCGCGAGCGCGCGGGCGATGCAGAGCCGCTGCTGCTGGCCACCGGAGATGCCAGTCGCGCTCGTCCGCAGCCGATCCTTTACCTCGTCCCACAGCGCTGCTTCGCAGAGCGCTCGCTCGACGACTTCATCGACCTGCCGCCGCGAGAGCGCTCGCTCGGGCTGGACGCACAGCCCCGCCGCGACGTTGTCCCGGATGGACATCGTCGGGAACGGGGTGGGACGCTGGAACACCATGCCGACGTGCCGGCGGAGTGTGATGGGATCGACGTCGTCCGCATAGATGTCCTGCTCATGCAGCAGCACGCTGCCCTCCACGCGCGCGCGGGGCACCGTCTCGTGCATGCGATTGAGGCAGCGCAGCAGAGTGGATTTGCCGCAACCGGACGGCCCGATGATCGCCGTCACTTCGTTCGGCGGAATGTCGAGCGTGACGTCGCGCACGGCGTGCGTGTCGCCGAAATACGCGTTCAACCCCATGGTTTGCACGGCCATGACCGGCCCGCTGCTCGAGACGGCTGTCGGCGGCCTTGCCTCGTTGCGCAGTTCCGCGAGGTCAGTCATGCCCACCTCCGAAGCGCGCGCGCGTCACGAGTCTCGCGATGACGCTGATCACCAGCACGAGCCCGATCAGGACCGTCGCACCCGCCCATGCCTGCGCATGCCAGTCGTCATACGCACTGTTGGCGTAGACGTAGATCTGGAGCGGCAGTGCGGCGATGGGCTGCGTCAGCTTGAGGGACCAGAACTGGTTGCCGAAGGCGGTGAAGAGCAGTGGGGCCGTCTCGCCCGCGACGCGCGCGACGGCGACGAGCACCCCCGTCACGATGCCGCCGAGTGCAGTCCGCAGAACGATCTGTAGGGACGTGCGCCAGCGCGGATAGCCGAGCGCCAGCGCTGCCTCCCGCAGCGACTGGGGCACGGTGCACACCATCTCCTCGGTCGTCCGCGTGACGAGCGGGATCATCATCGCGCCGATGGCGGCGCCACCGGCCAGCGCAGAAAAGTGTCCGAACGGCCTCACGAGGAATTCCCACGCGAAGATGCCCATCACGATCGACGGGAGCCCGTTCAGCACATCCGCGAGATAGCGCACGAGATTCGCGAGGCGCGAGCCGCGCTGCTCCGCGAGATACAGCCCCGCGCCGATGCCCACGGGAAGTCCGACCGTGGCCGCGATGCCGATCAGCACCAGCGTGCCGATGATTGCGTTGGCCATGCCGCCGCCCGGCTCGCCGACCGGCGCAGGCATGTGCGTGAAGAAGCTCAGCGAGAGCGACGCGGCACCCTTCCTGAGCAGGTAGCCCAGTATCGCGATGAGCGGAACCACCGCGATGGCTGCGGCGACGCACGTGAGCGACACCATGACGACGCTCGCGATGCGGCGTCGCATCAACCTCTTCGTGCTTCCGCCCTGGCGACCCGTCGACGACAGCGCGACGCTCACACCCGCACCTCGGAGACGCGACGCACCAGGAGGCGCGCGATGGCGTTGACGACGAGCGTCATGACGAAGAGCACGAACCCCACCGCCATCAGCGTAGCCTTGTGGAGATCGGTCGTCGCCTCGGTGAACTCGTTCGCGATGAGCGATGCCATCGTATAGCCGGGCGCCAGCAGCGAGGCGGAGAGCTCGTGGCGGTTGCCGATGAGCATCGTGACCGCCATCGTCTCACCGAGGGCGCGCCCCAGCCCGAGGATAACGCCGCCGATGATGCCGGTGCGCGCGTACGGAATGACGGCACCCGCGATCGTCTCCCAACGAGTCGCGCCAAGCGCCAATGCTGCCTCGCGCTGCGACCGCGGCACCGCCACGAGCACTTCGCGCGACACCGCGGCGATGTACGGGAGCACCATGATGGCGAGGATCAGCCCCGCCGCGAGGACGCTCGGACCATAGATCGGCCCGGAAAAGAATGGCGTCGCGCCGAGATGGAGCGTGTCTCTGAGAAACGGCATCACGCTCGTTCGGAGCAGCGGCAAGAAGAAGAACATGCCCCAGACACCGTAGACGACGCTCGGTACGGCCGCCAGCAGGTCCACGAGAAAGGACAAGGGCTGCCGTAGCCATGACGGCGAGAACTCCGAGAGAAAGATCGCGCCGCCCAGCGCGAGCGGCGTCGCGACCACCAGGGCGATCACGGAGGTGAGGACCGTGCCCACGATCGCCGGCGCCGCGCCGAACAGACCGTTCACCGGATCCCACGCGCTCGACGTCAGGAACGAGAAACCGAAATGGTGCAGCGCCGGCCAGCCCGCGCTCCCGACCACGACAAAAATCAGCAGGAGAAGAGCGGGGATGCAGAGGGCGAAGAACACCAGCGTCAGCCGGTAGACCCGATCGGCGATCACGGTACCCTGGATCACCGGCGCGCGGCGCACCGTGCCGGACGACGCGTCCGCGCTCCCGGTGGGCGGGCCGGGATGCCGAAACGACCTCGGCTCCTGCGACGGCCCGGTCGTCGGAACTGGAAGTGGCGTCATGTGATGGGAGAAACTGACCGGTTCGCGTATCGAAAGCCCGCGGCGACTGTAACGGTCGCGTCACGACCATTTCATGGCAGAGCGTCGGGGCCGCCGTTACACAACCGCAACCACCTCATGTCACACCCGTGATCAAACGGCTGGACGTTGCGTGCGGTCACGTACGCCGGTGGCCGCTCCCACGAACTCTCCCTTCAGCCAGACCACACAATGTTTCGTGCTCGTCCTTCATGGCTCCGGTCGGCCGTTCTCCTCGCACTCGCTGTCGGCGCTCCAGTCGGGGCACAAAGCGCGCCCGCCCCGTCGCCGCTGAACTTCTCTGGCATCATCTTCGGAAGTTACAACTTCCAGGAGTCGGTGAACGGAGCACCGCTCAATCGCCAAATCGACAACCAGTTCATCGTCGATCGCGCGTATCTCACGTTCCGCATGCCCGCGGGTGATCACACGAGCATCCGGATCACGACGGACGTCTATCAGACGTCGGAAGCGACACCAAACGCGTATACCGTACGGGCGAAATACGCATACCTCGAGTACGCCGGCTCCAAGATGGACAACGGCTTACAGGTCACGGGGCGCATCGGCATCCTGCACAACGTCGTCATCGATCATCAGGAGTCGTTCTGGCCGCGGTACCTGAGCCAGGTCGGCGTGGAGCGCGCTGGGTACTTCTCGTCAGCCGACGTTGGCATCGCGTCGCAGATCGCGCTGCCCGACAAGATGGGCGAAGTGTACGCCACGGTCACGAACGGACCGGGATACACCTCGCGTGAGACCGACCGCTTCAAGGACTACGCCGTCCGTCTCTCGCTTACGCCGCTGGCGAACAACAAGGACCTGCCGTTGCTCCAGACCTTCACGATTACGGCGTGGGGATACAAGGGTGCTACCGCTAGCGCCTTCGTGAACGGTGGCACGGGACAGAACGGTCCCATCGGTGAGGCACTCGATCGCAGCCGCGCGGGCCTGTTCGTCGGCATCAAGGATCCCAAGCTGGTGCTCGCCGGCGAGTTTGCTCAGCGTCACGAGAACGGAGAGCTCGGCGCGAACACCGCGGCAAGCCCGCGCGCGCTCACCGAAACGACTGGCCGCCTGCTTTCGGCCTACACCGTCGTTCGGCCGCTCGCATTCGCGGACGCCAGTGGCAAGTCGCCATTCGGTTTCGTCGCGCGGTACGATCGGGCAACGCCGACCTCGAGCACGGTGGGCTTCACGACTGTTCCTGATCCCGGCAACGGATACCACACGGTGATCGGCGGCGTGTTCTGGGACCTGTCGCAGAAGGCACAGATCGCCTTCGACTACCAGGAGTCACTCGCGTCGTCGAATGGCGTCTCCAACGCGCCGCCCGCGCCGAGCAAGACGATCTTCGCGCACTTCGTCGTGAACTTCTGATCTCCGCGCTCCGGCGTGACGAATCCGTTACACCGGGGCGACGGGACGGACATCCGTCCCGACCATCGTCATCGTGTCAGAACTTCCCATCAAACCCCACAGGAGTGACATCGTGAATCTCCTCGCCAGGACAGTGCTCGGCGCCGCCTGCGTTGCCGCGGTCGCCATGCCGAGCGCCGCACAGGATCTCACCGGCGCAGGCGCGACCTTTCCGTATCCCATCTACAACAAGTGGTTCAGCGACTACGCTGCGAAGACCGGCGTGAAGATCAACTATCAGTCGATCGGCTCCGGCGGCGGCGTGCGCCAGATCTCCGAGCAGACTGTGGACTTCGGCGCCAGCGATGCGCCGATGTCGGACGAGGAGCTCGCCAAGGCGAAAGGCGGGGCGCTCCTGCACGTTCCGACCGTGCTTGGCGCCGTCGTCATCACGTACAACGTGTCTGCGCTCAAGCGGCCGCTGAAGCTCGACGGCATCACGCTCGCGGACATCTACCTCGGCAAGATCACGAAGTGGAACGACCCCCGTATCGCCGCGCTCAACAAGGGCACAGCACTGCCTGCCTCTGACATTCTCGTCGTTCATCGCTCGGATGGCTCTGGCACGACCTACGTCTTCACCGACTATCTCTCGCGGGTGAGCACCGACTGGGCCACCAAACCCGGCAAGGGCAAGGACGTCCAGTGGCCGGTCGGCTTGGGCGCGAAGGGGAACGACGGCGTTTCGGGACAGGTGAAGGAGCTTCCTGGTTCCATCGGCTACGTCGAGCTCGCCTACGCGAAGCAGAACAAGCTTGCTTACGCGGAAATGAAGAATGCGGCGGGTCACTTCGTCGAGCCGACGATCGAAGCGGTCACGGCCGCAGCCGCCGGCGCCGCGGCGAGCCTGCCGGCGAACACGGACTACCGCATCTCCATCGTCAATTCGGCTGGCAAGAGCGCCTATCCGATCTCGTCGTTCACATGGCTGCTCGTGTACCGCCAGCAGGCCGACGCCAAGAAGGGCAAGAAGCTCATCGACTTCGTGAAGTGGGCGCTGACGGAGGGCGAGAAGTCCGCCGCAAAGCTCGACTACGCGCCGCTGCCACCGGTCATGGTGAAGGCGCTGATCAAACATCTGGACACGGTCACGCTCGCTTCGAAGTAGTTCCTCGTGACCAGAGTCCGCCGGGCCGTCTCATGCGAGATGGCCCGGCGGACTTTGTTACACGCCCGTGATGTTAGCGAGACATGTCTACATTGCGTCGAGGTCTGGCCCCCGCCATCGTTGAAGGGTCGAACGGAGAGAAACCAGACATGAGGACATATGTGGAGCCGTCACCGAGGCCACTGCGGCCGCGGCAAGATCGGCTCGAGGCCGCGATCGGAGCTGTCCTCCGTACAGGTGGCACGCGCAGCGAACTCCGGCCGCTGGTGGATCAGCTCGCGGATCTCTTTCGTATGCAGGGGATATCCCTCGAGCGTGCGCTCGACACGATTCGTGCGCTCGGTTCCCGGGCTCGCCCAGTAAGAAACGACGCCGAACCAGCCGTTGGCGACTCCGCGAGCGAGCGGCTGGCGCTGATGGAGCGCTGGTGCGGTGCGCGCTTCAATCGCGGCGACTGACCGCGCGCGACACACGGCTCAGACCTTGGCCGGCGCGGGAAAGAAGACACTGATCGTCGTTCCCTCGTTGAGCGTGCTCGCAGCATCAACGCGCCCATGGTGCGCGTCCACGAGATGCCGAACGATGGCGAGACCGAGTCCGGTGCCACCTTGCTCGCGCGAGCGGCTCGCGTCGGCACGATAAAATCGCTCGAAGATGCGCGGCAAGTGCTCCGCCGCGATGCCGACCCCAGTATCGATCACGTCGATCCAGATGCCGCCCTCCCCGGCGCGCGCGCGAACCGTGACGCTACCTCGCCTGGTGTACCTCACCGCGTTCTCCACCAGGTTGGTGAGGATCTGACGGAAGGCCGTCGGATCGGCGTACGCGGTTTCAGCACCCGGGGCAATGTCCGCCGTCAGCTGGAGCCCCTTCGCCGCTGGGCTGGCGTCCAGCGTCGTCAGGAGGTCGCTCACGTTGCCCGACACGTCGACCTCCACGAGCATCGGCTGCCATCCACCGCTCTCGATTCTGGAGAGGTCCAGCAGATCGTCCACGATGCGCTGCATCCGGCCGGCGTTGTCGCGAATGGTCTCCACGAATCGCCGCCGTTGGTCAGAGGGGATGCTGTCGTCGAGAAGCGTCTCGGCGAACCCACTGACGGCGGTCAATGGCGTCTTGAGCTCGTGCGAGACGTTGGCCACGAAATCGCGGCGGATGGTCTCGAGCTTCCGCAGCACGGTGAGATCGAGCAGGGTGACGACCACGCCCGCGGGCGGCATCGGACGCGACGCGATCGAGACGGTGCGATCGAACAGGGTGACTTCGGCCGGAGGGGTGCTCTCTCCAGCGAGCGCGTGATCGATTGCCGAACGAATCGTATGCTCCCGCGGCAGGAGCTCGCGGCCGAATGGCACCGGCGCCGCGACGTTCAGCAGCGTTCGCGCACGCTGATTCATCCGCACGACCGAGCCACGCTCGTCAAACGCGAGCACGCCTTCCTCGAGCGATTCGAGGAGCGCGATCATCAGCAGGTCGTCGGCCTGGAGCGCCTGGAGTCGATTGCCGAGCTGCTCTGCCATCCGATGCAGCGCCGTGGCGAGGTCACCGATCTCGCCGGGAGCGGACAAGGCGGGACGCCGCTCCAGATCGCCGGCAGCGATCGCCCGAGCGACGTCACGCAGCTCGACGACCGGCTGTGAGATGCTTCGCGCGAACAGGACCGTCAGCACCAGGGCGCCAAGGAGAGCGATGAGACCGCTCACGAGCACGTCGCGCTGTGCGCGAACGACGATGTCGTCGAGATTCCTCGTGGCGAGGGAGACACGGACGTAGCCCATTGGATGCTTCAGGGCGACATAGACCTCGTTGTCGCCCGCCGACACGCTCAGGCGCCGAGAAGTTCCGCGTCCTGTGCGCCTGGCCTCGGCGACCTCGGGGCGGTCGTAATGATTCTCGAGCCGGCGTCGCGAGACCTCATCGAATTCCGAGTCACCGATGACGACGCCATTGTCGTCGATGATGGTGACGCGATGTCCGAGCGCATCGCCGGCGCGCGCGGCAAGGGCGGCAACGTCCACACCCGGCTTCCACTCCGTGGAAAGGAGGCGCGCCTCGTGCTCGAGCCGGCTGGTGAGCTCATCGTCCAGGTGCCGGCGCAGCCGCCCGCCAGCGATGATGACGATCGCCGCGACGAGCGCCACGACGAGCACCAGCGAGCCCGCCAGCAGCCGCCGCGCGAGTGTCACGCCGGACGATTTTGCGGAGCGCGAATACGATATCCGAATCCGCGCACGGTCTCGATGAGATCGCCGGCGGCACCCAGCTTGGCGCGCAGCCGCTGGACGTGCATGTCGACGGTGCGGGTCTGGATGTCCGGAGCGGCCTCCCAGACGGTCTGCAGCAGATGTGCGCGCGCCTGCACGCGTCCACGCCGCTCGGCGAGCGTCAACAGCAGCTTGAACTCCGTCGGCGTCAACTCCACCGGCTCTCCGTCCACCTGCACGAGGTGCGCAGCGAGATCGATGGAAAGTGGGCCGATCTGGAGTTGTTCTCCGCCCGACCCACCGCCTGCGCCGACCCGGCGCAGGATGGCGCCCACGCGGAGCACGAGCTCCTGCGGGCTGAAGGGCTTGGTGAGATAGTCGTCGGCGCCGAGGGAGAGACCCTGAATGCGGTCGGGCTCTTCGCGCCGCGCCGTGAGCATCAGGACGGCGATGTCGCGCGTAGAGTCAGCGCCGCGGAGCTGCTCCAGCACCTGGTAGCCGGAGATGCCCGGCAGCATGAGGTCGAGGACGATGAGCGCAGGGCGATCGCGTCTCGCGACTTCGAGCGCCTCCGGCCCCGAGCTCGCCGTGGACACGCGGTAGCCGCTCTTCGCGAGATGGTATGCAACGAGCGCAACGATGTCCGCCTCGTCGTCGACGACGAGGATGCGTTCGCCTGTTGAGGGAATGGTGGTCGTCATGTGATGGCGGACTGCAGTCGTCGCGAGATCTTGGCGACGATCATCTGGATGGCGACAGGATTGTGGCCGCCGCGAGGGACGATCACGTCGGCGTAGCGCTTGCTCGGCTCCACGAATTCAAGATGCATGGGTTGCACGGTCGAGAGGTATTGCTCGAGGATTTCGTTCAGCGGTCGTCCGCGCTTCGCCATGTCGCGGCGGATGCGACGGATCAGCCGCTCGTCCGGGTCGGCGTCGACGAAGACCTTCACGTCGCAGAGCTCGCGCACTCTCGCATCCACGAACAGCAGAATGCCGTCGATCACCACCACATCGGCGGGAGGAATCCGTACGGTGTCCACGCTCCGCGCGTGCTCCAGGAAGTCGTACACGGGCTTGTCGATCGAGGCGCCCCCCGCGAGGCACCCCAACTGCTCGACGAGCAGATCCCAGTCGAACGCGTTCGGATGATCCCAGTTGACCTTTCGTCGCTCTTCGATGGAGAGATGCCCCTGGTCCAGGTAGTAGGCATCCATGTCGATGAACGCCACCGACGCGTCGCCGAGGGACGCCGCGACGTTGCGCGCCACGGTGCTCTTCCCGGAGCCTGTTCCCCCCGCGATGCCGATCACGAGCGGCTTCATGCGCGGACCCGACAGTGATCACCCACAACGCGTGAAACATCGCAACGGTCGCGTCTACGGCGCATGGGCTCGTCTGTCACAGTCGTGTCAAGTCTCGGAACGTGGCGCCCACGCTCGAAGTGTGTCCGGCCGCGGCGAACGCGTCAACCGTATCCTCCCGTGGCCGCGCATGGCCAGATTAACTTCACTCATGCGATTCCGCTCTGCTCTGATCGCCACCGTATTGGTCGGTGTCGGGTGCGCGCCTCCCGCCGCCCTGATCGCCGGCGACAGCAGCTTTACGCTCGTCATCGCCGGGACGACCGACGTGCATGGCCGCGTTCGAGGCTGGAACTACGAGACCAATCGCGCCGATCCGGCCCGCGGGCTGTCACGCGCCGCCACTATCGTCGATTCGGTCCGGCGCTCGGCGCCCGGGCGCTTCCTCCTGCTCGATGCCGGGGATCTGTTGCAGGGTAACTCCCTGACGTACATGGCGGCTCGTGTGTCTGGCGCCGAGGTGCCGCATCCGGTCATCGCAGCGATGAATGCGATGCACTACGACGCGGCCGCCATCGGCAATCACGAATTCAATTACGGATTGCCCTTTCTCAATCGCGCCATTGCCCAGGCGCAGTTTCCGTTTCTTGCCGCCAATGCGCGCCGTCTGGATGGCCAGCGTGCGTATCCCGCATGGACGATCGTGGTGCGCAACGGCGTTCACATTGGGATCGTGGGCGCCACGACGCCCGGTTCGATGGTCTGGGACCGCGACAACCTGACTGGCCGCCTCCTCATCGGTGACATCGTCCCAGCCGTGCGCGAGGCTGTCTCCGAGGTGCGAAGCGCGGGCGCCGACGTCGTCGTGCTCACGGTGCATTCGGGACTGGACGGCGCTTCGAGCTACGACACCGTGCGCACGGGCGTGCCGAGCGAGAACGTCGCCGCGCGCGTGGCACGTGAGGTGTCCGGGCTCGACCTGATTCTCTACGGTCACTCGCATCAGGAGATCGGGGACACGCTGATCGACGGCGTGCTTCTCTTCCAGCCCAAGAATTGGGCGACGTCGGTCGGCGTCGCCGAGCTCGTGATGACGCGCGCCGGAGGCCATTGGGCGGTGGGGCGGAAGTCGTCGCGCGTGATCCAGGCGGCGAATCATGCAGAAAGCGCGGAGGTGCTGGCCACGACGGGCGAGGCGCATCGTGCCACGGTCGCGTGGGTGAACCAGCCACTTGGGCGCACCGCGGTGAAATGGAGCGCCGACTCCGCGCGTGTCGCCGACACGCCCCTCGTCGATTTCATTCTCGAGGTGGAACGCCATGCGGCGGGAAGCGACTTGGCGTCCACGGCGGTGTTCTCCACGAATGCGTCGCTCGACTCGGGCGTCGTCACGGCGGCGCAACTCCAGGCGCTTTACCCGTACGACAACACGCTGCGCGCAGTCCGTATCTCAGGGAAACAGTTGCGCGACTATCTGGAGTGGAGTGCGCGCTACTATCGCACGGCGCCTGATGGCAGCGTCAGCGTCGATCCCACTGTGCCGGGCTACAACTTCGACATCGTTGCGGGCGCCGACTATGTGCTTGATTTGTCGCGGCCGATGGGCGACCGCGTCACCACACTGTCATTCAAGGGCGGGCCCGTGGCGGCGACCGACAGTTTTACGATGGCCTTGAACAACTATCGGCAGACGGGAGGGGGTGGCTACTCGATGCTGAGTGGCGCCCCTGTGGTGTATGACCGACAGCAGGAAATCCGGCAATTGCTCATCGACGAGGTTCGACGAAAAGGCACGATCGCTCCGCAGGATTACTTCACACGCAACTGGAGCTTGAGGCCAGCGACAGCGGTTTCGTCGCTGTACGCTCAACTTCGCCGCGAGAATCGTGAGGATGCGCACGCAACCGGTGTCGCGACGCGCCGCGCGCGACCCTCCACGCATCTGCGCGTGATCGGGTTGAATGATTTTCACGGCGCGCTCGAGCCCAGGCCTGATGTCACGGGACGGATGAACGGCGGTGCCGCGTATCTGGCGACCGCAGTGCGGACGGCAGCAGCTTCGTGCGCGCCGCCGGCCTGTGAGTCGCTGCTTCTCGATGCAGGCGACGAGTTTCAGGGTACGCCGGCTTCCAATCTCGCCTACGGCCGCCCCGTAGTTGCCATCTTCAATCAACTCGGCGTCGCAGCGGCGGCGATTGGCAACCACGAGTTCGACTGGGGACAGGACACACTTCGTGCCCGCATGCGGGACGCACGCTACGCGATGCTCGCTGCCAACGTGCGCTACGCCGATGGCCGCCCCGTACCATGGATTCGTCCGGACACGTTGATCGTTCGCGGTGCTATGAAGGTCGGCATCATCGGCGTCGCGACGGTCTCGACGCCATCCACGACGATGGCGGCAAACGTCGCAGACCTTCGCTTTCTCGCCCCGGCGCCCATCGTGGACAGTCTGGCGCGCGCGCTGCGTGAACGCGGCGCGGACTACGTGATCGTGCTCGCACATGCGGGGGCATCCTGCGATCGCGACGCGACATCACATTGCGCTGGCGAGATCGTGGATCTCGCACGGGCACTGCACGAGCCGGTGAGCCTCATCGTGAGCGGACACACGCACACGCTGGTCAACACCGTCGTGAATGGAATGGCCGTCGTGCAGGCACGGTCAAGTGGAACCGCCATCGAGACGATCGACATCGGTCCGGAGGGCGCGACCGCACACGTCCTCGATGTGATTCCGGATTCGCTGTCCGCAGATCCGGCCGTCGCGGCAATCGTCGATGACGCGGTGACCCGCGTGGCACCGCTCGTAAATCGGCCAATCGCGGTCTTCGCCACAGATCTCAATCGAACGGGCAATCAATACGCGCTCGGCAATCTCCTCGCCGACGCGCTCCGCAGCGCCGGTGGCGGCGACGTCGCGGTGGTGAATAACGGCGGCATTCGCGCGAACGTTCGCGCGGGGCAGGCGACGTACGGCTCGCTGTTCGAGGTGGCTCCCTTCGGCAATGTGCTGTACCGCATCACCGTGACGGGGCGTGCGCTGCGTGCGTATCTCGAGCGGCTGGTCGTCCATCGGCCGAACGTGCACGTCAGCGGCGTGACGCTCACGTACGACTCCACGCGCACCACGGGGCCGCGTCTCGTGTCGGCACGTTTCGTCGATGGACGCGAGATTCGCGAGGACGCGACCTACACGGTGATATTGACTGACTTCCTTCTCGCCGGCGGCGACGGACTGGGACTCGGCGCGACCGCCGTCCGAACCGAAGCCCTCAATATCGTGGATCTCGACGCGATCATTCGCTATGTGCGGTCCCTCCCACAGCCGGTGCGCGCACCGGGAGAACCGCGCATCGTTGCCGCGGCGCCGGCGCCGTGAGTGACACCGTGCGGGTCTTCGTGAACGGTACCGGCCTCGATGCCCCCAAAGGCGGCACCGCGCTCGATGCCGTGGCGCTTCACTCGGCGGATGCGGCGCGATCGGTCCGCGCTGGCACCATGATCGTGACCGACAGCCGGGGCATTCCGATTCCGGCGGACACCGCGGTGTTCAACGGTGCGCTGTTCCGGCTCGTCCCGAACCGGGCTCCGGACGGCGCCGACCCGGCAGCACAGTTCGAGAGCTGATGACGACCGTTTCCCGCGACATCCTCCTTCGGTTGCCGAAGGCGGAGCTCCACTGCCACCTCGACGGCTCCGTACGTCCGCAGACGATGATCGATCTCGCCCGTGAGATGGACAAGCCGATGCCGGCGTGGGAGGAGGACGCGCTGCAATCGTACATGACCGTGGACGACGCGCGGCACCTCGAGGATTACCTCGAGCGGTTCGCTGTCACGCTATCCGTGATGCAGACCGAGGCGGCTCTCGAACGGATCGCGTACGAGCTCGCCGAGGATGCGATGCGCGACGGAGTGCGGTACATCGAGACGCGGTTTGCGCCGGTGCTTCACGTGCGCGAGGGACTTCCCCTGGAGAATACGGTCGACGCGACCCTTCGCGGTCTGGCGCGGGCGCAGCGAGAGCACGGTGTGATCGGCCGCGTCATCGTCACGGCCCTCCGCAACATGGCGCCGTCGGTGTCGGAGGAGCTGGCCGAGCTCGCGGTCGCCTATCGTCACCGTGGCGTTGTCGGATTCGATCTCGCGGGAGGTGAAGCGGGTTTTCCGGCGGAGGAACACGCTGCCGCTTTCGCCATTGCACACCGGCACGATCTCGCGTGCACCTGCCACGCAGGCGAAGGCGATGGGGCCGACTCCGTGCGACAGGCACTGCACGCCTGCGGTGCACATCGCCTGGGGCACGCGACCAGACTCATCGAGGATACGTCGCTCACCGACTATTGCAACGACCGCCGGGTGCCTCTCGAGATCTGTCTGACGAGCAACGTACAGACGCGCGCTGTCGACTCGTACGTCGCGCATCCGCTGCGTGAATACTTCGATCGCGGCCTCAACGTCGTGTTGAACACCGACAATCGTCTCATGAGCAACGTGACGCTCACCGACGAGTTCCAGCATGCGTCGCAATCGCTCGGCTTCTCGTTCGACGAGCTCGCTCGGGTGGCGCTCAATGGGTTCGAGAGCGCCTTCCTGCCGTGGGACGATCGCCAGCGCCTGATCGCCGACGTCGGCCGCGACATCGCTGCGTTGCGGGCGAGCGCATGACGAGCGGGTCTGCATACGGCACCGAAGCGGCCACGCGTGCGGCGTTGCACGTCGCCGCGGTGCTCGGTTCGGAGGCTCCCGTCGCGGCCATCATACTCGGCTCGGGGCTGGGCGGTCTCGTCGAACGTTTCGCCGATTCCCGCGCGATCTCCTTCAAGGACGTTCCGGGCTTTCCGTCCGCGACCATCGTGGGTCATTCCGGGAAGATTATTTCCGGGAAGCTGGCTGGCCGGCCGGTGATCGCGCTCGCGGGCCGCTTTCATATGTATGAGGGGCACGATGCCGCGCTCGCGGGCTTCCCGGTTCGCGTGCTCCATGCGCTGGGTGCCCGCACGCTGTTCGTGTCCAATGCCGCCGGTGGGATTCGTCGGACCTTCCGCGGCGGAGAGCTCATGCTCATCCGCGATCACATCAATCTCACTTTTCGCAATCCGCTCATCGGCTCGCTCGAGCAGGGAGACGACCGGTTTCCGGACATGAGCGACGCCTACGACGCGCACCTCTGCGATCGGTTGCGGGCGCACGCACTTGCATTGGGTACTGCGCTCGAGGAAGGCGTCTACGGTGGGCTGCTGGGCCCTTCATATGAGACTCCTGCAGAGGTCCGCATGCTGGCCGCGCTCGGTGTGGACGCGGTTGGTATGTCCACCGTGCCCGAGGTGATCGTTGCACGGGCTCGGGGAATGCGCGTCGCCGGTGTCAGTTGTGTGACGAATGCCGCCGCCGGCTATGCCGGACATCCCCTCTCGCACGAGGAGGTCCTCGGCGTCAGCCAAAGCGTCCGCGAGCGTTTCGAGCCCCTCGTGGAACGATTCGTCGCGAACCTGTAGACTGGGACAAGGTGCGACCTTGTATCTAGCCGTCGCCATGCAGCGAGACGACGCGACGACGACCGCGGCTGTGCCTAACGACTTCTCGGCGTCGGAGACGGCGGCAGCATCCGGATGCGCTGCTTGAACGTCTGGTAGTTGCGCGAGTCGGTGGGCAGCGAGCGGATGATCGCCGGGTTGTACTGCGCGATGAGCTCCTCCGTCGCCACGATGCGATCCTCCTCGAGCGGGTGTGTCGCGAACATCGCTGCTACCGCCGAGGGATTTGACTGCCGCTCGGCGATGAGGATCTTGAACATCTCAGGTATTCCATTCGGACTGATGCCGGCGCGCACGGTATTCGTCACGCCTTCGGCGTCGGCCTCGGCTTCGTCCTGCCGGCTGAAGCGCGCGAAGATCGCACCGCCTCCCACCTGGATCGCCGCCTGGCCGACCTGGCTGTTGCAGACGCTCGTGAGCACACAGGCGAGGGTCACGCCGATGTTCGCGCCCTGCTGCTGCTGCATCTGCTTGATCGAGTGGCGACGCACGACGTGTCCGATCTCGTGTCCCAGCACACCCGCGAGCTGATCCATTCGCTGAGTGCGCTCGATGAGGCCCCGGTTGACGTAGATGAAGCCACCGGGGACGGCGAAGGCGTTCACCTCCCTGCTGTCCACGATGAAAAACCGCCAGGAGTTGGCCTCCGTGAGATCCGTGCGCGAGGTCAGGCGGGCAATCGAGTCGCCGATCACGTTGACGTAGCGATTGAGCTCGACGTCCTGCACGATGGGGAGCTGCTGGTTGATCTGCTGGGCGTACTGCGAGCCCATCTCGACTTCCTGTTGCGTCGAGACCCCGCAGCCCGTCAACGATACCGCGAGCACCACGCCCGAGACAAAGCGATTCATCGGTTCTCTCACGAAAAAGTCCGAGGCGTATTGCGCAAGACCCATTCCTCTGACGCGCGATTCTAACATCTTGAAGCTGCTGACTTTAGCTCGCGACCTCCGTCGCCGGAAGTCCAGGGAGCATCAACACCTCTTCACCGCGGAAGGCGTCAGGGCGGTCGAAGAGCTGCTCCGTTCGCCGCTGACGGTGCGCGGTGCGCTCGTGGCGCCGCATCTCGTGCACGACGCGCGGGGCGAGGCCCTCCTGGCTCGCCTGCGGGCCGCCGGCACGCAGATCCTCGAGGTCACCGAGCCCGAGTTCGACAGTGCGTCCGATACGGATTCGCCGCAGGGCGTGCTTGCGATCGGCGAGATCCCGCGTCTCACGCTCGATACTCTCGAGCTCGGAGGCAAAGCGCGCGTCGTCGTGCTGGACGCCGTCCAGGACCCCGGAAACGCCGGCACGATCGTCCGCACGGCGGCCGCTCTGGGTGCTTCGGCTGCCGTGGCTCTTCCAGGAACCGTTGACCTCTGGAATCCCAAAGTCGTCCGTAGTGCGATGGGAGCGAGCTTCCGGTTCCCGACACTCTCCGGAACCTGGGCCGAGCTCGACGCCTTTCGCCGGCGGCATGAGATGCCCCTCTGGGGTGCCGATGCCGGCGGAGCACCGCTCGACGCTTCGCGTACGCCGGCCCGGCTTGCGCTCGCGGTAGGAAACGAAGGCGCCGGACTGTCACAGGACGCCCGGCAGCGCGCGGATCTTCTCGTGGCGCTGCCGATCGAAGGCGGAGTGGAGTCGCTCAACGTCGCCGTCGCAACGGGAATCCTCCTCTATCAGCTTCGCTCGTGACCCCATCGACTTTCTTCACATTCTTCGCGTTCATCGTCGGCCTGTGTGTCGGGTCGTTCCTGAACGTCTGCGTCGCCCGCTGGCCCCGTGATCTCAGCGTCGTGCGCCCTCGCTCGCGCTGTCCGCACTGCGGCCACCAGCTCGCGTGGTTCGAGAACGTTCCCGTCATCAGTTGGCTGGCGCTGCGTGGCCGTTGCCGCTGCTGCGAGGAATCCATCTCGCTGATCTATCCGGCCGGTGAGCTGACCATCGGTCTCTTGTGGGCTCTATGCTTCGGGCACTTTGGGGTGACGTTCACGGCACTTCGCGTGGCGGTCTTCCTGACGCTGCTCACGGGCGTCGCGATGACCGACCTTCAGCACTATCTCATTCCCGACGGCTTCACCGTGAGCGGGTTGCTCTGGTCGCTCGGCACGGCGGCGCTCGCGCCGTTCGTCGGAGACTCCGTGCTCTTCGCGGGTCCCTATGACGCGCTGGTGGGTGCGTGCGCTGGCGCCGGTCTCATCGCTGTCATCGGATGGCTGGGTGAGGCAGCGCTGAAGCGCGAGGCCATGGGCATGGGCGACATGACGCTCATGGCGTTCGTTGGCGCGGCGCTCGGACCAACGCGCGCCATTGCCACGGTCTTTCTCGGCGCCACCATCGGCGCGGTCGCATTTCTTGCAATTGTCTATCCCATCGCGCTCCTGCGAAGGGGACGAGTTACGCCGCAGACGGAGCTCGCGCTCGGAGGCGGCGCCGCTGCGCCGGTAGAATTGCCGCTCGTCCCCTTCGGCGTGTTCCTGGCTCCGGCCGCCGCCATCATGCTGATCTGGGGGGACCACATTCTCGGAAGGGTGTTTCCGTTTTGAGGATGAAGCGCCGTGCCCGCACCGCTGCCTTCGTCGCTTCCATGGGCGCGGCTGTCACCATAATTCTCAGCCGGCGAGGTCGTCCGGTTGGCGAAGGGCCATACGCGCGCGAGATCGCCGACGCAGTGCCGCGCATCGAGGCGGCAACCGGGCTGAAATACAAGCGGCCGCCGAAGGTCGAAGTGCGCACGAAGGAGCAGGTGCGCGACTTCCTGGTGAAGAAGTTCGAGGAGACGTCGCCCGCGGCGGACATTGCGGGCGAAGAGGCGGCGTACAAGATGCTCGGCATGCTGCCCGACTCGCTCGACCTCCGCAAGTTCTATCTGGCCGTGCTCACGGAGCAGGTGATTGGCTACTACGACCCGGGTACGAAGGTGCTCTACGTGGTGAAGGGTGCCGATGAGAAGACCGTGAACATTACGCTGACACACGAGCTCGTCCACGCGCTTCAGGATCAGTACATCAGCCTCGATTCACTTCAACGGACGACATCCGACAACGACCGCCTGAGCGCGGCGCAGGCCGTGGTCGAGGGTGAGGCGCAATTCGAGCAGTTGTCCATCATGGTCGGCGGGCCCACCAACGTCGCGCTGCGCGTGGGCGGCCGCGACCGCATTCGCGAGATGATCCGTGAGAACCAGAGCGCCATGCCCGTCTTCGCCACGGCGCCGATGGTCATTCAGGAGTCGCTTCTCTTTCCATACCTCGCCGGCGCGGACTTCGTGCAGCGGTACAAGGAGAAGCGCGGCAAAGCCAACATCTTCGCCGATCTTCCGACGTCCACCGAGCAGATTCTCCACACCGATGCGTTTTTCAAGACGCCTCGTGACGAGCCGAGCGTGGTGACGCTTCCAGCGCCACGCGGTGCGCGCAAGGTGTACGAGAACGACCTCGGCGAGTTCGGCGTTCGGCTGTTTCTGTACCAACACCTGAAGGACGAACAGACAGCCGCCCGCGCCGCCATGGGGTGGGATGGGGACCGCTACGTCGTGGTGCAGGGTGCCAGTGGACGCGGCATTGTTTGGGCATCCGTCTGGGATTCCACGATGGAGGCCGCAAACTTCTCCGACGCGCTCATAAGAGCCACGGGTCGACGGACGGGGATGCAGGAGCGTCGCGAGGCTGCCGGCGGCGCGACCTTCCATCCTGAGGGACGCACGGTGTCGGTCTTCCCGCGCATCATCGGCGGGCGGGCCGTCGTTCTTTACAGCGACTTGCCCGCGGGACTTTCCGGCGTCATCGATCCGGCCGCGATTGCTGTGACTCCGCGCTGAGCGTCGCCGGCGCCACACCCTCGCGTACCACCGGTACAGGGGCCGCGGTCTCGGCCGGCACCTCGTTACGCGGCTCCTCCTGCGGCGCCGAGTCGGACTCCGTGGGCAACAGTGCCAGCCGCAGGACCTCGTCCATCGTCGCGACGAACGTAAAGGATATCTGTTTCTTCACTTCCTCCGGCACGTCGCGGAGGTCCTTCTCGTTCGACGCCGGGAGGATGAGCTTGCGCAGCCCCGCGCGATAGGCGGCGAGAACCTTTTCCTTCACGCCTCCGATCTCCAGCACTTTTCCGCGGAGCGTAACCTCGCCGGTCATTGCGAGATCACGCCGCACCGGACGCTGGGAGAGCGCGCTCGCGATGGCGAGCGTCAGCGTGATGCCCGCGCTGGGGCCGTCCTTCGGAATTGCGCCGGCCGGCAGGTGCACGTGGACGTCGTACTCCTTGAACGCCGCGTCAGGAATGCCGATGCTCGACGCGCGTGAGCGCACGTACGAGTGCGCCGCATCGACGCTCTCGCGCATGACGTCGCCGAGCTGTCCCGTGACCGTGAGGCGCCCTTGGCCGGGCATCCGAAGGGCTTCGATCACCATGATGTCGCCGCCCGTCGCAGTCCAGGCGAGTCCGGTGACCACGCCGATTTCCGGAATCATCTCCGCCTCTTCCACGGCATAACGCGGAATGCCGAGATACTCCTCGACTTTCTCCGCATCGATCACCCACGCGCCCTCTTCACCCTCGGCCTTTTTTCGCGCGCGCTTGCGCATGATGGCGGCGAGGTTGCGCTCGAAGTTGCGGAGCCCCGCCTCGCGAGAATAGCGATTGGAGATGAACGACAGCGACTCGTCCGTGAACTGGATGTCCGTGTCGGTGATGCCGTGCTCCTCGAGCAGTCGCGGTAACAGGTAGCGCCACGCGATCTCGACCTTTTCCTCCACCGTGTAGCCCGCAATGCGGATGATCTCCATCCGGTCGCGCAGCGGGGCGGGGATGTCGTACAGGTTGTTCGCCGTGCAGATGAAGAGCACGCCACTCAGGTCGAACGGCAGGTTGAGGTAGTGGTCGACGAAATCGTCGTTCTGGTTGGGGTCGAGCACTTCGAGCATTGCCGCGGTGGGATCTCCACTCGGTCCGCCCCCGGACATCTTGTCGATCTCATCGATCATCAGTACGGGATCCCTCACCTGCACGCGACGCAGAGCCTGGATGAGCAGCCCGGGCATCGCGCCAACGTAGGTGCGCCGATGACCGCGGATCTCCGCCTCGTCGCGCACGCCGCCGACGGATATCCGATAGAACTCGCGTCCGATCGACGTGGCGATGGCTTCGCCGAGCGATGTCTTGCCGGTGCCCGGCGGTCCGACGAAGCAGAGGATCGGTCCGTGCGGATCGCCGCCGCGCAACTTTCGCACGGCAAGGAACTCAATGATGCGCTCCTTCGCCTCGCTCAACCCGTAGTGCCGGTCGTCGAGCGCGGCCTCGACCTTTATGAGCGCGATCTCCTCGTCGCCACTGCGCTTGTTCCACGGAAGAGAAAGCACCCAGTCGAGATACGTGCGGATCACCTGGTATTCGCTGGACGCATTGCTCAACTGGCGAAGCCGCTCCGTCTCACGCCGCGCTTCCTGCGCCACGCGATCGGGAAGCTTTGCGTCCTCGATCTTCTTCAGGAGTTCGACGGCTTCCTTCTCCCCGGGGTCGGTCTCGCCGAGCTCCGCCTGAATCGCGCGCAATTGCTGGCGGAGATAGAACTCGCGCTGATGCTGCTCGATCTTGATCTCCGTCTGGCGCTTCACGTCCTCCATCACCTTTGCGCGCGCTACCTCCCGCTCGAGCCGGTTCAGGATGAACCGAAGTCGCTGGCCGACGTCGAGCCGCTGGAGCACTTCGTCCTTGTCGGCGATGCGGAAGTTCATGTTCGTCGCCGCCAGGTCTGCAAAACGTCCTGGATCGGAGACATTCATCTTGAGAATCGCGGGCACCTCGTCCGGAATGCGGTCCACCAGCTCCGCGAGGGTTTCCGCGGCGGAGATCACGCGAGCGACGAGGTCGTCCAGCTCCGCCGGTTCCGGCGGCGTCTCCTTGGTGGGCCGAATGGCCGCGACGGGATACGGCTCGTTCTGATCGATTCCCTCGACCACGATGCGGCGCAGCCCCTGGAGGGTGATCTGCACCGTGTCGCCAGGGAGGTTGATGCGCTCGTGCACGCGCGCCGCGACGCCCACGCGGCCGATGAACTTCTGTGAGTCGATCGGATCGTCGTGATCCCCGCTGGCGACGACGAGCGCGACGACGAGACCCGGCTCGTCGTACGCGCGCAGCAGCGAGAGATTCTCCGGCGCGCCCATCTGCACGGCGATGGTGCCGAGCGGATAGACGATGGTCGAGCGGAGCGCCATCAGCGGGAGCGATGGCGGCAGCTCGGACTTCAGGATTTCCTCTTTGCGCTGGGGCTTGGCCATGGGTGCGGAAGATAAGGGCGCAGAGGCGTGTCGCGCAAACGCCGAGTTGACCTAAGCCTCACGCTCACTTACGTTTAACGGCTATGTTCGATCAGCTCTCCGAAAGCCTCGAGGCCGCATTTGCGAAGCTCCGCGGGCGCGGCGTCCTCACTGAAGCAGACATCAAGGAAGGTCTGCGTGAGGTCCGTCGCGTCCTGCTCGAGGCGGACGTCAACTTCGCACTGACCCGCGAGTTTCTCGAGCGGGTCGAAAAGCGCGCCCTCGGCGTTGCCCAGCTCCGGACCGTCTCTCCGGCTCAGCAGCTCGTCAAGATCGTCCACGACGAGTTGACGCACATGCTCGGCGAACGGCGCGAAGGCCTCAAGCTCAGCACTGTTCCACCCACCGTGGTGATGCTCGTCGGCCTCCAGGGCTCGGGCAAGACGACCACGGCCGCGAAGCTCGCGAACAAGCTCAAGGGCGAAGGGCGACAGACGCGCCTCATTGCGTGCGACGTCTACCGTCCAGCGGCCATCGATCAGCTCGAGACGCTCGGTCGGCAGCTCGACATTCCCGTCTACGCCGAGCGCGGCGAGCAGGACGTGGTGAAGATCGCGCGCGACGGCCTCGATCAGGCGCGCCGGGCACGCGATCGGGTCGTTCTGGTCGACACGGCCGGTCGTCTCCAGATCGACGAGACGATGATGGCCGAGCTCGAGCGCCTCAAGGCGGCCATCAAGCCGGACGAGATTCTGCTCGTGGCCGACGGCATGACGGGTCAGGACGCCGTGAAGATCGCGCAGGGATTCGACGAAAAGCTCGCGGTCACCGGCGTGATTCTCACGAAGATGGACGGCGACGCACGAGGCGGTGCAGCGCTCTCGATCTACGGCGTGCTCGGGAAGCCGATCAAGTACATCGGCGTAGGCGAGAAGACGGACGCGCTCGAGGACTTCCATCCCGACCGCATGGCCGGCCGCATTCTCCAGCAGGGCGATATCGTCTCGCTCGTGGAGAAAGCGCAGTCCACCTTCGACGCCGACGAAGCGAAGAAGATGGAGCGGAAGGTCCGCAAGGAGGGCATGGACCTTCAGGATTTTCTCGGGGCAATGAAGCAGATCGAAAAGCTTGGACCGCTCGAGGGGCTGTTGAAGCTCATGCCGGGCGTCAACACGAAGATGCTGAAGCAGGTGAAGGACGCGGATCCCAGGCGGATGAAGCACCTGGAGGCGATCGTCCTTTCCATGACGCCGGCGGAGCGAAAAAAGCCGGACGTCATGAACGGCTCACGCCGCGCGCGCGTGGCGAAGGGCAGCGGACGTCCCATCAGCGAAGTGAACCGGCTGCTGGAACAGTTCCGCGAAATGCAGAAGATGATGAAGAAGGCAGCCGGTGGAGCAGGTGGTCGGATGAGGATGCCACCGCTTAAGTTCAGGTAGGACCGTTCAATCGGGTGCGACCCGGAAATGCCGGGTACGCGAGGAGCCCGAAGCAGGAAACCCAGTCAGCAGAGAGACCCATGGCCGTCAAGATCCGCCTTCGCCGCGTTGGCAGAAAGAAGGCACCGACCTACCGTATCGTCGTCGCAGACTCCAAGAGCCCGCGCGACGGAAAGTTCATCGAGATCGTCGGCCAGTATGCGCCGCGGATCGGTGAGCAGGCGCTCAATCTCAAAGCCGAGCGCGTCAACTACTGGCTGGACAACGGTGCGCAGCCCACGGACACCGTCCGCTCGCTCCTCCGCAAGGCGGGCGTGCTGAAGCAGCGACACGAGGGCAGGCTGGCCGCGAAGCTCCAGAGCAAGGCCGTGCCGCTCGCCGAGAAGGGCGACGAGGCCTAGCGCCGACGCGAGTGCCATGACAGCGCCCGAGTTCATCATCGTCGGGCGGGTCCGCAAGGCACACGGCATCCGCGGGGAACTCGTCGTGGAGCCGATCACCGATGCGCCGGACGTCGTCTTCGCGTCCGGCCGTCGTGTCTTTGCCGGCACCGTCACGGGCGATCCCTTGCCGTCGCGGCTGGAGCTGCGCGTGCAGTCGTCGCGCCCGTTCAATGAGGGGCTGCTGATTCGATTTGACGGCATCGCGGATCGCACTGCGGCAGATACCTGGCGCGGACGGTATCTCCTCACTCCCGCAGGGGAGCTTCCGCCACCGGATGAGAACGAGATTTACGTGCATGACCTCATCGGCATGCGCGTGACGCATCCGTCCGGCGAGGTCGTCGGCACTGTGGAAGAGCTGTACGAGCTGCCCCAAGGACTCGCCATCGACGTCCGACGCACGCCTCCCCGCGATGCGGAGACGGTGATTCTGCTGTACGATGATGCGACGATCGCGTCCGTCGACAAGGACGCACGCACGATCGTCGTGACACCGCCGGAGGGGCTGCTCGAGTGAAGATCAACGTCGTCACGATCTTCCCGGAGTTCTTTGCCACGCCGCTCGCGCTGAGTATTCCGGCCCGCGCATCGGCCGCGGCGCTCGTGTCGTACAACGTCGTCGATCTCCGCGACTTCACGCACGATCGTCACCGCACGGTGGACGATTACCCATACGGCGGCGGGGCAGGGATGATCATGAAGGCCCCGCCGTTCTTCGAGGCCGTCGAGTCGCTGGACGTACGCGCGCCGATTGTCCTCATGAGCGCCCGTGGCCGCAGGTTCACGCAGGCCGACGCCGTGCGCTTCGCCGCGGGCGACGAGCTGACGATTCTCTGCGGTCACTACAAGGACGTCGACCAACGGGTCGCGGATCATCTCGCCACCGAGGAGTTGTCACTCGGCGATTTCGTGCTGACCGGCGGCGAGCCCGCTGCGCTCGCCGTCATCGATGCCACCGTGCGGCTTCTGCCCGGCGCGATGACCGATCACGAGAGCGCATTCAGCGACTCGTTCTGGGAACGCGGATTGTCCGCGCCAAGCTACACGCGTCCACCAGAGTTTCGCGGCCATCCGGTGCCTGACGTCCTGCTGAGCGGCGATCACGCACGCATCGCCGAGTGGCGTGAGCGCGAAGGACTGCGGCTGACGCGAGAACGCGGGGCGAGCGACTCGACGTGAGCCCCGGCGAGCCGTTTGCCACGGCCGCGATGCTCACGGCATTCGGCGCGCTGCTCGCGTCCAGTGTCGTCCTGAGCCGCGCGTCGGCGCGATTCGGCGTGCCAGTCGCCCTGCTGTTCCTCTTCGTCGGCGTCGCCGCGGGCACCGAGGGACTCGGCCACATCGCGTTCGACGACTATCACTTCGCGTTTCGCGTGGGCACGGCGGCCCTCGTCCTGATTCTGTTCGACGGAGGGCTCAACACGCCGGTCGGCGCCGCGCGCGCGGTGCTCGCGCCCTCCATCGTGCTCGCGACGCTCGGTGTGCTGGCCACGACCGGCCTCGTGTCGGCCGCTGCGCACGCCCTCGGCATCGCCTGGACGAAGGCACTGCTGCTCGGCGCCATCGTGTCGTCCACGGACGCCGCCGCCGTATTCTCCGTGCTGAAGGCCACGGGCACCCGGCTTCGGCAGCGCGTGGGACACACCCTCGAGCTCGAGTCGGGCTTCAACGACCCGATGGCCGTCATCCTCACCACGTCGCTGACGGCCGCGCTCATCGGAGGCGGCCATCTCGCTGCGCTTCCATTGGCCGGCGAAATCGCTTTGCAGCTTGCCGTGGGAGCGGCGGTTGGTTTCGCAGCGGGCATCGCGGCGCATTGGGCCATTCTCCGCATCCGCCTGCCCGCCGCCGGCCTCTATCCCGCGTTCACACTTGCCATTTGCTGTCTCTCGTTCGGCGTCGCGACGCTGCTTCGCGGCAGCGGATTTCTCGCCGTCTATCTCACCGGCATGACGCTCGGCGCCCGTACCCTGCCGCACGCGGTCGGCATCAGGCGCGTGCACGATGCACTCGGATGGCTCAGCCAGGTGTTGATGTTCCTGTTGCTCGGCCTTCTGGTGTATCCGTCGCGGCTGCTGCTGGTCGCGGGGACCGGGCTTGCGCTCGCCATTTTCCTCGCCATCGTGGCGCGTCCGCTCGTGACCGTGTTGTTGCTTGCGCCGTTCCGCTATGAGTGGCGCGAGTCCGCGTACGTCGGCTGGGTGGGGCTGCGCGGCGCAGTCCCCATCGTGCTCGCCACCATTCCCGTCATGGCGAGGTTGCCCGGCGCGCGCGAGCTCTTCGACATGGTGTTCTTCATCGTGGTTGCCGGCGCGGTGGTGCCGGGTGCCACGGTCCCATGGGTGACGCGAGTGCTCGGCGTCCGTTCGGACGCACCTCCGCCGCCGAAGACATCCATCGAGGTGGACGTCCGTTCGCATCTCGGCGACGAGCTACGCAGCTACTTCGTGTCGCCGCAGCTTGCCGTGAGTGGCGCGCATATTCGCGACGTACCGTTTCCGACGGGCGCCGCCGTCAGCATGATCGAGCGGGGAGGGGCACTGATTGCGCCGTCGGGCTCCACGCGCATCGAGCCCGGAGACTACGTGTACGTCATCGCGCCGGAGGAAAGCAGGCCCGAGGTGGAGCTGCTTTTCGGCAGCGCGGAGGAGCATTGACGAGCAAGTAACGACACAACAGCAGTACCCGGAGGGAACACCAGTACTCGGAACTCGGCACTCGGTATTGGAGTATTCCGTAACTGCGTTTTCGGGTCGGGCGTCGCTGTATATCATTCCGCCGTTGGCAGCCACGCGTTGGTGGTCGTACCAGATACGCTCGTTTACCGAGTGCCGGATACCGGATACTGGTCTTCACTACTGGTCTTCGCAGGCTATTCGGGCCCTGCCAACACTGGACGTCCAGCCCGAATCCGGCTAACTTCCCCAGTCTCTATCAGTTAGCCTCCAACCGGGCCCTGCCCCGAGCGTCATATGCATGCCTTCATCGAAACCCAGAAAGAGTGGCTCCGCGACGTCCCTCCCTTTCGCGCCGGTGACACCGTTCGTGTCAACGTTCGCGTCAAGGAAGGTGAGAAGGAGCGCATTCAGGCCTTCGAGGGCGTCTGCATTGCGCGTCGCGGAGCCGGCGTGAGCGCGACGTTCACGGTCCGGAAGATCTCCAACGGTGTAGGTGTCGAGCGCATCTTCCCGCTGCACAGCCCCATGCTGGCAGAGATCGACGTCGTGCGCCGTGGCCGCGTGCGCCGCGCCAAGCTGTACTACCTGCGCCACCTCACGGGCAAGGCCACGCGCATCAAGGAAATGAAGGCCAAGACCGCGCCCGTCGCGGCCGAGTAAGCGCTCGAGGCACGGCCTCGTGCCGCGGGGCGGTGGCCGCTGGAGCCGGATCGAGCGCGAGTTGCGCGACGCCCGCGGGCCGCTTCTCGCGGGTGTCGATGAAGTCGGACGGGGCCCTCTCGCGGGCCCCGTCGTCGCATGTGCGGTCGTCATGCCGGCCGATGCGCAGGCCATCCGCGGAGTGGACGACTCGAAGGCGCTTACCGCGGCGGTGCGCGACAAGCTCGCCGTCCGCATTCGTGAACGCTGTCTCGCGCTCGCGATTGGCGCTGCCAGCGTGCGTGAGATCGACCGGCTGAACATCTACCATGCGTCGGTGCTCGCCATGCGCCGCGCGATTCAACGGTTGTCCGTGACACCGGATCACGTGGTCATCGACGGAAACCGCATCCGCACCCTCGGCATCGAGCACACGGCGGTCGTCGGCGGAGACGCGCGCTGTCACTCGGTGGCTTGCGCGTCGATCGTGGCGAAGGTGACACGCGACCGACTGATGCACGCGCTCGCGAAGCGGCACCCATTTTATAGATGGGACACCAACGTCGGGTATGGCACTCGCGATCACTACGCCGCGGTGAACGCGCGCGGCCTGACCTCCCATCATCGTCGGTCGTTCCCCGTGCTACAGCAGCTCACGCTCGAGCTGTCGTTTGCGCCATCTGACAAGGAGCCTGCGCTGTCGGCGGCACTGCTGGATGCGCTCGAGCACAACCACGCGCTCGACCCGGAGCTTCTGGCATGACCGAAAAGTTTCCGCCGGCGCAGGACGCCGGCGTTTTTCGTCCGGGCCTCTTTGAGGGACAGGTAGCGCTCGTCACCGGCGGCGGCAGCGGCATCGGGCTCGGCATCGCGGAGCTGCTCGCGTCCCTCGGCGCCCACGTGGTGCTTGCGAGCCGCAAGCTGGAGCGTGTGGAGGCGGCCGCCGCCCAGATCCGTGCATCAGGAAGAAGGGCGAGCGCGATTGCGGTGGACGTTCGCGACGTCGATCGCGTGCAGGCGATGGTGGCCGAGGTGAAGGCCGCGCACGGGCGCATCGACCATCTGGTGAACAACGCCGCGGGAAACTTCTACGCGCCGTCGGAGTCGCTGTCGCCGAACGCGTGGCGGAGCGTGATCGAGATCGACCTCTACGGAACCTTTTTCTGCGCGCAGGCTGTGCTGCCCGTGATGCGGGAGCACGGGGGTGGCTCCATCGTGAACATCTCGATGACGCTGCACTATCGCGGGTGGCCGCTGATGGCGCATGCCACCGCCGCGAAAGCGGGGATCGATGCGCTCACGCGCACGCTGGCACTGGAGTGGGCGGCGTACGGAGTGCGAATGAATGCCGTCGCGCCGGGTCCGATTCCGACGGAGGGTGTGCGCAAGGCGTTCACGCCGCCCACGTCGTCCGGCGTGCCGGACGTATTCGCGATCGAGAAGGCGATGGACAGCCATGCGCGCACGATGATTCCGCTACGGCGCTTCGGTTCGCCGGCGGACATCGCGAACATGGTGGCCTTCCTGAGCTCACCGGGTGCGTCGTGGATCACGGGCGCCATCATGGTGGTGGATGGGGGGGAGTGGCTCGCGAGGCCGCCGCAGGGCCGGCCGGAATAGCGCTTGTGGCGCGCCTTTTGTTCGCGCGGCGACTTTTTTCCCGACCCATGTGACGGTTGCGGGCATTGTGGGGTGAGCCCTAGCGGCGCCGTCCTGCCGGAAAGGGGACGCGTACTGCCGCTCCCGCGGCTGCGTGCGAGGGCTCGGTCAAATTCCGGGTGCGGACACGGTTCTGGCCTTCAAATCGGCGTCCTCCTGGACGCCGCGGGCTTTGTTGGACTCTTCCTCCTACGGGAAAAGGACTATGACATCGTTTCGACGGAGTAGTGTGGTCGCCAGGCTGCGAGCCGCGCTCGTGACTGTCGCGCTGAGCGCTCCTGCGCTCGCCGCGGCGCAGTCCGGCACGATCACGGGCCGCGTCGTTGCGGCGAGCAATGGACAGCCGCTCGCCGAGAGTCGCGTGTTCGTGGTGGGAACGCAGGCGGTGGCCACAACGAACGCCGATGGGCGGTACACGCTGCGCACCGCACCCGGCACATTCGAGGTTCGCGTCATCCGCGTGGGCTTCCAGGAGCAGAAGAAGCCCGTGACCGTTGCAGCCAACGGAAGCGCGGTCGTCGACTTCTCCATGGCAGTGGCCATCGTGAAGCTGACGGAAATCGTCACGACGGCCACCGGCGAGCAACGCCGCATCGAGCTCGGGCACTCCGTGCAAACGCTCGGTGACATTGGCAACAAGGTCGAGACGCAACCAGTGACCAACCTCGCCGACCTGATGGTCGCGAAGGCGCCCGGCGTCGTGGTGCTCCCCGGCAACATGACCGGCTCCGCGCCGACCGTTCGCATCCGCGGAATCAAGTCGCTGTCGCTCTCGAGTGAACCGATCTACGTCATCGACGGCGTTCGACTGAATTCTTCGGCGTTGGCACTCGGGACGGGCGGCACCACGGTGAGCTTGCTCAACACGCTCAACCCCGAAGAGATCTCCGACATCGAGATCGTGAAGGGTCCCTCGGCTGCCACGCTGTACGGCACCGATGCCGCGAACGGCGTCATCGTGATCACGACGAAGAAAGGTCAGGCCGGCGCGACGCGTTGGACCTGGCACGGCGATCTCGGTTCGGTGCAGGATCGCAACAAGTATCCGACGCAGTATGCGCTGTGGGGCCACAACGCCGCCGGCGCGCTCTCGCGCTGCGTGCTCGTGACCGTTGCCTCTGGCGCGTGCACGGCGGACAGCATCACCTCCTATAACCTGCTTGCCGACGAGCAGGTGTCGCCGAAGTCGCATGGCCTTCGGCAGCAGGGCGGCGGACAGGTGAGCGGCGGCACGGACATGGTCCGTTATTTCATCAGCGGCGACGCGGAGCACGAGCGTGGGCCGCTCGAGATGCCGGCCTTCTATCGCCAGTACTTCGACAGCCTCGGCCAGAAAGTCCGCGAGGAGTGGCTGCACCCCGAGAGCTTCAAGCGGAATTCGATGCGTGCGAACGTGAACGCCGTCCTGACGCCGAAGCTCGACGTGAGCGTCAACGCGGGGTACACGAAGACCGACCAGCGCCTGCCGCAGGTCGATAACAACACGTTCAGCTACATCTATCAGGCCTTCAACAACCCGGGCTTCAAGCCCACGGTCGGCTGTCAGACCAACTCGGCCAGCTGCCTTGGATACACGAACAAGGGCGGTCTGGGCGAGATCCTCGGCGGTTTCGTTCAGTTCACGCCGGGACAGCTCTTCCAGGTCTTCAACAATCTCGACGTCGATCGCTTCATCAACAGCGCCACAGCGCAGTATCGTCCGATCCCCTGGATCTCGGTGAACGCCACGGGTGGCTTCGACTATGCGCAGCGCGATCGCTTCCAGCTCTGCCGCTTCGCCGAGTGTCCCGCTTCGGGCACTACGCGCCTGGGCTTCGTCGGCGACACGCGTGCGAGCGATCGCAATCTGTCGCTCAAGGCCAGCGGTGCGTCGACCTGGCAGCCGCGGGCGACGCTCAATTTGCAGACAACCATCGGCGCCGACTATGTGAACCAGCAGTCGGAGTTCGCCACGGCGAACGGCAACCAGCTTCCCCCGGGCGCACAAAACGTTGGACAGGCGGCCATTCAGACTGCCGACAGCCGTCTGCCGCAGGCGAACAAGACGCTCGGCTACTACGCGCAGGAGCAGATCGCGGTGCGTGACCGCCTGTTCCTCACCGTCGCGGCGCGCAGTGATCAGAACAGCGCATTCGGCACCAAGTTCCAGAGCGTGCTGTATCCGAAGGCGAGCGTCTCGTACATCATCTCGGATGAATCGTTCTTTCCGCGCATCGCGTTCCTGAATTCTCTGCGCCTGCGCGGCGCGTACGGCGCCTCCGGTGTGCAGCCCGGCGCCACGACTGCGCTTCAGACGTACGCGTCGCAGACGGTGAACATCGCCGGATCGACCGTGGCCGTCACCGGCACCGACTCTCCCGGTCTCCGCGCCGACTCGCTCGGCAATCCCGACCTCAAGCCCGAGCGCTCCACCGAGCGTGAGTTCGGCTTCGAGTCGCGGATGTTCGGCAGCCGCGTGAACCTCGATGTCACCTACTACAACAACGTGACGAAGGACGCGCTCATCAATCAGCCGATCGCAGCGTCGGCTGGCGCTTCAGCATTGGCCGTGACGCGCAACCTCGGCTCGGTGCGCAACAGCGGCATCGAGGCGACGGTCACCACGACCATTCTCGACACCCGCAACTTCGCGTGGGACATGACCGTGGGCGGCTCGCACAACTCCAACATCATCGAGTCGCTGGGTCTCGATCCGACCGGCAAGCCGAACCCGACCATCGGAACCGGTGCGAACCGCGATTCGCTCGGCCTGCCGATTCGCGGCGTGTTCGCGCGCAACTTCACGTACAACGACGCGAACAACAACGGCATCATCGAGCCCAATGAAGTCACGGTGGACAATTTCTTCACCTTCCTGGGCTATTCCGTGCCGCGCGACATCGTCACCGTGCAGAACGGATTCGATGTGTTCCAGCGCAAGCTGCACCTGAGCGTCCTGCTGGACTACAAGGGAGGCTTCAGTCTCTTCAACAACACCATGAGCTTCTACTGCCAGCAGTCGAATCTCTGCCACGACGAGACGAACAAGGACACGCCGCTGGAAGATCAGGCGCGCAGCGTGGCGCAGCGCTATGCGAACCCGACGGTTCCCGGCGCATTCACGACGAACCGCGGGTACTGGGAGAACGGCCAGTTCTGGCGGCTGCGCGAAGTGGGCGCGACGCTCACCGTGCCGCAGGCAATCAACGATGCGCTGCGCGCTCGCGATGCGTCGTTGACGTTCACGGGGCGCAACCTGCACGTCTGGACCGCCTACAAGGGCACCGACCCGGAGTCGAACTACTCCACGGGCAACGTGCAGACGGATTTCTCGACGACCGCACCACCGACGTACTTCACGGTGCGCCTGAATCTCCACTACTGAGCCAACCCCGACGAGGACGATAGACATGCATACCAGATATTCAGGTCGTGCTCGACGGGCAGCTGGTGTGAGCGCAGTGGCGCTCGCCCTGCTGGCGGTCGGAGCGTGCGACAATCCGCAGGACGTGTTGCTCGAGCAACAGCAGCCGCAAGTCATTCTCCCCGGCGACGTGCAGAATCCGACAGCGGCTGTGGGACTCTACACCGGTGCGCTCGGCCGCTTTCGGTCGGCGCTCAACGGCGGCAACAACAACCAGGAGACCATCTGGAACTTCGCCGGTCTCATGACCGACGAGTTCAAGTCCGGTGACACCTTCTCGCAGCGCAACGATGCCGATCAGCGCGTAACGCAGAGCAATGACGGCGTCATGGCGTCCACGTACAACGCCGTGCAGCAGTCGCGCGGCCGCGCACGCGACGCCATCGTGGCCCTGAAGCAGTACGCGCCCACCGAGACCGTCAAGATCGCCGAGATGTATCTCGAGATGGGCTTCATGGAGATGACCCTGGGGCAGGACTTCTGCAACGGCATTCCGCTTGGCGAAACGGTGTCGGGACAGCCGGTCTACACGGATCCGCTCACGAACGCCCAAGTCTTCACGACGGCGATCGCGCGGTTCGACTCGGCGTTGGCATCGCTCGGCAGTGATGCGAGCGCAGCAGCGACCCATATCCGCAACGCCACGCTCGTGTCAAAGGCACGTGCGCAGGTGGACCTCGGCCAGTTCTCCGCGGCCGCAACCACCATCGCCGGCGTCGCTACCGGGTATCAGTATCTCGTCACCTACTCGCAGACCACGCAGAGCAACGAGTGGTGGCAGATGAGCACCAGCACCAAGCGGTATGCGGTAGGCGACAGCGTGGACATCACCGGCATCGTGAAGAACTCGATTCCGTTCGCGTCGATGAAGGACCCGCGCGTAAAGGCTGTGGCGAACGGCACGAGGTCGTTCGACAACCTCACGCCGTACGTCGAGCTCCAGAACTATGCGCGTGAAGATCCGATCGCACTCGTTTCCGGCACCGATGCGCGGCTCATCGAGGCGGAGGTCAAGCTCCAGTCGACTGGTACAGACATCGCCGGTGCATTCACGATCCTCAACGCGCTGCGCGCTGCACCCCCGAAGATCGGCAACTATCAACCGGCCGCAATGGCTCCGCTCACGCCGCCGGCCACGCTGTCCGCGGCGGTTGACGTATTTTTCCGTGAGAAGGCGCTGTGGCAGTTCGGTCGTGGCGAGCGCCTCAGCGATCTGCGCCGTCTCGTGCGCCAGTACGGGCGGACGCAGGACAACGTCTATCCCACCGGACCGTTCCATAAGAACGGTAACTACGGCACCAACGTGACCTTCCCGGTACCCGATGCGGAGTTCAGCAACCCGAGCTTCCACGGCTGTATCGATACGAAGGCGTAGAGAGAACGCTGGCACAAAGAATGGCCCCGCACCGATGGTGCGGGGCCTTTCTCTTCTCATTCGGAGATGACCGGAGTGGGAATCGAACCCACGACCTGAAGATTAAAAGTCTCCTGCTCTGCCAACTGAGCTATCCGGTCCCGCCGCTAAAGATAGACCGCCGCGCGTCTCCAGAAAGTAGGTGTGGAACGCGCGCCAGCTCATTACGAGCCACGTGATGCCGATCAGCAGCCCACCCACCAGATCCGTGGGCCAGTGGACTGCAAGGTACAACCGCGAATAGGCCGTCGTCGCCATCACGGCCACCGTCACCACGAACGGCCACCGCCAGCCATACTTCCTGTACAACATGAGAGAGATCGTGAAGTACAGCGCTGGCGTCAGAATGAGGTGGCCGCTCGGATATGCCTCCCACGTCCACATGCCGCGCATGGGATAGAGCGGCGGGCGCGGACGCGCCAACAGGTGCTTCATCGTGGGATTCAGCGAGAGCGAGCCGAGCGCCACGACGATTAGCTGGATGGCTACGAGCCGCGCGTGGTAGCGGCGCCAGAGCACGAAGCCGACGACAAGAATCAGCGGCAACAGGGTGAGATTCGTGCCCGCGTACACCACCGCGAGCATCAGCGAATCGAGGAACGGAGGAAGTGGACGATCGTGGATCCACGCGAGCATCGAGTGTTCCCACGCCGCGCCGCCCTGCCATATACCCATGCCCTGAAGCACAAGGCCGAACCCCACGCCGATGGCCCAGGCGGCGAGGTAGCCGACGCCAACCCCAACGATGAGTCGCTTCCACGCCTCCGTCGCTGGCGCCGCCACCGAGTCAGGCGGGAGCGCCCGCTCCACCGCCGATCCAGCGCTGCACCTCGGCGACGACCGCCCGCGGTTCCACTGGTTTTGCGAGGTACGCGGAGAACCCGATCTCGGCCGCTCGCTCGCGATCGTCGGGCAGCGCATGCGCGGTCAGCGCTATGATGGGAATGTCCCTGAGCTGGGGATCACGCCTGATGGCGCGCGTCGCCTCCCAGCCATCGATCTTCGGAATGGAGATATCCATCAGGATCAGGTTCGGCCGCGATGCACGTGCGACCTCCAGGGCCTGCTCGCCGTCCTCCGCTTCCAGCACGTGATATCCGACATGCCGAAGCACGGTCGAGTAGATGATCCGGTTGTCCTCGTTGTCTTCGACGAGAAGAACGGTATGTCCCATGGGAGCTGATTTTTCCACAAAACGTGTGGACAAGGCGGGGCAATGGCGACGACGTCCATTGTATCGCAAAGCTAGTGCCCGCGGTTGAGTGCGCCATTGGAAATGCGCTCAGGCCAAGCCGTCCTCCATCGCCTGGACCTTGCGGAGGCGCCGGCGGTGGCGCTCGAGCCCCGAAAAACGCCCGCCGAGGAACGCCCGGACGAGTTCGGCAGCCAACTCCTCACCGATGACCCGCGCACCCAGGCACAGGACGTTCATGTCGTCATCCTCCACGCCCTGCCGTGCGGAAAACGTGTCGTGACACATGCACGAGCGGATGCCGCGCACCTTGTTCGCGGCGACAGCGGCGCCGACGCCGCTCCCACACAACACGATTCCGCGATCAGCGCGCCCGTCGACGACCGCGGACGCAACGGCCGCCGACCGATCGGGATAGTCGTCGCCCGGCTCCATGGCCGCGGGACCGCAGTCTACCGGCTCGTGGCCCGCGCCCGCGATTTCCGAGAGGATGCGCTGCCGGAGGGGCCATCCGGCATGGTCGGCCGCGAAGGCCACTCTCATTGTGCCCGCACCGTGGCGATGGACGGCCCCATCACGTGCGCCCACACGAGCCGCGATACATCCGCGATGAGCGTGCGCGCGGTGGCTTCCTCCGGAATCTTCCTGGTGAGTACCACGAGTACGTAGGGCGCGTGTCCCGGCGGATACACGATCGCGGCGTCGTGAAGCGTCGCCGTGATGGATCCGGTCTTGTGCGCCACAGGCGTGCCTGGAGGCAGTCCGGCCGGAATCTCATCGTTGAACTCCTGTCGGAGCAGGATGTCCTTCATCAATCGAGCATTGGGACTGCTGAGCGCGTCACCACGCTCGATGCGCGCGAGGAGGACGGCGAGGTCCGCGGACGTCGTGGTGTTGTTCAAGCCCGCGGCGTACGCTTTGCCATCCTCGACGCCTCGGAGGACTCGAATGTGCGTCGCGCCGAGGGCGTGCGCCGTGGCGTTTGCCTGCTCGGCGCCGACCAGCGCGATGAGCGCGTTCGTGGCAAGGTTGCTCGACCGCACGATCATGCGCCCGAGCAGGTCGCGCACGGGAACGCGGCGCCCGACCATCGTGTAGACGGTCGAATCGCTGTCGTCACGCGGGTCGAGGGCGTACGGCGAGCCGTCCACGATGGAGTGAAAATGGTTGACCAGAAGGATCGACTGATCGAGCGCGAGACGTCCCGCTTCGGTGGCACGAAGCACCTCGAGCATGACCGGAATCTTCATGGTGCTCGCGGCGTGGAAGTCCACGTTCGCGCCGATGTCGAGGGAATCTCCGCCGGCGAGATCCCGGAAACTGACCGCCACTTCCGCGCCGCCGACACGCGCGACGCGGGCCCCGATGCGATCGCGCAGCCCGTTGACGGCGGCATTTTGCGCGTGCGAGGACGCCGGCGTCGCAGACCACGCGAGGAAGGTGACCATCGTCACGGTACGGAGACGCCCCATAGGAGCGAATATAGGGAGGGCCTTGACGGCGCCAAGATCGCCGTTGCCTTTTCTGCAACTCATTCGTTACTCACCTCGGGGCGACGGCGCTCCGGAAATGCCGGCACGCTGTCCCACACCGAGATGGCAGCAGATGTCCACCATGCATAAGAGTGGCCCCGCCCGCCCGATGACAGCCGTCGTGGTCAAACAGGAACGGCTCCGATTCCGGAACTTCACGCTCTCGCGTACCACCTCCGGCCGCGTCGCGTGCGAGGTGACCCTGGAGTACGGCGACGAGCTCATCGCCGGCAGCCAGACCGGCCAGTCGAGCCCATCGGGCGACACACGCCTTGGCGCCGACGCCGCGCTGCGCGCGCTCGAGACATTCACGTCGCGCGACATCACGTTCGAGCTCATCGGCGTCAAAGTGGTTCGCGCGTTCGACGCGCACGTCGTCATCGTCTCGCTGCATCAGCACGGACACGACGGCCCGGAACGCCTGCTCGGCTGCTATCTCACCGATGGCGATCTGGTGCGAGGCGCTTCACTCGCCGTGCTCAACGCCACGAACCGCACCATGAGCTCGTACATCCTGAACCGCTGATCCCCACCTGCGGCGCCAAAGGCGCCGCCGTTTCCCGGCAGCACGTGCGGCATACTTCGCTGATTCTCGCCACGACCGTGCTGGCGCTCGCTCTTTCGCCATTACCGTCGCGGGCACAGACGAACGATACCTCGCGCCACAACGTCGTCCCCGCGGGCGTCACGCGCGGCGACGTCACGAAGGGCTCGGTCGAGATGCCGGGAGACTTTCTCTCGACCAATCCCGCCAAGCCCGACTCGCTGGCGCCAGTGCCAGCCTGGGACATGGACGTGCGCGCGTACGAAACGCGCGAACGCGTGGCGCATTACGTGACCATGTTCACCGGACGCGCCAGGGAACGCATCACCGACCGTCTCGAGCGCGGCACACGGTACGAACCGATGATCCGCGCTTCGCTCCGCGCGGGCGGCCTGCCGGAGGATCTCTACTACCTGGCGCTCGTCGAAAGCGGGTTCGATCCCAATGCCTACTCGCGGGCCGCGGCGGTCGGGATGTGGCAGTTCATGACATCCACCGCGCGCGGCATGGGCATGCGCGTGGACGGGTGGGTGGATGAGCGCCGCGACCCGGTGAAGTCCACGACCGCAGCAGTGCGCTTCATACGCGGCCTGCGTGATCAGTTCGGCTCTCTCTACCTGGCCGCAGCCGCGTACAATGGCGGACCCGGTCGCGTGGCCCGCGGCATTGCACGCTATGCGGACGACGTCAACGGCGTGGATGTCGAAGACGCCTTCTTCGTCCTCGCGGACAAGGACTACCTGCGGGCGGAGACGCGAGACTACGTGCCGCAGTTGATCGCGGCCGCGCTCATTGCGAAGGAGCCCGCCCGATACGGGATGGAGCTCCACGTCCGGCCACCCTTCCAGTACGACTCCGTGTCAGTGCCCGCGTCGACGCCGTTGGCCGCCGTGGCTCGCGCGGCCGGTGTGGAGACGGCCGCCATCACCGAGTTGAATCCGCACCTGTTCCGGGGGATGACGCCGCCGAAATCCACGACGCTGGTCCGGCTGCCGCCGGGCACGGCCTCTCAGTTCGATTCCGCCTTCGATGCGTTACCGCGCGACGCTCGCGTCGCCACGCGCGACGTCGAAACGAAAAAGGGCGACACGCCCCGTCGCGTAGCCGACCGGCATGGAATTCCGGTCTGGGCCGTTCGCGCGTTCAATCCCGGCATGCGTGTGTTGAGGAGCGGCAGATTGCCCACCGGCCAACGGCTTTTGGTGCCGACTACGGCGGTCGTGGAAGCAGCGCGCGACGTGCCGGATCCGTCCATCGAGCGTCACGCCAAGAGCGCGCGCCACGTGCGCGCTCACAAGGCCAAGGCTCACAAGAGCTCGACGAGGCGGAAAAAGACGCCCCCCGCCACGAAGAAAGCTCGCGACGGGGGACGCCGAACTACCGGGAGCCCGAAAGGCTAGTTCACGACGCCCTTTCCGCGGTACCCTTTGGTGACGATCCGATCGTACCCGTTCGACGGGTTGTCGCCGTTCGCACGAGACTTCGCGACAGCTGCCGGACCGCGATTGTAGACCAGCAGCGCCAGGTGCATGTCTCCGTGGTACTCGTTGACGAGCCCGCGCAGATAGCGGAACCCGATTCTGAGGTTCTGGCCGGGCTCGTAGAGCCGCTGGACGCTGATGCCCTTCTGATAGTACCTGGCCGTGCTGGGCATCACCTGCGTCAGGCCGATGGCGCCCACGGGGCTGGTGGCGTGCGCGTTGAAGTCACTCTCCAGCTTGACCAAGCGGAAGGCCAGGTCTGGATCGATGCCTTCGGCCCGGGCGACATCGACGATGGTGCCGGCCAGGCCAGCCCCGATTCCGTACTGGGTGGAATACGAGATGATCTTGTTGGCCCGCTCGAGCTGTGCTTTCGCCAGATCCAGCTCTCCGCGGGCGGAGTCAAGCTGAGCCGTCAGCGACCGATTGGTGCTCAAATCGATGTGAAAACCGGCGCCCCTGGACACCGGGGCCGCCTCCGCCGCCGGGGCGGCCGGCTCGCGGTTGCCAAGGAGCAGTCCCACGGTGACAAAAAAACTCGCGGCGAGCACCATTTGTTTTACGCGGGTGCGCCGCCGCATTCGATCTCCGCGATGCACGTACGTGCCTCGGAGTGTTTTCATAAGTTGAACCCTGGTAAAGGGTTAGCTTCTCAGGTACAGCTCGCTGCTCCTTCAGCATACTGCGCAACGGCCGTGCCATCAACCCCTTGAAAACGGGCCGGAACCTCCACCTGTTTTTTGGTCCAGAACGATACCCAGCAGGGTCATCTCGCGGTCCATGGATTTGGCCATGTCGTACACCGTCAGCAGTGCGACGGAGACTGCCATCAGGGCCTCCATCTCGACGCCGGTGCGCCCGACCGTCCGCGCGACGGCTTCGGCGCGAAGTCCAGGCAGGGCGGGGTCTGGCCGAAGGTCGACCTGGACGTCCGTGAGCGCGATGGGGTGGCAAAGCGGGATGAGGTCGGACGTGCGCTTGGCTGCCATGATCCCGGCCAGGCGGGCCGCGGCCAGCACGTCCCCCTTTTTCAGTGTGTTGGCGAGGATGGCCTCCAGAGTCTCCGGCTTCATGCGAATGTGGCCGCTGGCGCGCGCCGTCCGATCCGTTTCGGGCTTGCCCCCGACGTCCACCATCCTGGCTGTTCCGTCGGGCGCGACGTGCGCGAGGTCTTCGGCGTCGCGCTTCACGCCACGTGCTCGGCGAGCTGCCGAAGCAGCTCGCTCGTCACCAGCCGTGGATTGGTGTTGGCGGCTGCGCGCTCCTTCGCTGCCTCCACGGCGTCGAATGCGCGCGAAGCGGAAGCCGCTGCCGACAGGTGGCCGCGTTCGATCGTGGCCTTCAGCCGCTCGTGAAGAAGGCTGGTCAGGGCATCCAGCGCGGTACTGAATGCTCCGCGTGACCCGGTGGCGCCCTGCTGAAGCGCCGTCTTCATCTGCTTGCGGCGGTCGTGACTGCCCGCCGCATCCAGAATCCGTTGCGCGCGGGCGATGGCGTCGCTCCATTCGCGGCTTCCGAGGAGGGAGCCCGGCGCTCCATTCGCAAGGCGCCGCTGTTCCGCGAGCCCCTTGGGGCCGTTCGCTTCCTTTATCGCTTCCTGCATTGCCGGCTCCTGAAGCACGGCGTCGACGTCCCGGTCACCGAGCGGTGGTACGCGCACCGCGACGAGGCGCGATCGGATGGTCGGAATCAGCGCGCCGGGCTCGGCGGTCGTGAGCACCACGGTTGCGCGCGGTGACGGCTCCTCCAACATCTTGAGGAACGCACCGGCGGCTTCCTCGGCGTCCTCGCGCACGACCATGCGGTCGGCTTCGCCGATGAGATAGATCTTTCTCGCACCGAGCGCCGGGTTCATGGCAGCCGATCGGACGATGGCGCGAACGGTGGACACGAAGATCGCTTCCTCCGGCGGCGGCGGGGCATAGGCACCCGTCGCGATCCGATCGGCGACAGCTTCGCGCAAATCATCGTCGATTCGCGAGGGGGTGGAGTCCGCGTCTCGCGGGCGTGGACGCGGAAAATACCAGTGAATGTCCGGATGATTTCCGGCGAGCGCGTACCGGCAATGCTGACAGGTTCCGCATGGCCGCGGCTCGGCTCCGGTGCAGAGCAGCCGCTGCCCCAGCCAGAGCGCAAGCCGCTGCTTGCCCACGCCTGCCGGCCCGTGAAGCAACAAGGAGCCGGGAAGGACGTCGCGACGAATTGCGTCGTCGAAGCGGGCGCGGAGCCCGCCGTGGCCGTGGAGTGGAAGAAGCGGCACGGGAGATTTCGTGTGGTGGCGTGTGCAGATAAGGCTGTGTGGATGAGCGGCGCAACGGTAGTGTGCGGCGGCCGTGAACCGGCACGGAACGTGAGGCGACGATTGCAGCGTCAACGACGAGGTTGCACATGAATGCCGATCTGAAGCAGAAGAGAGTGGCGATCGTCGCCACGGACGGTGTCGAACAGATCGAGCTCGAGGAACCGAGGCGCGCGCTCGATGCGGCGGGAGCGATTACGCACCTGATCGCCCCAAAGGGCGATTCCATTCAGGCGATGAATCACGACGACAAGGGCGCGCGCATTCCGGTGGACCGGGTTCTCGCCGACGTGAAGGTGGCGGACTACGATGCGCTGTTGTTGCCCGGGGGCGTTGCGAATCCGGATCGCCTGCGGACCGATCAGGCGGCGGTGCAGTTCGTCCGTGAGTTCATGCTGTCCGAGAAACCTGTGGCGGCGATTTGCCATGCCCCGTGGATGCTCGTGGAGGCGGGCGCCGTGGCTGGCCGCACGCTCACCTCGTGGCCATCGCTTCAGACGGACATTCGCAATGCGGGTGGAAAGTGGGTCGATTCGCCGGTGCAGGTGGATGATGCGCTCGTGACGAGTCGGAAGCCGGACGATCTCCCGCATTTCTGCGCGGCCATTGTGCGCGAATTTGCGGCGCGCATTGAGGACCGCCGTGTGGATTCAGTCGGCGAGCAGAGCTTTCCCGCGAGCGATCCTCCACCTGGCCCGACAGCCATTGGCGGTACCGGCGCAGCGAAGGGTGGCGATTCGGCGGAGGATCATCCCGTCTAGCTTTGTGACATAAAGCACTTGACAGAACGGGTCTGCGACGCCAAACTTCCCGTCATGTCGCGTGTCCTGCCGTTCCGTCCTACCGACCCGCCCGAGATGCAGGCGCGGGCGATGGACAACCTGCGCTACATCCGCCAGACGATGGAGGCCGCCGGGACGTTCACGGCCGTCTCCGGCTGGGGTACGGTGTTCATTGGCGCCACGGCACTCGGCGCTGCCGCATTGTCGGCCGCGACGCACAGCTCGGCCCGCTGGATGTTCATCTGGCTGGCAGAAGCGTGTCTCTCGATCGTCATCACCTTCTATGCGATGATTCTGAAGGCGCGGGCCGCGCACCTGCCGCTGTGGTCGGAGCCCGCGCGAAAGATGGTGTTCAGCTTCGCGCCGCCAATGATGGCCGGCGCGTTGCTCACGCTCGTGTTCTACGAGCATGGCATGCTGAGCCTGGTACCGGGCGTGTGGATGCTTCTCTACGGCGTCGGCGTCGTCGCCGCGGGCACGTTTTCCGTGCGCATCATTCCGGTGATGGGATTCGCATTCATGGGTGTGGGTTCGCTTGCGCTGTTCGCTCCGTACTCGTGGAGGACGGCAAGCATGGTGGTTGGATTTGGCGTCCTCCACATTGTTTTCGGAACCCTCATCGCGCGGAGGCACGGTGGTTAAGCCGGGCGCGGCCTCACGAAAGCCGAATGATTCAGGCGACGAGCGCGGCAAGAACGCCGCGGGCCTTCGGCGTGTCAACGGAGAAGCAGGCGTTGCTGCCGGCGAGGGCGGTGCGCTCGCGCTGGACCGGCTGATTCACGAGCGGCTTCGCCTCGGCATCGTCAGCGCGCTTGCCGTGAATGAGTCTCTCACCTTCAATGAGCTCAAGCGGCTGATGAACACGACTGACGGAAATCTCAGCGTGCACGCCCGCAAGCTCGAGGATGCCGCGTACGTGACCTGCACCAAGTCGTTCGAGGGCCGCGTTCCCCGCACCGAGTACCGCATCACGCCGGTGGGCCGGCGGGCGCTCGAGCGCTACCTGGATCACATGGAGGCGCTCATCCGCGCCACGCGGGATCGCTGATCGGCATGTCCATCGCACGTCACGGCAGCTCGAGCGCGCACGCCGCGTTCGCTGGACCACACGTCGCCATCGTGATGGACGGGAACGGCCGCTGGGCGACGGCCCATGGCCTTCCGCGCCCGGCCGGTCACGAAGCCGGCGTACGCACCGTGCGCGAGATCGTGGAACGTGCAGTGGAGGAGGGTGTGGGCACCCTGACGCTCTACGCCTTCTCGTCCGACAACTGGAAGCGGCCGTCGGCCGAGGTGAGTGCGTTGATGCGGCTGTTTCGGCGGGCGCTCGTCAACGAGGCCAAGCGCTGCCTGCGAAACGGCGTGCGGCTCACCGTGCTCGGGCGACGCGATCGCCTCTCGTCATCGTTGCGCGAGACGATCGACCAGGTAGAAGCCGTCACCGTGGCGGGGACGCGGATGCATCTTCGCATCGCCATGGACTATTCGGCCCGCGATGCGATGGTGCGAGCGTCCGCCGCGTTGCGCGGCGAGAGCGTGTCGCGTGAGGCGTTCACCGATCTTCTGGCGCGGGTGGATCACGACCTGGTGCCGGCGCGCGACGTGGACCTCGTCATCCGCACGGGCGGCGAGCAGCGGCTCAGCGATTTTCTGCTCTGGGAGTGCGCCTACGCCGAGCTGCTCTTTCTCGACAAGATGTGGCCGGAGTTCGTGGGAGATGATCTGGCCGAAGCGCTCGCCGATTTCCGTGGGCGAAACCGCCGTTTTGGATTGGCGCCGGAGCAAGTCGCGTCCTAGGTCGTGAACGGTGCGCCGTTCACCCACGTTTGCCTCTCTGGACGGATCGGCGCGCTGGCGGCAGAATTAGCCGCACTCACCCGGGGTAATTCATGCGCAGAGTGGCAAAATGGCTCGGCTATCTGGCCGGCGGATTGGCGACGCTCGTGCTCCTGCTTGCCGCAGGCGTCTACGGCGCGTCGGAAGCGAGATATCGCAAGGAGTGGCCGGTCGTCGCCAAGCCCGTGACGGTGCAGCGGGATTCCGCCACGATCGCGCGAGGCGCGCATGTCGTGCATGCTCTGGGCGGCTGCACCTCGTGTCACGGCGACAACCTCGCCGGCACCAAGATGATCGACGATCCGGCGTTCGGTCGCATCTACGCCTTGAACCTCACGCGCGGAAAAGGTGGCGTCGGCTCGACGCTGAGTGACGCGGATTTCGATCGCGCCATCCGGCACGGTCTCGCGCCGACGGGGCGGGCGCTCAAGATCATGCCCTCAACCGACTACGCGAATCTGTCGGACGAGGATTTGGCGGCGGTCATCGCATTCGTTCGTTCCATCCCACCTGTCGACAACGAACTGCCGCTCTCGACGGTGGGTCCGGTGGCTCGCGCGCTGATGGTCGCGGGCAAGATTCCGCTGCTCGAGGCGGAGCACATCGACCATGAGCGTCTCCACGTCCTGTCGGTCTCGAGGACGCCGATGGCGGGATACGGTGCGTACCTCGCTAGCGTGTCCTGCAAGGGCTGCCATGGTCCCAAGCTGAATGGTGGCAGGATAGCAAACGGTCCGCCCGAGTGGCCGCCGGCGGCGAATTTGACACCGGCGGGCCCGACGAAGACCTGGACGGAAGAGGACTTCCGCCGACTCTTGCGAGAGGGCAAACGCCCCGACGGCTCAGCGGTGAACGCGGCCATGCCGTGGAGGCACTTCCGGAACATGACCGACGACGAGATCACGGCGATCTTTTTCTATCTGCGGACGGTGCAACCGGTAGCCACCTGAGGTGCGGGCTTGTGAAGACCAGTAGTGAAAGACAGTACCCGGTATCCGGCACTCGGTAAGACAGCGTATCCTGTACTTGACGCCCGATCGAAATGGCGACGCCTCAGCGTCATTTGACGTGGTCGATTGCCCACGTCCAGAAAATCACTTCCTCGGCGCTCATGCGGCCGTATGGCGCGACGCGCGCATCCGCGTAGCCGTGCTGCCCGATGTCCACGAGATATTGTGCTCTGCTGAGCAGCGTGCCCTGGCACACCCGATCGGTCGGTGTCGTCGAGCGTAGCGTGGCGTAGCGACTCGCGAGATCGTCGAGGATGCCTGGCGGCAGGGACGCCGCATCGCTCGGATACGTGAAGGAAAAGAGCAGGAGATACGCGTACAACAGCGGCCAGTGCGGCCCGAATCGCTCGCTCAAGCGTCCCCAGTGAATGTCGCTCGCGCGTGAGCGCAGGATGTGCATCACGTCCGCGCCATCGTAACGCTCGCGCTCCATGACGAACGACTTCTGCCACAGCAGCTCTTCACAGGGCACGATTTTCACGGGCATGCCGAGCACCTGACTCTCGACGGCGTGCTCGAACCAGACGTCGTCCACGACGCAGACGCCGTTGCCCGAGCTGAAGACGAGATCCACGAAGTCTTCGTTCTGCCACGCCTTGCCAAGCCAGTGGGGAAAGGTCAGCTCCGTCCGGTAGCCCGCGTCGCCGAGCGCGCGCATGGCCCGATCGAGATCGGTGCGGCGCAGGAAGACGTCGAAGTCCTTCGTGTTGCGAACGATGCCCGTGTATTCCAGGAACGCGTGCGAGCCGCCGACCATGAACGGCACCGCGGCGTCGCTCAGCACGTGCAGCGTCCGCCGATAGAAGTTGTTGGTGTCCTGGGACAGAAGCTCCAGCGTGGATTGGCCGGACATGATGCCTGATCGGTGACAGCCGACCTCGCTCTGGAGCAAGAGTGGGGCTAGGGAGGGGCACGCTGGCCCGAATCCTTCAGTGCATGGGCGCAACTCTTACAGAACTCCATGCCGTCACGCGACACCGTTCGCATCGCCGCCGTCAGCGACGTCCACTACGGCAAGACGTCGCAGGGAACGCTGCAACAGCTATTCGCCGAAGTCACGCGGCAGGCGGACATCCTCGTGATCCCCGGTGATCTCACGGACTACGGATTCGCTGAGGAAGCGCGCGTGCTCGCGCGGGATCTCACGTCGACCGTGAAGATTCCGATCGTCGCGGTGCTCGGCAACCATGATTACGAAAGCGGCGAGGCGGCGGCGATTCACGGCATTCTCACCGACGCGGGCGTGCATCTGCTCGATGGTGATTCCATCGAGCTGCTGGGCGTCGGCTTCGCGGGCGTAAAGGGATTCGGCGGCGGCTTCGGACGCGGAGCGCTCGGCCCGTGGGGCGAGGAGTCGATCAAGCGGTTCGTCCAGGAGGCCGTGACCGAGTCGTTGAAGCTCGAGACGGCGCTCGCGCGGCTGCAGACGACTCATCGCATCGCAGTGATGCACTATGCGCCAATTCGAGAAACGGTCGAGGGCGAACCGCCGGAGATCTTTCCATGGCTCGGCTCGAGCCGCCTCGAGGAGCCACTGACGCGGTTCGACGTCAGCGCCGTATTTCACGGACATGCGCACAAGGGCTCTCCCGAGGGCCGCACGAGCAAGGGCATTCCCGTGTACAACGTGTCGCTCATGCTGCTCAGGGAGCGGTATCCCGATCGGCCGAGCTTCCGCCTATTCGAGCTGCCGCGCGAGTCTGCGTCACCCCCGGGCGACGAAGGCGATCGCCGTCACGGCGGACGACGCGCGAGGGATCGGGAGAACGAGGTGACGCAGGTGCCGTCAACCTCCTAGGCGACTGGCGTGGCTCCCGGCGTCACGATGACAGGAATTTCCGCGGCGATCTTGTCGACGACGGCGGCTGGAATCTGCGTCTCGAAGGCGCGGAACTCGCTCTCCAACTCGCCGCTTTCCCCGTGGCGCACAAGCGCGGCAAGCGCCTCGCGCGTGCCGCTCGCCGAAACCCGGTAGTCGATCGCGACACGCACGCAGGTGCCTCCATTCTCGGGACTGAAGCGGAGGACTCCGGTCGTTTCCACGGCCGAGCCAGGCACACTGCGCCAACCGATGACGGAATTGGTGACGAACTTCGTGGTGACGGCATCCCACTCGAGCGATCCGCCACCCGGTGTCCTGGCGCGCCAGTGCGAGCGTCCATCCCGTGAGTCCACGACCTCGCGCAACGAGCCGATGAACTTCGGAAAGTTCTCGAAGTCGGCGCAGAATGCGAACACCTGCTCGACGGGGCGATCCACGGTGAAGGAGAAGCGGAGATGCGCCGCGCGACGGCGCGTTCCGGCGCGACGTACGGAAGATCTCGCCGATCGATAGAGGGCGAAGGCGGCGAACGCTCCGGCCGCGACACGCACCGCGGACCGCGCGAACGAGCGGTCGTCGCTTCGAGAACCGAGGAGAACTCCGGCCACGATTGCCGCAACGAGCCGGTCGACGTGATGGGAGGATTGGGGAGGAGCAGGCACCGCGACGTCGTGGGGCATGCCAGGCGCAGCGGCAAACCAGGTGCCGCGCGCGCGGCCGGGCTCGCTACAATCGCGCTGCGGCTCGCTGGACGCGCTCAAGAGCCTGCTGCGCCGTGTCCCCGATCGCGGCGAGATGCCCCATCTTGCGTCCTTCACGCGGCGTGTGCTTTCCATAGAGAAAAAGACGCGTGCCCTCGACTTCGAGTGCGCGCGCGAATGCCGGCGTCCGCCCTTCGAGCCACAGATCGCCAAACAGGTTGACGATCGCGCTGGGACGCGCGGGCGTCACGTCGCCGAGAGGGAGATCGCACACGGCACGCACGAGCTGTTCGAACTGACTCGTGGGACACGCAAGCTCGGACGCGTGATAGGAGTTGTGCGGCCGGGGCGCCAGCTCGTTCACCAGCAGCTCTCCGCTTCGCAGCACGAACATCTCGACGGCCAGGATGCCCTCGAGCCGCACGGCGCGGGCGATTTCCTCGGCCATGCGTTCGGCGTGCGCCGCGACGTTTGGCGGCAGCTCGGCCGGCAGCACGCTCCACGCAAGAATCTGCCGCTCGTGCTGATTGAAGGCGGCCGGGTACGTGCGCGTATCTCCCGACGGACGCCGCGCGACGAGCACACTGAGCTCGAGCGCCAGATCGAGTCCCTGTTCAGCCACCGAGCGTCGATTGCCGAGCAGGGCGAACGCATCGGCCGCGCTCTCCGCCGCGCCAAGTCGAACCTGGCTTCGTCCATCGTATCCGCCCTCGCATGCTTTCACGAACAAGAGTGGACCGAGGTCCCGCTGCGCAGCGGCCAGATCGTCCACGCTGCTGACGACTGCGTATCGCCCGATGGGAAATCCCTGTGCGGCGAGCCACTCCTTCTGGAGCTGCCTGTCGCGGATGATGCGGAGTGCCTCGGCGCCGGGCCGGAGCAGTGCATGCGCAAGGACGGCCTCGAGGGCAGCGGGGGCAATCTGCTCGATCTCGAGCGTTACGACCGCACACTCACGTGCCAGCTCCGCGGCTCCGTCAGGATCGTCGAACCGCGCGGCGACCACCCGATCGACGACAGGGCGCGCCGCGCAGTCGGCCAATGGATCGAGCACCTGTACACCGTAGCCCATCTGCCGTGCCGCGAGGGCCGTCATACGCCCCAGTTGTCCGCCGCCCAGGATGCCGATACTCGACGGTGGGAGAATCGTCATCAGCGACCGGGCGTCGAGAGATCCGTGTCCGCGAGTACGGCCGCGCTGCGTGCCGCGCGCCACGCGCGGAGTCGCTCTCTCAGGTCGGGGCGACCCTCGGAGAGTATGGACGCGGCAAGCAGCGCGGCGTTCGCCGCACCTGCTTCGCCGATGGCGAGCGTTCCCACGGGAACGCCTTTGGGCATCTGCACGATGGAGAGGAGCGCATCAATGCCGTTGAGCTGTGTTGCGGAAATAGGGACGCCGAGGACCGGAAGGATGGTGGACGCGGCAACCATTCCGGGCAGGTGCGCCGCGCCGCCCGCGGCCGCGATGATGACGCGCAGCCCGCGCGCTTCCGCGGAGCGCGAATACTCGAACATCCAGTCGGGCGTGCGGTGCGCCGAAACGACGCGCACCTCGTGCGGAATCGCGAGCTCGGTGAGCAGCTCGGTGGCGGCCGTCATCACCGGGAGGTCGCTGCGGCTGCCCATGATCACGCCGACGAGCGGCGCGTCGCTCGAGGCGGCGGAGGTGGATGTGGTCGGCACGGGTGGTGTGTGCGATGGGATTGTAGCGCCAAAGATAGCCGTTCACACGGCCACCTGCCGGTCGGAGCCACGCGCTGTCGCTTGCGCCCGTGCGCACGTGTGTCATACTGTTGGCGGGCGACGCCGCCCCCGCTTTTTGCACCGCCGCATGGCCGTTCCGTCCCACCACCTGCGCAACTCTCTCCAGACAGGCGTTCTCGTACTCAGTCAACTTCTCCTCGCCGGCTGCGCTCGTCGCGGTGATGGCGGAGGAGAAATCGGCATCGGTGTCGCCCTCGATCCGCACCGCGCCGGCATGCAGTCCATCTACAACGGAGTGCAGCTCGCCGTCGATCAACTGAACGCGCAGCGGGAGGGTCATGCGCCGGCGCGCATGATCAAAGGCGCGCCCGACGTGAGCGATCCGATTCGCATCGCCGAGACCCTCCGCGACAATCCGGCCGTGGTCGGCGTGGTGGGGCATCCCGAGAGTGGTACGACGCTGGACGCGATCGGCGAGTACGCGGACACCAAGAACGGTGGACGCAATGCGGTCGTCGCCATCACGCCGACGGGGACGAGCGCCGCGCTGTCGGGCGCGAATCACTGGCTCTTTCGCCTGTGCCCGAGTGATGCGTACACGAGCCGCACCCTCGCGCAGTTTGCGCTCGACTCGCTGCGTGCGATGCGCGCGAGCGTCATCTACCGCAACGACGCGTACGGGCGCGACTGGTCGAAGTCCTTCAGCGATGCCTATCGACAGGGGAAGGGAACGATCGTCGAGCGAGATCCCTATCTGGCGGGCGTGACGCCGTGGGATGCGTACGCGGAGTACGTCAAGAAGCTGAAGCCGGACGTCGTCCTGTTTCCGGGGAGCACGGAGGACGCGGTCGCCGCACTGCGCGCCATGCGAGCCGTGGGCGTCTCCACGCCGCTCGTGGGCGGTGATGCGACGTCGGGCCTCGAGGCCAACGCCGCGGAGTTTCCCAACGCACGCTACGTGGCGTTCTTCCTCGCGCGCCGCGCCACAACGCCCAACGCCAAGGCGTTCATCGCAGCCTACAGGGCGGCCTTCAAGGAGGACCCCGATCAGCGCGCGGCTCTCGCATATGATGCCGCGATGATCATCGCGCGCGCGGCGATGGACGTTGGTCCGGATCGCGCCAAGATCCGCGACTACATCGAGTCCATTGGCGGATCGCGGCCCGCGATGGATGGTGTGGCGGGAACGATCAAGTTCGATGAAAAGCACGATGCCGTGAACAAGCCGGTGGTGGTCGTGCAGGTGGGCAAGTGAGGCTCACCACCATTCGCGGACGTCTCCGCGCGGGCTTCGGCGTCACCCTCGCTCTCATTCTCACAGCCGGACTGCTGGCGGCGCTCGGTCTTCTGCGCGCCGGCTCGCGCAACGAAGCGCTCGTGGCCGAGATGCGGCTGCAGCAGGAGACAATGCAGCAGGTGGCGTTTCGCATCCTGCGCGAGACCGCGGCTGGCATGCGCTACCTGAACACCGGGAGTCCGGCGGACCAGACGCGATACGACGTGCTGGCGGACGAAGCGGACCGCCTGCGGCGCGATGCCATCAAGCTGGAGGCGCTCAGCGCCGTGGAGCGCGAGAAGCTCAAGGACCTCGGCACGTTGCAGGCTACCGTGGAAGCGGGAATCGGCGCCGCGCACGCCTATCAGGCAGTGGGACGGTCCGCGGACGCGACCGCGATGCTGGGCCGCATCGCGAGCGCGCTCGACCAGGTCGACAAGACGCTCGAGCTGCTGCGACAGGAAGGGGCACGTCGACTGACCGACCGGCAGGCGGAGGCCGCGGTCCTGCTCCGGCGTAATCTCGTGTTGCTCGCCGTTGCCATCGTCGCGGCACTCGCCGTTGGCATCTTCTCGAGCATCACGACGTCGCGCGCCGTGACCCGTCCAATGGCGGCGCTCACGCGGGACCTGCTTGCCATCGGCCGCGGTGATCTTCGGCAGAGTGATCTGAAGCGCGCGACCATGGGCACGGCGGAGTACGAGACGCTCGCGACGGCGTTCGATCAGGCGCGTGATCGTCTGCGCGGACTCCTCGGCGAGATGAAGCGGCAGTCCGACGACGTCGCAGCGGCGGCGGCGGAGCTTGCGGCGGCCGCGGGGGGCGCGTCGGGCAGCACGCAACATGTGGCCACCGCGGTGACGGAGATGGCGCACGGCGCCGGCCTCCAGCTCGACGTGCTCGGATCCGCCAGCTCGGCGGTGACGCAACTTTCGGAAGCCGGCCGCACGATTCAGGAGGCGGTGCGCGAGAGCCAGCTGCGCGGCCGCGAGATCAAGGAATCGGCGAACAGCACCGCACTCGAGATCGGACGTGCCGTGGATACGCTATTGGCGGCACGCGAGGTGTTCGATCGCAGCGCGCGAGAAATCCAGGGCCTTCGCGAATCGCTTGGCGTCGTGGACGAGTTCGCGACGACGATCTCCGAGATTGCGTCGCAGACGAATCTGCTTGCCCTGAACGCGGCCATCGAGGCGGCGCGAGCGGGTGACGCCGGCCGCGGATTCGCGGTCGTGGCAGAAGAGGTACGCAAGCTCGCCGAGCAGAGCTCGCGCGCGGCGCATGAAGTCGCGGCCAACGTGGGCCGAATTCGCGAAGGCGTGCAGGGGACGTCGCGCGCTGTGGAGAGCGGTACGACGCAGATGCGCGACGTCACCAAGGTGGCCGATTCGGCGCGCCAGGCACTGGCGCAGATTCAGGCGGCGTCGGAGCGCGTGGATGACGCGTCGACGCGCGTGTCGGAGGCGGTAAGCGACAACGTGCAGGCCATCGGCCAGGTGGAGGAAGCCATCTCCAAGGCTGCCGACACCGCGCAGAGCCATGCGGCGTCGGCTCAGGAAGTGGCGGCTGCGACGCAGGAGACATCGGCGTCGGTGCAGGAGCTTGAGGCCACGAGCCACATGTTGAACGACTCGGCGCGCCGGGTGCGCGAGCGGTTGACGGAGTTCGTGGTCGAGTAGACGTGCGAGCAAAAAAAACCGGCCGCGCAACGGCGGCCGGTGGAGCTCCCCAGGTAGGACTTGAACCTACGACCCTCCGATTAACAGTCGGATGCTCTGACCAACTGAGCTACTGGGGAATGATGTTCCGATACAGACCATAAAAGTTAGCCGGACCGGCCGGATGGGTCAATTGTCAGGACGCGCGAGCTCTGCGTCGGGCCGCCGACGCCACCGCGTCGAGACCGCCGTGCGCGGCACGCCGTGCACCCTCAGGCGCATTCCAATCGGGCAGCACGGTACGCAGCCAGTGCCCCGTATGCGACCCCTCGTAGGCCGCCACTTCTTCCGGTCGGCCCATGACCACCACGTCGCCGCCCTCGCTGCCGGCTTCCGGACCGAGGTCGACGACCCAATCCGCGAGCTTGATGACATCGAGATTGTGCTCGATGAGCAGCAGCGTATGCCCGGCGTCCACCAACCGGTCGAACACGCCGGCGAGGCGGCGGATGTCCTCGAGATGCAGCCCCGTGGTGGGCTCATCCATGATGTAGAGCTTCCGGCCGGGGCGCTTCGCACCGAAGGCGAGCTCGCGCGCGATCTTGAGCCGCTGCGCCTCGCCGCCCGACAATGTCGTTGCAGGCTGGCCGAGCCGAAGGTAGCCGAGTCCGACCTGCTGCAACTGCCACAGCGCCTGGCCAAGCTTCTCCTCGTACGGAAAAAAGCGAATGGCCGCGTCCACGGTGAGATCCAGTACGTCGGTGATGCTCCGACCGAAGTACTTGACCTCGAGGACCTCGGGCTTGAAGCGGCGGCCGCCGCACTCGTCGCACGGCACGTACACGTCGGCCATGAACACCATCTCCACCTCGAGGTATCCCGCACCCTCGCAGGTGTCACAGCGGCCGCCGGCGACGTTGAAGCTGAAAGTGCCCGGTGTGTAGCCGCGCTGCCGCGAGATCGGCAGGTCCGCGAAGATGCGCCGGATTTCGTCGAAGGCCTTCACGTACGTGACAGGATTCGAGCGCGGCGACTTGCCGATGGGGCTCTGATCGACGAGCACCACATCCTGAAGCGCTTCATATCCGGTGAGCGTATCGTACGCGCCCACGCGTTCGCCGAGATGCTGTTTGGCTGAGTGCTCGCCCGTGAGCTTCGTCTCCAATGCGCGCATGAGCACATCGTGAACGAGCGTGCTCTTGCCACTGCCGGACACGCCGGTGACCGCGGTGACGGCGCCAAGCGGAATTTTCACGCTGACGTTCTGGAGGTTATGCTCGCGAGCGCCGGTGAGCGTGAGCCATTGGGGGCCCAGCCGTCGTCGCGACTCGGGAACCGGGATGCTGCGCGTTCCCGTGAGATACGCGCCCGTGAGCGGACTCTCCGCCACACGTGACATCGGTCCGCTGAAAACGACCTGCCCTCCGTGCTCGCCACTTTGTGGCCCAAGCTCCACCATGTAGTCGGCCGCGCGAATGGCGTCGAGGTCGTGCTCGACGACGAGCACCGTGTTGCCGCCGTCGCGCAGCCGGTGCAACAGTCCGAGCAGGCGGGCCATGTCGCGCGAGTGCAGTCCGATCGACGGCTCGTCGAGGACATACAGCGTGTCCACGAGGCGAGATCCCAGCGAGTTGGCCAGCCCGATCCGTTGTGCCTCTCCGCCGGACAGCGTGCGCGTCGCACGATTGAGCGAGAGGTAGGTAAGCCCGACGTCGCACAGGAACTGCACGCGGTCGCGTACTTCGCGCAGAATGTGGGCGGCGATTTCCTGCTCGAATGCGCTCAGGGTCAATGCGTCGAGCCACGCCGCAAGAGCGCTCACGGGCAGCTCGCAGACCTCGGCGATGCTTCGCCCTGCGACCTTCACGCGGAGAGACTCGGGACGCAGCTTGGCGCCGTGGCACTCCGGGCATTCCTTGGCGGTCTGATACTGCCGGAGGAAAACGCGGATGTACTGCTTGTACCGCTTCTCCTCGAGATCCCGGAGAAAGGGCAGGATGCCCTTGTAGCCTTTGACCTTGGCGTTCAGCAGCCGTTCACGGTGCCTGCCCGGAAGGTCGCGCCACGGGACGTCCATCGGGATGCCCTCGCGTGAGGCGAATTCCGCGAGCGCACGCCGCTTGTTGTCGTAGCGTGGCTTGGTCCACGGATCGATGGCGCCGTCGCGCAGCGTGCGGTCGGGGTACGGGACAATCAACGCCTCGTCGTACTCGAGAATGGCACCAAAGCCGTTGCAGCGCGGACAGGCGCCTCTGGGCGAGTTGAACGAGAACAACTGCGGCGTCGGTACGGGCGCCGTGGTGCCGTCGTTGGGGCACTGGAGCCGTTCGGTGAAGCGAAGACGAGTGACGTGTGCGCCGTCGAGCGAGGAGACGACGGGCTCTGTAAAGAGAACGACTGCGTCGCCGTCTCCATCGCGAAACGCGGTAGCCACGGAATCCGCGATGCGCCCACGTGCGTCCTCGGCCACGACGAGCCGGTCGACGACGACCAACAGCTCCGTCGCGAACGTGACGTCCAGATTCCTGGTCTCGAGCTCATCGAGGTGCATGACCACGCCGTCGATGCTCAGGCGCACGAATCCCTGCTCGCGGAGATTCTCGACGACGACCTCGTGCGAGACTTCGTCCGACAGTATCAGCGGTGCCGCGACTGAGAAGCGCGTGCCAAGGGGCAGGCTCAGCAGGGCGTCTGTGACGGACTGCACCGTATCGGGGCGTAGCTCGCGGCCGCAGATGGGGCAGGTGGTGTGTCCCACGCGGGCCCAGAGGAGGCGCAGGTAGTCGTAGATCTCGGTGGCGGTCCCGACCGTCGATCGCGACGTCTTCGTGGGATTCTTCTGCTCGATGGCCACGGCCGGCGAGAGGCCATCCACATGGTCGACGTCCGGCTTTTCCATGCGCTCGAGAAACTGCCGGGCGTACGCGGAAAGCGACTCGACGTAGCGGCGCTGTCCTTCGGCATAGATGGTATCGAAGGCCAGGGAAGATTTGCCCGAGCCGGACGGGCCGGTGATGACCGTAAACGCCCGCCGGGGGATCTCGAGGTCGAAGCCTTTGAGATTATGTTGTCGCGCCCCGCGGACGATGATCCTGTCCTTCATGCTGCAAGATACTCAGGGCGCTCTTGCATCACCGCAATCGCGCCCTGAGCGGCCCGCCTGCCGTGCGCGGGCTCTGTGGAACCGTGCCGGCTGTACGCTGCCGGCCGTATGGTGCACCTACAGCGGTGTCGTCGTGCGGTTGCGGGTCGTGAGACGATAGACCCAGAGCAGCAGCATCGCGCCAATGACCGCGAGGAGGATGCTCCAGAGCGAGAACCCGTTCAGGCCTGAGCCGGTGATGGCGTTGCCGATGAATCCGCCGATGAACGCGCCCACGATACCGATCAGCATCGTTACGATGATGCCTCCGGGATCCTTCCCCGGCATGAGCGCTTTGGCGATCGCACCGGCAATCAAGCCGAGCACGATCCAAGCGAGGATACCCATAGCACAGCCTCCAAGTGGAAGTGGACGACGGGCTCGTGTATCGCAACCGTTGTACCACGGGGCAGACGAGGACGCCATTTTCGGCGTCGCGCGCTAGCTTGGAATTGTGGCCGCATCTCTGTCACCGCACGCGAGCGACGAGGACTTCGGGGCGCGACGCTACGATAAACGTCTGGCGCGCCGACTGCTGACCTACGTCCGGCCTTACCGGACACTCGTGGCGGGGGCGCTCTCGCTGCTCATGCTCGAGGGCCTCCTTCAGCTCGTCGGACCAACGCTGACGCAGCGCGTGATCGACGTCGCATTGCCCGCGCACGACGCCGGCATGGCGATGCGCGCGGCCCTGGTGTACGCGGCGTCGCTGGTGCTCGCGTTCGTCTGCTCCTACGGAGAGACGATCCTGACCGCGATCCTCGGTCAGCGCGTGATGCGCGACCTGAGGCAGCAGCTCTTCGAACACGTGCAGCAGTTGTCCATCGCGTTCTACGATCGCACGCCGGTCGGACGACTCGTCACACGCGTGACGTCGGACGTCGAGTCGCTGAACGAGCTGTTCACCGCGGGCGTCGTCGCCGGCCTCGGCGATCTCTTCACCCTGCTCGCGATCGCGGTGATGATGATCGTCACCGACTGGCGCCTTGCGCTCGCGGCATTCGCCGTGATTCCCCTCGTCTATCTCACGTCGCATGTATTTCAAACGCGCGTGAGAATCGCATACCGGGAGATCCGCACCAGGCTCGCGCGCATCAACGCGTACCTCCAGGAGCGCATCACGGGCATGCGCGTGGTGCAACTGTTCAACCGTGAGCGCGCCGAGTCGGCCCGATTTGCCGCTCTGAATCGGGCGCATCTGGACGCGAACCTGCGCTCGATCACGATTTACGCCCTGTACTTTCCAGCGATTGAATTTTTGACGTCTGTAGCGCTGGCGATTCTGCTCGTCGCTGGCGCGCATCGAGTTGGCGTCGGATCGCTCACCGTGGGCGTCGTTGCGGCTTTTCTCCAGCTCATGCGGCGATTCTATCAGCCGCTTCAGGATCTGGCGGACAAGTTCAACACGCTCCAACAGGCGATGGCTGCGTCCGAGCGCATCTTCCTGCTGCTCGACACGGAGCGAGAGGAGCTGACGCGGCCGGAGACGCCCCACCATGTAGTGCCGATCCGGCCGGTGACCATCGCCTTCGAGGGCGTGTGGTTTCATTACGGTGATCGGAGGTCGGAGCCCACGTGGGTGCTCAAGGACGTCTCGTTCGTTGCACGGGCGGGAGAGACGCTCGCGCTCGTCGGCCACACGGGCGCGGGAAAGACTACGATCGTCAGCCTGCTGCTCCGGTTTTACGAGCCGCAGCGTGGTCGCATTACGGCCAACGACGTGGACATCCGCGAGATTCCGCTCGACGATTGGCGGCGGCTCATCGGCTACGTCCAGCAGGATATCTTTCTGTTTGCGGCCGACGTGCGGTCCAACCTCCGGCTGGACGCTCCGTTGACTGACGGCGACCTCATGGAATCCGCGGCCAGCGTTGGCGCGGACCGCGTGATCCGCCGGCTGCCTCGCGGGCTGAACGAGACGCTCGGCGAGCGGGGCGCCACGGTCAGCGTGGGCGAGCGGCAACTGCTCTCGTTCGCGCGGGCGGTCGCGCTCGATCCCGCCGTTCTCGTGCTCGACGAGGCCACGAGCGCCGTGGATAGTGAAGCCGAGGCGGAAATTCAGCGCGGGCTTGCCGCGCTGATGGGCGGCCGCACGACGATTGCAATCGCGCATCGGATCAGCACGATCATCGACGCGAACGAGATTCTGGTGCTGCACCATGGCGAAGTGCGCGAGCGTGGCGTGCACTCGTCGCTGTTGGCGCTGGGTGGGCTTTACTCGCGCCTGTATCGACTGTTGACGGGCGAAACACCACACGGTGCATCGCATTCCGCCACGCTTGCCAGCCCTTTGGGCGCCCGATAGCTTCCGCCGCTACCGGGTCCGGCGCGAAGGCGCGAGGGCCTTCAGCGTCGCTTGCGCCCCGCCGCCGTCCGCGCACCCTCACGCCATGCCCGTCCTTCAGCTCGACGATCAGCAGTTTCCGCTACGCGCCGGTCTCACCCGAATCGGTGCGGGCGGCGGAGCGGACGTGGTCGTTCCCGGTTATTCGGAGCTGGGGATCGAGGCCATCATTGAAACCGGCGCGACCCCGACGATTCGTAGAGCCGTGGAGGAGGCGCACGTTCGCGTCAACGGCGTGCTGTTGGGTGCGGAGCCGGTGCCGCTGATTCATGGCGACAAGGTGGAGGTCGCCGGGTTGGAGCTGCGGTTCGCGGATGACGCAAAGGGCGGTGCCACGCAGTATGTGAGCGCGAGCGAGATCGCGGCTCTGGCCGGTTCGAAACGCACGGGCGCTGCGCGAGCCACGGCGGCATCGGGGGGCCGCGTGGTGTCACTGGTGGACGGCAAGGAGTACGCGATCGCGGAATCGGGGCTCGTCTTCGGGCGCGACGCAACGTGTGACGTCGTGGTGGCACAGGCGGAGGTCTCACGTCGCCATGCCGAGATTGTTCCCGAGGAGCGGGGCTACGTGGTGCGCGACATCAGCGCGAATGGGCTCTTCGTGAACGGAGAGCGCATACAGGGCTCGCATCTGCTCGCGCGTGCTGACGTCATCCGGATCGGCTCAGAGGAGTTTCGATTCTATGCCGACATGGCGCCCGCGGCGAGAGCTGCAGTCGCACCGGCCGCACGGGAAGTGGCTGCACCTGCGGTTCCGGTGGCGACGCCCGACGTGATCCAGGTGGAATCGACCGCTGATTTTGCGGAGCTCGACTTACTTCCACTGGTCGCGGAGCCGGTGGCCGCGGCGCCAGTGGCCCCGCCCGTTGCGGCCCCGGCGCCACCTGCCGCAGCGCCGCCCGCACCGCCCCCAGCGCCAAAACAGCCGCCGCCCTCGGTTCCCGCACCTAAGGCATCTGCGCCGCCGCGCGAAGATCCGCGCCCCGTGCTCGCCGTGCTGGAGGCCCTGAACGAAGGCCCGGACAAGGGAAGGAAGCACGAGCTCCGGACACCGCTCGCGCACATTGGGCGAGGCGCGTACAACGACGTGGTGCTCACGGACGAAAGCGTCAGCGATGTGCATGCGAAGCTGCAGCGCCGCGAGGAGGGCTGGTTCGTCGTCGACATGGAGTCCACGAACGGCACGTACGTCGGCGGCACACGCATCACCGGTGAGCGCCGTCTCGAGGGCGCACCGGACGTGCGGTTCGGTGGTCTCAAGTTCCGATTCACGCCTGTGGGGGCTGCGAGCGAGGCAAAAGGAACCCGAGCCATCGCGGCCATGCGCCCATCGGCAGCGGCATCTTCACAGGCCACGGCGAAATCGCCAGCAGGCCAGCCTGCGGCAAAGGCACCTGCCGCCGCCCCGCCGGCGGCCGCAGCGCCATCCGAAGAAAAGAGCGGCGGAATACCGGCCGCGGTATGGATCGTCGTCGGGCTCGTGGTTGTGGCCGCCGTGGCGTTTTTCCTGCTCAAGAGATAAGCGTGAAGCTTCTGCATGCGGCTCGGACGGATGTCGGCATGATCCGATCCGGCAACGAGGACAACTTCACGGTCGACACCAATGTGACGCGCGGCATCTTCGTCGTCGCGGACGGCATGGGCGGGCACGCGGCGGGCGAGGTCGCGAGCGAGATGGCCGTGCAGATCATTCAGCGCGAGCTCGCAAGCGTCACGACATTGGAGAGCGACGACGTGGCGATGCTCACCGCCGAAACGCTGCGCAAGGCAAATCGGGCGATTCACGATCGCACGCTGACGGAGGTGGACAAGCAGGGGATGGGCACGACCGCATCGGTGCTTCTCATTGCGGCCACCCGCTATCTCATCGGCCAGGTCGGCGATTCGCGCGTGTACCTGATGCGAGACGGCGCGCTCACGCAGCTCACCAAGGATCACTCGTACGTGCAGGAGCAGGTGGACGCCGGCTTTCTCACGCCGGAGCAGGCGCGTTACCATCCGTACAGCAACGTGATCACGCGCTGCGTGGGCGCCAGTCCGGAGGTCGAGCCGGACATCTATCGGGGTGAAGTTCGCACCGGCGATCTGTTCCTCGTGGCCAGCGACGGCCTCACGGGCATGGTGGACGACCGGCGGCTGAGCCAGCTCCTCGGCTCGCGCGCCGATCCGGATCGCAAGGTGCACGCGTTGATCTCGGAGGCGAACGGCCGCGGTGGGCTCGACAACATCACCGCCATCATCGTCCAGGTGGTCGAGTCGGGCGAAGCAGTGTCGTCGGGCGACGACACGATGGAGGTTCGAGCGGTTGGCTGACGAATCGGTTGCGTCGCTCGCGCAACTCTACCTGGGCAACATCCTCTACGCACTCGAGCTGGCTGCGCTCTCCCTCGAGGAACACCAGCGGCCCGATGACGCGGCGTTCTATCGTGCCATCGCCCGCAAGTTGGCCACCGCGCATGGTCGGAGCACGCGCGACGACGGACCGCCCTCCACCGCCGGCAGCTAGGACAACAGCGCCGTGCCCGCGTCGAGGCGCGCGCGAACCTCCGCCGCCGGCAGGGATGCGAGACGAATTACCGCCTCACGAGAAATCGGAACTCGGCGCACGGCGAAGACTCTCAGCCATCGGGCGGTGCCGTACAACTCCTCGGAGAGCTTCGGGAGGTTGATGGCGCCTTCCCAGCCCGCCTCCGTGAGGCGACGGACGGAGCCGTCACGCCGCCGCACCGGCATGTCGAGGCCGAGCATCTTCGTTTTGACGGGGTAGTCGAGGAGCAGTTCGCCGGGACGCAATCCCATCTCGGCCGCGATACGATCCTCGGTGGAAAGTACGAGCACACGATCCTCCGCGATCCATTCGCCGACGTCGGCGGGAAGCTCGGCTGCGGGGCACTCGAACACGCGCTTGTACAGCCGGCGCTCCCGCAACGCGGCCAGCAGTGGCGATGGGGCGCGGCTCGAGAGCTCGTGCAGCAGTCCCTCATCCGTGAATCCGGCAAGCGTCTCCGCGGTGAGCGAGCCGGCGCGGAGCGCACCGTCCACGAGGCGCTTGTACATGGCCGTCGCGCTGCGCACGGCGTGATGCCAGTACACGTTGCGATACATCTGATACTTCGCGAAGAGCAAGGACTCCAGCGCGGACAGACCTTTTTCACTTACTCCTACGCCGAGTGTGCCGCGCTCCGGATCGCGCATCAGCGTGAGCGAGTTGAGGAGGCGATCCACGTCGATGTCACCGTAATTGACGCCGCACATGAAGGCGTCACGCTTGAGATACTCGATCTTGTCGAGGTCGAGAGAGCCCGAGATGAGTCCCTGAAGCGGGCTGTCGCTCTGCCCACGCACCAGGGCCATGATGCGCTCGGGCGCATCGTCACCGAGAGCGCCTCGCAGCAGGTCCGCGATCTCGCCCTTGGTGATCAGCGGACGCGCCACCTCCTCGTGGTGCATTGCGCCGATTTCCTCGAGCGCGTGCGAGAAGGGATAATGGCCGATGTCGTGCAGCAGCGCGGCGCAGCGCGCGGTGACGCACTCCGCCCGTCCGAGCTCCCGCGTGTAGCCGAGCTCGTCGAACATGGCGAGCGTGCGACGCGCGAGCTGATAGGTGCCGAGCGCATGCTCGAAGCGCGTATGGCTCGCGCCCGGATAGACGTAGTACGCGAGGCCGAGTTGCCGGACGTACCGCAGGCGCTGGAACACCGGCGTGTCCACGAGCTGGAGCGCCACGGGGTCCACGCGGATGTTCTTCCAGAGGGGATCACGGATGATCTCGTCCATGGCGTGCGTTCAGTCCGCGGTCATCCCTGCGGGCCGGCCGCGCGCACCGCGGCCGCCACACCGTCGAAGCGCTCGAAGTTCTTCCGGAACATCTCGGCGAGCTTGCGCGCCTGTGCGTCGTATGCCGTCGCGTCCGGCCACGTGCCGCGAGGATCGAGCACGTCGCTCGGCACGCCGTAGACCGTCTGCGGAACGGCCAGGCCGAACACCGGGTCGGTGCGCGTCTTCACCGTGTCGAGCTTTCCGTCCAGCGCCGCGTGCACCATGGCGCGCGTGTATGCCAGCTTCATTCGCTTGCCGACGCCGAAGGGGCCGCCGCTCCAGCCGGTGTTTACCAGCCAGACACGCGAATCGTGATCGGCGAGGAGCCGGCCGAGCATCTCGGCGTATTTCGTGGGGTGCCAGACGAGGAACACGGCGCCGAAGCATGCCGAGAACGTGGCCTGCGGCTCCGTGACGCCGCGTTCCGTTCCAGCCACCTTGGCGGTGTAGCCGGAGAGGAAGTAGTACATCGCCTGATCGTGCGTGAGTCGCGCGATCGGCGGCAGGACGCCGAAGGCATCGGCGGTGAGGAAGACGATGGTGCGAGGGTGTCCGCCACGGCCGCCCGGAACGAAGTTCGGGATGTAGTGCAACGGGTACGACGCCCGCGTGTTCTCGGTGATCGTCCGGTCGTCGAACCTGACCCTGCGCTGCTCGTCGAGCACGACGTTCTCGAGGATGGTGCCGAACATCTGCGTCGTCCGGTAGATGTCCGGCTCTCCTTCCGGCGAGAGATTGATGACCTTGGCGTAGCAGCCGCCCTCGTAGTTGAAGGTGCCGTCGCGCGACCACCCGTGCTCGTCGTCGCCGATGAGCGCGCGCTCCGGATCGGCGGAGAGCGTCGTCTTGCCGGTGCCCGAGAGACCGAAGAACAGGGCTGTGTCGCCGGCCTTACCGATGTTCGCGGAGCAGTGCATCGAGAGGACGCCCTGCCTTGGCATGAAGTAGTTCATCACGGTGAACATCGCCTTCTTGAGCTCACCGGCGTAGCGTGTGCCGCCGATGAGGATCGTGCGCTCCGCGAAGTTGAGAACAATGAACGTTCCGGTGCGCGTGCCATGGCGCGCGGGGTCGGCCTGATATTCCGGCGCGTGCAGCACCGTGAAGTTCGGCACGAAGGACGCCAGTGCCGCGGCGTCGGGACGCAGGAACATGTTTCGCACGAACGCCATGTGCCACGCGTTCGGTGACACGTACCGCACGGCGAGCTGGTGTGCCGGATCTGCTCCACAGAACAGATCCTGAACGAAGAGTTCCGGGAGTCCATTGAGGTAGCGCCGAACGTCCTCGCGCAACACGTCGAAGTGCGCCGGCGTCATGGGCTGATTGACCTTGCCCCAGTCCACATCCGCTTCCGAGCTCGGGTCCTTCACGACGAACTTGTCGTTCGGAGAGCGGCCAGTGTGCGGGGCCGTGACGGCGCAGAACGGCCCCATGTCCGCGAGACGGCCTTCGCCGCGGCGGACGGCGTGCTGAATGAGCTCCGGCGGGACGAGATTCCAGAACACCTCGCCCGTAGGGGACATTCCCTGCGCGGTGAGGCTCTGCTGTCGCTGCGTATCGATGCGCGGTTTGGTCTGAGTGGCCATCGCAGGTCGTCCTTATGAGTGCAGGGCCGCCTCGAGGCGGTCCGGCTGAGTCAGAGTCTGGAAAAAATCGCCGTCGCCGGCGTTCCCGCGGCGAAAGCCGGGTCCGCGGATTGCGAGCGCTCCTGCGCGTCCACCACGGCGACAGCGGCCATGTTGACGATGTCCTGAACGTCGGCACCTCGCTCCAGCACGTGCACCGGCCGACGCATGCCGACGAGGATGGGTCCGATGGCCGTCGCTCCGCCGAGATGATGCAGGAGCTTGTACGCGATGTTGCCCGCGCTCAGGTTCGGAAAGATCAGGACATTCGCCTGCTCTTTCAGTGTGTTGAAAGGATAGTCGCGGCGCAGGATCTCCTCGTCGAACGCCGTGTCCGCCTGCATCTCGCCGTCCACGACGAGCGCCGGATCACGTTCCTTCAGGAGCTGCGCGGCACGCGCCATCTTCTCGGCGTCGGGATGCTTGACGGACCCGAAGTTGGAGAACGAGAGCATGGCGATGCGCGGCGTAACGCCCATCGTCCGCGTGATGCGGCTGGCCGCGTACGCGATCTGTGCAAGCTGTTCCGCCGTCGGATCGATGTTCACGGTCGTGTCGGCGCAGAAGACGACATGCCGCTCGGTCACGAGCATGTACATCCCGCTTACGAGCTTTGCGCTGGGGTGTGCGCCGATGACCTGGAGCGCGGGACGGATGGTTTCGGGGTAATGCATCGTGACGCCCGACAGCAGCGCATCCGCGTCGCCACGGGCCACCATGCACGACCCGAAGTAGTTGCTGTTGAAGAGCTGCCGGCGCGCTTCGTCGAGCGAGAGCCCTTTGCGTTGACGCAACTGCCACATGAAATGCGCGTAGACGTCGCGGTTGTCGGAGCTTGCCGGATCGTCGATGGCGATGCCCTCGAGCGAGATCCTGCTTTCACACGCGATGCGCTCGATGGTCTGGCGGTTGCCCAGCAGAATGGGATGCGCGATGGCATCGTCCACGAGGATGGCGGCAGCGCGGATGATCTTCGGCTCCTCACCCTCCGGAAACACGATGCGCTTCGGCGCGCGCATCGCGCGATTGATGAGCCCTCGCATGATGCCGCGTGCGCGGCCGAGCCGCTCCTCGAGACGCTCGCGATATCCCTCGAGATCGATGAACTCGCGCGCCACACCGCTGGCGACGGCAGCCCAGGCCACCGCCGGCGCCACCCACAGCAGCACGCGTGGGTCGAACGGGAAGGGAATGAGGTAGTCGGCGCCGAACTTCACGTTGCGCAGCCCGTACAGCGCCGCGACCGAGTCCGGCACGTCCTCTTTCGCGAGGAGGGCCAGCGCACGCGTCGCGGCCATCTTCATCTCCTCGTTGATCTCGGTGGCGCGCACGTCGAGCGCACCGCGGAAGATGAACGGGAACCCGAGGACGTTGTTGACCTGATTGGGATAGTCGCTGCGTCCGGTGGCGATGATGGCATCGGCGCGCGCGGCGCGCACCTCATCCGGAAGAACCTCGGGGACGGGATTGGCGAGCGCGAAGACGATCGGACGCGCTGCCATCTGGGTGATCATCTCCCGCGTTACCGCGCCTGCGACGCTGAGGCCAACGAAGACGTCGGCACCCACGAGTGCTTCGGCCAGAGTCGTCGCAGTCGTCTTCGCCACGAAGCGCGCCTTGTACGGATCCAACTCCTCCGCGCTCCGGCCTTCGCGAATGACACCGCTCCGGTCGCACATGAGGATGTTCTCGCGCTTCACTCCGAGCCGGACGTAATGCTCCGCCGTGCTGATCGCCGCGGCGCCCGCTCCGGAGAACACCACCTTCACCTGATCGATGTCCTTGGCGACGATCTCGAGCGCGTTGAGCAGTGCGGCACCCGAAATGATGGCCGTGCCGTGCTGATCGTCGTGAAAGACGGGGATGCCCATCGTCTTCCGCAGCGTCTCCTCGATGTAGAAACAATCGGGAGCCCGGATGTCTTCCAGATTGATTCCGCCGACGGTGGGCTCGAGCAGCTGGCAGAAGCGAATGACGTCGTCGGGCGTCTCGGAACCGACCTCGAGGTCGAATACGTCGATGTCGGCAAACTGCTTGAAGAGATTACCCTTGCCTTCCATCACCGGCTTGCCGGCAAGCGCGCCGATGTTGCCGAGGCCGAGCACCGCCGTTCCGTTGGTGACGACGGCGACGAGGTTTCCCTTGGACGTGTACTTGTACGCGTCCTCGGGATTGGCCTGAATCGCAAGGCAGGGCTCGGCAACGCCGGGCGAGTACGCGAGCGCCAAGTCCCGCTGATTGGTCAGCGGTTTGGTCGGGACGACGGCAATCTTGCCGGGCCGTCCGCGCGCGTGGTAGTCCAGGGCGTCGTCGCGCTTGGTCATGAGAGACCCCAAAGATAGCCGGGGCGGGGCGCCAGCGCCCCTTGCTACATCTCGAATTCGTGCGCGAAGGCGACGGCGAAGGCGAACGTCTTGGCGCGGCTGCGCGTCTCCAGCACGTCGGCTACGCGCTCGAGCCGTTTGGGGATGCTGAGAATCTTCTCCTGCGCGCGCTTGCCGATCTCGTCGAGCCCCTCCATGGCCTCGATTGCCCAGAACTTGATCTGCTCCTCCACGATGGCGAGATAGTCGCGCGGCCCGTAGATGCCGGCGCGGCGGATGACGTCCGCCATCTCGCGAAAGTGCGGCATGTTCACACCCGGCATGTCGATGGAGGGCATGAGCTCGGCGGCCGATACGAGCGCGTTGTTCGGATCGCGTACGAGCACTTCCTTGAAGATGCGGCGGTAGAACGTGTAGTGCCGCGCCTCCTCCTTCGCGACGTTCTGGAGCACGGTGCCGATCATCGGCTCGGTCCTGCCCGCGAGCTTGCCGGTGTTGGCGTGGCTCACCTGCGTCGCCCGCTCCTGGAGCGTGGTGTACACGAACACGCGATATGGGTCCTTGTCCCACGAGGGCTCGAACCCCGCCTTCAGGTACTCGAACTGCATCCGCTCCAGCACCGGATTGTCGAGGATCCTGCTGTCGCGCGCATAGTCGTGCAGCACCGCGCCGTGCCGATCCTCTTCCGCTGTCCAAAGATTTGTCCAGCGCGCCCAGAACGTGTCGCCGCCTAGGTAGGTGGCCAGCAGGCGGTGAAAATGCGGCAGTCCCTCCTCGGTGAGGAGGTTGAGGGCCAGCGCGACGCGAGCCGGCAGGCTGATGCCCTCCGCGCGCTTCCGAAGATGGCGGATATGCAGATCGGGGTCCGTATCCGGCTCGGGCGACAGCAGCTCGCTCGGAAACCAGAGCACGCGCTTGGCCTCGTGTTGCTCCATGAGCTCGTGAACGACGGGCTCGAGGTCCGCGAGGACTTCGACCTTGGCGAGGGTGTCGGCTTCCTGAATGGGCATCCTGAAATCTGGCAGAAGTCGCGGCTATGGTCCAGCATCCCGGGGTGCCCGAACCGTGGTCAGCGCCTGAGGCGGGCGGGGCCGCCAGGACGAGTATCTACGTCGCGTAGCTCCGCAACCGAGCAAGCATTCGTGTATCGGTCGCCGTTGCGTCATCGAGTTTGGGCGTTTCAATCACCTTGGGTACGCTCGCGAGTCGCTGGTCAGTCATGACGCGGCGGAACGGCGTCTCACCCAGCGATCCCTCCGCGATGAGCTCGTGCCGATCGCGACGCGACCCGAAGGCCGTCTTCGAGTCGTTGAGGTGCATCACGCAGAGTCGTTCCGGACCGAGCGTGTCCGCGAAGCGCGCCATCACACCGTCGAAGTCGTTCACGAGATCGTAGCCCGCGGAATAGACGTGGCACGTGTCCACGCAAACGCCGACGCGCGCGCGAAGGGCAACGTCTACTCGACCGATGATCTCGGCGAGCTCCTCGAACGTGGCGCCAAGGGCCGTGCCGGAGCCCGCGGTGGTCTCGAGACAGAGTGTCGGCGCGTCCGGTACGGCCGCGAGACACTCGCTGATGGCGTCCGCGTTGCGCGCGATGCCGGACGGACGGTCGTCCATGTAGTTCCCCGGATGCGAGACGAGGAACTGGAGTCCGAGCGCCGCGCACCGACGGAGCTCGCGCGTGAACGACTCGATGGAGCGCGCGCGTAACACCGCGTCGGGAGACGCGAGATTGATCAAGTAGGAGTCGTGCGCCATGGTGGCCTGCACGCCGGTTGCCTGGAGGTTCGCACGAAACGCGAGGCGCTCATCGTCGGCGCAATCACGCTCGGCCCAGCGGCTCGCCATCTTGGTGAAGAGCTGCATTGCCGTTGCTCCGATGGCTTCGGCGCGTGCCGGTGCATTGGGCACGCCGCCGGCCGCGCTCACATGTGCGCCGAGCAGCAATGCCTAGCGCGCTCCCCGCAACCAGGTCTCCGGGTCCACCGCGCGTCCGTCCGGCGGCGTGCGAATCTCGAAGTGCAGATGCGGCGCCAGGTCGGGATCCGAGACACCGACCGTTCCGATGACGTCTCCCTTTCGCACCACGGCACCCTTGCGCACGGCAGCCGTGTTGAGCGACGCGTAGATGGAGAAGTAGCCGCCGCCGTGATCGAGAATCACCGTGAGTCCGTAGGTGCCGAGTGGTGCGGCGCTCACCACGGTGCCTGGCGCCACGGACCTGACGGCTGTTCCCACGGGCGCCGAGATGCCGACGCCGTTCCACCGCGTGGTCGTGTTGTTCGGGTTGATGACGCGGCCGAAGCGAAACAGGAATGCGCCGTCCACTGGCCAGTCCAGCCGGCCCAGGTCCGTCGTTCTGAGGGTGCTCGGCGCGCGCGATGCATTCGGGCGCGCTCCCTCCGCGCGGCGACGCTCGGCATCGAGTGACGCGATGACGCCCGACAATCGAGATTCTGACGCGCGAATGCGGGAGAGGCGGTCCTCGACCTGCTTCGTGGAGCGCTGCGCCTGCTGGAGGCTGGTCGAGCGCATGCGTGTCAGCAGCGCGAGGCGCTCCTCTTCACGCTGCTTGTCGCTGCGGTTCTCCTCCACCGCGTCGCGAAGCTTGATCAACTCGGTCCGTTGGCGGGCGATGGCGTCGCGCAGCGCTTCCACGCGGCGCATGACCGCGCGGTCGTACGCGGCGATCTCGTGGAGATATTTGTACCGCGCGACGAGCTCGCCGAAGGAATGCGCGGTGAACAGCGCCTCGGTGGAATAGAGCGGGCCGCGCTTGTAAATGTCGACGACCCGCTTCTGAAGCGTCGTGCGACGATATGTCAGATCCCCTTCGGCGAGCGCCATCCGATTGGTCGTCTCCGCGACGTCCGCGGTAATGGCCGCGAGCTGACGGTCGAGTGTCCGCAGGACCTCTTCGGTCGCGCGACGCTGGCGGTCGAGATTCGCGACCTCCTCGCTCAACTCGTGCACGCTTCCGCGGAGGTTGGCCATCCGTTGCTCGAGCGCGGCGCGCTCATGACGAATGCGTTCGAGCTCGTCGCGCTGGGCGCGAAGGCGCGCGTCGGCAGACTGAGCACCCAGCGGCGTCACGAGGATCAACGCGGCCACGTACAACGCCGCGAGCGCTGCTACACGCGGCGTAGATGCCTCCCCACCGAGATGGCACTGCCCATGAAGCCCAGCATCGCGCCAAAGAGCAAGCCGAGGAGCGCGACGCGACGATCGAAGAAGACGGTCTGGATCAGGTAGGTGTTGATGAGCGCGCGTGCGACATACGTCATGAGAAGCGCGAGGAGCCCGCCGAGCACGCCCTTGATGATCCCCTCGAGGAGGAATGGGCGGCGGATGAAGTCGTCCGTCGCGCCGACGAGGCGCATGATCGCGATCTCTCGTGCGCGCGCCAGGACGGCCATCCGGATTGTGGTTCCGATGATGATCATGGACACGCACGCGAACGTCAGTCCGAGGGCGATGCCAGCGACGCCGGCGACGTTGCGAAGCGCGTACAGCTTCTCTATCCAGTCTTCGCCGTAGCGAACGTCGTCGATGAACGTGAACGCCCGAATGCGTGCCGCCACGCGCCGCACTGCGGCGGGGTCGCGAAAGCCCGGCTTGAGCTGTACGTCGATCGACGCGGGCAGCGTGGCGCCCTCGAACACGTCGCGGAATTCACCCAGCTCCCGTTGCGCGCGGGCGAGCGCCTGCTCCTGCGTGACGAGCATCGCGCGCTGCACTTCGGGATACCGCGCCACGTCTCCGGCCGCCACGGCCATGGCCTCCGGCTCTGTTCCTTCCGCGACGAATGCCCGGATCTCGACACGCTCCTCGAGCCGGTTGAGCACGTCGCGGATGTTCAATGCCACGAGACCGAAGAGCCCGAAGGCGAACAGCGAGAACGCGATGGTGACGATGCTCAATGCGCTGAGCAGCGGCGAGCGCTGGAAGGTGATGAGCGCGTCGCGCAGCGTACGGGGCATCAGGGCGCCTTCGCGGCGGGGCCGTTGGACCCCTCCGCCGAATCGAAGACCACGGCGCCGCGATCCATCTCCACCGTGCGAAACTCCTGGCGCCTGATCAGCTCGAGGTTGTGCGTGGCCATCAAGACCGCCGTGCCGCCGGCGTTGATCTCGCGCAGCAGTTGGAAGATGCCGCGCGTGGCACGCTCGTCGAGATTGCCGGTAGGCTCGTCTGCGATGAGGACGAATGGATCGTTCACGAGGGCGCGTGCAATGGCGACACGCTGCTGCTCACCGCCGGATAGCTCGGGTGGATACGCGGTGCCCTTGCCGGCGAGACCGACCTCGGCGAGCACTCGCGCCACCTTGGATGGAATGGCCGACGGGGACGCGCCCGTGACCTCCAGCGCGAAGGCCACGTTCTGTTCGGCCGTGCGGTTCTCGAGGAGGCGGAAGTCCTGAAACACGATGCCGAGCTTGCGGCGCAGCGTCGCCACGTCTCGTCCGCGGGCGATGCGCGAGCTGGTGCCGCTCACGCGCACCTCTCCAGTCGTCGGCCGTTCGTCGAGGTACACCATCTTCAGCAGCGTGGTCTTGCCCGCGCCGCTCGGGCCCGTGAAGAACACGAACTCGCCCCGCGCCACGTGCAGCGACACGTCGTCGACGGCCGTTCCGGTGCGTGGATAGGTTTTCGTGACGTGCGAGAAACGGATCATTCAGCCGAAGAGACGATGTCCGGCTCTGCGCTCTCGAGCAGTTTCCAGGAGGAGCCCGCGGTGACCGTGTCGATGATGGCCTTCAGCAGACCGATGAGGATGGGACCGAGCAGGATGCCCGCGAGGCCGAACGTGTAGACGCCGGTGATGAGGGCCACGAGCATCCAGTAGAAGTTTAGCACACCGGACCGCTCTGCCGCGATCTTTGGCCGCAGGTAGGTGGAAATGAACACCGTGTTGACGATGGTGCCGATCGCGATCATGGCGAGCGCCGAGCCCACCGCGTCACGGAAGATCACCAGCCAGATGGCGACGGGCACGTAGACGCTCCACGAACCCACGATCGGGAAGAAGCCGATGATGAACGACACGACGGCGAGCGCGCCCGCCAAGGGGACGCGGAAGGCCAGATTCATCGCCAGGATGATCAGCGACTTGAGCGTCTGGGTGAGCAGCGTGGAGTAGATCGCTCCATAGAGCACGCCGCGCACGTTCACCTCGAGCGCCTGGCGCAGGCGTTCGTACCGCGGCGGAATCTTGCTCGCGAAATAGGCTCCGAGCGATTCGGCCTCGAGCAGGATGTAGTACGCGGTGAAAAGAAAGATCGTCGCCGAAATGGTGAAGTCTTTCAGGGCGGCGCGGATGAGAAGCGGCAGCCGCGTGCCATACGCCGTCGCGTCGGCAACGGAGCGTCCAAGCATGTCGCCGGCGCGCGCCGTGCCGAGGAATGGAATGCGCTGCATGGCGGCGTCCACCTTGCGCACGATGAACTCCTGATGCGTGCTGGCATACGCCACCACATCGGCCATCTCCTCGTAGCTGTACACGAGCACGGCCATCACGGGCAGGAGGACCCCCAGCAAGGTGAGGATCCCGGAAAGGCTGGGGCGCCCGGTCTTCTCCACGAGGTACAGATGCAATGGCCGCAGGTAGAAGCCGATGATCACGCCGAGCACCGCGGCAATGACCACCGACTTCACCATCCAGAGGAACAGCGACAGGACGGCGGCGCCGAGCAGCGTCGTGATGAGAATCCGACGCACCTCGGGGAGCGTCAGCTCCGCGATGGCGGCGTTCTGGCGTCGCTCGATCCGGCGTCGCTCGCGTTCCGCGAGGCTATCAGGAAGTATGATCTGGGCCATCAGTGCAGAGCCTGCTCGATATCCGCGATGAGATCGTCCGCATCTTCAAGACCAATGCTGAGGCGGAGGAATCCATCGGGAATGCCGAGCTTGGCGCGCTCATCGGCCGCGAGATCGGTGTGAGAGGAGTGCCGCGGCTCGCTCACGAGGGAATCGACCCCTCCGAGGCTGGGGGCATGGCGGATGAGCCGCAGCTTGCGGATGAAGCGGTCGGCCCCGCGTCCGCCCCCTGTCAGCTCGATGCCAAGCATCCCCCCGAATCCGCTCAAGTGAGCCTGAGCGATCTCGTGGTCAGGATGATCGGGCAGCCCGGGATAGCTCACCGCTCGCACCTCGCGGCGCTCGGCGCACCATTTCGCGATCCGCATTGCGTTGTGGTTCTGCCGTTGCACCCGAACGTCGAGCGTCTTCAGACCGCGCTCGAGCAGCCAGCACGCGAAGGGGTCGGGCGCCTGGCCCCACATGATCATCTTCTGGCGCACCTCTTCGATGTAGGGAGCCGTACCGAGGACTGCACCGCCAACGACGTCATGGTGACCATTAAGGAACTTCGTCGCCGAGTGAATGACGACGTCGGCGCCGTGCTCCAGCGGACGGAAGTTCACCGGGCTGGCGAACGTCGAGTCCACGACGAGCGCGATGCCGTTTTCCTGCGTCACATAGCTCACCGGCCGCAGATCGATCACGCGGCAGGTGGGATTGACCGGCGACTCGAGGAAGATGGCGCGTGTCTCCTTGCGCAAGCGGCGCCGCCACGCGCGCGGCTCCTCCGGATCCACGAGCGTGACGTCGATGCCGAGCGATGCGAATTCTTCCGTCAGCAGCCGCCGCGTGCCGCCGTAGATCCAGCGGCAGGCGAGCAGATGATCGCCAGGGCGGAGCAGCGCGAGCATCGCGCACGCGGTCGCGCCCATGCCGCTCGCGAGCAGGAGGCCGCTCTCCGCCTTTTCGAGTGCGGCGAGACGCTTTTGCACGATCTCCGCGTTGGGCGTGTTGCCGTACCGCGGGTAACGGACGGAGTCACTCCGCCCAATCTCGGAGATGAAGTTGACGCTCTGATACAGCGGCGTGACGACGGGAGCATCGGTGTCGTGCGGCTCCTCGCCCGCATGGAGGACCTGCGTCGGCAAGCTGTGTTGGCGCGGACGTCGCGGAGCGGCCACTGGGACTCTCGGAAGGGCGCGGACTCAGGCGAACAAGCCGCGGCGCGTATGCGAATCCAGGTCGGGCTTCACGACGCGCACGAGCTCCGAGGGCGCGGCGCCCGCCACGTCGCGCAGGCCGATGTCGCCGCGCTTCATCGTCAGGTCGATGACGACCGTGGCGAGCTCCTGGCGCCGCGGACCCTGCACCCACGCAAGCTCTCCGTCCACGAGCAACCGCGCGCGCGCGTCGTCGGGATTCAGGCGCACCTGCGGGCCGCGCTCGGAGTCCGCGACGCGCGTTCCAACGAACGACGCGACCCGGAGCATCCGATTGCGACTGTCGTCAGGCATCCGTCTCGCCGAGGCCGCCGACGGCGACGTAACCATCGTCGAGCCGCATGACGAGCCGCCGGCGGTGCAGGATCTCGAGGACCCGCTCCGCCTCCGAGGTTCCCGCGCCGAGCGCGATGGCGATGTCGGCAGGCACGGCACGTCCCAGCTCGTACACCTTCTCCCAGGCCATGCGCTCACCATCGTTCACCTGTCCCATGACGTGCGCGCCGTCGTCGGTCTCCAGCACGAGCGCGAGACTGTGACGCTCGAGCACCGTCTCGATGGCGTCCCAGTGATCGTCGGTCACGCCTCGGAACAGGAAGTACGCCTCGCGCGCGTCGGGGTCCTCTGCCACGTACTGCAGCAGGAGCTTGGCGACGACTTCATCCGCGCAGGAGAAATCGATCATGCCGACGTGCGAGAAGTCGATGACCGTCAGCGAATGGTCGAGTGTATCCGCCACGAGTGCCTCGATCTGCGTCCGCACGGCGGCTCCCGTGGGGCGCGTGACGAGATTGGAGTAGAGCTCGCACGACAGCGTCTGTCGGAGCACGGTGCTCACGTCGATGTGATTCATCAGCGCGGGCTCCCGGAGACCCGCTCGGGAATGATGACCTGAACCTGCGCTCCTGGAAACGGAGCCAGCTTCTCCTCGAGCGGAACGTCTTCGTCCCAACTCGGCACGATGGCAATTCTTGCAGTGCCGCTGCGGACCGTCAGCTTCCCGTCCCAGCGCCCGATATATTTTCTTACGCCGGCCAGCCCCTGACCGCGACCTGGATCACGAAAACGGCTTCCGCCGCGGATCACGGCTTCCTCGAGCGCGGCGGCGTCGTCCCACCGTTCGTCGCGCACGCGGCCCGGCAGACTCTCGAGCGACTGGCGAAACCCGAGCCCGGCGTCGCATACCGCGATGACGATCAAACGCCGATGTGGCGGCCGCTGTCGATACGTATATGCCTGCACGGCAACCCAGCCGCCGCGCCCCGCGTGCTCCACGATGTTCTGACAGATCTCCGAGAGCGTCATCGCGAACCCGACCGTCGCGCGCGACTCGATGTGCAGCTCCGTCGCCAGCATCTTCTGCGCCTTTTGCTGGATGCGGCCGACGACCGTGTGCACGTCGTCGCTATTCGCCACGGACGTCACCTCGAGCAACACGCTGGACTCGCCGCTCTTTGCCTTGGGCACCGAGCCGGAAAGCTCGAACAACTCCTCGGCATGGCGAAAGAAACCGGCACGCGCCCAGTACGAGGCGGTCTCCTCGGCCTCCGGCACCGCAAAGCCAGCCTTCTCCGCGCGTGATTGCCCGAGCGTCAGCAGGGCGGTAAGGCCGTAGGGCGACGACCACCGCGTATGCCTGGCGTCCACGAGCACCTTCGCGTCGGCAGGAACCGCCGCGAGTTGCTCCACCACTTGCTCGAAGGTCCGGTCATCAAGCGATTGGGGCACGGTGATGACGCTGGTCACGTGAGGCTGAGTTCTCCGCGCAGGTGATTCGCGAGTCCGGTGGCGCCCCGGTGTCCGACGTTCCGGGCCGCGGCCCGAGCGGCCGCGTTCATCGCGTCCGCTAACTTATCACCAACAACCATCCGAGAGAAATAGGTCGCGCCGTAAACGTCGCCACAGCCGGTCGGGTCGCCCGAGTCGTCCACATGCACCGCGGGCACCAAACCCGTGCGCACCGCACCGAGCTCACCCGTCGCTCCGCGGGGTCCCGTGATCAATCCCGTGCGAGGGGGAAGATCACATATCGTTTCGAAGCCCGGTGAAACCACATAGATCGCACCGCGCTTTCCCAACGTCACCAACAGGCAGGAAACGCCGGCCGCCATCGCCGTCGCGGACAAACTCATCGGATCCGGCGCGATCGTCGCCATCTCCTCCTCGTTCATCTGGAGGAAGTCGAAGCAGCCGCACCACTCGGCCACATTGGGAATCGCCTGAGGTGTCCGGCGGCCATCGGGCTGCACCGCCATCACCTTCATGTGCAGGTCGCCGTGTATGGGGCCGGCAAAGTGATGCCGCACCATCTGCGCCGTTGGAAGGTCCAACTCCCAACCGCTCAGGAAGTTGATGTACAGCGCGTCGAGCCGCGCGTCGTCGAGCAACGGCTTGAGGCCGACCCAGCTCCAGCCCGGGATGTTGCCCGAAAGGAATTCCGTGCGGTGCTCGTCGTCCTGATAGTAGAGGTTCACGCGGTGGCCCGCATACGGGACCTCGACGAGCGCCGCATCGGGCGCAATGCGGCGCAATGACCGCACGAACTGCGTGGCGCGCGCGGACAGGTCGTGCCCGACCTTCATGATGGGAACGATCTCCCACTCGTCGGTGAGCGCGGCGTCGAGGCCGGCGAGTGTGTACGTAATGCCGCCCCATTCCTCGACGGGAACGGCGCGCGCGTCGCGGCCGTGGATCACGTCCCACACGAACGTGCCGATGACGCCGACACGCTTCTTGCGCGGCGCCCCATGTCGTGCCGCGCCGATGCCCGCACGCAGGATCACACTCCGCCCAGATGTTGCTGCTTGAAGCTCGCGACCGCGCCCACGACGCCCGCCGTGCCGGACAGCTCACCCGCGACGATGCGTACGGCCTGCACCGCGGGACGGAACGCGCGCCGGCGCACTTCGGCACGCAGCGGAACGAACAACGCATCGCCGGCGGCGGTGACACCACCCGCGATCACGACGATGTCGGGATTGAAGATGTTGAGCAGATTGGCAACACCGACGCCGAGATAGCGTGCCGTGTCGCGCACGATCTCGTTGGCCACCGGATCGCCGTCCTTTGCGGCATCGTACACGATCTGCGCGGTGATCGCATCGAAGTCCCCGTTCACCATCGAGGGGATGCTGGACTCTCCCTCCTCGCGGACCAGCACTTCGCGAGCGCGAATGGCGATGGCGGGCGCCGACGCGTACGCCTCGAGACAGCCGTAATTGCCACACTTGCAGTGGCGGCCGTTGAGATCGATGGTCGTGTGACCCACTTCGCCGGCGACGTCGGATGCACCGTGGAACAAGGTGCCGTTCAGGATCAACCCGCCGCCGATGCCCGTTCCGATCGTGAGGCCCACCACGTCGCGGCCACCGCGCGCCGCACCGTGCCACCATTCACCGAACGTGGCGCAATTCGCGTCGTTGTCGAGCGTCGTCGGAAGATTGAGCCGGTCATGAATGCGATCGCGCAGCGGAAAATTCTTCCAGCCGAGATTCGGTGCGATGACGACGATGCCTCGCTCACGGTCCAACGGGCCCGGTGCGCCGACACCGATGCCGATGAAATCGCGATGCGTCGCATTCGCCTGTTCGATGGTGTCGAGAATGACACTTTGCACGAGGCCGACGATCCGGTCCACGACGCCTTCGTCGCCCACCCCGGGGTTGGTCGGGATGCTGCGCATCGCGAACTGGCGCGAGCCGTCGGCCGTCAGTGCGCCGGCAACGATGTTCGTCCCGCCGAGGTCCACACCGACGATGTATTGCGTTCGATCTGCGCTCATGGGGGTGAACGTAGGAAGAGAGGGGAGGCTGCGCTACCGGCCAGCCGAAAGCGCGAGCACGGCGTCCGCCACCTCACGGGCCGACACGTGACGCATGCAGTGATGATGTCCGAGCGGGCAACGCGCGGGGCCATGGCGGTCACACGGGCGGCAGGCGAGATCGGATTTTCCGACGACGATGGACGCCGGCGACAACGGCCCAAAACCGAATTCGGGCACGGTGGGTCCGAAGATGGACACCGTCGGCGTAGCCATGGCCGACGCGAGATGCTGCGGCGCCGAGTCGTTCGTCACCAGCACCGAGGCGCGCGCGATGAGCTCCGCCGAGGCGAGCAGGGAAAGCTGGCCCGTCGTATCGACAGCGTCGGGGACGGCCGCCGAAATAGCTTCGCCCAGGGTCGCATCGCCGCCACCTCCGACGACGACAATCCTCGCGTGCGGCCGCAACAGGGCCGCGAGCTCCGCATAATACGGCCATCGTTTGGTGGCCCACACGCTTCCCGGCGCGAGCGCGATGAACGGTTCCCCAGTTCCGCCGAGCAGCGTATCGACGCGACGACGCTCTGCCTCACCGGGGAACAGGGAAGGTTGCAGCTCCTCAGCGGCTGGCTCGCGCCCGTTTGGACGTGCGAGCATGAGCAGCCGCGCGGCATGGTGCAGATCCTCGCGGTAATCCACGCGCTTCGTGTAGAACCACCGTCCCGCCGACGTACGGAACCCGAATCGCGACGGAATGCCCGCGACGAATGCCAGCGCGCCACTGCGCAGCGACCCCTGCGCGAGAAAGGCGGCGTCGTACCGCTCGCGACGCAGTGCCCGCGCGATGCGGACAAAGCCTCCCAAGCCGCCGTCGGCACCGCGCTTGTCGTAGACGATGAGCGCGCGGACCGCCGGATGATTCGCGAGCAACGGCGCGGACTCCGGAGTAGTCACCACGTCCACCGGTCCGCGACGCGCAAGCTGCACGAGCAGTGGCGTCGTGAGGACGACGTCTCCGAGAAACGACGTCTGGATGACGAGCGACGACGGCACGCAGCCTTGCGGAGCTAATCCACCTGGAGGACGGCGAGGAAGGCCTCCTGCGGAATCTCGACAGATCCCACGTTCTTCATCCGCTTCTTGCCTTCCTTCTGCTTCTCCAGGAGCTTGCGCTTTCGCGTGATGTCGCCGCCGTAGCACTTCGCGAGCACGTCCTTGCGCAGCGCCTTCACCGTCGTGCGCGCGATCACCTTGGTCCCGATCGCGGCCTGAATGGCCACCTCGAAGAGTTGCCTCGGGATGAGCTCCTTGAGCTTGTCGGCAATCTTGCGCCCCCATTCGTACGCCTTGTCCTCGTGGATGATCACGCTGAAGGCGTCGATGGGATCGCCGTTGATCATCATGTCCAGCCGCACGAGATCGCTCCGGCGATACTCGAGCATCTCGTAGTCGAGCGACGCATAGCCGCGGCTGATCGTCTTCAGGCGATCGAAGAAGTCGAGGATGATCTCCGCGAGCGGAAACTCCCAGTCGAACTCGACGCGCGCCGTGTCGAGGTAGGTCATGTTCTTGTAGACGCCACGCCGTTCCGTACCGAGCGTCATGATCGGCCCGATGTACTCGGCGGGAGCCATGATGCGTGCCTTCACGTACGGCTCCTCGACGTAGTCGATGACCGCGGTGTTCGGCATGAGTGACGGATTCTCGATGAGCTCCATCGTCCCGTCCGTCCGGTACACCTTGTACTCGACGCTCGGCACCGTGGTGACGAGGTCCAGATCGAACTCGCGCTCGAGGCGCTCCTGCACGATCTCCATGTGCAACAGGCCGAGAAAACCGGCGCGGAAGCCGAAGCCGAGCGCCGTGGACGTTTCGGGCTCATAGTTGAGCGACGCGTCGTTCAACTTCAGCTTCTCGAGCGCGTCGCGGAGGGTCTCGTACTGCTGCGTGTCCGTCGGATAGAGGCCCGCGAACACGAACGAGCGCACAGCCTGGTATCCGGGCAGCGGCTCTGCGGCGTGATTGTCCGCGTCGAAGATCGTGTCGCCCGCCCGCGTCTCGCTCACTGACCGGACGCTGGCGACGACGTAGCCGACTTCTCCCGGGCCGAGTTGGTCGGTGGGCACCTGGCGGAGCTGGTTGTACCCGACTTCGCCGACTTCGTAGACGGCCTCGCTGACACCAAAGGTGATGTGCGTGCCCTTGCGGATGACGCCGTCCACGACGCGCACGGACGGAATGGCGCCTCTGTACTTGTCGTAATACGAGTCGTAGATGAGCGCGCGCAGCGGGGCATTTTCGTCGCCCCGAGGCGCCGGCACCCGTTCCACGACCTTTTCGAGCAGCTCCGGAATGCCGATGCCTTCCTTTGCGCTCACGAGCAGGATGTCGTCCGGATCCGCTCCGAGCAGATCGTGCAACTCCTGCTTGCGGCGCTCGGGCTCCGCGCCGGGCAGATCGATCTTGTTCAGGATCGGAATGATCTCGAGGCCCGCGTCGAGCGCGAGGAACAGATTCGAGAGCGTCTGCGCCTGAATGCCCTGGGATGCATCGACGACGAGGATGGCGCCTTCACAGGCCGCCAGCGACCGCGAAACCTCGTACGTGAAATCGACGTGTCCGGGCGTATCGATGAGGTTGAGCTCGTACTCCTGGCCGTTCCGCGCCTTATACGACATGCGCACGGCGTTCAACTTGATCGTGATGCCGCGCTCGCGCTCCAGGTCGAGCGTATCGAGGACCTGCGCCTTCATCTCCCGCTTCTGCAGCATCCCGGTCTCCTCGATGAGCCGGTCGGCCAGCGTGGACTTCCCGTGGTCGATATGTGCGACGATGCAGAAATTGCGGATGTGGTCGAGCTTCACGGAGCAAGGCCTGTACGAAGGTAGCCTTTCAATATAGATGGCGGACCGGACGCCCGGGTCATTCGGTCTCCGCTGTCCACTCATTACCTTCACCCGTACCAATGGAGTCGTCGCTCCGCGCTGATCTGCTCGACCCGGCCGCTCTTGCGTCGCTCGGCCACATAGAAGTCGTCGCCCGATGGATCGTCGATGGCTTCCTCAGCGGACTGCACCGGTCACCTCGCAAGGGGTTCTCGGTGGAGTTCGCCGATTTTCGTCCCTATCAGCCTGGGGACGACCTGCGCTTCGTCGATTGGAAGATCGCGGCGCGCTCCGACCGGTGGGTCGTGAAGCAGTACGAGGAGGAGACGAACCTTCGCGCAACGCTCGTCCTCGACGTCAGCCGCTCCATGGCGTGGCGCTCGGCGCCGACGCTGATCACCAAGCGCGGCTACGCCGAGCAGCTCGTGGCGGCGCTCGCCCTCCTATTGTTGCGGCAGCGCGATGCGGTGGGACTCATTCGCTTCGACGACGCGGTGCGCACCAGCGTGCCGCCGCGCGCGCGAACCACGCAGTGGCGGCGCATCGTTGCCGCGCTCGCCGACCCCGGTGGCGGAAGGGCCTCCGACCTGGCAACCGCATTGTCGCAGGCGGCGCGGCTCGTCACGCGGCGCGGCATGATGGTGCTCGTCAGCGATCTGCTCGTGGACGAAGGGCCGGTGCTCGCCGCGCTGCGCGGCCTGCGCGCGGCCGGCCACGACGTCGTCGTACTGCACGTCATGGACCCGGCGGAGCGCGAATTCCAGCTCGCCGGCGAAGCGAACTTCACCGATCCCGAATCATTGCTGTCGGTACCGGCATCCTCCGCGGACGTACGCACTGCGTACGGCGACACGGTTACCGAAGTGATTGCGGAATGGCGGCAGGCGTTGTCCGCGATGGGCGCATCATATGAGTTGGTCGTCACGGATCAGCCTTATGCCGTGCCGCTGCGACGAGCACTCGACGCGCGCCAGCGGCCGTGAGCTTCCTCGCTCCCTTTTACTTGCTGTTGGGCGCGGCTGCCGCAGTTCCGCTGCTGCTGCACCTGTTGCGCAAGCGCATTGCAACCCGTGTGGACTTCCCGGCGGCGAGATATCTCGCGCGCGCCGAGCGTGAGCACAGCCGCTCCCTGCGTCTCCGGAATCTTCTGCTCATGCTGTTGCGCGTGCTGCTCGTGCTCGCGCTGGCGCTGGCGGCGGCGCGCCCCTTCGTGCCATCGCTCGGTGTCGGCCATGGCCCAAGCGCGCTCGCCGTTGTGCTCGACAACTCACTGTCCACCACGGCGGTCGCGGGCGGAACGCCTGTCTTCTCGCACCTGCGCGCTGCCGCGCGCAAGCTGTTGCGGGCGGCCACGCCGGGCGATCGGCTGTGGCTCGTCACGGCGGATGGGCGCGTTCGCGGCGGATCGAGCGATGTGCTCCTCGCGGAAGTGGCGCGAATCACTCCGTCCGAGGACGCCGGCGATCTCCCACTGGCCTTTCGTCGCGCGGCTGCGGCGGTAAAGGGCAGTGCGCTTCCGTCGCGAATGGTCGCGGTGGCGACTGACGGGCAGGCGACCGCTTGGCGGTTCACGGCGCGCGCCGACGTTGCGGCCGCCGTTTACGTACCGGGCGGAGCGCCGCCGCGGAATCGCGCGGTTCTGTCGCTCGACGCGGAGCCCGTGCGGTGGACACCTCGCGGTACCATCACGGCGCGCGTTGATGCCGCCGACTCGGTGGGTTATCGATTCGTCATCGGATCCCGCACGATCGCGCGCGGGACGGCGGCGCGCGGCGAGCCGCTCCAGGTGCACGTCGCGCCACCGGAGCGCGGATGGCAGGCGCTGCGCATCGAGCTCGAGCCCGATGACTATGCCGCCGACGATGTTCGATGGGCCGCCGTGTGGATTGGAGCGCCGCCGGCGGTAACGGTCGATGCGTCTGCGGGAACATTCGTGGCCGCCGCCGTCGGCTCGCTCATCGCGGACGGGCGCGCGGCCAGAGGGGGCGATGTTGCGATCGTGTCCGCCGATGCAGCGTCGTCGCTTCCAGCATTGCTGCTGCCGCCCACCGACCCAGTGCGTCTTGGCGCGGCTAACAGATCGCTCGCCAAGCTCGGCGTCCCGTGGCGTTTTGGTCTCGCCGACAAATCGCTGAACATCGCGCGAGGCGACCGGATGGAGGGTGTCGAGGTGAGCACGCGACTTCGTCTGACGCGCGCGGGCACGGCATCATCCGACACGCTCGCCACCGCGGGAGGTGAGCCGTGGATCGTCGCCGGCCCGGGCTACGTGCTCACCGCATCCGCGCTCGATCCGTCCGCGACCAGCTTTCCGGTGCGCGCGAGCTTCGTGCCCTGGCTTGCCGACGTCCTTGCCCTGCGACTCGGCGCACCTGGCGCAGACGTCTCGGTGCCCGTCGTCGCGCGGCCCGGCGCCATCGTCAGGCTGCCAGCCGGTGCGGATGCCATTGAGAATGCATCCGGCGGGATTCGCGCAGTGACCGGCGAACGCATCGCGGCGCCGGCTGAACGTGGCGTATGGTTCGTTCGCCGAGGCTCGCGCCGGATCGGCGCGCTCGTCGTGAATTCGCCGGCGAACGAGTCGGTGCTCGCGCGCGAGTCCGCCGAGCGCCTCGGCGCCCGCCTGGCCGGCCGCACCGGCATGGCGACAAGCGATCAAGCGCGCTGGGTGAGACAGGCTTGGTCCTCCGGTACGTCGCGGCCCGCGCTCGGGCCCTTGCTCATCATCGCATTGCTGCTTCTCGCCGCTGAGACCGCAGCCCTCCGTTCACCCCGCATCACTGCCGCGTAGTGTCACTTCCGAGTCTGCTCGACGCGATCGAACGCCTGCCGGCTTTCGCGCGCGTGTTCAATACACTCCCCGTTCCGTCGCATGAGCTTCGCGTGGCAGGACTGCCAGGTTCCTCGGACGCGGCATTCATCGCCGCGCTCACGAGGCGTCTGCCCACGCGCTTTCTCGTCGTGGTGGCCGACGGTGTGCCGCTCGCTGAACGAATGCTGGCCGATCTGCACACGCTGCTCGACGAGGCGCCCGTAGCGCTTTATCCGCCACGTGAAGGCTTCGGCGAAGCGGAGCCGCACGTCGAGGTCGCTGGTGAACGCGTCGAAACGCTCGAGCGCCTCGGGCGCGGTGAGATTCGCGTCTTGCTCACGACTCCACGTGCGCTGCTGGAGCGCACGCGACTTCCCGGTTCGCTCGCGGACCTCCGCATCGAGATGCGAAAGGGCGACGTCCGTCGCCCGAAGGACCTCGTCGAACATCTCGAGCGCATTGGCTTCGAGCGTGTACCCATGGTCGAGGACGTCGCGCAATTCTCTTTGCGCGGCGGCATTCTCGACGTCTACTCGTTTGGCATGAGCGATCCCGTGCGCCTGGAGTTCTGGGGCGACGAGGTCGTGGACCTGCGCCACTTCGACCTCACGTCGCAGCGGTCCACGCGCGAGGTCGATCTCGCGGTGGTGTTGCCGGTGGCCGATCACGTCAGCGAGGAGACGCCGGTCGGCGAGCGCCTTTCCGTGTCCGCGCTCTTCCCTCCCGATACGCTGCTCGTCTACCCGACAGGTACGCACGTCGTCCCCGAGCTGCGCCGCACGTGGGACGAAGCCGCACACCACCTCGATCTCGCTCGGCGGCGCGGCGAGGACGTCGAAGCGCGCGACGTGTTGTTCGATTCACCTGAGAAGGCCACGGCGACGCTGGCGTCTCTGGGGCGGATCCGTCTCGTGGATCCGACGGCGGAAGAGGCCGACGTCACGTTCCCGCTGCGATCTCCGGAGCCCATCGACCGCGACATCAAGCGCCTGCGTCGGCTGGTGCGTGACGGACTTCCCACGGTCATCCTCTGCGACAACGAAGGACAATGCGAGCGCCTGGACGAGCTGCTCAATGAAGGCGTGCGCGACCTCTCGCCTGCCGCGCTCGTCGTCGGTGCGCTGGGCGGAGGGTGGCTCGTTCCCGCCGGCGATCGCGATGCCGGCCTGCGCATTCTCACCGACCATGAAATCTTTCGTCGCGAGCGTCGTGTCCGGCGCAGTCGGCGTTACGTCAGCGGAAGCCGGGACTCTCTCGCGCTCAAACCGGGCGACATCGTCGTCCATCTGGAGCACGGCGTCGGCATCTATCGCGGCATCGAGACGATCTTCGTCGGCCAGAGCACCGTCGAGGTCGCGGTCGTCGAGTACGAGGGCGGCGACCGGCTCAACGTGCCGTTGTACCGTATCGACCAGCTCGAGCGTTACCGTTCCGCCGACGACGTCAGCGAGGACGCTCCTCCACCTCGCTTGCACAGGCTTGGCGGAAAGCGGTGGGCGCAGCAGCGCGACCGCACGCGCGCGGCCATTCAGGAGATGACGCTCGAGCTCCTCGATCTCTATGCGCGCCGCAAGGTGGCGTCGCGGCCGCCGCACGTTCCGGATACCGCGTGGCAACGACAGCTCGAGAGCAGCTTCCTCTTCGAGGACACGCCCGATCAGCGCAAGGCCACGACCGACGTAAAGCAGGACATGGAGAGCGTGCGTCCCATGGACCGCCTGCTCGTCGGCGACGTCGGATACGGCAAGACGGAGATTGCGGTGCGCGCGGCGTTCAAGGCGGTGCAGAGTGGCCGGCAGGTGGCGGTGCTCGTGCCCACGACCATTCTGGCCGACCAGCACGCGAGAACGTTCACCGAGCGGCTCGCCGACTTTCCCGTACGCATCGCGGTGTTGAGTCGCTTTCAGACCGCAAAGGAGCAGACCGAATCGCTCGCCGCACTGGCGGAGAAGAAGATCGACGTCGTCATTGGCACTCACCGGCTGCTCAGCGCCGACGTGAAGTTCAACGAGCTGGGCATCATCATCGTGGACGAGGAGCATCGGTTCGGCGTGAAGCACAAGGAGCGCCTCAAGCAACTGAAGCTCGAGACGGACGTCCTCACGCTCACCGCGACACCGATTCCGCGCACGCTGCATCTGTCGCTCGCGGGCCTTCGCGACATGACGCTGATGCAGACGCCGCCGCGCGACCGGTCACCAGTCCTCACGTTCGTCGAGCCGATGGACGACGGGCTCCTCGAGGAAGGCATCGCGCGCGAGCTCGATCGCGGTGGGCAGGTGTTCTTCGTCCACAATCGCATCGAGACCATCGTGGCGCACGCGGACATGATCCGGCGCATCGTGCCACGAGCTCGCGTAGCGGTTGCGCATGGACAGATGAAGGAGCGGCAGCTCGAGGACATCATGCACCGCTTCGTCAACGGCGACATCGACGTCCTCGTCTCCACGCTCATCGTCGAGAGCGGCCTCGACGTGCCGAACGCGAACACGATGTTCGTCAATCGCGCCGACCACCTGGGCCTTGCACAACTCTATCAGCTCCGCGGCCGCGTGGGGCGCTCGCACCGGCGCGCCTACTGCTATCTCCTCGTGCCGGACTCGGTGGATCCGGATGCCGAGCGTCGCCTCCAGGTACTCGAGCACCACACGGAGCTTGGCGCGGGCTACAAGATCGCGCTCAAGGACATGGAGATGCGCGGCGCAGGCAACCTGCTTGGCGCGGAACAGACCGGGTACGTCCATGCCGTTGGGTTCGACCTGTATCTCCGCATGCTGGACGAAACCGTGGAGCGCCTCATGCGCGGCGACAGCGCGCCTGCTCCGCGGCCGGCGGACGTGTCCATGGACATTCCGGCCCACATTCCGGACGACTACATCGAGTCGCAGGAAGCAAAGCTGGACGTCTACAAGCGGCTGGCGCGCTTCGAGACGCCCGAGGAAATCCAGGCGCTCCGCGCCGAGATGCGCGACCGTTTTGGCGTGATGCCGCCACCCGCCGAGGCCATGCTCGCCATGGGCCTGCTTCGCATTCTGGGCGGGCTCCTGGGCATCGAGGGCATCCTGGTGCGTGGCGACGAAGCCCGTATTACCTTTAGGGATTCTGCGGTCCCGCGCATGAAGGGACTCTCCGCGGCGTTCCACGAGGTACAGTTTCAGGCAGAGGTGCGCCGCGCGCACCCCCTTTCACTCAAGCTCACTCGGCTCGGGGGCTCCCCGCTCCTCGACGGGCTCGTGCGCGCTCTGCGCGCGGTCGTCTGACCCCGCTCATCTTCCCGACGTTCTCTCATGAAACACGCTTCGCTTCTCGTGCTCGCTCTCAGTGGCTCGACGCTCGCGGCCTGCGAAGGCCTCAGTCAGGCATTCACCGCGCATGTCGACGTCGCCGCGAAGGCGGGCTCGCAGGAGCTGTCCGTCGTCCGGCTGGGGGACCTCATCGGCAAATCGAAGATCGGGCTTCCGGTCAACCGTGAGGTCGCAACGCTGGTGGCGCGCGACCTCTGGATCCCCTACCAGCTCCTCGGTCTGGCTGCCGGCCGCAACGATTCGCTGAACGATCCGAAGGCGATCGATTCGGCGACCGCGGCGATGCTCGAGAACACGCGCCTCCAGCGGTTCATGGAGCAGGTCGCCACGAAGATGCCGGTGGATTCGGGGTCCGAGACGGCGTACACCTCCGGTGCGGGCGACCTGTACTCCGCGCGACACATCCTCTTCAAGTTCCCCGACAATGCGACGCCGGCCGCGAAGGATTCCGTGCGCAAGGCGGCCGCCGCGGTGCGGCCGCAGGTGACCGACGCCAACTTCGCCGACATGGCGAAGAAGTACAGCAAGGACGCCTCGGCCCAGAAGGGCGGCGACCTGGGCGTGTTTCCGCGCGGGATGATGGTCAAGCCGTTCTCCGACGCGCTGGCGAAGCTCAAGCCGGGCGAGATCTCTCCGCTGGTCGAAACGCAGTTCGGCTATCACATCATCCAGCGAAACACCTGGACGCGCGCGAAGCCGGAGTTTCTGGTGCAGGCGAGTGGACGCAGCCGCCAGGTGGCGGAGAGCACCTACATCGCGCAGATGCAGGCCAACGCGAAGATCACCCTCGCCAAGGACGCGGCGACCTCGGTGAAGGAGATCGCCAAGGATCCTCTCGCGAAGCGTGGAGATACCCACGTCATCGCGACGTACAATGGAGGCACGCTCACGGCGGGCCGACTCGCCCTCGTCATGGCCGCGTCGCCGCAGAGCGGCCGCCTGATGCAGCAGATCCAGTCCGCGCCCGATTCGCTCGTCGGCATCTACGCGACGAACATGGCGCAGCGCGACGTCCTGCTCCGGCGCGCCGACAGCGCGAAGGTCGTGGTGAAGCCCGAGGAGATCAATCAGCTCCACACCGATTTCGCGCAGGCCGTCGCGCAGAGCTGGACCGCTCTGGGAGTCGACCCCAAGTCGCTCGTTGATTCCGCGAAGACGCCCGATGCGCGCGAGCGCCTCGCGGCCGCACGCGTCGAGGCCTACATGGACCGCGTGATGAATGGACAGGCGCAGCCGCTTCCCATTCCTGTGCCCCTCGTGATCGTCCTGCTGAACAAGTACGAAGCCAAGGTCAACGCGGCGGGCATCGATCGCGCGGTGGAGCGCGCTACACAGCTCCGTGCGCAGGCTGATTCGTCGCGCACGGCCGGACAGCCGAAGTCGGCGGTGCCGCTGCCAGGCGCGCCGCAGCCGATGCAGGCGCCCAAAGGCGCGGCGCCGGCGAGGCCGTAGGTCGGTAGGTCGGTAGGTCGGTAGGTCGGAAGACGGGAACCCGCCGTTACCGACCTACCGTCCTACAGTCCAAGTGCCGTACCGTCGCCAGTTCGCATATGGGCGGAGCCAAGGCGCTCTGACATATCGCGCAACGCGGTAAATCGCGCCGAGAGCAGCATGAACTGCTGCACCGTGGGATGCGCGCCAAGGCGCTCGATGGTGGACCACAGGCTGTCGTCATGCTGGGCGACGTCGGCGGCGCAGTCGCCCGCAAGCCACGCGGCCGCGTACACGTCGATGGCCTCGAGCCGCTCGATGGCGGCGTGAAACCGCCGCACGGCGTCGTTGTACTCACCGCGGCTCGCATGCATGCGAATCACCAACGACTCGAACAGCTCGCGCCCCTGGAACCACCAATCGTGACGCTGGCCGAGCGCCTCGTAGGCTGAGTCGAGCGATCCCTGCGCGGTGGACGTATCACCGAGCTTGAGCGCCGCCAGTCCACCGCCGGCGTACGCGCCGATGGCGATGTCTTCCGCACCGAGCTGATTCGCCAGCGCTGCCGTCTCCTTGTAGAGCGACAGCGCGATCTCCGCGTCACCGCGCTCGCGCTCGAGATTCGCGAGATTGTACAAGGCCGCCGTGCGGTTGGTGTTGTTCCGCAACGTGGTGTACAGACGGAGCGCGTCCGTGAGCGCGTCGCGCGCCGAGGCGAGGTCGCCGCCGCGCAGCCCGATGACGCCGAGGTTCATCGATGCCGTCGCGGCGAAGTCCAGCGCACCTGCCTCACGCGCCGTCACGAGCGAGGAGTGGAACGCCTCGCCAGCGGCCGGGTCGTCGCTCGAACGCATGCGCGCGACGCCGAGCGTCAGGAAGGCGCGCGCCACCATGACCTTGTCGCCGCGCAGGCGCGCACGCTCGATGAGCCGCAGGAGATGCGCGATGGCGTCGTCGAGGCGTGACTCGAACAGTGTGACCGCGAGACGATGCAGCGCCTCGTCATAGAGCGCGTCGTCCCCCGCGGCTTCGGCAATGCGGAGTGATTCCTCGGCGATGCGCGTCGCCTGCTCCAGCTCTCCTGCCCGTCCGAGAATCTGGACGAGAAGGGATCTTGCCTGCACGATGTTGGAGAGCGCCCCGACGCGCTCGGCCACCACGAGCAGCGCGCGACATTCCGCGGCGGTATCGCCGGCGCCCTGGCCGAGGCGCACCCTGGCTTGCAGGCGGCGCAGCCGCACGTGCAGCGCGCGCGTCTCGTCCGCGGCGATCGTGGACGACGCGAGAATCGCGTCGCACGAACGCTCCACGTCGGCCCAACGTCCCGAATGCTCCGCAGCCCGCGCCATTTCCTCGTGGACGGCCACGCGCTCCTCATCCGTGCGCGCATGCGCCAGCGCGCGCTGGAGAAAGTCGGACGCCTCCTCGAGTGCGTAGAGACCCATCGCGCGCGATGCCGCCCGCAAGCACCACGCATAGGCTTCGCCGCTGTTGGAGCTGCTGGCGTAGTGCGCCGCGATCCGGTCCACGTCGTCCGGATTCCGCCTGACGAGAATCTCGGCAATGCGCTCGTGCGTCAGACGTCGCCGCGCGGGGCTCACCGACTTGAGCACCGCGTCCACGAGCAGCGCATGCGCGAACTGATACGTGTCGTCGTCGTCGCCCGTCGGCTCCAGGACCGACGTTGCCAAGGCCGCGTCCACCGCGTCGAGCACGGCATCCGCCTTCGCGCCGGACGTCTCCGTCAACAGCGGCAGCGTGAACGTGCGGCCGAGAGCCGCGGCGGTCACCAGCACTTTCATCGCTTCGGGTGGGAGACGAGAGAGGCGCCGGCCAACGAGGTCCGTCATGCCCGCCGGCAGCACGAGGGTCGCCGGAATCGTCCACTCCCACGAGTCGCCCGAATAGCGGAACACGCCCTCCTCGGCCATCGTGCGAAGCAGTTGGACGACGAGGAACGGATTCCCTTCGGTGTGACGCAACACGAAGTCCAGCAGGTCGTCGCCCAGCTCGGTGCGGTGCAGGGCGCTCTGGAGCCACTCGGCGACTTCCGGCGGCGTGAGCCGCTCGAGCCGGAGCTCGCGAACACGCTCGTCGCGGGTGAGGCGCTGCCGGCGCTCGCGCACGGGCCCGTACGCAGCCTCCTCCATGCGCACGGTGCACGCGATGCAGATCCGTTCCGTCGTCAACTGCGCGAGGAGAAATTCGAGCGTATCCCAGCTCGCCGTGTCGCTCCAGTGCATGTCCTCGAGCACGAGCAGAAGCGGCCGCGCTTCGCTGGCAGCACGCAGGAACGCGACGATCTCCTGGCGGACGAGCGTCGCCTGCACGGACTCCGCATTCGGCTCCGTGGTGGAAGCGCGCCCCGTCTCGCGCAGTGACGGAACGAGGCGTGACAGTAGCGGCCACGAGCGAGTCGGGGCCAGTCCCAGCTCGTGGATGCCGGCGAGCAATTCCTTCCATGGACCGAACGGCATCCGCGTCTCGCTCTCGAGCGCGCGTCCCGTCACCACCGCGGTGCCGCGCAGCCGCGCTTCGGGCAGGAGCTGGCGCACGAGCGACGACTTGCCCACGCCCGCCTCGCCGGTGAGCACGCGCGTCTGAGGCTGTCCGTGCACGCTGTTGTCGAGCGCGGTCACCAGCGAGCGCATCTCCCGGGCGCGCCCCACGAAGCGGTTGAAGAGCAACTGTGGCGTTGCGCTCTTCGACGCGCCGGCGAGTGTCACCCGATCGCGCCCCTCGCGCTTGGACTCGAAGAGGGCGCGGTCCGCCGTTGTAAACAACGCCTCGAACGAATCTCCGTGGTCCGGCGCGGCGGCCACGCCTATGGAAAGGGTCACGGACATCCGCTGGTCGGGGCCCTCGCGGAGCGGAATGCTCATCGTTGCGACCGAGCGGCGGATTTCTTCCGCGATGACACCCGCGCTGTCGGTGTCGAGGCCGGGCAGCAGCATGACGAACTCGTCACCCGCATACCGGCCGACGTATTGCCCGGGGCGCGCCGCGTCGCGCATGATGCCGGCGACCAGCCGAAGCGCGTCGTCGCCGGCGAGGTGGCCGTACGTGTCGTTCACGTTCTTGAACTGGTCCACGTCGATCACGAGCAGCGAGACGATCGCTCCACCCCGCCTGCGCTCGGCGAGCACCGCCGACGTCACATCCACGAACGCCCGCCGCACGAGCGCGCCCGTGAGATCGTCTTCCTCGGAGATGGTGACCTTCGGCTGGGTGCCGGACTTTCGCATCGGTGTGCCGCGCTGCGCGGCGGAGGGCGCGTTCACCGTGCCGCGGCGCACGAGCTCCTCGAAACGCGCGAACAGCGCGGGATCGAATTGACGTCCGACCTCGCGCCGCATGATCTCGATGGCCTCGATCTGCGTGAAGGCGCGCTTGTAGCTGCGCTGCGTGGTGAGCGCGTCGTATACGTCCGCGATACAGAGAATGCGCGCGGGCAACGGAATGCGCTCGCCCGTGAGACCGTCGGGGTAGCCGTGTCCATCCCACCGCTCGTGGTGGCTGCGCACCATCGGCGCCACGTCCCAGGGGAACTGCACGTCGGCGAGGAGCTGCTCGCCGGCCGCGGGATGCTGTCGTACGAGTGCCCACTCCTCCTCGGTGAGCTTGCCGGGCTTGTTCAGCACTTCGGCGGGCACGATCAGTTTGCCCACGTCGTGCAGCAGTGCGCCGATGCGGAACCAGAACAGCGAGGGCTCGTCGAGTCCCGCGCGCGCCGCGAGCGCCCCCGCGAGATCGGCGACGCGCTCGCAATGACCCTGCGTATGCTGGTCCTTGGATTCGATGGACTCGCCCCACTTGCGCACGACGTCCAGGAAGTCGCCCTCGAGGCGCGCCATGCGGCGGCCGACGTCGGCGAGCTCGTGCCGCGACCGCAGCTGCGTGAAACAGCCATGGGCGCGGTTCAGCGCCTGGAGCGTCTCGCGGTTGCGGCCAAGGCGCCCATACAGCTCCGCCAGCTCGCGGTTCGCGCTGCCCTCCAGAGCAAGGTCCTTCGCGGCACTCGCCATGTCGCGCGCCGCTGCCAGGTGCTTTTCCGCGGCCGCGAGGTCGCCCGTTTCGCGCGCGATGACGCCGTAGATCTTGGATGCCTCGCCGTTGGCGCGCGCGTCGTCGAGGTGGCCGGCCAGCGCCATCGCGCGGTCGCAGCGGCGCTTGGCCTCCTCGAAGTTGTGCTTCTCGATCTGCAGCGCCGCGATGTTCACCTCGAGTTGCACGCGCGTCGACATACCGCCCAGGGCATCGGCGATCGTCAGCGCTTCGGCGAACGTATCCTCCGCCGCATCGTGCCGGCCGAGCGCCATGTTGGTGATGCCGAGGTTGTTGAGCGCGATGACGATGTTGTCGAGAAGCGAGTGGAGGCGTCCGTGCGACAATGCCTCCTGGAAGAAACGGAGCGCCTCGCGGAAGTCTCCGCGAATGCCCGCCATCGTGCCGAGGTTGGTCATCACGTCCACCTGGAGCCGCGGGTCGGTGGTCGTGGTGCCGCGCTCGAGCGCTTCCTGGAAAAGCTGTGCGGCGTGATCGAGGTCGCCTTGCCGCCAGCGGACGGCAGCGAGCACGTTGAGCGCGTGGCCGAGCGCGTTGCGGTCCTCTGCGACCTCGGCGGCGGCCACCGCCGCGGTGGCGCAGTCCTCGGCGGCGCGGTAATCGGCGTCCACCTCGTACGTCCGCGCGATCCACCGCATCAACATCGACGCCATCGATGGCGACGGGGCGGCGAGCGAGCGGAGCGCGGCCTCGTACAGCGCGCGGGCTTCAGCGCGGTGGCCGAGCTTGTCCAGCGCTCGTGCCTCCTCGATGAGCGTACTCGTGGTGGCGCCCCTCGCGGGCGCATCCAGAAGTCTCAGGTGGCGCGTCGGCGCGCTACTGTCGGTCATCGATGTTACTGCGGTAGGCGACACTCGAAGCTCGTATTGAAGTGACGCCGGGGCCGCGAAACCGCAACCCCGTCCCAAAGAGCGACGGCCGGTCCCGTGTGGGGCCGGCCGTCTAAGAGCTCAGCTAGAGGCGATGATGTAGCCGGATGTCCGCAGCACGATCCGCGCGTCATCGGCCCTCTGCGTGGTGAGTTTTACCTGTTGCATTGGAGTCTCCACGTGGTGGGGCGCCTTGGTGGCGCCATACGGTCCGATGAGTCAGGGAAGGACGAGGTCGTCCGGCGGCGTATCAGTGTACCCAGTGATGACGTAGCCACTGAAGTGCTTGATCCGGCGGAACACGACGTTTGCCGAGCGATCCACGTATGACGTGAGGCTCGGATCGGTCTTGGACTCGTCGACGCACGTGGCGGAGCCCGTTGGGCAGTACAGCATCAGCCAGTTCGAGGCGTCCTGCAGCGTTGCGTTCGGGACGTACATGAACAACTGCACGACCTTGGCGGGGTTGAACCGCATCGCGGGCTGGAACTCCACCGACGGGTGGTCCGACGCGGCGTTCTTGATGGTGACGGTGAGCGTCACATGCTGTGTCTGCGGCGTGCAGGGGGCATCCCAGTACTGCGATCCGTAACCCGACGTCAACAGATTGCAGACGGAGTTCGCCGGCATGTTGAGGTGATTGGGTCCCAGGTAGAACGCCTGGTCCTTTTTCGGGTCGAACGTGACGACGTACGTACCATCGGCCACACCGAAGAGCGCCTTGCTCGCCGCGTCGGGCACGAACATCGACGTGGCTTCGGGGGTGGTCGACCGGCGAGCGCTCGGCGCGGTGTTACTCTCCCCGCACGCACCGAGCAGTACCGCCACGGTGCAGAGCAGGGCGAGTCGCGCGGCAGTGGAGCGTGCCAGCATCGGCTTGCGCATACGGAGGTCCTCGAGCGCTGGGCTCGGAGAGAGAGAAGAGCGGTACACCGTTGGCACCCTCGCCAAGCGGCCGGTCTCGTTGCTGGCGAGACGCAACTACTGGTCTGCGATGCGAGGTGTCAAAGCAATGCCGGGGCCACCGTAGGCGCGGTCAATATGACGACAATATGTCCGCTCTCATGTCGGACGAATCAGTCATCTCGGTAAATGTGGCCTCGATGTCCTAGTACGTTTGACAGATGTTGCAATACTATGCACACTTGCATGGTGCGGTAATTATGGCAGAATGCAACGCCAGTGCACTTGCCTATCTCGCTAGAAATCCGCGGAAACGCCATCGCATCGAGCGGGTACCAACTTGGTGCGCGACCCCACCACCACATCCTTATACTTCTGCGCCATGCGTCTCTCTGCCCGATCCGCCGCCTCGGCGCTCCTCGTCCTCGCCCCCTTCGGCCTCCACGCCCAGGCGCCCGCCGCGCCGCTGGCTCTTCAGAAAAGCGATGCGCAGGCGCGTCCGCTCCCCCTGGACCGGATCGTCGCGGTCGTCGGCGACGTCGTCATTACGCAGTCCGGCCTACAGGAGCGGATCATCCAGAAGCGCCAGAGCGGCATCACCGTGCCCACGGACAGCGCCGCCTTCCGCACTTTCGTCAAGGCGATCGTCAACGAGCTCGTGGACGAGGAGCTGCTGCTCCAGAAGGCCAAGGATGTCAAGATCGAAGTCCCGGATGCGGACGTCACCAGCACCGTCGACAAGCAATTCAAGGACATCCGCAAGCGCTTCTCGAGCGACGCGGAGTTCCGCTCGGAGCTCGGCAAGGCGGGCTATGGCACGCCGGAGGAATACCGCCGCTTTCTGACGGACGAGATCAAGCGCAACGAGACCATCACGCGCACCATCCGCAAGCTGCGTGAAGAGGGCAAGATCGCGCAGGCCAACATCACCGACGCCGAGGTCGCCGAATCCTTCGAGCGCAACAAGGCGACGCTGCCGAGGCGCGAGTCCACGGTGGCGTGGAAGCAGATCATCGTGGCGCCGCATCCCTCGCCGAAATCGCGCGAGGCGGCGCGCGCCCGCGCGGAATCACTGCTGGTGGAGTTGAACAACGGCGCGGAATTCGAGAAGCTCGCCAAGCGCGAATCGGCGGATCCGGGCACCAAGGACAACGGCGGAGATCTCGGGTGGAACCGGCGCGGCAAGATGGTGCCGGAGTTCGACCGCTGGATGTTCTCGCTCCCGCCCGGACAGCTGAGTCCGGTCGTCGAGACGGCGTTCGGCTATCACATCATCCGCGTCGACCGTGCGAGTCCGTCCGAGGTGAAGGCGCGGCACATCCTCATCTCGCCGAAGATCGATTCGCTCGACGTGGCGGCCGCGCAGCGCGAGGCCGATAGCGTCGCCCTCGCGTTGCGTGCTGGCGCACCGTTCGATTCGCTCGCGAAGGCACACCACGACTTCAAGAGCGGCGAGGAGACGTCACTGCTCACGCCGTATCCCCGGGCGCAGTTGCCCACGCCGTACCAACAAGGGTTCGGCGGCAAGGCGCCGCGCGACGTCGTCGTCTTCCCGATTCCCGGCAACGCGAACGTGCCCACGAAGTTCGTGGTTGCGCAGATCGTCGCGATGGAAGAGGGCGGCGAGCTCACCCTGGCCGACGTCAAGGAGAAATTCCGTGCGCGGCTCGCGGAAGAAGGCGGTGTGCACCGGCTGATGGAGTCGCTGCGCAAGGGAACCTACGTCTCCATCCGCGACGACGCTCTGGTCATGGCGCCGCCGCCGACTACGCCCTGACACGCACGCCGATGCGCTCGCGCGCCCGGCTCGCCGTCACGCTCGGCGATCCCCGCGGCATTGGTCCTGAGATCGTTGCGGCGGCACGCGCGCGCGACGCGGGCGCGGACCTCGTGATCGTCGGGGCGGAAGGAACCGGCGTCGCGGTCGATGAGGCGGTGGGAGTGTGGAAGCGCGGCTCACCAGCCGCACATGCGGGCCGCCTGGCGGGTCAGGCGGTGGATCGCGCCATCGAGCTGGCGATGCGCGGCGACGTGGACGGTGTCGTGACGGCGCCGCTGGACAAGCGCGCCCTCCTCGCGGGAGGCTTCGACTTTCCGGGCCATACCGAGCTCTTTGCCGCGCGCACGGGGCGAAAGGTCGCCATGATGCTCGCCGCGTCGCGGCCGGCGCCTGGCACGACGAATCCGCTGCGCGTCGTGCTTGCGACGACGCACCTCGCGTTGCGCGACGTTCCCACGGCGGTGACCGCGGAGGCGATTGCGACGGCCGCGTCCGTCACGCGTGACGGCCTCCGCGAGTGGTTCTCCATCGAGTCTCCACGTATTGCGCTCTGCGCGCTCAATCCGCACGCCGGCGACGGCGGCCGATTCGGCAGCGAGGATGACGCGGTGCTCGGGCCCGCGGCTCGCGCCGCGGACATCGCCGGCCCGTTTCCCGCCGACACGGTGTTCGTGCGCGCCATGCGCGGCGCGTTCGACGCCGTCATCGCGCCGTATCACGACGTCGGAATGACCGCCATCAAGGTGGCCTCGTTCGGCTCGGCGGTGAACGTCACGCTCGGCCTTCCTTTTCCGCGCACCTCGCCGGATCACGGAACGGCCCTCGACATTGCGGGGAAGGGCATCGCCGATCCCTCGAGCATGATGGAGGCAATCGCCCTATGCGCGAAGATCGCCTCGCGTATCGGGCAACATCACTGACCGCTGCGGAGCGCTTCGCGCCGGTCGCCCACCGAGTGGAGGTCCACGGCCAACGTTTCGATGCGCCGGCCGGCCATCGAGCGGACCGTGAATACGGCGTGCGACGCGGTCACGCGATCGCCCGGCACGGGGACGCGGCCGAGGGCGCCGAAGATGTAGCCGCCGACGGTGGTGAACTCGCCCTCGGGAACGTCGAGTCCGAAGCGCTCGTTGAGCTCCCTGACGTTCGTCGAGCCGGGCAGGAGGACGTCGGCGTTCGGCGAGGCGGGAAGGGGTTGTTCGGCCTCGTCGTGCTCGTCCAGGATCTCCCCGACGATTTCCTCGAGCAGGTCCTCCATGGTCACGATGCCTGCCGTGCCGCCGTACTCGTCGAGAACCACCGCCATGTGGACCTTGAGACGCTTGAAGTCCGCGAGGACTTCTTCCACCTCCCGCGAGCCAGGCACGACGTGGACGGGTCGCATGATGCCCTGCACCGTGAACGATCGCGGGCGGTCGCGCGCAATGGGCAGCAGATCCTTCGCGAGCACGAGTCCGACGATGTTGTCGATGGACTCGTCGTACACGGGGTAGCGGGACCGTTGCGTCTCGATCACGTGGGCGAGCGCGTCGTCGAGCGACGTCTCGAGATCGAGCGCGTCGATGGCCGTGCGTGGAGTCATCACTTCCCGCGCGTTCTTCTCGGAGAACTCGAACACGCCCTCGATCAGTGCGGCGTCCTGCCGCTCGAGGACTCCGCCCTCCTGGCTCTGCTCCACGATGATGCGTAGCTCGTCGGCCGAGTGGACGTTCTCCTCCGGATCCCCGGGACGGAGGCCGAAGGGGCGCAGCACCAGCTCGGCTGAGCGGCTGAGCAGCCATGTGAACGGCTGGGTCAGCCACGCAAAGGCCACGAGCGGCGGCACGAGCCAGCGGGACATCCGCTCGGGATTGTTGATGGTGGCGCCGCGCGGCGCGAGCTCGCCGAACACCACGTGCCCGTACGTCACGACGGCCAGGGCGCACGCCGTTCCGAATCCAGCCCGGGCGCCGAGCTGGAGGGGGAGAGGCAGGTAGGTGAAGGCCTGGGCAAAGCGGGCGGAGAGGGCCTCCTCCGCCAAGGCGCCGATGCCGATACTGGAGAGAGTTATGCCGAACTGACTTGCCGAGAGGAGCCGGGCAAGCCGGCCGGACGCACGCAACACCAGTCTCGCCTTTGTGTCGCCGGCGCGCGCCATCGCCTCGAGACGCGAGCGGCGGGACCGGACGACAGAGAACTCCGCCGCGACGAAGAATCCGTTCAGGGCGAGCAACGCGACGATGGCCAACACACGTGCCAGCACGGCGGGAACGTAACGAGGTTCGCGCGCCCGACGCCACTGTGGACGCGCTTGACTGCGCGCTGGCTGACGCCGACACTCCTGCACCATGAGCGACTATCGTATCGAAAAGGTCCGGCGTCGCGTCGAGCTCACGCTGGCGTCCGGCGACAAACTGGCGGGTGATGTCTTTCTTCAGGCGTTCGCGCGCTATCGAGCGGGCCCCGAGGAGCCGTTCGACGTCCTGAACGAGCCCGATCCGTTTCTTCCGTTGGCGCTCGCGTCGGGCGAGCTCGTGCTCGTGCAGAAGTCGCAAATCGCCGTCGTCACGACCGAGCTTCCGGACCGCGACGACGCGGCCGAAACCGGGCTGGTGGGCATGAACATCACGCTGACACTCACGCGCGCTGGCACGCTGACCGGCTCGATCTTCCCGGAGGTGCGTTCCGACAGGCCGCGCCTCATGGACTTTCTCAATACGAATCCCTTGCACTTTCTCCTGTTGTTCTCCGCCGACCGGCTCCACATCGTCGGCACCGCGCACATCGCCTTCGCCAAGCCGAGCACCTGACGCATGGCTCAACTCGATCGACTGTTGTCCGTCATGATGAGCCAGCGCGCAACGGCGCTTCGGCTCGACGAGGAAGAGCGCGCGGAGCTGGAGATCGGTGGGGCGCCGCGTCCGGTGACCAAGACGCCGCTCACCGGCCCGCAGGTCGTCGCCTTGCTGCGCGAGATCGCGCCGCCGGACGCAAGGGCGTCGCTGGATGCGGGACGGCCAACGGAGTTCTCCTACACGTCGGATGACGGCGCATTCGCCGTGCGGACCGCGCGCGAAGGCACGCGGTGGCGCGCACGGGTCACCGTCGACGAGCTGGGTGAGCGCGAGCGGCGGTCGAGCCATCTTCGCGTCGCGACACCCGCGGAGGCCGAGGCGCCCGTGCCGCCTGCACCGCCGCCGTCCACTCCGACGCCGTCGCGCGGGACGTCAGTCGGCTCGCCGGGAGACGCCATCTCGAGCTTCGAGGGCAGCGAACGGGCGCGCGCGATGCTCGATGCGCTGCTCCGCACGACGGTCCAGCGGGGCGCGTCCGATCTGCATCTGCGCTGCGGCGAACCGCCGCTCATCCGGCAACACGGCGAAATGACGCGCATGGATCAGCCCGCGCTGGAACCGGAAGAGGTCGAGGAGATGCTTCGATCCATCATGCCGGAGCGCAACCGCGAGGAATACGCGTCGACGAACGACACCGACTACGCGTACGAGATTCCCGGGCTTGCCCGCTTTCGTGCCAACGCGCTGCGCGATCGGCGGGGCCCCGCCGCGGTATTTCGCCAGATTCCGGCGAAGGTCGTCACGGTCGAGGAGATGGGCATCAGCCCCGAGGTGCGTAAGCTCTGTCAGCTCAACAAGGGCCTGGTGCTCGTCACCGGACCGACCGGATCCGGCAAGTCGACGACGCTTTGCTCGCTCATCGATCTCGTGAACCGGTCACGCTCGGATCACGTCATCACGATCGAGGATCCGATCGAGTTCGTGCACCCCAACAAGAAGTGCATCATCACGCAGCGGCAGGTGGGCGTGCACACGCAGTCGTTCAAGAGCGCGCTGCGCGCCGCGCTCCGCGAGGATCCCGACATCATCCTCGTGGGCGAGCTCCGCGACCTGGAGACCGTGTCCATTGCGATCGAGACGGCGGAGACGGGGCACCTCGTGTTCGGCACGCTGCACACGACCACCGCGGCCAGCACTATCGATCGCATCATCGATCAGTTTCCGGCGGACCGGCAGGCGCAGATCCGCGTCATGCTCTCCGAATCGCTCAAGGGTGTCATCTCGCAGACGCTCTGCAAGAAGATCGGCGGCGGCCGTGTGGCGGCGCGCGAGGTGCTGCTCAGCATCCCGGCGATCACGAACCTCATCCGCGAAGGAAAGACGTTCCAGATCCCCTCGGTGATGCAGACGTCCAAACGCCTCGGCATGGTGACGTTGAACGATGCGCTGATGGATCTCGTGGATTCCGGCCAGGCGGAGCCGGCGGAGGCCTATCAGAAGTGCGTGGAGAAAACGGCGTTTGCCGCGGCGCTCAAGGGGCGCGGCATCGACACGTCCTTCGCCGACGCCGAGGCGCCGAAGGAGAAGCCAGCGGCTCCGCAACCACCAGCGCGCAGGTAGCGTCTGGCGGCAAAACACGAGCGGGACCCTGGTGGGGTCCCGCCGGTCTTGCCGATGCCTAGGTTCGTCGCGATTCCGGCGGTGCGTCGGAGTCACTCGCCGACTCGGTGTTCGCGCCGGCGCCCAACTCGCCGCGGGGGGCTTCGTACTCCTCCCGCATCGAGTATCCGTATCCGCCAAGAACTTCCCCGCCTCGCATGTAGTCGTGGCCGTAGCCGCGCCCGTGTGGATACTGGACGAGATCGGGGTCGTGCTGCTGGTGCATCGGACACCTCCTGCCTGGGTATAGGTGTACGTCACTACTCTGTCGCAGTCCGGTCCCACAGGCAAGTGGGTTCACGCCCGAGCTTGTTTGCGGTTCCCCAGTGCTGGTATATTTCCAGGCTATGCAGATTCGGAACATCGCCATCATTGCGCACGTCGATCACGGCAAGACCACGCTCGTGGACAAGATGCTCCGCCAGGCGGGCGCCTTCCGCGAGAACCAGGTGGTCGCCGAGCGCGTGATGGATTCCAATCCGCTGGAGCGTGAGCGCGGGATCACCATTCTCGCGAAGAACACGTCCATCCGGTGGAAGGGCACCAAGATCAACGTCGTCGACACGCCGGGTCACGCCGATTTCGGCGGTGAGGTCGAGCGCATTCTGCGCATGGTCGACGGCGTGCTCCTCGTGGTCGACGCCTTCGACGGCCCCATGCCGCAGACGCGGTTCGTCCTGCGCAAGGCGCTGGAGCTCGGCCGCACGCCCATCGTGGTGATCAACAAGATCGACCGGCCGGGCGCGGACCCTATGCGCGTGCACGACGAGGTGCTCGATCTCTTCATCGAGCTCGAGGCCGACGAGGCACAGCTCGACATGCCGGTCGTCTACGCGTCGGCGCGCGAGGGTGTGGCGACGATGGACATGGAGGTCACGGCCGTGGACCTCGCGCCCCTGTTCGACACCATCGTGGCCAAGGTGCCGCCGCCGCCGAGTGATGCCGCGTCGCCGTTCCAGATGCTCATCTCCACGATCGACTTCTCGCCATACCTCGGCCGGCTCGGCATCGGGCGGATCGAGCGCGGTATCGTGCACGTAGGCGACCAGGTGCTGCTGCTGCCCATGGACACGAGCCAGAAGGTGGAGCAGGCCAAAGTGACCAAGCTCTATGTGTACGAGGGGCTGGAGCGCATCGAGGTGCAGGATGCGCCGGCCGGCGAGATCGTCTCGTTGGCGGGGCTCGAGGGCGTCGAGATCGGCCTCACCGTCACCGACGTCGAGCATCCCGAGCGGCTGGCCGGCATTGCCGTCGAGGAGCCCACCATCAGCGTGGACTTCCTCGTCAACAATTCGCCGTTCGCGGGCAAGGACGGCAAGTTCGTCACGTCGCGGCAGCTTCGTGAGCGGCTGTACAAGGAGCTCGAGCGCAACGTTGCGCTGCGCGTGGAGGACACCGATTCCACCGACACGTGGACCGTGAGCGGCCGCGGCGAGCTGCATCTCTCCATTCTGATGGAGACCATGCGGCGCGAGGGCTTCGAATTTCAGGTGTCGCGGCCGCGCGTGATCCTGCGGACCGGTCTCGCCGGGGAAAAGCTGGAGCCGTACGAGGAGCTTGCCATCGACGTCCCCGAGGAGTTCCTGGGCGCGGTGATCGAGAAGCTCGGCCCGCGGCGCGGCGAGATGATCGAGATGAAGAATCCGGGGCAGGGGTTGGTGCGGCTCCTGTATCGAATTCCGGCGCGCGGGCTATTCGGGTACCGGTCGGAGTTTTTGACTGACACGCGCGGCACCGGCATCATGCATCATAGGTTTCTCGAGTACGGGGCCTGGGCGGGTCCGCTGGCGACTCGGTCACGAGGAACGCTCGTCTCGATGGAGAACGGCACGATCGTCGCATTCGCCCTGGCGGCGTTGCAGGAGCGGTCCACGTTGTTCGTGGCGCCGGGTGAGGCGGTGTACGAGGGCATGATCGTGGGCGAGAACTCGCGTCCGGGGGACATGGACGTGAATCCGACCAAGGAGAAGAAGCTCACGAACATGCGGACGACGAGCACGGACGAAAACGTGCGTCTGGAACCGCCGCGGGAGTTGACGCTGGAAGGCGCGCTTGAGTATATCGAGGACGATGAGCTGATCGAGATCACGCCGAAGTCGATCAGATTGAGGAAGCGCATGCTGGGTCAGAGCGATCGCAAGAAGATTTCACGCGAAGCCAAGCGCGAGCGGGCCGCACTGTAGCGCCGTCTTCCCCCACACCTGATTGGAGAGCACTGCAATGCCGGACATGTTCGAGATGTCGGAGTCGATCGGACCAGCCATGGCCGCCATCGATCCGCTCTCGCTCGCGAGCGAAGACGACGACGATCTCGACGGGGAGGATCTCGACGACGACGAGGACGATGATGACCTCGACGACGACGAGGATGATCTCGACGACGACGACGATCTCGACGACGACGATCTCGATGAGGACGATGAGGATGATGACGACGACGAGGATGATGAGGACGACGACGACCTCGACGACGATGAGGACGACGAGGACGAAGACCTCGATGACGACTATGATGGGGACGATGATGCGGAGGATGATCGTCCGGGGAAGCCGTTCGACGAGTAGAACTGCTCCCACTCTGAGAGTCGAGCGCCTGGGCGTCCGCGGCGGAGAGTCTCAGCGTGGTGACCTCTGATTCAGTTGACCCTACCCCTGGGCATGGCTAACTTTCATTGCTCCATCGGGTTGGGGCCTGTAGCTCAGGTGGTTAGAGCGCACGCCTGATAAGCGTGAGGTCGGTAGTTCAACTCTACCCAGGCCCATTTTTGGGAACCGCTTGCGTCGTAGCGAGAGACATCGCTGCGGCGCTTCGCTTTTTCTGCCGCAGGCGTATGTTCTGCGTGCCGCGTCTACTTCCGCACCGAGCGATAGCCGGTACGTTCAACGGCACTGCGGAGGCAGCGTGGCACACCTAAGAGTCCCGAGCGTTCTCGCCGTGCTGTTGGGCGCAATCCTGCCGACGGGAGTCCGCGCACAGTCGATTAACGGCCGCATCGTCACTGCGGATTCGAGCCGGGGAGTTCCTGGCGCGATCGTGGTCTTGACCGACTCTGTACGCAGGGAGTCGACGCGCACGCTGTCACGAGCCGATGGCCGCTTTGTGCTCCGCATCGCGGCACCCGGCACCTATGGCGTCCGCGTACTGCGGATCGGCTTTCGTCCGGATGACTTCGGCCCATTTGTCATAGGACCGTCCGCGAATGTGCCGGTAGTGCTCGCGCTGACGCAGCGAGCCGTCTCGCTCATGGCGATGAACGTGTCGGACCGAAGCGAGTGCCGAGCGTTGGATGACGGCGGCTCCGCACCTCTCGCACTGTGGGAGGAGGCGCGGAAGAGCCTTCTCGCCACCGTGCTCACGCGATCCACGCTCGCGCCCATCCTCACGATGGCCAGCTTCGAGCGCGTCGTAGACGCGAAGAGCCAACGTCAACTCGCCCTTCGTGTGCGGCGGCAAACGGGTGCCAGCACGCGGCCCTATGTCAGCCCGCTGTCGCCGGACGAGTACGCGGCGCGCGGCTATGTGGAAGCCGATGATGGTAGCGTCGTCTTTCGTGCGCCTGATGCCGACGTGCTGCTGTCCGAGTCGTTTCTCGTGAGCCACTGCGCGCGCATCGTCGCGTCGCCCCGAGATACATCAATCATTGGCCTCGGATTCCGGCCGACAAGAACCGAGCGCGGACGCGTCGACGTGGAGGCGGTGCTGTGGCTCGCGCGCTCGCCTGTCGAGCTCCGAAGCATCGACGTCTCCTACGTTGGCGTGTCGGACGCGGTACGTGAGGCTGGCGCGGGCGCGTCACTCATACTGAACCGGATTCCCGATGGTGGGTTGATCGTCTCCAGCTGGGTGATTCGCGCACCGCGCGTAATCACGGTCAAAGGCTTTCAGGCGTCGGTCCGATCGCTCAGCGGCCGAGCGGTGTCCCGCGACTCCATCGCCGACGTGTGGAACATCGGTGGAGCGGTCATGCGCGCGCGCGTCGGTGAAACCGAGGTGTGGCGCGGACCCGCGGCGCGGCTCGAGGGCCACGTGCGTGAGGACGAGACCGGGCGCCCGGTCGCCGGTGTGGGGCTCGTGCTCGTCGGCACGAACTACGCAGCGACTGCCGACTCCACCGGTGCCTTCTCGATTGCCGACGTGTTGCCCGGCGAGTACGAGCTCGTGGCGCGCTCACCCCAGCTCGAAGCGCTCGGCCTAGACGTCCCGACGGCCGCACGCCTCCAGCTCGGCGACTCCACGTCCACCGCCGACATCCGCATGCCGGCCGTGCGCAAGGCACTCGCGCGCGTCTGTGCCATGAGCGACACGCTCGGCGCAGTGCAGGGGCGAGTGGAAGACGCCGAGCACCGAGGGGTTGGCGATGCTCGCGTGGTGGCGCGATGGCTGACAACCGCGCGCGTCGTCACCGGCGTCGGAGTTCTTGGGCAGGGACCGACGCTCTCGATCCTCACCGATGCAGATGGCCGCTTCCGCCTCTGCGGACTGCCGCGCTATCACGACGTCGTGCTGAGCGCTGCGCGTGAAAACCTCGTGGCATCACCGCAGACGATTCGCATCGAGCCAGGCCAGGATCTCGCCGTCGTCACGCTCACTACTCATCGCTCCATGCACTTGGCGACTGCTGACGGTCTTGGGGCGGTGGACGGCGTGGTTCGAGACGAGTCGGGAACTCTGATGAAGGATGTCGACGTCGATCTGGTCGGTGTCAGTGCGGCGCGGACGGATTCCGTTGGCCGATTTTCTTTCGGCAGCCTGGATTCGGGAACGTTCCTCCTGCGTACGAGGCGTGTGGGGTGGTCGGCTCCGCTGACCCAGGTGAATGTGGAGTTTGGTCTTCGCACCACGCGCGACGTGGTGATGGGGCATGTCCAGGAGCTTTCAGGGATTACGGTGTCGGCGCCCGGGAGCGCGGACCTCGGCGGCTTTGCCAGGCGCAGGGCGGCCGGGCACGGGAGCTTCATTACGGAGGAGCAGATCGCTGCACGCAACGCTCGCACGACAGAGCAGTTGCTCGAGACCTTGCCCGGCGTCGCCGTGTTCGTGGGCAAGTTCGCGTTGGGCGCCTTCATCAGCGTCGATCGCGGCGCGATCACGCTCCAGGGTACTCCGTGCAAGGGGGTTGCGGTGTTCGTGGACGGCACCGAAGTCCCGGAGTCGTTCAACGTGGCGCAGATAAACCCGCGCGACCTGAGGGGTGTGGAGCTCTACCATGGAGTGGGCACGACACCGCCGGAACTGCGCTCGACGCGCACAGTGTGCGGTACGTTGGCGTTCTGGCTGAAGTAACGCGTTCACGAGAGGGACGCGCCAGTCGTGACTCCGGTTGATGTCTCTCCGACAGACCGGTTAACGGAGGAGCGACTCGAACAGGTCGAGGGCCCGTCGATCTCCGGTCTGCCCGAGCCAGAACAGTGCCTGACTCCGCACGTGTCGATCCGAATTCGAGCGCGCCACATCGAGCAGCGCAGGAACTGCCTCTTCTCTGGGAAGCTGTGAGAGCACGAACACCGCATGCGACTTGAGGTCATCCGCGTGCTCGTCGTCATCGAGCTCGTTCGGGCGACCAGCCGATGCGCTCGCTGCAAAGCGCGACAACCAGAATGCGGCGTCCTTCCGGACATGCTGCGACCGCGTTCGCTCATCGCGCACGACGGCCAGCAGCGCTGGCCACACGACCGCACTGTCTGCGAGGACAGCCGGAATGATGGCTCCGACGCTGGCGTCCGCGTCGCCGGTCCGCGCGAGATCGGTGAGAAACCGCGCCGCTTCAGTCGACGGCACCGTGCCGAGATCGTGAGACTGTCGATCGCGCGGTGCACCGACCCACGACTCCACACGCTCCGTTCTGCCCTCGCGCTGCGTAAGGCGCACTTCCACGGGGCCAGGCTCGCAAGTCCCCATGTGCCGGCCGCCATATGAGCCGAATGTCGAGTGGCCGAGGCGGACGTAGTGGCTTCCGTCGCCGCAGACGCCGGGCCTCGCAGCAAAGCGAAAGGTCACGGCGCCATCGCGCACCGCTGCAACGCGCTCGCTTATTGTTTGGGCGCCACCGCCGGCGGCGAGCGTCGTCTGTGCGATTGTGGCGAATGCCAGGAGCGCGGAGCGCATCTCACTTCACCAGAATGTCGGAGATCAGCTTCGTCACGCGCGGATCGTTCTTCTGCGCGAGCCAGAAGAGCGCCTTGCCGCGCATACGGCGGTCGTCATCGTCCCGGGCGATCTTCATGAGTGCCTCCGTGGCGGCGTCGTCCCCCCGCTGCGAGAGGACGAAAATGGCGTGCTCACGGAGCGACGATTCGCGACTCTCACGATAGACGGTCACGAGATCGGCTGTGCGCGTCGCATCTCGTTGGCCCGCCCAGAACAACGCTTTCTTCCGCAACTCTACCGGCTCCTCGGAGTCGCGCGCGCGCTGCACGAGCCATGCGCCTCCGGCATCGTCCTGTGCCATCGCCTGGAATACGGCGTCGCTCAGTCGATCGTCACCGAGACGCGGATACACGGAGCGCAGATACTGGAACTCTCGTGCGTCGGTGTGATCGCTGTTGCCAAGGGAGAAGATCGCGTGTGATCTCACGCGCGTGTCCTCTGACTTGTCCTCGATGACCTGGTGCAATCGGCGAATTGCGATGGGATCTCCGCTCTGCCCGAGCCAGAAGAGCGCCTCGCGGCGTATCTCCACCGACGAGTCGCGCGACAACCCGAGTACCGCGGAAACGCCGTCGTCTTCTCCGACGAGAACGAGCCATTGAATGGCCTGTCGGCGCGTTCGGTCCGTGCGATCGTGGTCGCGCGCGAGAGCGAGGAGCGGCGCAATAACTGCGGCATCGGCTGCGAGGACCGCGGGCAGAAGGATGCGGTCGCGCCCCGACTCGCGCTCGAGGGCCGGCACGTGCGAAAGGAAGTACACCGACGCTTCGCGCGACGACACGATTCCCAGATCGGTGACGTGCTCCTCGGTGACGGGCCACGTGCCGCCGACCTGCGTGCGAAGCCGAGTGGGCGCGCCGTGCGAAACCGCCATGCTGACGCGCAACGGTCCGGCGACGCACGCGACACCGCTCCACGAGCCCCATGACTCGAATGAACGGCCGAAGATCGCGTGCCGATATGCCACCACATCCCGCCCATTGCCGCACACGCCTGGCCGGGACGCGTACTCGAGGCGGACGACACCGTCAGACGACTGCGCGACGCGCGACGCGAGCGAGGATTGTGCGGTCGCCGGGATGGCGACGACAATGGCTGTGAGCACGAGCCCGAATCCGACACGTGACATGGCACTCACCCTTTGAGAATGTCGATGAGAATCTGCCGGATACGCGGGTCGTTCTTCTGCCCAAGCCAGAAGATCGCTTTCTTGCGCATCTCGGCATCCTTGTCGTGCTGAGCGATGTCCACGAGCTTGTCCGACGCGGCCCGGTCGCGCGAATCGGAGAGCACCCAGATGAGCTGCTCCTTGAGCGGTCGGTCCGTGAGCTTGTCGTAGAGCGCTACGAGATCCGACGCCGGGATGCCAGCCTGGCCGGCAGTCCAGAGGGCGTGTTTGCGTACGTCGTCGCTCTGATTGCGATCCAGGGCGACGCCGAGCAGCCAGCGGTCGTTCCCGACGCCATGCATCTGCGAGAGCGAGAAGAGCACCTGCTTGCGCAGGTCGTCATTTCCGCTCATTCGTCCAAAGAGGCCGCGCAGGAACTCGGCGTTCTCCGCCGACTGCCGCTGACCGAGCCAGAAGATCGCCTGCTCGCGCACACGTGAGGGCGTTTCAGCGCTTTCGGCAAGCTTTCGGATGACGGTGAAGCTCCGCGACGAGTTCTGCTCGTTGAGCGCGAAGATCGCCTTTTCACGGAGCCGAGTGTCCGTCGCCGTCAGGGCGATGTTCTCCAGGAGTGACGCGGCCTTGTCGGTCCGGACCTGTCCAAGCCAGAACACCGCCTCCTCGCGCACCGTGCTGCTGGGGTCGTTCTTCACGGCATCCATCATCAGCCCCTCGGTTTCGCTCGTCTGCTTCTGCGAGAGCAGAAAGACCGCCTTCTTGCGCAATGCCGTGGAGCATGCATCGCGCTGCGCGAGCACCTCCTTGATGATCGGTACCGCGCTCTGAGCGTCCATCTGGAGCAGGGTATTCATCACCTCGGCGCGAAAGTCGTCCTTTTCTTCTGCGTCTCCCGTCCGCGAACACTTGGTGGTTCCGGACGCGAGCGCCGTGACGGCCTCGGCACTGGAGACGTCGCCGCGTTTGGCGAGCGCACCGCGAATGCGCACGGCAAGCTGCTGAGCCTCGTTGGCCGTTCGCGCGTTGCCGTAGTGGCTCCGCTGCGTATCCAGCGACTTGACCGCCTCACGCAGGTCGGATTCGGCGCCGAGCTTGTAGAGGGCGAACGCGCGCCAGTACAGTGCGTCGCCGGCATAGGTCGAGCGCGGAAATCTGCTGGTGATGCTCGCGAAAAGACGCTCTGCTTTTCGATAGTCGTTGTCGTTGAGCGCCTGGCGTGCCGCGCGATAGAGCGAATCCGCGGGATCCTTCTCGTCCTCGCGGCGCGCGCTCGTATCGGGCACGAGCGAGACAGCGTGCGAAGGAATACCTGGAGCTCGAGCGCCGGCGAGGAACAGGATGCAGAAGACGGCGCCGCCGAAGCGGAGCAGAATGCGCGGGGTCGTCATATAAGTCCTCATCATTCGGTAGCGGGCGCGCCGGTGCCGGCGGGAACCGCGGTACGGATTCGTGGAAGGAGATCGCGATTCTTGAGGGCGCCGTCGATCAACGCGCGCTCGGCCGCGTCGAGCGGTGCGCCAGACAGCCTGATGATCTGCACCAGGACGAGCTCGAGGTCCTCGAGCAGCGGACGAAGCTGCGGGTCGTCGCCCGCGGGAGAGTCGATGAGCAGCCGCGTGTTGCTCAACACCTTGCGGCCCCACGACGTGAGCTCCCGCACGCGCTGTGGATCGCGCGACGCGGCGTCACCATCGTGGTACGAGGTGAGCAGCACCTCCGCCTGTGTGAGCGTCTGCACGGCGGCGAGGCGATAGAGCCGCACGGGGTTCACGGAGTCCGCCCGCGGAGTTGGCTGCGTTGCGACTGTCTGCGCAGCCCGTTCGGGCGCTCGCCCGCGAAGCACCACACGATCGATTCCAACGCCGAGCACCAGCGCGGCCGCGATCGCGGTGGGCCAGAGCCAGCGCCGGGCGCGCAGCGGAATCACCGCGGCGGGCGCGTGTTTACCCGCGGACTCGATTGCCTGCCACATCTCGCGCCGTGGAGTGGCTGGTGGATCATTGAGTGCCGGGGCGACGTCGGCAATCCACCGCTCGAACGATGGATCGACCGGAAGGGCCTCATCGGCCTCGCTGCCGAAATCGTACTGATGTCCGCTCAGCGGACGATCGCGATCACTCATGTCTGCCATGCCTCCGCCAAGTCTGCCAGCGCCAGGCGAAGCTTCGCGCGACCGCGTGAGAGCTGCGCCTTCGACGTGCCGGCCGTAACGCCGAGGGCCTCGGCGATCTCTTCGTGCGTGAAGCCTTCTGCGTCATGCATCATGAACACGGTCCGGCATCCCTCGGGAAGCGCCGCCACCGCAGCCGCGAGACGTTCCCGCAGAATCGGGTCGGAGAGTGGTGCCGTACTTCCTATCGTCATCGCTTCCTCCAATGGCGCGTCGCGCGCCCTGGCGCGCTTCTGTCGCCTCAACTCGTTCAGCGTCACCGACACGGTGATGGAATGCAGCCATGTCGAGAACGACGAGTCTCCTCGAAACCCCTCGATCCCGGCGAAGGCACGAACGAAGGTGTCTTGCGTCATCTCCCGTGCGAGCTCGTCGCGGCCGGTGAGCCGAAATGCGAGCCGGTACACCCGGTCGACGTGTGATTCATACAGCGCGCGGTGCGCGGATGCGTCACCCCGGCGCGCGCGATCGATGAGCGCCCGTTGGGCCGCGAGCTGGTCGGCTCGCTCAGGGGAAATCGTACGTTCCGCTTCCATTCGTGTCCGTGGGACAACGAGACTGACAATACGGTTGATCGGTCTCGGAGAAACGCGTCGTTGAGGCGTGGCGGCAGATGGAACTCGATACCAGTCGCTGGACTACCTGTGCCCAACTAGCCGTGCTGGCATGACGACGGCAACCATCCTGACGACATCCGTTCACCTCGAATCCCGATCGTGGAGCCTGGACCCGTAGCAAATCTGCTGGTAACGAATCCAGTGATGGCGGTTGGCGCCGTATTCATAGGAGGGGTGCTGACCAGTCTCACCCCATGCATCTATCCGATGATTCCGATCACGGCAGCCATCGTTGGGGGACAGTCGGCCACCCACACGGCGTCGAATCGGCGAACAGCATCGCTGACGTTCTCCTATGTCTTCGGGCTTGCACTGGCGTACGCGATCTTGGGCCTCATTGCCGGCCTCACTGGCCAGCTCTTTGGAGCCATCAGCACGAACCCGTGGCTGTACTTCGCGCTGGCCAACTTGCTCGTCGTGTTCGGATTCATGATGCTCGAAATGATACCTGTGCCGGTGCCGCGTGGTTTGCTGCGGCGCGCCGCGGCGCTCGAGGGCGGCGGCCGTATTGCGAGTGTGTTCGGAATGGGGGCAGCGTCCGGACTCGTGGCCGCGCCCTGCGGCGCGCCTGTCATGGCGACGCTGCTGACGTGGGTGAGCCTCACGAGGAGCGCTGCTCTGGGATTCATCTACCTATTCGTGTTCTCCCTTGGAATGTGCTCGCTGCTGGTCGTTGTGGGATTTGCAGCAGGTGGCGTCGTGCGATTGCCGCGCGCGGGCGCCTGGATGGTGTGGGTGAAGCGCGGCTTCGCAATCGTGATGTTTGGTGTCGCTGAGTACTACCTCGTGCAAATGGGCACGCTGTTGTCGTAGCTCACGACGATTCCCTCAAAGGATCCCCATGTCTGTCTCATCAAGCCGTTCACTGAAGGCCTCCCTCTTCCCGCTCCGGCCAGTTCTAACGGCCCTTTCGATCACGCTGCTTGGCGCGTCTGGCGTTGCGCACGCGCAATCTGCGGGTATTGCGGTCGGAACGAAGGCACCTGGCGCCGCGGTCGAATCGCTGGACGGTAAAGCGGTCGATCTTTCGGAGTTCGTCGGCAAGAAGCCCGTCGTGCTGGAGTTCTGGGCCACGTGGTGCCCGGTCTGCAAGAAGCTCGAACCGCAGCTCCAGGCGGCTCGTGACAAGTACGGCGACCGTGTGACGTTCCTTTCCGTCGGCGTCAGCAGCAATCAGACGCCCGAGAAGCAGAAGGCGTATGCTGCCGACAAGCATATCGGCGGCACGTTCGTGTTCGATCGCGACGGCAAGGCCGTGGCGGCGTACAAGGCGCCCCATACGTCATTTCTCGTTGTGGTGAACGGGGAAGGCAAGGTGGTCTACACGGGCGTGGGTGAAGAGCAGGATATTGAGGCAGCCGTGTCCAAGGCGTTCGCAATGAGTAGCGGAATGGAGCGCGGGAGCAAGTAATCGGAGGCGGTGTCAGTGATCGCGGACGGATCCGATAACGCCTCACGAGAGCACGAGGCACAGTTCGAGCTCGTGGCGCTGCCGTGGCTCGCCGATGTCGCACGCTTCGCGTTGTCGCTGACGCGCAGCCGCGCCGACGCCGACGACCTGGTGCAGGAGACATACCTTCGAGCGTTCCGCCACTGGCACACGTTCGTGCCGGGCAGCGACCCGAGACGGTGGTTGTTCACCATCTGCCGAAATGCGTTCGTGAAGTCGTGCCAAAGGAGGGTGGTGATCGTAGAGATGGACGAGGGCGACGTGGACGCCATGCCGTCTGTCATTGCTCACGCCGGAGCCGTTCGCGATGGATTGGGCAACCTCTTCGATGAAATTGACGTTCGGCCAGCCATCGGCCGCGCGATTGACAAATTGCCGGAGCCGCATCGAAGTGTGCTCGTGCTCGTCGACATCGAGGGCCAGACGTATGAGGAGGCAGGAGCGGTCTTAGGCGTTCCAGTCGGGACTGTCCGCTCGCGGCTCTTTCGGGCACGGCGCGCGGTGCAGGCTGGGTTGATCGAGCACGCACGTGACATCGGCGTCGGGCGGCGGCCCAGTGAGAGGAGTGATCAATGACAGATCGCGAAGAGGGCGTAACGACCAGACCGATTGTCTTTTCGCTGGATTGCGAGGAAACCGTCCGCGCACTCTGGGACTATCTCGACCGAGCCCTCGACGCGCCGACGATGGCGGCCATCGACGCGCATCTGGCGCGCTGTGAGCTGTGTCGCGAGCACGCACGGTTCGAGCGTGCGTTGATCGACCGCATCCGCGCGCTGCGACGTGAGCACGACGATGCAATCGCGCTCCGGGCGCGAGTCATGGACGCCCTCGTTCAGGCAGGGTGGAGGCGATGAGAGGTGCATTCAAGGTCCGCTATGGGAATCATCGTTTGCCGAGGTGCTGAATGTCTGTCGCGTTGTTGTATCTCGCTGTCTTTGCGGGTGGGCTTCTCGCCATCCTGAGTCCGTGCATCCTACCGGTGCTGCCCTTTGTGTTTACGCGAAGCGGCAAGCCATTCCGCGCCGAGACGCTCCCGCTGCTGGCTGGGCTGGTGATTGCGTTCGCCGCGGTGGCGGGGATTGGGACCGCTGGCGCTGCGTGGGTCGCCTCGGCCGCCGATGCCGGGCGTACCGCGGCGTTGGTCGTGCTCGGCATCGCCGGCGCGAGCCTGCTGTCGCCGCAGCTCGCAAGCCGTCTGACACGCCCGATCGTTCGTCTTGGGGCGCGCCTCGAAGCTGGTGCGTCATCCGGAGTCGCACACGACGGGCTCGATGACACTACCGCGACCGCCAGACCAGGCCGTGCACTCATACTGGGTGTCGCGACAGGCCTGCTCTGGGCGCCGTGTGCCGGCCCCATCCTCGGCCTTGTCGCGGCCGGCGCCGCCGCGGGGGCGCGCCCAGAAATCGCCGCGTCGCTGTTTGCAACATTTGGCGCAGGCGCCGCCGTCGCCCTCGCTGGCGGTGTGGTAGCTGGCGGTGCGGCGTTGCGCATTCTGCATCGCGTCGCCGGCAGCACTGGGGACGTTTGGGTGCGGCGCGGACTTGGAGTGGCTGCTGTCGGAACGGCGTTTGTCGTCGCACTCGGCTGGGACGCCCGTCTCTTCGCCGGACATGGCCTTGCGCAGACGGCGTCCGCCGAGGAAGTGGTACTCGGTCGACTCGTCCCCGATCGGCAGGCGACCATCAGTGGATTGGTCGCAGACCCGCATGGGCAAGCGCCGATTCCAACACCTGACGAGGGCCCGCTGCCGCCATTCGATGGCGCGACCGGCTGGCTGAACACTGGTGGGGTTGACCGCCCGCTCTCCGGCGATGCACTCCGCGGGAAAGTCGTGGTCGTGAACGTATGGACGTTCGCCTGCTACAACTGCCTGAACGCATTGCCACACGTCAAGGCTCTCGCCGCCAAGTACCGCGACCAGGATGTCATTGTGGTCGGCGTCCACACACCTGAGCTCGCGCACGAGCGTGTTCCGGGCAACGTTGCGGATGCGGTGCGACGTCTTGGCGTCACGTACCCCGTAGCGCTCGATGCCAATTACACCGTTTGGCGCGCCTTTCGAAACGAGTACTGGCCGAGCGTCTACATCGCCGATCGCAAGGGACGAATCAGGTTCCACCATTTCGGCGAAGGGCGATATGACGACGAAGATCGAGTCGTTGCGCAGCTGCTCAGTGAGCCGCGATAACGAGAGAGCGAAGGGCTCTTCAGTGTGATGGCGAAGGCGTCCGGCTCTTGATTAACCGAGGAATGGCTTATTTATTAACCTTGGTTAAACAAAACGAGCCCCTTCAGAATGCTGTCCCCGTCCGTCGAAGACTACGTCAAGGCCATCTATAAGGCCCACGCGGCGCGCGGGAACGTCGCCACGCAGGAGCTGGCCGAAGCCCTCCAGGTGAGCGCACCGGCGGTCAGCAAGATGCTTCGTCGCCTGGCCGAGCTCCGCCTCATCTCCCACACGCCATATCAGGGCGTGAAGCTCACCCGAGCCGGCGAGAAGATGGCGCTCGAGGTCATTCGTCATCATCGGCTGATCGAGCTCTATCTGGTCCAGGCGATGGGCTACTCCTGGGACGCGGTGCACGAGGAGGCCGAGCGGCTCGAGCACCACATCAGTGAGGAGTTCGAGGAGCGCATCGACACGCTGCTCGGCCACCCCGCGACGTGCCCGCACGGAGATCCCATTCCGACGCGAGGTGGCACGATCGAGCCGACGTCGAATCGTGCCCTCGCGCAGCAGCAGGAGCCGGCGCGCCTCGTCGTACGACGCGTGAGTGACGCGAGCGCCGAGCTGCTGCGGCACTTCCACGAGATCGGCGTCACGCCTGGCACTGCTATCGAATTCGTCGAGCAGGAGCCATTCGAGGGAGCGTTCGTCGTGAAGGTGGGCGGCAAGCGGGTGCGACTCACGCCGCATGCGGCCGAGCAGGTGTTCGTCGACCCGATCGTGAGTCGCGGACGCGGTTCTTGAGAACTGAGGTTCGGCGCGCATTTATCCTCGCGTTCGTGGCGATGATTGCCACGAAGCGAACGGCCACTGGTCAGGGCGCTAAGCAACCGGTTGGTGCGGTATCCGGAGTCGTGCGGGACAGCAACACGCGTGCACCACTTGCCGGAGCGATCGTACGACTTTCACGCGCGGATTCCCTCGTCGCCGTCGTGACCGCGGATGCGGTTGGTCGGTACACTGTGAGATCTCGCATCCTGGGAGTTCATCAGCTCACGGTCACGCTTGTGGGCTATCGTCCCGTCACGCGACGCCTCATCATCGAGGGCGACGTCGAAGTCAACGTGTCACTCGTTGCGAGCAGCGCATACCAGCTGACAGGAGTGCGAATAACCGCTGCAACGCCGGTCGCGGTGGATGTCCGCACGGGAGACCAGAGCTTCCAGCAGCGCGGCGCGCATGTCGCACCCACGGCGACCACCTCGCAGATCCTCCAGACCGCCATCGCAGGCGCGGCCCGCGCGCCGACGAGCGAGGTACACATTCGCGGGCAGCATGGCGAGTACACCTACTATGTGGATGGCGTCCCCGTTCCTTCCGGCATCTCCGGCAGTCTCAACGAATTGTTTGACCCGGCGGTTGTCGATCGGATCGACTTTCAGACAGGCGGATGGGATGCGGAGTACGGCAACAAGAACATCGCGGTGGTGAAGGTGGCGACGCGGACGCCCGCGGAGGGATTCCACGCCGAGCTCTCGGCATACGCGGGATCGTACGCGAGCAATGGACAAGCGCTGGTCGCGAGCTCGGGTAATGGAAGACTGGGCATTCTCGTTTCGGCTTCGCGTCAGGAGACTGCCATGCGCCGCGAGCCCGTGATGCACGTGCCGGCGACAGGAACATCGCTGAATTTTCACAATGAAGGGCGCGACGAGTTCGCGTTCGCCAAGGCGCAGTACACCGCCTCGAATCGTGACCGGATCACGGTGGAGCTCAGCGCGTCGAGGACGAATCTCTCCGTTCCGTTCGACTCGTCGGGTGGCGCGCGACTCGACGATCGCCAGCATGACACCAACGGCTTCGCGAACGTGGGTTGGTTGCACCGCTTCGATGCGAGTGCGGATTCGGCTGAGCGGCGCGAGCTGTTTGCAGGGATCTATCTCCGGCAAGGTGGCCTGAGGTACATCCCCGGACCCAGCGACATCCCGCAGTTCCTGTTCTTTCCCGACACGACTCGGCGGTACACGGTGCGCGAAGATCGGGCGGCGTCCACCACCGGGATGAAAGTGGACTACAGTTTGCCGGTGACGGCGCATGTCGCATTCAAGACAGGCATTGATGCGTCACTCGTCACGGGCCGCGAGGCCTTTCAGACCCGCGATTCGCTCGATCGTCCCGGGCCTTCTGTGGACTCACGTCTTCGTGGCGGCGACGTCGGCGCGTACGCACAAACCGTCATCGCGCCATCGGCACAGTGGCAGGTGCGCACCGGTATGCGTCTCGATCATCACGTAGCTCCTCTTGCCGGGGACGCGCATCAACTCAGTCCGCGCATTCGCCTCGTCTATTTTCCGGACGCGTCGACGTCGGTGTCGCTCTATTACGGCCGACTGTTCGTTCCATCGAACGTCGAGGACTTTCACGTGTTGGCGACTGCAGCGGGAGGCGGAGTAGTCGGTCTGCCGACTATACCCGAGCGCGACCATTACATGGAGGCCGACGTCGTACGCCGATTCGCGCCGGGCATCGTGGCGAAGCTGGCCGGCTATTACCGCGACAACGGGCCGGCGGTGGACGACAATACGCTGCCCGGTACCGCCGTGACGACGACCGTGAACGTCGCGCGCGTGCGGGTTGCCGGCGTGGAGTCAGTGATCCAGCTCCATTCAGGGGGCGAGCTCGCGGGATACATCAACGCGGCGCTCAGTCACGCCTCCGCGCACGGTCCCGTCACGGGCGGATTCTTTCCGACGGCATATCCCGAGGGTTGGTTCGACCAGGATCACGATCAGCGCCTTTCGATTCTCGCGAGCGGCGAGTACACACCGCGGTGGGGCTACGCGAGCCTGACGAGCGTTTTCGGTTCGGGTCTGACGAACGGCCACCCCGAAGCAGCGGCGAACGAAACGGGCCTGTTTGACTTCAACCCGCGAATCAAGGTGGCGCCGAGCCTGATCTGGAATGCGAGTGTCGGAACGTATTGGCTCGTCGGTTCGACGACGCTGCGGACATCAGTGTTCGTCGACAACGTGTTCGATCACCAGTACGTGCTGAAAGGCGCGTTCACGAGCGGTCCATCGATTGGCCGCCCGCGAACGGTGCAGATCAAGGTGAACGTCGGCGGGCCGTAGCACCCGTAAACCGTTCGCTGTCTACCGGCTCGTCGGTGTCTTCGCCGGCGATCACGAGGAACTGTGTGCGTGACGACATGTATTATTGTGAATTCTTTGCGTGACCGTCCGGGTCGGTGGACGTCACTCAGAGAGAAGTGACGTCCGTTCAACCGACGGCCCACCCTGGACAACGGTCACGCTCCTATGACTCGCTCGGCTCGTCTTCGCGTTGCTGCTGCGATAGCGGCGCTCATGTTCCTTGCCGGCGGCGTGATGGCCGCGCAGCAGCCGACCAAGGTTCCAAAGGCGCCTTCGCGAGACACCGCTGTTCGGCGGGACTCGACCGCCGCGGACAGCACCAGTGACGACGAGGAAGAGCCAGCGCGGACCATCACAACTGGTGTGTCTTTCGGCGGACTCAGCTATGACGGCGGTCGCTCGGAGCGAGCGACGAGTGCCATCGTCAGGTGGCGCGCGCTTCCATGGCTTTCCATCGGCGTCACGCCGACAGTTGCACATTCCACCCAGCCCAGCGTTACCGCGGCGAGGCAGACCACCACCGCCAGCGGTCTGACAGACATTCCGGTCGAAATCGGCGCCGATCACACGTTCGACGTGCCGCTGTCTCCCAGTCTGAGCTTCGGTGTCGGGATCACACTCCCGGTCGGCGACACAGCGAGCGGCTTCGGCGCCGGCAGCGTCGGGAGCTCCATCACCCTCGGCGGCGGCCTCTCGCTCACCGACAAGCTCGGCGTGCACGCCAGCGCCGGCCGTTCGTTGACCGATTTCACCATTCAGTCGAGTTTCAACGGCACGTCGTCCGAGTACGGCGACGCGGGCCTCTCGTTTCAGGCGAGCGACCGATTCTCGATGAGTGCGGGTGTGGACGGGGACATCGGGTCCGTGGATCCGGCCTATGGGCGTGCCGCATCCGTGAGCGGAGGGGTGAGCATCTCGCTGCCGTATGTGAGCTCACTGTCCCTGAACGCGAGCCGGGGCATCAGCGGCGCGACGCCCACCTGGAGCTTCGCCATTGGCGTAGGGACGGACTTTGCATCCGTCGGCCATGTATCGCTGCAGTCCGCCGCGACGATACTCCACCGTTCATTTGGTGGGGGAACGCACGGTCTGAGCGCCAAGAGCGCGAAGCAGACGTCGACCGCGAGAAGAAAGCACGGATAGCGGCGACGCCCACCCACCGCCGCGCGGGAGAGCGCATGGGGCCGCACAAAGAAATCACTAAGGGTCAGCGCCCTGGCTTTACGGCCGCGCCCCCTCTCGAGAGAGTTGACGACGCGCTCCGCAGCACACTCGTGCAGCGAGCCGTACACGCTTCGACAATGGCAAGCATCGCTTCGACCCGCACGCTGATTCGCGCGGGCGCCATTCTGGTCATCGACGACGAAGTCCATATCCGGCAAGCGCTGGCCAGTGCGATGGCACACCTGTGCGACCGCTTTCTGGCGGCGGGAACCGGAACGGAGGGACTCGCCCTCGCGTCGCGTGCGCGCCCGGATCTCATCATCCTCGATCTCGGGCTGCCCGACATGTCCGGCGTTGACGTCTGCCGCGAGATTCGGCGGTGGTCCACGAAGCCGATCGTGGTGTTGTCCGCACGGCACGCGGAACAGGAGAAGGTGAACCTGCTGACCATCGGTGCCGACGACTACGTCACCAAGCCGTTCAGTCTGGACGAGCTTGTCGCCAGGGTGCAGGCACAACTGCGCCGCTCGCAGCTCGCGCTGGTGGCGGCGCCGAGCGCGATCGAGTGCGACGGGCTCTCGATCGACTTCCTGCTGCGCGAAGTGCGACGTGATGGACGGCTCATTCGATTGACGCGGACCGAGTGGCAACTGCTGCAGACGTTCGCTGCCCACGCGGGTCGCACGCTCACGCACCAGCAGATCTTCGACGCGGTGTGGGCGAAGTCGTTCGGCAATCCGCAGCAATACCTGCGTGTGCACCTCACCAATCTGCGCCGCAAGATCGAGCGCGAGCCCGCGGCGCCGCGACTCATCATCACTGAACCAGGCGTCGGATACCGGTTCGCCGCGCTGGAACCGTGACCGTGGGCGCGCCGCTACGTGCGTGGATTACGTGGAGTCTGATCCTCGTCGCCGTCGTCGCCGGCCTGCTTCGTATACGCCAGGACGCCGACCAGGCGCAGATAGTCTTGACCATGCTGCTCGTCGTCCTCGGTGGCTCGGTTGCCGGTGGCCGTCCACTCGGCATCTCACTGGCCGTCGTGAGCACGCTCATCATCGATTACTACTTCCAGGAGCCCTACAACCAGCTGACGGTGCCGAAGCCGCTCGACGTCATCGTGCTGCTGGCGTTCGCGGCCACGGCGTTCGTCACCACGCAGTTGCTCGCGAGCGCACGACAGGAGGCCGATGCGGCGAGCGCACGTGCGAGTGAAGTCGAAGCCCTCTCTCGGCTCGGTGCGGAGACGCTGCGTTACGCGTCCACGAAGGAGGCATTCGATGCCATCACTGCGCTGGTCCAACGCGCGATCGGCGCGACGTCCTGCGCAATCCTGCCGGGAGATCTTCCGGCGCGCGGTGTGCGGTCGCCGACGAATCCCCACGCCGACGACATCACCGCGGGCGACGTCGCCGAGCGAGCGATCGAGCGCGCGCGAGAGACGGGCCGGCCCGTGGTCGTCTATGGAGACGGGACCATCCGCGAGCACGTGAGCACGGACATCGGGACGCCCGCGAACCTCACACTGCGTCCTCGCGCCCTGGCACTGCCACTCAGTGCGGAAGACCGGCACATCGGCGTCCTGCTCGTAGGCGGGGACCGGCCATTTGTCCTCGATGGTCCGCGTCGGCGACTCCTCGCCGCGCTCTCCTACTATGCGGCCCTCGGCATCGAGCGACAGCGCCTGATTTCCGAGGCGGCGTACTCGGAAGCGTTGCAGGAAGCGCAGCAGGCAAAGGACGAGGTGTTCGCCGCCGTCTCGCACGACCTGCGCACGCCACTGACGACCATCAAGGTTCTGGCGCAGAGCGGAATCGAGCGCTGGGAACGCTCATCGGCGGCGATCGTGGAGCAGGCGGATCGTCTCGCGCGCCTCGTCAGCGACCTGTTGGAGATGTCGCGCATGCGCGCCGGCGGTTCTACGCTCGTGCCCGAGCTGAACACGGTGGAGGATCTTATCGGCGCCGCCTTGCGCCAGGCAGAAGGCATTCGCAACGGCCGCACCATCGACGTCAGCATCGACTTCGAATCGCCCGCGCTGCTCGGCTACTTTGACTTCGTCCACACGTTGCGCATCGTGGGCAATCTGCTCGACAACGCCTTGCGGCATTCGCCGAAAGGCGCGCGCGTCGAGCTCCGCGCGGAACGGGAGAATGGCTCCATCGTACTCTCGGTGGGCGACCGTGGCGTCGGTATCCCACGCACGGAGCGCGAGCGCATCTTTCAGGCATTCTATCGGCCGGCCGATGCCACGCTGGATGGCGGACATGCCGGACTCGGTCTGTCGATTGCACGCTCTCTGGCCGAGCGGCAGGGAGGATCCGTGGAATACGTGGAGCGGCCGGGAGGCGGCAGCATCTTCGTCCTCCGCCTGCCCGCCGCCGACGTCGACGATCTCGGTTCCGAGCTCGCCTAGCGCCGTCCGCCGAGCAACACCGTGGTTCCGAGCCCGCGCTCGAGCGCCCGGTAATGAACGTGCTGCGCCGCCGCGACGTCTTCCACGGCGAGTCCGAGCGACTTGAACACGGTGATCTCCGTCTCGGATGCACGTCCCCCGTGCGTACCAGCGAGGACTTCACCAATCTCGGCGCGGATATGATCGTCGCCGAAGAGTCCCTCGCCGCGCGGAATCAGGAAGTCGCCGGCCTCGTTCAACGCGGATTCTCGTCGATCGACGAAGAGCTTCGCGCGCGCCATCGTGGCACTGTCGAGCTCACGCGCCGTCCTGAGCGAGGCGCCGACGGCGTTCACGTGCGCCCCCGGTTTGAGCCATTCCGAGAACAGCACTGGCTCGCGTGAAGCCGTGACCGTGCACACGATGTCCGAACCCTCCACCGCATTGCGCGCGTCTCCATGCACCTCGACCACGATGCCGTGTCGCTCATGTGCGTCACGTGCAAAGATCCGGGCGTTCTCGGCGTTGCGACTCCAGACGCGAACGCGGTCGATGCGACGCGCGAACAGCATTGCCGCCAGATGCGTGCGCGCCTGCACGCCCGAACCGAGAATGCAGAGATCCTTTGCACCCGTGCGTGCGAGCAGTCCCGTGGCGACTCCCGATACGGCCGCGGTGCGAATCGCCGTCACGGCGCTCGCATCCATCATCGCCACCGGCGAGCCATGCCCAGTCTCGAACAGGAGGACGACCCCCTGATGCGAATCGAACTCCGTGTCGTGGTTGCCGGGGAAGACCGTGATCACTTTGATGCCGAGTGCCTCCGGATCTCCGAGGTAGCCCGGCATCGTTGCGAGGATGCCGAGATCGCGCGGGAGGTGCAGCATCGTGCGCAGGGGCAGAAGTGCATCTCCACGGGCGAGCGACGTGAGCGCATCGGCCATCACGGCCATGCACTCGTCCATCGGCAGCAGCTCAACCACCTCCTGCTGGCTGATGATCAGCATGTCCGGTGCGCTTCGGCTACTTCACGAGCACGAACTCCAGCGGCGTGCCGGTCATAGTCATCTTCACGAGCCGGTGCGGCGCGGTCGTGGACACATAGAAGGTGAGTGGCTGTTGCTGGCCGGTCAGCTCGACGCGATAGGCCGGAAACGTTCCGGCGGGAACCGTCAACGTTTCCGTTCCGGTAACGGCGAGCGTCAGGTTGTTGAACGCGCCAGATGATGCGTCGAGCGCCGTCACGCTGAACTTTGCGGTCGGCGTCCACGGAAGGCCTGGAATGACTGCCGTAATCATGTTGTCGTCCAGCGTGCCCGGCGCGATCGTCGTGTCGATGGTGACCGTCTTCATGCCGGCGGCGCTCGGCGTCATTCCGGTGCCTTTCGCCCGCCCATTCGCGTACGCGACGTCCACCGCGAGGTCTTGCCCCTGTACCTTGCCGCGACCCTTGGTGGAGACAGGCTTCAGATCGGCGCCGAAGATGGTCTCGGCGCTCTGTGACATGATGGGTCCGATGACCATCGACGACCGATAGACGAAGCCTTGCTGGGTGCGAGTCAGCGACGTCTTCTGGTAGCCGAGCGGATTCCCCTGCACGAGCACCGAGAAGCTGTCGGCGCGCTCGCCGAGCTTGCTGACGTCCACCGGAAGGGCAGTCGCTCTCGTGACGAGATCGGCCGCTGTCATCGTCTCGCCCTGCGCATTGACGATTCGCGTCGGCGCTATTCGCGCGAGCTTCTCGTAGATCTGCGCGCCGTCACCCACGACGACGATGAGTGCGCGGTCGGCGCGCATGTACTGTTTCGCGGCGGAGCGCAGCTGCTCGGGCGTGACCGAGGCAAGACGCGGACGCAGCGTCCTGATGAAGTCCTTCGGCAGGCCGAGCATCGTGTACCGCCCGACCTGCTCGGCCACTCCCTGCGCCGTCTCGAGCTGAAGCGGCAGGCTTCCCACGAGCCCACTCTTGGCCGCATCGACTTCGTCCGCGGGCGCGACGCTCGTCCCCACGTCGCGAACGAGGCCGAGCAGCTCCACGAGCGCGGAGTCGCTGACGGCGTTGCGAACCTCCGCTGTCGCTTCGAACGTGCCGATGTCGCGGTTCCGCGTGAGCTGCGAATAGGCGCCGTAGGTCCAGCTTTTCTTCTCGCGCAGAATCTTGAAGAGTCGCCCGTCCGATCCGCCACCGAGCATGCGGCTCGCAACGCTGAGCGGATAGTACGCCGGACTCGATGGACGATACGTGAGATTGCCCGCCACGATGTTGCTCTGCACCGAGCCGGGCCGATGAACGAGCACGATCTCGGTGCGCGTTCTCGTGGGCGGCGCCGGTCGCGTCACTTCTGTCGGCGGGCGTCCCGTCCACGAGCCGAACGCCTTCTCTGCGAGCTCGCGCGCGCGCTGCAAACCGATGTCGCCGGCAACGACCAGCAGAGCGCCACCCGGCACGAGACGCGAGCGCTGAAACGCGCGAAGGTCGGCCGACGTGAGCGCTCGCACCGATGTCGCAGTGGGGCGCCGCGCATACGGATGCGAGCCAAAGAGTTGTGCGGCGAAGAACCGGCTGGCCAGAGAGGATGGCTGCGACTGCTCGAGCTGCAATGCCGACAGCGTCTGCGTGCGTGCGAGCTCGACTTCCTTTGTCTCGAACGACGGCCTGGCAACGGCATCGCCGAGCAGCTCGAAGGCGAGCGGCGCATCGTTGGCCAGCACATTGGCACGAACGGTAAGGAAGTCCGTGCCCGAGACGGCCCCGATGGAACCGCCGACGCCTTCAATGGCGGCGGATACCTGATCGGCGGTGCGCGATCCAGCGCCCTTGGTGATCACGCTGGCGACGATGGTTGCGACACCTTCTCGCCCGGTGGGGTCGTACGCATCTCCCGCGGGGAGCATGAGTGCGAGGGAAACGACCGGCTGACGTTTGCTCTCCACCAGGAGGATTCTCAGTCCATTCGCCAGCGTCGCTTCCTGAAATGGAGGAATGGTGGCGGGTTTGACCGGCGCGGGTGCGGGCGGCGACTTGGGCTGCTGCGCGGTTGCGATCGCGGGGAGCGCGAAGAGTGTCGCGGCGGCGATGCGCGTCAATGACGAGGCTCGAATCATGGGCGCGGGCCCTCTTTTGGTGCAATGAGGATGACGATGGAATTCTCGGCACGCAGATATTTCCGCGCGACGCGCTTGATGTCGTCCTGCGTCACCGTCAGGTACCGCTGAAGGTCCGTGTTCACGGCAGCCGGGCTGCCCAGAAACATGTTCGCGCTCTGAATCGCCTCCGCGACCGTCAGCGCATGCTGCCGTCCGACGATCTCCCCGGCACGGCGGGTGTTTCGCGCCTTGGTGAGCTCCTCGCCGGTAACTCCATCCGCCGCGACGTGCGCGATCTCCTTCGCGATCAACTTGTCGAGAGAATCCGTGGAGACGCCCTGATTGGCGATGGCGATGGCGGCAAACGTGCTCGGTCCGCGGTGTGGGCCAGTCACGTCCAACGCAACCTGCACCACGAGCGCCGCCTTGGCGCCGCGCGCGATCGTTCGATTCATGCGCGAGCTCTCGCCGCCGCCGAGAATCGTGGCGAGAAGCTCCAGCGCGGCGTGATCCGGGTTTGCGTACTCCGGTACCAGATACAGGCGAAGGACCGCCGGCAACGTGGCCTTGTCGTCCACGACGGTCTCGCGCCGTTCTCCCGCGTCGAAAGCCGTTTGGCAGACGACCGGCGGAGGGTCCTTCACGCGCGGGATGTCGGAGAAATAGCGCCGAATGAGGTCGCGCGCTTCGTCCGGCTCGAAGTCACCGACGACGGTGAGCGTCGCGTTGTTCGGCGCATAGTACAGGTCGTGGAACGCCTTCACGTCCTCCACTTTGGCCGCGTTCAGATCGGTCATCGAGCCCACGAGCTCGTGACCGTACGCGAAGCACGTCGTACTGTCGAACGGCTTGGTGACGCCCTTCAGGAACGAAGGAGTGTACGGCTGGTTGTCGATTCGGAGCCGCCGCTCCTCCTTTACCGTCTCTCGCTGATTCTCGAAGTTGGCTTGAGTTACAGCCAGCGACCGCATGCGGTCCGCCTCGAGCCACAATCCGAGGCTGTAACGGTTGGACGGCAGCACCTCCCAGTAATTCGTGCGGTCATCCTGCGTGCTGCCATTCAGCTGGCCACCGGCGCGCTCGATCAGCGACATGTGATCGCCCTTCTTCACGTTCCCGGAGCCCTGAAACATCATGTGCTCGAACAGATGCGCGAACCCGGTGCGGCCGCGCTGCTCGTTTCTCGCGCCTGCGTTGTACCACACGTTCACTGCGACAACCTGCGTGGAGTGATCCGGCGCGAGAACCACCTTCAACCCGTTGGCGAGCGCGAAGGTGTCGAGGTGGATCTTGCCTGGGTCTTGCGCGCGGAGAGTGCCGCGCGGGACCGTCGTCAGAAGCGCCGCGACGGCGACGAGAAACGTGAGGCGCCGCATGTGCGAATTCATGGAGGGAGGTTGGATCAGGGGACGTCCGAAGAACGTACCGCCAGGTCGACATCGCGCAATGCGCCGACCGACCGTTCGGAGATCACGGTAGTGCCGAGTCGCCGGCAGCCACGCTCCGCGATCCCGATGAGGTCGGGCGTCGCGGCCGCAATGCGAGGGTCCTCCCTCCCGTAGCGGCCGGCTCTGCGCAACAGATCCTCATCGGGCGGCCCGAGCAGCTCGGCAACCTCGTGCGCAGCCGTCTCGTCCGCGAGGCTCCCCGCAATCAGGGCTACGGCCACCGTGCGCGCCTGGGCACCGATCGCGTCGAGCGAGCGAATCTCCAGATATCCTCGCGGCCGCATCTCGGGAAACAGCGTGGAGAGATGCGCTTCGAGTGTTTCGTCGGACAATTGGTCGTCGCGCAGCGCGCCGAATGGCGGCGCCGCATCGTCCGCGAGAAACGCGCGCGCTCCGAGCGCGAAACGCGCATACTCGCCGACAGAATCACCGCCCGCAAACACTCCGGTGCGCGAGACGTCCACGCCCCGCCACGTTTCCGATCGGTAGCTCGCGCAAGCCGTATCCACTCCCGCGTAGCGTGACGAGTTCGCGAACAACGCGACCAGCCATGGTGCGATGGCGTTTGCCGCCACCCACCGTTCGCGAACCGGAATGCCACCGACATTCACCTGAACGCTCGCCGTCTGCCGCATCATGCGCGCGCCGTCGATGCCGATGGATGCGAAATAGCGGGCCATACGCGAATAGCGCGGAGCATCGAGCTGCAACGGCGCCGCGTCGGGACCGTTGAACGGATCGACGCCAACCGGCATGAGCAGCATGCCCCGGGCGTCGCCCGCTTCCGTCAACACCGTCTCGACGGCGCAGAGATCTCGCAGGAGGCCGTCCACGCTCAGATGTACGCCGCTCGCGTACTCCAGTTGGCCGCCCGGCTCGAACGTCAGCGCGCCACCATGCTGAGCGCGAAAGCGGGGAACGCCCTTGTCGGACACATGTTCCGCCCATCCAAGACGACTGCCGACCTCGCGCGCGAGATCGAGCGTGGCCCGCAGGCCGTTCGCGCCGGGAAAGATCGGCGAAATCGCATGTGACTCGGAATCGAACGCAAGCAACTCCAGCTCGGCGCCGAAAGTCAGTGGACCGGTAACCGCCCTGAAGCACCGCTCGGCCACGATCTCTTCAACCCAGCGGCACCGGGCGCGCGCGTCCATCATTCCACCGGCTCGGCCACTGCAAGCGCGAATTCCGGTGCCGCGCTGACGAACCACTCTGTGAGCTGAAAGCCGCCAGCCGCGAGCAGTGCTGTGGCCGACGCACGATCGTACTTGCAACTGATTTCCGTGCGAATCGACTCGCCGGCCACCAGCTCGAGACAGCCGATTCCGGGCACGCGCACCGTACAGTCGCGTCGCACGTCGAGGTGCATTTCGATTCTGGCGAGCGCCTCATCATAGATCGCGCGGTGCTCGAAGGCCTCGAGCGGGAAGTCCGCTCCCAGCTCGCGATTGAGCACGCGGAGCACGTTGAGGTTGAACTCGCGGGTGACCCCTTTGCCGTCGTTGTATGCCGCCTCCAGCACGCGCGTGTCCTTGACCAGATCCATCCCGACGAGCAGCCGGTCACCCGGGCGCAGCGATGTGCGAATGCTCTGGAGCAGCGCAACCGCCGCCGGCGTATCGAAGTTGCCTATGGTGCTGCCGAGAAAGCCGTAGAGCAGGGGATGTCGCGCCCCGTCCGCGCTGACGTCGTCGCGCATGTCGGCGACGATCGGCGCGACCTCGAGCGCCGGCAGGGCGCGGCGCAGCGCACGCGCTGTCTCGTCGAGGGTATGACCGTCCACGTCGATCGGCAGGTACTGCACCGGTCCGCGCGCCAGCATCGCCCGCAACAGGACGCGCGACTTCTCCGCGGTTCCCGCACCGAGCTCGGCGAACGCGCGCGGCGACGTCAGCTCCGCAATCGCGTCGGCATGCGTCTCGAGCAGCGCACGCTCGGCGCGCGTCGGATAGTACTCCTCGAGCCGCGTGATCTCGTCGAACAGCCGCGAGCCGCGCGCGTCGTAGAAGTATGTGGGCGGAAGCTCCTTCTGTCCGCGTCGGAACAGGCCGTCGCGAACGTCCGCCAGCATGCGCGTCCGCGCCGGTGTGGGCGCGTCAACCGCCGTGGAAACCGCCAGTGCATCATGCATCATGCATCACGCGCGCACCGGAAGCCGGCGAAAATCTGGCGGCGAATGGGATAGTCCCAATTGCGGAACGTCGCACGCGCCACGTCGCCCGACGTCGCCCACGAGCCTCCGCGCAACACCTTGTACTCGGACCCGAAGAACACCTCGGAATACTCCGCGTAGGGGAATGCCGCGAAGCGAGGATATCCCGTGAAGTCGCTGGACGTCCACTCCCAGACGTCGCCGATCATTCCGTAACAGCCCACGGGCGACACATTCCGTGCATATGCACCTACGCGCGCAGCGCCGAACCCGAGCTGATCGACGTTCGCAAGCGTTGGAGAGGCTGCCTCATCTCCCCATGGAGCGAACTGTTGCTGTCCCGTCTCCGCGTTCCACGTCGCCGCTGCCTCCCACTCCTGCTCGGTGGGAAGACGCTTGCCGACTGAGCGCGCGTACGCGTCCGCTTCGTGGTAACACACGTGACACACCGGCTTCAGCGGGTCGAGCGGTTCGTTGAGGTCCATCGTGCGCGCCGTCCACGCGCCCCGTGCGTCGCGTGTCCAGTGCTTCGGCGCGCGAATGCCCGTGTCGGTGCGCCATTGCCACCCCGCGTCGCTCCAGTGCTTGCGCGTATCATATCCCGCGCGCTCCACGAACTCGAGGAAGTCGAGATTCGTCACCGGCGTGACGTCGATGTCGAATGGCGCGAGCTCGACGTCGTGCGCCGGACGCTCGTTGTCATACGCCTGTGTGCGGTCGTCCGTGCCGATGCGCACGCGCCCGCCCGGGAATCGCACCATTGCGCCACGCGCAAACGTTCGCGCGGCCGAGGGCAGTGCCCAAGCGCGTGGTGCACGATATGGAGCGCCCTGCTTCAATTGCAGCGTCTGCAGAATCGTCTCCTGATGCTGCCACTCGTGCTGCGCGACCATGCTCACCACATACGCATCGCGCAGCAACGGCGACTCCGCGTCGAAGGAGAGCTCGCACAGGCGAGCCTCGACCAGCGCACGAACGCCGGCCAGCTCCGCTCGTTGCTCGTCGAGCGAGGGGAGCGGAAGCGCGCCGCGCGTCGCACGAGGATGCTCGAACGGATCGTACGTCCCCGGCATTTCGGCGAACTCGATCGGGCCGTCGATGTTGCGGAGCAGCCAGAGGCGCTCGAACGCCGCGATGTGTCCAAGGTCCCACACGATCGGGCTCATCAGCGGATCGTGCTGCGTCGCCAGGTCGGTGTCGTCGAGCGGCGACATGATGATCAGCGTGTGACGCCGCGCTCGCTCGAGCGATGCGATCGCCCGTTGTGCGTGCGCGCTGGCGACGATCGGTGACGTCACCGGTGTGACAGTGCCCCTCATTGCAGGTCTCTCGGGCGGTCGTGAGGTGAGAAAAACAGGAAACTCCCCTCAGACCTAACTTCGCTTACAGGAGGGGAGTTCCGGCACCCCCGCCCCGTAACGGGCCAACCACGGGCCTAGAAGACCCGGCGGCCGTCGCGCTGGCGGCTCACGTCGAAGAGCGAGCCAAAGGTGAGGACCACGAAGGGCTTGCGTGCGATGACCTCGTTGCGCAGCACCGGGAATCCAATGTCCAGGCGCGTGCTCGAGACGGCGCCGTTCGCCGAAAGGAGACGCAGTCGCGCGCCGATCACGCCCGCCTGAATCGGCCGGCCGCCATTGTTGTCCACGTCCCAGCGGTACGATCCCGCAATGAAGCCGCCCGCGTTGAGCACGGACGACGCGGCCACGTTGAATAGGCGAACGTCCCGATCGATCGAGCCGGCGACGGTATGGCGTGCACGGACGGCATACGAGCGCAGGACGGGGGTCGTGTAGTCTGCGAGCGGCATGAGGGACAGTCCGCGGCGGTCCGGATCGAGCTCGTACAGATCCTCCGCCGTGACCCGCACGCCCCAGAGTCCGCGGCTCGCGGCGGAGAACCATGAGAGCGAGGCGCGCGCAATCTGGTTGCGGTCGACGCCATGGCCGAAGTACATCGACGCCCACGCGTCCACCATCAGGATCTGACCACGCTCGGGGATGAACACGCGGCCGGTCCACCCGTCGACCTTGAGCGCGGCCGCCTGGGCGTCGCGCTCGTAGCCGCCGCCCATGACGGCCTCACCCTCCCAGCCCATCGGCACGTCCAGGAAGCCCCGGCCTGGAACGATCCAGCTCGCGGTGTCGAACTGCGCGGTTCGCTGCATCAGCCCGACGTCGGCGCCAAGAAAGCTGCGGACGTGCGCCTGTCCCGGCACGGCACTCTTGCGCTTCGACGGCGAGATGCTCGCCGCGCTGTCGAACTCCGCACCGGCCAGCAGCGTCAGCACCGACGTCGGATTGTTGTCGATGCGCCGCCCGACGAGCGTCATGGCGCTCACGGTGTGTAACGCGCGTTCGCCGATGATCGTATCACCATACGACGAGCGCGCGAAGTTCCCCTCCGCACGCCAGGTATCGAACACGCTGTAGTCGTGACGGAGCAAGCCCAGCCGCAACGCATGTCCACCCGCCAGGTTCGAGAGGCGGAAATGGCCCGACACGTCCTGTCCGAACACGAACGGATCGGTGAGCGCGAACGCCGCCCCGTTGCCGCGCAACGTCATCTCGCGCGTGAGCGACATCGAGCGTCCCGATCCAAGAAGATTTCGCTCCTCGATGCCGAAGGACAGTTGCGACTGCGACTTCATGCGCGCCGTGGGACGGAGCGTCCAGGTATCGCGCGTGTTGACCGACAGGGCGACGCCGCCGGACGGGTCGCAGCGCCGCGCCAGAATCACGGCGTCCGCGAAGAGGCGTTGCGCGCGAAGTCGCCGCATCGTCTCACCGACGAGCAGCGTATCGACCGTATCGCCCGGCGCGAAGAGAAGCTGCCGCCGGATGATCGACGCCTGCGACACGGGATGCAGCAGGCCGAACGCCGACGTCAGCCCGGGAAGCGACGGGCCGTCGCTGACGATGTCTACCGATGTGATGACGGTGCCGCTCAGTGAGCTGAGCGACGAGCGCGATTCGACGACCGCGCAGTCCGCGGATGCGGACGCTGGCTCAGGGAACAGACACGTGCTCAACGCCGAGCACGCGAGAAGTCGAACGACGAGGCGCAGCGTATCGGCGGTGGGAGCCGCAGGCGGCGATGAAAGTGCGTTGGGACGAGGGTGGGCCTCGTCCGGGGCAGCTGTAACATTGGAAATTCCGGACCAACTGACAAGAGGGAGTTTCAGAATCCCCTTGCGCCTGCTTGATGGGAGGCACACCCTCACCCCCTCCGCCGACCCCCTGCGATGGTCCACAGGCATCTCATCCCGCTTCTCGCCGCGGCCCTCGCATGTGGCCGCGATGTCGATTCCGTCGGCGCTCGTGCCCGGCCTCCAGCGGCTGCGCCCCCTCGCGCCGCACGACCGGACACCATCCTCCCCGACGGTCCACTCGGCGCCTCCATCAGAAGGGGACTGGCGCTTCTCGAGCACACGCCGGACTCGCTCGCGAGATACGCGGGCGGCAATCTCCGCTGCACGAGCTGCCACCTCGATCGCGGATTGCGCCCCAACGCCGCGCCGCTCGCCGGTGTCCACGCGCGATTTCCCAGGTACATGGACCGCGCCGACGCCGTGGTTCCGCTCGAGGACCGCGTGAACTACTGCTTCACGCGGAGCCTCGCCGGCAAGGCATTGCCATCGCGGAGCCGCGAGATGGTGGATATCGTGGCATACCTCGCGTTCATCTCACGCGGCCCCGCCGCGAGCGGCCAGGTGGCCGGTCTCGGCATGGCAAAGATGCCGGCGTTGAAGGGGGACAGCGTCCACGGCGCGGCAATCTTCACGTCCACGTGCGCGCGATGCCATGGAGTGGATGGTGCCGGCGTGGCCACGGTGCCAGCACTCTGGGGGAAGGCCTCGTTCAGCATTGGCGCCTCGATGGCGCGTGTCGAACGCGCCGCCTCGTTCGTGCGACACAACATGCCGTTCGACAAGCCGGGCTCCCTGTCGGACCAGGAGGCATTCGACGTCGCGGCATTCGTCAATTCTCACCCGCGCCCCGACTCCCCCGGCAAGGAGCTGGATTGGCCCTCTGGCGGCGCGCCCGCCGACGTGCCCTATGCCACGAAAGGGCACGTACCGTCGGCGCGCATACCGGTGCTGCCGCGACGCGATCCCGGTGCGTCGTTGGTCGCGCCTCCCGTCTCTGCACTGGCGCGCGGGGCGCGCTGAGGCCCCTCAGGAACCGAGCAGCTCGAATTCGCGCATCGTCGAGGCCGTCGCGCCGTCTCCGGCGCGGAGCGAGACGACGATTCGATATCGGCCCGCATCCAGATTGGTCAGATCGAGGGAAACCCCTCGTCCCGCCGAGGGGCGGGCTTCAGTCCAGACCATCCGGATGGGCGTGTCTTCCGGAGTCAGACCGAGCCTCTGGCGCGTGCTCCGAAGCCATCCGCGGTCTACGCGCTCGATGCTCACGGCGACGTCGAGTGACTCGCCGTCGGCCGGAAGACCGTACGTCTCCCAGAATATGCCGACCGGCAGGTTGCGCATCACGGTGTCGCCGGGAATTGCCCTCGGGAGCACCGACTCGAGGGAGGCATCGTCCCCCGCACCGCGATACATGAGCAGGTCCGACAGCGCGAGTCGCCCGCTATCGCGCGCGATTCGGAATCCGAGGCGGCTGCGCAACAGGAGGCCCGTGGCCGTGTCTGCGACGTCCACGCCGACGAGCTGCGGCGTCCCAGCCATCGTGATGCTGCCACGCGCCGTGCGCGTCGTATCCGCTGGACGGAGCGAGATGGAATCGGCCGCGTTCATCGCACCGACAATGACGGAGGGCGAGCGCAACGAATCGTCGGCTGCGGCATATGCGACCGCGATCAGGGTGCTGTCACCCCTCCGGAATCGGGCAAACTGTGCCGCGACGCGTCCCATGCGTCGCACGAGCAGGGGGGCATAGCGCGAGGGCGCATGTGTCTCGTCCGGCTCCCATGACCCCGGTTCCAGATCCGATGTCGAGTCGGCGACGCTGACCGAGGGGGCGAATGCGAAGCTCGGCGAAGGATCGTGGCCGATGACCGAAGGATCGGAGAGGCCGATCGACGAGGTTTCCACACGGCTCCACGCCGTGGGCCACCCATAACGCAGCACGAGCTCCTCGGCGTCGCTGCCCCACGTGAGCAGGTGCGGCGTGGCGGAGCGCGCCCCCAGCCAGACGATCACGCGCCGCGCATTGAATTCGTTCTTCCACTCGTTCGCGCCCGCCGACCAGCGCGGCCGACTGAGCTTCCAGTACCTCCGTTCGATCGCCGCGCGAGCGTTGCAATCGAGGTGCTCGTACGCATCGCGGTCGTCATCCCCAAGCAACGCCGCGATGTTGCGCCATGCGCACCGCGTCTCCTCCGGCATCCGCAGCGCGGATGCCGCAAAGGCGGAGTCCGCGCGAATCGCTTCGCCGCGGGTGTGCGCGGCATATCCAGCGAGCGCCGAGCACCACCAGGCGGTCGCGGCGCAGTGGGCCGCTACCGAGTCGGCGCCCGGCACGTTGTGACCATCGATTCGATAGTGAACGCGCGCCCCGGCCAGCCAGTCGTCGCCGGGATGTTTGGCCGCTGCGTCGTCGAGCGTCGCGATCAACTCGAGCCGCCGTTGCACGAGGGCCTCGCGCTCCGCGGGCAGGCGTGGCGCGATACCGTCGTACCACCAGCAGAACCGGCCAAGCCGCACGTCGCACCGCCCGCCGCTGCTCTGGCCGGGCGGCAGGAGCGACCGGCGACTTCGCTCGAACGAGACCTGGGCCGCGTGTGCTCTCGCGACCTCGCGCGCGCTGTCTGCGGCCGCGGCGATACCCGCCCGCGGCGCGCTCTGTGTCAGCGCCTGAATCGACAACAACAGCACGGTGACGTGCATCTGGCCGCGCTAGCGAAAAAAGTAGAGCAGCACGCCGAGCTCGATCGTCGCCGCGACGATGCCGAAAACGATGGCCACGCGAATGTCGCGGGCGGTTTGTTTCTGATCTTCACTCACGCCGGTTGCGCCGTCGGGGTTCTCGTATAGCCTACTGCCGGATGCATGCCCAGTCGAGAATCGCGCGCTTCGCCGGCCTTGCGGGCGTGGTACTGATGGGCGGCTGCGAGCGCCCAACCGCGCCTACGGTGCTCGTATACGCGGACCGGCCCATCATTCCCCCGGTCACGTCCCGTGGATGGGTTGCCGTGAGCGCGGGCGCCGCGCACACCTGCGGCGTTCGCCTCGGCGGCGGCCTCTATTGCTGGGGCGGCAATGCCAGCGGCCAGCTCGGTGTGGGTACTTCTCGCGGTCTCTGCACGCGCCGCGCGACGCCCTGCGAAGCGGGGCCGCGTGCGGTCGCCTCGACGCTGCGGTTCGCCACGGTCAGCGCCGGACAGCGCCACACCTGCGCCATTACGGTGGACCGGGCACTCTATTGTTGGGGCGAGAACGTCCAGTTCCAGCTCGGCGTCGAGCGTGAGGTATTTGTGCCTCGGCCGTCCGCAGTCCTTCCGGACGCGCGCTTTCTCGACGTCGGTGCGGGCGTGACGCACACCTGTGCCGTGCGCACCAATGGCATCGTGTATTGCTGGGGTGAGGGAACGCTGGGCGCGCTCGGGCGCGGAGACACGGCGTCCAGCGTCATTCCGGCGCCCATCGCGACGAGCCAGAAGTTCATTCGCGTACGGTCGGGCCGCCTGCGAAGCTGTGCCATCGCCATCGACGCGACGCTCTGGTGCTGGGGCTCGGAGTGGGAATCGTCCTCCGGCGGGTTCGACTATTTCCACACGCGCTCGACACCGCATCGCATCGACGGCATCATCGATGTCACTGACGTGTCGGTGGCGTCATCTTCCATTTGCGCTGTGACGCGTAGCGGCGCCACGCATTGTTGGGAGGCGAACGGATTCGCTCAGCTCGGTCTCGAGTCGTTGGAGGGGACGATGACGCCGACGCCCGTGCACTCGACACAGAGCTTCAGCGCCGTGACGGCTGGAATCATCCAGACCTGCGGCCTCGCCGTCACCGGCGCGGCGCTCTGCTGGGGCAACAACAGCTTTGGTCAGCTCGGAGTGCCCCGTCCCGGTGAGCACTGCGGTCCCGCCGCCCTCGAATGCAGCAGCCGGCCCATCGGTGTGTTCGGGCAGCTCCAGTTTTCCGCCATTACCACCGGCCCCGGAAACCACACGTGCGGAATCAGCACCGACACGTCGATACTCTGTTGGGGACTCGGCTCCGAAGGTCAGCTCGGCGATGGATTTACTCGTGACAGGCAGAGCCTCCCCGTTCCGGTTCTCGCCCCGTCGTCCTGATCCCGTTTGTGCCCAACCTGAATTGCCCGATGGTGCATGGTTATCGCGCATGATCGACTCGAACAGTTTCATCAACTCCGATGACGTGCATCTCCCGGCGATGGACCAGGCGTCACTCGACCGCCTGAGACGCTTCGGCGGCGGCAAGCTGCTCAGAGAGATGGTGTCCATTTTCCTCGAGACGACGCCCCAGCGTCTGGACGCGGCGCGTGCGGGCATCGGCGCAGGTGACGCCAAGTCCGTCGAAATGGCGCTGCATTCCCTCAAGTCGAGCTCCGGGCAGCTTGGCGCGCTGCGCATGCAGCGGCTCTGCTCCGCCGGCGAGGGCCGCGCGCGTCAAGGCTCCGCGGAGGGAGCGCCGGAGATCATGCGCGCGCTGGACGATGAATACTCGCGGGTGCGACGCTGGCTCGAGGACGCGCGAAACGCGGAGGCGTGATGGACAAGGTGGCGGTCGTCGAGGACAACCCGGACAACCGGTTGCTGTTACAGGCGATACTCGATGGCCTGTACGACGTGGTCGAATACGTCAATGGTGTGGATGCGCTCGAGGGCCTCGCTGCCGCTCCTCCGGACCTCGTGCTTCTCGATATCTCGCTCCCGGGAATGGACGGCAACGAGATTCTTGCCCGCATTCGTGCCGACGAGCGGTTGAAGAAGCTGCCCGTCATCGCGCTCACCGCGCACGCCATGTCGGGTGACCGCGAGAGGTATCTCGCCGCGGGCTTCAATGACTACATCACAAAGCCGATCGTGGACGAGACGCTCTTGCTGAAGGCGATGAAGAAGTGGATCGCCGTGGCGAGAGAAGAACGCGCGTAAGGCGCTGGAACGGCTCCACACGGTCGGTGTAATCTGTCGTGACGGCCGCGTCCATCGCGTCGTCTTTTCCATAACGGCGTACGATGGTCGTGACGCCGATCCCTCCGTCTGTCGTGTGTCTCACATGCCGAAGCTCTCACCTACCGTGCAGCGTCTGATTCTGGCGTTCACGACCGGGCTCTTTCTCGCCTGCGCGGCACACGTCAGCTCGCAGCCCAGCTCGGCGCCAATCGTCGTCGAGTAGTCAAGACGACGCAACAGCAGTATCCGGAGGGAACCCCAGTACCCGGTATCCGGCATCCTGTACGAATGCGTACGCAGTAAGGCGACCTTCGTCGTTCGGCATGATATTCCCGCGTTGCAGCCGCGTCCGTGTTGCTACCGGATACGTTGTTTTACCGAGTGCAGGGTACAGAGTACTGGTCTTCACTACTGGTCCTCGCAACTGCTCTCCGAATATCACGCCTCCCTGAGTGCCGCCGTCGGTGTCTCTCGGAACACCTCCTGTCCGGTGAGCATGCCGATGGACACCGAGATGGCGATCATCACCAGTGCCACGAGTGTTGCCGGAAGCAGTGCGGGGACGAACGGCTGCTTGAAGATGTAGTGCATGAGCGCCCATGCGCTCGCCACGCTGAGCAGCACGCCGGCCAGGCTCCCCAGGCCACCCAATAACAGATATTCCGCGAACATCACTCGGCCCACCTGTCGCTTCGTGGCCCCGAGCACCTTGAGCAGCACGCCCTCGCGCAGCCGCTCGCGTCGCGTCGCGCTGACCGCGCTGAAGAGCACCGGAATGCCGAGTGCGAGACTCAGCGCCGCCATGAATCGTATGGCGGCCGTCACTTTGTCGAGCACCCGGCCGATCGTTTGCTGCACGAGCGTCAGGTCCAGGCTGGCGACGTTCGGATACAATTGCACGGCGTCGCGCTGTAATCGCGCCACCGCGCCCTCGCCCCGCACGTCCGCGAGAATCACGAACTGTTTCGGTGCCTTCTCGAGCGCGCGACGCTCGAACACGGCAAAAAAGTTCGGCTCGAATCGCGACCAGTTCACCTCCCGCAGACTCGTGATCCGCACGGCCACGCGCACTCCCTGCACGTCCCACGTGATGGTGTCGCCGAGCCGTACCTTCAGATTCTTCGCGACGTCCGCGTCGAGCGACACTTCCGGCATGCGGTCGGGGCGGCTCCCGCCCGTGTGAAAACGTCCCGCCTTCACGACCTCCGACGGCATCAGCGAGTCGCGGAACGTGGACCGGAACTCCCGCCGCAGCGCCCACCCCTCACGCCGCCCGCCGCGTGCCGCGGAGTCGCCGGTCAGGAGACGCGTGCCCTCCAGAGAATTGATCGCGACGATCTTCATGGGCACGATCGGCGCGCGCTGCACGATCGAATAGCCGCGCGTACGGATGAGCGAATCCAGCGGACGCGCCTGATCCTCCTGCACGTCGAAGAAGAGCACGTTCGCGCGCGACGCATCGAGCTTCACCGACACGGTGCGCAAAAGGTTGTTCTGCACCTGATACACGGTGCTCATGAGAAACACGCCGAAGCCGAGCGCGAGGACCACGGCGCGCGTCTGATTACCGGGCCGGTAGAGGCTTGCCACACCCTGGCGCACCACGAACGGCCACGAAGGACGCACGACTCGGCGCGCCGACATGCTCACAAGCGCGGCCGCGCCATAGAGCAGCGACACCGCTCCGCCAATTGCCGCTGCGAATCCAAGCCCTTGCTGCACGTCCTGCGCGCGCGCGACGCCGAGGGCGGCGATGCTCAGCACCACCAGCAGGCCGACCACCACGCGAAACGGATCGAAGCGGGCGCCGCGCAGCGCCGCAGCGTCCGACTCCCGCCGCAGCGTTTGCAGGGGACTCACGTTGCGCAGTGCGATCAGCGGCTTGAGCGCGAACACCAGCGCAACCCAGACACCCACGAGAACTCCCGTGAGCAGCGCCGACGGCTCGAGCGAGACACGCACGTCCACTGGAAGAAAGTCGGCGAGCACGTGGGGAAGCCCGAGCTGCAACGCAATGCCGAAGACGCCGCCGAATGCCGCGCCGATGAGCCCCATTGCAACGGCCTGAAGGAGATACACGGTGAGCACCTGACCGCTCGTGGCGCCGAGACAACGGAGAATGGCCACCGTGTCGATCTTGCGCATGACGAACGCGTTCACCCCGCTCGCCACTCCGATGCCCCCGAGCAGCAGCGCGACGAGACCGATGACGCTCAGAAAGTCGCGAAGCTGGTCGATGGCCTGCGTGAGATTGAATTCCGTCTCCGCCGCCGTGCGAAAACGCACCTGCGCTTTCTCGAGGCGCGTCTTGAATCGGTAGATGAAGCGCGACGGCGGGAGCTCCGGCGTGAGCTTGAGCAGCGTGCGGTGCTCGGACCGGCTGCCGAACAACAGCAGCGACGTCTCATCGAGGTACTTTCGCGGAATGAAGATGCGCGGCCCGATCGTGGTCGCGACGCTGACGTCGCCCGGCACGCTCAACAACGTTCCGGCGATGGTGAAGCGCGCAAACCCGAGTGCGATGGTGTCTCCGATGTTCGCGTTGAGCGCCACGAGGAGCGCGGGATCGACAAAGGCAAAGCGCCCTTCGTGGAGATGGCTCCACGCACCGGCCGGCTTCGTGAGAATCTCGCCGTAGAACGGATACCCGGGCGACACCGCTTCCACTTGCGCGAGCCGCGTGAATCCCGTGCGCGGCGACAACGCCATTGACGTAAAGCTCGTCACCTCGGCGATGCCGACGCCTTCTCGGCGAAGCGAGTCGAGCCCCTTCGTCACCTCCGCCGGGTACGGCGAGCGCGACGACAGCGCGATGTCTCCGCCGAGCAGCGCGCGCGCCTGCTCGCGGACCGAACGCTGGGTGTTGCTGGCGAACGAATCGATGGCCACGAGTGCACCGACGCCGAGCGAGATGCTCGACATGTAGAGCAGCAGTCGGCGGCGCGCCGTGCGGCTCTCGCGCCAGGCGAGGGCGAACAATTGCGGCTGTCCCATCAGGTGGCGTCCGCCGTCGCCGGCGCGGCCGACACCGGCGTATCGCTGACTACGGCGCCATCCGCGAGCCGGATGATGCGCTGCGCACGATGCGCGAGCGAGAGGTCGTGTGTGACGAGCACCACCGTCGTTCCCGCCTCGTGATTGAGGCCCTCGAGCAGCTCGAAGATGTGCGCGCCCGTATCGCTGTCGAGGTTGCCGGTCGGCTCGTCGGCGAAGAGCAGTCGCGGCGCGTTGCTGAATGCGCGCGCGATGGCGACGCGCTGCTGCTCGCCCCCCGACAACTGATTCGGAAAGTGATGCTCGCGGTCGCCAAGGCCGACGCGTGACAACAGGTCGCGCGCGCGCTCGGTCGCGCCGTCGTCGCCGCGGAGCTCGAGCGGAACCTGCACGTTCTCGAGTGCGGTCAGCGTCGGAATCAGTTGAAAGCTCTGGAACACGAATCCAACTTTCTCGCCGCGCAGCCGCGCGCGCCGGTCTTCGGACAGTGTCGAGAGGTCGGCGCCGTCGAGGAGCACGGTGCCGCGCGTGGCGACGTCGAGCCCCGCGAGCAGCCCCAGCAGCGTCGTCTTGCCGCTTCCGGAGGGCCCGACGATGGCGACGAATGCTCCGTCGGGAATGAGGAAGCTGACGTCGCGCAGCACCGTGAGCTTGTGCGCGCCGGTTATGTATTCCTTGGTCAGCTGACGGGCTTCGAGCATGAGACGATTCGGGTGGACACTGATGCTGGCGGCCTGGTGGTCGTCAGCCTGTAGCGGGGAAAAGCGATCCGCGGCAACGGGGGGCGACAGTGCCGCCGTCGCGCCTCGGGCAGTGGAAGGTACCGCTGTGGCCACGTCACCCGTTGGCACGCGCCGTACCGTCATGTTCCTCGGCACATCCCTCACGGCTGGGCTCGGGCTCGACGCGGACAGTGCCTATCCACAGCAGGTGCAGCGGCGAATCGACGCCGCGCGGCTGCCATTCGAGGCGGTCAACGCGGGTGTGAGTGGCGAAACGTCCGCGGGTCTGTTGCAGCGGCTGGATTGGGTGCTTCAGCATCCTGCGGCGGTGATCGTGGTGGAGACGGGAGCGAATGACGGGCTGCGCGGGCAATCCGTTGAGGCCAGCAAGGCCACGATCGGCCGGATTCTGGCGCGAATCCGCGCCGAACGTCCGGAGGCGAAGGTGGTGTTGGTGCAGATGGAGGCGCCGACGAATCTCGGTGGCGACTATACGCGCGCGTTCCACGCGATGTTTCCCGCGCTGGCACAGCAATACGGCGTGGTGCTGATGCCGTTCCTGCTCGAGGGCGTCGCGGGTCGCTCGGATCTCAACCAGTCGGACGGCGTCCATCCGAACGTGGTGGGTGAGCGGATCGTCACGGACAATGTCTGGCGGACACTCGAGCCATTGTTGCGCAAGCTCGATCAACAGCAGTAGTGAAGACCAGTACCCGGGACCCTGTACTCCGTACCCGGTAGCGAGTAAAAGGCGTTAAAAGGCGTTACGAGTGGCCCGCCGCCGTCTGTCGTGGTGCCGGATACCCCCCTACCGAGTGCCGGGTCCCGGATACTGATCTTCACTACTGCTGTCGGGTGTTTGGTGGGTGGCCATTGCCAGTCCGTCGGCGTCCGGCTAAATTCAATGGCTGTCCTACTTTACGTTTGCTATCATCATTTCAGATCGGGTGGCTGTACCATGGCAGTTCCCGCTACACAAATTCGTCGCGGCATGGTCATCGTCTTCGAGGGCGAGCCGGTCCGCGTCGTCGAGTTCCGTCATCACACGCCGGGCAACCTGCGCGCGATGGTGCAGGCCAAGCTGAAGAGCCTCAAGTCCGGCGCCAGCTTCGATCATCGGTTCCGCGCGGCTGATTCCATCGAGCCGGCGTACATGGAGACGCACGAGCTCGAGTACATGTACGACGCCGGCGGCACGTATCACTTCATGAACTCCACCAACTACGATCAGATCGAGTTGGACGAGGAGTCGCTGGGGGACAACGCGCCGTGGATGCAGCCCGGCATGAAGATCCAGGCGGAGTTCTACGACGGGCGTCCCATCGGCGTCCGGCTGCCGAATTCGCTCACGCTGACCATCGTCGAGACGAATCCGGTGATGAAGACCGCCACGAAGACGGCGTCGAGCAAGCCGGCCAAGCTGGAGAACGGCGTCACGGTGAACGTGCCCGAGTTCGTTGCGACGGGAGATCGTGTGCGCGTGAATCCCACGACGGGCGAGTACATCGAGCGCGCCAAGGACTAGTCGCGTAGCAAATTGGAAGTCGTCGGTGCTGTTTGGCGGTTGCAGTGCGGTTGATTCAGCTGGTTCGGCTGGTTACACTCAATGCTCTCCGCGGCTCAGTTGGCGCGGGAGTGGCGTCGAGGCGGTGACCACGGTGACTGTAGCTCAATTGGTTAGAGCACCGGACTGTGGCTCCGGGGGTTGCGGGTTCAATTCCCGTCAGTCACCCCTCTTGCTGGTCTAGGTCCGTAGCTCAATTGGTAGAGCACCGGTCTCCAAAACCGGCGGTTGGGGGTTCGATTCCCTCCGGGCCTGTGATGACCGACGGAACGCTGGCGGTGGTGGATGCTCCGGTCGTCGTGGAGCGGTGAGACTGTGGTGTGGTATGTCGTTGGCGGTATCGTCTAGGGGACTAGGACACGGCCCTCTCAAGGCTGGAACACGGGTTCGAATCCCGTTACCGCTATGTGGTGCAGGGCCCGTTCGTCTATCGGTTCAGGACGGCACCCTTTCACGGTGCAGAGACGGGTTCGACTCCCGTACGGGCTATCAACCGTGAACGGTTACGAGGGATCAGCAGGTCCGCGGTGACACGCGGTGCAGGAAGGATGTGTGTGTTTGAGCCGTCAGCGTAAAACGGTTCAACCGGTGTTTTGGAGGGGCCGTAGCTCAGTTTGGTTAGAGCACTCGACTGTCACTCGAGAGGTCGCGGGTTCGAGCCCCGTCGGCCCCGTTCTGTAGGAAGTGTTGCCCTGGTGGTGAAACTGGTAGACACGCCATCTTGAGGGGGTGGTGCCGCAAGGCGTCGCGGTTCGAATCCGCGCCAGGGCATGCAGGCTCTTCGTCGCCACAGTAGCTCAGGGGTAGAGCACTCGATTCGTAATCGAGCGGTCGTGAGTTCAATTCTCACCTGTGGCTCTCCGCTCCTCTTATTGAGGTACGACGTCCACCGTGTCGTACCTTTTTGTTTGTCGTGCTGTGCACGTACTGATGAGCCTGCCATCCCGGGCGGAATATCTGTCGCCCGCTGTGTCCGCTTGTGACGCAGATCACCGAACATTTGCGGAGCGCGCCCTTGCCGAGTCCGCGAAGATTCCCAAGTATTGAGTCGCTCCCATTCCCGGGGCGCCGGACGCATCGTCCACGCCGGATGTTTGTCACGGTGCCTCGACCCTGAAGTGACTCGCTGAATGCCGTTGGCTCGCGCCTTGGCCACGACACTGACACCCCTCCGCCGCCTCGCCCTTTTCGGCGTGGCCGTCGCTGCGGTGCTCACGAGTTGCGGCCGCGAGCCCACCGCGCCAACGCAGACCGACGCCCGCTTCGCGCGCGGACTCAGCTTCGCCGCCGTCTTCCCGACCATGCAGCTCTCGGGCAGCGCCGCGGATCTCGTCGCCTTCAGCAGCGTGCACGTGGTGCTGCACCACTCCGACGGCACCGTCGCGCTCGACACCACCATCGCATTTCCGGCTGACAGCCAGCAGATCGTCGTCAGCCTCACGGTCAAGCTCGCGCCATCCGCGCCCGCCAGCGGCGAGCCGATGACGCTCGACCTCGGCTACCTCAACGCCCAGGGCGTCGTCGTGTTCAAGGGCGGCCCGGTCACCGTCGTTGCCGCGCCATCACTGCCCGGCTCTCCGCCTCCCACGCCCGTGCAGGTTCCCGTCGTCTACACCGGTCCCGGTGCAGGCGCCAAGAAAGTCGTGATCTCCCCTCGCTCGTTGAGCGTGAACGCCGGTGCGTCGTTCGCCTTCAGCGCCGCGGCGCTCGACGCGAGCAACAACGTGGTCCCGGGCACGCCATTCGTGTGGGCCTCGCTCGATCCATCAAAGGCGACCATCCCATCCAATCTCGTCGGCAGTGGAACCGCGCTCGCACGAGGCACCGCGCGCATCGTCGCGCAGCTCGTCACCGGTGCGGCGGACACGGTGCAGCTCACCATCCAGGCCGTTCCGTCCACGCTCGCCATGGTGTCCGGTTCGGGGCAGAGCGGTGTCGTCGCCAAGCCGACGCCCACCGTGCTCGCACAGCCGCTCGTGGTGAAGGTGACGGCGACGGATGGCCTCCCCGTGTCGGGTGTATCCGTGAGCTTCGCCGCCGCGTCGGGCAGCGGCTCGGTGTCGCCGACCACCGCCACGACTGACGCGAACGGCAACGCGCAGACGTCGTGGACCCTCGGCGGCACCGTGGGTGCGCAGACTGTCACCGCGACGTCCGGCACGCTCTCCGGCTCGCCGGTGACGTTTGCGGCGACGGGTACCGCGCCAGTGGCGACCAAGCTCGTGCTCAACAGCGGTCCCGCTGCAAACGCAAACATCACGTCGGGCGCCGGCATCGGCGTCACCGTGACCGCGGTGGATGTGGACGGCGACCCGGTGGTCGGTTTCACCGGACCGATGACACTCGCGCTAACGGGCAATGCCGCCGGTGGTACGCTGAACGGCACCACGACGGTGAATGCGGTCAACGGCGTCGCTTCGTTCACGGGCGTGAGCATCGCCAAGCCCGGAAGCGGGTACGTGCTCACCGCGTCGGCCACTGGTCTGACCGGCGTCAGCACCGCGGCATTCAACATCGTCACCGGGCCGGCATCGAGTCTGGTGCTCGTGACTGGTGGCGGTCAGAGCGCAACAGCAGGCGCGCAGCTTTCGCCCATCACGGTTGCCCTCACCGACGGCACGGGCAACGCGGTTACGGGCGCGAGTATCACCTTTGCGGTCGCGAGTGGTGGTGGCTCGGTGACGCCGGCCACCGCGGCGACGAACGCTTCGGGGCGCGCCACCACGACGTGGACGCTGGGGCCGACCGCTGGCACACAGACGATCACGGCCACGGCCATCGGTGTGCAGCCACTCACCGTGTCCGCCACCGCCACGAGCACACAGAACCACTGGGTGTTCTCGGCGCAGCCGACCAACCAGACGGCGGGCGCTGGCTTCTCGGTCACCGCACAGCTTCAGAGTCCGTCCAATGCGGTCGTGACGTCCTTCAATGGCGCGTCCACGATCGCCCTCAGCGCGAATCCCGGCGGGTCGACGTTGGGTGGGACGGCCACCGTGAACGCCGTGTCCGGTGTGGCGACCTTCAGCGGACTCACGCTCGACAAGGTCGGCACCGGTTACACGCTGGGTGTGAGCTCGAGCGGCGCGATCAGCGGTGTCTCGAGTGCGTTCAACGTCACCGCCGGGCCGGCGTCGGTGCTCGCGCTGCACTCCGGTAACAATCAGACGGGCACGCTCGGCCAGGCGCTCGCGCAGCCGATCATCGCGCAGGTTACGGATGCGAACGGCAACGCGGTTGCTGGCACGCAGGTGACCTTCACGGTCGCCAATGGCGGCGGGTCGGTGACGCCGCAGACGAACAATACGAATGCGAGCGGCCAGGTCAGCACGACGTGGACCCTCGGCGCGTCGGGAGCGCAAACGCTTACGGTGTCGTCCACCGGTCTCACCGGCTCGCCGATTACCGTCACGGCCACCACCGGACCTGGTGCGATCGTGAAGACCGTGTTGACGCCGAACCCCGATACGCTCACGTCCATCGGCGGGACACAGCAGTTGACGGCGCAGGGCCTCGACGCGAACAACACCCCGGTCTCCGGCACGTGGACCTACCTGAGCCGTAATACGGCGATCGCGACGGTCAATGCATCCGGCGTCGTGACCTCCGTTGCCAACGGCTCCACGTACGTGGTCGCGACCGAGACCGGCGGCTCGAAGGATTCGTCGCTCACCGTCGTGCAGCAGCGCATCGCCACGATCAACGTGACGCCGGCCAACCGGTCGCTGTACACGGGCGGAACGTTCACCTTCACCGCGCAGGCGGTGGACGGCAACAACGTCGCGCTCGCGACGCAGCCCACGTTCGCGTGGTCGTCCACGGCGCCCTCCGTGGCGTCCGTGAACGCCAGCACCGGCGTGGCCACCGCGCTGTCGATCGGCACCACGCAGATCAAGGCCACCTCGGGTAGCGCGACCGGCGTGTCGAACCTCACGGTCAAGTCGCCGATCCTCACCATCGACGTCACGTACGATTCCACCGGCGCGCCAGCGCCCGACAACTTCACGTTGACGGCGTTGAGCAGCGGACGTCCGTATCGCGCCATCGCGCGCGACACGCTCAACAACGTGATGACGGGCATCACGTTCACGTGGACCAGCTCGAATCCGTCGGTGGCCGTCGTCGATACGGCGCAGCCGCAGCGCGCGCACGTGACCGCGAGTGCGAACGGTACGACCGCCGTGCGTGCCACCGCGCAGGGCGTCACCGGTCAGGCGACGCTGAACGTCTCGCAGTCGCTCTCGAGCATCGTGTTGACGCCGGCCACCGCGACGGTGGCCATCAACGGGACGACGAACCTGCTCGCCCGCGGCAAGGACGCGAACGGCTTCTTCATCTCGGGTGGCAGCTTCACGTACACCTCCGCGGCGACGACGATTGCCACCGTGAACGCCACCAGCGGTCAGGTGACGGGTGTGGCAAACGGTACGACCACGGTCACGGCGGCGAGCGGGACGGTCACGTCCAACACCTCGACGATCAACGTGAACGCGTCGGGTCCGGCGATCATCTCCTTCGCGTCGCACACCATCGGCATTGGCCGAGGGACGTCGCAGTCGATCCCGATTCTGCTGAGCAAGCCCAACCCCAGCGGGGCGCCTGTAATCGTGAAGCTCGCGGTGCGCGACACCAACGCGTACTTCAGCACGGCGGCCGTCACGATCCCGGCGGGCCAGACCTCCGTGAATGCGACGCTGAATGCGAAGAACGCGGGCACGACCTTCATCTACGCCACGGATAGCTCGGGCACCGGGTTTGCCGGCGACACGGCGCAGGTGAACGTGCAGGCGAACGTCACGTTCACGAGCTACTCGTATTCGCTCGACGCCACGGATCAGCTGTCCACGCAGGTGCTGCTATCCGATCCGTCGCCGCCGGGCGGTACGTACGTGAGCTACACGTATGGCACGGCTGGCAGAGCCGTCGTGTCGCCCGATCCGGCGTTCATTCCGGCCGGCCAGCTCGCGGCGAACGTGGTCATCTCCGGGGTGGCTGGCGGCAACACACAGATCACGCCCACCGCGGCGGGCGTCAACGGTACAGCGACGACCGTCTATACCTCGGCGGCGAATCTCCAGTTGAACGCGTCGCCACGCGTGGGCGCCGGTCAGTTCCTCCAGAACCAGTACGTGTCGCTGCCGAACTCCCGGTACAACCCGCTCAACGTGACGCTGTCCAGCAGCGACACGAACGTGGCAGTCGTCCCGCAACTCCTGACCATTCCCGTCAACTCCTATTACTCGTATTTCAACATCAGCGGCCGCGTGCCCGGGCCGGCGACCATTACGGCCAGTGCGAGCGGCTGGACTTCCGCCACGTACGGCGTGGTCACCACCACGCCGAAGGTGACGGTGTGCTGCAACAGCACGCTCCAGACGACGTCGCCCCAGCAGACGGTGTACGTCTACTCGGCTGACTCGACGAGAAACACGCATCCGCGCACAAACTCGCTGGCTGTGCGGGTCAGCTCGTTCGATTCGACGGTGATGAAGGTGCTGGACACGCTGGTCACGATTCCTCCCGGCCAGTACTACACGACCGCGCGCATCATTCCGGGTGGCAACGGGGGTTCAACGTACCTCAAGGTGACGGCCAGTGGTCACACTGCTGACTCCGTGTCGTACACCGTGAACGGACCGGTGCTCAGTCTGAGCTACGGGAGCAACCGCGTGGGTGCGGGACAGCAGGATCAGAACCTCTTTGTGTACATCCCCAATGCGATTGCCACGCCGCTGACGGTGACGCTGACGCACACCGATTCGACCAAGGTCGGCGGCCCGCTGACAGTGACGATCCCCGCAGGCAACACGGGTTACTATCAGTATTTCACTCTGCGCGGTAAGGCCGCGGGCGTGGATACGATCACGTATTCGGCGCCGGGTTATACATCGGCCAAGGCCGTCTCGGTGGTCACGACGCCGAAGGTCCGCTTCTCCGGCGGCAGCTCGTTGAATGCGTACTCGACCGGGACGGCCCAGGTCTACAGCGCCGACTCCACGAACAACTCGCACTATCGCACGACGCCGTTGACGGTGTCCGCTCGATCCGCGGATACGAACATCGTCAAGATCGACACGACGGGAACGATCGCCGCCGGCACGTATTATCTGGGGACGGCACTCAACGTCACCGCCATGGGCGTTGGCACCACGTGGGTGTACGTGACCGCCGTGGGCCATTTGCCCGACAGCGTGCAGTACACGGTGCAGCCCGCGCAGCTCAGTATGTACTGGTACTACTACTACACGACCATCGGCAAACGGCAGCATCGGGGCCCGACCGACATTTCCGTCAGCATCCCGAACACACGTCCGGTGAGCGTGGCCGTCACCCTGACGCAGAAGAATCCGACGTCGGTGCAGTTGTCCACCACGACGCCCACCATCCCCGCCAACAGCTCCACGCAGTACTTCTCGTTCAGCGGGCTGACCCAGGGCGTCGACACGGTGACCGCCTCGGCGAGTGGCTATGTCTCCACGAGTACCACCGTACGCGTGACCACGGCGAAGCTCTCCGTGTACCAGGGCGCGACCTCGGCGACGACCACCTCACCGCCGAGCGGTGTGACTGTGTACGCGGCGGACTCATTGAACACTTATCACTACACCATGGACACCGTCACGGTGAAGGCCGTGTCGAGCAATCCGAGCGTGGTGCAGCCGGAGTCCACGTACTTCCACATTACGAAGGACTCGTACTACGCCTCGTCGCGTGTGCTCTATACCGGCATTGGATCCGCGACGATCACATACTCCGATTCCGCCAACAGCGGGTACCTGCCGGCGACCTCGGGCACGTACACCGTCACCGGGCCTGCGCTGACCATCTCAGGCGGAAACGGCATGCTCGGCATGCGGCAGCAGACGTACAGCACGCAATACCAGGTGTACACGCCGAATGCCGTCGGGACGCCGCTGACCGTGAATCTCGTCAGCACGGATACGACGGTAGCGACCGTGCCCGCGAGCGTCGTGATTCCGGCGAGCCAGAACTACGCGTACTTCACGATCACGGCGCGGGACACCATCGGCACGATCCAGATCCAGGCGACCGCGACCGGTTACAGCGCGAGCAGCGTCAACATGCAGGTCACGCAGCCGAAGTTCATCATGTATGCCGGCTCGACGTTGAATACCACGTCGCCGCCGTCGACCATAACCGTGTATGCCGCCGACCAGAACGGCAACACGCACCAGGTCTCGAAGCCGCTGACCGCGATCCTCGCGTCGTCGGCGACGGGTGTGGCCACGATCGATTCCAGCTCGATTACCATCGCGGCGGGTACCTACTACGCGCAGGCCGCGTGGAGTCCGCACGCGGTCGGCACGGCGCAGCTCTCGGCCACCGACTCCACGAGCAAGTACTACAAGTACTCGGGCGCCACGGCGAACATCGCGGTGCAGACGCCAACGCCGTCGCTTTCGTTCTCGACCTTGTCGCTCGGCATCGGCCAGTATGATGACCAGAACGTGCAGTTGCCCAACTACGTCACCGGCTCGCCGACGAACGTGACCCTGTCGCACGCCGTCACGCCGCACACGACGACGCCGGCCAGCGTCAGCGTCGCCGTCGGTTCGTACTACCAGACCTTCCGTGTCACCGGCACGTCCGCTGGCAGCGATACCATCACGGCGGCGCCCGCCGGCCACAACACAGTGAAGGGCTATGTGAACGTCGGGCTCGGACGCGTGGATCCCATCGGCGGCTGGCCGACCACGCTTCTGACCGGTGACTCCGTACTCGTGACCATCTACTCGCGCGACGTGACCACCAATACGCACTACGAGGCGGCGGCCACCACGTTCAACCTGACGTCGAACGGGAAGCTCAGCTTCGTGTCGTACGGTGGTGCCACGACAACGGCCATCACATCCATCGTCATCCCGGCGGACGCGTACTACGTGCAGTTCTGGGTGAAGGGTGTCAGTGCCGGAACCGGGACCATCACCATCACGAACGCGAACTACGCGACATACACCAATTCGCTGACTGTCCAATGACGCGAGTCCATCTCCTTCGTCTGCTTGGCGGGGCCGCGAGCGGCGTGCTGATCGCATCGGCGACATTGCGTGCGCAACAGCCCGCGACGCCGGCGGCGCCGCCGCCTCCGCCGACCGAAGCGGTGATTCCTCTGTTGCCACTGTCGGGTAGCACGTCTGCACCGGCGCGCATTGCACCGCGGCAGACATCCGTCCTCGCGTCGCCGGCGGCGACCGCGCCGGTCGTGCTGCCGATGCAGCGGCCGAGCGCTCCGTCCGAGTCGCTGCATGTGACGTCGATGTTCACGCCGATGACGCCGGCGCAGACTCCGCCGCCGTTGCCGATTCCCGCGCCTCCTGCGCCGAGTGTCACGCCTGCCGCGGCGGCGAGTGCGACGCCTGCGCGCGCGATTTCAGGGCCGCCGCAGGGCGCGACGATGTTGTGCAAGGACGGCTCGTACCTGAATGGCGCGCCGGTGGAGAGCCGGTGTGCGGATCGGGGTGGCTTGGCGTCGATGTTCCCGCAGCCTTTGGCTGCGCCGCGGGCGCCTGTTCGGCAGTAGGGCAGTGCGGGCGGCGTAGCCGCTTCGCGGGGGCCGCTTATATTGCGTTTGTCGGCGCGGCCGGCACTGCGGGCGTAATTCAGTTGGTAGAATGCCAGCTTCCCAAGCTGGACGTCGCCGGTTCGAGTCCGGTCGCCCGCTCTCCATAACTTGAGTATTTCGAGGGATTTGCAACGGCGGCCGAGAGCGTGACTCTCGGCCGTTTGCATGTGGGGTACACACTGGGGCACACGGTCAGGCTGAGCCGCTGCCCTGCTCACACCTCGCCAGCATGCACGTGGAGCCTGTCATGCCCCCGGGTGGGCGAACGACCGCAACGTACAGTCACATTATCGAGCGCGAGCCGCATCACGAGCAATTCGCCCCGTGAGGTGCAACATGTTTGCCGCGCGAGTGAGACATCGAGAACTCTGGCTTGTCGATCATGCGATCATTCGCGCTGCGCGAGTTCGCACGCGGCGTCGAAGGCCTCGACCGCTTCGTGCCCGGCGCGCCGTTGCGGCGGGTCCGCGAGCGCCTGTTCGGGGTGCTTGCACCCGAAAGCGAACCCGTCGATCCTCGCCTGTAGCCAGCGCTGCCGGCTGAATCACGCAGTGCTGTTCGGCGATCCCGAGACTAGTCGTCCACCAAATCTTCGTACCGGTCGAGCGAGTAGGGCCGCATTGCTTCACGCCAGTCAGTCGGGCCACGCCGGTCTCGATCCTGACGGATGCGTTCCTGATCCGGCGTTGGAATACTTCCGCAATGAAGCACCGTCAGGACGCGATCATAGGATCCAAGGCCAAGTGCCTCTTCTTCCACCGATATGACCGGGGCGCCGTCGAACCAATCGTTCAGCCACCCCTCGGTGCTCCGTTCTGCGCCCGCCGCTACGGCCTTCGAATCGCGCGCAAGGTATGCCGTCACACTTCCTCGCGGCGCGTTTTCGCCCTTTAGACCGCGCTTCCCCCACCAGTGCTCACGCATTTGCCCGGACGCGCACGCCCATTCCACCGTGCCGTTTCGCGAGAGGATGACTGCCACGGAATCGCCGGCCAGCTCCGCGTAGCGAACTGCCGCACAGCTCAGCGACGTCTCGAACTTGGCCTCGATGGCGCGGACGGCGGCCAAACCATGTCCGGCGGCGCGCAGTACCGGGTCGGCGAACGCCGTCGGCACGAGGAGTTCAGCCGCGAAGGTGTCTGCTTGAGTCTCAAACCAAGGCTTGCGCTGACCCCGGAACTGGCCGGCTTCGGAGAAGTGTCGATCGCCGCTTTCGAACAGCTCGTCGAGATGGCCGTCCAGGAACAAATGGCCGAGTTCGTGGCAGATCGTGAAGCGCCGGAAGCCTTCGTTCGGGCACGTGTTCGACACCAGGATCCGAAATGAATTGCCTTCCTTGTACAGGGCGCCGAAGGCTGCTGGCGGCATCGTGACGTCGTCAATGGGAAGCGGAAAACCGACAGTGGCCGCGACCTTGAATGGCGACACGGGACCGTTAGCGATCCCCGCGTCGGCCAACACCTCGCGCGCTTTCTGGCGCGCGGCACGGTCCAGCGCCTCGCGGGTGAGGGTCATCTAGTCACCCGTCCTTCGGCTTCTCGCCACGTGCCCGCTCCTGATCCGTGAGGTGTTTGCCGACGGCAGTGACTGCGTCGAAAGTGGTACCCGAGGCGCCCTCCAGTGTCCGCAGAAGCACGGCGACAGGCCCTCCGACTGGAGTCGGCACGTCCGTTCGACCTAGCAGGTAATCCATCGAAATCGACAGGGCGTTCGCCAGTTTGACGAGCGTCGCCGCCGATGGGTTCTTGCGGACGCCGGTTTCGAACTGGCTGATCATGACGGCCGGGATCCCGGACCTTTTCTCGAGCTCTGACTGGCTCCAATCCCGCTTGTCTCTGATCTCCTTCAGGCGTCTTCCCAAAAGGGTTGTCTTGGCCATTGCGTAGTGGGTATACTCCGCGCTATAGTTGTCCATAAGCCCGCTTCAGGGCGATTTTCTTTGCCGAGCGAGTGTACTCGACGCTATACAAATCCTGTACGCGGGAATGTGAACTCACACGCCCATTCGGGCAAGGGGAGACTATGGCGACAGCAGCGAAGGAGCAGCATGGTCGGGATCACGGCGGGCACGACGGTGAGGCGGTCGGTCAGGGCGTGTTTCACGTCAACGACCGCCAAGGCCACGTGAACGCTCGTGGCGAGGATGTTACGGGTTCGGAGATTCTCCGCCGCGTCGAGCTGACGTCCGAGCGGTATGAGCTGTTCACCGTTAAGGGCGGCCACGCCGACAAGCGGATCGGCCCGGATGAAGTCGTGCGGGTGAACCCCGGTGACCATTTCCGCGCGACTCTGCGGGGAACCGATTACTCGTCGCCGACAGGAGCGGGCCGCTCATGAGCCGGAAGCGCGTCTGGGACGATGCGGCAAAGCTCACGCGTCCGGGCAGCGCAGTTCGCTGCGTAGACGTCGGCGAGATGGTGGTGGTGGTGATTGAGCCGTTCACGCCGCCCGCCACCGACGCATTCGTCCCAGGCGAGCTCGCCGCGCTCGCCTTCATCGTCGCAGTCGGTTACCCCGATGCTGAGCCGGATCCGACCGGCTTCTACGTCCTCCCGCTGGACCTGAAACTCGCTGGTGGCTCCGAAAAGCCGAGATCCACGAGCGAGGCCGACCTGCTTGGCCGTCGGTGGCTCAAGTTTTCGTGGGCCCCGAAGGGCGCTCCCTGGGACCCGGCGAAAGACACACTCGAAACGCACGTCGCGAACATTGAAGGGCGCTTCCTCCGGAGGGACTAGGCCGTGACAGTGACAACGCGCCTTCGCGCGTCGATCGACGCCGCCATGGGAGCCGTGCTCGGTCTCGTGAAGACCATGACCCGCCGGGAAGGCCTGACGCTCAACGCCCGCATCGAGATTGCCTGGACGGGTGGGGTTCGAGAGGCCGTTTGGGGCCTGGCGCTTTCGGCCGCTCCGCGAGAGGGCGCGGTCATCGCTTTGTGCCGCGTGAGCACCGGCGCGTCGCGGCGCTCGCTGATCGTTCAGGATTCGCTACCGCCCCAGGATGGCGATCTCTCATACCATCGCGGTTATGTCGTGACGATAACCTCTCGCTACTGGAACCGGGTAATTGATGACCTTTCCGGACGCTCGGGCGAAACCGGGATCGCGGTTCTGCACACTCATCCTGGTCGCGGCAACCCCGTGTGGAGCGCCGACGATGACAACGCTGATCGCGAGCTGGCCGCTTTCCTCTTCGGTGAAGGGTTCCTCAAGGGATCAGCGCCGCTGGTCTCGATCGTCGTGAGCGAAGACCAGTTGCGCGCGCGTGAACTGCGCTGGACCAGAGACGCCGGCGTGACGATGCACGTGGTGACGCGATACCGGACCCTTAGTAGATCCCATTTCGAGTTCCGGCGGACGGCCGAAGCCGGGCCCGAAGCGTATCAGCCCCCATCTTGGGCCGATCGCTCCGTTCGGGTCTTCGGACGGGACGGCCAACGGCTCCTTGCTGAAGTGCACGTTGCCTTCGTCGGCACGGGCGGAGTCGGCTCGATCACCGCCGAGGACTCGGCGCGGATGGGCTTCGGCCGGATGAGCCTCTGGGATCCCGACGTCATTAAGACCGTAAACATCAACCGATCCGGCAGCTTCACGTTTTCTGACGCCCAGCGACGCGCCGGCAAGGCGGAGACGCTTGCAGCGATGATCGGGCGCGTCGCACTCGTGCGCGAGGTATGGGTTTGGTGGCGGAAGGCGGACGTACGGCATTCGGATGAGCTCGCTCGTCTCCTCGACGCAGACGTGATCAGCCTGGCCGTTGACGACGTGCGAGTCCGCAATTTCGTGAACGCCGTCGCCTATGCTCATTTCATTCCAGTGCTTGACGGGGCGAATGTCATTCGCTCCACTGCCGAGGACGACGTGACGGCGGATGCGGCGACGGTGGAAGCCGGTGGCGCCCGCGTGAGTGTTCTGGTGCCGGGCGGACCCTGCTTGTGGTGTTCGGGGCACATCACCTCCCGGAAACTGTCGTTGGCATATCGCACTGAGGCCGAGGTGGCGGCGGACCGTGCCCGTGGCTACGTCGAGCACTTGGGCCCCGAGCACGCGCCCAGCGTCATGCCAATGAACGCAATGACTGCCGCGCTGGTGGAACTGCGGTTGCAGGACCTTCTGTATGGACTCTCCAAGCGGCCGGTCTCCGAGGTGTACTACGACCTCGTTGGAGGCACTTTGGATGAACTCCCACGCGACCGTGTCGCCGGATGCCCTCACTGCGAGCTGGCGGAAGGACTTGGCGATGCTGCGGAGCTGCCGCACTCTGACCACTGAACGTTGGTGCCCTCAGTGCAACACTCCACGAGCGCCCTCGAGGATCGCGAGCGGCGGGCTCACGAGGTCGTGCTCGTAGCGGTGGCATCAGACAGCGAGCCCTAGGGACGGTCTGAAGTATGGGCATCTAAGAGGAGTCGGACCTGTGAACGCAGATTGACGGACGAGATTGCCGTGTGAGAGACGGTAAGAGGGAGTCTTCCTCCGGTCATCTCGCCTCATACCCCAGCATGACGGCGGTCCGGCCGACACGTCGCCCTACGCCGGGGCCCATCGGTGCCGTACCAGAAACAGGTTGGTGAGCGCGAAGAGCGTGAAGACCTGAGCCGTATTCTTGGCGAGTCCGCGATAGCGCACCTTCGTGTGCTTCCACTGACACTTCACCACTTGAAACACGAACTCGCTGCGCGCCCGGACCGACGACCGCGCGCGATTGATCTGCCGCCAGCGCTCGGACAGCGGATGGTGCGCCGTGCCGCGCCGAGTCATCCGGTACTTGATCCCGGCGGCCTCACATGCCTGCCGGTCCGCCTCGCTCCAGTAGGCCCGGTCACCATAGAGGGCGCGCTCGTCACCATGCACCAAGTGCGGCAATTGGTTGATTTCGCTCGCGGCGGCATCGGTGGTCGTGAGCGAGTGCACCACCCCGCGGCGGTCCGTCCCCACGTGGCTCGTGGAGCGTGTTGGGGCACAGTGGGGCACGTGGGGTGCAATCGGCGACAACCTGTGAGCGCCAATGCACATCGCGATCCGCTGAATCACGGGTTTAGAGCGCCGCCTGACATGGAGTTGAGTATTCTCCATGCTTCCCAAGCTGGACGTCGCCGGTTCGAGTCTGGTCGCCCGCTCTTTTGAATAGCGAGAGTCTCGAGAAGTTGGAAGCGGCCGATCACCAAAACGGTGACCAGCCGCTTTTTTGTGGTCACCCATGTGCCTCGTTCGATCCTAGAACCGCGCGGCGAGGGCGAACAGCGGGCCGACGAACAGAAACTGGAGCGCCGTAAAGCCCGTCTCGGTCGCGACGAACCGTGAGACGGACGTCATCGGGTGCTTTGCCGCGACGGCGAGGGTAGTGAACGTCCACGACAGGAGCGCGGCAGCCGCTGCGAAGCCCATTCCGCTCGCGATCGACGCAGGGTTCACGACAAGGCGCGGGTAGGCCACGGCAAAGATGATCCCCTGAATCAGCATCGAGGCGAAGCCGAACGGGATGATGATGTCTTCACGGTAGATGCGAAGCTCCCGGTAGGTGGCCTGGAAGATCTTGAGGTGCCAGGTGAAGCCGAGAGCGAAGGTCGGCACGAGATAGGCGAGCACGGTGAGTACAAAGCGAAGCATGGGGTCCTCTCTGGCGGTGCGGGAAGATAACTTGCAAATAGCAAGTGTTATCGGCAAGTCCGCAACTCGGTCACGGACTCTGGCGTAGGACATGTATTGAGGAGGCGTCCCTCGGATGACTCGGAAGGAAGCGCGATCGCGCTGCCCGATCGCAACATCACTCGACATCTTCGGTGACCGATGGTCCCTTCTCGTCGTGCGCGATCTGATGTTCACGGATCGACGGACGTATGGGGAATTTCTGGCCGCGGGCGAAGGCATGGCGACCAATGTGCTGGCCCAACGACTCGAGCATCTCGATTGCGCTGGGATCATCGCGCGCACGATCGATCCAACGGACGGACGACGGGCGATGTACCGGCTGACGCCAAAGGGAATGGACCTGGCGCCGATGCTGCTGGAGATGGTCGTCTGGGCGGCGGCGCACGAGGAAACGGACGCGCCGCCGAAGCTTGTCGCAGCGATGAAACGCGATCGCAAGCGGTTCATCGCCGGGCTCCGCAAGGTACATGGAGAGTGAATAGGGAACGTGGCGAGCGGCCATGCGAAGCTGCGCCGAGAAATGCGCGCGCGCCAACAGCGACGCCCATGGGTTTCTCAGGTGGCGGAGCCTCACACGCACGGCTAGGTTAGCTCGTCCCGAGCCCGCGTGAGGCCGCCTGCCCGTGGAGCTTCGCGACCACCTTCAATCGACCCTGGGTGATGCCTACGTCGTCGAGCGCGAGCTCGGCGGCGGCGGAATGGCGCGCGTGTTCGTCGCGCGAGATGTCCACCTCGGCCGGCGTGTCGTGATCAAGACGCTCGCGCCCGAGTTCGCGGCGGCGGTGAGCGTGGACCGCTTTCGGCGCGAGATCCGTCTCGCCGCGTCGTTGCAGCAGGCGAACATCGTTCCGGTGCACACCGCTGGCGATACCGATGGGCTGCCGTTCTATACAATGCCGTTCGTCGAGGGGGAGACACTGCGCGAACGGATCGTGCGCTCCGGTCGGCTCGGCATTCAGGAAACCGTCGGCGTCGTCCGCGACATCGCGCGTGCTCTCGCATTCGCGCACGCGCGCGGCATCGTACATCGCGACATCAAACCCGAGAACGTCCTGTTGTCGGGAAGCGCGGCTGTCGTTACCGACTTCGGGATCGCCAAGGCGCTTGCTGCCGCGCTCGGCGACGGCCCGGGCGCGGAAGCGCTCACGGTGTTCGGTACGGCGCTCGGCACGCCGGCGTACATGGCGCCCGAACAGGCCGCGGGCGATTCGGACGTTGATCACCGCGCGGACCTCTACGCACTGGGCGTGGTCGCTTACGAGCTCTTGGTGGGCGCGCCGCCGTTTGCCGGGCGCACCACGCAGGCGCTGATCGCCGCGCACATCGTCGAGGAGCCGGTCGCGATTGGCGACAAACGAAACGACGTTCCGGCGCCGCTCGCATCGCTCATCATGCACTGCCTCGCGAAGGATCCGGCGTTGCGCCCCGACTCGGCGGATGCGATTCTGGCCGCGCTCGACACGCCGGCCGCGGAGGGAATCCACAGTGCTGCGGCGGTGATCTCGGCCAAGGTCTCGATCGCGATCATGCCGTTCGTGAACGTCAGTCCGGAATCGTCGGACGAGCTGTTTGCCGACGGACTCACCGACGAGATCATCACGGACCTTTCGCCGATCCGCGCGCTGCACGTCATCGCGCGGGCGTCGATGATGCGGTTCAAGCAGACAACGAAGGATCCTGAGACGGTCGCACGCGAGCTCAAGGTGCGATACGTACTCGACGGAACGGTGCGGCGAGCCGGCACGTCGCTCCGCGTCACGGCGCGCTTGCTCGATGCGTCCGATGGCTCCGTGGTCTGGGCCGACAAGCTCGGCGGCTCCGTCGAGGACGTATTCGCGGTGCAGGAACAGATTTCGCGAACGATCGTCGACTCGTTGCGGCTGAAGCTCACGCCGCGCGAGGCGCGCCATCTGACCGAGCGGCCGATTCAGGATCTGCGGGCGTACGAATACTTCCTGCAGGCGCGGCAGGCGATGTGGACGTTCAGCCTGCAGTCGCTCGACCGGGCGGTTCAACTCCTGGACAACGCGCTCGAGATCGTCGGCGAGAATCCCCGCCTCCTCGCCGCGCTGGGCAATGCGAACTTGCTCACGATCGAAACGGGCCAGGTCGATGCCGCCGAGCGAATCGCCAGAGCCGAGGATTGCGCGCGCCGACTGGCGTTGATCGAGAGCGACTCGTTCGACATTCACTGGCTCGAGGGCTCGATCCGTTTTCGGCGCGGGGACATCCGCGACGCGATTCGATCGTTCGAGCGCGCAATGGAGCTCGATCCGAACAGCGCCGACGCTGCTGCCCTCCTCGCGTACGCCTACTTGCTCGCCGGCCGAGGCGATCGTGCTCGCTGGATCGCGGACCTGTTGGTCGCGCTCGATCCGCTCACGCCGCTGTTCCAATGCCTGCCCGGCATGTGCGACCTGATGGTGGGCCGCTACGACGCCGCGATCATGCACTACCGCCGCTTCTTCGACATGGATGGAGCGAATCCCGCGGCGCATTTCTTCCTCGCGTGGGTTCTGGCGATGAGCGGACGGAAGACCGAGGCGATCGTCGCAGCCGATGCGTTGGCCGCGACGTTCCCGACGACGGTATTCGGCCAGCTCGGCCACGCATATGCGCTCGCAGTTCGCGGCGACCTTGCCGGTGCGCGGGCCGCGATGACCGCGGAAATGAAAGCGTCGGCGACGCAGAGCGAGATGTTCGCCCGGCTCGTCGCCGATCTGCACGCCCAGTCGGGCGACCTCGAGGCGGCCGTCGATGCCATTACCGCGGCCGCGAACTTCGGGTTTGCGAACTATCCGTATCTGGCCGAGCACGCCGTGCTCCTCGCGCCTATCCGCGATCATCCCCGCTATCTCAGCCTGCTCGATGACGTTCGCGTCCGCTGGGAGCGAGGGGGTGCGTCTGTCCAAGACAATCGTCCGTCCGCGCCGTCGCCCGCTCTGTAACTTCTTGTGAAATATTCGTTTGCTAAAATGACCTGCCGAACTCGGCGGGCCGTTTTGCTGGTGCACAACGGCGACCAACGGTGACCAGACGCCATCCGCGCTCGAAAGTCGCATTATGCGGTGCAGAGGGTGCGAGCACTGCGCGCCCGACCCGAGCCCTACCCTCGGGACCGGACGCACATCGACAGACGAGCTATGCCAACAGTAATGGTTTTTTCTGGCCGGTTCGGTTGATGCTTTCTTCGGGGAAGACGCGTATTAAGAGGGGTTTTCTTTCCACTAGGGACGCGCCAGGACGATGACATCAAGTGGCAACCATAGTGCGCAGAGCCGGCCGTCTCCGCGTTCATCAGACGAAACCGCTATCGGGGTGATCGGCAGGGGGCGCGCGCAGGCGGCGCAGCTGTCGGCGGCGAGCGCCGTGCTGCAACGCTCTCTTGACCGCCTGGCGAATCTGTCGGACGTCCGGTTGTGGGCGAGTGAGGTGCTCACGTCAATCATCGAGGTCGCCGGCGCCGACGGCGGGGCGCTCCTCCGCTACGAGCCGACCACGCGTACCCTCGTCATCCAGTCGTACGTTCTGGGTGGAGTCGTCCTCGATAGTGCGAACAACGACCGGTTGGCTCAGAAGTTGGAGGTGATGCCGGCGGAGGGCTTCCCACGCTGGAAGGATATCCTCGCCGCAACGGACACGTTTGTCGCGTACGGCGATTGCGGGGTCCACCCCGCGTTCCCAGAGATCGTGCACCCCGACGTGCCCCGGAACAATGCGGGCTTGGCGCTACGGCGTGGCGACACGATCATCGGTCTCCTCATCCTTGTGTATCACTTGTCGGAGGAGTTACCCGCAGAGCGAATCCTGGCGACTCGCACGTTGACGCGGTACGCGGCACTCGTGCTCGAACTGGCATGGCTGGCCGACGAATCACGTGAGGCCGCGGTGATCCGCGCTCAGGTCAAGGCCGCCGAGGACCGCGCCGCGGAACTGGCGAGCGCGAATGCGGCGCTGAGCAGGTCCATCGAGATGCTCGCGTCCTATGAGGACTTGCCGCGGTTTACGAGTCAAGTCCTCCACGAGGCGATTCGGGCATCCGGCGCGGACAACGGCAGCGTGTCGCTGTTCGATGATGTGCCAGATACCTTGCGTCGGCTGGCTGTCTGGATCGACGGCGAAGCGGTCGATCTCGCTGCGGAAGCGGCAACGGAGCTCGCGCAACCGTTCGCGCTCTGGCCACCGGCCTGGCGCCTGTTGCGGGAAGCCCGCACCGGGTTCTGGGTCGACTGGGAAAGCCCGAATTCTCGCCCACCGGAGCTACGGGACGCACCGGCCCGGGCCTGCGCATTCACACAGCGGACGGGTGATCGTTTCGCTGCGCTCCTCCCCCTGGTGCTGCACGGCGATACCATCGGGTTCTTGACGCTCGGATTCCGGTCATTTACAGAACAACGCTGGCCACTCGTGCGGGAGATCTGCGGCGTCTACATGCATCTACTCGCGCTGGCGTTGCAGAGTGCGCGGATCGCTGAGTCGGTCAAAGCCGCCGCCGTCGCCGAAGAGCGCAACCGGCTAGCCCGGGACATCCACGACACCCTCGCGCAAGCGCTCGCGCTGATCGTCATGCAGTTGCAACGTGCAGAGTCGAGGCTGGGACCGGCGTGGGCGTCCGCACGGGAGCCGCTCGAGACCGTGCGACAACTCGCGGTCGAGGGGCTGGCCGAAGCCAGACGGTCGGTCAGCATGCTGCGTCCGCCGGTCACGCCTCATGGGCTTGCGCAGGCAGTGCGGGAGGTAGCTGACGTCCTACGCGGGCATTATCACGGCTCCCTCGAGGTGCGCGTGACTGGAGTGTCGCATGCCATCGAGCGATCAGTCGAGGAGGAGTTGTTCGCGATTGTGCGTGAGGCGCTGACGAACGCTGCAAAGCACAGCCGCGCAAGTCGCATCGATGTCGAGGTGGCGTACCCGGACCAGCGCAGCGTGCGCGTGGCCGTTACCGACGACGGCGTCGGCTTCGATCCCGATCAACCACGGAACGGACGGTACGGCCTGGTCGGAGTGTTCGAGCGCGCCGACCGGATTGGTGCGGCGCTGACGCTGGCCTCCGAGCCTGGCGCGGGAACCGAAATCGTGGCGGTGTGGCCGAATGATTGAGGCGGCCAGTTCGATTCGGGTCTTGCTCGCCGACGATCATGCCATCGTCCGCAATGGCGTCGCGCAGATCCTGAACGAGGAGCGGGGAATCAGCGTGGTCGCAGAGGCCGCGGACGGCCCGGAAGCGGTGGAGCTCTTCGCGCGCATCCGCCCCGACGTGGCGCTCGTCGACCTCCGCATGCCGACGCTGGAAGGCGTACAGGTTGTGGAGCAGATCCGGGAGCGGTTCCCCGACGCGGCGATCGTCATCCTGACGACCTACGATACCGACAACGATATCGAACGCGCACTGCGCGCTGGGGCCAAGGCGTATCTCGTCAAGGACGTGTCGCCGCAAGACCTCGTGGCCTGCGTCCGCGCCGTGCACGCGGGGCGCACGTGGGTGTCGCCAAGAGTCGCCGCCAAACTCGTCGCGCACGTGACGAACGTGCGTCTCACGCGGCGCGAGCTGGCGGTCCTTCGTCTCCTGGCCGCCGGCAACTCCAACCGCGAGATCGGCGATGCGCTCGGCATCAGCGAGGGCACGGTGAAGATTCACGTCACGCACTTGTTCGCCAAGCTCGATGTCACGAGCCGTACGGAAGCGATGACGACGGCGCTGCGGCGGGGACTCGTGCGGATCGACTGACCGCCGCTCTATACCAAAAGGCTGATATCGGCATATCCACCTGGCCAGACGCGCGCGCGTCTGGCGGCGGGTAACGTTCGCGGCGCTCCAACACCACAACCGCGAGTGAGCATGACAAGATTCAAAGCGCGCGGTCTGGCGCTGATCGCGCTCCTCGCTGCGTGCGAGAAAGCCCCGCCGCCTCCGCAGGCTATTCCGACTGTCGCCGTGGCGCCCGCGCTCCAGCGTACGGTCGGTGACTGGACCGAGCTGACCGGCCAGTTCTCCGCGGTCCAAAACGTACAGGTGCGTCCGCAGGTCGCCGGCTACGTGATTCGAGTGGCATTTCACGAAGGAGCCGACGCACGGGCCGGCGACACGCTTTTCGTCATCGATTCCCGACCGTACGCGGCTGCCCTCACGACGGCCCGGGCGCAGCTCGCGCGGGAGCGTAGCGCGCTGGGGCTCGCCGTCGCCGAAGCCGCCCGCGCCGAAACGCTTTTCGCCGCCAACGCCACCTCGCGAGACGATTTGGAAACGCGCACCGCGTCCCTTGCCAGAGCGCGAGCCGAAGTCGGGGCCGACGAGGCCGCCGTCGAGGCGGCACGACTGAATCTCGAGTGGACGGTCGTGCGCGCTCCAATCGATGGTCGCGTGAGCAATGCCGCCGTCACGCGTGGCAACTACGTGCAGAATGGATCGACGACTACGCCGCTGACCACCATCGTCTCGCAGGATCCGATGTACGTCTACTTCCCCGTCGACGAACAGTCCTACTTGCGCCGCGCTGATGGCGCCGGACGCTCCCAGTCGGTGGAAATCGGGCTCGCCAACGAATCGGGATATCCTCGCGTCGGGCGGATCGACTTTGTGGACAATCAACTCGATGTTGCCAGCGGCACCATTCGCCTCCGCGCGGTGGTCGACAATCACGACCGTCGGCTCGTGCCCGGAATGTTCGCGCGTGTGCGGCTCGCGGGTGGACCTTCCCGTCCGGCAACGGTCGTGGAAGACCGGGCGATCGGCACGGATCAGGATCGCAAGTTCGTGTACGTCGTGAAAGCCGATTCTACCGTGGAGTATCGTGCTGTGCAGATCGGTCGCGTCGATAGCGGCTATCGCGTCGTGCAAAGCGGAGTCGCCGCAGGAGAGCGCGTGATCGTCGACGGCCTACAGCGCGTCCGCCCCGGCATCAAGGTCGTCGCAAGGGCTCAGCCGCCCCGCTAGCTCCTCTTCTCGCGACCCGATATTGACTATGGGCCTATCCCGTTTCTTCATCGACCGTCCGATCTTCGCGGGCGTTGTCTCCATCGTCATTGTACTTGCCGGGGCGCTCGCCATCGCGGTCCTCCCAGTGAGTGAGTACCCAGAGGTGACGCCGCCCACCGTTCAGGTGATCGCCGCGTACCCAGGAGCGAGCCCCTCGGTGCTCGCTGCTACCGTTGCCACGCCGCTCGAGGAGCAGATCAATGGCGTCGACAACATGCTTTACATGTCATCGCAGTCGCAGCCAAATGGAAACCTCGCGCTCTCGGTGACCTTCAAGATCGGCACGAATCCCGACATCGCGCAGGTGCAGGTACAGAATCGGGTGTCACAGGCGCTGCCACGGCTCCCAGACGTGGTCCGCACACTCGGCGTGACGACGGTAAAGACCTCGCCGGACTTCATGATGGGGATCAGCCTGTTCTCGCCCAACGGCCGGTACGACGCACTGTACCTGCGCAACTATGCGACGCTGCAGTTGAAAGACGGCTTGACGCGCATCCCGGGTGTGGGTCAGGCGACGGTCTTCGGCGCGGGTGACTATGCAATGCGCGTCTGGCTCGATCCGACGCAGCTCGCCAGCCGCGGTTTGATGGCCAGCGACATCGTGAACGCCATCCGCGAGCAGAACGTTTCAGGTGGCTGGCGGCATCATTGGTGCCCAGCCGGTCGCCACGCCCACCGCATTCCAGTTGATCGTGAACGTCCATGGCCGTCTCGAGAGCGAAGACGAGTTTGGCGACATCATCGTCAAAACCGATGCCGCAGGCCGGACCACTCACGTGCGGGATGTTGCCCGAGTGCAGCTGGGCGCGGGGGATTACTCCATCCGCAGCGCCCTCGACAACAAGCAATCTTCAACCATTGGCATCTTCCAGGCGCCAGGATCGAATCAGCTCGCGCTCGCACACGCCATTGAGGCGAAGATGCGGGAGCTCAAGCAGGATTTTCCGCCGGGATTGGATTATGACATCGCGTATAACACCACCACAGTGGTCGAGGAGTCGATCGCCGACGTGGTCCGTACGCTGCTCATCGCAATCGGCCTTGTTGCGATTGTCGTCGTCGTGTTCCTGCAGACGTGGCGCGCCTCGCTCATTCCGCTTGCGGCGGTGCCGGTATCGATCATCGGCACGTTCGCCGTCATGCTTGTCGCGGGCTTCGCCATCAACACGTTGACGTTGTTCGGCCTGGTGCTCGCCGTCGGTATCGTCGTCGACGACGCAATCGTCGTCGTGGAGAACGTGGAGCGGCACATCGAAGAGGGGCTGACACCACGCGAAGCCAGCCGCGTCGCGATGGGCGAAGTGAGCGGGCCAATCATTGCGATCGGGCTCGTGCTCTGCGCGGTCTTCGTGCCAATGGCGTTCATCAGCGGCCTCTCTGGCCAGTTCTATCGTCAGTTCGCGCTCACGATCGCGTTCTCGACGGTGATCTCCGCGTTCAATTCGCTCACGCTCTCGCCCGCACTCGCCGCGCTCCTGCTGCGGCCGCACGGCGCCGAGCCGGATCGGCTTACGCGAATCGTCGACGCTGGCGCCGGATGGTTCTTCCGACCGTTCAATCGCGGCTTCCTCGCCGCCGCCAGTGGGTATCAGGACGTCGTCCGTCGCCTGATTCGGCACAAGGGCGCGCCGCTGATTGTGTATGTGGCTCTCGTCGTCCTGACGGTGGTGGCCTTCAGACGCGTTCCGGCGGGATTCGTCCCGACACAGGACAAGCAGTATCTGATTGCCGTGGCACAGCTTCCCAATGGCGCGTCGCTCGATCGGACGGATGATGTCCTTCACCGTATGACGTCCATCGGACTCACGCATCCGGGCGTTGCGCACGCATTCAGTATTACAGGACTCTCGATCAACGCGTTTGCCAGTCTTCCGAACGCCGGCGCGATCTTCTTCATCCTCAAGCCGTTCTCTGAACGCAAGGGCAAAGGTCTCTACGGCCTCGACGTCGCCCAGACGCTGAATCAACAGTTCGCCGCGATCCCAGGAGCATTCATCGCCGTGTTCCCGCCACCGGCAGTCAGCGGACTTGGCCCAGTCGGCGGTTTCAAGCTCGAGATCGAAGACAAAGCCGGTGTGGGAAGCGCGGCGCTCTATCACGCCTCGCAGGCGATGATGTTCCGGGCATATCAGACGCCCGCGCTTGCCGGCGTCTTCTCCACGTATGAGATCAACGTGCCACAGCTCTTCGTCGACGTCGACCGGGCGAAAGCGAAACGCGAGGGTGTGGCGCTACGCGACCTGTTCGAGACCCTCCAGGCAAACCTTGGCTCGGAATACGTCAACGATTTCAACAAGTTCGGCCGCACGTATCAGGTCGTCGCGCAGGCCGACGCGAGTCACCGCGCCATTCCGGAGCACATCACCCAGCTCAAGGTTCGGAATGCGTACGGCGTGATGGTGCCCGTAGGCACGATCGCGACCGTCCGGCAGACATACGGTCCGGCGCTCGTGGGGCACTACAACGGATTCCCGGCGGCCGACCTCACCGGAAATGCGGCGCCGGGTGTCAGCTCCGGCCAAGCCCAAGCCGCAATCGCGAAAATCGCCACCGACGTTCTACCCCACGGCGTTGGATTCGAGTGGACCGATCTCGCCTATCAGCAGATCATTGCCGGTAGCTCCGCCACGTTGATCTTCCCGCTCTCCGTGCTGCTCGCGTTCCTCGTGCTCGCCGCGCAGTACGAGAGCTGGACGCTACCGCTGGCCGTGATCCTCATCGTGCCGATGAGTATTCTTTGCGCCCTCACCGGCGTGCTGCTGACTCACGGCGACAAGAACGTATTCGTCGAAGTGGGCTTGGTGGTGCTCCTTGGCCTGGCGTGCAAGAACGCAATCCTCATCGTGCAGTTTGCGCACGAGCGCCAGGAGTCGGCTGGTGCGGATCGAGTGTCGGCGGCGCTCGACGCGGCGCGGCTGCGACTCCGGCCCATTCTCATGACGTCCTTTGCCTTCATCATGGGCGTCGTGCCCCTCGTCTTTGCATCCGGTGCCGGGGCGGAGATGCGACATGCGATGGGCGTTGCCGTTTTCTCGGGGATGCTCGGTGTCAGCTTCTTCGGTCTTTTCCTCACGCCGGTGTTCTTCGTAGCCATTCGCGCCATTGCTGAACGCTTCGCCCCGCCTGTCGCGACGACACACGCGCACGATCCGATGACTCCGATGATCGCCCAATCACAGGCGGGAGACGACTGATGCTGATTGCCTTTCTCGGGCTGATGGCGCTACAGGCGGGGAGCGTTCCGATTTCTCAGCCCGAGTCGATCTCAACCATCAGCCTGGCTGAGGCCATTCGGCGCGCCTCCGACGTGTCGCCGACTGCGGTTGCCGCCCGCGGACAGGTTGGGACGTTCACCTGGGCGCGGCGCGCGGCGGTCGGCGCGCTCTTCACGCCGTCACTGAGCGTCGGTGGCAACGTCAACTCGTTCACGCCACAGATCGTCAACTTCAATGTGCTGCCGCCGGGCGGTGCGTTCACCACACTGTCACCCACCTCCCACACCACCGACGCGAACATTCAGCTCTCGTATACGCTCTTCGGCGGTGGGCAGAGTCTCTCCCGTGTCAGAGCTGCGCGCGCGGCCGAGTCGGCGGCGCGCGCCAATGAGGACGCCGTGCACTCGGCGACGCGCATCGAGGTCGAGACGGCGTACTACGCGGTCATCGCCGATCAGGAGCTCCTGAGAGTTGCCGAAGAGCACGTACAAAATCTCACCGAGCAGTTGGCAATCTCCCGCGCGCGCGTTCGCGCCGGCGCCGCGACTCAAACGGACTCGCTCCAGGTTCTTCTCCTTCTCACAACCGCCCGCGTGTCCTTGCTACGCCAACATGCGGCGGTGGACGTGGACCGTCTCGCGCTCGGCCGACGTATCGGCCAGAGCACGCCAGTGGGTGCGCAGCCGCTCGATACGCTGCCCGCGCCGCCCCTTCCGTTCACTCTGAACGACGCGGTCAACGCGGCGCTTGCCTCGGGGCCAGCGTACATGCGCGCGCGGGCCGGCGAACGCGCGATGAGTGCGCAGCTGGCAGTCCAAGTGGGAAGTTTCATCCCATCACTCAACTTGACCGCTACACGGTTTGCGTATGGTGACGCAGTACTCCCCAACCAGCTCTATCGGAGTCAGTTCTCGCTGGGCGTCTCGTTTCCAATTCTGGATCAAGGCGTGCGGGAGGCAGGTGTCGTTTCGGCGCGTGCGTCTGTCGACAGTGCGCGCGCCGCGCGCGCTGATCTGGAGCGCGGTGCGGTCCAGGACGTCACAAACGCGTACGAGGCGTATAACACGGCGCGCGCGACCGTGGACATGCAACAAGTCTCGGTGCTCGTCGCGCGGGAGAATCTGCGCGTATCGACGCTCCGCTATCGGACCGGCGCGGAGAACATTCTCAACCTGCTCACGGCCCAGGTCTCGCTGACGCAAGCGGAGTCGGACCTTGTATCGGCGCGAAAAAACACGCGGCTCGCGCTCGCCAATCTCCAGTCACTCATGGGGAGAACGCTCAGTGCGGAGCAGCGCTGACCCCAGCCAGGCAGCTCTCCATGGCTATAGAAACCATCCCCTTCCCAACATCGAGGACACCTCACATGCACAACGACGCAAAGATGCGGCGTGCCAGCCGGGCAGTCGTGATGACTGTGCTGGCGACATCGCTGTGTGTCGCAACAGAAGCACAGTCCCAGACACTGCCGCCCCTTGAAACGCATCTCAAGCCAAGCGAAACCGCGCTTATTCTCGTCGATTTCCAATATCCGTTCACGGATCCGGCGGGCGACAGCTACGCCGTAGTGAAAAAAGACATTCAAGGCGGGATGCTGGATCGGACTGTCGCGTTAGTGAAGAAAGCCCGTGGGCTCGGCGTTTGGGTCATCCACGTTACCGAGGGCTACACGAAGGACTATCGCGAAATCGATCCGACCAATCCTGGCGGTTTTCATCGGTTTGGAATTCAAGCGCAGGGCTTCAAGACCGGGACGTTGAAGGCGGCCGAATATCCACCGCTCGCTCCCGGGCCGAATGACAAGGACCTCTTGTTGGCACCACGCATCCAGAGTTCGGCTTTTGGCGGAACCGGTTTGAATGAGATTCTTCGGTCACGCGGGATCAAGAACATCGCCGTTGCCGGGTTCACCGTCGACGTGTGTGACTATGCGACGGTGACGGCCGGCTACGATCTTGGCTATCACGTCTATGCGCTGAAGGAGTCCATGGCGTCGTATACGCAACCGCTGTCCGACATGATGCTGAACAGCGTGTACACCCTGTGGTCGAAGGTTCTCAGCAATGATGACTTCATTGCCATGGTGTCGCCAGCCAAAACGGCAAACCGTTAGCTCCCGCTCCAGGGAATGCACTCGTGCGCTAGAGTCGCTGCCTCTATGCCAAAAGGCCGATATCGGTCTACCCACCTGGCCAGACGCGCGCGCGTCTGGCCCGGGATATCGTTCGCGGCGCACGAAAGTCACCACCGCGGGAGATAGAGACGATGCCACATAAGATGTCCAGTGACGCCTCCGCGATGGCTCCATGGATGTCTGTCCATCCGCTCAGTCAAAGCGATTCCGTCGCGGCGAACGCGCTGCGCGCTGGCGTTGCGGCATTCAAGGGCCAACTCGCCGGAATAGCTGCACGCGCTCCGTTCGACGAAGTCATGGAGCGAGTCGAGGCCCGGGCGGACGTGACGTTCGAAGCAGACACCGTCGGAGGGGTCTCCGGATTATGGGCGAAACCCGCGCGGGCACACAAAGGCGCGGCGCTCCTCCACGCGCATGGCGGGTGGTTCAACCTGGGAAGCGCCAACGCGTACAGAAACCTGGTCGGCCAAATCGCGTCGAGCGCAGGAGCTGATGCTTTCATACCCGAGTATCGGCTCGCTCCCGAGCACCCCTTTCCTGCCGCGGTTGCTGACGTCGAGGTATGCTATCGCGGATTGGCTGCCAAAGGAATCAACAAGATCGCCGTGACCGGCGACTCGGCCGGAGGCGATCTGGCCCTCGTTCTTCTATCGATCACCTCCGCGCAAGGGTACAAGGGTGGCATCGCTCCAGTCGGCGCGGTTGCAATCTCGCCGGTTACCGATCTCGCACTTTCGGGCGACAGCTACGAGACGCGAGCGGAAGTGGATCCGTTCTTCACGAAATCCCAGGTTGCCGGACTAATCGCCTCGTATCTGGGTGAGACCGATCCGAAGCATCCTCTGGCGTCGGCGCTGTACGGAGATTTGAGAGGCCTGCCTCCAATCCGCGTGCACGTTGGAGATGACGAGCTGTTGCTCGATGACTCACGCCGCTATGTGGAGCGTGCCGTCGCGGCGGGCGTCGACGCCGAGTTGGGCGTGTGGATGGGCATGCCGCACGGATTCGTCGCGTATACACGCGAATTCGACGCTGCGCGGCAGGCACTCAGTGCAATCGGAGCCTTTCTCACCCAGCGCTTGTCGTAACCCGTGTCGCACTTCGACGGCCTGTGCCGTCCGAACCGCACACTACGCGAACTCAGGGAGTTAGGTGATGAGTGAGACAATCCGTCAGGAGACGCGCGTTAGCGCTCGTACTCCAGTGGCCGGAGTGCTCTGGGCGACGGCTTCGGCTATCGCGATCTGGGCCGTGGCGACCACGGCCGGCGCCGAGCTGACCGTCAGCTTCGGCCTCGGTCAGCCGATACAGAAAATCACGGTGGTCAACGTCGTGCTGACGGCTCTGGTGGGGTCGCTGGCCGGCTCGGGTCTGTTTATCCTTCTCCGCGCTTTCACGACTAAGGCGCGTGCGGTCTGGACCGTCACCGCGATTGTCGCGGCCCTGGTGTCCCTGGCCGGCCCGCTGTCGGCGATCGCGTCGGCTGGCACCAAGGTGTCGCTGGTCGCGATGCACCTGATCGTGGCGACTGTGTTGATCGTGGTCCTTCGCCGCACCACACCCAGATGAACAGGAGAACGGCGACGATAGATGTTGTGGCCTAGAAGGCCATCGGCAGGAACTTGTCGCCCACTGGTCTGAAAACGGCAAGACGCAGGTCGCACGGCAAAGATCGTGCTTCGTGTGGCCTAGAGCCGATGCAAACCCATCACAAGGAGAACGAACCGTGACTCCCGAGAATGCAGCAGCTTCGAAGGCCCGCGTCCTGCCCGACTATGCACCAGTCCCGAAGTCCTCGCTCGGCCCTGCGCTGAATGACAAGGGCTACCACGTCGGCCGCGTCGAGAAGAACCTCTATTGGGTCACGGACGGCGTCTATCAGTCGGCGTTCTTAACCACTACGGACGGTGTCGTGCTGCTCGACGCACCGCCCACCATCGGCGGCAATATCCAGCGTGCGGTCGACGAGATCGCCGCGGCGAACGGCGTGAGCAACAAGATCACACATCTCATCTATTCGCATCATCACGCGGATCATGTCGGCGCATCATCGCTCTTTGACAAGAACGTCACGCGCATCGGGCATGAAGAAACGCGACGCCTCCTCTTACGCGACAATGACCCAGCTCGCCCCGTGCCTGACGAGATCTTCCAGGATGTCCGCACGCTGGAAATCGGCGGCGAACGCATCGAACTGGCGTGGCGCGGCTCGAATCACACGCCGGACAACATCTTCATCCATTTGCCTGATCACGACACGCTCATGCTGATCGACATCGTGAATGTCAGGTGGGCACCGTTCGGCATCGTCAACTTGAGTGAAGACATACCGGGGTATATCGAGGCGCCAGCCACCGCGCTTGCCTATCCGTGGAAGCACTTCATTGGCGGCCATCTCGGGCGCCTGGGTACGCGGGACGACGTCGTCCTGCACCAGCAGTATATGGCTGACATCGTCGACAACGTGAAGTCCGCGATCACCAAGGTCGACTATGCTCCGTACGCCCAGCGATATGGCGACAACGCGTGGGCGGCGGTAAAGGGCTATCTCGACGAGATCACGGATATGGCTGCCGCGCCCGTCATTGCGAAGTACACCGGCGTCCTGGCTGCCGCTGATATATACACCGCCAGCACGACGTTCTGGGTCATGGAGTCATTGCGGCTCGACCTCGGCTTGGCTTCGTGGGTCCATCCCTGATGGCAACGGACCGTTGTACTCGTCAGCACGAACGCCATGTCCTCGGGCGTGCTCATGAACACTTTGGCGGTCGATGGTCGTGCCGACCATACTCCGCTTGACGGGTCCGCACCATGACCTTCTGCGGATGACATATCTTGGAGACATGTCTCCACGTAGCGCCACCGAGAACGGTCTCCGCCGCGAACGAAAGCTTGCATCGCCTCGGTTCAACGGTCGAGTCTTTCAGAATACCTATCCCGTATCGTCAGGGCTCAAGCCGGGCGTCGAGCGTCCAACGATGCGCGAGTTCCTCTGTCCCGACGAGGACCGCGTACCTTCGACACCATTGCCGCTCGTGAACCCCCTTCCACTCTGGGACAGACGGCCCGCGTCGGGGCTGCGCGTGACGTGGCTGGGGCACTCCACGCTACTCATCGAAATCGATGGCGCGCGCATCCTCACTGATCCAGTCTGGAGCAATCGTGCGTCGCCGCTGCCATTCGCGGGTCCGAAGCGATTTCACCCGCCTCCAGCTCCGCTCGACGCGCTACCACCGCTCGACGGCGTCATCCTGTCGCACGACCACTACGATCATCTCGATCGCTCGACGATCCGCTCGCTCGCCAAGATGCAACCCAGGATGCGGATCATCACATCGCTCGGTGTCGGAGAGCGGCTCGAGCATTGGGGGATCCCACCGAAACGCATCACGGAACTGGACTGGTGGGACGAGACCGATCTGAAGGGCGTCGCGATCACCGCCGCGCCAGCGCAACATTTCTCAGGGCGAGGGATCAAGGACCGCAACGCGACGCTGTGGTCGTCGTTTCATCTGCGCGGACCGCGACACTCGTTCTTCTTCGGCGCGGACACGGGACTCACGCCGGAATACGCGGATATCGCGCGGCGCCTCGGCCCCTTCGACATGGTCGCGCTCGAAATTGGCGCGTATCACCCGTCGTGGGGCGACATCCATCTCGGACCGGTCAATGCACTGAGCGCGTACCAGCAACTCGCGAGCGGCGCGTTTCTGCCCATCCACTGGGGGACGTTCAACCTCGCAATACATCCGTGGAGCGAACCGGCGGAAACGCTCAGCCGGCTTGGCACGGCGGCCGCTGTTCCGCTGATCATGCCGAAGCTCGGCGCGCCCGTGGAGCCGGCCCGGTCGAACGGCGTCGATCCATGGTGGCGCGCCATTTCGAGCACTGTTCCAGAGGCGCTTGCCGAGCGGGACGCGCCGGAGAGTACGATGGAAGTAGAACGGATGGTGGATTGATGGAGACAAGCCAGCATCCAATCGGCTCGGGATACGGCGAGCGTACGACCGCTCGTCAGGTCGCCGCCGTCGCCGACCTCACCGGAAAACTGGTCGTCATCACCGGCGGCTACGCCGGACTCGGTCTCGAGACGACCCGTGTGCTCGCCGAGCGCGGCGCGGAGATCATCGCCGGCGCTCGCGACGTCGCGAAAGCGACGGAGAATCTCGCCGGAATTCCAGACGTGGCGGTGCGTCCGCTCGATCTGGCGGACCGTGCTTCGATCGACCGATTCGCGGACGATGTGCTCGCGTCGGCACGCGGGATCGATCTCCTCGTCAACAACGCCGGGATCATGGCGACGCCGCTGACGCGCGACGCGCGCGGCTATGAGATGCAGTTCGCTACCAACCACCTCGGCCACTTCCAGCTCACCAACCGGCTTCTGCCGGCGCTCGAACGGCGCGGCGCGCGTGTCGTCTCGCTGACGTCCGCCGGACATCGCTTCAGCGCTGTCGACTTCGACGACCCCAATTTCCTGATCCGCCCATATGACAAATGGAAGGCGTACGGTCAGTCGAAATCGGCGAACTCGTTGTTCGCCGTTGAGCTCGATGCGCGCATGAAGGATCGCGGCGTCCGCGCGTTCGCGGTGCACCCGGGACGAATTCTCTCCACCGAGCTCGTGCGCTACATCAGCATCGAGGACCTCATCGCCGCCGGCATCCGGCGTCCCGATGGGTCGCTCGAGCAGAGCAGCACGAAGACGGTGGAAGAGGGCGCGGCGACGACGGTGTGGTGCGCATTGAGCGCACAGCTCGACAACCTTGGCGGCGTCTACTGCGCCGATTGCGATATCTCGCCGATCGTGCCGGACGACAGCAAGTCGCTCACCGGCGTTCGGCGGTGGGCGATCGACAAAGCCGCCGCGGAACGGCTGTGGGAGCTGAGCGAGCGGCTGTTGAGGGTTTAGCTAGCTACGTGGCAGCGGCGGCCGGCCGAGCCGACGGACGTCACGATAAATGAGTCCGCTGATTCCCGGACAGTCGCCCCTGAGCCCCTCCATATCACGATCGCCATCGCCGGGCGCCAGATTCGCTAAGTGCGGGAATTTGCACTTTTAGCACACAAATTAAGTCACTTAGCAAATTCAAGGCGCTATAACGAGAGTTTAAGTGGCGGTTTGTGCATTTCAAGCATAAAGCTGTTGACACCGTGCAATTTCGGTTCTACGTTGGCGCCGCACCCGTCGGCAGCGTCGCGATCAGTCGCGTGGCGTACGGCGCTGTGTGCAAAGGCCTGGCCGGTTCCGCAGACCTCCCACTCACCAGCGGACGAGGATCAACATGGACGCGCGCACCTTACGGACACGCTTGCGGACGGTGGCCCGATGAACCGTCATCCCGCCATCATCTCCGGGCTCCTGCTCGTCCTCGTGAGCAGCAGCATCGCAGCGCAGACGTCGGCGCCAGAGCCGAAGCTCGCCGGCGCGCCAGATTCGTCGAAGGCTGCGGCCGCGCCCGATTCTTCGAAGGCTGCTGCCGCGACGGTGCCCACGTTCCTCACCACCGCGCAGGCGAACGCCTTCGTCTCGTTCGCGTATCAGTACAACCTCAACACGCCCAGCTCGCGCCAGAACGGATTCCGGAGCTTCGACGTGGACGACAACCAGTTCAGCCTCGACGTCGCCGAGATCGTGCTCCAGAAGGCCATCTCCAAGCCGGGCGAGACCGGGTTCCGTGTTCAGCTCGCGGCGGGGACGGGTGCGCCGGCGCATGCGCAGGCCGCCGGACTTTCCCTCGGACCAAACGCGGACCTTCAGCAGGCGGTCATCAGCTACATCGCGCCCATGGGGGAGGGACTGCGCCTCGACTTCGGAAAGTTCGTCACGCCGCTGGGCTACGAGGTCATCGAGGGCTACGACGGCTACAACGACAACTACAGCCGCTCGCTGCTCTTCAACTACGCGATTCCGCTCACGCACACCGGCGTAAAAGCCGGATACGCGTTCAGCAGCACGCTGTCGGGCATGCTCATGGTCGTCAACGGCTGGGACAACGCCAAGGCGAACCACAGCGGGAAGTCCGTCGGCGGACAGCTCACGTGGGCGCCGGCGGAACCGGTGTCGCTCAATTTCAGCTACATCGGCGGCCCGGAAAAGACTGACACCAACGGCTTCGTGCGCCACACGTTCGACGTGGTCGCGAGCTGGAAGGCGACCAAGACGCTGACGCTCACGGCAAACGGAGACTACGGCACCGAGAACAAGGCGAGTCTCGTCAAGCCGGGCGACAACGCCGTGTGGAAGGGGGTGGCCGGCTACGCCAAGCTCGATGCGACGAGCGACTTTGCCGTCACGCTTCGCGGCGAGACGATGCGCGACGATGGCGGCACGCGTTTCGGCGCGCCCACCCCCGTGACGATCAGCGAAGTCACGCTCACCCCTTCGCTGAAGGTGAGTGACCGCATGGTCGTGCGCAGCGATCTGCGCTACGACAAGGCGAGCGAGAATCTGTTCATCAAGAAGCTCAACTCTCCCACAAAGAGCCAGACGACCATCGCGCTGAACGTCCTGTGGGTCTTCTAACTACTCCGCCATTCCGATGCGTCTCATGAACGTCACACCAGCACGGCACCACGGCACCACGTACGTCCACTCATCGCTTCGACTCGAGCAGGAGCGATGAAACTCATCAGCTGCATCATCCGTCCCGATCGACTTGCATCGGTCAAGGAAGCACTGTTCCGCGCCGGCATCACTGGACTCACCATCACCCGCGCGAGCGGTCACGGTGGGGAGCGTGACACGGTCACCGTCCGGCGAGGATCGAAGCTTCTCATGCAATTTCACGAAAAGATCAAGATCGAAATGGCGTGCTCGGAGCCCTTCGTTGCGGCGACCGTCAACGCGATCATCACCGCTGCGCGCACAGGCGCGGTGGGTGACGGGAAGATCTTCGTCCAGCCGCTCGAACAGGTCATCCGCATTCGCACGGGGGAACGCGACAACGCCGCGCTCACTCCCGTCACCGTGGCCGAAGTCCAGAAGCATTCGTTGGAGGCTCAACGCTAGGAGCTGACCCGAAGCCACAGCCCAGTCCGATCTCGATCCCTCTCTCGTAAGGAGTTCCGCGGTGACCAGCATGTTGCAAACTGTCAGCAGGAAGATTCGGACGAACTGGCAAGATCCTCTGGTTCGACGCCACGTCGGCCTGCTCTTCCTCGGAAAGACCATCGGGTTGGTGCTGGTACTGGTGTTGATCACACAGTGGCAGCGGCTCTTGCCGGCGATGCTCGGCGCCCAGGCTGCGACCCCGGCGGCGACACCCGCTGCGGCCCCGGCTGCGGCGCCCGCCCTCGATCCGCTGGCCGCGATCAACGCGATCAACACGGTGTGGGTGCTGGTGGCCGCGTTCCTTGTGTTCTGCATGCAGGTGGGCTTCGTCCTGCTGGAGGCCGGGTTCGCCCGCTCGCGAGAGTCGGTCAACATTCTGGTGGAAGGGATCGCCGACACCTGCATCTGCGGCGTCACCTTCTGGCTCTGGGGCTTCGCCTTCATGTTCGAGCCGGGAACGCCATGGATCGGCACCACGGGCTTCGCGTTACAGGGGCTCGCTCCGACCTACGGCACAACGGGCGTGGCGCTCCTGGCCTTTTGGGTGTTCCAGTTCGCGTTCGCCGACACGTGCTCCACGATCACCTCCGGCGCGATGATCGGCCGCTGTGGCTTTGTCGGAGATCTGCTCTACAGCGTCGGCGTGACCGGATTCATCTACCCGATCATCGGGCATTGGGCGTGGGGACCGGATGGTTGGCTCGTCACCATGACCATTCCCTTCCGGGATTTCGCCGGCTCCACGGTCGTGCACACGATCGGCGGCGCGATTTCACTCGCGGGCGCGATTGCCCTCGGTCCGCGGCTGGGCCGCATCTTCAAGCGCGACGGCGGCGGCCCGATGCCGGCCCACGATCTCATCATCGGTGCCGCGGGTGGTCTGATCCTGTGGTTCGGATGGTACGGCTTCAACCCCGGCAGCACGCTCTCCGCCCTCGACACAGCGGGCATCGGACGCGTGTCCTTCAACACGACACTCGCTGCCTGCTCGGCGGGATTGACGTCGCTCTTCTATTCATATGTGCGCACGAAGAAGTGGGATCTGGCGCTCACGACCAACGGATTCCTGGCCGGCCTGGTGGCCATCACCTGTCCCTGCTACTGGGTGGACCCGATCGGCGCGTTCTTCATCGGCATCGGTGGAGGCCTCGTCGTGGTCTGGGGCATCGATGCGCTCGAGTACCTCCGGATCGATGATCCCATCGGCGCCGTCCCGGTACACATGGTAGGCGGTATCTGGGGCACGCTGTCACTCGGACTGTTCGCGGCGGGCAAGTACGGCGCGTCCACGCCGACGGGGCAGGACATCAGCACGGTGGTGACCGGGCTCTTCTACGGTGGCGGGATCGGAGTTCTCAAAGCGCAGTTCATCGGGAGCGCCACCATCCTGTTGGCCACCTTCGTCTCCGCGATGGCGTTGATGTACGCCGTCAAGGCAACCGGCACGCTGCGGGTGTCGGCCGAGGGAGAGCTCGAGGGGCTGGACGTGCATGAGCACGGGTCATCGGCCTACCCCGAGTACATGATCAGCGGCTCCGAGAGCGTGATCCTCGCGGTGTCCGCAAAGGAGGAGGCCGCATAGCGGCAAGCCGATAGTACCAAGCGAAAAAGCAGAACCGCCTCGAGCCAGCTCGAGGCGGTTCTGCTTTGGACGCCAGACGGAACGCGGTCGATCAGACCGGAAAGAGCATCTCGCGATACTTGGGCAGCGGCCACAGCTCGTCCGACACCTTGAGCTCCAGCGTATCCGCATCGGCACGCACGGCGGCCATTGCCTCGGCACCCGCGCTCGTGAGCAGCTTGGCCTGCTTGGTGACGTCGTCGTGCATTCCCTCCGCCTTGGCGAGCACCTCGTCCAGCACCTTGTGATTCTTGCGCAGCGACTCGATCACCTTGCCGATCTCGTTCGCCGCCTCGATCTGCGGCACCGAGGTAATCCCCGCGGCCACGGCATGCGCCGCTGCCGAGGCCAGCGAACCGGCATGGGAAAAGGCTGCCGGCAGCACGAGCGTGTCCACGATCTCACGCAGCGTGTGTATCTCGATCAGCATGTCCTTCACGTAGCGTTCCATGCGCACGTGATAGCGCGACTCCAGCTCGGGCTTGGTGAAGACGCCGAGCTTGGTCAGCACGTTGCGCGACGACTTCGACAGAAGCTGCTCCAGGGCCTCGGGCGTGCGGCGCAGATTCGGCAGGCCGCGCTTCTTCGCCTCGTGTACCCACTCGTCCGAGTAGTTGTTGCCCTCGAAGCGGATCGGCGCGGTCTCCTTGAACGCCCGCTGCACCACCGCGAGTGCGACGTCTTCCACCGTCTTGCCGCGCTTCATGTTCGCGCGGATCTCCTCGGTGAGCTCGTCGAGCGCCTCCGCCACGGCGGAGTTCAGCAGCACGATGGGGAAGGCGATCGACGCGGAGGATCCGACCGCGCGAAATTCGAACTTGTTCCCCGTGAAGGCGAAGGGCGAGGTGCGGTTGCGGTCCGTGTTGTCCTTCTCGATTTCCGGCAGCTTTGCCACGCCGAGCTTGATCATCGCCTGCGAGGCCGTCGTCGAGCCCTTGCCGGCGGCGATCGACTCGATCACGCGCGTGAGCATCGAGCCCATGAACACCGAGATGATCGCCGGCGGCGCCTCGTTGGCGCCGAGGCGGTGCTCGTTGCCGCTCGATGCGATGCCGGCGCGGAGGAGACCGGAGTGGCGATGGACGCCCTTCAGGATAGCCGCGAGGAAGACGAGGAAGCGGATGTTCTGGTGCGGCGTCTTTCCCGGCTTGAGCAGGTTGGTGCCATCGAGCTCGGCGTTGTCCGCCGAGACCGAGAGCGACCAGTTGCAGTGCTTGCCGGAGCCGTTGATGCCGGCGAACGGCTTCTCATGCAGCACGGCCTGGAGGTTGTGGCGCAGCGCGACCTTTCGCAGCGTCGCCATGGCGAGCTGGTTGTGATCGACGGCGATGTCGGTCTCCTCGAACAGGGGCGCCATCTCGAACTGCGACGGGGCCACTTCGTTATGCCGCGTGATGATCGGCACACCGAGCTTGTACAGCTCGTGCTCCGCCTCGGAGATGCACGCCTGGATCCGCTCCGGAATGCCGCCGAAGTAGTGGTCCTCGAGCTGCTGGCCTCGCGGAGGCGGCGCGCCGACGAGCGTGCGGCCCGACATCACGAGATCGGGACGGTGCGCGTAGTGGCCCCGGTCGATCAGGAAATACTCCTGTTCCGGCCCCATCGTCGTGAAGACGCGCTGCACGCCGGTGTCGCCCAACAATTCGAGCAGCGCGATCGCCTTGGCCGAAAGGGCGTCGGAGCTGCGGAGCAGTGGGGTCATCTCGTCGAGCGCCTCTCCGTTGTAGCCGATGAAAACGGAGGGGATGCACAGCGTCCTGGTCTCGCCGGACTCGACGATGAAGACCGGGCTCGCCGGGTTCCACGCCGTGTAGCCGCGCGCCTCCCAGGTAGCGCGCAGCCCCCCGGAGGGGAAGCTCGAGGCGTCCGGCTCGCTCTGGATCAGCTGCGAGGCGCTGAACTTCTCCATCGGGTGCTGGTTGTCGTCGAAGCTCAGGAAGGCATCATGCTTCTCGGCCGTCAGCCCCGTCTGTGGCTGGAACCAGTGCGTGAAATGCGTCACGCCGCGGCTGACCGCCCACTCCTTGATCGCCTGCGCGACGACGGGGGCGATGTCGATGTCGAGCTTCTTTCCATGCCGAATCGCCGCCGCGAGCTTGGCCGAAACTTCCTTCGGCAGCTTGTCGCGCATCTGGCGCGCGCCGAAAGTGTTGATGCCGAAATAGGCCGACGTTGGGATCGGATGTCCGCCGTGCCCCTCGCCGGTTCCGTTGGAGGCGTTCCGTGCACGCGGCACGCGCGCCGAGAGATCGCGAAGCGCGGATTTGCGCGAGGAATGGGTCGGGGTAGGCATGGGCTGCGGGCTGAGGCTGGAAGCGTCCGCCAGCACGGCGGCCGCTCGATGACGCCGGAATCGTGCTGATCCTGCACGCCGGAGTGCTCAATATAGCAATCCAAAGAGCAGAAACTCAAGGAATGGCTAGATATTGTGCGCTTTCAGCACGAATCAACCTACCGCCGCCCGGTGTCGGACCTGCACAGGGCGGAATCCCCTAGGATTTCGCTTTCCTCGAAGGCTTCGACTTGCCTGAGCTGTTGAGAGCGACCGCCTGCCGCACGAGCGCCTTGAAGGCCGACTCGTCAATGTCTTCTCCTTCGTGAATGTCGATCGCGCGGCGTACGTTTCCGTCGAGGCTCGAGTTGAAGAGACGGGCGGGATCCTCCAGAGACGCGCCCTTGGCGAAGGTGAGCTTCACGACGCTCTTGTAGGATTCGCCAGTGCAGATGATGCCGTCGTGAGACCAGACCGGGGTGCCCGGCGACGAGGACTTCACCCACTTCAATTCCTCGGTGACGTCCGGGTCTGCTTCCTTGATGAGCGTGCGCATTCTGCTGAGGGTTTTCCCGCGCCAGTCCCCGAGCTCGGTGATTCTTTTCGAGATGAGCTCCGATGCGGACGGACCTTGGCTCGCGCCCGATTTTTTCATGGTCTCACCTGATCAGCTCTGCCAGCGGTCGAGGGCGACGATCTGGACCTTGTTGCCGCACGTGTCGTTCAGCATGGCGATGGTCGAGCCGGTCACCTTGGTCGGCGGCATGGTGAACTCTGCCCCGAGCGGTTTCATCCGATCGTACTCCTGCTGGACGTCGTCCACGTAGAACATGGCGGCTGGCTTGCTCTGCTCGAAGAGCGCCTGCTGGTAGGCCCGAGCGGCGGCATCGTCGTTGAGGGCCAGCTGCAACTGAGTGCCGTCCGGCTCCTCGGCTGATGCAACGGTCAGCCACCTGAACGGCCCTTGCGTGAAATCCGCCTTTTTCACGAAGCCCAGAACGTCGGTGTAGAAGCGCAGCGCCCTCTCCTGGTCGTTCACGTAAATGCTGGTGAGCTTGATCTTCACGGCGATGTCCTCTTCTCACATTGTGGGTGGATCCGTCGCTTCCGTGCCGAACTGCTTGGCGTACTCGGTGTTCAGGCGTCGCCATTCGAACTTCATCGCCTCGCCACCGACGATGCGGCCGATGGGGTGACCTTCCAGGAACCGGTCGAGCACGTCGAAGCAGATGTGCCACCCGGCCGCGCCCATCGAGATGAACTTCCGACCGATGTTGTGCCAGAGTGTGAGGCGAGTGCCGTTGGCCAGCGGTTCCAGCTCCCACCGAATGTCATTCTCGCCCCAGCTGTACTCGAGCAACCGCGGAGCCTCGGCCCGCTTGACGCTCGTTTCGGAGACTTGCGGGGTGGGCGTTCCTACCGTCGAGAGCTTCACAGGTCCGGCGGTGTCGAGGTTCCGATCGGCATCGAACGGCGCCCACTCGCGCAGGTGTTCTGGTTCGGTCAGGGCTTGCCAGACCTTCCGCGGTGGATGACGCAGTTCTCGAACGAGAACGAGTGTCCACTTGTCCCCGTCCTTTCGGACCTCAGCGCCAGCAGCGGCGCCCGGTGCGTACCGCTCACGGCTGGTCATCGTTTCTTTCCTTTCCGGGGACGCACCAGCTTCGTGCGATCGAGGTGACGTTCGAGCGCGTCGACGTGGGTAGACCAGAAGTGCCGGAAGGGAGCAAGCCAGGCGTCGACGTCCATGAGCGGTTCAGGTCTGATCCGGTAGACGCGCCGCTGCGCGTCCACTCGCGCCTCCACAAAGCCGGCCTCTCGGAGCACCCTGAGGTGCTTGGAGACCGAGGGCTGTGGCATCCGAAGTTGGTGCTCGATCTCGCCGACGGACCGCTCCGAGGACGCAAGGAGGCTCAGGATGGCCCGACGATTTGGTTCCGCGATGATGCCGAAGGCAGATTCCATGACACGTATATACCTGATAGGTTATATGCCTGTCAAGCCATGCATGCCGCTATAGCCTCAGTACGAGGCGGCGTTTCGTTGCATTTGCCGGCTCCAGGCGCCGAAACCCGAAGTCGAGGCGCTCATACCACGCAAGCAGCTTGTCGTTCTTCGGGTCGACAGCGAGGAAGACGCCCCCCGCCTCGTCACGCGCCTTCTTTGCCATTTTGATCGCCGCGGAGACCAGCGCGGAGCCGAGTTCCTGTCCTTGCAAATGCGACGCGACACCGAGCCTACCTAGCAGATAGCCGCCCACTGCGCGGTAAGGAACGGATTGAAGACCGAGTTGCGCGAGAACAGTCGGAGCGACGGGCACCGAGAGCGGCGAGAGCGTGAAATAGCCGGCGACTTGTGCGTCGGTGCTGTTCGCCTGCGAGTCGATTGAAATCCATACACTACTGAGGCCAGCAGCCTGCTCCGCGAGGGCGCTGGATCTCAGATACTCGTCGATGTCCTGCGCGCCTGGGTGATTGCCGCTACTGAACTTCCTGACGTCGTGGTGAGACGCGAGCTGGATGAGGGGAAAGCGCGGTCCAGAATGAGACGACATTGGTATTTCTCCGGGTACCGCCTTTCAGAACGCATGATGAGCGGCGAAACGTCGTGTCTCGCCGCTCATGCCATGTCACCCCGATATGACCAGCGTACTAAATGCCGAACAAATCCTCCGCGCGACGTGTCGCGGCTTGCAACGCGGCCGTCGACGGGGCAGGCGCGGCGAGGATACGCAGCAGCTCGGCCTGTTCGGTGGCGGTGAGACGCCACTCCTGAGTGCTGCCGATCTCGTTCGCGACTCGTTCGGCTAGTACGTCGACGACGTACTCCGAAAGCGATTCCCCCCGAGCCTTGGCGACGGTTTCTGCATGTCGCTTCAGGAGCTTGGGGAGCCGCGTTTCGAGTCGATCGTCCGCTGGCAAATCGAGATATGCCTGACCCACGTGCGCTAGCATCTTGCACTCCCGCTATGTGTACGGACAATGTAGTACAAGAATTGCTCAAAGTCAACTCGTTCCCGTCTCAGTGTATCCAGACTTCCGCGATAGGTCGAGGCATTGTACTTCGGCGTTTGTTCGGTATACTCCTCCCGGCCCTCCCTAGGTCCGTAACCGTTCCGAACGCTCATTGGTTCTCGTTGGTGCAACAACGTCGTGTCTGCCCAGCTTCTTGCTCTTCGACAGTTGCTGGAGCAGCGATTTCCAAACGCTGCCCCGCTCACACAACGGCTGGCAACCCCGGTCCCAACGGGTTTGCCACTGCTCGATCGCATCTTGCCGGGTGGAGGCCTTCCCCGCGACAAGTTGACCGCCTGGGCACCTCACGGAGGAGCGACCGCTGTCCTGCTCGCCGCGTGTCAGATGGCAGTTGCCGCGGGCGAGCGTGCCGCATGGCTCGACACGATGGGCACCATCGGCCCCGACTGGGAACGATGGCAGGATGGCCCTCTGCTCATTCGTCCCACGGAACCAAGACGCCGGAATGCGCTCCACAGCGCCGAGGTGCTGTTACGATCGGGGGGCATTGCCATGGTGGTGCTCTCCGGTGCCGAACCAACGGTCCCGGAGCGAGTTCGCTTGACGCGGGCTGCGCGCGAGGGCGGCGGAGCATTCGTCGTTCTCACTCAGAACCCGTCGCTGGCGACGCTCAGAATCGCGTCGCGCATTCTGCCGGACAGCTATCGCTGGGAGCGTGGGCCCTTCGCCAACGCTGCCGCTCCAGTCGAAGCGACACTGGAGATTCGCGCACGCACACTCGGCTGGAATGCGCACACCCGCGTGATACTGCCGGTCTCGCGCTATGAGCTTCGTCTGTCTCTCGATCCGGAGTTGGGCGACCGGCGAGGCATCAAGCGGCGCGACGGTCGCACGAAACCTCGCTGACGAGTCACGCCCCGACGATAGCATCGCAAACCGGATGCTGCGTCTCAGCACGGCGTTGATGAGCATCAGCCCTCACATCTGCGAGAAGGACGGGCTGGTGTGGATCGATGCGCGTGGACTCTCTGCCGGTCAGGTGGCCAGGGATGTTCTCGCCATTGCCACGCACCATGCGGGGAACGCGGTGCACGTCGGCGCGGCTCGCACGGCAATCGTGGCGGAGATCGCGGCGCGTGGTGCGGCGGACACTCCGGACCGCATACTCCTCGTACCGCCTGGAAGAGATCGGGAATTCCTTGCGTCCCATCCTCTCTCCGTCCTCGAGCCCCATGCGCGCGCCCCACGGCTCCTGCCAATGCTTGCCGACGTCGGCATCGAAGCCTGCGGAGATCTGGCTCGGCTCACAGGTGAAGCCGTGGAAGTTCGTTTTGGCCCGGACGCCGTTGCGGTGTGGAGGCTCGCCCGGGCTGACGATTCGCGACTGCTCTTTCCGCCCAATCGCCGGGCGTTTCCATCGGCGTCGATCGAGTGGGATGACTACGTCCTGCGCGATCTGGAGCGCCTCTTGTTCGTCGCCAACAACCTCACGATCACCGTCTGTGCCGAGTTGCGCGCATGGGGCGAGACGGCGCGTGCGCTGACGCTCGCCTTTCGACTGGCGAATGGCACGAGCGTGGAGTGTCGCGTTCATGCCGCGAAGGCAACGGCCAGCCGAACGACCTGGCTGCGCCTCATTCGAACGGAGCTGGAGCGCACCACGCTCCCCGATGCGGTCACGGGGATCTCGCTGCAGGTCGATGCGGCCTCCCCACTCGAGACTCCGCAGGGAGACCTCTTCGACGCCGGCTTTCAATCCGCTCACGCTGTCGAAAGCGCGGTGGCGCGACTGCTCGACGACAAACGTGCCACGATCGCCGGCCTCACGAGCACATCGCATCCTCTCGTCGAGCGACGCGCGATGTGGAATGCACGAACAGTCTCCGACGCGTTGCGCACCACTGAAAAGCGGCCAGCGATGTCGGCGCGGCGCATTGCGGCCGTGAACGACACGGCGTCCACCACGCTCTCGTTACAGCTCTGGCCGACACCGCGGCAGATCACCGTCACGACGCGACCGCTGCGAGGATGCGAGGTCCCCGTCTCCTATCGCGAGCAGTCAGAGGCAAGGAATGCACACGCTTCCGGGGACGTCGCGCTTCTCGTCACCACGGGACCGGACTGGATCTCCAGCGACGATTCAGGGACGCCGTACTCGCGTGAGTACTTCCATGGGCTTACCCACGACGGCACGCTCGTGCTGATGTATCGCGACGTCGCGCACGGCGGATGGTATCTGCATGGATGGTGGGACTGATGTCATCCCGGTACGTCGAACTGCGCGCGCACTCAGCCTTCTCCTTCGGCGATGGTGCTGTTGCGCCGGACAAGCTCGCGGCATGCGCCAGAATGTTGGGGTACACGAGTCTGGCCCTTACGGATCATGGCGATCTGGGTGGCATCGTGCGGTTTGCGGTTCAGGCCAGACAAGAAGGCATACGGCCGATCGCCGGCGTGGAACTGCTCGTGGACGGACATCCGGCAGCCTTCCTCGCACGAACTGCCGAGGGGTACCGGAACATCGCGGCTCTCGTCACACGTGCACGTGCGGGGCGGCTCGAGGATCTCGTATCGCTGCCTGAAGCCGATGATTCTTCGGTGAATGCCCACGTCTTTCCTGCCAGAGGCCGGCCGCTGGTGACATGGGCCGACGTCGCCGAACGGAGCGCGGGACTTTACGCACTCACTGGTCCGGCATCGGGAAGTCTTGCCTTGGCGTTGCGTCAGCACCGCCGTGACGATGCGGCGCGCCTGCTTGCCAGTTGGCGAGAGGTATTCGGCACACGACTCGCCGTGGAAGTCCAGCTGCATCACGCGGGGCGATTCGAGGAAGCCCTCGCCGGGGCGCTTGTCGCGCTTGCCGAGCGTGAGCGAGTGGCCTGGGTGGTCGCGGGAGATCCCCGGTACGTCGACGACGGCGGGCGTCTCGTCCACGATGCACTCACGGCTCTGAGCGCTCGTCTTACACTCGACGAAGCGGCGGATCGGGGTGTGCTCCATCCCAATGACAGCTGGAGACTCGTGTCGCCCGAGACCATGGCGGAACGATGGCGTGGCGCGGAGCGTGGCCTGGAGACGACCGCGGAGATTGCGGCCGAATGCGAGTTCGATCTGACATGGCTTCGGCCGCCGCTCCCGAAGTATCCGATCCCTGCCGGCTACGAGAGCGACGACGTCTTTCTGCGCGAGAAGACCTACGAAGGCGCTCGGGCGCGCTGGGGTGATTTGTCGGACGCGCAGACGAAGCAGCTGGAGCACGAGCTCACGATGATCGAGCGGCTCGGGTACGCGGGATTCTTTCTCGTGATGTGGGACGGGGTGCGCGAAGCGCATCGCCGGAACATTCTGTGTCAGGGGCGAGGAAGCGCGGCGAACAGTGCGGTCGCGTACTCCCTCGCCATCACCGCGGTCGATCCGGTGAAGCATGGGCTGCTATTCGAGCGCTTTCTCTCGGACGTCCGCGTGAATGGCCAGACGGAAGCGCCGGACATCGACGTCGACGTGGAGCATGACCGCCGCGAAGAAGTGCTCGACTACATCTATGGAAACTGGCGCAGGGAGAACGCGGCCATCACCTGTGTCGTGCAGATGTACAGCGCACCGACCGCCATCCAGGACGCCATGCGTGCCTATGGCTATCCGGTGGAAGTCGCGCTCGCGCTCTCGAAGCGCGTCCATCGGCACGATCCCGCCGCCGGCGCGGAACAGCTCAGAGACGAGTGGTGCGCCGAGCATGGGTTCGACGTCAACACGCCACAAGGCAATGCGCTCGTTCGTACCGTGGCCGCATTCGAAGGTCTTCCGCGCATGCGGTCCACGCACCCAGGTGGATTCGTCCTCTCATCCGCCCCACTCGGCGGCTACTGCCCCATCGAACCGACGACGATGGGACGCACCATCGTGCAGTTCGACAAGGATGATCTCGATGCGATCGGCATTCCCAAGTTCGACTTCCTGGGACTTGGCGCACTCTCCATGATCCGCCGGTCGTTCGACGCGATCGAGAAGCTGCGGCCGGACAAAAGGCGTCCCTCGATCTACGAGATGCCGCAGGACGATGAGAAGACCTTTGCGATGATTGCCCGGGGCGATACGCTCGGCACGTTTCAGATCGAGAGCCGGGCACAAATCGCGTCACTCGTGCATACGCGCCCCGAACGGATGTACGACATCGTGGTCCAGGTGGCCCTCATTCGCCCGGGACCGATCGTCGCCAAATTCGTACGCCCGTATACGGAACGGCGCCGTGGCCGAGCACGGATCGTCTACCCGCCGGGTCTCGAGAGCAAGCTCGGTCCCGTGCTCGACCGCACGCAGGGCATTCCGATCTTTCAGGAACAGGCAATGGCGCTCGCGATGACGCTTGGCGGCTACACCGCCAGCGAAGCGGACGCCCTTCGGCGAACGATGGGCAATGATCGCAAGCGAGCGAGGCTCATCGCCGCACTCGAACAATTGCGGCAACGGATGCTGGTGAAGGGAATTCCGGATGACGTGGCGACGAAGCTCGCCGAAGATCTCCAGAGTTTTGCCAATTACGGGTTTCCCGAGAGTCATGCGTGGAGCTTTGCGCTCATCGCGTATGCGACCGCGTGGCTGAAAGCGCATGAGCCTGCGGCGTTCTACGCGGGATTGTTGAATGCATGGCCCATGGGGTTCTATTCACCGGCAACGCTCGTCCACGACGCCAAGCGGCATGGCGTGGAGGTGCGGAGCCCCTGCTTCGTGCAGGGAGAGTCGTTCTGCACATTGGAGCCAACCGGCGACGTCGAGCGGCCGGCGCTCCGCATCGGATGGCGATTCGTGCGCGACATCGGAACGCCGGTGCTCGACCGGCTGATTGCGGCCCACGCCGCGGCGTCCTTCACGTCGATTGCCGACGTGGTGCATCGTGGCGCGCTCACGCGCAGAGATGCGGCGGCCTGCGCGCGCGCAGGCGTGTTCGCGGCGTGGCAACCCGATCGGCGGCGAGCCGCGTGGGAGGCATTGCGCATTGCCGGGGACGTTCTCCCCCTCGCGCCGGCTCGTACCGAGAGCGATGTGGATGAGGCACACGCCTTTGCGCCACGAGGGTTGAACAAGGCGGAGACCATCGTGCTCGACTATCGAACGCTGGGACTGAGCATCGAGGGGCACCCGATGGAACAGCTCCGGCCCTGGTGCCGGCGCATGGGCGTGCTCGATACGGCAGGAGCGCTCGAGGCCCCTGACAGGACGATGGTCGCGGTAGCGGGGCTTGTCACGGTTCGGCAGCGTCCTCAGACCGCGAAAGGAACGGTGTTCCTTCTCCTCGAGGACGAGCATGGATCGATCAACGTGATCGTGTCGAGAACGATGGACGAGACGCATCGCGACGTCGTGCGACAGGCGAAGTTTCTGGCGGTCTATGGCAGGGCGGAGCGCAGTGGACCGTTGGTGAACATCATCGCCCGGAAGTTCAAAGTGCTTGATGAGCTGACCCAGGAGTTAGCACATCGATCGCATGACTTTCGGTGAACGTCGGGCGATGGCGCCGTTGGGGCCGCTCTGGTGGCCAGAACCCGTCGAGGGCAAAAATGGGAGAGCGACAAAGTGGGCATAACCCATTATGGGTTGACCTGTCGCTGCTTTGCCTCTACCTTTCGACCTGAAACCGAGGGGGCGCAGGCCGGACGATGGGGGTGCCGGCGACATCTTTGTTGGAGGCAACAGCATGCAGATCGTCGCAGAAATGGACGTGAAGAAGGATGCACGGAACCGCGTCGTACTTCCGGCGGCCGAGTTCGAGCACTACCACGTCACCATGTTCGAGGACGGGCACGTCGAGCTGCACCCGCGCGTCCTGGCCGTTCCGACCGTCTCGCTGCGCACCCTCGGCATGATGGACAGCGCAATGGAGCACTTCGCGCGCGGTGAGGTGAGCGCCCCGGTGAACCCCGACGCCATGCTGGCTGTGCTCGGTGAGGACTGACGCAGGTGGCGCGAACGTCAACGGAGAGCGGTCCGCGCACGAGGCCCTCCATCTCAGGAGGGCCTCGTGCCGTTTGAGGTGCGCATGGGGATCCCCGAGATGCGTGACCTCTGGAACAGGCTCGAGGCCGGGGCCCGCCAAGGAACGCTAACCGCCAAGGAGAAGACGCTGGCGAAGAAGTTCGCCAAGGCCGTCAAGCACCTGCAGGCCAATCCGTTTCACCCGGGACTCAGTAGCCACGAGATCGACGACCTGACGAAGCGCTATGGCCAGAAGGTCTTCGAGTCCTACCTCGAGAACAACACCCCCGGCGCCGGCAGACTGTTCTGGGTCTACGGTCCTGAGCGCGGTCAGATCAGCATGATCGGTCTCGAGCCACACCCGGAGGACGCGAAGAGCGGAGCGTACAAGCGAATCAGGCTGTCAGAGCTGCCGAAGACCAAGAAAGAAGAAGCCGAAGAGCGTGCCGCCAAGGAAGCCGCAAAATCAAAGGGCGCAGCACACCTGGGTACGCGATCACCGGCGAAGCGTCCCAGGGGAAAGCGCTAACGCGAGCATCACGCTTACAGCAATCCGTAGACGACGACCCGGTTGGAGAACGTCGGCAGGTACACGCGTCCGTTCGCAATCACCGGCGCCGCGAATTTCGCATAGGAGCCCGCCGCGTCGCGCGGAGCATTCTGTTGATTGTTCCACAGCTCCTTGCTGACGTCATTCGCATCGAACGCCCTCAGTATGCCGGGCCTGATGGCATGTTCCGCATCACCGCTGGACGCATATGACGCCCACAGAATGCCGGTCCCATTCTGGGCGCCATTAGACGAAACCGACAGAATTGCCCCGTGCTGCCCGGTCGGTCCGGCTGCGCCGGACACCATCTGATCCTGTGGGGTCAGCATGTTGCTGGCCCGGTCGAACGGGATGGCACGTAATGGACTATTCTCCGACCACACGTAAACCAATTCCTTCGAGTTCGATCTGTAATACGCGGGCTGGCAATGCATGTTGGCGGCGCCCCCGATCGAGACGACCTGCTGCACCTGGTTGGAGGATGGCTGGTAACCGCCCATGTCATCCTTGTTCAGCAGATACAGGTTCCCGTCTTTGCCTCCGGTCAGGTAATAGCCGGAATTGGGAATCAGGAACGCACCCATCCCCCCGTAATCGATGTCGTCGTCATTGAGAGACTGGTAATTGTAGGGCGTGAAGTAGCTTGCCACCCGCAGCGCGGAGCCCGACGGGGTGAGCTTCAGGGCGCTCTCGCCGCGATTCCTCGGGCTCGTCGGATCACCGGGGATCCCCACCGTTCCATTGCCCGCCACGACATACAGGTTGCCCTGCGCATCGGCCGCCATGCCGGCTCCGCTCTCCCACATTCCCCCGGCATATCCGTCGGGGGTGGCATTGTAGACGATCCGTTGCTGCAGCGTCGCGGCGTCGTATCCCAATACCCATCCGTGATACGGTCCCCAATCGCAGTGGGATGCGAACGTCACGTACACGACACCGCCGAGCAGGGTCAATCCCTGTCGCTGGTTCTGGCGCAGGGCATCGAACGTGATCACGCCCTTGACGCTTCCGTCGCCATTTCCGCTGGCGGCGGCAGTGATCGCCATCGGGCTCCCGGCAATGTCACTCCCGTCCACGATGTTCACGGCATGCATGTGCTGAACGAACGTGCTACCCGTGGTACTCCGGGAGACGAAATACATCGTCCCTCTCGCCGAGTCGATCACCGGAGTGCCGACGATGCCGATGTTGCCGCTGAAATCCTGATACATGCCGCCACAGGCCCCAGTCATGTCGGTGTTTCTCGGCGACCGCATCCCCGGCGCGGTAAAGCTCTTCTGCCAATACAGCGTGCCGTCGTCTCCGTCAAACGCGTAGAGCGTGTTGTTGACGGTGGCGACGTAGACGACGTTGTGGAAGCCGCCGCCGATGGAGACGTGGCCGACGACCAGCGGCTGGGCATACACCTGGTCGTCCACCGGCAGCGTGAACACGTAGCCGAACTGCTTGACGTTGACATTGCTGGTGGTCAACGCGGTTTCGTTGGCGTTCCAGCCGGCCCGGTTGTTGTCGTTGTGCTGGGTGAGCACCGACACCGTCTGGGAATTCGGTGTCGGCGTCGGCTTCGGCGTCGTCCCGATGACGGGCGGCGTGTTGTCCGAGCACGCAGCGAGCAACAGAAAAACGAGCGACAGCGGCAGCTTGCGTAGTACCATGCGTAGTCGGTAGCGGATTCGTTGATGGAGAGACCTGTTGCTTGCCTTGCTCACCAAGGTACTATACCTTGGCAGACAAGGTAATCATGAACTACGATCGTGAATTCCTTACCGGCACTGTGGGCCTCCTCATCCTCTCGCTCCTGAGCGAGCGGGCGATGTACGGCTATGAGATCCTCCAGGAAGCGGAGCGCCGAAGCGCCAGCCAGTTCCAGATGAAGGAAGGAACGATCTACCCCGCGCTCCATCAGATGGAGCGCGCCGGGTGGCTCAAGGCGGATTGGCGCGAGAGCAAGTCCGGACGTGCCAGAAGATATTACGCGCTCACCGCCAAGGGACGCCGCCAAGCGACGTCCAAGAAGCGTCAGTGGGTCGCACTTTCCGTCGCGGTGCGCGCCATCCTTGGCGGCGCGCATGGTTGACAGGCAGACGGCGTTCGGCATCGTCGCGCACATTGTGCGGGAATCCGACGGGCGGGGCGCGTGTGCGCGTGATGTACTCCGTCGGGAGCTGCTGGACCACTTCGAGGATTCGGCGGCGATGGGCGCGGTAGCGGAGGCAGATGCCGTCGAGGGCTTCGGAAACCCAGCCGACGTCGCCGCTGGATTCCGCCGCGCCTATCGCCGCGGCCGGTGGTCGGGTGTCCAATCGGCGAGCCTTCACGCGTCGTTGAGGAAGCCGGTCATGCAGGCCGGCCGAAACCATCGAGACAAACATGCCGAAATACCTGTTCATCCAACGGAGCGTGCCCGGAGAGTCGCAGCGGCCCTCGCCTGCGCAAATGCAGGCGATGTTCGCCGCCTTCAACGCCTGGAAGGAGAAGTTCAAGGATCGCATCCTGGACATGGGCGGACCCCTCAAACCGGGAGGCAAGGTCGTGACGGGTTCCGGCACGACAGACGGGCCCTTTGTCGAGGCCAAAGAGATCGTGGGAGGATACATGCTCGTCGTCGCCGAGAATCTCGAAGCTGCGCTCGAGGTAGCGAGAGAGAGCCCGCCAACGATGATTCCTGGGTCGAGCGTCGAGGTACGGGAGATACGGGAGACTGAAAGCTCTTGATCGAGGGATTCGGGTCTGACGTTTCTCGCACCGGAATCACCGGCCCAGGACTCGTCGAGCATCTCTTCCGACGCGAGTATGGTCGTCTCGTGGCCGTGCTCACGCGCACGATCGGCGTGCAACAGATCGAGCGTGTGGAGGACGCGGTCCAGGACGCCTTTCTGGCCGCGCTCACGGCGTGGACGGTGCGAGGTCTTCCCGACGATCCCGGTGCCTGGCTCTATCGGGTAGCCTACAACAATCTCGCGGGCGAGCTACGACGGACGGCCGGTCGCCTCAGAATTCTGGAGCGGGCTGGCGACGATGCGCTTGCTGAACGCGCGGAAGATCCTGCGCCGTCATACTCCGCGAGTGAGGTGGCGGATGACATGCTGCGCATGCTCTTCATCTGCTGTGACGACGTCATTCCCCCGGAATCGCGGTTGGTGCTGGCGCTGAAGACGCTGTGCGGTTTCAGTGCCGCCGAAATCGCGCTGCGGCTTTTCACGTCGGAGGCGAACGTCTACAAGCGCCTGGCCCGCGCACGCGACCGGCTGCGCGCAGCTCCCTTCGGCGCCGAGACGCCTCCGCTCGACACGTTGGCGTCGCGGCTGCCGAGCGTGCATGCCGTGCTCTACCTCCTGTTCAACGAAGGGTATCTCTCCGCGCATGCGGAGCAGGCGATCCGCCGCGAGTTGTGCGACGAGGCGATTCGGCTCACGACGCTTCTCGCGGAGCACCCAGCGGGCGCGGTCCCGGAGACCTTCGCCCTGCTCGCCCTCATGCACCTGCACGCGGCGAGACTGGAAGCGCGACGCGACGGGATGGGAGGCCTGCTCCTCCTCGAGGAACAGGACCGATCCCTGTGGGACCACGAGCGGATTCGGCTCGGCGCGGAATGGTTGGAGCGGGCGGCGAGCGGCGAGGTGTTCTCGCGATTTCACGCTGAGGCTGGCGTCGCCGCCGAGCACTGCTTCGCTCCCTCGTTCGGCGAGACGCGCTGGAGCGAAATTTCCAACCTCTACGCGATGTTGGAGCGGATCGATCCATCGCCGCTGCACACCATGAACCGGGCGGTTGCCGTGGCCGAGTGGAAAGGGCCGAAGGCCGGCCTCGCTGTGGTGGCGACGCTCGCGCCGCCGGCGTGGCTGACTGACTCGTACCTATGGGACGCCGTGCTGAGCGATCTGCATCGGCGCGCTGGGGACTTGGGTATCGCGCAGCGGCACCGGGAGCGGGCGTTGGCCTCCGCGCCTACAGACGCCGTGCGGGATCTCCTCCGGCGCCGGCTGGCAAGCTCGATCTAGTCGGGAGCGTTCGGCGGTGTCGTTCAGAACACGAGCGTCTGAATGGAATGCGGCAAGGTGGTGACTTCCGCGGCGTTGCCGTCCAGCCAGAGAAAGTAGGAGACCTTTTGATCGCTCTTGTTCATGACCACCACCGACACTTTTCCATCGGGATTGATGAATGCGGTGGAAAGCAGCGCGCTTCTGCTCGGTGCGCAGGCGATTCGCCGTGCGCCCGGGCGGACGAACTTTGAAAAGTGTCCGATGTAGTAATACGAGTTCGTGTAGACGAGCTCACCCGTTTTCGTATCGGCGTGAACGGGGGCGAAGCAGAAGTTCCCGACGTGATTTGGCCCGCCCTGTTCGTCGAGTAACACATTCCAGTCGGTCCAGCCGACGGCACCGCTGTTGAAGTCATTGATCATGGAACGTCCGTACGCCTCGCCCAATCTCCAGCTGTTGAGATCTGCGGCCTTGAAGGCATCGACGCAGCCTTCGGTGAAGAGCAGGTTCTTGTTCGGGAACGTCTCGTGCACGACCTTCACGTTGTCGAACATCTGGTCGCCCCCGCTCCACGGCTCGTACCAGTGAAACCCAATGCCCCATACGTACTGGGCGGCTTTGGGGTCGGCGAGGATAGTGCTGGCTCTCTGGTAGATGAGATCGCGATTGTGGTCCCACGCAATGATCTTCTTGTCTCCGAGCCCTTCTCGCTTCATCGTCGGGCCGAGATAGTTCTTCAAGAAATCTCGTTCCTCCTCCGCGGAGTAGATACACGACTCCCACGTCTGCGTCGCCATGGGCTCATTCTGAACGCTGATGCCCCAGATCGGTATTCCTTCTCGCTCGTACGACTTGATGAACTTCGTGTAGTAGTTGGCCCAGGACTGATAGAACTCCGGCTTCAACTTGCCACCGTGCAGCATGTCGTTGTTGGTCTTCATGAATGCCGGTGGGCTCCAGGGGCTGCCAAACAGCGTGAGTTTTCCCCCGGCAGCGGCCATCGCCTGCTTGATGAAGGGAATGCGAAATTGCCGGTCGTGGTCGACGCTGAACGACCTCAGCGCCTTGTCGCCTTCGGTGACATAGGTATAGCTGCCGCTCGAGAAATCGCAGCTGTGGATGTTGGTTCTTCCAATGGTATAGCCGATGCCTTTGGTGGCATCGAAGTAGGCGTCCAGAATCTCCCGCTGTTTGGCGGAAGGCAGTTTGGCAAACGTCTCGGCGGAGGCATCCGTGAGCGCGCCGCCGATGCCCAGAATCGTTTGCGATCTCTTCGAGGGATCGACGAAGATGCAGACCTGGGTCTCCAGCGGCTGACCCATTGGCTTGAACGTCAGAGTGTCCGTTGGAGAGAGGCGGTAGCTGGTCTTGTCGGCGGTGGTGTAGACCGCCACCTCTCTCGCCTCGATTCTTCCGTCGATTGCGGCCGGCTCCGGAGTTTCAGGCGGCAGCCCTGGTGCGGCTGCCAATAGCCGAGTTTTCCCCAACACCAAGGCTGAAGACGACGCGAGCAGAAAACCACGGCGATCGATTGTCATAGTGCGGTATCGTTAGGATATTCGTAAACATTGGGCCGACGGTGTTCGCGCGCTCTCTGGAGGCGGGATGTAATGCTGTCTACATCCAGGGATTCAGGACCGAGACGCCGCGCCCGGAGCAATCGCGTTCGTTCCGCGTTACGAAGGTGAGATCGTGAATTCGTGCGGTTGCGAGCAAGAGACCGTCGGTTGCCGGAAGTTCTCGGCCGGTGGCACGACCCTCTGCGGACATTCGACCCCACTCGCGAGCGACCTCCGCATCGATCGACAATAACCTGCCGACGAAGTGGCGAGGCACGTCCTGCGTCACCCAGCTCTGAAGTTCGTCTCGCCGCTTTCCGTTCGGCGCGAGCTCAAAGCCCATCGTGAGCTCGCCAAGCGTTAGCACGCTGATGTAGACATCGAGCGGGGACTGTTCGCCAAGCCAATTCACGACGCGCCGAGCCGGGGAGCGTTTGAAGGGCTCCGAGATCACGTTGGTGTCGAGCAAGAAGCGCACGCTGTGACCTCGTTCGCGGCGCTGTTAGAAGTCGACGTCACGTGGAAGATCTCGGCGCCGCTCGAACGCATCTTCCGGCAGTTCGCCGGCGGCCATGGCCGCCGCTAGCGGCGAGTTCCGGAGGAAATCGAGGATGCCGGAGGGTGCGACCAGTCGCTCGTAGTCCTCCTTCGCCAGGACGACGACGGCGTCGTGGCCGCCGCGCGTGACGAATTGGGGCTCATGAGCCAACGCCCGACGAACCACCTCGGACAACTGGTTTTTTGCTCGTTCGAGGGTCCATGTGGTCATTGGCCTCTCCGCGAAGTCAGCCTTTGCTGTCTAGTCTAGCTAGTTTCATTGGAAAACTACGAGCTAGTTTGGCTAGGCACAAGGGGAATGGATGGAGGGGTTGGGCACTCGCGGTCGTCTCCCAAACGGTTGTTCAGCGGCGGCCTTCAGCAGACGAAGACGACGAAGGTCGACATCACCGTTCCGGCCGCTCCGAGCGGAGGCGCCACGCCGAGTCCGTGAGTGTCGGGATGACGTCCGCGGCGCTGTTTACCTCGCTGTCGAAGACGTCATCCCCGTAACAGATCCTCGATCCGCACCGGCAGCTCGCGCACCCGAACTCCGGTGGCATGGTACACCGCTGCGGTGATTGCCGCCGCCGTTCCAGCCAGCCCAATCTCGCCGACGCCGCGCGCGCCGAACTCGTTGAGCACCGGGTCCGGGTGATCGAGGAACGTCACGTCGATCGGCGGGGCATCGGCGTTGGTGCTCACGATGTAGTCAGCGAGGTTGCTGTTGATCGGCGCGCCATACCGCTTGTCGTATCGCGCCTCCTCGAAGAGCGCCATGCCGATCCCCATGACCACCGCTCCCTCGATCTGATTGCGCGCCGGCTTCGGGTTGAGCATGCGTCCCGCGTCGATGACGCTGACGAACCGCGACACGCGCAGCCGCGCCGTCTCCGGCTGCCACGACACCTCGGCAAACTGCGCACCGTACGAGTGCAGTGAGTACTTCTTGCTCTCTTCGCCACCGAGAGTCGTGCTCGACTGCCCGTCGCCCACCGCCGCGCGAGCGTTCGCCCGCGCGAGTACCTCGCCTATCGGAACGCCCGTCGACGGGTCGCGCTTCCGCGAGACCCGTCCATTGGCGAATTGGAGGTCCTCAAACTTTGCACCGGCGAACGGCGCGTTCGGCCCGGTCGTCGACATCGTGAGCAGCGACCGCACTGCAACGCGGGCCGCGTTGGACACGGCCGGGATCACCGACGCGGTCACCCACGACCCACCGGAGATCGGACCCGGGGGCAGGGACGTGTCACCGAGCCGCACGTCGATCTTGTCGAGCGAGATTCCGGTCGCCTCCGCGGCCACGAGCGCGAGCACCGTGTAGGTGCCGGTGCCGACGTCCTGCGTCGCGGTCGTGACCGTTACCGTGCCGTCGCGCGCGATCTCCACCGATGCCTGCGCGTCGGAGCGCATGGCGCCCCAGGAGCACGCCGCCATTCCCCATCCGATCGTCAGACCGTCCCGCTTCATCGCGCCCACCCGCGCGTCGCGCCGCGCCCACCCGAACTTTTCGGCGCCCACCTGCATGCACTCGACAAGGTGTCGCGACGAGAATGGCAGCTTCGATGACTCGTCCTGCTGCGGTTCGTTGCGGCGCCGTAGCTCGATCGGATCGATGTTCAGCGCGATCGCCAGCTCGTCCATCGCCGACTCCATCGCGAACAGGCCAGGTACGGCACCAGGGCCACGCATCGCCGTGGGCGTGCCGATGTTGCGATGCGCCAGCGCCGAGATCACGCGCACGTTCGGCACAGAGTACATGAAGGGCGTCGCCTCGCCGCAGTCCTCGCCGTAATCATCGAGGATCGACGTCTGGTTCAGATACTCATGGTGAAGCGACAACAGCTTGCCGTCGTGTCCCGCGCCGATGCGGAAACGCTGCTGCGTACGCGGCCGGTGTCCCACGGTCTGGAACATGGACTGACGCGAGACGACGAGCTTGACGGGCGCGCCGACCTCCCGCGCGACGCCGGCCGCGAGGATGGAATGAGTCCACGGCCATAGTTTCCCGCCGAAGCCGGACCCGAGAAAGTGCGAGACCACGCGCACGTTCTCCTTCGGCACGCCGAGCATCTGGTAGAGCACCTCGCGGTGGTTCATGATCGCCTGCGAGGTCTCGTACAGTGTGACTCTGTCACCCTCCCATGCCGCGACCGTCGCGTGGAGCTCGATCGGGTTGTGGACTTCGGTCGGCGTGACGTACGTCTGGTCGATCTTTACGGGCGCGGACTGGAATGCCGCGTCGGCGTTGCCGCGCTCGCTCTCCGTCCTGAACGGTTTCTCCGTAGCGAGATGGGGTTCGACATTGTGCGCGTCGGCGGCGTACCGCACGCGCACTGCGTCCGCGGCGGCCTTGGCCTGTTCCATCGTCTGCGCGACCGCCACGGCGACGTATTGGCCGTAGTAGCGCACGACGTCATCCTCGAATGGCGGCCGTTTCTCGTCGATCAGGCCACTGAAGCCCTGCGGCGGCGCGCTTCGGAAGAACGGCCGGAGGTTGCCGCGATAGTAGACGGCGCGGACTCCAGCCAATTTCCTGGCAGCGGCCGCGTCGATCGAGACGATGCGGCCGCTCGCAATCGTGCTCGGCACCGGCACGGCGTACAGCATTCCGTCGAGTGAGACGTCGGACGTATAGACGGCTCGGCCGCTCACCTTGAGCGGGCCATCGATGCGCGGCAGCTTGCCGCCGATCACTTTCGGCGCTTCGGGTGCCCCGGGAGCACGGGATGATTCTCGGGCGCGGCTCATACGGATGCCATCCCGGTCGCGAGACGCAGCGCGTGCGCGAGGCACCGCGTCGCCAGCTCGACCTTGAAGCCATTCTGGCTCTGCGGACGCGCGTCGCGGAGTGCGAGCGTCGCCGCCTGCCGGATCGTTGCCTCGTCGACGGGCGCACCCGTCAGCGCCTGCTCAGCCGCGGTCATGCGCCAGGGCTTGGTGCCGATGCCGCCCATCGCTAGGCGAACGTAGCGGAATCGCCCGCCTGCCACCTCGACGACGACGGCCGCTGACGCGAGAGCGAACTCGTACGAGGCGCGGTCGCGCAGCTTGAGGTAGCGCGAGGTCGTTCCCGAACGCGGCGGCGGCAGTGTGACGTGTGTGACGAGATCGCCGGGCTCGAGCACCGTCTCGCGATTCGGCGTGTCGCCCGGAAGGAGGTGGAAGTCCTGAAATGCGATCGCGCGTGTGCCCTTCGTGCCCTGTAGGTGGACCGTCGCCTCGAGCGCCGCGAGCGCGACGTTCATGTCCGACGGATTGGTCGCGATGCACTGCGAGCTCGTGCCGAGGATCGCGAGCGTCCGGTTCTCGCCGCCGATGGCCGAGCAGCCGGAGCCCGGCTCGCGCTTGTTGCACGCCATTGCCGTGTTGCGGAAGTACATGCAGCGAGTGCGCTGGAGCAGATTGCCGCTGGTCGTCGCGACGTTGCGGAGCTGCGCGGACGCGCCGGAGAGCAGGGCCTCCGAGAGCACGCGGTAGTCACGCATGACGGCGGGGTCCTGCGCGAGCGCGGAATTGCGCACGAGCGCGCCGACCTTGAGGCCGCCGTCGGCCGTACGCTCGATGGCGTTCAGGCCGAGGTGGTTGATGTCGACCAGGCGTGTCGGCCGTTCGACGTCGAGCTTCATGAGATCGACGAGCGTCGTGCCGCCGGCGACGAACCTGATCGGCGCACTCTGCTGCGCGGTCGTCGACTGCGCGGCGATCCCGATGGCCTCAGGGACCGTGCGCGCGCGAGTGTACTGGAAGCGTTCCATGGCTCAGCCCTCGCTCACGCGGGTGTTGCCCCGCACCTGCTGGATTGCCGCGACGATGTTCGGGTAGGCGCCGCACCGGCAGATGTTGCCGCTCATCAGCTCCTTTACGTCGGCGTCGGATGGTCCGCACGGCTCCTTCAGCAGCGCGACGGCCGACATGATCTGTCCCGACGTGCAGTAACCGCACTGGTAGCCGTCGTGCGCAACGAAGGCGGCCTGCATCGGGTGTAACGCCTCCGGGACGCCGATTCCCTCGATCGTCGTGATGTCGTCGCCCTCGTGCATGAGCGCGAGGCGCAGGCACGAGTTGACGCGCTGGCCGTTCACGTGGACCGTGCACGCGCCGCACTGCCCGTGGTCGCACCCCTTCTTCGTGCCGGTGAGGTGCACCGTCTCGCGCAGCGTGTCGAGGAGCGTGGCGCGCGGGTCGATCCGGATCCGGTGCGTCGTTCCGTTGATGCGAAGCGCGACCGGCACCGTCCCCGGAATGTCGGGCGCCTCCGGCACTGGAGCAGCCTCGGCCGCGCCGACGAGCGGCATCGCGGCGGCGACGCTTGCGACGCCCGCCATGCCGGCCTGCGTGAGAAAGCCGCGGCGTGTCAGCCGGTGTGGCGACTCGTCCGAATCGGGCGCGTCAGGATCGTGCATGACTGGCTCCTGGCAGGAGGTAATACGAGGCTCGTGCACTGCACTCTCCGCACCAGAGGATCTCCAGCCTGGGGGCCACGGGAGTCGCGCGGCGCCTTTCTCGTCGCGGACACGCGCCTCATCCTCTGAGTGGTATACCAAAGTGGTCTATCTGAACGGGGTCCCGCGCGGTACGTTTGGCGCCGCCCTCCACCTCGCGACCAAATGACTCCGATCCGTCTCCACTCGAGAACGACGCTGGGTCTCGCAGCGCTCGCCGTGCTCTCCTTCGCCCAGCAAGCCACGGCGCAAACCGGCGAGCCCTATCCGGGGCTCGACGCGTACATCGCCAACGCCGTCACGGTCTGGAAGGTGCCGGGGCTGAGCGTCGCCATCGTTCGCAATGACTCGGTGATCTACACCAGGGGATTTGGCGTCCTCCGCACCGGAGGCACGATGCCGGTGAACGACCGCACCCTGTTCGAGATCGGCTCGAGCTCCAAAGCGTTCACCGCGACCCTCGCCGCGATGCTGGTCAGCGACGGCAAGATGCGCTGGGATGACCGGCTCTCCACGTATCTGCCCGACTTCCGGCTGTACGATCCGGTGGCGAGCGACGGCGTGACGCTGCGCGACGCACTCACGCACCGCAGCGGCATCGCACGGGGCGAGTTGGCGTGGCTCGGCTCCGGCCTCAATCGCGACGAGGTCCTCCATCGCGTGCGGTTTCTCAAGCCCGAGTCGCCGTTCCGCTCGAAGTTCTCCTATCAGAACATCATGTTCCTCGCCGCGGGCCAGGCGGCGGCAAGGGTTGCGGGCACGTCGTGGGACGCGCTCGTCCAGCAACGGATCTTCACGCCGCTCGGCATGACGTCGAGCGTTGCGTCCTCGAAGGGTCTCACGAATGCCAACGTCGCCACGGCGCATGGCAGTACGCACGACACGGCGTTCACGAAGGGGACGTTCGACGCCGAGAACATCGCGCCGGCGGGATCGATTCTCTCGAATGCCGTCGACATGGCGCAATGGCTGCGCTTCCAGCTCAACGATGGTGTCGCGAATGGAAAGCGGCTCCTCAGCTCGGCGGCGCTACGCGAGACGCACACGCCGCAGATTCTCATTGGCGCCGCTCCCGGCGCGCGGGCGCCTGACGCCGATACCATCCCGGCGACGCACTTCAACACATATGGCATGGGCTGGTTCGTGGAGGATTACCACGGCGCGCTGGCCTGGCAGCACGGCGGCAACACACCGGGCATGACGGCGGCGGTCGGCATGCTTCCCGAGAAGCGGCTCGGCGTGGCAGTGCTGAGCAACATGCAGAGCGCCGCCCTGCCGCAGATTCTCGAGCGCTACATCTTCGACCGCGCGCTCGGCGTGCCGATGAAGGACCTGAGTGCGGAGGCATACGCGCGCTCGGCCGTACAGCGCAAACGAGCGGACTCGGTGGAAAAAGCGCAGGCCGGGGCGCACGTCGGCGGCGCCCAGCCCTCGCTCGCGCTCACGACGTTTACCGGCACCTATGCCGATAGCCTCTATGGCGACGCGGTGGTGTCCGTGAAGGACGGGCACCTCGAGATGAGGCACGGGGACTGGTCGGCCGAGCTCCAGTATTGGAATGCGACCAATTTCCGCTGGCTGCTTCCAGCCGGCACGCCGACCGGGAACATGTTCATCAAATTCGAGATCAGCCCCGAGAATACCGTGAGCGGTCTCTACTTCGGCCTTCAGGGCGATGCGAGTCTTCTCGCCAGGAAGGTCCCTCAGCCTATTGCGGCCGGAGCGCAAACTCGGCCGCGCTAGCCGCGGAGGCGCCCTCTTCGTAAGAGTACCATCCCACCCGCGACCAGGAGCGTGCACTCGCGAGCGATGCGGAATAGCGGCGGTGCAGCGCCGAAGCCTTCCCACCAACCGTCGCCGCGACCAGAGAGAGCCCCCTCGTGCTCACCTGCGGCTGACCGCCAAACACGGCGAACTTGGCGAGCGTGCGCAGGGCGCGGCGCGACGACGCCAGCTTTGTGTTGGCGTATCGCTGCAACTCGCGCATCTCGGTCAACGAGATGTTCGGATGGTTCCACACCAGGTGGCGCGAATTGTAATGTGTGAGCTCCTGATCGTGAATGCCGAATTGTCGCGCGATGGTCTCGCGTTCGCGCGTCTGTGGATACGGCGTCAGCACCTGCACCTGAACGAGGTCCACGTCGAGCGTGGCGAGCATGTCGACGTCCGCACGGATCGACGATGTGGTGTCCTGCTCGAAGCCAAGGATGTAGAAGGCCTGGACGAACATGTGGTGTCGGCTCATCGAATGAAGCAGTTTCACCGAATCGTTCTGTTGGATGCGCTTGCCCGCGCCTGACAGCGAGCTTTGGTTGAGGCTCTCCACGCCGAGGTGCGCCCCAAAGAGACCTTTCGATGCCCACCGGTCGAAGCTCTTGAGAAGGGTGTCCACGCGAGTGAGTGCGATCCATCGAAAGCGGTAGCGATGGAGGAGATCAACGACCTCGTCGGCGTGTCCACGAAAAGTGCCGAAGTTTTCGTCGAGGATGTTGATGCCGCGAACGCCGCGCGACTTGTACGTCCATAATACGCGGTCAATGGCCTCGAGCGAGATCTCCTGCGGCTTTCCATAAAACTGCGGCGTCTGGCAAAACGAGCACGTCCATGGGCATCCCCGCGAGGTAAAGAGCAGTCCCGACAGCATCATGCGGGGGAAGACATTCGTACCGATGGCACCATACATCTCGGGATGCACGAGGCCTGAGACGGGTAACTCCGCACCAATCGCGGAGGCAAGCTGCCGTTCACCCCACCCCGTGAAGGTCCTATCGAACCTGGCAGCCACTTCCGGCGTGTACGCGCCGTAGTTGCCGGCCCATACTTCCTTCACGCCGGCACGCCTTGCGTCGTCCATCATCCGCAACGCGATGCTCGTTTCGTTTATGTAGAACGAAATGCCGAGCACCTCCGGAGGATCGCGCAGGCTCTCGGCAAAGGCGCACGCATCCGGATACTCGAGTACATCGCACGGAAGATTGGCGCCCAGGAACGCAAGCCCAGGGTGACTGAGGAACGACATGGCGATACGCACATGCGCGGGCCGCTTATCCCAGCCGTAGACGTTCGGCGAGCAGCCGCCGATCGGCTGCACCGGCGAGGCAAGGAGCAACTTGTGGCGTGGCATACGAACTCCGCGTAAGCGTAAGGCTACGTGACGACGGGACGTTCGTGCTTGGAGAAGCGCGCCAGGCGACTACCTTTGTGGGGTAAAGACGGTAGGAGTAACACGCCAGGGACACTGTTAACAGTATCACCATACTGTCGTTAAGACCGTCTCGGCGCTAGTAGGGCTCGCGGTTGTGCAGCGTGGAGCGCACTGCCCGCTAGAGACCCGCTCCCGCGCGCGTACGACTACGTGCGCGGTGTGGCAAGAATTACCTGGCCGAAGTGATACGCCATGTGCGTGTTCCTGCTCAGCATCACGGTGTAGCGGTTCCGGTGAGGCTCGCGGAGAAAGTCCTCGTCGGAGACCGCGGTGTGCTTCTGCACCCACTCCGCCGCAGTCCATCCGCTGAACGCGCTCCACAGGGCGCCGTGAATCTCACGCCACGCACCCTCGAGCTCCGAGTGCGACAGCGTTGACGGTACGGCGCGGTCGGGATTGGCAATGAACATCGCGTCCAGCTCCGGATGGAGCCTTGGACCGATGCCGAGAAGAGGGAACAATGCGTCGTTCGCCGCAGCGAGATGGCCCCAGAGGTAGAGCAGACGATTCCGCCCGAGCGCGACTTCCTGCTGGAGTTGGTCCGCTGAGAGCGCGTGGAAGAATGTCTCGATCCTGTCAGCGTTGAACTTCCACGCGCGAAGGCCCGAGTCGATGAGCTGTTGTTCTGCGTTCACGGATATGTCCTTGTGAGAGTCGTTCGAACGAAGATGATAGTGCCGAAACTACCGAATCCGCACCGCCAGCTTGTCATCCACCGGCACCACGACCACGGTGAATGGCGTGCCGGCGTCATCAGATACCTGCGGTAGCGGCGATCCGAAGGCATTGCCACCGACCATGGAATTCTCGAAGTATGGCGCGAAGATCATCAGGTGTGGGTGCCACGCGTCGATTCCGGAGCCGAGGTGCTGGTGCGCGGACCACATGTACGCGAACGTGACGGCCTCGCGACGGGGCAGCCTTCCAGTGACATACGCCTCCTGGAGTGCTACGGTGATCTGGTCAGGCGTCCTTCCTTCCAACGCGAGAGCTGTACGGAGCTCGTAGTATGGTAGCGCCGTGCGGGCAGCCGGAGCCGTGAAGCAGATAGGGGCGTGAATGGTCGGGTCATAGACCAAGTCGCGGAATTGCGCCGGCGTATAGGTGGGAGCACTGAACCCACGCATCACGAGGCAGACATTGCCATTGTCGCCCAGCTGCGCCACCTCGAATCCGGACTTCTTCAACACCTTGATTGTCGCCCGATCCGAGATGTTTGCCGGCGCCGCGCTTTTCGCCAACGCGATCTCGGCGCTCGTCTCCATGATGTAGTCACGGATTGGCGGATATTTCGAGGACTGCGCGACGGCGGTCATCGTGGGAGCCATCGCGAGCGTCGCGAGCAACGCGTGCATGTATCGTGTCATCTTCAACATGTCTCCTGCTGAGGGTGGTCGTATCCCTTGATACGGCTGCCGCTCGACGCGGGATACGTCAGTCGTATCCCGCGGGCCGCCTTGTGCGTAACAGATGGTATGGATGACATGACGGACCTTCCCGACATCGGCGTCTTCGAGGCGCGCTATCTCGCCTTTCTCGCAACGATCGCGGAGCTGCGGCCGAGCCTGCACCGTTATTGCGCGCGGATGACCGGATCGGTGTCGGACGGTGAGGACATCGTGCAGGAGGCGCTGTTTCACGCGTATCGGAGGCTCGATACGTTCGACGATACACGACCACTGAAGCCCTGGCTGTTTCAGATCGCTCATCACCGGTGCATCGACTTTCTGCGCCGTCGCGACGTGCGGGAGAACGCAGAAACAGAGGCGGAAGCGGAGACGCCCGACGTCGTCACGCCAGCCGCGCCAGTTGGAGCGGAGCTCGGGCGCGCCGTCGAGTTCCTCGTTCTCACGCTGCCCCCGAAGGAGCGTGCGAGCGTGCTGCTCAAGGACGTGCTCGACTACTCACTGGAGGAGATCGCGGAGCTGATCGGCACGACGGTTGGCGGCGTCAAGGCCGCACTCAATCGCGGCCGCACAAAATTGGCGGCGTCGCCCGAGAAAACGCCGCCTCGCCGGGCAATCAACGCGGAAGCGGCGCGTCTACGCAACCTCTACGTGGAGCGATTCAATCGTCGCGACTGGAACGGTCTGCGCGAGCTGATCGCGGACGATGCCCGGGTGCTCGTTGCTGATCGCTTCGCGGGACGGATCGCCGATTCGCCGTACTTCGGCCGCTACCAGCGGCTGACCATCGCATGGCGAATGGCCGACGGCGAAGTGGATGGAGAGCCGGTCGTCATCTCCATGCACGAGGTGGATGGTGTCTGGACGCCACACTCGATCATCCGACTCTACGCGGTGGGTGACCGCATCGCGCGCATCGTTGACTACGATCACTGCGGATGGGTGCTGCCTGCCGCGGCCTCGGTTCTAATCCAGGGGGAAGTGACATGAAGCGACTGATGGTGCGATACAAGGTCAAAGCGGACCGCAAGTAGGCTCATACGTCGGTGACTAACGCACAAACGTCGCGACCTGCCCGTCGAACTGCCCCGTGGTCGCCTGGCTTCCGGGAAAGACCTGGACCTTGATCGTCGAGTCGTTCACCATCTGCACGAGCATGAGCCCGTACAGTGGCTTGAAATCGAAGATCCCGTAGAGCCGATACGCCACCAGCCCCGACGCCACCGAGATGTTTGCTGGCGGCGTGGCCGTGGAGTCGATTCCCCATACGCCGGCGGGCGCCACCGTGCCGCCGATCGAGATGCGCACCTGCGTCGGATCGAAGTAGTCGTACACGAACGACACGCTGCGCGTCCATCCATAAGGACCGGAGCTGCTGTCGGCAGGCATGCCTTGCAGGAACCAATCCCCCACGAGTCGTCCGGCGACGCCGAAGTCGATCTTGCCATCCTTGTCGGGTGCGGTCGGGGCGCGATACACGTGACTGTAAATCTGCGTCTGCAGCTCAGGCGTGAAATACTTCCACGGTGACACGCAGTTCAGCGTTTGTGGTCCGTACCGCGCCGTGTTCACGAACCCCGCGTTCTGCACGGACATGTCGAATGCGCCAAGGTCGACCGTCTGCCCGGGAAGTGTCTTTGCGATGCGCGTCCCCGCCTGAATCACCTGCCCGACGGCGATCGGCGAGGAGAGCACGATGTGGTCGAGGTAGAAATAGAAATTGTTCGTCGCCCGGAACATGACTTTGCTCTCGGGCGGCGTGATCGGGAGGATGAGGAACGCGGCTCCCGTCGCGGGCATGTAGACGTCGCGAACGTCCATCGACGATGGGCGGCGGGATGCGAGGTCCCAGTCGTAGAAGTACACGTGATCGGTCGGGAGCACGTGACCAGGTGGAGAGAGGTTTCCGAGTGCGGTCAGCGTGGCGCCTGCCGCGATGGAGACGGGGAGCACGCTGAATTGGGCGACGCCGTTCGGCGGTGCGGGGACGTTCGTAAAGTCATTTGGTCCCGTATTCCGCTGCGGCGTCGTGGCGTCACTGCCGCCGCCGCACGCGGAGGCAATCGCAAGACACATGATGGCTGCTCGACGTCCAATACACATGGTCGGCCCTCGTTCCTTTCTCGTGCGTGGTTGCACAGGCGCTATTGTCCGGCTCTACGCTCGATGCCACAGTATCGGAGATCAATCGGCCTGGCTGAACGTCCAGCCTTCACACAAGGTGCTTTCATGAGCCGTCGTACGGCGAGCGTTGGAGCAGCGACCGCAGTCATCCTGTTATTGGCCGCCGTGATCGCCGACGCGCACGACCTGTTTCTGCGGCCCCGCGACTTCGTCGTACGATCGGGAGGCGAGGTCCAGGTGCGTGTCTTGAACGGCACCTTCACCTCGAGTGAGAACGCGGTCGCGCGGAACAGACTGCGCGATCTCGTCGTGGTAACGCCGGCCGGCATCTCGCATCCTGACCGCTCGGGCTGGGCCGACAGTGGGAAGGAGAGCCATTGGCGCATCACGTTGCACGAGCCGGGGACGAACGTGCTGGGCGCCTCCCTCGAGCCACGAACCATCCGTCTCACGGGCACGCAGTTCGATGGCTATTTGCGCGAGGAAGGGCTGCCGCAGGTTCTCGCCGCGCGGAAGGCCGCGCGACAACTCGGCGACTCGGCCCACGAGCGCTACGCCAAGCACGTGAAGGCGCTGGTCCGTGTCGAGGGTGCTCGGGCGGTGCTCCCGACGGCGGACACAGCGTATCGCGTCGCCCTCGGATATGCGGCAGAGTTGGTTCCTCTGGACGATCCCTATCGACTCCGTGCGGGCGCGACGCTTCGTGTTCGCGCATTGGTCGATGGGCGCCCCGTGTCCAATCAGGTGGTACAGGCGGGCGGACGGACCACCAACGGTGAACGCATCGCGCAGCGTGAGGTGAGAACGGATTCGGTTGGGATTGCGCGCTTTCGGTTGGAGACGCGCGGCACGTGGTATGTAAAGTTCATCTCCATGCGGTCTGTTCCGGCTGCCGCTGGAGACAGCGTGAACTACGAGTCCAAGTGGGCAACGCTCACCTTCGGTCGACATTAGCCTCCGCCGTTACTCGCTGCGAAAGGCAGAACTCTCTCTCCCCCGATGCACATCCCCCTTGACGAGGGGTAAGATGGTAAGACATCTTACCTTTCATGAAACGGAAGCCTAGTGATGCCGCCTACTCCCTCGTGTCCGTGAAGAGCCAGACCGTGCTCCCCAAGCAGGTGCGGGAGGCGCTTGGAATCGCTCCCGGAGACACCCTCCGCTACCGCATCACGGGGCACGGTGTCGTCATCGACAAAGCGGTCCGCGCCAAGGATGCGGATGATCCGTTCGCCGCGTTTTCGGAATGGAACGGCCCCGCTGATGACAAGGCTTATGACGACCTCTGAGTCGCTCGAGGCGTACGATGTCGTCATCGTACCCTTTCCTTATGTGGACCGCTTCGCCGAGAAGCGACGCCCGGCGCTCGTGGTCTCGAGCGCCGCTCTGGCCACGTACGGTGTTCTGTGGGTGGCCATGATCACGAGTGCGGCGAACGACCCCTGGCAATGTGACGTGCGGATCGGCGATCTCGCGCGAGCGGGTTTGCCGGCGCCATCGGTGGTGCGCACGGCCAAGATCGCCTGCATCGAGCCCGGACGAATCGTGCGCCGGGCGGGGTCGCTGGACGCCAAGAATGCCTCACTCGTTGCCACGCAGCTCGGCCACTTCCTCGCGGCGAAGCGTGCACGAACGCGGTGATACGCCGCGCAGGCCTACGCTGACACAGCCGCTTTCGTGAAGTACGACTCGTTCGCCATGTGACAGGCAAGTGCCGCATGGTGACCGAACGTCGCATCCTCCACCACGGGACGCCGAGTGCGCACCGCATCGAAGAAGTTCCAGAGATGTGGCTTGATGTCGTCGAAATCCGGACCGGTGAAGGAGAACGATTCCCGCATCGAGCCCTTGGCAAGCCTGGAATCATTCTCAGCGTGCCACTGCTTGAAGTACTGATCGCGCAACGCGCGCGGAAAACTGTACGCGTAATAGCTCGGCGATTCATCCAGGCCGCTCTGCGGCGAGAAGGCGATGGTGCGGCCGCTGACCTCGAGAATGCCCTTCGAGCCCTGGAATCGGTACGTCTCCGGCGTCTCGGTGCCGAGGTTGAGGCGCATGTACACGGGGAGGTCACCGTAGTAGTAGAGAACGGCGTGGACGTCGGGCATGTTGCGCCCGTCATTCCAGCGTCGGATGCCTCCCATGGCCATCGCCTGCCTCGGCACCTGGTTCATGCCGGTCATGAACAGCATGCCACTCACGAGATGGACGAGGAGATCGCCCGCCACGCCGGTGCCGTACTCCTTCCACGCGCGCCAACGCGCGAACACCAGCGGATTGAATGGGCGCTTCGGCACGGTGCCCTGCCACGTGTCCCAGTCGAGATTCGCCGGCGAGAGATCCGGCGGTGGCGGGTACTGCCATGCCCCGTTGGGATCGTTACGGCCGAGCCACCCTTCGACGAGCGTGAGATCGCCGATCATCCCCTGTGCGATGAGCTCCTTCGCCTTGGCGCAGACTTGTGAGCTCACGCGCTGCGATCCGATCTGCACAATGCGGCCGCTCTTCTTTGCGGCATCCAGCATGGCCGCGCCGTCCGCAGGCGTGTGGGACATCGGCTTCTCACAGTAGATGTCCTTGCCGGCGCTCACGGCGTCGACGACGATCTGCCTGTGCCAATGGTCGGGCACGGCGGCCACGATACAATCGATGTTCTTGTCGTCGAGGAGCTCGCGATAGCGTCGCGTCACCGGTAGGTCGGGACGAACGATCTCGCGTGCCAGGACATGACGTCCGTCGTAGAGATCGCACGCGGCGGCGCACTCCACGCCATCCAGCCTGATGGATTGGCCGAGCAAGGCGGACCCTTGCATCCCGATACCGATCATGCCGAAGCGCACGCGATCGCTCGGCGCGCCCTTGGGTGGTTGCCAGGCAGCGTGCGGGATGGGCGCGGCGACCAGCGGGTTGCCCACGAGCGATGCGCCGGCGACGGCCGCGCCGACGCCAAGAAATTCGCGGCGAGAGAAGGTGTCCTTGCTCATATCCTTTCCTCAGGTGATTCGGTTTTCGGGTGCGGCAATGGGAAACAATTCAACTCCATCGTGCGTAAGTGCGGAAGGATGTTCTATCTTGCATCCTCCCACACCGACGACTGATGAACATGCAGAATGCCCAGGGCAGGGTCATCGTGGGACAGTCCTCTCCGGGCGCTATCATCGCGGGCCAGCCCGACGCCAAAGCCCCACCCGCACCGGCTGCGCCGCAGGCGCCGCCGGCACTACCGGCCATTCCAGAGGGCGGCGGACGGCTGATCATCGATCGTCAAGGCGACCGCACGACCATTACCAGCGCCTCGCTTCCGCCCGAGCTCCTGCCAATGGCGACGATGGCCAAGGACACGGCGCTCGGGCTCATGGGACTGCTCGCCGCCATCATCATTCTCGGGCCGATCACACGCATGATCGCTCGGCGCGTCGAGCGCCGCCCGGAAATGAAGGCGACATCGAACAACGCACAACTCTTGCAGCAGCAGATCCTCCATCTGCAACAGAGCGTGGATGCGATGGCAGTGGAAGTGGAACGCATCAGCGAATCACAGCGCTTTCAGAGCAAGCTCCTGTTCGAGCGCAAGACCTGAGGGGTTCTCCCATGCGTCGCTGTCTCCTGCTGGTCGTCGTTTTCTGCGGTGCCTGCGCGCGTCCATCGAGCCAGGCAATCGTCCCCGCAGCACCCTCGGGCTGGTTCGCCACGTGGACCGCGAGCCCGTACGATGTACCGCGCCCTCCGCGCGACTCGGTCGATCGCACGCCGACGCTGTTCGACCAGACGGTCCGCCTCATCGTCCATACGTCGATTGGCGGTGACGACACCCGCATCCGGTTGTCGAATGAATACGGAGATCGCCCGCTCGCCATCGACGCCGCTCACATTGCTGTTCGCGATTCCGGACCGGCCATCGACGCATCCACGGATCGTGCATTGACCTTCGGCGGGCGGTCGTGGGTGACGCTGCGGCCGGGCGCCGTCGCATTCAGCGATCCCGTCGCCATCCCGATTCCGGCGCTACGCGACCTGGCCATCAGTCTTCATTTTGCCGATTCGGCTCGCTTGATGACGCGCCATCCGCTTGCGCTGCAAACCAGTTACGTGCGGCGCGGCAATGTTGCGGGCGCACGCACCTTTGTCGCCGACACGAGCATCTACGTCTGGCCGTTCCTCGTCGGCGTGGACGTGACCAATCGTGCCGCGACGGGCGTGATCGCGACAATCGGGAACTCGATCACCGATGGTGCAGGCTCGAAGCGAGATGCAAACACGCGCTGGCCCAATGTTCTCGCCGCCCGACTGCTCGCCAGCGCCGAGCCGTTGAAGGCGGTGGTGAACGCCGGCATCTCGGGGGGGCGCGTGCTCACTCTCGGTGCAGGGCCGAGCGCGCTGGCACGGTTCGATCGTGACGTGCTGATGACGCCAGGACTGACGCACGTGATCGTCCTCGAGGGAATCAACGACATCGGCCGGAGCGCGACGGATGGCACGACGGCCGAGGACATCATTGTTGGCTATCGGCAACTCATTGCGCGGGCGCACGATCGCGGGATCGTGATCTTCGGCGCCACGCTGACGCCCGCCGGAGTGCGCGCATCATTCACCCCCGCGCTCGAAGCACGGCGTGCAGCGGTGAACGCGTTCATCCGCACGAGCGGGGAATTCGACGGCGTCATCGACTTCGATGCGGCGACGCGGGATCCCGCCAATCCACTGCAGTTTCTGCCGGCCTATGATTCGGGAGATCACCTGCATCCGGGCGACGCCGGCTATCGCGCCATGGGCGAGGCGATCGATCTCACCTTGTTTCGGCGGAGACCGTAGGCGCCTCCGGCGCACATGTTGCCGCGAATTACGCCGGCCCACCGTGTTCAACTCACGATCCTGCGTAAGGAGGAAGTATGGCAACGACGGCAAAGGAACCCTCGGCAACCTCGGCAACCTCGGCAGCTGAGACGCGCGGCCGATTCGTCTGGCATGAGCTCGCGACCACCGACCCGGCGGCAGCGAAGGCCTTCTACGAGAAGGTCATCGGGTGGAAGACCAGCGCGATGGAAGGCGGCGAGATCGACTACACCTTCTGGCTCGCTGGCGACACACCCGATTCGATGATCGGTGGCCTGCTGCAACTACCAGCCGAGGCTGCTGCGATGGGCGCTCGGCCGAGCTGGGTCGCCTACACCGAGGTGCCGGATGCGGATGCGGCCGTGAAGCACACAGTGGCGATGGGTGGCAAGGTGCTCATGCCCGCAAAGACAATGGAGAAGGCGGGCCGGTTCGCCGTGTTGCAGGATCCGCAGGGCGCGGCGTTCGCTGTGGTCACGAGCGCCACCCCCCCGCAAGCCGAGTCCGATCCCAAGCCGCGTGAGTTTTCCTGGCACGAGCTCACGACCAGTGACCAGGGCGCAGCGATCCGCTTTTACGAACAGCTTTTCGGCTGGGTGAAGAAGGACGAGTTCGACATGGGCGAGATGGGCAACTATTACATGTTCGGGCGCGACCGCTTCACGTACGGCGGAATCATGAAGAAATCGGCGCAGGCGCCGGGAACGTACTGGCTCCACTATATCCGTGTGGACGATACCGCGGACGCCGCGGCGGAACGGGCACAGAAGGCCGGCGCCAAGCTGATCTCCGGACCGATGGAGGTGCCTGGCGGCGACCGGATCGCAGTGCTGAGCGATCCGCAGGGCGCACAGTTCGCGGTGCACTCGAAGAAATGAAACGCGGGCCTTCCGGTGGTTCGGAGTGAACCGAACCACCGGTCAGCGCGAGAAGGGCGCTATCGCCGCCGGAATGCGATACCGCGCACCCGACCCGCATCGACGGTGAAGGTCGCGGCGTCCGCGGAGAAGTTCAGGATGATGCCGGCACCGCGAAACGTCCGCGCGTCGACCGCCTGAAGAGTGTCTGCCGGCCCGCGAGCTCGGCGCAGCACCAGGCCATTGTCTGTCGCGCCCAGGAGATAAACCGCGTCAAGCTCGTCGGAATAGAACGTTCCCCCGTAACGCGAGAGATCCGCCCGCGGAACGATGACGCCCACGGCTGGCGCCACGCTGGTTGCTTCGGCGCTTCGCATGCTGACCGCCGGCAGAGGGTCCACGAAGCGCGACGCGAGCACCACGTCGGCAACTCTGCGCATCAGCGTCGTCGGATCGGCGTTGCTGGCATTGCACAGGGCCACGAAGCTCGTGTGTAGAGTGGGAAACCGCAGCGTCTCGGCCCTGCATCCTCCCGTGCTGCCGCCGTGCTCGATGATCGGCAGGCCCCGATAATGGCGCAGCTCGAGTCCGTAGGCGTAGTCGAGCTGCTTGCCGTCGCTGAGCGCACCGAGACCACCGGCGGAACTTTGCTCCAGTCGCCGCCGGAGGTATGTTGAATCATGCTTTGTCGGCACCGGCGTCTGATCGCGACAGTGGCAAACCTCGTCCTGCTCCACGCGATGTGGGTTGGGAGCGGGTTCGCGTGTGTCATGGCGAACATATCGGGTTCGCAAGCCGAGGCGATGGTCGGCACGGACATGTCAGCTGCAACGACAAACGGCATGGACATGCCGGACATGCCACGTGGCGCCACCGAGAGTCACTCGAAGACGCCAACACATCAACACCGTCCGTGTGAGTTCCCCTGGGCGCCGGACGGGTGTCGAGTCGCGACGCCATGCTTGGCGCTGGCGATCACTTCGCCGGCGCAGGCCCTGCGTGTCGCCGCTGATGCGCCCGCTGCTGTTGCGATACTCCATGTCTTGATGCCGCCCTCGCGCGGACATCCGCCCGAGCCGCCCCCTCCGAGAGCGTAGTCCCTCTACAACTGCCTGTTGTAGTGCCGCTTCCGCGCGCCGGTCACAACGTGACGGTCGATGCGGGCGGTCGGTGCGCACGTGTTCGACTCCGATGAGCCGAGTGTCGACGTACCGTGGACTTCACTCGGGTATTTCATGTGTCACCTCACTCGCTTTGTTTGTGCCGCGGCATCAGCTATCCGCGGTTTGGATGGCCACGCCGGGCTTGGATTCTCGATCGGACTGTCAGCTCTTGCCACCATTGCTGATGTGTCGCCGCGAATCCTCTCTGCGCAGGCGCTCGACTCTGTCCATGTCATCCATGGACGTCCGCCCGCAGGCGTCTCGGCTGGCGGCGATCTCGATTCCCTGAAGGCTCGCGCGCTTCGAGTCAGTCCCGCGGTCCGCGCTGCCGCCGCGAGAGTTGAAGCGTCGCGACATCGCGCCATCGCCGCGGGAGCGCGGCCCGATCCGACCCTGATGGCCGGCATCATCAACCAGCCGCTTGGACAGGAGATGCAGACTCAATCCGCGCACGGTGCGCCAGCCGTTGGCGGACCGGATCCGATGACAATGCGCATGATCGGTATTGGGCAGACGATACCGTATCGCGGGAAGCTCTCCCTTCGCACGCAAGCCGCACAGAAAGAAACGGACGCCGCTGAAGCGGCCCTCGATGGCGCGCGTCGAACGGTCGCACGCGACGTGAAGGACGCCTACTACGAGCTCGCGTTCCTCGATCAGGCATTCGCGGTAACAACCCGCAGTGCCGACGTCGTCGGCACGTTCATTCAAGTGACCGAGGCGCGATATGGTGACGGCGTCGCTGGCCAGCAGGACGTGCTCAAGGCGCGCGTCGAGGCCGCGCGCGTCGCCGAAAGTGCTGTCACCCTGAAGGAACAGCGTCGCGCGGCGCTGGCGCGCTTCAACGCGATCCTCGACCGGCCAAGCAATACACCGGTTGATGCACCCTCGATACCTGACGCCATCGTCCGGGCCGCCGTCAACGACTCTGCACACGGTATACGATTCTTGTCGGTCGCGCTCGGCGCGCGCGCAGCCGATTCGCCGTTGCCGCCGGTGGACGAACTGCAAGAGATTGCGATTCGGCAGAATCCAGGACTCCGAGAGCACGAAGCGATGATCGCCGCGCAGGGCGTGCGGACCGAATTGGCGCGAAAAGATATGCTGCCGGACGTCGACGTCTCGCTGCAATACGGACTGAGGCCGGGATTGACGGACATGATTACCGCGACCGTCTCGATCCCCATTCCGATCCAGCGACGGCGCAAACAGGATCAACTCGTCGCGGCGGCCGACGCGGAGCTCGCGGCGTTGCACGAGGAGCATCGGAGCAAAGTCAACGAGATCAATGCCGACGTCGCGCGGCTCGTGTCTCAGCTCGAACGAGAGCGGACGCAGCTCGCGCTGTACACCAAGGCGATTCTGCCGCAGGGGCGCGCTGCGCTCACGTCTTCGACCGCAAGCTATCAGGCCGGGAAAGTCGAGTTTCTCACCGTGCTCGACGGCCAAGCAGCGCTGTTCAACTATGAGACGGACTACGTCCGTGCGCTGAGCGACTTTGCGAAAAACCTCGCCGAGTTGGAGCGAATCGTCGGTCAGGAGGTGCTACGATGAGGCGCCGCAACGTCTGGTTCGCGCTGGCGGGGGTGCTACTCGCCGGCATCGTTTGGGCGACTCTCGCTTCGCGTGGCAGCAAGTCGATTCCCCCCGCGACGCCCGCAAAGTCATCGTCGGCGAGTGCCATGTCGGGAATGTCCGGCATGGACATGGCCGACAACGGCTCAGCGAAACTGACCGCAAGCCAAATTCGACAATTCGGCGTGACGTTTGGCACCGTCGATGTGCGACGCCTCGTGACGACAGCCCGAACCACGGGTATCGTTGCCGTCGACGAAACGCGGCTTGTTCAGGTAACGCCGAAGTTTGGCGGCTTTGTCGAGCGGCTCCATGTGAACGCGACAGGCCAGCCTGTTCGACGCGGACAAGCGTTGCTCGACGTGTTTTCGCCGGATCTTCTTGCGGCGCAGCATGAGTTGCTGCTGGCCAGCCAACTTCAGCGGGAGCTCGGTCGCGGTGCAGTGCCTGGCGTTCCGGGCACCGGTAATGATCTAGTCGCCGCAGCAAGGCGGCGACTCCGGCTTTGGGACGTCACCGAGGCACAAATCGACGAGGTGATTCGAACCGGACAACCCCGTCGAACCCTCACGCTGTATGCCCCGGCGGGCAGCGTTGTGATTGGCAAGCAAGTGGTTGAAGGGCAATCGATCATGAGTGGCCAACCGCTTTACACAATCGCTGACCTATCGGCAGTCTGGATCGATATACAACTACGCGAGGCAGACGCGGCGGCCGTTCGGACGGGCACTGCCGCCGACATTCAGATCACCGGGCTCGTGGGACACCCATTGAGGGGTCGGGTGACCTACGTCTATCCGACGCTGGACAGCACGTCGCGAGCCATTCGCGCGCGCGTTGAGGTTTCCAACACCGGCGGTCTGTTGAAGCCGGGGATGTATGCCACGGTGCAACTCATCACGCCGACGCGAACTGCGCTCACGGTACCCAACTCGGCGGTGCTGCGGACTGGCGAACGAAATGTCGTGTTTGTCGATATGGGCGGAGGCTCGCTCATGCCGCACGACATCGAGCTCGGCGCCGTCACGTCCGACTACACCGAAGTGCTCGCGGGATTGGAGCCAGGGCAACGCGTCGTGACATCGGCGCAGTTCCTCCTCGACTCCGAATCCAACCTGGCCGAAGTGATGCGGTCGATGATCGGTCAGATGAATTCCGGCGTCGTGAGCCGGAAGCAGAACATGCCGGACATGCCCGGCATGGCGATGCCCGCCCCGGTCGTCGCGAAGAAGACCACTCCGAAGCCATAGGCGACGACCATGCTGCAATACATCATTGCGTGGTCGGTGCGTCACAAACTGCTGGTCATCCTCGGCACCGTCGCCGTGACGCTCGCCGGCCTCTGGGCACTGTTCCACACGCCCGTCGACGCCATTCCGGATTTGTCGGACGTGCAAGTAATCGTCATGACCGAGTGGCCGGGGCAAGCGCCGCAGCTCGTCGAAGACCAGGTCACCTATCCGCTGTCGACGGAGCTGCTGAAGGTCCCGAAGATCAAGTTCGTGCGCGGCATGAGCCAGTTCGGGTTGTCCGCCGTCTACGTCGTCTTCGAGGACAACACGGATCTCTACTGGGCACGAAGCCGAGTGCTCGAGTATCTGAACGGCGTGCGCAACAAGCTGCCGGAGGGTGCGCAGCCGACGCTTGGGCCGGACGCCACCGGCGTCGGCTGGGTCATGCAGTACATCCTCACAGACACCACCGGGAAGCTCAATCTCGCCCAAATTCGCGGGCTCCAGGACTGGACGGTACGACCGGCGCTCACGTCGGTGTCCGGAGTCGCCGAGGTCGCCTCGTTCGGCGGCTTCGCGAAGCAATACCAGATCGAGGTAGATCCTGCCAAGCTGCTGGCCTATCGGATTCCACTCAGTCGCGTCACCGACGCCGTGCGCAACTCGAACGCCGACGTGGGCGGACGCGTCCTGGAGATGAGCGGCAACGAGTACGTGGTTCGCGCGCGCGGTCGATTCCAGAATCTCGACGACATTCGCCGCGTGGCGCTCGGCGTGGGCACGGGGGGAACGCCGATCATGCTCTCGGACGTCGCGAACGTGCAGATCGGTCCGGACATCCGGCGCGGCATTGCGGACCTTGATGGTCGTGGGGAGATCGTGACCGGTTGGGTGGTCATGCGGTACGGCGGGAACCCGCTCGACGTGATCAACGGCGTAAAGGCGAAGATGGCCGAGATCCAGAGGGCGCTTCCGAAGGGCGTGGTGTTCGTGAACGGATATGATCGCTCGGGTCTTATCGAGGCGGCGATCCACACGCTCCGCGGCAAGCTCGTCGAGGAGTCGATCATCGTGGCGCTTGTAACCGTTCTCTTTCTATTGCACGCAGAAAGCGCGCTCGTCGCCATTCTTACGCTGCCGCTCGGCATTCTCATGGCCCTGCTCGCGATGAAAGGGCTTGGGCTGAATGCGAACATCATGAGCTTGGGCGGTATCGCCATCGCGATCGGCGCAATGATCGACGCGGCGATCGTCATGGTGGAGAACCTTCACAAGCACATCGAGCGCAACGAACGCGACGGGAGCCCGCGCTCCCACTGGGACCTGGTCGTCGACTCGGCGCAGGAGGTTGGGCCGGCGCTCTTCGTGTCGCTGTTGATTATAACAGTGTCGTTCTTGCCTGTATTCGCGCTCGAGGCACAGGAGGGGCGCCTCTTCAAACCGCTTGCGTGGACGAAAACTCTTTCCATGGCATCGGCCTCGCTGCTGTCCATCACGCTCGTGCCGGTGATGATGGGACTGGTCATTCGGCGGGGCGTGAGGCCAGAGGCGGCCAATCCCGTGAATCGCGTTCTGATTCGCCTGTACCGTCCGGTGATCGAGTTTGTGCTTCGCCACCGATGGCAGACGATCGTCGTTGCGGGCACGGTTCTGATCGCGACCATCTTCCCGTGGACACGGCTCGGCAGCGAGTTCATGCCGCCGCTGAATGAAGGCTCGATCATGGACATGCCATCGCTCTTTCCCGGTGTCGGCTCCGCGCAGGCAAAAATGATCCTGCAACAGCGAGATGCAGCGCTCGCGCGCATCCCGGAAGTGCGCATGGTCCTCGGCAAGATCGGCCGCGCAGAGTCGGCGACGGACATGGCCCCGATGTCGATGATCGAGACCATCGCGATTCTCAAGGACAGGAGCGAGTGGCGGCGCGGCGTGTCGTACGACTCAATCGTGGCCGAGGCCAACAACACCGTCAAAACGCCGGGCGTGGGCAACATGTGGTCGATGCCGATCAAGAACCGCCTCGACATGCTGACCACGGGAATCAAGACGCCTGTGGGCATCAAACTGTTTGGGCGGAGCCTCGATACACTGGACGCCCTCGGCAAACAGATCGAGGGACTTCTGCCGGCCGTTCCAGGAACGAACACCGTATTCGCGGAGCGAGCTGTCGGCGGCAAGTACCTCGACATTACGATCGATCGAGATGCGGCGGCGCGATTTGGCATGACGCCGGGCGACGTGCAGACGGCGCTCGCCACGGCCGCCGGCGGGATGGACGTCGGACAGGTCATCGATGGGCGGGAGCGGTACTCCGTGCTGGTGAGATACCCGCGGGAATTGCGCGACGATCCGCAGAAGCTGGCGGACATCCTTGTTGCGACGCCAGCCGGCCAGCAGGTGACGCTCGGGCAATTGGCCCGCATTCAGGTGACGAGAGGGTCGACGCTCATCAAGTCTGAAGACGCCTATCTGAACAACATCGTATACGTGGACGTGCTCGGCCGTGACGTCGGTAGCTATGTGGCCGACGCGAAGCGGCTCCTCGCTCGACGTCTCGTTCTTCCGTCGGGGTACCGACTCGAATGGTCCGGGCAGTATGAAGCACTGGAGCGTGCGACCCGAAAGCTCCGCGTGGTCGTACCGCTCACGCTCGCGATCATCTTCCTGCTGCTCTACTTCAATTTCCGCTCGGTAACGGAGAGCCTCATCGTCATGCTGTCACTACCGTTTGCGCTCGTTGGTGGTGTGTGGCTCATGTGGATTCTGGATTACAACATGAGCGTCGCCGTCGCGATCGGCTTCATCGCCCTGGCCGGCGTGGCTGCCGAAACGGGCGTGATCATGCTCATCTACCTGGACCACGCCTATCTCGAGCGGCAGGCCAGCGGTCCGCTATCCAACCGGCGAGATATTGACGCGGCCGTTGAACGAGGCGCGGTCGAACGTGTGCGCCCGAAGATGATGACGGTGATGGCGATCATGGCGGGCCTGGTTCCGATTCTCTGGAGCCAGGGTACGGGCGCGGACGTCATGAAACGGATCGCCGCGCCGATGGTGGGTGGCATGATCACGTCGACCGTGCTCACCCTTGCCGTCATCCCGGCAGTCTACTCGCTCTGGCGTGAGCGAGACATTCATCTACAAGATGGAGGCACGGAATGAAATCCTCGCGCACCATGGTCAGCCTGGTGACAGATGGCAAGACGGGAAAGTGATCAGCGAGCGTCAAAGTCATCCCCGCCTTCGCGCAACAGTTTGTTGCACGAGGCCGCTGGCCGCGCCGCGCTCGTGCGTCGAGGGCTATGGCTGTCCCGCATGACCCTCATTTACAACGCCGGGGAGGGGCTCGCGGCGATCATCACGGGGCTTCTTGCGGGCAGCGTCGCGCTCATCGGCTTCGGTGTCGACAGTATCATTGAGGTCGTGTCGAGCGTGGCCGCGCTTTGGCGGTTGCGCGCCGATGTCGACGCTGATCGCCGCGAGGTGGCAGAGCGACTGAGTCTCAGGATCATCGGAGCGTGTTTCATCGGGCTTGCAGTCTACATCGCGGTCGATGCGGGACATGCGCTTTGGTCGCGTGAGGCGCCCGCGAAAACCATTCCCGGCATTGTCGTTGCAGCTCTGTCTGTTGTCGTCATGCCGCTGCTCGCGCACGGCAAGCGACAGGTTGCCAGTGGACTCGGTAGTCGAGCGCTTCACGCCGATGCGGTACAGACGGACCTTTGCATGTATCTGTCGGCCATCGTGCTTGTCGGGCTTGGACTGAATGCGCTTCTCGGATGGTGGTGGGCCGATCCGGTGGCAGCATTGGTCATGATCCCAATCATTACTCGAGAGGGCATCGCAGGCCTTCGAGGAAAACCGCCGTGTGATGACTGTGCGCCGACCTGAGCACAGCACTGCGGGCCAGGACCACGCCGCAATGATGAGCGATCGCTCCATGGCCAAGGCGATGGAAGCCGACATGCGGCGTCGCTTCTGGCTAGCACTCGTCCTGACGATTCCGCTTGCGATCATGGCGGGCCACGTGCCGGGCCTGCCAATGCTGATCCACCCTCCTGTTGCGAGCTGGATCGGATTGGCCCTTTCGACGCCGGTCGTGTTCTGGAGTGGTTGGATCTTCATCGCTGGTGCCGCGAACGCACTTCGCAACCGTAAGCTCGACATGTCGGTTCTCATCGCGGTCGGCGTGCTCGCGGCGTACCTGAGCAGTGTGTACCTCACGATCATCGGCTATCCCGTTGCGTACTACGAGGCCGCGGCGATGCTCGTCACGTTCGTGTTGTTCGGCCACTGGATGGAGATGAAGGCCCGCCGCGGCACGTCGGACGCGCTGCACGCTCTGCTCGACCTCGTGCCGCCTCGGGCGCGCGTCGTTCGCGAGGGAAGAGAAGAGATGGTTCCAACCGATGCCGTCGCGGTCGGCGACGTGCTTCGAATTCTTCCGGGGGAGAAGATCCCTGTGGATGGCGAGCTCACTGAGGGTGAAACAGACGTGGACGAGGCGTTGATTACGGGAGAGAGCAACCCTGTCCACAAGCGCGCTGGTGACGCGGTCATCGGTGGCGCGATCAATGTAAGCGGCGCCGTGCTCGCTCGGGCCACGAAGGTCGGGAGCGATACGGTTCTCGCGCAGATCGCGAGTCTCGTCGAGCGCGCGCAGAACTCCAAGGCACCTGGCCAGCGTCTCGCCGATCGTGCTGCCGCGGTGCTCGTCGTCGTGGCCGTGGGTGCCGGCGTCGCGACGTTCGTGGGCTGGAAGTTCTTCGCACACGCGCCGTTTCTCACGGCGTTGACCTTTGCCATCTCGGCAATCGTGATCGCATGTCCGGATGCGCTTGGACTTGCGACTCCCACGGCGGTAGCCGTCGGAACGGGGTTAGCCGCCAAACACAGCATCCTGATCAAGGACGCCGCGACGCTCGAGGGCATGAGTCGCATTCAGACGATCGTGCTGGACAAGACCGGCACGCTCACGGTGGGCTCGCCCACGGTGACCGATATCGAACCGACCGCCGGCGCGCGACCTGAGGACATGTTGGCGATCGCGGCATCCGTATCATCGTCCTCCACTCATCCCCTCTCGGCAGCCGTCGTTCGCGCGGCGAACGATCGGAAGCTCACTGTCGCGAAGGCCACCGACATCGAAAACATCCCTGGCAAAGGCGTTCGCGGCCGCCTCGACGGCGATGAGGTGCTCGTCGGCAATGCAGCGTTACTGAACGACAAGGGTGTCGCGTTTGCAACCGTGAATGAAGTTGCGGCGCGCCTTACCGCTGCGGGCCAATCGGTCGTGTTCGTGGCGCGAGCGGGCGCCGTGCTCGGCGTTCTCGGAATTGCAGATGCCGTGCGTCCCTCGAGCCGCGCCGCAATCGAGGAATTGAAGGCGATGGGAACGGAGCCCGTATTGATCAGCGGCGACGCCAAGGCCACTGCCGAACGCGTGGCCCACGAGGTCGGGATAGAGAAAGTCTTCGCCGAGGTGCGGCCGGAGGAGAAGGCCGTTCACGTTCAGCGCCTTCAGAAGGAAGGGCGCGTGGTGGCGATGGTGGGCGACGGAATCAACGATGCGCCGGCATTGGCACAGGCCGACATCGGGATCGCGATCGGAGCAGGGACAGATGTTGCCGCTCAAGCAGCGCGTGTCGTCCTGATGCGATCAGACCCGGCCGACATTGCGAAAGCCATTCGGCTCAGCAAGGCGACCGTGCGGAAGATGAAGCAGAACCTCGTGTGGGCGAGCGCCTACAACCTGCTGGCAATTCCCGTGGCTGCAGGCGCGTTCTATCACTCACTCGGCTGGTCCATTCAGCCGGCGGTGTCCGCCCTCCTGATGTCGATGTCGTCGATTGTCGTCGCGCTCAACGCTGTCTCCTTACGACGCGCGCGGATCTGAAGGGGCGCGCGCTCTCGCTCACGAATACGCGCGTCCGATCCTCTGATACGGAATGTCTCCGTCGTAGCGTCCCGCAATGTGCACGTACCGGAGCTCCCGTGATGCACCGACCTCCGACGTGTAATAGCCCACGAGCGTGAGCTCCTTGAGCCACGGGAAGAACGCTCTCGGCATAGGGCGCCCCCGCCGGCGACGCGGCGGTGGCGTTGCGACACGCGACTCCTCCTGCATTGCCGTCAGCAGTGCAACCTGTCGTTCCGGCGTGAGCTCGAGGAACGTTGTTCCATGCGCCGCACGCGCACGTTCGTCCACGTCGGCGAGCCCCGCAAGGAAGTGCTTGCGCTCCTCCGCCCGGAAGACGTCCGCGAGCAGTCCATCGATGAACGCGTCCACGCGCGCGGCTCTGGCTCCCGGCGTGTTGGTCGCCGGAATGATGAGCTCCGTGAGCGTGCCGAGGAGCTCACCCTGTTGTGGCGTGAGCACTTTAAAGGGCACACCGGGCGCGGGCGCACGGTAGCCAGCGCCGACGGCGCGCGCCACCGAAGGCGTAACGGCGGCTCCCAGCAGAACGCCGATCGCCTTGACCGCATCGCGACGATTCATAAGCGACCTCGCTTCGACTCGGCCACCGCGTAATTCACCGCACGTGCGGTGAGCGCCATGTAGGTGATGGACGGATTCTGGCAGGGCGACGACGTCATGCATGCCCCGTCTGTGACGAAGACATTCGGCGCGTCCCACACCTGGTTGTGCCCATTCAGCACGGACGTCTTCGGATCTCGTCCCATGCGTGCCGTTCCATTTTCATGAATGCCGAGTCCCGGTTCGGCGCCGATGGAGCCTTCGACGTACGCGTCGTACGGGCGCACCTTCTTCAATCCCGAGCGCTCCAGCATCTCCGCCATCGACGCGGCCATGTCCTTCCGCATCGCGAGCTCGTTCGGTCCCCACGAGCAGTTGATGCGCAACTGCGGAATCCCGTAAGAGTCGACCTTCTCTGAATCGAGCGTGACGAAGTTCTCGTGGCGGGGAAGGGTTTCGCCGAATCCGGTGAGTCCCACCTCCCACGGACCCGGGTCGTGCAGCTTGGCCTTGAGCGATGCGCCAAACTCCGGGATGTCGCCGCCTCGGCCCCAACTCGGCCGGCCCGCCTCGCCCTCGATGCCGTAGCCGCGAAGGAAGGTCTCCATCTTCGTCGTCTCGCTGATGTTTCTGTACCGGGGGATATAGAAGCCGACCGGACGGTTGCCGTAGTAATAGTGGTCCTCGAACCCCTCCACTTCGCCGGATGCGCCAACCTGGAAGTGATGATCCATCAGGTTGTGTCCGAGCTCGCCGCTCGAGCTGCCGAGTCCATCGGGGAAACGAGGCGATCGCGAGTTGAGCAGCACGTGCGTGGAGCCGAGCGTCGAGCCACAGAGAAAAATGATTCGGGCGTGGAACTCGAGCATCTCCTTTGTTTCGGCGTCGATCACACGAACTCCGACTGCGCGATCCTTTTTCTCGTCGAGAATCACGCTGTGCACGACGCTGTGTGGGCGCAGCGTAAGATTCCCTGTGGCCGCGGCAGCGGGAAGAGTCGACGAAAGGCTCGAGAAGTAGCTCCCCGTTGAACAGCCGCGCCAACACGGACCACAGTAGTGGCACGGCAGCCGGTCGCCGATTCGCTCGGTGAGTACGGCGGCACGCGCGATGGTGAGACGGCGCTCCGGGTACAGGGCTTCGATGCGGCGACGAAGGTCCTTCTCCACCACGTTCAGCGGAATCGGCTTCTGGAAGTGTCCATCCGGCAGATGCGGAAGCCCGAGCTTTTCGCCGCTGATGCCGGCGAACTTCTCCACGTAGGTGTACCACGGCGCGATGTCGGCGTACCGGATCGGCCAATCGACGGCGATCCCTTCGCGCAGGTTTGCGGTGTAATCGAGGTCGCTGTGGCGGAAGGTGTAGCGTCCCCACATGAGGGACTTGCCGCCGACCTGATCGCCGCGCACCCAGGTGAAGGGCTTGTCTTCCACGTACGGACTCTTCGAGTCGCGGAAGAAGAAGTGCAGGTTCTCTTCGCCGAGGAAGCCCGTGCGCTTCTGTATGAAGTAGTCCTTCTCGAGCGGCTCGGGGTTCAGCCGTCCCCGATTCGGAAGCTCCCAGGGCGCCTTGTGCTCGGTGACATAGCCGGTGCCGTGCTTGAGTGGGCGGCCGCGCTCGAGGACGAGGGTCTTGAGACCCTTCTCGCAAAGCTCCTTGGCCGCCCAGCCGCCCGAGATGCCGGAGCCGACGACGATGGCATCGTAGACCTGCGGGGTGCGGGCGACGTGCACCGGTTTCATCTCCATGAGTCCAACTCGTGTGGCGATGAGCGAGAATGTTCGGAGGGCGCGGCGAGCGCAAGACGGCCCTCAGCCCACAAAATGTGACCTTCAACTGGCGTGTGACGGCAGGCGGGGCTCTCGCTCCGACGGCGGGACTTCGCGTAAACGCTCGGGCCGGCGAAGCTCGGCCCGAGCACGCTCAGACGCCGTCTCCGCGAACGCCCGCTGCCTCCTACCTCGTCGGCCTCAGCGCCTCCACAAGCAGCGGAATGTCCTTCGCCCGGCGTGCATCGAATCGAATGACCCGTTCGTCCTCAACCACGAAATAATGCGGGGTTCCGGCCTGTCTCATGGCACGCGATGCCTCGGAGCGAAAAACTCGCCCGGCGCCGATGCGGTGATTATCGTGGATATCTATGCCGACAAGCAGCGCGTCCACTATCGCCTCGATTGTACTCGTCGCGGGCCTCGTTGGCTGCGGATCCGCCAGCCAGCCCTCCTCGCCGGCTCCGGTGCCTGTATCGCCAGAGGGTGCACCAGTCCAGGTGTGGCTCACCACCGGCGACCAGAGCCTTCTGCTGAGCCGTGCGCCCGACTTGCATCTTCGCGCCGACAGCGCGACAGCCCTTCCTGTGATCACGGTCGATCCCACGACGACCTATCAACGCATGATCGGCTTCGGCGCCGCATTCACCGACGCGTCCGTGTATCTCATCCAGGAGAAGATGTCGGCGTCGCAGCGTGAAGCGCTGCTCCAGGATCTCTTCGGACGAGACGGAGGCATTGGACTCAGCTTCGCGCGCATCACCATGGGCGCGTCTGACTTCTCGCTGCGGCACTACAGCTACGACGACATCTCATCGGGTCAAACGGACAGTGCGCTGACGAAATTCTCGATCGACGTCGATCGCGCCGATCGCCTTCCGGTGATCAAGCGCGCGCTGGCGATCAATCCGCAGCTCACAATGGTGGGGAGCCCATGGAGTCCGCCCGCCTGGATGAAAACGAGCGGCAGTCTCATCACCGGCACGCTGAAGCCGGAGGCATTTCCGTCATTCGCCGATTATTTCGTGAAGTTCGTCCAGGCGTATGCAGCCGAGGGCGTGCCGGTTGCGGCCATCACCCTTCAGAACGAGCCGGCGTTCGAACCGAACAACTATCCGGGGATGCGCCTCGACCCGTCGCAACGCGCGGAGGTGATCGGTCGCCATCTCGGACCGGCGCTCGCAAGAGCGGGCTTCAAGACGCAGATCTGGGACTGGGACCACAACTGGGATCTGCCACAGCAGCCGCTCGGTGTGCTGAAGGATTCTTTGGCGCGGCGCTACGTACAGGGCGTCGCGTGGCACTGCTACGCGGGCAACGTGTCGGTGCAGTCTCTGGTGCACGACGCATATCCAGACAAGGACGTCTACTTCACGGAATGTTCAGGCGGTGACTGGGCACCGGTCTTCGCGGACAACCTCAAGTTCGACGTCGGGCAGTTGATCATCGGCGCGACACGGGGCTGGGCGCGCGGGGTCGCGCTCTGGAATCTCGCGCTCGACGAGAAGAATGGGCCGCATCTCGGCGGCTGTGGCAACTGTCGCGGCGTCGTGACCGTGAGCGCCTCCGGCGGCGTCACGCGCAACGTCGAGTACTACGCATTGGCGCATGCGAGCAAGTTCGTGCGACCGGGGGCGGTGCGGATCGCTTCTTCGGGCGCGCAGGGGCTCGACCATGTAGCGTTTCAGAACGCTGATGATGCGTCGATCGCGTTGATCGTATTGAATGGCGGGACGGCGCCGAGCTCGTTCGTCGCTCGCGCGTCGGGCCGTGCCTTCACGTTTACGCTGCCGGCAGCGTCGGTGGCGACGTTCGTCTGGAAGTGATACGTTCGCCGCAGTCCGACTTCGAGAAAGACGATGAACATACCTGACAGCGATGCCGTGCCTCCGTCCGATGTGAGCCGCCGCGAGTTCCTCAGGTCGGGTGCCGTGGGCGCCGGAGCCACTGTGGCGCTTTATGGTATTCCTCTCGCCACCGCCGCGGCGCAGATCGTGATGATTGCGCCCCGCACGCCGATCGATGCCTGGCAAACCGTGGGAAGACTGCGACACGAGCCACTATTCGACTTCTCATGGCAAGCGGGTGCCATCCACGGACCGGACGACATCGCGCTCGATCCAGCAAAGAAGAAGCAGGAAGTGCTCGGCTTCGGCGGCGCGTTCACCGACGCGGCCACGTACATGTTCAACGTGTTGACGCCGGACGCACGCGCCGAGCTCTTTCACGAGTTGTTTCATCCGTCGGAGATGGGCTTGTCCGTTGGCCGGAGCTGTATCGGCTCGAGCGACTATTCGACGAAACCCTACAGCTACGACGACAGCCCCACGCCGGATCCGCAGCTCACCAGGTTCTCCATTGCGCACGACAAGCAGTGGATCCTGCCGATGTTGCGCGAGGCGCGAAAAGTGAATCCGGAGCTCTTCCTCCTTTCTTCACCATGGAGTCCGCCCGGATGGATGAAGGACAACAACTCGCTCATGGGAGGCACGATTCGCCGCCGCTACCTCGCCGAGTACGCCCAGTACATGACGAAGTTCGTGGAGGCATACGCCGCGGAGGGAGTGGTGGTAGACGCGGTGACGTCGCAGAACGAGGTGGACACCGACCAGGATGGACGGATGCCGCAATGCACCTGGCCGCAGGAGATCGAGGTCGGATTCGTCGGCCAGCATCTCGGACCCGCGTTCGTCAAGGCGGGGCTTCGCACGAAGATCTGGTTGATCGACCACAACTACAACCTCTGGGGACGCGCGCTCGCGTCACTCCAGGACGATGCGGTGCGCCGGTTCGCTGATGGCGTCGCGTGGCACGGATACCTCGGCACGCCGGGTGAAATGACACGCGTCCACGACGCGTATCCCGACAAGCACGCGTACTGGACGGAAGGCGGACCGGACATCACGTCCAACAATTATCTGACGGACTGGGGGCGCTGGGCATCGGATTTCGCGGGGATCCTGCGCAACTGGTCGCGCTGCATCATCGCCTGGAACCTCGCGCTGGACGAGAAGGGCAATCCGAACATCGGGCCCTTCCCGTGCGGTGGAGTCGTCACGATCGACAGCAAGACGAAGGCGGTGACGCGCAGCGGACAGTTCTGGGCGTTCGCGCACTATTCACGGCATGTCCGGCGTGGCGCGCGCGTCCTCGAGTCCACAGGGGGCCACGCGGGAGTCGCCCATGTTGCGTTCGAGAATCCCGATGAGAGTCGGGTGGTGGTCCTGACGAATCGCGGCGCCAGCGGAGCGACCCAGCGCATCGTCGTCGAAGGTCGCGCTGTGGTGCTCCAGCTGCCGGCGGATTCGATAACGACGCTGGCGTGGACCTGAGTCGGGCAGTCCGCGTCAGCGGTGCGCCAGGGTTCTGATCCCGAAGTCGGGAACCTGCTCGAAGAACATTTCGTCGACGAAGCACCAGCCCCAATCCTCGCCAGGCTCGAAGCTGCGGATGACCGGATGCTGCGTCTCGTGAAAGTGCTTCGTCGCGTGTCGATTCGGCGAGTCGTCACAGCACCCGACGTGTCCGCACTCGAGACAGAGCCGGAGATGCAGCCACCTTCCACCGGCGGCAAGACACTCCTCGCATCCCGCCGGCGTCCGCGGCTCCTTGCCCTGAATGTTCTCGATGTGCTTACACTGCGTCGCTGGCATTTGTCTGACCGTCTGCTCGGGTACGCGCACCACCTGCCGCCGCCTTTCGTTCACGGCGAACAGTGTCGTACGATGAACGAAACGACTCGACGTCCCATCCGCCGAGTGTCGCCGCCGTCTGATAGGTAGTCTGGAGAAACTCCGCGATCAACGCGTCAGGATCGGTGGCCGTGCGAACGGCCTCGTATGGCAGGATCCACTCACGCATCGCGGCATCATACCTGGCAGCCTTCGGCCCGATTGGGGCGGCGCTGCATCCGTCCGGCTCGGGATACGCATACGCGTAGAACGCCGCATCGGGAACAGGTGACCCCACCATTCCGGGCCACCACCCCGCGCTGATGCACTCGTGCGAGTATGCCTCGCGCGTCACATAATCCGGACAGTTGGGAATTCCGCCCGGGTGCTGCGGCGCGCGCCGTCCGGAAAATCGCGTGCAGGCCAGATCGAAACCGCCCCACCAGAAGTGCGAGGGACTGCATTTTCCCGTAAAGTCGCCGCGGAACTGCTTCAATGCACGATCCGCCTGGATGAGCACTTGCCAACACCGCCGCGCGGCATCGCCGTCATAGGCGGCGTGCATGTGGTCGTCGGCGAACGGTGTCGCGTCGAGCACTTCATTCGGGGCGCCGTGAATGTGCACATCGACGTCGAGCGATGAGAGCATCGCACGGTAGTCCTGATAGAATCCGGCGATCGTCCCGTCCTTCAACGGCAAGCGCTCGGTGCGGCCGTCGCTCGTCCGCGCGAGCAGGACGTCGTCCAGGAAATCGAGCTCTATCTCGAGAACGCTGCCGCGATGCGGCATCGGTGACGTCGTCAGGCCGCGGGCGGTGACGTACAGGACGCAATGCCACCAATGATTCTCGAACGGCGAAAGTGTGAGCCTCGTCTTTCCGACGATTTGCGCCCACCGATGCAGCGTCCGCTGTGTCGGCTGCCAGCTCTCGAGAGCGAGGGGCGGCCACTCGGCCGACTGGGACGGAGCGGGAATAATCACAGCTCAAAGGTATGTCGTGCGCATCGGCTGAGCGAACGCGTCGCCGCCACAAACTGCGGCACGGACAATGCCGCATCACGGGCTGTGGACGTAAACCCCTCGCCGGAGCGAATCACATGAAGGATCCAAAGCCATCACAACGGCCTGACAGCGCCAGGACCGCCAAGCCTTCGGCATCCGACGAGCCCGCTGACGCACCCGGGACCGAGCGCAAGAAATCCGACAATCCGTTGTCGAAGTTGCGGTTTGGCTCGGCCGGAAGCGGAGGCGCGGAGCGCGAGCCGGGCCCGGAGAAGCCCTGAAGACGGCTACATGCCGCTCGGATACGTCTCCGGCAGTTCGGCCTCGACCGTGACCGGCATGTGAAGCGGGTCAACCGCGTGCGTCTCGTCGATGAATAGAAACGCGTCGTATCGACGCGGCACGATCGTCGGCACGTAGTTGCCCCAGCGCTCGGCGCCGGGATGATAGACGACGCCAATGGCGCGATGGTCCACCGGCTGGTCGAGACGCGCAACGCCACCGTTCGCGCTACCGTCGAACAACAACAGTGCATTCACGCCGCCGGTGGCCTGGTGAAGCAGATCCTCCCAGCTTCCCGCACGACCGGTGGCCATGTGCATCCGGTCCATTGGGGCGCCCCATTCCGATCCGGCGATCACCGTGCCGCGATGCGTGCCGAATCCGACCAGCATCACCCCGTCTCGCTCGGCCGGACGCTCACCGTGCGCCTGACGGACGAGCTGTCCCACGTTCACCATGCCCTGGCGCGCCATGTCGGTGAACCGTGCGTCGCCGATATGGGTGTTGTGTTCCCAGACGATTGCCTTTGAGAGCGGGCCGTGATGCATGGCGAGTCGATCGAGCGTCTCGACCATATGGTAGTCGCGCACGTTCCACGACGTCGCGCCGCCGCGAATCATCGTTCGGTAGTAACGCTCCGCGTTCTGCGCGATGAGCGCATTCTGCTCGGCGTTGAAGAAGGCGTCACGCCCGTCCTGACGGTACTCCGGTGCGCGGGTGCGAAGCGCGCGGAGCATGTGAACGGTCTCGTCCTCGCATGACGTCGGAACGAGCGCCGTCGCGCGAGCGTACTCCTGTGCGTCCTCATAGTACGGGTCGAAGCACGCATACGCGCGACGGGCGTTGCGCGCCGCAGCCGGGTCGACTCGGTCCAGATATTCGACGACGGCGGCCATCGATTCCCACAGCGAATATACGTCGAGCCCGTAGAAGCCCACCTGCTGCGCTTCACTCAGGCGATGGTTGTGGTCGCGAAGCCACTCGACCAGGTCGACGACTTCGCGGTTCGCCCACATCCACGTCGGCCACCGCACGAACGCGTGCAACACCTCCTCGGCACTGGTGCCGGAGTCCGTCATCCACTTGGCGTACCGGTTGACGCGGTAGCAGTCCGGCCAATCACCTTCCACGGCGATGAACGAGAAGCCTTTCTCCAGAATGAGGCGTTTCGAGATCTCCGTACGCCAGGTGTAGAACTCCGACGTGCCGTGGGTGGCTTCGCCAAGCAGGACGAAGCGCGCGTCGTCGATTGCGTCGATGAGAGGATCGAGGTCCTCAGGCGATTCAAGCGGCCGCACCGCGCGACGGAGCTGTGTGTCCAGCGGCTCCGGCGCGTCGGTTCTTCGCGCACGCGGGTCGAAAATCATGAATGGCCCGACGTATTACCGATCGGGGCTCGAAACGTGGAATCTGTAACTCATGGGTTCCCTCCTTTGGCTGCAAAAACTCAAAGGGTTCCGGGCAGCAAGTGACGCGCCACATGGACCCGCCGAGTTCGATCAGAATCGCAGTCGAGGAGCGGCTTGGCGCAGATGCAGCAAGAACCAATCGCGAGCGAGCAAAGCAACGCGCTCCAGGGCGCCTCGCTCCTCGAACAAGTGTGTTGCGCCCGGTACGATCTCGAGCTGCACCTCCGCGTGCATCGCGCTCCGCGCGCGCTCGTTGAGGGAGATCACGGCCTCGTCGCGTCCGCCCACGATGAGTAGGGTCGGGGCTTCGACGAGCGGAAGTGATGCGCCTGCCAGATCCGGGCGTCCGCCGCGCGAGACGACGGCAGCAACGCGATCGGGCCGGCCCGCGGCCGCCACGAGCGCGGCGCCTCCTCCGGTGCTGGCGCCAAAGAGCCCGACTGGAAGGTCGGCCCTGCCATCGTCGTGGCCGAGCCACTCGATGGCGATGGTGAGCCGGTCGGCGAGCATCGGAATGTCGAAACGGTGATGCCGCGTGACCTCGTCGGCCTCCTCCTCACTCGGCGAGAGAAGATCGATCAGGAGGGTGCCGAGCCCGGCATCACGCAGGACACGGGCGACGAAGCGATTGCGCGGGCTGAACCGGCTGCTTCCGCTGCCGTGGGCAAAGAGCACGAGGCCCTGCGCGTGGGCCGGCACACCCAGCGTTCCCTCGAGTGCGACTGAGTCGGCGCGAATCGAGATCGTGCGTTCCAGCTTGTCGTCGGCGTATGCGGGCATGGCGACCTCCATCCGCCAACGCGCAGCGAGCGTGCCGCGCCGCCCGCGATGTCACGACGACGGTGCGCGCTATGCAGAGGCGACAGCGTCCTCTTCCAACGGGTGGCCCGGATGTGGCTGCTGCTGAAGGTCCTGGCTGCCATCACAGTCTACGGTACGGCCATCGAGCCGCGATTCGTGGTGCGCGAGAACGAGGCCGCTTCGATCCCGCAACTCCCAACGGCCTGGGAAGGGAAGCAGATCGTCGTGTTCGCCGACCTTCAGATCGGCATGTGGTGGTCGAACCGGGATGCGGCCCGGCGGCTCGTTCGCCAGGTGGTAGACATCAATCCGGCCGCGGTGCTCATCGCTGGGGATTTCGTGTACGATGCGGACGACAGCGTCGATTCGCAGATGGCCGAGGTGCTCGGCATCCTCCAGCCGCTGCTCGACCACCGACTTCCCATTTATGCGGTGCTCGGCAATCACGACTACTCGCTCATGAACGAGGGATCGGCGAAAGTGAGTCATGTGGCGCATCGCGTCCGCTTCGCACTCGACAGCGCCGGTGTCCACATGATGGACAATCGCGCCGTGTTGCTGGTGCTGCCTGGTGCGGACAGCGCCGCTTCGCCGCAACTCTACCTCGTGGGCGTCGGTGAGAAGTGGGCGAAGGACGACAGCGTGATGACGGCCTTGGGCCGCGTGCCCGATGGCGCTCCCCGAATCGTGTTCATGCACGATCCCGATTCGTACGCGAAGGTTCCGCCGGGCGCGGCGCCCTTTGCCGTCGCCGCGCACACGCACGGGCTGCAGATCGGCATTCCATACATCTCGGATTGGGTATGGCGCCACCGGTTCAGCAACGAGGGCTCGGGCGTCGCCGGCTGGATCGACAACTACGGCCAGCCAGGCAATCGGCTCTACGTCAACCGCGGGATAGGATTCAGCTACGTGCCGGCGCGCGTGCACGCAGCGCCCGAGCTCACCGTGTTCACGCTGACCCGCGCGCCCTGAGGCCGGCGCTGCAACTTTCTGATGATCCTGATCGCCCGGTGAAAACGTTTGACTCCCACCCACCGGACAGCGAATTGCATACGAGCACAGCCCGAGGCAAAGCCAGTTCACAAAAATGGACGCCACGCGCCGAACGTGTTTCCTGACGGCACTCCTCTTCTCAAGCGTGCCTTGGGGTCTCGCGTCCCAGAGCGTCGAGGCCCGGCGATCCATTCGCGTCGTGATGGACAATGCGTATGCGCCATACGTGTTTCGATCGAGCGACGGCACGCTACAGGGCCTCCTCATCGACCAATGGAGGGCCTGGGAACGGAAGACGGGCATCAAGGTCGAAATCCAGTCGCTGGATTGGAGTCAGGCTCTGCGCCGCATGCGTGCCGGCGAGTTCGACGTCATCGACTGCATCGTCGAGACCCGTGACCGACTGCCCTACTATGCCTTCACCCCGTCATACGCCGTGATCGAGGCCTCGATCTTCTTTCGCAAGGACATCGCGGGGATCACGGACATCGCGTCGCTGAAGGGATTTCCGGTTGGCGTCAAGGCAGGTGATCAACACGTCGACCGGCTTCGTGAATACGGAGTGACGACCGTAGTCCCATTTCCCAACAACGACGCCATCATCGAAGGGGCAAGGCAGCGCAAGATCGGCGTCTTTCTCGCCGACGCGCCCGCCGCCGTGTATCAGCTCACGAAGCTGGGCATCGACACCGAATTCCGGCACTCGGCGCCGATGTTTCGCGATTCGCTGCGGCGCGCCGTGCACGAGGGTGACACCGCGACGTTCCGCATAGTGACGCGGGGCTTTGCCGCTATCGACTCGAGTGAGCTCAAGCGCCTCAATGAGAAATGGTTCGGAAGCTCCATCACTGGGTACACGCGGTACGGTCCCTACGCTCGAAACGGGGCCATCATCGCGGCGGTGGCGATCGTGGTCATCGCGTCGCTCTTCTGGTGGAACCGCTCACTGAGAAGTGGAATTCTCCAGCACACCGCCGCACTGACCGAGAGCGAACAGCGCTTTCGCCAGATCGCCGAGAACATCCGTGAGGTGTTTTGGTCGCACGAGGTTGCCGATAGTCGGGTCACGTACGTCAGCCCGATGTACGAGGTGGTCTTCGGGCGAAGTCGCAACAGTCTGTACGAGAATCCTCGCTCCTTTCTGGAGGCGATCCACATCGACGATCGCCAGAGTATGGAGCAAGCGCTCACGCGCCACCACGCCGCGGCGCCAACCGATGGCATCTATCGCGTCGTGAGGCCCGATGGCTCCATGCGGTGGGTACGTGCACGGACCTTCCCCGTGTACGATCACCGTGGACATGCGTACCGGGTGGCGGGCTGGCGGAAGACATTACCGAGGTCCGTCACACGGAAGACCAGCTTCGTCAAGCGCAGAAAATGGAGGCCCTCGGCCTGCTTGCCGGCGGGATTGCGCATGACCTCAACAATGTGCTCACGGCGGTGCTCGGTTTCAGTGAAATCCGGTTGGCTGAAATGGCCGAGGATGATCCCGCGCGAGTGGATCTGGTCGAGATCAGAAGGGCGGGCGAGCGCGCGGCCGCTCTCACCCGGCAGCTTCTGGCGTTCAGCCGAAAGCAGGTCGTGCAGCCGAAGGTGGTGGACGTCAATGCGCTCGTAAGCAGCATGCAGTTGATGCTGCGGAGATTGATCGTCGAAAGTGTCGACATCAGCCTCGACCTCGCGGCCGCCGGCGGTCTCGTTCTGATCGATCCGACGCAGCTCGAGCAGATTCTGGTCAACCTGGTGATCAACGCCGCCGATGCCATGCCGCGCGGTGGCCGGCTGTCGATCGAGACACGGAACGTCACGCTGGACGAACACTATCGGGAGCGGCATCTGCCAGTCACGCCAGGGCAGTACGTCAAGCTGGGCGTTGCGGATACCGGCGTGGGTATCGACGAGGCGACGTGTCAGCGGATCTTCGAACCCTTCTTCACGACCAAGGGCGCTGGCCGCGGAACCGGACTGGGGCTCGCGACGGTGTACGGCATCGTCAAGCAAGGCGGCGGAGACATCGTGGTCCACAGCCAGCCCGGACAGGGTGCGTCCTTCGAGATATACCTTCCGCGCGTGACGCGGGCGGACGCAGCGGCCGTCGCATCGTCGAGCGAGGCGGGAAGCAAGAAGGGCTCGGAGACGCTGTTGCTCGTGGAGGACGACGATGCCGTGAGACGGTTGGCGCGCGTGACGCTCGAGCATTACGGATATCACGTGATCGAGGCGAGCAATCCGCGCGAGGCCGCGCAACGGGCCGACGGATATCAGGGCCCGATCCATCTGCTCGTGAGCGACGTCATCATGCCCGAGTCGCACGGGCCGCCACTGTTCGAGCGACTGACGTCTGCTCGCCCTGGACTGCGTGTCCTCTACATGTCCGGCTACGCGGACGACGCAATCGTGCGACACGGCATCATGGTCGAAGGTGCGCCGTTCCTTCAGAAGCCCTTCACGCCATTGGCGCTCTCGCGGAAGGTCAGGGAGGTGCTCGATGGCTAGGACAGCACCGTCCCGGGAATAAGCGCGTACGGACAGTAGTCTTCAGGTAAGGCAGTACTGTCCCTCAAGCCAAAACCGGCCACGATGGCACATCGCGAGGTCGAGTCATTCGAACGACTCGTGCTACCGCATCTGGATGATGCGTACGCGCTTGCGTGTCACTTGCTTCGCGACGAGCACGACGCGCAGGACGTCGTCCAGGAGGCGGTTCTGCGCGCACTCCGGTACTTCGACGGCTTCCGTGACGGCGACGCGCGGGCGTGGCTGCTCGCCATCGTTCGCAACTGTTGCTACACATGGCAAAGGCGCTACCGCACTGACGGTCTCTCCGTCTCATACGCTGACGCCGAGACGTCGTCACAGCTCCGCGGAACGGACACGGATGCGGGAGCCATCCGCTCATCCGACAGCGCCGTGATCGATCGAGCCGTGGCCAGCCTTCCTCCCGAATTCCGCGAGGTCATCGTGTTACGCGAGCTACAGGAACTGTCATACCGGGAGATCAGCCAGATCACCGGCGTGCCGATGGGGACGGTCATGTCGCGGCTGGCACGTGCGCGCAAACGACTCGCGTCCTCACTGGGTCTTCTCATCGAGGAGGCGAGCTGACATGCGGTGCGCGGAGTGTCGTGACGCGCTGACGTCATACGTGGACGGCGAGCTGATGCCAGAGGAGGCGGAGACGATGCGAGATCACCTTGCATCGTGTGCGGCCTGCGCCGCCGAACACGAGATGCTGCAATCCCTTTCACGACGTTTGCGGGAAGGGCTCGCTCGGCCACGCGCGCCCGATGTGCTCAAGGCTCGTATTCGAAGCGCGCTCTCACAATCAACGGGAGTCCTCGCCGACGTCACGACGCCCGGCCGCCCGTGGACGGGCCTGCTTGTCGCCGGTGCGCTCATCGCCGTGGTGAGTGGGGGAGCCTCGTTCGCTGTCGCGCGTCGAGAAGCGTCGCGACCGGCCATCGCGGAGCAGGTGCTGTCGAGCCATCTACGGTCGCTCATGCCGGGTCACCTGACGGACGTGGCGTCGAACGATTCGCACAACGTCAAACCGTGGTTCAACGGACGCGTCGATCTCTCACCGCTCGTGCCCCGCCTCGACTCGGCCGGCTTTCCACTCGCGGGTGGCCGGCTGGACTACGTCGGCGGACGGACCGTCGCCACCGTGGTGTATGTGCGACGCCAGCACGTCATCAATGTCTTCTCGTGGCCGACAGAGGACCGCACCGCGCACACCCCGGTAACGTCCATCGAGAAGGGATACCACGTCGTCCATTGGAGCGATGGGGGTGTGGAGCTTTGGGTGGCGTCCGATCTGAACGCCCGTGAGCTCGAGCAATTCGTCACCCTGTATCGTCGGGAATAACGTCGAACGCCGGACGGTCTTGGATGGAGAGGGCATGATCTCACGCCACTATCCACGGAGGACCGACTTCAATGAGCCGCCACCGCGACCGCGACGACGACCGGTTCGACGAACACGGAAATACCCATCCAGCCGGATCCAACTTCATCACGACTGCGGCCAGTGACGACGGCCTGGATCGCCGAGGCTTTCTGCGTTGTATGGCGTGGGCCGGCACCGCGACGGTGTGGGGAATGGCGGCCGGAATCCCGACGTCCTTTCCCGTGGGTCGATTGCCGTTCCTCACCGACGCACAGCGAAAGAGCATCTTCTTCGTCCAGATCAGCGACAGTCACATCGGCTTCAGCAAGGAAGCAAACAAGGATGTGACGGCGACGCTTCAGGAGGCCGTAACGCGAGTGAACGCGCTGCCACAGAGCCCGGCCCTCGTGCTGCACACAGGCGATATCACCCAGCTCGCGAAGCCTGAGGAGTTCAACACCGCCCGCGACGTGCTGAAGGGTCTGAAGACCGATCGCGTCTTCTACGTCCCAGGCGAGCATGACGTCGCGACGGACAACGGCGCAGGGTACCTCCAGCGCTATGGGAAGGGCACGCACGGCGGCGGTTGGCACAGCTTCGATCATTCGGGCGTGCACTTCGTCGGTCTGGTCAACGTGCTCGACCTGAAAGCGGGTGGCCTTGGCTCGCTGGGCGCGGAGCAGATCGCGTGGCTGAAGAGGGATGTCACCCACCTTTCAGCCAGCACGCCGGTGGTGGTGTTCGCGCACGTTCCACTGTGGACGGTCTATCCGGAATGGGGCTGGGGTACGGACGATTCTCAGCAAGCGCTGGCGCTGCTGAAGCGGTTCGGGTCCGTGACGGTCCTGAACGGTCACATTCACCAGATCATGCAGAAGGTCGAGGGCAACGTGTCCTTCCACACGGCGATGTCCACAGCCTTTCCCCAGCCGACACCGGGCACGGCACCATCGCCCGGCCCGATGAAGGTCGAGCCCGAGAGATTGAAGAGCGTGCTCGGCATCACCAACGTGACGTTCGTTCCCGGACGAAGCGCGCTGGCCGTGGTCGATGCGACCCTGTCCGGCGAGGCGCCGGCGTTCGAGGCCGCCTCCCACGACGCGATGATGCGGCGAAAGACGGAGCGGAGGAGCCTCACGCTCGCGGCCAACGAGATTGGCATCGACAACTTCAGCTTCACGCCGAATGTGCTCTCCGTCAAGGCTGGATCGCCGGTGGTGTGGGTCAACAAGGACGACGTTCCGCATCTCATCGTGAGCGTACAGAATGCCTTCAAGCCGTCACCGGTGCTGGACACGGACCATCGCTTTACGGCGGCCATCAGAACGCCGGGGACGTACAGCTACTTCTGCTCGCTGCATCCGAAGATGCAGGGGAAGATCATTGTGACCGCCTAGCACGCTCGGGAATGGATGGTGCAATGGCCGTTGCTCCGTCCAAACTGGCGGTGGCGGTGACCCCTCAGGCGCACCAGGCTCATCCGATTGGCGCAGCCACGCTGCGGCGGTGTGCGCTCTTCGCGGGAGCGGCCGCGGCGCTGTGGCTCACGGCCGGCATGCGCCCGCCCGCCGCCGTGCTCGACCCACCTCGGTCGTCCGCAACGATGAGCGCGCCTGATTCGAGCTTGTGGATGGAGATGCGCAACGTGGATCTCCATATCGACAGCCGAAGCGTCATGCACGTGCGGTCGCTCCGAGGACGCGTGATTTCGAGCGTGGCTGGTGCCATCGCGTCGCTCGACGATCCGAAGTCGTTCCGCGTTCAGGCGACGAATGGCACCGTCGCGCTCGATGGCGACGGGATCAGTGCACTGCTCAACGACGTCGCGTTCAACTATCCGGGCGCGCCCATCAAACATCTTCGCGTTCACATCGAGAACGGCGCGCTCATTCAGAAGGGCACCCTGCACAAGGGCGTGGACATTCCCTTCGAGATGAAGAGCATCCCCGCGCTGCAACCGGACGGCCGGCTACGCCTTCACCCCGACGAGCTCAAGATCTTCTCCGTGAACGGCCTCGCGCTCATGCACGCGCTGCACCTCCATCTCGCCGACTTCATGGATTTGAGCAAGGCGCGGGGCGTCTCCGTCAAGGGCGACGACCTCTTCCTCGAGCCGCTGGCCATCATCCCGCCGCCGCTGGTCGATGGGCGCCTGACGTCGGTGCGCGTGGACGGCGACATGCTCGTTCAGCAGTTTGCCCGCACGGCCGAGGACACGATCTTCGGCACCTATGTTCGCCCGGACAGCGGCGTGAGCAACTTCGTGTACTTCCGCGGGGCGCGCCTGACGTTCGGCAAGCTCACGATGACGGATACCGATCTCCTCATTCGCGACGCCGACGAGTCGGATCCGTTCGATCTGTACTTCGTCGAGTACAACAAGCAGCTCGTCGCCGGCCACACGAAGAACCTGCCGAACTACGGGCTGCGGACGTGGATGGTCGATTATGCCAAGGTGGGGAAGTAGGGTCGGTTGACTGCCGCCGGGTGGGCCCATTAATATACCCAGAGGTCAATTAACCCCGGTGCGATGCCGGCCAGAGTCCTGCGGTGGGAGCGGCGGCCCGACGAGCGGCCGAACGAGTTGCTGGAAGCGGCACTCCGGATCTTTGCGGAGCGCGGCTATGGCAACACGCGACTGGAGGACATCGCCGACGCGGTGGGCGTCACGAAGGGCACGATCTACCACTACTTCGACACGAAGGAGGATCTGCTCCTTCGCGCCATCGACCACTATCACGAGCGCGCATTCCGACCTCTCGAGGACGCGCTGCGCTCGAGAAAGGGACCGGTCTCGGCGGCAATCCGGCTGCTGCTGCGCCGAGGGTTCGGCAACCTGGATGAGACGCGGCTGAGCGTGTTGTCGCTCCTCGTGCAGGGCGTGGCGCGGGACGTACCGCAGGTTCATCACCGGTGGCTGGAGACAGGGCCAGTACGTGCCTGGGAGCTGCTCGCGCGGCTCATCGAGCGAGGGAAGAAGAGCGGTGAGTTTCGCGCCGATGCGGACAGCGATGTCGCGGCCCGCATCGCGCTGTCGGGACTCCTGCTCCAGTTCGTGTGGCGGCAGTATGGCGACGGTGCACCGGGCGTGGCGATCGATCCGGATCAGTTGATCGACTCCACGGCCGACCTGCTCCTGCACGGCTTGCGGCCCGCGGGTCGCTCGGCCCGTTAGCCAGGCGTTGCCGAGGGAACCATCCCGCAATAGTGAGTATTTGACTCAAGAGTATGTCACGCGACGAACAGGGACGGCCGATCCGACTCATCACCGTGAGTCGAGAATTCGGCGCCGGTGGCAGCGAGCTGGCGCGCGAGGTGGGTCGTCTCCTCGATTGGCCGGTGCTCGATCACGACATCGTGCACCGGGTGGCCGACCGGCTCCGCCTCGACGACGGAACGGTCGAGCGGTTCGATGAGCACCCTCCCTCCCTGCTCGCCCGGATTGCCTCGGTGCTCATCGTCCTCACGCCCGAGATGTATTCCTTCGCGGCGCCGATCGACGTCCCAAGTCACGACGCCATCGCCGCGGCGACGCGGCACGTGATCGAGGATGCCGCGGCGTCCCTGCCGGTGATCGTCGTCGGGCATGGCGCACAATGCATCTTTGCCGGCCGACCCGATGCCCTGCATGTCCGCCTCGTCGCGCCGCCCGACGTCCGGGTGCGTCGCATTGCACAACGGATGAACACCGATCCGGCCACCGTCTCGGCAATCGTCCAGCGAGCCGATCATGATCGGCAGGCTTATGTTCAGCGCTATTTCCACAGCGACGTCCGGGGTGAGCTGCTCTACGACCTGCGGATCAACACCGGCCGGATCGCCATCGGCGATGCGGCCGCAATCGTCTCGCGGCTCGTCGAATCGCGCCCGACCGGGGACGACGCCGACACGCTGCCCGGCGGGCACTCGTCATGAGCACCGCGATCGCGCGGGAGGCGCCGCACAAGTGGATCATCACCGGCACGGTCCTCACCGGAACGATCATGGCCGTGCTCGACTCGAGCATCATCAACGTGGCGCTGCCGGACATGTCCGGGACGATGGGCGTCACGATCGAGGAGATCACGTGGGTGGTGACGGCCTACATTCTCGCCCAGGTGATCGCGATGCCGATCACCGGACTGCTCTCGACGCGATTCGGCCGGAAGAACTTCTACATGGCGAGCGTGGTCCTGTTCACCGCCGCATCGATGGCGTGTGGTCTGGCGCGCGGACTTGGCCCGATGGTGCTCTTTCGCGCGCTCCAGGGATTCGGCGGTGGCGTTCTTCTCACGGTCCCGCAGGCCATCCTGCGCGAGACCTTTCCGCCGGAAGAGCAGGGAATTGCCATGGGACTCTACGGGCTCGGCGCCGTGCTGGCGCCGGCGTTCGGGCCCACGCTAGGAGGGTGGCTCACCGATCAGTATTCCTGGCCGTGGATCTTCTACATCAACGTGCCGGTCGGCGTGCTGAGCGTGGTCATGGTCTCGCGGTTCATCGAGGATCCCCCGTATCTCGTGCGCGAGAAGGGCTACATCGACTGGCCCGGGCTCGGACTGCTCATTGCCGGCCTTGGCGCGCTGCAACTGATGCTCGAGGAGGGTGCGCGGAACGATTGGTTCGCGTCGCCGTTCATCGTGCGCCTTGCCCTCGTCGCCGCCATTGGCCTCGTGGTGTTCGTGTGGCGCGAGCTCACCACCGATAAGCCGGCGGTCGATCTGCGGATCCTCAAGGACGTTTCGTTCGGCTCGGCGACCGCGATTGGCGGCGTACTCGGTCTCGCGCTGAATGCCAGCCTGTTTCTGCTGCCTGTCTTTCTTCAGAGATTGCTCGGCTTCAATGCAATGCAAGCGGGCTTCACGCTCATGCCACGAAGTCTCGCGATGGCGCTGCTCATGCCCATCGGCGGGCGCTTCTACAATAGACTTGGCCCACGCATCCTCGTGGGGAGCGGGCTTGTGATCACAGGCGCGGCGTTCTACTCGATGTCGAAATTGACGACGAGCGTCGGTTATTGGGACCTCTTCTGGCCCCAACTGTGGCAGGGCGTCGGCTTCAGCCTCATCTTCGTCGCGCTGAGCACTGCCGCCCTGTCGACGATCGAGCGGACACAGATGACGGCGGCAAGTGGCCTGTACAACGTCGTCCGCCAGGTCATGGGCAGTGTCGGCATCGCCATCGCCGCGGCGATGTTGACCACGAGCACCGCGCGCAATCACGCCATTCTCTCGGAGGACGCCGGCGCGTCGGTGGCCGGTCGCCAGTGGCTCGATGCGGCCACCAACGGAATGATCGCCAAGGGCGCCGATGCGTTCACCGCGAAGTTGCAGGCGATGCGCCTTCTCGACGGAGTGATTGCACGACAGGCGTCGGTGCTCGCCTACAATCACGTCTTCGCGCTCGTCTCCGTGCTCTTCTTCATCGGTCTGCCGCTCGTGCTGCTGCTGCGCGGCGAATCATCGGGTCAAGACGGTGAGATCATGGTGGAGTAGCCATTCGCTCCATCGTCCAGCGCCTCCCTGATGATGCGGAGCAGCGTTTCGGCCGTGTAGGGCTTTGGGGCAAAATGTACGACTCCTGCACCCAGTGCCTTGGCGACGCCGCTGTCGGACATCAGTCCACTGGAGCCAACGATCCTCACGTCCGGGTCAATGGCCTTCAGCGCGATGATCGTGGCCGGGCCGTCCATCACGGGCATCGCCATGTCAGTCAGCACGAGCGCGATCTCCGAGCGGCGCCTGGCGTACATGGCCACGGCCTCCGCGCCGTTGGTGGCCAACAGAACACGGTACCCGAACCGTTCGAGCGTGCCCTCGACGATGCGGCGGATGGCCTCTTCGTCGTCCACGACCAGTACCATCTCGCCGTTGCCGCGAGGCAATCGGGTCTGCGCGACTGCGACCACGTCTGCCATGCTCCGTGACGCGTCCGCCGGGAAGTAGACCTTGAACTTCGTGCCCGCGCCCACTTCGCTGTAGACATGCATGAAGCCATCGTGGCTCTTCACGATCGCCATGGACGTGGAGAGCCCGAGTCCGGTGCCGCGGCCCGTCTCCTTCGTCGTGAAGAAGGGATCGAAGATCCGATCCAGGATGTCGGGGCGTATGCCGGTGCCGGTGTCCGATACAGTCGCGACGACGTACGCTCCCACCTTGCCATCGAGGTGCATCGCCGCATACGTGTCATCGAGTACGACGTTCTCGAGGCTCATGGCGAGCGTGCCGCCGTCGGGCATGGCATCGCGCGCATTGACGCAGAGATTGAGAAAGACCTGATGCATCTGCGTCGGATCGCCGGTGACGGTCCAGAGATCCGGCGCCGGAAGGAACTGCACCGTCAGCGATTTAGGGAACGTATCCCGGAGCACTCGCAGCAGCTCCTGCACGAGGTGCACGGGATTGACCGCAACGCGTTGTCCCTGCACGCCGCGGGCAAAGCCGAGCACCTGTTGGACCAGGTCTGCGCCATGCCGGGCGCTGGCGTGAAGCGTCTCGAGGAATTCCCGTGCGCTCTCGTCGTGCACGAGCTCCTTCAATATCTCCACCGAGAGCATGATGGGAGCGAGCACGTTGTTGAGATCGTGTGCGATGCCGCCGGCGAGGGTACCGATGCTCTCCATGCGCTGCGCACGAAAAATCTGTTGCTCGAGCTTCTTGCGCTCGGTGAGATCGAGCACGAAGCACACGCCCTCGTCCCGGCTGTCCTCGAACGTCGCCGCGCCGACGAGGACGGGAACCCGAGACCCATCCTGCCGAGTGTATTCCTTTTCATACGGACGGCAGACGCCATTGGCGGTGAGCTCCTCCAGCGCACGCCGATCTGCATCGGCGTACTCCGGGGGCGTCATGTCATGCCAGTGCAGGCGGCGGCGCGCCAGATCCTCCCGGGTGTAGCCGACGATCTGAAGCAACGCGTCGTTCGCGTCCATGATGTTGCCCTGTGCATTCCAGAACATCACCCCCTGCGCATTCGAGTCCACGAGTCGCCGGAAGCGCGCTTCGGTGCGGTTGCGCTCGGTGACATCCTCACCGATGCTGGAGGTGCCAATCACGTGGCCCGCCGCATCGCGGAGCATCGTGTTGCTCCAGGCGATCGTGCGAACCTCGCCGCTGCGTGTCTTGATCGGGTTCGAATGGTGCTTGGGGATATCGCCCGCGTCGACGGTATCGAGGAACAGCTGCTTGACGTCCGCAGCCGAATCGGGAAGAAAATAGTCGAACCAGGAACGGCCCAGGACTTCCTCGAGGCGCCAACCGGTCAGACGCAGGAGGAAATCGTTGCAGAAGGTGATGTTCCCGTCGCAGTCCAGCGTCATCGCGATGAGGCCGATGGTGGTGAGGGTCTCATGGAAGCGCCGATTCGACTCCTCGAGGGCCATCTCCGATTCCCGTCGGCCGGTGATGTCACGCGCGACCTTCGACGCGCCGATGATGGTGCCGGCCGCGTTCCTGATGGGAGATGTGGTGACCGACACATGGATCCGCCGGCCGTCCTTTGTCAGACGCACGGTCTCGAAGTGATCGACGCTTTGGCCACTCCGGATCTCTCTGAGGATTTCCGCCTCGTCACCTGACCTGTCGGGAGGGATCAAGCGCACGATCGAGGAACCGACCATCTCCGCTGCCGTGAAGCCGAAGATGCGCTCGGCTCCGCGATTCCAGCTGGTGACGATGCCAGTCAGGTCCTTGCCGATGATCGCGTCGTCCGATGACTCCACGATCGCCGCAAGCTCGCTCGTCACGCTCTCCTGGCGCTTGCGTTCCGTGATGTCGACGAAGGTCGTGACCGTGTGCGGTTCGTGACGGAGCTCGACGGCCTCGGTGTCCATGAGGACGTACCGCGTGTCGCCTGCGCGGGTGGTGAGCCGCAACTCGACGTCGCGCAGCGCTCCTCCGGCCTCCAACCGTTGGCGCAGCTGCGCGGCCGCCTCGGCGTCCACGATGCCCATCTCGGCGGTGGTGTGCCCGATGACGTCATGGCGCTCCCACCCGACGAGTCTCGTGAAAGCGCCGTTGACGTCGACAAATCTGCGGTCGCTTCCGCGGTGAACCGTCACGCCGACGGGACAGTGCTGAAATACCTGGAGCAAGCGCGCCTCGGACTCAGCGAGCTCGCGAGCCTGGCGCCGCAATTCGAGCTGGCTCATGACCTGCCGGCTCAGTACGCGGAGCGTTTCTAACTGCATGGGACTCAGATCGCGCGGGACCCGATCGATGACGCATAGCGTGCCAAGGGCATGCCCCTCCGGCGTGATCAGTGGGGCGCCGGCGTAAAAGCGCATGCGTGGATCGCCCGTCACGAGCGGATTGTTTGCAAAGCGCTCGTCCTTCGTGGCGTCGGCCACGACGAACAGATCCGGCTCATTGATGGCATGGCCGCAGAACGAGATGTCGCGGGACGTCTCCCTGGCAGACCAGCCGAATCGGGATGCGAACCACTGGCGGTCCCGATCGACCAGGGACACGAGCGCCGTGGGCGCCTCACAGATGCGCGCTGCCAGCGCGGTCAGCTCATCCAGTGCCTGATAGGGAGCCCTGTCGAGCGCGTCGTATTGCCCCAGTAACTCGAGGCGTCGTGCTTCGTTGATCGGGCGAGTCGGCTTTGTCACGCGTGCGCGGTCAGCGCGGAGAACCACCCCCTAGTGATTGCCTCTAAACCACGCCAGCGCAAGTCCGACCATCAAGAAAACACTAAGAAAAGTTGACGGCTCGTCCCGTACGCGCCGCCTCGTATGCCGCCATCATGATGCGGATGTCGCGTAAACCCTCTTCGCCGGGCACTTTGGTCGGTGCGCCGGTCCGGACGCACCGCGCAAAGTCGTCGAGCTCCGCGACGAAATGGTCGATGGGATCGAAGCGCAGGGCGACACCGTCGCTGCGCCAGGCCTTGATTCCCGCGTAGCCGTACGCGGGCTCGACCCCAAACGCCCCGCGCGCCGTGTAGGCCGTAAAGCCGTTCATGCCGGACACCTTGTAGCTCGTGCGGCAGTCGGCGATGACGCCGCTCGGAAACGTGAGCTGAAAGGTCATCGATTCCTCGATGTCCTTGAACTTGACGGGATCGGTGTTCACCATCATGGCGGAGACCGCAACGGGCTCCTCCCCGGCGAGCATTCGCGCCGACTGAAGCGCATATATGCCAACGTCCATCAGCGGACCTCCACCTGCCAATGCCTTGTTCAAGCGCCACTGTGTGGGATCCCCAATGGGAAAGCCGAAGCCCGCGCTGATGAGCTTCACGTCGCCAAGCACCCGTTCCTTGGCGAGGCGGACGCACTCGAGATGATGCGGCTCGAACTGGCACCGATAGCCGATGGCGAGCTGCCGGTTGGCTGCCTTCGATGCGACGATCATTGCCTCGCATCGTTCGACGGAGACCTCCATCGGCTTCTCGCAGAGTACGTGCTTGCCCGCGCGTGCCGCGAGGATCGAATGCTCGGCATGCAGTGCATTGGGCGTCACGACGTACACGATGTCGATGTCGGGATTGTCCGCCATGCGCTCCATCGTCGTGTAATCGTAGATGCTGCGGTCAGGCAGATTGTATTGTGTCTTCCAACGGGCCGCCTTGGCAGGCGTGCCGGTGACGATGCCGGCCAGCGTGCAATCGGCCGTCCTGAGCAATGCCGGTGCGATCTGATTGGTGCTGAGGCTTCCCAATCCGACGAGGGCGACGCCGAGAGGCTTATGCGTGCGGCCGGTTGGCAGCGGAGGCAATGCTGGGCGAGACATCAGCGCACCGGCCGCGAGCACGGCGCTCCGTTCGATGAATGCCCGACGCGTGACGCTCATGGCTCACATCCCCGTGTTGCTCACGAACGCCAGACGCTTCCCGTCCGGCGACCACGAGGGCACGTTGATGCTGCCCTGTCCGCCATAGAGATACGCGATCACACGTGCCGTTCCGCCGCCGATTGGTATGAGGCGGATCGTCACGTGCTTGTAAAATGGGTGATCGCCAGGAGGCACCTCGGGCGGAAAGGCGATGTAAACGATCCACTTGCCGTCCGGCGATATGTGGGGAAACCAGTTGTTGAAGCCGTCGTCGGTCACCTGTTGCTGCGCGCTGCCATCGGGACGCATGCGCCAGATCTGCATGCGGCCGCTCCGCACCGAGTTGAAGTAGATGTACGCACCGTCGGGCGAGAACTCTGGTCCGTCGTCCAATCCAGGCGCGCTGGTGAGACGAATCTCGTCGCCTCCGGCCGAGGGAATCTTGTAGACGTCGAACTCACCGCCGCGTTGGCCCGTGAACACGAGCCACCGTCCGTCCGGCGACCACCCATGCAGGTACGAAGGCGCGACCTTCGTGATCAGCGTCGGCATTCCGCCCTGCGACGGAACGGTGTAGACGAGCGACGGACTGCCGGCATCGGGGCTGTTGCTGATACCCAGCATGCTGCCGTCAAACGAGAGGACGTGATCGTTGTTGTTCCTCGTCGCCGAACCGGTGTTGACGACCTGAGGGGTACGCGATGCGAGATCGAACCGGTAGATCTTGCCCTCCTGTACATAGAAGAGACTCTTCCCGTCTGGCGTCCAATTCGGCGCCTGAAACGAGCCGCGATATTGATGAATGATCGTCGCGTTTCCCGATTCGACATCCAGAATCTCGAGATTGCTTCCCAGGTATTCTCGATACGGGACGAGGGATACCGGAGCTGGCTTCGTGATGCGCACGTTGCTGTACACCGCGCGTTCGGTCACGGTGTCGTTGTGCGCGCAGACGAAGAGGCCGACATACACGGTGTCGGGCAGAGTCACGCCGGTCACTTCCTGACGGGACAGCGTATCCCCGAACCGTGCGACCGACATGATGTACGCGCCGTCTCGGCGCTCGAGCTGCACGACGTCGGGCAGGCTGTCGTGCATGCGTAACTCTTCGGTGTTGGCGCCCGCGATCCGGCGAAATTGGAGGGACGTGAGCCCATCTCCGTGCACGGCGGCGGTGACGTGGGGAGACGTCGCGTCGAGCGAGGCGCGGATCATCCAGCCGACCTTGCGGTGTGCCTCGACACCCTTGCCGACGAAATGCGCGCGCGCCGAAAGAATGAAGTTGCCCGTGAGCCGTTTCCACACGAAGTGAAAGTCGTCGTGCGCGCCCCAGACGTTCTGCCCCGAGCCCGAGATGTCGTATGCCTGTGTCGCGCCATCGTACGACACGGTGCCGGGATGGCTCACACGACCGACATCGGTATGCCCCTCGAAGATGCCGACGGTGCTCTGTGCGCCGGCAAGCGAGGCTGTGAAGATCGTCATGGCCGCAAACGACACATGGAGCAACCGGCGAATGTGAGTGCTTCCCATCATGCGAGTGACTCCGGCGCAGTGTTCAAGCAGGTCTCGATGAATCATATGAGGCGTAAGATGCAGAGGTCGAACGCCGTTCGTAATGCGGCGGGCGGCCCTCGCCAGTGCCGCTCTTCACGTGCATACTCAGGTCATGCCAATAGCCATTCCCAGTCAGCGGTGGTCCATGCATCTCGGCGTGCGCCGGGCGCGTGCCATGATGCTCGTTCTCCTTGCTGGCTGCGCGGCGTCCGTGCCTACCACGACCGTTGGGGATGCGGACGCTGCCGGTGCGTGGACGGGAGCGCTCGCCCAACAGAGCTCCCAACAATTCAACCTCACGCAGTCGGGAGCCACGGTGGGCGGGACGGGAACGATTACGGTGCCGCCCATCGCGCCCATCTCCGGACCGGCGACCCCCGCGTACTCAGGCGACAACTTCACGATCACGAGCGGCACCTTCACCAATCCAACGCTCACGTTCGCGGCGTCGCTGGGCTCCAACCCTGTCGGCGACGGCACATTCTACCACGGCACGTTGTCCTTCTCGGGCGCCCTCACCAGCGCAACGTCGATGACGGGAACGCTGACGTTCACGCCCCCGCGCACTTCGAGTCAGACGTTTGCCGCGCAGACGTTGACCAACGTGACGCTGACGAGACGGTAGCGTGCTGGCGCGCGATGTGCAGCCCACGGCCGTGCCACACCGAAGCGTGAATCATCAGGGAGGTACATATGCCGGACAGGGAGACCATCAGGCGCGCACGAGAGGATGCGAAGGAGGGCAAGTCGCCATCCACACAAGCGGGTGAGTTCGTGCGCGAGGAGATGCATCACGTCCGCGAGGGCAAGCACGGTGCGAGCTCGAACAAGCAGGCGATCGCGATCGGCCTGTCCAAGGCGCGCAAGGCCGGCGTGAAGCTTCCGCCCAGGAAGGTGACGTCGGTCCGTTCGCGGGGCCGCCATCGCTGAGGGCGTGCGCGACGACCTTCGCGTCGACGGCGGCGCGACGTTGTACCGGCAGTACGACGTCGGCTACACCATTGCGCTCGACCACGCCGCACAATTGCTCGGCGACACCAGTCGCGAGCGGCTCCGGCCGAGTCGCACGGAGGCCCGCGCCATCCAGATTCGCAATCCGCCCGTGCAGGGCGCGCTTGGATCACGGGACGTCCGCATTGGCGACACGACATGCCCCGCGACCCTGTCCGCCAATCTGTTCGATTTCGGCCTCTGCTCGCTTCAGCTTCGCGTGCAGGCGCCGCGCAACATCACGTGGGCGGAGTTTTCCGCATTTGGCGCGGCACTTGGCTCGACGTCCGAGATCGGTACCATCCTCGAGCGTGAGCTTCGGGCCGTGCTGGAGCGCATCGCTCCCGCCGTCGAGCGTCCCGGCGTTGCGCCGTTGTCGGAGGAATACATCGTCTTCCGCATCGATCGGCTCGAGCGCGCGGACATGTCCATTCCCGTTGCAGAGCAGCTCACCGACGAGCGGCTCGTTCCACTCCTGCTCGGAGAGCGGCGCACGCTATCGGCCGCCGCGCGCCGCGAGCTCGTGCCGCACCGCTTCTCCTACTATGAGGACGACCTCACCGTGCTCGCGTGGGACAACGCGCTCGTGGTGGAACCGCGCGCCGAGGATCGCGACGTGGAGTTCGTCCTGGAATTCGCGAACGCGCAGCTCCTCGAGCTCCGCATGTACGACCAACAGCTCGACGCCGAGCTGCCGGCCCTCTACGACCGGGTGGAGGCTGCACGTGCGCGGCGGCAGCCACGACTCTCCGGTCGCTTCCGCACTGTGCTGTCCGACCTTCAGACCCGCGTCGCCGACATCACCGAAACGGTCGAGCGCGTCGAGAACTCGCTCAAGGTCACCAACGACGTCTACCTGGCGAAAATCTACGCGGCGGCGTTGGAGCTCTTTCGCGAGCAGGCGTGGCGGCGCGGGATCGATCGCAAGCTCGGCATCTTGCGCGACACCTACGCGATGTTGAACAGCGAAGCGCAGGCGGCGCGCGCCGAGCTGCTGGAGATTGCCATCGTCGTGCTCATCGTTCTCGAGCTGGTGGTCGGCGTGCTGCGACGGGGCGCGTAGCCGCGCGGCAGGACGGGCAGCGCCCGTACAGCACGAGCTCGTGCGACTCGAGCGTAAACCCCCGCGGGACCACTGCGCTTCCGTCACGAATTTCGAAATGTCTTCGCCATCACGGTTCGCACGGTATTGTTCATGTCTCATGACGATACCGTATCCTAGAATTTCGCCGGAGCTCATCCGGATCGGCCCGATCGCTCTCCGATGGTACGGTCTCATGTACCTCGTCGGATACCTTGTCGGCCACCGCGTGGCGCGCAATCGCATCACGCGCGGGCTGGTGGCGATGACGGAACGCGATCTCGATTCATGGATCGGCTACCTCATGGCGGGCATGCTCATCGGCGCGCGGATCATGTATGCGGTCGTCTATGAGCCCGGCCACTATCTGAACGACCCGGTGGAGCTCCTCCGGATATGGCACGGCGGCCTCTCGTTCCACGGCGCCGTGATTGGCATGGTGGCGGCCTGCGCAATTTTTGCCAGAGTGCACCGCGTGCCGTTTCTTCAGGTAGGCGACACCCTCGCGCTTGCGGGTGCGCCGGGGCTGTTCTTCGGACGCATCGGAAACTTCATCAACGGTGAGCTGTACGGACGCCCCTCCTCAATGCCGTGGAGCATGGTGTTTCCCTCCGACCCGTTGCAGGTGCCGCGGCATCCGTCGCAGCTCTATGAAGCAGTCGCCGAGGGGCTGTTGCTGTTTCTCTTTCTGCGATGGCTCGAGCGCTGGTCGGTGTCGCGCGGACGGTATCGTCCCGGGCTTCTTGGTGGCGCCTTTCTCGTAGGATACGGGATCATCCGGTTCGCGCTCGAGTTCACGCGGCAGCCCGACGCCCAGCTCGGCCTCGTGCTTGGTCCCTTCAGTGCGGGTCAGCTCCTGTCCGCCACCATGATCGTCGCGGGTGTCGCGCTGCTGCTCTTCGTGCGTCGGCCAGCCACCGTTCAACATGCCGACGTCCCAGGCTGACGTCATCGTCGTCGGCGCGGGGCTCGCGGGACTGGTCGCCGCATCGGAAGCGGCGAACGCGGGAAAGAGGGTGATGGTGCTCGATCAGGAAGGGGAGCAGAGTCTCGGTGGCCAGGCGTTCTGGTCGCTGGGCGGTTTGTTCTTCGTCGACTCGCCCGAACAGCGCCGGCTCGGCATCCGTGATTCACACGAGCTCGCGCGGCGCGACTGGTTGAACACCGCCGGCTTCGATCGGCCGGACGATCACTGGCCGCGGCAGTGGGCCGATGCATATCTCGACTTTGCCGCCGGCGAAATGCGCCCGTGGCTCCATTCGCTCGGCATGCGCTGGTTTCCCGCTGTCGGGTGGGCAGAGCGCGGTGCCGCAGGTGCCGGCGCATCCGGAAACAGCGTCCCACGCTTTCATTTGACCTGGGGCACGGGACCAGGCGTCCTCGAGCCGTTCGTGCGCGGCGTTCGCATGCATGCGCGCGACGGCCGAGTGGAATTTCGTTTTCGTCACCGTGCTCGAGGGCTTGTGACGACGAACGGCGTCGTGCACGGCGTGCGGGGCGACGTGCTCGAAACATCGTCCGTGGCGCGCGGTGAGAGCAGCTCGCGAACCATACTCCGCGATTTCGAACTACACGCGGAGAGCGTGATCGTCACGTCGGGCGGACTCGGCGCAAATCACGAGCTCGTACGACGCTATTGGCCGACAGACCGATTGGGCGCCGCACCGGCGTTCATGGTTTCCGGCGTGCCCGAGCACGTCGACGGACTATTCCAGCAGGAAGTGTCGTGGGCCGGCGGCCGTCTCATCAATCCGGACCGGATGTGGCATTACACGGAAGGGATTCGCAATTGGAATCCCACCTGGCCGAATCACGGCATCCGCATACTTCCAGGTCCGAGCAGTCTGTGGCTCGATCCCACCGGGCGACGGCTGCCATTCCCTCACATTCCGGGCGCCGATGCGCTCGGCACCCTTCAGCACATCACGACGCACGGCTATCCGTACACGTGGTTCCTGCTCAACCGCGCCATCATCAAGAAGGAGTTCGCGCTGTCGGGTAGCGAGCAGAACCCCGATCTCACCGGCAAAAGCATCCGTCTGACACTGCGCCGTGTCGGCAAGGCGGTGCAGGCGCCAGTGCAGGCGTTCATGGATCGCGGAGCGGACTTCGTCATCCGAAATGATCTCCGCTCCCTCGTGGACGCCATGAATGCGTTGATCGGCGACGCGCTCGTGGATTTCGCGACGGTCGAGCGCGAGGTGCGCGACCGCGATTCACAGACGCGCAATGCGGCGGGGAAGGATCCTCAGCTCGCAATCGCCCACGGCGCGCGACGCCTGCTCAGCGAGCGGCTCATCCGCGTGGCGAAGCCCGCGCCGATTCTCGATCCACGAGACGGCCCACTCATCGCGGTGAAATTGAACATCCTGACGCGTAAATCTCTTGGCGGGCTCGAGACGGATTTGCATGGACGCGTGCTCGGCGCCGGTGGCCAGCCGTTGCCAGGCCTCTACGCGGCTGGCGAGGTCGCCGGTTTCGGCGGTGGCGGCATGCACGGGTACCGCGCGCTCGAGGGGACGTTTCTCGGAGGGTGTATACTCAGTGGACGCATCGCTGGGAGAGCGGTAGGACAGTAGGACGGTAGGTCGGCAAACGCCGTTACTGTACCGCCGACCTACTGACCTCCGTTAGTGTGCTGGGACCGGCCAGGGCGCGACATAGTCGAACTTCCGAATGGCGGCAATTCGCGCACAGTCGCGCAGGTTCTTCGTCACGAGAACCATCCCGGATTCGCGACATGACATCGCCAGCAACACATCGTTTACGAAGCTGCGGGACACCGACGACCACTCGGCACCACCAACGAGCTCGGCGAGCACACGCCCGGATTCCTTCCACGCCTCGTAGCTCGGCGTGACGAGGCGGCCGCGCCGCTCGAACGGCGCGATGACAGCCGCCTCCAGCCGGGCCGCCGCTGAGCCGCGTACTCCGGCGCGCAGTTCCTGGACGACAACGGCGCTGAGATGTTCAAAGGGCGCATACGCAGCGTGAAACGCGCACAACCCCGCATTGCCGTCGGCCGTCCGCATCCCGTCGATGTACAGATTCGTGTCGATGGTGTATCGGCGTTCGGCGCGCACGGTTGGTCGGCCTGCTACTTCCTCGAGTCGTCCGGAAACGCAGCGGTTACCGAAATGCCAAGCGAGCGACGTGTGCCTTCCATGAGCTCGCGGCGGAAGATGACTGCGTCGAGCGCCTCCTCGATGGTCGCCGTGGCATTGGCCGCACCGAGGATTCGCTGCGCCCGAGCAATGCGGACCGGCGACAAGCGATAGCTCATGGCAACCTTGGGCTCGCTCACCCGCTTCGGTGTCGCGCTCAATGCCGTCGCCTTCTTCTTTGCCATGCGGCCCTCTGGTAAAAGTATATACAATCAATGTTAAAGTACATACACCCAGCCTGCAAGGGGCTGTTTGTCGTCATCTCGTTACTGGCGTGCAGGCGCCAGATGCGCCATCATGGGCCGCGTGACGGACTCGACTGACCTCGCGCTACGACTCGCCGCCGCGCTGGGCGACGGATATGCCGTGGAGCGAACGCTCGGCCAAGGAAGTTTCGCCGTCGTGTTCCTCGTGCACGACTTGGCGCTCAAGCGGAATCTCGCCGTCAAGGTCCTGTCGCCCGACATGATCACGTCGAAGTCGGTGGGAGCGATTCGCTCGCCACCGGGTGGATGCGAGGGTATGTCAAAGTGTCCGCGTCGTCGGACGACTTGCCGAACACGGGATTCCGCTGCGGGCAGGTAGCAGTACAGTAGGACCGGTCCACGGCATGTGATTCGCTCCGCACACTCCGGATATGTCTCCGGAGGTTCTCATGAAAGCAAAGGACATCATGACCGCGGATCCCTGTCTCTGCTCTCCGCAGGATTCCCTGCGGGATGTCGCGCAGAAGATGCGCGATCACGACTGTGGCTCCGTCCCCGTGGTCGAGCACGGTCACGTCGTGGGCATCGTGACGGATCGCGATCTCACCATACGCGCGCTCGCCGACGGACTGAGCCCCGACACCAAGGTCGAGGACGTCATCACGCGCGACATCTGCTGCTGCACGCCCGACGACGATGTTCGAGCCGTGGAGCGCGTCATGGCGGATCAGCAGGTGCGCCGCGTGCCTGTCGTGGATGCATCGGGCTGCTGCGTCGGCATCGTATCACAGGCGGATCTCGCGCGCGCTGCACTGAGCGGAGGGCGCGTGAGCGAGCACGAAGTGGCGCTTACGGTAGAGAGAATTTCGGAGCCGAGCTCCTCCCTCCGATAAGCTCGTGCACTTCCGCATCGCTCGTCTGCGAGAAATCCTGATACCACGAGCCGACCGCCATGAACGGCTCCGGCGTCTCCGAGCACACGACCTCGTCGGCGACCTGGCGGAGCGCGTTGCACGTTTCGGCAGCCGCGACGGGCACAGCCACGATGATTCGCGACGGGCCCTCGAGGCGCAACGCTTCGACGGCCGCGCGCATCGTGGAGCCTGTGGCGAGGCCGTCGTCCACGAGGATGACCGTCTTGCCGCGCGGGTCGGGCAGGGAGCGCCCGTCACGGTACAACCGCTCGCGACGCGCCAGCTCCGCCATTTCGCGCGCGGTCACTCGCTCGACCTCCGCCGCCGGAACGCGCGCCAGGCGAATCAGGTCCCGGTCGAGAATGCGGACGCCACCGCTGGCAATCGCACCCATGGCGAGCTCCTCGTGTCCGGGCAGGCCGAGCTTTCGCACGACGAACACATCGAGCGGAAGCTCGAGCGTATCGGCGACGACCGCGCCGACGGGGACGCCGCCGCGGGGCAGCGCAAGGACGAGCACGTCGTCGCGGCGCGCATAGGACGCGAGGTCCTTCGCCAGCCGCTGTCCGGCGTCTCGACGATTGCGAAAGCGTATGCCCATCGGCCCTAGCTGCTTCAACTCCCGTACCGTCGCGGCGCGGGCCGATGGATCAGCGACGCTGCTTGGCCGGCGGGCGCGAGCGCGTCGCCACGGATCCGAGCTCCACGAGCGTGGTGCGAATCCGCACGTCCATCATGGCGTCGGAGTTGTGCTCGATCATCCCGATGAGGATGTGCGCGGTGCGCTCACCGACCTCGACGCCGGAGTGCCGCAAGTGCGTGACGTTCGGGTGCAGGAACAGTGGCGCCTGCCCGTCGCTGATGCCGAACAGCGAGACATCCTCGGGGATGCGCAGTCCGCGTCTGGACAGGAGATGGTGGGTATGCACCAGCAGCTCGTCCGTCATCGTGAAAACCGCTGTCGTGTCGGGGTGCGCGTCGAGCGATTTCTCCAGCGCTGACGCCAGCTCGTCGATGACGGACACACGCACGATCTGCGAATCGGCCAGGGGAATGGAGTTTTCCGTGTGCGCCCGCCGGAAGCCGCGAAGCCGGTGGGCGCTGATGCGCTGGCGTGGATCGCTGAACACGCCAAGACAGCGTTTGTGACCATGGCTGATGAGGTACGCCGCGGCCTCGCGTCCCACTTCCTGGTCGTCGATGGTGATGGTGGTGTATTTCGTCGTCTCCATGGTGCGGTCCAGCAACACCACGGGAATGCCGCATTCGCGCAGTACCTCGAGGTGCTGGAGGTCGGACGTCTCCGAGGAGAGCACGAGCAGCACGCCGTCGGCGGAGAGATGCGTGCAGTACTCGACCAGGCGGCGCTCCTGCACGATGGCGTTGTCCGACTGGAAGACGATGAGCGAATAGTCGTTCTGCTGCACGACGTGATTGATGCCGCTGATCATCGACGGCACGAAGAACGTGTTCATCTCGGGGACGATGAGCGCAATGAGCCGAGAGTGCTTGGCGCGCATGTATCGCGCGCGGTAGTTCGGGATGTAGCTCATCGCCTGCGCCGCATTGCGCACGCGTTCCTTGGTGTCGCTGCTGATGTCGGGGTGATCGGCCAGCGCGCGTGAGACGGTGGCCATGGAGAGGCCGACGGTCTTGGCGATGTCACGAAGGGTGACGCGTTTTCCCATGATCCGTATGCGCTTTGGGCGGATGGTCTCGCAAACGCCAGCGCAAGAAATTGCGGTGGGCGGTCTTGTGTTTCCAGCAGACTGATCGGAACTTGGGCCGAGGGCCGAGCCCAGGCTACCGCTACTTTGCACTGATTCGGGACAAATGGCAACCGACAATTGCGTGAAACTTTGCGCCCTCGTGCGGGCCGCCCTCATCGTGACCGTAACGGCGCTCGCAGGCAGCCAAACAGCGTCTCCCCAGGCTCCGCCGCCGACGCACACTCCCCCGAAATGGACCCGTAGCGCCGCAATCTACGAGATCAACGTGCGGCAATACACGCCCCAAGGCACCATCTCGGCGCTGATTCCCCATATCCCACGGCTTCGCCGCCTCGGCATCGACGTCGTGTGGGTGATGCCCATCCAGCCCATCGGCGTGGCGCGAAGAAAAGGAGTGCTCGGCAGCCCGTATTCGGTCTCCAGCTACACCGAGGTCAACCCCGCATTCGGTACGAAGGCCGACTTCAAGGCATTCGTTGACGCCGCGCACCGACAGGGCCTCCGCGTTGTCCTCGACTGGGTGCCGAATCACACCGCATTCGACCACCCGTGGATCACGCAACACCCGGACTGGTACGTCCACCGCGCGGACGGCTCGATCATGAACGCGCGCGACAACGAGAACCACGAAACCGACTGGACGGACGTCGCGGAGCTGAACTACGACAACCCCGCCATGCGGCGCGCCATGATCGCCGACATGCGGTACTGGCTCGACGCGATGAACGTGGATGGGTTTCGCTGCGACGTCGCCGGCGGCGTCCCCACGAACTTCTGGATCGAAGCGCACTCGGAGCTCGCGCGCGTAAAGCGCGATCTGTTCTGGTTGGCCGAGGCGGAGGACCCGGCGCTGTATGTTGCCTTCGACATGACGTACGGCTGGGAATTCCACCATCTGTTGAACGAGCTGGCGCAGGGCAAGCGGCCCACGAGCGACATCGACGCGTACCTGGTGAAGCAGGCGGCCACGTATCCGGCGACGGCCTTCCGGATGTACTTCACCAGCAATCACGACGAGAACAGTTGGAACGGCACCGAGTTCGAGAGGATGGGTGAAAATCATCAGGCCGCGTTCGTGCTCAGTGCCACGATGAGCGAGTCGATGCCCCTGCTATACACGGGCCAGGAAGCGAGTCTGCACAAACGGCTGCGCTTCTTCGAGAAGGACACCGTGGACTGGAACGGTCCGTCGCTCGCGTCGTTCTACTCCACCACGATCGCCCTCAAGCATCGCAATGGCGCGCTGTGGAACGGTGCGTGGGGCGGCGTGCAGTCGCATCTCGCGACGGATGGCGGCGACCGGGTATACGCGTTCAGTCGCACGCGTGGAAAGAACACCGTCGTCGTGATGGTGAATTTCGGCGACTCGCCACGAACGGTGTCGTATACCGCATTCGGAGCCCCAGGCTCGTACACGGATTGGTACGCCCACACGCAGGCGTCGCTCGGCCGTGATGGAAAGGTCGACGTACCGGCTCACGGCTATCGCGTGCTCGTGCGGTGATGCGCTGGTCACGCCACATGGTGGGAGCGGCGGTGCTGCTTGCGGCCAGCTCGGCTCGTGCGCAGCGTCCGCTCCCAACGTGGACACGCGGCGCGACGTGCTATGAAGTATTCGTCCGCTCCTTTCAGGACAGTGACGGAGACGGCATCGGCGATCTCGAGGGCCTGATCCGGAAGCTCGACTACATCAACGACGGCAATCCGCGCTCACATCGCGACCTCGGTGCGCGATGCATCTGGCTGATGCCCGTGGCCGAATCGCCGAGCTATCACGGGTACGACGTGACGGATTACTATCGCGTCGCTCGAGATTACGGCACGAATGAAGACTTCCGCCGGCTCATGGCCGCCGCGCACAAGCGCGGCATTCGCGTGCTGGTGGACATGGTGCTCAATCACTCGTCGAGCGAGCATCCGTACTTTCGCGCGGCGCTGCGGGATACGGCGTCGCCCTATCGCGCATGGTACCGCTGGTCACCCACGAAGCCGGCCGAACTCAATCCGTGGGGACAGAGCAATTGGCACAAGTCGCCCGTACGCGACGAGTGGTACTATGGGTTCTTCTGGAGTGGCATGCCCGACCTCAACTATCTGCATCCGCCTGTGCTCGCCGAGGCGAAGGCGATTGCTCGCTTCTGGCTCGAGGACATGGGTGCTGACGGATTTCGGCTGGATGCTGTGCCGTATCTCGTCGAGGAACCGGGTCACATCGTTCATTCCGAGGGGACGCACGCCGTGCTTGCGGAGTACGGGAAGTACGTGCGCAACATTGCCCCGGCGTCGTACACGGTCGGTGAGGTTACCTACGATACGCGTACGATGCGCACGTACTATCCGGATCAACTCGACTCCTATTTCGCCTTCGAGCTGGCGGACAGCATCATCTCCGGCGTGAGGCGCGGAACGGGGAAGGGCATCGTTCCCGCAGCGCTGCTGTTGCAGGACTCGATTCCCGATGCGCGATGGTCGCCATTTCTGCGCAATCACGATCAACCGAGAACGCGCACAGAGCTTGGCGGCGACATGCGGAAGGCGGCGGTGGCGGCGACCATCATGCTGACCATGCCAGGCGTCCCTTTCGTCTACTATGGCGAGGAGATCGGCATGACGGGGTCGAAGCCCGATGAGCAGCTTCGCACACCGATGCAATGGAGCGCCGAGCCAGGCGCCGGATTCACCGCCGGGCGGCCCTGGGAGCGGCTGCAATCCGACTCCTCGAGCATCACCGTGGAGTCACAGGACCACGATCCCGCGTCACTGCTCAACCTTCATCGCGCGCTCATCCATTTGCGTGCGCAGCATTCCGCACTTGCAGCGGGACGCATCGTTCCAGTCTCCGCGAGCAGCGACGCGGCCGTCGCATACGTCAGACGCGACGGACGGCGCGCGGCGCTCGTCGTCGCGAATCTTGGCGATGCGCCGCTTGCCGGACTTTCGCTCACGTCCGCAGCGGGCGCCCTTGCGCCGGGCCGCTGGCATCTCGAGAGCCTTCTCGACTCGACGCGGGCCGCATCCATCCACGCCAGCAGCGACGGCCGTATCGACGCATTCGTCCCACTTGCGGTCCTCGCGCCAACTCACGCATACGTCTTCGATCTCACAGCCGCCCATTGAACATGACTCAGCGACCGCGCCTCACTCCGGCCCAGATGTTCAACATGAGCTTCGGATTTCTCGGCATTCAATTCGGCTGGGGACTTCAGCTCGCCAACATGTCGGCCGTCTACGAGCGGCTCGGGGCACGGCCGGATCAGGTGCCGCTGCTGTGGCTCGCGGCGCCCGTCACCGGATTGCTGGTGCAGCCCATCGTCGGTGCGCTGAGCGATCGAACGTGGGGCGCGCTCGGCAGACGTCGGCCGTACTTCCTCACGGGCGCCATTCTCGCGTCCGCCGCGCTCATCATGATGCCCTTGTCGAGCACACTCTGGATGGCGGCGACGCTGCTCTGGGTTCTCGACGCCTCCATCAACGTCTCGATGGAGCCGTTCCGCGCGTTCGTCGCGGACAAGCTGGACGTCTCGCAGCGCACGTCGGGTTTCGTGATGCAGTCGCTGTTCATCGGCATCGGAGCCAGCTTCGCCAACGCGCTCCCATTTCTCCTCGGATGGCTTGGTGTCCACGGCAACACCGCCAGCGGAATTCCGCTCACGGTGAAGTACTCATTTCAGGCCGGCGCCGTAGTGTTTCTGCTCGCCGTGATGTGGACCGTCTTCACCACGAGCGAGTTTCCCCCGGAAGACATGGCGGCCTTCGAGCGGGCGCGAAAGGGCAGCCTGGGCATCCGGCCACTGCTGAGGGAGATCGTGGAATCCATCCGCGAGATGCCCGCGACCATGCGACAGCTGGCCGCGGTGCAGTTGTTCACGTGGCTCGGTCTCTTCTGCATGTGGCTCTTCTTCGTCCCGGCGACGGCGCGCCACGTCTTCGGCGCCACCGATCCCAAATCCGATCTCTATACGCGCGGCATGGAGTGGGGCGGCTTCGCGTTCGCCTTCTACTCGATCACGTGTTTCATCGTGGCGCTCGCGCTGCCGAAGATCGCCGCAGCCACGAGCCGCAAGTTCGTTCATTCGGCGGCGCTCGTGTGCGGAGGCATCGGGCTTCTATCGGTGTATGCCATTCACGACCGCCACATGCTCATTCTGTCGATGATCGGCGTCGGCATCGCGTGGGCGTCCATTCTCTCGATGCCGTACGCGATTCTGTCCACGGCGCTGCCTCCGCATCGCATGGGCGTCTACATGGGCGTGTTCAACTTCTTCATCGTCATTCCCGAGATCATCGCCTCAGTCGGGTTTGGGCCGCTGACGCGATACCTGTTCGGCGAGGACAACCCGAATGCGCCGCTCTATGTCGTCATGCTCGGTGGCATATGTCTGCTGGTGGCGAGTGCGCTCGTGGCATTCGTGCGAGACGATGCGGGAGCCAGATCGACGAATCGCGTGATGGCGGCGGAGGCAGTCACGGCATGATTCGGACGTGAGCTATGGCTCCGACGAGATCAAGCGAATTACCACTGAGGACGCAAAGGCTGATCACCACAGAGGACACAGAGAGCACGGAGAAAACAACGACGTTCTTTTATCGTTCTCTGTGACTCTGTGTCCTCTGTGGTAAATGTGCTGTCCAATGGCTTCGCCCAGTGATGACGCCTGATGGCGCTGCGACGCCATGATTACACCGTCGCTCACGGCTCAGCGTCACGTCATGCGCTCCCTCGTCGCCTCATCGAGCGCCGCTCGAAGCGTCACCACCAGTGGATCACCCGCGGTATACTCCCGACCATACGTCAGGTTGAACGCGTAGTCGAAGTCCGGCGGGTTGTCTCCCTGCGTGTGCTGGAGGATCGTTTCCAGCTTGTCGAGCGCCTTCGCCAGCTTCGCCTCTGGCGTCGTGGCGGCCTCGTACTCGTCCCAGAGTGACACGATGTCGTCGCGCAGCGCCGCGGGCAGGGGGCGCACCAGCTCCAGCAAGTCTCTGCGCTCGTCGGCCGACTTGCTGCCACCACGGCGCGCCTGCTCCGGCGCGGGGATGTCGCCACTGATGGCTTCGCCGAGATCATGAATGACGCACATCCTGATGAGACGCGAGAAGTCGACGCCCGGCATGCTCGGCTGCACGACCATGGCCATGAGGCAGAGTCGCCAGGTGTGTGCGGCGACGGACTCGCGTTCGCCGGCCGAAGTCCAGCCGCTGCGCACGACGGTCTTCAGCCTCTCACAGGCGCGCAGAAAGTCGAGGATGCCGGTGTCGTCGGGCATGAGGGATTGGTGATCGGCGATCGGTGAACCGCAAAGTGGCATCTTCGAACACGAAAGTACAACGTTCAGATCGGAAATGGTGTCACAGGGCTATGAAGCGCACCGCTGAGAGAGCACTCGCCAAAGCAGCACTCCTCTTGATGACAGCCGCGCAAACGGCGTTTGCGCAAGCCATCGCGTACGTGCTGCACGTCGATCCCGCGCACGCCACGGCAGAAGTCTCGATCGCACTGCGCGACGTCCCGACGGACTTTCATCTCGCGATGAGGATCCACGCCGAGTACGACGCGAAATACTGGAGGTACCTCGACTTGCTGCGCATCGAGGACGCCTCCGCCGCGCCGACCAGCATTCAACGCGAGGACAGCACGCTCTGGCGCGTGCACCTTTCATCCGGCCGAGGAGTCGTCCGATACACCATTCACGTACAGCCGCCCGATCCACGAAGCCGCTCGGCCTGGCGCCCGTACCTGAGCGCAGAAGGCGCGCTCATCAACCCGCCGGATTTCCTTCTCTACGTGCCCGAGCTCGCGGGAATCGCGTCGACGCTCGAGCTCCGCGGCGTCCCCGCGAACTGGCAAATCGCAACCGCACTTCCCATTGATGGCGCGGCAACTCGGCGCCGAGCCGATGACGCCGTGGCCCTCCTCGACTCGCCGATTCTCCTCGGCCGGGTGCGCGAGTGGACGGTCGCGGACCGCGGAACAACCTTTCACGTCGCTTATCTCCCGATACCGCAGCCCACCTACTTCGATACCGTCGCATTCGTCGATGGCCTCCGACGCATCGCCGGCGCGACGTTGGACGTGTTCGGCACGGCGCCGGTGCGGGACTACTGGATCCTCGTTCAGGACGGCGCGTCGGATGCGCTCGAGCATCGGGCATCTTCGACCATCGGTGTGCCGAGCGCGGAGCTGGCGCGCAATCCGCATACGAGGATCACGGAGATTACACACGAGTTCTTTCACACCTGGAACCTCGTCACGATTCGTCCGTCCGGCTACAACGACCTGAGTCATCGTCCGCCGACGAGAACGCCGAGCCTCTGGATCGGTGAAGGGATCACAATGCATTACGCGGACGTCCTGCCGCGGCGCGCGGGTCTCAGCGACTCGATGCCTTCGCGCCTGACGCATCTCAGGGCGCTGCTCGAGCGATACTACGATGCTGCCCTCCTGCATCGCGTTTCACCGGAGGACGCGAGCCTCGCGTTCGGCGACACACCAATCGACAATCCGAGGGCGACCGGCGGCTACTACGTGCAGGGCGAGCTGCTTGGCGAGGCGCTGGACGGTCTCATGCGCGACTCGACGCACGGCGAAAAGGGGTTGGATGCCATCATGCGCGCCATGTACGACGCATCTCGCCGTCAGCCCCGTGCGGGGTACCCTCCTGAACGGTTCGAGCATGTCGCCGACTCGGTCTGCGGCTGCAATCTGGGCGCATTCTTCGAGCGGCAAGTGCGCGGCACCGGGCCGATCGACGTGTCGCCAACTCTCGCTCGCGTCGGTCTGAACATCGCGGTGGACACGGTGCCTGCAGTGGACGACAGAGGCAACGCGATGGTGGACGCACGTCTCCCGGTGAGCTTCTCGATTCCTGGATCACCTCGCGTCGTGATTTCCAACTCGACGACGGCCTGGGCACGGGCGGGGCTGCGGTCGGGCGATCGACTGGTCGCCATCGCGGGCCGTACCGTGGGATCGTTCGCCGACCTTCAGGCGGTGTTGCGAGAGCTGAGACTTCCGGACGTGGGACGCTCTGCCACCGTTCCCGTCGACGTTGTTCGCGACGGACGCGCGATGCACCTTGACGTGCCCTTGAAGGGATACGATCGGACGCGCGTAGTGCTGACCGATGCGCCCATGATCGCACCGAATGAACGGAACCAGCGGCAACGCTGGTTGGCGGGCTACTGAGAACGGTAAGCGGCGAGCACCTGACCCACCGGACCCTCTTCGACGATCACGCCGTCCGAGAGAATCGCCGCCCGGTCCGCACACTTCTGCGCGAAGTCCACGTCGTGGGTGGCGATAAGAAGTCCGCGTCCTTCACTCGCAAGCAATCGCAGCGTGGCCGCTAACGCTCCGCGCCGCGCGGGATCGAGCGCCGCCGTGGGCTCATCCATCAACAGCATCGCCGGATCGAGCGCCAGCGCTCGCGCAATCGCGACACGCTGTGCCTCGCCCCCCGAGAGCTGGCGCGGAAAGGCATCCGCGCGATGCTCCACTCCAAGCGACGCGAGCAGCCCTCGCGCCGACACAATGGCCATCTCGCGTGACCAGCCGAGCGCGTGAACAGGTGCCAGCGTCACGTTGTCGAGCGCGGTGATGTGCTCGAAGAGCGCATGTGACTGAAATACCATGCCGATCCGCCGTCGCAACGTCCGCAGCCGCGACTCACGCGGAATCCTGCCGGGCGAAAGCTCGACGTCGCCAAGCGTGATCGTGCCCGCCGTGAACGGCTGTAGAGCAACCGCGGCACGCAACACCGTGGACTTTCCTGCGCCCGAACGCCCCATCAGCGCACAGATCGTTCCCGGTGCGACGTCGAGGTCGATGCCATGGAGCACCTCGCGCTCACCGTGTGATGCGCGGAGTCCCCGAATGATGAGTGGCGCAGGGGCGCTCACGCGTGTCTCCAGCGGCGCTCGAGCCGGCCGGCAAGACGCGACAGCGGAATCGACATCGCGAGGTAGATGAGTGCGCACACCGCGCCGGGCACTACCCAGCTTCCGGCATTCGTCGCATAGATGGCCGTCTGCTTCGTGAGTTCGACCACGGTGATGACCGATACGAGCGACGAATCCTTGAGCAGCGCCACGAAGTCGTTCGTCATCGGTGCGAGCGCCAGCCGCAACGCCTGCGGGGCGCGCACGAGGCGAAAGATCTGCGGCTCCGACAGCCCGAGCGTTCTCGCCGCCTCGAGCTGCAGCGGCGCGATGGCGAGCAGCGCCGCGCGATAGATCTCGGACTCGTACGCCGCGTAGTTGAGCCCCAGGCCAATGACCGCCGCGGCAAACGCGGGAAGTCGCATCACGCTCGCCAAGCCGTAATAGATGATGAAGAGCTGAAGCAGCATCGGCGTACCACGCACCACCTCGACGTACACGATCAGCGCCGCCTGCGCCCAGCGTGGTCCGTATACGCGTCCCGCCGCGATCGCGGCACCGAGGGCCACGGCGAGCACCATCGCCAGAATGGACAACACGAGGGTGATGCCTGCTGCGCGCAGCAACGACGGCGCGTACGAGCGAATGCCGGATTCGCTCGACCGCGGCGCAACGGGACTCAGCGGGGCCGCAATGACCGAGGCGGCATACCGCGCCTGCGCCGCGTCCCACACGCTCCATATCCGCAACGTGCGCTCGATGGAGCCGTCGCGCATGCGCGCGCGGAGGATCGCATTCACCGAATCGCGGAGCAGCGAGTCTCGTCGCGCGAGAACGGCGACGTAGTGTCCGATGGCGACCGGCCTCCCCTGAATCACGAAGCCACCCGTGCGCCGCAGCGACCGCTCGGCGATCACGTGATCGAGGAGCACGGCGTCCAATCGTCCCGCGACGAGATCCTCGTAGGGATGCACGTCGTCATCGTATGACACGGGGACGACTCCGCCGCGCGCAGCGGACGCCAGCAGGATGCGGTATGCCTGCGTGGTGCCAAGTGTCCCGACGCGTCGTCCGGCGAGGTCTTTGAGCGTTCGATATCGCGCGGTGTCGGCGGGGCGCACAGCGAGCACCGTGCGGAACTCGAAGTACGGCATCGAGACCGCGTACCGCGTGCGCAGATCGCCGCTGTCCTCCAGGCCGGACATGCCGACGTCGAAGTCACCGCGATCCAGCGATGCTTCAATGGAAGACCACGCAACCTGTACGAAGCGCGGCTCGCGCCCGAGGCCGCGCGCGATCATGTCCGCGATCTCGACGTCGAAGCCGCGGACGCGCGATGGATCCGCAGGATCCGCCTCGACGAACGGCGCGCCGCCTTCCGCGTCGCCGCCCCAACGCAGCATGCGCCGTTGGGAGCTCTGCGCCTGAGCGGGAGCCGAACAGAGGAGTGCCAGCGGGAGGAAAAGAAATCGGGGCCGCATCGGGCGACAATCTACGCCGATGCGGCCCCGCGATAGGTAGGACGACGTTTTAGCTCGCCGTCCTACTGTCCTATTGTCCTACTGGCGCTTTCTCCGTACCACCGCCAATCCCACCAATCCCGACGCCACGAGGGCGATCGTCCCGGGCTCCGGCGTAGTCGTCACCGGCGGCGTCGGACCTTCCCAGCTATAGACGGACGCATGCGAGAGCCCCTGCACCTGGCCGTTCTTGTTCACCGCGGTGCCGATGTCGGTGAAGTCGATGGTGCTGATGCCCGCCGTGCCGCCATTGTACAGATAGTAGCTGAATTGATTGCTGGACTTGAGCAGGACGACGAAGTAGCCCGTCATCGGGTTGTTCAGGCTGACCGTGCCGTTGGTCTGGCCGCTGAAGTTCGCGTCGCCGAGGTACGACCACCACGTGCCGGCGCCCGTGTAGCTCGAGAAGTCGGTGGACATCTGCGACGACACGGCGCTCTGCTGGTTCATGTTGTTGCCGTTATATCCGCCGCCGCACGCCAGCGCCGCCATCAGCCCGACGGCACCCCCACTCGAGCAATTCATGCCGCTGCTGGTGAGCTGCGCCTGAGCAGGCGACGTCTGAACGACGAGCGCGGCAAGGGCGGCGAGACCGGCCAACCGAAGGGAGGGACGTCGCATACGTGATCCCGGAGATGCAGGGTGGAAGGAGATGCCTAACAATGGCGGTGGCTACGCAAGTCGCACGCCTCCTCGGACCGGCTCGCCAGCGGTTGAATTTCAGCCGAGTATGGAGAGCACAAGTGACTATGCGACAATGCCTTACGTACTCACGAGCGCATGGTTTTCCGCTCTGCCGGACGTCAACCCTGAAACGGTTCGCCATATCAATGTGATGCTCCGTCGCAGCACTTTTGTCGTACGGTGTCCCCGACGCCCGCATCGCGAATCAGCCCTTGACGAGATATCCGAATGATATCATACTGGTATCATATCAAACGGACCCCCTCATGCTTCGCGAAAACGAATACCACGCATCACCCGGCATCACGACCCTCATCGTCGTCCTCACCGGCCTCGTCGCATCCGTCGCCGTGCTGGTCTGGTCACTGAACGGCCAGCGGGTGTCGGGCATCGTCGCCGCGCTCCTCGCCCTTCTGATCCTCACGGTGTGCCTCGCCGGATTCTTCGTCGTGAATCCCGGCGAAGCCAAGGCTCTCCAGCTCTTCGGCGAGTACAAGGGCACCGTGCGCAGCCAGGGCTTCTGGTTCGCGAACCCGTTTCTCAGCAAGCGGCCCATCTCGCTGCGCATCCGGAACTTCGAGACGACGAAGCTCAAGGTGAACGACAGCCGCGCGAATCCCATCGAGATCGCGGCCATCGTCGTCTGGAAAGTGGTCGATACCGCGGAGGCCCTCTTCGAGGTCGACGACTACTCGACGTATGTCACCGTCCAGAGCGAGTCCGCAGTGCGCGCGGTCGCCCAATCGTTCCCGTACGACTCGCACACGGACAACGAGGAGGCGCTCTCCACGCATACCACGGAAGTCTCGCTGTCGCTCCAGAAGGCCATTCAGGAGCGGCTTGCCAAGGCGGGCATGGAGGTGATCGAGGCGCGGATCTCGCACCTCGCCTACTCCCCGGAGATCGCGCAGGCGATGCTCCAGCGGCAGCAGGCGGGCGCGATCATCGCCGCGCGGTCGCGCATCGTCGAGGGCGCCGTGGGCATGGTGGAGCACGCGCTCGAGATGCTGAGCCGCAAGGGGATCGTCGTGCTCGACGAGGAGCGCAAGGCGCAGATGGTGAGCAACCTGCTCGTGGTGTTGTGCTCCGAGCGTGCGGCGTCGCCCGTGGTGAACGCCGGCTCCATCTTCGGCTAGACGTCGCCGGTGGCGGAGCGAAAGCCGTTTCTCCTGCGTGCGGACAAGGAGCTGCTCGACGCCGTGCAGCGCTGGGCCGACGACGAGCTGCGCTCGCTGAATGGGCAGATCGAGTTTCTGCTGCGCGAGGAGCTCAAACGAGCGGGGAGGCTGCCTCGCACTGAACGGTAGGACGGTACAAATCTCGCCTGAACCCTGCGCAATCCAACGGGGTTCGTGTCTTCATGAGCGAAAATACGCTGCGCCACGCAAGAGCAGTCACCGCCCTCCTGTTCGGCCCGCCGTCGAATCGCAGGTTCGCGGTGCGTTATTGGGACGGAAGCCTCGAAGGACCGCCGGGTCCCGCGCCATTCACTCTCGTCATACGCAGCGCGGGTTCGCTGCGCCGCATGCTGGCTCCGCCCAACGAGCTCGCGATCATCGAGGCGTTTCTCTCGGGGGACGTCGACATCGACGGCGACATCGAGTCCGCGGTGTGGCTCGGCGACGGCATCAATGCTCGGCTCCGCTCGCGCGGAGCGCTGGCGTCGCTCGCGCGGCACGTCCTCGCGCTTCCGCGCACGGATCCACCCTCGGACGTCCGCGAGCTCCGCGCCGAGCATACGGTGGAGAAGGTCGGGAGCCCGCACGAGCCCACGCGCGACCGCGCCGCGATTCGCTATCACTATGACGTCGGCAACGACTTCTATGCGCTCTGGCTGGACCGACGCATGGTCTACTCCTGCGCCTATTTCGAGCGCGGGGCGGATCCCGAGGCCGAGCTGGAGGACGCACAGTTCGCGAAGCTCGACATGGTGTGTCGCAAGTTGCAGCTCCAACCCGGCGACCGGCTGCTCGACGTGGGCTGCGGCTGGGGCGCTCTGGTCCTGCACGCGGCCGCGAACTACGGCGTCACCGCGCTTGGCATCACGCTGAGCAACGCGCAGGCGGATCTGGCGCGCCGCCGCGTGCAGGAGGCCGGATTGTCGGATCGCTGCCGGATCGAGATCCGGGACTATCGCTCCCTCGAGAATGAGGAGCCGTTCGACAAGATCTCGAGCATCGGCATGGTGGAGCACGTCGGCGTCGAGAATCTTCCCGTGTACTTCTCGGCGCTGCACGCCGCGCTGAAGCCCGGCGGGCTCCTGCTCAACCACGGAATCGTGAGCATTACCGAGGAGCGCCCGCGCGGCCGGTGGGATTGGCTGGAGCGGCGGCTCTGGAAGCGCGATGCGTTCATGGACCAGTACGTCTTTCCGGACGGAAGACTGGGACCGTTGAGCGCCGTCGTTGCGGCCGCGGAGCGCTCGGGCTTCGAGACGCGCGACGTGCACAGCCTGCGCGAGCACTACACGCTCACGCTTCGCGCGTGGGTCGCTCGACTCGAGCGTCGCCGGGCGGACGCGATCGGGTTCGCGGATGAGCGGGTCTATCGGACGTGGCGGCTCTACATGGCCGGTTCCGCCTACGGATTCTCGTCCGGACGGTTGAATGTCGTGCAGACGCTGCTCAGCAAACCCGAGCCGGATGGGACGACACACCTACCTCTCAGACGACAGACCTGACGTCGAATTGCCACTCCAGGACTCGCCGCCGCCGACGCCCCCTGCGGCGATGGGACGGCGGACGGCCGATATCAGCCTTCAGAAATCTGACTCTGAAACGCATCGCTGGGTCCGTACCGGATACGTTGTTTTACAGAGTGCCGGATACCGAGTACTGTTTTTACTACTGATCTTGTCTACTCGGCGATATCTTCTCCGCGTGCTGATCTCTCTTCGCCGTGCCCTGAGCATCGCTGCGCTCGCGCTTGCGATGCTGCCGCATGATGCGCATGCGCACATTCGACTCAAGCGCACCGATCCCGGCGGGAACGCCATCCTTTCCGCGACGCCGCTCGACCTTCGTTTCTGGTTCACGGAGCAGCTCGAGCTGCCGGTGACGAAAGTGTCCATCGTGGACGCCGACGGAAAGTCGATCCCGCTCGGCACCCCGTTCTACATCGACAACACCCAGCAGTCCATCCGGCTTCAACTGCTCGCGACGCTGGGGAAGGGGACGTACAAGGTATCGTGGAAGACCGTCTCACTGGATGGACATCCGGCTCAGGGAACGTTCAGCTTCCGGATTCTCGCGGCGAATGAGGCGATCGATCCGGAGTTTGCGGCCGCGGCGTCCGCCGCCACTCACGACTCCGTGGTCGCCGCGCAGCGGGCGGCGGCGTTCGAGCGGCCGCAGGACGTGCTCGACACGCGTTCCACGTCGCCGGAATACGTCGTCATGCGCGCCCTGTCCTTCTCGGCGCTGATACTCGTCGTCGGTGCAGCGATTCTCTGGTATCTGGTGCTGGTGCCGAACCGCGAGCTCGATCCTGCAATCGCCAGGAAGTTCGCGCAGCGGCTGGCGTCACTCGCGTCGTTTGTGACGCTCCTGTATCTCGCCGCATCGCTTGCACGACTGTACCTCCAGACGCACTTGATCACCGGCAACGACTCGCCCGACCTCGCGGACTTCAGGACGGTGGTGCTGCACACGAACTGGGGTGTCTTCTGGCGCGTGCAGATGATCGGCGCCGCGGTTGCGGTCATCGCGCTGACCATCGCGCGCCGGTGGAAGGGACTCGGATGGGCGATGGCGCTCCTGTCGGCACTGGCGATGATCGGCGGAACGTCGCTCGCGTCGCATGCCGGAGCGTCGTCCGTCCAGCGCACGTTCGGCGTCATGAACGACGCGGTCCATCTGCTCGCCGTTTCGTCGTGGCTCGGCTCGTTGTTCTGGCTCATTGCCGTGGTGCTGCCACACATTCGCGCCGAAACGGAAGGAAAGTCGCGCCGCGCCGCGACGTACGTGAATTCATTCTCGAAGCTGGCGGTAAAGTCCACGGTGCTCGTGCTGCTCACGGGCATCATCAGCAGCCGGTATCGTGTCGGCTCTTTTGCAGCGCTGGCGGCCACGGGCTATGGCGAGGTGCTGCTCCTCAAGCTGCTGCTCGTTCTCTGCGTGGCCGGTACCGGCTACTACAACTGGCGAAAGCTTCGCCCTGCGATCGGTGGCGAGGTGTCGAGCGCCGCCATCGAGCGGTCGGCCAAGATGGAGCTCACGGTTGCAGCCCTCGTCATCATCGTCACTGCCATCCTCGTGGCGATGCCGACACCAGGAACAGCAGGACAGTAGGGCGGTTAGATTTCGCGTGTGTCCATCGATCCCATTCTCCGCGACGCCATCGTCCGGCGCCGCACGTTCGCCATCATCAGTCACCCCGACGCCGGCAAGACCACGCTGACGGAGAAGCTCCTGCTGTACGGGGGAGCCATCCATCTTGCGGGGACGGTGAAGGCGCGCCGCCAGCAGCGGCATGCGACGTCCGACTGGATGCAGATGGAGCAGGAGCGCGGCATTTCGGTGACATCGAGCGTGATGCAGTTCGCCTACGAGGGATACCAGGTGAATCTGCTCGACACGCCGGGGCACGAGGACTTCTCGGAGGACACCTATCGCGTGCTCATTGCCGCCGACAGCGCGGTGATGCTGCTGGACAACAGAAAGGGCGTCGAGGAACGCACGCGACAGCTGTTCGCGGTGTGCAAGCGCCGGCGCATGCCGATCTTCACCGTCGTCAACAAGTGCGATCGCGTTGGCGAGGATCCGCTGAAGCTGCTGAGCGACGTCGAAGCGGACCTCGGCATCGACTGTCATCCGGTCACGTGGCCCATCCATGCGGATGGCAACTTCATCGGCGTGTATGACCGCCGGCGGAAGCTCATCTATCGCTTCGAGAGGAGCGAGGATCACGGTGCCACCCGGGCGGACGTGCAGGTTGGATCGCTCGATGATGAGCGCGTTCGCGAGCTGCTCGGCGCGGAAGCGCACGAGCGGTTGACGCACGACATCGCGTTGCTGGACGCGGCTGGCCACCCGTTCAATCAGACTGCGATGCTCGCGGGCACGCTGTCGCCCGTCTTCTTTGCCAGCGCGCTCACGAACTTCGGCGTCGAGCCCTTCATGCGCGAGTTCGTAGAGCTCGCGCCGCCGCCCACGGCGCGCGAGTCATCCGCAGGGCTCGTGAATCCTGCCGATCCCGCATTCACCGGCTTCGTGTTCAAGATTCAGGCGAACATGGATCCCAAGCATCGCGACCGCATTGCGTTCGTGCGGATCTGCTCCGGCCGGTTCGAGCCAGGCATGCAGGTGACGCACGTGCGCACGGGAAAGCCCATGCGTCTCGCAAGCGGCCAGCAGTTTCTCGCGCGCGAGCGGTCGGCGGTGGAAGAGGCGTGGCCGGGCGACGTCATCGGCGTGATGGACCGAGGTACGCTCCGCATCGGCGACACGCTGTCGGCGAATGGAAACCTCGAGTTCTCCGGCATTCCGCGATTTGCGCCGGAGCACTTCGCACGCATCATTGCCGCGGACCCGCTCCGACGAAAGCAGCTCGACACCGGGTTGCGCGAGCTCACCGAGGAGGGCGCCGCGCAGGTGTTCTACACGTCAGGCACCGACACGTTGAGCCCGACGCCAATCGTCGGTGCAGTCGGCCAGCTTCAGTTCGACGTGATGCTCCATCGCCTCGAGCACGAGTACGGCGCGCCGTGCCGGCTCGAGAAGATCACAGCGCGCCATCCGCGCTGGGTCGTGGGATCAAAGGCCGAGATCGAGCGGATTGCCAGGGATCGCGGGCGCATGCTGCTCTACGACGCCAAGGGCCACCCGCTCATTCTGTTCGAGGATGCGTGGGGACTACGCTGGGTGCTCGAGCGGGAGACAACAGTTACATGGCATGAAGTAGCGCCATAACACCAAAAACAGTAGTGAAGGCCAGTATCCGGGACTCGGCACTCTGTACAACGACGACGTAAGTACACAGCGTCATTGGTTTGTACCGGATACGTTGTCTTACCGAGTGCCGAGTACCGGATACTGGAGTTCCTACTGCAGTTGGGTTGGGTCAGTCTGCCCGCACGAGTGGCAAGTCAACGAGATGTTCGGACGTAAACCAAACCTGCATCTCGTTGGTCCGCACGACATCACTCACGAACAGATCGTTCGTTCCACTGTCGCCGGCCTCGTCCGCCTGCTCGCCGAACTTGCGCGACTCCTTCAGGATCTGCTCGTGCGCCTCGAGCAGCCGGGAGATCTGCACCGGCACTTCCTCGCGGCCCATCGGCGGACGCTCGATGATCGTCATGTCGGCGACGTCGGCCGCCATCGCGACGGCGAGTCCGCCGAGCAGTTGAATTCGCTCCGCGATCTTGTCCACCAGCTCCGCCTGCTCCTCGTAGTGCTTGTCGAACAGGAGGTGAAGCGAATAGAAGGTGTGTCCCGACACCTGCCAGTGGTGCTTCTTGTAGAGATCGCGAATCGTCATCGTGTCCGCGAGCACCTGGTTCAGCGCGGCGGCGCTCGCACGGCAGACCTCTTCACTGAGACCGTTCGGAATCCTCGTGACCGTGCCGAAGTGCTGCACCTCGGCTCCGCGCTGTCTGGTGATCGGGCGCGCCTTGTCGCCCGTCCCGTTCCCCGAACCGTTGGACTTGGTGCGTGACGTCGTTCGCAGCGTGCGAGGCATGAGTGTCCCCTGAGCGTGGGTGAGACTCCTGTGAGAGGCATCTTCCGTGCGCGCATGCGACCGCGCGACGAAAATCAGAATCCCGGACTGAATCCGACGAGCACGCCGCCGTTCGGACCCGGCATTACCGACGCTCTGAGGAACATGCGGTCGAAGCGATTGTCCGGATGATCGTGGCTGTAGGAGACGACCTTGTAAGCGGCGAACACACCCATGAACGCGCCGGAAACGATGTCGCTGGCCCAGTGCTGGTCGAGTTGGATGCGGGCCACACCCGGGAGCAGCGCCGCCGTGTAGAGCACGGGTGCCACGATCCAGGTCGCGCCCGGTGCGCGACGATTGGTTTCCATCGTGATCACCGTCGCGACCGCCATGCTGGATGACGTGTGAATGGATGGAAATGCGCGATTGTCGAAGCTCGACTTGCCGAAGAAGCCCTTGAACGGCCGGAAGAGGTACTGGTCGCTGTCGTGGCTGACGTACGGACGCGTGCGTCCGAGCGGGCCGCGAATGAGCTGGGCAGCGATGCTGCTGAGGACCACCGATTCCGTGGCGTGCAGCGCGACGTCGGTGATGAGCTCGGAGTGAGTCAGGCGGCCGATGCCGTACGTCGCAATGCCCGCGATGGTGAGCGTCGTCTCGTTCACGTGACTCACGTTCAGCGCAAACCGGTGTAGCGACGAGTCCTGAAAGCGGCTTTCCTGCGACGCGCGAGCGATGCTCTTGTCGAACGCGGAGATCAGAACGGTCGTCCCCGTGGCGGCAGCGGCCCAGCCGAGGTCGCCTCGATTGAGGAACGTCCTGGAGCGTGAGGTGTCCGCACTCTGTGCATTCAGCCGAGAGCAGAGCAGAGCAAAGCAAGCGAGCACGACGCGAGTGAAGCGCACGATGGCGGATTCCGTTGATGAGGACGGTGAATTCGAGCCGCTCATGCACTCGCCGTGCCGAAATTGTTTCCACATTGGCACCGACCGTGCAAAACAGTGATGTGCCATCGCTCGGAGCGAACTCGGCGGCGCCGTCTGCCGGCGACTCACTGATGAACGAGGAGCAGAGAAATGGGCTACAGGATTTTCAGGGATTCGCACGGAACGGAGTGGCAGACGTTCGACGTCGTTCCGCGGCTCGGTGAGCGGAGGATGTGTGAGCGCCGCGCGCGCGTTCCGACCCCTGTGCCAGTGGATCGACGCACGCGTGAGGACCGCCGCGTGGCTACGGGCCACAGACAGGTGCTGAGTGCGAGGCTCAACACGGGGTGGCTCTGCTTCGAGGCCGATCACGAGAAGCGGCGCCTCGCTCCCATTCCCTCGGACTGGCAGCGCTGTGGAAACGCGCGCCTCGAGGAGTACTGCGAGCAGGCACTCCCCGCCCGACGGCAGTTTCCGGACACGCCTCTCGGGGACCCGAATTCCTGACGCACTGGTCGTGGGGGGCGTGGTCGATCACTTTCCAGCCATAGCCTCCACCAACTGACCGAATGACGACTGATCGGCCTCGCGCGCACCCACCGGAAACGACCGAAGGGTGGTACGCGCTGCACCAGGTGTTCGCATGGGACGGACCTGCCCTGGGTGCCATGCTCAAGGCGCCCGGCATCGATGTCCTCGACAGTGCCGAGCGTCTGCTCACCGAGCTCGCTGCTCCGTCGAGTGGCGGGTGGACTGCCGTCGTGCCGCTGATCGGCTCGAGCGCCGACGTGATGCTCGTGCATTTCCGTCCCACGCTCGACGACATTGGCGAAGCGCAACGCCTGGTGAATGCCGCGATGCCGTTCAATATCGCGCGAAAGGCCTACACCTTTCTCAGCGTCACCGAGGCCGGGCTGTATCACGCCAGCGCGCAGTTGGCGGCCGCCGCAGAAACACGCGGAGGTGCGGTAGGGGACGAAGCCTATCGCGCCGCGATGGACGAGCGCGTCGCACAGGAGCGTGATAGCGCGCACGTGAAGCGGCGTCTCTTTCCCCAGCAGCCGCCCGACATGCCGTATGTGTGCTTCTATCCCATGTCCAAGCGGCGCAACGCCGGTCAGAACTGGTATGCGCTGTCTCTCGAGGAGCGCAGCCGTCTCATGAGCGCGCATGGCGCCACGGGGCGCGGCTATGCCGGCAAAGTGGTGCAGGTCATCACTGGCGCCATCGGGTTCGACGTGTGGGAGTGGGGTGTCACGCTGTTCGCGGGTGATCCACTCATGTTCAAGAAGCTCGTCACCGACATGCGCTTCGATGAGGTCAGCGCCGAATACGCCGAGTTCGGCGAGTTCTTCGTGGGGAAGACTGCGACGCCGGGCGAGTGGCTGCGCAGCGTGCGATGAGTGTGTTCGGGCTTCGTCGTGCCGCTCGGGCGCTCGCGATCGCCGCGCTGCTGTATGCGCCGAGTGTGCGGGCGCAGTCGCTGCCCGATCGGCTCAGTGATGCCACGTTCTGGAAGTTGATGAACGAATTCTCGGAACCGTGGGGTGTGTTCCGGTCGGAGAACTTCGTGTCGAACGAGACCTCGTTTCAGTGGGTCATCCCCGAGCTCGTGCGCACCGTCGGGCCCGGCGGCGTGTACCTCGGCGTCGCACCCGACCAGAACTTCGCGTACATCGTGAACGTGAAGCCGTCGATTGCCTTCATCGTCGACATCCGGCACCAGAACGCCGTGCAGCATCTGCTGTACAAGGCCCTCATCGAGATGTCGGACACCAGGGCGGAATTCTTGTCGATGCTGTTTGCGCGGCGACCATTGCGCGGTGTGTCGACGGATGCGCCGGTGCATCTGCTGTTCGACGCACTCGCCAACTCACCCGCCGACAGCGCCGTCTTTCGCGCCAATCTATCCGCAGTAAAGGAATGGCTGACCGTTCATCACGGCTTTGCGCTGAGCGATTCCGAGAAGACCTCGCTCGATTGCGTGTACGGTGCGTTTGTCACTCAGGGCCCCGCGCTCACGTACAACTATGCGTCCCAGTGCAGGAATCCCTTCGCCGGTTATCGCGGTGCTGGTTCTGGAGGCGGCATGGGCGGGCGCGGGTTCGGCAACATGCCGAGCTTTCTTGGACTCATGACCGAGACCGACAGCGCCGGTGTGAATCGCGGGTATCTCGCGAGCGAGAACAACTACCGCGCGCTCAAGGAGATGGAGGAGCGGAATCTCATCGTCCCGCTGACCGGCAACTTTGCCGGCGACAAGACGCTGAAATCCGCAGGGCAGTGGGTGCGTGAGCGCGGCGCAGCCGTCACCACGTTCTATGTATCCAACGTGGAGCAGTATCTCTTCATGCAGCCCGGCGATGCCGCCAAGTTCTACGCCAACGTGAGCACCCTGCCGCTCGATTCCAGCAGCACTTTCGTGCGCTCGGCGTCCATGCGCATGTTCGGCATGACCGACGTCTCCCTCCGGCAGCAGAGCGGCTTCTCGGCGCAATTGCTGAGCTCCGTCAGCGAGATCCTCAAGGCGTTCGAGACCGGGACCATCACGCGGTACGCGCAGGTCATCGCGCTTTCGCATCAGTGACTAGATTGAGCGGCGTGCATCGCATCGCGTCTCTTCTGTCGATCCTGTTGCTGTTCCACTTGAACTTCGTGGGCAGCGATCTCGTGTGTGCGCGGCACGGAGGCTCGCATGCGGCAACGGCGCATGCGTCGCACGAATCGCATGGGCACCCTCAGGGGTCGCACAGCGAACAGCGGGGCGACTGCGACAATCCCGTGTCGCCTGACTGCTGCACCGGTCAGGCCTCGTGTGCGCCGGCCGTCGACGTGAGCGCCACGATGATGTTTTCAGAGGCCGAGCATGCCACGCGTGTGATTCCGCCTGGCACCGATACCGCGGTTCTGCCGCGCAGCACCGCGCCCGAGACACCGCCTCCTCGAGCCTGAGCCACCACAACACCGGAGATCACCGTCGCCAGCGCGCATTGCGCCGGCGGCCTCGGTGACGTTCGAGCGCCGTGATTGGCGCCGAGCGTCGTGGCTCATTCAAGGGATTCGAGATGTTCCATATTTTAGCGACGCGCACCGGCATGCTTGCTGTGTTGGCTCTTGGGGCGCTGAGTACTCGCGCGACTCCGTTGCGAGCGCAGCACGAACACATGCAGATGGGCGGAGACACCAACAAGAAGATGCAGATGATCGATCCACTCGGCGTCTCGATGGATCGCATGGGCTCGGGAACAACCTGGACGCCCGATGCCGTGATACTCCCTTCGCGTCATCTCATGATGGGTGACTGGGACGTCATGCTTCACGGGTTCGCCTTTCTGGAAGGCGACGTTCAGGGTGGCTCTCGCGGCGCATCGCAGCTCGGCATTCTCAACTGGGGCATGCTCATGGCCTCGCGAACCGTGGCCGGCGGACGATTTCAGGGCCGCGCGATGTTGAGCCTCGAGCCTGCGACGATCGGGGCGGGTGGATATCCCCTGTTACTCCAGACGGGAGAGAGCCACGCCGGACAGCCGCTCCACGACCGTCAGCATCCTCATGATTTTCTCATGGAGCTGGCGGTGATGTATGAGCGAGCTCTTGGTCGATCGTTGGGGATGGAACTGTATGCTGCTCCGGCTGGCGAGCCCGCTCTCGGTCCCGTCGCCTTCATGCATCGTCCATCGGCGATGGATGTCCCCACGGCTCCGTTGGGACATCATTGGCAGGACGCCACGCACATTGCGTTTGGTGTCATCACTGCGGGTGTGTTCGGCAAGCAGTGGAAGCTCGAGGGGTCGGTCTTCAATGGCCGAGAGCCTGATGAGCATCGGTGGGACATCGATCCGGTGCGGCTCGATTCGTATTCCGGCCGGTTAACGGTCAATCCGGACGATCACTGGAGTCTCACGGCCGGATATGGGTGGTTGAAGAGTCCAGAGGGCTTGAACCCTACCGAATCGGTGCATCGCGCGACGGCTTCGGTGCTGCACGGAGTGAAGATCGGGGAGGATGGGAGCTGGTCTACTGCGCTCGTGTGGGGCGCCAATACGCACGGTGGCTCGACGACCAACAGTCTCCTCGCCGAGAGTGAGGCGGCGTTCGAGGGCGGGAACATCGTGTTCGGCCGCGCGGAGTGGGTGCAGAAGAGCGCGGAGGAGCTGGTGCTTCCGCCAGTCGAGTTCTCGGCAACGCGGCGGTTCAACGTCGGCGCAGTGTCGCTCGGCTACGTCCGCGAGGTTGCGAAGTTCGGCGGCATGGTGCTCGGGGCGGGCGGGATGGGGACGGTGAATGTGGTGCCGACTTCACTCGAAGCTGTCTATGGATCGCGGACGCCGTTGGGGCTGATGGTGTTCGTCAGGGTGCGGCCAGCCGGTGGGGGCAGCATGGCGGGGATGGTGATGGAGTAGGCTTACGGCAGCGGCCGGTTGCGCCTTCCAGCACTGCAGCTCTTTTTTCGCACGTGACAATTGAGACAGAGCCCCGCGCTCAGCGAAGGACGCACGTGCTCCTCGTCGAAGATGATCCGACGCTGTGCGGGGTGCTCGACATGATCCTGACGTCGGCCGGATGCACGGTGTCGGCCTTCACGGATCCTATCAAGGCGCTGCATAATCTTCGCGTCGCGCCCGACCTCGTGGATATCATGCTCAGCGATTTTCACATGCCCGGATTGCAAGGTGACGAGCTCGCGAAGGAGGTGTTTGCGCTCCGGCCCAATCTGCCTGTGATTCTGATGTCGGGATCCGGTGCCATCAGCGTGCCGACGCACGTGTCGGCACTGATCGAGAAGCCCGTGACCGAAACCGCTCTGCTTCGGATCATCAATTCCGCGGTCGAAGCGGCGCAGCAGACGAGTACTGGAGCAGACGCGGCGCCTGTGGCGTGAGGCAGCGGCGCTTCAGTGTGCGCGATGAGGCAGAAAACCAAACGCGGGACCACACCGCTCGGCGTGATCCCGCGTTTGTTCGTTCGCCCACCCCCTTACGGGGCGCTACTTACACAGAACGTACTACGGATACGACAAGACGCAGCCGCCCGCGCCGCTGTTGAACGCGTTGCTCCACAGCGACTGCACCGGGTAGGTGCCGGTACTGAAGGCCACATTGGCCGAGGCACCCTGGCCGGACGAGATCCAGGCGCATTTGTCCCCGTTCTCTGCGCCACCGCTGTCGAGCCAGCCCCCGTTGGGGAACTGGTCCGAGATCGTCTCGGCCAGCTCGTGGCCCCCGACGATGGTGATACCGGCGTTCGGGCCCAACCCGTTGAAGTTCGCGCCGCAGCTCGCGCCGGCGTCGGTGATGTATGGCAGGTTGGTGTAGGCCACGTTGCCATACGTCGACGACGTGGAGCTGTGATAGGCGCAGTATTGCGTGCCGAAGCCCGACGAGTTGTTGCCGTGGGCCGTGGCGATGACGTACTGCGCGCTCGCGTTGCTCGACGCCGAGGTGTTGCCGAAATGGCCGGCAGCGCGCACCGCTTCGGCGGCGAGCTGCGACTGGCGAGGTCTTGATGACGCCTTGACCGTGTTGTCGAACCACACGCTGACGAGAATCCCCGACGGATTGCCGGCCGCGGTGCCCGCGCCGTTGCAGTAGAAGGTGTTGGTTGCGACACCCTGACAGTACTGGGTCACGCTGTTGAGCCAACCGCTTCCACCCACGCCGCCAAGGAAGCTCTGAACAATTGCGGCCTCGCCGGACGGATCGTTGTTGGTCCACTGCGATCCCCAGAGCACGAGGTACACCCGCGGGGCGGTCTCGACGCCGATGCCGCCTACTCCGCCGTGGTAGAAGAGGTCACTGGCGGTGCTCGCGAGTCCGCTGGCGCGCGCCTGCTTCTGTCCTTCGACGGTGCGGTGGATGACAGCGTGGTCCAGGACTTCCTGCTGCTCCGCGACGCCCTGGGATGCGGCGGGTTGATCGCTTGGTGCGAGCGGGCTGGTTCCGCGGTCGGTACAGGCCGCGATGAGGAGCAGTGCGACAAGGGCGCCGGCAATTCGCGCGGCGTTAGGGCGAGGATGCATCTAGTGCTCTCCTTGCGAGTGGGAGGCAAGAACTCCCGGTACGCACGCCATGACACCCACTACTGCGTCGTGATGGAGGTGTTGTCGGGCGTGCACTGTGGCAGCCACCATCTTATATGGCGGCACCATCATAATAGAGAGGCCAGACAGTCGGCAAGGCGTGGCGGCGCATCCCTTCAACCGTGGTCTTCTAGCACCGTCGCCAGCGCCTCGTCGTGATGAAAATGACACCGTTGCTGCCGCGCGCCCCATAGCTGGCAACTGCGCCGGCGTCCTCGAGCACGGCGATGCGTTCGATGTTCGCCGCGGGGAGACTGAGGACGTCGCTCGCCGCAGGAGCGACGAGTGGCGTGCCATCGACGACGAACAAAGGTTCACTGCGGGCGCCACGAACGCGCGCCGACAGATCACCGCCGCTGCGGAGGACGCGGACTCCAGCGAGATCCTCGAGGAGCTCGAGGGTCGTGTGCGCGTGCCTCGCTTCGATTTGCTCGCGGCTCATCGACGCGACGGCACCGGTGATCGTCGCCCGCGACTGGGTGCCATACCCGACGTCGACCCGATCCCTAGCCGCGCACGGCGCGGGTGCCGGCGGCGTGTATGGGACACACGCCGAAAATGCGTCGACGGCGATCAGCATGAATGCGGCGGCCACTATCCTGACGGGGGTGCTTACCATGCCGAGCTCCTGGGCGAGGACGGGCCTCTCGTTCCCGGATTGTCAGACGGTTCGTGGTGGTGAGACACGAGCCCAGCGGAAGCCGTCGGCTCGACGCGTGACCTCCGCAACTGCCACCGCGGATCCGTTATTGCTCGTCGCGCCTCACGAGCGATTGGTTGCCAGCGGAGCGGGTTGTTGGGGGGATGGTTGGGGGCTATACTCCTGACTCTGTCCGCTCTCAGGGGTTTGGAGCCGCGGGCGGGACGTAGCGCAGCCCGGTAGCGCACCTGAATGGGGTTCAGGGGGTCGCGGGTTCAAATCCCGCCGTCCCGATGAGATAAGTCAAACAATACCAATGCGATATGAGAACCGCCTCGGAGTGTGTCCGAGGCGGTTTGTCGTTCAAATAAGCACCGAGTAAGCACCGCGAAAGTGAACATTACTCGCAGGTAGTGAGCTTGTATGGCTTAGCGATCATTCGCCAGCCGACACCTCCGCTTTCGCCCCGGGCAGCCGTCTCGCGAGTGCGTCTAGGGCGCGCGTGGATCGCGGTCTTCTAATGAGAAGGAATCGCCGGTGGTCTGAAGAGCTCGACTAGAGAACGATGCTACTGCAGATTGTCCTTTCCCGTCGACGACGCCAGAAGACACGCATGCTTATCAAGCCATCAGACAAGACGCTCCAGGCTCTTCTGGAAGGAGGATTCTACAAGATCCCGCGTTTCCAGCGACCTTACTCGTGGGATCAGGAGAACGTCGACGTTTTTTTGGAGCGATGCAATCGCGAATACGGACCCGGATTACTTCATCGGTTCCTTTGTCCTCTATCGCGAGACCGCGGCGTCGGATTTCATGATGGTCGTGGACGGCCAGCAGCGGCTTACAATGGCCACAATCCTGCTTGCTGCTATCCGAAACGCCTTCGATGCCATTGGCGACAGCCCAATGGCAACAGGCACACAACTTTTGGTCGAGCGGTCGGACGTCAACAGCGATAAGCGGTTCGTGCTTATTACCGAGACCTCCTATCCCTATTTCCACGAACACATTCAAAAGCATGGACCCGCTCAGCTCGCCGCCAACGCCGGTCGCGAAGAGGAGGCCCTTCAAACAGCGTTCAGGTACCTCACGAAGCAAGTAAACGCGGTCGTCACAGCTGTGGAGAGCGATCCGGCCGTTTTGCCAGACAAGAAGATGGAGGTCACGGATCCGACGCACCGCATCCGCGTCGCTTAACGTTCAGGTGTTACAGCAGTCAACTAGTACGCGGCATCACCTGAATTTCAACTAGCCTTCGGACACACCCCTTGCGCAATGAAGTGGAGTGGGCCAATGTTGCGCACACGTAGGCGCCCGATGACGTGACCGCGTTAGCCCACCGCACTAGCTAGCTAGAGGATCTGATGCAACGCAACCAAAGTGCTGAGAGCACCTCGACGCCGCGTCCGAAGATTACGCTGGGCATTCGACTTAACGCATCGGATGTTAAGTGGATCGTCTTGGTGGGGTGCATGCTCGGGGTGCTGCTTGCGATGGGCTTGGCAGCCGCGGACACAATCACAAGAGCGAGTCGCTCCGCTGGCGAGAATGTCGGCGGATCTCTCTTTTCTGCAATGCGCCTGTTGGAGCTGACAGCCGCATCGGTTGCGCTCTCTACATTTTTCGCGTGGAACCAAACAACACGCGATGGGCATCCGAAGGCTGGTGGCATTAGTCAGCTGGTAATTCCCGGTGTAGCTCTGCTCGTAGTGCTATTTCGTTCGCGCGCAACAGATGAGTTTACACCGCTCGTTGCACGCGTGATCGTCATTGTGCTGTCATTCTGGCTCGCATCAACAACTCTCGCCAAACTGCGGCGGAGGTGAACCGCGGTCGCACATTTAGTGGTAGCGCCGAAGCCGTACTCCCGTTCGCTCTTGTAGTATCGAGCGTCCCCCTTGCTCGCGCAATTGCTGGGACGGTGGATTCTCGCACCATTCCTGCGGCGGTGCTGTTAGCACC